>JAESFG010000011.1_pt1 | contig 1630080 bp, 1508 predicted proteins | sample 9269371 | NCBI WGS metagenome assembly JAESFG01 (sample SAMN14506227, study PRJNA617093) | algae metagenome | isolation source: Aetokthonos hydrillicola CCALA 1050 (B3-Florida) and co-occurring... | place: USA: South Carolina | collected 2013-01-01 | reverse complement strand
CGGCACCGACCGAGCGCCACATCCCGCGGGTTCCTTCCCTGGAGACTTTCGGACGACGGCCCTGGCGTGCGTCCCGACGGTCGTGACGACCGTCATCCGAAACCCTTCACACAAGCGGCCGTCATTTCGACGATTGGAAGGGGCCCCTACGGAAGCGGACGTCAAAATTGTCGTGGTAAACACTTAGCGTCGACGTCCGCTAATGGGATTGGAGTGCGGCGTCAGGCTTGGCCCGTGTTGCGGGCTGCATAGCGGGCGTCGCGCGCGGCCTTCTGTTCGGCCATGGCCCTGAATTCGCGACCCGGCCTCGTCTCGCTCCTCTACGGTTCAGTCCGAGAGCATGTCCATGGCGGCACGTCGGTCACCGGGTTTCAGCTTGAGGAACATTGCGCGTGCTTTCTTGACGTCCTTGTCGGTACCGCTGTCGGCAGCCGATTGCATCGCGACGGTTGCCGGGTGAGTGGCGCCGATGATGAAGGCTAGGCTCTTCGCCAGTCGTCCCATGGCCGTGCGGTCTATCTTTGTCTCGTCCACAGGCACCTCCCAACGATGCCGCCGAGCGGAAGCACGAAGACCGGTCGATCCTCATACTCATCTGGATCGCCATCTAACCCACACCTGACTTCAACTCAATCCGCGCCGCGGTCAACAATGGCGCCGCTGCAGGTGCCCAGATCGTGCTGTCGCTTGCTGTGTCTAAAGGATAACGCAGCAGGCGAGCGGGTCCCACTGCGACAGCGGAACTCGAAGCCGCGGCCTTCCACACCGCCCACCGAGACCATCGCTCAAGGTGCGCCTCTGGATGGACGTTCTAACTTATTCAGCTGCTTCTGCATTCGACGGCGATCGTGCACGAGGGAGCGAAGCGTGCGGGATCGCGGGGTTTAGCGCCGGCGGCGTATGTCCTGTACGGCCTGTTCCAAAGCCTCGAGAAAGCGCGAACGGTCGGCACGGGCGAAGGCCGGCGGGCCACCGCCCATCTCGCCGATCTCGCGCAGATGGGTCTTCAGGTCGCGGACGGCCCGCGCCATGGCGATGTTGTCGGGCGTGAACGGCCGACCGGCGGGTGACAGCGCCCGGGCTCCCGTCTTTAGACAGCGGTCAGCGAGAGGGATGTCCTGGGTCACGCAGATGTCCACCGAACCGATTTCGCCTGCGATCCAGTCGTCGGCTGCATCCGGCCTCTCGGCTACGATAACGCGCTCGACCATGGCACTCATCGGCAGCCGCATCCAAGCATTCGACACGAAGATGGCCGCGATCCCGTGCCGCTCGGCCACTCGCACGATCTCGTCCTTGACCGGGCACGCGTCAGCATCGACGAGGATGCGGATATGGGTTGCGGCATGGCTCGACACGGCTGGGACCTCAGCAGACTGGCCTCACCGTTGGCCGGCCGTGACGCGGGACGTTGTCCATCTGCTTGATCGCGGCAAAACGCATGATCAGGAGTTTAACGCTCATGTGTCACCCATCCACACCGTCTTGGCCCCTCCGGGGACGATGGCACGGTAGATCATCGTCCTTGAGTGGTCCACGGTGAGCGCGCCGGGAGCGAGTAGGCCGTTAGCAATCCAGGACGACATCGCTCTGCCACAGCCGGTTGCACACAGCGGCCACGGTCGAACTGATCCGATCCCGAACGTCAAACGGGCGACGTGACGGGCCACGAGCATCCGGCATTCAGCTAGTCAGGACGGTTCAAATCTCTCACAAATTGCGGGTCGTCTGGCATAGCAACAGGCGCACGATGCCATTACAGACCAGCGTGGCGCCGAGACATGCCCCAATGACTGCAGCTGTGGCTACGGGAATCCGCAGAGCGGCTCCATTTGGCAGCAACAACGGCTGGCTTGTGAGCGTCTGCATTCCGGCACCAACCCCAACCCCGGTTAAGGCTGCAAACGCGAGACTGACTGACGTGCCATATGTCCGCCGGATGGCGATGATGGTCCCGGCGGCCAACGCCGGCAGGCTCCCGAAGACATAGCTGAGCGGCGCCCCATAGATCACAGCAAAGAGCCCGATCCATCCAAACCCTTCGGGCTCGCACTGGCCGGCCAATCCGAATGCTGCAATCACAAGGAAGAAGGTGACAGCACCGACCGGCGGACCGACGATGAGGAAAATCACCAGGACCGGGACTACAGACCATAAGCGGCGCAAAACACTCGCCATTTCGTCAGCCCGCTTTCATCGACGCCCTCAAGCAATCCACGCAGGCAATCGAACTGCATCCTTGAAATTCAGGCAAGACGCTGCTCGAACGACGGCCGTCGCCTCTGAATTGCCCACGGCAGCCGCAACCCATTCAACAGTCTGCTTGACCTCTTGTCCCGTTGATCGTTGATCTGGGTCCCACAGGTAAGTCTGGGCCAACAAGAGACCTCGGTGCGTGGGGCCAAGCTCGTTCCAGCCGATGAACGTGAATTGCGGGCTGATTCCGGAACTCAAGTTGCCGACTACAGATTTATCCGGCCGCAAGATCAAGGGCGAGGAGCGCGGTCGCGCCAAGCCCGGCTGATCGTGGACAAGGCGCTCGGCGGCCGTACAGTCTGGCTCGGCCGAGACGACAACTCAACAGCGACAACTGGAAATTCCCCATGAAGGCTTGGCAGATCACCTCAGATGGCGGCATCGACGCCCTCAAACTCGCCGAAGTCCAGTCCCGGGCGCCGGGGCCGGGTGAAGTTGCCGTGCGCATCCGCGCCAATGCCATCAACTTCCGCGATCTGATGATGATCAAGGATCCGGTGCCGCGGCGCGTCGCCTATCCGCGGGTACCGAACTCGGACGGGGCCGGCGAGGTGACCGAGGTCGGCGCCGGCGTCACGGGGGTCAAAGTCGGCGATCGCATCACCTCCTGCTTTTTCCAGCGTTGGACCGACGGACCGTGCTCAGCCGACGCCATGGCGAGTGCATTGGGTGGGGCCGTCGACGGCGTCCTCGCCGAAGAGGCGGTGCTCCGGGCCGACGGCGTCGTGCCCGTGCCAGCCCACCTGTCGTGCGCGGAAGCCGCGACCCTGCCCTGCGCGGCGCTGACCGCATGGAACGCCGTGGTCGAGTGCGGCCGCGTCAAGGCCGGTGACTGGGTGCTGCTGCTCGGCACCGGTGGCGTCTCGATTTTCGCTTTGCAGTTCGCGCACATGATGGGGGCCCGCGCGATCATCACGTCCTCTTCCGATGCCAAACTCGAGCGTGCCAAGGCCCTTGGCGCGACCACGACCGTCAACTACCGCCGCTATGCCAATTGGGAGGAAGCGGTGCTGGAGGCAACCGGAGGCCAGGGCGTCGACCTGACCGTGGAAGTCGGCGGTGCCGGCACGCTGCCGCGCTCGATCGCAGCGACCCGGGTTGCCGGCACCATCGCACTCATCGGCGTCCTAACGGGCGGCCAGATCGATCCGGCATTGATCATGCGCAAATCGATCCGTATGCAGGGGATATACGTCGGCTCGCGTCGCATGTTCCTGGACATGAATCGCGCGATCGAAGCCCACGCCTTGAAGCCGGTGATCGACCAGAGCGTCACCTTCGAGCACGCGCGCGACGCCTACCGGCACATGCAGGCCGCCGGCCACTTCGGTAAGATCGTGATCGCCGTGTAACGAGCGAGCGCCGAACTTCAGCGCCGGGGTCATGCTATCCGGTCGTCACCGTGGGCATGCGCTGTCGCCGCGCGCTCGGCCCGATGCTCGCCACGTTTGCGTTGAATCGCACCGGCAACCGCATCGACCCGATGTCTGCAAAGGGTCAGCATGAGACGTCGAGGATGACAGCGCCACTCACCCGTCGCCCCCCAGGCCGACCGTAACCGGCAAGGATCGCAAACGGTGACGCGATAGGTCCCAGACCGACCGTCACCTCGACAAGTCCTCTGGGCCAACAACGGACGAGGCTTGACGGTGGCTCGACGACTTCCGCGATCGTCAACTGCGGAAGCCGGAAACGCGATTTTCCGCGAGTAACATTGACCCTTAGCACGAACTAGGCGTCACGCTTTGCCCGGAACTTTCCCGGTGTCCGCCCAACTAGGCGTCGCATGGTGCGGTTGAGGTGAGATTGATCATAGAAGCCGCAGCGATTTGCAATCTGGTCGAGTGACAGCGTGGTGTTCAGCAGCATATGGCTTGCCAAGGCCACACGTCTTGCGCGCACATATCCGTGGGGAGATTGGCCAGTTGCGGCTCTGAATCCGCGCGAGAAATGCGCTTGGCTCAGCCCCGCTTGGCGCGCAAGGAGGGCAACCGGAAGCGGTTTGGGCAGATGCTCCGCGATGAAGAGAAGCACACGGATGAGGCGGCTCGTTGCAATCCGTCCGCTTGCACTTGTGGCAGGAGGTTGGGGCCGAGCATACTTGCAGATCAGGTTGACTGCGGCTTCTGCTGCCAGCACGTCCACCAGCTCATTGTCCACTGAGTGGTGCTCAGTGACCACCTTGGCCAATAGATCGGCGATGGCCCGCAAGTCTTGATCGGCGTCTATCGCCGACGCCTGTAAAGTGAACGAATTTGTTCCTAGCATGTCTCTTCCGATTGCCGTGACGAACGCTGGAGTCAGCCGGAGCTTGGTATAGCGGGCCGTCGATCGCGGGCGGCCCTTGACGGCACGCCGTGCCGGGACCACCACAACGGGCGAACTGAGCCCGGCAAGCGGAAGAGTAACTCCTCCCACCGTCATCGTGCAGCCAATCGGCTCGTCCCAGATGAAGATGCTATGCTCACGAAATCCGCGTGGAAGATCGATAAGCCTGCCGGCCCTCAGAATTTTGCGCTCGACCACGATGTTCGGCCAGCCGAGTGGCTCACTCGATACGATTAAGGAGGGGTCCTTATCAGAGGGCCTTGCGGTCAGCGTTTCCTCCCGATGTGCATCGCTCTTGGATAGAAAATGCGAAGCATAATTTTGCAATAGATGCGCAGGATTGTCCAATGGCTAGCCCGGGCGGCCATCGTGGGACTGTGTTACACCCTCTAGCGACCGCTATCTTAAGGCGACGGACGGCAACTCGACAGACCTTTGGCGGACGGTCAGTTTAGGTTTCTTTGATCGCGCATCCATCTTGCGCGCAGATCTCTCCCTCTCATCGGAACTTCATCACATGCCGTGCAGCCGGACCTTTGTCCTGACGCTTGTCGCGTCGCTCATTAGCGTGGCGGTGGTAGACCGCGCGCCAGCGCTCGCGCAGTCACCGAGAGTGGAGACCCTCGCGGAATATCCGTCTGGCAATTTCCTGGAGAACCTCGACACGCTACCCAACGGTAGCATCGTCGTTACAAGCTATTTCGCCAAGACAATCGAGCTGATCGACACGGCAAAGAAAGTGAGCACACTGGCCAAGCTCTCTGCCCATCCCGTCAGCATCATCTCGCTGAAGGACGGCTACATTGTCAGTGCCCATGGGCTGCCGTTCACGAGCGGTCCCGGATTTGTCGAGACCCAACAGTTCCTACTGCTCGACAAGAGCGGGAAGGAGACCGGTGGCTTCAAGGCTCCAAATGCCCGCTTCCTCAACGGGATGGTCCGACATACCGGCCAGACCGTCTTGGTCGCCGACTCGATTGCGGCCACCATCTGGCAGGTTGATCCGAAGGATCAAAGCATCAGGCCTTGGCTTCAAGACCCGGCACTTGCGCAAGATCCGTCCATTAAGGAATTTCGCCCGGGTGCGAACGGACTCAAACGTGATGGATCGAGGCTTCTGATTTCCAACTCCTCGCGCGGCACGCTTTCGGCTGTTCAAGTCGACAGGCAGGGTGCTCCAGTACTTCCGATCTCCGTCGTAAAGCAGGTTGGCCCGATCGACGATTTTCTGGTCGAGAAATCTGGGGCGGTTGTGTTCACTACGCATGGCGCACAGCTGCGTCGTCTCTCGAAAGCCGGTCAGGTTACAAGCATTCTGGAAGCGGGATGCGATGGATGCACGGCCGTTGCACTGACCAAAGGACGCGACGGCAAGTTTGGCTTGGTGGTTCTGACAACGGGTGGACTTGCCGAGGGTCGGAAAGAGCCTGCCAGGGTGCTTCTCGTACCTTACAAGAACTAGAGACTAGCGGCATGCTGAGCATCGACTAGTTGATCCCGCCAGGTGAGTGTTGTCGACGTCCGCCCGCCGACCGTAGCGGTCATCAGAAGGGCCAGTTCGATCCTTCCGGCGGAGTCAGCTCCGGGTCAAAACCTACCGCCAAGCGCCCGTGCCGTCTAAGACAGCGTTGCCCGCCTTGTGGGAGCGCAACGCGACGAGATCGCGCTGGTCGAGAATGCAACTGTCGCTCGGCAGATGGCATTCTATTCCCTGCAACTCCGGACCGGCGACCGCATCCTCGCCGCGAGCGCGGAATACGCGGCGAACTACGTCGCGTTCCTGCAAGTCGCCAAACGCACTGGCGTGAAAATCGGTGTCATCCCGAACGACGAGAATGTGTTCTCAGTCCGGAAGCACTCTATCGAATGATCGACGATCGGGTCCGCCTCTTCGCCATCACATCGGTTCGTACAAAAATATGCCGTACTCACGTCGTGCCCGCCATAGCAGCCAAAACATTAGGTTTGTCGACATCACTCACGAGCCGTCGACGGATACCATCCCAGCCAGGAGGTCTCTCACTACGCTGCCCGCGACTGAACGGCTGCGAGGAGAGCGGTCATCCGCAAAAAAAAGATCCGCTCGGCGGTCAGCGTGTAGTCGACGTTGGCAGCGAGCCGCGTGTGAGCACGGTCCGAGTGACGACGATGTGGCCGAAACCACGCTGCTGCGGAGGATCAATCGGCGGATTGGGCGCCTCATCCCAGGTCAGTTCGAGGGCAATCTCATCCGACCCGAAATAGACCCGCCCCGTCACAGCGAGCGAGCCGCCTCAAGTCCCTCGAGCGTCTTGCGGTGAACCGCGACCTCTCGCGCCAACCGCACAACCGGTGTCGCCTCACCCGATCATTCCCGTCGAAACCGGGTGATGCTAGAAAGCGCACCTTCGATTTTAAAAAAGTTCGACCACCAGCAAGAATCCACCTACCCGTTGTGGTTTTATTATAATGTTCGTGATTTGAAACAAACCAAGGCCCGACAGAAAAATATAGAGCCAAGAAAAAAGGACCGCCACTAATCAATCCTAGCCACCATGGAATTTGACCCTGTAATTTATCGGTCAGCGTCAAAAGAATGACAGTAGCCACGAACGAACAGACCAGAACTCTAATGGGCATGACACGCTTTCCCTTCAGCGCAATGCAGGCAATTTCATCGTGACAGCCGGTCCAGCCGCCCTTTTCCGGCACCGTGAAGTGGCAGGTGACGCCCTCAACCGAGGGATCGTCGATGGCATACGTGCCAAGCTTGTGATCCGGCGACAGGAATTGCCAGACCGTGGTCCGCTTGAAGATGAGGTCGGGCCCGTCGAAAGGCGGCCGCGCTGAAAACTGCAACGTGAGCGGATGAGACTCCTACCATATCAGGATACCAGCCTCTGCGCAGGAGGCGGGTGCGTTGTGCGCGACAGGTAAGAGGGTGAGCCGAACCGCTGGACTCGAGCCGATGTCTTGAAATCGTCACCGAACAGAGCCACATCCGGAGCAGGCCGTTGTGAGCCTGGCGCGGTTGCGCGCTGTCTGCTCGCTGTTGGCTGGTGCGGCGCATGGTGTGCCGCTTGGTGCGAGAACGCACTAGATAATTGAACCGCAAGCGGAATGTCTTGGTGTAACGCCTGGCGCGTTGCACGTCGTTTGCGTGCTGTCGAGCACGCGGGAAGGGACTATGCAAAACGAACTCGCGCGGTGGACCGCCACCGCAGACACACTCGGCGACGAGGCCGCGGGCCTGCGTCTCGAGCTTTCGAACCTCGCAGCCGATCCGTCGCCGCATCGCCTGGCGCGCGTCCTCTCGGCGGCTTTCTGGACGGCTGAGCGGGTCGGCAGTGGCGCCGCGGTCGAACTGATCGACGATATGCGGGAGGCGCTCGCGTCACAGTAGGCCGTGGCCCGCTTCGCTGCGGCCCGCTAGGCTTGACGAATGAGCGAGAATGAAGCCGAGGACGCGGGAATCCTACGCCACGCCGCCAAGATTGCGCGGCGCATGGTGCTTACGCGCCGTGCCCTCAGCATCGAGCACCAGCAAGACCTCGGATCGGTGCCACGCTTGATCGCCTTCAGCACCCCGACGCACCAGCAAGCCCGGTCAATGAACTGCATCTGACGGATCATCTCCGCGATCGCGGTCACCGCCGGCCGGTAGCGCGGCAGTTTGCTCCGCCCGGCTCACGACGAACCGGCATAGCGTCCAGGTGCCTGCCTATCACGGCAGCGGAGCAAACCCCCTTGTCTGACCTAACCTTTGGAGTCGCCATTATCGTCGTCACCGTCCTCGGCGCTATCGAACTGATCCGGGGCATATCGCGACTTCGGAAGTTTTTGCGCGAGCAGCGGAAGCCGTGACGGACACCGTGACGGCATGGTGACCGCGCCGCCATCGCGGCTAGGTGGTCCGGTGGCTTGAAACAGTCCGCCGCCGAGCGGAGCAGCGCTCAACACTCAACGACGGGCCGTCTGCCGCCAATGCTGTTGCGGTGGCCGGCGGCAGAACCTGATTTATGTCAGCTTGGGTCGCATTCGGCAATCAGCGGGCCTACGGACGACGCCAGGGTGACCGCACAGACTTTGCGGCTCGATTCAACCGTCGCGTGGCCTCGCACGAGCCTCCAGAGGCTCACACCGGCCGAGTTTGCAATGATGTCCAAACGGGACGGACCGACGACACAACCAACATACAAATGAGTACCCCGAGGGGGCAGGGTCAGCAGGCACCGACCGACAGAGCATGGTCGGCGGAACGGGCCAAAGGGCATCGCGGAAGGCTGCCATCACGGACCTGACGTTTAACGATTTGCGAGGCACGGCCGTCACGCGCTTGGCAGAGGCGGGCTGTGATGTCCCTCAGATCGCAGCGATCACGGGCCACACATTGCGGTCTGCAACGACGATCTTGGAACGTTATCTTGCCCGCACGAGACCGCTCGCCAGCGCGGCGATTCAGAAGCTTGAGAGGAACAGGAGTTGAACGAAGTTTTGTATACGGCGCTATACACCGCGACCTTGCGTTCAACTGGTGGCTGTCTAGCCGATTGAAATCATTTGGCTGGGGGACGTGGACCCTCAGAAGCGGGATTGCGAGCCACCGTAAACCTTGATTTCGTTGACTTCAAGGCCCCTCCGTGGTGTACCGGATTGGTGTACCGCTGGTGTACCGCTGGTGTACCGAAGGGGCTGGAAGGTGGATAGGCGAAACCTGGAGCGGCACGGCAATCAGTGGCGCGTGAGGGTGAAGGTCCCGGCTGACTTGAGGGCCACTATCGGCAAGGCACACATCGTGCGGCCTCTCCATACCGACAGCCTCGCAGAGGCCAACCGCCGCAAGCATGCCGTCGTAGCCGACATCCACGAACTGTTCGCCAAGACGCGGAAAGCGATGAAGCAGGCGGCTCCTGACCCCCTGATTCAGAGTGCCATGGATTGGCGACAAGCCCTCCGTGACGAAGAACGGAACCCCGCGATGGTTCTCCGGCAGAGTTCTAAGCACGGGACTGAAATCGAGGTACCGGACCTGATCCTGCCGTCACTGATCAATGAGCGAGCCGAAGAGCTCGAACGTTCCGTCGGTCCTCAGAAGGCGGCTCAATTCCATGCCGTCGCCAGGGGCTTGATCACTCCTGTCACGGTCTTCGTGGATGATTGGTTGGCAGAGCGTCACGACATCCGCCCGCGACAAATCCTCGACTACAGACGTGCTGTGAACAGGTTCGCGGAGTGGTCAGAGCAAGACGATGAAGGGAGGGGGTGTATTGAGACAGTGGATGCGAAGTTGGCGGGACGCTACCTCACGTTCCTGACCGGTAAGCGGATTGCCCCGAAAACCATCAACAAAGACCTCTCGGCCCTGCGGGTCTACTGGGAGTGGCTGCATCAGAGGGACCACGCGGCGCTGAACCCGTGGGTGAAGATCAGCGCCCGCAAGCCCAAGTCCCGGGGGCTAGACGACACATCGAAGCGGGCATTCACGGATGACGAAGTGGTCGCTTTGCTTCATGGCGATGCAGACCTCCTGTTGCATGACGCGATCCGTGTGGCCGCAATGTCTGGCATGCGACTAGAAGAGATCGCCCGATTGACCGTTGGAACGAGTATGAACGGGCTATTCGATGTTCGCGAGGCCAAGACGAATGCCGGCGTTCGCCTAGTCCCTATCCATTCCGCACTCGGAGAGATAGTCACCCGCAGACAGGCAGGAAAGGCCGCGTCGGAGTGGCTGTTCGATGAGTTGCCCCGCCCTGGTCCCGGTTCAGCCATGGAGGCGGGTCAAGCGATAACGAAGAGGTTCGTTCGGTACCGGCGTAGGCTGGGCGTCGACGAACGTCGGCACGGGGCTCGTCAGAGTCGCATCGACTTCCACAGCTTCCGGCGGTGGTTTGCGAGGAAGGCGGAAGAAGCCCTGAACAACGGCGCGAGAGGCTTCAACCTGTTCACGATCATTGATGTGCTCGGTCACGACCGCAAGCGCAGCAAGAAAGAAGGTAGCATGACGCTGGGCGTCTACGCCGGAGTTGGTGCGTTAGAGGCAATGCGAGCCTGTGTAGAGGCTGTGAAGCTTCCACCGGCAAAAAACACCGTGTCCCTCCCGGGACTCCAAACGAAGACGCAGCCGGATGATCGATCACCCGACCGCGCCTAATCGTCAGTTCACCCTGTAGAGACCGAACCAGACCCACCAAGGGAGAGCATTCCCGGTCACCTCTACGCCCACCGAGCGTGCAAGGTGCTGTGCTTGTTCAGTCTCCTCAGCGAAGGCCTCCTCAGGGTTGGCCAGGAGGGCCATCTCTCCCGCAAGTTCCCGACTCCAGTACTCGCGGCCGTGGGGAGTTCGCTGTGGTCGCGCGTCTGCATGGCCGTGCTCCGTATCCTCCTGTGTCGGCTCGTGCCGACCCCTGTAGAATCTCACATTCGGGTTCGCGAATGTAGACCCATAGGCCAGGGCCTGCCAATGTGCAGGCATTGGACATTCGGCATCAAGATATTTCAAGGCGTTGCCCCTAAATAGCGTGAGAGGGGGGCTGTGGATGTTGCCCCCTCTCGATTGCAACTGTGTGGTCTTCGTAGTCTTACGTCCGAAGTTCGCCCTTGATCCGGTACACCGACGACCGAGCGATCCCCAAGTCTCTGGCGATCTTGATAGGGCTCTCCCCTGCCGCCAGCCTCTCAGCCACTGCCTTGAGGTTCGCCGGGGTGTTTGCTGTCTTCGCGCGTCCCCGATACTTGCCCTCTGCCTTGGCCTTCGCGATGCCTTCGCGTTGCCGCTCCAGCATCATCTCCCGTTCCCATTGAGCGACCGAGCCGAGAACATTCAGCATCAACCGCCCCGTGGGCGTGGCTGTGTCGAGGTTCATGGCCAGGATGCGGAGTGTTGCCCCCTTGGCCTCGATCTTCTCCACCAGCTCGATCAGGTCCCGCATCGAGCGTGCGAGGCGATCCAGCTTCGTCACGACGAACACGTCCCCGTCGCGAAGGTAGTCGAGAGCAGCATCGAGCTTCTCCCGTGCTGCCACCGATGACACCTGCTCTTGAAAGAGCTTGGTCACCCCAGCTGCCTTGAGGTCGCGAACCTGTGCCTCTAGGCCTGCTTCCTGTTCAGTTGTTGACGTCCGAGCGTACCCAACCACTGCCGCCATCTGCTTGCCTCCATGTCCGAATGAAACCTTAGAAATGATGGGACACACCGTGCCAAAAGTCAAGACCCACTCGTGTGGGACGCTTTCGGCGGCTTCCTGCGGTGACTCACTGGGGCAGGGTCTAGTGGGACAAGGCCCACGTTTGAATTTCCCTGTCCGTACATTTGGTTGTATCTTGAATTTTTGGAGAAGTTGATGGACCGCATTGGGAAGAAGCTCGTCACGTTGATGATCGACGAGGCTGTGACGCCTTGGTATGTGCGCACAGAACTTGTGGCACTGTGTATGGAAGCTGCTTCAGCCGCTCGAAGCGAAGTGGAAGCTGTCATCGAAGCCCTGATCACCGACGGGGTACTTCGCGCGGGGCAGGAACCAGTCACTCAGGGGCTGATCGCTCTGGTGAATCGACGACTGGTGTACCGCTGAACTGCACTGTTTGGCGTGACCCCGGCATCCCTCCCCGTCCGCTCCGGGGGGTTGAGGGTCGCGACCGTGATCAAGAACGACTTCGCGCAATTGACCCCAAAACCTCGCGAGGGGGTGCCCCTAAGTCCTCTGGGTCCCATCCGGTACAATACCCGGCCTACGCGAGCACGCATACGCGCGGCACTTTCTGGCTGCAGCGAGCGCGACCGACCTCGACGAACGCCTGAAGTGACGGCCCTAAGTCAGTCTTCAACTGGGACTAGGAAAGAGCGTCACTTCAGTGGAGCATACGCCGGCTGGTGCTGGCCACCGAACTTGAAGCTGATACGTCCGGTCAACATGTGGATGTCATCAGGGTCCACATTCGCACGGGGCGCGGTCACGCAAACTGCTCCGCAGGCGAAGGAGTACTCCTTGTCCTCCAGGTTGATGAACGTGTAGTCCAGCCCGAGCACGATGTTGTTGGTCGCCATGTACTCAATACCGGCGCCTAGAGCGTAGCCGTTGTGGCGTGAGCTGGAGGAACCCGACGCGGACTGAGCACCGTTGGTGAGGAATGAGCCTGCTTCGATCTCTGCAGACGCAAAGCCTGCCTTTACATACCCCATGAACCGGTTATCGAAGGCGTAGCCTAAGCGGGCCGTCGCGGTGATGATGTGGCTGATGTCGGCGCTAAGGCGATAGGCGAAGATGCCGTCCTGTCCTGCCGTCTCGTCCTTCGAATTGCCGTTTGAGTAGGTGCCCTCTAGGCCAACTACCCAACGACCGAATTGCCAATTGTACCCTAGCTGAGCGCCGCCGATCCAACCGTCGTTGTCGAAAGTGGCAGTGTCGCCCAATCCGCCGATGATGGCGTTATTGGTATTCGTCCAGGTCTGGCCCGCCCAGGCACAACCAAGATGCCCACCGACATAAAAGCCCGACCAGTCGCTGGTGACCTTCTGGCCGTTCGTGAGGAGAGCGCCACCTGCAAGGACACCTGCGGCTGTACCTAGCGCCCATCCGCACTGGGAGTCGTTGCTCTCGAAGGGAGGGATCGCGGCAACCTGACCGAATGAAGGGGCGGTCGAACCGATAACACCCGCAGCGACAATGAGGGAGGCTAACAGCCTGCTACGCAACATGACACAACCCCTACGCCAGTACTCCTTCCTCATCTCGCAGGAAAGCTAAGACCCTGCAATTCGTCTGGCCGATGTTGCTACTCTAAAGTTGCATCCTGGCCACATCGTGCTGCCCATTCCACATGCGGACCCTAGACGGACATCTCTGCTTCCTGCCTCCCGCTGCCCGCACCGCTCACTTCGTTCGGTTCTTCCAGGTCAGCAGTGCTCGGATGACGGGGTGATCTTCAGGCCGGTCAAACTGAAGTGATGCGAAGTGGTCGCGAACAGGTAGCGAGACTTGTTCCATGATGCTCTCTTGGATCGACGGTGAACTGACAGGGAAATGGGGTGGGTTGGCCCTATAAGGGTGAATGGGAGAGAAGCCCCTCCCATTCTTCTGTTCTTTCGTGCAGTCGTTCCTGTTCCTACAGACGGCGACCTTCCATGGGGAAATGGGGTGGGTTGGCCCTATAAGGGAAAGAGGGAAGAAGTCCCCCCATTTCAGGATGGGGGGCCGGATCAACCAGATCGCTGTTCTTCAGCAGGTAGGCCTCTGCCTTCCTGCCTGTGCCCCCTGAGCAGTAGACAACTCCACGGGCTCTCAGGGTGGACGTCAAAGGATGGTCTGGCTGACGGAACGTCTTCTGTAGCTCCCGCTTCATCGAGGGACTAAGGCCAAGGTCTTTGATCAACTTGTTCAGAGAAGTGCGTCCCGCCTCGCGATGCTCCATGTACTCCACGACTGCTGGGTGACAGGAGTTAGCGTTGAGCCGGGTGGTCGGGCCGCCGAGGTCGAGAGCCCAGGCAACAACCTGAACACCCGGCATCTCCTCTCTCAAGTAGCTGAGGATGTCGTCACCTTCCTCCCCGACGGGCAAGGCGAGGTAGACGTTGGTCGGGAGACACCGACCCTGAGCATCGATGGTCCGACGACAGCGGACCCGGTTGATGGCTTGAAGGAGGCACGCGGCAATGTGTCGACGCGTCATTTCCTGTCGGACGTCGGTCAAGCCTTTCAACACATCCTCTTCATGATGTGCGCCGTTCGGCAGTCCGCGCAAAGCTGCCACCATGCTGGCAGCCCATGTGTCGTGCGGATACGGTAGTCCGAAGAGAACGACGGTGTTGTAGTCTTGCCAGAGGTTCTTTCCATCAATAGCGCCCCAGTGTGCCAGGGAGACTGTGGGGTCTTCCGTCTTCCCGTAAGGGCGGGCTTTCTTGTGTACGACTAGGAGAACTGGCTCCCCCTGCGTACGTGCGGTTACGTCGGTCACCACCTTCGACAGCCGCGTACGAGCCACCTCAGGCTTTGACATGGTGGTCTTGCCGAGGCCCTTTTCCCGGGTCACGTGGAGCCTGACATTGGAGTAGTCGCGTATCCCCTCAGGAATCTTCGGAGCGACTACTCGATCGCCCAGAAGGTGCCAGATGAAGTGCTGCTTGGCAGTGGCGTCTAGTACCACCGGACCTGGGAGGTCTCGTGGAGCCACGAAGGCAGCGTGGTACAGGGCGTCCATGTTGCCATTCCGGCTGTAGAAGCACCAACGCGTGATCATGCGAGAGACACCGCTCAGGGTGCTGTTGATACGGTCTGCCAACTCACTTCGACGCTCTTCGTTGATCCGGTTGTCGATCCTCACATCGAGGGGCTCTCGGCTCAACGTGATCTGCAGCTCGGTGATCTGCTGAGGCATGGTAGGCGGTACGGTCTCAAGCCACCTGCCGAACTGGATAAGGACACGATGCTGTCCCTCCTGATCTTCGGTCTCCTCAAGCGCGTCCATCACGCTGGCGACCTGCTTTAAGGCCTCGTATTCGGCCGCGAACTGACGCTTGAGTGTTGCGGGCATGGCGTGCAGGACGGTCCTTACGTCACTGGCCGTGACCCGTCGCTCTTCCACGATACCGCTGAGCATCTCATCAATGATCGTCAGGTGTCGATTGCCTCCAAGCCATGACGTGTAGTTCTGCCAGCGTCCGTATCGTTCAGCTTCAAGACCATCGAGAGCCTTCACGTAGCCAGCTTGGCAGATCACCAGGACGTCCGCTTGAGACATCTCATCGAGCGTCGTGTCGTTGTCTGAGTGCTTCGCCGTGACAGCCTTGCGGGCTTCGCACTCTGTGAAGCCGCTTGCGACCAGGAGCTGACGGATATCGCGAACAAGCTCGTTCGCCTGATCGATAGTGCGAGTGACGATAAGGACACCTGTCGGGTTGATCGCGGTCCTGTTTCGCTGGACGAGCAGCCGAGCGTAGACGCAGGCGCCCTGGGTCTTGCCGCTGCCTGTAGGGGGCTGCAGCACGCGCCATTTGTGGTCTGTGTCGCCGCACTGGATGGCTTCGTTGAAGGTGTTCGCTTGTATGGCCCAGAGGGCTTCCAAGGCGTCCGACGTGTGGTTGCCGAGAGAGGTGGTCCAGTGCAGCCGCATGGCCGCAACGAACTCCTCGGACGGCACGATGACTCGTGCATCCATGAGAGGGGTTCTCCGATGTGGATTGGTGGATGGGTGGAGACTGAGGGAACGGCTGTGGGCGGTTCTGGGTGCGAAGTAGAGACCTTCAGAAGGTCACCGAGGGAGAACAGGGGCCACCGAACTGCTGTGCAGTCGCAGCGGTGTTCTCATCATAGGGGGCAACCCAACCCCTGCAGGGCTTGAGCAAGGTATTGGTCCCGCACGTCAAATCCCGCCAGAACCGGGCAAACCGAGGCGAGCCTTGCCACGGGCAACCATTCTGCCGAGATTAACCATGTTGCGGCGGTCTGGTTTGTGAGGCGTACATGATTGCGGAGTTCACGCCCCTTGCGGTTTTCGGGGCATTCGGGACGGCGGTTACCATCTTCCTTGGGGGTATGACCGTTGGCCGGAAGATGGCCGGTTTCGGGGCCTCGCAAAAGCTCACTGAGGCCGAAGATCAGCTCAAGAGCCAGACCACTAAGGTGGCCAAGTTAGAAGGGAGCTTGGCCAGCATTCGAAGTGTGCTGGACGAGAGCACCGACCTTTGGCTGCAGCCTACGAAGGGTGGGGTCGAGCATCTTAATTCGATACGACGCAGCATCCCCATCGTAACGGTGTGTAACTTCAAAGGCGGCGTTGGGAAGACGACGCTGACCTCTCTTCTGGCCAGCTACTTCGATCTGCACGAGCGCAAACGCGTCCTCCTGATAGACTTCGACTTTCAAGGCTCCCTCACAGACACGCTGTTGGCTGCAGGCGATATCGAGAACCTTCAAGCCACATCGCAGGTGCTGATTATGGGCCACACGAGCCCGGTAGACGCGCTGCCTCGCGCTTATCCGCTGCATCCTGCGCTCTCGCGGACAAAACTCTTTTCATGCTTCTACGGTTTCAACAAGATTGAGAACCGACTCACGATGCAGTGGGTTGCTGACAATGAGGACGATGTCAGACAGAATACGCATCGGTACCTGTCCGATCCAACATTCCAGGAGCAGTTTGATCTGGTTCTTATCGACGCTGCGCCGCGTCTCTCACTTGCGACAGTGAATGCTTTCTGTGCGAGCACTCACGTCTTGGTACCGACGATACTCGACGGCATGTCGACACAAGCGGCGTTGAACACGTTGAGGGTCATCGGAGAAGTTCGCGAGAAGCTAAATCCTGGCCTTGAACTCCTCGGTGTAGTGCCCACGCTGGTCAATCACCGGCAGACCCTCAGCGCCCGCGAGGCCGACAGCCTCGACCGGATGAAAGCGCGGATGTCGGAATACTGGCGGTGGAGCGCACCTCTTCCGCAGGTCTATCAGGATACGTGGATTTGTAGGCGCGAGGCGATTGCGAAGGCCGCTGGTACGGACTTAGCCTTCCAGTCTGATGCCGAGGTCAGGCAGATGACTGTTGCTCTAGGGGAGCGGATCAAGCAGGGGCTGTTCGGTGATCAACGCGAAGACCTTGGCGCAGATACTGCAGCAGGTGGCAACGTCGCATCCATCGCTGTCGGACGAAGACGCGCATGATCTCCGTCTGCTGATAGGGCTCCTTGAGGGCAACGGTGATAAGACGCCTGCCGACATAGTCGGGGCGCTTGAAAAGGCTTGGAAGAAGAAGACAGGCTCGAAGAAAGCACCGCTTGCCAATGCTGCGTCGATTCTCAACCCGGCAGAGGTTGTTGCCCAACTGAACGAGCGTCGTGGGGATCCCCTAGCCTTCGAGCAGACCCTGAACAGTCTGTCGACCAACAAGGCAGTAAAGCCAGCGGATGCGGCCGACATCGCCAACGCGTTTCGCGGGACGTCTGCCAAGTTCAGAAGCAAGGCGGCGGCAATCGACGCTATCCGTCACGCCTGGAAGGAATGGCAGCGAGACGTGAGCAAATCGACGCTCATTCGAGAAATCTTCTGATTGCGCCCTAACTTACTCTGGACACCTAGATGCTCACGCGCCCTTGGCTGCTTCAGCCTCCAGTTGCAGTGATCGTCATTTTGGTGCTCGGGCTCTCGTTCGTGACGCTAATGGAGGTACCGAAGGGGCCCGACCAATTGAGTTCAACTCGGCTGACTCAGGAGAGGCCTATTGAGAGCGACGGGCACAGGCTGCCGCATGACGGTGCTGCAGTTCTTTCCGAAGACAGGCTGAGAAGCCTGGAGGTTGAGTACCAGAGACAGATGGCTGAGTGGTCGTTTTGGACCTTGGTCCTTACCAGCGTAGGTCTGATGATTCTTGTGGGTACCTTTGTCGAAACCGTCCGAACTGCTGGCGCTGCGGTTGATGCTTCGACAGCAGCCGTTGAAAGCAATCGCATCACACGCGATCATGCGGATAGAAGCCTCCGCGCTTACGTCACCCTGAAGCACGGTCATATCTCGCTGAACGTTTGGCCTGGGTCCGTGAACGGGCTGACACCGACAGTGCTACTGTGGAACTCGGGAAGTACACCAGCATATGAGGTGACGTCTTGGATGAAGATCAGCGTACGGCCAAAAAGTTTGCCTATGCCATTTGAAGACGTTTTGCCGGTGGACAAGCGCGACGGAAAATCGGTTTGCGGATCATCGTGTGACATCAACCTCAGCTTCACCCATTCGGTATCGGTCGAGGAGGTGCAGTCAGTTCTCGCTGGCTCAAGCCTGATCTACGTCTGGGGTGGGGTTGACTACCGCGACCATGCCGGAGTTGAACGCCGCTTTGTCTTCAGGTGCGTCAATGCCGGCGGCGGAAGAGACGACAGAGGACAGGTGATCTGGCCCTTACAGCCCCACTCCTCGGGTTACGAGGCGGATTAGCGGCCGGTAATGCGTAGTCGCAGTCCGGACTTCCTCACCTAATCCGGACTGCTGTTCCACTCCGTGACGTCGTTACGCTCAACTGCTTCTCCGTAGCAAGGCCCTTAAGGACCTGTTGTACCCTCGTCGGGGACAGCCTCAGCTCTGCAGCGAGGCCCCTTACGGTGAACGTGGCGTGCCCTCCTCGCTCCTGTAGGTAGGCCATGACGGCGTCCTTGGCGCTGGGAGCGCCGCTCACAGTCACCAAAGCGGGGGCGATAAGGGGCCGGTTAATGCGCGTGGTACCGACCCCCTCCGATTTCAAGCCCGTGCCCCGAACCAGCACCATCACGAGCGCCGATCCGATCTCCAGTGCGATCACGGGTACGAGCACCATCCATTCAGTCAGCGTCCCAGCTTGGACGTTCAGCCCAAGCACCCGCAGGTACGTCGCCAGAGCAGCCGCTCCGGGGTCAGCTACGCACGCACCCGAACAACCCCTGGACGCCTTCTCGATGCTCTCGTCCAGCGCCCGGAGTTCAGCCTGAACACGGCCCCTCTGAACGCTCATAGCCCTCTCAGCTTCGACGGCGGCAATCTCTGCACATACCCGCCTGGACACTGGGCCGAACTCGGGGGCTGTGGGGTCACCGCAGTCTGCCAGTTTGGGCGTGGCTTTGAGCCCCCTCACGAGCGCGTCCAGAGCCTCTACAGGCCTCGCCGCCGGTAGGGTGGCCAGTTCGTCTACCGCCTGCGTACGACGCTCCAGAAGCCGTCTGACGGTGTCCCCGATCTGAGTGCGCTCACCGACCTTGTCAGCCTTGAGCTGAGCGACGAGGGACAGCTCGGCGGTGAGGGAGAACACGACGGCCACCAGCCCCAGGGTGCCCAAGGCGATGGCTCTTCCGATGGCCAGCATTGCGAGGGCAGTGAAGGCACCGGCAATGGCCACCGGCTTCGCGAGTTCAAGGCCTAAGGCAAGGGATACCGATAGGGTACCGAGAACGGGTCCGTAAGCGGCTCCTGTGGTCCACGCGTAGACCACCCCGAAGCCTGCAGAGGCGGTGACCAGAAGAGATGCAGCGACGCACGCCGCGATGGTGACAGTGAGATTCCGGCGCATAGTGGACCTCATAAAGAGAGGTCGACGTGCCCTCAGCCTGGGGTACCGTTTGGTGTACTTTCTGGTGTACCACCCCACCAGATCAGGCTTGTAAGCGCCTGATATAACACGGTTTCTAGGGGTGGTGATTCTATGGCTGGGGGACGTGGATTCGAACCACGACTAGCGGAGTCAGAGTCCGCTGTTCTACCGTTAAACTATCCCCCAACGCGCGCGCAGAGCGCTGGAGCCGGGGGTTTAACAGGCTGTACGGGGTAGTGCAAGCCGCTGCGCACGCGTGACGCCGGGCGAGGACGCAGAGGGCTGGCGCAGAGCTTGAGAGATCTCCGCCGGGCTCCGCCCGGTCGTTGGCTTTACCCGCAGCAGCGCCGTGCTACAGTACCCACTGAACAGAGCTGGACACGCCCGTCGACGCCGCCATATGCGGGGCCGGCGACCGGGCTGCGAGGATAGTCGTGGTTGGGCCGAACCCCCAACTGGCGCTCGAGGGCAAGCGCCAGGCCGAAGCGCGGATGCCGCCCGACGGCGCAAGCAACGCTTCGGTATGTGCCAGCGAAGCCCCGACCATCGGGCCATCCGGGAAAGATGCGGGTGGCCCTGGCCATGAAACGCGCCGGCGCTCCGGCAGTTCGCTCGCCTATGCTGCGCTCGACCTTGGCACCAACAATTGCCGGCTGCTGATCGCGCGCCCGTCGCGGCGCGGCTTCCAGGTCATCGACGCGTTCTCCCGGATCATTCGTCTCGGCGAAGGTATTGCGGCGACTGGAAATCTTGCACCCGCCGCCATGTCGCGCACACGCGAGGCCCTGAAGGCCTGCGCCGCCAAGATCGCCCGTCAGGGTGTCGCCCGCTCGCGGCTCGTGGCCACGGAAGCGTGCCGCGTCGCCGCCAACGCGCCGGCTTTCCTCGAGGAGATCAATCGCGATCTCGGACTCAACATCGAAATCCTGTCGCGCGAGGATGAGGCGAAGCTCGCCGTCTGCGGCTGCGCCTCCCTGCTCGATCCGAATGCCGAACTCGCCCTCGTGTTCGACATCGGCGGCGGTTCGTCGGAACTGATCTGGCTCGATCTTACGAAACGCCGCGCGCCCTGGCGCCGTTCGCTGCAGGATCGTCTCGATGCCCGCGACTGTATTGCCGCTTGGACGTCGCTGCCGGTCGGTGTTGTCACGCTGTCCGAACGCTTCGGCGGCTGCCACGTCGATCACCACGTGTTCGACGAGATGGTGGCTTATGTCACCTCGCTCGTCGCGCCGTTCGAGCAGGAATTCCGGTTCCGCGATCAGATCGCGCATCGCCGCACGCATTTACTCGGCACCTCGGGCACGGTGACGACGTTAGCCGGCGTTTGGCTCGGCCTGCCGCGTTACGATCGCAACCGCGTCGACGGCTGCTGGCTCGACGTGCCGGACGTCCAAGGCGTCACCAAGGACCTGCTCGGCCGGACGTACGAGCAGCGGGTCGCCGAACCGTGCATCGGCCGCGACCGGGCCGACCTTGTGCTCGCCGGCTGCGCCATCCTCGAAGCGCTACTGCGCACCTGGCCGGCCCAGCGGTTGCGCGTCGCCGACCGCGGGCTGCGCGAAGGCATTCTGACGACGCTGATGGCCGAGGACGGCGTCGACCGTTCCCGCGAGCGTCGCTGAGCGGGAGATCGATCATGGCGAAGACCCCGCGAAGCGGCGGCACAGGCGGCCAGCGCGAACTGAAGGTCCGGCTGAAAACGGCCCGTCAGCGGACGCTGTCTTCGCAACGGTGGCTCGAACGCCAACTCAACGACCCCTATGTCGCGCGCGCGCGTCGCGACGGCTATCGGTCGCGGGCTGCATACAAACTGGTCGAGATCGACGATCGCCATCACATCCTGAAGCCGGGTCAGTCGGTGGTCGATCTCGGCGCTGCGCCCGGTGGCTGGTCTCAGGTCGCCGCAGAGCGCGTCAAATCGGTCGAAGGCCGCGGCGAAGTCGTCGCCATCGACATCTCCGAGATGGAGACCATTGCCGGGGTCTCGATCCTCCACCTCGACTTCATGGACGACAGCGCACCCGAGCAGCTGAAGGCGCTCTTGAAGACCGCCGCCGCGGACGTTGTTTTGTCGGATATGGCCGCCCCCACGACGGGCCACGCGCGCACCGATCACTTGCGGATCATGGCACTGGCGGAAGCGGCTGCGGCCTTCGCCATTGAAGTGCTCCGCCCCGGCGGCGCTTTTCTGTGCAAGGTCTTCCAGGGCGGCACGGAGCGCGAACTGCTCGACACGCTGAAGCAGTCGTTCGCGACCGTGAAGCACGTCAAGCCGCCGGCCAGCCGCCAAGACTCCTCCGAACTTTACGTGCTCGCGACCGGCTTTCGCGGCTGATCGACCGTGGACGAACTCGCCTTCGCCGCCGCGCTGCTCTCGGCACTGACGTATGCGGGTTGGAACGCGGCAGCACGCATGCGCCCGGATCCCGGGCAGGGCTTCGCCATTGTCGTCATTGCCGCCGGCTTCGTCGCGCTGCCGGGACTGTTCCTGTTCGGATTGCCGGCCACCGAAGCTCTGCCGTGGATGCTCGGCGGCATGGTGTTCAATCTGGTGTCCATGCGGGCGATCATGGCGACCTACCGGCGCACGCCGTTCGCCGTCGGCTTCCCGATCGCCCGCGGATTGACCCCGCCGATCGTCGCCCTGGCGGCCATGGCGTTCGGTGGTGAAGCGCTATCGACGGGCGCCATCGTCGGCATCGTCGCCGTGTCGGCGTCGCTGCTGGCCCTCGGTCTCCACGCACTCGACCGGCGAAAGGCCGATCCGTCCGGCCTCGCGCTCGCCGCGCTCTCGAGCCTGTTCGCAGCCGGCTACGTCTACATGGACGCGGCCGGCGCGCGAGCGAGCGGCAGCGTACTCGCCTATGGCTGCACACTCGCGGTGGCCAATGCCATCACGCTCGGAGTGCTCGGTGCCCTCGAAGGGCGGTCACCGCTTCGCTTCACCGCCGCCGAATGGCGGTTCGGCGTCCAGGCGTCGATCGTCTCGATGGCCTCTTACCTGCTGCTGCTCTTCGCCTTCACGCGCGCTGCGATGGGTCCCGTGTCGGCAATACGTGAGACCAGCGTGCTGTTCGCGACTGCCCTGGCGGCTTGGCTTCTCAAGGAGAAAGTCGGACCGGTCGAATGGCTGGCGGCTGCCGTCGCCGTGGTCGGTATCGCACTCATCAGGGTTTTCTGAACGCTGCCGGGCGCACTCGCTTGGAACCCTCGGTCGGCTGTGCTTCAACCGAAGCAGGCGCATCGAGTCTTGGCGGAGGCAGGGATGTTCAGCCGGTACGGATGGTCTCGATGGTGGACCGGTAGCCTCGCTGCCCTTGTGCTGGCGATAGCGGCGCCAGCCACACCCGTCCGCGCCCAAGGCATGCTGTCGATCGACGAGCGCCTTGGCGAGGTGAGTGGCTGGACCGTCGGCTACAGCAAGGGCTTTGCGGGCTGCTTCGCGACGGCGGCATTCACGGACAACACGTCGATCTGGATTGGCTATTCTCCGAAGCTCGAATTCTACATCGCGTTCACGAACCCCGGCTGGAAGTCGGTCCAGACCGGCAAGACCTACAAGCTGAGCGTGAATACCCAGGGCCGCGGCCGCTGGACCGGCGACTTCCTCGGCTTCGAACGGACGAACGAGAAGGGCGTGATCATCCCCGCCCTCAAAGAGAAGTTTCTGATCGACTTCGCCGAGGCCGGCGGCATCACAGTCTCGATCGAGGGGCGTCGGATCACCGGCCTTTCGTTGGCAGGGTCTCGGGCGGCTCTGCGGGCGTTGCTGAACTGCCAGACGGCGCGTGCCGATCAATCCGTGGCGGACGCGAAGGCGGCGCCGGTCACGCCCGTCTCTCCAACTCCGCCGCCGACCAAGCCGGGCCCGGCCGAACGCGGCGGCGGCTCCGGCACCGGCTTCTTCGTGACGGCGCAGGGCCACGTTCTGACCAATCACCACGTCGCGGGACGCTGCCAGAAAATCGAAATAGCCCAGGTCGGGCGGCCGGCTGAGCGCGTCAAACTGCTTGCCGTCGACCAGAAAAACGATCTCGCGCTTCTGCAGACGGAGACGAAGCCGGACGTCGTGCCGGCGCTGCGCACGCGCGTTCGCCTGGGTGACAGCATCGCCGTATACGGCTTCCCGCTCGCCGGCGTGCTGGCTTCGGGCGGAAATTTCACGCTCGGCAACGTGACGGCACTCGCAGGGCTTGCGGATGATACGAGCCAGCTGCAGATCTCGGCACCGGTCCAGCCCGGCAACAGCGGCGGCCCGCTGCTCGACAAGTTCGGCAACGTGGTCGGCGTGATCGTCGCCAAACTCAACGTGCTGGGGGTGGCCAAGTACACGAACGATGTGGCGCAGAACGTGAACTTCGCCATCAAGGCCGCCACGGCCGCGAACTTCCTGGAAACGAACGGGGTGACCGCTGGAGGCACCGAGGCGACCAAGGAACTCGACCCGCCGGATCTGGCAGACCGGGCCAAGTCGTTCACCGTCAAGGTGCTCTGCGACGGGCGTTGACCGGGGATCACCGGCCCGATCGTGCACAGAGGCGGCCGGTCGCCTTTCCCTCGTCCGGCGCGCGTGCTAAGCGCGTTCCGAAATCGTTCGACCCGGGACATGCCGGGCGATCATTTCACCGGAGAGACGACATGGCATCGAGCCCGGTCACGATCGACACCGCAGTTGGGCTCACCTTCGACGACGTCCTGCTCGTTCCTCAAGCCTCCGAGGTGATGCCGGGTCAGGTCGACGTGGCGACGCGGGTCACCAAAACGGTCGCGCTCAACATTCCGATCATTTCCTCCGCGATGGACACGGTCACCGAAGGCCGCCTCGCCATCGCGATGGCCCAGGCCGGTGGGGTCGGTGTCGTCCACCGCAATCTGACGCCCGAGCGGCAGGCCCAAGAGGTCGAGACCGTAAAACGCTACGTCAGCGGCATGGTGATTGACCCGGTGACCATCTCGCCGACCGCCCGCCTCGACGAGGCGCTGGCGCTGATGAGCCGGCACCGCATCTCCGGCATCCCGGTCGTCGATCCAATGTCGCAGAAGCTCGTCGGCATCTTGACCAATCGCGACGTCCGCTTCGCGACCAATCCGGCGACTCCGGTTTCCGAATTGATGACCAAGGACCGGCTGATCACCGTCCGCGCCGGCGTCGCTCAGGAGGATGCCAAGAAACTCCTCCACCAGAACCGCATCGAGAAGCTGCTGGTCGTCGACGGCGATTACCGTTGCGTTGGCCTCGTGACCGTGAAGGACATCGAGAAGGCGGAAAGTCATCCGAACGCGGCGAAAGATGAGCAGGGCCGCCTCCGCGTCGCGGCGGCCACGACCGTCGGCGAGGATGGCCACGAGCGCACCGAACGACTGATCGCCGCCGGTTGTGACCTGATCGTCGTCGACACCGCGCACGGTCATTCCGCCCGCGTGCTCGAGGCGGTGACCCGCATCAAGAAGCTTTCGAACCGCACGCAAGTGATCGCCGGCAACGTCGCGACTGCCGAGGCAACACGCGCGCTGATCGAGGCGGGGGCCGATGCTGTGAAGGTCGGTATCGGACCTGGATCGATCTGCACCACGCGGATCGTCGCCGGTGTCGGCGTGCCACAGCTGACCGCGATCATGGACTGCGGCGAGGAGGCCCGGAAGCATGGCGTCCCGATCATCGCCGATGGTGGCGTCAAGTATTCGGGCGATATCACCAAGGCCATCGCCGCTGGCGCCGACTGCGTGATGGTCGGATCGCTGCTCGCCGGCACGGACGAGAGCCCGGGCGAGACGTACCTCTACCAGGGTCGGACGTACAAGGCCTATCGGGGCATGGGTTCCGTCGGCGCGATGGCCCGCGGCTCGGCGGACCGCTACTTCCAGCAGGAAGTGAAGGACACGCTGAAGCTCGTGCCGGAAGGCATCGAGGGGCAGGTGCCCTACAAGGGCCCCGTCGGCACTGTTCTCCATCAACTCGTCGGCGGCCTGCGCGCTGGCATGGGTTATGTCGGCGCCCGGACCCTTCCCGAACTGAAGTCGCGGGCCAAGTTCATCCGGATCTCTCCTGCCGGCATGCGCGAGAGCCACCCGCACGGGGTCGCGATCACGCGCGAAAGCCCGAATTATCCGATCTGACGGTCGGTTCCTCTCGCGTCCGAGTGCGCCTAATTTTGCAAGAATTGCTCGACCAACGCATGGCTCAGAACCTCATCCTGCTGCCGGTGCTCTGCCAGGTCGCGCTCACGTTCGTCGTTCTGCTCGTCATGGGCGCACGCCGCCGGCGCACCGCACTCGTCCGCCGCAAGACGATCCAGGACTTCGCGCTGGCTCGCGACGGCGACTGGGAGAAGCCGGCGCTCCTCGCCTCGAACAACTTCAAGAACCAGTTCGAGCTGCCCGTCCTCTTCTATACCGTGACGCTGTTTGCCCTGGTCACGCGCTACGTCGACCCGGTCTTCTTCGCGCTCGCGTGGATCTTCGTGATCTCGCGGATCGTCCACGCCGTCATTCACCTCGGCAGCAACATCGTCCTCTGGCGCGGCAGCAGCTGGCTCGTCGGCTTCGCCACGCTCGTGGCGATGTGGGTGCTTCTCGCCGTCCGCGTGATCGGGAGCGAACTCGGATGAAAACGGGTGCCCGCATCGCCGCCGCCATCGAAATCATCACCGACATCGGTGCACGGCATCGTCCGGCGTCTGAGGCTTTGTCGGACTGGGGTAAGGCCCATCGCTTCGCCGGCTCCGGCGACCGGGCCGCCATCGGCAATCTGGTGTTCGACGTGCTGCGCCGACGCGCGTCCCGAGCCGCGATCATGGGATCTGATACGCCGCGCGCCGTCGTGCTGGCATCCGCCGCGGAGGCGCTGGGCATCGCGCCGGACGATCTGGCGTCACACGTCGACGGCTCGCAGCACGCACCACCGCCGCTCTCGGCGGACGAAGCCGCCGCTCTCGCCCGTGGTCTGCCTTCGGACGCTCCGGCCCACGTGTGCGCCGACGTGCCGGAATGGATGGCGTCGTCGTTCGCGCGTGCGTTCGGCGACACCTGGGTGAGCGAGGGCAAGGCGCTGGCAACTCGCGCCCCCGTCGACCTTCGCGTCAACCGGCTGAAAGCCGAGCGTGAGCGCGTCATCCGGACTTTCGCCGCCGAAGGTGCCGTCGAAACGCCGTTCGCCCCCTGGGGCGTCCGCCTGCCGGCCCGAGCCGGGGCCGCACGCACACCGAATGTCGAGGCCGATCCCGCTCATGGCAAAGGCTGGTTCGAAGTGCAGGACGAGGGCAGCCAGATCGCCGCCGCGCTCGCCGGTGCCGGCCCGCGCCTGCAGGTGATGGATCTCTGCGCCGGCGCCGGCGGCAAGACCCTGGCCCTTGCCGCCGAAATGCAGAACACGGGGCAAATCTACGCTTACGATACGGACAAACATCAGCTTCGGCCGATCTTCGAGCGTCTGAAGCGCGCGGGCGTGCGCAACGCGCAGGTCCTGCCGCCCGGCAACACGGCCGAACTCGAATCGCTCGCGGGGCGATTCGACCTCGTCTTCGTCGACGCGCCCTGCACTGGATCGGGGGTATGGCGACGCCGCCCTGATTCGAAATGGCGGGTCCGGCCCGAAAGCCTTGTGCGACGCACGGAGGAGCAGCGCGGCGTGCTCGATCTCGCCCGCCCGCTAGTCAAGCCGGGCGGCCGCCTCGTCTACGTGACCTGCTCCGTGCTGCCTGAGGAAAACATTGATCAGGTCGATGCGTTTCTAGTGCGTGCGCCGGACTTCCGTGTCGAGCCGTGGACGGACGCTTGGCGCCAGCGGCTCGGCTCGGACCCCGTTTCGATGGCGACGGGCGGGCCGATGCTGCAGCTGTCGCCGGCCCGCCACGGCACAGACGGTTTTTTCATCGCGATCCTCATTCGCGCGTGACCGCGCCGCGACGTTTCCGTGGCGGTTGTGATGCTTGTCCACCGCCTGCGAAATAATGTGCGGCATAAGAGGCCGCGCACCCTTGCAATGGTCTCTCGACCCCTTAACTTGCGCTCCCGTGAGACCATAGGGGTCTCTCGCTGCACCAGCTCGCGTGGCTGGCCGTCCAGCCTGGACGGCACACGGAGGACTAAGGTCGAATGGCACTGGCTTCGAAGCCGAAGCGGCCAAAGCGGAACCCCGCTCGCTCCTGTCTCGGTCCCGTAGCAGACCTCGAGGCGCATTTGCCGCCCGAGTGGTGGCGCAAGCTTTTCAACGCTCTCTACGTCAAGACCGACGGCGACGTCGTGGAGAACGTCGAGAACACGCGCCGCGAAGTGGACTTCATCGTCTCCGCGGCGGCCATCCAGCCCGTCAGTCACATCCTCGATCTGTGCTGCGGCCAGGGTCGACACTGCCTTGAACTCGCGCGCCGCGGTTTCCGCAACGTCGTCGGCGTCGACCGTTCCCGCTATCTCATCCGCCTCGCGCGCAAGCGCGCCCAGAGCGAGAACCTGCAGGTCGTGTTCAAGGAAGGCGACGCCCGCAATCCGCGGCTCGCCGACTCGAGCTTCGATTGCGTCGTCATCATGGGCAACTCGTTCGGGTACTTCTCGAACAAGCAGGACGACGAGAAGGTGCTTGCGACGGTCGGCAAGATCCTGCGGACCGGCGGGCAACTCGTGCTCGACATCACCGACGGCGCCTACATGGCCGAGAACTTCGAGCGCCGTTCGTGGGAGTGGATCGACGAGCACCACTTCGTCTGCCGCGAGCGCTCGATCAGCCAGGACAAGGAACGTCTGATCAGCCGCGAGGTGATCGTCCACGACGAGATGGGCGTGATTGCCGACCAGTTCTATGCGGAGCGCCTCTACACCAAGGAAGGCATCACTCGGCTCCTCGAGAAGACCGGGTTCCGCAACGTGCGTCACCACGGTATTGCCGAGGCGCTGTCCGATCGCGACCAGGACCTCGGCATGATGGCCCGTCGCATCCTGCTGTCGGCGGATGCGCCGCAGCTCCCGGCGCGCCGCGCCAAGGGCAAGCAGCAGGAACTCGACGTCACCGTCGTGATGGGTGACCCGCGACTGCCCGATCAGGTGAAGCGCGGCGGAACTTTCAATCCCGAGGACTTGGAGACCGTCCGGCGCCTGAAGAATGCACTGTCGGAGCTGCCGGGCTATCGCTTCCGGTATCTCGACAACCACCAGACGCTTCAGCGTGACCTGACCGAGCTCAGGACCGATCTGATTCTCAATCTTTGCGACGAGGGCTGGAACAACGACCCGTTCAAGGAACTCCACGTCCCGGCGATGATGGAGATCCTCGGTCTCCCGTACACGGGCGCCGCCGCCCCGGCGCTCGCGGCCTGCTACGACAAGGGTCTCGTCCGCGCCGTTGCCACCTCGCTCGACGTGCCGGTGCCGCTCGAAACCTATGTGCGCCCGGGTGACCAGGGCGCAACGCTCCCGTCGGTTTTCCCTGCGCTCTTGAAGCCCAACTACGGCGACAGCTCCCAGGGCATCACCAAGGATGCCGTCGTCCATAACGAACGCGCCCTGCTCGACTATCTCGAGCGGCTGCGTGCCGACTTCCCGCGCCGCCCGATCCTCGTCCAGGAGTACCTGACGGGGGCGGAGTACTCGGTGGCGCTGGTTGGCAACCCGGACCAGGGCTTGCGCGCTCTGCCGATCCTCGAGGTCGACTTCTCGAGCCTCGACCCCAAGCTGCCGAAGATCCTGGGCTATGAGAGCAAATGGGAGCCGGACAGTCCCTATTGGACGCAGATCCGCTACCACGAGGCGACGCTGCCCGATCACGTGCAGTCGCAACTCATCGAGCATTCGGCGCGCCTGTTCGAAAGGCTCGGATGCCGCGATTATGCGCGTTTCGATTGGCGTGCCGATGCCCGCGGCGAGATCAAGCTGCTCGAGGTGAACCCTAACCCTGGCTGGTGCTGGGACGGCAAGCTCAACATCATGGCCGGCTTCCAGGGTATTCGTTACTCGGAGCTGCTGGGGCAGATCCTGCAGTCGGCCGAGGAACGTATTGGCATTCAGCGCCGCTCCGTCGTCGCTGCGGGGACCGGCGCGGCTGCGTCGGCCCCGACCCAGCAGGCCAATTCCAACCTGGCCCCGACCGCGATCAATACGGCCGCCGAGTGAGGCGGCCGTGACCGGGCCGGGCGACGGCGGACGCGAGTCCGAGCTTCGCCTCCCGGATGGGCGGACGTTGGCGTGGCGCGAGTACGGCGATCCTGCCGGCACCGCGATGATTATGCTGCACGGCAGCCCCGGTTCGCGGCGGATGTTCCGCCCGGCCGATGAGCCGGCCCGCCGCCTCGGCCTTCGCCTCATCTGTCCGGATCGCGCCGGGATCGGCCGTTCCAGCCCGCATGCGGAGCGTACGCTGGCGAGCCATGCCGCGGAGATCGAAGCGCTGGCAGATCGGCTCGGGCTCGGCCGTTTCGTTCTGTTCGGCGTATCGGGCGGCGCGCCCTATGCCACAGTCGCGGCCGAGCGACTTCGGGAACGCCTGAAGCTCCTCGTTCTGGTCAGCCCCATGGGTCCCGTGGCGGATATGCGCGACGTGCCGATCCATCCGGGCCACCGCCGCTTTTTCCTGCAACTCGGGCAGATGCCGGCGCTCGCCCGTCCGATCGCGCGGGTCGCGGCGGCGGCCTTCCTGTGGAAGCCGCAGCACTTTCATCGGCGGTTCGCGGCGATCGTCGGCGAGCCGGATCGGACGACACTGCTTCGCCCCGCGATCATGGCGCACGTGGAAGCCGATATCCGCGAATGTCTGCGCCAGGGCGTCGACGGGGCGCTTCGCGACCTCACGCTGTTCGGGCGGTCGTGGGGCCTCGCCCCCGAACGGGTCACCACTCCGGCACTCGTCTGGCAAGGTACGGCCGATTCCATCGTGCCGCAGGCCGTCTCGTTCGCGCTTGCACGCCGCCTCGCCAACGCCAAGCTGGTGACGGTCCACGGCGCCGGGCACTTCTGGATCTACGACAACATTGAACCTGTGCTGGCGCGCATCGCGGCTCGCATCCGCGAACTCGGCTGATCAGAGGTCGAGGTCGACCCACACCGCGGCGTGGTCCGAGGCGCCGTCGTAGCTCGACTTGAGCTCCGGGTAAACGTCCCACGCCGGCAGCTTGCCGGATCCCCAGGCGCCACGCCGCCACATCCCACCACCCTGCACGCGCGCATAGAGGTCCGGCGACAGCAGGATGTGATCGATCCGCTCTTTCGCCGTCGCCTTGCCGTAGGTGCCGCCGAACCCGTCGCTCGCAAAAGTCGGATGTCGGCTCGCATCGACGAGATCGGTCCCGCGCACCAAGGGGGAGAGCGCTTCGCTGTCGGGCGCGTCGCCAAAATCTCCGCATACGGCGATATAACGGCCGCCTTCCTTGACGAGCCGCTGATAGCTTGCTGCCACCGCCGACGCTTGTGCGCGACGGCGGGCCTCGGCGTCTTCCCGACGGCCATAGGCGCTGCTGCGGAAGTGCACGACGACCACCCAGAGGACCACACCCGTCGGTGTCCAGACGGAAATCTCGGGCGCGTCGCGATCGTGGATCAGTCCTCCGGTCGGCGCGACCGCGTCGGCATGGCTGCGACTCCAGCCGATGCTATGGCCCCGGCGCGCCGCCAGCCCCACACCGAGGCCGAGTTCGTCGTTCCCGGCGAAGTAGGCGAGCTGATCGTAGGGTTCACCGCCCGCGTCGCGGACCGTGTCGCGCGTCAGCGCGGCGAGCGCGGCACGAGTCTCGACTTCCTGCAATGCGAGCACGTCGGCGCCCACGTCGCGTACCACCTGCCCGAGGTTGAGCGTGGCGCGCGGCGGTAGGAGTTCCGTCTCGAATTCGAACCACCCGAGCCAATCCGCGCGCCCCCGTGCCGTCACGCGCAGCCCCCGGAGCGCCGACACGCCGGCGAGTTCACTCCGTTGCTCGACGAGCGTGACGAACCGCGACCGCCGAGTTTTCTCGAGGCCGAGGGCGACCAGCATGTCCCGCATGCGCTTGCGCGCGTCGTCGTCATAGGTGTCGCGCGCTGCCAGTCTCACCAGCTCGGCATGCGCTTCAACGATCGCCCGCCCGTCGTTCCAGCTTTCGACGTTCAGGACGCGAGCGCGGCGGGCGACGTTCTCGACGTTGTACGTGGCAAGCCGCATGGAGTGATCGTCGCCTTCGGTTCGTGCCCGGCCATGGTGCGTGCGCCGGCTAGTCCAGAGCTTGCAAGCGTCGCCGCGCGCGCTCGTCGCCAAGTGCCAGTGCCGAGAGATAGAGATCACGCGCACGGGCCACGTCGGTCGCGCCTTGCGTCACGCCCCACGCAGCGAGCACGTTGGGGTCGTACGTCTCGCCGAGCAAGAGGCGAGCCTCAGCACCACCGTCGGTCGCCGCGACCTCCAGGATCGCGCGGGCCGTCTCCAACTCTCCAGATGCGATGTGCGTCTGCGCGAGGGTCAAGGCGTCCCGCTCGTGCTTCGAGGTCGCGATCGGCGTCGCCGACGCGCGCAGTGTCGTGAGGGTGCCGGCCCGATTGTCGTCGCCCCAGATGACGGGCGCCGGCGTGCTCCGCGACGTCGCGGCCGTCTTCGCCGCGGGCCCACTATGCTTGCCGAGGATGAGCAGCAATCCGACGGCGATCGCGACCGCGAGCGTGAGTGTCATGGCGACGGCGGGCCACACCGTCTCCGTTTGCCCTGCCGCCTCGTTGCGCACCGGTTTCGAAATGGCGGTCGGCAGCGGATCTGCAGGGCGGGAAGGGGGCGGCGCCTCGGCAACGGGAGGCGGCACATACACATCGTGGTGCGGCGGCGCGGGCGGGACCTCGGTCCTCGGCGCATCCATGGCTTCGCTATGTCGGAAGACCTGCACCAAAGCTTCCGCGAGGTCGGGCGGCAGCATCACGATTTCAGGGGTCGGTGGGCCGGCCGGTACAGGTTGCGGCAACCCGCAGCGCTCCGGCTGGGGCGCCGCCCAGGCGAGTTCAGTTTCGAGCGACGTCGCGGCCGAGGGGGTCGCCGAGGCCGGCTCGGGCTCGATGCGGCTCAGACCTCGCGCGATCTCCAGCAGTGCCGATGTATCGATCGGTTGTGTGCCACGATGGGTGGTCTCTGCGACCGCATGGACGTCGAAGGCGGGCCCTCCGACGGCCTGACGCAAACGCTCCAGCATTCGATACGCCCCTCACTCGACTGCGCGAACCCCTACAACGGGTCGCGATTGGCAAGCCGCTCCCGCTTTCGCAGCTGCCTGGCACGTCACCTCTTGGTACCCCCACCGGGCAGTTATAGAGGCGAGTGGGGCAACACGGTGTCGGGTTCAGCGCCGCCGAACGAGTGCGACGCCGGCCGCCGCCAGAGCGAAACCCACCCAGACGGCGGGCGGCATCGGCTCTCCGAGCACGACCCACGCCATGCTCGCCGACACCGCCGGCACGAGGAACATGAGCGACGTCGCCCGCGCCGCGGCCCCTGCACGGATCATCGCAAACAGAAGCGTCATCGAGACGATCGAATTTCCGATCGCCAGATAGGCGATGGCCGCCAGCACCGTCGGTGTGGCGTCGAACCGCCAAGGCTCGAGCGCGAGCGCCAGCGGAATGGACCAGGCGAGCGCCACCCCGCACTGAATGCCGTTCGAAACGATCGGATGGTGGGCCGTCCCGAACCGGCGCTCGTACAGGGTGCCGACGGTGATGAAGAGCAACGAGACGAAAGCGGTGGTGGCACCGACCACCGTCGCGCCGCCGATGCCAGACTTCGCCAGGATCGCGACGACAGCTCCGGCGAGCCCAAGCGCGAGGCCGAACCACGCGAGGCTATTTGTCCGTTCACCGAGGAGCCAGGGCGCGACCAGTGCGACCAACACCGGTTGCAGGGCAAGCACGATGCCGAGCACTGCCGCCGAAGCGCCGAGCTGGATCGCGAAGTTCGCGCTGCCGAAATAGAGGCCCTGCACCAGGGTTCCCACCATGGCGAGGTGGAGGTAGGCCGCGCGCGTGGCAGGTAGGGGCGGCCTGACGATCACCCAGGCCGGGATCAGAATGGCGAGCACGGCTGCGTAGCGCAGGACCTGCAGGTAGATCGGTCCTGTCCCATCGAGCGCGAGGGTGACGGCCGAGTAGCCGCCCGACCAGAGAAACAAGAAAACGAGCGGCGCCGCTTTCAGCCACGTTGGTTCGGAGGCCTTAGCCTCACCGCGAGACTCGTCACCAGAATGTGTGCCGCGCTCCACGAATCGACCCCGCTTTGAAGACTTCGCCGTAGCGCGCCGGAGATGTCCCGATAAGCGCGAAAGCGCTGGGTCAGAGGGCCCGAGGTCGCGGGGCGCCAATCAGGTCCAGAGCTTGGCAACCCCGCCCGCGGTCGCCAATACGGGATCGCGGTCCGGGCGCGGCACGCTGGCGATGATGCCGACGGCCGTCGCGTGCTCCGACGCGGTTCCTCGGCACAAGTCGAAGGACGAGCCAGCGGGATACGCGCCGACGACGAGGAGATCGTCGCTGATCGCGATCGCCTGATGCCCCGTGCCGGCCGGCAGCACGGCGACGTCGCCGGCCGATACCTTGAGCACGACGCCATGACGGCCGCCAAACCGCACCTTGGCCCAGCCCTGCGCGATGAACAGCGCCTCGTGGCAGCTCGCATGATAGTGCGGGAACGGATAAATGCCGTTGTGCCAGGCCGGAGACCAGCCGTTCTCCGAGAAGCGGCGCTCGGCCCGCTTGATGTCCTCGCCGGATGCCGGCGGCAGGAAAGCGCCCAAGTGGACGATCATCGGCAGCTGCGGATTGTTCGGAATGCTGCCGTCATCAGGAAACAAAAACTGCTGCGTTTCCAAGCATTACTCCACGCATGCCCGCTAAGTTACTACCTTAGCGGCAGTACACCGTGGCATCACTGGGACTTTTTGACCATCGTTTACTGCGGTTGGGACAGCAACCTGAGAGCGGCCTGCTCACTCCCACTCGATGGTGCCTGGCGGCTTCGAGGTGACGTCGTAAACGACCCGGTTGATCCCGCGCACCTCGTTGATGATGCGCGTCGCCGTCCGACCCAGCACCTCGTGCGGGAAGGGGAAGTAGTCGGCGGTCATGCCGTCCGTCGACGTCACGGCACGCAGCGCACACACGTGGTCATAGGTCCGCGCGTCGCCCATTACCCCCACCGTCTTCACCGGAAGGAGAACGGCGAACGCCTGCCAGATCGCATCGTAGAGGCCGGCTTTGCGGATCTCGTCGAGATAGATGGCGTCGGCCTTGCGCAAGATGTCGAGCTTTTCGCGCGTGATGTCGCCGGGTATGCGAATGGCGAGTCCCGGTCCGGGGAAGGGGTGGCGTCCGACGAAGCTTTCCGGCAGGCCGAGCTCGCGCCCGAGCGCACGCACCTCGTCCTTGAAAAGTTCGCGCAACGGCTCGACCAGCGCGAGGTTCATGCGCTCCGGCAAGCCGCCGACGTTGTGATGTGACTTGATGGTGACCGAGGGGCCGCCGGTGAAAGACACACTCTCGATCACGTCCGGATAGAGCGTGCCTTGCGCGAGGAACTGCGCTCCGCCGAGCTTCTTCGCTTCGGCCTCGAACACCTCGATGAAGAGGCGGCCGATGGTTTTGCGCTTCTGCTCGGGGTCGGAGACTCCGGCGAGCGCGCCGAGGAACAGGTCACTCGCATCCACGTGGACCAGCGGAATATTGTAATGGCCGCGAAACAGCGACACGACCTCCTGCGCTTCGTTTAGGCGCATCAGTCCGTGATCGACGAAAATGCAGGTGAGCTGATCGCCGATCGCCTCGTGGATCAGTACAGCCGCGACGGCGCTGTCGACCCCGCCCGAGAGACCGCAGATCACGCGACCCTTGCCGACCTGCGCGCGGATCTTTTCGATCTCCGCGCTCCGGAAGTGGCGCATCGACCAGTCGCCCGGCACACCGGCAATTCGATGCACGAAATTGCCGATCAGCTTGGCGCCGTCCGGCGTATGCACGACCTCGGGATGAAATTGCACGGCGTAGAGCTTGCGCTTCTCGTCTGCGATCGCCGCGAACGGAGCACCTTGCGAGACGCCGACCACCTCGAACCCGTCCGGCAGGCGCGTGACGCGGTCGCCGTGGCTCATCCAGACCTGATAGCGCTGGCCGGGCGTCCAAACGCCCTCGAACAGCGCTGTCTTGCCGGTGATCTCCAACTCGGCACGGCCGAACTCGCGGTGATGGCCGCCTTCGACGTCGCCGCCGAGCTGCGCCACCATCGTCTGCTCGCCATAACAGATGCCGAGGACGGGCAGCCCCGACTTGAACACCCAGTCGGGCGCCCGCGGCGTGCCCATCTCGGTTACGCTCGCTGGCCCACCGGAGAGGATGACGGCGCGCGGTCGCAATCGCGCCAGCGCGTCCTCCGCCCGGTTGAACGGCACGATCTCGGAATAGACGCCCTGTTCGCGCACGCGACGCGCGATCAGCTGGGTCACTTGGGACCCGAAGTCGATGATGAGCACGGTGTCGGTCATGGCAACGCGTTACGCCAACGTCCGATCCACCGCAACGGCCCAGTCGCGACCGTCCGCTTGCCGCGGTGTCACGCCTTCGCCGTCGTCCCGTTGAGCTGGAGGATCTTGAGGTTCAAAGCGAGCGCGTAACTGACCCAGACGAGATAGGGCACGAACAGCCAAGCGGCGGCGGGGACGACCGGCCAAGCGAGCGCGATGAAGAGCACGATCGTCACCCACATCAGCACGGCATCGACGGCCGCGAGCCCGATCTGCCGGCGCCCGAACATGATCCATGACCACGCCGCGTTGAATGCCAGATGGATCGTCCAGACGGCGACCAGCGGGCCGATGCCCTGCGCACGCCACGCGAACCAGCCGGCGACCGCGATCATCGCGTAAAGGACGGCCCAAGCCGGCGGGAACAGCCAGTTCGGCGGCGTCCACCAGGGTTTCGCCAGCCGCTCGTACCAGGGCCCCGGCATGTAGCGCGCACCGGTCACCGCGGCAGCGCCGACGGCGATCAGGAACGGCAAGAGTGTCAGCCAGTCGGCCATGGAACCTCCGCAGCAGGCGGGAATATAACACGGTCGCTCATTTCATAGTGTGAACGCGCGAGACAGCAAACTGGGCCGCAAGCGCCTGCGCGACAGATCGCACGCCGGATCTGGCCTTGCCGTGCTCTGCGATCATGGTCCATGAGTGGCCGGCACTGGTTCCGGAGGTGGCGATGTTGCTCTTGATCGTCGGGCTTGTTCTCTTTCTCGGCACGCATCTGCTGCCGACCGCGCCGGACCTGCGGAAATCGCTCACCGCGCGCCTTGGCGAGAACGGCTATAAGGGCCTTTTCACGGTCTTGTCGCTGATCGGGCTGGTGCTGATCGTGCTCGGTTACGGCAAGGCGCAAGCCCTCGCCGGCAGCAAGAACCCCGTGCTCTGGGACGCACCCGTCTGGACGCGGCATATCGCGTTCCTGATCATGGTCCCGAGCCTCATTCTGTACGTGGCAGCCTACATTCCGTCGCGCATCCGGACCGCGGCCAAGCACCCGATGCTCGCCGCAATCAAGCTCTGGGCGCTCGCCCATCTTCTCGCCAACGGCGACCTCGCGTCGATCATCCTGTTCGGATCGTTCCTGGCCTGGGCGGTTTACGACCGCATCTCGGTCAAGAAGCGCGGCGCTCTTGGCCCGCTCGGTGCACGCCAGGGCGGGCTCGGCGGCGACGTCGCGGCGGTCGGCATCGGGCTCGCCGTCTGGGCCTTCCTGCTGTTCGGCGGACACTACCTTCTGATCGGGGTACCGCTGCTGTCGGTCGGTTTTGCCCCCTGATGAAAGACGCGACCGGCCGTCTCGTCGCCATCGCAGTCCGTGCGGCGCGCCGCCAACCGATGCAGGAGATCGCTTCGGCGTCGATCACGACCGCAAGCGGCGTCGAGGGTGATTTCAAAGGAGCCAAGTATCCACGCCGGCAAGTGACGGTATTGGCGCTGGCAGACTGGCAAAAGGCGCTGGACGAACTCGTCGATCTCGCCGGTCCGGTCCCTTTGCCTTGGACGGTCCGCAGGGCCAATCTGCTGGTCGATGCCCTAGAACTTCCGCGCGGACGCGGTTCGATCCTGGATATCGGCAACGTACGACTCGAAGTCACGGGCCAGACCTACCCGTGTCAGCGCATGGAGGAGGCACATCCAGGGCTTCTGCGCGCCCTGGCACCGGAGTGGCGGGGAGGTGTCACCTGCCGCGTACTTCAGGGCGGCGTGATCGCGGTCGGCGATCCGGTGACGGTGACGCTGTGCAAAATGGAGCGACCGGTCCGCCTGCCTGGTTAACCATCGCTCGCGGACTTAAATGACGCTGCATCGAAAGCCCGTCCAGCTTGCGCTGCCACGGTGCTTCTGTATGTCTACCGGCGCGGCCTTCGGGCCTCGGCATTCTCGCTCGGGACGACGATGGTCAAGAAGAACGAAGAAATCGACATCCAAAGCCAGATCCTGCTCCGCGAACTCGAGGAAGAGCATCGCCGCGAGCAGTTCGCGAAGCTTTTCAAGGCCTATGCGCCTTACGCGGTGACGGCCGCGCTGCTGATCGTCGTCGGCGTCGGCGGCTTCAAGTGGTACCAGTCTTATGCGGCGTCCCGTGCCGCTGCGCTGGGGGCCGAATACGAGCAGGCCCTTCGGCTCGCCGAGGAGGGCGGCACCGAGGCGGCCCGCAAGGCGTTCGCCGAAATCGCCAATGGCGAAGCCCGCGGCTACGCGACGCTCGCCAGCTTGCAAGTCGCCGCCCAAGACCTCAAGGCCGGCCGCAAAGCCGAAGCCGTGAAGCTCTTTGACGCCGTTGCCGACGACAGTGGTGCTGATGTCGTCTTCCGCGATTTCGCCCGCCTACAAGCGGCAGCTGTGCGTTCCGCGGAAGCCGACTGGACCGAGATGCAGAATCGCCTCAACGATCTCGTCAAGGACGGCAATCCGTGGCGGTTCAATGCCCGCGAACTCTGGGGTGTGGCGGCCCTTAAGGCCGGTCGCCTCGAAGATGCCCGGAAATCGTTCGAGCAATTGCTGGCCGATCGCAGCGTTCCGCCATCGATTGGCCAGAGAGCTCAGATCCTGATGGGGCAGATCGTGGCGGCCGAACTGGCGCAGGGGAAAGCCAGCGGGCCGTCGAAAGGGCCGGAAACTAAGAAGGAGTGACGGGGCGATGACGAGGGGGGTGCCAGGACGTTGCCGCGCCGGTCTGGCGGCGGCTGGGCTGGCCGCGCTTCTGGTCGCCGGTTGCTCTGACGGGCTGCCGCGATTCAGCGACATCAACCCGTTCGCCGAGAAGGAAGTGCCGCTCACCGGCAAGCGTATCCCCATCATCACGGCGACGGAGTCGCTGCCGAGCGAACTCGCCAGCGCCACTCAGCCGGTCGTGCTACCGCCGCCTCAGGTTAACAACTCTTGGGCCCAACCCGGCGGCGCCCCCAACAACGCGCCCGGGCATCCCGCTCTGAATGCCAGCCTTAAGCAGGTCTGGAGCGTCGACGCGGGTGCCGGATCGTCTTCGAGTGCGAAGCTGACGGCGAGCCCGATCGTCTACGAGGGCCGCGTCTACACGCTCGACGCCCAGGGTGAGGTCAGAGCCTTCTCCGCATCGGGCGGCAGCCTCGCGTGGAAGGCGTCTCTGCGGCCCGAGAACGAGAAGGGCAACGGCGGTTACGGCGGCGGTCTCGCCGCCGAAAACGGCCGGATCTACGCCGCGACCGGCTTCGGGAACGTCGTCGCGCTCGACGCGCAGAACGGCAAGAAGTTGTGGGAAAAGCCGCTCGGTACGACCGTGCGCGCCTCGCCGACGGTCGCCGGCAGCCGCGTCTTCGTGATCGCCGCCGATGGCCGCGCCTTCTGCCTGTCCGGTGCCGACGGCAGCGAGCTGTGGGTGTATCGCGGCCTGCCCGAGCGAACGAGCCTGATCTTCAATCCCAGCCCTGCCGTCGCCGGCGACGTGGTGCTGCTGCCGTTCCCGTCCGGGGAAGTCGTGGCGGTGCGCATCACCGATGGCGCGCAGGTCTGGTCCGAGAGCCTCGCACGCGCCAAGTCGGTGTCGTCGATCGCCTCGATGAGTGACGCCGGGCGGCCGGTCGTCGACGGCGACACGGCCTTCGCGGTCGGCCATGCGGGCCGCATGGTGGCGACCCGGGTCCGCAATGGCGAGCGGCTCTGGCAGCTGTCGATCCCGAGCATTCAGATGCCGTGGGCTGCCGGGCAGACGGTGTTCGTCGTCGATACGCAGGGCCAGCTGCTGGCGCTCAATCGGCGCGATGGCAAAGTCGTCTGGACTACCAAGATGCCCGGTGGTGGCACGTGGTCGGGTCCGACACTCGCCGGTGGTCAGCTCTGGCTCATTTCGAACAAGGGCCAGCTCGTAGGTGTCGACGCATTGACCGGTCGGGTGGCGTCGACACTCAATGCGGGCAATCCGGCTTACGTGGCCCCGGTCGTGGCCGACGGTCGCATGTACGTCCTGACCGATAACGCCCGCCTGATCGCCTTCAACTGACACCGGCTTTGGCAGGCTGTTCGTGGCACCCCGACGGGCGCTAAGGAAGGCTGACGAACGACCCGTATCCTGATCGTTAGGGCTGCTTCGTTCCCGACCTGACCCGGTTGGCGAGGGACACGTCCGCCGCCAGCCTCCGCGGTCTATATGACCCCGGAGAGCCCCGGTGACAACCTTTTTAACGGGCTTTTTGGTGCAGCCCCGGGCACGTGTTGCGGCGCATGGGGCCTTGTGCTGTGGTTGTCGCATCGAGCCGTCGGCAGTTCGCCCGTGCGACCGCCCCTTTCCGCGCCAAGACGGACTGATAACAAGCCAGGAGGAGCAGCCCCATGATCCCGACCCTCGGTGCCACGACGATCCTCGATCGCATGAGTGCGCACCGCGGGGATACGCAGACGATCGAGGGTCTCGCCAACGCTCCGAACGCGCGCTTCCTCATTCTGGCCGACCTGAAGCCGGTTATCCGCACGAGCGAGAAGCCCGAGTTTTCGACCATCCGCTGGTTCAGCCGGCAGGAACTCGCCGAGTTTGCTCTCCCGACCGCCGATGCCCTCTTCCTCGGGCGACACCCGGAAACCGGCGTGGGCCATTTTGCGCTGGCTTTCACGGAGCACCGCGTCCGCTACGCGCCGGGCGCCATGGAGGTCTTGCGGCCGATCGTCGATCTGCGCTCGCTGGCGATGCAAGGCGCCTTGGCGCCCGATGAACTCTCCCTGCTCGGACAGGCCCGCGCCCTCGCCGCCTGGCACGAGGTGAGCCGCTGCTGCGGACGCTGTGGCGGCACGACGAACACGAAGGACGGCGGCTGGCGCCGCAAGTGCTGGGCCTGCGGCCAGGAGCATTTCCCGCGCACCGATCCGGTCGTGATCATGCTCATCACGCACGGCGACCGCTGCCTCCTCGGCCACGAGGAGCGGTTCTCGAAGGAGCCGCGCATGTATTCGACCCTCGCCGGCTTCATCGAACCCGGCGAAGACATCGAGCACGCCGTGCGTCGCGAGGTTTGGGAGGAGGCCGGCATCAAGGTCGGCCGCGTCCGCTACCACTCGAGCCAACCCTGGCCGTTCCCGCATTCGCTCATGCTGGGCTGCATCGGCGAGGCCGAAACGACCGACGTGAAAATCGACCCGAAGGAAATCGAGGAAGCGCGCTGGTTCGACAGGGACGAGGTCCGCTTGATGCTCGCCGGCAAGCACCCCAAGAACTGGTGGGTGCCCGGCCAGCAGGCGATCGCTCGCGCGCTCATCACGAGTTTCGTGGAGGGACACTGAGGCCGCGACAACCCTCCTGCACCTGGTCGCCGATAAAGACCGGCAGCGTGACACCCCCTGCGCCGTCGGCTAAAAGGCGGCCGACGTCGCTGCACGCCATCCGAGATCATCACAATGCCGACCAAGACTGCCCGCCGCCCGGCATCAGGGGCGAAGGCTTCCGCTGCGTCCGCCGTGTCTCAGCCGGCAAAGGTGCGCCGCGCGAAAAAGCGGGCCCCGAAGGTGGGGTTCGTCTCGCTCGGCTGCCCCAAGGCACTGGTCGACAGTGAGCGGATCATCACCAAGCTCCGCGCCGAAGGCTATCAGATCGCGCCCGATTACAACGGAGCCGACGTCGTGGTCGTGAACACGTGCGGCTTCCTCAACTCTGCCAAAGAGGAGAGCTTGCAAGCCATCGGCGAGGCGATCGCCGAAAACGGCAAGGTGATCGTCACCGGCTGCCTCGGCGTTGAGAAAGACTTGATCACGCGAACGCATCCCGGCGTGCTCGCCGTCACGGGCCCGCATCAGTACGAAGAGGTGGTCGCGGCCGTCCATGACGTGGTGCCGCCGCTGCACGATCCGTTCGTTGATCTGGTGCCACCGCAAGGGCTGCGGTTGACGCCGCGCCATTACGCCTATCTGAAGATTTCCGAAGGCTGCAACAACCGCTGCTCGTTCTGCATCATTCCGAGCATTCGCGGTGATCTCGTCAGCCGGCCCGCCGCCGCCGTGCTGTACGAAGCCGAACGCCTCGTCGCCGCCGGCGTCAAGGAACTGCTCGTCATCAGCCAGGATACGAGTGCCTACGGCGTCGATCTGAAGTATGCGGAAAGCCCGTACAAGGGCCGTCCGGTCAAGGCGCGTTTCCTCGATCTCTGCCAGGAACTCGGAAGTCTCGGCGCGTGGGTTCGGCTGCACTACGTCTACCCGTACCCGCATGTCGACGCCGCCATTCCGCTGATGGCGGACGGCAAAATCCTTCCCTACCTCGACATTCCGTTCCAGCATGCGAGCCCGCGCGTTCTGAAGGCGATGCGTCGCCCGGCTGCGCAGGAGAAAACCGCCGAGCGCATCCGGCGCTGGCGCGAAATGTGCCCCGACCTCGCCATCCGCTCGACCTTCATCGTCGGCTTTCCAGGCGAGACGGAAGAGGACTTCGCCTTCCTTCTCGACTGGATGAAGGAGGTGCGCCTCAATCGCGTCGGCTGTTTCAAGTACGAGCCGGTCGACGGCGCCCCGGCCAACGAGATCGCCGAACTCGTGCCGGACGATGTCAAGGAAGACCGCTGGCACCGCTTCATGGCAACCCAGCAGGCGATCTCCGCGAGCCTGTTGGCCGAAAAAGTCGACCGCACGATCGACGTTCTGATCGACGAGGTCGACGACGAAGGTGCCATCGGCCGCTCCGTCTGGGACGCGCCCGAAATCGATGGGTCCGTCTTCCTCAACGGCGCAACGGGTCTCGAGCCCGGCCAGCTCGTCAAGGCGCGCGTCGAACATGCCGACGAGTACGATCTCTGGGCGACGCCGGCGTAGCAAGACGGGCGAGCGCTGCAGCCCTCGGCCGCTCCGGCGGCGATTGACGCCGCATGCGACGGCCCTACACTCCGGCCCAATCAATCAAGGACTTTGGGGAGACGACGCCGATGGCCACGACGCCGACGCCGGAACAGATCAAGAAGCTGCGGTCTCGCGCATGGTTCGATAACCCGGCCAACGTCGACATGACCGCGCTCTACCTTGAGCGCACCATGAACTTCGGACTGTCGCTCGACGAGCTTCAATCCGGCAAGCCGATCATCGGCATCGCCCAGACGGGCTCGGATATTTCGCCCTGCAACCGGCACCACATCTTCCTGGCCGAGCGCGTGCGGGAAGGCATCCGGGAAGCGGGCGGCATCGCCTTCGAGTTCCCGATCCATCCGATCCAGGAGACCTGCAAGCGGCCGACGGCGGCTCTCGACCGGAACCTGCAATATCTGTCGCTCGTTGAGATCCTCTACGGGTATCCGATCGACGGTGTCGTCCTGACCACCGGTTGCGACAAGACCACGCCGGCCCAGATCATGGGCGCCGCGACCGTCGATATTCCCGCCATCGTGCTCTCCGGCGGGCCGATGCTCAACGGCTGGTTCAACGGCGAGCGTACGGGCTCGGGCACGATCGTCTGGAAGGCGCGCGAGATGCTCGCTCGCGGCGAACTCGACTACAAAGGCTTCCTCGAACTCGTCGCCTCGTCAGCGCCGTCCGCGGGCCACTGCAACACGATGGGCACCGCATCGACGATGAACAGCCTGGCCGAAGCGCTGGGTATGAGCCTGCCCGGGTGTGCCGCTATCCCCGCGCCTCACCGCGACCGTCAACAGATGGCGTATCTGACCGGCAAGCGGATCGTCGAGATGGTTTGGGAGGATCTCCGCCCGTCGAAGATACTTACCCGCGCAGCGTTCGAAAACGCGATCGTCGTGAATTCCGCCATCGGAGGATCGACCAACGCGCCGATTCATCTGAACGCCATCGCACGCCACATCGGCGTGGAACTGACTAACGATGACTGGGAAGCTGTCGGCTACGACATCCCGCTGCTCGTCAATCTTCAGCCGGCGGGCGAGTATCTCGGCGAGGAGTATTACCGCGCCGGCGGCGTTCCCGCCGTCGTTGCGGAATTGATCGCAAAGGGCAAGATCAAGTCGGAAGCAACGACCGTCAACGGCAAATCGCTCGTCGAGAACTGCAAGGACAAGTTCTCGAACGACCGCAAGGTCATCAAGACCTACGACGCGCCCATGAAGAAGCAGTCGGGCTTCCTCAATCTCAAGGGCAACCTGTTCGACAGCGCGATCATGAAGACCTCGGTGATCACCGAGGAGTTCCGCAAGCGCTATCTCGAGAACCCGAAACATCCCGGCGTCTTCGAGGGGCGCGCCGTCGTGTTCGACGGACCGGAAGACTATCACCACCGGATCGACGATCCCGCTCTCGAAATCGACGAGAACACGGTCCTGTTCATACGCGGCGTAGGCCCCGTCGGTTATCCGGGTGCAGCCGAGGTCGTGAACATGCGCCCGCCCTCTTACCTCCTCAAGAAAGGCGTCACCGCGCTCCCCTGTATTGGCGATGGCCGCCAGTCGGGAACGTCCGGCAGCCCCTCGATTTTGAATGCCTCGCCGGAGGCCGCGACTGGGGGCGGGTTGGCCCTGATCAAGACGGGCGATCGCGTCCGCATCGATCTCGGCAAGCGCACCGCGGACATGCTCGTGTCCGACGACGAACTCGCCAAGCGCCGCTCGGCGCTCCAGGCGGCTGGCGGCTACAAGTATCCGGACCATCAGACGCCCTGGCAGGAGATCCAGCGCGGCATCGTCGATGAACTCTCCAACGGCATGGTGTTGAAGCCGGCCGTCAAATATCAGCGGATCTCGGAGACCAAAGGGCTCCCCCGCGACAACCACTGACGGCGGCATCAGCAGGCGAGGGGCCCCGCCGGTCGGCGGGCCTCGCTCTTACCGCCTGTGGCCGGTGTGCCGACGCCTGTTACAAAATGGCGCGCCGGGCGGCCGGCGCGCGCCCGGGCGATTCCCTTCCGGCTCCGAATTGGTCATTCTCACGACCAAACAAACCACCCCGGAGCCTCGTCATGGTCGCCCGTTTTCTCGCCGTCGTCGTGGCTGCGGCCACCACCAGCCTTTTGGCGTTGACGCCTGCCGTCGCCAGCGATGCCCGCCGCGCGCCCGCGGTTGAAGCAGGAGCTCACCCGGCCTCCGGCTACTATCGCCGCGGTCCCCAAGTGCGCGGCTACGTCGCCCGCCGTGGCGGCTACTCTTATCGCGCCGAGGACACCATCAACACCTATGGCGACAGCCGGACGCGCTACGGCTCGACCAACTTCTATCGCTTCTGGGGTACCGATCGGCAGACCACCTCCGGCCCGTTCGATCACGGCTTTTTCTTCGACAGCGGGATCGCTCCGCGTGGCGGAAACTCGCCGTACATGAACTAACGGAGCGGCCTGTGCACAGGGGGCAGCGGATGATCGCGCCGCGCCTCGCTTCCGTCATCCGGTTCCGCTAAACATGTCCCGCATCATGTGAGGGGCTTCGCCTATGAACTCGACCTTGCGCGCCAGTGCGCTCTCGCTCGCGATCATTGGTGCCTTGTTGCCCACTGCGGCGGATGCCGCCTGCACGCGTCTCGGCTTCTCGGTCAACGATTACGGCAAGGAAGGTCCTGCCCGGGACGCGCAGGCGCTCCTCGATAAGCACATCGCCCAATGGGCAGCCGAGCGCGGCATAAAAAAATATCGTGTGGGTCCGAAAGAAGTGACCTGCGAACTGTACATCAACCTCATCATTTTCGATGAGCACACGTGCAAAGCGGAAGCAAACGTGTGCTGGGAGGGCAAGGAGATTCCCGACCCCTTGCCCGCCAAATCGACGCCGGCCAAGTCGACGCCCGCTAAGAAGCAGTAGAAGTTGTCTCAACGTCGGCTGCCTCGCACCTGCTTGGTGTGCAGCGATCGACTGCGTCTGACCGGACGAAGCAACTCTCCCGATCTTTGGACCGTGAGGCCTTCGCATCCCATCAAGAGGGGTTGCGGGGGCGCTTTGCTGCGCGTGCTGCGCCGCACACTCGATCGGCACACGACTTAACTATGAATTCGTCCGCCGTGTTGCCGTCGCGACTCCGTCGTTGATGTGTGCAGATCATTCGTTTAGAGATCGTTTGTGTAAGTCTATTAAGTTTTGGGAGTTGTCTGTCATGGCGTCCTACAACCCGAACGAGAACAATCTCGTCGCTAACCCGAAGTTCGACGAGACCGTTACGGGTCCGGGGGTCCCCGAGCCGAAGCCCGTTCAGGGCTGGCAGACATACGTACCAAGCGGCAACGCGCCAGCGCCAAGCGTTCGACTCCCGGTCCAACAGCGCACGCCCGCGGTCGTCCAGAATGGCGATGAATTTGCCCTAGGCGAGAACGCCTTCGTGAGGACGGACGCGACCGTCGATCCGACCGACAAGGGCATTCGCCAGGAGATCAAGTTCACCGATATCGGCGACGGCTTCTTCAAGATCGAATTTGACTGGCGCGGCGATGCGGCCGGCAAGCCCGTCGACGTCTTCTTTGCCGGGCAGAAAATCGGCACGTTGAGTTCCAATGCGGCCTCGTGGAAGGCAGAGCGCTTTATCGTCAAGGTCGAAGGCAACGCCGCCGACCTCGTCCTCTTCGATGCGAACGGCGCCAACATCCAGATCGATAACGTCAGTGTTCTGAAGACACTGCAGGGGTCGACCTACCGTGGTGTGAACAGCGCGGCCGTCGGGCCGAATGCGCCGACCGAAGGAAACGATCAGTTCCTCGGTACGGAGTTCGACGACTCGATCGATGGCCTGGGCGGCAACGACCGCATCGACGCGAGCCGCGGCAACGATAGCGTCGTCGGCGGCGCTGGCGACGACACGATCTACGGCGGTGTCGGCCGCGACACGCTACGCGGTGGCTCGGGCAACGATGTCCTCATGGGCGGTCGCGGCGTCGACAGCATCGACGGCGGCGAGGGGCTCGACGTCGTCAGCTACGCCTACGCCGAAGAGGGCATCGGCCTCTATCTCTGGGACGGCGCCCGCAACACCGGCGAAGCCCGCAATGACAGCCTCGCCAGCATCGAAGGCGCAATCGGCACGCTCTTCAACGACACGATGGAGGGTACGAGCGAGAACGACCTGCTCGACGGCAACGCCGGCAACGACAACTTGAACGGCGGCAACGGCAACGACACCATTTTCGGTGGCTCGGGTGCCGATATTCTGCGTGCGGGCTTCGGCGCCGACAGTCTCGTCGGCGGAACCGGTAACGACCAGTACGTCATTTCAGACATGCGTGACACCATCTCCGAAATCGCCGACGGCGGTTCGGACGACGTGCTGCGCGTTCGGATCTACGACGAAGAACTCGGCCGTTTCCTGCGGCGGGAAGACTTCGAAGAAACGCCCACCACGCTGCGTCGCATCAGCACCGGCGAAACGATCAGCCGAGTGAACATCGAGCGGATCATCTACGACGAAGGCGACAACTCGGGCGAAGGAACTGATGGCAACGACAACTGGGTCGGCGGCGAAGGCAACGACACGTACTACGGCGGCGGCGGCAACGACTCGCTCCAGGGCCGCGGCGGCAATGACAGCCTCGTCGGTGGTTCTGGCACGGACACGGCGGACTACAGCTACGTCACGTCGTCGCCGGTGATCGTCACCCTCGACGGGTCTGGCAACGGCACGGCGAACGCCGGAAGCGGTGACGTCGATGCTCTGTTGTCGATCGAGAACGTGATCGGCGGTGCGGGCAACGACACCATTATCGGCGGCAGCGGGGCCAATCGCCTGGACGGCGGCGCTGGCAACGACAGCGTCTCCGGCGGGGCCGGCAACGATACGCTGTTCGGCGGGGCTTTGAACGACACGCTGTATGGCGGTGTCGGCGAACGCGAGTTCTTCGTGTTCGATTTCCGCTCGGGTGCGGATCTCGGAGTAGACAGAATCCGAGATTTCAATCAGGGCAACGACTTCGTGATCATCGACCAAAGCAGAGGAAGCTTTAGCGACATCGAAGTTTCGGGAGGCAACGTGTACTACAAGGGCATCTTGTTCGCGCGAGTAGATGGATCTCCGAAGCTAGAGGAGAACGATTTCGTCTTCCGCAACACAGATTTCCTCTAGTCGCACCTAGCTCTCGCTACACCTCCTCTGACGCCCGGCGCCTCTGTGCCGGGCGTCTTCACATCGCCCGGGGCGTGGCTCCTTCCGCCTGGTTCGCTGGACTGCCCGTGTGTCCGCCGATCGCTTCCTTCCAGCAATTATCTCCCTGAACTCCCTCGAACATATCAACCATCTCTTGCCAGATCGTTTCTCTACGTCCTAATTTTCCGTTACTCTTTGCACCACGTAAGTTCTCGAGGCCGCTCACTTTTGCCTCGATAGTCAGGAGCAAGACGAAATGGCCGTCATCACCGCGCCGCCGCGCCAGCGCCTCGGACTGAATACGAGTTTCGAAACGAGTGTGAATGGTGCCAACGCAACGCTTGACGGCTGGCAGCTTGCCGGGGCGGCGACAACGTTCCAGATCGAGAAAAACGTGCTATCGGCGCCGTCGTCGTCGGGTTCGGCCCACCTTGTGCTCGACCGCAGCATCGGTGCCAACGGCGTCATGCAGTCCCTGGCGACGACCGTGGGCCGCAAGTATCAGATCGAGTTCGACTATGCCGCGGCAGGCGCGCCAGCGGATGCAGAAGTCTACTGGAACGGACGAAAGATTGCCGATCTGAAGAGCACGACCACAGAGTGGGAATCCGTGCGTCTCTACTTCGACGGGGTTCCCACTGCGGCCACGCTCGAACTCAGATCGACGTCCGGCGGAGCGATGCGCATCGATGATGTGCGCATCTACCAGTTGACGAATGCGCCGCAGACTGACGCCGACCGCCAATGGTATTTCGGGACGGCAGCCAACGATCAGATCACGGGTGAAGCCTTCAACGATACCGTGCAGGCGGGCGCAGGCGACGACACGCTGATTGGAAACGGCGGCACCGACCAGCTTCAGGGGCAGGCCGGAAACGACCTCGTCTACGGCGGTACTGGTGACGATTTCCTCAACGGTGAATCGGGGAACGACACGCTTTACGGCGGCTCAGGCAGGGATTCGCTTCAGGGCGGGGCAGATAACGATGTCCTGTATGGCGGTTCCAACGGCGACCGTCTGTTCGGTTTCACCGGGAACGACTCCCTGTACGGTGATGAAGGTAGCGATACCCTGACCGGCGGTATGGGTGACAACACCCTCTACGGAGGCGCTGGTGACGATCGATTTCAGGCTGGGCCGGGGGCCGACACATTCTACGGCGGCGACGGCATAGATCTGGTCACTTACGAGGACTCTCCGAAGGCAGTCCGGATCGCGCTCTGGGATCTGGCGCGGAATACAAACGATGCCAGCGAAGACAAATATTTCAGTATAGAGCATTATCAGGGATCGAGTTTCAACGATGTCATGCTCGGTTCGGAATTTGGTGAAACACTCCAAGGGGGCTTTGGTCGCGACTCGATAAACGGCGGAAATGGAAATGACTCGATCAACGGCGGCGCCGGCAATGACGTCATCGTTGGCGGCTTCGGATCAAACGAGCTGCGGGGCTCTACCGGATCAGATACCTTCGTGTTCGCCTTCGCTGGCGATGGTAACAACCGTGTGGATCGCATCTCGGATTATCGGGACGGGGTCGACAAGCTCGCGTTCACGGCCGGCGGCTCGTTCTCCGATCTGACGATCTTCAACGAAGGTGCCGACAAGGTCATCACATATGCCGCGAAGATGCTCGGCGACGACTACGACGCCGTTGAAACGCAAGTCCCGGCCGGCAGCGTGAAGATAATTCTCGTGGGCGCGGCGAGCGCCACGGTCAACCAAGCGGACATGCAGTTCAACTACGAGATCTTGTTCTGAAAACAGGGTGCGGATCGATCAGCCGGCAGAGGCAATCGATCCAATCGCCCTTCATGTCCGTCGGCTCGCGTCCCCGCCGGCCGGCAGCGGGGACGCAGGCCGATTGGCCGGCGCGCAACCTTGATGCCGTCTTCGTCCCCGCGGAGGCGGGCGGGTGCGCCGAGGACTTGGCCGGTCCGGCGCGAACCCCTCGCGTTCCCCACCAACGGACCGGCCAAGTCCCCTTTTGTGAAAGCTGCGTGCGTATTGGCCGCAATCGCCCGTGAGGCTCGGCCGGACGCGATCGGGAGGGAATTGCCTGCCGGTCGCCTCAGCGCGGGCGACTGCGCCGATAGGGAAGAAAATGGCGGTCGGTGTGAAGGACGGCGCCCTCCGTCGTCGCGATTCGCCGCATCTCCGCGAACAGCGGATGGCCGCCGTTGCCGACCCGCATCTCGATCGCGAGCGGACGCGCCGTGGCGGCGCAGGTGAAGGTCCGCTCGACCACGTCGCCGGCGGCAACCGCTTCGAGCAGCGGCAGGAAAAGATCGAAACTCTCGACGGGCAGATCTTCGTAGGTCTCGTTGCCGAGGGTCACGCTGAATGTCTGCGCGCGCCGGCCGAGCACGATCACCATCGGACAAGCGGCTGATGCCCGCGGCGTCGCGGCCATCGACCAATAGGCTTCGGTGTCGTCGACGCTGACCGCCGCGACGTCACGAATAAACCCGCTCCAGGCGAGCAGGCTCGCGGTCGTCAGTTCGAACTGAGTGCGATAGCGATCGTCCGGCAGCATGGCTCGATCGTTACGCTTGCGCTGGTCGGCTGTCGAGAGGCGCGCCGCACGCCCGCGTCAGTATCCCCGCCGCCGGTCAACGACGTTGCGCAACGGCTGGCCGCCCTCGTAGGCGCGGATCTGGCCAGCGACGTAATCGGAAATCGCATCGGGGTCGCTGTCGGCCGCATTGTGCGGCGTCACCGTCACGCGCGGATGCGACCAGAGGGGGCTCTCGGGCGGCAAGGGTTCTGTCTCGAAGACGTCGAGTGTGACGGCGCCGAGGGTCCCGTCGTCGAGCGCCGAGACGATGTCGGCCTCGACCTGCAGGCCGCCGCGACCGGCGTTGATCACGATCGGCGCGCCGAGCACGCCGTCGCGGGCGAGCTTGGAGAACAGTGGCCGCGAGAGGATGCCCCGGGTCTCGGGTGTCAGAGGCATGAGTGCGACGAGGATGTCGGTGACGGCGAGGAAGGCGTCGAGCCCGGCCGTGCCATGGAACGTCTTCACCCCCGGCACGTCGCGCGGGCTGCGGCTCCAGCCATTGACCTGGAAGCCGAGGCGCAAAAGGACCTCGGCCGCATCGCGCCCGAGCTCGCCCATGCCCATGATGCCGACCCGGAGGGAGCGGGCGGCCCACTGGTCCTTGGCCGCCCACTCGCGCCGCTGTTGGGCTGCGTCGAGCTCGCGCTGGCGCCGGTGATGCATCAGGACGTGGAGCGTGACGTATTCCGTCATCCGCTTTGTCAGATCGTCCGTCACGACACGGACGAGCGGCACGTCCGGCAGGGTCGCATCCTGCATGAGAGCGTCGACACCGGCGCCGAGATTGAAGATGGCCTTCAGTGTAGGCAGCTCACGAAGAAGGCCCTGCGGCGGCTTCCAGACGGCGGCATAGGTGATGCCCGAGGTATCCCGCGGCATGTCGGGCCAGAGCACGACCGGCCGGCCCGGCAGGCGTTCGGCGAAGCGCCGGCGCCAGGGCTCCGGCGCCCAATTGTCACCAGCCCCGCGAATGACGACGAGCAAAGTCATGTGGCTATCCCGGCTTGCGGCACCTTGGTGGCACGAATCTCGAATGCGGCCGCCAGCAGGGCCTTCGTGTAGGCGTCCGTCGGTGTATCGAAGATGGCGGCGGCCGGGCCTTCCTCCACGACCTTGCCGTTGCGCATCACGATCACGTAGTTCGACAGCGCACGGACCACCTTGAGGTCGTGGCTGATGAACAGGTAGGCGAGATTACGCTTCTTCTGGAGATCGCGCAGAAGGTCGACGATCTGCGCCTGCACGCTCATGTCGAGCGCGCTCGTCGGCTCGTCGAGCATGACGAACTTCGGCTCGAGCACCATGGCCCGCGCGATGGCGATGCGCTGGCGCTGCCCGCCCGAGAACTCGTGCGGATAGCGATCCTGCGCCGTCGGATCGAGGCCGACGTCGGTGAGTGCCTGCGAGACGCTTTCGCGACGCTCCTCCCAGCCCATACCCGGGTTCTGGATCAGCAACCCTTCCTCGATGACCTGGCCGACCGAGAGGCGCGGCGACAGCGAACCGTAGGGATCCTGGAAGACGACCTGCATCTCGCGCCGGAGCGGGCGCATGGCCGCCGTGCCGAGGCCGTCGATGCGGTTACCGACGTAGGCGATCTCGCCGCGCGAGGAGAGCAGCCGGAGAATGGCGAGGCCGAGGGTCGTTTTGCCGGAGCCCGACTCGCCGACGACGCCGACGGTCTGTCCGGCACGGAGTTTGAGCGACAGCCCGTCCACCGCCTTCACGTGGTCGACGGTGCGCCGAAGGAGGCCGCGGCGGATCGGGAACCAGACTTTGAGATCCCTGGTCTCGACCACGACTGGCGCGCTCTCGTCGGCCAGCGGCGGCTTGCCCTTCGGCTCGGCCGACAGCAGATGGCGCGTATAGGCGTGCTCGGGCGCGGTGAAGATCCGCTCGGTCAGCCCCTGCTCCACGACGCGGCCGCCGTTCATGACGTAGACTCGCTCGGCCATCCGCCGGACGATGCCGAGGTCGTGCGTGATCAGCAGCATCGCCATGCCGAGCTCGGCCTGGAGCTCTTTGAGGAGTTCGAGGATCTGCGCCTGGATGGTGACGTCGAGCGCGGTGGTCGGCTCGTCGGCGATGAGCAGATCGGGCTCGTTGGCGAGCGCCATGGCGATCATGACCCGCTGGCGCTGGCCGCCCGACAGCTGGTGCGGATAAGCACCGAGACGCTTCTCCGGATCGCGAATGCCGACGCGCGTCAGCAACTCGACGATCCGTTTGCGGACAGATACTTCATCCAGTCGGCCGTGCAGCCTCAGCATCTCGCCGACCTGCTTCTCGATTGTGTGAAGCGGGTTGAGCGAGGTCATCGGCTCCTGGAAGATGATCGAGATGCGCGCGCCGCGCACGTCGCGCAAATCGTCTTCCGAGCAGGCGAGCAGATTGCGGCCTTTGAAATAGATCTCGCCGGTCGGGTGGGACGCGGCAGGGTAGGGGAGGAGCTTCAGGATCGAGAGGGCGGAGACGGACTTGCCGGAGCCCGACTCGCCGACGAGCGCGACCGTCTCCCCGCGGCCGATCGTGAACGACACACCCTTGACGGCGAGATTCGACGCCTGCCCCGACCGGAACTCGACCGACAGGTTTCGCACCTGCAGGAGCGTTTCGCGGGATGGCGCGGCTGAGGACGGTACATTCGGGCGATCCATCGACGGCCTCACCTCACCGGAACGTCTTGCGCGGGTCGAGGGCGTCGCGGACGGCCTCGCCGATGAAGATCAAAAGGCTGAGCAGAACCGCGATCGAGAAGAAGGCGGCGAGGCCGAGCCACGGCGCCTGCAGGTTCGATTTGCCCTGGGCGAGAAGCTCGCCGAGCGAGGGCGAGCCGGGCGGCAGCCCGAGGCCGAGGAAGTCGAGGGCAGTCAGCGCCGTGATCGAGCCGGAGAGTTTGAACGGCAGGAAGGTCAGCGTCGCCACCATCGCGTTCGGCAAGAGATGCTTGAACATGATCTTGGCATCGGAAAGCCCGAGCGCGCGTGCGGCCGTCACGTACTCGAAATTGCGCGCCCGCAGGAACTCGGCGCGCACGAGGCCGACGAGGTAGACCCACTGGAACATCAGAAGGACGAACAGCAGCGTCCAGAAGCCCGGCACCAGCACGGACGAGATGATGATGAGGACGTAGAGCGACGGGATCGACGACCAGATCTCGAGGAAGCGCTGGAAGACGAGATCGACCTTGCCGCCGAAGTAGCCCTGCACGGCGCCCGCCGCGATGCCGATGACCGACGAGAAGATCGTCAGGATCAGCCCGAACAGCACCGAGATGCGGAAGCCGTAGATCATGCGGGCGATGACGTCGCGGCCCTGGTCGTCCGTACCGAGCCAGTTGCGATTGCCCATACCCTGATAACGTGCGAGCTGATCGGCCGGCGCGTCGCAGTAGGAGAGGTTGGTCGCCCAGTTGGGCGGCGCGGGAAAGCCGAGGCAATTGCCGGCGGCCGTGCGCAGACGCGGATAGTCTTTGTTGATCGTGCCGTAGGAGTAGCGGATCGGCGGCCAGATCATCCAGCCGTTCGCCTCGATCTCGTCCTGGATGACGGGGTCCTTGTAGTCGGTGACGGCGAAGAAGCCGCCGAACTTCGACTCCGGATAGTCGACGAGGACCGGTACCAGCAGCTCGCCCTTGTAGCTCGCGAGGATCGGCTTGTCGTTGGCGATGAACTCGGCGAACAGGCTGAGGATGAACAGCACGAGGAAGATCCAGAAGCTCCAGTAGCCGCGCCGGTTGGCTTTGAAGTTCTCCCAGCGGCGGCGGTTGAGCGGCGTGACGCGGAAGCGCCGGCCGATCGCCGCCTTGAGGCCGCCGCTCGCCTCGGTGCCGGTGCGCTGGAGATCGCTGACGGGCGCGTCCATCAGACCTCCCGGCTCTCGAAGTCGATGCGCGGATCGACCAGCGTGTAGATGAAGTCGGACACGAGGTTCACGATCAGGCCGACCAGCGAGAAGATGTAGAGCGTCGCGAACACGACCGGGTAATCGCGGTTGATGATGCTCTCGAAGCCGAGCAGGCCGAGCCCGTCGAGCGAGAAGATCGTCTCGATGAGCAGGCTGCCGGTGAAGAACGCGCCGATGAAGGCGCCCGGGAAGCCGGCGATGATCAAGAGCATCGCGTTGCGGAAGACGTGGCCGTAGAGGACCTGCCGGGTGCCGAGGCCCTTCGAACGCGCGGTCAGCACGTACTGCTTGCGGATCTCGTCGAGGAACGCGTTCTTCGTCAGCAGCGACATGGTGGTGAACGCGCCGAGCGACATCGCGATCAGTGGCAGCGTCAGATGCCAGAAGTAGTCGACGATCTTTCCGGCGAGCGAGAGGTTATGCCAGTTCTCGCTGGTGAGCCCTCGCAACGGGAACCATTGCACGAACGATCCGCCGGCGAACAAGACGAGCAGCAGCACGGCGACGAGAAATCCGGGCACCGCGTACCCGACCGCGAGGACGGCGGAGGTCCAGGCATCGAACCGCTCGCCGTCGTGGATCGCCTTGCGGATGCCGAGCGGGATCGAGATCAAATACGTCAGCACCGTCATCCAGATGCCGAGCGAAATCGAAACGGGCAGCTTCTCCTTGATGAGCTGCAACACGGAGATGTCGCGGAAGTAGCTCTTGCCGAAGTCGAAGGTCGCGTAGTTCCACATCATCAGGAGGAAGCGCTCGTGCGCCGGCTTGTCGAAGCCGAACTGCTTTTCGAGCTGCTTGATGAATTCGGGGTCGAGGCCCTGGGCGCCGCGGTATTTGGAGGCGGAACCGTCCGCCCCGGCGGGTGCGTTCTGCGGCGCGGTCATCCCGTCGCCCTGGCCGCCGCCGATGCGCGACGTCGCGCCCGTATCGGTGCCGGTCACCTGGGCGATGACACGCTCGACCGGGCCGCCCGGAGCGAACTGGATGATGACGAAGCTGATGGTCATGATCCCGACGAGCGTCGGGATGATGAGCAGCAGCCGTTTCAAAAGATAGGCACCCATTTCCCGAGTCGGCCCCGTCGTGGCGCCGGGCCGTCTGGCCCGGGGCGTGTTGTCAGGTGACGCGAACTTTACGGCAGCTTCGCAGCTTTCTCCGCATCGTACCACCACGTCTCGATGACGCCGTCGGCGTAATTCGGCTTGGTGGCCGGTCGTCCGAACCGGTTCCAGTGCACGATGTGGTGGGACGCCTTGTACCAGTGCGGCACCCAGTAGTGGCCGGACCTGATGACGCGATCGAGCGCCCGAGCGGCCGTCTGCAAGTCTTCCCGGGTCTTCGCTTCGAGCACCTTCTCGACGAGGGCATCGACGACCGGATTGTCGATGCCGCCGAGATTGAAGCTGCCTTCGGTGCGGGCGCTTTCGCCGGACAGGTAGCTCTTGAGCTCGACGCCCGGCGTCAGCCGCATGACGTAGCGCTGCGTGACGACGTCGAAGTCGAACGATTTGACCCGCCGCTCGTACTGCGCGCTGTCGACCCGGCGGATGTTGGCGACAATGCCGATCGCTTGCAGGTTCCGCGTATAAGGCTGGATGAAACGGTCGGATGTCGGCTCGTTGGTCAGGAACTCGACTTCGAGCGTCTCCCCGCCCTTGACCCGCTTGCCGTCCTTGAGCTCCCACCCCGCCTCAGTGAGAAGCCGCGCCGCCTCGCGCAGGTGCCGCCGGTCGGCACCGGTGCCGTCCGAAACGGGCGGGACGGGGGGCTCGCCGAACGCTTCGGCCGGAAGCTTGTCGCGGAAGGGTTCGAGCAGCGCCAGTTCCGCCGGAGACGGCAGGCCGGTCGCCTTCAGTGGCGAGTTCTCGAAGAAGGAATGCGTTCGGATGTACAAGTCGTAGAAGAGGTTCTTGTTGGTCCACTCGTAATCGAACGCGAGGTTCATCGCGCGGCGCACGCGGGCGTCCTGGAACTTGGCCCGCCGCATGTTGAGGAAGAACCCTTGCGCCCCGGACGGACGCTCGTCGGGAAGCACGAGGCGCACGAGCCGCCCGTCGCGGACGGCCGGCACGTCATAGGCGGTCGCCCAGTCGCGCGAGGTGAATTCCTCGCGCATGTCGTAGGCGCCGGCCTTCAGCGCTTCGAGCGCGGCCGTCCGATCACGGAAGTATTCGTAGCGCACCGTATCGAAGTTGTTGCGGCCGCGGTTCACGGGCAGGTCCTTGGCCCAGTAGTCGGGTTGGCGCACGTAGGTGACGAACGTGCCCTGGCGGAACTCGCCGATCTTGTAGGGGCCGGAGCCGAGCGGCGGCTCGAGGGTGGTCGCGTCGAACTCGCGCGTCGCATAGTAGGCCTTCGAGAAGATCGGCAGTCCGGCGACGACGAGTGGCAGGTCGCGGGTCTGGCGCCCGGTAAAGGTGTATTTGACCGTCTGCGGATCGATCGCCTCGGCCTTCGTCACGTCGCGGAGGGAGATCCGGAACGAGGGGTGACCCTTCTCCTTGAGGATGTCGAACGAGAAGACGACGTCGGCGGCGGTCAGCGGCGACCCGTCGGCAAACCGTGCTTCGGGACGCAATGTGAAGGTGACCGACGAGCGATCCGGCGCGACGTCGGCCGTACGCGCGACCAGACCGTACATGGCGTCCGGTTCGTCCTCGGCGCGCTGCATGAGGCTGTCGAAGACGAGGTCTAGGCCCTGCGCCGCGTCACCGCGCAGGATGTAGCCGTTGAAGCTGTCGAAGGTGATCCGGCCGCCGGTTCCGACGAGCGCGAGGCGTCCGCCTTTGGGCGCGTCGGGGTTGACGTAGGCGAAGTGCTGGAAGTCTGGAGGGTACTTGAGGTCACCGAAGGCGGAGAGCCCGTGCCGCGGCTCCGCGAGCGACGGAGCGGCGGCGCCGACGAGCGCAAGGAAGGCGGCTGTCGCAAGGGCGGCGAGCCGGGTCGTCATGGGTGACCTCGTGGGGTTTCTTTCCGTCTCCCCGGTGCGTGAGCACACGGGGAGAGGGTGCAGGGCAGGGAGCGGTGGAGGTAACGCTGACAGCGCGGCAAAAGGCCGAACATGACGACACCGCGGCGAGCCGCCATCTCAGCGGCCCCGGGCCGTCGAGAGGGCCTTGGCCTTGTCAGGATCGATCCACCAGATGCGCTGGAACGAGATCGACTGCGACGGCAGGTTTGCCGGCCGCCCGAACATGTCCCACGACGCGACACGGTCGTAGGGCGTATGCCACTGCGGCACGACGTAGTGATTCCACAACAGCACGCGGTCGAGCGCGCGGGTCGCGGCGACCAACTCTTCGCGGTCTTTTGCGAAAATGAGCCGCTCGATCAGCTTGTCGACAGCCGGGTTCTTGATGCCGGCGGTATTGCGGCTGCCTTCGCGGTCGGCGGCGGGCGTGCCCCAGAAATCGCGCTGTTCGTTGCCGGGCGAGAGCGACTGCGGGAACGTATCGACAATGATGTCGAAGTCGAAGCTGTCCTCGCGGCGCTGGTACTGGGCGCTGTCGACGACGCGGATGGACGCCTTCACCCCGAGCCGCTCGAGTGCGGTCTTGTAAGGCAGGATCACGCGTTCGAAATCGGGTGACACGATCAGGAACTCGACGGCGAATTCGCGACCCTGACCGTCGACGAGCACGCCATTGCGCGGCTTCCAACCGGCTTCGGTCAGCAGCTTCGAAGCTTCGGCCAGGTTGCGCCGCGCATCCTGCGGACCGACGTTCACCGGGTTTTTCCATTCGGTGGTGAACACCTCGGGCGGAACTTGATTGCGGACTTCTTCAAGGATCTTCAGTTCGAGGCCGGTCGGAAGCCCCTTCGACGCAAGCTCCGAATTGTCGAAGAAGCTGCCGACGCGACGGTACTGGTCGAAGAACAGGTTCTTGTTCGCCCATTCGAAGTCGAAGGCCAGGTTGAAGGCCCGGCGCACACGCGCGTCCTGGAATTGGGGCCGGCGCAGGTTCATCACGAACGCCTGCATCGGAGCAACCCGAGCGACTGGAATCTCTTCCTTCCGCACAAGGTTCTTGCTCGCCGCCTCGAAGTCGTAGCCCGTCGCCCAGAACTTGGCGCTCGACTCCTGCCAGAAGTCGATCTGCCCGGCCTTGAAGGCTTCGAACGCGGGCACGCGATCGCGGAAATAGGTGTAGCGAATCTCGTCGAAGTTCCATTGTCCGATCGAGATCGGCAGGTCCTTCGCCCAGTAATCCTTGACGCGCTCGTAGACGATGGAGCGGCCGGCATCGATCTCCTTGATGCGATAGGGACCGGAGCCGAGCGGGATCTCGAGCGAGGAGCGGCCGAGATCGCGGGCTTCCCCGCTGGCCGACTTACCCTCCCAGAAGTGCTTCGGCAGCACGGGCATCTGGCCGACGATCAGCGGTAGCTCGCGGTTGCCTTTCTGATCGAAGGTGAAGGTGACCTCGTTCGCGCCCGTCGCTTCGGCCTTCACGACATTCTTGTAATAGAAAGCGTAGTGCGGGTGGTTCTTCTTCAGCTGCTCGAACGTGAAGACGACGTCGGCCGGCGTCATCGGCTTGCCGTCGTGGAAACGCGCCTCGGGTCTGAGTCCGAACGTGACGGACGAAAAGTCGTCCGGATGCGAGACCCAGGCGGCGACGAGGCCGTATTCGGTCGACGGCTCGTCGGGTGACGACACCATCAGCGCATCGTAGATGAGGCCGATGGCGGCCGCCGGGCTGCCCTTGATCGTATAGGGATTGAGGCTGTCGAAGCCGCCGAGCGCCCAGAGCCGCACGGTGCCACCTTTCGGCGCGGCCGGATTAAGCCAGTCGAAGTGCTTGAAGTCCGGGCCGAATTTAGGCTGTCCCAGCAGCGACAAGGCGTGGTGTCGGGTGTTGGCCTCGGCCGCTCCGGCACAAGCCAGGGCCGCCACTACCGTGAGGGCCACGAGCCCCCGCATCACCCTCACGACCATGTCGCCTCCTCGTGCCCGATCACTGGCCTCTTAGGGCCGGCGTCATCGGAGATACGGTTCCAAGTCCCGATAAGACGGGTGTTTAACCCGGCCAAACCGGCCCGCCGCATTATATTTTTGTCATCTCGGCCGGAGTTCAACCGGCCGGCTCCGAAAGCGCCAGAAACGGAAACGGCCCCGCCGAGGCGAGGCCGTTGCATGAACCTGGTTGTCGTCCGCCTCAGCCCTGCGGCAGCGGAGCCGGCGTCGGCGCCAGCGTGCGCAGATAGGACAACAGATCGGCCAGCTCCTGGTCGTCCTTGACGCCGGCGAAGCCCATCTTGTTGCCGGGCAGCCAGCCCTTGGGATCGTGGAGGAAGTTGGCGAGGTTCTCGAAGGTCCACTCGCCGCCCTTGCCCTTGACGGCGGCGGAGTAGCTGAAGCCCTCGACCGCGCCCTTTGCCCGGTTCACGACGCCATAGAGGTTCGGACCGAGGCGATTGGCACCGCCCTTGTCGACCGTGTGGCACGAGGCGCACTTCTTGAACGCGGCCGCGCCAGCATCGGCGCTGGCCTTCGGCATCAGCTGCGCGATCTTGGTGAAGCTGAAGGCAGCCCCGCCACCGCCGGCCGCCGGCGTGGACGCTGCTGCAACCTTAACCGGCAGCTCGTAACCGACGACTTCTTTGCCGTGGCTCGCCTGCGAAATCTCGATGGCAGTCCGGCTGCCGACGATCAGAAGCAGTGCCGACAGCACCGCAGCAGAAATCTTCGTGAATTCCCAGCTATCCATCGAGCCATCCCCTCGCCGCCCGGCAGCCGCCGCCGGGGCCGCCTTTTTGCCCGGCGACTATAGGCACCGATGCCTCACTTGCAACTGGATCACCCACTGGTCTAGAGGCTGATGCCGAGGCGAATTGTCACCCGGCGTCGCGTCTTGCCACGCGGGACGTGGCGACAGCCGGCCGCCGCGGCCGAGCGGTCGCAAATGGCCGGGAAAACCGCCATCGGGGAGTGAAATGAACAGGACGATCATCGTCATTCCGGCACGCATGCAGGCGACGCGACTGCCCGGCAAGCCACTCGCTGACATCAATGGGTCGCCGATGATCGTGCACGTCTGGCGCCGCGCCATGGCGGCGGAAGTCGGCCGTGTCGTCGTCGCGACTGATTCGGAAGAGATCGCCGGCGTGGTCCGCGCCGCGGGCGGCGAGGCCGTGATGACGCGCGATACCCACGTTTCCGGCTCCGATCGCGTATTCGAGGCGGTGAGCCACGTCGACCCCGAGTGCGACATCGACATGATCGTCAACGTGCAGGGCGATCTGCCGACGCTCGAACCGCGGCTCATCCGCGAGTGCCTGAAGCCGCTCGAAAACAAGGGCGTGCACATCGCGACGATTGCCGCTGAAATCCGGGACGAGGGCGAGCGGACGGCCTCGCACGTCGTCAAGGTGGTCGGCACGCCCGCCGGCAGGGATCGGCTGAGGGCCCTCTACTTCACGCGGGCGACGGCGCCCTGGGGCGATGGACCGCTCTTCCACCACATCGGCATGTACGCCTACCGCCGCACCTCGCTCGAACGCTTCGTGTCTCTGCGCCCGTCGCCACTGGAGCTGCGTGAGAAGCTCGAACAACTGCGCGCCCTTGAAGACGGTATGCGCGTCGACGTCGCCATCGTCGACACCGTGCCGCTCGGCGTCGACACGCCTGCCGATCTCGACCGCGCCCGCCTGCTTCTGAAACCCTGACACCAGCCGACGCTCGACATCGCAAGACCTCGCAACCGGATAGACCCTCATGCCAAATCGATCGAAGTCCGCGGCCGGCCACCAGCCCGCCGCGAAGAAGCCGGGCGCCGCCCGCCTGCGCGTCTCCTACCAGGGCGAAGCCGGTGCGAACTCACATGTGGCGAGCCTCGAAGTCTTCCCGGACTGCGACCCGATCCCGTGCGCGACCTTCGAGGACGCGCTCGCCGCCGTGAAGTCGGGCGATGCGACCTATGCCATGATCCCGATCGAGAATTCGGTCGCCGGCCGCGTGGCCGACATCCATCACCTGCTGCCGAACGCCGGGCTGTATGTCACGGGCGAGCATTTTCTCCGGGTACGGCACCAGTTGCTGGCCGTTAAGGGCGCATCGCTCGCGACCGTGAAAAAGGCTCTGTCGCATGTGCAGGCACTCGGCCAGTGCCGCCAGACGCTGCGCAAGCTCGGCATCATGCCGGTCGTCGAGGCGGACACCGCCGGTTCCGCGCGCATGGTCGCCGAAAAAGGCGATCCGAGCATTTCGGCGATCGCGACCACGCTCGCTGCCAAGGTCTATGGCCTTGAAACGCTGATGAGCGACATCGAGGACGAAGCGCACAACACGACGCGGTTCGTCATCCTCGCCGCCGAGCCCGATGATGCCGAGCCTGGAAACGGTCCCTGCATCACGACGTTCATCTTCCGCGTCCGCAACGTGCCGGCCGCGCTCTACAAGGCTCTCGGCGGCTTCGCGACCAATGGCGTCAACATGACGAAGCTAGAATCTTATCAGCAGAACGGCGCGTTCACCGCGACGATGTTCTACGCCGACATCGACGGCCACCCGTCTGACGAGCCGGTCCGTCTCGCACTCGAGGAGTTGTCGTTCTTCTCGAGCGAGGTGAAACTGCTCGGGACCTATCCGGCGAGCCCCTACAGGCTCGAGGTCGCGCGGCGGGCTGCCGTGTCCGGCAAGCCGAGAAGCGGGAGGTAGCGATGAGGCTCGACGGCAAGGTAGCGATCGTCACCGGCGGTGCGTCCGGCTTCGGCCGCGGCATCTGCGAGACCTACGTGCGGGAAGGCGCCCGCGTGATGGTCGCCGACATCAATGGCCAGGGCGCGCGCGATGTCGCCAAGGCGCTGGGTGACAAGGCCGCGCACATAGCCTGCGACGTTTCCAAGGCGGCCGACGTCAAGGCGATGGTCGGCGAGACGGTCAAGGCGTTCGGCGGTGTCGACATCATGGTCAACAACGCCGGATATACGCACAAAAATCAGCCGATGCTGAACGTCACCGAGGAGGAGTTCGACCGGATCTACGACGTCAATGTGAAGGCGATCTACCTCGCCGCACTGGCGGTAGTGCCGGAACTCGAGAAGCGCGGCGGCGGCGTCATCATCAACACCGCGTCGACGGCGGGCGTCCGGCCACGACCGGGCCTCACCTGGTACAACGGGTCGAAGGCGGCGGCGATCATTCTGACGAAATCCATGGCGGTTGAACTCGCGCCGAAGAAGATTCGCGTCTGCGCCATCAATCCGGTGATCGGCGAGACCGGCATGCTCGAGCAATTCATGGGCATGCCCGACACGCCCGAAAATCGCGCCAAGTTCTTGGCCACTATTCCGCTCGGTCGGATGTCGAAACCGGCGGACATCGCCAACGTAGCTTTGTTTCTCGCGGATCCGGCGAGCGAGTTCCTGACCGGCATCGCCATCGAGGTCGACGGCGGTCGCTGCGTCTGAAGGACAGCGCCGCCGGCCACGCGAGGCTCGAATGGGCTCGTTCGGCCAAGAGGCAGCGCATGTGCAAGGTTAGTCTCGTCATCGTCCTTCTCATCGCGCTCGTGGCGGGTTCAGCCACGAGCCGCGCGACGCTCGCCCAGTCGGGAGACTGGACGACGTATCGCAACGCGCGCCACGGCTACATGATCGGCTATCCGACAGCGGTGTTCGAAGAGGAGCCGCAGAACGACAATGCCGACGGCCGCATGATGGTCTCGCGCGACGGCACCGTCCGCCTGCTCGTCGGCGCGTTTCCCAACGACGACAACCTGACGCTCGAAGCGTATCGAACCTTCCTGATCGAGAACAACTACGCGAGCGCCAAGATCGACTACGCGCCGGTCCGTCAGCGCTGGTTCGTGCTGTCGGGCGTGCGCGACGGCACCGTTTTCTACGAGCGCGTGACGTTCACCTGCGGCGGCCGCCTGATCAACAGCTGGGCGCTGCTCTATCCGCAGTCGGAAGGAAAGCGGCTCGACCGCCTCGTCGAGCAGATCGCCCGGAGCTACGCGGCGGGTGCTGGCCCGAAAGGCGATTGCAGGACCGAGTGAGCGATCCGCCGTTGCCTTCTCAGTTCCACTTCATGACTTGGATGCCGGCCGGCCCGAGGATGACGACGAACAGCACGGGCAGGAAGAACACGATCATCGGCACCGTGAGCTTCGGCGGCAGCGCGGCGGCCTTCTTTTCGGCCTCCAGCATGCGCATTTCACGATTTTCTTTCGCCATCGTGCGCAAAGCCTGACCGATCGGCGTGCCGTAGCGCTCGGCCTGGCCGAGCGCCACCGCGACCGACTTGATGCCGGGCAGGCCGGTGCGCTTGCCGAGATTTTCATAGGCGACGCGGCGGTCGGAGAGATAAGAGAGTTCGGCCGTCGTCAGACTGAACTCCTCGGCGAGTTCGATCGACTGTGTGCCGATTTCGCGCGCGACCTTGCCGAAAGCCTGCTCGATCGACATGCCCGACTGGACGCAGATCAGCAGCATGTCGAGCGCGTCGGGGAATGTCTCCTTGATGCTCTGCTGGCGCTTCTGCATCAGGTTTTGAACGAACACGTTCGGCAGATAGTAGCCGAGGAAGGCGCAGCCAACGACGATCAACATCTTGATCGCCGGTGCGAGCGAAAGGTTCTTCGCGATCACGAACAGATAGACGATCGATGCGATTGCCATGATGGGCGGCATCGCCACGCGGAAGAAGAGGAACGCGACGACCGGACCTTCGCCGCGCAAACCCGCCATCTTCAGTTTCGCGCGAAGTTCCTCGTTGTCGAAGCGGTTCTTGAGGTCGAGCGCATCGACGATCTGCCGCATGAACGGCTGCTGGTTCGTCTGGCGCAGACGCCCGTTGTCGCCCTTGCGGAATTCGGCGAGCCGCGCCGATCGGAGCTTGTCGCGCTCGACGGCCATGGCGCGCATGCGTTGATCGCGCCGGTCGCGGTCGAGCAGGGGAAGGCTGACCGTCAGAACGGTCGCGAAGGCCGCGACGGCCGCGAGCAGACCGACCAGCGTCTGCGGCGCCACCATCAATTCGACGATGTCCATCATCGGTGTACCCTCAGACCTTGAAGTTGATCATCTTCCGCATCATCAAGATGCCGAGGGACATCCACACGCCGCAGCAGATCAGCATGAAGTTGCCAATCGAGGTCGTGAACAACAACATGATATACTGCGGCGTACTCAGATAGATCATGAGTGTCACGCCGAACGGCAGCGAACCGAGCACGTAAGCCGAAGCTTTGGCCTCCGCGGAGAGCGCCTGCACCTTGCCGCGCATCTGCTTGCGCGAGCGCATGATGTTCGAGAGGTTGCCGATCGCCTCGGCAAGGTTGCCGCCTGCCTGCTGCTGGATCGAAATGACGATCGAGAAGAATTTCATTTCGGATAGCGGCATCTGATCGATGGCGCGGTCCAGCGCCTCACCGAGTGGGATGCCGATCCGCTGCTGCTCGACGACGTCGCGGAAGATCGAGCGAACCGGCTCCGGGCTCTCGCGCGCGATGACTTGAAGGCACTCGTTGAGCGGAAGGCCCGACTTGACGCCGCGCACGATGACGTCGAGCGCATCGGCAAACTCGTCGACGAACTTTGACTGGCGGCGCTTGGTCGCGAAACCGAGGTACCAGCGCGGCAGGCCGAATGTGCCCGCGAGGCCGAGGACGAAATGAATGAGGATTGAGGCCGACGGGACGGAGATCATCGAAATCGCCATCACGACGAGGCCGGCGATGCCACTCATCATCCAGAAGTTCCGCGGCTCAGGCTGGAAGCCGGCACGGATGAGCCGTAGCCGGAGCGACAGCTTTTCCTTCTGCTTGTTGTCGAGGTCCTTGAGCGTGTCGGCGACGGCCTTGCGGCGCTTCTGGCCCTGCTCGGCCTGAGTTTTGCGCTGGGCGATGCTGGTCTTGCTCTCGGCGATGGCAGCGACCCGTGTCTCGACCCGCGACTCGCCGAGCATCGGGCCGACGATGGCAAAGATGCCGACGCCGAGCGCGATGGCCGCGAGCAGCCCGAACAGCAGCGTTGCAATCGTGGGATCGGAGAGGATGTCAGCCATGCATCTCTCCCAGCGGATTGCCGTGGACGTCGCGAACCTCGGCGGCTTCGAGGGCCTGCGTCAGACGGCCGGTCTCTCCGTAGTACTCTGCACGATCCCAGAACCGCGGGCGCGCGATGCCCGTCGAGCGATGACGACCGATGAGGCGGCCATTCGCGTCTTCGCCAGTCACCTCGTAGACGAGGAGGTTCTGCAACGTCACCACATCGCCTTCCATGCCGACGACCTCGGCGACGTGCGTGATGCGGCGGGAACCGTCACGGAGACGAGAGGCCTGGACGATCACGTCGACGGCGCCGACGATCATTTCGCGGATGGTCTTGGTGGGTAGCGCAAAGCCGCCCATCATGATCATGGATTCCATACGGCTGATCGCTTCGCGCGGGCTGTTGGCGTGCAGCGTGCCCATCGATCCGTCGTGGCCCGTGTTCATCGCCTGCAGCAAGTCGAAGGCTTCAGGGCCGCGGACTTCGCCGACGATGATCCGTTCCGGTCGCATGCGAAGGCAGTTGCGGACGAGATCGCGCATCGTGATCTGCCCTTCGCCTTCAAGATTTGGCGGGCGGGTTTCCAGGCGGACAACGTGGGGCTGCTGCAACTGGAGCTCGGCCGAGTCCTCGCAGGTGATGATGCGTTCGTCGTTATCGATGCAACTCGACAGGCAGTTGAGGAGCGTCGTCTTACCCGAGCCCGTACCGCCGGAGATGAGGACGTTGCAGCGTACCCGGCCGATGATCTCGAGCAGCGTCTTGCCCGGGGGCGAGATGGAGCCGAACCGGACCAGATTGTCGAGCGTGAGCTTGTCCTTCTTGAACTTACGGATGGTGAGCGCCGGGCCGTCGATGGCGAGCGGCGGCGCAATCACGTTGACGCGAGACCCGTCAGGGAGGCGCGCGTCGCAGATCGGGCTCGATTCGTCGACACGCCGGCCGACCTGGCTGACGATCCGCTGGCAGATGTTCAACAACTGAGCGTTGTCGGCGAAACGGACGGTCGTCTTCTGGACCTTGCCACCGACTTCGATGAAGGTCGTGCTCGCTCCGTTGACCATGATGTCGGCGATATCGTCGCGGGCGAGCAGGGGCTCGAGCGGACCGTAGCCGAGCACGTCGTTGCAGATGTCCTCGAGCAGCTCTTCCTGCTCGGCGATCGACATCACGACGCTTTTGATCTGGATGATCTCGCTGACGATGTCGCGGATCTCTTCGCGCGCCGCCGTAGCGTCGAGCTTGGCCAGCTGCGTGAGATCGATGGTGTCGATCAGCGCGTTGAAGACGGTCGATTTGACGTCGTAGTACTCGTTCGAGCGCCGCCGCGGCTCCGGAGCCTCGACGACGATGGCCTTCGCGGGTGCCTGCTGGGCGGCGGGCGCAGACTTGGCCGCAGCGGGCGCCGCGGACTGCGCTGCGGAAGGTGCCGCCGCCGGCATGGGGGCGGGCCGGACTTGCTCGTTGGACCGACGACCGAACATGTCGCTCTCCTAGAGCTTCAGCTTGAGCTTCTCGAGCAGCTGCGCGACGGGCGACGGCTTCGCCGCCGGCTCGGGCCGCTTGCGGTGGGCGATGAGGCGCGACAGCTCGCGGAACTGTACCGCAGACTTCGCCTTCTTCGACGCCTCCTCGATCATCTGGCCGTTGTTCGACGCCTGGCCGAAGCTCTCCGGATCGAAGTCGATGATGAGCGTCGGCTTCAGGTCGAGACTCGCGCAAAAGTCCTTGATGGGAATTTCCGGACGCTTGGCCACCCCGAGCTTGTTGAGGACCAGCTTCGGCAGGTTGTCCATCTTCCGCGCGGATTTCAGCAGATCGAGAATATTCTTGGCGTTGCGAAGATTGGCGAGATCAGGCTCGGCGGTAATGACGATCTCGTCCGCCTGCAACAGAAGCCGCTTGCTCCAAGCGGTCCACAGATGCGGCAGGTCGAGCACCACGAACGGAACGGTGCGTGACAGCACGCCGAGGATGTGATGGCACGCCTCGGGGTCGAGGTCATATTCGCGATCGAGTACGGCCGGCGCTGCAAAGATCGAGAGGTTCGGCGAGCACTTTGTCAGCAGGCGGTCGAGCAGGACCTCGTCGAGCCGGTCGGGCGCGGCGATGGCTTCGCCGATGCCCTGGATCGGGTCCTGGTTGAAATCGAGCCCGGTCGTGCCGAAGGCGAGATCGAAGTCGGCGACGACGACGTTAGTGCGCAGTTCGTCCGCGAGGCACCAAGCGGCGTTATGGCTGATCGTCGATGAGCCGACGCCGCCCTTGGCTCCGATGAATGCCACGACGTGACCGATCGGCGATGCGTCCGGCTGATTGTAGAGGTTCGAGATGCTTTCGAGGATTTGGAACGGCGTGACCGGGGCGACGATGTATTCGCTGACACCGCGCCGCAGCAGCTCCTTGTAAAGCACGACGTCATTGTCGCGCCCGCAGACGATGACCTTCGTCCCGGCGTCACAGTGTTCCGCCAGTGCATCGAGTTGCGCCAGGAGTTGCTCGCGCGGAAGTGCAGTATCGAGAACGATGAGTTCCGGCGTGGGGTTCTCGACGTAGTTCGCATAGGCCGCAGCGATCCCGCCGAGCGCACCGGCGAGATTGCATCGAACGAGCCGGCGATCGTTCCCGGCCTCGCGCAGCACCTCGAGGAAGCGCTCGTCGTCCGCAAACGCCTCGATGCTGATGCGCGGCACGGGCCGCGCACGTGAGAGGTCGTGCTGGTCCTGGAAATCGTCCGGAGCGGTCGCTGGAACGGCCATGGATCACACCTACTCTTTGAGCTTCTCTGCGCTGTCTTTCTTGGAAGTCGTGCTGTCGCCTTTGACATACTTCTGCCAAGTCTCGTCACGCCGCTCGCTGACGCGTGGATCCATCGCGCGGGGATGCACGAGATCCGCCGGGTTGGCGATCTGAGCGGCCAGCGCTCGCTGCGTCGCGCAGCCGAAATTGGCAGGCGGCAGGTTCTGATAATCGCGCGCAAGGTTCGTTGGATGGATTCCGCACTCGGGAGCTTCGATCGTGTAGCGCATGTAGCTGAGGCGGATCGGCGGCTGTGAGCCAGCGCGATCGGCAACGGGTTCGATTGCCACACGTCCTTCGCCGAAGCCGGCTTCGCGCACGAGCGCACGGACTTGCGCTGTCGCCTGCATGGCGGCGATTTCGTTCGCAGTACCGCTCGGCACCGTGATCACGAGGCGGCTGTCGCCCGTATCGGTCGCACGGTAGCGGGCAAGGAACTCTTGCGTTTCGCCGATTTGGCGCAGAGTCAGGCCGGAGCTGCCGGCCGGCACGCGCAGCGTCAGCCGCGCCGGCTGTTGCGTGACGATGATCGGGTGACGGTCGGTCGCTTCGATCGCACTCCAGCCGGCGACTTCCGCTCCCCGCCGGTCGGGTCCACAGGCGGCCAGCAGAACGGCGGGAACCGCGGTTAGGGCGGCAAGCCGCAGAAGGCGCGGCCCCCAGTTGCAGTATTCGAGTTTGGCGGTCATGGCCGGATCTCCGGAGCGCTCAGTCGACGATGAAGCCGGTGTCTTTGATGCTGCCGGCCGGCATGGCGATCTCTCGCCCGTAGATGCGGTTCAGGTGCCCGAGGAAGTTCGCCTTGAGGTCACTCGCCGGCGCCAGGCCGTCCGTCGGCAGAGCGAGATTGCGCCGCGCCGTCGGGCGGACCATATAGGGCGTCACGATGACGACCAGCTCGGTCTCCTTCTTGATGTAGTCCCGGCTGCGAAACAGCGTGCCGAGCACGGGCACGTCCTTGAGGCCCGGAAACCCGTCGATGTTCTGGCGGATGTCGTCGGACAGCAGTCCAGCCATCGCGAGCGAGCCGCCCGACGGCATCTCGACGGTCGATTTCGCGGTCCGCTTACGAAGTGCCGGAATGGTCAGGCCCGCGAGGGTGACGGCCCCTGCGTTGGTCAGCTCACTGACTTCCGTCTCGATCTTCAGGCTGATGCGTCCTTCCGAGAGCACGACGGGCGTGAAAGCGACCGAAACGCCGAACTCCTTGAACTGCACGCTGATCTGGCCGTCGCTCGACGGCACGGGGACGGGATATTCGCCACCGGCGAGGAACTTCGCCGACTCACCCGAAACCGCGGTGAGATTGGGCTCGGCGAGCGTCCGCATGAGGTTGTGCCGCTCGAGCGCGCGGAGCGTCTGGCGCAGGCCCACGTCACCGAAGCGCGCGTTGTTGGTGAACCCCGAATTGCCGACGCCCTGAGCGCCGCCGATGTTGGTCATCCGGCCGTATTGGCAGATCGAGCCGGCGGGGCACGCGGCGCCATCGCTCGTGTCCGTGCTGATCCCGAAGGCGTTGAGCATGCCGAGACCAGCGGCTGCCGTCAGCGGCAGGGCATTGTCCGTCAGAATGGTCGTCGAGAAATTGCCGGCGTTGATCATCGCGCCGAGGTTGACGCCGAATTGCTTCAGGACCTCGCGCTGGACTTCCGCGACGACGACCTTCAGCATCACCTGCTCCTCGCCTTCCACGGTGAGCATGTTGATGACCTTGGCGGTCTCGCGTGAAGCGCTTTCAGGCGAGGCAACGGCGAAGCGGGAGGCGATGTCGGCAGCCCGGCTCGAGTCGGCGGGCGAACGGACCGAACCGGTCAGGACGTACGTATCATTGAGGCTCTCGACCCTGATATCGGAGTTCGGCAGCAGGCGGCGCAGCAGGGCCTCGAGGGGTGCGACGTCGTTCTCGACCAGCAGTTCGAGTGTCAGGATCCGCTCGCCGTGGACGTCGAAAAAGAAGGCATTCGCCTGTCCGAGCTTCTTGCCGATGAGGTAGACGCGATCCGATGTTTGCACCACGGCGTCTGCGATGTCCGGGTTGGACAGAACGACGTCGCGCAGTTCGACCGGCAATTCGATCAGCAGCGATTTGTTGCGCGCGAGCTTGACGGCGCGCGCCTGCGGGAGCCGATCACGCGCGGTGATGCGCAGCGTCGAAGCGGGGTTGGCCGCAAGCAGCGCAGGGTCGGCCACATTGGCGCCGCGCTTACCGTCGGCGCGCGCGTTGTCAGCAGCGCCGAGCGTCACGCCGGCGGCCGCAAGCACGCAGACCATGAGGTTCGCGATACGAGCCCGGGTCGTCTTCATAAACGTAATCGTCCTTCACGAGGAACCTACGCGGCGCACTCGGGAACGCGATACCGAACTCAGTTGACAGAGTAGTAAGTCGACGGCGTACCGTACCGGATCACGCGGACGGCATCGGTTGACGTTCTGACGGGCGCGACGGTGCCCTCGGCAGCGATGTCAGCGACGCTGCGCAGTGCCAGCACGAACTCGCCGCTCGACGTGGCGTGTACCAGTGTCTCGGCATGCTCGGGGCTGAGTTCGAGCGTTGCCGTTTTGCCGTCGACCGTTCGCTTGCCGTCCTTCGACTCGATCGTCTGGCCGATCGCCAGAATTCGAACATTCCGGAGCAGCGTCTGCGGACTCGTCTGTTCCTCGCCCGTCTTGTTCCGCGATGTCCTCACGACGAGAACGTCAACGTGGTCGTTCGGCAGCACCAGGCCGCCGACGGCGGTCTTCTCTTCGATCCGGATCGAAACGGCCCGCATGCCGGGCTTCAGCAGGGCCGCCAGGACACCGCCTTCGCCGGGCTTTACCAGTTTGTTTTCGTTGACGGGTTCACCCGCTGTCATCGGCACCCGGGCGACGGTGCCCGTCAAATCGGAGATGGCCTGCGGCCGGGCCTGCCGGGTGATGAAGGAGCGCGCAACCGCGTCCTTCGGCCATTCCTGCCAGGTGAAATTGGCTTCGGTCGCAACGTGGCCGAGGCCAATGTCGGAGCGTGCGACGAGGACGTGCTCAGTCTGCACCTTCTCGACCACGGGAGGCGGAGGCGGGGCAGGGCGCGTGAGGGAACGCGCCATCATGACGGCGCCGAGCCCGCTCGCCGCCGCCAGTCCGAGCGCAATAACCTGTCCCCTTTTCATGACCCACAGTCCCCTGAGCCATCCCTTGGCTGTTCAGAGGTTGACCGTGCTTTACAATCATGAATTCGCGGTTAATTGCTCTTGTAGCATTCAGAGCGCGGCAAGTGCGGCGATCCAGCCCAGTTTGGGGAACATCAGCAGGCCACCTGCTGCGATGGCGACGCCATACGGGATGCCGGATTTGCGATCGTAGAGACGCTCGACCCAGCCGTATCGGGCGAGTGTCGCGGGCATCGGTGCGGCGCGAAGGGTCAACAGCGCCGTGGCCAAAAGGCCGCCCAACATCGCGACGGCGAGAAGAAATGGGAGAACGTTCGCGCTGCCGAACCAGATGGAGGCAGCCGCCAGAAGCTTTGCATCTCCGCCGCCAAGTACGCCGAAGGAGAACAATGCAAACCCGGCGATTAGGACAGCCAGTCCGACCGCGAGGTGAAGTCCGATGAGGGATGGCGGCAGCCCGGCGACCAATGCGACCGGAATAAACGCCGCGACCAGAAGTACCGACAACCTGTTGGGGATCGTGTACGTGCGGACGTCCCAGACGGCAGCGACGCAAAGTGCAAAAGGAAGGATCAGCACCAGCGCATGCGTCATCGGACGAACCCTGAAAACGAAGAGAAGCGGTCGCCAGGCGAGGCCTGACGACCGCTCCAGCTCATTGATTACTGATTGGCCTTCTTGAGCTCGGACTCGACCTTCTCGTAGGTCGAGGTCAGCTGGTCGCTAACAGCGCTGAGCGCCGTGATGACGGCAACGCTGAGGAGCGCGGCGATCAGGCCGTACTCGATGGCCGTCGCACCCGACTCGTCCTTCACGAAGCGCTTGATCATGTTCTTCATAACTCTCTCCGACTAACTAGAATTGACTTTCTCTCTCGCCTCTCCGACCGACCACCGATCGCTGCGATGGGTGTGACGATAGCCAACAGCCTTTGAGATTGCGTGAAGCCGCGGATGAAAAAAGAATGAAAATTCGTGTCGATCCTATTTCACCTTAGCCTGTTTTCAGGGGTCTTCGCGTTGATCGACCGACATCGGCACATCTCTTAACGCTCCCTTTACGGCACCTGTGCACCATGAGCGCAAAACCGAGAGGGTGATTTCGATGACCACCATGCGCGCGCGGCGTCGTCTCTGCCTGTCCGCGATCGTCCTGACGGCGGTGTCGGCCCTGGCGATGACGGCCAACGGCAACGAGCGTGGCGACGATATGGTCGTCACCTACGATCAGTCGCAGATCGTCCGCCTGCCTCGTCCGGCGCGCGAAATCATCATCGGCAACCCGACCATCGCCGATATTTCCGTTCAGGGCGGAAATCTCCTTGTCGTCACGGGCAAGACGTTTGGTATCACCAACTTCATCGCTCTCGATGCCGATCGCAAAGTCATCAAGGAAACCCGCATTGTCGTGCAGCGCGATGAGGCGCGGGTGGTGAATTTGCATAAGGCCGGCAAACGTCAGAGCTACAACTGCACGCCACAGTGCAATCCGATGATTACGGTCGGAGACGACAGCGCCTATTTCGGTGCGGTCCAGAAGGACTCCCAGGCCAAGATCAAGTTCTCCGAAGGCGGCGCCGAGCCCAACCAGAACGGCAATTCTCGCTGAGCTGATTACCCGGTTTTTCGCGGCATGAAAGATTCTGATCGCCGGGCGTTCAAGACGGCCGGCGCGATCCTCATTCGAAAATCACCAAAATGCCGCCGCCGCGATCTTTCGGGAGCTGACCTCCAGACGACAGTGGAGGCGTGACTTACAGCGCTCGAAATCCAAGCCAGTCACGGGGACGCGGCGCGCCTTAGTCCCCGCCGCGGACGGGCATTAACGTTGATAGGACGGTAACGACGTTTCTTCACGAGTCGTTATCTCTTGGCCGATAGCGTCACTTTCGCCAATTCGTAGATTCTCCTTTTGTATTTTGGAGAAGCGTAGGTGAGAGCGTGCTTTCAGGCCTTTGCCGTCCGGTTGCGCCGCTTCGCGCGCGACAGAAGCGGCGTGCAGTCGATTGAATTCGCCGTCATTGCCGCCCCGTTTCTGGCGCTGAAGTTTGGCCTGTTCGCCGTCTGTCTTTATCAGTTCACCACCTACACGCTCGAGAACGCGCTCTGGCAGGCCGCCCGCGATATCCGCACGGGTCAGTTCCAGACAGGTCAGGGCACCTATGCGAACCTCACCGGCCGGGATCTCAAGCTCGCCCTGAAGACCGCCGTTTGCAGTCGCGCTCCGGCATTCATCGATTGCACGAACGATGTCCGCCTCTTCGTTCAGTCGACGCCGGACTTCGCGAGCATCACACGTCCGAGCTGCCTCAAGGGTGATGGCTCGCTGATCGAGAACCAGACTGCCGAAGACAGCTTCAACGCCGGCGGCTCGAGTTCGGTCGTCCTGGTGACCGTCTGCTACGCCTGGACGATGTCGTCGGCCTTCCCGTTCTTCAATCTCGGCGACATGCCCGACGGATCGCGCCTGATCCAGGCCAGTGCGGCGTTCCGCACCGAACCCTACGCGACCAACTGATGAGGGGGGCTAGTCCGATGCGCCAGATCCTCGTTTCGCTCGGTAAGCGGATGATCGCGGCGCGCGATGGTGCCGCTGCCATCGAGTTCGCGTTCTTGGCGCCCGTCATGGTCGCGATGTTCTTCGGCGCGATCGAACTCTCGTTCGCCGTGACGACGGAGCGCCGAGTGGCCCAGGTGGCGGGTTCGACAGGCGATCTCGTGGCGCGCGCCGATCGCACCATCAATGTCTCGGAAGTCACCGACATCATGCAGATCGGCACCTACTTGCTCGATACCGCTTCGATTGCGCCGCTGCGTGTCGAGATTTCGAATGTGACCTCCTCGCCGACCGATCGGAGGAGCACGACGGAGGCCTGGCGCTGCGTATTCGTCGGCGGAACTCAGCAGACGACCTGCACCTGTCCGAATGTTCGCTTCGACATCCCGGAAGGCCTGATCGGCACAAACGACAGCGTCGTCGTCGTCAAAGCGACCTACGCCTACAAGCCTCTGGGCTTCGGCAAGATTCTCAGTGAGGACGGCATCCCCTTCGAGGCCGTCCGCTATCTGAAGCCGCGAACACAATCTGCAAAATTGCGCTTCTCCAACAACACGGTGTGCTAGTCGTGTCCGAGCAACCAGTGTCTGCGTCACCGCGTAAGTCCGGTATCCTCAGTCGGTTCGCCGCTTGCCGCCGTGGATCAGTCGGCATCATGTTCGGCCTGTCGGCGATCCCGCTGTTCGGCCTGCTCGGCATGGCGGTCGATTTCAGCCGGGTGGCCGGCGCACGCTACAAAGTACAGGATGCGGTCGATTCGGCGATGCTCGCCGCGGGCCGCGCCGCGCAGATCACGTTGAACGACCCCGCTACGGCCGCCAAGAATGCAGCCGAGGCGTATTTCGCGACGGCCGTGCCGCCGGACATCATCATCACGGAGTCCGAGGTCACGATCAACGCAACGTCGACCGAGTTGACGATGCGCGTCACCTACTGGGTTCGCACCCCGATCGTCAGCATTTTGGCGATCGGCAGCAGCGAAGGGCCCCCGCCCGCCGCGCCCGTTGATTGCAAGTCGACGAAATTCGCCTGCCAGCGCCTCACCACCAGTGCGACCGCCATCATCATGAGCGGCGGTAACGGCGGCTCGAACGTCGAGGTCGCGATGATGCTCGACATCACCGGCTCGATGCTCGACGGCGACGGCAAGGGTTCGACCAAGATCGCGACCCTCAAGAGCGCCGCAAAAGATGCCGTCGATATTCTGATCTGGCAGGACCAGTCGCAATTCACCTCGCGCGTCGCGCTGGCGCCGTTCTCGATCAGCGTCAACGTCGGCAGCTACGCCCGCGCGGTGACGGGGCTCAACGCCACTTCGGGCAGTCAGAGATTGAGACCCTGCGTCATCGAACGGCTGGGTCCGAATGCGGCGACCGATGCCGTACCGAGCGCCGCCAATGGTTGGATCGGATCGTTTGCGGCAACCAATGCGCCATCCGGCTTCTCCTATAGCGGCCGCTTGGGCACCAGCAATTACAACAGCGCCGGCACCTGCGGCTCCAGTGACCCTGGCGCCACGGAAGCCATCATCCCGCTGACGAGCGACAAGTCGGTGCTGAAGAACCGGATCGACGCCCTCACCCCGACGGGCGGTACGGCGGGACATCTCGGCACCGCATGGGCCTGGTATCTGCTGTCCCCGAACTGGAGCACGATCTGGCCGACCGCTAGCCGACCCGGGCCTTACTCCGACATCACGACGATCAACGCCAAAGGCTACCCAGCTCTGCAGAAGTACGCCATTCTCATGACAGATGGTGAGTACAACACGCAGTATAGCTCACGGACGTCGCAGGCGCAGGCGTCAACCCTCTGTACCAACATGAAGGCCCAAGGCATCACGGTCTTCACGGTCGGTTTCATGGTCAACAGCACGTCGCGAACTCACCTGACGGCATGCGCCACGAGCCCCGATCACTTCTACAACGCGACGGATGGCGAAAAACTGAAAGCGGCATTCCGAGACATCGCGCTGAAAATCTCGTCGCTGCGCCTCTCGCTCTGAGGCGCAGCCGACCGCAGGCTCGAAACTGCATCTGACAGTTGCAGTTGATCACCTGTACGGAAATAAAGTTGAAGGAGTTGATCCGCATAGTACGGATCGTTTAGATTGAAACTTCTCGGCAACCGTGGCTCTCCTGTGCCAATACTTTGGGGAGTTGCCATGGGTCGCCGGTCTTCGCTCTCGCCCGATCAGCTCAAGGAAGTGATCGTCGGGGCGACACGGTCTGTCATTGAAAGCAAGGGGCTGTCGGGCCTGTCAGCGCGCAAGGTTGCGCGCATGATCGGGTATTCGCCGGGCACCATTTACAATGTCTTCGCCAACCTCGATGCGCTGCTGTTCGAGGTGGAGGTCCGTGTGCTGGCTGATATCCGCCAGCGCCTCGAAGCAGCCGTAGCAGACGGTCCGGGCGACGATGGCCTCCGCCGGCTGGTGGCGGCTTATACCGGTTACGCCAAGGAATCTCCGCTCTCCTGGAGCCTGCTGTTCGAGCATCGCACCGGCCGCGACGTCCCCGTGCCCGCGGAATTCACGGAGCACGTCGGTGCGATCGTCGGATTGTTCGAGAACGTCTAGCGCACGCGGGCTGAAGCACCCGGCGCGGGCCGGCGCACGTTCGCCGCGCTGAACGGCCTGATCCTGCTGACGATCTCACCGAAGTTCGAGCTGGTTCCCAACCCGGATCTCGACCTCGAGGCCCGCGCGCTCAGCACGCAGCTCGCGCGGCCGGCGGCCGATGCAGCGATGTCCTGAGGTCTACTTGGGCGCGCCCGTGGTCGCCGGCGCGGGTGACGGCACCGATCCCGTCGTGATCGGAGACGTCTCGCGGGCGATCTCCGGCGTCACCTTTTGAAAGATGCCCTCGAACCAGGCGCTTTCCGGAAGCAGACGCTGACGCAGCCCGTCCCAAAGGCCCGGCGCCGTCAGCCCGTCAACGAACTGCTGCGGCGGTGGCGAGAGGAAAAGGAATAGCGCCGTCAGGCCGGCGACGACGGCCGATTGCCCAGGATGCTTGAAGTCCGCGAGCTTCAGCGCCGAGCCGAACGACAGCTTCAGCCTGCGGTCCATCACGTCGACACTGTACATCTCGTCGAGCAGCAGATGCGTCAGGTAGCCGATGAACAGGAAACCGCCCGCGAGCCAGGCGACGCCGGCCGGTCGGCCGAGCAAGGTGCCGAAGATCAGGGCCGTGAGGAACCAGAACATCAGTCCGGCCAGCACCGAATGGAAAATCCCGCGGTGATAGGAGAAGCGCTGCAGCAGAGCCTCCCCGCCGTAACGAACGAGCAGGAACGTGCCGAGCCACAGCACCCACATCTCGGCGATGGAGTAGTTTTCCGCCACGTTGAACAGCACGCAGATCGAGAAGAAGATCGCGAGTCCGGAGAACAGCGCGCGCGCGGGGCGCGAATCCTTGAGGTCGATATCGGGGAGCACGCTGCCGACGATGCCGGCGAGCGTCACCGCAATGATGTTTTGCGGGGCGAGGACATCCGCCGCCGTCGTCAGCGTCGCGAGCGAGCCTGCGACGAGCGTACCGACGCCGATGTGAGTCGTGAAATTCGCCATGCCGGTCCCCATGGTGCGAGCAGCGCGGGGACTGGACACCGATTCGGCAGGCGGCTGCGAGGCGGGCCAGTGGAAAATCTGTGGTTGCGCGCGGCTGCACCGACCACGCGCGGGCTTCAAATGAGCTTCAAGGCCCTGAGACTCTGTGCGGCGCTGGCGACCGCCTCTTGGGGGCTGTGGTAGGAGAGACCCAGCACGCGCTGCGATTTTTCGCTCGAGACCTCGCGCCGGCGGCCGAGGTCCGGGACGACGGCTGCGAGATTGCGGTCCGCCATCGCCATCATCCGCACCATGGCGTCGGGCACTTCCATCGTCGGCACGCGGCGAGCGAGATCGGGAAGTACACGGACGATTTCGGCCCCGATCTCTTTGAGCGTCAGGAATCCGCTCGCGACGAGAAAGCGCTCACCCGCCGCCTGGGGCACCGTGAGGGCGGCGACATGGGCTGCCGCGACATCGCGCATGTCGGCGATCGCGTAGCCGACGCGCGGCAACGCCGGATACTTGCCTGTCGCCAGCATCCGCAGGAGCTGGTGCGAACTCGACAGGTCGGGGTCGAGCGCCGGTCCGAGAACGAGGCCGGGATTGATGACGGCGAGTTCGAGATCCGGCGCGCTGCCCTGCACGAATTCCCATGCCGCGCGCTCGGCAAGCGTCTTGGAGACGACATAAGCCGTGACGTCGGTGCGCTTCGGATCGGTCCATTCCGCTTCGGTGAAGGCACCGGGCACCGTGTCGCGCGTCGGATAGACGACGGCGACGATCGACGAGGTCAGCACGACGCGGCGGCAGCCCGCTTTGCGAGCGGCGTCGAGCACGCGAAGCGTGCCCTCCCGCGCCGGCCGGACAACGGCGTCGACATCGCGCGGCTGTTCGAGAGGAAAGGGCGATGCGGTATGGAGGACGGCGACGCAACCGGCAGCCACCTCCGCCCAGCCGTCGTCGCGCGTCAGGTCGGCGGCGACGATCTCGAGCCGCGGGTCGCCGGCTTCGAGACCGGCGGCACGGACAACGTCCGAGGCGCGACGGGTGTCACGCGCCGTGCCGCGCACAGTGTAGCCGGCCGCGATGAGCGCCTTCGCGCAGTGCTTTGCGATGGCCCCCGTCGCTCCGGTCAGTAGGATACGGTCGGCCATGCGCAGTCCCCGCAGGTTGCCTCGTCAGAACAGTCTCGCGCCGTTCGGCACCTCGTGATCCGGCGCGAACAGAACGACGGCACCCGAGGGATCGGGAAAGCCGAGCGTCAGCACTTCCGACATGAACTTGCCGATCTGGCGCGGCGGGAAGTTCACGACCGCGGCGACCTTCCGGCCGACGAGTTCCTCGGGCTTGTAATACACCGTGATCTGAGCGGAGGAACGCTTGACGCCGATGTCGGGTCCGAAGTCGATCTTGAGCTTGATGGCAGGCTTGCGCGCTTCCGGATAGGGCTCCGCCTCGACGATCGTCCCGACACGGATGTCGACCTTCATGAAGTCGTCGAAGGTGATGAGGGGGGCTGGCGCTCCGCCGATCTGCATCTCGGGTCTCCGTAGTCGGGTAGTCTAGAACGAGCTGCCGGCCGGCGCGGCAGGAGGCGTCTCGGCGGCGGCACCGTCGCCGCTCTCGCCGGCACCACCGCGACGGCGGCCGGGCGCAAAGCGGCCGGCGAGATCGCAGACGGTGCGGGCGGCGCGGCCGAGCCCGCGGCACGCGTCTTCGACATTGGCAAGCGTGCGCTCTCCCGAGCGCAGCCGCCGATCGAGCGACGCCATGGTGCGGGCTAGACCCGGATCATCATCGTCGAGCCAGATGCGAAACACGGCGGCGTAGACCGAGGCGAGACCGGCGACGCGCGCCGCCCCGCGCAGGCCGTCGGTGTCGATTCCGGCCGCATGCAGCATCGCGGCTTGCGATTTCATGAGGCTCCGGCCGAGCCGCGGGTCTTGCGCGGCGCCGCGCACGATCGAAGCGATGGCGGAGCGGTGCGGCATCAACGCATCGAAGCGCGCCATCACCGCCTCGAAGACGGCGTCGCGGCGCGGCTGACCCTCGGCCGGCTTCGGCGCGTTGCGCAGCACTTCGTCGTCGATCGCCCGGTTGAAGGCGATCAGAATGTCCGTCTTACCGCCGAACTCGCGGGCGAGATCGGCGAGCGTGACGCCGGCCGCGTCGGCGATGTCGCGCAGCGTGACGGTGCTCCAGGCGCGTTCGGCGGCGAGGCGCAGCGCTGCTGCCACGATCCGGCCCGAGAGCGTGGACTGGTCGATCATCCGAAGTCTCCCATCGCGCGGAGAACCCGCGCCTCTAAGGGAGATAGGGAGGCGCGGGCGGTTCGGATCAAGCGCTGAGCTCACGACTGCGGCGAGCGGCCGCCGCCACCGCGCGCTCCATGAGGGGGCCGAGCCCGTCCGCCGCCATCAGAACTTCGAGGGCGGCGGCCGTGGTGCCGTTGGGAGACGTCACGTTGCGCCGGAGCTGCGCCGGGTCCTCGCCGGACCGGTGGAGGAGCTCGCCGGCCCCGGCGACGGTGGCATCAGCAAGGCGGCGCGCCAGTTCGGGCGTCAGTCCTGCTTTCACGCCGGCCTGGGCGAGTGCCTCGGCCAGATAGAAGACATAGGCCGGCCCTGAGCCCGAGACGGCGGTCGCAACGTCGATCAGCCCCTCGTCCTCGACCCAGCCGACGGCCCCGACGGCCCCGAGCAGCGCATCACAGAGACGGCGCTGCCCCTCGTCGACGTGGCGGTTGGCAAAGCAAGCCGTGATGCCGCGGCCGACGGAAGCGGGCGTGTTGGGGATCGAGCGTACGATCGCGGTGCCCGGCGCGAAGTGCTTCTCGAAGCTCGCAAGCGTGCGGCCGGCGGCGACCGAAAGGACGAGCGTGCGCGGCCCGGCGAGCTTCACGAGCCCGGGCAGCACGTCTTCCATGATCTGCGGCTTGACGGCGAGGAGGAGAACGGCCGGCGGCGCGTCGAGCGGGCCGACGGACGGCCGGGCGACGAGGCCCGCCCGATCGAGCACGGCCTTGACGTCCGGTGGCGGTCCCGGGTCCTGCACGACGACCTGACGCGGCGCGAGACCGCGGTCGAGCCAGCCGGCGAGCAGCGCGCCGCCCATTTTGCCGGCGCCGGCAAGCAGGAGAGTTCCGTCGAGTTGGAGGGTCATGGGGCGCTCTTCCAGATGTCCGAGAGACGGACATCTCTTGCACCGGCGAGCGCGCGGCGGCAATCGGATCTGCCGCCGGGGCTGCTGGTCAGGCGCGCCCTTCGGTTTCGAACATGGTCGAAACGAGGGCCTCGCGGCTTTCCTTGCCGGCCCACACCACGAACTGGAAGGCCTGATAGTAGCGCTCGCAGGCTTCCAGCGACGCCTTAAGCAGAGCTTCGCACTGGCGCGGTGTCGCGACGGCGCCGTTCAGGATCAGCGCCTGACGATACATGATGAGCCCCTCTTGGGTCCAAAGATCGAAATGGCCGACCCAGAGCTGCTCGTTGATCTGCGCGACGAGGCGATAGATCTCGTTCAAACGGTTGTCGGGAACGCGAAAGTCGAACGCGCAGGCGAGATGCAGCGTCTCGAGATCGTCCCGCCAATTGAGCGAAACATGATAGTCGGTCCAACTGCCGGCGACGATCAAAGTCAACTCGTCGTCGCTGTTGCGATCGGTCGCCCAGTCGTGCGCCGCTGCGACCTGCTCGACGAGATCGATCGGATTGGATGCCCGATCGTAACCAGCTTCCGCCGTTGCCATTCTATTCCCTCGGTTGCGTCCGCCGCCTGCCCCGCAGCGCGCCAGGTCTGTCGTCACGTGTCTGCCGTCTCGTGCGCCCAACCGCCCAGATGGTTGCGCCAAATCACGCCGAACGGATGGCACGAAACCAGATGGGCGCGCCGACTCGCAAGGCTCGCCCTCGGTTGTCCACCACCGAAACCCCGGCCAGTGGAACGCTGTCGCCACAATGCGCCGGAACGCCGGCAAATCGGGTGTCCGTAACCGCCGATCCTGTGGATCGACGCGGGAAAACACGGGGACGATGCAGGGATGAGCTAGCGCCGCGGCGGGCGACGATTCCCGAAGCCGTCGGAACTCAGCCGCCGGACGGCACGCTCAGACCTTCGCATCGAGCCTGGCTTCCAGCGCGGTGATGCGTTCGCGAAGCTCGTCGTTCTCTTCGCGCGCCTTCTGTGCCATCGCCTTGACGGCTTCGAATTCCTCGCGGCTGACCAAGTTCATTTCGTGCGCCATGCGCTCGGCCTGCGCGCGCATGATCGTCTCGACTTCGCGCCGCACGCCCTGGGCTGCGCCCATGGCGTCGGTCATCAGCTTCGCCATGTCGTCGAACAGGCGGTTGTTGGTCTGCGTCATGGCGCCCTCGCGGGAAGAGGTTGCGGTGAGGGACTGGGTTCGAGCGCCGCTCGAACCTCGGTGCGTCACCGGTTTTTCGTCTGGCCGGACTATGGCCCCCGGGCGAGGTCGGATCAAGGCGGCGCGCTTGACGCTCCCGTCCGCCCCGCGTACCTCCCCGCCACTCAGTAGGATTGGACCCCGATGGCACCGCTGGCGATCCCGTTTCCGGACATCGATCCCATAGCGCTCTCGTTCGGTCCGTTCGCGATCAAATGGTATGGCCTCGCCTACCTCGCCGGCTTGGTGCTCGGCTGGCTGTACATCAAGCGGCTCGTCTCTTCCCCGGGTCTGTGGACGGGTGGCAAGCCGCCGTTCGCGGCGGCCGACGTCGACGATCTCTTGCTCTACATGACGATCGGTGTGCTGGTCGGCGGCCGCCTTGGCTCGGTACTTCTCTACGAACCGGGCTACTACATGCAGCATCCGCTCGAGGTGGTGCAGATCTGGAAGGGCGGCATGGCCTTCCATGGCGCGCTGCTCGGCACCGGCGTCGCCATCTGGCTCTTCGCGACTCGGCGCGGGGTGAACGTCTTCTCGACGATGGATCTCTGCGCCGCCGCAGTGCCGATCGGGATCCTTTTTGGTCGCATCGCCAACTTCATCAACGGTGAACTCTGGGGCCGGCCGACGAGCGTGCCGTGGGCGATGATCTTCCCCGATGCCGCCCGCTCCTATCCCGCCATCGAGCCGACGGGCCGCCATCCGAGCCAGCTCTACGAAGCGGCCCTCGAAGGTCTCGTGCTCTTTCTGGTCATTCGCTGGCTGACCCACCACCGGAGCGCACTGGCGACGCCAGGCCGCGTGACGGGCGTCTTCCTCGCCGGCTACGGCATCGCCCGCTCGTTCTGCGAACTCTTCCGCCAGTACGATCCGGCGCATGCGCTCTCCGTCTACGGATTGACGCCTGGGATCGCCTATTCAGTACCGATGATCCTGCTCGGGCTGTGGTTCCTGCGCCGGTCGTCGGCGGAGATGCGGGCGCCAGCCACATGAGCGACGCCCGGCCGGCCACGCCGCTCGCAAGCCGGCTCGCAGATCTCATCCGGCAGCACGGGCCTTTGCCTGTGTCGGCCTTCATGGCCGCCTGCCTCGATGATCCCGAGCACGGCTATTATAGGACGAAGCCGGCGATCGGCCGTGCCGGCGATTTCGTGACGGCGCCCGAGATCAGCCAGATCTTCGGCGAACTGATCGGGCTGTGGACCGCCGTCGTCTGGCAGCAGATGGGCGCGCCGCAAGCGGTGACCCTCGTTGAACTCGGGCCGGGCCGCGGCACGCTGATGCGCGATGCGCTGAGGGCGACGCGGCGCGTGCCGGGCTTCCACGGCGCGCTGAATGTCGTAATGGTTGACGCCAATCCGCATCTCCGCGCGAAGCAAGAGGCGACGCTGCAGGATGCCGGCGTGCCGATCGCGTGGTGCGCCTCGCTCGACGAACTGGCGGCGACAGCGGGCGGTCCGGCGATCGTCGTAGCCAACGAATTCGTCGACTGCTGGCCGGTCCAACAACTCGTCCGCGCCGACGGCCGCTGGCACGTGCGCGCCGTCGGCCTCGACGCTGCCGGACGTCTCGCGTTCGTCCCCGGGCCCGCAACCGACCTTCCGGTGAGCGGCGACGCGCCCGACGGCACTATCGCCGAAACGTTCGATTACGCATCGATCGGCGCTGCGCTCGCCCGCTTCGAACACGTGGCGGCGCTGATCGTCGACTACGGCGATGCGGGCTTCGGCGTACGCATCGGCGATACGCTGCAGGCTGTGCGCGGCCACGCCTACGAGCCGCCGCTCGACAATCCGGGCGAGGCGGATCTCACGGCGCACGTCGCGTTCGGCATGCTCGCCGCGGCGGTGACGTCGCCGGGCGCGCTCGTGGCCGACGGGCCGATCACGCAGGCGACGTTGCTTGGACGCCTCGGCGCCGTCGAGCGCGCCTCGAAACTCATGGCCGCCAATCCGGCCGAGGCAGCGGCGATCGAAGGCGCTGTCGCGCGTCTCTTGCAACCGGCCGGCATGGGCGGACGCTTCAAGGCGCTGGCGATCCGCAGCGCCGGCCTGCCCGTACCCCCGGGCTTCCAAGGGGCGACCACCTGGACGAGGGGACAACCGGCATGACCGCACCCATCATCGCCGCGACGCTGGCCGACTGCCCGGGCATCGCCCACGGCTTCTTCACCCGCAAAGGCGGCGTCTCGGATGGCATCTACGCGTCGCTCAATTGCGGCCTCGGCTCGCAGGACGCTGCGAGCGCCGTCGCCGAGAATCGCAGCCGCGTCGCCGGCCACCTCGGCGTGACGGCAGACCGGTTGCTGTCACTGTATCAGATCCACAGCGCCACGCCTGTCGTCGTCGACCGGCCGATCCGCGGCGAAGACCTGCCGCGCGCCGACGCACTGGTGACGCGCGTGCCCGGCATCGCCATCGGCGCGATGGCGGCGGACTGCACGCCGGTGCTGTTTGCCGATCCAGAGGCGAAGGTCGTCGGTGCCGCCCATGCCGGCTGGCGCGGCGCGCTTTCCGGCGTGCTCGAGGCGACGGTCGCCGCGATGGTCGGCATCGGCGCCCGGCGCGAGGCGATCCGAGCGGCCGTCGGTCCGACGATCAATCAGCCGGCGTACGAGGTCGGCCCGGAATTCGAAGCGGAATTCCTCGCGGCCGATTCCGCATACGCCCGATTTTTCGGCCGTCCGAATGCGGAAGCGAAGCCCCGCTTCGATCTGCCGGGTTTCGTCACCCATCGGCTCGAACGCCTAGGTCTCGCCGGAATCGAGCGGCAAACGCGTTGTACCTACGAGAACGAATCGGAATTCTTCAGTTATCGCCGGGCGACACACAGGAAGGAGCCCGATTACGGCCGTCAAATCTCCGCCATTGTCGTGACTTAACGGCACAATCCACAGAAAAGGGAAGTTTCGACTGGCGTTCGGTTAGTCAAGTCGGGAGCAAAACTGGCTCCCCGGCTGGACTGCCGTCGGGGGCGTCAGTAAAACGCAAGTCGATAAGTACCGGAAACAGTCTTGGCCGCAGAGTTCGTACGCCGGCCGCCGGAGGAGCGGGTCCTTTGAAGTGAGGAACGGCAACGTGACCAATCACGACGCTGCGGTTCGAAGCGGATGGAAGCGTCTTGCGCTGGCCGCGCTGGCTGTCGTCATGGGTACGGCACTTGCGGGTTGCGAGACATCGGGTGGCTTGTTCGGGCAATCGGACGACAACGGATCGTCTCAGATCGCCCAGCAGCCGGCGCCGGCGCCGGTGGCCCGCACGCGGGTTTCGATCGCGCCCGTCATCGGCGCCCCCGAGAACGTGGCACAGCAGTTGTCCCAGCAGCTTACGAAGTCGCTCGAAGCGAGGCAGGTCGCCGTGGCGAAGCCCGGTGAGTCGGCCGACTACACCATTCGCGGCTATGTCGTCGCCGCGAAAGAGCGCACGAATACCAAGGTCTCCTACATCTGGGACGTCAACGATCCGGCCGGCAAACGCGTCAATCGCGTCACCGGGGAGGAAGGCACGCCGTCGAACGCCGACCGCGATCCCTGGACCGCGGTGACGCCGGTGCTCGTCCAGACGATCGCCGATCGCGCGGCGACGTCGCTGGCGACCAGCATCCCGTCGTCTCCGTCGACGACCGGTTCGGCGCCGGCCGTTGCCAGCGCCGCGCAGGCGGCACCTGCTGGCCAACAGGGTGCAGGCGCCCAGCGGACGTCGGCGACGACGACCGCGAGCATCTCGCAGCCGGCCGGCGTCGTCGCTGTCGTGCCGTCGGTGGCCGGCGCGCCGGGTGACGGCGCCCAGTCGCTCGCCGCGGCGATGCAGAAGGAACTGACCCGCAACGGCATCCAGCTTGCGCCCGGCGCCTCGGCGACGGCCTACAAGATCGAGGGCAAGGTGCAGATGGGCCAGGGTCGCTCAGGCACCCAGCCGATCCAGATCGAGTGGCAGGTGAAGGACCCCAAGGGCAATAAGCTCGGCACGGTCTCCCAGAAGAACGAGATCCCGCAGGGCTCGCTCGACGGGCCGTGGGGCCAGACGGCCGAGGTCGCCGCCGCCGCGGCCGCCCAAGGCGTCATCAAGCTGCTACCGCAGACACAGACCAATTGAGCCGAGCGCCCGTTCCGGCGTTCGGCAGCCATCAGACATGTGGACGGCCAAGACCCCTCGGCATTTACAGCCGGGGGGTCAATTGCTATTGACCCGCGGTCAATCGGGGGTTCCGGCGTGTTGCCGGGGAGACGTGATCTCGCCGGCGTCCGGGTTACGATCCGTGCGCCACGGTGAGGAGAGGCGGTAGCGCATGGCGAACGAGGGTCCGGCCGGCAACGGCGGCAAAGAGCTTCGCATCAAGCTCGTATCGGGCAACTCGAACCGACCGCTCGCTGAGGCGATCAGCAAGGAGCTCGGGGTCCCGCTGACCTCAGCCTCCTGCCGCCGCTTCGCCGACATGGAGATCTTCGTCGAGATCGAGGAGAACGTTCGCGGCGAGGACGTCTTCATCATCCAGTCGACGTCGTTCCCGGCGAACGACAACCTGATGGAGCTCCTCATCCTCATCGATGCGCTGAAACGTGCGTCGGCGCGTCGCATCACCGCAGTCATTCCGTACTACGGCTATGCGCGCCAGGACCGGAAAAGCGCACCGCGCACGCCGATTTCCGCGAAGCTCGTATCGAACCTGATCGAGCGCGCCGGCGCCAACCGCGTGATGACGCTCGACCTCCACGCCGGCCAGATCCAGGGCTTCTTCGATATCCCGACCGACAACCTCTACTCGGCGCCGACGATGATCGCGGACCTCTCGGGCCGCTTCCCGACGTCGAGCCTCGTCGTCGTTTCGCCGGACGTCGGCGGCGTGGTGCGTGCGCGGATCCTCGCGGAAAATCTCGATACCCCGCTCGCCATCTGCGACAAGCGCCGCGAGAAGGCGAACGTCGCCGAGATCATGAACGTGATCGGTGACGTGCGCGGCAAGCGCTGCATTCTCGTCGACGACATCGTCGACACCGGCGGCACGCTCTGCAACGCGTCGGACGCGCTGCTCGCCAAAGGCGCGACCGAGGTGATGGCCTACCTCACCCACGGCGTGCTCTCGGGCGGCGCCGTCGCCCGCATCCAGAATTCGAGCCTCTCCTCGCTCGTGATCACCGACTCGATCGAGCCGACCGAGGCCGTGAAGGCGGCCCGCAACATCCGCGTGCTGTCGATCGCGCCGCTGATCGCCGAGGCGATCGCCCGCACGGCACGCGAAGAGAGCGTGTCGAGCCTGTTCGACCTCAAGAAGCGCCGGAAGGGTTAAGAGGCGGGACACGCCGGGAGGCCCCCATTTCGGCTGGCGGAAGCGCCGCTCCCGGGGTAGTTCAGGGCCCATGCACCCGACCATCGTCATCGTCGGCCGGCCGAACGTCGGCAAATCCACGCTGTTCAACCGCCTGACCGGCACCCGGGCAGCGCTCGTCTCCGACTTGCCGGGACTGACGCGCGACCGCAAGGAAGGCGAGGCGACCGTCTACGGGCAGCCCGTCACCATCGTCGACACGGCCGGTCTCGAAGAGGCGGAGAAAGGCTCGATCGCGGCGCGGATGCGGGCGCAGACCGAGACGGCCATCGAAACCGCCGACCTCGTCCTGTTCGTCGTCGACGCCCGCGCCGGCATCACCCCGACCGACCGCCAGTTCACCCGCGCCGTCCGCTCGGCCGGCCGGCCGACCATTCTGGTCGCCAACAAGTCCGAGGGACGCGCCGGCCGCGATGGCTTCTACGAGGCCTTCGAACTCGGCCTCGGCGAGCCTGTAGCCATCTCGGCCGAGCACGGCGAGGGGCTGGGTGACCTCGAGCGCGACATGGCCGCGGCCCTCGGCATCGCGGTGCCAGCGGGAACCGGGCGGCGAGACCGTCGAGGTTCAGCCCCCGAAGGCGAGGCCGGCGAGGCAGCCGACGAGGCACCCAACCGGCCGATCCGTGTCGCCATCGTCGGCCGTCCGAATGCCGGCAAGTCGACCCTCGTCAACGCGCTGATCGGCGAGGAGCGCATGATCACCGGCCCCGAACCGGGGCTGACGCGCGATGCCGTCGGCGTCGACTTCAACTGGAAGGGAACGCCGTTCCGCCTGTTCGACACGGCGGGGCTGAGGCGCAAGGCGCGCATCACCGAGACGGCCGAAAAGCTGGCGGCGAGCGATACGGTCCGGGCGCTGCGCTTCGCCGAGGTGGTGGTGCTGGTGATCGACGCCGAGCACCCCTTCGAGCACCAGGACCTGACCATCGGCTCGCGCATCACGGACGAGGGCCGCGCCCTCGTGCTCGCCGTCAACAAGTGGGACCTGATCTCCGAGAAGCAGAAGCTGCTCAAAGATTTGCGTGAGACGGTCACCGAGAAGCTGGCGCAGGTGCCCGGCGTGCCGCTGGTCACGATCTCGGCGCTGGGCGAGCGCGGGCTCGACAAGCTGATGGAAGCCGTCGCCGCCACCTACGCCATCTGGAACAAGCGCATCCCGACGCCGCATCTGAACCGCTGGCTGCGCGAGGCGATGGAACGGCACGCCCCGCCGGCCGTCAGCGGGCGGCGCCTCAAGATCCGCTACATGACGCAGCCGTCGACCCGGCCGCCGACGTTCGTCGCGTTCTGTTCGCTGCCGCAGGAATTGCCGCGCGCCTATGAGCGCTATCTGCTGAACAGCCTCCGGGAGACGTTCGATATGCCGGGCGTGCCGATCCGGCTGGCGCTGCGCAAAGGCAGCAACCCGTTCGCCGACTGAAGACGGGCGACGCGAGGGCACCGGGACGCCGCTCGGGCGTTCACCATGGCGACAGATCCCGAGGCCCCGCCCCGGGACCGGCGACGATAGAACCCTTGCGCCGGCCGTCCTGACCGCGTAGGCGGATTCCACCAGCGTGTTGAGGAGAGCCTTGTCCGTGCCGTATCTGCGTTCTGCCGCCGTCGCTGCCACCGTTCTAGCCCTCGCGGGCCTGCACCAGGCGGCCCCGGCCGAGGCCTACTCGAAGACGGTCAACTCGAAGTGCCGCTCCGACTACAAGCGCTTGTGCCCATCGTATCAGGTCGATACGCCAGGCCTCGACGCCTGCATGCGCTCGAACTATCGCGCCATCTCCAACGGCTGCATGCGCGCCCTGGTCGACGCCGGCCTCGCCCCGCCGAGTGCCCTGAGGCGCTGAGCCCGAGGCTTGCCGGCGGCCGGCGCGCGGCCTAAAGCGGCGCGAACGGAGAGGCGCCGATGGCCGAGAGCGACAGCGGGACGGAAGTCTTCTTCTACCACCTCGAGAGCCGGTCGCTCGACCAGGTTCTTCCCAACCTGCTCGAGCGCACGCTCCAGCGTGGCTGGCGCGCCGTCGTCCAGGTCGGCACGCCCGAGCGCGTCGAAGCACTCGATGCTCTGCTTTGGACCTACGCCGACGACAGCTTCCTCCCGCATGGGACGGCGAAGGACGGCCACCCGACCCGCCAGCCGATCTTTCTGACCAACGGTGACGATAACCCGAACGGCGCGGCCGTCCGCTTCCTGGTAGACGGGGCCGACGCCGCAGCGTTCTCGGGTTATGCGCGCCTCGTCTACATCTTCGACGGCCGCGACCCCGACGCCGTCGCCCAGGCCCGCGAAGCCTGGAAGCGCGCCAAGGCCGAGGGCGCCCGCCCGACCTACTGGCAGCAGGGTGCGAGCGGCGGCTGGGAGCGGAAGGGCTGATGAATTACCGCCATGCTTTCCACGCCGGCAATTTCGCGGACGTGCTGAAGCACGCCGTCCTGGCCCGGATCGTCACCCATCTGAAGCAGAAGGAGACGCCGTTTCGCGTCATCGACACGCACGCCGGCATCGCCCGCTACGATCTTGCGGGCGACGAGGCGTCCCGCACGGGGGAATGGCGGGACGGCATCGGGCGCCTCCTCGGCGACGACGCCGATCCGCTGCCGGCCGACGTCGCCGCCGTGCTTGCGCCCTACCTCGGCGTCGTGCGCGATCTCAACGGCGGCGGCGGTGCACTGCGCATCTATCCGGGAAGCCCTCTCGTCGCGCGGCGACTGATGCGTCCGCAGGATCGCCTCGTCGTCAACGAACTGCATCCAGCCGATCATCGTGCCCTCGCCGGCCTCTTCGCCAAGGATCGCCAGACCAAGGTGATGGAGCTCGACGCCTGGGTCGCGCTCAAGGCGCTGCTACCGCCGAAGGAGCGTCGCGGGATCGTGCTGATCGATCCGCCGTTCGAACAGCCGGGCGAGTTCGATCGCCTCGCCCACGGTCTGGTCGAAGCGGTGAAACGGTTCGCGGTCGGACTCTACGTGCTCTGGTATCCGATCAAGGATCCGAAGCCGGTCGCCAAGTTCCTGCACGGTCTCGGGCGGCTCGGGATCGACAAGCTCTACCGCCTGGAGCTGATGATCCGGGCGCCGAACGACCCGACCCGGCTCAACGGTTGCGGCCTCGTCGTGCTGAACCCGCCCCATACGGTTACGCAGGAAATGCCGCGCGTGATGGATGTTCTGGCCGCACGACTGGCGCTCGGATCGGGCGCCGCGGGCAGCGCCGGATGGATCGTCCCCGAGCGGCGCGGCTGAGCGCAGTCTGAACAATGATCACGCAGATTCAATCATGAAAAACAGCTAACTCGCACCAATTCCGACCGCATTACACGGCATAGATTTCATTTGTTTTTGACTGAATTTTCCTTGCACGGGGTTACGCGTTTGCGCATATTTCGCGCGATCGGGCGGCCTAAAGGACCCGGCGGACACGACTGAGCTAAACAGGTTTTGTGTGCCTCCACACACGAGGCCTACCACGATCTTCGCGTTCCCCGACGACGGACCAGACTGCCTTTCTCATTCGCGTGCCGCGGCACGGCGAGACTTTCGACCGGGGACGAGGAGACCCAGCATGCGCCAGACCGGCACAGTGAAATTTTTCAACCAGAGCAAAGGCTTCGGGTTCATCACACCCGATGAAGGCGGCAAGGACGTGTTCGTCCACATCACCGCCGTCGAGCGCTCTGGCGTTGGCCCGCTGGACGAAGGCATGCGCGTTTCTTTCGACACTGAGCCCGATAAGCGCGGCAAGGGTCCGAAAGCCGTGAACCTGCAGATCGCAGGCTGAAGTCGGATACACTCTTCTTCGGTTGCGACGAAGCTGCAACGCGACGCGTGAAAACCGCGGGTCCGCGATCGATGTTCGTGCGCGGCCGATAGGCAGCCCGGCTGAAATGGGGCAGTGTTCGCGAGTCGCAAATCGATCGCGGGGTTGAACCATGTTCCGCAAGAATTCTCTTGTCGCTGCCGCCGTCCTGGGCGTTGCCGCGGCGGTGGCCACCACGGCTCCCGCCCACGCGCAGGGCTGTGTCAACAAGGCCGGCGAGGGCACGAACACGACGGAAGACGGCGCCAAGTTCCAGGCCTACGAAGCCATTCTGCAGGCTACCGATTGGGGCATGTGGGCGGCTTGGATGGCGAGCAGCCAGAAAATCGGCACCGCGCCCGGCTACTCCGTCAAGAACGTCAAGTCGAAGTGCACGAAGGGAACGGGCCTCGGTTTCACGTGCCGGGTGCAGGCGACCCTCTGCAAGGCCTGATCGCAAGACCGCCGGGCCAAGGCCCGACACATCGAAACGGCCGCCGCGGCACGCCCGCCGGCGGCCTTTTCATGTCCGGAACGGGTTTCGGCGGCGGCTGAGACGCGGCGACGGCAGGCGGCCCCCGTGCGGCTTTTGCGTCTTGCGTCCGGCCCCCCTATCCACCAACTTGGCCCCATGGTGACGAACACGACAGGCGATGGCGGCGCGGGCGGCGGCGGGGCGACCCCGTACGTCGTGCTGGCGCGCAAGTATCGCCCGGAAAACTTCGAGGACATGATCGGCCAGGACGCGCTGGTGCGCACGCTGCGCAACGCGTTCGCGACCGACCGGATTGCCCAGGGCTACATGCTGACGGGCGTGCGCGGCGTCGGCAAGACGACGACCGCTCGCATCCTCGCCCGCGCGCTCAATTACGAGAAGCCCGGCGTCGCCGGCAAACCGACGGTCGACTTCGATGGCTACGGCACCCACTGCCTCGACATCGTGCGCGGCCGCCACCCCGACATCATCGAGATGGACGCCGCCTCCAACACCGGCGTCGACGACGTCCGTGAGATCATCGAGAACGCGCGCTACCGGCCGATCCTGGCGCGCTACAAGGTCTTCATCATTGACGAAGTTCACATGCTCTCGAAGAGCGCGTTCAACGCGCTCCTGAAAACGCTCGAAGAGCCGCCCGAGCACGTGAAGTTCATCTTCGCGACGACCGAAGTGCGCAAGGTGCCGGTGACGGTGCTGTCGCGTTGCCAGCGCTTCGACCTGCGCCGCGTCGACGTGCCGGTGCTGGCGGCTCACTTTGCGCGCATCGTCGACAAGGAAGGCGCGACGGCGGAGCCCGAGGCGCTGACGCTGATCGCGCGCGCGGCCGAAGGCTCCGTGCGCGACGGGCTCTCGCTGCTCGATCAGGCGATCGCGATGGGCTCCGGCACGGTGCGCCCGGCCGACGTGCGCGCGATGCTCGGCCTTGCCGACCGCGGCCGCATCTTCGATTTGCTCGAAAAGATCCTCGCCGGCAAAACCGCGGAGGCGCTGGCCGCCATCGAGGCGCTGCACGCGGCGGGCGCCGATCCGGCCCAGGTGATCTCCGACCTCGCCGAAGCGGTCCACATCGTCACGCGGGCCAAGGTGGCGGGCGTCGATCACGCCGGCGAGGGGCTCGCGCGCGAAGAACGCCAGCGCGCCGGTGCGCTCGCCGGCCAGCTCACGATGCCGTTGCTCGCACGCGCCTGGCAGATGCTGCTGAAGGGTGCCGAGGAAACGAACCGCGCCCCGAACGCTCGGGCCGCCTCCGAGATGGTCGTGATCCGGCTGGCCCATGTGGCCGACCTTCCGACGCCGGACGATGCCATCCGCCTGCTTGGCGGCGAGCGCCCGGTGCCGCGGGACGCGCGCCGAACCGAAGCGCCGCCCGCGCCGCGCGGGGAAGCGCCCCGCGGGCCCCTGAACGAGAGCGAGAACCCGGCGCCTGCCGATTTTGTCGAGCCGGACGACGCCGACAGCGAGTTGGCCGACCCGGTCGACGAGCCGACCGCGGTGGCGCCGCGTTTCCCGATGCCGCGTTCGTTCGCCGAGGTCTTGAGCCTCGTCGGCGCACGCCGCGATGCGCGTCTGAAACTCCTGCTCGAAGACCAGGTGAGCCTCGTGCGCTTCGAGCCGGGTCGCCTCGAAATCTTCGCCCTGCCGGGTGCGCCGTCGAACCTCGCCAATGAACTCGCCGACAAACTCGGCCGCTGGACCGGTCAGCGCTGGATCGTGGCGCTGTCCCGCGAACCGGGTGAACGCCCGGTCGGCGAAGTGCGCCGCGAAGAGGAGGCGCGCGAACTCGCGGAACTGCGCGAGCATCCGGCCGTTCGCGCCGTGCTCGCCGCCTTCCCCGGCGCCGACATCGCGGCCGTCCGACCGCTGAGTTCGCCGGACGAAGCCGACGCCGACACAGACGACGATAGCGCGGCCGGCTGACCCGCCATCCGCAAAGACACGAGGAGAACGAGCGATGCGCGACCTCATGGGCATGATGAAGCAGGCGCAGGAAATTCAGGCGCGCATGCAGAAGATGCAGGAGGAACTGGCGGCGATGGAGGTCGGCGGCCAGAGCGGCGCCGGCCTCGTCCAGGTGACGCTCAACGGCAAGGCCGAGATGAAGCGCATTCGCATCGACCCTTCGCTCCTGAAGCCGGACGAAGCGGAAATCCTCGAAGACCTGATCCTCGCCGCTGTGCAGGACGCCAAAGGCAAGGTCGAGGGCGCGATGCAGGAGAAGATGAAAGAGGTCACGGGCGGGCTGCCGCTGCCACCGGGCCTCAAGCTGCCGTTCTGAGCCGGCGCGCGCCGGAGGGGGACGCGCGATGCGGGTTCATTATCTCTACTGCCATCCGTTGCCGGAAAGCTTCCACGCCGCGATCCGCGCGGAGGCTGTGGCCGGGCTCGAAGCTGGCGGCCACACGGTCGACGTCCTCGATCTCTACGCGGAAGGTTTCGATCCGGTACTGTCGGCGGAGGGCCGGCGCCACTACCACGACACGACGCGCAATCAGGACGGCCTCGAGGACTACGTGCGCCGGCTGCAGGCGGCCGATGCCCTCGTGCTTCAGTTCCCGACCTGGTGCTTCGGTCTGCCGGCGATGCTCAAGGGCTATCTCGACCGCATGATCATGCCAGGTGTCGCCTTCGACATTTCGGATCCGGCCAACGTGCGGCCCCTGCTCGGCAACCTGAAGCGCATCGTCGGCATCTCGACCTACGGCCGTCAGCGCTGGGTGGCGATTTGGGTCGGCGATCCGCCGCGCAAGGTGGTGACGCGCTACCTGCCGCGCCTCGCGCCGGGTGCTCGAACGAGCTATCACGCGCTCTATCACATGAACGTCGCCAGCGAGGCCGCCCGCAAGGGCTTCCTCGCCAAGGTCCGCCGCGAAATGGCGAGCCTCGGGTGAGTGGTGGCCGAGGGGAAGGGATGACCAGCGATCCGATGTACCGGACGCCGCCGTCCGATGGGCGGTGGCATTACGAAGACCTCGACGTCGGCCAGTCGATCGACGTCGGCCGCCGCGGGGTGACGCGCGAGGAGATCGTCGCGTTCGCCGCCGCCTTCGATCCGCAGCCCCATCACCTCGACGACGAGGCCGCCGCCAAGACGATGGTCGGCCGGCTGTGCGCCTCGGGCTGGCACACCTGCTCGATGTCGATGCGGCTTCTCTGTGATGGCTTCTTCAACCATGCGGCCGGCCTCGGCTCGCCTGGCATGGACGAAATCCGCTGGGTGAAACCTGTCTATCCGGACGATACGATCCGGGGTCGGATCATATGCGTCGCTCGCCGCCCGCTCGCCTCGCGGCCGGGCGTCGGTCTCTGGACCATCGACTTCGAGCTGACGAACCAGGACGGCACGGTCGTGATGACGTGGCGGTCGAGCCAGCTGATGGGCATGCGGCGCGCGGGAGGCGAGCCATGAGCCGCTACTTCGAGGATTATGCCACCGGCGAAGTCACCGAACTCGGCAACCACACCTTCACGCGCGACGAGATCGTGGCGTTCGCGCGCCAGTTCGACACTCAACCCTTCCACCTTTCCGACGAGGGCGCCGCCGGCACGCTCTTCAAGGGCCTGTGCGCGTCGGGCTGGCACACCTCGGCGGTCTGGTTGCGTCTGCTGGTCGATCACAGGAAGCGCGAAGCCGATCTGATGCGCTGGCGCGGCGAGCGCCCGGCGATCGTCGGTCCGTCGCCCGGCTGCGAGAAGATCCGTTGGCTGCAGCCCGTCTACGTCGGCGACACGATTCGCTACGTGTCCCGCGTCACCGACCTCGTCCCATCGAAGTCTCGACCGACCGTCGGGCTGCTGGTGACCGAGAACGAAGGGTTCAACCAGACGGGCGCGCTCGTCTTCTCGGTCGTCGGCAAGGTGTTCGTCGAGCGCCGGGCGGGGGCGGCGCCGGCTGCCTGAGAGGATGGGCGCCTGAGGACCCTCGCGCCGATGCGCCGGCCGCCCTATATGATCGCCCGACGAGCGAAGCGATCCATGAGCCAAACCATGATGCTGCGCACTATCGCACCGAGACGCGCAATTCCGGTGCTGGTTCTCGTTCTGACGGTCCTGTCCCTGAGCCTGCCGGCGACGGCACAGCGCCGCGAACCACCGCCGTCGCGCGAGGCGGTGCAGATGTCCTTCTCGCCGATCGTCAAGCGTGCCGCGCCGGCCGTCGTCAACGTTTACGTCCGCGCCCGCGTGCAGACGTTCGTCTCGCCGTTCGCCGACGATCCGTTCTTCCGCCGCTTCTTCGGCGACCGCCTCGGCGGCGTGCCGACGGAGCGCATGCAGAACTCGCTGGGCTCCGGCGTGATCGTCCATCCGGACGGCATCGTCGTCACCAACGCCCACGTCATCCGGTCGAGCGGCCAGACCGAGATCAAGGTCGCGCTCGCCGACAAGCGCGAGTTCGATGCCACCGTCGTCATGCAGGACGAGAAGACCGACCTCGCCATCCTGCGGCTCGAAGGCGCCAGCGGCGGCTTCCCGTTCCTTCAGTTTACGGATAGCGATACGCTCGAGGTCGGCGATCTCGTGCTCGCCATCGGCAACCCGTTCAACGTCGGCCAGACGGTGACGAGCGGCATCGTCTCGGGCCTCGCCCGCAGCGAGGTCGGCCGCGGCGGCGATGCCCTCGACGCTCGCGTATTCATCCAAACGGATGCCGCGATCAACCCCGGCAACTCCGGCGGCGCGCTCGTCGACATGGACGGCCGCCTCGTCGGCATCAACACGCAGATCCTGTCGCGGACCGGCGGCTCGCTCGGCATCGGCTTCGCGATCCCGTCCAATCTCGTCCGCCTCTACGTCGACAGCGCGCTCTCGGGCCGCAAGGTCGAGCGGCCCTGGCTCGGGGCGCGCTTCGAGACGGTGACGCGCGACATCGCCGAGAACCTCGGTCTCCAGCGCGTCACCGGCGTGCTGGTCACGCGCATCACGAAGGGCAGCCCCGCCGAGGACGCCGGCATCCAGGTGGGAGACGTCGTCGTGCAGGTCGACGGGTTCGACGTCGCCGATGCCCGCTCGATCTACTACAGGATTACGACCAAGGGCGTCGGCTCGCGGGCGCGATTCGCGGTTCTGCGCCGCGGCCGCCCGCAGACGATCGAGGTCGCGCTCGTCTCAGCGCCGCGTGCCGGCCGCGACGACATGCGCAACCTGTCGGGCAGTCATCCGCTCGACGGCGCCCGCGTCGCCAACCTGACCCCGGCGCAGGCGGACGAACTCGGCCTCGACGACGACACCGGCGTGGTCGTCGTCAACGTGCGGCCGAACTCGACGGCGGCCGCGCTCGGCTTCCAGCCGGGCGACATCATCGTGCAGGTCGGCGGCGAGGCGATCGGAGCGGTGGGAGAACTCGAACAGGCGCTGCGCCAGCGTCCGCGCGTCTGGGCGATGGCGGTAAAGCGCGGCAACCGCATCCTGCAACTGCAGGTGCCGGCGTGAGAAGGGGCGCGCACGCCGACGCTTCAACGGCCGCGCGCAGATGGGCTAAGGTCGCCGCATGAGCGACCTCTTCGCCGCCGCCGGCCTCGACAAGTCCGCCCCGCGGCCACTCGCCGACCGGCTGCGGCCGCAGACGCTCGCCGACGTCGCAGGACAGGCCCATCTTGTCGGCCCGACCGGCACGCTCACGCGATTGCTCGCGGCCGGCCGTCTGCCGAGCCTCATCCTCTGGGGTCCGCCGGGGACGGGGAAGACGACGGTTGCCCGCCTGCTCGCCGACCACACGAACCTGGCGTTCGAGCAGCTCTCGGCGATCTTCTCGGGCGTCCAGGATTTGCGCAAAGCGTTCGACCGCGCCAAGGCGCGGCGCGCCTCGGGGCAGGGGACGCTGCTCTTCATCGACGAGATCCACCGCTTCAATCGCGCGCAGCAGGACAGCTTCCTGCCGTACATGGAAGACGGCACGATCACGCTGGTCGGCGCGACGACCGAGAATCCGTCGTTCGAGCTCAACGCCGCCGTGCTTTCGCGCGCCATGGTGCTGGTCTTCAACCGGCTCGACGAGGCGGCGATGGAGGACCTGCTCGCCCGCGCCGAGGCGACGGAGGGCCGACCGCTGCCGCTCGACGCCGACGCGCGCACGGCTCTCTCCGCCATGGCCGACGGCGATGGCCGGGCGCTTCTGAACCTCGCCGAGGAAGTCTTCGCGGCCGCGGCACCCGGCACGCCACCGCTCGACCGTGAAGGCCTGACGAGTCTCGTGCAGCGCCGAGCCCCGCTCTACGACAAGGGCCGCGACGGCCATTACAATCTCATCAGTGCCCTGCACAAATCCGTCCGCGGCTCCGATCCCGACGCCGCGCTCTATTGGCTCGCGCGCATGCTCGACGGCGGCGAAGACCCGCTGTTCATCGCCCGCCGCGTGGTCCGCATGGCCGTCGAAGACATCGGTCTTGCCGACCCGGCGGCGCTGACGCAGGCGCTCGCGGCCAAGGAAGCCTACGATTTTCTAGGATCGCCCGAAGGAGAACTTGCGCTGGCGCAGGCCGTGCTCTACGTCGCGACGGCGCCGAAGTCGAATGCCGCCTACGTCGCCTACAAGGCGGCGATGCGGAGCGCGAAGGAGCACGGCAGCCTGGCGCCACCGAAGCACATCCTCAACGCTCCAACCCGCTTGATGGCCGAACAAGGCTACGGCGAGGGCTACGCCTACGATCACGACACGCCCGAAGGCTTTTCGGGGCAGGACTACTTTCCGGAAGAGATGGGCCGCCAGCAGTTCTACGACCCGCCAGAGCGCGGCTTCGAGCGCGAGGTGAAGAAGCGGCTCGACTACTGGAGCCGGCTCAGGGCGCGCCGCACCGGCCCCGGCTGAGCGTCAAGCGGGCTGCAACAGGACGGCGGCGCTCTCGGCCGGGTCCAGGTTGCGGCAGGCGTTCATGTCCTGCACGGTCTTACACGTGCCCGACGTCCAGGCCTTGCAGACGGGGCATTCCTCGACGTCGACGACAGGAAGAGGCGGTGGGTGGTCCACCACCTCAGTCCAGACGAGAGGTACGGGCGCATCTCGCGACGTCTGTCGGCCCTGAACGGTCATGGAACGCAGCACACTCGTGACAACACCCGGAAAGCGGAGTGTGTGCGAGGGAGGCAGTTTCATCAAGCCACACGCTCTGCAGCGGTTGACCGATCGTTACCGAATGCTCCGCCAAGGGACGAAAAGTCGTTGACAGCGGGACGCTGGTCGTGTACTGATTATGTACGGTCGAGATAGTGGGTCGGCGGCGATGCCCGCTCCCCTCGGCCTCCCAACTTCGAACATACAGGCCAAAGGCGACGCGCCCGTCACGTGATGGGATCGCGGCTTTTGGTATTTCGGCGAGCGCCACACCCGAAGCTTCAACAGAACCAACGCGCCACGGCCGGTGATGCCCGGGGTGCGATCGAGCGGCCTTTCTACGAACGGCATTCATGAAAAGCGACGATCCGATCTATCAGGCAGCCCGCGCCGCCTACGAGAACGGAAGCGAGACTGTGCGCGCCATCGCCCGCCGCCTCGGCATTCCGGAGCGGCGTATCTTTCAGTGGCGTCGCCGCCACCAATGGCCGGCGCGCCGGATCGACATCGCCGAAACCGACGGCCACGTCCCCAACACGCGCCGGCAGCGCCGCAGCCACGCGACCGTTTCGAGGGTGTGGCACGCCATCGATGCAGCCCTGACCAGACTGGAGACAGCCATGACGACGGGAGACCCTCCGACAACGGCCGACTGCGAACGGGAGGCCCGCGCGATCGGCGCTCTCGTCAGGAACCTCGGCAAGGCAACGGAGCTCGAAAAGGATGCCGGAGCCGGCGCACCCAGCACCACCGCAGACGCGCCCGCATCAGCCCGCAACGATCCGGACGAACTCCGCCGCGCTCTTGCGGAGCGTCTTGGCCGGCTGCGACGCCAGCTCACAGGCGAGGATCCGGGAGGCGATCCAGGATCTCGCGGCTGACGCGGCGGCCTTCCATCTCTGCGACTGGCTCGTACACGCCCGCGACGATCAGCTGCCACCGCCGGACGACGCAGACGCGCTGCCCTGGACGACGTGGCTCGTGCTTGGCGGCCGCGGCGCCGGCAAGACCCGCGCCGGAGCCGAATGGGTGCGTGCGCTGGCCCTCGGCAAAGCCCCGTTCACGGACGAGCCCGTCGAGCGCATCGCTCTCGTCGGCGAAACGCTGCACGACGTCCGCAGCGTGATGGTCGAAGGCATTTCGGGCCTCCTCGCCATCCACCCGGACGACGAGCGCCCCGTCTTCGAGCCGTCGCGCAATCGGATCACGTGGCCGAACGGCGCCGTTGCGCAGCTCTTCTCGGCCGAAGATCCCGACAGCCTGCGCGGCCCGCAATTCGGCGCCGCCTGGGCCGATGAAATCGCCAAATGGCGCCATGGTGAGGCGACCTGGGACATGCTGCAACTCGGCTTGAGGCTCGGCGCCCGACCGCGCGCCGTCGCGACGACGACGCCGCGGCCCGTGCCGCTGCTCAAACGTCTGCTCGCCGATCCGACCGTCGCGACGACGCGCGCCCGCACGGCCGACAACGCCGCCCACCTCGCGCCGGCGTTCGTCGCCCGCATGGCGCGTCGTTATGCCGGGACGCAGCTCGGACGCCAGGAACTCGACGGCGAGATGGTTGAAGACGTGGCGGGCGCACTCTGGCGTCGCGCGTGGATCGAGGACGGCCGCGTGGCGGCCGCCGCCGACCTCCAGCGCATCGTCGTCGCGGTCGACCCTCCGGTCACCGCGACGGCGACGTCGGATGCCTGCGGGATCGTGGTCGCAGGCCGGGGCGTCGACGGCCGCGCCTACGTGCTCGCCGACCGTTCGCTCGCCGGCCGGGCGCCGGACGTTTGGGCCCGCGCCGTGATCGCGGCCTGCCGCGACTTCGAGGCCGACAGCGTCGTGGCCGAGGTGAATCAGGGCGGCGATCTCGTCCCCGGCGTGCTCCGCCAAGTCGATGCCGCCATCGCCATTCGCACCGTGCGGGCGACACGCGGAAAATGGGTCCGCGCCGAGCCGGTCGCCGCGCTCTACGCGGAGGGCCGCGTCGCCCACGTCGGCCGGTTCGCCGAACTCGAAGATGAACTCTGCACGTTCGGCGCCGCCGGTGTCGGGCGCGGCAGCCCCGACCGCATGGACGCACTCGTCTGGGCCCTGACGGACCTCATGCTCGACGTCGCGGCGGCGCCGTCGATCCGGTGCCTCTGAGAGGGAGAAAGAAACCGATGATGAAGCGCTTGACCGCCGCGCTCGCCGGCGCGGGGGCGCGGCTCGGCTTGCGTCCAGCTGACACGAAGGCGGCCGGATTGTTCGCACTCGAGCAACTCGGGGCGCCGCGGTGGTCGCCGAGTTCCTACCGCGCCTTCGCGCAAGAAGGCTTCGTGAAGAACCCGATCGTTTATCGCGCCGTGCGCATGATCTCCGAAGGCGCCGCATCGGTGCCCCTGCTGGTGTACGAAGCCGGCGAGGAGCGAACGAGCCATCCGCTGGCCGACGTTATCGCGCGACCCAATCAGACCCACACACGCGCCGACTTCATCGAAGCCTGCCTCGGTTACCTCCTCGTCTCGGGCAATCTGTTCGTGGAGGCGGTGGCCGTCGACGGGCGGATCCGCGAATTGCATCCCTTGCGGCCGGATCGCGTCGAGATCGTCACCGGAGACGATGGCTGGCCGGCCGCTTACCGCTACACTGCGAGCGGCCGCAGCGAGTTGATCGCCGGCGAGGTCGTCGACGGCGTGAGCCGCATCCTGCATCTGAGGTTCTTTCACCCGCTCGCCGATCACGAGGGGTTGAGCCCCATGGCGGCGGCGGCCGCAGCGATCGACATCCACAATGCGGCGGGCGCCTGGAACAAGGCGCTGCTCGACAACGCAGCCAGGCCGTCGGGCGCGCTCGTCTACACGGGCAGCGCCGCGCTCGCCCCCGATCAGTTCGAGCGCCTGAAGCAGGAACTGCGCGACAGTTTCGAAGGTGCCCGCAACGCCGGCCGCCCGCTGCTCCTGGAAGGCGGACTCGATTGGAAGGCGATGGGGCTCTCGCCGCAGGACATGGATTTCATCGCCGCGAAGCACGCAGCGGCCCGCGAAATCGCGCTCGCCTTCGGTGTGCCGCCGATGCTGCTCGGCATCCCCGGCGACAGCACGTACGCGAACTACCAGGAAGCGAACCGGACGCTTTGGCGGCAGACGGTCTTGCCGATGCTCGGCCGCCTCGCCGATGGCCTCGCGACCTGGCTCGCGCCGGCCTGGCCCATCACGGGGGCGTTGGCCATCAGGCCCGATCTCGACCGCGTCGACGCGCTATCGGGCGAACGTGAAGCGCTGTGGGCGCGGCTCGAGCGCTGCTCGTTCCTGACCGTCGACGAAAAGCGCGAAGCGCTCGGCTACGGGCCGCTTGGCACCTCGACACCCGCGGGAGAGACCCCATGAGCTTGGCCGAGCCCTCACTCATCAAACCCGCGCCGGAGACGAAGCGCATCGACGTGCCGCTGCGCGACATCTGGCGCGACGGCACCTTCGAAGGCTACGCGAGCCTGTTCGGCCGCGAGGACCTCGGCAACGACATCATCGAGCCGGGCGCCTTCCGCGCGACCATCGCCGAGCGAGGCCCGAAAGGTATTCGTCTGCTCTGGCAGCACGACCCGGCCGAACCGATCGGCGTCTGGGAGAAGATCCACGAGGATGCCCGCGGGCTGTTCGTCCGTGGACGGCTCACGCGCGATGTCGCCCGCGCACGCGAAGCTTTGGCTTTGATGCGCGACGGTGCAGTCGACGGTCTGTCGATCGGCTTCAAGGCGACGCGCGCACGCCGCGAGCGCACGGGCGGCACCCGCCGCCTGCTCGCGGTCGACCTCTGGGAGATCTCGGTCGTCACGTTCCCGATGCAGCCCGGAGCACGCATCCGCCAAGCGGCCGCTCCGGCCCCGCCGCCGAGGGACCGGTCGTCCGAAGAAGCACGCCTCGTCCTCCGCATGGCGGAAGCGGCGCGACAGTTGCGCATGAAAACATGAGGAAAGGAAAACATTGCATGCTGAACGAAACGGGAGTCGAGACCAAGGTCGTCGACATGGCCGGCGGCGCCGACACGCACGCCGCCTTCGACGAACTGATGCGCGCGGTCGGTGAGATACGGGAGACGAGCGAACGCCGGATCGGCGAAGTCGAACGCAAGATGGCGAGTGACGTGGTGACGGCGGAAAAACTCGCCCGCCTCGACGAAGTGATCGAGCGCCAGCAGCGGCTTCTCGATGCCCATGCGCTGAAAGCTGCTCGTCCGCCGCTCGGTGGCGCGCCTGAGCCAGCCGACACGCCACTGCGCCGCGAGCACAAGGCGGCCTTCGAGCGCTACATCCGCCGCGGCGTGGAACAGGGCCTCCACGCCATCGAGGTCAAGAACTTCTTGGCCGGGACGAACGCCGACGGCGGCTTCCTCGTGCCGCCGGAAACCGAGGCCGCGGTCAATCGCTCGCTGCGCGATATGTCTCCGATCCGCGCGATCTCCGATATTCGCCAGGTCTCCGCCGCGATCTATCAGAAGCCCTACGCATTGGGCGAAATGGGCGCGGGATGGGTGGCCGAGACGGCGCCGCGGCCGCAGACCGGCAGGCCGACGCTCGCGAACCTCACGTTCCCGACCATGGAACTCTACGCCATGCCGGCGGCGACCCAGATGGTCCTCGACGACAGCATCGTCGACATGGACGCCTGGATTGCGGACGAGGTGCGCACGGCTTTCGCCATCCAGGAAGGCCGTGCCTTCGTGTCGGGTGACGGCGTCAACAGGCCGAGAGGCTTCCTGGCCTACCCCGTCGTCAACAACGACGTGTGGTCCTGGGGCAACCTCGGCGCCATCCCGACCGGCGTGTCGGCCGGCTTCCCTGCGGCGAACCCGTTCGACAGACTCATTGAACTGACGTTCGCGATCAAGGCACCCTACCGCAGCAACGCTCGCTTCGTGATGAACCGCGCGACGCTGAGCCAGGTGCGCCGCTTCCGGGATACGACCGGCAACTATCTCTGGCAGCCACCCGCGCGGCCGGGTGAATCGTCGACACTGCTCGGCTACCCGGTCGTCGAGAGCGAGGACATGCCAAACATCGGGGCCAACTCGCTGTCGATCGCCTTCGGCGACTTCCGCGCCGGCTATCTCATCGTCGACCGCGTCGGCATCCGTATGCTGCGCGATCCCTACAGTGCCAAGCCTTGGGTGCTCTTCTACACGACCAAGCGCGTCGGCGGCGGTGTGCAGGACTTCGACGCGATCAAGTTCCTGCGCTTCGGCGTCTGACGTCTTTCCTTCGCGCCGTTGCCCCTCCCACGGCGGCGCGTCCGGAGGGCCGGCTGCGGCGATGGCTGCGCCGGCCCTCCCACCCTTGCCCGAAGGACAACCCATGCCACTCGCCGTCGTCACACGGCCGGCCGTCGAGCCGGTGACCGTGGCCGCAGCAAAAAGCCATGCCCGCATCGCGACCGCCGCGGATGACGTCATGGTCGATACCCTGATCCGAACCGCGCGCGCGCAGATCGAGGCCATGCTCGGTCTTGCTCTGATCAATCAGGTCTGGCGTCTCCTCCGGCCCTGGCCCGACAACGGCGAAATCCTGCTGCCGCTGCGGCCCGCGCAGTCCGTGACGGAAGTGCGCGCCGTCGGTGCGGCGGCGGCCCTGCCGACGACGGCGTGGTCGCTGCTGATCGAGGAGGACGGACAGGGGTGTGTTCGCATCGACCCGTCCGTGACGGCAGCCTCATCGGTGACGGTGACACTTACCGCCGGATACGGCCCAACTGCCGACCTCGTGCCGGCCTCGCTGCGCCACGCAATCCTTCTGTTGACGGCTCATTGGTACGACAACCGCGACCTCGCCAAAGGCGGCGTGTCAAGGCTGCCCGAGGAGATCGCGAGCCTCGTCGCTCCCTTCCGGCGGGTACGCCTGTGACGCCAGATCGCGCCCTGTTCGAGAGAGGTGATGCATGAGCGCGGCAGCCGAAGTCGTCGAGGCCATGATCGCACGCCTCGCCGCCGACCCCACGCTCGGTGGACAACTCGGTGGACCCCGTGTCTACGACCGCCTGCCACCCGGCACGCGTCCGCCCTACGTGGCGGTCGATGCCACGCGCTCGACCGACTGGTCGACCGCGACCGAAGCGGGTGACGACCACAGGCTCGTCTTCACGATCGCCGCTGAGGGCACCGGTCGGGGTACGGCAGCGGATATCGCAGCCTCGGTCGCGGCTGCGCTCGTCGACGCCGCACCACCCGTACTCACGAGCCACCGCATCGTGCGCGTTGCGCACGAGCAGACCGAAATCACGGCGCGGGACACCAACGTCTGGCGGGCGACGCTCCGCCTTCGCATCATCACCGAGCACCTGAGCTGACGCGCGCCCCACGACGCAAGGAGACGACATGCCAGCACAACGCGGCAAAGACCTGTTGCTGAAGATCGACCGCGGCACGACAACGCCAGCGCTGACGGTCGGCGGTCTGCGCGCGACGGCGATCCAGTTCGACGCGCAGACGGTGGATGCCACGAACCAGGACAGTCCTGGGCTCTGGCGTGAGTTGCTCGCCGGCGCGGGCGTGCGCACCGCGCGCATCACCGGCTCCGGCATCTTCAAAGACCAGGCATCCGACATCCTGATTCGCCAGACGTTTTTCGCGGCGCAGATCCTCCGCTGGCTCATCGTCGTGCCGGACTTCGGCACGATCGCCGGACCATTCCAGATCGCGAACCTCGAGATCGCGGGTCGCCACGACGGCGAGGTGACGTTCGACCTCGCCCTCGAGTCCGCGGGCGAAATCACCTTCACGGAGGTCTGACATGGCGAATCCGGCGCGTGGCGAGATCGAAGCCGAACTCGATGGACGCCGCTATACGCTCGTCTTGACGCTCGGCGCACTCGCCGAACTCGAACAGGGCTACGGCGAAAGCGATCTGCTCGGGCTCGCCGAGCGCTTTACGAAGGGACGGCTGTCGGCCCAGGACGCGGTACGCATCCTGGGAGCCGGCCTGCGCGGCGCCGGGAACGACGTTGACGACCGAACCGTCGCGGCCATGCGTTCGGCCGGCGGTGCAGCGGGCTATGTCGAGATCGTGGCGCGCCTGCTCGCGGCCACGTTCAATTCGGGGTCCGCCGAGCCGACGCGCGGAGGCGCCAAGGACCGAGGCCCTTTCCCTGGAAGCGCCTGATCGGCTTCGGGCTCGGCGTGCTGCGCCTGCCGCCCGCCGCCTTTTGGGCCATGACGCCGCGCGAGCTCGAGGCGGCGGCCGAAGCCGTGCTCGGCCCGATCGTCACACCGCCCGACCGTGCCGCGCTCGAAGCTTTGATGCGAAGATATCCCGATACGGAGGAGTGAGGCATGGACGAGAATCGCAGCGCGACGATCGACCTCGACGTGCGGGCCGACACGAGCGCCTTGCAGAAGAGCCTCGCCGACACCGCGCGCGTCGGCGAGCAGTTCTCGAAGGTCCTCTCCGGATCGTTCGCGGAGACGATCGTCAGGGGGCGCGACCTCGGCGACGTGCTCGGCAGCCTCAAGACACGCCTTGCCGACCTCGCGATCAAAGCGGCGATGAAGCCGATCGAGCAGGGCCTCGGAGGGCTGCTGCAAGGCATGCTTGGGTCGCTGTTCGGAAGCGCCGGGACGGGCGGTGGCGGATCCCCGAAGCCTTCTGACCCCTCAAAATGGGGCCAGCTGACGATCAACATGAACGTCGCGACGCAGAATGCGGAGAGCTTCCACCGCTCCGAAACCCAGATCGCCGCCATGCTGGCACGCGCGGCGGCGCTCGGCCAGAGGAACCTGTGAGCCATGCCGGCAGCCTTCCACGAAGTGCTCTTCCCGACCGGCATTTCGCTCGGCGCGGTCGGCGGGCCAGAGCGGCGCACCGACGTCGTCGTGCTCGGCTCCGGTGCCGAAGAGCGCAATAGCCGCTGGTCGGACTCGCGTCGCAAGTACGATGCGGGCTACGGCGTGCGCACGCTCGACGAGCTGCACGAGGTCATCGCCTTCTTCGAGGAGCGTCGCGGGCGCCTCTACGGCTTTCGCTGGCGCGACCCGGCCGACTGGAAGTCTTGTCCGCCGGGCCGCGCCGTCACCCCGCTCGACCAGCTCATCGGCACGGGAAACGGAACGATCGCGACGTTCGCGCTCACCAAGACCTACGGCGGAGCTCATGCGCCGTGGACGCGGCGCATCGTCAAGCCGGTCGCGGGATCGGTGCGCGTCGCGGTCGCCGGAGTCGAGAAGGCGGTGGGCACCTTCGACGTCGACACGACGACCGGCAGGATCACTTTCCGTGCGGGCCACATCCCTGCAAACGGGGCCGTCGTGACGGCCGGGTTTCATTACGACGTACCCGTCCGGTTCGATACGGACGCGCTCGAGATCAACCTCCAGGGCCTGAAGCACGGCGCCATTCCGCGCATCCCGATCGTCGAGATCCGACCATGAGGCAGCTTCCTCCCGCGCTCGCGGAACACCTGGCGAGCCGCACGACCACGCTCTGCTGGTGCTGGCGCCTCGTTCGCCGCGACGGCACGCAGCGCGGCTTCACGGACCACGACCGCGACCTCACCTTCGACGGTACGGTGTTCGAAGCCGCCGCCGGCTTCACGGCGAGCGAATTGAAGGAGACGCTCGGACTCGCCGCCGACAACGTCGAGATCCAGGGGGCGCTCAGCTCGGACGATCTCACCGAAGCCGATCTCGCCGCCGGCCTCTACGACGATGCGCGCGTCGAGATCTGGCGGGTGAATTGGCAGGCGCCGGACCAGCGGGTGCGGGTGAAGACGGGCGTGCTGGGCGAGGTGCGTCGTACCGGCCGAGGCTTCACGGCCGAGGTGCGCGGGCTCTCCCATCGCCTCCAGCGGCCGACGGGACGGCTCTTTCAGTATGCGTGTGATGCCGACCTCGGCGACAGCCGATGCCGCATCGACTTGAACCTCCCCGCCTATCGTGCCGAGGGCACGGTAAGCTCTCTCGAGGGATCGGGGGAAATCGCCGTCGCGGGCCTCGATGGCTATGCGAACGGCTGGTTCAGTCGCGGCCTACTCACGTGGGTCAGCGGCGATGCGGCGGGGGCCCGGATCGAAGTCCGCATCCACACGCGCGACGCGGGCGGCACGCGGATGTCGCTCTGGGAACCGCTGCCGGCGGGCGTCGCGGTGACCGACCGCTTCCGCGTGACGGCGGGCTGCGACAAGCTTCCGGCAACCTGCGCGGCGAAATTCTCGAACATCAAGAACTACCAGGGCTTCCCGCACATGCCGGGCAACGCCTACGTGACGACCATCGCGCGACCCGGCGCCAAAGCCCGCGGCCGCCTCGACATCACGGACCTGATCAGATGAAGCGAGACGATATCCGCCAGGAGATCGTCGCGGCGGCGCGCGCCTGGATCGGCACGCCCTATCGCCACCAGGCGAGCCTGCAAGGTGTCGGCTGCGATTGCCTCGGTCTCCTGCGCGGGGTCTGGCGCAACGTGTACGGAGCAGAGCCCGAGCGACCGCCGGGCTATGCCCGAGATTGGGCGGAGGCGGGCGGTGACGAGCCGCTGCTCGCAGCTGCGCGCCGGCATCTCGTCGAACTCGCGGTTGACGAAGCAGCGGCCGGCGACGTGCTCGTGTTCTGCTATCGTCCGTCCACATCGGCGAAGCACGTCGCCATCCTCGCCACGCCGACCACGATGATCCACGCGGCCGAAGGCGCGAGCGTCGCCGAAGTGGCGCTGCTGCCCTGGTGGCGGCGCCGCATCGCCGCCGCGTTCGCTTTTCCTTACCGGGATTGATCCATGGCCACGCTCGCGCTGACGACGCTCGGCTCCACGATCGGGGCCGGCTTGCTGCCGTCCGGATTTCTCGGCATTTCCGGTGCGACCATCGGCGGCCAGCTCGGCGGGCTGCTCGGCTCATTCGTCGATCGCACGTTGTCGGGTGCGAGCGCGCGCAACAAGGAAATCAGCGGTCCGCGCCTCACCGACTTGACGATCACCGCGTCGACCGAGGGCGCGCCGATACCGCGCGTCTACGGGCAGACGCGGCTCGGCGGCCAGATCATCTGGGCACGAGACATCGAGGAGGTGGCGGCACGCAAGAAGGCAGGCGGCGGGGGCAAGGGCGGCGCCGGCGGCAGTAGCGCAGGCCCGACGCAGGCCACACAGCCGACCGAGTACACCTATTTCGCGACGTTCGCGGTGGCGATCGCGGCAGGCGAGATCACTGGCGTCAATCGCATCTGGGCGGACGGCGAGGAACTCGACCTCGCGAGCGTGACGTGGCGCCTCTATCGCGGCACAGCCGACCAGGAGCCCGACACGCTGATCTCGGCGGTCGAAGGCGCCGCCCATGCACCGGCTTATCGCGGCGTGGCCTACGTCGTGTTCGAGCGGCTTCCGCTCGCGCCGTACGGCAACCGCGTGCCCCAGCTTTCCTTCGAGATTGCACGGCAGACGGACGATTTCGCCGGTCTCGTGCAGGGGATCGTGCTGATCCCGGCGTGCGGGGAATCGGTCTATGCGATGGACCGCATCCTGATCGGCGGCCCGATCGGCATGCGGGTGGCAGAGAACGTGACGACGCGGGTCGCGGGAACCAATCTTGCGGCCGCTTACGATCAGCTACAGGCGGAGCTGCCGGCGGCGCGCAATCTATCTCTCACCGTCGCCTGGTTCGGCGACGACCTGAGAGCCGGTCAGTGCCTTATCAAGCCGAAGGTCGAGAACCGCGACAAGGTGATGGACCCGCCATGGGCGGTCAGTGGCCTTGCGCGCGGCGTTGTCGATGTCATCTCGATCAAGCCCGAAGACAGCCGCCCGGCCTACGGCGGCACACCGTCGGACTGGTCGGTGGTGAGTGCGATCCGCGAGGCCAAGATGCGCGGACTCGCCGTCACATACACGCCCTTTCTCCTGATGGACATTCCGGCCGCGAACACGCGGCCCGACCCGACGACCGGAGCGCCGAGCCAGCCGGCCTATCCTTGGCGCGGCCGCATAGCGGTGACGGCGGGAAACGCGATGACGGCTGCGGCACGCAGCGAGATCGCTGCCTTCGTGGGAGTGGCCCAGCCGGGGCACTTCAGCCTCGCCGGCTGGACGGTCCGCTACGCGGGTCCGAGCGAATGGTCCTATCGCCGCTTCGTCCTGCACCAGGCGTTTCTCTGCAAGGCGGCCGGCGGGGTCGACGCCTTCGTCATCGGCTCAGAGATGCGGGGGCTCACGACGTCACGCGATGCTCGCGGCAGCTACCCGTTCGTCGCCGAACTCGTACGCCTCGCAGCCGACGTCAAGGCAGTGCTCGGGCCGGCGACCAAGGTGACTTACGCGGCGGACTGGAGCGAGTACTTCGGCCATCAGCCAGCGGATGGATCAGGCGACGTTGCGTTTCATCTCGACCCGCTCTGGGCGTCTCCTGCGATCGATGCGGTCGGCATCGATCTCTATTGGCCGCTGGCGGACTGGCGCGACGGCGACCACGCCGACCGTCGGGCCGGGGCACGTTCGATCTACGATCTCGCTTACCTCAAGTCGAACATCGCGGGCGGGGAGGGCTATCATTGGTACTACGCGAGCGAGGCCGACCGGCGCGCGCAGACTCGCACGCCGATCACCGACGGGGGCGGCAAGCCCTGGGTGTTCCGCTACAAGGACCTTGTGGCGTGGTGGTCGAACCGGCACTACGACCGGCCGGGTGGCCTCGAAAGCGCGACGCCGACGGCCTGGCAGCCGGCGTCGAAGCCCGTGTGGTTTCTCGAGATCGGCTGCCCGGCGGTGGACAAGGGTGCCAATCAGCCGAACGTTTTCGTCGACGCCAAGAGCAGTGAATCGGCGCTGCCCTATTTCTCCGCCGGCCATCGCGACGATCTCATGCAGCGCCGATACCTGAGGGCGCTGCTGGAAGCCTACCGTCCGGATCATGCGGGCGCGGTCGCGGGTCTCAATCCGATCTCATCCGTCTACGGTGGACCGATGGTGCCGCCCGACCGAATGTACGTCTATTGCTGGGATGTCCGGCCCTATCCCGCCTTTCCGGCTGACGAGGATCGCTGGGGCGACGCCGCAAATTGGGCGACCGGCCACTGGCTTTCGGGTCGCGTGACGCGCTCGGAACTGCGCGGGATCGTCGCGACGCTGCTCGCCGATATGGGGCTCGACGACGCCGACACGGCCGGCCTCGACGGCATCGTGCCGGGCTATGTCGTCGACCGCATCATGAGCGCGCGCGAAGCCCTCGGCCCTCTCGAACTGGCATACTTTTTCGATGGCGTGGAGGGCGGCGACGGCATCCGCTTCCAGATGCGCGGCGCGACGGGAGAGGTCGCGACGCTCGCGGCCGACGATCTGGTCGAAGCAAAGCCGGGCGCCGATCTCTTGCGGCTCACGCGCACCGAGCAAGCCGATCTGCCGTCTTCCGCCAAGCTGACTTATCTCGCCGTCGAAAACGATCACCGCCAGGCGGTCGCGGAGGCGCGACGGCTCGCCGGCACGACGGGCCGCGTCGCGGAGGCGCAAGTGCCGATCGCACTCGACTCTAGCGAGGCGTCACGCATCGCCGAGAGCTGGCTCTTTCAAACATGGGGTGCCCGCGAGCGGGCGAGCTTCACGCTGCCGCCATCGCGGCTCGCGATCGAGCCGGGCGATCTCGTGAGGCTCGAGACGGCGAGCGGCGCACGCGCCTACCGCATTACCGAAATCGGCGAGCATGGGGCCCGCGCGATGGATGCGGTCGGTTTCGATGCCGGTGTGTTCCGGCGGGCGACGACGGTCCGCAGGCGATCGGCGGTGCCGGCGCTCGTCGCGGCAGGACCGCCCGCTGTGGAGTTTCTCGATCTGCCCGATCCAACCGGCGGCCAGGCGCTGGCGCTACATCTCGCGGCGAGCCTGCAGCCGTGGCCCGGGCCGCTTGCCGTCTATCGTTCGCCGGAGGCCTCGGGCTTCATGCTCGCCGGCTGCATCATGGCGCCGGCGGTGGTAGGCACCACGAAGACGCCGCTCAGAGCAGGCCCGATCGGGCGTTTTGATCGCGCGGCGGTCCTCGACGTCGAAATTCCCTATGGCAATCTCGCCAACGTCACCGACGCGGCGCTGTTCGGAGGTGCCAACACGGCGGCTCTCAAGACGCCGCTGGGCTGGGAGATTGTCCAGTTCCGGACGGCCGACCTGATCGCGCCGTCGACCTGGCGCCTCGGCGGCCTATTGCGGGGCCAAGGCGGCACCGAGTATCGCATGGTAGAGGACTTGGCTGTCGGCGCGCGCTTCGTGCTGCTCGACGAAGCAGTGGCGCGGATCGATCTCGGCCTCGCCGATCTCGACGTCCCCTACCGCTGGCGAATAGGCCCCGCTGCGCGCGACATCGGTCACGCCGACTACGGCGAATGGACCGAGCGCGCGACCGGCGTGGCACTGAGGCCGCTGGCACCCGTTCACGTGCGCGGCCGGCGCGATGCGGGCGATCTCGTCGTCACCTGGATCCGCCGGACTCGGATGGACGGCGACGGCTGGGCGCTCGCAGAGGTGCCGCTCGGCGAGAGCGAGGAGCGCTATCGCGTCGAGATCCTCTCGGGCAGCACGGTGGCCCGGACGATCGAGGTGACGCGGCCGCTCTTCATCTATTCGCAGGCGGATCAAATAGCCGACTTCGGCAGTCCGCAGACGGCCGTGACCATCCGCATCGCGCAGCTGAGCGCGGTGGTCGGCCCCGGCACGCCCGTGACACGAACGCTCTGAGGCAGCCATGGACGATCAACCCCGCTGGCTCCGCGAGGCGTGGTCCTTGCTCGGGCTGCGCACCGTCAAAGGCCGCAGTGCCGACCCGGCGATCCGCGCGCTGTTCGTGGACGCCGGCCATCCGGAAGTGACGGACGATGAGACGGCCTGGTGTGCCGCGTTTGTCGGGGCTTGCCTCAGCCGGTCCGGACTCGCCTCGACCGGTTCGCTCGCCGCCCGCTCCTACGTCGCCTTCGGCGCGGCACTCGCCGTCCCACGCCTCGGCGCGATCGCGGTCTTTCCGCGCGGCACCGATCCGCGCCTCGGCCACGTCGGATTCGTCGCCGGCGAGACCGAAGACAAGGTGATGATCCTCGGCGGCAACCAGAGTGGCGGCGCTGTGACGGTGGCCGCGTTCGCGAAGGATCGCTTGGTGGCGCTGCGCTGGCCGGAGACCTCCGACGACGAGGTCTTCGCAAAGGCCCTCGCGCACGTTCTCGTCATGGAAGGCGGGTGGACCAACGATCCGCACGATCCGGGTGGGCCGACCAACCGCGGACTGACGCTCGACGACCTCTCCGCACACTGGGGTGTCGCGATCACGCCGGGGAGCCGCGATCGGCTGCTCGGCCAGCTTCGCAAACTGGACGAGGCGACGGTGCGGGAGATCTATCGCACGCGGTATTGGCGCCCGTCGCGCGCGCCGGACCTGCCGCCGCGGCTCGCGCTCTTCCATTTCGACGCCGCCGTCAACCACGGCCTCGGTGGCGCGGCACGTATGCTTCAGCAGGCGCTCGGTGTCACCGTCGACGGCGAAATCGGACCGCTGACCCTGGCGGCGGCCCGTCGCGCCAATGCCGCCGGCGCCATCGATCGATACGCCGCCCTGCGCCGAGCCCGCTACCGAAGCCTTCCGCACTTCTGGCGCTTCGGCGCCGGTTGGCTCTCCCGCGTCGATCGCACGCGCACGGCGGCCCTTGCGCTGCCCGACACCATTCAGTCCGCAACCCCTGCCGAGAAGGAGACCGAGATGTCGACCGAACCCGAAGCACGCCCCGAGGTGCCCGAAGCCAAGTGGTGGGGCCGCTCGATGACGATCTGGGGCGCGCTCATCACCGCCGCGTCGACCGTGCTGCCGCTGGTCGGGCCGCTCATCGGTCTCGAGTTGTCGCCGGAAATCGTCCGCCAGATCGGCGAGCAGACGGTCACGGTCGTCCAGGCCATCGGCGGATTGATCGGCACGCTGATGACCGTGGTGGGGCGCACACGCGCCGCAACGCGCATCGAGCGCCGTCCGTTCACGCTGCAACTCTAGCCCATTCATGCGGTATTCAGTTCGTTCCCGCTAGGTCTGGGCGCAAGGAGAACAATGATGCGCGCCGGCCTAAAAACATCGACAAGAACGGTTGCGACGGGCGTCTTGGCCGGATGGCTCGCGCTCGCCATCGGCGGCCCCGCTGGCGCCGAAGAACCCAAGCCCTGCCTCGACTGGGGCTCGGCGGCCGCTGTCGTCTCGAAAGAGAAGCTCGTCACGGTCGAGGCGCTGACGCGGCTTACCCGCGAGCACCTGTCCGGCGACCTCGTGCGCACGATGCTGTGTGCCGAGAACGGTCGGTACGTCTACAAGATCGTCGTCCGCGGCCCGGGCGGCAACCTCCGCAATGTTGCCGTGGATGCGCGCAAACCCTTCGGCCCGTAGGCACTCGGCTCCGGCCTCCGGGCCGGGTGCTGGTCACGCCGGGGGAAGCTCCCCTATGATCGGGAAAATCGGAGAAACAGGCCGTGCGCGTTCTCGTCGTTGAAGACGATCCAGACCTAAACCGCCAGTTGTCAGCCGCGCTGACCCAGGCAGGCTACGCCGTCGACAAGGCTTTCGACGGTGAAGAAGGGTATTTTCTCGGCGAAACAGAACCTTACGACGTCATCCTGCTCGATCTCGGCCTGCCGAAGATGGACGGCATCCGCATCCTCGAGCAGTGGCGACGGATCGGCCGCAATATGCCGGTGATCATCCTGACCGCCCGCGACCGCTGGAGCGACAAGGTCGCCGGCATGGACGCCGGTGCCGACGACTACGTCGCGAAGCCCTTTCATATGGAAGAGCTGCTGGCGCGCGTGCGCGCCCAGGTGCGCCGCTCGGCCGGCCACGCCAAGAGCGAGATCGAGTGCGGACCTTTGCGGCTCGACACCAAGACGGCGCGCATCACCTGCGACGGCCAGCCGATCAAGCTCACCTCGCACGAGTACCGCCTGCTCGCCTACCTGATGCACCACAAGGAGCGGGTGGTGTCGCGGACCGAACTTGTCGAGCACCTCTACGACCAGGATTTCGATCGCGATTCCAATACGATCGAGGTCTTCATCGGCCGCCTGCGCAAGAAGATGCCGGCCGATCTCATCAAGACCGTTCGCGGCCTCGGCTACCGCCTCAGCGACGAGCCAGATGCGGCTTAACTCGCTGGCCTTCCGGCTCTTCCTGACAGCGGCCGTATGGACGCTGCTGGTCCTGCCGGTGGCTGGCCTGCTCATCTACTCGGTCTATCGCGAGGATGCCGAGGCGAGCTTCGACGAGCGCCTGAAGACGCTGCTGACCGTCATCCAGGCGGACAGCATTGATCAGGCGGAGACGGAGCCCAACCGGCCGCGCGACGTCGGCGAGCCGCTGTTCGAGATCACCCACTCGGGCTGGTACTGGCAGATCTCGCCGCTCGATAAGCCGGGCCGCCGGATCGTGTCGGCCTCGCTCGCGACCGAGGTGCTGCCGTCGCCGTTCGGCCAAGGCATCCCGACCGACGGACGCGGAACTCACTGGCTCGACGCCCGCGGGCCGAACGACCAGTCCATCCGCATTGCCGAAGTCATCTACACGATCGGCGACGATCCGAGCGGCCCGCGCTACTCGTTCGCCGTGGCCGGCCCGCTCGACTGGCTTGAAACGCGGGTCGCCGGCTTTCGCGTTCGCCTCGCGGTGGCCTTGGCGCTCGCCGGCATCGTTCTCCTGGTTACGACCTGGCTGCAGGTGCGGTTCGGCCTACTGCCGCTGCGCAACGTCGAACGCGGTCTCGCTGCGGTCCGGTCCGGCGAGGCGAGCCGGCTCGAAGGTGACCTTCCGGTCGAAATCGAGCAGCTGCAACTCGAGCTCAACGCACTCATCCAATCTAACCAGGAGATTATCGACCGCGCCCGAACCCAGGTCGGCAACCTCGCGCACGCCTTGAAGACGCCGCTCGCGGTCATCCTCAACGAGGCGCGCGAGGACAGCGGCGGCGGCAACGCCAAGATCGTCGAGCAAGCCAATGTGATGCGAGACCAGGTCAATTACTATCTGGACCGCGCCCGCATGGCAGCCCGCGCGGGAACGGTCGGGCGCGTCACCGACGTGGCCCCGGTGGTCGAGTCCATGCGCCGCGCCCTTGAACGCATCTACCGCGACCGCGGCATCTCGATCGCCGCCGAAGTGGCGCCCGGCGTGCGCTTCCAGGGCGAGCGGCAGGATTTCGAGGAAATGCTCGGCAACCTGCTCGACAATGCCTGCAAGTGGGCTACTCGCGAGGTGGTCATCACCGCCAGCGTCGTGGAGCCCAAGAGTCGCACGGGCATCCGGCGGCTCCTGGTGACGATCGAGGACGACGGGCCGGGCCTCTCCTCGGAGCAGCGGGCCGTACTCGGCAAGCGCGGCGTCCGCCTCGACGAGTCGAAGCCGGGATCCGGCCTCGGCCTCTCGATCGTGACCGACCTTGCCCAGTCCTACCGCGGCGCCCTCGAACTCGCGGCCTCGCCGAGAGGCGGCCTGATGGCGCGGCTCGATCTCCCGGCCGCCTGAGCGCCGAACTATTGCCCGAATCCGGGCGGATGGCACACATTAGCTGGTTGAAATGCGACGCGCGGAAAGTGAGCCGGGGGTTCTATGAGCATGCGTGGTCTCGCCGTGGTGGCACTCGTCCCTATGCTGGTGGCCGGGTGCGGGCCGGAAGGGCCGACGAAGCAGGACACCGGCCTCGCGGTCGGCGCGATCGCGGGAGGCATTCTCGGCAATCAGGTTGGCAGAGGCTCCGGCCGCGTATTGGCGACCGCGGTCGGCGCGGTGGTCGGCGGCATCGTCGGCAGCGAAATCGGCCGATCGATGGACCAGCAGGACCGCATGCTCGCCCAGCAGGCCGAGATGAATGCGCTCGAGCGCGGCCCCTCCGGCAAGCCGGTCGCTTGGCGCAACCCGGACAACGGGCGCTACGGCGAAGTCGTGCCTGGAACGCCCTATCGCCGCGGGCCGGAAGACTGCCGCGACTACACTCACACAGTCTACATCGATGGCCGGCCGCAGACGATGCGTGGCACCGCCTGCCGCAATCCGGATGGCACCTGGCGGCAGGTCTGACGAACAACTGCTTCTTGACCGCCGCCGCTCTAGACGGCTTTGACCTGCGTCAGAAGTGCGGGGCGGCTTATCTTCGCCTTGTTTTTTGAGCGCCTCTCCACATTATCGGTGGTCACGCGGACGGCTCGCTCGGACGCGGTGACGGGCCGGGTGGCCCCGAGGTGATCTGATGCTGTTCTGGCTCTTCGCAGCCGTTCTGACCGTTCTGCTGGTGCTGGCCCTCGCGCGCCCGCTGGCGACACGGCTTTCGAGCGACCCGGCGGCCGAATCCGCCGTCCGCATCTACAAGGATCAGCTTTCGGAAATCGCGGCCGACGAGGCCCGCGGGCTGCTCGGCAAGGCCGAAGCGGAATCCGCGCGCATCGAGATCTCACGGCGCCTGCTGGCGGCCGCGACGGAAGCCGAGAAGGATCGGCGCGCCTCCGGCGAAGTATCCGCCCGATTGTTGATCCGCGGTCTCGCCGCGGCGCTGCCGCTTTCCGCCGTCGGGCTCTACCTTGCGCTCGGCGCACCCCTCTTGCCGGATCGACCCTATGCCTCCCGGGAGACGACCAAGACGGCCGACACCACGCTGGTCGATCTGATCGGCCGGGTCGAGAAGCGCCTCCGCGATCATCCGGAGGACGGCCAGGGCTGGGAGGTTATCGCGCCGATCTATCTCCGCCAGGAGCGCTACCGCGATGCCGCCATCGCCTTCGCCCGCGCCATTGATCTGCTCGGCGAGACGCCGAAGCGGCTGACCGGGCTCGGTGAGGCGCTCGTCTATCAGAACAACGGCCTCGTCACGGAAGAGGCACGACGCGCCTTCGCCCGGCTCGCCGAACTCGCGCCCGATCAGCCGGAACCGCGCTTCTGGCTGGCCGTCGCCGACGAGCAGGATGGTCGCTTCGCGAAAGCCGCCGAAACCTATCGCATGATGCTCGCCCACGGACCGGCCGAGGCACCCTGGCGTCCGGCGGTGACCGAGCGGCTGGCCACCGTCGAGCGTCGCCTGTCGAGCGTCGCGGCCGCGGCCCCCCCCGTGAAAGAGGTACCGAAAGCGACATCCGCCGAGGCCGCACCCGCGCGTGGGCCCTCTGCCGCCGACGTCGCCGCCGCCCAGCAGATGGCACCGGCGGACCGCGTGAAGATGATCGAGCAGATGGTCGCCTCGCTGGCCGAGCGTCTGCAGAAGAACGGCGCCGACCCCGAGGGCTGGGAGCGGCTCGTGCGCTCCTACGCCGTCCTCGGTCGCCGCGACGAGGCGCTGCGCGCGCTCGGTGAGGGGCGTCGGGCGCTCGCGGGTGACGCGGCCGGCCTTGCCCGGATCGAAGCGTTGGCGAAAAGCCTCGGCATAGAAGGGTAGAGGCACCATGGCGATGACCCGCAAACAGCGGCGCGGAGTGCTGATCGGCGGCGGTGTGGTGGTGCTTGCCGTCGCCGCGCTGCTCGTTCTGTTCGCGCTGCGCGACACCATCGTCTTCTTCCGCACACCGAGCGAAGTCGCGGAGCAGGGCATCCAGCCTGGACAGCGCTTCCGGCTCGGCGGCCTCGTCGCCGAGGGAAGCGTCAAGCGCGGACAGGGGACGGCGGTCGAGTTCGCCGTTACGGATACGCAGAAGACGCTGCAGGTCCGCTACGTCGGCATTCTTCCGGATCTCTTCCGCGAGGGCCAGGGCGTCGTCACGGAAGGCAAGCTCGACGCGGAAGGGCGCTTCATCGCCGACACCGTGCTCGCCAAGCACGACGAGAATTACATGCCGCCCGAAGTCGCCGATGCCCTGAAGGAGCGCGGCGTCTTCAAGCACGGCGCCGACGGCAAGCCGGCGGCCAAGACCAACTGACGGCCAGGAGACATCGCGGATGATCGTCGAGTTCGGCCACTTCGCCCTGATCCTCGCCCTGCTGACGGCGGTGGTGCAGATGGTTCTTCCGGCCTATGGCGCGCACGTGCGCGACAGCCGCCTGATGCAGCTCGGCTCGAATGCCGCCTTCGCGCAGCTCGCCCTGGTATCCGTCTCGTTCGCCGCGCTGACGTATGCCTACGTGGTCTCGGACTTCTCGGTACTGAACGTCGTCTATAATTCGCACACGACAAAGCCGCTAATCTATCGGATCTCCGGCGTATGGGGTAACCACGAGGGCTCGATGCTCCTCTGGCTTCTGATGCTGGCGCTGTTCGGCGCACTCGTGGCGCTCTACGGCGACAACATTCCGGCGACACTCAAGGCGCGGGTGCTCGCTGTGCAGGCCGCCATCTCGGTCGCGTTCGGACTATTCGTGCTGGTGACCTCGAACCCGTTCCTCCGCATCGACCCGCCGCCGTTCGAAGGCCAGGGCCTCAACCCGATCCTGCAGGACCCAGCACTCGCATTCCATCCGCCGTTCCTCTACGCCGGCTACGTCGGCTTCTCGATCTCGTTTTCGTTCGCCGTCGCTGCCCTCCTCGAAGGCCGCATTGATGCGGCATGGGCGCGCTGGGTGAGGCCGTGGACGCTCGCCGCCTGGATGTTCCTGACGGTCGGCATCGCGATGGGCTCCTGGTGGGCTTACTATGAACTCGGCTGGGGCGGCTGGTGGTTCTGGGACCCGGTCGAGAATGCGTCCTTCATGCCCTGGCTCGCCGGCACGGCGCTCCTCCACTCCGCGCTCGTCATGGAAAAGCGCGAGGCGCTGAAGGTCTGGACCATCCTGCTCGCGATCCTCACGTTCTCGCTGAGCCTGATGGGTGCCTTCCTCGTCCGCTCGGGCGTCCTGACGTCGGTTCATGCCTTCGCCGTCGACCCAGCCCGCGGCGTCGCCATCCTCGCCATTCTCTGCGCCTTCACCGGTGGTGCCCTCGCGCTCTTCGCGCTGCGCGCCCAGGAACTCCGCCAGGGCGGCATCTTCGCGCCGGTGAGCCGTGAGGGTAGCCTGGTCCTCAACAACGTCCTTCTCACGACGGCATGCGCCACGGTGTTCGTCGGCACGCTTTACCCGTTGGCGCTCGAAACACTAACGGGAGCCAAGATCTCCGTCGGCCCGCCCTACTTCAACGCGACGTTCGTGCCGCTGATGGTGCCGCTGCTGCTCGCCGTCCCGTTCGGCCCGTTCCTCGCCTGGAAGCGCGGTGACGTCTATGGCGCGGCCCAGCGGCTTTGGCTCGCCGCCTCCGTCACGCTTGTCGCGATCATCGTCACCTATGCCGTCACGGTTCGCGGGCCCTGGCTCGCTCCGCTCGGCGCCGCGCTCGGCGTCTGGGTCATGGTCGGCGCGATTGCCGACCTCGCGCAGCGGGTCAAACTCCGCAGTGTTCCGCTGGCAGAGAGCTGGCGCCGGTTCAAGGGACTTCCGCGCTCGGCTCACGGCACGGCGGTCGCGCACTTCGGCCTCGGCATGATGGTGCTCGGCATCGTCGGCACGACCGGCTACCAGACCGAAGTCATCAAGGTGATGCGCCCCGGCGAACGGACCGAAGTCGCCGGCTACGGGCTCACCTTCCGTGGCGTCGCACCGGAGCGTGGACCGAACTTCAGCGCCGTCGTGGGGCTGTTCGCGATCGACCGGAACGGCACTCCGATGACCGAGGTGAACCCGGGCCGTCGCCTCTACGACCGGCCCGCGCAGTCGACAAGCGAAGCCGGCATCCATGCAGCCTGGCACGGCGACCTCTACGTCGTGCTCGGGGACTCCCAGGCCGATGGCGGCTACTCGGTCCGCGTTTACTTCCACCCGTTCGTCCGTCTGATCTGGATCGGCTGCATCGTGATGTTCGTCGGCGGCGGGTTGTCGCTGTCCGACCGCAGGCTGAGGATCGGTGCGCCGCAACGGGCGCGGCGAACTCCTGTTTTGGCTCCGGCGGAATGACGATGCCCCGGCCCCTGCGCATCCACGTCGCCGCGCTGTTCGGCGCCATGGCGGTCGCGATCACGGCCCTGCAAGTGGCGCCGCCCGCGTTTGCGGTCGAGCCGAGCGAGATCCTTCGCGATTCCGCGCTCGAGGCGCGCGCCCGCAAGCTCTCGGCCGAGCTGCGCTGCGTCGTCTGCCAGAACCAGTCGATCGACGATTCGAATGCGCCGCTGGCCAAGGATCTGCGCGTCCTCGTCCGCGAGCGGCTCGTCGCCGGCGACAGCGACCGCGAAGTCTTGAGCTTCATCGTGGCGCGGTACGGCGAGTTCGTGCTGCTGAGGCCGCCGATCGGCGCCCACACGATCATGTTGTGGGCGGCACCGCTCCTCGTCCTGCTCGGGGTGTCGGCCTGGATCGTGCTCCGCCTCCGCCGACCGGCCCCGGCGGTCGCCCCGACGGCGCTGTCCGCGGAAGAGCGCCGGCGGCTCGACGCGCTTCTGGCCGACGACGGCGACCGACCGGCAGCCGACATTACGAAACCGTAAGGTGCCCGCAACGGTGCGGTAAGGCGGCGTTCGCTAGCGGTGAAGCCTACGCTTCGCACGTCCAACGCAGAGGTCGCCTCCCATGCAGACTGACCCCAAGGCTTCCGCATTCCGTCCGCGCCGCCGCGCCAGCCTCGTCGCCGGTCTCGCCGGCGTGAGCGTCCTGGCCCTCGCCGCGATCGGCGGGCTGCAGCCTTCCGTCGCCCAGCTCGCGCAGGTGAAGCCCGAGGAAACCATCCAGACCCCGATGGGGCGGGCGCCCCTCAGTTTCGCCGACATCGTCGAGCGGGTGAAGCCGGCTGTCGTCTCCATCAGTGTCCGGAGCGGCGAGGAACGCACGGCGCGCAACGACAAGGGCACGGCGCCGAAAGGCAACCAGGGGCAGGGCCGCCAGGGCGGCATCCCGGGCCTTCCCGAAGATCATCCGCTCAACGAGTTCTTCCGCAACCTGCCGCGTGAGTTCGGTGGCCCTGGCGGCCCCGGTGGTCCGGGTGGCCGCGGCAACCGGCCCTCGATGGCCCAAGGCTCCGGCTTCGTGGTCTCGGCCGACGGCTATATCGTCACGAACAATCACGTGATCGACGGCGGCGGAAAAATCCAGGTCGCGTTCGACGAGAACCGCAAGTTCGACGCCGAACTCGTCGGCACCGATGCCCGCACCGACCTCGCGCTGTTGAAGATCAAGGCCGACAAGCCGCTTCCGTTCGTGAAGTTCGCGACGCGCGAGAACCGCGTCGGCGACTGGGTCGTGGCGGTCGGTAACCCGTTCGGCCTCGGCGGCACGGTGACGGCCGGCATCATCTCGGCGCAGGGTCGCGACATCGGCTCCGGCCCCTACGACTACCTGCAGATCGACGCGGCGGTGAACCGCGGCAACTCGGGCGGCCCGACGTTCAACCTCGAAGGTGACGTGATTGGCGTCAACACCGCCATCTACAGCCCGTCGGGCGGCAATGTCGGCATCGCGTTCGCGGTCCCGTCGAAGACGGCAGCCGCAGTCATCGAGCAGCTCAAGACGAAGGGCAGCGTCAGCCGCGGCTGGCTCGGCGTGAAGATCCAGAACGTCGACGAAGCAATCGCCCAGAGCCTCGGGCTCGCCGAAGCCAAGGGTGCGCTCGTCAACGAGGTGACGGCCAACGGCCCGGCGGTTGCCGGCGGGCTTCGTACCCAGGACACGATCCTCGCCGTCAACGGTCAGAAGATCGAGGATAGCCGCGATCTCGCGCGCAAGATCGCCGAGTTCGCGCCGAACACGACCGTCGACGTGAAGGTGTTCCGCGCCGGCAAGGAGCAGACCCTGAAGGTCAAGCTCGGCACGTTCCCGAGTTCGCGTGAGGAACTGGCAAAGCTCGAGACGACGCCGTCGAAGCCTGAGACGCCCGAACTCGGCGCCCTCGGCCTCGCGTTCATGACGCCGGGCACGCCCGGCGCACCGAAGGAAGGCGTTGCGATCGCGGACGTCGACGACGACTCAGACGCCGCCGCCCAGGGCATCAAGGAAGGCGACATCATTCTGGAGATCAACAGCCAGAAGATCGCCACGCCCGCGGACGTCGATGCGGCTGTCAAGGCGGCCCAGCAGGCCCGCCGCCCCTCTGTCCTCGCGACCGTGAAGTCGGGTGAAGCGCGCCGGATCGTCGTGCTGAAGCTCGCCGAGGAAAAGAAGAAGGGCTGATCCGACCATCGGCCCGGGGCCGGTTGTCCGCTGGACAGCCGGCCCCGGCGTCCCGCATGTCTTGGGTCCAATCGTTCGGGCGATGGCGGGCCACCATGCGCATCCTGGTGATCGAGGACGACCGCGAAACGGCGCAGTACCTCGTCAAGGCATTGAAGGAGAGCGGCCACACGGCCGAGACCGCTGCCGACGGCGAAGAGGGTTTCACCCTGGCCGCCCAGGGCGGCTTCGACGTGCTGATCGTCGACCGCATGCTTCCGTCCCGGGATGGTCTCTCGGTCGTCAAGGCGCTGCGCGACCGTGGTGACAGAACCCCCGTGCTCATCCTGTCGGCGCTTGGCAATGTCGACGATCGCGTGAAGGGCCTGAGAGCTGGCGGCGACGACTATCTGACCAAGCCCTATGCGTTCAGCGAATTGCTCGCACGCGTCGAGGCGCTGTCGCGTCGTGCCGCCCCCGAAGAGCAGGCAACCCGATACACGGTCGGGGATCTCGTTCTCGATCGCCTGTCGCACCGGGTGACGCGGGCCGGTCAGGCGATCGCGCTGCAGCCGCGTGAATTCCGTCTGCTGGAATACCTGATGAAGCACGCGGGTCAGGTGGTGACGCGGACGATGCTGTTGGAGCACGTCTGGGACTACCATTTCGATCCGCAAACGAACGTCATCGACGTCCACGTGTCGCGGCTGCGTGCCAAGGTCGACAAGGGCTTCGCGGCACCGCTGCTCCATACTGTCCGCGGTGCGGGCTACATGATCCGCGCCGATGCTGATTGAGCGCCTGCCGCGGATTTTCCGCACGACCGCCTATCTTGCCGCAACGCTGCAAATCATGGCGGTGGCGATCGCCGGCATCGTTGTCGGCGCGATCATTCTGTCGCGGGTCAACGACCTTGTCGGCGCCCAGGTCGTCGAGACGCTGCGCAGCGACGCCCAGGGCCTCGCCGAGATCGCGCGTGCTGGTGGCCGGCCGGCGCTGGAAGCGGCAATCTTGGCGCGCCAGCGCGAAGGCCAGGACCAGCTTTTCATCCTCGTCGACGGGGCCGACCGCAAGCTTGCCGGAAACCTCAATCGCTGGCCGCCGGAACTCGATCGACAGGCCGCCGGCGGCCTCTTCCGCTACGTCGTCGCGCAGGGCGGTGTCGAAGCGGAACGTCTGGCGGCCGGCGTGCCGCTCGACCTCGGCGGCGGTCTCCGCCTCGTCGTCGGCCGTGACATCGAAGAGCAGCGCCGCTTCCTTGATGGCGTCCGTTGGCTGATCGTCGCGGGTCTCGCGGTGATCGCCGCCGCCGGTATCGTCGTCGGCATTCTGGCGAGCCGATACGTCTTGCGGCGGATCTCCGCGATCACCGGCACCGCCGAAAGCATCATGACCGGCGATCTCGGTCGGCGCATCCCGCTCGCGGGCTCGGGCGACGAGATGGACGACCTCGCCGAACGTCTCAACGCAATGCTCGACCGCATCGAGCGTCTGCTTACCGGGCTGCGCGAGGTTTCCGACAACATCGCCCACGATCTCAAGACGCCACTCAACCGGCTGCGCAATCGCGCCGAGGAAGCGCTGCGAAGTCCCGCCGGCGCCCCCGCTTATCAGGAAGGGCTGCAGCGCACGATCGAAGCGGCCGACGAGATCATCAAGACCTTCAATGCGCTTCTCCTGATCGCCCGCGTCGAAGCCGGCACGCCCGACGGCAGCATGGAGCGCTTCGATGCCACCGAAGCGCTCGCTGATCTCGTCGACCTTTATGGCCCTGCCTGCGACGAGGCCGGCTTCGCGATCCGCTTCACGCCGCCGCCTGCGCCGACGTGGATCGTCGCCAACCGTCAGCTCGTGATGCAGGCGGTCGCCAACCTGATCGAGAACGCCATCAAGTACGGCGGCAGCGATGCCGGCGGCTCGATTGATCTCCACATGACGGTCGCGGACGGCCGTATTGCGATCGCCGTCTCGGACCGTGGCGCCGGCATTCCAGCAGCCGACCGTACCCGCGTGCTGGAGCGCTTCGTCCGCCTCGATCAGAGCCGGACAAAGCCCGGCACCGGCCTGGGCCTCGCCCTTGTCGCCGCCGTTGCGCGGCTGCATGGTGGCGCGGTCGAGCTCGGCGATCACGCACCCGGTTTGACCGTTCGGCTACTGCTGCCGGTAGCCGACAGATGCCCGCAGCCGACCACGGCGAGGACCCATGGCGGATGATCGCCCGAAGACCTTGGCGGAGCGCCTCGCCGAAGCGCCGATCCCCCGCGGCGAGCCGTTGACAGCAGACATCCTCAGCGAGCTTCGCGAGGCGACGCGCGACGGTCCCGTCGCCGTGCGCCTGCTTGGCGATCCGAACGTCGTCCGCTTCCTCTCGGGCGTCATCGAAGGTTCGCCTTATCTTTCCGGCCTCATGCGGCGCGATCCGCCGCGCCTCGTCCGCCTGCTCGCGATGCCGCCCGAAGAGGCGCTCGACAAAGCGGCCGATCGGGTCGAGGCGGAGGTCCGCGAGGCCGCGGCGCTACCTGACGCGATGCGTGCGCTGCGCCGCTTCAAGAACGAGGCTGCACTGCTGATTGCGCTCGCCGATCTAGGCGGCGTGTGGCCGGTGATGCAGGTAACGGCCGCACTCACACGCGTCGCGGATGTGGCAGTCGGGGCGGCGGTCCGCTGGCTGTTCGCGATGGCCGTGAAGCGCGGCGACTGGCTGCCGGCAAACGGTGACACGGACCCAGCGGGATCGTCCGGCTACATCGTCCTCGGCATGGGGAAGTACGGCGCCTTCGAACTCAACTATTCGTCCGATATTGATCTGATCGTCTTCTACGATCTCGACAAGCTACGCCTACGGGCAGGGCTCGAGCCGCCGGCCTTCTTCATCCGCATGACCCGCGACCTCGTGAAGCTCATGCAGGAGCGCACGGAGGATGGTTACGTCTTCCGCACCGACCTGCGTCTGAGGCCCGATCCCGGCGCGACGCAAGTCGCACTCTCAACCGCAGCAGCGCTCGTCTACTACGAAGGCTTCGGTCAGAATTGGGAGCGTGCCGCGTTGATCAAGGCGCGGCCGGTCGCCGGAGATATCGGTGCCGGAACAGATCTGTTGGCGGAGCTTTCGCCTTATATATGGCGCAAGTACCTGGATTACGCAGCGATCGCCGACATCCACGCGATGAAGCGGCAGATCCACGCCTATCGCGGGTTCGGCACGATCGCGGTCGCCGGCCACAACATCAAGCTCGGACGCGGTGGTATCCGCGAGATCGAGTTCTTCACTCAGACCCAGCAGCTGATCGCCGGTGGCCGCCAAAAAGACCTCCGCGTGCCGGCCACGCTCGATGCCCTCGACCGGCTGGTGGCGCGCGGCTGGATCGAGCCGCCCGTGCGCGACGATCTCGCCGCCGCCTATGCGATGCTCCGGCGGACGGAACACCGCTTACAGATGGTCGCCGACGAGCAAACCCACGAACTCCCCTCCGACCAGGCGACCCTCGCGCGGTTCGCCGGGTTCGCCGGCTATGCGAGCTTCGAGGCGTTCGCTCAGGCGCTCGTCGCGCAGCTCGAAATCGTGCAGGCCCACTACGGCGTCCTTTTCGAGCGCATGCCCGAACTGACGCGCGCGGGCGTCAACATGGTGTTCGCCGGCGAGGCCGACGATCCGCAGACGGTCGAAGCGCTGACCCGGATGGGCTTCTCCCAACCCGCCCAAGTGATCGCCACGGTGCGCGGCTGGCACCACGGACGTTACGCCGCCGTATCGTCTCCGCGCGCACGCGAGCGGCTCACCGAAGTGCAACCGCTCTTGATCGAAGCCCTCGCCGAGACGGGTGATCCCGACGCGGCACTCGCCGGCTTCGATCGTTTCCTGTCGATGCTGCCGGCCGGGATCCAGCTTTTCTCGCTGCTGCGTGCCAATCCGCGGCTGCTCCGCGTCGTCGCCGACATCATGGGCTCGGCACCGCGTCTCGCGAGGATCTTGAGCAAGCGCCGCCGCGTGTTCGACGCGCTGCTCGATCCGCGCGTCATGGGAACGCTGCCCGGCGGCGACGAGATCGATGCGATGATCGCCACGGAGCTCGGGGCTGCGCATGACATCCAGGAGGCCCTCGACCAGGCTCGGATCGTGGGCCACGAGCAGATGTTCCTGATCGGCGTCCGAGTCCTGACGGGCATGATCCGGGCGAGTCAGGCCGGTGGGGCCTACGCCCTCTTGGCGGAACGCCTGATTTCTGCACTTCAGACGACGGTGGAACGCGACTTCGCCCGCTACAGCGGCGAAGTTCCGGGCGGCGCGATGGCCGTCGTGGCGATGGGCAAGCTCGGCGGCCGGGAGATGACGGCGGCGTCCGACCTCGACCTCATCATGGTCTACGACTACCCGCCGGCACGCGAGACCTCGATCGGCCTGAAACCGCTGCCGACCAGCCAGTATTTCAGCCGTCTGACGCAGAGGCTCATTTCCGCCCTCTCGTCGCCGACGGCCGAGGGCCAGCTTTACGACGTCGACATGCGCCTGCGGCCCTCGGGGCAGAAGGGGCCAGTGGCGACCCAGTTGTCGAGCTTCGTCGAGTACCAGGCAAAGGACGCCTGGACGTGGGAGCATATGGCGCTGACGCGAGCCCGCGTCGTCAGCGGTCCGCCCGCCTTGAAGGCCCGCGTCGAGGACGCGATCCGCATGGTGCTGACGCGGCCGCGCGACCCGTCCGTGATCGCTAAGGACGTGCGAGAGATGCGGGGCCGCATAGCGGCCGAGAAGGGCACCGAAGCGATCTGGGACTTGAAGCAGGTGCGCGGCGGTCTCGTCGATCTCGAGTTCATCGCGCAGCACCTGCAACTCGTGCATGCCCACCGCCATCCCGAGGTGCTCGACCAAAACACCATCGGCGCCCTGGTGAAGCTTGAGAAGGCCGGGCTGCTGCCGGTCGAAGCGGCAGAAGCCCTGCTGCCGGCGGCGCGGCTGATCCACGACATGACCCAGATCCTGCGCCTGACGATCGACGGGCCTTTCGATCCGGCCAAGGCGCCGGATGGCGTCCGCCGTTTGATAGTCCGAGTCGGGGAGGCCCCGAGTTTCGCCCGGCTGGAGGAGGCTCTCAGGGCCCGTCTGGCCGAAGTCGCCGAGTGGTTCGATCGGCTCGTCGCATGACCGCGACGGATTTTCCCGCCGGCATCGTTCTTCAATCAGGTTCGCGTGTACGTTCGGGCTTTCCGAGCCCGGTCCGTGCACGGGACGATGGGGAACGACCGTGCGCCCGGCGAGGCAGTTCGTGACGGCGGAGCACCGTGGGGGGGATGTGACGCCGGACGGCCGATCCGACGAGGCGCATCTGGTTCGACGGGCAACCGCCGGAGACGCGGCGGCATTTCGCACGCTCGTCGACCGCCACGTGGCCGGAGTGGTCGCCGTGGCCCGGCGCATCCTCGCGGACGAAGCGGAGGCCGAAGACGTGGCCCAGGACGTGATGCTGAGACTATGGCATGCCGGCGCCGCGCTCGAACTCGGCGACGCCGGCTTGAAGCCTTGGCTGCGTCGCGTCGCCACCAACCTCGCGATCGACCGCTTTCGCAGCCGGCGGCGAACCGACGTGACCGATCAAGTGCCGGAAACGGCCGAGGACCCCGACCAGGAGCGTGGCCTCATTGAGGGCGAACTGTCCGAGCGGGTCGAGCAGGCCTTGATCAAGTTGCCCGAGCGCCAGCGCCGTGCTCTCAGTCTGTTCCACTTCGAGGGCATGAGCCAGACCGAGGTCGCTGCGGCGCTGGGTATATCGGACGAAGCCGTGGAATCCCTGCTGGCGAGGGCGCGCCGCAGTCTGAAAGCAACGTTCAAGGACGAATGGCGGGACCTCCTTCCGGATGGCAAGGCGTGATGCGATGACCGACGAGAAAGAGCTGCAGGATTTTTCCGCCGTGCTCGACGCCTATGGCGGCGACCCCGCGCGCTGGCCGGCCGGGTCCGCACGTCGCTTCGCGGCGCTGCTGGCCCGCAGTCCGGACGCGCGGCGCTTGCAGGGCGAAGCCGTGGCCCTCGATACTCTGATCTCGCGCGCCGAGGCGGCGCCTTCGCCATTGTCGACGTCGGCGCGGCGGACGAGCCTGACCGATCGGATCGTGGCCCAGGCGACGGCTTCGGCCCGCCCCGCCGACAACGTGATCCAATTGCCGCCACGGACGCGGATGCCGGCGGCGCAAGCTCAGCGCAGCATCCGCCATTCGCCCGTATGGCGGGCCGGCGCCTTGCTCGCCGCGTCTTTGGTGGCTGGCCTCTATATCGGCGGTCAGGGTATCGGCGATGACCTCCTCAACTCGGCGACCGAAACACTCGGGATCGGCACCCTCGTCGATCAGGCGGCTTACGCGATGGTCGATACCGGCCTTCCCTCGATCCAGGACGACGCGCTGTGACGGACACGACGACTTCACCACCTGCCGGTCCGCCGGGCGTGATCCGCAAAGCGCCGCGGTGGATGTGGGTACTGCTCGTTCTCTCGCTGGCGGCCAACCTTCTGGTCGTCGGCGTGGTCGTCGGAGCGGGCTTCACGCGACCGTTCGTCTCGGGGCCAGGGGCCGGACTCCTCGGCTTCCAACTCGTTCGCTTCTCGCTCGGGCGGTCGGCCGAGACCCGGGCCGAGACGCGCAAGATCCTCTCGGCCGAACGGCCGCGCATCGATCCGTTGCGCCGGGAACTCCGTGACGCTCGTCAGGGCTTGGCTTCCGCGTTCGTCGCGGAGCCGTTCGATGCGGCCCGCATCAAGGCAGCGCAGATGAAGGTCCTCGAACTCGAGCGCCGGCTCGGCGAGGAGGCCCTCGATGCGCTCGTCAAGATCGCCGGCAACTTGACGCCGGAGGAGCGCCGGAAGTTCGTGGAGCGCCGCAACCATCATCGCGACCGGGACCGGGAGCGTGGCCGCCGCGGCGACGAAGCCGGCATCGACTCACCGTCTCGTCAGTAGCCCGAGAAAAAATCCGGCTGGGCGGCGCATTCGAGCAGGACGACAAAGCGCGCATTCGGTCCCGCGAGCGCCTCGACGAGGTCGACGCCCTGCAGGCCGAGGATGGCACGGGCGAGGGGGACGCCGGCGTCGGCGGCCAGGGCAGGCGGCGGTAGATCGGAAGACGGCGGAACGGCTTCGATCTCAAGCCTCACCACCCCGTGGTCGACCGCGGCCGAAATGGTCAGTGCCGCGTCGCTCGGTGCGGAGAGGATGGCGCACCGCAACAGGTGTTTCAGCGCGAGGCGCGTGGCGCCGGCGTCGACCCTGACCACGACGTCGAGCGGAACTTCGACCGCGGCGTCGACCGACCGCGCCGTCAGTTCACTGCCGAGCTGGCCGACAGTCTCCAGCACGAGGGCGGCGAGGCAGGTATCCGCCCGCCTCACGGCGCCGGGCTCGCCGAGGAGGAGGGCGAGAAGGAGGGTCTCCTCGGCAGCACGGAGGAGATCGGCGCCGCTATCGCGGATGTGGCCGATGTACTCCCGGTATCGGTCGCTGCCGAGCTGGCCATGCAGCTCTCGGTGCATCAGATCCGCGAAACCGATCACCGCATTGAGCGGGGTCCGAATGTCGTGGCTGATCTTCGCCATCACATCGCCCCACTCGGACGCCGATCCCCCGAGCCCGGTGGGTTTCGAGCGGTCTCGCCGTGCGCTGCGCGCGCGCATGGTCTGCTTGACGCGTCCGTCGGCGGACCCGTTGCCGGTCATCCGAGTACTCCGATTTGCTGCCCCCGCGATTCACGCCCCTCGAATCGCGAGATCAACATTGCGGCTGCCGTGCCCGGAGCGTCGAGGATCAAATCGCGCTCGCGCGAGAGGATATAATTCCGTAGGCTGGAAAAACACGCTGGCCGGATCCCTGTCAGGCCTCCGGCCGCTCCAGGATGCGGCTGACGATTTCGTAGGCGTCCCGCGACAGGCTCTTGGTCTTGGCGATCCGGCCGAGCTCCGCCTTGGCGAGCTTACGCCGGTCGGCCTTGAGCGACCGCCAGCTCCGGAAGGCGCCGAGCAGTCGGGCGGCGACCTGCGGATTGAACTTGTCGATTTCCAGAACCTGATCGGCAACGAGCGCATATCCCGTTCCATCCGCGCGGTTGAACTGGACGGGATTTTGCAATGCGAAACTTCCGATCAGTGCCCGGACTTTATTGGGGGCGAGGTGAGAGAAGAGTGAGTGTTTTGTCAGTGAGCGGACGCGCGACACGGTCGTCGGAGACGGCGAAAGCGCCTGGGCGCTGAACCAGGTATCGATGACGACGTGGTCGTCCTTCCAGCGCTCATAGAAGTCTGAGAGCGCCGCCTTCGCTCGGGCGCCGGGCGATTGCGCAAGGAGAACGAGCGCATGCGCCTGATCGGTCATGTTGGTCGCGTCCGCATAGTGAGCCTGCAGACGAGCGCGGTCGCCCGGTGTGCCCCGGGCGACGAGCAAGGTGAGTGCGGCATTGCGCAAAGCCCGTCGGCCGGTAGCCGCCGCATCCGGGGAGTACGGGGCGCGATCCGTCATGCGGTCGTAAAGTTCGCCGAGCGGGCGAGCGAGCACGCGGCCGGTTTCCTTGAGCATGGTTCGCCGGGCAAGGTGGATGGCGTCCGGATCGACGTTTCGGGCACATTCCCGGGCTATATCGGCCTCGGTCGGCAGCTTCAGCAATTCGGCGAGATAGGCGGGCTCGAGATCGTCGCGCGCCAGCGTGGCGCCGAGCGCCTCGGCGAACGTCGTGACGCGCCCGATGGTTCGCTCGTCCGCCTTCTTGACGAGCTGGAGCATGAGGCGCGTCGCGTAGTCGTTCGCAGCCTGCCAGCGATTGAAGAGATCGCTGTCGTTGGCCATCCGGAACGAAAGTTCCAGATCGGTCGTTTCGAGCGTCAGGCGGACGGGAGCCGAAAAGCCACGCAGGAGCGAAGGGACCGGCCGCGACGGTACGTTCACGAACGTGAAGGTCTGCCGCTGCTGGGTGAGGTGGACGACGCCGTCCTTGACCGGCTTGCCGCCGGCAAGCTCGAGCGGCAGATCCTGTCCGTTGCCGGAGAGCAGTCCCAGCCGGATCGGAATGTGCAAGGGCTTCTTCGTCGGCTGGCCGGGTGTCGGCGGCAACACCTGCTCGACGGTCAACTCGGCCTTTTTCGCCGACGCGTCATGGCGCAACGAGCAGACGAGTTCCGGCGTGCCGGCCTGACTGTACCAAAGCCGGAACTGCTTGAGATCGCGCCCGCTCGCCTCTTCGAAGCAGGCGATGAAGTCCTCGACCGTAGCGGCCTGCCCGTCGTGGCGCTCGAAGTAGAGGTCCATGCCGCGACGGAACGCGTCGCGACCGATGATCGTCTCGATCATCCGGCAGAGTTCGGCGCCCTTCTCGTAGACCGTCGCCGTATAGAAGTTGTTGATCTCGATGTAGCTGTCCGGCCGAACGGGGTGGGCGAGGGGGCCTTGATCTTCCGGGAACTGAAAGGCGCGCAGTTGTCGGACGTCAGCGATCCGCTGGACCGTGCGCGAGCGCTCGTCTGCCGAGAATTCCTGGTCGCGATAGACAGTCAGGCCTTCCTTGAGGCAGAGCTGGAACCAGTCGCGGCATGTAATGCGGTTGCCGGTCCAATTGTGGAAGTACTCGTGTGCCACGACCGACTCGATCGCTTCGAAGATCGCGTCGGTTGCGGTGTCCGGTGAGGCGAGGATCAGGCGATCGTTGAAGATGTTGAGGCCCTTGTTCTCCATCGCGCCGAGATTGAAGTCCGAAACGGCGACGATGTTGAAGACGTCGAGGTCGTACTCGCGGCCAAAGCGCTCCTCGTCCCAACGCATCGAGCGCTTGAGAGAGTCCATGGCCCAGTGGGCGCGGTTTTCCTTGCCCGGCTCGACGTAGATGTTGAGATCGACGCGCCGCCCCGACATCGTCTCGAACGACGATGATACGGCCCCGAGGTCGCCACCCACGAGCGCGAACAGGTAGCACGGCTTTGGGTGAGGATCTTTCCAGACGACGTAGTGGCGCCGTCCCCCGTCCAGCGTACCACGTTCGACGAGATTGCCGTTGCCGAGAAGGACAGGAACGCTCGCACGATCGGCTTCGATCCGTGTCGTGTAGACCGCGAGGACGTCGGGACGATCGAGAAAATAGGTGATCCGCCGGAAGCCCTGCGCTTCGCACTGGGTGCAGTAAACGCCGCGCGAGCGATAGAGCCCCTGCAGCGCCTTGTTCGCGTCCGGATCGATGCGGGTCATCAATTCGAGACGGAACTTGTCTGGCACGTGCGAGAGGGTGAGCGACCGGGCGTCCACGCTGTAATGCGCCGGATCGAGGAGCCGGCCGTCGAGGTGTACGGACAGGAGTTCCAGGTTCTCTCCGTCAAGCACGAGCGGCCCGCCCGCCTTGCCCGCGTCGCCGTTGCGGCGGACGTCGAGCCGAGCCTTCACGATGGTGGCCGTCGGATGGAGGGCGACATCGAGCGCGACGCGGTCGATCCAGAAAGCGGGTGGCCGGTAGTCCTTGAGCCGGATCGGGCGAGGCGTATCTGTCTTCATCGCGGTATCCAGAGGCGTGAGGTCAAGGTGAGCGGGCCGGCGCTAGTGCGAGCCGAGGAACTCGGCGGCGACTGAGGAGGTGTGGGCGCCGCGGGCCGGAACGGGTCCGAAGTGCAGGTCCTGGCCGATCACGCGGGCAGCAGGCGCCGGAAGCGCCACACGGCCCGACGGAGTATCGACCGCGACCCGGCGCAAGTGTGGGTGCCTTGCCAGGCCCATGACGTCGTTGACGAGGCCGAAGGCAATATCCGCAGCCGCAAGTTTGTCGACCAGCTCCGGAAGTCGCGTGCGCTTGAAGGCAGCGGCGACGAGATCGTCCGTCGCAGCCCGGTTCGAGACGCGCGCGACGTTGCTGGCGAAGCGAGGATCTTCCGCAAGCTCTGCGTCCCCGAGGATAGCGCGTGCGAAGACCGTCCACTCCCGATCATTCTGAATGCTGATCAAAATCGGAGCCCCGTCCGCAGAGAGAAAGACGCCGTAGGGGGCCACGGACGGATGCGAGAGGCCGACGCGCTGCGGAGGTTTCCCGCTCTCGCCGTGCAGCAGCGGCACCGTCATCCACTCCGCCATGCTGTCGAACAGTGAGACGCGGATGTCGGCGCCGGTGCCGGTGCGGCCGCGGGCGATCAACGCTTCGAGGATGGCCTCGTAGGCATTCATGCCCGTTGCGACGTCGACGACGGAGACGCCGACACGGGATGGCGCCTCTGGTCCACCGGTCACCGAGGCGAGCCCGCTCTCAGCCTGCACGAGCAGGTCGTAGGCCTTCCGCTCGGCATAGGGCCCAGTTTCCCCGTAGCCGGAGATCGAGCAGGTGATGAGCCGGGGAAACCGTTCGCGGAGCGATGCGATCGGATAGCCGAGTCGGTCGAGGGCCCCGGGCTTCAGGTTCTGTATGAAGACGTCGGCCTTCGCGAGCAGTGCATCGAAGAGGCGGCGGTCGTCGGCCTTGCAGAGGTCGACCGTGACCGACTCCTTCCCGCGGTTGAGCCAAACGAAGTAGCTGCTCTCCCCGTTGGCTGCGCGGTCGTATCCGCGCGCGAAATCGCCCTCCGGCCGCTCAAGCTTGATGACCCGGGCCCCGGCATCCGCGAGCTTACGGCTGGCCATCGGCGCCGCGACGGCTTGTTCGAGGGCGATGACGAGGAGGCCGTCGAGGGGTCGCGCCACTTTGGTCTCCTTTTGGTTGTTCGTGCGCCGGACTGACTGTACCGCGCCGCCGGGCCGTCGCAAGGGTCGGCCGGCCGAGCAGAGCGGCGCACGGACGATCGTCTGCTGCACGGATGCCATGCAGGCGCCTGCAGGCCGGAATGATTGTCGCCGGAAGAAAGGCGCGACATTCTTGTCCTCTCCTCGGAGCGACGTACACATGGCATCGCCTTCCCCGCGCCCCGCCACGGCCAGCGTCCAAACGGCTGGCCGATGCCGGACGGCCCATCCATGCTGACCGACCCTGTCTTCCTCGCCCTGACGGCGATCGCCGTCTCCCTGATCGGGATCTCCAAGGGTGGCTTCGCGGGCGGCTTGGCTATGCTTGGGGTTATGCTCATCTCGCTCCATGTCGACCCGCGGCTCGCGGCCGCTGTCACGCTGCCGCTTCTTTGCATCGCCGATGCCGCGACGGTTTGGGCCTACCGAGGCCAGTGGCACTGGGGCCATCTCAAGGTGCTGTTGATCGGTGGGGCAGCCGGCGTCGCGATCGGCGCCCTGACGTTCGACTACGTCAGCGAACCGGTGATGCGGCTGATTGTCGGCGGCACCGGACTGCTCTTCTTCGCTTCCCGGCTGGTCATGCCGAAGCTGGCCGGGGCGGCCGACGCTGCTCCCTCGCTGACCGGCGGCGGGGTGTGGGGTGCGCTCGCAGGGTTCACGAGCTTCACGGCCCACGCCGGCGGTCCCCCGGTACAACTCTACCTGCTGCCGCGGCGGCTCGACAAAACCGAGTATCAGGCCACGGTGACCGCTCTCTTCACTGCGATCAATCTGATGAAGGTCGGCCCGTACATCTGGCTCGGCCAGCTCACCCGCGAAGTCCTACTGACCGCTCTGGTGTTCGCGCCGCTTGCTGCGGCGTCCGTCTGGTTCGGTCGCTGGCTGCACCAGCGGGTCGACGAGCGGCTCTTCTACATGATCGCCAATGTTGCCCTGGTCGCCACGTGCGTGAAGCTGCTGTTCGACGGGCTGCGCGGCATCCTTTGACGGCGCGACGAAACGATCGGCCAACCGAGCAATCGCCTGTGTCGACTTGGCACGGGGCTGTCTCCCGTCTAAGTTGCGCATAGCAAGTCAATCCGGGATTGAAGTGCTCTCACCGCGATCGAGCTGGTGGGTGGCTGCGGGAGCCTACGGGCTCTTGTGCGTGGGGACGTATCTCTCCGTCATCTTGAGCGACCGGGCGGCCAGCCTTGCCCGCGTCGAGCGAGAGGTCGCGGCTACAGCTCGGCTGATGCGCACGCACGCTGCCGAGGCACTTGCCAATGGTGGAACCGTCCTCCGGCTATCCGGCGACGCTTATCGGGATTTGCTGACCGGACGCATCGGTGCGGAAACGGCCTACCAGCGTCTGGTCGATCTCTCGACGGCGAACTCCGCTATCGGCACGATCTGGGCTGTCGATGCGCAGGGTTACGCCCTGGTGTCCAACGTTGACCTTCAACCAGATAGGTCGACGGCGACGCAGCGCGAGTACTACCGAGCCCACCTCGCTGGGTATCCGGGTGTTCACGTCGGCCCCCGCGAAGTCGGAACAGTCATCCGCCGCCCCCGCTTCACGCTGAGCGTGGCGGTCCGTGACGGCGCGGGCCAGCTGCTGGCCGTCGCGGCGGGCGGCGTGGATTCCGCCTTCTTCGAAAGCATCTACGCGTCGATCCAGCCGCAGCTCGGGACCGAAGCAGCGCTTTTGCGGAATGACGGCGAGCGGCTGGCATTCTGGCCGAGTGCGGGAGCGGCGGGCCTCAGCTACGAGCCCGATCTGCTCTCCCGCCTGCCGGCGAGTGGCACGTTTCTAACCCACGCGGACGATGCTGTGGTCGCAGTCGAGCAAATCACCGGCTTGCCTCTACTCGTCGTCGCTCGCGCGCCTCGGGGCGTCGCACTTGCGGCGTGGAGAGCGCGTTCCGCCCAGGCCGCTATCCCGGTACTTCTGGCACTCTCCGCGTTCGGCCTTCTGACTTGGCTCGGGCTGCGGTCCGTCCAGGAAACGGAGCAGGCACGTGCCGATCTCGAAAAGCGCGTCAAGCAGCGAACCGAACAACTCGATCTGCTGCTCGGTGAACTGAACCACCGCGTCAAGAACAACCTTCAGCTCGTCTCGTCACTCGTCCAGACGGGGCTCGCCTCGGTGAAGGATCCGGCCGTGACCGAAGCGATGCGCGACACCGCGCATCGGATCGCGGCACTGGCAGAGGTGCATCGGACGCTCGAAGCCGCACCGACCGCGGGCGTGCAGGCCCGCGAGTACATCGAGACGATCGTCAACCGCCTGCATCAGAGTTTCGTCCGACCCGGGCAGACGATCGATCTCAGGATCGACGCCCCGCTCGTCGAGTTGCCGACGGATCATGCGGTCGCGCTCGGCATTGCCGTCAACGAACTCGTCACCAACGCCTTCAAACACGCCTTCCTCGGCCGCGATCACGGCACCGTCGAGGTCCGCATGACGGCCGATGCGACGGCACAGGTGCTGACGGTCTCTGACGACGGTCAGGGCGTCGTGGCCGACCGTTCCGGGTCAAACGGCTCGCGAATTCTGAAGGCTATGGTTCAGCGCCTCGGTGGTGAGATTGCCGTTTCAAGCGGCCCGACCGGGACGGTCGCAACGCTGACCATCCCCGGAGCGGCCGCCGCGCCGAACGTCGAAGCCGCTCACTGAGGATCGATCGGGCTCGGCGGCGTGCCGCCGGCTTCGATCGCTGCTCCGGCATCGAGCAGGATATATTCACGAAACCGACTGGCGATCAGCTGCACGCCGACCGGCGTCCGACCGACAAGCCCTGTGCTGACCGTCATGCCGGGAAGCCCGAGCAGCGGTAGACCGACCTGCGTGAGCTGCGCTTCGATGACCCGCCGGAATGCGGCCGGCGACTCCACGTCGAGCTGATCCGGGAACGGCAGTTCGCCCGATACCGGGCAGAGCAGGACCGGGTGTTCTTCCAGGAAGGCGAGCCAGGTGCGGAGCAGCCCGAGGCGCTGCTGGAACGCATCCATGAAGCCGGCGAGGTCGGGCTCGGCCGCGAGGGCCGCCATCTGTTCGTAGACGAACATCGCGTCGGGATCGGCTTCGCGCGCCACGGCCGCCGCGGCGCCGCGCCGGAACTCAGAAAGCCACAAGAGTGCTTGCAGCCTGGCCGGCTCTCGGAACGGCGGTGAAGCCGTTTCGGTGACCGTCCATCCGGCTGCGGTCAAGCGACGGGCGGCATCGCGGAGGGCGGCCTCGACTTCGGGCGCCACCGCCAGTCCCTCCGGCGCGATCACCAGCGCGGCCCGTTTCGGGTAGGGCGCGACGGCATGCGGCACCGGCGTCCACCAGGGATCGCGATGATCGCCGACGCTCATCGCCCGGTAGGCGAGCGCGACGTCGGCGACGGTGCGGGCGATCGGCCCGGAGACGGCCATCATCTGCGCGCCGATATGCCGGTCGGGACCAGTGAAATTAACGGCCGGAATGCGCCCGACGGTGGGTCTGAGCCCTTGCACCCCGCAGGCGTAAGCCGGATAGCGGATGGAGCCGCCGATGTCCGTCCCGTGCGCGATGGCACCGATGCCGGCCGTCACGGCGGCAGCCGCGCCGCCAGACGAGCCGCCGGGCGTGATCCCTGCATCTCGCGGATTGCGCGTCCGCCCGTAGAGGCTGTTCCGTGTGAACCAGCGCAGCGAGAAGGCCGGCGTATTGGTTCGGCCGATGATGACGGCACCGGCACGTCGCAGATTGGCGACCAGCGGATTGTCGACTGCCGCGACCAGATCCTTCTGGATCCGCAGCCCGTTGCTGGTCGCGTGGCCCTTCTGATCCACGTTCGTCTTGATCGTGATGGGGACGCCCGCCAGAGGGCCCGGGTCCTCCCCGCGGGCCAGCGCCTTGTCGACGGCATCCGCTGCCGCCAGCGCCTCGTCCGGCATCTCGGTAACCACGGCGTTGAGGGTCGGATTGACGGCGGCGAGCCGGTCGAGCGAAGCAAGGGTAACCTCGCGTGCGGAGACGCGGCGCTCCCGAACCAGCCCTGCCAATGTCGTCGCCGGGTGCGCCCACAACGCGGTCATGTCTCTGCCCCTTCTCGCTGGGAAGCGACGAAGTTGCGTGACAGCGACCCCTGGGGCAACCGATTTCGCCACGTTGCGGTCGCCTTCGGTTGCTTCACAAGAGGGCGGCGGGGTGAGGGAACACGGGGTTGGCGGTCGCGCCAGCGCCAAAGGGGCAGGGCAGGTAACGGGTGATGGCGGCTTCGGACCACGAAGCACAGGCGATCCGGCTGCAACTCGTCGAGCTGTCCGAGCATATCCTCCGGCGGCTCGCGATCCTGTTGGCGCGCGCCCGGGCCGATGGCCGCATGACCTATCCCGACGTTGAAGCAACCGCCCGCGACATCAGCAATGTCCAGCGCGAACTGATGGACGAATTGGCCCGCCCGATGTCCCGGCGCGAAGAGATGGCCCACCTGATGGGCCTGATGCGCGTCCAGGACCGCAGTCTCTCTGTGCTGGAGCAACTCGAGCGGCTGCCCTTCAATCAAGCTGCGGTGCCCTTGCAGACCGCCCGCTCGGTCGGGCAAAGGCCGAGCGCACGGGCAGACGACACGATCGAAATCGCGCCCTGGCCGGAAGATGAAGGCTTCGCCGATCCGCCGCCGCCGCCGGCACCGCGCCGCGGGCGCTCGGACGCTCCTCCGCCCGAACCCGACCGGTCCCGCGCCCCGGGGCGTCTGCAGACATGGTCGTCCGCCGGCCAGCCCTATCCGGTGATGCCAGGGCAGGCGCCGGTGCGCTCGCGTCCGCGGACGCCCGATCCGGTCGAGCCACCGCCGCGCAGGCCGCCCCCTTCGGCGCGATCACAGGAGCGCCCGCCCGGCAATCCGCCGCGCACGGCGCCGCCGCCTCGTCGGGATGCCCCGCCAACGGCCCCGTCGGCGCGGTCGGCTCCAACGCCGCCTGCACCGTCCGAGAGCAAGCGGTCCACCGCGCTCCCGGTGCCGGTCGCCACGTCTCCCGAACGAGAGAGCGAGGTCGCCGAATTGGGGCACCCCTCGGCGCGGGAGCGGGCAGCAAACCGGCTGCTCGATCTGTGGGATATGTTCCGTCGCGTCCCGCAGATGACCATTACGGCAGTCTTCTTGGTGCTCGGAGTCGTCGCCCTCGTGCTCGTCGGGCGCTTGGCCATGGTCGTGGCTCAGGGACTGACCTCCCCCGGCAATCAGGTCGCCGCTCAACAGCGCGTCGAAGAGCGTCTGCCGGCCGAGGACGGCAAGGCCGCTTCCGCCGACGCCCGCGCCAAGGCGCTTCTGCCGCCCACGGGTGACGCCTTCGTCGTCGTTCTCTCGATGCATCCGGATGCCGCCACCGCGCAGCGCACGTTTGCCGAGATGCGGCAGAGGATGGCGACGACGCTCACCGGCCTGAAGCCCGATATCCAGCCGATGGAGACTCCCAACGGCATCCGTTATCGGCTGGCGCTCGCACCGCCGATGTCGCGCGAACGGGCGTTTGCGGTTTGTTCGGAATTCAAGGCCGCCGGCTTCCAGGCCTGCTGGCTGCGCCGCCTGCAGCGCTAGATCAGCGCGTCGACAGTCGCTCGCTTCCCGCTGACCGCGGTCCCCACGTCGACGCGAGCCGATGGGCGAGGGCCAAGTGCAGCGGCGAGAGGCGCTGGGCGATCCGATCGCGCGCCTGCCGGGCGAGCGTGCGCTGGCGCGGCCGATCGTCGGCGATCCGGGCCGCCGCGAGGTTCAGCCACTTGTGGGCCTCGATATCGTCTTGGCGTACGCCGTCGCCGCGCTCGTACATCAAGCCGAGCTGCAACTGTGCCTCGCCATGGCCGGCTTCCGCCGCCGACCGAAACCAGTGTGCCGCCTCGCGATGGTCTTGGACGACGCCGAGCCCGCGATAGGACAGGACCGCGATCTGGAATTGCGCCTCGACGTGGCCGTTGCGTGCAGCACGCCGCATCCATACGGCGGCGGTCCTGAGGTCCGGAGCGGTCCCGAAGCCGTTGGCGTGCATCAGCGCGAGTTCGAATTGAGCGTCCGGCTGGTCCCGCGCCGCCGCTCGTCCGAGCGCTTCGATCGTCACGACGTACTCACCCCGCGCGTAGGCATCGCGCGCCGCCGCGAGATCGGGATCTCCCGCGAGGAGGGGCCCTGACCACAGCAGCGCGGCGAGGCTCGCGACGAGCCGGGTGGAACGGGAAGCAAGGCGCATGACCAAAGAATGGTCGGTCGCCCTTGCCTCAGCCTTTCCGCTCAGCGGCCGTCGCCGACGATGACGAACGGCGCCCAGTAGGACGGCGGCTTGCCGGCGGCCACTTCAGCGAGCATGGCTTGCCGGAAAGCATCGGCGCGGCCGGTCGCGGGTTTGGCAGCGAGCCGGGCGAACGTCTCGGTGGTGAGGCGCGTCGCGGCTTCCGAGTAAACGGACCAGTGCGAGACAAGAAGCGCGCGCGCTCCGGCATAGAAAAAAGCGCGCGCGAGCCCCGACAACGCCTCAGCGCCGTTCGCCTGTCCGGCTGCCGTATTGCATGCCGAAAGCACGACCCAGTCTGCTTCGAGCGTGAGTGTGGCGACTTCCGAAGCGGTGAGCAACCCGTCATCGTTTTCGGTCGGCGTTTCTGGTGGCGACAGCACGAGCGCGGGCTCGGCGAGGTCGCTCAGGTCCCCGGCGACCAGACCGTGCGTCGCGAAGTGGACGACGCGGTAGTCCTTGAGCGGCAGCCGTTTCACCGCAGTTTCTGTGGCCGCAGGGCCGAGCAGCACGTCGCCCGGTGTAGCGCCGAGCACCGAAGCTACCGTGGTCACCTCCTGCGCGGTATCGGGGAGCGGTGTGAGCTGACGAAGCGCACGCACGTCGGCGAGACCATTGCGATAGAAGCGAGCCGGCAGCGTTTGTGTCGACGCGTTGCGTGCGCGTCCTTGCTCGGGTCCCTCGAGCTTCGGATCGCCGATGCCGAGGAACGGTCGGACTGCAATGCCGGACTGCGGCAGGCGGCGCAGCGCCTTCAAGGACGCGACGGAAGGCAATACGCTCAACGCATGGCGCTTGACGAGCCACTCAGCTGCCCGGAGGCGGTCGACGGGAGTGCCGGCAGTCGGAGCAGGCGCGGCGACCAGCACCTGCATCGGCAGGCTCGTGAGCGGACCGGCCGGAACCATCATCACGTGCGACTTGCCGGTGAGCACGCTTTCCACCGGCCCAAGGAGACGCCGGTAGAGCCCGTGTGCCCGCTCGAGATCGAACGCCTCCGCCGTTTGTTCGGGCGTCCGCGTCCAGCCGTCCGGCGTCAGAGGATCGAGACCGGCACGCAGCGCGCGGACATCTTGCGCGAGCCGCGTCGCGCCGCCTTCGATGGCCGCCCAGGTCGTGCGCGAACGGTCGATCGCGAACACGTAACCTGTGTCTGCGCCGACCAGGAACACCACCAGCGCTTCGCCCTCGCGAAGGAGAGCTTGCGCCTCCGCGATGCGCAAGGCACCCGGCTCGGCGAGTGCGGCATAGGCCGGAAAGGTGCGGACGATTTCGCTGCGCCCCTCGGCGACCGTGCGCTCCAGCGTATCGATCTCTGCCCTGAGCCTGGCCCGTTTCGTGGTGAAGTCCTGATAGCCGGGCAGCGCACGTTCGGCGGCCTCCATCTGCTTGTGCAGCGCCATCAACTCAGCTGCACCGGCCGAGGTCGATGTCGACAGCTGCCCCAGTTCACGCGTGATCGCTTCGCGTTCGGCCGTGCTCTGCTCGCATCCAGCCTTGGTCTGGCCGGGCGGACAGCGCGCGAGTTGCTTCTGCAGGTCCTCGACGAGTGCGCGCTGGCGGGCAATCGCCGGCGCATTCACGCGGCTGTTCTCGATGCTGCGCGCCCGGAATTGCTCGAGAAGATCCGAATACGACTTGTTCTTCTGCTGCACCTCACTCCAGGCGGCGAGCAGTGCCATGTCCTCCGCATTGAGCGCGACGATGCGGTCGGCACGGTCCTGAAGTTGGCGTACCCGCCGGCCGAGTTCGGTATCGCTCGCCCCGAGACGTGCGGCCATTTTGGCGAGGGCCCCGGCAGCGGCCGTGTTCCAGGCCTGTTGGGCCGCCATGAAACTTTCGTCGGCCAATTGCTGGGCCGCAGCGGCGTCGCCGACGCCGCGCAAGTGATGGGCCGCGCGGACCAGCCCGACGAAGGTCTCGCGTTGGCCCTCGAGCAGTCGATCTGCCACCGTCCGCGCGCTCACTTGCGTCGGGTTGTCGAGCGCGAGCAGGCGAACGGCTTCGCGGTAAGACGCGAGCGCCGCTGGCCAGTCGCCTCTGGCAGCAGCCGTATGGCCAACGACCGCATGGCCTGGTGCTGCGAACGGATGATCCGGCCCGATCACGGCCTGTCGCAATTGCAAGGCCCGCCGCGCGTGCGGCTCGGCCGCGTCCGGTCGGCCTTGCCGCACGAGCATCTCGGCGAGTTTTTCGACCGCCATGGCGACGGCGGCGCTGTCGCGGCCGTAGACCGCCTCGCGGATCGCGACGACCCGCGCGTAGGCCCGCTCGGCGACGTCGTATTGACCGGCCATTTCGGCACTCATGGCGAGCCCATACGCCTGGATGCCGGTCCGCTCGTGGCTGGCGCCGAATTCCGCCTCGGTCTGAGCGAGGGCACGTTCCGCCACAGCGGTGGCCTCCGCGAAGGCGCCCGCGGCATAGAGGTCTCGTGCCGTGGCTGCGAGATCCTGCAGCCGGCTCGACGGCTCCTGCGCCATCGCCGCTGCGGCGCCGGTGAGCCAGGCCATTAAGAGCAGGACGAAGGGGCGCAGCATCCGGGGCGCGCTCACTTGCCGGGGCATCCCGTCGTGAGATCACCGGCACGCGCCACCGGCTTGCCGTTGATGAAGACGTTCGAAGCGCCGCCGACGGCGATGCCGCCGCAGCCCGTTCGATCGCCGACCGTCACGGCCGGTTTGCCGTTGATGAAGACGTTGGAGGAGCCTTCGACGACCGCGGCGCCCCCATCGGTGGCGTCGCCTTTGCGAGCGGCAGCCATTCCGCCAACGGAGACATTATCGCTGCCACCGGTGATCACGCCTGGCACGCCGGGAACCGGACTGGGATCGCGAGACTGAGCGGCGGACGCGCTCGCTGTGGCGAGCAGCGCAGCGACAAGCCAAGTGGAACGAACCATCGCGTCCTCCTTACCCGTTGGCGGCGGCTTCCGCTGTGACCGCCGCGGCCGGACGATTCGGCGGTGAATTCGGAGCAATATCTGTCGCGCTTGTCGCGTCGATCACATTGCCGAACTCGGCGAGCAGGCGTTCCGCGAGTTCGTCCCAGTTCACGCGCCACAGCGAGCCAACGTTTCGGCAGACGGCGGCTGCCTCTTCGGATGTGACACCGTCGCTGTAGAAAGCGTCGAAGCGATCTTCCACAGCGGCACGCAACGCCCGCGCATAGCGTCGAAAGCCGGCACGGCTGCGATCCCACGTTTCCAGACGGTTGTCCGAGAGTTGCAGCGCGTGCTCGCGGGCCAAAGTCTCGGCGAGCACGTGCCAATCCGAGACCAGATGTCGATAGAGCGCCTGCGTTTCGGGGGTCGACCAGGACCAACGGGCTGCCGCTGCTGCCCGGACGTCAAACGGGAGGTCGTCGCCATCCCCCGGTCGTCGCCGGAAGCCGCCGACGATCCAGAACAACGCCGCACCGACGAGGAGCAGGAGAAGCGGTGGCCCGAGCGCGAAGGCCGTGCCGAAGGCGGCGACCTGCGGTCCGTCTTCCGGCCGAAAGTCTTTGTCGAGTACGAGGTTGGCGATGTTCGCAACCTGCCCGGCGATCCAAAGGACCGCCGCGACCGCCCACAGTCGGAACAAACCTCGCTGCGCGTTGCGAGCCGGCATGGCGTGGCCCCTCAACCCCCGAGACCTTACTAGCACGCCTGTGCGGCTCGCTTAAGGGTTGTCCCGCAGCGACCAGACCGCGGCAGTCTTGCAACGTCAGTTGCCCCGCCCGTCGCCACTCTCGCCGCTGAATCGGCGCTCGCTGATGAGCGGGGTGATGCGCCGGACCGAGACGCGGCGGTTCAGCCGCTCCGGGCCATCGGTGGCGATCTTGAGAAACTGTTCGCCGAACCCTTGGGTGACGAGGTTCTCCGGCGGCACGCCGAACTCGTCCGTCAGAATGACGGCGACGGCCTCGGCGCGGCGGTCGGACAGGGTGAGGTTGTCCTCGGCCGGACCGACGGCGTCCGTGTAGCCCTCGATCATGAAGACCTCACTCGGCCGCCGGTCGAGGACGCGGTTGATCATCCGGGCGAGCCGCTCGAGCTTCGGCAGTTCCGACTCGTTGACCTCCCATGAACCGGTCTCGAAGGTGATCTCGTCGAGGTCGATCCGACGCATGCGGCTGCGCAGTTCGTTGCTGTAGCGCACCTCCTCGAGCGAGTAGGACCGCTCGAGCCGCTCGATCGGCGGAGCGGTCAGTGCGTCGTAGAGATCCTCGTCCGAGGCGGAGCGATATTCGACGACGTACTTTTCCCGCGGGATGCGGATCTCGGGAAGCGCGAGGCCAAGCCCCAAACCCACGAAGAACGGGACCTCCGGACGATAGTAGCGACGGTTGTCGATGATGACGATCTCACGACCGCCGTACCTCCGATAGCGCCGCAGCAGGTAGCCGTTCGGCGCGACCTCCGACACGATCTCGCTGCCGTCCGGGCGCCTGACGATGGTGATGTTGACGTTGTCGCGTCGCTCGGTGCGCGTATCGGCACCGAACAGCCGCAACCGGGCCGATTCATCGTGGCGGATGATCGAGCGACCCTCGCCGCGAATGATACGGCGTCCGCCCGGCTCCTCGATGATGGTGCGGCCGGCTTCCTCGAACTGCCGCCGATCGCGGCGCACGTCGTCGAGACTGCGCAGCGGAGCGCCTTGGTAGATCTGCGCTTGGCGATCGCGGATCTCGTTGCGCCGCTCCCGCCAGCGCTCCTGACGCTCCTCGATACGGACATCGCGCCGATCGTCACGACGATCGTCTTTCAAATCCTGCCGCGCATCGCGGCGATCCTCGCGTAGGTCGCGGGCACGGCGTTCGGCTTCGGCCCGAACTCGCTCGGCTTCGCTCCGGGCGCGCTCGGCTTCGGCGCGTGCCCGCTCGGCATCGGTGCGGCCCCGGTCGTCCTGGCGATTGTCCTGGCGGTCCTCACGCGCATCCCGGCGCTCGTCCCGGCGATCATCGCGGGCGTCGCGCTTGTCATCCCGCCGGTCGTCGCGGCGTTCTTCGCGGACTCGACGCTCGGCTTCGCCACGCGCGCGATCGGCTTCGGACTTGGCACGCTCGGCGTCCTGCGCCTGGCGCTGCGCCTCGCGGGCCTTCTGCTCGGCCTCCGCCTTGGCCTGATCCTCGACGCGCCCGTCGCGCTTCTCGTCGCGACGATCGTCACGGGCATCCCGCTTCTCGTCTCGGCGCTCCTCGCGAGCCCGCCGCTCAGCGTCCGCGCGGGCGCGCTCGGTGTCCTGCAATTGGCGCTGCGCCTCGCGGGCCTTCTGCTCCGCTTCGGCCTTGGCCCGATCCTCGACGCGCCCGTCGCGCTTCTCGTCGCGACGATCGTCGCGGGCATCCCGCTTCTCGTCTCGGCGCTCCTCGCGAGCTCGCCGCTCGGCGTCCGCGCGGGCGCGCTCGGCATCGGCCTTGGCCCGCTCGGCATCCTGCTGCTGCCGCTGCTGGTCCTCGGCGCGGGCGCGTTCCTGCTTCTGACGCTGCTGCTCCTCAGCGCGGGCACGCTCTTGTTGTTGCTGACGTTCTTGTTGCTGGCGTTGCTGGTCTTCAGCGCGGGCACGCTCTTGTTGTTGCTGACGTTCTTGTTGCTGGCGTTGCTGGTCTTCAGCGCGGGCACGCTCTTGTTGCTGCTGACGTTCTTGTTGCTGGCGTTGCTGCTGCTCAGCGCGGGCACGTTCCTGCTGCTGCTGACGCTCCTCCTGCTGTCGCTGCTGCTGCTCAGCGCGGGCGCGTTCCTGTTGCTGCTGACGTTCTTGCTGCTGTCGCTGCTGCTGCTCGGCGCGGGCGCGTTCCTGCTGCTGCTGACGTTCTTGCTGCTGTCGCTGCTGCTGCTCGGCGCGAGCGCGTTCCTGTTGCTGCTGGCGCTCTTGCTGCTGACGCTGCTGCTGCTCGGCCCGCGCCTTCTCCTGCTGGGCGCGCTTTTCGGCTTCCGCCTTCGCGCGGGCCTCGTCTTGGCCGGGCGACCCGCCCTGCGGCGGCCCGCCCTGCGCGACGACGATCGACCCAGGCACCGGTTCGGCGGCGAGGACGGGAGCGGTCGCGAGCAGCGAAACGAGCGAGACGGCCAATAATGCCCTCGTCCGGTCGTCGAATCTCATAGGTCGGTCCCCTGCATGCCGGCGGAATGAATCGATGATCCTCCTGCGCCCGACTGGTGGCAACTTAGGGGCAACAACCCGAACCTGAGATGAACGATCCTTGGCGGCGGCCAAACGTGCGTCCCCACCGTCTTGAAAAGACGAAGTGTGAGGGCTCGCTGAGAGGGCGCGGAAGGCTGGGCGTCGTCAGGCGGCCTGCCGGAGCGCCAGCGCATCGGCATCTTCGTAGGCCAGCCCGGCTTCACCGTTCTCGACCCAGATGACGCGCGCGCGCCGCTCCTGACCATCCACGCTCACGAACGGTGTCTGGCCGACTTTGAGTTCCTGGCTCCGCAGGCGCAGGCCGAGCAGACTGGCATCGACGACGGCGACCGTTTTCAGCACCGTTCCGATGCGCACGGATACTTCTTCGACGCCCTGCGACCGGACCGCCTTGCGCCGCTCCTCGATATCCGTGCCGACGATGGCGAGGAAGTCCGCCACGGAATCCGAGATCGCCGATACCACCGACGCAAGCTTGCTGACCGCCGTCTTTACGGCGTCCGCCTCGGCGCTGGTCTTGGCGGCGGACGACTTCACGCGCTCGGCGCTGGCGGCGGCGCTCTGGCTGCTCTCGGCGGACGAGGTGACATGCCGCCCGATGTCGGCGGTCGTCGCGTTCTGCTGCTCGACTGCGGCCGCGACGGCTCCTGTCATGCCGTTGATCTCCGCGACGCGCGCCGTGACGGTCCGGATGGAGTTCACGGCATGCTGCGTGGACTGCTCGATGCCCTCGACTTTCTGGGTGATCGTTTCGGTTGCTTTCGCAGTCTGCTCGGCGAGCTGCTTGACCTCCTGCGCGACGACAGCGAAGCCGCGGCCACTCTCTCCGGCGCGTGCGGCCTCGATCGTCGCGTTGAGAGCGAGCAGGTTCGTCTGGCCAGCGATCCCGTTGATCAGCTCGACGATGCCCCGGATTTCGCGTGCTGCGTCGCTGAGACTGCTCACGTCGGCGTCGACCCGGTGCGCAAGTTCGGTCGCCTGCTCGACGATGTCACCGGTCTTGCCGGTCTGCTCGGCGATCTCACGGATGGCCGAGGCGAGTTCGTTGGCGGAGGCGGCGACGGCGCGCGAGCTGTCTGCCGCCCCGAACGAGGCTTCTGATGCAGAAGCCGCTTCTTCGAGAGCCGTCTGGGCGACGGATCCGAGCGTTTCCGACGTCCCACGCATGCGGGACGTCTCGGCATTCAGAGCGTCGATCACTTTGCCGACCTTGGTCTTGAATTCCTTCGCCTCGACTTCGAGGAACTTCTGACGATCGATTTCGCGACGGCGCGTCTCGGCCATGGCGAGTTCGAGCCGCTGGCGCTCGAGACCGTTGACCCGGAATTGGTCCACGGCGCGCGCCATCTCACCGAGCTCGTTCTGGAGGCCGACATAGGGAATGTCGGTGTCGTACTGCATGGCGGCGAGGCGGCGCATGCTGCCGCGAAGTTGCTCGAGCGGCCGCACGAGCCCTCTGATCACGAAGTAAACCAGCCAGGCGAGGGCGCCGGCACTCAAGAGCATCGCACCCCATTCGATCGGCTTCGCGAAGGCGACGTTGCGCTGCGACTCGGACCGAATGGCGGCGGAGGCATCCTGAAGCTGATCACCGATCTTCTCAAGCCGATCGGCCAGGGCTTTGAACTGGGCATCGAAAGCCGGGATCATGGCGATCGCCCGTGCCCGGTCGTCACGGGCGGCGACGACGATGCTCCGAACCGAGGAGGCGTAGGCGGATAGATCGGACTCGGCTGAGTTGGCAACGGCCTTGAGTGCGGGCGGCAGATCCACGGATGCGCGGCTTTCGGAGGCCTGCTTCAGCGTTTGCAGGAGTTCCGCGAGATCTTCCTCGATTTCACTATCGGGCTTGCCGATTTCCTTGGCCGAGAGGGATGCATAGACGACGCTCCGCAGTCCGTCGTGCACCATATCCGTCAGCGTATGATTACGAAGCGCAATGGCGATGGCGTCAGTCCGGTGGACGTCTTCAGCCAGCCGATCCGAGATAACGATCGACGTCCCGCCGCCTGCGATCGACGCGATGAACGCGATGGAGCAGACGATGACGGCGCGCGCCTTGATGCTTGCGACGAACCCCGAAACTGGCATGACCGACCCCCTGGTAGCTGTCTCAGAGAGTCGCGATGAGCGTTAACATGCAGTTCTCGGAATGCATCAGCTTGCAAGAAATCTTTCGACGCCGCAACTGCAGCGAACAAAACGTCAGCAGGCGGAACGAAGAGAGATTGCACCGTCGGGTCGGGCCGGCAGCCGGAACGGCAGTCGACGGATGACCGTAGGTGCAACGCAAGTGCTGGTCGACCCATGCTGCTTTCGCATGGCAAAACACATCCGTCTCGATTTGCTGCATGGCTGTGGATCGCCCGCGGCTCCGGGGTCGCGGGCGGTTGCGGTAACGGGCAGACTCTGCAAACTCGCCGGTTGCGCGTGCATGCGTCCCAGCCGGACCCGAGACATGAGCCTCCTGTTCCGAATCCTCTACGCGGCGCACGCCCGTGGCACCCACCACAAGCTGGCCCTCGATGCGCTGACCCAGCTCCGCGCCTCTGACCCCGAGAGGTGGCAGCGGCTGTTTCTTTCATTTGCCGACCGCTACATGGAGGGAGCAAAAGCTCCCGACGATGTGTTCAAGGACTTCAAGAACCACGTTCTCCATCCGCGCGACAGCTATTGGGGTGGTGCCCCCGCAATGGCGGAGAAGTGGTACGGCGCTCTTGTCGCAGCGCTGGCCAGCGAGGACTGGAGCGAGGCCGCCTGGTGCGCCGGCGTCCTCAGCCATTACGTCACCGACCCTTTGCATCCCTTCCACACCGGCCAATCGCCAGCCGAGAACGACATCCACCGCGCCGTCGAATGGAGTATCAGCAGGTCCTACGACGAACTGCGTCGCGAGGGACTGGCGGCTCATCGCATGCTCGACGTCCCGACCGGAGCCGGTCCGGGCTGGTTGACGGCGATGCTGCACGCCGGCGCTGACCGCGCGAACGGGCACTACGAGGCGCTGATCGCCCACTACGATTTCACCCGTGGCGTTGTCGATCCGCCGTCGGGCCTCGACGTCATCGGGCGCCGCATCGTGGCCGAGCTGCTGATATATGCCTCAGTCGCGGTCGCCCGCGTGCTCGATCGCGCCATCGCCGAAGCGGGCACCTCGCCGCCGGACGTTTCGCTCACGGCCGAGACCGTGCTCGCGACCCTGCAGATCCCCAAGCGGCTTCTCTTAAAGAAGATCGCCGACACGGCAGATCGGCGGCAGGTTGAGGCAATGTACGACGAGCTTGTCGCGACGGGCCGGGTTGAGAAGACGCTGCCCGAGGACGATGAGGCGGTCAGTCGACTGCATGCCGAAGAAGTCGGCCGCCGGATGGCGTCTCCGCCACCATCGGCTGCGGCTGCACCTGTCGTCCCCTCGGCCGTTCCGGTCGCCCCAGTGCGGGAGCCCTCGATCGGATCGGCGGTCACTCCGCTCCCACCCACAACAGCGGTGGCCACTCCTCCGTCTCCAAATCGAATCGCAACGCTGCAAGCGGCCGTCGATCAGCCGCTGACGACCGCCGAGCCGCTGGCCGACGAGCGTCGTCGACGCCCCCGCCTGACCGAAGCCGATCCGGTCGAGGCGGCCCCGTCGATCGGGCCGAAGACGGCGGCTCGCCTCGCGGTCGTCGGCATTTCGACCATCGGGGACTTGCTGGCCGCCGACCCGGCGGCGACGGCCAAAACGCTCGGTGTGCGCCATATCGCGGCGGGTGATATCGCGGCGTGGCAGGCTCAGACGCGATTGGTCATGGCGCTGCCGGCGCTCAGTGCAACGGCTGCTCAATTGCTCCAAGGGTCCGGCTACGACACCGTCGAGGCCATCGCCGCGGCAGAACCGGATCGGTTGGCGGCCGACATCCTGCAGTATGCGGCGACCGGTGCCGGCGAGCGCATCCTCCGTACCGGCGCACCGCCCGATCTCGAGTCGATCAAGCGCTGGGTCGCATCGGCCCTGGCGTCCGCTGCGGCGTGACGCTCAGGTTCAGTGCGCGACCGGACTGAGACCCGATCTGGCTTCAGCCGGCGCATGCTTCCTTACCCGATTGGTCAGGCCCCGATTTGATCTGACGCAGGCGAGTTCGGCGAGTGCGGTCCATAATTGTGCACCTTGCCGATCAGCGCACTGGAAGAAAAACATGCCCTTCATCGCGGTGCTCACTGCGATCGCCGATCTGTCTCGGGAATTCTGGACGGGCCCGAACCGACGCACCGCGTGGGGTTTGACGGTCGGGGCCTTCGCGCTGGCACTGACGGACGTCGGCATGCAGGTCGCTCTGAACGCCTGGAACAAGGGTTTCTACGACGCGATCGAGAGCAAGTCGCTGTCGGGCCTCTGGAACGCGGCTCTCTTGTTCGTCGCGCTCGTCAGCGCGGCGACGACCACCGTCGTGCTCGCCCAGTTGTTCCGACTGCTGCTTCAGATCCACTGGCGCGAGCATCTGACCGAGCGCACGATCGCCGCGTGGCTCGCGGACCGCGCCTTCCAGCGCCTCAATCACATGCCAGACGCGCGCTTCGCGCCCGAAGCACGCATTGCCGAAGATTTACGTGTCGCGGTCGAGCCCGTCGTTGAGTTGGCCGTCGGGTTCCTGAGCGCCGTCGTCACGTTTTTGGCGTTCGTCGGAATTCTTTGGAATGTCGGCGGCTCGCTGACGCTCGGTGACGTTACCATCCCGGGCTTCATGGTGCTTGCGGCTATTGCTTACGCGGTCACCGTGTCGACGTGCATGGTGTGGGTCGGTGGATCGTTCGCCGACCGCTACCGCGAACGCAGTGAAGCCGAAGCTCAGTTTCGCTACGAACTAACGCGTCTGCGTGAGACGGCCGACGCCGTCGTGGCCGCCCATGGCGAAGCTGCGGAGCATCGCACGCTCAGATCCCGGTACGCGGCTGTCATCGTTACCTGGCGACGGTATGCGTTCCGCTGGAGTTACATGACGATCGTCGTGCACGCCTCGACCGTCGTCGCGCCTGTCCTACCCGTCCTGCTGATGGCGCCCAAGTATCTAGCCGATGAAGTCTCGCTCGGCACGGTGATGCAGGCGGCGACGGCATTCGGCACCGTGCAGGCATCGCTCGGCTGGATTACCGCCAATTTCGCCCGCCTCTCCGAATGGTACGCTGCGGCGTCACGCGTCGCCGAATTGCAGGCTTCGATCGCCGCCGCGCGCAAAACCGAGAACGGTCCAGCGGCGGGCACGCGCAGTCCGCCGACCGACGGCCATCTGATCGGCGCGCTGACCTATCCGATCGAGGAGCCCATTGGTCTGCGCAACTCTGAACTTCTCCGCAGGATCATGGCCTGGCGAAAACTCAAAGCGATGATCGCAGCCGCCTCCAATCACCGCCCAAAGTCGCGCGCCCATCGCCGCTCCGGCGAATGAGCAGCGGGCCCCTCAACGTGTAAGGATTGCCCGGCCGTTGCCGAGGTCGTAAGTTTTCTCCCGGGTGGACGACGTAAACGGGGGCCGGCGCGACATGAGCAACGGATCAATGCGAGCAGGTCTCGTTCTGCTCGCTGCGTGGCTGATGGTGTCGGCCGGTTTGACGGCCGGTCCGGCCGTCGCTCAGCGGTTTGAAAACTGTGCCTTCAGACAGGGTCCGGATGGACCCTGCACGTGCAACGTCGCCGGGTCCGACGCCGAGCCGCGGGTCGTCGCCAAGTCTCGTTGTCAGCCACCGCCCGCGAAGAAATCCGCTTCGGAGAAAGGTGGATCGAAGGCAGACGGATCGGCGGCACGGGCGACCCAAGCCTCGACCACAACGCCGGCCACGCGTTGGACGACGCGGGCCGCAGTCGAGCAACGCGGTCGACTTGTCTGCGGCGTCAACGGTGGTCTGCCCGGCTTCTCGTGGCGTGATCCGTCGGGCGCGTGGTCAGGTTTCGACGTCGACTTCTGCAGGGCAGTGGCGGTCGCCGTTCTCGGCGATGCCGAGAAAGTCGAGTTCGTACCTCTCGGTACGGAAGACAGGTTCGCCGCACTCGCCAGCGGCAAAATCGATCTCCTCGCCCGCAACACCACTTGGACGCTCGAGCGGGAAGCCACACTATCCGTGGAGTATGCCGGCGTCTCCTGGTACGACGGCCAGGGCTTCATGACGAAGGCCGACACGGGCTTCGTGACGGCGCAGCAACTGGCCGGAGCCGCGCTGTGCGTTCTCGAAGGGACGACGACGGAGCAGAATACCGAGTTCTTTTTCCGCCAGCTGAATGCACAGGCGCGCATCGTTCGCCTGAAGGATCGCGCTTCGATGACGGCCGCGTATCTGGGCGGACAATGTGACGCCTATACTGCCGATCGCTCGGCGCTGTTCGCCGACCGCAGCACGTTCGCCGATCCCGATGCGCACATCATCCTGCCGGAAGTCATTTCGCGCGAGCCGCTTGGGCCCGTGGTCAGCGCCGGCGACCCGCAGTGGACGCGAGCCGTGCGCTGGGTGCTCGCCGGGATGATCAATGCAGAGGAGGAAGCGCTCGACCAACGCGCCCTCAAGATCCGCCGCGCGCTGCCGCCCGGCGCGCAACGCCTCCTTGAGGGGGCGAGCCGCATCGGACCGGCGGCGGGCCTCAACCCTGAGTGGCTCATCGACGTCGTCCGTCAGGTCGGCAACTACCGCGAAGTGTTTGAGAAGAACCTCGGAGATGGCGGCAAGCTCAAGATGGAACGCGGATTGAATGCGCTCTGGCGTAATGGAGGCATTCTCTATGCACCGCCGGTGTGGTGAGCGCGTCATGGGGCAGCACATGAAGTGGTTCGTACTTGCCGGCGTAACACTCCTCGGGGCGACATTGGCCTCGGTTCCTTCGACCGCGCAGCGCACGCGGCTCCTGCCGCCTGAGCCATCAGAGACGGTGCTGGTCAGCCACGCGACCGCACAGGCCCTCGCGGAGGCGATTACGGCTTACGAGATCATCGCCGCCAACGGTGGCTGGCCGGAGATTCCGGGCAATCGCCCCTTGCGCAAAGGAGATGACGACGAGCGCGTGGCGGTTTTGAAGGCGCGGCTCAGGGCGACCGGCGACCTCGTCCTCCCGACTCGGCGCGCGACCGAATTCGATGAAACCGTCGAACAAGCGGTGAAGGCCTTTCAGGCCCGCCACGGCATCGAACCGAATGGCGTTGTGCACGGTCTGACGCTCCGCTCCATGAACGTGTCCGCGCGGGAACGCGCCGCCCAATTGAAGAGCAACTTGCAGCGTATCCATGAGTTGCTGCCCCGGCTCAGCGGCCGCCGCTACGTCGTGATGAACGCGGCGAGCTTCGAGCTTCAGGCGATCGAGGACGGGCGCGTCGCGCTGGCGAGCCGCACCATTGTCGGCAAGCGGCAGACTCCGACGCCGACCATCTCGGCGACCGTACAGGCCGTCAACCTGCTCCCCTATTGGCACGTGCCATCGTCGATCGCGCAAGCGGCACTCGTGCCGGCCGTCCGCAAGGACCCCAGCTATCTGCAGCGGGAGCGCATCCGCGTCTTCTCGTCATTCGGCGGCGGCGAACTCGACCCGGGTCAGGTCAACTGGTGGGGGCCGGAGACACAGCGCCTCGTGTTCCGCCAGGATCCTGGTCCGCAGAATGCGCTCGGTCTCATCCGTCTAGATATGCCGAACAAGGCGATCGTCTACATGCACGACACGCCGATGAAGCCGCTCTTCAATTCGTTCGAGCGGGCCTTCAGCGCGGGCTGCGTGCGCGTCCAGTCCGTGTTCGATCTCGGCGGCTGGCTGCTCGCCGATCAGGGCTGGACGAGTGAGCGGCTGGAGCAGACCGCGCTCGCCGGACGTGCCGAAACCATCAAGCTCAGCCGCCCGGTGCCGGTCCACTTCATCTACCTGACGGCCTGGGCGGACCGCACGACCGTGCAGTTCCGGAACGACCTCTACAATCGCGACGAGGCGCCGGACGGTCCATCCGCCGATGACGGAGCAGTCCGCCTCGCGGGTGCGCAGGTGGCACCCTAAGGCGCTAGAGCATAAAAGAGCTGTCGTGACCGTGGACGTGAGCACGCGGCAGGCAATCTGCCTCGTGCTTGCTCGCGCAGAAGCCATACCTCACGTCGTTTTTGCATAGGGTCGCTGCCGGCTCCGCAGTGGTCACGTTCAGGATTGCGTCCATAATTGTTCGGACTTGGGAGTGACCACATGCCTGATCCTGTCGCCTCGTTGCTTCGCATCGCGTCCGACGTGGGCGGTACGTTCACCGACAGCATCGCGTATGACGAGGCGACCGGACGGATCACCGTCTCCAAGGTATCGACGACACCTCAGAACCGAGCCCTCGGCACCGTCGACGGTCTGCGCCGCGCGTTGCGCCAGCTCGGCCGCAGCGGCAGCGATGTCGACTATGTCGGCCACGGCATGACGACGACGACGAATGCCGTCATCCAGCGCAAGGGTGCCCGCACGGCCTTCATCACCAATGAGGGCTTCAAGGATCTCCTGCTGATCGGCCGCCAGGATCGACCGAGCCTGTTCGACATCACGCAGGTCCGTACGCCGCCGCTGGTCCCGCGCGAACTCTGCTTCACGGTGCGGGGTCGCCTCGATGCGGCCGGCCGCGAACGCGTCCCGCTCGATGAGGCAGCGCTGGCCGGGATCGCCGCCGAAATACGCGCCGCTAACGTCGAAGCGGTGGCGATCACGTTCCTCCATTCCTATGCCAATCCGACCCACGAAGCGCGCGCCAAGGAGGTTCTCGAGCCGCTGCTGCCCGGCACCGTCGTTTGCACCTCGACGGAGATACTGGCAGAGTTCCGCGAGTACGAGCGGGCCAGCACGACCGTGCTGAATGCCTATCTGATGCCGGTCATGGATCGCTATCTCGGCTCTTTGATCGAGCTGATGGAAAGCCCCGACGGGCTCGGCATCCGGCGTAACAAGCCGGTCATGGTCATGGAGGCGTCCGGCGGGCTGATGACGGTCGCATCGGCGCGCACCCGTCCCGTCCACACGGTGCTGTCGGGACCTGCGGGCGGCGTCGTCGCCAGCGGCCACGTCTCGGGTCTGGCCGGGATCGCCGACATCATCACCATGGACATCGGCGGCACGTCGACGGACATCAGCCTCATCCGCAACGGCCGCCCCGAGATCACGCGATCGGCGAAGCTCGAGCGCATCCCGATCCGTGTCCCGGTCATCGACATCAACGCCATCGGCGCCGGTGGCGGATCGATCGCTTGGATCGACGACGGCGGCGCCCTGCGTGTCGGTCCGCAGAGTGCCGAGGCCGTACCCGGGCCGGCCTGCTACCGTCGCGGTGGCGATCGCCCGACGGTCACCGATGCCGCTCTTGTGCTCGGCCGGCTCGGTGGCGCCACGCGGCTCGGCGGGGAACTGGAACTGGACCTCGATGCGGCCCGCGACGTCGTCCGCCGCCACGTAGCCGAGCCCCTGAAGCTGGGGCTCGAGGAAGCCGCCGCGGGTATTCTCCGTGTGGCGAATTCCAACATCGTGCGCGGTATCCGCGTCGTCTCGGTGGAGCGCGGGTATGATCCGCGTGTCTTCACGCTCGTTCCGTTCGGCGGCGCCGGTCCCATGCATGGCACGCCGGTCGCCCGTGAACTCGGGATGAATCGCATTCTCGTACCGCCGACCCCCGGCATCCTCTGCGCACTCGGGATGCTCGTCTCGGATCTGCGCCACGACCTGATGGAGACCCACATCGGTCCGTTGGCGGCTTTTCCGTACGACCGCGCCGCGGCGATCGTCGAGCGGCTCCAGGCAAGCGGCCGCGCGATGCTCGAGGAAGATCTCGTGCCGCCGGCGAAGCAGCGCGTCGAGGTCCACGTCCAGCTCCGCTACCTCGGCCAGAGCTACGAGCTGACCGTGCCTCGGTCGACGGTTGATCCTGCCGGCTGGGCTGGCGTTGCGGCGAGTTTCCACGAGGCCCACCGCGCCCGCTACGGCCATGCCGATCCGGCCGTCCCCGTCGAGATCGTGGGCTTCGGCGTGACCGCCATCGGTCTCATCGATGCCCCACGACTGCCGACACTGCCGCTGGGAACGGCAACCCCGCCGAAGGAGGCGGCGGCCGGCACGCGCCAAGTCTACTACGAAGGTCCGGGCGGCGGCGGTGCTTGGCATTCGGCCGAGCTTTGGCGGCGTGAAGCCCTGCTCGCCGGCAACCGCATCGCGGGCCCGGCCATCATCGACGAAGTTTCGGCGACAACCGTTCTTTATCCGGGCGACGTCGCCACCGTGCACGCATCGGGAAGCCTGCTGCTGGAGGTCTCGTGAGCGCGTCCGCGATTGATCCAATCACCCTCGAGGTGTTGCGTAACGCGCTCGAGGCGACCGCCCAGGAGATGGGCGCAGTTCTCAAGCTGACGTCGTTCTCGCCGAACATCAAAGAGCGAATGGACGCTTCCTGTGCCGTCTTCGATGCCAAGGCGCAGCTCGTCGCGCAGGCGGAGCACGTGCCGGTCCACCTCGGCTCGATGCTGCGCGCGGTCGAGCCGACGATTGCCGCCGTCGGTCATCTCGACGAAGGCGACGTCGTCATCGTCAACGATCCCTTCCCCGGCGGCGGTCACCTGCCGGATATCACGGTCATCAGCGCCATCTATGCAGCCGGTCGCCACGTCGGCTACGTGGCGACCCGCGCGCACCACTCCGACGTCGGAGGGATGGAGCCGGGCTCGATGCCCGCCAAGTCGCGGGAGATCTTCCAGGAAGGTCTGATCATTCCGCCCGTGAAGCTCTTCCGCAAAGGCGAACTCGTCGAGGATGTGTTGCGGCTGATCCTGTCGAACGTGCGAACGCCGGCCGAACGGCGTGGCGATCTCAACGCGCAGGTGGCGGCGCTCAAGATCGGCGAGCGGCGCGTCGTCGAAATGGTCCAGCGCTACGGCGTCGACACGATCGTCGACGGCTTCGCCGCCATCCTTGACTACGCGGAGCGGCGCATGCGCCGGCGGATCGCCGAACTGAAGCCCGGCATCTATCTGGCCGAGGATCGCCTCGACGAGGACGGCACCGATCCCGAGTCTGTTCCCGTCAAGGTCAAGGTGACGGTGGCGGGCGATCGGCTGGCGCTCGACTTCGAAGGGTCCGCGCCGCAGCGTCGCGGCAATATCAACGCCGTCGCTCCAATGACGCACTCTGCCGTCTTCTTCGCGGTGAAAATCCTCGCCGACCCGACCATTCCCGTGAACGCCGGGACCTTCCGGCCGATCGACATCAAGATACCGCCCGGCAGCTTCCTCGATGCCCAGATGCCGGCCGCCGTTTGCGCCGGCAATACGGAGACGACACACCGCGTGGCAGATACGGTGCTCAAGGCATTCGCCCAGATCGCACCCGAGCGCATCCCGGCGGCGAGCCAGGGCACCATGAACCTGATCAGCGTCGGCGGGCGCGATCCGCGCAACGGTCAGCTCTACACCTATATCGAGACGATCGCGGGCGGGCAGGGCGGCCGGCCCATGGGGCCCGGCCAGGATGGTGTTCAGTGCAACATGACGAACACCATGAACACACCGATCGAGTCGCTCGAGATCACTTACCCGCTGCTCGTCGAGGCTTATGAACTCCGCGACGGCTCTGGCGGTCCCGGCCAGCATCGCGGCGGCCATGGCGTGCGCCGCGCGTTGCGCGTGATCGGCCATGAAGCGCGCGTTACGCTGTCCACGGAGCGACGCATCTTTGCGCCTTATGGCCTGCACGGCGGTGCCGACGGCGCACGCGGCAAGAATTCCACCACCGACAAGGACGGCACACGGCACGAGCAGCCGGGGAAAGCGACCTTCACGCTCGGCGATGGCCAGATCGTCATGGTCGAGACGCCAGGTGGCGGTGGGTGGGGCCGACCGTGACGCGCAACGGCCGGTGACTGACGACCTGCGTAACAGGGAGAACGGCGATGACGTCGAGGTTAGCAGCATATGCAAGCCGCCTGCTGGCGGTCTTGGCAGCCGTCGTGATGCTGGTCGCGCCAGCCGCGGCACAGACGTGGCGATTGACGCATAAGATGCCGGCGGACAGTCCCGAAGGCAAAGTTCACCAGCGGTTCGCCGACCTCGTCGGCCAGTACTCGGGCGGCAAGCTGAAAGTGGCGGTTTTCCCGAGCGAGCAGCTCGGCAAGGAAGCGGCCGTCCTCGAACAGCTTCAGCTTGGCACCATACAGATCTACTGCGAGAACGCCTTCTTCCTTCAGAAGTGGGTGCCGGACATCAAATGGATGTCGGCTTCGTTCCTCTTCGACGATCGCGACCACTGGGTCCGCTTCGTCAATACGTCACCGATGGTCAAAGGTTGGCTCGACGACGTCGAGAAGAAGGCCGGCGTGATGCCGCTCGGCAATCTCACCGATGTCGTGCGCGGTCCCTATCGCGTGCTGGTGACGAAGCGTCCGATCACCACTCTCGACGAGCTCAAGGGCCTCAAGATCCGTATGTACCCGGATCAGCTCGCCACGGCGGTGTGGAACAATCTTGGCGCCGAAACCCGCCTCCTCGGCTGGACGGAAACGTATGAGGCGATCAAGAGCGGCGTCGTCGAAGGTGTGACGAGCCCTGTCGCACTCGTCGAAAGCATGCGCTTCTTCGAGGTGGCCCCGAACGTTACGCGCACCAACGAGTTCTGGCAGGAGATCGCCTACATGATGAACGCGCAGGCGTTCAAGGGCCTTTCGCCTGAGCTTCAGCAGGCGGTGCTGCGTGCCCACAAGGAAGCTGGCGAGTATAGTCAGCAGCTCATGAAGCAGGCGGCCGAGGACGTGGTGAAGCTGCTCAAGGAGCGCGGCGCCAAGTACCACGAGATCGACATCAAGCCGTTCGTCGATCGCACAGCCCAGCTCTACGCCACCGAGAACAAGGATGGCCGGATGCCCAAGGGGTTCCTCGAGGCGGTCGCCGCGACGAAAGTGAAATAATGTGAGTGGCAACAACCAGACCTTGGGAGGCGGAGCGCCGCCTCCCGCTCCCCTGAAAGGCCCGCTCGCCGCCGTCGACAAGGTACTCGGACTGTTCGAGCGCCTCTTCCTGGCCCTCGCCTGCGGTGCTCTCGCAACGATGCTGGCGATCAACGTCGCCAACCTCCTGGTGCGGAACTTCTATGGTCGGGGCATCATTTGGGTCTGGCCGTGGACCGGGACGTTGCTGATCTGGTCGGTTTTTCTGGCTTTCTACGTGCTCTACCGCCGCCGCCTCGACATCACGGTCGAATACTTCATCGATATGATGCCGCCGTCTGCCCGTCGTGCCACGCGGCTCTTCATCGACCTCTGCGGCGTCCTGATGATGGGCCTGATCGTCATCGAGACTCCTCAGATCATCGCGCGCCAAGTCGGCGTCATGGATTTCATCGGCCTCGAACGCTACGCGCTGTCCATCCCACTGATCGCCTCAGCCCTCTTGATCGCGATCGACATGATCGTCGACGCCATCAGGATCATGACCACACCGGCGGTTCCGCCCCCGAGCAGTGAGGCCGAGTTGCCCCGATGGTCGCTCTGATCATATTCGGACTGTTCACGGCCTTGATGCTCATTGGCGTGCCGGTGATCCTGGCACTCGGCGTCGCGAGCCTCGCAGGCATGTGGTACGCGGGTTTCGCTGGCAGCCTCAACACGCTCTACCTATTCCCCCAACAGATCCTAGAGGGTGTCGACGCACCGGCACTTCTTGCCATTCCCTTCTTCGTGCTGGCCGGCAACCTGATGAACACCATCGGGGTGACGGATAAGATCTTCCGTCTCGCCAATGCCCTCGTCGGCCACATGCGTGCCGGGCTCGCCCAGGTGAACGTAATCGGCTCGCTGTTCTTTGGCGGCATAACGGGCTCGGCGGTGGCGGACGTCGCCGGCATCGGCAACCTCGTCATCAAGGCGATGCGAGAGCGCGGTTATCCGGCCGACTTTTCGTGCGCGCTCACCGTGGCGTCGTCGGTGATCGGACCGACCATGTGGCCCTCGGTGCCGCTGCTGATCTACGCCTTCTCGGCTTCGGTCTCTGTCGAGCGCATGTTCCTTGCCGGCATCGGACCCGGAGTCATGATCGTTGCAGCCCTGATGGTCTACAATCGCCTCATCGCGGTTCGCTACAACGTACCGCTGTCCGAGCGTCCGCCGCTGAAAGATGTGCTGTGGGCTGCATTCGACGGCACGTGGGCGCTGATGGCGCCGGTCATCATCATCGGCTCGATCATTTCAGGGTTCGCCACGCCCATCGAGGCAGGTGTCGTCGCTTGCACCTATGTCCTGATCCTCGGTGTCGCCTATCGGTCGTTGACGTGGGAGGGGCTGTGGACAGCCTTCGTAGACACCGCCCTGCTGACCTCTGCCGTGATGATGATCATCGGCGTGTCGACGGTCATGAGCTGGCTCATCGCCTTTGATCAGGTGCCGCAGAACCTCGCCGCCGCCGTGTTGACCATCACCGACAACAAGTGGGTCTTTCTTGCGCTCGTCGTGATCTTCTTCCTGGTGCTCGGAACGATCCTCGAGCCGATACCGGCGATGGTCATCCTCATCCCGATTCTGATCCCACTCGTCGATCACTTCCAGATCGACCGCGTCCATTTCGGCCTGATCGTCGTCTACGGGCTGTTGATCGGGATCGTCACGCCGCCCGTTGGGGTCGCCTTGTTCATTGTGACGCGGCTGTCGGGCGTGCCGTTCGAGCGCATTTGCATTGCCGTCTTGCCGCTGCTCGTACCGCTCGTCGTGGCGCTCGTCGTGATCACCTTCATCCCCTCGATCGTGCTGATCATTCCGGACCTCGTGCTCGGAGCCGGGAAGTAGACGCTCGGGAGACTGTCGCCAGGAGACCGCACCATGACCGTTCGCATCGCGGCCGACATCGGCGGAACGTTCACCGACATCGCGCTCGTGACGGACGCCGGCCGTCTCGCCACGCGCAAGGTCCCTTCGACGCCGGACGATCTCGCGCGCGGCGTCATCGAAGGCCTTCTGCAGCTGATCGAGGCGGAAAAGCTGAAGCCGGCCGACGTCGGCGAAGTGCTGCATGCGTGCACCGTGGCCACCAACGCGATCCTGGAAAACCGCGGCGCGCCGACGGCTCTCGTCACCACAGCCGGCTTCCGCGACGTGCTTGAAATGCGCCGCATCCGCGTACCGCAGCTCTACCGGCCCATGTTCATCAAGCCGCCGGTGCTGGTACCGCGCCGGCTGAGGCTCGAAGTGACGGAGCGCATGGGCCCGCGCGGCGACGTCATCACGCCGCTCGATGAACAGTCCGTCGACGCCGTGATCGAAAGACTGCGTCGCGCCGATGTCTCGGCGATCGCCGTCTGTTTCCTCCACTCCTACGCCAACCCCGACCATGAGCGCCGCGTCGGCGAGCGGCTGCGCGCGGCCTTCCCGAATGCTTTCCTCTCGCTCTCGGTCGATATCCTGCCGGAGATCCGCGAGTACGAGCGGACGAGCACGACGGTCATCAACGCGCTGGTCGGGCCGCCGATGCGCGCCTACCTCCAGCGTCTGCTCGATCAGCTGTTGGCCCGCGGACTGCCGAAGCGGGTTCGGATGATGCAGTCGGCGGGCGGTATCGTCGATGTCGGCACCGCGATCCGCAAGCCGGCCCAGATCGTGGAGTGCGGCCCGGCCGCGGGCGTCATCGGCGCACGCCACTCGGCGGCGAGCCAGGGCTACAAGAACATCATCTCGTTCGACATGGGCGGCACGACCACAAAGGCGTCGCTCGTCGAGAACGGCGAGCTAACCCGAACGGACGAATACGAGGTGGGAGGCGGGATCTCGCTGTCGAGCCGGCTCGTCAAAGGCGGCGGCTACGCACTGAAACTTCCGGTCATCGACATCTCGGAAGTCGGCGCCGGCGGCGGCAGCATCGTCTGGATCGATCGCGCCGGCTCACTGAAGGTCGGACCGCACAGCGCCGGCGCCGTGCCGGGACCCGCCTGTTACAAGCTCGGCGGTACCGAGCCGACGATCACCGACGCGAACGTCGTACTCGGCTACCTCAATCCCAAGGCACTCGCCGGCGGCACGGTACCGATCGATGCGGAAGCTTCCCGCGCGGCCATCGAGCGTGTCGTCGCAGCACCGCTCGGGCTCGCGATGGACAAGGCCGCTTACGGCATCCACGAGGTCGTCACCACGGTCATGACGCGCGCCGTGAAGACGGTCACGACCTACCGCGGCCGCGACCCGCGTGAGTTCACGCTGTTCGCCTTCGGCGGCAATGGCGGCGTGTTTGCGGCAGCCCTCGCGCGGTCGCTCGGTATCGGCCGTGTGATCGTACCGCCGGGAGCGGGTGTCTACAGCGCCATCGGCCTCCTGTTCGCAGACGTCGAGACGGATGCGTCCGCCGCCTTTCTGCGGCGCATCGCGGAGACCAAACCCGACGATCTCGAAACGATCTACCGTCGCCTCGAAAGGGATGTCGCTGGCGAACTCGACGTTCCGCTCGACCGCATGCGGATCAAGCGCCGTGCGGATCTCCGCTATGCCGGGCAGGCCTTCGAGCTGACGGTGCCGCTCGATCCGGCCGATGTGGCCGCGGCAACAGCGGCGTTCGAAGCCGAGCACGAGCGCACCTACGGCTATCGCCTTGCCGGAAAGCCGATCGAGATCGTGACACTGCGCGTGACCGGCTCGATTGAATCCGGCGGCGCCAAGCGGATCGTGCCGGACGGAGCCGCTGCGACCCAGCCGGAAGGCAAACGGCTTGCCTACTTCGGCGATGGGTACGGCCGGCTGGAAACGCCCGTGATCGACCGACGCCACCTCGGCCGCAAGCCGCGCCGGGGTCCGCTGATCGTCGAGGAATACGAGGGCACGACGCTGGTCCCGCCCGACTGCGCGGCGCACGTCGACGATGCCGGCAACATCATCATCGATCTCGGGAGCCGCCCATGACCGCGACCCGCGCCAATATCGATCCCGTCCGCCTCGAAGTCCTGCGCAACGCGTTCGATACGATCGCCGACGAGATGGCATTGATCCTGATGCGGACGGCCCACTCGCCGATCGTCCGAGATTCCATGGACTATTCGACAGCGCTTTGTGACGCCGAGGGGCGAACGCTCGCTCAGGGCGTGACGACGCCGATGCACCTTGGCAGCTTCTTCGATGCCATGGAGCACCTGATCGAGCGCTACAAGGGCAACACCCATCCCGGCGACATCTTCATCGGCAACGATCCCTATGCCGCAGCCGGACAGCACCTGCCCGACATCTATATCGTCGAGCCGATCTTTCACGACGGCCGGATCGTTGCCTGGGCGACGACGGTCGCTCATCATGCCGACGTCGGAGGGATCGTTCCCGGCAGTAATGCGCTCTCGGCCTATGAAATCTACCAGGAAGGCCTGCGGCTTCCGTTCGTGAAGCTCGTCGACCGCGGCACCCACAACGAGATCCTCTGGGAAGTGATCGGGCTCAACGTGCGCGTTCCCGACGAAGTCCTGGGAGACCTGCGTGCTCAGATGTCCGCTTGTGTCGCCGCCAGACGCGGCTTCCTGGAGGTCGTGGCCCGCTACGGCATCGACGAGGTCAACCGCTACATCGAGGAACTCCACGATTACACGGAGCGACTGACCCGCGCGGAGATCAGCGACATCCCAGACGGGGTCTACCGCTTCACCGATCACATCGACGGGCTCGGTAACAATCCGACGCCCGTGGTGATCCAGGTCGAGTTGACGGTGAAGGGCGACAGCGTTTACGCCGACTTCACCGGATCGTCGCCGCAAGTGCCGGGTGGCATCAATACGCCGATCCCCTTCACCAAGGCCTGCGTTTACACGGCCCTTCGGTCAGTGATGCGTGCGGACGTTCCGAACTGCCACGGCTTCACCCGAGCCGTGCACGTGACGGCGCCGAAGGGAACGGTCGTCAACTCCGTCCATCCGGCCCCCACGGGAGCCCGCGGCATCACCGGATACCGGACGATCGACTGCGTCTTCGGCGCGCTTGCCCAGGCGGTCCCCGAACGCGTGGCCGCCGACGGTTCGGGAGGTTCGACGCTGCCGAGCTTTGGCGGCTACGTGAACGGCAAAGCGTTTGTCTTCGCAGAGACCTTCATGGGCAATTGGGGCGGCGCCGCCGACCACGACGGGCAGGAAGGCGTGCCGCACATGGGGGCCAATCAGTCCAACGTGCCGATCGAGATGATCGAGGCCAATTATCCGCTGCGCATTCAGCGCTACGGCATCGTCCCGGACACGGGTGGGGCGGGTCGGCACCGCGGCGGCCATTCGTTGACGCGCGTTTACGAGTTTCTGGCCGACAAGGGTGTGTTTTCTCTCCGCACTGACAAGCGAGCCTTCCCGCCGCACGGCCTGTTCGGCGGCAATCCTGGACGGGCACCCGTTAACCACTTGATCACCGCCAAGGGTACACGCGAACTGCCCGTGTTGGTGACCGAGCCGATCATGCTGGAGAAGGGCGACGTCTTCTTCCACGAGATGGCGTCAGGGGGTGGATACGGCCCCCCGGTGGAGCGCGATCCCGCCTTGGTCCTCGCCGACGTCGTGGACGAGAAGATCAGCGTGGCGCACGCCCGGGAGGCCTACGGCGTAGTAATTGTCGGCGAGCCGCCCCGCGTCGACGCAAATGCTACGGCGGCCGCGCGCCGATCGATGCAGCTATGACGAGTTGTCTCGACTTCTTGCAACTTAGAATTTACGAACGTTGATCATAGTCGCGGCTCCCATGGGAGTTCGCGCATGAGTCAGGGCCTGCTGGTCGACATCGAACCGTCCGGAATTGCCGGCGACGCATCAGAAGCGCAGAAAAGCAGCGAGGCGAGCCGTCACCTCGATCCACTGACAGGTCTGCCGGATCGGCGCTGGCTGCACCAGGCGCTCGCAAACTGCGGTGCAGCGCCTGTTGCTCTGCTCCTCGTCGACCTCGACCGGTTCAAGGCCGTCAACGATACGCTCGGCCATCCAGTAGGCGACCAACTCCTGTGCAAGGTCGTCGAGCGGATGCGGTCTGTGATCCGGGCCTCTGACCTCATCGTCCGCCTCGGCGGCGACGAATTCGCCATTCTTCAGCATACGGATGCAAGTGTCGAAGGTGCCCGCGCGATTGCGACGCGGCTGGTCGATCTCGTTGGCCGCGCTTACCTGATCGACGGTCACCTCGTGAACATCGGCGCGAGTGTCGGAATCGCCATACAGGAAGCTGGAGACAGGACGGACGAGGCCGACGGCGACCAGTTGCTGCGTCGCGCTGACCTCGCTCTCTATCGCGCCAAGGGTGCGGGCCGCGGCTGTCTCCGCTTCTTCAGTGCCGACATGGAGCGCGAAGCGCAGGCCCGCCGCCAGCTCGAAATGGACATGCGGCGCGCTGTGGCGCTCCGCCAGTTTGTGCTTGAATATCAGCCGCAATTCACGCTGGCCGAGCGCCGTCTCCGCGGGTTCGAGGCACTGCTTCGGTGGAACCATCCGACGCACGGCCGGATGGAGCCGAACGACTTCATACCGCTGGCGGAGGAAACCGGCCTCATCGTTGGCATCGGTGATTGGGTCATTCGCACGGCGTGTCAGACCGCCGCCCAGTGGCCGGCCCCGATGACGGTCGCCGTGAACGTCTCGCCGGCACAACTCACGTCCGGCCTCGTCGATCGCGTCGCGACAGCGCTGTCGCGTTCGGGTTTGCCCGCGAACCGCCTTGAGATCGAAATCACCGAGACGGCGCTCTTCGGCAATCCCGAGACGGTGCTTGCCGTTCTCGGCCGCCTGAAGGCGCTCGGCGTCCGCATCGCCATGGACGACTTCGGCACGGGCTGCTCCTCGCTTGGGCATCTCCGAAGCTTTCCCTTCGATCGCATCAAGATCGACCGCTCCTTCGTGATGGATATGATCACCAACCCGAGCGCCGCCGCCATCGTGAGGGCGGTGACAATGCTCGGCCATACGCTCGGCTTCGAGACGACGGCAGAAGGGGTCGAGGAGTTCGCCCACCTGGCCGCGCTCGCAGGAATCGGCTGCACCGACGTCCAGGGCTTTGCCCTCGGCCGTCCTCTGGCCGCCGACTCGCTCGCCGCTTTGTTGCTCGAAAACGTTTGTTCGGAGGCTTCCGCATGAGTCAGGCATTGCACCGCCTCGTCTACTTGAGCCGCAATGAAATGATCGGCACGACCGAGGAGATTGCCGCGGAAGTTCAGCGAATTCTCGCCGTATCGCGCCGCCGGAATTTTTCAGCCGGTATCACTGGCGCCCTGATGTTCAACGCCGGTTGTTTCGCGCAAGTGTTGGAGGGACGTCTCGCCGCCGTCTCCGAAACATTCGAGCGCATCCAGCGCGACCCGCGCCATAGTGACGTCTCGGTCTTGGAGTTCGAGCAGATCTCGGCGCGCAGCTTTCCGGATTGGTCGATGGCTTACGTCGGCCAGAATGATCGCAGCGACGCCATCCTGTCGACACTCGCCGGACTAGGGAGCATCGACGCTGCAGCCTTACGCGCCTCGAGCGTCCTTGAAAATCTTGAACAGATCGTCCGTGACGAAGACGCGCTGATTGCCGTCGGCTGACGCCTCGTTCCCTCGGGAACAGCGGAACGACCGCCGACGCGCCACTCTCGACAAAGCCGGCCTGCAGGTGCCGGACGGCTCGGGCCTCGCCCGATCGAGAGGGAGCGCGTGACATGCTGCGAGCATCGAAGATATCGATTTGTGTCGTTCTCGGGCTCCTGGCGAGCCCCGCATTGGCCGCCAAGACGCCGCGCATTGGCGAGGCAGTCAAAGTCGTCAATGAGGTGCGCGCCGAGTTCGAACGCGACGTGCGCGACTTGGGGCGCGGCGATGCGGTCCACCAGGACGAGACCGTCGAAGTTGGCTCGAATTCAGTCGGCGAGATCGTACTCGACGACAAGACCAAGCTGGCCCTCGGTCCAGGCTCGCGTCTGCTGCTCGACAAATTCGTCTACAACGGCGAGCGCGGCCGCGGCGATATCGTATTCGATCTCGTCAAAGGCACGTTCCGGTTCGTGACCGGCGTGGCCGCCAAGAACTCCTATCGCATCAGAACGCCGACTGCCGCGCTGACGGTTCGCGGGACGATTTTCGACGTCTATATCGACGACAACTCAGGCATGTGGATCCTCTTGATGGAAGGTGCCATCCGCGCCTGCAATGATCAGGGGACGTGCCGGATGCTCGATCGGCCGGGCCAGATCCTGCGGGTGTCGCCGCGCGGCGAGCTTTCTCAGCCGGCCCGCTGGGCCCAGCTTCCTGGACGCCAGGCGCTCGACTTTGACACCGCGTTTCCGTTTGTCGCCACCCCCCCGGGAGTGGATCCCAATCCGACCCTGACCAAGGAAGCGATCCTAGCGAGCGCCGTCCCAACGCGCACGACGCCGAAAGCGCCGACGCCTCCGTCGACGCGCCAGCCGCCGAGCGATCCGCCGACATACAATTCGCCGCGCCCGTCGCGTCCGCCTGCGCTGCGCGAAACTTATGTACCGAAGCGGAAAATCGATCCGGCGCAGATCGAAGCGGCGATCGCTCTCGGCATCGGCATCGCCCGCACCGTCCGCCGGGATCGCGAAGAGAATAGGGCGGATGATTATCCGAGCCACACCCGACGCTGGCCGCGGATGATCGATATGCCGATGCCGCCGATGCGATATCCCGGCGGCGGAAAGTACCGCTCACCAGGATGATTGAAGGAGAACCCCGCGAGCTTCCTCGCGGGGTTCGTCGTTTCGTTCCATTCGCGGACGAACTTCAACGATCGATAAAGGTTTCAATCGTTCACGGACACCAAATCGGCCCCATCGCAATCGACAACTTATCAGCAAAGCAGTATCAACAATATGTGTGATAATCGGTGTTCTGTCGGTCGGTAACGACGGACAGAGTCGCGGTCTCGGGGGAGCCGCAGCGAGAGAACGGAGCGGTCGGGTCCGCCTATCGACCCGTCCGGAAACCGTTCTGCAGGGAGCGGAATGTTCCAAGGCTTTGCGACCGCGGCTTTCGAAAACCACGACGCCGTCCTGGTCGTGGCTGCCGCGCTTGTGGCCATAGTCGGGAGCACGTCAGCGTTCGCCTTTGCCGTCCGTTCCGGTCTCGCGAGCCCGCTGAGGGAGGCCGTGGCCGGACCTCTCCTCGGAATCGCCTTGTGGGCGACCGAGGCCCTTCTTCTCCTGTCGCATGCCACTGAGTTGGAACTGGCATCGACCTGGTTCGAGCCATTGGTCACGTCGCCGATCATTGCCATCGCAGCGGCCACGGCCGGGGTCGTCCTGCTGACGCGCAGTGAAGCCGAGTGGTCGCACGCCCTCGGAGGTGCCGTCATCGGACTGGGAACTGGCGCGGCGACGCACGTGCTTGGGACCATGATGCTGGTCGAGCCGCCCCATGATTTCGTGGCGACCGTGATCTGGGCTGCCGTCGCCATGTCGACTTCGGCCACCGCGGCGCTGCTCAGCCGCATGAGCATCGGCTCAGTGGCGATTGCCGGCGCGGGATTCGTTCAGGCCGCAGCTTTGTTCGTGACGCATTATTGGGACGCACACGGCACGGCTTCCGAACTGGTCGGGCCATCGGATGCGGCAGCCCGGGATGCGCTCGCCCTCGCGATCCTCATGGCTGTTGCAGGCGGCGCAATCATATCGGCTGGTGGTGTTATGCTGATGCGCCGCAGGATGGCGCGAAGGCTGGCAGACGCCGAGCGGCAGCTCTCGGCCGAGCGGCGATTGGCGGCGTCGATGGATGCCGAGACCAGGTCGTCCGTAACGGCCCTTTCTAACTGCCTCGATCTGATGGCAGCGGAACCGCTACCGCTGGCGCAGAGAAGCCGATTGGATACGGCGCGCGCGTTTGCTCGCGAAGTCGATAGTCTCCTGGCTGGTGCCAAGTCGGTGTCGCGCGAACAAGCGGCGCCGACGGTCAAGGCGAGCGGAGGATCGACGCCGGCCGTCAGTATTCTCGTGGCGGACGATTCCGAGGTCCACCGGACGGTAGCGTCAGAAATCCTACGGCGTGCGGGAGCGGCCGTGGTCACAGTCTCCAATGGCCGCGAGGCATTGGCCGCGATGCGTGCGCGCCCCTTCGACGTCGTCTTCATGGACATCGACATGCCGGGCATGGATGGGATCGCGGCAACTCAGGCAGCCCGCCGGGATCAGCGGCTCAGCGAAACCATCATCATCGGATTGACGACCGATGTCGCCGCAGACCGCGCGGAAGCGCTGGACGCCGGCATGGACGACGTCGCCGCGAAGCCGCTCTCGCGAGAGCGCTGCGCGGAGTTGATCGGCGCCTGGTGTCTGCCTCCAGAGCCGTTGCCCGATGACGCGCATTCATCGTCTTCGCGACCCGATGTTGGCTCTGCAAACCCAATGATTCCGGGCTGGGCATCGCGGCCGAGGCCGGGAGTGTAAGTCTAGATTGACATCTTTATCTGTCAATCTTACCGTCGAGGTATGGATCGCCCCGCCACCTCGATCGATAGCCGTCCAGCACCCCTCGCGGTCGTCGAGCTATTGAAGCCGATTACTTGGTTCGCCCCCATGTGGGCCTTCGGTTGTGGCGTGGTTTCCGCCGGAGTTCCGCTCTCGGGGCAGTGGGGGCTGGTGGCGGCCGGAATCGCGCTCTGTGGCCCGCTCGTCTGCGGCACGAGTCAAGCCGTGAACGACTGGTTCGACCGCCATGTCGACGCCATCAACGAACCCAATCGACCCATCCCCTCCGGGCGCATCCCGGGACGCTGGGGCCTGTACATCGCCATCGTCTGGACGGCGCTTTCCCTCCTTGTCGCCGCGTTGCTCGGACCGATCGTGCTGGTCGCCGCCGCGTTCGGGCTCTTCCTTGCCTGGATCTACTCGGCGCCGCCTCTGCGCCTGAAACAAAACGGCTGGTGGGGGAATACGGCGGTCGCGGCCTGCTACGAAGGCCTGCCGTGGTTCACGGGTGCGACCGTCATGCTCGGCACGCTGCCCGACTGGCGCATTCTCATCTCCGCGGCGCTCTACAGTTTCGGTGCGCACGGCATCATGACCCTCAACGACTTCAAGTCGGTCGAGGGCGACACGCGCCTCGGCCTGCGCTCGCTGCCAGTTCAACTGGGTGTGACGCGCGCAGCGCGCCTCGCGTGCGTGGTTATGGCCGCTCCTCAGATCATCGTGATCGGCCTGCTGATCAGCTGGGGGGCACCGGCTCACGCGGCAGTCGTCGGCGCGCTGCTGCTGACACAGCTCTGGCTGATGGCGAAGTTGCTCGACGACCCTAAGGGCAAGGCGCCCTGGTACAATGCGACCGGGACCAGCCTCTATGTGCTCGGCATGCTCGTGACGGCCTTCGCACTGCGCGCAATCGGCGGGGAGGTTTGAGATGCGTCCCATCGGCTGGATCGGCATCGTGCGGCTCGGGCTGGTGCAGACGGCTCTCGGCGCCATCGTCGTGCTCACGACCTCGGCCATGAACCGCATCATGGTCGTCGAAATGGCGTTGCCGGCCGTCGTGCCCGGCCTGCTCGTCGGCCTCCATTATGCGCTGCAGGTTCTGCGTCCGCGCTGGGGCTACGGGTCCGACCAGGGCGGGCGCCGCACGCCTTGGATCGCCGGCGGCATGGTCGTCCTCGCGCTCGGCGGGTTCATCGCCTCTGTCGGGACCGCCTGGATGGCGACCCGACCGCTCGCCGGGACGATGCTCTGCATGCTGGCATTTCTGCTGATCGGAACCGGGGTGGGTGCCTGCGGAACCAATCTGCTCGCTCTTCTCGCGACCCGCGTGAAGCCCGCCAATCGGGCCCCAGCCGCAACGATCGTATGGCTCATGATGATCGCCGGCTTCATCGTGACGTCCGCAATCGGCGGTCAGATGCTCGATCCCTTTTCACCGTCGCGGCTCGTCGCGTTCACCGGCGCGACGTGCGCCATCTCGGTCATCGTCACACTGCTCGCGCTCTGGGGTGTCGAGGGATCGGCGACGCCGGCGACCGCCGAGAGAGAGCGCCCGGTCCGTGAGGCACCGTTCCGAGACGCGCTGGCCGAAGTGTGGTCCGAGCCGCAGTCACGCAAGTTTGCGATCTTCATCTTCGTCTCGATGCTCGCCTACAGCGCCCAGGACTTGATTCTCGAGCCTTTCGCCGGCCACGTGTTCGCGATGACCCCCGGTCAGTCGACAAAGCTCGCGAGCATCCAGCACTCGGGCGTCTTTGCCGGCATGATCCTCGTGGCGATCGCAGGAAATCTCGCGCGAGGTACCGCGTTCGGCTCCCTGAAAGCCTGGACAGTCGTCGGCTGCCTCGGCTCGGCCGCAGCGTTGGCGAGCCTCGTGCTCGGCGCGGCCGTTGGACCGGGCTGGCCGATTGCCGCTTCCGTCTTCGCACTCGGGTTCGCCAACGGCGCCTATGCCGTTGCCGCGATAGGCTCGATGATGGGCTTTGCCGCGAGCGGCGCTGAAAGCCGCGAAGGAACCCGTATGGGTCTCTGGGGAGCGGCACAGGCCATTGCCTTCGGGATCGGCGGTTTCGCCGGGGCAGCAGCAGTCGACATCCTCCGCGCGCTGCTCGCGGCACCGGCTGCCGCCTACGGAACTGTTTTTGCGCTCGAAGCGGTGATGTTCCTCGTCGCCGCGGTACTCGCCGCCCGTGTCACGACGACGGTTGGCACCGCTTCGACATCCAAAGAGCGCCGCACATTCAGCCTCGCCACCGAACCTGTCGGGAGATGACAATGGCACGCCGCGAAGCATTCGATGTCGTGGTGGTCGGCGGTGGGCCGGCTGGTGCGACGGCCGCCGACGACCTGGCGCGCCAGGGCTACGAGGTCCTTCTGCTCGATCGCGCGGGCCGCATAAAGCCCTGCGGCGGCGCGATCCCTCCGCGGGCCATCCGCGACTTCTCCATCCCCGATCACTTGCTCGTCGAGAAGGTCACGACGGCGCGGATCATTTCGCCCTCCGAACGCCATGTCGACATGGAGGTCGATGGCGCCCGCAAGCTCGGTTACGTCGGCATGGTCGACCGTGACGTGTTCGACGAGTGGCTGCGTCAGCGGGCTGCGCAGAATGGCGCGACCCGGCGGACCGGCACGTTCGAGCGGATCGATCGCGACGAAAACGGCCGCGCCGTCGTCGTCTATCAGCAACCGGAAAAGAGCGAGTTCTCGAGTGTCACCGCACGAATGGTGATAGGTGCCGATGGGGCGAATTCGTCAGTGGCTCGCGCGGCCGTACCCGATGCCCGCAAGCGTCCGTTCGTCTTTGCCTATCATGAAATCATCAAGTCGCCGGTCGACGCCCCCGACTTCGCGGCGCAGCGCTGCGACGTCTACTATGACGGGCGCCTGTCGCCCGACTTCTACGCCTGGATTTTCCCCCACGGATCGACGATCAGCGTGGGGACCGGCTCGATGCACAAGGGATTTTCGCTCAAGGGGGCCGTCGCCGACCTCCGGGCTCGGACCGGACTAGACGAGGTCGAGACCATCCGCCGGGAAGGTGCACCGATCCCGTTGAAGCCGCTGAAGCGCTGGGACAACGGGCTCGACGTACTGCTCGCCGGCGACGCCGCGGGTGTCGTCGCACCGGCTTCGGGCGAAGGCATTTATTACGCGATGCTCGGTGGGCGTCTTGCCGCCGACGCCGTCGACGAAGCCCTCGGCAGCGAAGATGCCCGTGCCCTCGGTCTGGCCCGCAAGCGGTTCATGAAACAGCACGGTCGCGTCTTCATGATCCTCGGGATGATGCAGTACTTTTGGTACGCCAACGATCGCCGCCGCGAGCGCTTCGTGACGATGTGCGCCGATCCGGATGTGCAGCGGCTGACATGGCAGTCGTACATGAACAAGGAACTCACGCGCTCCGATCCGATGGCGCATGTCCGCATCTTCTTTCGCGATGTCGCGCACCTCTTCGGGATGGTCAAGCCGGGATGAGGAAGCGGCAGCCATGGCAATCCGCGCAACCATCGGCCAGCCTTGTACCCGCCCGCTTACGGCGCGGTCAGCGGGCCGGTGCGTGACGAACGATGAGCGTGCTCGAGCAAGCCTTCGTATCGGGCCGCATCGTCGACCTCATCTTGATGCTGGTCATGGCCGAAGCGATCGGTCTCGTCGTTCTATGGACCTTTGCGCGGCGTGGAGTTCCGCCACGGGCGCTGCTCGCCAACCTCGTCTCCGGAGCGGCCTTGATGCTCGCCGTCCGCAGCGCCCTTCTCGACGCCCCTTGGACGCAAGTAGCGGCCTTCCTCTCCCTGTCCTTCCTCGCCCATCTGGCCGATCTCGCCGGCCGCTGGCGCTCCTAATCGGAGACTGACCGATGTCGCTCAATGGCCATCTGAATGGGACGAGCTTTCCGAACACGCATCACCCACGGGGCGCAATGGCTCATTCAGGCGTACGAACATCGCGCCCCGTATTTCCGTTCTCCGCGATCGTCGGTCAGGACGAAATGAAGTTGGCACTCCTGCTTGCCGCCATCGATCCCACGATCGGCGGCGTGCTCATCCTGGGCGACCGTGGCGCCGGTAAGTCGACGGCGGTGCGAGCCCTTGCAGCGCTGTTGCCGCCGATCGAAGTCGCCGCCGGCTGCCCGTACCATCGTGCCCCCGACGCGGCCGGTGCCTGCGTCGCGGGGTGCCCCGTCTGCGACGGCGATCCGGTTGCGGCGGAGATCACCACTCCGGTGGTCGATCTTCCGCTCGGCGCCACCGAGGACCGGGTCGTCGGCGCACTCGATCTCGAGCGCGCGCTCGCCAATGGCGAGAAGGCCTTCGAGCCCGGACTGCTGGCCAGAGCGCACCGCGGCTTCCTTTACATCGACGAGGTAAACCTGCTCGAGGACCATCTCGTCGATCTGCTGCTCGACGTGGCGGCCTCGGGTGAGAACGTCGTCGAACGGGAAGGCATCGGCGTCCGCCATCCGGCACGGTTCGTCCTTGTTGGCAGCGGTAACCCCGAAGAAGGCGAACTGCGCCCCCAATTGCTCGACCGTTTCGGCGTGGCCGTCGAAGTCCGCACGCCCGCCGATGTGGCAGAGCGCATGGAAGTCGTCCGTCGCCGTGACGCCTTCGAGCGCGATCCCGCCGCCTTCGTCGCCCGCTGGCAGCCGGACGAAGAAAAGCTCAGACATCGGCTCGTCGCCGCCCGTGCACGCCTGCAGTCGATCGAGATGCCTGACGAGACACTCGAGCGGGCCGCGCGACTTTGCATGGCGCTCGGAACGGATGGTTTACGCGGCGAGTTGACGCTCATGCGCGCCGCCCGTGCGCTCGCCGCCTTCGAAGGTGCTGCGGCGGCCGGCGATGCCGCACTGAAGAAAGTCGCGGCCCCGGCGCTTCGCCACAGGCTGCGTCGCAATCCGCTGGACGACGCCGGCTCGGGTGTGCGCGTCGCACGCGCGGTCGAGGAGGTTTTCGCGGGATGACAGGGTCCGACCCTGAGCGCACGTCGACCGATCCGGTGACCACCTGGGCCGATGCGCTTATGGCTGCCCGCCTGATCGCGATCGACCCTGAGGGTCTTGGCGGCGTCATCATCCGTGCGCGGCCGGGACCCGTCCGCGAGACGTGGCTGGATGCCCTGAGAAGGCTGCTGCCGCGTGCGGCCCCGATGCGCAAGCTGCCGGCCCACGTGACCGACGACCGCCTCCTCGGCGGCCTCGATCTCGCCGCCACGCTGCGGGCCGGTCGCCCGGTCGCCGAGCGCGGTTTGCTTGCCGAGGCCGATGGCGGTGTGGTCGTTGCGCAAATGGCCGAGCGCATGTCGTCGGCGACGGCAGCGCGGCTCGCCGCCGTCCTCGACACCCGCGAGGTCGCGGTCGAGCGCGACGGCCTGACGCTCCGCCATCGATCGACGTTCGCGCTCGTCGCGGTGGATGAAGGTATTGCCGATGACGAGCGAGCAGCGGAAGCGCTCGCCGATCGGCTAGCCTTCCGCCTGGCGCTCGATGCCATTCCACCGAGCATCGCCGCGCCCCCCGACGAAGACAGCTATCGGATCGAAACGGCCCGTGCGCTGCTTTCGGCCGTAGCGGTTTCGGAGGAAATCCTCGGCGCACTCGCCCGTGCCGCCGAAGCACTCGGCGCGCGCTCGATGCGTACTCTGTTGCTCGCCGTCCGGGCCGCCGCGGCCGCTGCCGCGCTCGACGGACGCCGGATCGTCGAAGAGCAGGACGCAGCGCTCGCGGGACGCCTCGTGATTGCGCCGCGGGCGACGGCGTTGCCTGCTCCGCCGGAGCAGGAGGATACCGAGCCACCAAACCCTCCGCCGAACGAGCCGCCGACGGACACCCCTGAGAACGAGCAGGACGCACAAGGCGATCCTCCGAACCTCGACGACATCATTCTCGCGGCCGCATCGGCCATGCTGCCGCCGGGTCTGCTCGCGCGCACGGCTGCCCTCGCGCGGCGCCGCGGCGGAGATGCCGCCGGCAAGGCAGGCGACGTGCGTCAGGCCGAGCGTCGCGGCCGCCCGGTCGGAACGGTGCGGGGCGATCCGCGGACGGGCAAGCGCCTGTCGCTGGTCGCCACGCTCAGGACGGCGGCACCCTGGCAGGCCATCCGGCGTCGGACGAATACCAGCGGGCGTCGCATCGTCGTCGTTCCGGATGATTTTCGCGTCCGCCGCCTCAAGCATCCGACCGAGACGACGGCGATCTTCGTGGTCGATGCCTCGGGATCCTCGGCTCTCCACCGCCTTGCAGAAGCGAAGGGCGCAGTCGAGCTTCTGCTCTCCGAGTGCTACGTCCGTCGTGATCAGGTCGCCGTGCTCGCATTCCGCGGCAAGGGACCGGAGCTTCTGCTGCCGCCGACCCGGTCGCTGGTCCGCGCCAAGCGCAGTCTCGCGGGTCTTCCGGGGGGAGGCGGCACGCCGCTCGCGTCCGCCATCGATGCGGCGGCGACGTTGGCAGACGCGATCCGCCGCAAGGGCCAGACCCCGGTGGTCGTGCTGTTGACCGACGGGCGGGCCAACATCGCCCGTGACGGCAGTGCTGGCCGCCAGAAGGCCCACGCCGACGCTCTTGCCGCTGCACGACAGGTCCGCGCGGCCGGCTTCCGTGCGCTCCTTGTCGACACGGCGCCGAAGCCGCAGGAAACGGCTCGCGCCATTGCGGGTGAGATGAACGCAACCTACTTGCCGCTTCCCTACGCGGGCGCTGCAGGCGTGTCGGCAGCGGTCCGGGCGACCCTCGACGTCACGGCGGCCGACGCCGCAAGACTATGACCGGCCGGCTTGATTGGACGCGCGACGGCCATGATTGGCCGAACCGGGAGTCGAGCCATTTCGAGCATGCGGGCGGGCTGCGCTGGCATGTGCAACGCATGGGCGCGGGACCGGTCGCTCTTCTCCTTCATGGGACCGGCGCCTCCACGCATTCCTGGCGATCGTTCGCGCCGCTGCTCGCACGCCATTGCGATGTGGTCGCCCCCGATCTCCCGGGGCACGGCTTCACCGATACGCCGCCGGCTCACCGCCTCTCGTTGGCCGGAATGGCGGATGCCATCACCTCACTCGTCCGCAAGCTGAGTATAGATGTCCGTATTGCAATCGGTCATTCGGCCGGCGCCGCAGTTCTGACGCGCATGGCCCTCGACGAGCAGTTGAAGCCGGACCGGATCGTCGCCATCAACGGCGCTTTCCTTCCATTCCGCGGCGTGCCGGGTCGCGTATTCCAGCCGCTCGCCCGGATGCTGGCCGGGACGGCCATCGTGCCGCAGTGGTTCGCACGGCGCGCCGCCGATCCCCGCCTTGTCGGTCGCCTGCTCGAGAGTACCGGCTCGAACCTGGAGCCGAGCGGTGTCGAACTCTATCGGCGCCTCGCGCGAAATCCGGTCCACGTCGCCGGCGCGCTGGCGATGATGGCGAATTGGGATCTTCCGGGTCTAGCTCGTGACCTCCCCCGACTTCGGTCGCCGCTGTCGCTCGTCGTCGGCGGCAACGACGGCACCGTGCCCGCGACGGAAGCGTTCCGTGTCCGCGAGTTGGTGCCGCAGGCCACCGTTCATTACCTCCGCGGCCTCGGCCACCTTGCACACGAGGAGCGTGCAACCGAGGTCATCGACCTCGTTCTGCAGATCACCGGATTGCAACAAGACGTGTCGACGGAGGCACGCTAATCCGACCGATCAGGCACTGCGTTCCCATTCCAGCGACATTACGCAATGTGGGTTCCGCCGCGCGCGGAGGGTAGGATGCCGCTCGGATCGATCGCCCGCCGGCCGCGGGCAGTGCTGTGATGGCTCGCGAGGGGCGAACGCATGAACTTGCCGCAAAACCATCCACAGAGGTTCGACCTCAACAACGAGGTTCATGCACGCCCGCCCGAGGCTTTGACGGGTCCACTGCGCGTCTCCTACATCGCGCTTTACGGCGCACGGCGCGACGAGGATATGGAGCCGGTGCGCCAGCTCGCACGACAGTACGGCGCCCCGACACCCGAGCCCGGCACGAGCCATTACACCGCGCACTTTGGTCAGTTCCGCCTGCGCTGGGAACGCCATACCGAATTTGCCCGCTACATGTTCATCGTGCCGGGTGTCTCCGGCGCGATGTTCGACGATCCGGCGATTTCGCAGGTTCCGAAGGAATGGATCTCGACCCTGCCGGGCCAGACGATCGCTGCCGCACATGCGGTGCTCGTCAAGGCCTCCGATCAGGCGACGGAGTATGATGAGGTAGCTACGCGTCACTTCGGTTCGAACGTGATGATCGGGTCGGCCATCGCGGGCGGCGCAGGCCTCGCCCTCACCGACTTCCGAATCCATGGCGACGGCTTCAGCCGGTTCTATATCGAGGACCGCGGCATGACGCCGTGGCAAGGCGGGCGCATTGTCCAGCGCCTGCTCGAGATCGAAACCTACCGGATGATGGCGCTGCTCGCACTGCCCGTCGCCCGCGAACTCGCTCCGTTCCTGCGGCAGTCGGAGAAAGAACTGGCCGAGATCACGAGCGCCATCAGTCAAGCCGCGGATACCGACGAGCCTCTTCTTCTCAATCGGCTGACACAACTCGAAGCGCTCATCGAAGGCCGGTATACGGAGAATCACTACAGGTTCAGTGCTGCGCGCGCCTATTACGAACTCGTGCAGCAGCGCATCGACGAATTGCGTGAGGAGCGGATTCGCGGACTTCAAACGCTGAAGGAATTCACCGAGCGCCGTCTCGCTCCGGCGATGGCAACGTGCGAGTCCGTCGCCGAGCGCCAGGATACGTTGTCCGAACGGGTCGCACGCGCCACGCAGTTGCTCTCGACCCGCGTCGACATCACCCGATCGCGGCAGAACCAGGACCTGCTCGCGTCGATGAACCGGCGCGCCAAGATGCAGCTGCGGCTGCAGGAGACGGTCGAGGGGCTGTCGGTCGCTGCTGTCTCCTATTACATCGTCGGCCTGGTTGGGTATTTGGCGAAGGGTTTGGCCGCCACCGGCCTCCCGATCAATTCCGAGGTCGCTATGGGCGCGAGCCTGCCGTTCGTCGTAGTGCTGGTCGCACTCGGCATAGGCCGATTGCGTCGGGGCAAAACGCCGCGAAAGGCAACGGTTTCGAAGCCCGAAGGGTGACGGGTCCTGACGCGCGGAACGTAATCCGTGACAGAAGCGCCGATAGCAAAACGCCGCCGCTGGTGAGCGGCGGCGTTGATTGAGCGAGAGATGATCAGCGGGCCTTGGTCGCCGGCAGCAACTTCGAGAAGGTTTGCACCTGCGACTGGCCGAATGCACCGAGCTCTACGGACCGTCCGCTGACCGGATCGTCGACGGTCACGCGGCCATCGGACCACCGGGTGATGCGATAGGGCTGATCCTTGGCGCCGTTGACGAGACCGCGCTCGATCTCGAGTCCATGCGCGACGCTGCGGACGAACGCGTTCGTCTCGTGGGCATAGCTGCCGAGTACCTGCCCTGTTTTCGCGTCCGAGATCAGGATCGCGCCATCGGTCCCCGTGCCGAAGCGGACATCGCGCGTCACGACGCTGTCGGAATCGGGCACCCAGTCCATTTTGTTGCCCGTCAGACGGCTGAAGGCCGCGAGAGCGAATGTGAAAACGATAAGGGCGGCCGCACCGTAAAGCGCGGCTTTCGGAAAGGGCTGCGGCCGCGTGGCGTGTTGGGCGCTCATGATGCAGCCCCTCCCAGCTCTATCCCGCCGCCGATCGGCGGTTGGCGGACGGCCGCTTCGGCGCGCGCCGCCTGCGGCACGACCGGAGCAACCGGAAGTTCGTTCGAGACGCTGCTCGTCAGAGCGCGACCGAGAACGTCGGCGACCCGCTCCGGATCGGACAATCCCACCAGCAACGGATGCGGCGGGAAGAACTTCGTCGGTCGCACGTGCGGCCAGAGCGCGAGATACGCGACGCGATGATCCGGTACGAGCTCAAGCGCGATCTCGCCTCGCCCGTCCCGCCGCTTGGCGACACCCGCGGAACGAATGGTCCCGAACGGGATGTTGACGGTGATTGGCAGCGCCACCCCGGATCGGACGATCAGGCGTTGGCTGGTGATCGTGTAAACGGTCGACCGCGCATAGGCCCACGCGAGCAGACCGAGCAGCCCGAGGGCCACGGCCGCGACCGGAACGAGCTCCAGCGCATAGGAGAGCGCCGCGCCGAAGCCCTTGTCCGCGCTCATCGCGTCGGCGATGCGCCAGACCACGAGCAGGCCGAAGTAGGCGAGCACCGGTTTGAAGAAGAGCGACCGCCAGGCGAGCGCCACGGGCCCGGGCGACCCCTGCCACAGGATGACTTCACCCTGTGGCAAGGCCTTCGGCACGCCGGGGATCGGCTCAAAGGCGAAGTCGTCATGACTCATGACTTGATGTCCGGCCGGAACTTGTTGAAGAACTGCCCGCCTGCGTAATAGGCGGAGATCTGATCTTCTTCGAGGCGCGTCACCTGATCGGCATTCTTGGTACGCGGCACCGCGGCGAACTGATCGGCACGCAGCGAGCTGACCCGGATGTACGGCAGCTTCTGACCGGTCGGGAACAGCGAGCTGGTGACAAGCGTCGTCATAGCCACGGGCACGAGGAGGGCACCGGTGCCGCTGCCACCCGAGATGCTGATTTCCATGTAGCGGATCATCACCTCACCGCGGTCGACCCAGAGGTCCGAGATCGTGCCGGCTACTTTGCCATCACCGGCTATCACCTGGAGGCCCCGAGGATCGACGTCACCCGGGATCACGTTCATGTCGCTGAAAGCGCGCAGCGGCACGATCTTGTTATGGCCTTCGAACGTGCGATCGGGAACGTCGTCACGCAGCGCATAGGCGGCCGGACCAAAAGGCTCCGTCAGCGGATTGCCGGTCGGCTCGTAGGGCGCGCCGTCGACGCTCGACGTGCGCCGACCGTTGAAGCGCGGCTCGTTGACCATGGCGCGCGGCGCCTGCGTCGTCCCACCGCCTGGCAGCTTCCAGATCTTCGGCGGCGGCATCCACCACGCGCTGTCGGTGCGCGGCTGGCCGGTGATGTCCGACTCGAGCGGATAACCTTCGCGACGATCCTCGCGTCGCAGGTAGAGGATCAGGCCTGCGAAGAAGATCCAGAACGCGTAGAGCACGACCTGGGCCACATCGATGTGGCTCGTGATGGCGCCTGTCAACATGTGTCAGCCTCCAAGGGCAGTGGGCACTTATCCAGGTAGCTCGGCCAGGCCGAACCGCTGCGAACTCGCATCGGACGGACTGGCTCCGAGTGGGCGAACGAGTGGACCGATCGCGACCAGGGCCGCGAACAGGAAGAAGATTTCGACGTGATAGACGATGCTGTAACCCGTCGATGCCTCGGTCAGCGCCGGGCCGAGTGATCCGGCGAGGGCGAGTTCCGAGAAGATGTCGCGCAGCGCGCCGCCGATGGCGATGGCAACGCCGGCGGCCGTCGCCTGCACGGCGCCCCACGCACCGAGCGCGAGGCCGCTTTCGCCGCTGCCCGCGAGCGCCATGGCCGCGGTGAGTGTGCCGACGGCGAAGAGGCCGCCTCCGAAGCCGATCAGGAACGTCCCGATGCGGAACAATAGCGCCGAGTCGAGCGGTGCGGCGAAGATGACGGCTGAGAAGGCACAGAGGCCGACGAGTGCACCCATCGCCGCGAAGCGGCAGGGGTCGGAGCGATGGTCGAGCCAGCGCGCAGCGAGCGCAAAGGCCGCGAGGGCGCCGAGCGCCATGATGGCGGTCAGCGTCGTCGTAGCGCCCACTTCGAGATGGAGGATCTGGCCGCCGTAGGGTTCGAGCAGGATATCCTGCATGCTGAAGCCGGCGGTGCCGAGTGCGACGGCGACCAGGAGACGGCTGGCGCGACCGCCGCTGGTGAAGGCCTGCCACGCCGCGCGGAACGACTGCCGCTTGCGCTCTTCCTTCGCACGATTGACGTCGAGCGGCTCCTGCTTCCAGAGCGCAATGCTGTTCAGGATCACCGTCACCACGGCGGTGCCCTGGATGCATTGGACGAGACGCGTCGGCGAGAAATCGGTGAGGATCCAGCCGAGAATAATGGCGCTCACGGCCATGCCGAGCAGCAGCGTGACGTAGAGCAAGGCGACGACCCGCGGCCGATTCTCGGGCTTTGCGAGATCGTTGGCGAGCGCGAGGCCGGCGGTCTGCGTCGTATGCAGCCCTAGTCCGACGAGCAGGAACGCGAGAGCGGCTGCGGCCTGACCGAACATTGCCTTGGCCGGGTCGTCCATCGACAGGACGAGCAGCGAAAACGGCATGATCGCCAAGCCGCCGAACTGCATCATCGTTCCGAACCAGATGTAAGGAACGCGACGCCATCCGAGAGCGGACAAATGACGATCCGAGCGGAAACCGATGAAGGCACGAAGCGGCGCGAAAACGAGCGGCAGCGCCACCATCAGCGCGACGATCCAGGTCGGCACGCCGAGTTCGACGATCATCACGCGATTGAGCGTGCCGTTGAGCAGCACCAGCGCCATTCCGACGGAAACCTGGAACAGCGACAGCCGCAGAAGACGCGACAGCGGCAGGTCCACCGTCGCCGCGTCGGCGAACGGCAGGAACTGCGGGGCAAGCCGTGTCCAGCGGAAATAGGCCGTGCTGCCGGGTAGCTTCATAGCTCCTGCGCCTCTTCGAGAGCCTGATCGCCCAGGAAAGACCACCAGACCGGGGCGCAAGGCACCCCAGGGCTCTCTTCCCAGAACGATAAAACCCGCCGTGCTCGAATGTCAATCATTTTGGACGTTCCATACAGTTGACATTGAGGTCTACGTGGCGACGAGGGGTTCGGATTTCTCGAGGTCGACCGGGCGCGTGCCGTGCCATGTCCCCCGCGTGTCGGCGATGGCGAACCGCGCAAAGAGGTCCTCCTTGAACCATCCCCTCGTTTTGGCGGCGCGGATGGCGTCGGCGTGTGCACCGCTCTTGTAGGCGAAGCGGTGCATCGTCTCGACGTCGGGCCAGATCGAGAAGGTCACTTGGTGGACCCAGGGGATCTCGCCGAGGCCGATGGCGAAGTTGGCGCCCATGTCGGCGACGAGGCTGTCGCTGACGGACGGAACGGCCTTCCAGAAGTCGAACAGCCCAGCGGACTTGATGGTGGCGCGCGTCAGCACACCGAGGGGCCGAGGCATAGCCTCTTGACGGGTCGGCACGAAAGGTTCCTGGCCGTCCCACTGTCCCATCGCATGGATGGGCGTGAGGAATGCGGTGAAGCTTTCCTCCGCATGATCGCGATATCGGCGGAAGACGTCGGCTTCGGCCCATGCAAGTCGGGCGGCGTCGAGTGAGGGCCACGTCGCGAGAATGGCATAGACGCCGAAGTTCGGCCGCGGATGGAAACTCGCCCCACTGCCGCTGCCGAACAGCTTGTGGAAGCCGATGCCGGGGATCCGCGCGAGAGGCGCGCGTGCCATCTGCATCTGCGTAAAGGCCCACGTGCGGTTCACTGCGCCAGCGAATCGGAAGGTCGAGAGGGTGACGGTCTGCATGGCGGATCAGCGAAATGTGCGGGGCATGCGGAAGGGCAGCATGAATTTGACGATAGGGAGAGAGAACCGGTCGAGCGATAAGCTTTCGTGGACGGCCATCGTGCGCTCGCCGAAAACACGAACTCCGACCACGGAGCGCGCGTAGAACGGCGTATCCTCGAGCGTCCGGCAGACCGCAGCCTCGCCGTTTTCGGCCTGCGTCCGTCGCGGCATGCGCCAGATCGGCGCGCGTGCGAGGTCGACGGCCGGCGGCGGCGCGACCAGTTCCGCGCGGCCCGTCTTGTCGAAACGAAGTCCGAGCGAGAACGGCGAGCCGTCCCTGCGCACGCCGTCATAGAGAACGGCCGCCCCATCGCCGAGGTCGCAACGCGACCAGTCCCAGCGACTGAAGCCCGCCTCGAGCGGCTCGGCACCGTAATTGGTGTCGAGATAGCCCGAACCGCGCCATGAGAGGCCCGGATCGTCGAAGGTGACTTCGACGCGGGCACGCGGTGCGAGCGGCCACCAGTTGTGCCGGCCCCGCTCGTCGAGTTCGAATGGCCGGTCCGTCAGTACTTCAGGGAAGAGACGGATGCGCCCGCGCACGCGGCGTGGCATTGGCGCGGCCACCTCGTCGATGTCGATCGTCAGCCCGTCGTCCGACCAGTCGAGCCGGCTCGGCCCGATCTCGCAGGTCCTCCGGGAGCGGACGAGTGCCGACGCCCGCCGCTCCGTCATCGTCCAGCGGTACTGCCCCGGACTGTAAAGTGCGACGTTGAGAGCGGTGTGATCCGTCGGCTTGGTTCGGCCGGACCACGCGTAGTAGGGTGAGAATACGCTGCCAACGAAGGCGATGATCGTCAGCCCGTGGCGGCCGTCGTCGCTCAGTGCATCGACGTACCACCAGACGTAGCCGCCCGCCGGAACGTCGGCATCGAACCGCGGTCCGCCTTCAGGGTCGCCACCGCCAGGCGTCCCGAGAGGGCCGCCATCGGTACGCCCGGCCCAGGATGAACGCTCCCACCTGCCAGATAGAGGCCCGGGATGCGCGTCTTCGCTCCCGCTCTTTGGAAGGACGCTGCCCAGCTGTGCGCGTTGCGTCCATAGAGGGCCCCGCCCGTCCCGGGAAACAGCGCCTCGAAATCCCTCGGCGTCACGATTGTCGTGGCGTCCGTCGGAAGCGACATCGTGAGGCCCGATTGGCCGAGCAGAGCCAGCATGTCCGCCTGACATTGTTCGATCTCCCTGGACATCAGTCCACCGGATGACAGATCGCCGATCGCCGGCGCATTGACGAGGCACAAGAGCCGCTCGGCTTCGCCGCTCCCAAGGCCGCGGTCGTCGCGGTCCTCGGCGCAGATGTAGACCGTCGGCTGCTGCGGGATCCGCCGCTTGCGGAAGATCATTTCGAACTCCCCCGCGTAGTCGTCGGAAAAGAAGACGTTATGTCGGACGAGCGGAAAGCCTTTCGGGCGCGTCGCGATCGCGAACGTCACGGCCGAGAGCGAGCGGGCGTGATAGGGAACGTCTGCGGTGGTGCCGGCGACGGAAGGCCCGAGCAACGACTTGGAAAGCGCCGCCGCATCGCCGTTGAAGACGACGGCGTCGGCGGCATGAAACTGGCCGTCTGCCGTGGCGACGCCGCTGACGCCGCTGCGCGACGTTTCGATCCGCGTGACGGCCGTCTCGAACTGCACACTGGCGCCGGCTTCGATCGCCAGATCGGCGAGCACGCGCGCGAGCCGCGCCATGCCGCCATCGATCAGCCACACGCCTTCCTGTTCGACGTGTGCGATCAGCATCAACATGGCCGGCGCGGAGAAGGGCGACGAGCCGACGTAGGTGGCATAGCGGCCGAACAACTGGCGAAGGCGCGGATCGCGGAACAGTTTGCCAAGGGCCTGCCAGAGGGTCGTCTTCGGATTGACGAGCGCGAGGCCGCTGGCGTCATGGCGCACGATGCGGCCGACGAGACTGAGCGGATTGGGTTTGCCCGCGTTGATGAAGGTCGGCCACAGCGTCTCGTAGAGGCGGCCTGAGACCCGGCAGAACTCGCGGAAATCCGAAGCGGCGGCCGGCCCCGCGAAGGCGCCGACTGCGTCCTCCGACCGGGCTCGGTCGGCGAAAAGATCAAGCCGCGAGCCGTCCGTCCAGGCGTGCCGCGCCAGGATCTCGACGGGCGAAAGGGTAACGAGACGGGCGAAGTCGAGGCCGAGGTCATGGAATAGGCGGTCGAACACCCACCGCATGGTGAAGACAGTGGGCCCGGCGTTGACCGGCCGCCCTCCCGCCAGAACGGTCCGCATCTTTCCACCCGGCGCCGCGGCCTTCTCGAACACGGTGACGTCGTTGCCGCCCCGCGCGAGTTCGAGGGCAGCCACAAGACCTCCAATGCCGGCTCCGACGACGACGACCTTCAAGGAAGCGATCTCCAACCCAACTGGGATTTGGCGCCTTCCTTGCCATAACCGTCAAGACAATTGTACACTTTAGACCGTCAACAAAAATAACCAGACATGCGGCCGTGTGAGTGGCCGCTAGCGGATCGCGTCTCATGGCACTGCTTCAGGAAGTCGGCGACCGGTTACGCTCCCTGCGAGACCGATTGATCGCCGATCCGAGGACGCGTCGGCTGGTAGCGGCGTTTCCGCTGACGCGACCGATCGCGCGGCGCAAGGCGCGCCAGCTGTTCGATCTGATGGCGGGTTTCGTCTACACGCAGGTGCTCCTGGCGTGCGTGCGCCTCGAGGTGTTCGAGAAGGTCGCGGCAGAGCCGAAGTCCGTGTCGAGTCTCGCCCCACTCCTCGGGCTGACGCCGGAGGCGACGCAGCGGCTCGTCGATGCGGCCGTCTCCCTCGATCTTCTCGATCGTCGCGGGGGTGGCGCAATCGGCCTCGGCGAATTGGGGGCGGCGCTCGTCGCCGATCCGGGCCTCAAGGCCATGATCGAACACCACGCTCTTCTATATGCCGACTTGGCGGACCCGGTCGCTCTCCTGCGCGGAGAGGTGGCAGAACCCAAGGTCGGCCGCTATTGGGCCTACGCAACGTCGGATGCGCCCGCTGGCCTTCAGTCGGGTGAAGTGGCCTCATATTCCACGCTGATGTCGCTGTCTCAGACGCTGATCGCGGGCGAAGTGCTCGACGCGTATCGCATCGGGCGCCATCGGCACTTGCTCGATATTGGCGGCGGGGAAGGCACGTTTTGTCTCGCAGCCGCCGAGCGGGCGCCGACGCTTGCCCTCACCCTGTTCGATCTTCCGCCAGTCGCCGATCGGGCGCGTCTGCGCTTCGAGAAGGGCGGCATTGCGAACCGTGCACGCGCCGTCGGCGGCAGCTTTTTCGACGACGCTTTGCCGACTGGCGCCGACGTCGCCTCTCTGGTTCGCGTGATCTACGACCACAACGACGATGCAGCTATGCGCATCCTGCGGGCGGCGCACGCGGCACTTCCTGCGGACGGCACGTTGCTTCTCGCCGAGCCGATGGCCGGGACGCCCGGTGCCGAACCGATCGGCGAGGCATACTTCGGCTTTTATCTCCTGGCGATGCAGAGCGGCCGCGCGCGCCGGCCCGAGGAACTCGCAGGCATGCTCGCGGCGGCCGGCTTCCGCGAAAGCCGTCTCGTCGCGACGCGTCTGCCCCTGCAAACCCGCCTGATCATCGCGCGGCGTTAGGCAATTTTCTCCGAAGTTGACCTCCCACAGTCAAACGATCAAAAAACACGCACCGAGTGTAAGTCCGGATTGACATAATAAAGCGTACAGTTAAAGTGACAGTTGGTCGCCGACACAAGTCGGTACCTCGGAGCTTCACATCGTGACCGCTGACATCAACACGACGGCCGTGGTCCTCGAGGAGCCGAAGCGTCTCGTTCTTGGGAACGTCGCGCTCACGCCGCCCGGGGATGAAGACGTCGTCGTCGACGTGGAGTGGAGCGGAATCAGCACGGGCACGGAGCGCCTGCTTTGGTCCGGGCGGATGCCGCCCTTCCCAGGTATGGGTTACCCGCTCGTCCCCGGTTACGAGTCGGTCGGCCGGGTCAGTCAGTCGGGTCCGCGCGCCGGACGCAAGATCGGCGATCGCGTCTTCGTTCCGGGTGCCAACTGTTATCGCGATGTCCGCGGCCTTTTCGGCGGCGCCGCCGCGCGCCTGGTCGTTCCGGGGACACGCGTGGTGCCGGTACCCGAGCGCCTCGGCGCCCATGCCGTTCTGCTTGCGCTTGCCGCAACCGCCTATCACGCGGCCGCGGGGTCCAATGCGCCGCAACCCGATCTGATTGTCGGCCACGGTGTCCTCGGACGTCTGCTCGCGCGGCTCGCCATCGCTGCCGGAGCCCCGCCGCCGACCGTGTGGGAGCGGGATGCCGAGCGCCGAAGCGGGGCTACTGGCTATCGCGTCATCGACCCTGCGGAAGATACCCGCCGCGACTATCGCGCCATCTACGACGTTAGCGGAGATTCAGGCGTACTCGACACGCTCGTCAGCCGGTTGGCCTCGGGCGGCGAGATCGTGCTCGCCGGTTTCTATAGTGATGCTCTGTCGTTCCAATTTCCGCCCGCGTTCATGCGAGAAGCCCGCTTCCGCATCGCCGCGCAGTGGCGCCAGCCCGATCTCGAAGCCGTTCGTCAGTTGGCCGAAAGTGGCCGGCTCGCGCTCGAAGGGCTCATTACGCACACCTTCGACGCCCGCAACGCACCGGCCGCCTACGAAACGGCCTTCGGCGACGCGCGCTGCCTGAAGATGATCCTCGATTGGAGATCCAACGCATGAGTACCCAAGCCGCGCGCGGATCGACGCCGGGACGAACGATGATGGACTACCTGCGCGACGAGGCTGCGCAGGAGCCCGATCCCGTGCCGACCGGCGAAGTCAAGAAGACCACCCAGGTGATCGCCATCTACGGCAAGGGCGGCATCGGCAAAAGCTTCACCCTCGCCAACCTCTCTTACATGATGGCGCAGCAGGGCAAACGGGTCCTGCTCATCGGCTGCGACCCGAAGAGCGATACGACATCTCTCCTGTTCGGCGGCAAGGCCTGTCCGACCATCATCGAAACGAGCGCCCGCAAGAAACTCGCCGGCGAACCGGTCGCCATCGGCGACGTCTGCTTCAAGCGCGACGGCGTCTTCGCGATGGAACTCGGCGGCCCGGAAGTCGGACGCGGCTGCGGCGGTCGCGGCATCATTCATGGCTTCGAACTTCTGGAAAAGCTCGGCTTCCATGACTGGGGCTTCGACTACGTCCTGCTCGACTTCCTCGGTGACGTCGTGTGCGGAGGGTTCGGTCTGCCGATCGCCCGCGACATGTGCCAGAAGGTGATCGTCGTTGGCTCGAATGACCTCCAGTCGCTCTATGTCGCCAACAACGTCTGCTCGGCGGTCGAGTATTTCCGCAAGCTCGGCGGAAACGTCGGCGTGGCGGGCCTCGTCGTCAACAAGGACGATGCGACGGGCGAAGCGCACGCCTTCGCCAAGGCCGTCGGCATTCCGGTCCTTGCCTCGATCCCGGCCAACGAGGATATCCGGCGCAAGAGCGCCAATTACGAAATCATCGGCCGGCCTGGTGGGCAGTGGGGTCCTCTGTTCGAGGAGCTCGCGACCAATGTGGCCGAAGCCCCGCCGCAGCGGCCGCGCCCGCTGAGCCAGGACGACCTTCTCGGACTGTTCTCCGGCGAGTCTGTCGGCCGCGGCGTGGTGCTTCAGCCCGCGACGATGTCCGACATGTGCGGTGGCGTGACGATCACGAAGCCCTCGCTCGAAGTGATCTACGACGCCGTTTGACGTGAGTTGCCCCGGGGAGGGGACACATGGACCGAGCAGCCACAGTGGAGCGGACGACCGGCAGCGGGGCCGAGGTCGTGTACGACGGCGCGGCCGAAGTCGCGCTGACGTCCACCTCGGCGACCGCCGCCGCAGATGCCGCGCCCGTGCTTGCGCCCGCCCATGGTGATGGCGTGGGCTGTCATGCCGGCGCCGGAGAGATGAAGCGTGCCGCCGAGGCGGCAGGCAAGTCGGAGGTGCTTGCGCAGTACGCCAAGGACTATCCGGCGGGTCCCCATGATCAGCCGCAAAGCATGTGTCCGGCGTTCGGATCCTTGCGCGTCGGCCTGCGCATGCGCCGCACCGCGACGGTGCTGTCGGGCTCGGCCTGCTGCGTTTACGGACTGACCTTCACCTCGCACTTCTACGGTGCACGCCGGCCCGTCGGGTACGTGCCCTTCAACTCCGAGACTCTCGTCACCGGTAAGTTGTTCGAGGACATCCGCGAAGCTGTCTTCAAGCTCGCCGACCCGGCCCGCAACGACGCGGTGGTGATCATCAACCTCTGTGTGCCGACCGCATCGGGCGTGCCGCTGCAGCTTCTGCCGAAGGACATCAACGGCGTCCGCATCATCGGTATCGACGTTCCGGGCTTCGGGGTGCCGACGCATGCGGAAGCGAAGGATGTGCTCGCCGGTGCAATGCTCCGCTACGCGCGGACGGAAGCCGAATCGGGCCCTGTCGCGGCGCCGCGTGGCGGCCGCTCCGAGCGCCCGACCGTTGCTCTGCTCGGCGAAATGTTCCCGGCCGATCCCGTCGGCATCGGGATGCTTCTCGAACCGCTCGGCCTGTCGGCTGGTCCGGTCGTACCGACCCGCGAATGGCGCGAACTCTACGCGGCGCTCGACTGCACCGCGGTCGCTGCCATTCACCCATTCTACACGGCCTCGATCCGTGAATTCGAGACTGCCGGTCGGCCGATCGTCGGTTCGGCGCCTGTCGGCGTCGAGGGGACAGCAGCTTGGCTCGATGCGATCGGCCGCGCCTGCAACGTCGACACCGCCAAGATTGATGCCGCGAAAGCGCGCGTGCTGCCGATCATTGCCGGCGCGATAGCCAAGTCTCCCGTCCGTGGCCGCATCACCATGTCGGGCTACGAGGGTTCCGAACTTCTGGTCGCCCGCTTGCTCGTGGAGAGCGGCGCCGACGTGCGCTACGTGGGTACGGCCTGCCCACGCACCGCCTGGTCTGCCGGTGACCAGGCGTGGCTCGAAGCCCGTGGCGTTCAAGTTCAGTTCCGCGCCTCGCTCGAGCAGGACCTCGCGGCGATCGAAGAGTTCTCGCCCGATCTCGCGATCGGCACGACGCCTGTCGTGCAGAAAGCGAAGGAGAAGGCGATCCCGTCCCTCTACTTCACGAACCTCATTTCGGCCCGACCGCTGATGGGGCCGGCCGGCGCGGGATCACTCGCGACGGTGGTCAATGCCGCTATGGCCAGCAAGTCCCGGTTCGACGAGATGAAAGCCTTCTTCGAAGGCGTTGGCAGCGACGACACCTCTGGCATCTGGGGTGAGACGCCGAAGGCGCGGCCGGAATTCCGCGCCCAGTATCGCCGCCAGGTCGAAAAGCTCGCCAAGAAGCGCAAGTCCGAGGAGATGATCTGATGCTCATCCTCGATCACGATCGCGCCGGTGGCTATTGGGGCTCCGTCTACGTTTTCACGGCGATCAAGGGCCTGCAAGTCATCATCGACGGTCCCGTCGGTTGCGAGAATTTGCCCGTGACCGCGGTTCTGCACTATACGGACGGATTGCCGCCGCACGAACTTCCTATTGTTGTGACGGGGCTCGCCGAAGAAGAGCTCGGCCAGACCGGCACCGAACAGGCCATGAAGCGCGCCCATCGCGCGCTCGATCCCGATTTGCCGAGCGTGGTGGTGACCGGGTCCATCGCCGAGATGATCGGCGGTGGCGTCACGCCCGAAGGCTCGAACATTCTCCGCTTCCTGCCGCGCACCATCGACGAGGACCAGTGGCAGAGCGCCAACCGCGCGATGCAATGGCTGTGGACCGAGTTCGGTCCGAAGAAAGTGCCGGAACGCAAGCGCAAACCGGGTGACAAGCCGCGCGTCAATATCATCGGACCGAGTTACGGCACCTTCAACACGCCCTCGGACGTCGCCGAAATCCGCCGTCTGATCGAAGGGATCGGCGCCGAGATCAACATGGTGTTCCCGCTCGGCTCGCATCTCGCTGACATCGCCAAGCTGGCGGACGCCGACGTCAACGTCTGCATGTATCGTGAGTTCGGCCGGCTGCTTTGCGAGACGATGCAGCGCCCCTATCTCCAGGCGCCGATCGGCTTGCATTCGACGACGAAGTTCCTGCGGACGCTCGGCGAATTGACTGGGCTCGACCCGGAGCCGTTCATCGAGCGCGAGAAGCATACGACGATCAAGCCGCTTTGGGATCTCTGGCGCTCGGTCACGCAAGACTTCTTTGCGACTGCGAGCTTCGCGGTCGTGGCCAACGAGACCTACACCCGCGGCCTCAAGCATTTCCTCGAGGACGAGATGGGGCTGCCGTGCACGCTCGCCGTGGCACGCAAGGCCGGAGAGAAGACCGACAATCAGACGGTTCGGGAAGCACTCAGAAAGTCACCGCCGCTCGTGATGTTCGGCAGTTACAGCGAGCGCATGTATCTGGCGGAAGCCGGAGCACGGACCGCCTACATACCGGCCTCGTTCCCTGGCGCCATCATCCGCCGGCACACCGGTACGCCGTTCATGGGTTACGCAGGCGCCACCTACGTCGTTCAGGAAGTCTGCAACGCCCTGTTCGATGCGCTATTCCACATTCTTCCGCTCGGCACGGATCTCGACAAGGTCGACGCGACACCGTCGCGTCTGCACCGCGAGCTCGCCTGGGACGAAGCAGCGAAAGCGGCGCTCGACAAGCGTGTCGAGCGCTATCCGGTTCTCACCCGTATTTCGGCGGCGAAGCGCCTGCGCGACGCCGTTGAGCAGAAGGCCCGCGATGCCGGCGATGCCCGCGTCGCAGTCGAGCGCGTCCTGGAAATCGAGGAAGCCAATGTCGCTTGAGACAGTGATTGAGACCGGCCGTCGTTCGGTTCTTCAGACGTCGTCACCGAGCTCCCGCAGAAAGGGAACAGCCATGGACAGATCGATGCGTCGCCCGTCGAAGCGCAAGGATATGTCGCAGTACCGGCTGATGTTCGCCGTGTGCGTCGCCGTCTTCCTGGTGGCGGCGGTGATCTCACGGCTGCTGCCTTGGAATTGGCGCGTCGTCGGTGACGAGGCGAAGAGAAAATCCGTGGTCGAAGAGGCGATGGACGCGGCCAACACCGTGTTGCCCTACGCCTTCATGAGCTGATCGAAAGATCAGGATGCAACCGGCCCTGCCGGACGCAGACGCCGCCGTGGGCGACCACGGCCGCAAACCCAGCCGCGTGGGACTAGCGCGGTAATCGGGCGAAAGCCCACTGAGCCGGAGGTAACGATGGCCGATAAACTGGACCTGAACAACCTGACGGACGAGCAGGCAAAGGAAATCCACGCGGGTTTCATGCAGTACACGGTGTATTTCATCGGTATTGCCGTCCTTGCTCATCTGATCACTTGGATCTGGAAGCCCTGGATTCCGGTGTAATCCGCGAAACCTGGCGCGGATGACAGGACGTCGAAACGAAACGAAAGGAGACCCACTATGTGGCGAATTTGGCAAATCTTCGGAGTCCGGACCGTCATGATCGGGCTCTACGCCTGGCTCGGTTTTCTGGCCATCATGATCCATCTCGTTCTTCTGAGCACGGATCGGTACAACTGGCTTGAGAGCGCGAACTACACTAAGAAAAAGGCCGGTATCGAGCACTTGGTGCTGCCGCCTAAGGCATGATCCGGGATTGCTAGTCGATCTCGGAACCGCCGGCGCCTCGGCCGTTCTCGGCCGATGCGTCGGCGTGCCGGGCTGCAGTTTCGTGGCGGATCGACATTCCACCTGAGGAACGCAAAAATGGCACTACTCAGCTTCGAAAAGAAATACCGCGTTCGCGGTGGTACGCTGGTCGGAGGCGACTTGTTCGATTTCTGGCTGGGGCCGTTCTATGTCGGATTCTTCGGGGTCACGACGATCTTCTTCACGTTGATGGGCACTGTGCTCATCATGTGGGGAGCGGCGCTCGGTCCGACTTGGAACATCTGGAAGATCAATATCGCACCGCCGGACATCAAGTACGGCCTCGCTCTGGCTCCGCTGGCGGAAGGCGGACTATGGCAGCTGATTACGGTCTGTGCGATCGGCGCGTTCGGCTCGTGGGCGCTCCGTCAGGCCGAGATCGCTCGTAAGCTCGGCATGGGCTATCACATCCCGATCGCATATTCGGTCGCGGTGTTCGCCTACATCACGCTTGTCGTGATCCGACCGGTGCTGCTTGGCGCCTGGGGGCACGGGTTCCCCTACGGTATATTCAGCCACCTCGATTGGGTATCGAACGTCGGCTACCAGTTCCTGCACTTCCACTATAACCCGGCACACATGATCGCGGTGACGTTCTTCTTCACCACGACTCTCGCGCTGTCGCTGCACGGAGCCCTGGTGCTTTCGTCCGTCAACCCGCAGAAGGGTGAGACCGTCAAGACGCCCGAGCACGAAGACACGTTCTTCCGCGACACCATCGGTTACTCCGTCGGCACCCTCGGCATCCATCGCCTCGGCCTCTTCCTGGCCTTGAGCGCCGGCTTCTGGAGTGCCGTCTGCATCGTCATCAGTGGACCTTATTGGACCCGCAGCTGGCCCGAGTGGTGGAACTGGTGGCTCGACCTGCCGATCTGGAAATAGGCGAGGACCGCGCCATGATTGACTACCAGAACATCTTCACCAGGGTACAGGTACGCGGACACGCCGAACTCGGCGTCCCGCTGCCGGCCGGCCACGATGCTCGCATCGGAACACCGGTCTTCTCGACACTCGTCGGACGGCTGGGCAACGCCCAGTTCGGCCCCATCTATCTCGGCACGTTGGGTCTCCTGTCGCTGTTCGCCGGCGGCATCGCGATCTTCATCATGGGCTTCAACATGCTGGCCTCGGTCGGCTGGAACCCCGTGCAGTTCGTCCGCCAGCTGTTCTGGCTCGCGCTCGAACCACCGGCTGCCGAGTACGGACTGCGCTTCCCGCCGATGGGGAAGGGTGGCTGGTACATGCTCGCTGGCTTCTTCCTCACCGTGTCGATCATCCTGTGGTGGTTCCGGACCTATCGCCGCGCCATCGCACTCGGCATGGGAACGCACGTCGCGTGGGCTTTCGCCGCCGCGATTTGGCTCTACCTCGTCCTCGGCTTCTTCCGTCCGCTGCTGATGGGAAGCTGGAGCGAGGCCGTGCCCTTCGGGATCTTCCCGCACCTCGATTGGACGGCGGCGTTCTCGATCCGCTATGGCAACCTCTTCTACAACCCGTTCCACGCGCTCTCGATCGTGTTCCTCTACGGTTCGGCGGTCCTGTTCGCGATGCACGGCGCGACCATCCTCGCCGTCAGCCGCTTCGGTGGTGACCGCGAGATCGAGCAAATCACGGATCGTGGTACGGCATCGGAGCGTGCAGCGCTCTTTTGGCGGTGGACGATGGGCTTCAACGCGACGATGGAGTCGATCCATCGCTGGGCGTGGTGGTTCGCGGTTCTCTGCCCGTTGACCGGCGGCATCGGCATCCTCTTGACCGGCACCGTCGTCGACAACTGGTACCTTTGGGCCGTGAAGCACAGCTTCGCACCGATCTATCCCGACATGGGGTGGTCTGCGATTGATCCGGGAGCAGGAGGCGCACGATGAGTAAGGAACCGCTATTGTTGCCGGTCATCACCGGCGCGGTCGTGGCCTTCGGCGCCCTCGGCCTCTGGTTCACGGCAACCAAAACAAAAGTCACGCAGCAGGGCTATCCGGGCGTCGCGCTCCAACAAGTCGTCAATGCCAATACGGCGGCGAAGGTGGCGAAGGCGAACGTCATGCCGGAGGCCCAGCCGAAGGCCGATCCAGGCGGCAAGAAGGCGTCCGAGGTCTACCAGAACGTCAAAGTTCTGGGCCATCTGACCGAGAATGAGTTCCTCCGCCTGATGACGGCCATCACGGAATGGGTGTCGCCGGAAGAAGGCTGCACGTACTGCCATAATCCGGAGAACCTGGCGGCCGACACGCTTTACACCAAGGTTGTGTCCCGTCGCATGCTGCAGATGACGCAAACCATCAACGACAAGTGGAAGCCCCACGTCGGCCAGACGGGCGTCACCTGCTACACCTGCCACCGCGGCAAGCCGGTGCCGGCCGAGATCTGGTTCACCGAGCCGGAACATCGCCAGGCGGGCCGCATGCTTGGCGATCCGCAGGGTCAGAACGCTGCGGGCGTGAGGACGGTTGTCTATTCGTCGCTACCGAAAGATCCGCTGTCGCCGTTCCTGGTCAAGGATACCAACATCCGCGTCAACGCCACCACGGCGCTGCCGGAGAAGGGGCCGAACCCGGGGATCAAGCAGGCGGAGTGGACGTTCGCATTGATGATGCACATGTCCAACTCGCTCGGCGTGAACTGCACCTACTGCCACAATACGCGAGCCGTGCATGACTGGGGTCAAAGCCCACCGGCACGTACGACGGCGTGGCACGGTATCAGGATGGTGCGCGAGCTGAACAACGCCTACCTCGATCCGCTGAAGCCGACCTATCCGGCCGAGCGGCTCGGGCCCACCGGCGATGCACCGAAGGCGAACTGCACGACCTGCCACCAGGGCGTGAACAAGCCGCTGGCTGGGGCCGCCATGCTGAAGGACTACCCTGAGCTCCTGGCTCCGAAGCGGTAAGTCGCGCCGCGCGGGATCGCAGCCGACAGGACGGGAAGCGCTACCGAGCGCTTCCCCAGCTCGCGGTCCACAGTTCGTCCGTCGGCCAGGATTGACGCCACCGGTCACCCGGTGGCGTTTTTTCATTCTGTAGCGGCGGTGCCCACGGGCCGTCGCCGGCATGGCAGACGCGCAGCCGCCGGAGATGACCGGACCCGTTGCGTCGGCCATCCTCTCGGTCACCGCGCGTCGCGAGGAGAGATCGATGGCCCTGGCCCCCGAGCACCATTACGCCGAGATCGGCGACGTCATGCTGCATTACGTGGTCGCCGGCTCGGGGCCGCCCGTGGTTCTGCTCCATGGCTGGCCGCAGACCTGGTTCGAGTGGCGCGAGACGATCACCGCGCTGGCGCCCCGCTTCACCGTCGTCGCGCCGGACCTGCGCGGTCTGGGTGACAGCTCGCGGCCATTGACGGGCTACGACAAGCGGACGATGGGCAACGACATCTGGCGGCTGATGACCGAGAAGCTCGGTTTCTCCCGTTTCAGTCTCGTCGGGCATGACTGGGGCGGACCGACCGCCTATGCGATCGCGGCCGATCATCCCGTGGCCATCGAAAAGCTCGCCATCGTCGACGTCGTGATCCCCGGCAGTGGCGGCGACTTCAGCCAGGGCGGAAAGCGCTGGCACCACCAGTTCCACATTACGCCGGACCTGCCCGAAGCGCTGACCCAGGGCCGTGAGCGGATCTATCTCGAGTGGTTCTACAAGACGTTCGCGTACAAACCCGCCGCCTTCACCGACGACGTGATCGACGAGTTCGTCCGCACGTACGCCCAACCCGGTGCCATGCGTGCGGGCTTCGCGCTCTATCGGGCATTGGACGAGGACGCGCGCGTCAACGCCGCACAGCTGGCAACGGGCTTCCGCTTGGAAATGCCCGTGCTCGCGGTCGGCGGCGGCTGCAGCTACCCGCACGCGCGCGGTCGAGGGACGGAGCCGGAGGAAAGTCTGCGACGCTGCGCGACGAACGTCACAGGTGCCGTCATTCCGGAGTGCGGACACTTCGTTCCCGAGGAGCAGCCGGATAGCTTCAACCGGCTGCTGCTCGAGTTCTTGACGCGCTGACGCCCGGGCGGGCTCAGGCGAGCCCGCGCCGCTTCCTCTCCGCATCGTCCCATGCGGTCAGTGCCTGGAAGTCCGGCACGAAGCCGAGACCCTTCTTGGCGTCCGACGACACGGCGTCCTGCGAAGTCACTACGTCGACAACGGCCGGCGCATTGGCGAGCGCGCGGCGAAGGGCACCGACGAGGTCTTCCGGCTTCTCGACCCTTTCGCCATGGGCGCCGAGGGCGCGCGCCATTCCGGCGTAATCGGAGTGCCTAAGCGTCGTGCCGACGACGCGGCCACCGTAATTCGAGTCCTGATCGAAGCGCTCGATGTTCCAGGCGGCGTTGTTCGAGACGATGAAGACGGCCTTGGCGCCGTGGCGGACGGCGGTGTCGATCTCCATCGCGTTGATGCCGAACGCCCCGTCGCCGTTCACCGAAATGACTTGGCGATCCGGGTAGGCGAGAGCTGCGGCGACGCCGTACGGCACGCCCACGCCGAGGCAGCCGAAAGAACCGGCGTCGAGATAGGTGCTGGCCTCGAGGCCGACGCGTGCGAAGCTCAGAAGATCACCCCCGTCCGCGATGGCAATGTAGTCGCGCGGCGCGACCTCCTTGATCGCATCGAAAATCGCGCCCGGATGGATCTTGCCGTCACGCCCGGTCTGCTGGCCCTTGCCCGCCTTGCTAGTGCGCTCGACGTGGCGCTTGCGCAGGCCTTCGGTCCACGCGCGATCGGTCGAGGGGCGGCGGTTGCCCGCGGCCTCGACCATCGCCGCAAGTGCGAGGCTCGGTGTGGCCAGCAGTTCCGGCGAGCCGCGCCTGTTGTCGACGAGTTCACCGGAGGTGTCGGCGAGGCGGATGAACCGCGCGTTCGGAAACACGGCCGGTGATCCGTACCCGACCTGATAATCGAGCTTGCGGCCGATCAGCAGAACTGTGTCGGCTTCTGTCATGGCGGCGGCGCGCATGGCACCGACAAACCCTGGATGATCGGCAGGCACGAGGCCGCGGCTCTCCTGCGTGTCGAGGTAGACCGCGCCCGAGGCATCGAGCAGGCGCACGAGTTCGCCGGACGCGCCGCGCGCTCCACGGCCGGTGAGAACGAGGGGGCGCTTGGCGCTCCAGAGCACATCGACGGCTTCGCGAATGGCCGCCGGGTCGGGCGAGATCGTCCGATAGCGGCGCGGCTGCATCCATTCGTCGAGCACCAGGTTGGCACGCACGGGCGTGCGCAGCACGTCCGTTGGGATTTCCACATAGGCAGGACCCGGCTCGCCGAGATCGCCGAACGCGCGCGCGACGGCTTCGTCGAATTCTCGGATCACCTGGTCGGCGACGCGCAGCGTGCGCGACTGCCGGCAAACGGGGCGCAGAATGTCGACGTGCGGAATGTCCTGCAGCGGCCCCATGTTCGCCTGCGGCCGCGACGTGCACCCGCCGATCAGCAGCACCGGGATGCGCGCGAGCGAGGCGTTGGCCATCGCCGTCACGCAGTTGGTGACGCCAGGACCGGCGGTGACCATGGCGACGCCGAGGGCCCCCGTCAGTTCGGCGTGAGCATGTGCCATGTGCACGGCGGCACCTTCATCGCGCACGTCGACGATGCGGATGCCGAGGCGCGCGATGTAGTCCCAGATCGGCTGGATGTGTCCGCCCTGCAGGCCAAAAACGCGATCGACGCCGCGCGCTTTCAGGAACTTGGCGATCCACTCCGCGCAGGTATCCGGCGTACTGTTGAGATCGACGCGCTCGAAGTCCATAGGCTTCCTCCTTGGCGGCCAGATGACCGCCTTTTCACTGTCACGGGATGGTCGTTCACTTGCCGCCGAGGCGCTCGCGCAGCACGCGGTGGAGTATCTTGCCGGTGGCGGTGCGCGGCATCTCCTCATCGCGCACGAAGGAGAAGGAGCGCGGCCGCTTGTAACCAGCGAGCCGCTCGCGCGACCACTCCGAAAGCTCCGCATCCGTTGCAGAGGCGCCGTCGTGCAGAACGACCACGGCATGAACGCGCTCGCCCCACTTCTCATCGGGCATGCCGATCACGGCCACGTCCTTGACGCCCGGGTGCGCTCCGACGGCGGTCTCGACTTCGGACGGGTAAACGTTCTCGCCGCCCGAAATGATCATGTTCTTCTTGCGGTCGACGAGCCAGATGTAGCCATCCGCATCGCGCCGCGCCATGTCCCCGACCGAGCAATAAGATCCGCGGAAGGCTTCGGCCGTCTTTTCCGGCAGCTTCCAGTAGCCGTCGAACGTGGTTGGATTGCAGGAGAACAGCTCGCCCGCTTCGCCGTCCGGCACCTCGTTGCCTTGATCGTCGAGCAGCTTCACGGGCAGCGAGGCGACGCACTCGCGGCCGACCGACCCGAGCTTGGTGAACTGCTCTTCCGGATGGAGCATCGTGACCCACCCGGCTTCCGTCGAGCCGTACAGCTCGAACAGGCCCGAGTTGCGGAACATCTCCATCACGGCGGCTTTGGTATCGGGGCGCGCCGGCGCGGACGAAATCATCAGTCTCGTGACTTTATCGCAGACGTAGCGTTCGCGGACCGCAGCCGGAAGGGCGAGCATCATGATGTAGTGCGTCGGCACCAGCGAGGTGAACGTCGCACCGGCCTCGGAGAGCGTGCGGAGGCAGTGTTCGGGATCGAAGCTCTTGCGTGAATAGATGGTCGTCGCGCCGCCGATCGTATTGAACGAGCCGAAGAAATAGAGCGAATTGGCGTGGCACATCGGCATGACGAGCAGCGCGTTGTCGTTCCGCCGTATGCTGAGCTCGATCTCGGTGACGAGCGACACCATCATGTTCGCCCGATGGCTGCGGATCGCGCCCTTCGGATGCCCGGTCGTGCCGGAGGTATACATCAGCATCCAGGGATCATCGCCGCCGACGACCACGGATGGTTCCCAGTCCGTCGCACGTTCGAGCAGCGTCTCGTAGTCGTGATAGCCGACAGGGGCAGCCTTTCGCCCGAAGTGGATGTAGCGGTCCTGGGGGATCGACAGATCCTTGCGGATGTCCTCGATGACGCCGACCAGTTCGTCTTGGACGATCAGGGCCGAGACCTCCGCATTCTCGACGATGTATCGTACCTCCGGTCCGACGAGACGGAAATTGATCGGGACCGCGACCAGACCGGCCTTGGCGGTCCCCGCGTAGATCTCCGCCCACTCAACGGCGTTGTAGGCGAGGACGGCGATGCGATCGCCTTTCGCGAGGCCGAGACCGGTCAGCGCGTTGGCGAAGCGGCAGGCACGCGCGTTCCACTGCCGGAACGTCATGGCCCGTTCGAGATCACGCACCGCGGGCTTGTCCGGCAGTACGCGCGCATGGGCCGCGAGCACCTGACCTAGGTTCGGCAAATCCTGCTTCACGGGTCGTCCTCCCTGTCCGTGCGATGCCGGTTCGTGCCGGACCGCAATCTTGTTGCACCCTGGCTAGGCGGCGCCGGCCGAGAGCGCCGCGGAAAGCCGGCTGCTCGCATGCTCGACATGTCTGACCGCCAAGCGCTCGGCGTCGTCGGCCCGTCCAGCGATGATTGCGGCCAGAATGTCCGCATGCTGTTGCCAGATCGCCGGCGGCGGTTCGGCCTGCCGGAGCACCTCGCTCATCACTCGGCGCAGATAGCGCCAGTGGAGATCGGCCGTGGAAGCGAGCAGCGGATTGCCGGACGCTTCGTAGATGAAGGCATGGAACGCGACGTCGAGATCGACGAGGGCGGCGACGCGGCCTTCGCCCGCCGCGGCTGTTCCAGCCTGCACCAGCCGTGCGCCCTCGATCTGGATCTTCTCGGCCGCCGACCGCGAACCTCTCGCCTGTTCCGCCGCGAGCCGGGCCGCCAGCCCGTCGAGCGCGGCTCGGATCGCGTAGTGATGCCGCATGACCGTCGGGTCGAGCGGCGTGACGAACAGGCCGCGCTTGCCGAGTTCCTGCACCAAGCCGTCGTTGCGGAGAAGCGCGAGCGCCTGCTGGATCGGCTGACGGGAAACACCGAGCGTCTGGGCAAGCTGTTCCTGGACGAGATGGGTGCCGGGGGCGAGCGAGCCCTCGCAGATTTCGTCGCGCAGGGCGCGATAGACCTGTTCCGTGAGACCCGGCGTGACGGCGAGCGGCTTCATTATTGAACTCCGAATTCTGAATTCAATACACGGGAACACTAGACCGCGCAAGTCTCGCGGCCAGGGGATCTACTGGCAGAAGGCGCCGCGCTTGCGCTCAGCCAGATCGAAATGGAAGTGGTTGCGATGCGCCTCGTTCGCCTCGGGCCCGAGTACGGTGCTGAAGGTCCCACAGGCGCCGGAATGCAGCTTCTTGAGGAAGACGGACTCCGGCGTAGGCTTATCTTTCTCGCTCGCCCGCGCGTCGGCTCCGAGTGCCATCCGCGCCGTTTGCAGCTTGCCGTTTGCGGCTGCATCGCGTTGCCGGGGCGGCGGCGCGTCGAGTTCCCGCGGCTTCGGTGGTCCGTAGACTTCCCGCGTCTCGGTCGCGTCGCCTGACTTGGCGTCTCCTTTGCCGTCGCTTTTGCGCTCAGCCGCCTTGGCCGCCTCGGCGGCGGCCTTGGCTTTGGCCGCCGCGATGTCGCGCTCGGTCGGGCCCCAGTGTCCGAGCACGTCGATGACGCGCCCACCGGAAAGAGCGAAACCACCGATGTCGATGGCGTTGGCGAAGGCGTGCTCGCTGAGCTTCTCGCCGGGCAGCCCGTAGCGCGTGCGGCAGGAATAAGCCGATGTCCCGGTCATCCGCGTTGCGTGCTGGCCAAAGGCTTCTTTGGCGGCCGGCTGCAGCGATCGGCTGACCCAGGTGTGTAGGGCCGCGACCATCCGACAGTTCATCGTCGCCGGCGGATTGAACTCGACGCGCGGTGTGCCGACGCTCTTGACGAGGAGGGCGGCCGGCGTGCCGCAAGCACCCTCTTTCGGTGCCGGCACCACGTCGATCTCGGCAGAGATCGGACCGAGCAGTTCAAGGCAGACTTCGAGTGCCTGGCGCATCTCCGCGTCCGTCCAGCCTTCCGGCTGCTGGCGAGGTTCGGCCTCGGACTGCGAAGCCGGTGGCGGCGCCTCAGGCTGCGCGGGCTCGGTCGCTTTGACGGCTGGCGCGGCAGATGGGGGAGCGGCGCCCGCGCCGCTCTCCGCCGATACGCGCTTAACGCTGGTGGCTGTTGCCGGCGTTTTCGATGCGTTTGCGCGCGCGATCCGGATCGCCCGCGGTCCAGCGTCTTCGGCCACGGGCAGCACCGGCGCCGGGATCACGACAACTGCGGCCGCGCCGAGAAAGGCCGCCCCGGTGAGGGCGCCCGACAGCAGACCAGCGATTTTTCCGATCACCACCATGCTGAACACAGAACCAAGGCGTCCCATTCAAGCATCGGCTTCCACAGGAACAAAGCCGTATGGCGTAACCACGGCTTGCCCTATGGCCAACCTGCAACACAGAACGCTTTTGTGATCGATTCTGTACCACGGTGCCCACGGACGAAGGCGCTGTTCGCCCGTCAAGCTTACCGGCGCCGGCGGTGGTTCAGGTCACCTGAGCCGGGATGGGTCGAGTTCGACCAGTCGACCGCCTTCCATCCGCAGCACCCGATGCATCCGTGCGGCGAGGTCGAGGTTGTGCGTCGCGATCAGCGCGGCGACGCCCGTCCTGGCGATGATCTCGACGAGTTCGTGGAAGACGAGTTCTGAGGTCTTTGGATCGAGGTTGCCCGTCGGCTCGTCGGCGAGCAGGAGACGCGGCTGGTTGGCAAGCGCACGGGCGATCGCGGTGCGCTGCTGCTCGCCGCCCGAAAGTTCGGCCGGGCGATGGTCGACCCGGCCCGCAAGCCCGAGCGACGCCAGAAGCTCGCGCCCCCAGGTCTCCGCGTCCCGTCGGCTCTTGCCGCGGATCATCTGCGGGAGAGCGACGTTCTCGAGCGCCGAGAACTCGGGAAGCAACTGGTGGAACTGGTAGACGAAACCCATTTCGGCCCGGCGCACGCGGGTGCGGGCATCGTCGTCCATCTGCGCGCAGTCGCGGCCGCCGATCAGGACGGACCCCGAGTCCGGCCGCTCCAGGAGCCCCGCAATGTGCAGGAGCGTCGACTTTCCCGCCCCCGAGGGTCCGACGAGGGCCACCGCCTGACCCGGCATCAGCGCTGCCGAAGCGCCGTCTAGCACGGCGATTTCACGCGCGCCCTGCCGGAAGGTGCGCATGAGGTCGCGAAGTTCGAGGACGGGCGTCGTCATCGCGGTCACTCGTAGCGCAGGGCTTCGACGGGATCGAGACGCGAGGCGCGCCACGACGGATAGAGCGTCGCCAGAACCGACAGCACGAGCGCCATGAAGACGATGAAGACCGTCTCACCGGCATCGACATCGGCCGGCAGCCGGCTGAGGTAATAGACGGTCGGATCGAAGATCGGCCGAGCCGACAGCCACTGCACGAACACCCGGATGCTTTCGATGTTGGCGCAGAAGATGAGCCCGAGAATGAGACCGGCGATCGTGCCGACGACGCCGATCGAGGCGCCGGTAATCAGGAAGATGCGCATCACAGCACCCTTCGTCGCCCCCATCGTGCGCAGGATGGCGATGTCGCGACCCTTGTCCTTCACCAGCATCATCAGACCCGAGATGATGTTGAGGGCGGCCACGAGGACGATGAGCGACAGGATAATGAACATCACGGTCCGCTCGACTTCGAGCACCTGGAAGAAGGTGGCGTTGCGCTGTCGCCAGGTCGAGTAGACGATCTCGGGCGAGAGCGCCTTCATCGCTTCGACGCGCTGCTCGACGCGCTCGGGATCGTCGATCTTGATCTCAATGGCATCCACTTCACCGCGCTTCTGGAAGAAGCGCTGGGCTTCGCCGAGCGGCATGAACACCATCGTGCGATCGTACTCGGACATGCCGAGTTCGAAGATCACGGCGATGCGATAGGGTTTCGTGCGCGGGGTCGTGCCGAAGGGCGTCGAGGCGCCGCGCGGGGAGACGAGCGTGATGCTGTCGCCGAGGCCGACCCTGAGCGCGTTCGCGAGGCGGGTGCCGATGGCGATCCCTTCCTGTCCGTCCCACCCGTCGAGTGTGCCCTGCAGCACGTTGTTGGCGACGAGCGGCAGCGCCTTGATGCCGTCCTCCGTGACGCCGCGGACGAGGCCGCCAAGCGCCTGCACGGGTGAGGACAGCATGACCTGCGCTTCGACGAGCGGGATGGCCGACGTCACACCCGGCAGCGCCCTGAGGCGCTTGGTGATGTCCTCGTACTCTTCGAACGGTCCCGCGCTCGCCACCTTGAGGGCGACCGCGTGACCATTGATCCCGATGATCTTGTCGAACAGTTCTTTCCGGAAGCCGTTCATGACGGCCATCACGATGATCAGCGTCGCCACCCCGAGCAGGATGCCGATGAAGGAGAAGCCGGCGATGACCGAGATGAACCCTTCCTTGCGGCGTGCCCTCAAATAACGGAGCGCCAGCATCCACTCGAACGGTGCGAACGGCCGGGTATCGACGGACGAACTCATCGGATCTCCCTCGGAGACGGCTTGCCTGCGCCCGGGCGGGGCAGTGAACCGGCGGCTCGGCGTGTGCGTCGGTGCGGTTCGCCGGATCGAACCGCGCTAGGCCAGCATCCTCTGCGAGCGGACAAGCCCGACGAGCTCTTCGATCGCCGCCTCCGGTGACAGCTTCTCACGCTCGCCGCCCTTTCGGTGCTTGATCTCGACCTCGTTGCTCTTCACGCCCTTCGGACCGACGATCACCTGATATGGCACGCCGATCAGGTCAATGGTCGCGAACTTGGCACCGGCTCGTTCGTCGGTGTCGTCGTAGAGCACGTCGATGCCGGCCGCCGTCAGTGCGTCGTAGAGTTTGCCGCACGCCGCCTGGGTCGCCGCATCGCCCGCCTTGAGGTTGACGACCGCCACTTCGAACGGCGCGAGGGGCACCGGCCACACGATTCCGTCCTTGTCGTGGCAGGCCTCGATGACCGCGGCGACGACGCGCGACGGGCCGATGCCGTAGCTGCCCATGTGCACGGTGACCGGCTTGCCGTCCGGCCCCTGCACCGTGGCCTTCATCGGCTCGGAGTACTTGGTGCCGAAATAGAAAATGTGGCCTACCTCGATACCGCGCGCCGAAACGCGCTTCTCCGCCGGCAGCGCGTCGTAGGCCTGAGCCTCGTGCTTCTCGCTGGTGGCGGCGTAGAGCGACGTCCACTTGTCGACGGTCGCCTGCAGCCCGGCGATGTCGTCGTAGTTCGTGCTGGCTGCCGGCACGGCGAAGTCGAGGTAGTCCTTGTGACAGAACACCTCACTCTCACCCGTGTCGGCGAGGATGATGAACTCGTGGCTGAGGTTGCCGCCGATCGGTCCGGTATCGGCCTGCATCGGGATCGACTTGAGCCCGAGCCGCGCGAACGTCCTAAGATACGCGACGAACATCTTGTTGTAGGCGTGCCGGGCGCCCGCTTGATCGAGATCGAACGAGTAGGCGTCCTTCATCAGGAATTCGCGGCTGCGCATCACGCCGAACCGCGGCCGGATCTCGTCCCGGAACTTCCACTGGATGTGGTAGAGGTTGAGCGGCAGATCCCGGTAGCTCTTCGCGTAGGCGCGGAAGATCTCGGTGATCATCTCCTCATTGGTCGGCCCGAACAGCATGTCGCGCTCGTGGCGATCCTGGATGCGCAGCATCTCCTTCCCGTAAGCGTCGTAGCGGCCCGACTCGCGCCAGAGGTCGGCCGACTGGATGGTCGGCATGATCAGTTCGATGGCGCCGGTGCGGTTCTGCTCTTCCCGCACGATCTGGTTGACCTTCTGGAGGATGCGCCAGCCGAGCGGCAACCAGGCATAGATGCCCGCGCTCTCCTGCCGGATCATGCCTGTGCGCAGCATGAGCTGATGCGAAACGATCTCCGCTTCCTTCGGCGTTTCGCGCAGGATCGGCATGAAGAAGCGACTGAGGCGCATGGGCGTGTCCCCGGATTGGCGTCGGCCGCTCTTAGCGCGGGACCGTAGCGAGTGGCAACGCTGTCACAACGGTCAGCCACCGATCCGGAAAACGATCGTCACGCCGCGCGTGTCGCTGGCGACCTTCTGGATCTCGATCGAACCGAGGCTCCCCACCGACAGGTAGGGTTTGAAGCCGTTGGCGATGGTCGCCTGCATGGCGGGCTCGTTGATCTTCGCCTTCAAGGTCGCGTCGACCTCCTTGCGCAGCCGCTGGATGGTCGAGCGCGCGAACGGCAGCGAGAGATTGCAGAGGCTCGTCGAGATGACGCCGCTCTCGTTCCGGCAAACGGGCGCCAAAACGCCACCGAGCCGGGCGCTTTTCACTTCGAGCGAGACGCTGCCGGCGACGAGCACGGGGACGAGATCGACGGTCACGGTCGGGTCGGTCCATTCGACCTGCGGCATGGCGTTGGCGAGGCGGCAAGGCCCGGAAACGCAGGCGCCGACGAGTTCCGGCCCGTCGCTTTCGAACGCGACAGTGATGCGCAGTACCCCCGTCTCGGCCGAGACGCGGACGGCCGCCGAAGAAATGTCGGCGACATAATAGGCATAGCGACTGTCGAGGATCGGGAAGGTCGAGGCGGGCAGCGGCAGTGGAGACTGCTTGCCGGCCAGCGTCACCGACGACTGCGGCGCGAGGCCGAGAAGTCCACCCGGCTTGTTGTTGAGATAGATCTTCGCGTCGCCGACGACTTTCTGGGCGACCGTGGCGAGTTCGGCGAACGAGAGGCGGAGTTCAGCCGCCTGCACGACGGCGGACGTCCCCAGCCACGCCACCACTGCTGCCGCAAAACGCCCGATCACCACACCAACGCCCCGCACCGCCGATGCCCCTGATTAGCAGAGCGGGCGTTGGCCCGCAGGCGGATCGGCCTCGTGGTTCGGCGCGGACTGGGGAGACGTGGCCCTCCGGCAACACTGGAGCGCGAGTCCTGTCCACCGCTCCATGGTGTCGCCGCTCACCCTAGGGTTCACCCCTGGCGGCCCCCCGCTTATGGTCCCGCCATGACCGCCATGATTCCCGCCTCCGAAGGCGCAACACCCGCCGCTCCCGCGGTTGCCCGCTTCGTGCACCTCAAGGTGCACTCCGCCTATTCGCTGCTCGAGGGCGCGCTCCCCATCGGCAAACTCGCCAAACTCGCGGAAAAGCAGGGTTTCCCGGCCGTCGGACTGACCGATACCGATAACCTCTTCGGCATCCTCGAATTCTCCGACAAACTCGCCGCCGCCGGCATTCAGCCGATCGCGGGGCTGTCGCTCGCGGTCGACTTCGGTGATGCTCCCCGCGCCAACGCGCTGCAGCGGCCCGGTCAGAACGAGCCGCAATCGGGGCCCGCGGGTCGCGTCGCGCTCTTCGCGATGGACGACGCCGGCTACACCAACCTCATGCGTCTGACGACGCGCGGCTTTTTCGATCCGGATCTGACCGAGCCCGCACACGTGAAGTCGCCCGTGCTCTCCGAGTGCGCGACGGGGTTGATCGCGCTGACCGGCGGTCCCGACGGCCCGATCGACCGGGCCTTGGCGGAGGGACAGCGCGATCGCGCGGTCGAGCGGCTCAAAGCGCTGCACCGCATGTTCGGCGATCGCCTCTATGTCGAGATCCAGCGCCACGGCGCAAAGACGGAGGCCGAGGTCGAGCCGCACCTGCTCGCGCTCGCCTACGAACTCGGGCTTCCCATCGTGGCGACGAACGAGTGCTATTTCGCAGCGCCCGACGACTACGAGGCGCATGACGCGCTGCTGTGCATCGCCGAGGGTCGATACGTCACCGAGGACGACCGGCGCCGCCTGACGCGCGAGCACTATTTCAAGAGCGCCGACGAGATGGCGTCCGTGTTCGCGGATCTTCCCGAAGCTCTCGCCAACACGATTGAAATCGCCAAGCGTTGCGCCTTTCGCCCGCGGGGCAAGAAGCCCATCCTCCCGCGTTACGTCTCGGCCGGCGACGGCGCGACCGAAGCCGAACAACTCGCCGCGGAGGCCGCCGAGCTGAAGCGGCAGGCGGAAGCCGGGTTGGCCCGCCGCCTAGAGACCACCGAGATGGCGCCGGGGTTCACCCGCGAGGACTACGAGAAGCGTCTCGCGTTCGAGGTGGAAATCATTACCCGGATGAAATTCCCGGGCTACTTCCTGATCGTTGCCGACTTCATCCAGTGGTCGAAGGCGAATGGCATCCCCGTCGGACCCGGCCGCGGTTCGGGCGCAGGTTCGCTCGTTGCTTGGTCGCTCACCATCACCGACCTCGACCCGCTCCGCTTCGGCCTTCTGTTCGAGCGCTTTCTCAACCCGGAACGCGTTTCGATGCCGGACTTCGACATCGACTTCTGTCAGGACCGGCGCGACGAAGTCATTCGCTACGTGCAGCAGAAGTATGGGGCCGCCCGCGTCGCGCAGATCATCACGCACGGAAAGCTGCAGGCGCGCGCCGTGCTGCGCGACGTCGGCCGTGTCCTGCAGATGCCCTACGGTCAGGTCGACAAGCTCTGCAAGCTCGTGCCGAACAATCCGGCCAATCCGGTCACGCTGACCCAGGCCATCGACGGTGAGCCGAAGCTGCAGGCAGAACGCGACGAAGACCCGCTCGTCGCCCGCCTGCTCGAAATCGCGCAGAAGCTCGAGGGTCTTTACCGGCACGCCTCGACGCACGCGGCCGGTATGGTGATCGGCGACCGTGACCTCGTGCAGCTCGTGCCGCTCTACCGCGACCCGAAGTCGAGTTTCCCGATCACCCAGTTCAACTGGAAGCTCGTCGAGGCGGCCGGTCTCGTGAAGTTCGACTTCCTCGGCTTGAAAACTCTGACGGTGCTGCAGAAAGCCTGTGAGCTGATCAAACGCGGCCGCGGCATCGACGTCGATCTCCCCACGTTGCCGCTCGACGATCGGGCGAGTTACGAACTGCTTGCCAGGGCCGATACGGTCGGCGTGTTCCAGCTCGAAAGTACGGGCATGCGCGAAAGCCTGAAGCGGCTGAAGCCCGACCGGTTCGAGGACATCATCGCCATGGTGGCGCTCTATCGCCCGGGTCCCATGGACAACATCCCGACCTACATCAACCGCAAGCACGGCGAGGAACCCGTCGACTGCCTCCACCCGCTGCTCGAAAGCATCCTGCGGGAGACCTACGGCGTCATCATCTACCAGGAACAGGTGATGCAGATCGCCCAGGTGATGGCCGGTTACAGCCTCGGCGAAGCCGACCTCTTGCGCCGTGCCATGGGTAAAAAAGACAAGAACGAAATGGCGAAGCAGCAGGCCCGCTTCGTCGAGGGCGCCGAGAAGAACGGCGTGAAAAAGTCCGACGCCGTCTACATCTTCGAGCTGGTCGACAAGTTCGCCGGCTACGGCTTCAACAAATCGCACGCTGCCGCCTACGCTCTCGTCAGCTATCACACGGCTTATCTCAAGGCGAACTTCCGCGAGGAGTTCCTCGCCGCCTCGATGACGCTCGACATGGCGAACACGGACAAGCTCGCGATGTTCGCAGCGGAAGCGCGCAAGTCGGGCATCGAGGTGCGCCCGCCCTGCGTGAACGCCTCCGAGGTCGACTTCGGTGCCGAACCCGGCCGCGACGGCAAGCCGGGGGCCATCCGTTATTCGCTCGCCGCATTGAAAAACATCGGTGCCGGCGCCGTCGAAACGATCGTCGCGGCGCGTGGGACGGGCGGCGACTATCGCGACCTTTCCGATTTCGCTTCGCGGCTCGATACCAAGGCGCTCAACAAGCGTGCGCTCGAAACGCTCGCCGCCGCCGGTGCCTTCGACGGGCTCGAGAAGAACCGCGCTCTCGTCCACGGCAACGTCGATCAGATGCTCGCGCTCGCACAGCGCCTTCAGGCCAATGCCGCTCAGGGAACGGAGGATCTGTTCGGTGGTGGCGGGGCGGCGAAACCGAAGATCGATCTCCGCCCGGCCAAGATGTGGACGCCGATGGAGCTGCTGGAGAAGGAATTCCAGGCGGTTGGATTCTTCCTGTCGGGCCACCCGCTCGACAGTTACGCGAGCGCGCTGAAGAGCCTCGGCGTCAAGCGCTGGGTCGATTTCGAGGCCGACTGTGAGCGTGGCGCCTCGGCCGGCCGGCTCGCCGCCATCGTCGTCTCGGCCCGCGAGCGCAAATCGCAGAAGGGCAACAAGTTCGCCTTCGCCATGTTCTCGGACCAGACCGGTCAGTTCGAGGCCGTGATCTTCTCCGATACGCTCGCGGTGGCGCGTGACCTGCTGGAGCCGGGGACGCCCGTGCTCCTCAACGTCGAGGCGGAACGCGACGGCGAGACGATCAAGATGCGCGTGCAGGGCGTAGAAGCGCTGGACAAGGCAGTCGCGAATGCGCAGCGCGGCTGGCGGATCGTGCTCGACGGACGCGAGATCAAGCGCAACCCGCAGCTCGTGACCGAGCTGACCCAGCATCTCGTGCCGGGCGGCAAGGGTGAGATCCGCCTCGACCTACAGCTCTACGAGAAAGGGCGTGAACTCGCGATCCCGCTCAAGGGCCGCTTCGATGTCTCTCCCATGCACAAGGGCAAGGTCATGACAGTGCCCGGCGTGTTGGAGGTGGTGGACCTCTGAAACGGTCCGCCCTTGCGGCCGCCCCAATCCTCGTGTCTCTGGTCCACGGATTTCTGCTCTGAGGACCGCCCACGATGCCCGCGCCTGAGTCCTTCTCCGGCATCCCCGCCGTCGACCGCTATCTGGCCGACGGCTATGCCTCGGTGATCGGCATGTCGTCGCGCTTCGCGGCCGGCATCTGCAGTGGCCTGATGCGCATTCAGTCGGAGGCGGGGGTCTCCGGCCACGTCGCCGAAATTGGCGCCTTCGAGGGGCGCTTCTTCATCGCGCTCGCGCATGCGCTGAAGGACACCGAGAAGGCGCTGGGCATCGACGTGTTCGAATGGCCGAACCCGCAGGTGATCGACCGCTTCGAGCGCAACTGCGCGCGCCACGGCATCGGACCAGACCGGCGTATCACTTGGAAGGCGTCGAGCGCCGACATGACGCCGGACGATATCCTCGGCAAGCTCGGCGATGGCCGCGTCCGCTTCTTCCACATCGACGGCGAGCATTCCCGCAAGGCGCTCGCCCACGATCTCGAACTGGCAACTGCCGTTCTGGCGCCGGGCGGCGTCATCGTTCTCGACGACATGCTGCACCCCGGCTACCCGACTCTTGTTGTGACCGTGCACGAGTATCTGGCAAAGCACCCGGAGATGGTGGTGCTCTGCGTTATCGACCGCGAGACGATCACTGCTGCGACCAAGTTCGTGCTCTGCGAAGCGACGTGGTTCAAGCGTTACGAACAGGCTTTGCTGGAAGCCTACCGCGAGAACGTCTGGCCGATGGGCTCCGATTTCGAGCCCCACTGGTGTCTCGTGCTGTCGAAGGACACCTCGCTCGCGCCGATCGAGTGAAAGTGGCTCACGCCTCCCCCGGCAAAAAGAGGCAGCGGACGACGTAACGGCCTTCGATGTTCCGGTAGACGCAGATATGCGCATCGTGATCGAGGCTCGATTCCGCTGGGAAACCAGGCGGAACGATCACATCGATATGACCGGCGCTGACGGCGAGGCTACCATCTGCCAACCGCTCGATCCGGGTGACCACGATGCAGTCCTGCTCGGTGCAGCAGCGATGCGGGTACCACGAGTGACTGTGCGCCGCCTGAGGACCGACCAGGGCGAGCAGTAAGCCGCCCATGAATGCCCATGCAACTATTTGATCGGTTGCGGCGCGACCGCTCGTTACCTGCTTGGCCATCGGACCAGCCCTTGCCAAAGGCGCCACTTTCGGACATAAGCCCGGGCATCTCTCACGCGGATCGCTCGCGCCTGCCGGATTAAAAGCCCCGGCACGTGCTCCGGTGGACGGCTTCGGTCGTCTCTCCTGGTCCGCGGCGGCTCAACCGGAAAAGGATCGTTACGCATGACGCTACCGGCGTTCAACATGCGTCAGCTTCTCGAAGCTGGCGTTCACTTCGGCCACCAGGCCCACCGCTGGAACCCCAAGATGTCTTCGTACATCTATGGGACCCGCAACAAGATCCACATCATCGACCTGACCCAGACGACGCCGCTGCTCCATCAGGCGCTGCTCAAGGTGTCGGAGACGGTCGCGAAGGGCGGCCGCGTGCTGTTCGTCGGCACCAAGCGTCAGGCATCCGACGCAATCGCCGAGGCAGCCCGCCGTTCGGCCCAGTACTACATCAACCATCGCTGGCTCGGTGGCACGCTGACCAACTGGAAGACCATCTCCCAGTCGATCCGCCGGCTCCGTCAGCTCGACGAGATCCTTGCTGATCCGCAGGGCCGGACGAAGAAGGAAATCCTCAACCTGACGCGCGAGCGCGACAAGCTGAATCAGGCGCTCGGCGGCATCAAGGACATGGGCGGCACGCCGGACCTCCTGTTCGTCATCGACACGAACAAGGAGCAGATCGCCATCGCCGAAGCCCGCAAGCTCGGCATTCCGATCGTCGCCGTGGTCGACACCAACTGCGACCCCGATGGCATCGACTTCCCGGTCCCGGGCAACGATGACGCGGGCCGCGCCATCACGCTCTACTGCGAGCTGTTCGCGCGCGCCGCGATCGACGGCATCGAGCGCAGCCAGGCCGCTGCCGGCGTCGACATCGGCGCACTGGACCAGCCGCCGGCCGAGACCGTCCCGGTCGTTTTCAAGGGCATCGAAGGGCCGCGCGGCGAGCCCGACGATCTGAAGCGCATCACCGGCATTTCGCCGAAGATCGAGCAGCGCCTCAACGACATCGGCGTCTACCACTTCTGGCAGCTCGCCGACCTCGATGCGGACACGGCCGCCGCTCTCGACCGCCAGCTCCGCTTAAGGGGCCAGGTCGAGCAGAACACCTGGGTCGCCCAGGCCAAGAAGCTGGTCGAGGCCTCCGCGGTCTGATCCGCCGCCGTTCGCTTGCCGCCTCGACGCTTGGGGCGGCAGGCTTGATTTTGGACCGAGGACGTTCGACATCGTCGGCGTGGCCGACGGCGCGCACTCGAACAGAAAGAGTCGAAGCATGACGCAGATCACCGCTGCTCTAGTAAAAGAGCTCCGCGACAAGACCGGCGCCGGCATGATGGACTGCAAGGCCGCCCTCACCGAGACGAGCGGTGACATGGAGGCCGCGGTCGATTGGCTGCGCAAGAAAGGTCTTGCCAAGGCCGCCAAGAAGGCCGGCCGCGTCGCCGCCGAGGGACTGATCGGCGTGGCGACCGACGGTAAGCGCGGGGCTATGGTCGAGGTCAACTCCGAGACCGACTTCGTCGCCCGCAACCCGCAGTTCCAGTCGATGGTTCGCGAGATCGCCTCGATCGCGCCGGCCGCAGGCGGTAACGTCGAGAAGCTGCTTGCAGCCAACCATCCGGGGAAGCCCGTTTCGGTCGATGCCCACGTGAAGGAAATGATCGCGACGATCGGCGAGAACATGGGCGTGCGCCGCACGGCCGTCCTGTCGGTCGGCCAGGGCGTCGTCGCCGACTACATTCACAACAAGGCCGGCGACGGCCTCGGCAAGATGGGCATCCTCGTTGCTCTCGAGAGCACGGGTGATGCGGCGAAGGTGACGGAGTTCGGTCGGCAGGTGGCGATGCACATCGCGGCGTCCAACCCGCTCGCCGTGACGCCCGAGGAACTCGATCCGGCGGTGATCGAGAAGGAGCGTCAGATCTACACGGATCAGGCGCTTGCCTCGGGCAAGCCGAAAGAGATCGTCGAGAAGATGGTCGAGGGCCGGCTGCGCAAGGAATTCCTCCAGCAGGTCGTCCTGCTGCAGCAGGTCTTCGTGCTCGATGGCAAGGCGACGGTCGAGCAGGCCCTCCAGGCGAAGGCCAAGGAGATCGGCGCGCCGATCAAGATCGCCGCGTTCGTGCGGTATGCGCTCGGCGAGGGTATCGAGAAGAAGGACGAGGATTTCGCGGCCGAAGTGGCGGCTGCGGCCGGAGCGGCCGGACGCTGAGGCGCCGACCGTGGCATTGGGGTGACCCAAACCGGCCGATCGAAGCTCGATCGGCCGGTTTTTTGTGCGCTTCCGCAGGCCCTGGCGACCCCCTTCTTGAAACCGGAAGCCGAGCCGGGAATTGGTGTCGGGACGGACAGAGGAGTCGATCGCGATGTTGGACCTGAAATACAGACGGCTCCTGCTGAAGCTGTCCGGTGAAGCGCTTGCCGGCAAGAGCGGCTACGGCATCGACATGGGCGTGACGACGCGGCTCGCCAGTGACATCCGCCAAGGCATAGCCGCCGGCGCCCGCATCGCCGTCGTCGTCGGGGGCGGCAATATCTTCCGTGGTCTCTCTGGCGCTGCCAAAGGCATGGACCGGGCGACCGCCGACTACATGGGCATGCTGGCGACCGTCATGAACGCCCTGGCCTTCCAGAGCGCGCTCGAAGCGGCCGGTGTGCCCGCGCGCGTCGTCTCGGCGATCCCGATGCCGACCGTCTGCGAGTCCTACGTCCGGCCCAAAGCCTTGCATCACATGGAGGAGGGCCGGGTCGTCATCTTCGCGGCGGGCACCGGCAATCCGTTTTTCACGACGGACACGACGGCAGCGTTGCGCGCCATCGAGATGAACTGCGAAGCGGTGGTCAAGGCCACGCAGGTGGATGGGGTCTACTCGGAAGATCCGAAGAAAAATCCGGCCGCCGTCCGCTACGAAAGGCTAACCTACGCCGAAGTTTTGGGCCGTGATCTCAAGGTGATGGATGGCGCGGCCATCGCACTTGCCCGCGACAACCATCTTCCGGTAATTGTCTTCTCGATCGAGGAAGCAGGCAACGTCCTCAAATTGTTGCGGGGCGAGGCCCGCGCCACCATTATTTCCGACGAAGTATAGTGGTGAGCACCGGCACGGCGACGCCGTGACCGGCAGCGGGCTTGGAGCCGACGCGGCAGCGCGGCGTTGATGACGAGGCGGCCATGGCGACAGACACGTTCCAGCTCAACGAGTTCGACAAGCGCATGCGGACGGCGCTCGATGCACTGAAACGGGAGTTCGCGGGCCTGCGGACCGGCCGTGCGAGCGCGGCCCTGCTGGACCCTGTGCAGGTCAACCTCTACGGCCAGCGCATGCCGCTCAACCAGGTCGGCACCGTGACCGTGCCCGAGCCACGGATGATCACCGTGCAGGTGTGGGACAAGTCTGCCGTGTCGGCTGTCGACAAGGCGATCCGCGAAGCCAATCTCGGCTTAAATCCGGTGATCGACGGAGCGATACTGCGCCTGCCGATTCCACCGCTGACCACGGAGCGTCGCCAGGAACTCGCCAAGATCGCGCACAAGTATGCCGAGCACAGCCGCGTCGCCGTGCGCAACGTGCGTCGGGACGCGATGGAGCTTCTGAAGAAGCTCGAAAAGGACGGCAAGATGAGCAAGGACGATCACCAGCGGAACTCCACCAAGGTGCAGGAACTGACCGACAAGATGGTCAAGGAGGTCGACCAGCTGCTCGCGACCAAGGAAGGCGAGATCAACAAGGTCTGAACTGCCTCATCGCACGCATCGACTTCGAGCCCCAAAGTCACGTCCTCTCGTCACGACCGGATGATCCGCTCCATGACGCCGGCCTCAGACCCGACTGCTGCGACCGGTGGCGATGCCCCGGGCACGCCCCGTCATGTCGCCATCATCATGGATGGCAACGGGCGCTGGGCGAATGCGCGCGGACTGCCGCGTGCGGTCGGCCATCGCATGGGCGTCGAAGCCGTCCGCCGCACCGTCAGATCGGCGATCGAGCTGTCGATCCCCTTTCTGACGATTTACTCGTTCTCGTCGGAGAACTGGTCGCGACCCAAGAGCGAGGTCGACGACCTGATGGACCTGATGAAGCGGTTCATTCGCCGGGATCTCGCGGATCTGCACAAGAACGGCGTGCGGCTGCTCATGATTGGCGAGCGCGAGAACGTCGATCCGGAACTTCTGGCCATGATCGACGAGGCGATCGCCATCACGGCCGGCAATACGCGCCTCACCCTGATCGTCGCCTTCAACTATGGCGCCCGCAACGAAATCACGCGCGCCGCCCGCCGCCTCGCTGCCCGCGTGGCTGGTGGTGAGCTTGCCGCAGACGACATCACGCCCGATCTGCTGGCCGGGGAACTTGACACGGCCGGGCTTCCCGATCCTGACTTGCTCATCCGGACGAGCGGCGAGATTCGGATCTCCAATTTCCTGTTATGGCAGCTCGCGTACACCGAGTTTGTCTTCCTCGACGTCAACTGGCCGGACTTCGGCCGGGAGCACCTGGAGCAGGCGATTTCGGAGTTCCACGCCCGCGACCGACGGTTCGGTGGCCTCGGCCGCCGCTCCAGCGCCTGACCGAGAGACACTCCCTATGGACCAGGCGGATCGGCTCGCCACGTCGAGCCGGCGCACCATGATGCCGGATTTGATCCCCCGGCTGATATCGGCCCTGGTCCTCGCAGCCATCGCGCTGGGGTTGGATTACGCAGGCACGATTCCGTTCGCCATTCTCGTCTCCGGCCTCGCGGCGGTCATGGCTTGGGAGTGGGGTCGTCTCGTTCGCCGCAAGGATGGTGATCCGGCGCTCGCCGTGCACGTGATCGCCGTGCTCGTCGCCATTGCCGTGACGGTGGCCGGCTTTGCAGCAATCGCCTGCCTTGTGCTCATTGCCGGCGCCATGGCCGTTGTCGCGCTGCGCCTGGGGGATCAGGCGACACTATCGGCCTTCGGCGTATTTTATGTCGGCATCCCCGCCGTCGCTCTCGTCTGGATTCGCGCCGACGAGCCCTACGGTGCTCTTGCGATCGTGCTTCTCTTCCTCGCCGTCTGGTGCACGGACACGGGCGCCTACATCGCTGGACGGACGATCGGTGGACCGAAACTCTGGCCGAGCATATCGCCGAATAAAACGTGGTCGGGTCTCGCGGGCGGGGTGTCCTGCGCGGCACTCGCCTGCGCAATGCTTGGCGCCTTCCTTCCTGGCACGCCGGCGTTCTCGCTCGCGGTATTCGGCGCTTTGCTGGGGCTCGCCGCACAGATGGGCGATCTTGCCGAGTCGGCGTTGAAGCGCCGACAGGGTGTGAAGGATGCGAGCCATCTCATTCCCGGCCATGGCGGCTTTATGGATCGCCTCGATGGCCTCGTCGTTGCCGCGGTGGTTGCGGGCCTCGTCGCGCTCGTGCTCAATGTCAAAGCACCGGCCGCAGCCGTGCTGATGTTGGGCTGACGTGCGAGGGGGCGTCTCGGGAATGTCGGATCAGGTGGCATTGAAAGCTGAGGCAGCCGGAACAGCCCGCCGGCCCGAGCGAACCCGGCTGACCATCCTCGGCGCGACGGGCTCGATCGGCACCAGCACGCTCGATCTGGTCGCTCACCATCCGGACCGTTTCGAGATCGTCGCGCTGACGGCCCAGAACCAGGCCGGGAAGCTGGCCGACCTCGCGCGCCGGTTTCGCCCGAAGTTCGTCGCCATTGGTGACGAGCGGCTTTACCCGGAACTCGCCGACCGGCTTGCCGGCACCGGCATCGAAGTCGCCGCCGGCGAAGCGGCCCTCGTCGCGGCAGCCGAGCAGCCCGCAGATTGCGTGATGGCCGCGATAATGGGAGCGGCCGGTCTGCGCCCGACCATCGCAGCGGCTCGCCGTGGCGTGCGCGTCGCGCTCGCCAATAAGGAATGCCTCGTCTCGGCCGGTCAGGTCTTTCTCGACGCGGTCGAGGAGGGCGGTGCCGAGCTCCTCCCCGTTGACTCCGAGCACTCGGCCGTTTTCCAGGCGCTGGCAGGCTCGAAGGACGGCCGTTCCGTCGAAAAGATCGTGCTCACTGCGTCGGGTGGGCCATTCCGAACTTGGGAACTCGACGCGATTCGCGCGGCACGCTGCGAGGATGCGCTGAAGCATCCGAATTGGTCGATGGGCCGCAAGATCACGATCGACTCGGCGACCCTGATGAACAAAGGCCTCGAACTGATCGAGGCCTATCATCTTTTCTCCGTCGACATCGGCCAACTCGGCGTCGTCGTCCACCCGCAGTCGATCGTGCATTGCCTCGTCAGCTTTTCGGATGGTTCGGTGCTCGCCCAGATGGCGATGCCGGACATGCGGACCCCGATCGCACTCGCGCTCGCCTGGCCGGAGCGTATGACCGCGCCAACGCCGCGGCTTGACTTGGCCCAGGTCGGCAAGCTCACGTTCGAGCGGCCGGATGAGGATCGCTTCCCGGCCCTGAGGGTATCCCGCGAGGCGCTTCAGGCCGGCGGGACAGCGCCGGCGATCCTCAACGGCGCCAACGAAATCGCCGTTGAGGCGTTTCTCGACGGGCGCATCGGCTTTCTTGACATTGCGTCCACGGTCGCCAAATGCCTCGAAGCCGCCGACCGCCGCGGGTGCGTGGTGACCCCGCGCAGTCTTGAGGACGTTTTCGCCGCAGATACTACAGCTCGCCGCCTTGCCCGCGACATGATCGCGGCGTGAGACGACCCCGCGGCGTGCCCGGGACGGCCGCCGCAGCAGGAGACGACACGACATGATGGCCGGATTGATCGACGGAGTGGGCAGCATCCTGCTCTACGGGTTGGCGTTCCTGTCCGTTCTGACGGTCGTCGTCTTCATCCACGAGCTCGGCCATTTCCTCGTCGCGCGCTGGTGCGGCGTGCACGTCACCACATTCTCGATCGGCTTCGGCCGCGAAATCTGGGGCTTTGACGACCGCAAGGGCACCCGCTGGCGCATCGCCTGGATTCCCCTCGGCGGCTACGTCAAGTTCATGGACGATGACAACGCGGCGAGTGCCCCGTCCCACGATGCGCTGCGGACGATGACGGAAGAGCAGCGCCGCGGGTCCTTCCACGCCAAGCCCGTCTGGCAGCGCGCCGCCGTCGTCGCCGCGGGCCCGGCCGCCAACTTCCTGCTCGCCATTGCAATTTTCGCAGCCGGCTTCACGCTTTACGGTGTCCGATCGACAGCTCCGCGCGTCGACGAAGTGATCGCATCGAGCCCTGCCGCCAAGGCCGGCTTCGAGGCTGGTGACGTCATCCTGTCGATCGACGGGCGGCCGATCCGGGCCTTCAACGACGTGTTGCGCCGCGTCACCACCAGTGGTGGACGCGAGATGATCATCGAAGTCGACCGCCGCGGCCAGACCGTCACGCTCAAGGTGACGCCACAACTCGACGAGTTCAAAGACGAGATGGGCAACGTTCAGAGCGTCTGGCGGGTCGGTATCCGCCAGCGCGCGACGCCCGAACAAGTGCGTGAGGAACGCGTCGGCCCCATCGCGGCGGTTGGCCTCGCAACGCGGGAGACGTCGTTCATCATCACGTCGACGTTGAGTTACCTCGCGGACGTGGTGACGCTGAAGCAGAAACCGGATCAGTTGGGTGGCCCGGTCCGGATCGCCGACGTTGCTGGTAAGGTTGCGCAGCGCAGCGTCTTCGACCTGATCTACCTAGCCGCGTTCATTTCCGTCAGCGTCGGGCTGGTGAACCTCTTTCCAATCCCCTTGTTGGACGGCGGTCACCTCGTCTTTTACGCGATCGAGGCGGTCCGCGGCCGGCCGCTCAGCGAGCGCACCCAAGAACTGAGTTTTCGGATCGGAATGGCCGTCGTTCTGACCATCATGATGTTCTCTATGTTCAACGACTTACCCATCCTGAAACGCTGGCTTTCCGGCGTCGGCTGAGTGGTGGAATACTCTAGCAGAATCACCCTGTCTGAAGCATTCTTGCCACTTCCATAGGTGGTACTGAATCGTTAAACCCGAACAGGATGCCAATCCGAAGAGGGGACGCGCGGCTCACGGGCCGGGCACTTCGCGAGTGGAGAGTTCGAACGCCAGGCCGTCACCGGCGCGTCTGGCGGGATTGGGGGATCGGTGGTGAATCGAGACGCACTTCGGCCTCGACGGACCGGCTGGGCAATGATTGCCCACATGTTCGTCGTCGTTCTGTGCGCGGTCCCGTGGACTGTTTCGACGCTGTGGATGGGGTCCACGCCGGCCGAGGCGCAGTCCGCGACGATCCGCGAAATCCGCGTCGAAGGAAATCGCCGCGTCGAGCCGGAGACGGTTCGCTCGTATCTGCAGTTCAACGTCGGCGACAACTACGACGCTTTCAAAGTCGACCAGTCGATCAAGTCGCTCTTCCAGACGGGTCTTTTCTCCGACGTTCGCATTGATCGTCAGGGCAACACGGTCGTCATTCGCGTCCAGGAAAATCCGGTCATCGGTCAGGTCGCCTTCGAAGGCAACCGCGAGGTCGACGACGCGACGCTCCGGAACGAAGTCCAACTCAAGTCGCGCTCCGTCTACACGCGGGCCCGCGCGCTCGCGGACGTGCAGCGCATCCTCGACGTGTACCGCCGCCAGGGTCGTTACGCCGCGACCGTCGAGCCGAAGCTCATCGAACTCGATCAGAACCGCGTGAACCTCGTCTTCGAGATCAACGAAGGCGGCGCGACCAAGGTCAAGGCCATCAACTTCGTCGGCAATCGCAATTTCAGCGACTCGCATCTCCGCGACGTGATCTCTACGAACGAGACGGGTTGGTTCGACTTCTTCAGGGGCAACACGATCTACGATCCGGATCGATCGGCGCTCGATCGCGAACTGCTGCGCCAGTACTACCTGAAGAACGGCTACGCTGACGCACAGGTCACCGCGAGCATCGCCGAACTCGATCGCGACGGCTCCGGCTTCATCATCACGTTCACCATCGAAGAAGGCGAACTCTATCGGTTCGGCAATGTCGAGGTGCGGAGCAACTTGGCCTCCGTCGACGCGTCGACGTACCAGGGCCGCGTGCTCACAAAGCCGGGTACCTATTACAACGCGGGCAACATCGACAAGACTGTCGAGAAGTTGACGCTGGAAATCGGCGAGCAGGGCTATGCCTTTGCCCGCGTCCGTCCCGAGGCATCTCGTGACGTCGCGTCGCGCACCATCGGCATCGTCTACATCATCGACGAAGGCCCGCGCGTCTACATCGAGCGCATCAACGTCATCGGCAACCTGCGCACCAAGGATCACGTGATCCGCCGCGAGTTCCGTCTGGCGGAGGGCGATGCCTTTAACCCGCTGCTCGTCGATCGCGCCAAGAAGCGCCTGCAGGCTCTCGGGTTCTTCAAAGCCGTCGAGGTGAAGCGCCGACCCGGCTCCGCTCCTGACCGCGTCGTCCTCGATGTAGAACTCGTGGAACAGCCGACTGGCGAACTGTCTTTCGGTGCGGGTTACTCGACCAGTGAAGGCGTCATCGGCGACGTCTCGCTGACCGAGCGCAACCTTCTCGGCAACGGTCAGTTCCTGCGCCTCAAGGTTGGTGGATCGGCCGAGCGCTTCCAGGTCGACCTGAGCTTCACCGAGCCGCGCTTCCTCGACCGTAATCTCGCGGCTGGCTTCGATCTCTTCCACAAGGACGTCGACCAGACCTCGCAGTCGGGCTTCAAGAGCCGCAAGATGGGTGGCTCACTGCGACTCGGGTTCCCGCTGGCCGAAGACCTGTGGTACCAGACGAGCTATACGCTCTCGCACGACGACATCTACGAGGTTGACACTACGCGTGCCTCGCTCGTCGTCCGCGAATCGGAAGGTGCCGCTCTGACGTCGGCGATCGGCAATGCCATCACCTACGACCAGCGGAACCATCCGAGGAACCCGACGCGCGGTTACTATCTGCAGCTTTCGACCGACTTCGCGGGGCTTGGCGGTGACGTCCAATACGTTCGTGTCGCCGGCGAAGGTCGCGCCTACTATCCAATCACCGAGAAGATTACCTTCATCGGTCGCGTGATCGGCGGTCACATCGAGGGTTGGGGTGGCGAAGACGTCCGTCTGCTCGACCTCTTCTACAAGGGTGGCGAGACGATCCGTGGCTTCGACCGCGCCGGTATTGGTCCCCGCGACACAGTCACGGGCGACGCGCTTGGCGGTAAGAGTTTTTGGGCGGCAACGGCGGAAGTTCGCTTCCCGCTTCCCTTCGTGCCGGATGAACTCGGCATCCAGGGCGCCGTGTTCGCCGACGCCGGCTCGCTTTGGGGTGCCAACGACAAAGCGAAGTCGCTCAGTGACGGCGTCAGCGTGAACTTGGTCGACGAGAACGTGGTACGAACCTCGATTGGTGCAGGTCTCCTTTGGAACTCGCCGGTCGGCCCGCTCCGTCTCGACTACGCTTACGCGATCAACAAAGCGGACTCGGACAAGACACAGGAACTTCGCTTCGGCGCATCCACCAAGTTCTGATCCTCAGAGCTGATAATCCTTTGACAAAGGCGGGCATGGCCCGCCTTTTTCGCATTCGGGGCGAGTACAGAGGAGCGACCATGGAACATCCCGGCTTCTTCGACCGAATGGGTCCCTTCACCATCGCCGAACTCGCGGCCAAGACGGGGGCCGAAGTCGCGGCGACGGCGGACACCACGCGCGAAATCCGAGATGTGAAGCCTCTGGCAGATGCCGGACCGCACGATCTGACGTTCGTGAACAATCGGAAGTATCTCGCCCAGCTCGCCGATACACGGGCGGGCTGCTGCCTCGTCCTCCCGGCGTTCGCGGCCCGCGTGCCGGCTGGAACCGTGGCCCTGGTCAGCAAGGATCCTTACCGCGGGTTCGCGATCGCCCTCTCTGCATTCTTTCCGACGGCACTTCGCCCGATCATCCTCGCCGGCAGCAACTCGGCCATAGATCCATCCGCCCGCATCGAGGACGGCGCCGTCATAGAGCCAGGGGTCTTCATTGGGCCAGAGGCGTGGATCGGCCGCGGGGCGCTGATCGGAGCGGGCGCCGTCATCGGCCGCCGGGTGACGATTGGCCGAGACAGCGTGGTCGGCCCGGGCTCCACCATCATTAATACGCTGGTCGGCGACCGGGTGATCATCCACGCCGGTTGCCGCATCGGCCAGGACGGCTTCGGCTTCGCCATGGGGCCGCGAGGACACCTCAAGGTCCCGCAGGTCGGCCGGGTCATTATCCAGGACGACGTCGAAATCGGCGCCAACACCACCGTCGATCGGGGCGCCCTTAAGGATACCATCATCGGGGAGGGGACGAAGATCGACAACTTGGTGCAGATCGGCCACAACGTAGTGATCGGCCGCCATTGCGTGATCGTCGCCCAAACCGGTATCTCAGGCTCGTCTGAGCTCGAGGACTTCGTGGTGATGGGCGGGCAATCCGGCATGGTCGGTCACATCAAGATCGGCGCCGGGGCGCAGATCGCGGGAGCGAGCCATCCGACCCACGACGTCCCGGCCGGAGCCCGTATGGGCGGCACGCCGGCCCGTCCTTTGAAGGTCTGGGCGCGGGAGCTCGCGGTGCTGAAACGGATGGCAGCCGGCGAAGGCGTGGGCCGTGCCGGCGGCGGTGATGACGACGAATGAACGCGCGGACCACGGCGCGACAGGCAGGATGGACGACATGAACGACCCGACCCCGAAGGCAGACCTGGCATCTGCGGACATCCAGCGGGTGATGAGGCTTCTTCCCCATCGCTATCCGTTCCTGCTCGTCGACCGTATGTCGGACATGGATCGCGACGAGAGCGCGATCGGCTACAAGAACGTGACGATCAACGAGCCGTTCTTTCAGGGCCACTTCCCGAGCTTTCCGGTGATGCCGGGTGTGCTCATCATCGAAGGTCTGGCGCAGACGGCGGGCGCGCTGTGCGTGCACAGCCTCGGCAATGACTACAAACCCCAGCTCGTCTATTTCATGGGGATCGACCGCGCGAAATTCCGCAAGCCCGTGCTCCCCGGTGATCAAATTGAGTATCATGTCCGCAAGGTCCGGAGCCGCGGCCGCGCATGGCGCTTCTACGGCGAGGCCAAGGTGAAAGGCCAGGTCGTGGCCGAAGCGGAGATCAGCGCGATGATCGTCGACACGCCGGAAACGCAGGCCGCGATCGCAGCCGCCAATGCCTGACGCCCGCATTCACGCGACGGCGATCGTCGAAGCCGGCGCGAAGTTGGGCGATGGCGTCGTCATCGGTCCGTTTTGCATGGTCGGCCCTGAGGTCGAACTCGGCGACGGTGTTGAACTGGTGAGCCATGCCGTCGTCGCGGGCCGCACCAAAGTCGGCCCGCGCACGCGCATATTTCCGTTCGCCTCCATCGGCCATCAGCCGCAGGACCTGAAGTACAAGGGAGAGCCGTCGACGCTGTCGATCGGCGCTGACTGCATTCTGCGCGAAGGCGTGACGATGAACCCCGGAACGGCCGGCGGCGGCATGGTCACGACCATCGGTGATCGCTGCGCCTTCCTCGCCAACAGTCACGTCGGGCACGACTGCATCGTCGGCAACGGCGTGATCTTCTCCAACAACGTCATGCTTGCCGGCCATTGCAACGTCGGCGACTTCGCGATCATCGGCGGCGGCGCGGCCGTCATCCAGTTCGCGCGCGTCGGCGCGCATTCGTTCCTTGGCGGGATGTCGGGCCTCGAGAACGACCTCATCCCCTACGGCATGGCGCTCGGCAACCGGGCCCATTTGTCGGGTCTCAACATCATCGGCCTGCAGCGCCGCGGCTTCACGCGCGAGCAGATCCACACGCTCCGTCGCGCTTATCGTCTCCTGTTCGCTGCCGAAGGCACGCTGATGGAGCGCGTCGAGGACGTCGCCCAGACCTACGCCGATCAGCCGTTCGTGCAGGAGATCGTCGATTTCATCCGCGCGGGCGGAAAGCGGTCGCTCTGCACACCGAACGATGACCGCGCCGACTGAACCGCTCGGCATCCTCGCAGGCGGCGGGCGCATCCCGGTGGAGATCGCCCGCCACGTCGCGAGCCGTGGCCGCGCTCTTCACATCGTCGCACTCGGTTCCGATCACGACCCGGATCTCGCCACCTATCCGACAACCCGCGTGCCGTGGGGCGCCGTCGGCGCCCTGATCGAAGCGTTCCGTCGGCAGGGCTGCCGCGAGATCGTCATCGCTGGCAAGGTCAGCCGTCCCGATCTCCGACGCATCTCACCCGACCTCGGCCTCGTCCGCGCACTTCCGGAAATCATTCGACTCATTGAAGGCGGCGACGACTCCGTTCTCCGCAAGGTCGTCCGCTTTTTCGAGGGTCGCGGCTTTCGGGTCGTCGGCATCCCGGACGTCGCGCCGGAATTGCTGCTGGCGTCCGGTCCTCTTGGTCGCTCATCTCCGACAGCGGACGATCAGGACGCGATAAAGACGGGCTTCGCCGTGATCGCCGCGTTATCCCCGTTCGACGTCGGTCAGGCAGTCGTCATGGCCGGCGGTGTGCCGATCGCCATCGAGGGTGCCGAAGGCACCGATCGGATGCTGTCGCGTGTCACGGCCTCACCGGGCCATCGCGCGGTTCTGGTCAAGGGACCGAAGCCGGGGCAAGAATTGCGTGTCGATCTTCCGGCCGTCGGTTCACAGACGGTCGCAGCAGCGACGAAAGCGGGTCTCGTGGGCATGGCGCTCGCCGCCCGCCAGGTGATCGCCGCCGATTCCGCGGAGATGGCCGCCGCGGCCGACCGCGCCGGCTTGTTCGTCACGGGCGTGGACATGCCGACGCTCATGTCGCGCCCGGCTGTGACGCAGACGCCGATCGCGCCATCCGCGGCGTTGACGGCGCGCGATGTGCGCGGCGTCTCCCGACGTGACCTCGAGATTGCCGCCGGTGTCGTCGATCGACTGAGAGAATTCGGGCCGAGACCGGGGGCGGTGGTCGTGCGCGGATACGCGGTCGCAGTCGGTATCGACGAGGAGCCGGCCGATCTTCTCCGCCGCTCGATCGGTCTGCGGGCCTGGGGACTCGGCGGTCGCCGTGGCGTTGCCGCTCTGCCCGGACGGCCGACCATCGATGCGATCCTGGCCGCGCATGAAGCCCGCCTCGCCGGATTGGCCTTTTCCGAACCGCCCGAAGCGATCAATCGCCGACTGCTCGCGGATCAGGCGGCGGTGTCGCGTCTCTTCGTTCTGCACCCGGCCGATCCGGCTGCCGATGACGCGGGATGAGGCGACCGATGGCACCGCTCAAGGTCTTCATCGTCACGGGCGAGCATTCGGGCGACGCCCTCGGCGGCAAGCTGATGGCCGCGATGAAATCGCGCCATCCAGGACAGATTCTGTTCGCCGGTGTCGGCGATAGCCATATGGCGGCCGAGGGCCTCACCTCGATTTATCCAATCTCGGACGTCACGGTGATGGGGCCGCTGTCGATCCTCCCACGGTTGCCGCGCATCACCCGGCGCGTCTATCAGACAGTCGATGCGGCGATCGCCATGCGCCCGGATGTTGTCGTGATCATCGACGCGCCGGAGTTCACCCATCCGATCGCCAAGCGCATCCGCAAGCGCGTGCCCGAAATCCCGATCGTCGACTATGTATCGCCGAGCGTCTGGGCGTGGCGACCGGGTCGCGCCAAGAAGATGCGGCCCTACGTCGATCACCTCCTGGCGCTATTGCCCTTCGAGCCCGACGCGCATCGGCGCCTCGGCGGTCCGCCTTGCACCTATGTTGGCCATCCACTGATCGAGCGGATCGAAACCTTTCGGTCGAGCGATGGCAACGGGCTCGCTGCCCGTCTCGGGCTCGATCCTACGCTCCCGGTACTGGTGGTCTTGCCAGGAAGCCGATCGTCCGAAGTCGGACGGCTGATGCAGCCGTTCGGCGAAACGCTCTCACTCCTCCAAGCGCAGGGACTTCGCTTCGAAGTCCTGATCCCCGCGGTGCCGCACGTCAGAGCATTAATCGAACAAGGCCTCTCGACGTGGCCGGTCCGTCCGCACCTGCTCTCGGGCGAAGCCGACAAGATCGCAGGGTTCCGCCTTGCTCGCGCTGCACTCGCCGCTTCCGGTACCGTGACACTCGAACTCGGCCTCGCCGGTACGCCGATGGTCGTCGCCTACCGGGTCGATCCGCTCGCCGCACGGCTGCGCTTTCTCCTCAACGTCCATTCGGTGGTGCTGACCAACCTGGTGCTCGGTGAGAACGCTTTCCCCGAGTATCTTCAGGAGGAGTGTCGAGCCGACGTGATTGCGCCGGCGCTCGCCGCGCTGATCGACGACACTGCTGCCCGCCGCGCGCAGCTCGATGCCCTCGCGAAGATTCCTGATAAGATGCTGCTCGCGGATGGCACGCCGAGTGACCGCGCGGCATCGATCGTACTCGCCGCCGCCGGGCGTCGCCAGACGACCAGTTCAGCGATGGGAGGCGGACAATGACGATCGCAAATCCCTGGATGCTCGGGATCGGTGTCGTTGCGCTCGTCCTCGGATACATCCTGAGAAGCTGGTCGTCGAAGCACAACCTCGTCGACGTGGCGACGGACGCGGCGCTGTCGGCCGCTTGGACGACGATCCGCACCCGACAGGCCCCCGGCGTTCCCGACGAGATCACGGATCGGCTGAAGGACATCACCGACCAGCCGACTCACGTCGCCAAGGCCGGCAAGGTCGCCGGCATCGCGGCGCGCCATGTTGCGGCGACGGCGGTCGGCGTCGTCGGTCTCGTCCTGATGCTCGGCGGTCTGGTGCTCGCTGCCCTCGGCCTCTTCTGGCAGTGAAACGTCGTCCGCGCACCGCCCTATCGATCGGACGGCCGGCGCGCGGAGCCTCGTGCCCGGCCTAATCCTTCGCCCGATGCGGCGAGACGGCCCAGGGGCCGGGGCCGACGGACGCCAGAACGAGAAGCCCGCCGATGATCGCCATGTTCTTCAGGAAATGGACGAACTGTCCGAAGAACTGATCGGCTGGCACGGCCCAGAACTGGTGACCGAGGTAGGTCGCAACGGCGGTGAAGACGATGAGGCCCAAGGCGGCCAGCCGAGTCTGCCAGCCGATCAGGATCAGCAGCGGCAGGATGAACTCGGCCGCCACGCCGACAGCGGCAACCGGCACCGAATAGGGAATGCCGGCTTTTTCGAGGACCCCGGCGATGGCCGGCCACTGCATGATCTTGAAGTAGCCGCTGATGGGGAAGATCGCGACGAGCGCGATCCGTCCGATGAGGAATCCGAGAGCGCTCATGGCTCCTCCTAGAGGTCAATGGACGAGCAGACCCTGCCCCGTCCCTGCGACGACCGCATGACGGCCCATGGCGCACAACGTCGAACGACCGGCTCGGCTTCCCGCCGACCGGATCAGAGCCACCGAGGTGTGGCCGCGAGGTAACCAGGCCGCGGCAGCGGATGGTCGGCCGACAGCGGATCCATCCGCATCCGTGTCAGCCGCAGGAAGGAGAACTTCCAGACCCCGTCCACCTTCCGATATTCCTCCTCGTAGTGGCCGTAGCCCATGAACCCGCGGCTGCCGGGCACTTCGCGAGGCCCGGGACCGTCGGCCGGGAATTCGAGGTAGTCCATCATCGACCAGATGCCGCGCGCCGTGTCGGGGCCGGTCAAGCTGATCTCGGGCGCCTGCACGTGGTGGATGGCCACCGCGTTGGCGAGCCGCTTCGAGATACCCGAGATGAACATGCCGGCGTCCGCCCCGGTGGGGGCCGAGCCAAAGCCGTCGAAGCGGACGTCGGCCGTGAACAGGCCGGCGAGCCGATCCCATTGCTTGGTGTCGATGAAGCGGCAATAGCGCGCCTTGAGCTGCTTGATTTCTTCGATGTCGACCAGTTGTTCCGGTGTCATGTGTGTCGTCCTCCCGATCCGCCGAGAGTGCGGAGCGGGCCGGCCAGCCGTCAACGGGACACCGACATGGCAGCCCTGAAGCGGCCGAGGGCCACGGCGAGGAGCACGCCACCGATGAGACCCATTGCGGCGAGATGCGGCCAGACGATGCCGAGCCCCGCCCCCCGATAGAGCACCGCCTGCGCGAAGCTCGTGTAGTGCGTTGACGGCGAGGCCTGCATGACGACCTGAAGCACCCGCGGCATCGCCTCGAGCGGCGACACCCCGCCCGACAGCATGTTCATGACCACGAAGAAAGGGATCGCCAGAAGTCCGAACTGCGGCATCGACCGGGCGACGGTGGCGAGCGTCACGCCGAGAGCCGTCATGGCGAATAAGAAGATCGCCGTGCCGAGCGCGAACAGCACGAGCGATCCGTGCACCTCGACGCCGATGATGCCCTGCACGACCACGAGCAGCGAAAGCAGCACCGCAACGAGGATCACGAGTCCGTTCGCCCACACCTTCGCAAGCATGATGTCGCCCGGCGTGACCGGCATCACGAGAAGGTGCTCGATAGTGCCGTGCTCGCGCTCGCGGATCACCGCGGCGCCGGCGAGGATCAGTGACAGCATGGTCACGTTGTTGATGACCTGCATGATCGCCGTGAACCAGGTCGAGTCGAGGTTCGCGTTGAAGCGAGCCCGCACCGCGACACTCACCGGCGCCAGCTGCTCCGCACGTGCCGTTTGGAGATAAGCGGCTACCTCGCGCGTGATGATCGACTGGATGTACTGCGAGCCGTTGCCGGCGAGCGTCATCGCCGTCGCGTCGACGAGCACCTGGATGGTCGGTTGTCGGCCGGCAATGACGTCCGCCGCGAAGCGAGGCGGAATGTCCACCACGAACGCATAGCGGCCGCTGTCCAGAGCGCGGTCGACCTCGTCCGGCCCAATCAATTCAGCAGTCTTGAAGTAGGGGCCGAGGAAGGCGTCGCGCAGCCGCAGGGAGAGCGCCGAGCGGTCTTCGTCGCTGAACGCGATCGCCGCGTTGCGAACCTCCGTCTTCACGCCGTGCGCGACGGTGTAGATTGCGAAGGTGAACGTGTAGACGATCAGCACGCTCATCACGACATCCCGGCCGAGGCTATAGAGTTCCTTGATGCCGAGGTTCCAGATGTTGGCGACGCGGCGGCGCATGTCAGCGCTCCTGCTTGCCGAGGAGCGCCTGCGCGATCACCAGAAAAACGATTGCGAAACCGATGAGCGCAAGGTGGTTGAGATAGAGTTCGCCGAGCCCAAGGCCTTTGTTGAAGACGCCGGCGGAAATGCGCTGGAAGTAGAGCGCCGGGAAGAGTTCGCCGATCACCCGGGCCCCGCCTTCGAGCGTCGACACGGGATACATCATGCCTGAAAAATTGATGGTCGGGATCGAGACGACGATCGACGAGGCGAAGATGGCGGCGATCTGCGAGCGGACGAAGCTCGACACCACGAGGCCGAAGGCGGTCGCGGCGAAGGCGTAGACGAGGGCGCCGAGCGCAAGGGCCGTGAAGCTTCCCGTCATCGGCACGCGGAACCCGACGACGATCAGCAGGGCGAGAAGGCAGAAGGATAGAAGAGCGACGACCACGTACGGCAGCTGCTTGCCGATCAGGAACTCGAGCTTGCTTGCCGGCGCCGCGTAGAGGTTGGTGATCGAGCCGAGTTCCTTTTCGCGCACGATGCCGAGCGCCGTCAGCATGGCCGAGAACATGATGAGGATCATCATCATCACGCCAGGCGAGATGGCGTAAAGACTGAGGAAAGCCTGATTGTAGCGAAAGCGCGGGCTTATGGTCACGCTTTCGGCCAGAGCCGCCGCGCCCGCCGGTGAGCGCCTCATCAGCTCACCGACATAGGCCGCAAGCACACCCTGCACATAGCCACGCGCCGTCTCCGCTCGGAACGTGTTGGCGCCATCAAGCAACACGCCGATTTCGGGGCGCTCGCCGCTGACGAGATCGCGGCCGAAGTCCGGCGGCACGATCAGCGCAACACGGAGTTCGCCGGCGACGAGGCGCTCTTCAAGTTCTTCGGCAGATGTGGCGGCCGGCCGCTCATCGAAGTAGCGCGAACTGGCGAAGTTCTCGAGCAACACCCGGCTCTCGCGCGAGCGGTCGCCGTCGAGCACCGCATACGGCACGCTCTCGATGTCGAACGAGATCCCGTAGGCCATGGCGACTGCCAGTATCAGCGGCGCGAACAACGCGAACGCGATCCGGATCGGGTCGCGAATGAGTTCGAGTGCCTCGCGGCGGCTGAAGGCCCAGATGCGACCGGGATCGACGCTATCGAGGTAACCGTTCTTCGCCTGTGCTGCCGCGGCCGCGGTAGCGCTCGTCAGGGCTGCACCGTCCGACGCCGGAATCGCCGGCCTTCCCGCTGCATCTTCGAGATAGCCGATGAAGGCGTCTTCGAGTGTCGCGGCGCCGCGCCGCTCGGCGAGTTCGGCCGGTGTACCGATGGCGAGGACGCGCCCGGCGTGCATCAGCGAGACCCGATCGCAGCGCGCCGCCTCGTTGATGAAATGTGTGGAGAGAAAGATCGTGACGCCGTCGTCTCGGGAGAGGCGCACGAGCTGCTCCCAGAAGCCATCGCGTGCGATCGGGTCGACGCCCGACGTCGGCTCGTCGAGGATCAGCATCTCCGGCGCGTGCACCATTGCTACGGCGAGCTGCAGTCTCTGCCTGACGCCGAGTGGCAGGCTGTCGGGGCGCTCGTCCGCCACACCCGCGAGCTCGAACCGGTCGAGGAGCTCCCCAACCCGCGCGGCGATTCCGTCTGTCGGTAAGGCGAACAGGCGGGCGTGCAAGTCGAGGTTCTGGCGGACCGTCAGCTCGCTGTAGAGCGAGAAGGATTGCGACATGTAGCCGACCCGCTTGCGGGTCTCGAGGTCGCGCGCGTCGACCTCATGTCCGAAAATCCGGGCGGTGCCATGCGACGGCGCGAGCAGCCCCGTCAGCATCTTCATCGTCGTGGTCTTGCCGCAGCCGTTCGAGCCGAGGAAACCGAAAATCTCGCCGCGCTCGACCTTGAGCGTCACGTCATCGACAGCGGTGAAGGCGCCGAACCGAGCGCTCAGATGTTCGACCTCGATGGCCGCGGTCGGCCCATCGCCGCGGCGCGGCGGGATGACGACCGCCCGGTGTCGCCGACGGCCCGTTTCCGGCAGCAGAGCGATGAAGGCGTCCTCCAGGTTCGTGGCGCCGCTGCCGCGCACCACGTCGGCCGGGGCGCCAGTCGTAAGGATTTTGCCGGCGTGCATGGCGACGAGATGATCGAAGCCCGCCGCCTCCTCCATGTAGGCCGTCGCGGTGAGCAGGCTGAGGCCAGGACGCCGGCTGCGGATGCGGTCGATCAGCTGCCAGAATTGGCGCCGCGACAGCGGATCGATACCCGTCGTCGGCTCGTCGAGGATGAGCAAGTCGGGATCGTGGATGAGTGAGCAGCAGAGCGCGAGCTTCTGTTTCATGCCGCCCGAAAGCTGACCGGCAGGTCGATCCGGAAACGGAGCGAGCCCCGTGGCGACGAGCAGATCTTCGATGCGCCGTGAGCGCTCAGTCTTCGCCTGTCCATAAAGGCGCGCGAAGAAATCGATGTTCTCGACCACCGACAGCGTGGGATAGAGATTTCGGCCGAGGCCCTGCGGCATGTAGGCGATGCGTGGCGAGATCGTCCGCCGGTGAGCGGCCTTGGCGATGTCGCCGTCGAGCACGGTTGCGGACCCCGCTTGCAGCTTCCGCACGCCGGCGATGAGCGCGAGCAGCGTCGATTTGCCGACGCCATCCGGTCCGATGATCCCGACGGCCGAGCCGGCGGGTAGGTCGATCGTCACGTCGTCGAGCGCCGCAACGCGTCCGTAGCGGTGCGTCACGCGCGCGAGGCGGGCAACGGGTCCGATCACGATCAGGCGCCCGGCAGGCGGACGGCGAGGCGGCTCGGCCACTCGGCGGCGCGATCGACCTTCACGTAGGCCATACCTGGAACACCGGCCTTTACGACGGCTGCGTGCCGCGCGAGCACCTCGCGCGAGACCTGGATCTTGGCGCGGAACATGAGCTTCTCACGCTCGAGCTTCGTTTCGACGTGACGTGGCGTGAACTGCGCGTCGGAGGCGACGAAACTCACGGTCCCCGGCACGACGTATTGCGGTGCCGCGTCGAAGATGAGCCGCGCTTCGGAGCCGAGGGCAAGGCGTCCGGCGTCGGCCGTCGGCAGGAACACGGTCATGTAGACGTCGGTGAGATCGAGGACGGTGACGACCTTGCCGCCCGCATTCAGCACCTCGCCCGGCTGCGCCAGCCGATACTCGACACGGCCGGCGCGCGGTGCCTTGAGCTGGTGATCGGCGAGGTCGGCGTCGAGCCGAGCGACCCGGGCCTTGGCGGCGTCGATGGCTGCGGTCGCCTGGGCGATCTGCGCCTCGGCGGCAGCAATCGCAGCGACGGCGGTCGCGACCTGGGCCTGCCGGGTGTCGACGATCTCCTGTGACGTATAACCTTTGCCGACGAGGCCGACCGAGCGGTCGAGCTGCTGGCGGGCGAGGCGCTCCTCACTGCGACGCTGGGTCAGTAGCGCATTTGCCTGATCGAGTTGCCGTTCGGCTTGGCGGACGCTTGCCTCCGCCTCGCGCCGCTGCGCGTCGATCTCAGACGTGTCGAGCCGGGCGACGAGCTGCCCCTCGGCGACAACGTCGCCTTCACGCACCAGCACCTCGGCGATGCGACCCGGAAACTTGGTGGCGATGTCGTAGCGTTCGGCCTCGATGCGCCCGTTCGTCTTCGCGAAGCCGGTCGGCGGGTCGGGCGTACGCGTCCAGCCCGCGGCCAGCCAGCCGAGAGCAAGCAGGGCCGCTGCGGCGGCCGAATAGACGATCCAGCGAGGTTGCTGCATGGGGCCCTCCGCTCATTGCTTTGCCCGATCGCTCCGACTTCGGAATTGATCTGGCGCAGATGCCGGCGGCTAGTCTTCCCCGTTGTCAGCGCAACAAGCGCTCGTAGGCGCGCCGCACGTCGGCAGGCATGGCCGCCGGCCGCCGCGTCTCCCGGTCGACGAAGACGTGGACGAACCAGCCCTCGACGCGGGCGACATCCTCGCCGGGCGCGAAAAGAGCGAGCTCATAACGCACGGATGAGCGTCCGAGATGGCCGATCGCGAGCCCGGCATCGATGGCGTCAGGGTAGGCGAACGAAGCGTGGAACTTGCAGCCACTCTCGACGACGACGCCGATCACCGGCGCCGCGTGAATGTCGAGACGGCCTTCCGAGATGAGGTAGCGGTTCACGACGCTGTCGAAATACGCGTAGTAGACGACGTTGTTGACGTGTCCGTAGACGTCGTTGTCGAGCCAGCGCGTCTCGACCGCCGCAAAATGACGAAAGTCCGCCCGCGTCGGCCGCGGTGCCCGCTTGGTATCCGACACGGGCGGCCTCCCTTACTTCGTGGCCGTCACCTGGATCTCGACCAGCATGCGCGGGTCGGCGAGGCGCGACTCGATGCAGGCGCGTACGGGGAGGTTCTGGCCACCCGTCCACGCGATCCAGACTTCGTTCATCGGGTCACGATGGCGGATATCGGAGACCCAGATGGTCGCGGAGACGATCTTCGACTTGTCCGAGCCGCCTTTCGCGAGCAGCCGGTCGATTTCGGCGAGGATCTGCTTCGTCTGTCCGCCGGCGTCCTGGCTGATGTCGTCGGCGACGATCCCGGCCGTGAAGACGAAGCCATTGGCCTCGACGACCTTGGAGTAAATCTTCGAGGGCTCGTGGCGTGTGATGGTCATGCGTTTCTCTCCTTTGCGGCTGCCGTGCGCGGAGGGCCCGGTCGCCGATCCGTTTCTGTCGAGCCGGCCGCAGTGGCCGTCTCAGAACAACGGCTCGTCGTAGCGGACTTGGCCGTCGAGCACGAGCCCCTTGATGGCAGCGCTGCCCTGACCGTCGACCGCAACGACGACGGACAGCGTTCCGGCCCGCACCCGCTGCTCGAGGTCGCGCCCCGTGCCTTCCGGGACGAAGTAACTCTCGATCCCATAGCGGACCCGGAGCGTGCGCTTGCCGCCGGGCTCGCGGTAGGGCGGCCCGATCTGGCGCGCGGCCAGCACGATGCGGTCGCCGACGAGCGGGCGCCCGTGGGCGCGTGCGGTGTCGACGACGGCCCAGGTCTGTTTGGCGCCCTCGGCGCGACGCTCGAGCGTGACGTAGAGCTTCTCGCCGTCTCGGCTCATGCGATCGCCGTCGACCGTCGGCGCTGGCACGCGGGAGATGTCGTAGTTGAGGATCACGTAGTCGCCGCGGAACAGGCTGCGCGGGTCGACCGGGATGACAGGCAGCACGATTTCCCGGCCACTGGCCACGTGCCAAGCGCGGTCGAGGACCATGGCAGCGAGCGCCCCGGTCTGGACAAGAGCGACGAGGACGGCAAGGAGGGCGGGGCGCGCGAGCCAGCGTGTCAGCCATTCCGGCATGGGTCAGGCCCTCCCTTGCGCATCGGCAGTGCGTTGCGCGAGCCGCCAGGCGAGAACGGCGAGCCCGAGCACGATGAGACCGGCGACCAGGAAGAACAGCGAGGTTCCGATCAGCGTGCCGAGCGTCTTGGCATAGAGCCCGAGGACTTCGACCGAAAAGGCGGAATAGGCGATCCAAAGCGTGCCGCGGTGGTTCATGCGCGCGCCCCACGCCATGGCGCCAAGCAGCAGAACGAAGGTGAGCACGGCGAGCAGGACGAGGGTGCCGCCGCTCGGGGTCTCGATGAACTGCATCGCGAAGAGGCCGGCGTAGGTGACGGCACCGCCGTAGGCGAACGCGGCAAGGCTGCGGCGCCCCGAGACGAGTTCCGCGCGCCCCGCCGCAACGGCCGCGATCGCGACGACCAGCCCAAGGAGCGCAACGAGCCCATGCGGGGTGCCATTGAGCAGGTAGCCGAGCATGACGATCCAGACGGCGAGCGCGATCGCCGCAAGATGCAGGCCCGGGGCCCAGCTTTGGCGCCAGAGCGCTGCTGTGACGACCAGCCACGCCGGCAGAAAAGCGAAATGCACGCCGCCGTGCTGGGCCGTCTCCCAGGTGCTCCAGACGACGACCAGGATCAGCGTCAGCGCGAGGGCCGGGTTCGAACGGAAGGCGAGGCCGGCAATCAAACTGCCAGCCGCCCACAGCAGCACCGCGTCCGGCGGATTGCCGTCAAGGTGGTACATCTGAGCGACCAGCATAATCCCGGCGCCGAATAGCGCGACACCGGCCAGCACCGCGGCGTGAGCGAACATCTGCATGTTGCGCGCGATGAGGGCCGCCGCGGCGGCGTAGGATGCCCAGAGGCCGGCCACTAGAAGCCCGAGGCGGCCGAGCCTAGACATCTGCTCCCAGTTGGCGGCGACGAAGGTCATGGCCGCAAAGCCGAGGAGGACGGCGGCGATCGTCGCCAACACCGCTGCGAAGCGCGATTGCCGCGGCGGTCCCTGCAACTCACCGAGGATCGCCCGTCGCCCATCATCCGTCACCCAGCCGGCCTGATGCCAGCGGTCAACGTCCTGCTCCAGTTGGCGCCGGCTGAACCACATTCCCAGACGTCCTCCCTCGCGCCCGATCCGCTCCCATGCGCTTTCAGCAGCGTGACGAACCCGGACGGTCGACGCAAGATTGATCACCTGAGATCGGGCGCGCCGACGACGAAGTTGCGGCGGGTATGAGGCGTGACGGATGGGGCGAGCGTTCAGCCGGCGGGTTTGTCACCCCGGCCCGCCGATGCGGTAGCCCGGACGACGGCAGACCGAACGATCTCCGGTAAATCGTCCCTGAGGCTCCAGACCTGGAGTTCGACGCCGCCGAGCCGGCGATCGACGTCGCTGATCGCCCCCTTCAGATCGCGCAGGCCTTCCGACGACTGGTTGCGGAGCGATGCCAGTTCCGGTCGCACGTCTTTGAGATGCCCAGTCAGGACGTTGAGGGCACCCTCGAGGTCTCCGACGCGGCGCTTCAAATCGCGGATTTCTGCTTCAACATCCATCTCTGCAACCGAAAACACGCACCATCACCAGCGAGGCGATGTAAGAACAATAGAAGAACAAGAGGCGGACTGCAAGATTGAGACAGAACTTTTACCCGATCGGCAAAAGGCTATTCCGCGGCGTGTCGGCGCCCACCGCCCTTGCGCGACGCCTGGGCAGGCTTGCTCCGGGCGCGGCGTTCGAACAGTTCGCTGAGGAAGCGGCCGGTATGGCTGCCCTCGACGCGGGCGACGTCCTCGGGCGTGCCCGTCGCGACGATCTTCCCGCCGCCGTCCCCACCTTCGGGACCGAGATCGATGATCCAGTCGGCCGTCTTGATGACTTCGAGATTGTGCTCGATGACGACGACCGTGTTTCCGGCCGCCACCAGTTCCTGCAGCACTTCAAGCAGCTTTGCGACGTCGTGGAAATGTAGGCCCGTGGTAGGCTCATCAAGAATATACAGCGTGCGTCCAGTCGCGCGGCGCGACAATTCCTTGGCGAGCTTGATACGCTGAGCCTCGCCGCCCGACAGCGTCGTCGCCTGCTGGCCGATCTTGACGTAGCCGAGGCCGACACGGCGCAGCGTTTCGAGCTTGTCGCGAATGGCCGGTACGGCGGCGAAGAACCCGCAGCCCTCCTCGACGGTCATATCGAGGACGTCGGCGATCGATTTCTCTTTGAATTTAATCTCGAGAGTCTCGCGATTATAGCGGTGCCCCTTGCACTGGTCACACGTGACGTAGACGTCCGGGAGGAAGTGCATCTCGATCTTGATGACGCCGTCGCCCTGGCAGGCCTCGCAGCGCCCGCCTTTCACGTTGAACGAGAAGCGGCCGGGTCCGTAGCCGCGCGCGCCCGCCTCGGGCAGACCTGCGAACCACTCGCGGATCGGCGTAAAGGCGCCGGTATACGTCGCCGGGTTCGAGCGTGGCGTCCGTCCGATCGGCGATTGATCGATATCGATGACCTTGTCGAGGTGTTCCAGACCCTCGATGCGATCGTGCGGCGCGGCGTGCTCGCGACTGCCCGAGAGCTTGCGTGCCACGGCCTTGTAAAGTGTGTCGATCAGGAACGTCGACTTGCCGCCGCCCGAGACGCCGGTCACACAGGTCAGGAGACCGAGAGGTATTTCAGCCGTGACGTTCTGCAGATTGTTGCCGCGCGCATTGACGACACGCAGTGCCTTGCTGCGCTTGGGCGAACGGCGCTCCGCCGGCATCGCGATCTCGCGAACGCCCGACAGGTACTGCCCGGTCAAGCTGTTGGGATCGGCCATCACTTCGGCCGGCGTGCCCTGCGAGACGACACGACCCCCATGCACGCCCGCACCTGGCCCGATGTCGACCACATGATCGGCCGCGAGCACGGCGTCCTCGTCGTGCTCGACGACGATCACCGTATTGCCGAGATCGCGCAGATGACGGAGCGTCGCCAAGAGCCGCTCGTTGTCCCGCTGGTGCAGACCGATTGACGGCTCGTCCAGCACGTACAGCACGCCGGTGAGACCGGAGCCGATCTGCGAGGCGAGGCGAATGCGCTGGCTCTCGCCGCCCGATAGCGTGCCCGACGACCGCGACAGCGTCAGATAGTCGAGGCCGACGTCGACCAGAAATTTCAACCGCTCACGGATCTCTTTGAGAATGCGCGCGGCGATGTCGTTCTGCTTCGCGGTCAGCTTGCCCGGCAGTTCGGCAAACCAAGCGTTGGCCTTGCGGATCGACATGTCGGCGACGGTCGCGATGTCGAGCCCGTCGATTTTCACGCTCAAAGCCTGTGGCTTCAGACGCTTGCCGCCGCAGGTCTCGCACGGGTGGTCGCCCTGATAGCGCGATAGCTCCTCCCGAACCCACTGGCTGTCGGTCTCCTTCCAGCGGCGCTCGATGTTGCCGATCACGCCCTCGAACGGCTTGACGGTCTTGTATTTGCGAAGCCCGTCCTCGTAGACGAATTCGACCTCGTCCCCGCCCGTGCCGTAGAGGATCTGATGCCGGACGGTCGCCGGCAAATCACGCCACGGCACCGTCGTCTGCACTTTGAAGTGCCGGCACAGCGCCTGCAGCGTCTGGAAGTAATAGGGCGACGTCGCGCCGGTCCGCGACCACGGCTCGATCGCTCCGTCTTTGAGCGACAGGCTGACGTCCGGCACGATCAGCTCGGGCTCGAACTTCAATTCCGTGCCGAGGCCGTCGCACTTCGGGCACGCGCCGGCCGGCGCGTTGAACGAGAAGAGCCGAGGTTCGATCTCCTCGATGGTGAAGCCGGATACCGGGCATGCGAAGCGCTGGGAGAAGACGACGCGCTCGTGCGTGTCGTTCTTCGAGCGGTTTGGAGCGTCGGTCTGCTCCTTCGGCAACGGCTTATCTGCGTACTCGGCCACGGCGATGCCGTCGGCGATGCCAAGGGCCGTCTCGAGGCTGTCCGCGAGCCGGGTCGCGATGTCCTTGCGCACGACCAGCCGGTCGACGACGACGTCGATGTCGTGCTTCAGCTTTTTGTCGAGTTTCGGCGCATCCGAGATCTCGACAAACTGGCCGTTGAGCTTGACGCGCTGGAAGCCCTTCTTCTGCAGCTCCGCAAGCTCTTTGCGGAACTCGCCTTTCCGGCCACGGACCATCGGTGCCAGAAGGTAGAGGCGCGTGCCTTCCGGGAGCGCAAGGATACGGTCGACCATCTGCGTGACGGTCTGGCTCTCGATCGGCAACCCTGTGGCGGGCGAATAGGGGATGCCGACACGCGCGAACAAGAGGCGCATGTAGTCCCAGATCTCGGTCACCGTGCCGACGGTCGAGCGCGGGTTGCGGCTCGTCGTCTTCTGCTCGATGGAGATGGCAGGTGAGAGCCCGTCGATATGGTCGACGTCCGGCTTCTGCATCATCTCCAAAAACTGGCGCGCGTATGCGGAGAGGCTCTCTACATAGCGGCGCTGACCTTCCGCATAGATCGTATCGAACGCAAGTGAACTCTTGCCCGAGCCGGACAGCCCGGTGAACACGACGAGCGCGTCCCGCGGGATCACGAGGTCGACATTCTTCAAGTTGTGCTCGCGCGCGCCGCGAACGTGAATGACGTCCGAGCGGGGGCCGCGTGCAGCACGGCCGGTGTCGGAACTGGCGGATTTCGGCTGTTTTGGCATCACCCGCATCTATACGAGGGCCCCGCGCGAGTCGATGTGACCGTGGTGAAGGCGCTCTGCATTTTCCGCACCTTCCGCGTGGCCGAGCTGCAACAGCAACCCCACGGTTAAGGTTTCCTTACGGAGCGGGCTGCACGCGAAACAGACAAAGTCTAATTTCCGTCATAATTGACAAACTGTTGCCAAGTGTCGTTGCGCGGACGTGTGAGCTTGCAAGCTCAACCTCGTTCCCCACCCACCGAAGCGCACGGCGTGTTGGTGCCAGCCAGGCCTCGCGAGGTCTGCCGGGCACGCTTACGCTAAGGGAGTATCGACGATGTTGCGTATCATTCGGGCGGCGTGTCTCGCCGTTGGCCTCTTCATGTGCACGGCGCTGGCCTTCACCGTCACCACGGTGTCTTCGGCCGAAGCCTCCAGCCTCACCTGCGTACCGAGCGACCTCAAGCAAACGCTCTCACAGATCCAGAGCCAGTTCGGGCCAGTGCGGGTCGTCTCGACCTTCCGCAAGGGCGCGCGCATCGCCGGCTCGGGCAAGCCGAGTTATCACGCGAGCTGCCGCGCCGTGGATTTCTATCCCCCTCCTGGAAAGCATGCCCAGGTCGTCTCGTGGCTAAAGAGTAATCATCGCGGCGGCGTAGGCACGTACAGCTGCGGCGCCGGCCACATCCATATCGACAACGGCCCGGCCTATCGCTGGCACAAGTGTGCCGGCGGCAAGGGCCGCAAGCATGCGCGCAGCCGCAGCGCCAAGCGGGCGGGTTGATCGACTGCAAAAAGGTCCGGCGGCCTTGTCGGCCGCCGGCACTCCTCAGCGGGGCCGCCCGATCAAATGGCTCTGCACACCGAGCGGTGACAGCCGCGGCCGCTGGCTGCTGATGCGGCCCGAATTCACGCCTGCCCACCCGATTTCGCCGGATAGCCGCCCGTACTCGATCTTCGGGCAGCGGTTCATGACGACCGATAGGCCAGCAGCTTCCGCTTCCTCGCGGGCCTGCTCATTGATGACGCCGAGCTGCATCCAAACCGTTTTGATCCCCAGCGGCTCCTTCAGTCGGATGGCATCTCGCGTGATCTGCAACGCGGCATCCGACGTGCGGAAGATATCGACGATGCCGACCGGGGCGGGCACGTCTTCGAGACGGGCATAGACCATTTGCCCGAGGAGCGTTTGTCCGGCGATCCCCGGGTTGACCGGGTACACGGTGTAGCCCTTCCCGAGCAGATACTTCATCGCGAAGTAGCTCGGCCGGTTGGTATTGGCCGAAGCCCCAACCATCGCGATGGTCGTGCTGTCGGTCAGGATGCGGGCGATATCGTCGTCGGAATAGGTCGGGCTGCTCATGGTCTCCTCGCGCGCCAGAGAATGGTCAGGGACCCTGGCCGGCGCAAGATTTCCTTCACCCTGATACTTACGCTCGCAATTGATGCGACTGCAACCTGTGCGCTCGATAGATCAGGTCAAAGCATTGACAAAAAACAGAAAAACAAAGTTTTTCCGTGTGTCCGAACCGCGCCTGAAAGCGGATTAAGTCGGTGGAAACACCTGCCATGCAATCTAAGCGTGTTTTCGTGCGTCTGCAGCCCATTTGGGTTGCGCGGGTCGCATCGTGCCAGTGCCGGGAGTTCGTCGATCCGATGCCGACCGCAGTCGCCACGGAAAACGTTCAGAGCCACAAGTCGCTGTTGTTGCGGCAGTCGATCATTCTGTTCGGCCTGAGCATGATCGCGGTGCTCTGGATCGGCCTCGGCTGGAAGCTCCAAGCAGAGCGGCAGGCCGCCGACCAGCGGCTCGTCGGCGACGCCACGAACCTCGCGCGAGCCTTTGAGGAAAGTGTCCTCAGAACCCTGCAGCAGGTCGACCTCCGGTTGCAGTTCATGCGCAATCAGGTTCTGGAGGCCCCCGACCCGGCCGGCTGGCACAAGTTCATCGCCGACATCCCCCTCGACCAGGAGACGTCGTTTCAGGTCGCGCTGACCGATGCCCGCGGCCTCCTGATCACGTCGAGCCTCGATCCCAAACCGGCGACACCCGTCGACCTCTCGGACCGCGATCACATCCGCACGCACCTGCGCGGTACGGGCGACGACCTCTTCATCAGCCGCCCGTTGCTCGGCCGGGTCTCGAAGCAATGGTCGATCAACGTCAGCCGACCGATCCGCGGACCCGACGGCAAAACGATTGCCGTTGCTGTTGCATCTCTGAGCGCCGCCTCCTTCACCCGCTTCTATGAGCAGATCGAGCTCGGCAGCCGCAGCGCCGTGCTCCTGTTCGGCGCCGACGGTCACGTCCGTGCCGCGACGGGTGGCCTCGATACCTCTGTCCAAAGCATTCAGGACACACCCTTCTTCCGCGCCGTCGCCGGCACGATCGATGGCCGCTTCGCTGGCCCGATGCTCGGCAGCTCCAACGCTGTCGCCGCATGGCGCAAAGTGCGCAACGCGCCACTCTACGTGACGGTCGCCGTCGACAAACCGAGCGTTCGGATCGGACAGTCGAACGCAGAAAAGATCGAGATGGCGGCCGCCATCATCGTCACCATGATGATCTGCCTCGCCACCACGCTCATCGTGCGCGGCCAGCAGCGTATCCACATCGCCCGCCTCGAAATCCAGGCGACCGCACGCCAGGTCGAAGCCAAGTCACAAGAGCTCGAAGCGATGCTCGACAGCATCAGCCAGGGCATCGTCATGGTCGATCGCCAGGGCGGTGTGCTGGTGACCAACCGACGCGCACTCGAACTGCTCGATCAGCCGACACCTGAAGCACTCTCGGCGGCGATCGGGCCGCTGCTGCTCGATCTGCAACGCCAAGCCGGCCGTGGCGAGCGCGGCGACGGCGGTCCGGTCCGCACCGATCTCACGGTGGCGGACCGCGTGCTCGAGGTGGCCCGGTCGGCGATGCCGGACGGCAATTTCGTGCTGACCTTCACCGACGTTACGCCGGTCAAGCGGCGCCAGCAGGAACTCGAAGCGGCCCGCAACGCCGCAGACGTGGCGAACCACGCCAAGTCACAGTTCCTGTCCACGATGAGTCACGAGATGCGCACGCCGCTCAACGGCATGATCGGTGCGCTCGACCTCCTCGCCAAGACCAAGCTCGACTCCGAGCAGCTGCAGCTCGTCGAGACGGCCCTGCAGTCAGGCGAGGCGCTCCTTGTCCACATCAACGATGTCCTCGACTTCTCGAAGATGGAGGCGGGCAAGCTCGTCCTCGAGCCGGCGCCGTTCAACCTGCGCCACCTCGTGGACTCGGTGCTGAAGATCGTGACGCCGCAAGCCGAGGCGCGCAGCAACACGCTGCACCGCGATCTCGGCGAAGAGGTGCCGCGCTGGATCGTCGGCGACGCCGTCCGTATTCGGCAGATCCTGCTCAATCTCGTCGGCAATGCCGTCAAGTTCACGCGCAACGGACAGGTGACGGTGCGGATCCGCAATGTCGGCGGCACCTACGATCGCCCCGACATCCAGGTCGCTATCGAGGACACGGGTTACGGCATTCCGCAGGACCGTCTCGGCAACCTGTTCCAGGAATTCTCGATGATCGACGCCTCCTACAGCCGTAAGCAGGGCGGTACGGGCCTTGGCCTTGCCATCTGCAAGCGGCTCGTCGAGGCGATGTCCGGCGAGATCGGTGTCGACAGCAAGGTCGGCGAGGGCAGCCGCTTCTGGTTCCGCGTGCCGTTCGATCGCGCGGCCGAGCCGGCAATCGACGACAAGTCGGCCGCGAGCCTGCCGGATATCAGCGATATCGTGCTCGACATCCTGCTCGTCGACGATAACCTGACCAACCAGATGGTCGCGAGCCGCATGCTCGCCGCTGCCGGCCATCTCGTGACCACGGCATCCGACGGCCTCGAAGCGCTGAACGCGGCGACGAAGAAGCGCTATGACGTGATCCTGATGGATATCTCCATGCCGGAGATGGACGGCATCGAAGCGACGAAGCGCATTCGTCAGCTGCCGGAGCCTTTCGCCTCCGTGCCGATCATCGCGCTGACCGCCAACGCGATCGCCGGTGACCGCGAGCGATTCCTCGCAGCCGGCATGGACGACTACCTGACAAAGCCGATCCGCCGCGCGACGATCGAGGCGCGCCTCGCGAAGTTTGCAGGCGACATGGTGCGTCGTCGCGAGCAGATGGAGCGCGCCGCATCGGCGCCCGAGCCGACCAAGCCGGTCCCGCAGCCCGCTTCGGACGGAGCGGTCATCGATCCCGGCGAGCTTGAGCGCCTGGCCGCCGAGACGTCTCCTGACGTCGTGCCGCTGGTCGTCGAGCAGTTCATCACCGAGCAAGTAGTACGCCTCGAAGAGGTCGCGCGGGCCCGCGAGGCGGGCGATGCGGATGCGCTTCGCAAGGCCGCTCATGCGCTGGCCGGAGCGAGCGCCTCAGTCGGCGCGGTGCGCCTGCGTGGCCGCGCGAAGGAAATCGAACTCGACTGCGCAGAGGGACGACGCGCGGCAGCGATGGAGAAGGCCGACAGCCTGCCCGCGCTTGCTCTCGCGACCGTCGCCGCGCTGGAGAAGCAGCTCGACAAAAATCGCGCCGTCTCGGCAGCAGCTTGAGACGTCGTCCAGAGTCAACAGGGGAGTCCAGTGGCATGAAAATCGTGGTCGTCGACGACAGCGTTACAAACCTCGTCGTTCTGAAGTGCCTGAGTGCCGGCGTGCATGCGGCCGAAGTCGTTCCGTTTACCGATAGCGTAGCGGCCTGTAAGCATCTCGCCGAGAACCGCGCCGACGTCATCGTGGTGGACTATTCGATGCCGAAGATGAACGGCATCGAGTTCATTCATGCCGTGCGCCAGCACGCGCATCATGCCCGCACACCCATCCTGATGGTGACGGGTCAGGGCGACCGTGACACGCGCGTGAAAGCCCTCGAAGCCGGCGCCACCGACTTCCTCAACAAACCTCTCGATGCGGCCGAGTACAAGGCGCGCCTGCGCAATTTCATGCCGCAGGAAGAAGTCGTCGCCCGCAGTGGCACGCACGGCTGACGACCGCCGGCATTACTCCCCGGTCCACACCGGGGAGCGTTTCTCCAGAAATGCGCCGATCCCTTCGGCGGCATCGCGCGCGAGCATGTTCTCGACCATGACTCGCGCCGCGTAGCTGTAGGCATCGGCGAGCGCCATCTCCGCTTGCCGATAAAAGGCTTCCTTGCCGATGGCGATGGTGAGCCGCGACTTCGACGCGATGCGCTCCGCGAGTGCCATCGCTTCCAGCATGACTTGATCAGCCGCCACGACCCGATTGACGAGCCCGTAATCGGCAGCATCCTCGGCGTCGATCAGTTCACCAAGCAACAGCATTTCCATGGCGCGCTTGCGCGGTACGTTGCGCGACAAGGCCACCATCGGCGTCGAACAGAAAAGTCCGATGTTCACGCCCGGCGTGCAGAACTTCGCGTCGCGCGATGCCACGGCAAGGTCGACGCTCGCGACGAGCTGACACCCGGCCGCCGTAGCCGTGCCCTGCACGGCGGCGATGAACGACTTCGGCGAATGGACGATGGCCTGCATGACGGCGGCACACCGCGTCATCGTCAGCTCGAAGAAGCCCCGTCCGCCGTCCGGGTCTTCCCGATGGCGCGTCAACTCCTTGAGGTCGTGCCCGGCTGAGAAGACCGGCCCCTCGGCGGTGATGATCGCGGCCGCGATGGTCGGGTCCGCGGAAATCTCCGCGACGGCCGCTCCGAGCGCATCGAGCATGGCGAGCGACAGAGCGTTACGGCTCGCCGGGCTCGACAGGGTCAGGATGGCGACATCGTTCTCCCGCCGGCCTCTAACGAGGCCGGCACCGCCCTGAACTTCGACGGGCTCGATCTTCTGCTGCATCGCCGGCCCCCGTGGCGTCACTGCTTCTTCGGCGGCTCGGGATCCTGCATCGCCTTGTCGATTTCCTGCTGGTACTTCTTCACCAGCGCGATGTTCTCCTTGAACTGGAGCGGCGGCGTCGACTTAAGCGCCTCCTCCATCTCCGCGATCATCTGCTTCTTGTCTTTCTCGGGGATGGCGTCGTCCTTGCGGATGTCTTCCATCTCCTTACGGATCGCCTCAATCGGATCCGTGTAATCGCCCGTCTCGGGATCGAGGCCGGCCATCACCATCGAGATGTTGGCAGCCACGTCATCGAGTTCGTTGAACGACTTGAAGCCATGGCGCTGGGCCAGCTGCTCCAATTCTTTCTGCAGGGCGGGGTCGGGCTTGTCGCCGGCCTTCTGCAGTTTCTCGGCGATCGCGGCGAGGTCGGCCTGTGAGCCTATGAAGCCCTTGATGTGAGCTTCCGTGAGCTTGACCTGCTTGAACTCGAACGGCTGCGCCGTCGCATGTGTCGTCAGCCCGCCGACCAGCATGCCGACCGCCAGAAGCGCGGTCGAGATGACCGTGAGCAGCCCCGCCATCATTCGTCTCATGACCCGATATTCTCCTGGGCTTGTGCTATTGGCTTCGCCGCCGGTCCGGCCTGGAGCGTCGGTCCGACGGGGGACGCCACGGCGTCGCCGCTCACTGTATCAGACCGGAGGCGGGAGGAATAATGGCGTCACAACCAGATCAAGACACAAAACTCGGTATTGCGACATTGACGGCTCTGATCGACGAGCACTTCCCTCAGGTGCACGAGGGGAGCGGGCGGCTGGTGATCGAAGCAGCCGGCAACAAAGGTTGCCGCGTTCGCATGCACCAGGACGACCGCATGTTGCGGCCCGGTGGCACCGTGTCGGGTCCGATGATGTTCAAGCTCGCGGACTTCGCCGTCTATGTGGCGATTTTGGCCGATCTCGGCATCGGAGCCCTTCAGGCCGTGACGACCTCCATGACCATCAACTTCCTGTCGCGACCGTCCCCCGGCGACCTGATCGCCGAGGTGCGGCTTTTGAAGGTTGGTCGCCGCTTGGCGGTTGCCGAGGTCGAACTCTACGTCGCGGGCGCCGACGCCCTCGTTGCACACGCCACGGCGACGTACGCACTGCCACCGGAGGTTCATGCGGTAACCTGATACCGATAAGAGGTAGCATGATACCGCAGCCTTGAAATCCCAGTATTTTCGGCGTTTTTCGCGAATTCGGAGCGCTGACGATTGACGTTCCTGCGCTGCCCCGGTAGAAGCTCGCGCACCGTGACGGGAACCCATTCCCGCAACTCACCGAGGCCATGCGCATGAAAACCTACGTCGCCAAACCCGGCGAGGTGGAGAAGAAGTGGGTGCTGATCGACGCGACCGGCCTTGTGGTCGGGCGTCTCGCCGCCCTCGTCGCCACCCGTCTCAAGGGCAAGCACAAAGCGACCTACACGCCCCACGTCGACATGGGCGACAACGTTATCGTCGTGAATGCGGACAAGGTGGTCTTCACCGGCCGCAAGTACGACGACAAGGTCTACTACTGGTATTCGGGCTACCCGGGTGGCCTGAAGGAAAAGACGCCGAAGATGATCCTCGAGGGCCGTTTCCCCGAGCGCGTCGTCGAGAAGGCGGTCGAGCGCATGCTGAAGCGCGGCCCGCTGCAGCGCAAGCTGATGCGCAATCTGAAGGTCTACAAGGGCGCCGAGCATCCGCACGCCGCTCAGCAGCCGTCCGTCCTCGACGTCGGCAAGCTCAACCGTAAGAACGCGAGGGCGTAACCGTCATGGCTGCTGAAACCCGGACGCTCGAAGATCTCGGCGCCATCAAGGGTGGCGCGTCGGCCGATGGCGCCCCCGTCCACGTCCAGAAGCTCGACAAGCTCGGCCGCGCCTACGCGACCGGCAAGCGCAAGGACGCCGTTGCCCGCGTGTGGCTGAAGCCCGGTCGCGGCAAGATCACGGTCAACGAGAAGGACTTCTCGCAGTACTTCGCGCGGCCCGTGCTGCAGATGCTGCTGAAGCAGCCGCTCTCGGTCGCCAACCGCCTCGACCAGTACGACATCGTCGTGACGGTCGCCGGTGGTGGTCTCTCGGGTCAGGCCGGCGCCGTTCGCCACGGCATCTCCAAGGCTCTGACCTACTACGAGCCGGACCTTCGTGGCGTGCTGAAGCGCGGTGGCTTCCTCACCCGCGACAGCCGCACGGTCGAGCGCAAGAAGTATGGTCGCATGAAGGCCCGTCGTAGCTTCCAGTTCTCGAAGCGCTGACGCGTCATATCGCCGAAGCATCAGCGGCCCGCAGAAAATGCGGGCCGTTTCCGTTTTTACGGCAATAACCCTTGCTTCGGCGCAGACTACCCTGATAGAGCCGCTGGCATACAGTACGCCACAGAGCGTCGCGCCGGTAGCCGCTCACCAAGAGGCGGTGCCCCACGGGAGGAGAGCAAAAAAACTCATGGTTGAATGGTTCAATGAGAATTGGTTCGCGCTCGCGAACGTGATCCTGATCGACGTCGTGCTGGCTGGCGACAACGCCATCATCGTCGGTCTCGCCGCGTCGCGCGTCGCTCCCGAACTGCGCGCCAAGGTGATCTTCTGGGGCATAGCCGGCGCCGTCATCCTGCGCATCGCCTTCGCCGCCGTCACCTCACAACTCCTCCAGATCGTCGGACTGACGCTGGCGGGTGGTCTACTACTCTTGTGGGTCTGCTGGAAGATGTACCGTCAGATCCAGGAAGGCATGCACGACCCCGACGAGATCGACGCCCAGGTCAAGTCGACGGGCGAGGTGAAGGAACCGTTGAGTTACGGGCAGGCGATCATCCAGATCATCATCGCCGACGTCTCGATGTCGCTCGACAACGTGCTGGCCGTTGCCGGTGCCGCGAAAGGTTCGACCCTCGTCCTGGTCATCGGCCTCGCGGTCGCTGTCATTCTGATGGCGGTCGCCTCGCACTACATCGCCAAGCTGCTGGTCAAGTATCCGTGGGTGACGTGGATCGGTCTGCTGATCATCGTCTACGTCGCGTTCGACATGATCTACGACGGTTCTCACGAGGTGACGTGCCGCCTCTACGGCATGGGCTGCAAAGAGCACCTGCTCGATTACGTGCTCGGCCGAACGAGCCTTTGACCTGGCCGAGCGCATGAAATGGGCGCGTGGGATGGATTGACAGACCGCGCGCCCAGCCTCATTAGGAACGTCATGAGCCCGAGGCCGACCCTGATCGTTCGACGTACCACGCCGCGCTTGCCGCGCGTGTGAGGTCGCACGTCTGTCGCCGTGCCGATCCGAGCCGCGCCTCAGAGCGCGGCTTTTTCGTTTCCGCCGACACACGCTGCTCCGACGTTTCGAAAGGTTCGCCATGTCTACCGCCCAGCACTCCACCTCGTCCGCCCGGATCTTCATCGACGGCGAATCCGGCACGACCGGCCTCGAGATCGTCGAGCGGTTGAAAGCCGTCTCCGGCATCACGCTCGTCTCGATCCCTGCCGACCGGCGCAAGGACCCGGCCTTCAAGTCGGCACTGATGGGCGAGGTCGACCTTGTCGTCCTCTGCCTCCCCGACGACGCCGCCAAGGAGACGGTCGCGCTCGCTGACAAGTTGCCGGGCGGCGGGCCGCGCATCGTAGACGCCAGCACGGCGCACCGGACGGCGTCGGGCTGGACGTACGGCTTCCCGGAGATGACGGCGGGCCAAGCAGCGGCTGTGGCGGCGGCCCGGCGCGTCACCAATCCTGGCTGTTACCCGACGGGCGCGATCGCGCTCGTCCGGCCGCTCGTCGAGGCGGGCGCTCTACCAGCCGATTTCCCGGTCACCATCAATGCGGTCTCGGGATACTCCGGTGGCGGAAAGTCGATGATCGCAGCCTACGAGGCCGGCACGGCGCCATCTTTCGAACTCTATGGGCTCGGGCTCGAGCACAAGCATGTGCCTGAGATCGTGGCACATGCGCAGCTGACGCGACGGCCGATCTTCGTGCCGTCGGTCGGCAATTTCCGCCAGGGCATGCTTGTCTCGGTGCCGCTCCATCTGGATGCCGTCCCCGGCAAGCCGAAGGCAACCGATCTCGAAGCCGTGCTGGCGGCCCACTACGGAACGGGCGGCCTCGTGACGGTGGTGCCGGCTTCCGATGCGTCGGCACAAGGCGGGCGGCTGCCGGCCGAACCGCTCAACGGCACGGACAAGCTCGAACTCAGGGTCTTCGCCAACGAGAAGCATCGGCAGGCCGTGCTCGTAGCGCGGCTCGACAACCTCGGCAAAGGGGCTTCCGGCGCGGCCGTTCAGAACATCCGCCTGATGCTCGGCCTGGCTGGCTGAGACGCGCAGGGCTGGATCATCGGTCGGAGCGCCATGGCGCGCTCCGCTTCATGGAAACGGTCGGCTCCGCATTCTGCCAAGCAATGCCCACATTTCGGCAGGGATTCGATCCCGATGCCGCCACACTCCTCCTTCAGCAGAAGCACTGGGGGCAGGGAGGTGGCCGCATCTGGGGATGTCGATGATCGGACGTCTGATGGTCGCCGCCTGCTTGTGTGCCGCCCCGGCGGCGCGTGCCGAGCCTGTCATGTTGAACGCGGCCGAGATCAAGGAACTCGTCGCGGGCGCGACCGTCGAAATCGATGCCGGCTTCGGCGCTCGCATTCCGTTGCGCTTCGGTGTTGACGGTCAAGTCACCGGCGAGGCGCGCGCGTTCGCGTTCTTCCTAGGGGCCGCATCCGACACCGGGCGCTGGTGGTTCGAGTCGGACAAGCTCTGCCAGCGGTTCACCAAATGGTTCGACGCCGAGCCGCAATGCCTGACGCTGACGCGTCATGGCCGGACCATTCACTGGCAAAGCGCGAGCGGCCGCAGAGGCACGGCCGCGATCATCGTGCCGGCGCCGTTGCAATTGGCCACGGCCACGACCGCACCTGCCCCGACCGAACGGTTGCCGGTTGCCATGAAACCTTCTGCCCTCGGTGGCCCGGCCCCGGTCGACGTCGCGCCGCCGAAGCCGGCCAGCGAACCCGAACTGTCGAAGCCGGCCTCTGCCACCGCCGTGGTGCCCCGCATCGCGCCGCCCGCGCGGCCTACCCCGACACCCGAGAAGAGGGCACTGCCTGACGCTCAGCCCGCCGCGCGTGTGGCTCCCGTCAGGCCGGAGCCGCGGCCTATGTTCATGGTTGTGAACGTGCGCTCCGACGACGTGCTCAACATTCGCAGCGGCCCCTCGGCCGATCACGACATCGTCGGCGCCGCGGCGCCCGGCAGCCGCGACGTGGCGCTGACGGGACCGTGCGAGGCCGCTTGGTGCCCGGTTGAGCACAAGTCGACGCGGGGCTGGGTCAATCGCGCCTTCATCGCAAGCCTTGATGCCGAAACCGGCGAGCCACGTCAGGAGCAGACGGCGCCGCTGCGCGACACGCCTGATGCGCCACGCTCCTGTCTGACAGCGGAAGCGCGCACGCTCCTGGAGCGGATCGAAGCGAAATTCGGCCGAGTCGAACTGGTCTCGACCTGTCGCCAGGGCGCCCGCATCGCCGGCACCGCGCGCATGTCGCTGCACGCGAGCGGCAACGCCATCGATTTCAATGCCGGCACCCGCAAGTCCGCGATCCTCGAATGGCTTGTGGCGAACCATCGCGCGGGCGGCACGATGACGTACCGCGGCATGGACCACATCCACGTCGATATCGGCCCACACTTCGTGTCGATCGTGGGCGGCAAGCACTACGCGAGTTGGCGCGACGGACCGGCCAACTTCTGATCCGCAGCGTCTAGCGTAACGGTTTGAGCGTGTGCAGATGCCACACGGCGAGCGCGACGAGGGCTGCTGCACCGGCTTGATGCGCGACGCCTAGCCCGATCGGGATCTTGGCGTCGGTGACGGCGAGCAGCGTGGCGATGCCGAGCACGGCTTGTCCGATGAGCCCGGCGCCGAGCAGGGCGGCCGTCACCCGCTGGCGGCCGTCGTCCGCGCGCCGCCAAACCGACCACGCATGCCAGACGCCGATCGCCACGATCAGATAGGCCAGCATGCGGTGGTTGAACTGAATGGTGGTGATGTTCTCGAACGAATTCAGCCACCACGGCGACAGTGTCGCCAGACCCTCCGGAATCAGACGATCGCCCATGAGCGGCCAGGTATTGTAGGTGAGGCCCGCCTTGTGCCCGGCGACGAACGCGCCGGCGACCAACTGGACGAACAAGAGCGCGACGATGAGAGCGGCACGCCGGCGACCGTGGGCACCGAGCGGATCGAGACGGGCCGCTGCCGGCTCGCGCCCCGCGTCGATGCCGAGCGCGGTCCAGACGAGCAGCGCGAGAATGAGGATTGCCATCGTCAGATGGAGCGCCAGTCGGTAAGGGCTGACGTCGACGCCTTCGGTGAGACCCGACTGCACCATATACCAGCCGATCGCACCCTGCAGTCCGCCGAGGGCGAAGAGCCCGACGAGCGGCAGGGCTAGGCCGCGCGGCAGCCGGCCGGTCAGCCAGAAAAACGCGAGCGGCAGAGCGAACGCGAGGCCGATGATGCGGCCCAGGAAGCGATGCGCCCACTCCCACCAGAAGATGACTTTGAAGGCCTCGAGGCTCATGCCGCGGTTGATCTCCCGGTACTCGGGGATCTGCTTGTACTTCGCAAAGGCCTCTTGCCAGTCCGCGTCCGTCAGCGGCGGGATGGCGCCGAGGATCGGCTGCCATTCGGTGATGGAGAGGCCGGAATCCGTCAGCCGCGTCGCACCGCCGACCATGACCATGAGGAACACGAGGCCAGCAACGAAGAAGAGCCACGCCCGGACTGCGGCGGGTGCTGCGGCTCGCTCGGCAGACGGAACGGCAACGGCGCTGGGCATGGACATGTGGCGGCTCCCTCGGTCGCCTCTTAGCGGGCACGCGGAGGGCCGGCAACGTGACGGCGCGGCGCGGCGGCGTCCGGTCGCGCACCTTGGGGCGGCGCGACGCCGTGCTATAAGCCCGCCATCATTGAAAGACGAGGGAGAGACCGGTGATCCGACGCACACTGCCTTACGGCGGCATCCTGCACGAAGTCGTGGAACACAATGGAACGCTCTATCTCGCAGGCCTCGTGTCCGAGAACCTCGACCTCGACATCACGGGCCAGTCCGAGGACGTGATGCGCCAACTCGATACCCTGCTGACGGCGCACGGATCGGACCGAGCCCACGTGCTGCAGGCCACGGTCTATATGTCGGACCTCAACCAGAAAGCGGGCTTCAACGAGGTCTGGAAGCGCTTCTTCGCCGCCGAGCATCTGCCCGCGCGGGCAGCCATCGGCATCGCCGATCTCGGCCCGAACGTGCTTCTGGAGATGGTCGTCATCGCCGCGAAGCGGTGAGGCGGGCGCATGCGCTGGGCCGATCGCCTGATCACCCGGCTTCCGCTCGATCAGCTGTGGTCGAGCGACGGCCCATTACCACATGCGCGTAAGAGGCCTTTGGATCGCGAGGCCATCCGTCGTCTGTTGCGGGAGGAATGTCCGGTCGTGGTGCTGACCGCCGGCCGTCCACCGGAATGGTTCCGCGGCGACGCAGCCTTCGCACGATGGAAGGAGGAGATCTCTCCCCGCCTTGCCGAAGGTTCGTCGATCGTGCTCGACGCATTTCCCAACGGTTTCGCATTCACCGCCGAGCTCTGGGAGAGCCCGGAAGGCGATCGCGTGATCGCCTTCACGATGCATCACTGAGCAGGCGGTTCAGAACGGGATTTCATCGTCGAGCGGCTTGTCGATCGGCTTGCCGCCGCCGGACTTGCCGGCCGGACGTTTGCTCTCGCCGTAGCCACCACCGCTGCTGCCGCCCGCCGAATAGCCGCCGCTGCCGCCGCTGTAACCAGCACCGCCACCAGCGCCCGCATCGTAGTCGACCTGGCCACCCTCCTGCATGCCAGCCCCGCCGGCACGGCCATCGAGCATGGTCAGCGTGCCGTTGAAGCCCTGCAGAACGACTTCGGTGGAATAGCGGTCCTGGCCCTGCTGGTCCTGCCACTTGCGGGTCTGCAGTTGGCCCTCGATGTACACCTTCGCGCCCTTGCGCAGGTACTGCTCGGCGACCTTGCAGAGGTTCTCGTTGAAGATCACGACCGAGTGCCACTCGGTCTTCTCGCGCCGCTCACCAGTCCCCTTGTCACGCCACGTCTCAGACGTCGCGATGCGCAGGTTGGCGATCGGGCGACCGTCCTGTGTCCGGCGGATCTCCGGGTCTTTCCCGAGATTGCCGACCAGGATCACCTTGTTGACGGAACCAGCCATACGTCACTCCTTCGTGTCGGGTGTCGCCCGCGACGGCAACGCCCTTCGAGCCTGCGCGGCACAAGAATCAAAACAGCCGCTGCAACTTAACCGGACTAGCCAGCGACGTCCGCCGCCGCACCACGCCATCCACAGCGGACAGCACCACCAGCGTTCGCTTAATGTTCCAATATAGGCGTCGAGGACCGCCGGCGCAAGCGGCGCCCCGCTCAGTCGTCTTTGGCGGCGTCGATGGCCGACGACACCTGCTGGAGGACCCGCGGCGGTACGTTACGGGCGCCGGCGCAGTCTTCGGCGCGCAGGCGGGCGTAAACGACCGGCAGCGCACCCCGGAAGGACGGGTTCTGTGCCCGCTTGGCGACACCGACCGCCACGGAACTCTGCACCCACCGTGGCTTGCACATTAGGCCGGTGAGATGCTCGGTCAGCGCCGCCGGATAGCTGATCGGATCGACGGTGCGGCGCTGCACCATCTGCTGCCAGCGTTGACGGGCGGGCGACGTCGCCCACTTCGCGCTCTCGGTGCCGCCCATCACGTCGGCGAGACGGTCTTCGAGGCGAGACGCGAGAGCGCGATCATCGATCCCCTCGATGATATTGCGCAGTCTCTCGATGGCCGGAATGTCCATCGGTTCGACGCGGGCGTCGGTGAGGTCGGCGAGGTCGAGCGCCGCGTCCGTCGGCGGGTCGGTCATCCAGATCATCGTCTCGCGGAGGTCCGCGGCCTTGAGGCGCGCGCCTGTGAGATCGGCGCCTTGCAGGCGCGCGGCCCGGAGATCGGCGCCCTCCAATTCGGCATCGCGCAGCACGGCCCCTTCGAGGCTCGCATGCGAGAGAACCGCGCCCTGCATGCCCGCCGTCGAAAAGTCGGCGAATTGGAGCTGCGCGCCGGTGAGGTCTGCCCCCTGCAGGAACGCGATCAGGAAGTTCGCGCCCTGCATCCGTGTGCCGCCAGTGAAATCGGCGCGCTCCACATGGGCACCGGCGAAGTTCGCACCGGTCATGTCGGCGTAGGCGAATTCCGCGCCGTCCGCCTGCGCTTCTTCGAAGCGCGCGTTGCGGAAGTCGACCCCGGCGAGCCGCGCATCCGAGAGCTTGGCACGCGCGAAGTTCGCCCCGACCGCGGTGCTGCAGCGGCCGCGCTCGCGGTCGTCGGTCAGGATGAAGGCGTTGAGATCGGCGCAGGTCATTTTGATGTTGCGCAGGTCCGCGCCGATCAGGCTTGCACCGTCGAGGTTGGCACCCGTCAGGTCGGCCTGGTGGAGGTCACTACGGTCGAGTTTGGCGTAGCGAAGATCGCGACCACGCAGGTTGAGCGAGGCCTCACCGGACTGCGCACTGGAATCGACCACGAGGTCGGTATCCGTGACGACGAGATTGCGGTGGAAAAGCCCGAAAAGCGTGCCGTCCGGGCGAGGGTGGACGAACGGGATCGCGAACCCGAAGCTGAAGGGATCGGCCTTCGCGTGCCCGCTCGCCATGCGGTCGAGCCGCTCGCCCGGGATCGTCGCGACGAAGAACGAGAAGAACGAGACGACGATGAGGATCGCCGATGTCACGATGAAGCTCAGCGGATGCTGGCGCGTCGTGCGGAAAAAGGCCTGAAAGAACGAAGCTTCCGCCCGCATCAGGAACACGCCGATGAGGATCAGGATGAAGATATCGCAGCCGAGAGCTACCCGATGCATCCAGGTGATCGTCACGTCGTGGTAGGGCAGGAACTTGATCTGCACGAAGAGCAGCAGGATGACCGGCAGAACCACGAGCGTCAGCCAGCTCATGGCGTGCAGGAACGCGCTCATCACGGCGCTGCGGTGCGGGCCCGCGATGGCCTGGACGAAGAAGAAGTTGTGAAGTTCGAGGCGCAGCGGATGTGTGCGTCGGTCGGTCGGCTCGAGCGAGCGAACGGCAGCGTCGAACTCCAGTGTCTTGCGGGCGAGCAGCGCCAGCTGCGCCACGAGACCCAAGTGGAAGAGGACCACGAGAACGGGCGCGAACTGGAAGAACTGCGTCTGCGGGATCGAGACCTGCAGGATCGGCAGCGTGACCGGCGTTTCGAGCAGCAGATCCTTGTGCGTGACGCCGGCCACCGCGATCATCACGTAGGCCATGATGGCGATGAAGATCAGCCAGCCCGTATGCGAGGTATCGCTCGAATTGTTGACGGCCTCGAGCAGACTGTACGGGTTGACGGGGGTGTCGCCGTCGCCCCCGCCGCGTGACGTGTCCGTCATGCCTGTACGCCCCTCACATCGTTTGCCGGGCGCCGCACGCCCGACCCACCACACACCCCCCGATACCGGCCAACCATAGCGGAGAAAGTACGGCATCTGAACTGCTTGGCGCCGCAAGCCGCAGTGGCCGCGCCGCTGTGGCGCATCGGCACCGCTGCCGGCCCCGGGCCTCTATTGCCCGGCGTGGCCTACGGGTAGCCGGATGGCGCGGGCAGCCAGTATGCCGGCCGCTGCAAGCCCAGCCATGGCGAGGTAGGCACCGGCTCCGAAGGCCTCGTAGAGCGGACCACTCGCCGCCATGGCGAGGCCCATCGCGATGCCCGCGTTGACGGCCGAAAGAACCGCCTGCGCCGTCCCGTGCGTCCCCTCCGGCGCGAGCGCCTGGGCGAGCGTGACGGTCGCGATATGGGTCGCCGCGAATGTGCCGGCATGCAGGGCTTGCAGCGGAAGGAGCATGAGGAGGGGAGGATCAAACGCCATCATCGTCCAGCGAAAAATGCCCGCGGCGCCGCCGATCAGCAGAAGCCCCCGTGCCCCGAAGACCGCGATAGCCCGGCCCGACAGGGCGAGCACAGCGACCTCCACGAGCACGCCGACGGCCCAGAGTGCCCCGGTCGTGCCGGCGGAAAAGCCGAGTTCGCGCCAGTGCAGGACGCCGAACGCATATAAAACGGCGTGGGACGCCTGGATGGCGCCTGCCGCCACGACGAGCAGAACGAACGGCCGCAAGCGGGCGAGTTCGAGCGCCGCCCCGCGCGATGGCAGCCGTGCCGACGTCCCGCCGACCGCGCCGCCCGCCCCCGCCAACACATGCGCGGCGAACACCGTCGCAATGGCTCCGAACAGCAACGCATAGCCGACGAACCCTGCGCCGTAGGCTGCGAGCAGGAACCCGCCGCCGACGTTGGCTGCGATGAACGTGAGGGAACCCCAGAGCCGCATGCGCCCGTAGTCGAGCGACCCACCACGGACCGCGGCCAGCGCGATCGCCTCTGCGAGCGGCATCGCGGAATAGGTCGCAACGAGCAGCAGGAACACGGCGAGTGCAATCAGCGGCAGCGAACCGGCGAGCAGCAGGCCGATGGCTGCCACCACGCCTGCCCAGGCGAGCAGCACGACGGCCCGCCGGTGGGCCCCCGCCCGGTCGGCCGCGAGGGCGACCGCAGGTGTCAGTACGATCCGGGCGAACAGCGGCAGCGCGGAGACGACGCCGATCTCCGTCGGCGTGAGTCCGCGCCAGTCGAGCCAAACGGGAAGATAGGGAAGCTGAATGCCGTAAATGACGAAGATCGCGCCGTAGTAGGCCGACATGCGGCGCGCAAACCCGCGCTTCTCCTGCTCGTCGGCGAACATCTCTCCACGTCCCGGCAAAAATCCTGCGAGTTCACAGGGCTAGCGATGGTTCGTCCACAGCTTGGCGAGGGGCTGCCGACACCGTTCGGCCGCAGCCGGCTCGAATCGGTCTACCGGTCGAGCGGTAACATGGATCGAGGCGCACGCTCCAATGCAGACCACGGCGAGCAAGGCACCGGACGACCCGGACAGCGAATACCGGGCGATCGAGGCGACACTGCTGCAGACCGCCCGCGGGCGCTGGTTCCTGTCCGAGCACGGACGCCGCGCCCGCCGGCTCGACAGCGCGATGCTCGAAGAGGCGATGGGGCGGCTGCAGTCCTCGCTGCGCGAGCCGCCGGCGCTGCTCGGGCAGCTCAAGACGGAAATCGAGCAGGTGCGAGGGCATCTGAGCGAGACGCGTGCCGATCTCGCCAAACGCCCCGAAGCGTCGCCGGGGACGGTCGCTGCAGCCGACGGTCCGCAGCACGGCATCCTGACGGCGGCGGAAGACATCCATGAACTAGCTTGGTCTCTCCAAGCCAAGGCACCCGACGCCGAAAGCTGCGAGCAGATCGCGCGGCACGCGGCGCGCCTCTATGCCATGAGCCTGCAGCAGGCGATCGAGTCGGCGCGCCTCGCCAAGCTCGCGGGCGCGCTCGATGAAGCCTGCGCGCGGCTGTCGGCCATTCTCGACACCATCGGCTTCGAAACGAGCAGTCAGGCGAGCCCGCCGCCGCGTCAGAAGTCGATTTCGGCGATCCTGCCGCCCGCATTACCGCCTTCCGTTCCGCCGCTGCCGCCTGAGGCCGGCGTCAAGCGGCCGTGAGGACCTCGGCGTAGAAGGCGGGGTCGACGTTGCCGCCCGAAAGGGTGCAGGCGATCGTCCGCCCCTTCGTCGGTAGCTTGCCGGTCAGCACGGCCGCGAGCGTAACGGCGCCGCCGGGCTCCAGGACGAGCTTCAGTTCTTCGAACGCGAAACGCATGGCGGCGCGCGCCTCGTCGTCGGTCACGGCGAGGCCCCCCGCCATGAGCTTCTGGCCGACCGCGAAGGTGATCTCTCCAGGCGTCGGCGCCATCAGCGCGTCGCAGATCGATCCGCCCATGCGCTCGTTGCGCTGACGCGTACCGGTCTTCATCGAGCGCGCGAAATCGTCGAAGCCGGCAGGCTCGACGGTCATCACCTCGGTTTTCGGCGAGAGATGCTTCACGGCTGTCGCTACACCCGCCGCGAACCCGCCGCCCGAACAGCACACGAGGAAAGCGTCCGGTACCAGATCCATCGCGCGGGCCTGCTCCATGGCTTCGAGGCCGGCCGTGCCCTGGCCAGCCATCACGGCCGGATCGTCGAAGGGATGCACGAAGGCCGCGCGCCGCTCCTCGCAGATGCGCCGCGCGATAGCGTCGCGATCCTCGTTGATACGGTCGTAGAGGACGACTTCGGCCCCAAAGGCGCGGGTGCGCTTGATCTTCAGCGCCGGCGCATCGGACGGCATCACGATGACCGACTTCAGGCCGAGGAGCGTGGCGGCGTGAGCGACACCCTGCGCATGATTGCCCGAGGAGCATGCAACCACGCCGCCTGGATAAGTGCGGCGGTCGACCTGTGCACAGGCATTGTAGGCGCCGCGGAATTTAAAGGCTCCCACACGCTGCATGTTCTCCGCCTTGAGCAGGATGCGACCGCCCGTGCGCTCGTCGAGGACCGGATGATTGAGGAGCGGAGTGCGGATGGCGAGACCCTTGAGACGCTCGGCGGCGGCAAGCACGTCTTGGAAGGTCGGCGGCGAGGCAGCCATCGGAAGGGCTCCTTGTGACGGTGCTGATCCGGCACCTTAGAAACTCGTTGCGGGCCTTGCAAACACCTCAGGCCGGGCGCGGAAGATCGAGCTTGCGAACGGCGTAGAGATGATCGACCGGCCCGTGACCATGGCCGACACCGAGATCGCGACCGGCCGCGATCGCGTCGCTGACGTAGGTTTTCGCGCGCGCGACCGCCTCGGTTAGCGCGAGACCGCGCGCGAGGCAGGCAGCAATGGCCGACGACAGCGTGCACCCCGTACCGTGCGTATGCGGGGTATTGAAGCGAGGCCCTGAAAACATGCGCTGGCCATCGGCCGTGACCAGCACGTCGATGGCGTCCGATCCCTCCCCGTGGCCGCCCTTCACGAGCACCGCACGCGCACCGAATGACAAGATGAGCCGACCCTGAGCCACCATGTCGTCGAGGGTGCCGGCGATCGGCCGCTCCGCCAGACGGGCCGCTTCAGCGAGATTGGGCGTCACGACATCGGCAAGCGGCAGCAGCGTCCGCACGATGCTTTCGACCGCATCCGGCTCGAGCAGCAGATCGCCTGACGTCGCGACCATCACGGGATCGACGACCAGCGGTCGTTTGGGCCGGCGCCCCAGATCGTCGGCAACGGCGCGGACGATGGCGGCGTTCGCAAGCATCCCCGTCTTCACGGCCTTCACGTCGAGATCGCCCATCACCGAGGCGAGCTGCTCGACGACGAACGAGGCCGGCACGGGAAAAACGCCCTGTACGCCGCGCGTGTTCTGCGCGGTGAGCGCGGTCACCACGCTCGCGCCGTAGACGCCGAGCGCGGAGAACGTTTTGAGGTCCGCCTGGATGCCGGCCCCACCCGAACTGTCCGAGCCGGCGATGGTCAGCGCGATCGGGATGGCGGCCATGCGGCAAGCCTCACTGTTTGAGGATGTCCTTCTGCAGCGACGGCGAGGTGAACCATTCCTCGACCTGCAGCAGGAAGGGGAACGTGTCGAGCATCCACTGGCCGAGCGCATTCATGCTGAACCAGGGGAAGACGTTGAGGATCGCGATCCCGGTCAGCACGAGCAGCACGCCCATCACCTTCTCGACCGTCGCGAGGTGGCGTTTGAAGCGCTGCATGAAACCCATGAACGGCCGAATGGCGACGGCCGCGAGCACGAACGGAATGCCGAGCCCCAGCGAATAGGCGAGCAGCAGCGAGACGCCGCGGCCGAGGCTCGCTTCGTTGGCGGCGACCGCGAGGACCGTCGCGAGCACGGGGCCGATGCAGGGCGTCCACCCGAAGGCAAATGCGAGGCCGATGAGATAGGCGCCGGCGAGGCTCGCACCCTCGACGTCGGCGTGATAGCGGGCCTCGTGATAGAGGATCGGGATCTTCACGATGCCGAGGAAGTGCAGGCCGAACAGGATGATGACGATGCCGGCAACGATCGAAAGCTCGGCCTTATAAGTGTGTATGAACTGGCCGAATACGGACGCTCCGGCGCCGAGCGCGACGAACACGGTCGTGAAGCCGAGCACGAAAAAGATCGAGCCGACGACGACCCGGCGCCATACGCGCGCGTCGATACCGCCCGCCACGCTCGCCTGGCTGATGGTGGTGCCGCCGAGGTAGCCGAGATAGGGCGGCACCAGCGGCAGCACGCACGGCGAAAGGAAGCTCACGAGCCCGGCGAGGGCGACGCCGAAATAGATGTGCAACTCGGCAAGCATGCAGGACTCCGCCCCGGCATGGGGCCAGCGGGCGTCACGGCCCGCCCTGCGTAGCTAATTGCCCCGCCCCAAGTGTGCAACTCACAGGCCCGTCAGGACGGCCGAACGAGCTGCGACAGGACGCCCGCGAGGTCGTCCAGGTGATCGATGACGGCATCTGCGCCGAGGTCGCGTGCCGGCACGGGCGTATAGCCGAACGACACGAGAACGATCGGGATCCCGAGCGCGCGGGCCGTCCCGACGTCGGTGACGCTGTCGCCGACCATCACGCCGTCGGCCGGATCGACGCCGATGCCGGCGAACGCGGCCGCCAGCATCGCGGGATCGGGCTTGCGCGGCAGTCGATCGGAAGCCCCGACGACGGCGCCGAACGCCTCCCATACACCGAGATCGCGAACGATCGTCTCGGTCAACTGTTCGGGCTTGTTCGTGCAGATCGCGAGACGACGGCCTTCCGCAGCGAAGCGCGCGAGCATGGAGGTTGCCCCCGGATAAAGCGTCGAGCGCTCGGCGGGCTTCGCCGCGTAGTGCTTCACGAACCCGGCATGCAGCGCATCGGGGTCGCGGTCTTCGGCGCCGAGGCGGGTGAGAGCCCGCCGCACCGTCACGTCTGCGCCGCGGCCGACCATGCCACGCACCTCGTTGTCCGTCAGCGGACCGAGGCCGATGTCGGCAAGCGCACCGTTGAGGGCAGCAGCGATATCGCCGACGCTGTCGACGAGCGTCCCGTCGAGGTCGAAGACGATGCCGTGCGGCCAGGTCGGTCCCGACATGCCGGTCAGCCGCGTGCGAGCGCGGCGACGCCCGGCAGTTCGCGACCTTCGAGCCACTCGAGGAACGCGCCACCGGCGGTCGAGACGTAGGTGAAGTCGTCCGTCACACCCGCGGTATTGAGCGCGGCAACCGTGTCACCGCCACCAGCCACCGACACGAGCGTTCCGGCCTTCGTCATCTTCGCAGCGACCCGCGCGAGTTCGAACGTACCCACCCCGAACGGCTCGATTTCGAACGCGCCGAGCGGCCCGTTCCACAAGAGCGTCTTGCACGAGGCGAGGACTGTGGAGAGATGCGCGACCGATTGCGGTCCGACGTCGAGGATCATGGCGTCGGCAGGGACGGCGGAGACGGGTACGACCGAGGAGGCCGCGCCCGCCTTGAACTCGCGTGCCACGACGGCGTCGACCGGCAGTACGATTTCGGCCCCTTTCGCGGCCGCCGCCGCAATGATCTCGCGCGCGGTGCCGACGAGGTCGAGCTCGGCAAGCGACTTGCCGATGTCGATCCCTTGCGCGGCCAGGAACGTGTTCGCCATGCCGCCGCCGATGATCAGCTTGTCGACCTTCGCGACGAGATTGGTCAGCACAGGGATTTTCGTCGACACCTTGGCGCCGCCGACGACGGCCGCGACGGGCCGCTGCGGCTTTTCGAGTGCGGTGCGCAGCGCATGGATTTCTTCCATCATCAGCGGCCCGGCGAACGCGGGCAGCTTGTGCGCGAGGCCTTCCGTCGAGGCGTGCGCCCGGTGGGCAGCCGAAAAAGCGTCGTTGACGTAGAGATCGCCGAGGGCGGCGAGCGCGGCGACGAAGGCCGGATCGTTCTTCTCCTCGCCCTTGTGGAACCGGAGATTTTCGAGAACGAGGACTCCGCCCTGCGGAAGTGCGCTAACGGCCGCTTCGGCATCCGGTCCGATGCAGTCCTTGGCGAGCGGCACATCGCGCTTCATGAGACGGCCGAGTTCCGCCGCCACCGGAGCCAGCGAGAACTGCGGATCGGGGCCCCCCTTCGGCCTCCCGAAGTGCGACAGCACCACGACCTTGGCGCCGCGCGCCGCAAGCGCGGCGAGACCCGCGACGAGGCGTTCGAGGCGCGTCGCGTCGGTCACCTTGCCGTCGTGAACGGGTACGTTGAGATCGGCGCGCACCAGCACGCGCTTGCCCGTGACGTCGGCGGTATCGATGGTCCTGAGCTTGTCGAGGTTCATGGGAAGCCGATGAGAGGTCAGCGGTTGACGATCTTGCGCGCGGCGGCGGCGACGGCGTCGGCCGTGATGCCGAAGTGCTGGTAGAGCTTGCCGGCCGGTGCCGAGGCGCCGAACCCGGTCATGCCGACGAAGGTGCCATTGCCGCCGAGCCATTCGTGCCAGCCCTGGCTGACGGCCGCTTCGACGGCAACGCGCGGCGCACTGCCGAGCACGCCCGTGCGGTAGCTGTCGCTCTGCTGGCGGAAGAGTTCGAAAGACGGCATCGACACGACGGCAGCCGCGATTCCGTCCTTGGCAAGAAGGCCAGCCGCTTCGATCGCGAGGCCGACTTCGGAGCCTGTCGCAAGAAGGGTGACATCGCGCCGGCCGCCCGCTGGCTCGGAAAGGACGTAGGCGCCCTTCGCGGAGCGGTTCTCGCCCTCTGCATCGGTCCGCAGATTGGGAACGGCTTGCCGCGTCAGCGCGATGACCGACGGCGTGCCGGACGAGCGGATGGCTATGTCCCAACACTCCGCCGTCTCGACGCCGTCGGCGGGGCGCATGACGAGAACGTTCGGCATCGCCCGGAGGCTCGCCAGATGCTCAACCGGCTGATGCGTCGGGCCATCTTCCCCAAGACCGATCGAGTCGTGCGTCATCACGTAGACGACGCGCTGGCCCATCAGCGCCGACAGGCGGATCGCCGGGCGGCAATAATCCGTGAACACGAGGAACGTCCCGCCGTACGGGATGAGCCCGCCGTATAGCGCGAGGCCGTTCATGGCGGCGGCCATGCCATGTTCGCGGATGCCGTAGTGGATGTATGAGCCGCTGAACTCACCCTTGCGGATGACGGGCTGCGCCTTGACCTTGGTGTTGTTCGATCCCGTGAGGTCCGCCGAGCCGCCGATCAGCGCCGGCACCGCCGGGATCAGCTTTTCGAGAGTCGCCTCCGACCACTGCCGTGTCGCCTTCTTTGCGGTCTCGGTGGCGGCGGCCGTCTTGGCAGCGGTGACGGCCTCGGCGAGTCGACCCGCAACAGCACCGCCGATCGGATCCGCGAACTGGGCGCGGAGGGCCGGATCGACCTTTGCCCACGCGGCCGTCCACGTCTCGCGGTCATTGCGCCCGCGCGAGCCCGCCGACCGCCACGCCCGCAGCACGCCGTCCGGCACTTCAAAGGCGGCGTGCGGCCAGCCGAGCTTTTCGCGCGTCGCCTTGATTTCCTCCGCCCCGAGTGGCGAACCATGCGCCGAGGCGGTGCCGGCCTTCTTCGGCGCGCCGTATCCGATCGTCGACTTCGCAGCGATCAGCCAGGGCTTCGAAGGATCCGCTTTGGCGGCTAGCAGCGCGGCCTTGATCGCGGCTGGATCGTGTCCGTCGCAGCGCGCCGTGTTCCAGCCGGCAGCCTGGAAACGGCCGATCTGGTCTTCCGACGTCGACAGGCTGGTCGGGCCATCGATGGAAATAGAATTGTCGTCGAAAATGACGATGAGCTTGCCGAGCCCCAGGTGGCCAGCGAGCGTGATCGCCTCCTGGCTGATGCCTTCCATTAGGCAGCCGTCACCGGCGATGACGTAGGTGTGGTGGTCGATCAGACCGCCGCTGCGCGCATTCCAGAGCCGCTCGCCGAGGGCGAGACCGACAGCCGTCGCGATGCCCTGGCCGAGCGGGCCCGTAGTCGTCTCGACGCCCGGCGCGTGTCCGAACTCGGGATGACCGGCCGTCTTGGAGCCGAGCTGGCGGAAGGCCTTGATCTCGTCGAGCGTCAGCCCCGGTGTGCCGGTGAGGTAGAGCACGGCGTAGAGCAGCATCGAGCCGTGCCCCGCCGACAGCACGAACCGGTCGCGGTTCGGCCAGGCCGGATCGGCCGCGTCGTAACGCATGACGTCGCGGAATAGCACCGTCGCGACATCCGCCATGCCCATCGGCATGCCAGGATGGCCGGACTTGGCCGCCTCGACGGCATCCATGGCAAGAGCGCGGATGGCGTTCGCCATCTCGTCGTGGCGCACGTCGGACATAGGCGCGATCCTTCGATTGACTTCCGGCGACCTATTAACGGCCGGGGGCTATGGCGTCCAGCCGCCGGCCGTGTGGCCCGGTGCCTTTCTCCTCAGGGCTGTGAGGCCATGAGGGCCCTGAGTTCCGCCCGGGTGGGCAGGCCGTTCCGGCTACCGAGGCGGCTGCATTTCAGTGCGGCACAGGCGGCCGCCATGTGCGCCACCTCCGTCAGCGGCCGCCCCTCGGCGATGCCGAGCGCGAAGGCACCGTGGAAGGCGTCGCCCGCTCCGGTGGTATCGACGACGTCGACCTTGTAGGCCGGGACGTGGACGACATGCCCGTCCGGCTCGCGCCAAGTGTACCCTTCGGCGCCGGCCGTGACGCCAGCGTGGCGTGGACCGAAGCTCGCCACATGGGCGAGGCGTTCGGCCGTGGTGCCCTCGGGTCGGAAATCGACCAGCGCCGGGGCCGAGAACACCGCGTAGTCGGTGAGCGGCAGGATGTCGGCCAGCGCGTCGCGGGCACCGAGGTCGGCATCGAGAATGGTCGGCACGCCCTCGCGCCGCGCCCGCTGAAATACCGTCCGTACCGCTTCGAGCCAGCGCAGGTCTCCGAGCACCGCCTGCGCTCCCGCAACCCGCTCCATCGGCAGCCAACTCGTCGACGACGGCATGCCGGTATCGCGATCGCCGATGATCATCCGCTCGCCCTGGCCGTCGACGATGATCGCCGAGGTCGACGATCGCGCGCCTTCGAACGCCTGCACCCATCGGACGTCGACCTTGCCAGCCTGAAGCCCGGCCTTGATCGTCTGGCCCGCGGCATCGTCGCCGACCCGGCTCCAAAGTTCGGATTTGCCGCCGAGCTTGGCGATGGCGGCCGCGGCATTGGCCGCCATGCCGCCACCGCTCTCGATGTGCTCGAGCGCACGAACCTTGGTCGGCGAGGCGGGAAACGCCGCAATCCGGTAGACCCGGTCGAGCGCAGCATGTCCGACACAGATGATCCGGGGCGTCACGTCCGCGTCTCCTCGGTCTTGCGCTTGTCCTCGACGAGCCGCCGCTTGGCGTCATCCGCCCGCTGCTTCGTCCGCTTCGCGGTCTCCGCCGCTTCGTCGGCCTTGGCGCTTTCCTCGGCGTCTTCGCGGAAGAGTTTCTCGAGATTCGCCGCGTCGCTGCGCGCAATCTCCTGCAACTTCTGTATGTCCGAATAATGCTTGTAGTCCTCGGACAGTCGCCGCTCGTCGTGCGCCCGGAAGGTCGCGACCACGCGTGCCGCTTCGCGTTCGCCGAGGCCGAGCCCCGTTAGCAGTTCGCGAGTCAGATCGAGTGCCGACAGGAACGTTTCGCGCCGGATCACCGAGACGCCGAGATCGGTCAGCCGGTGGACGTGGTTGCGATTGCGCGCCCGTGCGTAGATCGGGAGGTCGGGATAGGTCCGCCGCACCATCTCGGCCGTCCGGACCGAAGCTTCGACGTCGTCGATGGCGAGCACGAAGGCGACCGCCTTGTCGGCCTGCGCGGCCGCGAGAATGTCAGGCCGGCTGGCATCCCCGAAGAACGCCTGCGAGCCGAACCGGCGAACCGTCTCGATCTGCTCGGGGCTGATGTCGAGCGCCGTGAACGGAATTTTCTTGGCACGGAGGACGCGGGCGGTGATCTGCCCAAACCGACCGAACCCGGCGATGATCACGTGGCGGTCGTTCGCCGGCGGCGTCTCGAACGCGGGCTGTGCGTCTCGCTTCGGCCGGAACATCAGCGTATCGAGGCCGAGCAGCAGCGGCGTCGCCATCATCGACAGCGTGACGATAAGGGCGAACAGTTCGGCGTGTCCTGCCGACAGCACGCCGGCGACGGCGCCCGCCGTCAGCAGCACGAACGCGAACTCGCCGCCTTGCGACAGCGCCAGCGCGAGACGTCGTGCGGGCTGCACCGCGAGGCCCCACATCCGGCCCACCGCGAATAGGACACCCGCCTTCAAGGCAATGAGCGTGACGACGAGCGCCGCGATCACGGTCGGGCTCTCGCGAACGAGCTGCAGGTTGAGCGACATGCCGATCGCGGTGAAGAACAGGCCGAGCAGCAGACCCTGGAACGGCTGAATGTCGGCTTCGAGCTCGTGCCGGTAGGAACTGTCGGCAAGCAGGGCGCCGGCGATGAAGGCACCGAGCGAGGCGGACAGGCCGGCCGCCTGCATGAGCAGCGCGACGCCGACCACCGTCAACAAGGCGGCTGCCGTCATCGCTTCCTTCACGCGTGTCTTCGCGACCAGCCGGAGCACGAAGTCGATGACGTATCGGCCGAGCACGGCGACCAGCGCGATGATGCCGAGCGCCTTGCCTGCCGCCAGCCAGTCCATGCCCGTCGCGTTCGAGCCGACGGACGCCGCGAAAAACGGTGCGAGCGCAATCAGCGGGATCGCCACGAGGTCCTGCATCAACAGGATGGCGAAGGCGAGGCGCCCATGCCGGAGCGTGAGTTCGCCCGTCTCCTCGAGGATCTGCAACGCGAAGGCCGTCGAGGAGAGCGCCAGGGCGAGCCCGACGAACAGGGCCGCACCAACCCCGAGATTGAGGAAGTCGCCGATGAGGGCGATCATCGCGGCCGTGAGTACGACCTGCAACGTTCCGGCACCAAAGATGGCGTTGCGCATGGCCCAGAGGCGGGCCGGTCGCAATTCGAGGCCAATGAGAAAAAGGAGCAGAATGACGCCGAACTCGGCGACGTGCAGAATCTCTTTGGCTTCGTAAAGCGAGAAGGCCCCACCGAGGCCAAACGGGCCGAGGATGATCCCGGCACCCAGGTAACCGAGAACACTACCGATCTTGAGCACCTTGGCGACCGGGGCTGCGACGGCAGCTGCCCCGAGGAGCATCGCGATTTCGGTCAGTGTGATCTGCATCCGACCTCGTTTTTGACCGGCGCCCTGCCGCACACGGGCGGTGATCCGGTGATCCCCCGGCCGTCGTACTGACCTATACGAGATCGCGGGGTTCAGCTATGGTCCAAGTGCAGGCGAAGGAGCGTCCATCGAGTGGGACGCCGTCGGCCGCAGGCTTGGGAGCGATGGCTGATCTTCTACATCGTGTCGCCGCGTCGGGCGACGCCCAGGCGTTCCACACGCTTTTCCAGACTTACGCCCCCCGGGTGAAGTCCTACATGATGCGCCAGGGCGCCGACGCCAACACGGCCGAGGAACTCGCCCAGGAGACCCTTTTGACGGTCTGGCGCAAGGCGGCGCTCTATTCCGGCGAAAAAGGTAGCCCCACCACGTGGATTTTCACGATCGCACGTAATCTCCGCATCGATCGGCTGCGTAGAGAGGTAGCGTGGCAGGAATTGCCTGACGGCCATGATGAGGAGGCGTCCGATGAGACCCCTCCCGACGAAGTGGTCTCGGAGCGCGAACGACAGGAACGTGTACAGACGGCTCTCGCGACTTTGCCTGCCGATCAGCAGGAAGTCGTTTCCCTCTCCTACATCGAGGGCTTGTCCCACAGTGAGATCGCTGAGCGGCTCGGTCTGCCGCTCGGCACGGTGAAGTCGAGAATGCGTCTCGCCTACCAGAAGATCCGCGAGGCGGTCGAGGACTTGGAATAAAATGAACATCCAGCATCACCCTGACGACGCCACCCTGATGAGCTTTGCCGCTGGCAGTCTGCCGGAGGCATTGGCCGCCGTCGTTTCCGCCCATGTGGCAACGTGCCGGCACTGCCAGCGTGAACTGAAACTGATGGAGCGCATCGGGTTCGCTTGCGTCCGGACGCTTCCCGACGAGGATTTGGCGCGTGCCATGCCCACCGCGGCGAGGCTCGGCGCTCTCGAGGCGGAAGGCGACACCACCGCCCGTTTGGAACGCGTCGCCGACGTGCCCGTTCCTCTGCGTCGCCTCATCGGTGGCCAGCTCGATGGCATCCGTTGGAAGGTTCTTGGCCCCGGTGTCTGGCATCATCCGCTGCAGCTTTCTCCCAACTCGTGCGGCGATCTCCGTCTGCTGAAGGTCGCGGCCGGTCGTGCCATGCCTGAGCACGGCCACGGCGGCGCCGAGCTGACGCTGATCCTTAAGGGCGCTTACACCGACCGTTTCGGCCGGTTCGCGGCGGGCGACATCGCTGACCTCGACGAGGATGTGGAGCATCAGCCGATCGTCGAAGCCGGCGAGGATTGCATTTGCCTCGTCGGTAGCGAGCGCAAGGCGCGCTTCAAGGGCGTCATGGCCCGCCTCGTCCAGCCACTCACCGGCATGTAGGGCGCCGGCCGTCCGCCGACCATGGCTTCGCATACACCATTGCCAACGACCGTCCCGTGGCGCGTCGTCTGGATCACGGGCGCGAGCAGCGGTATCGGCCGCGCGCTCGCGTTGTCGCTTGCCCGGGACGGCGCCCGCGTCGCCGTTTCCGCTCGCTCGGCGGACAAACTCACCGAACTGGCCGCGAGCCACCCGAACATCAAAGCCTTTCCGCTCGACGTCCGTGATCGCGACGCAGCCGCACACGTCCTGGCGGAGATCGAAGAAGCGCTCGGCCCCGTCGACCTCGCGGTGCTCAACGCTGGGGTGTGGTATCCGATGACGTCCGTTACCTTCGACGCCGCGCGCATCGAGGAGACGATGGCTGTCAATTTCATGGGCCTGGTCAATCCTCTGGCCGCACTTCTGCCGGCGATGCGGTCACGTGGTGCAGGGCACATCGCGCTCGTCTCTTCCGTTGCCGGATATCTCGGACTGCCCCGCGGCGTCGCCTACGGACCGAGCAAGGCAGCAGCGACCACGCTTGCGGAATCGTTGGCCGCCGACGCCGGCCGCTTCGGCATCAAGGTTTCTGTCATCAATCCGGGCTTCGTCGATACGCCGATGACGAAGGTCAACGAATTCCCGATGCCCTGGATCATGACGGTCGACGAGGCCGTGGCCCGCATCCGCAAGGGCCTCGCCGCCGGGCGTTTCGAGATCGCGTTTCCGTGGCAGATGGTTGTCTTTCTGAAACTCGCGAAGCGGATGCCTTACTGGCTCCTGTTCGGCGTCTTCCGACGGATGCTGCCACCCAACGGTCCCGACTGACCCCTGGCGTGGCCTGGGCCGCGGCGTCTATCATCCCCGCCAACCGACAACGAAAACGGGGAAACGCTGCATGTCGAAATTGCTTGCGGGCGATTACGCGCTCGTCACCGGATCTGCTTCCAACATCGGACGTGCGATAGCGACGACGCTCGCGGCGGAAGGCGCACGCGTCGTCTGCGCCGACGTGGACGCGGCGCGCAATGGCGCCGTCGTCGATGCCATCAAAGCTGCGGGCGGCGCTGCCGAGGGTGTAACGGCTGACCTCTCGACCCGCGACGGCTGGAAAGGGCTGCTCGCCCGGATCGACGGCACGCCGTCGCTGTTCGTGCATTCCGCCTGCCCGCGCCGGCTCGAAAAGGACACCCCGCTCGCCGTCGACGAAGAGACCTGGGACGCGATGGCAAATACCAATGTGCGCTCGGGGATCTTTCTCGGCCGCGAACTCGGTAAACGGATGAAAGCAGCTGCCATCAAAGGCCGCATGCTGTACATCACGTCTCTGCACGCCGAGATGCCTCGCAACCTGCCGCACTACTCGGCCGCCAAGGCCGGGATGACCATGGTCATGAAGGAACTCGCACGTGACCTCGGGCCCTACGGCATCCGCGTCAACGCGCTGGCGCCCGGCGCCGTGCCGGGCGGCGGCGCCGCCAACGTGACGACCGAGTTCTCGGTGAAAATTCCTCTGCGCCGGACCGGTACTGCAGAGGACATGGCCGGCATGGCGCTCGCCATGCTCGTCGACCGGTTCTCGGGCTACGTTACCGGCACCACGATCGCCGTAGACGGCGGGCTCGCGCTCTTCAACTGGATCCCCTTCGCCGAGACCTGAGCCATCATGGAACTTGAAAAGATTGCGTCCCCGGGCGAGGCCCGGGGACGTTTTTGAAAGTTGGACGGCCTTAGGCCGCGCGCTTCAGGCCGATGCGGCCCCAGATTTCGGAGAGCGCGGCCACGAGGTGCTCGATGTCGGCGTCCGAGTGCAACGGCGACGGTGTGATCCGCAGCCGCTCCGTACCGCGCGGCACCGTCGGATAATTGATCGGCTGCACGTAGACGCCATAGCGCGACATCAAGAGGTCGCTAATCGCCTTGCATTGCACGGGATCGCCGACCATCACGGGGACGATGTGGCTGGGGTTCTGCATGTGCGGGATGCCGGCCGCGTCGAGCCGCGCCCTGAGGCGGGCCACGCGATCCTGATGCATCGCGCGCTCCCGTCCGCTGTCCTTCAAATGACGGATGCTCGCAGCGGCGCCGGCGGCGATGGCCGGCGGCAGCGACGTCGTGAAGATGAAGCCCGACGCGAAGCTGCGCACGAAATCGCAGAGCGCCGCCGAACCAGTGATGTAGCCGCCCATCACGCCGAACGCCTTGCCGAGCGTGCCTTCGATGACGGTCAGCCGGTCGGCAACGCCGTCGCGCTCCGAGATGCCGCCACCGCGGGCCCCGTAGAGGCCGACCGCGTGCACCTCGTCGAGGTAGGTCATCGCGCCGTGTGCTTCCGCGACGTCACAGATCTCCGCGATCGGCGCGATGTCGCCGTCCATCGAGTAGACGGACTCGAACGCCACGAGCTTTGGCGCTGCGGGATCGAGATTGCGCAGTTTGCGGTTCAGATCCTCGGGATCGTTGTGGCGGAAGATGTGCCGCTCGGCCCGCGAATGCCGGATGCCCTCGATCATCGAGGCGTGGTTGCCGACGTCCGATAGTACGATGCAGTTCGGGATCTTCGACGCCAGGGTTCCGAGAGCTGCCCAGTTCGAGACGTAGCCCGAGGTGAAGAGCAGTGCGCCTTCCTTGCCGTGGAGGTCGGCGAGTTCGCGCTCGAGGAGGACGTGGTAGTGGTTGGTGCCCGAGATATTCCGGGTCCCGCCGGCGCCGGCGCCGCAACGCTCGATCGCTTCGTGCATGGCCCCGGTCACGATCGGGTTCTGGCCCATGCCGAGATAGTCGTTCGAGCACCAGACGGTGACCTCGGTGGTTCCGTTCGGCCCGTGGAAGGTTGCCTTGGGGAAGGAGCCGGCCTGACGCTCGAGGTCGGCGAAGACGCGATAACGGCCTTCGCGGCGGAGACCATCGAGCTGATCTTTGAAGTACGCTTCGTAATTCACGGGTTTTGTCCTTCCCTTCCCAGATGCCTGCCGGCGAATGCGACTGGTTGACGTTGTCTAGAGACTGCCTGCCCGGACGCCGAGTGCCGGCGCCCCTTCTTCACGTTGAATGTCGAGATGCGGCTGGCCGCGCCTCTGCTGCACGGCCGCTCGGGCCTTGAGCGCCCATTGCCAAAGCGCGGTGTCCTGCCACGGCAGGACCATGAACCAGTGCTCAAGCACGGCGAGACCGAGCAGCGCCGCCACCAGCATCCCGCCGGCGCGCCCCGCCGAGTCGGGCTCGGATGCCGCCGCTCCCATCACGATCAGGAGCGTTACGATCGTCCCGCCCGTCACCGACAGCGGGAAGAGCGCATTCATCGTCCGCTTGCGGAAGTAGCTGCCGATGAACACGAGGTGATCGGGCAGCAGCTCCGTATGCAGCTTCGGAACGCCGAGGAACAGGTTGAGCTTGGCACTGAGCCGCATGACCCAGAGCACGCCAAACGTCCACAGCCCTACCTGATTGCCGCCTTCACCGACCGCGACCGCCGCGGCGATCAGGGTCAGGACGATCGCGAACTCGTGATAAAGAATGGCCTGCGTCGCAAAGACGAAGCGAGCCCAGCCGCTGCAGTGTTCGGGGCATGGCTCCGTCCGTGGCCCGGTCACGGCACCGAGCAGGAACGTCACCTCGTGCCACGCCCATAGCAGGATGCCCGCCGTGAACGCCACGTAGACCCCAAACACGGTAGTGTCGTCACGCGTCTGGTGCAGTGCGACCAGCGCCCAGATGGCGAGGGCGGTCGCGCCTGCGAGGCTCCAGCTGTGGGTGCGCCGGGCGAGACCGCTGATGAACAGGATCACGCCCGTGCTGAACCACCACACGAACAGCGCATAGACGAGTGGTAGCGCGTAGCTCGCCACGTCGCTCTCCTACCAGGCCGGCATCAGCCGGCTCTTCTCCGGCAGCGCGTTGTCCTTCGTCGGCATGAAGTAGAGGCGCGCGAACGCCATGCCGGCTCGCGCCGTGAGCCCCCACCGCTTCACGCGATCCCCGAGCCCATTACCTTTCACAGCTTGCAGCTTGTCGTTGATGATCCGCAGCCGCTCCAGCGTTTCGAGGAAGCGTGGGTTGTCGATATCGATCGTCAGGGGGAACACCTGCTTGGAGATCTCCGAAGTGATGCGGAAGACCTTCATGCCGTATTCGGTCGGATCGACGCCGATCGCCTTGTGGAACTCCGGCCGAGCGTGGTCGCGCACGTACATCGTCGCGAACACGGCGAGCAGGAAGAACCGCACCCAGTACTTGTTGAGGCCAGAGAGCGTATGCGGGTTGGCCCGCATCAGCAGGGCGAACGCTTCGCCGTGCCTGAACTCGTCGTTGCACCACTTCTCGAACCACTTGAAGATCGGATGGAACCGCCGATCGGGATGGCGCTCGAGGTGGCGATAGATGGTGATGTAGCGGGCGTAGCCGATCTTCTCGGACAGGTACGTCGCGTAATAGATGAACTTCGGCTTGAAGAACGTGTACTTTTTCGCCCGCGTCAGGAAGCCGAGGTCGACGCCGAACCCGTAGTCCTTGAGCGCATCGTTGATGAAGCCCGCGTGCCGCGCTTCATCCCGGCTCATCAGCTTGAAGAGTTCGCAAACGTCCGGATTCGTTCCGCGCTTGCGCATTTCGGCGTAGAGCACGCAGCCCGAGAACTCGGCCGTCAACGAACTGACGAGGAAGTCGATAAACTCCTTCCGCAAGCCTTCCGGCAGGTTGTCGAGTTTGATGTCGTCCCAGGCTTCGGTACGCTTGAAGTGGCTCTTGTTGGGGTCGGAGCGCATCTCGGCGATGAGTTCGTCCCATTCGGCGCGAACCGAGGAAACGTCGAGTTTGTCGAGCTCCGCGAAGTCCGTAGTGTAGAAGCGCGGCGTGAGGATGGTGTCCTGCGTGGCGGTGCGCGTCGTCTCGTTTGGCGCCAGGCCAATGCGTTCGATCGTCATAGTTTATCCCCCGAAGAGAAGCTGAACTCACAAAGCTCCATGAACTCGAGATCGCCGGTCATCCGGGTCCAGAGCCGCTCGATGCCGCTCGCGCGGGTCACCGTCGCATTGCGGCGCAGCTCGACCACTTGACCATAGGGGACCACGACGGGGTCGCCGTGCACGAGCACCTCGTCACCAGGCTCGATGGCGATTTCGCCGTCGAGTTCGACGTGGGCATGCAGGCTGTCGAAGGTATTGGAGACTTTGATTGTGCACGGAACGTCGAAGCTGCGACGGCCGTTCATCAAATTCCCGATCATCTGCCGTTTCCTTCAATACGTGAGGAGTGGGTTGCGTCAGGTCGGTGTGTACGTTCGCTATCGTACGGTGAGCTCCAGTGCTTGGCTGATGTAGAAACCTTTGGCGATCTTCTGTGATCGCCCCGTCTGCCAGCCTTCGAACGACGGATCGGCAGCGATCAAGCTGCGCAGCGTCGACAGGCTGACGGGCAGGATGGAGGGAGCACGATCGGAGCGCGGGAAGGCGCGGCCGACTGCGTGCATCACCGTGAGGGACGCGGTCCGCGGCGCGAAGGTGAACATCACCGAGCGTTCCGACCGCGACGTGAAGGCCGACAGCACGGCGACGATGTCGCGCGCGTTGTAGTGGATGAGGCTGTCCATCGCGACGACGTGGTCGAAGCGGCCGAGCGCCGGATCGAGCATGTCGCCGACGCGGAAGTCGATGCTGCCGCGACCGAGATTCTCGGGCGTGCGCTCGCGGGCGAGGCCGACGAGCTTCGGTGAAATGTCAATCGCGACGACGTCGGCGCCACGCAGCGCCGCATCGATGGCGAGCGCTCCCGTGCCGCAACCCGCGTCGAGAATGCGCCGCCCCGTAAGGTCCTGCGGCAGCCACGACAGCAGGTTGGCACGCATCTCGTCACGGCCGGCCCGTACGGTCGCGCGGATCCGTCCGACCGGGGCATCCGACGTCAGGCGCTTCCACGCTTCGACGGCTGTGCGGTCGAAGTACGTTTCGAGCTCGCCGCGGCGTTCCTTGTAGGTGAAGGTCGGCATGGGGCAATTCCTCAGTCGAATCCCAGCAGGTCGAAGATTTCGCGGTCCTTGAGCGCACGCGTTTCCTGCGGATCGACGCCCGTGATGAGCTTCTCGGCGAGCTGCAGGTACTCGTTCTGGACCGCTTCGAGTTCGGGTGACGGTTCCATCTCGAACAGCGTCGCCTTCTTGAGGCGGCTGCGCCGGATGACGTCGAGGTCCGGGAACCGGGCGAGCGTATTGAGGCCCGCTGCCGAGTTGAATTTGTCGATCTGGTCGGTCGCGGCGCTGCGGTTGGCGATGACGCCACCGAGACGAACGCCGTAGTTGCGGCTCTTGGCGCCGATCGCTGCGACGATGCGGTTCATCGCGAAGATCGAGTCGAAGTCGTTGGCGGCGACGATCAGCGCGCGGTCCGCATGCTGAAGGGGTGCCGCGAACCCGCCGCAGACGACGTCGCCGAGAACGTCGAACACCACGACGTCGGTGTCTTCGAGCAGGTGATGCTCTTTGAGAAGCTTCACCGTCTGGCCGACGACGTAGCCGCCGCAGCCCGTACCGGCCGGCGGCCCGCCTGCTTCCACGCACTGCACGCCGTTGTAGCCCTCGTAGACGAAGTCTTCGGGCCGCAGCTCCTCGGCGTGGAAGTCGACCTGTTCGAGAACGTCGATGACGGTCGGGATCATCTTCTTGGTGAGCGTGAAGGTCGAGTCGTGCTTCGGATCGCAGCCGATCTGAATGACCCGCTTGCCGAGCTTCGAGAACGCGACCGACAGGTTGGACGACGTCGTGCTCTTGCCGATGCCGCCCTTGCCGTAGACCGCAAAGACCTGTGCCTTGCCGATTTTCAGTTTGGGATCGAGCTGGACCTGGACGCTGCCTTCGCCGTCGCCGCAGGCGCCGCTCCCGCAGCCGATCCCCTGCGCGGCCTTCAGTTTAAGCGCGCGGTCGGATGCCAATGTCATGCTGCTGCCTCCACGCCGACCCCTTCGAGCCGGTCTTCAAGTTCCTCGCCCGCCTGACGGAGGGCTTCGAGGACGGATTCGTCGGTGGTCCAGTAGTGCCGCTCGTGTGCTTCGAGCAGCCGGCTCGCGACTTTTGCCGATGCCGTCGGGTTGAGCTTGGCGAGGCGCTCGCGCATGTCTGCGTCGAGCACGTAGGTCTCGGTGAGCTGCTGGTAGACCCACGATGCGACCTGACCGGTGGTCGCCGACCAGCCCATCGTGTTGGTGATGTGCGCCTCGATCTGGCGCACGCCCTCGTAGCCGTGCTTCAGCATGCCCTCGTACCACTTGGGATTGAGCATGCGGGTCCGGGTTTCGAGCGCGACCTGCTCGGACAGGGTGCGGACGGTACCTTCGCCGCGCGTCTGGTCGCCGATATAGACGGGGATCGCCTCGCCACCACGGGCGCGACGCACCGAGCGGCTCATGCCGCCGAGCGTGTCGAAGTAGTGGTCAATCGTCGTGATCCCAAGTTCGACCGACTCGAGGTTCTGATAAGCGAGATCGACACCGGCCAGCATGCTCTTCAGAAGTGCCGACTGCTGCACGGGCTTGCCCGACCGGCCGTAGGCGAACGACTTGCGGTTCGAGTAGGTCTCCGCGAGTTCGTCCTCTTCCTCCCAGCGACCATTCTCGATCATCATGTTGACGTTCGAGCCGTAGGCGCCATCGGCGTTCGAGAAGACGCGGAGCGCCGCCGTTTCGAGATCGCAGCCGTGTTCGGCCTGGTAGGCGAGGGCGTGGCGGCGGACGTAGTTCTGATCGAGCGGCTCGTCGGCCGCGGCGGCGAGATAGGCGGTCTCCGCCAGGAGCTTCACCTGCAGCGGCAGGAGATCGCGGAAGATGCCGGAGACGGTCACAAGCACGTCGATGCGCGGCCGCCCGAGTTCTGCGAGCGGTACGAGGTCGGCACCGGAGAGGCGACCGTATTGATCGAACCGTGGCTTGGCTCCGATGAGTGCCATCGCCTGGGCGATCGGGCCGCCCTCGGTCTTGAGATTGTCGGTACCCCAAAGGACGAGCGCGACTTGTTCCGGGTAGGGATTACCGTCGGCCACATGGCGGGCGAGTAGCCGCTCGGCCTGCCGCCGGCCATCGGCAACAGCGAATGCGGAGGGAATTCGGAAGGGGTCGAAGCCGTGGATATTGCGACCGGTCGGCAGGATTGACCGCGTCCGTAGAAGATCGCCACCCGGCGCCGGCCGGATGAACCGGCCGTCGAGAGCATGAAGCAGCGCGTCCGTCTCGTGGTCGATGGCGAGCAGTCGGTTGGTGTCGGCGAGATCGCCGATCCGCCCCCGGTGCTCGGCATCGAGCGGCAGACCAGCCGACTTCAGGACGTCGTCGGCACTCCGCCCCGCCACGATCTTTTCGGCAGCGGGCCGGTCGAGCTTCAAGCCGCTGCTTTCCGAGATCGCGACGATCAGATCGGCGCGCTCGGCGGGCGAGGGCGCTTCGCCGACCACATGCAGGCCGTTCGGGATGAGCGTGTATTCGAGTTCGAGGATCGCCGCGCCGAGGTCGGCGATGCGCTTGTTGATTTCGGCCTCGCACCAGACGGGCTCCGCCGCCGCGAGTTCGACCGTGGCTGCCTGCGCCTGGATCGTCGCGGCAAGGCGGTAGCGCTCTTCTTCCGCGTCCGGGTCCAAGCCGCGCCAGCGTTCGAGCGCCGACTTGAGATCGAGTAGGCCGCGGTACAATCCTGCGTGCGCGATGGGCGGCGTCAGGTAGCTGACCAGGGTCGCCGCTGCCCGCCGCTTGGCAATGCTGCCTTCGGATGGATTGTTGGCGGCATAGAGATAGACGTTCGGCAGGTCGCCGATCATCCGGTCCGGCCAGCAAGTCTCAGCGAGGCCGACCTGTTTTCCGGGCATGAATTCAAGCGCGCCGTGCGTGCCGAAATGAAGGACGGCATGGGCGCCGAAGTCCTCGCGGATCCAGCGATAGAAGGCTGAGAAGGCGTGCGTCGGCGCGAAGCCCTTCTCGAACAGCAGCCGCATCGGATCACCCTCGTAGCCGAAGGCGGGCTGGATGCCGACGAAGACGTTGCCGTAGCGCTTGCCGAGGATCTGGATCGAGGCGCCGTCGCTGTTGTGGCGACCGGGAGCCGGACCCCACTGCTTCTCGATTTCGCCGAGCCAGCGCTCGCGCCGCACGTGGTCGTCGGCGGAGATGCGCGTGTGGATGTTGGCGGGGGTGCCGAACATACGGGCGTTACCACCGAGGATGTCCTCACGCAGCGCATCGACCGAAGCCGGAACCTCGACGCTGTAACCCGCTGCCTTGAGCGCCTTCAGCGTATTGAAGAGGGAGGCATAGACGGAGAGGAACGCCGCCGTGCCGGTCGACCCGGCATTGGGCGGGAAATTGAACAGAGCGATGGCGATCTTACGGTCGGCGAGCGGCGCCCGCCGGAGCAACACGAGCTTTTCGACGCGTCGCGCCAGCGTATCAGCCCGCTCGACACACGCCTGCATGTCGCGGGTGCCGCCCGCATCGGCGAATGTGCAGCGCTTGGCGCAGCCCGTGCAGGGTTCGCCGGAGCCGTCCGAACGACCGCCGTAGATGATCGGCGCCGTCGCTCCGTCGAGTTCCGGGATCGCCACCATGATGGTGCTCTCGACCGGCATCAGTCCGCGATCGGAGGAGCCCCACTGCTGCAGCGTTTGGAACTCGACCGGATGCGCGGCGATGTAAGGCACGTCGAGCCGCGCGAGGATGTCTTCCGCCGCCTTCGAGTCGTTGTAGGCGGGGCCGCCGACGAGTGAGAAGCCGGTCAGCGAAACGACGGCGTCGACCGTCGCCCGGCCGTCGGTGAGGAAGTAGCGCTCGATCGCCTCACGCGCATCGAGACCGCTGGCGAACGCCGGGACCGCACGAAGCCCACGCGCCTCGAGCGCGGCGATCACGCCGTCATAGTGGGCCGCGTTGCCGGCGAGCACGTAGGACCGCATGACCAGAAGCCCCACCGTCCCTTGGGCCCGGCCATTGGGCTTTGGCAAGCTGCTGACGGTTTCCGCGATACGGCCGTCGAGACGGGGATGGTAGAGCCCAACCTCTGGATATTCGATCGGCGCCGCAGCCTTCAGCGTGCCGCGCAGCTTCTGCCGCGGTCCACTGGCGTACCGGTCGACGAGAAACCGCACGAGGCTCGCGATGTTGTCGTCGGATCCCGCAAGCCAATACTGCAGCGTCAGGAAGTAGGCGCGCAGATCCTGCGCGGTGCCGGGAATGAATTTCAGGATGCGCGGCAGGCGCCGCAGCATCGCCATCTGCTGGCTGCCCGAGCTTTCGGACGGCTTCCGGCTGCCTCTCAGTTTCTTGAGAAGCGCGAGCGCGCCTTTCTGCTCGGCGTCCATGCTGAGCCGGCCGAGGCGCGTCAGCTTGACGACCTCTTGCGCCGCCATGCAGCCGATCATCGCGTCGCAATGGTCACGCCGGGCCTGGAGCGCCGGCAGCACCGCCTGCACGTGATCTTCCATGAACAGCATGGTGGCGATCACGATATCGCCGCGGGCGATGTCCTCCCGGCAACGAGCGACGGCCGAGGGGTTGTCGCTCCAGTCCGACGCGGCATGGAGGACGAGTTCGAGGCCCGGAACGTCGACGGCGAGGGAACGCCGCGCACGATCGACAGCGCTCGCCAAATGATTGTCGAGCGTGACGATGACGACGCGGACCGAAGTCTCAGCGGCCGTAGTGTGCTTTGGCATCGTACAGGGTCTCGACTGTGATCACGGCAACGCCGCGCTGCTCAGCGAACTTCTCGGTATTGCGGCGCGCCTTTCCGCGCACGAAGAACGGGATTTTCTTGAGTTCCTGCTCGGCTTCGGGCGCCCACGAGGGCGCGCCGGCGATGACGGCTTCGGCGACCCGGATCTCCGCTGCGGGACGGGCCGGCTCCGGACGAGGTGCCGATTTGGCGGCGCCGAGATGTGAGGGTGCAGCGCCGTCGTGGAACTCGAAGTCGTCGCGGAACATCTGCAGCAGATGCTCCTCGAGCCCCATCATCAGCGGGTGCACCCAGGTATCGAAAATGACGTTGGCGCCTTCGAACCCCATTTGCGGCGCATAACGCGCTGGGAAGTCCTGGACGTGTACCGGCGCCGAGATGACCGCGCAGGCGACGCCAAGCCGCTTCGCGATGTGCCGCTCCATCTGCGTGCCGAGCACGAGTTCCGGCGTGGCCGCCGCGATGGCAGCTTCGACGTCAAGGTAATCGTCCGAAATCAGCGCTTCGAGACCATAAGTCTTGGCAGCCTCGCGAACCTCGCGAGCGAATTCGCGCGAGTACGTCCCGAGGCCGACGAGCTCGAAACCCATCTCCTTCGTCGCGATGCGGGCCGCCGCGATGGCGTGCGTCGCGTCGCCATAGACGAACACCCGCTTGCCGGTGAGGTAGGTCGAGTCGACCGACCGCGAGTACCACGGCAGCCGCGAGGACGCCGCCGCCAGTGCCGCGTCCGGATCGAGCCCGGCGAGAGCGGCGACCTCGGCGATGAAATCGCGAGTCGCACCGACGCCGATCGGCACGGTCTTGGTCATCGGCTGGCGGAAGGTGCGCTCGAGCCACTTCGCCGTCGTCGCGGCGATCTCGGGATAGAGCACGACGTTGAAGTCCGCCTCGCCGAGCCGGGCGAGATCGTTCGGAGTTGCCTCGTAGGGCGCCACCACCTTCACGTCGACGCCAATCCGCGCGAGCAGATCCGTGATCTCGCGCACGTCGTCGCGGTGGCGGAAGCCGAGCGCGGTCGCGCCCAGCAGATTGCACGACGGCCGCGCGCTGGCAGAACGCGACGGCCGTGTGCTGCCCGGCGCCGGTGCGTTCGGTCCCGCAAGCGCTCGGACAAGCTGATAGAAGGTCTCGGCCGCGCCCCAGTTTTCCTTCTTCTGGTAGGACGGCAGCTCGAGCGGAACGACGGGGATCGGCAGCGCGAGCGCAGCCGCGAGCCCGCCGGGATCGTCCTGGATGAGTTCGGCCGTGCACGACGCGCCGACGATCATCGCCTGCGGATTGAAACGTTCGAAGGCGTCGCGCACCGCGGTCTTGAAGAGTTCGGCAGTGTCCCCGCCGAGGTCGCGGGCCTGGAAGGTCGTGTAGGTGACGGGCGGGCGCGCGCTGCGCCGCTCGATCATCGTAAACAGCAGATCGGCGTAGGTGTCGCCCTGCGGTGCATGCAGAACATAGTGCAGTCCCTTCATCGCCGTCGCGATACGCATCGCGCCGACGTGGGGCGGTCCTTCATAGGTCCAGAGCGTCAGCTCCATGCCTAGACCTCCAGCCGTGCGCGCCGATTGAGCGGGCGCGCGAACAGCTCGGCGAGATCGCCGGCCTGCTCGTACCCCTGAATCGGCGTGAACAACAATTCGATCGACCACTTCGTCGTCAGGCCGTCCGCCTCGAGAGGATTGGCGAGACCAAGGCCGCAGACGACGAGATCCGGTGCGGCGGCGCGGCAGCGGTCGAGCTGCCGGTCGACGTCCTGGCCCTCGCTCAGCATCGTGCCGGCCGGTAGCAGATCGAGCTCGGCGGCGAGATGCTGACGATTGAGGTAGGGCGTGCCGACTTCCACGAGTTCCATGCCGAGTTCCCGCGCGAGGAAGCGGGCGAGCGGCACTTCGAGCTGGCTGTCGGGAAAGAAGAAGATGCGCCGTCCGGCGAGCTTCTCGCGATGGCGGGCCACGGCGTGGCGTGCGCGCTCGATGCCGGGGCCCGTCACGGCCTCGAAGCGGCGCTGATCGACGCCGAAGGTCTTGGCAGCCGCCGCGAGCCACGCCGTCGTGCCTTCGGCTCCCAGCGGGAACGGCGCGACGATCATCGAAGCCCCCCGACGCTCGAGAGCCCGCGAGGTATCGCCGAGGAACGGCTGGGCGTAGATCACCTTGGTTGCCGGCCCGACCGTCGGCAGATCGCCCGAGCGGCGCGGCGGCAGGAATTTGACGTCGGCGATGCCGAGCGCGGTTAGGATGCGCCGGAGCTGATCCTCGACCGCTTCGGCCAGTGTACCCACGACCAGCAAGGAAGGCTTTGCGCCCTGCGGCTCCTCCGGCAGTTCCGGCACGAGCGCGGCGAGACAGGCGTCCTCACCCTGTGTGAAGGTCGTCTCGATGCCGCTGCCCGAGTAGGAAAGAATGCGCACGCGCGGCGCGTGGAGGCGCGACAGCCGCGCGGCGGCGCGGGACAGGTCGAGCTTGATGACTTCCGACGGGCACGAGCCGACGAGGAACAGCATCTTGATGTCGGGGCGGCGATCGAGCAGCCGACCGACGACGCGATCCAGCTCTTCGTCGATATCGGCGAGCCCAGCGAGATCGCGCTCGCCGATGATCGCAGTCGCGAAGCGCGGCTCAGCAAAAATCATGACGCCGGCGGCCGACTGGATAAGGTGCGCGCAGGTCCGTGAACCGACGACGAGGAAGAAGGCGTCCTGGATCTTCCGGTGCAGCCAGATGATCCCCGTCAGGCCGCAGAACACTTCCCGCTGGCCACGCTCCTTGAGGACCGGCGCATCGGCACATCCGGACTGCACGGGCTGGACATCGGCGCGCGCGAGGGCGGGAGGGGTCATTGGGCCTGCTCCGCGACGGTGCCGGCGGTGACGCTGCTGCCTTGCAGACGCGCCATCCTCAGCTTCCAGACGAACTGTGCAGCGTTCACGACGTACGTGGCGTAAGCGGCCAGCGCCAACAGCATTTGCGAGCGCGGATCGAGGAGGTTCCCGAACACCGCGACGAGGTAGGCCGTATGCAGCGCGAGCACGAGCATGCTGACGACGTCTTCCCAGAAGAACGCCGGCGCAAAGAGGTATTTGCCGTAGACGTCGTGCTCCCAGATCGAGCCCGTGATCATGATGGTGTAGAGCACCAGCGTCTTGATCACGATCGAGGCCGTCGCGAGCCCGAGACCTTCGCCGGTAACCAGGTAACGGAGCACCAGCCACAGGCTGACGAGGAAGACCACGAACTGAACCGGGGCGAGAATTCCCTGCACGAGCGTCCAGGGTGAAGCGTCGCGGCGCCGCCGTTCCTCCTCGGAGTAGAGCGCTCGTCCCGGAGCGCGTCTCGAACGGTCGTCCAGCACGTCTGTGTCTCCCCATCACGGCCCTGTGAGCGAGCCTGTGTGAGGGAGACTATGGGTCCGCAGCGCTTGCGCGTCAACCTTGTTTGACGTAAATTTCGCTTTACACAGGCATGCCACGAAAATAGATCTGTTCGAGAAAAGTGTGGTGCTGGGTTCGTCGTCGTGGTCTAATGAGAAAAAAAATAGGTCAAGAAACGGCCCGCACTTTCGTGCATTGCAATGGGTCGGAAACAAGTCCGACGGCCGAAAAATCAGGCCACAGCGTGACTTGGTTCCGAGGGTGGGAGACGACCTATGGCGGGCTTGCGGCAGTACGCTTCCGGCGCCGGAAACTTTGCCCAAGCAGAGCCGCGACCACCCGAGCCGCGCTCAGGTAAGGACAGCGGACACGACGCGGATCGCCGACGCGACGAGCTGGCGAAAACGATCGAAGGCGAGATCATTCCGAGGCTCATGCTCGCGCACAAACTCGCTCCCGCAGATGGCGTCGAATTTGGTGACGTCATACTCGACAGCGGGATCAATTCGATCGCCGACTTTGCGCGTATCGCGATGAGCGGCGACACACCGACGGCCGCCCGACACATCGAGGGTCTCGCCCGTCTCGGTGTTCGTCTCGACGCCATCTTCCTCGAGCTCTTGGCGCCGACGGCGCGCCATCTCGGCCGCATGTGGGAAGATGACCTATGCGATTTCACCGACGTTACGGTCGGCCTCGGCTGTCTGCAGAACCTGCTTCGCCAATTCAGCCCGGCGTTCCAGAACGAGGGCGAATCCCCCGCGACCCAACTCCGCGCGCTGCTGGTGCCGACACCGGGCGAGCAGCACACCTTCGGCATTTTCATGGTCGAGGAGTTTTTTCGCCGGGAAGGCTGGCACGTCGTCAGCGATCCGGCGTTGTCCGAGTCGTCGTTGACCCGACTCGTCCGCAGCGAATGGTTCGATGTGGTCGGATTCTCGTTGAGCTGCGAGGACTTGCTCGTTCGGTTGGCATCGGTTATCCGAGCGCTCCGGCGCGCGTCACGTAATCGCGAGGTGAGGATCCTGGTCGGCGGTGCGGTGTTCATCGAGCGCCCGGAACTCGTTCAAGCCGCCGGCGCCGATGGAACGGCCGCGGATGGCCCCCAGGCCGTTCAGCTGATCACGGCACGCGCCATGGGCAGTCTGCTGAAGTGCTGAGTCAGGTCCACAGGCGCCGAGGCGCCAAGTATGGAGCCGCACGTGGCTCGTGAGGCCGTCAACCAGTTCCGTGCTCCGAAGCGGAGCCTCGGAGACCTCGATGCCGAGGTCGCGGCGAGGCTAATCGCGACGGCGGCGGACGTTGCGCTGATCGTCGATGACGATGGCATCATTCGCGATGTCGCCCTCGGCAACGAGGAGTTGTCGCGGGAAGGCTGCGGCGCTTGGGTCGGTCAGCGCTGGGTCGACACCGTCACGAAGGAAAGCCAGTCCAAGGTCGAAGCGCTCTTGCGTGAGGCATCGTCCAACACGCCTGCCAAGTGGCGCCAGATCAATCAGAAATCGGCACGTGGCGGAGAGGTTCCTGTTCGCTTCGCGGCGATATCCGCGGGCCGCGGCGGTCACATCGTGGCGATCGGCCGTGACCTGCGAACCGTCTCGGCGCTACAGCAGCGCCTGCTCGAGGCCCAGCAATCGATCGAACGCGATTACGCCAAGCTGCGCCAGGCCGAGACGCGCTACCGCGTGCTCTTCCATATGGCCTCCGAGCCGGTGCTGATCGTCGACGCGGGTAGCGAGAAAGTCGCGGAAGCCAACCCGGCGGCCACTCAGTTCGTCGGCAACTCGGTGAAGCGGGTCGTTGGGCGCGTTTTCCCCGAAATCTTCGATGAGGCCGGCGCGCAAGCGGTGCGCGCGCTGTTGGCCTCGGTCCGGGCCGGTGCGCGGACGGAGCCGACGCGAGTCTGGCTGCACGATGATTCCCGCGAATTCACGGTGTCGGCAACGCTCTTTCGTCACGAAGGCGGTGCGCAGTTCCTCGTCCGGCTGACGCCTGTCGACATGGCGAGCGCTGCAGAGGCCGAGCGGCCACTGTCCCGCATCATGACGGTGGTCGAGCGCCTACCCGATGGCTTTGTCGTCACAGATATGGAAGGCCGGATTCAGCTCGCCAACGCCGCCTTCCTCGACTTGGCGCAGCTCGCTGCGGAAGGCCAGGCGGACGGCGAATTGCTCGACCGCTGGCTCGGTCGGCCGGGTCTCGATTTCCCGATCCTTCTCGCGAGCCTCAAGGAAAACCGGGTCCTCCGCCACTTCGCGACGATCGTCCGCGGCACGTATGGGGCCGTCGAAGAGGTCGAGGTATCGGCCGTCTCGGTCACCGAGGGCGAGAAGCCCTGCATCGGCTTCACCATCCGGGCCGTCGGCCGTCGCCTTACGGGCGAGCCGCGTGCCGCTCGCGAACTGCCGCGCTCGGTCGAACAGCTGACGCATCTTGTCGGTCGCGTCTCGTTGAAGGAACTCGTCCGCGAGACGACGGACGTGATCGAGCGGCTGTGCATCGAGGCGGCACTCGAATTGACCGGGGATAATCGCGCGTCAGCGGCCGAGATCCTCGGGCTTAGCCGCCAGAGCCTCTATTCGAAACTGCGCCGCTATGGCCTCGGCGATCTGTCGGAAGACGAAGAGTAGCTTCTGATCCGTGTCGGGTCAGATGACGGCCCGCTGGCCGTTCAGGTATCGGCCGACAGAATCACGTTGCGCACGATCGGATAGATCTGCTGCTCCCACCGCCGACCGCTGAAAACACCGTAATGCCCGACGCCCGCCTGCATGTGGTGGCGCTTGCGGAACGGCTTGATGGTGGTGCAGAGGTCGTGCGCCGCGGCTGTCTGGCCAAGACCGCAAATGTCGTCGCGCTCGCCTTCGACTGTCAGCAGGGCCGTTCTGCGAATGGCCCGCGGATCGACTTTCCGCCCCCGATAGGTGAGGTCACCCGTCGCGAGACGGGCGTCCTGAAAAATCCACTCGACGGTTTCGAGATAGAATTCGGCAGGCAAGTCGAGAACCGCGAAATACTCGTCGTAGAACTCGCGGGTCACGGCGGCCTTTTCCTGATTGCCGTCGACGAGGTGAGCGAACAGGTCGACGTGCGCCTTCACGTGTCGCTGCATGTTCATCGACATGAACGCCGAGAGCTGCACGAAGCCCGGATAGACGCGGCGGCCTGCGCCCTTGAAACGCCAGGGGACTTCCGCAATCAGATTGTTCTTGAACCACGCGATCGGCTTCGACATCGCGAGTTCGTTGACCTTGGTCGGGTTCGCGCGCACGTCCACAGGACCGGCCATCAGCACGATGGACCGCGGTTCCGCCGGGTTCTCGTCCTCTGCCATCAACGCCGCAGCGGCGACGACCTGCACGCACGGTTGGCATACGGCGACGATGTGGCCGCCGGGACCGATGTGCTCCATGAAGCGGATGATGTGCGCCACGTAGTCGTCGAAGCCGAAGGGACCGTCGGCGAGTGACACGTCGCGCGCGTTGTGCCAGTCGGTGATGAAGACGTCGTGGTCGGAGAGCAGTGTCTTCACCGTCGAGCGCAACAGCGTCGCGAAATGTCCGGACAGCGGTGCCACGACGAGCACGCGCGGCTGGCGCACGTCGATGTCCTTGCGAAAGTGCAGGAGCGTTCCGAACGGCGTCGTCATCGCCGCTTCTTCAGTGACGCGCGCGGTGCCGTTCCCGACCGATACCGTTTCGATGCCGTAGCTCGGACGCTCGTGCGTGAAGGCCGACCGCGCGACGAGTTCGCTCATCGCTGCCATGCCGCGGACGGCGAAGAAGTCGCTCGACTGCGCCCACGGCGCCAGCGCTCCGGCAATGATCGACGCCGTGGCGCGAAGGGGCTCCATGAGGTCGTTCTGGGTCTGATAGGCGTAGTACAGCATCGCTCCCCAGGCGGAACTTCCCCGATTCCGCGCCCCCCACGAAAGCCGGAACGAAAAGCTAGTGCATTTTCTGCTGCACTGCGAGATAAATGTCGGGTTTGGGGTCTCCGACGAAGGATCGAGGACGGGGGAAGCCCGCCTCGAGGGGCAGTGGTCATGCAGCCGGCAACGCTGACGCTCAGCAGCAAGACGTATTCGTCCTGGTCGATGCGCGGCTGGTTGATGTGTCGTATCGCCGGAATCGACTTCATTGAGCAGATCCAGCCCATCGACGATCCCAACACGCGGGCTGAATTGCTGCTGTTGTCGCCGTCCTTCCTGGTGCCGGCGCTGACGATGGACGGCATCCGCATCTGGGACACGCTGGCGATCGGCGAAACGCTGGCGGAGTGGTTTCCCGACTCGGGCCTTCTCCCGAGGGACCGAGTTGTCCGCGCCCATTGCCGCTCCGTGGCCGGAGAGATGCATACTGGGTTCTACAACCTGCGGTCCGCCCTGCCGATGAACCTCAAGGCCCGTTACCCCGGATTCAAGGTCTGGGCCGGAGCCCAGGGCGACATTCAGCGCGTCACGGAGATTTGGCGGGATTGCCTCGGCCGCTACGGCGGCCCGTTCCTGTTCGGCAAAGCGCCGACGATCGCCGATGCCATGTACGCGCCGGTTTGCACGCGCTTCATCACGTACGACGTGAAGCTCGACCCGGCCTGTGTGCGATACTGTGAGACGATCCGGATGTGGGCGCCGGTCGTCGAATGGTATCACGGCGCCGCGGCAGAGCCCGACGAGATCGAGGAACTCGACGCCGAGTTCTGATCGCGCGTCAGCGCTCCAGGCGGCGCAAGGTTCCCGGCCTCTCTCCGTCGCTCGGCGAGGAAGAGTGGTACGCCGGGTCGCGACCTCCCGCCCCTCGCGAATCCGCCCTTCGCACGTTAAGCAACGGCCATGTCAAAGAAAGTCGCCGGCCCCGAGATCGAACGGCTCATCCAGCTTCTGGCGCGCCTGCCCGGCCTCGGCCATCGCTCGGCGCGCAAGGCGGCGCTGGCACTGCTGAAGCGGCGGGCCGAACTTCTGCTGCCACTGTCGGCGGCCCTCAAGGATGCGGCGGACAAACTGGTCACCTGCCCCACGTGCGGCAATGTCGACACCATCGCCCCGTGCACGATCTGCCGCGACGAGCGCCGCGACCCGGGCCTGATCGTCGTCGTCGAGGAGATCGCCGACCTCTGGGCGCTCGAACGCGTCGGCGCGGTCTCCGCCCGCTATCATGTCCTGGGTGGTCACCTGTCGCCTCTCGACGGCGTTGGCCCCGAGCAGCTCAACATCAAGGGGCTCGTCGAGCGCGCCGCGACCGGCGAGGTGAAGGAAGTGATCCTCGCCCTCAACGCGACGGTCGAAGGCCAGTCGACGGCGCACTACCTGACCGAAGCGCTCGCGCCAACGGGAGTCGCGGTCTCGCGTCTCGCCCAGGGCGTGCCGATCGGCGGCGAACTCGATTACCTCGACGAGGGCACCATCGCCGCGGCGATCAAGGCGCGCCGGCGGCTATGACACGAGCGCGGGGAGCACGGACATGACGGGCCGCCCCGCGCGGCGCAGCGGCGGACCGGTCCGCGGCACCTTCGTCGAGGGTTCGATACCTCGCCACATCCTCGTGATGACGGGCACCGGCGCGCTGGGCCTCGTCGCGATCTTCATCGGCGACCTCGCGAACATTCTCTTCCTCAGCATGCTGGGCGATCTCGACGTCGTCGCGGCCGTCGGCTACGCGAGTTCGATATTGTTCCTCACGGTGTCGGTCGGCATCGGGCTCGGCATTGGCGCGACTTCGGTGATCTCACCGGCGCTCGGCCAGGGCCGTCGAGTTCGCGCCCGCCGATTGACCGCCAGTGCCCATGCCGTGACGGCGGGCGTGGCGGCCGTACTCGCGATCGTCATCTGGTTCGCGATCCCCGAACTCTTGCGAGCGCTCGGCGCGACGGGGCGCACGCATGCGCTCGCCGAGGACTATCTCGAGATCATGGTCCCGTTCCTCGTGCCTCTGGCAGTCGCCATGACGAGTTCGGCCGTGCTCCGCTCGGTGGGCGACGCGCAGCGCGCCATGCACGTCACGCTGACCGGCGCAATCGTCAACACCGTGCTCGATCCCATCTTCATCTTCGCGCTCGACCTCGGGATCCACGGTGCCGCGATCGCCAGCGCCATCGCGCGGCTCGCGATCGTTGCCGTCGGCCTGTGGGGCGTCGTCCGCATCCATCGTTTGATGGGCCGGGTGAAGTGGAGAACACTGCCAGGCGACGCCAAGGCGCTCGCGGTCGTCGCCGTGCCCGCCATTCTGACCAACATCGCGACGCCGGCCGCCAACGCGTACGTGACAGCGGCAATTGCTCCTTTCGGAGACGAAGCAGTCGCCGGCTACGCCATCATCGGGCGCGTGATGCCGGTCGCCTTCGGTGCCATTTACGCGCTATCCGGATCGATCGGTCCGATCATCGGGCAGAACTACGGCATCCGCGATCGCCAGCGCATGCGCGACACCATCACGTGGTCGCTGGTCGTCACGTTCGCGTTCACGTTCGTTGCGTGGCTCGCGCTCGCAGCGCTCGCCTATCCGCTGGTCGGCTTGTTCAAGGCGAGCGGCAAGGCAGCCGAACTCCTGCTTCTGTTCTGCTGGGTGCTCGCCCCGCTGTTCGCCTTCCTCGGGGTCCTGTTCGTCGCCAACGCGGTCTTTAACACGCTGCGCCACCCGCATTACGCGACGTTGTTCAACTGGGGCCGCGCGACACTCGGCACCGTTCCGTTCGTCTCACTTGGCGCCCATCTCGCCGGCGCTGACGGCGTTCTGGCGGCGAACATGCTTGGCGCCATACCGTTCGGGCTCGCGGCGGCTTGGTTCGCCTACCGCCTCATCGACAGGGTTTGAGGCGAACGGCGCTTACTCGGTCGGCTCGTCCTCTTCCGGGTCGTCCGGCCGCCGCACCCACGACCGCGCCTCCCGCTCGATGTCGGCAATGATGAGTTCGGCGATACGAGCCCCCGTGACGCGCTCGAAGGCTCCGAGGTCGACCGTCGCTGAGACACGCGCGACGGCACGCCCATCGCCGGCTGAGTCGGTGACGACGTCGACCGCGGCGAGCCGCAGACCGAGTGCGCGAGCGGCACGACGTGCGAGCGAACGGTCAGCAGCCAGCCCGCGCTTGCCGGCATCGCGCATTTCCCCGCGGCGGACTTCGGCGACCGCGGCGACATCACGGCCGATGATCAGCACCCGGCGTACCGGCCGCAGCCGGCGACGACCCCATCCGAGTTTCGCGTCACCGTCGCGCGTCGACGGCGGCGCGATCGCGATCCCCTGGTGCGCGAGTATCTGCATGGCCGTCAGCGGGTCTGCCAGCCTCTCCAGCGCATCGGCGGGCACGGGCGCGCGCGCGCCCGTCAGCTCGAGTTCGCGTACGGCCGCAATGCCGAGCCCGCCGTCACGCGCCGCCACACGGGCGAGAACGGCATCGTAATGGGCGAGCACGGTTTCGGCGTACGTGATCTGAGGCCGACCGTCAAAGGCGGTGCCGAGTCGCGCCGTATCGATCAATTCCACGACGTGTCCACGGGCCGCACCGGCCGTTTCGAGGCGCTGGTTCGACGGCTTGCACGGCTGGCTTGTGACGACCCCTATGCGCAGCGGCCGGCGGACGATGTCGCGGGTCGGCAGGTGCCGGTAGAGTTTGTAGGACAGCTTAGGTTGACGGAATGACGCCGAGGGATCGACGACGACATCGCCGCGGATCGCCTGCCGGCCGATCAGCATGCGGTAGCTCATGCCTTCTCGGTTGGTGAGTGTGATCTCGACGGGCCAGCGCCGGCCGCCCGCTTCGATCGTCGTGGCGATGACGTAGCGCACCTCGCGTTCGCCGTTCGAACTCGTCACCTCGCGACGGTCGACCACCGGCGCGGCGCAATAGATCTCGATGTCGTGTCGTCCCGGGATCGGATGAATGCCGAACCGCACCATCGGCTGGTCAGGGGGGCCGAACGCTTCCACCAGAAAGGCGTGGAGCGCGGACGTGCGAGCACCGGTATCGATCTTTGCCTTGATGGCGGGCAAGCCGAGATCGGGCAGGGCAATCCATTCCTGCCAGCCGAGCACGAACGGCCGTTTGGCCTCGTCCATCGCCGTCCTTTCGCCGTCGCCGTCCCGGTCGCGCGCATGCGCCGACCAACGCAGCCAACTACCACCGATCCCGGGCGCCGCCCAGGGCGCGGCGAGCGTCGATTCGGCGTCATGGCACGAGATTGACCCCTTGGCTGGCGTCGCTTATTTCACCGCGCATGGCCAAGCTTCCGATCGTCAAGATCCCCGACCCGATCCTGCGCGAGGTTTCGACCCCCGTCGAGACGATCGGCCCCGACATGCGCCAGCTCGCCGACGACATGCTCGAAACCATGTACGAAGCGCCGGGCATCGGTCTCGCGGCGATCCAGGTTGGCGTGCCGAAGCGGCTGCTCGTTCTCGACACGTCGAAGGACGAGAATGCCCGCAAGCCCATCGTCATGTTCAACCCCGAGATCGTCCGGCTCGGCGACCAGACCCGCGTGTACGAGGAAGGTTGCCTGTCGATCCCCGACGTCCACGTCGAGATCGAGCGGCCCGCGGCGCTGACGGTGCGCTACGTCGACCTCGAAGGTCGCCGACAGGAGATGGATGCCGACGGCCTGCTCGCGACCGCGATCCAGCACGAGCTCGATCACCTCGACGGCCGGCTGATCATCGACTTTCTCTCCCGCCTGCGCCGCGAGATGATTATTCGGCGCTTCCGCAAGCTCGCCCGCAGCGACGCCTGACATCGGGAGGCTCCACGCCATGAGCCTGCGCGTCGTCTTCATGGGCACGCCCCGCTTTTCCGTCCCCGTCCTTTCCGAGATCTTGGGCGCGGGCCACGACGTGGTAGCGGTGTATTCGCAGCCACCGCGCCCGGCCGGCCGCGGCATGGCCGAGACACCGTCGCCCGTGCACGCGTTCGCGACCGCCAGCGGCATCGAGGTGCGGACGCCCAAGTCGCTCAAGACGCCGGACGTCCAAGCCGCGTTCCAGGAGCTCCGGGCCGACGTCGCGGTCGTCGTCGCCTATGGCCTGATCCTGCCCCGGCCGATCCTCGCGGCGCCGGTTCACGGCTGCCTCAATCTGCATGCGTCCAAGCTGCCGCGCTGGCGCGGCGCGGCGCCAATTCAACGTGCGATCATGGCCGGTGACCGCGAGACAGCCGTTATGGTCATGCAGATGGAGGAGGGGCTCGACACCGGGCCGGTTTGCCTCGCCGAGCATGTCGAGATTGGTCGCGACACGACCGCGGGCGAACTGCACGACGTGCTGTCCGAACGCGGTGCGAGCCTGATGGCCCGTGCCTTGTCGGCGCTCGAACGCGGCAGCCTCGGCGCGACACCCCAACCTGCCGAGGGCGTCACGTACGCAGCGAAAATCGACAAGTCAGAAACGCGCATCGATTTCACGCGCCCGGCTCAGGCCGTCCACGACCACGTCCGCGGGCTGTCGCCAAACCCCGGCGCCTGGTGCGAAGCCTCGTTTGCCGGCAAGGTCGAACGCCTGAAGGTTCTGCGCACGACGACGGCAGACGGCAGTGGACCGCCCGGCACCGTGCTCGACGACCAACTGACGGTCGCCTGCGGCGCTGGAGCCGTCCGTCTCGTCGAGGTCCAGCGCGCCGGCAAAAAGCCGGTCGCGGCGGCCGAACTGCTGCGCGGCTTCGCCATACCGCCCGGCACGCATCTCGCCTGACGCGTTAACGCTCCGCCGCGAACGGGCTCCGCAGCGTGACCGGCTTTGTTAAGGTGAAGGGAGTGTTAACGGGGAAGTCCGTCCCATGCGTCTTCTGCCTGCTGCCGCCGCGCTTTCGCTCCTCGCCGCGAGCCCGCTCGCCCACGCGGGGGACGCGTCGACCACCCGCATCGAAACGCGCCCCTACTACGGCGCTGCCGTCACGGTGGAAGCGGGTGTGCGCGTGTTCCGTCCGCTGCCCCCCCATCGCAACGTCATCATCGCGCCGACCGATGGTCCCCCGGTCAACGTGTCGATCGGCCAGACGGATAAACGCACTCTGATCGAGGACGCGCGGCCTTACGGCTATCCGGCCACGCGCCGCGACTGATCCGAGCCTTGAGGCCGGCCGCCCTGGTCGCTAAGACCCGCCTGCGGCATCGGCACCGATGGCCGGGCCTTCGGCAGACGGATCGACATGCCGCGCTATCGCGTCGTCATCGAATACGACGGTACTCCCTTCGTCGGCTGGCAGGTCCAGGCGGCCGGCCGCTCTGTGCAGGGCGCCATCGAGCAGGCGCTGCTGGCGCTCACCGGCGAGACGGTTGGCGTCCGCGCTTCTGGCCGCACCGATGCCGGCGTTCACGCGCTGGGCCAGGTAGCGCATTTCGATCTCACACGCTCTTGGGCACCGGACGTCGTGCGCAACGCGCTGAACGCGCATCTGCGACCGGATCCGATCGCCATCATCTCGTGCCATGAGGCGGTGCCCGATTTCGACGCGCGCTTCAGTGCGCTGCGTCGGCACTACGTCTACCGCATACTATCGCGCCGCAGTCCGCCGGCGCTCGATTGGCACCGCGTCTGGTGGGTGGCGAGACCGCTCGACGCGGCGGCCATGCACACCGCGGCTCAGCGCCTCGTGGGCCATCACGATTTCACGACGTTCCGTGCCTCGTCGTGTCAGGCGAAGTCGCCGGTGAAGACCCTCGACCGACTAGATGTTGTCAGCGAGGGCGAGGAGATCGTGATCCGCGCCTCGGCCCGCTCGTTCCTCCATCACCAGGTCCGCTCGATGGTCGGGACGCTGAAGCTCGTCGGGGAGGGGCGGTGGACGGCAGACGACGTCGCGGCAGCTCTCGCAGCGCGAGACCGGGCCCGCTGCGGCCCGGTGGCTCCGCCCCAGGGCCTCTACTTCGCGCGGGTAGAGTACCCTGACGCCTGAGGGTGCCCTTTCCATTCTCCCAGCTCGGAAGGGGCCGAGCGCCCAACGGGCGCCGGCGCAAGCGCCGTAGCATCCAGGATATGTCTTCGGCCCCGGAGGGGCTGAGCGCCCAACGGGCGCCGGCGCAAGCGCCGTAGCATCCAGGATACGTCTTCGGCCCCGGAGGGGCTGAGCGCCCAACGGGCGCCGGCGCAAGCGCCGTAGCATCCAGGATATGTCTTCGGCCCCGGAGGGGAGCGCCCAACGGGGCGCCGGCGCAAGCGCCGTAGCATCCAGGATATGTCTTCGGCCCCGGAGGGGCTGAGCGCCCAACGGGCGCCGGCGCAAGCGCCGTAGGATCCAAAAAGAAAAAAGCCCGCGACGAGCGCGGGCCAAGTCTAGGGAGGAAACGGGTCGCCAGTCAGTGACCAGCGACATCAACGTGAACGGCCTTCCAAACAAACTAGATCATCGACTAAAGCATAGCATCTATGCAGATCAGCCGGGCTGGCCTCCGCTGCTCGGCGCACCGCCATCAACCAGGCGACGCCACAGGCGGAACAGGCGGCGGGCCCGGCGGGTCGTGCTGACGGGTTCCGATTTGTCGGCTGGTGCAACTCCATGGCGGCGAAGGATCCGCTGCAACGTCCGCCGGTGCATCCCGATTGCCCGCGCCGTCTCGCTCATGTTGCGATCATGCCGCTCGAACATCGTCAGGAGGTAGTCGAATTCCTGGTCGTCCGGCCGCTTGAAGGTCTGCTGCGGCGTAAGTGGCCGGCCAGGTGTGCGGAGGGCACTGTCGATGGCGTCGGCATCGGTCGGCTTGGCGAGGTACTCGGCCACACCGAGCTTTGCCGCGGCGACCGCTGTCGCGACGTTCCCATAGCCGGTGAGGATGATGACACGGGCGTCGGGACGGACGGCGTGCAACTGCTCGAGTAACTCGAGGCCGTTGCCGGTATCGAGCCTGAGGTCGAAAACCGCGTATGCGGGGGGCGACGCGGCAATCGCCGCCTGTCCTTCAGCGAACGTCGTCACGGCCGTCACGGCATAGCCGCGACGATCCATGGCGCGCGCAAGGGTGCGGACGAAAACCGCGTCGTCATCGACCAAGAGGAGGGAGGGAGACTGAGGTTCTGCCATATCAAAGCTACGGCCTGCTCCGAGGTGCGGATTTGACCCGCGAAGCACTGTCGCAGCGGGGTGTCAGACGCTCGCCCGGAAGGTCGCCAAGTAGTTGACGGACGTGTCAGCCGACATGCGCCAGCGCCATCGTAGAGGGTCGAAGACGACACCTGAGGTCTCGCCCGCTGCGAGCCCGCCGCGCCCGAGAGCGGTCGCCAACTCGGCCGGCGTGACGAACTTTCGCCAGTCGTGCGTCCCGCGGGGCAGCCAGCCGAGCACGTACTCCGCCCCGGCGATCGCCAGCGCGTAGGACTTGAGCGTCCGGTTGAGCGTACCGACCACGACCACGCCGCCGGGCCTGACCAGGGCCGCCGTTGACGCCAGAAACCCATCGAGGTCCGCCACGTGCTCGACCACTTCCAGCGTGAGGACGATATCGAACCGCTGCCCCTCGGCGACGAGCACTTCCGGTAGCGCGTGGCGATAGGCGACGGCGAGGCCTTCGGCAGCGGCATGCCGCGCGGCGATGGCGACGTTACGTTCGGTCGCATCGATCCCCGTCACGGCCGCGCCGAGCCGGGCCATCGGTTCGGCAACCAGTCCGGCCCCACAGCCGAGATCGAGCAGTGTCATCCCTTTGAGCGGCCGCGGCGTATTAGGATCGCGGCCGAAGAGGCTGGGGAGGTGGCGGGAGAGATAACCGACACGCGCAGTATTAAAGGCGTGCACCATGCGGAACGCGCCGTTGGGCTTCCACCACTCCTCGGCCAGTGCATCGAAGCGGCGGATCTCTTCCGGATCAGCCGAACCGGCGGCCCGCTGCGACTTCAGAATGTCCTTCCTCAGCATGTGAGATGCCTTATACCGCTCCCTGAGGACAACCCGCACGAGGGACCATGCTCAACCCCGATCGGCACGAAACGACCATACCCCGCCCTGCGCTGCTGCTCGGCATCGCGGGCCTCGTGCCCTTCGTGACGCTGCCGCTGCTCACCGTGCTCGATTTCGGGATCGATGCCGACTGGGCCATCCAGGCGCTGCTGACCTACGGCGCCGTGATCCTGTCTTTCATGGGTGGCGTTCAATGGGGCCTCGCGATGCGGGCGCCGCCGGCTGCCGGCGAGGGCACCTGGATGCTCTACGCCGCGAGCGTGGTGCCGGCGCTGCTTGGCTGGGCCGCGCTGCTCGGGTTTGCTCCGCGTGCGGCCTTGCTGATCCTCGCCACCGGGTTTGCCGGCTTGCTCGCCTATGACATTTGGAGCATCCGCCGCGGTTACGGACCCGCCTGGTATCCGAACCTGCGTCTTGGTCTGACGGCAGTGGTCGTAACGGCACTCTGTGCAACGGCGACGATACTCGGGTCATGAGCGAGGGCGGGGCCGAAGGCCCCGCCCGTCGACATTTCAGTCTTCGACCATCGCCAGGAATTCCTGACGTGTTGAAGGATTATCGCGAAACACGCCGAGCATGCGGCTCGTCACCATGTCGGTGTCGGGCTTGTGCACGCCACGCGTGGTCATGCAGTGGTGCTGGGCCTTGATGACGACGGCGACACCGGCAGGCTGCAGCACACGGTCGATCGTGTTGGCGATCTGAGCCGTCATCTTCTCCTGGATCTGCAAGCGCTTCGCATAGGCATCGACGACGCGCGCGAGCTTCGAGATCCCGACTACGCGCCCGCGCGGGATGTATCCAACCCAGGCGCGACCGATGATCGGCGCCATGTGGTGCTCGCAGTGGCTCTCGAAGCGAATGCCCCGCAGCACGATCATCTCGTCGTAGCCCTCGATCTCCTCGAAGGTCTTCTTGAGAATAACGTCCGGGTCCTGACCATAGCCCTTGAAGAACTCCTCGAGCGCCTTGGTTACGCGGGCCGGCGTTTCCTTGAGGCCGTCACGCTCGGGATCCTCTCCGGTGAAGCGAATGATGGTGCGAACCGCCTCTTCGACCTCCGCCCGCGACGGCCGATCCGGCAGGAACGTGTCCAGCTTGAGAGGCGACGAACGGCGAGGCTGTACGACTGCGTCCATGACTGTCTCCTGTGTATGCGGTGCATACGGGGAGCTTCCGGCCATGGATCGACTGGGTCGGTCGGCCGAATGTCGCGGGCCGGCACCGTCATGAAAAAAGCCCGGCGCGGGGCCGGGCTTCAGTCGACGTCGACAGTGAACACGACGTTATCTCAGGGGGGCGTAGAGCGCCGGCCGAAGAGATCGTCCAATCTCCCCTGAGCCGAAACCGAAGCGACTCGGTCTCATTCGAGAGCGAGACCAACGCCAATTGGTCCGCGCTGCCAGGGCCGTGGAAGGCGCGCTGCTGACCCAAATCAGGATCGAACTTCCCGGAAATCCGACTGTGGTGCCGACGTCACACCCTGCTTGTCACACCCTTCGCGGTTCGTCGGATGTGCTGCGGAACGCGCGCTGGCTGGAAGGGTCGTGAAAACTGACATGGTGCTGCCGGTGAGGATTGAACTCACGGCCTCTCCCTTACCAAGGGAGTGCTCTACCACTGAGCTACGGCAGCCTGGCGGGATGGTGTGATCACTCGATCCGGCGACGCGTCTCTGCCATATTGGTGCCGCGGGGGCAAGCTCTGACGAGGCATCACGCTCAGGGCCATCCAGGATGACGGACGAAAAACAACAACCGGCAAGGGCCGTGAAGTCGGCCGAGCGACAACAGCGGCTCGCCGCCGAACTTCGCGCCAACCTGTTGAAGCGAAAGTCTCTCAGTCGGTCGCGCCGCGGCGCGCGGGAGAGTACGGCCGCGGACGAGCCGGCGGGTCGGCCGGACTGATCTCCCGCCCGGATTGCGGTTGCCCGGGCGACGCAGCTAAACAGTCATCGAAGCTTCGCGAGGCACCGGATCCATGGACCGCATCAGAATCGTTGGCGGCAAGCCCCTGTCGGGAACGATCCCGATCTCCGGCGCCAAGAACGCCGCTCTGCCGCTGATGATCGCGAGCCTGCTGACGCCCGAGCGGTTGACGCTGAAGAACGTTCCGAACCTCGCTGACGTCAATCTCCTGGCCCGCATCCTGCGCAATCACGGGGTCGACCACTCCGTCGACGGCAAGCGCGCGAGCCAAAGCGCGCTGCTCGGTGAAACCTTCCATCTGACAGCGCGCGATATCGTCGACACCACGGCACCTTACGAGATGGTCAGCCGGATGCGCGCGAGCTTCTGGGTGCTCGGGCCGCTGGTTGCCCGCTGTGGACGGGCCCGCGTTTCGATGCCGGGCGGCTGCGCGATCGGCACGCGGCCCGTGGACCTCCACCTCTATGGTCTGAAGCAGCTCGGGGCCGACATCGACATCGACGGCGGCTATGTGGTCGCTCGCGCGCCGCGCGGCCTGGTTGGCGCGCGCGTCGTTTTCCCGAAGGTGTCGGTCGGCGCAACCCACAATGTGCTGATGGCCGCCGCTTTGGCGAAGGGCCAGACGGTGATCGAAAACGCCGCGCGGGAGCCGGAGGTCGGCGACGTCGCCCGCTGCCTCGTAAAGATGGGCGCCCGCATCGAGGGCATCGGCACCTCGACGCTGATGGTCGAAGGGCGTGATCGCCTGGAAGGCGCCGTGCACACCGTCTTGCCGGATCGCATCGAGACAGGCACCTACGCATGTGCCGTCGCCGCGGCCGGCGGCGATGTCGTGCTGGAAGGCGCGCAGCGCTCCTTGCTCGAGAGTGCGCTGCTGGTGCTGCAGCGCGCCGGGGCCAAGGTAGAAGACACCGAGACGGGCCTGCGCATTCAGAGAAACGGCAAGGGCATCGATGCCGTAACGATCGAGACGCAGCCGTTTCCAGGCTTTCCAACCGATCTGCAGGCACAACTCATGGCCCTGATGACCCGGGCGACGGGCACGAGCGTCATCCGGGAAACGATCTTCGAAAACCGCTTCATGCACGTGCAGGAGCTCGTCCGCCTCGGGGCCGACATCCAGCTTCATGGCGACACCGCCACCGTGCGTGGCGTTCCGAGCCTCAAGGGGGCGCCGGTGATGGCGACCGATCTGCGCGCGTCCGTTTCGCTGGTGATCGCCGGGCTGATGGCGCAGGGCGAGACGACGATCAACCGCGTCTATCACCTCGACCGCGGCTTCGAACGGCTGGAGCAGAAGCTTGCCGCCTGCGGAGCCGAGATCGAGCGTCTGACGTCCGGGTGACCGGCCGCTCCGCCATCCCCGCGCATCCGCCGCGTTGCAGGCTCCGCGCCATCCGGCTATGCCTCGGACGAGCACGAAACCGCGACGCAGCCTGATGACCGAAACCCCTGCCGACCTGAAGCTGATCGCATTCGATGCGGACGATCTCGCGATCGTCTCTGCGCATCTGCAGGATGCCGTCGCCCAGATCGGCGACATGGCATATCTGCCGCGCGAGCAACGGTTCGTCATGCTGCTCAACCGGTTCGATTGGGGCAAGGCGGCAGCGCCCGGCAGCAAAGACGCCTACGAACGGCGCCGCGCGGCCCTACGCATAGACCGCGTCCTGAAGGCGAAGCTGCAAGGGATCGATCTGAAGGCGAAGCGGCAGGTGTTGGCGATGCTGGCCGTTCAGTACACGCCGAACGGTTCCGAAGATCCCGGCGGAACACTGACTCTCGTCTTCGCCGGCGGACCTGCCATCCGCCTCGACGTCGAATGCATCGAGGCCGCGCTCGAGGATCTCGGCGCGGCCTGGAAGACGAAGCGGAAGCCGCGCCACCCGGGTATCGGCTGACCCCTCACATCCTGGGGGCCGACCGGCCGTCAGCGGACGACGAGAACCGGTATAGCGCTGTGGGTCAGCACTTTCTGCGTCTCGCTGCCGAGGATCAGCGCCGAGACGCCACGACGGCCGTGCGATGCCATCACGATGAGATCGTTGCCGTTGTCTTTGGCGGCTTGAATGATGCCCTCGTAGGGCTGGAAGCTTTCGACGTGCACGGTCTTGCACGCAACGCCGACCTTCTCGCAGGCGGCCTTGATGGGGGCGAGCCGCTTGGCGGCCATCTCCTTCGACCAGCGATCATAATCGTCCGGCGTCTGCGAAATCATCACGCCTTCGACGGCGACGACGGTGAAGGGCTGCGTGACCGTCACGCCGGTGATCGTCGCGCCGAGCGTCTTGGCGAGTTGCACGGCATATTGCACGGCTTTCTCGGCGAACTCGGTACCGTCCGTAGGGATCAGGATGTTCTTGTACATTGCTGGCGTCTCCTCGCGCGTCCCATTCGTCGGCAACCGTGCGCGGAGCGAACGGTTCCGCTGCGGTCTAGATCGCACTCGGCCAGCACTGCCCGCGTTGACGCCAGTCAACTCGGCTCGTACGGCAATTGCGGGAAGGCGCGCCGCCGGCTGATCGCGAAGGCGGCGTAAACGCCGACCAGGGTAGCCGCCAGCCCCCACCAGGTAAGCGCATATTCAAGGTGGCGGTTGGGAATGGCGAGCCGCGTGACGCCGCCGCGCGGCCAGCCACCTGGAACGGCCGTGTCGGCAGCCTCGATGACGAAAGGCATGCTGCGGTGGCCGGATCCGAATGCCGAAACATCGAGCCCTTCGACATCGCGGCGGTACCATACGTTGCGGGCGGGGTCGTTTGCCGGGGTGAAGGTGTCCGCCGCGGTCGGAAGACGCGCGAGGCCGACGACCCGGACCAGCCCGGAAACCTGCCCTTCGATGCGCTTCGCGGGATCACGTAGGGCATCCGGCACGAAGCCGCGATTGACCCACACGGTATCGCCGTCCGCGATCGTCAAAGGCGTCATCACATGCCAGCCAGTGCCGCCGGTGATCGGCGCATAGAAATACCGCTCCTTGGCGTGATCGAACCGGCCCTCGGCGACGACCCGCATGTACTCGATCTCGCCCGGAGATTGACGATGGCGGTCACGCGCCGCCGCGATCGTAACCGGTGGAGCGGTCGTCCGTTCGGTGATCTGTGCGATCAGGCCCTCTTTCCAGGCCTTCCGCTGCCATTGCCACCAGCCGAGGCCGAGGAGCACGGCGAGCGCAGCGACCGTCGCGACACTGGCCCAGAGAAGTCGGCGATCTGCGGCGTGCGCGGTCATGACGTCAGCGATCCACCAGGCGGCCTTCTTCCGCCTTGTGATGGAACTGCAGGGCGATCAGCAGCCCTTTGAGCGGGCGGAGCAGGGCGAACGCGACGAGCGCCGTCAGCGGCAACCAAAGCACGAGGTGTACCCAGACCGGAGGGGAAAGGCGGAACTCGACGATCAAGGCGGCGCCGAGAATGAGGAAGCCGAGGATCATGATGGCGAACACCGCCGGACCATCTCCCGGGTCGACGAACTTGTAGTCGAGGCCGCAGCTCGGGCAGCTGTCGCGCACCGCCAATGAGATGGGCCGCGTGAACAAGGCACCGAGGCCGCAGCGGGGGCAGCGGCCGCTGAAGCCGGCGCGGAACGTCGCGGACAAAGACCGCTCTTCGCTCATGTCGCCTCCTCGACCTCGAAGTGACTCTACCGCGGGAGCGCGGGCGCGGGAGCCCGCTTGGCGGCGACGCGCCGAAATGAAGCAGGGCGGCCATCTACGACGGCCGCCCTGCCGGAACAATGCAGTCTTCGGCGTTCAGTGCGGCGCCGGCGTGCCCGCGCCCCAGACGTAGATGGCAGCGAACAGGAACAGCCACACCACGTCGACGAAGTGCCAGTACCAAGCGGCGGCCTCGAAGCCGAAGTGGCGCTTCGGCGTGAAGTGCCCGTTGAGCGCCCGCATCAAGCAGACGAACAGGAAGATCGTGCCAATGATGACGTGGGCGCCATGGAAGCCGGTCGCCATGTAGAAGGTGGCGCCGTAAATGTGGCCCGAGAAGTTGAAGGCAGCGTGGCCGTACTCGTAAACTTGAAGCGCCGTGAAAGCCATGCCGAGGAGAACGGTCAGCGACAGGCCCCAGATGAGGCCCTTGCGGTCGTCCTGCAGCAAGGCATGGTGAGCCCAGGTCACGGTGGTTCCGGACAGCAGCAGGATCAGCGTGTTGACCAGCGGCAGGCCCCACGGATCGAAGGTGCCCTTGAAGGCTTCGTTCGGCTTAGGCGGCCAGTGACCGCCCGTCAGCGCATTGCGTTCGACGAGACCGACGACCGACTTGTCTAGCGGGACGACAGAACCGTCCGGCTGAACGACCGGCAGCGGATGGACACCGCCCGGGAAGAGCGCGACGTCGAAGTACGCCCAGAACCACGCGACGAAGAACATCACCTCAGAGGCGATGAACAGGATCATGCCGTAGCGGAGATGCAGGCGGACGACCGGGGTGTGATCACCCTTGTGCGACTCGCGCACGACGTCGCGCCACCACATGTAGGCAACGGCTGAAATCGATCCGAAGCCGACGAAGAAGAGCGTCGGGCCCTTGAGGCCGAACAAACCCTCGCCGCCGCCGAGCGATCGCATCCACACGATCGCGCCGATGGCCGTGACGAGGGCCGCCGCGGAGGCGAGCACCGGCCACGGACTGGGATCGACAAGATGGTAATCGTGGTTCTTGGTGTGGCTGTCTGCCATCTCTCTTGCTCCGTCCCGTATTCCGTCCCGTATCTCTCATTGCCCGCCGTAAGAGCGGGTTAATCGCAAACTCAGCCGCCCCGTCCATCACCCGTGCCGCTGGCCGCAGCCGCAGCGCTCTGTTTCGGCTTGTCGACCCGGTGGAAGGTGTAGGACAGCGTAATGTTCTTCACTTTCTCCGCGTCCTTGTCGGTCACCATCGCGGGGTCGACGAAGAAACTCACCGGCATCTCGATCGACTCGCCCGGCTGCAGCGTCTGCTCCGTGAAACAGAAGCACTGCATCTTATTGAAGTAGGCGCCCGTCACGTCCGGATAGACATTGAACACCGACGTCCCGGTCAGCGGCTTGTCCGAAACGTTGGTCGCCCGATAGAACGCGAGCGCGTTCTCGCCGATCTTGACGTCGATGGTCCGCTGCACCGGCTCGAACGTCCAATTGAGCCCGGGCGCCACGTTGGCATCGAAGCGCACGTTGACCACGCGGTCGAGCACAACGGCGGACGGCTTCTCCACCCGCTGCGTCGTCCCGCCGAACCCCGTGACCTGGCAGAACAACTGATAGAGCGGAACGGCCGCGTAGCTCATCCCGAGCATGCCGAAAACGATCGAAGCACAGATGACAGCGACCCGCGTGTCGCTCCGACGCTTCACCACCTGATCAGTTGGAAGGCTCATCGGTCACAAGCCCCTGTTGAAGACGTTACCGCCAAGGCGGAAGATCGTGGCTAGATAGAACAGCGCCACGAGGCCCACGAGCACCACGGCGATGGCGATCGAGCGTGACCGCTGTCGCCGAACCCGCTCCACATTGCCGTCATCCTCGGCCATCACTCACAGTCCGCCGAACTGCAGTCCAAGGCGCGCGATCGTGTGCTCGATGAGGAGTACACCGAACAGCGCCGCAAGGTAGAGGATCGAGAACTTGAAGAGCCGTTTCGCTATGGCGTCGGCGTCCCGGCCATCGCGCACGCGCCAGACGTCGCGCGCCAGCTTCAAGAAAATCCCACCGAGCACGATCGACGTCACGAGGTAGGTGATTCCGCCGAGCCCCGTCGCGTAGGGAAGAACGCCGATCGGAACGAGCGCAAGGCTGTAGAGCCAGATCTGCCTGCGCGTCTCGTCGGCGCCCGCAACGACGGGCAGCATCGGCACGCCGACCCGCTCGTAGTCGCGGCAGCGATAGAGCGCGAGCGCCCAGAAGTGCGGCGGCGTCCACATGAAGATGAGCGTGAACAGCAGCACGCTGTCGACGCTGACGGTGCCAGTGACGGCGGCCCAGCCGACCATCGGAGGGAAGGCCCCAGCGGCGCCGCCGATGACGATGTTCTGCGGCGTCCGCCGCTTGAGCCACATCGTGTAGATGAAGAGGTAGAAGAAAATCGTTAAGGCGAGCAGCGCACCGGCGGCCCAGTTGACGAGCAGGCCAAGCGTCATCACCGAGAAGACGGAGAGCACGACACCGAACGCCAGCGCCTCGTCGGCCGTCACGTGACCGCGCGGGATCGGCCGGGCGGCGGTGCGAGCCATGCGCGCGTCGATGTCGGCGTCATACCACATGTTCAGCGCACCGGAGGCACCCGCGCCGACGGCGATACACAGAAGTCCGATGACGGAGAAGAAGGGGTGCAGCGGACCGGGCGCCGCGACCATGCCGACGAGCGCCGTGAGGATGACGAGCGACATCACTCGTGGCTTCATCAGCGCAAGGAAGTCCCCAACGCTGCCGCCGGCGCTGGCTGCGCTGGGAAGCGTCGTGTCGTTGGTCAGTTCGGCCGAAGTCGTCTGCATGGCCCTGGCAATCGCTCTTGCAATGGCACCGGAGTGCCGACGGAGGAGCGGAGCCGTCGAGGCTCCGCTCAGGTTCGCGTCAGTGGTGTCCGCCGCCCTTGATGTGCGGCAGCGTCTCGAACTGGTGGAACGGCGGCGGCGACGAGAGCGTCCACTCGAGCGTCGTCGCGCCTTCACCCCACGGGTTGTCGGCCGCCCGCTTGCGCTGCGCGAAGGCGAGGAACGTGCCGACCAGGAACACGATCGTCGCGAAGGCCGTGATGTACGAACCCATCGACGAAACGTAGTTCCAGTAGGCGAACGCATCCGGGTAGTCGGCATAGCGGCGCGGCATGCCGGCGAGGCCGAGGAAGTGCTGCGGGAAGAACAGGATGTTGGCGCCGATGAAGGTCAGCCAGAAGTGCAGCTTGCCCCAGAACTCGCTGTACTCGAAGCCGAACATCTTCGGGAACCAGTAGTACCAGCCCGAGAAGATGGCGAACACGGCACCGAGCGACAGCACGTAGTGGAAGTGAGCAACCACGTAATACGTGTCGTGCAGCGCGCGGTCGACGCCGGCATTGGCCAGCATCACGCCCGTCACACCGCCGACGGTGAACAGGAAGATGAAGCCGAGCGCCCAGAGCATCGGTGTGCGGAAGCTGATCGAGCCGCCCCACATCGTCGCGATCCAGGAGAAGATCTTCACGCCCGTCGGCACCGCGATCACCATCGTGGCGAACACGAAGTAGGCCTGCGCGTCGACGCTCATGCCGGACGTGTACATGTGGTGCGCCCACACGACGAAGCCGACGAGGCCGATGGCGACCATGGCGTAGGCCATGCCCAGGTAGCCGAACACCGGCTTACGCGAGAACGTCGCGATGACGTGGCTGATGATGCCGAAGCCCGGAAGGATGAGGATGTACACCTCGGGGTGGCCGAAGAACCAGAACAGGTGCTGGTAGAGCAGCGGGTCTCCACCACCTGCCGGATTGAAGAAGGCAGTACCGAAGTTACGGTCCGTGAGCAGCATCGTGATCGCGCCGGCAAGTACCGGCAGCGACAGGAGCAGCAGGAACGCCGTCACCAGCACCGACCACACGAACAGCGGCATCTTGTGCAGCGTCATGCCCGGTGCGCGCATGTTGAAGATGGTGGTGATGAAGTTGATCGCGCCGAGGATCGACGAAGCGCCGGCCACGTGGAGCGAGAGGATCGCGAAATCCATCGCCGGGCCAGGATGTCCGCTCGTCGAGAGCGGCGCGTAGATGGTCCAGCCGCCGCCGACGCCGGGCGAGCCCGGAGGGCCTTCGACGAACATCGACATCAGCAGCAGGATGAAGGCGACCGGCAGCAGCCAGAACGAGATGTTGTTCATGCGCGGGAACGCCATGTCCGGCGCGCCGATCTGCAGCGGTACGAACCAGTTGCCGAACCCGCCGATCATCGCCGGCATCACCATGAAGAACACCATGATGAGGCCGTGGCCGGTGACGAACACGTTGAACATGTGCGGATTGGAGAAGTACTGGAGCCCTGGCTCCTGCAACTCCATGCGCATGGCGACGGACAAGGCGCCACCGATGATCCCCGCCATGATGGCGAAGATCAGGTACATCGTGCCGATGTCCTTATGGTTGGTGGAGAACAGCCAGCGCTTCAAACCCGTTGGCGTGTGGTCGTGATCGTCGTGATGCGCGGCCTGCGATGAATAAGCCATAAGCGATCCCTCTCCAGATCGGGAATTTCGTGCGCGATTACTGGCGCGGACCTTCGGCGACCTTCGTCTCGAGCGCAGGTGCGCCGGTCGCCGTTCTCAGGATCTGCCGCGCCTTGTTGCGGTCGCGCGCCTTCACGGCATCGACCCAGGACTTGAAGTCGGCTTCCGACACCACGCGCACCGTGATCGGCATGAAGGCGTGGTCGCGGCCGCAAAGCTCCGAGCACTGGCCGTAATAGGCGCCGATCTTGTTCGCCTTGAACCAAGTGGCGGTCACGCGGCCCGGAACGGCGTCGACCTTCGAGCCGAACGACGGGATGGTCCAGTTGTGGATCACGTCGTTGGCGGTGACGAGCACGTGGACCACCTTGCCGACCGGCACTGCGATCTCGTTGTCGACGGCGAGAAGACGCGGGTCACCGCGCTTCTTCCAGATCGGCGCGGCGTCCTGCTGAAGCTTCGCCATCTTCGCGAGGCCTTCCGGCATTGAGCCGTAGCGCTTGTTGAACTCGTCGTTGCCGAGCTCGGCCTTCAAGACGTCTTCGTCGCGAAGCACGTTCGACGTCACCTTGATGCCGTGGTCGGGATACTCGTGATCCCAGAACCAAGCGTTGCCGACCGCCTTGATGGTCACGTCCGGCTGCGGATAGGAATACTGAAGGAAGAGCAGCCGAAATGACGGCACGGCGATCGCCACGAGAATGGCGACCGGCACGACGGTCCAGATGACTTCGATCGTCGTATTGTGCGTGAAACGGGCCGGGGTTGGGTTGGCCTTCTCGTTGAAACGCACCACCACGTAGATCATCAATGCGAGGACGAAGACGGCGACCGCGATGATGATAATGTTCGTATAGTCATGGAAGGCGTGGATCGCCTCCATGACCGGCGTGACGGCGCCTTGAAGCCCCATTTGCCCAGGTGACGGTTGGCCGACCCCCGCCGACGCGGAACCGGCGACGAATGCGCTCGCCACCATGCCCCCGACTGCCGCAATCCCTGCCCGGATGCGATCCATCATGCGTTTTGCTCCCTACGAAGCGAAGCTTGCGAAGAGCCCCCGCTCCCCGCCAATGCCACGCCACATTCCTTGATAATCGTCAATCGGACACTAGCTCAGCAGACGCGCACTTCAACGACCATCTTGACGCCGGACATGCGCCAAAATCTCGCGTCGGCGCGCCCTCCGCCTTTTTGCCGAGATGCTATGACGCAGGGTCTCAATTCGGCCCCGTTCGTCCGCGAGAGGCCGCGTCGCAACGCTGAACGGACGACCGGATGGGGGGACTGACGGGAATGAGGCTTGGGAGCATTGGGGTCCTCGTCTTGGCGCTTTGCGCCTGGGCGCTGCCGGCGGCGGCGCAGGCTCCTGATGGAACGGTCAAGGCTCAGCACGGCGACTGGCAGATCGTGTGCAAGCCGCCGGCTCCGGGTGCCAAAGGCGAGACGTGCGCCCTCGTTCAAAGCGTGACCGCGGACGACCGCAACAACGTCGGCCTGACCGTCTACTTCCAGAGATTCTCAAACGGGACCCGTGTTCTCCGCGTGTTTGCCCCGCTCGGCATTCTTCTCCCGCCGGGCCTCGGGCTGAAGATCGACGACAAGGACGTCGGCCACGCCCCGTTCCTGCGCTGCCATACCTTTGCCTGCTACGCCCAGGTGGTCGTCGAGGATGCGCTCGTCGAGAAACTGCGCACGGGCAAGACGGCGATCTTCATCATCTTCCAGACCGAGGAAGCCGGCATCGGCATTCCGATTTCGCTCGCGGGCTTCGCGCAGGCGTTGGCCGCGTTGAAGTAGCGTTGCTTTTCTGCCTGGCCAGCCGGACGGCCGATTGCAGCCGGCGGGCTCTCATGGCAATGAAGGCCGAGCTTTCAGACGGCGCCAGAGCGCCGATTCGATCCACGGGAGGATGACATGAGCGTGCCGTCGCAGGGTTTGCTGGCCGCAAGCATCTGGCCGGACGATCGCAGCCGCCTGCTGCGCGCGGCGGTCCTCGCGCTCGTCGGCTCCGCGCTGCTGACGCTGTCGGCCAAGATCCAGGTGCCGTTCTGGCCCGTGCCGATGACGATGCAGACCTACGTGGTTCTGGTCCTCGGCGCGATGTTCGGTGCGCGCCTCGGCGCCGCGACCGTCCTGCTCTACCTCGCGCAAGGCGCGATGGGCTTGCCCGTTTTCGCCGGGACGCCGGAGAAGGGCCTCGGCCTTGCCTACATGATGGGCCCGACGGGTGGCTACCTCATCGGCTTTGTCGCTGCGGCCTGGGTGATCGGGCTGCTCGCCGAGCGTGGCTGGGATCGCTCGATCGTTCGCCTGATGGTCGCGATGGCCATCGGGCATGCCATCATCTTCGCCTTCGGTGTGACGTGGCTGGCGCAGCTCGTCGGCTGGAACAAGGCCTGGATGCTCGGCGTCGCGCCGTTCTACGCGGCCACCGTGTTCAAGACGGCGCTCGGCGCCTTCACCCTGCCGGCCATCTGGGCCGTCCTCGCCCGGCGCTGAGCTCGAACGCCGATACAGAAAGCGAAGCCCCGCCGGAGAGCATCCGGCGGGGCTTTTGCATTGACGAAGCTATCTTGGATCAGGCGGCGAGGCCGTTGGCGACGCGCCGCTCTTCGCGGGTTGCCGGGCGGGCCTCGGTGTAAGGAGCTTTCGGCTCGGGGAAGGTGATGAGGTCGTGGGTCGGCGCGGCGGCGCTCGCCTTCTGGACGGCGTTCTGCTGCTGCCAGCTCTCGAAATGATGGGCCATCATCTGGGCCATCGGATTGATGTTCGACCACACCGCCGCGACGGCCCGGGTCGTCTCGGCATATTGCTCGACCGCCGTCTGCCAGAAACGCACTTGCTCGGTCATCAGGTCGTGCGGCGTCCGGCAGCTTGCGAGCCGGCTTGGAACGGCGATCGCAGCCTGGGCGCGTTTGCTGGCGAACCGCATCCATTCGAGGTTGGTGCGAGCAACGGCCTTCACGGCCGGCTCGGCCCCCTTGAAGGCTGCGAGCCAGGTCGTCTGCGCTTCTTCGGCCGAAGGGACGGCCGGCGGTTGACTGAACATCGACATGAAATCCGAACCGTTACGCATGTAAATTCCTCGCTCGGTTAAGCGCGCGCACCCGCCATCGACGGGCCGTTGGCGGCCAGTCTCGTCGAAATCGGGCATGGCAAGTTGTTCGCTGTCAAAGTAGTGCGAGCACAAGGTTCGGGCAATACCAATGCGTGCCCAAATTGGCGTCGAAAAGCCGAAAAATCGGTCAACCTTCGTCTCGGTTTGGCGCACCGTCGATCAGTCCGATGAGTGTGTCGAGGCGATCGGCCTCTTCGGCGGGTTTGTCCCAGCGGATGCGATGGATTCGGGGGAAGCGCATCGCAACCCCGGACTTGTGTCGGGTCGATCGCTGCGCGGCATCGAAGGCGACTTCGAGAACGAGAGCCGGCGTCACCGAACGCACGGGACCGTAGCGCTCCAGCGTATGGTTGCGAATCCATCGGTCGAGTTCCAGCAGCTCGGCATCGGTGAAGCCGGAATAGGCCTTACCGACCGGCACCAGTTCACGCGATCCGTCGGGGCGGTCGCGCCAGGCGCCGAAGGTGTAGTCGGAGTAATAGGACGAGCGTTTGCCGGAACCGCGCTGCGCATACATCAGCACGCAGTCGAGCGTGAGAGGCGCGCGTTTCCACTTGAACCATTGCCCTTTCGGCCGGCCGGGGACGTAAACGCTGTCGCGCCGCTTCAGCATCAGTCCTTCGATGCCGGCGTCACGCGTCTCCCGCCATGTCGCCTCCAGCGCGGCCTTGTCCGGGAAAGAAAGAACTTCGGAAAGATCCGTACGAGGCGGTGCGACACGCGCGTGCCAGGCTTCGAGACGACGCCGACGTTCCTCGAACGGCAAGCCGCGAAGGTCCTCCCCGTCGAGCAGGAGCGCATCGTAGAGACGGATATGGGGCGGGTAGTCGGCCATCATCCGCCGCGTGACGGCCTTGCGGTTGAGCCGCTGCTGCAGGTCATTGAACGGGGCAACCACACCGTTTCGAAGGATCAGCAACTCACCGTCCACGACGGCATCGAAGCGAAACGGCTCGACGAGTTCGGGAAAGCTGCGGCCGATGTCGTCGCCGGTTCGCGAATAGAGACGCGCTTCGCCGCGACCGGCCGCCACCTGCACGCGGATGCCGTCCCATTTCCACTCCGCGAGAAAGTCGGTGATGGCCAAAGCTTCCCATTCCGCCGTCTCGATCGGATGCGCGAGCATCAGCGGTCGGAACACCGGGGCGCCGGTCATGTCCGGCCGCGGGGCCTTCCCGTCGAGCCAGGCAAAAAGAGACGTATACGGAGGCGCAAGGCCGTGCCAGACCTCCTCGACGTCATCGACGGAATGACCCGCCATTTCTGCGATGGCTGTTTTCGCGAGCCGCGCCGACACGCCGACACGTAGCGCGCCCGTCAACAGTTTGAGCAGCGCCCATCGGCCGGTCGAGTCGAGGGCGTCGAGCCAGACTTCGATGAGGCGGCCGAGATCGCGCCGGTCGACCAGCTCAAGCGCCGCAACGATCTCGGAGAGACGCGGTGCGGGACCCGGCTCGCCGGGCTCGGGCCACGCCAGCGCCACCGTCTCGGCCGTGTCGCCGACGTAGTCGCGGGACAGCCGGAAGAGTTCGGCATCGAGCCGCCGGTCCATCAGTTCAAGGAGCGTCCGGCGCACCGGGAACGAGAACGGCAGACCGTCCGTGAGCGCGGCGAGGGCCCAGCCCCGGTCCGGGTCCGGCGTCGCCCTGAAGTAATCCTGCATGAGCCGAAGCTTGCCGTTTCGGCTTGGCGTATAGACCAGGCGATCGAGCAACTCCGCGAAGCGATCCATCGCGCTACTCGCTGTCCTCGTCTTCATAGCCGACGAGTGCGAGCGCACGGCCGCGCCGACCCATCAGCTCGATCTGACGCACCAGCGCTTCCTCGCGCCCATGCGTCACCCAGATTTCCTCCGCACCCGTCTCGTGGATCGTCTGGATGAGTTCCGGCCAGTCGACGTGATCGGAGACGACGAGCGGTAACTCGACGCCGCGCTGTCGGGCGCGTCCGCGCACGCGCATCCACCCGGAGGCAAATGCCGTGATCGGATCGGCGAGACGCCGCGACCAGCGGTCCTTCAGCGCCGACGGCGGGCAGAGCACGATTTCCCCGGCGAGCGACGCTTTGCCGGCATCCGCGACCAGCCGTGTCTCGCCCAGCGGCACGCCGAGATCCTCGTAGAGCCGGCAGAGCGCTGCCATTGCACCGTGCAGATAGATCGGCTGCTCGTATCCGGCTCGCCGAAGCAGGGCGATGAGCCGCTGCGCTTTGCCGAGGCCATAGGCGCCGAGCAGAATGGTCCGGTCCTGATTGGCGGCGACAGCGGCGAGCAGCCGGCCGATCTCGCGACCGTCCGGCTCGTGCCGGAACACCGGCAGACCGAACGTCGCTTCGGTGATGAAGAGATTACAGCGCGCGAGCTCGAAGGGCTGGCAGGTCGGATCGGCGCGTCGCTTGTAGTCGCCCGAGATAACGGCGCATCGGCCGCGATGGTGAATGACGACCTGGGCGCTGCCGAGAATGTGCCCGGCCGGCAGCAGCGTGACCGTGGTGTCCCCGACGGTCAGGGTCTCGCCGTAGCCTACGGCTTGGAAATGGCCTGCGGCGTCGGCGCCGAGCCGGGTCTTCATCACCGCGATCGTCTCGGCTGTCGCCAGCACGGCGCCGTGACCGGCGCGCGCGTGGTCGGAGTGCCCGTGCGTGATGATCGCGCGATCGACCGGCCGCGGCGGGTCCACATGGAAGCCACCCGGGATGCAGCAGATACCGGCCGCCGTCGGTCGGAGCCAGCTTTCGTACGGAAGATCGGTCATCGCCTGCTTGTACTGCTCGGCCCAATGAGACGCGACTTCCCGATCGCCGCGGCGAACCACCCGAGATAGCAACGCACAGCCGCCGGTTTCGGTCTTCGCTTGAGCTATCGAGATGTTTCTTCAACCCGGCCGCTGGGGCAGGGAGTGAGACTAGGTAAACACTGTCTGCCGTGTGGGGGCGGTGCGCGCGTGGGTTCCTGTTGGAGAGTACTGTCGGTGGCCGCCATCCTGGCGGTCTGCGGCACGAGCGGTCGGGCCACCGCCGAAGACAACGTCTGGTATCTCTCCGACAAGCTCAGCCCAACGCTCGAATGGTCGACTGGCCTGCAGGGCAGTCCCGGCCTCTGGTCGGCGTACACCGGGCTAACGTTCGCGCCGGGCTCGCTTCTCGAGCAGACCGGCTGGCGCTTTCGCATGACCACGGGGCGCACGGCGTTCTACTATGAGACCGATATGCCGTGGCTCAACGCCAGGGTGAGCGTCCGAGGCGTCACCTCCTACGTGGAGTTGCTGGGCGGTTATCAATGGCAGCAAGGTCCCGTAACGGCGCGCTTGCTCGCCGGACTGACTCGCAGCGGCTTCGACACCTCGATCTTCGACCCGAACGCGGATACGGCGACCGGGCGCCTCGGCGGCAAGATCGCGCTCGAAATCTGGGCCAACATCGGTCGAAAATCCTACGGCCAGCTCGATCTCTCGGTGGGGAGCGTGGGGACACTCGCCGCGCTGCAGGGCCGGCTGGGTCGCGAGATTGCGCCGCGCCTCTGGATCGGCCCGGAGATCCGCGCGGCACGCTTCGAGGGGCTCGTCGGCGAGCGAGGCATCGGGCTGTTCCTAAGATCCGTTGCGCGCGACGGCGAGTTGACGGTGTCCGGTGGCTGGAGCGCCAGCGAGACGCGTGAAGGCTTCTACGGCGGGCTCAACTTCACGTTCCGAAACTAGCGAGCGCTGCTCCGCTTACCGGGTAGGGCTGGGCGGACCGGGGAAGGCTTGCCCACCCGACGCGTGGCGGGCATGGTCCCGAGACGCGAGGCCATTCCCACCAGGACGACATGCAGGACACCGAGGCTCCGGACACCGGCGCGAGGGGCGCCGAGTCATTGACGTGGCGTGGCATGTGGGCGGGCGTGAAGCTGCTGGCACCGCTCGCCATCTTCGTCGTGCCGTTCGGTCTCGCGTTCGGCCTCGCAGCAACCGAGCGCGGTATGGACCCCGCGACGGCCATCATCATGAGTGCCGTCGTTTTCGGCGGCGCCTCCCAGTTCGCAGCCCTCGACCTCTGGACACATCCATTGCCCTGGGCGGCGATCCTGATAACGACGGGCATCGTCAATGCGCGCCATCTGCTCTACGGCGCCGCCATCTATCCCTGGATCGGCCGCCTCCCGCCGTCGAAGCGCTATCCGGGCCTCGCCGTGATGACGGACCTCGCCTGGACGGCGACCATGCAGGCGATCGCCAAGGGCGAGCGCGATGCCGGTGTTCTGCTCGGCGGCGGCCTGTTGCTCTGGGTCGTGTGGGTGCTCGCGACCGCCGCCGGCGCCATTCTCGCGGCCGGCATCGGCGATCCCAAGCAGTACGGTCTCGACGTGGTGATGGTGGCCTTCTTCGCCGCGAGCTGCGTCGGCCTCTGGCGCGGTAAGTCCGACGTGATGCCCTGGGCCGCCGCCATCGTTGCAGCGCTCGCCGGCATCTATCTGCTGCCGACCGGCTGGCACGTCATCGTCGGCGCTTTCGCTGGCGGCCTCGTCGGAGTGTTGACCGATGACGCCTGAACTTACGGGACTGCTCGTCTGCTTGGGGATGGGCGTCGTGACGTACCTGACGCGCGCAGGCGGTGTGTTCGCGATGAACTTCATCCCCGTCACGCGACGGGTCGAGGTCTTCCTGCGTCACATGGCGAGTTCGGTGATGGTGGCGATAGTTGTCGGCGGTGCCGTGAAAGGCGATGTCGTCGCCAACATAGCACTGGCGACCAGCTGCGTGGTGATGATTGTCACCCGGCAGACCTATCTGGCGCTGCTGACCGCCATGGTCGTCGCCGCCGGGTTGCGGGCGGCCGCGCTCGTGTGAACGGGCGTCAGGCTTCCGCCGCGTCTTCCTCGTCGAGCGTACGGCGCTTCGGGCGCGGGCCTGGGTTCTTGGGCATGAAGAGCAAGAACAGGACGAGCGGAGGGAAAATGAAGGACCAGCCCACCCAGAACGACACGTCGCGCCGCTTGATGCCGGCGAGGACAGCCGCCAGCAACGCCGCACCGAACGCGGACAAGCCCCAGATAACGATGGCGGTCATCATGTCGTTCACCTCGGCAACCGGCCAGGGACGTTTATATAGAACGATTGAGGCAGAAAGTCAGAACCGAAAATTCTTCGGACCGGCCACGGTAAACGCCCGGTCCGCTCAGCCGATTTCGATATCGAGGCCGAGATCGAGCACCGGGGCCGAGTGGGTCAGCGCCCCGATCGAGATCAGGTCGACGCCGGCCTCGGCCACGGCGCGGACCGTCCCGAGATTGACGCCGCCAGACGCTTCGGTCAGCACCCTGCCCGCGCATCTCTTGACCGCCTCGGCGAGCGTGTCGGGGTTCATGTTGTCGAGGAGCACGGCGTCGATCCGATGGCGGAGCGCTTCGTCGAGCTGTTCGAGAGTGTCGACCTCGACTTCGACCTTGACCATATGCCCGGCGCGAGCCCGAGCCGCCGCGATCGCCGCACCGACACCGCCGGCGACGGCGATGTGGTTGTCCTTGATCAGGATGGCGTCGAACAGACCGACGCGATGGTTCATGCCGCCGCCGGCGCGGACCGCGTACTTCTCGAACGCCCTGAGCCCAGGTGTCGTCTTGCGGGTGTCGACGATGCGCGCGCCGGTGCCGGCGACCGCCGTCACGTATTGACGGGTCAACGTCGCGATACCGGACATGCGTCCCATGAAGTTGAGTGCGACGCGCTCGGCGGTGAGAAGCGCACGCGCGGATCCGGCGATCCGCGCCACCACCGCACCCGCCGCGACCGCGCTGCCGTCGGGTATGAGCAGATCGAAGTTGCAGTTTGCATCGAGCCGCCGAAACGCCGCTTCCGCCAGCGGAGCACCGGCGACGACACCCGGCTTGCGCGCGGCAATGACAGCCGTAGCACGCGCGTCGGGCGGGATCGTCGCGTCGGTGGTGAGGTCGCCGACGAGGCCGAGATCTTCGGCGAGCGCGGCCGCAACGGCTGTTTCGACCAGCGTCGGCGGCAGCCGTCCATCGAACGCAGTGGCGTCGCTCATCACGTGTCCCTCGATGTCGCGCCGGCAAGGGCAGCGGCTGCCCCACCCGGCGCCGTGAGTTCCAGACCGCGCAGCGTCAACGACGAGCGCCGCGCGAGTCGTTCGACAGCCTGCGGATGATCACGGCGGAAGTGGGCGCCGCGGCTTTCCTTCCGGCGAAGCGCAGCCTCGGCGACGAACCGTGCCGCGAGCGTTGCGTTGGCGATGACGCGATCTCCGTCGGCGTGATCGGCGAGGTGGCTCAGGAAGGTCAACGCGTCCCGCAAGCCGTCACCATCGCGCTCGACGCCGACGTGGCGCGACATCGCCTCGCGGATCAGCTTGAGGGCGGTTGCCCGCGCTGAAGAATCGATCAGGTGGGCGGCGCGGCGGCGTGATAGCGAGAGCGTCCCGGTCGTCGGTTCGCGGCGGATCGCTTCCGCCACCCGCGCGCCGAAGACGACGGCCTCGAGCAGCGAATTGGAGGCGAGGCGATTGGCCCCGTGCAACCCCGTCGCCGCGCATTCTCCGACGGCCCAGAGGCCATCGACCAGTGTCCGGCCGTCGACGTCCGTCCGGACGCCGCCCATGTGATAGTGCTCGGCCGGTGCGACGGGGATGAGGTCGGTCACGGGATCGAAACCGGCGGCGCGGCAGGCGGCCGTGACGGTCGGGAACGCATCCGGCATGCGGGCACCGATCGCCGACCGGCAATCCAGAAAGGCGCCGTGTCCGTCGGCGACTTGGCGGAACACGGCGCGGGCGACGACATCGCGCGGCGCGAGTTCCGCATCCGGGTGGACGTCCGGCATGAACCGGCGACCCTCGCGATCGACGAGGCGAGCCCCCTCGCCACGGAGAGCTTCCGTTGCAAGTGGAGCCGGGTCGACGCCGACGTCGATGGCGGTTGGATGGAACTGCACGAATTCCGCGTCGCCGATCGCCGCTCCGGCGCGCGCCGCGAGTGCAAGACTTTGCCCGAGTGCATGCGGCGGGTTGGTGGTGACAGCGTAGAGGCCGCCGATGCCACCGGTCGCTAGAACGACGGCCGTCGCACCCTCCAGTCGATATTCGGCTGCCGGATCATCCGGTCGCGTGAGCACGACGCCTGTGACCCGGCCATCGGTGACGATCAGGTCCTCGGCGACGTGATGATCGAGCACCGTGATGGAGGGCGTGGCGCGAACCGCAGCGGTCAACGCGGCCATGATGGCGGCGCCGGCGCGATCGCCGCGGACCCGTACGATGCGCTTCTCCGAGTGGGCCGCCTCCCGTGACAAAGCGAGCCGGCCTTCGAGATCGCGATCGAAGGGAACGCCATAAGCCAGCAGGTCGTGCACGCGACCGGCAGCTTCGCGGGCGACGAGATCGGCAACGCCGGCATCGACGATCCCGGCGCCGGCCGCGATCGTATCGCGGGCGTGCTGCGCTGGGCTGTCGCCCTCACCGACCGCGGCCGCAATGCCGCCTTGCGCCCAACTGCTGGAAGCACCTTCTCCGAGGTCGTCACCGCTGACCAGAAGAACCGGCAGCGGTGCGAGCTTGAGGGCGGTGAACAGACCGGCGAGACCGGCCCCGACGACCACGAGGGAGCCGGGGAACGTCCGGTCGGTTTTCGGGGCGCTCATGAGGGGCCTCGGGCCGGCGAGCCGCCGGCCCGCCGCTGTCAGTTCGTGAGGTTCACCATCCGCTCGACGGCTCGACGAGCGCGCTGGGCGACGTCGGCGTCGACGGTCACTTCGTGGCGCATGTAGACGAGGCTGTCGAGGATGTTCTCCAGCGTGATGCGCTTCATGTGCGGGCAGAGATTGCAGGGCCGCACGAACTCTACGTCCGGCGTCTCGGCCGCAACGTTCGAACTCATCGAGCACTCGGTCACGAGCACGACCTTGCGCGGCCGGTTGCTCTTCACCCAGTCGATCATGCCGGCCGTCGAACCGGTGAAGTCGGCGACCTTGATGACCTCCGGCGGGCATTCCGGATGCGCGATGATGCGCACGCCCGGATCGGCCTTGCGGAACGCCTCGAGTTCCTCGGGCGTGAAGCGCTCGTGCACCTCGCAGTGGCCTTTCCACGCGATGATCTGCACCTTGGTCTTCGTCTGCACGTACTTCGCGAGGAACTCGTCCGGAATGAGCAGGACGCGGTCGGCGCCAAGGCTCTCGACGACCTTCACGGCATTCGCCGAGGTGCAGCAGATATCGCTTTCCGCCTTCACGTCCGCGCTGGTGTTCACGTACGTGACGACCGGCACGCCGGGATAGGCTTCGCGCAGGCGGCGGACGTCCTCGCCCGTGATCGACGAGGCAAGCGAGCAGCCAGCGCGGAGATCCGGGATCAGCACGGTCTTTGTCGGATTGAGCAGCTTTGAGGTCTCGGCCATGAAGTGCACGCCGGCCTGCACGATGACCTCGGCATCGACGCGCGCAGCTTCCTTGGCGAGCGCGAGGCTGTCGCCGCGGATGTCGCCGACGCAGTGGAAAATCTCCGGCGTCATGTAGTTGTGCGCCAGGATGACCGCGTTCCGCTGCTTCTTGAGCTCGTTGATCGCCTTGATGATGGGCGCATAGTGCGGCCACTCGAGGGGCGTGATCACGGACTTCACGCGCTGATAGAGCGGCTCCATCTCGCGCGCCAGAGCGGGCGTGAACGTGTACTCGGGCTTCGCGATCACGCCATGGCGGCGGGCAGCCGGAGAAACCTTCTTGTCCGTCAGGGCATCCAGGACTTGCATCGCTCAGCCTCCTCGGGCGACTGTTGTGCTCACTTAGAGCATAAGTGAGTCCCAAATAATCGGGACGCGAGCGCACTCGGCCCCGATATGCTCGATAAGAGCATTACAGCAACGCAAACGTAGTCCAATGCGGCCTGGATTACTAGGGGAGCGCAAAAGAATCGTCACAAACGCTCAAGCGAGACCATCGTGCGCAGCCAGGTAGTCCGCCGAAGAAGTCGGCAAAAAGCGCTCAATTTCGAAGCAGTTGAGCCATCCCGCTCGCGGCAGATGGATCGGCCTGCGCGAAGGCTGGCGCAGTTCAGCCCCAACGGTAGGACATGGCAGAGCCGGCGTCTTCGTTGCTCGAAACTCCAAATCAGCGGCTCCGCAGCCAATTCGCGAGTCGCTGCATCGCTTCCGCGAGAGGCGTCTCCGAGCGTAGGAAACAGACTCGGAAGCAGCCCTCAGCCCCCGGACCGAAGGCAGTCCCCGGCGCAAGACCGATCGCCGCCTCGTCGACCATGCGGAGCGCCGCCTCCATCGTATCGCCGATGCCGTCGACGCTGAAGAAGGCGTAGAACGCGCCGGCCGGCGGCACGTACCGCACGCCGTTGAGACCCGCGAGCGCGGTGGTGACCACATCGCGCCCACGACGCGCCCGCGCCACCTGCTCGGCATAGAAGGGCTCGCCCTCCTCGATGGCCGCGATCGCACCGCGCTGCATGAAAGTGGCGACGCCGGAGGTATTGTACTGGACGTGGCTCTCGATGATCGGACCGAGGGCCGGCGGCGCCTCGATCCAGCCGATCCGCCAGCCCGTCATCGCCCAGTTCTTCGAGAACGTGTTGACGAAGAGGACGCGATCGTCCGGCTCGAGGAAGGCGTGGAACGAGGGTGCGACCGGCGTTTCGAACGAGAAGCGGCCATAGATTTCGTCGGCGATGATCCACAGCCCGCGGCTGCGGGCGAACTTCAGGATGGCCTTGAGTTCGTCGGCTGATGCGACCCACCCGGTTGGATTGGCGGGCGAGTTGATGACGATCGCCCGCGTCCGCGGGCCGACGGCGGCGAATAAGGCGTCGAGCGGCAGCGTCCAGCCGGCCGGCGACAGCAGCATGGGCACGTAGACGACGCTCGCGCCCTGGATGCGGACGGCGCCCTCGAAGTTCGGCCAGGCAGGAGATGGAACGATCACCTCGTCTCCGGCGCCGACCGTGATCTGCAGCGCGATCTGGATCGCCTGCATGCCGCCGCCGGTGACGAAGAAGCGCTCGGCCGAGAACGGCTGGCCGTACAGTCGTTCGTGATATCGGGCGAGCGAGGCTCTGAGGTCCGGGATGCCACGGTTCGCAGTGTAAAACGTCTCGCCCGCCGCCAGAGAGCGCGATGTCGCGTCCGCGATGAACGCGGGTGTCGGCAGGTCGCCTTCTCCCGCCCAGAGAGGAATGAGCCCGTCCTTGTTTCGGCCGTGATTGAAGACCCGCAGAATGCCGCTTTCAGGCAGGCTGCGGGCGGTCGGCTTCAGGGCATTGATCAGGGGGCTGTCGATCGGCGTCGGCATCGCGGGCTCCGTGGGATGGCGCGCGACACTAGTCGCTACAGCCTCACGGTCAACCGCCAGCATGGCCGCGGAGACCGGCGGGCGGCAAAGGGGCCGCGCGCCGGTGGCAACGATCAGACGGGGTACTGCTCCGGTGCCACGCCGCAATCGATCAGGAACTTGCGGATCTGCGCGACCTCGTCCTTCGGCATGCTGTGCTGAGCCGTGTGGAACAGCGCCGTGTGACCCTTGAGGCTCACCGCGACGCGCGCGCCGTTCCGGTTCTCGATGTCGGCGCCGAGTTCCTGCAGGACGCTTGTGACGTCCTTGAAGTCGATGTTCGCGCTGACCGGGTGGGCGAACAGGGCGTGCAGGACTTTGCGGTGACGATGGTTCATGGCGACCTCGGTTCGGATGTTCCAAGGCGAGCTGTAGCCGGGTAGGCGGAGCGGAGAATTGAGATGCGTCAACGGGCCCGCGCCGACCCGGGCTTGCACGTCCGATCGCCTTCGCCATAGTGCCGGCATGGCCAAGTCTCCGACACGTGCGCCGCGCCCCTCACGCGGCAAGTCTGGCAAGCCCCTGCCTCCGCCAGCCGAAACCGCCGCGGGAACGCCCGGCTTCGGCGAAGCGCCGCAGGCGTCGTTCGAGGCCGCCGCCTCGACGCTGCCGGCCTTGCGCGTCAGCGGCCCGCGCCCACCGCGCGGCGGTGAGTCGATCACGGCGACGCTCGACGCCCTGCTCGCTCGTCCGGAGCAGCGTTCTCCTCAGGCCCGCGATATCCTCGCCCGCCAACCGATGATCGCATCGCATCCGCTGGTATCGGGCGGGATGCCGATGTTCATGCCGCACCGTCCGCCGCGACCGGAGAAGTCCGAAGGCGGCATCAGTTTCAACCTGGTGTCGGAATTCGTCCCCAAGGGCGACCAGCCGCAGGCCATCAAGGAACTCACCGCCGGTATCTCGGAGAACGAGCGCACGCAGGTGCTGCTCGGCGTTACGGGTTCGGGCAAGACGTTCACGATGGCGCACGTCATCGCCGAGACGCAGCGGCCGGCTCTCATTCTCGCGCCGAACAAGACGCTGGCGGCCCAGCTCTACGGCGAGTTCAAGAGCTTCTTTCCGGAGAACGCCGTCGAGTACTTCGTCAGCTACTACGACTACTACCAGCCCGAGGCGTACGTCCCGCGCACCGACACCTACATCGAGAAGGAAGCGAGCATCAACGAGCAGATCGACCGCATGCGCCATGCCGCGACGCGAGCCCTGCTCGAACGCGACGACGTCATTATCGTCGCATCGGTTTCTTGCATCTACGGTATCGGCTCGGTCGAGACCTACACCGCGATGACCTTTGCCGTGAAAGTCGGCGAGCGTCTGGATCAGCGCCAGCTGCTCGCCGATTTCGTGGCGCTGCAATACCGGCGCAACGACGGCAACTTCCACCGTGGAACCTTCCGCGTGCGCGGCGACACCGTTGAGCTCTTTCCGGCCCACTTGGAGGACCGCGCCTGGCGCTTCACGCTGTTCGGTGACGAGGTCGAGAGCATCACCGAGTTCGACCCGCTGACCGGTCAGAAGACGGACGATCTGAAGCTCGTCAAGATCTACGCGAATTCGCACTACGTGACGCCCAAGCCGACGCTGCAGCAGGCGATCCGCTCGATAAAGACCGAGCTGAAGCAGCGCCTCGACGAACTCTACGCCAACGGCAAGCTGCTCGAAGCGCAGCGTCTCGAGCAGCGCACCACCTTCGACATGGAAATGATGGAGGCGACAGGCTCCTGCGCGGGCATCGAGAACTACTCACGCTATCTGACCGGTCGACAGCCCGGCGATCCGCCGCCGACGCTGTTCGAGTACCTCCCCGACAACGCACTCGTTTTCCTCGACGAGAGCCATGTCACCGTCCCACAGATCGGCGGCATGTTCCGTGGCGACTACCGGCGCAAGGCGACGCTCGCCGAGTACGGCTTCCGTCTGCCGTCCTGCATGGACAATCGCCCTCTGCGCTTCGAAGAATGGGATGCGATGCGTCCCCAGACCGTCTGCGTGTCAGCGACGCCGGGGCCCTGGGATCTTGAGCAATCGGGCGGCACGTTCGTCGAGCAGGTCATTCGTCCGACCGGTCTCACCGATCCCGAGGTGATCGTCCGCCCCGCCAAGTCCCAGGTCGACGATCTGCTCGACGAGGTGCGCCAGGTGAGCCGCAAGGGCTTCCGCACGCTCGTCACGACTTTGACGAAGCGCATGGCGGAGGACCTCACCGAATACATGCACGAGAGCGGCATTCGGGTCCGCTACATGCACTCGGACATCGAGACGCTGGAGCGCATCGAGATCATCCGTGATCTCCGCCTCGGCGCCTTCGACGTGCTGATCGGCATCAACCTGCTGCGCGAGGGGCTCGACATCCCCGAGTGCGCGCTCGTTGCCATTCTCGATGCCGACAAGGAAGGCTTCCTGCGCTCCGAAACCTCGCTGATCCAGACCATCGGCCGCGCCGCCCGAAACGTCGAAGGCAAGGTGATTCTCTATGCCGATCAGATGACCGGCAGCATGGAGCGTGCAATCGCCGAGACGAACCGCCGTCGCGAAAAGCAGACGGCATGGAACGTCGCCAATGGCATCACGCCGGAGAGCGTCAAGAAGAACATCGGCGACGTCATGGCCTCCGTCTACGAGCGGGATCACGTGTCGGTCGACACGGGCCTCGTGCCGGCGGACGACGGCGGCGCCACCGTTGGCCACAATATGAAGGCGGTCATTGAGGATCTCGAGCGGCGCATGCGCGAGGCGGCAGCCGACCTCGAATTCGAGACGGCCGCGCGACTGCGCGACGAGATCAAGCGCCTCAAGGAAACGGAGCTGGCGCTCGCCGACGATCCGTTCGCCCGCCAGGGCGACGTCGAGGATCGCGCCGGCCGCTTCGAGGGAGCGCGCAAGTACGGCGACGCCGCAAACCTTCCGCCCGAGACACCGACGTCACGCGCGCGTAAGCCGAGCCTCGACGACATGGGACCGGGCACCGACCGGCCGGTTCCCAACCGCAGTGTGACGGTCGATCCGCGGACGCGCGCGGGAGCGTTCGGTGAAAAGATCCGCGGGCCGCACAAACCGACGCTCGACGAGATGGGGCCGCATGCTTCCATCGCCGTCCCGTCCGGCCAGCGCGAGCGACCCGTCAAGACGGTCGATGTGCCGACCGAGGCGGAACGCAAGGCGCGCCGCGGGCGTCCCCGCAAGACGGGACGCCCCGGACACTGACGAAACCTTCGCGTGTCCACCTGCGTATCATCCACAGCCCGTCGCTCGACATGGCCTGGGAACCGGCCGACCATCGAAACGTTGCGACGATTCGCCAATTGGAGACGCTCTCGTGGTCCGCACCGCCCGCCTGTCCGCCGTCGCTTCCATGGCCGTTGCGGCGTTCGCCTCGGCCGTTCCCGCACACGCTGCCAACCCCTTCGACGAGTTGTCCGGCTCCTGGTCCGGACGAGGGCGCGCTTACTTCGCCAACGGCGAAAGCGAGGCGTTGCGCTGTTCTGCCAACTACCGCAGCTTGGCCTCGGGTTCACAGCTTCGCCTTGCCATCCGCTGCGCCAGTACAGCGACCTCGGTCGACCTCCGCGCGAGCCTCGCGTACGCCGGCGGCAGCGTGAGCGGTACGTGGGAGGAACGCACCTTCAACATGGGCGGTGCGGTCAGCGGTTCGGCTGGCGCCAACAACCTGCGGCTGGCTTTTTCCGGCGGCATCGGTGGCACCATGAGCGTGGCGCTCGCCAAATCGGGCCATCAGGTCCAGATCCAGTCTTCCGGATCGAACCTGACCCGCGTCACCATGAGCCTTGGTCGCTGACGGAATTCATCCGAGCGCGCGGCGAATGGCGGTAACGCCGGCCCCCGTGCGCGCGATGAGGCCTGCATCGAGCGGTTGTGCCTGCGAAGAGAACTTCGCGATGACCAGTTCCCGAGCAGGATCGACGAACAGGTTCTGCCCGTGCACGCCGAGGCAGAACATCATCGGCTCCCCGCGCTCGACGTACCACTTGCTGCGGTAGTGCATCGGAACGCCTGGGTAGTATTCGATGAAGCTGCCGACATCCCACGCGGCCGCATCGCCCGCCGTCAGGATGTCGTCGATCCAGAGCTTCGGCACGACGCCGGATCCGCTCTCGAGCACCATCTGTCCGAGCCGCGCGAGGTCGCGCGTCGTCGTGCACATACCACCAGCTGCACGCGGTGCACCGAGCCGGTCAACGGTGATGTACGCCGGGGCCTCCGCACCCATCGGCCGCCACAGCCGCTCGCTCAAGACGTCGGCATAGCGCCGGCCGGTGGCGCGCTCGATCACCCAGCCGAGGAGGTCGGTACACGGTGAGACGTAATGAAAACGACCGCCGTGATTGCCGTCGCGCTCGGTCAGCAGGCCGAAGAACGAGCGAAGGTCGGACGGCTTTTCGCCGGGCTCGACGGGGTTCCAGCCTTGCGCCTTCCGATAAGCGATAATCGGCCCGGACGTTGCGAGATAGTTTTCGTCGAATGCAATGCCGACCCGCATGTCGAGCAGGTGCCGCACGGTGGCGTCACCGAATGCCGTCTCCCGCACCTCGGGGACATAGGCCGTGACCGGGCGATCCGGATCGAGGGAGCCCCGCCCGACCAGGATGCCGGCGAGCAGCCCGAGCACGGACTTCGAGACCGACATCAGGATATGCGGCGTGTAAGCCGTCATGCCGTTGGCGTAGTACTCTCCGGCAAGCCGTCCGCGGTGCAGGACGACGAAACCGTCGGTACTCGTCTCCGTCAGCCAGCGATCGAGCGTGGTGGCACCGTCGGAGCCCGCGACCTTGATGCCGGCGAGGCCGTTGAGACCGCCGCCTGCCCCTTCGAGTGGACGGACGCGGAGAGGATCGCTCGCGATTTCTGCAGTCGGGATCAGTTCACGGACGTGGTGGAAGGCCCAGCGGCTGAAGGGTGCCTGCCGCCAGTTGGCCAGGGTGACCTGGTCTTCCTGCCGCGGCGGAAACTCACCCATCAGCGTCATCGTCGCCCCCAAGTTACGCGTAGATCTGCCCGAAATGATCAACCGCACTCGTTGCATGAGCTGCCCGCTCGGGCAATCGTGTCAAAGCCGCAGTCGAGCAAGTTGTCTCAGACCTCGGTCCCGGACCTGCGGCGGTTGCGGCGGCCGCCTGTCCGCTGGATGCTTGTTAAAGGGTGAAAAGGGGGAGGGGGAAGCATGGTCGTGTCTGGGGCACCGCATCCCTTAGCGACTGCTGCTGTCGCGGCAGTTCCAACAATTGCGATCATCGCATCGGCCGATCCAACCTGGATGGTCAGCCTCGCCATCGCAACCGGACTGTCGGGCCTTCTCATCGGCGGGACTGCGGCAACGCTGGCAGAACTGATTGCTGCGCTCGCGGTCCGCCGCGCCCGCTGACGCAACCCGCCTGTTGCACCCGGAGGAACCCTGGCCAAGGCCACCCCGCTTCACGTATGTCTGCCGGTACCGGCGCCCGGTTCGCGACGTGAAGAGGTTCTGAATGCTCCCCGGCTTGTCGTTGTCCTCAGGCAAGAAGCGTTTTTCCGACCTCAGCGAGCGGGAGGTCCTCGCGCTGGCAATCTCTGCGGAGGAGGAGGACGGCCGCATCTATGCCGCCTACGCCGCGAAGTTGCGCGCTGATTACCCGGCGAGCGCGGCCGTCTTCGATGGCATGGCCGCCGAGGAAGACGAGCACCGGCGCTGGTTGATCGATGCTTACCGCCGCCGCTTCGGTGACTTCGTGGTGCCGCTACGCCGCGAGCACGTATCGGACTTCTACACGCGCAAGCCTGTGTGGCTGGTCGAGAACCTGGGCCTCGACCGCATCCGCCAGGAAGCGGCGGACATGGAGCGCCAAGCCCACCAGTTCTATCTCGCGGCGGCAGCGCGCACGACCGACGCGGAGACGCGCAAGCTGCTCGGCGACCTCGCACGCGCCGAGGCAGGTCACGAAGCCAAGGCCGATGCGCTGACGGAGGAGAACCTCAGCGGTGACGAGAAGACGTCCGAAGACGCGCAATCGCGCCGACAATTCATCCTGACCTGGGTCCAGCCGGGTCTGGCCGGGCTGATGGATGGGTCCGTCTCGACACTCGCGCCGATCTTTGCCGTGGCCTTCGCCACGCACAACCCGTGGACCACCTTCCTCGTCGGACTGTCGGCCTCGATCGGTGCCGGGATCTCCATGGGCTTCACGGAGGCCGTCCACGACGACGGCAAGATCTCGGGTCGCGGCGCTCCCTGGAAGCGGGGCCTTGCCTCCGGCGTCATGACGACCATCGGCGGGCTCGGACACGCGCTGCCTTACCTGATCCCCGACTTCTGGACCGCCACGGTCATCGCCCTCATCGTCGTCTTTATCGAACTTTGGGCAATCGTCTGGATCCAGAACCGGTACATGGAAACCCCGTTCCTGCGGGCGACTACGCAGGTCGTACTGGGCGGTGCGCTGGTCCTCGCCGCCGGTATTCTGATCGGCGGCTCATAGCCTGGACATATGAGAATTCCGCGAGGCTGCCGCTTGCCACAATCGGCTTGCGCGGTGCAGCCCCGGGGGTATCTAATCCGCCCGCGGGACGGTGCCCTGAGGGCGGCCGTTTCTAAAGATTCGAAGCGCGGAGAACGCCATGGCCCCCCTCGATATGAAGCCCAACGAACTGGAGTCCTACTGGCTCCCGTTCACCCCGAACCGCGCCTTTAAGAAGCGTCCCCGCCTGTTCTCCGGCGCGAAGGACATGCACTTCTTCACGCCGGACGGCCGCAAGGTCATCGATGCGACGTCGGGCCTCTTCTGTGTCAACGCCGGCCATACCCGCGAGCCGATCGTCAAGGCGATCCAGCACGCCGCCGCCACACTCGATTTCGCACCGCCCTTCCAATACGCGCACCCCAAGGTGTTCGAGCTTTCGTCGCGCCTCGCGCTACTGGCCCCTGGCGATCTCGACTACTGCCTGTTCGCGAACTCGGGCAGCGAGGCCGTGGACACTGCGCTGAAGGTCGCGCTCGCGTACCACAAGGCGCGCGGCGAGGGCGCCCGGACCCGCTTCATCGGCCGTGAGCGCGGCTACCATGGCGTCTGCTTTGGCGGCATCTCCGTCGGCGGCATGGTCAACAACCGCAAGGCGTTCGGCAACATGCTGGTCGGCGTCGACCATCTGCCGACGACGTACGATCGCTCGAAGCAGGCCTTCTCGGTCGGCGAGCCGGAGTGGGGTGCCCACCTCGCCGACGAACTCAACAAGCTGATCAACCTGCACGACGCGTCGACCATCGCCGCCGTGATCGTCGAGCCGGTCGCCGGCTCCACGGGCTGCCTCGCGCCGCCCAAGGGCTACCTGCAGAAGCTGCGCGAGATCACCGAGAAGCACGGCATCCTGCTGATCCTCGACGAGGTCATCACCGGCTTCGGCCGCCTCGGCTACGCGTTCGCCGCCGAGCGTTACGGCATCGTCCCGGACATGATCACCTTCGCGAAGGGCGTCACCAACGCCGCCGTCCCGATGTCGGGCGTGATGGTCCGAAAGGGCGTCTACGAGGCCCACATGAACGGCCCCGAGTACCTTGTCGAGCTCTTCCATGGCTTCACGTACTCGGGCCATCCGCTAGCCGCCGCGGCCGGCGTCGCCACGCTCGACATCTACCGTGACGAGGGGCTGTTCGAGCGCGCTCGCAAACTTGAGCCCGTGTTCGCGGAAGCGATGATGAGCCTGAAGTCGGCGCCGAACGTCGCGGACATCCGCACCGTTGGTCTCATGTGCGGCATCGACCTCGACTCGATCCCCGGTAAGCCGGGTGCGCGCGGCTACGATGCCATCGAGCGCATGTACCACGATCACGATCTGCACTGCCGCGTGACGATGGACACGCTGATCATTGCCCCGCCGCTGATCTCGACCGAGGCACATATCTCGGAGATCCGCGACCGCATCCGCGCGGTTCTCGAAGCGGTCGCCTGAACCGCCGAGCCGGGATGACTGTGGCCCGTCGGCCTCGCGGCCGACGGGCTTTTTCATGTCTGGCCTAAATCGCGACAGACGCTGCGGAAAACCGGTGGACAAGCGTCGGCGTCCCGATTGTGCGGTGAGGTCGATGCCCGAAAGTCGGCTGAGAAACCACATGTCGATTCTCGGGGTGCCCCATGTCCGACGCGACCCTGCCCGGCTCGCCCGTCATCGTTCGGTCCCAGCGTTCGACCCATATCCTCGTCTTCGGAGCGGTAACGGCCGTCGCCGCAGCTTTTGCGCTGGCGCTCAATCTGCATACCGGCCTGCCGATGCCGCTCGCGCTCGGCTGTGCTCTGGTCCTCCACCTGCTGCTGTTCGCGCTGCATCTCAGGATTGCAGGCGTGCAGCGTAGTGCCCGCGGTCCGGCGCGCGCCACAGCGAAGCCGAACGGCAAAGCCGCCGCCAGGCAAGCCGCCCGCCAGGCTCCGCCGGCGGGCGACATTCCAGCAGCTGCCAGCCGTCGCGGCGAGGGCTACACCGGCGAACAGCCCGGTGGGCCTGCGGTGCAGGCAACTCCGCAGGCGACGACGCGCGCGCCTCAGCCGGCGCCGGCAGCAGAGCCCGTCCCCCGACCGTCGATGGATCGGGCGATGCCGGAACCAGTTCTGCCGAGGCTGGCGACCGGTTCAATGCCGGATGAGCCGATTGCCGTCGCTCCCAATTCGGCAACGGCGGCCGCGTTCGATGAACTTCTGCGCGATCTCGCGCGCACGCTCGAAACGCAGCCCCGTGATGGTGGACAAAGTACAGAACCTGCTCGCCCGACAGCTCCGTCGACAGAGGACGTAATCGCGAAGTCGGTCGCTGCACTACGGACGGCCGGTGAAGCGATGCAGGCCTACGAGCAGCGGACACCCGCCGCTGCGGCACAGGCGCCAGCACCGCGCTCGGCCCCCGCAGCACGCGCACCGGCCGCTGTCCAGGCGGCCCGCACGCCGACGCAGGCGGCCCTCGAAGAAATCGCGGATGCGATCGAGTACGAACGGGTCGAGGTCGCGGTCGCACCGATCGTCGGCCTCGCCGATCAGCGCTTGATGCACCATGACATGACGATGCGTCTGCTGACGGCCTCCGGCGGCGTGCTCGTCCCGCAAGGGATTTCGAGCGTGGCGCGCGGCACGGGTCTCGTTCCGCTCCTCGACGCCTTGAAAGTCGGCCGCGCAGTCCGCGTGGCGCAAAGCCTCGAAAGCGCGAATGTCGCGGGTGCCGTGTTCTGCCGCGTCACAGGCGAGGGGCTCATGGCGAAGCGCGTCGTGCGTGCGCTCGCCGGTGAGCCAGGACATGTACCGCCGGCGGCGACGCGCGTCGTTTTGATGTTCGTGCAGCAGGAGATCCGCAGCTTCGGCCACGCCCACTGGAGTGCGCTCGCCGACCTTGCGGATCAAGGCTTCCGGTTCTGTGTGTCCGATCTCGTCGATCTCGACCTCGATATCCAGACTCTTCGGAACGTCGGCTTCATGTTTGCGCGCTCCGAGGCTGGCGTCGTGTTGTCGGGTCTCGCGCTGCGCGGCACGGTCATCCCGCCGAAGGAGATCAACCGTTACCTTGGGTCGGCCGGCTTCTCCCTCATCGCCGACCAAGTGGAAGGCGAGCCGGTGCTGGCGGCTCTGCGAGGCTGCCAGGTCACCTTGGGGCAGGGCGACCTTCTCGGCCGTCCTCAGACCCTCGATCTCGGTGGCCAGGCCGCCGCTTGAATAGACGCGCCGCGTTCCTTACGACGGCAGCGGGTAACCCCCGCTGCCGTTGTCGCGTTCTGGATCGGAGTTAATTCGCTTCATGGCCCCCAAGTCTGCCAGCATTCCGATCGTGACGTCGCTCGCCGCCGTTGTCGACGGCCACGATGCGATCGTCTCGGACATCTGGGGCGTGCTGCACAACGGCGTGGCGCCCTTTCCGGGCGCGCCAGAGGCACTCGTTGCCTGCCGTGAGAGTGGTCGGCCCGTGGTGCTGCTCTCCAATGCGCCGCGGCCGTCGTCGGTCATCTACGCCCAACTCGATCGGCTCGGAGTACCGCGCGCCGCCTATGACGCCATCGTCACATCGGGCGACCTTGCACGCCGTCTAATTGCCGAGCGCGCCGACGCACCGATGCTGCACATCGGGCCTGAGCGCGACCGGCCGCTGTTCGACGGATTGAGGCTCGACTTCCGAGACGCTGCGGCGTCGGACGTCGTTGTCTGCACGGGGCTCTACGACGATACCGTGGAGACGCCCGAGCACTACCGGTCGCTGCTCGGTGGCCTGGCGGCGCGCAAAGTGCCGATGATCTGCGCCAATCCCGACATCACGGTCGAACGTGGCGGCAGCATCATCTATTGCGCCGGCGCCCTCGCTCAACTCTATGCGGACCTCGGGGGGCCGGTCGCCTACGCGGGGAAGCCTCATCCGCCGATCTACGATCTGGTCGACGAAGTGCTGGCCAGCATTATGGGCCGTCGTCCCGACCGCCACCGGCTCCTGGCCGTCGGTGACGGGTTGCGCACCGACATCGCGGGCGCCCGCGCGGTCGGCATGCCGGTCGTCTTCGTGGCGAGCCAGATCCACGTCACCGGGCCGCTCACCGCGGCGACTCTCGAAGATCTGTTCCCTGATGGATCCGGCGCGCCACCGATCGCCGCGATGTCATCGCTCGTCTGGTAACTCAGCGGATATCGAGCACCGAGCGCTCGCGCCAGGCTCTGGCGCGCTGCTCGCCCGTGGTCCGGTCTGCGGCGGGCAGCGCCGCGATCGCCTTGTCGAGCGGCTTGTCGTCGAGACCGCCCTCGCGAGCGAGGAGTCGCCACTTCACCGCTTCTGCCGGATCGCGGTCGTGGCGCGCCGGGTCGAGAAACACATATGCGAGCCGGTTCTGAGCGCCGGCGATGCCCTTATTGGCGGCGGCCTTCAGGTAATCGACCGCCTTCGGTACGTCGACATTGAGCCCCTGTCCGCGCAGCAGCATGACGCCGTAATCGAACTCGGCCTCGCCGAGGCCTTGTTCCGCCGCGCGCCGCATCCATCGCGCCGCTTCATAAGCGTCGTGGCGAACGCCCTGGCCCTCGATGTAGAGCGTCGCGAGGTCGTACTGAGCAACCGCGAGGCCCTGCTCTGCCGCATAGGTAATGTGCTGCGCGCCGCGAATGGGGTTCTCCGGCTTGCCGCGCCCCGTGAGGAACATCAGGCCGAGATTGTAGTTCGCAAGCACGTGGCCGGTTCGTGCCGCCTTCTCGAACATCTGGCTCGCCGCATCGACGTCTTTCTCGATGCCGGTACCCTCGACGAGCATGCTGCCGATCGCGAACATGCCCTCGACGTCGCCGAGTTCAGCACCCCGCGCGTACCAGCGGGCCGCGACGATCTCGTCACGCTTGACGCCGAGCCCCTCGGCATAGATCCGACCGACCATTGTGTGGGCGGCAGCGTCACCGAGGGCCGCGCGCTGCTCGGCGAGGCTCAGCGCCGTCAGGAACTGTCCCTGGCTGAAGGCGATCAAAGCCGCATCGTCACCCGTGACTGGCGCGAGCTGGAAACCGCGGCGCTGGGGGCCGGGCGTCAGCGGCGTCGGTGCCGACTCGGAGGCGACCGGTGGCAGCGGCGCACCCTTGCCGGACTTCGGCGCCGGCGTCGTTTGCGGCTTAGCGAATGTTTTGGGCTTCGGCTTTGCGGCGTCGGCCTTACCCGGCATCTCGACCTGCGAGTTCCAGGAACTGGTTCCGGAGTTCGGCGCGTTCGCTTGGGCGAAGGCTCCGGCGATCGCCGCGCTCGCGAGTAACAGGGCGCTGGAAGCGAGGACAGTGTGCGCGCGGACCATCGGCGCCCTCACGCGACTCCCGCCGGGGCGCCGGTGCCCGCTGCCATACCGGCGATGGCTCCCGCGATTTCGGCGAGACGATCCTGTTCGGCGGCGATCGTTTGCCCAGCCGTGATGCGGACGCCGATGAAGTCGGCCCCGAAACGCGTGAGTTCGGCGGCTTCCGCAGCTGTGCCGACGTCGAAGGCGACGCACGGCACTTCGAAAATCTCCGACCACCATTGCACGAGATCGGCGCGGCGGGCGCGGGCGCCTTCGAGATCGCTCACGCCCGGCGGGACGCCGAAGCCGATGTAGTCGGCGCCGGCTTCCCCGAGTGTCATCGCGTCATGGCGGGACTTGCCCGCATCGGCGCCGACGATGAAGCGGGCACCGAGCATCTCGCGGGCGTCCCGGTAGCGATCGGTGACATCGCGAGTCCAGACGAGATGCACGCCATCCGCCTTGAGCGTGCGCGCAAGGCGGGCATCGTCGAGCAGAACGGCCGCCACGCCGGCTGCTTGCACGGCTTTCACGAGCGGGCCGGCGGATGCTGCATCGAGAGCCTCGCCGGTCCGCGGCGCGATCAGCACGGAGGCTGGCCTGAGCCGCGCGAGAACCGGGCCGAGACGCTCCGTGTCGCCACCGCCCGCCTCGATGACGAGATAGAGTTCGGACCGCGTCTCGGTCATGTCGGTCGGCCTGCCGGAAAGGGAAGGCACGCGACGCTCGCGTGCCCATTCGTTCGCCGCGCTATGGCGGCCAATTTCGGCGGAAACGAGACCCGGCCGCGTGGCGGCCGGGGGCAACTCACGCCGCCTTTTCGAGCTGCGCCTGCCACTTGCCCGTCGACGCGAGCCCGTTCATGCGGGCGCGATGTGCGAAGGCGCGCTGGCCGGCGGCGACGTTCTCGGACTTGCCGCTCCATGCCTTCAGTGCCGCCGCCTGCAGCGCGCGGCCGTAGGAGAACGTGAGCTTCCAAGGCAGACTGCCCATCGCGTTCATGAGCGACAGGTGCGCCGTCGCGTCCTCGTCGGACTGGCCGCCCGACAGGAAGGCGATGCCGGGTACGGCCGTCGGAACGCAGGCCTTGAGCACCTTCACCGTCTTTTCGGCGACCTCTTCGCGGCTCGCCTGCTTCGCAGACTTCTTACCGGCGATCACCATGTTCGGCTTCAGCACGGTCTTCTCGAGCGGGACGCGCTGGTAGTAGAGCGCCTGATAGACTTCCTTGAGGACGAACTCGGTCACCTCGTAGCAGCGGTCGATGTCGTGGGCGCCGTCCATCAGCACTTCCGGCTCGACGATCGGGACGATACCGCCCTCGACGCACAGCGCCGCATAGCGGGCGAGCGCGTTGGCGTTGACGGAGATGCAGCCGTAGCTCGGGATGCCGGCGCCGATGTCGATCACGGCGCGCCACTTCGCGAATTTAGCGCCGAGGCCCGCATAATCCTTGATGCGCTCGCGCAGCCCGTCGAGCCCTTCCGTCACGACTTCGCCCGGATGGAACGGCAGCGGCTTCGTGCCGGCGTCGACCTTGATGCCCGGTAGCGCGCCCGCCGCCTTGATGATCTCCGTAAGCGGCGTGCCGTCCTTCGCCTTCTGGCGGATCGTCTCGTCGTATAGGATGACGCCGGAGACGTAGTTGCTCATCGCCTCGGTCGAGCGGAACAGCATCTCGCGATAGTCGCGCCGGTTCGCCTCGGTGTTCTCGACCCCGATCGAATCAAACCGCTTCTTGATGGTTCCGGAGCTTTCGTCGGCGGCCAGGATGCCCTTGCCCGGCGCGACCATCGCCTGCGCGACCTGTTCCAGCGTCATCGACATGTTTCGTTGTCTCCCTGCAAAGAGTTTCTGGCCAAAACGATTGCGGCCGGCTCGTGATCCGAGCCGGCCGCGGCCGTTATCCGAGTTTGCTCATGGCGACTGCCGTGTCGCTCATGCGGTTCGAGAAGCCCCACTCGTTATCGTACCAGGAGAGGACGCGGACGAGCTTGCCGTCCATCACCTTGGTCTGGTCGAGGTGGAACACCGACGAGTGGCTGTCGTGATTGAAGTCCGACGACACGTTCGGCTGATCGGTGACGCCGAGGATGCCTTTGAGCGGTCCCGCAGCGGCCTTCATGATCGCCGCGTTAATCTCGTCCTTGGTCGTCTCGCGCTTGGCGAGGAACTTGAAGTCTACGACCGACACGTTGGGCGTCGGCACGCGGATCGCGGTACCGTCGAGCCGCCCGTTGAGCTCGGGCAGAACGAGACCGACCGCCTTGGCGGCGCCCGTCGAGGTCGGGATCATCGACAGCGCCGCGGCGCGGGCGCGATAGAGATCCTTGTGCAATGTGTCGAGTGTCGGCTGGTCGCCGGTGTAGGCGTGGATCGTCGTCATGAAGCCTTTGTCGATGCCCACGACATCGTTAAGCACCTTCGCGACCGGAGCGAGGCAATTCGTTGTGCACGACGCGTTGGAGACGACCCGGTGTTCCGGTTTTAGCTTGTCGTGGTTGACGCCGTAGACGACCGTGAGGTCCGCGCCGTCAGCCGGCGCCGACACGAGCACGCGCTTCGCACCGGCAGTGAGGTGCGCCGACGCCTTGTCCTTTGACGTGAAGATGCCCGTGCACTCGAGGGCAACGTCGACGCCGAGTGCCTTGTGGGGCAGTTCGGCTGGATTCTTGATCGCCGTCACCTTGATGGGGCCGCGGCCGACGTCGATCGCATCGCCATCGACCTTCACCGTGGCAGGGAAGCGGCCGTGAACGCTGTCGAAGCGCAGAAGGTGTGCATTCGCCTCGACCGGACCGAGGTCGTTGATCGCGACCACCTGGATGTCCGTCCGCCCGCTTTCGATGATTGCGCGCAGAACGTTGCGACCGATCCGCCCGAAGCCGTTGATCGCGACCTTCACAGCCATGCCTGTTGTCTCCTTCTCGGATGCCTGTTCACGGCACGGCGCCGCCCGCACGGCTCGCCGGTCATGATGGGGTATCGATGGGTCCGTTGGTGGCCGCATACATGTTCATGCGCCCGCTGCGTGTCAATCGGCCGAGGGGAGCAACACCATGCGAACATTCTGACACAAGTCGTGGACTGGTTACCGGGTTTCGTTGACTGTGTCCGGGACGCGAACCTATGGTCGAGAAAGTAGGTTAACGTCGCATACGCCCTGTAACGCGGCGATGGTGGGGCACTGGGGTGGCGAAGCCCGCATGAACGCTCGTAGAACGAAGTCCAAGACGGCGCCCTCCGATTCGCCGTCGCGTCCGTCTAGCGGCCGTCTCGCTGATGCGGTGACGGCCCTCGAACGTGAGCGCGAGGCTCTGAAGGCCGAACTGGCGGAAGCCAAATCACGGATCGCCGAACTCGAGAAGGCCCGTCGCGAGGCGCTCGACCGTGTCGACTGGGCGATCGATTCGCTGAAGACGGCTCTACAGCGTGCTGAGTGATCGCCGGCGCACTCGGCACGGGACAGACCAGGGATGGGGCAGGTTTCGATCACGCTGAACGGGCGCACGTATCGGCTCCACTGCGGCGACGGCGAAGAAGCCAGGGTGAAAGCGCTCGCCGACCACCTCGCCGGCAAGCTCGAGACGCTCGTGGGTGAATTCGGCGGCTCGGTTCACGATCGGCTGCTCGTAATGACAGCGCTTCTCGTCACAGACGAGCTGTTTGAAGCCCGAGACCGTCTCCGTGCCCTCGAAGCCGAGCTTGCGGATCGGCCGTCGAGCGAATCGACCTGATTCATCCGCCTGGGATGGCACGAATTGCGCGCTGGATTTTTGCCGGCGTCTGCCTACATGTTGCTGACGCTGCGGGGTGCGTTAGGAGCACATCATCTCCAGGGCCGATAAGATCTGCCTGGGAGCTGTCCCTGGCCGGAGCCGTGGTTCCGGACATATGGCGCCCACCTTACTTCTTGTAGGGACCCGGCGAGATCGAACAGCTCCGACGGCCACCGCGGCACTTGAATGCTGATGGCAGGCGTGATGAGCGGCGAAACGGCGGCGGACGAAAAGCTCGAGTTGCGTCGCCGGGTTCGCGATCGCCGGGACGCGCTGTCCGATGCCCGGCGGAGCGCCCTGTCCGCCGCGGTCGCGACCGTTGCCTTTGCTCCCTTTGACGGCCCGCCGGGTGTCGTTTCCTCGTTCTGGGCCATGGGCAGCGAGATCGACCCTGGCCCCCTCGAGGAGCGCCTTCGCCGCGCCGGCCATCGTATCGCTCTTCCCGTGATGAAAAGTCGGGCCCAGCCGCTCGAATTCAGGCTCTGGAACCTTGGCGATCCATTGGTCGATCGCATCTGGGGCATTCGCGAGCCGGCGGCCGCTGCGTCCGTGGTCGATCCCGACATCCTGCTCGTCCCGCTGCTCGCCTTCGACTCGGCCGGCTGGCGTCTCGGCTACGGAGCCGGGTTCTACGACCGGACGCTCCGCACGCTGCGGTCTCGAAAACCGATCCTGGCCGTAGGCCTTGCCTTCGACGAGCAGAGGGTCGACGACGTTCCCCATCTCGACTATGACGAGCCCCTCGATTGGGTGGTGACGCCCTCCGGCGCTGTGCGCTGTACACGCTAGTCCGGTTCGCGGCCGGCTCTCACTAGGACGTCGTTGATGCGCCTGCTGTTCTTGGGTGATGTGGTCGGCCGCGCCGGCCGAAGGGTCGTTGTCGACCTGCTGCCCGGCCTGCGCGAGCGCTGGCGCCTCGACTTCGTGGTGGTCAACGGCGAGAACGCCGCCGGCGGCTTCGGCATCACCGAGCAGATCCTCGAAGATCTTCTCAACGCTGGCGCCGACGCGGTGACGCTCGGTAACCATGCCTTCGACCAGCGCGACGCCCTCGTCTTCATCAATCGCCAGGACCGCCTGATCCGTCCCCTGAATTTCCCGAAGGGCACGCCGGGGCGCGGCGCCGGGCTTTATGAGGCGAAGAATGGCGCCTCCGTCCTGGTGCTGAACGCCCTCGGCCGCGTGTTCATGACGGAACTCGATTGCCCGTTCCGCGCCCTCGATGGCGAGATCGCCGCCTGCCCCCTAAAGCAGGGCGCCGACGTCATCCTCGTCGACTTCCACGCCGAGGCGACGAGCGAAAAGGAAGCACTCGGCCATTTCCTCGACAGCCGCATCACGTGCCTCGTCGGGACCCACACCCATGTCCCGACCGCCGACGACCGCGTCTTGCCGGGCGGCACCGCCTATATGTCTGATGCCGGCATGTGCGGTGACTACAACTCTGTGCTCGGCATGGATGCCGCCGAGCCAGTCAACCGGTTCCTGACCCGCATCCCGAAGGAGCGTTTCGAACCGGCCCTCGGGCCGGCGACACTGTCGGGCTTCGCCGTCGACGTCGACGACACGACGGGTCTGGCCAAGGCCTGCCACCCGGTGCGCCTCGGCGGCGTCCTGCGCCCGGTCGAGCCGCCGTTCTGGGCCTGACGCCCGGCTTGGCCTGCGCCCGTTCGATCGTGTAGAGAGCGTGACGCTGTTCGAGCCCGCGGGCTCTCCAATCGGTGGATGCCATGGCCGGTCATTCGCAATTCAAGAACATCATGCACCGCAAGGGCCGTCAGGATGCGGCCCGTTCGAAGCTCTTCGGCAAGCTCGCCCGCGAAATCACGGTCGCGGCCAAGACGGGCTTGCCGGATCCGGCGATGAACCCGCGGCTGCGCCTTGCCGTACAGGCGGCCCGCGCGGAAAACATGCCGAAGGACAACATCGATCGTGCCATCAAGAAGGCGACGGGCGGCGACTCCGAGGCCTACGAGAACATTCGCTACGAGGGTTACGGCCCAGGCGGCGTCGCCGTCATCGTGGAGGCACTGACCGACAATCGCAATCGCACTGGCGGCGCGATCCGCGCCGTCTTCACCAAGCACGGCGGCAATCTCGGCGCGACGGGCGCCGTCAGCCACATGTTCGCCCGCGTCGGCGAGATTTCCTACAAACCCGAGGTCGCCTCGGCTGATGCCATGCTGGAAGCCGCCATCGAAGCCGGCGCCGACGACGTTGCCTCCGATGAGCAGGGCCACGTCGTGACGTGTGCCTTTGAGAACATTGGCGAAGTCTCCTCAGCCCTGGAAGCCAAGTTCGGCGAGGCCAAGTCCACCAAGATCGTCTGGAAGCCACAGACGACGGCGCCGATCTCCGGCGATCAGGTCGAGAGCGTCATGAAGCTGATCTCGGCGCTCGAGGACGATGACGACGTGCAGACGGTCTTCGCCAACTTCGAGGTCGATGAAGAGACCATGAAGCGCATGGTCGGCTGACGCCCGCCGCGCCGGCCGTGCTACGTCACGGCATGACGAGGACGATTCGCATCATCGGCATCGACCCGGGCCTGCGCCGCACCGGATGGGGCGTCGTCGAGAGCGACGGGGTGCGGCTCGGCTACGTCGGCTCCGGTCTCATCACGTCGGACGGCGACGACGAACTCGCTTATCGCCTGCGCCAGCTTTTCGAGGGGCTGCTCGGCGTCATTGCGGCGATGAAGCCCGATGAAGCCGCGATCGAAGAAACCTTCGTCAACAAGGATCCGCGCTCGACACTGAAGCTCGGACAGGCGCGTGGCATCGCGTTGCTCGCACCGGCGAGCCGCGGTCTCAAAGTGGCCGAATACACGCCGAACCAGATCAAGAAGACGGTCACCGGCGCTGGGCACGCCGAGAAGCGGCAGATCCAGGCAATGGTCGGTTTCCTGCTGCCGAAAGCCAAGTTCGAGAGCGCGGACGAAGCCGATGCGCTCGCCATCGCGATCTGTCACGCGAACCACCGCACCGCACCGGTCCACCGCCTCGCCAATCTTTGAAGCCTTGTGTCAGGCAGCCGTGGCCGCGGGCGCCAACCCTGCGAGGAGGCGCGTGAGGTAGCGCTGACCGAGGCCGCCGCCTGTGCGACGATCGTGCTCGGCGAGATAGACGTGCGCGAGGTCGTAGGACCGATAGCAGTCGTGCAGAATCGCCGCGAGCTTTAGAAGATCGTCGGTCTCGATGCGCGCGAAATCCAAGAAAGATCGTACATAGACCGCATCCGCCCAGACCGCCTGCTTGAACGGCGCATACGGATTGTTGTTGACCAGGATCGGCTGCATTGCGCGGCTGACGAGAGGGTCGAAGCGATGGAACTGGAATCCGAGCCGGCGCAGGAAAAGATCGATGTCCGTGAAGAGCGGGCGGTTCTTGTAGAGCGGCAGGAACTCGACCTCGGTGTGGACCACCAGCGTTGAACTCAGTCTTTCGATCGCGTTCTCGAACACCATGAGCTCGGCGCCCTGGATATCGATCTTCAGGTAATCGAGACCACGGGTTTCCGGCACGTCGTCGAGGCGCTTGGTCTCCATCTCCACCTTTCGGACGACCTGGCCCCAGTCGGGAAATCCGTGAAAGAGCGCGAGCACCTCCGCATTCGGTTCGAGGAGCGACGTCATCCCCTGCATCGCGCAGACATGCAGCGTGTGTCTTTGGCCATCACCGATCGCGTGCGGAAGGTAGGTTTCGCGTGGGCCTTTCGCCGCATCGAGTGCGGCGAGCGCCGTCGGATTCGGCTCGAAGCCGACGACGTCGGCGTGACCGGCCTTGACCAGCGGCGCATAGGGCGGATCCCCGTCGACGGGATTGGCGCCGACGTCGACCACCTTGATGGTGGGCACCGGCGTGTCGATCAGGGTCGCGAATTGCATGAAGCACCGTTCGATGGCGCGTCCCGCAGGGGAGGCCGGTCGACCCTGCGCGCCGAGCCTTGCCGCAAACTGGCGCGCCGGCGTCTGCTACAAGGACGCAATTGCGACTCGGGGGACGCCAATGATCGGACGGCTCAGGGGGAAGATCGAAGCCATCGGCGAGGCGACTGCCATCGTCGATGTCGGCGGTGTTGGCTATGAGGTGGCATGCTCGGCGCGGGCACTCCGCAACTTCAAGCTCGGCGAGGAAGTCACGCTCGCGATCGATACGCACGTCCGCGAAGATGCCATCCGGCTCTACGGCTTTCAGAGCGAAGTGGAACGGAGCTGGTTCCGCACCCTTCAGGTCGTCCAGGGGGTGGGTGCCAAGGTTGCCCTGGGCGTGCTCGGCACGCTCGGGCCCAACGATCTCGCCGGCGCGATTGCGTTCGGGAATTGGCAGGCGGTCGAGGAAGCGCCGGGCGTCGGCAAGAAGCTCGCGCAGCGCATCGTCGCCGAATTGAAGGACAAGGCCTCGAGCCTGCCTGCCGGCCTTGCGCCGGCGGGCGGCACCGCCACCCATGCACCGGCCGTCGAAGGCAATGCAGCCGCCGAGGCGATCTCCGCACTGACCAACCTCGGTTATGCCCCCGCACAGGCGAGCGCAGCGGTCGCGGCAGCCGTGAAGGACCTCGGCGCCGATGCTGATACGGCCCGCCTCATCCGCCGCGGTCTCAAGGAACTGGCTAGATAACGTCTGGGGTCACGCCGCCGTTTGCGCGTCACGCAGGCGCCGGAGCACGTCCTGCCACGTGTCGTCGACGCTCGTGCACTCCGGCAGACCCCGGAAGTGCGAACCCCGATCTGCGGGAATGCAAAGTAGATTGCCGGCCGGCATGAAGCCGCCGAACACATTCTCGCGGCAGCCGAAGAAGTTGTACTCGTTGTAATAGCCGCAGATGTGCCACCAGGCGCGATAGCCGTATTCGAAGATGAGGCTGATCGTATCCCGTGACGTGCGCGGGTCGTGGCACTCGATGTAGAGGAAGGGCCGCAGTCGGCGGATGGTGTCGGCGGCGCCTTTGAGAACATCCGGCTCCATGCCCTCGACGTCGGCCTTGATGAGGCGGCATTCCTGCAGGTTCAAAGAGTCGAGCGTAACGACCGGCACCGCATCCGAGTCGGCCGCGGTCCCCGCGTTGAGGTGGACGGCGGCGAAGTTGTCCGGGCGATCCTGATTGCCGCGCGGGATCAGAGCTTCACCGGCAGCGCTGCCGACGGCGCGATGGTGGCAGATCACGTTGTCGAGCGCATTGAGCGCGACGTTACCGCAGAGGGTGTAGAACATCGGCCGCTGCGGCTCGAAGGCATGCACGACACCCGTCCGTCCGACGATTTTCGCGAGTGCGACCGCGTGCGTGCCGATGTTGGCTCCGACGTCGATCACCGTGTCGCCCGGCCGGAGCATCTGCTCCATCTGCAAAATCTCGAGTTCGGTCCACTCGCCGTAAAGGTCGAGCGATCGGCCGACGAACAGGTCGTTTCGATTGTACATCATCAAGCCGCGCTTGGTCTGCTTGACGGCCATGCGCGAGGTTTCGACCAGATACGTCGACGGCATCGCTTTTCCCGCCGTCTCGCGACGTGCGGCCCCGGTTGATCCCGAGCGACGCTACGGCGAGCGGCTTATGCCGGCCTGATGCGACGCGGGAAGCTCAGGACCGGCGTGGATAGATGATGATCGACAGATAGGTCATCGGGAGTTCGGTGAGCTCTTCCGGGCCATGAAGGGCGCCGGCATCGAAAAAGAGCGCATCCCCCGGTGCGAGTTCGTAGGCCTTGTCGGCATGGCGATATATGACGCGGCCCGTCAGCATGTAGATGAACTCGACGCCGGCATGCTGGAACATCGAGTAAGGCTGAGCCTCCTCGGTCAGCGTGATCAAGTAGGGCTCGACGACGACGTCGCCCGAAAGCGAGTGCCCGAGCAGCTCGTACTGGTGCCCCGCCTTGGTGCCGCGCCGTTCGATGACGAGGCCCTGGCCCGCCCGCACGTAGCTGCAGTCGCGGCGATCTTCGTAGCTCGCGAAAAACGAGGTCAGCGGCACGTTGAGGGCGCGCGCCAGCGCGTCCAGGCTTTCGATCGAAGCCGACACGGTGCCGTTCTCGATTTTCGACAGCATGCCGGCCGAGAGGCCCGCCTGCTCGGCGAGTTCAGCCGCCGTCAGGTCGAGACGCCGGCGGAGCATGCGGACCTGCGCGCCGATCGCCTTTGCGATCGAAAGGCTCGCTGCCGGCTGAGGCGCCTTCGAGCCGGTCTTCAGGCTGTCCGATCCAGTCGATGCAGTCCCCGCCGCTTCGCTGCGTCTCGCCGTCTTGTCGCTCATCCGTCCGCCCCGGGGCCTTTTTCGATCGCCACGCCGGACTATAACATCCGCCTGCCGTTCCGCGACCGGACGAGGAGCCGACCGACCATGCGCATGACCGACATCCCCTTCGTGACCGTGGACTGGTCGACCGTCGAGCCGACCCGCCACTCCGGCGATCGCGGTTTCGCACTCTGGCGCACCCGGACATTCGGCCCGCCCGACAACGCGATCCGGGTGCGTATGGTCGAGTATTCGCCTGGCTACGTCTCCGACCATTGGTGCGAGAAGGGCCATGTCCTGCTCTGCCTCGAAGGCGAACTGCACACCACGCTGGCGGATGGCCGTGGCTTCGTGTTGAAGCCGGGCACGAGCTATCAGGTGGCCGACCGCGCCGAGCCGCATCGGTCGGAGGCCCCGCAGGGCGCAAAGCTGTTCATCGTCGATTGAGGGTGTCGGGGGCTGGGGGCTTCTCAGAGGGGGTGGGCCGGGCCATTGTGCCGCCAACGAAGAACGACCGAGAACGGGCAAGGGGAAACGAATGACGGTGCGCGACGAAATGATCGGCTTCATCGGCCTCGGCGCCATGGGGCGCGGGATGGCCGCCAACTGCGTGAAGAAAGGCTTCAAGCTCGTCGTCCACGATGTCCGGCCCGAACCGGTGAAGGCGCTCGTGGCCGTCGGCGCCGAGGCAGCGAAGGACCTCGCCGATCTCGCCCGCCGCTGTCGCACCATCGTGACGGTTCTGCCGGCCGGCAAAGAAGTGAACGAGCTGGTCATGGGCGCCGGGGGCATTTTCGACCATGCCGCACCGGGCACGCTCGTCATGGATCTCTCGACGATAGATCCGGCGACGACGGACAAATTGCATGCCGAAGCGAAGCGCCGGGGCTTCCGCGCGGTCGATGCACCGATCGGTCGGCTGGCCTGGCACGCCGAGCGCGGTGAAAGCCTCTTCATGGTCGGCGCCGAGCCTGAGGACTTCGCGCACGTGAAGCCGTTGCTCGAGGCCATGGGCACGACCATCCACCACTGCGGCCCGGGCGGCGCCGGCACCCGGACGAAATTGGTCAACAACTACCTCGCGATCAGCCTGTGTCAGCTCAATGCCGAGGCGCTGGCGCTGTCGCAGCGGTTCGGCCTCGATCTCGCAAAGACGCTCGACGTCATCCACGGCACGACGGCGACGAATGGCCAGCTCAAGATCAACTGGCCGAACAAGGTGCTGGCCGGCGACACCACACCCGGCTTCACCATCGACCTCGCCCACAAGGACCTGAGCCTCATCGTCGAGTCGGCCAATGCCGCCCGCATGCCGATGCCGGTCGGCGCCGCGGTCCGTGAGGCGTTCTCCGGTGCGCGCGCGCGCGGCTATGGCAACCAGGACTTCTCGGCCATGGCCGACGTGCTCTGCGACCATGTCCAGACCGCCCGAGCGCGTCTCAAGTAACCGGCTCGACAGACTGCGGAGGTAACACATGGCCGTCCGTCTGGAGCGCCGCGGCGCCTACCAAATCCTGACCCTCGACAGACAGGAGGCGCTCAACGCGCTCTCCTTCGCCATCATCGCCGACATCGGCCGCGCCATCGACGAAGTGGCGACGACCGATGCGCGCGCGTTGATCGTAACGGGTGCCGGGCCGAAAGCCTTCTGCGCCGGGGCGGATATCAAGGAACTCGGCAACCGCTCGCTGATGGAACAGAAGAGAGGCGCCGAACTCGGGCAGGCGACGTTTGCCAAGCTCGATCGCCTGCCGATGCCGTCGGTGGCGGTGATCAACGGTTTCGCGTTCGGCGGCGGCCTCGAGTTCGCTCTCGCATGCACCTTTCGCATCGCGACGGCGAACGCGAAAATGGGTCTGCCGGAAATCAAGCTGGGGCTGATCCCCGGCTATGGCGGCACGCAGCGGCTGCCGCGCGTCGTTGGCGAGGCGCGCGCGCTCGATATGATCCTCACGGGGCGGACGGTCGATGCGGCGGAGGCCGAGCGCATCGGCCTCGTCTCGAAAATCGTCGAAGGCGATCCGGTCGAGGCAGGGATCGCCTTTGCCGACACGTTCTCGCGTTACAGCCTGCCGGTGCTCGGCTTCGCCAGAGGCGCCGTCCAGCGCGCACTGGATCTGCCGCTCACGGAGGGTTTGAAGGTCGAGGCGGACCTCTCGACGCTCGCCTTCCAGACGCGCGACTCGGTCGAAGGCATGGCCGCGTTCGTCGAGAAGCGGAAGCCGAACTTCGAGGATCGCTGAGACGACGGAAAAAGAAACGATCGGGGAGAGACGCGGCACATGGCGGGAGATGGACGCGGCATTCTGGCTGTCTGGAACAATTGCGCCGCCGGACAGGAAACGACTTACGAAGCCTGGTACCGAGAGGAGCACCTGCCGGAGCGGGTCGGCATCCCGGGCTTCCATTTCGGTCGCCGGTACGAGGCGCTCGCCGCCACACCACGCTTCTTCACCTACTACGTCACCGACACCCCCGGCATCCTGACGTCGCCCGCCTACGCCGCGCGTCTCGCTGATCCGACGCCTCGCACCCGCGCCGTCATGAACGGCATCTTCATCGACATGACGCGCACCGTATGCCGGCGTGTCGTGCAGCGGGGCCGCATGGAAGGCGGCCACGTCCTGACGGTCCGGTTCGAGCGCCCGCTCGACGTCGCCGAACTCGATCGGATGGCTGGTGACCTGCTTGCGGCCGGCGCCCTTCGGGTCGAAGGCTGGACGGCTGACGAGCCGGCGAAACGCGAAATCGCCGCCGAGGAAAAGATCCGGGGGGTCGACAAGAAGATCGCGGCCGCCCTGCTCGTCGAAGTCGGCTACGCGGACGAAGCGCAACGCCTTGCAGCCAAGCTGACGTCCGATCTCGCGGGTCGTGCCGAGGTGGGCGCGTATCGGTTCCTCTGTGCTCTGACGCATGCCGAGGCCACGTCATGAAGCTGATGTTGATCCAGGGCGCGAACATGGAATGGCTCGGCAATCGCCCGCCGGAGCTCTACGGCCGCACGACGCGGGCCGAACTCGACGCGATGCTCGCCGAGGAAGCCAAGCGCCGCGGCTTCGAACTCGATATCCGCTACACAAACGTCGAGGGCGAGGCGATCACCTGGATCTACGAAGCCGCCCGCGCCAAATACGATGGCCTGCTGATCAATCCTGCCGGTTTCCTCTATGCCGGCTACGCGCTGCGCGATTGCCTCAAGGGCATCCCCGCTCTGCCGGCGATCGAGATCCACATGACCAACATCGAGAAGCGGAACATGCACTCGGTGACGGCCGAGGCGATGGTCGGCTGCGTCATGGGCTTCGGGGTCGACAGCTACTTCGTCGCTATCGAAGCCATGCTCCGCCACCTCGCCCGCAACTCTGGCAAGTGATTTCCTGACATGAAATTTAGTTTCCGCTCGTTGACGACCCGGTGCGCCGCGCTCTAGTGTCCCTGCAAGGATAGCAACCAGCCGGAGACACGCCCCATGTGCGGGATCGTCGGGCTCTTCATCAAAGACAAGTCGCTCGAGCCGAAGCTCGGCGCCATGTTGTCGACCATGCTCGCCACCATGTGCGACCGCGGGCCGGATAGTGCCGGCTTCGCCGTTTATGGCTCGGGCAGCCAGGGCAGTGTGAAACTGACCGTGCGCGGGCCGTCCGGCTACGACTTCCCGGCGCTTGCGACGCGCCTTGGCAAGGCGGTCGGCGCCAAGATCGGCTGCATTGCGCATGACACCCACGGCGTGCTGTCGGTCCCCGCCTCGGCCGAAGCGGCCGCAAGGGCCGCCTTGGCTGCCGAGCCCGGCTTGAAGGTGGTTGGCGCCGGCACGCGCATGGAGATTTACAAGGAAGTAGGGCGGCCCGATCTCGTCGCCCGCCGCTTCGGCCTCGAAAAGATGACCGGCTCGCACGGCATCGGCCACACCCGCATGGCGACGGAGAGCGCCGTCACGACCGACGGCGCACACCCCTTCTCGACCGGCGCCGACCAGTGCCTCGTGCACAACGGCTCCCTGTCGAACCACAATGCGCTGCGCCGGCAGCTCGCCCGCCGGGGCCTGAGCTTCGAAACAGAGAACGACAGCGAAGTGGCCGCCGGCTACCTCACGTGGCGCATGCGGGAAGGTGCTACGCTCGGTCAGGCGCTCGAGCAGTCGCTCGAGGATCTCGACGGCTTCTACACCTTCGTCGTCGGCACCGAGACGGGCTTTGGCGTGCTCCGTGATCCCATCGCCTGCAAACCGGCCGTGTTGGCCGAAACCGACGGCTACGTAGCCTTCGGCTCGGAATACCGGGCGCTCGCCGGGCTGCCGGGCATCGATCAGGCGAAAGTGTGGGAGCCTGAACCCGCCACGGTCTACTTCTGGGAGCGCGCGGCCTGACATGCAGACGTTCGACCTCGACGAAACGCCGCTCCGTGAGCTGAATGCCGCGTTGCACCGCCTGAAGCCGGCCAGCAATGCAACGGCCTTCCGTGTCGTCAATCCGCGCGGCCGTCACGCCGTGGCCGTCGGTGTCGACGCCAATGTCGACATCGAGATCGACGGCAACGTCGGTTACTACTGCGCCGGCATGAACAAGCTCGCGCGGATCACGATCAACGGCAGTGCCGGCGTCGGTCTCGCCGAGAACATGGTGTCCGGCCGCGTACACGTGAAGGGCGATGCCTCGGCCTCTGCGGGGGCGACTGGATGCGGCGGCCAGCTCATCATCGACGGCAATGCCGGCGCCCGCTGCGGCATCTCCAATCGTGGCCTCGACATCATCGTCAAGGGCAGCGTCGGACACATGTCGGGCTTCATGGGGCAGGCGGGCCATCTCGTCGTGCTCGGCGATGCCGGCGAAGCGCTGGGCGATAGCCTTTATGAAATGCGCATCTTCGTGCGCGGCGAGGCGAAGGGGCTCGGATCCGACTGCATCGAGAAGAAGCTCCGCGACGAGCACAAGGCGGCACTGCGCAAGCTGCTAGATGCTGCGGGCGTCGGCGGTGAGGTCGATGTCTCGGATTTCCGTCGCTACGGCTCTGCGCGCCGGCTCTACAACTTCCACATCGATAATCTGGGGTCGTACTGATGAGCAACGCCGGTCGCTGGATTCACACGCCGCCGCGCCGCTCGGCCACCTTCGACGAACACTCGGTCGCCGAAATTCACCGCGCCGCCGCCACCGGCATCTACGATATCCGCGGGTTCGGCGCGAAGCGCCGCGTGCCCCACTTCGACGACCTGCTGTTCCTCGGCGCCTCGATGAGCCGCTACCCGCTCGAGGGCTACCGCGAAAAGTGCGGCACCGACGTCGTCCTCGGCACCCGCTTCGCCAAGAAGCCACTCGAACTCAAGATCCCCGTGACCATCGCTGGTATGAGCTTCGGCTCTCTCTCGGGCCCGGCCAAGGAAGCGCTGGGACGCGGCGCATCGGCCGTCGGCACGTCGACGACGACGGGCGATGGCGGCATGACCGAGGAAGAGCGTCTGCATTCCAAGATGCTCGTCTATCAAGTGCTGCCGTCCCGCTACGGCATGGACCCCGATCAGCTGCGAAAGTCGGACGCCATCGAGATCGTCATCGGCCAGGGCGCGAAGCCCGGCGGCGGCGGCATGCTGCTCGGCCAGAAGATTTCCCCGCGCGTGGCCAAGATGCGCACGCTGCCCGAAGGCATCGACCAGCGCTCCGCCTGCCGCCATCCGGATTGGACGGGTCCGGACGACCTCGAAATCAAGATCGGCGAGCTGCGTGAGATTACAGACTGGGAGAAGCCGATCTACGTGAAGGTCGGCGCCGCCCGCCCCTACTATGACACCGCACTCGCTGTGAAGGCGGGTGCCGACGTCGTCGTCCTCGACGGCATGCAGGGCGGCACAGCCGCGACGCAGGAAGTCTTCATCGAGCACGTCGGCATCCCGATCCTCGCGGCCATCCGACCGGCAGTTCAGGCGCTGCAGGACCTCGATATGCACCGCAAGGTGCAGCTCATCGTGTCGGGCGGCATCCGCAACGGCGCCGACGTCGCCAAGGCACTGGCCCTCGGAGCCGACGCCGTCTCGATCGGCACGGCGGCCCTTATCGCGCTCGGCGACAACTCGCCGGAGTTCGAGGACGAGTACCGCAAGCTCGGCACGACGGCCGGCTGCTACGACGACTGGCATGAGGGCCGCGACCCGGCGGGCATCACTACTCAGGACCCGGAGCTGACAGCCCGCCTCGATCCTGTGAAGGCCGGCCAGCGGCTCGCCAACTATCTTTCGGTGCTGACGCTCGAAGCGCAGACGATTGCGCGCGCAAACGGAAAGAGCCACGTTCACAATCTCGAGCCCGAGGATCTCGTCGCCCTCACCGTCGAGGCCGCCGCCATGGCGCGTGTGCCGCTCGCAGGGACGGACTGGATCCCCGGCAGCAAGGGCGGCTTCTGAGACGTTGCGTGACGGGCCAGGCGGCCCACTGAGGGAGGACTAGGGGACAATGACGATCGACCTCGCAAAGGCCGCAGCCGAACGCGGCATTCGCTACTTCCTCATCAGCTACGTCGACTTGTTCGGCAACACGCGCGCGAAGCTCGTGCCGGCAGCCGCGATCGGCGACATGGCGAAGAACGGCGCCGGCTTTGCAGGTTTCGCGAGCTGGCTCGACATGACGCCCGCCGACCCGGACCTCTTCGCGATCCCCGATCCTGACAGCCTCATCCAGCTGCCCTGGAAGCCGGAAGTGGGCTGGCTCGCCGCCGACCTCTACATGAGCGGCAAGCTCGTCGAGCAGGCGCCCCGCAACGTCTTGAAGAAGGCCATCGCCGACGCCGCGGCGAAGGGCTTCGAAATGAAGACCGGCGTCGAGTGCGAATACTTCCTGATCTCGCCCGACGGCACGGCGATCTCCGATCCCGCCGACCATCAGGCGAAGCCTTGCTATGACCAGCAGGCGCTGATGCGCCGCTATGACGTCATCAAGGAGATCTGCGACGGGATGCTGGCGCTCGGCTGGGGTCCCTATCAGAACGACCATGAAGACGCGAACGGCCAGTTCGAGATGAACTGGAACTACGACACGGCGCTGAAAACCGCCGACCGCCACGTCTTCTTCAAGTACATGGTGAAGTCGATCGCGGAGAAGCACGGCCTGCGCGCGACCTTCATGCCGAAGCCGTTCTCCAACCTCACCGGCAACGGCTGTCACGTCCACGTCTCGCTGTGGTCGAAGGGTAGCGGGCTGAATATTTTCTCGGAAGCCGGCGGCGAACTCGGCCTGTCGCGCACGGCGTACAACTTCATCGGCGGCGTGATCCACAGCGCCGATGCACTCGCTGCGATCACCAACCCGACCGTCAACAGCTACAAGCGCATCAATGCGCCGCGGACACTCTCCGGCGCGACCTGGTCACCCAACACCGTGACCTATGCCGGCAACAACCGCACCCACATGATCCGCATTCCGGAGCCGGGCCGCTTCGAGTTCCGCCTCGCCGACGGCGCGGCCAACCCGTATGCGCTGCAGGCTGGCCTTCTGGTCGCCGGCCTCGACGGCATCCAGAACGCGCGCGATCCCGGCAAGCGGCTCGACATCGATATGTACCAGGAAGGGCACAAGCTGACCGACGCCAAGCGCCTGCCGCTCAACCTGCTCGATGCGCTGCGTGCCCTCGACAAGTCGACGGTATTGCGCGCAGGCCTCGGCGACGCCTTCGTCTCGGCCTACCTGAAGCTCCGCCAGGCCGACTGGAACGAATACGCGAGCCAGCTCACCGACTGGGAGCGCCGCACCACGCTCGACTGCTGACAACCATCCTGAGAGGCTCGCATGAACGCTCCGTTCCCGCATGATCCGGTCGGTGCGCTCTGCCGGGCCAATCATGTCGCGCTCGCAGGCGCGCCGGCCGGACCACTGGCCGGCAAAACCTTCGTCGCAAAGGATCTCTTCGACATTGCCGGCGTGCCGACCGGTTTCGGCCAGCCCGAGTGGCTGCGGACGCAGCCCGTACCGACGCGCACGGCGCCCGCCGTGCAAGCGCTGCTCGATGCCGGAGCGTCCCTCGTCGGCAAGGCCCATTGCGACGAACTCTGCTACAGTTTGACCGGCGAGAACGTGCATTACGGCACGCCGGAGAACGCCGGTGCTCCAGGCCGCATTCCAGGTGGCTCGTCCAACGGGTCGGCAGCCGCCGTTGCCGCCGGCATCTGCGACATCGGCCTCGGCTCCGACTGTGGCGGCTCCGTACGCATCCCGGCGAGCTACTGCGGCCTCTACGGCATTCGCCCGACTTGGGGACGCGTCTCGCTCGACGGTGCCGTGCCGTTCGGCCCGAGTTTCGATGTCGCCGGCTGGCTGACCCGTGACCCGGCAACCTTCGCCGCCGCTGGCTCGGTCCTGCTACCGCCCGTCGCCGAGGCGCCACCGCGCCCTACGCGGGTCGTCGTCGCGACGGACGCCTTCACCCTCGTTGACGCACGCGTTCGCGAGGCGCTGATGCCGGCCGTCGACCGCGCCGTCGCGGCGATCGGCAATCGTCGTGACGCAAAAGTCAGCGAAGAAGGCCTCGCCGTCTGGTTCGAAGCATTCCGGACGATCCAGGCCTCCGAGGTGTGGGCCAGCGTCGGGGATTGGGTGACGAGGACGAAACCGGCTCTCGGACCGGGCATCAAGGAGCGGCTGGAGTACGCGTCCACAGTGACCCGCGAGCAAGTCGCAGCCGCCACCGAAATGCGCGCCCGCGTCATTCGACGGCTGCAGGATCTATTGGCGCCCGGCGAGGTCCTCTGCCTGCCGACATCGCCGCGCGTTGCGCCCCCGCGCGGGACGCCAACAGACAAGATCGAGATCGAGTATCGCAATCAGGCCATGTACCTCCTGTGTATCGCGGGCCACAGCGGCCGTCCGCAGGTCAGCCTCCCTCTCGCGACGCTCGACGGCCTGCCCCTCGGCCTCTCGCTGGTCGGGGCTCCGAACGCGGACGAACACCTGCTGGCGCTGGCGGGCCGCATCAACCACTGATCGAGCCCGTTCGGGCGGTTGACAGGGATCGGGGCGGGCGATCTGGTAGCGGCGACCACGGAGGGAGCCCTGCATGTCGGCCATGGCCAGAATTCTTTTGACCGGCGTTTTTGCCCTGTTGCCCATCGCCTTGACCGTCGGCGTGACCGTGTGGGTCGCCGAACTGGTAAGGCAGTTCGTCGGCCCAGGCAGTTTCCTCGGGCGCATGCTGATCGGCGTCGGCCTCGGCTTCGCGGCGTCCGAGTCGGCGGCCTACATCGTCGGCCTCGTGCTGGTCCTCTTCACGATATTCATCCTGGGTCTGATGGTCGAGACGAGTGTCGGCCCATGGCTCGGCGGCCTCGTGGAAGCCATTATCCGCCGCATCCCGCTGCTCGGCCAGCTGTACGACATGGCTAAGCGCTTCACCTCGATCGTCGATCCCAAGGCCGATCAAGAGCTGAAAAGCATGGCCCCGGTCTGGTGCTTCTTCGGCGGCGACGGCAGTGCCGCGGTTTTGGCTCTGTTGCCTTCGCCTCAACCCGTCTCGATCGCCGGCGAGCCCTACCTCGGCGTGCTGGTACCGTCGGCACCGGTGCCGTTCGGCGGCGCGCTCATCTACGTACCGTCGAAATGGGTGAAGCCTGCCGAGGGTGGCGTCGAAAACCTCATGAATGTCTACGTTTCCATGGGCGTCACCCAGCCGAAGCCAGTGCCCGCGGACGCAACGGCCCGTCCCGCCGCGCTGCCGCCGCATTGAGCAACCAATGAGCGCCACCGGCCGCTGCGGCCGGCCATCCACATGGGAGGTGAGGGCGTGCTGACCCGGCGCTTGTTGGTGACGGGCCTCGGTCTATTCGGGGCAGGGACGGTCGGTCTCGGCGGCTACGCCGTCGGTGAACCTTGGCGCTTGACGGCCGCCCACTACACCATCACGCCGCCTCGCTGGCCGGCCGGCAAGTCGCTCCGCATCGTCGCGATCGCCGACCTGCACGCCTGCGAGCCCTTCATGAGCCTGCCGCGCATCAAGGGCATCGTCCGTGCCGCGAACGAGTTGCAGCCGGACGTGATCGTGCTGCTTGGCGATTACCTGCCGAGCCTGCGGTTGACCCGCTACGCCGACACCATCCCCGAGCCGCGCATCGCTGAAGCGCTGGCGTCGCTGCGCGCGCCGCGTGGGGTCTATGCCATTCTCGGCAATCACGACTGGTGGGAGGACAGCGAGGCGATGCGCCGTCGCGGCGGCCCGACCCGCATCGGCACGGCCCTCGGAGAAGTCGGCATCCCCGTTCTCGAAAATCAGGCCGTGCGGACGGGACCGAGCCATCATCCGGTTTGGATCGCCGGCCTCGGTGATCAATGGGCGTTCTGGCGCCGCCGCGAACCGGGCGAGCGGCGGCTGCGGCCGCACTTCGAAGGTGTTGATGATCTCCCCGGCACGCTCGCCGCGGTGACGGACGACGCGCCCGTCGTCCTGCTGATGCACGAACCCGACGGCTTCGTCGACGTGCCGGACCGCGTTGCCGTGACCCTCGCCGGACATACCCACGGCGGGCAAGTCCAGGTGTTCGGCTACGCGCCCGTGGTCCCCTCGCAGTACGGCCGGCGTTTTGTTTACGGGCACATCGTCGAAGAGGGCCGGCACATGATCGTTTCAGGCGGTCTCGGTTGCTCCGGACTACCCATACGTTTCGGCTGCCCGCCCGAACTGGTCGTCCTCGATCTCGGTACGACCGGCAAGGAGATCATCCTATGACGGAGCGGTGGCCCGATCTCGCGGGCCGGCTGGTGCGTGACGCGGAGGGAGTTCGCCATCGTCTCCCGATCCGCGTCTACTTCGAAGACACCGACTTCTCCGGGCTCGTCTATCATGGCTCCTACGTGCGCTGGTGCGAGCGGGGGCGGTCTGACTTCCTGCGCCTCCTCGGCAACGACCATCGGGGCTTGATCGACGGCACGTCGGGTCGCGAACCCGCGGCCTTCGTCGTCCGACGCATGTCGCTCGAATTCCTGAAGCCCGCCCGCATCGACGAAATCCTCGAAGTCGAAACGCGTGTGGCGACCATGGGCGCCGCCCACCTCGACCTCGATCAGGTGATCGTTCGCGATGGCACGCGTCTCTTCGAGGCGAAGGTGATGGTCGTGCTGGTCAGCGTCTCGGGCAAGCCGCTCCGCCTCGCCCGCGAGGTGCGCGAAGCCTTCGGCGCCGCCACGCCGCGCTGACCTCACTTGGCCGCGAGGCGATCGAGCGCGGCGATGACTTCGTCCGGATCCGTCCGGCGGCGATAATCCGGGTCGATGAAGCTGCGATGGATCGTTCCCCCGGTCGCGACGACGTACGTCGCCGGGATCGGCAGCAGCCATTCGCCGTCGCCGTTACGGACCGGCAAATCGAGGTTCGATTTCTGGAAATAGGCGCGGGCTTCGTCCGACAGCCGGAAGCGAATGCGGAGCGCGTCCGCCAGCTTGCCACCGACGTCGGAGAGAACGGTGAAGGCGAGGGCGTTCTTCTCGGCCGTCGACAGACTGTCGTCGGGCGTCTCGGGCGAAATCGCGACGATGCGCGCGCCGCGCCGCTCGATCTCGGGCAGACGCTTCTGGTAGGCCCTGAGTTCGAGGTTGCAATATGGGCACCAGCCCCCGCGATAGAACGTCACGACGAGCGGTTGACGCGCGGCGAGGGCCGGCACGGTGACCATTGCGCCCGTCGCGTCGGCGAGAGCGACAGCCGGAAAGGCGCTCCCGGGCCCGAGCGCGGCGGCGGCCTGCGACGCGAGAGCTGCGTTGTCGCGCTCCATCAGCGCCGCGGTTTCGGACCCCACGCGCACGGTCCAGCCGGCCTTGAACTGGTCGAGTTCTGCTTGCAGGTCACTCATCGCTGGCCATCCCGACACCTCATCGCACGTGGCGACATGCAACCCGTCTTTGGGCCGGACCGCAATAGCACCAGGATCAGGAGCGCTTGGGGCAGGTTCCGGCAAAAAGCTCCGGTGCGACGGGTCGTCGGGTGATCCATGGAGCGCAATTTCGCCCTATTGCACGGCAAAAAGTCCGGTCGCTATCAGAGGCGCCGCGCTCGACTCCGACCGAATCACGAGGACGGCCGACAGCAGCGGACCGAGTATGCCGCCTGCCGCGCCGAGACGCGCGCGCGTGGGGGGCACCAATGACGGGTTTGCAGAGACCACGGGCGGGGGCATGGATCAGGTAATGAGCGGGGCGGCGGGCGCCGGGCACGACATGTCGTTCCTGGGCCTGTTCTTGATGGCCCACCCGGTCGTGAAGTTCGTGATGATCGGGCTCATTCTCGCGTCCGTGTGGTCGTGGGCGATCATCTTCGAAAAGCTCATCGCGTTCCGTCGCGCCCGCGTCGAGGCCGATCGCTTCGAGCAGATGTTCTGGTCGGGCCAGTCGCTCGACGAACTCTACGGTGCCCTGTCCAGGGGCCGCACGATCGCCCTTGCCGCGCTCTTCGTCGCCGCCATGCGCGAGTGGAAGCGTTCGGTCGAAGGCAACATCCGCGCACTCGGTGGCATCCAGCTTCGCGTCGAGAAGGTGATGGACGTCACCATCAGCCGCGAAATGGAGCGGCTCGAGCGTCGCCTTCTGTTCCTCGCGACGGTCGGCTCGACGGCGCCCTTCATCGGCCTGTTCGGCACCGTCTGGGGCATCATGGCGAGCTTCCAGGCCATCGCCGTGTCGAAGAACACGAGCCTCGCCGTCGTGGCGCCGGGCATCGCGGAAGCACTCTTCGCGACCGCCATCGGCCTCGTCGCCGCCATTCCGGCGGTCATTTTCTACAATAAGTTTGCCGCCGACTCGGCGAGGCTCGGCCAGCGTCTCGAAGCCTTCGCCGACGAGTTCTCCGCGATCGTCTCGCGTCAGATCGACGTCCGGACCTGAGGAGCGGATCCTATGGGAGCCAGTCTCGCCAACGGAGGAGGGGGCGGCGGTGGCCGACGGCGCCGGGCCCGCCGTCATGCGCCGATGAGCGAGATCAACGTCACGCCGTTCGTCGACGTGATGCTAGTGCTGCTGATCATCTTCATGGTGGCGGCGCCGATGATGACATCGGGCGTGCCGCTCGAACTGCCGTCCGCGCGCGGCCAGCAGATGGAATCGCAGAAGAAGGAGCCGGTCGTCGTCTCCGTCCGCAAGGACGGCGCCGTGTTCCTCGGCCAGGAAGACAAGACTCCGGTCCCGCTCGAAGAACTCGGCGCCAAACTGAAGGCCGTCGCACAGAGCCGCGGCGGCGCCGACGAACCGATCTTCGTGCGCGGCGACCGCGCGACCGATTATGGCAACGTCGCCCGCGTCATGGCGCGGATCAAGGAAGCCGGGTTCCGCAAGCTGTCGCTGGTGACCGAGAGCGAAAGCGGGAGGTGACGACGGGTGCTCCGCGGGCTCACAGGCTCCGTGCTGCTGCACACCGGGCTCCTCGCATGGGCGCTGGTCAGCTTCCACACGACCCAGCCGCTCCGCATTGCCGAGCCTGAGCCCGTCGAGGTTGCACTCGTCAGCGAGAACGATATCGTGCGCCTGCGCCAGGGCGACCGCGAGTCGAAGCAGCTGGAAGCCCGTCCGCAGGACAAACCGAACCCGGACACCCAGCAGCAGGAAGCCAACAAGCCGAAGCCCCCACCACCGCCGCCACCTCCGCCACCGCCACCGCCTCCCAAGGCGGAGACGCCGCCCGAGCCGCCCAAGGCCGAGGCACCGCCCAAGGAGGAACCGAAGAAGGATCCCATTGCCGAAAAGCTCGCCGCTGCGCCGCCCGAGCCGGAGGGGCCGTCGCCGGAAGAACTCGCCCAGAAGGAGGCTGAGCGCAAAGAGGCTGAGCGCAAGGAGGCCGAGCGTAAGGCCGAGGAGAAGCGCAGGGCCGACGCCGAGAAGAAGCGCCGGGACGATTTGAAGAAGAAGGAAGACGAGAGGAAACGGCTCGCCGAACTCAAGCGTCGGGAAGACGAAAAGAAGAAGAAGGAGTTCGATGCGCAGCGCATCGCGGCTCTGATCGACAAGTCTCCCGAGCCGCGCGGCGCACCTCCGCCGTCAGCGGCCAACGTCGCACCCGACGCCAAGGCCAAGGGACCGACCGCCGGTGCGAAAGAAGGGACGGACAGTCAGCTGACCGCGAGCCAGCTTTCGATGGTTGGCGTGATGATGAAATCCAAAATCCGACCGTGCTGGAATATCAACCAGGGCGCACCAGGCGTTGACCGTATTGTGATCGAGGTAGAAGTTCGGCTCCGCGAAAACGGCCAACTTGAGGGAGAGCCTCGGGTACTAACGCCCCGACGGGATCCGCTAACAGCTAGCCTGGCCGAGAGCGCGCTCCGTGCGATAAAGCAGTGCGAGCCTTATGATATGCCTGCCCACCTTTACAAAGGAGGGTGGGATTTCTTGGTGGTCGAATTCGATCCGAAACGGATGTTCCAGTGAGCAACAATCTTCGCCTACCGAACAAGAAGTTCGCCAGGCGCTCGCTTTTGCTGGGCGGCGTAGCATGTGGAGTGTCCGCGTTTGCCACCACCGGCAAAGCTCAGACACGAGTCACGATTGACGAAGCCAATCTTCGCCCGCGCCCGATCGCCATCCCGCTGTTCCTCGGCGAAGACCCGCGTCTTGCCGCCGAGGTCACCCAGATCGTCGCCGGCAACCTCGAGCGCTCGGGCCTATTCAAGCCGCTCGACCGCAACGCCTTCCTCGAACAGGTGCGCGACGTCCTGGCGACGCCCCGGTTCGCCGACTGGCGGGCGGTGGGCGCTGAAGCCCTCGTCGTCGGCCGGGTCGCCCAGCTCCCCGATGGACGCGTCCGCGCCGACTATGCGCTCTGGGACGTCGTGCTCGGCAAGCGGCTCGCCGGTCAGTTCTTCACCACCCAGATGGCCAATTGGCGCCGCGTCGGCCACATCATCTCCGACCAGGTCTACGAAAAGCTGACGCTCGAGAAGGGCTACTTCGACACGCGTATCGTCTTCATCGACGAGACGGGACCGAAAGACCGCCGCGTCAAGCGCCTCGCCATCATGGACCAGGACGGCGCCAACGTGCGTTTCCTGACCCAGGGCCAGGACCTCGTCCTGACACCGCGGTTCAGCCCGACGTCCCAGGACATCGCCTACATGGCCTATGTCGGGGGCAACCCGCGCGTGTTCCTCATGAACCTCGACACCATGCAACGGGAGGTCGTCGGCGACTTTCCGGGCATGACCTTCGCACCGCGGTTCTCACCGGACGGCCAGCGCATCGTCATGAGCCTCCAGCAGGGGGCGGCGTCGAGCCTCGTCGAGATGGACCTCCGTTCGAAGCGCAAGCGCGCGCTGACCCAGACGGATCGGATCGATACGGGCCCCTGCTACGCGCCCGACGGCCGCCAGATGGTCTTCGAGTCGGATCGCGACGGCACCCAGCAGCTCTACGTGATGGGCTGGGACGGGTCGGCAATCCGCCGGATCTCGGGCGGCGACGGACGCTACTCGACCCCGGTCTGGTCGCCGCGCGGTGACTACATTGCGTTTACCAAGCAACTCGGAGGCCGATTTCTCATCGGCGTGATGAAGCCGGACGGCACAGGGGAGCGCATCCTGACGGAGGGCTTCCACAACGAGGGGCCGACCTGGGCCCCCAACGGCCGTGTTCTCATGTTCTTTCGGGAGCAGCCGGGACCGACGGGCGGGCCGAGGATCTTCTCGGTCGACATCACCGGGTACAACGAGCGCCCGGTCCAGACCCCCTCGTTCGCCTCCGACCCGGCCTGGTCACCGCTGCTGGCCTGAGGCCCCGGGGAATCGTTTGACGATTCGCTTGGAGCAGACTTCGGTTAGGCAATGGTGAAAGGCCGCCGTCGGGCCGGATCATCCGTGGCCGTTGCAACGCAGGCCAGACTGGGGATTACGGGAAAAACCCTGAAAACACTGGCATATGGGGCATAGGTTCCGTGGTATTTTCGCACCACGGTTGTGTCAAAACCCCGGCGGATTACGCCGCATTCTTGATCTCGGATGTTGGGCTCGGTACCCCATAGGAGGCGATTGCCGAACGGCGCTTGGGAGTGACCCGTGCATTACGTAAGGGGCATGACCGCTGTGAGGTGGTCAAGTGCGGCGGTGCTGTCGGTGCTTGCCGCACGGAAGTTCTGCATTCGCCATGAATGCTCGTGACCGCGCAAGCGGGCACGGGGATCGGGTCGCTCGCCAAGTCGGGCAAGCCATGGACAGCATAGGAGAGAAGTCATGAAGGGCGCTATCATTCTCGCGACTGTGATCGCTGCGGTGGCCGTCGGTGCGTGCCGGAAGGAAGTTCCGCACTCCCCGATGAAGCTCGGCGCCACGAACGTTGAGCAGGCCGCTCGCTAATTGGCGACACGGATCGGTTCCTAAGGAACAGGTTCGAATAGAAAAAGGTCGTAGGCTTCGGCTCTGTCCGTCGCTACGGCCTTTTTTCTTGTTGTGTCGTGTCGGCGTTTTTTCTTGTTGATAGGACAAACCTGCGCGTCGACCGCAGGAGCCGTCGTGAGCGATGTAGCGGACACGACGGTGTGGCTTTCTCGCCGCCGCAGGTAAATCGCGGCAACACGTGCGATGCGGCCACATTTTCGCGCGAACGTCGGTTTACCGACGCCATCGGCCGGACAGCGGGTGGCGTATCGATATCGTCGGCGGCGACGCGATCGCAGGGACCATAAGACCGAGAGGCGATGTGATGATGGGCAACGGGGGCGTGGGACAACGCGCAAGGAGCTTCATGGCGATGGGCTTTTTCGCCCTGGCTCTGCCGCTCGCCCTCGGTGCGTGCGCCAACAAGGATTTGCAGCCCGATGGCGCGACGCTCGGCCCAGCTGGCCAGCGGGTTCCCGCGACGCCTGGCTCGCAGCGCGACTTCACGCAGAACGTCGGCGACATCGTTTACTTCTCGACCGACAGCACCGATCTGACGCCCGAAGCCGAGCGCACGCTCCAGAACCAGGCACGGTGGTTGCAGCAGTACGCACAGTACACCGTGACCATCGAAGGACATGCCGACGAGCGCGGCACCCGCGAGTACAATATCGCGCTCGGCGCCCGGCGCGCTCAGACCGTTCGGGACTTTCTCGCTCGCAACGGCGTGAGCCCGCAGCGCATCCGCACGATCTCCTTCGGCAAGGAGCGCCCTGTGGCCGTCTGCAACGATATCTCGTGCTGGTCGCAGAACCGGCGCGCCCAGACGGTGTTGAACAATCGGGGTAGCTGAGGTATCCGCCGCCGCCTGACGGGGGATCGAGCGACGGGGAGAGCAAGTTCATGTCGAGCGTCCGGCGCGTTATCGCTCTGGCGGCGATCGCCGTCTCGGCTGCGGCTTCATCCGCTGTCGCCCAGCAGGCAGCACCGCCACAAGGGACGGCGCCGCGGCCGCCCGCGAGTTCCATTCAATCGGGTCCCGTCGGCAATCCGCTGCCGCCGACCGGCCAGCCACCGGCTCAAAAACGTCCGACTTCGCCGTCCGGCAGTGCCGCGCCCGCCGAATCGCGTGGCGGTGGTGAGCAAGCCCTGCGCGCCCGCGTCGAACAGCTGGAAGAGCAGATCATCGACCTCCAGGTCGCGATCGGCACGCTCGAAACCTTGGCCAAGGCGCCGGGTGCGGGCGCTGCTTCATCGGGTGGTCTGCGTAGCCTGCCGGCGACCACTGCCGGCGCCGATGCCGTCCGAGTCGATTCGGTTGAAGTTCAGCTCCGCGCCCTCCTTGCCCAGGTCGAGCGCCTGACCGATCGGGTCGCGGCCATCGAAGGTGGGCGCCCGGCGAGCGGCGGATCTGCTGCAGCCCCGCCGCCGACCGCTCGTGCGCCTGCGGCCAGCCGGCCCGTTGAGGGCTTCGGTCAGACGATCGTGACGCCCGGCGGCGCGGCCGGTGGTGACTCGATCGGCTCGTTGCTACGCGACGATCCTCCGCCCCCGTCCGGCGGACGACAGGCCTCGCTGGGCGATCCCGCCGGTGCCGCCAATCCGCGCCAGATGTACGAGACCGCTTACGGATATCTGCTTCAGCAGGACTACGGTGCCGCCGAAGCGGCCTTCACGGAATTCCTCTCGCAGTACCCGAACGATGCGTTGGCGGGTAACGCGCAGTACTGGCTCGGCGAAACTTACTTTGTCCGCGGCCAGTTCAAGACGGCGGCCAGCGCCTTCCTCAAGGGCTACCAGACCTACGCCCGCAGTTCGAAAGCGCCCGACAGCCTTCTGAAACTCGCCATGTCGCTCGACCGCCTCGGCCAGCGCGACGCCGCCTGCAGTTCGTTCGGCGAGCTCCAGACGCGCTTCCCGCAGGCACCCGCACCCATTCGGGCCCGCGCCCAGACCGAGCGCCAGCGGCTCGGCTGCTGAGCCGCGCACCGACGCTTCGCACGTCGCCTTTGCTGGCCTGTGGTATCGGTGGTCATCATGACCGCCCCGATTACCGTTTCCGCGCTCTCAGGTCTGTTCGATCCGCTCTTCCGTCACGCCGATGGACGGCCGCGGCGCATTACGCTTGCGGTCTCAGGCGGCTCGGATTCGACGGCGCTGATGGTGCTGGCGGCGCGCTGGCGGGACGCCAGCGGCATCGCTGACGGCGTTTTGGATGTCGCCGTCGTCGATCATGCGCTGCGCGCCGAATCGGCGCGCGAAGCGGCGGGTGTCGTCGCAAGCGCCGAGAAGCTCGGTTTTGAGGCCAGTGTGCTCAAGTGGCAGACGCCGACCCTGGCATCTCTGCAGGCATCGGCTCGCGATGCGCGCTACCGTCTGCTTGCCAAGCATGTGAGTGCCCATAAGGGCGACGCCGTTGCGACCGGGCATACACTCGAAGACCAGGCAGAAACGCTGCTGATGCGCCTTGCGCGCGGCAGCGGCGTCGACGGCTTAGCCGCGATGCGTTCCGAGACGACGATCGATGGCCTCCGCATCCTGCGTCCGCTGCTTAGGCAGTCTCGCAGCGCCTTGCGGGTAACTCTGACGGCAGCCGGCATCGGCTGGGTCGAGGACCCGAGCAACGCCAACCCGGCTTTCGAACGGGTGCGTCTGCGTAACGCCGCCGAAACGCTCGCTGGCCTGGGGCTCGGTCCCCAAGCCCTGGCGCTCACCGCCAAACGACTTGCCCGGGTTCGCGAGGCGCTCGAACAGGAGACTCGTCGCTGGCTTTCCGAACCCGCCGCGGTCGTCGTCTCGCCGGTTGGGTACGTGAGGCTGAGCCCCGCTCGTCTCGCCAACGCACCCGAAGAGATCCGCCTGCGCGTGTTGATCGCGGCTCTCGCGGCCGTCGGTGGCGCGCTGCCGGAATTGGCGGCCGTCGAGGACCTCGCCTTGGCCGCGTTCTCCAAGGGCTTCCGGGGGCGTAGCCTCGCCGGTTGTCTGATCGAGCCCGATGGAGAAGACCTGACGCTGGTCAGGGAACCCGCCCGGCGCAGCCCGCCAATGGTTGCGCTCGCTCCCGGCTCCGTGGCGGTGTTCGATGGCCGGTTTCGGCTCGCCGCGACGGAGAATGCTCCGCCGGGCCTTGAGGTTGCCCCGGCCGGGGTGGAAGCCGCGCGCCTTGCCCGCCGCTCGGGTCTCGTCGAGCCGGGCGTGCCCGGTGCGGCTCTCCAGACCATGCCCGTGATCCTGCGGGATGGTCTTATTGCGGCTTTCCCGGCGCTGGCCGATCCCGCAGCAGCAGCGATCGGATGCGTGTGCATCTTTGACGGTCCCTTCACCAGTCGTCCGCAGGCTTTCGGCGCAGCGGACTGATCCACCGGCAGCCGGGGCGCGTCATAGGAGCTATAGGCCCGATGCAACTTGGCAAACGGGGGGCATGCTCCTATCTTCCGAACGGGAAGGTGCACGCCTGGGTCGCCGGCAGGGTTCGAGACTGCGCCTGTCCTCGCTTCAGAGGCCCCGCCGCGTGCGGGACCGAAAGGGACCTAGATGAATTCGCATTTCCGGAACTTCGCGATCTGGATCGTGCTGCTGCTGTTGCTGGTGGCGCTGTTCAATCTGTTCCAGAACCCCGCGCAAGGCCGCCGCGCCAACGAGATTCCGTACTCAGAGTTCCTCAACGCGATCGACAGCAAGACGATCTCCGAGGTCACCATCCAGGGCAACCGCCTGACCGGGAAGTACGTCGATACCGGCGGCGTCTTCACGACGTTCGCGCCCGAGGATCCGAGCCTCGTCGAGAAGCTGCGTCGCCAGAACATCAAGATCACCGCGCGTCCGACGGACGAGGAAGTACCGTCGTTCCTCAGCGTTCTCGTCTCCTGGTTCCCGATGCTGCTGCTGATCGGCGTCTGGATCTTCTTCATGCGCCAGATGCAGTCGGGTTCCGGCCGGGCCATGGGCTTCGGCAAGTCGAAGGCGAAGCTGTTGACCGAGCGCCATGGCCGCGTCACGTTTGATGATGTCGCAGGCGTCGACGAAGCCAAATCTGACCTTCAGGAGATCGTCGAATTTCTCCGCGATCCCCAGAAGTTCCAGCGCCTCGGCGGCCGAATCCCGCGTGGATGCTTGCTCGTCGGCCCGCCGGGCACCGGTAAGACGCTGATCGCCCGCGCCGTTGCAGGCGAGGCGAACGTGCCGTTTTTCACCATCTCGGGTTCGGACTTCGTCGAAATGTTCGTCGGCGTCGGCGCCAGCCGCGTCCGCGACATGTTCGATCAGGCGAAGAAGAACGCGCCCTGCATCATCTTCATCGACGAAATCGACGCCGTCGGCCGCCATCGTGGCGCCGGTCTTGGCGGCGGCAACGACGAGCGCGAACAGACGCTGAACCAGTTGCTCGTCGAGATGGACGGCTTCGAAGCCAACGAAGGCATCATCATCATCGCGGCGACCAACCGTCCCGACGTGCTCGATCCCGCGCTGCTGCGTCCCGGCCGCTTCGACCGCCAGATCGTCGTTCCGAACCCGGACGTCGGTGGCCGCGAGAAGATCCTCCGCGTGCACATGCGAAAGGTGCCGCTCGCGCCCGACGTCGACGCGAAGGTCATCGCCCGCGGGACGCCCGGCTTCTCTGGTGCCGATCTCGCCAACCTTGTGAACGAGGCCGCCCTCCTCGCTGCCCGCCGCAACAAGCGTCTCGTGACCCAGCAGGAGTTCGAGGACTCCAAGGACAAGGTCATGATGGGCGCCGAGCGCAAGTCCATGGTCATGACCGAGGAGGAGAAGCTGGCGACCGCCTATCACGAGGCTGGCCACGCCATCGTCAACATCCTGGTCCCCGGCGGCGACCCGCTGCACAAGGTCACGATCATCCCGCGCGGCCGCGCTCTCGGTGTCACGATGAGCTTGCCCGAACGTGATCGGTTGAGCGCGTCCAAGACCTGGTGTGAGGCGAAGATCGCCATGTGCTTCGGTGGTCGCGTCGCCGAGCAACTTATCTATGGCAAGGACCACCTGAACTCGGGCGCCTCCGGCGACATTACGCAGGCGACCAGCCTCGCCCGCCGCATGGTCACCGAGTGGGGCATGAGCGAGAAGCTTGGGCCGCTGCTTTATAACGAGAACCAGCAGGAGGTCTTCCTCGGCCACTCGGTCACGCAGCGCCAGAACATGTCGGAAGAGACGGCCAAGCTGATCGACGAGGAGATCCGTCGCATCGTCACCGCCGGCGAAAAGAAGGCTTGGGACGTGCTCGGCCCGAACCGCGACAAGCTCGAGGCCGTGACGCAGGCGCTGATGGAGTACGAAACGATCTCCGGTGACGAGTGCATGATCGTGATGCGCGGGGATAAGATCGTCCGCAAGACCGACGACGACGCCGGGAAGGGTTCGATCGGTTCCGCCGTGCCGTCGACCGGCGCCTCGCGGCCGAACCGCGAGCCGGGCGCCGGCGGCCTCGAACCCCAGCCGACTTAATGGGACAAGTGTCGATAGACGCCGAAAGGCCGGGCAAACGCCCGGCCTTTTCACTTTTGCACGACGCCAACTTCACCGCTTCTTTTCGTATGCCGCGATCAACGCACGCCAGAGCGCACTTCGTTCGGCAGCCAGCGTGCCTTGCCCTACGAGAGCTTCGCGGGCGACGGCTGTAATGACCATTACGAGTTTCAGCTCGGGATCGACGAAGATCGATTGTCCGTAGACCCCGAGAAGTGCGAAGCGGCGCTTGTCGCCCGGAAACGTCCAGAACTGGTAGCCGTAGCCGAAGTAGCTCGTGGCCTTACCGGGCCGGAAGGCTTCCGCGTGCTTGCGCCAGTCGGTCGCCTCGAGCAGGTAGTCCTTCGGAATGACTTGCCGGCCGTCGATGAGGCCGTCGTTTGCGAGCAGCACGCCGAGACGCCCGTAATCACGCAGCACGGCGTTGAACCGGCCTCCGCCGTTCTCATACCCGTCGACGCGGCCGGTGATCCATGTGGCGTCCGCTTCCGCACCCATCGGCTTCCAGAGCCGTTGGGTGAGGTAGTCGCTGACCGAGCCCCCGATCGCCCGACGAACGACAGCCAGTAGAGTGATCGTCTCGGACGTCGCGTAGTGGAAACGGGTGCCTTGCGGGGCTTCCCGCTCGGAGAACTCTCGGAGTGCCGCCACCGTGCCGGCAGTCGCGCGCTTCACGCCAAGGCGACGCGAATCGTCCTTGCCGTCGTACATCTCGCTGAATCGGATGCCCGAGCTCATCCGCAGGAGGTTGCGCAGCGTGGTTTCACCATAGCCGGTGCCCTTGAGCTCGGGGACATAAACGGCCGCCCGGTCGTCCAGGGATCGGATCTTACCGTCCGCCAGCGCGAACCCAACGGCGAGGCTGGTGATCGACTTCGCCATCGACTGGGACACGAGGCGGTGGGCGGCCGTCCGATCGTATTGGTAGTGCTCTGCAACAATCTGGCCGTCCTTCAGGATCAGCAGGCCGGTGATCCTTTGACGGGCGAGGAAATCTCCGATGCCCAGCGTCTGGCCTTGGAAAGCGTACCGAATGACCGGCGGATTTTCGGCCGTCGGCAAGGGAAGCGGGCGTGGCGCCCGCTTCAGCGTTGCGTGCGGGAAGATGCGATCGAGATGGCTGAACGACCCGACGCGGACGCGCTCGTCGAAGAACCACGTTTCCGGCGTTCCGATGGGGTAGCCGGACGACTTGCCGAGCCGTTCTTCATCGGGAGCGGCAGCTGTGGGCGACGAAACGGCAAAGAGGGCGCAACCGACGAGCGTGATGGCAAGTCCGAACCCTCGCCAACCGAGGATCGATCTCGGCTTCGAGTTCACCACGCGACCTCCCTCCCGTTGTCGCTGCCGGCGGAGACCGTCCGTCGCGCCCCCGCGCGGACAGTAGGGCTTGAAGCCTCGGTCTCGGCACCGAATAAGTCAATTCGATCGGCCGCCATGGGGACAAGGCACGGCATGAAACGCACCCTCTATCTCGAGCCGACCGGGCTGGTGCCGGCGCCGCCGGGCGATGCCGGTATCTGGGGTGGCCTGCCGCTGGCCGGTGGCCTGCTCGCCTTCACGGCGGTGGAGACCCAACGCCGCGCACTGTCCGGCGGCCGCGAGCCCGGACGGCGCATCCTGTCCCTCGGCGAGTTTTCCGAGCGGGAATGGGGGCGCGACACGCTGCCGGCCGCCGATCTGTTCGAAGCACTTTGCCGGCCGCGCGCGCGTCTTGCGGGCCTCGCCCTCGATCGCCCGCGCATCATGGGGATCGTCAACCTGACGCCGGACAGCTTTTCCGATGGCGGACGATTGCGGGGTGTCGACGCTGCGGTGGCCCACGCGATGGCGCTGGTCGAGGCAGGGGCCGAAATCCTCGACCTCGGCGCTGAATCGACGCGACCTGGTTCGGATGCCGTGCCGCTTGACGAGGAACTCGCGCGGTTGATGCCGGTGCTCGAAGCCGTGCGCGCGAAGACCGAGGTTCTGATTTCGGTCGATACGCGCAAGGCAGAGGTCATGCGACGGGCGGCGGCCGCCGGTGCCGATATCCTGAACGACGTCTCGGCGCTGACCCATGATCCCGCTGCACTCGCCACGGCGGCTGAAACGGGCCTCCCGGTCATCCTGATGCACGCGCTGGGCGACCCGAAGACGATGCAGGTCAATCCGACCTACGACGACGTCGTGCTCGAGGTGTTCGATTATCTGGAGCGGCGCATCGACGCCTGCCTCGCGGCCGGTATCCCGCGCGAGAAACTCGTCGCCGACCCGGGCATCGGCTTCGGCAAGACGCTCGACCACAACCTCGCGCTGATGGCCGGGTTGTCGATCTTCCACGGTCTAGGCGTCCCGATTCTCCTCGGCGCCTCGCGCAAACGCTTCATCGGTCAAATCACCGGCGTCGAGACGGCGGGCGAGCGCGTGGCAGGTTCGGTCGGCGCCGCACTCGCTGCCGCCGGCAAGGGCGCGCAAATCTTGCGCGTTCACGACGTCCGCGAGACGCGTCAGGCGCTCGATGTGTGGATGGCCTGCCTCGAGGGGAGCGCCTGAGGGCTCAGCGCGCGGCCGCCTTCCGGTCGGCGATACGCTTTTCGACGGCGGCGGCAATACCGTCGCGCAACGCCGCGAGCGGCACGTCCGGCCCCTTCAGCGCGGCTTCGAGGGCGATCTGTTGGGCCCGCGCCATCGCTCTCAGGTCCTCGGCGCTGGCGACGCCACCGAGCCGGAGCAGCAGCCCGTCACGTCCCTCGCGCTGGAACACCGGCACGAGCCCGAAAGAATAAGGGTCGAACTTGGACGCCGCTGCCTGTGGTACTGCGGCGACGTCTAGGTTGGCAGGGGCCACCGCAGCAGAGGTAGGCATCGCCGGCGCCGGCGCCGGGGAACCGGCCGGAACTGCCGTCTGCCGCAAGGCCTTCAGTGGAACGCGCCTCGCGCGCACGCTCGACAGCACACGCGCCAAGCGCGTGGCGAGGCGGGCTGCCAGCGCCCCGTCGACGCCTTCCCCGGCAATGACCTGACGGAGCAGGCGCTCCATCGCCGGGCCGCTGAGCTTGCGCGTAGTGGGCTTCATGCTCGTCCTCAGGCGTAAACCTTGCGGCTCATCTCGTCATAGAGCGAACGCACGGCGCCGATGGCGTCGCCATACTTCTCCGCCATCGTCTGCCGCTCGCCTAGAAAATCGAACGCGTCGGCGAGAGCCTGACTTTGCGGCAGTCGAGTCTCCAGGATCGGATGGTCGAAGCCGATGGTGTCGACGATGATGCTGTCTCGGCCGTTGTCGCGGAAGTAGTTGGCGACGCACACGTAGCGCCGCTCCTCGGGCGGCAGGCGTGCGAAATCCGCCGGCCCGAGGCGCCCCTCGATGAACTGCGCGATGCGGTCGACGGCGAATTGCGAGACGTAGTCTGGACGAAACGGCACGAGCACGCGGCCGGCCATCTTGATTGCCGCTTGTGAAGCCGCCGAAAGGCCCGGCGCACAGTCGAGAATGACGAGGTCGAATTTGGTCTGCAGGCGGCGCAACAGCTGCTCGATTCGCCCGCGCACTTGATCCTGCAGCACCTTCGGACTGCCCGCATGGCGCGACTGGCGGAGAACCAACTCGTTCTGGATGTCCTCGAGCATCAGCGAGCCGCTGAGAATCGAAATGCGAGCCGGCTTGCCGTCCTCTCCGAGCACGTCGCCGACTTCGTGGCAGAGATAGTCTTTCGGATCGGCCGGAAAGCCGTCGAACAGATCGTCGAAGTACTCGCGGATCGTGCGCCCTTGCAGCATGGCATCGCGCCAGCCCTCGCCCCCTTGCAGGATCAACGAGGCGTTGCATTGCGCATCCAGGTCGAGCAATAGCACGCGCTTCTTGCCCCACACGGCATAGGCCTGCGCGAGCATGACGGAAATCGTCGACTTACCGACGCCGCCCTTCCGGTTCGCGACGGCGAGGAAGAATGCCATGGAGGACCTCCGATACGCCCCTGGAGCTATGGGGCGATTCCTGACGCGGAGAAACTGCGGCCCCGGTCAGACGAGCGAATGTGCAGGCAACCGTAAATTTTGATAACAGAGTTTGATCCGGCAGCCCCTGCCTGTCCGCTCGGCATGGGGTATGCATATGGCGACATCGGGACGGCGCCGTGTCCCGCCGCACGGGCCGCACACCAAGACTTCAGGGGGCTTAACCATGACGCGCCGCTATTTCGGGACAGACGGCATTCGGGGCACCGCGAACCGGCACCCGATGACGTCGGAAGTCGCCTTGAAGGTCGGCATGGCGGCAGGCCGCATTTTCCGCAACGGCAGCCATCGCCATCGCGTTGCCATCGGCAAGGATACTCGCCTCTCCGGCTACATGATCGAGAGCGCGCTGATGAGCGGCTTCACGGCCGTCGGTTGCGACGTCTTCTTGCTCGGCCCCATGCCGACGCCCGCCGTCGCCATGCTGACGCGGTCGCTGCGCGCCGACATCGGCGTGATGATTTCCGCGTCCCACAATCCATACGAGGACAACGGCATCAAGCTGTTCGACGCCGACGGCTACAAGCTCTCCGACGACACCGAGAAGCAGATCGAAGAGCTGATCGAGGGGAACGTCAGCGAACTCCTGGCACCGGCCGACCGGATCGGTCGCGCCACCCGGATCGAAAGTGCGCAGGAGCGCTACGTCGAATTCGCCAAGCGCACGCTGCCGCGTAACCTTCGTCTCGACGGCCTGCGCATCGTCATCGATTGCGCCAATGGCGCCGCCTACAAGGTCGCGCCCGAAGCCCTCTGGGAACTTGGAGCCGAGGTCATCAAGATCGGCGTGTCGCCGAACGGGACGAACATCAACTTGAACTGCGGATCGACGGCGCCTCAGGCCCTCATCGATAAGGTGCGCGAGGTCCGCGCCGACATCGGCATCGCGCTCGACGGCGACGCCGATCGCGTCGTCATCGTCGACGAGAAGGGCAACATCGTCGACGGTGACCAGCTCATGGCTGTGATTGCCGAGAGCTGGCTTCGTCGTGGGCGGCTGGCCGCGGGCGGCGTTGTCGCCACCGTGATGTCGAACCTCGGCCTCGAGCGTTACCTCAAGGAGCAGGGCCTTTCGCTTGCACGTACGCCGGTCGGTGACCGCTACGTCGTCGAGCACATGCGCAAGCACGGCTACAATGTCGGCGGCGAGCAGTCGGGCCACATCGTGCTTTCCGACTTCACGACGACCGGCGATGGTCTCATCTCGGCGCTCCAGGTGCTCGCCGTGGCCGTCTCGACGGGACGCCCGGTGAGCGAAGTCTGCAGCCGGTTCGCACCGCTTCCGCAGATCCTGAAGAACGTGCGCTACGCGGGTGGCCGTCCGCTCGACGACCAGAAGGTCCAGCAGGCGATCGATGCCGGGCAGCGCCGGCTCGGCAATCAGGGTCGTCTCGTCATTCGGCCGTCCGGCACCGAACCCGTGATCCGCGTGATGGCCGAAGGCGACGACGAACGCCTCGTGGGTGACGTCGTCGCCGACATCGTGCAGGCCGTGCAGAAGGCCGCCCAGGCGGCCTGAGGCGTCGTCAGACGATCCGACCTAATATCATTCGTTTACTTCTTATATGCTAGTCGTCGTCCGGAGGCAGCCGACCTCCGGACGTTTTTGCGTGTGCCGGCGACGGAACTGCCGCGTGGTTGCCGACCGCTTTCCGGTCCGGCGCGTTCGGTCCAGTCCTGAAAATCTGGAGAGAATGATGCGAGCCGCTTTCCACAGCGCGCTGACGGGCTTGCTATGCCTGATCGTATGTCCGGCGCCCGTCGTCTGGGCCGGCGAAAGCTACATGATCGGCTCGCGCGGGGCGCAGAAGCCCGTCAATTTCGGTGCGCCACCGGAAGTCACATCGCCCTGGTACATGCGAGTCGAAGGCGGCTACGTCGTCAATTCGTCCGGTGACATCCGTTCGGATGGTCCTGCGGGACTGACGCTGCGCTCGTACGCGGACGATACCGACTCCTCCGGTATCTTCACTGTGGGTGCCGGCTATCGCGTCTCTCCCGGCTTCAGACTTGAAGGAACGTTCGATTTTCGCCCGCTGACGAAATCGAAGGCGGGGACTCAGATGAGCGGGAGCAAGAGTTTTTGGCAGGACGGACCGGAGACGACCGTCACCCTGTCTACCGGGCTGCAGGCCACCGTTCCGTCTTATGATGTCAACCACTTCGACGTCCGGCGCGACCACGTCGTGTCGAGCGGGCGGCAGTCGCTGATGCTATTTGGCTACTGGGACATTACGCGAGGAAGCCGCGTGACACCCTACGTCGGCGCAGGCATCGGCGCGAACCTCCTTCTCACGAAGTCAACGTCGACGGATGCCTTCAACTGCGCGGGGTCGTCGAACGTTTACGTTGATCCGGAAACGGGCCAAAGCATCAGAACCGACCTTCCTGTCTGCAAGGCACAGGACTATTCGGAGAAGTCGAACAGGACGGGTGCCGCGATCGGGCTCGCTGCCGCTGCCGCCGCGGGCGTCGGCTTTCAGATCACGCCCTCGGTGACGCTCGACGTCGGCTATCGACTGATGTGGCAAGCGGGGGAGACGACACTGCGATGGGACAGCAAGGATATCTTCCCGAGCTACGCCGTCACCTTCTCCGACCGCCTCGACCACGAGATTCGAACGGGCATCCGCATCGCGTTCGACTGAGCGAGGCGGATTGACACCGCGAGCGCATCCGATTACCCCCGATCGCGGGACACCTCCCCCCAACGGGAGGCAGCTATCTGGAAGGATAGATCGGATGACGACTCTCGCGACACCGGCCCATCGGCCGGCCAATCCTCATTTTTCTTCAGGTCCGTGTGCAAAGCGCCCCGGGTGGTCTCCCGAGGCGCTGAAGAACGCATTCCTTGGACGCTCCCATCGCGCCAAGGACGGCAAGGCCCGTCTCAAACTCGCCATCGACAAGACGAAGGCGCTGCTCGGGGTTCCGGCAGATTATCACTGCGCCATCGTGCCGGCGTCCGACACGGGCGCCTACGAAATGGCCATGTGGACGATGCTCGGCGCGCGCGGCGTCGACGCACTCGCCTGGGAGAGCTTTGGCAAGGGCTGGGTCACGGATGCCGTCAAGCAGTTGAAGCTGAAAGACGTCCGTGTGCTGGAGGCCGACTATGGCCGCCTGCCCGATCTCGCCTCGGTCGATTTCACGCGTGACGTCCTGTTCACGTCGAACGGCACGACGTCGGGCGTGCGCATTCCGAATTACGACTGGATCCCGGCCGACCGGCAGGGCCTCACCTTCGCCGATGCGACATCGGCCGCGTTTGCGCAACCCGTCGACTGGGCGAAGGTCGACGTGCTGACCTTCTCCTGGCAGAAGGTGCTCGGCGGTGAGGCGGCCCACGGCATGCTGATCCTTTCGCCGCGCGCCGTCGCCCGCCTCGAAAGCTACGTCCCCGCCTGGCCGCTGCCCAAGATCTTCCGCATGACCAAGGGCGGCAAGTTCATGGCCGAGATCTTCCAGGGCGAGACGATCAACACGCCCTCCATGCTCTGCGTCGAAGACTATCTCGATGCGCTCGCATGGGCGGAAAAGATCGGTGGTCTTGCTTCGCTGCATGCCCGCGCCGATGCGAACGCCGGCGCGATCCATGCCTGGGTCGACCGCACCCCGTGGATCGCCAACCTCGCGATCGATCCGGCGACGCGCTCGAATACGTCCGTCTGTCTCCGGATCGTCGACCCGGCTGTCACGTCGCTCCCCGGTGATGCGCAGGCAGCGTTCGCCAAGGCGCTGGCCGCCCGGCTCGAAAAGGAAGGCGTGGCGAAGGACATCGGCGCTTACCGTGACGCGCCGCCGGGTCTGCGCATCTGGACGGGATCGACGGTCGAGACGTCCGACGTGGAAGCCTTGCTGCCTTGGCTCGACTGGGCCTTCGCAGCCGAGAAGGCAAAGCTCGCGTCAGCAGCTTAACTCCAGCCCACGAACCGGCGAAGCTCGCGCGCGTCTCGGCGCGCGGCCGCCCAACGCACCACGATTCGAAGAGGCAACCATGGCTGCCAAGCCCAAAGTTCTCATCTCCGACGATCTCTCGCCGGCCGCTGTCGCGATCTTTCGCGAGCGCGGCGTCCACGTCGACGTCAAGACGGGGCTCCCTAAGGAGGAGCTCGAAGCGATCATCGGCCAGTACGACGGTCTCGCCGTCCGGTCCGCGACCAAGGTGACGGAAAAGGTGATCCGCGCTGCGGAGCGGCTGAAAGTCGTCGGCCGCGCCGGCATCGGTGTCGACAACATCGACATCAAGGCCGCCACCGCCAAGGGCATCATCGTGATGAACACGCCCTTCGGCAACTCCATCACGACCGCCGAGCACGCGATCTCTCTGATGCTCGCGTTGGCGCGTCAGATTCCGGCGGCCGACCGCTCGACGCAGGCCGGCAAGTGGGAGAAGTCGAAGTTCATGGGCGTCGAGCTGTTCTCGAAGACACTCGGCGTGATCGGCTGCGGCAACATCGGCTCGATCGTTGCGGACCGCGCCATTGGCCTCAAGATGAAGGTCGTCGCATTCGACCCATTCCTGTCGGAAGAGCGCGCCGTCGAACTCGGTGTCCGCAAAGTCGAACTCGACGAACTTCTGCAGGCGGCAGACTTCATCACGCTCCATACGCCGCTGACGGACAAGACCCGCAACGTGCTGAACGCCGAGACGCTGTCACGGGCCAAGCCCGGCGTTCGCATCGTCAACTGCGCGCGCGGCGGCCTCATCGATGAGACGGCTCTCGCCGCAGCGCTGAAGTCGGGCCACGTGGCGGGTGCGGCACTCGACGTCTTCGAAGTGGAGCCGGCGAAGGAGAACCAGCTCTTCGGCCTGCCGAACGTCATCTGCACGCCCCACCTCGGCGCCTCGACCACGGAAGCGCAGGAGAACGTCGCGCTTCAAATCGCCGAGCAAATGTCGGAGTACCTCCTCAAGGGCGCGATTTCGAATGCCATCAACTTCCCGAGCATCACCGCCGAGGAAGCACCGCGGCTCGCGCCCTTCGTCAAGCTCGCCGAACAGCTCGGATCGTTCGCCGGTCAGCTGACCGAGAGCTCGATCCGCGCGATCCGCATCGAGTACGTGGGCGACGTCGCCAGCATGAAGACGAAGGCGCTGACGGCGGCGGCCCTCGCGGGCGTTCTCCGTCCGCAGTTGTCGGATGCCGTCAACATGGTTTCGGCGCAGACGATGGCGAAGGAACGCGGCATCATCGTCGAGGAGGCAACGCGCGATCGCGACGGTGCGTATGACAGCTACGTGCGGTTGACCGTGAAGTCGGACGCCTACGAGCGCTCCGTCGCCGGAACGGTTTTCAGTGACGGACGCCCGCGCATCGTGCAGATCCGCGACATCAACATGGAGCTCGAACTGACGCCGCACATGATGTTTGTGCGGAACGCCGACAAGCCGGGCTTCATCGGCCGCTTCGGCACGCTGATGGGCGAGGCTGGTGTCAACATCGCGACGCTCAACCTCGGCCGCGACCGGCCCGGCGGCGACGCCATCTGCATCGTGTCGCTCGACGATCGCGTATCGGACGAGATCCTGAAGAAGGTGTCGAGCCTGCCGAACGTCGTACGGGCGAACCGGCTCGAATTCTGACACACGGCTCTGCGCACATCCTCACTGGTCATCCCGGCGCCCTGGCGGATATGCTCCGCCGCGCTGGGTCATCTAGCGAGGTTGGCGGTGATGGGTTCGTCGTGCGTGGCAGTCGGCATGCGTGCCGGCTGCGTTCTGGTGATGATGTCGACGGCGCTCTCGGCAGCGGAGATCGCCGCCACCTCCAAGGTCGATGCCGTCACGGTTTATCCCTCGGGCGCCGAAGTGGTGCGCACCGCGAAGGTGAAAATCGAGCCCGGCGAACACGTCGTCATTCTCTCCGATCTGCCGGCTCAGGCCGTCGGCGCCTCACTGCGGGTCGAAGGGAAGGCCAGTGGTCCACTCGAAATCGGCGCCGTCGATCATCGTCGCTTGTTCGTCACCCGCGATGCCGACGCGGAGACAGCCCGCCGCCAGTTGGAGCTGGAGGCAGAGAAGCTGAGAGACGAGCGGGCACGCCTCGCCGCCGACGCCGACGCGGCCGAAGTCCAGAAGACCTTCGTTCAAAACCTCGCGGGCCTGCCGACGCTCGCCCCGACGCCTGGTGTCACGCCCGGGCCGCAGCCCGATTGGAACGCGCTCTACGCCATGATCGGCAGCCGGCACGCCGAGGCCCAGCAGCGGGCACTGGAGACGCGGACGAAGATTCGCGACCTGGATCGCCGTATCGAAGACGTCACCAAGAAGATCGCCGCGACCGCCCCGCGCCGTCTCGAGCAGACGGAAGTCAAGATCACCGTCGTGGCCGCTGGACGCGTCGATGCCGATCTCCTCGTCCGCTACCAAGTAACGGACGCCGGCTGGCAGCCGCTCTACGAAGCCCGCCTCGAGCCTGGCGCCCGCAATGTCACGCCGAAGCTGAGACTGATCAGACGCGCGACGATCCGCCAGCGGACGGGCGAGCCATGGAACGAGGTCGCGCTCACTTTGTCGACCGCGCGTCCGACTGCCGGGACGGCCGCGCCGGAACTCCGCCCCGTGACGGTCGATGTGCAACTCGATATCCCGCGCCCTGCGCCGCTGCAAAGTGCCGCACCGACGACACGTAGTCGTGCGATGGAGGAGCGCGCTGCCGGCGATGCCGCGAAGGTCGCCGAAGCGCCGCCGCCCCCGGCGCCTATCGTCGAAGCCGCTGCAAATCTTGAAACCAGCACCTTCTCGGCCGCGTTCGCCGTCCGCGACCGCGTCACTCTGGCCGAGACAGGCGAAGGCAAGAATGTGTTCGTCGAGGAGCAGACGGTCGAGCCGACACTCATCAGTCGGGCTGTGCCACGACTCGACCCGAAGGCGTACCTATACGCCCGGATCGTCACGCCGCGCACGGCACCTTATCTCCCGGGACCGATCTCGCTGTTCCGGGATCGGACGTTCACCGGTGTCGGGCGCCTGCCGGCCCTCGCTCCGGGCGAAACGCACGAGCTGGCGTTCGGCGCGGACGATCTCATTCGCATTCGCCACACGGCCAGCGACGAAAAGCGTGCCGAAGGTGGGCTGATCTCGACGACCCGTTCCGACGAGCGAATGTTCAAAATCACTGTACGGAATATGCATGAGCGCCCGATCAGTTACTCGATCCTCGACCAGATCCCCGTGTCGCAGAACCAGGAGATCCGGGTGGACCTGCTCGGTCGTACGGCCCCGTCTCGCCGGGATGTCGACGATCGACGCGGTGTTCTGGCTTGGGAAGATCGTCTAGCGCCGGACGAAGAGCGCATCATCGATTTCGGCTATCGAGTGTCTTGGCCGGCCAACCGCACGATCGTTTACGGGCGATAACCACGAGCGGTGGACGCTCTGTTATGTCGCGTCGGTTGGACAGAACTGCAGAAATAAGGTGCGAATACGGCGTTTTTATCTTTGAGCGGGGTTTCTAACGTCTCGATTTTTACGCTTAATTTGCCAGTCTGCTGAAGAATTCTATTCAAGGTTGCACCTCACCGTACGATCCGCAATCGGAACGAGTGGCAGCCCTTCGGCGGACGGATCGAGCCCAGTGCTCCTGACAGCCGGCCGGCAACGGGGAACATGGGTGGACGGACATGGCTATCAAGATGAGGATTTCGGCGCTGGCCAAGATCGCGGGTATCGCGGTCGTAACCGGTTTCATTGCGGTCGTGGCCGCTGGGCAGCTGGGCCTGCATAAACTGAAGGTGGGTGGGGCGCTCTACGACGACATCATACTGGGCAATGAACTGGTGGCGGACATCCTGCCGCCGCCGGCGTACATCATCGAGTCCTACCTAGAGGCAACCCTTGCGCTCAACGATCCGAAGGCGGTCGCCCAGCACAAGGAGCGGATCGCGCAACTGCGCAAAGACTATGAGACCCGCCATGACTATTGGCTGAAGAAGGATCTCGGCGCCGAATTGAACAGCGCCATGACGAAGGGCTCCTATGAGCCTGCGATGCGCTTCTACTCGCTGGTCGACAGCAAGTTCATCCCGGCTATCGAGCGCGGCGACCTCGAAGCGGCACGCCGTGTGTACGCTGAAATGACGGACGCCTATGGCGCTCATCGTCAAGTCATCGATAAGGCCGTCGAACTCACCGGTCAGCGCAACAAAGCGGTCGAGCAGATGGCCGACCGGCAGGGCTGGATTTTCGCCGCCATCGTCTGGGCGATGTCGATCGTCGGTATTCTGATCGCCGCCGGCTGCGCCTTCGGCGTGCTCTACGGCATCATGCGCCCCGTGAATGCCATCAACGCGGTCATGCAGCGGCTTGCGACCGGCGACCTCGACGTCGCCATCGCCGGGACCGATCGTCACGACGAACTCGGCGAGATGGCCCGCTCGGTCGACGTGTTCCTGCAAAGCGGGAAAGAGCGCCGGCGCCTCGAAAACGAGATGCGCGAGACGCGCGACAAGGAGATCCGCCGCCAGAAGCATCTCGAGGGCGAAGTCCAGAAGTTCCGCCAGCTGGTCGCGACTGTGATCGAAACGCTCAATCGCGAAAGCACCTCCATGCGGTCGGCCGCCCATACGCTGACCGAGGTGTCTCAGCAGACGGCCAATGAGGCAGGCTCGGCATCGCGGGCCGCCTCGGGCGCTGCCTATAGCTCGCAGGCGGTCGCCGCGGCGACCGAGGAACTCGGAGCCTCCATCAAGGAGATCTCCGAGCAGGCCCACCGGACCTCCGCGATCGTCGCTGAGGCCACCCAGGCCGCGAACCAGACCGACCGTGACGTCGCGAGCCTTGCAGAAGCGGCCCAGACCATCGGTTCAATCGTCGAGACCATCCGGGCCGTTGCCGAGCAGACCAACTTGCTCGCATTGAACGCGACCATCGAGGCGGCCCGCGCCGGCGAGGCCGGTAAGGGCTTCGCGGTCGTCGCCGCCGAGGTGAAGACGCTCGCCGCCCAGACTGCCAAGGCGACCGAGCAGATCGCCGGCCAGATCGCGGCTGTCCAGGGCTCGACGAAAACCGCCGTCGAATCCCTCAAGGGCATCGCCAGCAAGGTCGAGGAGATCAACGGCCTGACCGGCGCCATCGCAGCGGCCGTCGAAGAGCAGGATGCGGCGACCCGCGAGATCGCGACCAACGTGACCCGTGCCGCCGATGAATCGAAGCAGGCAGCCGACAACGCCAATGGCGTGACATCGGCCGCCGGCCGGACCAAGAGCGAAGCTCAGGGTCTTTCCGCCGCTTCCGATCAGCTCGCCATGGCGACCAAGGACATCTCGAACGCCGTCAACGGCTTCCTGACATCTATCGCGGCCGATCTCGATGATCGTCGCAAGACGTCCCGTCGCCAGATCGACTGGGCGATCGTGATCACCCGCAACGGCCGCCGCTACGAAGTTCGCGCCTATGACGCGAGCACGCAGGGCATCCGGGTCGACAGCGTAGATGGTATCCACAAGGGCGACCGCGTCAGCGTCGACGTCGGCGCCGGTCCGATCCCCTCTCAGGTGATCTGGACCAAGGACAATGTCCTCGGCCTCCGCTTCGATACCCCGCTCGCCGCGCTGCCGGAGCACGGCATCCGCCCCAGTCAGGCGGTCGCGGCCTGACGCCACACCGAGACGGGCGGCCCGGCGAAAGACGGTCCGCCCGACGCCGCCCGGCCCGCTTCTGATGGAAAAACCGGCAACTTTGCTGGATCATCCGACGCCGACTTTGCTATAAGTGTGCACGGCCCCGGCATTGTCCGGGGCCGTTTCGCGTCGTGCGGCCGGTGCCGCCGGCGGGCGTCCAAAAGGCAAGACAATGGCGAATGTGGTCGTGGTCGGCGCCCAGTGGGGCGACGAGGGCAAAGGCAAGATCGTCGACTGGCTGTCGGAGCGAGCCGATATCGTCGTCCGCTTCCAGGGGGGGCACAACGCCGGCCACACGCTGGTAATCGGCGGTACGACCTACAAGCTGTCGCTGCTCCCGTCTGGCGTCGTTCGAACGGGCAAACTCGCGGTCATTGGCAACGGGGTCGTTATCGACCCGTGGGCGCTCGTCCAGGAGATCGCCCGCCTGCAGCAGCAGGGCGTGAAGATCACGCGCGAGAACCTTCGCGTCGCCGAGAACGCGACGCTGATCCTACCGCTCCATCGCGAACTCGATCAGCTGCGTGAGAACGCGGCCGGCGACGGCAAGATCGGCACGACCGGCCGCGGCATCGGCCCTGCCTACGAGGACAAGGTCGGCCGCCGCGCCATCCGCGTGCAGGACTTAAAGAATCTCGGCACGCTCGGCCCCAAGGTCGACCGCATCCTCGTCCATCACAACGCGCTGCGCCGTGGCCTCGGGCAGCCCGAGATCGATCGCGCACAGCTTATCGCCGACCTGACGGAGATCGCGCCGCAGATCCTGCCCTATATGGACGTCACCTGGGACGTACTCGACCGCGCCCGCCGCGACGGCAGGCGCATCCTGTTCGAGGGCGCGCAGGGGGCGCTGCTCGACGTCGACCACGGCACCTATCCGTTCGTCACATCGTCGAACACCGTCGCCGCCCAGGCCGCGACGGGCTCCGGCATGGGGCCGGGTGCAATCGGCTACGTGCTCGGCATCGCCAAGGCCTACACGACCCGCGTAGGATCCGGTCCGTTCCCGACTGAGCTCAACGACGAAGTCGGCCGTCGCATCGGCGAGCGTGGGCATGAGTTCGGCACTGTGACCGGCCGCGCCCGCCGTTGTGGCTGGTTCGACGCGTGCCTCGTTCGCCAGACGATCAAGGTCAACGGGATCGACGGGATCGCGCTGACCAAGCTTGATGTTCTCGATGGCTTCCCGGAGATCAAGGTCTGTACCGGCTACACGCTCGACGGCGAGCGCATCAACAGGCTGCCGGCCGGGCACAACGCGCAGGCGCGCGTAAAGCCGATCTACGAGATCTTCCAGGGCTGGACCCAGTCGACGCGCGGGGCGCGCTCGTGGGCCGATCTGCCGGCGCAAGCGGTCAAGTACGTGAAGACGATCGAAGAGCTGATCGAGTGTCCGGTGACGCTGCTCTCCACCAGCCCCGAACGGGAAGACACCATCTTGATGCGAGACCCGTTTGAGGATTGACCGTTGCGGTCGTCGGCCACACCGGCGACAACGGAACATGGCTTGAGGCGGCGACGTTGGTCCATCTCCAGCAAGAGGGGATCAATGATCATGCCGGATCAATCGACTGAACAGCGAGAGCAGGGCCGCGGCCCGCAGAGCGCTCAACAATCAGTATACGGAAATAATCAGAGCAAGGGGCAGCAGAGCCAACAGGGACAGCAGGGTCGCCCGGGAAACGGGGGACACGAAGTTTCGGGCATTCAGAACAGTCCCGAAGACCTGAAGCGAGGCGCTCGCAATGCCGAAGCGGAGGAAAGGGCGAAGGCTGCGCGCGAGATGGCCGAACAGTTTGCCGACCGCTCGCGTGAGCAGATCGACCGCTATGAACATGCCTTCGGCGAGTTCTGGCGCGTTGCAGAAAGCGATGGCTTCATGCCGTTTGCGCGGGGTGTCGCCCGGGCCAACATGGAACTTGCCGGCCTGGCCAGCCGACGTGCGAAAGCCTACGCCGACTTTCCGGTCCAGCTGACCCGCTGCCAGACGCCGAACGATATGCTGAACCGGCAGATGAAATTCTTCAGCGAGCTGATCAGCGACTATCAGGAGACGCTCGGCCGCGTCACGCGGACGTGGGTCGAGGCGTCATCGCCGCAGAACTTGATGCGGGACGGTGGCCAGATCATGGGCCACTTGGGCGAAGGTGCTCACGGGGCCGGCCACATGGCTGAGCATGCGGGCGAACGCATGCAACATCAAAGCTCGCAGCATCAGGGTTCGCAGCCTCAGCAGCAACAGCAGCGCGGCGAGAACCGATGATCAGGTCGTCCGCGAGCGGCGCTCGGTCATGAGCACGTAGAGACCCGCTCCGACGATCACGGCGATGCCGGCCCACGTCCAGAGGGCCGGCATTTCTCCCCAAATCAGCCAGCCGTTGAGCACGCTCCAGACGATCGCGGTATACTCGAACGGCGCAACGACCGGCGGCGACGCGATACGGTAGGCCTGCGCGAGGAGCATAGAGCCGGCGCAAGCGACGGCACCACACAGCACCATCAGACCGAAGTCGACGGCCGTCGGCATCGTCCAGGCGCGGAACAGGAACTCGAGCGAGGGATGCGCTTGATGGGCGAACATCCCGTTGCCGAACGCGAGGCCCGCCGCCAGCCCGCCGACCAGAAATGCCGTGTTGGCATGAAACGAAAAGGTCAGCGCATTCGCCGTTCCGGCGTACCGCCGGGCAATCATTTGCGATCCGGCGTAGAACAGCGCCGCGAGCACCGGCAGGATCGCCGCCGGATCGAACACCGAGGACCCCGGCCGCATGATCAGCAACGTGCCGGCGAAGCCCGCGGCGACGGCCGCCCATCGGGTGGCATCGACGGGCTCACGCAGCGTCAGCACTGTCAGGATCATGATGAATAGAGGCGCCGTGAAATAGAGCGCGATCGATGTGGCGAGCGGAAGCGACGCAAGCGCGAGATAGTAACAGGTGAAGGCGATGAACATCACGCCACCACGGATCAGCATGACGCCGGCCGAGCCTTGCCGAAGTTGCCCGATGCCACCCGAAAAGTGGGCGAGCACGAGGAACATGGGTAGCGCCGCGATACTCCGTGTGGCGAGCACTTGGTGCACGGGGTAGGACCCCGCGAGTAGCTTCACGACCAGATCCTGGATCGAGAAGACCGCGAGGCCGACGACGACCGCGACGATTCCCTTGAATGTCTCGCTTCGAACTGCGCCGGCCATCAGCCCTCCGAACCGAAGTCGGCGGCGACGAGGCCGCGCGACGTCGCCAGAGCGCCGGGCGTCGTCTCTACCGCGAGCAGCCGGTCCGGATCGACAGGTCCCGGCAAGGTGATCTGCCCGCGGGGGACCCGGACGAAGCCGAAGCGGCTGTAATAGCTCTCGTTGCCGACGAGGAGAACGAGCGAGCGCCCCGCCGCACGGGCGGCTTCCACCCCGCGCGCGACGAGGGCTTTACCGTAGCCTTGACCCGCATACGCTTGCGCGACGGCCAGTGGGCCGAGAAGCAGGGCGCCGGGAACACCCCCGATGTTGATGGGCGTGAAGCGCACCGCCGCGATCAGTTCGCCGCCGAGGAACGAGACCAGGCAGAACGGCGAAATCGGCGGCATGCCTTCCCGGATGCGGTAGGCCGTACGCGCGTAGGCGCCCGGTCCGAACGTCATGTCGTGAAGGGCGGCGATGGCGCTCAAGTCGTCGCGCGTCGCAGGCCGAACGAAGGCTTCAGGTGGCATGGCAGTCTCCGAGTGCGTCGGAACGGTCCGCGGGTGGTGCGGGCGATCCGCCGGCCGTTGCGGCGGCGGATGGGCTGTTCACGGACGTCGTCGGAAAGCTGCCAATGTCGGAAACTCCGGAAAACGTGGTCCCTCTAGCATGGGCAGGGGCAGGGGTCCACACGTCACCAGTGAGGGCTCGGTGCCGCGCCGTCGAGCACCTCGGCCAGCCGCCGCCGGACGGGACCGATGGTTCCCTCTGGCAGCGTGTTTCGGGCGAAGAACTGGGCCGCCGCGATCTCTTGTGTCGCTCTGAAGGGCCTCTGGACGAAACTGCGGATAACGAACAACGAGACGTGGTCGGAAGGGAAAGCCCTGAAGTTCGCGTAGATGCCGAACAACGCCGGCGGGCTCGTGATCTCGACGGCCGCCTCTTCGATGAGTTCGCGCGCGAGTGCGCTTTCGACGGTCTCGTTGCGCTCGACTCCTCCTCCGGGGAAGTGCCAGCCGGGCCGATAGGTGTGCTGGATCAGCAGAATGCGTCCGTCCGGATCGATCACCAGACCTTGCGCGCCGAGCGTCAGACCCCGCGAGAACCGCCAGTAGGACTGGAAGCCGCGGGTAACGACGCGCTCGGTCAGTCGGCGCATGCGGGCCTTGCGCGCGGTGTGGTCGTCGGTCACGGCTGGCACCGTCGCGCGGGCGTCCGTGCTAGAGCGGCAGGATCGACCTCGGAGGACCCTCGATGGGCGCCTATGTGATTGCGCATGTCTCGGATCTTCATCTGGGTCCCATCCCGCCGTTCCTGCTGCGCGATTGGAACGTGAAGCGCGGCCTCGGCATGCTGAACTGGCACCGCAAACGCAAACGCCTTCATTCCAGCGACGCCTGGGCCATGGTGCTGGCCGACATGCGCGCGAGCCAGCCCGATCACATCGCGCTGACCGGCGATCTCGTCAACGTCGGACTGCCGGCCGAGCACGAGGCGGCGGCCCGCTGGCTGGCCGATCTCGGCGGACCGGGGGAGGTGACGGTCGTGCCCGGCAATCACGACATCTATACGGAATTGCGGGACGATCCGGGCATCGAGCGTTGGCGTTCGTACATGCAGAACGACGACGGCAGCCAAGGTCCTGTCGGTGGTTTCCCGGTGCTTCGCCGTCGCGGCCCCGTGGCGATCGTGGCGATGAATTCAGCCCGTCCAACCCGACCCTTCGATGCCTCTGGGCGTTGTGGCGACCGCCAGATCGCCGCCGCAGCGGACATTCTCAGGGCCGTCGGCGCGGAAGGGCTCTTCAGGTGCCTTCTCATCCACCATCCGCCCTTGCCCGGACAAGCGCGGCGCAACCGAGAGTTGCGGGACGCCGCGGCCTTGCGGGCGATGCTGGAAGCGACCGGCGTCGAACTCGTCCTGCATGGCCACAACCACGTCGACATGGTGGCCGAGTTCACGAGCGTGCATGGTCCAGCGGTCGTGTCGGGGATTGCCTCGGGCAGCACGGCGGCCGGAGGGCCCGATCTGCCGGCCCGCTATGCGCTGCATGCTGTCCATCGCTCGCCGACCGGCTGGCAGCTCGAATCGACCCTGAAAGGTCTCGACGGTTCGGGTGCCATTGTCGACCTCGGCCGGACGTTGCGCGATCTGCCCAGGGGTTGAGATTTTCTCAACTCGGCGCCGCGCAAATCTCGCGTGAGGTCGCAGGGGCCATCGATTAAGGTGCCGGGCAAGTAGATCCCTTCCCCCCGAGGTCTCGATGTCGACGTCTGTCTCGGCCGAAAGCCGGCCGATGCCCTTGTGGGCCATCATTCTTGCTTGCGCCTCGGTGGCGGGCATTGCCATGGGTCTGCGCCAGGTCCTCGGCCTCTACCTGAAGCCGGTCACCACCGAACTCGGAATCGGTCGCGAGACCTTCGGTCTGGCCATGGCGATCGCCAACATCACGTGGGGCATCGCGGCCCCGTTCGCGGGGGCCGTGTCCGACAAGGTCGGCAGCGGCCGCGTCGTCGTCTTCGGTGCCCTGGCAACGGCGGCCGGCCTCTACGTCATGTACATCGCGACGACGGACATCCACCTCTACCTGTCCGGATTGCTCATGGGCCTCGGCGTTGCCGGCTCGGGCGTCAACGCGCTCGTGGGCGCGGTCGGCCGCATGGCCCCGCCGCAGCAGCGCGCCGCCGCCATTGCGCGCCTCGGCATGGGCAGCGGCATCGGTGTCTTCCTTGCGCTCCCCTACACCCATCTCCTGATGGAGCACTTTGGCTGGCACACGAGCCTGCTCATTCTCTCGTTCACCGCCCTGCTCATGCTGCCGCTCGCCTGGCCGATCAGCGGCGCGCCGGCACAAGTCGCCTCAACCAGCAAGCCGCAGACGCTCAAGGAAGCCCTCGCCGAGGCCTTCGCGCATCCCAGCTTCTGGCTGCTGAACGCTGGTTTCTTCGTTTGCGGCTTCCACGTCGTCTTCTACGGCATCCATCTGCCGGCCTACGTCGCCGACAAGGGTTTCGACCCGAGCGTCGCGGTGACGTCGCTGACGCTCGTCGGCGTTTTCAACCTGATCGGCACCTATCTCGCGGGCATCTGGGGCAAGCACCTGCCGAAGCGGTACGGCCTGAGCCTCATCTACGCCGGGCGCGCAGTCGTCTTCCTCTGCTTCCTGTACCTGCCGATCACGCCGACAACCGTCATCGTGCTTTCGGCGGCCCTTGGCCTCCTTTGGCTGTCGACTGTGCCGCTGACATCGAGCCTGGTCGCGACCTTCTATGGGCCGGTCTGGATGACCATGCTGTATGGCATCGTCTTCTTCTGGCATCAGGTCGGATCGTTCTTCGGCGTCTGGATGGCGGGCCTCCTGTTCGACATGACCAAATCGTATGATGCGATGTGGTGGATCTCGGTCGGCCTCGGCGTATTCGCAGCCATCGTCCACTGGCCGATTCGCGAGCGCCCGGTGCCCCGCCTGGCCGCGGCGTCTGCCGCCTAAGCATCGGCCCCGGCAGGCCTTGGGTCCTGCCGGGTGATGCTGTAGATTGAAGCGATGAACATTGCCGCCGCCCAGTCACAACGCTCGCCAGCCTGGCCGCTCCGCGTGGCCGGTTGGGGCGCGCTCGGGCTCGCCCTAGCCGGCGCTGTCTACCTCTACGCGGTCCGCGGCACCGCCCTGTTGCTCGACCTCGCGAGCGGCGTCGCCGGCATCCTCTGTCTCTGACGGACCCTAGGGCCGGAAAATCTCCAGCCGATCACAGCCGTCGCCTTGGAATCTGCCCATGGCGCCGCTACTTCGCGTGCGGGATCTGGGATTCGGCTGGAGGAGCTATGCAAGGGGGTTCGACCGCGGCGGGCGGGCCAGCGGGGCTGCGCGCGCGGCTTTCCAAGTTGATCGCCCATCCGTACTTCGAGCGGACGGTGATCTCCGTAATCGTGCTGAACGCCATCACGCTCGGCCTTGAGACGTCGGACAGCATCATGCAATCGTGGGGCGGCATTTTGTATGTCGCCGACCGGGTGATGCTGGCGTTCTTCGTCGCGGAGCTGACGGTCCGCATTTTTGTGGCTGGCCCACGCTTCTTCCGCGACCCCTGGAACCTCTTCGATACGGTGATCGTCGCGATCGCGCTCGTCCCGGCGACCGGCAACCTCTCGATCCTGCGGGCGCTCCGGATCTTGCGTGTTCTCAGGCTGATCACAGTCATTCCCTCGGTGAAGCGCGTCGTCGGCAGCCTCCTCGGCGCCATCCCGAGCATGAGCTCAATCATCATCCTGCTGCTGCTGATCAACTACGTGTTCGCCGTCATGGCGACGAAGCTGTTCGGCGATCGCTTCGAGGAGAACTTCGGCACGCTCGGCGCCTCGTTCTTCACCTTCTTCCAGATCATGACGCTGGAGGGCTGGTCGGGCGACGTCGTGCGCCCAGTCATGGAGGTCTACCCCTGGGCCTGGGCCTTCTTCGTGCCGTATATCGTGATTGCCACATTCATGGTGTTGAACCTCTTCATCGGTATCGTGGTCGACGCCATGCAGCAGCAAAGCCTCGAGGAAGAGCGGGAACACCAGGGGGCCCGACAAGTCGATGCCGAGCGCCTGCTTGCCGAGGTCGCCGCGTTGCGGGCTGAATTGCGACTGATCTCGGCCGGTCGTCCGTTACCACCTTTGGAGTCCCTCGCTGTGGACGAAAGGAAGACTTAGCGTGTCACGTCATGGCCGGGCTGAGAGTAGCCCGTTCGCGCCGTCGCGGCGCGCCCTGCTGGCTGGTTTGGCTGGCACGCTTCTGCCGGCCGCGACCCAGGCCCTGGCGCAGGGCGGTGCCGTGCTGCCGCAAACCGGAGCTGGCGCTGGCGCCTTGGACGTCGCGCCTCGTGTGCCCTGGCTGCCGATCGATCCCGCTGCCACGCTGACCCGGATCGGCTTCGGCTCCTGCCTCGACCAGAAGCACCCGCAGCCGATCTGGAAGTCCGTGATCGCGTCTGCGCCCGAACTCTTCATCATGCTCGGCGACAACGTCTACGGCGACGTCAAGTCGGAGGCGATGGCCGAGCTGATCGAGGCTTACCGAAAGCAGGGCGAGCACCCGGAGTTCGCGGCGGCGCGGGCCGCATTTCCGTTCCTGGCCACGTGGGACGACCACGACTACGGCCTGAACGACGCCGGTGGGGCTTTCCCGCATCGGGACAAGGCCGCTCAGCTGTTCCGTTCCTTCTGGGCGCGCGGCAACGTTCAGCCCGACGGCGGCATCTATGACAGCGTCACGATCGGACCGGACGGTCGAAGAGTGCAGGTCATCCTGCTCGACACTCGCTCGTTCCGCTCTGACTTCCGCCGCAAAGGCGAGGATTTCCCCTACTGGGGCCGCTACGCACCCGATCCCTCCCCCGGCAAGACGATCCTGGGCGATCGCCAGTGGCGCTGGCTCGAGGGCGAACTGCGCAAGCCCGCGGAGATCCGCCTCCTGTGCTCCAGCATCCAGGTGCTTGCCGAAGGCCACGGGTTCGAGCGCTGGGGCAACCTTCCGGCCGAGCGCAAGCGCCTGCTCGATCTGCTCGCGAACACTGGAGCCAACGGCGTCGTCATCCTCTCGGGTGATCGCCACGCCGGCGCGATGTACGCGCTCGAGCGGTCTCCCCACTACCCGCTGGTGGAGTTGACCGCGAGTTCACTCAATCGGTCCTACGGCCCTTCCAAGGACGAGCGCATCGCACCCTTGGCGAGCGGCATCTATCACCCCGAAAACTTCGGTCTGCTCGTGCTCGACTGGGAGAAAGGCACCGTATCCGTCGAGTTGCACGGCATGGACGGCGTCATCGTCACCAGCCGGACCATGACCACGGCCGAACTGGCGACGAAGCGCTGAGCCGATCGATCAGCCGCCCTGCGGCTGGACGTTGGCCGCCTTGGCGACGGCAGACCACCGGCCAATCTCCGCCTGCTGATAAGTCTTGAAGTCCGCCGGTCCGCGCACGTTGACGGCAATGCCCTGCTGGATCGCGCGATCGCGCACGGCGGGCTTCGCGAGCGCCGCCATCACCGCCGTGCTGAGGCGGGCCATCACTGGTTCCGGTGTCTTGGCTGGAGCGAACAGCGCGAGCCAGCTGTCGGCCTCGCCATCCGTGACGCCCTGCTCGCGCAGTAAAGGAACGTCCGGGAGCTGCGGCGCCCGCTGCAGCGAGGCGACAGCAAGCCCCTTCATCATGTTGCCCTGCAGAAGGCCGAGGACCGACGGCAGCGTCGCGAAGGCGAGATCGATGCGGTCAGCGGCGATTTCCTGCGCCATCGGAGCGGCACCCCGAAACGGGACGTGCTGCATGTCCGTGCCAGTCCGCGTCTTGAAGAGCTCCATGGCGAGATGCGAACCTGATCCGAGACCGGTCGATCCGTAATTGAGTTTGCCGGGATCCTTCTTTGCTACGGCGATGAGGTCGGCGACCGTCGACACGCCGAGGCCGTTGCGCACCACCAGGACGTGCTGCAGATCGGCGAGCCCGGCGATCGGCTGGAAATCCGTCAGCGGATCATAACCCGGTTCCTTCAGCAGGAAGGCATTGGTCGCGTGCGTCTGGTTGTTGCCGAGCACGATCGTGTAGCCGTCCGCCTCCGCGCGTGCGACTTCGCGCGTGCCGACCGCCCCCGAGGCACCGGGCCGGTTCTCGATCAGCACTGTCTGTCCGAACGTCGCCTGCAGATCTTCCCCGACGATGCGGGCGAGTGCGTCCGTCGGGCCCCCCGGCGGGTAGGGGACGACCATCCGCACGAGGCGGTTCGGGTAGGCGTCCTGCGCGACGGCGCGGCCCCCGACCAGTGACGCCGCCACCGCGCTCGCGGCGAGCGATAGAGCGGTGCGGCGTGTCATCCATGCGGTCATGTCAGTCCTCCCGTCGACTTTTGGCGTTGGCTGGCGCGCCGATGTGAGTACCATGCGCCGCGCTTCAACAGAAACTGGACATCGGCCCGGCCGGTCGTCCTCCCATCCCAGGTGAGATCTTGCTCTGGATCGTGAAGCTCACGGTCACGCCTCTGCTCGTCGGTCTCGTCAGTCTCGCGGCGCGGCGCTGGGGGCCGACCGTCGGCGGGCTGCTCCTCGCGCTGCCCTGGATGACGGGGCCCATCCTTTTCTTCATGGCGCTCGACCGCGGCCCGGTGTTTGCGCGGGAGATGGCGGTCGGCGTCGAACTCGGCGCTGCGGCCATCGGAGCCTGGTCACTTGCATACGCGGCCCTTGCACGGCGCGCGGCCTGGCCGATCTGCCTCGCGGCGGCGGTCGCGGCGTACTTCGGCGCCGGCAGCCTGCTCGGACGCGTGGATGTCGGCCTCGGCCAAGCCGCGCTGCTGGCCTACGCCTGCCTCATCGCGAGTTTCGTGGCCATTCCCAGACCGCCCGAGCCCGATGTTCTCCGCGTGCTCCCCTGGTGGGATATTCCCGTCCGCATGGCGGCGACGGCAACGCTCGTGGCCGTCATCACGTTGACCAGCGGCGTACTCGGCCCGCAGTATTCCGGCATCGCCGCGACCTATCCCGTCATTGCCACGGTGATGACCGCCTTCACCCACAGCGGCTGGGGCGCCCCGGCCGCCATCCGGCTCCTGCGCGCGATGCTGCTCTCGCTCATCAGCTTCACGACGTTCTTCTACGTCGTCGGAGCGACGATCGAGACGTGGGGCGCGGTGGTTTCGTTCGCGGCGGCGGTCGTCACGGCGCTTTCCACGAGCGCCGTCATGATCGCTCTCACACGGCGCCAGATCTTCAAGACTTGAGCCGAGCCTAGAGACGGCCCCCGAGAAGCACGATGCCGCCAAACACGATCCCCGCTGAGACGCAGAGCACGACCAGCGCGCGCAACAGAGGCCGCTCGACGATCTGCGCTTCCGTACCGTCTTCGTAATCCGAGACGGGCTTCACGCCTGTCACCATTGCGGCAACGAGCGGCTCGCGCTTGACCGCGCCGTAGAGCACGTTCGCCGTAACGTGGATGCCGACGAGCGGCAGGATCACCCAGTAGAAGACCCAGAGGTGCCACTTGGAGAGCTGCTGCCATAGGGCTTCGGGAACGGTCCGGTAGAGAGGCCCCGCCGTGATGTCGTTGTGCTCGACCGTATAGAGACCGAGAACGCCTTGCGCCGTCACGGCCATCAGCAAGCCGATGATCATCCAGGCGCCGAGTGGATTGTGCCCGAGAAAGCGACGGTCCCGACCGCGGGTCATGTCGGCCAGATAGCCGGCCGCCGTCCACGGCCACGAGAGGAACGACGAAAATCGCGAGGTCGAAGAGCCCGCGATCCCCCAGAGGACCCGAAAGACGATCAGCACCAGGATCGCGTAACCGTTCCAGCGGTGCCACCGCAGGGTGTAATCACCCACCGCTTCCGCGAAGCGAAAGCTGACCCACGCCGAAATCAGCAGGGTCACCAGCGTCCAATGAAAAAGGCGCGTGGGAAGGTCCCACGCGCGCACCATTCCTGCCCGAGCGAGCGTTCCCATGCGCCCGTCTCAGTTCGGCTTCCGATATTCCTTGTGGCAGCCACCGCAGTTGCTCACCACTTTCGGCCATTCGGTCTTGAACGACGCCTCGTCCTTGATGGCGCCCTCGGCGGCCTTCGCATCGGCTGCCAGCTTGTCGAAGCGCGCGGTGAGGTCGGCACGCTTTTCGAAGGCGACCGGAAGAACGTTCGTGTCGCCTGTCTTGGAGTCATCCGGGAACAGTGACTTCAGCTTTCCAGACTCGTCCTGGAAGGCCTTGAGTGCGGTCTGCACCGCGGGCAGTGCGAACGGCGCATCGCCCTTGATCATGGCGCCCGGAGCCTTGGCCGCACCGGCCATGGCTTTGAAGGCTTCCTTGCGCTGGCCGATAGCGGCGCTCTGCGCGTACACCGCCGTCGCACTGACGGCGATGGCAGCGAGAATGGCAACAGTACGGAGCATGTAACCTTCCCTAATCAGTCCGGCCAGCGGCGCTGGGCGGCAGTTTCCCTTCCCGAGCGGGTCTTGAGGCAAATCATTGCGGGCGCCCGGGTGTCAACGGACGAAGGTCCCCGCTCACGGACCTGTGACCCGGACCGAAGGCCCGGAAGTGTCCTGATTAGCCGAGCAGGATCAAGCGGCTGGCCCGCGCCCCTCAGGTGAATGGCCTCTGTGTAAACGCACTGTTCGCCAGAGATTGACAATGCACGCGCGACAGGACGGCCCAGTTACAACCGCTTAGCCACTTCCTCGAGCATGACCTCGGTGGCGCCGCCACCGATCGCTTGCACGCGTGCGTCCCTCGACATTCGCTCCACGGCAGTCTCGCGCATGTAGCCCATGCCGCCATGAAACTGAACGCAATCGTAGAGCACGCGATTGACGAGAGTCCCGCATAGCGCCTTGAGCATCGAGACTTCGCGCACGACCTGGTCACCGTTGGCGTCACGCCATGCTGTATTGTAGACGAACGCGCGTGCCGCCTCGACCTCGGCCATCCGTTCCGCGAGGCGATGACGGATCACCTGCTTGTCCCACAGCGGCGCACCGAACGCCGATCGTGTCTTCACCCAGTCGAGCGTCAATTCGATCGCCCGGCTGGCTTCGCCCACTGCCTGTGCCGCCAGCACGATGCGCTCGTTCTGCAGATTGCGGACGAGCGCGTAGAAGCCTTGCCCCTCGGCACCGATGCGGTTCTCCTCGGGGATGAAGCAGCCTTCGAAGACGAGTTCCGCCGTGTCGCTCGATCGCCAGCCGGTCTTGTCCAGAACGCGCGCGACGCGGAACCCCGGCGTGCCTTTCTCGACCGCGAACATGGTCATGCGGCGATGACGCCCGCCTTCGCCGTCGGCCATCTTGGCCGCGACGAAGACGAGGTCACCATGCGCGCCATTGGTGATGAAGGTCTTCGCCCCGTTGATGATGTAACCGCCCGCAACGCGCCGGGCCGTCGTGCGCATGCTCGCGAGATCGGATCCGGCATCTGGCTCGGTCATGGCGACGGCCGTGATGCACCGGCCTGCAACGATGTCGGGCATCCACCGTGCCAGCTGTTCCGGTGTCCCGCCATGGAAGAGATGCGGCGACGCCATGTCCGTGTGAACGAGCACGGTGACCGCGAAGCCGCCGAACGTCGATCGGCCCATCTCCTCGGCGAGCACGACGTTCGCAAGTGTATCGAGACCCGAGCCGCCATGCTCCGGCGCGTAGCGCATGCCGAGCAGGCCGAGCGCCCCCATCTCCTGAAGGATGGGGCGGGGAACCATGCCGTCTTCTTCCCACTGTGCCGCCTGGGGCAGCACGCGATCCTCGACGAAGCGGCGGATGGTGGTCCGCAGCATCTCGTGGATGTCGGTGAAGTAAGGCCAGGCGGACTGGCGTCGGTCGAGCATGCGCGCCTCGTTCATCGGAGGAACGCGTAGCGTGGCACCGAGTGCCGGTCCGGGCAACACAACGCGCACCGGTTGATCGGCTGCCAGCGTTCACGCACTGTGCAATCTGCGACTCGGGGCGGAGAACGACATGACCAGCGTGCTTTGGAACGAGCTACCGGCGCGGGCCTTGAACGACCTCGCAGCCCGCGATGCGATCGTGCTTCTGCCGGTCGCTTCGACCGAGCAGCACGGGCCGCACATGGCGACCGGCGTCGACGCCGTTCTTTGCTGGGAAGTGTGCCGCCGGACCGCCGAAATTGTCTCCGCCAAACGAGCGATCGTCGTCGCGCCGACCGTCTGGATGGGCCTTGCCGAACATCACGTGCCGTTCGGCGGCACGTTCACGCTGTCGGTTGCCACCTGGCACGCGCTGCTGCGAGATCTCTGCAACTCGATCCTGCGCGCGGGCTTCAAGAAGATCCTGATCGTCAACGGCCACGGCGGCAACATGGCCGCCCTCAACGCCCTGACCGTCGAGCTGACGCGCGAGCTCGAAGCTCAGATTGCCACGACGAGCTACTGGACGCTGGCCCACGAGACGGGCGCCTTCGAGGCGATCCTCCAGGATCAGAAGGGCGTGCAACACGCCTGCGAGGCGGAGACCTCGATGATGCTGGCTGCCGCGCCCGACCTCGTGATCGGCTCCGAACTGGCGAAGGCGGTCGGTCCGCAGTCGTCGATGGGCAGCGCCTTGAACCGCCCGCTCAACGTCTGGAAATCCTTCAAGGATCTGACGCCGACCGGAGTTCTCGGCGACGCCCGCAGGGCCTCCGCCCAGAAGGGCGAGCGCCTGCTTGATGCCGCAGCAAACCTCATGGCCGAGCGGCTGATCGCCGGCGAGCCCTGGAATTGAGTTAAGCCAGCCGAAAAGCAAAAGCGCTCCGCCGGTGGCAGAGCGCTCGCTGAAGGCAGTTAAAACCCGCGATCAGGCGACGGCGCGCTTCGTGTGCGCGATGCCCTTGTCTTCCAGCATCTGCTGCAGTTCGCCCTGCTGGAACATTTCGCGGACGATGTCGCAGCCGCCGACGAACTCGCCCTTCACGTAGAGCTGAGGAATGGTCGGCCAGTTCGAATACTGCTTGATGCCCTCGCGCACGGACATGTCCTGCAGAACGTTGATGTCCTTGTAGTCGACGCCGAGGTGCTGGAGGATGGCATCGACCTGATGGGAAAACCCACACTGGGCCATGCCCTTGTTGCCCTTCATGAAGAGCACGACGTCGTTGCTGGCGACCGTCTTGCCGATCCAGTCGTGAACGTTTTGTTGCGGGTTGGTCATCGCTCTCTCCCAGTCGGCGGTTCAAGGCCGCCCGTTGTGGCACCGATTAGATGGTGTCGCGCCTCTATTGAAGTCAATCCTTGCGGGCCTGTGTCGTCAACGCCAATGCGTGCAGCACGCCACCCATGCGGCCGCCGAGCGCCTCATAGACCATCTGATGCTGCTGCACCCGAGATTTACCCTGGAAAGCCGCGCTCACGACGTGGGCGGCATAGTGATCGCCATCGCCGGCAAGATCTTTGATCTCGATCTCGGCGTCGGGGAATTTCGCCCGGATCAGGCTCTCGATCTCCTTGGCGTCCATCGGCATGGGGCAACTCCGCTCGGATGCCGCTTCGTATGCCCGTCCACTGCGCCGAGTTCAAGCGGGCGGAGAGGTCATTTCGATAGGGCCGGTAAAGCACCGTTAGGCTTTCAATGCGCCGTCCCCGCCATGTAGCCGGGCAACCAGCGTTCATGAGCGGACCGGATCGCCGCGAGCGGCATGGGCGGCTCACCGCGGACGACCAGAGCATCACCGCCCGTGCGTCCGAGAATGCGGGCTGGTAGTGCGAGAAGGCGCGCCCGCTCGATGATCTCTTCCGCGACATCCGGCTTCGCCTCGACGATGTAGCGACCCTGGTCCTCGCCGAACCAGATGGCATGCGCCGGCAGCTTGCCTTCGTAACCGAAAAGCTCGATGCCCCGCTTGCCCGACAACGCCATCTCGACGAGCGCGACGAGGAGCCCGCCGTCGCTGACGTCGTGAACGGCACCGACTCGCCCCGAACGGATCAGGGAACGGATCAGGTTGCCCGCCTTGATTTCGTCCGCCAGATCGACCGGCGGCGGAGCGCCTTCGACCTTGCCGACGATGATCTGCTGATAGAGCGATTGGCCGAGCCAGCCCTGCTCGCGCCCGATGAGGATGAGGAGATTGCCGTCGCCGGACAGCGCGACCGAGGCGGTCTTGGTGATGTCCGGCACGAGGCCGACGCCGCCGATGGCCGGGGTCGGCGGAATGCCTACGCCGTTGGTCTCGTTGTAGAGCGAGACGTTGCCCGACACGACCGGATAGTCGAGCACGCGGCAAGCTTCGGCCATGCCCTTCACCGAGCCGACGAACTGACCCATCACCTCGGGCCTTTCGGGGTTGGCGAAGTTCATGTTGTCGGTAATGGCGATCGGATCGGCGCCGACGGCCGTCAGATTGCGCCACGTTTCGACCACCGCCTGCTTCGTGCCCATGACGGGATCGGCGAGCACGTAACGCGGGGTCACGTCGCAAGTGACCGCGAGACCCTTGGACGTGCCGTGGACGCGCACGACAGCTGCGTCTCCACCCGGTCTCTGAACCGTGTCGCCCATGACCATGTGGTCGTACTGCTCCCAGATCCACCGCCGCGAGCAGAGCTGCGGATGAGCGATCATGGTGAGGAGTGCGTCGGTGACGGCGTTCGGCGCTGGCACCCACTGCGGCGGGATCGGCTTCGGCGGCACCGTCGGCACCCACGGCCGTTCGTAGACGGGCGCCGAGTTTGCCAGCACCGGCACCGGCAGGTCGGCCTCGACCTGACCCTTGTGGCGGACGATCAGGCGACCGGTGTCGGTAGTGACACCGATGACCGCGAAGTCGAGACCCCATTTGCGGAAGATCGCTTCGGCCTCGGGCTCGGAGCCGGGCTTGAGGATCATCAGCATGCGCTCCTGGCTTTCCGAGAGCATCATCTCGTAGGCCGTCATGCCGGTCTCGCGCTGGGGCACGTGGTCGAGGTCGAGGTCGATTCCGACGCCACCTTTGTCGGCCATTTCCGACGTCGACGACGTCAGCCCCGCCGCACCCATGTCCTGGATGGCGATGATCGCGTCACGGGCCATCAACTCAAGGCACGCTTCGATGAGTAGTTTTTCCGTAAACGGATCGCCGACCTGAACCGTCGGCCGCTTCTCTTCGCTCTTGTCGTCGAATTCGGCCGACGCCATCGTCGCGCCGTGGATGCCGTCACGGCCCGTCTTCGAGCCGACGTAGACGACGGGAAGCCCGACGCCCTTCGCGGCCGAATAGAAGATCTTGTCCTTCTTCGCGAGGCCGACGCACATCGCGTTGACTAGAATGTTGTTGTTGTAGGCGGCGTCGAAATTCGTCTCGCCTCCGACGGTCGGCACGCCGGTGCAGTTCCCGTAGTGACCGATGCCCGAAACGACGCCGGAAACGAGATGGCGCGTCTTGGCGTGGGTCGGATCACCGAACCGCAGAGCGTTCAGGTTGGCGACCGGGCGCGCGCCCATCGTGAAGACGTCGCGCATGATACCGCCGACGCCGGTCGCCGCGCCCTGAAAGGGCTCGATGTAACTCGGGTGGTTGTGGCTCTCCATCTTGAACACGGCGCAGTCGCCGTCACCGAGGTCGACGACGCCCGCGTTTTCGCCGGGTCCCTGGATGACCTTCGCGCCGGACGTCGGCAGTGTCCGCAGCCAGACCCGGCTCGATTTGTACGAGCAGTGCTCGCTCCACATCACGGAGAAGATGCCGAGCTCCGTGAGGCTCGGCTCGCGTCCGAGGATCTTGAGCAGCCGCTGATACTCGTCGGGCTTCAGGCCGTGGTCCGCGACGACCTCGGGCGTGATGGCGCTCCGCGTCTCTGTCGGCTGTGCAGTCATGATCGTTCGCCGGTCTTTCTGGTGTTGAAGCCGCCTGCTTATAGCGGCGGAAGGTGCGGCTGTCGCGCGGTGCGCTGCCGTGTCCAGTGTGGGTTTTTCAGCGACCGTCCTCCTCGCCGCCGGTTAGCATCGCCGGCGCGGTCAGGACGGCGACGACCAGCGCGACGCCGAGGGCGATGGCGGTCCCGGTCGCGACGTCAATGGCCGATCCCAGAAGCCCTGCGACGGCAGCGGCAAGGACGGCCCAGAAAACCCCCAGGCTGGCGGCGATCGCGGCCCAGGCCAGCCGGCGGCCGCGAAATGGCTGCTGTCGCTGCGGCTCCCGCTCAGAGGGGGCGGGACGAGGGCGTTCTCCCATGGTGGACGAGCCGATTGGTTCCGCAGTTGGATCGGGAGCGATCATACCAAGGTCGCAGCGGGCCGCGCCAAAAAAACCGGGGAGCGCGGCCGATCCGAACGAAAATCCACCAATCTGCCGATATTTCGGGCAGTTTTTGTGCGAATTTTGGGCGGCAGCGGGCTGGTGCCCGTCGAAAACTTCGGCATACTCCGACCCCGCACGGCGTCCGCCTGGGTCGCGATGCCGGTCGATTTATCAGGGATAGGGAGTCCACTCGTGATCAGGTTGAGGTCCATGCGGCTCATTGCCGGCGCGCTTTTGGCTGGCACCATGCTGTCGACGGCGGCAATGGCGCAGGAAAAGGTTCTCCGCATCGCCATGACGGCAGCGGACATCCCGAAAACCCACGGCCAGCCGGACCAGGGCTTCGAGGGCAACCGCTTCACGGGCATCCCGCTCTATGACGCACTCACGCAGTGGGACCTCTCCTCCGCCGACAAGCCGAGCGTGCTCATCCCCGGCCTCGCGACGGAATGGGCCGTGAACGATGCCGACAAGACGAAGTGGACGTTCAAGCTGCGCCCTGGCGTGAAATTTCACGACGGTTCGGACTTCAACGCCGACGCGGTCGTCTGGAACGTCCGCAAGGTGCTCGACAAAGAGGCTCCGCACTTCGCGCCCGACCAGATCGGCGTGACCGTGTCGCGCATGCCGACGCTGGTTTCGGCCCGCAAGATCGACGACATGACCGTCGAGTTCACCACGCGCGAACCCGACAGCTTCCTGCCCATCAACTTGTCGAACCTGTTCATGGCCTCGCCGGCCCACTGGCAGAAGAAGTTCGACGCGCTGGCGAGCGTCACGGACAACGCCGAGCGTGCGAAGCAGGCGTGGGCCGCCTTTGCCGCCGACTCTTCCGGCACCGGTCCGTTCAAGATGGCGCGCTTCACGCCGCGTGAGCGCGTCGAGTACGTGAAGAACGACAACTACTGGGATGCGAAGAAGCGGCCGAAGATCGACCGCCTCGTCCTGCTGCCGATGCCGGAAGCGAACGCGCGGACCGCGGCGATCCTCTCCGGCCAGGTCGACTGGATCGAGAACCCGGCTCCCGATGCCGTCAAGAGCATCAAGGACAAGGGTTTCGTGATCACGCAGAACGCCCAGCCGCACGTGTGGCCATGGCAGTTCTCGTTCGTCGAGGGCTCCCCCTGGCTCGACAAGCGGGTCCGCCATGCCGCGAACCTGTGCGTCAACCGCGAGGAACTGAAGCAGGCGCTGAACGGCTTGATGGAGGTGCCGAAGGGCACGGTGCCGCCGGGCCATCCCTGGTGGGGCAATCCGAAGTTCGACATCAAGTACGACCTCGCCGCCGCGCGGAAGCTGATGCAGGAGGCGGGTTTCGGCCCCAACAAGCCGCTGAAAGTGAAGACGCTTACCTCGGCGTCGGGCTCGGGCCAGATGCAGCCGGTGCCGATGAACGAGTTCCTCCAGCAGGCGCTGAAGGAGTGCTACTTCGACGTCGAACTGGAAGTGATCGAGTGGAATGCTCTCTTCACCAACTGGCGTGAGGGCGCGAAGGACCCGAAGGCCCGCGGCGCACACGCGATCAACGTCACGTTCGCGGCCATGGACCCGTTCTTCGCAATGGTCCGCTTCACCTCGTCGAAGACGGTGCCGCCGACGTCTAACAACTGGGGCTACTTCACGAGCCCCGAGTTCGACGACCTGATCGCCAAGGCCCGGACATCGTTCGTAGCGGCCGAGCGTGACGCCGCCCTTGCCAACCTGCATGCGCGCATCGTCGAGGAAGCGCCGTTCCTGTGGGTCGCCCACGACGTCGGCCCGCGCGCCATGTCGGCGAAGGTGAAGGGCTTCGTCCAGCCGAAGAGCTGGTTCATCGACCTGACGTCGGTTTCGCTCGACTGAGCGATGCCCTATGAAACCGGCGCCGTCCTCCCACCCAGGCGGGGGGAGGGGGCGCCGGTTTTTAGTTCAGACAGCACCGATCGGGTCCGATGCTCGTCTACATAGCAAAACGCATCGTCTACACGCTGCCGATCATGTTCGGCGTGTCGCTCGTTTGCTTCATGCTGGTGCATCTTGCGCCGGGCGATCCGCTCGTATCCGTGCTTCCGCCGGATGCGTCCGAAAGCCTGAAGCAGCAAATGATGGCGATGTACGGCTTCGACCGACCGTATGCCGAGCAGTTCTTCAAGTGGCTGGTGCGCGCGCTCGAAGGGGACCTCGGCACATCGATCCGCACCAACAGGCCGGTGGTGCTCGAAGTCTCCAAGGCGGTGGCGAACACGCTGATGCTGGCGGCTATCGCGACCACCATTGGCTTCGTGCTCGGCACGCTATTCGGCTTCGTCGCCGGCTACCATCGCGACACCTGGATCGACAAACTCGCGTCTGCCATCTCCGTATTCGGTGTTTCCGTGCCGCACTATTGGCTCGGGATGCTGCTCGTCATCGTTTTCGCCGCCAACCTCGGCTGGCTACCGCCGACCGGCGCCGGACCAGGTGGTTCCGACGCCTGGGAGTGGGACTGGGTCCACATCCGCCACCTGATCCTCCCGGCGATCACCATGTCGGTGATCCCGATGGGCATCATCGCGCGCACCGTCCGTGCTCTTGTCGCCGAGATCCTGAGCCAGGAATTCATTGCCGGCCTCAGAGCCAAGGGGCTCTCGGAGTTCGGCGTCTTCCGCCACGTCGTCAAGAACTCGGCCCCGACCGCTCTCGCAGTGATGGGCATCCAGCTCGGCTACCTGCTCGGCGGATCGATCCTGATCGAGACGGTCTTCGCGTGGCCCGGCACCGGCCTCCTGCTCAACGATGCCATCTTCCAGCGCGACCTGCCGCTGCTGCAGGGGACGATCCTGGTGCTCGCCATGTTCTTCGTCGTGCTTAACCTGGCGGTCGACGTGCTGCAGACGGCACTCGATCCTCGCGTGCAGCGGAGCTGACCCATGCTGTTCGCGCCCGCCGACGTCAAAGTGCCTGCGGTTCCGATCGAGCGCTCGCCCGGCTACTGGTCGACGGTGTGGCGACGCTTCTCTCGTGATCCCGTTGCGATGGCAGCGCTCGCGGTCATCGTGCTGCTCCTCCTCGTCGCGATCTTCGCTCCGTATCTTGCGCCAGCCGATCCCTACAAGGGCATGACGCTCCGGCGCCTCAGACCGCCCGGCACGGAAGGCTATCCGCTCGGGACCGATGAACTCGGCCGCGATATGCTGAGCCGCCTGATGTACGGAGCAAGGCTGTCGCTGTTCATGGGCGTGACGCCCGTCTTCCTTGCGCTCTTCATCGGCGCTGCGATCGGCATCACGGCCGGCTACGTCGGCGGCTGGGTCAACACCATCCTGATGCGGACGATGGACGTGTTTTTCGCGTTCCCGTCCGTGCTGCTGGCGATCGCGCTGTCGGGTGCCCTCGGGGCCGGCATCGTCAACGGCCTCATTTCGCTGACGGTGGTCTTCATCCCGCCGATTGCCCGCGTCGCCGAAAGCGTGACGACGAGCATCCGAACGCGGGACTACGTGGAAGCCGCGCGGGCGAGTGGCGCGAGTGCGCTGCTGATCATTCGCAAGCACGTCCTCGGAAACGTGCTCGGCCCGATATTCGTCTATGCCATGAGCCTCATCGCCGTGTCGATGATCCTCGCTTCCGGCCTCTCGTTCCTCGGCCTCGGCGTGAAGCCGCCCGAGCCCGAGTGGGGCCTCATGCTCAACACGCTACGCACGGCGATGTACACACAGCCGCTGCTTTGCGCGCTCCCTGGCGTCATGATTTTCATCACGTCGATCTCGTTCAACCTGCTGACCGACGGGCTGCGGTCCGCCATGGACATCAAGGCCTGAGGATCGTCCCGATGCTGAGCGCCGAAGAGATCGACAATTGGAATGGCGGGACGCCACCCACACCTGTGAAGCTGCCGCCCGCGCTTCTCGAGGTCAGCGGACTCGTCAAGCACTTCCCCCTCAAGGGCGGCCTGTTCGGGCGGGGCCAAGGGGTGGTCCGCGCCGTCGATGGCGTCGATTTCACGGTCTACGCCGGCGAGACGCTTGGCATCGTCGGTGAATCCGGCTGCGGAAAGTCGACGACTGCTCGGCTCGCCATGCAACTCATCAAACCGGACGACGGCCGCATCGTCTTCGACGGCGTCGATGTCGGCAGTCCGAAGCTGCCGCTCAAAGGCTATCGCGCCCAAGTGCAGATGGTCTTCCAGGACAGCTACGCCTCGCTCAATCCTCGCATGACGATCGAAGAGTCGATCGCCTTCGGTCCGACGGTCCATGGCGTGAAGCAGGGCGAGGCCGTCGCGCGGGCGCGCGCCCTACTCGATCGCGTCGGCCTTGCCCCGCAACGCTTTGCGGGCCGCTATCCCCACGAGCTCTCCGGCGGCCAGCGCCAGCGCGTCAACATCGCCCGTGCGCTTGCCCTCAGGCCCCGCGTGCTGATCCTCGACGAGGCGGTGTCGGCGCTCGACAAGTCCGTCGAAGCGCAGGTGCTCAACCTGCTCCTCGATCTGAAGGACGAGTACGGGCTGACCTACGTCTTCATCAGTCACGACCTCGAAGTCGTCCGCTACATGTCGGATCGGGTGATGGTCATGTACCTCGGCAAGGTCGCCGAGATCGGCCCGACCGAGCAACTCTACAAGGCGAGCCGGCACCCCTACACGACGGCGCTGCTCGGTTCTCTTCTGTCGATGGACCCGGATCGGCGCACGACCGAAGCGCCACTGGCCGGCGATCCGCCGAACCCGATCAATCCGCCGCCGGGCTGCCGCTTCCACACGCGCTGCCGCAGCGCCGAAGCGCTGTGCTCCGAAAAGACGCCGGGTCCCACACGCATCGACGGCGAAGCGCCGCACTACGCGGCGTGCCACATGGCGGATCGCACCTCCGGCCACAGCCGTGCCCCCGCCCGGAGCCCCGCATGAGTGCGCCGCTTCTCGAGATCGAACGCCTGTCGGTCACTTTCTCCGGTGGCAAGAAGCCGGTGCGCGCGGTCGATGGTGTCGACCTGTCGCTCGGACGCGGCGAAGTGCTGTCGCTGCTCGGCGAGTCCGGTTCGGGCAAGAGCGTCACGTTGCGCACAGTGCTGCGTCTTCACAACGAGCGGCGTACGAAAGTCGAGGGCAGCATCCGCCTCGACGGCACGGATGTCCTGGCGCTGAAGGGGCGCGCCCTGACCGATTTCCGCGGCAAGGAAGCCGCGATGATCTTTCAGGAGCCGATGCTGGCCTTCGACCCCGTCTATACGGTCGGCCAGCAGATCGTCGAGGCGATCCGCCAGCACGAGCAGGTGACGGGGGCCGAGGGACGCAAGCGCGCCCTTGAACTCTTCGAGCGCGTCCGAATTCCGAGCCCCGAGCGCCGACTCGATGCGTATCCGCACGAGATGTCCGGCGGCATGCGCCAGCGCGCCATGATCGCCCTCGCACTCGCCTGCCGGCCGAAAGTTCTGTTGGCGGACGAGCCTACGACCGCGCTCGACGCGACCGTGCAGGTGCAGATCCTGCTTCTGCTGCGTGAACTGCAGCGCGAACTCGGTCTGTCTGTCATCTTCGTCACCCACGACATCGGCGTCGCCGTCGAAGTTGCGGACCGCATCGCGGTCATGTACGCGGGCCGCATCGTCGAGATCGGGTCCGTGCGCGACGTCATCCGCACGCCGCGCCACCCCTATACGCTCGGCCTCCTGTCGACACGCGGCCACGGCGGCGGGCTTTCCGGCGATCGGTTGCCGGCTATTCCTGGCAGTCCGCCGGACCTCACGGCGCTGCCGCCCGGCTGTGCTTTTGCGCCGCGCTGCCAACTCGCGAATGATGTTTGCCGCCAGACGGCGCCCGAGGCGGTGACGCTGGCGCCCGGCCACCTCGTCCGCTGCCATCGCACCGCCGACACCGTGAAAGGCCTGCCGAAGGCGGCCGTGACCTCCTGACGGAGAGAGAGCCATGCGCATCCGCGTCGTCAATCCGAATACGACGGCCAGCATGACGGCGACGATCGCGCGCGCTGCCCGCGCGGTCGCGGCAGCCGGGACTGAAATCGACGCGGTGACCTCGCCGACGGGGCCGGTGTCGATCGAGGGCTATCACGACGAGGCGCTGTGCTTGCCGGGCCTCTTGATGGAGATCCGGCGGGGTGAAGAACTCGGCGCCGACGGCCACGTCATCGCCTGCTTCGATGACACGGGGCTCGACGCCGCCCGCCAGGCTGCCCGTGCCCCGGTGGTCGGGATCGGCGAGGCGGCCTATCACGCCGCCACCCTGGTCGCCCACAAGTTCACGGTGATCACGACGCTCGAGCGCTCCATCGCGCCGCTCGAAGCCAACCTCGCGAAGTACGGCTTCGAGCGCCGGGGCAAGCTGCGTGCCGTCGAGATCCCGGTCCTTGAACTCGAAGATACGGGCCTCGCCCGCAAGAAGATCGGCGCGGAGATTGAGCGCGCGCTGAAGGAGGACCGGGCCGAGGCCATCGTGCTCGGCTGTGCCGGTATGGCTGAGCTCGCGGCCGAACTCTCCGAAGCCTACCAGTGTCCGGTGATCGACGGCGTCGGCGCCGCCGTCAAGCTCGTCGAGATGCTGGCGACGCTCCGCATCCAGACCTCCAAGCGGGGCGCCTACGGCATGGGCGCGCCGAAAAAGCTTACTGGTCCGATCGCGGACCTCTTCCGCTGAGGCTCACTGCGCCGTCCAGCCGCCGTCGACCGGGATGGCGGTTCCCGTAATGTTGTGCGCGCGCCGATCACAGAGCCATACGGAGAGTGCTCCAATCTCTGAGGGCTCCGACATGCGCCTGCTCGGCTGCTTCTCGGCGAGGAGGTCGGAGATGCCGGCCTGACGATCGCCGCCATGCAGCGCCGCGCGTGCCATGATTTGCGGTTCGATCAGAGACGTCTCAGTCCAGCCCGGACAGATGCAGTTGACGGTGACGCCGCCCGTCTCCCGCGAACCAGCGGCCGCGTATTCGAGCGCGACGACCCGGCTCATGCCGACGAGGCCGAACTTCGAGGCGACGTAGGGAGCCTTGTCGCGTGACGCGACGAGGCCGTGCACGGAGGCGATGTTGACCACTCGGCCGTAGCCGCGGTTCGCCATGCCGGGCAAGGCACGACGCATGGTGTGGAACGCCGCTGACAAGTTTACCGCGAGGATCGTGTTCCAGAGCTCCGCCGTGACCTCTGTCAGCGGAGCGGTCTTCTGCATGCCCGCGTTGTTGACGAGGATATCGAGCGGCCCCCAGACGTCCATCGCGTTCATGAGGGTTTCGATCTCGTCGACGCGCGTGAGGTCGCCGCCGAAGAAGCGAGCATCTGCCGCGCCGGCCTCTCGCATGGCGCGACACGCGGCATCGCCGGTTGCCACATCGGCGAGCCCATGCACGGCGATCCGCGCACCCTCCGCCGCGAGCGCCTTGGCGATCTCGAAGCCGATGCCCTGCACCGAACCGGTCACCAGCGCCGTTTGTCCCTGCAGCGTAACGCTCATTCTCATCTCCTGAAGTCATCGCCACGACGGGCCGCGCGGTTGAAAACAGCTGCCGCTCCCGCCTAGAGGCGTCAATAGGCTTCATTCGTCCAATCGACCGCCGTATACTTTGCTAGGCTCGCTTGGGACTTAACTCGGGCACGGGCATGCAAGACAATCGTCTGGTCGTCGCCGCTTTCGATGCGTTGGAGAGCGAGATTGCGGTCCTGGACGAGGCCGGCAAAATCCTTCGGGTGAACGCAGCCTGGCGTCGTGCGGCAAGATCGAATGGCTGCACCGATCCGCTGGCTTACGAGCAGCAGAACTACATTGACGTCTGCCGCCGCGCTGCCGATGCCGGGGACCAAGAAGCTGCCGCAGCAGGCGACGGCATCGAAACGGTCGTCCGCAAGGATCGTGACCGGTTCGTCCAGAATTACCTGTGCCGGATGCCGTCGGGCGACCACTGGTTCCGCATGACAGTGACGCCAACGCGACGTGGTGCCGTCGTCTCACATGATGACGTCACGCCGCTCGTCGAAGCCGAGCGACGCCAGAAACTGCTGACGAATGAGCTCAATCACCGAGTCAAGAACACGCTGGCGATCGTGCAGGCCATCGCATCCCAGTCGATCCGGTCGTCTGCTGACGTGCAGGCCGTGAAGCAAGCGTTCGTGGCACGGATCGGCGCGCTCGCCCGCGTGCACGATACGCTGACCGCGACGGCTTGGAGTGGTGCAAACCTAGCCGAGATCGCGGAGGCCACGATTGAGCCTTTCCGCTCGAGCGGCGGCACGATCTCGGCGATCGGACCGGACGTGTGCCTCGATGCCGGAACCGCCGTTACCCTCAGTCTGGCGCTCCACGAGTTGGCGACCAACGCGACGAAACACGGTGCGCTCAGCCAGCCGAACGGCCAAGTGGCGCTCGAATGGACGCTCACCGATAGGCCCGCTGAAGTGCACGTGAGCTGGGTGGAGAGCGGCGGTCCGCCAGTCGTTCCGCCGACCCACGAGGGGTTCGGCAGCCGGCTCATTCGAGGTGTGGCGCGGGGCGGGGACTTCGAGGTCTCGTTCGATCCGGCCGGTGTCCGCTACCGGCTTGTGCTCCGGATAGAGAAATCGTGATCGGCCTCAAGGTTCCGGCGACTTGACCGGGCGCACGGGGTGCTTGCATCTCTGGCTGGTGCTCAGCGGGAGACGCAAATCCATGATCCGTTCGGCTCTGCTTGCGGCCTTTGCTCTTGTCGCCACGTTCGTGACGTCTCCGCCGGCTGGCGCGGCGCCGAAGATCGGCGAGCCCGCGCCGGCCTTCACCGTCGTGGATAGCAAGGGTGCGAAGCGCAGCCTCGCCGAGTTCGCCGGAAAGACCGTCGTGCTCGAATGGTCGAATGACGGCTGTCCCTTCGTGCGCAAGCACTACGACACCGGCAACATGCAGGCGCTGCAGCAGGAGACGACGGCCGCGGGCATCGTCTGGCTGACGGTCATCTCGTCGGCGCGCGGCATGCAGGGCTACGTCGAAGGTTTGGAGGCGGATGAATTAACTGCGACGCGCAAGGCGGCCCCGACAGCGGTGCTGCTCGACGCGGACGGCAAGGTCGGCCGCCTCTACGACGCGCGGACAACGCCGCACATGTATGTGATCGGTCCCGATGGCCGGCTCGCCTACCGGGGTGCCCTGGACGACAAGCCGACGCTCCGGCACGAAGACATAAAGACCGCGGACAATTACGTGCGCCGCGCGCTCGCTGCCGTGGCGGCTGGCAAGCCTGCGGACCCATCGCTCACGCGTCCCTATGGCTGCTCCGTGAAATACGCCGACTGATCAGTCGCAGACGAAGTATAGCTCGCCGACGAGGTTCCAGTAGCATCTACCCCGCTCCCGCGGCAGCGCATGGTCCCAGATGGCCTCGATCTTCCGTGACGCCGTCCGCTGAACGGAAGCGTTCGGCTCGGCCCGCCGCGACTGATGCGAGCGCGCTGCAGAGCGATCGTTGACACTGGCTTCCGCCTCCTCGCGCGCCGGAGCCGGGACGCGGAGCAGGATCGGGTCTTTGTGCTGCCCCTCCACCGCTTCCGCATAGCTCCAGCCGGCGATAGCAGTGTAGGCGATCGGGTCGACCTGCGGTGCTTCGGATGAATAAGCGGAAGCTATGGTGACGACGTCGCCACGCGGTGCGATGACTTCCCACTGATCCGTAGACTGCGCGATCGTCGCGGGCGTCGGGGCGGCCTCTGTCGGCGGAGCCTCGGTCTGCGCAATATCGGTCCGCGCACCCTCGGACGCTTCGGGAAGCGCCTCTCTTACCGCTTCCACGAGAGCAGGCGCCGCGACCGGCTCGAGCACCGAGCGCTCGAGGCCGTGTGCGAAGGCGAACCGGGCGTAACCGTCTTCGGAGGCTGGCGGCAAAACGGATGTATCGTCGGCCGTGGCGACAGTGGTCGGAACCTCGGTCGCATCGGGAACGGCCAACAATTCGACCGCCAGCACAGCGCCGAGAAAGCCCGTGACAAAGCCGAGGATCGCCGAATAATCGTGCAGACGGCGGAACATGACCGGCAGCCCTTCCCAGTCGCCAGGGCAAAAGCCCAGAGATTGCGACAATTGTCGCGAGGGAAAGACGTTAACAATATATTCCTAAAGAAAAATTATTCGTGCCGAATTGGGCCGAATTGAAACGAAGCGACAATTTCCGTTCCCCGGGATATTAATCCGGAAGCGGCAGAGCAGGAGATCCGCCAGCGGAGTGTCAGATCGTTGGCGTACGGTAGAGAACTTGCCCGTCGATCCTGATCTCGACGTCGCGCACGTAGGGCTTGAAACGTGCGGGCTCGACCGTCATGCCGAAACCTGGGCGATCCGGCGCGTGGATGTAGCCGTTGCCGTCGCGTTCGATCGTCTCGACGGCGATGCTGTAGGCGACCGGCCGGGCCTCGAGCGGATATTCGGCAATCTCGTCGGCGGCGAGGCCGGCAAAAGGCTGGATCGATGCCGACAGCGCCAGTTGAGACGTGAACGTATGATTGACGTAGGTTACGCCCTTCGCGGCGGCGTAATCGGCAACGCTCTTGGCGTCCGTGATGCCGCCGATGCGACCGGCGTCGATTTGTACGAAGCCGATGCCGCCATGATCGATCATGTGGCGGGCCATCCAGAAATCGTGCGCGCCTTCCCCGCCCGCAAGCTTGACGGGGCCCGACCGCCGCGCCAGCCCGGCGTAGGCCTCGAGCGCGCCCGACACGAACGGTTCCTCGAGCCACGTGGCCTGCGCCTCGATCAGTGCCGGCAGGGACTTCTCGGCCCGCTCCAGGTCGTCGACCCAGACGGTGCCCGCGTCGACCAGGAGGCGACCTTCCGGTCCGAGACCTTCGCGCGCCGCCATCACGTGGTCCCGATCGAGCTCGGGCGAACCCTGGCCGTAGGGACCCCAGCCGAATTTGGCGGCGCGAAAGCCCTTCGCCCGGATCGCTTTTGCCTTGGCGAGCGTCTCGGCTGGATCGTCGCCAAAGAGGACAGAAGCATAAGGCAGCTTCGGGTAGGCCTTAGCATAGCCGAGCAGTTTCCAGACGGGCTCGCCGCGGGCCTGGCCGAGAAGGTCCCACAGCGCCATGTCGATCCCCGACAGCGTATGCGCCGCCTGCAGCAGATCGAGGCTGCGGGCGCGAACCGTCCGGTTGATGCGCAGAATGTCGGCCGGCCCGTCGACCGTCTCGCCGATGACCGAGGTCGCCACCGGATGGCAGGCGGAATGGGACATCGGCGTCACGAGTGCGGCGATCGAGGGCAGCGGGGAGGCCTCGCACTCACCCCAGCCGACATATCCTCCCGCCGCCACGCGCACGAGACACGCATCCTGGCTGCCGTCGCCGATGTCTTCGATCACTGGCATCGCGAGATAGAAAAAATCTACGCTGTCGATTTTCATGGCGCCTTCTCCCTGTCCTTCAGCCTAGAGGCAGGCCGCGCAGCAGGGAAGTCGCCGCATCCGGCCGCAGACGCAGGCTTCGCGACAGCCCCGTGTGCTCGACTGCCGACGCTCGGCGGGGTGCATCGCTCACCGCCGGCTCTGCCATTGAGCCCGGCGACCGTGGGGAGAGGCCATGTACGGCGATGTGAAGCGAATTCTTGTGACGGGCGGCGCCGGCTTTCTCGGCTCGCATCTCTGCGAGCGCCTGCTCGCGCTCGGCCACGAGGTCCTGTGTGTCGACAACTATTTCACGGGCACGCGGCGGAACGTGGCGCACCTCCTGTCCGAGCCGCGGTTCGAACTCTTGCGCCACGACGTGACCTTCCCGCTCTTCGTCGAGTGCGATCAGATCTACAACCTGGCCTGCCCCGCATCGCCCATCCACTACCAGCACGACCCCGTGCAGACGACCAAGACAAGCGTCCACGGCGCGATCAACATGCTGGGGCTCGCAAAGCGGGTGAAGGCGCGGATCTTTCAGGCTTCGACCTCGGAGGTCTATGGCGACCCGACGGTTCATCCGCAGCCGGAGGACTATTGGGGGAATGTCAATCCGATCGGCTTCCGCTCCTGCTACGACGAGGGCAAGCGCTGCGCCGAGACGCTGTTCTTCGACTATCACCGCCAGCACCGCCTCGAGATCAAGGTCGTGCGCATCTTCAATACCTACGGTCCGCGAATGCATCCGAACGACGGCCGCGTCGTCTCGAACTTCATTGTGCAGGCGCTGAAGGGTGAGGATATCACGCTCTACGGTGACGGCTCGCAGACGCGCTCGTTCTGCTATGTCGATGATCTGATCGATGGCTTCATCCGCATGATGGAAAGCCCCGCCGAGCTCACGGGCCCCATCAATCTGGGCAACCCGGGCGAATTCACGATCCGCGAACTGGCAAACCTCGTGATCGATCTGACTGGGTCGAAGTCCCAGATCGTCTTCCGGCCGCTGCCCCAGGACGATCCCAAGCAGCGCCGTCCCGACATCACACGGGCGCGGACCCATCTCGGCTGGGAGCCGAAAATCCCGCTGCGGCTCGGCCTCGAAGCGACGATTGCCTACTTTGACAACTACCTGAGCGCCAACCGCATCGAGGCGATCGCGGCGCCGCCTCGCCTGCTGCCGGAGATCGCAGTGGAGCAAAAAGAAATCGCGGCCCGGAAGGCCGCGAGTTGAGGGGGCATCCGCATCAGAGGGTCGATGCGTACTCTGAGAAGATGCTCCCGGATTCGCGCGGATTTGCGGCCTGATCGCGGAGGCCCTGTGGCAAATCAGGCGCCGACGTAAGTGAGGAAGTGGACGTCGGTCTCGCCCCAGCTCCGCCGGTCGAACGCCGCATAGCCGGTCGGAATGCTGAGCTCTGTCCCAGCACGCTCCTCGACGACGACAAGAGCCCCGGGTTCGAGCCACCCCTCGGTCAGCGCGACGAGCGCTTTGTCCCCCAGACCCTTACCGTAAGGCGGATCGAGGAAAGCGATCCGGAATGGGCCCTGCGTCCCAGCGGGTCCAAGAGACGTGGCGTCGCGGCGGAAGATCTTGGTGATCCCAGTGAGCCCGAAGGCCTCGACGTTCGTGCGGATAAGCGCCCGCGCTGCCGCATCCTCTTCGACGAACAGGCAGTAGGCGGCACCCCGCGAAAGCGCTTCGAGGCCGAGCGCTCCGGTTCCCGCAAAAAGGTCGATCACCCGCGCGCCGTCGATATCGGGCGCCTCAGCATTGTGCGCGATGATGTTGAAGACGCTTTCTCGCACCCGGTCGGACGTCGGCCGCACGCGCCCGTCAGTCGGCTCCGCGAGCGGACGACCGCGAAAGCGACCGGCGACGATCCTCACGCCTGCATCTCCGTCATTCGAGTTCCCAGTCCGGCTCGGCTGCCCGTCGCGCGGGACGCTTCACTTCGCGCCGCTCGACGGGTTCGTCGTCGTCCGGCTGGTCGAGGCCGAATTCGGCGGCGAGCCGCGGCCCGAGCTGTTCGGCGAGGACGCGCCGCCGGACGATCGCCGTCTCTCCGGGCTCGAGGTCGGTCAGCTGAAACGGTCCGAACGAGATGCGGATGAGCCGGTTCACGTCGAGGCCGAGGTGGCCGAGGATCCGCCGCACCTCGCGGTTCTTGCCTTCACGCAGACCGATCGTCAGCCAGACGTTGGCACCCTGTACGCGGTCGAGGGTCGCCTCCACAGGGCCATATCGCATCCCGTCGATTTCCACGCCGTCCGCAAGTTCGGCGAGCATGTCCGCGCTTACCGTGCCATGCGCCCGAACGCGATAGCGCCGCAGCCATCCCGTGGTCGGCAGTTCGAGATGCCGGGCCAGCGCGCCATCGGTGGTGAGCAGCAGCAGGCCTTCCGTATTGAAGTCGAGCCGGCCGATCGACATGACGCGCGGCAAGTGCGCCGGCAAGTTGTCGAAGACGGTCGGCCGACCCTCAGGGTCCCGATGCGTGGTCACAAGTCCGCGGGGTTTGTAGTACCGCCAGAGGCGGACGGGCTCGGCGACGGGAAGCGGCTGACCATCGACGACGATTCGATCGCGTGGACCGACGTCCAGCGCCGGGCTCTTCAGCAGTTCGCCGTTGACGCGCACGCGGCCCTCGGCGATCCAGCGTTCGGCATCCCGCCGCGAACAGAGACCCGCCCGCGCCATCGCCTTGGCGATGCGCATCGTCTCGCTCGGTCGCCCCTCGGTCGGGCGCGGTCCGCCGCGACGCTGATCGCGATGACCCTGTTTAGCCGGTCGGTTCGGTCGCTCGCGACCGCTCGGCCCTGCAGGTTTGCTGTCGCGGTGTTCGCCGGTACGCGGTCCGGCCTTCGCCCCTGGGCGCTTGCCCCCTTCGGGACGATCGCCCTCGCGCGGACGGTCGGAAGCGCGATAGGATTTGCGCCCAGGGGGACGGCGGTCTGATCGGTCGCGCATGGGAAGGGCTCACGAAACGGGGACCCGTTATGACATCGGTGCCGCCGGGAGGCTACATGGAGATTGCGCTGGCCGAAGCGCGCAAGGCTGCCGCCCGCGGGGAAGTGCCGGTGGGCGCCGTGCTGGTCGCGGGCGACGGCACGATCCTAGCTGCCGACGGCAACCGGACCCGTGAGTGGCGCGACCCGACCGCCCATGCGGAAATTGTCGTCATCCGGGCGGCGTGTGTAGCCCGGGGGAGCGAGCGCATCGGCGACGTCGATCTCTACGTCACCCTCGAGCCCTGTCCGATGTGCGCCGGCGCGATCTCTTTCGCCCGCATCCGCAGGCTCTACTACGGCGCGGAGGATCCGAAAGGCGGGGGCGTCGAGAACGGCCCCCGCGTCTTCCATCAACCGACCTGCCATCACCGGCCCGAAATCTACGGCGGGCTGGCCGCCAGCGAAGCGGCCGACGTGCTGCGCCGCTTCTTCGCCGAGCGCCGCGACTGACCCGGTTTCTTATTCTCCGAACAGGTTGCCCGAGCGTCCGAGGTTCCGGAACAGCTGGCGGAGGACCCCTTCCTCACGCGTGTTCGCCGACGGGGTCGTCCGGCTGATGAAGTCGAACACCTTGCCGTCCTTGATGCCGTAGTTGGCGATCCGTTCGACCATGCCCGCCTGGCTGAAGTAGACCGCAACCACCTTCCGGTCGACTTCGGTCGGGGTGAAGAACGCCGCCTGCGACATTGTAGAGGAGATGTAATAGAAAACTGTTCCGGTCCCGAGCGTCGTCGAGGTCGCCGGCGTGCCGAGGATGTTACGGACCGAATCCGCCGTCATCCCGGGCTGGACCTGTTGAAGGTCCGATTCCTGAAATTGATGGCCGTGCTTGGTCACTGTCGAGGCGCAGCCGGCGAGCAGCAACGCCGTCGCCGCTACGACCAGGAACCCATTCGCACGCGTCCTCGGTTGCCCTGTGCGGCGTCCAGGATCGATCGTCTGCATGGTTGCCGTCCCCCGTCCCCACGTCGAACCCCGTTCAGCCGGAATAATCGGCCGCACCGGGTCTGGCAACGCATCCCGCTCGCCCTGCTCACCGTTTCCTGCCATATCCGGTCGGAAGCGTCGACGGAGTGGAAAGCGCGCCGAAATGCTGACCTGGTTGCGAGAACGCGGGCGAACGGGCCGGACGGCATCAAAGCTTTATGGCTCGATCGTGGCCCATGCCCGCAACCCGGCGTTCTTCACGGACCTCGGCGTGCCCGATTCGCTCGAAGGCCGATACGGTGTGCTCGTGGTGCACCTGTGGCTTATCCTCGATCGTCTGAAGCGGGCCCCCGCGTCGGAAGGCCTCGCCCGGGCCCTTGTCGAAACGTTCGTGACCGATATGGACGACAACATGCGTGAGATCGGGGTGGGCGACCTTTCGGTGCCGCGCAAGGTCAAGAAGGCGGCCGCCGGCCTGTTCGATCGCACGCGCGAATACGATGCCGCCCTTGCCAGCGGCGACGACGCGGCCCTGTGTGCCGCCCTCGGTCGTCACCTCGCCGGCACCGACGCTTGGCCAGCCGCGAGCCGGCTTCTGACCTGGATCCGCGTGACGCGCGGCGAACTCACTCGCTGGTCCGACGATCGCTTGCTCGCCGGCGAGATCGCGATGCCGGCGCCCGAGACCGGAGCATCTGCCCCATGAGCGAGGAAGGTTTCGACCCTGTATTCGACTGGTCGCACGAAGCTCATACTTTGGTCGCAGGGCGGGGCGTCGAAGTGGAGCGGTCCGCGTCGGCCAAGGAGCGAGGAACTCTTCTCGAAGCCCTCGATCTCGCCTCCTGTGAACGCGTCGACGTGCGATACAAGATCGTGCCCCGGGCCGGTGGACGCTTCCAGCTGACCGGTCGGATCGTCGCCGACCTCGCACAAAGCTGCGTTGTGACGCTCGCGCCGGTTCCGGCTCACCTCGACATCACGCTGAACCTCGAATTCTGGCCGGCGGACAGCGTCGAACGCGGCGGTGCCTTCGACGCCATGGGGCCGTCGGATCCCGAGCCGATCGAAGACGGCCGGCTCGATGTCGGCCGCGTCGTTTACGAAGAAATCGCTGCCGCCCTCGACCCCTATCCCCGCGCACCGGGCGCCGAGTTCGAGCCCGAGGCGCCCGCCAATGAGCCCAAGGACAATCCATTTGCAGCGCTTGCTCGGCTCAAGCGGTCGGAGTAAATGCCGACGTCGCGGCTGGGTTCGGTGTGCAACGTCGGCGGGTAGTGGCGGGTCCACGACGGCTGATCGGTCCAGCGCCCCCGGATCTCGGCCGGGCGACGAGTGAGGTGAGAGAGCAGCATGCCGGCAGCGGACCGCCAGCCGCGGATCATAGCCCTGGACGCCATGGGGGGCGACCACGGCCCCGAGGTCGTGGTGCCGGGCGCGGCCCTCTCGCTCGAGCGCCATCCCGACATTCAATTCCTCTTGTTCGGCGACGAGGGGCGCATCAAGGCGGCGCTCGCCCGCCATCCGGCACTCGCGGCCCGGAGTACCGTTCACCACTCTGCCAGCACCATCGCCAGCGACGACAAGCCGAGCCAGGCGGTGCGGCGCGGCAAGGGGTCGAGCTTGTGGCTCGCCATCGAGGCCGTCCAGAAGGGCGAAGCGGAAGTCGTCGTCTCGGCCGGCAACACCGGCGCGTTGATGGCGATTTCGAAGCTGCTGCTCAGGCCGATCGCCGAAATCGAGCGCCCGGCCATCGCTGCGCTCTGGCCGACCATCGACGCAGAATGCATCGTGCTCGACGTCGGCGCCAACATCGGCGCGTCCCCGTCTCAGCTCTGCGAGTTCGCCCTCATGGGCGCCGCCATGGCGCGTGCGCTGTTCCATGTCGAGCGGCCGTCGGTCGGCCTGCTGAACGTCGGCGTCGAGGAAATCAAGGGCAACGAGGACGTCAAGCAGGCCCACGCGATCCTGAAGGAGATCGTCGACCTGCCGATCGACTACCGCGGATTCGTCGAGGGTGACCAGATCGGCCAGGGCGTCGTCGACGTCGTCGTCGTCGAAGGCTTCGCCGGCAACATCGCACTGAAGACCGCCGAAGGAACGGCAAAGCAGATCGGCATATATCTTAAGGATGCTCTCGGACGCTCGATGTGGTCACGGCTCGGAGCTTTTCTCGCTCAGGGTGGTTTCCGTGTTCTGAAGAAGAAGATGGACCCCCGGCGCGTCAATGGCGGACTGTTTCTCGGCCTCAACGGCATTTCCATCAAGTCGCACGGCGGCACCGATGCGCTGGGCTTCGCGAGCGCCATCGACCTCGGCTACGACATGGCCGAAAGCGGCCTGCTCGCTCGCCTCGCAGCCGATATCGCCGCGTTCCATGGACGGCTCGCTGCCGCCAAAGCGTCATGAAGATCGACCTTTTCCGTTCGCCGTGGTCCGAGCGGGCGAACAACGGGCCGCGCGCACCGGTCGAAGTTGAGGACAGGGGGACCCCGTGGCCGTCATCAGATCCGTAATTCGGGGCGTCGGCGCCTATCTCCCGAAGCGCGTGCTGACGAATGCCGACATGGCCAAGATCGTCGACACCACCGATGAGTGGATCGTCGAACGAACCGGCATCAAGTCGCGCCATATCGCCGACGAGAAAGAGACGACGTCCGACCTCGGCATCGCGGCGGCGCGTCAGGCGCTCGTGCGGGCGAACATCAACCCTGCCGACATCGACCTCGTCGTGTGCGCTACGGCGACGCCCGACCGGACGTTCCCGGCGACCGCCGCACGCATCCAAGCGGGCCTCGGCATCACCCAGGGAGCCGCCTTCGACGTCCAGGCGGTCTGCTCCGGGTTCGTCTACGCCCTCGCCATCGCCGACAACTTCCTTCGTGTCGGCCAGTTCAAGCGCGCCGTTGTCGTTGGCGCCGAGACGTTCTCGCGCATCCTCGACTGGTCTGATCGGACGACGTGCGTCCTGTTCGGCGACGGCGCCGGCGCCGTCGTGCTCGAAGCGCACGCCCAAGCCGGCAAGTCCCAGGATCGCGGCATCCTCTCAACGCGCATCCGAGCCGATGGCCGCTACGAGGACCTGCTGTACGTCGACGGCGGGCCCGGCTCGACCAAAACCGTCGGCCACCTGCGCATGAACGGCCGCGAGGTCTTCCGGCACGCTGTTCAGAAAATCTCCGGTGTTATCGAAGAGACGCTCGTCGAGACGGGCTTCACCGCCGACGACATCGACCTCTTCGTGCCGCATCAGGCGAATGCACGCATCCTCGACGGCGTGGCCCGCAAGCTCGGAGTGTCGCCGGAAAAGATCATGATGACGCTCCAGAAGCACGGCAACACGTCGGCCGCGTCGATCCCTCTCGCGCTCAATCAGGCCTTCGAAGAGCACCGCCTGCGCGAGGGTAACCTCATACTTCTCGAAGCGATGGGCGGCGGGTTCACCTGGGGTGCAGCCCTCGCACGCTGGTAGCAGTGTTCCCATAATGGGTTAGAAATCAGCCGGTTGCCCTTGCGCGCCGATTGACCCGCATGAGCCGTCTCGGTAGCATTGGCTCGATGCAGCGGCGGGAGGCGGGAGTCATGGGCGGCAGGGCCATGGGCGGAAAGACGCTGACGCGCGCGGACCTCGCAGAGGCCGTCGTCGAAAAAGTGGGACTACCACGGAACGAATCGCAGGAACTGGTAGAACTGGTGCTCGGCGAGATCGCAGGCTGCCTTGCTGAGGGTCAGTCGGTGAAGCTGTCCTCGTTCGGGTCGTTCGGCATTCGCCAGAAAGGCGAGCGGGTCGGGCGCAACCCGAAGACGGGCCAGGAAGTCCCGATCACGCCGCGTCGCGTCCTGGTGTTTCGCGCAAGCAACATCATGAAGAACCGGATCAACGCCGGGCTGTCACGCAAGAAGGCTGCCGAATAGGCGAACCCCGCCTTTCGTTCTGCTGAAGCGTGTCACGGGCCGAAGAAGGAAGCGGGGCGACCATGCCGAAAGCTGCCGAGGCCTTCCGGACCATCAGCGAAGTCGCCGATACGCTCGACGTCCCGAAACACGTGCTGCGCTTCTGGGAGCTACGGTTTCCCCAGATCAAACCGATGAAGCGCGGCGGTGGCCGGCGTTACTATCGCCCGACCGACGTCGAACTCTTGCGCGGCATTCGCCACCTGCTGCACGCCGAGGGATACACCATTAAGGGCGTGCAGAAGATCCTGCGCGATCATGGCATCGAGCAGGTGAAGGCCGCCGGCCGACGTGCGCTCTCGTCCGGCAACTCGGTACATCCTCCGGTGGCAGACCAAGTGGTCGCGACGCCAGCCGCAACGCCGGCCGCGCCGGAGAAGCCGGCTCGCAAGGGTCGCGCTGCTGCACCGTCGGCGGCGAAGTCGTCCGAAGCTCCGGCACCGGCAGCGCCGGATCGGAAATTTCTGGAGCGGCTGCTCGACGAGCTCGTAGCCTGCCGTGCAATCCTTGCGGCGGCCGACCAGCCTGCCACCACAAGGGCCCGCCGCGGAGCATCGTCCTGACGTCGCGCCCCATGCTCGCCGCCTACATCGTCGATATCGCGACTGCGGCAGCGGCACTGGAAGCCATCGAGGTCCACACCCCGCGCCTCTCCGACGCAGAGGAAGCGCACGCCGCCAGCATTCCCGATAGCGATCGCCGCCGCGCCTGGCGGGCGTCTCACATCGCCCTGCGCATCGTGCTCGAGAGATGGGCCGGCGAAGGCATCCGCAGACAGCAGTTCCGTCATGGTCCGAATGGCCGCCCATCGCTGCCTCAACCGCCGCCTCACTTCAGCCTGTCGCATACGGAGGGTCTGGCCTTGGTCGCCTGCGCCTCGGCCGGTGAGGTGGGCGTCGACGTCGAACGCCGGCGTGACATCGCGCTGTCGCCGGAGCGTCAGGCGATGATCAAGGCAGCGGCTGTCGGCCTGACACCTTCCGACGAAAGGCTCAACGGCGAGGACGACATCCTTCATGCCTGGACGCGCCTCGAAGCCCTCGGCAAGGCGTTAGGAACCGGCGTCGGCGCGGTCCTCGCGGCCGCCCGCGATGACGCCTCGGGACGGAAGGCCACCGGGTCGGATTCCTCCGCGGTTGCCCGCCTGTTACGATCCGCTGATCTCCGCGTCGTCGACCTCGCACTGCCTCCGCCCTACTGCGGAGCCCTGGCTGCGCCTCGCTTCGAAGCCTTCCCGACGGTCGTTCCGCTGCCGACCGACGAGGCGGGCCTCAGGGCGTTCGCGGCCGAGCGTGATTGTGTTGACCTCCCCGATCGTCCAGGGCAAAAGGGGGCCTGATCGGAGCGTAGCGCAGCCTGGTTAGCGCACCAGTCTGGGGGACTGGGGGTCGTGGGTTCAAATCCCGCCGCTCCGACCAACCTTCGCTTATGTCCACTGCCGCAGCGTGCCGGCCAAAGAGATCGCCCCGCCGTCTGATCCGAGTCTACTGGCGCACCTGATACCGGCGGTAAATGAAGGGCGGCGGGGGTTCTGCGGACTCGGTGCTGGCCAAATCGACCAGAGCCGCGTGATCCGGCGAGAGCCGGCATGCCGGGTCGGTCGCATCGGCCGCGCCAGCGAGCGCCATCGCCTGACAGCGACAGCCGCCCCAGTCGATCTCGCGGCGATCGCAACTGCGGCACGGCTCTTTCATCCAATCGGTGCCGCGGAACGCGCGAAAGGCGGCGCCGTCGCCCCAGATGTCGGCGAGCGGCCGATCGCGGACGTTTTCAAACGTCAGCTGAGGGATCGACGCCGCCGCGTGACATGGCAGGACTTTGCCGGTCGGCGTGACGACCAGCATCGTGCGCCCCCAGCCGCCGACACAGGGCTTCGGCCGGTCGGCATAGTAGTCGGGGGCTACGTAATCGATGGTCAGCACGCCATGAAGGTCTCGGCGCGCTGCTTGGACGACAGCCAGGGACGCCATGACCGCCTCGCGCGACGGCATCAATGCGGCGCGATTGCGGACCGCCCAGCCATAATATTGGACATTGGCGATTTCGATGCGGCCCGCGCCGTAGGCCAGCGCGAGATCGATCATGCCGCCGACGTTGCCGATGTTCTGGCGATGCACCGGCGCATTGATCGTCAACGCCAGGCCGAGGTCGATGACGTCTGCCGCCAGACGCTGCTTTTTCGCGTGGCCGCCGGCGTAGTGGCCGATGCGATCGGCATTGACGATATCGCTGTCCTGGATAGAGAGCTGCACGTGATCGAGACCAATCGCGGCTAACCGCGAGAGCCGCGCGCGATCCATCAGCACGCCCGACGTGATGAGGTTGGTATAGAGCCCGGCTCCGACAGCGGCTTCGAGGATCGCTTCGAGATCGGGGCGCGCAGTCGGCTCGCCGCCCGACAGGTGGAGCTGCAGCACGCCGAGGGCTCGAGCTTCCTCGAAAACGCGCGCCCAAGTCGCTGGGTCGAGTTCGCCATTCGGGCGCTCGAGTTCCACGGGGTTCGAACAGTACGGGCACTGGAGCGGGCAGCGGTGCGTGAGTTCGGCCAGGAGACCGATGGGCGCCGGAGTGCCGGGTGGCAGCGGCGATCCCTCTTTGCTCGCAGCGCCTGTCGACCGAGACGCTGGCCGCGGTCCTGACGCTGCGTCTCCCGAGACGATGCCTTTGTCGGCGAGATCCTGCAGAAGACGGACGATATCCGGCAGGATGCGGTCGGCCGGCGCCGCATACTCTGCAGCGAGCCGAACGGCGATCTCACCGACGGTGATGCCACCATCGCAACGGCCGAGCACGTCAATGGCGATGGCATCGGGGCTGAGGACGCGCTCCGGAGCCAGGAGGACCGTGCGCCGGCGAACGGGGTCGTGCGCAATGCGGACGTAAGGCCGGAGCGCGGGGCGACTGTCCGGTCCGACGGTGAAGCGCTTGCGGCTGCCTCGGGCCTCGGCAGTCGAGGAAGTGGGCGCAGCCATCACGCGCTCCCCATCATCACGTCGCCTTTCCCGCGGGTTCGGCCGCGGCCGCTCAATCCTTCGGTACGAACGCGCCCGGCGGAATAAGACCGGGCGACACGTAGGCATGATGCAGCGCGTCGAGCTGCGCCCAGAGCACATTACACTTGAACCGTACGGCGGCGATGCAGGCCTCCTGCTCCTTCCGCGTTTCGGCGTTGGCCTTGATGAACTTCAGCGCGAAGTCGACGTCGCGCGGCGCTTGCGTCAGGCGGCGGCGGAAATAAGCAACCGTGCGCTCGTTGATGAAGTCGTAGTTGGCGAGCATGCCTTCAATCCGCTCGCGATGGATCTTGGGGGCGAACAGTTCCGTCAGCGACGATGCAACCGCTTCGACCATCGGCCGTTCGCGTACGAAGTTGACATAGGCGTCGACGGCGAACCGCGTCGCCGGCAGCGCGCCCTCCATGGAGACGACGTAGTCGCGGTCGAGCCCGAGGCCGTCGGTCAGGATCAGCCAGCGTTCGATGCCACCCTCCTCCTCGCCGTAGCCGTCGTGGTCGAGCATGCGCTGCACCCACTCGCGGCGGATGGCGCGGTCGTGTACGCGGCTCATGAAGGCAGCATCTTTGCGCGGAACACCGGCCTGGTAGCAGTAGCGGTTGAGCGCCCAGGCCTGCACCTGCTGCTTCGACAGCTTGCCACCGTGCAGCAACTGGTGAAACGGATGCTTGTCGTGATAGCGCTCGGCTCCGACGGCGCGGATCGCCGCTTCGAGCGCCTCAGGACTGAGCTTGGCGTGCTCGCTCACAGGTCGATCTCCAGTCCGTCATATCCCACCTCCCATCCGGCGCACTCGACGGCGCGGCGTTCGTCGGACGCCGGATCGAGGATGGGGTTGGAATTGTTCATGTGGACATAGACACAGCGCTCGACACCGAGGCACGCGAAGGCCTCCAGCGACCCGCCCGCACCCGCGATCGGGATGTGGCCCATGCGGCGTCCGGTTTTCTCCGACAGCCCTTGCGCAATCATCTCGTCGTCCGTGAACAGAGTGCCATCGAAGAAGACGAGCCGCGCACCGGCGATCCGCTCGGCCAACGGTGCATCGACTGCCGCGCACCCGGGGATGTAGTAGAAGGAGCGACCGTTCTCGTCGGCGATCCGAAGCCCGATGGTGTTACCGCTGCGCGCGCCGACGTCGGGCGTTCCCTGCTCGAGAAAGAGGGCCACCTTGCCCGGCACCGGGAAAGCCTCCACGGTCAGACCGATCGGCCCGGCCGGCCCCAAAATCGCAGTCGGTGCGTCGAGCGGGAGCGCGCGCCGCGCGACCACATCGGACAGGACACCGAAGATCGTGTTGCTCGCGATCACGTGGCCGACCATGTCGGTGGCGTAGAGCGTGAAAGGTTGCCGTTCGCGCAGCGTGAGAAGGCCGCCGATATGATCGACATCGGCATTGGTGACCAGAACGGCCGCGATCGGACTGTCACGGGTGCTGCGCGTCGCGCGAGCGTGCAGCGCGGGTGTTGTAGCGATTTGCGCGCGCAAATCGGGCGAAGCATTGAGAAGAAGAAAGTCGCGGCCGTTAGCGGTGACGGCGAGAGACGACTGCGTGCGCGGCAGGAAGCCGGGATCGCCGCGACGGACCGCAGCGCAATTTCGGCAGGCGCAGTTCCATTGAGGATAGCCGCCACCCGCTGCAGAGCCCAGGACGATGATGCGCATGGTCGAACGGGTCGCAGGTGGGGCGCAAGAGATGAGCGTGTCAGGCTGCGCGGCTTGCCGCGCAGCCTGACACGCCAAAACCTATCGCCGACCAATCGGCTCAGATCAGTTCGCCGGGATCAATCTCGGCGGACTCATAGCTCGTAACTTCGAGACCGACCGGCGTTTCGCAAACTTGCGGGGCAGTCCATTCTTTCTTCTGCATGGCCATCTCCTTTGCGTGATGGTGGTGTGGCATTCACTTGCCAGGCATTTGAACTTTGTAAGCACAGCATGCCTCGGCACGCGAGCCTGCAAAACTTCAAATTTCGACCAACCGCTGGAAATTCGACGCGGAGTACGATGAGCCCCGAAACCCGAATTCGGCACCGATCAGTCAATTGCAGCAAGCGACAGAAACTCGTCCCCTCGTTCGATAGACGCAAATGAACGATGTTCCGACTTTCCGGCTCGACCGGAGCACAGAGTGGCCGAGTTCTAAAAGCTTACCAAGGCAGTCGGCATGCTGGCAAGGGGGCGCGAGTGCTGCGGATCGAGTTCGTCGTGCAATGCAAAAACGCCAGATTTGCTGGCCGCATGAGGCTCCCTCGCTACTCCTCTGCGTTGGCAAGATGGCGCCCGTGTGGCTGTTTTTCGACTGCTGTGACGCAACGTAAAAATGACGGTTCAAGTCTCAGTCGACAATTATGAAAAGCCTGGAGATACAGCTTCAATTTAATTGCCGTCTGTCGATTGGCTTGCGGGATCGACAACGGAGCCATTGTCTTCAAGTCCGAGCGCGCGTATCAGTATTAGGCCGTTGAAGCGGGATGTCCTGGAATGGACGTGTCCCCAAGATAATCAAGTGGAGGAAACATTGATGTACCGAAAAATGCGCGCGCTGGTGCCCTGCGTTCTGGCGATTGCGAGCCTCGCCGGCCCGGCATTCGCTCAAGGCGGAACTCCGGGTCTGACCAGCACTTCGATCCTATCGGGGCGTGAACTGCTCTGGGACATGGCCTTCCTGCCCGACGGCACGATGTTTTTCACCGAGAAGTGCCGCGGCCTCTCCGTCCGCCTGCCTTCGGGTACGATCAACCCGCTGCTCGGCATCAAGGACTCCAAGGGGTATCCCGAAACCGCGGGCGATCTCTTTTGCAGTGGTCAGGCCGGGATGAGCGGCGTCGCCGTCGATCCGGATTTCGCGACCAACCGGCTGATCTACGTCTACTCGGCGTCGAGCCAGACGGCGCCCGGCACGAACCGTGTGCTGCGGTTCGCGGTCAGCCCGGACTTCACCAAGGTCTCGAACCGCACGGATATCGTCACCGACATCCCCTACAAGCCGGCGGCGAGCAATCATCCGTTCGGTGATCCCGGCGCACACAATGGCGGGCGGCTCCGCTTCGGGCCAGGTGACGGCTTCCTCTACGTGACGACCGGCGACACCCACAATGGTGAGGTTCCTCAGAGCCCGACGCGCGTCGGCGGCAAGGTGCTGCGGATAGATCGAGACGGAAAGGCTGCCCCTGGCAACAATGCACCACAAGGTTTTGATGCGCGCGTCTTCACCTACGGGCATCGTAATCCGCAGGGCATCTGCTTCCGGCCCGGAACGAACCAGCCGTATACGGCCGAAAACGGCCCGTGGCACAGCGACGAGGTGACGTTGCTTGTTGCCGGCGGAAATGCCGGCTGGGATCCGCGTCCGAACGTCAATGGCCGCGGCGACTGCCCCGACAACTACTGCGGCTACTCGCCGAACCAGATGGGCGCCATGGACCCGAAGGAGCGGGCGGCGTTCATGCCGATGACTGACCTCAAAGCCTACCCCAACGCCATGAAGCCGGCCTGGAACAACGATGGTCTGTCACAAGGCATGTCGTCGTGTGTGTTCCTCAATGGCCCGCAGTGGAAGGACTGGAACGGCCGGATGGTCGTCTCGCTGATGGGCATCGGCATCCACGGCACGCCGGTCGGCAACCGGCTCGACGTGCTCGACATCAAGGCCGACGGTTCCTCCGCCACCCGCGTGACCGCTTCGCTGCCGATGCCGGCCGGTCGCTTCCGCTCGGTCGTGCAAGGACCTGACGGCCATATGTACGTCGCCACCGACCAGGGCGACCTCTATCAGCTGAAGGCAAACTGATCCGGTCAGCCTGCCGCCCCGCTCAGGGGCGGCAGGTCCGATGCTCGCGCGAACATTCTCGTTTGCACATGGGACGACTGCGCCAGGCCGTCGCTTCACCTCGTCGGCACAGCCCGTTGCCGCTACTTTCCGACCGTCAAACTCGATGGACAACCCCACCATGATCTCTGCCTATCGACCGATCGCCGTGGCTCTCGCTGTCGTGGTCGTGTCCTCTGCTGCTTTGGCGAGCCCTGAATTGGCGCGCAGCAAGAACTGCGTCGCTTGCCACTCGGCCGAACGCAAGATGATCGGTCCGGCCTACAAGGCGATCGCCGAGAAGTATGCGAACGACCAGACGGCCACCAAGACGCTGAGCGCGAAGGTCATCGCGGGCGGCGGAGGCGTGTGGGGGCCGATGCCGATGCCGCCGCAGACGAATGTCACACCGGAAGAGGCCGAAGCGCTCGTGACCTGGATCCTGACGCACAAGTAGCGGCGCACGTCTGCGCAGCTGCGCTTCGGAAGTGACACGGCTGCTCCTTCCGCCGCTCGTCTCTTTCTCGTCGGATCGCGCCGACGTCAGCGCGATACGTCGCAAGCGCATGGTCATGTCCGACGACGACCCCTCTGCATCATTGCCCCAGAGACGCTGGCACGTTGCCGTGATGGTTGTCTTGCTCGTCGCCATCCTGACGTCACCCGTTGCGCTGGTGAGTCTTGCGTTCTGGGCGGCGAGCCATACCTGGGAGTTTGCCGGGGGCGGAATTCGTCACTGGGTTTTCGTGAGAGGGTCGATCGTCGACCGGTTGGGGTCCGTCGCATTGGATGGAGCGCCCATTCGCTACATCGTGCGGCTCGAGGAGGGCACGGACCCGGGCGAAATCGCCGCCATCTACGACAGCGGCGCGCTGCCCGTCGCTGTCGTCAAAGCCTATGCAGAGCGGTGTGTGTCGCTCGGCCTTCCGATCGAGCGTGAGTTCGTGTCGCCGGATGGCGCGCAAGCGAAGCTCGGATGCGAGAGTAATGCCGGCGCCGGGTGGCTCGACGACGTCCGCATTTATGCCGAGCGTAAAGCCGGAGCCGCCAGCACGCGTGTTCGCGTCTTCGCGGGTCCCGGTCTAGTTGCGACTTACAATTTCTGATCATCGACAGTCTATGCGAAACCGGACGGTGCTCGGACGAGCGTCCGAAGCCTGATGATGTCCGGGCGACCCTTCAGGCGATTTGCGCTGCGCGCAGCCGGATCAGCCCACCACGCCCATTGAACACTGCACTGCACAACGGCTAGGCATTCGGCTGACAATTCGTGCTGTCTGCCGTGCACGCCCTTGCGAGAGATCGACCCGGGCGCGTGCGCTAAGTGGCCTGTGTGCCGAAGAAAAAGATCGCACGAGTGGAGTTGGCATAGATCATGCTTTTAAGGATGCCAGCCAACGACGGCTGACCAGACTTCGACTTCGACAACGGCCCGATGACGGGCACCGGCAACGCCGCCGATCCGATGAAGACCCCCGAACGGTCTTTGTCTCGATCGTGCGGCGTTTTTTTCATTCAACCTCGCGGCAGGCAGGACACCGACATGAGCAAGACGCACAGCAAGCGGAGCGTGGCAGCGATGGACCGGCGTGATTTCCTGCGGACGACGTCGGCGACGGTTGCGACGGCAGCGCTCTTTTCTGCGGTGAAAGCGGCTTTCCCGGGCGGCGTCTTCGCGCAAGGCAGCGGGCCCGAAGTGAAGGGCACCAAGCTCGGCTACATCGCGCTGACCGACGCGTCTCCACTCGTGATCGCGAAGGAGAAAGGCTTCTTTGACAAGCACGGTCTGCCGGAGATGGAGATCGTGAAGCAGGCCTCCTGGGGCGCCACGCGGGACAACATGGCGCTTGGGACGAAGGCGAACGGCATCGATGGCGGTCACATCCTGCGGCCGAAGACGCATCTCTACACGACCGGCAAGGTGATGCAGAACGGCCAGTCGCTGCCGATGTACACGCTCCTAAATCTCAACGAGGACTGTCAGGCGATCTCGGTTTCGAACGAATTCAAGGATCTGAAGATCGAAAAGGATGCCACGCCGCTCAAGGCTGCATTCGAGAAGAAGAAAGCCGCCGGCAAGGAAGTGAAGGTCGCGATGACCTTCCCGGGCGGCACGCACGATCTCTGGATCCGCTACTGGCTTGCGGCCGGAGGAATCGATCCGGACAAGGATATTTCGACGATCGTCGTTCCGCCCCCGCAGATGGTGGCGAACATGAAGGTCGGGAATATGGACGCCTTCTGCGTCGGCGAGCCGTGGAACGAGCAGTTGGTCAACCAGGACATCGGCTACACGGCTTTGACGACGGGTGAACTTTGGTTCCGCCATCCCGAGAAAGTTCTCGGCATGCGCGCCGAATGGGTCGACGCCAATCCGAAGGCGGCCCTCGCCATCATGATGGCGGTGATGGAAGCCCAGCAGTGGTGCGAAAAAGCTGAGAACAAGGACGAGATGGCGGCCATCGTCGGCCGCCGCCAGTGGTTCAACGTTCCGGTGCCGGACATCATCGGCCGCATCAAGGGTGACATCAACTACGGCAATGGCCGCTCCGCCAAGGGCACCAATCTCTACATGAAGTTCTGGGGCGAGAAGGGCGAGGCGTCGTATCCGTGGAAGAGCCTCGACACCTGGTTCATCACCGAGAACATCCGCTGGGGCAAATTCGAGCCGACGCTCGACGTCAAGGCGCTCGTCGACAAGACCAACCGCAGCGACCTCTGGCGGGATGCGGCGAAGCAACTCGGTCTCACCGGGACGCCGACCGGCGATAGCCGCGGCAAGGAGACCTTCTTCGACGGCAAGGTGTTCGATCCGGCGGACCCGGCCGAGTACCTGAAGTCGCTCTCGATCAAGCGCGCCACCGTCTGATCCGTCGCAGCCGAAGGAAGCTTGATCATGCCGATCGCCGCGACGCGTCTCGCCGCTGCCAACGATCAGGACGGCCCCGCCATGGGGGCCGGCAAGAAGCCCGAGAAGCAATCCGATATGCCGACCGCCACGGTGCTGCCGCTCGCTGGGCCGCGGCCGTCGCTCGCCCGTCGGGCGGGTGACGTCACGGTCCGTGTGGCGACGGTCCTCGTGCCGCCGCTGATCGTGTTGGCCCTTCTGCTCATTGCCTGGGAGGTGACGTTCCACGGACCGAAGTCGAGCTTGCCGGCACCCTCCCGCATCTGGAGCGAGGCCAGTGATCTGATCGTCGATCCCTTCTTCGTTCACGGACCGCAGGACATCGGCCTCGGTCTCCGGGTGCTGACGAGCCTCGAGCGCGTGGCGATCGGCTTCGGGCTCGCAGCAATCGTCGGCGTCGGCCTCGGCGCTCTCGTCGGCCAGAGCGTATGGGCCATGCGCGGTCTCGATCCGATCTTCCAGGTACTCCGCACGGTGCCGCCGCTCGCCTGGCTTCCCTTGTCGCTCGCGGCCTTCCGCGACGCCAACCCGTCGGCGATCTTCGTGATCTTCATCACGGCGATCTGGCCGGTCATCATCAACACGGCCGTTGGTATCCGGAACATTCCGCAGGACTACCGCAACGTCGCCGCTGTCTTGCGACTCAACCACGCGGAATTCTTCTGGCGGATCATGATCCCGTCCGCCGCGCCTTACATCTTCACCGGGCTCCGGATCGGCATTGGGCTGTCGTGGCTTGCAATCGTCGCAGCCGAGATGCTCACGGGCGGCGTCGGCATCGGGTTCTTCATCTGGGACGCCTGGAACTCGTCGCGTCTCGCCGACATCGTCGTGGCGCTCGTCTACATCGGCGTCGTCGGCTTCATCCTCGACCGGTTGGTCGCAGCGGTCGGGCATGTCGCCACGCGCGGCACGGCCGTAACCTGAGGGGGAGAGACCATGATCGCACCCGTCCAACCCACGCCGCACATGGCGCCGCGCAATGTCGGCCGGCCGCTCCTCAAGGTCGATCACGTCGACAAGACCTTCGAGCGCGGCGGTCACACCACGCACGTGCTGCACGACGTCAACCTCGAAATCGCGCAGGGCGAGTTCGTCTCGATCATCGGACACTCCGGATGCGGGAAGTCGACGCTGCTCAACCTGATCGCTGGTTTGACGTCGGTCACGCGAGGCGCCGTGCTGCTCGAAGACCAGGAGGTGAATGCGCCGGGACCGGAGCGAGCGGTGGTATTCCAGAACCATTCGTTGCTGCCGTGGCTCACCGTTTACGAGAACGTCCGCTTGGCGGTGGACAAGGTGTTCTCGGGTACGAAGTCGCGCGCGGAGCGCCACGCATGGACGATGCAAAAGCTCGATCTCGTGCAGATGGCGCATGCGAAGGACAAGCGACCGGCCGAAATCTCCGGCGGCATGAAGCAGCGCGTCGGCATCGCCCGCGCACTTGCCATGGAGCCGAAAGTTCTGCTGCTCGACGAGCCGTTCGGGGCGCTCGACGCCCTGACGCGGGCGCACCTGCAGGACTCGGTGATGCAGATCCATGGCCGCATCGGCAATACGGTCATCATGATCACGCACGATGTCGACGAGGCGGTGCTGCTGTCGGATCGCATCGTCATGATGACCAACGGTCCGGCTGCCACGATCGGTGAGGTGCTGTCAGTCGATCTCGAGCGCCCCCGTAAGCGTCTCGATCTCGTCGACGATCGAACTTATCTCGCTGCGCGCGGGGCCGTGCTCGAGTTCCTCTATGCGCGCCACAAGGCGCCGCAGTTGCAGGCGGCGGAGTGAACGGCGCCATGGAAAAGCCGAAACTGGTGGTGATCGGCAACGGCATGGCGCCGGGCCGCGCGCTGGAGCGCCTCTTCGAATTGGCTCCCTGCACCTACGACGTGACGATCTTCAACGCCGAGCCGCGCGTGAACTACGACCGCATCATGCTGTCGCCGGTGCTCGCCGGCGAGAAGACTTATGACGACATCATCATCCATGGCGATGCCTGGTACGTCGCCAACGGCGTGACGCTCCACAAGGGCGAGAAGGTCGTCAATATCGACCGCCAGCGGAGGACCGTTACGTCGGCGTCTGGTTTGACGGCGAGCTACGACAAGCTCGTCATCGCCACCGGATCGAGCCCGATCGTCATCCCGGTTCCGGGCCATGAGCTCGCAGGCGTGCTCACATATCGCGATCTCGACGATGTGCACGCGATGATGCTCGCCGCCCGATCCGGTGGACGGGCCGTCGTGATCGGCGGCGGCCTGCTCGGTCTCGAGGCAGCCGCCGGGCTCGCGAACCGGGGCATGCTGGTAAGCGTACTGCACTTGATGCCAACCTTGATGGAGCGGCAACTCGACAGCGCGGCCGGCCATCTCCTGCAGAAGGAACTCGAAGCGCGCGGCATCTCGGTGCTTACGCGCGCCGATACCCGCGAGCTCATCGCGACGCCCGAGGGCGCCGGCCCGCCCCGTGTCAGAGCCGTGCGGCTCGCCGATGGAACGGAGATCGCCGCTGACCTCGTGGTTATGGCGGTCGGCATCCGTCCGAATGTCGGCATTGCCAAGGACGCCGGGCTCGACGTCGGCCGCGGGATCAAGGTCGGTGGGGATCTCGTGACGAGCGATCCCGATATCTTCGCGCTCGGTGAGTGCGTCGAAGTCGAAGGTCAGGTGTTCGGCCTCGTGGCCCCGCTCTACGAGATGGCGAACGTCGTGGCCGCCAAGCTCGCCGGCGCGGCGACCGGTTGCTTTCAGCCGGCGGCGACGGCGACCAAACTCAAGGTGACGGGCATCGATCTCTACTCGGCCGGCGACTTCGCGGACGGAAAGGATCGTGAGGAGATCGTGCTGCGTGACGGCGCACGCGGCATCTACAAGCGGCTCGTCCTGAGGGAGAACCGGATCGTCGGCATCGTTCTTTTCGGAGAGACAGTCGATGGCCCATGGTTCTTCGACCTCCTGAAGCGCGGAACGGACATCAGCGAGCTGAGGGATACGCTGATCTTCGGTCCTGCCTTTGCGGGCGGCGGAGCTGTCGATCCGGTCGCCGCCGCTGCCGCTTTGCCCGACGACGCGGAGATCTGCGGCTGCAACGGAGTCTGCAAGGGCAAAATCGTCGGCGCCATCACCGACAAGGGGCTGACGACCCTCGATCAGGTGCGCGCTCACACCAAGGCCTCGGCCAGCTGCGGGTCGTGCACCGGTCTGGTCGAGCAATTGCTCAAGGCCGAACTCGGTGACAGGTATAATCCGGCAGCCGTCCAGCCGATGTGCGGCTGCACCGACCTCGGCCACGATGACGTCCGGCGCCTGATCGTCGCCAAGTCGATCAAGTCGATCCCCGAGCTGATGCAGGTGCTCGAATGGCGGACGTCGTGCGGTTGCGCGAAGTGTCGGCCGGCGCTGAACTACTATCTTCTCGCAACGTGGCCGGGCGAGTACGAGGACGACAGCCAGTCTCGCTATATCAACGAGCGCGTCCACGCGAACATCCAGAAAGACGGCACGTTCTCCGTGGTTCCGCGCATGTGGGGCGGGTTGACGAGCGCGAAGGAACTCCGCGCGATCGCCGACGTGGTCGACAAGTTCAAGATTCCGACCGTGAAGGTCACGGGTGGCCAGCGCATCGATATGCTCGGTGTCCGGAAGGAAGATCTGCCGGCCGTTTGGGCGGACCTCAACGCGGCCGGCATGGTTTCGGGTGCCGCTTACGCCAAAGGGCTTCGCACCGTGAAGACCTGCGTCGGCTCGGAGTGGTGCCGCTTCGGTACGCAGGACTCGACCGGCCTCGGCGTGAAGCTCGAAAAATTCATGTGGGGGTCGTGGACGCCGGCCAAGGTCAAAATGGCGGTGTCGGGGTGCCCGCGAAACTGCGCCGAGGCGACCTGCAAGGACGTCGGTGTCGTCTGCGTCGAGAGCGGTTACGACATCCACTTTGCCGGCGCCGCAGGGCTCGACATCAAGGGCACGGAAGTGCTCGGCCATGTTGCGAGCGAAGAGGAAACGATCGAGGTGATCGCCGCGCTGGTCCAGCTCTATCGTGAGCAGGGGCGCTATCTCGAGCGGATCTATAAGTGGGCGAAGCGCGTGGGCGTCGACACCATCCGTCAGCAGGTTCTGGAAGATCGAGCGCGCCGGCAATCGCTCTACGATCGGTTCGTCCTGTCGCAGAAGTTTTCGCAGACGGATCCGTGGGCGGAGCGTGCCGCTGGTAAGGATGCGCACGAGTTCCGCGCGCTCGCGGATCTGACCGTACGGGAGGCCGCGGAATGACGGCGCTCGAGAAGGCCTGGATCGACATCGGCGAGCTCGCTGACGTCCCCGTAAGGGGCGCTCGCGTCGTCCGCACGCCATTCGGCTGCATCGCCGTGTTCCGTACGGCCGAAGACGAAGCGTTTGCATTGGACGACCGCTGTCCGCACAAGGGCGGGCCGTTGAGCCAGGGCATCGTGCATGGCCGGTCCGTGACCTGCCCTCTGCACAACATGGTGATTTCGCTCGCGACCGGGGCTGCCGAAGGCGCCGATGATGGGCAAGTGAAGACCTATCCGCTCCGCATCGATGGCACGCGGCTACTCATCGAAGCGGGTGCGCTGTCTTCCCGGGCGGGGAACTGACGCCGTGGCGAGCGGGGTACCCGTCAAGACGACCTGCCCCTATTGCGGTGTCGGTTGCGGCGTCCTCGCGACGCTGCAGACCGACGGGCGGGTCGACATAGCAGGCGATCCGGACCATCCCGCGAACCTCGGGCGGCTCTGCTCCAAGGGCGCGGCCCTCGGCGAAACACTGTCGCTCGACGACCGCCTTCTCCACCCGATGATCCACGGCCAACGGGCGTCGTGGGACGCGGCGCTCGACCTCGTGGCGCGACGGTTCTCCGAGGCCATCGCGGCGCACGGCCCCGACAGCGTCGCCTTCTACGTCTCGGGTCAGATCCTCACCGAGGATTACTACGTCGCCAACAAGCTGATGAAGGGTTTCATCGGCTCGGCCAACATCGACACCAACTCGCGCCTGTGCATGGCATCGTCCGTCGCCGGACATAAGCGCGCCTTCGGGGCCGATACCGTACCCGGTGTCTATGCCGATCTCGAACTCGCCGACCTCGTGGTGCTGGTCGGATCGAACCTCGCCTGGTGTCATCCCGTGCTGTATCAGCGGCTTGCGGAAGCGCGGCGGACCCGCGGTACGCGGGTCGTCGTGATCGATCCCCGCCGCACGGCGACCGTCGAGATCGCCGATCTTCACCTCGCGATTGCACCCGGCTCCGACGTCGCGCTGTTCGCAGGGCTGCTCGCTCACCTCGCGGCTGCCGGTCCTGTCGATGGCACCTACGTCGCGGAGCACACGACGGGCTTCGTCGAATCACTGGCGGCCACCGACGCGCGTCCACTGTCCGAGATCGCCCGACTGACCGGTCTCACCGAAGGCGCGATCGCCGATTTCTTCGAGCTATTCGCCGCCACCGAAAAAGTCGTGACGGTCTACAGCCAGGGCGTCAACCAGTCGTCCGCCGGCACCGACAAGGTCAACGCGATCCTCAACTGCCACCTGGCAACCGGCCGCATCGGCCGGCCGGGTATGGGACCCTTCTCGGTGACGGGCCAGCCGAACGCGATGGGTGGGCGGGAGACGGGCGGGCTCGCCACCATGCTGGCCGCGCACATGGACCTGGCAGATGCCGAGCACCGCCGGATCGTCCAGGAATTCTGGCGGAGCCCGAAGATCCCCACCACATCTGGCCTCAAGGCCGTCGATCTATTCCGGGCGGTCGGCGAGGGGCGCATCCGCGCGCTCTGGATCATGGCGACCAACCCGGTCGACAGCCTCCCTGAGGCCGACGCGGTGCGCGCCGCCCTGGCATCGTGTCCCTTCGTCGTCGTGTCCGACGTCGCGCTTCGCACCGATACGACGGCGCACGCACACGTTTTGCTGCCGGCGGCCGCATGGGGCGAGAAGGACGGCACGGTCACGAATTCCGAACGCCGGATCTCCCGCCAGCGGAGTTTTCTACCGATCCCGGGCGAAACGCGGCCCGACTGGTGGCAGCTCGCGGAGGTCGGCAAACGCATGGGCTTTCCTCAAGCGTTTTCCTATGATGGTCCGTCCGACATCTTCGACGAGTACGCGCGGTTGACGGCGGCCGAGAATGACGGCCGCCGCGATCTCGATCTCAGTGGGCTCACCGGTCTCGGCCGTGCCGCCTACGACGCGCTGGAGCCGGCCCAATGGCCCCGACGTGCCGGAGAAGCCGTCGAAGAGACGCGCTTCTTCGCAGCGGGCGGATTCTATACCCCCGATCGCCGCGCCCGCTTCGTGCCGACGCCCTTCCGCGCTCCGCTGAATGGGCCGACTCCAGAGTTCCCGCTCGTGCTCAATACCGGGCGGCTCCGCGATCAGTGGCACACCATGACGCGCACGGCGAAATCGGCGCGTCTCTCGGCGCATGCGCCCGAGCCTTTCGTAGAGCTCTGCCCCGAAGATGCCGCCGCGAGCGGCGTGATCGACGGGGCACTCGCCGTCGTCGCCTCCGTTTACGGATCATGTATCCTGCGGGTCAGGGTCACGGACTGGCAGCGTGCCGGCTGCGTCTTCGTGCCCATGCACTGGACGGATCAGCTTGCGAGCCGCGCCCGGGTTGGCGCGATTGTCAATCCGGAAACCGATCCGGTGTCGGGCCAGCCGGAACTCAAGCACACGCCCGTGAGGATCGCGCCATACGTGGCCGAATGGCAGGGCGTGCTGTGGAGCGTCGCCGCGGCGCGGACCGCGGTGGCACCCTTCGTCGCGGTGACCCGCATCGCGACGGGCTTTCGAACCGAACTCGCCGGCGATGGTTTGCCGAGGTCGGCAGATGACTTGGCATCATCCCTCGGCATTCCGATGTCCGACGTCCTCGCCTATCGCGACAGCGCGACGGGACAGCAGCGGCTCGCGGCGTTCGACGGCGGACGCCTGATCGCGGCGCTGTTCGTCGGGTCGCGGCCGCCGATCCTCGCCCGAGACTGGATCGGCGAGAGGCTCGGAACGGCGCTCGCGCCCACCGAGCGGCTTCGCCTTCTCGCGGGCCGCCCGGGGGAGCCCATCAAGGACCGCGGGCCACTGGTCTGCGCCTGCCTCGAGGTCGGACGAAACGACATCCTCGCCGCTATTCACGCCGGCTGCCGAGACGTTGCCGCGGTCGGCGACAGAACGAAAGCGGGAACCAACTGCGGCTCGTGCCGCTCGGACATCGGGAGACTGATCGATGAAGCGCGGCTTGCCGAAGCGGGCTGACGGGCGGGTCGGCCGCGTCACCCTGGTGGGCGCCGGACCCGGCGATGCCGAGCTTCTGACGCTCAAGGCCATCAAGGCTCTGCAATCGGCTGACGTGATCCTGTTCGACGATCTGGTCTCGGAGGATGTGCTCGACATTGCCCGCCGCGAGGCGAAGCGGATGCTGGTCGGCAAGCGCGGTTATCGCGAGAGCTGCAAGCAGGACGACATCAACGCGCTGATGATCAAGCTCGCGCGGCAGGGCAAGCACGTGATCCGGCTGAAGTCGGGAGATCCCATGATCTTCGGACGCGCCGGAGAGGAGATCGGCGAATTGGATGCGGCCGGCATTCCGGTCGACGTCGTGCCCGGCATAACGGCCGGCGCGGCGATGGCCGCCGCACTCGGCATCTCGCTCACCCACCGCGCCCACGCTCGATCCGTCCGGTTCGTGACGGGCCATGCCCGGTCCGGAGGATTGCCCAAGGGGCTCGACTGGCGGGGCCTGGCCGACGCCGAGACGACGGTCGTCGTCTACATGGGTGGTCGGACGGCACAGGACTTCGCGGCGCGCTTGATCTCCAATGGACGCTCCTCCGACGTGCCTGCCGTGGCGATGTCCGAAGTTTCGCGGTCCGGCGAGCGGCGCTGGCACGGGACGCTCGGCGCTCTTGCGTCGACCGGGCTGCCGGAGCATCTCGCAAGCCCGGTGGTCGTGGCGATCGGCGATGTCTTCGGGCTCCGTGCCGTCGCAAGCACGCCCGTCGACCGAGTCGATCCGCCTAGCCGTGTCGGCAGTGCGGTGTGCGGCGGCAGTCGTCCGGCGTTGTCGCGGGGCTGAGGCCCCCGGCCGCCGGCGTAAACCTTGAAGGAGAGGTCGGCGCTGGCCGAAGCCTTTCGACCAGCCGGTCGATCTCGACGACATCCGCCGTGCTGCGCTGCACCTTCCGCCGCAACCGGATCGTGACTGCATCTGAGCCTTGGGGTCGATGACGGGCTCACGGCCGACAGGACAGCCACAAACCTGCATGCTAGCCTGATCCAAAAAAGAGGATCGGGAGGGCAGGAATGAAGACGACGGGCCTCAACACACTGGCCGCCGCGCTCGCAGGATTGTTGCTGTCGACGGCGCCGCTCATGGCACAAGACAGCTGTCCATCGCGTGGCCAGCTCGACGACCGCTATTGCGATGCTGACGGCGACCTCGTCGCCGACACGCCGAAAGATCCCGCGAAGCATCGCGATCCCTCGGTTCTCGTTTTCGCCTACACGCCCGTCGAGGACCCCGCCGTCTACGAGAACATCTTCAAGCCGTTCACAGAGTATTTGTCCAAGTGCACGGCCAAGCGCGTCGTCTACTTCCCGGTCCAGTCGAACTCGGCTGAGATCGAGGCCATGCGGTCAGGGCGCCTGCATGTCGCCGGCTTCTCGACGGGCCCGACAGGCTTCGCCGTTAACATGGCCGGCGCCATTCCCTTCGCCGCCAAGGGCACCGCGCAGCAGGTTCGCGGATATCAGCTGTTCTTCATCGTCAAGAACGACAGCCCCTTCCAAAAACTCTCCGACCTCAAGGGCAAGAAGGTCGCGCACACCGCGCCGTCCTCCAATTCGGGCCACCTCGCCCCGCTCGTGCTGTTCAAGGAGCAGGGGCTCGTCACCAATCAGGACTACCAGCCCGTCTTCTCGGGCGGCCACGACAAGTCCGTGCTCGGTGTGCGCGCCGGCGACTACGACGGGGCGCCGGTTGCCTCCGACGTCTTCGAACGGATGATCACCCGCGGCACGGTGAAGGCCGAAGAATTCCGCGTCATCTACAAGTCCGAGGTCTTCCCGACCTCGTCGTTCGCCCACGCGCACGACCTGAAGCCGGAACTCGCCGAGAAGCTCAAGACCTGCTTCTACGAATACCGTTTCCCGGCAGAGATGCAGAAGGAGTTTAACGGCGACGACCGCTTCTTCCCGATCACCTACAAGAAAGACTGGGCGGTCGTGCGCCGGGTCGCGGAAGAATCCGGCACGCCCTATAACAAGGCGGCCTACGAGAAGGAGGCCGCGCGCGAGGCGGCTGCGGCCAAGAAGAAGGCCGAAGAGGAGGCCGCCAAGAAGGCGGGTGAGCAGAAGAAGCCGTGACGATGGCTGCCACCGCGGCCGAACCGGCGGCCGAAACAGGCGCGCTCGTGATCACGGGGCTGTCGAAAGAGTACAAGGCCGGCGTGCCGGTTCTTAAAGGCATCGACCTCACGATCCCGGCTCAGGGTGTCACGGCGGTCATCGGACCGTCGGGCACCGGCAAGAGCACGCTGTTGCGCTGCATCAACCGGCTGGTTGAGCCGACCGCCGGCAGCATACAATTCGAAGGTGCGGATCTCGCGCGACTTCGGTCCGCTAGCGATCTCAGGGCGGCGCGCCGGCAAATCGGCATGGTGTTCCAGGAGTACAATCTCGTCGAGCGCCTGACCGTGATGGAGAACCTTCTGTGCGGGCGGCTCGGCTATCTCCCGGCCTGGCGGGCGTGGCTGCGCATGTTTCCCGCCTCCGACGTCGCGCGTGCGTTCGATCTGCTGGATGCGGTCGGGCTCGGTGGTTACGCGTACCAGCGGGCCGATGCCTTGTCGGGGGGACAGCGCCAGCGCGTCGGCATCGCACGGGCGCTGATGCAGGCGCCGCGCCTATTGCTGGCCGACGAGCCGACGTCGTCGCTCGATCCGAAGACCTCGGTCGAGATCATGGAGCTGCTGGCGGCGATTGCCCGTGAACGGCGCATCCCGGTCGTCGTGAACATCCACAATGTGGAGCTGGCCCGGCGGTTTGCTCAACGCATCGTCGGCATGTCGCAAGGCCGCATCGTCTACGAAGGGGACGGCGCGGGGCTGACGGAGGACATCCTCGGCAAGATCTACGGCGGACAGAGCTGGCTGGAATGACGATGCCTTCGCCAAGTCAGCGCCGTGCGGCAGAGCCGAACTGGATCGGCCGCCTCCTGTGGGTCTGCCTCGCCGTCTACGTCGTTTATGCGGGCTCGAAGCTCGGCTTCGGGTGGGACCGGTTCGTGATCGGGCTCGACCAGGGGGGCCGCTTCCTCGCGCGCATGTTTCCGCCGAACTTCGAGCGCTGGCCCCTGCTGCTGAAGGGCATCCTGGAGAGCCTGCAGATTTCCATCATTGCGACGGCCTTCGGCGTGGTCATGGCTCTGCCGCTCGGGCTGCTTGCCGCCCGCAACCTCATGCCACCGTGGATCACCTGGCCGGCCCGTGTCGTCATTGCGCTCTGCCGTTCGTTTCATCCGATCATCGTCGCCATCCTCTTCGTGAAAGCGATCGGCTTCGGAGCGCTTGCCGGCATCATGGCGCTGATCGTGGCCTCGCTCGGGTTCATCTCCAAGCTGTTCGCCGAGGCGATCGAGGAGATTTCACTGAAGCAGGTCGAGGCGGTCCGGGCCACCGGCGCGAGCTTCGCCAACGTGCTGATCATGGCGGTGCTGCCGCAGGTGCTGCCGCGGTTCGTCGGCTTCGCGACCTACCAGCTCGACTCCAACCTTCGGAACTCGACGATGGTCGGGATCGTCGGCGGCGGCGGCATCGGCGCGACGCTGTTCACGGCTTACCAGCGGTTCGACTACGACTTCGTGCTGGCGATCCTCATCGTCATCGTGGCGCTCATCATGCTCGCCGAGATCGTCTCCGCCTGGGCGCGCAAGGTGTTCCAATGAGCGTCCGCTCGGAACTTGATCGCGAGTGGCGCCGCTTCACGCCGCTGCAGCGGCTGGCGCGTTATGCCTTCTACGTCGCGACGGTCGCCGCCCTCGTCGTCTCGCTCAAGACGGTCGAGATCATCCCGGAGTTTCTCTACGACGCGCCGGCGCAGATGTCCGATCTCGTCGGCCGCATGTGGCCGATGGACTGGCGTTATCTCGGGCCGACCGTCAACGCGATGGTCGAGACGATCCACATCGCGACGCTTGGCACGATCCTCGCCCTGGTGATGGCCTTCCCCGTGGGCCTCCTCGGCGCGCGGAACGTCACGCCGAACGGCGCTCTCAATCTCCTCGCGAAGTTCATTCTCGTGACCTCGCGCTCCGTCAACTCGCTCGTCTGGGCGCTCCTGTTCGTCGCCGTGTTCGGACCGGGCCCGCTCGCCGGCACGCTCGCGATCGCGTTCCGGTCGATCGGTTTCACCGGCAAGCTGCTGTCGGAGGCACTGGAAGAGGCGAGCCGCGGACCCATCGAAGCGCTGGAGGCGGCGGGCGCCTCGAAGCCGTCGACGATCGTCATGGGATACTGGCCGCACGTGCGGCCGTCGTTCTATGCGATCGCGCTCTTCCGTTGGGACATCAATATCCGAGAGTCGGCCGTGCTCGGATTGGTCGGCGCGGGCGGCATCGGAGTCGCGCTCGATACGGCACTCAATCTGCTCTACTGGGACCAGGTGGCGGTCGTCTTGCTCGCCATCTTCGTCGTGGTCCTCGTCACGGAGGCGATCGTCACGACGATCCGCAGTCGGGTCCTGTAGCTCGACGCGCGGCGCGCCCATCGCTTTGCTTCACTGGAATTCCGGATGCGATCATCGAGGAACGGAGATATGGCCGATCGGGTGTTCAACGGGATCTACCCCGTCTTGTACGCTTTTCATCGTGCAGGCGGCGCTCTGGATCATGACGCGATGCGCCGGCAGGTTGAACACTGCCTCTCCAACGGCGCCCACGGCCTCATGGTGCTGGGTCTCATTACGGAGGTGGCAAAGCACACGACCGCCGAGCGGCACGAAATCGTCGCCGTCGTCGCAGAAGCTCTCGGCCAGCGGCGACCCTACATGGTCACGGTCGGCGAACCAACGCAGGCGGAGCAGCTGGCGTTCGCTCGCGAAGCACGGCGCAACGGCGCCGACGTCATTATCCTTCAACCGCCGCCGGCGATCGAGAGCGAGGCTGCGTTGCTGCGCTTCTTCGGGGCAACAGCAGACGCCCTCGATTGTCCCGTCGCCATTCAGCACAATCCCTTCAATCTTGCCGTGAACCTGACCATCGAAGGGCTCGTGACCCTGCATCGAAATCACTCCAACTTCACGATCATCAAGGGAGAGGGAACAGCGGTCGAGACAGCGGAACTCTTGGAGCGTACAGGCGGGCAGCTCGCGTGCTTCAGTGGGCACGGCGGCATCGAGTTCATGAGCAACCTCCGCGCCGGCGTGGCGGGGCTCATTCCGGCCCCGGATCAACTCGCGGTGCAAGTTCGGATCTACGAGCTCTTCCGGGAAGGTACGGAAAACGCGATTGCGGCCGCGGAAGATCTCCACCGCGATATCCTTCCGTTGATCGTCTTCATGATCCGCTCAATCGGCCAGGCGCTGTGCTACGGAAAACGCTTCTACGCGCGTCAGATCGGCGTCGATGTCGCCCACGAGCGGGCGCCGGCGCTGAACCCTACAGCCTTCGGCTTGGCCGAGTCGGAGCGGCTTTTCGCGAACTACATGGAAACGCTGCAGCGGCGGAAGGTCGGTCTCAAGTCTGTGACCTGAAGGTCGTCAAGAAAAGACGATCCGCAGCGAGCGTGCCAAGCCGCCCAGATGCCGGAAACCGAGACGGCAACCCCTTCATTCAGGCTCTCAGAACATCCGACAGGGTGACCCAAGCTCCACCGTTTCGGGCGGACGCAATGCTCGCCTCTACGAGCGCCAGGCTGTTGATGTTGTCCGCGCCCGAGGAGAAGTAACTCGGAATCACGCCGGTCTCGACGACGCTCTTCAGGGCCGCAATCGTGCCCGCGCGGTCGAAGTGCGGCAACTCCATCCGGTCGAGGGGCGCCGGCTCGCCGTTTCTCGGGCGGAACGTGATGTGGTCGACGGAACTGCGCTCGAAGCCAGCGTCAGCGCGGCAGCCCCAGACCATCTCGCCGGCTTCGCACTCCATCACCCAGGTCCCCGACCACGGTGTGTCGCTGCCAGTCGAGAACCAGCTTGCACGGTAACTGACGATGAGACCCCCCTCGAATTCGAGCGTGGCGACGCCGGCCGCATCGTCCTTGTAGGGGCTGCCATATGGGTTCCAGGTGACGCAACTCACGCGCAAGGGCTCGCGGCCGGTGACCATGCGCATGAGATCGAAGTGATGAATGGATAAATCGGCCAGCAAGGGATTTGCGATGTCGTAGTAGCCCATCGGGTGCTTGTTCCGACGGAAATCGACCTGCACCTGCAAGAGCCGCCCGAAGGTTTTCTGCGCCACCGCGCTCGCAGCCACCCGCGGGGCACGGTAATGCCGGTAGTTTTGGCTCACCATCAGATGCAAGTTCTTCTGCGTGGCGAGTTCGGTGAGAGCACGCGCCTCTGCCAAGGTCGACGCGAAGGGCTTTTCCACGATGACATGGCGCCCGGCCTTCAGGGCTTCGCGTATCACATCGAAGTGTGCTGCGGTCCGAACCGTGACGAGGACGATGTCGGAAGGGCAGTCGGCGAGCGCGACGGCCAGGGAATTGAAGCACCGGGTTGCGGGAACCTGCAGAACCGTCTGCAGCCGCCCGAGCGCATTCGGGTCGCTGTCTACAAATCCGACGACGGTGAGGCCCGGAACAGTGGGCAGGATCTCTTGAGCCCAGCTCGTGCCCCAGCGGCCGCATCCGACTTGCAGGATCGTGGTCATGATGTGCTCAAGACATTCCCAGGGACACCGTCGTGGAGCACGTTATCGCAGGGCGCCGGCTTCAGGGTACCCTGATCGCCCGAGCCCGGTACGGCGATTTCGCGTTGCCGGTCTGCGCTCCGCGTGGGCTGCGCTGGGATCTTCCAGGACCAAGACTTGGAACCGCTCTTAGTCCAGCCCCGGCGCGCGGACTTAAGCGACCCTCACCGTCGCTGGATGCGTTCTGATCTCGACATGGCTAAACTCATCCCGAGCGTGGCCGAACGCCGGGGTGGGACCCGGCGGAACAGAGCCGCGGCGCAACCGAGGGAGGTCGAGGTGTCCGGATTCCATGTCGACGACGAGGCGATCACAGCCTTTCAGCGTGACGGCGTTGTGCTTCTGCCGGGACTGCTCCGTGATCGTGTGCCGGCCCTGGCGGCGGCTGTCGCGGAGAACATGGAGCATCCGAGCCCGTTCGAGCGCACCTACAAGCCGGACGACGGTAGCGCTCCGTTCTTCCAGGACTTCTGCAACTGGCAGCGGATCGCGGGGTATCGGGATGCCGTCCTGCATTCGCCGATGGCGGAGGTTGCCGCGCGTCTGATGGGTTCTCGCACCGCTCGTATCTTTCACGACCACGTGCTCGTGAAGGAGCCTGGAAACAGCATGAAAACGCCATGGCATCAGGATCAGCCCTACTATTTGTGCGATGGCGAACAGTCAGTCAGTTTCTGGGTGCCGCTGGACCCGGTGCCGCGCGAGATCGCCATCGAGTACGTGGCGGGGTCCCATGGCTCGGGAAAACAATTCCGGCCCGATCGCTTCAACGGTCAGGCGCTGTACGAGGGCGACACCAGTGAACCCGTACCCGATGTCGAGCGCAATCGGGACAGGCTGACGATCGTCGGCTGGGCCATGCAGCCGGGTGATGCCGTAGCTTTTCATTTCCGGACACTGCATGGCGCGCCGGCCAATACGACGGGTAATCGGCGTCGGGCGATCTCGTTCCGCTGGGTCGGTGACGACGCCCGCTTCGTCGTGAGGAAGGGGCGTACCTCGCCACCTTTCCCGCATATCAAGGTGGTCGACGGCGCCCCCTTCGAGGGACCTGATTTCCCGATCGTCTTCCCGGCGAGGCCTTGAGCGTCCTCGCACCGACCGGTCGGAGTGGTGATGCGAAATGGTGCAACGGAGGGTGTTGGAGCCGTCGCCGGCTTGCGGGGCGAGATTACGATCGTCGAAGGCAGGCTGTTGCTGATCTGCGGGGGCCGTTGCTCTGCCTGCGGCGCTCCTGTGAGTGATCCCGCCAGGCTCCTGGCGACGGATCCTGACCGTTGCCGTATCCTCAGCCTACCTTAGCCATGTCGAGCGTCTGTCGAAACCGTCCCTTCGTGAGCTACCGACCTGGTCGCGTTGGTGGTGGCCCCGGACTCTCTTCGCTCACGAAGCCATGCGCCTCGAGGGCACGAAAACAGCCGTCCGAAAGGCGAGACGACTGCTCGACGAGGCAAGCGAGGCCACGTCCCATGCCAGGTGCAAGGCCCGGGCAGAGACGCTCGAAATCCGGTCGGCACAGACGAAATGCGGCTGCCGCTGCCAGTCCACGCTCGGCGAGTGCTTGGAAGCAGCCCTGAGAGAGCTGCTCCGCTTGCTGATTGAGGCAAGTGAGAATGCGGCCGCCACCGGGTGGTACCCCGACGCAGAGCCGTCGGTAGTCCTCCCCGCATGCCATCAGCAACTCTCCGCCACCAAATCGGCGCTGAGCCGTTGAAGGGTCGGCTAGGACAACTGCTAAGCCGGCAATTACCGCCGTGGACCAGAGTGCCCGGCGCCGCATTTCGCGTTCGACCTCCAAGCTCGGGGACTTGTCTAAAGCCCCGCGTCGCGGCGGCCCGACCGAAAACAGTCCAAGGGCCACCGCGGCAATCGTATCACCACTTACAATGTCGATACCCGAAACGATCGACAAAGCAACGGTTGGGCTCCGCCGCCCGCGGCACGCATGCAACCGGCCGGCAGGCCGCACCGTGGCGATGCCAGCCGAGAACAGGACCGAATTCACACGAGCGGTGGCAACCATGCACCTTTTGCAGCACCGTCTGCTCCCGGTCACCAATCGCTGAAGGAAGGGGGGCGGCAAAGGCTGGAAGGGCCGTTAAGAGAAATCCGACTGAGGCTGCAGCGGTAACGAGCGTTCGCATGATGGAAGGTTTCCAACTCATTGGGGTCATCAATTGCGCGTCACGCTGCCGGAGTAGGATCGCTGGCCACCGTTGGGGCCGGTCACCGTCCCGCCGAATGCGCAGGTTCCCCCACTGCACGAGCGGCTTCCTTCCCGCGTGACGGTACGCCCGGCAGGTCCAGTCCACGTCGTCGCGCTGGTTCCGGAGCCCGTACCGACGCCGGTGACCTCTTGGGTGCGCGTCGCCGTTTGTCCCCCTGGACCGGTCCAAGCCTGCGTCGACGAGCACGTGGTGCCAGAGCAACTCCGGGTTCCTTGCATCGTCACCGTGTTACCTCGTGGGCCGGTCACGGAGCCCGAATAAGAGCGGTCGCGCGCTTCTGCTGCTCCGGCCATGGCGCAGAGCGCGAGGGCGACTGCAAGAATGCAATTGGCCTTAACGGTCATGGGTCACTCCCTTGATTGACGATGGCCGGGAGCATGCCGACCCGGCGTCACCGGGGTTTGCCGGTCGGGTGACCAAAGGCGACGTTTTTTGACCGTTCATCACGGAATGTAACGGCGGAAGCCGACAGTTGCTGGCTGGCTGAGAGGGCACTTAAACTCCATCCGATGACCCCGACCGACCGCCCCCTCATTGCTATTGTCGAAGACGATCTCGAGATTCTTCGTCTCGTGACCGGTCTTCTCGCACAGGAAGGCTACGACGTAGCAGCACTCGAATCGGGCACTGCTCTCGCGAAGTTCCTGGCATCGAACCGGCCGGATCTTCTCATTCTCGATTGGATGCTGCCGGGCGAGGACGGACTATCCATCTGTCGACGCCTGCGCGCGAGCGATGAAGCGCTACCGATCATTATGCTGACGGCCAAGAGCGACGAAATCGACCGGGTCCTCGGACTGGAGATTGGCGCCGACGACTACTTGGCCAAGCCGTTTGCGCCACGTGAGCTGTTGGCCAGAATTCGTGCAGTACTGCGCAGGAGCAGAGCGCGTGGTGAAGCTGACGAAGAAGCTCGCCGCTTTGCGTTTGCCGGTCTCGTCGTGGATCTCGATGCCCGCACATTGGCGACGGAAGAGGGGGCCCCCATCACCCTCACGTCCGGGGAATTCACACTGCTGGCTTGCTTCGTGTTGCGGCCGAGGCGCGTGCTGAGCCGCGAGCAACTGCTCGACCTGACGCGTGGCCGTGGGACGGAAAGCTTCGACCGCTCGATCGACATGGTCGTCTCACGACTGCGCAAGAAACTCGATGCGGCAACGGGCGGACAGTCCCTTATCACGACGGTCAGAAACTCAGGTTATCTCTTTGTCGGCCGGCCAAAGCGGCTCACCACGTCATGATGCGCCTCGGCTTTGGTGCCCGTCTTCTCGTCATCTTCCTGACGAGCATGCTCGCACTGCAACTGTTGGGGGTCGGCCTATCTCAGTTGCAGCGCAGCCGCGCAACCGACACAGGACTGCGATTGCCGCTCCCCGACCAGACGGCTGCCATCGTGGAGCTTCTCGAAAAGACCCCGCGCCATGAGCGGCCGCTGGTTCTGCGCGCGGCCAATGGGTCCGATCTGCGCGTCTCGATCCACGATGCCCGTCGCATCACCGAGCCAGCCGATTGGTCGGAGGCTCCTCTCGCCGAGTTCGTTCTGCGGCGTTATCTCTCTGCGCTCGGCCCCCGCGATGTGCATGTCCGCATCAAACCGTCAACGGAGCTTCTGGATGGCCCACTGCGCTTTATGTCCTGGGCTTCCCCCGGTTCAGTCGAAATCGAAGTCGGGCTGTCGGGTGGTGAGTATCTCTCAGTATCTGCAGAAGGCTTGGCGAGCCTCAATGTTATCGGATTGCCGCCCGGGTTTTGGGCCGGCATTGCCGGTGCATTGATCGCCATCGCGGCGCTACTTCTGTTGCGGCGCGAGACAAAGCCACTGCGACGGCTTGCCGACGCCGTCGATACGCTCGACGTCGGTCCCGATCCCGTCCTGCTTCATGACGATCCGCGGAGTGCGCCCGAGATCCGCGGCGTGGTGGCCGCGTTCAATAGGCTATCGGAGCGTATCTCGGCTCTGCTGCGCGGTCGCATGGCGCTGGTTGGCGGCATCTCTCACGACCTCCGCACGTACGTGACGCGCCTGAGATTGCGAGCCGAAGCCATCCCAAGCAGCGAGGAGAAAGAGCGCACGATCAAAGACCTCGATGACATGAACCGCTTGCTGGACGACTCGCTTCTGGCGTTCTCTGCAGGCGCACCGCCGGCGGTCCAGGAACTGGTCGAACTTCCCTCTATCCTGCGGAGCGAGGCGGAGGAATTCCGCCGCACAGGCCGTCCAGTCGAGATCCGCTTCGCGGACGACCCCGACGTGCTCGTCCTCGGCGACCCTGTCGCGTTGCGTCGTCTCATGGCGAACTTGATCGACAACGCGATCAAGTACGGGACACGCGCGATCATTGGTCTGACGATCGATTCGACGGAAGCTGTCGTGACCGTCGACGACGAAGGACCGGGCATACCCGAGGCCGAACGCGATCGACTTCTTGAACCCTTCGTACGTCGCGAAGGCTCCCGCAATCGAGCCACGGGCGGCGCTGGTCTCGGACTTTCGATTGCCAGATCGGTAGCGGCGTCGCATGGCGGGACACTGAGCCTCGAGACCGCCCCGTCGGGCGGGGTACGCGTCATGATTCGGCTCCCGCTCTATCGGCCCGAGACGAGCATCTGAGAGCATTCGCTCTGCACTCGAATCGGGCATGTCCGACGGACGTCGTTTGCTGACGTCGGCGCTCGTCAATGCCCTCGCGGGAGGAACATGAGAAGACCTTGGCCGAGTAGCAGAAAAAGTCGGCACCGGGGTACTGGCCTGTGCGCCTAAACTCCCAGGATCATGCTACGCGCTTCGATCTCCGTCATCAGGGAGCGGTGGAGGTTTGCGACGCTGCCATTGAAGTGGTCATTGCGCAGCGTCGATGATCGTGCGTGACACGCCGTGGTATTCACCGATCGACCAGTCATCGAGGCGTAGGCCGCTTCTTTCCGCGCGGTGAACGGCATCCGCCGTCACCAGGGTACTTGTCCATAGGGGTGCATATGTCAGCTGCGGCCGTCGGGCTCGATTTCGGCACGACCAACTCGGTTCTCGCAAGCGTGGATGGAAGCGGGCGCGCTCAGGCTACCGAGTTTCGTCATCGAGGCGAGGTCGTGAAAAGCTTCCGCTCGGTGCTGGCGCTCTGGCAGGAACGAGGAGCGGATGGGCGCACGACACGCTTCGAGGCAGGGCCTTGGGCTATCGACCGCTTTATTGCCGATCCACTCGACTGTCGCTTCCTTCAATCGTTCAAAACGTTCGCGGCGAGCCGCTCCTTCCAGCACACGACAGTCGCAGGCCAAAATTATCGCTTCGAAGATCTGCTCTCGGCCTTTTTCCGGAAATTCCGCGAGCATGCGGGCACACAGCTCGCAAATTCACCGAGTCGTATCGTCCTCGGCCGGCCCGTCACATTCGCCGGCGCCAACCCGGATGCAAAACTCGCCGCCGAGCGCTACGAGAAGGCGTTCACGAGCGTCGGTTTCACCGACATACATCACGTCTATGAGCCAGTCGCAGCGGCCTTCTTTTTCGCCCAACGCCTTACTCGGGATGCGACCGTGCTGGTAGCCGACTTTGGAGGCGGAACGAGCGATTTTTCGCTCATTCATTTCGCGCGCACAGCGTCGGGGCTCGTTTCGCAGCCGCTGGCGCAGACAGGTGTCGCGATCGCTGGCGACACGTTCGACTATCGCATCATCGATGCCGTCGTATCGCCACGGCTCGGCAAAGGAACCCAGTACCGAAGCTGGGGCAACATCCTTGACGTACCAGGGCACTATTACGCGAACTTCGCGCGATGGAGCCAGCTCTCCATCCTGAAGTCGCCGCGTCTACTTGCGGAAATCCGCGAAATCGCCAGGCAAAGTCTGGAGCGCGAGAAGCTTGAGACGCTGATTGCCTTCATCGACGCAGATGTTGGCTACCCCCTCTACAAAGCCGTTTCGGAAACAAAGATGCGCCTTTCAAGCGCAGAAGCCGCCCAACTTCATTTTGAAGCATGCGGGATCACGATCGATCAGACCATCACGCGCGCCCAGTTCGAGGCCTGGATCGCGCATGATCTCGAACGGATAGATCGGGCCGTCGGTGCCGCGCTCGGCCGCGCAAGTCTTGAGGAGCGCCAGGTCGACAAAGTCTTTTTGACCGGCGGCTCCTCTTTCGTCCCGGCCGTACGTTGCCTGTTCGAGCGCCGCTTCGGCGCACACAAGATCGAGACCGGTGATCAGTTGCTTTCTATTGCCTACGGCCTCGCACTGATCGGGGCCGAGGACGACGTTTCGCCGTGGACGGTCTCGCCAGGCACCGAGGTTACGCCGGTCGATGGTGAGGATTGACGCGCGAGAGGGCGAGGGGATCAATCGACTTCGCCCATCCTCAGGACGAGTTTGCCGAAGTGCCGGTTTTCGCGCATGACAGCGAGGGCTTCCTCCACGCGCTCCAAGGGGAACTGCGCCGCGAGCGGCAGGCGAAGTTGGCCGGCGACAACTGCATCCCAGAGATCGGCACGCATCCGCGCATTGATCTCGGCGATTTCCTCGATCGTCCGGGTGCGGAACGTAACGCCGATATAGGTGACGCGCTTGAAGGCATGGAGATCGAAGTCGAAGTCTCCCCGCATGCCCCCCAAACGCCCGACATTCACGATCCGGCCCTTGATCGCGGCAGCGGCGAGATGCCCATTCATGAGCGGACCCGAGACCTGATCGATGATGAGGTCGACGCCTGTATCGGAGGTCGCTCGTCGCACGATGTCAGCCCAATCGGGTTGCGACGGATCGACGACGCATGTCGCGCCGAATTCGGGCAGCCGCGCCCTTCGCTCTGCGTGGGTGGACGTGCCGATCACCACCGAAGCCCCGATCTTCCGGGCTATCTGCAGCGCCATGAGACCGACGCCCGAACTGGCCCCCTGGACCAGAACGGTCTCGCCCGGCTGCAGCCGACCATTCGTCACGATGGCATCGTGCATGGTCTGGAGCGCCACCGGCAGGGTGGCCGCTGTGACGAGGTCGAGGCCGGCAGGTACCGGAAGTGCACGCCGCCAGTCCACGACTGCGTAATCGGCAAACGCGCTGAGCCCCGAGCACATCACCCGGTCTCCCCGCTTGAAGTCCCTGACGTTCCCGCCCGTCTCGACGACCTCGCCGGCCCATTCGAGACCGGGAATCGCGCCCGGCCCTCCGAAAGATCCGTGACGGGCACCGGCGGCAACAGCGAGATCGGCGCGGTTCAGGCCAGCCGTGTGAACCGACACGAGCAATTCTGTTGGCTTGGGCCGGGGCAAGTCGACCTCTTGCACCGAGAGCTTTCCCTGCCCCACGACGGCCGCTCGCATCCGCATCTCGCTTCCTCCGCGGGTCTGTTTGATCTCTCGCTGCCTGGCCCATAGGCCTGAAGGAAGGCGAGGAAACCATTTCCGACCATTCTGGCGCCTCCCGTCCAGCTTTGTCCGCAGGCTCTTTGCCCCAAAAGCCGAGGAACGAGAAGCCTGCTCGAACCTGGTTCTAGTGATGCCCCGTGCGCTGCGCAAACGGGCGCGCAGATGTCCGGGCCAAGGCGACTGGTTCGCTTGGTCGACGCTAGGGACGTGCGCGGAACACGCCGTCCTTGAAGAACATCTCGAACGGTGTGGTTCCGGATTGCTGCCCGTCGAACGACTTCCAGCGGCCGTTACGACAGTGCACGCCGCCGGCTTGCTCCACCGCATCGAATTCAGCGAGATTGGGGTACACCTCTGGCTCGTTGCCGGATGTGACGGCCATGAAGGTCGTCACGCAGCGTCCGCCGACAATGACGGGGTCATAGCCCTTGATGGTGATCCCACCGCCGCCCGTCGAGGGAAACGTGCTGCTCAAGCGCGGCCATGTCGTAAAGTCGTCCGCGGCGTAAGCGGTCGTGATACTGAGCGCCGATATGGCGAGCGCTGCGAGAAAGGTTCGGCCATCCATGCGGGTCCCTCCGGCGATCCTCGATCAACATCGACAGATACGGGCGCCGGACGTTGGGGTTTCAGACGAGGCAGCAATTCAGGGTTTCTCATGATCTACGCGTGGATGTCTTACGGTTACATCGTCCTGGTCGCGATCGGGGTGCTTGCGTTTGTTCAGTGGCGCAAGGGCGCCGTCATGGTGGCGATCGCGTCGGTTTTGGTGGGCATCCCTCTTTGGTTCGCTTGGGAATATGCGCGCCCAACGTGGACCACCGGGTTTGTCACAGGAACGGAGGTGCGTCGCAGCGATCCCGATGCTCGCGGCAATACGAGTGACGACCAGTACATCTACATTCGAAATCGTGTCGACCGTGGCATGGAAATGGTCAATGAGGATTCCTGGTGGTGGCTGAAGCGCAATAGCGATCGGGTCTTCAATGATGCCAAAACAGCGGAAACCCGGAATACTGAAGTCACTTTGGTGTGGAACCGTTGGAGATCCACTCTCTTGTCGCTCTACCCCAACGTGATTGCGATCGGTGCAGCCGGCTATTGGCCGCTCTGGTCATTTCGCGTCATCGTCTTCTACGGGTTCTCTTTGCTCCTTTGGTTCGGTTACTTTTACGGCAGCATCAAGCTGTTTCAATGGAGCGCCACGAAAAGCAGCGAAAGTCGTGGGTAGTAACCTGGCAGGACCGGCGGTTCGGTTGCGCGCCATCGACGACCCGGCCGCATCACCCAAAACCGCAGTGTTGGCGCGCGACGTTGCGATACTCAACGATGACGAGGTGACGCGCGAGCGATGCGAACGCCAAGGTCGAATATGACTTTGGCGGTCGTCGCAAAAACGACGGCACACAAAGCCGCTTTGGAGATCGTTTCCATCGCGCCCTCGATGAGGAGGGCATGAACGAGCGTACCCAGGACGAATACGACGGCAAGCAGACCGTGAGCCATCCGCCAGTTTCGCGGACTTAGCCGTAGCTTGTGGCGGAGAGCAGCCACGACCGCCATAGCGAAAACGGCCCACATCGCAATCACGCCCCAATTCGAGAAGGGTGTAGGCGAGACAAAGAGGAGAGCGTCGACGACATCCGGTGGACTGGTGATCCAGAGCCCAACCACATGGACCACCACGGCGACAACGATCCCTCCGCCGACGATCTGGTGAAGTCGGCGCGATCGAAATGCCGGTATCCCTGGCAGGTAGCCACCAATTAAAAGAGGTTGGACCAGCATGAGCGCCAAAGCGACAATGCCGGCAAATCCAGCAATGATGTAAACGGGACCGCGATAGGCAAGAAATGGGCTAGTCGCCGCCGCTGCGATCGGAACGACGATGGCCATGGCAAGTGCGGCCCAGACGAGGACCTGAACCGGCCTCGGCTCGCGCGACTTCAATGGCTCAAGCCGGTTCGAGGACAAAGTGAGCCTCGAGGCTGGTGACCTTCGCGCTGGGCATCACCGGCCGGAGAAAAACCGTCTTGAACTCTCCGCTGTCGTAAGCGAGGTGGGCATGGGGCTGTCCGAACGCGGGGATGATCTGCGGCATCTCGAGACGAAACGCCCCGTTCGCATCTGTCAGGGTCGCCCCGTGGCTCTGCGGATCGCTTTCGTATCCCTCCGTCGTATGGGCCCAGATCTGAATGCGCTGCCCAGCCAGCGGCGCCCCATCACCAGCGCGGCGGACAGTCCCGGACATCCAAAATCCCCCACGCCCAATCCGCTCTACAATCGGCGCACCTGGCCGATAATTGTTTGCTCCACCGCGCATGGAAGGAGTCGGGGCGAGTGCATTTGCGCGCGCGGGCACAAGAAGACCCGTGGTCCCCGTTGCCAATATCAAGCCACCAGTTGCCAGAAGGCTGCGGCGATTGAGCAGTACGGTCATCAGTTCGTTCTCTCGAGGCCAAAACAGCTCAACGTTTCTGCCTCAAAACAGACGATGCAGCGAGGTCGAAAAGTTGTCCAAACGGCCAGCAGAGAGCGTGGAGACGATCAAATCGAGCCACAACTTCGTGATCGCGCGGAAGCGGACGACGTTTCGCCGTGGATGGTCTCGCCAGGCACCGAGGATCCGCCGATCGATGGTGAGGATTGAAGCGCGAGAGGGCGATGGGATCAATCGACTTCGCCCATCCTCAGGACGAGTTTGCCGAATTCCGGCATCACGCATGACAGCGTGGGCTTCCTCCACGCGGTCCAAGGGGAACTGCGCCGCGAGCGGGTTCGCGAGTTGCGCGCTCGGCTGGCGGAGGCCGCGGAGTTGGCGCAGCAGCTTCGTCGGATGGGCCGGCACGGCATCGTCGAGCTTCGGCCGGCCTGCCAGCGCTATCCGACCAGTTCGAAGTCGGGCAGCTTGAACGTCCGGTCGTTGAACGCGTCGGTCGGTCCGTAGAACCGCATGGCCGGCAGCGGGCGCTTGCCCGAGGTCGGGATCCAGTTCGATTCCAGCCCCGGGGGCGCGGCGGGCCCGACATAGAGCGTCACGCTGCCGTCGCTGTTGGTCCTGAGGTTCCGCAGGTCGAAGGAGGAGAGCGTTGTGCGGTTTGTGGCGCTGTAGATGAAGGCGAAGGTCGCCCGATCATAGACGGTCAGCGCCCAGAACTGCCGGACCGGCATGTTGGCCGGCACGTCGAGCTTGTAGAGCCGGCCCGCCTGCAGCGGCTGCCCGCTCGCGTCGGCCATCGCCATCATGTACTGAGTGGCGGGCTTGTCGCTCAGCGTTTTCGGCATGTAGGTGCACCAGAAATACTCCATCGCCCGTGCCGTCAGATCGATGCGGTCGTCATAGACGAAGGAGAAGGCGCGGTTCTCGTCGGCCTGCAGCAGCGAGACGTAGTGCCGGTCGGGCCAGTAGCGCGTGGACTGCGGCAGTTGGTCGAACAGCCCCTGCAGGTAGAACCATACATCCGTCGCGGCCTTGCTCATGGCCCGCCTGGCCGTCTCGCTGGGCGCGAAGGGCTGACCCTGCCGGATGCCCAGCGACGCCAGCATGCCCATCATCACCTTGTCCTGCGGCTTCACCGGCTCGACGCTGACGATCTCGTGGAGGTCCTCGAACAGGCGCTCGTCGTAGAAGGGCAGCGTCGGGTATCGCTCGTACCGCGGGTCCATTGGATCGATGAAGGACTGCGACGGCGGGTTCGAGGCCGCCGAGAGCGCATACATCCGCAGGCGTCGTGCATAGGCATAGGCATCCCGGGTCGTCTTGCCTGCCGCCGGTATGGAGCGGAAGGCGAAGGAAATCCTGAAGCTCGGCGACGGCACATGCAGGTAGCCCGCGGGAGGCTCCCCGGCGAAGCCCGGCGGCGTGAAGAGAACCTTCGCACCCTTGCCCTCGTCCAGGCCTGAAGGTCCGACGTCGGCGATGGTCAGCTGCCAGGCATCGATCACCTGGCCGTAGAGGCTGCCATCCGCCCCGGCTGCGGGAAGTTCCAGTATGACCGGGCCGCGGCGCAGATCGGCGAAGGCTGTGATGTAGGGTGTGGTGGCGTTCGCCGTCAGCGCCTCGAGCGTCGGCGTGGCAGGCGCCGAGTAGGCGATGATGTCGTTGTCCCGAACGCCGAGCTGGCTGAAGGCGCCGCGGCGGAAGCCGTAGGCCGCCAGCGCCGGCATCGCCCACAAGGCGGCCTCGAACGCGCGTTGGTAGGCGACCTGGTAGGCAAAGTCCGTCACCGATGGCGTCGCGCCGGCCGTGGGCTGGCCGCCGAGAAGCTCGCGGCCCGCTTGCGCCAGCACCGCATTGGGCGCGAACGCCCCGACCCCGGGGACCAACTGCGTCGCCGCGGCCGCGGCGCCCATGAGCATCCATTCCCTGCGGTTCACGCCCGGGAGCGCGGCTTCATCCGGCTGTATGGTCATGTTTCCGTTGCTCCTGTGTCGATCAACACGCCGTTCGTATGCGGCTCTTCAGCGTCGGCGCGGGCGTCGCCTTACACGCCCGACAGCTCCTGCCGCTCGATCGGCGGCAGCCTGTAGCTCCCGTCCTTCAGCGGTGCGCGCGGAACGTAGGTGCGCAGGTGCGCATCGAGCGGGCCGGCGGGCGCGGGAAGCCAAATCGCCTCCTTGTGCGCGCCCGGGCTCTGATGCTGGATGCAGAGGGTCAGCGATCCATCCGGAGCAGGCGTCAGGCCAGGCCTCTGGCTCCCGATCGAGTAACGCCTGATCGAGGGAAGCAACTGGATGTTCTCCCAGCGGGTGCCAGGATAGGCTTCCTTTTGCACGCCATCCAGCACGGTGCGCGGCGAGAAGGCATCGTTCAGCATCATCAGCTTGCTGACCGGCTCGGTGTCCACCAGAATTCGCTGCATCACTGCGTCCAGCGCAATGGGCTTGCCCCGGCATGATCCGGTCGCGATCCTCGACCGTCTCGTTGTCGATGAGCTTGTGCACCATCTGCCAGTAGGCCAGACCCTCTGGGCGGTTCATCGGGAACGGCTTTCCGCCGCGGGCGGGATCGCCCATCAAGACCAGCGTCTTGGGCTTTGGGTTAGCGGCGTCGGCCAGACGATAAGTCTGCACTTGCCGATAGAGGCCGAGCGCAACCTCCTCAGTCATCCCCTCTTTGATCGATAGAGGCGTGATCGAGAAAACGTGGTTAGTCTTCGGCCGCGCCACCAAATAGGCTTCCGGTACCTCGTCGGCGTAGTCGGGCGGCAGGATCAGGATGTGCTCGCTCCTGCCCTTGTCGGGACCCACCGTTCCGAAGTCCAGAACAGGGCCCATCCACATGTCGAAGAAGCCGGCATTGATCGGCGCCTCGGGCACGATGTGAACGACGAGCCCGGTGTCGGCGAGGTTGATGGTGTCGTAGAGATAGATGACGCTCTGGTTCGGGGTGAGCGTCTCCTGCATTTCCCATTCATGTCGCGGCTCTATTGCCGCCGCGTGCTCGGAAGTCACCAAACACAAGCGACCTTCAGTAGAAGGAAAGCAACTTAGCGTAGCGTCTTCATCCAAACGAAGACGGCTGCCGCAGCGAACAGGCGCAGAGGAATGGCACGAGAGGAACCCGAGTGCCGAGCCCTGCGGGGCGCCACAGTTGGTATGGCAATCCCACGTTTTGCTCATTGCCGATGTCCCAGAAATCATCCACGAACGCCATCGGTGGCACTGCTCATTCTTTGTGCGCAATTATCATAGCTTCGAAGAAGTATATGAATTACGGAAGATTGTTGTACGGATAGTATGCTGGGAGTGCGCGTATCGTGCAAGGTCTGATCGAGCATTGCGCTCCGGTGGCGAGTTGTTAGCCGTCAAGTGCTCCGGGAACGGAAGGACGATCGTTTTCTTCCATGGAGACCACGTGCGCTGCGAGAGCTTCAATTCAAAGTTGCGCGACGAGCTGATGGCGGGGGAATAGTTCTCAACCCTCTACGAGGCCCAGGTTCTGATCGAGCGGTGGCGCAAGCAATACGGTCAGGCCCCACTCGTCGCTCTGCTGTCGTCCGCCGGCACCCGAGACGATTCGGCCGCAAGCATCCGGCCTCGCCTACGCTGCACTCCGGCCAGTCCAGATGCAGGCCGACAGCCGCCGGGTTCTAACTTAATGTCTGGTATCGCGGCGAGGGGCATGCCAGGGGCAGTTCCTCATGACATAAAGGGGCAGTTCCGGATGTCGTTTGACACGGAGCAATCTCCGACATCATGAACCGTGGTTCTCTCGATCCATCTGCTCGGCGACATGCGCCAGATATTCCTCGATCGTTTTTCCACGCTCCGCCGGGTCGAAGCGACGCCCTGCCTCGATGCAGGCCTCCATCCGGTCGATGCGGAAGGATCGAAAGCCCTGGCGCATTTCGCACCAGGCCGAACATGTCCAAACGCGGCCCCAATACTCGGTCTGGAGGGGGCGGATGTCGCGTTCGCTCGTCTCGTCCGCGAGGGAGCGATATACGATATGGAGGACTAATCCCTCGCGGATGGCACGCCGGATGAGCGGCATGTGGGCGAAGCCGCTACGCGCCTGCTCAAACGCGTAGACTCCAAAGCCCCAAGCCTTCGGCGAGCGCCGCCGAATTGCAGCATGGCCCTCGACCTTCGACAGAAGGCTTTCGGCGGCGCTCTGTAGCTCAGGGTCCGCCGCCTCGCCGACGATGGCCATCCCGAGCGAAAGCGCCTCGAGCTCTACGAGCGACAAGGCGAGGGGCGGCAGGAAGACGGGCTCTCGCAAGAGGTAGCCGACGCCGCGCTCACCCTCGATAGGGACACCGGAAGCAGCGAGCGTGGCCATATCGCGCCAGATCGTGCGCTCGGACACTGCGACCGCCGCGGCGAGATCGCGCGCGGTATGCAGCCGCCCATCACGGAAGATCTCCACCAGCTCGGCAAGGCGCTCCGCCCGTCGCATTCGGCCTCAGTTTACCGCGACTTCCAGCTCGGAATGTCGCATCTGCACGGACGGCCCGTCGATCGCCTTCCGGAAGTCAGCGGTCTCGGGGGGGGCCGATGGCCGCGGCCGCAGCCTTCGCCGACGCCATATCGCCCCATTGGACCTGCTCGACCCAGGTGCCATCCACCGCGACCGACAGCCGCCGCGCCACGAAGCCGTGCTGGGCCCTGATCCAGTCCGTCATGCCGTGCGCGGCCTGCGCGAAACTGGCGCGATCCACGCCGGCAGTACGATCCTTTCTCTGCGAATTGACTGGATCGAGCATAACCGCATCCAACCGACAGGTTCTGTCGGTTGGACTGTGGCTTAGCTGAGACGAAACAGAAACGAAGAACCGCTCTGATCCATGAAAATCCTTCATGTCGATGCGTCCGCACGCAAAGATGGCTCCCACTCCCGCGCTCTGTCTTCGCACTTCGTGGACGCGCTGCGCGCCCGTGTGCCCCACCTCACCGTTGACCGGCTCGACCTCGCCGTAGCGCCTCCTTCTCATTTTGGCGCGCTGGAGACCGCGGCGATCTCAATCCCCGAGGCGGACCATTCCCCCGAGGTGCGCGTCGCCATAGCGCCCTCGGATGCGCTCGTCGCGCGGGTGTTGGCGGCGGACGCCCTCGCTATCGGAACCCCGATTTACAACTTCGGAATGCCTTCGACGCTCAAGGCGTTCTTCGATCACATATGCCGCAACGGGAAGACCTTCGTGGCCGATGAGACCGGGATGAGGGGCCTCCTCGGTGCCAAGAAAGTCGCCGTGCTATCGGCAGCCGGCGGCGCCTATGGCCCCGGAGAGGTGTTCGAAGGGCTCGACTGCCTGACGCCCCACGCCCGCGCGATCCTCGGCTTCATGGGCGTCGCGGAGCCCGACTTCATAGCTGCCCGACCGATGATGTTCGCGAGCCCGGAAGCCGCGCGGGCGGCAATGGCAGAAGCGAAAATGCAAGCCGAGGAGGTGGCGGAGAAATGGACGGCATAACTGACGGCCATCTTACTGTAACCGTAGAGCATCGCTTTTGGGCTTGGCAGCTTCTGACCGTGCCCCCTGAACGGTACTCGTTAGTTTGTTAGTCTGTCTGCCAATTGCTGTGCACCCCAACGTGCGCTCATCCCAGGTTAGAGTTTTCGACTTGGGTCACCGTTGGCGGGCTGGCGTCGCCAGTGGGGTTCAGTAGCGAGATCGGTACCTTGTTGCCGATGGCTCCTCGGGCTCTCACCTCGTTGTAGTCCCTACGCCAGCACTCGAGCTTTTCCCTTGCGTCACCGAGGGGGTGCTACGCTGCCCACCGGAATGCAGAGTGCGCCAGGAGCTTTGGGCAGACGAGACGCAGCTCGCAGGAATCGGGAAAGGCAGGCTCATGAAGCTCGACACGGTCATCTATGAACAATTTGGGAATGTCGCCCGGCTAACTCTCAACCGGCCGGAGCGGGTCAACGCCATCAATCAGCAGATGCTTCATGATTTGGATCGTGCCCTGGACACCGCCGAGGCAGATCCCGCTATCCGCGTCATCGTAGTCACCGGAAGCGGAACGGCATTTTCCTCAGGGTTTGATCTCAAGGAACAGATGGAGCGCCGTCCGCAGGGCGTCCAAACGTGGCGCCAGATTCTCCGCCGCGACTTCGATACGGTGATCCGCTTTTGGCGCAGCCCCAAGCCGACCATCGCCGCTGTCCGCGGTGCATGTCTTGCTGGCGCTTGCGAATTGGCGCTTGCGTGCGATTTGACTGTGGCGGGCGACGACGCGTTCTTCGGAGAACCAGAGCTGAAGTTCGGCGCCGGGATCGTCGTTATGATCCTTCCGTGGATCGTCGGTCCGAAGATCGCGAAGGAGATTATCATGACCGGAGCCGACCGCATCGACGCAGCAGAGGCTTTGCGCATCGGCATGATCAATAAGGTGGTGCCGGCTGCTGATCTTGAGATGGCAGCTCTCCAACTCGCGTCCCGTCTGGCCGTCGTGGATCCTGGTTTGATGGGAGAGACGAAGCGCGCCATCAACCGGGCCTACGAGGCTGCCAGCATGTCGGAGGCTCTGGAAGCTGCCCTGGACATCGATCTCCTGATCGAAGGCGGGGGCTCTCCGGATAAAGAGGCCTTCATGGACATTGCTCGCAGAGACGGCTTACGTGCGGCGCTCGCGTGGCGCGACAACCGGTTTCAAAAGTGAACTCCGTGAGTCGAACGACACTCGACGGTTTTTTGAACGTGATCGTCGAGCAAGATCGCGCCAGCCTCTTAGGTCCCGGCGTCGCGATTGGGATGCATGATCTCGACGCGGCAGCCAACCAGACTGCTGCGTACCTCGCCAGCCAAGGGGTTGTGCCGGGCGAACCGGTGATCGTCTCGATGGCGAACAGGCCGGCCGATCTTGCAACGCTTTTCGGCATCTGGCGGGCGGGCGCTGTCGCTGTCCCTCTTAACGCGGCAGCACCGCCGGTCGTTCATGCCGGGCTCAAGGCACGGGTCGGCGCCAGAGTGGCTCTTGGACCGGACGGCAACGAAAGCGCGGTCGATGCCAGGCCTCCTCGTCGTTTACATTCTAACGCTGCGCTCGTCATCTTCACATCCGGCAGCACGGGAACACCGAAAGGGGTCGTGCTCGGTCATCAGCAGTTCGTCCGTAAGCTTGAGGTGCTGGACAGACTGCTCCGAATACAAGGGTACGATACGGTGCTCGTTCCCTTGCAGCTGACCTTCATCTTCGGCCTCTGGGTGACGCTTCTCGGTTTGTCTGCCGGGGCTCGTGTCGTTCTCGTCCCCCGGTTTTCGGCCGCGGCAATGATCAACGGACTGGACAGCGGCGCCACCGTCATCGGAGTCGTTCCGACGATGCTCCGCTCTCTGCTCGTCGGCGGCCGAACCGCAGCGTCGTCGGTTCGCCTCGTATTGACGGGTGGCGAGCCGTTTTCCGCGGCTCTGGCAACAAGCACCGCAACAATGTTTCCCGGCGCCACGATTTACGATCTTTATGGATCGACGGAAACAGGCTCCTGCGACTTCGCCAGCAGATACACCGGCACCGCCATAAAAGCTTGCACACTCGGCCAGCCTACCGACGGCGTGGATTATCGTATTGTCGATGGACTGGGGGAACCCGTCTGCAAGGAGACGGAAGGCGAACTTCAAATCCGCTCCCCATTCGGAATGCTGGAATATCTGGATGCGCCCGCGCTGACGTCCGCAGCGCTGTCGGACGGATACTTCCGGACCGGTGATCTTGCACGCCACACCTGCGACGGTGAGGTCCAATTGGTCGGCCGTTTGAAGGACATCATCTCCAGGGGCGGTGTCAAAACGGCGCCTCTTGAACTCGATCACCTGTTTGCCAGCCACCCCGATGTGGACGCTGCTCTTGCAGGAGGCGTGCCCGATGAGCGCCTAGGAGAAGCCATCCACATTCTGATCGTGCCTCGGCATGGCGCTGAGATCGATCCCGAAGCCTTGCGTCGTTGGGCTGCCGATCGGATCGAGCGGACCAAGATCCCCGACGTCGTCCATATCGTCGACGCACTTCCGTTGGGGAGCACCGGCAAGGCAGACCGGAGCGCCATCCCCTCTCTATACGGATCGCGGAAAGAAAAGCTGTAATCAGCAAACGCCGACCCGCAAACGCCTGCCGACCTATGTCAGTCGTCGCAAGTGAACCACGGGCCGAATTGAGGTCAGCACCACGAGAGAGACGGGCAGCGCAGTTCATCAAGGCGCTCGAGATGGGAAATCATCTTGCCCCTGCACTGCCGAACTCGCCGGCATGTCGAAGCGATGCGGATTAAATCAGCTGGCAGAATAACAGAAGATTTTGACGCCAGACGCTTTCAGTAAGCGCGACGGGCGGCCCGACTAGACACCGGTGCGATCCATGCTTCTGCGCAGTCAGCAGACGCTCACCTTGCGACGCGATTGCATCGCAGACGGTATATGCGCGGCCAGAATGACACGAATGCAAGCATCAGTTCTGGCGCGCTGCAGAGAAGCACGCGCCATGCCTGCTATCGATACCTCATCGGCGAAACCGATGAACGGCGCTCTCCTCGCAATGCGCAGCAGATTTTGGCTGGATCGAGTGTCGCGGGCTCCCGCGAAGTCGCCCGTCGTGCATGGCGATCACGCTTGACATGCCGGGGAAAGTAAAATTCCGTCAGACACGGAAAAGCAAGGATCTTTGCGAGCAAAGTGTCCTAGCCATTCCATACCTGGGGAATTTCAATAAAAAAGTCGCGAGGGAGGAGTTTTTAATGGATCGCAGGGACGACGTCAACCGCAGGCAGTTCCTGCAGGGCACGGCGGCGGCGGCACTCGCCGCGAGCGGCGGCATGGTCGGCAACATCGCCGCAGCGCACGCTCAAGGAGCGGCGACCGAGTGGGGCTTCCCTCAGCCCTACGAACAGGTTTCATCGCGGTCCATCGACTGGTTGCGCCAGCGCGGCTGGTGGCCAATGCGCTTCGGCTATCAGCATCCCTGGTCGGGCCAGAACGCGCTCAACATCGTCGTCGATCGGCTGAAGCTGCTGCAAGCGCGCGGCCTCGACGTGGCCTTTGACGCGTTCGGCTCTGGCCCCGAGGTGATCGAGGCGTTCTCGCCCGGCCGCGTCCAAACCGGCACCGGCGGCAACTTCCCCTATACCTCGCTGCTCGACCGCGGTGTTCCGGCCCGCGCGCTAATGAATCTGTCGCCGAACCTCTGGCACGCGCTGATCGTGCCGAACAATTCTCCGCTGCGTACTATTGCCGACCTCAAGTCCCGCACCGAGGCGGTGGTCGGTCTCGTCACCGGCTCCTCGGCAGAATTTTACTTCCAGGCCGCCTGCGAAGCCGAGGGCATCACGATCGGAACGGGCCGCAACGTGATCGTGCGGAACCTTCCGCTCTCCGAGCAGATCGCGCTCCCGGCCGGCATCGACGCGGTCGTGCCGTGGGATCAGACGACCTCCCTCATTACCCAGTTCAACAAGACCGGCCGGGCGATCAACAACCACTTCGCCTACAACATCTACGAAGCTGTGCTCTACTGCCGGCAGGAACTGATCGACAACGTGCCCGACGTCGTTCAGGCAATCACCGACGCCTTCATGGAAGCCAATCTGTGGATCCGCCTCAAGCCCGCCGAGGCAGTAGAGCAGATGGCGCAGGTGCCCCAACTCGCGCGCGCCCCGCGCGAACTGTTGGCCCAGCAGATCCGCACCTACAATACCTTCTACAAGCCGACCGCCCTGATGCCGATGCCGGCCGCCCATGCGCGCGAATCCGTTCGCATTCGCGATTGGCTGCGCGCCCGCAACCGCCTGACGCGCAACCTTTCCGAGGCGGACTACGCCGCCTCCTACGCGCCGGAGTTCATGCGCCGCACCCTTGAAAAGCTCGGCTTCAAGGTGCCGGAGAACCATGTTTTCCTGCCGCGCGGCTGGGCCGGCGAGGTCGGTAAGCAGCCCTATCCCGACTACATCACGGCAGTGACGCAGGAGCAGCCCCAGGTCTTCCCGGAACCGGGCGAGCTGACCAAGCCCTGGACCTTCGGTGGCCAGACCTTCCGGCCCGCCTGATCCCAAGAGCCCCAAGCCGAGAAGTGATTCCAATGACGACCGACACCGTAACGCCCGGGGCTGCAACCGCGCCCCCGGCGAAGCTTGGTGCGCTGACTCTGGTCATCCGTGTCGTGAAGGGCGTCAAGCGCTTCACGCTGCTCGCGGTGCTTCTGGTCTTATGGCAGGTGGTCTCGGCTTGGTGGCTGCCGTCGATTGACCCGCATCTTGCCCTGCTGATGCCGGCGCCGCTCAAGATCGTCGCCGCAGCGAATGAGCTCATCCGCTCCGGCGAACTGCTTCACCACCTTCTCGCCTCTCTCAAGCGCGAGCTCCTCGCATTCTCGATGGCGATCTTCGCCATTCCAGTCGGCATCGCCATGGGCTGGTGGAAGGCAGTGAACGACCAAGTCGATCCAGTCATCGAGGTACTGCGTCCGATTCCGCCGCTCGCCTGGATCCCGCTATCGATACTCTGGTTCGGCATTTCGGATCTGCAGAACCAGTTCATCATCTTCCTCGGCATGGTGTTCCCGATCCTCATCAACACCGTCGTCGCTGTGAAGAGCGTCGAGCCTAATCTCGTTCGCGCCGCCCGAACTCTTGGTGCCTCCGAAGGCGACATCCTCGTCAAGGTCGTCTTCAAGGCCGCCCTGCCGCAGATCATTACCGGCGTCCGCGTTGGCCTCGGCGTCGGCTGGATGGCGTTGGTCGCGGCCGAGCTGGTCGGCGCTCGCTCGGGCCTCGGCTTCCTCATTTCCGATGCGCGCACTCTGTTGCGCACCGACATCATTGTCGTCGGCATGCTGACGATCGGCCTCGCCGGCCTGATCATCGACCAGTCGATCCGCTTCGCTGCGCGCAAACTCATGCCCTGGTCGCTCGGGCTATCCAAGTAAGGGGATTGGACATGGGCAGCCTTGTCGTGCGTGACGTGCGCAAGATCTATCCGGGCGCGCGCCCGAGCGAGGAGGTGCTGGCGCTTGCCGGCATCTCGATCGAGGTCAAGGATCGGGAATTCTGCTCGATCCTCGGCCACTCCGGCTGCGGCAAGACGACCTTGCTCAACATGATCGCCGGCTTCGAGATGCCGACCGCAGGCACCATCCTTGTCGACGGCAAGGGCATATCGAAGCCCGACTGGGAACGCTCCATGGTGTTCCAGGACTACGCACTGTTTCCCTGGCTCACGGTCATCGAGAACGTCGCCTTCGGCCTTCAGATGAAGCGCGTGCCGGCGGGCGAGCGGCGCGCCATGGCGCAGCATCACGTGGAGCTGGTTGGCCTCAAGGGCTTCGAGAAGAAGCTGCCGACCCAGCTCTCTGGCGGCATGCGCCAGCGCGTTGCGATCGCCCGTGCGCTGGCGGTCAATCCGCGCGTGCTCCTGATGGACGAGCCCTTCGCCGCGCTCGATGCGCAGAACCGCGCCTACATGCAGGATGAGCTCGTCAAGATCTGGCAGAAGGAGCCGAAGACCGTCATCCTCGTCACCCACTCGATCGAGGAGGCGATCAAGCTGTCCGACCGTATCATCGTGATGACGAAGCGCCCTGGCCGGGTGAAGGCTGAGGTAGTGGTCGATCTGCCGCGTCCGCGCGACGAGGATGACCCGCGCTTCATCGCCTTGAAGCGCGAGCTGCGCCAGCTCATCACCGACGAGTTCGTCAAGGAAGCCGCGGCCTGACCCTGGCGCATCGAGGAGCAGGACGTGTTTGGCGGAACTTCTGGAAGCATTCGCTGCCCGGCGGAGCCAAGAGGAGCACCTCGCCGATCGCCGAATCTCTGAACTCGACGCCAAGCGACTGGAAGTGGAGCGTCACTGCTGATCGAGAAGGGTGAGACAGCAGCAGACGACCTCTTGCTCGACCGGATCGAGCGGCTGAAGAACGAGCGTACGGTGTGCGTGAAGGCCCTTGAACGTGCGTGGGGTGGTCGCGCGAGCATCGGTCAAGTCGACCGGGCAAAGATCTCGAAGCGTTCGCAGTCACAATGACTGAGCGCCTAGCGAGTGGCGACGTCCAGTTTCGGAAAGCCTATCTGTCGGCACTCATCGAACGTGTGGAGGCTGCCGCCGACCACATCAGGCCTAGAGGGAAAAAAGCACGCTAAATCAAACGATAACCTCGGGCGATCGGGGCGCCCCAGGTGTTCGCAGTTTTGTACGCAGATGGCGCTCCCTAGGGGAATCGAACCCCTCTTTTCAAATTGAAAATCTGACGTCCTAACCGATAGACGAAGGGAGCGTTGCGGTCCGTATAGGCGGAGCGGCGGACGGTGACAAGTGCCCTCGCGCGTCAGTGGTGGACAGAACGCCGCGCTGGGGGTGGAGCGCCGGTCAGCCCTGTCGACGAGGGTCCGCGGCATCGTCGATCGTGAGTTCGATCCGGTCGCGGCCGCCCCATTGGTCGCGCTTGAGCGTGCCGGCGATGTGGATCGGCAACCCGTTGGTTCCGAGCAGAAGATCGCCTAGCGGCTGCCCGACGGCTCGGAACGCGACCGCGTCGAGCCGGCTGCCGTCGGCGGCTTCCAGAAGACAGCGGATGTGGGCCTCGCCCGCGATCTTGGCGAACTTCACGCGATGGGCTGGGAAAACGAAGCGCGGCTGGGGATTGCCTTGGCCGTAGGGACCGGCGCGCTCGAGCAGGGCCACGAGGTCCTCGTCGACCGCACCCGGTGTCAAAGCGCCGTCGATTTCGAGGCCGGCGGCCTGCCGAGCCTGGCGCGCTGCCGTGCCGAGCTGGCGCAGCATGTGCTCGGTCGCCGCTTCGAGGCAGGCCCGCTCGACGGTCAGGCCCGCAGCCATCGCGTGCCCGCCGCCTTTGAGCAAGTGGCCGGCCTCCACCGCGGAGCGGACGGCGGCCCCGATATCGACGCTGGCGATCGAGCGCAGCGACCCTGTACCGGTCGTGCGTCCGCCTTCGTCCCAGGCGATGACGCAGGCCGGCCGGCCGAAGCGCTCGACAAGACGGGAGGCGACAAGGCCGACGACGCCCTTGTGCCAGCGCTCTGAGGCCAGCACGAGGAGGGGAGGATCACTTTCGCCGATGCGCGCTTCCGCTTCGGCCGTTGCCTCGGCGAGCATCTCGGTCTCGATGGCTTTGCGCTCACGGTTCAGCTTGTCGAGCAGCACGGCGATGCGGGCCGCTTCCATTTCGTCCTCGGTGGTCAGAAGCTTGGCGCCGAGCGCCGAGTCGCCAATGCGACCGCCGGCATTGATGCGGGGACCGAGCACGAAGCCGAGCGTGTAAGGCGTCGGCGGCTGCGATAGCCCGGCGGCATCGAACAGCGCCCTGAGGCCGATGTTCTTCCGCTGACGCAGCATCGCCAGTCCACGGGTCACGTACGCGCGGTTGAGCGTCTTCAACGGGACGACGTCGCAGACGGTCGCGAGTGCGACGAGATCCAGCAGATCGAGCAGCTGCGGTTCGGGGCGGCCGTTGCCGTAGTGGCCGCGCCGGCGCAATTCGCGCGTGATCGCCACGAGCAGCAGGAAGACCACACCGGCGGCACAGAGGTGGCCGAGGCCGGACAGATCGTCCTGTCGGTTTGGATTGACGACGGCGTGGACGTCCGGCAGGCGCGGGTCGGCCTGATGGTGATCGACGACGACGACGTCAGTCTTCAAGCGACGCGCAACGGCCAGCGGCTCGAAGCTCGTCGTGCCGCAGTCGACCGTCACGATGAGCTGAGCGCCGTCGCGGATAAGTTCCTCGATGGCAGTAGGGTTCGGCCCGTAGCCTTCGAACAGGCGGTCGGGAATATAGATACGGGCGGGCACGCCGTGGTGGGCGAGGAAGCGCGCCAGCAGCGCCGATGAACACGCGCCGTCGACGTCGTAGTCGCCGAAGATGGCTATGCGCTGGCCGGCTATGACGGCGTCCGCGATGCGCGCCGCGGCCTTGTCCATGTCGAGCAGCGTACTCGGGTCCGGCATTAGCGCACGAATGGAGGGGTCAAGCACCACCGGCACGTCGGCGACGTCGATGCCGCGCGCCGCCAACACGCGGCCCAACAATTCCGGCAAGTCATGGTGCTGGCTGATCGCCTGTGCGACACCCGCGCGCTCGCGGGGCAGGCGGTCGAGCCAGCGAAATCCGCGCGCCGAGGCGTTGACCCCGAGAAACGGCGACGGCCCGGGCTCGCGCCCGGTGGACAGCATCGGCTCAACGGTTGCGACGGACGCTCCACCCATGACCAGACGAGCTTGTAGGGTGATTCGGGCGACGGGCAGGCTGCACCGGGACGAGCCATGCCAACGCCTGTGGATGGTTCCGCTGTGCCGCGGATGCATGGCACGCGGTTTACTGTCGTCCTCGCCGGCATGGCTCGAAGCAGGTAAGCGATGAGCGCCATGGCACTCGCAGTTCCCTGATGCAGGAAGACGTATCGCGCACGCGTCGCGCCAACCCACCGCCTCAACCGGCGGAGGTGCGGCCGAACCGTCTCAAGGCTATCCTTCTGATGTGCCTCGCGGTGACGTGCTTCTCCGGTCTCGATGCGACGGCGAAGTATCTCGTCAGCGTCGTGCAGCTACCGACCACGCAGGTCGTGTGGGTGCGATTTCTCGGGCAGTTCCTCGGCATCGTCGTCGTGCTCGGCCTCGTCTCCGTGCCGCGCCTACTGACCAGCCGCCGCCTCAAGGTGCAGGTTGCCCGCTCATTTCTGCTGCTGTTCTCGACGGTCTTCAACTTCCTGGCGCTGCGCGAACTGCGGCTCGATCAGACGACGACGATCATGTTCCTCGCGCCACTGATGGTGGCACTGCTGGCGGGACCCTTGCTCGGCGAGTGGGTGGGCTGGCGGCGCATGCTTGCCATTTGCGTCGGGTTCTGCGGCATCCTCATTGTCATCAGGCCCGGGTTCGCCGCATTCCAGCCGGCCTTGCTGTTCTCGTTCGCCGGCATGCTTTCCTACACGTGCTTCATCCTCGTGACGCGCTACCTCGCAGGTCACGACCCGCCGGAAGTCACGCTCACGTTCTCGCTGCTCGCCGGCACGTACTTTGTGGCGCCGCTCGCACTCGTCGATTGGGTGTGGCCTGAGGATCCCTATGTCTATTTGCTGCTTGCCGGGCTTGGTTTTTGGGGCGGTCTAGGTCACTACCTGTTTATCCTGGCGCACCGATACGCACCGGCGTCGATCGTCGCCCCGTTCCTCTACGTGCAGCTCCTGTCGATGGTCGGGCTCGGCTACCTCATATTCAGCGACGTACCGGACCTCTGGTCGATCGTCGGCGCCGGCGTCGTGGTCGCCTCGGGCATCTACCTGCTCTATCGTGAGGCGAAGGTGCGGCAGGGCAAGTGAGCGCGATGCGGCTCGCGACGTTCAACATAGAGAATCTCGACCTACCGCCGCGGGCCGAGCACCCGATCGAGGTGCGGGCGCGCGCCCTGAGACCTATGCTCGAGCGGCTCGATGCGGACGTTCTTTGCCTTCAGGAAGTCAACGGTCAGCATGTGCCCGGGCAGTCCGCCCGTGCCCTTGCCGCGCTCGACCAAGTTCTCACCGGCACGCGGTATGCGGATTATCACCGCTCGGCGACGCGGAGTTCGCGGGGCGAAGGGGTCGGCGACGTCCACAACCTCGTGACCCTCAGCCGCTATCCGCTCGTCAATAGCGAGGAAGTCCGCCAGACCCTGGTGTCGCCGCTCGCCTGGCCGGCTTTGACGGCCGAGCCGGCAGGGGAGACTGTCGTCCAGTTCGACCGGCCACTGCTTGTGACGACACTCGACGTCGCCGGGGTGGCGACGACCGTCATAAACGTTCACCTGCGGGCGCCCATCGCAGCGCCGATCCCCGGCCAGAAGCTGTCGGCCTCGACATGGCGGACGACAGCAGGCTGGGCGGAGGGCTTCTTTCTATCAGCCATGAAGCGGGCTCAGCAGGCCTTGGAACTCCGACTACTGATCGATCGTCTCTTCGATGCCGATCCCGACCGCCGGATTGCCGTTGCGGGGGACTTCAATGCCGAGGATCACGACACCGCGCTGACCCTCGCCGTGGCGGCGGAAGAGGACACCGGCAATGCGGCGCTCGCTGGCCTCTCGCTCGTCGTGCTCGATCGGGCTCTGCCGGCCGATCGGCGCTGGAGCATGCGGCTCGCCGGACGGGTCGAGATGCCGGACCATATTCTCGTGTCGCCGGCGCTCTACGCTGCGTTTCGAGACATCGAGGTGTTCAACGAGATGCTCCCCGACGCGGCGAGCGAAGCGGCGCCTGCTGGATCGTCCCACGCGCCGCTCGTCGCGACGTTCGACATCGACGGCGTCTGAGCCAGTTCAGAACCGGGTCTCTGTCAGGACTTCGCCCGTGAGCCGCAGCGAAGCTCCGGCTGTCACAACGAGCTGCGGCAGGATCAGCCACTCGAGAGTCCAGGCTGCCCCCGAACGCTCCTGCTCATGGACGAGCGCCTGATGCAATGTGCCGACGAGACCGGCCGCGAACCGCGCGAGCGACACGAGTACCTCGGCTTTGACGGGGTTGCGCTTGTGCGCCATCGCGGACGAGCCGCCCGCAACCAAGAGTTCCGCCTCGCCGACCTCGTTTTGCGCCATCAGGGCGACGTCCTGACCGATCTTGCCGGCGTTCCCGGCGATGCGGGCGCACAGGTTGCCGATGTCGACGATGCGGCCGCGGTTCGATTGCCAGGACGCGCCCGCGATACCGAGGCCCAGGTCTGCCGCCATGCGTTGTTCGATGGCGTCGACGTCCGGCCCGTAGTCGGCCCGCGTCCCGACAGCGCCGCCGAGTTGGAGGGCGAGTGCGCGGGTCCGAACGTCACGGAGCATCGCGTGAGCATCACCGAGGCCGCTCTGCCATTGGGCGAACCGATGCCCCAACGAGACGGGGAGTGCCCGCTGCATACGCGTCCGGCCCATCAATGGACGGCTGCCGTCCGTGGCAATGCGTCGGTCGAGTTCCCCAACGAGGGTGGTGAGGCGCCGGTCGAAGATGCGAAGGGCGTCGACCAGTCGGATCATCAATGCCGTATCGGCGACGTCCTGTGATGTCGCGCCCTTGTGCACGCTCCCCGCATGGGGGAGGCCGACACGATCCTTCAGTAGGCGCACGAACACCGGAACCACGACACCGTCGCGCGCGGTTCCCTCCGACAAAGCCGCCGTGTCGGGGAAGAAATCGCGCGCTGCCGCGGTAATTGCGTCGGCGGCCTCTCCCGGAATGACGCCGACGGCAGCCTGAGCCTGCGCCAGTGCCGCTTCGAAGGCGAGCATGGCCGCGAGTTCGGCTTGCCAGGAAAAGAGGGCCGCGGTCTCGGGGTCGCCGAGCAGGGCGCCGAGATGGGGATGCTCCAAGGCGAGCACGGTCACGAGAATGCTCCGGTCAGAGAGGAAGGCCGACGTAGCTTTCGGCGAGCGCGGTGGCGGCGGCGCGTGAAGTTGTCACGTGGTCGAGTTCAGCGAGCTGCATCCGCGCTTCGAAAGAGCCTTCGTCATGCAACTTGTGCAACAGCGAGGTCATCCACCACGAGAAGCGCTCCGTCTTCCAGACCCGGGCGAGCGCTTTCGCCGAATAGCCGTCGAGTTCTTCCGCCTTACCGGTGCGCACGTGCGCAATCAGCGCTGCCGCCAGATAATGGACGTCGGCGGCGGCGAGGTTCAGGCCTTTGGCGCCCGTCGGCGGTACGATGTGGGCGGCGTCACCGGCGATGAACAGGCGGCCATGGCGCATCGGCTCGGAGACGAAGCTCCGGAGCGGCGCGATGCTCTTCTCGATCGCGGGGCCGGGCGTAAGCGATCGAGCCGCGTCGGATCCAAGCCGGCGTGCGATCTCGTTCCAGATCCGATCGTCCGACCACGCTGCGATATCCTCGCCGCTGCGCACCTGAATGTAGTAGCGGCTGCGAGTCGGTGAGCGCATCGAGGCGAGCGCGAAGCCGTCTGGGTGGAGTGCGTAGATCAATTCCTCCGAGACTGGAGGAACGTCCGCCAGGATACCGAGCCAGCCGAATGGGTACACTTTCTCGTAGACTTGGCGGATGCCATCCGGGATCGCCTGTCGGCTCGGCCCGTGAAAGCCATCACAGCCGGCGATGTAGTCGGCCGTGAGCGTCACGTTGCGGCCTTCGTGGCGAAGGGTGACAGCCGGCCGCTCGGTCGCCACGTCATGCAGGGCGACGTCGTCGGCTTCGAACAGCAGTGGTCGGCCTGTCGCGAGACGGGCCGCGATGAGGTCGCGCGTCACTTCGGTCTGACCGTAGACCACGACGGACTTGCCGGTCAGACCGGTCAGGTCGATCCGGCGACGCTCGCCCGCGATGGCGATATCGAAGCCGTGATGGACGAGTCCTTCCCGCTCGACCCGCGCACCGACGCCCGCCTCCTTCAGCAGATCGACGGTGCCCGCTTCGAGCACGCCTGCCCGGATTCGGCTCTCGACGTGAGCACGGCTGCGCCGCTCGAGGATGACGCTGTCAATGCCGGCGTTGTGAAGCAGCTGGCCGAGCAGAAGGCCGGCAGGTCCCGAACCGATGATGGCGACGGCAGTGCGCATGGTGGTCACGACAACAGGCGAACGAGCCACAAGGCAAGCCCCGGAAACGCGAACACGAGGCCGAGACGAACGATGTCGGCGACGAGGAACGGCAGCACACCACGATAGGTCTGCGAGAGGGGAACGTCGCGCGCGATCGTGCCGACGACGAAGACGTTGAGGCCGATGGGTGGCGCGGTCAGTCCGATGCCCACGACGATCAGGACCAGGATGCCGAACCAGATCGCCGCATCGTCTGGGAACATGCCGAGTTCCAGCGCCTGGACGATCGGGAAGAAGACCGGCAGCGTCAGCAGCAGCATCGCAAGTTCGTCCATCACCGCGCCGAGCAGGATGTAAATGCCGAGCATGACCGCGACGACGGCCTCTGGCGGAATGGCGAGGCCCGAGACCCAGTCGGCGGCGACGGTCGGCAGCCGCGTGAGAGCGAGGAACGCGTTGAAGACCTCCGAGCCGAGCAGGATGATGAAGATCATCGCCGACGTCTCGGCCGTCTGTTTGAGGCTTGCGGCGAAGTCGGACCAGCGGAGCCGGCTCGCGAGCAGGCTGACGACGAGCATGGCGATGACGCCGACGGCGGCGCCTTCGGTCGGCGTGAACACGCCGCCGTAGATCCCGCCGACGACGACGATGGCGACCAGCAACACCGGCCAGACGGCGCCGAGGCGCGCAAGGCGTTCGCGCCGCGGGACCGCGGCGGCGACCGGGCCGAGGCCGGGCGACAGGCGGGTGACGATCAGGATCGTGATCGTATAGAAGGCCGCAGCGATCAGGCCGGGCACCAACGCGGCCATGAACAGCTTGGCGATGTTCTGCTCGGTCGAGATCGCGTAGATCACGAGAACAACCGATGGCGGAATAAGAATGCCGAGTGTGCCGGCCGTGGCAATCGTGCCGGTCGCGAGACTGTCCGCATACTTGAAGCGCCTGAGTTCCGGCAGCACGGCGCGCGCGAACGTCGCCGTCGTCGCCACGGATGAACCACAGATGGCGCCGAACCCCGTCGCGGCCCAGATCACGGCGATGGCCAGCCCGCCACGCACGTGCCCGACGAACCCGGCCGCTGCGCGGAACAAGGCCGTTGAAAGACCGGAACGCTCAGCGAGCGCCCCCATCAGGATGAAGAGTGGAATGACCGAAAGGGTGTAGTTCGCGAACTGATAGTAAGGGTTCGTCTTCATGTAGGAGATGAAGGCGCCCCAGCTGGACAGGTACATGTATCCCGCGCCGCCGGTGACGAGCATCGCGAGTCCGACCGGCATCCTCAGTGCAATGAGGACGAGCATCACCCCGAAGCCGACGAGTGCGGTGGTCGGTCCCGTCATCGCCGCCCCCTGACGAGCAGGATCGCGCTTGTGACGGCGACGACAGCGAGAAAAGCGGCGAGCACCGACGTCACCGATAGCGCAGGCCAGAGCGGCAGCGTCAGCACCATGGTCTGCGTATGGTTCGCGAGCACGTCGGCGGTGCCGAGGGCCAGGGCATAGGCAAGAAGGGCCGCCGTTGCCGCATAGACGATGTCCCAGGTGGCATCTAGCCAAGCGTTGATAGGACGGGGCAACCGATCGGTGAACATCTCGACGGCGATGTTGCCGCGACGGATCTGGCAAATCGGCAGGAAAGCAAAGACGACGAGTGCCATCGCCATCTGAACGATTTCGAAGTCACCGGGGATCGGCTGTCGGCCCGACCAGCGCAATAGGACGCTGATCGTCACCATTGCAGCCGTGGCCAGTAGCGCCAGACCGCCGACCAGGGCGAGGGCACGGGCGATGGCGCCGATCGCGCCGGTGCCCCGGTCGCGAGCATCTTGCAGGGGCGCGCCGCCATCGGGTGTCTCACTCATGCGCGCCTCGCTGGCGGAAGGAGCCGGCCGGGCTCATCGACCGGCCGGAACCCGGATCTCACGCCGCGTGCTTGGCCAGGAGACTGCGCGCCGTCTCAAGCAGTTTGGCGCCGTCCAGGCCTTTCTCGCGCGTCGAGGCCAGCCAGCCGTCGACCACTGGTCTGGTCGCTTCGATCCACTTCTTCTTCTCGTCCTCGCTGATCGCGGTGATCGTGTTGCCGCGCTGCTTGACCATCTCGGCGACGGGCGGACCCATCTCGTCCCAAACGTTGCCGGCCATGGTGGCCGCGGCCATGCCCGAGTTGTCGTCGATGACTTTGCGCAAGTCCGCCGGCATCGACTCGTACTTCGCCTTGTTCATCGCCAGGAAGAACGTCGCCGTATAGAGCGTCGGCGAGCCTGGGATCTCGGTGTGGAACTTGAGCAGTTCGTGCACTTTGATCGCCGGCACGACTTCCCAAGGCACGACGCAGCCGTCGATGACGCGCTGGGCGAGGCTTTCCGGGACCTGCGGGATCGGCATGCCGATGGCGGTGGCGCCCAGGGCTTTCAGCGCTTCGCCTGCAAGGCGGGTCGGGAAGCGCAGCTTCAGACCCTTCAGATCGTCCATGGTGGTGATCTGCTTGTTGGCGTGGATCAGGCCTCGATCGTGTGCCCAGAAGCAGAGCAGCTTCACGTCCTTGGTTTCTTCAACGAGGTATTGGGTCGCGTATTCCGCACACGCCTTCGAGTTCACGATCGAGCGGGCATGCGCGACGAACGGCAACTCAAACACTTCGGTCGAGGGGAAGCGACCCGGCGTGTTGCCCGGCAGCGTCCAAATGATATCGGCAACGCCGTCGCGGGCCTGATCGAACAGCTGGGGCGGCGTACCGCCGAGCTGCATAGACGGGAAGATGTCAATCTTAATCCGGCCCTGGGAGTCGGCCGCCACCTTCTTCGCCCACGGATCGAGGAAACGGCGGTGCGGGTTCGATACTGGCGGCAGGAAGTGATGCAACTTGAGGGTAACTTCGGGGGACTGCGCCCGCGCAGAATCGATGATGGCCGGGGCGGCGAGGACAGCCCCACCGAGCTTCAAAACGGAACGTCGAGGCAGGGTCATCAGTGGTCATCCTCCCTGGAATTGGCGTTTTGAGCGGCGCCGATTGTCGCGAAGGCTAACATGAACTGGGTACAACCAGAAGAACGTCGCTCATCGTTTGACACTTGAGAATTACTTGCCAAAACTTTGAGTTGTAATTGGTGACAGACCCGCGCGTGACGCGAAAGAACTGGCTAGCTAAGAAGACGTTAGTTGCGGGACTTGGAAAGTTCAGCGTGGCATAGCCTAATCCGCAGAATTTGCCGTGCGCAAAGGCGCACCACGGAGAATCAACTATGGCATCCAGGCCCCAACTCGTCGTACTGAACGGTGGTAAATCGGAGCGCGAGTCGTCCGCCGATCACACGGTAGAGTGGAGGAGTTCGATGAACGTTGCGCGTCTGCCTCTTCCGGAACCGACCGCCGTCCTGCGCCTGAAGGACGTAATCGCAAGCGGCCAAGTACTTCGGGTGTGCTGCGGGACATGCGGCCATACCGACGAGGTGGCCCCTAAGTCGATCGATGCACCCGGCGATCTCCCCATTGCTGAGGTCCGTCGGATGCTGTCGTGCACGCCATGCGGCAGCCGCTGGATTGACGTTCGCCAGAGCGCACCCGGCCGCGTCCACCGCGCCCAGAACCTCGGCTAACTATCCTCAATGGAGCGTCGGCTGCTTTAGGAAATCGCGCCGATCCCCCGAAGCGATGGTGACGCGCTGCAACCGGCCTTGTCGCTCGATCGCCAGCGGGACTTCGACGCCCGCAGGCCCTAACGCCCAGACAGCCGAGTAAAACGCACTCAGGTCGCGCACCTCCGTGTTGGCGACCGACAAAATCTTGTCGCCGCGCTTCATGCCGGCGGCGGAGGCCGGTCCGCGACGGACGATTCCTCCGACCACCAGCCGATCTTGATCCTGCTGGGCGTAGAGGCCGAGCCATGGCCGCGCCGGAGCTTTCGTTCGGCCGAAGCGGAGCAGGTCGTCAAGCACGCCCTTCAGTAAGTCGATCGGCACGGCCATGTTCAAGTCGGTCGCCTCCCCAGCGACGACAGCGCCCGGAATGTGCAGCGAACCGATCCCGACGAGCTTGCCGGTTCGCGAGATGAGTGCGGCGCCGCCCCAGTGCGTATGCGCCGGCGCGATGAACAGCGCCTCGTCGAGCCGATACTCCCAGTACCCGCAGAATTCCTGCTTGGCGATCATTCGGGAGGAAACCCGATTGCCGTCGCCGCTCGCCATGGTGACGGCCGCTCCGAGTCGCACGTCGCGGGCACTGCCGATCGGGATCGCCGGCTTGCTGCCACGCTCGAGAATGCGCAGGACGGCGAGGCCGCTCGGCTGATCGATACCGGCCACGTCGGCCGCCACGACGCGCTTGTCGGCAAGCGTCAGCCAGATGCGTTCGGCTTCGGTGACGAGGTACCCGATTGTGACGGCGATCCCGTCTTCCCGGATGATGACGCCGCTGCCGACCCGTTCGGTTCCCAGAACGTCGGCGGTGAGTGCGTCGGGCGGAATGAAAGCGTGGACGGAGACGACGGCGGCCAGCGCCCGCTCGAGAGGCGTGTCTTCGTCGGGTTCGGTATCGCGTCCGGTCATGGCAACCCTCGCTCAACAGCCCTGAGCGTACACTGACAGGGCGGGCGAGAGTAGGGCTTCGACGGAGTCCGCTTTGCCGCAAGACAGGTCGCGTCGCGCCAACGGCCGTTTGTTAGGCCGGAGCGCGCAGCGCCTTGAAAGCAAACAGATCGCGCCACCATGCGGCATCGACCGGCTTCAGGGGGACTGTCGAGGGGCGTGCGAGGAGGAGCGGAGCCGCGATGGCCGTCTCCTGGCGCTCGCTCGAGTCCTGGGGCTCACCCGCCAGAGCATAGCCGGCGGCCCGTGCTGCGGTGGTCAGATTGTCCGGCGTCATGGACGCAAACCTTTCGAGGCTCAGCGCTGAATGCCGGCGACCGGAGAGCTTCCGGCAAACCGCGCCTCAGCTTCTGATGATGATACACAGAATCACACTGTCAATGTTTATTTCGCCTTAACGGCCAAACTCTTGATCGGTTGCAATGCATCATCGCTGCATATTGCAGCGCCGCACATTTCCATTGCATTGCAAGAGCTTGCTCTGTCGATAGTCGATAGACCCCCTACTCGACCACGCTTGCACTCGCGCAACAGCGGGAGGACGATAACTGCGCCGCGATCCTTCAGGCGCGGGGCGCGGCGCGTATTGGCGCCTGCCCGAGGAGGATTGTCATGCGGAACGACGGCGGTGGTTCAGGCGGCAGAAGAGCGGACGGCGCTCGGTGCATAGCCCTGGTCGGACCCTTTCTCGCCGGTAAGACGGCGCTGCTCGAGGCCATCCTGACTCGCACCGGTGCTATTCAGCGCCCGGGCCGTACGGCCGATCACAATACCGTCGGTGACGCGAGCGAAGAGTCCCGCAGCCACGGCATGAGCACCGAACTCACCGTTGCCGAGACGGAGTTTCTCGGCGACCGCTTCATCTTCGTAGATTGTCCGGGTTCAATCGAATTCAAACACTCCGCCTGCGCCGCGCTCGACGTGGCCGACATGGCGATCGTGGTCTCGGAGCCGGATCCCAAGCGCGTGCCCGCGCTCCAGCTCATTCTGCGCGACCTCGAAGACCGCGGTATTCCGCACGTTCTGTTCCTCAACAAGATCGACCAGTTCGACAAGCGGGTGCGCGACATCCTGCCGATCCTGCAGCCCGCGAGCCGGCGTCCGCTGGTGCTCCGCCAGGTGCCGATCTGGGAAAACGACATCGTCACCGGCTTCGTCGACCTCGCGCTCGAGCGCGCCTTCGTCTACCGCGAGCATAAGCCGTCCGAGGTCGTGGAAATTCCCGCGGATATGCGCGACCGCGAGAAGGACGCGCGCTTCCACATGTTGGAACAGCTCGCGGACTACGACGATGAACTCATGGAAGCGCTGCTGTCCGATCTGGAGCCGCCGCGCGACCGAGTGTTCGACGACCTCGCACGCGAACTTCGTGAGGGGCTGATCTGCCCGGTGGTCCTCGGCTCGGCCGAGCACGGTAACGGCATCCTCCGCCTCCTGAAAATGATCCGGCACGAGGCGCCGGGCGTCGCCGATACGCGCCGCCGCCTCGGGCTCGAAGGCCGAGGCTCGGCGGTCGCCGTCATGGAGACCCGTCATACGGCTCACGGTGGCAAGCTATCCGTCGCCCGTATTCTTGCTGGCGAAGTCGGCGACGGTACCGTGCTCTCTTCGCCACGCGGCGAGGATCGGGTTGCCGGCGTCTTCTCCCTGCTCGGCGCCAGTCAGTCGAAGCGGCCCCAGGCGAAGGCCGGCGACGTCGTCGCTCTCGGTCGGCTCGATCATGCCGCAACCGGCGACGTCCTCGCGGCAGATCGGGGCGAAACGGGACGCCTGCCCGGCGCCGGAGCTCCGCTGCCGGTGTTCTCCGTTGCGATCGCGCTCGAAGATCGCAAGGACGAGGTCAAACTGTCGGCGGCGATGCATAAGCTCGCCGAAGAGGATACGGCTCTCGTCTTCTCGAACGATCCCGACACGCACCAGATGCTGCTGAGCGGCCAGGGCGAGATGCACCTTCGCGTCGCGCTCGAGCGGCTGGCCCGGAAATACGGCGTCCGCGTCGCCCGCCAGCGACGCCTCGTGCCCTACAAGGAGACGATCCGCAAGGCGACGAAGATCAGGGGCCGCCACAAGAAGCAATCCGGTGGACATGGCCAGTTCGGCGATGTCGTCGTCGAGATCGCGCCGCTCGCGCGCGGCGAGGGCTTCGCGTTCTCCGAGGCGATCGTCGGCGGTGCCGTGCCGCGCAACTTCATCCCTTCGGTCGAGATCGGCGTCGTCGACTCGCTGAAGCACGGCCCGCTCGGCTTCCCGGTTGTCGACTGCGCAGTGCGCCTCGTCGACGGCAGCTATCATTCCGTCGACAGCTCAGACATGGCGTTCCGGCAGGCTGCCCGGCTCGCCATGCAGGACGGCCTGGCGCAGTGCCAACCGGTGCTTCTCGAACCGGTCCAGCACGTCGAGATCTACGTGCCGAGCGAAACGACGCCGCGGATCAATGCCATGATCCCGCAGCGGCGGGGACAGATCCTCGGCTTCGATGCCCGCGAGGGGTGGCCGGGGTGGGATTGCGTGACCGCGCACATCCCGGACTCCGAGATGAACGACCTGATCGTCGAACTCAGGTCGGCGACGCAGGGCGTCGGCACGTTCATCGCGCGCTTCGACCACCTCGCGGAATTGACGGGCAAGCTAGCCGAGGGCGTGCTCGCTGGCCACCGTCAGGCAGCGGAGTAGTGACGCAAAGCGCTCCTCCCTCGGGCGAGGGAGGAGCGATGCGCCGTCGTGCGCTGGGTGCGATTTAGTTGGTCAGCAGCTTCTTGCCGCCGGCTTCGGCGCCCCAGAGGGCTTCCAGCCGCGCGTCACGGCCGCAGCCGACGCGGTACGTGTAGTAGCGCAGCGAGTTGTTGCGGTAGAAATCCTGGTGGTAGGCCTCGGCCGGCGTGAACGTCGTCGCGTCCGTGACGCCGACGACGACCGGCTTCGAGAAGCGCTTGGACTCGACGAGAGCGGATTTGCTCGCCTCAGCCGTCTTGCGCTGCTCGGGCGACGTTACGAAAATCTCCGGCCGATACTGGCTGCCGCGGTCGCAGAACTGGCCGTCCTTGTCGAGCGGATCGATCGTTCGCCAGAAAAACTCGACGAGCTTGTCGTAGGTGACCTTCGTCCGGTCGAACGTGACCTCGACGGCTTCCGCGTGGCCGGTGTCGCCGCGGGAGATGCTTTCGTAGGTCGGGTTCGGCGTCTTACCGCCGATGTAGCCCGAAACCGTCGAGACGACGCCTGGTACCTTGTCGAAGTCGGATTCCGTGCACCAGAAACAGCCGCCGGCGAAGATGCCGCGTTCGAGGTTCGGGTTGCGCTGGGCATGGGCATTGCTGGCCGCTGCCAGCGTGGCAACGGCGAGCGTCAGGCAGGCGATGAGGCGGTTCACGGGCGTCTCCCGGTCAAAGGAATTGGGGGATCTCGCTGCGTTAGGATGCCGTTTTCGGTCGCGGCACGAACTTCATGGCGATGCCGTTCATGCAATAGCGGAGCCCTGTCGGCTTCGGGCCGTCCTCGAACACGTGGCCGAGGTGGCCGCCGCAGCGCCGGCAGTGAACTTCCGTACGCGGCAGAATGAGGCTCCAGTCCATCTGGGTGCCGACGGCATTTTCGAGCGGCTTCCAGAAGCTTGGCCAGCCGGTCTTGCTGTCGTACTTCGTGTCGGACGAGAACAGCGCCAAGTCACAGCCGGCGCAATGGTAGAAGCCCGGATCGTAAGTCTTGTCGAGCGGGCTCGAGAACGGCGGCTCGGTGCCGTGCTTCCGCAGCACGTGGAACTGGGCCGGCGTGAGGATGGCCTTCCATTCCTCATCCGTCTTGGTGATCTCGAACTTGCCCGAGGCTGCATGGCCCCGCCCTGCGGCGAGGAGGGCCAGCACACTCACGAGGCCGAGGCCGGTGAACTGGCGGCGGTCCAGCATGGAATTTCGCTCCTGCGTTTCAACGCGGTGAGGCTGCATCATGTTCGCCCGCCCTGGCGCCGTCCAGCCACGTTGCATCACAGTCGCGTGTGGCGTCAGGTGATCGCGATGACCCGCTCGACGGCGATCTCCGCGGGGCTGACCCGGCAGGTGAGTGCCACCGCCTCGACGCCTGCAGCGCAAGCCTTGTCGAAGGCCTCGCCGTAGGTCCGATCGACGTCGCGTGCGAGGGTGAGACTGTCCGCGTCACCCCGCTGAACGAGGAAGACCATGACGGCGCGGTGGCCCTCCTTCACCATGGCCGCCAGTTCGCCGAGATGCTTCGCGCCGCGCTCCGTCACGCTGTCCGGGAATTCGGCGAGGCCCGCCTTGCGCATCATATGGACGTTCTTGACCTCGACGTAGGCGAGCCCGCGGCTCGGGCATTCCAGCAGGATGTCGATCCGGCTCGCCACGCCGTACTTCACCTCACGGCGCAGTGCCGGGTAATCACCGAGCCCCGGTAAGAGGCCAGCTGCGATCGCCTCGGCGACCAGCTTGTTCGGATGATTGGTGTTGATCCCGACAAGCGACGGGCCAGCCCCGAGGTCGGCTTCGATCAGTTCCCACGTGTGGCGGTATTTGCGCGTCGGACTGTCGCTCTCCGACAGCCACACGCGCGAACCGGGCGTCGTCAGCCCCATCATCGAGCCGGTGTTGGGGCAGGTCGCGGTGACGGTCTCGCCGTTGGCCAGCGTCACGTCCGCCAGGAACCTCTTGTAACGCTTGACGAGTTGGCCCGGGATGAGCGGAGTGGAGAACTTCATGAGGCCTCGATGGCGGGCTGAGCGGCGGGCAACCTAGCCGCTCAGGGCCAGAAAGAGCAATCGCGGGCACGGCCCGGTGGGAGGATCGATGGGCGAGACGACGAACGAGATCGTCACGGCAGCGGTATTGGTGATCGGCGACGAGATCCTGTCCGGGCGGACCAAGGACAAGAACATCGGCTACATCGCGGATCACTGCACGGCGGTCGGCATCCAGCTCCGGGAGGTCCGGATCGTGCCGGACATCGAGGTGGACATCGTCGCTGCAGTGAATGCGCTGAGGGCCCGCTACACCTACGTCTTCACCACCGGCGGGATCGGGCCGACCCACGACGACATCACGGCCGACTGCATCGCCGCGGCATTCGGCGTGCCGATCGATGTCGATCCGCGGGCCCTCGCGCTGCTCAAGCCCTACTACGAGAAGCGTGGCCTCGAGTTGACACCCGGCCGCTTGCGGATGGCCCGCATCCCGGCTGGCGCCGACCTCATCGAGAATTCTGTTTCGATCGCACCAGGCTTCATGATCGGCAACGTCATCACGATGGCCGGCGTGCCGAACATCATGCAGGTCATGCTCGACGCGGTAACGAAGAAGCTGAAGACCGGACGCAAGATGCTGTCGGTCTCGATCGATCTCGCGCACCCCGAAGGCGCGATCGCGGAACTCTTTGGGGCGCACCAGAAAGACTTCCCGGACGTGCCGATGGGCAGCTATCCGACGTTCCGCGACAACCGTCCGATGACGCAGCTCGTCCTGCGCTCGGTCGACCCCGAACGGCTCGAAGCGGCGGCGAGCGGGCTCAAAAGCAAGCTCGCGTCCGCCGGATATCTTTGAGCGGAGGGAATGAGCGCGCGGGCAAGCCCGCGCGCCATGTCGATTACTTCAGGTTTCCGCAGAAGCGCTGGATGCGCCGGCAGGCGTCTTCGAGCGCGGCGTTCGACGTCGCGTAGGAGATGCGGAAGTTCGGGCCGAGGCCGAACGCCGACCCGTGCACCGCAGCGACGCCTTCGGTGTTGAGGAGTTCGAGCACGAAATCCTCGTCGGTCTCGATCTTCTTGCCCGACGGCGCCGTCTTGCCGATCAGGCCGGCGCACGACGGATAGACGTAGAACGCGCCTTCCGGACTCGCGCACTTGATGCCGCGCGCCTGATTCAACATGGAGACCACGAGGTCGCGGCGCTCCTCGAAGGCCATCTTGAAGCGCGGCAGGTGATCCTGCGGCCCGTCGAGCGCCTCGACGGCGGCCCACTGGGCGATCGAGCAGGCGCCCGACGTCTGCTGCCCCTGGATGTTGTCCATCGCCTTGATGAGGTGGTCGGGACCGGCGGCGTAGCCGATGCGCCAGCCGGTCATCGCGTAGGCCTTCGACACGCCGTTCATGGTCAAAGTGCGCTCGTAGAGGTTCGGCTCGACTTCGGCCGGCGTCACGAACTTGAAGTTGCCGTAGGTCAGGTGCTCGTACATGTCGTCCGTCAGCACCCAGACGTGCTTGGCGGCCGGTGTCATCAGCACGTCGGTCAGCGCCTTCATCTCGGCGTGGGTGTAGGCTGCGCCGGTCGGGTTGGACGGCGAGTTGAGGATCACCCACTTGGTTTTCGGCGTGATCGCGCGCGCCAAGTCTTCCGGCTGCAGCTTGAAGTTATGCTTTTCGTGCGCCGTGGTGATGACAGGCGTGCCGCCGCAAAGCAGCACCATCTCGGGGTAGCTGACCCAGTAAGGTGCCACGACCACCACTTCGTCGCCCGGGTTGAGGGTGGCCATCAGCGCGTTGAAGATGACGTGCTTGCCGCCGGTGCCGACGATCGTCTGCGTGGCCTTGTAATCGAGGTTGTTCTCGCGCTTCAGCTTTCGCGCGATCGCCGCCCTGAGCTCCGGGATGCCGGAGACGGCCGTGTACTTGGTCTCGCCGCGCTGGATCGCCTTGATGGCGGCCTGCTTGATGTTGTCCGGCGTGTCGAAGTCGGGCTCGCCGACCGAGAGCGAGATGACATCCCGGCCCTGAGCTTTGAGGTCGCGCGCCTTCTGCGTCAGAGCGATGGTGGCGGACGGCTTGATGCGCGAGAGCGCGTCGGACAGGAAAGCCATGGCGATCGACCGGATGGATGTTGACGTGGAGGCGCTGCCCTCCAGCGAAGCGGCGGGACGTTAGGCGCAGCGGCGACGCCACGCAAGCGAAGATCGGCCGCGGTTCAGGCGCCGGCTGCAACGGCCTCAGGCGTCCGGCCGACGAGGTGGGTATAAACCTCCGGATCGGTCGCGCCTTCGGTGCCGAAGCAGAGAACGCGGGAACTTGAGTCGAGGCGAAGCGCGCGGCGCGCCTCGGCATCGCCGGCGACGAGGCGCAGTCCGGCGAGCCCTGCGACGCCCGACTCGCCACCGACCACGCGATGGGCGGCGAGTGCCTTCATGGTATCGATTGCCGCGCTATCCGGGATCGCCATGAAGGCGTCGGCGCCCGCCGACAGCACCTCCCAGGCCAGCGCCGACGGTTCGCCGCATGCGAGGCCCGCCATGACGGTATCGAGGTCGCCACCGACTGTATCGAGACGGCCGGCCCGCACGCTCGCCAGCAGGCAAGCAGCGCGATCGGGTTCTACGACGACGGCAATCGGCCGTCCGGCGCCCTGCTGCTGCCAGAACCACGAGAGCACGCCGGCGGCCATTCCACCGACGCCGCCTTGAAGAAAAATGTGCGTTGGCCGGGCCCCGGCTTCGAGCGCCTCCATCGCCAGCACGGCATAGCCCTGCATGACGATCTTCGGGACTTCGGTGTACCCGGGCCAGCTCGTATCGGAGACGATCTGCCAGCCTTCGCGCGCCGCGACCTCGGCGCAGATGCGGACGCTGTCGTCGTAGGTCCTGCCTTCGCGGCGGACTTCGGCACCGAAGCGGCGAATGGCGGCCGCGCGCCCTTCGCTAACGCCCTCGTGGATGTAGATCACGGCCCGGCAGCCCGCTCGCGCAGCCCCCCAGGCGACAGCGCGTCCGTGGTTGCCGTCCGTCGCGCAGGTAACGGTCATCGTGTGGCCGTGCCGGGTGGCGAGCCGCTCAACGGCAAGGGCGCCGCCGAGGGCCTTGAAGCTCGCGAGTTCGAAGCGGCTGCCTTCGTCCTTGTAGAGAATCTGGCCGATGCCGAGGCTGCGGGCCATGTCCGGCAAATCGCGCAGTGGCGTCGGTGCGTAGCCTTTCCACCGCGCGATATCGGTGCGCGCGCGGGTGCCTTCGCGGGCCGAGAGGATGTCGTCGAACGCGACAGGATAGGTGCCCTGGCGGTCGACGCGCGGGTTGGTCAAAAGCGTGAATTCGGCCATCGGCAGCCTCCCCCTGTCACCCGCGCGGTGGGGTGCGGACGGCCGGAGTGTCACCAGCCGTCGCCGCAAGGCAAGGGGAGAATGGCGCGTTTGACCGGGCGTCCGCTCAGTCTTCGCGGAGTGCGCGGTGGAATTGGTCGACCACCGGCTTTACGAGGTAGCTCGCAAACGTGCGCTCTCCAGTCTTGATGTAGGTTTCCGCCGGCATGCCGGGCACCAGCTTCAGGCCCTTGAGACGCTTCAGTTCGCCGTCCGCCAGCGTCACGCCGACGGTGAAGTAGCTTATGCCGGTCGTCTGGTCGCGAACGAGGTCGGCGCCGACCCGCGTCACGGTGCCGACGAGTTGCGGGGTCGTGTGCCCGTTGAAGGCGGAGAGGCGGATCATCGTCTCCTGGCCGATGGCAACGCGGTCGATGTCCATCGGGTTGACCTTCGCGTCGATGATCAGCCGGTCGCCGTCCGGGACGATCTGCATGGCTGGCTCGCCAGGGTTGATGACGCCGCCGATCGTGTGCACGGTGAGCTGGAACACGTAGCCCGAGATCGGCGCCTTCAGCTCGATGCGCTTCAGCTGGTCCTCGGCGGCCGAGCGGCGCTCCTGTAGTTCCGCGATGCGCGTTTCCGCTTCGCGGCTGTCCTTGGCGACCTCGCTCGACAGCTCGCGGTCGAGCTGCATGATCTGCACTTCGGTTTCGCTGATGCGACCCTGAGCCTGCGCGATGCGGGCGACGAGTTCGCCGGCCACGCCCTCGTTGCGCATGATCTCGCGCTCGAGCTGTGAGACGCGGGTGCGCGGCACGAGCCCTTTGCGCCACAGCTTGTTGATGTCGGCGAGTTCGTCCTTGGCGAGGAGGGTCTGGCCCTTGGTCGACTCGAGCTGCTGCTCGGCGCCCTTGATTTCGTCCTTCAGCTGACCAATGCGCTCGGTCAGCTGCTGGCGCTGGCCGCGGCGCGTCTTGGCGCGCGTCTCGAACACCGTCTGTTCGCCGACGAGCACATTCGCGACTTCGGGCTCCTGGAGCGCGCGCGCCGCGAGGTCCGCGGGGAAGTCGATCTTCGTGAGTCCGTCGCGTTCGGCCTGCAAGCGAGCGAGGCGTGCGCGCTGGGCCACGAGATCGTTCATCACGATGCCGAGGTTCGCTCTCGTGATGGTGTCGTCGAGCCGGACGACGACGTCGCCGCCGTTGACGTACTGGCCTTCAGAGACGTGCAGTTCCTTGACGATGCCGCCGGTCGGGTGCTGCACTTTTTTGACGTTGTGCTCCACCGCCACGGTTCCGGACGCGACCACGGCGCCGTCGATGCCGAGAGTCAGGGCAAACGCCGTCATCGTGCCGCCAAAGAGAGCGATGAGCGCGAAGGCGGCGCGACCGTGCGTTGCGAGCGACATCGACGCCGACTGCATCTTACCCGTCTGCTCGGGCAATTCGACTGGCGGTTCAAAAAATGCGGCTGGATCGGCCGACGGGGCTTCTCCTTCGCTCGCAGGCTTCTTCTTGAAGATGCCAAGGTCGATCGTCGGCAACGTCAGCGAGGTCGGGAGCGGCACCCCAATCTTCCTCAAAAGCTCGTTCATCACACGGTCTCCCCGGCGGTCGGCACCTGCGTGAGGTTCGGTCGTCCATCGGCGCGCCCGCCCGCCGCAGCCCGCTGGACCGGTGCGGTTGGCGCCCCGGAGGGTGCGACCGGACGCAACGTCTTCTGCATGACCTCGTCGCGCGGCCCGAACGCCTGCGGCAGGCCGTTGCGCATCACCAGGAGATGGTCGACGGCCGCGATGGCGCTCGGCCGGTGCGCGATCACGACGACGATCCCGCCGCGCGAGCGGACATTCTGGATGGCGCGCGTCACCGCGTTCTCACCCTCGGCATCGAGATTGGCGTTCGGTTCGTCGAGCACGACCAGAAACGGATCGCCGTAAAGTGCTCGGGCGAGGCCGAGGCGCTGGCGTTGGCCGGCGGACAGGTGCGACCCGCCGCGGCCGACTGGTGTGTCGTAGCCGCGCGGGAAGGCGAGGGCGAATTCGTGGAACGAGGCGGCCTGTGCAGCGCGGAGCACCGCTTCGGGCGTCGCCTTCGGGTCGAAGCGGGAAATGTTCTCTGCGATCGTCCCCTCGAAGAGTTGCACGTCCTGCGGCAGGAAGCCGATCGAAGGTCCAAGGGCTTCAGGCGACCACTGAGTGATGGACGCGCCGTCGAGCAGTACCTCGCCGCGGCCGACCGGCCAGATGCCGACGATCGCCCGAGCGAGGGCCGACTTGCCGCTAGCTGATGGGCCGATGATGCCGACGCCCTGGCCGGCTTCGAGCTTGAGAGACACGCGCTGCACGATCGGGATGTTGGAGCCCGGAGCCCCCACGGCGATCTCGCTGAGCTGTAGCGATTTGCTGGGCGCCGGCAGGGAGAAGCGCTCCTCGGCGGGCGGGAAGAACGAGAACAGTTTGGTCAGCCGATCATACCCCTGGCGGGCGGCAACGTAGGCTTTCCAGCTGGCGACGGCGAGGTCGACGGGCCCCATGGCCTTGGTCGTCAGGATGGTCGCAGCGATGATCGTGCCCGACGAGATCGACCCCTTGATCGCGAGGTAGGCGGCGACGCCGAGGGTCAGCGACTGCATGACCATGCGAAACGTCTTGGCCGTCGCAGTCAGGCTGCCGACGAGATAGTTGGCTTGCCGCTGCAGTTCGAGCGAGCGCTGGTTCGTCACCTGCCAGCGCTTCGTCACGTTGGGCAGCATGCCCATCGCCTGGATGACTTCGGCGCCGCGCTGCGCATTCTCGGCGTGATAGTTGCGGATCGAGATGGCCTCGACCGCCTGCTTCATCGGCTTGTTGCCACGATACTCCGTGAGCGCCGTCAGCGCGATGAGTGCGAGCGAACCGCCGAGCGCGACGAGGCCGATGACCGGATGGAAGAGGAAGCAGATGGCGAGATAGATCGGCACCCACGGCAGGTCGAACAGCGCGACCGGGCCCTGCGAGGCGAGGAAGCCGCGAACGGCGTCGAGGTCGCGCAGCGGTTGCACGTTTTCGAGTTGACCCTGGCTCGTCTTGAGAGGCATGGCGACGAGGGCGTCGTGCACCTTGGGAGCGACTTCCTCGTCGATGCGCTCGCCGATCAGCGCCAACATCCGTGTTCGGATGTAATCGAGACCGCCCTGGAAGGCGTAAGCCGCAAGCGCAAAGGCGGACAGCACGACGAGCGTCGGGACCGAACTGCTTCCCAGCACGCGGTCGTAGACCTGCAGCATGAAGAGCGAGCCCGTCAGCGTCAGGATGTTCACAAGGCCGCTGGCGACCCCGATCGTCATCAGTGAGCGGCGGCATGCCTTCACGACGTCGAGGATCGGCGACGCGGGGGCAGCGCTGGTCTTGCTCATCGGTCATAACTCCCTAGAGAGCCGTCGGGCGTCACCCGGCGTTCCTGGAACACTAGCGTTAGTCTGTAATCATTACAAAGATATTTCGCATACGTATCTTTATGGGAGGGTTCTCGGTCGTCGGGTGCGTGCACAACTTTCCGGCGTGGCGGGCGGGGGGTGCACCCGCGCGGTCCCTTGGACTTGAGTTCACCCGGCGGGTGGGGCACCCTTCCGGCGCCAGAAAACAGGGGGCCCGAGCTCCCGGGAGGACGCCATGGAGCTTGGAATTCAGGGCCTGCGGGTGCTCGTCACCGCGGGTGCCGGCGGCATCGGACTCGAGGTTGCGAAGGCCTTCGTGCGCGAGGGCGCGCGGGTCCATGTCTGCGACGTCGACGATCGGGCGATGGCCGCGCTGCCGAAGATTCTACCGGACGTCGGTATGACCCGATGCGACGTCGCTGATCGTGGCGAAGTGGCCCGTCTTTTCGAAGCGGCCCTCGGCCAGCTCGGCGGGCTCGATTGCCTGGTCAACAATGCCGGCATCGCCGGCCCCACCGGGGCAGTGGACGAAATCAACCCCGAGGACTGGGACCGCTGCGTGGCCGTGTGTCTGACGGGGCAATACAACTGTGCCAGGCTCGCCGTACCGCATCTGAAGGCCAGTTCGAACCCGTCGATGATCAATCTGGCGTCGGCCGCGGGCAAATTCGGGTTCCCGAACCGCTCGCCCTATGCAGCCGCCAAGTGGGGGGTGATCGGGTTCACCAAGACTCTGGCGATGGAACTCGGCGGCCACGGCATTCGCGTCAACGCCATCCTGCCGGGCGTCGTCGAGGGGGACCGAATCCGCCGCGTGTTCGAGGCGAAGGCGCAGATCGCCGGTAAGTCGGCCGCTCAGATCCGCGATGCCGCGCTCGCCAACGCGTCCATCAAGGAGATGATCCAGCCGCAGCAACTCGCCGATCTCATGGTCTTCCTGGCGAGCCCGCGGGCGCGAACCATTTCCGGTCAGGCGCTTTCGGTGGACGGCGATACGCAGGCGCTCGTCTAGCGCCGGCGTCAGAACTTCTCGGCGAGAATGGTGCGGAGATAGCGGCCGTAATCGTTCTTGCCGTAGCGCTCGGCGATCGTCTTTTCGAGGTCGGCGGCCGTGATGTAGCCCATGCGCCATGCGATTTCTTCGGGGCTAGAGATCTTGAGGCCCTGGCGCTTCTCGACGGTGCGGACGTAGTTGGCGGCGTCGAGGAGGCTTTCCGGCGTCCCGGTGTCGAACCACGCGAAGCCGCGGCCCATCCGCTCGACGTTGAGCCTGCCGTTCCGAAGATAGGTCGCGTTGACGTCGGTGATCTCGAGTTCGCCGCGAGGGGAGGGCTTCAGGTCGCGGGCGATCGGCACGACGTCGTTGTCGTAGAAATAGAGCCCCGTGACGGCCCAGTGTGAGCGTGGTTCCACGGGCTTCTCTTCGATCGAAAGCGCGCGGCCGTTGGCGTCGAATTCGACAACGCCATAGCGCTCAGGGTCGTCGACCCGATAAGCGAAGACCGACGCGCCCGGTCGCTCGTTGGCGGCGGCACTGCGCAGCAGGTTCGGCAGGCCGTGGCCGAAGAAGATGTTGTCACCAAGCACCATCGCGGCGCTGTCGTTGCCGATGAACGGTGCTCCGATGATGAACGCCTGGGCCAGCCCTTCCGGTCGGGGCTGTTCGGCATAGTTGAGTGACAGGCCCCACTGCGCGCCGTCACCGAGGAGCGCCGAGAACCCCGGCAGATCGCGCGGCGTCGAAATCACGAGGATGTCCCGGATGCCGGCCAGCATCAGCACCGACAGCGGATAATAGATCAGCGGCTTGTCGTAGATCGGCAGCATCTGTTTGCTGACCGAGATGGTCATCGGGTAGAGGCGTGTGCCGCTGCCGCCCGCCAGAATGATGCCCTTCATGGAATCGCCTCCGACCGCCCTGCGGCAACGGGTGTCGCGAGTTGCGGCGGGTCCGTCAAGTCGACCCGTGCCGGCCGGTTACCGGCCCGATAAGCCGGACAATGATCACCGTCAGGCCACGACCATCTTGACCTCGCCGAGGCTTGCGAGCGTGAACGAGACCTCGTCGCCGACTTTGACGGGGATGGTCGGAATGACGCTGCCGGTGATGACGACCTGACCGGCGCGGAGAGGGCGATTTCGTGCAGCGGCGAGGTTGGCGATCCAGGCGAGGGCCCCGAGCGGATCGTCGGTACGTCCGGTGCGCTCATCGCCGCCGTTGACCGTAAGCCGGCCCTCGATCCCGTCGAGCGGGGCGTTCGGCGGGACCGTGACCGGCCGGCCGAGCACGATGCCGGCGTTCCAGGCGTTGTCGGCGATGAGAGAGAGCGCATTCGTCTCCCGGTAGACGGCGTGGCGATCCTCGATCAATTCGAAGGCCGGCATCACCGTCGAGATCGCCAACCGGACGGTTTCTCGCGTCCAGGGTTCGGGGCGTGCCGGCAGATCGATGACGAGGCGCACGGCAAGTTCGCATTCGATCATCACGTTGATGTACTTCGACCGCGTGATCGTGGCCGGCGACGTGTGGATGCGCTTCTCGAAGATGCCGCCGCCGCACGGGTGGTCGATGCCCATCAGCTCCTGCATCACCTTGGTCGTCGTCGCGATCTTCAGACCGGCGATCGGTCCTTGCGTCTCGGCGAGCTGGCGGTGGAGGGCCTCCTGCGCAGCATAGGCCTCGTCGATCGTCGACGGCGCGATCTCCTTCGGGAGATTGCGGTAGACGGCGCGCAGCGCGTGTTGCTCGGCGACCCAAGCTGCAGCTGCGGCGGCGTCGAATTTCGACATGCGTTCCGTCCCTTCTTTGCGAGCCAGCGCCCGATATCTTGGTCGCCTTCCGTATTCCCGGTCGGCGACGGTCCCCCAAGTCTCACAGTCCCCAACGCGAGGCGCATTCAAAGCCGACCAGAGCCGGAGGGCAAGCGGATGGCAGGCGAGCCGTGCATCCGCCGCGGTCCCTCGCGCCGGTCACATGCGGAAAACGCCGAAACGGGTCGCCTCGATGGGCGCGTTGAGCGTGGCCGAGAAGGCGAGGGCCAGAACGCGCCGCGTCTCGGAGGGGGCGATGATGCCGTCGTCCCAGAGCCTCGCCGTGGCATAGTAGGGGTGGCCTTCGCGTTCGAACTGCTCGAGGATCGGCTGCTTGAAAGCGGCCTCTTCCTCGGCCGACCAGGCCTTGCCCTCGGCCTCGATGTTGTCGCGCCGCACGGTCGCGAGCACGCTCGCCGCCTGCGGGCCACCCATCACGGAGATGCGCGCATTGGGCCAGGTGAACAGGAAGCGCGGCCCGTAGGCGCGGCCGCACATGGCGTAATTCCCGGCCCCGTAGGAGCCGCCGATGATGACGGTGATCTTGGGCACGTTCGCGGTGGCGACTGCGGTCACCATCTTGGCGCCGTGGCGCGCGATGCCGCCAGCTTCCGCGTCGCGGCCCACCATGAAGCCCGTGATGTTTTGTAGGAACAGGAGTGGGATGCGGCGCTGACAGCAGAGCTCGATGAAGTGCGCCGCTTTCTGTGCCGTCTCTGAATAAAGGATGCCGTTGTTGGCGAGGATGCCGACGGGAATGCCCTCGATGGCGGCGAAGCCAGTGACGAGCGTCGTGGCATAGAGCGCCTTCCACTCGTCGAACTCCGAGCCGTCGACGAGGCGGGCGATCACTTCGCGGGCGTCGTACTGCGTCATCAGCGAGGCCGGAACGCAACCGTCGATCTCGTTCGGGTCGTAGGCTGGCGCCCGCGCCGCGCGTAGGGCGACGCCCGGCGTCTTCTCGGTGTTGAGATTGGCGACGATGCTGCGGGCGATGTCGAGGGCGTGTGCATCGTCGAGCGCATAATGGTCGGCGACACCCGACAGCCGGGCATGGACGTCGGCTCCGCCCAGATCCTCCGCAGACACCGTTTCTCCGGTCGCCGCCTTCACGAGGGGCGGGCCGCCGAGAAAGATGGTGCCCTGGCGACGTACGATCACTGTCTCGTCCGACATTGCCGGCACGTAGGCGCCGCCGGCCGTGCAGCTTCCCATGACCACGGCTATCTGGGGGATACCGGCCGCCGACATCTGCGCCTGATTATAGAAGATGCGGCCGAAGTGCTCCTTGTCCGGAAAGACTTCCGTGTGGTGGGGCAGGTTGGCGCCGCCGGAGTCCACGAGGTAGAGGCAGGGTAGGCGGTTCTCGCGCGCAATCTCCTGGGCGCGGACGTGCTTCTTCACCGTCATCGGGAAGTAGGTGCCGCCTTTGATGGTCGCGTCGTTGACGACGATCATGCATTCGCGGCCCGATACACGTCCGATGCCGGTGATGACGCCGGCGCCGTGGATGTCGCCCGAGTACATACCGTAGGCAGCGAGTTGCGAGAGCTCGAGGAACGGCGAGCCTGGATCGATCAGCCGGTAGACGCGATCACGCGGCAATAGCTTTCCGCGCGCGACATGGCGCTCGCGCAGTTTGTCGGGACCGCCGGCGGCCGCTTCACGCCGCCGTTCGGCGAGATCGGCCACGACCGCCCGCATCGCGGCCGCGTTGGCGCGAAAGGGGTCGGAGGCCGGGGAGACCTTCGAAACGATCTTGGCCATGGAGCGCTCAGGCCCCGGCCGGCGGCTTCGGGCCGTCGATCGGACCGCCGGCGGCCTTCCAGGCGCCGAATCCGCCGACGATGTGGGCGACCGGTTTCAGGCCCATATCCTGCGCCGTCTTCGTGGCGAGCGCCGAGCGTAGGCCGCCGGCGCAGAAGAAGACGAATTCCTTGTCCTCAGCGAAGATCGGCTTGAAGTAGGGGCTCGCCGGATCAATCCAGAACTCGAGCATGCCGCGCGGGCAGTGGAAGGCGCCGGGAACGCGGCCCTCGCGCTCGAGCTCGCGGGGGTCCCGGATGTCGACCAGCACGACGTTCGGATCGCTCGCCCGCGCCTGTGCATCGGCGGCGGAGTATTCCTTGATCTCGCGCTTGGCGTTCTCCACGAGCGTCTTGACGCTGGTCGTGATCTTCCCGGTCATCGTCTGTCCCGCCTTCTCGGTTTGCTGTGTTATAGGCGAGCCGATCCCGGAAGGCGACCCTCACGGCGACGGGCCGTGCCCGCAAAAAAGCCAGCATTTGCTGTTCGGTTCGGTTCGTCGGATTCGAGGTGACTTCATGCATTGTCGGGCCATTGGCCTCGTGGTCGTCGCAATGCTCGCCGGTTGCGCCCAGGCGCTTCCAGGCGGCACTCCGACGCCACGTAAAGTGTCGACAGACGACACAGGCACGTTCGACGGGCGCGTCTACGCGCTGTCGGCGGAGGAGCAGAGGCTCGATTGCAAGAAGCTCTCTGGCCGTATGCAGGTCCGCATTCTGCAGATCCGCGATTCCGACCAGCGACCGACCGGCAATTTCGTCACCCAGGGCACGCAGATGATCGTCGCGCCCATCCTGGGCGGCACGACCCACGGGACAGATCCGGCTGGTGCGCTCGCCCGCGACCGGGCCATGCTCGAGGCCTACAACGCGCGCCTCAAAGAAAAGAACTGCCAGACGTTCGATCTCGACAAGGAACTCGCCATCCGCGACGTCCGCCACACGCCACGACCGCAGCCGAAGTCCTGAGCCTCAGACGCCCTGGCGCACGGCTTGGCGGGCGAAGTCGAGCGGCAGCGCGGTCGTGTACTTGATCTGCTCCATCGCGAACGCCGACGACACGTTGGTCAGTTCGATCTTCGAAATCAGCTTCTTGTAGAAGACGTCGTAGGCCTCGATCGACGGCACGACGACCCGCAGCAGGTAATCGACGGCGCCACTCATGCGGTAGAACTCGACGACTTCGGGGAAATCGACGATTGCCGCGTGGAAGCGCTCGAGCCAGCCGATCGAGTGCTGGTTGGTGCTGATCGAGACGAAGACGGTGACGCCGGCCGACACCTTGCGCGCGTCGAGCAGCGCGACCCGCTTCTGGATGACGCCTGTCTCTTCGAGGCGCTGGATGCGCCGCCAGCATGGCGTGGTCGAGAGGCCGACAGCCTTGCCGATCTCTGCAACCGGCTTGGTCGCATCCTCCTGCAGGATGCGCAGGATCTTGATGTCCATCTCGTCGAGCATCGAGGGGCCTCGCAGGCATTAGGAAAATTCGTGCGCTGCGGATGCCTGAATTGCCGGACAGCGCAAAAATTTTCTAATCCGATCGCCCAGCCGCTTGCAAGTGGCGAAGCGATGCGGGTATTGAGCCCGCCGGTCATGACGAGGGTCGAGCCGTGGTCCAGTTACGCTACATCACTCCCACGTTCGCCGTTGCGGGGGAGCTGCAACCCGAAGACTTCGCGGAACTCGCCCGCCTCGGCTTCAAAGGGGTGATCTCCAATCGGCCCGATGGCGAGGAATCGGGGCAGCTCACCGCGGCGGCCTCGGCCGAACTCGCCAAGACGGCGGGGCTGGCGTTCAGGCACGTGCCGGCCGTCAAGCACGACATCTTTTCGCCCGCGGTCGGCAACGCCATGCAGGCCGCCATGACGGCGATCGGCGAGCCGACCGTGGCGCACTGCAAGTCGGGACTGCGATCGGCGCTTCTGTGGGCGCTGGTCAGGGCCGGCGACACGCCCGTCGACCAGATCATCGCTGCCGTGCGCGAGGCGGGCTACGACCTATCCGGGCTGGCCGAAGAGATCGCGGCCGCCGGCGAACGGCGCGGCTGACGGCGACCATCGAAGGTTTCCCGGACGACGCGTTGAAGACGCGGCACGAACTCCGCTTCGAACCACGGATTGCGCGTCAGCCAGGCATTGTTGCGCCAGGACGGGTGCGGCAGCGCGATCCGACGCGGCCGTTCGCGGCTTGCGAAGCGCGCCGGCCAGTCCGCCATCGCATCGGCAAGGCCGGCGCCCGCGGCTTTCCCCATGTGCCAGACCTGCGCTGAGCGGCCGATCAACAGCATCAGCTCGATATTCGGCAGATGGCGGAAGACGTCGGCGTGCCAGCGCGGCGCACACTCCTTGCGCGGCGGCAGGTCGCCTCCCGTCGCGTCGTGGCCCGGGAAGCAGAAGCCCATCGGCACGATGGCAATGCGGCTCTCGTCGTAGAACTCTGCTTCATCGAGACCCAGCCAGGAGCGGAGCCGCACGCCTGAAGGGTCCGTAAAGGAGCGACCGGAGGCATGCACGCGCGTTCCTGGCGCCTGGCTGCAGATGGCGATGCGGGCGCTCGGGCGGGCATGGATGACGGGGCGCGGCGTATGCGGCAGCGGTTTGCCGGCGGGCGTCTCGACGCAAAAGCGGCAGCCGCGGATGGCGGCCAGGATTTCCGCAAACTGCGCTTCCGCGTCGTCGGTGTCAGACGTCGACAACGGCGCCGTCCTCAGCGAAGGAAATGCGCGGATCGCTGATGCGCTCACGCGCCGCGAGCATCGGCGCGCTCAGGTGCGTGAGCATGATGCGGCGGGCGTTGAGGCTCGCGATCTTGTCCGACAGCGTCCGCCAGTTCATGTGATAGCGCACGTCTCGCTCGTACTCGTAGCACTCGACGAGGAAGAGATCCGCGCCATCCGCACACGAAACGAGCGTGTCGACCCAGCCCGTGTCTCCCGAGAATGCGAGCGTCCGTCCGCCTCGCGCGATGCGCAGCGCGTGCGACGGCGCCCCTGATGGGTGGTCGACGTCGAAGGCCGTGATCGTTTGCGGCCCGATCGCCAACGGCGAGCCGGCGCGGATATCGACGAAGTTGAGAGCGTGACGCCGCGGCGTGGTGCTTGATCCCGGGAAAAGAGCTTCGGTCGCGGCAACGAAACGCGCTTCCGTCCCCGGCGGACCGACGACGGTCAACGGAGCGGTGCGGCGCGCGACGTGCTGAGCATGGATCAGGAAGAACACCAACCCGGCGAAATGGTCACCGTGCAGATGGCTGAGCATCACGGTCTCGATCGTGTTGAAGTCGAGGCCGGCACGGTTGAGTCCGATCGTCGAAGAGGCCCCGCAATCGATGAGTGCTGCGCCGTCGCTGTCGGCGATGTGGTAGCAGGTGTTCAGCCGGCCGCCCGAGCCGAACGCGTCTCCGCAGCCGACGATCGTCAGGCGCATATCAGAGTATCCTCATGCTTTGGCGCTCGGCCTTGAAGAAACGTCCGCGTGCCAGCGGGCGACGTTGGTGAGGCTCGCCGGCCGCTCGAGTTTCGAAGGCTTCATGAAGTCGATCGCGACAAGAGCCGTGATGTCGGCGACGGAGAATGAATCGCCGGCGACGAACGGCCGGTTCGCCAGTTCCGCATCGAGGAACTGCAATTGCTCGAGCACCTTCTCGCGGTTCGCTTCGCCCCACGCGGTGACCTGCGGTCGCTCAAGCGGTGCCATGGCCGGATGGGTGTGGCGGAACACCTGTGTGATCCGGAAATGGAGGCCGTGCTCGATCCGCCGGTTCCACATTTCGACGAGGGCACGCTCCTTGGCCGTTCGGCCGAATAGGGCGGGCTCGGGTTGGAATTCCTCGAAGTAGCGGCAGATCGCGATGCTCTCAGAAATGTTCGTGCCGTCGTCGAGTACGAGCACCGGCACCTGCTGAACGGGATTGAGGCGCGTGAACACTTCCGTCCGGTGTTCGAGCTTCATCATGTCGATCTGCTCGAACGGTACGGTGATGCCCTTTTCTGCCAGGAAAATCCGGACCCTGCGGGGGTTCGGTGCGCGTGCCTGCTCGACGATTTTCAAGGCTGTCCTCCCGGCGAGGTTTTGCCCGACCATGCACTGGGTCCGGCGCCCCGACAACCCGGCCGAGCGGCGGTCAACGGTCGCTTAGGCTTTTCGTGCCAGCCTGCCATCTTCCTTGAGTACTGGGTCGGAGTATCCCCTTGCGCGTCGTCACTCGTGCGCCGTCGTCGTCCGTCAGCCAACGGGACGAGAAGGGGCGAGCCGGCGTTGCGGCCGAAGGGTCGGCTGTCTGGAAACAGGCGGGGTTCTGGCTCACCGGTTTTCTGGTTATCGGCCTGTTCACCTTATTGGCCGTCGTCGCTGGAGATTGGGGGCTTCAACTCGCGACGTCGGCGACGGCTCTCGGAGCCGCGGCCATGGCGCTGGTCTCGCTGCGCCGTGAGACAACCGCGCGTCGCGAACTCGAGCGGCTGTGCCGCGACCTCGCCGACGCGGAGGCGGCGCGTGCGGCCGCCCAAGACGCGAGCCGCGCGAAGTCGACCTTCCTCGCCACGATGAGCCACGAACTGCGGACGCCGCTCAACGCCATCCTCGGCTTCTCTGAGGTCATGCAGCGGGAAGTGATGGGACCGCTCGCCAACCCGGTCTACAAGGATTACGCGGGCAACATCCACGACAGCGGCGCCCATCTTCTCCATCTGATCAACGACCTGCTCGATCTGTCACGCATCGAGGCGGGCCGCTACGAATTCCACGAAGAAGATGTCGTGCTGGCGGACATCGTCGAGGATTGCTGCCGTCTGTTGGCGCTCAAGGCCGAGGCACGGTCGATCGGCATCGAAGTTGCCGGCGCGGCGAACCTGCCCGCCGTCCGGGCGGACGAGCGATCGATGCGGCAAGTCTGCCTCAATCTCCTCACCAATGCGGTGAAGTTCACGCCGGACGGCGGCACCATCCGCATCGCCCTCTCAGAGAACGGTGCGGGATGGCAAACACTGACGGTCGTCGACAGCGGTCCTGGCATGTCGGATGACGAGATCGCGCTTGTCCTCGAGCCCTACCGTCAAGGCAGCGCGGCGCGACGCTCGGGCGAGCGCGGCACCGGCCTCGGTCTGCCGATCGTCCATCGTCTCGTTCAGCTGCATGGCGGCACATTTGCCCTTGCTGCGAAACCCGGGCACGGCACCGAAGCCGTGGTGGCGCTGCCGCCGCGGCGCTGACCCGGCATTGTCGCCGCTCGCATGCACGCTTATGTGTAAGCCCTGTCTTTGAGGCGAACCCGTCATCGCGGTCGCCGGGCCTCGAGGTTTCCGCACGATGTTGTGGCTGCTGTTGGGTCTGCTCGCGCTCGCGGGGCTCGTGGGCGTCCTGATGGGAGACGGTGGGACGGTCTTCGGCATGGAGACCACGGTCGTCGTACCCGCTCTCGTCAGTGCGGCGCTAGTGGTGTTCATCGGCGGGTCTCTGGCGGGCAGCTATCGCGGTCGCATCGCCCAGGGGCTCCGCGATCTTGTCGTCTGGGTCGCCATCGCCTTCGGGCTGGTGCTCGCCTACAGCTATCGCGACGTCTTCATGGGCGCCGCCCAACGCGTGATGGGCGAATTGATGCCGCCCGGCGAGACCCTTGCGGTGGAGGGGCAACCCGGTGACAGGGCGGTCCGCCTGCGTCGGCGCCCGGACGGTCACTTCGTCGCGCGCACGCAGGTCAACGGCGGCACCTCGACCATGCTGATCGATACCGGCGCTTCGACGGTCGTGCTGACACCGGGCGACGCCCGCCAGGCCGGCATCGACACCAATAAGCTGTCCTACTCCGTACCCGTCCGCACCGCCAACGGGCTGACGTACGCGGCTGCCGTCCGTCTCAAGACGATCTCGGTCGGTGGCATTGTCATGCAAAACGTCGATGCGCTTGTCGCCGCGCCCGGAACGCTGAGCCAAAGCCTGCTCGGTATGAGTTTTTTAACACGCCTTCGCTCCTATGAAGTCAGTGGCGAGTTCATGACTCTTCGCATTTAGGGTGTCGCAACAACGCGAGCCGGGTGCAGAAGGTGGGAGTTGGGATGGCGTTGTCGTCGGGCGTTCGAGCTCTGCTGGCAGAAGCTGCCGCATGGGCAGGCGCCGGCGCTGCGGCCGTGGTCGTCGCACTCAACTTCGACCAGATCCAGCAGCTGGCCGCCACGCAGCTTCCGCGCATCGAAGCCGTCGAGCCCGTCAGCGTGCCGAATGCGCCGGGAGTTCAGTCGCCGTCCGCCCAAGGCGCCTTCGAAATCCGGTCGGATCGCGCGGGTCACTTCATCGCTCCCGCCGAGATTAACGGTCGCGACGTCCGCGTGATGGTCGACACCGGGGCGACGGTTGTCGCGCTGCGCTATGAGGATGCTGAGGAACTCGGTCTTTCCCTTCGACCCGGCGATTTCACGCAGCGCGTGATGACGGCCAACGGACCGGCTCGCGTGGCACCCGTTACGCTCGATCGCGTCGAACTCGGCGATATCGAAGTCCGCAATGTCCGGGCCGTCGTGGCGGAGCGTGGCCGCCTCGACATCACGCTTCTCGGCATGACCTATCTGTCGCGCATCGGCCGTGTCGAGATGGCCGGCGGGCGTCTCATGCTGCACCGCTGATCAGCCCGCTGATCCGTCCCTGTGCGGCGCATTCGCCGTGCCACAGACACGCCCTTTCTGCTGACTTAAGGTGGCGACCGACTCAACGGGCCAGGATGCGGACGCACGATGGACACGGCCTTTTTCATCGCCTCGAAGCTCGTCTACTTCGTCATCCAGCCGTCGAGCCTTTGCCTGATTGTCATCGTGACGGGGCTCCTCGTGGCCGCCAGGGGCATGTCGCCACGCCCCGGACTGAAGATCGCCATGACAGGAGTGGTGGCGCTCGCCGTTGCTGGTTTTTCGCCCCTCGCCAATTGGGTGATGATGCCGCTTGAGGCCCGCTTCCCCCGGCCTTCGCTCGAAGATCTCGGACGGGTGAAAGGGCTGATCATCCTCGGCGGCTTCGAGGAGGCCTCTGACCCCGGAAATGCGCTGTCGCTCAACGAGGCTGCCGAGCGCCTGACCGAGAGCGCGCGGCTCGCCAAGCTGCTGCCCGGGGCCAAGGTGATCTTTTCGGGCGGCTCGGGCGCGCTCGTCTTCGGAGAAGGGCCGCTGGCTGATCGCGTCGGCCGATGGCTCGTTGACATGGGGATTGCCCGTCAGCGGATCGTGCTTGAGGACCGCTCGCGGACGACGTGGGAGAATGCCGTCGAAACGCGCCGCGTGCTGGGGGCGGACGCGGCCGGGCGCTGGATCCTCGTTACGTCGGCGTGGCACATGCCGCGTGCCGTCGGGTCGTTTCGAAAGGCGGGCTTCGACGTCGTCGCCTGGCCGGTCGATTACCGGACGTCCTGGCCGACGGATGCGATCCGCGGCTTCAGTACGCTCGGCGAAGGCCTCCGCCGCCTCGATCGCGGCGTTCAGGAATGGATCGGCCTCGTCGCTTACACGGTCACGGGTCGGAGTTCGTCATTCTATCCCGGGCCGTGATCCTGCTCGGCGAGCCACGTGCGGATGCCCTCGGCGGCGCACGCGGCAGTCGCGAAGGTCGCCTGAAGCAGGTAGCCGCCGGTCGGGGCGTCCCAGTCGAGCATTTCGCCGGCGACGAACGTGCCGGGGCGCGCGACGAGCATCATCCGTGCGTCGACGGCTTCACGCGCGACGCCACCAGCGGTCGAGATGGCGCGAGCGAAGCCCGACAGAGCGTCGACGCGCAGCGGCACGGACTTAATGGCCGACGCCAGCGCTTGTGCATCCCGCGGCAGCGTACCTCCGGTCGCCTCTCTCATCACGGCGATGGCAGTTGGCGAGAGCTTCGCCACTTTGGCGAGCCGTGTCGACGTCGACTGTTTCGGCGGCGCCGCGGCGAGCCGGGTGGCGAGATCGTCAGCTGTCACATCGGGACGAAGGTCGACGACTAAACTGGCCGTGCCGTGTGCAGCCAGTTCGTCGCGGATGTTCGGGTTGAGTGCGTAAATCACGCCGCCTTCGAGGCCCGCCGCCGTGACGACCGCTTCGCCGCGCACGGTGCGATTGCCGACGCGGACGGCAATGCGTTTGAGCGGTTGTCCGAGTGCCCGCGTCTTGAGTGGCTCCGACCAGGCAATGGCAACTCCGGCATTTGACGGCGCGAGCGGCGAAATGACGATGCCGGCCTCGGCGAGCCAAGTCACCCAGGCGGCGTCCGAACCGAGACGCGGCCAACTGGCGCCGCCGAGCGCAAGCAGCGTGGCATCTGCCGAATGGACGACGGTTTCGCCGCCGTGCAGGAAGCGGAGCCCCGTCGCGCCGTGGAAGCCGACCCATCGATGGCGCGTCCGAATGTCGACGCCGAGCGTGGCTAGGCGCGTGAGCCAGGCCCGCAACAGGGGTGACGCCTTCATGGCGCGCGGGAAGACGCGACCGCTGGAGCCGACGAAAGTGTTCTGGCCTAGTCCGTCGGCCCAGGCGCGCAGATCGTTCGGGCCGAAGCGCGCGAGCATCGCAGCGAGCCAGGGTTCGCTCGAACCATAGCGACCGACGAACGCTGCGAAGTCCTCACTGTGGGTGAGGTTGAGGCCGCCGCGGCCGGCCATCAGCAGCTTTCGGCCGACGGACGGCATCTGCTCGAAAACGGTGACGCGGACGCCCGTCGATGCGAGGCGTTCAGCGGCGAAGAGGCCGGCAGGGCCGGCCCCGATGATCGCGACGTGGACCACCTGTCAGCCGAGCCGGACCATCAGCACCAGCATGGCGACCAGCAGCGCGGTGAAGACGATGGCGGTCAGTATGCGCCCGCCGGCCGAGCCGCGCGAGCGGCCTGACCGACCGGCGCCTGCGCCGGTGCCGGCGGCGACCTCCCGCTTTTTTCGAAAGGCGCCAGCACCATAGCGCTGCGCTGCGCCTACGGCGGTGCCTGCCGCGACATCTTTCGGGTCGATGCGACCGCCGCCGTCGTCACTCACGTCCATGCCTCCGAAGCCAAGGCTCGCCCGTCACCACGTCCCGGTGTTCGGCATCGACGCCCAGGGCTCGGCCTTGGGCAGCGACTCGCCCTTCTGAAGCAATTCGATAGAAATGTTGTCGGGCGTCTTGATGAAAGCCATGCGGCCGTCGCGCGGCGGCCGGTTGATGGTGACGCCGGCTTTCATCAGTTTGTCGCAAGTCGCGTAGATGTCGTCGACCTCGTAGGCGAGGTGCCCGAAGTTGCGTCCGCCCGTGTAGGTCTCGGGATCCCAGTTGTAGGTAAGTTCGACGAGCGGGGCACGCGTCGCTTTCCCGCTGGCCTCATCCTCGGAGGCAGCGAGGAAAATGAGCGTGAACCGGCCCGCATCGTTGGTGACGCGCCGGACCTCTTTCATCCCGAGTTTGTTGCAGAAGAAGTCCAGGCTCTGGTCGATGTTGCTGATTCGCACCATCGTATGGAGATATCGCATGTCGGGCTCCGCTGAGGGAATGGTTCCCTGACCTGATACGTTCCCTGTTGAACCAGCACAAGTCTAGCGGCGGCGGACCATTTTTCGCGTTCGCGGTGCTTTCTGCCGCCGTGTTGATGGGCGCAGACCCGACGAGTTGTGGAGCAGGCGGGGAAAAAACCTGAGTTCCAGAGGCGCCCTTTCAGGCCGTCGCACCGCAGCAAGCCCGTCTTCCGGGCGAATCAGTCGAGCGAGATTCGCGACCTCTGGGGTGTGAATTTGCCATCCACGGGCCGAAAACGGTGCCAGCGGAGTTGCGAGATATTCACTGGCCTCCAACTGTGTTGATATATCAAAAGAGCATTATGAATCAGAACTTTATGGGATTCAGAAAGCAATAACTCCGCATCCTGAGCGACGCCCGGCACGATGAGCAAGGAGTTTTTGCTTGGGCGGTCGGCCGTCCTGAACGTATGGTTGCGCCAGTTGCGACCGGCCGTTTCACCACGTGAGGGCGTCAGGTGTGCGGTGGTGCAACACAGTCATAAGTGAATTGTAAGCGGGGTATCCGATGGGGGATTCCAAGTTGCCCTCGCAGTTTGCGGGGACGGCAGAGGTTGATGCGGCCGGTTTGGGCCTTGGTGATATCGCGGGTCTCGAAGTCTACGAGGTCGCGGGCACCATCAAATGGTTCGATGCATCCAAGGGTTATGGGTTCATCGTGCCGGATAACGGGCATACCGACGTTCTTCTGCACGTGACCTGCCTGCGGGCAGGCGGTTATCCCACGGCCTACGAGGGCGCGCGGGTGCACTGCCAGGTTCTGAAGCGTCCGAAGGGCTTGCAGGCCTTCCGGATCCTGAGCATGGACGAGAGCACCGCGATTCACCCCTCGCAGTTGCCGCAGCGCACCCACGTGGTGGTTGAGCCGGAGAGCGATTGGGAGCGCGCACTCGTCAAGTGGTTCAACCGCGTGCGTGGCTTCGGCTTCCTGACGCGCGGCGAGGGGACCCCGGACATCTTCGTGCACATGGAAACGCTGCGTCGGTTCGGCTTCACCGAACTGCGCCCGGGCCAGATCGTGCAAGTCCGCTGGGGCCACGGCCACAAAGGCTGCATGGCCGCGGAACTTCGCCCGGACGGCGTCCAGAGCAATCTTCCGGCTCAGCACTGAGCCGTTTGGACCAGTACCGATCTCGTGTGGATCGGTGCTAAATCCCTCCTGACGACGTCACGGAGGGTACATGCTGGATCATTCGACATCGGGCTGCTGCAACTCCGTCGTTGTGGCGGCCCTTTCTCTTTTCTCCTGCGTGATGATGGCCATCATGGCCGCACCGGCATTGGCTGCGGGGCTGCGCGAGGAGCGTCTCACGCTCGTGACGTCCAATGGCCGCCACGACATCGAGATCGAAATCGCCGAGACGCCCGAGCAGAAGGCGAAAGGCCTGATGTTCCGCACCCAGCTGGTGCCGAACCGGGGGATGCTGTTCCCTTACGGATCGCCCCAGGAGATCACGATGTGGATGCGGAACACTTACATTCCGCTCGACATGGTCTTCATCCGCGCGGACGGCACGGTGCACCGCATCGAAGCCCGCACGGAACCGCTGAGCGAGAAGATCATTCCGTCGCGCGGTCAGGTTGTCGCCGTGCTCGAACTCGCCGGCGGCGTGGCCGAGAAACTCGGCCTGAAAGCCGGCGACAAGGTGCTTCACAAAACGTTCGGCACGGCGCCCTGATCGGTTCGATCAGAACCGATAACTGAGGTCGAGTGATAGGGCGTGCATCGTATTCTTCGCACCCGCGGCATTGGGAAAGTATACCGACATTCCGCTGTTCAGATCGGTGAGCGTCGTGGATCCCTTGGCGAGATCCCATTTCTGCCATTCGTAGGTCAGGCCGATCGTGAACGCGTCGGACCAACGATAGCCGACGCGCGCTGAAGCGCCCCACATCGTGCTGCGCTCGAATTCCCGCTCGAACCGGACCATGCGAAAGTGATGAGTGTCTTCGTCGCGAGCCATCGCGAGCGGCGATCCGATCAGCCGGGCGCCGATGGTCCACTGCTCGGAGGTCCAGCTTGCGCTGATGCCGATGTAGGGGGCTTCCCACCATTGCTCATAGGTGATCCCGAGGCCGGTGAAGGGAGTATCCATGTAATTCGAGTTGCCGTTCATGGCCTGCCAGCGCGCATAATCGAAGCGATAGCCAGCAAGCAGGCCGAGCGAGAAACCCTCGTTCCGCAGGATCGTCCAGGCGGCCGTGAAGTCGAGAGTCGATGCGGTCTTCAGCTTGGTATCGGGATGCCAGGAGTGACAGATGCCGCCGGGGCAGAAATCGAGGCCCCAGTCCCAGTCGTCCATTTTGGCGTCGTCGGTGAAGTTCATCCGACCGCGCAGCGTGAACTCCAACTGGCTCAGCACCGGCATGGTCATCCACGCGTGGCCGAAGGCGACGTTGTCGAACTTCCAGATAAGCCGGCTGATCGTGGAGCCGTTGGCTCGGTAGACGTATTCGTTGGCCTCGCCCTTCATGACGCCGATGCCGGCTCCGAGCGTCAGGCGACCGAGGTCGAATTCCTCAGCCAAAGATTGCGCGCGAAGCGCTCCGTTCCCGTAAAGATTGAAAAAAACAACTGCCGCTAGAAAAGCCAGCCGAGAACGCGGCTCGACCATCGTCCTATGCACGATACGCCACCCACTTGCCACCACGCGGCCATGGTAAACACGCCGTTAACGGTGGCAAGACGGAACATCAGCGTACGTTTTAGATTCTCGATGGAGCTTCTTGGAGCCCGGCTGCCTCGGCGATAAGGCGATAACTCGTCTGCCGCACGGGCTCGTCATAGGCCCATGTGACAACGACCATCTCGTCGATACCAAGCCGATCGGCGAGATCCTCGATTGCCGACACAACCTGTTGGCCGGTGCCGACGAACGCCGCCTTCCGGTAGCTGTCGAGGAGCATCTTCTCGCGATCCGAGTACTCGTGCGCCGCCGCCGCCGAGGGGGACTCGAGCGGTAGGAAAATACCCCGATCGCGGAACAGCCGGAAACGCGCGCGTGACCAGAATTGGAACTGCGCCTCTTCCTCGGTCTCGGCGGCAAGAGCCCAGACACAGAGGGCGGTCTGCGGACGGGGGTGGCGTGCGCTCGGCTTATAGAGGCTCTTGTAGAGATTGATCGCTTCTTCACCGCCGCGGCCGTCGGTGAAGAACCAGGCGAAGGCGTAGGGCAGACCGAAGTGGGCGGCGACCTGAGCCCCGTAGTCGGAACTGCCGAGCATCCAGACCTCAGGCACCGTGTCGCCGGCGGGATAGGCTTTGACGGCCGCGAACGGATGCCCGGCCGGCAAGCCGCTGCCGGCGAGCCACGCCATCAGATCGCGCACGTCGTTCGGGAACTGTGCCGGGCGCTCGTTGGCAAGCGGGTTCAGCGCGAAAGCCGTGCGACCATCGGATCCCGGCGCGCGGCCGAGGCCGAGATCGATCCGCCCCGGTGCTATGGCTTCCAGTACACGGAACTGTTCGGCGACCTTGAAGGGCGCATAGTGCGGCAGCATCACGCCAGCGCTGCCGATGCGGATGCGCGAGGTCGTCGCCCCGATCGCCGCCATCAAGACTTCCGGCGCCGTGCCGACGATCGTCTCGTTGCTGTGGTGCTCGGAGACCCAGAAACGATCGTATCCCAGCCGCTCGCAATGCTGCGCCAGTGCAATCGTGTTGCGGATTGCATCGGCGTGCGGACGGCCGACGGTCGCCACGGACTGGTCGAGGACGGACAGACGAGCCATCGCTCACCTCTGTTCCTGTTGTTGCTCGCGATCACGATAGAGATCGGCGCGTGTCGGCGGAACCCCTGGCCGGCCGCGCGCCGACTTGCCGGCAAGCGTCTGGAAGATCCGCGCCGAGCCCCGCTCGAAGGCGAGCGAGCAGCCGGCGAGGTAGGCGAGCCAGATGCGCACCGTCGGCGCGCCAACGAGAGCTTCCGCTTCGGCCCGCCGGGCATGGAGGCGCTCGCACCAGTGCCGCGTCGTCACGGCATAATGCCAGCGTAGCCCTTCGACGTCGTAGACCTCGAAACCCACCTGCTCCATCGCAGCCACCGTGTGACCGATGTCGTCGAGCTCGCCGCCTGGGAAGATGTATTTCACGAGCGCCCGCTGCTCGGCGCGCGCCGCGAACCGGCTCTGCCTGCGCTTCGCCCGCCGCGAGATTGCGTGATTGAGGAATAGGCCGCCATCGGTCAGAAGACGGCGGACTGTCTTCATGTAGACGGGGATGTTTTTGAGCCCGATATGCTCGTACATGCCGACCGAGGCGATCTTGTCGTACGTACCGGTGAGATCCTGATAGTCGCGGATTTCGACCGTCACGCGATCGCCGAGCCCGAGGTCTTCGATCTTGCCACGCGCGGCAGCGAGCTGTTCGTCCGAAAGTGTAATGCCGTGTGCGGTAACCCCGTAATGCCGGGCGGCATGGCATACGAGGGCGCCCCACCCGCAGCCGATATCGAGGAAGCGGTCGCCCGGCTTGAGGCGGAGCTTGCGGCACACAAGGTCGAGTTTCGCCACCTGGGCTGCCTCGAGAGTGCCCTCCCAGTCTTCGAAATAGGCGCACGAATAGACGAGTTCAGGGTCGAGGAAGAGGCGATAGAAGTCGTTGCCGACGTCGTAGTGAAACTTGATGAAGGCGCGATTGTCGGCCTTGGAACGGCTCTCGCCGGTCGCCTCGCCGGTGAAGTCGCGGGTTCGGTCGGGGCTGAGCGATGGGCCGGTGAGGAACGGGAGGAGATGGCGCAGCAGGGCCAACCGCGGCATCGCCTTCATCCGCCGGCGGACGTCTTCGCGACCTACCTCGCGACCGAAGTCAATGAGCGTGCCGCCTTCGAGACCGATGTCGCCCCTTGCGTAATGGCGGATGATGCGATCAAGCGTCGGCCAGCGGACAAGAGAGGCGAGTACGCCCGGGTCGGCAATCGTCAGCCTGAGGTCGCGCGTCACCTTCGAGCCGAGCGGCAGGCGGGTCCCGTCCCAGAGTTCGACCGCGGCATCGATGTCGAGATGGCGGGCGAACTCGCCGACGAGGGCAACGGCCGCGGCGCGGCGGCGCTCGGCCGTCACGCCTGCCCCCCGTCACGCAATGGCTGGCATGCAGAACGCGGGTTGCGCCGCGCTGTGCGGCCGGTCAGGATCGCCGCCGCAAAGAGGAAACGTCTCATGGAACGCCCCGAAGTTTTGAAACGCGAGATCAAGGCACTCGTTTTTGACCAATACGGTACGATCGTCGACATGCAGAAAGGGCTGACGGAATCCGTAACCCCCTTTCTCGCCGCCAAGAAGTGGGAGGGCAAGCCCGACAGCTTCGTGACGTGGTGGCGGCGCACCCACTTCGAGAACTCGATGATCGACGCGCTGTGCGACCGCGGTCACACGCCTTATCGCCAGATCGGCCACCGCGCCGTGTCCTACGTCATGGATCGCTGTAAGATCAGCTACACCCAGGACGACGTCCGCTGGCTCGTCTCGCAGATCGAAACGTTGAAGCCGTTCCCCGATGTCGTCGAGGCTCTACGACGGCTGCGCGGCGCCGGCTACAAGCTCGTCATCCTGTCGAACGGCGACCGCGACATGCTGAAGGCGGCCGGCCCGCACATCGGTTTCCCGTTCGATCACGTCATCTCCGTGCAGGAGGCGGGCTACTTCAAGCCGCATTGGAAGACGTACGCGACCGCGGTCGACATCATCGGTGAAGATCGGTCGAGCTGCCTGTTCGTCGCCAACCATGCCTTCGACTGCATTGGCGCCAAATCGTTCGGCATGCGGACGGCCTTCATAGACCGGAGAAAGCGGCCGTTCGGCGAGACCCCGCACCAGCCGGATCTGATCGTTGCCAATTTCGCAGAACTCGCCGGCACCCTGGCCTGACGCAGGACGTGCCGGCCGACCGGGAAGGTCAAGCCGGCACGCTGCCATCACTTCAGCATTTCCGGCACGATCAGCTTCGGCAGGAATAGAGAGACCGAAGGGAAGATGATCGTCAGGGCAAGAACCACCATCATCGGCACAAGCATGATCATGGTGTCTTTCAGGGCGTAGCGTAGTCGGACGCCCGCGACCGCGCACGCCACCATGAGACACATGCCGTAGGGCGGTGTCACGAGCCCGAAAGCCAGCGAGACGATCGAGATGATCGCGAACTGGACAGGGTGCAGGTCGACAGACAGCGCCAGCGGCTGCAAAACCGTGCCGACGATCACGATCGCCGGGATCGCGTCGAGGAAGCAGCCGACCACGAGAAAGCAGAACGCGATGAAGAAGCCCGCCGCGATCGGACCCATGCCCCATGTCGAGACGTTCGCGAGGAGCGTCTCGGGGATCTTGTAGAACGCCAGGAGCCAGCCGAAGGCACTCGCAGTGCCGACACAGAACAGCGCAACGGACGCGAGCCGGCCGGTATCGAGGAGCGCCTTATAGAGTTCCTTCGGCCCGACCTCGCGGTAGAAGAACATCGACAACACGATCGAATAAAGCACGGCGATCGCCGCCGACTCCGTCGCCGTGAACCAGCCGAGCAGGATGCCGCCGACAATGATGAATGGCGTCATCAGCGCCGGGATCGACTGCCAGATCGCACAGAGCGTCGCCCGCCAGGAGATGCGCTCGTAGGTCGGATAACCGCGCTTCACGGCGTAGACGTGGACCGTGACCATCTGGGCGACGGCGATGAGCAGGCCCGGGACGATGCCGGCGAGATACATCGCGCCGATGGACGTCGAGATGAGCCCGCCCCACACGATCATCAGGATCGATGGCGGTATGACGACCGCGAGCACCGCCGAGACCGCCGTGATGGCGATCGAGAAGGAGAGATCGTAACCCTCCTTGGTCTGCGCATCGATGAAGATCTTCGATTGGCTCGCCGCATCCGCCGTCGCCGACCCCGAAATGCCGGCGAAGAAAACGGACAGCACCACATTGATCTGCGCCAGCGATCCCGGCCAGTGACCGACCATCGATTTAGAGAGTTGGACAAGGCGGTCGGTGATGCCGCCGATGCTCATCAGGTTGGCCGTTAGCAGGAAGAAGGGGACGGCCAGCAGGATGAAGGAGTTGTAGGAATTGAAGGTTTCCTGCGCGAGCATCATCGGCGACAGCCGCGGCTCGATCAGCAGGATCGGCAGGCAGGCGAGGCCGAGCGAGAAGGCGACGGGGATACGCAGGGCCAGCAGCAGAAAGAAGACGCCGAACAGAACGCTGGCCGCCTGACCTGCGGAAAGAATATTGCCGGTCATGGCGCCTCGCCGGTGATCAGGATACGCATTTCATCGTAGATCTGTTCGCCGGCGAAAATGATCCAGCTGACGCCGGCAACCGGCCAGGCAACATGGATGAGCCACAGCGGCAGGTCTGCAAGTTCGGACGTCCGGTACCAGGCAAAGCGCGTGAATTCGATGCCGGAGATCACGAACACGATGGCAAGGGCGAGAACGCCGAGCCGCGCCACGATCCGGACCGCCGCTTCCGCGCGGCGGCCGAGCGTCGGCCAGACGTCGACTTCGAAGTGCTGGCTTTCCCGCACGCCGACGATGGCCCCGATCATGATCGTCCAGACGAACAGGAAACGGGCCATCTCCTCGGTCCAGATGTAGGACGGGATGAGGGCCGTGTACCGCGAGACGATCTGCATCGTGACGGGGATGATGATGATCCCGACGCAGAGCGCGACAAGGATTTCGAGCAGCTTGGCATAGGCCGCCGTGAGGCGCCGCCACAGCGCGCGCGGGTGCGCCGCGTCTTCGGTCATGAGTGCTCCGGTGGCAGAAGAGGACCCGGCCGCATGCGGGGCGGCCAGGTCCAGGTCGATCAGAGCGCGTTGATCTTGTTGAAGATCTCTTCGGCGCCGATTTCCTTCGCGTACGCCGCCATGATTGGGTCGACGAGCTTCTTCATCTCCTCGCGGCCCTGGAACGGGATGCGCTTCAGCTTGCCGGCCTTTTCGAGCGCTTCGAGTTTCTGGGAATCTTCGCTCGACTCGATCTGGCGGCCGTAGGCGCCCGCTTCCTTGCCGGCCTTGATGACGATCTGCTGCAGGTCCGGCGGCAGCGCCTTGAAGGTCTTGCCCGAGAAGCAGAGCGGCCGGATCGTGATCGCGTGCTGCGTCATCACAAGGTTCGGCGCCACTTCGAAGAACTTCATCGCTTCGACGCCGGCAGCTTCGTTTTCGCCCGCCTCGATGACGTTGTTCTGAATGGCGTTGTAGACTTCGTTATAGGCAATGACCGTCGGTGCCATACCGGCCGCCTGGAAAGTCCGTGACCAGATCGGTGCACCCTGGACGCGGACTTTGAGGCCCTTGATGTCGGCGAGCGAAGCCTTCGGCTTGTTGATGAAGATGTTGCGCACGCCGCCGCCGGCATAGCCGATCAGCATCACCTCGGCCTTCTGGGCGATCTCGTCGGCGACCGGCTTGAAGATGTCGGCATCGAGCACTTTGTTCCAGTGCGCGAGGTCACGGAACAGGAACGGCGCGTCGATGAACGGAGCCGCCTTGGAGAAGGTCGACATGTGTGCGGGCGAGACGATCGCGTAGTCGACCGCTTTGCCCTGCGCCATGTACTCGAAATACTGCTTCTCGAGGCCGAGTGCGGAGTTCTTGTGGAGCACGAAGTTGATCGGCTTGCCCCACTCCTTCTTCACGATCTCCTCGAAGCGAACCATCGCCTTGGTGAAGGCATGGTCGTCGTTGAACTGGCTCGCGCCGTTGAGCGTGATCGGCGCCTGCGCCTTCACGATCGCCGGCATGCCGATCACTCCGGCCGTCGCGGTGGCCCCGAGGCCCGCGAGGACGGTCCTGCGCTTCATCATGCGCTTCCTCCCAATAGTCTTTTCGTTCGGCGCGGAATGGTCGCGCCCGGTTGCACTATAGGCGGAAGCGGCAGCGATGCAAAAGGTTGTACGACGAGTTGGCCGGTATGCGGGCACGGGCCGGCCCTGATGTTGCGGGCGGCGGGCCGATGGCGACAAACCCGACCTTTGCCTTGCGGCGAACCGGCGGTATACCACCGGGTCTCGCCGGCTTCGAGATCGCCGGGAGGCAGCCGGGCGCCAAGCGCGCCGGGCCGACGAGACGCATGTTTTGCACGGAGCAGCGACAGATGTCCGGCGACCTTGAGACGCGCCGGCGGCGCGCCCTTTACCGCGCCGGCCACCGTGGAACGAAGGAGATGGACTGGCTGCTCGGCCGGTTCGCCGAGGCGCATCTCGCGGCCATGCCGGAGACAGATCTCGGCCGCTTCGAACGGCTTCTTTCGCTGCCCGACCCCGAGATCCAGACTTGGATCCTGAACCCTTCGCTGCTCGCAGGGTTGGAGTTCGAGCCCGAGATCCGCGCCATTCGGGCGTTTCACGCACTCGATGAAGCCTGACCCTTGCCCATGCAGGACGCCGCGACCAAGCCGAAAGACCTGATCCTCGCCGGCGTGCCGGAGGGGCTCGACGCGCTGGTACTCGCCAACCTCGCCCGCAGTGGCGGCCGGGCCGGCGCGGCCAATGCGGTGCTCCATGTCGCCCGCGACGATCGCCGCCTCGACCAGCTCGAAAGTGCCCTCTCGTTCTTTGCGCCGGACCTGCGCGTCATCTCGTTCCCGGCCTGGGACACGGTTCCTTACGACCGTATAGGCCCCAATGCCGAGATCGTCGCGAAGCGCATCACCGCGCTCGCCAAGCTCGTTCTCGGCGGACGGAAAGAGCCGACGGTGGTGCTGACCACCGTCAACGCCGTCCTGCAGAAGGTGCCGCCGCGCGAGTTCATCCGCACCGCACTCCGCCCGCTGGCGCCTGGCCAGCGCGTCGACACGGCCCGCCTCATCCAGCGGCTCACGCAATCGGGCTTCGTGAGAACCGGCACCGTGATGGAGCCCGGCGAATTCGCGGTGCGCGGCGGGATCGTCGACATCTTCCCGCCAGGCCGAACGACGCCTGTGCGCCTCGATTTTTTCGGCGATAACCTCGAAACCATCAAGAGCTTCGACGTCGAGAGCCAGCGCTCGGGGAAGATCGTCCAGAAGCTCGTGCTCATGCCAATCAGCGAGGTCGCATTCGGAGAGAGTGCGGAAAAACTGTTCCGCTCGCGCTATGTCGAACTGTTCGGCGGCGGCGTTGCGGAAGATCCGCTCTATCAGGCGGTGACGGCCGGCCAGCGCTATCCGGGTCAAGAGCATTGGCTGCCGCTGTTCCACGTCAAGATGGAGACGCTGTTCGACTACGTCTCCGGCAGTGAGGTGAGCTTCGACCACCTCGCCGACGATGCGGTCGCCGAACGCCTCGCGCAGATCAACGAGCACTACCAGGCGCGCGTCGACGCCCTCGAAGCCCAGAAGTTTGGCGCACCACCTTACAAGCCGATCCCGCCAGATCTCCTCTACATGGCAGGACCCGATTGGAAGTCGGCACTCGACGTGCTGGAAATCCGGCGCCTGTCGCCGTTCGAGGAAGCCTCCCGCACCGAGGTGCGCTCCTGGCACGGACGAACGGGACGCAACTTCGCGACCGAGCGGCAGGCCGAGAACGGCGATCTCTTCGGCGCCGTCGTCGGCCATATCGGCAACCTGATCGGCCAGAAGCGACGCGTGATCGTCGCGGCATGGACGCAAGGCGCCCGCGAGCGTCTCGCGACGCTGCTCGCCGACCACGGCTTGAAGGACGCCCGCAAGGTCGACACGTATCAGGACGCACTCACCTTGCCGGGGCAAGTGCCGGCCCTCGCGGTGCTGGGGCTCGAGCAGGGCTTCGAGACGCCCGAACTCGCCGTGATCGGCGAGCAGGACATCCTCGGCGACCGCCTCGTCCGCCCGCGCCGCAAACCGAAGCGCGCCGCCGACGTCATCACCGAGGCGACGGCGTTGTCGGTCGGCGACCTCGTCGTGCATGCCGACCACGGCATCGGCCGTTTCGAGGGTCTGAAGACGATCACGGCGCTCGGTGCGCCGCACGATTGCGTCGAGATTTCTTATTCGGGTGGCGACCGCCTCTACCTGCCGGTCGAGAACATCGAACTGCTGTCGCGCTACGGGTCGGAGTCGGAAGGGGTCCAGCTCGACAAACTCGGCGGCGTCGCCTGGCAGAGCCGCAAGGCCCGCCTCAAGAAGCGGCTCCGCGAAATGGCCGGCGAACTCATCAAGATCGCGGCCCTCCGCCAGCTGAAGGAAGCCCCAGCACTCACCCCGCCGGCCGGCGCCTGGGACGAATTCGTCGCCCGCTTCCCTTACGAAGAGACGGAAGACCAGCAGGCGAGCATCGAGGCCGTCATCGCCGATCTCTCTGCCGGCCGACCGATGGACCGCCTGATCTGCGGCGACGTCGGCTTCGGCAAGACCGAGGTCGCGCTGCGCGCCGCCTTCGTCGCCGCCATGTCGGGCCTTCAGGTGGCCGTCGTCGTACCGACGACCCTGCTGGCGCGCCAGCACTACCGGACATTTTCGCAGCGTTTCCAGGGCCTTCCACTGAAGATCGCCCAGGCGTCGCGCCTCGTGGCCGCCAAGGATTTGCAGGACGTCAAGGACGGGCTGAAGAAGGGCACGGTCGACATCGTCGTAGGCACGCACGCGCTGCTCGGCAAGGGTATCGAGTTCGCGCGCCTCGGCCTCTTGGTGATCGACGAAGAACAGCACTTCGGCGTCGCCCATAAGGAGCGGTTGAAACAGCTGCGCGACGACGTGCACGTGCTGACGCTCTCGGCGACGCCGATCCCGCGGACCCTGCAACTCGCGCTGACCGGCGTGCGCGAACTCTCGCTGATCACGACACCGCCCGTCGACCGGCTCGCAGTCAGGACCTACATCTCGCCGTTCGATCCGGTCATCATCCGTGAAGCGCTGAAGCGCGAGCGCTATCGCGGCGGCCAGACCTATTATGTCGTGCCCCGTATCTCCGATCTCGAGGACGTCGCCGAATTCCTCCGCGAGGCCGTCCCCGAGCTGCGCGTTGCCCGTGCACACGGCCAGATCTCGGCCACCGAACTCGAAGACGTCATGACGGCGTTCTACGAGGGCCAGTACGACGTGCTGCTGTCGACGGCGATCGTCGAGTCAGGTCTCGACGTCCCGAACGCCAACACGCTCATCGTGCATCGTGCCGACATGTTCGGACTGGCTCAGCTCTATCAGTTGCGCGGCCGCGTCGGCCGCTCCAAGACCCGCGCCTACGCCTATTTTACGACGCCGCCCGGCCAGAAGCTGACGGAGGGGGCCGAGAAGCGCCTCAAGGTCCTGCACTCCCTCGATACGCTTGGGGCCGGCTTCTCGCTGGCCAACCACGACCTCGATCTGCGCGGTGCCGGTAACCTTCTCGGAGAGGAACAGTCCGGCCACATCAAGGAAGTCGGCTTCGAACTTTATCAGTCCATGCTCGAGGAAGCCGTTGCCTCGCTCAAGGGCGGCGATCTCGGCGAGGGGCAGGACCAGTGGTCGCCGCAGATTTCGCTCGGCACCCCGGTTCTCATTCCGGAGACCTACGTTGCCGACCTGCAGTTGCGGCTCGGCCTTTACCGGCGTCTCTCGACGATCGAGACGCGCCCGGAAATCGATCAGTTCGCGGCCGAACTCGTCGACCGCTTCGGCGCGCTGCCGGAGGAAGTGGTCGGCCTGCTCGACGTCATGGAGATCAAGGGCCTCTGCCGGCAGGCCGGCGTCTCACAAGTCGATGCCGGTCCCAAAGGTGCCGTGGTGATGTTTCGCAAGAACACGTTCGCCAATCCCGAGGGCCTGCTCAAAATGATGCAGACCTCGAAGGGCAACCTCAAGCTCCAGCCGGACCACAAGCTCGTCCTGAAGGGCGATTGGACCGATGGGGCCCGCCGCCTCGACGGCGTGCGCACCTTCGTCGGCGAACTGGCCAAGATGGCGACGAAGGGCAAATGAAGGCCATGCGGCGACGCGCGTCATGAAGAAGGGCGGGCCGCATGCCTCGATCGCGCTGATCATCGGTCTCGCCGGGCTCGCCTTGCTGTTCACGGCGATCGTCATGCTCGAACGGGCGCGCTCCGGTGTCGGCATCGAGGCTACGCGCATCGGCACGATCCCCGCGCGGATCTATCGGCCGACCGGACTGGCAGGTCCCGCGGTCGTCGTTGCGCACGGGTTCGCTGGCTCGCAACGATTGATGGAATCGTTCGCGCTCGCGCTCGCCCGCAATGGGTACGTCGCCGTGACGTTTGACTTCGCAGGACACGCGCGAAACCCGGCGCCGCTCGCCGGCAGCATCACCGAGACGACGGGCGCGACCCGCACCCTGGTCGAGGAGACACGCCGGGTCTTGGAAACCGCGCGCAAACTCGGTGACGGGCGCGTCGCCGTGCTCGGCCATTCGATGGCGTCCGACATCGTTGTGCGCACTGCGACGGAAGAGAAGGACGTCGCCGCGACCGTCGCCGTGTCGATGTTTTCGCCCGCCGTCACCGCCCGCGATCCCCGCAACCTGCTCGTCGTGGTCGGCGGCTGGGAAGGCGGGTTGACGCGTGAAGCGTTGCGCGCCGTCGGTCTCGCGACGGCACCGGCGGCGGCCGAGCCAGGGCGGACGTACGGCGTCTTCGAGGAGGGCTCGGCACGCCGCGTCGCGGTGATCCCAGGGGTCGAGCACATCTCCGTGCTGTTCGCACAGCAGAGCCTTACGGAAACTGTCCGCTGGCTCGATGGCGCCTTCGGCGTCACACGAGCAGGCGAGCCGGACGTTCCGGCCCGCGGCGGCTGGCTCCTCGCGCTGCTCGCCGGTATCGCGCTCACGGCCTATCCGCTGACCCGGCTGATGCCACTGGCTGCTGTCTTCCCCACGGGCGCCGGCCTGCCTTGGCGCCGGTTCTGGTTGCCGGTGCTCGTACCGATGATCCTCACGCCGCTCGTGCTTCGCTTCGTGCCGACGCACTTCCTGCCGGTGCTCGTGGCGGATTACCTCGCGGTCCATTTCTTCGCCTACGGAGTGATCACCGCACTCTGCCTCGTCTGGGCCGCCCGTGGCGGCGATAGCGACCGCCCGCCGACCGATCTCGTCGCGCTGGCCGCCGGCACGTTCCTGCTCGTCGCCTATTGCGCGCTCGCGCTCGTCGTCCCGCTCGATCGCTACATCACGTCGTTCATTCCCGGGCCGGAGCGATGGCCTCTTGTCGCCGCCATGGCGGGCGGCACGCTCGTCTATTTCCTGGCGAACGAGTGGGCGACACGCGGCCCTGCCACCGGTCGCTTCGCCTATCTCGCCACGAAGGTCGCCTTCGTGACATCGCTCGCCATCGCCGTCGCCCTCGATTTCGAGCGCCTGTTCTTCCTTGTCATCATCGTGCCGTTGATTGTGCTGTCGTTTCTCGTCTTCGGGCTCGTGGCGCGCTGGTCCTACCGCCAGTGCGGCCATCCGGTGCCGGGCGCCGTCACCAGCGCCATCGCTTTCGCCTGGGCGATCGCCGTGACGTTCCCGCTGCTCGCGGCTTGAGTGGGGCTCACGATATGGGTGGAACGGCGAAGCTCGCCGGACGCTCGCCCGCGACGTGGCGGGCCCACATGGTGTGATAGGCGGCTTCGACGTGGCGGGCGAAGCGCTCCGCGTCGAAAAAAGGCCCATGGTCACGCGCCGCGATCAGGCGGGTGCGGACGTCTGCGAGGCGACCGCGGTCGCGGGCGAGCGCGGAGACGCGGTCGACGTAGTCGTCCGCCGACGTGGCGATCAATTCGGGAAGGCCGAGTGCCGTCAGGAAGCTGCCCGCCATGCGCGACGTCATGCTCCGCTGACTGAGAGTGACGAGTGGCAGCCCCATCCACAGCGCATCGCTCGCCGTCGTACCGGCATTGTAGGGCCAAGTGTCGAGGGCAAGGTCGGCGAGCGTATAGCGGGCGAGATACGAGGGGTAGGGCTCGCGCGGGGCAAAGACGAGGCGCGCGGGATCGACGCCCCGGGCTTCGGCTTCGCGCATCAGATTGGCCTCCGTGCGCTCGGGACCGCCGCGCAGCCAGAGCACGCTGCCGTCGACGGCCTTCAAGATCCGCATCCAGGCGTGGAAGGTCTGGGGATTGATCTTGTAGAAGCCGTTGAAGCAACAGAACACGAAAGCGTCGGCCGGCAATCCGTACGAGGCTCGGTCCTTCGCCTGTGCGACGGCACGGCGTCGATCGTTGACCTGGAAGGAGTCCGGCAGGAACGCCAGAGCCTCGGAGAAGAACCCTTCGTGGCCTGGCGGAACGAGAAAGCGGTCGACGAACGTGTAGTCGACATACGGTGCGCCGGTCGTCGCCGGGTAGCCGAGCCAGGAAACCTGGATTGGCGCCGGGCGCAGTTCGAGGATCGGCAGGCGAGTCGTCGCGGTGTGGCCGTTCAACTCGACGAGGATGTCGAGATTGGCCTCGTGGAGGTGACGCCCGAGCGCCGGAGCATCGAGCGCGGAGACGTCGTCGAAGGTATCGAACGCCGCCGCCAGTCGCCGGCGGAACGCACTGCCGTCGTCCGCTCCTGCCGACAAGCCGATGATCTCGAAGCCGGCGCGATCGTGTCGCTCGATCAGTTCCGGGATCAGATAGGCGACCGGGTGCTCGCGGAAGTCGGTGGAGACATAGCCGATCCGCAGTTTGTCCTTGGCAACCGCTGGCTTCGGGGGAAACGGCGTGCCGAGCGAGCCGCGGCTTTTCACACTGGCCCGCGCCGCGGCGAGGTGGATCGCAGGATCGTCCGTGAGGCTCAAATAACGGAAGGGCCGCGCGCGGTACTGTCCGTGGCCGCCGATCGCAAGTAGCCGAGCCGCGCGCTCCGCCAGAGTAGACCACTCGCAGAAGTTTCCCTGCAAGGCGATGCAGGACGTCAGCGCGGCCTCGTGGCGGGGGTCGAGGGTGACCGCCTTCTCGAAAAGGGCCAGCGCCTCCTCGTTCTGCCCGCGCCGTTCGAGCACGGTCGCGAGCGAAGCGGCGGCCTCGGCGGACCGCGGGTCGATTTCGAGCGCGCGGCGCAGCGCGGGTTCCGCCTCGTCGTCGCGCCCGAGGCCCGCGAACAGGACGCCGAGATAGAGATACCCCGACTTGTGCCGCGGATGGACCGTCACACAGGTGCGATAGGCCGCCAGAGCTTCGTCCATACGGGTGAGCTGCTTCAGCGTGTGGCCGAGGTTGAGCCACGCATCGGCTGCACGCGGATCGATCTCGACAGACTTCTGCAGGAGCACGACACCACGGTCGAGCTGACCCTTCAGGCAGAGTAGGATGCCGAGCAGGTGATTGGCGTCGAAGTTCTTCGGATCGACGATAAGGGCCTTGCGGAACATCTGTTCGGCCGCATCGATGTGTCCGGCATTCTGCAGGTTGACCGCCTGCTGCAGCATCGCCTTCACGGCCTGTCGCGGACTGAGCGTCAAGGTTCGGCCTCCTCGGCGGTTCAGGCGGACGGCGGCGGGGCGATCGCCTCGCGGGCGAGGTCGCGTCGCTTGAGCTTGCCATTGGTCGTTCGCGGCAGGCTCGTCCGGAAATGCACGACGCGGGGGCATTTGTAGGGGGCGAGGCGCTCGGCGGCGAAGGCGATGAGCTCTTGCTCCGCGACGCTCGCGCCCTCGCTTGGCACGACGAACGCGCCGATTACTGAGACATCGGCGCGCACCTGCACTTCGGCACAGGCGACCTCCGCCACGCCGGGATGTCCAGCGAGGACGGCTTCGACTTCCTGCGGTGCGACGCGGTAGCCGAGCGCCTTCATGATGTCGTTGGCGCGCCCGCGATGGGCGACGTAGCCGTCGGCATCCATGACCGCGATGTCGCCGCCGACGAACCAGTCGCCGCGAAAAACCTCCGCCTCCTCGGCCGGGCGGTTCCAGTAGCCGAGCATCAATCCTGGGTCGGAACGATGGGCCGCCAGCAATCCCTCTTCGCCGGGCGGCAGCGGCTCGGTGCCGCCGTCGACCGGCAGGATCGCGACGGCGCGGCCAGCTTGAGGCTTGCCGATATAGCCCGGCCGCCGCGGAACCCCGGGCGCGCTCGAAATGAACGTCGAGAGCTCGCTCATGCCGATGGCTTCGTAGAGATCCCGCCCAGTCGCCGACTTCCAGTCGTCGAACAAGCCGGGCGGTGGCGCCTCGCCGGCGATCAGGCCGTGCCGCATGCGACCGAGGTCGTCGGGGCCGGGCGCCGCATACTTCAGGATCTGCCGGTAGACCGTCGGCACGGCCGCAAAGATGGTCGCCTCCGTGTCGCAGATGAGACGCGGCCACAGGGCAGGATCGCGTTCGCCGGTGTAGACGATAGCCGTTGCGCCGACGGCCCACGGGTCGGTCAGGCCCGTGCCGAGCGTGTAGGTCCAGTTGAAGGCGCCGGCATGCAGCATGCGATCTTCGGGACGGATGCCGTACCACCCCTCGTACATCGGCCGACGGCCCCAGGCGGCGCGCTGGGCATGGAGGACTCCCTTGGGATGCGCGGTCGTACCGGAGGTGTAGATCAGGTAGGCGGGATCGTCGGCCGACGTCTCTGCATAACCCCCGCGCGGCGCCGACCGCATCATCTCTGCGATACGCTCCGCATCGAGAAGAAGCGTACCGGCGGGCAGCCCACCCGCCGCCATCGATGGGGCAAGTGCGACGGCTGCGGCACCGCTGTCCGATAGGAGATAATCCGCTTCGCTCGACGTGAGCTGCGTCGAGGTCGGGATGGGGATCGCGCCCGCTGCAATCGCGGCGAAGAACAGCAGCGCATAGGTCGAGGTGTTCTCGAGGCGGATGAGCAGGCGCGCCCCGCGTGGTAACCCGAGCGCGGCGAGCCCGCCGGCCAGTCGCAGCGTCGCGTCCTCGATTTCTGCGAATGTCCACGTTTCGGCGATCTGGCCCGGGGCGGACAGCACGACGAGTGCTGTCTTGTCGGGCGTCGCGCGCGCAGCCCGTCCGATGACGTAGTCGGCCATGTTGAAGCGTGCGGGCGGCCGCGCCGCTGTATAGCCCACCCCGCTCATCGGCCGGGCTCCCGCCACCAGGACTCCACGTCGATGCCCGTCGACGGGTGCCGCGGCGGCATCCGGATATGGTTCCAGGTGGCGACCCACTGGGCCGGCACGTGGAACAGCGGCACGACGTAATGGCCCGCCATGATCACGCGATCGAGTGCCCGAGCCGCCGCCGTCAGCTCGCCGCTGGTCTTGGCCGCGACCAGAGCGGCGATGGCGGCATCGGCGGCGGGGCTCTGCACACCGGCATAATTGAGTGAGCCCTCGGTCGTAGCAGCACGGCTCGACCAGCGATTGAGCTGCTCGTTGCCGGGCGAGAGTGACGCGCTCCACGTCCACTGGATCATGTCGAAGTCGAAGGACTTCAGGCGCGACCAGTACTGCGCGCTGTCGACTTGGCGAATGGAGACGCTGATGCCGATACGCGCGAGCGCCGAGGCGTAGGCGGAAATGAGCCGCTCCTGACCGCGGTTGGCGGCCAGGAATTCGAAGGTGAAGGTCTCGCCTTTGGCATCGACCAGTTTGTTGCCGGAGAGCTTCCAGCCGGCTTCGCCGAGCAGCCGGACGGCCGTCCGCAGGTTGTCGCGATTGCCGCCGCTGCCGTCGCTCACCGGCGGCCTCCAAGTACCGTCCAGGATGGCAGGTGGCACGACGCCTGGGAACGGCGCCAGCAACGCCCGCTCTGTCTCATCGGCCGGCCGCCCGAGCGCAGCGAGATCCGAGCGGGCGAACAGGCTCGCCGAGCGGACGTAGAGGTCGTGATAGAGGTTGCGGTTGATCCACTCGAAATCGAACACGAGCCCGAGCGCCGTCCTCACCCGCGGGTCGGCGAACTTCGGACGGCGCGTATTGAACACGAGTGCAGAGAGGCCCGCCGGCAGGGTCGTCGGCACGGCGCCCTTGACGACGCGGCCATCGAGCGCGGCGGGGAAGGCATAGCCTTCCGCCCAAACGCTCGGATCGTCTTCCTGGCGGACGTCGAGCGCACCGCTGCGGAAGGCTTCGAGCAGCGCCGAACTTTCGCGAAAGTACTCGATGCGGATCTCGTCGAAATTGAACCGGCCGCGGTAGACGGGGAGATCGCGAGCCCAGTGATCGGGGTTGCGCCGGTAGACGAGGGAACGGCCCGCATCCACCCGGTCGACGACGTAGGGCCCGCTGCCGATCGGCGGCTCGAGCGTCGTCCGGTCGAAGGTTTCCGCTGTCAGCTTGTGGCTCGGCAGGATCGGCATCAGCCCCATGATCAGCGGAATCTCGCGATCCGGACCCGCCTCGCCGGCGGCTTCGAAGGTGAACTTGACCGCATGCGGACCGATGGCCTCGGCCTTCGCGACCTTCCGATAGTGGCTCCGGTGATAGGGCCAGCCGCGCTCCTTGAGGATCTCCCAGGAGAAAAGCACATCGGCGGGACCGATCGGTTGCCCATCCGAGAAGCGCGCCTCGGGCCTGAGGTGGAACGTGACGGCCGAGCGGTCCTCCGGCATCTCCATCGACCCGGCGATGAGGCCGTAAAGCGTGAACGGCTCGTCCGGCGCGCGGGCCAGCAGGCCCTCGTACACGTACTCACGAAGGCCCGACGGGGTGGTGCCGCGCACGATGAAAGGGTTGAGGCTGTCGAAAGTGCCGATGCGGCCAAGTGTTAGGCGACCGCCCTTCGGTGCATTCGGATCGACATGGGGGAAGTGGGTGAACCCGGCGGGCAGTCGTGGCTCACCGTGCATGGCGAGTGCATGCAGGCGTTGGGCATGCGCGGTCGTCGCAGCACCGAAAAACATGAGGCCGCAAGCGAGCAGGAGCATGGCCCGCGTGGCCATCGAGATCGTCGGCGCACTCGCAGAGCCAAAGGGAAAACGTGCGATCATGGTCGCACGTTAGCGCAGTCGCGCGGCGCCTGTCGCCCGTTCGGCGAAGGCCGCGGTTGCCGCAGTCGTGGCTCCCGCGCCACGGGCAGACGGGCGCCTCGTCGCGAACCCCGGGACGACCCGGCGATCGGCCATCCGTTTGCCTTATTCGACGCCTTATTCCGCCTCCCACGCGGACGCCGATTGCGGGCGGTTGTGGTCGTGGCCCGGGCGTCCCGCGGCCGGAGAGGGACGAGGGGACGGTGGAGTCCCCTCCAGGAAAAGGTTGGAAAGAGATGCCAAGCGGGATGATGCGTGCGGCACGGTTGGGAGCTGGCGCGGCGTTGCTGGTCGCCGGGATGTTGACCGGCGGCATCGCCTCGGCGCAGCAGAAAGAGCCGCCGAAGGGCAAGCAGCCGGCCGCCAAGGAAGCGCCGAAGAAGGACGCCGCGGCGCAGGAGCAGAGTGCGTGGGTGAAGCTCTGCGAAGGTGTCCCGTTCGTCCGCAAGGACAAGGATGGCAAGGAGCAGCGTGAAGATCGCCGCATCTGCCTCACGCACCACGAGCGCCTCGATGGCAACACGGGCATGGTGCTCGTCTCCGCCGCGATCCGTCAGATCGACGGCCAGGACAAGCAGCACCTGATGGTGATGGTGCCGCTCGGCATGGCGGTGCAGCCGGGCGTGCGCGCCGCCGTTTATCCCAAGGATCTCTGGGAAAAGGTGCAGAAGAACGAGAAGGTCGACGAGAAGCAGCTGAAGCCGGTCGCCATGGAATACGCGATCTGCCACCCGGCTGGCTGCACGGCCGAAATCGAAGCATCGGCCGAAGTCATCGACCAGATGAAGAAGGGTGGCGGTCTCGTCGTTCTGGCGATCAACGCCGCCGGTCAGCCGATCGCGTTCCCGGTGCCCCTCAACGGTTTCGAGGCGTCTTATGCCGGCCAGCCGGTCGACAACAAGGCGTATGCGCAGGCGCGCAATCAGCTGATGCAGCAGATCCGCCAACGCCAGGCCGAAGCCTTCGAAGAGGCGCGCAAGCAGCAGCAGGCCCAGCAGCCGGCCGCCGCCGCTCCGCCCGCGCAAAAGAAATAAAGCGGACGAAAAGCTGGAATCTAAACGGCCGCCGGAAGATCCGGCGGCCGTTTTGCATTCCGATCTTGAGCGGCGAACGTCGGAGGTCAGTGCGCCTGCAGGAAGATCGCGTGCAGGCGACCTTGCTCGTCCTCGGCAAAAAGTTCACGCAGCTGCGGGTGGCGCAGCGGCTGGCCGGTCTCGTCCGGCAGCAGGTTCTGCTCCGAAACGTAGGCGATGTACTCCGTGTCCGCGTTCTCGGCGAGGAGATGGTAGAACGGCTGGTCCTTGCTCGGCCGCACTTCCTCAGGGATCGCCGCCCACCATTCCTCGGTGTTCGCGAACTCGGGGTCGATGTCGAAGATCACCCCGCGGAACGGGTAGACGCGGTGACGCACGATCTGCCCGACCCCGAACTTGGCTGCTCTGAATTTCTTCTTCATGGCGTCGTCTTCCGTTGGCCGGTCGTGCCGGCCACCCCCAACATAATTCTAGCGGCCCGCATCGCGAGGCGCCAGCCGGCGGAATTCGTCTAAGCGCCACACCCTCAGGTGCGATCCCGCGATGTGGCTTGCACGTTACGCCGACGATGTGGCGAAGCCGCGATCAAAGGCCGTAAATCGCTGCCCGATCGGGATCTTTCGTGGCGACCAGACGGGCGAGATCGACGATCACCTTCGCCTGCTTCCAGGTCGCGTCGTCCTGCATCTTGCCGTCGATCATGACGGCGCCGGTGCCGTCCGGCATCGCGTCGAGAATGCGCTTCGCAAAGGCCACCTCCGCCGGCTCGGGGCTGAAGACGCGTTTGGCAATGTCGATCTGTGTCGGGTGCAGCGACCAGGCGCCGAGACACCCGAGCAGGAACGCATTGCGGAACTGGCTCTCGCACGCCGCCGGATCGGAGAAATCGCCAAAGGGCCCGTAGAACGGCTTGATTCCAGCCCGCACGCAGGCATCGACCATCTTGGCGACGGTGTAGTGCCAGAGATCCTGTTGGAAAAAGGCCCGCTCACGCCCACCCTCCGCCGAGTCGGCAAGTACGCCGTAAGCCGGATGGCCGCCACCGACGCGGGTCGTCTTCATGCCCCGCGACGCTGCGAGATCGGCCGGGCCGAGGCTCATGCCATGCATGCGCGGGCTCGCCGTCGCGATCGCCTCGACATTGGCAACGCCTTCCGCCGTTTCGAGGATCGCGTGAATGAGGATCGGTTTGCGGACCTTGTGACGAGCCTCCAACTGGGCGAGCAGTTGGTCGAGATAGTGGATGTCCCACGGCCCTTCGACCTTCGGCAGCATGACGACGTCGAGCTTGTCGCCGCAGCCGGCCACGATCTCCGTCACGTCGTCGAGGGCCCAGGGCGAATTGAGGCAATTGATGCGGGTCCAGAGGCCCGTCGTGCCGAAGTCCGTCGCTTGCACCATCGCGATGAAGCCGCGCCGAGCAGCTTCTTTCTGGTCGGCAGGGATCGCGTCTTCGAGGTTTCCGAGCACCACATCGACCTGGCGGGCGAGCTCCGGCACCTTGGCGCGGATCTTCTCGATGTGCGGCGGCACGAAGTGGATCATGCGCTCGAGGCGGACCGGCAGGGCGCGCAGCGGTTCGGGGGCTCCGATGGCGAGCGGCGCGTAAAACTTCTGCGGCGTGCGGGTGACGGACATGGAGCCTCCACGAATGAGCGCCGGCCGATTTTAGGGATTTGCTGCACCGCCGCAAACACGACGATCGGCGCGAGGCGCCGTCAGCTCCAGCGCCGGTTCGACCACATCCACTGTTCCGGCGCCTCGCGCACCCACGCCTCGAACTGCTGCTGCATCTCGACCATCACCGCGCGGATATCGTCCGCCTGGTTGGCGGTTCGGGGCACCTTGAGTTCGCGGATATCGATGCGGAAGCGGCTCGCTGTCCCGACCCTGAGGCAGCGGGCGAGCCAAACCCGTGCGCCGACCCGCCGCCCGATCATCGCTGGAATGGCCTGCGTCCGCGCCAGTTTGCCGAAAAACGGCACCTCGATGCCAGTGCGGTCGTAGAGATCGCAGACGAGCCCGAGCCGGCCCCCGCGACGCACGAAATCGGTGATCACGCGCGCCGTCTTCTGGCTTTCGCCGTGGTCGCCCTCGACGCGGCCGCGGCCGAGCAGGCCGCCGGGATAGAGGTCGCGGCGCTGGTCGCGCAGGTAGCGGTCCACATAGGGGTTGTTGACCGAGCGGAAGACGGCGGCCGGATTGGCGCCGGCCACCACGAACGGCCAGATCGCCAGCTCCCAATTGCCCATGTGCAGCGAGACGCCGACGGCCGGCCCAAGCTTGTCCTTGTAGCGCGTGAAAATCCCCTGGCTCGCGATCTCGACGCGCGACGGGTCCGCGAGCACGCGGTCGATCTGCATGGTTTCGGCCATCACGCGACCGAGGTTTTCCCAGTGCGCCAGCGCGATGCGGCGGCGCTCGGCCGGCGACTTCTCGGGGAAAGCGATCTCGAGATTGGCGAGCGCACGCTTGTGGCGCTTCGGCGAGAGACGCGGCGCAAGAACGCGCCACGAGGCCGCCGACAGGCGCACGGCAGTGTCGAGCGGGAACAGCCGCACGAGCCCGACGATCAGTCGGAGCAGCACGTATTCCAGCCGGAATTGCAGGTCTCGAAGGTCGGTCATCAGCGCTCGAAGGGCACGCCACCAGCGGATTGCGCACGGTGGTCGGCGTCGTGGTGCGACGGGCGGGCGGACGCTGCCCCGAATCCCTGTCGCATGGCAAGCCGCTTGAGGGCCGGAACGGCATGAAGTGCGTGGAGACCCACACCCCGTGCGAGTCCCGCGAGCGGGCCGGCGATGAGGCTGCGATTGAGAAGATCGATGCCGTAGACGCGTGCCGTGACGTCGCGTCCGCGGGCATCCTCATAAGCGGCGAGCGTCTCGCTGCCGCCGAGATCCCGGCCGCGGGCGCACGCGTCGGCGACGACCTCGACCAGCGCGGCGACGTCGCGCAGCGTCAGATTGAGCCCCTGTGCGCCGATCGGCGGGAAGGCATGTGCCGTCTCACCGATCAGGACGACGCGCTGCGCCGCGCGCTGCTCGGCGATGAGGCCCCCCATCGGATGCGTCACGCGTGGCGCGACCCTGGTGACGGCACCGAGCAATCCGCCGAGCCGGGCCATGATTTCCTGGGCGAAGGCGCGATCGTCGAGAGCCGCCAGCCGCTCGACGTTGGCTGGCGTTTCGAGCCAGACGAGGCTCGACGCGTTGCCCGGCAGCGGGACGACGGTGAACGGGCCGGCGGGACGGTGGAATTCGGACGAGATCCCACGATGCGGCCGCGAATGCTGGAACGCGGCGGCGATCGCCGTCTGCTCGTAACGCCAGGACCGCGTCTCGATGCCGGCGGCGGTCCGCGCTTTCGAGCTGCGCCCGTCCGCGGCGACGACGAGCGGCGCCGATAGTGTCTCGCCCGTCGCGAGCGTCACCCGCACGGCATCCTGTCCGCAGACCACCTCCGTCGCCGGCACTGGATAGCGACTGATCCGACCATCACGGCCAGCGGCTGCCTCCAACGCCGCGACCAGAGGTCCGTTGGGGACGTTCTGCGCCAGCACGTCGAGCCCGGCCTCGCGCGCTTCGAACCGCACTTCCGGCGCCCGGAAGAGACGGCCCATGTCGTCGACGATGCGGATGGCCGAGATCGGCGCACAAACCGGCGACAATTCCTCCCAAACGTCGATTGCCTGCAGTTCTGCCAGCGCAGCGGGAAAAAGCGCGGCCGTACGCGCCTCGCGCGCTGGGTCCGACGGGGCGACGGGCCCGACAAGAGCGATGTTCAGCGGCGTCTGCGCCAGCCGGGTGGCCGCCATCAGGCCAGCCGGACCGGCGCCGAGCACGATCATGTCGGGTGCGGCCTGCAACTCGAATGAACCCGAAGAGGTCATGGCGGCGGCCTCCAAAGCCGGTAGACCCTGGGAGTCCACCGTCGAAAAACCTGTCGACAACGAGAATAGTCATGTCGGCCGGCCCGTCGGCTGCGACCGGTCGGCACGCGGGGGGCGGCCAGCGGCTGCATATTTTCCAGGCATTCACAAGCGACTTGACGGAACAGCGCCAGATTCGCTCGAATGCCGAAACTGCGGGCTACGAATCGCAAGGGTGGTCGATTCGTATGTGTCTCAACCGCCACTTACCACCAGGAAGGCAACAGCCCGCCCGGGTTTGCTGTTTACGGTTCGGTAAGGGACGGGGTAAGCCATCTGCAGCGAGGTCAGCGGGGTCGGGGTACGTGCTCCGTTGGTGACCAAGCCGAGGCGGTTCTCAGTCGCGTCAGTTGCGTAGGTTGGGTTCCGGTAGCGTCCAAGTAACGGAGAGAGTCAAATGTTCGGGGGACTCCTGAAGTCTACTAGCCGCCTGGCGCTCGTCGCCGCAGCGGCGACCGTGGTGGGTGGCGTATCAGCCCAAGCTGCGGATCTAGGCGGCAACTGCTGCGCGGATCTCGAGGAGCGCGTCGCCGAACTCGAAGCGACCACCGCGCGCAAGGGCAACCGCAAGGTCAGCCTGACGGTGTCGGGCCAAGTCAACAAGGCCATCGTTTGGCACGACTCCAACTCGACCCTTGCGCATCGTTCTGAGACCTTCTCGATCCAGGAGAACGAGGCGTCCCAGACGCGCTTCCGCTTCGTCGGTAGCGCAAAAATTGATGCCGACCGGACAGCCGGTTACGTTCTTGAGATTGGCCTCTCCGAGAACGAGGGCGTCAACTTCAGCACTGCAAGCAACAACCGCATTCGGCAGAACCACGTCTTTATTCGGTCTGCTTCCCTTGGGCAGCTGAGCCTCGGCCAGCAGTCAGCTGCAACGGACGGTATCGCTGACATCTCGCTGTCTGGCCTCACCTTCGTGAACAACCAGAATGGCGTGCTTGTCCATTCGCGCTTGGTTGGCAACCGCGTGTCTTCGTTCTATGACGCCAACGGTCCGCGCATGCAGGCGATCCGGTACGACTCGCCGACCTTTGCGGGCTTTACCTTCTCGGCGTCATGGGGGCATGCTGCGCCGACGGCGGTTGAGGCTACCGATCCCGACGGCGACTCGGACATCTGGGATGTCGCGCTTCGTTATGTTGGCGAGTTCAATGGCGTCCGCTTGGCCGCGGGCATCGGCTATCGCCAGCAGCAATTCGACTCCTCTACTGCCGCACTCGCCACCACGGTGGATGATATCTTCCTCGGCTCAGCTTCGATCATGCACGTGCCGACAGGCCTATACGTGAGCGGCGGCGCTTCTGAGCGTGATCGGAACACGATTGTTCGCGGTGGAGACCTGTTTTCTTGGTGGGCTCAAGCCGGCATCCAGAAGAACTGGTTCGGCATCGGCAATACGACCGTCTATGGTGAATACCATGTGACGGACTCGAAGAGCCCTGTTTCGACGGGTGCAGCAGCTACCTCGTTTGCTGACGGCTCTTACTGGGGCGTTGGCTTCGTGCAGAACATCGCAGCAGCGGCTTCGGACGTGTACATCAGCTACCGGAACTACGAGGCTGACGGTCTGACCACGGGCAACTTGGCTAACAGCGAAGACATCACGGTCATTCAGGCCGGTATGATCGTCCGCTTCTGATCCGAGCGACGAATTCGAACGAAAAGGCCGCCTTCGGGCGGCCTTTTTGCTATGGGGCTTGTGCATCCTCAGCTTGGACCTTCCGATGGCACAGAGCCGATCCCTCGAAGCGACCTTCGCCGCCGCTCAGCAGGCCTTTGACAGCGGCGACTATGCAGGCGCCCTTGGACTCATCGAGCCGGGTGGCCGTGCCATCGCCGACCTCGCGCCTGTGCTCGGTCTGATCGGTGCCTGTCATGGCGCGCTCGGGGATCACAAGCGCGCCATTCGCGCGCTGACCCGCGCCGCAGCCAAGGCACCCAACGATCCCGTCGTGCTCTACAACCTGGGTGGCGCGTTGCTCCATGATGGCCGCGTTGACGCTGCCATCGCCCAGCACCGCCGCGCCGTCGCGCTCGCGCCGCACGTCGCCGTCTTCCAGGCGGCGCTCGGCAGCGCTTTGTCCGTCATCGGACAGCCTCGCGAAGCTGAGCGATCGTTGCGCACGGCGCTCGCTATCGATCCGGAAAACGTCGTCGCCCTCGAAGCGCTCGGTCGGCTCTATGCGGACCTCGGCGAGGACCAAGCTGCGCTTCCACTTCTCGAAAAAGCAATTGCGCAACAGCCCGCGAACGCGCGCCTGCATCTGTCGTACGCAACGGTGTTGTCGGCGCTCCGTCGCCCGATCGAGGCGCTGGCCGCCGCCGAGCGCGCCGTCGCGGCCGATCCGAAGAACCCCTTGGCGATCGTGGACCGGGCCGCCTTGAGGTTCGACCTCTGTGATTGGAAAAACGCCGAAGCCGACCTTTCCCAGATGCGCGGATTGGTTCAGAGCGAGTCGGGCGCGCTGAAGCCGCTGTTCCTGATCAATCACGTCGACGATCCGGCGCTCCATCTCAGGGCATCGAAAGCCGTGGCGCGCACCGTTGCCCCCGAACGTGCGCCAACTCTCCCGCGCCGCCGTGCGACCGGAAAACAAAAAACCAAACTGCTCTACGTCTCCGCCGATTTTCGCCAGCACGCCGTGGCGGTCGTCATCCGCGGCCTGCTCGAACATCACGATCGCGACCGTTTCGAAGTCATCGCGGCCAGCATCGGCGCCGGCGGCAAAAGCGAGATGCGCGAGCGCATCCGCAACTCCGTCGATCGCTTCGTCGACCTCGGCTACCCCTCCTGCGAGCAACTCGTCGCCGAACTTCGTGCGCTCGATGCCGACATCGCCATCGACCTGATGGGCCACACGTTCGGCCATCGCCTCGACGCGTTCGCCGCCCGTGTCGCGCCGGTGCAAGTGAGCCACATCGGCTTTCCCGGGACGACCGGCATCCCGGCCATGGACTACCTCGTCGCCGATGCGACGCTAATCCCCCCGGGCGACGAAAAATTCTACACGGAACAGATCATTCGTCTGCCGCGCACCTATCAGCCGAACGATCCCGCACGCGCCGATGCGGAAGGGACGGCGACCCGCGCCGACCACAGCCTCCCCGACGACGCGTTCGTCTTCTGCTGCTTCAACGGCGCCCGCAAATTCACGCCACACGTCTTTGGGCTCTGGATGGACATCCTGAAGAGCGTGCCGCGCGCCATCCTCTGGCTGTTCGGCGAGAGCGAAGCCGTGCGCGATAATCTCCGCCGCGAAGCGACGGCCCGAGGCGTCGATGCCGCGCGCGTCGTTTTCGGAGAAAAGCTTCCCTATCCGCAGCACCTGCGCCGCTACGCGCTCGCAGACTGCGCCCTCGATACCTTCCCGTATAACGGCCACCTGACGAGCAGCGACGTCGTATGGATGGGGCTTCCGCTCGTCGGCCACGCCGGCCGGAGTTTCGCCTCGCGGGTTTCGTCGAGCCTGCTGATCAGCGTCGGCGCGCCGGAACTCATCGCGCGATCGGCGGAGGAGTACGTGGCGCTCGCGGTTCGGGTGGCGGAAGACGACTCGTTCCGGCTCGCCATGCGAGCGAAACTTACCCGCGAAAAGGTCCTCGCCTCTCTCTATGACGTTCGCCGCTACACCCGCGAACTCGAGGCCGCCTACGCATTGATTCTCGATCGCCACACCCGGGGAATGTCTCCCGAGCACATCTCCGTGCCTTTTTCTCCCTGAAAAAGCGTTGAAGTAAGCAGGCGTTAACGACCTCAGATCGCAAATACTCGCGAGCCTGTGGGTATCCCCTGTGGCCCTGCCGCTTTTCGTGGCAATCCGGCCACAAGACTGCGAACAACTAGCCGAAGTAACCAAGCTTCGTTTGCCCGTAGAGGCCGCGTCCAGTACCCAAGGGTGTAGTAACGAGTCGTGCGGCGAGGGGGAGAGAAGCCCCCGGCGCCTGAGGTCGGGATCCAAGACCGACCCAGCGTTGCAGAAGGCAAGCCCGGCGCAAGTCGAGCCGCACCCAGAGTTCTGCGTTCCGTTCTGTTGCGTTTTGCGTGCCCCGCGTCCTGTCGGAGCCACGTGCGCTCACGCGCGTGCGTATGGCCCCGTCGAGACACGGTTCAAGCCGCCGGGCAGCGCGTGCTGCCTTCTGCAAGATCGGACCAAACAGAGTGGAGACTCAAATGACTGGGGGACTGATGAAGACGACCGTGAGTCGCTTGGCCCTCGCCGCGATCGCTTCGGTGGTTGCGACCGGTGCCATGGCTGCCGACCTGGGCGGCAACTGCTGCGCCGATCTCGAGGAGCGGGTATCCGAGCTCGAGGCGACGACGGCCCGCAAGGGTAACCGCAAGATGAGCCTGACGGTGTCGGGCCATGTGAACAAGAACATGGTGTGGCACGACTCGAACGCGACGAACGCTCGTCGCTCCGACACGTTCTCCATCCAGGATAACGACTCGGCGGGTCAGTCGCGCTTCCGGTTCATCGGTTCGGCGAAGATCGACGCCGACCGGACCGTGGGTTACGTGCTCGAAATCGGCATTTCTGAAAATGCCGGCGTCGAGTTCAGTCGCGACGGAACTCTTAACCGCGTTCGTCAGAACCACGTGTACATTCAGTCGGCGACCCTCGGCAAGCTGACCTTGGGTCAGCAGTCGCAGGCGACCGACGGCATCATGGACATCACGCTGGCGAACATCCGCCAGATGAACCAGGGTGGCACGGTCGACTCCGCGCGTCTGCTCGGTGGTAACGCAGCGAACGTGTTCCCGTCGACTCAGGGCGCTCGCGTACAGGCGGTCCGTTACGACACGCCGGTGTTCGCTGGCTTCACGCTTTCGGCCTCTTGGGGCCATGGCACCGCGAACTTTGACGCCGTCGACGACGACCATGACACATGGGATATCGCACTGCGCTATGCGGGTGAGTTCAACGGTATCCGTCTTGCCGCTGGTGTCGGCTACCGCGAAGTTGAGAACAACGGCACGGTGTTCAACCCGATTGGTGCTGCCAACGGCGACGCGACGACCGACAAGTTCTGGCTGGGTTCGGGCTCTATCATGCACGTCCCGACGGGTCTGTTCGTCAGCGGTGGCGTCGGTTCGCGTGATCGCGACTCGGTGGCCGCTGGTGCTGACTACGTGATGTGGCACGGTCAGCTCGGCATCGAGCGCAACTGGTTCGGCATCGGCAACACCACCTTCTTTGGTGAATACGGTGCTTCGGACTTCGACGTCGAGAGCGCGAACATCAACAACGGCACCTTCTGGGGCATCGGCTTCGTTCAGGCCATCTCGGCTGCGGCTTCCGACGTCTACGTCGGCTACCGCAACTACAACGCCGACAACCTGAATGGCGTCGGTCGTGGCGATGACATCGGCGTCTTCCAGGCCGGTATGATCGTCCGCTTCTGATCTGCCTGAAAAGTCTAAGGAAAAGCCGCCTTCGGGCGGCTTTTCTGTTTGTGGCAATACTGTCACATGGCCGATCAACCACAGTACTCTGTGGAAAACGAAAGAGGGCCTTAAGTGTGGCCGTGGGAGCCTTGCGGACTCGGGCGTGACAGTTCAAATACGGACAGTCAGCGTAGCGTATCGGCTCAGCTGATTTGCGGGGTTTCTATGTTCTGGAAGCGGAAGGCTACATTCGTCGTCGCGCTGGCGCTCGCCAGTACGGCTGCGCTCGCTTTCCAGGAGGAGCGGCAGCCTCAGGGCTCCGCTGGCCAGACCCCCGCCGCTGAGACCCAGCTGAGCCCGGCCGATGTGCCTGGCCCCGCGGCGACGCCGCAGGGGACTGAGATCAGCATTCCTGGTCTCGGCAAGCTCGGCGTGATTCCGAAGATGAACTTCGGTCTCGACCTCCTTTACGGGGCGACTGATCAGGCGAGGCGTCCCGAGGACAATACCTCCGAGGGCGACGGCCTCACGATCCGCGGTTCGATCAAGCACAAGTTCTGATTCTTCGCGGTCAAGTGGCGAGGACATATGGGCGCTGCGGCGCCCATTAACGTTTTTCCACAGGTATTCCGTCTAGGCGCTCGCTTTCGTCTCAATCAGGGCCTATGGCGCTTGGGTTGCGGCGAGGGAGTGAACGATGCGCTGGGTTGTCTTGGCGGGGGTGGGAATGATGGCGGCGTCTCCGGTCGCCGCGCAGGAAGCGCTGAGCGGAGAGGCGTTGCGCGCCGCCGTTGCCGGCAAGACGGTCCACCTCGAGACCCCTGTTGGCGCTCTGCCCCTCGTTTACGGTGCCAATGGCTCGCTCCGGGGCCTCGGCGGCACGATCGCGGGCTACTTTGCTGGACCGAAGGAAGATAAGGGCCGCTGGTGGGTCTCGGCGGAGAAGCTCTGCCAGCGCTGGAACACGTGGCTCGACTCGCAGACGCAGTGCTACCGGCTCAGCCGTTCGGGTGACCGTGTGCACTGGGTGCGCGACGACGGGCGCAGCGGGACAGCACGAATCTCCAACTGATCAGGCGACCCAGGTCATCTTCGGCAGTTCGCTCAGCGGCTCAGGAGGCGCGCTATTGAGCGGCACCGCTGTGGCGATGATCGCCCGCCGCACCTCGAACACCTCCATGATGCGGGCGCCACGGTGCGGCCCATCGCAGACGAACTGCCAGCGACCCTCCGTGTAGGTGTCGCAGTGCTTGACGCCCTTCACGAGTATCCAGTGCCCCTCGCGGCCTTTGTGGACGGCCAGGATGTAATGGATCCACGCGTTCCGGGGCTTCTGCATCCACGACCAGAGCGTGGGCCGCTCCTTGCGCGGCCGCTCCATGAAGCTGGCGACAGAGGTCATCTCATAGCCGAACGTGGCGAGCGCGGCCGCGACCTCCTCGGTATACGTACCCTTGATACGCCCGCCCGCTGGCTGCTCGCGAAAGCGGAGGATTTCCTCCTCGACGCGGCTGATCGGATAGCCGGTCAGCGCAGACAGCACGTAAGGACCGCAAAAAGCGATGCGACCGGTATCGTTGCGCACCTCGTGGAGAGAAGAGGTCGTGCGCGCCACGTCGTTCGACTTGGCACCCATGGGGCGGCTCTGCAATGGTGATGCATGGATGAAAATCCTGGCGCGACCAGGGTTAACAAGACGTGAATCGGAGGGACGATGGCCGACGAGGGAACGAAGAAAGAGAGCGGCTTTCTGCAAGGCCTGCCCAACTACGGCGATCGCGACTTCTCGATCTACATGCGCCGCGCCTTCGCCCAGTCCCAGGGCTTCTCGCGCGAGGAATTGGCAAGACCGATCGTCGGCATCGCGTTCACGGCGAGCAAATTCAATCCCTGCCACCGGCATTTCCCTGAACTGCTCGAAGCGGTGAAGCGCGGCGTCACGGCGGCGGGCGGCCTGGCCCTCGAGTTCCCGACCATTTCGCTCCACGAATCGACGCTCTCGCCGAACTCTCTGAAGTTCCGGAATTTGATGGCACTCGACACCGAGGAGATGATCCGCGCGCAGCCGATGGACGCTGTTGTCCTGATGGGCGGCTGCGACAAGACCGTGCCGGCCCAGCTGATGGGCGCGTTGAGTGCCGACAAGCCGGCGATCCAGCTGATCGGTGGACCGCAGATGACGTCGCGCTACAAGGACGACCGAGTCGGCGCCTGCACCGACTGCCGAAAGTTTTGGATGCGCTACCGCTCGGGCGACATTTCGAAGCCCGAGATCGAAGCCGTCGAGGCGCGTCTCGTGACGACGGCCGGAACCTGCGCCGTGATGGGGACGGCGTCGACGATGGCGGCGATCGCCGAGGCGCTTGGCATGACGCTGCCCGGCACTGCCGCCATCCCGGCTGTCCATGCCGATCGTCTTCGCGCAGCAGAAGCGACGGGTGTTCGGGCGGTGGGCATGGCCCGCGCGGGCCTGAAGCCATCCGAGATCATCACAGAGCGCGCGATCGAAAACGCGGCCCGCGTGCTGCTGGCCATCGGCGGTTCGACCAACGGTGTCATCCATCTCGCCGCGATCGCCGGCCGCAAAGGGCTGAAACTCGATCTCGCCAAGCTGAACGCGCTGTCGGACACGACGCCGGTGCTCGCGGCTGTGAAGCCCGTCGGCCCGACCTACTACATGGAAGACTTCTTCGCGGCGGGTGGAATCGGCGCGGTGTTGCGCGAACTGAAGCCGTTGCTCCACCTCGATTGCCGCACCGTGACGGGCGAGACGCTCGGCGAGCGCCTGGCCGCCGAGGAAGGCCACTACGTCGACCGACGCGTGATTTATTCGAGCGAGAAGCCGCTCGAACCGCAGGGCGGGTTGATCGCGCTGTTCGGATCGCTCGCACCCGACGGCGCCATCCTGAAGCGCTCGGCCGCGACGCCGGCTCTCTTCGAGAAGACGGCCCGCGCTGTGGTCTTCGACGGCCTAGACGATCTGTCGAAGCGAATCGACGACCCGGACCTCAACGTCACCGCCGACGATATCCTTGTGCTGCGCAACGCCGGCCCGTCGAGCGCCGTCGCAATGCCGGAAGCCGGCTTCCTGCCGATTCCGAAGAAGCTGCTGAAGGCCGGCGTGACCGACATGGTTCGCATTTCCGATGCACGCATGTCCGGGACCGCCTTCGGCACCATCGTACTGCACGTCGCGCCGGAAGCGGCAGTGGGCGGCCCGCTGGCGCTGGTGCGCACCGGCGACCAGATCCGCCTGAGCGTGGCGGAGCGTCGGCTCGATCTCAACGTCGACGCGGCCGAGTTGGAAAAGCGCCGCTCAGCCTTGCCCGCGCGCCAGGGGACCGAGGGCCTCAGGGGTTACGACAAGCTCTGGCGCGAGACGGTCATGCAGGCGCCCGACGGCTGCGATTTTGCCTTCGCCCGCGGCTGAGGTCACACGCTCCGGCGGAACTTGAAGATTTCGCCGTTCGCCGTCTGATCGGGTGAAACGAGTTCTAGGAAGAGCGGAACGAGCTCTTCCGGCGCCGGCAGCGTTTCGGGGTCTTCGCCCGGAAACGCCTTGGCGCGCATGACGGTGCGCACAGGTCCGGGGCTCAACAGGTTGACTCGCACGGCGGTCGTATCGTGTTCGCGCGCATAAGACTTGACCAGCGCGTCGAGGGCAGCCTTCGACGTCGCATAGGGACCCCAGTAAGCCGTCTTCGCTTCGGCAGCACCGGACGTGACGAAGACAGCGCGTCCGGCTTCCGATCGGCGCAGCAGCGGGTCGAGCGTACGGATCAGCCGGAAGTTGGCGTTGACGTTGATTTCGAGCGTGTCTGCCCATGCGTCGCTGGTGACGTGCGGCAACGGCGAGAGCGGACCCAACGTGCCCGCGTTCGCAATCAGGATGTCAAGTTTGCCCCACCGCTCGTAGAGGCTCGGGCCCAAGGCGTCGACCTGCTCACCTTTCCTGAGATCGAGCCGGACGAGTGTCGCCGTGCCGCCCTCGGCTTTGATCTCGTCGTCCAGATCTTCGAGTGCCGCGACCGAGCGGGCGAGCAGGACGACGTGCGCGCCTTCCCGGGCGAGAGCGCGGGCCACAGCGCGGCCGATGCCGCGCGAGGCTCCGGTGACGAGGGCGAGGCGACCTTGGAGGCGTGGGCTCATGGCGGCGTCCGGTTGATCGGTGTGGTGGTTGGTCTAGGTGCGACAGAGCACACTGGCAAGCCGCCAAAAGAGAACGGCGGGCCATGGCCCGCCGTTCGGATGTCGGATCGTCGGAAGCTTACTGCTTCGGCGGCGTAGTCGGGCCCTGTGCCGGCTGCTGCGCCTTTTCCATCAGCTCTTTGACTTCCTGCTTCGCCTTCTCGTAGGCCTGCGCGCCCATCTCCTTTGCCTTCTCGAGCGTGGGACGGGCGGCTTCCATGGCCTTACTGGTGGCTTCCTTGGCGCGCTCGAGCATCGGCTTCGCCTGTTCGCGGGCCTGCTCGGAGTAGGTCGCGAGCTGCTCCGCGCTCTGCGCGCTGAGCTCCTTCGTGCGCTTCCAGACGCGCGAGAACATGCTCTCCTTCGGCATCAGGACCTCTTCGTCGAGCGCCTTGATGGTGGCGATCACGTCGCGGTGGTCCTGCTTGTCCTTGTCTGCCGTGATCTTATCGGTCACGCCGGTGAAGACGACCATCGGCGTGCAGGCCGTGACGACCGTCTGGCCGGCCTTCAGCCACGTCGCGTTGGCGACCTGCGTCTCTTGCGGGAAGTAGACCTTCTCGCCGCCGATCTGCTGACGGAGCACCGTGCGATCGAGCACCGGCACGATGTGGCCACCGAGATCCTGGATCAGCTTGAAGCGCGGATTGTCCGGGTCCGGAAACTGGACGAACATTGTCACGGTGTCTTCGGCCGCGAGCGCCTGCTTGATCGCATCGTCGGTCGACGGCGCGTAGGTGATCTGCTTCGCCGTGCCGAGACCTTCGGAATCGATCTGGCGCAGGAAGTTGAAGCTCCCGACGCTGCCGCTCTGCTCCGGCGGCAGGATGAAGCGCAGTTTCGCCGACTGCACGGCGAGCTCACCGAAATTGGTGATCGTCTTGTTCTTCGTGACTGCGAACAGGCACTCGCGCACGTCACCGGTGCGCAGCGTCGTGAATTGGTTGATGCCGCCCATCTTCTCGGCCTCGAGCGCCATCACGTCGAGCTGGCCGAACCCGATCTGGCGCGGGTCTGCGGCGACACGCTGCATGTTCTCTTTGGTGCCGGCCGACGGCGTGCACTTGTAGTCGAGCTTCGCCTTGCCGAGTTCGGCGGAGAGCGGTGGGCAGAACGTGCGATTGTAGGCGCCGTCTACGCCACCCGTGTTGATCTGCGTTGCGCCCGCAGCCGTCGCGCTCAGCGCAAGAGCGGAAATGGCGGCGGCAGTAACAATGCGGCTCATGATCGGTCTCCCTATCGTCCACGTCGTACTAGGCGTCGATTCGAGCACTCTGATGACGCAGCCGTGGCGAAACATCACATGGGGACCCCGAGGCGGCGCACAAGGCGTGCTGCCCGTTCCGGTGTCCGATTTTTTCAGTGAAGTCAGCGTGCTTCGGCGAGGAGCGAAAGCTGCACGGCCCCATTGCCGTTCTGGTCGGTGAGCGGGGTCGGATAGTCGCCGGTGAAGCAGTGGTCCGTGAACTGTGGGTTGGCGTTGTCGCGCCGCTCCTGACCGAGCGCCCGGTAGAGACCGCCGACGGACAGGAAGGCGAGGCTCGTGGCGCCCATGAACGCTCGCATTTCCTCGACTGTCATATTGGCCGCCAGCAGTTCCTTCTTGGTCGGCGTGTCGATGCCATAGAAGTCGCCATGCTTGATCTCGGGGCAGGCAATCCGCATGTGCACTTCGCGGGCGCCTGCATCGTACATCATCGCGACGATCTTCTTCGACGTCGTCCCGCGCACGACGCTGTCGTCGATGAGTACGATGCGTTTGCCCTCGATGATCTTGCGATTGGCCGAGTGTTTGAGACGGACGCCGAAGGCACGGATCTTCTGCTCGGGCTCGATGAACGTCCGGCCGACATAGTGGTTGCGGATGATGCCGAGTTCGAACGGCAGGTTCGACTGCTTGGCGAAGCCGAGCGCCGCCGGCACGCCGGAGTCCGGGATCGGCACGACGACGTCGACGTCGGCCGGCGACTCGAGCGCAAGTTCACGCCCCATGCCCTGGCGGACTTCATAGACGTTGCGGCCGCCGACCACCGAGTCCGGACGGGCGAAGTAGATGTACTCGAAGATGCACGGCCGCGCCGGACGCTTCGGGAACGGACGATGCCGCTCCATGCCGTTCTCCGGCGTGATGACGACGATCTCACCGTTTTCGACTTCGCCGACGTATTCGGCGCCGACCATGTCGAGCGCGCAGGTTTCGGAGGCGAGAACGTAGGCCTTGCCGATGCGGCCGATGACGAGCGGCCGGATGCCGACCGGATCGCGCGCCCCGATCATCATGCCATTGGTGAGGCAGACGAGGGCATAAGCGCCTTCGACCTGACGCAGCGCATCGATGAGCCGCTCGACGATGCGGCGCCGCTTCGAGCGGGCGAGAAGATGCAGGATGACTTCGGTATCGGAGGTCGCCTGGTAGATGGCGCCCTGGCGGACGAGTTCCTGGCGCAGCGTCAACGCATTCGTGAGGTTGCCGTTGTGCGCGACCGCGAAGCCGCCCGTTTCGAGATCGGCGAACAGCGGCTGCACGTTCCGAAGGATGGTGTCGCCGGTCGTCGAATACCGCACATGGCCGATCGCCATGTTGCCCTTCAGTCTGCGGATGACCGAGGGCTTGTTGAAGTTGTCGCCGACGAGGCCGAGCCGGCGCTCGAGATTGAACTGCTTGCCGTCGTAAGAGACGATACCGGCCGCTTCCTGTCCGCGATGCTGCAGGGCATGCAGCCCGAGTGCCGTCAGAGCGGCCGCATCGGGATGACCGAGAATGCCGAACACGCCGCACTCTTCGCGCAGCCTGTCGTCGCCGTAGCGATCGCCCCGAGTCTCAGCCGTGCCGGCCTGCATCGGATCGTTCAACGCCATGGCAGTCCCCCAGAAGCGACGACGGGCGCGTCGCGATCAGGACAAACGCTTCACTGCGCCGGCCGGTCAGCCCTCACGCGACCCGCGCTGCGTGACAGATATATGAACGGAAAGGTGAGGCGCCAGCGAATTCGCCGCGACTTTCGGCGTAGTCACCGGCAATGCGCCCTGCTGCTCCCCCGCTCCGAGCGAAGACGGGATGTAGCGGACGATGACCCCACGGATCGCTTCGCCGGTGCTCTTGAGCATCGGCAGGGATTTGGCTTCGCGGACAGCCACATGCTGCTGCTTCGGGTCCGGAACGAAGCTCTCGTAGAACATGAACGGGATGACCACCAGGATGAACCCGCGGGCGACCCCGAACCCGAAGCCAAGCAGGCGGTCGATCATGCCGACGCGGCTGTCGAGGATGCTGTCGGAGATGCGCGATGTAACGAGGTGGACGATCACCAGAACGATCAGGAAGACGATGGCGCCGAGGCCGATCTGAGCGATCGGCAAAGGCGCGCCGATCTGCTTGGCGAGGTCTTCGGCGATCTGGCGCTGCTGCAACACGACGTAGACGACCGCGAGGCCCGCGACCGCCCACGACAGGATCGAGAGCATCTCACGCGTAAAACCCCGGTACATCGCCAGCAGGCCGGACAACAGGGCCACGGCGATCAGACCGGCATCGAGGTACGTGAGAGGACCTATCATGGGGCGCCCGTCGTCTACGTTCCCGCGCCTTTTGGGCAGCGCAGCGGTGGTTTCAGTCGCATGGCGGCAGAGTCTCCGCAAGCGTCTTGACATGCGCCGGACGCTCGAGTGCGAGCTTCAATGAACCAGTCTCCAGATCGCCTGCCGCCGGTAGCACCGCCCCTTTGAAACCGAGCTTCTGGGCCTCTTTCAGGCGGGCGCCCATCTGCGACACCGCACGGATCGTCCCCGAGAGGCCGATTTCGCCAAACCACACCCGGTCGCGGCCGAGCGCGATGCCGGAAATCGAGGAGAGCAGGGCCGCCGCGGCCGCCAGATCCGCGGCCGGATCGATGATTTTGAGGCCCCCCGCGACGTTGAGGTAAACATCGTGCTGGGCGAAGCTGACGCCGGCCCGCGCCTCCAGGACGGCTAGTAGCATGGACAACCGGTTGCCATCCCAGCCGACGACGGCGCGGCGCGGCGTGCCGAGGGCGCTCGGCGCCACCAGCGCCTGGATCTCGACGAGGATCGGGCGGGTGCCTTCGATCCCCGCGAACACGGCCGTGCCGGGACTCGCATCATCGCGGTCGCCGAGGAAGAGTTCGGATGGGTTGGCGACCTCGCGGAGCCCGTCCGAGCCCATCTCGAAGACGCCGATTTCGTCGGTCGCGCCGAAGCGGTTCTTCACGGCTCGAAGGACGCGGAAGGGATGGCCTCGGTCGCCCTCGAAGTAGAGCACGGTGTCGACCATGTGCTCGACGACTTTAGGGCCTGCGATCTGGCCATCCTTGGTGACGTGGCCGACGAGCAGCATGGCGGCGCCCGACGCCTTGGCGAAGCGGATCAGGGCCTGCGTCGCCGCCCGCACCTGGCTGACGGTACCGGGGGCGGCTTCGAGAGCGTCCGACCAGAGCGTCTGGATCGAGTCGATCACGACGAGGTCGGCGCGCCGGCCGTCGGCGAGTGTCGCCAGGATGTTGGTGAGGTTCGTTTCGGAGGCGAGAGCGACGGGGGCCTGCGTTACGCCGAGCCGCTCGGCCCGCAGCCGCACCTGGGCTGCGGCTTCCTCACCCGACACGTAGATCGTGCGGTGACCGGCACGGGCGAGCGCCGCCGTCAGCTGGAGCAGGAGCGTCGATTTGCCGATGCCCGGATCGCCGCCGATCAGCGTGGCCGATCCCGGAACGATGCCGCCGCCGGTGACGCGGTCGAGTTCCGCGAGCCCTGTCTTGAGCCGCGGCGCTTCGACGTTCTCCGCCGCGAGCGACTCGAGCGCAACGACCCGCCCCTTGGCGCCACGCACGATGCCCGACCCGGGCGGCGGCGCATCGACCGCCTCCTCGACGATCGTGTTCCACTCGCCGCAGCTCGCGCACTTGCCGGCCCAGCGGTTCGAGACCGAGCCGCAGTTCTGGCAGACGAAATTCGACTTGGCCGCCTTCGCCACTCAGCCCTCCGTCGCGCGACGGTCGAGGCGGGCAGCGAGGCGGGTAAGGATCTCGTAGCCGAGCGTACCCATCTGTGTCGCGACGCGGTCGATGTCGAGATCGCCGCCGATCAGCGTCGCCCGATCGCCACGCCGCACGGCGCTCTCGGGGAGGTCCGTGACGTCGATCGTGATGAGATCCATCGAGACGCGGCCAGCGAGCGGGCAGCGCCGTCCCGCGACGATCGCTTCGCCGCCGGGCACGGTATTGGTCGCCGTCGCGCGCCGGTCGAACGCATCAGCATAGCCCGTCGAGACGACGGCGATGCGGCGGTTGCCGTGGGCCGTCCACTGACCATTGTAGCCGACCGTTTCGCCGGCTGGCACCTCGCGCACCGTGACGACCGGGGCTTCGAGCGTCACCACTGGCCGCATCGGGTTCGGACGACCGGGTGTCGGATTGCCGCCATAGAGCGCATAGCCCGGGCGCACCAGATCGTGTCGCGGTAGCGGGTCGAGAAAGATGCCGGACGAGTTCGCGAGGCTCCCGGGAATGGTGGAAAAAGCGGCGCGTACGCGCTCGAACGCCGTGATCTGACGCGGGATCGTCGGATCCCCGGCGACTTCCGCCGACACGAAATGGCTGATGAGCAACGACGGTTTCAGTGTCGGGGCCAGCGCGAGGGCTTCCTCGGTCCGTAGCCCCAGACGGTTCATGCCGGTGTCGACGTGCAGCGCGAAGGAGCCACCATCGCTTTCCCGCATCCACTCGTCGATTTCGTCCCGGCTGCCGAGCACGGGTCGCACATCGATCGCGCGATAGAGCGATGCTGCACCGGGCGGCAGCCCATGCAGCACGTAGATGGTGGCACCCGGCGCAACGGCGCGCGCGCGGCGTGCTTCCGAGAGGTGGGCGACGAAGAACGTCGCGCACCCGGCCGCACGAAGCGCCGGCACCGTGATCTCGATCCCAGTCCCGTAGGCATTCGCCTTGACGACCGCTGCACACGCCGCGGGTCTGGCCCGCGCGGCGAGCAGCCGCCAGTTGTCGGCGAGTGCGCGCGTGTCGACGGTCAGGACGGGCGCACCCGCGGCATCGATCCGATGGCGGAGCGCATCGTCCATCAGTCGCGACCCGGGATCTGGTATTCGCGGGCGAGATTGCCGAAGCGCGTGAACTGCGACTCGAACGCGAGCTGCACGGTGCCGACGGGACCGTGACGCTGCTTGCCGATGATCACTTCAGCTTTGCCGGACACCTGCATCATCTTGGCTTGCCAATCGGCGAACTCTGCCGTCCCCTCGGACGGCTTCTGGCGCTCGACGTAGTATTCCTCGCGGAACACGAACATGACAACGTCGGCGTCCTGCTCGATCGAGCCGGATTCGCGAAGGTCCGAGAGCTGTGGCCGCTTGTCCTCGCGCTGCTCGACCTGACGCGACAGCTGCGAGAGCGCGATGATCGGCACCACGAGCTCCTTGGCGAGTGCCTTCAGGCCGGTCGTGATCTCGGTGATCTCCTGCACGCGGTTTTCCGACCCGCGCTTGCCCGACGCCGTCAGCAGCTGCAGGTAGTCGACGACGAGCAGATCGAGACCGTGCTGGCGCTTGAGCTTGCGGGCGCGCGCCGCCAGCTGGGCGATCGAGATGCCGCCCGTCTGGTCGATGAAAAGCGGGATCGCGCTCATTTCCTGGCTGACACCGACGAGTTTGCGGAAGTCGTCCTCGGTGATCATGCCGCGCCGGATCTTCTCGGACCCGATTTCGGCCTGCTCGGACAGAATACGTGTGGCGAGCTGCTCGGCCGACATTTCGAGCGAGAAGAACCCGACGATACCGCCATCGACGGTCTTCTTGCTGCCGTCCGGCTGAACCTCGGACTTGTAGTGCTTGGCGACGTTGTAGGCGATGTTGGTGGCCAGCGCCGTCTTGCCCATCGACGGGCGGCCAGCGAGGATGATCAAGTCCGACGGCTGAAGACCACCCATGCGGTTGTCGAGATCGAGCAGCCCGGTCGACAGACCGGAGAGGTGGCCGTCACGCTGGTAGGCTGCATTCGCCATCTCGATCGCCGTCGTCAGCGCCGAGCCGAACGACTGGAAGCCCTGGCCGTACTTGCCCGTTTCGGCGAGCTGGTAGAGCCGCGATTCGGCTTCCTGGATCTGCTGGTCCGGCGGGTAGTCGACGGGGCTGTCGTAGGCACCGTTGACGAGGTCTTCGCCGATGACGATGAGCTGGCGGCGGACGGCGAGATCGTAGATCGTACGCCCGTAATCGTAGGCGTTGATGATCGTGGCGGCGCCGGCGGCGAGCCGCCCGAGATATTGCGGCACGGTCAGGTGGTCGTCGATCGGCTCGTGGCGTTCGAAGAACGTCCGGAGCGTCACCGGTGTCGCCTGTTTGCCCGCCTGGATGAGCTTCGCCGCGGTCTCATAAATCTGCTGGTGTAACGCCTCGTAGAAGTGCGTCGACTCTAGGAAGCCGGACACGCGGTCCATCGCCTCGTTGTTGATCAGAATGGCGCCGAGGAGCGCCTGCTCGGCTTCGATGTTGTAGGGCGGTTGACGAAAGGCGAGGGGCGCGTCGGCGTTGGCCTGGGCGCGCAGGGCATCGGAACGGAGGATCGCGGTCTGTGTCATGCGCGGGAAGCTAGCCCAGCCGGTGATTCGCCGCGCTCGCCTAGCCGCCACTCACCCTCTCAATCCCCCTTATGCACAGCGTGCCGAGATTTCCCTTCGATGCGGCGAATCAGTCGCGCTCAGGAGGCCCGCCGCGCGCCGCTCTGCCCTTCTGCCGCCCGCTCGAGCGTGACGAGCGCCGCCTCGGCCGCGCCGATGTAGTCCCGGGTGAGCGGCACAGTGTCGATCCGGCGCGCGAGCTGCAGCTGGAAGACGACGAGCAGTTGGTAGCGGAAAGCCGCCTCGGAAGCGGCGAGGTAGAACTCCCAGGTCCGGCAGAATGGCGCGCCGGCGATCCGCACAGCCTCCGGCCAGCGGGCGCGGAAGCGCTTGCGCCAGGCCGCGAGCGTCTCCGCATAATGCAGGCGCATGACCTCGACATCGGTGAGGACGACGCCGCTCGCCTCGATCGCCGGGACGAGTTCGGAGAGCGCGGGAAAATAGCCGCCGGGAAAGATGTGCCGCTGAATGAACGGATTGGTGAAGCCGGGCCCGTCGGAGCGGCCGATGGTGTGGATGACGGCGACGCCGTCGTCGGCCATCAGCCCGCGGATCTTCGCGAAATACTCGCCGTAGGATGCCGCGCCGACGTGTTCGAGCATGCCGACCGACACGATCCGATCGAACGGGCCTGCAACGCTTCGCCAATCCGACAGTGCGAAATGCAGGCGCTCGGCGATGCGGCCCCTGCCGTAGCGGTGGTTGGCGGCATCGAGCTGACGACCCGATAGCGTGATGCCGGTGACGTCTGCACCGGTCATCTGGGCCATGTAATGCGCGAGGCCGCCCCAGCCGCAACCGATGTCGAGCACCCTGCTCCCGGGCTTGAGGTCGAGCTTCGCCGTCAGATGACGCATCTTCCGACGCTGGGCGGCGGCGAGATCGTCGCCCGGCAGGAAGTAGCCGCACGAGTACTGCCGGTCGGTATCGAGAAAGAGATCGTAGAAGGCGTCCGGAAGATCGTAGTGGTGGGCGATGTTTCGGGCCGCCCGGCGCGGATCGTTGCGCTGCGTCAGTGGACGGAAGGCGCGTCGGACGCGATCAAGGACGCGCATGGATACCGGCGCCGGCACCGCCATTTGGTTCGCCATGACCGTGGCGAGCAGGTCGTACAGGTCTCCTTTCGCGATCGTCAGTCGACCGTCGGCATAAGCCTCGCCGAGGACGAGGCTCGGATCGAGCGCGAGATTGCGCGCGGTGGCAATGTCACGAAGTTGGATCGCCACGGCAGGTTCCGACCCGTCTCCGTACGTGCGCGGCGTTCCCTCGGGACCGATCGTGACGGTCAGCGTCCCATGGCGGATGAAACGGCGGCAGATCGCATCGAGCAGTAGAGGCATCCGAGCACCCTCTTACGTCCCGTGCCACCCCTGGACGGAAGGATAACGCCGAGCCCCCCGGCTCCGAAGCAGGCGGGCAGTCCATCGCCCGGTGCCTGAAAAGCAAAAGGCACCATGCCGGCGGCACGGTGCCTCGATTGTCGCGGCCTAAACTGACGTCGATCAGGCCTCGGCGCCGGCGCCCGGCTCGAACGCGGCGTCTGCGTCGAATGTCTCAAGCTCGATCTTCTCCTCGCGGACGACGGTGACGTCCTCACCGCGTGCCTGCCGCTCCGCTTCGTCCTGCGAACGAGCGACGTTGATCGAGACTTTCACGACGACTTCCGGATGCAGCACGACTCGCGCGCTGTGCAGGCCGAGCGTCTTGATCGGGCTGTCGAGCACCACCTGACGGCGATCGATTGAGAAGCCGCCGGCCGTGACGAGTTCCGAGATGTCGCGCGGCGTGACGGAGCCGTAGAGCTGACCCGTGTCACCCGCCTGACGGATGGCGATGAACGACTTGCCGTCGAGCTTGCCGGCGACCGCTTCGGCTTCCTTCTTGAGTTCGAGGTTGCGGGCCTCGAGCTGCGACCGCTGCGTCTCGAAGCGAGCGCGGTTGTCGTCGGTGGCGCGCAGCGCCTTGCCCTGCGGAAGCAGGTAGTTGCGGGCATAGCCGTCCTTGACGTTGACGACGTCGCCCATCTGGCCGAGGCGGCCGATACGTTCGAGCAGGATCACTTGCATGGTCTTTCTCCTTGGATGTCAGGTTGTCAGGTTTGCGATGGGGAAGCCGGTGGCTGTGGCCAACGGCGCTTCAGAGGTGAAATCGGCTCGGCAATGCCGATCAGCGCGATGATCAGCCCGCTGATAGGGTTGAACAGGACGAGCGACGCGTAGACGGCGGCGAGCAGGGGGCCGCGGAAGGCGGTTCCGCGCGTCACGTAGTGGAGAATGGCGAGACCGATCAGGACGTACGGGAAGAACAGCGCGCTCGCGACGCCTGAGGCGAGGAGCCCCGTGAACCCCGGCAGGAATGTCGCCAGGATGGCGCCCGCAAACAGCAGCGGGAAGATGCGTGGCAGAGTGATCGCCGGGAGGTCCGGCCACGGGCGCATCAGCCGCCCCGATGCGCGCGTGATATGGCCGGCGAGCCAGATGTTCAGTGTCGCGATCGCCATCCAGGCCGAAGCGATGATGCCGGGCATGGACGCCGTCATGAGATCGGTGAGAGCCGCCAGTTCCTGGGGTCCGAGCGAACTTGCCGGCGCGCCCGTCGGCACCGGTACGCCGGCGCCGACCATCCGATCTATTGTCTCACGGACTTCCGCCTTGAGTGTCGGGATGTCGGTTGCGGTGGCGAGGATGGCAGCAATCGACAGCGCACCGCCCCAGAGGGCCGTGAACATGATGACGCGCCCGATCGGATACCATTCGATTGCGGGCGGATCGCCCGGCCGATCTGGCGGTCCGATCTCGCGGGAAAGAAGCAGCAGGTAACTGAAGATCGCGGTCGGAACGCCGAGGGCGATGGCGTGGAAGAGCGCAGCACGCTCCGTGCCGACGATGCCAATGGTGAGAGCACCTATGGCGGCCGCGACCGCGGCGGAGACCCAGCCCCAGCCGAGCCCGGCGATCGCAACGGGGAGTGGCGAAAGGAAAAAGAGGACGAACAGACCGAGGGCAGTCCCTGTCGATGCCTGCGCGAACAGCAGGGCCGAGACGAAGCCGGTCGCAATGCCGATCAGGATCGGTGCAGTCATGGTCAGCTGTCCCGCGCGAGGCGGTTAGAGACCGGTCGTCTGCCTTGGCAGCACCGGCCCCAACCCGGATGACGGAGCGCCGCCCTCATCGGGCGGCGCCAGGCGCATTACTTCAGAACGAACGGCAGAAGGCCGAGGAAACGCGCCCGCTTGATGGCGCGGGCGAGTTCCCGCTGCTTCTTCGCGGACACGGCCGTGATGCGGCTCGGCACAATCTTGCCGCGCTCGGACACATAGCGGCCGAGCAGACGGACGTCCTTGTAGTCGATCTTCGGCGCATGCTCGCCCGAGAACGGGCAGGTCTTGCGGCGACGATGGAAGGGGCGGCGTGGACCGCCGGCGGCTGCTGCGTCGGTCATGTGTTACTCCTCTGCGCTGGCGTCGCGACGGGGGGGACGCGGACCACGCGGGCCGGCATCACCGGCCGGACGCGGCCGGAACGTCGAACCGCCCTCGGGCCGATCGGCGGAACGGAAGCCGCCGCCAGCACCTTCGGGGCGGGGACCGCGCATGGGGGGACGATCGCCGCGGAAGCCGCCGCGGTCACCGCCTGGGCGGAAGCCACCGCGATCACCGTCACGGTCGCGCCGCTCGTCGCGGTCGCCCTTACGCATCTGGATCGACGGCTCAGCCTCGTGCGCTTCGACGCGGACCGTCAGGAAGCGAATGACGTCGGGCGAGATCGACATGCGGCGCTCCATTTCGACCACGGCGGCCGACGGGGCGTCGATGTTCATGAGCGTGTAGTGCGCCTTGCGGCTCTTCTTGATCTTGTACGCGAGCGACTTGAGACCCCAGTACTCGGTCTTGCCGATCTTGCCACCGAGTTCTTCGATCACCTGCTGGTATTCTTTGGTCATCGTCTCGACTTGCTGAGATGAGACGTCCTGGCGCGCCAGGAAGACATGCTCGTAAAGCGGCATGTGCCGTGCCTTTCCTCGTGTTGTCCCACCCGGCGCTTAGCCCCTTATGAGCCGGGAAAGGCCCATGAGGACGACTCAGAAGAGCGGGAACACCAGGAGACGGGTCCTACAACCCTACCGCACCAATGGCGCAGCCCCCTGTTCAGCCCCCGGCCGGACAGGTTCGACGGCGGGTGGTTACACCCGGACGGGTGCCGAGCGCAAGGAAAATCCCCTGAACTTTGCTTGACAGGCCCGGCCGCTCCGTGCCTTGTGCCGCGCGCCGATGCGCTGGGCTCGGCAACCGCCGGCACAACTCGACAGGGAGAAGAGGCGAACGATGGCCGTCGCGTTCGTTTTTCCGGGGCAAGGCAGCCAGGATATCGGCATGGGGCGCGACCTCGCGGCCGAGTACTCCGCCGCCCGCGAAGTCTTCGCCGAGGTCGACGAAGCGCTCGGCCAGAAGCTCTCGACCCTCATGTTCGAGGGGCCAAAGGAAACCCTCACACTCACCGAAAACGCCCAGCCGGCCCTGATGGCCGTTTCGATGGCGGCCCTGAGGGTCCTCGAGAAGGAAAAGGGTTTGAAGCTCGCCGAGCGGGTCAAGTTCGTCGCCGGCCATTCGCTCGGTGAATACTCGGCGCTCGCGGCAGCCGGCGCCTTCACCCTCTCCGATGCGGCCCGCCTTTTGAAACTCCGGGGTCAGGCGATGCAGGCGGCCGTGCCCGTTGGCCAAGGCGCCATGACGGCGCTTCTCGGCGTCGGCCTCGATGTCGCCCGCAAGGTCGCCGAAGCGGCCGCCCAGGGTGACGTCTGCCAGGTCGCAAACGACAACGAACCGACCCAGGTCGTTCTCTCGGGCGCCAAGGTTGCGATCGACCGCGTTCCCGAGGCCGGCAAGGCGTTCGGTGTCCGCCGTGCCATTCCGCTCCCGGTCAGCGCTCCGTTCCATTGTGCGCTGATGCAGCCCGCTGCCGACGCGATGGCCGAAGCCCTTGCCAAAGTCTCCATCAAGCGCCCCGTCGTGCCGGTCGTCGCCAACGTCCTGGCCAAGCCGATCGACGATCCGGACGAAATTCGCCGACGCCTCGTCGAGCAGGTCACCGGCACGGTACGCTGGCGTGAGTGCGTCGAGGCGATGGGTGCCGCTGGTGTGACGACCTTCTTGGAGGTCGGCTCGGGCAAGGTCCTCGCCGGTCTCGTAAAGCGCATCCTGAAAGACGCGACGGCGCAGTCCGTCGGAACGCCGCCCGACATCGAGGCGGCGTGGTCCCTGCTGCAAGGCTAGAGGTCTCGATCATGTTTTCACTCGCCGGCAAGAATGCGCTGGTCACCGGGGCGACGGGCGGCATCGGTGGCGCCATCGCGCGCACGCTGCACAAAGCCGGGGCGACAGTCGCGCTCTCCGGTCGTCAGGTCGAAAAACTTGACGCCCTTGCGAAGGAACTCGGCGAGCGGGTGCACGTCTGCCCGTGCGATCTCGGCGACCGCGCCCAGGTCGGCAAGCTCGTCGACGAAGCGATCGGCAAGCTCGGCCGCCTCGACATACTCGTCAACAACGCGGGCCTCACGCGCGACAACCTCTTTATGGTGATGAAGGACGAGCAGTGGGACGAGGTGATCGCCGTCAACCTGACGTCGACCTTCTCTCTGATGCGCGCTGGCGCCCGCTCGATGGTGCGCAACAAGACTGGCTATGGCCGCATCATCAACATCTCGTCGATCAGCGGCATCATCGGCAATCCGGGCCAGGGCAACTACGCCGCTTCGAAGGCCGGCATGATCGGCATGACCAAGTCGCTCGCCCGTGAAGTGGCGGCGCGCGGCATCACTGCGAATTGCGTGGCTCCCGGCTTTATCAAGACCGCGATGACCGACGTTCTGAACGAGAAGCAGTCGTCGACCATCATGGAAGCGATTCCGGCAGGGCGCATGGGAACGGCCGAGGAAATCGCCGCAGCCGTGCTCTATCTCGCCAGCGAAGAAGCGGCGTACACGACCGGCCAGACGATCCATGTGAACGGTGGGCTGGTAATGGTGTGACGGCGGCCGAACGGGCCTTGGGACGGGGCGGAAATTCAAGGGATAATACGGCGCGCGACGCGCTGGCCTTGTCCGGAGAAGTGTGATACCGACCCCCGTTGCCCGGTGCCGAAGCCTGGGGAAAACAAGGGTTTGCGCCGCGGTGCCCAGTGTCCTGACGACGAGAGTCGGGTAGCCCCAAGGGGACGGGGACGGTGGCCTGAGCACAGAGATCGACAACGACTTGCAGGACGCGAGGGGATAGATGAGCGACGTTGCGGAACGTGTAAAGAAGATCGTGGTGGAGCATCTGGGCGTCGAGGCCGAGAAGGTCTCCGAGAACGCCTCCTTCATCGACGACCTCGGCGCCGACAGCTTGGACACGGTCGAGCTGGTGATGGCCTTCGAGGAAGAGTTCGGATGCGAGATTCCGGATGATGCTGCCGAGCACATCCTCACGGTGGGCGACGCCGTGAAATTTCTCGAAAAGAACGCGAGCGCCGCCTGAAGCGGCCGCGCAGCCGCCGCGTCCGGCCGATGGGCCGGCCGGCGCTCGATCGTAGCGAATGCGGATGGCAGGGAGCGGAGCGGGACCAGACGCGGTCACGTTCCGACGGCTGACGGATGAAGATGCGACGCGTCGTTGTCACAGGTTTGGGACTGGTTACGCCGCTCGCTTGCGGCGTCGAGGCATCGTGGAGCCGGCTGCTCGCCGGCAAGAATGGCGCCCGCAAGGTCACCGAGTTCGACGTCTCTGACATCTCGTGCCAGATTGCGTCTTTCATTCCGCGCGGTGACGGTTCCGATGGGACCTTCAACGCCGACCAGTGGATGGAGCCTAAGGAGCAACGGAAGGTCGACGATTTCATCGTCTACGCCATGGCCGCAGCCACTCAGGCGATCGAAGACTCCGGCTACAAGGCGGCAACGCCCGAGCAGCAGGAGCGGACAGGCGTCCTGATCGGCTCAGGTATCGGTGGTCTGCAAGGCATCGCCGAGACCTCGCTTCTCTTGCGCGACAAAGGCCCTCGTCGCGTCAGCCCGTTCTTCATTCCGGGCCGCCTGATCAATCTCGCGTCGGGCTACGTCTCGATCAAGCATCAGCTCAAGGGCCCGAACCACGCTGTGGTGACGGCCTGCTCGACGGGTGCCCACGCGATCGGCGACGCGGCCCGCATCATCTCGTTCGGCGACGCCGACGTGATGGTCGCCGGTGGCGCCGAAAGCCCCATCTGCCGGATCGCGCTCGCCGGTTTCGCAGCCTGCCGCGCGCTGTCCACCGGCTTTAACGAGAACCCTACTAAGGCTTCTCGCCCGTATGACAAGGACCGCGATGGCTTCGTGATGGGCGAGGGCGCTGGCATCGTTGTCCTCGAAGAACTCGAGCATGCGAAGGCGCGCGGCGCGCGCATCTACGCCGAGGTGATCGGCTATGGCATGTCGGGTGACGCCTTCCATATCACAGCGCCGGCCGAGAGTGGTGATGGCGCCTTCCGGTGCATGAAGGCGGCCATCCAGCGCGCCGGCATCACGCCGTCCGAGATCGACTACGTCAATGCGCACGGCACCTCGACGCCGATGGGCGACGAGATCGAACTCGGCGCCGTCGAGCGCCTGTTCGGAAACAGCGCCGCCAAGCTCGCCATGTCGTCGACGAAGTCGGCGACCGGGCATCTGCTCGGCGCCGCGGGCTCGGTCGAGGCGATTTTCTCGCTCCTGGCGATGCGCGACAACATCGTTCCGCCGACGCTCAATCTCGACAATCCGTCGGTCGAGACCGCGATCGATCTCGTGCCGCACGAGGCGAAGTCTCGGCAGGTCGACACGGTCCTCTCGAACTCCTTCGGTTTCGGCGGGACGAATGCCTCTCTGGTGATGCGGCGCTACGCGGCCTGACGGGTCGTTTGGGGCTCGCGCTTTCGCCATAATGGGTGTTCAGTGGTGGCCGAGGGAGGGTCGCCTCCGAGTCGCCGTTCATGAGATGTCGGGCCGTCGATGAGCGATAGAGCAAATCCCGGGCGACCGAATTCGCCGCAGACCGGCGCACCGACGCGCCGTCCCGTGCAGCTGGACGTCGGCAGTCCATCCGTTCGCATCGAGCCGACGCGTCCCCCCGCTCGCCGCAAAGTCAAGCCGATCCGCGAGCCGCGGCGCATGAGCCCCGCGCTACGTGCGTTGAACGCGGTGCTGACGGTCATCGCCGTCGTCCTGATCGGTGTCGGCGGCCTGATCGTGTGGGTCGATCACGAGATCGACAAGGCAGGCCCCCTCGAAGAGAGCCGCGTCTTCGTCGTCCGCAAGGGCGACGGCGCCCGCGAAGTGGCGCAGCGCCTCGAAACCGAAGGCATCATCCGCAGCCAGCATCTCTTCGTCGCCCACTACATCGGCCGCGTCGTGGCCGTCTGGTTCGGCGCAAAGCCCCAGCAGCTGAAGGCCGGTGATTATCAGATCAAGCCGCAGATTAGCCTATCCGAGTTGACCGAGACGCTCGCGGAAGGCCGGGCGGTCCTCCATCGCGTGACGATCCCCGAAGGCTTGACGAGTTTTCAGATTGTCGAGCGATTGAAGGCTGACAAGAACCTCGAAGGCGACGTCGGTCAGGTGCCACGCGAGGGCTCGCTCCTTCCCGACACTTACAAGTTCTCGCGCGGCATGACGCGTGCGGCACTGCTCGATTTGATGCGGACGGAGCAGGAAGAGTTTCTCACCGAGGCCTGGGCAAAACGGGCGCCCGACCTGCCGATCAAGACGATCCAGGAAGCGGTCATTCTGGCTTCGATCGTCGAGAAGGAGACGGGACGCAATGACGAGCGCGAGCGCGTCGCTGCTGTGTTCGTCAATCGGCTGCGTCAGGGGATGCGGCTGCAGTCCGACCCGACGATTCTCTACGGGATCTCGGGTGGCCAGGTCTCGTGGGGCCGGACGATCTTCAAGCAGGACATCCAGCAGAAGACGTCGCACAATACATATCAGATCGACGGCCTGCCTCCGACGCCGATCTGCAACCCGGGCCGCGCCGCGATCCTCGCAGTTCTCAATCCCGCGAAGACGAAGGAACTTTACTTCGTCGCCGATGGGAACGGTGGCCATGTCTTCTCGGAGACCTTGAAGGATCACAACGCCGCGGTCGCCAACTGGCGCAAGGTCGAGAAGGAAATTAAGGCCAAGCAGGACGCGCAGCCTCCCGTGAAGGCTGTGGTGCCCCCCGTGATCAACGCGCCGCAGGCGAAGTAACTCGCGGCCCGCGAGCCGCCGGTTCGAGCGCCGGCAGCTTCTTGAAAATCAGCGTCGCAAGATCGTCGAGCGGATTGCCCGTGTAGGGCGTGAGGCTCGCCAGCGCGCCGATCACGTCCGACGCCGTCGCCGTCCCGAGAGCGCAGGTCGACGTCAGCCCTCGCGCCGCGAGTGCCGTCCTGTATTGGGCTTCGTCGGGCGTCAGACGCGAGCCACGCGGCGCAAGTGCCACGATTGGCCGGCGCGCGAACACGGCCTCCGACACCATCGAACTCGAGTCCGCCGTGACGAGGAGGGCATCCGCGTCAGCAAGCAGGCTGAAGAAACGCGCCGCATCCGCTTGCCGCACGTCGATCCACCGCGCGATCGGTCCACCCTGTCGCGCGAGCTTCGCCAACCCGTCCGAGACCTCCTCCGGTGTGCGCCGCGAATTCGTCACCGACAGCGTGAGGCCCGGGCCCGCCAGCTCGCCGATCAGCCGTTCGAGATTTTCCCAGTCGTCGGTTTCGAAGGGGCAATCGGGCGCCGGACCGCCGACAGCGATCACAACGCGGCGCGGCCGCCGGTCCGGCCACGTGGCAGGGTCGCTCGGCGGCCCGAGGTCGGCCGGATCGAAGGGTGCCGGCTTCGCCACGAAGACGACACGGTCGGCGTCGGCTCGCCCGGCATATGACGTGAGAACGAGCGCGAAATCGCGCGGACGGAAGGCGCGCAGCGATCCGTAGTGAATGTTCGGGACGCCGCGCAGCCGCGCGAGCGCCACGCTGGCCGACAGCGTTTCCGCGCCCGCGGACACGATGATGTCGCACGCGGGAATAGCGTCCGCGTCGAGCCGATGGAGCGTCGAAAGCAGCCAGCGCGCCGGCAGGCGGGCGTTGGTGGCCCACGCAGCAAGGCGACCCGGCGCGTACCTGCGAACGGGCTGGCGGCCGACTTCGCCGGGGTGATGGCGCGTCAGCGCGCGGGCGATGCCCTCCGAGAGATTGAAGTGCCCGGGCCGGCCATCCGAGAGAATTAGAATGCGAAAGGGCGTGGCCATCGGTGCGTCCAAGCTGCACCGGCGACCTTAGGGTGGGTTGGGGGCGGAGGGAAGCAACCCTCTAGCGGCGGCGCTCAGAGGCACACCGCGCCCGCGCTTCGTCGAGGGGCCCGAGCGTGCCGCCTTGTTCGCTGACGAGAATGCGCGACGTCGGAGCCAACTCCTCGTTGCGCGTGGGACCGAGTGCCGGCGTGGCTCCGGTGATGTGCCAGATGCCCGAGGCCCCATCCATAAGCAGATCGAGCACACGGTCCGCGAGATCGGGCAGGTAGGTCGGCGCCACCTCCTCCCCGGCCGGCAGCGTGAGGCCACAGCCCGGCCACGGGCCGAACGGCGCGCTGGTCCGCACGATGAGCGACGACGGTGCGTGACCGAGAATGCGCTCTTCCAGTGTCCCGAGACTCCGGCCCGTCCCGCACGCGGGGCTGCGTTCGTCGTCCTCCCGGTAGGGTCTTCCCGACTGGCCATCGAACACGCGATGGTCGGAGAAGGTCGCGTGCGCGAGGTCGTGGCGATCCGCGACGTCCGCAAGCTCCAGGCGCAGGCCCTGCGCACGTCGAACCGCGTCGATCACCCCCCAGCTCGACGGAGCAATCGCATCGAGGTGGTCGCGGAGATCGGGCAGCATGGCGCTGGAGGCTGGCAGAACCACCGTCTCCAGGCCTCGCCGCGCCGCGATCCGAGCGAAGGCGGTCACCAGCCGACCCGATCCGACCAGGACCAGAGATTTCGGTCGCGCGACCGCCGGTTGGCCGAGCGTCGCCGTCGGCCGATTGCGCCGCCACCAGCCGACACCTTCGGTCGGAAATCGCAGCGGCTCACCGGCCGCCACACGCTGCCACGCCGAGGCCAGCGCTGTCTTGCGGACTGGCGTGCAGCCGGCATCGAACAAGCCGCTCTCGTAGAAGCCGTCGCGCCGGGTCAGCAGGGACCGCCAGTCCAGGGCCCCCACGACGGACCAAGCCGTGATGGCGCGGATGTCGACACCCTCTGCTCTGAGGCGGTGAGTTGCCGCGACTGCCTCGGCCACCCAGCGAATCTGTTCTTCGCGCGTGCAGCCATTGTGGACTTCGGTGAGCGCCATCGGCCGGCGATAGCGGGCCCAGGTCTCGGCCAGCCGCGGGTACCAGCCGATCTGTTCGGCCGGCACGTCCGCCGTCATCGAGGCCGCCATGTCGGCATAGCGTTGCCGGCCGTTGCCGCCCACTTCGTGGGGAGCGAAGCGCTCGATGCGGGTGTCGAGATAGCGGTCGCTCGACAGGTAGTGATTGATGCCGATGATGTCGGGCGGACACGGATTGTCGAGGAACCACCCGAGTTCGCGTTCACCGATGCCGTGCGCCAGCAGCTCTCGACAGAACGGGTGGTGACGGTCGATCCGGCCCATCAGCAGGTCGAGGGAAAGCCAGCGCCGCTCGTTCTCGTAGGCGACCTGATCGGCCACCTCGGGCGTGCCGAAAACTCGGCCGAGGTCTTCCGTTTGCACCAGCTTCGCATCGGACCGCACCCGCCGGACGGCACGCATCGCTTCGATCGAGGCCCGGCACTGATTGACTACGGCGCGGAACAGCGAAGCATTGTCGTGACGATGCGGGTACCAATGGCCGTAGAGACAGGAAAATCGTCCCGTCGTCAGTGGTTCGTTGACGGGCGTATACTTGTCGACCCACGGGTAGCGCTCCGCCACCTCGCCGGCATGGCGAGCGAGACCGGACACGAAGCTGTCGCTCAAAAGGCTCGTGTGGCGCGGCCCCGAACCGTGGTGGACGAGGCCCGCGATAACGTCGAGGCCGAGCTCGCGCAGCCGACCGAGCCGGCGGTCGCTCTCGTCCCAGTGGCGGTTATCCGTCTCATCGGGCGCCACGCACTCCCACAGAACGGGTGTCCGGATGCCCCTGAACCCGAGGGCAGCGACCCGATCGAGGTCGTCGAGCCGCAGGGCGTGGCCGGTTTCGACGGACTGATCGCGGTACGTGTCCCCGACACGCACGACGGTGCATTCGAACCCGCACCACACGGCGAGTGGCCATATCGGCAGGCAGAACACTCCTCGACTGAAGCGACGTGGGCGCAACGTGGGGCAGACGATCTGGTTTCCCGCTTGACCTGGCGGGGCGGCCATGTCGCGGCCGTGTCGTGCCGTCCGGCGCACGTGCCATGCCGGCGCAACGGTGGCGCAGCGACCCGCGATCGGGTCATTTAGCCGGATCGACGACAACAAACGGCAGGATCTCTCATGCCCGCTCCGGTTCGGCTCGCCGCAGACATCGGCGGCACCTTCACCGATCTCGTGCTCGAGACGCCGGCCGGGCGATCGACGAGCAAGGTGCTGACCACACCGTCGGCGCCCGAGGAGGCATTCATCGCAGGCGCCGCCGAATTGCTGGCGGCGGCCGGCCTCGACTTCGCCGCGGTGACGCAGGTCGTGCACGGGACCACGCTGGCGACGAACGCCGTCATCGAACGCAAGGGCGCGCGAACGGCACTGATCGCCAGCAGAGGCTTTCGGGATACGATCGAGATCGCCGATGAAAGCCGCTTCGATCAGTACGACGTGCTGATCGAGAAGCCGCGCCCCTTGGTGCCGCGCGATCTCCGCTTCACCGTGCCAGAACGCGTCGACGTCACCGGTGCCGTCCAGTTGACGCTCGACGAGGCGGCCGTCGAAGCCGTCGCCCGACAGCTCGCAGAACGCCGGGTCGAAGCCGTCGCCGTCGCCTACATGCACGCCTATGCCTATGGCCGGCATGAGGAGCGCACGCGGGAAATCCTCATGAAGCATCTGCCCGGCGTGGCGATCACGCTGTCGAGCGAGGTCTGTCCGGAAGTCCGCGAATACGAGCGGACGTCGACGGCGGTCGCCAACGCCTACGTTCAGCCCCTGATGGCCGGCTATCTCGGCCGGCTGCAGGAGCGGCTCGCGGCGCTCGGGCTCAGGGCGCCGATCCATCTGATGACGTCCGGCGGCACGCTGACGAGCGTCGAGACGGCGCGGCGCTTCCCGATCCGGCTCGTCGAGTCGGGCCCGGCAGGCGGCGCCATCCTTGCCGCCCGCCTCGCGGCCGAGCGCGGCGAAGCGGAAATTCTCTCGTTCGACATGGGGGGAACGACCGCAAAGATCTGCCTGATCGAAAACGGCCGTCCCCTGAAGGCCCGCAGCTTCGAGGTCGACCGCTCATCGCGCTTCATGAAGGGCAGCGGGCTGCCGGTTCGCATTCCCGTCATTGAGATGGTCGAGATCGGCGCGGGCGGCGGATCCCACGCCGCAGTCGACCAGCTCGGCCGTATCGCCGTGGGCCCGACGAGCGCCGGCGCCGATCCGGGACCCGCCTGTTACGGTCGCGGCGGTTCGCGCCCGACGGTCACCGACGCCGACCTCGTGCTCGGACGCATCGACCCGACGGGCTTCGCGGGCGGCCGAATTGCACTCGATCCGCAAGCAGCTCGGCAGGCTTTGGCGTCGGCCGTCGGCGAGCCGCTCGGCAGCGATACCGAGACGGCGGCCTACGGCGTTGTCGAGGTCGTTGAGGAAAACATGGCGAACGCCGCCCGCGTCCACGCCGTCGAGCGCGGCATCGACGTTGCCGCCCGCACGCTGGTCGCCTTCGGCGGTGCAGCGCCTCTGCATGCGATCTCGGTCGCGCGCAAGCTCGGCATCGGCCGCATCATCGTGCCGCCGGATGCCGGCGTCGGCTCGGCCGTCGGCTTTCTCGCGGCTCCCGCTGCATTCGAGATCGTCCGCTCACGGCACATGCGCCTCGAGACCTTCGATGCGAGCGCGGCGCAGGCGCTGCTCGATGCGCTGGGGGCCGAAGCGACGGCGCTCGCCGCGGAGGCTGCCGACAAGGCCTCCCTCACCGTCATCGCCCAGGTCTTCATGCGCTACGTTGGCCAGGGGCACGAGATCGCCGTCGCCGTGCCGGAAGGCCCTGTCACCGCCGCGACCGCCGAGGTCCTCCGCCGCGCCTTCGAGCTTGAATACGAACGCCTGTTCGCCCGCCACATCCCGGGCGCCCGCATCGAGATCATGAGTTGGGCCGTCCTCGCGACGAGCCGCGTCGCCGATCCGCCGCGCCTGCCTCAAGTGCCGTCACGGAAGGGGCGCGTGGAGCCCGTCGGCAAGCGCCGCGTCCTGGACCATGCAAGCCGCACCTTCCGGGAGCTGACCGTTTACGACCGCGCGGCCCTCGCACCCGGCGCCGAGATCGCCGGCCCCTGCATCGTGATGGAGGCCGGCACCTCGACCCTCGTGCCCGCCGACTTCGCGGTGACCGTCGATGCCGGCGGCGCGCTGGTCATGACGGCCACCAAGGCCGAAGCCGCCGCACGCCCGGAGCTTGCGGCGCGCCACGACGACATCGCTCTCCAGATCATGTGGAACCGACTGATCGCCGTGGTCGAGGAGCAGGCCCAGGTCCTGCTGCGCACGGCTTTCTCACCGATCGTCCGCGAGGCCGGTGATCTCTCGGCCGGCATCTTCGATGCGCAGGGCCGGATGCTCGCGCAGGCCGTGACCGGCACGCCCGGCCACGTCAATTCGATGGCCGAGTCCGTCAAGCACTTCATCGCCCACTTCGGCCTCGACGACATGCAGCCGGGCGACGTCTACATCACCAACGATCCGTGGATGGGCACCGGCCACACCAACGACTTCGTGGTGACGACGCCCGCATTCCTCGACGGCAAGCTGGTCGGCCTGTTCTCGTGCACCAGCCACCTGATGGACATCGGCGGCATCGGCTTCGGCACCGATGCAACCGACGTCTTCATGGAGGGGCTTTACATCCCCTTCCTGAAGCTCTTCGAGGCTGGCCGTCCGAACGAGACGTTGTTCGCGATGATCCGCGCGAACACACGACTGCCGGTCGACACCATCGGCGACGTCTATTCTCTCGCCAACTGCAACGAGATCGGCGTGCGCCGCCTCGTCGACATGATGCGCGAGTTCGGCCTCTCGTCGCTCGATCATCTGGCCGAGCACATTTGCAACCGCTCCGAAGCGGCGGTGCGGGCCGAGATCGCGAAGCTGCCGCACGGAAGCTGGTCGCACACCATGACCGTCGACGGCTACGAGCAGCCGATCACGCTTTCCGCGACGACGACTGTTTCGTCCGATGGCGTCACCGTCGATTACGCCGGCACGAGCCCCGTTCAGAACCGCGGCATCAACGTCCCGTTCTCGTATACGACGGCCTACACGGTCTTCGGGCTCGCTTGCGCGATCGCGCCGCGCGTGCCGAACAACGCGGGCTCCCTCGCGCCCTATCGCGTCGCTGCGCCACCCGGAACCATTCTGAGTGCGGAAAAGCCCGCCGCCGTCCTCGCCCGTCACATCACCGGACAGATGCTGCCTGACATGGTGTTCGGATGCCTCCGCCAGCCGGTGCCCGGGCGCGTGCCCGCCGAAGGCACGTCCTGCCTCTGGAACATCACGCTTCGAGGCCGCGTCACCGACGGGGCCACCGGCAACTACGGCTTCGCGACGACCTTCACGTCGAACGGCGGGACGGGAGCACGGCCCGCCTCCGACGGGCTTTCGGCGACCGCCTATCCGTCCGGCGTCAAAGGCACGCCGGTCGAGATCGCCGAGCAGCTGCTGCCGCTGATCTTCTGGCGCAAGGAACTGCGCGCGGGCTCCGGCGGCGCCGGCCGCACGCGCGGCGGGCTCGGCCAGTGCATCGAGATCGCGACGCGGATCGGCCAGCCCTTCGAGGTGCTCGCCGCCTTCGACCGTATCAAGTTTCCGCCGCGCGGCGCGCTCGGCGGCGGCGACGGCAAGCCCGGGCGTGTCACGCTCGCTTCCGGCGCGGTCTTGCGCGGGAAGGGCACACAGGTCGTGCCGCCGGGAGACCGCCTTCTGCTCGAAACGCCCGGTGGCGGCGGCCTCGGCGATCCGGACCAACGGTCGGACGAGCACCGCGCGCGCGACGCGCGTGAGCAATTGGTCTGACAGCGGAGCGGTCGATGAGCGTACGAGTCGAGAAATCCGGGCACGTCTGGACCGTCGTCCATTCGCGGCCCGAAGTGCGCAACGCGATGGACCCGGCGAGTGCCGACGCGCTCGTCGATGCCTTCCAGGCGTTCGAAGCCGACGATGAAGCGCGCGTCGCCGTGTTCTGGGGCGAGGGCGGCGCCTTCTGCGCGGGCTGGGACCTCCAGTACGCCGCCGCGCTCACCGATCGCGACCGCTTCGAGGCCGAGGTCGTCGATGCGCTGGCTTTTCCGGCGACGGGCGAGCCGCCGCGCGGTCCGATGGGGCCGAGTCGTCTCGACCTTTCGAAGCCGGTGATCGCCGCGGTCGAAGGCCCTGCCGTCGCCGGCGGCATGGAACTCGCGCTCTGGTGCGACTGTCGGGTGCTTGGCCAATCCGCCTACTTCGGCGTCTACTGCCGGCGCTGGGGTATTCCGCTGATCGACGGTGGCGCCGTGCGGCTGCCGCGCCTCGTCGGCCAGGGACGCGCCCTCGACATCATCCTCACGGGTCGGAAGGTCGACGCCGAGGAGGCGCTGCGGATTGGCCTGTGCGAACGCGTCGTCCCCGATGGCGAGGCACGCCGCGCGGCGGAAGCGATGGCGGCCGACATCGCGCGCTTCCCCCAGGCAGCCGTGCGCGCCGATCGACGGAGTGCCCGCGAGACGCACGGCATGCCGCTCGCCGACGCGTTGCGGCGGGAGTGGGTGAACGGCGTCGAAGCCCATTTCGCAGAAGGCGCGGCGGGCGCGGCACGGTTCGCCTCGGGGCGCGGCCGGCATGGCCGCACCGACGACATCTGACGTCGATCAGCCGAGCGCGTCGACGATGGCGCGGGCTGCCGTCTCCTGCGCCGCGACGGCACCGTCGACAATCGGCGCCATTGGCATGAAGCCGTGGATCATGCCCTTGAAGTCGTGGAACTCGACGGGCACGCCGGCGCCGCGGAGGGCATGGGCGTAGCGGACGCCTTCGTCGTGCAGCACGTCGCATTCGGCCGTGATGACGATGGCCGGCGCGACGCCCGCGAGCGACGGTGCGAGGATAGGTGACGCGCGCCAGTCGTTCGCATCCTCTGCGGAGCGGAGATAGTGATCGCGGAACCATTCCATGGTGCGCGCGGTCAGGACGCCATAGCCGGTGGCATAGCGCCGGTAGCTATCGTCGATGAGGCGATAGTCCGTAATGGGATAGAGAAGCACTTGCAGCCGGAGCGGCGGCACGCCGGCGTCACGGGCCATCAGAGCCGCGACGGCCGCCAGATTGGCACCCGCACTGTCGCCCGCCGTGGCGATCCGATCGGCGCGAACGCCGAGCGCCGAAGCCTCGGCGGCGACCCACGCCGTCGCCGCGTAGGCGTCTTCGACGGCGGCCGGAAAGCGGTGCTCGGGGCCGAGACGGTAGTCGACGGACACGAACACGCTGCCCGACCGGCTGCAGAGTGCGCGCACCAGCCCGTCGTGGCTTTCGAGGTCGCCGCACACGTGCCCGCCGCCATGATAGTAGACGACGGCGCCATCGGTCTTGCGCGCGAGCGGCTCATAGACGCGCACGCCGATGGGGCCACTGGGTCCGGGGATCGTCCGGTCGGCGGTGCTCTTGACCGGCATCGGCGCCACTTTGCGCGCGCGTACCATGGCGAGCATCGAGGCACGCGCGCCCGGCGGATCGAGCGTCTCGAACGGCGTGAAGCTCTGGGCCAGGACTTCGAGGACCTTGGCGATCTGCGGATGGACGTCGGTCGGCGGCATCGTGCGGTCCAATCGCTGCGGCGCGGGGTGTGGCGAGATTACGCGCTCGCCCGCCGCCGTCCAGTCGCTCGCCGCCCGGCTGGCCTGCGCGCCTGACGGTACTCGTGTCGAAGAAGATGGTGGGCCCGGCCGGACTTGAACCGACAACCAGACGGTTATGAGCCGTCAGCTCTAACCATTGAGCTACGGGCCCAACCCGCCCGATTCTCCATGGCGCGCGACCACGGACGGCCGGGACGCTAGCCGTGCCCGGGCGGCGGATCAAGCACCCCTGGGCAGTGGCGCGTTTTCGGCGCAATCCGCGTGCAGACTGTAACGAGAAGGAGAGGCCGCCATGCAACTCGCCCGTAGAGCCGTTCTGCTCGCAACCGCCTGCATCTTCGTGCTGGGAACCGCGCCCATGAGCTACGCCGACGACCGCCGGACCGTCACCGTCGCCGCCAGCGGAACCGCGTCGGCGGAGCCCGACACCGCCGAGATCTCGACCGGTGTGATCTCCGATGCCCCGACGGCTCGCGATGCGCTGACCCGCAACAGCGCCGACATGCAGAAGCTGATCGACGCGCTGAAGGGCCTCGGCATCGAGCCGAAGGACATCCGCACGGTCGCCTTCCAGGTCGATCCCCAGTACACGGCCAACCGGGAAGGCAAGGCGCCGACGCTGACGGGCTATCGTGTGTCGAACCAGGTCCTCATCGTCGTGCGGGACCTGAAGCGGCTCGGTGAGATCCTCGACCGGGCGATTTCTGCAGGCGCCAACCACGCGGGTGGCATTTCCTTCGTCGTATCGCGTGAAGAGGAACTGCGCGACGCCGCGCGCCGCGATGCGATGGCCAACGCGATGCGCCGCGCGAAGCTCTACGCCGAAGCGGCGAGCAGTGAACTCGGCAAGGTTTTGACAATCACGGAAGAGGGCGGCTTCGTGTCCCCGCGGCCCGTCGCGGCCGGACGGATGGCGATGTCGTCGGTCCCGATCGAAGCAGGTACGCAGTCCCTCGATGTCCGCGTCACCGTCACCTACGAGCTCAAAAACTGATCGTGATCAGTCGAGCCGCACGACCTCGACCGTTCCGGGTGCGAAAGCCGCCGCGCCGGGTTGGAGGTCCCAGTCCGTCCGATTGCGCATTTCGCCCGCGGCCCTGAGGGCGGCGAGTGCATCGAAGTCGATATCGCCGGCCACCCAGCCGGGCGTGTCGACGATGCCCTCGGCGATCACGCCGGTCAGAGATAAAGATTTATCCGGTGGCACGTAGATCCCCGATGCACCGGTATTGCGATCGACGGCGGGCGACCACGGCGCGAGCCCGACGGTCGGAGAGGTGACGGCGGCGATCTGGTTCTCGAGCGCACGCGCCGATGCGCCCGTCCGCACCCGATGCCAGCCCGACAAGAATTCGGTGCACGAGGGGACGAGCAGGAGATCGGCGCCGGCTTCGACCTGGGCGCGCACCAGCAGCGGGAACTCGCTGTCGTAACAGATGGCAATGGCCAACTTGCCGATCGCCGTCTCGAAGACACGCAGCGGGCCGCCTCCGACGATGCCCCAGGCGTGCTCGAACGGCGTCATGATGATCTTGTCCTGCACGCCGATGGCGCCGGATGGTGTGATGAGCCGCGCAGCGTTGACGAAGGCGCCGTCGGCCCGCCGCCGGGGCCCGCTCGCGGCGAGCAGATAGACGCCGTGTCGGCGCGCGGCGTCGGCGTGAATGTGATCGACGGCATCGAGGCGATCCGCGGCCGCCGCGAGGCTTCTCGTCAGGCTGGACGCCGCCTCGGCTCCTGCCACCGCGGCGATCTCCATCGCACCGTACTCGGGAAAGAGCAGCAAGCGCGCGCCCGTGCCCGCGCCGTCTGCGACCCAGCGGTCGAGCTTACGTGCGAACGCGTCGAGATCGGCGACAGCATCGAGCGGGTACTGCGCCCCTGCGACGCGCAATCGGCCCCGCGCCGTCACAGCGCGCGGATCCAGAATTGCATCGCCTTGGTCGTTTGGGCCGTGTGCCCGATCTCCCGCCACGTATAGCTGCCGAAGAGGCCGTCGACCTTCGCGTAGCCCCGCTTCTGCCAGAAGGCGTCGAGCGGCCGGTAGTCCGGTGGCCGGCGCGGATCGTCGTCGGCTCGAACGACGCCGCAGAAGGCCGCGTGCGTGAAGGCACCGGCCGGACCGATCGCGCGGCGTGCGGCAGCTTCACGATGGTCGAAGAAAGCATGGCCGATGCCGTGACCACGATAGCTCGGCAGCAGCACGCTTTCCGCAAAGTAGAAAATCCGCTGCGGATCGAAGCCGCGTGCAGCGAACAGTGGGACGAACTCGTCGGTATGCTCAGCCAGCGGCGCACCGGTGGCGACGCCGACGACGTCATCGCCGTCGCGGGCGACGACGATGACCGAGTTCGCTGCCTGGGCGAGCCCTGAAAGGTACGTCTGCTCGTAAGCCTCCGTCCCCTCGTAGAGATAGGGCCATTCGCGGAACACCGCGACGCGCAGGCGTGCAACAGCGGGCAGAGCCGACTTCATGGCCTCGCCCGTCAGCGGCTCGACGACGATGTGACCCGCATGGCCGGTCACGATGCCGCCGGCTCCCCACTCACCTGCATGATCCAGTCGGTCAGATTGTAGTAGGTCGTCACGCGCGTGATCTTGCCGTTTTCGACCGCGAAGAAGGTGCCGCCGGGCAGCACGTAGGTCTGGCCCTTCGCGTCAGGAAGACCCTGCTCCGAGACGAGATACTGACCGTGCACGTTGAACTCGGCAGCGGCGCGCCGTCCGTCCTCGGTCACCATGATGGTGATGTCGCGCAGCTGTTCCTTGTAGTGGTGAGACATGCGCGCACAAAACGCGTGAAAGCGCGGCTTGCCGATCCGCCGCTCGCCCTGGTTCACGTCGTGGATGACGCCGTCGGCCACGCAATCCAGCATCGCTTCGGTGTCGCCTCGGTTGAAGGCGGCGTAGTAGCGGCGTACCAGCGTTTCCGTCTCTTGTGCGGTCATCGTCGGCCCGTTCGTGGAGGTGGTGCGCGGACGTAGGACGGGGGCGCGCGCACGTCAATGCCACCCTGCGCCGCAAGACCTTCGCTCGCCCTTGCTTGGGCAGCCGACGGCCGCTAAGCCGCTCGCGAGCGGGGAGCAGCCATGGCCAAGATCGAGAGCCTGTTCGTCACGAAACTGTATACGGCGCCGATCGGAGGGCGGAACAGTCGACGCCTGATCGACGAGGTCGAGGCCGCCTGCCGCGCGATTGCTGCCGAAGATACGGCTGGCCAAGCGTGGTGCCGCGAGCACGGCTACCTTGGCTACACCTCCTACGCCTCTTTGTCCGACCTGACGTGGCGGTCGCCCGTATTCGCGGAACTCGCCGAACTCCTCGATGGGCACGTCGCGGACTTTGCGAAGGATCTCGACTACGACCTCGGCGGCCGCCGGCTGAAGCTCGACAGTCTCTGGGTCAACATTCTGAAAAGTGGCGGCGTACACACGTCGCACATCCACCCGCACAGCGTCGTCAGCGGAACGTTCTACGTGCTGGTGCCGGAAGGGGCGAGCGCGATCAAGTACGAGGACCCGCGGCTCGGTTACATGATGGCCGCGCCACCGCGCAAGGCGCGGGCCGCGCGCGAGAACCGTCCGTTCGTCACGCTCGATCCCAAGCCCGGTCTCGTCGCACTCTGGGAGAGCTGGCTCCGGCACGAGGTGCCGATGAACCTCGCGCGCCAGGACCGCATCTCCGTCAGCTTCAACTACGGATGGGGGTGACGCTCGCCGCGTCGCGTCCCGGCCGTTCGACGGCGAGACCGAGGAGTTGCACGTTGCCACCCGTCGCCGTGATGTCGGTTGTCCTGACGCGTTCGGTCGCGAAGCGGGCGAGATAACCGGGTCCTCCCGCCTTGGGCCCCGTCCCCGAGAGCCCTTCGCCGCCGAAAGGCTGGACACCGACCACCGCGCCGATCTGGTTGCGGTTGACGTAGAGATTACCGACGCGCGCGTGCTCCGCCACGTAGTCGGCGACCGCCGCGATCCGTGAGTGCAGGCCGAGCGTCAGTCCGTAACCGGTCGCGTTGACGGCGGCGATCACCTGATCGAGCCGCCCACGCGGATAGCGGACGACGTGAAGGATCGGCCCGAAGACCTCGCGCTCCAGCCGGTCGAGGCGATCGATTTCGAACACGGCCGGCGTCACGTAGGTGCCGGCCTGACAAGCAGGCGGCATCGCGACGTCGACCAGCAGGCGGCCATCACGCCGCATACGGTCCTTGTGCGCGAACAGCGTGTCCTGCGCCGCAGAGTCGATCACGGGGCCGACGTCCGTCGCGTAGTCCATCGGGTCGCCGACGACGAGCGTCGCAGTCGCGCCGACCAGCATGTCGATCATGCGCTGGGCGACGTCTTCCTGCACGAACAGCACACGCGCCGCCGAGCAGCGCTGACCGGCGGAGTCGAACGCCGAGCGCACGGCATCTCGCACCACCTGCTCGGGCAGGGCCGAGCTGTCCGCGATCATGACGTTGAGGCCGCCGGTCTCGGCGATGAAGGGCACGATCTCGCCGCGCCGGTCGGCGAGCGTCTTCTGGATCGCCCAGGCCGTCTCGTTCGAGCCGGTGAAGCCGACACCACGCACGCGGGCGTCGGCGACGAGCCGCGCACCGATGCCGCCGCCGCCGGTCACGAACTGCAGGGCGCGCGGCGGAACGCCGGCCGCGTGCAGCAATTGAACGGCGAGAAATGCGGTAATCGGTGTTTGCTCGGCCGGCTTCGCGACGACGGTGTTGCCGGCCGCGAGCGCCGCCGCCACCTGCCCGGTGAAGATGGCGAGCGGAAAATTCCACGGTGAGATGCAAGCGAAGACACCGCGGCCGCGCAGTGTCAAAGAATTGCGCTCGCCCGTCGGTCCGGGCAGCGCGACAGGCTCGACGAACTGACGTCGGGCTTCCCCGGCATAGTAGCGGAGGAAGTCGACCGCCTCGCGAACGTCGCCCTGAGCGTTTTCGAGCGTCTTGCCGGCCTCCCGCACGATCACGGCCATTAATCGGGAACGCTCCCGCTCGAAGAGATCGGCCGCCTTTTCGAGAATGCTCGCGCGCGCCGCTCCGCCGAGGCGATCCCAGGCGTGCTGAGCGGCCGTTGCGCTCGCGAGCGCAGTATTGAGAAGCTCCGGTGTCGTCTCGCGCACCGTCCCGATCCGCTCGCGGCGATCGTGCGGGCAGAAAACGAGCGCGGCTTCGGGACCGCCGGCGGTGGCCTTGCCGTCGACGATCGGACCGACGGCGTATCCATCCTTGAGGGCTGCCGCCATCTCCGCGAGGAGCCCTTGCCGTACGCTCGGTTCGCTAAGTGCGATCCCCTGGCTCGCGACACGCGGCGCGAGAATTTCGCGCGGGAGAGGGAACGGCGGAACCAGTGCCGTGCCGCTTGCGTCGCGGGCCTGCTCCACCGTTTCGACCGGATCGCGCACGATCTCGACGACGGAGGCATCCTCGTCGGCGAGACGGTTGACGAACGAGGTGTTGGCGCCATTTTCGAGCAGCCTGCGGACGAGATACGCGAGCAGATCCTCGTGCCCGCCGACCGGCGCATAGATCCGGCACGGACGCCCGAGCTTGTCGGCCCCGACGACGTCCTCGTAAAGCGCTTCGCCCATGCCATGCAGGCGCTGGTATTCGAACGGGATGTGCGCGCCGACGATGTGGGCGGCTGCGACGGTGTGAGCATTGTGGGTCGCGAGCTGCGGATAGAAGGCTTCGGGCTCCGAGAACAGCAGCCGCATCGCCGCGAGATACGAGACGTCGGTGTGAGCTTTCCGCGTGAAGACGGGATAGTCGGCGAGCCCGCGCTCCTGCGCCCACTTGATCTCGCTGTCCCAGTAGGCGCCCTTCACGAGACGCACGGGGATGCGCTTGCCGCTCATGCCGGCGAGCCGTCTCAGCCAGCGCAGCACGGGAATGGCGCGCTTACCGTAGGCCTGCACGGCGAGACCGAGACCATGCCAACTGTCGAGCGCAGGATCGGTGAAGACGCGCGCAAAGACACCGAGCGAGAGATCGAGCCGATCCTGCTCTTCCGCGTCGATCGTGAGGCTGAGCCCTGCCGCGCGTGCCACCTTCGCGAGTTCGATGATGCGGGGTACGAGTTCGCGATCGAGCTGCGCCTCCTTGCCTGCTTCGTAGCGCGGGTGGATCGCTGACAGCTTCACCGAGAGATTGGGTCGCGACATCAGCGCATCGGCGTGCGGATCGCTGAACGGGCCTGCGGCGCGGCCGACGGCCTCCACAGCCGTGAGGTAGCGCTTGTAGTAGCGTTCGGCGTCAGCGGCGGTGCGGGCGGCCTCGCCGAGCATGTCGTAGGAGAAGCGGTAGCCGCGCCCCGTCAGTGGCTCCGCCCGCGCGAGCGCTTCCTTGATGGTGCGCCCCAGGACGAACTGATCGCCCATCACCTTCATCGCCTGGCGCAGCGCCTGCCGGATCACCGGCTCCCCTGAGCCGACGACAAGACGGCGCATCAGCCCGCCGACGTCGTTCGCGGTATCCTTCCGGAGCTTGACGATGCGCCCCGTCAGCATCAGGCCCCACGTGGAGGCGTTGACGAACAGAGATTCAGAAGCACCGAGGTGACGGTCCCACTGCCCGCTGCCGACTTTCTCCGCGATCAGGGCATCGGCGGTGCCCGCATCGGGGATGCGCAGCAGCGCCTCGGCGAGGCACATCAGGATGACGCCCTCTTCCGAGCTCAGCGCATACTCGCGCATGAAAGCGTCGATGCCTGAGTAGCGGTGGCGGCCAGCGCGGGCGGCGTGCACGAGGCGCCGCGCGATATCGTCGATGCGGCGGCGGTCGTCCTCGGCGGTGAGTGCGCGCTCGACGAGACCGCCGACGATGCGGCTTTCGTCGGCGAGGTGATGGGCCGCGATCTCGTCGCGCGGCGCTAGAGACGGCGCCGCCGGCTTCGCACTCGGAAGAGGATGGGACATGGCGATCTCGGGTCCGCTGCGATTCTTGGTTAACACGCAGTCTAGCAGACCCGTCATGCGGCCGGAGGCGACGACTTGACGACGGGGGGTACGATCACGAGGTTGACGCGCAGCGCGACGGCCGAGCCGACGGGAGGACGACGGGTGGGTGAGCAACTTGCGGGACTTGCGATTGCACGCACGCTTGCGGAGCTGCGCGCCCAAGTGGCCGCGTGGCGGGCGAGCGGAGCACGCGTTGCGCTGGTGCCGACGATGGGCGCACTGCACGCAGGCCATCTCGCGCTCGTCGCCGAAGCGCGCCGCCGTGCCCCGCGCACGATCACCTCGATCTTCGTGAACCCGACTCAGTTCGCCCCGCACGAAGATTTCGGGAAGTACCCGCGCACCTTCGAGAGCGACTGTGCCGCGCTGAAGTCCGCGGGCTGTGACCTCGTCTGGGCGCCGACGGTGCCGGTCATGTACCCGGACGGGTTCGCGACCCGCATTCAGCCAGCCGGTGCCGCGACCGGTCTCGAAAGCGATTTCCGACCGCACTTCTTCGGCGGCGTCGCGACCGTATGCGCGAAGCTGTTTCTCCAGACACAGGCCGATTTCGCCCTCTTCGGCGAGAAGGATTACCAGCAGCTTCAAGTCGTTCGGCAGATGGTGCGCGATCTCGACATCGCGATCGAGATCGTCGGCCATCCGACCGTGCGCGAACCCGACGGTCTCGCGATGAGCTCGCGCAATGCTTACCTGTCGCCGGAAGATCGCCAACGCGCACCGCTGCTTCATGCGGTGATCCTCGATGTTGCGCGCGGCGTGGCATCCGGGCATGCGGCCGGTGAACTCGTCGCCGCGGCGCGTAAGCGGCTCGCCGACGCAGGCTTCCGCGTCGACTATGTGGAAGTTCGCAACGCGGAAACGCTTGCAACACTCGACGCCGCGGCGTCCGGGCCGGCCCGCGTTTTGGCTGCCGCGTGGCTCGGTACGACACGTCTGATCGACAACGTGGCTGTCTGAACAATGTCTGTCTCACGTTCAGCAGAGATCGAGTGGGCGATCAGCGACGCACCCGTCGACTACGCCGCGGCGGTAACGGCCATGGAGGCCCGGGCGGCCGCGATCGCCGATGGATCGGCGCTGGAACTGATCTGGCTGCTCGAGCATCCACCGCTCTATACGGCCGGGACGAGCGCAAAGCCGGCGGATTTGCTGACACCGGAACGCTTCCCCGTGCATGCAACGGGGCGAGGCGGACAATACACATACCACGGGCCCGGCCAGCGCGTGGTCTACGTGATGCTCGATGTGCGTCGCCGCTACGGTGATCTGCGCGCGTTCGTCTGCGATCTGGAGCGCTGGGTGATCGAAACGCTCGATAGCTTCAACGTCAAAGGCGAGACGCGCGAAGGCCGCGTCGGCGTCTGGGTGCGCCGTCCCGAGAAGGGCCCGACCGTCGAGGACAAGATCGCCGCGGTCGGCATCCGCGTGCGCCGCTGGATCAGCTTCCACGGCTTCGCCATCAACGTGGAGCCCGACCTCGACCACTTCAGCGGCATCGTGCCGTGCGGCATTGCCGATCACGGTGTGACGAGCCTGGCCGATCTCGGTCGGATCGTCAGCTTGCCCGATGTCGACGTTGCGTTGCGGAGTGTGTTCGAGCGGCGCTTCGCGATCACGACCGTGCGCGTGCCGCCGCCGGCCTGAAGATATCCACAGAAAAGGCCCGGTCGCCGCTGCTGCGACGCCGGGCCTGAACTCTACGAAAGCTCGCGCTCTACTTCGGCGAGGGCCTCGCTGGCTCGCCGGTGGGCGGCGTCTCAGCAGGGCTATCCGGTCCGTCGTAGTAGATATCGCCACCTTCGATCGAAAGGATCTCGGGGCCTTCGAGCTCGTACTCGTCCTCTTCGCTGTCGTTGAGGCGAATGACGCATCCGCTGTTGCAGACACCTTCCATGACGCCACCTGGAGCGAGGGCCTGCTCCGACCTGGTTTCCCCGTCGATGATCGTGACCTTATGGGTCCGTTCGTCGCGATTTGTCAGGGAAACCGCGTCAGCCGGTGTCGCCGAGGCGAGGATTACGCCGAGACCGACCGCAGATACCAGAAATCTGAACACGGTCAGCTCCGCCTGTACGACTCCGACAGCTTACTTCTTCTTCGCGGCCTTCTTCGCCGGGGCCTTCTTCGCAGCGGCCTTGGCGGGAGCCTTCTTGGCGGCGGGCTTTGCGGTCTTCGCCTTCATGATACTTCCTTTCCTGATCGATGCCCGTCGCGCGGGCGATACGCCGATCCGCGCATGCGCGACTCGGCATCTGAACAATTGGGGAGATTCAAAGTCGCCCACAAACGGATTTTTCTGGAGTAGCCTATCGAAAATTTCGATAGATAGGCCGTGTGCCGGTGCGGCGCGCGGCAAGCATGCGACGAGCGCTCATGGATATCAACCTCGCACGAACGTTTCTCTCCGTTGCCGAAACGGGCAGCTTCATCGAGACGGCGCGCAAGATGAACATCACGCAGTCGACGGTGAGCGCGCGCATCAAAGGCCTCGAAGACATGCTCGGACGCCCGCTGTTCGATCGTTCGAAGAACGGCGCGGCGCTGACGGCCGCGGGCACACAGTTCCAGAAGCATGCGCTCGCCATCGTGCGCGTGTGGCAGCACGCCCAGCTCGAAGTCCGCCTCACGGAAGAGCATCGCGATCATCTCGCCTTTGCCTCCGAACTCGCACTCTGGGACAACTTCCTCACGCGCTGGGTCGGTTGGCTGCGCGCCAACGTCTCCGATATCGCAGTGTCGGGATCGAGCGCGGCGCCGGCCGTGATCCTCGAACGTCTGGTCGAGGGAACGCTCGATCTCGCCGTGCTCTATCGTCCGACGCAGCCACCGGGCATCCGCATGGAGCACCTCTTCGACGAGGACTTCGTATTCGTCTCCGGCACCGCGCATGCGAGACGTGGCGTGCCGGACTACGTGCTCGTCGACTGGAGCCCCAACGTCGAATTCGACACGACCGTCGCCCCGCCCGAGACGGCGCGTCGTGGGCTTCGCCTCGATATCGGCGGACGCGCGCTCGACTACGTGCTGCAGAACAACGCGATGGGCTATTTCCCGCTGCGTCTGGTGCGCCAGTATCTCGCGCGCGGACGCCTGAAGATCGCCAAGCGGGGGCGCCGGTTCTCGGTTCCCGTCTACATGCTCTATCCGGAGGCACACGACGAGGAGGCTTACGAGCCGATCCTCACGTCATTGCGCGCCCATGCGCGGCGTCAATCGCTCACGGAAGCCGAGGTCTAGATCGCTGCGGCGCGGCGTGGCGGGGTGACCTCAGGGAAGAACACTGAAGCTCATGTGGCGGGGCCCGCCCTCGTCGAGGATGACGACGGCGCGGACCGATGCCGCCGGCGGCCCACTCTCCAGAAGAACGAGCATCTCGCCGACGGCCTCGGCGCTGCCCGTGAAAGCCGCTTCGACGGCGCCGTCGTGCAGGTTGCGGACGAAGCCGCCGAGTGCGAGTTGGCTGGCCGTGCGCGCCACCCATGCCCGATAGCCGACGCGTTGGACGCGGCCCTCGATGCGGACATGGACGGTGCGCTCGGCCATGCCGGCTGCCTCAGAAGCCGAGGGCGCAGCCGTCCTTGCGCGGGTCCGATCCGCCGATCAGCACGCCGTTCGCGGCGTCGATCATGATCGCCTGCGCTCCGCCCCACGGCTCCTCGCGCAGCACCACGCGGTGGCCCATTTGTGCGAGGCGCGCCAGCGTGTCGTGCGGTACGCCTTCCTCGACGAGCAACTCGGCACCTTCGAAGAAGACGCGCGGCAGATCGATCGCCTCCTGAACATCGAGCCCGTAATCGAGGATGTTGGTCATCATGTAGACGTGGCCCATCGGCTGGAAGGCAGCGCCCATCACGCCGAACGACAACAGCGGCTTGCCGTTCTTCATGGCCATCGCCGGCACCAGCGTATGCATCGGCCGCTTGCGCGGCGCGATGCAGTTCGGGTGCTTCGGATCGAGCACGAAGCCCTGGCCGCGGTTGTGCAGCACGACACCCGTCTTCTCGGTGACGAGACCCGAGCCAAAGGTCGCGAACAGCGAGTTGATGAAGGAGACGGCCATCCCCGACTTGTCGACGACCGAGAGATAGATCGTGTCCGAGCCACCTGGGCGCGGCACCGGACCGAGATCCGGCTTGCGCTTCGTGCGATCGATGCGGCTGACCAGCGTGTCGATGGTGGCATCCGCCAGCATGTGTTCAACCGGCACCTTCGCCATGTCGGGGTCGGCGACGAACGCATCGCGCATCGCATAAGCGAGGCGGGCCGCTTCCATCATCACGTGGTAGCGCACCGGAGACGTCGGGCTTTCGGAGAGCCGCCCGAGCTTGGTCAACATCTTGAGCAGGATGAGCGCGACGATGCCATGATTGTTCGGCGGCAGCTCGCAGAGCTGCACGCCGTTGTAGTCGACCGAGATCGGGTCGACGTAGCTCGACGTCTGCGCGGCGAAGTCCTCGATCGTATGGAGGCCGCCGAGCTTGTTCAGCTCACTCACGATATCGGCCGCCACTTCGCCCGTATAGAAGCCGTCACGGCCCTTGTCTGCGATCGCTTTCAGCGTCTTGGCGAGGGCCGGGAACTTGACGATCTCGCCGGCGCGCGGGGCACGTCCGCCGGGCAGCAGGTGCTTGCGGGCGCCCGCGCTCGTCTCGAGCTTCGGCACGACCTTCTTCCAGTCGAAGGAAACGCGCGGCGCGACGGGGAAGCCGCCCTCGGCATAACCGATCGCCGCCGCCAGGATCTCCGACATCGGCTTGGTGCCGTGGTCGCTGACCAGGCGAACCCAGCCATCGATGGCTCCTGGCACGGTGACCGCGTGCGGGCTCTGGATATCGATCTCCTTGATGCCCTTCTTCGCGTACCAGTCTGCCGTCGCCGCTGCCGGTGCACGGCCCGAGGCATTGAGTGCTATGGGTTTCGCGGCCCCGGGCTTCGCGATGATGGCAAAGCAATCGCCGCCGATGCCGGTCATCTGCTGCTCGACCACCGCGAGGACGGCCGCCGCGGTGATCGCGGCGTCTACCGCGTTACCGCCCTTGCGGAGCATCTCGACCGCAGCCAGGCTCGCCAGGGGATGCGAAGTCGCCACCATGCCGTCGCGGGCATAGACTGGAGAGCGGCCGGGGAGATGGAAGGTGCGCATGGCGGTCTCGTTTGTCCGTTCTTGTGGGCCTTCGTGAGCGAAGCCCAACCTGCTAGTTGCCCTGGCATGCCAGAGTCAAGCCGGACCGGGTGCAGGGGTGCAGGGTTCATTGTGTGGACCGGACGCCCGCCGGCGCTGCGATGCAGACTAATCGGTCTCCAGGCCCGCGTTCATACCATTTCTTCACGCATGTGTCGGAAGCTCGGAAGCGTTCGTTCACGCTTCATAAAGGACTCCGCCGTGGTCACACTTGGTCCCGTAGCCGAGACCCTCCGCGTCCTCATCGTCGAGGACCGCCCGATCATGCTGAAGATCCTGCGCAAGCTATTAACCAGTAGCGGAGTCAAGGACGTCGACGAGGCTCTGAATGGCCGCGAAGCGCTCGACCATATGGCCGAGCGGACGTACGACCTGATCCTGTCCGACTGGAACATGGACGAGCTCTCGGGCTTCGAACTTCTGAAGGCCGTCCGCGGCAACCCAAGCACCGCCACGACGCCCTTCATTCTCATCACCGCCGAGGCGAAGCCGGACAACATCCTCGCAGCCCAGCGGGCGGGCGTGGACGATTATCTGCTGAAGCCCTTCGGTGCCGACGCGCTCATGCAGGCGATCGGCCGCGCGCTCGCGCGCCAGCGGGGCGAGATGGCGGCCGCCTGACGGCGGCTCCGTCGAACCCTTTGATGGTTCTCAGACGAACTCGAGAATGACGGCGTCGACCGCGAGGCTGTCGCCGGGGGCGGCCTTCACGGCCTTCACCTTGCCGTCGCGCTCGGCCCGGAGAATGTTCTCCATCTTCATCGCCTCGACGACGGCGAGGGCGTCGCCGGCCTTTACCTCCGCGCCCTCGGCGACGTTAATCGCCTTGACGAGGCCGGGCATCGGGCAGAGCAGGAACTTCGACATGTCGGCGGCCGCCTTCACCGGCATCAGCGCGGCCAGTTCGGCCTCGCGCTCGGTGTAAACGTGGACCGGCACGGCGATGCCGCGATGGGCGAGTTCATAGCCGTTGAGCAGCGCCCGGATTTGCACGGACACCCGCTTGCCGCCGACGGTGCCCTGCCAGACCGGCTGGCCGGGCCACCAGTCTGAGTGGACCTCGACCGGCACTCCGGCAACGCCGTCGGTGGAAACAGGAGCCACCGTCACGGCAGCATCTCCGCCACCGGCGACCTCGACGATCCGGCGGGCAGCGCCGAGCACGACGGCCCGTCGGCTGGCGAAACGCACGGGCTTGCCGCTCATCTGCTGCGAGATGGCGCGGCGCCGCGTGTTCGAGACATTGTCAGCCGCTACGGCAACGGCGGCGAGCAGATCGAGTTCGGCATCGTCGGCGACACGCGGCGCGAAGCCCTGCGGGTATTCCTCCTTGATAAAGCCCGTCGAGATGTTGCCCGAACGCCAGCGCGGATGCTGCATCAGCGCAGAGACGAATGGAATGTTGTGCTGGATGCCATCGATGTAGAACGCATCGAGAGCATCGGCCTGCGCATCGATGGCCGCCTCGCGCGTCGGCGCATGCGTGACGAGCTTGGCGATCATCGGATCGTAGTAGATCGAGATTTCGCCGCCTTCCTCGACACCCGTATCGTTGCGGACCGTTACGCTGCCCGTACGGCCCTCAGCGGGCGGGCGGTAGCGAACGAGCCGGCCGATCGACGGCAGGAAGTTCCGGTAGGGGTCCTCGGCATAGATCCGGCTCTCGACCGCCCAGCCGTTGAGCTTCACGTCGGCCTGCCGCAGGCTGAGTTTCTCTCCGGCGGCGACGCGGATCATTTGCTCCACAAGGTCGATCCCGGTGACGAGCTCCGTCACTGGATGCTCGACCTGCAGACGCGTATTCATCTCGAGGAAGAAAAACGAGCGGTCCTGACCGGCCACGAACTCGACGGTGCCGGCACTGTCGTAACCGACTGCCTTCGCGAGCGCGACGGCCTGCTCCCCCATCTTGCGCCGGGTTACCTCGTCGAGCAGCGGGGAGGGCGCCTCCTCGATGACCTTCTGGTTCCTGCGCTGGATCGAGCACTCGCGCTCGCCGAGATAGAGAACGTTGCCGTGCTTGTCGCCGAGAACCTGGATCTCGATGTGGCGCGGGTTCTCGATGAACTTCTCGATGAAAACGCGGTCGTCGCCGAAGGAGGATTTCGCTTCCGAGCGGGCGAGCATGAAGCCCTCCTCGCACTCCTTGCGATCGTAGGCGATGCGCATGCCCTTGCCGCCGCCGCCGGCCGACGCCTTGATCATCACCGGGTAGCCGATCTCCTCGGCGATCCGCACGGCGTGCGTCGCATCCGAAATCTCACCGAGATGCCCGGGGACGGTCGAGACCTTGGCGCGCGCCGCCGCCTTCTTGCTCTCGATCTTGTCGCCCATCGCGGCGATCGCGCCGGGGTTCGGACCGATGAAGACCACGCCGGCCTTGGCGAGCGCGACGGGGAACGCTTCACGCTCGGACAGAAAGCCGTAGCCAGGATGAACGGCTTCGGCGCCGGTCTTGCGGCAGGCGTCTACGATGCGGTCGATGACGAGATAGCTTTCCGAGGCCGGCGCAGCGCCAATGTGGACGGCTTCGTCCGCCATGGCGACGTGCACCGCATCGCGATCGGCGTCCGAGTAGACGGCGACCGTGGCGATCCCCATCCGGCGCGCGGTCTTGATGACGCGGCAGGCGATCTCGCCGCGGTTGGCGATGAGGATCTTCTTGAACATGGGGCGCGGATCCACTGTGGCTTCTGCCGATCGGCCCGCTATCTAGCTTGCCGATCATGGCCGCGTAAACCCGCCGAAGGGCGAGGGCGCTGCAGTGCAGCGAACCCCGTCAGGCCGCTTCGGTCATCAGCTTCTGTACAATTGGCGCGAGCGAGGGGTGGATGCGCGGGCTTTCCCGCTCCAGGTAGGCCATCAGCAGCCGCTCGTTGGCAGTCATTCGGTTGTCGCGTCCGAGGAGTTCCGCGAGCCACGCGACCTCGCCCTGGGTGACTTCCTCGTTGGTGATGATCTCGATGCGCTGTCGTTCGAGGCGGGCCAGCGCGCGCTCCTCGCTCGACTGCTCGCGATAGAGATCGATCAACGTGCCGATCCGAAACGAACCGAGGATCGCCGCCGGCGTGATGTCGCTCCGGCTTTCGAGCCAGGCTTCCCGGCGCAAGGCTTCCTCGCGCAATGGCACGGCATACCCGGACGCCGCCATCAAGCAGTTGGCCATGGCCTTGACGAACAGCTCCGACCACTGGGCGCTGCCGCCGTCCGGAACGAGCGCCATATCGATGGCGAAGAGAACTTCGGCTTCTGCGCGCGTGACGGCGATGTTGCCGTCGCCGCCGAACGCATAGACGATCCGGCGCACGAGCTCGACTTCGCTATCGCTGATGTGCCCGGCCGGCGGCTCGTTCGCAGGTCGAAGAGGGCCCCGGCCGGTTTTCACCGCGTGTAGAATCTGCTCCAGCGCGAACCGCGCAAGACTCTCCGGCGACCAGCGCGCCTTGTCGAGCAGGTTGATCAGCAACTCGACGCCATTTTTGGTTTCGACGCGCCCGTGCGGCGCGATCGCTGCGATCAGCCACTCCGCATTGCGGTGCGTGAGGTAGCCGCGCGGCTCGACGTCATTGATGAGATGGTCGGTCACCGCCAGGGTGAAAAAGTCGCGCCACGTCGGGTCTTGCGCGCGGCACCGGACATCGAGTGTGAAGAGCGCACGCGCTTCTTCCTCGGTGATGACGACGTCCGTGTACAGGAGCCGCCGGAGCCTCTGGACGTCTTCGGCCGTGATGGTGGCGCGCCGACAGATTTCCTCGATGGAGACGGCTGGCTGAACCGACATAATGCACAACCCGTGGTAGGGACGATACGCGGGACGTTAGGGGCCCGCACTTACCAAAGACCTAACCACGCACCGAATCAATCAGCCCAAGGATATTCCGTGCAGAGTGTGGCCGAACGGCCTCAAAACGAAAACCGGGGCCTTTCGGCCCCGGTCCCTAGAAGGTCGAGAGATCAATCGATCAGGGGAGAGTAACCTTGGCCGAGAACACGAAGCGCTCGTCGCACTGCAGACCCGTTGGATTGCTGCAAGGCGTGCCACCGGACATGTCAGTATCCCAGTAGCGGAAATCGAGCGTAAGCTTGTCGACCGCGAAGGCCATGCCGACGTTCCAGTACAAGTAGGCGTCGTCACCCATGGCAGTGTTATAACGCTGCGCCAGCGCCAGATTTTCGAACAGAGTAGTACCAAGGGTGCCACTCAGGGTCGGGGTGATCGGCCCCAACTTGGGAAGCTCATAAGCTGCCACGCCCTCAATCGTCCAAGCATTGCCGGACTCATTATTGTAGTCGGGCGAGTAGAAGACGGTCAGACCAGTTGTCAGGTTCTTAAATGGAGACCCACTGACGCCAGCCTTGAGCTCCACATAATCTTGCTCAAACCAGAGGGAACCCGCTCCATCCCGAGCGCCCGGATAGGCGTAGTAGATGACACCGAAGTCGAAGTTGAGCGGTCCCCAAGTCGGCTTGATGCCGGCGTAGAGGTCAACCTCAGCGCTCACAACATCACCGAGGCCCGTCTGCCAGGGGCCAAATGCAACCATCGACGACCAAACACCAGCGTACAGCATACCGTAGGAGACGTCGAAGCCGACTTGCAACGCTGGATCTTCGTTGTTCTGCGAAACACCGCGGAACACGTAGTCGGTCGTGCCGCCGACGTTGAATGACCAGGCGAACTTCCGGCCCTCGGGAGCCGCGCTGTCCTTGAGGCTGCCCCCGGCGAGCGCAGCGCTGGTCAACGCGGTCGTCGCCAGAAGGCCAGCGGTGAGTGTCTTGATCATCTTCTGCATGTCTTACCCCTTTTCGCCCCGCGGGCGCCCCGGAGCCCAGGTCGATCGCATTAGCGGCGCACGGCCAGAGCTTGTGAAATCAGTGAATACCCAACCGAGCTGTCTTCACAATTGCAAAGGCCGTGATCTGCACCAGCCGGCGAGAAGGCGTCACCGTCCCGCAACATTTCGCCTTATTTGCACATTTCGCGAGCACGGCCGGCTGAGCGGGCGTGCAACCTTTGTCGTGTCCCTGCTTAATCAGGAGGCAAATCGTTCTGCATCTGTTTCGACCCGTTATCCGGTCGAACGCGCGGTAAGCTCCGTATAAGCTTCGACTTAAGCGGAAGAGGTCGTCATGAGCACTTCCCCGACTCGACCAGCAAGCCTGGTGACCGGCGCGAGTCAGCGGATCGGACGCGCCGTCGCGTTGTCCCTCGCGAAGCGTGGCCACGCCGTCGCCGTTCATTATCGCCGGTCGCGCGAGGCTGCCGACCGGGTCGTCGAGGAGATCCGTCGGGACGGGGGCCGTGCCGCCGTCGTGGGCGCGGATCTGGCGAAGCCGGACGAAACCGACCGGCTCGTCGAAGCGGCTGCGATGGCCGTCGGCCCGCTGACCTGCCTCGTCAACAACGCCTCCGAGTTTCTTGAGGACGACGCCGCTTCGATGACTCGCGAGGGCTACGCCCGTCATCTGGAGGTCAATCTCACAGCACCGCTTTTTCTCTCACAGGCTTTCGCGGCGCAGTTGCCGTCAGCCTGCCGCGGCGTGATCGTCAATCTGACGGACCAGCGGGTGTGGCGGCCAACGCCCGAATTCTTCTCCTATTCTCTCTCCAAGGCTGCCCTCTGGGATGCGACCCGCATGCTGGCCCAGGCGTTCGCCCCCCGCATCCGCGTCAACGCCGTTGGCCCGGGCCCGGTCCTGCAGAGCGTCCACCAGACGCCCTCGGAGTTCGAGGCCGAGCGAGCGGGCACATTGCTCGGCCGCGGCGCGTCCCCTGAAGAGATTGCCGCCGCCGTCGGCTTCATCCTTGACGCTCCGGCCATGACGGGACAGATGATCGCCCTCGACGGCGGGCAGCACCTTTCGTGGCGGCCGGCCGCGCCGACCGCAGGCTGAGCGAAGGCGCATCGCGTGGATTCGATCGAAGATTTCGTTTCTCCGGACAACGGCCCCGATCGACCCGGCGAGCGCCGCGTCTTCATCCGCGGTCTCGACCTCATTGGTTCGATCGGGATCTACGAACACGAAAAGCGCTATGAGCAGCGCATCGTCGTGTCGCTCGATCTCGCTGTTCGCGATACCTACGACGGCGTCTCGGAGAACATCGCGGACGTCTACGACTACGATCGCGCCATCGCCGCGGTTAAAGAGACAGTCTCAGCCCGCCACTACAACCTAATAGAAACACTGGCGGAACGCATTGCCGAGGCCTGCCTCGCGGACACGGCCGTGGCGGCCGTGCGGGTGCGGATCGAAAAGCCGGACGTGCTGCCGGCCTGCAAAGGCATCGGCATCGAAATCCTCCGGCGGCGGCCGGTTTAAATCGCAAGCGCCACAATTCTTCCCGTCGCCGCCCCAATTCACGCCCAAATGCTCGGCAAGCTGCAGTTTGAGCCGCCGTCTGGGGGATCCGCGGTAGGGTTGCATTAACCTTTACGAGCGTATTGATCTCGGACGCTTGTCGGCACTGCGTGCAAAACCGAAGGTCTGGTGCCCATGACGTCACGAGTGAGAGCCGCGTTAGCGGCGATGTTGCTCCTCGCTGCCGGGTCCGCCCAGGCGGCCGAGTTGCCCGCTATCAAAACGAGCGCAGGGAACAAGGTGCCGGCGTGCGTCACGCCCGGCCGTCTCGGCGCCTATGTCGAAGCCCGCAATCGCAGTCTCGATTCCCGCTTCGAAAGAATCGCTGTCGAGTACATGCGCCACGGCGAAGAACTCGAGCTGCGCTGGGACTACGCGTTCTTCCAGATGCTCGTGGAGACGGGGAACCTCACGTTCCGGCGCGGCAACGGCCAGCCGGGAGACGTGAAACCTCGCCAGAACAATTTCGCCGGCCTCGGCGCCACCGGTAACGGCGAGCCGGGGGAAAGCTTCCCCGACGTTTCGACCGGCGTGCGCGCCCATCTCCAGCACGTACTTCTCTACTCGGGTGAGACCGTCGTGAACCCGGTCGCCGAACGGACGCGCAAGGTCCAGGAGTGGGGCATCCTGAAATCCTGGCAGCGCGGGATGACGCGCCCCGTCACGTTCCGCGACCTGACGATCCGCTGGTCTCCCGGCGACAAGGGCTATGCGCGCGACATCGATGCGGTGGCCGATCGCTTTACGGAAGAGTTCTGCGACAAGCCCGATCCGAAGCCGGAACTCGTCGCGGAGGCCCGCCGTGGCCGCGCCGGTGAGACGGCTGTGGCGCGCGCCGACGCGAAGCCGCAGGCGGAACCGGCCAAGCAGGCGCCACGCCTCGATACGAGCAACCGCTCGGCCCTCGGCGCACCGCCGCCGGCGAGCGCGCCCGCCGCCACAGCCGCTGTCAGCGAGCCCCCGGCCGCACGTCCTGAGACAAGCCGCACGGCGCCCGTCACCACCGGGTCGACGGCCGTCGCTGCCGCCGGCGCGGCTGCGGTGCCTGGCTTCCGTGTGATCAATCCGGGGGCAGAGCAAGCGCCTCCCACGCAAACTCCGAAGGCAGAGACTGCGCCGACCGCCCGGGTCGAGCAGGCCTCGGCCGCTGGTGGCGCCGCCAAGGGTGCTGCCGCGCTGAAGCCGGCCGAGCCTGGCAAATGCCGCGTTTGGACTGCGAGCTACGGCGGGCAGAAGGCCATCATCATCCGCGCGCCAGCCGGTGCGATGACTCACTTCACGGTGCTCGAGGTCAACGAGGGCTCCGAGAAGAAGGAGGCGGACGCCTACATTGCCGTCTATGCCCGCGGCGGCCAGACCGTCGGTGAGTTCCCCAGCCAGGAGCAGGCGCTCGACAAGGCTTTCGACCTGTGCCCGGAGGGTTGAGGCGAACGGCGGTCGCGAGTATGGCGCTCGGCTTCGCGATTTTCGCGGCAGCCGGCGCCGCTGCGCAGAACCGTCCGCGCGGAGGCCTCGAACATCCGCCGATCCGCATCACGCCGACCAACGGTGTGCCGCTGTGCGCGACGCCTGAGCGCCTGATGGCGTTCCTGCAAACGCGCAACGCGAACCTCGATCCGCGCTTCCGCGATATCGCCCGCTGGTACAAGCACCATGGCGAGGCATGGCGCGTGCGCTGGGACTACGCCTTCTTCCAGATGGCCATCGAGACGAACTTCCTCACCTACCTGCGGCCGAACGGAAAGCGCGGCGACGTCGATCCGCGCCAGAACAACTTTGCCGGCATCGGAACGACGGGAGGTGGCGTTCCCGGTGACAGCTATCCGGACGTCTCGACCGGCGTGCTCGCCCAGATCCAGCATCTCGTCGTCTATTCGGGCGAACGGATTGCCGAGCCTGTCGCGCCGCGCACCCGCCTCAAGCAGGACCACATCCTGCTTGCCTCGGAGCCGGTTGTGACGACGCGCGCCATGACCTTCCAGGACCTGTCTGGGCGCTGGGCCGTCGACAAGGCCTATGGGCGATCCATCAACTGGGTAGCCGAGCGCTTCGCCGCGGAGCATTGCGGGGGGCGCTACGACTCTCCCGCCGTCATGACGGCCGCCGCGCCGGCACCGGCGCGACCCGGGGCGGGGGCTCCGCCATCGCCGCAGCCGGCCGCACGCATCGTCGCGGTGCCTCCGCCCGTTGCCGCCCGTGCGACGGCCGCAGCGCCGCCGCCGCGACCGATGGACTGCCGCGTCCAACTCGCGAGCTACGGCGGCACGCGCACCGTCCTCATTCGCCGCGACGGCCAGACCGGGATGGAATTGACGGCCCTCACCGTAATCGACGGCTTTGAGCAGTCGATGGTGCAGAGCTTTGTCGACAACCACGCGCGCGGCGGTGTGCCCGTCGCCTCGTTCGCAAACCGGGCAGAGGCTCTCTCGCGCGCTTACGAGATCTGTCCCAACGCGCCGCGCTAAGTCTCAGAGGCTGCGCAGCGTGCTGTCGACCCGGGCGAGAAAGCCACGCCGCGCATCGTCGCCGACCTCGTCCATGCGATGAAGCGCGAGCCACACCGTCCGGCAGCGGCGATGGCAAAGCGCGCGGATCCCGCGAAGTAGGACTCGGCGCCCCGGCTGACCGACCAGCAGCCACCACCAGCGCGGACTGCCGAGCGTCGTCACCGCGGCGATCACGCGAATGTTCTGCAGCAGCCCCATGATCGGCTTGTTGTCGACCGGCATGGTGAAGGTGGCATGCGGGACGAAGACGCGGTCGAGCCAGCCCTTCAGCATCGCAGGCTGTCCGTACCACCAGGTCGGGTAGACGAACACGAGCGCCTCGGCCGCTTTCAGTCGGTCGAGATGCGCCGCGATCGGTTCGGGCTCAACGTTGGCGCCCGCCGTATGGTAGGTCCGCCGCTCGTCACGACCCATCACTGGATCGAAGTCTTCCGCATAGAGATCGAGCACGTCGACGACGTGTCCGGCTGCCGAGAGAGCGGAAACGGCGGTCGCCTTCACTGCCGCGGTGAAGCTCTCTGGGTCGGGATGGCAGTAGACGAGGAGAACGCGCACGGCGTCCTCATTGGCGAGCGGCAAGGGCGGGGAAGAGATACGTCTTGCCCGAGCGATAGTCGTAGTTGGGATCTTCCCAGGCGATCATCTTGCCGGGATTGAGGAGCCCCTGCGGATCGGCCTCGCGCTTGAAGGCGAGCTGCACCTCGTCGGTCTGCTTCATGCCGCCTTCTTCGAGCGTGTAGCGATGCGGATTGAAGATCGGCGCGCCCATGTCCTCGTGGATGCGCATGATCTCTTCGAGCCGCTCCTCGCTGGTGAAGCGCACGAGCGGCAGCCCGAAGCAGGTGACTTTGCCGTCGAAGCGGACGAATTCGAGATGCGCCGGAACCTCGTCGCCGAACTTGGAATGGATGCGGTCGACGAGATCGACCTGGTTCGGAAACGGATAGAGGACCTGCAGATAGGTGACGGTCGGATCGAGCCTCAGCGCCCGCAGCGTCGTGTGGTTCCAGGAGAGCTCGAACACCGGCGGCAGACCTTTGCGGTCACTTTCCGAAAGCACATCCCAACGCATCAGCACTTCGGCCCGCTTCCAGCGGGCGGTGAAAGCCATCATGGCGTCGAGCGCCTGCTCCGCCACCATCACCAGGACGACGTGCTTCGATTTCGGCAGGAAGCGCTGATGGCGGACGAATACCTCGTGCGGAACCGGAGCCGCCACGACTGCCACGTTTTTGAGGAGAAGCCCGTCCTGCTCACCGAGAGTGTTGGCGTACTCCGTCGCTTCGCGCAGCGTATCGAAGCCGACGATCACGTCGAGCCACGTGTAGGCCGGCGCGAGCGGGACCTCGACCTCTAGGATGATGCCGTTGGTGCCATAAGCGTGCGACACCTTCTGCAGATCCTGGCCCTTCAGTTCGAGGATGCGCGGCGTCGCCTCCATGGTCGCGACCTTGAGGCGGATGATATTGCCGAAGTCGCGTAAACCGCCCCAGCGGATCGATCCGATGCCGCCCGACCCGCCAGCGATGAAACCGCCGAGCGTGGCGGTCCGGTAGGTCGACGGGTGGAGCCGCAATTCCTGGCCGGAGTGCGCCTTGGTCGCCGTATCGATCGCTTCGAGAATTGCTCCTGGCCCCGTCACGACACGACCCGGATGGATCTCCTTCACCGCGCCGAGCCCGGAGAGATCGAGCACCACGCCGCCCGACAGCGGCATTGCCTGCCCGTAGTTGCCGGTGCCGGTGCCGCGCGGCGTGACGGGGATCGCGAGGGCGTGGCAGGCGGCCAGCACCGTCAGCACGTCCTCTTCGCTCTGTGGATAGACCACGAGGTCGGCCGTCACAGCGTCGAGCTGGCGTTTCAGCACCGGCGAATACCAGTAGAAGTCGCGGCTCCGCATCCGCACGAGGGTGGGATCGGCCTCGGTTCGAATGGTGCCGAGGCGCTGCTTCAGACCGTCGATGTCGTATCGGCTCATCTTCGCTTCCCAGGTCAGGCGTAGAGGTCGTCGAGCTCGCGGTAGTCCGGCGGCGTGGTGTCGATGGCGCGGCCGCGCACCAGCACGATGCGGTCGGACTGCGGCCGCGACAGCAGTTCATTGAGGGTACGCGCGCCCGTCAGCACCAGATCCGCGGGCCGTCCGGGTGCGATCGTGCCGACGGCATCCGCGACGCCCATCACGGCGGCGGGCGCGGGGCCGAGGAGGGCCGTCCAGTCGCGCGCACTGTGGTCGAGCTGCAGGATGCGGGTTGCTTCGCGGAACACCTCCAGCATGTCGAGATCGCCGTAGGCGTAGAAGGGGTCGCGCGTGTTATCGCTGGCGACGAGCGCCGGGATGCCGGCCTCTGCCAGCTCGTGCAGCGGGGCGACGCCGCGCCAGCGCGGCGTGCGACCTGGCTTCCGGTCCTGCAGATACAAGTTGCACATCGGGAGCGAGACGACCCCGATGCCAGCCTCTCCAACCTTCTCGATGATACGGCGGCGATCGTCGTCTGTGGCGAGCGCTAGCGAGCAGCAGTGGCCAGCGACGATGCGGCCCTTGAACCGCCGGGCGATGGCGACCTCGGCAATCCGTTCCAGGGTGCGGGCGTCGGGACTGTCGCTCTCGTCGACGTGGAAGTCGAGGTCGAGCCCGTGGGACGTCGCCGCATCGAAGATGCGGGCCAGCGCGAGATCGAGTTTGGCGTCAGGCGCGCGCCCCTGGAACGTGACGCCACCGAGGATGCCGCCGGCCTTCACGATGTGCGCGACGAGCGCCGCGAACTGATCGGGATCGTCGGCGGCCATGTCGCTCGCAAAGATCGAGACGGCTTGCAGCGTGATACGCGATGCCCACTCGGCCCGCATTTCGGCGAACAGCGGCCACGAGATGGCGGCCTGCTTCCCGAGGCTGTCGAGGTGGGTACGGATGGCGCCTGTGCCGTGCGCGAACGCACTCCTGAGCGCGAAATCCATCCGACGCCGGACGTCTTTCGCCGACCAGCGGGCTTCGCGATCGGCCATCGTCGTCGAGAGCGCCCCCCAGAAGGTGCCGTCGGGATTGGGGCTGCGATCCCAGATGAAGCCTTTGTCGAGGTGAGTATGGACGTCGACGAAGCGCGGCAGGACGAGGCCGTTGGCAAGGTCGTGGCTTTCGCCCGAACCGTCGATCCGGCTGCCCGGTGCTGCGATCGCGTCGATGCGCCCGCCGCTCACCAAGATCTCGCAGTCGACGAGCCCGTCCGCACGAGTCGTCCGGGGGCCACCACCAAGCAGCGCCGACGGAACGCGGGCGCGTGTCAGGCGAAAGCTGTCGGCTGTCGGAGCAGGCGGGCGAAATGGTTTCATCGTCGTCTCGCGGCTGACCAGACCTTTGCGAAGCGTCATCAGCCGCCGCGCGACACCTTGACGAGCGCATCGAGCGTGCGCGCCGCCCGACCGTCGTCGAGCGCTGCGGCGGCAAGCGCCACACCTTCGGTGAGACCCGAGGTTCGGCCGGCGACCATCAAGGCTGCCGCCGTATTGATCAGAACGGCATCGCGGAAGGCGGTAATCGCCGCCGACTTGTCGCCCGAGAGGAGAGCCCGCACCTTGGCCGTGTTCTCTTCCGGTGACCCGCCGAGGATCTGGCCGAACGGATGCTCGGGAAGACCCGCGTCCGCCGGTTTGATGGTGAACTGCGTCACCCGCCCGTCCTTCAACTCCGCCACGTAGGTCGGCCCCGCGATCGAGATCTCGTCGGTGCCGTCCATGCCGTGAACGAGCCACGCCGCCTCGGAGCCGAGGGCACGCAGCGTCTCCGCCATCGGGCGTGTCAGGTGCGGGGTGAAAACGCCTGTCAGCTGACGCTTCACGCCGGCCGGATTGGTCAGCGGTCCGAGAATATTGAAGATCGTCCGCACACCAAGCTCGACGCGAGCCGGCATGACGTGGCGCATAGCGGCGTGATGATTGGGTGCGTTCATGTAGCCCATGCCGGCTTCGCGCAGGCAGCGCTCGATCACCTCGACGGGCGCGTTGATGTCGACGCCGAGCAGCGCCAGCGTATCGGCGGCACCCGACTTCGACGACTGCGCGCGGTTGCCGTGCTTGGCGACCGGCACACCGAGACTGGCCGTGACGATCGATGCCGTCGTCGAGATGTTGAGCGTGCCTTTGCCGTCGCCGCCCGTGCCGACGATGTCGATGGCGCCGGCGGGAGCGACGACCTTCTTCGACTTCGCCCGCATGATCGACGCGGCGCCGGTGATCTCCTCGATGGACTCCCCGCGCAGACGCAGGATCATCAGGAAACCGCCGATCTGCGCCGGCGTCGCTTTGCCCGACATAATGACGTCGAACGCTTCTTCGGCCTCGGCCTGCGGCAGCGCGGAGTCGAGCGCACGGCTGATGTAAGGCTTCAGGGCTTGCGGATCGGCTTCGGTGGCGGGGGGAGTGGCGGTCGTCATCGAGGGGTCCTTGGGCGGCGGCGCGGCGGCAGGGGGCGAGGGGGGCGTCGACGGAGCGGGCGCAGGCGGCGGAGCGCCACCGAACAGGCCCGTCAGCCAGCGGAGCGGCCCCGGCATCTCAGGCCGCTTTCGACTTGGCGTTGCGCGGGCGCGGTCCGAGACCGGCGAGACGCAGGAAATTGGCGAGCATGTCGTGCCCGCCCTCGGAGGCGATGCTTTCGGGATGGAACTGCACGCCGTGCACGGGATGCGTTTTGTGCTGGAGGCCCATGATCAGCCCGTCCGACGTCTCGGCGGTGACTTCGAGACAGTCAGGGAGCGACGCCCGCTCGACGACCAGCGAATGGTAGCGGGTAACAGTTACGCGCTCCGGCAGGCCGGCGAACAGCCCGACGTCGCGATGGCGGATCGTCGACAGCTTGCCGTGCATGGGGAGCGGCGCCCGCAGAACCGTGCCGCCGTAGGCCTGACCGATCGCCTGATGACCCAGGCAGACGCCGAGCAGCGGAATGGTCGCCCCGGCAGCCTTGATGAGGTCGAGGCAGATCCCCGCTTCGTTCGGCGTGCAGGGTCCTGGCGACAACACGATCGCCTTCGGCTTCAGCCGCAAAACGTCGTCGACCGAAATGCGGTCATTGCGGAACACCTCGGACGTCGCGCCGAGCTCGCCGAGATAGTGGACGAGATTGTAGGTGAAGCTGTCGTAGTTATCGATCAGAACGAGCATCGGGGTTCGTCTCCTCCGGGCAAGCCCGATGGAACCGCGCGCAACCGCGTCGCCTCACGATCGATCTCAGCCGTCCCGGAGACGGATAGCGGCTCGGCGGGGCGAGTCAATGGCGCCTCAGCCACCGGAGGGCAAGGCCTCCGCCCTGCCGGCTCAGTAGGCCTGGAGCGGCAGCGCGCCGCCGGGCCCGAGCAGGAGCCCCCAGATCTCTCCGGCGCCCACTTTGATGGTCTCCGTCTGCGTGGGGCCCTTGCCGACCCGGATGCTGACGGTATGGGTGCCGGGCGTCAGTTCGAGCGATGGTCCATCCGGCGCGCGCTGACCGACGCCCGCGGGCACCGTTATCGCGCGCCCGGCCACCGTGACGGTGCTGTCGGCGTCGACCATGCTGCCGAGCAGAAGGCGGGCCCTTCCGGGTTTCGGGAGCAGGCCAGAGGCCTCGGCACCGGCTTTGTTGCGGACGAACAAGGTGGAGAGCGTCTCGTTGCCCTTTCGCGCTAGCGTCAACCGAGCCGGCCCGTCCGGAGCCTCGAAACTGAGGTCGGCAGCGCTGTCTGTCACGCGGGCAGTTCCCGTCTCCTTCCAGCCGCGCTTGGTCAGCTCTGCCCGATAGAAGGCGACGACGGTTGCGACACGCGCCTTCACCGTCGCCCGGGCCTCCTGAAGGAAGAGCGACTTGGTCCGACCGCTCCCCGTGTTCGGCGACGGGATCGGCAGTCCGCCGATTTCGGTCACTTCGAGAGCCGGCTCGCTCGACGGCTCGCTCGCGGTGGTGGCCCTCGGCGCCACGGACTCGAGGCCCGAGCCGCGCGCGGTCACCTTCGTCTTGGGACCCATCTGCATGACGGTGAGCGTGACGCTCTTCCCCGCACGCCGGAAATCGAGCACCGTCATGGTCGGGCCGTCGATCACCGATGGCGCCGTCGTCCAGCCGGCCGACTTCATCAGGGCGCGGTAGAAGCTCGCAACGGCCGTCACCGGGGCGCCGACCTGGAAGTCGAGCGTGCCGTCGGCGGCATCGTAGTCGATCCCTTCAGCGGCCTGCGGCAGCGGAATGGGTAGTCCGGAGTCCGGCTTCGCAGTGAGGGCCGTCTGGGCGGCTTTGGGCTCGGGTTCCCGCTTGGCCGGTGGTTCGAGGGCCTGCTTCAGCGCCTGGTCGATCAGATTATCGATGCCGCTCGGGTGGCCACCCGTGGGTGGACTGGCAGGCGGCGGAGTGGGGGCAGGCGCGGGTGCGGCGACCTCTGGCTTCTTGGTGCCCGGCAGCAGCTGAGGCGAAACGGGCTCGATCTTGACGAGCGTCTGGCCACCATCCACCCGACGCAGGAACAGCAGCAACGGACGGTCACGCTCGCGGACGAAGAACGCGCGTTCCGTCACCCCGTCGCCGGCGATTTCGGCGCTGCCGTCCGGGGGCACGTGCCGCCTCCAACCGAGCTTGCCGAGTTCGGCGGCGTAGAGGGCGTGCACCTCGGCGAACGCCGCAGCGGTGAGCGCCTCGAGTTGCGGCCGGTAGGGATCAAACTTGATGTCGCGGCCGTCGGCCGGAAACGGCAGATCGTGGCGCAGTGGATTTGCCGTGTAGCTGACCGTCGTCGCGCCGCCCTGGCCCGGCGCACTGGCGACGCGCAGCGTGAGGCCTTGGCCCCCCTTCTTGAGCGTGTGCGTCTCGGCGCCCGCTTCGGCGACAGGCTGAGCGTTGAGAGGTGCATACCGTTGCCAGCCGTCGCGGGCGAGCCGATCGAGTATATGTCGTGCCGCCGTCGGCACGTCGACCGCGACGGTCAATATGGTCGTCGCATCGCCCTCGTAGACGACCTTGCTGCCTTCTGGTCGGGCAAGACGGCTCGTATCGAGTGTTTGGGCGGCCGCAGAAGCGGCGGCCGCCACGAGGAGGGCGACGGTGAGAAAATGGCGAACGATCACGAGGCGGACACTCCGGGCACGCAATGGCCTGTTGTGTGTCCGGTCCGCTGGGTCGTCAAGCCCGTCGGACGTTCAAGATATCTTCGGTAACGTGTTGGCCCAGGACGGTCGGGCGGCGAGCCGATCGTACCAGGCGACGACGTTCGGCAGATTGTTGAGTGGCATTCCCGCCGGCTTCGCGTAGACGAGCGTGGCGGCGACCTCGAAGTCGGCGAGAGAGAGCTGTCCGCGCACCAACCAGGGTGTTTTGGCCAGATGCGCATCGAGGATTGATCCCTCAGCTTCGAAGGTTGCGGTCGCCTTTGCGACGGCGCTTTCGTCCGCTGGCCCCATGTTGAACATGGCCCGCAGCATCCGCTCGAAGGTCAGGGTCTGGCCGGCCGGTGCCCAATGAGCCAGTGACCAGGCCTGCCACTGCATCACGAGCGCGCGGCCTGCTGCATCGGACGGCCAAAGCGGCGTCTCCTTCTGCGCCGCCATGTACTGAAGGATCGCGTTGGACTCGGCGAGCACGAGATCGCCGTCGACGAGATAGGGCGTCCGTCCGAACGGGTTCCTCGACCGGAACTCGGGCGTGCGCGCAAGGCCCTTCGAGATGTCGACCACCTCGAGATCGTAAGGCAGGCCGATCTCGGCTGCGAACGCCATGATCTTCGACGTGTTGGGAGAGGGCGGGAAGCCGACGAGTTTCATAAAATGACTCCTGGATGAGAGTGCTGGGGATCAGACGGGATCGAGTAGGCCGACGAGGCGATCGAGCGTCTCTGTCCAGCCGGCCTGATGGCGGTCGCGCGTGGTAGCATCGGCGAAGTTCTCATGCGTCAGCGTCAAAACGCTGCCGGCGCCATCCGCGGCGATGTCGACCGTCACGAGGCTCTCGCGCTCGGGAGTCGTGTACCAGGCCCAGGAGAACACGAGCCGGTGCGGCGGCTCGACCATCCGATAGCGTCCGATCACGCAGTGAAGCTCGCCACTTTTGATCTCGCGCATTCCGATGCGGTAGGCGCCTCCCGGCCGCACGTCGATCTCGACGGTTTCGAGCGTGCAGTTGGCCGGGCAGAACCAGCGGCTCAGGTGCGCCGCTTCGGACCACGCCGCGAAGACGCGCTCCGGCGGCGCTTTGATCCGGCGCTTGAGGGTGAGCGAGGGGCGGACGGACTTTGCGGCGTGGGCGTCCATTGCGGATCCTCCAGGTATGAGACGAGGGCATCGAGACGGTCGGTCCAGAACCGCTCGTAGGTCTGGAGCCAGTCCATCGCCGCCTTCATCGGGTCGGCGAGGAGCCGGCAGTGAACGGAGCGGCCGCGCTTTTCCCGCGCGACGAGCCCCGCATCTTCGAGTACGGCGACGTGTTTCAATAGAGCCGGAAGCGACATCGCGAACGGCGCCGCGATCTCGCTCGCCGTTGCCTCCTCGCTTTCCGAAAGACGCGCGAGGATTGCGCGCCGTGTCGGGTCGGCGAGAGCGTGGAACGTCCGGTCTAGGTCAGGCGTCTTATAGTGAACCATAAAGTTTAGTATTGCGCCACGCGCCATCGCCGTCAAGCGCGATCTCCGAGCCCGACTAAGCGAGGTCTTTCGGAACTGTGAAAGTCCTGAGTGTGCCGGTCGCCGGACGAAGTGAGGTCCAGCTGTCCGTATCGTGAAAGTCGATCACGGCGAGGGCGCCGGTCGGGAACTTGCGCGCGAGCCGCGCGACCGCCGGCTTCGATCCACCGCGCACCAGTTCGAGGGCGAGCGCGTGAAAGCCCGGATTGTGCCCGACCAGCATGACATGCCGTGGCTCGGACCCGAGTTCCGAAAGACGCGCGATCATAGCGGCTGGTGTCGCGAGATAGAGGCGGTCGTCGTAGACGATATCGGCCGGCTTGGTCTTCAGCTCCAGGAGCACCAGCGCAAGCGTCTGGCGGGTGCGCAAGGCGGTCGAGCAGAGAACGAGATCGGGCGTCAGCTTTTCTTGGACCATGTAGCGCCCGATGAGAGGCGCTGCCTTTTCGCCGCGCGGTGCGAGAGGCCGCTCGTGATCTTCGAGCGCGGCATCGTCCCAGGAGGATTTGGCATGACGGAGCAGTGACAGTGTCAGCATCCGCGGCGCCTCAGCTCCATGGGCCCTTGTTGCCGCTGGGCTGTGTGCGCCGGGTCCGCGTCGCGAACCGGACGGCTTCCTCGGCTGCACGGACGAGCGCCTTGGCTTTGTTGATGCACTCCTGCTGCTCGTTCTCCGGAATCGAGTCGTAGACGACGCCTGCTCCAGCCTGCACGTACATGGTCCCGTCTTTGACCAACGCGGTCCGCAGTACGATGCAGGTGTCCATGTTGCCATCGGCCGAGAAGTATCCGACGCAGCCCGCGTATGGCCCCCGCTTTTCCGCTTCGAGTTCGTCGATGATTTCCATGGCGCGAACCTTCGGCGCGCCCGACACGGTGCCGGCCGGGAAGCCGGCCATCAGCGCGTCGATCGCGTCGCGGTCGGAGCGCAAGCGCCCGATCACGTTCGAGACGATGTGCATGACGTGACTGTAGCGCTCGACGATGAAGCGGTCCGTGACTTCGACGGAGCCGATCTCTGCGACGCGCCCGACGTCGTTGCGGCCGAGGTCGAGCAGCATGAGGTGCTCGGCCCGCTCCTTCGGATCTGCCAGCAGAGCATCGGCGAGCGCCTGGTCTTCTGCCTGCGTCGCGCCGCGCCGCGCGGTGCCTGCGATCGGCCGGATCGTCACTTCCCCGTTCCTCACGCGGACGAGAATTTCCGGGCTCGAACCGACGAGGGCATAGCCGCCGAAATCGAGATGGAAGAGGAAGGGTGACGGGTTCGTGCGCCGCAGCGCTCGGTAGAGCGAGAAGGCGGGCAGCGTGAAGGGCGTCGCGAAGCGCTGCGACAGGACGACCTGGAAGATGTCCCCGGCGCGGATGTAGTCCTTGGCCTTAGCGACCATCGCGAGGTAATCGGCAGGCGACGTATTCGACTGAGGGTCGGCGAGCGGCGCGAGGTCTGGAACCGCGGCGGCGGTATCGGGCAGCCGGCCTCCGAGCCGACGGATCGCGCGCGCCAGGCGATCCTGCGCACCCTTGTAGGCATCCGCCGCCGAGATGCCCGCCGAGGGACGAACGGGCGTGACCAGCGTCATCTCGTCCTTCACCGCGTCGAAGACGACGATGAGCGTCGGGCGCATGAGGACGGCATCGGGAATGCCGAGGCGATCGGCCGGAACGTTCGGCAAGCGCTCGATCAGCCGAACCGTATCGTAGCCCATATAGCCGAACACGCCTGCCGCCATCGGCGGCAACTCGGGTCCGATCTCGATGCGCGACTGGGCGATCAGCGCTCGGAGGCTGTCAAGGGTTGGCCGCGTTTCCGGCGTGGTGCGCGGGGCGGGCCCGAGCGGATCGTCCGTCACCTCGGCAGTGTCACCGGTGGCGCGCCATACGAGGTCTGGCTCGATGCCGATGATCGAATAGCGCCCACGGACCGAGCCGCCCTCGACCGACTCGAGCAGGAAGCTGAGCGGGCGGCCCTCGGCAAGCTTGAGATAGGCCGACACCGGCGTTTCTAGATCCGAGACGAGCTTCGTCCACACGACCTGTGGTGCGCCCGACGCATGGCGCGTCTCGAACGTATCGAAGTCAGGAGCCGTCTCGAACGCCGCCGCGAGCGGATCGGCGGGCGCGGGCGCAGCGGTCATGGCGTCGTCTCCGGCCCTGTTATTGTGTGTCGGAGGCGCCGGTGGCGGCGCGCACCCCCGCCGGATTGATGTTGACGCCGAAGCGATCCTGCAAGGCACCCACGTAGGACACGACGATATCGTTCTGCATCTGACGCGCGAGATCGGCCGACAGCCGCTCGGCCTCTTCCTTGCTGGGCGCCGTCGGCACCGTTACCCCATCGACCCGCAGGACCGTCCGTGTTCCGCCTTCTTTGGCTTCGGCCGTCGCCGCCTTGCCCTGCGGCGTGATGAAAGCCTGCGCGATGGCCGACTCCGAGAGACTGGGCTGAGCGCCGAACCGTTTGAAGTCCTTGGTGACGGCAACCGTCCCGCCCGCTTCCTTGGCGAGCGCTTCGAGCGGCTCGCCGGCGCTCGCGCGATCGGCGAGTTTGCTCGCGAGTTCGCTGACGAGGCGGCGTCGCTCTTCCTCGGTCCACAGCGTCTTCACGTCGGCTGCCACGTCTTCGTAGGGCTTCTGCCGTTCGGGGGTGATGGCCAGCACGCGGAACCAGGCGTAACCGGCATCGCCGACCTCGACGGCATCGGGATCGCTACCGATCACGGCTTCGAACGCGGCATTGAGGATCGGGCGCGCATCGACGTCTTCGAGAGCGGGCTTGCCCTCGGCCGTGAGGCCGGTGCGATCGACCGTGATCTCGACGAACGGCTGTTTCAGTTCGGCAGCGATCTCGGGCAGCGGTTTTCCGCCGGCACGCAGATCGTCGATCCGGTCGTGCTTCTTCTGGATTTCGTCCGCGGCCCGATCGAGCGCGAGGCGGTCGCGGATCTCGGTGCGGACCTCTTCATACGGCTTCTGACGTCCGGCCTCGATCTCGGTGACGCGGAGGAGCACCGTCGCGAAGCGGCCCTCGACGACATCCGACACCTTGTCCTTTTCGAGCGCAAAGGCCGCGTCCGCGATCTTGGGGTCGATCACCTGGCTCCGCTGGAGCGTGCCGAGATCGACGTCAGATTCCTTGGCGCCGGCCGCCGCAGCGGCGTCGGAGAACGACTGGCCGCCACGGATCTTCGCGAGCGCCGCTTCTGCCGCGGCCTTGTCAGGGAAGGCGATCTGCTGGATGCGACGGCGCTCCGGCACCTGATAGAGGCCCTTGCCCTGCTCGAACGCGGAACGGATGTCCGCTTCCGGTACCTCAAGCGTCTTCGCCAGCCGATCGACCGTCAGCAGCAGCAGGCCGAGCTTGCGGGACTCGGGGACGACGAAGCGCGTCTTGTTCGCCTCGTAAGTCTCCTTGAGCTTCGCGTCGTCCGGCGTACCGACGGTCACCTTGGCCGGGTCGACGTTGAAGCTGCTGACGGTGCGCGTTTCATCGCGATACCTATACAAAACCTCGACCAGCGGCTGCGGTGGCGTCGCCGCCATACCGAGCGTCTCGGTGATTTGCTCACGCAACTCGTCGCGACGGCGGGCTGCGATATAGCTCCGCTCGCTATAGCCGGCTTCGCGCAGGATCGAATCGAGCGTCGCCTTGCTGAACCGGCCATCCGGCCCCCGGAACGCCGGATCGTTGCGGATCAGGCCGGTCACGACGTCGTCCGAGAGGCCGAGGCCGAGCTTGCTGGCATGCTGCTCGATCACCGAGGCGCCGATCAGCTGGCCGAGCACCTGATTGTCGAGGCCGAACTGGCGGGCCTGCTCGGCCGTTATGCGGGCACCGAACCGGCGGCGAATTTCTTCCAGTTGCGCCTGATAAGCGCGCTGGAACTCGGCCGTCGAGATGGTGGCGCCGCCGACGGTAGCGACGGTGTCCTGTCCCCGACCGCGGAAAACGTCGGCGATACCCCAGACGCCGAAGCTGAGGATCAGCAGGAACAGGAGGCCCTTGGCGAACCAGCTACCGGCGCCGCGTCGGAGGGCATCAAGCATGAGGATCTCGTCGTCTTCGGATGGGGACAGCAGCGATCCGCTTTGCCGGATGCCGCGCGGGCCTGATATGAACCCCACCGGTTTCTGGAATGCAAGGCCGGCCGGGGCGCCCTTAAATGCCTGACGAGACGGCAATCAACAAGTCGGAGGCACCGGACGTGCAGCAGCCGATCAGGCCCCTGGTGGCGGGCAATTGGAAGATGAACGGTCTCGCCGCGGCGCTCGGGGAGGCGGGGAAGGTCCGCGATGCCATCGCCGCCCGCCCGCCAGGCTGCGACGTCATGATCTGCCCACCCGCGACTTTGACCGCCAGCCTGGCGGCCGAAGTCCGGGGCAGCAGCCTCGCCGTCGGCGGCCAGGATTGCCACGCCGCGGCGTCGGGAGCCCATACTGGCGATGTCTCGGCGGAGATGTTGAAGGACGCCGGTGCGACGGCCGTCATCCTCGGCCACTCGGAACGGCGCGCCGATCACGGCGAGACGTCGCCCGAGGTGCGCCGCAAGGTCGCCGGGGCCCATCGCGCTGGCCTGACGGCGATCGTCTGCGTCGGGGAGACGGCGGGCGAGCGGGCGGTCGGCTTGACGCTGCCGGTGGTGGCCCGCCAGCTCCAGGCCTCCTTGCCCGATGCTGTGTCCGCCGCCTCGACCGTCATTGCCTACGAGCCCGTCTGGGCGATCGGCACGGGGCTCACCCCGACGCCCGCCGACGTCGCGGAGGTCCACGCCGCCATCCGCGCCCATCTGGTCGCCCGCTATCCGGGCGAGGGCGCGATGATCCGCATCCTCTACGGCGGGTCTGTGAAGCCGCAGAACGCGCGCGAGCTCATGGCGGTCGCCGAGGTCAACGGGGCGTTGGTCGGCGGGGCGAGCCTCAAGGCGGACGATTTTCTCGGCATCATCGCGGCCTATAAGAATTGACGAGGCAGGCATCGTGAAAGCGCACCGGATTCTCGCCGCGCTGCTGACCGCTGCGATGATCGCCGGGCCGGTCGCCCCGGTCGTGGCGACCAAGCTCGAAAAGGAAGACTGCGATCGGCTGAAGGCCGAGCAGGCGCAACTCGGACCGAAGAAGCTCCGCGATGCGATGGAGAAGGGGCCCGAGTGGGCCCGCAGCCAGCTGACGCCGGCCGAGTTCGAGGCGATGCGCCGCTTCATCGATCTCGAAGAACAGATGCTGTTCCGCTGTCCGCAGCCGAAGCCGCTGCCCGCCGCCGCGACGACGGCCAAGGCGGGGACCGACGACGACGGGGACGACGACAAGGCGCCTGCCAAGAAGCCGGCGCGCAAACAGCCGACCGGCGAGGGCGCAAAAGGAACGGCCGTCGAAAAGGCACCGGCTGCACAGCGCCCCGCTGCCGCAGCGGCCACTGCGCCGCCGACCCAGCCGAAGCCGAAGCCCGCGGCCGCGCAGCCCGCCCCGAAGTCCAAGGTGAACGACGCCTTCGTCCCGCCCGCGAAGCCGGCCGAGTAGTCGAGGCGCGATCGAGCGTAGCGGTAACTGATCCGTCGCTTTCCGGCTGCTATATCACCTCCCGAAAGCAGCAAGGGAGGCACGTGAAGCCATGGGTTCAGTTCCGAGCGTGTTCGGTCGCGGGTCGGGCGGGGGGCGCGGCGGCAGCGACGAGATCGATTTCGCGATCCGCGGTCAGGAGATGCAATTCGTCGAGATCGAGCTCGATCCCGGCGAGAGCGCGATCGCGGAAGCCGGTGCCATGATGTTCAAGGACCCGATCGTCCATATGGACACCGTGTTCGGGGACGGTTCGAAGCAACAGTCGGGCTTCTTCGGGCGCCTCGCGTCGGCCGGCAAGCGCCTGCTCACGGGCGAAAGCCTGTTCATGACCGTCTTCACGCATCAGGGACAAGGCAAGGCCCGCGTTGCGTTCGCCGCGCCTTATCCGGGATCGATCCTGCCGTTCAAGCTGTCGGAAATCGGCGGCACACTGATCGCCCAGAAGGACGCCTTCCTCTGCGCCGCCAAGGGTGTGTCGGTCGGCATCCACTTCCAGCAGAAGATCATGACCGGCCTTTTCGGCGGCGAAGGCTTTATCATGCAGCGCCTCGAAGGCGACGGCTACGCCTTCGTCCACGTTGGCGGCTGCGTGATCGAGCGGCAGTTGGCGCCGGGCGAAGAACTCCATGTCGACACGGGCTGCGTCGCGGCCATGACGCCGTCGGTCGATTTCGACATCGTGCGGGCCGGCTCGGTGAAGTCGATGATCTTCGGCGGCGAGGGCGTGTTCTTCGCACACTTGCGCGGGCCGGGAACCGTCTGGCTGCAGAGCCTTCCGTTCTCGCGGCTCGCCGGCCGCATCCTCGCCAATGCCGGCCCTGCAGGCGGCACCGGGGAAGGGTCCGTGCTCGGTCCGATCGGCGGCATCTTCGACGGCGACAACCGCTGATAATGAAAAGGCCGCTCGCGGGTGCGAGCGGCCTCCTGTCCATCAGGGCGCGCGATCGTCAGCGGACGACGCGGGCTTCCTTCTTCTTTTCGACGACGAGCTTCGTGACTGTTACCGGCTTCGTCACGACGACCGGCCGCTTCTCGACGACCTTCTTCTTCTCGACGACCAGACGCTGGACGGTTACCGGCTTCTTCTCGACGACGAGGCGGTCGACCTTCACCTTCTTCGTCTCGCGCGCGAGCGTCATTCGGGCGCGCTCGCCATGGCGGGTCTTTTCCTTGACCGGCTTGCGGACGAGCACGGTGCGCTCGACCATCGTCGGCTTACGGACGAGCACCGACCGCTCGACCGTGACCGGCTTGCGCACGAGGACCCGGCGCTCGACGGTCACGTCCTTAATGACAACGGTCCGCCGCTGTACGGTGACGGGCTTGCGGACGAGGACCGGCCGCTCGACCATCACGGTCTTCGCGGGCTTTGCATCCTTCTCGCGCTTGGTGCCGCCGGCAATCGCCGCGCTGGAAGTGCCGGCGATCGCCAGGGCGGCGACGACGGCGAGGAGGGAACGCATGGAACGCATCAATTCCTCTTCGTGTGGACTCAACAGAACATTCGTTTCACTCGGTCGTGCTTCGGAGCCAGTCGTCCGACTTCACAAAGCGTCTCAACCGCGCGGCGTAGCCCTGCATCACGAAGAAAGTTTTTGCAATAGCGAAGCGATGCGTCCCTCGTCGGACCGGCCTGGTGCGGCCGGTCCAAGAGGCAAGCGAAGATCGGCTATCAACTTGAAGTTGTTACTTCGCGCGCTCGGTGCCCGCTGCATCGCGGCGACGAGTCGTCACGGTTCGCTCCGTGCCGATGACAGCGGCACCGGCCGTCGCGCGGCGGTCACGGCGATCATAGAGACCGGTGCGACGGTCATCCTTCAATCCGCGCTCCGGCGCGACGGTGACGGAGCCAGCAACTGCGGCCCGATCGCGGCGACGATCCCAGCCGAACCACTCGTGCCGACGCTCGGGTGCGACCCTCACATCGCCGGCGACAGCCGTGCGTTCGCGACGATCGAAGAGGCCAACGCGGCGGCCGTCCTTCAGCCCACGCTCCGGTGCGACAGTGACGGCACCCGCGACCGCGGCCCGTTCCCGGCGACGATCCCATCCGAACCAGTCACGGCGCCGCTCGGGTGCGACCCTGACATCACCCGCGACCGCTGTCCGTTCGCGGCGGTCGCGCCGGTCGTCACGCGTTCCGACAACGGCGACCGAACCGGCAGCCCGCGCCTCGCGGTCGCGACCGCCGCCCGCATCGGCCGTGGTCGGAAGTGAAACGGCGGCAGCCGCCAGCAAGGCCAGAACGGCGGAAGTTCTTGAGAAGGCAGGAGCCATCACGCATTACTCCGATCAAAGACTGTCACGAGGCCGCGGATGAGTTCCGCCGCAGCCAGCCGCGACGTCAACGCAGAGCGAGCGATCGGGTGCCGGTACGGCCGAAAAAATTACGACCGGATCGAAGGTGCGTGCGACAAGTCCTGGCGGCGAGCGGATTTATCTCGCTCAACGCCAGCGGAACTTGAGGGCCGACAGAATGTCCGAGTAATCGTCCGTCCAGGCGCGCACGTTGCCGGGATCGAAGTCGTTGCGATGGGTGGCCTTGTCGCGCATCGCATCGACGGCAGCCTGCGATTTCGACAGCACCGCGACTGTCGACGTCGAGGTTGCGTATGTTCCGTCGTCGGTGTCGTCGGAGAGCAGGAAGCCCTTGAGTTCCGGCACCAGCGGCGACGTCGCGCTGACGACCGCATCGAGGTCGAGATAGCGGTTTGAGATGTGTAGTACGACGATGCCGTCCGGCGTCAGCTTGCGGGCGTAGAGGCGCAACGCCTCCGCCGTCATCAGGTGGACCGGAACGGCGTCCGACGAAAAGGCGTCGACGATCAGCACGTCGTAGCGGTTGTCCGGCTCCTTCGCGAGCGTCAGCCGCGCATCGCCGATGACGATCTTTGCGTTCGGCAGACAGTGGTGCAGGAAGCTGAAGTTGGCCGGGTCGCTCGCGATCCGGATGACCGTTGGGTCGATCTCGAAGTATTGCCACTGCTCGCCTTCCTGCGCGTAGCAGGCGAGCGAACCAGTGCCGAGGCCGATGACGCCGTAGGTTCCCTTCTTGCCCGTCGCGGCGAGACGTTCACGGACCGTCTCGATCGACCGCGCCATCGGGCTGCCCGGATGGTAGTACGTGGTTGGTGTGAGATCGTCGACTTGATTGCCCCGCTCGTCGCGGATGCGCTGGGCTCCGTGCAGCGTGGTGCCGTGGGTCAGCGTGTGGAAATCGCCCGAACTCGAGACGGCGACGCGGTAGATGCCGAAATAGCTGCGCTCCGATGGTCCGCGACGAACGTTGCTCGGCAACGTGACGACGGCGAGGAACATGACGAGCGCCATCGCCAGCTGACGTGTCGGCTTCGTTGGGAACGCCAGCATGATCGCAATAGCCGCGCCACCCACGAGCCAGGCGGCCGTGCCATGCGTTCCCGGCAGCGAAATGTCGAACGTGGTGAGCACCCAGGGCAGCCAGAACACCGTGACGACACCGGCCGCGAGCGTGATCCACGACTTCAGCCACTCGTCCGGCACGCGCATCAGTGAGGCGATCGCGCCTGGCCGGCAGGCGAACGTCAGAGCGAGCAGCAGCGGGTACTCGAACACCTGCGAGAAGAGCTTGGGGGCCGCCAGCGCCGCGAACAGCCCTCCGAGCACGCCACCGAGCGACATCAGCAGATAGAACTGCGTCAGGTAGCGGGCACCCGGACGCGCGAGATACAGCGTGCGGTGCGCGACCAGCGTCGACACGAAGAAGGCGGCGAGACCGACTGCGCCCGAGATGATCGCGCCGTAGCTGCGCGTCGCCGCCAGCATGAACAGCGCCACGGCCACCACGAGAACGTGGAGCCACAGCAGCAGCACGAAGGGCACGTAGATCCGCTCGCGGAATACCAGCACGTAGGTCAGCAGGTAGAGCGACAGCGGAATGACCCAGATCAGCGGGGCCGACGCGATATCGGTCGCGATATGCGTGGTGATGGCGGTGAGAAGTCCGGCCGGCACGGCGGCGAGGCCGACCCAACCCGCACGATCGAGCCACGACGGCGGCGCCTGATCCGGATCGTCGGCGACCGCGTGCACGATCTGGGCCTCCTGGCTCGACCGGATCAGCCAGAAACACATGGCGATGGCGGCGGCGAGCAGGACGAACCCGACCGTCCAGAAGCGGCTGAGCTGTGAAAGACCGAACAACGGCTCCAGCAGGAACGGATAGCCGAGCAACGCGAAAAAGCTGCCGAGGTTGCTCGCCGCATACATGAAGTAGGGATCGCGTGCTTGCGGATGCCCGCTCGTCGCGAACCACGCCTGCAGCAGCGGCGCATTGGCGGCGACTGCCATAAATGGCAGCCCGATCGCGACCGCGAACAGCGCGAACTGCCAGAAGTAGGGTTCCCCCTCCGGCGGTTCGCCGAGGATCGTCGGCACGCTAATTGGCAGGGCGATTAAAGCGACGGCGAACAGTCCGAGGTGGACGAAGCCCGCTTTTGCGGGAGCGATGCGACTGTTCAGGATATGGGCGTAGCCGTAGCCGGCGAGCAGCGCGGCCTGGAAGAACACGAGCGCCACAGCCCACACGGAAGGGGCGCCGCCAAGGATCGGCAGCACCATCTTCGTGAACATCGGCTGCACGGAGAACAGCAGCAAAGCCGAGAAGAAGGTCGTGATCGTGAACGCCCAGAGCAGCCGGCCCTGGCCGGCAGGTCCGGGCGGGGCTGACGTGGCGCTCGACCCTGCAGTTCCGCCGGCCGTCTCGTTCATCGGGCTCGCCCTCTGCTGCTCTTTGGATCGTCAGACGGACAACGAAGCGCCGACCTTCGGCACGATCACGGCGTCGTCCTTCATCTCGGCGACGAACGCGTCCGCATCCGCGTCGAGCATGCCGGGGAACGTGCCGTAGTGGCAGGGAATCACCGTCTTGAAAGTGAAGTACTTGCGGCAGGCGTAGGCGGCCGACCGCGCCCCCATCGTGAAGCGGTCGCCGATCGGCACGATCCCAACGCTCGGCTTGTGCAGCGCCTGGATGTCGGCCATTCCGGCAAAAACGTCCGTATCTCCCATATGGTAGATGACCGGGCCGCCCGTGCTCGCCAAAACGATACCGCAGGGATTACCGAGATAGACGCCGCCGGACGACGAGGAATGCAGTGCCTCGGTCAGCGTGATTCGGAAATCGGGTGTGACGACGGAGCCGCCAGTATTCATCGGCTCGAGTTTCTGCGCGCCTTGGCCGGCTACGTGCTGGGCAAGCTCGAAGACGGCGAACAGCGTCGCCCCGGTCATCCGACAGATTTCGCCCGCATCGCCGACGTGATCGTCGTGGCCATGCGTGAGGGCGACATGCGTAACGCCGCGAATGGCATCCTCGAAGCTCGTTCCGCTCGCCTGGAAAGTTGGGTTGTTGCGCAGGAAAGGATCGATCAGCACGACGCTCGCTCCCGTCTCGATCCTGAAGCAAGAATGGCCCCACCAGGTGATCTTCATCGCGGTGCTCCGTCGGTCTCTTCATTTGCGATCGACTCGCTCATGTATAGTCTGTCTCGCGAAGCAACAACCTGACAGATGCCATGCCGCTCCGTCGGTGCGGCTCGGAGAATCCCCTCTATGGGTGACGACGGGCATGGGGAATCAAGAGCCGCGGTGGCGGCGGAGATCACCGAGGACGTCGAAACGTTCGCAGCGGGACTCGCGTCCGGTCGCCCACTGATCGGCATCGACCTCGGCACGCGCACGATCGGCCTCGCCCTGTCGGACGTGACGCGGCGCGTCGCCTCACCACTCGAGACGCTCAAGCGAACCAAGTTCCGCGAGGATGCGCGTCGGCTCGCCGCAGTCCTCGCCGAGCACGCTGTCTGCGGCATCGTGCTCGGCTTGCCGCGCAATCTCGACGGCACCGAAGGCCCCCGGGCCCAGGCGACCCGGGCCTTCGCGCGCAACTTCGCTCAGGTCCACGCCACGCCGCTGCTGCTCTGGGACGAGCGCCTGACGACGGCAGCGGCGGAGCGAATGCTCATCGAGGCCGACCAGAGCCGCAAGCGGCGGAGCGAGGTGATCGACAAGCTCGCCGCGACGCTCATCCTGCAGGGCGCACTCGACCGCCTGCGCCGACTCGACGATCCTGACCTCTGAGCCCGACCCGCGCCATGCCTGCCGCTTCTTCTTTCGACTTCCTGCTCTCCCGGCCGCTAGACGCCGCGGCCTTGATCTATTTCTTGGCGACCGCCTTGCTCTACGGCCGCATCGGACTGCTCGGCCCGCTGGCGAGCCGCAGCGTCGCTGGCGCCGTCCAGAAGCATCGCATCCAGTGGATGCGAAACATGGCGGTGCGCGACAACCGGGTCATCGACACCATCCTGCTCGGGGGCCTGAGCCAGGGGAACGCGTTCTTCGCCTCGACCTCGGCCATTGCGGTCGGCGGCCTCTCGGCCATGCTCGGATCTGGCGACCGCATCCGGGAGCTGTTCGAGCGCTTGCCGTTCGTCGATCACGCCCCGGCGGCACTCTGGGAAGCGAAGATCGTCCTGATGATCGGGATCTTCATCTACGCCTTCTTCAAGTTCGCGTGGGCGTTCCGCCTGTCCCACTATACCGCGATCATGATCGGGTCGGCGCCGCTCCTCGGCTCCGGCCAGGATGAAGCCGGCGACGTTCATGCCGTTCGCACCGCCCGGCTGATCGGCATCGCCGCAGAGCATGCCAACTCGGGTTTGAGGTCGTTCTATTTCGCGATCGCAGCATTGGCGTGGTTCTTCCACCCGGTCCTGTTCATGATCGCGACGACCTGGGTGTTGGTGATCCAGATCCGGCGCGACTACTTCTCGCGCTCGCTGCGCGTGCTGGCGGGGCGCTGGCCTTGACCGTACGCCCGTAAAGGGCTGGCACGGAGCGGCTCTCGATCGCGCGGTCACGGACGTGGTTGCGGTAGGTTCGCGGCGGCATGTGAAACCATCGCTGCGCTGCACGCGTAAAGGCGCTGAGTTCGGAAAATCCGAGCCGCGCCGAAATCTCGGTGATGGCGAGGTCCGTGTCGCGCAAGTAGCGCTCGGCGAGGCGGCGGCGTGTCTCGATGAGGATCGTCTCGTAACTCGTACCATTGAGTTCGAGGCGATATTGGAGAGCGCGCGGCGAAAGGGCGAGTGTCTCCGCGATACGTTCGAGGTCGAAGGCTTCGCCGGTCGCGAGCCGGCTCGAGATCTCGCGGTGCACCTGGTTCGCGATGTCATGGACGGTCACCGCTTCGGCCTTCAGTCGCTCGGCGGCTTCCGCCAGCGTCTCCATGAGGTCCGGATCCGCTCCCGGCATGGCGACGCCGAGGCACGAGCGGTCGAGCGTGAGAGCATTCACGGGCCGGCCGAATTTGATGCGGGGTCCGAGGATTTCCTTGTAGGCGTTGAGACCTTCAGCCGGGCGGTGGTCGAATTCCACGCTGCGCGGCATCCATCGCGGTCCGGCGGCGATACGTACCGCGCGGGTGATGGAGGCGAGGAGGTAGCCGCTGAAATGCACATAAGGCCCGGCGAAGCTCGCCGGATACTCGATCTCGATCCGTCCGAATGGACCGGACTCGTCGTAGCGCAGCTCGACATTGCGGACATGCAGCTCGTGGTGGTCGACCAGCGCATTAACCATGCCCCGCACCGTCGGTGCCGCCATTAACAGTTGTCCGAGCAGCCCGCTGAAGGGCGTCGGTGCTGCGCGCGCATAGCGCAGCCCTAATGCGTTGTCTCCCAACAGTTTCGCCACATGATCGAGTATTCGTCCGGCCACGGAAAGTGGTATGACCGTCCACGGGTGCTCCAGCAGCGCGGCATCAAGCCCGACGTCTTTCATGACGTCGTCGATGGAAACACCCCGCCGACGAAGGTACTCGCCGAGTTTCAGAAGGAAGCGGATCTCTATGGCCGGAACCTGATACGCCACCCAACTCCTCCGTGCCGGTGCATTCTGAAGTCAGTTAACACCGCTACGGCTCTGGGATCAAGTCGAGCGGGTCATCAGTCAAGACCGCATCTACGCTGTTCCCTAAACGGAATACACCATCAAGACAGTGGAATAGTCGGCCGTCCGGCAAGGTTTGCAGTGTGACGGCGCTTACGCAGGGGGATGAACGAGTTATGAAGTCTGCTTCGGCCAGCAAAGCGTCCGCGTCGTCGGCATTGCATCTTCTCCATCGCGCCGGCCAGTGCGCCGATGACCTGTTCGCGCGCAACATCGGCAAGGTCGATCTGACGCCGCGGCAGTTCGCCGTGCTGCGCTGCGTGTCCGAGAACGAGGACCTGAGCCAGACCGATCTGGTCAACATGACGGGCATCGACCGGTCGACACTCGCCGACATCGTGCGCCGCCTCGTCGAGCGCGGTCTGCTGCAGCGCAAGCGCACAAAGGAAGACGCCCGCATGTACGCGGTTCGTCTGACGGCGTCCGGTCGCACGGCGCTCGGTAACGCGCAGCCGGCAGCCAAGTCGACGGACACGAGCCTCCTGCAAGTGCTCCCTGCCAGCCAGCGCCAGGACTTCCTGAAAGCGCTCTCGATCATCGTCGAGTCGCTGCAGGTCCCCGAAGAGCCGAAGGAAGCCGCTCCGGCGCCGAAGGCCAAGGCGAAGCCCGCGAAGAAGGCGAACGGCGGCCGCGGCCGCAAGTAAGCTCTTCCCGGAGCAGATAGATAAAGCGACCCGGCCGCCCTGCGGCCGGGTCGCTTCGCTTTGGGGGGTGCGTCTCGGCGTCCACACTTCCGGCACTGGGGGCGCTTGTGCCGGCGGATGACTCCACCTATAGAACCGGTCTCGATGAGTATCGGCACCGCGAGCCCGCCCGTTCACTTTCCGCATCGCCACTTGCTGACCTGCGAAGGTCTGACGGCGACGGAAATCGGGGTATTGTTGGACCTCGCCGACAAGGCCGCCGACATCAACCGCCAAGTCGACAAGAAGCGCGACGTCCTGCGCGGCCGCACTCTCATCAATCTGTTCTTCGAGGCGTCGACGCGCACACAGAGCTCGTTCGAGCTCGCCGGCAAGCGGCTAGGCGCCGACGTCATGAACATGAATATCTCGGCGTCGTCGGTACAGAAGGGCGAAACGCTCATCGATACTGCGATGACGCTGAATGCCATGCGCCCCGACATTCTCGTCGTGCGGCATCACGCGGCCGGTGCTGTCGAACTCTTGGCCCAGAAAGTCGATTGCTCGGTCGTCAACGCCGGCGACGGCGCCCATCAGCATCCGACACAGGCGCTGCTCGACGCGCTTACTATCCGCCGCGCCAAGGGGCGCGTCGAAGGGCTGACGGTGGCGATCTGCGGCGACGTTCGCCACTCGCGCGTCGCCCGTTCCAATATCAACGTCCTGAACACCCTCGGCGCGCGGGTCCGGATCATCGCGCCCTCGACCCTGCTTCCCGCGGCGCCCGAGCGCCTCGGCTGTGAGGTCTTCACCAACATGTGGGACGGCCTCGAAGGCGCGGACATCGTGATGATGCTGCGCCTGCAGCGCGAGCGCATGTCCGGCACCTTCGTCCCCTCGACGCGCGAGTACTTCCACTTCTTCGGTCTCGATCACGAGAAGCTTGCCCGCGCCAAGCCCGATGCGCTCGTCATGCATCCGGGCCCCATGAACCGCGGCGTCGAGATCGCCTCGACCGTCGCCGACAGTGCCCGCAGCGTCATTCGTGATCAGGTCGAGATGGGCGTCGCTGTCCGCATGGCGGTGCTCGAGGCGCTCGCTCGACACCTGCCGAACCGGTGAGGTCCCCGATGCCGGCTCACCCGCCCGCCGAACGCCCGACGGTCTTCATCAACGCGCGCCTGATCGATCCCGCGACCGAGCGTGACGAGCCGGGCGGCCTCCTCGTGCGCGAGGGGAAGATCGCCGACATGGGCCCGCACCTGCGCCGCAACGCGCCGGATGGTGCGACGGTCGTCGACTGCAAGGGCCACGTCTTGTGCCCCGGTCTCGTCGACATGCAGGTCTTCACGGGCGAGCCCGGCTATGAGCATCGCGAAACGCTGAAGACGGCGAGCCTAGCCGCAGCGGCCGGCGGCGTGACGACCATCGTCGTGATGCCGGACACCAATCCGGTCATCGATCAGGTCGCGCTCGTCGACTTCATCCAGCGCCGCGCCCGCGACAACGCCGTCGTCCACGTTCACACCATGGCCGCGATGACGCGCGGCCTCGCCGGCACCGAGATTACCGAAATCGGGCTGCTCCAGCGCGCCGGCGCGATCGCTTTCAGCAACGGCAAGTCGACGGTTATGAACACCAAGGTGATGGGCAGTGCGCTGCTCTACGCCAAGGATTTCCGTGCACTGATCGTCCATCATACGGAAGACGGGTTCCTGTCCGAGGGCTCGGCCATGAATTCCGGCGAGGTGGCGAGCCGGCTCGGTCTGCCGGGCGTGACGAAACTGGCCGAGACGATGGTCCTCGAGCGCGATGTGCGCCTGGTCGAGATCACGGGCGGGCGCTATCACGCGGCGACCATTACGTCGGCCGAGAGCCTCGCGGTCATCCGTCAGGCCAAGAAGAACAAGCTGCCGGTGACGTGCGGTGTCTCGGTGAACCACCTGACGCTGAACGAGAACGACATCGGCCCCTACCGCACCTTCTTCAAGGTCCGGCCACCGCTGCGCTCAGAGCAGGATCGCACCGCCATGGTCCGCGGCATCGCGAGCGGCGAGATCGACGTCATCGTGTCGAGCCATGACCCGCAGGACGCCGACGTGAAGCGCCGGCCGTTCGCCGAAGCCGCCGACGGCGCCATCGGCCTCGAAACGCTGCTCGCGGCGGCGCTCCGGCTCTATCACAACAAGGAAGTCGGACTGATCGATTTGCTCCGTGCCATGACGATCCGGCCGGCCGAATTGCTTGGGCTTCCATCCGGGCGCCTCGCGAAGGGAGCCCCGGCCGACCTCATCGTGGTCGACCTCGGCCAGCCCTGGGTCGTGGATCGTGAACTGCTGCGCTCCCGCTCCAAGAACTCGCCGTTCGACGAGAGCAAGCTGCAGGGCCGCGTTCTGAAGACCATGGTCGGCGGCGAGATGGTCTACGAGTATCGACCCGAAGCAGTCTGAAACGGATCTGGCGATGGCCGAGGTGCTGAGCGCTCCCCTGATCGCGGCCCTGGCCGTCGGGTATCTGTTGGGCTCGATCCCGTTCGGCCTCCTTCTTACGCGCCTCGCCGGCTTGGGCGACATCCGCTCGATCGGCTCCGGCAATATCGGCGCGACCAACGTCCTGCGCACCGGCAACAAGGGGCTCGCGGCAGCGACCCTCGTGCTTGACGCCCTCAAGGGGACGGCCGCCGTCCTGATCGCCGAGCGGCTGATCGGTGCGCCGAACGGCTTCGCCATCATGGCCTCGCTCTACGGCAGCCTCGGCGCTTTCCTCGGTCACATCTTCCCGGTCTGGCTCGGGTTCCGCGGAGGCAAGGGCGTCGCAACCTACATCGGCGTAGCGATCGGCTTGTCCGGCTTCGCGGCTCTAGTCTTCTGCGGAACATGGCTCGCCGTCGCGGTGATCACCCGCTACTCGTCGCTCTCGGCATTGACGGCCAGTGTCGTTACGCCAGTTGTTCTCTGGTTCTTCGGACAACCATACCTTGCACTGCTCTTCCTTCTACTGACCATCTTGCTCGTCGCCAAGCATCGCGCGAACATCGACCGTCTGATTGCCGGGCGGGAGAGCAAGATCGGTGCGAAGGGGTGAGAGGAAACGCGGCGACGGCGAACGGCGAAATGACGGCCCGGACGACCTTTTCGTTCCCGCTCCGCTGCCCCAGGCGCCCCTCGACGATCGCCAGCGCGTCGCCTGCCTCCGCCTCATCCGCTCCGACAGCGTAGGGCCGGTCGCCTTTCGCGAGCTGATCAATCTGTACGGCGGCGCGCAGGAAGCGCTCGAGGCGCTGCCTGAACTCGCACGCCGCAGCGGTCGGCGCCGGCCGATGGCGATTTGCTCCGCCGCAGCGGCCGAAGCGGAACTGGAAGCGGCGGCGGGTTGTGGCGCGCAGCCTCTCTTCACGATCGAGCCTGGCTATCCCGCAGGCTTGGCCGCCGCCGATGTTCCGCCCCCGCTTATCTATGTCCGCGGCCGGGTCGACCTGCTCGCGCGGCCATCCGTCGCCATGGTCGGCTCGCGCGAAAGCTCCGCCGCCGGACTGGCTCTCACCCGCGCATTCGCCACCACCCTCGGGCAGGCTGGCTTCGTCGTGACGTCCGGATTGGCCCGCGGCATCGACACCGCGGCCCACGCGGCTGCGCTGGCGACCGGCACGATCGCGGTCCTTGCGGGCGGCATAGACCACATCTATCCGCCGGAGAACGCGTCCCTGCTCGACGCCATCGCGCGCGATGGCTGCGTCGTAAGCGAACAGCCGCCAGGGTTCCGTCCGCGTGGCACGGACTTTCCCCGCCGCAATCGGATCATCGCCGGGATCTCGCTCGGCGTCGTGATCGTCGAAGCTGCGCTGCGGTCGGGGTCGCTGATCACCGCCCGTTTCGCTGGCGAACTTGGCCGTGAGGTGATGGCGGTGCCCGGGCATCCGCTCGATCCCCGGGCGGCCGGCACCAACGCGCTCCTCAAAGACGGAGCAACACTCGTGACCAGCGCCGAGGACGTCATCGCGGCGCTCGCACTCTCCCGTGACCCGCTGACGGGCCCGGCCGAACTCCGCGAACCGACGCCGCTTGCATCGTTCGCGCCCCCGGTGCCGGTCAAGCCGCCGCTTGCCTTGCCGCCCGATGACATCCGCATGACTGTGCTCGGCGTCCTCGGCGCGGCGCCCGTCTCCGTTGACGAGATCGCGCGGGTGACGGGGCTCGCCGTCCGCGATGTGCGGACCGCGCTCCTTGAACTCTCCCTCGCCGGGGATATCGTGGCCCACGGGAGCCAACTGGTGTCCCGGCGGCTGGAGTGATCGGCCACCGCCCCCGTTAGTGGAGGCAGTTCCGCCCGCCCGCCTGCTCGCGCGCCAACATCAGGAGCGCGGCGAGACGCTTGTCGCCACAACTGTTGGCCAGCCCTGCCAGCGCGCCGCACATGTCGCTGAGATAGATCCGCATGTCGGCGGCTTCACAGTCCATGTCCGGCGGATCGACCAGCGTATCCACGTCCTGCAGGGCGTCCTCGACCTGGGACCGGCGCTTGATTGTCCTTCTGTCCATGATAATCGCTCGCTTGATCGGGCTATTGAATGCTTGTTGTTGACAATTAGAGTGAAGGAGCGACGGCCCGCGGATCGGACCCCGGTTTGACACGGCGGGGGGGATCACCCATTTTGCCGGCGAACATTTCTCTGGCAGGGGCGACAGGGGGCCGGTCGACGCATAAGTCGAGGTCCGCCCGTCTGCCGTCGCGGGTGATCATGAACGTCGTCATTGTTGAATCGGCCGCCAAGGCCAAAGCCATCAACAAGTACCTGGGTCCGAGCTACAAGGTCATCGCGTCCTACGGGCACGTGCGCGACCTGCCCTCGAAGGACGGGTCGGTTGAGCCCGATAACGACTTTGCCATGCATTGGGCACTCGACGACGACCGTTCGAAGAAGGTGATGAAGGAAATCACCGACGCCGTTCGGAAAGCGGACAGACTGATCCTCGCCACCGACCCCGACCGGGAAGGCGAGGCGATTTCCTGGCATATCCTCCAGGTTTTGGAGGACAAGAAGGCCCTCAAGAAGGGGTTGCCGGTCGAGCGCGTCGCTTTCAATGCGGTGACGAAGCAAGCCGTGCTGGATGCGCTGAAAAAGCCCCGCGAGATCGATTCCCCCCTCGTTTCCGCGTATCTCGCCCGCCGCGCCCTGGACTACCTGGTCGGCTTCACCCTGTCGCCCGTGCTCTGGCGGAAGCTCCCCGGTGCCCGGTCGGCCGGCCGCGTCCAGTCGGTCGCGCTCCGCCTCGTCTGTGAACGCGAGGCCGAGATCGAAGCCTTCAAGACCCAGGAGTACTGGAGCATCGAGGCCCTCCTCGCGACCGCCAAGGGCGAGGAGGTCCGCGCGCGGCTCACGGCGATCGCGGGTACGACGCTGAAGCGCCTCGATATCAAGAGCGGCGGCGAGGCGCATGCCATCAAGGCGGCGATCGAGAAGGGCCACTTCAAGGTGGCGTCTGTCGAGAAGAAGGCCGTGCGGCGCAACCCGGCCGCCCCCTTCACGACCTCGACGCTGCAGCAAGAAGCCTCGCGCAAGCTCGGGTTCTCCGCCAAGCAGACGATGAACGTCGCGCAGCGCCTTTATGAAGGCGTCGACATCGGCGGCGAGACCGTCGGCCTCATCACCTACATGCGAACCGACGGCGTTCAGATCGTGCCCGAGGCTGTGTCGCAGATCCGCAAGGCCGTCGAGGACACATATTCCAAGCGCTACCTGCCGCCTTTCATCCGCGAGTACAAGACGAAGGCGAAGAATGCTCAGGAGGCGCACGAAGCGATCCGCCCGACGGACGTGCGCCGCAAGCCCGAGGACGTGAAGCGCTATCTCGAGCGCGATCAGGCCGCCCTCTACGATCTCGTCTGGAAGCGCGCGGTCGCGAGCCAGATGGCGTCGGCCGAACTCGAACAGACGACCGCTGAAATCGAAGTGGCCGGCCGCGACGGCAAGACCTACGGCCTCCGGGCGACCGGCTCCGTCGTCGTCTTCGACGGCTTCATGCGCCTATACGAAGAGGGCCGCGACGACCGTGTTAAGGCGGCGAACGCGACGGCTGCGGACGACGACGACGAGGATAGTCGCCGCCTGCCGCCGCTCGCCGCGGGCGATCGTCTCGCGGACCGCGCCATCGAAACGAACCAGCACTTCACCGAGCCGCCGCCGCGCTACACCGAGGCGACGCTGGTCAAGAAGATGGAAGAGCTGGGCATCGGCCGGCCGTCGACCTACGCCTCGACGCTCGCCGTGATCGAAGACCGCGGCTACGTCAAGGTCGACCGCAAACGGCTCGTCCCCGAAGACAAGGGCCGGCTCGTCACGGCGTTCCTGTCGAGCTTCTTCAAACGCTACGTCGAGTACGACTTCACGGCGGGCCTCGAAGAAAAGCTCGATCTCATTTCCGACGGCAAGCTCGAGTGGAAGGATGTGCTGCGCGAGTTCTGGCGCGAGTTCATCGGATCGGTCGATGAAACCAAGGAACTGCGCGTCACTCAGGTTCTCGAAGCGCTGAACGAGATCCTCGGGCCGCACATCTTCCCCGACCGCGGCGACGGCTCGGACCCGCGCTCCTGCCCGTCGTGCAACGCCGGCCGCCTGTCGCTCAAGACCGGCAAGTTCGGCGCCTTTGTCGGCTGCTCGAACTATCCGGAGTGTCGCTATACCCGTCAGTTTACGGAAAGCTCAGACGGTCCGCCGGAAGCCCAGACGCCAGATGGCAAGCTGTTGGGAACGGACCCCGAGACCGAACTGCCGGTGTCGCTCCGCTCCGGTCGTTTCGGCCCCTATCTGCAGCTCGGCGAAAGCACGTCGAAAGACGAGAAGCCGAAGCGCGCCTCGATCCCGAAGGGCATCGATATCGCGACCGTTGATCTCGAACGTGCGCTGCAGCTGCTGTCGCTGCCGCGCGAAGTCGGCCAGCATCCGGAGGGCGGTCAGGTCGAAGCCGGGATCGGCCGCTTCGGTCCTTACGTGAAGCACAACGGCACGTACGCCAACCTCGAAAGCCTCGAGGACGTCTTTACGATCGGCATCAATCGTGCGGTTACGGTCCTCGCCGAAAAGGCGGCCGGCGGCGGCAAGAGCCGCTTCCAGCGCGCCAAGCCGACGGTGTTGAAGGATCTCGGGCAGCACCCTGACGGCGGCAAGATCGAGGTTCTGTCCGGGCGCTACGGACCTTACGTCAGCCACGACAAGGTCAACGCCACGCTGCCGAAGGGCAAGGACCCGTCGGCCGTGACCGTCGAGGAGGCGATCCAACTCCTCGCCGAGCGTGTCGCCAAAGGCGGCGGCAAGCCCGGCAAGCGCAAGGCGCCGGCCAAGAAGGCCGCGCCCGAGAAGTCTGCCAAGGCGCCAGCCAAGGGACGGGGCAAGTCAGCGAAATCTCCGGCCGAGGCCTGAGCCCTTCGGACAGGACTTGGCAGGCACGGCGGCTTATGGTGCGCTGAGCGGAAACACGTTGCCGCGCATCGGGAGGCGCCATGTCGATCAATGACCTCAAAGCTCGCATCGCGCGCGAGTACGGCACGCCGGCCGTCGTCATCGATCTCGACAAGGTCGAGCGCAACATCGCCCGGGTGCAGAGCATCTGTGATGCCGCCGGCGTCGCCAATCGCCCACATATCAAGACGCACAAGAGCCCCGAACTCGCGCGTCTCCAGCGCGAGGCCGGCGCGCGTGGCATCACCTGCCAGAAGCTCGGTGAAGCCGAGGTGTTCGCCGACGCCGGCTTCGACGACATTCTGATCAGCTACAACATTCTGGGTGACGAGAAGACCGAGCGGCTCGGCGCTCTCGCCCGCCGCGCGGACGTCACCATCGCCGCCGACAATCCCGTGACCATCGACGGCCTCGTGCGTGCGGGCGAGATCGCCGGCCGGCCGATTGGCGTCGTCATCGAGTGCGACACGGGCCGCAAGCGCGCCGGCGTCGAGACGGCCGCGGAAGCCATCGCGCTCGCCAGACGCGCGGCCGAGCACCCCGAACTCGCGTTTCGCGGCTTCATGTTCTACCCGACGGAAAGCTCATGGCCTGAGACGCAGGCCTTTCACGACGCCGCGCTTGCCGGCGTGCGCGAAGCGGGGCTCGAACCGACACTCGTTTCGACTGGCGGCACGCCGAACCTCGCGAACGTCGGTCGCCTTGCCGGCGCGACCGAGCACCGGGCCGGCACCTACATCTTCAACGACCGCATGATGATGGCCTGCGGCGCGGCGAGCCTCGACGATTGCGCGCTGAGCGTTCTAACGACCGTGGTGTCGCGCGCTGCCCCCGAGCGCGGCATCCTCGACGCCGGCTCCAAGACCCTCACTGCCGACCCCGGTGGCGGCCTCGACGGCTACGGCATGCTCCTTGAGCACCCGACCGCGCGCATCAAAGGCTTTGCCGAAGAGCACGGGTTCCTTGACCTGTCGCGCTGCAACGAGAAGCCGAACATCGGCGACATCGTGCGGGTGATCCCCAATCACGTCTGCGTGGTCGTCAACATGGTCGACCGGATGATCGCGGTGCGCGGCGGCGAACTCATCGGCGAGATGCCGGTGGCCGCACGCGGCCGGATCGTCTGACCCGGCACGCGATGCATGGGCTGGCCGCGCGCGCGGGGCTGTCGCGCCGCGATCCTTCGCGCTAGTCTTCCCGCCAAGTGGCCAGCAGTGCCGCCGCTGAAGTGGGAGAAACGCCAGTGTCGTCCGACAATTTGAGGGCCCGCGTGATGGCGGGCCAACCGGTGCTCGGCAGCATGCTGTTTGAACTGTATGCGCCGGGCATTCCGCAAATCCTCGCCCATGCCGGGTGTGAGTACGTCATCTACGACATGGAGCACACGGGCGCGACGCTGGAGAGCGTCAAGACGCAGGTCGCGGCCTGCCGTGGCCTGCCGATCGCGCCGATGGTCCGTGTGCCGCGCAGCGACTACCACTTCCTCGCGCGCGCCCTCGATATCGGCTGCCACGGCGTCATGATCCCGATGGTCGAGACGGCGGCGCAGGCGAAAGCGATCGCCGAAGCGACGCACTATCCGCCGGTCGGCCGGCGCGGCGCGGCGTTCGGTTTCGCGCACGACAACTACGCCCCCGGAACGCCGGCCGAGAAGATCGCCGCCGCCCATGCCCGCACGCTGGTGATCGCCCAGATCGAAACCGAGCACGGCCTCGCCAACGTCGACGCCATCGCCGCGACGCCGGGCATCGACGTGCTCTGGGTCGGCCACTTCGATCTCACGAACTTCCTCGGCATTCCGGGCCAGTTCGAGCATCCGATGTATCAGGACGCGATCCGCAAGGTCGTGACCGCCGGGCGCGCCCACGGCAAGGGCCTCGGCTTCATGGCGGCGAGCCATGCGACCGCCAAGGAGTACATGGACCTCGGCTTCAACATGATCGCGGCCGGCACCGACCAGGGTCTCCTGATGGCGGGCGTGAAGGGCATCATCGGCGGGCTCGGAGGCCGGGCATGACGTTCAAGGTCGGGGTCACGCGCGACCTGATGATGGCGAACGGCCAGCCGTGCTTCGCGCCGGGCGCCTTCGCCGAACTCGAAAAGGCGGAGGTTCCGCTCGTCTGGGAGTGGGTGCCGGAGTCGCTGACCGAGATCACGCCCGACGTCGCAGCCCGCTACGACGGCCTCCACGTCAACCTGCCGAAAGTCACGCGGGCTTCCGTCGCGCGCGACGATTGCCGCGTCAAGATCATCGCTCGCAACGGCGTCGGCTACGACAGCGTCGACGTCGCAGCACTCGCGGAGAAGGGCATCGTCGTCACCAACACGCCGATCGCCGTCCGCCGACCTGTCGCGGTCGCGACGCTGACCTTGTTGTTCGCACTCGCCGGCCGCCTCTTCGCCAAGGACAAGCTCGTCCGCACCGGGCGCTGGAACGACCGCGTCGACTACATGGGACAGGGCCTGACGACGCGGACGCTCGGCCTCGTCGGCGCCGGCAGCATCGGCCAGGAGATCGCGCGCCTCGCGAAGCCATTCTTCGCACGCATCATCGCCGCCGACCCCTACGTGCCCGACGCCGCGATCAGCGCGGCTGGCGCGACCAAGATGCCGTTCGACGCGGTGATGAGCGAAAGCGATTTCGTCGTCGTGTGCTCGCTGTTGACGCCCGAAACGCGGCACCTGATCAACGCTCGCGCCTTCGGCCTGATGAAACCCACCGCCTACTACGTCAACGTCGGCCGCGGCCCGATCCACGACGAGGCGGCGCTCGTTGAAGCGCTTCGTGAGCGCCGGATCGCGGGCGCCGGTCTCGATGTCACGGAAGTCGAGCCGATCTCAAACGACAGCCCGTTGATCGGCATGGACAACGTCATCATCACTCCGCACGCACTCTGCTGGACGGACGAGTGCTTCGAAGATATCGCCCGCACGGCGCTGCGATCGATCGCGGACTACGCGGCGGGCCGCCGGCCCGTCCATGTGGTCGACGGCACGGCCTGGGATCGACGGCCCGGACGGTGAGCGCGGAGATGGCGGAACCGATCATCCCGCTCTCCGCAGTGCGCCCGTTCGGCCGTGGCCTCGTGCGCCCGGAATGCGTGGTCGCGACGCGCGACGGCTCAGTGTTCGTGCCGGATTACCGGGGCGGCGTGACGCGGCTTCGCCCCGACGGACAGCAAGAAGACCTGCGCCCGCCGTCGCTCTCCTGGCTGCGCCCGAATAGCCTGACGATCGAGCGGCAGGGCAGCTTCGTGCTCGCCCACCTCGACGACTACGGCGGCGGCGTGATCCGTCTCTACCCGGACGGCCGCCACGAACCCGTCCTCCTCGCCTACGAAGGGCGTCCGCTGCCGTCGACGAACTTCGTCCTCGCCGACGGCGACGATCTCTGGATCACGGTGTCGACGCGTCTGATGCCGCGCTGGCATTCGCGCCGCCCCGGCTACGGCGACGGCTACGTGCTGCGCATGCGCAACGGGAACGTGAAGCTCGTCGTCGACGGCATCGGCTTCACCAATGAAGTGCGCGTCGACGCCGAGCGCCGCTGGCTCTACATCGTCGAGACCTTCCAGCGCCGCATCGCCCGCTGCGAGATCCTGCGCGAGGGCCTCGGCCCGAAGGAAATCTTCGTCGACCTCGGCCCCGGCCACTACCCGGATGGCTTCGCGTTCGATGCCGAGGGTTCGCTCTGGGTGACCAGCATTTTCTCGAACCGCGTCCTGAAAATCACGCCCGACCGCGAGGTGATCGTCATCATCGCCGACGGTGATCCCCATTTCACCGCGGAAATCGACCGTCAGTGGGAAACCGGCGAGATGGGCCGTGCGCCGACCGAAGGCGTGCTGCCCCGCACGCTCGGCAACGTGTCGAGCGTCGCCTTCGGGGGCCCCGATCTGCGCACCCTCTATCTCGGGGCGCTGCTCGTCGACCGCATCCACGTGACCGAGGCGCCCGTCGCAGGACTCGCGATGCCGCACTGGGACATCGAGGTCCCCGCCTTCTCAGCGTGACGCCATCATGTTGCCGGCCGACGGCAGCGTCGCCGGGATCGGACCCGCGGTTTCGGGCCGGATCGTCGGCCGGCGGAAATGCTCCGGATGCGCCCGTTCGTATGCGGCGGCTGCCGCGATGGCGAGATCCTCGCGGTTGCGGCGCGCGTGGATCTGGATGCCGACCGGCAAGCCCTCCGGTGTGAAGCCCGCCGGCACCGCGACGGCCGGGAGCCCCGTGACGCTCGTCGCATAGGTCATGCGAAACACGTCGTAGAAGCGAGCAACCGGTTTGCCGCCGACTTCCGTCGGCAGCGGGGCATCGAGACGGAACGGCAGGCCGCCGCACGACGGCGCGACGATGTAGTCGTACGTCGCCATGAAGGCTGCGACGCGCCGCCAGTAGAGGGTGCGCAACCGCTCGGCGCGCGCGACGGTCTCGACGTCGATGGCGAGTGCCGCCTCGATCTGGCCGCGCAACGGCGCGGTCATCTCAGCTGCGTGTTTTGCGTAAAGGTCCTTGAAGCGCGCGACGACACCGAAGCCGCGTGTCCCTAGAATGATGTCGCCGAGATCGCGGGCGTCGAAGCTCACCTCCTCGACGATGCAGCCGAATTCCCTGAAGGAGTTCGCAGCCTTTGCGGCGAGGGCGCGCACCGTGTCGTCGACCGGAACGATCCCGCCGAAGTCTGGCGTGAGCGCTATGCGCTTGCCGACGAGCGATGTAGGGGACGCGGCCGCCACGAAATCGAGCCCGTCCGCTGGCAACGACGAGGGATCGCGATCATCCGGCCCAGCGAGGACGGAGAGCATCAAGGCGGCGTCGGCGACGGTCGTTGCGAGGGGGCCGACGACGTGCTCGACGAACGTATCCCATCCGTAGGCAGAGGGGTAAATCGGGACCCGCCCCGGAGCGGGGCGGATGCCGACGAGCCCGTTGAACGATGCCGGGATGCGAATGGAGCCGCCGAGGTCCGTACCGAGACCGATCGGCGCAAAGCCCGCCGCGATGCCGGCCGCCGTGCCGCCGCTCGATCCGCCGGCCGTCCGCATCAGATCCCATGGGTTCCGCGTCGTGCCGAACACGAGGTTGGCGGTGTGCGGATCGGCGGCGAACTCGGGCGTGTTGCTCTTGCCGAGCACGATGGCGCCGGCGGCCTTCAAGCGCTCGACGACGATCGCGTCCTCGTCCGGCACGTGGTCGGCGTGAATGCGAGAGCCCCAGGTGGTCCGCAGCCCCTTCGTCTCGATGTTGTCCTTGACCAGCACGGGCACGCCTTCGAGCGGCCGGGCCGGCGTCCCGGCGGCGAGGCGGGCGTCGATCGCCTTGGCCGTTTCGATCGCGCTCTGGTTGACGGTCACGACGGCATTCACCGCCGGGTCGAGTGCGGCCACGCGCGCCAGAGCCGCCTCGGCGACCTCTCGGGCCGACAGCGTGCGTGCTGCAATGCAGCGAACCAGTTCGGTGGCCGGAAGGCTGGTGATATCTGTCATCGGGCGCCTCGCGAGCAGCGGTCTTGCAATGGTCCCGGTGTCCTAGCGCCTCCGATCCGCGCTAGAAAGCGGTCATGAACGAACAGACGTCACGCATGGCTTTCGACCTCGCCGGCATTTCGATCGGCGATGTGGGCGCGCTCGAAGGGCTGGTCGCGGCTGCAGCGCGCCCTGCGATGGGCGACCCTGGTGCCCTCGCACTCACGGAAGCGTATCGGCGCTGGGGGCATCTCCGCGCCGCGCTCGATCCCCTCGGCCGCGCGAAGCTGCCGGACGTGCCCGCGCTCGCCCCGGCATCGTCGGGGCTCGAAGAGACCGCCGCCAGCGATCTCGTCGCTTATCTCGAGCGCGCTTACTGCGGCTCGATCGGCTGGGAATTCGGACACATTGCCGACGATGCCATCCGCACCTGGTTCGCCGCGGAAGCAGAAGCCGCGCCTGTCGACCTCGGGCCGGCGGCAGCGGCGGACGTCCTCCGCCTCCTGACCCGCGCCCATGCGTTCGAGACCTCGCTCTCGCGGCGCATTCCCGGTGGCAAGCTGTTCGGCCTCGGTGGCGCGGAATCCTTCGTAGTCCTGCTCGACCGGCTGATCGCCGAGAGCGCCGCACACGGTGTCGATGAAGTGGTCGTCGGCGGCATGCATCGCGGCCGCTTCAACCTGATGGCCAACGTCGCGGGCAAGCCACTCGCCGATCTCGTCGCTGAAGTGCTCGGCAAACCGCCGATCCCCGACGGACTCGGCCTTTCGGCCGACGTGTCCTATCACCTCGGCTGGTCGGGAGATCGGGACTTCGACGCGCGGACGGTGCACCTCTCGATCTCTCCGCACCCATCCCATCTGCAACTCGTTCCCATCATCGCCCAGGGGCGGGCCCGCGCCAAGCAGCGGGCCCGTGGAGCGGATGGCTCCGCGCACGTGCTGCCGCTGCTGTTGCACACCGACGCCAGCTTCTCCGGCCAGGGGCTCGTGGCCGAGATGTTCCAGCTTTCGCGCGTTCCGCCCTTCGACCTCGGCGGCACCGTCCACGTCGTCATCGACAACCAGATCGGGTTTACAACGCTCCCGGAGGAAGGGCGCTCGGCCCGCCGGCCGACCGACATCGCGCGGCTCGTCGAGGCGCCGGTCCTCCACGTCAACGCAGACGATCCGGAAGCGGTCGTGCGCGTCGCGCAAGTGGCAGCCCGTTTCCGCGCAGCCTTCCGCCGCGACATCGTCATCGATCTCGTCTGCTACCGCCGGCCCGGCCACAACGAGATCGACGAGCCGCGGTTCACGCAGCCCGAGATGTACGCGGCGATCGATGCCCGCCCGCCGGTGCACGACCACTACGCCAAGTCGCTCACGGTGCGCGGCATGGCGACCGAGGCCGTCGTCGCGAGCGAAGCCGCCGCTATGGATCAAGCGATGGCAGAGGCCTTCGCCACCGCCAAGTCTTGGCGCGTCAACCGCGCCGACTGGTTCGAGGGCGCGTGGTCGGGACTCGGTGCCGGCACCGTGGCCGATATGCTGGCTCCCGTCGCCACCGGGCTCACGGCAGACCGTTTGCGCGCCCTCGGCCATCTGATCACGACGCCACCGGACGGTTTCGCGGTCGACGAAAAAGTCCGCCGCTCTCTCGCCGAGCGTCGCCAGTCGATCGACGGCGGGGAGGGCATCGGCTGGGCGACCGGCGAAGCGCTGGCGCTGGCGAGCCTGTTGTCAGAGGGCGTCCCTGTCCGCTTCGGCGGCCAGGACACGTTGCGAGGCGCCTTCACGCAGCGCCACTGGATGCTGCACGATCAGACGAACGGCGCCCGCCATCTCGTGTTGTCGCCGGCGGCGCAGGACCCGCGCCAGATCGAGATCCACAACACACCGCTCATCGAGCACGCCGTCCTCTGTTTCGAATATGGCGTGAGCCTCGCCGACCCCCATCGGCTCGTCGTCTGGGAGGCGCAGTTCGGCGAATTCCTCAACATCGCGCAGCCGGTGTTCGATCAGGCCATCGCCTGCGGTGAGGATCGCTGGCTCCGGTCGTCTGGCCTCGTCATCCTGCTGCCACATGGGCTCGACGGCGGCGGCCCCGATCATTCGACGGGCCGGCCCGAGCGCCTTCTCGCCGCGTGCGCAGGCGCCAACCTGCAGATCGTCAACGCCTCGACGCCCGCAAACTTCTTCCACGTGCTGAGGCGTCAGATGGCGCGGGCGTTCCGCAAGCCGCTCGTCGTCCTCACACCCAAGGCGCTGCTCCGCCACAAGGGCTGCGTCTCTCCGCTGGCGGATTTCGAGGACGGAACGAGCTTCCGCCTCGTCATCGCCGAACCAGTGGCCTTCGCCCGCCGGATCATCCTGTGCACCGGGAAAGCCTACTACGAACTCGCCGCAGCCCGCGCCGCGCGGGGGCTCGACCAATCCGTCGCGCTGGTGCGCATCGAGCAACTCCATCCGCTGCCCGCGAAGGAGATCGCCGTCGCCCTCGCGTTCCGCCAGACCAATGACATCGTCTGGTGCGAGGAGGAGCCCGCCAACATGGGCTACTTCGGCCATCTCGATCGGCCGCTGGAGCGTATCGTCGGGCGTCCCGTGCGCCGCGTCGGCCGACCCGCCGTCGCGACCCCGGCGACCGGTGTGAAGTACTGGCACGAGGCCGAAATGCGGGCGGTGTTCGACGAGGCGTTCGCGGGCCTCTGATCGCTCAGCCCGAGGGCGCGGACGCCATCTTCGCGCGCTCGCGCGCATACCACCACGCCATGACCTCCATCGCCACGACGCCCATCACGGCGGCGGCGAGCAACACGACCTCAGCGGCCGCATAGCCGGCCCAGTCGACGATTGCCGCGAACACGGCCGGCGAGAGCGCGTTGAGGATGAGATAAGGCGTCGCCAGAATGCCGAGGATCGTTCCGTACCCTTCCGGTCCGAACAGATAGAGCGGGACGGCACCGCGCACGATGGTGACGAGCCCGTTCGACACGCCGAGAACGATCGTGAAGGCGAGGGCCAGGGCAAAGCTACCGCTGGAGACGAGCAGGATTACGAACGACAGCGGCAAAAGCGCCACCGCGATCCGGCCAACGTCGGTCGGCGTCATCTTCTGCGCGAACAGGAGTTCCCAGAGCCGGCCTGCGACCTGAGCGAAGCCCTTTAGGGCGGCGAGCGAGACGGCCGCCGCGGCGGTCAGGCCCGTCGCCTGCAGCATGCCGGGCAAGTGGACCGCGAGCGCCCCGAAGACGAACGCGTTCGACGACATCACCGTCGCGAACAGCGCCATCGCAATGATCTTCTGGCGACGGTCGAGCGGGATCGCAGTCGCGGCGCTGCTGGCAGACGCCGTGGATGTCGTCGGCGGCGCCTTCGGCTCCCGCCGGGCAAGACCGAACAGGTAGAGCGGAACGCAGACGAAAAGGTTGATCGCGGCGAAGACGAGGAGCGTCGTACGCCACCCGTAGGCGGCGTCGAGTGCGTGGCCGATCGGCCAGAAGACCGTGGAGGCGAGGCCGCCGAAAAGGGTGATGTAGGAAATGGCCCGTCGGCCACGCGACGGCGTCACCTGCACCGCGGCGGCGAAGGCCGCGTCGTAGAGCGTCATTCGCATCGCGATGCCGATTAACACCCAGCACGCAAGATAACTCGCCTCGTCGCGGACGACCGCAAGAAGCGCAAGGCCGAGTGCCGAAAAGAGCGACCCGACTGTCATGACCATCTGGCCGCCGCGGCGATCGATCAGGCGGCCGATGTAGGTCGAGACGAAACCCGAAGTCAGCAGCCCCGCAGTGAGGCCACCAAACACGAGCGTGCGGCTCCAGCCGGTCTCGTTGACGATCGGCGTGCCGAGTACGCCGAGGGCATAGAGCGTGGTGCCCCAGCAGATGATCTGGCCGATGCCGAGTGTGATGACAGCGGTGCCCATCGGCGCTCGCATCCAGGCGAGCGCGGCCGCGAAGCGGGACCTACCGTCGGGCGTGGGGGCCATCTCTCCTCCGGGCGGGCCTCAGGGCAGTCGGTCGTGCCGTCGTCACATTCGCACGCCACGGCGTCAATCGGCCCCGTCGAAAGGCTGATCTGCTCGGCGGTCGGCGCGTAAACCCCAGAAGTGGCTCGGGCCCATGCGGCGTCGTCGCCGGTCGCGGGGCTGGACCCGGCCGTGTCGAGGCCCGATATGTTCCTGGCGGCCGGGCCCCGGTCGCTTCCTTCAAAGGCTTTCATGAGCAACGAAGACAATCGCTTCTCGGCTCGCGCCGCCCGCTACATGCGGGTCGGGACCAACGTCGGCGCCGTGGCCGCCAAGGTCGCGGGCCAACGACTGTTCGGCTTCGAGGCGAACAGCGCCAAGGACGCTGCCGAACTCGCAGCGGCCCTCGGCGGCCTCAAGGGGCCGATCATGAAGGTCGCCCAGCTCCTGTCGACGATCCCCGAAGCATTGCCGGCCGAATACGCGCGGGAACTCGCCCAGCTGCAGAACCAGGCCCCGGCCATGGGCCCGGCTTTCGTCAAGCGCCGCATGTCGGCCGAACTCGGCGCCGCCTGGGCGTCCCGCTTCGCGACATTCGACACTACAGCCACCGCGTCCGCTTCGCTCGGGCAGGTGCATCGGGCGACTAGCCTCTCGGGCGAGCAGCTCGCCTGCAAGCTGCAGTATCCGGACATGCAGTCGGCCGTGGAGGCGGACCTCAATCAGCTCCGCGTGGTGTTCACGGTGCACGCTCGCATGAACCCGGCCGTCGACACGCGCGAGATGCTCGCCGAGATCGCGGCGCGGCTGCGCGAAGAGCTGGACTACGAACTTGAAGCCCGCCACCTCGCCCTTTACGGCCACATCTTTGCGACCGACGATCTCATCCGCGTGCCGGCGGTCCACCGCGACCTCTCGACCAAGCGGCTGCTGACGATGTCGTGGGTCGAGGGCACCAAGCTGCTCGACCACAAGGCCGATCCGCTCGAGGTCCGCAATCGGCTGGCGACGGCCATGTTCCGCGCCTGGTGGTATCCGTTCAGCCACTACGGTGTCATCCATGGCGACCCGCACCTCGGCAACTACACCGTGTTCAAGGATGACGGCGGCACGGCGGGCGGCATCAACCTGCTCGACTTCGGCTGCATCCGGACGTTCCGTACGCCATTCGTGCAGGGCGTCATCGATCTCTACCGGGGGCTCGTCGAGAACGATCAGCCGCGCGTCGTGCACGCCTACGAAACGTGGGGTTTCCGCGGTCTCACCAAGGAGCTGATCGAAGCGATGAACATCTGGGCCCGGTTCATCTACGGGCCGCTGCTGGACGATCGCGAACGCACCATCGCGGAAGGGACGACGCCGGCCGAATACGGCCGCAAGGAAGCCTTCACGGTGCACAAGATCCTGAAGGAGAAGGGACCCGTCACGATCCCCCGCGAGTTCGTCTTCATGGACCGCGCCGCGATCGGCCTCGGCGGCGTGTTCCTCCACCTCGATGCACGCATGAACTGGTACCGCCTCTTCAACGAGACGATCCAGGACTTCTCGCTCGATGAAGTGGCGGCACGCCAGCGCGCCGCATTCGAAGCGACCGGTGTTCCGCTGCCCGTCTAGCGGTGAAATCGGCCGCGGGCGCAACCCGCGACCGATTGAGACGTCTCAAGCGACCTTCGCGATCTCCGGCTTTACGTCCTTCTGATAGGCGGCGGCCAGTCGCAGCAGCACGCTTTCCGCAAACGGACGGCCGATCAGCTGGAAGCCGTTCGGGACACCGTCGTGCGGGTAGGGGATCGTCAGCGCCGGCAGGCCGAGATAGTTCACCGGCCGGGTGAAGAGGATGACGCGCGCCATCGCCGCCATCAGCTTGGGGCCACCGCCGACGTCGAGTTCGGCGATCGTCGGCAGCGGATCGGCGAACGTCGGTAGCGCCGTTACGTCGACGTCCGCATACGTCTCGGCGAGGACACGGGCGAGGATCGTGCCGCGGGCGCGGATCGCCGTCTGGTGATCGGCCGCCGAGATGTAATGTCCATACTCGACGCGCGCACGCACCTGCGGGCCATAATCGGCTGCACGGCTACGCAGGAACGCACCGTGCGCGGAGGCCACCTCCGGCAGCTGCGCGAGTTGCGTCAGGTGATCGATCTCGCGCCAGTTCTTGAACGTGACCGAGACGCGCCGCGCGCCCGCCTTCTCCAGCACGCGAAGCGCGGTCTCGAAGCGCTTCTGGATCGACGCATCGGCCTCGCTTACGAGCTTTTCATCGACTCCGATGCGAAGCCCGGCCACCGGACGACCGAGCAGAGCCGGATAGTCCGGCACCGGACGAGCCGAAACGCCGCCGTCGCGACCGTCGGCCCCGGAGATGAGCTTCATCGCGAGTGCGAGGTCGCGCACGTCGCGTGCGAGCGGGCCGACGCAGTCGAGCGCCGGCGACAGCGGCATCGCGCCGGCGCGCGACACGCGCGTCCAGGTTCCCTTCAGCGAGTAGACGCCACACGCGGCGGCAGGCAGACGCAGCGATCCAGCGGTGTCGGAGCCGAGAGCCAGCGGCACGGCCCCGGTCGCGACCGAGATCGCCGAGCCGGACGACGAGCCGCCGGTGATGCGGCTCGTGTCCCAGGGATTGCGGGCGTGGCCGAGAATGTAATTGTGCCCCGTCGGACCGAACGCGAACTCGGTGAGGTGGAGGGCGGCGATCTGATGGCTGCCCGCGGCTTCTAGCCGGGCAATCGGCGTCGCCGTCGACTTGGCGGGCGTCGCGCGGCGGATCTTGGCACCCCAGCTCGCGACCCGGCCGGTCCGGTCGAACATGTCTTTGTGCGCGAGCGGCACGCCGTGAAGCGGTCCGCGGACCTCGCCCCGCGCGAGCGCCGCATCGGCCTCCGCAGCGGTGGCGAGGGCGCGATCCGTTTCGAGCGTGACGACCGCGTTTGTAGCGCCATGCACCGCTTCGAGGCGGGCGAGGGCGGCCTTCGTCGCCTCGACGCTCGAAACTTTCTTGTCGCGGATCGCAGCGGCGAGATCGACGGCGGCGAGCGTGGTTGTATCCATCACTCGACCTCCCCTTCAAGCACCGCGATCATATCCGTCGCATCGGCTTCGAGCGGCAGGCGATCGCCGACGGCGCGCGCCGTCTCGGCAAGCATGGCGATGTGCGGGGCGATCAGCGCGAGGCGTTCGTCCGGCACCTGATGGTCACCGAGGCTCACGGGGCGCTGCCCGGCTGGGGTTGGGCTTGTCATGCGTTTCCTCACGTCTTCTGTGGATCGTTTCACGTGTCTTGCTGGGGCTGTTGCTGCTGCTTGCGCCGTGCCATGAACGCCAGCCGCTCGAAGAGATGAACGTCCTGCTCGTTCTTCAAGAGCGCGCCGTGCAGCGGCGGGATGACCTTGCGTGGATCGCTTTCCCGCAGCGTCTCCGGCGAGACGTCTTCGTTGAGCAGCAGCTTCAGCCAGTCGAGAAGCTCAGACGTCGACGGCTTTTTCTTGAGGCCCGGAACGTCGCGCACCTCGTAGAAGATGCCGAGCGCCTCACGCACCAGACGCTGCTTGATGCCGGGATAGTGGACCTCGACGATCGACTGCATCGTCTCCGGATCGGGAAAGCGGATGTAATGGAAGAAGCAGCGGCGCAGGAAGGCGTCCGGCAGCTCCTTTTCGTTGTTCGAGGTGATGATCACGATCGGCCGTCGCGCTGCGCGAACCGTCTCGCCGGTCTCGTAGACGTGGAACTCCATGCGGTCGAGTTCCTGCAACAGATCGTTCGGAAACTCGATGTCCGCCTTGTCGATCTCGTCGATCAGCAGCACTGGACGCTGCGCCATGACGAACGCATCCCAGAGCTTGCCGCGGCGGATGTAGTTGGCGATGTCGTGGACGCGCGGATCGCCGAGCTGGCTGTCGCGCAGACGGCTGACGGCGTCGTACTCGTAGAGGCCTTGCTGGGCTTTGGTGGTCGACTTGACGTGCCACTCGATGAGCGGGGCTCCGATTGCCTTAGCGACTTCCGCGGCGAGAACCGATTTTCCAGTTCCCGGTTCGCCTTTGACGAGCAGCGGGCGCTCCAGCGTGATCGCGGCGTTCACGGCGATCTTGAGATCGTCCGTCGCGACATAGGCGCTAGTGCCTTCGAACTTGGTCGACAAAGGGCCTCCTCGGCGGCTCAGAAGGGGATCGGATGACCGCGGTAATCTTCGAAAACGCCGGTCGTCGCAAGCGACAAGGCGTCGATGCGGCCGACGAGCCCGGCGACGCTCTCGCCGACCGTGATGTCGGCGCGCGCACCGCCCATGTCCGTCTGCACCCAGCCCGGGTGATAGACGCCGACAGCGATACCGTCCTTGGCGAGGTCGGCGGCGAGATTGCGTGCGAGGTTGATGGCGCCGGCCTTGGAGGCCCGATAGGCGTAGGTGCCACCGGGGGCCCGCTCGGACGAGCCCATCACTGACGAGATGATGGCAATCCGACCGCGGCCCGATCGCGCGAGGTTCGGCAGCACGGCGCGTACCGTGAAGAATACGCCGGCGACGTTGGTCATGAGCTGCGCCATCCAGGAGTCCCGCGTATAGGCCGGGTCCTCGACGCGTCCGCGCCCCTCGAGGACGCCCGCATTACAGACGAGCACGTCGACCGGCACGTCAGACAGCGACGCTGCCAGCCGGTCACAGCTCTCGGGATCGGTCACATCGAGCGGTTGGTAGGAGAGCCCGGGCTGGGCGGGCACCGCGTCGACCCGACGGGCCGTGGCAATGACGCGGTCGCCCCGCGCGGCGTAGGCTTCGGCAAGGGCACGCCCGATGCCGCGGTTGGCACCGGTCACGAGGATGGTGGGCATCGGCATCCCGGGTCGGAATTAGGGTGCCGAGGATGGCAGCCGCCCGCCGACAGGACAAGAGACGCCGCTGCAGGGCAGCCGGCTGAGGCAAGGCAGCGTGGGGCAGCCTCAGCCCGATGCCGCGACCGGTCGGGTCAGGGGATCCGAAGATTTCCGCTCGGTCGTTGCATCGGGCTGTCGGGCGGTCGGTGCGCCTTAGTTCTGCTGCATCGCAGTGGTCAGTCCCGGCGGGGATCCAGGGTTGGAGCCGGGATTGATCCGGATGCGTCGGAACACGCTCAGATTGCCTTCGACGTCTAAACAGCGCCTAAAAATTGTATCTTTTCAATGGAATAGGACTTCCTATGAAACGCATAAGATGCTAACGCCTCGCTCCGGGCAGGCATCCGAGCCTGGTCGCCCTTGACTTGGAAAAACAGGGACTTGATAAGGGCGGCACTCCGCGATGCGAGTCGGCAGGGGATCGTCGAACGCTAGGAAGGCGAGCCATGAGCACGAAGGATCGCAAATCAGTCGGCAAAGACAGAGCGAAACCTCGCGCGGAGCAGGTAGCCGTGTCTGAAATCGTCCTTCCCGACGACTATCGGCCGTCCGAGAACGAGCCGTTCATGAACGAGCGGCAGCGCGCCTACTTCCGGCGCAAGCTGCTCACCTGGAAAGAAGAAATTCTGAGGCAGACGCGCGAGACTCTGCAGGGGCTCCACGAAGAGTCGCTCCAGCACGCCGATCTCGCCGACCGCGCGACGTCCGAAACGGACCGTGCCCTAGAGCTGCGCGCCCGCGACCGCCAGCGCAAGCTCATCGCCAAAATCGACGCGGCCCTCGCCCGCATCGAAGATGGCTCATATGGCTATTGCGAGGAGACCGGCGAGCCGATCGGCCTGAAGCGTCTGGACGCTCGCCCGATCGCGACGCTCAGCCTCGAAGCACAAGAGCGCCACGAGCGCCGCGAGCGCGTCTTCCGCGAAGAGTGAGCCGACTGCCGCTCACTCCTTCTGCCGCACCTCCTGTCTTGCCTTCAGCATCTGCAGGACGACGGTCTTCAGGCCGTCGAGGTCGCGAAGGTGCACATCCGATTGATTGTACGGGATCTCGATCCCCTGGACCTTGAACGCCTTGTAAATGGCGACGCGGATCTCCGTCTGGATGCGCAGTGACTGGTTGATGTCGGCGAGGAAGATGCGGAGCGCGAAATCGAGCGAGCTCGCGCCGAAGTTCTCGAACGATGCGATCGGCGCCGGATGCGACAGCACGTCGGGATGGCGTTCCGCCGCCTCGCGCAGGATCGCGAGCACCTTCTCCGGATCGGCCTCGTAGGACGCGCCCACGCGTATGGTGACACGACCGACCGAATTGCGGTGGGTCCAGTTGAGCAGGCTCGCGGTCACGAGTTCCGAGTTCGGCACGATCACACTCGCCCGATCGAACGTCTCGATCTCGGTCGCTCGCACGCTGATGCGGCGCACGATGCCTTCGCGATCCTTCAGCACGATCCAGTCTCCGACCTTGATCGGCCGCTCGACGAGCAGGATCAGCCCCGAGACGAAGTTGTTGACGATCGACTGCAAACCGAGACCGACGCCGACCGACAGCGCACCGGCGACGATGGCGAGGTTGGTGACGTCGAGGCCCGTGTAGGAAATCGCGACGAGGGTCGCGAGACCCGCACCAGCATATCCGAGCCCGGTCAGGATCGAGTGGGACACGCCCGGGTCGAAGTTCGACGCGGGAAGGACGCGCGTACGCAGCCAGCCCTGGACGAGCTTCGTCCCGACGATGATCAGCGCGAATAAGCCGAGCGCGATGACGATGCGTGCGAGCGAAATGCGGAACTGACCGATCTCGAAGCCGAAGACGAGGGCCTTCAGCATGTCCGCAATGTCGGGCGGCGAGAAACCCCATACCAGCAGCAGGAGTGGCAAGCCGACCAGCACGAGCCCGATATGGAGCAAGACCGCGAGCAGCGTCGAGAACTGGTGCCGCCGCGTCTCACCAATCCCGAGCTGTTCGTCGAGCGAAGAGCCGAGCGGCGACTCGATGCGCACCGTGGCCGCCGCCCGGATCGCCAGATGGCAGAGGAACAGCAGCACGAGCACGCTGCCCGTTAGCAATACCTGACCGGCGATGAAGCGGCCGAGCGAGATGTAGCCGAGCAGCGTGGCGACCACGACGATGACGGCGAGCGTGGCGAGCGGCACCTTCAGCCAACGCGGCGCGATGCGAGCCACCGGCTCTCCCGAACGCGGCTCGAAGGGCGTGCGAACGATCGCCGCGATCAGACCGGCAAAGGCGAGGCTCGTGATGAGCGACGTCGTCACGCCGACGGACAGCATCAGCGACAGCGTCGAGACAATGTGCTGGAGCATGTAGTCGACGGCCGACAGCAGCGCCGTCAGCCGCATCAGGCGCGCGAGCCGCTCCGCCGTGGCATCCGAGACGTCGAACAAGCGCCAGGACGGGCGGTCGGTGGCGAACAGCGCCGTCGCGAGGCCGGAGACGGTCCCGTAGATCAGGACGGCCCCCAGCAGGCCTTCGACGATCAGGCCCATCTGCAGGCCGAGCAGGCCGAACGAGTCGAGAACCACGTAGACGAGGCCGACACCGGCAATCCCCGGCAGCGCGGCGATGATGGCAGTCGGAACGGCTGCACCGGCGCGCGCGAAGAACGAAGGGGTGTCGCCTCGGGGTGGCTGTAGGCGCGCCGCAATCAGCCAGCGTCCGGCGAGCTTGAGTGCGATCCATACCGCAAAGCCTGCGGCCAATACGGCGGCCACCAGGCCGGACCTCGCCCCGATCCGCTCCCGCCAGTTCTGGACCACGTCGCTGAGCCCGCTCGCCGCATTGGCGAAGGCGTGCCCGATTTCGACCCAGACTGCAGGACGCAGCGGGCTGGGCGTTCGGCGCAGCAGGTCCGACTTGAAGTTCTGTTGCCGCAGGCTCTGGATGCGTGTGACGATCTGGCCGCCACGCACGCGCGCGAGCTCCATCGTGCGCACCGCACCGTCCGCTTCCGCGATCAGCGCGCCGAGCCGCGTGCGCTCCGCAGCGACGGCCGCTGCTTCGGGGGGCGAGTCCTTCGCGGGCGCCGGGCCGAGTTTGTCGAGCTGGCCTTTGACGGCCTCGAGCCGTGGTTTGACTTCGGCAGCCGCGCTGACGGCCTCCGCGATCAGGGTATCGGCCGTGAGCCTGAGCCGCGCGAGTTCATCATCGCGCCGCGCCGCGTCTTCGACCTGACCGCCAAGCTTCTCGATCTCGGCGGGCACGCGCTGAAGCTTCTCGCTGGTCTTGGGCGAGAGGCCGAGGGTGGTGGCGAGCGGTGCGGTGGGCTCGGTCGGTCCGGGTATTGGCTCCGGCGCCTGTGCGCGGGTGATGGCGGGCGCGAGCCCGAGCGCAGCGAGCAACAGCAAAAGGCGAAGGACGACACGCACGGCGGCTCTCCGTCAGTCGGTCGGCATCATGCCGAGGAGACGCGCGGGGGCGAAGGGCAGACGGGTCAGTTATCCCCGACCGCGGTCCCGAGCGGGCGCGGTGCCCGCGAGAAGACGGACGGCTCGACGAGCTGCGGCTCACCCTGAGCAGCCACCTGGGACGCCGGCTGCGGGGACATCCGCTCCGGCAGGATTGACGGACCGGCCGCGACAGGGACCTCGCTGGTCATCGGCCGCGGCACGATCCCAGTCTCGATCACGATGTCGACCGGGCCGCCCGTCATGATGAGGTGCTCGACGTCGTCGCGGCGCACCAGCACGAGGCGGCGCCGGCCGTCGACATTGAACTGGTCCATGATCTCTAGGCGCTTCTCCGGCTTCGGGCCGAAGAAGGCGCCGGAAATGCCGGTGAGCCCACTCGTCGGCGAACCGGTGGTGACATAGCCCTTGAGCAGGAGCCCGCCGACGACGATCAGCGCGCCGATGAAGACGATGAAGAACAACCAGGAGAGAATTTCCATCGGCGTGTTCGCGGCCTCCCCGCGCTCCTCTCTGGTTCCGGTGCTGCCCGGACCGAGTCGCGGCCGGAGCGGCGGCGACGTATAACGCGTTTCGCGCGGCGAATGTAAGACGTCGTGACAGGCCCGTCCCAGAGGCTTTCGTCGCTGTCCGGACGGGTACGGGCGAGAGTGTGGCCTGAAGGACGCTGGCTGTGCTTTCGGTGCGACAGGAGAAAGTCGTGGCCAACCACGTCGTGACCGAACTGGCCAAGCTCGAAGAGCTTTATGGCGCGGTCAACCCCAACTCGCTCGCCAAGGAGACGCCGCGCCTCACGCCGTCCTATCGCCGGTGGATCGAGGCCGCCCCGTTTCTGGTCCTCGCCACGTCGGGTCCGGGCGGTCTCGACTGCTCGCCCCGCGGCGACGCGCGCGGCCAGCTGTTCGCGCTTGCCGACGACACGACCCTTCTCCTGCCCGACCGGCGCGGCAATAACCGGCTCGACAGCCTGAGGAACATCGTCACCGACCCGCGCGTCGCGCTGCTGTTTCTGAATCCGGGCATCGACGAAACGCTCCGGGTCAACGGCCGCGCCGTCATCTCGACCGATCCCGCCCTCGTGGAGCGGTTCACGGTCGACGACAAGCCGCCGCGTTCGGTGCTCGTCGTTTCGATCGAGGCGGTCTATTTCCAATGCGCCCGCGCACTGATCCGCTCGCGGCTCTGGGACCCGGATGCGCGCTGGGAGAAGAACCGCGTGCCGACGGCGGGCGAAATGACCCGCGCCGCCACACCGACGTTCGATGCCGCTGCCTACGATGCTGCCTTGCCGGGCCGGCAGCGCGCAACGCTCTATTGAGCGGCTAGCGCTTCCCCTGCTCTTGCGCGCGCCGGAGAGCGGCCGCGAGTGCGCTTTCGCCGGCGGCTTCGGGCTTGTGCACCGGCGCTCCGCCCGTGCGGGCCGGCTGCGGGCCGCCGCGTTGCGCACTCGACGATGCCGGCGGCGCCGATCGCGGATCGATCGCGCCCGACCGCATGGTGAGCGCGATCCGCTTGCGCGCCACGTCGACCTCTTTGACGCGGACCTTCACCACATCGCCGGCCTTTACGACCTCGCGCGGGTCCTTCACGAAGCGGTCGGCCATCTCGGAGATGTGCACGAGGCCGTCCTGGTGGACGCCGATGTCGACGAACGCCCCGAAGTTCGTGACGTTGGTGACTACGCCTTCGAGCGCCATGCCGGGTTTCAGATCGGAGAGCTTTTCGACGCCGTCCTGGAACGTCGCCGTGCGGAATTCGGGACGGGGATCGCGCCCCGGCTTTTCGAGTTCGGCGAGAATGTCCGTCACCGTCGGAATGCCGAACTGCGCGTCCGCAAAGGCCTGCGGCTTCAGCGCCTTCAGGAACGTGCGGTCGCCGATCATCGACTTGATTGAGCGCTTGGTCTCGGCCGCGATTTTCTCGACCACCGGATAGGCCTCGGGATGCACGGCCGAGCCGTCGAGCGGATTGGTGCCGTTCATGATGCGCAGGAAGCCGGCCGCCTGCTCGAACGTCTTCGGTCCGAGCCGCGGCACTTTCTTGAGCTGCGCGCGCGTCTTGAAGGCGCCGTTCTCGTTGCGGAACAGCACGATGTTTTCGGCGAGCGTTACGTTGAGCCCTGCGACGCGCGCAAGCAACGCGGGCGACGCCGTATTCACGTCGACGCCGACCGAGTTCACGCAGTCCTCGACGACGGCATCGAGCGAGCGAGCGAGACCGGTTTGGTCGACGTCGTGCTGGTACTGACCGACGCCGATCGCCTTTGGCTCGATCTTCACGAGTTCGGCGAGCGGGTCCTGGAGGCGGCGCGCGATCGACACGGCGCCACGCAGCGAAACGTCGAGCTCCGGCAACTCGTTGGCGGCGAGTTCGGACGCGGAATAGACCGAAGCACCGGCTTCCGAGACCATCACTTTGGTGAGTTTTAGTTGCGGCATCCCCTTCATCAGGTCGGCCACCAGCTTGTCGGTCTCCCGGCTCGCCGTCCCGTTACCGATGCCGACGAGTTCGACCTTGTGCTTGATGGCGAGCGACGCGAGGGCCGCGAGCGAACCTTGCCAGTCGCGCTTCGGCTCGTGCGGATAGATCGTTGCCGTATCGAGCACCTTGCCGGTCTGATCGACGACCGCGACCTTGACGCCGGTGCGGATGCCGGGATCGAGGCCCATGACGGTCCGCGGACCCGCGGGCGCCGCGAGCAGGAGGTCGTGCAGGTTCTTCGAGAAGACGGTGATCGCTTCGTTGTCGGCCCGTTCCTTCAGTCGCGTCATCAGATCGACGGAAAGCGAGATCGACAGCCGCGTGCGCCACGCGAGCCGCGCCGTATCGGTCAGCCATTTGTCGGCGGGCCGGCCTTCGTCCCTGATCCCGAAGGCGACCATCACGCGGGCTTCCGCAGGATGGCGTTTGCCGGGCTCGACGACGGCATCAAGCGTCAGGTCGAGAACTCCTTCGTTGCGCCCCCGCAGCAGCGCCAGTGCGCGATGCGACGGGATGTCTTTGATGGCCTGGGCGAAGTCGAAGTAGTCGGAGAACTTCGCTCCTTCCGTTTCCTTGCCGGCGATCACTTTCGAGGTGAGGCGGCCTTCTGTCCAAAGCCATTCGCGCAGTGGCCCGACGAGGCTCGGTGCTTCCGCCATCCGCTCGAGAAGGATCGACCGCGCGCCGTCGAGGGCGGCCTTGACGTCGGCGACACCCTTCTCGGCCGAGACGTAGGCCGCCGCCGCCGTCTCGGGCACGAGCGTCGGCGTCGACACCAGAGCATCGGCGAGCGGCTCGAGCCCGGCTTCGCGCGCGATCTGCGCCTTGGTGCGCCGCTTCGGTTTGTAGGGTGCGTAAAGGTCTTCGAGCGCCACCTTCGTCTCCGCCGACGCGACGGCGCGCGCGAGATCGGGCGTCAGCTTGCCCTGTTCCTCGATGCTCTTGAGGATGGTCGCGCGCCGGTCTTCGAGTTCGGTCAGGTAGGTGAGCCGCTCGGCCAGTTGGCGAAGCTGCGTATCGTCGAGGCCGCCCGTTCGCTCCTTCCGGTAGCGCGCGATGAACGGCACGGTCGCGCCGTCCTTCAGCAGTTCGACCGTGGCGGCGACTTGGCCGACACCGACACCGAGTTCCTGAGCGATACGGGCGTTGATGCGATCCATGGCGGCCATCCTCGTGCGGGTGGGCGCCCGGGTTAGCAGGCCGGTCGCCAAACGCCAACTCGGCGATGATTTGAACCACGCCGGAGACCGGGATCACGCACCGAGTGGCCAACGCGCGAGGCACTCGCAACGCCGCGAGGAATAAGACTTTCGTCTAACGTGAAAACGAAATGAACAGTGATACATGCCCCGCGAGCCGCGCCGGCTTAACAACTTTCGATTGTTGCGCGGCTCTACGCCATCGATAGACGTGCCTGCACATTCGCAGTCCCTGGCTTCAGTAAACTCGCTGTCTTCTGGTTGTCTTCATCGGCGCCTCGCGACGTACTTCTATTCTGCCGAACGGACGACCACTGCATACCTGCATTGGGGGTGCAAGTGGACCTGGAACACGTCATCGGAACACTGGCCGACCACACGTCGGATGCCATCCTGATCGCCGAGGCAGAGCCGATGGATCGGCCCGGTCCCCGGATCGTGTGGTGCAATCGCGCTTTCACGGTGATGACCGGCTACGGGCCGGACGAGATCATCGGGAACACGCCGAGGATCCTGCAAGGGCCGGACACCGACCCGGAGACGCGCCGGCGCATTCGGGCGGGTCTCAAGGCCTGGCATCCGGTGCGCGCCCAGTTGCTCAACTACCGAAAGGACGGCACGACCTTCTGGGTCGACCTCAGTATCGAGCCCGTCGCCGACGAAACCGGCTGGTACCACTATTGGGTCGCGGTCCAACGCGATGTGACGCGTGAGCGCGAGATTGCCCTGCAGTTCGAATCTGCCAACCGCCTGCTGCGCCGGCAGGCGATGGTGCTCGAGCACGCCAAGGACATCGCCATCGTCACGGATGCCGAAGGATACATCGAATGGACGAACGCCGAATTCACGCGGCATACCGGCTTCGGTCTCGACGAGGTCCGCGGTCGCAAGCCGGGCGCCTTCCTGCAGGGGCGGGGCACCGATCCGGAAAGTGTCGAGCGTATGAGGCGCGCGATCGCCAATCAAAAACAAATCGACGTCGAGCTGCTGAATTACAGTAAGGCGGGAACCCCTTACTGGGTCGACATGTCGATCGTACCCGTCAAGGAAGGCGGCCGCCTGACGAACTTCATCGCAATCGAACGCGACGTCACGGTTCGCAAGAACCAGGAATCACTCATGCAGGCGCTCGCGATCGATCTCAAGGTGCGCAACCAAGAGATCGAGGAACGCAATGCTCACCTTCGTCAGCTCAGCCAACAGATCGAACACACCGCACACCACGACCCCGTAACCGGCCTGCCAAATCGGGCGTGGCTGGCGAAGACGTATTCCGAAGCACTGAAGCACGGTGACGGAGCGCTGGCAGCGTTCGACACGTTCTGCGTCGTCGACATCGATCAGTTCTTTCTGGTCAATGACGCTTACGGGCATGATGCGGGTGACGAGGTACTGCGCTGTTTGGCATCTAGGCTCTCGGCGATTGCCGAGCCAGGCTCCCTTGTCGTGCGGCTTTCCGGAGACGAATTCGCGATCGTCGGCTCGTTCGGCAGCACGGACGAGCAGGCCCTCGCGAAGGGGCAACGGATCATCGAAGCCTTTGGCCAGCCGGTCCTGTACAAAGATCGCCACTTGACCTTCACTTGCACCCTCGGTGTCGCGAGGTTGTTACCGTCAGCCGGTTTGGAGGCGGCGGAAAATCAAGCGGATGCGGCACTCAGGCAAGCCCGCCAGCAAGGCAAGAGGCTCGCTCTCTACACGCAGGACGTCGCCCATCGTGTCGAGGCCCTGCGGACGTTTGCGGCGGACTTTCCGCGCGCTATCGCCGAGAAGAGGTTCGTGCCGTACTTCCAGCTGCAGGTCGACGCCAAGACCCATTTCCCGGTTGGGGTCGAAACGCTCGTGCGTTGGAGGCACGAAACGCGCGGACTGATCCAACCCGGCGAGTTTCTCCCCATCGCCGGGTCGCTGAAGCTCACCGACGCCATCGACGCCGCCGTGATCGAGGATGCCATCGGACATTTCGAGAGCTGGATCCAAGAGGGCACGGCCCCCGACAAGATCTCGGTCAATCTGCAGGCGGCCCGTCTGCTCGATCACCGGTTCGTCGCCTGGCTCGTCGGACTTCAGAGCCGGATCGGTCGGCTGGCCATCGAACTTCTCGAGACGTCGATCGAAGACGAGCTGCACGAGCCCATTCTGCCGGCTCTCCAGGAACTGCGCCGCGCCGGAATTGGTATCGAGATCGACGACTTCGGTTCAGGTCGGGCCTCGATCCTGAGCTTGATCCGGCTCAAACCGGATCGCATCAAGATCGATCGCACGATCGTACCGAGGGGCCTCGCCGATACCGAAAGAATGGAAGCGATATCATCCGTCGTGATCCTCGCGAGGACCGTCGGGGCACGCGTGACGGCAGAGGGGATCGAAACTGAGGAACAAGCGCGCATTGTCACCGAACTCGGCGCGGATACCCTGCAGGGCTTTCTATTCGGGCGACCTGAACCGGCGGCCGATCATTTCCTGCCACCGGCCAGCATTTCAACAGAAGCGACCTCGGTACTGCTCTGAACCGGCGTCCGGGCATCAGTCCGGACGCGCCGGATATTCGAGCGGCGCATCATAGTCGACCGGCGTCGCGAGCCAACCGGCCTTGCGGCGCTCCCAGTAGAGGCTATCGAGACGCTGCGTCACCGGGCCGGGGTCGCCGCGGCCGATCGCTCGGCCGTCGACGCGCGTGACCGGAATGACGCCGCCGCCAGTGGTCGACAGGAAGACTTCGTCGGCCGCGCGCAATTCGTCGGGCGGCAACGATCGGACGGCGACGCGCTGGTTCGTCTCGGCGCAGAGCTTCAGCACCGTATCCCGCGTCATACCGTCGAGGCAGACGTCGGCGGGCGGCGTGACGATGACCCCGTCTTTCACGGCAAAGATGTTGAAGCCCGGACCCTCGGCGATGTTGCCGTCACGATCGACGACGGCCACCGTCTCCGCGCCGTGGTCGTAGGCCTCCATCAGCGCCATCTGGAAGTCGAGCCAGTGGTAGTGCTTGATCGTCGGGTCCACGGTTTCCTTCGGCACGCGCTGGATGGCGGAGACGTGCATCGAGAGCCCCGTCGCCTTCTGCTCGGGTCGGGCGATCCAGACGTAAGGAATGCAGAACATCCAGAACTTGTTCTCGGCGAGCCGCACGTCGCGGCTGCCGATCGGCGCGCGGCCGCGCGTCATCAGCATCTGCACGTAGGCTTCCCGGAAGCCGGTGCGCCGGACGGCCTCGATGAGGATCGCGCGAAGGGTTGCGCGATCGTGCGGGTTCCGCATGCGAAGCTTTTCGACGTTACGCGCGAACCGTTCGAGGTGGTCGTCGAGCCGGAAGAACGCGCCATGGAAGACCGAAACCGTATCCTGCACGGCATCGGATCGCAGGAAGCCCCAGTCAAGGATCGGAATGCGCGCCTCGTCCACCGGCACGAACACGCCGTCGATGAAGGCGATGCCTTTGGCGAAGGGTGACGTCGGGTCGGTCATGGCGCGCTCCTCGGCTCAAGCCGCCGAGCATCGCATCGCGCGGCGCCTGATGCCAAGGGACGCGTGCCGAGGAAGGCGCGAGTTACTTGACCCCGAGCTTCTTCTGCAGGCTGGACGACGAGGTCGTGTACTGGAACATCAGCTTTTTGTCGGGGTAGATGTAGCGGTGCGCCTGCTGCGCCATCAGTGCCGCCTCATGGAACCCCGAAAGGATCAGCTTCAGTTTGCCCGGGTAGGTGTTGATGTCGCCGATCGCGAAGATGCCCTTCTCGCTCGTCTCGAACTTCTCGGTGTCCACCGGCACGAGGTTTTCGTGCAGATTGAGGCCCCAGTCCGCCACCGGCCCGAGCTTCATCGTGAGCCCGAAAAACGGCAGGAGGGCATTGCAGACGACCCGCTTGTCGCCGTCCTTGGTCTTGATGTCGACGGCTTCGAGCTGGCCGCCGGCACCATGCAGCCCCGTCATCTGACCGATTTCTAGCCGCACCTTCCCCTCAGCGACGAGCGAGCGCATGTGCGCGACCGATGCCGGCGCGCCACGGAACTCGTCACGCCGATGGAGCAGCGTCAGGCTCTTGGCGAGCGGCGCGAGATTGAGCGTCCAGTCGAGCGCGCTGTCACCACCGCCGACGATCAGGATGTCCTTGCCGCGGAACGTCTCCATCTTGCGCACGGCGTAGTGGACGGTCGTCCCTTCGAAGGCCTCGATGCCCTCGAGCGGCGGACGCTTGGGCGTGAAAGATCCGCCGCCCGCCGCGATCACGACGACCTTAGCCGTGAAAGTGGTGCCGGCGTCCGTCGCCAGATCGAAGCGGCCGTCCGCGCGACGCTTCAGGCTGTCTACGCGCTCCCCAAAGTGGAAGGTCGGCCCGAACGGCTTGATCTGTTCGAGCAACCGGTCGGTCAGCTCCTGCCCCGTGACGATCGGCAGGGCCGGAATGTCGTAGATCGGCTTTTCGGGGTAGAGCTCCGAGCACTGACCACCCGGCTTCGACAGGATGTCGATCAGGTGGCACTTGATGTCGACGAGGCCGAGTTCGAAAACGGCGAACAGACCGACCGGGCCTGCACCGATGATGACGACGTCGGTTTCGATGGGCGGGGCCGTATCGAGAGGCACGGGCGACTTTCCTTCCATGGGGCCCGAGCGGGCGCCCGAGCGAGGTATGTCAGATCAGAATTGCTTGGCAGGGACGCGGAGAACGAGACCGTCGAGGGCAGCGGTGACTTTAATCTGGCAGGACAGTCGGCTCGCTTCGCGTACGTCGAAGGCGAAATCGAGCATGTCCTCTTCCATCTCGCTCGGCTTGCCGGTCTTCTCGCGCCAGGCGTCGTCCACGTAGACGTGGCAGGTCGCGCACGCGCAGGCCCCGCCGCACTCGGCCTCGATTCCGGGCACGAGGTTCATCTTCGCAGCTTCCATGACGGTGACGCCGGGCTCGGCCTGCACCACCTGCTCGCTGCCGTCCGGCTGAATGAATTTGATGCTGACCATCGCGTAGGCGACCTCTCCGGCTGGACCCCCGGTTCGGTGGCGTCCACGCGAGGAGGCACGGGCGCGACAGGGTTGCGGAAACCGGCGGGCCCTGTGTGTTAGACAGCCATGCGGGCGATTTCAAGCGCCGAGCATGCGCCGCATCCGCGCGCCCGATGCAGCTCTCATTTGGCCGCCAGCGCCGTGAAACGGTGGACGAAGGCGAGGACGACTTCGGCCTCCGCCCGAACGCGCCGGGTGTGGCGGCCGCGATCGGCGGAGGGTGCCGCCTCGGCCTCGGCGGCGACGGCCGCCAGGGTGCTCGCTCCGACGGCCCGCGCGGCCCCCTTGATAGTATGGGTGGCATAGCGCCAGTCGGCGGCAGACGCGTTCTCGCCGAGGAGGTCGAGCGGCGTCGGCAGGTGATCCGCGAAAAGCTTCAGGACTTCCACCTGCAACTCACGATTGCTCGCGGTGAACCGGCCCAGGACGGCCAGATCGATCGGATCGGCAGCCCGTTCGGCGAGATCCGTTTCGCCGCTGGCATTCGATGTGAGCGTCGCCATGGTCCGCACGACTGGCACCCGATGTTACAGCAACTCTGCGTCACGGCCGAGTGTACGCCGAAGTCGCAAGGGCGGATTTGGCTGTTTCGCCCCGTGGTCAACACCCGGTTAACCGCGGGGAGGTTAATTGGGCGGTTCTTCGTTTCGCCTCATTAACTCCCTAGCTGCGGAAGCAGGGGGAAAGAATCGGGCGCCGCGAGGCCTTGGGGAAAAAGACATATATGCGTGAGGTCGGCCGTCGACGGAGCGGGCCAATTCCCGCTAGGGTCGACACGCCGACGCCGCAGGTGCGTGGGGTGCCGGGGGGTCATGGCGCAGGAACAACCGAAACAGGGTTCAGAGCCACCGGAGCTGCCCTTGGTCGGGCCGTCGGCTCCCGGGGGACCTCCGCCGCTGCCCGGTGGATTGCCCAGGGCTGACGCGCAAACTCCGCCCCCGTTGAATTCATTCGCCGCGGCTGCTGCTGCTGCCGCCGAGCAGCCGGCAGGTGACGCCCCCGACGCGTCCGACGAGCCGGGCCGCCGCGCTGCCAAGCGCCGCCCTGCCGGTCCGCCCCGCCAGCGCGTCGCCGCCAACGACGACGCCCCGTCGATCGGCGGCCTGATCTACGCGCTGAACCAGAAGCCGTCGAACACGCCGTTCGTGCGTGCCGGCATGGCGAGCCTCGCCTGGGTCGTCGTCGGCTTGGCGCTGACAGCGTACGCCTTCGGCAGCGAAGCCATGAAAGCCGGCAGCCTGTTGAGTGTGCTGGCGCTTCCGGCGCTCCTGCCGTCGCTGGCGGCGATCGCGTTGCCGCCGTTCCTCTTCTACTTCTTCGCGATGCTCGTCTGGCGCGCCGAGGAGCTGAAGCTCCGTTCCTCGGCGATGACCGAAGTCGCCGTCCGGCTCGCCGAGCCCGACCGCATGGCCGAGCAGTCGATTGTGTCTCTTGGTCAGGCGGTCCGCCGCCAGGTCACCTTCATGAACGAGGCGGTCGAGCGCGCACTCGGCCGCGCCGGCGAACTCGAAGCGCTTGTGCACAACGAGATTTCGAGCCTCGATCGCTCCTACGAGGAGAACGAGCGCCGCATCCGCAATCTGATCCAGGAACTCGCCAGCGAGCGGATCTCACTCGCGACCACGAGTGAGGGGATGCACGAGACGCTGCGTGCGGTCGGTGCCGAGGTGCCGGCACTGATCGACAAGCTGACCCACCAGCAGATCAAGCTCGCCAAGGCGATTGAGGGCGCGAGCGAGAACCTGACCCAGCTTGAGACGGCGATCGCCACCCAGACCGGCAACTTCGAGACGAAGCTCGGTGAGCGGACGTCCGAGCTGCAATCACTTCTCAACAACTATACAGGTGAACTCGACGCGGCTCTCGGCTCTCGCGCGGCGCACATGCAGAAGCTGCTGCAAGTTCACCTGGAGACCGTCGGTCAGACGCTCGACAGCGGCAATCGTGCCCTTGAAGAGACGATCGACAACAAAATCCTGGCGATCGAGCAGTCGGTGGAGAAGCGCACGGAAGGCATCGGCGAATTCTTCGACGAGTACGCGACACAGCTCGACGCCACGCTCGCCCGCCGCGCCGAGGCCCTCGACACGCAGCTGGTCGAACGCACCAAGGCGCTTGATGATGCCTTCAACGAGCGACTGAAGCTGTTCGACGAGTCGATCCTTCGCTCGACCAACGCCATCGACAGCGCCGTCGGTGATACGGCGCGCGCGCTGACGACGGCGCTTGAGCATCACGCCCGCAGCATGAGCGATACGATCGGCCGTCAGGCCGTCGAGATCGACGAGACGCTGATGAGCGGCATCACGGCCGTCCGGCGGACGAGCGAGAACATCACCCGCCAGTCGCTCAAAGCCATCGAAGGGCTCGCCGGCCAAGCCGACATGCTGAAGAGCGTGTCCGAGAACCTGCTCTCTCAGATCAGTCAGGTCACCAACCGCTTCGAGACGCAGGGCCACACCATCATGCGTGCGGCCAATGCCCTCGAGAGCGCAAACTACAAGATCGACGCGACGCTCCAGCATCGCCAATCCGAACTTGGCAAGACCCTCGACAAGCTCGCCGGCCGAGCGGAAGACATCGGCAAGACCTTCCAGGGGTATTCGTCGACGCTCGAAGGCTCGCTCGGCGAGGCGGAAAAGCGCGCTCGTCAGCTGGCGGATGAACTCTCGCGCACCGCGGACCAGAAGTCGCGCCAGACGATCGCCGATCTCGAGCGGCTGAAGCTCGAAGCGAGCGGCTACACCGATCGCGCGCTCGAAGACCTGCGCGACAAGTTCTCGTCCGTCTCCCAGGAGGTATCGGATCGGCTCGGTTCGATGACGAGCCAGTTCGACTCGACGTCGCAAGAGATGCGCGAGAAGGCGCAGCGCGCCGCCTCGGAACTCGAAGCCGAGCAGACGCGTCTGCGCGAGCAGCTCCATTCGCTCCCCGTGGCGACGCGCGAAACGACCGAAACGATGCGTCGCGCGCTCCAGGACCAGCTGCGCGCGCTCGAGCAATTGTCGAGCCTGACGACCCGCGAAGCGGCACGCCGCGATGTCGCGCCGCCGGCGAAGCCGATGCTGCCGCCGCCGCAGCGCGACGAGCGGACATTGAGTTCGCTGACCTCGACGCTCGCCCAGGAGATGGCGCAGCGCCAGCGCCCGTCGAGCACGCCCGCTCCGCAGCAGGCCCCGGTCGACCAGCGCGAATCGTGGTCGCTCGGCGACCTGTTGAAGCGGGCCTCTCGCGACGACGACGGGCCGGCCCACGCCCCATCTTCAGGCCTCCCGCAGCCGGTGCAGCAGCCCCAGCCGCCGGCGTCAGCTCCGCCGGCCCTCGCGCTCGATGCGCTCAGCCGCTGCCTCGACGCCGGCACGGCCGGCTCGATCTGGAACCGCTTCCGCAGCGGCCAGCGCGGCTTCATGGTCCGCAGCATTTACACGGACGAGGGGCGCGCACTGTTCGACGACGTCACCCGCCGCTACCGCGTCGACGGGAACTTCCAGCAGACGGTCAATCGTTACCTGATGGAATTCGAAGGCATGCTGCGGCAGGCCGAGGCGCGCGATCCGTCGGGCCAGCTCGTGCAGGGTCAGCTCGTCTCCGAGATGGGCCGCGCCTACCTGCTGCTCGCGCATGCCTCGGGACGCCTGTCCTGATCGCGAATGACTGAGGTCACGCTTACGGCCGCCCGCGAGATCTTTCCGATCGCGGGCACCTTCACGATCTCACGCGGCTCGAAGCGCGAGGCGGTCGTCGTCGTCGCCGAGGTCGCTGACGGAATTCATGTCGGCCGGGGTGAAGCCGTCCCGTATGCGCGCTACGGCGAAACCGTCGAAGCGACGCTCGCGACCATCGCAGCCCTCGGCGCGACCATCCCGCTCGATCGCGGCTGGCTCGCCGGCACCCTGCCGCCGGGAGCCGCCCGCAACGCCGTCGACTGCGCCCTCGTTGATCTCGAAGCGCGTCGGCGCGGCGTTTCGGCAGCGAACGTGCTTGGCCTGCCGGAGGCGGTCCCAGTGACGACCTGCGTCACGCTCAGCCTTGCCGAACCGGAGGCGATGGCGGCCGAGGCCCGCCGCCGCGCCGATTTTCCCCTGCTGAAACTCAAGCTCGGCGGGGCCAGGGACGATGTGCGTATGGCGGCCGTCCGTGCGGCGCGCCCCGATGCCCGCCTTGTCGCCGACGCCAATGAAGGCTGGACGCCGGACCTGCTGCAGCCGCTGCTTGATGCGGCCGCCTCGGCCCGCGTTGAACTCATCGAGCAACCGTTGCCGGCCGGCGCCGACGCGGCACTCGAAGCGTGTCGGCGCGTTGTCCCCGTCTGTGCGGACGAAAGCTTCCACACAGCGGCCGACCTCGACCGCCTCGCAAGGCGTTACGATGCCGTCAACATCAAGCTCGACAAGACCGGCGGCGTGACCGGGGCCATCGCCACCGTCGCCGCGGCCCGCCAGCGTGGAATGCGCATAATGCTCGGCTGTATGGTCGCGACCTCGCTCGCCATGGCGCCGGCCCTGCTGCTCGCCTCCTCCGCCGACTGGGTAGACCTCGATGGGCCGCTGCTGCTCGCCCGCGACCGCCCCTCGGGTCTCGTCTACGGCCCCGGTACCGTCTCGCCGGGTCCTCCGGGACTCTGGGGATGACCCTCCACGACTGAGACACGCGACCGCTGGCGCCCCGCACCCAAGTTGTGTAGAAGCGCCCAGACTTTCCCGCTCCGCGACGCCCTACCGAGGCATCATGGCCACCGTCATTCTCGTCATCCACCTGATGATCGCCGCCGCATTGGTCGGGATCGTGCTGCTCCAGAAGTCGGAGGGCGGCGCGCTCGGCATCGGCGGCGGCGGCGGGGGAGGCGGTTTCCTGACCGGCCGTGGTACGGCCAACGCGTTGACGCGCGCGACGGCGGGCCTCGCAGCGGCCTTTTTCGTCACCAGCCTGACGCTGACCATCCTCGCCCAAAGCGGCACGAGCCGCCGTTCGGTGTTCGACGCGCCCGCTGCGCCGGCGGCGTCCGACAAGGCCGGCACCCCGGCGCAACCGGCGGCACCGGGCCGCGGCGGCGTCCTTGAACAGCTCGAAGGCGGTCAGAGCCGGGCGCCGCTACCCACTGTCCCGCAGACGAAATAACGACCTCTCTAAACGGCTGTGGATGAGCGGCCCGTAGCTGGCTGCTCGTTGCGTGCGGCCATTCGAATCGCGAACGATTGGTGTATTCTGCAAGCCCATGCAACGGTACATCTTCATTACCGGCGGCGTGGTGTCGTCACTCGGCAAGGGGCTGGCGTCCGCGGCTCTCGGTGCCCTCCTTCAGGCGCGCGGCTATTCCGTCCGTCTCCGCAAGCTCGATCCTTACCTGAACGTCGACCCGGGGACGATGAGCCCCTACCAGCACGGCGAGGTGTTCGTCACCGACGACGGTGCGGAGACCGATCTCGACCTCGGCCACTACGAACGCTTCACCGGCGTACCGGCGCGCAAGTCGGACAACATCACGACGGGTCGTCTCTATCAGGACATCCTCGCCCGCGAGCGCCGTGGTGATTATCTTGGCGGTACGGTGCAGGTCATTCCGCACGTCACCGACGCCATCAAGCAATTCGTCACTGCCGGCAACGAGGGCATCGACTTCGTGCTGGTCGAGATCGGCGGCACGGTCGGCGACATCGAAGGCCTGCCGTTCTTCGAAGCGATCCGCCAGCTCGGCAATGAGCTGCCGCGCCGCTCCTCGATCTATATCCATCTGACGCTCGTCCCCTTCATCCCGTCAGCCGGCGAGCTCAAGACCAAGCCGACGCAGCACTCGGTCAAGGAGCTGCGCTCGATCGGCATTCAGCCGGATATCCTGCTCTGCCGCTCGGATCGCGAAATTCCGAAGTCGGAGCGTCGCAAGATCGCGCTGTTCTGCAACGTACGCGAAGAGGCGGTCATCCAGGCGCTCGACGTGGCGTCCATCTACGACGTGCCGCTCGCTTATCATCGCGAGGGGCTCGACAACGAAGTGCTCGCGGCGTTCGGCCTCCCCGAAGCACGCGAGCCTGACCTCAGGCGCTGGGAAGGCATCTCCGAGCGTATCGCCAGCCCCGAAGGCGAAGTGACGATTGCCGTGGTCGGCAAGTACACGGGGCTCAAGGACGCCTACAAGTCGCTGATCGAGGCTCTGGTCCACGGCGGCATTGCCAATCGCGTGCGCGTCAATCTCGAGTGGATCGAAAGCGAAACATTCGAACGCGAGGACCCCGCGCCCTTCCTGGAACACGTGCACGGCATTCTGGTGCCCGGCGGCTTCGGCGAGCGCGGCAGCGAAGGCAAAATCCAGGCGGCGCGCTTTGCCCGCGAACGCAAGGTGCCCTATTTCGGCATCTGCTTCGGCATGCAGATGGCGTGCATCGAAGCCGCGCGCAATCTCGCCGGCATACCCGATGCCGGGTCGACGGAGTTTGGACCTTCACAGGAACCGGTCGTCGGCCTGATGACGGAGTGGATGCGCGGCAACGAACTCGAGATCCGCAAGGGCGGCGGTGACCTCGGCGGCACCATGCGTCTCGGCGCCTTCACCGCCGCACTCGCAGACGGCAGCCGTATTGCTTCGATCTACGGCACGCGCCGCATCGAGGAACGCCATCGCCACCGCTACGAGGTCAACACGCGCTATCGCGAGCGGCTGGAAAAGGCGGGCCTGAAATTCTCCGGCATGTCACCCGACGGGCTTCTGCCAGAGACCGTCGAGTATCCCGACCATCCGTGGTTCGTCGGCGTGCAATTTCATCCCGAGCTGAAATCGCGCCCTTTCGAACCGCACCCTCTATTCGAAAGCTTCATCGCCGCGGCGATCGAACAGAGCCGCCTCGTCTGAGGTCAGGATGCCTGCGCGGCGCTCCGGCCCGTGCCGCTGGCGATGAGGTCCGCCGCATCGCGCGTCGTCGGCCGTCCGAGCAGGAAGCCCTGCGCCTGGTCGCATCCGAGCGCGCGCACGATATCTAGTTCCTCCGCCGTCTCGATGCCCTCGGCCGTTGCCGTGATGCCGAGGCGCCGGGCGAGCATCGCGGAAGCCTCTACGATTGCCTGACAGTCCGAGTTGCGATGGATCGCCTGTACGAAGCTGCGGTCGATCTTGACCTTCTTGAAGGGGAAGCGGCGGAGGTAGCTCAGAGACGAATAACCGGTCCCGAAATCGTCCATGGCGAGACGCACGCCCGCCGCATCGAGCGCGTTGAGATTGGCGATGATCGTCTCGTCTTCGCGCAGCAGCACCGCTTCCGTGATTTCGAGTTCGAGGCGGTGGCCCTGCAGACCATGGCGCGACAGAGCGGCGAGCACCGTCGGCAGCAAGCCCGGACATTTGAGCTGCACGGGCGAGAGGTTGACCGCGACGTGCAGATCCGACGGCCAACTCGCGACGGCGGCCACGGCGTCGTCGATGACCTGAACGCCGACGCGCGTGATGAGCCCCGTTTCCTCCGCGAGCGGAATGAAGTCGCTCGGCGGGATCAGGCCGCGCTCGGGATGGCGCCAGCGGCAGAGCGCTTCGAAGCCGACGAGGCGACTGTCGCTGAGATTGTGGATCGGCTGGTAGTGGACCTCGAACTGACGCTCCTCGACGGCGCGGCGCAAATCGTCCTCGAGCGAGCGGCGGACCTCGATCTGGTCGATCATGCGCGGCTCGAAGAAATGGGCGACACCACGCCCGTTCGCCTTGGCATGATAGAGCGCGACATCGGCGGCCTTCATGACGTCTTCGGCCGCGCCCCCGTCGGCAGGAACGAGGGCGATGCCGATGCTGGCGCCGATCTCCACCGTATGGCCGTCAATGCGATAGGGCGCCGAGACGCGCTCGATCAGCCGGTTGCCGAGCAGCGCAGCGTTCTCGGCCGAATGGATGCCACGCTGGAATACCGCGAACTCGTCGCCGCCGAGACGCGCGACCACGTCTTCTGTCCGCGCCGAATGGCGGATGCGCTCGGCGACTTCCTGGAGGAGGCGATCTCCGATCGGATGGCCGAGCGTGTCGTTCACCTGCTTGAAGCGGTCGAGATCGACCAGGAGCACGGCGGCGGCGACATCGCCGTCGCACCCGCTGTTGAAGTGCGTGCGGAGCTGCTCGTAGAACTGCCGTCGGTTCGCGAGCTCCGTGAGCGGATCTTCCTCCGCGAGCTTACGTATGCGCTGCAGTGAGCGGCGGTGCTCGGTGATGTCGGTCAGCGTCACGATAAACCCACCATCGGCGAGCGGTTTGGTGCGCACGTCGAGCACGATACCGTCGGTCCGCACGACCTCGTGGCGGGTCTCTCCGCCGGCTAGCCGGCGACCGCTGATGGCGGCCGGCAGGTCGTCGATCGAGTGGGCCCGGCCGAAGTCGCCGCGCACCAGCAAGCGATCGAGAAGGGTGTCGTAAGGTTTATGCTCGGCGACCCAGTCCGCCGGAAGCTTGGCGAGGTCCGCGAACACGGCGTTGCAGACGGTGATCCTGCGCTGGGGATCAACCACCATGGCGCCCTGGATCATGGCATCGAGGGTGGCGTCGAGTTCGTGGGCACGGCGGCGTTCTTCCGCTTCCGCGACCCGCAGAGACGCATGAGCGGCGTGCAGGGCGTCGACGTACTGCAGCAACTGAATGGTCCCGATCTGCAGCAACAGGCAAACTGCCAGCGCGATGATCATGACGGTCATGTTCTCGCGCTTCTGGTCGGCGAGCGCGTGAGCGAGATCGAGACTGGCCGTCGCAACGAGATCGAAATTCGGCAGTCCACGGAATGTGACGAGCACCTCACCGCCCGCACTGAGGTCTTCGAACGTGCCGTGGATCTCGCGCATGTAGTGCACGCGCAGCCTCGCCGCGTCGGTCTCGGTTGCCGCAAGGTGCGAGCCGGGCCGCAGCGTCAGCGTCGTCTCGAAGGCTTGATCATGCAGACGCAGGGCGACAGCGGCGGGCAGCGATTTGATAGTCGCGAGGCTGCGGATGCGGTCCGGCGTGATGAGCGCGATCAGCGCGGTTGCGAGGTTTCCATTCGACCATTGCAGCGGTAACAGGATCGGAAGGACTTCAGGCACGCCCGAAACCGACAGAAGCGGGCGGCCGAGCATGGCATGCTGTTCGCCCCGCGTTTCCAGTTCGGCGAGGCCGTCAACGAAGACAACGTGCGACTTGCCGAGCAGCGGCATCTGCCGCTTGACGATCGATTGGCCGGTGCGGTCAACGGCCATGAGTCCGATCAATCCGACGTCAGATAGAGCGGCGCTCTCGGCACTGAGCGCCGTCGCGAGAGCGTCGCGGTCGATCATGCCGTTTTCCAGAGCCGCCCTGCGAATGCGCTGGAGACCGTTGTCGATTTGCTCGAGCGTCGAGCGGATGTCGGCCAGGGCGCCGGAGACGTACAACTCGATGCGCTCGTAGTTGCGTTGTGTGTCGCGGATGATCATGTGCTCGCCACGCCAACTGGCGGCAGCGAGGATCGCGAACCCGAACGAAAGCCCGAGCAAAGGAACATAAAAATGGGGGCCGAGCTGGCGTATGGCCAGGCGCCAGAGATCTTGCATATTCGTCAGACCTTCAGTACTCCCCCACGTTCAATTCAACAATAGTTTGATGAAGATCAGGTAAGCGGGTGAATTTGAATGCTGATCAATATGATCAGCCGTCAAACTTCCAGCCGCCGTCGGCGAGCCGACAAGCAATCCCTTCGATCTGCCTGGCGTAGCCGCCGACCGACAGGGCGAGGATGATGTGACGGCAGACGGACCCACTTTCGCTCTTGAACGAGGAGGTGGGGCGTATGACGCCGGCGAGGTCGCCATCCTTGCGTCGCCAAACGTAAGACGCGCCATCGGGCATCTCGGCAAGCGCCTTGTGCACGGCGTTGAGGGTGGCGACACGATCGCGCCAGCCGATCCGCTCAAAACGTGGGTCGGTGAGAGTTGCGGGCTCCGCGGGGGAGACTTCATCCGCCAGCGCCACGCCTGGGGTCATGAAAACGATGGCAGCGAAGAGAAAGGCCGAAAAGACAACGGCGGCAGCTGTGACGAGCGATGGCTCGCTACGCATGGAACACCTCGGGGACGCGACAAACGGCAACGACGACACGCCTCGCGAGTGTCGGCGGTTGAGGTTAAGGTTCTGTTCCTCACCGCTTCGCAATGGCACCCGACAGGAGTTCACGATGGCCGAGCCAACCGAGGGCGTCCCTCCGGGCGCGGACTTTGCCGATGCGGCCGAGCCGTTCGCGCTGTTCGAGTCCTGGTTCGCCGACGCCCGGCAATCCGAGCCGGAAGACCCGAACGCGATGGCGCTCGCCACGGTGGACGCCGGTGGGATGCCGAACGTGCGCATGGTTCTGCTGAAGGGCTTGGACGGACCGGGCCAGACGGGGCGCGGCTTCGTGTTCTACACGAACTATGACAGCGCGAAGGGTCGGGAGCTTCTGGCGGCTCGCAAGGCGGCGCTCTGCTTCCATTGGAAAAGCCTGCGCCGGCAGGTTCGCGTCCGCGGCGAGGTCACGGAGGTGTCGGCCGAGGAAGCCGACATCTATTACGCCTCCCGTCCGCGCGCGAGCCGCATCGGCGCCTGGGCGTCGCGCCAGTCGCGGCCGCTCGAAAGCCGGTTCGCGCTGGAGACGGCCGTTGCGTCCTACGGTGCACGCTACGCCGTAGGTGAGATCCCCCGGCCACCGCACTGGTCGGGCTTCAGAATCACGCCCCTCGAAATCGAATTCTGGCAGGATCGGCCGTTCCGTCTGCACGACCGCGTCGTCTTCCGGCGGGCCAGCGAGACCGAGGCCTGGGCGCGCACTCGTCTCTATCCGTGAAGAGGCTGTGGCGGCGAAGCCGCGCCGCTGCACAGCCCAAGATCGCCTCTCTTGCCACCCGCCGAGGGAAGGCGCAGACCTCCCCGGGCGAGCGACGCGCGCGTCCGGACGAGCAGAGGGTGGTCATGATCGGCGGCACTTCATCTAGGCTGGCAGCTCTCGCGGCTGCCTCGTTCTTCCTCATCTCTCCGGTGCCCCATGCGGTCGCCCAGGATGCCGGCGATCTGCTCGGCCGCTGCCAGAGCGAAGACGTCCAGTCGCGCCAGCGTGTCGAGGCCTGCTCGAAGTTAGTCGGGGATACGAAGCTTGAAGCCGATCTCCGCGCCGAGGCGCTCCTGAACCGCGGCGTCGCCTACGAAGACCTCGGCAAGGATGCCGAGGCGCTGGGCGACTACACCTCGGCCATCGCCCTCAACCCCGACTATCCGGCCCCCTATGGCTATCGCGGGGCCCTCCACGAGCGCCTCGGACGTCATGACGAGGCGATCAAGGACCACTCGGTCGTCCTCAAGCTGCTGCCGGACGATTACGACGCCCTGCACGCCCGGGGCCGATCCTACCTGATCGTCGGCAACTCCAAGGCCGCTCTCGGCGACTTCGAACAGCTCCTGAAGCTCGATGCCAAGGACCCGGACGCATTGGTCGGACGGGCGTTCGCCCGGGAGGACCTCGGTGACAAGGCGGGCGCGCTCGCCGATTTCAAGGCCGCGCTCGGCATCGAACCCGACAACGAAGATGCCAAGGAAGGCGTCGATCGCCTACGCGGCGGCTGAGGCGGCCCTGAAACGAAAGAAGCCGGCCCGAAGGCCGGCTTCCCGACGACCGAAGCGGTCGCGCGCCGATTACTTCTTGTCGGCGGCGCTGACGCACTTCTTCTTCTTCTTGTCCCAGTAGTTCATGGTGCCGCACTTGCCGGCCTTCGAAGCGGCCTTCTTCTTGGCCTTCTTCGGAGCAGCCTTCTTCGGAGCGGCCTTCTTCTCTTCCTTCTTCTTCGCCTGGGCGAGCGTGATCACCGACTCGGTCGCCGGCTTGCTGATCAGCGGAGCGGCCTGGGCGGTGGTGACGGCGAAGAGGCCTGCCAGCGACAGCACGGCGGCTTTGACGATGCGCATTTGGTCTTCTCCCTTTGGTGGCTGGAAGCGCGTCCCGCACGCATCGCGTGGGATCCCCCGCGTCTTCCCCCGAAGCGGTTGTAGCCGTTCTGGCGAGTTTCGGGAGTGGTCGAGAGAATGAAATCGCGTGCTGTGCTGTTTGAGCAACTAAAAGTTGAGTGCGCTGGACGGAATTAAAGACTTAAGAGGCTGAAAAAAATAGAGAAAAACGACTCTCGAAACTGCAGCCCCTTGGGGCTCAAAATCAGCCTATGCCATGTGGATGAATTGACAGCTCCGTGCGAGGTTCATCCGGCAGAGAAGTGGAAGCCGGCCGAGCCGGCTTCCACGAATGTGGATCAACGCTTGTTGCGCTGGTCGACGCAGGTCTTCTTCTTGCTGTCCCAGTAGTTGAAGGTGCCGCACTTGCCCGGGCCCTTCTTAGCGGCCTTCTTCTTTGCAGCTTTCTTCGGAGCAGCCTTCTTGGCGGGCTTCGCGGCCTTCTTGGCCTCGGCCTTCTTGCCGCCGACGAGCAGGATCTCCGACGTCACGGTCGGCTTGCTGGCAATCGGAGCGGCCGAAGCGGTGCCGGCAGCGAAGATGGCGGTCAGTGCGATAACAGTAGCTTTGATCAGACGCATCTCAGGCGTTCTCCCCAGGATTAGAATACGGGCCGAGCGCGAACCCATGCTGGCCCGCTCCCCCGGCAGAATTCCTATCGCATCGCAGGGGTTTGCGGGATGGAAGTTCGTGCAAAGATTATAAATGTGTTAAATCGGCCACACTCAGCCGCGGCGCGAAGACTGCCGCATTGCTCATAATCGACTGACACACATGAAGAATATTGGCCAATGAGGCGGAGTGCTGAAGTCGCCCGAGTGCTGGCCGACCCTGACCAGCCGAGTTGACAATTTTGATTTTTCGGCTGCCCGCCGCCACGCGAAGGGTCTGGCTGGTTTGCTTCTGTGCCGGCCGGATCCGTGGTAAGCAAAACGGGAGTAGGACACCCCACATGCCGAACATGTCGAACGCCGAACGCAAGACGCTCATCCTCACCGGAGCCTCGCGAGGCATCGGCCATGCGACCGTGAAGCGCTTCTCGTCGGCGGGCTGGCGGGTCATCACCTGCTCGCGCCACCCCTTTCCCGAGAATTGTCCGTGGGAGATGGGCCCGGAAGACCATATTCAGGTCGACCTCGCGAACCCGGAAGACACCCTGCGCGCCGTTGCCGAGATGAAGGTGCGCCTCGAAGCACAGGGCGGGCGGCTCAATGCACTCGTCAACAACGCTGGCATTTCGCCGAAGGGGCCAGGTGGCCGCCGCCTCAGCACCATCGACACCCCACTCGAGGATTGGCAGCGCGTCTTTCAGGTGAATTTCTTCGGGCCGATCCTCCTGGCACGCGGCCTGCTTGCCGAACTCGAGCGCTGCAAGGGCGCCGTCGTCAACGTCACGTCGATTGCCGGCAGCAAGGTGCATCCGTTTGCCGGGGCCGCCTACGCGACGTCGAAGTCGGCACTCATGGCGCTGACCCGCGAGATGGCCGCCGACTTCGGTCCGCGCGGTGTTCGTGTGAACGCGATCTCGCCCGGTGAGATCGACACGTCGATCCTGTCACCCGGTACGGATAGGATCGTCCAGGAACAGATCCCGATGGGCCGGCTCGGTGAGCCCGAGGAAGTCGCCAAAGCGATCTACTTCCTGTGCACGGAGCAGTCGAGTTACGTGAACGGCGCCGAGCTTCACATCAACGGCGGCCAACACGTCTAAGCGTCACGGAGCACGTGCCGGCGCGACGTCGAACGCGATCCCGCAACGCGGTTGGGCTTCGCCGCCGCCCTGGGTCGGCACGATCCACCCGGATTTGGACGCCGCGACGTTCTTGCCTGTCGCCGCGACCGTCAGATCGAGACCGCACGCTGCGCGCGCCGCGTGAACCGCAACGGCTTGGCGCGTCGCCATGGCGGGCGCTGGTCGCGTGCCCGTGCGATTGGGGCCCGGCCGATCATCGAGCGCTCTTCCGGGCGCCACCGCCCCGTCTCCGAGTGCGCCGGCGACGGCCTCGACGCTTGCCGGACCACCGATCACGAGTGCCGCGCCCTCGGCCACGCGCTCTTTCAGCCAGCCGATGATCGGATCGGTCGGCCGCGGCGCACTGCCGAGCGCGACCAGCCAGACCTGGGCATCGCCCCGCCGCAAGAGAACGGCGGTCGAAGCCGGCGTCTCCTCGTCACGCGGTGGCAGAAAGTGCTCCTGGCGCACGGCACGGAAAACTTCCGAGAGACGGATCGCGACCGCCGTCGTCGCCGTTGCGCGCCCTTCGACGCGCACGGCAAGCTGGCGTGACAGCACGAGGTTCCAACTGGCGGCAGGCAGCAACTGGCGCACGCCTGCGACGTCACTGATCCCGTGCAATAGCACGACGTCTGCGCCGAGCCCCGTCGTGTCTGCCGCAATGGCGCGCGCCTGCTCCGGTTGCCGGCGTTCGGCACCGAAGGTGTGCCGGAACGTCGGTGCTGGCTGCGCCGCCGGCCGCGAAGTCGCCGGCGCCTGCCCCGGCTGCAGCCCGGCGGACAAGACGGCAATTCTGAGAGCCAACTCGTCGCTCGCGCGCGCCGCCGTCCCGAACGCCGTCGCCAGAGTCAGCGAAGCCAGAGCAAGGGCGCGTGCACGCGTCATCATTCGGCGAGCCGGATGCCGTGCTCGGCAGCGAGCCAGTGTGTCGTGCGATCGAGTGCCTTGGCGAGCGCATCGAAGATCAGATTGATGTCGGCGCCGTCGATAACGAGCGGCGGGCAGAGCGCGACGGTGTCGCCGCCGACCGCTCGGCAGATCAGCCCTTCCTCCTGCGCGAACGCGACGACCTTGGGCCCTACACCCATCTTAGGATCGAAGCTCGTCTTGGCCTGCTTGTCACGGACCAGTTCGAGGCCACCGATCAGGCCGACGCCGCGAGCCTCACCGACCAGCGGATGGTCCGCAAGCGCGGCGAGCCGCGTCTCGAAGATCGGCGCCACGCGCTTGACGTGCCCGACGATGTCGGTGCGCTGGTAGATTTCGATCGCCTTGTTGGCGACGGCACATGCCACGGGATGGCCCGAGTAGGTGAAGCCGTGCGCGAAGACGCCGAGCTTTCGGCTTTCATCGAGCATCGCCTGATAGACGTGCTCCGGCACGGTGATCGCCCCAAGCGGAACGTAGGCGGACGAGACGGCCTTCGCGATGGTCACCGTATCGGGCTTGATCGCGAACGTCTGCGAACCGAACCAGTTGCCCGTACGGCCGAAGCCGCAGATCACCTCGTCGGCGATGAAGGCGATGTCGTGCCGGGCGAGGATCGGCTGGATCTTTTCGAAGTAGCCGCGCGGCGGCACGATCACGCCGCCGGCCCCCTGCACGGGCTCGGCGATGAAAGCGGCGATCGTCTCGGGATCTTCCCGCTCGATCATCTGCTCGAGCGAACGTGCGAGCCGGGTCGTGAACTCGTCTTCCGTCTCGCCAGGCTCCGCGTTGCGCCAGTAGTGCGGGCAATCGGTGTGCAGAACGCGCGCCATCGGCAAGTCGAAGTCGGCGTGGAAGACCGGCAGTCCGGTGAGGCTCGCCGTCGCGATCGTCACGCCGTGATAGGCACGCATACGGCTGATGATCTTCTTCTTCTTCGTCTTGCCGCGCGCGTTGTTGTAATACCAGGCGAGCTTGATCTGCGAGTCGTTGGCTTCCGATCCCGAGCTCGTAAAGAAGACTTTCGAGGTCGGGGCCGGAGCGATCTCCTTGATCTTCTCCGCGAGTGCGATCGCCGGCTCGTGGCTGCGCCCGCCGAAGAGATGCGTGAACGACAGCTTCGACATCTGATCCCGCGCCGCTTCGACGAGTTCGCTATTGCCGTAGCCGAGCGCCGTGCACCAGAGGCCGGCAAGCCCCTCGATGTAGCGTTTGCCTGCGGTGTCGTAGACGAACACGCCTTCCGCGCGGTCGAGCACCAGCGGACCCGCACCGCGGTGGCTCGCGAGGTTGGTGGTCGGATGCAGGACAGTTTCGACGTCGCGCATCTGGAAGTTTGTCAACTGCTGCATGGCACCGGTCCGTCTCCCGCCGCTGCGGGCCTTGTGAAGTTCTGCGATTAGCTTTACCGCGTTCTCAGGGACTGACAAAGGCTCGTGGGCTGGTCCGGCCATGATGGCGACGTACGAACCGCTCCCCACCGTGGCGAGCCGCTGGACGCTCAGGATTGCGGCGTTCTCGGCGCTCCTGGTGGTGACCGCGATCGTGCTCCACCGACTCGCCGGGATGGCGACGCCGGTGGCACTGACCCTTATCGGCTCGGGCTTTGCCGGAGCGGTCGCGGCCGTTCTGTTGGCCGCAGTCGCCGCCTTCCAGATCTGGCGGACACACGCTCTCGGCACGGCGCACGTCGTCACCGGTCTGGTCATCGCGCTCGCACTGTTCGCTTGGCCGGCCGTCTACCTGCCGCCGCTGATCAGTCTGCCCGCATTGACCGACGTTTCCACCGATACGCGGTCGCCGCCCCCGTTCACCGCGCTCGCAGCCCGGCGCGGACCCGCGGCTAACGCCCCGGCCTATCCGGGCGCTGCAGCGGCCGCCTTACAGTCCGAGACCTACCCCGACCTCCGCACCTTCGCGCTCGAACGCTCCGCCGAGGAAGCGTTCGAGATCGCGCGCGAAGCCCTGCGCCGCGCCCGCGTGCAGATCATCGCCGAAGAGCCGCCGCTCGAAGGTCGCCGGGTGCAGGAGGGCGTCATCGAGGCGGTCGACCGCACGCTGATCATTGGCTTCTACGACGACATCGTGGTCCGCGTGCGCGGCGACGACCGCCAGGCCCGCATCGATATTCGGTCCGCCTCGCGCTATGGCCGCCACGACCTCGGACGCAACGCACAGCGCGTGCGCACGCTCTTGAAAGAAATCCAGGCGCGTCTCGACGCCACCGTGCCCGGCGCACCGCTCGCGCGCAGCGCCCGTCTCAAGCGTCCCGTGCAGGGGGCGCTGCCGCGACGGCCACAAGCCGGCGATCGAGCGTCACAGGGCCGTCCGTCTCAACGAGCCCCTGGGAAATCAGATGCTCGACGTGAGCCTGAACAGAAAGGCCAGCCGCCCGCACCAGGCGCGGGTCGAGCCCGCGATACACAAGGTCCACAATAGCCGAGATCGTCGCCGTGCCGTTGCGGATCGCGTCGAGGATCGCCTGCTCGCGCCAGCGTCGGTGCACGAGATAAGCCCGCACCATGCGCTGGGGATTTTCCAGCCGACCCCCGTGTCCGGGGAAGAACACGGCATCAGTGCGCGGGACCAGCACTTCGAGAGAGCGGAAGTAATCGCCCATGTGCCCTTCCGGCGGCGCGACGACAGAGGTGTTCCAGGCCATCACGTGGTCGCCCGAAAACAGGATTCCCGTCCCGGTGAGTTCGAAGCAAACATGATCCGGGGCGTGCCCGGGCGTCGGGACCGCGGAAAGGGTCCACCCGTCACCCGCTACCGAGGCCCCGGCCGTCGTAAGCGTGATGTCCGGATCGAAACCGAAGTCGATCAGTTCGTCGCCGATGGGTCCAGCGAGGATCCCTGGCCGTTCGATCTGTACCCGGCCGAACCCGCAAGTCTTGGCGCCCGTCGCGTCGATGAAGCGGGATAACAGGTCGACGTGGTCGCGGTGTGTATGGGTGATGAAGACGTGCGAGACGGGCCGTCCGCCGATCGTTTTCATCAGTGCTTCGAAGTGAGCCGCGTCGTCGGGACCTGGATCGACAACCGCGAGCGTCTCGGTGCCGATCAAGTAGGTGTTCGTGCCCTTGAAGGTGTAGGGGCCCGGGTTGTTGGCGACGAGGCGAACGACTCCCGGCGCCAGTTCGCGCGGCTCGCCATAAGCGAACGTCATTTCGGTGCGGAAGTCGAGCGAGGCCATGGGCGAACCAATCGGCTGGAGGGAGGATCGCCGCATCCCCTACCACGCCCTGAAGCCGCCGCCCAATCTGGTTGGAGCGCCGCGGTATGTCGGTCGCTAGGTCTCGTCCGGCCACCAGCCGGGACGGAAGCGGGTCGTATCGCCCCAGTCGTCGCCAGGCTGCGGTGCGGGCGGACGATAACGCCGGCGCTCCATGATGCGCTCGTGCTGCATGGCGATGGCGAGCAGCAGCAGCGGACCGAGCAGGATCCAAAGAAAGAGGAGCAGTCCGGGTTCGTAGGGCACGGCATCCGTCTCCCGTTTCCTGGAAAAACGGTGAGGACGCCACGAGGTTCACGGCCCCGACGCCGCAGCGATGCGGTGAAGTCAGGGCAAAAGCAACGAGGGCCGCCCTTGCGGAGCGGCCCTCGCGAGATCGTGTGGCGAAGCGATCAGCGGAAGAGAGACAGGATGTTCTGCGCCGACGAGTTCGCGATGCTGAGCGACTGGATGCCGAGCTGCTGCTGGACCTGGAGGGCCTGCAGACGGGTCGACTCCTGGTTCATGTCGGCGTCGACGAGCGCCGAGACGCCGCGCGAGATGGAGTCCATCAGTGCGTCGACGAATTCCGACTGCATCTTCACGCGCTGGTTGGCGGCGCCGAGTTCGGAAGCGGAGGTCGTCATCTCGGAGATCGCCTGGTCGACCGCCTGGATGATGTCGTCGACGGTGTTGGTGCCGAGGTTGTTGAGATCGAACTCGTCGACGGTGTTGGCCGTACCGGCCGGCGTCAGCGAGGTCGGGTCTTTCGAGTAGTTGGCGATCACGATCGTGCCGGTGTCATCGCGCGTACCCGCCGTCACGCCGAGGCCCGATGCGTCGGTGGCATTGAGGCGAGCCGATCCGAGGATGCCAAGTGCGCCGGCTGTCGCCGAACCGCCGTTGACGACGCCCGCGCCGTCCGTGTTGGCGTCGAACAGGAAAGTCGTCGACACGTTGATCGAGAGCGTGCCGACCGACACGCCGCTCGACGTGCGGGTGAAGGATGCGACGACCAGCTCGCTCGCCGAATAGTCCGAGCCGCCGGTGTCGACCGAGAGCCAGTTCTCGCCGCTGAACGAGGCCGACTGCGCGGTCGAGCGCAACTGGTCCTGCAAGGCGTCGATTTCGGTCTGGATCTTGGCGAGGTCGACGCCCGGCTGCTTCGCGGCGACGAGCTTCGCCTTGATCTCGCTGGTGACGTCGATGGCCGTGTTGAGGGCGGTGTAGGCGGTGTCGAGTGTCGCCGAGCCGAGGCCGAGCGCGTCGGAAACCGCCGAGAGGGCTTTGTTGTCGGAACGCATCGTGGTCGCCATCGACCAGTAGGCGGCGTTGTCTGCAGCCGACGCGACCCGGAGGCCGGTCGAAATGCGGTTCTGCGTCGTCAACATGTCCTTGTTGGTCATGTTGAGCGTCTGGAGCGCCGTCATCGCGGCGAAATTCGTCTTGATACTGTTCATGAGCCGACCCAGGCTGGAGGAAACGTTGTGCAGCGCGCATACCGGATCGGCCGGTCCGTCAGGGCGGCATCATGCCTTTGGTGAGCCCTACAAGACCCAACCTGACGTACCACCAGAGGTAGAGAAAAAGGGTTTGGAACCCTTTAATTTTGGGTCCAAAACGGCACACATCCCCGAAAGCGATTATTGTCTTCTGGGGCCATACTCGGATCGAGCCGAGCGATTCGCTCCAAAAATTGGGTTCGTTTCGCAGAATAGCGACTGCCATAGGTTTCACAGGCAACACGGAGAGCGGCTCTGATGATCTTGGGTAATTGTAGAAGCAAGTAGAGGCCTTTGGATGATGTCAAGGCAGACTTGACACCTATGCCCAAGGCAGGGCTGGCAAACAAGTTTCTGAGTTAAAATGATAAAATCCGGAATGTCGCCTGCCTATTAAACGCGAGGGATTTCTGCGGTCGCGTTTGAGAAGACGCCTTCGCTCAGCGGACTAGCGGCATTCGATACCTGTCAATGCTGGCTTTACGTCATTCAGACGAGTGCCAATGCTGCCTTTACAGCTATGGTCGCTCCATCGAAGTCAGTCCAGGCTGGCTTAACGATACTGGGCGTTGCCGCAATGGTGCCTTTACTAGGCTCGGCGGCTCGCATCGAGCCAGTCAAGGCTGACTTTACGATATGCCAGGGGGCTTCAATTGAGGCTACTGACGCGAAGTGGTGATGCAACTTTGGGTGAAAACGAAAAGTGCGAAAAATCGGTTTCAAGCGACCGGCTGCATCTAGCCGCCATGTCGGTGCGGTCACCCAGGCGTCGGAAGAGATGAACACTCTATAAGCATTGGTTCGGCGTCGAGAGTCTTGCCACTGAAGTCGTTCTCGCCACGAGATCTTGGAGCCACGGGCGAGACGGTGAGGTGCGGGCCCGTGGAATGCCGGCAGGGAGAAGGCCGGGCGAAAAGCGTCCCGATGGGTTGGGCCACGTGGGTTTTTCGCGTCGTCTGCGAGAAGCTTAATGAGCGAGGACTTGGGGGATCTTGAGCGGGCTTGGGCTCAAGTTCATTCTCGAAAGCCCCCTTGACCCCCACGGAAACTCCCCCAAATTAGGGACAGCATCAAGAGTAGGGCCCGGTGACGCGGGCCTGACGCCAACCGGCCCGCAGCCGGTGGACAAGCCAGGATGCGACGAGCCGGCGTTTCCGGTGAACTCGTAACTGCGGCCTGAGAACAAAGACACACCAGCGTATCCGTCTCGAGGCCTTGGCCGTTCGGCCCTGGCTTTGCGGTGCGCCGTCGGCGTTGCTTGCGAAACATCGAAGCACGCGAGGGGTGGTTTTTGTTCGCGGCCCTCAAGGGGTCAGAAATGCAAAAGCATGAAATTTCAGCGAGCTGGTTTGGCGCCGGCGCGGATGCAGGCGTCGAGAGAGGGCGCTTTGCGGCGATCGTCGAGGATGACGGTTCGGCGAGCTTTCTCGTCGACGGCGTGACGGGGCAAGTGGCGCACATTTCGATCCGAAGCAGCATGCAGGAGGTTGTTCCGCGTCCCGGAAGTGCTGAGCAGTCGGCGTCCAGCCACGTTGCAAACTTCTGTCCTCAAGGACCAGGGCCCGCGTCGCAGCTCCTCGTGGTGATCGCCGCTCAGGCGATTGGGGCATCTGCGGGCTTCGTTGCGGCCTACGTCCTGACCCGCGGCTTCTTCGCGTGGGGCGCGGCTTCGGGCCCGTGGGCTTGAGAGGAGGGCGATGCCATGAACAACAGTCATCGCCTTCGCGTGGAATTCCACACGTACGACCTCCTGAAGGAACGTCTCTTGGCGGAGGTTCCCGATATTGACGCCGAGGCGCTTGCCGACACCCTCGAGGGCCTAACCGACCTCCGGGAGATGATCGCGGCTGTCGTGCGATCGGCACTCGAGGACGAGGATCTCGCGTCGGCGCTCGCGACACGCCTTGCCGACATGAGAGAGCGGCTCGCCCGGCTCGAAAAGCGCGCCGATCGGAAGCGGGAGTTGGCGCTCACAACGATGACGGATGCCGACATCGGCCGTCTCACGGAGCCCGACTTCACGGCGTCGCTCCGGCAAGGCGCGCCGCAACTTGAGGTGACATCGGAGGACATCCTTCCGGACATCTATTGGAAGCCGCAGCCGCCCAAGGTGGATCGCCAGAAGCTGCTCAACGACTTGAAGGGAGGCGCGGACGTCGCTGGCGCCTCGCTCGTGCCTGGATCCCTTCAATTGACCGTCAGGAGCAAGTGATGAGTTTCTCGGACAAGCAGCGAAAGGCTCTAAGGGCGAAGCTCAGCTGGCGCCACGTCAAGACGCGCGCCGTCAGCAGTGGAACGATCGCCTATGTCGAGGGGTGGCACGCCATTGCCGAGGCCAATCGGATTTTCGGCTACGACTGCTGGGACCGAACGACGGTGTCGCCGCGATGCCTCTGGTCGGAAACTCGGCGGGGTCTTTTCGCGTGTTTCTATTCGACGAAGGTGAGGATCACCGTCAGGGCGGGCGCTTCGGTCATCACCCGCGAGGGGATCGGAACGGGCTTCGGCCAATCCCCCGTGCCCGAGACGGCCCACGAAATGGCCCTCAAGGCGGCCGAGACGGATGCCACCAAGCGTGCGCTGGCGACCTTTGGAAATCCCTTCGGCCTCGCCCTTTATGACAAGGACCAGGCTCACGTCACGAAGCCGCCGAGCAAGGCCAAAGAGGTAAGCGATGCCAAAGAGCAACGCCAGAAATCAACTGGGGATGGCACGAAGGATCTTGTGCTGTTTCAGGGTGAGCGGCGCACGCCGTTTTCGAGTTCGGAGGCGTTTACGGCCGCTGTCCTGAGGGCCATTCCGACGCTCAGAAGCATCGACGCCGTCTATGATTTCTGGGAGCGCAACCTCGAGGGCTTCAAGGAACTCCGCCGTCGGGCGGAGGGCCAAGAAAGTGACCCGGTCGTCGCCATCGTCGCGACCCTCAAGGGACGCGCCCGCGCTCTCGGCTATCAGGCCGGTTCCGACGGGCCAGTTGCGAGCAAGCCTGAAGGCCCACGCACGTCCGGCGCGGAAATCAATCGGGGGAAAGGGATGGACGGGCGCCTCGCCATCCCCAAGGAGCAGCGCATTCGAGACAAGGACCATCTTGTTTACGTGGCAAGTAAGCCCTGCATCGTTTGCGGACGACGTGGGGCTCAGGCCCATCATCTGCGGTTCGCCCAACAGCGCGCCATGGCCATGAAGGTATCGGACGAATACACGGTGCCCCTTTGTGTCGCCCACCACGATGCCCTCCATCGCACCGGCGACGAACAGGCCTGGTGGGCGCGCCATGGCATCATCGATCCTTTGAAAATCGCGGCGCGCTTGTGGGCCGAGAGCCGCGGCCATGTGCGGCATGAAGACGGGCAGCCTGAAGACGGCCGGCCTGAAGATGTGCAGCCTGAGGATCACGCTGACGAGAGAGAACTGGAGCGGGTGGATCGGGACGCTCCTAACGCTACGACCGCTCACGGGGATCTGCACGCTTCGAACGATCGAGCCGGTGCAAATGGTCGGAGCGGTTCAAGCGGTCCGACTGCTGCGGGCGGGCCGAACGGTCGAAATGGCCCAAACGGTCCTAGTGGCCCGAAAGGTCCAAATAACCCAAACGGTCCAAATGACCCAAACGCTCCTACCGGTCCGAACGCTTCGTCCAGTCGCTCGGAGTGATCGGCCATGCTGGATCGCCGAAGGCTCGCGCAGTTGTGCGAAATGCTACGGTCCGACAACGACCATGAGCGTTCCGTGGCGGCACGGCTCGCGACGGACCTCGTGCGGCGGGCTAACACGACCTGGACGGATGTCATCCTTCAGGCGGAAGCAAAGCCGGCCTCGAGCCGCCCGCATCAATCGACGGATCCGCCAAAGAGTTCCGATCCGTTCCGACGTCACCCCTATATGACGCCCGAACGAAACGGCGTTGTCGCCGCGAACCTCGTGGCGCTTCTCTTAAAGAAACGATCCCTGTCGCCATGGGAGCACAACTGGGTGACGGGGCTGCAGCAGCAGGATCTTGCGATCGGGTTGACCGACATTCAGTGGCGCCAAGCCATTCGCCTCGCGATGGATGTTGGGGTCTGGCCCGGCTCAAAGGCGCGCCGCCGGCGGAAGAAACGACGCTACCGGTAGTGATCATCGGCTCCGGGAATATGCAGGCCATCCGTCAAGGGGCTGCACCAGTTTCGTCGTGGAAAAACTGTGCCATACCGATCTGCTGTTGTCGGAAGAGCGGCAATCGGAGCACGAATGGGAACAACGACGAAACGTGCTTTACAAACCCCGCGAACACGCTCATCTGCGGTTGTACTCTTAGTAAAAAATGGAGTACGCACTATGAGTTCTGAACGGCAGTATTCTGCCAACCGCGCCAATGCTCTTATGAGTACGGGTCCCAAGACCCCTGAAGGCAAGGCGCGCAGCTCGAAGAACGCTCTGAAGCACGGCCTGACGGCCGACAGCGTTGTCCTCGAGGGAGAAGACAAGGACGCCTTCGACGAGCTCCTCGCAAGGCTCGAGCAGTACTACGAAGTGCGGGACATCGTGGCGCACGAGCTTTGCAAGCAGGCTGCTCAGAACATGTGGCGTATGCGCCGCGCTGCAGGGTTTGAAGCGGCTCTGATGGCATGGGTTCACGAACGCCAGAAGGCTGAAGAAACCAACTCGTGGATGGATGTCCCGGGGCGGCTCCTGAACAGCCGCGTCGAGGATGACAGTGGCATCGATCCTGAGCACGACAACCGTGTTCGTGTCGGCCGCCTGGTCGAAGACTTGTTGAAGGGCGATATGCTCGGCAAGCTTCAGCGGTACGACGCGCACAACTGGCGCCAGCTGAAGACGATACTTGCCGAGCTCGAGCGGCTCAATCGCCTTCGTCAGGAAGAAGAGGCCCACGCGGCGGAAGCGGAGGTCGGGTAGATTCCTTCCGAGTAATCCTCAAAGGTCCCAGCACCAAGTCGTCGTGAGACGGCCTGGTGTTGTGACGCGCACACGCTTGCGAGGCCGGGGGTAGAGACGCTCCCTTAGTTTGAGAACGGACAGGCGAACAAAAGGCGCCTCGCCCTCTAGTTCGCCGGGCATCCGCATCTAAGCCGCCTTATAGCTCCTCGACCGGAGCGCGGGGAGTTCTCGCGGCGTGGCCGGCACGACACCGCCGCGCGCGAGAAGACGGCTTGTCCCAACTTCCAATTGCGAACGCCGCGCCAACCGGCCAAGAAGCAGCGGCACAATTTTTGCTGAGCGTTTCCTCTATGGTCGTTTCCACTCCAGGCCACGTCCGGCAGATGCCACGTGCAGAGCATATTGCCTTAATCGTTGGCGGCATCGCCGCTTGGCGGCTGAAAGAACGCGCGACGGACGCTGAGATCCGACGTGAGTGCACACGAGCCCTCGGCGACGCCATGGCCGCGGCCATCGACGTTCGTGCCACGGCGCTGACCGTCGTTGTGCCCGAGGACGAGGCATCGCCTGCCACTTGGTCCGGCGTCGTTCCCGAAAGGGACCCCGATGGCTTGCAGGTTGTCGTGCGCGTGGGTGCGAGTGGCAGGCGAGCCATCACCGACGCCGTCCGCACAATACTGAAGGCCATTGAAGACGGGCGTCGCGGGCCGCACGTCGACGAGGATGACATCGACGCCGCGCTACAGGGGCCGGGTGACCCCGACCTCGTCGTGCGCGTTGGTGGAAGACACAACCTGAGCAACCAGCTGCTCTGGGAGAGCAGCTACGCGGAGCTTGCCTTCATCGAGAGCCCCTGGCCGGCCGTCACGCGAACGGAGTTCGTCGAAGCTTTCGAAGCTTTTCGCCTGCGGCAGCGGCGCTTCGGCGGCCTCACGGCTGAGGCCCGCTGACGACATTCAGGTCTAACAAAGCGAAGTTTAGAGGCTCGTGACGTCCTTCACCTGGACCTTCACGCGCACCTTCTGGTTGAGCATGTCCATGAGGACGACGAGGCGGTCCTTCTCCTCGAGGTTGAGGATCGTCCCGATGAGGCCATCGAAGGGCCCGCCGGCGATCTTGACGTCCTGGCCGACGGCGTAGGGGTGCTCAGGGAGACAGACGGCGCCGCCCAGTTCTCGCTGCTGAAGGGCCTCGACGAAGCCGTCTTCGAGGAAGGCGATGTCGTCCCCGAAGCGGACGAGGGAGCGGACGCCGAGCGTCGAGAGGATCGGGCGCCACACCGTCTTGTCGGGCGTGACCTGCACGAAGGCATAGCCAGGGAACAGGGGCCTCAGCACGTCCTGGACCTTGCGAGCGTGTCGGATCCGGCGCCTGACCAGCGGGCAATAGGCCTTGAAGCCCTGCCGAGCGAGGTTCTCGAGGGCGACCCGCTCGCGGTGTGCGTGCGTGTTGACGACGGCCCAGGGGAGGGTTGGCGGTGTCGCGCCGAAATTGATTTGGTCCATGACGTATCGTGCCCAATTGCAGGACAGGTCTACATCACGATTGCGGCAGCGCAAGTCCGGTGGTGGGGGCTTGGCTTCGGGCCCGGAGCGATACCGCGGAGCGTTACGATCGAGAAAGGCGCCATTGTGCGGCGGGAATGGATCAAGCTTCCGTCGCGACCGGCCGATCTGATGGTGCGGTCACCTTGGCGTAGCGCCGGGTTCTACCGCGTTCGAGCGGGTTTGCGCGTCACGTGAGCGACCGAGTTTCGCTCTCGCAAAACATTTTCTATTGTTGCGTTGATTGCCTCAAGGTCCCGCGGTGTCAGCGTTTCATTGCCAATCTTGATCCGCACCTCGCCCTGTTCAACCGACCAGAGGACAGTACAGAGAGCTGCGCGCTCCAGGACAAAAGTCTTCACGGCCGGTCCCCGACAGGGCGTCTATTCTTGCTGATGTTGTGAAGCCTGTGCTCCAAAACAAGTCTAGAGCAGGCTTAGTCCGGGCTTGCGACCAGTCGCATGAAGGCGTCGAGGGCGGCTGCGTCGTGGTACTCGTCGCAGGAGACGATCCGCCCATCTTCGACAAGCCATACGTGTCGATAGCGACCGTGCAGTTCGAGCCTACTCGCCTTGTGCCGGTACCAGTAAACGATGGAGGTTCGAACTGCCGGACCGTCCGCACGCACACTCTCGACCACGTACGCCAGGAACTCGAAGACGGCGAGGAACCCCGTCAGTCGTGCCCTCAGGTCTTGAAGCGTCGTGGCGGTCCCGGCGAGGGGACCTTCCTCCGCATGGAGCGTGTAGCGCATGGGCTCGCCCCAGCACGCCACGGTGCCGTCGACATCGCGCGCCGCCCACGCATCGAGGCATTGTCGGACCACGTTCTCTGGGGACAGCATGCGTATCGTCCTCGAAAAGCGCCGGACGGTTTACGCGCTCTACGAGTAGCGGACCACTCGTGTGGCAGCCGCGAAACACCGCCCACTGTCATATTTGATGGAACGCAGTTCACGTCTTGCGAGGCCTGAAAAAGATGAGTGTGGCGCACGACGACGATGTTGTCCGCGCCCTGGCCACGTGCTGAAATTTGCCGCGCAACTGGACCATCGACCGACGGCCGCCTCTGCTACCCACGGAAGCTTGCCTTGTGTCGGGTCCGGTTGCGCCCCTCAGGCGGTCCGCAGGGCGAGCACGTCCTCGAGCGTTGCGATCTCTCTCTCGATGCCGGCGATCACGCGGCGCTGTTTAGTCAAGGTAAGGCTTGCGTGGACTTCGCTTGCCTCATCCTCAAGGATGGCAAGCCGTGCTCGTTCTTCTTCGAGCAAGCGCCGATAGAAGTCGAGCGTTTCGCTGATGGCGTGAACTGATTGCATGAGTGGCCTCCGCTCGTTCTCCGCAAGTTATGGTTACGGAGCATGACAGCCACAAGGCAAACACCCCAATCGATTCAAAAGGTCGTGTACTGTCCGCTCGTCCATAAGCTAATGCCAGCGCCGCCGGTCAAAACTGATCCGCCAGATACGTCGCCAGACATCCCGCAATCGGCGACGGGGGCGCGGAAGCGGCTGGCTTTTGCGTTGCGCCTTCTCGATGCGTCGTCGGAGGGCAGCATCAGGATCGTGGCCCATGGCTTTCAACCGCTGGCGAATAGCATCGAAGGCCGGACGGCCGATCTTATTGTACTCCGCGACGGCTAAGCCGGGCGGGTAACCCGAGGGCACGCCGAAGACCAACTGGCTGGCGGCTTTGTCGCGATAGGGGCCAGGCGGCAATTCCCGTTCGACGGCCTCAAGCAATTCCTCATCCGATAGGAGCGACCATGGATCCTTCACTGCCATGTCGGGCGCTCCTCTTCGATTTCGTGCACCAATTCTTTGAGGAGGCGCACGACGCGAAGGGGCGTGACTGCAGCAATGCGGAAGCTCTCGGGTGCGCCGGCCCGTGCGAGCCGATCGAGAAGTTCGTTGCTCGCAACGTCGTCGAGAGCCGCCCTTAGCTCGGTGCCAAACCGATCGAGGGGCAGGCACCTCAACTCGTCCCGAAGCTGCCGCAGCATGAGCTTGCTGTCTTCGTTCGGGCACGTGCTGAGGATCGTTCTTGCCGTCGGGGGCTCGCAGCCGAGCGCCGTCATGCGCTGACGAATTCGCGCCGCTTCTTTTTCGCAGGCGCGGATGGCGCTCCAATCAGGGTATGCGGGCATTCGATGCTCCTGCTTTGCCAAGTGGCCGCATCGTGAGTGCCACCGTGCCGGAGCGCGGTCGGTTGGCGGGTCCGCGAGGGACCGCTCGTGATGCTCAACGAGACGTTGGTGCAGGATGCGCCGGGGTCAAGGGCGAGCGACGCTGCAGAGGCGAACTGTTCGATCCGCCGTCGTGTGCCTCTGTAGCACGCGACCTGTTTGGTCACTTGGGCGCAGTAACCATTCCGGGGACAAACTAGCGGCGCGGCCGACAGTAAGCTGGCACCGCGACGATTGAGTGGTTGAAGGGCGCTCCGAACGGAATGCTGGACTGGACAATATGGCCACCGGCGGAAAATCCAAAGAGAACGAGCTGGCGGCAATTGGATTCCGGCTTCGACTTGGCTTCCGCCGCTGAAACCGTACAAAGAAGAGCCATCAAGACGACCGCGAGAGTGCGAAAGGACATGCTCAGCCTCATCTTCAAGATAAACTGTTCAAGCAACAGAGTTGACGATCCTAGGAGCACGAGCTGGCCGTCGCAAGCCAAGCATGCGGGGAGGGTGAACGAAGGAAGTTGGCAGTAAGCAGGCACCCGGCAACAGCGGCAATGAAAATGTCATGGTCGTCCACTGCACGAGAGTGCGATTGCCCGGCACTCGGATTTCGGCCCTGGCTGAAGCATGACGGCGCGAGAGCGGGCGTCATTGCAAAGCTGCTGCGCCGATCGGCTCGCCTCATCGCGGTTCTTCGATGTCGCCGTAATGGCTGACCGGGTTATGCGGGTGGTGCCGTCGCTCGTAATCTGCTCAAAGATCATCGAAACTAGGGCGATGCACGTTTCTTCGCCGCGATCGGCCCCCCGACCGACCACGACCACGATGCAGTCATCGGCATGCTTGCGGCACTCATCGAGCGCACGCCGGCGCGCCTCGTCTTCTGTCGCAAATGCCCAGGCTTTACCGTACGCTCCGGCCTTCTCCGAGAAGGCGAGAGCGGTCCATTTGGCGGCTTCTGCATTGGCCGGCAGTACTGCAATCAGTACAGAGCTTATAATCGCCAAGCGCAGCATGGATGACCTCGCGACGTTTGCAACGGAAACCTAAGTCATCCGTCACGCGCTCCGGTAGCCCAAATTCACGATCGCGGTGAATGGAACTCCGAACGCTTCACGCCGCGACCGGAGTGGGCACAACGGCAACTCCGCGCCGTGCGGCGAGGCGGCGCCGGCACAACAGGCGAAGACCCTCGCCAAGCCTGCCTCAGTGGCCCAGCCGGCCACGACGGTCCAGCCGTTCGATGGCGTCTGGAAGCTGACGATCGCATGTCCGCCATCCGAGCGGCTCAAGGCGGCAGGCTATACGCTGACACTCGCCGTGAACGTGACGGATGGACAACTCAAGGGGGAACTCGGCCGCCCTGGTGCGCCGGGGTCCTTTCAAATCGCCGGCTCCATTCGCTCCGATTGCACGGCGCCGCTCAAGGCGCGCGGTGTCGTCGCGGTGTCGTCAATGACGCCTCGCGAGCTGCGGGCAATGCGCCGACGGGCGCGATTTACGAATACTCCGTCGATGCGCGGTTCAATGGCGATCAAGGGAGCGGCAAGCGGATCGAGACGCGGCCATGCGACCTTCTCTTCGAGCGCTGACGGAGAGCTCCGGGATGCTGTGTGCATCCAAAGTTTGCCGCGCAAGTCTTGGCGTCGCTTGGGGATCTCTCGGGGGGCTGCGAGACCGGCTTCCCTAGGCTTTTGGGGCCTATGACCTTACTGCAGGTATCACCACGTTGTGACGCAATACATCGTAAGCACTTAAGCAGGCGGGCCATTCGCAGGCTCACCGCTTGTCAGGGACTAGTCCCGGCATCCAGCGCGATGCCAACGTCGCTGGGCAGGCCAAAAAAATAGCGGCGCTCGCATGCTCTCGGATGTAAGCACGCCGGCGTCCGTCGGTGCCGATACCGCACGGCGCGCATTGCGCGGGCTGGTTTGCAGGAGCGACGCCACATCGGCACGCGGCAGCGGGCTCCGGTTGAGCGGTGCACCCAGCACACAGCCGGAGCGGAGCGGCAATCGGTCAGCCCTGAATTCATCCTCGCACCACACAAGACTGCGTCGGCCGCTTCTCCGCCGACCAAGTCACGACGACGCCAAGGCTCACAGGAAAGGGATAGGCGGGACACCAAGTGAACATCGCTACGGGTGCGAAGGGCACGGACTTCGATAAACGCGGATCCAATATAAAAAAGTTTTGTGGCGTCTTGGATTTATGCACGATGGCTCCGAAGAGAGCCGGAGCCACCCTTGGGTGATTCTTTGTAATCTCGGCGGAGGGCCAACGCGTTACAGGCATTTGGTGCGTCAGGTGAAGGTTCGACCGTCAGACCATTGGCTTTTTATGCCAGCGCGTCGCGGCCAGTTTCGGCTGTGCTTGGAGGCCGCCAGATGGTGTTCTGGCACCTGTTGATAAGTTCCGTCTTTGTTGGCCAGCGGCGAAGCAAGTCACTGGTTTGCCGATTCATTCGACGGATCACGAAGAAAGTATGACAGAGCCCTCAGCGTGTTCCTGCCGAACCGCATGTTTCAACGCCGCAGCGAACTATTGACTCCGTTTCTGGACAGCGCTCCATTTAGGCGAAAGTCATAACAATTGCCCAAGGGTTGGTCGGCCGTTTTTGACCAGGCCTCGCCCGACGGGACTGTTTTTTTAGGAGATTTCAGGAGACCCTTTGCAGGGCGCGTTCGACAGCCGCCCCACAACTCTCCCGAAGCGACCCTAGTCAATGCGATCCGAGAGTGCCTCGGATCGATAACCGAGTATTGCCAACTTGCGAGGGCGGGCATGGCTACGATTACATTCATCAATCCCGGCAAGCGCAACGCTGATGCCTTGTTCGCAGGAACTGACGGGATCGCGCTGAGCGACCTCCTGGCTCTCGCCAACACGAACCACATTCAGGACCGCAATCTCTACGCTGTCGTCAACGACAGCCTCGCGTACAAACTTGCCGATCAAGGCTATGGGTCGCGGGTTACAAACCTCGGAACCGAGAACACGACGACCGATCCGGTCACGATCACCGCGCACGGTCTGACCAGCAACAACACGCTCGGAGATCTTACGAACGGAGGCGTCGGCTACGCCGCCGATTGGGGATTTGGGGTCGACAACGCGCCCGAGAGCGGCAACCGCTGGATCAATACCGGCGATTCGCTGACGTTCGCCGTCAATGACATTACGGGTCGCAAACAACAGCTCACGTCGCTGTCGTTTATCGCCGACACCAACGGAGCCAGCGCGATCATTGCGCTCGATGTCGATGGGGCAACGGTCCGACAGCTTCTGCCCGGCCAGTTGGTAGGCAGCACCACCCGGTGGACGACTGATGCCAAGCATTTCATCCAGGTCCAAGACGGCGATAAGGTTGATCTGAACTTCGAGAGCGGTCAGATCCGGATCAACGGGATTGCGCTCGCGCAGGGCCTGTCGGCCGAGTTCTTGACAGCGTTTGCTAACTCCGGGTCCGACCAGATCACGATCGGCGCGCGGCGCGAGGACAATACGGGCTTCTCGATCAAGGACCTGATGCTCGAGACGCGCGACTTCAATTCGGCGCCGGTGATTGGCGCTGCCGATGTCGCCTCGACCATCATTGAGGACGTCTCGGCTTCGGGGAGCGGCCTCATCAGCTTCTCGGATGCAAATGTCACCGACATTCATTCCGTAACGGCAACGCCCGTCGGACCCGGAACCGGCAGTTATCTCGGCGCCTTCACCGCTACACTCGCGGCACCTGCGACCGGAGGGCAGGCTGGCTCCGTCACTTGGAACTTCACGGTCAACAACGACGCCCTGCAGTTCCTCGCCGAAGGCGAATCGCGAACCCAGGTCTACCGGGTCACGATCGACGATGGAAAAGGCGGCGTGGCGACCCGGGACGTCACCCTCACCATCCAGGGTACCAACGACCGCCCGGAGATCGTGAGCGTCAGCGGCGACAAACCGTTCCACCAGTTTGTCGAGCTGAACGGCGCACTGGCGACGTCAGGAACGGTAACGGTCCTGGATCGCGATGCGAGCGATGTCGTTACCGTTTCCAATCCTGCTGAGCCTCCCGACCTCGGCGTGCGCATCTTCCTCGGTGCAGTGCCGCCGGATGTGAACACGTTGCTCACGCCAGGTGCAGGCCTGTCCGACGCCAGCCTTCAAGCGCTGGGGTTCACGAGATCCGACGCGCTCTCATATTTCACCTTCGCCCCCACCAATGATCCCAACGGCACGTCGTATGCTCACGATGGGACGGCAGGGACGCTGACCTGGACGTTCGACAGCAACGACCAGGCGTTCGATTTCCTCGCCGAGGGTGAGATCCTATCGATCTACTACTACTCCCTGCGTCCCGATGACGGCCGTACGCTCGTTCCGTCCGGCGATGGCGCGATCCTCATCAGGGTCGTCGGCACGAACGATGCACCACACGACCTCGCCCTCGTGGACTCAGGCAACAATCCCATTGAGACCCTTCAAGTCGTCGCCGGCGCCACCGATGTGGACCTCGGCACAGTGGTGGCGACTGACCCCGATGAGGCCACTGCCCTTACGTTCGCGGTCAGCGATGGTCCCTTCACCATCGGATCCGACGGCACTCTACGTTTCAGTGGGGAGGCGAACTTCCCAGTTGGAACGATCTTGGAAGTCACGGTAACGGCGACGGATAGCGCTGGCGCGTCTACGAGCCGAACCTATTCGCTCGAGATCACAGAGCCGCAATCTGGCGTCGCCCTAGATGGATACATTGCGGGCGCTACCATATTCGCAGACGCCGATGGCGACGGTGTTCAAGACGCTGCCGAAGCGTCAACCGTCACCGACAACCTCGGACGCTATACGCTCGAGGGAGGCACTGGCACCCTCATCCTGAGGGGCGGGATCGACATCTCGACCGGCCAGCCATTCACCGGTGAATTACGTGCTCCGTCTGGGTCGAGTGTCGTCACACCACTCACGACCCTGGTCGCAACAGTCGCCGGTCCCGCGGCAACTCCGGGGCAAATCGCGGCCGCACAGGCAACTGTCGTGCAAGCATTAGGCTTGCCGACAGGCACCTCGATACTCGACCTGGATCCCGTCGTCGCAACACTGTCGGACGATCCCGCTGTTGCGGAGCTTGGCGTATCGGCCATGGTGGCCGCAGTGCAGGTGCAGAATACGATCGCTCAAGTCACGGCGGCGCTCGTCGCTGCGGGTGCGGATGAGGCGGCGGCGACCGAGGCAGCGCTGAGTGCCTTGTCGGACGCCTTGGATGGCACCACCGACTACGCCCTCACCAGCCAAAGCGGGGTCGAAAGCCTCCTTACGTCTGCCGCTGCGGGCGTGTCGGCGGAGGTGTCCGCAAATCTCGCAGCTGCTTCCGAAGATGTGGCCGCCATCATTGCGGCTTCCAACACCGTCGCCGAAGACGCAGCAACACTTGACGGTTCGGAGCTTCTGGTGCGGCTCGCCCAAGTGGGTGCCGTCGCCCAGGGTGACGCCGCCGATGCGATCGCAGATGTCGTCGTGAGCGGCGGTGACCAAGCTACTGTTGATCAATTCACCGGTGCCCAGCTCCTCGCTCAGGTCGGTAACGTCGATGTCTCCAGTCTCGATGTGGACGGTGCGGAATCCGGCGACACGATCAACGGAACGGCTGGAAATGACCCGCTAAATGGCTATGGCGGCGCCGACGTCATCTACGGAAATGCGGGGAACGACACCCTCGACGGCGGAACGGGGAACGACAGCCTCTATGGCGGACCCGGGTTCGATACCTACATTGGCGGACCCGGAAACGACTTCCTTCAGCACACGACAATATCCCCATTCGAAAATCAGACGACCAACCAAGGCTCTCGTGCGGATTACTCGGCGTCGTCAGGTCCTATCACTGCCTCCCTCGGGGCCGTATCGACGGTAACGGGGCCGAGCGATGTCGGTACCGACACGCTCGAGCGCATCCACTGGATCGTCGGGTCGTCCGGCAACGATACGATGTCCGCTGCGTCTGATTTCAAAGGCCCTGATGGATCCGCCTTCAGTGAATTCGAAGGCGGTCCAGGCGACGATCACATCACGGGCATCGGTGTCACTCGGATCGGCTACCTTGGTGCTAAGGGCGGTGTTCATGTTGATCTAGGAAAGAACACAGCGACATCACTCGGATCGAACGACCAAGCGAACATCGGCAATGACGTCTTGATCGGCACGTTCACGGATGTTCGAGGCTCAACATACGGGGATTCATTAGTCGGCGCAGACGACCCGCGTTTCGAGACGTTTCGAGGTCAACGCGGCGATGACACCATCGATGGACGTGGTGGCAGCTCGGACCGCGCCGATTATCGGAACTCAATGAAGGGGATCAAAGCCGACACCGTGAGCGGCTACATCGAGGTCGAGGACGGCTGGGATAGTAAGGACAAGCTCTACAACATCGAACAGATCCGAGGCTCGCTGCTCGATGACACGATCGCAATGGATGGCGGCAACAATCGCCTCATCGGCATGGGCGGGAATGACAAGCTCTACGGGCGCGGCGGCATAGACATTCTTGTCGGCGGCGAAGGCAATGATCTGATCGATGGCGGCGACGGTTACGACGTCGCCCAATACGCCTTCGATGCATCGGTCGTATCGGGCATTCATGTCCTAATGGCCGAAGGGAAAGTCACGGGTGGCCATTCCGGTGCAACCGATACACTCAGCGGCATCGAAGAGGTTCAGGGAACCGACTTCCAAGATACGTACGATGCAAGAGATTACCAGGGCACCTCGGGGCCCTACAATCAGTTCCTAGGCATGGGCGGTGACGACACCGTCTACGGAAACGGACAGACTATGGTCAGCTATTTCAACGCGACGGGCGGCGTTGAAATCGATCTCGCGACGGGAGCGACCGGTAACGTTTCAGTCGGAAAGGACACATTCTTCGGCGGCGTGACAGGCGCATCGGGTTCGAGCCACGCGGACAAGATCACTGGCGATGTCGAAGCGAATGTTCTGTGGGGCCAATCTGGCAATGACACCCTTCGAGGGAACGAAGGTAGCGACAACATCGATGGTGGTGCAGGTTCGGATACCGCCATCTACTCAGGCGTACGAAGTGAATACTTGGTATCTCAGATTGGAGCGAACGGCGTCACGATCACGCACGTGGACGCCGGCTCTGACGGTTCCGACCAAGTCTTCAACGTTGAGACATTCAAGTTCACTGACGGTGTCTATTCGTTGGCTGAGCTTCAGTCCGGGCCGTCTAATCTGGTCGATGGTGGGGCAGGAAACGACAACTTGCCGGGGACGGCTGCTGGCGATCTGATCCGTGGCCTTGACGGGGATGACAACCTGCAAGGACTTGAAGGCAACGACATCCTCCAAGGCGCAGGTGGCAATGATGCTCTAGACGGCGGCGCGGGATCTGACACCGTTGTTCAGTCGGGCGCGCGCCGTGACTACGACATCGCCTTCTCAGGGTCTAACGCCTTCACGATCACGCACCTCAATGGAGGCACTGACGGCTTCGACCAGGTTTCGAACGTCGAGTTCATTCAGTTTTCGGATGGCAGATACTCGGTTACTGACATCCAAGCCGGTCCGACCAATTTCCGTGTTGGCGGCCCCGATGGCGACTTCTTGGAAGGAACATCTGAACGCGATCTCATTCAAGGATCAGGTGGCGATGACCGCTTGATCGGCTTCCAGGGCAACGACACCCTCGATGGCGGTTCTAATGGTCAGTTTGGCGACATAGCCGATTACGTTCGCAGCACTGGTCCAGTCACCGTAAGGCTCTGGGCTGGGTGGACTGACGATGATGGGTACGGAAACACCGATCGGTTGATTAGTATCGAGAGCATCGCTGGCTCACGATTTAACGATAACATCCAACTGGACGATAACAATAACTGGGCTCAGCTCATCGGAGGATCAGACACCGTCGACGGGCGTGGTGGCTTCGATGTTGTCTTCTACGAGCTTGCCGACTTCGCCGTCACGGTGAATTTGGCTCAGCAGACCGCCACCTACACGGTCAACGATACGCCATACATCGACACCCTGATTTCGTTCGAAGCGGTGCACGGAACATCGCTCGACGACAAGATCACCCTGACCGAAGCGGACAACTATGCTTTCGGACGCGCAGGCAATGACACGCTAGAGGGCCTAGGCGGTCGAGATCGCCTGCACCCCGGCAGCGGAAGCGACAAGGTAGATGGCGGTTTCGGGGACGATACGCTGGTCTATACAGAGGGAGACAGCAGCGACGCACCCAAGGTGCAGGGTGCTGATGTAAATCTTCTCGACGGAACAGCGATCGATCCGTGGGGTGGGACCGACCAACTTATCAGCATCGAAAATGTCGAGGGTTCTGAACTCGACGACAGAATAGTCGGTAATGGTGGAAACAACCGCTTGTCGGGTTTCGGCGGCCACGACGCCCTGATTGGGGGAGCCGGCAACGACGTCCTGGACGGAGGAGAAGGTAACGACAGCCTCGAAGGTGGCACGGGCTTCAACCGGTTCATTGGCGGAGCCGGCAATGACACGATGCTTGGTGGGTCGCAGCTTCTTTCGAATGATGACGGCAACCAAGCCGAGTACTCCGCGGCGAACGAGGCGATAACGGTCACGCTTGGTGCTTCTTCCAAGGTCGAAGGTGGCGCCTCTGTCGGCACGGACGCGATCGAGAACATCGAGACCATTATCGGAACGCGCCACGCGGATACCTACACGGTCGAGGATGGCTTCAGCGGCCAATTGTACGGCAAATTTAACGAGTTCGAGGGTGGCGACGGGAACGACAAGATTACGGGCAACGGCAACACGCGGGTTTCATATCGATCGGCGGATGGTGCTGTTCAAGTCGACCTCAAAGCTGGCAAGGGGGAGGGCTTCGGAGCGAGCGGAGCGAAGAATGTCGGTGTCGACACGTTCCTGACGGGCAACCTTTCTGATGGTGCGAACGGCGTAACGGAAGTGCGGGGCTCTGCTCACGCCGATTCTATATCGGGCTCGGACGGCGATTGGTTCGAGAGTTTCCGCGGTCAAGGAGGCAACGATACCATCGATGGCGGCGGTGGCAGCCAAGATCGAGCCGACTATCGCAACTCTCCGACCGGCATCTTCGCGACGTTCACTGCGCTTGGTGAAGCGACAGTCAGTGATGGCTTCCTGAGTGGTTCTGCCTCGGGGATCGATACGCTCAAAAACATCGAACAAATCCGGGGGTCGGAGTTCGCCGACGTTATCTCGATGGATGACGGTGCGAACACTGTCGTCGGCATGGGGGGCAATGACAAAATTTGGGGGCGGGGCGGAGACGACAGCATTGTTGGCGGCAGTGGCAACGATGAGCTCCATGCAGATTATGGAGCAGTCACTGGGGTTGTGAGCGTGGACACGCTCGACGGAGGTATTGGCGATGATCGGCTCATCGGCAGCGACAATACCCGCTATTTATTCGGGCTGAATTCCGGTCAGGATAAGATCGAAAACTGGCAGCCAGCGGCCCTCATTGATTTGCAGGAAATTCCGGGATTGCCGGATGTAGCAACGTTTATAGCTGCCAATGTCTCGCAAGTTGGCACGGACACTCTCATCAATCTGGGTGGTGGCAACACGATTACGCTCGTTGGCGTTTCGACCGCGAATTTGACCGAGGCCAATTTCCTCCTCTCCGTGAGCGACCTGCCGCCAAATGCCTCGCCGGTCACACTTCCGTCGATCGCCGAAGACTCAGGCCCGCTGACTATCAGCGCTGACCAGCTCAAGACGTTGGGGAATGTCAGCGATCCCAATGGGACGGAAACGGCAATTACCGATCTGACACTCCTTTCCGGTCAGGGAACGCTGTCTCGTGTCGATACGGCGACGTGGCAGTACACGCCGGCTCCGAATGACGATACGGAAGCCACATTTGCGTACACCGCATCAAGCGGAGGACTAAGCGCGTCGTCGATGGCGACGCTCGACCTTGTGCCGGTAAATGATGCTCCAACGTTTGCGATTGAGACCGCGACGAAAGAAACTTGGCTCGGGGGAAGAAATTTCCACACCAGCATCGCCGTTCAAAGCGATGGAAAGATTGTTGTCGCCACGAGCGACGGCCAGAACGAGGTACTGCGTTTCAATCCAGATGGGTCGCCGGACATCACGTATGACTACAAAGGAGCTGCCACGTCACTGTTCGGCGGTCCAGGAGAACCATTGTCTGCTGTAGCTATCGACAGCGCGGGTCGCGCCATTGTCGTTGGCACCAGCAATGGTGATTTTGCCGTTGGCCGCTTCCTCAGTAACGGCCAAGTAGACTCGACATTTGGTTCAGGTGGCATGACGCTCACGACAATCGGGAGCGGTACAAATGCAGCCTCTGCTGTAACAATCGATGCGCTCGGGCGTATCGTGGTCGCTGGGAGGACAAGCACCGGTTCGGCCACCGACATCGCGATTGCGCGATACTCGACAGACGGAACCTTGGATCATTCCTTCGGCCAAAACGGAATAATCACGCAAGATCTGGGTGGTATCACCGAAACTGCTAGATCGGTCGTAACGCTTCCCGATGGTAGTATTGTTGTTGCGAGCAGCACCTGGGGGGGCGTTGCGCTGACCCGCTATGCGCAAGACGGAACAATCGATCCGACCTTTGGTAGCGCCGGAATTTCTCTACTGTCACTACCTGGCATGCATACGGATGTGGAGAAGCTTATCGCACTTCATGACGGAAAATTTCTCCTTACTGGATACGCAAACACAACTGTGGGTACTAGTGGTCAGGCTGTGATTGCGAAATTCTTGAGCGATGGAACTCCGGACCCTAGCTTCGGCGCAGGCGGCGTAGTGCTAGCCGCACTGGGGCCGGACTTTTCGTTCGGCTACGACGTGATCGTCGACGACCAGGGGCGAATACTTGTCGCGGGTCAGGCGCGCGACGGAGCCTCCGTCGACGCAGTACTCGCAAGGTTCGATCAGTTTGGGGCTCTGGACACAACATTCGGCAATGATGGCAGCATCATCGTTGACGTATCCGACGACTTCAATTACGCCGCGAAATCTGTAATTCAGAGCGATGGAAAGATATTGCTAATCGGTCGAAGCGCCGAGAATTATATGAACAACCAATTGACACTAACGCGCTTCAACTCCGACGGGTCGCCAGATCTGAGTTTCAGCCAGGCGAACACCCTAGGTGGCACAGTACACTTCCAGCAAGGGCAAGCCCCGGTTGTGCTCGATGGAGATGCGACAGTCTCGGATGTCGAGGGGGATTTCAGCGGAGCGACCTTGACCATCGCCCGACAGGGCAGCGCCAACACTGACGACACGTTTTCCTCTACACTTATCGTCGATGATCAAGTGATCATCGCTGGAACGTTGGTCGGGACGGTATCCGCGAGCGAAGCGGGAACGCTGTCCATCACCTTTAACGCGGCTTCCTCAGCAGCCGCCGTCAACGAAGTCGTCCGGTCGGTCACTTACTCGAACACTGCGCCGGTTCCGCCCGCGAGCGTTGTGCTTGAGTGGACGTTCCAGGACGGGGGCACACCGCCGGCGCTGGCGACAAGTGTAACGACCGTTAATATCACCCCGGAAAACCCGACGCCGATCTCATTCGTTTCACCGGAGAACTACGGAAGCGCCACTTTCCAGCCGTCTATCCCCTCGAGTGGGCCCGGCGTATTGCCAAACACATACAGCATAAGCGGTCCCGATGCTGCCTATTTCCAAAGCGAGGGCGGCATAATATCGTACCAGTTAGGGTTTGTGCCAAATTTTGAGCTACCCAAAGATCAGAATAACGACAATATTTACGAGCTCACATATTCAGTATTTGATCCCAATATGGGAGAAACGAGCGAGTATCCTCTGCAGATCCAAGTGACCGACGTATCCGAAACGATCGCCTTCGTTAGCGGTGGGTCTGACATTACCTCAACGACCCAGTACGAGAACGTGGACCTCGGTATTCCCGGTTCCAATCTTTCCGGTGAAGTGGCTCGAATCGAAGTCCGCGGCGACCACGTTTCGTGGAACCCCGGGAACACTGCGGTAGGGGTTGTATCCTCGTCCTTACCCGCAACCGTGGTTGATTATGGAAGCGGTCAAGTATTCCTCGCAATCAGTGGCCGGCTAGACTACGAAGCTCAGAGCCAGCATACTATAGTGGTCGGACTGTTCCCGTCGGATCCCTCGCTGCCTCACTCTCCGCTTCCTGGCGCAGCCCCAGAAGCGACAGCGACCTTTGTCATCAACGTTCTGGATGGCGACGATCCACCGACCGATTTGCTTGCAACGGACGTGCCGGCTTCGGTCCGGGAAGATGCGTCCGCGCCTAACGGCCTACGCGTTGCCACGCTAAATGTTGTCGATGACGAATTCGGTTACAATGAGTTCGTGTTCGACAACGGCGACCGCTGGGCAACCCAAGATTGGGAAGTGCGTTCCACAGCGGATATCAATCGCTACGAGCTCTATTACACGGGAGGGCTCGACTATGAAACGCGGCCCGTTCTCACTCAAACCGTTTCGGTAAGGCAATCTGAGCAGGCGCCTACCTATTCTTCATTGCATCAATCGCCGCCAATCCCCGTCACTGTAACGGTGGCTATATCCGATACCGCCGATACGTTTGTCGATGGAGGTCCATTCGAGGACAGTCTTGGTAGCACCACGACCGCCGATTACTTTAGGGGGTATGCTGGAGCGGACATTATCGATGGTGGACCGGGCAACGACGTCCTTGACGGTGGAACGGACAACGACATTCTGACCGGCGGCAGCGGATCTGACGTTTTTGTGTTTGCGCCGGGTTACGGAGAAGACTTGATCGTGGACTTCTCCGGCTCACTTGGCTCTGGTGATCAAGTCGACATAGCGGCGTTCGGAGTATCTTCCTTCGCCGAGCTTTCGATCACGGGTGACGGTTCGGATGTCATTCTCTCCTTCACCGCCGGTGACACTCTCCGCTTCGCGGGGCTTGAACCATCTGATCTGAATGAGCAAGACTTCGTCTATTGGCAAGCGTGATTGAGGCGGGGGAGCCAATGTTTTTCAAAAAGAAAACTACAAACAAAGAGGCAGATGACACTACGCCAACGTCTTCCGCGACTACGCAGCAAGCACAGATCGCTGGATCGGCTGTGGACGCAATGACTTCAGAGCCAACGAAGGCAGAGCCGTCGATCCAAGTCGATCCCTCGAAGGCTCAGTCGCAAGAGCCGCGCCGTATGGAGAAGGACGACGGTTCCATTGAACGCCGTCGACAATTGGCAGCGTCTCGGCGCAAAGCTGCCGCCTTCGGCCAAATCGTGGGCGTGCTCATGCGGCAACCCGCATCGCGCAACATGACGCTGGCTAATCTCGATCGTCTTGTCGCTCCAGCGGTCGCGAGCGGTCAGTTCTTGGTCGCAGAAGCTCAATCCAAAGAGAACGGATTTGCAGCTCCTGTTGGCGTCGTGCTGTGGGCCATGGTTTCCGGTGAGGTGGACAAACGCCTCTCAGCCGGCGGCGATATCGGGCCCAAGGATTGGACCAGCGGCGATATCCCTTGGCTCGTACTGGCAGTTGGTGAGGAACGGATCGTCAAGCCGATGTTGTCCCAGGTTCAGGCGAAGATGCTAGCTGGGCGTCCCTTAAAACTGCGGCGACCGTCTAAAACATCGAGTGATGCGACCGCGACGGCTTAGAGGTTGGTAGCGTCGGCGTGCGTGCAGTTTCACGGGCACTCTTGGTTGCTGCGCTGCTGGCTTCCGCAGTGGCGCTCGCTGACCTCATGCTCGCGTTATTCGGAACTCTACCTCTCGGCTACTTACTCGGCACCTGGGAGGCCGAAACCTCAAAGCTCGATGGCGGTATCGGGCAAGCGCTATCGCTCGTAGGGCTTAAGCCTTCCATATGGATCGAGCTTGGCGCTTTGAGGCCCGCGGTGATTGTCCTCACCGCCTCTCTCGTCGTCGCTATCTTGATCTATCGCGCATCACGCCGGTCCCAGGACGCTGGCACGGCGACGACGCGACCAGTTCGCCTCCGCAGCCCATTGTCCCTGAGGCCGTTTACGCACGCACTCTTCGGGGTTGCTCTATTCAGCGGGGTGAGCAACGTCCTGATGCTGACGGGCTCTCTCTTTATGCTGGAGGTCTATGACCGGGTCTTGCCGAGCCGAAGTTTTGCCACCCTATGGGCTCTTCTCGGTCTTGTGGTCCTCCTCTTTGCGTTCCAAGCGGCTCTCGATGTGATCAGGCTTCGTGTCATGGGCCGCATCGCGGTTGCGTTCGAAGAGCGTATCGCTCCGACTGCCCTGCGGGCCACGCTAACGCCGATTGCCGGCGAGAACTCCGCGGACAGCCTGCGAAGCCTGCGGGACGTGGACGCTGTCCGAAGCTTCATGTCGGGAACGGGACCGTCGGCATTTTTTGATTTGCCCTGGATCCCCTTCTATTTATTCGTGATCAGCCTTTTCCATCCTTTGCTCGGTCTCACGGCTGGGATCGGAGCACTTGTGCTGGTGGTGATCACGCTGACGACAGAACTATTGTCTCGGGGACCTCAGCACGCGACCCAAAAACTGACGTCCGCCCGACTGGCTCTGGCCGATACGCTGCGCCGGAACCGCGAAGCGGTGACCACGCTCGGCATGGAACCACAACTCACCGCGAGATGGCTCGCAACGAACGGGCTTTATCTACGATCTGTTCGACGCGCGAGTGACGTGACGAATGGTTTGGGGGCGGTCTCGCGCGCCGTCCGGCTTTTCCTTCAGAGCGCAGTGTTGGCTGTCGGGGCCTATCTCGTGATCAACCAGCAAGCGACAGCTGGCCTCATTATTGCGGGCTCCATTTTGGCAGGGCGAGCACTCGCGCCGGTCGATCTCGCGATTGGGCAGTGGAGAAGCTTTGTGGCTGCACGCCAAGCTTGGGCACGGCTCAAGACCATGGTTGCGCAGCACCCTGAAAAAAGCGAACCGATGGCGCTGCCGCCACCGAAGGCGTCTCTCACGCTCCATCAGGCCACGGTCTCTGTGCCGGCCCGTGCCGCGCCACTCGTGTCAGATGTGTCGCTATCGCTACGGGCCGGCGATGGCCTTGGCGTCATTGGGCCAAGTGGCTCAGGGAAAACAACGCTCGTCCGTGCCATCGTTGGGCAGTTACCGCTCGTTCGAGGACGCGTGGCAATCGACGGTGCCGAGTTGGCGCAGTGGCCGCGGGCCCAATTGGGGCAGGCGCTCGGATACCTTCCCCAGGGTGTTGAGCTTCTCGCGGGTACAATTGCAGAGAACATCTCCCGATGGGAGCCTGACCCCACCCCGGACGCCATCGTGGCAGCCGCCATGGCGGCCGGTGCTCATGAAACGATCGTGTCTTTACCATTGGGCTACGAGACAGAGGTCGGCGATCAAGGTGCTCAGCTATCGGCCGGACAGCGCCAGCGCATAGCCCTGGCAAGAGCGCTCTATCGGGACCCCTTCCTCGTGGTCCTCGATGAACCAAATGCCCATCTCGATGCCGATGGGGAAGCGGCCCTGAGCAGAGCGATACGCAGTATCCGAGCTCGCGGCGGTATCGTCGTCGTGGTGGCGCATCGACCATCGGTACTGGCTGACGTCGACTTGGTCCTCGCCCTCGCTGGAGGTCGTACCGTTGGCTTTGGTCCGAAGGATGAAGTCCTAGGCCGCGTTCTGCGTCCGGCAGCTGCGTCCTCTCTCAAGGTGGTGAAGGAGGGCGGGCCGTGACGGCAAGCGCTTATGCAGCACACCTCAATTCCATCCGGCGCCAACTTTTCATTGGTGTTGGTGTTGTGGTGCTGCTGTTCGGAGGCGTTGGCGGATGGGCTGCAACAACAGAGATCGCGGGGGCTGTGATTGCGCCAGGCGTCGTTGTCGTTGAAAGCAACGTCAAGCGTGTGCAGCATCCGAGCGGCGGCATCGTCGGTGCCATCTTTGTGCGTGACGGATCTGTCGTTGAAGAGGGCGACGTCCTTTTGCGCCTCGACGAAACCCTCACACGAGCGAGCCTCGCGATCGTCACGAAGACGCAAATCGAAATGACGGCGCGCCGTCTCCGGCTTGAGGCGGAGCGCGATGGGCTTTCTGATCTCCCGAGTACCGGGCGCGCGACTGCGCTACACGTGTTGCGGTTGGCCCCCGATCCAGGCATCACGCCGGATGCAACTCTCGACGCGGACGTAAGTCGCATCCTTGAGGGGGAGCGGCGCCTGCTGGAAGTTCGCCTCGCCGCACGGCGCGGCCAGAAGCAGCAACTTGCAAAACGGATCGAACAACTCGGACGAGAGACCGAAGGTCTCAGTGCTCAGCTGACGGCGAAGAACAAGGAAATCGAGATCCTCGAGCGCGAGCTCGTGGGTGCGCGCGATCTCTTCAACCAGGGCCTCATGCTCATTACCAAGCTGACGGCCCTTGAGCGGGAATCGGCGCGCCTCTATGGCGAAAAAGGCGCCCTTCAGGCGGCGATTGCGCAAACGGAGGGCCGCGCTTCAGAGATCGAGCTGCAAATCCTCCAGATCGATCGTGATATGGCGAGCGAAGTTTCACGCGAACTGAGAGACGTCGAAGCACGCCTTGGGGAGTTGGCGGAACGCCGTGCCGCCGCAGAAGATCAGCTGAGACGGACCGACATTCGGGCCCCGCAGAGCGGCATCGTTCACCAGTCGCGAGTTCACACGGTAGGCGGGGTTATCGGCCCGAGCGAAACGCTCATGGTGATCGTGCCGAGATCCGACCGGTTGCGCGTCGACGCGAGAGTTTCCCCGGAGACCATCGACCGCCTACGAGTAGGGCATTTAGCCACGATCCGGTTCACGGCCTTCAGTCAAAGGACGACACCCGAAGTCGTCGGCCGCGTACAAAACATTTCTGCTGATACGACGACCGATGAACGAACGGGTCTCTCCTACTACCTCGTCCAAGTTCAGATCGACCCTGACGCGATCAACGGTCTTGGCGAGGGAGGGCTGGTGCCGGGTATGCCTGCGGAGGTGTTCCTCAAGACGGGATACCGCACAGTCGCCAGCTATCTGGCGAAGCCGCTCTACGATCATGCCATGAGGGCTTTCCGCGAGCGCTGACGGCCGAGGGCATCCAGCGCTCACCGACCAACAAATTCGAACTCGAGAGTGTCGCGCTTTGATCCGGTCCTTTGGCAGGAGCGATCGAGGAGTGGGGCGTCTCCTGTCATGACGATGCGGCGTTCGTCGTTTGAGATGGACCCGACAACGTCATACTGTTGGATCCCGCACGAAGACGTGAAAATGCGCGCAGTCCCGCTGAGTTGGTTTCCTTGCCGCGTTCCGCTGAACAAAAGCGTGCCCTGCTTCACGCCAACGGTTTGCATGCCGGAGCGGGGCTGTTCGTAGAGGATCGTCCGGCTGTTTTCAGTGGCAAGGAGCCGCATGACGGAGCCATTGTGCCGCCAGAGAGACGTCGCGCCGATCGGTTCCCATCTGCCGACCGAGAAATCCTTGAGTTTCTCTTCTCGCGCGCAGTCGCAGTTTGCGGGCGACGCATCCCAGTAGTCTTCGCAAAACAATACCTCCTCGCTTCGGCCCTCGACGATGACTTTGAGGAGGTACTGGTGGTGATGAACCGACGTTCGCACACTGCAGTTTGAGTGAAGGCATCGGCTCTCGTGCGACGAAATCGCGAGACGCGCGACACTTGTGTACTTGAGAGTGCGGTTGTCTTCCGATCGATCGACCAACCCGTCTCCGTGAACGAAGTCGATGTGATACCGCCCGTCGGAACTGGTGCAGACGTGGGCTCCCCCAAGGGTCGCCATAACCGGCGCTGTCCAAAACATGGCAACGACGGCGACCAGAGAGCCCAGGACGCTCAACGCTCTTTTCTTGAGGTTCGGCTGGCACATCCGCAGGGTCCGCTCTCGGTCGTATGTAGTTGAACTACAACTTTGAATGCGAAGCTTACGCGGCGCTATGCACCTCGTCACCTCGATCCGTCTCCCCTGGATAGCCCGCGACGCGATCTGGATGGCGTCCAGATCAGTCGTCTCGCCGAGCACCACCATGGAGAGTGCTGTCGTCAATCCTATGGTTGGTGGCGTATGGCGCGCCAGCGCCGGCATAAGGCCGTTGGCCAAAGATGGGGGCACGCTCCTTGGTGGGGGCGCAGCGACTGATTACTGCTTGCCCTGCTCGAGCCGCGCGAGCAAATCCTGGCTCGCCTTGCGCGTCGGATCTCGCGAGATGGCACGCCGTAGATCCGCGATGGCTTCTTCTCGCCGGCCAAGCGCTGCGAAGATCGTCGCCCGCGTTTCGAGCGAGGCCGGAATATTGGGTGCCATCTCGAGTGCGTTCTCGATTTGAGCGAGCGCCTTGCTTGGTTCACCAGCGAGGTGAAGCAATACGGCGCGGTTCGACTGCGTCCAATGATCGAGCAAAGGACTAGCTGTCTTTTGTGCTTCAATTAGTTCGAGCGCCTTTCGGGCATCCGTAATCCGCACCGTGGTGTCGCCGAGCCGGTCATGCATCACAGAGCGATGGAAGTATCCTCTGAAGTGCTTCGGGCTCAACTCGATGGCACGATCGAGGTCGGCCTGTGCGGCAGCAGTGTTGCCGAGATCGAGGTGCGCCCGTGCCCGCGCAATCATGGCGTCGGCATTCCGTGAACCGAGGGCTAGCGCTCTGTCCGCATCCGCCAGGGCCTCAGTAGAGTTTCCGGCGGAGATGTGAACGAGCGCGCGGCTCGAGAAAGCGATCGAGAGATCGGGGCGTATGGCGACGGCAGAGGAGAAAGCGTCGATAGAGCCAGCGGTATCGCCGATCGTCTGAAGCAGGTTCCCGAGTAGAACCATGTTGAAAGCGTTGCGCGGATCAAGGTCAATGACCCTCCTGCGATCAGCGATCGCTTCCGAGAAACGCCCGCGGTCGGTATGGATCTGCGCGCGCCGCATGAGGGTCGCGATATCGGTCGGTCGCATTTCGATCAGGCTTGCGAGATCAGCATGCGTAGCATCGACCTTGCCGAGAAGATATTGAGTTTCAGCGCGCTCCCGCAGGGCGACGGCGAATTGCGGTGCGCGATCGCGCAGCAGAGTGGAAATCTGTTCCAGGTGCCGTCCAAGGCTGCCCTGAGCCTGATGCGCGGTGCGGAGTTGCCGCAAAACGACTTCAAGAGAGGTCGTGGTGTGTGTCAGCGATAGCAACTGCTCGAGATCGGCAAGTTCGGCGGAATACGCCTTGCGAGCCCGATGAGCGCTGGCACGACCTTCATAAAACATTTGACGGTCGTAGACCCGCTGCTTCCGATCCGCCGAGTCTATTAGGGACGTGAACAGCGAAATCGCCTCACTGGTTCTGTCAGCCTTAATGAGAGCCTGGCCGGCGCTGACGCGGGCCCAGTTCGACGTCCCCTTGTCGCTCTCTACCGCGTTGAGATAGTCGTCTGCTGCTTTGCTGTGCTCGTCACGTCGATCGAACAGCGCCGCCCGGGCTTTGTAGAGCGCGGGAGTGGGTGCAGCCGCAATGAGCCGCGACAGTTCTGCCAGCATCACGTCGTCGGCCTGAGACTGATACTGGTCCGGCAGCAATTGGGACTGAAGTACGATGTTGGGGTCGAGCGCAACAGCCTCGGCGACGAGGCGAAGCGCCTCCTCCGCGTTACCGGCACGGGCAAGCACCGCGGCCTTAATGAACCTCGCGGGGGCTTTTGTGTCGTTTTGGTAAGTTGGGCTGTCGATGGTGCCCGACACCTCTCTCAGCGCGTCCTCGTTGCGTCCGGCGGCCAGAAGTGTTGAAAGCAATTCGACCTGTAAGGAGCCGAGCCGCCATTTCTGATCTGCGCTACCGGCCGCCAGCGCCCTGATGTCCTCTATGACGTGATCGTAGCGCTTCAACTCCGTATTGACCTGCTTGCGCCGCTCGCGCGTCTTCATATCCGTTGGGTCGATCGCTATGCGTTGATCGAGGCGGCGGCGCAGGACATCGAGTTCACCTTGCTGCCTATAGGCACTGACCACGTCCAACCAGATACCAAAATCGTCGGGCTTGATTTGGCTCGCGCGTTCGAGATCGGCGATGCCGAGCACTCGGTCGCCTAGGGCCAACAAAACGCGTCCGCGCGCATGCCAAGCCTCCGCGGATTTCGGTTGAAGCTCGGTGTATCGGGTGTAGTCGGACAACGCCCCTTTCCAGTCGCCGTAAGCAAACCGCGCATCCCCACGCGTCTTGAATGCTTCGGCCGACTCCGGGGACGCCGCGATCGCTGCATCGAGGTCCTGGAATGCCTTGGTGAAATTCCACAGCTTGGAGTGCGTCGCCCCGCGCAGGCGCAAGGCCTCAACGTCCCTCGGCCGCGCCGCAATCAGCCGCTCAAGAACTTCCAGCGCTTCGTTGTGGCGGTGGAGTTCGCCCAAGGCTTTCGCTAGTTTCGGCCAGACGTAGGCCGGGTTGCCGTCTCGCTCCAGCGCCTTCGTGTAAGCGTCTTCAGCATCGCGCCACTCTGATCGCTTCAGGTGCACATCGCCGAGCCCCGCCCAAGCAAGTGTGAAGTTCGGGTCAATCTTGAGTGCCCGCTGATAGCTGCTTTTCGCACCCCACAGGTCGGCGGCCTTCTCCTGAGCATCGCCGAGGCATTCCCAGGCCGCGGCGGACGCCTCATCGATCCGCACCGCCTCCCTGCAAGAGGCGACCGCGTCCTTGAATTGGCCGAGAGTGCTCTCGATCCTCGACTTACCCATGCGAAAGGCGGCAGTCCCGGGCTCGATCTCAACCGCGATCTTCACCGCTGCCAGAGCGTTGGCTGCCTTGTCCAGGCGGGCAAGCGCTTGCGAGAGATAGAACTGCGACCAGGCATCCTTAGGGGCCAGCGCGACAGCTTTCTCAAGGTCTGGTAGCGCCAGCTCGGGCTTTCTTTGGTTGAGAAGTAGGTTGCCGCGATTGCGTCGGAAAAGGGCAACGTCGCCACCCAGCGACACGGCCTTATTGAAGTCCTCAAGCGCGCGTGTCTGATCGCCGGCATCGCGTCGGATCGCGCCGCGGTTATTGAAGATGTAGGCGTTATCCGGCCAAAGCTTGAGGGCCGCCTCGTAATCCGCAAGTGCGGCTGCTCGATCGCCCTGCCGATACATGATCGTCCCGCGCTCAATGAGAGCTTGAGCCCGATCCCTGCCCGGCTTGGCCTTGGCGAGAAATTTGTTGCACGCGTCGGTCCGTACTGCGAAAGGAGCTTCGATCATGCAAGCTTTCAGCGTTTCGGCGGAAGCGCCGGCGGCTGAAAGCATGATGAGTACCGCTACCGCAGAAAATCGACGCAACATCGCATCCGCCCCAGCTCTTCGATCCACTGCGTCGTATTTCGAAACGTAGGGTCGGCATCGAAAATCTGTCAACGGCTTACACACCCCTTCGGCAGTTCGGCATCGGCCTTCGAGGTTGAAGGCATCGACACCACGGAAGGTGGATCGCGAACCACGTTGAGTGATTAAATTATTGGCACGCAGGCATCGAGCGCGTTGCCTCGTTCCGAAGGTTTGCCTTCCGCGGAGTGCGGCAGCGGTTCACGGTGTGAAAGCCGTCACTATCAGACAGAGTGAGCTGATTGCGGAAAGGAGAGGTATTGGCTCGTCGCTAACCCAGAAGAGGCGGACGATGACGACCAAGATCCTGAAGTATCGAGGAGACCGTCCGAGGGAGCCTCAGAGCGCCCCGCACGACTCACCCCAACGGATCGACCGCTGCAGAAACTCGATCAGGGGCGGATCCGAACACGGTGGTGCTAAACGGACGAAGGTGGTGATTACGCCGCGCTCTGGAGTTCGCCGGAAGTGTTTGGGTGCTGAATAGCCCGCCACGCGGCCTGGATGGCGTCCTGGTTGGTCTTCTCGCCGAAGAGCACCATGGCGAGGGTCATCAAGGCGATCTTGGCATCGAGGCTGAAGCTCGCGTTCTTGATGTACCAGATGTCGAGAGCTGACTTGTCCTCAGCCGAAATCTCACGACCCCCATTGACCTGCGCCCAACCCGTCAAGCCAGGTGCAACGGCGAGGCGCGCCGTGTGAGCCGGGTTCTGGTCGACCGGCAAAAGTGGCCTCGGCCCAACGAAGGACATGTGACCGAGGAGGATATTCCAGAGCTGCGGGAACTCGTCGAAGCGGCTCCGACGAAGGAACCGGCCGATGGGCGACGACCGTTCACCGTCCGGGATATAGTTTCCGGCGTCGTCGTGGGCCGAACGCATGGTGCGGAACTTGAAGACGCGGAAAGGCCGACCGAAGCGCCCTGGGCGCTGCTGCCAGAAAAGGATCGGCCGCCCGACATCGAGAAGCACAAGGAAGGCGACTAGGGCGATGAGCGGTGAAAGCACCACGAGCAGAGTAGTCGCGAGAACGATGTCGAATACCCGCTTCCAGGCCCAATAGGGCTTGGCCAATGGCTGCTCTTCGAGGAGGCGCTCGAGGGAAAGAGACCGGCCATGATCAACATCGTCTTTAGGCCACGGCCAACGGCCCTCATTGGCGGGCGTCGGCGGCAGAATACGATCGGCGAAGTTATCGAGCTTGATGTTGCTCGACCGCTCGACCTCGAGCAGTGCTTCGCGAGCAGCGGGTGGTAGTGTTCGCACGTCGGCAGCCAAGACGATCCGCGTGACGAACACGCCGTGCACGGCCAAGTCCCTGATGACGGCTGGCGCGTCTTCCACGAGCCCCAGAACAGGGTATTCTTGGAAGAGCCGCCCACTCTGGCGGTCGTTGCGACCGAGAAGCCCGGCGATGACGATTTCTCCCGGCCTCTGCTCGTGTGCCGCCCGAATGAAGAGCTCCGCGAGGTGGGTGACCCCTGCGATCAGCACCGTGTCTTTCGCCGCGAGTGGCGCCACAGGCGTCGTCGCGGTGGCCACCTTGGCTTGCTGGCGGAGCCTCATGCCGACGCGGACAGAGGTCATGAGCGCGACGGCAAGCATCCCCTGCAGGATCGGCAGCGAGCGGGCAACGCCCTCTAGGCGGTCGACGGAAAAGCTCACCCCAACCGCAAGGAGCACAACGACCACGTTGGCGGCGGCGATGTCCAGATAGGTCCTGAGACCGCTGTAGCGCCAGAGGCCCCTGTTCGTTCCAGCGATCGGAAAAACGATGGCCGCCGCCACGAGCGAATACCCAAAGTAGGGAACAAGCTCGACAACACGGTCAGGGCTGAGCTGCAGGTTGTCTCGCAACCAAAGCGCGGCAACGGACGCAATAAGCAACAGCCCGAGATCTATACCCAGCAACCGCAATCGATGCATGGAACATCTCTCGATAACAATCGGAACATATTAAATCGTCGGGAGCCAAGGCCCAAGCGGAGAGAGGGTTCTCCACAGGCTGCAAATCAAAGCTGTTGCACGCCTGCTGCAGCAAGTCAGTGATTGCCGAAACCCTGCGCCGCTTGCCTCGAAATTAGGCAGGCATCGAGGCCGCCACTACTTGCCGACTTCGTCCTTGACCTCGTCGCAGCTGGCCGAGAAGAAGTTGTTGATCGCCTCGACCGTCGCGCCTTCCAGCACACCGAGGTTGTTGTCCAACGTGGCGGTCGACCACACGGCGCTCCGCGCCAGGAGGCTGCCGTCGATGTCGCTCCAGTTTAGCGTCGCCTTCGTTGCCTTGGCGCCCTCGAACTTCACGGTGGGCTGGATCGAAAACTTCACGTCGTACTTGTCCTTGCCGTCCTTCTGATCGAGCGTGCACTGGACGGCGTGCTTTGGGAGCTTACCCTCCACGGCCTCTCCCGAAAGGACCCGGGCAACGAACGCCCGCTCGAGCTTGATGTCCGCCTTGCACTGCGCGTGGCCCCACGGCCAGTCGAGGCGACCTTTCAAGATTTGCTCCTTGAGGTTTGCTGCCGTCCAAGTCTTGACGACGGAGCACGCGATGTCGCCGCCAGCGGACTTCTTGTTTCGCGCTGCATCGCAAATGGCAACTTTGCAGGCCTTTCGCGCGGCTGCCTCCTGCAACATCCGCTCGGTGAGTGCCGCATCGACGTCTTGCGCGATCGCGGGTGGCGCAACTGAGAGTAATGAGAAGACGGCGAGCAGTCCCGAACCAATCCAACGCATCGTATTCACTCCCGGACAAACGCCACGACACATGACAAACGGACATGTCGGTTCCATGAATTGCACGGCGCGACGCGCCAAATGAATAGGGCTGCAGCGCGAACGCCACAGCCCTCTCCCATCACCGACGCGCTGGGCTAGTTGAGGTGAATGCTGAAGCCCGTTCGGATCACAGTCGTGTCGGCGTCCACGCGCACGACGCCGAGCTCTGGGCTCGAGAAGCGAATGTCTTGGAATTCGTAGTGCAGGACCTCGGCCCTGATGCTCCAGTTCCGACTGAACTTCCAGTCGACACCTCCACCAAGGACATACCCAAACGTGTCATCGGAGACAGAGCCAGCAAAGGTGGTCACGCCATCCGTCAACGACCCCTTGAGTCGATAGTCCGTGAATGCGACGCCGCCCGTCGCGTAGAACAGAAAATCACCCTGTGCGAAACCGAGCCGACCACGGACCGAGATCAGATGATTGAGGTGGTTGCTGAGCGAGCCCGTTGCTCCGGCGAGATCGAAAACGTTGTCCAGTGCGTAGCCTTTCGAGCCCTCAAGGTCGCTGAAGGTGACGTCGAACTCGACGCCATAGACGAAGCTCTGATTTTGCCAGTTGTATCCCAGGTGTGCGCCGCCTAAGGCACCGTCGAGATCGAGCGTCTCGGATCCGGCGACGCCATCCGCGCGACCCTTAGCCTGACCCCAGGCACCGCCGAGGTGGAGCCCCGCGTAGCGCCCCGCCCAAATCGAAGCAGAGCCCTGTGGAAAACTGTCCTTGAAGCTACCTGCATATGCCGAAGTCGAGGCGGCAATGGCCACCAACACCCAAAACGCTCTGAACATGATACTCCCCGCAATGCGTACAAACACTCGCGGGGCCGCCCTCACGTCCCCAACGGTAGAGAAGACCCTAATTCCGGTTGTATCGGGCGCGTGAGTGGCAGTTGGGAGTTATCCATCTTATCCACAGCGGCTCGAACTCTGTGGTGTCTCACTATGGCTGGTTCCCCTGTTGGCACCGCCAAAGCTAAGCTCATCCACGGGCCAATCAGTGAGGCGCGCCAGCAAAATTATTCCGCCAAAACAAGCAATGAGTATCCTCCAAACAATCGCGCGGACAAAGTATCGCTCATCAATCCACAGGCAAAGCGTGGAACATTTGCCACCGCGCTGGAAAAATTTGGGTGAAGTCGAAATAGCTCAATCGCGCCGGGAGTAAGGAGCGAGTCGATCAGGCGATGACCCGTGTCTTCCAAAGTCGCCCGAGCGGTTCTCTCACTAAAATAGTGAAGATGCCCCACCGACCTTCGCGCATTGAGAAAACTGTCCCGGAGGGCCGAGGACACATGTATATCGAGAGGAATATGATAAATCTTATATCGGGCTTGCGCACAACAAGAAGCAACAAATCCCATGTAGTCGGGCACATGCTCGAGCACGTCAATCGCCAAAAGAACATCGAACCTTTCGGTGGATCCCAGCGGATTCGTGTCGCTGAATTTTATGCCAACAGCCTCCGGATGTCGCCCCGCAACACCAATGATATCAGATGCAACATCAAACCCGAGCCAACGAGCATCCGTCCGACCGGACAGTGCTCTTAAATTTCTAAGTACCGCGCCAGTGCCGCAACCAATCTCGGCAACGCTGAAAAAATCAATATTATTTCTCTTGAGGAGCCTCCAAATGTATCGTGATTTGAATGGTGCGTCCTCCTCGTGCCAAGTAGGATTAGCTTCGCCGTACCGCCCGTCTGTATACATACTTCCGTGATCCATGGCACCCATACTTCCATCCCAATTTCTGTAACACCGCACACACGTACCTGTAGCGCATGCTCAACCCAAAGTTGCAAGCATGGGGCGACAATGGCTAAAGAGCAACCGCACAAGTGAGTACCAAAGCGCGATTCAGGTTCGCGCCGAGCAGTTTAAAACTACTCATATGTAATCTCCAAAACATCGGACTCGCCAAATTTAAGGTCACCCTCGCCTGCACCATCAACTAGAAAAACCTTAAGCACGGCCAGACCGTTCGCGTCCAGCTTGGGAAATCCAATGTTCCGGATCTCAAGGGAATGGATGCGACTACTCGGATCATAGTCTGCTAATCCATAAATATGAGTACGATCAGAATTAGCCACAATAATGCGACCCTCCGCCACAGCATTGCCTTGCCGCCTCAGGCTTATTTTTGTCACAAGGGAGTAAGCAGGCAGTTGAACGGCTGCCCCCAAAGGGCCAGACCAGAACCCTTTTCGGATAGAAACAATTTTTGGTTCACGACCAACGGCGCCGACGCTAGTCCCTTGCGTCGGCCCAAGCAGATCCCAATCGGCCGCCAGAACAGCCTCACCAACTGCAACTCTGCCCGCGAAAGAACAGTTTCTAGTGCGAAACAACCCACCCACCGCATCAGAAGACCAAGATACATCTTGATGCATCAGAGGGTGAATGATGCTATCTGTGATCTCAACACTTCCGCGCCCTCGAGAAAAACCGGTCCAATTTCCAATCCCCTGAGAATTAACGAACTGTATTTTCAGTCTGCCCCTGTTAGGCACCAGATCTGACCCCCGCACAAGCAACCTCACGCCACTGAAAGCGTTTACTCGAGCAAGCACGGCATCTCCAGCATTCAATACTCGGTGGGTTGCGCCATTTATATTCACAACAGCCGAAAGATTGGGCCCGCCGAGATCGTAGATTACCGCATTTTTATCGTAGACTTCGGTCCGGATACCAGAAAAATTAAATGTACCAGTCATACCGGAGCGCGTGGATCGGATCCGAAGCAGCGACGAATCCCCATCTCTTCCGGGGATACCCAAGATGAAGGAGCCGCCAACAACTGTCAGCTGACCGCCAGAAACGAAATCAAAGATAGGGCCAGTCATAAGCTCAAAATCGCAACCAATGAAGTAGTGGTTTACAGCTTGAGGGTTGCTCGAGCGAATAGCTGTCCGCCAGAGGCGCGCTGAGCACATCTCAAACTTATTCTCAGAGCCGTTGATAGTCCCCTCAATATCGAGTATTATTCCCTCATTGCCTTCCGCCCCCTGAAACTCAATGTTCGAAAAAATAAAGCCCTGGTCGGGATATCTGTCTGTGCCGCCAAAAATCCTAAACAAATGCGTCGGCCCACTATTAATTCCAGTGTCGACATAAAAACCAAGGTCCTTAAATGTGGCGAGCATCAAGCGGCGATCGGGAAACGACAAGCCATCATAAAAATAAGAGTTTGGTGTTCTAGGTCTGAAAATGATCCGAGACGTTCCAGGGCCATCGCCCCGGAACAGAACTCGCCGTCGGTACGGACTTTGAGATTGCCAGTGGTTTAGGGCGCCGGGGCGAACGAAAACATAGCGACCAGCTGGAAAATAAACAGCACTATTGGTGCCAGGATCGGGATCGGAAAAAGCTGCTATTAAAGCGCGCTCAAGCGCATCATCAGAGTATGTTAGTCCTGTAGGATCGGCGCCAAAGTCGACGATGTTAACCGTTGGGACCGTTTGGGCAAGTACCAAGCTGCTCGTGAAAGCAGACACAATAAAAAGGAAGGACGCAACAACGACTCCATGCGCAAGGTGTGAGGCTCGCATTCGATCACCGTGGTGAGGATGGAGTGGCATGAGCAGATTAATGCTCGGAGAACGGAAGCGATGCGAAAGAAACCACGTCAAATTAGTTCAATCAGAAATAGGATGGATCAGCTTAAGCTGGCCGACCAATGTCTTTAAGGACTTCGCAAAAGTGACGACATCACTACAGCTCGGGATGACCTTGCAAGCGACCCTAGCCAACCAATTTTCGCCTATGATGGAATACTCGCGAGATCCCTCTTGCGACCCGAACGGGCAACTTCCACCAGTATCGCGAGCAGTTCTCTGTTAAAGCGCTCACTTGAGAAGCGATCGCGAGCAATTGCGGAGCCCTGCTGGCACTTTTGTCTAAGTTCCCCCCGGAGGTCAGCATTAAAAACTATTCCACGCATGCACTCCTCTAATTCTTCGGTTTCTCCAGCAGGAAAAAAAAGCGCCGGATAGTCCTTAAGAACTGCGCGATTGCCGGGTATATCACTTGCTATGATCATCACGCCCGCGCACATTGCTTGTATAAGGGAAAGTGGCTGGCATTCGGAGTAAGATGGAAGGCATACCACATCGCCGTCAGCCGTGATCCTGTAAGCCTCCTCAGGGGACACCTCTCCAAGATACAAAAACCAATCATGAGCTCGGAGGGCGGTGAGGGCTGCTCCGATATCGCCTGCGCGCGCAAGTGCGTCAGCTAACGGACGGCCGGCGCAGCGAACAAAGCAGACTGGCTTTTCCTTGTTTAAGTTCACTATGGCGTCGGCAAATTGAAGGAAGCCCTTGGTGGCCATTACATTAGAATTCCAAACAAAACAAACTCGTTTTTTCCTGCCAAAATCAGCGGGCGACGGATGGAGGTTGTGGCAGGGGCTGGCTGATTCGGAAGAAACAAGGAAATTCTCGCAGATCGATATTCTTGCGCTTGGAATATGCTTGAGAATTGGGTTTTTGAGGTGATCAGACGGAACGATCAAGTGGCAGCCCCAAAAAAGTTTGCGCGTCAACGATGATATTGCGCGCCGCTCAAGAAGGTTTGGAAGATCTGCGCCGTGAATGTGCGCAACAAGCGACGACCGAGCGAACTGAAGGAAGAAAATTGGCAAGTCGCGCAGGAAGCCAAGCGGCGCTCTTGACGGGGCAAAGTAGACAACATTGTCCTTCGAAAGAGCCAGACAATAAATCTTAAAAATGCTCCGCAGCCAAGAAAAGAAGTATGTGAAGCCGGCGCCGCGAACACGAACTATCCTCCATCCGCCAGGAACGGGCAGAGACAGCACTCGTTGTGTAACTATGCCTTGTCCGGTGTTGAAGCCGGGTTCTATAATCCACGCGATAAACCGCATTGCGCTGACAGGTCCTCACCTAAATAAAAACTATTCAATGGCAAGTAGAAATCGCCGCACCATATCTTCAGTATTGAATGTCTCTACGGTGGTCGACGAAGCTCCTCGAGAAAGTTCGCGCAGCGTCTCGGAATTGCGAGTTATTCGTAAGATAGCGTCCGCGAGCGACTTTGGGCTATCTCTCTCGAATGCGACGCCATTGTAATTGTCGCAAAAAGCAGCGTGCTCTGGCATATGTTTTTTACGTTCAGAATGAATGATTGCTGGCAGCCCATAGGAAAAAGCATGCAGCAGACTTAATCCCACGCTGCCAGGATACACAAAAATTCTGCATCGGTTGGCAACGGTCGCGATATCGTCCTCGCATGACAAGGTGCCATGCCACCGGATCCGGTGCTGAACCCGAAGGGAATGCGACAATTGCTCAAGCGCGCCACGCTCCGCACCATCCCCGATAACTTCCACAGAAAGAGACTCCAAGCCAGGCTGGGTCAACGCTTCAAGTAAAACTTCAATTCGCGCTTTTTTTGTAAGCCTGCCGAGAAAAAGAATATCCGAGGATCGCGCTTCTGGAATGTAGACCTTGCGCCGTAGCAAGATCGGTTCAAGGTCAACGCCGTTATTGAGCGCGAAAACAGTTTGGCCTCGATATGGATATTGAGAGACATAGATTTCCCTCTCGCGGTCCGTATAAAAAATAATTTTATCGCTAAAGCTCATAATCCAACGGCGAATAGCCGCGCGGAAACCCGTGCTAGTCCCTGACCAAAGGTGGCCCCACCAAACAACCTTGCAGCCCATGCGTTTCGCTTTCATCAGCATGAAAAGCATGGTGATGTTTCGCGGCATGCCCGAGAGAACAATCGTCGAGCAGCGGGTCAGTGGTAGCTGCGCAATGCCGGGTTGCCAAGAAAGGCCTAACGGAAGGTTCTGTATCGGGGGCAATCGCCGACCCCAGTTTGGGTTAGACGACGGCGATAGACCCGCAAAATCAGCGTCCTCCGAGAAGTAGACAGAGAAGCGGGTGCCGAGGCGGCGAGAAAGTGCTTCAAAAAATTGGAGTCGATAATTCGGCAGGGCAGGTTGAAACACGAACACGGGTCCATCGTCCAGACGAACGTTCATGGAGCCCCCGCCGGATGAGAGCTGCGCGCAGCACTTAATCTAAAAGTGAGCACACGAAAAACTATTACAGCTACTATGAAAGGTACGAGGCTTGATGCCGCTGTTATCATTGATCCTCTGAGAAGAATAACCTGCCATCCGACGAGAAAAACGAATACTACAAATTGCGGTCCGCGCCAGCCCATAGCCAAAGATTTTTCGATGCGGCGCGAAATGGCCCCATAAACGGCGCCGCTAATCAACATGCCCGGGAGGCCAAAATCAAGATATGCTTCGGCCGCAAATGGAGATGAAAGATTCGTAAAATCAAAGCCGAGAGAGCTCGCCACCATGGTCCCCGAACTGATCGGCTTGTCTGGCCAGAGACTACGCGGTATCCAGAAAAAAGTTGCGCCGAGCATTTGTCTTCCCCACTGAAGTCCAAATGCATTGGCGTAGTCGACGACAATGAGGCCCATTTGGAATGCATCAAATTGACCATGCAGGTACGACTGAGCAATAAAGTAGCCTAGGTCAGTTGTTCGTTCCTCGGCCGAAAAGTAGAACCGAAGAACATTTGCCAGCGGAAACAGAACAAGTAGGGCGCCTGGCATAAGCAACGCCAAGCTAATGTTTGCATTTTTCCTGTTGATACTTATGAATGCGGTGATGAACGAAAGAAGCGCTGCCCCAAGCCAAAACCTTGGAATGGCGGTTGGGAAATTGGCCAAAAGGGTCGTGCAGCCAACAATTGTTAGGGACCCAACAATTTTTGCGGCGCGGTAATCGTTGCGGTGTCGGGCGTCCAGGTAAAGACAGGTCAGGAGGATGAATGCAGCAAGGGTGGGGGCTCTTACAAGGCCATTCAAAGCCGTATGTATCATTGCAAAAGAATCGGAAATTGCTGCAACTGCTTCCGATGTTCCTCCGCGATCCGACACAAGAACATCAAACGAGCGAAACCATAGAAGAAATGCGGTGAGAACGAGGAGGCATGCCGCCGGGACGACGTATGAAATTCGCGCCAGCGGAACGTAGTTTCCGCTGTAAAAGGTGCCTAGCCGCTCGCCAATTCTGGAGCCTACTGCATAAGATATGGTGAAGCATAGAAAAAAATAGAAACCATTATCAAAAACATCTACAGAGAAAGAATACAAGAAAAAGGGAGCCCCTGGCGTAGAGTAATACAGAAGGCATGGGATTAGGCAGAAAAAAATGTATGCGAAGGCATAGAATACGAGTGAAAGGGGGGAGAAGTGCCGTGAGGAGCAGGTGACGGCAAGAAGAAGTGATGTGAATAATATTGACGTAAAGGCCCCATAGGTGCTGTCGCTTCTTGACCAAGTCAGGGGCAGATAAGTCGCTTTTCCGAGTGTTAAGGTGGCAAACAAGAGGGGAAAGGCGATGGCGAAGACCACCGTAAAGAAGCATATGCTAAGAGCTTGCCCGGTGGCTGCCCTGCGGGTGGCAAAAGAACTTCGCGGTTTAGGTTTAAACAATCGAGGCGCCTCATCTATGGTCGTGAAGCACGGCAACCGCAGCTAATTCAGCAGCAGTTTTTCGGTCGTCAGCTACTTATTGCTGCGCATGGATAAACGTTAAGGATAAGCCCAAACGATTGCGGTGCGCTTCTTGGAGTGCTGAGATTTTTCTGGATGTCGAGCTCAAACAAACATCGATGCAAACTGACGTCCGCTTCTTTTCGCGAGTGGAGAAATCGGTGTGTGGCCCACACGGTATCGACCCAACAAGTTATGGGATTGCGACGGAGCGGGCTTTTGTGCGGCGGGTCTGACATCGTGGTCCGTTGCAGATCATGCCAGTAATTCCGAATTGCCCTGACGTTTCATTGCGTGGAGAATTGGACGGCCGCGCGCATGACATTTAATGAATGGTGTCGCCATCCATCGATCATGGCTAAACGGTTACTCAGTTGGCGAGGCATGTTACTCGTCATAGTCGCTAGTGAGGAGTCAAGGTTTCTTACACTCCCACCGTCGCCGAAAACGAGTTGAAGCGTCTCTATGCCGTAATGGTCTGCAAATACAGCTAGCTGCGACCCAGCACGTATGATCGCTGGTACCCCTAGCTGGATGGCTCGGCCAAAAATGCCGGACGCTTGATCGTAGCTTGGATGATAGCACGCCCATACGGCCCGTGAGCAGCCATAAAGGCTCTCGATTTCCGCATCACTCAAGTGGCGGTCAACGATAAAGGCGCCTGCTGATTTAAGCCGCTCGGCGATGTGGCGGACTGCCGGATGAACTCGACCGGCACAGACGAACAACCAGTTCTCCAAGAGCTCGGGTGTCGCATCCAGCATGTCCGCCAGAAAGCCTACGCCCTTGGAAAAGGTCACGCTTCCGATCAGGCTGACGACCCCTCTCGCGCCGGCTAACGCGAGGATGTCTTCGGTGAGCTGTGTCCGCTTGAAGCTCGGCAACCGGCCATCCTGAATAAGGTCCCAGTACTGCGGATCCCAGACCCCGGCGTGGGCAACGGCCTGAAAATCCGGCGCAATCGCGAAGGGGACAATCGTAATGATCGACAAGCCTGGCAAGCGCTTCACGGCCTGAAAAACTGAACGCTTTACGCGCGCACGCGCGCCTGCTCCGAAGCATGACTGTGGTCTCAGGAACAACGCCGCCGTGCGGCGACCCCTTGCGCTCCGTTCCAACGCGAGCGCCGCGAAGCCCGCGACATCGTCATCGAGCGTCGCTAGCAGGAGTTTATCAGCCTGCCTGAGCGCCTTACGAAGACTGCCAGACAGCGGCCCGCACACCGCCTCACCGCCCAAAGCCGATGTCAGGATGTCAAGATAAGAGCTGCGATGGCCACCCGCCGATGCTGCATGCACGACGAGCCTTGGCTCCGGGCCTGTCATAGGATTGACCCCGTCGCCGCTCTGTCTCGGATCGTTTCTCCCTGAACGCAAGGAGCGCACAGGAGCGAGAGGATCGCGCATACGCTCGGCAAGCAGAGGTGAAATTCGTCGAACAACACGGATCAGTCCGTCATCCCGCAACCAAATGACGTTGCAAAAAAATTTCGAGCACGACGGAAAGCCCGACGAAGCCGATCCCGGAAAGGCCGCACGAAAGGAGCCAGGATCGCCCAAGGGATGGGAGGCCGGCCGAATGAGCGTTTCCGATTACCGTAACGGGCGCGGCAATTCCTATTCCGGCCGCAAGCGACACGATCACGCCAAAGTAGCCGGCTCCAAATCCTGACGTCAGACCCAAGCCGCCGATTAAGACAAAGAGACATGTCAGCGCTTGAGCCGCGAAATTCCAGATGGTAACGCCGATGGCTGTGCCAAGGTTGTGGAATACGATTCCGTAGGCGTTGATGGCGAAGGCAGCTATGAGCGGCAGCGCAATCTGAATCAGCGTAGTTGACACTAAGCCGAGCATTATCAAGCTGTACGCCGGTAAGGCCATTGCCGCGCCGGCAAAGAATAGAAGGCCGGCGATGCGCGTCGAGGGCAAGGTGCGCCGAATGAGCTTCTCCAGAAGGGCAAGATCACCCCTCGCTGCTGCAAGCTGGGGAGATAGAGGCTGAAACGCAGCGACCATCAGACTGCGGAGCTGGGTCAATAATCGTAAAGCCAATTCATAGTAGCCGACGATCGCCAGGCCACCTGCTGACATGAGCGCAAATTTCGCGATCGGCTCAGTCAACATGGAGGCCAAGCCGATGGCCTGGAGTTTCAATCCGAACGCGGTCGTTTCGCGGAAGATTTGCTTCGACCACTTCGCTGGAAAAAGGCCGAGCTCGGCGATGTCGCGTCGCAGAAAGACCCAACCGATGACCACGACGAAGCCCTGCTGGATGATCTGGGCGATCGCAAACCCTTTGACCCCCGTGGCTGGAATAAGGATAACCGAGGCGCAGATCATGAGCGCAGAAGATGCGATCACGATCTTGGCCCGCCGCACCGCCCGGGCCAGGCCATCGAGACCCGAGACGATCGTGCCGGCGAGCGGAGTGACAACGAATGCGGAAACGAGGGCATAAGGCAGGACGAGTTGGGCTTGATCAATAGCGTCCGGCAAGAAAGCCCGTATGAGGGGATCCGAGGCGAGATACAACGTCGATCCAAGGGCGATGTTGATCGTCAACGTCGTGAGAATAACAGTCTCGACGTAGGCGGCCCGCCGCTTGGCACTATCGGCGTTATCCGTCCCAGCCAGATATCTGAAGAGCGCCGTTCCTCCGCTGGCATCCGCGAGCCGTGCGACCGACCCACCAGCGATCAGAATGGCCCAAAGTCCCAAGGCTTCCAGACCGGCGTGCGCAATCAGCAGGCGATACGCGAGAAATGCCGCGGCCATAGCAGCGATCTGTTGCGCGACAGACCACGCAGACGCGTGACCCAGGTGCCCTGTGAAGGGTGAACTCATGTGCCGTGAGCAACGCCGGGGGGCGCGCGGGGGGGAGCTACCGGGCTTTCGACCGCTCTCAGACGAAAGTACTCGCGAACAAGCAAGCTCGGTGAAACCGCACCGAGAAGATCGTCCACGTTCTCCGGACGCTTATAAAACTGATGCGCGAGGTAGGAGTCGGGCCTGAGTGCCAACAGTCGCTGCACAAACGTGTGGGACACGCGAATGAAAGGTGCGCCGAGCTTCACGGCGAGCACCGTCGCAATTGCGAGATCGTGGCGATGGTCTACGAAATCGGGGTAATTTGGCAGGCCGAGCGCATTCGGCAGATCGGTCGAGCATCGGGGATCTTCGCAATAGCGTTGCCACTCCGCAAGAAATTGAAAAGCGGCCGTCGTTGGGCGCCAAAGGCTCCACGTGAGCACTGCGGTAGGGTGCTGTCGTATCTCTGGCGTGTCTGCGTCCATGAGTACGAAACAGTCTCGCTTGCACCAGCGGCTAAGCGGTCCATGGTGGGGGACTTCGGGACCGAGCAGAAAGCCTTGGGGATTGTTCCACACCAATTGCTCGAGCCGCCGGGGGCGGTGCGTAAAGCGATAGTAACTTGTTCGGCCCGCATCGCAGTAGAGCACGCAGTCCACGGGCTGAACTCGTTCAAGCGCGCACCGGATGATGTAGGGCTTCCAGATCCAGTAACCGGATCCCCGCGGCTGAGAGAGGATGCCAGCATTATGATCGGCGAATGTGCTGCCTTTCAAGTCGTCCGGGGTGAACACCAACGCCTGATCGAAACCGGAGCGCAGTGCGCTCGCACAAAGGGCCTCCGCGTTACGCTTGAACAGGGCATCGGCGTAGGTCACCAAGGATAGCCGTGTCATTGCCGCTCAGGCTTTCAAGAAACCGCAATACGGTCAGTGTGTTGAGCTCGTTGTGCTTGTGACCTATTCACGAACACAAAGACGTAAGCCCAAGTGAAGAGTTCGCTGCGGCCGAACATCTTCTCGAATGCCTTCATTCCCAGGCGCCGCAGCGCTGTGTGGCCCCAGGTATCGACAGTATGATAGCTATCGAGATCCACTCCAGCGCGATGTGCTGTTTCGAGTGCATTGACGGGTGTAACCCAGCGAAGGTGGTCAACATTTCCGATGTACGTTTGATCCTTGATCATCAGGACAATGTTTCGCCACCAAAAGGGGCAAGGCGTCGTAACATAGATTCGACCATCGGGCCGGAGGTGGCGCGCTGCAAATTGCAGTAGTTTCACGGGATCGTTCACGTGCTCGATCACGTCGCCGATGTAAACGACGTCAAAACGCTCGCCCAAATCGATGTCTGATGTGGCGTCGGCAAGGCGAACATCAAATCCACGGTCCCGCAACAACTGAACCTCCGACTCTAGAATATCCACGCCCACTGCTTTGGTGGCCAACCGACTGAAGATTCCATGTCTCCACCCATCGCGGTCTGCCAAATCCATGCTGTGCTCGACCACGCCGATGTCGAGCAAAACGCGATCGGCCAGGATGGTGGGCCAAAACAAATTCAGATCGTTGATTGACCCCCGATAGCGTTTGCGCAACTCTATCTTCACGAACGCTTGTGCGTTGGTCGAAATCGGATTGCGCGCAATGGCGGTCCAGTGGGTATGCATAGCTGTGCAGAACCTTAATTGATGTGCTTGAACGCTAGAATAGTGGATTGTATTGCGCGCTAGTCTAGACTATTGGGTTGCGCCCGGAAAATCTATGAAGTGTTTTAACTGGCTGGCGCAACCGGGGGTCTTCGCGCTGGGTGGGTCGTAAAGCCAAGCAATTATGATCTAGCAGTCTCTGCTCGGGGAACCATCAAAGCGATTCCATTAGAAACGACTGCCATGATAGCTGATGTCCTTAGTGGATAATCAAAGAGCGAGTGGAGGCCAATCAGCGCAAGAGTTAGAAAGGCCATTGTGGGTAGAGTTGTACCATGTCTTCTTGCTTCCGGCGTGTTTCGTGCCGCCCAATAAAGAAAAGGAAGAGTTGCTAGTGCCGCGATAAGCAGAATAGGAGCACCTAAGCCTAGCTCTAGTGTCATCTCCAGAGCGTCATTGTGGGCGCGATTGCTGAAGACTACGCCGGTGATGCCCATAGGTTCAAGCGCCGCGAAGACGGGGATGAACGATCCAAATCCTGTGGCGAAAGGCAGAGTTTCAATTGCTGCATGGTAAGTTGCCAACGCGTATGCCCACCGCGCATCGTCAAAGGGATCGGCCTCGAACCTCGAGATAAACCGGTAAAGTCCAAATTGGGCTGCGAAGAGGACAGCACCCGCAATCGCGAGCGTTACCGCGCGGGAGCGCAATCGGGAGTTCGAGCCGGACGTGCCCGCCCCAAGCGCGCCATAACGAATTGCAAGAAAAGCCGCGCCAACGCCGGCAACCATCATCAGGACGATCCCGGCGCGCGACCTCGCCATCGCCGCGCCTGCGACCGTCGCAACGATCATGAGGCAGAGACCAACCAATGCCAGTGTCTGAGCCGATTGCTTTGATCGGCCTCTCTGGCCAGTAAGGTTGGCGGAGGCCCGCTGCTGCAAGTCGATGTAGGCAACGACGGAAAGCAACAGGGTCACGTACATTAGGGCCGCGAAGTGATTTCTGTTCGCGAAGAAGCCGACCGCTTCAGTGGGATTGGTGATCTCAAAAAAGCGCAGGCTGCTGCCCGGACCTTGAGCGACCTGCAAGAAGCCGAGCAGGACCGACACACCGCCCCAGAACACGATCACCCAAACGAGTTTGATGCGGGTGTCGTAATCGAGAAGAACGGTCGCGTAGAAGATCGCCAACGCCGGCAGGATAGAAACGAGTGCAGCCGCCGTTGCGTTGGGAACGATGGAGACGTACGTCCACGATCCATGCTCGCCGATCAAGGTCAGCCCCTGAGCCGCGAGTTCCGTAATGAAGTTCGTCTGAAGCGGCCATGGCCAGGGCGTCAATTGCAGCACGGCGATGGCGAGAATGCACCCGACTGGGATGGCGACGAGGAAGGGTCGCACCTTCCAACATTTCGCCAATGCTACCGCCAGCAGGGGGACAGCTAACACCTGCAGGATGACGTCGCCAATAAAGCCTGAGCGCGTGCCGCCGCCAAGGACGATCGACGCGCTCAGCAAGAAAGCTGTGTAAAGAAACATACCAAGACGCCGTTGAGCTTGGCGTCAGACTTTAGGGGCTGGCCGGCTTCTTGTCGTTATCGCTCTGAGAGGCGATGATCGCGATCGCGCCGCCAACGACACCCGCTCCGCCGAGGATCCAGAAGATGGCGCCATTATTGTCGTCGTTGTTCGTCGTGCTCTGGCCCATCCGGCCGCGCAGGTTCAGCTGGGCAACGCTCGAGCCACCGGCGCAAGGCGACGTCGCGCTCATGGAGAGCATCTGGCCCGGCTGAAGTTGAACGGTGCAGCCGTCGCGAAATGTGACTTTGCCAGCGCCGTCCTTCGGCATCAGCACCTTGTCACCGGGGCGGATTTCGGCGCCGGCTTCCAGTGGCTTGAAGCCGTCGCCGCGATTGATCATGGCCGTGCCGTCGACGGCACTGAGGCTTCCGGCATGAACCTGGGAGACAGCAACGGTCGCAGCGAGGACCGTGAGTGCAAAACGCTTCAACACAACTCACCCCGTACGCAAACACGCTGTGGAAAAGCACAGCCCCAACTGTGGATAGCTTACGGTAGATAAGTTGTGTACGAGATGGCAAGACAGCTGTGACGGATCACAGAGTGTGACAGGCAAGGTGTGGCCGCTCGGGCACGTCCACGGCAGCGAAGCAGGGTCGGCTGGAACATCAGTTTCTCGCTCGTGCCTTGCGGCTGCCGCGGTCCTCGCGTATTGCTCCGCACCACATTACATTCATTAAATACAGCGCGTTCGAGCAGGCTCATGTTCGATCTCCATTGCCATATCTTGGCCGGCATCGATGATGGGGCTAAGGATCTCGACGCGTCCTTGGACATGGCTCGCCAATTCGTCGAGCAGGGCGTTGAGGTCGTCGCCTGCACGCCGCACATTTTGCCCGGCGTCTACCACAACTCCGGACCAGCAATCCGATTGGCGGTGGCCGAACTCCAGACCGCGATCGATGAAGCCGGCATCCCCCTCCGGCTTGTGCCAGGGGCCGACAATCACATTGTGCCCAACTTCGTGCAGGGCATCGCGAGCGGCCACCTTCTGACCCTCGGGGACACGCGCTACGTGCTGGTTGAACCGCCCCACCACGTCGCCCCTCAGCGGATGGACGACTTGTTCTTCTCGATCCTCGTCGCGGGATACGTTCCGATCCTGACCCACCCAGAGCGTCTGACATGGATCGATGGCAAGTACGACCTGATCCAGACGCTCGCGGCCCGTGGCGTGCTCATGCAGATCACGTCCGGATCCCTGACGGGCCGCTTCGGACGCCAACCGCGTTACTGGGCGGAGCGCATGCTCGATGAAGGCCTCGTGCACCTCTTGGCCAGCGACGCTCATGACACCCGCAAGCGTCCGCCGGACTTGGCCCGCGGCTATGATGCTGCGGCGCAACGCGTTGGTGCAATCGAGGCAACCCATTTGTGCAAAACTCGCCCAGGTGGCATATTGGCCAACGTTCTCCCCAGCGAGTTGCCGCCGGTGGAGAAGTCGAGCGCGCGTCCTGTAGACTTATCCAATTTTGCACCGAGTACGAGTAATGCGTCAGATGAAGCTTCTCGTGGTGAGCCTTCTCACGGTTTGGCTGGGCGCCTGCGGCAGTTCTTCTTTCGGTGAGATGAACCTCGCAGGCGGTGCGTTGGCGCCATCTCCCGCGACCACCGGCTTTGCAGACGGCGCGCCATCGACTCCATCGGCCACCATCAAGCCGGCCTCGCTCAGCGGCGAGGGACGCAAGCTCGCAGAAACGTTCACGGCATCGGCCACGCAGGGCAGCGCCAGCTACAAGATCGGGCCTCTCGACGTCCTCGACGTGTCCGTCTTCAAAGTTCCCGATCTTTCGAAGCAATTGCAGGTTTCCGAGCAGGGCACCATCAACGTCGCTCTGCTGGGCGATGTGCAGGTCGCCGGCAAAACCGCCCGCGACGTTGAACGCGAACTCGCCAAGCAGTGGGGACGGAAGTATCTCCAGAACCCGCAGGTGACCGTGGGTATCAAGGAGTACAACAGTCAGCGACTGACGGTGGAAGGCGCCGTCAAGAAAGCCGGCGTCTATCCCATGGTCGGCTCCGTCTCCCTCCTTCAGTCCATCGCCATGGCGCAGGGTCTCGATCCGACGGCCGACACGGCCGTGCTCGTCTTCCGCGACAGCGGCGGGAAGCGCTCCGTCGCACGCTTCGACCTGGCGGAGATCCGCAATGGTGCATCTGCCGATCCCCAGCTTCAGCCAGGCGACGTGGTTGTCGTGAATTCCTCGGCCATCAAGGAAATTTTCAACAACTTCGTCCGTGTATTGCCCATGACCAATGCCTTCATCGGTCTCATCTGACCTGCTGAACGGAAGTCGCCGTCGAGTGACCCCATGAGCGACGCGAACCGCAGAGCTCTTCAGCCCTCCGGTGAGCCGGAGCGTCCCGTCGTGCCTCATGCCCAGCCCTTGGGCGTCGCGCAAGACCGCTACGGGTCTTACGGCTACGGCAGCGAACCCCAAGACGAGCAGGGCGACCTCGCCCAGACCATTCTCTGGTTCTGGCACTTGGTGCTGAAGCGCCGGTGGCTGGTGCTTGGGGCCCTGATGTCTTGCGTGGTGCTTGGCGCCCTCATCACGTTCATGCAGATCCCTCTCTACACGGCGACCGTCCGTCTCCAGATCGAGCGCGAAGCGGCCAAGATCGTCGACGGCGCCGATGTAACGCCGAGCGAAAGCGGCGGCGCGTCTCTTGAGTTCATGAAGACGCAATTCGAGTTGCTCCAGAGCCGGTCGATGGCCGAGCGCGTCGTGTCGTCTCTGCAGTTGGCCGGAGACGAGGACTTCCTGAAGCCGCAGATCTCGCTCGTGTCCGTCGTTATTGGTCTCTTGCGCGGCGGCCCCGAAAAAGGAAACGCCCGCCCAGAGCGCACAGCAACCAACCGCGTGCTCGACAATCTCACGGTTCGCCCGCTGCCGGGTTCGCGGCTGGTCGATGTCAGCTTTTCGGATCCCAATCCGACGAGAGCTCAGCGCATCGCCAATGCCTACGGCGAGGCCTTTATCGCTTTGACGCTCGACAAACGCTTCGACGCCAAGAGCTACGCGCGAACGTTCCTCGAGGACCAGATCAAGCAGCTGCGGATCCGCGTGGAGGAGGCCGAAAAGGCCCTCGTCGATTTTGCGCAGAGCGAGCAGATCGTCGAGGTCGCGGATCGTGCCACCATGGCGGAAAACAATCTCGCGGCCGCCAATGCCTCCATGCAGGTGCTCGCGACCGAGCGGCTCCGCGCCGAGCAGCAGTGGCGTCAGGTCGAAGCGTCAGATGCTCTGAGCCTGCCGCAGCTTCTCTCCAACAGCGTCATCGACGGCCTCCGCCAGCGGCGCAACACGCTCGTGCAGGAGTACGAAGAGAAACTCGAGACCTTCAAGCCGGCGTTTCCGGCCATGGTGCAGCTCTCGAACCGTATCAAGGAAATCGACCGCCAGCTCGCCATCGAGGTCAAGACGATCCGGGACGCTCTTAAGGCGGCCTATGACAACGGCATCAAGCTCGAAGAGCAGATGAAGGAGCGTGTCGCCGCCTTGCAGGCCGAAACGCTCGACCTCCAGAAGAGGATGATCCAGTACAACTTCTTGAAGCGCGAGGTCGACACCAATCGCGGGATCTACAACAGCCTTCTCCAGCGCTACAAGGAAGTCGACGTCGCGGCAGGCGTCACCACGAACAACGTTTTCATCGTCGATCGGGCAACCGCGCCCGAGGCGCCGTCTTCGCCGCGCTTGTCACGTGCACTGCTTCTGTCCTTCGCCCTCGGCCTCGGTTTGGGCCTCGGCTCCGCCTACCTCCTCGAAATCCTCGACGACCGTGTGAAGTATCCGGAGGAACTCGAGCAGCTGACGGGTCTCGCTAACCTCGGCGTCATCCCCATCGGCGAAGACGGCGACGCCGAAGCCATGGAGGAAGTGCTCGATCCGCGGTCTGCCATGGCCGAAGCCTATCGCTCGCTGGCAACGTCTCTCCAGTTCTCGACCGACACCGGTCTCCCGAAGTCCCTTGCGGTCACGAGCAGTGGCCCCGGCGAAGGCAAGTCGACGACCTCCATCGCGCTTGCACGCCACTTTGCGACGCTCGGTCTCAAGGTCCTCCTGATCGATGGCGATATGCGGAGGCCGAGCCTGCACATCAAGCTGCAAAAGGACAACGCCGTCGGCCTTAGCAATTACCTGACGGGGGCCGCCAACCCTCAGGACGTCATTCAGCAAACCGATCATCGCAATCTCGCGGTGATCTTCTCGGGCCCAATGCCCCCCAATGCGGCTGATCTTCTGGCCGGTCCGCGTCTCTACTCTCTTATGACGATCACGCTGGAGGTGTTCGACCTCGTGATCGTCGACGCACCGCCTCTGCTCGGACTGGCCGACGCCCAGCTGCTGTCGAGTGCGACAGCAGCCACGACCTTCGTGGTCGCCTCGGGCGAGCAGCGAAAGGGCATGATCCGCGCCGCTTTGAAGCGTCTGCAGATGGCCCGCGGCCGTGTTATCGGCACCGTGATGACCAAGTACGACGCGTCGATTGCAGGTTACGGCTACGGAAGCGGCTACGGTTACGGATATGGCTACGGCCGCGATGCGCTGACGTACGGTGGTTCGACTGGCGACGAAGGAGGTCGCAAGCGCCTCGAGACATCGACGGGATGACCATGCGCGATGCGGCATCCATCGTAGCGGCCCTGTCGCTCTACGGCTCGCCCCACATGACCCGTGTCGTGCGCCGGTCGCCGCTGCCGTCAGGCATGACGTTCCTCCTCGAAGTTGCCGCCGGCGAGCCCGATGCCCTCGATGCGGCGCAAGGGATGACGTCCCTATCACCGTCGGCCTTGAGGGATGCCGCAGGCTTCTTCATTGAACAGATCCTCTTCGCCCCGTCGAGCGACCACTACAGAGCGCTGGGGCTTGATGCCTCGGCCACGACACAAGATCTCCGTCGCCATATGGCGCTCTTGATGAAGTGGCTCCATCCCGACACCGCTCAGCCCTCGCGGCATGGGATCGACCCCTCTCTTTTTGTCGGTCGCGTGACGGATGCCTGGGGCACCCTCAAGAGCGACGAGAAGCGGGCCGACTACGACCGAGCCCTAAGCGCTCGACCGGTACGACTGCGCAAGTCGTCAAGGCTTCTGCCAAAGAGCCCCAAGTCGGCGTCTGGTTCGTCATCCCTCAAGACGGTGGCCTCCTCCCCGCGACATGCTCCGCCGACGATTGAGAGCTCAACAGGCCCGTTGTCGAAACTCTTTCGGTTGCTGCGAGTTCGCTGATGGCAAGGCGGCGACGTCGACCCAATCCAGCGATCCGCGCGCGGGAGGCTTTGGGCGAGGCCATATCCGGCCTCATCGCTCACCCCATCCAAACCACGGTCTTGTCACTGGCGAGTGTCCTCCTCCTCTACTTTATCGCGACGCAGAGCCTTCCCTTCGCGATTGCTTCGCGGAACCCCGACCTCGCGATTTTTCTGAACTCGCAGCACCCGGCCGGCTTGATGGCCAAAGCCCAGCAGCTCCGCCAGCGGCTGCTTGAGCTGACGGTGCTGTCGGATGGACCGTCCGAAGAGGCGGCTCAACGGCCAGCCACCGGCAACAGCCTCGAGGCCTTGCCCGTTACGGGCCTCAGCCCCGAGCAAAAGGCACAAGTGGATGCCGAACGCAAGGAACTGCGGGAGCAGATCCGCGAACTCGCCATACGCGCCATTGCCAGCGACCCACTCAACGCGCGCGCCTTCACCCTGCTGGCCGAAGTGAGCGAAGGCCGCGAGGTGACGAAGGCCTTTGCCGAAGCGGCTGTCCGCCGGTCGCGACGGGAAACGTCGTCCCTGTTCTGGCTGCTGAACGATAGCCTCTACGACAAGAACTACGCGAAGGTTGTGGAGCAGGGCGACATCCTCTTGAGGACATCACCTCAGCTCGCACCCTACGTCGTCGGATACCTTGGCGCCGTGGCGGACGATCCGGAGGCGCGGCCGCTTCTCGTCGCCAAGCTCAAGGAAACGCCGGCGCCGAAATGGCGTGAGCGCTTCTTCACGCTGCTGCCCGGCAAAACGGATTCTCCTGAGACACCGCTGGCCCTCATGCTGGAACTCAAGGAAGCGGAAGAGCCCCTAACGAACGACGAGATGAAGCCCTATCTCGCATGGCTCGTTCGGGAGGGCCTGGCCGAGTACGCCTACAATGCGTGGCTGCGTCTGCTTCCAGAAGCCGAGTTGGCCTCGGTCGGATCGCTCTACAATGCGAGCTTCGACAACGAGCCCGCAGGCCACCCCTTCGACTGGCAACTGGCGCGCGGGATCAACGCGACCGCCGAACTCGTCCCCGATCAGACCGTTCCCACCCTGCGCGTGCTCCACCTCGCCTTCGCAGACGGTCGCGTGAGGTTCCCGACCGTCGCCCAAGTGGTCGTCCTTGCTCCCGGACGCTATCGTATCGAGGGTAAGCTCCGCGGCACGATCCGGGCCCGTCGCGGTCTCAAATGGCAGCTGCGTTGCCTTTATGGGGAGAGGGCCCTGGCAGGTGAGACGGAAATGCTAATGGGCCAGTCGGACCGCTGGCGGCTCTTTTCTTTCGAAGCGACGATCCCGGACGGAGACGACTGTCGCGGCCAGGCTCTCCGCCTCATACACGACGCCCGCATGGCATCCGAAGAATTCCTCGCCGGGGAAGTTTGGTTCGACGACATGAAAATCACGCGTCTTCAGGACGAGCCCAAGGCGCCGTGAACGCCCTCATCAGAAGGCCCGATTGGGAACCGGTCGGTTCGTCGTCGATGCCGTGCCAGGTGGCGGCACGATGGGCCGGCCAAGGGCCCTGAGGTAAAACTGCATTAAGCGCTCATCCGTACTCAGGATGATTTCCCGCATGGTGCTGTCGAGCTCAGGCGCGATGAGGAGGACACCTCGCGCCATCCGTTCCGCCAGAAAGCGCCTCAACGCCCGATCGCGCAATCCATAGTCCAGATCCTGCAGAACGGCGTGGCGCTCTTCCTCGCTGAAATCATACCAAAGGTTCATTGCGAGGAAGAGGCGATCATCGAAGAGGTAGCCCTCGCGCGGACCGAGTTCCACGCACGTCCGGAAGAACTTGCGCGCCTTCTCGACGGACTTGTCGACCTTCATGGCGGCGAGCGCGAGATTGCACCAGGCTTCCGGGTTGAGGGGCGCGACCTTCGCCAGGAGTTCCGCTGTCTCGCGCACCCGAACGTCCCGCATCGCCGCGACGAGAGGACTGATGACCTCATCCGCTTCGCTGTCGGCAAGGGCGAGAGCCAAGCGGCTCTGCTGAAGAACCGTATCCTCGCGCTTCCATTGAACCGCCTCGAACGCACGATAGGCGCGGTCGACGGATTCGAGTTCGGCGGCCGTCGGAGCCGCACTCAGCGAGCGGGCGATGTAACGAGGTCCGACCAATCCGACCTCGTCCACGAGCACGACGACTCCGCCGACGAATAGGAGTACCGCTGCAATGATGTGGAACGCCTTCTCGATCATTGGTGCGGAACCCGACGGACCTACTGCTGGTAGTACTTCTGATACTTCTTGTGGTAGTAGCTGTAATATGGGGCATACGTCGAAACGACACCGAGCTGAGCATTGTTGAGCACGACGCCGGCCAATCTTTGCGGTCCATCGATGCCCTGAAGCGAGCGCTCGATGACGTCACGCGGCGTCTTGCGCCACTGCACGACGAAGATGACCTTGTCGACGAGGCGCGCCAAGATCGAAGCGTCGATGACGGGCGACAGCGGCGGCGCATCGACGAGCACCAGGTCATAGTTCTCGCGCGCGGCACCGATCAGCGACCGGAAGCGATCTGATGACAGAATGTCAGGCGGGTGCTGCGTGCTGGTGCCCGCTGGCAAGATCGTCAGATTGGTTTGACCCGTCCGCAGGAAGACACGCTCCGGCGGCGCGCTCCCCATCAGGAGATCGGTCAAGCCTGGTCCTTCGTGCACGTTGAAGTACTTCGAGGAGGAGGGGTGACGCAGGTCGCAATCCATCAGCAGTACACGTTGTCCGGAAGACGCGGCCGAATGAGCGATCGACAACGTCATCGTCGTCTTGCCTTCCGACGGGATGGCAGACGTGATCATCATCAAGCGTGGTGGCTGATCGATGCTCGACATTTGCGCCGACACGCGAGCGCTTCGAATGGCTTCGCCGTATCTCGAGAGAGGCTTCAGAGCGACGAACTCTGGGATCGGAACGACACGGCCGTCGACCGTCCGGTCGCGGTCCTTGATTTGAGGCACCATCGACAGAACTGGGATCTGAAGCGCCGCCTCCAGCTGCTCGATCGTGACAAAGCCGTTCTCGAGGTACTCGAGTAGGAAGGCTGTGCCGGTTCCGAGACCGAACCCGAGGACGAACGCGATCAGCAAAAACCGTCCTGTCCGCGGGAAGCTCGGCTGCTCTGGCGGGATCGCCGGCGCAATGATGCGCGATTCCGCCGTCTGCAGGCTCGTCTGCTGTTCGGCTTCCTTGAAGCGCGTCAGCAGGGTGTCATAGAGCAAACGGTTCGACTGAACTTGGCGCTCCAGTTCGCGCAGCTGGATCATTGGACCTTCGCCGCGGGCATCCTGTTGGAGGAGTTCCTCCAAGCTCGCCTCGAGCGACTTTTCACGCTCGAGGGCAAACTCATAGTCGGCCTTGGCGGCCTGTACCACGCGGCCCATTTCGGCTCGGATCTGACGACGAATGTCGCCACGCTCGGCGCGCGATTTGACAATCGAGGGATGCTCCGGCCCGTAGCGCGTCAGGAGATCGGCCTCCTGTCTCGCCAGTGTCGTCTCTTGCGTCCGGAGACCGGCAATGATCTGAGAGTCGACGAGGTTGGCGATCGTTTCGATCCCGGCCCCGCTCTCCATGATGCGCTGGGCCTGCTCGAAGCGTGTCTTCTTTTGCACGCTGTCCGCCCTCGCGGCGGCCAACTGATTGTTGATGGCGGCAGCCTGCTGGTCGGCGATCGTGCCGCCCTGGGCGCTCACGACGTTGTTCTCGGCCTTGAACTGCGCCAGTGCCCGCTCAGCCGTTTCGAGCTGGGCCCGCACGGCGGTCACGCGTTCATTGAGCCAGTTGGCCGCCCGCGTCGCAGCTTGGTAGCGAGCTTCGAGCTGCTCCACAAGGTACGCTTCGGCGATCGCGTTGGCGAGTTGTGCTGCGATTTTCGGGTCTGGGTGCGAGTAGGACACCTCGATGAAGTACGTGGGCGGCACGCGCCGGACCGTGAGCCCGTCCTGGATCATGCCGATAGCTTTCAGGGCTTGCGGCGAGAGGCCCTGCATCACGTCGAACTTCGCCGCCTGTAGTTCGTCCTCTTCGGTGGGCTGGCTGAAGTCGACAAAGCTTTTGAACGTCGAGACGAGGAAGGAGACGAGGCTGAAGCTTGCCTGCTTGCCGCCGAACTGCGGGTGGCGGTCGAGCTTTAAGCGCTCCGATACACGCCGCGCGATCGAGAAGGATTGGATCAAGGTGACTTCGGTGGCGACCGTGCTCGCATCGAGCGTTAGGTCCCCAACGACACCCTCACCGCGCAATACCCGATCCTTGCGCGGATCGATGAGCACCTGCGTCGTCGCCGTGTAGACGGGCGTCGCTTGCAGCAGCCAGACCACCGTCAGTGCCAGAACACCACCAGCCACGAGGCCGATGATACGCCAGCGCCGAAGGAAAAGGGCCCAAAGCCGTTTGATGTCGAAGCTCGTGTCGGAGACCGGCTCGGCAAGGCCACCGTCGCGAAGGGCATTGGGGTTCGCGAGCTTGAAATTGCCGTGCATCGACTCGAACCTCTTAAGCCACTCGAACTTGCACCGCGGCGCAGTTGCCGCAAGGTGTTATCCACAACATTTCAACGTGGGCTGCCGGCTCGGCTCAGCTCAATACTTCGCCTTCACGCCGACCATGACGATGTTCCGGTCGTACTCGACGGCGTCGACGTTGGATGTCAGATCCGTGAAGCTATAATTGGCAAAGAGCGCGATCATCGGGCGGAGTTGATACTCGCCGCCGACCGACAGGCGGATGAAATCATCGTTGCGATCAATGTCGACGTAGTCGGTGTTGCCATAGCCAGCACCCGCGTAGAACGTCACGTCGCGCCGCCAAGCGTAATCGATGCGAGCGCCGATATCAGACGTAATGCGGTTCGAGTTTGTCGAGGAAAACTGCGACGGCGTGCCAAGATCGCGAGAGCCGATCAATGCCACCTGCATCAGCGGCGTCATCGACCACACGAGCTTCGCGCGATAGGTCATGGTCGACACGTCATCCAGCGCACCATCGAAATTGTAGTGCGCATACCCGATCGCGGCCTCCGCCTTGAGGAGACGCGTCAGGTCGTACCGGATGCCGCCACCGAAGCCATAGCCGCTCGCATCGAAGGCGTTGGTGTCGTAGTCACGCGTATTGTAGGTGCCCTCGAAGAAGACCGACGTTTTGGGGCTCAGGCTGTAACCGACGCGTCCGATGACTTGCGTGGATGTGCCATCGCGGAAGCTCTGGTCCAAATCAGACACCACGCCACCGGTGCTGATCCTGGCGTCGCCATAGTGCGTGCTCTCGGCAGCGACGCCTGTCTCGAACCATAGCCGATTGAAGTCCTTGTGGACCAGGAAGCCGCCCTGAACGGAATGAACGGGGATTGGCTCAAGAAGGCTGGCTCCGAATGACTCGCCGGACCCGCGCTCCTCGTAGCCGAAGGCATAACGCGCATACATCGCGACGTAGAGGTCGCGGCGGATGTCGAGGACGCCGGACATCCCAAGCGTCACGTAGCCCTGGTTCTCGTCCTCGAACTCCGAATAGAACTGGCCGCCACCGCCAGCATAGAGTTGCAGCGCGTGGCGCGACCAGTTCGACACGACAGCCACGGCGGCGTCCACGTTCGTGACGGTGTCGCTGCGGCGATTATTTTTCGTGGCAAGAACGTTATCGTTGCGGGCAACCGTGACTTGCCCCGATGGGAGCATCGTGAAGGCACCCATGCGGATCCCCGCCGCGTAACGGCGCGCACCCGGAGAAAGAAGCTCACTGATTGTCGCGGGCATCGCGGTGATTTCAGCAGGCGCGTCAGCCAATGCAACTTTCGCGGAGAGAAAGGGCAGGGCAGCCGAAACCGTGACGAATATGAGTTTGCGCATAGTCTCCATCCAACCAAGCGCCGAATTACCGTCTTTCGACGAATCAAAACTTCTTCTGATTAAGCCGAACCATGCGCCGCAGGGAGGAACAAGTGTTCCGCTGCGTCTTCACTATTCCACCAAGGCGTGTGTGCCCCCGGCGCAACGAACCCGACGATGAGACTGTGGAAACCGGGGATTGCGTGCATAAGTCGATTTCCTCCCGAACACTCATGCGAGCCGCATCGAACCGTGTTCGGAACGTTGCGAGCCATCAGAACAAGCGCTCGTGCACTGTGATGAGATCGCCCGGAAAGACAGGAATATTGGGCTGCGCCGGGACTTGCTCCGCCTGGCTCTGACCGTGCCTGCGAATAGTGACAGTCCCCGTTGCTGCGCGCGGAGAAAAGCCGCCCGCAAGAGCAACCGCGCTCACGACATTGAGACCGGCGCGGTAGGGATATTCGCCGGCTTTCGCCACTTCGCCCATCACATAGACTGGACGCTGAGACAATATCTCAACCGAGACACGCGGATTGATCAGGTAGCGCCCATTCAGCTTCTGCGTCAGGCGCTGCTCCGCTTCGCGCGCCGTTAGCCCTGCAACCTGAACCTCGCCGACCAGCGGAAAAGCGATCGAGCCAGTCGAGTCGACGAGGAACTCGCCCGACAACTCTTTCTCATTGAAAACGACGACACCGATCTTGTCGCCCTTCTCAAGCCGCGCCGCTTCAGCAGAAGGCGGTACGCCGATGGCAGCCGTGCGAATATCCGATGGTGCCCCGGCCAACGATGGCTCAAGCCCGGAGCCTGAGCACCCAGCAAAAAATACGCTCATCAGCACAACGAGCGTTCTTGCAAAATATATGAGAGTAGGCCTATCCCCGCCCATAGCCCACCGACTACCCTCTATGCCGTCCTCGGGGGAAGTATTGCGGATGCGGGCCGATTGCTACCCTGATTTGGAAAGTATCTGTTGAAAAACGATCGGGTCAGGCCGCTCGCGCGGCCGTGTTGCGTTCTTGCGCTGCTCGCGTGCTCCACGACTGCGCGACACCCGCTCCAATGATCGCGGCAAACGTCAAAGCAATGCCCTGGATCTGCAAACTGAAGTCGACGAGTGCATGGACGGCTACGATCAAGAAGGCGCCGAACGCGACCTGAGGCGCGAGTTCATCTTGTCGGCGTGTCACGGCACCTCTGAAACAGCGCCACGCGATCCAACCGAGCCCGACCCACAGAACGATCGCCACCGGAATGCCGAGACCAAGCATCGCCTCCATGTAGCTGTTGTGGGCCTCGAGCCATGTCCCCGACACGGCCACTGAATCATCGCGGTAGCTCGGAAACACATTTGCAAAGGCCCCGTAGCCCCAGCCGACGAGAGGTTTTTCCATGGCCGCGCGCCAGGTGATCATGGCCGCGGCCCAGCGAGATTCTTCGCTCGTCGATACGATTGAGCCCGCAATCCTCTGGCCAATCAGATCGCCTCGGGCGGTCAGCGCAATGATGAGGCCGACGGCCGCCACGCCGAGCGCGATGCGTGACGTGTAGCGGTTCCCGGACTTCGATCGCGTCTGTTCGAGGGCCACGACAACGAGAATTGCCGAAAGCGACAAAAACAGCGCAGCACGCGATGTCGTCAGAAGCAGCGCTGCGGCGATGGGAACGACGACGAGCGAATAGAGCCCGACGTCACTCCCAACGTGGAGCAGCTTGGCGACCGTCTCGCGGCCGCCGTGATAGCCGTGGTCTTTCAAACTACGCCGCAGGTCCTTCATGAAGAGGCCCCAGGCGGCGACGAGCGCCAACGCGAGATAGATGGCGAGGTGATTGCGGTTGACGAAAAAGCCCGACAGCATGGACCCAACGCCTTGTCCCTTGCCTTGCTCGAGTTTGAAGAGGGCAGGAGACAGGAACACCGAAGCGAGATCTGGCCCCATCGCGGCAAGCGCCAAAGCATAGATCGCATGCACCGCACCCGCGGCAGCGACAGCCACCAGGATCCTCCGGGCCCACGCCGGATCGCGACCAAGCTGCACGGCGATGAGAAAGACGCAGACGGCCGTCGTCAAGCGAAGCAAGCCGAGAAGCGTCTCGCCGACGTTGGCCGAGATGGCGCTGTCCAACTCGGCGCCGACCAGGCTTCCTGCGCGCGACCACGCCGGATGATGAAGCCAAGCGGGAAACCAGGTCTGTGCCTGCAGGAAGATCCAGGTCAGCACGACCGCGAAGGCAGCCAACGGAACATCGAGGCGAGACATCGGCACTGGCAACGGTCGACGAGAGACCGTCAAGCCGAGCATCAAGGCAACCAAAATGCTCGAGAACACAACGGCGTTCAGGCCCCATGCGAGTGGGACGTTCGCACCGAAGAAGAGGGGTGCGAAACAGACGGCAACGAGGAAAGCCCAGCCGACTGGGTCGACGACGTAGTCACGCATCACGTTGTCTTCTCGTCATGGAACCACGGCCGACGACGTTGCCAGATGGACGCGCGCTGCAAGTCGGACTTGCATTCCATCCACAACTTTGTGTGGTGATCGCACAATGAAGTGTTGTCCAGTCGCAACCGTCAAATAGTGTTGCCCGCGCGGGCTAGCCAAATAACCTCTCGTGGCGTAGCCGAATGCAAGTTGCTTTTGAATGATTCGCCGAGAAGGATTTCGAACCATGCTGAGCAGCCCATCACGTTCGGGTCGCGCATTCTTCGCAGCGTCAGCGTTGACACTTGCTACGGTGGCATCCGCCGCGGTGCACGCTCAGTCGTCTGGGCAGCCAACCAATCCGCCCACCACGGGCAACGTTCCTCCGATCATGCAGCAGGGTCAGCTGACGATCGCTCAGATCATCGCGAACAACTCGACAAATCTGCAGGCACTCGTCCAGCAGCTGCTGCCAATCATTCGCGAGAACCCGGCCGCTGCCGGGGAAGTGATCGCGGCCGCTCAGGCTAATCCGGCGTTGACGCCGATCCTTGCCCAGGCGCTCTCGAGAATTCAGACAATCGTTGCCGGACAGAACCCGCAGGCGGGCGCTCTTATCTCCAGCATTGTGGCTTCGGCACCACCCCCATTCCAAGCTGCCTACGCCGTTGCGCGAGCTCCCGCCGGCGGCGGAGGCCCAAATGGAGGTGGCGGCGGTGGTGGTGGCCCTACGGCTGGTGCGGGTGGTGGTCCGGGCGGCGGCAGTGGCGGCGGCGGTGGTGGAGCCGGCGGCGGCGGTGGAGGCGGTGGCTTCGGCGGCTTCGGCTTCGGTGGTTTCGGCGGCGGTGGCGGCAGCGGCGTCGGCGGCGGCAGCGTCAGCCCGAGCCGACCCTGATCTGGCATCCAGCTATAGATGTGAACGGCCCCCTCCGGGGCCGTTTTGCTTTCTGCTCAATGGGTCAAGCTGCTAGCGCGACAATCACTCGCGATGCCATGGGTTCGGGCGTAGGCCCCGCCCACGCCGAGCGTCGAGGCCCAATTGTCGCTGCGCATCTTCCGCGGCACCTGTGATAACTGCCGCCTCTCCCCTTAGCGCCGCAATCTGCCGCTTGAGCTCTCGATTGACTTCCATCAGTTCGTTGAGCCCCGCGAGCATCTCTTCGACGCGCGCTCGCTCTTCTGCAAGGCGCTCCTGCTCAGCGAACTGTGCTTCCGACTGGAGCCGGCGCATTTGGCTGAATAGCCGCCGCCGCTCTAATGCAACATCTAGTGTAGCAAGTGACATTCGATGGTCCCCCGACCCCTAAGTGGGAAGTTGAGGGACGCCGAGTGCCCTGTCCACAGCTTATCCACAAGCCTGTGGATAGCACTAACTCGTTACTGAGGCTCCGGAGTTGGACTAGATGCTCCGCCTGCCACCTGTCGTTTCGATACGATCGGCCATGGCAGAAAGGAGCGCCGACCACCGCTTCATGGCCACGGTCAGATCGTCGTCAGCATCGAAGCTGCGCCGCGCGGCGCGACCGCCTTCGCGAGCGCCTTCGCGATCTGCCGCATAAGCCAGGATGGCGCGAGCGAGGGCCTCACCGTCGCCGGACGGGACCGTCACGCCGCCTCCCGATGCTGCGATTTTGCTGGCGATCTCGCCATCTCGGTCACCGATGAAGATCGCCGGTCGACCTGCTGCCGCGATCCCGTAGTACTTGCTCGGCACGATCAACCCTTCGAGTTCCGGACGCAACGACACGAGATGGACGTCGGCGGCCGAGAGGCTCTCGGCCAGTCGTTCGCGAGGCTGATATGGCTTGAATAGGATGCGGGGTATGGCCCGCCGCGCGACTTCCTGTTGGAGCGCGTCGTATTGCTTTCCGCCGCCGATGAAGAGCCACGCGATGTCTGCCGACGTCGATCTCTGGGCCACGAGTTCCATCGCGTTGACCATCGCGTCGATTTCGTGCGCGCGCCCGAGATTTCCTGAGTAGCCGACGACGAACCGATCGCCGAGGCCCCACTCCTTGCGAAGCCTGTTCTGCTCTGACGCGACGGGCACGATGAGCCGTCCGTCCGCCCAATTGGGGATGACCTTGATGCTCGACAGAGGTGCGCCGGCGGTCGCCAAGCGGCGTTTCATCTGCTCGCCGACGACGACGTTGTGCGCTGCCGTCAACAGCGACGCATTGCGCAGCTTGCGGAGGACCGGCATCGCTATTCGTGAAATCCGGCCTCCGACCCCCAGGTGCTCTGCAATCTCGGGAAAGACGTCCTGGAGCCAATTGACGAGTCGGGCGCCCTTGAGCTTTGCAACAGCGGCCATTGGCACGGAGATGAGCGGCGGATCTGTCTTGGCGATGACGATCGAGCCCTTCTTCACCACCCTGAGCGCCGCGAATGTCGCGGCGACATAGAATGACGCGTAATCGATCGCTCGCCCGAGCAGCCCTGAGCGACCGAACCTCGTCGTCGCAACACGATGTGTGGTGACGCCGCCCGATGTTTCGAGGGCCGGCAGGCGCGCCTTCGCATCATCGTATCGCTGCCGGCTCGTGATGACGTGCACGTCATGGCCTGACATCACGAGATGCCAGGCAACATCCGTCGCCATCTGACTGGTCGCCGAGAGATCAGGGAAAAAGTAGCGGTTCACAATAACGACGCGCGCTCGGCACCTTGAACCCGTCTCGTCAGGCGACCGCATCCTGCCGCCCGCTGTTCTTCTCTTTGGTCATGTCGATGGCACCGCGATGCTGCGGCCGCGCCCAGCTAAAAAATCCGCATAAGCCATTTCTAGCCCTGCAGCGAGAGAGATTTTGGCGCGCCATCCAAGAGCCGACAGCCGGCTCACGTCGACCAACTTTCGTGGCGTGCCGTCGGGCTTCGTCGCATCGAAGCGGATCTCACCGTGGTACCCGACCGTGCGCGCGATTTTACGCGCAAGCTCTGCGATCGAGAGATCTTCACCCACGCCGACGTTGACGATCTCCTCCGACGAGTAGTGCTCAAGCGCGAATAGGCACGCATCCGCCAAGTCGTCGACGTACAAGAACTCACGTTTGGGCGAGCCGGTGCCCCACACCACCACCTCCGGCAGGCGGTTGATCTTCGCCTCGTGAAAGCGACGGATGAGGGCGGCCATCACGTGGCTTTCCACCGGGTGGTAGTTGTCGCCGCGTCCATACAAGTTCGTCGGCATCAGCGAGATGAAATCAGAACCGAACTGTCGCCTGTAGGCTTGGCAAAGCTTAATGCCCGCGATCTTCGCAATCGCATACCACTCGTTCGTCGGCTCCAGCGGCCCGGTGAGGAGCTGATCTTCACTCATCGGTTGCGTCGCGTGCTTCGGATAAATGCACGTCGAGCCAAGGAAGAGCAGCTTGCGGACGCCAGTTTCATGGCTGGAGCGGATAAGATTGAGCTCGATTGCGAGATTGTCTGCCAGAAAGTCGACCGGGTAATCGTTGTTGGCCTTGATGCCGCCAACACGCGCCGCGGCAACGATGACCACATCTGGCTTCGCCTGCTTCATCCACCTCTCGACGTCGGCCTGGCGGGTCAGATCGAGTTCCGATCGTTCGGCGAGCAAGAGCGTGGCCCCCGAGTCCGAGAGCCGTCGTGCGATGGCAGCGCCGGCCATGCCTTTGTGTCCTGCCACGAACACGCGGCGACCAGCGACGTCGAAGATCTTTTCAGCGGAGCGGGTCATCTGAGATCCTCAGTGGCGACGCCGGCCACCGGCGTGCTCCGCCGCAATGGTCCGAAGATCCGCATCGACCATTTCGACGACGAGGTCCTTGAAACTCGTTTTGTGGCGCCAGCCGAGCTTCTGCTGCGCCTTCGCCGGATCCCCGATCAGGAGATCAACTTCGGTCGGTCGGAAATAGCGCTTGTCGATCTCGATGATGACCTTGCCGGTCATCTCGTCGTATCCCTTCTCGTCGACGCCAGTCCCGCGCCAGATGATCCGGCGGCCGACCCGCGCGAAGGCCAGTTCGACGAATTCCCGTACGGAGTGGGTCTCACCCGTAGCGAGGACATAATCGTCCGCCTCGTCTTGCTGCGTGATCAGCCACATGCCTTCGACGTAGTCTTTGGCGTGCCCCCAGTCGCGCTTGGCGTCGAGGTTGCCGAGGTAGAGCTTGTCCTGATAGCCGAGTTGGATGGCAGCGGCCGCTCGGGTGATCTTCCGCGTCACGAACGTCTCGCCCCGAATGGGGCTCTCGTGATTGAACAGGATACCGTTCGACGCATGGATGCCGTACGCCTCTCGGTAGTTCACGGTAATCCAATACCCGTAAAGTTTTGCCGCCGCGTAAGGTGACCGCGGATAGAACGGCGTCGTCTCGCGCTGGGGCACTTCCTGGACCAGCCCGTATAATTCGGAAGTCGAAGCCTGATAAAAGCGTGTTTTCTTCTGTAAGCCGAGAATGCGAATGGCTTCCAGAAGCCGCAGTGTTCCCAAAGCATCCGCATTGGCCGTGTACTCGGGCGTCTCGAATGAGACCATGACATGAGACTGAGCAGCCAGATTGTAGATTTCGTCGGGCTGCACTTGCTGGATGATGCGAATAAGGTTCGTCGCATCCGTCATGTCGCCGTAGTGGGTGATGAAACGCAGCTCTGGCTCGTGCGGGTCTTGATAGAGATGCTCGACGCGGGCCGTATTGAACATGGATGCCCGCCGACGGATGCCGTGGACGATGTATCCCTTCGCGAGCAGGAGATCGGCGAGATAGGCGCCATCTTGACCAGTCACGCCCGTGATGAGGGCGACGCGCTGCGACATGAATAGCCTCGACAGCAATGAGAGCGGCGAAAACGAAAGATCAGGACGGTAGAAACCATGCATGGATCATGCCCGACACGCAAGGCAACGCGGCGCTGCGCCTCTTCGTCTGTCGGAGGCGGTGCCATCAATGCCGCGGATTAGGCTGCTGCGTGGTCAGACGTGCCACAACTTCTCGGCGAGGTGCGTCAGGACCGCGCCTGCAAAAACCGTTTCGTCTCGCCTTCGAGGACCAAGCACGTGAGGCACCCGGTCGCGTAAGCACCGGTGTCGATGTTGATCCGGTTTGCCCGGACATCGGGCTCTTCCGTTGGTGAGTGGCCGTGCACCACGACGGCGCCGAAGTCCTGATCCGACGAAAGAAATTCTTGACGGATCCACCGGAGGTCGCGCGCGCTTTGTGCGGACAGCGGCACGCCGGGCCGGACGCCCGCGTGACAGAAGAAATAATCTCCCACGCTGGTCGCGAGTGTCAGGCTCTTGAGCAAAGCGATGTGGTGGTCGGGGATGCGCGCAGCGAGTTCGTTCGCCAATCCGCCGAAGCCCTGATCCGCGAGGACCCGCGGGACGTCGACCCGATAAGACAGCAACGTTTCGAGCCCACCGAGTTGTCGCCACGCCGTCCCGGCGTTCGGGTCGTCGAGAAAGGACAGCAACATCTCTTCGTGATTGCCGCCGATCAGCGTGCGGCGGAAACCGACGAACATCTCTTGGCTCAGCCGCTCGAGGACACCGGCCGAGTTGGGCCCTCTGTCCACGTAGTCACCCAGGTAGATGAGGTGTGCGGCCTGCGTCGGGGTCGCGTTCCAATCGTTGGCGATGATTGCGTGTAAGCGGTCGAGGAGGTCGAGACGGCCATGGATGTCTCCGACCGCATAGACGCGAGTACCCTCCGGCACGCTCGGCACGCGCCCAGGGGCGGATTTGCGCTTCAGGAAACCAAACATGCCGCCGCCCTGATCACTGGATCAGCAGTGCATGGCAGGTGCGGAGAGAACCTTCAAGGCGTCTAGCCGCATCACACCAGCGTGCCCAAAAACACAAGGCCGCGGAAACTGCTCCGCGGCCCCTAGGACGTGCGTGATGAAGTCTGTTATTTCAACGGCGCGTAAGTTGGATGGCGGCCACCGAACTTGAAGCTGATGCGACCGGTCAGCATGTGGATGTCATCGGGCTCGACGTTCAAGCGGGCAGTCCCGCAAAGCGCCCCGCACGTAAGCGTGTAATCTTTGTCCTCGAGCGCGATGAACGTGTAGTCGAGACCCAGGACAATGTTATTGGTTGCCAAGTACTCAAGTCCGGCACCGAGTGCATAACCGTTGTGGCGAGAGCTTGCGGATGCGGAGCCGGTGGCTCCACCGCTATCGGCAAATCCCTTGACTTCCATTTCGGCGGAGGCGAACCCGGCCTTCACGTAGCCGAGAAGGCGCGGATCGATCGCGTAGCCCGCACGCGCGGTGAGTGTCAGGATATCGCTAATGTCAGACGTTAGGCGGTAATTGAACCCGAGACCGGCGCCCGTCGTCTCATCCTTGAAATCGCCGCCAGAATAGGTCCCCTCGAGCCCGACGACCCACTTCCCGAACTGCCAGTTGTAGCCGAGCTGCACGCCGGCGACCCAGCTGTCATTCGTGAAGCTGAAGGCGTCGCCTGCGTTGGCGAAAGCATTATTGTCTAGCGATGTCCAAGTCTGCCCGCCCCAGGCGCACCCGAGATGACCGCCGAGGTAGAACCCGGACCAATCGGACGTCGGCTTCTGCTGGTTGGTGAGCAAAGCGGTGCCCGCCAGGGCTCCGGCAGCAGCACCGAGCGACCACCCGCAATTGGACTCGTTCCCGTCAGCCGTGAGTGTGGGTGGGGGAGCGAACTGCGCGAGTGCAGAAGACGATCCGAGGACGACCATACTGATGGCGCCCAGTAGGACCTGTAACTTTGTACGCGACATGACACACCTGCGCACTGACAACCTAGGGTAGTCAGTACCGCCCGCCGCCGCCCTCAACAATCGGCCCACAGGTTTTCCAGCGCGAGCTGTTGCAGCGGCGCCACCCAAGAGTAGCGCGCGGGAGAGCCGAGGTATGCGCCGGACAGCTCTGTCTCAAGTCGAGACGGACCTGCATGATTTCTCGACCCTGACCGAGGTTTTCCGAACCGCGGACGCCGATTAAGCCCTCGTCAACCCAGCCCTTAAGCCGGCTCCCACCCGATCCGGCGATGCTCTTCCGCAAAGAGGCAGTCGATCCGCAATCGGCGCCAAAGAGTTCGGAGAGAGTATGCGTTGGGATGTTCGGGCGACCCGGGTAGCCGGGGCCGCGCTGCGTGTATCGCTACTGTCATCGACCTTGCTCGCAGGCGGGGTCACCCAGGCGACCGGGCGCGAAGCGACCTTTCGTGGCGAATTGAACTACGAGACCTTGAGCAAACACGCGGCCGAGGGTCGTGCCGTGCGGGTGACCTATTCTCCTGGCGGGGCTGGCGCTGCGGGCATGCAATTGGCCAAGGTCAGGCGGCTGGTCATCGACGGACCCTGCCACTCGGCTTGTGCATGGGCTTTCGTGCAGAACGAAAACGCCTGCTTCACGAGACGCGCCGTATTCGGCTTCCACGGTGCGGCGGACCCTGGAACAGGTCGGCCCATGCCGGCCGCGACGCAGTACTGGCTGAGCCATACGCGCCCCTCGCTGCGAGCACGCATCGATGGGGTCACGCGGAGCCTCGCACTGGTGTATGTGACATCAGCTGAGATGGCACGGCATTACCCCGAGCGGGCATGCGAGCAGGCGCCAATGGTCGCCGAGGCGCGGCGTTCAGAAAACCCGCGCGACCCTTTCGCGAATGCGCGCACAACCCGAGATGTGGGCAAGCGGAATGCGGGAACGCGTGGAGGTGAACTCGTGCTGGCACCGCTTAGATTGCCGTCATTGGCCGATCTGGATGCGGCCCTCCGAGCAGCGGAACCCTCAACTTCCTTCGAGCTTGCCGAAGGCCTACCGCCCTTGGCCGTCCTCGCACTCTTCGGCGGCAGCCCAATCGGAGACCCTGCGGGTGCCTCGGGCCAGGACAGCTCGATCTGTGATCTTGCTATCTCGCAAGGGGAAGGGGCATTGCAGCTCCTGGCACTGACCCAGGCTCTCCCGAACTCCGCCGCTGGCGATCGCCTGTGGCAGCCTCGAGGTTGGGCGGAGGCCATGCTGTCCGCAACCGATTTCGACCGAGCGGTGGCACGCTGAGCAGGGTCTTGGTCCGACGCTCCGTGCACGAACCGGGGCCGATCCTGGGGCGCAAAAAAGAACAAAAAACCTGAGTGATTAAGGGGATTGGTCGGAGCGGCGAGATTCGAACTCGCGACCCCTTGCTCCCGAAGCAAGTGCGCTACCAGGCTGCGCTACGCTCCGCCCGACCGTTCCCGGCGGGCAAGCCCGCCGCCGGCTTGAGATGCCGTTGGGAGACCGGCTTATAGCTGCGGTGGTGGCCGCCCGCAAGGCCTCTCGCCGGGCCGTCAGTGCGCCGTTTGGCAGCCATGAAACATTTGCAGCGGCGAGCCGAACTCGCTAGAAGCGGGTCCGCATTGGGGCGTAGCCAAGCGGTAAGGCAGCGGATTTTGATTCCGCCATGCCCAGGTTCGAATCCTGGCGCCCCAGCCATACTTTCAAGGACTTAGCCGTACCCTCCCGGACAGTTCCAACTCGCCGCAGGGCGAAAACTCCGACTCCCGTAGTCATTCCGTTCCCTTTCATGGCAGCCCGCCGCATCCGGGCCCCAAGCAATCTCTGGTGCTTCGTACGTTTGACGTAGACCCGGGCAGCCGCCGGCGTGACATGGCCGGATAGGCTCATGATCTGCTGCTCGGTGAGACCAGCGTCCCCGAGTTCCGTCATTTCGCCGTACCGACAGCTCTCGAGGGTAATGTGTTTGGGCAGACCTGCCATTGCCCCGCTGCGGCACCATTCACACGATCGGGACGCCCAACCGCGGAACCGCGCAGGGAGCGCTTCAAGCGCCGGATAGAGCTGCACGCGCCGCGATGCACGGGTCACATGATCGACCTCTCCCGACAGCGTCGCTCCGGGGCTGTGCGATTGGGAGCTCGGCGGCGCCGGAACCTCGACAGTCGATCAATCGGGCGAGCTTGACCGGAGCCGCCAAGCTCTCGTGGTCGATGAACGACCCGCAATCACTCGATCAATTCTTTCTCGGCTCAAGGCCGGGAGGCAGCTTGCGCCAGGGGTAACCGGCACGGCCCATCTCGTATCCTTTTTGGAACAGGGCGTTCATATAGCTCCTGTCGAAGATTTCATTGCTGCGGAGAACGAAGTCCTCCGGAATGTAGGCCAGATTGTAGTCGACGCCGTCCCGCTTGGCGATCGAGTGGATCTCGTAGAGATCGCCGATGCCTTGCGTTTTGATCAGTGTCGAGATCGACCGGGATGCGATGGGGATGAGCTGGTCTTTGGTCTGCTGATGCTCCGGCGAAATCTTCGCGTTGCGAATAATGTACACGCGGCGTTGAAGCTTCCACCCGATGGCCTTGTCGACCTCGAGAGGACTGAAGCCGGGTGGGTACAAGAAGACTTGTCGGGTGACTCCGCCATCCACGTGCATCTCATGATAGACCTGTTTGTCCGCCGTCACCGCGATGTCGACCGGCGGAAAAGCTCCCGGTATCGCGGCGGATGCCAAGATGATCTTGCGTGTCAGTTCGAGCGCCCCTGGATGACCACTCGCTGCAATGGCACCGATGTCCCAGATGACGGACCGCTGTGCCTCCAAATTGGTGGTCCCGATCATCAAGATGCGGCCTTTTCTATGCTCCTCAGCGATCTGATCGAGCATCTCGGCTGTCATGAACCTGGCGATCAAATCCTCGAGCGGCTTTGTGCTCGATAGACTATTGGACAGCCCGAACATCGCGCCAAGCACCTCAGTGGTCGTTCCAGATGACTACCTATGGATGGGTGTCGTGGCTCAGCGGCAATGTGACGGTTCGGGGTCGCGAGCTCGACGTGTCCTTGTCGCCGGATCAGTTGATCGATGCGCTCGATTGGTCCGGGATTCCGGTCTGGATGAGCTATGCGGAGGCGCGCAAGGGCAGGCTCACGCTCTTCAACGATGTCATGTATTCCAAGGTCGCCGGTTCGAGGGACTTCGCCAGGGGACGCGATGGGTCGGTGATCAATGCCAGTCTGGCCGGGTCGGTCGAGGCTGACAATACGATGCTGATCATGGAGCTTGGCGCTGGCTACGAGATCTGGCGGGCTCCGTCGGCCGGCGGTTCTACGGCACTCGATCTGGTCGGCGGTCTCAGATACTGGCGACAAGAACTGGAAGTATCTGCCGATATCGCCGGGTGGGTTGGCGGCCCTGGTGGCCTGACTGTCAACGGCGGACGGGCGGCTGCTCGGTCCGGAAACGTCGACTGGTGGGATCCCTTCATCGGCGTGCGGCTGCGCCAGGCTATCTCGCCAGGCCAGAGCCTGACTGTTCGCGCTGACATCGGTGGCTTCGATGTCGGCAGCCAGTTCACCTGGCACGCGATCGCTACTTACGACGCGCGCCTGTTGACTCGCCAAGGCTACGCGATCGATGCGTACCTCGGTTATAAGGCTCTATCGGTGGACTATTCGACCGGCAGCGGCACGACGCGATACGAGTACGATGTCATTCAGCACGGCCCGGTCATCGGGTTGACAGCCCGCTTTTGAGAGAGGGGGCAGCGCAAGTGAGGTGCCATCGCTCAGTGTAGAGATACTGTAGATCCGTTTTCTTAGATTGGCTGACCTCGCTCTATCCCGTTGCAAGCCATCAAGCCGGGATCGACGCGCTGAACCGCGGTAAGCGCTCGAGATCGTCCTGAAGCCCGGCTAACCGGCTGGCGATGAGAAGCTCGTCGCTGACGGATCCGATGAGCAGCGGCTCCTGCCCCGGCCTGATGGAGAACGCACTCCTCAACAGCGCTTGGCGACCCTGTCGCTCGCGCCGCCCTCAGCCAGCGACCCAGTAGGTCAGAAGCGGAGCGTCGGCGGACGTCGGCTGCGTGGCTGTCGTGCGGGCCTTGGCGACGGGGTCACGTCCCTCATCGACGTTGAAGGCACGGGCCATCGGCGCTGCAACGGCCAGCGGCAGAACCAGGGTCTCGATCGGTTGGACCGTCGATGTGCTCAGATCAGCGATTTGAATCGGCTTTGTCATGCGCACGAATATGCGACAGCGCTTGCCAGCGTAGCAGACGGGGCAACATGTAAAAAAAAGGGGCGGGCCCGGCGCGGGCCTCGGCGGAAAGACGTTCTTCGAAGGTGCTGGCAGCTCGCGGGGTTTCCTCCCGGGGTGCCACCCTTGAGCAAACTGTTCCGCCATCCAAGCGCCGATCCTTTGCACAGAACTCGATATCGTTTCTCTGATCGCTGGATAAGCGCTGAGCGCTTGGACCCTCATCCGGCACGCGGGCGCAATCCCCACGTCGCGAAAAGAGGATCGCGGAGACGGGCATGCTGCGCGACCAAGCTCCGGCGACATGCGCTTACCCACACCTGTGCCGCGCGAGCAGTTCCATTCTTATTTGCGGGTAAGCGGATCGATCCGGCGCCTCTGCGGCTACACTCCGCGCCAAACGCCGGCGTGCTGCCGGCTCGAGGTGGATGACTGCGCGCGCTAGCCTGCCCGCGCACCTTCGCAAGAGGCTGCCCATGAACTTTCAGCAGCTCCGCATCGTTCGCGAGACCGTTCGATGCGGTTTCAATCTGACCGGCGTTGCCGCAACTCTCTATACGTCTCAATCGGGCGTCAGCAAGCACATCAAGGATCTCGAAGACGAACTCGGCGTGGAGCTATTCGTTCGCAAGGGAAAGCGCCTACTGGGACTTACGGAGCCAGGGAAGGAGCTCCTCGGTCTCGTCGAGCGCATCCTGCTCGATGCCGCGAGCATCAAGCGACTGAGCGAGCAGTTCTCGAAGCGTGACGAGGGCCAGCTCATCGTCGCCACCACGCATACACAGGCACGCTACGTGCTGCCGAAGGTGGTTGCGGCGTTCAAGCAGCAGTTCCCGAAGGTCCATCTCGTGCTTCATCAAGGCAATCCTCCGGAAATCGCCTCGCTGGTGCTCGATGGGCAGGTGGACATCGGCATCGCGACGGAGTCGCTGAAGGAAGAACCGCAACTCGCGACGTTTCCTTATTACACCTGGACGCACGACGTCATCGTGCCGGTCGGACATCCGCTACGTGGTCTCGACAATCCGTCGCTGGCTGATATCGGCCGCTGGCCGATCGTCACCTACCACTCTGGGTTCACCGGGCGCGGTAACATCGACAGGGCCTTCGCCGCCGCGGGGCTCTCGCCCGACGTCGTCATGTCGGCGCTCGATGCCGACGTGATCAAGGAATACGTGAGCCTCGGTCTCGGCATCGGCATCGTAGCGGCGATGGCTCACGACGACGAGCGGGACATGCGTCTGAGGCGACTCGGATGCGAACACCTCTTCGGTGAGAACGTGGCGCGCATCGCGGTGCGGCGCGGTGGCTTCCTTCGCACCTTCGCCTTCCGCTTCATTGAACTTTGCGTGCCGTCGCTGACCGAGGAGACCGTGCGGGTCGGCATGATGCGGGATAGCGACGAGTCCGCTCCTGGCGAGGCGGATCGCAAGGTCAAGGCGCCGCGGTCGTCCGAAAAGATCGGCTCGACAGAAAAACCTGCTCTCCGGGCAAGAGCTGCAGTTCGCTGACGGTGTGGCGCGGCATCTCGGCCTCGAGCGTCACCGGTTCCCCTGTGACGCCTTCGAGCTGAAGCTCGACCCGCCCGGTCGCGCCAAGGGCGAGCACGCGCTGGACGCGTGCCGGAATGGCGGACGGCGCCTCGGCCGCTCGAGCAACGACGAGGTCGTGCGGGCGAACATGAACGACGACCGATGCGCCGTCCTTCCATTGCGGGCTGCCGTCGATGCTGCCGCCGCCGATGTCGATCCGCCCGCCCGAGACTGTGCCGGGGATCTTGTTCGTCGTACCGAGGAAGCCGAACGCGAAATCGCTGGTCGGCCGCTCGTAGAGCTCGGCAGGGGAACCGACCTGATCGACCTTGCCTCGGTTCATCAGCACGATGCGATCAGCGACTTCCAGTGCCTCTTCCTGATCGTGCGTGACGAAGATCGAAGTGATGTGCAACCGGTCGTGAAGGCTCCTCAGCCAGCGGCGCAACTCCTTGCGGACGGCGGCGTCGAGCGCGCCGAACGGCTCATCGAGAAGGAGTACGCGCGGCTCAACGGCAAGCGCGCGGGCGAGCGCGATGCGCTGGCGCTGACCGCCGGAGAGCTGTGAAGGATAGCGGTCTGCCAGCCACGCGAGCTTCACGAGGTCCAGGAGTTCGAGGACGCGCGAGCGGATCTGCGCTTCGGTCGGCCGCTCGCGCCGCGGCCTCACGCGAAGGCCGAAAGCGACGTTCTCGAAGACCGTCATGTGACGGAAAAGGGCGTAGTGCTGGAACACGAAGCCGACCTGGCGGTCACGCACATGCGTCGCGGAGGCATCACGACCTTCGAGCACGACGGAGCCGCGATCGGCGGTCTCAAGTCCGGCGATGATGCGAAGCAGTGTCGTCTTTCCGCATCCCGAGGGCCCCAGCAGCGCGATGAGTTCACCGGTCGGCATGTCGAGCGACACGTCGTCGAGCGCCTTGAACGACCCGAACGACTTGTTGATGTTGCGAACAGCGATGCTCATGGATTCGGCTCCGGGCGCTCTTCGGTTGTCCGCCACTCGATGAAGGTCTTGATCGCGAGTGTCACCAGCGCGAGCAGCGCCAGCAGTGAGGCGACCGCGAACGCGGCGGCAAACTGATACTCGTTGTACAGAATCTCGACATGAAGCGGCATCGTGTTGGTCTGACCCCGCACGTGTCCGGAGACGACCGACACCGCGCCGAATTCACCCATGGCGCGGGCGTTGCACAGGATCACACCGTAGAGCAGCCCCCACTTGATGTTGGGCAGCGTAACCCGCCAGAACATCTGCCAGCCGGACGCCCCGAGGACGAGCGCCGCCTCTTCTTCGTCGGCACCTTGCGCTTCCATCAGCGGGATGAGTTCGCGCGCGACGAACGGAAAGGTGACGAAAATCGTGGCAAGTACGATGCCGGGAACGGCAAAGATGACCTTGATGTCGTTCGCCTGAAGCCACGGCCCGAGCCAACCCTGCGCTCCGAACACGAGGACATAGATCAGCCCTGCGATCACGGGAGACACCGAGAACGGAAGGTCGATCATGGTGACGAGCAGTTGCTTGCCGCGAAAGCGGAAGCGCGTGACGGCCCAGGCAGCCGCAATACCGAACACCACATTCAGCGGCACGGCAATGGCGGCGACGAGCAGCGTCAGCCGGATCGCCGCCTGAGCGTCGGGTTCCACGAGGGCCGCAAAGTAGACGTCGAGACCGCGCCGCAACGCTTCGACGAAGACGGCGATCAAAGGCAGCAGCAAAAACACGACGAAGAACGACAGTCCGACGCCCAGCACAAGTGCCTTGATCCACGGCGGGTCACGCGTGGCTGCGCGTTGTTCGAACGGGGTCCGGTTGCGAGCGGCCGTCATGTGGCCAGCCGCCCAGTCCGCCGCGCCGTCCAGGCCTGCAGGCCATTGATCGCCAGCAGCAGCGCGAACGAGATGATGAGCATGACGGTCGCGATGGCAGTGGCACCGACGTAGTCGTATTGCTCGAGCCGCGTGATGATCAGCAGCGGCGTGATCTCGCTCACCATCGGAATGTTGCCCGCGATGAAAATCACGGATCCGTATTCACCGACGGCGCGCGCGAAGGCGAGCGTGAAGCCGGTCAAGATGGCGGGAAAGAGGGTCGGCAGGACGACCGACGTCACGATCTGCCAACGCGAGGCGCCGAGCGTGGCTGCCGCCTCCTCAAGTTCGAGTTCGAGGTCTTCAAGTACCGGCTGCACGGTCCGGACGACGAACGGCAAGCCGATGAACATGAGCGCGACGACGACGCCCGGCGGCCCGAACGCGACCTTGAGGCCCAGCGGTTCGAGATACTGTCCGAGCCAGCCGTTCTTGGCGTAGATCGCCGTCAGCGCGATTCCGGCCACGGCGGTCGGGAGCGCAAACGGGAGATCGATCAACGCATCGACGAGCCGCTTCAGGGGAAACGAGTATCGAACGAGGCCCCAGGCCAGGATCAGGCCGAAGACCACATCGATCAGCGCGGCGAGCAGCGAGGCCCCGAACGTCAGCCGATAGGAGGCGAGCACGCGCGGCGACGTCGTGAGCGCCCAGAAGCGCTCGAACGTCAGACCCGATGTCTTGAGGAAGACGGCCGACAGCGGAATGAGCACGATCAGCGTCAGATAGACAACGGTAATGCCGAGCGACAGACCGAAGCCCGGCAAGACCCGCGGCGTGGTCCGTCGCATCAGCGCTTGACCGAGATCTGGTCGTAGATCCCGTTGTCGGCGAAGTGCGCGGACTGCACCTTCTCCCAGCCGCCGAGATCACGCTCGACGGAGATCAGGGCCACGTCGGGGAAGCGCGCTTTGTTGGCGGCGAGGACTTTCCGGTCCTGCGGGCGGAAGTAGTGGCGGGCGATGATCTCCTGACCGGCCGGCGAGAAAAGGAATTCGAGATATGCCGTCGCCGTCTTCCGTGTGCCGCGCTTATCGACCACCGTTTCGACCAGTGCCACCGGTGCCGCCGCTTCGATGCTCACCGAGGGATAGACGATGTCGAATTTGTCGGCCCCGAGTTCCTTGCCGATGAGCAGAGCTTCGTTCTCAAAAGTGACGAGGACGTCGCCCGTGTCGCGCTGGGTAAATGTCGTGGTGGCGCCGCGGCCGCCGCCGTCTAGAACCGGGACGTTTGCAAAGACGCGCGTCACAAACTCGCGTGCGGCGGCTTCGTTGCCGTCCTTGCGCAACGCGAAGCCCCAGGCAGCAAGATAGGTATAGCGTCCGTTGCCGGATGTTTTCGGATTGGGAACGATCACCTGGATGCCGCTTCGAGCGAGATCCGGCCAATCCTTGATGTTCTTCGGATTGCCCTTGCGAACGAGAAAGACCGTCGTTGTGGTGTACGGCACCGCGCCGTACGGGAACCGCTCTCGCCACGCTTTGGCGACGAGGCCGCCGCGCTCGACGAGAATGTCGATGTCGGGGGCCTGGTTCATGGTGACCACGTCGGCTTCGAGACCGCTCGCGACGGAAAGCGCCTGCCGGCTCGATCCGCCGTGCGATTGGTTGACCGTCACCGCCTCACCCGTGCGCTCCTTGTGGACGGTGGCGAAGGCCGCGTTGACGTCCTTATAGAGTTCGCGTGTCACGTCATACGAGACGTTCAAGATCGTCGTCTGGGCGAGCACAACCACGCTCAGCACCAGAAGCCAGGCGCAGGTGAAGCCCACCCATGCGATCGGGCGAAAAAGGGAAGCGGCGAGCATCAGTTACTCCGGGAAGGCGATCGAGTGCGCTTTGCGCGCAATGATTTTCTAGCGCTGTGACGTTGGTGCCCGAACGAAGAAGTCGAGATAACGATATTCCGTTTCGTGCAAAACGGCGGCCGGCCGAGGGCGCTGTCCCGACCGGCCGCCATCGGCCCCCCATCACTTCTGGTAGATCTGGTCGAATATGCCGCCGTCGCCGAAGTGCGTCTTCTGCGCGTTGGTCCAGCCGCCGAACACCTCGTCGATGGTGAACAACGCGACCTTCTTGAAGACCTCGGCGTGCCGAGCCGCCACGGCCGGATCGCGGGGCCGATAGAAATGCTTGGCCGCGAGCTCTTGGCCCTCCGGTGAGTAGAGGTACTGGAGATAGGCCTCAGCAACTTTGCGCGTGCCGCGCTTGTCGACGACCTTGTCGACCACCGAAACCGGCGGCTCGGCGAGGATCGAGATGCTCGGCGTGACAATCTCGAAGCGATCGTTGCCGAGTTCCTTCGTGGCGAGAAACGCTTCGTTCTCCCAGGAGATGAAGACGTCGCCGATGCCGCGTTCCGCAAACGTCGTCAACGATCCGCGGGCGCCGCTATCGAGCACCTTCGTGTTTCGATAGATCTTCGTCACGAGATCGCGGGCACTCGCATCGGTGCCGCCGGGCTGGCGCAGCGCATATCCCCAGGCCGCGAGATAGTTCCAGCGTGCGCCACCCGATGTCTTCGGGTTGGGCGTCACCACCTCCACGCCCGCCCGGGCAAGGTCGTTCCAGTCCTTGATGTTCTTCGGGTTGCCCTTGCGGACCAGGAAGACGATCGTCGACGTGTAGGGCGACGCATTGTTCGGCAGCCGCTTCTGCCAATCGGCGGGGATGAGATTTCCGTTTTGATGGAGGGCGTCGACGTCGAAGGCGAGGGCCAGCGTGACGACGTCGGCCTCAAGACCATCGATCACGGAGCGGGCCTGCCGGCCGGAGCCACCGTGCGACTGGCGAACCGTGACGGTCTCGCCGGTCTTCTCCTTCCAGTGCTTCGCGAACGCGGCGTTGAAATCCTGGTAAAGCTCGCGCGTCGGATCGTACGAAACATTGAGCAAGGTCGTCTGTGCGGCCGCCGGCTGCGCCAGCATCAATGACGCCGCGACGGCGAGGCCTGACAGTGCCGAAAGTCGAACCATTTTTAATCTCCCGGTCTATTCACGGGTGTTTTGGTAATGGCTCGCACGGTCTCGCCCAACCAATTAAAAATGATAATGTTATGAGTACGCAAGAAAAAAGGCCGGCTGCAGAAGCCGGCCTCAAGTTGAGTTGGAAGGGCATCTAGGGGAACCCGGCCAACCAGGAATAGGATGTGGTAGGCCCGTCTGGTCGGGCGGTCGTCTTTCACCGGAAGGTCGCCGAACGGAATTCCACCACGCAAGCAGGACGCGGGCGGCTTTCTCGCCGTCCGTCATGCCGTTGCGAGACGGCGTGCCGGAGCCAAATCGTCCACGGCGGTCGCAGCGCGGGCCGCGTTTTCCACCGCTTCGAGCGTTGCGAAGACGCGGCCGTCGAGGTGAGCGTAGGTCGCACATGACGCGTAAAACTTATAGCCGGTGCTTTTGGCGTAACGAACGGCGAGACCCGCAACATCGCTTTGCGCGCCACGGATAAAGTATCCGGTCGAATTCATGCACGCTATCCTTTCCAGTTTGGAACGTGCAGACCATGCCGTAGACAAACTCACACCCGAACCAATCTTTTCTGATGAACTTATCTTCCTTGGTGATTTGTCAGGCAATCGAGTTCCGGACATGAAGGCCGGCGCGTGCGAAAAGGCGCTCGATTTCCCGGCTGCGGCGGCGAAGTTCATCGCGGCTCGTCTCGTCCGTGCCGAGGTCCGAGCAGACGCCCTCGCGCAGGAGCGCCTCGGTCAACTCGAAATCGGGTCGCGACGACGTCTCGCGCGCCGCCAGGATGACGCCAGCCGCCGCGACGGTGCCGGAGAGACGATCGACGAGAAGCACGGCGCCCGTTGCGGCCGACGCGGCGAAGGTGTCGAGTGCCACGGGCCGGACGAAGTCGACGTCGGCCGTTACGAGATCGTTCACGCCGCATGTCGACGCATCGGCCTCGACGAGCGAGGCGAAGTCGAGACGGCGCTTGATCTCAAGGCGGCCGACCGGTGTCGCATCGGTCGATGTGCGAAAGACGTAGCCGGCATCCCCCGGCGGCGCGGTCTGCAGCCAAATTAGCTTCAATGTTGCGGCGCTGGCGACGATCGGGCGATCCGCGGGCTTGCTCAGAACGGAACCGCGGGCGATGTTCAGATCGCGGTCTAGGCGCACCACGACGGCACTTCCGGTTGTCGCGACGTCGAGATCGCCGCCCATCTGGCTGATCGCTGCAACCCGTGCAACGGCGCCCGAAACAGCGTCGACGACCTCGTCCCCGACCTCTACCGATCCGGATCGCACCGTACCTGCCAGACCGCGGAAGTCGGTCCCGTCGCGCAGCACGAGCTGGACTGGAAATCGAAAGCTCGTGCTGCCTGACGTGTCGCCGCTGCGCTTGGCTGCGAGACGCGTCTCTACGCGCGCGATTGCCTCGACCAGCGTCGGCCCGCCGTACCAGGGTGACGTCTCTCCCTTAGCGACGACGTTGTCGCCGGTCAGGGCGGAAAGCGGAATGATCTCGACGCTCTCGAACGCGAAGGTGGCGAGCGTGTCGTGGATGTCTTTCGCGATCCCGGCGAACGCCCGCTCGGACCACTCGACGAGATCCATCTTGTTGACCGCGACTAGTACATGACGCACGCCGACGAGATCGAGGATCGCCGCGTGCCGTCGTGTCTGCTGACGGACGCCTTTGCGGGCGTCGACGAGCAACAGCGCCATGTCGGCGTGCGAAGCTCCGCTCGCCATGTTGCGGGTGTAGGTTTCATGGCCGGGGCTGTCGATCAGAACGTAGCGACGTTCGCGCGTGTCGAAGTAGCGCCAGGCAACGTCGATTGTGATGCCCTGCGCCCGCTCGTCGACGAGACCGTCAACGAGCAGACTGAAGTCGGGATAGGGCCGGCCGCGCGACGCCTCGCGGACGTGCTCGCGCTGGTCCTCGGGGAGTTCCGCGATCTCCCACAGAAGCCGGCCGATCAGGGTCGACTTGCCGTCATCGACGGATCCGCATGTCAGAATGCGGGTGATGCTGGCGAGCCCCGACGGCTCGCGGCGCGGGTCGGGAAGCTGTGCGCGCGCATCGGTGCGCTTGGCGACGGACGACATCAGAAATAGCCTTCCTGCTTCTTGCGTTCCATGGCGCCGGACTGATCGTGATCGATCATGCGCCCCTGCCGCTCGGACGCGCGTGCGGCCAGCGTTTCGGCGACGACGGAATCGAGGTCTTGCGCGGTCGATTCGACGGCGGCCGTCAGAGGCCAGCAGCCCAAAGTCCGGAAACGGACGGATCTGGTCTGAACCCGGCTGCGATAGGGCTCGGGCAGACGGTCGTCATCGGCAACGAAAAGCTTTCCGTCGCGCTCGTAGGTCAGACGCGGCGCCGCCATGTACAGCGGGACGATTTCGAGTTGCTCGCGCCGGATGTAGCGCCAGATGTCACGCTCGGTCCAATTTGAAAGCGGGAAGATCCGGACCGTTTCCTGCGGTCCTATGGTGCCGTCGAGCAAATGCCAGAGTTCCGGACGCTGGCGGCGCGGGTCCCACGTATGCCCAGGTCCGCGAACGGAAAACACTCGCTCCTTGGCCCGCGAAGCTTCCTCGTCTCTCCGGGCTCCGCCGAACGCCGCATCGAAACGATGCGCATCGAGGCTCTGCTTGAGCGCCTCCGTTTTCATGACCGACGTGTAGACGGATGGCGCACTCGAGAACGGATCGACCTGGCGCGCCGCGTCCGAGCGGTTCGTTTGAACGATCAGATCGAGCTCGTAGCGGCGTACCTGCGCATCACGAAAGGCGATCATCTCGCGAAATTTCCAGCCCGTATCGACATGTAGCAGCGGAAACGGTAGTCGCGCCGGCCAGAATGCCTTGCGGGCGAGATGCAGGAGAACGGTCGAGTCCTTCCCAATCGAATACAGTAGCACGGGCTTCCTGAACTGAGCCGCGGCCTCGCGGAAGATGTGGATGCTCTCGGCTTCGAGAACGTCGAGATGCGTGAGGAGGCTCGTCATGCGGAAGCTCCTTTGCGACGGCCGGCATGGAGGCCGCACTCTTTTCCTTCGTACTGCTCCCACCACCAGCGCCCCGATCGCGGATCGTTGCCGGGTGCGACGGCGCGCGTGCAGGGCGCGCATCCGATCGATGGGTAACCTTCGGCGTGGAGCGGATTGGTTGGGATATCGTTGACGTCGAGGTAGTCCGACAGTTGCTCCTCCGTCCAATCGGCGAGCGGGCTGACTTTGGCGACGCCGAACACGTCGTCGTAGGCCACGAGCGGCGTGCCCGAGCGGTCCGCGGACTGATCCCGCCGCAATCCGACGATCCAGCCGGCGGCACCTTCGAGGGAGTTTGCCAGCGGCATGATCTTCCGGACTTTGCAGCAGGCCTTGCGGGCTTCGACGGACGTCCGAAATCCGAGAATGCCGTCGCGGGCGACGAGAGAGCGGGTCGCGTCGGCGTCCGGCGAGAGGACCGAGATCGCGATGCGGTAGCGGTCCGCCGTGGCAGCGATCGTCTCCAGCGTCTCGGGGAAGAGACGTCCCGTATCGAAGGTGACGACCGAGATATCGAGGCGCCGAGTTGCGATCGCATGCACGATCGCTTGATCCTCGCGGCCGAAACTCGATGTGAAGGCAATGCGTCCGGAGAGATGCTCTCGCACAAGAGCAAGACGCTCGGCGAGGTCGAGGGTTTTGGCGAAAAGGGTGTCGAGCGCGCGGGCCGTTTGCGCGGGTGACGTGTCGGTGCTCATGTCCGGTCTATCGCTGTGCGTCTTCTTTTCGAGTCGTCGATGCGGCCAAACATAGGCGTCTACCGCCCGCATCGCTCGGCATTCGGACAAAAAGAATGCCTATCGCGGCATCCTGCGCCCGGCGCACATTTCGTTCCGCCGGCAGACGGCAACAGGGAATTCATGGCCCATGAACCGAATGCCGGCACGCATGCCGTGCCAAGCCGGCCTTATCAGCCAAGTTGGATTGCTTATGCCGGAACACGCTGAAGCATGGGTGGCGATGCTCGGAGGAGGGGCCACGCCGCTCCAAGCCTGCATGCTCGCCGATGTTTCGAGGAGCAAGCGCCGACCCGGCAGACGGCGCCACGCGTCAGTGCGTTCGCGAGCCGCAGAGATTAGCTCTGAAAGCTAATCCACCTCCGACGGCAGCATGACGGTCAACACACCGTCCCGGATCGTGCTGACCCAGCCTTTGCCGTTGTCGAGGCGACCGTCCGTCAGCGTCTCGGACGCCAGCACCTGCGACCCGCGCATCTGGTCGATCTTGACGATGTAGCGCCACCGCCAATCCTCGCCAACGGGCGCGACGGCATGGTTCACGGCATGGGAGTACTGCCCGATCGCCAAGGTCTCATCACGTGTTTTGCGTTCCGTTTCCTTGGTCTCCAGCCGCTGTGCGACGACCTCCCAGTCGACGTCGAGCCACGCGCTGCCTCGACAATTCTTTATGCCGAGGATGTGCTCGTACCCGCTGCCCTTCAGTCGAGCATTGAATTGGATGCAAGTTCCGCCGCTCTGGACCGCCGGTCCGAAGCCCGAAGGTCCGCTCTTGGTTTTGATACTGTAGTTGCCGCGGACCGCCCGCATGGTCTCGGCCGGCACGCAAGACGTGAAGCTGAGGTTCTCGTCGTGGTCGCAGTTGTCACTGCGGCGCTGTAGGTTCTCGCGGACGTGCACGAATTCCGGCGACCACTCCTTGTACGTGGCCCAGACTTCCGACGCGATGCGATAGTGAACGCGCGGCACGAGTTGGACGGCGATCGAGCTGGCTTGCGCTTTCGAGAACTCTTCGCTGCAGCCGAAGAGGAGCGCCAGGGGCCGTGGCTCCAGAACGCGCGTCTGCAAGCCCGAGAGTGCGATGGTCAGCGAAGACGTCTCCTTGACGTTCTGCACGACCTCGCTCGGGATCTTGACGGTGATGACCCGATCGTTGCGGGTAATCGCAGGCGCGGTGACGCCATCGATGGTCACCGAGAGATCGGTCCCGAAGTTCAGGAAGTTGCCGTGGATGGAGACGAGCAACTCTTCGCCCTTCGCGGTCGCGCTGGTGGGCGTCCAGTAGACGACCCGCGGCGCCTGTGTTCGGCAAGGCAGGGAGTAGCTCGCATTGTAGGCGGCGATATCCGCTTCCCCGATGGTCCTTCGGCTCTCGTCGCCGAGTTTTGTGGCCAGCGCCTCGGATGCCGCGCGTCCCTTGAAGATCAAGTCGCGCGCGTCCGTGGCGAATTGGCGCTCGGCGGCATCCAGCTTATCGAGAGTGGTGTCGAGCCGCCTGGCGAAGCGCGCGTCGATATCGGCGATGACGTTCTGGATGTTCGCCTGCAGGGAGTTTCCGAGGGCTCGAGCCTCCGAGCCGGCCGTCACCATGGCGTTCTGCACGCCCACCAGCGTCTCGTTGAGACCCTGCCGGATCTGGGCGACCGTCGCGAAGGCGCCGGCCTCTGCAACTTGTCCTCGTGCGAGCTGCGGTTCCGTCGCCAGCAAAAGGACGATCAGTGCAGACAGCCATCGACGCATGAAACGACTTCCTCCGATAGATCGCCGGGAAGACTAGCCGGAAGAACGGCGCACACGCAACATCAGCCTACGTTGAAAGGGGTTGGCGCGTCTGGGAGCGCCCCGACGGTCCCTTCGTCACTCCGGGGACAGGGGCGGCTTTGCCACGTCAAAGCCCAGCGACATGCTCGCTGCAGATCGCGGCCGCATCGGTTTCGCTGAGGGGTTCGTCGAGTAGCTTGCAGCGCCCATAGCTGTCGGCGTGCGCCGGCATGTGCTGGAAATGCCGGCACGTCCGGCAGACGCCGAAAGCGCGACCTCCGTTGCGTGCGATGGCGCGCAACAGAACCTCTCTCAGCAGCGCGACGATGGCCGCGAGGTCGACCGAGCGCGTCGCGGCGAGATCCGCGGCGAGCTGATGGAGCGGATCATGGGCGAGCATCGCCCGCCCGCTCTCGGTTAGGCCGAGGTCGATCGATCGCTTGTCGCGGCTGCTGCGGAGGCGCGCCACATGACCTTTCTGTTCGAGCACGATCAAGGTCTGGGACACCGTTCCGCGCGTGGAGCCGAGATAGTCGGCGAGGGCCGCCGGCGTACGCGAAAACCTATTGGCACGCGAGAGATAGCGCAGCGCCTCCCACTGCGCCGGGTTCAGGCCGTGCAACGTCTCACCCGAGCGCACGAGCCGGTCGAGACGGTCGATCAGCTGGGCCAGTTCCATCGCGGTCTCATGATTGGACATGATAGCGACTCGATATCATTGTTGACGAAGCGCGCCGAACGTTAGTAGCGTGTCGCTATCAAATGAACAACTGGATCGCTCCGATGACCTTCATCCCTCGCTCTCTGCTCGCTGTCACCCTGTTGGTCTGCGCCGGCCAGTCCGCTCTCGCCCATGACGTCAAGACGCCGCCCAGCGGCAAGGTCCGCGCCTCGTTCGACATCCTCGAGGCCCGCGCCGAGTCGGAGGGCAACAAGGTGACCTTCATCATGACCACGCGCGGCCAGGCAGGCGCCGAAAAGCCGAAGAAGACGGGCAAGTTCGCCGGGTCGCAGGTCTACGCCTACGTCTGGCCGACGAAGATCGATCCGGAAGCCGTCGGCTTCGAGAAGGGCGCGGGCATCCTTGCCGCCGCCGTGACGGCACATCCCGACTTCAACGACGAGCCGCTGTTCGAAAACAACGGCGCCAACTGGCATTTCCACTGGGTCGTCCTGACCAAGGACCCAGCCTGTGGCCCGGCCGGTTTGAAGGTTCGCGACATCGAAGCGCGCTCCAACCCCAGGCTGCCCAAGACGTGGCCGGGCGCGCCGATCCTGATAGACAGCCCCGGCTACAAGCCGCGCTTCGCGAGCAACACCGTCCGCGTCACGGTCCCATTCGAAATTGCCGAGGTTGCGGCGTCGGTCCAGTTCGACGGCGTCACCAGCGCGCTCAAGGTCAACGGCAACCTGCATGCGCCGTTGCTGTGCGTCAGCGACGTGTTCAAGATCGCGTCCGGAGACCTGTCGCTCCCCGGCAAGGCAGCGCCCGCGAAGAAGGCGGGCGACGCGAAGGGAGACAAGAAATGATGATGCTGCGCCGGCTTCCGCAATCGCCCAGCCCATCGACGGATGCCGTCACATGAGCGCTCCATCCGAACGTCTCGCGGCGCCGGAAATGATGGTCGAGCGCTGGTTCAACACCCCGCAGCCGATCTCGCTCGATCGGCTGCGGGGGCGGCCGGTCTTGCTGCATACTTTTCAGATGCTCTGTCCGGGCTGCGTCGCCCACGCGATCCCTCAAGTGCAGCGCATTGCCCGGATGCTGCGCGATACGGAACTCGCGGTGATCGGCCTGCATACGGTCTTCGAGCACCACGCGGCAATGACGCCGGTGAGCCTCGAGGCCTTCCTGCACGAGTATCGGATCACCTATCCTGTCGGCGTCGACGCTTCGGGCGGTCACGGGCCCGTTCCGAAAACCATGGCAGCCTACGGGCTGCAGGGCACGCCGTCGACGGTGCTCATCGATCGCCAAGGACTGATCCGCTATTCCGGGTTCGGACAAGAGGACGACATCGCGATCGGATTGCGGATCGGACTGCTGCTGGCAGATGACCCGAGAGGCGGCGCGGATGACCGCGCACGAGCCGACGACGGCACTGCGTGCGACGACGAGGGCTGTCGGCCTTAGGACGACAACCGGCTCATGCCGCGGCGCGCGCTTCGAGGCTTTCGCAACGGAACACCTCGACCCGGTTGCGGCCGAGCCGCTTGGCGGCATAGAGGGCTTCATCGGCCTTTGCGACGAGATCAGTCGCCGGGGTCATTGCATCGCCCGTCAACGAGGCGACGCCGAGGCTGACCGTGACCCGGCCCGACGGATGATCCTCATGCGGAATTCGGGCACCTTCGATGGCGTCCCGTAGTTGTTCGGCGAGGAACGCCGCCGCCTCGGTGTCAACGCCAGGCAGGAGGACCGCGAATTCCTCACCGCCGAAGCGAGCAGCGACGTCCGTCGATCGCTTGGCGATCAAGGCGACCTCGCGTGCCAGCGCCTGCAGGAGCTTGTCGCCGGCAGGATGGCCGTACTTGTCGTTGAACTTCTTGAAGTAGTCCGCATCGATCATAATCAGGCTAACTGGCTGGCCGCTGCGCGCCGATCGGTGCCACTCGTCCAGCAGCGCTTCGTCGAAGCGGCGGCGGTTGGCGATCTTGGTCAAGCCGTCGGTTTCCGCGACCACTTCGAGCCGCATCTCGTACTCTCGACGCAGTCGGAACTCTCGCGTCAGGAAGATCGTGACGATGACTTGCAGTGCCGCAGCTGCCCCGAGCAGGGCAAGGATCCACCGGGCACCGGCCCAGAAGTCAGCATCTAGTGCTTCGATACTGCGCCCGTAGTAAACGCGGAGAGGGAAACCCTCGACGAGACTATGCACGTAGAGGCGCGGAACACTGTCGACGGTACCTTTGAGCTTGATCGAGCCGGATACGAGAGCGGTCGTCGCTGCCGCCAGTTCCGTCTGGCTGACGTCTCGACCGGCGCTTCGGATGCCGTCGATGGAGCGATAAACGAGACGCTTGTCGTTGGAGAGGAGCGTGATCGTATCGTCGGCATCGAGCTGGACGGTTTCGAAGAGATCCGCCAGTTGCTCGGACGTGATGCGAGCCGTGACGACGCCACCGAACGAACTCCCATCCATGAAGCGGCGGCTCAGCACGATCTCGACGGCTGACCCATCCCGGTAGGGATCGCTGATGTGCATGCGGTCGACGGATGAGTGGGCATGGTGCAGAAGGGCCAGATGATCGCCGACAGACGTATCGGCCGATCCTGAGCTGTAGGAAATGTCACCGTAGAGGCTCAGAACACGAAGTTCTCCGATGTCGATCGGCGACACGCCGTCGAACAGGATCGACTTCTTATCGGTGAGAGAGGCGGTCTTGAAGGCCTGGGTCTCCATGATGCGGGCGCGGCTCATCAGCATCAGGTCGATCTGCTCGATCTGATGATGGAGGCGATCCGTCAGCAAAGCGACGACCTTCGTCGTCTCCCGCTCGGTCTGCTGCCAGGCCTGCACACGCAGCCAGCCGATGATGGCGAAACCGATCAGGAGGAATACGGCCGCGCCGAGGGCCGATCCGCCGATCAGGAGTGTCGCGCTCGTGTTCGAGACGGCGGCACGCCGAACCGACTCGAAGAGGGAGCCGCGCACCGCTCCCACGTAACTCGTCATCGCACCAGATCTCCACGCCCGTGCTCATCATGCAGCATCCGTGTTAAATGCGAGGATCTGCAGGAGTTACGAAAGAATGACCGGAGGTGCCAGAACGGCGCCTTCGGCACGTGGTCTCGCCGAAATCACAGCTGGTCTCAGAGCCTCTCGCCCAAATCAGTTTTTCAGGGAGGTGCCGAGCTACAACTCGGAGAACCCGCGGGCGGTCAGCGCGCTGACCGGTCACGAGCCATGCGGAAACTCGGCTTCGTACTGGCGCCGCGCCAGCTCCCAGCCGGTGCGGCGATGGCTGACGAGTGTTTCCCGCAGGAGTGCACCCTCCCGCTGGTACAGCGCATCGAGGATCTGCACGTGCTGGCGTACCGACCGCGCCCACGTTTCGGGATCGCGGTTGCTCCGGTAGCGGTAGCGGTCGACCCGGGCAGATTCCGAGCGGTAGACGCGCATGATCGCGCCATTGTGCCCCGCCTCGACGATGGCGAGATGGATAGCTTTGTTCAGGCGAAAATAGCTCGCGAGATCCTTGGCCTCGTGGTGGGCGAGCATCTCGTCATGAAGGACACCGATGGCGGCGATCTCGGCGTCGCTCGCCCGGAGGCAAGCGAGTTCCGCCGCCGTCCCCTCGAGGGCCGCCAGGAGCTCGAACGTCGACTTGAGGTCGTCGAGTGACAGCCGCGTCACGGTCGCGCCGCGATTGGGTTCGAGCGTCACAAGGCCTTCGAAGCTCAGGATCTTCAGCGCCTCCCGCAGGGGCGTGCGGGAGATGTCGAGACGCGCCAGGACGGCCCGCTCCGACAACCGCATCCCCGGTCGCAACTCACCCTCAAGGATGAGGCCTCGCAAAGCCTCGACGGCGGACTGCGTGGCCAACCCGTGTCCAGCCGGACGTACGGCGGCCGACGCCTCTCCTGATCCTTGCCGCGTCTCGTCGTATTGCATGCAAAGCGACGCCTTCTCGAGAGAACAAGCGAGCTTCTGATTGACGAATGGCAAGATTGCATGGAATCCTCGCCGCACCAACCCTCTCGATGGCGCAGTAAATCATGACGCACGGTTCCCCGTCTTCCGAACGCCCCACGCTCGCCCTCGCGATGGGCGACCCGGCCGGCATCGGCCTGGAATTGATCGCCAAACTGATGGTCGACGCCGACGTCCGCCGGGCCGCCAGCTTCATCGTCGTCGGCGACCGTCGTGCGCTCGCCGAGGGCGCGCGCATCGCCGGCGTCTCCGTCGAGATGCCCGACTGGAACCCCGCCGATCAGAACTGGAAGCACGAGGGCGGCGCGGTACTGCTTGACCTCAGGCACCTCGACCCGGCGACGCTCTCGACCGGCAAGAGTTCGGCCAGCGGCGGCAGCTTCTCGCTCGCCAACTTCCGTAAGGCGCTTCAGCTCGGCAACACGGGCGTGGCAGACGCCGTCACCTTCACGCCCTTCAACAAGCACGCCATGCGGCTCGCGCTGCCGTCCTATGTCGACGAGATCGAGATCCTCAACGAAGAGCTGCCGGGGGGATCGGGGCGGGAGTTCAACGTGCTGCCGACAGTCTGGAACGCGCGTGTGACGTCGCACGTGCCGCTATCGGCCGTATCCGGACTGATCACCCGCAAGGCGGTTCTCGACGGCCTCATCCTGACCGACCGCTGCATGCGCGATTCCGGTTTCGAGCGCCCGCGCATCGCCGTCGCGGCGCTCAATCCGCACGCCGGCGACGGTGGCAACTTCGGGCACGAGGACGACGCCGAGATCGCGCCTGCGGTGCGCGACGCACAGGCACGTGGCATCGTCTGCGAAGGTCCGTTCCCGTCGGATACGGTGTTCCTGCGCGCACGCCGTGGCGACTTCGATGCGGTCCAGACGATGTACCACGACCAGGGTCAGATCGCGATCAAGCTGATGGGCTTCGACCAAGGCGTCACCTTCATCGGCGGCTACAAAGTGCCGGTCTGCACGCCGGCGCACGGCACCGCCTACGACATCGCCGGCAAGAACGTCGCCAACGTCGGGGCAAGCAAGGCCGCGATGCTGCTGGCAGCGAAACTCGCGACCCGCCAGCGCCAAGCCAGGGCGGCTTGAGCGGCCTGTCGGCACCAACGAAAACAAAAGACTTACTCAACAGGAGGAAACGAGCATGTCGTTTGGTTCGCGCATTTTGGCCGCCGGAGCGGCCGTCGTCCTAGGCATGAGCCTATCGGTGGCTCACGCCTTCACGCCGTCGAAGCCGGTCGAATTCGTCGTCACCGCCGGTGCCGGCGGTGGGACCGACATCTTCACGCGGACCGTTCAGTCGATCATACAGAAACACAACTTGGTCTCCCAGCCGATCGTCGTCACTCTGAAGGGCGGCGGATCGGGGGCTGAAGGCTTCGTCTACGGCAAGACCGCGACGGGCGACGCGCACCGCGTCGTCTTCGGCACCTCGAACGCGTGGCTGCTGCCGATGGTCGCCAAGGTTGGCTGGAAGCGCGACGAAATCACTCCGGTCGCCGCTCTCGCATTCGACGAGTTCCTGCTCTGGGTTCGCCAGGATGCTCCGTGGAAGACGGCGGCCGACTATGTCGCCGCGGCCAAGGCCGGCACCGTCAAGATGGGCGGCTCGCAGTCGAAGGATCTCGACGAGACGCTGGTGCGCATCATCGAAACGGCCGCCGGCATGCAGGTCACCTACATTCCCTTCAAGTCGGGTGGCGAGGCGGCGGTCCAGCTCGCCGGCGGCCACATCGACAGCAACACGAACAATCCGGCCGAGAACGTCGGCCAGTGGAAGGCAGGGCAGGGGCGTCCGCTCTGCGTCTTCTCCAAGGCGCGCCTCGCGGCCGGCCCCAAGGTCACCGAAACGATGGCGTGGTCGGACATTCCGACATGCAAGGAGCAGGGTATTGCGGTCGACGAGTTCAAGATGCCGCGTGCCGTCTACCTGCCGCCGGGCGTGCCCGCTGAAGCGGTGAAGTTCTGGGCCGACGTGCTCCAGAAGGTCTTCGCCACCGACGACTGGAAAGAGTACATCGCGCGCACCTCGCAGACCGGGACGTTCCTGACCGGCGACGCCTTCGCTCAGTTCATCTCGGCCGACGAAGCGCGCAGCCGTAAGGTCTTCGAGCAGCAGGGCTGGCTGGTGAAGTGAGCCATTGCCGGGGCGGGGCGGCTTTCCGCTCCGCCCGATAATGTCCCTGAGCCCGAGGGCAACGCCGCCGGGAGGGTCCATGAACGACGATGCACCACGCTGGACCCTCTCCCGCCGTGCCGCAGAGATCGGCTTCTCGCTGTTCACGCTCGCCGTCGGCAGCGTGATCCTTTCGGGCGCCCACGAACTTGACACGGGCTGGACCCGCTCCGGCCCCGAAGCCGGCTACTTCCCGATGCGCATCGCGTGGCTGCTGATCGGCGCGTCGGCCTTCGTCTTCATCCGTAGCCTGCTCGATCGCCGTCCGTCGGAAACGTTCCTGACCGATCGGAAGGCGATCAATCTCGTCCGCTTCGTCGTGCCGCTGGTCGTCCTCGTCGTCGCGGCCCCGTGGCTCGGGCTCTATCTCGCGATCGCGCTCTACCTCATCGCCGCGATAGGCGTCTTCGGCAAAGTGCCCTGGGCCACCACCATCGCGGTGGCGCTCGTGGCCCCGGCAATCCTGTTCGTCCTGTTCGAATTCGTCTTTAAGGTGCCGCTGCCCAAGGGTCCCCTCGGCGCCCTCATCGGCATGCCCTGAGGCCTCCATGATCGACAACATCGCGAGCCTCATGGGCGGCTTCGCCGTCGCGTTCACGGCGCAGCACGTCGTGCTGATGTTCGCCGGTGTGCTGTTCGGTCTGGTCGTCGGCGTGCTGCCGGGGCTCGGTGCGCCGAACGGCGTGAGCCTGCTGCTGCCGCTCACGTTCACCATGGAGCCCGTCTCCGCGATCATCCTGCTGACCAGCATGTACTGGGGCGCGCTCATCGGCGGCTCGACCACCTCGATCCTGTTCAACATTCCGGGCGAGCCATCCTCGGTCGCGACCACCTTCGACGGTCACCCGATGGCCAAGTCGGGGCGCGCGACCCAGGCGCTGACCTTCGCCTTCCTGTCGTCCGGCTTCGGCGCATTGTTCGGCGTCGTCGTCGTCACGCTGCTCGCCGGCTACGTCACCAAGTTCGCGCTTCTCTTTTCCCCGGTCGAATACTTCACCGTCTTCGTGCTCGCCTTCACGAGCTTCGTCGCCTTCGGTGGCGGCGATCCCGTCAAGACGCTCGTCTCGATCGCGCTCGGCCTCGCCATGGCCGGCGTCGGCATGGACACGATCTCGGGCTCCATGCGGCTCACCTACGACATCCCCGATCTGGTCCGTGGCATCAGCTTCCTGGTCGTGGTCATCGGCCTCTTCGGTCTCGGTGAACTCTTCGAAACCGTGCAGTCTCCCGTCGCCGCGAAGGCGGTCACGACCCGCCTCGATCTTCGCGAAGTCGGCCGCTCGCTCCTCGCTTGGCCGCGTTACTGGATCGCGCTTCTGCGCAGCGCCATCATCGGCTGCTGGATGGGCATCGCGCCCGGCGGACCGACGGCCGCGTCGTTCATGAGCTACGGGCTCGGCAAACGGTTCTCGAAGGCCGGCAAGCGCTTCGGCACGGGTGAGCCCGAAGGCCTGGTGTCGGCAGAAACCGCCGATCAAGCTGCCGGATCGAGCGCCATGCTGCCGATGCTGGCGCTGGGTCTGCCGTCCTCTGCGACCGCTGCCGTCCTGCTCGGCGGACTGCTGATGTGGGGCATCACGCCGGGCCCGACGCTCTTCAAGGAACGCCCGGATTTCGTCTGGGGGCTGATCGCTTCGATGTACATGGCGAACGTCGCGGCAGTGATCCTGGCGCTCGCTACCGTGCCGCTGTTCGCCCGTCTCATGCAGGTGCCCTTCACCATCAACGGACCACTGATCGCCGTCGTCTGCGTGATCGGCGCCTGGACCGTCTCGGGCGCGCCCTTCGATCTATGGCTGCTCCTGCTGTTCGGCGTCGTCGGCTATACGATGAAAGCGCTCGACTATCCGATCGCGCCGCTCGTACTCGCCATGGTGCTCGGCGACCGGACAGAGGACGCCTTCCGCCAATCGATGCTGCTCTCGAAGGGCAACCCGCTCGTCTTCGTCTCGACGCCGATCTCCGCGACGCTGTCGGCTCTGGCCTTCCTCTGCCTCGCCGTCGCGATCGTCGGAGCGCTGCGCCGCTATCTGAAGGGGGCTGTGGCCTGAGGCGCTATTCCGCTGCGTCCTGCGATCCGCCCGTGCCGCGCACGATATGGCCGAAGCCGTCATTGACGCGAGTGCGCTGATATCTGTTGAGCCACGTCCTGAACTGCACGGGCAGCATGTCGTAGGGGCGCTCCTCGCCGAGCACCATGGCGGCATAGACCGGCCAGTGCGGGTTCGCCAGCATCGGACGGCCGAGCATGACGAGATCGACGCGCCCCTCTTCGACGATGGCGTTGGCGAAGACCGGGTCGGCGAGGTTCCAGTTGGCAGCCGCGCGCACGCCCGTCTCCCGGCGGATGCGTTCGGCGAACGGCACCATGAAGCCTTCTTCCTGCCAGGGCGTCTGCGGCGTCGTCGCGTTACCGCCGAACGAGACGTCGATCAGGTCGAGCCCTTTGGGATCGAGGATGCGGACGAGTTCGACCGAGTCCTCGATGGGCTGAGTGCCCGGCGCGAAATCCGTCACGCCGAGCCGCATCGATAGGGGCAGGCGCTCGGGCCACTCCGATCGGATCGCCTCGAACATCTCGATCAGGAACCGGCTGCGCCCTTTGAAGTCGCCGCCGTATTCGTCCGTCCGCCGATTGGCGATCGGCGAGAAGAAACTGGCACACAGGAACCCATGGGCTGCGTGCAGTTCGAGCCACTTGAAACCGGCGTCCCGCGCCCGACGCGCCGCAGCGGCGTAGTTGTTCGCCATCGCGCGAATGTCGTCGTGCGACATGGCCCGCGCGGCGCGCGGCATGTTTCCCCCGAAGGGATTATCCGACGGGCCGATCAGCTCCCAGGCGTCCGGGTGGTTCTCGTCGAGATGCCCGCCGCCACGCCAGGGCGGCTCGACTGAGCCGCGGCGGCCCGAGTGTCCGAGCTGGATGCCGGGCACGGCGCCCTGGGCCTCGATGAACCTGGCGAGCCGCGCCAGCGCTTCGGCCTGCTCGTCGTTCCAGATGCCGGCACAGTCGACGGTCATCCGTCCCTCGGGCGACACGGCCACCTGCTCGACGACGACGAGACCGGCGCCACCGGCCGCTTTCGAACCAAGGTGCATGGTGTGCCAGTCGTTCACCACGCCGCCGGGCGAGGAGAACTGAGTCATCGGCGACACCGCGATGCGATTGCGAAGTTCGACGTCACGGATTTTGAGAGGACTGAAGAGTTTGGCCATGGCTCTCCCCGAAATCCGCGTCGCGTCATCACGGCAAAGCGCCGGACGCATCGTGAGTGATCTCTCACGCTGCGCCCGGCTGCCGGCCCCGTCCCGTCGCGTCCGTCGCCAGCCCGCATGCCCGCGGGAGGCGCCCAGTCTCAGGCAAACATGTCGGGCTGCGTCGCCGCGATGTGATTGTACAGCGTCTGGAAGTGCAGCCAGCCGATATAGTCGCTGCCCACGTGCTCGCGGCTGTACTGAGCCGTGCGATCGGACAGCATCTGTGGCTTGATGCCGGTCGCTTCGACGAGAAGCTGCTGCTTGCAAGCGCGCTCGAGCGCGATGAACCAGAACGCCGCGTCGTCGATGCTGTGGCGGCTGCAGGTCAAGAGGCCATGGTTCTGATGGAGGACGCCGCGGTTGCGGCCGATCTCCTTGGCGACCGACCAGCCACTCTCCTTCTCCACCGCGACCGCCCCGGCGGAAGCGCCGATCACGGCATGGCTGTTATAGAACGCGGCGGCGTCCTGGCTGATCATGTCGAGCGGGCGGCCCGTCGCGCACCATGCCGTGCCATAGACCGTATGCGCATGGCACATCGCCATGACGTCCGGGTACTCTTCGTGGACAGCCGCGTGCAGCACGAAGCCGGCGCGATTGATGGCGTACTTGCCCTCGACGACCTTTCCCTCGTGATCGGCCAGGATCAGATTCGACATGCGCACTTGCGAGAAGTGCACGCACATCGGGTTCGTCCAGTAGAGTTCCGGACGCTCGGGATCGCGCACGGTCAGGTGGCCGGCGAACCCGTAGTCGAACCCGTGCATCGCGAACGCGCGGCAGGCGGCCACGAGATGCTGCTTGCGATAGGTGCGCTCCTCCTCGAACGACGCGAACTCAGGCGTCTCCGGGAAGATCAGCCCGGCCTGCTCCGGCTGGTAGATCGAGATGCGCTTGCGACCCGCGGTATCCGGCTTGAGGTCGAGGCTCACATCGTGATCGTGGTGGTCGTCGAGCATGGCGGTCCTCCTAGACTTGGACGTCTTTCAAGGAGGAGTGCCTGTCGCCGCGGCTTTTGACAAACGACGTCTATTCATCGATACATGAATCAGATTCATGGGAGAGGACGTTGCAGCGGATCCCGAGCCTCCACGCGCTGCGCGCCTTCGAAGCGGCCGCCCGGCTCGGCAGCTTCGCGCGGGCGAGCAAGGAACTTCACCTGACGCCCTCGGCGATCAGCCACCAGGTCCGGGCGCTGGAGCAGCATTTCGCCCGCCCACTGTTCATGCGCGCCAATCGCCAGGTCATCCTGACCCCTGACGGCGAACGCCTGCTGGCCGGTCTCTCGCAGGCGTTCGGAACGATCCAGGACGTCTGCGCAGAACTGAGCCCGCGGTCACGCACACAGGATCTGTCCGTCCACTGCACGCCGAGCTTCGCCGCCAAGTGGCTGGGGCCACGGCTCCCACTCTTCCTCGTCGCGCACCCGGGGATCAACCTGCGGCTTTCGACAAGCCCCGATCTTCCCGACCTGATGCGTCACGAAGAGATCGACGTGGCGATCGCCTACGGCAATGCGCCGAAACTGCGCGGCGTGGCGACTCGATCGCTCGGGCAGGAAGAGATCGCGGCGCTCTGTTCGCCGGAATACGCGGCCGCCCATCGCGTCCAGGAGCCCAGGGACTTCGAGAGGATCGTGCTGCTCGAGTCCTCGTTCAGCCCGGTGCGATGGTCGGACTGGTTTGCCCACAACGGCATGAAGCCATCCCACAAGCGTCCGGGCCCGTCGTTCGACCGCGGCTCGCTGGTGGTCGCCGCCGCGGCGCAGGGTCTCGGCATCGCTCTGGAGACGACGCGCTTCGCGGAAGCCGAACTCGATGCCGGAAGCCTCGTGCGGTACGGCGATGCGCACTTTCGCAGCATCGCGCGCGACATGCACTTCCTCTGCTATCGCACGCGGGACCAGGGCTCGCAAAAAATCCGTCGCTTTTGCGAATGGCTCCTCGCCGACGCGGAGCCGAAGTAGGCGTCAGGGCATGGGCCGTCGTCGTGACGACGGCCCTTTCGCCTCAGTGGCCTGAGAATACCAGGATCTTCAACGGCATCACGAGCGCCTGCAGGCGCAGGATCGCGGCGTGCACGACCGCGACGGCATCGATCGCGTGCAGAGCCAGCCAACGGACGAATCCGATGTTGGGATCCGCCAGCACATCGTGGTTACTGGTGTACGCGTTCGCGATGCACGAGGATCCGGCGACGATGTTGTCGAGCCCACCCTCGTAGAGCGGCTCCAAGATTGCAGTGACCGTGCCCGGCCGCGTTACGCTCTGCGCGTCGATCAACTGCTCGCCCGAGCGCATTTGTCCGGCGGCGACGAAGTCCTGCACGCGCGTCACGACCATTGGAATGATCGTCCACGGGTTCGAAATGCAGGTGACTTCCGCCACCATGCCGGCCCGGATGACGCGCGCCTCGATCTGCCCGAAGCCGGCGACCAGCGCCCTCCGACCGGCACCTTCCGGAATGAGCACGCCGGCCGGTCGCAGGACCGGACTGACGAAGTCACCGGGGCGCAGCACGAACTGCTCGACGCGGCCCGCGACGCCCGCCTTGATGACCGTCTTGTCGAGTTCGACCTGCGCCTGCTGGCGCTGGGCCTCCGCGCTCGCCTTCTCGGCAGGCAGGAGCACGTTGAGCTTCGTTTCGGCCGCCTGCTGGTTCGCGAGCGCGGCTTGCACGGAGCCCTCCCGGCTTGCCACCGTGGCTTCGAGCCGGTCGATGTCGCGCTGGGCAACGACTCCGGGACTGCGAGACTGCAACTCGCGCTTGGTCGCGAGGTCGTCGGCGGCTTCCCGAAGCGCGCCGCGCGCCTGTTGCACCTGACCGATCGATGCGGCGATCTCCGATTTCACCATCACGAAGGCGGCGTCGATCTCGGCGACCCGTCGATTGGCCGTCTCAAGCGCAGCCAGCTGCTTGGCGCTGTCGAGCTTGAACAGCGGCTGGCCTTGCTTCACATCGGTGCTGAGGTCGACGTAGACCTCGGCCACACGTCCCCCTGCCTCCGGCAGGATCGGAATCGTCCGATAGAAGTTTGTGACTGTCGTCGTCGACGGATGGAAGTAGAACACCGTCGTGATGAGCGCGACCGCCAGCATCAGACACGACGTGATGCCGTAGCGCAGTTCGTACCACACCGAGAAAATCGTGATCTCGTGCCCAAGGCGCTTTCCCTGTTGGTAACGGCGATAGAGGTAGTCCGGCACGATCGTGAAGAGCGAGCAGAGGAGGATTTCGAGCATCGGATCAGCTCCCCTTCACGACGGTGGCCGCGCCCTCGGGTGCCGTCTCCGAAGGTCTCGGCGGGTCGTCCGATCGTGCCGCGATCCTTTCGAGCGACTTGGCGATGCGACCGAGGGAGGCGCCGAAGTGCGGCAGCGAAAACTTCGGAATATCGATCATCGCCAAGAGCAGCGCCGCCACCCAGAAGGCGTGGATGTGCGTGAAGAGTGAAAGCAGCACGAGCACTGCGACGATGTCGAATTGGATCTTGTTGTGAACCATCCGCTCGGGCAGCGAGTGCAGCCAGAAGAAGAAGACCCCGGCAGCCATTACGGCGCCCACCAGGATCGTCCCCATCATGACCATGAGGACATCGGTCTGCCCGGGACCCGCAACGAAGAAGGGTAGGTCGTGCGGCGCCGCCGCGTGAAGTTTGGCCGTGCTCATCAGGTGTCGTGTCCCCGTTCCACCCACTCGCAGATGCAGCCATTAAATTATACATACGACGGACGGTTTCCGCAGTGGCTGCATATGCTCTTCAGCACACGCACCGCAATTAATCAATACGCTTGCGGACAGAAACCATCCGGATAAGCCAGCATGGTATCCAAACTTTCGAGCGAGTAGGTCGCGGCGATAACGGGGGAGGCTGGGCAGCCTGACTGTCAGCAAGCGCTCGAACGATGTTCGAGGGCGGTGGTCCGCTTTATTTGGCGGTGAATCCACCATCGATCGCGAGCGTCTGTCCGGTAATGTAGGCCGACGCATCTGAGGCGAAGAACACCGTCGCGCCGACCAGATCGTCGAGTTCGCCGTTTCGACCGATCGCCGTTTGCGCCGCGTTCCGCGCGGCGCGCTCCGGATCGTTGAAGACCGGTGCGGTGAGGGGAGTCGGGAAAAAGCCCGGCGCGATGGCATTGCATGTGATGCCCTGCGCCGACCACGCCTCCGCGATGGCGCGGGTGAGCTGGATGACGCCGCCCTTACCGGCGCCATACGGTGCGCTGTTCGGAAAGGCGCGCCAGCTCTGCATCGAGGCGATGTTCAAGATGCGGCCCCAGCGGCGTGCCGCCATAGCGGGGGCAAGCGCCTGTGTGAGCAGGAAGGGCGCGCGCAGGTGCAGCGCCATGTGGAGATCGAATGCCTCGGGCGTCACGTCGCCGAACGGCTGGCGGAGATTAACCCCGGCTGCGTTGACGAGAATGTCCGGAGATTGTTTCAGGGCCGCCAGCTGCCGCGTCACGACGCCGGCACAGTCGACGGAGGCGAGATCGACGGTGAGCGGATGCGCAGTGATCTGATCGCGGTGGAGACGATCGACGGCCCGTGTGGTCTCCTCGGTCCGCCGCGCCGCGAGCACCACCGTCGCTCCGGCGAGCCCGAGAGCACGCGCCATCGCGAATCCGATGCCGCTGTTGCCGCCGGTGACGAGGGCCGTCCTCCCTGAGAGATCGAACAGCGCGGCCAGCCGAAACGTCACGTCAGCTCTCCACCGGCCGGCCGAGATCCACGTTGGTTCCGGGGGCATACTTCGCCATACGGACATCGGACGTGCGGGCGTGCGCCTCCATGCCTTCGAGGCGTGAAATGCGCGCCGACACGGGCGCCACCAGCTTGCAGCCCTCCCGTGTCATCTGCTGCCACGTCAGCGGCTTCAGGAATTTGTGCACCGACAGGCCGGCGGAATAGCGCGCAGCGAACTTGGTCGGCAGGATGTGATTGGGACCCGAGGCCTTGTCGCCGAAGGCGACGTTCGTCTCTTCACCGAGGAACAGCGAGCCGTAATTGGTCAGCCGTCCGTGCCACCACGCGAGATCGGCGCAATGGACTTCGAGATGCTCCGACGCATAGGTATCGGAGACCTCGGCCATCTCTTCGCGCGTATCGCAGAGGACGATCTCGCCGTAGTCGCGCCAGGCGGCTCCCGCCGCGTCGCGCGCCGTCGCCGGCAGCTTGTCGATGAGCTCGGGCATCAGCCGCGCGACGTCGTCGGCGACGCGGCGCGAATTGGTGATGAGCCACGCCGGGCTCTCGTGCCCGTGCTCGGCCTGGCCGACGAGGTCCGTTGCGACGATGAAGGGGTCGCACGTCTCGTCCGCGATCACGCAGACTTCGGACGGGCCGGCGAACACGTCGATACCGACCTTGCCGAACAGCATCCGCTTGGCTTCCGCCACGAACTTGTTGCCGGGGCCGACGATGATGTCCGCCTTGCGCCCGGTGAAAAGGCCGTAGGTCATCGCTGCGATCGCCTGCACGCCGCCGAGGCACATGATGACGTCGGCCCCGGCGACGGTCATCGCGTAAAGCACGTGCGGGTGGATGCCCTGGCCGCGGTAGGGGGCCGAGCAGGCGACGACGGTCTTCACGCCGGCGGCCTTCGCGGTCGCGATCGACATATACGCCGACGCGATGTGCGCATATCGCCCGGTCGGCACGTAGCAGCCCGCCGTATTGATCGGCACGAGCTTTTGACCGAGCGTCAGGCCCGGCGAAATCTCCAGTGAGAAGTCCTGGACCGAGCGGCGCTGGGCTTCGGCGAAGCGGCGCACCTGTGCGGTCGCGAAGATGATGTCGTCTTTGACCGACTGCGGAATGTCGCGCGTCTGGGCGGCGATCGCTTCGGGCGTCAAGACGATATCGCCTGTCCAGTTGTCGAGCTTTTCGGCATAGGCGCGGACCACGGCCTCGCCGCCCGCTTCGATCGCAGCAAGCATGTCCGTCACCACTTTGCGCGCGGTGTCGGTCTCGGTCTCCGGCGTTTTGCTGGCCTTCTTGAGATGCGTGATCGCCATGGTCTGCCTGCTTCGCCTTTACGGGAAACGGGCCGCCGGGTGGCGGCCCGCTGTCGTCGTGCGGTCGTCAGCGCTTGTCGAACTCGGTCGCGAACGCTTTGAGCTGCGGGTTCGCGTCGATGCGCTTCAGGAAATCGTCGGTGAGGAAGCTCGCCGGCGCCGGGTTGTTCGGGATCGTGCCGACCTCGGTCGCGAATTTGCCGATCTCTTCGAACCACTTGTCGACCGTCGAGGCGCCGCTCGCCCGCGCCATGTTCTTCAGCTGCTCGTCGAGGCTGAACGTCGGCCTGAGCGAGAACTCCTGCTCGAGCGCGCGCTCGGTGACCTCGAGGCCTCCCTGCTTGTAGAAGTCGAGCGCGAGCTTACGCGCTTCCGCCGGATTGGCCTTCGCCCACGACCAGCCGCGGAGATAGACCGCGAGGAACTTGGCGACGTCGTCCGGACGTTCCTTCGCGAAGTCGGAGCGCACGACGATGGCGCCGGGCACGATCGCCCCCGCATCCGCACCCGAGCAGAGGTAGCGGGCGTTGGCGCGGTCTTCGAGCGTGTAGGTGTTGGGCGCCCAGACGCCGGCGACGTCACCGTTGTTGGACGTCACCGCCGTGATGATCTGCGCCTGCGCGAGATTCACGAACTGCACGTCGTCCGGCTTCACGCCGAGTTTCTCGAGGCAGCGGCGCGAGGCGAAGTGGACGGTCGAGTTGGTGGTCAGCAGGAGCTTCTGCCCCTTGAGCGTCTGCGGGTTCGCCTTGATCGCGTCGAACTTGTCGCCCCGCACCATGATGGCGTTGGTCTTCGACTCGTCGTTGCTGATGGCGATGGTCAACAGGTTGAAGCGAACCGCGCCGAGCACCGCCGGCACCGAGCCGGTCCCGCCGACGTCCCACGACTTCGCGGCGGCAGCCGCGACCTGCGGCGCACCGGCCGGGAAAGTCGTGAAGGTCGGCGCGAGGCCGACCTGCGCCCACCAGCCCTTGACGGTCGCGTAGTGGAACGGCAATGCCCAGTAGACGGACGGCTGATAGCTGACGCCGATGGGGGCGGGCGCCTGCGCGGCGGCCGGTCCCGCGACGGCGAGAGCGACGGCCATCGCCGCTCCGACTAGATGTTTCCTCATCGTTTCTCTCCCTGGGTTGTTTCGCGAGACGAAGCGGGACCCCCGCTGCGCCGGTCGATGCGTCCCCGGTTGGTCCGGAGATCGCGGCTTCCTGCGACATGCGCTCGGCGATCAGGTGCCATTGGGCCCCTTCTCCTCGCGCAGCGACTTCCAGATGTGGGTCCTCAAGTGGACGAAGGATTCGAGATCCATCACGTCTTCGATCTTCTGAAACCGGTCCCACTGCTCGGTCTGGCGAACGGATTTCACGTCGATCACTTCTTTGATGCGGCCCGGCCGGCGCGTCATGATCGCGACGCGGTCCGCGAGATAAACCGCTTCCTCGACCGAATGCGTGATGAAGAGAACGGTCCGCGGATTGACCCGCGCCAGCCGCACCAGTTCTTCCTGCATGACGACACGCGTCTGCGCATCGAGGGCGCCGAACGGCTCGTCCATCAGCAGCACTTCCGGATCGAGCACGTAGGCCCGCGCGATCGCGACGCGCTGCTGCATGCCGCCCGACAGCTGATGCGGAAAGGCATCCGCGTGGCTTTCGAGGTTCATCAGTTTCAGCGCCGCGGCGATGCGCTCGCTCCGCTCCGCCGCCGGCATGCGCTTGTTGCGCAGCCCGAGGTCGATGTTCTCCCGCACCGTCTTCCAGGGGAAAAGCGCGAATTGCTGAAAGACGACGGCGCGGTCGGGGCCGGGCTCCGCCACCACCTTGCCGCTGACGCTCACCGTGCCAGACGTCGGCGCCTCGAAACCCGCGACCATTCGCAGGCACGTCGTCTTTCCGCATCCGGACGGTCCGACGATGGCAACGAATTCCTTCTCGGCGATGGTGAGCTCTATGGCTTCCAGCGCTTTCACCGATGACTTCGCCGTCCCGAAGATCTTGTCCACCTTGTCGAAGCGGATCGAGCCCATCTCAAGCCTCCAGCCCGCGGCGGCGCCGCATCCAGGCCTCCCATTGCCGGAGCAGCACGTCGATGATCATGCCGACGACGCCGATCGCGATCATGCCGGCCATGACCGTGGGCGTCGCCACGTTTGCCTGCGCCTGCACCATCATGAAGCCGACTCCCGCCGCCGCGACGATCAATTCGGCGCCGACCAGAGACTGCCAGCCGAGGCCCGCCGACACGCGCAGCCCCGCGACGATGGACGGCAGCGCCGCCGGCAGCAGCACCTCAGTGATGGTCCGGAAACTGCCCGTTCCGAGCATCCGCGCCGCCTCGATGAACCGCGGTTCGACGAAGCGCGCACCACGGTAGGCGTTGATGAGGCATGGCGGGAACGCGCCGGCGAAGATGATCATCACTGGCCCGCCGATGCCGGTGCCGAACCACAGCGCTGCGAACGGCACCCACGCGATCGGCGCGATGAAGCGCAAGCCGTCGAAGATCGGTGTGACGATGTCGTCGAGCAGGCGGAACCAGCCCATCAGGAGCCCGAGCGGAATGCCGACGGCCGCCGCGAGGATGACGCCGTAGGCATAGCGCATGAAGCTCGACGCCAGATGCTGCGGCAGCGTCGCGCCCGCGAACGGCGATCCCATCAGCAGCGAGATTCGCTGGGCAACGTCGAGCGGCGTCGGCAGGAACTGACGCGGCACGAGGCCCGTAACCGTCAGCGCCGTCCATAGCCCGAGGAACAGACCGAGGCCGAGCACGCCCCAGGCGATGGTTTCGCGCAGACTGAGCGGCTGACCGTTCATGCGCCCCCGTCCTTCACGGCGACGTTCCACGCGAGCACGCGGCGCTCGACGAATGCGAGAACGGAAGTGGTCGCCCAGCCGAGGATTCCGACCGTGATCATGCCGACCAGGATCATGCCGGGATAGATGTCCTGCTGAGCGACGTTGAGGACGAACCCGACGCCGACCAGTGCGCCGACGAGTTCTGCCGCGACCAGCGTCGTCCACGAGGCCTGCAGCGACAGCCGCAGGCCCGTGAAGATCATCGGCGAGGCGGCGGGCGCGATGACTTCCCGCACCAGCCGCCAGCCGCGCGTACCGAGCATTCTCGCCGCTTCGAGGATCGGCCGGTCGATGGCGCGCACGCCGGCGAACGTGTTGATCACCGAGGGCACGAAGGCCGCGAACCAGATCACCATGACCTTGGCGGCATCGCCGAGCCCGAGCCACAGAATGGCGAGCGGGATCCACGCGAGCGGCGGGATCGGACGGATGACGAGGAAGACCGGGTTGATCGCGGCCTCCGCGCGGCGGCTCCACCCCATCCACAGACCGAGCGGTACGCCGGTCGCGATCGCCACGGCAAAACCGACGATGACGAGCTTCAGGCTCTGCACAGCGTGCTGGAGGAGGGGACTGCCGGCATAGCCGCGCGTGTGGATCTGCGTCAGCGCGGCCCAGAAGTCGGCGGGGGAGGGAAAGCGGCCCGACGAGATCATGCCGGTCCACGTCGTCAGCGTGAACCAGAGCCCGATCAATGCCACGACCGTGGCGATGCCGATGCCCGTGCGGCGCCCAGCCATTCCCGACGTTGCCTCCCGCGCTTCTATGAGAGCGCTTTCAGTCGAAGGCTCCCAGCAATGCCTGCACGTGTCAATCCACTTTGCAAATGGGCTCCTTGTGCCTGAAAAAACTTTCAAGCATGCTGATCGGGTGAAGCCCAACCGGAAAACGAGATTGGTCGACGTGGCACGCGATGCCGGCGTTTCTCCGGCCACGGTGTCACGCGCCATCTCGCAGCCCGACCTCCTGTCGGAGAGCACGCTGGCGCGCGTCCGGGCGAGTGCCCATCGCCTTGGCTACCATCCGGACGCGGCAGCCCGCGCGCTTGCGTCAGGGCGTTCACTGACCATCGGCGCGGTCATGCCGACACTCGACAATCTGATCTTCTCGCGCGCACTGCAGTCGATGCAGACCACGCTCGCCGCCGAGGGCTATCAGCTGCTCGTCGCCGCGCACGATTATAACGCGCACGCCGAGGCCGAAGCCGTCCGCACACTGATTGCCCGTGGCATCGACGGCCTGATGCTGGTCGGTGCCGAGCGGGCGCCCGAGACGACGGCGCTCCTCGAAGACGCGGGAATTCCCGTCGTTCTGACCTGGCGAACGACGGATCGGTACGCGGGCGTGACCGTCGACAATGAGCGCGCCGGCCGCCTCGCAGCGCAGCACCTCTACGATCTCGGCCATCGGCGGATCGGCATGGTGTGCGGACGATCGACCTTCAACGATCGGCAGCGGGCTCGTCTGGCCGGCGCCCGCGCTTTCCTCTTGGAAGTCGGCGCTGGGCTCCCCGAGTGGATGGTTAGCGAGCAGGCGACCACCATCGCCGGAGGGCGCGCCGGCTGCGCGACGCTGCTCACCCTCGCCGAGCCACCGACCGCATTGATCGGCGGGCTCGACGTCATCGCTGTCGGTTGCATCATCGAGGCGCAGGCGCGAGGGCTTGCTGTGCCTGGCGATCTCTCGGTCGCTGGAATCGACGACCTCGACATGTCGGCGCACCTGTCGCCGCCGCTGACGACTGTGCATCTCCCGACGGCTGCGATCGGTGCCGAGGCGGCCCGCAAGCTCCTTGCGATGATCCGCGGAACGGCCAACCCCGACGTGCTCGACCTGCCGGTCGAACTCGTGGTGCGCCGCTCGAGCGGACCCGTCCGCGCGTCTTGAGCGGCCTCGCCGGAACCCCGAAAGGCCTGTATCATTGCTCGGAAGCTGATGGAGGCGCTGATGACGCGGTTCCGCTTACGCTTCTACGCCGATGTCGATCTGAGACACGAAACCCGGCCGAGCCGTTTCCGCAACGTCACGTTCGAAACGGCCGAGGAGGCTGAGACGGCCGCCCGGCAGGCCATGCCCGACATCCGCTCCCGCTTCGGCCCGCTCGCGGGCTACGCCGTCGTCGCGACCGAAGCGGACGGGTCCCCGGCACCCGGCGGTCCGTCGCGGTGAGGTCGGTGGTCAATACGGCTCGACGCGCCAGCTCTCGGGCAGGTTCACAGGACGGTAGCCGATACCGGCCTCGATCCGCTCGACCACGCTCTGGTGCAGAAGCGCGCCGCGCGGAATGAACCTCGGCTCGCCGCGCGGAAGATAGAGGCGAACACGGCGCCGCCCCGTCGGCCCGCCCCGCGAAACCTTCGGCACCCATTCCGGGACGTGCCACCACCCGCCGAGAGAGTCGTGCAGCGGTGCCATCGGATCGGGCGTCGCGCGGCTGCGCTCCGCTCCCTTGAAGCCGAGCATCATGGCCTCGCGATCGGCGTCGACGATGAGCCCGCAGGCCTTCGCTTCCCGCAACATCCAGGCGAGCGTCAGCTTCGAAAGTCCACTCGCGACTTCCGGATAGCCGCCGCCGACGTCGCTGTGGTCACCGGCGAACCACACCTGTTTGACGTCGGTCGAGGGCGCAACTTCCCCACCTTCGGCCCATCGATGGGTGCGGAAGAACCGGCGGCGCTCGTCGATGGCGAGCGCGTGCCGCACGATCCGCACGGCCGGATTGGAGAACGTGCGCGGCAACACGACGGAGCTGATCTCGCGGCCACCTGCTTCGATGCGGAACACCGATTTTACGGTGTCGAATAGGCCGAGGAAGCGAATGTCCGGATGGCGGTCGCAGAACGTCTCGGCGAACTCGTGCGCGAGCTTGAGGTTCTTAGGGTCGGCGTAGAGCTTGATCGCGTAGGGGACGAGGTTGGAGCGGCTCTTCTCGAGAATGCCGACCTTCCCGATCAGGCCGGCGAGCGCACGCACCACGTAGGCGCCGCGGCTGAACCCGAACAGGAACAGCCGGTCACCCGGCTCGTGGTGCTCCATCAGGTAGCGATAGGCGACGCCGATCTTGTCGTAGACGCCGTGACCCATCGCGAGCCCGAGCACCTTCACGAGTTCCTGCCGGCTCATCAGATCGGACGAAGGGGCGCCCTGCGTGCCGACACCCGGATCGTAGTGAAAGAGCTGCTGACCGGGCGCGTAGACGAGTACCCGCGCGAGGCGAAGCACGTTGCTCGCGTCGTGTTCGAGTTCTTTGCCGGTGCCGTCGACCAGGATGACGATGTTCTTCGGCATGACCTCGGACGACCAACCGCAGGGCTCTGACCGCGTGGACGATCCGCAAGCCGTGCGAGATGAGCGCTACAACCTATGGAAGCATCAGGCAAAGCCCTCTTAGCTGCCTGGGGACGGATCACCAAGCGCGCGGGACGTGGGCACCGCAGCTTCTCCGCAGCCGATTGCAGCTGCGCGGACGTTCCCTGCCGCCTGTGGCGACGAGTCCTCACGCCGACGGGGCCGGTCCTGCGCCGCCTGCAGGGCTCGCCCGCCGCAGAGCGGTCGCCCCTTGCCGCCGATTTCGATTGCGGGCTGTTTAGGCAGGATAAGAAACGTCGGGAGGAAAGGCATGCGCGCGCTGGTCTACACCGGGCCCTATCAGGTCGAGTTCCGGGAGGAGCCGGACCCCGTCCCGGGCAACGACGAGGTGCTCGTCCGCGTCGGCGCGGTCGGCATCTGCGGCTCGGACATGCACGGCTACCATGGCTTCGACGATCGTCGCCCGCCCCCGCTGGTCCTCGGCCACGAGGCGGCCGGCGTCATCGTCGCCGGGCGCGGCAAAGGTAAGCGCGTGACGGTCAATCCGCTGGTCACCTGCGGCACCTGCGATTACTGCCACGGCGGTCGTCAGCATCTCTGCCGCCAGCGCCAGATCCTGTCGCTGCCGCCGCGTGGCGGCGCCTTTGCGGAACTCGTCCGCGTGCCGGAAGCCAACGTCGTCGACATCCCCGACAGCCTCGACATCGCGAAGGCCTCGCTCGCCGAGCCGCTTGCAGTCGGTTACCACGCGGTCCGGCTCGGCGCGACGCGCATCGCGCGCCCGCTTTCGGCCGTGCGCTGCGTCGTGCTCGGCGGTGGTGCCATCGGCCTCGCCTCGGCGCTCTGTCTCAAGCTTCAGGGAGCGGAAGATATCTGGGTCGGCGAACCCCATGCGGGGCGCCGCGCCACGGTCGAGCGGGCCGGACCGTTCAAGGTTTACGCCCCGGGCAGCAAGGCCGAGCCTGAGGAGTCCTCGGCCGATCTCGTCCTCGATGCCGTCGGCGCCGAGGCGACCCGCGTCGCCGCCTCCCGTCTCGTCCGCGCAGGCGGCGTCATCGTGCACATCGGGCTGTTGCCGGGGCTCGCCGGCCTCGACGTTCGCAAGGTGACGCTGCAGGAGGTCACCTTCATGGGCACCTACTGCTACACGATGGTGGAATTCCGCGAGACGGTCGCCGCGATGATCGCCGGTCGCCTGGGTGCGCTCGACTGGTACGAGGAGCGCCCGCTGAAGGATGGGGCGGCCGCCTTCGACGACATCGACAACCAGCGCACCAACGCCGCGAAGATCATCCTTCGCCCGTGAACCTCAGGCCGGCGCCGCGACTTCGGAGAGGACGGCGCTCGGCGGCTCGGGGATCTCGTCGAGATGGCAGGCCGCCACGTGGCCGGCCTCAAAGGTCCGCAATTGCGGCTCTTCCGACCGGCAACGGTCGAACGCGAACGGACAGCGCGTGTGGAAGCGGCAGCCGGACGGCGGATTGATCGGGCTCGGCACGTCGCCCTTGAGGATCATCCGCTTCTGTACGGCGCCCGGCTCCGGCACGGGGACGGCGGAGAGCAGCGCGCGTGTGTAGGGATGGCGCGGCATCGCGAAGATCGACCGCTTCGGCGCCACTTCGACGATCTTGCCGAGGTACATCACCGCGATGCGATGCGTCATGTGCTCGACGATCGCGAGATCGTGGCTGATGAAAAGCAGCGCCAGCCCGAGGTCCTTCTGCAGATCGTCGAGCAGGTTGACGATCTGCGCCTTCACCGACACGTCAAGCGCGGAGACCGCCTCGTCGCAGACGATGAGGTCGGGCCGGCTGGCAAGCGCGCGGGCGATGCCGATGCGCTGACGCTGACCGCCGGAGAATTCGTGCGGCCAGCGCTTCGCCGCATCGCGCGGCAGCCGCACCCGGTCGAGAAGTTCGGCGACCTGCCGGTCGAGGTCCTCGCTCGATTGCGCGAGACCGAAGTTGCGGATCGGCTCGGCGATCAGGTCCTTTACCGAAAGGCGCGGGTTGAGGCTCGAGAACGGGTCCTGGAAAACGACCTGCAGTCGCTTGCGGAGCGGACGCAGCGCGCTCGCCGAGAGGTCGTCAATGCGCTGGCCGTCGAGCACGATCTGGCCGGAGGTGATGTCGAACAGGCGGAGAACCGCCTTGCCGACCGTCGACTTTCCGCACCCGGACTCCCCGACGAGCGACAGCGTCTCGCCGCGGGCAATCTCGAAGGAGACGCCGTCGACAGCATAGACGAAGCCTTTGGTGCCGCCGAACAGGCCACCGCGCAGCGGATAATGCTTCTTGAGGTCCGAGACCTGCAGCAGTGGGGGTGTCATGCCGCGACCGCCTCCTTCGCCGCGTGGTGGCACGCCGCGATGTGGCCAGGCGCCTTTTCTTCGAGGGCCGGAGCGATTTGCCGGCACACGTCGGTCGCCATCGGGCAGCGGCCCGCGAACACGCAGCCCTGGATGCGCTGCTTCAAGCTCGGCACGAGGCCGGGGATTTCCGCAAGCCGCGTCGTCGTGCCGGTCAGCGACGAGCCGAGCTTTGGCACCGCGCCGAGCAGGCCCTGGGTGTAGGGGTGGCGCGGCCGGCGAAAGAGGTCGACGACGGACGCTTCCTCGACCTTGCGGCCGGCATACATCACGACGACCTGCTCGGCGACTTCGGCGACGACACCGAGGTCGTGCGTGATCAGCATGATCGCGGCGCCGACCCGGCGCTTGAGGTCGCGCATCAGATCGAGAATCTGCGCCTGGATCGTAACGTCGAGCGCCGTCGTCGGCTCGTCGGCGATCAAGAGTTTGGGATTGCAGGCGAGCGCGATGGCGATCATCACCCGCTGCCGCATGCCGCCGGAGAGCTGGTGCGGATACTCCCGCACGCGCCGCTTCGGCTCGGGGATGCCGACGAGCGTCAGCATCTCGACGGCGCGGTCCTCCGCCGCGCGCGCATCGAGCCCCTGGTGGAGGCGCAGTGTCTCGCCGATCTGCCGGCCGACGGTCAGCACCGGATTGAGGCTCGTCATCGGCTCCTGGAAGATCATCGAGATCTCGTTGCCGCGGATGTCGCGCATCTCCTTCGCGGAGAGCTCGAGGAGATTGCGCCCCTGGAAGCGGATCGCGCCGGCGATCTTGCCAGGCGGCTCGGGCACGAGCCTCAGGATCGACATGGCGGTGACGGACTTGCCGCAGCCGGACTCGCCGACGATGGCGAGTGTCTGCCCGGCCTCGATCTTAATCGAGACACCATCGACCGCACGGTTGACGCCGTCGGGCGTGCGGAAATGCGTCTGCAGGTTTTCAACTTCGAGCAGCGCCATCGGCTCAGATCCTCTTCGCCATGCGCGGGTCGAGCGCGTCGCGCAGGCCGTCGCCGAGCAGGTTCACGGCGAGCACCGTGATCGACAGGAAGATGGCCGGGAACAGGATGATGTAGGGCTTCACCTGCCAGAGCGCGCGGCCGTCCGCCATGATGTTACCCCACGAGGGGATGATCGGCGGCGTGCCGGCGCCGATGAAGGAGAGGATCGACTCGATGATCATCGCGCTGCCGCAGATGTAGGTGGCCTGCACGGTCAGCGGAGCTACCGTATTCGGCAGAATGTGCCGGAAGATGATCCGCAGCGTCGTCGACCCGGAGGCGACGGCCGCCTCCACGTAAGGCTGTTCACGGAGCGACAGCACGACGCCACGCACGAGGCGCGACACGCGCGGGATCTCCGCGATGGTGATCGCCATGATGACGTTCTCGACACTCGCCCGCGTCAGCGCCATCAGCGCAACGGCGAGCAGGATCGGCGGGATCGACATCAGCCCGTCCATCATCCGCATGATGACGCCGTCGAGCGCCCGCATGTAGCCGGAGATGAGACCGATCAGCAGGCCGGCGAGGGAGGCGAGCACCGCCACCGAGAAGCCGACTAGCAGCGAGATGCGCGCCCCGTAGAGCACGCGGGAATAGATGTCGCGACCGAACGCGTCGGTGCCGAACCAGAACTCAGCCGACGGCTCGCGCGTGCGCTTCGCCGGGGCCAGCGCCGTCGGATCCTGTGTGCCGAGCAGCGGCGCAAAGATGGCGGCGAGCACCATCAGGCCGAGCAGCACGAGGCCAAAGGCAAGGGTCGGATGACGCCACATGAACCCGAGCACGCCCTTGCGCGGCCTGACGGGCGGCAGGATGTCCGGCATCTCGGGCTGGGCCGCCGGCGCGGCGCGCAAGCTCTGGGATGTCTCGTTCAATAGCGGATCCTCGGATCGAGTGCCGTGTAGATCAGGTCGATGACCAGGTTCACGAGCACGTAGACGAACGAGAACATCAGCACGATGCCCTGGATGAGCGGGTAGTCGCGCCGCACGATGGCGTCGATCGTCAGCCGGCCGAGACCGGGTATCGCGAACACACTCTCGGTCACGACCGCACCGCCGATCAGCAGGGCGACGCCGATGCCGACGACGGTGACGATCGGCACAGCGGCGTTCTTGAGCGCGTGCAGGAACAGGATGCCGCCGTCACCCAGACCCTTGGCGCGGGCGGTGCGAATGTAGTCCTGGCTAAGCACCTCGAGCATGGTGGCGCGAGTGATGCGGGCGATCAGCGCGATGTAGACGAAGCCGAGCGCGATCGACGGCAGGATCAGATTTTCGAGCCACGGCCAGAAGCCGCGCGAAATGGGCGTGTAGCCCTGCACCGGCAGCCAGTCGAGTTCGAGCGCGAAGACGTAGGCCAGCAGGTATCCGACCACGAAAACCGGCACCGAGAACCCGAGCACCGCGAAGGCCATGAAGCCGCGGTCGATCCAGCTCCCGACCTTCCAGGCCGCGATCACACCGATCGGCACCGCAATGACGACGGCTAGCAGCAACGTCACCGCCATCAGCGATAACGTCGGCTCGATCCGCTGACGGATCAACTCGGTGACCGGCAGGCCCGTGAACATCGACGTGCCGAGGTTGCCCTGAAGCACCTGGCCCGTCCACTCCGCGAAGCGCACGACGAACGGCCGGTCGAGGCCGAGGCTCTTGCGGATTTTCTCGACGTCCTCGGGCGAAGCCTGATCGCCGGCTATGACCGCCGCCGGATCGCCGGGTGCGATGTAAAGGAGTGAGAACACAAAGAACGCGACGAACGCCATCACCGGGATCGTCGCGAGGATGCGTTGGAAAATGTAGCCGAGCATCGAGCGTCCGGTTCGAGCTTCGCCCTCTTGGCGGAACCCTCCCCGCCGAGCGGGGAGGGCAGATCGTCGTTAGACCTTCTTGAGCGTCGAGAACCACGGCAGCGGACCATTGGTCATGCCTTCGAGGTTCGAGCGCCAGGCCTGGAAGCCGTAGTAGAAGCCGGTCGGGATGTAGGTGACGTGCTCCATACCCATCCGGTTGACGTTGGAGATGATCTTCTTCTCCTCGTCGAGCGTCTTGGCATCGTACCAGGACGCGATTTCCTTCTCGATCTCCGGGTTGTCCGGCCAACCGAACCAGGCCCGTTCGCCGCCGGTGCGGATGGCGACGTTTCCGACCGGGCTCGCGCAGTCGGCGCCTGCGTGCCACGTATGGAACATGCCCCAGCCGCCCTTGCCCGGCTCGTTCTTCGACGCGCGACGCTGACCGACGGTGCCCCAGTCGGTGGCGACGAAGTCGACCTGGAAGCCGATCTTCTTCAGAAGGTCGGCCGTGATCTCGCCCATCGCCTTGAGCGCCGGCTGATCCTGCGCGACGAGGCAGGTGACAGGCGTGCCGTCGTAGCCCGCGTCCTTCAGCATCTTCTGCGCGGCCGCGAGATCGCGCTTCTTCAGATTGTCGCCGCCTTCCTCGGAGTAGAGCGGGGTGCCGGGCGTGAAGAAGCTCGGGATCGGTTTCCAAAGCTTTTCGTCGGAGCCGACGACCGCGCGCATGTAGTCTTCCTGATTGAGCGCGATCTGAAGGGCGCGGCGGATGCGGACATCCTTGAACGGCGCGTGCATGTGGTTGAGGCGGAACGCGCCGATGTTGCCGAGCGGGTCGGCGATGTCGACCTTGATGTTCCGGTTACGCTGCAGTACCGGCACGAGGTCGGTGACCGGGCTCTCCCACCAGTCGACTTCACCGTTCTGGAGCGCGGCGGACGCCGTCGCCGGGTCCGGCATGATGACCCACTCGATGCGGTCGAACGAGACGGCCTTGCTGCCGGACATCCAGTCCGACTTCTCGCTGCGGGTGACGTAGTCTTTGTTCTTCTCGAAAACGGCGAGCGCGCCGGGCTTCCATTCCGGGCGAACGAACTTCATCGGACCTGAGCCGACGTATTCTTCGATCTGCTTGAACGGGTCCGTCTTGGCGATCCGCTCCGGCATGATGAAGCAGCACGGTGTGCCGACCTTGCCGAGCGCGAGCAGCATCTTCGGGTAGGGCTTCGAGAGCACCCACTTGAAGGTGCGGTCGTCGACTACGCTGAGTTCCTGCTGCAGAGCCTTGAGCATCAGGCCCATCGGATCGCGGTTCGACCAGCGCGTGATCGATGCGACGCAGTCCTTCGCGAGCACCGGCTCGCCGTCATGAAACTTGAGGCCCGAGCGCAGCTTGAACGTCCAGGTCAGTCCGTCTGCGGAGACTTCTTCGCTCTCGGCCATCTGACGCTTCGGCGTCAGCGTGCTGTCCATCCCGTAGAGCGTGTCCCAGACGAGCTGCGACGCATTGCGGACGACGTACTGCGTACCCCAGATCGGATCGAAGTTGGCGAGGTTGGCCTGAGGCACGAACTTCAGGACGGAGGCGCCCTGCGCGATGGCCGGCATCGCCAGCCCACCCGACGCGGCCAGTGCGCCGGTCGCGGCCGCACCCTTCAGGATCGTTCTGCGTGAAATCGTCAACTTAGCTCTCCCTGCCCAAGTCTACGCCGAATTCTTCACCAGTGCGCCCATCTTACAGGCAATACCCGAGGATACGGGAATACGATTTTTTGTGCATTCCTCGCCCGGGCCGACGGACGATACCGTAGCTGCACACTTCGTGCCATGTTCAAACGCGGTTGGTCCAGGCGAAGGAGAACAGGACGATGGCAGGGAAGGGCGCGCGCACGGTGCAGGACCCCGGGCGGCTGCGGGAACTCGCCCGCGGGATCGCGACGGGAAATTTGTCGCCCATCGACCTGGTCGAGCGGTACCTCGCGCGCATCGCCGAGGTCGAGGGCACGGTCGAAGCGTGGCGCCACGTCGATGCCGAGGGCGCGCGTGCTGCAGCGCGGGAACGCGCCGCTGAAGCCAAGGCCGGCCGCCTGCGCGGTCCGCTGCACGGGATTCCCGTCGGCGTGAAGGATATCATCGACGTCGAAGGGATTCCGACGCGCTGCAACAGCCGCTCGCGCGCCGGCGTGCCCGCCGCCACGGCCGACGCGGAGATCGTGCTGCAACTGCGAAATCTGGGTGCGGTCATACTCGGCAAGACGCACACGACGGAATTCGCCTTCTTCGATCCGTCGCCCGCCCGTAACCCCCATAACCCGAAGCACACGCCAGGTGGGTCGAGCTCCGGCTCGGCGTCGGCCCTTGCGGCCGGCACCGCGCCCCTGACGCTCGGCACACAGACGGTGGCATCCGTCAACCGGCCGGCCTCCTATTGCGGGATCTCGGCCTTCAAGCCGTCGACCCGCTCGATGACCATGACCGGCGTCGCGCCGCTCGCGCCGTCCTACGACACCATGGGCTTCTATGGCTGGACGGTCGACGATGCAGTGTATGCGTACGAAGCGGTGATGCCGGGCTTCGTCGCCTGCCCCGCGAAGCCGATTCCGACCGCACTGACGATCGTGCTGCCGGAAGACCCGCACCTCGGCGACGTGACGGCCGACATGAAGGCGGCCTGGACAGCGACTGCCGACGCCCTCGCCAAGGCGGGCCACAACATCGAGCGTCGCCCGTCGCCGATCTCGTTCGCACGTCTCTTCGAGATCCAGCGCACCACCATGCTCTATGAAGCGGGCCGGGCCATGCGCAGCTTCCTCGATCTGCCGGCGGGGCAGATCGGCGAGAAGTTGACGGGCGCCATCAAGGACGGCCTCGCGGTGACGCTCGCCCAGTACATCGATCTCCGGTCCGAGATCGATGCCATGCGCCGGACGTTCTTCGATTGGGGTCGCTCGGCCGATGCCTTCTTGTGGCCGGCCGCGCCCGGTACGGCACCCGAGGGCCTCGCGTGGACGGGTGAACCGAAGTTCATCTCGCCGTGGACGGCGCTCGGCGGACCGATAGTGTCGATCCCGGCCGGCTTGGCCTCAAACGGCTTGCCGCTCGGCTGCATCCTCGCGAGCGCGCCCGGCACCGACGTTGCCATGTGCACGATCGCGCGCCGGGTCGCCGAGGTCGCCGAGCGGCATACCTGATCCCGCTCGACAAGAAGACCGGCCGGGGCGCTTCGGCCCCCGGCCTTCACCCGCCGCCCGGCGGAATGGCGCCTTTGCGCTCGACGATCATGCGATACTGGTCCGGCTGGCGGTGGCGCGCGAAGTTGAACGTCGAGTTCTTGTAGCTCCGGCAGAGATCGAGATCGCAGCGCCCGATCACCAGTTCGTCGTCCTGCGTCAAAGCCTGCGCTATCACTTCTCCAGTCGGGGCGATGATCGACGAATTCCCGATCATCTCGCAGCCTTCCTCGACGCCGCATTTGGCGACGCCGACGACCCACGTCGCGTTCGCGTAGGCACCGCCCTGCATCGACAGCTGATTGTGGAACTCGCCGAGCCGGTCATGCTCCGGAGCCGGAGGATTGTGCCGCGGCGTGTTGTACCCGAGCAGCACCATCTCGACGTCCTGGAGACCCATCACGCGATAGGTCTCGGGCCAGCGCCGGTCATTGCAAATGCACATGCCCATGTTGCCGCCCATCGTGCGCCAGACGCCCCAGCCGAGGTTGCCGACCTCGAAATACCGCTTCTCGAGGTGCTGGAAGGCGCGCCACGGCTCGTGCTCCGCGTGGCCGGGCAGATGGATCTTGCGGTACTTGCCGATCGTGCGGCCGCTCGGGTCGACGAGGATCGACGTGTTGAACCGGCGCACCTTCGGGCCGCTGCGGTCGAGTTCCGCGAAGCCGAGATAAAAGCCGATGCCGGCCTGCTGGGCGGCGTTGAAGAGGGGCGCCGTCTCGTTCGACGGCATCTCGCGCTCGAAGAACGTGTCGATCTCGTCCTGGTCGGTCATCCACCAGCGTGGGAAGAACGTGGTCAGCGCGAGTTCGGGAAAGACGACGAGGTTGCAGCCATGTCCGGCGGCCTGCTTCAGGAGGTCGACCATGCGGGCGACGACGCGGGCCCGGCTGTCGGCGCGCTGGATGGGCCCGAGCTGGGCGGCACCGACGGTGATGATGCGACTCATGGATGCGCTCCTTCTCTCAACCCGCGTAGCCGAAGGGGGCCGGCGGCGCGGCCGCCGTCTCGACCCAGACGCTCTTGGTGGTGGTGTAGGCCATCAGGGCTTCGAGCCCGGACGACCGGCCGTACCCGGAATGACCGAAACCGCCGAACGGGCTCATCACCGAAATCGTCTTGTAGCCGTTGATCCAGAACGTGCCGGCCCGCACCGCCTTGGCGATGCGGTGGCCGCGCGCGCCGTCGCGTGTCCACACGGCTCCCGCGAGGCCGTAGGTCGTCGCGTTGGCGAGTCGCACGGCCTCTTCCTCGGTGTCGAAGGCCATCACGGAGAGGACGGGGCCGAAAACTTCCTCCCGTGCGATCTCCATGTCGGGCGTCACCCGGTCCAGGATCGTCGGCGCGTAGAAGTAGCCGCCGCTGTCCGCGAGATCGGCGGGCGGCCCGCCGCCCGTCATCATTTCGGCACCGGCAGCGGCACCCGCGGCGACCATGCGCGAGATGCGATCGAACTGGCGGGCATTGTTGATCGGGCCGATCTGCGTCGCCTCTTCGAGCGGCCGTCCGACCGGAATGCGGGCGGCCGCCCGCGCGAGGCGCTGCACGAACTCGGCGTGAATCTTGCGCTCGACGAGCAGCCGCGACCCTGCCACGCAGCTTTGTCCGGCTCCGGAGAAAATGGCCGCCTGCGCGCCGAGGATCGCGCGGTCGAGATCGGCATCGGCAAAGACGATATTGGCGGACTTGCCGCCGAGTTCGAGCAGCGTCGGTACGACATTGCGCGCGGCAGCCTCGGCGATGCGGGCGCCGGTCTCCCGCGAGCCGACGAACACGACGAGCCGCGTCGCCGGATGCGAGACCGCCCGCGCACCCGCCGTGGTGCCGAGGCCGGCGAGCACATTGACGAGACCGTCGGGCGCGCCGGCCCGCGTCGCCAGCGCGCCGAGCGCGAGCGACGTCACCGGGGTCAGCTCCGACGGCTTGAGCACGACGGCGTTGCCGGCGGCGATCGCCGGCGCGATCTGCCAGCCCGCCGTGAAGATCGGCGCATTCCACGGCGTGATCTGGACGACCGCACCGTAGGGCTCGCGCGTGGTGTAGTTCACGTGCGTGGTCGGGACCGGGATGACCTCGCCCGTGAGCTTGTCGCACCAGCCCGCGTAGTATTCGAACATTTCCGCGACGCGGCCGACTTCGGCGCGTGTATCGCGGATCGGTTTGCCGGCCGTGATCGCCTCGATTTCCGCGAGGCGCTGGGCTTCCCGGCGCACTTCCTGACCGATCGCCCAGACGATGCGCCCGCGCGCCGGGGCGGTGAGGCTCTGCCACGCCGCGAACCCGCGACCCGCCGCATCGAGTGCGGCATCGGCGGCATCCGCGCCTCCGTCCGCGTAGGTGAGGAGCGGGCGGCCCGTGGCCGGATCGGCGAGCGTGACCGTGGAGCCGCGCCCGGCCATCCACCCGCCGCCGACGTACGACTGGAGGCCCTTCGGCAGCAGGCCGGCGATGAGGTCGGCCGCACGGTCGCCAGCGCGATCGGTCATGTCGGTTCGCCCTTTGGCGGCAGGGTAACGATGCGGTTGAAGTCTTCGCCATCGGCCAATTGCGCGACACTTGCCGACCAGATGTCGGCGACGTGCTGGCTGACCGGCAGACGCGCGCCGGACTCGACCGCGAGTTCGAGCGCGAGACGCACGTCCTTCCGCATCAGTCCCATCGTGAAGCCGGAATCGAACGTGCCCGACGAGATCCAGCGCGGGTAGTTGATCTCGGAGATGGCGGATCGCCCCGTCGACGTGTTGACCACCTTCAAAACGTCCTCCGTCGGCACGCCCGCCGCTTCCGCGAGCCGCATCGCTTCCGACACGGTCAGCAGGTGCGCGGCGACCAACAGATTGTTGACGAGTTTGGCGACGTTGCCGGCGCCCGATGCGCCGATGTGGACCACGCGGGCGGCCATCGCGTCGAGCACCGGCTTCGCCGTTGCGACCGCCTCGGCGCTGCCGCCGATCATCATCGTGAGGTTGCCGCTCGCGGCGCCGGAGACGCCGCCCGAGACCGGGGCATCGAGGAAGGCGACGCCGCGCGCTTCCGCCAGCGCGGCGAGACGGCGGGAGACCTTCGCTTCCGATGTCGTGGTGTCGACGATCACACTGCCCTTTGCCATCCGGGCGAGCAGTCCGTCCGCACCTTCGACGACCGCCTCGACGTGTTTGGCGAGCGGCAGCGACAGGATGGCAACCGGCGCGGCCGCCGCCTCGGCGAGCGGGACGCATGCGATACCCTGAGCCTGCGCCGCGGCACGACGCTCGGCGGACACCTCGCAGCCGAGCACGCGAAACCCCTTGCTGGCGAGCGTCGTCGCCATGCCGAGCCCCATTTGCCCGAGGCCGATCACGGCAACGGTGGATCCGGTCATCGGAAGAACTCCTCGCGTTACGCCTCGACCGGATGCCACCAGCGACCGGCGACGACGACGCCTTCCGAGAAGATCTTCTGGCGGGCCTTCACGACCTCGCCGACGACGTCGACCAGATCGAATTCGCCGTCGCGGATCGACAGCACGGTGGCGTCGCCGACGGAGCCCGGCTTCAGCGTGCCGAGTTCCGGTCGCTTCAGCGCCATGGCGGCATTCACCGTCGACTGCTTGATGACCTCCGGCAGCGGCATGCCGAGCACGAGGAACTTCGACATCGTCGTCACCTGATCGAAGGCCGGGCCGTCGATGCAGAGAGAGTGCACGTCCGACGAGATGGTGTCGGGATAGAAGCCGTTGGCGATCATCGCGCGGGCGGTCTTGAACGAGAACGAGCCCATGCCGTGGCCGATGTCGAACAGCACGCCACGCTTGCGCGCCGCGATGACGGACGGCCGCACGGTGCCTTGCGCCGTCGCGGGAGAGTTCGGGAACGGGCGGAACGCATGAGTGAGGATGTCGCCCGGCCGCAGCCGCTCGACCACCTCGTCGTAGGACGGCGGCGGATGATCGATGTGGCACATCAGCGGCATGCCCGCTTCTTCGGCCACCTGCAGCGCGATGCCGAGCGCGTGGCTGCCCTGAGTGCCCGACGCGTGCTTGCCGACGCGGACCTTGATGCCGACGATGACGTCGCGGTTCTGATCCGCGACCTCGACCGCGTCGATCGGGTTCATCAGGCGGATCTCTTCGCTCTCGCCGACCATCACGCGCTTGGAAAAGCCATAGATGCCGGCGTGCGAGACGTGCAGGTAGGCGAGGATGCGGACCTGGCAGGGCTCGATCACGTGCTTGCGGAAGCCCGCGAAGTTACCCGGCCCCGCGCTGCCGGTGTCGACCGAGGTGGTGACACCCGACAGCCGGCAGAATTCCTCCGCATCGATGCCGAGCGACGTGCCGCCCGAGTAGACGTGAGTATGCAAGTCGATGAGCCCGGGGGTCACGACGTGCCCCGAAACGTCCTTCACTTTCGTCGACGGGCCGGCTTTCAGGTCCCTGCCGACGGCGGCGACCTTGCCGCCGGCGAACGCGACGTCCATCACCCCGTCGATGCCCTGCGCGGGGTCGATGACGCGACCGCCTTTGACGATCAGTTCGTAACTCATCCTGCGGCTCCCGGTCGCTCCGATCTCAAAGGCATAACACCGCGTAGAGGCCTTGCAACGGCGGCCCACGCAGACGTGCCGTGCCCATCGACGTCTTCTCCCTCGGCTCCGAGCGGCTCCGATCGCATTTGAAAGAGAGCCCGCAACCGACGGCTCAGCCTTCAGGATTTGGAAGCGCCGGTCACATTCCGGGACAATAATCCGGCGCTGGGATCGAGTTTCACCCCTTTTTTACCAGGCTCGGTCGATTGTCCTCCCTGCAGCGGCGCCCCGTCGGCGGTCACTGCGTTGGACTACCGAGCAAAGACCCTTGGTAATGCGTAGAGTACTGTCGATGGCCGCGCCGAAAGCCTTCTTCCTCCAGAATCGGCTACAAGCGGGCCCCATGAGCACCACCCGCGCCGCCGACAGCGTGGAGGCGACCAGCGAGGCGCTGGGCGTACTTAGGACCACGACGGGTTTCATTGCTGCCGTCATCGCCGTGCTCGCCGTCGGCCTGGCGGGGATCGGCCTTTTCTCCGCCCACAGCGTCCAGCCGTTCGCGCTCACGATCCTGGCTTTCCTGGCCGGTCTCGGACTTTTCTTCCTGTTCGGGTTGCTTGCCGGCCAGATCCGCCTGACCACCCGCTCGACCGCCGCCGATGCCGCCCAAGCCGCCGCCGACACCCTCGCAGACGGCCTCCAGCTCACGGCGCCCGACGGCCGCATCGTCTATGCCAATCCGGCCATGGCCGCCCTTTATGGCGCCGCCGCCGCCCCTTCGCTCGAACATCTGTTCGCCGCCGAGCCCCGCGCCGAGGAAGCGCTCTATCGGCTTCTCCGCGCGGCGGAGCGCGGTGAGCCACGCACCGAAGAAATCGAATTTGCGCGCAGCCCCGCGACAGGCGAGCCTGGCTGGGTCAGCTTGACCGTCAGCCCGATCGAAACGGGTCTCGGCGGCGAGGCCGGCGACGGCTTCACCCTCTGGCGCTACGTCGACGTCACGCCCGAGCGCCAGCGCGAGGCGGACGCCCGGCGCACCGGCGACCACGTCCTCGCCACCTACGACACGCTGCCCGCCGGCCTTCTCGTTGTCGACAGCGAGGGACGCGTGCTCCACGCGAACCTGACGCTCCGCGGCTGGCTCGGCATCGAGCAGGACCGCGGCCAGCCGCTCTCGCTCAAGCTCTCGGATATCCTGACACCTGAGTCGTCCGCGCTGCTCGCGGCCAGCAAAGGCACTGCGATCGAGCGCCTCGACCTCGATTTCGTCGGCACCAGCGGCCGCGGCTTTCCCGCCGCCGTCGTCGCCGCGACCGACGGCAGCGGCGGCTGGTCGGCCGTCGTCTTCCATCGCTCGCTCGCCCCGCCGCGCGATGGCGTCGTCAGCGAGATGGCCGCCCGCCGTCTCTTCCAGGCGGCCCCGTTCGGCATCGCTACTCTCGACGGCGACGGTCGCGTCGTCAGCGCCAACGCCACGCTCGCCCGCCTGCTTCTGCTTTCTTCCGTGCGCGAACAGACGCCCGTCCTGGATCTGCTCGCGCGCCCCGACGACGGCGAAGCCCGCCGCGCCCTCGACACCTCTCTCAAGGCAGCTCTCGAAGGCAAAGCCGTCGTGCCGCTCGTCGAGATCGCTGTCGGCGCCAAGGGCGAGTTCACCCGCCGCGTCTTCATGAAGGCGCTGCCGGAAGGCGGCCCCGAGGCGGCGCTCATCTACGTCGTCGATTCGACCGAGCAGCGCGTTCTCGAAGAGAAATACGCGCAGAGCCAGAAGATGGAGGCGGTCGGCAAGCTCGCCGGCGGCATCGCACACGACTTCAACAACGTGCTGACCGCGATCATCGGCTGGTCCGATCTGCTGCTCGGAACGCAGCGCCCCGGTGACCCGGCGTTCCAGAACGTCATGAACATCAAGTCGAGCGCCAACCGCGCCGCCGGGCTCGTCAACCAGCTGCTCGCCTTCTCGCGCCGCCAGACCCTGCAGCCCGAAGTGCTCCAGCTCGGCGAAGTGCTGACCGACCTCTCGGTGCTGATGAACCGTCTCCTCGGCGAGAAGATCCAGCTGAAGATCCACCAGGGCCGCGACCTCTGGAGCATCAAGGCCGATCGCACGCAGTTCGGCCAGGTCATGATCAACCTCGCCGTCAACGCCCGCGACGCGATGGCCAACGGCGGCACGCTCTACGTCCGCGCCCGCAACGTCACCGAGCGCGAGGCGCGCAAGCTCGAGCAGCAGGGCACGGGCCTCGTCGGCGGCGAATACGTGCTCGTCGAGGTCGAGGATACCGGCGTCGGCATGGAACCGAGCGTGCTTGCCAAGATCTTCGAGCCGTTTTTCACGACCAAGGGCGTCGGCAAGGGCACGGGGCTTGGCCTCTCGACCGTCTACGGCATCGTCCGCCAGACGGGCGGCCACATCGCGGCCGAGAGTACGCCCGGCCAGGGCACGACTTTCCGGGTCTACCTGCCGCGCCACGTCGTCGAGCCGGAAGAAGAAGTCGCCGCGCAGAAGCCCTCAAAGAAGGCATCGAAGGATCTGACGGGCCGCGGCCGCGTGCTGCTGGTCGAGGACGAGGATGCCGTCCGCAGCTTCGCCGTCGAAGCACTGAAGCGCCAGGGCTACGAGGTGTTCGAGGCGGCGAGCGGCGCCGAGGCGATCGATCTCATGAAGGAGATCGACGGCAAGGTCGATATCGTGGTGAGCGACGTCATCATGCCCGAGATGGACGGGCCGACGATGATCACCGAACTGCGCAAGCGCGACCCGGAACTCAAGGTGATCTTCGTGTCGGGCTACCCCGACGACGCGTTCAAGAACAACCTCGAACCCGACGCCAAGTTCGCTTTCCTGCCGAAGCCGTTCTCGCTCGCCCAGCTCGCCGCGAAGGTGAAAGACGAACTCGCCAAGTGAGCGGCCACGTCGAAGCTTGAGCGCCGGACGCCGTTGGGCCGGTGCACCCAACCCATCCTGATCGTAAGTCTCCGTGCGCGTCCGATTCGATCGAGGCGTGAACGCCCTATCGCGATCCGCCGTGAACAAAAAGCGCTTTTCCGCCCAACAGGGCGTGGACAAAAGAGAACAAATCACGTACAAACGGCATGAATTGCTGATCTGCAACTCATGCCATAGGGTGACTGCGATGCAAACGACTCATCTCCGCGTCGTCGAAGGGGAGCATATGGACAAGCACAAGGCACTCGATGCGGCGCTGGCCCACATCGAGAAGCATTTCGGCAAGGGCTCGATCATGCGGCTCGGCCAGAACGACAAGTCCATCGACGTCGAGGCCATACCGACCGGATCGCTCTCACTCGACATCGCCCTCGGCATCGGCGGCTTGCCGCGGGGTCGGATCATCGAGATCTACGGACCGGAGTCGTCGGGCAAGACCACGCTCGCGCTCCACGTGATCGCCGAGGCGCAGAAGCGCGGTGGCATCTGTGGCTTCGTCGACGCCGAACACGCACTCGATCCGGTGTACGCCCGCAAGCTCGGGGTCAAGGTTGACGACCTGCTGATCTCCCAGCCTGATACCGGTGAGCAGGCCCTCGAGATCGCCGATACGCTGGTCCGCTCGGGCGCCATCGACGTGCTGGTGGTGGACTCGGTCGCGGCGCTGACGCCGAAAGCCGAACTCGACGGCGAAATGGGCGACAGTCTGCCGGGTCTGCAGGCCCGCCTCATGAGTCAGGCGCTGCGCAAGCTGACGGCGTCGATTTCCAAGTCGCGCTGCATGGTCATCTTCATCAACCAGATCCGCATGAAGATCGGCATCATGTTCGGCAACCCGGAGACGACTACGGGCGGCAACGCGCTGAAATTCTATGCCTCCGTGCGCCTCGACATCCGGCGTATCGGCCAGATCAAAGAGCGTGACGAGGCGGTCGGCAACCAGACCCGCGTCAAGGTGGTCAAGAACAAGGTGGCGCCGCCGTTCAAGCAGGTCGAGTTCGACATCATGTACGGCGAGGGCATCTCGCGGACCGGCGAGATCGTCGACCTCGGCGTCAAGGCGGGCATCATCGAGAAATCTGGCGCCTGGTACTCTTTCGATGGCCAGCGCATCGGGCAGGGCCGCGAGAATACGAAGTCATTCTTGAAAGAGCACCCCGAGATGGCGGAAACGATCGAGAAGGCGATCCGCTCCAATGCCGGCCTGATCGTCGACAAGATGCTGGCGGCCCCGGAAGGTGACGCCGACGGTGACGACGACGGGGCGCCGGACGAAGAGGCCGGTAGCGCCAAGGCAACCCGCGGGCGTCGCTGACGGCGCCGCTGCCGGACCTTGACCAGTTCAGCCGACGGGGCCGCCAACCGCGGCCCCGTTGTCGTTCCGGGCGTGACGTTGCCGCCGGTGGCCGAAGAACGACGCCTGCGCTTTGTGGACAGGGCTCCGGGCCGGCGATAGAAGTGCCGCCGTGGCAGGGCCGGCCGGCTGTTGACGGCGGGCCGTCACGCCACGCCCGGTGCCGAGCCGCGTGAACCTTCTCCGACTTCGCAACGGACCGCACTGATCGAAGGCCGGGCAGGCGTCCCGGCTGCCAGCCAATACGTGGGACGAAAACACCGATGACCGGCGTCAACGAGATCCGCAGCGCGTTCCTCGAGTACTTCCGCAAGAACGGCCACGAGGTGGTCGCGTCTTCGCCGCTCGTGCCGCGCAACGATCCGACGCTGATGTTCACCAACGCCGGGATGGTGCAGTTCAAGAACGTCTTCACCGGCCAGGAAGTCCGCAGCTACAAGCGGGCGGCGACCTCTCAGAAGTGTGTGCGCGCGGGCGGCAAGCACAACGATCTCGACAATGTCGGCTACACCGCGCGCCACCACACGTTTTTCGAGATGCTCGGCAACTTCTCGTTCGGCGACTACTTCAAGGAACTCGCCATCGAGCTTGCCTGGAAGCTCGTGACGAAGGAGTACGGCCTCGATCCCAAGCGGCTGTGGGTGACCGTCTATCACGAGGACGATGAAGCCTTCGGCATCTGGAAGAAGCTGACCGGGTTCTCGGACGAGAAGATCATCCGCATTCCGACATCGGATAATTTCTGGGCGATGGGCGACACCGGCCCCTGCGGCCCGTGCTCGGAGATCTTCTTCGACCACGGCCCGAAGATCCCCGGCGGCCCTCCGGGTTCGGCCGATGCCGACGGCGACCGCTTCATCGAGATCTGGAACCTCGTGTTCATGCAGTTCGAGCAGCGCGGGCCCGGAGACCGGATCTCGCTGCCCAAGCCCTCGATCGATACCGGCATGGGCCTCGAGCGCATCTCGGCCGTACTGCAAGGGACCCACGACAACTATCAGACGGATCTTTTCAAGGCGCTGATCCAGGCCTCCGTCGACGCGACCGGCGTGCCCGCCGACGGCGCCCACAAGGCGAGCCATCGCGTCATCGCCGATCATCTCCGCGCCTCGAGCTTCCTGATCGCCGACGGCGTGCTGCCGTCGAACGAGGGGCGCGGCTACGTCCTCCGCCGCATCATGCGTCGCGCCATGCGCCACGCCCACCTGCTCGGTGCCAAGGATCCGCTGATGTGGCGCCTCGTGCCCGCGCTCGTCCGCCAGATGGGCGAGAGCTACGGCGAACTCGTCCGCGCCCAGCCGCTCATCACCGAGACGCTGAAACTCGAAGAGACGCGCTTCCGCAAGACGCTGGAACGCGGCCTGACGCTGCTTGCCGAGGAGAGCTCCGCGCTGAAGAGCGGCGCCACGTTCTCCGGTGACGTCGCCTTCCGCCTCTACGACACCTACGGCTTCCCCCTCGACCTGACGCAGGATGCCCTCCGCGCCCGCGGCATCGGCGTCGATACGGATGCCTTCGCCGCGGCGATGGAGAAGCAGAAGGAAGAGGCGCGGCGCGCCTGGAAGGGCTCGGGCGAGGCGGCGACCGAGACGATCTGGTTCGAGGTCCGCGAGCGCGTCGGCGCGACCGAGTTCCTCGGCTACGACACAGAGAAGGCCGAAGGCGTCGTGCGCGCGCTCGTCGCCGGCGGCAAGGAGACCGACAAGGTCGGAGCGGGCGCCGAGGCTGCCATCGTCGTCAACCAGACGCCCTTCTACGGCGAGAGCGGCGGTCAGGTCGGCGATGCGGGCGTCATCCGCGGGGCCAACGGTGCCGTCCTACGCGTGACCGACACGCAGAAGAAGCTTGGCGACGTGTTCGTGCACATGGGTGTCGTCGAAAAGGGCACTTTCACCGCGGGCGACGCCGTCGAACTCGAAGTCGATCACGCGCGCCGCACTGCCACGCGCGCCAACCACTCCGCGACCCATCTTGTCCACGAGGCGCTGCGTCAGGTGCTCGGCACGCACGTCGCCCAGAAGGGGTCGATGGTCGCGCCCGAGCGGTTGCGCTTCGACTTTTCGCATCCGAAGCCCATGTCGGCCGAAGAACTCCAGGCGGTCGAAGATCTCGCCAACGCGATTATCCTGCAGAATGCGCCCGTCGAGACGCGCCTAATGGCGATCGACGACGCCATGCAGACGGGCGCGATGGCGCTGTTCGGCGAAAAGTACGGCGACGAAGTGCGCGTCGTCTCGATGGGCGTCGGCACCACAGGCGCCAAGGCCAACAAGTCGTGGTCGGTCGAACTTTGCGGCGGCACGCACGTTTCGCGCACGGGCGACATTGGCCTCGTCCGCATCGTCGCCGAGACGGCGTCTGCGGCCGGCGTGCGCCGCGTCGAAGCGCTGACGGGAGAGGGCGCCCGCGCCTATCTCGCCGAGCAAGACCGGCGCGTGCGCGAAGCGGCATCCGTCCTCCGTGTGAAGCCCGAAGAGATCGTCGACCGGCTGAAGGCGCTGCTCGACGAGCGCAAGACCATGGAGCGGCAGCTCGCCGACGCGAAGCGCCAGATCGCTCTCGGCGGCGGGGCGGCCGAGGCGAGTGCCGGCCCGACCGTGCGCCGGCTCGGCAAGGTCGACGTCATCGCCCGCGTGGTGCAGGGCCTCGACCCGAAGGACCTGCGCGGCCTCGTCGACGACGGCAAGAAGCAGGTCGGCTCCGGCATCGTGATCGTCGCCGGCGTGACGGAGGAGGGGAAGGCGGGTCTCGCCGTCGGCGTCACGTCGGATCTCGCTGGCACCTACAACGCAGTCGACCTCGTGCGCGCCGGTGTCGAAGTACTCGGCGGCAAGGGCGGCGGCGGTCGCCCGGACATGGCGCAGGCCGGCGGTCCCGACGGCGCCAAGGCCGGGGATGCCGTTAAGGCGATCGAGGCGCGCGTCGCGACGCTTTGAGGACAACGTGACGGCGGAGGCCGCGCGGATCGCCCGCCGGCTTCGGCCTTCCGATCCTGTTCCAGGCGGGACGGCGCCGGATCAGGCGAATCTCCTAATCTCTCCTCGCGAGGGGCAGGCGCGCTGTGTGCCGCCCCGCGGCGGCCTAGTTGCTGCCCCTTTCGGCGGCAAACTGCGAGCCGTTGGCGAGGAGGAGAACGCGATGTGCCGCTGGGTCGCCTATTCCGGCAAACCGGTGTTTCTCGAAGAGTTCGTCACGACGCCACGGCTCTCCCTGGTCGCCCAGAGCCGGCGCTGTCGCGAGGCACGCAGCGAGATCAACGCTGACGGCTTCGGCGTCGGCTGGTACGGCGAGCGCTCACGCCCCGGCGTGTTCCGCGACATCCGGCCGGCCTGGAGCGACGAGAATTTGTCGAGCCTCGCCCATCAAATCCGGTCGCCGCTGTTCCTCGCACACGTCCGCGCCTCCACCGGGACCGCGACGACGCGGGCCAATTGCCATCCGTTCTCCGTCGGCCAATGGCTCTTCATGCACAACGGCCAGATCGGCGGCTGGGAGCGCCTCCGCCGACGCATCGAAATGCGCATCCCGGACGAACTCTTCCAGCATCGCGGCGGCACGACCGATAGCGAGGCGCTGTTTCTGCTGATGCTGGCCGCCGGCCTCGACGACGATCCAATCGCCGCCTGCGCCGCGGTCATCGACGGTGTTCTCGCCGACATGACGGCCGCCGCGGAGGCCGAGCCGCTGAAGTTCACGGCCGCCTTCAGCGACGGCCGGCGCCTCTTCGCCGTTCGCTATGCGTCGGATGGTTCCCCGCCGACCCTCTACACGCGCCACTGCGGCGAGCGCGAGGGCATCCTCGTCGTCTCCGAACCGCTCGACGAGGTGCGCGACGGATGGCAGGCCGTGCCCGCGCAAACGGGCCTCCTGATCGAGGACGGACGCATCACCGAGACTTCGTTCCTGGCGACGCACCGCCCGCATGTCAGGACGCTCGAGCCTGCCTAAGTCGGTGCGCCGTCAGCGGCAGCGGCACTCGACCAGCGAAGTCTGGTCATTCCAGCGCGATCCGACGTAGCGGTAGCTTCGATTGGACCGGAAGTAGGATCCATACCCGCGCGGCGGGATGCGGCTGCCGTCGATGTGCTGCCAGAGCGTGATCGTGCAACCGTTCCGGACACGGAACGATGAGATCTGGTCGTTCCAGTCGGGTCGCCAGTAGATCGTGCAGTTCACATGTGAGCAGGTCTGGCCGATGTTGCTGTTGATGCCGGCCAGCCGTTCGCCAGACAACAGCCCCCACGAGGCGCCGCCGTAGTCGCGATGCTGGTAGACCCGGCAGTCCTGCGCCGCAGCTTCGAAGCTCCAGACGCACATCATCAAGACGAAAAGAAATGAACGCATGACCATGGGTTGCTCCCGTGCGTGAGCGCCCGCCATCGGCAGTCAGGCTGCCGAGGGCAGGCCTTGAATGTCACTGCACGGAACAAGTTACGGGAAAGCCGATCCTATGGGAAGCCGGCGTGTCTGTCGTTGTCACCGAAACCGAACGACGAACAACCCAAGATTGCGCGTCGCTTCAGAGACTCAACTTGCCGCCTTCAACTCAGCGTCGCTCAGCACGCCGGGGCGGACGCGGTCGAGAAACTTCATGAAGTCCGGATAGCAGCGCGTATGGAAGTCGAAGCGCTCGACCATGTCGCGCCGCGCCGCCATTCCGATTTCGCGATAATTGTCCGGGTGCCGAAGCACGTCTGCCACTTTCAGCGCCAGCGCATTGGGGTCGAAGAAATCAACCAGGAACGCTGTTTTTCCGTTCTCGGCGAATTGCCGGATCGGCGCGACGTCGGACGCGACGATCGTTTTTTCGAGCGCCATCGACTCGAGGAACGACCACGACACGACGAACGGCACCGTCAAATAGATGTGGCACTTCGCGAGACGAAGCAGTCGGATCAGACCCTCGTAGGGAATCTGACCGAGAAAATGCACGCGCGACCAGTCGACCCGATCGCCGAGTTCTTCCATGAACATCTGCCGGAACGTCTTGCCGTTGCCGAGCCGCGCGCCGTAGCTCACGCCATCGCCGCCGATGACGGCCAGCCGCGCGTTCGGGCGCAGCCGCTGCAGCTTGGGCAGTGACCGCAGCATCGTATGGACGCCGCGCGCCGGCTCGAGATTGCGCGCGATATAGGTGACGATTTCATCGTCGCGGCTGAAAACGACGTCGTTGATTTTGATCCGGTACGCAGTCGTGTGATCCGGCATCAAGAGGTCGGTCCGGATGCCCTCGTGGATCACGTCGATTTTCGAGCGATATTGCTCGGGGTGCGTCCATCGCTGCCATTCGGACGCTGTATAGCCCGCGTCGCAATGGATCAGATTGAGAATGTTGTTGGCGTTGCGCGGGATGAGCTTCGCCGAGATATCGGGCGCGGATGGAAACTCCGGATCCGAATTGATCAGCCCGCCCTTGGCGATGAAGTAGTACTCGAAATAGCCGACCACCGGCACCTCGGGCCAGACTTCCTTGAGGAGCATCAACTCGCCCCAGCCGGCGTGTCCGACGATCAGATCCGGCTTGTAGCCCCGCGCCTTCATCTGCAGGCAAGCCTTCATGGCCCCTACCGCAGCGCTGGTGCAACTCTCGAACATTTCCGTGTAGCCATAAGGCTTCTCGGCCGGAGCTCGGTCGGGCTTGTAGGTGATGACCGGATAGCCCGGGCTTTCCTTCACCTCGCGCTGAGTGAGAAACACAACCTTGTGGCGCCCTTCGGCAACCAGCTTCGGCATGAGCTCACGGTATTGGCCCGGATGGTTCTGGTGGACGAACAGAAGGTTCATCGAATCGCTCTTCCCGACGTGGTCCTCCTTTTCCAGCATACAATGGTTAATGCTCCGCTGTCGCCTCATTTTCGGAAGGCGGCAATTGTAGCCGCCTCCCGAAACTTGGAAGCTCAGGCCGCGCCCATGGCCTTCTTGAGGTTCTCGTCGACTTTGTCGAGGAACCCGGTTGTCGACAGCCAAGCCTGGCGGTCGCCGACCAGCAGCGCGAGGTCCTTGGTCATGTGGCCGGCCTCGACGGTGTCGACGCAGACTTTCTCCAGCGTCGCTGCGAACTTGGCGAGCTGATCGTTGCCGTCGAGCTTGGCACGGTGTGAGAGGCCACGCGTCCAGGCGAAGATCGAGGCGACCGAGTTGGTCGATGTCTCCTTGCCCTTCTGGTGCTCGCGATAGTGACGGGTGACTGTGCCATGCGCGGCTTCCGCCTCGACCGTCTTACCATCCGGCGTCATCAGCACGGACGTCATCAGGCCGAGTGAGCCGAAGCCCTGGGCTACCGTGTCGGACTGGACGTCGCCGTCGTAGTTCTTGCACGCCCAGACATAGCCGCCAGACCACTTGAGTGCGGAGGCGACCATGTCGTCGATCAGCCGGTGCTCGTACACGAGGCCACGCTTGTCGAACTCGCTCTTGAATTCCTTCTCGAACACCTCTTCGAAGATGTCCTTGAACCGGCCGTCATAGGCCTTCAGGATCGTATTCTTGGTCGAAAGGTAGACCGGATAGTTGCGCGCCAGGCCGTAGTTCAGAGACGCGCGAGCGAAATCGCGGATGGACTCGTCGAGATTGTACATCGCCATCGCGACACCGCTGCCCGGCGCCTTGAAGACTTCCTTCTCGATGACTGTGCCGTCCTCACCGACGAACTTGATGGTCAGCGTGCCCTTGCTCGGGAACTTGAAGTCGGTCGCGCGGTACTGATCACCGAAGGCATGGCGGCCGACGATGATCGGCTGGGTCCAGCCGGGCACCAGGCGAGGCACGTTCTTGCAGATGATGGGCTCGCGGAAGATGACGCCGCCGAGGATGTTGCGGATCGTCCCGTTCGGGCTCTTCCACATCTCCTTGAGGCCGAATTCCTTAACGCGCGCCTCATCCGGCGTAATGGTGGCGCACTTGACGCCGACGCCATGCTTCTTGATGGCATGGGCCGCGTCGACGGTGACTTTGTCGTTGGTTTTGTCGCGGTATTCGACGCCGAGATCGTAGTACTCGAGGTTGATGTCGAGATAGGGATGGATCAGCTTGTCTTTGATGAGCTTCCAGATGATCCGGGTCATCTCGTCGCCGTCGAGTTCGACGACGGTGCCTGCGACCTTGATTTTCTGCATGACCGCTTCCGTCTGCGCGGGAAAAGGAGGACTCAGGCGCGCGTCCGCGTCCGCCACGCACCTGGCGAGCGGACGAATAGCCCCGCAACGGTGGTACGCCAAGTGGCGGAAAGGATGACGAGGACCCGCCGGCATGGCCGATGATACGGAAAATGAGCAGGAATCCGGCGTTCGGGTAGTCCCCGGGGAGGGTGGCCGGCGCCCCGAACTTGGTGAAACCGGCGTCTCTCTCGCCGAGATCGTCCGCACCTGCCACGAGGTGACGATCGACGAGGGGTTGTCCCGGCTCGATTTGCCGGGGCTCGATCGAAACCGCCTCGATGCCCTGCTGACTTACTGTGCCGAACTCCGCTGTGAGGCTGATCGAGCAGTCTGCCCGGGCTGCCGGCGTGAGACGCTGGCGGCCGGCTTCGAGACCCTCGATGCCTACGTCGCGGCCCACCGGCATATCGAGATCGGCCCGTCGGTGCTCGAGGGCGGCGGCACGCTGGAAGCCCGCTTCCCGAGTTTCGACGCCATGACGCGTGGCTGGGCCGGCGAGGAGTATTGGTTCTGGGCCCGCCGCGTCCTGCGAAAGCTCCGCCACGGCATTCGCGCGGTCGACCCGGCGCAGGCCGTCCGTCCGGGTGATGGGGCAACGCCGGCGATCATCCTCATGGAGCCGCAACTTCCCGACAACATCGGGATGGTGGCCCGCGCCATGGCCAACTTCACCCTCGACACGTTGCGCCTGATCGCGCCGCGCGATGGCTGGCCCAACGAGAAGGCCCGGATCGCCGCGTCGGGTGCCAACTATGTGGTGGACGATGCCGTCGCCTTTCCCTCGCTCGAAACGGCTATCGGCGACCTCAACTGGCTCTGTGCAACGACTGCTCGCCAGCGGGACCTCAGAAAGCCCGTGTTGACGCCCGAAGCCGCCGTGGCCGAGATGCGTCGCCGCATCGGCGAGGGCCAGCGCTGCGGCGTGCTGTTCGGACGCGAGCGAAACGGCCTTGAGACCAGTGAAGTCGCCAACGCCGACGCGATCGTGATGATCCCGGTCAACAATCGCTTCGCCTCCTTGAACCTCGCCCAGGCCGTCCTTGTGCTCGGCTACGAGTGGATGCGCACGAGCGAAGATGCCTCGCTCGGCCGTGTGACGCAGAACGAGACGCCGTTGATGCCGGGGCTCAATCTGGGCGATGACCGCCTCGCCACCAAGGAAGAGCTGATCGGTTTGTTCGAGCACATCGAGGAAGAGCTTGATCGGCTCGGGTTTTTCAATCCGGCGCACCGGCGCGCGACAGTGTCCCGGAACCTGCGCACGATGCTGACGCGGATGGGCGCAACGGAGCAGGAAATCCGCACCTTCCGTGGCATCGTCGCCACGTTGGCAAAGGGCAAGGGACACGGTCGGAAAGCGCCATGATGTTGCCGCGTTTGAAGCCGAACCACCCGCCCGGTGCGCAATTGCCGACACAACGTTCGGCATAACGATCAGCGGCGAAAACGGCGCCAAACTTGCGGGGAGCTCGTCGGGACATGCGGACGATGGGAAGAGCGGCTATCTGTGCGGCAGCCGGGATCTTGGCGGTCGTCGCTGGGCCGATCGGAGCGTTCGCTCAGAACCAGCTGAGCGAGCAGTCGGTCGTCAAGTACATGGACTATGCTTGGTCACTGACGCCCCAGAAATTCACGACGCCGGAAGGCAAAACGATCGAAATCGACCGCAAGCAGCGCGACAAGGTCATGGTGCCGATCGACACCGCCCGCGAAGTGATCATGGCGGCCCGGCTCACGGCCCACGCTCAAACGTGCGAACTCGCCGAGGCGCAGGTCGACAACTACCGCTCGCTGATGCTCCGCGAGGAAGGCCGCAAGAAGTGGACTGACCAGCAGCTCGTCTACATCAGCCAGCTCCACCTCACGGTGGTCATGTTGCTCAACGGCAAGGTCAAGCTCGTGGAGCAGCAGGGCGACAAGCAGGTTGTCGTCGAAGAGAAGGAGCCCCGGGCGCGCAAGCTCACCGAGGAAGAGTGCAAGAGCGTGCGCGAGGCGATCGCGACCTACGTGAAGGGCGGCCCGCCGCTGACCCGTGCGGATGCCGGCCCAGCGGCCCAGCCGACACCAGCCGCTTCGGCCGCGACGCCTGCAGCGACGAAGAAGTGACGGCTTAGCTTAGCCCGGCTCTGCGTCGGGCGCTGCCCTCGGTTCCACGTCGACCATTTGACGCCGTGCCGGTGGACCGCCACGATGGCCTGGTCAACGTCATCAACCGGGAACACCGACATGCAGCGCGCGCCGAGCCTCGCCGCGAACGGGGCCAACATTCCACGCATCGGCCTCGGCACCTGGCCCATGAAAGGCGAGGAGTGCTCGAAGGCCGTCGCAGCAGCGCTCGCCTGCGGTTATCGCCACATCGATACGGCGGCCATGTACGGCAACGAGGCGGACGTCGGAGCCGGCTTGAAGGTCGGCGGTGTCTCGCGCGACGACATTTTCGTGACCACCAAGGTGTGGTGGGAGAACATTGCGGACGGCGCCCTGCAGCGCTCCGCGGAAGAAAGCCTCCGCAAGCTCGGTCTCTCGGCGGTCGATCTGCTCCTCATTCACTGGCCGAACCCAGCCGTGCCACTGGCCGATTCGATTCGCGCCCTGAACGAGACCAAGCGCCGGGGGCTGGCCCGCAACATCGGCATCTCGAACTTCCCGACGAAGCTCATTGACGAGGCGATGCGGCTGACCAAGGAGCCCATCGTCTGCAATCAGGTTGAGTATCACCCCCACCTCAGCCAGACGAAGGTGCTGGCAGCCTGTCGGAAACACGGTCTTGCGGTGGTCTCTTACTGTCCGCTCGGCCGCGGCACCGTCGGCGGCGTGCTCGGCGAGCCGGTCGTGCAGGAAATCGCGCGCCGTCACGGCAAGACACCCGGGCAGATCGTGCTGCGCTGGCACATGCAGCAGCCGGGTGTAGTGGCCGTTCCGAAGTCGGCGACGCCGGAGCGGATCGCCGAAAACCTCGACGTGTTCTCCTTTGATTTGCCCGAGGCCGACATGGCCGCGCTATCGGCCCTCGCCAAACCCGATGGCCGCGTCGTCAACCTGCACTTCGCGCCCGAGTGGGACACCTGACGACGCCGACGGGGACGGGTCGTCCGGCGATCAGCTTGCTGGTCGGCACGGACGGCCGTGCGCCCCGCAGGTGTACAAGATCGTGCCGCCATCCGAATTGGTCTTGCAGTCGATTCGGCGTCCAGCCGAGGTTTCGAACCGGCCCCACGCCGCGCCGTATTCCATGGCGGTGAATTCAGACCACCGCTTTATGGCTTGGCGCTCGGCGACGCGGCGATCCTTGAATGGCCCGCCCTCGCCGTAGTGCCAGTGGTCGGTCATGCAGATCTGGGAGCCGACGCGCGCCTTGTCATGGAGATGATCGAAGGTCTGCGACTGCTGAGCGGAGGCGGCACCCGAGCCGACGACCAACGCAGTCGCCATGCAAGCAATGGGGACGAACTTCATGAATAGCCTCACGGAATTCCCTGCTGCCGACCGACCAGGAAAGCGGTCGAGGCGCTCGGAAGTTCCATCCCAGAGGGTCAGCGCCAGTCGCCGAGGGTCGCGTTCAGGAGGGCGAGGGCCGCGACCGCGGCCGTATCGGCGCGCATGATTCGCGGACCGAGCGACAGACGCACCGTGCCGGGGTGGCGGAGCAGCATGGCCCGCTCCTCCGGTGAGAAGCCACCTTCCGGACCGATCAGCAGGGCGAGAGGAGCGCTGCGCGGGAGCGCGGATAGTGCCGTGATCGGGTCGGTGACCTGGGCATCCTCGTCGCACATGATGAGGGTCCGGCCGCTGTCGAGCGAGGCGAGCGCCTTCTCCAATTTGGCAGGCTCCGCAACTTCGGGAACTCTCAGAACGCCGCACTGCTCGGCGGCTTCGATCACGTTGGCGCGGAGCCGGTCGAGGTTGACCCTTTCGGCTATGGTCCGGTGTGTCAGCACGGGGCGAAGCCGCGCCACCCCCATTTCGACGGCCTTCTGGACGAGATAGTCCAGACGCGCCCGCTTCAGCGGCGCGAACAGATAGTCGATGTCGGGACCGCCGACCTGCTCCCGCGTCTGGGCCAAAACGTGCAAGACGACGGACTTGCGCGTCGGCAGATCGAGCCTGGCCTGCCACTCGCCGTCGTGACCATTGAAAACGAGAAGCTGCGCCCCCGCTGAGAGGCGCAGAACGTTGCGCAGGTAGTTTGCCTGCTCGTCGGATGCCGGGATGGAAGCTCCGGCCGCGAGCGGAGCGTCGACGAAGAGACGCTCCGACGTGAAATCGTGGATCGGCATGAGCTGTTCAAAGCCGATCCGCCCGATGTCGTCAAACCAGGGGCGTTTACCCGCCGACTTAAGCGGCGAGCTGACGCTTCTGGGCCGCTAGGGCGAACCCCACGCCGGTGGTATTCGACCAGACGACGGTGGCCTTGCCGGCGATGCCCGAGCCCGCGAGTTCGACAACATTGCCGGAGCGGAGCGGTAGCGGCGTGTTCACGCTCAAACCCGAGCCACTGACATCGCGAAGCTGGGCCATGAACGTGCGGCCTCCGCTGGTCACTTTGATCTCGCCGGTCCTGGGCGCACGGTTGGTCTGCCGCCGCTCGTTGATGTCACCTTGCACGAGCGCGACGAAGCCTTTCACCGCTTGCTCGATCTCGGTCGCGACGGACGACACATTCTGCGAGACCTCCGAGAGCTTTACGGCCTCCGCATTGGTCTGCTCGGCGGCCTGCGTCACGGCGCCGGCGGCATGGGACGCGGCCGTATTGCCCTCGGCAGCATGGTGGATCGTCCGCGCAATTTCCGTGGTCGCCGCCTCCTGTTCCATGACGGCCGCGGCGATGCTCTCCGAGAGAGCGTTCATTTCGCCGATCTTGCCAGTGATCACGCGAATGGCGTCAACGGCGGTCGTCGTCTTGTCCTGGATGGCACCGATCTGACGCTCGATTTCCTCCGTCGCTTTCGCGGTCTGCTCGGCGAGCGACTTCACTTCCGTGGCGACCACGGCGAAGCCGCGGCCCGCTTCCCCGGCGCGCGCCGCCTCGATCGTGGCGTTGAGCGCGAGCAGGTTTGTCTGTTCGGCGACGCCGCGAATGAGGGCAACGATCGAGCCGATCTGCTGGACCGCCGTCGCAAGGGCGGTGATCTCTTCATCGCTCTTGCCGGCGTTGCGGGCGACCTGATCCACGAACATGCGCGACTTGTGTGCCTGCTCAGAAATCTCCTTGATCGAGGCGGTGAGCTGCTCGGCGGCCGACGCGACGGCATGGGCGCCGCTCGTGGCGGACGCCGTTGCCGACTTGGCCGACGTCGCCGACGCACTCGCCGACTTCGCCACGTCGGCTAGCGCCGACGACGCCGTCATCAGCCCATCGGTCTGCATGCCGAGGCGCTCCATGGCCGACGTCACCGTGGCGATGAAAGCCTTCGTGTGATGCTCGAGTTCGACCTGCCGCTCCTGCTCCTTCTTGAGGCGCTCGGCAGCTTCGGCCTCGAGGCGGGCCCGCGCCTGCGCACCGTCGCGGAAGATGGTGAGAGCTTTGCCCATCTCGCCGACTTCGTCGGCTCCAAGGAACTGCTCGACGTTGGTGTCGAGACGGCCGGCGGCGAGGTCGCGCATCGCCGCGGCGAGGCCCGTAATACGGCCGACGATCGAAACGAGGAAGTAGCGGACGACCAGACCGGTCAGCGCCAGTGCCAGAAGGGATACGGTGCCGATGATGGCAAGCGACCAGCGGGCTTCGTACTTATATGCATTCGCGAGCTTGACGTTCGCCTCACCCGCCGCGCTCACGACCCGCACCGCTGCGTCGAGCGCAGCGCTCGACCTGGAGAACGTGGTCGCGAAATCGACGGGGTACTTGCCGCTGTCGGAAGCGGCTTTGAGCGATTCGCGGAGCTGCTTGTAGTCCGTGAAATAGATCCGCTCGAGGTCGCCAATCGCGGAGCTGACGGCCGGGTCCAGATGGTTCCGGTTCATCCGCGAGAGGAGCGTCCAAGACTGCAACACGCGGCCATGTGCCTCGTTCATTTCCGCGAGATCGTTCGCCGAGAGCGAACGCCCGAGCGCCGTCGCGATCGCGAAATAGGTTCGCTCGCGTCCGCCGTATTCGCGGATCACCCAGGCTCGCTGCATGACGAGGTCGTGCGCGAGCATGTGGCTCGGAATTTGATCCGTATCGGGGCGAATGTAGTTGGCAAGCTCGGAGATCTCGGCAATCGTGTCCTTGAGGCGCACGATCTGCCGCCCGTCCTTTTCGTTTCGCTCGGCCTCCCCGCGTGAGAGGTCAGGGTCGACGGCCTGCCGGATCGCGTTCACAACCGCGCGCTTGGTCCGCAAGGCTTCCGAGAAGGTGGCTTCGCCACGCAGATCGGCCTCTTTCAGAACATCGTCGAGCTGCGCAAAAAGCGCGTCGGACTTCTTTCGCTGCTCCTGCAACAATTTCTTGAAGTCCGCGGGGAGTGCGGTCGGCAATGCCAGGCCAACCTGCATGATCGAGCGTTCGAACGACATTTCGATCGTCGCAGCATTGAGCGTCGAGATAGCTTTGACGGCGTACCCGACTTGCTGGCTTGTTTCCATGCGATCGTATTCGGTCACCACCGAATAGGCGCCGATCAAGGCAACGGCGGTGGCGATTGTGCCGGTCAAAAGAAGACTGGCACGCTTGATCGTCAGCATAGAGACGTCTCCCCAAAAATTTGCATCAAACATCCAGGGGTTGCGTTAAAAAATCTTCTAATCCAGTGATTGGTGGTCAGGATTACATGAAGAAAAATTCAATTAGACAGCACAAGGAAGGAATGGTGAGAGAAAATCTGGAAGGGGAAAAAACAAACCGCCCGAGCCGGCTGGCAATTCGGGCGGTGAGGCCGGTCATGGGTATCCGTCGCCGGCGAAGAAAGAATGGGGGAAAAGCGCGAAGAATGCACGCTCCACTAGAGGCTACGGTGAAGATTTGGTTTGCTCGGCCGTCCGATTGCGAACAAAACGTCGGATTGACGTCCAGTTGGGGCAAAATGAAGCTGGGTCCTCGTCAGATTGCTCGTACCACGCCCGGCATTGGGCGGTCGCGTTACAGGTGAGGCAGGCACGGAACGCTTCGGCGAAGGTCGCTCCCAGCCGGTCCAGCACAAGGGCATGGACGTCCACGTCAGCGTACTCCATCACGCGCTCAAGCCGGCGTGCCCGCCGCTCGACCCTGTGATACATCGGCCAGCCCTCGCTCTGCATCTCCAACTCCAACGCGCATGCCTTAGACCCAGTGTCCCCGAGGAGCCTGATCTCCGCATTGCGAACCATCAAACGCCATCATCTCCGGCCCTTGTGATCTTCGTTGCCTTGCGGGCAAGCTGAGACAAGAAACCGCTCTGGAGAACACCGATGTCGAGCGACAAGGGGCGCCGCACACTGTTGCAGGGGATGGCCCTGACCGCTGCGGTGCTCGCGATCCCTATTCGGCCCTCTCTGGCCGCAACCCCAGGGGAAAAGGCATTCGCCGCCGAAGCTGCCCGCCAAAGGGATGCGGCAATCGCGGCAGGTGATCAGGCCTACGGGGCGGTCGTCGTGTTCGAGGGTCGGATCTTCGGCTACGGACCGAGCCGTGTCATCGTCGATCGGAACCCCGACGCCCATGCCGAGCGCGTAGCCCTTGCTGATGCCGCCCGCCGGTTGACGCCCGATCAACTCGCGAGCGCCGTGATCTACGCCACCTCGCGACCCTGCCCGACTTGCCAAGCTGCTTTGGCGCGGGCGCGGATCGCGAGAATGTATGTGGGACCTGACGCTGTCGACGCTGGCCCCCCGGGCGGCGGATGAACAGGGGGAAGAAAAATGCGCCTGCCATGGTTCGTCGTGAAAGCCTTGATCGCAGCAACGCTCATTGCCTCGGGTCCCGGCATGGCCAGTGGCCCCTGGACCTCCGAAGATCTCCGCGCCGCCGCAACCAGCGGCGAAGTCGCTCGCCTGAAAGAGGCGATCGCTGCGGGTGTGCCGCTCGATCCGCGCGACGGCGAGGGCCGCACGCCCTTGCTGGCCGCTGTTTCTGCAGGCCAGACGGCGGCGGCGCTGGCGCTCATCGAGGCCGGCGCCGACATCAACGCCCAGGCGGCCAACAAAGATACTCCATGGCTTCTTGCCGGGGCGCTCGGTCGGACCGAGATGCTCCGGGCCATGGTGCCGAAGGGTCCCGACCTCTCGATCCGCAATCGGTTCGGCGGCAATGCGCTGATCCCGGCTTGCGAGCGCGGCCACGTCGAGACGATCGAACTGCTGCTGACGACCAAGATCGATGTCGATCACGTCAATAACCTCGGTTGGACGTGTCTTCTGGAGATCGTGATTCTGGGGGACGGCGGCCCGCGGCACGTCGCGGCGACCCGCCTCGTCCTTGCCGCAGGGGCCAACCCCAACATTGCTGATCGGGACGGCGTGACGCCGCTTGCCCATGCCCGCCGCCGTGGGCAGGCTGACGTGGCACGGCTCATCGCTGCAGCGGGCGGGCGCTGAGGCTGGCCGTCTCAGTAGAGCCGCGACTTGATCGAGTCCTGAATGCGCTCCTCGGCCGAGGCGGCATCCACGCCGGCGACCTGATCAGCGATGATCTGGCCGAGCGTCGGCATCGTCCGCCGGTCGGTCAGGCTCTCTGCCGCCCAGAGCCGGGACCGGACGAGCGCCTTCGAGCACTGCAGGTACGCTTCCTTCACCGTCACCACCAGGGCCGAGCGCGGCGGTCGTGACTGCGCGGTCATGGTCGCGAGGAGGTCGGCGTCCATTACGGTCCGCGCGTGGCCGTTCACCCGCAGCGTTTCCTCGAAGCCGGGGATGAGAAACAGCAGCCCGACGCCCGGGTTGTCGACAAGGTTCGAAAGGGTATCGATGCGGTTGTTGCCGGGTCGATCCGGAATGGCGAGTGTCACGTCGTCCAGCACGCGAACGAAGCCCGGAGCATCCCCGCGCGGGGAGACGTCGCCGAGGCCGTCCGCCCCTTGGCTGCCGATTACAACGAACGGAGAAAGCTCGATGAACCGCCGGCAATGGCGGTCGAGATGCGCCAGCTGCTTCTTAACGGCGAGCTCGCCCGGCGTCCCGTAGCAGCGCCGAAGGGCATCCTGATCGTTAACGGCATCGGGGAAGTCGGACGGTGCAGCCATGGATGGATTCTCCTTTTCACTGCCGATCAGCTCCCGAAAACACTGAGACGTCAAGCAATTGACCAGCGTTTTTCAAAGCTCTGTTGCGGGTCGTCCCGCGTGATAGTGGTAAAAGTTATTCCCTACCAATCTATTAAACTTAACGCTTTTTTAACTAACTTTCCTGACTATGCATGTCGGCTTGGGGGAGCCTTAGCCGGCGGTTGCCCGCCACATCTTTTCAGTGAGTGTGAGTATGGATGTCCAATCGACCGCCGTCCGTAAGGGTGGCCGATCCACGTCGTCATCGAATATCCTCCGCATACCCGCGCGGACCGATGTCGAACGGGTCCTCCAGTCGTTCAATACGTGGGCCTTCAAGCGCGAACAGCCGACGTCCCCCGAACTCCTTGCCAAATTCGTCGAACGCGCGGTTTTGAAAGCGGAGCCGCTCTCGTTCGTGCTCTATTGGGGAAAGGGTCCCCGTTCGACCGTTGAGCACTACGAGGAGCAGTGCCTCGATTTCCTCGCCTCGATGGCCGCGCGCGTCAGCGCGTCATACAAGCCGGGCGTAGCGATGAAACTCGTCCTCACGGACACCCATGCGCGCCATAATGGCCATCCGCAGGCGGAGATTTCCCGCTACTTCGAAGCCGTAGCCGCAGCCGCGGCGCGCCGGAACTTCCGAGCCTACCTCTTGGGCGATCTCTGCAACGCGGCGGCGCCGCACGTCGTGGTGCCGCCGGGTGCCGATCCGTCGGAAGAAACGATGCGCCAACTTTATCGCAGCGCCAACCGCTGGTTCCGCGGACAGGGTTCGCCCGAGGAGGGTGCGCGGCGCTACTTCGAGCTCAATATGATCGAGCGCGAAGTCATCGAGTACTTCTTCCCGTCGTCCGTGTTCGTCACGTTCAACGGCAGTGAGCAGCGTCCGCTGTTCCCGCGCAATCTGCCCATCTTTTACATGTACTCGCTGAAGCGGGGCACCGCCGTGAAGCCCTGGTTCCTGCCCGATCCAAACAATCAGGACGTGAAGTTGGCCGGCTGACCGGGCGGATTCGTGACATGGATTGGACCCTGCTCGCGGTTGCAGGCGTCGGCCTCTTTTTGGCCGGTATCGTCAAGGGCGCGACCGGCCTCGGCTATTCGTCGTGCGCGTTGCCGTTTCTCGCGACATCGATCGGCCTGAAGCCGGCGATGGCCATCGTCATCGTTCCGGCGATGGCGACCAACATTTCCGTGGCGTTTACCGCGGGCCACTTCACCGAGGTGGCCCGCCGGTTCTCCGGGCTCTACCTCGCCATGGTGCCCGGCATCGCGATCGGCGTCATGGCGTCCGCATTGGTCGCCCAGTCGATCGCCACGCAACTCCTCGGCCTCATGGTAATCGCCTATGCGGTCCTCTCGCTGACGCGGCCACAGCTACTCCTTCCAGAGCGCTGGGTGAACAGGCTTCAGGTGCCAACCGGCTTTGCCAACGGCGTGCTGACCGGCCTGACCGGGTCGCAGGTCATGCCACTCTTTCCCTACATGATGTCGATCGATCTCGACCCGCGCAGGCTCGTCCAGGCGATCAACCTTGCGGTCACGGTCGCCTCGGTCTTTCTCGCCGTAGGCCTGTTCAGCGCCGGCATTCTGACGCCGGAGCTTTTTCTCTGGTCGATCGTCGCGATCGCGCCGGCCCTCGCCGGCGTCGAGATCGGCAATCGCCTGCGGGATCTCATCCCGCCGGCCCGCTTCAAAGCCACGGTGTTATGGGTGCTGCTCGGCACGGGCGTCCTCTTGCTGGCGCGAGGCTGAAGAGGATCAGAACAGCCGGATGAGGCGCTCCGTCACGGGATCGTCTCGTCCATCCGCCGGAAGCGAGGGAGCTGCCAGCTGGAGGACGACAAGCGCCATCATCGCAGCAATGACGGTGAGGGCCGGGGCCTGACCGCCGGCAAGACGTGCAGTGTTGCGAAACATGGCGCTCAGCAAAAAACGAACTGGTTATGGAAACGCTAGGCGATAAATCCTAGAAAAATGCGAACGGCGCTGGAGTGGCCTCGGAAAAGCGCGAGAATTTTTATCTTATTTTTCTCCTTATGATTGTTCACCTGGGCTCAATACAATTCCCGTAGTTTCTCCGGCGAAGTAGGGTCGGGAGAGACCAGCGTATGCGTAGCTTCTTGACGCGGACCGCCGAAGGGCGGACTGCGCCGTTCTGGTTCGGGCTTGCGATGATCGCGCTCGTCTGGATCGGCATCGCAATGAAATCCCTGGACAGCTATTCGAGCGCACGTGACGAGACGTGGCGTATACAGCAGAATTTCGCGCGCGTATTCGAAGAGAATGTGCTGCGTTCGATCGGCGAGATCGATAAGGCGCTTCTCTATCTACGCCGGATGATCGAGAACCGCATCGAGCGGGATAGTCTGCACGACATCGTCAGCACGACGGACATTCTCAGCGAGATCATCGTGCAGGTCGCGGTGATCGACGCCAAAGGGATCATGCGCGCGTCGAACGCCGGCCCGCAGCCGGCCAAGCCGATCGATCTCAGCGACCGCGAGCATTATCGCGTTCACGTCGGCACCGATGTCGATGAACTCTTCATTTCAAAGCCGGTTCTCGGCCGGGCCAGCAATCGCTGGTCGGTCCAGCTCACGCGCCGGTTCTCTAAGCCTGACGGCAGTTTCGGCGGCGTCGTCGTCGGCTCGCTCAATCCTGAGCACTTCACCAAGTTTTATGGTCGCATCGATCTCGGCGAATCCGTCGCGATCTCGCTGATCGGCACCGATGGGATCGTCCGTTCGAGCGGCGGCAACACGGTGGAAGCGCTGCTTCTCGGCGCCGACGTCTCTAAAACGGCGCTGATGGCCGAGGGAGTCTCGAAAACCAGATCGTTCCTGATCGATGGCGATGTGTCCGAAGCTCGCCTTGCCACCGTGCATCCCGTCCGCAATCGGCCCTTGTTCGTCGCCGTGAGCATCGGCGCGTCCGAAGTCTACGCCGAAGCCCGCCGCGCGACCATCCGTCTGGTCGGCGCCGGCCTCATTCTCACCCTGGCCATCGCGCTCGCGATGGTGCGCATGGCGAAGAGCGAGGAGCGTCGCCAGCATGCCGAGAACCATGTCCGTCGCCTCGCGTCCGAAGACCCCCTGACCGGCCTCGCCAATCGCCGGATCTTCCAAGACGCAGTCACGGAACGCGCCGTTGCGCCCGATCACGGATCGTGGGCGTTGATCTGCCTCGACGTCGACCGGTTCAAGGTCATCAACGACTCGCTCGGTCATCGCGTCGGCGATCTCCTCCTGCAGGAGGTCGCGCGGCGGCTGCGTGCCGAACTTCACCCGACCTGCACACTCGCTCGTCTCGGCGGCGACGAATTCGCCGTGCTCGCGCCCGTGGTCACGTCCCGTAAGGACCTCGGTGAGATGGTCGCGAACCTCGTCGCCGTCGCCGGCAAGCCCTACGACGTGGATGGTCATCGGCTGACCGCGACCGTCAGCATCGGCGTCGCCGTCGCCCCCGACGACGGCCGGACGGCAGAGGATCTGATCGTCAGCGGCGATCTCGCGCTCTATGCCGCGAAGGAAGCCGGCCGCAACAGGTTCGCCTTTTTCGATCGTGAAATGAACGACAAGATCTCGCGCCGCCGCGAAATCGAGAGTGAACTCCGCGTCGGCCTCGACCGGGGCGAGATCGAAGTCCACTTCCAGCCGATCTTCGGCATCGACGGCCGGACGCTTGCGGGCTTCGAGGCGCTCGCCCGTTGGCGCCATCCCGTTAAGGGATGGGTCCCGCCGGGTATCTTCATCGACGTCGCCGAGGATTCCGGCCTCATCGTTCCGCTCGGCGAGATCGTCATGCGCGAAGCGTGCCGCGTCGCTGCCGGATGGCCGGGCGATCTGCGCGTCGCCGTCAATCTTTCACCGGTTCAGGTGAAGGCCTCCGATGTGCCGGAGATGGTCCGGGCAGCTCTCGAGGCCGCGGGGCTCCAAGCCCATCGTCTCGAGGTGGAGATCACCGAAGGCCTGCTGCTCGAGAACAACGGCCGCACCGTCGAGACACTCCGGCGGCTCAAGGAACTCGGCGTCCGGATCGCGATGGACGACTTCGGGACCGGCTATTCTTCGCTCGGTTATCTGCAGAGCTTCCCGCTCGACAAGATCAAGATCGACCGCAGCTTTGTGCGCAACATCGGCAGCGAGCCGAGCGCCCGATCAATCGTCGAGGCGATCGTCCGCATCGCCCACTCGCTTGGCATGGTGACGACCGCCGAAGGCGTCGAGACGGCAGATCAGCACGATATCCTGGCGTCGCTCGGCTGCGATCAGCTGCAGGGCTATCTTTTCGGAATGCCGGCAGCCACCGACGCCGTCAACCAGATGGCCTCGGCCTCCACGCCCGTGGCCGAAGCCGCTTAGACGTGGGAGGCGGAGGTGCAGCCCACGAACTCGCGGTTGGATCGTCTCACCGTTGCTCGCAGGACCATTGCACTCGCGCTGGCGACAGTAGTGGCGGGGTGCTCATCGCTCAGCGAGCGTGGTGGCGGCTTCAGTAGCGAGTCGCGCACCGGTGTGTCAGCCAGTCCGCGTGTGATCGCTGATGGCCAGCCCGTGCCCAAGGGCGGTGGCGTCTACAAAATCGGCAACCCCTATCGGGTCGCCGGGCGCTGGTACGTTCCGCGCGAGGAACCCGGGTATGACCGCGTCGGGCTCGCCTCCTGGTACGGCGCCGACTTCCACGGGCGTCGAACTGCCAATGGCGAGATCTACGATCGCCACGCGCTGACGGCGGCCCATCCGACGCTGCCCATGCCGTCTTACGTCTACGTCACCAACGTCGAGAACGGTCGCACACTGCTGCTCCGCGTCAACGACCGCGGCCCTTATGCCCACGACCGGATACTCGATCTTTCGCAGGCCGCAGCGCGTCTCCTAGGGACCGAGCGGCAAGGCGTGGCGCGCGTGCGCGTCGTCTATGCCGGCCGGGCTCCGCTCGATGGCAACGATGTTGCCGAACGCCGTTTCCTGGCAGGCCAGCCATGGGCTGGTTCTTACGTTGCCGCGCCGACCCGCAACCCGGCGTCGTGGCCGACGCGTTGGAGCCTCGGCGCCGCTGATTGACAGTGGCGCGGCCTGCCGACGATAACTCATCATATAAACAGCTTAGTCGAATCGCTGGGACCCGCCGCGATGCCGTTCAGCCTTCGCCGCGTTGCCATTGCGCTTGCCTGGCTCGCGTCAGTGCTGGTGTCGACGGTGGCTGCCGCCCCTGCTGCCAACCAGCCATCCGCAGAACTGCCGACGAAGGCGCGCCAAGCCATCCTTATCGACGTAGCTTCCGGCGCCGTCCTCTACCGGAAAGCGTCCGAGGATCGGGTGCCGCCCGCCAGCATGACCAAGTTGATGACCTTGAACCTGCTGTTTAAGGCCATCGATGCCGGCAAGGTCGGCCGGACCGAAGAGGTCACCATGAGCGTCGATGCTTGGCGGCGCGGGGGGGCCCCGTCAGGCAGCTCGGCCATGTTCGTGCCTGTCAACACCAAGGTCACGATCGACGAACTCATCCAGGGAATCATCGTCCAGTCCGGCAACGATGCAGCCATCGCGGTCGCCGAGCGGCTCGCCGGGTCCGAGCCCAAGTTCGCAGCGCTAATGAACGAAGAGGCCAAGCGCATCGGCATGACCGCCACGAACTTCGTCAACGCCACGGGGCTTCATCATCCTGAGCACCTGAGTACAGCGCGCGACCTCGCGACGCTGGCGCAGCACATCATATCGGCGCACGCTAAGTACTACCCGCTTTTCGCACAGCGCGAGTTCAATTACCGCAAGCACAAGTTCATCAATCGCAATCCGCTGCTGGCACTCACCATCGGCGTTGACGGCATGAAGACCGGGCAGGTCAAGGAATCGGGTTTCGGCCTGGTCGCCTCCGCAGTCCAGGACGGCCGGCGCCTCCTGCTCGTGATCCATGGGTGCGAGACGGCGCAAGAGCGTCGCGACGAAGCCCAGCGGCTGCTCGAATGGGGCTTCAAAAGCTTCGCAGAAGCGCGGCTCTACGACCCGGGCGAGGTCGTCGGCGAAGCACGAGTTTATGGCGGCACGCGGCTCTATGTCCCGCTCGTCGGCGCCGACGGCGTCCGCGTCCTGCTGCCGCGCTCGCCCGCTAACCCGCGCCTCAAGGCGGAGCTCGTTTACAAGCGGCCGCTGAAAGCCCCGATCCGGAAGGGCGATCAGATCGCGCGGCTGCGCGTGACCGGCTCGACGAGCGCCGTCAACGAGGTGCCGCTCTACGCGGCGGAAGACGTCGACGTCGGCCCCGTCTGGCGCCGCGGGCTTGACAGCCTCGCACATCTCGCCTTGGGCTGGGTCCGTTGAGCCTTAAGGCTCGCGGCGGAGCGGCGGTGTGCACGGCAGGTTCATCACTTTCGAGGGCGGCGAGGGGACCGGAAAGTCGACCCAGACCGCTCTTCTCGGCGAGCGGCTCGCCGCGGCCGGCCGAACTGTGGTGCAAACCCGGGAGCCGGGCGGAACACCGCTGGCCGAGCGCATCCGCGACCTCGTTCTGACGGCCGATCTCCAGCGCTCCGTCCTCGCCGAAGCTCTCCTTTTCTCCGCCGCGCGCGCCGACCATGTGGACGCCTGCATTCGACCGGCGCTCCAGCGCGGCGACTGGGTGATCTCGGACCGCTTCGCGGATTCGACCCGCGCCTATCAGGGCGCCGCTGCCGGACTACCGGCCTCTACCGTCGACAGCCTCGAGCGATTGGCCGTGGCCGACTGCAGGCCGCATCTGACGGTCATGCTCGATCTCTCCGCCACCGTCGGCCTCGCACGCGCCACGGCGCGCCGTGATGCCGCCCGCCGGGCCGGTGGCGCCGATGCGTTCGAGTCCCGCGTGATTGCCTTTCACGAGCGCCTGCGCCAGGGGTTCCTTGCTATTGCAGCCGCCGAACCGCAGCGCTGCCTCGTCGTCGACGCCGCGCAGCCGCCGGACGACATCGCAGACCAGGTCTGGAAGGCGGTCGTCGCCCGCTTCGGACCGGAGCTCGGCTGATGGCCCGTCGTGCCGCCCTGCAGGAGACCGAGGCTCCGCCCGAGGCCGATCGGCTAGCGCCGTTTCCCCATCCGCGCGACACGCGCCGCCTCGTCGGCCACGTGGCAGCGGCGGACGAACTCGCCGCCGACCATGCGGTCGGCCGGCTTCATCATGGCTGGTTGATCGGTGGGCCTGAAGGCATCGGCAAAGCGACGCTCGCCTATCACTTCGCTACGTGGTTGCTCGCACGGCCAGAGGAGCGTGGCGCGCCCGCGTCGCTCGAGGTCAAGCCCGACGCCCAGGCAGCGCGCCAGATCCGTGCCCAGTCCCATCCGGGCCTTCTCGTCGTGCGCCGTCCCTTCGATCCGAAGGCGAAGCGGCTGGCGAGCGTCGTCACCGTCGACGAAGTCCGCCGGCTTCGCTCCTTCCTCGGCCACACGTCGGCCGGCGACGGCTGGCGCGTCGTCATCGTCGATCCGGCCGAAGACTTGAACCCATCGGCCGCCAACGCGCTTTTGAAGTCACTGGAGGAGCCGCCTCCGCGCACGATCTTCCTTCTGCTGGCCGCCGAGCCCGGACGTCTACTGCCGACCATCCGCTCGCGCTGCCGAACGCTCACCTTGCAACCGCTCCTTCGCGAGGAGCTTTGGGAGGCTGCAGGCCAGGCAATGACGTCGGCCGAGGTCGAACCGCCGCTCGCCGAAGAGCGCGAGCGCCTGACCCTGCTGGCATCCGGCAGCGTGCGCCGGTTCCTGCATCTCACCATCAGCGGCGGGCTCGAACTCGAGGCTGCCGTGCGCCGCGCCCTCGGCCTGCTGCCGAAGGTCGACTGGAACGCCGTCCACACCCTCGCGGACGAGCTTTCCGGCGCCGCCAATGAAGACCGTTTCGAGCAGTTTTACGAGTTGCTGACCGGCTTGATCGCCCGTCTCGTGCGAATTCGAGGCGGTCGTGACGGCGATCCAGCAGAGCGCGAACTCGCGACCCGCCTCATTGCCGAGGGCGCGCTTGCCACCTGGGCGGAGCTGTGGGAAACGATCTGCCACAACAAGGCCGAAGCGCAAGCCCTCAACCTCGACCGGAAGACGTTGGTCCTCGGCACCTTCGCCCGGCTCGAAGCCGCGGCACGGCGCTGACGCTGCCGCCGAGGTCACCCGCCTAACGTCGCCGCGAACACGCCGGCGAGCCGTCGGCCGTGACCCGACCGTCAGAGGACACGATGCCCGAGCGCCGCAAATTCTACATTACGACGGCGATTTCCTATCCGAACGGAGCGCCCCACATCGGCCATGCCTACGAGGCGATCGCAACCGATTCCATCGCGCGCTTCGAGCGGCTCGACGGCCAGGACGTCTATTTCCTGACCGGGACGGACGAACACGGCCTCAAGATGAAGCAGACGGCCGTTAAGGAGGGCATATCGCCCCGCGCGCTCGCCGATCGCAACGCTGCGCGTTTCCGGGACATGGTCCGCGCCCTCGGTTTGTCACATGACAGCTTCATCCGCACCAGTGAGGAGCGCCACTACCGCTCGTGCGAGGAGCTGTGGCGCCGCATGGAAGCGGCTGGTGACATCTATCTCTCCGGCTACGCCGGATGGTATTCCGTACGCGACGAAGCGTTCTACGCGGAGAGCGAGACAAAGGTGCGAGACGATGGCGTTCGCATCGGCCCGCAAGGCACGCCCGTCGAGTGGACCGAGGAGCAAACCTATTTCTTCCGGCTCTCGAAGTATCAGGACCGTCTGTTGGCGCATTACGAGGCGAACCCCGACTTTATTCTGCCGCCGGAACGTCGCAACGAAGTCGTGAGCTTCGTGAAGCAGGGGCTTGAGGACCTGTCGATCTCCCGGACGACCCTCGACTGGGGCATCCCCGTGCCGGGCGCTCCGAAGCACGTCATGTACGTTTGGGTCGATGCGCTGAACAATTATGCGACGGGGGTCGGTTTCCCGGATGTCGGGAGCCCGCTCTGGCACTACTGGCCCGCGGACGTGCACGTCATCGGCAAGGACATCGTGCGCTTCCACGCCGTCTACTGGCCGGCGTTCTTGATGTCGGCTGGCCTGCCGGTGCCGGGTCGCGTGTTCGCACACGGTTTTCTCTACAACCGCGGTGAGAAGATGTCGAAGTCGGTCGGCAACGTCGTCGACCCGTTCGACCTCGTCTCGGCCTACGGCGTCGATGCGGTGCGCTACTTCTTCCTGCGCGAGGTCGCCTTCGGGCAGGACGGCAGCTACAGCCACGAAGCGATCGTCAACCGGATGAATGCCGACCTCGCCAACGATCTCGGCAATCTTGCGCAGCGTTCGCTGTCGATGATCGCCAAGAACTGCGAGGGCCGCATCCCCGAACCCGGCGACTTCACCGAGGCCGACCGCACTATCCTAGCCGCGGCCGACGGTCTCTACGCGACGTCGCGTACGGTCATGGACCGCCAAGGCATCAAGCCGTGGCTCGACGCGGTCTGGACCGTGGTTGCGGATGCCAACCGCTACTTCGCGGCGGAAGAGCCGTGGGCGAAGCGCAAGACCGACTTCAAGCGCATGGAGACGATCCTCTATGTGACCGCCGAGGTCGTGCGTCAGGTCGCGATCCTCGCCCAGCCGGCGATGCCGACATCCGCGGCCCGTCTGCTCGATTTGCTGGCGCAGTCGGATGACCAGCGCTCGTTCCGTGCGCTCGGGCCTGCAGGGCGCCTCGTCGCGGGTTCGGCCGTCCCGGCTCCGACTGGCGTCTTCCCCCGTTATGTCGATCCGGCCGAGGCAGCCGCCGAAAGCAAAGCGGAGAAGCCTGCCAAGGGTGGGAAGAAGGGCGCTTGATGCTCGTCGACCATCATTGCCATCTCGACTTCCCGGATCTCGCCGCCGACCTCGACGGCGTGATCCGCAGGAGCCGCGCGGCCGGCGTCGGCCTGCTGGTGACGATCTCGACGCGCGTGCGTCAGTTCGAAACCTACCGGCGCATCGCGGAAACCCACGACGACGTGTTCTTCACGGTCGGCACGCATCCGCACAACGCACACGAGGAACTCGATGTCGATCCCGACGACATCGCTCGGCTCTCTGAGCATCCGAAGGTCGTCGCGATCGGCGAAGCGGGACTTGACTACTACTATGACAAGAGTCCGCGTGGTGCGCAGGCGGAGGGGTTTCGGCGGCACATCGCCGTCGCGCGCGCGACGGGCCTGCCTCTCGAGATCCACACGCGCGATGCGGAAGAGGACACCGCTCGCATCCTCGAAGACGAAACGGCGAAGGGTGCGTTTCCCGCGCTGCTGCACTGCTACACGGGATCGGTTGACCTCGCACGGCGCGCCCTCGCGCTCGGGCTCTACGTCTCGTTCTCGGGCGTCGTGACGTTCAAGAAGTCGGACGCGCTCCGTGCAGTCGCCGCCGAGGTTCCGCTCGACCGGCTGCTTGTCGAGACCGATGCGCCGTTCCTCGCGCCTGATCCGGTCCGCGGCAAACGCAACGAGCCTGCGTACGTTACGCACACCGCGGCCGCGCTGGCCCGCGTGAAGGGGGTGACGCCGGAGGAACTGGCGCACGCCACGACGGAGAACTTTTTCCGTCTTTTCAATAAAGCGCCGAGACCTACTTCCAGTTGAGCCTTTTCGGCCACGACCCAAACCGCTGTTGCTTGGTCGACGAGGCCATTTCCTGGACCGGCGGTTAGAATCGGTCGCATCCCTCGCGTGGCAACATGAGGGGAACTGACAATGCTGAAGTGGCTGCTCGTGGGCTTCATGGCCCTGGCATTCCCGGCCGTCGCAACGGCCGAGACCTTTGCGATCCCATCGAAAAATCCTGTCGCGACGGTCAGCTTTCCGGACAGCTGGACGGTCGAGACACTCGATACTGGCGTCGAAGCGGAGTCGAAAGACGGCACGCTCTATATCGCCATTGAGGCGCACGAGCTCGTCGACATCAAAGCGGCTGTCATGGAGACGATCGAGTACCTGCAGGAGCACAAGGTGACGGTCGACCCGAACTCCGAGCGTAAGGAGGACTTCAAGATCGGCGACCTGCCGGCGACCGAATTCTCCTGGCGCGGTAAGGACGAGGACGGGCCCACCAACATCAGCCTCACGGTCGTCGGTCTGCCGTCCGAAAAGCTGCTCCTCATTACCTACTGGGCGACGCCAGAGGCCGAGGTGAAGCACCAGGACGCCCTGACCAAGATCGTCGGGAGCATCCAGGCGACGCGCCGCTGAACGACACCGCCGAGGAAAGCGAACCGCGCTGCACGTTGGCGTCGTCGCTTCCCCGCGGGCCGGGCGACTTGCGCCGCAAAAGGGCGGCTTGGCTCGAGGCGGGCCACCAGGGCAATATGCCGCGCGCAGGCCCGCGCAGGCGTTCGTTAGACCGACCAGATGATGAAGCTGACGATCCTCGGTTGCGGCTCCTCGGCCGGCGTGCCGCGCCTGCCATTCGATTGGGGCCGCTGCGATCCGAGCAACCCCCGTAACCGACGTCGTCGGTGCGCCGCGCTCGTCCAGCGGCGCGGCCGTCAGGGCATGACGACCGTCCTCGTCGATACCGGCCCCGACATTCGTGAGCAGCTTCTTTCAGTCCGCGTGCCCGCTATCGATGGTGTCGTCTTCACGCATGACCATGCGGACCACACGCACGGCATCGACGATCTCCGGATGCTGGCCTACGCCATGAAGCGGCGGGTGCCGGCCTGGATGGACGAGCAGACGCGCGTGAGCCTTATCTCTCGTTTCGCCTACTGCTTCATCTCACCCGAAGGGTCGAGCTACCCGCCGATCCTGACGGCACACGATATTCGCCCGCCAGAGCCGATCACCATCGATGGGCCCGGCGGCAAGGTCCACGCGGTGCCGGTCATCCAGGAGCACGGTGAGATCCGGTCGCTCGGCTTCCGTTTCGGCAGCCTCGCCTATTCACCGGATATCAGTGGCCTGTCGGAGGAGTCGGTCGAACTGCTCCAGGGGCTCGATGTCTGGATCGTCGACGCGCTCCGCGATGTGCCGCACCCGAGCCACTTCACTGTCAAGCAGGCGCTCCAGTGGATCGAACGGCTGAAACCGAAGCGGGCCGTGCTGACGCATCTCCACATCGACCTCGACTACGACGAATTGAGACGCCGCTTGCCGCCGCACGTCGAGCCGGCTTACGACGGCATGGAGATCGAGTTCGACTGAGGGGAACGCTTCAAGCTCGCTCGACGACGTCCACGGCGACCTCCAGGGTGTGCCCACCCGCAGCGACGATGACGCCGTCGATCGGCGAGACGTCGGCATAGTCGCGGCCGAAGGCGATTGGGATGTGATCGACCCCTGCGATGATCGCATTGGTTGGGTCGAGCCCTTGCCAGCCAGCCTCGGGGCCGCACCAAAGCGCCACCCACGCATGCATCGCGTCGGCTCCTTCGAGCCGGGGTCGACCTGGCGGCGGCGTGGTGCGCAGGTAGCCGCTGACATAGCCCGCAGGCAGTCCCAGCCACCGCAATCCCGCGATCATGACGTGCGCGAAGTCCTGGCAGACACCCCGCTTCAACTCGAAGGCCTGGCGGGTCGGGGTGGCGACGTCCGTCGCCGTCGGATCGTAAGCAAACTCCGACTTGATACGCCGCATGAGGTCCAGTCCGCCTGCGAGAACGGGGCGCGCGGGGCGAAAGCTCTGGGCTGCCCAGAAGCCGATCGTGGCGTCGATGGGCACCAGCCGGCTGTTGAAGAGGAAGTGGACCGGCGAACGGGGGCCGAGGTCGTGTGCCATGTAGGCCGTCTCTCGTACGTCTTCCCACGCTGGCGTGGCCGCCGGATCGAGCGGCGCCTCGGGGTGCACCGTAACAGCCGCATCGGCGACGATGTCGAGCGTCGCGTGGGGGTCCTCGAGCGCGATGTCGAGAACTCCGTTGCCGAAGAAATCGATACGCTCGCTGCGCTCCTCCGGCGCAGGATCGACGATAAGTCGCTGGCTCTCGACCTCGACCGGGCCGCTCGTCACCGGCGTCAGACGGACGATATGGCGCGCGAACGGCACGACGCCAGCGTACGTGTACCGCGATGTCTGGCGGATGGCGTAGCGAAGGGGCGGGCTCATGGCGTGATCCGGATCGGCTGGCGGTGCGTGAACCAGCTCTGCGAGATATCGTTCGAGACCTGCATCAGCCGGTTCTCGAAGCCGATGATGGTCTCGTTGGTGACCGTCAGAGGCGTCTCTCGCGCAAACTCTGTGGCCAGCAGCGCGAGGGTCTGATGTGCGGGCGATGGGCGATCATCCGGCGGCAGCCCCGGCAGCTTGCCGAGATGCTCACGCATGCGGACGATCTGGAAGGCGAGCGAGCGAGGGTTGTTATCGTCGAACAGGACGAGATCCATCACCGGCGCCCGCGCCGAGCCCATCATGTAGCGTGTGCGATAGGTGATCTGGCTATCGGCGATTTCGAGCAGCGCATCGAGCCGATCCGGCTCGTCCGCCGCCCCGGCGAGTTGGCGCACCGTCCGCGAGATCGCGATCCCGCGTTCGATCCGACGGCCGAGCCTCAGGAAGCGCCAACCGATGATGCGGCTCATGTTCTCGAGTTCAAGGCCGGCGAGGGCAGCGAGCGATCGGAGCACCGTCGTGCTTGTCTCGCCGGCGAGCGACGCGTTGGACCCTTGGCCGGCGCCGCTCACGGTCGTGACCAGATCGTCGAGAATACGCCAGGCGTCGGGTGGGAACCGGTCGCGAATGACGGCGGCTGCAGCCCGCGCGGAACCGAGCAGACTACGGACGGAGCCGATCTGCGACCCGAACAGAGCCTGGACGATCGTTTCGCCGGTTGCCGTGCCCGTTACCGTGCCAGGATTCGCGGCTGCGCCCCATTTCCAGAGCAAGTCGCTCAGAGCCTCGATATCGCCACCTCGGCCATCGGGCCGTTCGGCGACACGCGAAGCGAGCGCACGGACGACGCGTAACGTCGCCTCGGACCGCTCGAGGTAGCGCGCGAGCCAGAAAAGATTATCGGCGGCGCGCGCCGGTGGTGCGCCGGTCGCACGCCGGAGCACGACGTCGTCGGTCGACGGCAACAGCGTGGTGCGCGCAACGGGGGCGTCGCTCAACACCCAGACGTCGGCCGAGCGACCACCCCTCTGCATGCTGACGGCACGATTGTCGCGGGCATCCCCGATGAGGCCGAGCCCGCCTGGCATGACCGTCCAGCCGTCCTCCGTCGCCGCTACGAACACCCGGAGCATGAAGGGGCGCGGTTCGAGCCGCTCGCCCGTCCAGACAGGAGTCGTAGAAAGCTGCACGACCTCTTGTCCGACGAAGTCGATCCCGCGCCGGATGATGGCTTCGGCGATGGCGGCCCGCCGCGGCGGCGCGAGGCTCGCGACCGGGACGGCGCCCTCGTTCAAGAGTCCGTTCACGCGATGCCCGAGCGCGGGCGCGACGACGAGATCTTCAAAGTGTTCCAGAACAAAATCTCGCTCGCGCGGCTGGCCGCACCACCACGTAGCGACGTTCGGCAGCGTCAACGGTGTCCCGTCGACCGCCTCGGCAAGCGCGGGTAGGAACCCGAGCAGAGCCGGGGCTTCTGCGAGACCGCTGCCGATCGCATTGGCGACGGTGACGTTGCCCGCGCGGACAGCGTCGACGAGACCCGGAACGCCGAGGTGGCTGCGCGTGTCGAGTTCGAGCGGATCGACCCAGTCGCTGTCGATACGCCGCCAGACAACATTGACGGGCCTCAGGCCCCCGATGGTGCGTAGGTAGAGGCGACGGTCCCGCACCGTCAGGTCCTGGCCCTCGACCAGTGGGAATCCAAGGTACCTGGCGAGATAGGCGTGCTCGAAATAGACCTCGTTGAGAGGCCCCGGCGTCAGAACGCAGACGCCGGCATCGTCCGTCTCGCGGAACGAGCGTAGCCGTGCGCGGAAGGCGTCGAAGAACCCGGCCAGTCGTTCGACGCGGAAGGCTCGATAGATGTCCGGGATGGCACGCGACAGGGCGATCCGGTTTTCGACTGCATAACCCGCGCCCGAAGGCGCCTGCGTCCGTTCGCGGATGACCCACCACGCGCCGTCAGGCCCGCGACCAAGATCGACGGCGTAAAGCGCGATGTGCCTGCCGTGCGCCGGCGGGACGCCCACGAGCGGCCGGAGAAATTCCGGATTACCTGCGATCACCGCTGCCGGCAGATGGCCGTCGCGCACGAGGGTCTGCGCGCCGTACGCATCGGCAACGACACGCTCGATGAGATTGACTCGTTCGAGCACGCCCGCCGTGATGACAGTCCAGTCGCGTGGCGTCAGTAGCAGCGGCAGGTGGCTCAGCGGCCACGGACGGTCGGCCGCCTGCTGATCGTCGTAAACGCGATAAAAGACGCCCGATGCAGTGAGGTGGCGATCGGCTGCGGCAAAGGCGGCTGCCATACCCTCCCGGCCGAGCGCGGCGAGGCGCTGCAGGAGAGCGGCCCAGTGCGCGCGGGCCTGTCCATTCGCGTCGAGCAACTCGTCGTGCACGCCCGGCAGCGGACGATAGCCGGAGATCAGCGCGGCGAGCGCTGGGTCCTCCGACGGCCGTGCCGGACCTGCCGACTGCATGTTCAGGACCTCCGTGGCGGCCGGCGCAGATCGAGCGTCAGCGGATAGTCGGCGGAGGGTTCCTCCGCCGGGATGTCGAAGAACCCCGGCGTGTGGCCGTGATCCTGGAAGCGCGCGAGGCGCCGGGCTTCGGCTTCGTAGGCGTTCACGGGGAAGGTCTCGTAGTTGCGGCCGCCGGGGTGCGCCACGTGATAAACGCAGCCGCCGAGCGAACGGTTGCTCCAGCGGTCGAGGATGTCGAACGTCAGCGGCGCGTGTGCGGGAATGGTCGGATGCATGCCGGAGGACGGCTGCCAGGCCTTGAAGCGAACGCCTGCGACGTAGGAGCCCGAGACGCCGGACGGCGTCATCGGCACCCGGCGCCCGTTACAGGTGACGACATGGCGCTTCGGATTGAGCCCGTCGCAGCGGACTTCGAGGCGCTCGACCGAGCTGTCGACATAACGCACGGTTCCGCCTGCGGCGCCTTCCTCGCCCATGACGTGCCAGGGTTCGAGCGCCTGGCGCAGTTCGAGCCGTACGCCGCCGTGCTCGACGGAGCCGTAGAACGGGAAGCGGAATTCGCGCTGTGCTTCGAACCAGACGGGATCGAAGCGGTAGCCGGCACGCCCCAGACCGTCGAGCACGCCGAGGAAGTCCTGCCAGCAGAAATGCGACAGCATGAACCGGTCGTGGAGCGCCGTGCCCCAGCGGACGAGTTCGCCTGTCTGCGGCTCTCGCCAGAACCACGAGATCAGCGCACGCAGCAGCAGTTGTTGCGCAAGGCTCATGCGCGCGTCCGGCGGCATTTCGAACGAACGGAACTCGACGAGGCCGAGCCGACCTGTCGGCCCGTCGGGGGAATAGAGTTTGTCGATGCAGATTTCCGAGCGGTGAGTGTTACCGGTCGAATCGATCAGCAAATTGCGGAACAGCCGATCGACCAGCCAAGCCGGTAGCCCGGGACCATTGGCGAGCGCCGGTACGTTGGCGAGCGCGATCTCCAGTTCATACAGGCTTTCATGGCGCGCCTCGTCGACGCGCGGTGCCTGGCTGGTCGGCCCGATGAAGAGCCCGGAGAACAGGTACGATAGCGATGGATGCCGCTGCCAGAACGTGACGAGGCTGGCCAGAAGGTCGGGGCGACGGAGGAACGGACTGTCGATCGGCGTCGCTCCACCGACGACGACGTGATTGCCGCCGCCCGTCCCGGTGTGCCGGCCGTCGACCATGAACTTGTCCGTGCCTAGTCGCGAGAGCCGCGCCTCTTCGTAGAGGCCGGTGGTGATGTCGACGGCCTCGCGCCATGTCCGCGCCGGATGGACGTTGACCTCGATCACGCCTGGATCGGGCGTCACCTTGATGACGCCGAGGCGCCAGTCCGGCGGCGGCGTGTAACCTTCGATGTGCACGGGCACGCCGAGGTCTTCTGCCGTCGCCTCGATGGCTGCGAGCAGCTCCAGATAATCTTCGAGATCGCCGACCGGCGGCATGAACACGCAAAGCTTTCCGTCGCGCATCTCGATCGCCATCGCGGTGCGGACGGAGGCGCCATCGATCTCGCTTTCGGACAGCTGGATGCCGCGCCACGGATTGTCGCCGACCCGCTGATAAACCTGCCGATAGCTGTCCGGATCTGGCAGCGCTGGGCGCTCCGCAAACGGATCGGTCGGCACGATGTGCGGATAGGCGATCGGCGGCAACCAGGGGAGGGAGGCCAGCGGCAGGCGGAGGCCGACCGGCGAGTCGCCAGGGACGAGATACAGGCGGCCACGCCGCAGACGCCACTTCTCACTCACCCAGCCACGGCCCGCCCGGCTGTTCCATCGCTGCAGTGGCAGAACGTAGCCTGCGGGACGACCGAGGCCTCGGTCGAAGACACGGGCGAAGCGGGCGCGCTCCTCCGCGTCGTCGAGCTTGGCGTCATGCGGATCGACGTTGTCCGGAAGCTGAGCCTCTTTCAGGAGCCAGTGGCCGGTGTCCTCGTAAGCTGGTTGGACGAACGACGCATCGAGTCCGAGCCGTCGCGCGATGCCACCGCCCATGGCTTGCGCCGTCTCGACGGGCGCCGTGCCCGCGGACGCTTCGCGCGCGATGAGATCGGGGTTGCGCCAGATCGGCTTTCCGTCGCGGCGCCAGTAGAGCGAAAACGTCCACCGCGGCAGGCTTTCGCCGGGATACCATTTGCCCTGGCCGTAATGCAGCATGCCGCCTGGCGCGAACCTGTCGCGCAACCGTCGGATGAGATCGTCGGCCCGAGCACGCTTGGTCGGCCCGACGGCGGCCGTATTCCACTCCGCAGACTGGTAATCGTCGATCGACACGAACGTCGGTTCACCGCCCATGGTGAGGCGCACGTCGTTGCGGGCGAGGTCGCCATCCACATGATCGCCGAGAGCCAGAAGCCCGCTCCAGGCTTCCTCCGAGAACGGCAGCGTCACGCGCGGATGTTCGGCGACACGCGCGATCCGCATGTCGAAGTCGAACTCGACCTTGGCGTGATCGACGAGCCCGGTAATCGGCGCCGCGGAGGCGTAGTGCGGCGTGGCGGCAACGGGGAGGTGCCCTTCCCCACAGAAGAGGCCCGACGTCGGATCGAGGCCGATCCAGCCAGCGCCCGGGATATAGACCTCGGCCCAGGCATGGAGATCGGTAAAGTCGTGATCGGTGCCCGACGGCCCGTCGAGCGACTTCACGTCGGGCTTCAGCTGAATGAGGTAGCCGGAGACGAAGCGCGCGGCGAGGCCGAGGTGACGGAGCACCTGCACGAGCAGCCAGCCGGTGTCGCGGCAGGAGCCGGCCGCCGTTTCGAGCGTCTCCTCGGGCGTCTGCACGCCCGGCTCCATGCGAATGACGTAGCGGATTTCCTGCGACAGGCGCTGGTTGAGCTCGACCAGGAAATCGACGGTGTTCCGGCTCTTGCGCGGGATCGTGCGCAAGAACTTCGCGAGCAGAGGTCCGGCCGGCTCCGGATTGCGGTAGGCGGCGAGATCGAGGGTCAGTTCGTCCGCATACGAGAACGGGAAGTTGTCGGCATAGGGCTCGACGAAGAAATCGAAAGGATTGAAAACGGCAATCTCGGCCAGGAGATCGACGGTAATGGTGAACTCGGTCGTCTTCTCGGGAAAGACGTAGCGGGCGATCCAGTTTGCGTGGGCGTCCTGCTGCCAATTGACGAAGTGGGTCTCGGGCGTGACCTTCAGCGAATAGCTCGGCACCTTCACCCGGCAATGCGGCGCCGGCCGCAGCCGGATGAGCTGTGGTCCGAGGCTCACTGGGCGGTCGTACGTATACCGCGTGACGTGGTGAAGGCTGGTCAGGATCGCCATGCGCAAGCTACTTTCCGGTGCGGGCCGATTCGACCGGCCGTCCTCCTAGTTTGGCATGCTGGGTCCGGTTCACATAGCCCTCGGCGGGGCCGATCGAGCCCCGGCGTGACTGTGCCGCGTCAGTGGTCTGCCGCCTGCACGCCCTTTGGGCGGATCGCCGTCAGGCTGGGCAACACGGGGCGTTGACCTTGTCGGCCGGGCGCCGGGTCGCCGCGGCCGAAATGTGGTAACAGGCAGCGTCGCATGCATGGGGGCGAGCATGAAGTTCCTGGTGACCGGAGGCGCGGGTTTCATCGGATCGGCGGTCTGCCGGCATATCATCCGGGATACCGCCCATTCCGTCGTTAACCTCGACAAACTGACGTATGCAGCAAATCTCGGCTCGGTCGCCCCCGTCGCCGACGATCCCCGCTATACGTTCGTGCGGCTCGATATCTGCGACCGTGCCGGCGTCGACGCCGTGCTCGCCCGGGAGCAGCCGGATGCCGTCCTTCATCTCGCGGCCGAAAGCCACGTCGATCGCTCGATCACGGGGCCTGCCGATTTCATCACGACGAACGTGGTCGGTACCTACACGCTCCTGGAAGCCGCCCGGGCCTATTGGTCGGCGCTGCCAACCGAGCGTCGGGACGCCTTCCGTTTTCTCCACGTCTCCACGGACGAGGTTTACGGCAGCCTCGGCGATACCGGGTTCTTCCTGGAGACAACGGCTTACGACCCTAGCTCCCCTTACTCGGCGAGCAAGGCGGCATCCGATCACTTGGCGACGGCCTGGCACCGCACCTATGGCCTGCCCGTAGTCATCTCCAACTGCTCGAATAACTACGGCCCTTATCATTTCCCCGAGAAGCTCATCCCTCTGATGATCACCAATGCGCTCCTCGGGCGCGACTTGCCAGTCTACGGCACCGGCCGCAACGTGCGCGACTGGCTCTACGTCGAGGACCACGCCCGGGCGCTCCTGACGATCGTGACGAAGGGCCGGATCGGCGAGAGCTACAATGTCGGCGGACGCGCGGAGATGGCGAACCTCGACGTCGTGCATGCCATTTGCGACCGCCTCGACAAAAAGGCGCCGCGCCAAGACGGACGCTCGCATCGCGAAGCCATCCGCTTCGTCACCGACCGTCCGGGCCATGACTTCCGGTATGCGATCGACCCGTCGAAGCTCGAAACCGAACTCGGCTGGCGATCGGTGGAGACCTTCCAAACGGGTATCGAGCGGACGGTCGACTGGTATCTCGCCAACGAAGACTGGTGGCGGCCGCTGCGCGAGAAGTCCTATGACGGCCAACGGCTCGGTTTGGTGATGACGCCGGCCGCGGCCGGCAAGGCGGGTTGATGAGCTCCGTTCTCGTCATCGGCGAGTCGGGCCAGCTCGCCCGCGCGCTCGCTCGGCAAGGGACTATCGCAGGTCTGCCGGTCCGTTTCGCCGGTCGCAGCACCCTTGGTCCGCTCGGCCGAGATGGCCTCGAAGCCCTGTTTGAAGCAGGTGACATTGCGGCGGTCATCAACGCGGCGGCCTACACCGCCGTCGACAAGGCCGAAAGTGATCGCGCTGCGGCGGAGGCCCTGAATGCCGACCTACCGGCGGCGCTCGCGCGGCTTTGCTCCAGCCGGGCGACCCCACTCGTTCACGTCTCGACCGACTACGTGTTCGACGGTACGTCCACGCGGCCCTGCCGCACCGACGATCCGATCGCCCCACTCGGCGTCTACGGCGCCACGAAGGCGTCCGGCGAAGCTGCCATCCGTAACGCCCACGACCGCCACGTGATCGTGCGGACCGCCTGGGTCTACAGCGAGGACGGGCACAACTTCGCCAAGACGATGCTGCGGCTCGGACGCGAGCGCGACGAAGTCCGTGTCGTCGCCGACCAGCGCGGCACGCCGACCTATGCCGGCATGCTCGCGCAGGCGGCCGCCCGGATCACCGAACGCGCAGTTTCGAGTCCCGAGGCAACCCCGTGGGGCACCTATCACGTGACCGGAGCCGGCGAGACGACCTGGCACGGGTTCGCCGCCGCGGTTTTCGCGGAGGCCGCCCGCTCCCGCCTGAAGGTGCCTCGCCTCACGCCCATCGTCACGGCGGACTATCCGACGCCCGCACGCCGGCCGGCCTACTCGGTGCTCGATTGCAGCGCCGCCGTCGAAGCCTTCGGGCTCAGCCTGCCACCCTGGCAGGAGAGCCTGGCTGAAGCCTTTCCCCGGATCGCAGCCGCCGCGTGACCCGCAGGGCTGGCCTGCATCCCCATCCTGCGGCGCCCATGACGGTTGAGCGGCCGCGCCGATGATGGCAGTTTCGCTGGCCGAAACGATAAAAGCCGAAAAGTGAGACGCACTGGGCGTCCGACGGCCAAACAGGGGGATGCGGACGGATGGCCGTCGAAGAGCCACACATCGCGCTTTCCGTCCGAACGGGCGACGAGGTCAAAACGACGACCTGCTACATGTGCGCCTGTCGCTGCGGGATCAAGGTTTACCTGAAGAACGGCAAGGTCCGTTACATCGAGGGTAACCGCGACCACCCGGTCAACAAGGGCGTGCTGTGCGGCAAGGGCGCGGCCGGCATCATGCAGCACTACTCCCCGGCGCGTCTTTCCGCACCGATGAAGCGCGTCGGCCCGCGCGGCTCGGGTGAGTTCGAGGAGATCTCCTGGGACGAGGCGCTGGAACTCGCCGCGGGCTGGCTCGGCAAGGTGCGCGCCGACGATCCGCGCAAGCTCGCGTTCTTCACGGGCCGTGACCAGAGCCAAGCGCTGACCGGCTGGTTCGCCCAGCAGTACGGCACCCCGAATTTCGCCGCTCACGGCGGCTTCTGCTCCGTCAACATGGCGGCGGCCGGCCTCTACACGTTCGGCGGCTCGTTCTGGGAGTTCGGCGAGCCGGATTGGGAACGCACGCGCTACTTCATGCTGTTCGGCGTCGCCGAAGACCATGCGTCGAACCCGATCAAGGCGGCGCTCGGGAAGCTGAAAGCCAAGGGTGTGAAGGTCGTCGCAATCAACCCCGTGCGCACCGGCTACAACGCCATCGCGGACGAATGGATCGGCATCCGTCCGGGAACGGATGGAATGCTGGTCGGCGCCATCATCCACGAGCTTCTCCGCACCGAGAAGGTCGATCTCGATTACCTCGTCCGCTATACGAACGCGCCGTGGCTCGTCATCAAGACGCCCGGCGGGGCCGATGATGGCCTGATCGCACGCGACGGCGCCGGCAAGCCACTCGCCTTCGACAAGAAGACGGGCACGCTCGTGGATGCGACCCGCGTCGACATTTCACCCGCGCTCGTCGGGGCGGTGACGCTTCCCGATGGCCGGCGCGCCGTGCCGTCGTTCCAGTTGATCGCCGAGCGGTTTCTCTCGGCCGAGTACACACCCGAGCGGGCAGCCGCGGCGACGGGTGTCCCCGCAGACACGATCCGCAGGCTCGCGGCCGAGTTGGCGAGCGCCGCCTTCGAGCAAACGATCGAACTCAATCAGCCGTGGACCGACTGGGCTGGCCGCCGCCACGAAAAGACCATTGGCCGCCCGGTCTCCATGCATGCCATGCGCGGGATCTCGGCGCACTCGAACGGCTTCCAGACCTGCCGCCTCCTGCATCTCGTGCAAATCCTTCTGGGCTCCATCGATTGTCCGGGCGGCTTCCGCTACAAGGCCCCATTCCCGCGCCCGACGCCGCCGCCGATCAAGCCGTTCGGCAAGCCGGGCACGATCAAAGCGAATACGCCGATGGGCGGTCCGCCGCTCGGTTTCACGACGGGGCCCGACGACCTGCTCGTCGACAGCGAAGGTCGGCCGCAGCGTATCGACAAGGCCTATTCGTGGGATGCGCCGATCGCCGCCCATGGCCTCATGCACATGGTCATCACCAACGCGGCGATGGGCGATCCTTATCCCGTCGACGTGCTGTTCATGTACATGGCCAACATGAGCTGGAACTCGTCGATGAACATTCCGGCGATCCTGCGCTACCTCACGGAGACGGACCCGGCGACTGGCGACTACCGCATTCCGAAGATCATCTACTCCGATGCCTACTACTCGGAGATGGTGCCGTACGCCGACCTCATCCTTCCGGACACGACCTATCTCGAGCGCTGGGACTGCATCTCGCTGCTCGACCGGCCGATCTCCGACGCCGACGCCCCCGCCGACGCGATCCGCCAGCCCATCGTCGAGCCCGACCGCAACGTGCGGGGCTTCCAGACAGTCCTGCTCGACATCGGGGCGCGACTGAAGCTGCCGGGGTTTGTGGATGGGGAGGGCCGGCCGAAGTTTCCGGGCGGGTATGCCGACTACATCGTCAATCACGAGCGCGGACCGGGGATCGGACCGCTTGCCGGCTTCCGTGGCGCCGACGGCACGGCCTACGGAAAGGGCGCGCCGAACCCCAAGCAGCTCGACTCCTATGTCGCCAATGGCTGCTTCTACCAGCACCACCTCGCGCCCGAGCAGCGCTTCTACAAGCACGCCAACAAGGCCTACCTCGACTGGGCCAAGGAAGTCGGCTTCATCGGCTCTGCCGATCCGGTCGTCTTCCAGCTCTATCTCGAGCCGCTGCAGAAGTTCCGCCTCGCGGCGCGCGGACACGGCGCCGTCCAGCCGCCTGCGAGCCATCGTCGCCGCATCGAGGCGTTCTTCGATCCGATCCCGTTCTGGTATGCGCCGTTCGAAGGCGCGACACTGGACGAAGCGGAATTCCCGATGCACGCCGTCACGCAGCGGCCGATGCACATGTACCACTCGTGGGGTTCGCAGAACGCGTGGCTCCGTCAGATCACGGCGGAGAACAGGCTCTACATGCACAGCGCTAAAGCCCGTGCGCTCGGCATCAAGGACGACGACTGGGTCTGGATCACCAGCGCCATCGGCCGCGTGCGGGCGCAAGTGCGTCTGCAGGATGGCGTAAACCCGGAGACGGTGTGGACTTGGAATGCCATCGGCAAACGCAGCGGCGCCTGGGCGCTAGCCCCTGACGCACCCGAGTCCAAGCGCGGCTTCCTGTTGAACCATCTGATATCGGAGCTTCTGCCGGAACGTGAGGGCGGGTATCGCTTCTCGAACAGCGACCCGATCACCGGCCAAGCCGCCTGGTACGATCTGCGGGTGCGGATCGAGAAAGCGCAGCCGCACGAGGCTGAAGAGAGCTATCCGCGGTTCGAACGGTTTCGCATCGCCGACAGACGACCTCCGCCCGACGAATTGCGCTTCGGCGCCGAGTTCCGGGAGGGTGTCCGATGACCGATCTCCCTGCGACCACGGCGAAGAAGCTTGGGCTCGTCATCGACCTCGATACCTGCGTCGGCTGCCAAGCCTGCGCGACGAGTTGCAAGGAGTGGAACACGGGCGGCTATTCCGCGCCGCTTTCGGACCAGGACCCCTACGGCGCCGATCCGCACGGGACGTGGCTCAACCGTGTGCATTCCTACGAGGTGAAGGGCGAGACGCAGAGCAGGACGGTGCATTTCCCGCGCTCTTGCCTGCACTGCGAGACGCCGGCGTGCGTGACCGTCTGCCCGACGGGCGCCTCCTACAAGCGCGCCGAAGACGGTATCGTGCTCGTCAATCCGGACACCTGCATCGGCTGCAAGCTCTGCTCATGGGCGTGCCCTTACGGCGCACGCGAGTACGACTACGCCGAAGGCGTGATGCGCAAGTGCACGCTGTGCGTCGACCGGATCTACAACGAAACGCTGGAGCCGGAAGATCGCGTGCCGGCCTGTGTGCGCGCGTGCCCAACAGGGGCTCGCCACTTCGGAGATATCGGCGATCCGACGAGTGATGTCTCCCGTCTCGTCGCCGATCGTGGCGGCTACGATCTCCTGCCGGAGATGGGCTATAAGCCCGTCAACAAGTACTTGCCGCCGCGTGAGCGCCGCGACGCCGTCGCGAACGCACCCGTGCAGCCGGCCGCCAGCGAAGATCCAGCCGCGCTGACGTCGCGGTTCTTCGCCTGGGCCGACAAGTTGCTCTCTCGCTGACCGGAGGCTCTGTCGTGCATCCCGCCTATTCGGTCATCCTGTTCACGACGGCCTCCGGCGCCGGCTACGGACTTCTGGTCTGGCTTCTCGTTCTCGGGGCCTTCGGCCTCGTCCCCATCCGAGCCGGCCTGGGGCTTCTCGGCTACGGCCTGGCGTTTCTGCTCGTGACGGTGGGTCTTCTCTCGTCCACCTTCCACCTCGGCCGACCGGAACGCGCGTGGCGGGCGTTCTCCCAGTGGCGCACGTCGTGGCTCTCGCGTGAGGGGGTGGTGGCCGTCGCGACTTATGTGCCGAGCGGTGTCGTCGCGCTGGCGTGGGTCTTCTTCGAGACGATGTCTGGCCCGCTGCCACTGCTCGCAATCGCCGGCGCAGTCCTCGCGCTCGTTACGGTCTGGTGCACCGGCATGATCTATGCATCGTTGCCGACCATCCGGGCCTGGGCACTGCCGCATGTCGCACCGATTTACATCGCCCTCGCGCTCGGCACGGGTGGCGTGCTCGCGCTCTTTGTCTTCACGCTCTCGGGTGTGCTGACAAGCTGGATGCCTTGGATCGCCATCTTGCCGCTCGTCAGCGCCTGGCTGCTCAAGGCGGCGCATTGGGAGCGGATCGACACGGAAGCTCGGACGCTGACGGCGGAAAGCGCGACCGGGCTCGGTCGCTTCGGCAAGGTCCGCCCGCTCGATCCTCCGCATACGCAGGCGAACTACGTTATGCGCGAGATGGGCTACGAGATCGCCCGCAAGCACGCAGAGAAACTCCGCCGCGTGGTCGCCATGCTGCTGTTCATGGTGCCGCTCGCAGCTGCCGTGCTCACCATCGCCATCGACGGTGGCGTTCTCACAGTCCCGCTGACGCTGCTCGCGACGCTGTCCGCGGCGGCGGGTGTCGCCGTCGAGCGCTGGCTGTTCTTCGCCGAGGCCGAGCACGTCGTCATGGTTTACTACGGCCGCGACGCAGCCTGATCAGAGATCGAGCGAGAGCTGGCGCGGCGAGGTCTTCTTCCGGCCGGTCATCGCGATCCCGCTCTTGCGGCTGCCGTGCTTTTCCTGGATCGCGTCCGAGGCGGCGCGCGCATCCCGCGACCGGCGGATGGCAAAGATCCGTTCGCGCGCGGCCCGAGCGGCCGCGGCATGGTCAACGATCGGGCGGGGATAGCGGCCACGCACGGCGGCGTCGAACTCCTCCCACGTCCACGGCTCGTGCAGAAAGCCGTCCGGCACGCCAGAGAGTTCCGGCACCCAGCGGCGGATGAATAGGCCGTCCGGGTCGTGATCGTGCCCCTGCTTCACGGGATTATAGATGCGGGGTGTGTTGATGCCAGTCGTGCCCGACTGCATCTGCGCCTGTGGCCAATGGATGCCCGGTTCGTAATCGGTGAACAGGCGGGCGAGGGCGAGACCCGTCGGCCGCCACGGCTGCCAGAGATGATAGCTCGCCACCGCCATCACCATCGCCCGCATACGGAAGGTCAGCCAGCCGGTCGCGCGGAGCGATCGCATGCAGGCATCGACGAAAGGGAGACCTGTTTCGCCACGCGCCCATGCAGCGACGAGCGCCGGATCCTCCACACGCCCGAGTTCCCGGCAAGCCGGATGCAAATCCTCGAACTCGAGGCGCGGCTCGCTCTCGAGCTTCTGGATGAAGTGGCAATGCCAGTGCAGCCGCCCGACGAAGGAGTCGACGGAGCCGCGCCACGCCCGCGCGGCCGGAGTCGGATCGCCGCGGAGTGCTTCGAGACGCGTCTCGGCTGCCTGGAGGGCCTCGCGGATTGAAATCGTCCCGAGTGCGAGGTGGGCAGAGAGCCGCGAGCAGGCGTGCTCTGCCGTCAGCGGCCCCGACATCTGCCGCCGGTAATCGCGGCCACGCACAGCGAGAAAACTTTCGAGCAGGGCGAGCCCGCGGGTGCGTCCGCCGAACTGCCGACCGGGGCAGGGGTCGTCGGGAAGCCCGAGGCCTTCGACGTCCGGAACAACGCCGCTCTCAATTCCGGGAACGGCGGGCAAGCCGCGCGGCGTCGACGTGATGGGCGCCCGCATCTGCTTGTCCCAGGCGGCGGCCCAGCCGTTGCGATCGCGCAGTCGTCTCGTGACACCGTACTGGCGGATTTCGGTCCAGGCGATCCCGTGTGCGCGCGCCCACGCCCCGACCCTGAGGTCGCGCGCGAACGTCCACCCGTTGCCAGTTTCCTGGTGCGACCAGAGTGCCGCGATGTCGTGCGACCGACGGATCGCCTCTAGCACCTCGACGGCATCGCCCATTCGCACCACGAGCGGCTGGCCGAGGGCACCGATCCGTTCACGCAAGTCGAGGAGGCATTCCGCCGTGAAAGCCCACTGCCGCCCCGACGCGTCCGGCTGACGCCAGAGGTCTGGCTCGACGATGTAGAGCGGCAGCACGGGACCGCGTGCTACCGCCGCCGAGAGCGGCGCATGGTCGGCGACGCGCAGATCGCGCTTGAACCAGACGACTTGGAGCATCAGGCGACGGCTGGCACCAGCCTGTCGAGCACCTTCGCGGACGAAACGACACCCGGCATGCCGGCGCCCGGATGGGTTCCGGCCCCGACGAGATAGAGCCCGTCGAGCGATTCCGATTTGTTGTGGAAGCGGAACCAGGCCGACTGCGTGAAGTAGGGCGCGATCGAGAAGCCCGCGCCCGCAAAGCTCAGGTATCTGTCCTCGAAGTCGGCGGGCGTCATGATGAAGTCGGCCGTGATCGACTGCTCGAGCCCCGGAAGCATGGTGCGTGACAGTGCGGCGACGATCTTATTGCGGAGCTTCGGACCCTCGATCTGCCAGTCGAGTTTGCCCTGCATGTTCGGGACCGGACAGAGGACGTAGAAGCTGTCGCATCCGGGCGGCGCGAAGCTCGGGTCCGTCGCGGTAGGACGGTGGACGTAGAGCGAGAAGTCCTCGGCGAGTATCTTGCGGTGGAAGATGTCGTCGAGCAGTTCCTTGTAGCGCGGGCCGAGCCAGATGGTGTGGTGGGCGACGTCCGGGTACTGACGGCGCGTACCGAAGTAGAGCACGTAGAGGCCCATCGAGAGGCGCGACTTCCGCTTCACCCGCGTCGCCAGCGAGAGCTTATCCTCGGGTACCATTGCTCGATAGAGATACATCGGATCGGCGTTCGAGACGACGACACTGGCATCGACGATTTCGTCCGACTGCAGACGAACGCCGGTGACCCGCCGACCGTCGAGCACGAGGTCGCGCACGGTGGTGTTCGTGCGGATGTCGATGCCTTCCTCGCGCATCAGACGCTCGTAGGCGTCGACCAGCGCACCGGTGCCGCCCATGGCGAAGAACACGCCCCACTTGCGCTCGAGGTAGTGGATGAGGCCGTAAATCGAGGTGGTATCGAACGGGCTGCCGCCGACCAAAAGCGGCTGGATCGAGAAGGCCTCTCGCAGATAAGGGCTCTTCAGATACGTCGTGACGAACTGCCAGACCGTCTTGTCCGCTCGCAGCGTCGCGAGGCGCGGCACCTGCTTCAGCATGGTACCGAGCTGATGGAACGGGGCGTCGGCGAGTTCAGTGAAGCCGGCGTCGAAGAGCTTCTTCGACTGCTCGAGCATGCGCTGGTAGCCCGCGACGTCGGCAGGTTCGAACTTGGCGATTTCGGCGAGCGTGTCCTCGACGGTGCCGCCGTAGTCAAAGGTCTTCCCATCCTGGAAGTAGAAGCGGTACCAGGGCGATAGCGGCACGAACGTGACGTAGTCCTCACGCCGCTTCCCGAAAAGCGTGAAAAGCTCGTCGAACAGGAACGGCGCCGTGATGACGGTTGGACCGGCGTCGTGGCGGAATCCGTCCTTCTCGAACACCTGCGCCCGCCCGCCGATGCGGTCGCCCCGCTCAAAGAGCGTCACGGCGTAGCCTTTGGCCCGCAACCTGAGCGCCGCGGCGATGCCGCCGAACCCGCCGCCGATCACCACCGCCCGCTGCCGGCTTGTCCCGCGCGCTGTCCGCGCTGCGGTGGAGGTTGCGAAGTCCTGCATGATGGCCTGCCCCGATGAACTGTCTAGCGGACGAGATACGACGGCGGATCGACAAGGGATGCGCGCCGCAATGCCGCGACGTCGCGGCTCCCGGTGCAGAAGCAGGCGATCCGCAGCTGCTCCACGACCACACGCAAGTGACGCACCAGAGCCTCCGGCCCGGCAAGCGCCGCCGGAAGAACGCCGGCCGCCTGTGCGAAGAGATCGGCGCCGAGCCGCAGGGCTTTGGCGCCCTCGAGGCCGTCCCGAATGCCGCCCGACCCGATCACGCAGGTATCGGGGCAGACCGCCCGCACGTCGGCGATACAACGCGCCGTTGGGATTCCCCAGTCGCGGAAGCAGGTGGCAACGGCCCGCTGGGAAGGGTCGGTCGCCCGCTCGGCTTCGACCTGCGCCCAGCTCGTTCCGCCGAGGCCCGCGACATCGATGACCGCGACGCCGGCGTCCACGAGGCGACGGGCCATCGCACCCGAAATCCCGGCGCCTACCTCTTTCACCACGATCGGAAAGGCGACCCCGCGGGCGACCGTCTCGATGGCCCGGAGCAATCCCGCCCAGTCCGTATCGCCGCCGTTCTGGACGGCTTCCTGCAGCGGGTTGAGGTGGATGATCAGCGCATCCGCCTCGATCATCTCGACGGCCCGGCAGGCCATGGCAGGGCCGTCCCAGGTCTTGAGCTGGGCGGCGCCGAAGTTGGCCAGGATCGGGACGGACGGCGCGAGGGACCGTAATGCGCGACCGAGCCCGCCGCTTGCCGTGTCTGTCAGCGCGACGCGCTGGGAGCCGACCGCGAATGCGATCTGCAACTCTTCTGCAGCGATGGCGATGGCGCGATTGATGTCAGCAGCGCGGACCGGCCCGCCCGTCATGGAACTGACCAGCAGCGGTGCGGCGATCGGGCGGCCAAGGAACGTGGTCGAAAGGTCGATCTGGCGCAGATCGAGTTCGGGAAGGGCCACGTGGGCAAAACGTATGGCCTCGAAGCCGGTGGTGCTCGTCTCTGCATTGACCCTGCCGGCGAGCACGACGTCCAGGTGTTCGTCCTTGCGACGCGCGAGGTCATCGGCCGGCGTCGCATCGGCGCTGACAAGGGGGCCGGCGGTGGGATCGGTTGGGCGCGCCATGCTTTCGTGCAAGGATGTGGCTAAGCGTCTGGACAGTTTCGCGCGTCAAGTCGACTGTATCAAGTGACGTGACCTTGCAGCGTGGCAGTCCGCGTGCTTTGTGAAACGTGGGAGCCCGCTGGGCGGATCTTGAGAGCATGGACGCAGGCATCGACTCCTTGAGAACGGCCGTCGACGCACGTCTGGCGGCGGTGCTGCCGGAGCCGTCGGTCGGGCCGGCCCGTCTGATGGACGCGATGCGATATTCCGTCCTCGCGCCGGCGAAGCGCGTTCGGCCGCTGCTGACGTTGCTTGCGGCCGAGCAACTCGGCGGATCTGCCCTGGCTGCGCTCGATCCGGCTGTCGCCGTCGAACTCGTTCACGCCGCGTCGCTCGTCCTTGATGACCTGCCGTCCATGGACGATGCCCGTGAGCGACGCGGCCGGCCGGCCAATCATCTCGTTTACGGCGAGGACACGGCCATCCTGGCTGGCGTCGCCCTGCTGAACCAGGCCTATCAGGTGCTCGCCGGTGCCCCTCTGCCGGAGGGCGTCCGCGTGCGTGCCGTCACCGTGCTGTCCGATGCCGTCGGCGTGGATGGCCTGACCGGCGGGCAGGAATTCGATCTCAAGGCGGTCGATGGTGCCGATATCGGACCGGAAGACGTGGAGCGGACCTATCGCCTGAAGACCGCCGTGCTGTTCGGCGCCGCTGCCGAACTCGGCGGCCTCTCGGTCGGCGGTTCACCGACCGAGACGGCATCGCTGCGCCGCTTTGGCATTCGCATGGGATTGGCGTTCCAGGCTTTCGATGATCTCCTCGACGCCCACGCGACGGCCGCCACCGTCGGCAAGGACGTCGGTCAGGATGCCGGAAAGCCGACCTTCGTTTCGCTGCTCGGCCGTGATCGCACGGAGAGTTATGCCCGTAATCTCGTCGATCAGGCGTTACAAGACCTCGCCCAATCGGGCGGACGGGACACGCGACTCGCCACGTTCGCGCTCGCTCTCGTCGGCCGGATGACCGCACCGCTATCCCGTTCGCCCGCCTGACGGTGCGCGACGCTCGGCGGCATCGGGAAACCGGCGCCGGTCGAGTACGGTCCGCACAGAGGTGATCGACGTGACGACAGTCAACCCTGCACTCGCCCCGCTCCCGCGCCGCTATCAGGCAGCGGTCGGTCTCGCGCTCACCGGCGCCATCCTCGGCACTTGGGCGGTGGTGCACGTCTATGCGCTGTTCTTCTTTACGTGGACGTCAACGTCGGCGCTGGCGGCGCCGTTCATCGTGATCCTTCTGACTTGGCTTTACGTCGGACTGTTCATCATTGCGCACGACTGTATGCACGGCTCGCTCGTGCCCTTCGCGCCGACGTGGAACCGCTGGATCGGACGTATCTGCCTCTTTCTCTACGCCGGCTTCTCCTTCGATGCTCTGAACCCGAAGCACCATCTGCATCACCGGCATTCTGGCACGGACGGCGACCCCGACTTCCACGACGAGCACCCGCATGCGTTCTGGCCCTGGTACGTGAAGTTCTTCAGCGAGTACTTCACGGGTCGTGAGTTCATTGCGATCGCGCTGATCAACCTCTTCTATCTGGCTCTCGGCGCGTCGATCGTGAACGTGCTCATCTTCTGGGCGCTGCCGGCCGTGCTATCGTCGTTGCAACTCTTCACATTCGGCACCTACCTGCCGCACAAGCCTGCGAACCCGGCGTTCTCCGATCGCCACAACGCGCGATCCAACGATTATCCGTGGTGGCTGTCGCTGCTCACCTGCTTCCACTTCGGCTATCACCACGAGCACCATCTCTATCCGGGTGTGCCGTGGTGGCGGCTGCCGGCGGCCCGCGCGGCGCAGCGTCCGGCGTCTCAGGCGGCGATGGGCTCGCGCTCGAACTGACCGCTTACTCGCCGAGGTCCGGCATGGTCCAGAGACCTTCGCGCGGAGGCGCTGCCCCATACCCGGGCAGCCGGCTGGCGACCGCGGTGAGCGCGGCTGCACTCATGCCCCGGAATTTCCGACCACGACCGACGATCGCGCGGTCGGTCCACGCGGCCTCGCGGCGCTGACGCACGACCTGCCCGATGTCTCGATAGACGTTCCGGGCGGCAGCGATCGCGATGGCCGCGCGAAAAGGTAGCCGCGGAATACCGTGTCCGGCTGAGGCGTAGTAGGCATCCGCCATGTCGAGGAGGCGGCTGGTGACTGTAAACACGGCCTTCCGGTTCTTCGGAGCTGCGACGATGGCCGGGTCCGATGGCAGGCCCGCTTCGGCGAGCCAGCGGGCCGGCAGATAGACACGACCTGCGATCGCGTCCTCGATCACGTCTCGGGAAATGTTCGTCAGCTGAAAGCCGATCCCGAGATCGGAGGCGCGCTCGAGCGTGAGCCGGTCGCGGACATCCATGACCATCGCCATCATCACGCCGACCACGCCGGCGACGTGGTAGCAGTAGGCGGCGACGTCGTCGGCAGTCTCGTAGCTGCGACCGGCGACGTCCATCCGGAAGCCTTCGAGCAACTCGAGCGGGTGGCGCGCCGGGATGGCGTGACGCTGAACCACGCGTGCGAGACCCTGATACACCGGCTCGTCGGCATCGCCGACGAGGGCGCGTCGCGTCTTGTGCTCCAGCTCGTCTAGACGATCCGAGGCCGGACGACCGTCGTGGTGTGCCGAAACAAACCCCAGCTCCTGGCCGTCGATGACGTCGTCGCAGTGCCGGCACCAGGCATAGAGGAGGTAGGCGCTTTCGCGCGTCGGCCCGTCGAAGAGCCGTGCTGCGCCCGCAAAGCTCTTCGAGCCCTTTTCGATGCGCTCGCGCGCGTATGCAACGAGGGGATCCATCAGCCGAGCGTCGCCACCACGGACTGGCGGGCGGCGAAGTCCCAGGCCGGTCCGTTCCCCATGAACCGCACGGCGCGCGACAGCGGCAGCGGTGGACGCCCCGACAGGATGCGGGCGCGGTCGGCGAACGTCAGTTCGGCGGCATAGAACCTCTCGATCAGATCGGCGGGCAGCCCGTAAAAGCGTTCAAGGACGCCGACGCGCTCGTTCGGTCGTGCGGCGAGAAACAGCATCCGGTTGAGAAACCGGAAAATTGCCTGCCGTCCCCATTGATCGCGGACGTAGCTCTCGATGGCTGCCGCCAGCGGCCGCGATCTGAGATCGCTCATGCCGGCGATGAGATCGGCCATCCGCACCGCAAAGGGCAGGCTGTAACCCGTCGTCGGGTGGAAGAGCCAGGCGCGCAGGCCGACGCGCGGCAGGTCGCGACCCAGAGCTTTCCAATGGGCGTCGATGTCGCCCGCGAGCGTGATCGGAAGAACGGCCGCCTCGCGACGAATGAGGCGCTTCACGGCCCAGCCTTGCGCGGCGATGTAGGCTTCGACGCGCCGATCGAGCGCGCCCTCGTCGAGGTCCGCCCCTTCGCTGTAGTAGGTGTCCTCGACCATGATGGTCGTCGGCGTGAAGGGCAGCGTATAGACGAAGCGGTAGCCGTCCGCTTGCGCGACCGTCGCGTCCATGATGATCGGCCGCGTCCGGCCGTGCGGCGCCGTCGTCTCGATCTCGTGCCCGACGAACTTCTGGTAGCCGAGTGCCAAGGGCTGTTCGCGAAGCGCGCCGCGCCCGTCGATGACGCAGGCAGCGGAGATTTCGGTTCCGTCGGCAAGCGTGACGCGATCCGGCGTCACGTCGCGCACATCTGCTCCAAGGCGCACACGGTCTGCAAAGGCGCCCATGGCAACGTGATGCAAGCGCTCGGAGTCGATGCTGTTGTAGCCCGTCTCGAGAATGCGGGTGAGACCGGGAAAGCGTACTTCCTGGGTCGGCCAATGCGCCGTGATCAACGGCTTCAACCAGGCCAGCTGGCCTGTCGACACATCCGTGTCATGGAACGACCAGGTGTGGTTGCCGCCGAGCGCCGCACCGCGCTCCAGCAAGACGAACGAGAGGTCCGGCTTCAACGCGGCAAGCCGCAATGCGATCAGCACGTTGGCGAGCCCGCCCCCGACCAGCGCGACGTCGACCGTCACCTTCCCCGTCACGCCTGCCTCCTCGCCGCGTCGGCCTGCCAGTCGGCCAGCGCGTGCTCAGCGCCTCCGAGATCCGTTACGACCGTCCTCGTCGGGCTTACGTGTGCGGCCGTCGGTCCGATCGGAACCTTGCCGCGTCCGTCCGGAACATCGAGGACATAGGTCGGCTGGGCAAGTCCGGAAATGCGGCCCCTCAGCGCTGCGACGAGCTTCTGGCCCTCGGCGATCGACAGCCGGAAGTGCCCGGTCCCCGGCGCCAAGTCGGGATGATGGAGGTAATACGGTTTCACCCGGTTCGCGACGAAGGCCCGCATGAGGTCGGCGAGCGCATCGGCGTCGTCGTTGACACCGCGCAGCAGGACCGTCTGGCCGACAAGCACGATGCCTGCATCGGCGAGGCCGGCGAGGGCCTCGCGGGCCGCCGGCGTGAACTCCCGCGCATGATTGGCGTGGACGGCGACGTAGACGGCCTTGGCGCCCGAAGTCTTGAGGGCTGCGACCAGGTCTTGGGTGATGCGCTCTGGGGCAACGACCGGCACGCGTGTGTGCCAGCGCACGACGGCGACCTGGGTCAGGGCGCCGAGCCGCGCCGCGATATCTGCGATCCGGCGGGGCGACAGGACGAACGGGTCGCCGCCCGTCACGATGACCTCGAACAGGTCCGGCTGCCCGGCGAGGTAGGCGATGGCGGCCGCGAGATCGTCGGGCGACAACTCCTGATCCTTGCCGGGACCGACCATCTCGCGACGAAAGCAAAAGCGACAGTAAACGGGGCAGAGCCCGGTGACTTTCAGCAACGCACGGTCGGGATAGCGATGGACGACCCCGCGAACGGGCGAATGTGCGCCGTCCCCGATCGGGTCCGGGCGCTCCTCGGGCAGGATCTGCAACTCACGGCCGTCCGGCAGGAATTGGCGCCGGATCGGATCATCCGCCCCCGTTCCCGTTGCGAGGGCCGCCATTGCCGGGGTGACCGCCACGGCATAGCGAGCCGCAACCGGCGCCAGCAGCGAAGCCGCGTCGCCGTCGATCAGGCCCGCGCGCTGAAGCTCGGCCAGGGTGGTGAGCGATTTCGCCATACGTCCTAGATGGACGGCCGGGCGACCGGCGTCCAGAGCACCTGGTCGATCCGATCGGCCCCGGTGGCGAGCATCACCAGCCGGTCGAAGCCGAGCGCGATGCCCGAAGCGGGCGGCATTCGCCCGAGTGCCGCCAGGAAATCCTCGTCGATCGGATAGCGCTCGCCGTGGACCCGCTCCTTCTCGTCCATCTCGGCTTCGAAGCGCCGCCGCTGTTCCTCGACGTCCGTCAGCTCACCGAAACCGTTCGCGAGTTCGATGCCGGCGACGTAGAGCTCGAAGCGCTCGGCATAGCGGGGGTCGTCCGCCGTCGTGCGGGCGAGGGCTGCTTCCACGCGCGGATAGCGATCGAGGAGGATGGGAACCGGCGCACCGAGCCCCGGCTCGACCCGGCTGACGAGAATGCGGCTGAAGATATCCGACCAGGTGTCGTCCGGGGCCGTGCGGATGCCGCAGGCCTCGGCCGCCGACATGAGGGCTTCGCGGTCTCCTTCAACGGGCGTGAGCGTGGCGGTGAGGTCGATGCCGGCGCGTGTTCCGAACGCCGCGGCCACCGATAGCTGTTCGGCTGGCGCGAGCGGATCGGCCGTCAGCCCGCGATAGTGCCACGGGGCGTGCCCGGTGACCCGCGCCGCGAGGCTGAGGATGGCCCGACAGTCGTCCATCAGTCGCGTGTAGGGCTCGCCTGACCGGTACCACTCCAGCATGGTGAACTCGGGATGGTGGAGCGCACCGCGCTCGCGGTTCCGGAAGCAGGGCGCGAATGTGAAGATCCGCTTTTCGCCGGCGGCCAGCAGCTTCTTGCACGCGAACTCGGGCGACGTGTGGAGGTAGAGGCGGCGTAGGTCGCCCGCCGGATCGACCATGTCGGTCGCAAAAGCGTGGAGATGCGCCTCGTTGCCGGGCGAGACTTGGAGGGCCGCGGTGTCGACCTCGACGAACCCTTCGCTCTCAAACCAGGCTCGGATGGCGGCCTTGAGCCGGTTGCGAGCTATCAGCAGCGGGCGCCGGTCGCGGTGGACGTGCGGCTGCCACCAGGGAGACGGCTGCGGCGAGTGGCGGGGGACATCGGTCATGGCGAGGGGGCTAGACGCCGGCCGCGGCGCCCGTCAAGCGCCGGGAACGCCCCGCTTGGCCTTTTGCCCGGAACAGGATAAGACGCCGGCTCGGAATTGGGGGATCCCGGCGCGCCGAGAGGCCCGGTCCCGCCTTGAACCCATCGGAGAAAAGACGTGGCCAAAGTCATCGCCAGCTCGGTGCGCAAGGGGAATGTGCTCGATATCGACGGGCGCCTGTGCGTCGTCATCTCGGCCGAGAACATTCACCCGGGCAAGGGCACGCCCGTGACCCATCTCGTCATGCGCCGCATTCAGGACGGCGTGAAGACCGAGGAGCGCTTTCGCACGACGGATACGGTCGAGCGGGCCTACCTCGAAGAGAAGGACTTCAATTATTTGTATGAAGACGACATGGGCTACAATTTCATGCAGCCCGAAACCTTCGATCAGATTTCGATCTCAAAAGACGTCATCGGCGATCAGGCCCAGTGGCTGCAGGAAGGGATGACCTGCTCCGTTTCGCTGCACGAAGGCACGCCGATCGCGATCGAACTGCCCCCACGCGTCACCCTCGAAATCATTGAAGCCGATCCGGTGGTGAAGGGCCAGACGGCGTCGTCGTCCTATAAGCCCGCCAAGGTCGCGAACGGCGCCCGCATCATGGTCCCGCCGTACATCGAGGCCGGCATCCGCGTCGTCGTCTCGACGGTCGACGGTTCGTTCGTCGAGCGCGCGAAGGACTGATCGTCAGGACGGCGACAGGCGCTGGATCGAATAGATGTCGGCCGGCGTCAACGCGAGGTCGACCGCCATCCGAAGCGCAACGAGCAGAACGAGCGCGGCGAGCAGGCCGCGCAGTTGGACGGCGTTGAGGCGCTGGCCGATCTCGACTCCGAAGTGAGCGCCGATCACACCGCCGATCATCAGCGGCACTGCCAGCATCACGTCGACGGTCTGGTTCTGGATCGCCTGCAATATCGTCGTGAATCCGGTCAGAAACACGATCTGGAAGACGCTGGTCCCGATCGCAACGCGCGTCGGTACGCTCAAGAGGTAGATCAGCGCCGGCACGATCAAGAATCCGCCGCCGACGCCCATGATGGCCGTCAGCCATCCGACGATAAATCCGATCCCGACCGGCGGGATGGCGCTCGCGTAGAGCTTCGACTTGTGAAACCGCTGTTTGAGCGGTAGCCCCTGTACCCAGGTGTGCTGTCCGGCTTTGCGCGACGCGCTCGATTTCCCCGACCCGGAAGTTTTGCGGATCGTATTCATGCTTTCGATCAGCATCAGCGTGCCGATCGTACCGAGCACCACGACATAAGTGAGTGAGATGACGAGGTCGAGCTGACCTGCCCGCCTGAGCCATGTTTGAGCGAAAACGCCGAGGATCGAGCCGACAGCGCCACCGGCGATCAACAACACCCCCATCTTGACGTCGACGTTGTCGCGCCGCCAATGCCCGACGGCGCCGGCAACGGACGACGCCGTCACCTGGCTCGCGCCGGTGCCGACGGCGACCGCCGGAGGGATGCCGAGAAAGATCAGCAGAGGCGTCGTGATGAAGCCGCCGCCGATACCGAACATGCCGGAGAGGATGCCGACCGCGAGCCCGATGCCCAGCAGCAGCAGCAGGTTCATCGAGAGTTCGGCGACGGGAAGGTAGATGTCCATGCGGCCGTGTCATGGCCGGTAACGGGGGGACGCAGCCAACCGCGTCCTCCACCCCGTAGCCCGGCGGGTCACCAGTCCTTATGGATAGGGGACGCCGCTCTGCGCAAGGGGGGCGTCCCGATCACCGGCCGGCCAACGCCCGGACATGACAAGAAAAGTGCGAGGAACCGCCCATGCTGCAAGATCCGCCCCTGCTCGTCGTCAAGCGGTCCATCGACCGTCCCGACCCTGCCCAAGTCCGCAAGCTCGCGGGCGCTCAGACCGGCCATATCGTCGACGCCCTCGACGGGCGCGGGGCGCTCGACCACCGCATCAAGCCGATTGACCGCAACCGTGCCGCGTTCGTCGGCGTCGCGCTCACCTGCGAAACGGGCCCGTCGGACAACCTCGCGATCATGGCGGCGCTGGCCGTCTCGAAGCCGGGCGACGTCGTCGTCGCCGCGGCCGATGCCTTCGATCATACGGCCGTCGTGGGCGACAACGTCTGCCTGATGGGCCGCAACGCCGGCCTCGCCGCCATCGTCATCGACGGCATGGCCCGTGACGAGGACGGCATCGTCGGCGCCGGTCTGCCTTGCTTTGCCCGCGGCATCACGCCGAATTCATGCGTCCGCTCCGGCCCTGGGCGCGTCGGCTTCCCGATCGTCGCTGGCGGCGTCGCCATAGCGTCTGGTGATGTCCTGGTCGGAGACCGCGATGGCGTCGTCGTCATCCCACGGGACAAGCTCGATTTCGTGGTCGCGCGCCTCGAAGAAATTCGTGCCGCCGAGCAGAAGGTGCAGGCGCGGATCGCAGGTGGCCTCACGCATCTCGAGAGCATCGCGGCTCTCATGGCATCCGACCGCGTGGTTTATGTCGACTGAGGGAAGAGGAGGGCCGGGGAATCAGCCGCCGGCCTTCTTGAACTTCATCAGTTTGAACTTCGGCTGGTTCGCCACGTCGGCGCCGAGGTCAATGTCGTTCCGCATCGCGTAGGCGATCGTCTGAATATGGATCGGGACGTAGATCGTCTCGTCCTGCAGTCGCGCCCACAAACGCTGGATCGTGTCGTTGCGCTTCGTCGCGTCGATTTCGGTCGCCAGGCTCTCGATCATGCGGTCGACGTCGGGGTTCGAATAGCGCGTACCGTTCCAAGTCCCGAGCTTGTCGGTCCGCGTGTGGAACAGGAGCGAAAAGATGTAGGCGCTGTCGAATGTCGGCACGCCCCAACCGAGCAGGTAGAAGTCGACCGTCGGCGGGTCGGCCTGGATCATCGGAATGTGCACGGCGCGCGACTGTGAAACCACCGTCAGCCGCACGCCGATCTGCTGCAACTGCGTGGCGATCGCACCGCAGATCGCCTCGTCGTTCACATAGCGGTCGTTCGGGCAGTGGAGGGTAACGGAGAAGCCGTCCGGGTAGCCCGCGTCCGCGAGCATTGCCTTGGCCTTCGCGTTGTCTACCGGCGGGATCTTGTCGAGATCGACCGAATAGCCGTTCACGCCGGGCGGTGCGATGATGCCCGTCGGCAGCGACTGGCCCCGCATGACCGTCCGCTGAATTGCCTGCCGATTGATGCCCATGTTGATCGCCTGGCGCACGCGCTTGTCGGCGAACGGATTGCGACCCTTGACGTCGGACGTCGCGAGTTCAGCGCCGCCGACGTTCATGCCGAGGAAGATCGAGCGATTTTCGGGGCCGACACGCAACGCCATGTTAGGCTGCTGCTTCAGCTTATCGATCTCCTGGACCGGCACGTCCTGCACGAAATCCACTTCGCCGGACAACAGTGCGGCGATGCGTGCATTATCGGCCTTGATCGGCAGAAACACGAGTTCCGTCATCTCGAAGGTCTCGGGGAAGCGCTCCCAATAGTTGTCGTTGCGCTTCATCACTGTTTTCACGCCGCGCTCTCGGCTGACGAGCTGGAACGGTCCCGTTCCGTTTGCCGTGCGGGCGATCTCAGGCTCTTCCGTCTTCTGCAGATCGTGGACCGCCACCGAATTTGCCTTGGTGGTCCAGCTCTTCGACATGATGAAGAGATCGGTCAGGTTGTTCGGCAGGAGCGCATTGGGCGTCTTCGTCTTGATGCGGATGGTGTGATCGTCGACTTTGGCGACCGTGTCGACGGACGCAAGAAGCCAGCGCATCCCCGAGACCGGTTGCTGCGCGCGCTCGTAGGAAAAGATCACGTCATCGGCCGTGAAGGCCGATCCGTCGTGGAAGCGCACGCCTTTGCGCAGCCGGAACTCCCAAACCAGGGGATCACTCGTCAGCGACCAGGCCTCGGCGAGCGCAGGCGTCAGGCGGCCCTGGCCGTCACGGACGATCAGCGGCTCGTAGATCTGATGGGCCAGGGTAATCGTCGGCCCTTCGTTCTGGGAGTGCGGATCGAGCGTCAGCGCATCCGCCGCCCGCGCCCACTTGACCGAGCGAGCTTCTGCGCCGGCCGAGAGCACGACCAACGCCAAGAAAAGAACGGCACCAGCCCGCAGCAGTCGCCGGGGCCTGAAGCGGCGCATCACCCTCGGTCCCTCCCGTCGAGACCCGCCATGCTGACGCGATCACAGAACCATAGGTGTTATAGTCCGGACGATCCGATCCGGCCAGTGCGCGACCGCAATTCCGGTGTCGGTCGAGCGTGCATCAGCCGAGACCCTCGATAGCATAGACGCGAGCAGGGGATCCGTCCGCGCCTTCGATCTTCAGTGGGGCTGCCGACAGCAGGACCCTTGGCGCTTTGATCTCCGCCGTATTGGTCAGGTACTCGATCATGTGCACCCCCCGGCGCAGCAGGATGTCGTGGGTGACGTGCTCCTCGATCGGGCGAACCTCACCGGACAGCAGCAGCCGGATGCAGTAGTCCTGCGGGAAATCATAGGCGATTGTCTGGATGGCAAGGCTCGAAAGGTACTCGGCCGCGTCCCGCGTCAGATAGGGGCTATCGAGCCAGAAGGCCTTGTCGCGCCACGAGCGATGGCGGTGCCAGCCGGTCCGGAGGAGAACCTTCGCACCCGGCGCGACCCCCGCCATCCGCGACGAGAGCTTGGCAGCGCCGATCGCTTCGTTCGGGGCGGCGTCCATCAGGTCGATCACCTCCGCAAAACCGACCACCGCGTCGAGCGGTGTTTCCTCGATCGTGCGACCGTCGGCGAAGTAGTGCCGCTTGGCGTCGACGTGAGTGAAGCTGTGGCAGGAGACCTTGATCGTGGTGACCTGGAACATATCGCCGGCGGTCACGTTGCCGGCGATCGTGCGCTCCGCTTTCCAGCGCACGTGTTCGCCGACGATGGGCATGCTGAGATCGATGATGCGCATGGTGCGTCTCCCCGCTGTATTGTTGTGGGGGCCGCGGCCTTCGCTGGACTTTGCGACCCGGGGCCATTTTTGGCGCAAGACCGAGCCGAATGCGAGGGGCGGCGGCCCTTCATAGCTTTGATCCGGGAACTGCTGCGAGCCGTAATGCACCAACAGCAACACTGACCCGTCAAAAAACTTGAACTGACGCGTTGGGTTAAGCTAGGCACAGGTGAGCAGGGCGCCGCGCCGGCCGGTACAACCGGCCAAGAACGACGGAGCCCGCCGACCGGGGAGAACGCCTTTGGACACGGCCGCGGCCACGAGCCCGACCAGTGTATTGGGATCTTTTTCCACCGCGAACCCGAGGGCCGCGGACGGAATCCCTGTGCTTCAAATAGACGACTTGCACGTCCATTTCGTGACGTCGCATGGCCGCGTCCGTGCCGTCGAAGGCGTTACCTATTCCGTGGCACCGGGCGAGATCGTCGCCATTGTCGGCGAGTCGGGGTCCGGCAAGTCGGTGTCGGCGCTCACCGTCATGCGGCTTCTACCCCCCAACACGGCCCGTGTGATGGGCGGCTCGGTCCGTTTCATGGGCCGCGACCTGCTCGCCCTCGACGACGAAGAGATGCGGAAGATTCGCGGCCGGGAGATCTCGATGATCTTCCAGGAGCCGATGACATCGCTCAATCCGGTTCTGACGATCGGCCTGCAGATCAAAGAGCCCCTGCTGATCCACCTCGGGATGAGCGACGAGGAGGCCGAGGCGCGTGCCATCGAACTCCTGACCCTCGTCGGCATCACCGACCCGAAAAGCCGGCTCGGCCAGTATCCCCACCAGTTGTCCGGCGGCATGCGCCAGCGCGTGATGATCGCGATCGGGCTCGCCTGCAACCCGAAGCTCCTGATTGCCGACGAGCCGACGACCGCGCTGGACGTCACCATTCAGGCGCAGATCCTCGAGTTGATGAAGGATCTGTCGCGCCGGCTCGGCATCGCCGTCGTGATCATCACCCACAATCTAGGCATCGTCGCGCGGTACGCCGACCGCGTGAACGTTATGTACGCGGCGCGCCTCGTCGAGAGCGGACCGGCAGAGAAGGTCTTCGGGCGACCGCTGCACCCCTATTCCAAGGGGCTCTTATCGGCAGTTCCCCGTCTCGATCGACCGCGCACTGAAAAGCTCGCGACCATCGACGGGAGCCCTCCCAATCTTCTGAGCCCACCTGAAGGCTGCCGCTTCCGGCCGCGCTGCCGCTGGGCTGTCGATGCCTGTGGGACCGTGCCCCCGTTCGTCGACGGCGAACCCGGTCATCGTGTCGCCTGTCATCGCTGGCAGGAAGTTGCTGCCGATGGACCGGTCAAGGCCGGCGTATCCGCCGCGAAGCATCAATCGAGTGCCGGCGACGCGACACCGATCGTCGACATCCGACATGCCGCGAAGTTCTTCCCCGTCGGCGGTGGTCTGCTGTCGAAGCCGCGCTTGGTTCGAGCCGTCAACGACGTCACGCTTTCGGTTAAGCCCGGCGAGACGCTCGGCATCGTCGGTGAGTCCGGCTGCGGAAAGTCGACACTCGGGCGCCTCGTCCTGCGTCTCGACGATCCGACCGCCGGTGAGATCCTGTTCGAGGGAAAGGATCTCGCCCAGGCACGGCGCGGCGAACTGGTCGACGTGCGCAAGCGCATGCAGGTGATCTTCCAGGACCCTTACTCCTCGCTCAATCCGCGCATGACGATCGGGCAGATCATCGCCGAGCCGATGCACGTGCACGGGCTCAGGCCGCGGAAAGAGATCCCGGGTCGCGTCGCCGAGTTGCTCGAACTCGTCGGCCTCTATCCGTACATGGCGGTGCGGTACCCGCACGAGCTGTCTGGCGGCCAGCGTCAGCGGGTCGGTATCGCGCGCGCCCTGGCCGTCGATCCCAAGGTGATCGTGTGCGACGAGGCGGTCTCCGCGCTCGACGTCTCGATCCAGGGGCAGGTGATCAACCTGCTCGAAGACCTCCAGCAGCGACTTGGGCTGACGTACATCTTCATCGCTCATGACCTCGCCGTCGTGCGGCACATCTCGACCCGCGTCGCCGTCATGTATCTCGGCCGCATCGTCGAACTGGCGACGGCGGAGGAATTGTTCGCCAACCCGAAGCATCCCTACACGCGCGCCCTGCTCGAAGCGGCCCCGGTGCCGGATCCGGTGATCGAGAAAGCACGTCCGCGGGCGATCATCCGCGGCGAACTGCCGAGCCCCCTGCGTCCGCCATCGGGCTGCGTATTCCACCCGCGCTGCCCGCTCGCTCAGCCATCGTGCAAGGACGAAGCTCCGGCGCTCGTCGCCAAGGGGCCGGACCACTCAGCAGCCTGCCCGTACACCTGACTTGGCAACCGGGACGCACAACAAGAAAAGGGAGACCATCGATGAGGACAGCACTCCGAGGAATTCTGCTCGCAGCCGCCGCTGCAGCGGTCGCGGCGATGCCAGCCGCGGCGCAAACGCCGAAACGCGGCGGGATTTTGAACTTCGCGATCGTCGCCGAGCCACCGACGCTCGACTGCCACGCGACCACGACGTTCGCGACCATTCATCCCGTGGCGCCGGCCTACAATGGCCTGCTTCGCTTCCGCGGCGATGTGAACAAGAAGCTCGAGATTGTCGGCGATCTCGCCAAGTCGTGGGAGATGTCGTCCGACGGTCTGACCTGGACGTTCAAGCTGCACGACAACGTCAAATTCCACGACGGTTCGCCGATGACCTCGGCCGATGTGAAGGCGAGCTACGAACGCATCGTCAATCCGCCGGCTGGCGTCGTGTCGGCGCGCAAGGCGCTCCACGAGGAAATAAAGACGATCGAGACGCCGGACGCGACGACCGTCGTCTTCCGGCTGTCCGAGCCGAACGCCTCGATGATCAATAACTTCGCCTCGCCGTTCAACTGCATCTACTCGGCGAAGAAGCTCGCGGAGAACCCGAAGTATCCGGACACGGAAGTGTTCGGCACGGGCCCCTTCATGTTCGGCGAGCACATCAAGGGCTCGCACTATTCGGGCAAGCGCTTTGACGGCTACTTCGAGGCCGGCAAGCCCTACCTCGACGGCTACAAGGTGTTCTACGTGAAGTCGAACGCCGTTGTGCCCGGCATGCAGGGCGGCCAGTTCGATGCCGAGTTCCGCGGCCGCACGCCGAAGGAGCGCGAGCAGTTGGTCGAAGCCATGAAGGACAAGGTCACGGTCATGGAAGGGCCGTGGACGACCGGTCTGCTCCTGATCTTCAACACCAAGAAGAAGCCCTTCGACGACGTCCGCGTGCGCCGCGCGCTGACCATGGCGATCGACCGTTGGAACGGCTCGACCGCGCTGTCGAAGATCTCGATGCTGAAGTTCGTCGGTGGTTTCACCCGCACTGGTTCGGAATGGGCGCTGCCGGAAGAGGAACTCCTGAAGCTGCCTGGCTACTCGCGCGATCCGAACAAGGCGCGTGAAGAAGCTCGCCGGCTGCTCAAGGAAGCCGGTGTCGAGAACCTGAAGATCCGGCTCGTCAATCGTAACGTGGCCGAGCCCTACACGCCGATGGGCATCTACGTGGTCGATCAGTGGCGCCGCATCGGCGTCGAGACCGATCACCAGCAACTCGAGACGAAGCTCTACTTCGACGCCCAGAAGGAGGGCAACTTCGACGCCACCATCGAGTTCATCGCCGACTACGTCGACGATCCCTCGTTGCAGTTCCAGAAGCTGCTGACGTCGAAGAAGTCGTCGATCTCGCTTGCCGGCCACGAGGACGCCATCCTCGACGACCTGTTCGACAAGCAGTCGCGCACCGTCGATCCAGCCGAGCGCCGGAAGCTCGCGCACGAGTTCGAGAAGCGCGTCATCGATCAGGCCTACGCGGGCATGCTCTACTGGTGGCAGCGCATCGTCGTGGTGAACTCGAAGATCAAGGGGTGGGAGTTGCACGCCGCCCACTTCACGGGTCAGGACCTTTCCAACGTCTGGCTCGATCAGTAAGCGGCTGGGACGGCGGAGCCCAGGCTCCGCCGTCTGCCCCACGACACCGGTTTCCCGATGCAGATGCTGTCGTTTCTCGTCCGGCGGATCCTCCTCGCCATCCCGACATTGATCGGGGTGGCGGTGGTGACATTCTTTCTGATCCGCGTCGTTCCGGGCGATCCGGTGGTCGTGAAGCTGCGCGCCGACGGCGCACCCATCAGCGAGGCGACGATCCAGGCCGAACGCAAGCGCCTCGGGCTCGACAAGCCGATCTACGAGCAGTTCGTCGATTACATGGTCGGGCTCGCCAGGCTCGATCTCGGCCGCTCCCTCTGGACCGGCCAGCCGGTGGCCGACGAGATCGCGACCCGCTTCCCGGTGTCTTTCCAGGTCGCCATCATGGCGACGCTGATCGCGCTCTTGATCGCCATACCACTCGGCATCCTGTCGGCGGTGTACCGAGATACCTGGGTCGACTACGTGGTGCGCATCGTCGCCGTGTCAGGCCTCGCGATCCCGAGCTTCTGGCTCGGAATGCTGATCATTATGGCGCTGCTCTCTATGTTCAACTGGCTGCCGAAGATCGGTTACGTCTCGATTTTCCAGGACCCCGTCGCCAACCTTTCAGCGCTGATCTTTCCCGCGCTCGCCGTCGGCTACCGCTATGCTGCCGTGGCGACACGCATGATGCGCTCGGCCCTGCTCGAAGTGCTGCGCGAGGATTACATCCGCACGGCACGCGCCAAGGGTGTCTATCGTCATCTCGTCGTGCGCCGTCACGCGCTGCGCAATGCGCTGTTGCCGGTCGTCACGGTGGTTGGGCTCGAATTCGCCTTCCTGATCGGCGGACTGGTCGTCACCGAGCAGGTGTTCAACCTGAATGGCATCGGCAAGCTGTTCGTCGACGCCACGACCCGCGGCGACTTCACCCTGATCCAAGGGCTCGTGCTGCTGATCGCCGTCATCTTCATTGTCGTGAACATCATCGTCGACGTCCTCTACGGGATGCTCGATCCTCGCATCCGGCTGAGCTGAGGCAACCATGGCCGAGATCGCAGCCCGCCCCGCCGCCGCCGAGATGCCCCGCCGCCCGAACCCAGTCTGGCTGTTTGTGAGGCAGCAGCCGCTCGGCGTATTCGGCTTTCTGGTGATACTGCTCTTCATCATCTTTGCGGTGTTCGCTCGCCAGGTCGCGCCCTACGACCCGGAGGAGATCGACTTCGCGGCGATGCTCTCCGCTCCGTCGACAGAGCACTTGTTCGGCACCGACCAGTATGGTCGCGACGTCTTTTCGCGCATCGTCCACGGCGCCCGCACGGCGCTTGCCGTGGGCGTACTCTCGTCTCTCATCGGATGCACTCTCGGCGCCTTGATCGGCGCCGCGTCCGGCTATTTCGGCGGCCGGGTCGACACCATCGTCCAGCGCTTCGTCGACATCATGCTGGCGTTCCCGATCATCGTACTGGCGATGGTCGTCGTCGCCGTGCTCGGTAAGTGGCCGCTATGGGGCGTCGACCTCAATCTCGTGATCGCGATTGCGCTGCCGTTCTTGCCGAAGATGGCGCGTGTCGCGCGCTCGTCGACGCTGGCGATCGCGCAGATGCCTTACATCGATGCGGCTCGGGCCGCGGGTTACAGTCACACCCGCATCGTGCTCCGCCACATCATGCCGAACATCATGGCGCCGTACCTCATCATGGTCACGGCCTTCATCGCGCAAGCGATCCTGCTCGAAGCCTCCCTGTCCTTCCTGGGCCTCGGCGTCACCGAGCCTACGCCCGCCTGGGGTCTGATGCTCGCGGGACAGTCGGCTGACTTCTACAAGGAAGCGCCGTGGATGATCCTGTTTCCCGGCCTCGCCATCACGCTGGCGGTGTTCGCGTTCAACCTGTTCGGCGATAGCCTGCGGGACTGGCTCGACCCCAAGATGAAGGGGTGAGATCCGGCAAGGGAAGGTGAGGAGCCTGCGCGCCGCGTTCGCGCGTCAGGCCGCCAACCCGTCGACGATGCTTTCGAACATGCGCCGTCCGTCGACGCCACCGAGCATCGGCTCGAACAGGCGCTCCGGATGCGGCATCATACCGAGGATGCGCCGCGTCGGGTCGCAAATGCCCGCGATGTTGCGCTGGGCCCCGTTGGGATTGGCATCGGCCGTCGGCTTGCCGGCGTCGTCGACGTAGCGGAACACCACCTGACCCTCGGCGTCGAGCCGGTCGAGCGTTGCCGCATCCGCGAAGTAGTTGCCGTCGCCATGCGCGATCGGGATGCGGATGACTTCGCCCTTCGCATAACGCCGCGTGAACAGCGTGTCCGGTTGCTCGACCTTCAGGTTGACGTCGCGGCAGACGAACTTGAGCGAAGCATTGCGCTGCAGGACGCCCGGCAGCAGACCGGCCTCGCACAGAATCTGGAAGCCGTTGCAGATGCCGAGGACTGGCGTCCCGGCCTTCGCCTTCGCGACGACGTCGCGCATCACGGCCGAGTGAGCGGCCATTGCGCCGCAGCGCAGATAGTCTCCGTAGGAGAAGCCGCCCGGCAAGACGATGAGGTCGCTCGCCGGCACCGATGCATCGCCGTGCCAGACCATCGCGACAGGTTTGCCGAGGACCGCTTCGAGCGCGACTTTCACATCACGGTCGCAGTTCGAACCGGGGAACACGATGACGGACGCTTTCATGGATTCGTCTCCCTCAGCGGAGCGACAGCGGCACGATCACCGCGGACGCGAGCACCGGAACGAGCAGGAACAGTGCGACTTTCAGGATCAGCCATCGGATGGCTTCTCGGTCGCGATCACGGCTCGACGGAGACTGCGGCCCGGTCATGGGAGCTCAGCGCGCGATCTCGTAGCTGTAGTTCTCGATCACCGTGTTGGCGAGCAATTCGCGGCACATCTTGTCGACCGCCTCACGCGCGCGCGCTTCGTCGGTCTCGGCGAGATCGACTTCGATGTACTTGCCTTGGCGGACTTCCTGGACGCCTGAGAACCCGAGACTGCCGAGTGCAGTCTCGATCGCCTTGCCTTGCGGATCGAGGACGCCGTTCTTGAGCGTGATGCGAATGCGGGCTTTCATGAGTGCTTCCAGACATGCGAGCGAGGGGGCGAGCCCCTCGCATCCAGGCGATAGCGATGGTCAGTTCGGCTTGCCGTTGCTCGTGACGAGGACCGGGCCCGCACCACGCGGACGGGGGTTCTCAGTCAGAACGCCGAGCCGGCGCGCGACTTCCTGATAGGCTTCGAGCACGCCACCGAGATCGCGACGGAAGCGATCTTTGTCGAGCTTCTCGTTGCTCTGGATGTCCCACAAGCGGCAGCAATCCGGGCTGATCTCGTCGGCGAGCACGATCCGCATCTGCTCTTGCTCCCACAATCGTCCGAACTCGACCTTGAAGTCGACGAGACGGATGCCGATGCCGAGGAAGAGGCCGACCAGGAAGTCGTTGATGCGGAGCGCGAGGCTCATCACCTCGTCGATTTCCTGCGGGCTCGCCCAGCCGAATGCCGTGATGTGCTCCTCTGAGACCATCGGGTCGCCGAGCTTGTCGTTCTTGTAGTAGAACTCGACGATCGAGCGTGGCAGCTGCATGCCTTCTTCGAGGCCGAGACGCGTCGAAAGCGACCCCGCCGCGACGTTGCGCACGACGACCTCGAGCGGGATGATCTCGACCTCGCGGATCAACTGCTCGCGCATGTTGAGCCGCCGAATGAAGTGGGTCGGCACACCGATTTCGCCGAGCTTCTGGAAGACGTACTCGGAGATGCGGTTGTTGAGGACGCCCTTACCTTCGATCAGCGCGTGCTTCTTGTTGTTGAAGGCCGTTGCGTCGTCCTTGAAGTGCTGGACCAGCGTTCCCGGCTCCGGCCCTTCATAGAGCACCTTGGCCTTGCCTTCGTAGATGCGGCGACGCCTGTTCATAGCGGTCGTCCTCTGGTTCGGGTGATTATTCGGGCGAAAGTGCCGCCACTCTTGCCCGGCCGGTGGCCAACCTCAGAATGCAGCGTGTCGACCCTCGACACGGCGTGGCGCGGTTCGCCTCCGTCATGATCATCGCTGCGACACTAGCCGAAGCAGGGGGGAGAAACAATCTAAGAGCAGGGAGACCCGGCGGCTCCGGTCGGCCAAGGTTGATCGTGCGCCGCCGCCGGGCTATCGAGCCCGGCAGACGGCCGGCCTACGGAATGAACTGAGTTCAACGGAGGGGATCATGACGACGTTCGACGAACGTGAGAAGGCATTTGAGAAGAAATTCGCGCACGATCAAGACCTTAGGTTCAAAGCAGAGGCACGCCGGAACCGCATGCTCGCAGAGTGGGCGGCCGCGAAGATGGGTCTGTCCGGCGAAGCGGTCGACGACTACATCAAGGCCGTGCGGAAGGCAGACCTCGCCGAAAAGGGCGACGACGACGTCCTCCGTAAGGTAAAGGCGGATCTTGACGCCAAGGGCGTTGCCATCTCCGAGACCGAAATCCGCAAGGCCATGGGCGACTTCCTGGCTCAGGCGGTGGCTCAGGTCGAGGGCGAGAAGCGCTGAGGGGAGTCCCTCAGCATCACGCTTCAGTTGGCCGCAGCCGGCGGACCGAGCTGCTTCAGGAAGGCGCCGAACCGCAAAGCGCCTTCCGGCCACGGGCCGTGCCCCGACTCCGTATTGAGGTGACCGACGTTGCCGGCATCGACGAGCTGGCAGCCCCATGCGAGTGCCATGTCGCCGGCCTCGTCGAAGGGGCAATAGGGATCGTCTCGGCTGGCCACCAGCAGGGCCGGGAACGGCAGCGGCTCTCGTGGGTAGGGGCGGAACGCGCGATCGACGGCCTCGATCGACGCGACGACGGCTTCGGCCGGCGCCGCGACGAAAAACCCGCCGATGACGCGTCCGGACGGCAAGCGCGACGCAGCATGCACGATCGCGGGAACACCGAGACTATGGCCGACGAGCAGGACCGGCTTTTCGGCAACCGCGACGGCCTCGGCGATCCGTGTGACCCAGGCCTCTTTCTCCGGACGATCCCAGCTGTCCTGCTCGATCCGCTTGGCGGTCGGCAGACGACGTTCCCACCGGCTCTGCCAGTGGTCGGGACCTGAGTTGTCGAGCCCCGGCACGAGCAGGATCGAGACGTCGAAGGTACGCATGTTCAGCGGGGTCCGAGTGACTGATAGATATTCGCGCGTGGCAGGGTGACTACGGGAACCGGCAGCACCACAGCACCCTCTGCACCGGTGATCTCTCCTGGCTTCGCCGGCAAGCGGCCGGTCTCCACCGACCGCTGCCAGACCCAGACGATCGGCTCGTCCTGGTCGAGCACGACACAAGTCGCGATTGTCGCAAGCGGGTCGGACTTCTCGCTTTTCTGAATGAGGTCTTTGCGCACGATCCATTCGTAGCGCTCCCGCTGGCGGCCGATCCAGCGGTCGAACTCCTGTTTCGGAAGGCAGAGATCGAGTGGTGCGTTCATCGCTCTCTCCGGACGGTGCCTTCACTTTATCCGGTCGCCGTGCCGCGCAACAGGGCCCGCCTTCAGGCGCGACCGAACACGCGCCGGAAGATGGTGTCCACATGCTTCAGGTGGTAGCCGAGGTCGAACATCGCTTCGAGGTCGCTGGCCGAAAGGCGAGCGGTGACGTCGCGGTCGGCCTTCAGTTCCGTGAGGAAGTCGCGACCCTCCTGCCAGGTCTTCATGGCGTTGCGCTGGACGAGCCGATAGGCCTCCTCACGGGACGCGCCGGCCTGTGTCAGCGCGAGAAGAACGCGCTGAGAATTGTGCAAGCCGCCGAGCCGGTCGAGATTGCGACGCATGTTCTCCGGATAGACGACGAGCTTCTCGACCACTCCGGCGAGGCGATGCAGAGCGAAATCGAGCGTCACCGTGGCGTCCGGCCCGATCATGCGCTCCACCGACGAGTGCGAGATGTCCCGTTCGTGCCAGAGCGCCACGTTTTCCATCGCTGGCATCGCGTACGCCCGGACCATGCGGGCGAGCCCCGTCAGGTTTTCCGTCAACACGGGATTGCGCTTGTGAGGCATGGCGGACGAGCCCTTCTGCCCCGGCGAAAAGTATTCCTCCGCCTCCAGTACTTCGGTCCGCTGCAGATGCCGGATCTCGATGGCGAGCCGCTCGACCGACGACGCGATCACACCGAGGGTCGCGAAGTACATGGCGTGGCGGTCGCGCGGGATGACCTGCGTCGAGACCGGTTCGGCCGAGAGCCCGAGCTTCTCCGCAACGTAGACTTCCACCCGCGGATCGATGTTGGCGAACGTACCGACGGCGCCGGAGAGCGCACAGGTGGCGACTTCCTCCCGGGCAGACGCGAGACGACGTTTCGCGCGCTGAAACTCGGCGTGCGCGTAGGCGAGCTTGACGCCGAAGGTCGTCGGCTCGGCGTGGATGCCGTGGCTGCGACCGATGGTGACGGTTTCTTTGTGCTCGAACGCCCGTGCTTCCAGCGCAGCGAGCACGCGGTCCAGCCCGGCGGCCAACAGGTCGGCGGCCCGCACGAGCTGGATATTGAAGCAGGTGTCGAGCACGTCGGATGAGGTCATGCCCTGATGGACGAACCGGGCGTCCGGCCCGACGTGCTCGGCGAGGTGTGTCAGAAAGGCGATGACGTCGTGCTTCGTCTCGCGCTCGATTTCATCGATGCGCTGGATGTCGAATTTGGCGGCGCGGCCCTTCTCCCAGATGACGTCGGCCGCCGCCTTTGGAATCACCCCGAGCTCAGCCATCGCGGACGCCGCATGCGCCTCGATCTCGAACCAGATGCGAAAGCGGGTTTCTGGCTCCCAGATGGAAACCATGTCCGGACGGGCGTAGCGCGGGATCATGTCGTCTCTCGTCAGGTGTTGGCCGTCCGCGGACGAAAGCGGGGGGCGGCCGGGTCGCCGGTTTCGTGTTGGCGCGCGATCCGCCTGCCTGTGCGGCGAGCGATCGTTGCGGGGGACGGGTAGCAGTTGTGACGCCATGCATCAATGCGCGGACCGGATTTCTGTCGTAAGCAGACCGAAACCCGCACGAGCGCCAGTGAGACCATCGGAAAGCGCCGACCATGAAATTCGACGTCCTCGTCCTCGGAGCCGGCATGGTCGGTGTATCCGCCGCCCTCCACCTCCAGGCCCGCGGCCGCTCCGTCGCCCTGGTCGACCGCCGGGGGGCTGCGGAAGAGACCTCGCTCGGCAACGCCGGCATCATCCAGCGGGAAGGCGTCGTCCCCTACGGCTTTCCGCGCGACGTGAAAAAGCTATTCCTCTACGCGCTGAACCAGCTGCCCGAGGCTCACCTGCACTGGACGGCGCTGCCGAGCATCGCGCCTTGGCTGTTCCGTTACTTCCGCAATTCCTCGCCGGAAAAAATCGCCCGCAGCGCGCGCGCTCTGCGGCCGCTCGTCGAGCGCTGCGTCGTCGAGCATGAAGCTTTGATGGAGCAAGCCGGCGTCACCGGTATGATCCGCCGCACCGGTTACATGCGGGTGTTTCGCGATCCGAAGCGCTTCGACGAGCAAGCCACGGTCGAGGAGCACAATCGGCGTGTCTATGGGGTCAACTCTGAGGCGCGGACGCCGGACCAGATCCGCGAGATGGAGCCCCATCTCACCGGTAATCTCGCCGGCGCCTTTCATTATGTCGACCCGGTCAGCGTGGCCGACCCGTCCGCGCTTGGGAAGGCCTATGCCGACTTGTTCCGGGGCCGCGGCGGTACGTTTCTGACGGCCGATGCCCGCACCCTCGAAGAAGCACCCGACGGCTGGCAGGTCCGGACGGTCGACGACGTAATCACCGCTCGCGACGTCATCGTCGCACTCGGCCCCTGGTCGACCGAGATTCTGGAACCGCTCGGCTTCAAGGTCCCGCTCGGCGTCAAGCGTGGCTATCACATGCACTTCCGGGCGCGCGGCAACGCCGCCCTGTCCCGGCCCGTCATCGACGTCGAGAATGGCTTCCTGCTGACGCCGATGACCAAAGGCATCCGGCTGACGACGGGTGCTGAATTCGCCCGCCGCGGCGCGCCGCCGACACCCGTCCAGCTCACCAAGGTCGAGCCGTTTGCCCGCGATCTTTTCCCGCTGGCCGACCGCGTCGATCCCAAGCCTTGGCTCGGCGCGCGGCCCTGCCTCCCTGACATGGTGCCGATGCTCGGCCCGATCCCCGGTCGCAAGGGGCTGTGGGCCGACTTCGGCCATCACCATCTCGGCTTCACGCTCGGCCCCGTCTCCGGCCGCCTGCTCGCCGAGATGATCACCGGAGAGACCCCTCACACGGACCCCTGGCCCTATCGCGCCGACCGGTTCGCCTGAGAGCGCCGCCCTTCACGCCGGCGGCGCGGCCAGTTAGGAAGCGATGAACGGTCGCGAGCGTGCCTATGTCCGACAGCAAACCCGCCGCCATGATCGCCGACGCCGTCCCGGGCAACTGGGTCGATCGCTCGGCGCCGCTCGCATCGCGTCCCTACCTGAAGCTGATGCGAGCCGATAGGCCGATCGGTACGTGGCTGCTCCTGATCCCGTGCTGGTGGGCTCAAGGGCTCGCCGAGATCGCCGTCGGCGCCCCGTACCCGAACGTCTGGTATCTCGTGCTCTTCGCGGCGGGCGCCTTCATCATGCGCGGCGCGGGCTGCACGTATAACGACATCGTCGACCGCGAATTCGACGCCAAGGTAGCCCGCACTGCGTTGCGTCCCATCCCTGCAGGTCTCGTCACCGCCCGCCAAGCGTTCGTGTTTGCGATCCTGCTGTCGCTCGCGGGTTTCCTCGTCCTCATCCAGTTCAACGTCACAACCATCATCGTCGGGATCGCCTCACTGGCTCTGATCGCCATCTACCCCTTCATGAAGCGCGTGACGTACTGGCCCCAGTTCGTCCTCGGCCTGACGTTCAAATGGGGGGCGCTCGTTGGCTGGACGGCGATTACGGGAAGCCTCGGTTGGCCGATGCTCGGCCTCTACGTCGGCTGCGTGCTGTGGACGATCGGGTACGACACGATCTACGCCCACCAGGACAAGGACGACGATGCGATCCTCGGACTGAAATCGACGGCGTTGCGCTTCGGTCCGCAAACGAAGCCCTGGCTCGTGCTGTTCTACAGCAGCGCCGTGGCCTGCTGGCTGTTGACCCTTTGGCTCGTCGGCGCGACCGCTGGCCCGGCGCTGATTGCGCTGGCCATCGTGGTCGGCCACCTCGCCTGGCAGATCGCGACCCTCGACATCGCCAATCCCGCGAATTGTCTCGTGCGCTTCCGGTCGAACCGCGACCTCGGCCTCATTTTCTATGCGGGGCTCGTCGTCGAACTGGTCTTCGCACGGTGACCCGCCCCCTCGTCGAAAAGGCGTTCTTGCGCCGTGTCGCCGGATCAGGCAGCAAGCTCATGACGACCGCGACGGGGGATACGAGCGATGGTCACGACGACACCCGACAAGCAGCTTCTTCACTTGGTTTTCGGCGGCGAGCTCGTCGCGCTGGACAAGATCGAGTTCAGGGATCTCTCCAAGCTCGACATCGTCGGCATCTATCCGAACTACGCGGAAGCCTACAAAGCCTGGAAAGCCGCAGCGCAGCGCACCGTCGACAGCGCGCAGACGCGCTACTTCATCGTCCACATGCACAAGCTGCTCGATCCGGACGCAACGGGACCCGGCGGCACCGGCAAAGCGTGACCAATCACGCGGGCGGAGCCGGGTCATGACCGCAGCGGCCCCGAAGTCGGCAGCGGCGGTCCTCGATCCGGCGCGCCGGACGCTTCTCTCCCGATTTTTATCTGATTGGGTCTGGCCTCGCTGGCGCGCCCTGATCGGTGCTCTGCTGCTGACCGCTGCGCTCGCTGCGGCGACGGGCTCCTATCCGATGATCATCAAGGTGAGTTTCGACACCTTGATGCAGGGGCAGCAAGGCATGCTGCCGCTCGTGCTCGCGGCCATCGTCGCGGTGACCGTCACGCGCAGTCTCTTCCTCTACCTGCAGACGGTTGCGACGAACCGCATCGTCATGGAGATGTGCAATGATCTCCAGAAGCGCGTGCTCGGCCATCTCGTCGAATCCGACTTTTCGCGCCTCACGCGCGATGCGCCTGGCCAGTTGGTCTCACGCCTGACGAACGACATCATCTACGTCCAGACCGCAGCGCTCGCCGCCCTCAACACGGCGGTGCGTGACGTCCTGTCGATCATCGCTCTGCTCGCGACGATGATCTGGCTCGACTGGCTGATGTCCCTCATCGTCCTCGTCGTCTATCCGATCGCCGCTCTCCCCATCGCCGCGATCAGCCAGCGCCTGCGCAAGGTCGCCAAGCGGACGCAGAACGAACTCGGCGACATGACCGCACTCCTCACGGAAACTCTCGCGAGCCCCCGTCTGATCAAAACCTATCGGCTCGAAGACTACGCCGCCCGCCGGGCGGATCGCAGCTTCGACGACGTGCTGGACCTGCGTATGAAAGCCGTGCGGGCGAGGGCTCGCCTCGATCCCATGCTGGAAGCGCTCGGCGGCGTGGCGGTCGCGGGCGTCATCGCGTTCGCTTACTGGCGGATTGCCAGCGGCATCTCGACTGTCGGCGATTTCATGGGCTTCGTCAGTGCGCTGCTGATGGCAGCACAGCCGATCCGTGGCCTCGGCAACTTATCCGGCCGCGTTAACGAAGGTCTGTCGGCCGCCGAACGCTTCTACGAGGTTCTCGACGAACGTCCGAAGGTCGTCGACCGGCCGGGAGCCAAGCCGCTCGCCCTCTCGACCGGCGCTATCAGATTCGAAGACGTGGGCTTCGCCTACACTGGCTCATCGGAGAGCCGCGCCGAGGCTGTTCGCGAGTTCTCGCTCGACGTGAAGGGCGGCACGACCGTCGCGATCGTCGGACGCTCCGGCGCCGGCAAATCCACGGTTATCAATCTCGTCGCCCGCCTGTTCGACGTCCAGGCCGGGCGCATCGTCATCGACGGCCAGGACATTCGGGACGTGCAACTTGCGAGCCTGCGCAGCGCGATGGCGATGGTGAGCCAGGACGTGACGCTGGTCGACGATACGATCGCGGCCAATATCCGCCTCGGTAAGGTCGACGCCACCCGCGACGAGGTCGAAAGCGCCGCGCGGGCGGCCGCCGCGCACGACTTCATCATTGCCCAGCCGGACGGGTACGAGACGCGCATCGGCGCGGGCGGCTCGCGCCTTTCGGGCGGCCAGCGTCAGCGAATCGCTCTCGCACGCGCGATCCTCAAGGACGCTCCCATCCTGCTTCTCGACGAGGCGACGTCAGCTCTCGATTCCGAATCCGAGCGGTTGGTCCAAGACGCGCTCGCGCGCTTCACAGAGGGACGGACGACGCTGGTTATCGCGCATCGCCTCGCCACCGTGCGCGAGGCCGACCTCATCTGCGTGATGGATGCCGGTACGATCGTGGAGCGTGGGACGCACGAGGCGTTGGTGGCCGCCGGCGGCGTCTACGCCGAATTGTGTCGGCACCAGTTCGTCGACCGGCCGAGTTCCTGATCCGGCTATTCCCGCCGCAGCACGCTGTCGACGATTCGGTTGGCGATCGAGCTTGCGGTGAAATCGCGTTCGAGCGCGTCGGGCTCGTAGACGGTTTCAACCCACTCGATGAAGGGCATCGGCCGCACAGCCGCGTCGGCGAGATAGCGCTCGAAGAATTGATCGAGGATGCCGGTGTCGGCCTGTCGGATGTGGCCGTACCGGAGCGACAGCTGGTTCTTGGCTTCGGCTATCGGCACGCCTTTATGGAAATGCAGGTAGAGTACGCTCATCAGACCGGCACGGTCGGCACCCGACTTGCAGTGGAGGACAGCGGGATATTCGATCCGCTCGAATAGGTCACGTGCCCCGAGCACCTCTTGGCGTGTCGGGGCAGCACGCGAACGGACCTGATAGTTGACCAGGGTAAGACCGGCAGCCTCACAAGCCGCCTGCTCGAGAACGTAGCTGCTCGACGGATGGGCGCCGCGCAGATTGACGACCGTTCTTAAGCCTTTTCGCGCCAGGCTGCGGAGCTGGTAAGGCGCCGGCTGGGCCGCGCGCCACATCTTGGGGTCCAGGCGATGGAGGTTGAGATAGGCGAGGCGAAAGATGCCGTGGTCGACCAGCAGCATGTCGAGATAACGGACCGACGGCCCGAACAGCCGTTTCGCCCACGCAGGGGATCGCTCCGCGAGCGCGACGCGCCACGCTTGGCTCACGCGCTTCATCGCGCGACGCGGGCCTTTCGCGAACTTCCCCATTCGTCCTGTCGGAGTGGCGGGCAACCGCTTCGGCGGAGCTGAATGTCCGGTTTGCCGGAGCTTTTGCACCGCGCCTTCAGTCGGTTTGCATTCCCCTGTTATCCGCTATAGACACGGCGTTCAAGAGGCTTGGGTCGTCGGCCGAAAGCCCGTTGAAACCTGCGGCATCGATGACAGCGAAAACGCCGGAAAAAAGGCGGGTCAGCCGAGCGGCGGGCCGGGCTCTCGCGCGCTATACGGATTTCGTCGTCGGCACTTCGCGGACGGCGCTCGACCCGCCCGACGCCTATGACGTGCTCGCGCGCGCCGAACCGGCGATTCTTGCGATATGGCACGGTCAGTTTTTGTTGATGCCGGCCATGCAGGGGCCGAAGCGCGCCCACATCATGGTGGCGCGGCACGGTGACGGTGAGATCATCGCAGAAGTCCTTCGCCATTACGGGAGTGAGTTGATCCGCGGCGCCGGCGCGGGCAGTCGCCGAAAGGACCGCGGGGGCGCCCATGCCTTGCGAGCCGCGCTGCGTACCCTCGAATCGGGCATCAGTGTCGCCATGACCGCCGACGTGCCGCCCGGCCCAGCCCGTCGCGCTGGCATCGGCATCGTCACCCTTGCTCGAATGTCCGGCCGGCCGATCGTGCCGATGGCCGTTGCCTCCAGTCGGTTCATGACGCTCGATACGTGGAGCCGCATGACGATCAATCTGCCGTTCTCGAGGGTCGGAGGCGCCGTCGGGGCGCCAATCCACGTGGCGCGTGATGCCGGGCCGGACGATATCGAAGCGGCCCGCCGCGCCGTCGAAGAGGGGCTGGATGCCGTGACCGCGCGTGCCTATGCCCTGGCAGGGGCTGATCCCGACCGGGCTACCCCGCCGTCGGTTCTGGCCCGTCGCGATGGCCCCCCGCCGCCTGGATGGCGGTTCGGCCTTTACCGGGCCCTGACCCGGGCCGCGAGCCCCGCGCTCGGCCTGATGCTGGCCTACCGTCGCCGGCGCGGAAAAGAAGATGAAACGCGCGCGCCCGAGCGACGTGGCATCGCGAGCGTCGTGCGGCCAGCCGGACCACTCGCCTGGCTGCATGCCGCGAGCGTCGGCGAGACCATCGCGCTAGTCCCGGTCATTGCTAAACTTCGCGAGGCGCGGCCCGACGTCGTGGTGCTTCTCACCACTGGGACGGTCACGTCGGCCCGCATTGCGGCCGAGCGGCTCGGCAGCGGTGTGATTCACCAGTACATCCCGCTGGACGCGCCACAATACGTCGCCCGCTTCCTCGACCATTGGAAACCGGACCTCGGCGTCTTCATGGAAGGCGACGTCTGGCCCAATCTCGTGCTCGATGCCGACCGACGCGGTGTGCCGCTGGCGCTCATCAATGGGCGGATGTCGTCACGCAGCTTCGGCCGCTGGCGCCGCAATCGCGGGCTCGCTCGCCAGTTGTTCGGCAGGTTCAGGGTCGTTCTCGCGCAGAACGAAAAGCTCGCGCGCCGGTTCGGAGAACTCGGTGCGCTCGATGCCCGCGTCACCGGCAACCTCAAGATCGACAGCCCGCCACCGCCCGTTGACGATTCAGCTTTGTCGCATCTCGTGTCGGCGGTCGGTACGCGTCCGCGCTGGGTCGCCGCCAGCACACATCCCGGCGAAGAAACGATCATCGCGGTTGCTCACAAATTGGTCCGCGCGGCGAAGCCGGATACGCTGACCGTCATTGTGCCTCGCCATCCGGATCGCGGAGCGGCCATCGTTGACGCTCTCTCTGCAACGGGGCTTTCGGTCCGCCGCCGCTCGACGGGCGAGCTTCCCGATGCTCAAACGGACATCTACGTCGCCGACACGCTTGGTGAACTCGGAACCATCTACGCTCTTGCGCCAATCGCCTTCATCGGCGGGTCGCTGGTCCGCCACGGCGGGCAGAACCCGATCGAGGCGATCCGGCGCGGCGCCGTGGTCTTGTCGGGTCCTGAGACCGATAACTTTGCCGACGCGTATTCCGTTCTCCGCGCGGCTGGTGGAGCCCGGCTTGTCCGCAACGCCGACGATCTCGCGAACGAAGTCATCGGACTTTTGAAAGATGACGGCGAAGTCGTCCGCATGCGCCAGAGCGGCGAGCACGCTCTCGAAGCGCTGGCCGGTGCTCTGGCACGAACCGTCGACACGCTGCTCGATCTGTTGCCACCCGGGGAGCCGCCGCGTGGCCCTTGACGAGCCGGCCTGGTGGTATCCGGATGGTGCGGGTCGGCCGCTCGCCGGCCGGATACTCGCCCCGCTCGGCATGCTCTACGGCGCGATCGTGACGCGAAAGCTGCGAAGGGCGCCGTCACTCGTATCGCCGCTTCCTGTTATCTGCGTCGGCAATTTCACGGTCGGCGGCTCTGGGAAGACGCCGTTGGTCCGCGAGATCGTCCGCCGTGTTCGCGAAGCCGGGCGCAGCCCCGTGGTCCTCACCCGCGGATACGGCGGCCGCACCGTTGGTCCCCATGCCGTCCGCCCGGAGATCGATCGCGGCGCCGATGTAGGCGACGAACCGCTGCTGCTCGCTACAGATGCTCCCGTCGTCGTGGCGCGGGACCGCGCTGCCGGTGCCGCATTTATCAACGCCCAACATGGGGACCAGGCCGTCATCGTGATGGACGACGGCATGCAGAACCCGACGCTCGCCAAGACACTCACGCTGGCCGTAGTCGACGCGCGCCGTCGGCTCGGCAATGGGGAGGTCTTCCCGGCCGGACCGCTGCGCGCGCCCCTGGAATCTCAGAAAGGGCTGGCCGACGCGGTCGTCGTGGTCGGGCACGGTGCGTCGGAGACAGACGATGGCTGGGTTGACGCGTTCCGACGAGATATCGCCAAGCCCATGCTTTTTGCCCGCGTCTGCCCGGTCGGGGAGACGTCCTGGCTCGCCGGGCGCACCGTCGTCGCATTTGCCGGAATCGCCAATCCCGGACGATTCTTCGCGCTCCTCCAAAGCCTCGGCGCCGACGTGGTCTCGACCCATGCCTTGGGTGATCACCGTTTGCCGGCCGAAGCTGCGGCCCGGGCTCTTCTCGCCCAGGCCTCGGCGCTTGGGGCGCAGCTGGCGACCACTGAGAAGGATCTCGCACGCCTGGCCGGGGCATCGGGCGCACTCGCAGAACTCCGCGCTTCGGCGCGAGCCCTCCCGATCACGATGGCGTTCGACGCTTCAGACAGTGTCGTCCTCGGCGACCTGATCGGGCGTGCTCTGTCCAATCCGCTCGCACGTATGCCATGAAGCTGAGTAGGATATGACGCCAACGGCGGTGTGTGCGGCGCCGGTGCGGGGGGACCGACCCATGCGAACCACTTGGGTGATACGAAGTTGGAGGTTGGCGCTCGTCGCCGGCATGATCGCCTTTGCGGCGCCGTCGGGGTGGGCAGCTGACCGCTCGTGCACCCGCGGCGATATTGCCGATGCCATCGACCGCACGGGCGAAACCCTTCGCAAGATCAACGCCGACACCTTCCCGGCTCTGCAGGCGAAGATGCGTCAGCTTAAAGAGATCAAAGGCTGGAGCGAGGCGGACTATCAGGAGCAGGCGGCGATGCTCCTCCAGGACACACGCACCGAGCAACTCGACGTTCAGTCGAACGATCTCCTGGCCCGTATCGATTCGATCGGGGTCGAGCGCGTCGAAGGCGTCGTCGCCTGCCAGCGTCTTGACGAACTCGAAGCGATCACGACCGAACTGTCGGTCGTGATGCGGACGAAAGCGAGCTACGCCTCCGGACGCCTCGAAGCCATGATCGCCGAGGCGCAATCTGAGAAAGCACGGCCGCGCCAGGCTGATGCAACACCGCCAGCGAAGGCGCCATCGCCGCCGGCATCACGACCACCGACGCCGCCGCGGCCCGAACCCCCAGCAGCCGCCCCGCCTCAGACCGGATGGGCGGCGCGGACCGAGACGGAGGTCGCGGCCGTCGCTCCGCCATCAGCGGCGCCATTGCCACCGTCGCAGCCGCCGACGGCGGAAGAAGGGTACTCCATCGACGAGATCCGCGAGGCGAGCCGCGGCTTTTTCGGTCAGGTTTCGACTGGCCTCGCGAGCGTCATCGAGCACGCGTTCCGAAAGTCCGGGCGCCCTGTCGGCTACGTTCTCGGCAACGAGGGCGGCGGCGCCTTCGTAGCTGGCCTGCGCTACGGAAAGGGAACGCTGTACCTGCGCCAGGGCGGGACGCGGGACGTCTACTGGCACGGTCCTTCGATCGGCTACGACGTCGGCCTCGCCGGATCGAAAACCATGTTCCTGATCTACAACATGAAGCAGCCGGACGATCTGTTCGCCAGGTTCACGGGGGTCGAGGGTTCAGCGTACTTTGTCGGCGGCGTCGGGTTGACGTTTCTCACCAACGGCCAGGTCGTGATGGCGCCGATCCGCTCCGGACTTGGTCTGCGGCTCGGCGCCAACATCGGTTACGTCCGGTTCACCCCGAACCAGACGTGGAACCCGTTCTAGTCAGTCTTCGAGGACGCGACGGCCCGGGTGCTCGACGGCCGGACGCGGCTTCGGCTTCGCCTTGCGACTCACGTTGCGGTACTCGTTGATCACGAGCACCGGCTGGCCGGCATCGACGAGCAGGCAACCGCGGCAGCCATAGCGGACCATGCCCGGGTATGAGCGGTCGCCATAAGCGCCGCGCGCCGCCCAGTTCATCCAGGGTGCGGACGCCGGCGGCGGAGCGAGGTCGGCATAGGCGCGATCCTTGAGCCCGTAGGAAATTGCGGGTTGATGGGCCATGACCGGATAATAGCTGCGGCGCGGCTCAGGGCGCACGTAGACGTAGACCGGCGCCGTCTGCCCACGGTCACGACCAAAAAGACCTTGCGCGACAGGGTAGTAGACCCCGGGCGGCATCGGCGGATAGACGAGCGTCGTGTGACGGACGACGGAGCGGTGATCGGCTTGGGCCGAGACCGCAGAAAGACCCACGACCAGCGAAGTCAGAAGGGAAAACGCAACGCGACGCATAGACAACTCCTGCACGGACAACCGGGAGACTTAACTACAGATCATCCGTGCAGAAATCATCCGTGTTTTACTTTTTTGCTGAACGCATTCAGCAAAGCATAGGTGTGGGGGCCGCTTAGCGCTTGCGGCAGGGGCGCGCTTCGACGTCGCAACGCACACCGGTACCGGATTCCTCGCAATTGAACTTCTTGCTCGCGGCGAGGGCGAAATTCGCCCACGTCGTCCCATACTCGAAAGCGGTGAAGCTCGACCAGTTCTCGACCGCCGACCGCTCCGCCGCCTTGCGGTTCGGCTGCGCCGACCCGCTCCCGTAGTGCCAGTGGTCGATCATGCAGAGCCGGTTACCCTCCCGGCGCTGCTCGTGCATGGAATCGAAGCCTGTCTGATGGGCCAGCGCCGGGGCGAGGCCGCCAACGGCCATGGTTGTCAGGGCTCCGGCGACGATCGCGAGTTTGGACATGGTGCGAACCTCCGCATCGAATCGAATGGCCTACTGTCCCTCGCGTTTCCGCCCGGGACCATCGCCGGTTCGTCGCATTGTGGTGCAGAAAGCTCGGTCGTGGCCGACGCGTCACAGACGTCGCCAACGCTTCACCTGGGTCGGGCCCGCCGGGTGTCAGACACGATCGACTAAGTTCCACAGAAGGTCTGGCGGACTTCTTCCCCGGATACGGGTGGTTCGGTGAGATCAGCGGCATCCGGCTGATCGTCGAAGGGTCGTTCCAGCACCCCCACGAGCCGCTCGAAGGGGCCATAGTCGCCACTCGACACGGCGGCGAAAATCGCCTGCTCGATCCGATGATTGCGCGGAATGAAAGCCGGGTTGACGCCCTGCATGGCGGCCCGGCGTTCGGAAACGGCTTGCGGCTCCCTGGCGAGCCGCTCGCGCCAGCGGACGGCCCATTCGCCGAAGGCGGCGGGATCACGAAACAGCCGCGCCACCTCCACATCTCCGGTCGGCTCTACGGCGCCGGCAAGGCGGCGGAAGGTCAGCGTGAAGTCGGCCGCGTTCTCCGCCATGCGATCGAGCAGATCCTGTGCGAGCGCCACGTCGTCGGGCTCTCCCGTTGACAGGCCGAGTTTGCGGCGCAAGCCATCGACGTACGCCGCCTCGAAGTGACCGGCGAACCCGTTGACCGCGTCCTGCGCCGCGGCCATCGCCCGGTCCTCGTCACGATCGAGGATAGGCAGCAGAGTTTCAGCGAGCCGCGCGACGTTCCACTGCGCGATGCTCGGTTGATTGGCGTAGGCGTAGCGGCCGTGATGGTCGATCGAACTGTAGACTTTGCTCGGATCGTAGGCGTCGAGGAAAGCGCACGGCCCATAGTCGATCGTCTCGCCGGCGATCGAGCAGTTGTCGGTATTCATGACGCCATGGATGAAGCCGACAAGCAGCCACCGGGCGATGAGGCGCGCTTGGCGCTGGGCCACTGCATCGAGGAAGGCGACGTAGGGCCGGTCGGCGGTTCGCAGTTCCGGGTAGTGTCGGGCGATCGCGTAGTCCGCCAGCTGACGGATGCCGTCGACGTCTCGACGCACGGCGAAGTACTGAAAGGTGCCGACGCGAATGTGGCTTGCGGCGACGCGCGTGAGCACCGCGCCCGGCAATGTCACTTCTCTATAGACCGGTTCGCCCGTGGTGACGGCGGCAAGGGTCCGCGTTGTCGGGATGCCGAGCGCTGCCATGGCTTCGCTGACCACATACTCCCGAAGCACCGGCCCGATAGCCGCCCGCCCGTCGCCCCGGCGTGAGAACGGCGTCGGGCCTGAGCCCTTGAGCTGGATGTCCCGTCTCTGGCCATCCGTACCGACGACCTCCCCGAGCAGGATGGCGCGGCCATCGCCGAGTTGAGGAACGAAGCCTCCGAATTGGTGTCCGGCATAGGCGAGGGCCATGGGCTCGGCGCCGGCCGGCACGGCGTTGCCGGCGAGCGCCGCGACCCCTTCGGCTGACCTGAGTTCTTCCGCTTTCGCGCCGAGTAATCCGGCGAGCGCCGTGTTGACCTTGATCAGGCGTGGTGTCGACACCGGCGTCGGCGCCTGCCGCGCGTAGAAGCGCTCGGGCAAGCGGGCGTACGTGTTGTCGAACGGGAAGAGGGAACGGGTTTCGGCCATGTTCGCGGCTCCGGGCATATCCCGATGTAGGTCGCGCAGGCCTTCGCGTCGAGAGCACAGCTGCCTTCGGACGCGCAATTGCCGAGCGCGCCATAAGTTCCGAGCGTTCGCGGAGGAGCAGCCCGTCGCGATTCAGCGCTTGGCCGATCCATCGCCGTATTTCCATTTGACGATAAATTCGTTGCTCCTACACTCGATGTGTCCATGCCAAAGGAGGCTGCTATGGCAGTTCAGATTGTGATGGATCGACACGGGGACACCCGGCATCAGTTCGACGCCGGCGATCCCACGGGGCTCGCGACTGCCGAAGAACGCTTCCGCGAATTGACCGGGAAAGGGTTCCGCGCCGTGGCACTTGCCGACGACGGGGAGCCGGGTCGAGTCATCAAAGACTTCGATCCGACGGTCGAGCGGACGCTCTTCGTCCCGCACCTGAAGGGGGGCTGAGATGGCGGGGCTGTGGCCGTGGCTGCAGCGCCGATCGAGGCCGGCCGAGGCGGCCCTGGGGGAGCCGCCTCAGCCGAACGAGCGCAGCCGGTTCTTCGGCTGGCTCTTCGACACGGAGGAGCCGACCTTCGTCGCTGCGCACCGCCGCGGCATGCGCCTTCTGATCGAAAACTTGACGCCGCAGCAGAGGCGCACGTTCGAGCGGCGGCGATACTTCATCGTCCAGGGTGGTGACAGCGGGCGTTTCTATCGCATCCGCGAGGGACGCCAACTGAACATCGACGAACTCGATAGCTTCCATCGCACCGCCTGCGTCTGGTGCTTCCATCCAGGCGAGGCCTTGGTCGTCGGTGACGTGCTGCTTGCACAAAAGGTGGCGCTCGAATGCTTCGAGGAGGACGCATTGCGCGTCGCTTACCGCCATCCGCCACGTTGGCACGCGTGAAGATAGGGCTCGGCTAAAGGCGGCCGAGCCACTGCGAAATCGTGCCGACCACTTTGTCGTCGAGCCCAAGGAAACCGTGCGGGCTCCTCGCTTCACATGGGTCTCCTTGGCCGGCAGTCCCGCCGGAGAGGATCACGACGTCAACTTTCGCGGCCGCGCGGAACAGGCTCTTGGCATGGGCGGCGGACGCAGCCGGCGTATAACTGCACCCGTCCTTCTCATGGAAGACGAGGAGCACCGGTTGCTTGATTTGGTCGAGGCGCCCGACCATACGCTCGGCCGACGGCTGCTTGTCGGTGATGTGGGCGATCATGCCGGAGGTGATGACGATGGCATCCGGCGCTTCCGGACCCGAGAGCCGTGCCGCCGCGTTCGCCACCGAAAGCGCCGCCCGGCTGGTGCCGACGAGGTAGACCCGCTTGGCGAGCGAGCGGGCATGCTTGATGACGGCACCGAGGTCGCGCGCGTGCGCCTCCGACCAGCGATACCCGGACTTCACACCGCTGCCGTCGACAAGATCAGGCGCGACGTCCGGCACTAAGGTTACGAAGCCGCTTTTGGCGTAGTCGGCCCGCGTACGGATGACTTGATTGCCGCTTCCCCAGCCGAGCCGGCCGTCGCGTGTAATCGCCAGATGACCGTGACCGCCGGCGAGCAGCACGACGGCTGCTGCAGCTGGCGCCGCCGGCTTACCGATTAAGGTGCGGATCGTCTGGCCTGGCCGCGATGGGATTTCGACGACGTCCTCTGCGGCGACCGAGGCCCCACCGCTGAGCACCAGTCCGAGCACCGGCAAAAGCGCGGCGAAGATAGCTCGACGTGACGGGCGCATCGTCTCTCACTCCGCAGCCGCAGGGTCATCAGGCTAGCGGCGGACCGGGCAGGCGACAAGGCGCGCAGATCAGACGGCGATCTTGAAGTCGAGCCCCGCTCCGCCGGTAGATAGCGACGGCACGTGCTCTTCGAGTGCGCCGCGCGCTCGGCTGGCCGCGGCATTGAGATGCTCTATGGCCGCGGCGAGGTCTGCTGAGGTGAGTGTCGCCGCACCGCTTTCGATAGCCTTCGCAGCCCCGGCGAGTTCGGCGAGCGCGATGGTCGCCGCGGCGCCCTTCACCGCATGCGCTAGACGAGAAATCTCACCACGGTCGCCGTCGAGCGCCAGAGAGGCGATCTGTGCGAGTTTGGCCGGAAGATCATCGAAGAACGCCGTCGCGGCCATCGCGAGGCCATCCTCGGTGATCTCCGCAACGAGCTCTCTCAGCATCTCGACATCGACCGGCTGAAGCGATGAAGGTGCCGTTGGCGCAGGACTTGCTGCAACCGGCGTGGTCGGCTCCGGCGCCTCGCTCATGACGGGTTGATCGGTCCACCGTACGTTCTTCAGGACGGCCCGAAGCAGGTCCTTACGGCGCACCGGCTTCGAAATGAAGTCCGCCATGCCGGCCGCGAGGCAAGCGTCGATGTCTTCCTTGAAGGCGTTGGCCGTGAAGGCGACCACCGGAACCGTGAGCCCTGCCTGACGGATCGCACGGGTGGCCGCGAGCCCGTCGAGCTCCGGCATGTGCATGTCCATCAGAACGAGGTCGTATTTGAAGCGGTGAACGGCCGTGATCGCCTCGTGGCCGTCGCAGGCGAAGTTGGTGACCGGCTTGAACTCCGAGAGCATCTTGCCGGCGACGAGCCGGTTTGTGGCGTTGTCGTCGACGACGAGCACGCGCAGCGGGCGGCCGAGCGCAGCGAGCCGCCCCTGCAGCTCGGCCTGCACCGACTGGTCGTCGACCGGCCGACTGGAGATCGAAGATGCGATCGGCAACTCGAGACGGAACCAGAACGTGGAGCCCTTGCCCGGGACCGAGTCGACACCGATAGTGCCGCCCATCTGGTCGATGATCCGTTTGCAGATGGCCAGGCCGAGACCCGAGCCGCCGAAGCGGCGATTGATCGACGTGTCGGCCTGCGAGAAGTCGCGGAACAGCTTGGCGCGGCCTTCCTCGCTGATGCCGATGCCGGTGTCCGTCACCGACCACTCGAGAGCGGCCGATCCGTTCCGCCGGCCCAGCATTCTGAGCGCGATCGAGACGGAGCCCGCCTCGGTGAACTTGACGGCGTTGGTGACGAGATTGAGCAGAACCTGGCGAATGCGGCCGACGTCGCCGACGAGACCGGCGGGAACGCTCGGATCGCAGCTCGACGTCAGCGACAGACCTTTGGCGACGGCGCGGACACCGAGAATGCTGACGACGTTCGCCGACAGAGCATCGGGAGCGAAGGCGATGTCCTCGAAGGTGAGCTGGCAGGCTTCGAGCTTGGAGAAGTCGAGAATATCGTTGAGAATCTGCAGCAGATTGTCGCCGCTGTCGTGGATGGTTTGAACCATCCGCCGCTCTTCGTGCGCGAGCTTGGACTCGAGCAGGCAGGTCGCGAGGCCGAGCACCGCGTTGAGGGGCGTTCGGATCTCATGGCTCATGGCGGCAAGGAAATCGCTTTTCGCGCGGCTGCCGGCTTCGGCCTTCTCGCGCGCCGCGATCAGTTCAGCCTGGGCGACGCGCAGGATCTCCTGCTGCTTTACGGCTTCGGTGACGTCCGTGAACGTCCGAACGGCGCCACCGCCCGGCAACGGTACAGAACGAACTTCGATGTAGCGACCATCGGGCCGCTGGCGTGTATAGCGATGGTGATCGAACACCATCCCTTCGGCTGCGAGCCAGTCTCCGGCCGCCCGGTCGACGTGTTCGAATTCGGCATTAGCAAGCTGGTGGTCGACGATTTGTCGGAACGTCGGCTTGGTCGCCATGAATTCGGCCGGCAAGCCGAGGATTTCGAGAACGCGTGAATTGTAGACGGGCACGTTGCCGTCAGCGTCGATCATCATGAGACCCTGGTCCATGTGATCGATGACGCTCTCGAGAAGAGCCGCTTTGTCGACGGGCAGTGAGGCCGTCGCCGGGCATTTCGACCCGTCTGCCTGGCGATCCGCTGCCACCGTCATCCGCCGTCTCCGTCACGCGATACGCATAGAATACCGGAGGCTGAGTATGGGTGACGCGCGGTAAAAACTATGCGAAGTTTCGAACCTTCAATCCTAATTTTTTGCTCCGCGACGGCACATCATCCGTTACGCCGAAGTCAACGGCAGTGCCAAAGCGGGACCGCTGTACAGTCTGACTAGGGGAGCGTCATGAGGGGGCTCAAGCTGTGGGGGCGCCGCAACTCGATCAACGTGCAGAAGGTTTGCTGGATGCTGGCGGAGCTCCGGATCCAGCATGATCAGATCGATGCCGGGATGGCGCACGGGGTCGTCGGCGAAGGGTGGTATCAGCGCCTCAACCCCAACCGTCTGGTGCCGACGCTCCAGGACGGCGAGACGGTGCTCTGGGAGTCGAACGCGATCGTCCGCTATTTGGCAGCCAAATACGCCCCGGGTCTCTGGATACCGGAAGATGTCGCCGGCCGCGCCGGCGTCGAGCAATGGATGGATTGGCAGCAGACGACGCTGATGCCAGGTGCCTTGAGCCCGCTCTTCCTCGGCCTCGTGCGCGTGCAACCGGAAAAGCGGAACACGGTCGAACTCACCGCCAGTGCGGCGGCAACCGAGGCGGCCATGCGCATCCTCGATCGCCATCTCGAAGGAAGGGCGTATATGCTGGACGATCGTCCGACGGCGGCCGATATTGCCATCGGCGCCGCGGTCCATCGCTGGCAGGTTCTCCCCGTCGCGCGCCCGGCACTTCCGGCGCTTTGGGCCTATTACCAGCGGCTGACCCAGCGGCCGGCCTTTGTGGCGCACGTGATGCTGCCGCTCACCTGATCAGCCGGCGCCGACGATGTCGGCGGCGAGCAGATCATAAAGCTCCCGCGTCACCTCCGGGCGCACGCCGAACCAGAGTTCGAAGCCGCGCACGGCCTGATGGAGCAGCATTTCGAGCCCGTTCGAGGTCGCGAGCCCCCGCGCTTCCGCCGCCTTCAGGAGCGGCGTTTTCAGCGGCACGTACACGATGTCCGCGACGACGGCGCCGGCCGGCAGCGGCGCGATGTCGATCTCGAGCGGCGGCTGGCCTTTCATGCCGAGAGACGTGGTGTTGGCGACCAGTTGGCAGCGCGGCAGCCTGCCTGCGATGTCCTCCCAGCGGACAGGCATGACGCTCGCTCCAAACCTGTCTCGCAGCGCGACGGCCTTATCGAAAGTCCGGTTAGCGACGATGATTTCTCCGACGCCGCGCTCGATCAGTCCGTAGACGACAGCGCGGCTCGCGCCACCGGCGCCGAGCACGAGCGCCGATGTTGTCCGCTTGTCCCAGCCGGCTGCTGCGGCGTCGAGAGCCCCGATGAAACCCTCGACGTCCGTGTTGGTCGAGCGCAGTCGGCCATTGTCGAGCCAGAGCGTGTTGGCGGCCGCGACGGCCGTCGCGCGTGCGTCGGGCTCGGAGAGTTCGAGCGCCATGTCCTTGTGCGGCATCGTCACGTTGGCACCGACGTAGCCGTTGTCGGCGAGATGCGCGACGAAGGCCGCGAAATCCTCCGGCTTGATCTCTTCGGCGCGATAGTCGCCGTCGATTCCGTACCGCTTCAGCCAGTAGCCGTGCAGTTTCGGCGAGCGCGAATGTTTGGCGGGCCAGCCAATGACGCAGGCGGCGCGGCTCTTCGTTGTCATGACTTGACTCCCGAGGCGGTGGTGCGACCGGCCTCCTCTAGCATGCCGGCGACGGCGACCGGCAAGCCGCCGTTACGTGCCGACTGACTGATCGCGAGGGTGGTGGCGAGCGTCTTGGCGCCGTCGCGGCCGCTCAACACCGGCGCCTCCGTGCCGCGGATGACGGCGGCGAAGTTGCGAAGCTGCTCGACATAGGCGTCTGCGAGCACGACGTGATGGCGCTTGGTGGTGAGCGGGATCTCCCAGCTCTGCCGGCCCGGGTCGTGCCAGCGGTGGACGAGGCTCGGCACCGCGAGACAGCCCTCGGTGCCGGCGACGGTGAAGCAGTTTTCGGTGTCGAACGGAAAGGCGGGGTTTTCGCGCGATCCCCACTCCCAGCTCCAGGGAGTCGACGCCGTATCGGAAACGATCAGCGTGCCGAGGACCCCGCTCTCGAACGTGAGCACGGCCGCGGCTGTGTCTTCGACCGCGAACCCGCGGACGGCGTTGCTGGCGGAGGCCTGCACAGTGACGATGTCGCCGCACAGCATGCGCAGGCAATCGATGTCGTGGATGGCATTGAGTAGGACGGGGCCGCCGCCGGGCTCACGCCGCCACGCGAAGTCGTGATAGCCCTTCGGCTTGTGGCTCAGATAAGCGGCGGTGGCGGCGACGGGCCGTCCGACACCGCCGTCGCGAATGATCTCGGCCGCACGCCGCATGATCGGGTTGTGGCGGCGGTGATGGCCGACGAGTGTCGCGACGCCGGCGGCCTCTGCCACGGTCACGAGACGAAGCGCTTCGGCGACGCTATCGGCGACCGGCTTTTCGACGAGGACGGGGATACCACGCGCGATACAGGCGAGGCCGACGCTGACGTGCTGCTGGTTCGGCGTCGCGACGACGACGCCGTCGGGCTTGGCACGATCGAGCATCTCCTCGATCGTCGCGTAAATCGGATAGTCGAGCTTACGAGCCTCCTCGGCCGCGGCGGGCGCTGGATCAGCAACGGCGGCGAGCGTGTAGTCCGGGTGGCCCGATCGCAGCACGGAGATGTGCTTGCGGCCGATCATGCCGGCACCGGCGACGGCAATGCGTACTTTCGACATTCGCAAGCCTCCTTTTACGGATCGAAATGGCGAGCCGGCATCAGCGCCGGCTGGCGAGGAACGAGCGGCGCGAAGGCCATGCGCTCGACGACATCGCGCCGGATATCGACGCCGGGCGCCACCTCGGCGAGCACGAGACCCTCCTCTTCGAGACGAAACACGGCGCGCTCGGTGACGTAGAGAACGGTCTGGCTGCTGCGCCGCGCCTCACGTCCGGAGAAGGTCACTTGTTCGACCGCGTCGACGAACTTGCGGACGTCGCCATGGCGCCGGATCGTCAGCTTGCCGCCGCCGATGTCGAGCTCCGTACCCTTCGCGTCGAAGGTGCCGCAGAACACGACCTTCCGCGCGTTCTGCGCGATATCGATGAAGCCGCCGGGGCCGATCGGCACGCCGGCGAGCTTCGAGACGTTGACGTTGCCATGCCGGTCCGCCTCACCGAAGCCGAGAAAGGTGATGTCGAGTCCGCCGCCCGAGTAGAAATCGAACTGCGACGGACCATCGATCATCGCCGTCGCGTTCCGCGCGTACCCAAACAGCGTACCGTCGAGCAGTTCGCCGCCGTAGGTGCCATGCTCGATCGTCTGGTAGTAGCGCCCGAGGTGGCCGCGCTCGGCGACCAGTTTCGCCACTCCGTCGGGGATACCGAAGCCGTAGTTCAGGACGGCTCCGTCTGCGAGTTCGTCGGCCGCGCGGCGGGCAATCAGCTGGCGGACGGTGAATGGTTGCGGTTCGGTCGGCGCGGCGGGGCCTTTGATCTCGCCGGACATCGTCGGATCGTAGACGACGTCGTAGCCCATCGACTGGCCGGGATCGACGACGACGGCGTCGACGATGGCGCCCGGGACGCGGACCGCGCGAGCGGGCAAGGCCCCGACCTCGACGGCGGTGCGCACCTGCACGATGACCTTCCCGCCCGAATTGTGCGCGGCGAGGGCGGCGGCGTAGATGTCGACGTTCGCCGGCTCCTGGTCGAGGCTGACATTGCCGTGCGCGTCTGCGAACGAACCGCGGATCAGCGCGACATCGACCTTGAACGGCTTGTAGCGCAGGAGTTCGCGCCCCTCGATCGTGACGACGTCGGCGAGGTCGCCCTTGGCGCTCTTGTTCATGCGCCCGCCCTCGAGACGCGGATCGACGAACGTACCGAGGCCCACGTGGGTGAAGAGGCCCGGACGGCGGGCACCGATCTCGCGGAAGAGCTGCATGGCGACGCCGCCCGGCATCACGAACGCTTCGATCTTCTCCTCGCGCGCGAGCTGCTGCATGCGCGGCGACCAGACCCAGTGGCCACCGATCACCTTGCGCACCATGCCTTCATGCGCGAACCGGTTCAGCCCCTTCGTCTTGCGGTCGCCGATGCCGAGGGCGTGCACGACGGTGAGGTTGCGCGGATGCCCGGACGAGAGAAAGCGGGCTTCGACGGCGGCGTGCAGGCAGGTCGCCTCGACGAGGCCGCCGCCGCCACCGATCAGCGCGACGGTTGCGCCGTCCGGGATGAGCGCGGCGGCCGTGTCCGCAGTGACGAACTTGTTGAAGCTCATTAGCGAGTTCCTGGCCCTCAAAGAATATCGGCAAGACGCGATGCGCCGTCGGGCTTCATCAGCGCGCGGGCGATCACGGTGCGGTGGATTTCGGACGTCCCGTCGTAGATGCGGAACACGCGCGCATCGCGGTAGAGCCGCTCGACGAGCGTATCCTTGGCATATCCGGAGCCGCCATGGATCTGAACGGCCCGGTCTGCGACGCGACCAAGCATTTCGGCCGCCTGCACCTTCACCATCGAGATGTGCTCACGCGACTCATGGCCATCATCGATCAGCGAGGCCGTCTGCAGCACGAGCAGACGCGCCATGTTGATCTCCATGGCGCTGTCGGCCAGCATCTGCTGGATCATCTGATTGTCACCGATCGGACGGCCGAATTGCTGTCGTTCCGCGGCGTAGGCCGTCATGACGCCGAGCAGCCGCATCGCCTTGCCGACGGCGCGCGCGCCGATGTGGGCGAGGCGGATGCGCCCCAGCGTCTCGAACGCGTGACGAAGCCCGCGGCCTTCCGTGCCGAGCAAATGCTCCGGACCGAGACGGACGCCGTCGAAGTAAAGCGGCACGTGGCTCGTGCCGCGAAGCCCCATCATGGGCTGATCGGCGCCGACCGTGAATCCGGCCATTCCCTTGTCGACAATGAAGAGCGTAATGCCGCGTGCGCCGGCTGCCGGATCGGTGACGGCCGAGACGACGAAGAAGTCGGAGAAGAGACCGTCGCTGATGAAGAGCTTCTGCCCGTCGAGCCGCCAGCCGTCGCCCTCGCGCGTCGCCCGCGTCTTGATGCCGGCTGCGTCCGACCCGGCTCCCGGCTCGGTGAAGGCGACCGAGAACGTGCGCTCGCCGCGGACGGCAGGCACCAGCCAGCGTTCGCGCTGCACCGCGTCGGCGAGCAGCAACACCTCGTAGACGTTGCCGAACGCACGGCGAATGAGAATGTCGGTCGTCCAGCCGAACTGCTCCTCGACGAGGCAGGTGTCGACGGCGGAGAGACCGCCGCCGCCGAACTCGGCCGGGATGTTGCACGCATAAAGACCGAGGACGCGGGACGCCTCGAAGATCGCCCGCGCCTTGGCGGGATCGAGCGCGCCCGTCCGCTCGACCTCGTCTTCCAGCGGCACGAGTTGGGCCTGGACGAAACGTCGTGACGTTTCGACCAGGAGCCGCTGTTCCTCGGTGAGGGCGATGCGCATGAAGCGTCCTCAGAACACGCTGGCGGTTTGGCCGCCGTCGACGGCGATCGAGGTCCCCTGGATGTGGCGCGCCCGCGGGCTGGCGAGGAAGAGCGCGAGTTCCGCGCAGTCCTCAGGCGTCGCGAGGCGGCGCAGCCCGTCCTTTTCGATGGCGCGCCGGCGTACTTCTTCCGGGGTCGATCCGGTCGCCGCTGCGCGCTGCTGGAATAGCGTCAGCACACGGTCGGTTTCGGTGAGGCCCGGAAGGATCGCGTTCACGTTCACGCCCGAGCGCTTGCCGAGCCCGGAGAGACCCTTGGTGAAGTTTGCCATGGCGGCATTGACCGATCCGCCGACGAGGAATTCGGGATCGGGCGTGCGGGCGGCCCCGCCGATGATGTTTACGACGAAGCCTTGTGAGGCTTCGAGCATCGGCCAGAACAGTCGGCAGAGCCGCACGCAGCTGTAGAACTTGAGCGCGAACCCGTCGTGCCAGTCGGCGTCCGGCTGCTGCAGGAAGGCACCCGCCTTGGTGGCGCCCGCTGAATTCACCAGGATGTCGCAGCGCCCGAACCGGTCCGCGACGGTCTTGTGCACCGCCGCGCATCCAGGTTCGGTCCGCAGGTCGCCCGCCACCGTGACCGGCGCGAGCACTTTGCCCATCGCCCGGATCTTCTGGTCGGCCTTGGCGAGGTTTTCGGCCGAGGCTGCCGCCAGCACGACCTGCGCACCCTCCCGCGCGAACGCTTCTGCGATGCCGTAGCCGATGCCCCGGCTCGAACCTGTGACGACGACGATTTTGCCCTCGAATTCGCGGGTCATTGCTCACCTTCCTTTGAGATACGTGGACTCGATGCCCCGCACGAGCGCCACCATGGCGTCGAGTGTCGGCGTTGCGATCGCATGCTTGCGGCCGAGGTCGGCGACCGCGCCGTGGATGCTGCCGATCTCCGTCGGCCGCTTGCGGATGATATCCTCTCGCATGGAGGACTTCGACGTGCCGGTCCCGCCGCCCGTCGTGTCCGCGAGCTTCATGAGAACGCTGCGCGCCTCGGCGACGTCGAGCTTCACGCCCTCGGCCGCGGCGACGGCGGCCGCCTCGTCGACGAGGCGGAACACGGTCGCCTGCAGTTCCGGCACCTGCATGATCTCGAACGAGCGCAGATCGGTGACGGCAGAGATCGCTCCGAGGCCGACGTTCCCGAGCAGCTTCTTCCACTTCTCACGCTTGATGTCGGCACTCGCCGTCGTCGGCAGCCCGTGCCGCGTAAACGCGCCGGCAATCGCCTCGACACGCGCCGAAAGCCCGCCGGCCATTTCGCCGATGTGGGTCGGCAGGTCTCCGAAGTTGCGGACGACTCCCGGGGCTTCGACAAGGCCCGCCTGCGCGGTGAGGCCGGCGACCACATGCTCGCGGCCGATGACGGCGCCGATGCGCTCCTCGTTGCCGAGCCCGTTCTGGAAGCTGATCGCAACGGCGCCGCCCGGGCCGAAGAGATGGGCGGCTGCGCGGGCGGCCGCTTCGTTCGCGAATGCCTTGCACTGGAAGAGTACGACGTCGGCGCTCCCGATCTCGCCGGGATTGGTCGTCGCGCCGATCGCGATGAACCGGTCGCCGCCGACGCCGACGATGCGCAGGCCGCGCTCCCGGATCGCGCCGATATGGTCTGGTGCGGTGTCGACGAGGGTGACCTTGAGACCACCTTCGGCGAGCAGCCCGCCGAACAGCCCGCCCATCGCTCCGGCGCCGATCACCACCACATGCGGTTTTTCGAGTGCCATGGTCCCTCCTGTCAGACGGCGATGCGGCAGCGTTCGAGGACGACGCGGATCACGTCGTCGGGATCGCGCCGCCACCAATTATTCTGTGAGAAGATTTCAACCTCCACCGGGCCGGTGTAGCCGGCGGCTTCGACGCTCCGACGAATGGCCGGGATGTCGATCAGTCCGTCGCCCATCATGCCACGATCGAGCCGCAAGTCGGTCGTATCGGCGAGGAAGTCGGACACATGGAAAGCGATGATCCGGCGGCCCGCCCGCTTGATCTCGGCGTCGAGCTCGGGGTCCCACCAGACCGCATAGGTGTCGACGGCGATACCGACGGTGTCCCCGGCGCCGAGCGCGTCGCACCAGTCGTTGGCGAGCTTCAGCGTGCTGAGGACTGAGCGGGTGCCGGCAACCATGGGATGAAGCGGTTCGAGCGCGATCTTCACGCCGCGCGCCTTTGCGTGCGGAACGAGGTCGGCAAGCCGGTCGAGGACGCGCGCCCGCGTCCGGCGCATATCCTTGTCTACCGGGTCGAGCCCGCCCGCGACGAACATCAGGCAGCCGGCACCGATGGCAGCGGTCTCGTCGAGCGCGCGCTTAGCCTCGTCGAGTGCGGCACACCCGGCTGCTGGATCGGCCGCTGTGACGAGGCCGCCGGCACAAAGGCTCGCGATGGTATAATCGCCATCCGCGAGGCGCCTGACGGTGTCGTCGAGCCCTGCTGCCTTGAGCTTGTCGCGCCAGATGCTGATCGACCGGATGCCGTGCCGGCGCATGTTCGCCAGGAACTCCGGCAGGGTCCACTGCTGGAGAACGGTCACCTGATTGAGGCAGACGCGGTCGGCGCCGATCATGCACGCATCCTTAATAAGTCGCTCGCCCGCCGGTGATGTCGAACACGAAGCCTGTCGTGAAGCTGCAGGCGGGGCTTGCGATCCAGGCCGCGAGTTCCGCGACCTCGTCGATCTGCACGAACCGGCCCATCGGGATCTTGGCTTTCATGTTGCGGATGTGCTCTTCCGTCATCGTCTCGAGCAGCGGGGTTTCCGTCATCGCCGGCGCGATACAGTTGACGGTGACACCGCTGTCCGCGAGCTCCTTCGCCATCGACTTGGCGAGGCCGATGACGCCGGCCTTGGCGGTCGCGTACCCCGAAATGTTGGCGACGCCCTCCTTGCCCGCGATCGAGGCGATGGTGACGATGCGGCCGTAGCGATGCGCGCGCATGTGGCGGGCCGCTTGGCGGCTTGCATAGAACACGCCATTCATGTTGATCGCGACGACGCGGTCCCAGTCCTCGAGCGGATACTCCCACGTCGGCTTGATCGGGCCGTTGATGCCGGCGTTGTTGACGAGAATGTGGATCTGGCCGCAAGCCACAACGGCCTTCTCGAACGCCGCCGTGACCGACCGGTGATCTGCCATGTCGACGACCTCCGCGGCGAGCGGCGTGAAGTCTTTCGAACCTTGCAGGGGGGCGAGATCGCGATCCCACACGATCACGCGGGCGCCGCGCTCCGACATGAGCCGGGCGATACCGTATCCGATGCCGCGCGCACCGCCGGTGACGATGGCGACCTGGCCGTCGAGGCGCACTTTCATGGTGTGGCTCCTTGCGCAGAAACAGGGGCGACGGGCGACGCCTCCGCCCATTGTCGCCTGAGGAAAACGAGCGAGGTGGCAAGCACCTCGTCGGTCCGCTCGGCCCAGCATTCGACCGAAAGGCTTCCGGCATAACCGGCGGCCTTCAGCAGACCGAAGAAGCGCGGATAGTCATATCGACCGGTACCCGGGTTGAGCCGGCGCGTATCGGCGAGGTGGACGTGCGCGAGATCGCCGCGATGGTAGAACACTTCCTCGAGCGGCTCGGCTTCTTCGTCCATATGATAGAAGTCCGCCAGCACACGGATTTCCGGCCGCGCGACACGGCGCGCGATGGCGAGGGCTTCGGCGACGCTATTGGCGATCGTCGACTCCGTCCGATTGAGCGGTTCGATGACGACTATCACGCCGCTGCCGCGCACGGCATCCGCTGCCCAGTGCAGCGCTTCAACGAACTGATCCGCCGCCGCTGCGAGGGGCCAGCCCGGCGGCGCATTGCGGGCCCAGCCGCTGCCGCACACGGCGACGCGCGCGCCGACCGCTGCCATCAGCTCACCGGCATGGGTGAGGTACGTCTTGACGCGGGCCGCATCGACGGTGGGGCCGACGACGATCATGTCGTTCGGGAAGAAGTAGTTGAAGGTTTCGGCCGGCAATGCCAGCCGCTTCAGCGCCTCGCGTGCGGTGCGGCGCGTCTCCTCGTCCTCGAGACCGCAGCCGGCGAGTGGCACCTCGATGTAGTCGTAGCCGATCCGGGCGAGCCGGTCGGCTTCGGCAGGTGGCGCGCACCAACCGAACTTCATCGCCGACCTCCTGTGAACCCGAACATGAGAAGCGTGTCAGGAGGCATTCTTGACCCACTTCAGGATGTGCGTTCCGACCGTCACCAGCTCGCCGTCCTGGTTGGTGATCTTGATGTCGCCCGTCGAGCGGCGCCGCTCGACGTCGATCGCGGCGATCGTGTATGTGACGGTGATGGTATCGCCGATGAAGACCGGTTTCAGGAAGCGGATGCGGTCGTAGCCGAGGGAGACCGGCGTCTCGTCCGCATTGTCGCGGGCGTGGGCGATGATGAGCGTCGAGGCGGTCGACATATAACCGACCATCAGCGCGCCGTGCGCCTGCAGCTTCCCGTAGCTCGACTTCGCCATGTAGACCTTGTCGACGTGGTTCGGCGAAAGGTCCCCGGTGATGCCGGCAAATCCGTAAACGTCGTACTCGCCGACGGTCTTCGAGAAGCGTGCCACGTCGCCGACCTTGACGTAGAAATCTGCCATGTTCCGTCCTCCTTGTTTCGGTGTCAGCGTCCCTGCCACACGGGCGGCCGGCGCTCGACGAAGGCGCGCTGGCCCTCGCGGGCGTCTTCGCTGGCGAGCATGCGCTCCGCAGCCGGATAGTGGGCCTGCAAGGCCTCGGCGAGATCGGCATAGGCGAGGCTTTGCAGCATCACCTGCTTCGACGCCGCGATGGCGAGCGGCGCGCCAGCGATGATTTGCTCTGCGGTCGCACGTACCCGCGCGCGAAGTTCGCCAGCCGGCACGACGGCGTTGACGAGCCCGATCCGCTGCGCCTCGGTGGCATCGATGCGCCGCCCGGTGAGCACGAGATCCATCGCGTACTTGAGCGGCAGATGACGGGCGAGGCGCTGCAGCCCGCCGCCGCCGAGCGCGGCGAGACCGACGCGCGGCTCGGGCAGCGCGAAAACGGCATGGTCGGCGGCGATCGCGAGGTCGGCCGCTGCCACGATTTCGACGCCGCCGCCGATGGCAAGGCCGTTCACCGCCGCGATCACCGGCTTGGCGAGATCGAAGCGATGGGTGAGGCCCGCAAATCCCGTGTCCGGATGATCGTCCGCATTGGTCGCCGCCCGGGCCTTGAGATCGCTGCCGACGCAGAACGCCTTGTCCCCGCGCCCGGTGATGACCGCGACACGAAGCGAAGCGTCCGCGGCGAACGCGTCGAAGGCGGCCGCGAGGCCGCGGTGGGCTTCGGGATCGAGCGCGTTCATCACCTCGGGCCGATCGATCGTCACCCAGAGGATGGCGCCGTCCCGCTCGGTCGTCACCTTGGCTTTGGCGTCGGCCGCCATGTCACTTGGCCGCCTTCTTGGCCTTGAGAAGCTCCACCATAGCCGAGACCGCGATGGGATAGCCGGCGACGCCGAGGCCACAGATGAGCGCAGTTGCTGCGAACGTCACGTAGGAATGATGGCGGAAGGCTTCGCGCTTGTGGGGATTGGAGATATGCAACTCGATGATCGGCGCTTTGATCATGTTGAGCGCATCGAGAATGGCGACCGAGGTGTGCGTGAAGGCAGCCGGGTTGATGATGATGCCGTCGGCGCCGTTGATGGCCTCGTGGATCCAGCCGATGATTTCCGCTTCGCTGTTCGACTGGCGGAACACTACGCTGAGGCCGAGTTCCTTGCCGCGCGCCTCGCACATCTGGCCCACCTCGGCGAGCGTGGTCGAGCCGTAAATGTGCGGCTCGCGGGTGCCGAGCAGGTTGAGGTTCGGACCATTGAGAATGTAGATCGGCTTTGTCACGTGGGCCTCCGTTGGCTGAAGTAGTCGCGCGTCGCCCTGCCGAGAACGTCGAGCCGTTCGGCGGCGGGCATGTTGGGGAATTCTCCGGCGAGCGGCACCTCGACGCCGATCGGCACGTCGGCGGGTAACACGGCGATCAGACCGGCGAGGTCGAGACCGCCGGCGCCGGGTCGCAGCCGCCGGGTCCGCGCCTCGACGACGAGTTCGGAGGCCGGCGGGGCGAGGCTGGGCGCGTCGCAGATCTGGAAGGTTCCGATGAGCCGGCGATCGGTCGAGCGAATGTCGTCGAGCGAACTGCGTGAGCGGAAGACGTGGAGAGCGTCGACCAGGATGTGAGCGTTCGGGCACCCCGTCGCCGTCACGACGGCCTTGGCATCGGCGAACGATTTGATGCCGCGGAACGGCATGAATTCGAGGTCGACGGCGATGCCGAAGGGGCGCGCGAGATCGCAGATCGCCGCCATCTTCTCGGCGACGACGGCGATGTCCGCGCTGTCGCCGCCGACGGCAAGCCGCGATGCGCCGATGGCGGCACCGGTGGCGATCATGCGCTCGTAATCGGCGGGCCGCGTCGTCTCCGATAACGAGATGAGTTCGACGTAGAGCACCGCGACCCCTGTCTCAGACGTCAGACGCCGGATCTCGGCCTGCTCGTTCGGCGTCGTTAGCGGATAGTTCGGGCCACCCGGTGCGGCGGGATGCGTGCGGAAGCCGACCGAGGCGAAACCTGCATGGCCGGCTGCGACCATCAATTCGGCCGGCGGAAGCTCGAGCTCCGACAGGTGAGCGAGTGACAGAGATGGAGCGGATCCGGTCATGCGCATCGCCTCAATAGGTCGCCCGGCCGCCGGAGATGTCGAAGGTGAAGCCGGTCGTGAACGAGCAGTCCGGTCCAGCGACGAAGGCGACCATCGCGGCAATTTCATCGACCGTGCAGAAACGGCCCATCGGGATACGCGCCTTGCGGCCGGCGATGTACTCGGGCGTCATCTCCTTGAAGAGATCGGTCTCCGTGATGGCCGGGGCGATGGCGTTGATGGTAACACCAGTCTGCGCGAGTTCGAGTGCGAACGCCTTCGTGAAGCCGACGACCCCGTGCTTTGCGGCCGTATAGGCGGCACCGTTCGGATTGCCCTCCTTGCCGGCGATCGAGGCGATATTGACGATCCGCCCGAAACCGTTGGCCGTCAGGTGCGGCGCGACCGTCCGGCAGCAGAAGAAGACGCCGGTGAGGTCGACCGCGAGCACCCGATGCCAGGCCTCGACCGGGTACTCGACGACCGGAACCGTCGGGCCGTTGACGCCGGCGTTGTTGACCAGGATGTCCACCCGGCCGACGGCCGCGAGCGTACGCGCGAAGCCCGCTTCGACGGACGCGAGGTCACTGACGTCCACCGCCTCGACATGCGAGCCCGCAGGCCCTGGCAGCGGCTCCCGGTCCCAGACGACGATACGCGCGCCGTCGTTTGCGAGGCGGCGCGCGATTGCCGCGCCGATACCGCGCGAGGCGCCGGTGACGATGGCCGTTCGGCCGCTGAGCGAAGGCATGACTAGTCTTTCGTCAGGGTCAGCGTGAGCGGCGCGAAGTCCGCGAAGCGGGCCACCAGCGTCTGGCCCGGCCGGATCGACGTCGGCAGCGTCAGCGAGCCGGTGAGCAGGCACGTCCCGGCCGGCAGACTGACCCCGCGTGCGAAAAGCTCCGTAAACGTCTCGGCCGTGACTTCGAGTGGATGGCGGCGATAGGGTCCCGAGTAGGCCTGCAAAGGCGGACTGCCGTCGATGCGCCCATCGATCTCCATCGTCTCGAAGGGGAGAGCCTGCCAGTCCGTGATGCCGGCGCCGAGCACGACGGCGCCGCTGGTGCCATTGTCGGCGATGCCGTCATACGTCGTTGCCGCGCGATTTCCCGTTCCAGGGGCGTAGCGCGTCGCGGCGAGTTCGATCGCCGGATGGAACGTCAGCAGCGGCGCGAGGTCCGCCGGCCGCACGGGGCCCGACGTGCGCGGCAGATCGGCGTTGAGCCGGAACGCGAATTCGCACTCGACCTTTGGCGCGTGATACTGGCGCGCCGACACCTTCGCCGGGCTCATGAAGAGGCGATCGGCGAAAACACGGCCGGGCACGGGGCCGGTGTGCCCTTCGAACTGCTGCACCGCCTTGACGGTCGCGCCCACCTTCCAGCCGACGACCTTGTCGCCGAGGATCTCGGCCATGCGGTCCTGGACCGCGAAAGCTTCGGCACGCGTCGTCGGTGCCGAGCCGGCGGGTGGCAGAGGCACCGTCCCGCCGGACCGCCACGCGGCGGCGAGTGCCTGCGCCAGTCCCTCGAATTTGTCTGCCATCTGATCCGTCCTCCGTTTGTCCGAGGTTGCCGCCGGGCCGCCTCAGCGGTGCATCATGTTCTCGCGTGTGACGATCTCGACCGGGACCGCGGCGCTCTGCGGCGTCGGGTCGGTGCCGGTCAGGGCATCGAGCGTCCGGCGCGCGATCGCCCCCATGTCCTGGTGAACGATCGCGTCGATCGTCCCCGACAACAGGTAGGGCTTGGTCTCGTCGTTGAAGTTGTGGCCGATCAGGACGACGTCGCGCGCGCGCCCAGCCGCCTCGAGAGCCCGGGCGACGCCGCTCTGACCGCCGCCCACACAATAAAGACCGAGCAAGTCCTGATGCGCCTCCAGCAGATCGAGGACATGGCGGTAATTGAGGTCGGCATCGTCGTTCCCGTCGACGAGTTCGACGATCCTGAGATCCGGGTGTTCGCGTCGGATGACGGCGCGAAAGCCGCTCTCGCGCTCCTCGTGGCTCCGGTAGAGCTGGCCGCCCCAGACGACGGCGAGGGTACCGGGCGACCGGCAGAAGCGACCCATAAGCCAGCCGGCCGTCCGGCCGGCGGCGCGATTGTCGACGCCGACATAGGCAGCGCGATCGATGCCCGCAACGTCGGAGCAGAGCGTCAGGACCGGAATGCCGGCGCGCCGGAGATCGTCCACCGCGTCACGGACCAGTGGATGGTCGACACCTTGGAACGCGACGCCGCGACTGCCGAACGCAATGCAGCGTCGAAGCGCGGCCGCCAGTGCCGCCGGATTGATGCGCTCGACACCGAGTACGTTCACGGCGAGGCGGCGCGTCTCGGCGACACGGCGAAGTTCTTCGCCGAGCACCTCCGTCGAACGTCCGGACTCGGCAGGAAGAAGTATGTCGAACCGCGATGACCGCGCCGGTAATCCGACGACACGCCGACGCCCGGCGACGGTCGAGGCTTCACGCAACGCCTGCTCCACGCGGGCGACTGTCCGCGCGTGGACACCGCCGCGTCCGTTGATGACACGATCCACCGTCGCGGTGCTGACACCGGCGCGGGCGGCCACCTCGGCGACTCTGGGACGGCGCTCAAGCACGTCGTCCGTTCCTCCCGTCGCGGTGGGCTGGTTGATGGTTTTCCATCTTTTTCCCGCGACGGGTCAACGCTAGCCGTCTGCGCCCAATCCACAACTGCGTTTTTCGCAATGCTGCCTCTGGCATCGCCCGTCTGATGGAAATGATCGAGTATTCTTGACGGACTTGCGGGATTTGCAATGATGGCCTCGATCCTGGACCACATCGCGATCCGGCAACTGAAGAGCTCCGCGATGGCCGTCTGGCGCAGGGCCACTGTCTGCACTACGCTGCAGCCGCGCGGGCCTTGTGACTTCGGCGGTCGAGGGTCCGAAGCTGCCATCGGGCAAAGAACCCGAGGCGGACACTGGAGGAGGAAACGTAATGACCACTCGTATGGCGCGGTGGGCCCTGGCGGCCCTGCCGGCGAGCGCGCTCCTGTTCGGGAGCGTCGCGGCTCAGGCCCAGGACAACGTCATCCGCATCGGCGTCACGCTGCGCATGATCGTCGAGAACGGCATCAAGTACGGTCAGATGACCAAGGACGAGCTCGAAGCGGTCAACGCATCGGGCGGCATCAACGGCAAGAAGATCGAAGTCATCCTGCTCGACGACGAGTGCAAGCCCGACAAAGGCGTCGCCAACGTCAACCGCTTCATTCATCAGCACAAGGTTCATCTCGTGCTGGGCTCGACCTGCAGCTCGGTGACGATGCCGCTCGTCGACATCACGGCCAAGGAAGAAGTGCCGCAGATCGTGCCGCACTCGACCAACGCCAACATCACCAAGAAGGGTAGCGCCTGGGTCTTCCGCACGGCGGTCTCCGAACGCTTCTACGCGTCCGTGCACGCAAAGTATCTATCCGAGAACGTCGGCAAGAAGGTCGCCTATCTGTTCACGACGGATGGCGCCGGCATCGGCTTCACGAAGGACTACCAGAGCTTCATGAAGAAGAACTACAACGCCGATCCGGTCTACGAAGCACAGATGCAGGAAACCGACCTCGATTTCCGCTCGCATCTCCTGAAGATCAAGTCGATGAACCCCGACGTGCTCGCGATCGGCGGCCAGCTCGACGCGATCGCCCGCATCACGCAGCAATCGTATGAAGTGGGCATCCCGGCCCGCGTGCGCCGGGTTGCCGCGTCCGCCGCCTCCAACGCGCCCGTTCCGGAACTCGCCGGTGACGCCGCCAAGGGGCTGACCTTTGCGGCGGCCTTCAACTGCAAGGATGACCGCCCGGTCGCCCAGGCGTTCGTCAAGATGGTGCAGGACAAGTACAAGGTACGCTGCCCCGACCACGACTTCAGCCAGGCCTATGAAACCGCGCAGCTCGTGAAGCTCGCATTGGGCCGCGCGAAGCTCGATCTGACGGATGCCTCCTTGAAGGCCGATCGCCTCGCCATCCGCGATGCGCTCGCCAGCATCAAGGATTACAGCGGCCTCGCTTCGGGTCCGATCAGCTTTTGCGCCGATCCGACCCCGCAGTGCCGCGACGGAAACCGCACCGGCATCCTGGTCGAGTACACCCAGGGCGGTAAGGACTTCGACACCCGGGTGCTCGCCCGCGTGAGCTTCGAACCCGACTTCGGCCTCTGAAGCTGGACCGCTGACGACGTGCCGGCGCCGCTTCGCGTGAGCGCCGGCCGTCTCTTCTCCGGAGTTGATCGATGGATGCCGAAGCGGCACGGCGAGCTGAAGCCGGCGCGACGTCCGATGGCGGAGCGACGAGCGGCGTGCTGCGCCATCCGATCGTGCCGTGGATCGTTGGGCTCCTTCTGCTTCTGCCCCTACCGTTCTTCGTCGGCAACGCCTATCATCAGTACGTTCTGAACATCATTTGCATCAACATCATCCTCGCCGTCGGCCTTAACATCGTGAAGGGCTTCGCCGGCCAGGTTACGGTCGGCCATGTTGCCGTCGCCGCCATCGGCGCGTACGCATCGGCGGTCGTCTCCGTGAAATTCGGCCTGCCGTTCTGGGTCGCCATGCCGGCGGCGATGCTGATGACCGCCATCGTCGGAGCCCTCATCGGCATTCCTGCGTTCCGCCTGGAAGGCGCCTACCTCGCGCTCGCCACCCTCGGCCTCGCGGAATCCGTCCGCATCATCATCTCGGGCACGGAGTATCTCGGTGGCGCCATCGGCTTTGAAGGCATCCCGTCGCCGGCCATCGGCGGGCTCGTCCTCGATACGCATCGGGAATACTTCTACGTCGTCATGCCGATGGCCGTGATCGGCATCTACTTTTCGTTCTCGATCCTGCGCTCCGACATTGGCCGATCCTTCAAGGCCATTCGCGAGGATCAGCTCGCAGCTGCGGCCAGCGGCGTCGACGTGCGGAAATACAAGCTGATCGCCTTCGTCCTGAGCGCCCTCTATGCGGGCTGCGCTGGCAGCCTCAAAGCGCACATGGCGCCGGGCTTTCTCAATCCGAACGACTACACCGTCACCGAGATGGTGACGCTTCTGCTGATGGTCGTCTTCGGCGGGATCGGCCACATCTGGGGCGGCGTGATCGGCGCCATCGTGGTGACCATCATCAATGATCTGACCCAGGACTACTACCAGTACCGCATGGCGATTTTCGGCTCGATCATCGTGCTGGTGGTGATGTTCATGCCGCGTGGCATCGGCGGCATCATCGATGACTTCTTCATGCGCCGCCGTTTCGCCGCCATCCGCAAGGCCCGCACCGACGCAGCCCGGGGCGGCTCATGACCAATCTGCTTGAAGTCACTAATCTTTCGAAGCGTTTCGGCGGACTGATGGCCGTCTCCGGCGTCGACCTCGCGGTGCGCCGCGGCGAGGTGCGCGGCATCATCGGCCCGAACGGCTCCGGCAAGAGCACGCTCTTCAATCTGATCTCCGGCGTCTACAAGCCCGAGCCCGGCGCCAAGGTCGTATTCGACGGCACCGAGATCACCGGTTGGGAAGCGCACGACATCGCTCGCCAAGGCGTCGCGCGCACGTTCCAGCTCTTGCGGATTTTCAACGGCATGAGCGTCATCGAAAACATGCTCATCGGCCACCACGCGCTGATGGGCTACGGCAACGCCGCCGCCGTTCTCGGCACGCCGAAGGTGTGGGCGGAAGAACGCCGCGTGCGCGCCGAGATGATGGAGTTGCTGGCGTTCATCGGCCTCGCCGACTACGCCGACATGCCGGCCGGAGAGATGTCGGGCGGCCAGCGACGGCTGTTGGCGCTCGGCCGCGCGATGGCGATGAAACCGAAACTCCTGATGCTGGACGAGCCGGGCGCCGGCCTGTCGCCGGCCAACGTCGACATCCTGCTCGAAACGGTCCTCGCGCTCCAGAAGCGCTTCGGCCTGACCATCATCATCATCGAGCACATTCTGAAACTCGTCATGGACACCTGCGAGCGTGTCACCGTGCTCGAGCACGGCGAGAAAATCGCCGAAGGCACGCCCGACGAGATCAAGGAAAACGACAAGGTCATCGAGGCCTACCTCGGCAAGGAGATGAAGGACGAAGACGTCCGCGCCTTCATGCGGTCGACATGAGAGGGGAGCGGACACCATGAGCCGGATGCTCGAAATCAAGGATCTCGTCGGCGGCTACGGCAAGGTTCAGATCCTCAATGGCGCGAGCCTGCACGTCGACCGCGGGTCCATCGTCGCGCTGCTCGGCGGCAACGGTACCGGCAAGTCGACACTCCTCAAGGCGACCTCGGGCCTCATCAAGCCATGGAGCGGCTCGATCACCTTTGAAGGCGAGCGCATCGACGGGCTGCGGCCGGACCTCATCGTGCGGCGTGGTCTCGTGCAGGTCACGCAAGGGAAGGAAGCCTTCCCGGGCATGACCGTCGAGGAGAACTTGAAGCTCGGCGCCTATACCGTCCGCGAGAGCGCCAAGATCGCGAGTGCTCTTGAGCGCGTCTACAGCTACTTCCCGGTCCTGAAGGAGAAGCGGAAGCAGCTCTCCGGCACGCTCTCGGGCGGTCAGCTTCAGATGGTCTGCATCGGCCGTGGGCTGATGTCGTCGCCGAAAATGATCATGCTCGACGAGCCGAGTGCGGCTCTCGCCCCACAAGTGGTGATGGACATCTTCCGCACCATTCACCGCATCACCCAGGACGGCATGACGGTGCTGATGGTCGAGCAGAACGTGCGCATGGCGCTGCTGCTCGCGGCCTACGGCTACGTCATCAAGGACGGTGTCATCCACATCGAGGGGCCCGCCGAACAGCTCATGTACGACGACAACGTGCGCCTTTCATATCTCGGCGGCACTGTCGCCAATCGCGAAGCGCAACTCTGAGGACGGGACGAGGCGACGCCGTGGACTACTTCATCGATCTCGTCATCATCGGGTTGTCGATCGGCATGGTGTATGCGCTCGTCGCAATCGGCATCTCGCTGATCTTTTCCGGTCTCGACATCGTCCACTTCGCCCATGGCGAGATCTACATGCTCGGGGCCTTCATCGGTCTGATGATATTCCAGCATTCCGGGCTCGGCTATATCGCGACACTGATCGCCGCCGTGGTGCTGACGGGATTGCTCGGCGTGTTGATCGAGCGGCTGTTCTATCGCCCGCTGACCAGTTCGGGCGGCGGTTACACGGTCGCCGGTATGGGCATGATCATTGCCGGGTTCGGCATGTCGATCGTGCTGCAGAACGTCGCCTACCTGATCTGGGGCGCCAAGCCTCACGCATTCCCGGTTCGCTTCGGCATGCCGGTCGAGATTGGCAATCTCGCGCTGCCGATGTCCTACATTTACATTATCGTTGCGGCGCTGGTGCTGATGTTCGTCCTCAACCTGGTGCTTCGCAAGACGATGATCGGCCTCGCCATGCGCGCGGTGGCCCACAACAAGGACATCGCCTACCTCAGCGGCGTGAATGTGCCGCTCATGATTTCGATCATCTTCGGCATCGGCTGCGGGCTCGGTGCGGCCGCCGGCGTGCTGATCGGTCCGATCAACTACGTGTCCGTGCAGATGGGTCTCGGCATCCTGATCAAGGCCTTTGCCGCCGCCGTCGTGGGCGGATTCGGAAGCCTGCCGGGCGCCGTGCTCGGCGGTCTTCTCGTCGGCGTGGTGGAGAGTGTCGGCGCGGGCTATGTTTCGGGAACCTACAAGGACGTCTACGCCTTCGTCCTGTTGATCCTCGTCCTCATGGTCAAGCCGTCGGGGATCCTCGGCGTAGAGGCCAAAGTGAAGGCATGAACGGATCCGCGCGCCGGCGCGGACGATCCGAGGCGGGCGGGATCGAGCGACGGAGGCGTCGATGCGCACGGCGATCGCGACGGTTTGTCTGAGCGGCGGGTTGGCGGAGAAGCTCGAAGCGATCGCGGCGGCTGGGTTCACCGGCGTCGAATTGTTCGAGAACGATCTTCTCTCGTTCAATGGCAGCCCGGCCGACGTTCGCCGCATGGCCGGTGACCTCGGGCTCGAGATCGTCACCTTCCAGCCGTTCCGTGACTTCGAAGGGATGCCGGACGGCCGACGCGAGCGCGTTTTCCAGCGCGCCGATCGCAAGCTCGACGTCATGGCCGAACTCGGTTGCCGGCTTCTAATGGTCTGTTCCAACGTCTCGCCGGAAAGCCTCGGAGGCCTCGAACGCGCGGCCGCTGATCTGCGCGATCTCGGTGTCCGGGCGGCAGCGCGCGGCATGCGGGTCGGCTTCGAGGCACTCGCCTGGGGCCGCCACATCAACGACTATCGCGATGCTTGGGAGGCGGTGCGCCGGGCAGATCACCCGGCCGTGGGCCTCGTGCTCGACACGTTCCACATTCTCGCCCGCAAGACCGATCTCGCGGCGATCCGCAACATCCCGCGCGACCGCATCGCTTTGGTTCAGGTGGCGGACGCGCCGGTGCTCGATATGGATTACCTGTCGTGGAGCCGGCATTACCGCAACTTCCCGGGCCAGGGCGAGCTTCCGCTCACGGACTTCATGATCGCGCTGCAGGCGACCGGCTACGATGGCATCCTGTCGCTCGAGATCTTCAACGATCAGTTCCGCGCCGGGTCGGCGAGAAGCGTCGCCGTGGATGGCCATCGCGCATTGATTTACATGCTCGACCGGATGCGGGTCACGTTCGGCGCGACCTCGAACCTGCCGGAGCCTCTGCCGCCTCGGGCCCGGGTGCACGGTACGGAATTCATCGAGTTCGCAATCGACGAGGGAGCATCGCCCGCCTTCGAGGCGCTACTCGCGGGCCTCGGCTTTCGCAAGACGGGTCAGCACATATCGAAGGCCGTGACGCGCTTCGCCCAGGGCGGCATCAACCTCGTTATCAATGCCGAGAAGGAAGGCTTCGCACACGCCTTCAACATCACCCATGGATCGGCGGTGTGCGCGATCGGCCTCATGGTCGACGATGCGGCGAGTTGCCTCGATCGGGCCCAGCGGCTGAAGGATACGCCGTTCCGCCAAGCCGTCGGGCCGGGTGAGCTGGAAATCCCCGCGGTTCGCGGCCTCGGCGGCAGCCTGCTCTACTTTACCGATCCGGCGAGCGACCTCGCGCGCGTCTGGGATATCGAATTCCGCCCACTGCCGATCGACGTCTCACGCACCGACGCCGGCCTCGAAGCCGTCGATCACATTTCGCAGTCGATGCACTACGAGGAAATGCTCTCGTGGCTGCTGTTCTACACGTCGCTGCTCGACCTCGAGAAATCGCCCGAGCAGGATGTCCTCGATCCGGGCGGGCTCGTGAAGAGCCAGGTCGTGCAGGCGGCCGACGGCAGTTTGCGAATCGTCCTCAACGCGTCGCAGTCATCCCGAACGCAGTCGTCCCGCTTCCTCTCCGAAGTGTTCGGGTCGGGCGTCCAGCACATCGCCTTCGCGACGCGCGACATCTTCGCGACGGCCGAGCGGTTCGCGGCGAACGGCGTCGCCATGCTGAGCATCCCCGAGAACTACTATGACGATCTCGAAGCGAAGGTCGACCTGTCGCCGGCCGATCTCGATCGGCTCAAGGCCGCCAACATGCTGTACGAACGCGACGGCGATGGCGAATACTTCCAGATGTACACCGCGACGTTCGACGATCGCTTCTTCTTCGAGATCGTCGAACGGCGGGGCGGCTACCGGGGCTTCGGCGCCAGCAACGCGCAAGTGCGGCTGACGGCTCAGGCGCGGGCAGCGCGCCATCCGGCTGTGCCGCGGCGCTGAGGACGATAGGAAAGGAGCACCCGATGTCGGAGGAGGTGGCCCCGCGCGACCGGTCGGCCCAACCGGCCTATATCCATCCGCCCTACCGCTCGACGGTGCTGCGCGGCCCGACGAAGCCGCTGATCCCGATCCGGCGCACGCTCTCCGAGCTGACCGGGCCCGTCTACGGCCACGATAGCCTCGGGGCGCTCGACGCCGACCTCACCCGAAACGCCCGCAAGACCGGCGAACCGCTCGGCGAGCGCATCATCGTCACCGGCCGGGTGCTCGACGAAGCGGGCCGGCCGGTTCCGAACACGTTGATTGAGGTCTGGCAGGCCAATGCCGCTGGTCGCTACATCCACGTCGTCGACCAACACGACGCCCCGCTCGACCACAATTTCCTCGGCGGTGGACGCTGCGTGACGGACGCCGAAGGCCGGTACCGCTTCATGACGGTGAAGCCCGGCGCCTACCCTTGGGGCAACCACCACAATGCCTGGCGACCGAATCACATTCACTTCTCGCTCTTCGGTCCGACCTTCCTGTCGCGCCTCGTGACCCAGATGTACTTCCCCGGCGATCCGCTGCTCGCCCTCGACCCGATCTTCCAGAGCACGCCCGAAGGCGTCCGCGAGCGGCTGATCTCCAGCTTCTCGATCGACGTCACCGAGCCGGGCTTCGCGCTCGGCTACCTCTTCGACATCGTGCTGCGCGGACGCGTGGCCACGCCGATGGAGACCTGAGCCGTGGCCATCAACGAGACGCCCTCCCAGACCGTCGGGCCCTTCTTCGCCTACGGCCTGACCCCCGAGCAGTACCGCTACGCCTTCACCAGCATCGCGGGCCCGAAGGTGGCGACCGAGGAGACGACGGGCGATCGCATCCGCATCGAAGGACGCGTTCTCGACGGTAACGGCGACCCGATTGCCGATGCGATGATCGAGATCTGGCAGGCGGACGGACAGGGGCGCTACGCCCATCCGGCCGATCAGCGGTCGAGCAACACGGGGTTTCGGGGATTCGGCCGCTGCGGCACCGGCACGGATCCGGCGAACCGTTACTGGTTCGAAACCATTCGCCCCGGCGCCGTCGACGGCGAGCAGGCCCCCCACATCTCGGTCGCGGTGTTCATGCGCGGCCTTCTGATCCATGCCTACACCCGCATCTACTTCCCGGAGGACGCGGCTGCCCACGCTCGCGATCCCGTGCTGTCGGCCGTCCCGGCCGAGCGGCGCTGCACGCTGATCGCCGATCGGGCGGGTCCCGGGCTCTACCGCTTTGACATCCACATGCAGGGCGACCGGGAGACCGTGTTCTTCGATCTCTGAGCGCGAACCGAGACGCTACTCGGAAGGCGTTTCCACATGACGGAAAGGCAGCAGTCCAAATCAGCCGAACGAGCGTGTGAGCGCGTACCCAATAACCGCGCGGGCCCCGAAAATCCGGGCCGGAAGTGGCGATAAGACCAATTGCGTCGGGCCTGCGACTGCCGTATGAGCCGGATGCCATCTCTGACGCGGCGCTTCGCTGCGGAGACCCTGATATGAATGACCTTTTGATGCAGTATCTGCCGATCGTCGTGTTCCTCGGCGTCGGGCTGCTCATCGCCGGGGCGCTGATGATCGCGCCGTTCCTGGTCGCCTACCGCAACCCCGATCCCGAAAAGGTCTCGGCGTACGAATGCGGCTTCAACGCGTTCGACGACGCCCGCATGAAATTCGACGTCCGCTTCTACCTGGTGTCGATCCTCTTCATCATCTTCGACCTCGAGATCGCCTTCCTGTTCCCCTGGGCGGTGGCGTTCAAGGAGGTCGGCGTGTTCGGCTTCTGGTCGATGATGGCGTTCCTCGGCGTCCTCACCATCGGCTTCATCTACGAGTGGAAGAAGGGAGCGCTGGAATGGGATTGATCCTTCCGCCCGCGCCGGCGTTCGATCGGCCCGGCGAGGGCCAGGGCAGCGGCGCAGTGGCCAAGACGGACCCGTTCTTCGCCAAGGTCTCCGACGAACTGGCCGACAAGGGCTTTCTCGTCACGACGACAGACGACCTCATCAACTGGGCGCGTACCGGCTCGCTCATGTGGATGACGTTCGGCCTCGCCTGCTGTGCCGTCGAGATGATGCAGATGTCGATGCCGCGCTACGACGCCGAGCGCTTCGGTTTCGCACCGCGCGCATCCCCGCGCCAGTCCGACGTGATGATCGTCGCTGGTACGTTGACCAACAAAATGGCTCCCGCGCTCCGCAAGGTCTACGACCAGATGCCTGAGCCGCGTTACGTCATTTCCATGGGCTCGTGTGCCAACGGCGGCGGCTATTATCACTACTCCTACGCGGTCGTGCGCGGATGCGACCGCATCGTGCCGGTCGACGTCTACGTGCCGGGCTGCCCGCCGACGGCCGAGGCACTGCTCTACGGCGTTCTGCTGCTGCAGAAGAAGATCCGGCGCACTGGGACGATCGAGCGCTGAGGGGACGCACCGATGAGCGAGCAGCTCACTGAACTGGGCGAGCACATCGCCGCGCGCGCCGGTCAGGCTATCTCTGGCTGGACCGTCAAGCTCGGGGAGCTGACCGTCGAAGCCGACCGCGACCGCATCGTGCCGCTCATCAAGTTGATGCGCGATGATCCTCGCTGCAAGTTCGAGGTGCTGATCGACATTTGCGGCGTCGATTATCCGGCGCGGCCCGATCGCTTCGACGTCGTGTATCATCTCCTATCGCCACGGCTCAATCAGCGCATCCGCCTGCGCGTGATGACCGACGAAGACACGCCCGTCCCGAGCCTCGTCGAGGTTTTCCCGGCGGCGAACTGGTTCGAGCGGGAAGCCTACGACATGTACGGCATCCTGTTCTCGGGCCACCCGGACCTCCGCCGCCTGCTGACGGATTACGGCTTCCAGGGTTACCCGCTGCGCAAGGATTTCCCGCTGACGGGCTACGTCGAGGTTCGCTATGACGACGAGCAGAAGCGCGTCGTCTACGAACCCGTGAAGCTCGTCCAGGAATTCCGCAGCTTCGACTTTATGAGCCCTTGGGAAGGCGCGGAATACGTGCTGCCAGGTGATGAAAAGGCGAAGGCCCCCCCGCCCGCCGGCAAAGCCTGAGCGCTCCATGAAGCCGACCCTCGAGCCTGGCGCCACGTTGGAGTTCGCCTTCACGATTCCCGCGTCGAAGACGGTCCCAGCGATCTATCCGGAAGCAGACGAATTCCAGACGATGCCAGCGGTTTTTGCGACCGGCTACATGGTCGCGCTGCTCGAATGGGGCTGCGTCAAGCTGCTGACACCGCATCTCGACCCCGGCGAAGGCTCGCTCGGCATCCATGTCGACGTGAGCCATCAGGCGGCGACCCTGCCCGGCCAGACCGTGACGGTGAAAGCCGTCTGCACCCGTGTCGATGGCCGGCGCATCACCTTCGACGTCGAGGCCCACGACGGCATCGACCTCATCAGTCGTGGCATGCACCAGCGCATGGTCGTCAAGTGGGAAGCGTTCGAGGCGAAGGTCAACGCCAAGGCGAAAGACGCCGGCCAGCCGCCTCTGGCGCAGCGGGGAAAGTGAGTCCGCGATGGGTGGCGATACAGGACAGCGGACGGGACGGTGCCTCTGCGGCGCCATCGAGTTCACGTTTACCCCGGCCGAGCCCGAGGTCGATGCCTGCCATTGCCGGATGTGCCAGCGCTGGGGAGGCGGACCGGCCATGACGATCCGAGCAGCCGGCCCGGCTAGCATCGCGGGCGGCGAGAACCTCTCCGTATTCGCATCGTCCGAGTGGGGTCAGCGGCAGTTCTGCAAGATCTGCGGTACGCACTTATTCTTCGCCGCGCCCTCGGCCAACTACTTCGGCGTGAGCGCAGGGGCGGTCGATGACCTCGCCGGCCTGACCTTCACCACCGAGATCTTCATCGATCGCAAGCCCGACCTCTACGACTTCGCCAACAAAACCCGCCGACTGACCGAGGCAGAGTTCAACGCCCTCTTGGCCGGATCGCAAAGCAGCGAGTGACGCCCATGCCAGAAACCGAGATCCGGCAGTTCAACATCAACTTCGGGCCGCAACATCCGGCGGCCCACGGCGTGCTCCGGCTGGTGCTGGAACTCGACGGCGAAGTCGTCGAACGCGTCGACCCGCACATCGGCCTGCTGCATCGCGGCACCGAGAAGCTGCTCGAGACCCGCACTTACCTCCAGGACATCGGATACTTCGACCGCCTCGACTACGTGGCGCCGATGAACCAGGAGCACGCGTTCTGCCTCGCGGTGGAGAAGCTCCTCGGTCTCGCCGTTCCGAAGCGTGCGCAACTCATCCGCGTGCTGTACTCCGAGATCGGCCGCATCCTCTCGCACATGCTGAACGTCACGACGCAGGCCATGGACGTCGGCGCACTCACTCCGCCGCTATGGGGCTTTGAAGAGCGCGAGAAGCTGATGGTGTTCTACGAGCGGGCCTCCGGCTCGCGCATGCACGCCAAGTATTTCCGCTTCGGCGGCGTCCACCAGGACCTGCCGCCTGAACTCGTGCAGGACATCTACGACTTCTGCGATCCGCATCTGAAGGTTCTCGACGATATCCATAACCTCGTCATGGAGAACCGGATCTTCAAACAGCGTAACGTCGACATCGGCGTCATCAGCCTCGACGACTGCTTCCGCTGGGGCTTCTCCGGCGTGATGGTCCGCGGCTCGGGCGCGGCATGGGATCTCCGGCGCGCACAGCCCTACGAGTGCTACGACGAACTCGAATTCGACATTCCGATCGGCAAGAACGGCGACAACTACGACCGCCAGCTGATCCGCATGGAAGAGATGCGCCAGTCCATCCGCATCATGAAGCAGTGCTGCGAGAAGCTGATGTCAGCCGAGGGGCAGGGGCCGCACGTCGCCGAGAACCGCAAGATCGTGCCGCCGAAGCGGGGCGACATGAAGCGGTCGATGGAAGCGCTCATCCACCATTTCAAGCTCTACACCGAAGGCTTCCACGTGCCCGAGGGTGAGGTCTACGCCTGTGTCGAAGCGCCAAAGGGCGAGTTCGGCGTCTATCTCGTGTCGGACGGCACCAACAAACCGTACCGCTGCAAGATCCGCGCTCCGGGTTTCGCCCATCTTCAGGCGATGGACTTCATGAACAAGGGGCACATGCTCGCCGACGTGTCGGCGATCCTCGGCTCGCTCGACATCGTGTTCGGCGAAATCGATCGCTGAGTACGCGAGCGGCCCTGACCAGCCACGGCGCGCTTCGCCGCGACAGCGCCCTTATGGCTGAATAAACCCGCCGCGTGTCACGTTGTGACCGTAGGTTCCTGGGGGATCGCCATGATGACCGTTGCCGCGCGCTTCGCGCTGCTCGCCGCCCTTCTGTTTATCGCGCCGGTGACGGTGCCGAGTTCGACCCCGCCAGCAGCGGCCGCCTCGGCCCGGGAGATCGACGCCGACGTGCGTGCCACGCTCGAGCGCTTCTACAGCCAAGTGCGCGGCGCCGGCGAATTGCTCTCGCGCGCCCAGGGCGTTCTTGTCTTCCCCTCGGTGGTGAAGGCGGGCATGGGATTCGGCGGCGAGTATGGCGAAGGCGCGCTTCTCATCCGCGGGCGCACGATCGATTACTACAACACCATCTCTGCCTCGGTCGGCTTCCAGCTGGGCGTCCAGGCCCGCTCGGTCATCATCGTGTTCATGACCGAAGACGCGCTCGCCCAGTTCCGGCGGACCAACGGCTGGAAGATCGGCGTCGATGGTTCGGTGGCCGTCATCACCCTTGGCGTCGGCGGCGCCATCGACAGCAATCAGGTACGCAACCCGGTGGTGGCCTTCATCATCGACAACAAAGGCCTGATGTACAACCTCACCCTCGAAGGCTCGAAGATCTCGCGTATCAGCCGGTGACGCGCTAGCCCATGGCGAGGGTATGGCCGCCGTCAACCGTCAGCACGCTGCCGGTCATAAACGATCCGGCGTCGGACGCGAGCAGCAGCAGAGCGCCGTCGAGTTCTTCCATGCGCCCGAACCTTTGTAGCGGCACCCGGCTCTTAAGCCGTTGGCCCGCATCGCTCGCGAGGAACGCGTCGTTGAGTTCAGTGGCAAAGTAGCCAGGCGCCAGCGCGTTGACGCGGATGCCGTCGCGCGCGAGTTCGACGGCCATCGCCTTCGTGAGTTGGACGACAGCCGCCTTCGACGTTGCATAACTCGACAATCCCTTGAGGACGCCGAGCCCCAGGATCGAGGCGACGTTCACGATCGATCCGCCGCGTCCGGCCATGCGTTGGGCCGCTTCGCGGCCGACGCGGAATACGCCGTCGAGATTGACGTCGAGCACCTGCCGCCAGGCTTCGTCGGTCGTCTTGGCGAACCAGCCCGACGACGGCACACCGGCATTGTTGATCACGATGTCGATCGGACCGAGCGCTCGCTCGGCTGCATCGAACGCGGCAGCAATGGACGGGGAATTCGTCACGTCGAGGGCCACGGCAGTGGCACGACCGCCGGCTTGAACGATCTCGTCGGCGAGTTCGCTCAGCCGGTCGACGCGGCGTGCGGCGAGCGCCACCGCGGCTCCCCGACCGGCGAGCACGCCGGCGAAGTGTCGGCCTAGGCCGCTCGATGCTCCCGTCACCAGCGCGACCTTACCGCCGAGATCGAACAGCGTGTCCGATGCCATGGATGTTCGCTCCCTCTAGTCGCCGAAACCGGCGAAGGTGGCATAGCGCGACACAGGCTCCCGCGTCGTCCAAAAGGCGTTGGCCCGAGCGCTCGGATCGGCATGACCGAGGCCGACGCCGCAAACGAGGATTTCCGGCTCGGGGATCGAGAGCCGGGGTTTGATGACGCTATGATACCGGCACCAGGCGGCCTGCGCACAGGTGTCCAGGCCGAATGCCCTCGCCGCGATCATCAGGGTTTGGACGTACATCCCGCAATCGAGCCAGCTGCCACGCTCCATGTCCGGATCTAGCGTGACGAACAGGCCGACCGGCGCGCCGAACATCGTAAAGTTCTGCGCATGCTGCTCCGCCATCGCCGCCTTATCGCCCTTGGCGATGCCGAGCGTCCCGTAGAGCCCCCATCCCGTCGCCCGGCGGCGCGCGAGATAAGGCTCGCGCCATTCGGCCGGATAGTAGCGATAGGGCTCGCGGTGCCGCTCCGGTTCCGTCCGGTGTGCCGTGAGCACGGCCTCGACGATGTCGTCGCGCACGGCGCCGGCACACGCATAAACCCGCCAGGGCTGAATATTCGACCCCGACGGAGCGCGCCCGGCGAGTTCGATGATCGTCGCGACGGTCTCACGCGGAACGGGCGTCGGCAGGAAGCCGCGCACGCTACGCCGCGTCGCGATAGCTGCCGCCGTGGGACGAGCATCAGACGGCGTCCGCGCGATCAGGTCCGCGATGTCCGATGGAAGTGCCATGCATACGTCTCCGCCGGCGGCACGTTGGGCCGCGGGCGCGCACGCTATCAAGGGGGTCTCGGGATGACAACGCCGGCCGCTTCGTCAGCCGGCCGCCCGCAGGGGTGTGACGGTGCCGCAGGACTCCGCGTTGCGCTCGGCCTCGAGGAGCGGCAGAACGCCGAGGATCGACTGTGGCTTGCCGAACAGCCAGCCCTGGCCCTCCGTGCAGCCGGTGCTGCGGACGAGGGCGAGCTGGGCCTCGGTCTCGACGCCTTCCGCCGTCGTCGTCATGCCAAGGCGCTGGGCGAGCTCGACGACCGACCGGATGATGGCAGAGGAATCGGCGCGGCTCGTCGCCTCGCGTACGAAGACCTTGTCGATCTTGATCTTATGGAAGGGGAAGCGGCGCAGGTAGTTGAGGGAGGAATAGCCGGTCCCGAAGTCGTCGAGCACGATGCGCACGCCCATGGCATGCAGCTCGAAAAGCCGCGCCACGATTTTCTCGTCGTCTTCGAGGAAGGCGTTCTCAGTGATCTCGAGTTCCAACCGTTGGGCCGGCAAGCCGGAAGCCGTGAGCGCCTGACGGACGACGTCGACGATAGCGCCGGAGCGCAGCTGCACGGGTGACAGGTTGACGGATAGCTTCACGTCGCGGCTGGCAGCGGCAATGTCCCGGCAGGCACGGTCGAGGCACCACGCGCCGATCTCGCGGATAAGTCCCGAGTCCTCTGCCACCGGAATGAACCGGTCCGGGCCGATGAGGCCGCGGGTGGCGTGCTCCCATCTGAGCAGCGCTTCGAAGCCGACGATCCGCGAACTGGTGAGATCGACGAGCGGCTGATAGACGACCCGCAATTCGTTGCGATCGATGGCGCGTCGGAGATCGGTTTCCGTCTCGAGTCGCTCGTGCAGTTCCGATTGCATGGCGGGTTCGAAGACGCGCCAAGTCCCGCGGCCCTGCGCCTTCGCCGCATACAGCGCCATGTCACCGCGGCGCATGAGCGTGTCGGCGTCGCTGACGTCGTCGCTCATGGCGATGCCAACGCTTACGCCGATGGTGACCACGTGGCCTTTGATGTCGTAGGGGGCAGAGACCGCGCGGATGATCCGCTCCGCCAGGGAGATGGCGATCTTCTCGGCTCCTTCGGCCGAGAAGGCGATCGCGAACTCGTCGCCGCCGAGCCGGGCGACCACGTCGCGCTCGCGGAGGCAGCGGCGCAGCCGGTCACCGACCCGCTCCAGCAGCGCATCACCGACCGGATGGCCGAGCGTGTCGTTGACGTCCTTGAACTTGTCGAGATCCAGATAGAGCAGCGCCACGCGCTCGTCTGTCGAGCCGAGCCCCTTCATCATGCCGTCGACGTCGGTCAGGAAGACGACACGGTTGGGCAGTCGCGTCAGCGGATCGTGGTGAGCCAGGAAGCGGATGCGGCTCTCGGTCCGCTGCTTCTCGGTCACGTCTTCGTAGAGGGCCACGAACCCGCCATCGGGCATCGGCCGCTGTGTGACGGCGAGGGCGGTCCCGTTGCTCGCCGTGGCGACGAAGGTGCCGGCGCTTCGTGCCGTCGCGAGCGCGTGCTGGCGATTGAAGACGTCGGTACGTAGCGCATCGTCGCTGCGCGAGCGGGCGAAAAGTTCGGCGAATGCGCCGCCCGCGAGGTTCTCCGGAGCGTCAATGCCGAGAAGATCGCCGATCCGGCGATTGCAGACGATAATGCGCTCGTCGGGACCGGCCATCAACAGTCCGTGCGACATGTTGCTGATAGCAGCGTCGAACAGCATGTTCTGAGTGCGAAGCGCAATGTCTCGCTGGCTCAACGCTGCATTCTGCGCCTTGAGTTCAGCCATGGTCTCCTGGACCCGGGCATTCGCCTCGGCGAGCTCGGCGACCGTCGTCTTCATGGCCGTAATATCGGTCCGTATGCCAACGATATCGCCATTCTGTGTGCGCCGCTCGGTCACGAGCACCCAGCGGCCATCAGGCAGCAGTCGCTCGAAGGAGCCTTGGCCCGCCTGATGCCAGGCCACCATGCGCTTGACGAACTCGTCGATGTCGTCGCCGGCCTGAGGATACTGCCCGTTCTCCGCCCCGAAGCGGACAATGTCGGCGAACTTGGTCCCTGGTACGAGAACGCTTGCGCTCTCCGCGTAGATTTCCCGGTAGCGGCGGTTGAAGGTGACGAGACGGTCCTCGCCGTCCCACATCACGAAACCCTCGGTCATGGCCTCGATCGCGTCTTCAAGACGAGCCTGCGCCTGTTGGCGTTCGGCTTCGAGGCGCTCCTGGCGGCGGAGCGCCAGGATGAGCACGCCGGCAAGGCCGAGCAGCAGGAGAACGGCGCCGGACATCACGATCGCCAGATGATCCCGGTCACGTCTCCAGTCGGCGGTGGCAGCCGCGATGCTCGTCGTCAGCCGGATTCGCACGTCCGCATAGAGCGTCGGGCGCGCCGCACTGAGGGCGGCCACGTGTCCGCTTTCGTTCCACAGCGTGACGGCACGACCGTCCGTTGCGAGCGGTGAAGCGGCTTCCGTCCGACCCATGATGAGTTCATCGTGAGGGAGGGCGGCGAGCACGCGGCCGTCGCTATGCTCGATGACGAGGCGTGATCCGGCGGACTGGATGAGACTGTCGAGCTGGCTCGTCAGCGAAGACACCGGAATCTCGGCGAGCACGGAAAGCCCACGCGTCCCGGGCAGTGCCAGCGGACGATGCAGAAAGATCACCCAGTCCCCTGTCATCGCGTTGCGCGACGGACCGATGACGCGGGGGCCGTTGGAGCCGGCGAGCTCTTTCATCTGCTCGGCGTCAAGCGGAAGCTGACGGCTGCGATGGCGAGGACGCCCACTCGCCCAAACGGTGCCGTCTTCACGCACGATGATGACATCGCGGAAGGCGAACGTCTGGAAATTCATGCCTTGCAGTAGACGTCCGGCCATCTCGGACGAGATGGTGGCGCCGCGCGTTTCGCCGCCGAGCAGCGCCGGGAGGCTGGCGATCGCACCATCAACCTGCAGCATCTGCCGGTTGACGATACTTTCGGCGAGGCGCGCGCTCCGTTCGAGTGCAGCGGATGCGTTGTCGAGCGTCGTGTCCCAGGTCCGCGACAGCAGCCAGATCATACCCGCGAGCAACGTGAGCATGACCGCCGTTGTGCCGACGAGAACGGCCATGCGTAGCCTGTTGGGGGGCATCGCGGCGCTCCTACCTCACCTCTGCCGCGAAGAGCGAGCGGGAGGCAGGACAACTGATCGTTGCGGTGACAGGCGGCATCGTCGGGTGCTTCAATGAGCGGCGCGACGGGCCGTGCCGTCGGCATCGATGAGAAGGCCGAGAGCCGGACCAACGGCGTCGTTCCACGCGATGGCACAATCGATGCCGCAGCGGTCGATCCAGGCCGGCAACACTACTTCCGCCAGCAAGCGGCGGCGCAATGCTTCATCGTCCGGGCCAGGAGCAACGAGTTTCATCTTGCCTACGGGTTGCCGGCTGCAGTCCGCCGCCCCACTGTTGCAGGCAAATCCAACCTCGGTGTCGCGCTCGCCGGCGTCCCAGATGCGCCGCTCGAGGGCCGATACGCCTGTGCGGATGAGGCTCTGGACGTCGTCGGGCAGCGCCGCGAGCGCGGCCTTGTTGGCGCCGAACACGGTAAGGCCCCAGTTGATAGCAAGGGTGTGGAGATGCGAGGTCGCCCGATGGAGGCCGATGTCGAAGCCGCTGAGGCTACCGGTAATGGCGCAATCGACGACTCCGCGCTGCAGAGACGGCATGATCTCGGCGAACGGGGTGATGATCGGAACCGCACCGATGCCGCTCATCAGCTCCGATTGGGCGACGGACGACGTCCGCACCTTGCGGCCGGCGAGATCCGAGAGGCTCGAAAACGGATTGGTGCAGAACACGACCTGAGCCGGGTACGTATAGAGACCGAGTAGCTCGATGTCGTACCGCTCCTCCAGGACCTTCTCGATCTGTGGGCGGTAGAGCGCGGCAGTCTTCCGCAGCATGTCGAAGCTCGGGTTCACTGCGGGCAGGTCGACTCCAGCCAGCAGCGGCTCGTCGCCTGAGGCGACGGTGAGGAGCACAGTCCCGTAAGGGACGACGCCGATTCTCATCAGCGCAAGCATATCCTGTGCACGAATGCCGCTGCGGTCGAATGGGCTGACAGTCGCCGCAAGGCGGCCGTTCGAGAGCCTCGGCAACTCGTCTCGCCAGAACGGCTCTTCGAGCGCAGTGTACTGAGTGATGCCGGCGAGGCCGCCGACGATCGGAAGGGTGATCTTATCGGTGGCGAGCGCTGGTGTCGTTGCCAGCCCGACGACGGAAGCCGCCAGCAATGAGACGCGACGAACGAGAGACGGCCAAATCATCCGTCGACGGAATGAGATAAACATGCCCCGCACCCAATTACAACCTATGCGTGCATTGACTGTACGCTGACACGGTTAATGAATTGGGCAGGGCCGAGCTATCGACTAACCGGATCAGCGACAGGTCTCGGCGGGCTCCGAAGGAGGCGATACAAGCCAATGCCGCTCGCCAGTGCGTCAACAAATAATCCCAGTTTACTCGGGAAGACGCGTGCGATCCCGAGCCAATCTCGTGTTGTTCACCTAGCCGTGCCGCGCAGCCCCGATCCATCTCGGTGATGGTTGCGGGCGAAGCGAGCCCGGACTTCGCGACACTCAAGCCGCTCCGTCGGCATCTCAAACCGGCACCGAAAAGAGATAGGGCGAGCATCTCTGCCCGCCCCACGGTTTCGTTTCGAAGATCGATCGTTACTAGTGCGCCAGCACGGCGAGCAGCAGCAGGGCGACGATGTTGGTGATTTTGATCGCCGGGTTCACGGCCGGACCGGCCGTGTCCTTGTAAGGATCGCCGACGGTGTCACCGGTGACGGAAGCTTTGTGCGCTTCCGAGCCCTTGAAGTGCTTCACGCCGTCCTTGTCGACGAAGCCATCCTCGAAGGACTTCTTGGCGTTGTCCCAGGCGCCGCCGCCGGAGGTCATTGAGATGGCAACGAAGAGGCCCGTGACGATGACGCCGAGCAGCATGGCGCCGACCGCCGAGAACGCTGCGCTCTTGCCTTCCGTACCGCCGCCGGCGACAGCCAGCACGACGAAGTATAGGACGATCGGCGAGAGCACCGGCAGCAGCGACGGGACGACCATCTCCTTGATGGCCGCGCGCGTCAGCATGTCAACGGCCGCTGCGTAGTCGGGACGCTCCGTGCCCTGCATGATGCCGGGCTTCGCCTTGAATTGGCGACGCACCTCTTCGACGACCGCACCGCCCGCACGACCGACCGCCGTCATGGCGATGCCGCCGAACAGGAACGGGATCAGACCGCCGAGCAGCAGGCCGACCACCACGTACGGGTTGTCGAGCGAGAAGTTCGGCACCACGCCTTTGAAGTACTGGTACTGGGTCGCCCCCGCTTTGTTCGCCTCGTCGATGAAGAACTTGAGGTCGTAGCTGTAGGCCGCGAACAGCACGAGCGCACCGAGGCCGGCCGAGCCGATGGCGTAGCCTTTGGTGACGGCTTTGGTCGTGTTGCCGACCGCGTCGAGGGCGTCGGTCGACTTGCGCACTTCCTTCGGCAGGCCGGACATTTCGGCGATGCCGCCGGCGTTGTCGGTGACCGGACCGAAGGCGTCGAGCGCCACCACCATGCCGGCGAGGCCGAGCATCGTCGTTGTGGCGATCGCGGTGCCGAAGAGACCCGCGAGCTTGTAGGTGATGATGATGCCCGCGACGATGACGAGGGTCGGCAGAGCGCAGGCTTCGAGGCTGACGGCAAGCCCCTGGATCACGTTCGTGCCGTGGCCCGTCACGGACGCCTGGCTGATCGAGCGGACCGGGCGGTAGCCGATGCCGGTGTAGTACTCGGTGATCCAGACGATGAGACCGGTCACCGCGAGGCCGACGAGGCCGCAGATAAAGAGGTTCGTGCCGGTGATCGACATTCCGGCCGCCTTGCCGATCTCACCCCAGTTGCCGCCGAATACGAAGTGATTGGCGGCCCAGAGGCCGAGGACCGAGAGCACGGCCGAGGCGATGAAGCCACGGTAGAGCGCGCCCATGATGGAGTTGTTGGCGCCCAGTTTTACGAAGTAGGTGCCGATGATCGAGGTGACGAGGCACGCCGCGCCGATGGCGAGCGGATAGATCATGATCGCACCGAGGCCCGCCTGGCCGCCAAAGAAGATGGCGGCAAGCACCATCGTCGCGACGATCGTCACGGCGTACGTCTCGAAGAGGTCGGCCGCCATACCGGCGCAGTCACCGACGTTGTCACCGACATTGTCGGCAATCACGGCCGGGTTGCGCGGATCGTCCTCGGGGATGCCCGCTTCCACCTTGCCGACCAGGTCGGCGCCGACGTCGGCACCCTTGGTGAAGATGCCGCCGCCGAGACGGGCGAAGATCGAGATCAAGGAGGCGCCGAAGCCGAGGGCGACGAGCGCGTCGATGACTTTGCGATCGGAGGGCTGCAGGCCCATGCCGCCGACGAGGATGAAGTAGTAGATGGCGACTCCGAGCAGCGCGAGGCCGGCTACCAGCATGCCGGTGACGGCACCCGCCTTGAAGGCGATGTCGAGACCGCCGGCCAGCGACTGGGTTGCCGCCTGGGCCGTACGGACGTTGGCGCGCACCGAGACGTTCATGCCGATGTAGCCGGCGGCGCCCGAGAGCACCGCACCGATCAGGAACCCGACGGCCGTCAGCGCGCCGAGCAGCAACCAGGCAATCACGAAGATGATGGCACCGACGATCCCGATCGTCGTGTACTGGCGGTTGAGATATGCTTGGGCGCCCTCACGCACTGCGCCGGCGATTTCCTGCATCTTGGCGTTGCCGGCATCGGCCTTCATGACCGACTGGATGGTGATGATCGCGTAGAGGATCGACAACGCCCCGCAGGCGATGATCCCCCATAGCAGGTAAGACATCTGGTCCGTCCCCTTTGTGTCCGATCGGGTCGCCGCGCCGCAGTTTTTTGACGGCCGGGAGGCCGCGCTGCGTTCGAGCGCCCATCTTGTCAGAGTCGCGGCCGGACCATGCCAAAACGGGTGCGCCGTTGCAACACGAGCACACTCATATTTTCGGCGCAGATGCAGATATTTACGGCCCTTCGGCGTCAGAAATGGTCCCACCCCGCTCGGCCGAAAGAGAGCACTGCTCCGGCGCTATCCGAGATGACGACTTTGCCATCGGAAACGACCTCGCCGATGTCGGTCACCGGCACGCCCGCGCGCGTGGCGTCAGCTACAAAAGATGCGGCTGACGCGGCCGGGACGGCGGCGAGGACCTCGTAGTCGTCGCCGGTCGCCGCGATGGCTGCCATGCGGCTCGGATCTGCCGCGAGGAGGCGTGCGGCTGGCGCGGACAGGGGGAGACGTGGGAACACGACGCGGGCTCCGGTGCCGCTCGCTCGCATCATCCGCCCGAGGTCCTTGGCAAGCCCATCCGAGAGATCCATGGCCGCGGATGCATGCTTGCGCAGCGCTTCGGCGAGTGCGAGCCGCGGCGTCGGTGTCCGGTAGCGAGCGACCAGGGCGTCGATCGCTGCCGCGTCGAGGCCCGCCGCCGTCGCAAGGCCCGGGTTTCGAAGGACCTGCAACCCGAGCGCACCGTCACCGAGCGTGCCCGAGACGAACAAGCGATCTCCCGCTTGCGCCGTCGTCCGCCGCACCATCGCGCCGGTCGGCACGGTCCCCGCGATCATGATCGTGATCGATACGGGACCGGGACGGCGATCGGTATCGCCGCCGACGAGGTGGCACCCGAAAGCGGCCTGCGCTCGAGAGAGACCGGCGGCGAAGCCGGCTAGCCAAGCCCTGCTCGGTGCGGCCGGGAACGAGAGCGCCATCAGATAAGCGAGGGGAGCAGCCCCCTTGGCTGCGAGGTCGGACGCGTTGACCGCCAAGGCCTTCCACCCGATCGTCTCCGGTGGATCATCGGGCAGGTAGTGCACCCCTTCGGCGACGGCATCCGTTTTCAGCACCAGATCCGTGCCGGGCGGCGGCGTGAGCGCCGCGCAGTCGTCGGTGAGACCGAAGGCGCCTGGAGCTCCGGCCGCGAGCGGCGCAAGGAAGGTTTGGATCAACTCCTCCTCGCCTGCGATGGCCCGCTCGTCCGTCAAATCGTCACCCGCCGGCGGATTTGCGCTCGAGTTCACCTGCGCGGAGGCGGCGCGCGATCTTGTCGAGCACGCCGTTCACGACGCGCGGCTCGTCGCCCTCGAAGAAGGCCCGCGCGACTTCGATATACTCGTTGATGACGACGCGGGCCGGAACCTCGCTCCGCTCGAACAGCTCGAAGGTGGCGGCTCTCAGGATTGCACGCAAGATGGAGTCGACGCGCACGAGCCGCCAACCCTCCGCCAACTGCTGATCTATCAGCGGATCGATGTCGCGCTGGCGCCGCACGACACCCCGCATGATTTCTGCAAAGTAGGTCTCGTCGGCGTCGGCTGGTGTGCCCTCGGCGAGCGTCTCGTCGCCCATGCGGTGTGTGACGAACTCCGCGATCACCGCTTCGAGCGTCGCATTGCCGACATCCATCTGGTAGAGCGCCTGTACGGCGGCGAGGCGTGCGGCGCTGCGCTGCTCGTTGCGCGAACCGGCGGATTTGGGTTTCGTCATCCGACCGGTCTCCGCATCTCGGCTGCGATCTCGGCCACCCTGAGGCAGGCGCGAGCCGCATCGGCCCCTTTTCCGTCCCGGCCGCCGGAAGCCCGCGCCATCGCCTGGGCAGGGGTGTCGACGGTGAGGATGGCATTGCCGACCGGCACGTGGTGGCGCATCGCGACGTCCATCAGCCAATGGTTCGCATTGTTGCAGACGATATCATAGTGCGAGGTCTCGCCCCGGATGACGCAGCCGAGTGCGATCGCGCCGATGAAGCCGTCGGGTCCGGCCTTCGGGATCCGACCGGCCGCGACCACCTGGGCGAGGACCTGCGGTATCTCCAGGGCTCCGGGCACGACGACTCGCTCGTAACCGACACCCTCGGCATCCAGTTCCTGGATGGCGCCCGCGACGAGTTCGTCGGCAATATCCTGATAGAACCGCGCCTCGATGATCAAGACACGGAGGCCGCGCTGGCCCGCGCCGGCGGGCGCGCCGGGTGTCGAAGATGTGCGTGAAGCCCGTCCGACCATCTCAGTCGATCCTGCGCTGTTCGACGATCCGAAGCCCGTAGGCCTCGAGACCGACATAAACCGAGGCGGGTGAGTTCGAGAGCAGGATCATGTCCCGCACGCCGAGGTCGCGGAGGATCTGCGATCCGACGCCCGTCTCGACGAGCCGGCGCTCACGTCCACTCTTGCCCGACTGCGCGATGTCCCGTCCTGCGATCCAGTCGGACACCGACTTGGCGCGCAGGTCGCGGATGAGGACCAGCGCGCCGCGCCCCTCGGCCGCGATGGCCCGCATCGATTTCTCGATAACGCCACTGCGCCCCGTTCCAATACCGAGGAGATCGGCGGGGGCGTTGACGGCGTGGACGCGAACCAGTGCGGGACCGGGCGCCGTCAGGTCCCCTTTCACGAGGGCCAGATGTTCCACCGCATCGACGGTCGTTTCGTACACGACGAGGTCGAACGTGCCGCCATATTCGCTCTCGATCGACTTGCGCGCGACCGGCTGCACGATCCGATCGTTCCGCAGGCGGAACGAAATCAAATCCTCGATCGTGCCGATCTTGAGCCCGTGGCGCTGGGCGAAGGGGACTAGGTCCGGCACCCGTGCCATGGTGCCGTCGTCGTTCATGATCTCGCAGATGACGGCAGCGGGGTAGAGCCCGGCGAGGCGAGCGAGGTCGACGGATGCTTCCGTATGTCCGGCCCGAACGAGCACGCCGCCCTCGCGCGCGACGAGCGGGAAGACGTGGCCCGGCGAGACGATGTCTTCGGCACCTTTCGTCGGGTCGATCGCTGTGGCGATGGTGCGTGCGCGGTCAGCCGCCGATATGCCGGTCGTAATGCCCTCGCGAGCCTCGATCGACACGGTGAATGCGGTGCCAGTCCGCGATCCGTTGCGGCGTGCCTGTGGTTCGAGGCGCAGCTGCTCCGCGCGCTGCTCCGTCAGTGTCAGGCAGATCAGGCCACGGCCGAACCGCGCCATGAAGTTGATGGCATCGGGCGTCGCCATCTGCGCCGGCACGACGAGATCGCCCTCGTTCTCGCGGTCCTCGGCGTCGACCAGAATGATCATGCGGCCGTTGCGGAGATCCTCGATGAGGTCCTCCGTCGGCGAGAGGAACCCCACGCCCTCTTTGTAGGCCGCCGTCTTCAGACCCATCACCGGCGATACTCCATCAGCCGCGCGACGTAGCGGGCGAACACATCGACTTCAAGATTGACCGTTTGGCCCGTCGTTTTGGCGCCCCACGTGGTGACCGTCAAGCTGTGGGGAATGAGGTTCACCCCGAAACGGTTGTCGGCCACCTCGTTGACGGTGAGCGAAGTGCCGTCGAGTGCGATCGAGCCCTTGGGTGCGATGTAAAGCGCCAGATGCTCGGGCGCCTCCAGAAGGAAGCGCCGGCTATCGCCGTCCGGCCGGACGTCGAGGATGCGGGCAAATCCGTCGACGTGGCCAGAGACGATATGCCCGCCGAGTTCGTCACCAGCCTTGAGGCTTCGTTCGAGGTTGATCCGCCGGCCCGGCTGCCAGCCGTCGAGAGTGGTCTTGGCCCGTGTTTCATTGGAAACGTCGACGGAAAACCGGCAGCCCTGGCCGTCCGGTACGATGTCGGTCGCCGTTAGGCAGACGCCGTCGCAACAGATCGACGCACCGACTTGGATCGACGCAGCCTCGTAGGCGGCACGGATGACGAATTGGCCGCCGGTACGCGAGACGACCTCGCCGACGTCCGAAATGATACCCGTGAACATGTCGGTTACCTCGTGTGAGCCGGTCCGGAGGCTGTCCGACGGACGCCGCCGGCCCGCGCGAATACGTACATCAAGTCGGAACCGACCGGTCGCGTCTCGACGAGCCGAGGCGCAAACTGCGGCAGGTAGCGCACGATGACCTCCTCCGGGGGAACGGGCGCTGGTCCTCCCCCCTGAAAGAGTACGACTTCGTCGACCAGTCCGGCCCGGTCGAACGCCCGCCAAACGGTTGGGCCCCCTTCGACGAGGAGGCGCGTGATGCCCTGGGCGACGAGATCTTCGAGGATCGCCGGCAGCCAAAGCTCCCCGTCGAGGGTACGGACGCGGCGGACGAGGGCGCCGGCTTCCGCGAGTGCCGCGCCGCTCTCGGCAGGTGTGTCCGGAGCCGCGTAGATCCATACCGGCACCCGCCGCGCCGTAGCGAGCGCCCGCCCCGTCGCCGGAACGGTGAGTTGTCCGGCAAGGACGACCCGCACCGGCGAGCGGTCCTCGGCGCCCGGGAGGCGGCACGTCAGCTCCGGATCGTCGTCGACCAAAGTACCCCGCCCGACCAGGATGGCATCCGTCTCGGCCCGCAGCAGATGCCCCATGCGACGCGCGGCCTCGCCCGTCACCCAGGTCGGCTGTCCGGCGCTGCCGCGCGGGACGTTGCCCGCAGCGTCGACTGCGAGTTTCACTTGCACGAACGGGCGCCGCTCGGTGACGCGGAGGATGTGCCCGCGGGTCAGCCGATCCGCCTCATCCGCGAGCACGAAGCGGCGTACGGCGATGCCGGCAGCTTCGAGCCGCGCGAGACCCCGTCCGGCGACGCGCGGATCGGGGTCCTCGATGCCGACGACGACACGCGATATCCCGGCCGCCACGACGGCGTCGGCGCACGGTGGCGTCTTGCCCTGATGCGAGCACGGCTCGAGGGTCACGTAGAGCGTCGCCCCGCGCGCCGCCGCGCCCGCCCGTTGGAGCGCGACGGGCTCTGCATGTGGCCGGCCGCCGGGTGCGGTCCAGGCACGCCCGAGGACGATATCGCGGACCGGATCGACCACCACGGCCCCGACGGCAGGATTGGGCGCCGTCGTGCCGAGGCCGCGGCGGCCAAGCGTGAGGGCCAGCGCCATGTACCGATGGTCCCGATCGTGCGTCAGGGCTCGCGCTCCTCGCCGCCGCCACCGACGAGATCGCGACCCGAATCGCGCCGCTCGCCCTTGGCGTCACGCGCAATCTCGCCGAGCACCTGCTCGAAGTCGGCCGCCTCGCGGAAATCGCGATAGACCGAGACGAAGCGGACGTAACCGACGGGGTCGAGGCCACGCAGCGCCTCCATCACCAATTCGCCGATCGCGGTCGACGGGATCTCCGCCTCGCCGAGGCTTTCGAGCTGGCGGACAATCCCCGTGACCATCCGCTCGATCCGCTCGCTGTCGACCGGTCGCTTGCGCAAGGCAACCTCGACGGAGCGCAGCAGCTTGTCGCGATCGAACGGCACCTTCCGCCCCGACCGCTTGACCACGATGAGCTCACGCAGCTGCACCCGCTCGAACGTCGTGAACCGGCCGCCACAATCCGGGCAGACGCGGCGCCGGCGGATGGCGGCATTCTCCTCGGTCGGACGGCTGTCCTTGACCTGAGTATTGTCACCGGAGCAGAACGGGCAGCGCATCGATCACCTGTGAAGCGCGCACACCACGGCCCGCGCGGGACCGCCGAAGCGCACGCGTTCGGTTTACGGCCACGGCGCCGCGGATGCAACGCGCCGGGCGTGTGTGGCAGCCCCTCAGTAGATGGGGAAACGCCGGCAGAGGGCGGTCGCTTCTTCGCGCACGCGGGCCTCGATCTGGCCGTCGCCGGCGTCACCGTTCTTCGCGAGCCCATCGAGGACTTCGACGATCATGCGGCCGACCTCGCGGAACTCCTCCGGTCCGAACCCGCGCGTCGTGCCGGCTGGCGTCCCGAGCCGGATGCCGGAAGTCACCGCAGGCTTTTGCGGGTCGAAGGGCACGCCGTTCTTGTTGCAGGTGATGTGCGCCCGCCCGAGTGCCACCTCCGCGGCCTTGCCGGTGAGCGACTTCGGCCGGAGGTCGACCAGCATGAGATGGTTGTCCGTACCGCCCGTCACGATGTCGTAGCCGCCGGCCTGCACCGTCGCCGCGAGGACCTTGGCGTTCTCGACGATGCGGGCGGCATAGGCCTTGAACGACGGCTCGAGCGCTTCACCGAACGCGACTGCCTTCGCTGCGATGATGTGCATGAGCGGGCCGCCCTGCATACCGGGGAAGACGGCCGAGTTGATCTTCTTTCCAATCTCATCGTCGTCCGCGAGGATCAGCCCGCCGCGCGGTCCGCGAAGCGTCTTGTGCGTGGTGGTCGTGACGATGTGGGCGTGCGGGAAGGGGCTCGGATGCACGCCGCCTGCGACGAGCCCCGCGAAATGCGCCATGTCGACCATCAGGAGCGCGCCGACCTCGTCGGCGATTTGACGGAACCGGGCGAAGTCCCAGAAGCGCGCGTAGCCCGAGCCGCCGGCGATGATGAGCTTCGGCTTCGCGGTACGTGCGATTTCGGCGACTTTATCCATGTCGATGCGCTGGGTATCGCGCTCGACGGTGTAGGGGACGACGTGAAACCACTTGCCGCTCATGTTGACCGGCGAGCCGTGCGTCAGGTGCCCACCCGCATTGAGGTCGAGCCCCATGTAGGTGTCGCCGGGCTTGAGGAACGCCAGGAATACCGCCTGATTGGCCTGGCTGCCGGAACTCGGTTGGACGTTGGCGAAGCGGCAACCGAACAGCTGCTTGGCGCGCGCGATCGCCAGATCTTCTGCGATGTCGACGAATTGGCAGCCACCGTAATAGCGCCGACCCGGATAGCCTTCGGCATACTTGTTGGTGAGCACTGAACCCGCGGCTTCGAGCACGGCGCGGCTGACGATGTTCTCCGACGCGATCAGCTCGATCTCGTCCTGCTGACGCCCGAGTTCCCGCCGCACCGCAGCGAAGAGTTCCGGATCGCGCTCGGCGAGCGATGCGGAGAAAAAGCCCGTGTCAACGGACGAACGGCTCGCGGCAGTGGCCATGATCGGACCTCTCTGACGTCTGGAGTTGCGTGCATTGGCCCGGAAAACCGGGAGGTACGCGACTTACCACGGGGCCGATGGGGTCGCCAGAGCGGTGCGCGCAAGCGGCTCGGCCGATGTCTGAGCGCTGGGAGCGTGGACCGGAAACACGCGTGCACTGCAATAGACACCCAACAGCCACATACGTCGAAAGTATGCGGTGAATCCACGCATTAAAACTTTAGGCTGTGAGTCGGGCTAATGCCCGCGACAGGGGAGGTCGCGAACTCAGCAAAAAAGAGGGAAACAATCAAAAATGTCTCAGGGAGAAGATCGGTACTGGGCCAGAACCAGTACACTTATGTGGACGATGTTTGTCCTTTGGCTGATCTTCAGCTTCGGCGTCCACTACTTCGTCAAAGACCTCAATCAGGTGACTTTCTTCGGCTTCCCTCTCGGCTTTTACATGGCCGCACAGGGCTCTCTGATCGTCTTCGTCGTCATGCTTTTCGTGTTCGCCTGGCGGCAGGACGCGATCGACCGCGACGAAGGTGTCGCTGAGGACGAGTGAGGGAGATCCAGACATGGCAGACAGCACAAAAGCCGGTGGTGGTGATTTCGTCTCCAACCTCGGTCGCATCTATGGCCTATACACAGGCGGGTTCTTCGGCTTCGTCATTCTGCTCGCGATCCTCGAGCAGCTCGGCGTGCCCAATGTCTACATCGGCTATGGCTTCGTCTTCCTGACGATTGCCGTCTACGCCGTGATCGGGATTCTTTCGCGCACTGCGGAAGCTGGCGAGTACTACGTCGCAGGCCGCCGCGTGCCGGCGTTCTACAACGGCATGGCGACAGGCGCCGACTGGATGTCGGCGGCCTCATTCGTCGGCATGGCCGGTTCTCTCTTCCTGCTCGGCTACGACGGCCTCGCCTTCGTGCTCGGCTGGACGGGCGGATATGTGCTCGTCGCGATTCTGATCGCGCCGTTTCTTCGTAAATTTGGCGCCTACACGGTCCCGGACTTCTTCGCGGCGCGCTACGGTGGAAGCTTTCCGCGCTTCCTCGCCGTCGTCGTGCTGATCGCCTGCTCGTTCACGTATGTGACGGCGCAGATCTTCGGCACGGGCCTTATCGCGCAGCGCTTCCTCGGCATGGACTTCACGGTCGCCGTCTACGTCGGTCTCGTCGGCATCCTGCTCTGCTCGATGCTGGGAGGCATGAAGGCGGTTACGTGGACGCAGGTCGCGCAGTACATCGTTCTGATCGTCGCCTACCTGATCCCGGTGATCATCCTGTCCTTCAAGAAGTACGGCATTCCGCTGCCGCAGCTGACGTATGGACAGGCCATCTCCGAGATCACGGCGCTCGAACAGAAGATGGTGCAGCAGGGCTTGGCGACGGCTGCCGGCTTGAAGCCACATACGCAGCCTTTCGTAAACTACAGTCCCCTGAACTACTTTGCGCTGATCCTCTGTCTGATGGTCGGCACGGCGTCGCTGCCGCACGTCCTGATGCGTTACTTCACGACACCTTCGGTGCGTGAAGCCCGCGTCTCGGTCGCGTGGTCCCTGTTCTTCATCTTCCTGCTGTACTTCACGGCTCCGGCCTATGCCGCCTTCTCCAAGCTCGAGGTCTACACGCTCATTGCGAAAGGCACGAAGCTGACGGAGTTGCCGGTTTGGATCTTCACCTACGGCAAGCTCGGTCTCGTGACGATCTGCGGCAAAGCGGCCGACTCGGTGCAAGCCGTCGTTGCCAACTGCGGCGCGATCGCGAACCACCCGGGCCTGCTGCGGCACCAGGACCTCGGCATCAACGCCGACGCCATCGTGCTCTCGACGCCGGAAATCGCGGGTATGCCGTACGTGATTGCCGGCCTCGTCGCAGCCGGCGGTCTTGCTGCCGCGCTGTCGACCGCCGACGGTCTGCTCCTCGCGATCGCCAACGCGCTGAGCCACGACATCTATTACAAGATGATCGACAAGAACGCACCGACATCCCGTCGCCTGATCGTTTCGCGGGTGCTGCTGCTCGTCGTGGCGGTCGCCGCCGCCTATACCGCCTCGACGCGTCCCGCCGACATCCTCGCGATGGTCGCCTGGGCGTTCTCGCTGGCGGCAGCCGGGATATTCCCGGCACTTGTGCTCGGCGTCTGGTGGAAGCGCGCGAATAAGGCCGGCTGCATTGCCGGCATGATCGTCGGCTTCGGCCTCTGCATGCTGTACCTCGTCGTGACCCGCTACTTCCCGGGTTTCGGCGTGACCTATCTCGGCATGACGTCGCTGCTCAATCCGGTTACCGGCGCGCCGATCGTCGACGTTGCGAAAGCGATGGCGGCTCCGAATGCGATGGATGGCTGGGTCACGCTCGCCCATCCGCTCGCTTCGAAAGTCGGCTGGATGAACGTGAACAACATCTCGTCGGCACTGTTCTCGCTGCCGGCGGGCTTCGTCACGATCATTGTCGTCTCGCTGATGACGCGGAAGCCGTCGCAAGAGATGTACGACCTGATCGACCAGATTCGCCGTCCGCGCGGTGGCGTCATCATGCAAGACAAGGACGCGGTGGTCATACACTAACCGAGCAGCACTTCGGGAAGGCGGCGGAGGCGGGAGCCATGCTCTCGCCTCCTTCTTTTTGACGATCGGGCTTGCGGGGTGGGGCTTGTCTCTACGTATTCGGCAGATTTAGTCTGGCCTCGAAGGCGAATTTCGAGGTGCGTTCATGCAGACATTGGAGCGCTTTGCGGAAGTGTCCATTGCACGCGGCTGCGGCTTCGCAGCCGTCGGCATCTTGACGATCATGCTGGCCTTCGCGGACCACATCCCGATGGCGCTCTACGCCGGCGGGCTGCTGACGCTGGCGACGTCATTCGTTCTGATCCTCAAGGCGCAATGGGCGACGCGCCGACCCTACAAGCGAACCGAACTCTGGATCATGCTGCGCCCCGTCGAACGGCCCGACGCGGCGATCGCTCAGCAAATCATCGGCACGGTCCTGCGCGAGACCTATCACCGGTTCGCGCTCTATACGGCCGGCATGTCGATACTGATGCTGAGCGTCTCGTTCGTCCTGCGCCACTGAGGCGCGGTTCAGCCGCCCTGAACTCAGCGCCGCGGAATGCAGGCTTGCATGCAGGCCTGCAGCTGCGCGTCACAGCTCGAAGACCCCTTCGTGGCAATTCGGCACTGGTTCCACTGCGCCCGGCAGCTCTGCTGGCAAGAATTGGCGAATGCGGCCGGGGCGGCAGCGATCAGGACGAGCCCGAGAACGGCCATCCCAAGCGTCACGACTGACTTCGACATCGCATCACCTCCGAGCCGCCGGCTCGCGCCAACTCTGCTCCCTCGCTCCGCCGTCACCGATACGGCCTCTGCCCTGAACGCCACCTGAACTGGTGTCGATCAGAAGGCCTGCTCGGCGAAGATCGGTTCGATATGGCGATTCCAGGTCGTTTCGTAGCGGGCAAGCATGTCGTCGGCTGAGGTGCGTCCGGTGCGGACGCTCTCGGCGAGCGGCTGCAGATAAATCGTCTCGTCGTGACCTGCCGGATCAAGCTTGCGGCGGGCCGCGAGACCAGCTTGGGAGATGACGACGGCTTCCCGCGCGATCTCGTGTGCGGTCGTACCCCGGATCGGCGCCGCGAAACCGAGACGTGGCACGGCTTCACGAAGAGCCTGACGGTCCTTTTCGGACCACTCCTTGACGAGAGACCACGCGGCATCGAGGGCTGACTGATCATAAAGCAGCCCGACCCAGAACGCGCTCAGCGCGCAGATGCGCTTCCACCGGCCACCGTCTGCACCACGCATTTCGAGGAAGCGCTTCAGCCGCACTTCCGGGAATAGGGTCGTCACGTGGTCCGACCAGTCATCGAGTGTGGGAACTTGGCCGGGCAACTGCGGCAGGCGACCGGCCATGAATTCGCGGAACGACGCACCGGCCACGTCGATATAGCGGCCGTCGCGGTAGACGAAGTACATCGGCACGTCGAGGGCGTAGTCGACGTAGCGCTCGTAGCCCATGCCGGGCTCGAAGGCGAACGGCAACAGCCCCGTGCGCTTTGGATCCGTGTCTCGCCAGACTTCGCTGCGCAGCGACTTGAATCCGTTCGGCCGGCCCTCGGTAAAGGGCGACGCCGCGAACAATGCCGTCGCGATCGGCTGCAACGCGAGCGAGACCCGCAGTTTCTGCACCATGTCGGCTTCCGAGCCGAAGTCCAGGTTCACCTGGATCGTGCAGGTCCGGTACATCATGTCGAGGCCACGCGCTCCGACCTGCGGCATGTAACGGGTCATCACGCCGTAGCGTTGTTTCGGCATGCGCGGCGTCTCAGCCAGCGTCCACTTCGGCGAAAAACCGAGGCCCAGGAAGCCGATGCCGAGGTTCTCGCCGACAGTCAGGGCTTCGCTTAAGTGCCGGTTGGTCTCAGCCGATGTGCCGTGCAGATCGGCGAGCGGCGCTCCCGAGAGCTCAAACTGCCCTCCGGGTTCGAGCGAGATGGTTTCCGAGCCTTGGCCGGCGGGCCGCTTCAGCGCGATGATGTTGGCGCCCTCGAGGATCGGCTCCCACCCGTAGCGGGCGATCAGCCCTTCCATGAGGGCACGGATACCCCGCGGCCCATCGTAGGGCACCGGACGCAGGCCGTCGGTATAGAATGGAAACTTCTCGTGCTCGGTGCCGATGACCCATCGCTCGCGTGGCTTTTCACCGGCGGCGATCCAGGTGATCAGATCGGCCTTGCTCGATATCGGCGGGCTCGGGTCGCCGTCTTGGCGTGTCGACATGACTGGTAGGCTCCCGTGATTCCCGTCCGCGGATCGGTGGTATGCCGCCCGCACGCGACGCCGACAAGGCGGCCGCGAACGGCAAAGTCAACACCGACCCTGTTGGCTGTCAGTTCGAGGCGCCGGGTCGAGGCCGCCGATGCACGTCCAGCACACGTCTGAGGGAGACTTCGGCACTGACATACGCTTCCTGCCGCGCGACGCTCCAGTAGCGGAGATCGGCGAGGGGGATGGGGTCGCCGGTCACGGCACAGCGCACGAACTCGCCGGGCGAGATGACCTGGAATTCACCGTCGCCGAAGCGGACCCGCGCCTCGCCCTTCGAGCCGAAAAATCTATCGAACCTGTTCATCACGCCGCCGGACGGAATGGAGAGAATTTGAGCAGAACACCGAAGTCTGGCCGCCCGTCAAGGCACGTTCTCGTGTGCTTGGCGCGCGCCCCGACCCGACCTTGACCAACCCTATCACCGATCTAGTGTGCCCGCTTCCGACCGGATCAGCGAGACAGACGATGGACGAGGCCGTGGACGTCGAGGCAGCCCGCCGCGCATTCGAGCAGGCCATAGGCGACCATGCGCCGGCCTTCGAGCGTTTCTTCCTGGCCCGCATGCTCGGCCTCACGTTCAACTACACGGATACGAGTTGCGAAATCCGCTTCCCGGTCTACGATTTCCTCTACAACCCGCAGGGGTCGCTGCACGGTGGCATCATTGCGCTGGTCCTCGACGTCTCTATGGGTCACCTGCTCAACAAGGTGACCGGCGGCCCCGGCACGACAATGGAAATGAAGACCCAGTACTTCGCTCCGGTCCGCACGTCATCGGCGCGGGCCGTGTCAGGCTTTCTCCATCGCGGCCGGCGGGTGGCCTACATGGAGGCGAAGCTGTTCGACGCCAACGGGACCTTGGCGGCAGCCGCCACCTCGACCTGGATGATCCTGAAGCCACCCGCGGAAAGTCTGCCGGCCGGTGGCTGACCACTCAGGCCTTCATCTGCGCGAGCAGGAGCTGAGCCCCCTGGCCGCCGGCTCGGCTGGACAACTGCTCCAGGGCTTTCCGTCCTCCCGCCGCATAGACGGCAACGGCCGTCAGAAGCGCCCGGAGCTCGGCTGCCGAGCCGGGGCCGAACGGGCACCAGGCTCCGCGCGTAAGGCGAGCGATCTCGCGGAAGGCGCGCTCCGCCCGGCCGTCGCGCCCCTCCTGGAACAGGAACATGGGAACGCCGAGCACGCTGAGTTCCCCCGCCCGGCCGCAAAGGTCGTCGATCTCTTCCTCCATCGCGTCGCCGACGTAGACGACGGCGTTGATCTTGCGTCGCTCCGCTTCGCTTCGGGCATGCGAGAGGACTTTGCCGATCTGCGTATAGCCGCCGCGGCAATCGACCGTGGTCATCAGGCGGGCGAGGGCGGCGGGGTCGGACACCCATTTCGACGAGCGGCATTCGCCGGCGCCACGAAAGTAGACGAGCTGAACGTCGAGCCCGCCGACGTCTTTGACGGCCGAAAACATGTCTGCCTGCAGGGCGAGCGCCATGTCCCAGGTCGGCTGCCGGCTCATCGTCGCGTCCATCGCGAAGATCAGTCGGCCACGCTCGCCGGTGGCTGCCACCGGCATTGATTTGAGCTTGGCGAGGAAGGCATCGACCTCACTTGCCGGCGATGGTGCCGTGACCGGCTGCTCCGTGCCGGCCGCGGTCACGGACGGCTGCCCCTTGATCTTCTCGCGATCGTTCATGCTCGAAACATGTGGCAGCTGATGGCGACCCGCAAGGGATCAGCCGGACCGCAGCAGCGTGCGTGCGAGGTCGAGGCACTGGCGGTAGGCGGTGAGGTCGACCATCTCCGTGCCAGCCGCCGCCGCGTGCCTGACGATTGGCATCCCGGTTTCGCGAACGGCGACGTCGATCATCAGGTTCTCGGCGAGATCGAAGTCCTCGATGGCGACGTCCGGCCGGTCGGCGTCGAACGGCAGCCGCGGCAGCGCCCGCTGCATCTCCGAGCGCCTGCGGTAGTCGAGCGGCGTGTTGACGTAGCCGAGCACCGGACGGCCGAGCGCACGCATGAAGCCGACTTCGAATACGGTGCCGGCGTCGGCCGAGGGCCCGCGGAACGGCGTGAGGTTGGCGATCAGCGCGTCGCACGAGCGGATCAGCGCCTCGTTGGCGAGCGCGATGCGCCGGGCGGCCTCCAGCTTCGAAAGACCTGCGAGATCGAGGCTCGCATCGAGTGGATAGACCCCCTCGAGCCCGAATTCGCCTGCGAGCGCGACCTTCCGACGCCCCGCTTCCACGGCGTCAGGCAGAAACACTTCGGGACCGGCGAGATAGACGCGGGGCGGCGGTGTCATCGCGACTTGCCTCCCGTTGCGGCACTGGCGAGCAGTCCAATCAGCCGAACCAGCAGCGCAAACGCAACGAGCCCGGCCACGATGAAGGCGAGCCATTTCAGTTCGGAGTTTGATTGGCTCAGCGCATTGAGGTCGGCCAGCGCACTGACGATCCCCAGTGCTGCCACGACAGCAAGCAGGCGTCCGATCTGCTGATCGGTCAAGCGCTCGGCATGCTGGTGAAGGTCCTTCACGGTGGACTCATGCTGCCCCAACAGCCGATTGGCCGCGGCGGCACGCGCCAGAACGCCGCGACGCGCGAGCAGTCCATCGAACGCGACGCGCTCGGTCGAATACCGGAACACGACCGGCTGCTGATGGACCACGCAGTCGCGGAACACGCCGGCACGGATTTCTGCGAGATCGCGGATCATCGCACGGCGGCCCCCGAACAGCGGCCAAGATACCCCGTTCAGCATGTCCTTTAGGCTATTGAGAAAGTTGTGGGTCACAGCCTTGGCGGGGACCGGGGCGCCGAATTTCACGCGGTTCACGTAGCCCTCGAGGTCGATCAATTGCAGTCGCTCGCGTGCCGCGAAGAGATTGAGCAGGAAAAAGTAGGGGCAGGTGCCGAGGGTCTGCCGGCCTTGGCTGAAGCTGCGCGACTTCTCGACGATTTTCAGTGTGAGCCGCGGATGACAGAACATCAGGCCGTGGCTGTCCGCCTGCACCGGATCGAGCGAGTCCCTGACCTCGCTCGCGTCCTGGCGATCGTAATCGATGACGTTCTGGGCAAGGCCCGCCAAGGCGTGGAAGTTGGTCACGCGGGCGTAGGCGCCGGCGCCGTCAGGGTTGGCCGAGAATTGCTGCAATTGCTCGAAGAGGTGCGCATCCTCGATGAAGAGGCACCCGCTGTCGACGTCGGCCCACGTCACCGCCAGACAGTCGCTCGACATGTGCCGCTTCACGATGGACAGCACGCGCGAGAAGGGATGTTCACCGGCTGCGCCGAATCGCGCGAGCCGTTCCGTGATGAAGTCGGTGAGCGGCTTTCCATCCCGCCCGGGTTCGGCAAACCGGACGTCGGCCCTCAGCGAACTCGTGTCCTCGCTCGGCTGCACGAGCTTCATCAGCGCGAGCAAAGCGAACTCGTCCCACGAGGTGTTCCCGTCGCTCTCCGGAAGAATGGAGACGCTGTAGAACAGACGGCCGTCGGGGAAGATTGTCACGAGATCCCGCAGCGTTGCCGAAAGGCACGCATGCTCTCGCGCTATCACACGGGCGGCACCTTCCGCGCGAAACACCAAGCGATCCGGCACATGGACTTCAATCTTCCGGTCCGCACCGGCCGGAACCAGGAGGCAGGCAAAGGGTGCGTTCTGGGCCTCGATGAGCACATCGGCAAAGAACGTATCGCATGGAGCGACATAGGCAGCGCAGAGATCCGCGCTCAGGCCCTCGACATCCCGTCGCAGCATGGCGGGGTCCAGATAGGCGGTACCCGGTCGCCAGAGAGGGCGGCAGAAGGTCAGGGTGAGCGCGCTTTTGCCGGCCAGTTCAAGCAGTCCGCGCGCGTCGGGGTGGGCAGGCTCCAGGGTCATCGTCGATCAGTCCAGAGAAAGGGTTGGGATCATGCTGCGCTGCTCCAGGTCGTGCACCACGCGTGAAAGCATGGCGTCCGATGACCACCGTGGTCCCGCAATCGACGCATAGAAGCGGCGGAGGAAAGCGGCGATACGGTCCGCATCGACGGAAGGAGACGAGGTGCGGCAAAGGAGGAGAAGATCCGTCACCGGCATTTTTCCGGGAGCCAGCGCCGGTTGGACGTAAGCGAAATCCAGCCGCCGGAATCCAGCCCTCGCGAGAAACGTGAAGCGATCGCGCACGAAGGGCCCGTCTCCCTTCTCCGTTTCCGCGAACAGCAGAGCCTCTTGGTCGTGAAGGCGCTGTCGTACGACAGCGCTGGCGTGGTCGATGAGCCGGCGCCCGAGGCCGTGTCCGCGCATTTCGGGAGCGACAACGACGTACGTGATGATCCACCCCGACCGCGCATCGAACACCTCCGCGAGCAGCAGGCCGGCGAGGCGGGAGACCGCCGGATCTTCCGCGTAGACGAGCAGACCGTCGGCGACGTCGGCCGCTCGTTCGTCCGCGTACTGCGGTAGAAGGTTCTCGGCCGTGTCGACCAGATCGGCCCCGAAGGTCGGAACGAGCAATTCGGCGATCCCCCGCTCCAGAACGGGTGCGACGTCCGCTCTCGACCAGCCCGTCGTGTCGCGGAGCACGATGTCGGCGCGCTCAGCGGAAGGGCGGTTCATCGAAGGATCTCAGCTTGCGTGAGTGGAGCGTTTCGCGGCGCCGCCGGAGGAGATCGAGCGCCGCGAGACCGATTTCGAGGTGTTGCGCGACCGCCCGTTCGTAGAAGGCATTGGCGGCGCCGGGCAACTTGATTTCGCCGTGCAGCGGCTTGTCGGAGACGCAGAGCAGCGTGCCGTAGGGCACCCGGAGGCGGAAGCCCTGGGCGGCAATGGTGCCGCTTTCCATGTCGACGGCGATGGCGCGGGACAGATTGATGCGACGGCGCTCCTGGGTGAAGCGCAGTTCCCAGTTCCGATCGTCGTTGGTGACGACGGTTCCGGTGCGCAGGCGGCGCTTCAGGTCGTCGCCCTTGTCGCCCGTCACGATAGCGGCCGCGTCCTGCAGGGCCACTTGGACTTCCGCAAGCGCGGGGATCGGCACCTCAGGCGGGACCAGGGCATCGAGAATTCGGTCCTGGCGCAGGTAGGCGTGGGCCAGCACGTAGTCGCCAATCTCCTGGCTCTGGCGGAGGCCGCCACAGTGCCCGACCATCAGCCAGCAGTTCGGGCGGAGCACCGCGAGGTGGTCGGTCATGTTCTTGGCGTTCGACGGCCCGACACCGATGTTGATCAGCGAAACGCCTTGGCCATCCGCCGTGACAAGGTGGTAGCCGGGCATCTGAAACCGGTGCCAAGGGCTCGCCGCGATGAGCGCGTCCGCATCGGGCGCTTCGCCACGGCCGACCGAGATGTTCCCCGGCAGGACAAGGCGCACGTATGGCCCGTCGGTGGCGAGCTGGCGCACCGCCCAACGTACGAACTGGTCGACGTAGCGGTGATAGTTCGTCAGCAGGATCCACGGCTGGATCGCGCGCCAGTCGGACCCCGTGTAATGCACCAGCCGGCGCAGCGAGAAGTCGACGCGCACGGCATCGAACAGCGCCAGCGGGCGGGACGCGCCGTCGGCGACCTCCCATAAGCCATCCGCCACCTCATCGCCGACGGCGGCGAGATGGGGCGTCGGGAAGTGGCGGGCGAGTTCGCCCGGCGTGACGCCGTGGCGGCCGAGTTCTTCGACACGCTCCAGCACATACGGATAGGGGATTTCCTGGCCGCTCGGCTCGACGGTCACTTCGGCGCCGTACTCGCCGATCAATGGCGTCAGCTGCTCTACGAGATAGCTCTTGAAGTGGGCCGGATGGGTGATGGTTGTCTCGTAGACGCCCGGCGCCTGAAACTTGCCGAAGGCCCGGCGCGTGCGCGGCGGCGGACCGGCGGCATTGAGCCACGTCACCCGGAGCATCGGGTAGCGAAACCGGGCGCGTTCGGCAGGCGTAGGAGGTGTACGATCGGTAAGGTAGCGGTCGAGGGCGGCGCCGAGTTCCCGGCTCGCCTCGGCGTAGAGGCGCTCCAGGCGCTCGACCGCAGCTGCTGGTGTTGCAATTCGGGAAGGTGAACCTGATTTCGGCATCGGGTCCTCGGTTGGGCGGCCAGCACACTAGCCCGGGGGCGGGTGCGATGTCAGGTCGGAGTGGAGCAGGGATGGTCACGCGCCGACGGGTTTTAAAGGTTTTCGGAACACTGGCGGCCGGGACGGCAGTCGGCGCTGCACTGTTTGTCCCCCGCCCCGCCAATGCCTACTACGCCGGGCCGGTCTCCGATCACTTCGACGGGACCGAGTTCTTCTACCCCGGCGCGCCGAAACCGAAGGCGCTCGGTGATCTGCTGCGCTGGCAGATGTTTGACCCGAAGGCCACCTGGCCCGTCGCCGTCGACGTGCCACGGCTCGACGTGCCGCCGCGCCGGGTCGACGGACGGGTCGTGCGGCTCAGCTACGTCGGACATGCCTCGTTCCTTCTCCAGACGGCCGGCCGCAATGTCCTGTTCGACCCCGTCTGGAGCGAACGGGCGAGCCCGTTCTCGTTCGTCGGCCCGCGCCGCGTCACGCCGCCGGGGATCGCCTTCGATGCCCTGCCGCCGATCGACCTCGTGCTCGTCACCCACAACCATTACGACCACCTCGACGTCGCGACGCTCGGACGGCTGTGGCAGCGCGACCGGCCGCGCATCGTGACGCCGCTCGGCAACGATACGATCATGCGCAGCGCCGTCCCGGATCTCGTCGCCGAGACCGTCGATTGGCACCAGTCGGTCGACCTCGGCGGCGGTCTCGTCGTCCACGCCGAACCTTGCCAGCACTGGTCGGCACGCGGGCTGCGCGATCGGCGGCATGCGCTATGGGCCGCGTTCGTGGTCGAGGCGCCGGCTGGCCGCGTGCTGTTCATCGGAGACACCGGCTTCGGCGACGGGCGCACCTTCCGCGATATCGCCGCCCGCCATTCTCGCCTCGCGATGGCCCTGCTGCCGATCGGTGCTTACGAGCCGCGCTGGTTTATGAGCGATCAGCACATGAACCCTGACGAGGCCGTCCGCGCGTTCGAGATCCTCGGAGCGGAGCGGGCCGTCGGTCATCACTGGGGCGCCTTTCAGCTGACGGCAGAAGGTTTCGAGCAGCCGGTCCAGGACCTCGCCCAGGCCCTCGCGCGCCATGGCGGGGGATCTGCTTTTCTGACCCCTCGACCCGGCGAGGTGATCGAACAGGCCGGTTGAGCCGGCCCTCGGGTCGACAGCCACATCGGCCGGTGGCAGGATCACGGCGTCACTCAATGCGCGAGGAGGCCGCCATGCCCGAACCCGAGGCCCATACCGACCTCCTGGAGCGTGCGCGCCGCGCGCTGCCGGCCGGGACGTTCGGCAACATCGCCGCCGACATCGTCATCCGCGAGGGCAAGGGCGCCCGGGTCGTCGACGTCAACGGCAAGCGCTACATCGATTACCTGATGGGCTCCGGCCCGATGTTCGTCGGCCATGCCCACCCGGCCGTCGTCGCCGCCGTGCAGGAGCAGATGGCGCGCGGGTCGACCTTCTTCGCCAACAACGAGCACGGGATCCTGCTCGCCGAGGCGATTTGCGCGGCCGTACCGTGTGCGGAGAAAGTCCGCTACACGTCGAGCGGCTCGGAGGCGACGCATTACGCGATGCGGCTTGCCCGCGCCTACACCGGCCGCGACAAGATCCTGAAGTTCGAAGGCGGCTTCCATGGCATGGGCGACTGGGCGCTGATGAGCATGGCGCCGCGCAACCCTGGCAACTTCCCGCAGGCGACGCCCGACAGCCCCGGCATCCCGGAGGTGCTCAAGGGCGAAATGCTGATCGCGCCGTTCAACGATGCCGCGACCGCGACGGCGATGATCCGCGCGCGCGCCCACGAACTCGCCGGTGTCATCGTCGAGCCGCTGCAGCGCCTCATTCCTCCGAAGCCGGGCTTTCTCGCAGCGCTGCGCGAAGCGACCGCGGCGGCCGGCATTCCCCTCATCTTCGACGAAATCGTCACGGGCTTCCGCTTCGCCTACGGAGGTGCGCAGGAGTACTACGGCGTCGTCCCCGATCTCTGCGCCCTCGGCAAAATCGTCGGCGGCGGCTTTCCGCTCGCAGCCGTTGCCGGTCGCGACGAGATCATGAAGCACTTCGACAAGGGCCGGGTCGGTGAGGATCGCTTCGTCCAGCAGGTCGGCACCTTGTCCGGCAACCCGATCGCGGCCGTCGCGGGTCTCGCGACGCTCGAGGTGCTGCGGGAGCCGGGCGTCTACGAGCGGGTGTTCGCGACCGGTCGCAGACTTATGAGCGGTCTCCAGGAGATCATGGACGAGGCCGGCATTCCGGCCCGCGTGACCGGCGAGCCGCCGATGTTCGAGGTGTTCTTCACGGCCGCCCCGATCGAGAACTACCGCGATATCCTGAAAGCCGACGAGAAGAAGCTCGCACGCTTCAATGCCCTCATCATCGAGCGCGGCATTCTGAAGGGCGCGACCAAGTATTACGTGTCGATGGCGCACGGTCCGTCCGAGGTCGATGAAACGCTGGCGATCTGGCGCGACGCGGCTCGACATCTGTGATGCTGAAACGACGTCGGCTACGAGCCTCCGGCTCGCGCGGGCGGTGACGTCCGCCCCGCGGCGCAGGGGACCCTTGCGCCGCTCCCCCTTCTCAAGCCCCGGCCCGGGTGCTCGGATGCGCGAAAAGCGAGGCACGGGGAGGACCGCATGAGCCGGCTCGATGGCAAGGTTGCACTCATTTCCGGCGCGGGCCGCGGGATCGGAGCTGAAACGGCGCGCCAGATGGCGGCCGCCGGAGCCCGCGTCGTCATCGGCGATATCCTGCCGGATGGTGGACGCGCCGTCGTCGCGGACATCGAGAAAGCCGGCGGCGCGGCCGCTTTCGTCGAGTTCGACGTGACCACCGAAAGCGGCTGGCAGGCGGCGGTCGCAGCCACCCTGAAGAAGTTCGGCCGGCTCGACGTGCTCGTCAACAATGCGGCTTACTTCTCGGGGCGCGATTTCGAAGAGGCGACGATGGCGGACTGGCAAAAGCTGGTCGCCGTCAACATGACGGGTGTGTTCCTGGGCACCAAGATCTGTGCGCCGGCATTGCGGGACGCTTCGCGGACGAGCCCGCACGGCAGCGCCATCGTCAATCTCGCCTCCATCGCCGGCTTGATCGGCTCGCCGCTCGATGCGCTCTACTCGATGACCAAGGGTGGCGTGACGCTCTTCACCAAGTCGACGGCGCTCGCGTTCGCCCGTAAGGGTGACCGCATCCGCGTCAACTCGGTGCATCCCGGCGTGATCGAGACGGACATGGGCGCGCAAACCTTCGTGCGCCGCATGGCGGTGATGGGCTCCAACGATCTCGAAGCCGCCCGCGAAGCGTCTCGCGCCATGCACCCGATCGGCCGCCTCGGGCGCGCCGACGACATTGCCCCCACCATCGTATTCCTCGCCTCCGACGATGCCCGCTTCATGACCGGGTCGGCGCTCGTCGTCGACGGCGGCGTCACCGCGCAGTGACCGAGAGCGGAGAGGCACGGATGCCCGATACGACACCCAATGGCGAGATCGAGGCTTGGCTCGAACGCTTCACGCGTGCGGTCAATGCGGGCGACGGCGAAGCGGTCGCCGGCCTGTTCGCGCCGGGCGAGTGCTTCTGGCGCGACCTCGTCGCCGTCTCCTGGAACATCGTCACCTGCGAGGGACGCTCGGCCATCGCCGACATGGCGCGCGCGCGGCTCGGCGACGTTCGCCCGTTCGCCGCGTCGCGCCAATCGGATGCGAAGTCGGCCGACGGCATCGTCGAAGCACGGATCGGGATCGACACACGGCTCGCCCGCGGCGACGGCTATCTGCGTCTCAGGGACGGCAAGGCCTGGACGCTGCTGACGCGGGCGACCGAACTCAAAGGGTACGAGGAACCGAGCGGCCGGCGCCGGCCGCGCGGCGCGCTCCACGGCGTCCATCGCGATCGCAAGACCTGGGCGGAGCTGCGCCGGCAGGAGGAAGAGGAACTCGGCACCAGCCGCCAGCCCTATTGCGTGATCGTCGGCGGCGGCCAGGGCGGCATCGCGCTCGGCGCGCGCATGAAGCGCCTCGGCGTACCGACACTCATTCTCGAGAAGCACGAGCGCCCGGGCGATACCTGGCGCAAGCGCTACAAGTCCCTCTGTCTCCACGACCCCGTCTGGTACGACCACCTGCCCTACATTCCGTTCCCGGATCACTGGCCTGTCTTCTCGCCCAAGGACAAGCTCGGTGACTGGCTCGAAATGTACGTCAAGGTCATGGAACTCGACTATTGGGGCGGCACGACCTGCGAGCGGGCGAGCTACGACGCGGCACGCGGCGAGTGGACTGTCACGGCGGTCCGTGGCGGCCGGACGATCACGCTGAAACCGAAACAGCTCGTTCTTGCGACCGGCATGTCCGGCGTACCGAACGTGCCCGCCTTCCCCGGTCGCGAGACCTTCGCCGGCGAGCAAATGCATTCGAGCGGCTTCACGTCGGGCGAGCACTACGTCGGCAAGCGCTGCGTCGTCGTCGGATCGAACAACTCCGCGCACGACATCGCCGCTGACCTCTGGGAGCATGGGGCAGACGTCACCATGATCCAGCGCTCGCCGACCATCGTCGTGCGCTCGGACAGCCTGATGGAACTGGCGATCGGCCAGAATTATTCCGAGGACGCTCTCGACCGCGGCATCACCACCGAGATCGCCGACCTGACGATGGCATCCGTGCCCTATCGGATCGCGCCGCAACGGAGCCTGCCCGTCTACGATCAGATCCGGGCACGCGATCGCAACCTCTACGAACGCCTCGACAAGGTCGGCTTCCTGTATCACTTCGGCGCCGACGGCTCGGGCATCCACACGTCCTATATCCGGCGCGGCTCCGGCTACTACATCGACGTCGGCGCGAGTGATCTGATCGCGGACGGCAAGATCCGGCTGAAGAGCCGGGTGGACGTCGAACGTCTGACGAGGACAGGACTTCGCCTGAGCGACGGCAGCGAGGTCCAGGCGGACCTCATCGTCTACGCGACGGGCTTCGGCTCCATGAACGGCTGGGCGGCCCAGCTGATCAGCCGCGAGGTGGCCGACAAGGTGGGGAAATGCTGGGGTGTCGGCTCGGACACGGCCGGCGATCCGGGGCCCTGGGAGGGCGAGCTTCGCAACATGTGGAAGCCGACCCGCCAGGAAGGGCTCTGGTTCCACGGTGGCAACCTGTTCCAGTCGCGGGTCTATTCGCTGACCCTGGCACTCCAGCTGAAGGCACGTTTCGAAGGAGTGCCGACGCCCGTCTATGGGCTTCCAGTCGTTCACCATACCGGCTGAGGGACCAGCCCAGCCGCTAAAGTGTCGGTTTATCCACCTCTCCGTTTGCTGAGCGATACTGGCTCACCCGATCGGAGAGTAAGCCATGACGAGCGATACGAGCAGCAACCTCAAACTTCCCTACATCATGCCGGCGCAGGCGCAGAAGCACGTGACGCACAACGAGGCGGTGCGTGCGCTCGATGCGCTGGTCCATCTGGCCGTGGTCAACCGGACCACGACCGCGCCACCGTCAGCACCGCCCGACGGCGCACGCTACATCGTTCCGGCCGGTGCCACCGGGGCCTGGGCAACGGCAGTCGGTTCGATCGCGGCTTGGCAGGACGACGCCTGGGCGTTCTATCAGCCGGCGGCCGGATTCTGCGCTTGGGTCATCGCCGAGGGGCGGCTCGCGGTCTACACCGGAAATGCCTGGGCGGCGATCAGCCTCGATCAGAGCGGCGCACTCGACGGTGTCCGCCGCGTCGGCATCAATGCCGGTGCCGACGACACAAATCGCTTCACCGTGCGGGCTCGTGCGAGCCTGTTCGACGGTGAGGTCGCGGACCATCGCCTCGTCGTCAACAAGCGGAGCGCCGCCGCCACGGCCAGTCTCGTTCTGCAGACGGTCTATTCCGGCCGGGCAGAGATCGGGCTTGCAGGAGACGATCACCTGTCCGTCAAGGTCAGCCCTGACGGCGCGACGTGGCGAACGGCTTTGCTGGCGGACAAGGACCGCGGAGCCCTCAGCGTACCGAACGGTCTCGCGGTGGCCGCGTCGATCGATCCGGCACTCGACGTTCGCGCCGCGACGACCCCCACGGCCGTCGTCGTCGATACAGTGGCGAACGGCGAAGGCGGTGGCGTGGCGGCCTGCCGGATCGACCTGCCCAATCAGGCGCGCCGCCTCGGGTTCAGTGCGGGCGGCGTGGTCCGCGCTGCTAGCCGCATTCCGGTGCTTTCGGCCGCCGTGGAGTTCTGGTCCGATGCTGCGTGGACGCTTGATGCGGCGCATCCGAGCCACATCCGCTTCCTGACGACGCCTGCGGGATCGACAGCGCGCGTCGAACGGCTGCGAATCGATCCCGACGGTACGACACGTCCCGCCGTTGACAATGCCCACACGCTCGGTCGCGCCACGGCCCGCTGGGCGACGATCTTTGCGGTCAACGGGACGATCAACACCTCTGATGCCCGCGACAAGGACGTGGCCGGCACGCTCGACGTAATCGGGCCGGAGATGGTCGACCGGGTCGCGCCCCTACTTTTTCGCTGGAAATCGGGCGGCCAGGTCTGGTCGCCGGAGGCCGGCGGTTTCATCGAGCGGCCCGGTCTGCGGTTGCACGCTGGGTTCCTCGCCCAGGACGTCAGGGCCGCCATGACCGAGGCGGGCGCCGATTTCGCCGCCTGGGGGCTCGACGACGCTGCCGATCCGGCGAGCCGGCAATGGTTGAGACCCGATGAACTCATTGCCGTCCTGTGGGCGGCGCTGCGCGACACACGGGCGCGCCTCGCCGCTCTTGAGATGCACGCCTCACCGTAGGTCCCGGCTTGCGCCCAAAGAGGGGGGCGGCGGCGCGATTTGTCGTCGTTCCCCGGTCTTGTCACCGGGCGCGCATCGGCCTAGGGAGTGTCCTGGAGCGGGGTGAACCTTACGGACATCATGCGAGACGGCTGTACTTGCCGCCTCCGGCTCCGTTCGAGCGATCGACCGCTCGCGCCGAGCCGCGGGCGGTAGCTGGAGACCGACGCCACATGGCCGTGCGCCGCCTGCATCCCGAACAGCCCGCGACATTCGCTTTCACGCCCGACAACGAGACGTGGGCCAAGTCGACGATCGCCAAGTATCCGCCGGGCAAGCAGGCATCCGCCGTCATTCCGCTGCTCTGGCGCGCCCAGGAACAGCACGACAACTGGTTGCCGGAACCGGCGATCCGCTACATCGCCGACATGCTCGGCATGGCCTACATCCGCGTCTACGAGATCGCCACGTTCTACACGATGTTCCAGCTGGCCCCGGTCGGCAAGAAAGCCCACATCCAGGTGTGCGGGACAACGCCGTGCATGCTGCGCGGATCGGAAGCGCTGATCGAGGTCTGTAAGCGGCGCATCCATTCTGATCCGCACCACCTCTCGGCAGACGGCAACTTCTCCTGGGAAGAGGTCGAGTGCCTCGGGTCCTGCGCCAACGCGCCGATGGTCCAGGTCTTCAAAGACACCTACGAAGATCTGACACCGGCACTTTTCGAGAAAGTGCTCGATGGTTTTGCGTCCGGAAATCCGCCGAAACCCGGCTCGCAGATCGGGCGGCAAGCCTCCTGCCCCGAAGGCGGGCCGACGACCTTGCTCGATACCGTGAAAGGCTAACGATCGATGCTCGCCGACAAAGATCGTATCTTCACCAACATCTATGGCTTCCACGACTGGCGCCTCGCCGGTGCGCGCGCCCGCGGCGCCTGGAGCAATACCAAGCAGATCATCGAGACCGGTCACGAAGCCATTATCGAGGAAGTGAAGAAGTCGGGCCTTCGGGGCCGCGGCGGCGCCGGCTTCCCGACGGGTCTCAAGTGGTCTTTCATGCCGAAGAACGACCCGCGGCCGAGCTATCTCGTCGTCAACGCCGACGAGTCGGAGCCTGGATCGTGCAAGGATCGCGAGATCATGCGGCACGAGCCGCATCTGCTGATCGAGGGCTGTCTTATCGCGTCCTTCGCGATGAGGGCGCACGCCTGCTACATCTACGTCCGCGGCGAATTCATCCGTGAGCGCGAGCGCCTGCAGGCGGCGATCGACGAAGCCTATGCCGAGAAGCTCGTCGGCAAGGACAATATTCACGGCTGGGACTTCGACATCTACGTTCATCACGGCGCGGGCGCTTACATCTGCGGCGAGGAGACGGCGCTGCTCGAAAGCCTCGAAGGCAAGAAGGGCCAGCCGCGCCTGAAGCCCCCATTCCCGGCGAACGTCGGCCTCTACGGTGCGCCGACCACGGTCAACAACGTAGAATCGATCGCGGTCGTGCCGACCATCCTGCGGCGCGGCTCGGCGTGGTTCGCAGCGCTCGGTAAGCCGAACAACACGGGCACCAAGCTCTTCCAGATCTCCGGGCACGTCGAAAAGCCGTGTGTCGTCGAAGAGGAGATGGGCATTCCGCTGAAGGAGCTTCTCGAGCGCCATGCCGGCGGCGTGCGTGGCGGTTGGAAGAACCTGCTGGCGGTGATCCCGGGCGGCTCGTCCATGCCGATGATCCCGGCCGACATCTGCGAGGACCTGACGATGGACTTCGACAGCCTGTCGAAGCTCAAGTCCGGCATGGGCACCGCAGCCATCGTCGTGATGGACAAGTCGACCGACGTGATCAAAGCGATCGCCCGTATCGCCTACTTCTACAAGCACGAGAGCTGCGGCCAGTGCACGCCGTGCCGCGAAGGTACGGGATGGATGTGGCGCGTTCTCGAGCGCATGGCCCGCGGCGAAGCGGAGAAGCGTGAGATCGATCTCCTGTTCGACGTGACCAAGCAGGTCGAGGGTCATACCATTTGCGCGTTGGGCGACGCCGCCGCATGGCCGGTTCAGGGCCTGATCCGCAATTTCAGGCACGTCATCGAAGCCCGCATCGACCAGTATCAGGCGGCGCACAAGCAGGCGGCGGAGTAATCCGCTCGGCCGCAGCTTGAGGCAAACCGCGATGACGCGCGGCGGGGCGACGGTTTCTTGGGAGGAATTTCCCATCTGGCGCGGTCAGGTCTTGTCGGATCTGCCAAAATGTCGCACTCTGTGCTCCCGGAGCAGTCCGGGAGTTGAGGACCAGCAACGCCGGAGAGCCGGACACCGCGGAACCCTCTTCGAGGGGTCAATCTGATCCTCACTGCCGCCCGCGGCGTCCGATCGGCCGCGCTCCGCCCGCCGGGCGGGGCTCGGCCTGGACCGGCCAGGGAGGCTGCCTATGAACGTCGCGACCATCTTGAAAGCCAAGGGCCGTAGCGTCGCCACCGCCCGCCCGGACGTCACCCTCCAAGACATCGCCAACCGTCTCGCCGCCCGCAAAATCGGCGCCATCGTCATTGTCGGCGCCGGTGGACGGGTCGAGGGGATCATCTCAGAACGCGACATCATCCGCGTCGTCGCCGAGGAGGGCCCCGGCGCCTTGGGGCTGCCGGTCGCTGACGTAATGACCCGCGACGTGGTGACCTGCAGCGAAACCGATACGCTCGATCACGTCATGTCGACGATGACGGCAGGCCGCTTCCGCCACTTGCCGGTGGTCGTGGACGACGCTCTGGTCGGGCTCGTCTCGATCGGTGACGTCGTAAAGCACCACATCGCCGAGGTCGAAATGGAGGCGAGCGCCCTCAAGACCTATCTCGTCGCCGGCTGAAGTTCCTCGAGGAACGGGTCAGCGGGCAGGCGCGCGGCGGCGCCGATCCATGGCGCGCCGCGACTCGAGTTCGCGCGTGATGTCTTCGACCGCGCGGCGCGCCGCTTTTTCGCCGAGCGCAATGAGTTCATCGGCGCGATGGAAGTCGAACGGGCCGATAGGACCGAGGCGTGGGCTGACGATGGCGTCCGGCGGATCTCCCGCGAGCCGGGAGCGCGCGATGCGGTCCTGCACGATGCTGAAGGCGTCGAACATCACGCTCGAAATGCCGGGGCCTCCGTCGCCGCGGCCGAACATCTGGCGCAGCAGAAGTTTCTTCGCGCCGCTCTGGCCGGACGCCTCGGGCTCCACATCGACCGTTGCGCGTACCGGTTCCGGTTCTGCGCCGTGCGGAATAACGGTGCCGCGCCCGCAGAAATCGGAGTTGAGGTTGACGGCAATGACATAGCGCGCGCCTAAGGCACGGCAGACGCTGACCGGGATCGGGTTTACGAGGGCGCCGTCGAACAACCACCGATTGGCGATGCTGACCGGCTTGAAGATGCCGGGCAGCGCATAGGACGCACGGATGGCGTCCACCAGCGATCCGCGCGACAGCCAGACTTCGTGGCCGGTGCCGAGTTCGGTCGCGACTGCCGTGAAGCTGCAGTCGAGGTCCTCGATGGATCGCGCGCCGAGGCTCTTCATCAGGCGGTCAGAGAGACGATTGCCGGTGATGAGGCCGCTGCCGGCGAGATTGAAATCGAGATACCCGAACACCTTCCGGCGCGTCAGCCCGCGGGCGAATTCTTCGAGTTCGGCGAGTTCGCCCGCCCCCCAGCAGCCGCCGACGACGGCCCCGATCGATGTGCCGGCCACGATGTCGGGCACGATGCCGGCTTCGGCGAGCACCTTGAGCACCCCGATGTGCGCCCAGCCGCGCGCGGCCCCCCCACCGAGGGCAATGCCGATCTTTCCGTTCATCGCCGACCTCCGCCAGCCGATGCGAACAACGCCCGGCTGGCTCCGACGTTTCCCGAGGAAACCGGCCAAGCTATGTCAACCTTACCGCAGGGGGATTAAGGCCCTGCTACGGCTCGGCGAATTCGAGGGTGAGGATGCCGTCCGCTGCGCGGACGATACGGCGGTAGAAGCAACTCTTGCGGGCGGTGTGGCAGGCGACGCCGTTTCCCTCCACCACCGCTGTCAGCCAGACGACGTCCTGGTCGCAGTCCGTGCGAGCTGTCGTGACGCGGAGGCGATTGCCGCTCTCCTCGCCCTTCTGCCAGAGCTTCTGGCGCGACCGGGTCCAGAAGTGCGCGAATCCGGTCTCGAGCGTCAGGGCGAGCGCCGCGGCATTCATGTAGGCAAACATCAGAACGCGGCCGCTGTTTTCCTCCGTCACGATGGCCGGGATCAGCCCGTCGGCATCGTAGCGGGGCGTGAAGGACAAGCCCTCTTCGCGGTCAGATGGGCCGCCGGCGCTGCTCATTGTTCATCCCTTCATCACCGCTGGGCGGGTGCGCGGGCGAGCGTTAGGAAGCGGTCGCGCAGCGACGCGTCCGTCTCGAACTCGCCCCGGAAGCGGGTCGTCACCGCCACCGCCTGCCATTGGCGCACACCGCGGCTCGCCATGCACTGGTGTTCGGCCTCAATGAGTACGGCGACGCCACGCGGATCGAGCGCCGCCTCGATGGCATCTGCGATTTCGGCGGTCAGCGCCTCCTGGGTCTGCAGGCGCTTGCCGAGGATTTCGACGACGCGGGCGAGGCGAGACAGACCGGCGACGCGGCCGCGCGGCAGGTAGGCGACCGCGGCGCGTCCGATGAAGGGAACGATGTGGTGTTCGCAATGGCTTTGCACGCGCACATCGCGGACGAGGACGATGTCGTCGTAGCCGCCGACATGCTCGAAAACGGGCTCGGCCACGGCAGCGACCGGATCGTCACGGTAGCCGCTGAAGAACTCCTCGTAGGATTCGACCACCCGTCGCGGCGTCTCGGCAAGGCCGGGCCGATCGGGATCGTCGCCCGCCCAGGCAATCAATGTGCGGACGGCCTCTTCGGCCTCCTGCCGCGTCGGTCGACGAGCCGGTCTCGAATCTTGCACGTTCGGCACCCATCGCTCTGTGGTGTCGGATCGGGAAGCGTGAAGGCCGCGGCAATGCGGGCGGGTACCGTTCACACACCCCGAGCGCTATATAGTGGGTGTTCCGGCGCGGCAAGGGCGCCCAACAGGACCCTCGAATGGCCGATCTCGACGACATCTACTCGACCCGGATCCTCGAACTGGCAGCCGCCATTCCGCGGACGGCCCGCCTCGCTGCGCCCGATGCGACGGCGACGGCGCACTCGAAGCTTTGCGGCTCGACGATCAGCGTTGATCTCGTCGTGCGCGACGACCGAATCGTCGAATTCGGCCAGACGGTTAAGGCCTGCCTGCTCGGTCAGGCGGCCGCCTCGATCGTCGGACGTGAGATCGTCGGAATGACGCCGGCCGAATTCCGGGCCGGTGCGGCCGATATGCGCGCGATGCTCAAGGAGCCGGGGGTGAAGCCGACGGGGCGCTTCGCCGACCTCGCCGTGCTCGAACCGGTGCGGGACTATCGGTCGCGGCATGCGTCCACCCTGCTCGTGTTCGACGCGGTCGAGAAGGCGCTCACCGAGATCGAAGGTCGCCGCCCGGCGGACGGGCGGGACCCGAGCCTGGCCGCGGCTTCGTGATCGCGCGGCTAGCGCTCGCCTCGCGGGCCCGCCGCGTCGGCAGCTTCCTGCTGAAACTCCCGATCCACGCCTACCGCTATTCGCTGAAAGCATTTTTCGGCTGGCACTGCCGCCATATGCCCACCTGCTCGGAATACGCGCTCGAAGCGATCGATCGGAATGGGCCATGGCGCGGCTTCTGGCTCACGGTTTCGCGGCTTTGGCGATGCCGGCCAGGCGGAACGCACGGCTACGATCCGGTGCCGGACCTCGCAGCGACACGGCATCCGCTCGCGCCTTGGCGCTACGGCCGCTGGCGAACTGTCAGTCCGGCGCCTGGCTCGCCGAGCGGCTCACCCCCGGACTGCTGCGCCCATTGACGCCGCTCGTCAGCGGCCTGCGAGCCGTTTGAGGCGCTCGTCCGCCACCGCCGTCGCACCGAGGTCTCGCGCCTTCTCGTACCACTGCTTGGCGAGCGTCGGGTCAGCCTTGATGCCGACCGCACCCATGCGGCTGAGCTCCGCCGGGTCGAACGTCGCCCCGAGGCGCAGCGCCGCGTTCGCATCACCGAGGTCGACGGCGCGCTCGAGGAAGGCGCGCGCCGTCGCGATGTCACCCCGTTCGAGCGCCTGCACGGCACGCTGCACGAAGCTTTCCGCTCTGGCCCGGTCCTCTTTCGACGGGGGTGTGGCAAGCTTCGGCGCTGGGCTGCGCGCGGCCGGCGCCGGGGCTGGAACGGGGGCAGTTGGAGGCACCGGTGCGGCCGCAGCCGGCGGAATGGCGACGATCGCGCGGGCATCGGCCGGCGCGGTAGCCGTACCCGGGGCCAGCTGAAACGGCCGTTCTGCCAGGACCTCGCCGTCGATCGTCATCAACGCGATCGACACGTCGGTCTTGCTCGGCAACTCGGTCGGCAGCGTCATCTTCAATCCGGCAAGCGCGGCGAGCGGCACCGCCCAGATAGTCGGCGACACCGCATTGCCGGCGCTGAGGCGCGTGCCGAGCGGAAGCCCGCGCAGCCGGATGAAGCTGTGCTGCGGAATGAGGTCTGCCGGGCCGACGGCGATATCGATGACGATCGTTTCGCCGGGCTGGCCGGCGACGGTCGCGGCCGTCGTCACCTGGGGCCGGCGGTCACTCGCGTCGGTGGGAGTGAGCCCGCCGAGGAGAAGGACGGCAAGGGCCCATAGCGCTGATCTCGACATGTCCGCCTCGTCATTGCTGGCGGATCTGCCGCTTGCGCCACTCGATGAACTGGCGGAACAGGCGCTGCTGCTCTTCCGGATTGCCCGGCGCCGCCTTTTCCGCCTCTGCACGGGCGATGGCTTCGTCGATGCCGGCCGTCCGCGCATCCGCAGTCTGCTCCAGGCGCTCCTGCATCGGGCGGAACCGCTGCCAGCCGGGCACCTTGGCGGCGAGGTTCAAGTCCTTCCACTTCGGGTGATATCCCGCTTCGTTCTGCAGCTTCTCCAGCCGCACGAACAGCCGCTCGACGAGCAGGGAAAGCCGCCGGTAGCGGTCGCTATCGGGAGCCCAGTCATAGACCGCGAGAACAGCTGGCACCGACACCGTCGCGATTCGCTGGCCCTGCGGGATCAGCGCCGGATAGTCCGAAGTCTCGAGCCAGGCGGGTGTGTAGTATTCGAGCGCGTCGCTGTAGGGAATGTCGATGAATTTGAACCCCGGCGGCCATTTCGGCCGTTGGAAGGGCGCGAGCGGCTTCGACGAGACGAACAGCACCGCCGCGTATTTGTCGCCTTTCAGCATTTCTTCGATGGCGACGGGATGCGGATCGAAGGTCGGTTCGACTTTCACGCCGAGCCGGTCGAACAGAATGGGGCCGGAATAGGCGGCGGCCGTTCCTTGCGTGTTGAAATTCACTCGCTTTCCGGCGAGGTCGGCGATCGAGTTGATTTCCGGCCGAACGAACAGGTGGAATTCCGAGGGAAAGAGGCTCGCGACGTAGGACACGCGCCGGGTCAATCCCGATAGCTGCGGGTCCTTCTTGAAGTGCTCTAGCACGTCGCCATAGACGATGGCGGCGTCGATGCCCTTCAGATAGACGAGGTCGAGCAGGTTGTCGAAGATACCGCGCGTCACGATCGGCAGCACACGGAGGCGGTCGCCGTCGTCGAGGACGCGGGCGAGTTCCGTTGCGAAGCGTAGAGGTGCGCCCTCGAGCTGGCCGGCGGCGAGACCGAGAGTGCCGGCGTTAACGCGTTCGCGGATGCGCGAGTCCTGCTGCGACCCGTAGGTGATCGGCGCATTCGGCGGCGCCTTTGCAGGAGGACGCGGCGCCTGCTGAGCGATCTGCTTGGCGGGCTGTGGAGCGTCCCCCGGTGCAGCCCATGCCACGGTGATAGAGACAAGGAGCGACGCGCATGCGGTCGCGATAACGCTGAAACGAGCGGGCATGCTGACTCACTGAAGGCTAGGGCGCTGGCACGAGACCCGCCGCCCGACGGGTCTCGATCCGCGCGGTTTCACTTTACGGGCGCACGTAGGCGTAGCCCTGCGATTGCAACTCGACGAGTCGCACGACGCCAGAGTCCGTGACCTTGGCCTCCGACACGATCGGGATGTCCTTGCCTTCCTGCTTCTGCATGTTCGCCATGGTGTTGCGGCAGGCCGAGAACGTCAGGTTCGGGTAGGTGAGCGACATCTCGGCGACGCGATCCTTCACCGGCGACGTGTCGGAGCGGAGCATGTGAAGGCCAGGCCCGTAGGCGACGACTTCGACGGTCGCAGATTTTTTATGGCTCGCGTAGAATTCCAGCGCGTTTCGTACGTTGTTGAGAGCCAGATTGAGTGCGCGCGGGTCGTTCTCACTCACCTGCACGGCAATTTTGACCGGCTGTTCTTTTTTGCTCGCCTGTTTGTTCGGAGAATTCGGGCTGCTCGATGTGGTCTGCGCCGAAACGCCCGTGCTGGCGACGAGCAACGCCGCACTTGCCAAAAGAATGGACCGCCTGGTCCAGTCAGCGAAACGAAACATTCCGAGGTCCCCTCATACCCTGTTTACGCACCACGGCATGAAAGGCGTTTTGTTTTCGACGGAAAAAAGGCGTTCATTGCGCTGAAGATATTTTCATCTCGATTTCGCTGGCGAAACGGACGACTTGCGTTGGGGCCGCGCGCTGGCCGTCCGGCTTGACAGCGCGTGCCGCCGGGCGCACATCGGGCGCGTCGGGCGGATCCGCCCGACCTCTTACCTGCGTGGTTTGCAGCGAGTGAGGAGCGCGATGAGCGAGATTATCCTGACGTTTCCCGATGGCGCGGAGCGCGCCTATCCAGTCGGCATCACGGGCCGCGCCCTGGCGGAAAGCATCGCCAAATCGCTGGCGAAGAAAGCAGTCGCCATCTCGCTCGACGGCGCGCTCGCCGATCTCGCCGATCCGATCACGGCGAGCGGCAAGATCCGCATCATCACCCGCACCGATCCGGAAGCGCTGGAACTCATCCGGCACGATTGCGCCCACGTGCTCGCCGAAGCCGTGCAGGAGCTTTATCCCGGCACGCAGGTGACCATCGGTCCGGTCATCGAGAACGGTTTCTATTACGATTTCGCGCGGGACGAGCCCTTCACGCCCGACGATCTGCCGAAGATCGAAGCGAAGATGCACGAGATCATCGCCCGCGACCGGCCTTTCACCAAGGAGATCTGGTCGCGCGATCAGGCCAAAACCTGGTTCCGCGACAAGGGTGAGCTGTTCAAGGTCGAACTCGTCGACGCGATCCCGGAAGACCAGACCATCCGCATCTACAAGCAGGGCGACTGGCTCGATCTCTGCCGCGGCCCGCACATGACCTCGACGGGTCAGATCGGCAAGGCGTTCAAGCTGCAGCGCGTGGCCGGCTCCTACTGGCGGGGTGACGCGAACAACGCGCGCCTGCAGCGCGTCTACGGCACCGCCTGGGCGACCGAGCAGGACCTCGCCGCCTACCTGAAGCAGCTCGAGGAGGCCGAGAAGCGCGACCACCGCAAGCTCGGCCGTGAGATGGACCTCTTCCACTTCCAGGAGGAGGGGCCAGGCACGGTGTTCTGGCACCCCAAGGGCTGGGTGATGTTCCAGGAGCTCGTCGCCTACATGCGCCGGCGCCTATCGGCCCTGGACTACGAAGAGGTGAACGCACCACAGCTCCTAGACAAGTCGCTGTGGGAGACCTCAGGCCACTGGGGCTGGTACCGCGAGAACATGTTTAGCGCGACCTCGGCCGGCGACGACACCGAGGACGAGCGCGTCTACGCCATCAAGCCGATGAATTGCCCCGGCCACGTGCAGATCTTCAAGCACGGGCTGAAGTCCTACCGCGACCTGCCGCTCCGGCTTGCCGAGTTTGGCGCCGTGCACCGCTACGAACCCTCAGGCGCTTTGCACGGGTTGATGCGCGTGCGCGGCTTCACGCAGGACGACGCACACATCTTCTGCACGGAAGCGCAGCTGGCGGAGGAATGCCACAAGATCAACGACCTGATCTTGTCGACCTACGCCGACTTCGGCTTCGAGCACATCGTCGTGAAGCTTTCGACCCGGCCTGAGAAACGCGTCGGCAGCGAGGCCGCCTGGGATCAGGCGGAGACGGTCATGACGCAGGTGCTCGCCGAGATCGCCGAGCGTTCGGGCGGCAAGATCAAGACCGCGCTCAACCCGGGCGAGGGGGCCTTCTACGGTCCGAAGTTCGAATACGTGCTGCGCGATGCCATTGGTCGCGACTGGCAGTGTGGGACGACGCAGGTAGACTTCAATCTGCCGGAGCGTTTCGGCGCCTTCTACATCGACAGCGACGGCGAAAAGAAGGTGCCGGTGATGGTGCACCGCGCCATCTGCGGTTCGATGGAGCGCTTTCTCGGCATCCTCATCGAGAACTACGCCGGCCACATGCCGCTGTGGTTCGCGCCCGTGCAGGCAGTCGTCGCGACGATCGTCTCCGATGCCGACGATTATGCCCGCGAAGTCCGCGCGACGCTGCGTGCGGCGGGGCTCCGGACCGGCATCGATCTCCGCAACGAGAAGATCAATTACAAGGTCCGCGAGCACTCGCTGGCCAAGGTCCCGGTTCTGCTGGTCGTCGGCAAGCGCGAGGCGGAGGAGCGCACGGTCTCGATCCGGCGTCTCGGCTCGAACGATCAGAGCGTCATGTCGCTCGACGAGGCACTCGCGCGGCTTCGCGAAGAGGCAGTGCCGCCCGACATCCGCCGCCAGCGGGCGGGGGGCAGTTCTCACGCATGAGCGTGCCACCAGTCCTGTTGCTCGTCGACTACCAGAAGGGTTTCGAGCTTCTCGCCGCTGCCGCCCCGCGAAACAATGCCGAGGCGGAAGCGAACGCAATGCGTCTGCTCTCGGCTTGGCGGGAGGCACGCTGGCCGATCATTCACGTCCGCCACGACTCTCGTGAGCCCGGCAGTCCGCTGCGCCCCGGTCAGCCCGGACACGCGCCGATGAGCTTCGCCGCCGAGGAACCCGGTGAGACCGTGGTCCACAAGGCGGTCAACAGCGCCTTCATCGGCACTGATCTCGAGGCGACGCTCGTCGCACTCGGCCGGCCGGAGGTTGTCGTCGCCGGCATCACCACCGACCATTGCGTGTCCACGACGGTGCGCTTGGGCGCCAATCTGGGGTTTCAGATGACGCTCGCCGCCGATGCCTGCTTCACGTTCGCGCGGGTCGACGAGGCGGGTGAGACGATCCCGGCTGACGTCGTCCACCGGGTGGCCATCGCCAGTCTCGCCGGCGAATTCGCGACGATTACGGCATCGGCCGTATTGGTGCGCCGCGCGCTGGCAGCCGTGTCCGTTGGCTGATCGGCAGACGACTGGCTTCATCCCTCGCTCGGGAATGCCGTCTCAATAAGTTCGAGCAGCAGGTAGCGCGCCAGCAGCTCGGGATGCATCAGCGTATCGTTCAAGTGACACCACCGCTCACCGAAGCGGCAGATGACTTTGACGATCCCGTCTTCGACTTTGAACACGCCTTCGTGCTGCTCGCCGCCGACGACAACGGATACGAGCCCCGCGACTTCCCCAGACATAGCAGACCGACCCTAGTTCTCCGGGGGCATTCTGCGCGGCTCGCTTCGGCGGTCAACCGACATCTCTGCAGGCCTTGAGGCGCCGGCCCAGCGGATTTTTCACTTGGGTTCAGGTGAGCATGCCGCAGCGCGCAAGCGGCAGCGGTAGAACAAGCCGCCTCCGATCGAAGATTTCACGCACCAGTACGTCTGGCCCTGCGCATTCCGGGGGTCGGCGAAGAGTTCGCCGCGCGCGAAGCGCATCTCCTGCTGCCAAGCCTTTTCCGCGTTCTCCTTGGCGCCGTTTTCTGAGAGCGCCTGATCGCCGACCGCTTCGATGGGTGGCAGGCAGCGTGGTGAGACTTTCTCCGGTGGCGGGCCCGGTCGCGAGGCCTTACGCGGCACTGACGGTCTCGGCTTCGCTCCGGGCTTCTTGGTCTCCTGCTGGTAATTGTAGTCCGGGAAGATCAGCGACCAGTTCGCCGCGGCCGGCGTCGCCGCCAACGCCGTTACGACCAAGGGAACGACGAGCCAGAGACGGCGGGACGCAGAAGCCATGGCAAACTCCTCGATGACGACACGCGGCGGACCGAAGTTCGGCCGAACGTGACGTGCACGGTGCCATCCGGCAAGAAATTGAGATGTCTACAACTCGACTTGCCCACACACGTTCAGAGTGTAGGCGAACGCGACGCTGGGATGGATCCGCACCGCCCGGCGGTCGACTCCGCGCTCAGGGCTTCACGTTCGCCGCGAGGTAAGCGATGGCCCTTTGCACGCCGCCGCTGCCGTGTGGAACGGCGAGCGCGCCAAGCGCCATTTCGACGACTCCGAGTGTCCCCAGCACCATCGGCGCGTTGACGTGCCCCATGTGGGCGATCCGGAAAGCCTTCCCGGTCAATCCGCCGATCCCATTTCCGAGCACCACGCCACACCTCTCCCGCGCATAGGTGACAAAGGTCGCGAGATCCCGTCCGGGCTGGCTGTGCTCCCAAAGGACGGTGGTGACGGACGCTGCGCGCTCGGCCGGGTCGGTAACCGCGAATGCCAGCGCCTCACCTTCGACCCAGCGGGCCACGGCGGCATGCACGGCACCCGCCAGCAAGCGGTGGCGTTCGAATGCCTGTGCGAGCCCCTCGGCCTTCAAGAGATCGAGCGCCGCGCGCAGTGCGAAAAGCAGATGCTCCGGCGGCGTACCACAGTATTTCTGATAGTGCTCGGGCCCCTCCCGAAACGTCCAATCCCAATAGGGCGTAACGAGGTTGGCCCGCTTGTGCGCAGCCACGGCACGCTCGCCGGCCGCCACCAGTCCGAGGCCGGGTGGCGTCATCAGACCCTTTTGCGATCCTGCGACGGCGACGTCGACGCCCCAGGCATCCATCTCGAACGGCATGCAGCCGAGCGAAGCGACCACGTCGACGAACAGCAGCGCAGGATGGCCGGCGGCGCGGATGGCCTCCGTGATCGCCGGAACATCGTTGACGACACCGGAGGCGGTATCGATCTGCACGACCAGGATCGCCCTGATGGTCTTGCCTTTGTCTGCCGCCAACCGCGCCGCGACTTCGGCGGGCCTCACGGCGCGCCGATAATCACCCGGCAGAACTTCGACCTCGCATCCGAGCTTTTCGGCCGTCTCGCCCCAGCCGACTGCGAAGCGGCCGCTGTCGAGGACGAGGACCTTGTCGCCGCGCGAGAGCACGTTGGTGAGTGCCGCTTCCCACGCGCCATGACCGTTGGCAGCATAGATGTAGGTCCGACCCCGAGTCCGGAAGACGCCGCGAAGGTCATCGAGCAGGCTGTCGGTCGTGGCGATGAGGCTGCCGGTGTAAATGTCGACCGCCGGCCTGTGCATCGCGCGCAGCACCTCGTCCGGCACCGTGGTCGGACCGGGGATGGATAGAAACTCGCGACCGGCGCGCACGGTCATCGGCGGCTCCGAAGTGGAGGTTGCTCAAAGCGACCGTGCCACGTCATCGGTGCCCGGTCGACCCCAGTGATATCGAAGCTCTCTGCGGCAATGCCGTAGGTGCGGCCAAGCTCAGCCGTCTCACGTACACTCGAAACGGCGCTCGGACTTGAGCGGCTGACGCGTCATGCAAAGGCAGGCGTTGCGGAGGATCGGTTCCAGGGCTTCGCAGACCCGACGGCGCTCACCCACTTGGTCGCGAATCGCCTCGACGGCCTGCTCGACCTCACGACGCAGCCGTCTCATGTCGATCCTGGTCAGCTTGCCGTCCTGATAGACGGTGTGGCCGCCGACGAGCACGCGCCGCACCGAAGCACCGTTCTCCATGAAGACGATCTGCTGCAGCGCGTCGTTGAGCGGAATGTAGTTCAGGTGATCGAGGTCGAGGAACACGAGGTCCGCGAGGTAGCCGACGGCGATCCGGCCGATGTCGTTTTCGAGACCGAGAAGCCGGGCACCGTCGATGGTCGCCATGCGGAAGACCTCTCGCGACGACAGCCAGCGCTCGGGGTCTCCACTCATGATGTGCGAGACGAGAGCGGCCGTGCGCGTCGCTTCGAACATGTTGAGGCCATCGGCGCAGCTCGATGCATCCGTGCCGATGCCCATCGTGATGCCGCGGTCGAGCATCCGACGGGCAGCGGCGATGCCGTTGCCGAGGCGCAGGTTGCTGCCCGGATTGTGTGCCACCTTCGCCCCATGGCGCGCCAGCAGATCGAACTCGTCGTCTTCGAGCCAGACCGCGTGGGCGGCCGTAAAGCGCTCCGACAGCAATCCGATCTCCGCGATGTGGTGGGTCAGGCTCGTGCCGTAGACCTGCGGACCGGCGACTGCCTGGAGCTTCGATTCCGCAAGATGCATGTGGAGCGGCACGCCCTCGTCGCGGGACAGGCGCGCGCATCCGAGCAGCAGCGGGTCCGAGCAGTGGTGCGGGATCGTCGGTGCGAGCGCGAGCCCCGTCTCGGTGCGCGGCCGCGACCACGACTTGAAGAGCTGCGCGGCGTTCTCGACGACGGCCTCGGGCGGCCGCGGTGTCGCGAGCCCGGGCGGTTTTTCCGTGCCCGCAGCTTCGAGCAACCCCGGGATCGCCGTCCAGATCGATCGATCCGCCAGCATCGGCGCGATGAGCGCCCGCATGCCTGCCTCCCTGTAGGCATCTGCCACCGTCAGCATGCCTTCGCTCGACGGCTCGGGAATCTCGAAATGCAAGTCGTAAGCGGCCGTGCAGCCCTTCGAGATCATCTCGGCCGCCGACAGCAGCGTCGAGAGGCGCCGCTCCTGGTGGGAAAACAGGACGTTCGTCCACGGTCCCGCGTTGAGGAGAAGCTCGAGATTCCAGCGGTCCTGGATGCCTTTCGTGAAGGCGAGGTGGCTGTGCGTGTGCGCGTTCACGAGGCCCGGAATGAGCAGCCTGTCATGCGCGTCGATCACCTCGGCGTCGTCCGCGGCGAGCGTGCCCGCCGGTCCGATTGCAGCGATCCGGCCGTCGCGCACGAGCAGATCCGCCCGCTCCGGCGCCGCGCGCTCGGCATCGAGAACCAGACCGTTCGTGATCAGGATCGGGCGTTTGGCCATTCTGGCGATCCCTTCCAAACGGTCATAGCTGCGACGAAATACGACACGAGGCGACGCCTAATCCGGCTTCGCGACGCCGAGACCCGTGAGTTTCACGACCCGCGCTATCGCCCGGTCCATCGCCGCCAGCTCTTTCGCGCCGAGGTCGCGCGGCGCGCCGACGTAATGGATCGACACCCATCCGAGCACGTGACCGTCATCACGCAGGATCGGCCCGAGCATCTGCGCCCGCACATTGAAGACGTTGACCAGCGCATGCGGCGCCGGCGGGTCGGCGTTCGTAAGGTCGGGCTGGACGAGGGTGCGCTTGTTGCGCTCGAGCCAGCGCGCCGTCGCGGCGCTGCGATGATGGATGATCCGGTCGGACTTCAGCGACGGGATGCCCTCGGTGAGTGCCTCGGCACAGGGTGTCTCGACGCTCCAGCGCCGCATGGCATCGTCGAGCCGCAGCGTCGAGCGGCTGCCGCCCGTTTCGCGCAGGAGATCGGCGAGGACGCCGGATAGCTCGGATTCCAGCGCCGCGCGATCCTCCGCCGGGGGAACGGTGCCTTCACGCCGCGCCTCGTCCCACGGTCCGAGCCGCGCAGCGACATCGGCGAGGTGGGCCTGCCCGCCTTTCGCGACCCAGGTAGCCGCCGCGAGGTTGGCGAAGAGCATGCCTGCCTGAAGATCCGTCCGGTCGAACGTGTTGCGGGCCTGAGCGGCGATATTGAACATGCCGAGCACCTGACCTTCCCACGCGACCGGCGCGTAGACCGCCGACCCCATGCGCGCCGATTTGAGGATCTGGCGGAAGGTCGTGTCGTGATCGGTATTGGGAATGATGACCGGCTGGCCCGTGCGCACCGTATGGCCCGGTCTGCTGTCGTAAATTGAAATTCGCAAATGCCGCTGCTCGGCCGGAAAATCGTGATCGGCAAAGAGGATGAGATGATCGCGCTTCGGCGCGGCGAAAAAGATACCCGCGACGCGAAAGTCGCGCTCGCCGGGTTTCAGCGCGCCTGGTTTTTTGCCGGCGTCCAGATCGCCCATCACGGCGCGCGCAATCCGCGTAATGTGGGCCACCGCCACTTCCGGATCGGCCTCCTCGCGGCTCAATTCAGCAGACTGCTGCAGGCCCGTGATGAGACGCTCGAAATATGCTGGCTCTTTTCCCATCAGCTACTCCGAGATGAAACCGAAGATCGGGCGATCGCACATCAAAACCGTAGCATCGCCCCATTGCATTTCAATGGGAGACTGCGTAACATTTCTGGGCAATTCCTGATCAATTATTAGTCGCTCGCATCTGTGCGGCTGGAACAAATCTTTTGCGTTTGAGGGAATTTCGCGGCGAACGCCCCGGTACCATGCCGAGGCTGAGATGCGCCCAGAACCGCCGAGCTGATGGCACGCAAATTGCGCAGCGTGCTTGCGTATCGACGCGAGGAGGACGGGAAATGAAGCGCGGAATTCTAGCCGCCGTGGCGGGTGTATTGTTGTGTTTCGGCGCTGCCGAGGCCAAGACGTTCAAATATGCGTACAGGATCGATCCTGCGTCGCTGGATCCCCACGCGCTCGCTGAAACATTCACGCTCTCCTGGCTCGGCCAAGTTTACGAGCCGCTTGTCGGCCGAGGCAAGAACCTCGAACTCGTACCCGGCCTCGCGACCAAGTGGGAGCAGCCGGACCCGACGACGTGGCGCTTCCATCTCCGCCCGAATGTCAAATTTCACAACGGCGAGAGCTTCACCGCCGACGATGTCATCTTCACCGTCGGCCGCCTGAAGGCTGAAGGCTCCGACATGGCCTACACGGTCGCGTCCGTGAAGGAAGTGAAGAAGATCGACGATCTGACGGTCGACTTCATCCTCGAGAAGCCGAACCCCATTCTCCCGGTCCAGACGACCTCGACCTACATGATGAGCAAGAGCTGGGCGGAGGCCAATGGCGCCGCCAAGCCGGCGAGCGTCAAGAACAAGGTGGAGAACTTCGCGACCAACAACGCCAACGGAACGGGTCCGTTCAAGATCCAGTCGCGCCAGGTCGGCGTGAAAACCGTTCTGGTGCCGAGCGCGTCCTGGTGGGGTGCGAAGGAGCACAACCTCACCGAGGTCGTCTTCACGCCGATCGGTGCCGACGCAACGCGTGTCGCCGCGCTGCTCTCGGGCGAAGTCGACATGATCTATCCGATCCCGCAGCAGGATAGCGCACGCGTGAACGGGACCGGCAAGCACGCCGTGCTGACCGGCTTCGAGCTGCGGACGATCTTCCTGAACATGGACCACGGCCGCGACGAGCTGCTCGAGTCCAACGTCAAGGGCAAGAACCCCTTCAAGGACATCCGCGTGCGCCGGGCGGTCTACCAGGCGATCGACATGACGGCGATCCGCGATCGCATCATGGGCGGCACGTCGAACATCGCCGGCATCATGGTCGCGCCCGGCATCAACGGGCATGACAAGGCGCTCGACACCCGCGTCCTGCCGTACGACCCAGAAGCCTCGAAGAAGTTGTTGGCCGAAGCCGGCTATCCGCAGGGCTTCGAGATCGGCATGGACTGCCCGAACGATCGCTACGTCAACGACGAGAAGATCTGTCAGGCCGTTGTCGGCATGCTGGCGCGCGTCGGGATCACGGTGAAGCTGCTCGCCCAGACCCGCACGAAGTACTTCGAGAAAATCTTGGCTCGGACCCAGACGTTCTCGCTGCTCGGCTGGCAGCCCCTGAGCTACGACGCGCACTCGACCCTGCAGGACGTCATACACACGCCGAAGGACAAGATCGGAACGTACAACGTCGGCTCCTACTCTAATCCGAAGATCGACGAACTGACGGCGAAGATCGAGGTCGAAGTCGATCAGGCGAAGCGTCAGGCCCTCATCTCCGAAGCTCTCAAGCTGCACAAGGAAGACATCGGTCACATCCCGCTCCACCAGGCTGGTCTCGCCTGGGCCGTGCGCAAGGGCGTGTCCGTTGTCCTGCGCAACGACGACAGCCTCGAACTCAAGTGGGTGAAGGTAGATTGAGCGCGATCGCCTGACGGGTCACCGCAGTGGGCAGCTTCATCCTGAGCCGTCTCCTGCAGACGCTACTGGTGCTGCTCGTCGCGGTGCTCGTCGCCTTCGCGCTGTTCCGCTACGTCGGCGACCCCGTCAACAACATGGTCGGCCAGGCCGCATCGCTGGCCGACCGCGAGGCGATGCGACGTGCGCTCGGCCTCGACGATCCGGTCGTCCTGCAGTTCCTCCGCTTCCTGGCGGGCGTCGTACAGGGCGATCTCGGTGTCTCCTACCGTTTCGCCTTGCCGGTGCGACAACTCCTTCTGGAGCGGCTGCCGGCGACGCTGGAACTGAGCCTCGCCGCCATGCTGATCGCGCTTGCCATCGGCATTCCGGCGGGCATCTTCACCGCACTCCACCGAAAGTCGCTGGCGGCACGGCTGATCCTCGTCGCGTCACTGCTCGGTGTCGCGCTGCCGACCTTCCTGATCGGCATCGTGCTGATCCTGCTCTTTTCCGTCACCCTCGGCTGGCTGCCGTCGTTCGGCCGCGGCAGCGTCGTCACCGTCGGCGGCTGGACGACGGGGCTCCTGTCGATCGGTGGGCTGAAAGCTCTGCTGCTCCCGGCCGTCACGCTCGCGCTCTTCCAGATGGCGCTGATCCTGCGCCTTGTCCGCGCCGAGATGCTCGAAGTGATGCGGACCGACTACATTCGCTTCGCCCGCGCGCGCGGACTGCCGCCCCGCGTGATCCACTATGACCACGCGCTCCGAAACACGCTGATCCCGGTCATCACCATCGTCGGCCTGCAGTTCGGCAACATCTTCGCCTTCTCGATCATCGTCGAGACGGTCTTCCAGTGGCCAGGCCTCGGCCTGCTCGTCATTCAGGCGATCCAGTTCGCCGACGTGCCGCTGCTCGCCGCCTACCTCTGCCTGATCGCGTTGTGCTTCGCCTTCATCAATCTGGCCGTCGACATCGCCTACGCCATTGTTGATCCCCGGGTGCGCGCCGGCCAACTTTCCGAGGGCCGAGGATGACCGACGTCCCGGGTCCCGTCGTGGAGACCGATGCTGCGCCACCGCGTTGGTGGGACAGTGACCTCGCACACGCCTTCCGCATGTCGCCGTTTGCCATGGTCGCGGCGCTGGTGACGATCCTCCTCGTCTTCGCTGCCCTCTTCGCGCCGCTCATCGCCCCGGTCGACGCGACGAACCCGGCGACCGCCAACGTGGTCGACGCGCGCCTGCCGCCCGGCAGCGTCGGCCTGTTCGGCGACCGCTATTTGCTCGGCACTGACCCGCAGGGTCGCGACCTGCTGTCGGCGATCCTTTACGGGCTTCGTCTATCTTTGTTCGTCGGCATTGCCAGCGTGACGGTGGCAGCCGTGGTCGGCATCGCGCTCGGCCTGATCGCCGGCTACTTCGGCGGTCTCGTCGGCAATGTCATCATGCGTCTCGCCGACGTTCAGCTCTCCTTTCCGGCCATCCTCATCGCCCTGTTGATTGACGGCGTGTCGCGCACGCTCGTCGACCGCGCCACGCACGAGCGCGCCGCCGTCTCGATCATCGTCCTCGCCATCGCCGCCACATACTGGGTGCAGTACGCCCGCACCGTGCGCGGCCTCGTGCTCATCGAGCGCGACAAGGACTATGTGCTGGCTGCCCGAATCACCGGGGTCGGAACGGTCCGCATCCTGCTCACCCACATTCTGCCGAACGTCCTCGGGCCGGTATTGGTGATCGCCACCATCAACCTTGCGCTCGCCATTCTCACCGAGGCGACGCTCTCGTTCCTCGGCGTCGGCATTCCGCCGACGCAACCCTCCCTCGGTTCGCTCGTGCGCGTCGGCAACGAGTTTCTGTTCTCCGGCGACTGGTGGATCACCATTCTGCCGGGCCTCGTCCTCGTCGTCCTGTCGCTCGCCGTCAACGTTCTCGGCGATTGGCTGCGCGACGCTCTAAACCCGAGGCTCGCCACATGACGAGCGTCCTTGCGGTCGAGGCTCTGACCGTCGCCATCGACGGCCGAAAAGGTTCGTCCATCGCCGTCGATGACGTCTCCCTCGAAATCGGACGCGGCGAAATCCTCGGCGTCGTCGGCGAGTCCGGCGCCGGCAAGTCGATGACGGGGACCGCAATCCTCGGGCTGCTCGAGCCACCGTTGCGCCTCGCTTCGGGCCGTATCTTCTTGGACGGGCGGCGCATTGACGATCTGCCGGAAACCGAGATGCGGAGGTTGCGCGGCCGCGCCATCGGCGCCGTCTTTCAGGACCCATTGACGAGCCTCAATCCGGTCATGACGATCGGCCGCCAGCTCACGCAGACGATCCGCACCCACATGGAAATGTCTGAAGCCGATGCGCGCGCCCGTGCATTCAGCCTGCTGCAGGAGGTCGGCATCCCGGCGGCGCGCGAACGGCTCGATGCCTATCCGCACCAGCTTTCGGGCGGCATGCGCCAGCGTGTCGTGCTGGCGCTCGCCTTCGCCTGCGATCCTCGCCTCGTCATCGCCGACGAGCCGACAACCGCGCTCGACGTCTCGGTACAGGCCCAGGTGATCGAACTCATCAAGCGCCTCTGCCGCGAGCACGGCACCGCCGTCATGCTGGTGACGCACGACATGGGCGTGATTGCTCAGACGGCCGATCGCATCGCGGTCATGTACGCCGGCCGCCAGGTCGAGACAGGCCCCGCACGCACGGTGTTGAAGACGCCGCGGCATCCCTACACGCGCGGTCTCGTGGCTGCCATCCCGAGCATGCGTCGGCGTCGCGAATGGCTCGCGCAGATCGACGGTGCGATGCCTCGTCCTGGCGCGCTGCCTGAGGGATGTGCCTTCCATCCGCGCTGTCCCGATCGCATCGATATCTGTTCGAGCCGCCGACCCGAGCTCACGGCTGCGGGCCTCCACCGCACGGCTTGCTGGCTCGATCAGGGCTCGGCGACGCCATGATGTCCCCGAAGACCAATGAACCGCCGCTTCTCGACGTTCGTGGCCTCGGCCGCACCTACGACGTTTCAAGGCCGTGGCTCGCCCGCGCGTTCACGGGCGAAGGCCGGCGCATCGTCCGCGCCGTCGATGGCGTCTCGTTCACCATCCCGCGCGGCACCACATTTGCGATCGTCGGCGAGTCGGGTTGCGGCAAATCGACGATCGCGCGCATCCTTGCGGGCATTCTGCCGCCATCGTCGGGCGAGATCCATTTCGCCGGAGCGCGGCTGGACGACCGCCGCGCGCTGCTCGGCCGCGTACAGATGATCTTCCAGGACCCCTATGCCAGCCTCGATCCCCGCTGGCGGGTCTCCTCTATCGTGGCAGAGCCGCTACGCACCGAAGGACGCCTCGGCCGGGCGGATATCCAGAAACGGGTCGGCGAACTGCTCTCCCTCGTCGGTCTCAGACCAGGGGACGGCAGCAAGCTGCCGCACCAGTTCTCGGGCGGCCAGCGCCAGCGCATCTCAATCGCGCGAGCCTTGTCGGCGGACCCCGAATTCCTGATCGCCGACGAGCCGACCTCCGCGCTCGACGTCTCGGTGCAGGCGCAAATCCTCAATCTGATGCGCGATCTGCAGGTCCGCCTGAAGCTCACCTACCTGCTTATCTCGCACAACCTCGCGGTCGTCGCGCACATGGCGGACCGCATCGGCGTGATGTACCTCGGCCGGCTCGTCGAGCAGGGACCGAAGGACGATATCCTCGTCGCGCCGCGCCATCCCTATACGCGTCTGCTGCTCGACACCGTGCCCGACGTCGACGCCGACGACCGGCCCCGCCAGGCGCTCGCCGGCGAAGTGCCCAGCCCGTTATCACCGCCGTCGGGCTGCGCCTTCCATCCGCGCTGCCCATTTGCGAACGAGCGCTGCCGCAACGAAGTGCCGGCTGATGTCACCATCGCAGGAAGCCACTTCGTGGCCTGTCATGCGGTCGCCGAAGGCCGTTTGCCGGCGGGCACCGAGAAGGAAGCCCGCCGGCTCGCGCCGTCAGTGTGAGAAGCGCGCCGGATAGGTATCCGCCGCGATCGGATGGCAGAGGCAGCGGCGGTAGATCCGCTCGTAGGGTTCGGCTAGCCGCTCGACGTCCTTTTCGGACTCGGTCAGCTGCGGTGCGAGCCGCTCGTGTGCCTCGTGGATCTCGGAAATGATCATCGCTTCGTCGATGCGCGTCAGCTTGCCGTCCGCGAGCACGACGTCGCCGTCCACCATGACCATGTCGACTTCCGCCCGGCTCGCCGAGTAGACGAGCTGATTGATCGGGTCATTGTAGGGTGTGAACGGAATGCTCTTGATCTTGTAGGCGGCAAGGTCGGCGATGCGGCCGGCTTCCACCGCGCCGAGATCCTTTGCGCGGCCCAGCGCCCGCGCCCCGCCGATGGTGCCGAACCGGAAGGCATCATAGGCCCCGACCCACGTCGTATGGTCGCCGCGCAGCTTCTGCAGCAGGCCCGCGAGGTAGAGCGAGTTCTGCATGTCGGTGCCTTCGATCGAGCCGCAGCCATCGGTGCCGAGGCTGATGTTCACCCCGGCATCGATGAGGGCGCGGATCGGCGCGAGACCCGAGCCGACCTTGAGGTTCGAGGGCGGATTGTGCTGGATCGTCACGCCGGTACGCGCCAGGATTTCGATCTCGCGCGGGGTCAGCCAGATGCCGTGTATGAACTGGGTGTTCGGCTTCATGAAGCCAATCCGGTCGAGATACTCGATCATCGTCGAGCCGTACCAGAGGTGGCCCGTGACCACCTGCATGCGCGTCTCCTGCACGTGCATCATGACGGGCAGGTCATATTCGTCCGCAAACTGGCGGACCGCCTTGATGAACCCTTCCGTGCACCGCTGCGGCGCCGACGGAGCCGCCATGTAGCCGACCCGCTTCTGCTTCGGGTGGTGCTTGCGCGCGAGCCCCTTCACGAAAGCGAGCAGCTGATCGGAAGAATACATCGACGTGCCGTCGAGCGATTTCAGGAGCTCCGGCGGGAATTCTTCGTCGACGAACGGCACGGCGCGGAAGAACGGCTTGTCGAACAGCGTGATGCCGACATGGGCACGGATGCCGATGTCCTCGTAGGCCTGGAACACCGCGTCGACATGGTCCTCACGGATCCGCGGGCTGACGTTCATGTCGTCGCAGAGGAGAGTCGTTCCGCTGCGGACTGCCTCGATCGCCCCGATCATCGTCCGCAGGTAAACGTCACGCGGCGTGTAATCGATGGGTTTCAACGGCCGCACGTAGTTCATCCAGAGTTCGAGCGGCAGGTTGTCCTTGCGGCCTTTGTAGAAGCCTTCGTGGCTGTGATGGTGACAGTTGATGAGACCGGCGGTGACGAGACGGTCGCGCATGTCGATCGCCTGTCCTTCCGGAGCCGCCGCGCCACTCGGGCGGATCTCACGAATGGTCTTGCCATCGACGACGATGTCGACAGGGCCGGCGCTCGGTCGCATCTCCTCACCGAGGAGAGCGATTGCGCCGATCAAGGTCTTGAGGGTCATGGTGTACTCCGGAGCAGGCAGCCTCGATGTGCACGCAAGTGCCATGCCGGTTCCGCGTGCGCGTGCGGCGCGCGATTGCGAGGCTCTCCGACGACGAGTGCCCAAGCGCGATCCACTGTGCTGCCCCGATGGGCACTAGCGCAACGGCTAAGATCGCTGCCCGCCCTGCGCGGCGCTGCGCAGGTTCCACCAGTTCGCGAACACGATCAGCAGCGCGCCGACCGCGAAGCCCAGCTCGAGCGCTTCCCCGTAGACCAGTGCGCCGACCACCGCGATGAGCGGCAGGCGCACGAAGTCGACCGGCGTCACCAGCAAGGCGTCGCCCAGCGCGTACGCCCGGCTCATACAGTAGTGAACGACGAGGCCTGTAACCGCGAGCAGGGCAGCCAGTGCGCCCCCTAGACCCGTGGGTATCTCGACGGCCCCTTTCAGCATGAGAAAGGCGAACACGGTGTGCAGGCCGCTCATATAGAAAAGTATTTGCAGCGGCCGCTCCGTCGATGTGAGCCGCTTGATGGCGATCACCGAGAGCGAGAGTGAGATCGCCGCGCCCAACGCAGCCAGCGTTCCCGTATTGAGCGGCACTGTATCCGGCCTGACGATGATGAAGACGCCCGTGAAGCCGACCGCCGCTGCGATCAGCCGCGCTTGCGTGAGGCGCTCGCCGAGCAGGAGGGGGCCGAACAGGACGATCCACAAGGGCGAGGTGAATTCGATGGCGAACAGGAAGGCGAGGGGCACCACGCTGACGGCGTAGAGCCAGCAGTACTGCCCCGCAAAGTGCACGACGTTGCGGGAGACGTGGAGACCGAACCGCTTCGTCTTCAACGCGGCGAGCCCGCCGCCGAACGAGAGCGTGATCGCGACCACGATCGGCAGCGCGAACGCGCTGCGCCAGAACACGAGCTGCCCGAGCGGCATGTACCGAGACGCTTCACGACCGATGAGCGCAAACGCCGTCGACGCGACGGCAGCACCGAGCATCCAAAGGACGGCACGCGCCGCATGGCCCCGATCGGTCGACACCCGGTCCCCCCTCTTGGCCATCGAGGAGACCAAGTCTTCAAGTTGCAGGCAAGTGACCTCGCTCGGCAGCCGCCGCCCAAACTGGCGCTCCGCCGTCGCTTGCCGAAAGGATATTGGAGAGGGTGGAGGCCACGCCCGGAATTGAACCGGGGTACGCGGATTTGCAGTCCGCTGCGTCACCACTCCGCCACGTGGCCTTGGTCGTCTCGTCGGAGGTGAGGGGGCTCGATAGCAAATCGCCCCTCGGATGGCAACAAAAGTCGGGTCCAGAACAGGGGGATGCGGCCCGGTGCCCGGCTGGTTCAGGGCTCGCGGTTCGGGTATGGTCCGCGCCGCCTATAGCCGCGGGGAAGCTCCATGCACGTCGACTATGTCCTGCAACGCAAGAACATGGTGGAAAGCCAGGTGCGGCCGAGCGACGTGACCGACCGGCGGATCATCCGCGCCATGCTGGACGTGCCGCGCGAGGTCTTTTTGCCGGCCGATCGCCGTTCCGTCGCCTACATGGACGAGAATGTTTCGCTCGGATCGGTCGGTCAGAAGGCGACGCGCTGGCTGATGGCACCGCGCACCCTCGCCAAGCTGGTCCAGCTTCTTGAGATCGGCGATCGCGACGTCGTCCTCGATGTCGGCGGCGGCTCCGGCTACTCCGCGGCGATACTCTCCAAGATCGCGCAGACGGTGGTGGCCGTGGAAAGCGAAGCAGCCGTCGTCACCCGCGCCGGCGAAGCACTCGCCGAGAGCGGGATAGACAACGTCGCGGTGATCACCGGTGACCTGACGCGCGGGTATCCAAGTGAAGGCCCTTACGACGCCATTCTGATCGCCGGTGCGGTCAGCGACGTGCCGGCGAGCCTCCTCGACCAGCTCAAGGACGGCGGGCGGCTCGCGACCGTTGTCACGGAGGACGGCGTCGGTCGCGCAACCCTGTGGCGGCGAATCGGCGGGCACTTCGATCGCCGTACCGCGTTCGAGGCCGGGCTTCCGGTTCTTCCGGGCTTTGAAGAGGCCCCAACCTTCGTCTTCTGACGATTGTCCACAGAGACATGCTTCGCTGTGCTGGCCCGTCCAGAGCCGCCGGGAGAGTTGCGCTCCCTCGACAATAAAGTGTCTTTCCGCATGAACGGCTTGACAGCCGATTAGGAAGCTCACGTCGTGTGTGAGAAAAGCAACTCACGGTGTGTCAGCGAATCGTTGCTTAGTGCCCCCAAGCGATGGGTAGTGTTGATCGCGCGCCACGGCGCCGGACGAAGCTACGGGGGGCGACGTCTAGCTCTTCAGGTTGCTCGCGCGATAACGTAAGAGTTAAGCGTCACGTAAGGATTTCCGTTTCTTAGTAAGTGCGCTGACGAATTGGCTGTGCCTGCGTACCGAATAGCGTTTTGCCATCGCGACGGCGAAGTCGAAGATGATCCAGGCGTTAGGACGCAAGCGAATGAGCCTCGACCTTTTGCTACGTCGATATTCCGCTGAGCTGCGCCGCGCCGCTTCCATCGTGGCGCTTGCGGTCTTCACGTTCACGGTGCCCGGTGTCGCCAGCGCCGAGTCGCTGAACCAGGCCCTTTCCAAAGCTTACAAATACAATCCGCGGCTCGATGCCGAGCGGGCGCGCCTGCGCGCAACCGACGAAGAAGTCGCCCGCGCGAACGCCGGTTACCGCCCCGACATCAACGCCTCGGCGGATGTCGGATACCAGCGTTCCGAGACCCGGCCGGCGGGCGGCACCAACGGCCGCTCGAACCCGAAGGGCTACAACATCACCGCGGTGCAGCCGATCTTCAGCGGCTTCCGGACGACGGCGCAGGTGCGCGAGGCCGAAGCGACGGTACGGGCCGGCCGCGAAACGCTGCGCAGCATCGAGAGCCAGGTTCTGCTCGATGCCGTCACCGCATACGTCGACGTGGTGCGCGATCAGGCGATCGTTCGGCTGCGCGAAAACAATGTGACTGTGCTGTCGCGAGAACTGAAGGCGACGCAAGATCGTTTCAACGTCGGTGAAGTGACGCGAACGGACGTCGCCCAGGCGACGGCGCGCCGCGCCGGCTCCGTCTCGGCACTGGATCTCGCCCGTGCCAACCTCAGGGCCAGCCGGGCAGCCTTCGAGCGTACGGTTGGCACCCCACCGACCAGCGTCGTCGAGCCCCCTCTGCCGATGGCGGTGATGCCCAAGTCGCTCGATGATGCGATCGCGATCGCTTCGCGAGACAATCCCAACGTAATCGCGGCTCTCTACCGTGAGCAGGCCGCCCGTCACACGGTAGATCGCATCCGCGGCGAGCTGCTGCCGACTGTGACCGTTGAAGCCGCCTACGCCAATCGCTTCGACACGAGCCCGGTCGTCGACGAATCAGAGTCCACGACCGTGCAGGGTCGCGTGACCGTTCCGATCTACGAGGGTGGCGAGGTGCGCGCGCGCGTGCGTCAGTCGAAGCACACTCACGTTAGCCGGATCCAGGAAATTGAGCAGGCCCGCAGCGAGACCGTGGCGTCGGTCACGGCAGCATGGTCGCGCTTCCAGGCTGCTCGCGCGCAGCTCGAGTCCGATCAGGCTCAGGTCGCCGCGAACCGCACCGCGCTTGCCGGCGTCCGCGAAGAGGAGAAGGTCGGACAGCGGACCATTCTCGACGTCCTCAACGCTGAGCAGGAGTTGCTGAACAGCGAAGTGATCTTCGTCACGACGAAGCGCGATCTCGTCGTCAGCGCCTACACGCTGCTCGGGCAGGTCGGTCGTCTGAACGTGCAGGAACTCGGCGTCACGAATGCCGTGTACGATCCCGAGATCCATTATGATGAAGTGCGCCGCAAGTGGTTCGGCATCTCGATTACCCATGCCGACGGTCGTCAGGAAGTGATCGCGCCGCCGGCCCCGACTGAAAAGCCGCGCAAGTAGTAGCGCGGGGTCTTACCGCGCTTTTCCGAACCGCCTTATCCCTGCCGAAGTCTCATCTTCTTTTGAAGGTGTTGCTCCGCGCGCTCTGCACAGTGCACGGCCGGGGATAACCGATTGCACGCGCACGCAGGATCGCGTTACGAAACGAGCGACAGCGCAGGCAGGGCGTCGGGCGGCTGGAACGAGGGTATGATGCAGAAGGTGGAGCGGGCGGGCGAGCCGTCGATGGAAGAGATCCTGGCGTCCATCCGCCAGATCATCGCCGAGGAGCCTCCTGGTTCGCGCCCCGTCGCTCCGATGCCCGCGAACGCCCCGACAGCCGCGCCATCCGCACCGACGCAGAAGGGCCCCCCGCTACCGCCTGCCGCAACACCGAGCCTGACGAAGCCCGCCGTTGACGCGGGTCGCGCCCCTCTGCCGGGAAAGGACCCGAAGAGCGAACTTGGCGCGCCGCTGCCACCCGCTCCAAAAGCGCCATCATCCGCGAAACCGGCGGCCGATTTTGGAATGTTCGTGCCGCGCCGGCCCGACGATCCGCTGTCGAAGCCGGCTGCCGAGCCGCGCCTGATGCCGAGCGCACCGCACGCGCCGACGCCTGCTCCCGCATCCTCCGCGCCGGCTCCCGCGGCGCACCCTGCCGCGGCAGCGCCGCTTCCTCAGGCGCCAGCGCCTCTCGCCCCGTCGTCGCCCCCTCCAGCTGTACTGTCGACTTCCGCGTCCCAGCCACTGAGCCGTTTGCTCGGTGAGATCGCGAATGCGGCGAAAGGCCAGCCGAGCGCTTCACCTGCCACGACGACCACCGCTGCACCGAGTGTGCCGAGCCACCAGCCTCCCGCCGCTCCGCCATTGGTGGCTCAGCGTGTGACACCGACAGCCGCCGGCTCCGGTGGCGCCGTCGCGGCTCCGCTGCCTGCCGGGCCACAGCCGCCGATGCCGTCGCAAGCCACGGCACCGGCTGCGAGGCCCCAACCGGGCACCGCAACACCAGAGCCGCGCGAAGCGACGGCCCCGGCCGTGTCGAAGCCCGTCGCGGCGCCTCCGTCAGCCTATGTGCCGCCTGCGCCGGCGCCGGTTCAGGCCCCGGCGGCGCCACCTCAGGCGACGCTCGCGGCCGTGTCAGCGCCGTCGGCTGCGCCCATCGCCAGGGCAAGCACGCCGACCCCGGCCACTGCCGCGTCTGTAGCCGCTCCGCCGCCCGCGGCCGCGGCGCCGGCCTCCTCCCAGCCGTCTGCGGCGCCGGTGGCCCCGGCACCCGTCGCCACGCCTGCCCCGCGGCCCGCGCCGCCGTCGTCGACCGCGCTTGAGCCCGTAAAGCCGGCGCCGACGCCCCAGCCGCTCGCCGTGGCTGCAGCGGTACTGCCGCCGGCGCCCGTCCCCGGCATGGCTATGCGCACCCTCGAGGATACGGTCGTCGAACTCCTCCGCCCGATGCTGCGGACCTGGCTCGACGAAAACATGCCCCGCATCGTCGAAAAGGCGCTGCGCGTCGAGGTCGCCGAGCAGCTCAAGAAGACGGCGCCGGACAAGACCTGATCAGGTTCCGTTCTGCGCATGGTCGGCCGTTGCCGGGCCGCGTCCGACCGCGCTCCATGCCGTCGGACGCTGGTCACCGGGTGCCTGTGCGTTGACGGCTTGCCCGGCCGGGCGTACCACGCGCGCACGTTCACATAAGCCAGCAAAAAGCCCCGAGATGCTCGAAAAGACCTTCGACCCCGCCGACGTCGAGCAGCGCATCCACGCCGCCTGGGAAGCCGCCGAAGCGTTCCGCGCCGGCAGGCCCGAGCGGGCCGACAGTCCTGCCTATTGCATTGTGATCCCGCCGCCGAACGTCACCGGTTCGCTGCACATGGGACACGCACTCAACAACACGCTGCAGGACATCCTCTGCCGCTTCGAGCGGATGCGCGGCCGCGACGTGCTCTGGCAGCCAGGAACCGATCACGCAGGCATCGCGACCCAAATGGTTGTCGAGCGCCAGTTGATGCAGACCCAGCAGCCGGACCGGCGCACCCTCGGCCGCGAGAAGTTTCTCGAGAAGGTCTGGGCTTGGAAGGCCGAAAGCGGCGGCACGATCATCAATCAGCTGAAGCGCCTCGGCGCATCGTGCGACTGGTCGCGCGAACGCTTCACGATGGACGAAGGCCTGTCGCGCGCAGTCTTGAAGGTGTTCGTCGAACTCTACCGCGCGGGGCTCGTCTACAAGGACAAGCGGCTGGTCAACTGGGACCCGAAGTTCCAGACCGCCATCTCCGACCTCGAAGTCGAACAGATCGAGGTCAAGGGCTCGTTCAAGTGGGTGCGCGGGGAAAAGGACAAGGACGGCAATGCCGTGCCGCTCGATCATGCGCGGCTCGGTAAGCTGCTCGACCGCGAGCCGGGCGGGCACATGTACTACTTCAATTATCCGCTCGCGGGCGTGACGTACGACGCCGACAATCCGGACACCTACCTGACGGTCGCGACCACGCGCCCCGAGACGATGCTCGGTGACACCGCGGTCGCCGTCCACCCCGAGCATCCGCGCTACGCGGCGTGGGTCGGCCGCAGCCTCGTGCTGCCGCTGACGGGCCGCGAGATCCCGATCATCGCCGACGACTATGCCGACCCTGAGAAGGGGACAGGTGCGGTGAAAATCACGCCGGCCCATGACTTCAACGACTTCGAAGTCGGTCGTCGGCATGCGGACAAGCTGGTCGCGCCGATCAACATCTTCGATGCGTTCGCGCGGCTCAACGAGAACGTCCGCGAAGCCTATCGTGGTCTCGATCGCTTCGAGGCGCGCAAGCGCGTCGTCGCCGATCTGGACGCTGCCGGTCTCGTCGCGAAGATCGAGCCGCATGTGCAGATGGTGCCGCACGGTGACCGCTCGAACGTGCCGATCGAACCGTGGCTCACGGACCAGTGGTACGTCGATGCTGCAACGCTCGCCAAGCCGGCGATGGCTGCCGTTCGCGAGGGGCAGACGAAGTTCGTGCCCGAGCGGTTCGCCGCCGATTATTTCCGTTGGCTGGAGAATATCCAGCCGTGGTGCGTGTCGCGGCAACTTTGGTGGGGCCACCAGATCCCGGCCTGGTACGGCCCGGACGGTCGCGTGTTCGTGGCGCTCGACGAAGCCGAAGCCGCGGTCGCGGCGCGGGCGCATTACGGCGAGGATGTCGCGCTCACGCGTGATCCCGACGTGCTGGATACTTGGTTCTCGTCGGCGCTCTGGCCGTTCTCGACGCTCGGCTGGCCGGACAAGACGCCGGAACTCGCCCGCTTCTACCCGACGAGTGCGCTCGTCACGGGCTTCGACATCATCTTCTTCTGGGTCGCCCGAATGATGATGATGGGCTGCCAGTTCATGGAGCGCGTTCCGTTCCACGACGTCTACATCCACGGCCTCGTCCGCGACGAGAAGGGCCAGAAGATGTCGAAGTCGAAGGGCAACGTCGTCGACCCACTGACGATGATCGACCAGTTCGGCGCCGACGCGCTCCGCTTCACGATGGCGGCGATGGCGAGCCAGGGCTCGGACGTGAAGTTCTCGGTCAAGCGCATCGAGGGCTATCGGAACTTCGCGACCAAGCTTTGGAATGCGGCGCGGTTCGCCGAAATGAACGAGTGTGTGCGCCGCGACGGCTTCGATCCGCGCGCGTGCCGGCAGACGCTCAATCGCTGGATCGCTGGCGAGACCGAACGCACGACGCGCACCGTTACCGAAGCACTCGAAGCCTATCGCTTCAACGACGCGGCCGGGGCGGTCTACGAGTTCGTCTGGGGTGTCTTCTGCGACTGGTATCTCGAACTTGCGAAACCGATACTCTCGGGAGAAGAGGCCGAGGCCAAGGCGGAGACCCGCGCGATGGTCGCGTGGGTACTCGACGAAATCCTGAAGCTGCTGCATCCCTTCATGCCCTTCATCACCGAAGAGCTGTGGCAGCGGATGGCCGAGCATGCGACGCCGCGGGCGGGCCTGCTGGCACTCTCCGAGTGGCCGCGCCACGACGGACTCGCGGACGCCGCGGCGGACGCCGAGATCGGCTGGGTCGTACAACTCGTCAGCGAGGTGCGCTCCGTCCGTACCGAGATGAACGTGCCGGCGGGCGCCAAGATCCCGCTGGTGCTGTCGGGCGGCGACGGTGCCGACGCACGCACCCGCGTCGGGCACCATTACGACGAGATCGTGCGGCTCGCGCGCCTCGACGGCGTAACCTTCGCCGACCAGCCGCCTTCGAAAGCAGCGATCGTGATGGTCGGCGACGCGACGGCCGCACTGCCGCTCGAGGGGATCATCGACATGGCGGCGGAGCGCAAGCGCCTCGCGCGCGAAATCGACAAGACGCGCTCGGATCGCGATAAGGCTCAGGCCTGGCTCGCCAATTCGGCGAACGTCGAGAAGAGCCCCGAGCACGTCGTGGAACTCAATCGCGAGCGGGTCGCGGAAGGAACGGCGAAACTCGCGAAGCTGGAAGCGGCACTCAAGCGGATCGAGGCCTGACGCCGCTCTCGGTCAGCGCGGCACGCTGGCGGCCAGCGAGGAGGCGTCGTTACCGGGCGGCGGCGCTTGCAGGATGGCGAGATCGACGAGCCGCCATTCGAGGTTCTGCAACTGCAGGTCGCCGACGTAGAGACGGCCGGCGACCGTCTGATCGCGGACGGAAATCACGAAGCGCCCCAGCGCTGGGTGCTCGATGCGCTCGATCCTGCGAAGAAAGGCGAGGATGCGGGAGGTCAGCGGCTCGGCGCTTTCGTCGGGTCGTCCCATCAGCACGTCGGCCTTTGTCTTGGCCGCATAAGCGGTGATCAAACCGGTTGGGGTGAAGGTCGTGTCGACGTAGCGTTCGATCATGCCGGCACCGAGGCCGAGCTTCACGCGCTGCCAGAGTGACGGTTTCGTTCGCCCCTTCGCTTCGGCTTCGAGCATCGCCGCCGTCTGCGTTTCCGATTTGAGGGCGGTCTTGAGGCTCGCGCGGACACGCTGCCAGTCCACGCGACGCTCCACCGCGGCGGTGTCGCCCCTGCGAATGTCTTCGCGCAAGGTCCAGGCCGCGAGGAGCGGGGACGCGATATAGAGCGAGATCGCCGTTACGACGGCGAGCATTGAGGCGACGAGCCGCATCGATGTCCGCAACATCCCTGTTCCCGCTCATCCTTGCAGGCGATTGCGGCCAGCGAGCGGCACAGCGGCCGTTAGAGGATGAAGTCGGTCGCTTTGAGGTCGTAGCGCCCGAGCAGCGCGAACTCGAAGTCGGCGGCGAGCCTCGTGTCGACGTTACCGGCGACGATCGTGTGTTCGACGCCGCCGATCATCTCGTGACGAAACACGAGCTGAGCCGGTGCCGTCAGCTGGGCGAGGACTGCCTCGTTGAATATGAACGATTGGTCGGCGGCGACCCGAGTATTGGCATCGAGGCGCGACAGGTCGATCCGATCGGTGCCTTGCAGGAAGTCGGTGATGACGTCCCGGGTCGTCAGGGTGCGACCGGTTTCGGGTCCGCGGTCGAACCGGAACGTGTCGCTGCCATCGCCACCGGTGAGTTGGTCGCGACCATTGCCGCCCAGCAGCGTGTCGTTACCAATGCCACCGATGAGCGTGTCATTGCCGGTGCCGCCTTCGATCATGTCGTTACCGGCTCCGCCCATTAGGCACTCGGCCGAGTTTCCGCCGATGCAGACATCATCGTGGGCCGAACCGATCCAGCCCTCGATGCTGCCGTACCGGTCGCCGGCTGCGTCGCCGCCGGTTCCCGTGCGCCCGAGGTTGAGCGTCACGCCGGCCGCGGCGCCCTCGTAGGTCACCCAGTCGAAACCGACGCCACCGGTCATCGTGTCCGCGCCTGCGCCGCCCGAGAGCGTATCGTTGCCGGCGCCGCCGTCGAGCACGTCGTTCCCGCCGTTCCCGCTCAGGCGATTGTCGGCGACGTTCCCGATGATGCGGTCGTTGCCGCTGCCGCCGATCGCATTCTCGATCAGCGAGCGGGCATCCTTTTCGAACTGCAGCGCGTTGGCGATGTTACCGGGAGCGACGCGGTTGCCGTTGGAGTCGAGCCGCGCGAGTTGGTCGGTCGAGAACGTGCTCCAGCTGCCGGGGGCGAGGTTGATGCTGACGTTGCTGCCGTAAGCCGACAAATCGTAGGTATCGATGCCGTTGCCGTCCCAAACGGTTGCGAAGATGCGGTTCCCGGCCGGCGCGCCCTGGCCGACGCCGTTGACGATCATCTCGCCGGTGGTCGGATCCCAGCGGTAAACCGTGTCGCCAGCATTATGGGTGAAGTTGGCGCCGTAGAGTTTCTGAAGCGCTGCGATGTCGTGCATCATCAGCGATTGGGCGAAGCTCGTGCCTTGGTTCGTGTATCCGCCGGACAAGCTGGCGCCCGAATACGAAGCATACGACATGACCGTGAAGGGCATGCTGTTGGCGGCCCCCGGAAGCGCCCGGAAGGCGCCGGCAGCCTCGTGGCCGTGCTTCAGCCCGAGCGCATGGCCGAGCTCGTGCAGAATGGTGTGGAAGCCATAGGTGCCGACGCTCGGCTGCACATACCAATTGTTCGAGCGCCCGAACCAGACGTCGCCCCCTTGCTCCTCCGTCCCGGGGTAGTAAGCCCAGGCGGTCGAGGGTTCGTTGGACTGGGCGAAGCGCAGGGTACCCGTTGCGTCGGAGGCGGCCTGGCTAAACGTGAGGCCGGTGACGGACGAGAACATGCCCAGCGCCTTGACGATGGCCGCCTGCTGGATGGCGCTCATGCCTTCGAAACCGTTCTGGGCCTCGCCCGAGTACCCATACGCGGAAGCGCTCGTCGGGAAGCTGTAAGTCAGCGATGTGCTCGCCCACTTCACCCCGCTCAGTAACCCGTCGATCGTGAGAATGCGGGTGGGTCCCACGCTCTCGATGCCGACACCTGCGGACGACAAAGGGCCCGACCAAGCGGCTTGCGTTCCTTGCAGGCCAAAATCATTGGCGGACGCGCGCAGACGGCGGGAGGGGCACAGTACGCACATACAAGTCGATCGCCCGGTGAGGCGTCCCTGAACTCGGGTGGGAACTTGAACGGTCCGTTTTTTACTCCGTGCTCCCCTTAAGTCGGCTTAAGAGGGAGCAAACAAGTTTAGCTGTCGAGCCTCCGAGGCAGCGGCTTGGAAACGCCGCTAACCAGCCGTGAATCTGTGACCGAAACACCACGCGAGTGGCCTGGGGGTGCCTATTTTGAGCCACAAAGGGATGGGCACTTCCCAGGCTGAGCAACGGGCCACGCGAGAGGTCCGCCGTGGGCGGCGGGATCAGGGCTTCGGCCGTTGACGGTGGCGGCGCGAAGCCGTCTGCCACCTCGCATGAGGATACAGGATGCGGATGCTCGAGCGGGCGCTCGTGTTTGTGTTGGTCGCGATGCTCATGCCGGCCGTCGCCGGTGCGAGCGGGAAGGCCACGACGTCGCCGACGCAGGCGGCGCTCGAACAAGGACTGAAGTTCTATCGGGTTGGAAACTTCGCGGCGGCGATCGCGCCTCTGGAGACGGCAGCGGCCGGCTCGGGGCGCGATTCCTTCCTCGCTCAGTTCTATCTCGCGCGTCTCTACGGCGACAACAGTCATCCGATGACGGATCATGCGAAGGCGTACATGCTGCACCAGCGCATCGCCGACGCCAACGCCGATATCGACCCGGACGACGATCAGCGCGCGCCGTTCGTAGCGAAGTCACTCGTCGCACTGGCGGGCTACCTACGCCATGGCGTGGCCGAAATCGGCCTCAGACCGGACCTGGAGCGCGCAGCGCATTATCTCCATCATGCGGCGACGTTCTTCGCCGACGAAGACGCGCAATTCGAACTCGCCAAGCTGTTCCTGACCGGTGACGGCATCGCGCCGGACGTGCGCCGCGCCGTACACTGGTTTTCCGTCCTCACTCAACGCGGGCACCCCGGCGCGCAGGCGTTCTTCGCCGACATGCACTTCCGCGGCAAGCACGTGACGGCGAGCCCGGAGCGGGCGCTCGCGCTCGCGACGCTCGCCGTGGAGGCGGCCCCCGGAACGGAACGGATCTGGATCGAGGATATCTATCAGCGGATCTACTGCGGCGTGACGGAAGGTCAGCGCAAAGAGGCACGCCAAGTAGTGGCGGAGTGGCGCCGCAAGTACGGCCGCGATGCCGAGCCGGAGGCAGGCCCCGGTCTCTGGCCGACGGCCACGCGGACCTGCGACGACGGCCGTATCGTGCCGGTCCCCGGGCCTCGGCGCGGTGGCGGGGACGCAGGTCTGCCGATCGCGAATGGTGAACTGGCCGTTTCGCGGCCGGAAGCCAATGCCGCGTCCGCTGTCGCACCGGTCGGCAATGCGAATGCCGCGCCCACGTTGCTCGACGTCGGCAATCGCGCGCCTTGACGCCTCAGACTTCGAGATCAACCCAGACGGGGACGTGGTCCGACGGCTTCTCCCAGGCACGCACGTGGCGGTCAATTCCCACCGACGTAATGCGGTCCGCTGCTTCAGGGGACAGCAGCAGGTGGTCGATCCGAATGCCGTCGTTCTTCTGGAAGGCGCCGGCCTGATAATCCCAGAACGTGTAGACGTCGGCCCCCGGCATGGTGGCGCGGACGGCATCCGTCCAACCCTGCGCCACGAGAGCGCGTAAGGCGGCGCGACTCTCGGGTTGGAATAGGGCGTCGGAAGCCCAGTTGGCCGGGTTACGAGCGTCCTTGGGCTCGGGAATCACATTGAAGTCGCCGGCGAGGACGACCGGCATCTCGAGCGTCAGTAGGTCCTTTGCCCTTAGCCTGAGGCGCTCCATCCATGCCAACTTGTACGTGAATTTCTCCGTGCCGATGGGATTGCCGTTCGGCAGGTAAAGGCAGGCGACCCGCACGGCTTGGCTATGGTCTCCCGACAAGGTTGCTTCGATGTAGCGGGCCTGGGCGTCTTCCGGATCGCCGGGCAGCCCGCGTTGCACGTCCTCGATCGGCCGCTTGGCAAGGATCGCGACGCCGTTGAAGCCCTTTTGTCCGTGGACGGCCGCCTGGTAGCCGGCGGCAGCGACGGCGTCCAAGGGAAAGCCCTCATCGACCGACTTTATCTCCTGAAGACAGACAACATCGGGTCCGGCTTCCTTGAGCCAGGTTGTCAGGGCATCAATGCGCGCCTTCACGCCATTGATATTCCAAGTCGCAATTTTCATCTGCGCGGCGCCCCCCGGATCGCTGCAATTTGATGGGTTTTCTCAACGAGCTGGCAGATCACTTGCGATAAATTAGATATCAAGGAGATCGAAACAGTGAGTTCTGGCCTTTACCAGCGGACGACGGCTCAGCGGCATGGCGTGGTTCACACGCTGGTCGCCGCGAACCTTTCGTTCACGCTGGTTGCAGTCTTTGCATGGCCACAACTCCTGCCTTGGCTCGAACCCGCCCTGTACTGGGCGGCCGGGTATCAGGCTGGACCGTCGTCGAGCAACATGATGCACGCGCCACTGCTCTTCGTCTGGGTCGGACCGGCGATCTGTGGTTTTCTCGGCTGGTTGCTCGTGAAGTTCGGCAAGCCTGAGCTGGCTGGACCTGTCGCGGCATTTCCCGTCGTCTACGCCGTCTGCGTGGCGGTCGTCATGTATCTGGAACTCGGGGCGTAGACGCCCAGCGTCCGACAAAACCGTCAGAGCGCGAAGCTGGTGCCGCAACCGCACGATGCCGTCGCGTTCGGGTTCTGGACCTTGAAAGACGATCCGATCAGATCGTCGACGAAGTCGATTTCCGCGCCGAGCAGGTAGGGCAGCGACACGGCGTCGACGACGAGCTTTGCCGCGCCCGCTTCTACGATCGTATCGTCGGCCGCCGGCTCCGATGGCAGGTCGAACTTGTATTGAAATCCCGAACATCCACCGCCCTCGACGCTGAGGCGCATCACCGGGGCCGCACCTTCCCCGGCCGCGATCTCCGCGATCCGATGGGCCGCACGCTCGGTCAACTTGACGGGCATCTCGCTCATGATGGTCTCCGATGGGCGGTCCACGCCCTCGATCCGCCGGCACCTTGCACGGGGGACGCGTTCGCGGCAAGGGAACATGGGGTGCGGAATTCGGTGTTCCAAGCACTGAGGAGGCGAGGGTGCCGGCAAAGGAGCAGGGCAGCGCGGACCATCGGGAACCGCTGGCGCCGGGCGAGCGGGCGCCAGCCCGCTACGCGGCGTCCCGCCAGCCGGGCCGCGGTCGCCTTCATCCGGAAGCCGCCTGTCCGACGCGGAACGACTTTCAGCGCGACCGCGACCGGGTGATCCACGCGACCGCCTTCCGTCGGCTGACACACAAAACGCAGGTGTTTATCTATCACGAGGGCGACCACTACCGGACCCGCCTCACGCATAGCCTCGAGGTCGCGCAGATCGCCCGGACGGTCGCGCGCCAACTTCGCCTCGACGAAGACCTGGCCGAGGCGCTGGCGCTCGCGCACGATCTCGGCCATCCGCCGTTCGGACATGCGGGCGAGCGGTGTCTCGACCGGCTCATGGCGCCGTTCGGCGGTTTTGATCACAACGTGCAGAGCTTTCGTCTGGTGACGCGGCTCGAACGGAAGTATCTCGCTTTCGACGGCTTGAACCTCTCCTGGGAGACGCTCGAAGGGCTGGTGAAACACAACGGTCCGCCGGCACGGGGGACCGCTGTCGGCGACCGAACGTTGGTTCACGCGCTCGCTGGTTTCGATGCCCGCTTTTCGCTCGATCTCGATCGCCAGCCGTCCGCCGAAGCGCAGGTCGCCGCACTCGCCGATGACATTGCCTGGCACACGCACGACATCGACGACGGATTGAGGGCAGGTCTCGTGACCATCGAAGATCTGGCAGCCGTCCCACTGCTCGCCCCGATGATCGCCGACGTCGCGACACGGGCGGCTCCGGACTCTCACCGGCGCATCTACGCGGTCACGCGCCGGCTCATTACCGAGTTGATTGCGGATCAGGTGACCGAGAGCGGTCGGCGGATCGACAGCCTTGCTCCGAGCACGGCGGACGATATCCGGGCGGCGCGGGATCCGGTCATCGCCTTCTCGGACCGGGTGGTGACGGGGCTACGCGAACTGAAGAGCTTCCTGACCGTCAGGCTCTACAGGCACCCGCGCGTCGAGCGCGTAATGACGGCATCGGAAGGCGTCGTCGGCGACCTGTTCGAGCGGTATCTGTGCGAGCCGGCGTTGATGCCGGACGCTTGGTCCGCGGCTGCGGCGGCTGCGGCCAACGAGCGCCGGCGCGCTCGGGTGATCGCCGACTTCGTTGCCGGCATGACGGACCGCTACGCCATTGCCGAGCATCGCCGGCTGTTTGACGCTACCCCGGAATTGCGTTAGCCGCCTGATAAGCAGCCGCCCCGGCTGCGCCGCTCTGCGGTCGAGGACCCGATGAACGTTTTCCAGGATGTCGCACAGCGGATCGGTGCGTCGATCGAGGAACTGAAAACCGAGGGACGGCTGCCCGCCGACCTGCCGACGCCGGCAGTTGAAACGCAGGAGCCCCGCGACGCTGCGCATGGCGACATCGCCTCGAACGCGGCGATGGTGCTCGCCAAGCCGGCGCGGATGAAGCCGCGCGACATCGCCGACGCGATCCGCAGCAAGCTCGAAGGCATGCCCGAGTTTTCCCGCGTCGAAGTGGCGGGCCCGGGCTTCCTCAACATCACGTTCACACCGGCCTACTGGCACGGCTTCCTGCGCACGCTGCTGGCGCTCGGTCGCGACTACGGACGGGTCGCCCTCGGACACGGGCGCCGCGTCGACATCGAGTACGTCTCCGCGAACCCTACCGGCCCCATGCACGTGGGCCATTGCCGCGGCGCAGTGTTCGGCGACACGCTGGCCAATCTGCTGGCGTTTGCCGGGTACGACGTCACGCGCGAATACTACATCAACGATGCGGGCGCTCAGGTCGACAAACTCGGCCGCTCCGCATTCCTGCGCTACCGCGAGGCGCTGGGCGAAAACATCGGCGAGATCCCGGCGGGGCTCTATCCGGGCGAATACCTCAAACCCATCGGTGAGGCACTGGCCCGCACGCACGGCAAGTCGCTCTTGGATAAAGCCGAAGCCGAATGGCTACCGGTGACGCGGCACGCTGCGATTTCGGCGCTGCTCGCTCAGATCAAGGAGGACCTAGCGGCCCTTAACGTCCACCATGACGTATTCTTCTCAGAGAGATCGCTCACGGAAGGACGCGACCTCGTCAAGGAGGCGATCGCGCGTCTCGCCGACCGCGGGCTGATCTTCCAGGGCCGACTGCCGCGTCCGAAGGGACACGACGAGGACGACTGGGAGGACCGTGAACAGACGCTCTTCCGCTCGACCGAGTTCGGCGACGACATGGATCGCGCGCTCATGAAGTCGGACGGCACCTACACGTACTTCGCCGGCGATGTCGCCTACCACTATGACAAGCTCAGCCGCGGCTTCGACCATTACCTCAACGTGCTGGGCGCCGACCACGTCGGCTACATCCCGCGCATCAAGGCGGTGGTGAAGGCGCTCTCGGATGGCGCTGCGGACTACGAGACACCCGTCTGCCAGCTGGTGAAGGTGCTGCGAAACGGCGAGCCCGTGCGCATGTCGAAGCGGGCCGGCACCTTCGTGGCGCTGCGGGACGTTGTCGACGAGGTCGGCCGCGACCCGGTGCGCTTCATGATGCTGACGCGCAAGAACGACTCTCCGCTCGATTTCGACCTTGCCAAGGTGGTCGAGCAGTCGAAGGACAACCCGGTGTTCTACGTGCAGTATGCGCACGCGCGGACGGCATCTGTGTTTCGCAATGCCGAGGACGCGTTTCCCGGCATCGTCACGCCGGCTGTGCTCGCTGGAACCGGCCCGCTCGACCGGCTTTCCGACACGGGCGAGATCGACATCGTGAAGCAACTCGCGCGCTTCCCGAGGCTCGTCGAGGGTGCGGCGCGGGACCGCGAGCCACACCGTTTGACGTTTTTCCTTTTCGAACTTGCGTCGGCGTTCCACACACAATGGACGCGGGGGAACGAGTCGCCACAATTGCGCTTCATTCGACCCGACGATAAGGCCACGACGGAGGCCCGTCTGACGCTCGTGGCGGCAACGAAGCTGGTGCTCGCCCAGGGGCTCGGGATTTTGGGTGTGGAGGCACCTGAGGAAATGCGCTGACGCCGTCGGCGCGGCACTTGGAGTGAAGGATCGAGGATGGCACGGTCGAGAAGTCCGGTACCGCCTCCGGGTGCGCACGGCGCTCACGGTCCGCAAGATGCTGCGGCGCCCTCCAACTATCCTCCGCAGCAGCCTCATTCCTATCCGGGTTACGCGCCCGAGCGCCCGTACGACGGTTACGCCTATCCACCGACAGGCGCCTCCTACGTTCCGCCGCAACAGCCGGCGCAATCTTACGGGGGACAGGCCGGCTACGGCTATGCCGACGATCCGCGCTACGCGGCCCCCGCTTATCCGCAGCCTGCCCGCGGGCCGGCACCCACTGAGCCCGCATACACGCCGGCTTACGACCAGTACGGTCAAGCCCGTGGCGCCCAGTATCCGGTTGCGGAACCCGTTGCCTACGATCGGCCGACCGCCGATCCGCGCGGATGGCAACCCGCGCGTCCGGATCTCCAAGGTTTCCATGATGTTCGGCAGCAGCCGACCTATGACCCTGCGCCGCAGCACGCCCCGCGGGCCTACCCGGATGCGCATCCCGATCTGCGAGGCGGCCAATACGATCAGTGGCCCGGTCATGTCGACCCGCGCCAGGATCCGCGCGGCTATGATCTCGGCCACTATGCGCCACAAGCCGACGGCGATCCGCATTTCGGGCACGGCGATGCCCAAAGGGCATGGCCGGGGCACCCTTCCGGTTATCCGAGCGATCAACTGCGCTTCGATCAGCAGATCGAGCAGAACGAAGGCAAGCTGCAACCCTACGATCAGGGTGATGAAGAGGTCTACGAGGAGGAAGAGGAAGAGCCGCCGCGTAAGGGTCGCGGTCGCGCGTTTCTGATCGTCCTGTCGCTCGTCGGGGCGATCGGCCTCGGGGGCGGCCTCGCCTACGGCTACAAGATGTTCTTCGCGACGCCCGTGCCGAAGGGCGGAACGCCGGTCGTGAAGGCCCCATCGCAGCCTGCCAAGACACAGCCGGCCGATCCGGGTGGGCGCAAGTTCGCGAATACCGAAAGCAAGGTGATGGAGCGGCTGCCGAGCGACGCCGATCCGGCCGGCGACGACACGGGCGGAGCGCGCCGCGTTCAGGTGATCCCCGTCACGCGTGATGGCGCGTTGGCTGCGCCGCCGCCGTCGGGCCCGCCGGCCGCACCGGCTCAAGTCGTCACGACGACCGCAGTGCCGGGACTGACGGTTGTCGGTGGTGGACCTCGTCCGACGACGCCGTCGCAGATCGATCCGCTCGCTCAACAGACGGCGACGCGTGCCCCCGTCACGCCGCTTCGTCCCCAGATCGTTGCGCGCGCCGAGCCGGAAGCTGATGCTCAGCCTGATCCGAAGCGCGCCGCTGCGCCGCAGCAGTCCGCGCCCGTCGTGGTGTCGCCCGCTCAGCCCCCGGCGCAGCCGCGTGCGGCCGCGCCGCAGACGGCCGCCAGCGCAGCCGGTGCTGCGACTGCAGCAGGCGCAGGCGCTGCAGCCGCTGCCGCACCGACCGATCCCGCCCGCAAGTCGACCGGCTTCGTCGCCGTGCTCGCTTCGCAGAAGAGCCGGATGGAGGCGCTGTCGCTGTTCGCCGATCTTCAGCAGCAGTATGGCTCCGTACTCGGCGGCAAAGTGCCGGACGTGCAGGAAGCTGACTTGAGTTCGCGGAACCTCGGCACCGTCTATCGCTTGGTCGTGGGCCCGCCAGGACCTCGCGACCGGGCGCTGGCGCTCTGCAACCAGTTGAAGTCCGCCGGCTATCAGGGCTGCTGGGTCACGGCCTTCTGAGGCCTACCAGGGGACGGATATGCGACGCGCGCTCATCGTCGGCCTGTCGGGTCCCGAACTTCGTGACGACGAGGCGGCCTTCCTCGCGACTGAGCGCCCTGCCGGGACCATCCTCTTTACCCGCAATTGCGAGACGCCCGACCAGGTCCGGCGGCTGACTGCTGCGATCCGCAAGGCGATCGGATCGACGGACGTCCTTGTCCTGATCGATCAGGAGGGGGGGCGGGTCCAGAGGTTGAGGCCGCCGCACTGGCGCAAGCTGCCGGCGGCTCGTCTCTTTGGCGAGCGGTATACGGTTGATCCAGTCGGGGCGCTGCGGGCCGCGTGGTCCATTGCACGGCTGACCGCGGCCGAACTCAGAGCCCTCGGCATAGACACGAATTGCGCGCCAGTGATCGACGTCCCCGTTTCTGGGTCCCATGGCGTGATCGGTGATCGGGCCTATGGCACGGTACCAGGAGTCGTAACGGAGCTCGGGCGCAGCGTGATGGCGGGCTACATTGCCGGTGGCGTTGTGCCGGTGGTCAAGCACGTCCCCGGCCATGGGCGGGCACGCGCCGACAGCCATCTCGAACTGCCACGGGTCGAGACGGCGCGTGAGGATCTCGAGCGTACCGATTTCCGCCCGTTCCGCGATCTCGCCGGCGCGCCGGCGGCAATGACGGCGCACGTCGTCTACGAGGCAATCGACCCGACCGGACCGGCTACCACGTCGCCGATCGTGATCGGCCGGCTGATCCGCGACGATTTCGGCTTCGACGGCTTCCTGATGAGCGACGATCTCGGCATGAAGGCGCTTAGCGGGTCGATCGGCGCCCGGGCCGCCGCAGCGATCGGAGCAGGGTGCGACGTGGCACTTGAGTGCAGCGGCAACCTATCGGCAATGCAGGAGGCCGCCGCCGCGGTGCCGGTCCTCGACGGGCGGGCTGCCGAGCGCTTCCAGCGGTGCCTGATCATCACCCGCCAGATCGGGCCATTCGATCCGGCCGAGGCTGAAGCGGCGCTTGCGGCCTTGCTGCCAACGGCCGGTTCACCTGTTGACAAAGCTGCTGCAACCTCGCCCGTTGAATCAGTGTAACGTTTTCCACCCGTCACCAGGACGGGGGTGGGGCGAGACCCGTCGATGACTGCGCCTGCCGAAGATCCGGCGCCCATGATGCAGACCTGGGACTTGCCCGATGCGGACGACCGTCCGGGCGAGGACGAGGCGTTGCGCGTCGACGTCGGCGGCTTCGAGGGCCCGCTCGACCTGCTGCTGGCGCTGGCGCGCTTGCACAAGGTCGACCTCGCCAAAATCTCAATGCTCGAACTCGCCGATCAGTACCTCGCTTTCATTTCCGAAGCGACGCGGCTGCGGCTCGAACTGGCGGCCGACTATCTCGTCATGGCGGCCTGGCTCGCGTTCCTCAAATCCCGCCTTCTGCTGCCGAAGGAGAAAGGCGACGACGTCGAGGTGTCGGGCGAGGAGATGGCAAAGCGCCTCGCATTCCGCCTGATGCGGCTCGAAGCGATGCGCAAGGCAGCGGCCGAACTGATGAACCGCCATCGCCTCGGTGTGCATGTGTTCGCGCGCGGCATGCCAGAGGGCATGCGCACCATCCGCGCTACGTCGCACACTGCCGAGATCTACGATCTGCTCAAGGCTTATGCCGATCAGCGCCGGCGCACGATCAAACACGTGCACGTCGTCAAGGCGCGAACCGTGTGGTCGATCAAGGATGCGCGGACCCGGCTCGAAACTCTCGTCGGGACGACCGAGGGGGAATGGACGGAGTTGGGACGCTTCCTCGACAAGTACCTGCCTTCGCCGGACGCTTTGCGCACGGTGCTTGCCAGTTCGTTCGGGGCGACGCTCGAACTCGCGCGCGAGGGAGTGGTGGAGGTTCAGCAAGCGGCGCCGTTCGCGCCGCTCTACGTTCGCCGGCGCGGCAGCGCCGCGTGGGAACGTGTGGCTTAGTAGAGTTCCGGTCGATCGTGCGTCATGGCTCGTAACAGACGAAGCAAGGGGGATCGTGCGATGGCTGATCGCGGGATCGTGATGCGCACGCCGGGCGATCAGGAGACGCACGAGCCCTTCGACGCTCAGGATGCGGACGACTTTGCGCCGGCCTCGTCCACGCAGGGCGAAGCGGCGCGCAGCTTTCCGGCCAATGTGGCCTCTCTGCCCTCGGCCGATCGTCGCGAAAAGCTGCGTGTGCTCGAAGCGATCCTGTTCGCGGCGTCCGAGCCGCTCGGCGAAGCCGCACTCGCAGGTTACCTCAAGACGGGCGATGACGTCCGTGCCTTGCTCATCGAGCTGCAGGGGTTCTATGCCAGCCGCGGCATCGTGCTGGTCGAGATCGGTGGCAAGTGGGCTTTCCGCACGGCCGGCGACCTCGCCTACCTGCTCGAAAAGCATACTACGGAAGAACGCAAGCTCTCGCGCGCTGCGCTGGAGACGCTCGCCATCATCTCCTATCACCAGCCGGTGACGCGGGCCGAGATCGAGGAGATTCGCGGCGTCGCGACATCCAAGGGCACGCTCGATGCCCTCCTCGAAACAGGTTGGGTCCGGCCGCGCGGACGCCGCCGCGCGCCGGGCAAGCCGGTGACCTACGGCACGACAGACGCGTTCCTGCAGCACTTCGGATTACCGTCGCTGAAGGATCTCCCTGGCCTCGCCGAACTCAAGGGGCTCGGCCTGCTCGACGGCAATCTGCCGCCGGACTTCCGGGTGCCGGAGCCCACGGATGTCGCCGCGCTGATGCCGGACGAACTCCCGCTCGATGCGGCCGAAGACGAGGAAGAGATGTCGGCGGACGACGAGGCGGCCGATGATCCTGTCGAGGGCGCCGACGATGACCGGGTTGAGGCGTCGGACTTGCCCGACGACGAGGAGGCGTCTAGAGCCTGACCGTGGTGAACGGCCCCTGGAACGCGGCCGGGTGAGGCGAGACAGAGGCCGCTTTGGCAGGCAAGCGACTGCGTTGGCGCGATTGGTTCGGTCCGGGGGGACGCCCTCCGGCCGACTTGCCGGCTGTCGACGTCCCCGGCCCCCGGCGGGCTGCGACCTCCTTCGCAGCCGAAGTGCAGTTCCAAGCCGTCGAACGGCGCTATGACTCCGCCGTCGCACTTGCTGGCGTTACGCTCGACATCCGACCCGGTGAGGTCGTCTGCCTGCTCGGACCGTCGGGATGCGGCAAGACCACGCTGCTCCGCATCGCATCCGGCATCGAGCGGCCGACCGCCGGCCGTGTGCTGATCAACGGGCGCGAAGTCGCGGGACCCGGCGTGTTCGTGCCGCCCGAGCAGCGCAACGTCGGCCTGATGTTCCAGGACTTTGCCCTGTTCCCCCACCTTTCGATCCTCGACAACGTGGCGTTCGGCCTGCGCTCCATCCCGCGTGCCGAAGCCGAGCGCGAAGCGCTCGCCGTCCTCGCCCGTGTCGGGCTCGAGCGCTATGCGCGGGAGTATCCGCACGTGCTCTCGGGCGGGCAGCAGCAGCGCGTAGCGCTGGCTCGGGCGATCGTGCCACGTCCGTCGGTGATGCTGATGGACGAACCGTTCTCCGGCCTCGACATACAACTCCGCGAGGCGATGCAAGAAGAAACGCTTGGTCTTCTTCGCGAAACGCGCGCAACCTCGATCATCGTTACGCATCATCCGGGCGAGGCGCTGCGGCTCGGCGACCGCATTGCGGTGATGCGGCGGGGGCGCCTCGTACAGATCGGCAAGGCTGAAGAGCTGTACCACCACCCGGCCGACCTGTTCGTTGCCCGGTTGTTCTCCGAGGTGAACGAGATCGTCTGCCCGGTCGTCGGTGGCGGGCTTCATACGCCGATCGGCACCTTCAGCGTCCCTGAACTCGGCGAGGGAGACAGCGCAATCCTCTGCATCCGCCACCGGGCGATCCGAATGGTCAAGCCCGGGGAGGGGATGCCGGGCCGCGTGTTGCACAAGCGCTTCGACGGTGATCTCGCTGTCATCGATCTCGGTGTTCAGGGGTTTGAAAAGCCCTTGCGCACCGTAGTGCGGGAATGGGAAGAGCCGGCGCGCGGCGACGAGGTGACGGTCGCGATCGATCCGCAGAGCGTGCTGGTGTTTCCGGCCGAAGGGGCGGACGAACGACTGCGACCCTGAACCTCGTCCGCGCGGTTTACGCAGCCGTCCCCTCGCGCTTGTCGGGGGGGTGGCAAAATGCAATAGTCCGCCACCATATAAGGACGATCCGTCCGTTAGGGAGCTTAAGACCAATGGGTGCAACAAGCATCTGGCACTGGATCATCCTGCTGTTGATCGTCGTGCTGCTGTTCGGCCGCGGCAAGATCTCCGAGGTCATGGGAGACGTCGCGAAGGGCATCAAGAGCTTCAAGAAGGGCATGTCGGAAGACGAAGCGGCCCAGAAGCCCGGCGAGCCGGCGAAGGCCATCGATCACGCCGCTAAGCCGGCTGAGGTGCGCCCTGAGGGGTCAAAGATCGGCTGATCCGGACCGGGCACGCCCCGGACCGGCCGACCAGGCCATGGCAGCGCCGCCCTGAGCTCCGGCTCGGCGGCGTTTTGTCGTCGAAGCGAGTTCGGAATGTTCGATATCGGCTGGAGTGAACTGCTGATCGTCGGGATCGTCGCCCTCGTGGTCGTCGGCCCGAAGGATTTGCCGGTGCTCCTCAGAACCATCGGCAAGTATGTCGGCATGATGCGCCGGCAGGCCACGGAGTTCCGCGCCCAGTTCGACGATGCCATGCGGGAAGCCGAACTGGATCAGCTGAAGCAGGACGTCACCAAGCTGAAGACCGAGACGGAGAGCGCACTGCGCGAAACCGAGCGCTCGGTGTCGAGCGAGTTCACGTCCATGCAGAGCGAGCTCAACGGTACCTTGCCACCGGCATCGATCGGAGCGGCGAGTGAGCCGGTGGTGCCGACGCCGGCTCTGCCGCCGGTGTCCGGCGCGGGAGCGGCGGCTGCGGCGGCTGCCGCAGCGGCGGGAACGAGCCAGCCAACCGCCGAGCCGGCGGCCAAAACGGGGGCTTGACGGTGTCCGAACTCGATATCGACAGGCAGATCCGTGACGAGGTGGAGGCGTCGAAGGCGCCGCTGATGGACCACCTGATCGAGCTGCGCCAGCGGCTGATCTACTCACTGCTCGCGATCGGTGGCTTCTTCATCTTCTGCTTCATCTTCGCCCAGCAGATCTACACGATCCTGCTTTGGCCCTATCGCTGGGCGCGCGGCGGCGACATCCGGATGATTTATACGGCGCCGCAGGAGGCGTTCTTCACCAACGTGAAGCTCGCGCTGTTCGGCGCCATCTTCTGTGCGTTTCCGGTGATTCTGACGCAGATCTACAAGTTCGTCGCGCCAGGCCTTTATCGGAACGAACGGGACGCTTTCCGCCCGTACCTGATCGCCACGCCGCTCCTCTTCCTGCTGGGCGGGATGGTCGTCTATTTCATCGTAATGCCGCTCGCCATGAAGTTTTTCATCAGCTTCGAGCAGGCGGGCGAGGTGACAATGACGCTCGAGGCGAAGGTCAGCGAGTACCTGAGCTTCGTGATGACGCTGATCCTCGGCTTCGGATTGTGCTTCCAGTTGCCGGTGATCCTGACGCTGCTCGCCCGGGCGGGCGTGCTGACGGCGACGGGCCTGCGCGAAAAGCGCCGCTGGGCGATCGTCGCGATCTTCGCCGTTGCTGCCGTGCTGACGCCGCCGGACCCGATCAGCCAGATCGCCATGGCGTTACCGACGGTGCTGCTCTACGAGGCTTCGATCTGGGCGGTCGAGCGCGTCGAGAAGGCGAAGCTCGCACGCGAAGCGTCGAATAAGACGTAGCCTTGGTGGCCCGACGCCGCGTATAGGCGTGGCGGGCGGTGTGTGCCTCCGAGCGCGCACCGGCCGTTCCGCTGCAAGGCATCAGGGAACCGCTGCCATGTTCGACATCAAGCTCATCCGCGAAAATCCCGAAGCCTTCGATGCGGGGCTTAAACGCCGGGGTCTCGAGCCGCTGTCGGCGAAGCTCCTGGAACTCGACGATGCGCGTCGCCGTCATCTGACCAAGCTTCAGGACGCGCAGTCGCGCCGCAACGCCGCTTCGAAGGAGATCGGCAAGGCGAAGGCGCAGAAGGACGAGGCGAAGGCCGCCGAATTGATGCGCGAGGTCGCCGACCTCAAGGAAATCATCCAGCAGGGTGAGGAAGAAGAGCGCAAGATCGACGCGGCACTGGCCGCAGCGCTCGCCGAGATCCCGAACATGCCACTCGACGAAGTACCGCTCGGCAAGGACGAGACGGGCAACGTCGAAGTCCGCCGCATCGGCACGCCGGCCAAGTTTGACTTCGCTCCCAAGCAACACTTCGACCTCGGCGAGGCGCTGGGCCTCATGGATTTCGAGGCGGCTCAGAAGATTTCGGGGGCTCGCTTCGTGGTGCTGAAGGGGGCGCTCGCGCGCCTCGAACGCGCGCTCGCGCAGTTCATGCTCGATACTCACACGACAGAGTTCGGCTACAACGAGGTCAATCCGCCGCTGATGGTGCGTGACCACACTGCGTATGGCACCGGAAACTTGCCGAAGTTCGCGGACGACCTGTTCCAGACGACGACCGGCTACTGGCTCATCCCGACGGCCGAGGTGTCGCTGACCAATCTCGTCCGCGAGACGATCGTCGACGAGGATGCATTGCCGATGCGGATGACGGCGTGGACGCCCTGCTTCCGTGCGGAGGCGGGTGCAGCCGGTCGCGACACGCGCGGCATGATCCGCCAGCACCAGTTCTCGAAGGTCGAACTCGTGTCGATCACCACGCCTGAGCAGAGCCTTGCCGAGCACGAGCGCATGACTGGAGCGGCGGAGACCATTCTGAAGCGGCTCGGGCTGCCATTCCGCACGATGCTTCTCTGCACGGGCGACATGGGCTTCGCCTCGCGCAAGACCTACGACATCGAGGTCTGGCTGCCGGGGCAGAACAGCTACCGTGAGATATCGTCCTGCTCGGTCTGCGGTGATTTCCAGGCGCGCCGCATGTCCGCGCGCTGCCGCGCCAAGGGCGGCAAGGACGTGCGCTTCGTGCATACGCTGAACGGCTCGGGTCTCGCCGTCGGCCGCACGCTGATCGCCGTGATGGAAAACTATCAGCAGGCGGACGGAAGCATCGTGGTGCCGGAGGCCGTGCGGCCCTACATGGGCGGCCTCGACCGCATTACGAAGGCCGGTTGAACGAACGTCGGAGGGGACGGTAATCGCATGCGTATCCTGGTGACCAACGACGACGGCATCGACGCGCCGGGATTGCATGCGCTGCGCCAGATTGCGGCAGAGCTGTCCGACGACGTGTGGGTCGTCGCGCCGGAGACCAACCAGTCGGGCACCGGGCACTCGCTGTCGCTGCACGAGCCCTTGCGCATGCGCCAGCTCGACGATCGCGCCTTCGCGGTTCGCGGCACACCGACCGATTGCGTGATCATGGCCGTACGCCACGTTCTGAAGGAGCAGCGACCGGATCTCGTGCTTTCAGGGGTCAACCGGGGGCAGAACCTCGCCGAAGACGTGACGTACTCGGGTACCATCGCGGCGTGCTTCGAAGGGACGCTGATCGGCATCCGTTCGATTGCGCTGTCACAGGCGTTCGGTCCTGAAACACGCCTCGCGCCGCGCTGGGAGACAGCTCTGACGCATGCTGCACCGCTCATCCGCACGCTGATTGCCGAGGCGTGGCCGCCCGGCGTGCTGATGAACGTGAACTTCCCCGATCGAAAGCCGGACGAGGTCGCGGGTACGCGGGTGACGACGCAGGGGCGTCGCAACCAGGACCTCCTGATGATCGACGAGCGGCACGATACCTGGGGGACGCCCTATTACTGGCTCGCGTTTCAGCGAAAACGGCAGACGCCGGCCGAGGGCACGGATCTCTGGGCCGTCTACAACGGACACATCTCCGTTACGCCCTTGCACATGGACATGACGCATCAACCGAGCTTGGCGCGGCTGTCGGAGCGACTTGCCGGCTGACGGCCGTTCAGCCAAGAGGCCAGGCGCGGATCGGCAAGTTCGCCGTCGTCTCCGCGACACGGCGGTCGAGCGCGTCGCGGGTCAGCAATCCGGTCTGTGTGTCGACATAGGTGACGACCGACGCCGCGTTCAATGTGGCGGCGCGCAAGGCAACCTCTGCCGCTTCTCCGGACGTCCACAGGCCTGAGAACGTCGCGGCAAGCGCATCGCCAGCGCCCGCTGTGCCGGCAACGGCGACTTTGTGCGCCGGACAATGGCGCAGCATATCCGGCGTTCCGAGATAGACGCCGTTGCCGCCGTCGCTGAGCAGCACGGCCGGGCAGCCGAGACGTGCGATGGCGCGCATGAAGCCGACGAGGCCCATGTCGTGCCCGCCACCGTGCAGGCCACGCTCGAGGAGGCGCGGAAGCGGCCCGCCGCCGTCGGTGGGTGGCAGGGCGCGATCGTCGCCGAACCGGGCAACGAGTTGCGGAACGAGCGCTTCGGCCTCTATGCGGTTGATGGCGAGCACGTCGATGCTGGAGGCAAGGTCAAGGATCTCGCTCCCACGGGCCGACAACTGGCGGATACCAGGGTTCGCGGCGATCTTGGCGCCGCGGGCCTTTGCCGTGCCGACGATCTCGGTGAACCGTTCGGCCGACCTGTTCGATAGGCCGGCGACGTAAACGAGATCGACGGCGAAGGCGTCGGGTCTCAGGTCCTGGGGCTCGAGCAGTCCGTTGGCGCCACGGAAGGTGAAAACGGCCGCGTTGCGCTCATGGGATGAGACGAGGACGGAGGCCCCGGTCGGCTCGCGGGCGTCGCGCAGCACCCAGCGGGTCGAGATGCCTTCCTCCATCAGTCGCGCAAGAATGGTCTCGGCCCGTTGATCACGCCCGAGCTTGACCAGGGCGGCGACGTCGCCGCCGAGGCGGGCGAGGGCGACGGCGGTGTTGACGGCCCCGCCGCCGGTATGGGTCGAGATCTCCAGGGCTTCCGTTTTGCGCCCTTCCTCCAGGAGCAGGAATGATCGGTCGACGTTCGTCATCGCCATACGCTCGATGCGGCGGCTCTCGATGATCGCAATCGTGTCGATCATGGCACCGCCGACTGTCAGGGCCTTCATGCTGAGACCTCCATCTCAAGGCTTGGTCGCCGCGGAGGTCCGCCGGCCGACGAGGATCAATCCGATGTTCCAGCTTACCGAAACGGCGAGTGCCGCGAGAAGCGCCGGTGCGGCGCCGTAGACGGGGGCCATCAGGTGGACCGTCGACAGGGCGCCGGCGAAGCCGACGAGCCCCTTGAGCCCGTTGACGAACATCGCCGCCGTGGCGGGGCCGCCGATGCGCGGCTGCAGGATCAGCACGAGGCTGAAGAAGACGGCCGGGAAGGCTGCGAGCACCCCCGTCGCGGACGGCCCGACGTGCCAGCCGAGGACGCTCACCGTTCCGGCGAGCGTGGCGACGCCGGCGGCACGGACGGGAACATCGTACCAGTAGCGCGCCGGTCGGCCGGTCAACGGCGCCTTGGCGTAGCGGCGCGTGAACCAGATCGCGAGCCCATACGCGACGGCATTGATGGCGAGGCCCTCGGCCAGCGTCCAAGGCCGCTGGAGCACGAGCGCACCACCGATCAGCCAGATGACCGTCGCGATCGTGAGGCTCGGGAGCGTGCCAAGGCGCTGGGCGGCCACAGCGTGCGCCACGGTGAAAGCGGCCGTCGGCACATTTGTCGCGAGGCCGACGATGGCGGATTGCGAAATGAAATCCGCCCCATGGTCGATGGCGAGGATGACGTAGATCGGGCCCGCAGAGGCGGGGAGCGTGGCGACCATCGAACCGAGGAACGGGCCGACCCGCTCGGTAACGAGCGAGGCGGCCACCACGACGCTGGCGGCAGCCGCCATCTTTATGAGAAGCGTGACGATCGCAGGATCCATGTGAGACTTCTGGAGTGCGCCGCCGGCCCTGACAACCCATGGCGGACGAGGGGAGAACCGCCATGACGTGGGAACAGCTCTTCCAGATCGCCAACACCTGGGCGCTGGCCGGATGGATCGTGCTGATCGCGCTGCCGCGCAGGCGCGAGACGATGGCGGCGGTGCGCTACGTCATCGTCGGCCTGTTGGCCGCGGCCTACGTCTGGATGGCGTTCGCTTACCTGTTCCGCGGCGACCAGGGCTTCCAGAATTTCATGTCGCTCGCCGGCATCGCCAAGCTGCTCTCCTCGGAGCCGGCACTGCTCACCGGCTGGATCCACTATCTCGCGTTCGACCTGTTCGTCGGCGCCTGGATCGCCGAGCGCGCGGACGAACGCGGCTGGTCGCGTGTCGCGCAAGCGCCTGTTCTCCTCGCCACCTTCATGCTCGGTCCACTGGGGCTCGCTATATTCTACGTCTGCATGGCCGGCGGCCAGATCGGCAGCGGACGACTGTCGCGCCGCTGAGCAGAATTTCGTGGACGCCCGCCTTTTCTGATCGCCAGCAGAACTCCCCATTCGACACACCGAGGGCGGAGGTTTTCAATCCGCCGCATCGGTCGTGCGCCTCATATCGAGCGCGAGACGCTGGCCGATCGTGTCACCGGTTGCGTGCGTGGGGGTTCCAATGCCGACAGTGGGCAGCATCAATCTCGACGGCACACTGACCGACTGGCAAGCCGGAAGCCGGATCGATAGCCCCGCGCCCGTGACGAGTTGGGAAGTCTACGGCACCGCGGCGGGCGATAGCTTCGTGTTCGCCATCAAGGCGCCGACGGGCACGACGATCGGTGCTGGCACGACGATCTGGCTCAACACCGACCAAAACGCGTCGACCGGCTATCAGATCTTCGGCTTCGCGGGCGGGGCCGAATACAACATCAACTTCGATGCGAGCGGCGTACCGCAACTGTACACCGGAGATGCCGGCGCGACGCCGGTCGCGAACGCGGTCGTTCAGTACGCCATCAGCGCCGATGGCACGACTTTAGAAGTCGCAGTGACGAAGGCGGCGCTCGGCAATCCGCGTGCCGTCGACGTGCTCATGGACGTCAACAACGCCACGTTCCTCCCAGGCAGCTTCAGCGGCCCTCAATTCACGGTCATCGACCCCTCGAGTCTGCCGACGCGCACGGACCTGACCAAGAAGATCGCGATCGTCTATTCGGAGACGACGGCCGCTCGCTACTTCGGCAATGCCGACGTGACGATCAACCAGACCGGCTATTCGCAGCTCTTCATGGCCGCGCAGAACCAGGCCGCGATGGCTGGTATCCCGTTCGATCTGCTCACGGAAGCCGATCTGCTCGACCTTTCAAAGCTCGTGAATTACGACGCGATCGTCTTCCCATCCTTCCAGTTCGTGCGAGCGGCCGATGCGGCGACGATCGAGAGCAACCTTGAGATCCTGACCCAGAACTACGACGTCAGCCTGATCGCCGCCGGCAATTTCATGACGGCGACCGAGACCGGCGCGCTGCTCGGCCCCGATCCCTATGCACGCATGAAGTCGCTGTTCGACCTCCAGGCGGCTGGCGGCGGCTTCCTCGGCGCCAATCAGGTGACCGTGTCTTCGGCCGGAACCGGCTTCGCCGGCGTCGGCGGGTACGCTGCGGGCGAGACGATCGCGACTTATTCTTCGAACGTCGGTGTTGGCTGGCTGACCTTCTCCGACGCGACCCCCGGCGCCACGCCCCTCACGACGATCGCTCGGCAAACGGTGAGCGGGACGGGCGCCGGCAGCTACGACGCCATCGTGGCGTCGAATCTCAATGGCGACCGCAACGTCCACTTTTCGACGGAAGCGCTGCTTGGCGACAACAACCAGCTCTGGCAGGCGATCCAATACGCCGTCAACGGATCGACGGGGCCGTCCGTCGGATTGCAGCTCAGCCGGTTTGGCGCTGTCGTTGCCTCGCGCAACGACATGGACCAGTCACAGCAGCTCGACGAGGTCAACCCTGCTGGCAATGCGGCCGGGATTTACGATCTTCTTCTGCCGATCCTCCAGCAGTGGAAGGACGCCTACAACTTCGTCGGCTCCTACTACGTCAACGTCGGCGCTGATCCGGCGAACGGCGAAGCGACGGACTGGAGCGTGTCGGGGCCGATCTATCGGCAGCTCTTGATGATGGGTAACGAGATCGGCAGCCATTCCTACACCCATCTGAATTGGATGGAGACGGGCACGCAGGTCGCGGACACCAACCTGCTCGACCGCACCGGGACGGGCGCCAACTCGATCTATCGCGAATTCTACGAGTCGAACCTCGCCATCGAGGCTGGCATGGCGCCGTACGTGCCGGGCTTCGATGTTACGTCGGCTGCGGTGCCGGGAATGCCGGAGCGGCTGCCGACTTCCGAAGCGATCCTGCAGTACTACCAGTATCTGTCAGGCGGTTACGCATCCGTCGGTGCTGGCTATCCGGGGGCGTTCGGCTACCTGACACCGACGTGGGACGATACCGGTCAGGTCTATCTCGCGCCCAACATGTCGTTCGACTTCACGCTGGTGCAGTTCCAGCGGAAGACGCCGGCGGAAGCTCTGGCCGCGTGGCAAGCTGAATTCTCACGGCTCACCGACAACGCCGAACTGCCGGTCGTGATCTGGCCCTGGCACGACTATGGTCCGACCAACTGGGGGAACGGCGGTTATACGACCGAGATGTTCACCCAGTTCATTGCGACGGCAAGCGCGGCCGGCGCTGAGTTCGTGACGCTGGCAGACTTGGCGGCGCGAATCCGCTCGTTCGAACGAACGTCCGTCAACTGGACGACGGCTGGCAACGTGGTGACGGCGACCGTCACGTCGACTGATGCGGGCCGCTTCGCCCTCGACCTCGATAATCTCGGCGGTCAGGTGATCAGCAGCGTCGCCGGCTGGTACGCCTACGACAGTGACAGCGTCTTCACCCCGCGTAATGGTGGCACCTTCGCTATCACGCTCGGTGGTGCGCCCGCCGACGTCACACGCATCACCAGCCTACCGATGCGCGCCGATCTCCTGTCGGTCACCGGCGACGGCGCGAACCTCAGCTTTTCGATGATCGGCGGCGGCGACGTCGGCATCATGCTGCAAACTCAGGGCGCCAACGTCGTCTCGGTTCAGGGCGCGCTGTCCGGCTCACTCGCCGGCAACAACCTGACACTTCGTCTGAACGACACCCCGTCTCTGACCGGTCTCACCGCCGCGAGCCTCATCGTGCAGAACGCGGTCACGGTCAGTCACGCTGCGACGGCGGTCGCGAGTGCTGGTGCCGATCTCCTCTTTGGTGGGACGGCGAACGATCTACTCGCCGGTGGCGGCGGCAACGACGTCATCGACGGCGGCGCCGGTACGGATACGCTGGCGCTGACGGGGCTCGTTTCGGATTACCGATTTACAGCCAACGTTGACGGAAGTCTCTCCAGCGCCGACCTCCGTTCGGGTGCGCCCGACGGCAGCGATATTGCTCGCAACGTCGAGTTCGTGCGCTTCGGGGACGGCTTGACCGTGACCCGGGAGCAGCTCGGTTACTCCGTCATCACGGGAACCGCCGGCAACGACACACTCACTGGCAATACGACGGTGGCGGTCAATCAGACCATCCTCGGTCTCGCTGGCAACGATACACTGACGGCCGGGCTCGGTAACACGATCCTGGACGGCGGCGAAGGTAATGACCGGCTGAGTGACGGCGCCGGCCCAGGGCAGGCGACGCTCGCCGGTGGAGTGGGTGACGATACCTACATCGTCAGCCGCACGACGACCGTGGTCAGCGAGGCAGCCGGAGGCGGCACCGATACGGTGCGTACGGCGCTCGCTTCCTTTGTTCTCCCCGACGAGATCGAAGCCTTCCTCTTCACCGGCGCGGGTGGCACGAGCGTCAGCGGCAACGGTCTCGCAAACACCTTCTCGGGACTGCGCGGTACGAGCGTGGTCGATGGCGGCACCGGAACCGATACCGCGCAGATGACCGGCCAGCTTTCAGCTTATCAGGTGACGGTCAACACCGACGGCAGCATCACGCTGCGCGATACACGTTCCGGCTCCCCCGACGGCACGGTGACGTTCCGCAGCGTCGAGCAGTTCCTGTTCGCCAGCGGCCTCTTGCTCACGGCGGATCAGGTCTTGGGATCGCAAGGACTGACCATACAAGGGACGCCCAACGCCGATACGCTGACGAGCACTCTCGAACGCGCGATCCTGCTTGGTCTCGGCGGCAACGATACGATCACGGCAGGCGCGAGCTTCCAGACACTCGATGGCGCTGGTGGAGCCGACCTGCTGAGCGACGGCGGCCAAGCCTCGATCACGCTCGTCGGCGGCACAGGCAGCGACACCTTCCTCGTATCGAGCACGACGACCTCGATAACGGAGTCGGCGGGTAACGGCACCGATACGGTGCGAACCAGCCTTTCGGACTTCACGCTGGGGGCCAACCTCGAGTCTCTCGCCTTCACGGGTACGGGGTCGTTCGGGGGGACAGGCAATGGCCTCGCAAACACGATCACCGGCGGCACCGGCAGCGACGTCCTCGACGGCGTCGCGGGTACTGGCGGCGATCGCATGGTCGGCGGCGCGGGGAACGACAGCTACTATGTCAACAGCAGCCTCGACACTGTCGTCGAGCAGACGGGCGGCGGGACCGATACCGTCTTGTCACGGATTAATTCCTACAGCCTCGGCGGTAACGTCGAGAACCTCACTTACGTCGGCAGCGGCAACTTCAACGGCAACGGTAACGGACTGGCCAACGTCCTGACCGGTGGAGGCGGTAACGATACGCTCAGCGGAAACGGCGGGTCCGATCGGATCATTGGCAACGCCGGGAACGACCGTCTCTCCGGTGGAACGTCATCGGATACATTCGTCTTCGCGACAGGCTTCGGCAAAGACACCGTGACCGACTTCACTGTGACGGGCACGGCGCGCGACTTCCTGTCCTTCTCGGCGACGCTGTTTGCAACCGGTGCCACCGCGCAGTCGGTACTCGCCGACAGCGCCAAGCAAGTCGGCCTTGACACGGTCATCACCGCAATCGACGGGAGCAGCGTCACGCTTCTCAATGTCTCGCTGACGACGCTTCGGCAGAACCCGACCGACATTCTGATCGTCTGATCGTTCACGCGGGAGATTGTCATGGCGACGACGGCCGAGATGGACGTCGACAGCGTTGGGGTAGACGCCAGGTGGCGGCCACGAAGGCGGGTGCTGCGTGACTCGCTTGCCGGATTTCGCCGCTCCCTGACGGCCATCCTCGTCATCACCGGTATGATCAACGTTCTCGCCCTGACCGGTTCGTTCTACATGCTGCAGGTCTACGATCGGGTGCTTGCGAGCCGCAGCGTACCGACCCTGGTCGCACTCTCCATGCTCGCCGTCCTGCTTTATTTCCTGCAGGGCCTCCTTGATGTTCTTAGGAATCAGGCTTCGGGGCGCATCGCCACGCTGTTCGACCGCAAGCTCGCGGCTCCGCTGCAGGACGTCGTCGTATCGCGCCGTCTCGTTGGACACTCACGGACTGCCTCGCTTCAACCGCTTCGCGATGCCGAAACGATCCGCGGCTTCCTCGGCGGAGCCGGTCCGGCCGCTTTTCTCGACCTCCCCTGGATGCCGCTCTACCTCGCGTTCGTCTTCGCTCTCCATCCTCTTCTCGGCTGGCTCGGGCTTGCCGGCATGGTCGCGCTTGCACTTCTCACCGTTCTGACGGAGCGACTTTCCGCTGGCGTTACGGCGTCTCTTGCCAAAGCTGAGGCGGGACGGTTGGCGATCGCCGATGCCAACGCCCGCAACGCCGAAGCCATTCGCGCGATGGGGTTCGGCGAGGCCGCAGGGCAGCGCTACGAGCGCGCCAATCATCAGTTTCTCAGCCTCCAGAACAAGGCGAATGATCTTGTCACGGGGCTCGGTGGCATCTCGAAGGTCCTGCGACTGGTTCTGCAGTCCGCAGTCCTGGGCCTCGGCGCCTATCTGGCGGTCCGCGGCGACGTGACGGCGGGCGCTATTGTGGCAGCTTCGATCGCGGCGTCGCGTGCATTTGCGCCGGTCGAACAGGTGATTGCGCATTGGCGTGGCTTCGCAGCGGCACGCCAGAGCTACCGGCGTCTCGCCGAGACGTTCGAGCGAGTGCCGGACCAGCCGCAGCGCGTGACGTTGCCCGCACCGAACCGCACGCTATCGGTCCAAGATGTGACGGTTGCAGTCCCCGGAACGCAGCGACTGGTATTGACGAACGTTGGTTTCGAAGTCGCTGCGGGTCACGCGGTTGCCGTGATCGGTCCGAGCGGGTCGGGCAAGTCGACGCTCGCTCGTGCCATCACCGGCGTATGGCCTGCCGTCCGCGGCACCGTCCGTCTCGACGGTGCGCCGCTCGATCGCTGGCCGGAGCGCGACCTTGGCCGGCACGTCGGCTACCTTCCGCAGGACGTTTCCCTTTTCGAAGGGACGGTGGCGGAGAACATCAGCCGGTTCGACGAGAGTGGAGACAGCGAGCGCATCCTCGCTGCCGCGCAGGCCGCGGGTGTGCACGACCTGATCCTGTCGCTCCCGGACGGCTACGAGACACAAGTCGGGCCGGATGGATCGGCGTTGTCGGCGGGTCAGCGCCAGCGTATCGCGCTTGCTCGCGCCCTCTACGGCGATCCGTTCCTCGTGGTCCTCGACGAGCCGAACTCCAATCTCGATGCCGACGGCGAAACGGCACTGAGTCAGGCGATTTCGGGTGTGCGGGCGCGGAACGGGATCGTCATCGTCATCGCACACAGACCGAGTGCACTCGCTGCCGTCGATCTCGTCGCCATGGTCGCCGGTGGGCAGCTCACGGCGTTCGGTTCCAAGGACGAGGTGCTGAAGCAGGTGCTCCGGCAACCTCTTCGCGCGGTGGCGCCGACGGCATCGGCAGCCGCGTCCGAGACGAGGTGAGGGACATGACTTCCACCCCGCGACAGGATGAAGGCCGCACCGCGATCGAACGAGAGTTCAAGGCGCTCCGCAGGCGTCTCGGCATCGGTGTCGCCGTCGTTGCGGCGGTGGGGTTGACCGTGTTCGGCTGGGGCGCCGTGGCGCAGCTTTCGGGCGCCGTCATCGCAGCCGGCACGGTCGTAGTCGACAGCAACAGCAAGAAGGTGCAGCACCCGCAAGGCGGCGTCGTCAGCGAATTGCGTGTTCGCGACGGGGATCGGGTGGAAGCCGGAGAGGTCTTGCTGCGGCTCGACGAGACGCAGATCCGGGCGACGCTCGGTGTCGTGACCGCGCATCTCGTCGAACTCAAAGGCCGCAAAGCCAGGCTCGAAGCCGAGCGCGACAACGCGGAGACGGTGGTTTTCCCGACCACGCTTGCGGCCGGTGATCCGGCAGCGGAGCGCGTGATGTCTGGCGAGCTTCGTCTATTCAGGGCGCGCCGCGTTCTGATCGAGAGCCAGCGGGCTCAATTGGTCGAGCGTATCCGCCAGAACCGCGAGGAAATCCGACATTCGCGCATCCAGGTCGACGCGAAGAACAAGGAAATCGACTACCTGCGCGAAGAACTGGAACGTGTGGGTGATCTCAAGGCCAGGAACCTCTTGCCGGTCACGCGGGTGCTGACCTTGAAGCGGGAGGAGACCCGCATTGCCGGTGAGAATGCGGCACTTGAATCGCAGATCGCGCGCCTGCAGGGGCAGATTGCTGAAACCGAACTGCAAATTCTCGCCCTCGATCAGGGCCGCATGTCGGATGCGCAGAAAGACCTGCGAGAAATCGAGGCGCGTATTGCCGAGCTCGAAGAGCGCCGCGTCGCGGCCGAAGATCAGCTTGCGCGTATCGACATTCGCGCTCCGATCCGTGGCATGGTCCACGGCCTCGCCGTGCATACAGTGGGCGGTGTGATCGCAGCAGGTGAGCAGATCATGCTGATCGTACCCGAAGGCGAAGCGCTGACCGTCGAAGTACGTGTGGCTGCTGCGGAAATCGATCAGATCGGCGTCGATCGCGAGAGTTCGCTTCGGTTCCCCGCGTTCAATCAGCGTACGACGCCAGAGGTCAGCGGCCGGTTGACACGCATTTCACCGGACGCCGTGCAGGATACACGTACGGGCCAATTCTACTACACCGCGCGGATCGTGCCGGGGCCCGATCTCGCCGAGAAGCTCGGTCGGCAGGCCTTGAAGCCCGGCATGCCGGTCGAGGCCTTCATTGCTACGGAGAAGCGCTCGGCCCTGTCCTACTTGACAAAGCCGCTGACGGATCAATTCGCGCGCGCATTCCGCGAGCGGTAGTTGGTTGAGTACGAGGAGGCATCGTGACGGTTCTGGTGACGGGCGGAGCAGGCTACATCGGCGGCCACATGGTCCATGCACTCGTCGATGCGGGGCGACGGGTCGTCGTATTGGACGACTTGTCGACGGGGTTTCGCTGGGCTCTGCCGAGGCAGGCTCGGCTGATCGTCGGCGACATCGGTGACCAGATGCTCGTCGAGAAGCTCGTCGGGGAGCACGACATAACCGCGATTCTGCACTTCGCCGGGTCCATCGTCGTGCCGGAGTCGATCCGCGATCCGCTTGGGTACTACCTGAACAACACTGTCAAGACGCGGGCCGTACTTGCGGCCGCCGTCGCGGCGGGCGTCGGCCGCTTCGTGTTCTCTTCGACGGCTGCCGTCTATGGCACGCCCGCGGTTTGTCCCGTGACGGAGGACTCGCCGACGTTGCCGCTCAATCCGTACGGTGCCTCCAAGTTGATGAGCGAGCGTATGCTCGCCGACACGGCTGTGGCCCACGATTTTCGTTTCGTCGCGCTTCGCTACTTCAATGTGGCGGGCGCCGATCCGGCCGGTCGTACGGGCTTGTCGACGCGGGGTGCAACGCATCTTCTGAAGATCGCCTGCGAAACGGCGCTCGGTCGTCGGCCGGTCATGGAAGTCTATGGGACCGACTACCCGACCGCGGATGGAACGGGGGTCCGCGACTATATCCACGTCAGTGATCTCGTGGCAGCTCATCTCCTGGCTTTGCAGCATCTGGAAGACGGCGGTGCATCCGGCGTCTTCAATTGTGGATACGGGCGTGGCTTTTCGGTGCTCGAAGTCATCGAAGCGGTCCGACGCGTCTCCGGCCATGACTTTCCGGTCGTCTACGGACCATGTCGACCGGGTGATGCTGCGATGGTCATCGCGGACAGCCGCCGCCTTGCGGACACGTTCGGTTGGCGCCCGCGGTACGATCGCCTCGAGACGATCGTCGCCCATGCGCTCGCCTGGGAAGACCGGCTGATGCGCATCGCCGCACGGGAAGACCAGTCACGTCACGAGGATCGAGAGGAGGAGCGCGTCGGGGCGTGAGTGGTTACGGAATGCGTCGGGCCCTCGCTATTCTGAGCGCGCTTGTGTCAGCGATTTGGCTGGCGGTCGCTTCCGCCGTCGCTGAGGAGCCGGTGAAGCGGCGCGTCCTCGCTATGTTCGACGGAAGCCGGGAAGCACAGGCGGCCGTAACCCGCATCCACCGCTTTGCAGAATTGCCGTTGACGCATCTCGGATACGTCGTCGACTACCGCGATGTGCGCGAGCCGCTGCCGGCGATCGACGCGATGGCAGACTATGCGGGCGTCGTCTCGTGGTTCGATGTCCCCGTTTCGATCGGCGAGTCGTACGTGGTCTGGGCCGCGCACGTCGCCCACGCGGGTATACCGTTCGCGGTGCTCGGCGATCCGGGTGTGGCGGTGACGCCGCGGACACTGCCGGCACTCAATCTGTTCCTCTCGCGTCTCGGCCTGCGCCACACGGGCCTCGTTGTTGCGCCGACGCGCGGCAGTCGGGTCGGACACGTGGATCGCTCACTCGTCGGCTTCGAGTGTGAGCCGGATGCCGTACTGCCCGATGTCGCGATGGTCGAGAGAATTGCAGACGACATCCGGGTCGGGCTCGAAATCGAGACACCGCCGTCGACCGCCTTGCGCGCTGTTCCGGTCGTCGCCGTATCGCGGCGCGGTGGCTATGCGGCGCTCAATTACGAGTTCTGCCACGCAACGGCGAAGTTCGAGATCGGCCGCTGGCTGATCGATCCGTTCGCCTTCTTTTCGGCCATGCTGGATGGCGGCGCCGTGCCGCGTCCCGACGTGACGACCGTATCCGGACGCCGGATTTTCGTGGCGCGCATCGGCGGCGAGGGGTGGAGCGCGCCGAGTGAGGTCGAGCGATATCGGGCGGCAAAGGCACTCGCGGGCTCCGTCGTTCTCGATGAACTCGTGCGTCCGTTCCCCGATCTGCCCGTCACGATCGACGTGACGGATGGGGACCTCGTCGGCCGGCCGACGCACATCGACGGGGCGAGGGTCGCACGAGACGCAGCCCTAGCGCTCGGCCTTGCTGCCCCGCCGTCGGGTCGCGTCATGACGTCCGGCTCGTCCCGCTTCGACTGGCGATCGCCAACCATTGCGGGACTTCATCCCTTGAGGATGCCCGATGGCGGGCGCGAGATCATAGTCCCCGCCAGTGACGAGCGGCCCGACGCCGGAGGGCGCCGGCCGCACGTTGGCTTCGATGGCGCGATCGAAACCTTTGTGAGCACGGAAAAGCCGCGCCGATTGCTCCCCGTGCTCTTGAACTATCGCGCGCACGCCGGCCGCGATCCTGCGTTGCTGCGCGGCGTGCGGGCCGTGCTGACGGACTTGCGAACAAAACCACTGGCCCCCGTTTCGCTCGATGGCTACGCGGCGATGGTCGACGGCTTCTCGACCACCGCGATCGTGCGAACCGAGCGCCAGACCTGGCGAGTGTCGCGACGCGGAGCATTGCAGACCATACGTTTCGACGAGGCATCGCAGCAGGCGGTCGATCTCGCTCGAAGCGTCGGCGTCCTTGGCTCGACGCGGCATGGTGGCTCGCTCTATGTCGCCCTTGATCCGCATGTTGAGACAGCCGTCGTTGCGCTTGCGGCGCTGCGTCGGCAGGACGATCGAGAGCAGAATTTGTCACTCGTGCAAAGCCGATGGCTGCTCGGTGACCTCGTCAGGGAGCCGTGTGGCGCGAACATGCGCGCTCGTGGCTTCGGGCCGGGCGAATTTCTCTGGGAGGGAGCCGCAGGTCAGCTTTGGCAAATCGTGGTCTCGCGGAATGGCCGCAAGACCGAGACCCAGACCGTCGCCGCGAATGCCGATGGCCGGCTCGCATTCACGCTCGAAACGCCGGGCGTCGATGGGGTCACGCTCACGATGCGCTGCACGAGGGAGGCCGGGTGATGCGAACTCACGTCTGGTTCGTCGCGATTCTCGGAGCCGGTGCGCTGCTTGCCGGATATGCCGCCGTGCCGCGACATGCAGAGCACGCGGCGATGCTCGTACGGGACGGTCTTTACGATACGGCGATCGAGCAACTACAGGCGTTGCGCGGCGAAAGCCGGCAAACGCTGCATGTCCTCGTTCAGCTTCAGCAGGCGCGGCTGCGCCAGGGTGATGTCGACGGAGCCATTCAGGCGCTCGAGGATTTCCTGCGCCTTCGTCCGGACGATGCGTCCGCACGCAACCTGCACGTCGATTTACTCGCCCGTGCCGGCCGGCGTGCGGAGTACGAAACGGCATTGCAGGCGCTGGTACGCGATTACCCCGATGGCGACCGCATCCGCGAGTTACTCGCCTTACTGCGGCGCCAGCAGCGCCCGGCCGACGAGGTCGCTCTGCTGACCGCGCACGCCGGCGGGCCATACGTCTCTCTCTCCGACCTCGAACGTCTCGGCGCGCTGCTCGCCGAGCGCGGGGACTTCGTTGGCGCCATCCGCTGGCTGTCGCATGCCGCTTACCGAGCGCCGCCGATTGCGCGTGTCCATGTTCGCCTGGTTGACGCCATGCTTGTGGCCGGCCAGAGCGAAGCAGCACTCGCCCATGCCAAGCGTTGGCTGGATAAAGCTCGGGACGACTTTCTGGCTGCGAGTACGATCCAGCGCTTCGGCGCAGCCGGCGCTCTCGTAGAAGCGCGCCAGCTCGCCGGTCATGTCGGTCAATCTTCTTCTCGCAGCGTGGCCGATATCGCGGGCGCTCTCGTGCGATCGGGATTCCCGTCGCTCGGCGCCGATGTCTTGTCGGCGTGGGCGGCTGTGCGGCGCGATGCGACGTCGGATGAAATCCGGTCTTTCGTCGCGGCGACCGTGGCAACCGGAGTCCCGCGGGTTGCGGTGCGGGCGCTCGCCGAGTGGCTTGCGCAGCCAAGAGGTGAGCGCGCGGCACTCGAACTCGCAAGCGCCGTGCTGAGGGCCTACGGGCCGCTGGTCCTTGCTCCCGTGCGCGATCGGCTGACCCCTGACATCCTGGCCCGCGCACCACTGCTCGGTGCTGAACTCGCGCGGCACGAAGGCAATCCACTTCTTGTCCGCCGCTTTCTCGCCGCCGTTGATCCGTCGCGCCTCGACATAGCCGAGCAGCGGCGCTGGCTTGCACACGTGGCGGAAGTCGGTCCACCGGGTGAGACCGCGCGACTTCTGCACGCGCACTGGAAGGCCGGGCGCCTTCCCGACGATCTCGATGAAGCCTTGATCGCCGCGGCGAGCCAGTCGGGTCAGTCAGTGCTGGTGAGCGCGCTCCTCTCACGAGGCCGGAGTGCACCGGGCAAGTTCTGATCCCCGTCACGGTTTTCGCGTGGTCCGCCGAAGCGGTGACCGATACCTTCAACGCTGACGGAGGAAGGCGTATGCGCGTCGTTTGGCGTTCGTCCGGTTTGGCGGGGCTTTCCAGTTTCGATCGCGCAATGGCGCAGTCGAACGGAGCGACCTGGCTATGTCCGGCTTTAATCATCCTCTTGCTGACGAGCGCAGTTTTCGTCGCCGTTGGCGTCGATCTTCGGCTTGGTGTCGTATCGCCGCACCCGTTCTGGCTCGCCGTTCTCGTCGCCTGTTTGCAAGGCGGGGCAACCGCTGGTCTTGCGACGACGGTGACGGCTGCTGCCCTCGCTCTCGCGTTCGGTGTCGCGCCACCGATCGGTGGTGAGGACTTCTACGACCACGGCTGGCGCGTCAGCCTTGACCCTCTGCTGTGGCTCGCGGCATCGGTCGGCATCGGCGGCGTGCGTGGCCGTCATCTGGCGCTCCTGTCCAATCTCGAAGCCCGGCTCTCCGAGGCCGAACGCCAGAGGCTGGCGATCGCGCGCGCCTTTGCCGGCCTCAAGACACGCTGTGAGGATCTGGAGCGGGAGCAGGCGTGCGCTGCCGCGCCGGGAGCCCCGCGCCTGATTGCGGCGTTTGATCGACTGCTTGTCGCGTCACCAGCGGACCGCCAGGAGGCGCTGGCGGACCTCGTAGACCTCGTCGTCGGCCAGGCGGATTGGGCGGTTCTCGAACCACGGGACGGCGGGCTGGTCGAGAGCTCGGCTTGGCGTGTTGCGCCATCGGACCGCACCGCCATTGCACTTTCGCGCACGGCTGCGGACGAACTCGAACGTCGTCGCGCTGCCCTGAATGCGCACCGCGAGTGCGACGCGGAATTGCTCGGCAGCGCCGGTCAGTTGGCTCTCCCGATCGTGCATCCGCGCGATGGCCGGGTTCTCGGCGCCTTCCTGATCTGCCGCTTCGAAACGGGTGGCACATCGCCAGCGGTGGAGGCCGTGCTCGGAATCGTCGCCAGAGCGCTGGCTCATTTGCTTGCGGGTGGGGGAGCCGTCGTCAGCCTCGAAAGGCGGCGCCGCTTCTGGCGGCTCCGCTCGGTTGCCGAAGACGTTGCACCCCTGCGCACGGTCGACCGCCCCGAACGTCGCGTCAGTGATCCCTACGGCTGAGAGTCACCATGGCGACGGATACGGCAGAGATCGGATGGAGAGGGACACGATCGGGCGACGTGTCCTGGTTGAGCGGTCCGGGTGCGCGACTCGGCGGAGCGGTGCTGGCGGACACGGCGGCCATCGCGGTGGGCGCTTCGGCCCTTGGACCGTGGGGAGCGCTGGCGCTGCATGCCCTCGTCACGGGCGCGTTCTTCGCCTTGTCCCGCAGGCCATCGAGCAGACAGCTGACAATATCTGCGGTGGTTTTGGCGCTGGCCGGGCCGCCGGCGGCGATTGCCTGGTGGATCGCCGGCACGAGAGCGGCCGCTCGAACGTCGGAGGAACGCGCACGCTGGTACGACGTCATCGCTCTTGATGGCGGCAGCGACGCGGAGGACGACGCCACCCAATTGCACGAAGCGATCGCGAATGGCCGTATCGGCGGCGACCATCGTCGCGGCGATCGTAGTTTTCCGGACATACTCGAAAACGGCACACTCGGGGAAAAGCAGGCTCTCCTCGGGCTCATCGGACTACGCTACCACGCGCGCTACTATCCGCTTTTGCAGGCCGCGCTACGGAGCCCCGAGCCCAGCGTCCGCGCGCAGGCGGCTGCGGTCTCGGTCAAGCTCAAGGATCAGTTCCGTGTACGGCTCGCGTGCGCATTGGCCGCTCTCGGGACGCTTGAGTCAGATGACGTGGCGCGTGCGCAGGCAGAGGACATTCTCGCTGCGGCGTCGTCCGGCTTCATCGACCCGCCACAGGCGCGAGCTGCGCTCGCGTCCGCCGTGGCTCTCTGCGAGCGGTGGCTCACAGGCGAGCCCGATGACCAATGGCTCGTCGTGCTCGTGCGCTGCCTCTCCGCCCTTGAGCGCCACCTGGACATCGTTGCGCGGCTTCGTCCCCTCGGTGCCGACGTGCCCGCGGAGCTGCGTCCGCTACTCAACACGAGCCAGCGCGCTCTCCGCCGACCAGTCGCTGAGGCGGAGACGGGAGGGGTACCATGCTGAAGCTATGGGACCCGCATCCTCAATCGGACACCACGGCGGCTCCGACCGCCGATGTCTGCATTGTCGTCGAGGGATGCTATCCGTTCGTCGCCGGCGGCGTCTCGTCGTGGATCGACTGGCTCATCCGGACACAGTCCGATCTGACTTTCCATGTGGTGGCCGTATCGGCCACGGACGACCCGCGCCCTCTGCGCTACCAGCTTCCCGATAACGTCATCGGCTTCGCAACGCTGGCCTTGGACGGCGGCAGCGGCCTGGACAATGGGGCGCGACCTCAGCGGCCCGCGGCTCTAGCCGATCAGCTTGCTCATGACCTCGTCGAACTCGTCGACGGCGGCGGCATCGAAACATTGGCCCGCATCGGCGAGCGGCTGCATGCCCCGCGCGCGCGGCTCACGCGTGGCGAACTCCTCGACTCGCGTCTGTCCCTGGCGATCGTCGAGCGCATGTACGAGCGGCTGACGCCCCACGCCTCGTTCCTTCAGTTCTTCTGGGCGTGGCGGTCATTGTTCGGCGGGCTCTTCGCAGTCCTCGACTTTTCACTGCCGCCAGCGTCCGTCTACCACACCATCTCGACCGGATACGCCGGCGTTCTCGCGGCGCGGGCTGCGGCTGAACTCGGGCGGCCGGTCGTCCTGACCGAGCACGGCATCTACACCAACGAGCGGCGCATCGAGATCCTGATGGCGGACTGGATTTCCGACACCGTCGACAAGGGAGTTGGACTCTCGGATTCGCGTCTGGACATTCGGGACTTCTGGATCCGCGCCTTCGAAGCCTACGCGCGGATTTGCTACGAAGCTTCGGCCGCAGTTACGACGCTCTACTCCGATAACCAGCGTCTTCAGCTCGCGTCCGGCGCGGCACCAGAGCGGCTACGCGTGATCGCGAACGGCATCGATGTCTCTCGGTTCGTCAGCCTGCCGATCGCGGCCGAAACGGCGCGCCCGACGATCGCGCTCATCGGACGCGTGGTGCCGATCAAGGACGTGAAGACTTTCATCCGCGCGACGGGGCATGTGCGGGCGACGGTGCCGGATTTGCGCGCACTCGTGATGGGGCCGACGGATGAAGATCCGGGCTACTTCGCGGAGTGTCAGGCGCTCGTCGCGGAACTCGGCCTTGGCGCCTGCGTGGAATTCACCGGCGCGGTGCGCATCGTCGATCATCTGCCGAACATCCATGTCGTTGTACTGACGAGCCTCAGTGAAGCTCAGCCACTGGTCCTGCTCGAGGCTGGGGCGGCGGGCATTCCGTGTGTCGCCACGGACGTCGGGGCCTGCCGCGAAATCCTGGAAGGCGCGCGCAACGAAACGGATACGGCAGGGCGCGGGGGGATCGTTACCGAACTCGTCGCGCCCGAACAAACGGGCGCCGCGATTGCCCGCCTGCTCGCGGATGCTCCGGAGCGACGCCGTCAGGGCGAGACGCTGAGGCGCCGGGTCTGCAAGCACTACAACTCTGATGTTTCGCGGGATCGTTACGCCACTCTCTACCGCGACGTCGCTCCGCACCTGTCTTTGCGAGGGGCTGCCTGATGGCCGGGATCGGGTTCGAACTCCGCCGTCTGAGCGAACGCGACGAGGTGCTCGGCCCCGTTCTCGCGATGGGGCATGCGGCGCTCGTCGCAGCCGGCCCGTGGCTGCTCACGGTGACCGCGCTCGCCGTCTTGAGCGCCGTCGCCGGTCCGAAGCTCGCAGGCAGTGATCTCGAGGGATTCCGCCTCGTCGTAATTTATGCCTTTGCCGTGTCCCTCGTCGCGGCCAGTCCGATCATTCTGGTGGCCGCGCGCTTGCTCGGCGACGCGGTCTATGCACGGCGTTTCGAGGAGATCGGCGATCTCTTCTGTGGAACCGCCGCGATTGCGGCCGTGGCTTCGACCGCCGCCGCTGCAGTCATGTTCCTCTTCGTGATTGCCATTCCGCCGGACTTGGCGGTCACGGGCATCGCACTCGCAGCAGCCATCGCTTTGGTGTGGACAGGGTTGTCCTTCTGCGGCGCAGTGCACCATTTCGCCGCCATCACCCGGGCGTTCCTCTTAGGGCTCGCCGCTGCCGTCGGCCTCGCGACGGGGGCTGCCGCCGCTGGTCTCGGCATCGTCGCGATGCTCTGGGGCTTCCAGCTTGGTATCGTCATCGTGATGGGCGGTCTCGCGGCTCGCATCTTCGCGACGTTCCCACCGTCCGGCCAGCCGCTTGCGGAAACCATCGCAGTCCTCAAGTCGGCGCTCCTCGTGCACTGGCGGCTGGCGCTCGGAGCCGGCATCGGGGCTGTTGCGGTGTTCGCCGACAAATGGGTCGTGTGGGTCGGCCCTGCTGGCGTCGTCGATGCGACCGGCCTCGTGCATGCTCCCATCTACGATAGCGCCATGTTCATCGCCTGTCTGACGATCGTCCCGGCGCTCGCCCTGTTCGTTACGCACATCGAAACAGACTTCGCGCTTCAGCAGGCGTCCGTGAGGCGGACGATTGCCGGACACGCGACGCTCGGGCAGGTGCGCCGCAAGCTTCTTCAACTCGAGCAGGGCACGTGGCAAGCCCTCTTGCGGATCTTGATCGTCCAGGCGGGCATCACGACCATGGTGGTTCTCGCGACGCCCGCCATCGTTTCCCTCGTCTCGCTCGGTTACCAGCAGGTCGGTATCCTGAGGCTCGGGGCGCTCGCGTCGCTCTTTCAGTTCATCTTCATCGCGGCCACCGCGCTCCTTCTCAACTTCAACCGGCAGACGGACGTGCTCGGTCTGCAGGCGCTCTTCCTCGTCCTCCAGGTTGGCGGCACGCTCGCGGCCGCCGAACTTGGTCCGGCGTTCCTCGGTTATGGAACGCTCGCCGCCTCGGTGCTGGCCGGAACGGCGGCCGTGGTGATCCTCGATCGTACGATGCGCGACCTGGGATACGTGATCTTCATCCAGGCCAATCGAACGTCCTCGCGACCGCCGTCCCCGCGGTCCGTCGATGTAGTCCCCGCAGCGCGTAAAGGAGCAGTGGCATGACGAAGAGATCCGCTCGGGCGTCCCTCGTCCCTATGGTCGGTGTCGCCGCGATGATGGTCGCGGCCGGTGTTTATACCTCGTCCGCCGAGCGCGCAGGCCCCGCCGGTCCGGCGGCGGAGGCGCCGCGGGCGAGCCAATCCGTTTCGACGTCGGTCATTCTGGCCCTCGGGGATCGGGTGAAGCTCTCCTTCTTCGAGGCGGTCGATATCCCGACAGACCGCGGCAAAGGCGGGGGAGCGATCCCTTCGTTCTTCCAGCGGATGGATCTGACGGGCGAGTACGCCGTCGACGGCGATGGCACGATCTCGGTACCGCGGCTCGGACGCCATCACGTCGTCGGTCGGACGCTCGCCGAAGTGCAGACCCAGCTTGGCCTCGCCTTCACCCGCATGATGGGGCACGCCGCTGAGATCACCGTGAACGTCATAGAACGGGCGCCGATCTACGTCGTTGGACCGGTCAGGTCGCCTGGTTCGTTCAAGCATGCACCGGGAATGCTGGTGCTGCATGCGGTGGCGCTCGCGGGCGGCATCGAGACCCGCGCGGACGGAACGTCGCTCATCATAGAGGGTGCGCGGGAGGCCGAGCGTCTCCGCAAAAGCTCCGATCAGTTGAAGCGGCTGATCGCGCGCCGTGCTCGCCTCGAGGCGGAGCGGCAAGGCATCGAACAGGTGAAGGTGCCGGCGCAACTCATCGCTCTGGTGGGGAACAAAGGCGCCGAGGATCTGCTCGAGGCCGAGCAGGCGATCCTCGATGTAGAGCGCCGGAAGTTGCAATATCAGCAGGCGGAGTTCGCGGCCGGCATTGCCGCGGCGCGGGCAGAGATCGCGGCGCTCAGCGGCTCGTTCGCTCAGTTCGAGGCGCAGCTGGCGCTTCGGACCGATCGCCTCACAGATCTCGAGCAGCTGATGGCGCAGGGCCACATCAAGCGGCACCACATCATCACGGTGAAGAGCGAGATCGCTGACATCGAAGTGCGCAAGCGTGAAGTGCAGGCAGCCATCGCCCAGGCCGAGGTCCGGCTCGCGCAGCTCGAAGGCGCTCGTGCCCGCCACGGCATCGACGTCGCGGGAACGTTGCTGACCCGGATCGCTGCGACCGACGATGAAATCGACGATGCGCGTCAGGCGCTGCGTTCGACGGAGACACTCACGAAACTGATGGACCGCGCGGGCGGCAATTTCGAGAAAGTGCTGTCCGAACGCGCCATCGTCTACGAGATCGTGCGTCAGACGGCTGCCGGCCCCGTGACCACAGCAGCGACTGAAACGACACAGCTGCTGCCGGGCGACATCCTCAAGATCACCGTAAAGAGCGGCGTATCGGCCGCGACGCAGGCGCCGAGTGGCGGACGGCGTGCGGCACTCGGCGACACCGGTGAGGTCCGTTGAAGTACGGCAGATGCCGCGGTGGCGGGAACTGATGATGGCGTGGCTCGGAGCGAAGGTCCTGCTGGCGGCACTGGGTCTCGGAGCCGCCGCCGGTCAGGATGCGGCGCGTACGGAAATGCGGTCTCGCCTGTCAGCGGTCGAGACATGGGGCGCCCAGTATCAGGGGATCGATGTCGCCCGGCTCGCGGCGTCGTCGCTCGATCTGGTTGTCATCGATCCGGACCTCGATGGCCATGGCGCAGATACCCGCGTCGTCAAAACCCTGGCCCGGCGACCAGACGGCAGCCGTCGCCTCGTCATTGCTTATCTCAGTGTCGGGGCGGGAGAATCTTGGCGCGGCTATTGGCGGCCGTCGTTTGCTGCTTCGCCACCGGATTGGCTCGGTCGCACCGATCCGGCTTGGCCGGGAAGCTATACGGTCCGCTACTGGCATCCGCAGTGGCACGACATCGTGTTTGCGCAGCTCGATCGAATCCTCGCAGCCGGTTTCGACGGCGTCTTCCTCGATCGCGTCGACGGTTACGGCGACTGGCGTGACCGTCCGAATGCGCAGCGTGACATGACCGATCTCGTGCACGAACTCGCCGTGCGGGCACGCACCACGAAAGCAGGTTTCGCGGTGATCGCTCAAAACGCGGAGCACCTTTTGGCCGATCCTCGCTATCGCGGCGCCATCGATGCGGTGAGCAAGGAAAGCCTCTTCACGGGGCTCGCCGGCGAGGGGACCGAGAACCGACCCGAGGATACCGGCTGGAGCCTGTCCTTCCTGCAGCCGGCGCAGCGCGACGGGCTCGTCATATTCGCGATCGAATATGGCCGGAAACATCCGACCGTGGCTGCGGCGGCACTTCGTCTCCGCAAACTCGGGTTCAAGCCCTTTGTTGCGGACCGCCTCCTCGATCGCGTGCCGGACTAGTCAGCTATTCGGCCGTGTCCCAGTCGAGCTTCGAGAGCCGGCGTTTGCAGGTTTCCGCGTCCCAGATCTCACAGATCGTCGACTGGACCGCCCAAGCTGTGAGGGAATGTGCGGCAAATGCTTTTCTGGACACGGCTTTGCGCCGCAGCTCAGCTCGCATTGAGGCCTGGAGAATGCGGGCGGCATCGAGCCGGCGGTCGAACGCCGGTGAGCAGAAAGTCACCGATGTGAGCAGGTGATCGGTGCGCGTATCCCGCGCTAATGCGGCCTCAAGTGCGGCGAGACGAGTTTCCCAGGCGCGCCGTTCGAGCGGCACCACCAACGTCAGCATGCCGTTGGCTTCCTGGGCATCGAGGCGATCGAAGACCTGACGCAGCAGACGCTCGAAGCAGAACTCCTGGGGGGAGCGTATCTGCGCGCGCTGCTTGCGATCCAGCTTCGCCCACGTTGCACCATCGAGCGCCGTGACGAAACCTATGCCGGCGCTCTCCTGAGTGAGTTGCACGAAATCGGCAAGCGCACGGCCTTCGGCAGTCAGACCGTGGCCATCGGTTCGTTTGGCCGTCAGCTGTCGGAGATCGAGGGATCGGATGTCGTGCTTGAGGTCGAGCAGGTGCCAGCGCGCCGCGAAGGTCGCCCGATCCACCGTCGGCGAGAGAAAAGCTGCCGCAACGGCAGGCGTCGACGTGCTGCCCCGGGTCAATCGCTCTGGAAAGGCAAGGGACAAGTCGAACACAGGAAACTCTCGGGTACTACCGCCGATCTTGGCGTCCCGAAAACGTTAACTGCCGGAAATCACGAACGCAAATCGTATCGAGGATTGCCTGCTTGCTGTCATGAATTTTCAGCAACGCACACATAAATAGGCTTCGATTTATTCCGAACTGCCAAAAATGGAAACGAGCAGAGGCGCCATCGGCGTAAAGCTCGACAGTTTCTTGGCATCCACGATGCAAATCATGTGGCGGTTCATCCGCTCGATCAGTCCGCGGGCCTCGAACCGCATCATGATGCGGCTGAGCGTGTCGCGGTTGATCGATAGATGATTGGCGATATCGTCCCGGCACATGGGCAGGGCGAGGAACTGTCCATCAGATACGCGACCGCCGGACCGCATGGCCAGCACGAGAAGGAACGAGGCCACTCGCGTTTCGGCATCGAGTTGGCCGATGATCATCTGGTTGACCCCGAGCCGAGCGAGCTGGCGCTGGATCTGCTCGATCTGAAGTTCGCCGAAATCGTAGCGATAGTCGGCGGGCACTGCCGTGCTCTCGATGCGCAGCAGCGTCGTTCGGCTGATCGCCCGAAAGCTCACGGCCCGTGGTAGCGGCCAGACGAGGTGGGGGACGACGTCTCCGGGCATCAGGAAGTCCAGGATGCTTCGCTGGTCGGGCGCGGGGATGACGTCGATGCTCATCTGGCCGTCGCGGACCAGCAGCAATTCGCCCGGTGTCGCAATGCTCTGGGGGAGACGCTGCTGCGGCCTGAGATCGATCGGCGTTGCCGCAGAGCGCTCGCCGATGGCAAGCAGGGTCGGTAAATGGACCGAACCGAGCGGCCGCGTGAGAATCGGGCTGTCGAGTTCTGCCATGAAGCGTGATGCATCAGAACTCATGGATTGAAACTCGTTTGGACAATCAAACAACGTGTTTTGCACGTTGCAAGCGGATCGAGCTGAATGCGGTAACTATCGAGTAAAGTTGAAACACTCTTTCGCAGACACTGCAATGTCCATCTTGATTGAGCGCAGTTCAATCCGAGTGGCGGCGCGGGTTTGATCTGCCGCAACCGTGCTCGGTTCAGCTCGGTCAAAAAAGGGGCTTCCTGACACCGATCAGATTTACAGAGCGCGATAGAAGTCTGCGCACGCGGCCCAGGCGTCGGCCTCTGACCAGTCATGGTGCACCGATGCCGCCGGCTCTGTGTTCGTCCGGAGGAGTGGTTCAGAGAAATCCGTCTGGTTCGCCTCGGTGAATTGGCACCGCCAGCCGGTACGCTCGCGCAGTTCGACGGCAACGCGGCGAGCGAAGTCACCCTGGCTGCCGACGTATCCGCTCGGCGCACATCGACGAACACCGGCTTTGTCAGAGAGGCTCTCGCAGAACGTGCGGTAGCTCTTCGCGAGGAGCGAGACGTGGATGTTGTCGCGGACGTAACGGGGCGTCGCCACGTTCGGCACGCGGCCGGCCTTCCATTCGCGAGTGAGATAGGTGGTGAAGCGCGGTTCTTCGAGAGGGCCGAAGGGATTGGGGATCACGAATTTTCCGAGCGAGAGACCAAGCTGTTCGGCCTCTAGACGGATGATCTCGAAGCTGATGTGCTTCGAGAGACCGTAGGGATTGAAGGCGCGGCCAGGAGCGTCGCCTTCACCTTCGAAGGGCTCGAAGACACTGCCGGTGACGACGACTTTCCGCAGACCACGCTCGCTCATCGACCGGAGAAGCGGCCGTATGTTTCGCGTGTTTTTTTCCGACGCCGAAATCGCATCGAAATCCCAGCTCCGGTAGTTCTCCATCGTCGCCGCGTGGTGGAGTAGGAGGTCGTAGGACTGGGCGCCCGCGAAGGAGAGAAACGCAGCATCACCGAAGCTCACGTTCTCGATCTGCTCGGCGAGGGGCGCGAGTCGGCGGACCCGTTCGGCGCGGACACCGGTGTAATCGGTCAACCGTCCGCGATAGATGGCGACGACGTCATGGCCGGCACGGGCGAGTTCTTCGGCGAACCAAGCACCCGTGAACGAACTCGCGCCGGTCATCAGAATGCGCATGGATCAGTAGCCGCTCGCATGCCAGGAAGAATCGAAATCAGGCGCGGTGCGATCCTTGTCCGAGAGGACAGCAGGCCGGCTTGGCCATTCGATCGCAAAGCGCGGGTCGTCCCAGCGAACGATGCGCTCGTGCCCGCCGGCGTAGGGCGCATCGACGAAGTAGATGACTTCGCTGTCAGGTGCGAGCGTCAGAAAGCCGTGTGCGCAGCCGCGCGGCACGTACATCAGGCGTCGGTTCGTGGCGGAGAGCTCGGCACCGGCCCACTTGCCGAAAGTGGGGGAGCCATCACGCAGGTCGAGCACCACGTCGAAGATGCTTCCGGCGATACAGCGCAGCAGTTTCACCTCGCCGTGCGGCGCGACCTGATAGTGCAAACCACGGAGGGTACCGGCCTCGGAGCTCAGTGAATTGTTGACCTGCACGAAATTGGCAGCGAGGCCGGCGTCCGCAAACGTCGCAGCGTCGAAGACGCGGGAGAAGAAGCCGCGCGAGTCGCCGCGCCGATCGGGCTCGATGATGAAGCAACCATCGACGGGCGTCGAATGCCGGATCATGCCGCCTCGATCCGCCGGCCGATGGTGAGGTAACGCGCACCAGGGATCGGGCTCGCGAACATGCGGCGGGCATCGAATACGACCTTGCCCGCAAGATCGATCGTGCAGAGGTCTTCGTATTCGGGCCACTTGGTGGCGAGTACGACGATGTCGCTGTCGGCGACCGCGCTGCGCCAGTCGTCGAGGTAGGAGAGGCCCTCGACATCGCCACCCATGGCCTTGCGGAAATGTGCACCGGCAATCGGATCGTGCGCGCGAATAACGGCGCCGGCGGTGAGCAGGGTCGCCGCGATTTTCAGCGACGCAGACTCGCGCACATCGTCAGTTCCGGGCTTAAAAGCGAGGCCGAGAAGCAGGACCCGCTTGCCGGCGAGGTCGCCGCAGGCGCGTGCGAGCATCGTCGCGACCTGACCTGGCTGCTGGTCGTTGATATCGAGAACGGCATTGGCCATGCGCATCGGCATGCCGTGCTGCAGGCCCTGGCTGCGCAGCGCCTGCACGTCCTTCGGGAAACAGCTGCCGCCGAAGCCGCAGCCCGGTACGAGATAGGTCAGGATTTCCGGCGCGACGCGGCGCTCGTGCACGACCGGGTTCCAGCGCCGGTCGAGGTGGACGCCCTTGACGACATCGAGCACATCGACGCCGCCAATCGCTGCAGACAAGTTCGCGAGTTCGTTGACGGCGGAAATCTGAGTCGCGAGCAGGAAGTTGTTGGCGTACTTGATGAGCTCGGCCGTGCGCGTGTTGACGCGCAGTTTGTCCACCGGCCAGGGGGCATAGAGCTCTTCGAGCAGCGCGAGTGTGCGGACATCTTCGTGGCCGAGCACGATGCGATCGGGGTCGGCGAAATCGCCGATGGCCTCGCCCTCGCGCAGAAACTCCGGGTTCATGCCGAGCCCGAATTGGCCAAGCATCTTGCCCGACGCCCGCTCGATCTCTTCACGGACGACCGTATCGGTCGTGCCCGGCAGGACCGTCGACTTGACGACGACCGACAGGAACTTATCCCGATCGCGGAGGATGACACCGATTTGCCGGGCGGCCTCCCGTACGTAGCTGAGATCGATCCGCCCATCGACGGACGGAGTACCGACCGCGAGGATGACCATCTCGGCATCGGTGAGCGCGTCGACCAGACTGGTGGTCGCCCGGAAGCGTCCGGAGGCGCGGACATTAGCGAGCAGATCCGGGAGACCGCGCTCGTGGATCGTCGGTTCGCCCGCTTCGAGGCGCGCGACGATCGCGGGATCGATATCGACGCAGGTGACCTGGTGGCCCTTGGCCGCGAGACAGACGCCCGAGACAAGGCCGACATAGCCGGTTCCAACGATGGCGAGCTTCATGGGTCAGCGCATCTCGTGTTTCAAATAGCGAAGGAATCGCTCGACGCCGTCATGGACCAGAATTTTCGGGTCGTAGCCGAGCGTCTCGCGTGCGCGGTCGATGACCGGGCAGCGCCGATTGGGATTGTGGGTCATGTAGTCGGGGTCGTCGCTGGTGTCGTAGCGGACGGCGCCGTCATAGCCCATCACGCGGCTGCCGCAGTCGCGGTAGACGCGCGCGAAGTCGAGTACCGAGATTTCGGGCTTCTCAATGCCGATGTTGAAGGCGTCGTACTTGCCGTGCAGCAGGCAGAGGAGGTACCCGGTGACGGCGTCCGAGACGTAACAGAAGGTACGGGTCGGGCTGCCGTTCGAAAGGATCACGAGATCGCGCTGCTCGACCACGGCACGCGCGAAGTCCGCCGGCAGACGGCGATCTTCGAGGCGCATGCCCGGTCCGTAGTTGTTGAACGGACGCGCGATGGTCAGCGGCATACCGAACTGCTTGGCGTAAACCCAGCAGAGCGTTTCGCCGAAACGCTTCGACTCGTCGTAGCAGGCGCGGGGGCCCGTGCACGAGACGAGGCCGACGAAATCCTCCCGCGTCGGAATGTGAGCGGGATCGGGATCGCCGTAGATCTCGGACGATGAGAAGAACAGGAAGCCTTCCAGGGTCGTCCGGCCACGATAGGTGTCGAGCAGCCGGCGCAGGCCCCAGATGTTCGCGTCGATCGTCTCGACAGGATACATGCGGTAGAAGGTCGGCGAGGCGACCGAGGCCGCATGCACGACGAAGCGGGCCTCGGCCGCACCAGAAATGCGGGCGATGTCGTCCTTAGCAACGTCAAATGCCTGCAGATCGAGTACATCGGGATGCGCGCGCGCGAGGTCGTCGAGCCAGCGCGGACGCTCGAGCAGGAAGGTGTCGAGGCCGATCACCTTGCGGATACCGAGCGGCCCGGAGAGCCGCACGAGATACTGAAGAATATAGAAGCCGAGGAAACCTGCGCATCCGGTGACGACGACGGTCGCGCCGTCGAAGCGTGCGCGCTTCGCCCCGAGCGCATCGTCGATCCGCGCGAGGTCTTCGGCGACAATCGGGTTAAGCATGCGTCGGCTCCCGGACTTCGCGGGTCTTGCGCGGCTTCACCAGGGGCAGGGCCCACGGCGCTTTGCCGGAGCGCCAGAGGTTGTCGAGTTCATCGCGGTCGCGCTGCGTGTCCATGCAGGCCCAGAAGCCGCGGTGGCGCCAGAGGCAGAGCTCGCGGGCGTTGGCGAGGGCGGTCAACGGCCCTTTCTCGAGCACGAGGTTCTCGTCCGTGCCGAGGTAGTCGGTGAATTCGCGGCGGAAGAAGAAGAAGCCGCCGTTGATCCAAGATTTGGTCAGTTCCGGCTTCTCCGAGAACTGAAGGACGGTATCGCCGTCGGTGATGAGATCGCCGAACCGCGATGGCGGATTGATCGCGAGGACGGTGCCGATCCGGCCATGCTCTTGATGGAAGCGGAATTCGGCGTCGAGATCGGCATTGGTGACGCCGTCGCCGTACGTCACTGCGAAATGCTCAGCGTCTCCAAGATACTTTTCAGCTGCGCGACCGATGCGACCGCCGGTCATGGTCAACTCGCCGGTGTACGCAACGGTGACTTCCCAATCCTCGTCGTGATGCACGCAGTGGTAGGTCGTGTTGCGGGTCTTCAGATTGACCGTGAAGTCCGAGTTCATCAGGTCATAATTGGCGAAATAGTCCTTTATCACCTCGGACTTGAAGCCGGAGCAGATCACGAAGCGCTTGAAGCCGTAGCGGCTGTAGGAGCGCATGATGTGCCAGAGGATCGGCTTCCCGCCGATCTCGACCATCGGCTTCGGGCGAAACTCGGTGTGTTCTTTCAATCGCGTGCCGAGACCGCCGGCAAGGATGAACACTGGAACGTCGGCGTTTCTCGTCATGTTCCCCGCGTTATGGCTCGAATTTGTCGGTGGAGGCGCAGTCGCTCGTCGTCGTCGGGTCGATCGAATGTGCCAGCGGCCGGACATGACCGGCCGATCATTTCGCATTCCGGACAATATACTTTCTCTGCGTCGCGAGAAATTGGGGATGCGCCAATTGGTGAATGGAAAAGAGGAAAACGAGAGGGAGTTTTATTCTTTATTCACCACGTTTCGGCGGCTGCAGGTCCTTACCAAGCGGGCCGCTATCGAACGGCTGATCAAGACGTGGGTTGGAGGCGCGCGTGAAGGGTTGGCGCAGAGGTCGATGTCTCGCGGCGCGCTTGTACGTCGCCGTAGATCGCCAGGATGTCGGAGATCTTGCGGTCCCAGTCAAACGCACGAAGCGCCTTCTCGCGACCCGCTGCACCGAGTTCCGTGCAAAGTGCCGGCGAGGCCGCAAGTCGCTCGATGGCAGCGGCGAGATGGCTGGCGAAGTCGTGGCGCGACGTTGGTGCGACCAGCAACGCACAGCGTGGGTCGAGATAGTCGGCCGGACCGCCCCAGTCGGTGGCGATGACGGGTTTCCCCGCCGCCATCGCTTCGAGGACAACAGCGCCGCCGCATTCGAGAAGACTAGGCAGCACGAGTGCGTCGGACTGGGCGAGCAATTCGGCGCATTCGGCCTGAGTTTTCCAGCCCGCGAAGGTGACGGACGGCTGGGCGCCGGAGAGCAATCCAAGTTTCGCTGCGAGCCCTTCGAGCGCACCTCGTTCGGGGCCGTCACCGGCGATCGTCAGGTGAACGGGACGTGCGCCGCTCACCTGTGCCAGGGCCTGGAGAAGATGATCGACGCCCTTCCAGTCGACGAGTCGTCCCATGTAGAGGAGCGATAACGGCGTATCTTCTCCGCGTGGCGGCGACGCAGGTCGCGGTGCGCTCCAGAGCGCCACGTCGATGCCGTTCTCGCAGAGCAGCCTTACCTCGCCCGTGATGCCGGCGGGGAGGGCGTTGCGCGTCCGCTCGTTGGCGACCAGCACGACGTCCGCTCGCAACTTTCCTGGCATCAGCCGATTGAGCAGGCGGCTGGCGGCACGCCCCGCGCTGACGAAGGCGCGGACGGGCAGCGGTTCATTGGATCGAAATGCGGGAGGATAATCCATGCCGCCATTGAGCGGCCCGATCACGACGGGAGCGCCGAGACCGTACATCAGCGACGGTTCCTTGGGCGCGACGGGCATCGGCTGGTGGACGATGGTGATCCCTTCACGACGCACGAGATCGCGCACAATCCGGCGCTGCAGAAACTGGGACCATACCCGCATCAGGTAGCCGGTCGAGAAGTCGGCAATGCGCCGAGGGAGAAGGCTGCCGGTGCGCCAGAGCAGCTTATGGATCCAGCTGTCACGGATGTAGATGATGCGGGGATCGTCCGAGAATAGAGCAGTTAGCTCGTCACGGGTCCGTTCGTGAACCACGAGCCAGGTCGGGATGCCCAGGCGGCGCAGACGGCTGAAGTAGTGCAGCGGAAGTGCCGCTTCTCCACCGAACCGGAAAGACGCGTGCTCGGCAACGATCAGGACCTTGCCAGTGAAGCCATGCGACATGCTGTGGTCCGGCGGATGAAAAAGAGGGAGCCGGCGGAGACGCACGGCGAACGGCCGGAACTATAATCGCAAAAATCTGGAAAAACGTTTGTCGTCAACAAAGTGATTAACATCCGATCAAGGTTACCAAAAATCGGTCAAACCGAAACAAGTGTTTCTCTGTCAGAATAAAGATGGCGGGTGCGTATGTCGCGCGACATCGCAAGCCCCATTCTTCTCGGTAACAACGCGAGCTGACAGATGACCGACATGTCTGCGGGACGTTCGCGGATGCCGAGGCTGGGTTATCTGATCAACCAATATCCCAAGGTCAGCCATACATTCATCCGTCGCGAGATCGAGGCGGTCGAGCGCCACGGGGTTCCCGTGAGCCGTTTCGCTCTGCGGGGCTGGGACGCGGACGTTGTCGACGCGAGCGACATCGCAGAGAAAGCGCGGACGCGATACACCCTCGATCGCGGCCTCGCGCCACTCATCGCCGCGGTCGCACGCGTGGCGATGTCACGTCCGAAGGCGCTGCTCGCGGCGCTCCGGGCCTCCAGGGCAATGGCGCGCAAATCGGAGCGCGGCCTCGCCTATCATTTCATTTACGTCGCCCACGCCTGCCGGATGTTGAAGTGGGCGACCGAAGACGGAATAGAGCATCTGCACGTCCACTTCGGAACCAATGCCACCGAGGTGGCCATGTTACTTCGAATCCTCGGCGGTCCCTCTTACAGTTTCACCGTCCACGGATCGGAGGAGTTCGAGAAGGCCGATCGGCTCGGTCTCGACAAGACGATTGCGGGCGCGGCCTTCGTCGTCACCGTCAATGCGTACGGGCGGGCCCAGATGATGCGGCACGCGCAGGTCGATGACTGGCCCAAGATCCATGAGATCCACTGCGGGCTCGAAGCCGATTACTTCACGCTGAAGCCGCCGAGCCCACGCCGGCGATTGGTGGCTGTCGGGCGCTTGAGTCGCGAAAAAGGTCATCTTCTGCTCGTCCAAGCCTTCGGAATGATCGCCGCCGAGTTCCCGGATGCGGACCTGGTGATCGCCGGTGATGGAGTGCTGCGCGAGGAGATCGAGAGCCTCGTCCGGTCGTTGGATCTCGGCGAGCGTATCCGAATTACGGGCTGGGTCGACACCGCCCGCGTCCGCGAAGAGATTACGGCCGCGCGCGCGATGGTGCTGCCGAGCTTCATGGAAAGCCTGCCTGTCGTGCTCATGGAGGCCATGGCACTCGGCCGGCCGGTCATCGCATCGCGCGTCTGCGGTATTCCCGAACTCGTCGAGCATGGACGAACCGGCTGGCTGGTCACGCCCGGCGACACCGCTGGGCTTGCCGCCGCGATGCGCGAAGCGCTGCTGCTCTCCGACGACGCCTGCCGCCGCATGGGTGAGGCGGCCTTCGAGCGGGTTGGCGAGCGCCATGCCATCGATCGGGAAGTCATCGCGCTTCTCAGGCTCTTCCAGATGCGAACCTTCCAAGTCCCCATCATCGATCCGACACCGGCGGGTCAGGGAGTCACTGCGCAGTTTCCAGTCTAGGTTTCAGGAGTTATTGCGTGTGCGGAATTACAGGTGCGGTCGGATACATCGATCCCGAAATCCGGAATGCCGTGGCGCGCATGAACGCCACGCAGAAGCACCGTGGTCCTGACGATGCCGGTCTTTGGGCGAGTGGCACGGGCGTCGAAACCCGGGGCGCGATCCTTGGTCATACGCGCCTGTCCATCCTCGACGTCAGCGGCGCCGCGGCCCAACCGATGGTCTCGCCCGATGGCGGCAAAGTGCTCGTCTATAACGGCGAGCTCTATAACTTCCGAGACATCCGTGCTGAGCTAGCCGCCGTAGGTATGACCTTCCGCTCGGCCGGCGACACCGAGGTCTTCTTCGCGGCATTCATGCATTGGGGGCCAGCCGCCGTCGAAAAGATGCGCGGCATGTTCGCTGCGGCGCTCTGGGATGGCGCCACCGGCCGCCTGATGCTGGTTCGTGATCGCCTCGGGATCAAACCGCTCTACGTTCACGAGCGGCGCGGTCCCAATGGAGTCCGGACGCTGATCTTCGCGTCGGAACTCCGGAGCCTCCTCGCGAGCGGCCTCGTCGATCGCCGTCTTGATCCGACGGGCCTGGCGACGTTCCTGTGGAACGGCTTCGTCGCCGGTGAGACGTCCATCGTCCGTGATGTTCGGCTCTTTCCAGAGGCTTCGATCGTCACGCTGGAAGCCGGAAAGGGGATGCCAGCACCGCGGCGCTACTGGCACCTGCCCTCCGGGCGGGAGACGACGACGGCCATCTCAGGTCTCGCGGCTGAACTTGACCGATCGGTCCACAGCCATCTCGTTTCGGATGCTCCGCTGGCGGTATTCCTCTCAGGTGGAGTCGACTCGAGCGTCGTGGCGCGGCTCTCCCAGAAGGGGAGCGATGCTCGCATTCGCACCTTCTCCGTCGGCTTCGACGAGGCCGCCTACGACGAGACGCGCTATGCCGAAGCGGTCGCGGCTCAGATCGGCAGCGACCATACGACGGTGCGGCTGACCCAAGCAGATTTCGCGGCGGCCCTTCCAAAAGCATTCACGGCCATCGACCAGCCGACGTTCGACGGCATCAACACGTTCATGGTGAGCCGCGCCGTCGCGGCAGCAGGCATCAAGGTCGCGGTCGCGGGAACCGGTGGGGACGAGATCTTCGGCGGCTATCGGAGCTTTCGCGATCTCCCGCTTGCTGCGCGGCTGTCGGGACTTCTCGGCCGAACCAGCGGCAGCGCCGTTGGTGCGCTCCTCGCGGCCTTCTCGGGTGGCTCCGGTGTTCCACGACTGACGCGGTGGGGCAAGCTCGCCGACGTTGCTGCAGCGGGCGGCGATCTGCTCGGTCTCTACCAGACGGCCTACGGCCTGTTCACGCGCCGTTTCTTCGAGCGGCTTGCCCCGGCCTTCCGCTCCGAAGTCGACTTCGGCTTGCCACCGAAGCTCGCCGCCGAACTCCGGGCCGGGATTGCCGGCGAGCCCTTGCTCCACGCCGTCTCGAAGCTCGAGACGTCACTGTTCCTCGGGCAGAGATTGCTCCGCGACAGTGATGCGGCCAGCAAGGCCGTCTCCGTTGAGCTTCGCGTCCCGTTCGTCGACCACATGCTGATCGAAGCAGCAGCGCGCATTGATCCGAGCCGCCGCTTTTCGCCGCTCGGCCGCAAGCAACTTCTGAGGGACTGCGGCCTCGCCGGATTGGATCCGGCGCTCTTCGAGCGTCCGAAGAACGGCTTCGTCATGCCACTCGAGCGCTGGATGCGGGCGAGCCTTCAGCCCGCGATGACGGAAGCTTTCCACGATCGGTCGCTGTGCGAGGCCGCCGGTCTCGATCCCGCGACCGTGGCCGCCCTCTGGCGTGCCTATGTCGACGGCCGACCTGGTGTCTACTGGTCCCGGGTCTGGTCGCTCTACGTGCTGCTTGAATGGATGCGTCTTCACGAGGCGAGGCTTTGATGTCTGCAGTTCCTTCCCGATATGTGCTGGTCAGCCCCGTGCGCGACGAGGCTGCCTACGCGCGTCGAACGCTCGAGAGCATCGCAGCGCAGACCGTGCAGCCGGCTCTCTGGGTGATCGTCGACGACGGTTCGACGGACGAGACGCCGGCTATCCTGGCGGAGTATGCGGCCCGACTGCCGTATATCCGCATCGTTCGGCGCGAGGATCGCGGCCGGCGCAGCGTCGGACCGGGCGTCATTGACGCGTTCTTTGCGGGTCTTTCGACGGTCGATCTCACGAACTTCGATTTCGTGTGCAAGCTCGATCTCGACCTCGACATCCCGCCGACCTACTTCGAGGTAATGATCGACCGTATGCGGGACAATCCGCGCCTGGGGACGTGCAGCGGCAAGCCCTACTTCCTCGCGGACGGCCGTCTCGTCAGCGAAGGCTGCGGTGATGAAATGTCGGTCGGGATGATCAAGTTCTACCGGACCGCCTGCTTTATCGAGATCGGCGGCTTCGTGCGTGAAGTGATGTGGGATGGCATCGACTGCCACACCTGCCGCATGAAGGGATGGACGGCGCAGAGCTGGGACGATCCGGAGATCCGCTTCATCCATCTCCGCCCGATGGGATCGAGCCACAAGGGCATCTTGACGGGACGGTTCCGCCACGGATTCGGCCAGTACTTCATGGGGACATCGTTCGCCTATATGGCCGCAAGTGCCGCCTGGCGGATGAAGCAACGGCCCTACGTGATCGGTGGGTTGGCTATGCTCGTCGGCTGGGTTGTGAGTGCGCTACGGGGTGCGAAGCGCTATGAAAATGCGGAGTTCCGCGCCTTCCTTCGCCAGTATCAGCGCACCTGCCTCTTGAAGGGTAAAGCATGCGCGACGGCGGAAGCCGAGGAGCGCCAGCTCTCTGTGTGGCGGGAGAAGCCGTCCCAGATGATGGCTGTCGAGCGGCAGATCGCCTAGCCATAGCTTGGCCGGATCTTCGAACTCCCGATTGAAGCAGCACACGCTTCGTCGGGAGTTTGCTATCAGAAGCCGAGCAAGCGGAGCTTGAAGCGCTCCAGGCTGTCGTAGCGTCCGATGGGGATGCGGGGAATGGTGTGCGGGCTTCCCGTGCGGCCCCAGAGACGATGCTCGAGGATGGTAGCCGAGGCGAAGCCGGCATCGGCAACGAGCTGCGCAACGGCGTCGTTCCAGTTCCCGTTCGGATAGGCGAAGTGGGAGACCGGGCGCCCGAGCCACGCTTCGAGACACGTCTTCGAACGGCAAATGCTGGTGCCAGCCTCTGCGAGCGGAATGCTGTCGAGCAAGCTGTGGCAATGCGAATGGGCACCGATCGTCACGTAGGGTGAGGCGGCGATCTCCTGAAGCTGGCGGTGCGTCAACGGTGCGAGCGGATCGACACGCCGCTTCGGAACGCCCGCGGTCGCCCGTTCGATCGCAGCGAGCGTGTGCTGGCGCGCATCGGCCGTCTGCCGCTTCATGAGTTCGAGCACGGCATGGACGGTGCGCCATGTCGCGGCGCCGGTTGTGGCATCGAGGTGCCAGGGACCGTGGGGACCGAGGCCGAGCTCGAGTGTGACGGCGGCCGCGACCTGCAGCGCGTTCATGACGCGATCGAACCAATAGGGCTCGCCGCTCTCGATCTGGCGCGTCGCGACATAGATGGTGACGGGCAGCCGAAGTTCCTCGACGATCGGCATCAGGTGGCGATGAAGTCCCGCCTCGCCGTCGTCGAACGTCAGCACCACCTGCGGACGCCCGCTTCGGAGCGCGCCGCTCAGGGCATCGTCCAGACTGACGATGTCGTAGTGCTCCCGCAGCACTTCCATCTGGCGACGGAAGTCGCGAGCCCTAAGGACGGTCCAGGCGTCCATGTCTTCGTCGTCTGCACCGAGCGTGTGATAGACGAGGATCGTGACGCCGCGGCCGGGATCGCAGGCGCGCCGCAGGGCAGCGTAGGGCACGGGTGCCGTCAGTGCCCGCGTCGCAGCAGACTTCAACATCGAGCGGGTGGTCGCGAGCGCGGTCATTTGTATTCGATCAGCCTCGCCTGGCGCCCGAAGATGCGGTCGAGTTCGAACCTCAGTTGGCCGACGACCTCGGGGAAGCGTCCAAGAACGTGGAATGCGGAGACAACCAGGGGGTCGCGCATGGTGCTGCGCCGGCGTAGATAGAGGCGCGCGATCTGTAAGGGATAGATCAGGGCCAGCGACAGGGCGGCGGGGCCAGAGACGAACGCTGCCGCGGCGATGGCCGTCGGCAAGCCCGCGCCCCAGATCCACGCGCGCCGGGCTTCCTGGACGCAATGGCGCTCGGGCGGTGTTCCATGAAGATAGGCACCCTGCGCGAACGCGTAGCCGCACCGCACGGCGCGCCGCCACCACTGGGAGAAGCGCGTGATCGCCGCATCGTGATACGTCATCGGATGGTCGATGCAGAAGATACGCCAGCCCGTTTGCCGGAGCCGAACGCACATCTCCGGCTCTTCGCCGGCGATCAGATCGTCGCGGAAGCCTCCGACGGCCGAGAATGCGGCGACGCGGACCATCGCATCGCCGCCACACGAGCGGACTTCGCCCGGTGCGACGGCCCACTCGGCATCGCAGAGCCGATTGTAGACCGAGGTGTCGAGGTTCGTTTCGAGCCGGCGGCCGAACACCACGGCGGCATTTGGGGCCGCGTCAAGGAAGCGTCGCGCCGCGGCCAGCCAGTCCGATGCGAGCGCGCAATCCCCGTCGACGAACTGAACGAGCGTCGTATCCGGCGCCGCTTCGATGAGCCGGCGATAGCCGGCATTCCGCCCGCGTGCCGCTGAAAACGGCCGCGTCATATCAAGCTCGACGACGATGGCGCCGAGTGCCGTCGCGCGTGCGGGCGAGCCGTCGGTCGAGCCGGAGTCCACATAGACGACCGGGCCGGTACCAGGCGGGATCGACGATAGGCAGCGGACCAGACGCTCGCCTTCGTTGCGGCCGATGACGACGAGGCCGATGCTCCGGATGTCGGCTGCCGGTGTCGCGGCGCGTACGTCTGCTTCGCTCATCAGCGCACCGCCACGGGATGCCCGAGGCGGCGGAGCCGATCGAGTACGACGCCGCGCGGTTGGAACTTTGCGTGTTTGCCGAGAAGGGACTTCTTGAGGAACGGAAATCCGGCGTCGACGAGATCGATGGCCCAGGAGAGCGATGGGTCCCCTTCGCTGTCGCTCCCGCCGTGCCAGTAAGCACCGACGCTCATGGTGCGGGCGGCCTGCCGAGCCATCCAGAGTTCGCGGCAGGAAATCGTCGCACTCGCCGTGTCGAACGCATAGTCTGGCGAAAAGATACCGCCCATGGCTGCGAGACGGGCTTTGGTCACGGATTTCAGCACGAAGGCGTAGGACTGGATGTGCTGCTGGCGCGACATGAAAGTCCCCGTCATGCCGGTCAGCTCCCAGGGCGCTTCATAAAGATAGGGCCTGAGATCGGTGAACGGCCCGAAAACGGAATCATTCAGGACGAAAACATCGGCTCCCGGCGAGTGCTCGGCAATCCCGTGCAGAGCGACGCTATAGGCTGAGAAGTCGTAGCCCGGCAGATCCTTCCAATAGAGCGCGTCGGCATACTCGAAGACCTCGGCCGGAATAGCGTCGACATTCTGGCAGGCGGCGACAACGCACAGCGGGACGTTTTGATGGTGGAGCGCAGAGAGCGTAAAGCGCTGGCAATCACTCAGCTGGCCATCCGGAGTGTAGAGGAAAAGGGCAAACCAATGCGTCTGCGGCGTCGGCGGGCGCAAGACACCCGATGCCGGCGCGGCCTTGCGCTGGAGGAAATGGCGCGCGTACCTCCAGTAATTCGAAAGGGGCATCCGTTCGGGGCGATACCGCCAATGCTGGACGAGCCCGGGGATGTCGTATCCCAGCCCGTGAGACGCCTCCACGGGAGTTTCGAAGACCGTTCGCGCTGTCATCGATGCCGTTGGCGATGTTTCGGAAGAATTCGATCTTTTCTATATCATTTGGCTGGTCTGCTGACCGCCGTTTTGGTGCGAAGTGGTAAAGTCGCCTTATAGATCCGATGGTTTACAAACCATCAAGGTTAAAGATGCCCTGTTTGTGCATATGAGCGGCAAACAGGATACTTTCATTCCGACCTAATCTTTTTTCCTGGTCGGGTCGGTCCGAGCCATGACGTCCCGCGGAGTATTTGCATGATGCCCGGATGGCGAGGTCTCCAGACCTTTTTTGACCGCACACAACGCAAGGGACGGAACACCGGCGCTGCGGCAACGCGGGCGATCGCTGCCGCCGAGGCCTTGTCCGCCAGGGTGATCGGCATAACCGGCAGCGGGGACGGCCGCGGGCAGGCGCACGTCGCGCATGAGCTCGCCAGCCTCACGGCCCAGTTCGGCCGGCGCACGCTGCTGATCGCTGCCGACGCCAATGAAAACCCGAAGCTGAACGTGAAGTCGGCGAACATTCCGGTCGATCTTCCGGGTACTGTCGAGACGGTCAAGGCTGGTCCGGCGACATACCTCCGCCTGTCGCTCGCCAAGGTCGCGGGGCCGACGTTCGATCCGGCCGTGGTGCGCTCTGGTATGATCGGGGCGCTCGACGCATTCGATCGCGTGATTGTCGAGTTGCCGCCGGCCGTTCAGCCCGACGGGCCGCCGAACCCCGTATTTCTCTCCGCCGGCGCGGCGTGTGACGCCGTCTTCCTCGTTTGCCGCACGGGTGCCCTCACGGAGGGTGCTTTGACCGAGTGCCTCGACAACTGCCGGATCGGTAAGCTGCGTCTCGCCGGTCTGCTGCTCGACGATACCGACGTCTACGCCAATCAGCTGTTGGGGGCCGCGTGACTGCAATACGGACTCGCGCCGATTTCATCCAGGCGGATTCGTTCGATACGACTCCCCCGCCGGCTCATCAGGCACAGCCTGAGGGCGCGGGGCGGCTGATCGAATATGGCGTCTATGCCATCGATCTGGCATGCCGCCGCTGGAAGATCGCCGTTCTGCCCCTGCTCGTAGCCGCACTGGTGGCCTGGGTCGCAGTCATGATTGCGCCCACGCGCTACACGGCGAAGTCCGTTATTCTGCTGCAGGCTCCGAACCGGGGCACGGCATGGGTTCCGCCGCACCAGCGCCAGAGTACGATCGAGCAGGTGAGCGCGCTCGAAGCGTGGATCAAAAGCGATCATATTCTCCGCGGCCTGCTGCCCACGCTGTTCGACATTGGACCGAATACGTCGACGGAGGATATTGAGACGCTCAAGACGGTCGTGCGCCGTACACTGACGTTCGAACTCGTCGGTGCCTCTGCGCTCGAAGCTCGGACGGAGCTTCGTAATCCGTCCGTTCTAGAGGTGCGGCTCGAGGGATCGAGCCCCGTCGGGCTCGGTCGCCGTCTCGAAACCATCGTCGCGCGCCTGATGGAGGGCGTGACGGTTCCCGATCAGGGCATTCTCAGTGCACCCCAGTTCGTTGTTCTTCGTCGCGGAGATGCGGCTGCAACGGCAGAGCGGACGGTGTCGGAAGCGATCGCGCGTGCCGGTCTCGGCGCACCCGAAGTGGTCATGAGCCGTCTTCGTCGTCTGCACGACCTCGAGGAACAGCGGAGCGCTCGATTGCGCCAGCAGTACGAGCCTCGCGCGCAGACCCGTGGCGTGACGGCGCCGGTCGCAACCGACGTGACGCGCTCCGGAATCGAGGCGCTCGATCAGCAGATCCGTGAGGTTCGCGAGGGGATTTCCTCGGATACCAATCTGGTGGCCGGCCTGCTCGCACTCTATGCAGATTACCACCGCGCGATGGTCGGCTATGAGCAGTTGCGTGCGCGGTTGCCGGGCGACGGCGCCAACTACATCCGGATCTTCGAGTCGGCAGATAGCCTCCTGGTGATCGGCCGGCCGCAAGATCCGACCGCCGGCGAAAGCGCTGCCAAGAAGGTGGCGATCGGCTTCCTGCTACTGGGCTTCATCACCAGCGCAGGTCTAGTTCTGCTGCTCGAACTCCTCGGCGGACAACTGCGTCTCCGGTCGCGCTTCGAGTCGGTGTCCGGATTGCCTGTAGTGGCGCGGTTTTCAGGCTTCGAACCGCGCCGGCGGTGATCTCACGACTTCTGCTGTTCTTTGCAGCCAGCGTCTGCGCTGCCGGCAACGCCGCTCCTCGGATCCGACACGACGGCCTGCCAAGCGAGGCACTGGAGCGTGCGCGCGAGAGCCGATCCAAGCCGCTCCGGATAGGGCAGGCCGACGGGCGACTGGCGATAGATCGTTGCGAAGTGCACGAGCGCATTGAAATAAATTCCGTCGGCACTCGGATGAATGTCGTCTAGGTCGCGGGCGGGATCACGTGGACGAGACCCCACATCCGCCCCAGAGCGACGCGCCGCCTCCTCGTAGGGATTTGAGAACAGATCCGAAAGCGCGAAGCGTACGCCGTCGGCGCGGATGAAGTCGTCGCTGGGCGCAGGGGCGGCGAGGCGGTCGTGGAGCAAAATCATGGCCTCTCCGACCGGCACCGTGAACACTGGCTCGCGCATATCGCAGCCTGCACGGGCGTCCTCTCGCGACAGCCATTGCCAGGGCGGCGATGGAACGTCATCCGCGCGCACGGCGTCCGCGAGGGCATCCCAGAGGCGGCGCTGCGCGACCATCTCGGCGCGCCAGTCGAAGAGATGCGGCGGTGGGTAGCCGGCGCCCTTGTCAGAGCCGTGGAGGTGTACCCAAGTTTGGTAGAGATAGACGCGCCCGCCCGGGTTGGCCGATTTCAGCGCGCAATAGAAGTTGCGGAGATAATGGGCGCTGTACTCCATACGCATGACGATGGCGAGCGGTAGTGCTTCGGTCGCGATGACCGTATCGTAGCGCTGAGCCTCGGCTTCGAAGGCGCGACGCTTGGGGGCCATTTCAGAGGAGTCGCGGCGCGAGGCATGAGGCTTGCCGCGCCATAGGCCGGACAGGGGTGTGCCCCAGAGCGTGTGGTCGCCGAGATGGTAGGATAGGCCACGGGCGGCGGCGAACTCTCCGACCTGCCGCATCAGGTCGATATCCCGGCCGTCGCCTTTGGCCTTTGCTTCCACGAGGCTGTGTCCGACCCATAGAACAGATGCGGACGATTTTGGTCCTTGCCGCAAGGACGTCCAGTCGACGGCAGCGGCATCGGGACTCGCCTGGGTGGCCGAGCAGGGGCCGAGAGCAATGGCGATGGCGGCGAGCGCGCGTGCAGAGGATCGAAGCATGGCAGAACCCGGGATCAAGTGTTCGCTCGGAACATATGCATCGGGTCGCAACACTTCGTGGGTCGGTGGCGAAAACACGGTCTTTTGGTTAAATGGATGTAAATGTCAGAAAATGGCGAGCGCTTTCCCGCTCTGATTAACGACGCTCACCTGTTGTTTTTGCAAAACTGCTTCGTCATTCGGCATAAACAGGAGCGTTCCCGAGTTTGGCGCTGCATGGGCAGCCTCCGGAGCGCTTCGCGAGGTGGCGGGCGATGCTGGGTTCCACACGGGCAGTCCTCACGTGGGTCGGTGCCGGCGTAGCGTTCGGTGCCCTTCTGGTCGGGGTGGAAACGGTTGGTGCCACAGGCACGCGCGCCGATGCCACGACCCTGAAGGTGCAAGGCCCGGCGGCGACCCAAGCCCCGCTGTGGCCAAAGCCCTCCATGGATCGGTTGCCGCCGCTGTCGTCGCCCGGATTGGCCGGTCCCGCGCAGCGTAGTGCAACCGTCCCGTCGGCCGCAGATCTCCTTTCCGAAACGCCCGGCCTCGAAGTCGCCCACGCCGAACGACTTTTGCTCCGTGTTTACGGCTATCCGGAAATCGCGGGAGAGTATCTGGTCGGCTCGGATCGCAAGTTCGCCATTCCGGGCGTCGGCCGCGTTTCGGTCGACGACATTTCCCTTTCGGAACTCGAACACCAGGTCGCAGACCGCCTGACAGCGCTTGCACGCCGTGAAATCAGCGTGTCGATCGAGATCGTCCGCTTCCGGCCGTTCTACATCGTGGGCCACGTCACGGAGCCCGGAACCTTCGAATGGCGACCCGGCCTCAATATCATCCAGGCCGTGGCACTGGCTCGCGGCGTTTATCGCCCGCCGGGCTCCCTGTCGGACGTCTACTCGGCGAGCGATCGCCAACTCCAGTCGCAACAGTCGAAGACGCAGTTGCGCTTCGCACTGGCTCAGCTCGCCCGCCTCAAGGCCGAGAAGGAAGGCAGCGATACCGTGTCGGCGACTGACCGCATCACGGGACTGATCAACGCGGCGCCACCGGCGATGCAGCCGGCGCTGAAGAGCTTCATGGACCGCCAAAACGCTGTGCTCGACGAGCAACGCGCCGCACTGCAGAGCCAACTTGCGGGTCTTCAGGTCGACCACGACGCCGCGATCAAGGAGCTCGAAACCGCACGCGTGCAGGAAAAAGCGGTGGCGGGCCAACTGGAGATCTCGCGTTCGCTGCTCAAGGAAGTCGAGCAGTTGAAGGATCGGCAACTCGTCGCCAACAACCAGTATCTGGCTCGCCGGTCCGAGTTCATCAACAACGAAGTCCGGCACGCCGAGAGCCGCGCCCTCGTCGAACGCGCAGAAGCCCGCGTACGGACGATCGCGCGGCAGATGACGACGCTACAACACGAGCGGCAGGCGGTCCTCAACGAGCGGATCGAAACTCTCGAGCGTGAGATCGCCCAGCTCGAGCTCGCCATCTCGGTCTCGACGCGCAGTGTGGAAGATTACGCCACGCCGACTCTCCGGTATCAGGTGGCCCGTCGGAGCCCCGGCGGCGTGGTCACGACCGCCATGGACCTGTTCTCACCTGTCCTGCCGGGTGACGTCGTGATCGTCAGCCGTCAGGCGGAAGAGGGGGCCGAGGATAAGGCATCTGATCGCGGCGCGATCGGCGTGCCGCGGCCTGCCGGTGCACTTTTGCCTCCGGTCGGCGCGCCGATGCGCGCGACGAGTGCTCCGGGTCTGCGAGAGGACACCTTTGCCCGTCGGACGGAATAGCCGCGCCCCATGCGCATGCTCCCAACGGTCATGACGAGCGGCCTCGGCTCGCTCAAGCGTTCGATGTCGGCTGCGAAGTTCGGCAGCTTTTCCCAAGGACGGCTCGCGTCTGCCAGTGGTTGGGTGGCGCTCGGGCACGTCGGCAGTCAAGCGCTGCGGATCATCAGCAGTCTGGTGATGACGCGGCTTCTCGCGCCCGAGATGTTCGGCATCATGAGCTTGGTCATCGTCGTGCAGACGATGCTGCAGATGCTCTCCGACATCGGGCTGCGGACGACGGTCATTCAGAGCAGTCGAGGCGACGATCCGAGCCTGCTCGACACCGCTTGGACCCTGCAGGTCATCCGCGGATTTGGGCTCTGGACCATAACGCTCGCGCTCGCGGCCGGTATTGCGCTTGCCGGCGGACAGGGTGCTCTCGGATCGGGCACGGTGTGGTCGGCCCCCGAATTGCCGCTCGTCCTCGCGGTCGCCGGAATCACCTCGGTGATCGCGGGGTTCCAGTCCACCGCGATGATGACGGCCAGCCGCCATCTCGAAATGCGCCGCCTGATGGCCCTCGAACTGATCGCTCAGGCAGTGGGCCTCGTCTTCATGGTGGCGGTCGGCGTCATGTGGCCGACGATTTGGGTTCTTGTCTGCGGGGGACTCGTTACGCAAGTCGTGACGACGTTGCTCAGCCATGTCTGGCTCGGTGGTCGGGCTAACCGCTTCCGGTGGGACGCCTCTGCCGTCTCTGAACTCTTCCGCTTCGGCAGCTGGATCTTCGTGTCATCGGCTGTCTATGTGCTCGCGATGACGATCGACCGGCTGCTGTTCGCCAGCCTAATGACGCCGACCATGCTCGGCCTCTATGCGATCGCCCTCAATCTCTCAACGTTGGTCGAGGGCATCGCCGCCAGGCTGATGGGGCAAGTGATCTTGCCGGCCCTGAGCGAAGTCGCACGTGCATCGCCCGACGAATTCCGTGCGAGCTACTTCAGACTCCGTTTGCCTTTCGATGTCGGTCTTCTGGCATCGGCAGGCCTCCTCTTCGCCTGCGGTTCCGTAGCGGTCGAGATTCTTTACGATCCCCGCTACATCGATGCCGGCTGGATGCTGAGCATCCTGTCGTTCTCGCTCGTCTTCGCGCGATATGGCGTCGTGACCACCGCCTACATTGCCCTCGGTTCCCCGCGCCTGATGGCGCTTGTTCACATCGCGAAGCTCGCGGGTGCGCTCGTTCTGGTGCTGTCGCTCAACGCGATCTGGGGCGTGGAAGCTGCCATGTATGGGCTCGCGCTCCACGGGGCCGTCGTACTGCCTATGCTGTGGTGGTTCAACAAACCGCTCGGATTGAACAATCTTCGGTTCGAACTTCTGGTGCTCGCCGCATGGCCGGTTGGCTGGGGTATCGGAGCTGTTGCAGCGACGGTCGTCCGGGCCCTCTTCCTCGTCTAGTTGGCGTAAACCCGATCCGTTGACGGATAATAAGTTGGGTTTACCAGGTGCTTGAGCGTCGATGGTTCGCGCGGCGCCCCGCTGATACCATGGCGTCATCGATTTCTCCCTGTCGAACAGCGAAAGTGAACGCATCATGAAGTTTGCGCTGGTGGGGGAACAATCCCTCTTGATCGAGTGCGCCCGCCAGATCCTCGATGCCGGTCACGAGATCGTCGCGGTCGTCGCCGATGCGCCGCGCATTCGCGACTGGTGCACCGAGGGTGGCCTGCGCGTGCTGCCGTCGAGCGTACTGGCAGAGGGCTTTGCCGACGACGTCGCGTTCGACTGGTTGCTGAGTATTGCAAATCTGCGTGTCATCCCGGACCACGTGCTCGCCCGCGCGAAGAAAGGCGCAGTCAATTTCCATGATGGGCCGCTGCCGGCCTACGCCGGTCTGAATACGCCCGTCTGGGCCTTGCTCGCAGGTGAACGGCGGCACGGCATCACGTGGCACCGCATCACGCCGCGCATCGATCGTGGCGAGGTGCTGATCGAAGTGCCGATCGAGATCGAGGACGGTGATACGGCGTTCCTCGTGAACACGAAGTGCTTTATGGCCGGGCGGGAGTCATTCGCGACTCTGCTTACCGGTCTGACGTCCGGCACGCTCGTCGGGCGGCCTCAAGATTTCTCCACGCGTCGCTATTTCGCGAAGCGCCGGCGACCGCCGGCTGCGGGCGTCGTCGACGTGGCGCGGCCGGTTGCGGATGTGCTCCGTCTCGTGCGCGCTTTGGATTTCGGTCACGGCTATGCAAACCCCCTGCTGCGTCCGCGGCTCATGACGTCGGCTGGTGCCATTGCCGTGGTCTCGGCCGAGGATGTTCGCCCCACGGTGGTCGGCGTGCCAGGCACCATCCTCTCGGTCGACGATGCGACGATCACGGTCGCGGTTGCAGACGGAGCTGTGCGGCTTGCGCTCGCCGATCATACCGGTCAGCGGATCGACCCCCGGACGCTAGGACGGCTCGGTGATCGTCTTCCACTGTTGACGGACGAAATGCGGGCGAACCTCGACGAGATCACGACGAACATCGCGCGCCACGAAGAGTCGCACCTGGCGGCACTGCAGCAACTCGACGTCGGCACCATCGAACAGCTGAAGCCGAGAGAGAAGACCGCGGGTGCAACTCCGCAGGTTCTTGAAGTCGCGGTTCCAGCGCCGATGACGCTGACGGCTCTGCTCGGCACCGTCGCCGGATGTCTCGCGCGCGAAGCCGGTCAGCGGATCATCGATGTCGCCTTTGCCGACGACGAACTGGCGGCCCTCGCGGATTGCTTCAAAGGCCTCGTGGCGACGTCGCTGCCGCTCCGGCTGTCCGCAGCCGAGACTGTGACCGTCGCCGACGTTGGCCGTGGCGTGTCTGACGCAGTCGCGCAGTTGGCGACACGTCGGGCTGCGGCACCGGACCTCGCTGTGCGCTATCCGGATCTGCCCGCTGCCGCGTGGACGTTCGGCTTGCGGTTGGGTGTCGGCCAGCCGCTGGAAGCAGTCGCCGATGCCCCCGTCACGATCGTTTTGAACTCCGACACGCGGACGCTTTCGTTGGTCGTTGACAACGCACGGCTCACGGAGCCTGCGGCACGTGCCCTTGCCGGCCGCCTCGAACTTGCTCTGACTGCGGCGAGCCGCAACGAGTTCATCACCGTCGGAGACTTGCCTCGCGTTTCAGAGGAAGTTGCCGCCGACCTCGTGCATACGCGCAATGCCACGGGGCGAAACTTTGATCGCAAGGCGACGCTGCGTGATCTGATTGCTGCGCAAGTCTCGCGTACACCCGATGCGGTCGCGGTCGTCGCCGGTCCGGTCAGCTTGACGTACGCGCAACTCGATGCGCGGGCGGAGGCGGTGGCCGCGGGCCTCGTTGCGCGCGGGATCGGACCCGATACGCTCGTCGGTGTCTACATGTCCCGTTCGGCCGATCTCGTCGTCGCGGCTCTGGCGGTCCTCAAGGCCGGCGGCGCCTACGTGCCGCTCGATCCGACGTATCCGGCCGATCGCATCGCGCTGATGATCGAGGACAGCGGCTGCCCGATCGTTCTGACGGAAACGTTCCTGCGCGACAAAGTGCCGGCCGGCGGCCGCGCCGCCATCTTGACGCTCGACGCGGCGATGGCCGGCCCAACGGTCGCGCCGGTAGCACACCGCGCCGAAGCCCATCATCTCGCCTACGTGATCTACACCTCCGGCTCGACGGGGCGCCCCAAGGGCGTGATGGTTGAGCACCGCAACGTGGTCAATTTCTGCGCCGGCATGGACGACCGTATACCGGTGTCGAGTGAGAGCCAGCCAGTGTGGCTCGCCGTCACCAGCCTGTCGTTCGACATATCGGTCCTCGAGTTGTTCTGGACGCTGACGCGTGGCTTCAAGGTCGTCGTGCATGCGGACGAGCGCCACGCCGCGCGTGCCGCGGAGCCACGTCGCCAGCTGCGCTCCGGTGCAGGCATGGATTTTTCGTTGTTCTACTGGGGCAACGACGACGGGCAGGGTCCGCGCAAGTATCAGCTGTTGCTCGAAGGCGCGCGTTTCGCGGATGCGCATGGCTTCCGCGCCGTCTGGACACCGGAGCGGCACTTCCATGCGTTCGGCGGACCCTATCCCAATCCGGCCGTAACGGGCGCGGCGATCGCGGCCGTGACGAAGAACCTCGAAATCCGTGCGGGCAGCTGCGTGCTGCCGCTCCATCATCCGGCGCGTGTCGCCGAGGAGTGGGCGGTCATCGACAATCTCAGCAACGGTCGCGCGGGCCTCGCATTCGCGGCCGGGTGGATGCCGGAGGATTTCCTGCTTCGGCCGGAGAATGCGCCGCCGCACAATAAGGCGGCGATGTTCCGCGACATCGAGACCGTCCGGAAACTCTGGCGCGGCGAGAAGGTGAACTTCGAGGGACCGACCGGCAGCGTAGCCGTCATGACGCAGCCCCGCCCCGTGCAGGCCGAGCTTCCCGTCTGGGTGACGACCGCCGGCAATCCCGAAACATATCGCGAGGCGGCGCGCGCGGGCGCGCATGTGCTGACGCACCTGCTCGGGCAGTCGATCGCGGAACTCGCGGACAAGATCAAGATCTACCGCGACACGCTGCGTGAGACCGGTCGCGATCCGGCAGACTATACGGTCACGCTGATGCTGCACACGCTGATCGGCGACGACCGCGACGAGGTCCGCGAGCGGGCACGTGGTCCGATGAAGGACTACCTCAGAAGCGCGGCGGCCCTCATCAAGCAATACGCCTGGGCGTTCCCCGCCTTCAAGAAGCCGCAGGGCGCGACGCAGCCGATGCAGATCGATTTGCAGACGCTGAGCGAAGAAGAATTGGATGCGATCCTGGAATTCGCATTCCTGCGCTACTTCGACGACAGCGGCTTGTTCGGCACGGTCGAAGACGCGCTGGCCCGAGTGGCCGACCTCAAGGCGATCGGTGTCGACGAGATCGCATGCCTTATCGACTTCGGCATCGCGAGCGATATCGCGCTCCGCGGGCTCGAGCCGCTGGCGGAGGTGGTTGCGGCGGCCGGGCGGAAGGATGCGGTCTCGGACGCTGGAAACGAACGCTACGACATCGCCGCACTGATCGCGCGCCACGGGGTCACCCACCTGCAGTGCACACCGTCGATGGCGGCGATGTTGCTCGTCGATGAGGAGACGCGGCGGGCGCTGGGCCAGGTCCGCCATCTCTTCCTCGGCGGCGAGGCGCTACAGGCCTCGCTCGTCCGTGAGCTGCGCAGCATCACCCAGGCGACGATCGACAATATGTATGGTCCGACCGAGACGACCATCTGGTCGTCGACGGCGAGGGTGGGCGAGATTGCCGGCACGGCGCCGCTCGGAACACCGATCGCCAACACGCAGCTCTACATTCTCGACGATCGCCTTCGGCTCGTGCCGCCGGGATCGGCGGGTGAACTGTACATCGGTGGCGACGGCGTGACGCGAGGCTACCTCGGCAGGGAGGAACTCACGCGCGAACGCTTCCTCGCCGATCCGTTCCGCGCGGGTGGCCGGATGTACAAGACCGGCGACCTCGTGCGGATCGCGCCGTCGGGCGAGATCGAATTCCTGGGTCGTGCCGACTTCCAGGTCAAGGTGCGTGGCTACCGCATAGAACTCGGCGAAATCGAAGCGCGGCTCGCGGCTCATCCCGGCATCTCGGAAGCCGTCGTCATCACGCGTGAAGATATGCCGGGCGATGTTCGCATCGTTGCCTATCTCCGCCATCGCGGCGCGGCCGTGCCGAGCGAAGAGCTGCGAGATTTCGTGCGTGCCGAACTGCCGGAGTTCATGGTGCCGGCTCACTTCGTCAGCGTCACCGCATGGCCGCTCACGCCGAACGCCAAGATCGATCGAAAGGCTCTTCCGAAGCCGGGTGGCGCGGCTGCACCTGCTGCTGCGAAAGTCGAGGCTCCCGTCGCGTTCACCGCACCGGCCGGCGATCTGCAGCAGGCGATCGCAGAGGCGTTCAAGCGGGCGCTAGGGGTCGAACGGGTCGGCAGCTCCGACAATTTCTTCGCGCTCGGCGGGCACTCGCTGCTGGCCGTGCAGGTCCATCGCGACCTCAAGCAGAAGATCGCGCCGAACCTGACGATTACGGATCTCTACCGCTTCCCCACGGTGGCGGCCCTGGCCGAGCACGTCGCCGGCAAGTCGGCATCGTCGCAGCAACTCGGCCGCGTTGCCGATCGCGCCGCACAGCGTCGGTCTGCAATGGCGGAGCGGCGGGCCGGCCTCGTCCGCGAAGCCTCGTGAGACTGTTCGAGGGCCTGCTCGATCCGGCGATCGCCCTGTCGAGCGGGCCGATCGCCGAGGTTCGCGGCGAGCCGCTCATGCCGGCCGAAATCGCCGCCGTCGCGCAAGCGGTGACGCACCGCCGTCAGGAATTCGCGGCAGGCCGGGCGCATGCGCGTCGCGCAATGGCTGCGCTTGGGATTCCACCTGCACCTATACCGCCGCGAGCGGATCGCACGCCGTGCTGGCCCGCTGGCATCACCGGCAGCATTACCCACGATGCCACGCATGCCGCCGCAGCTGTGGTTCGCCTAGGATCGGGTTGGCGCGCCGTCGGGATCGATCTCGAACCGGACGATCCGCTCGACGCCTCTCTCGTGCCGGAAGTCTGCACCGCCGACGAGCGAGCTTGGCTCGACGGACAGGCGGCTGATGGCCGTGGATATCTGGCGCGTTTGATCTTCTCTGCCAAGGAAAGCGCGTTCAAGTGTCAGTTCGCGCTGACGAGGAGGATGCTCGAGTTCTCCGAAGTTCGCATCGCGCTCGATTTGGCAACCGGCTCCTTTCACGCGACGCTTTTGACGCCGACGAGTGCATTGCCAGCCGGGACGACGATCGACGGACGCTTCCGTCGCGGCTCGAGCAAGATCGAGACGGCAGCTGCTCTCCGCGAGTGAGAGGCGCAGCGGTCGCCCGCTGCCCCTCCAACGTCTCACTCTGCCGCCATCGCCGGAAGTACGGGTCGGACAGTTGCGGCATTCAAAATCTCGCGCATGTGCTGGGCCGTGACGCGGACGTTCGGCTCGAGCACCATGTTGTCGTGATCGCCGGGCACTTCGACGATGGCGAGATCGCGCACGTAAGGCGACCAGCCATTGTCGGCGTGGAGGGGTGAGCGCTCGGCGTTGAGGCAGCGGCCGTCGCTCAGGCGATACGTGACCGCGAGCCTGGGGCGCAGCAAGTGCACGCGCCCGCCGTAGGGCCGACCGGCGTACAGCTTCAGCGCACGGCGGAAAGCCGCTTCGATGCGCGCGTCGTGGAAGTGTTCAGTGCTGGTCTTGTCGGGCGCCGACTCGCGCTGATGCCGGGCGAGTTCCCAGGCGATGCGGCGCTTCGCCCACGCAGTTACGAAGCCGGTGCCTTCGCGCTTCAGATCCTGGAGCTTCATCGTCACCCGATCGGCAAGCGACAGCGTCACGTCTTCCGGATACGGCGTGTCGAGCATGATGACAGCGCCAACCGGTTCTCCCGCCGCGCGAAGCTGCTGGGCCATTTCATATGCGACGAGGCCGCCGCCCGAAAAGCCGCCGAGAAGGTAAGGTCCGTGCGGCTGGATTGACCGGATCTCGGCGAGATAGTCGCGGGCCATCTCCTCGAAGATCTCGTGTGGCGGCTGATCGCCGTAAAGGCCGCGCGCCTGCAAAGCATAGACCGGGCGGTCGCGTCCGATCTGCAGGGACAAGTGGCGCAGGTTCAGCACGTTGCCGAACATGCCGGCGCAGATGAAGAACGGCGTCGCCGTCGGATCGGCGCCGGCGCTCATCTCGACGATGTGCGTGAAGCGCGGCTTGGCAACCTCTCTCACTGCAACGTCGGTCACATCGCTCTGGCCGTCGGATCCACGTCTCGCCTCGATCAAGGCGGCGCACTGGGCGATGGTCGGTGCTTCGAACAGGACCGAGATCGGGAAGTCGACGGCGTAGGCGGCTTTCACGGCACGGAACAGTCGAACGGCGACCAGCGAGTGGCCGCCGAGGTCGAAGAAGTTGTCGTCGACACCGATCTTTTCGACGCCGAGCAGCTCGGACCAGATGCCTGCGAGCTTGGTCTCGACCGGAGTACGCGGTGCCACGTAGGTGGTGGAGAGGCTCGGACGCTCGAAGCCTGCCGTCGTCGGTGCTTCGTTGGCGGCTGCGGCGACGGTGCGCGAAAGCGTGTCGAGATCGATGGAGCTCACGACGACCTGCGGCAGCCCCGTCGCCATCGCGCGAACGAGCGCGTCGAAGCCTTCCGCCGGCCGGATCCCGAGTTCGACTTGACCGGCGAGGCGGGCGAGGGCGGGGGAGAGTTCCCGCGTCTCGGCATGACGATTGGCCGCACCGCGAGGCGTCCGCTCATCGGTGGTGAGGTCCACGCCAGCGTCGAGCTTCTTGACGACGAAGCGGGTGATCTCGACCAGCACGCGTCCTTGCGGGTCGGCGATCGTGACGTCGAACGCTGCATAACCCGCGCCGAGGCCGTGTGCAGCATCGAGACGCACGTGGCTGACGATGTCGCCGCCGAGAGGGCCGTATACGGAGAGGCGGCCATAGGACATCGGTACCCAGAGCCCGAGCGCCGCGTCATACCCAGGCACGAGGTCCATCGCATAGCCCGTCGCGATATCGAGCAGGGCGGGATGCAGGTGGAATCCATCGGCAACGTCGCTCGCGGCAGCCGTCGGGAGGGTCAGTCGCGCGATGGCTTCCGAGTTGCCGTAGGCGATTTCGCGCAGAACTTGCCAGCGCGGGCCGAACCGCAAATGCCGCGCCTGCGCCGCTTCGAGGGCGGTATCGCCAGCACGCTCGATACGGCCTGAGCAGCGCGCGAAGCAGGCTGCGACGTCGAACCTGGTCGGTGCTGGCCCGACGGCAGGCCGCACGCTCGCCTCGGCATGACGGGTCGGCGCGGTGCCACGAGCGAGTGTCCCTTCGCTCGTCACGGCGATGGCCTGTGTTCCGTTCCGCGTTTCGATCTCGACGCGCAGCGTCCGCGCCTCGCCATCCGGCACGTACAGCGGACGCAGGAACGTCAGGTCTTCGACCGTGAAGGCGGTGGCGACGCCCCGCGCCCGCAGTGCCTCCACGATGACTTCGATGTACCCGGTGCCGGGCCAGATGGCGGCGCCCGAAGCGAGGCGGTGCTCGTCGAGCACCCAGGTGCTGGCATCGATCCGACCTTCGAAGCGGTCGCGCGTGCGGTCCTCTCGGACCCGGCGATCGAGCAGCGGCGCCGCCATGTGATCGAGCACCGTGACGTCGCCGGCCTCGGTTCCTTTTTCTATCGAGCGGGCGGCGAGACCGATATCGGCCCATATGCCCCAGTGGACGGCGACGACCTTCGGTCCCGGCCGACCGGCTCGGCTCTCCGCGAAGGCATTGAGATAGGCGTTGGCGGCGACGTAGTCGATCTGGCCGGCCGGCGCCGTGTCGGTGCTCGTGGAGGAGAACAGCACCATCACGTCGAGCGGTTCGTCGGCCAGGACCTCGGCGAGCACCATCGTGCCGAGAACTTTCGGTGCCAGAACTTCAGCCGCTTCCTCGGCGGATTTCAGAGCGACGAGGTTGTCGCGGACAAGACCGGCCGTGTGGAGCACACCGTGAATCGCGCCGAACGTCTGTTTGGCCGACCGGACTGCTGCGGCGAGGGATTGCGGGTTGGTGACGTCGGCGCGCAGGTAGAGCGCCGTGCCGCCGGCCTCCTCGATGTCGCGCAGCGTCGCGATGGTTCGACCAATACGATCATGTCGTCCGTAGGCGGTAAGATAATCGTCCCATGTCTCCTTCGGCGGCAACTCCGTGCGTCCAAGCAGGACGAGACGGGCGCTGTGCTTGCCCGCGAGATCGCACGCGATGCGACCACCGAGATCGCCCGTGCCGCCTGTGACGAGATAGACGCCTTCGTCGCGGAACGTGACCGAGCTGGCGGAGGCTTCAGGCAGCCGCGTGGCCTCGCGGACGAGCGACCAGCGCTTGTCACGACGCCAGGCGACGACCTCGTTGCCGGGATCGGCGAAGAGGTCGTCCCAGAGGAGCGTCGCCAGCCGTTCGGGGGCCTGATCGCGCCCGCGATTGGGGAAGAGACGCGTCACGTGTGCGGTGGGCGGTGCGGCAGTTTCGTCCAGAACGGCATCGATGACGCGGACGGTTACGCCGGGCAGTTCTTTCGGGATGACGAGCGCCGGTCCGAGAACCGTGGCTTTCTCGGGATGGGCTACGGGTTCGTCGCCGACCCGGTGCAAGCCGTTCGTGACGACCGTGATCTGGCGGTCGGCGGGCGCCGCATCGCCGAGCGCCTGTGCGAGATGGAACAGGCTGTAGAAGCCCCACTCCTGTGTCCGGTTGAAGAAGCTCGACCCAGGACGATGGGCTTCGTCGCGCGTCAGGAGCGCGAGGTGCACGATACGCTCCGGAACTCCGCCACGAGCCGACAGATCTTGAACGAGGGCGTCATAGCCGACGCGACCGTGCTCGGCGCAGACGGCGTAGCGCCGGTCGTCGAGGCGTGCGAAGGCGTCTCCCGGCGCGACCGTTACGACGTCGTGTCCCAGGCTCCGCAGCCGTCGAACGATCGTATCTCCGAGGCCCGCGTCATCTAGAAAAACGAGCCAGCGCGCGGGTGTCCGGTCTGCATCAAGCCGCACCTCGGGGTGGGAGCGCTTCCACGCGGGGCGCCAGCCCCAGTTCGCCATATCATCGATGCGGGTGAGTGGGGCTTCCGCGTCGGAAGGCGCTTCGGTGATACGGTCGAGGAAGTAGGGCTGGTGCTGGAAGGCGTATGTCGGAAGCGAAACACGCCGGCCGGTCTCGGCGCCGGTGAGGTCGTCAACGGTGGCTGGCAGTCCGAGAACTGACGCACGACCGACGGCCGTCAGGAAATGGAGCCGGTCATCGACCGTTTCATCGGCATGCGGAAGACTATTGAGGACTTGGTTCGACGGGATGCCCCGCGCCTTGGCGAGCGAAGAGAGAGCGCGGCCAGGGCCGACCTCGATGAATGCGCGTCCCGGCTCGGCGGCGAGCGTCGCGAGACCGTCGGCAAAGCGGACGGTGTTGCGAAGATGTCCGACCCAATAGAGCGGATCGGTGGCTTCGGTCGCGGAAAGCCACGTACCCGTGCGGTTCGAGACGATCGGAATGGTCGGGGCCGAAAGTGGTGTCGCGCGCAAGAAAGCCTCGAAGCGCGCGAGAATGGGCGTCAAGGCACGCGAGTGTGCGGCGATGTCGATAGCGACACGGGAGGCCTCGATGCCGTCACGTTCGAGTTCGCGGCGGAACGCTTCGAGATCCTCATTCTGCCCCGAGACGACGCAAAGCTCGGGAGCGTTGACGGAGGCGACGTCAAGGGCGGCTGGCAGGCGACGGACCAGGGCGTCGTGGGAGAGGGCGACGCTGAGCATGCCACCGCCGCGGATCTCGTCGAACAGCTCGCCGCGCAGGCGGACGAGATTGACGGCGCGGTCGAAGGTGAGCACGCCAGCGACGCACGCCGCCGCATTCTCACCCATCGAGTGGCCGATGAGCGCGGCAGGGCGAACCCCTCGCGCCATCCAGAGTCGCGCGAGCGCCACCTCGGCGATCAGGATCGCCGGCAGCTGAAGCGACGGCTTGAGGAAGGCGATCGCGGCATCCGGTGCGCCACCGAACCACGCCTCGCGAATGGCATCCGACACGGTGGACGGCAGATAGGACAGGCCCTCGTCGACGGTGGAGCGGAACGAGGCCTCGTCCCGGTAGAGAGCGGTGGCCATTCCCGGATACTGAGCGCCGCCTCCGGGGAAAAGGAACACCGCCGACGGCGGAACGTCGAGGCGCGCGTGACTTGCGGGGCGGCGGCTCTTCGTATCTCCGAGAACGGCGATCGCGTCGGTCCGACCTGCGACCGCGACGACGCGGGTCAATGGGAGGCGGGCGCGGCCGTTCGCCAGCGTATGCGCGACGTCGGCGAGGGGAAGATCGGGATTTGCTTCGAGATGGCGCGCCAGGCGTAAACTTGCCTCGTCGAGCGCAGCCTTTGACTTCGCCGACAGGACGAGAAGATGCGGCTTCGCTTTGGCGGGTGTGGCATACGCCGGCTGGCGAGAGGGAGCCGCTTCGAGGACCGCGTGGGCATTGGTGCCACCGACGCCGAGAGAGTTGACCGTAGCCCGCCGCGGTCCGTTGGCTTCCGGCCAGGGTGTAAGGCGGTCGGCGACGACGAACGGGCTCGCCGCGAAGTCGATCGCCGGGTTCGGCTTCTCAAAATTGAGCGTCGGCGGGATCTCGCCATGTTCGAGGGCGAGCGCCGTCTTGATGAGGCCGACGACGCCCGCGGCCGTGTCGAGATGGCCGATATTGGTTTTGACCGAGCCGACATGGCAGAAGCCCCTGCGATCCGTCGTCTGACGGAAGGCCTGCGTCAGTGCGGCGATCTCGATGGGGTCGCCAAGATATGTCCCGGTGCCGTGGCACTCGACGTACTGGACCGAGTCCGCCGCGACGCCGGCCAGCGCCAGCGCTTCGACGACGGCGGCGGCCTGTCCTTCGATGCTCGGTGCGAGGTAGCCTGCCTTGCCGGCGCCGTCGTTGTTGACGGCGGTCGCCTTGATGACGGCCCGGATCGGGTCGCCGTCGCGCAGTGCATCGGCAAGGCGGCGGAGCACGACAACCCCGGCACCACTGCCGAAGACGGTGCCGGCCGAGCGATGATCGAAGGCGCGGCAATGGCCATCCGGGGAGAGAATTTCTCCGTCGGCGTAAAGGTAGCCGCGGCGGTGTGGAAGTTCGATGGTGACGCCACCAGCAAGCGCCATGTCGCATTCGCCGGCGAGCAGGCTCTGGCAGGCGTAATGGACGGCCACGAGCGAGGTCGAGCAAGCCGACTGAATGTTCAGGCTCGGCCCCTTGAGATCGAAAGCGTAGGAGACGCGCGTCGCCAGGAAGTCCTTATCGTTGCCCGTATGGCGCAGCAGGAACATACCGGTCTGCTCGACGAGTTTCCTGTGTGAGCAGACATTGAAATAGAAGTAGCTCCCCATCCCGCAGCCGGCAAAGACGCCGACTGGACCGGCGACCGTCGACGGCGGTCGCGTCGCGTCCTCCATGGCTTCCCAGGCGCATTCGAGGAACTGCCGGTGCTGGGGGTCCATGATCGCCGCGTCCTTCGGCCCGAGGCCGAAGAATTCCGCGTCGAACATTTCCATCCCCGGGAGGTCGGCGGTGCGGGGGACATAATTCGATTTGCGGAGATTTTCGGGACGCTCTCCGGCGGCCTTCAACTCGTCCGGCGTCAGGGTCCGGATGGACTCCGTTCCGGTTCGCAGGTTGTCCCAGAATTCGCGCACAGTGCGCGCGCCCGGGACACGCAGCGCCATACCGATGATCGCGATATCGTTGGCGTCGACACTCTGATCGGCCAAGGCGGTCACCCCTTATCCTTCGATCCCGCGGACGCGGATCGGCGTATATCCCGATCCGGCGGCTCGTAACACCGCAGACGGAGCAAGATCTATTCCAGGTCGTAGGTGAGTAACGCGTGTCACCTTAATTCAGAGAGAAGGTGATTGCAGCGTCCGTCGATGAAGGTGGTTTAGGATAATCATCCGTTAACGCATGGTCACGCGCCGATCGAATACATGCGTCTTTTACCGGTTGTCAGGGCAGTGCTGGCCTGCATCTGCGTCTGGCGTCATGGTGAGCGTCAAAGTCAACTACAGGCGTTGCAATGCTCCCTTCCTTCATGGTGGACGGACTGCGGGTGACGGCGGTCACCGTCGAAGAAGCGGCAGAAGCCATCAGCGCTGGGCTTCGGCGCGGGGCAGGTTTGGCCGTGTTCACCATGAACCTCGACCACGTGGTGAAGATCCGGAGCAACGCACTTTTCGCTGCCGCTTATGCGCGGGCCGGCCTGGTCCTGCCGGACGGTTTCCCGATCGTCCTGGCCGGACGATTGCAGGGCATCACCGCGCGACGGGCGACGGGCGCCGACCTCATCCTGCCGCTCTGCCGCGCGGCGGCTCGCGATGATCTTCCGATCGCACTTGTCGGGTCGACGTCGGAAGCGCTCGCCGGTGCCGCGCGTCGTCTCGAGGCGGAGGCGCCGAACTTGCGGGTGGTGGCCCGCATCGCGCCTCCGCATGGTTTCGATCCCTTGTCTTCAGACGCCGACGCCCTCATTCAGGAAATCAAGGCGAGCGGTGCCAGGATCTGCTTCCTCGCTTTCGGGGCACCCAAGCAGGAACTGCTGGCGGATCGGGCAGCGGGTCAGTTGCCGGACGTTGCGTTTCTCTGCATCGGCGCCGGGCTCGATTTCCTGGCGGGACAACAACGCCGGGCGCCGAAGCTCCTACAGAGTACGGGACTCGAGTGGGTCTGGCGCCTGGCGCTCGCACCACGTCGTCTCGGCGCGCGCTATCTGGCATGTCTCGGCGTATTGCCGTCCGTGCTCGTTGGCGCCGTCGCCCGCCGATAGCAGCGACGGCTCGTCAACCGGTCAGTGCGCGCCGCGCGCGAGCACGAACACGGTGCGTGCCAGGATTTCGATGTCGAGCCAGATCGACCAGTTGTCGACATAGTAGAGATCGTAGTTCATCCGCTGGCGCACGTCCTCGGTCGTGCGGGTCTCGCCACGATAGCCGTTGACCTGGGCCCAACCGGTGAGGCCGGGAAGCACGCGGCGGCGGCGATTGAATTGGTCGAGCTGCTTCTCGAACAGATCGTCGTGGGCGAGCGCATGCGGACGCGGTCCGACAAGCGACATGTCTCCGAGCAGGACGTTGATGAGCTGCGGCAACTCGTCGATGCTCGTCATCCGTAGGAAGCGACCGATGCGCGTCACGCGTGGATCGCCGACGACGGCCTGCGTGACGACGGGACCGTCCTCCGTCACCGACATCGTGCGGAACTTGAAGATACGGAAGATCCGACCGTTCTGGCCGTAGCGCCGCTGACGGAAGAATACGGGGCCGCGGCTGTCGAACTTGATGGCGGCAGCGACCACCGCGAAGAGCGGCAGGAGCAGAACCAGGGCGATCCCGGCAAGGGTATAGTCGAGGGCCGCCTTGAGTGTGCGGGACCGCTCGGAGGCCGGGATGGTGTTGACGATATCGAGTTCGATGCCGCCGACACGGCGCTTGCCGGACGTGGCGACTGCTGGCCGTGCCGTCGACGTGCAGACGTCGAGCTCGGTGGTGAAGCCCGAAAGACGGCAGACGGCCTGCTTCAGAGTGGCGCCGTCGGTTGGAGGGAGAGCAACGATGATGCGATCGAAGCGCTGACGCGACAGAGCGGCCTTGAGCTCGGCGAGGCGCGCGTCCGAATTGGTGCCGTCAGTCAAATAAATGTCGGAGGGGTCGACCGCATTGCCTTCGGTGCGCATGGCCTCGGCAATCGCGGCGACCAGCGAAGCGTCGCCATAAAGCGCCGTGCGCTTGCGGAAGCGGCCGGCCGCCTGAGCGCGACGCACCCAGCTCTGCAGCTTCGAGCGGGCGAATACGACCGCCGTGGCACTCATGACCAGCCAGCAGACGATCCAGCCGCGGGACACGGTGTCGGACTGCTTGATGACGTAGAGCGCCCCGAGAAGCGTGAGGAAAGTCAGCAGCAGGGCGCCCCAGACCTTGCCGAAGCCGACCAGCGGGGCCGTGATGGCCTCGTCGTCGTAGAGCCCCATCTGCTTGAAGAACAGGTGAGCCATCAAAGCCAGAGCAACGGAAAGAGCCGCATACGTGGCAAAACCGTCCGCAGTGCCGCCAAACAGGTCGAGGTAGATCAGCTTCGAGACGAGGCCTGCGAGCGCAATGCTGGCGAAGTCCGTTGCAGCGAACAGTCGGGCGGCATGCTGCGGGCCGATGGCGCGCGTCGCGGACGGCGATCCAGCCAGCGGACCGACAAGGCGATCGAGGGACGTCGTAGCGGCGTTGTCGAGCGGCACTCGCAAACTCCTAACGAAACATTTTCAACGTTTCGTTGGGAATATGCCGCGGGTTTTAATCCGCGGGTAATGCTGTCGACCGTTAAGGTTTCATTCAAGGCGCGCCAACTCGAACAGCGTTCGGAGCGCTTTTTGGCCCGCTCACCAAAGCCGTTCCATAGCGATGCAGCGATGGCCGAATACCATACACCCGCTACGCAGGCGTCGCAGATGATGGCACGGTTTCGTGCCGTTCCGGGAAGCGCGGCAGTTGGGGGCGCGGACGAAAGGCGCGCTGAGCCGCATAATGAGTGATGGACCGGCCTATCGCCAACAGCACGATGCCAAGGTGCATCGTGAGGCCAACATCGCTCGTGGTCGCCACATAAGCGAGCCAGCCGAGCAGGAGAGCACCGGTGAGGATCACCGTTTGCTCCAGTGCATCGGCGCCGTCCCACTTCCTGAGGCGCAGTATCAGGGCCAGGGTGATCGGCGCGACCCAGCCCATGAAGCAAGTCAGGCCGACCAAGCCGTACTGAACCCCCACTTGAAGATAGAGATTAGTGATATCGATGATGCCCTGGCCCTGCACCATGTGATCGAAGTCGCCACTGGTCTGGTAGTGAATGTCGCCGAACAGCGGATTATCGATCACGAAACGGATGGCGGTCTCGAGCAGTTGCTGGCGATAGCTGAAGGTGCCGTAGGGGTCGGCACGGCTCGATGCGTCACTCAGAAGCCAAAGAACCGCCGCAGCCACGACCGTCAGAAACGAAGCCGCGAGTACGACACGGACGGCCATCGAGCGAAAAAGAAGAAGACCGTAGACGGAGAACGCGAGCGCGGTCCCGACCATGGCGCCGCGCGAGCCGGTAAAGAAGAGCGCGCCGGCCAGGAACCCCCGGACCAGCCAAAGTCGCCAGAAGGAGATTTTCACGCGAGTCTTCAGGAATTCGAGCAGCAACAGGGCGACGCCGAGATGGAAGCCGAGAGAATGGTTGTTGAGGGTGCCAGCGATCCGGAGAAAGCCGCCGCGGATGTCGGCCTCCGCCGCCAGCGGTGAGGGGTCTAGCAGGCGATAGAAGTCGAACTGACGGGCCGTGGCCACCCATGTGATCCCGGCAAGCAGGACGGCCGCCACGACCAAAGCGGATGCCAGGGAGACGAGGTCGCGCTCCCCGCGGATAACCCGGCTCAAGACGAAAAAAGGAATGCCGATCAGCAGCAGCTGGTCGACCAAGAAGCGCGCGCCATAGGTCACGTTGTAGGCGGCGAGCGACAACAGGGCCGTGACCACCAGAAAGGCCGCGAGCGAGATATCGGAGACCCGCGCTCCCTTTCTATAGGCAACCCCAAGACAGGCGACGATGACCGGCACGAGAACAACGGCCACTGCGAGCTTGTAGTGCGTGAGGACCGTCAGGAAGTTGATGCCGGGAAAGGGCAGCGGGGCGGCGACGTAGACTGGAACGGCCGGTACCACCATGAGGAAGTAGGCCACGCGGTCCCGCGCATCCCAAGGCGCAAGGGAGGCCATCACGATCGCCATCAACCCCAGTGTCGCGAGCGGATGCGCAGGGATGAAAAGTGCGATGGCCGCCAACACCCAACTCAGCAGAGCCCGCCACGTGACCCGGTCGATCAACGCGCGCGGCAGGCACGCCACCGCTAGCGCGAGGGCACACAAAGCCAGGAGGAGGGCGGTGCTGGTGCCCAAGTGGCGAGGGTCCTCGGTACGAGAGCGTTATGGTCAATGAAAGGTGAACGGCGCAGTTTCGAAAGGCCGAACGCTGAGCCAGATTATCGCCAATTGCCCGAATTTTCGACTTTCTCCCCGGCACAAAGTAAAGATCTTCCGAATGACGATCGTATATGCGGCTTGATTTACTTTGCGCCGCAAAAACTACTGACGTCTCACGTCAAAAAAGAGAAAGTCAGGATCGAATAACTCGCGATCTGAGCGCCTTTTCCAACGGGGGCGGCATGGACCTTCCGCATCTGACCGGACCGCAGTTGGATGCCATGCGGCGCGTCGTCCTCGGCCCGTCGGGCGACGCGCTGATCGATTTTCTCTTCCGCTTGCGGATGGGGCACACAGTCGAATCGAGCATCCACGAGGCACGTGAAACGGCCATCGCGCTGGGGTTAATCGAGCCGTCGGGGCGCAGCTTTACGCCGCTCGGCTGGCTGATTTCGGACTCGGCTCGCGAGTATACCTTCTGGCAGCAGCGCGGCCGGCAGCTTCCGAGCGAGGGCCAGCATCCGAAACTGTCGTGCGGCCATTACGCGGGAAAACGCGTTCTTGAAATCGGTTGCGGGGCCGGCGTCAACCTGATGACGCTTACGGCGGCCGGCGTGTCGGCCACTGGAGTAGAGCCGGTTTACGCCTATCGCCAAATGGCGGCCCTGTTTGCCGAGCGCGAAGGCCTGCCGCCCGCGGATATCGTCGGCGGCCAAGCGGAGGCCCTACCCTTCGAAAACGATGCATTCGATGTCGTCGTCTGTATCTCCTCCTATCAGTACATGAACGTCGCCGCTGCTCTGAACGAAATGCGGCGCGTGCTGGGCGCAAACGGGGAATTGCAGATCGTCGGGGGTACGCTCGACACGTTCCTCGTCGTAGGCTTAGGCCGTTCTGGAATTCGGAGCCTGCGGCGTCTCGCCGAGTACGGATTGACGATCGCAAACACGCTATGGTTCAGCGTGACAGGTCGTCGACTCGTCGGTCACAACGCCCGGGCGACCACGCGGTACCCCATCTATCCGTTGCGAACAAAGGTCCTGCGCCTACTGCGCAAGGCCGGTCTTGAGTCGACCGATCCGGTGATGCGGATCGGATGCGAGTCCGTCTTCATTTCACAGAAAGCTTCATCGGTTGCGTTCGAGGTTGCGGGCTCGCCGCCTGCCGACCGCGCTCCCCGTCTCGTCGAAAAGGTATCCTGATGCTCACGCGCTTCACTGCTGCTGCCCTCGCCGCACTGGTTGGGTCGACCAGCCTTGCCGTCGCTCAGGCGGACGTCCGGCTCGATCCGGTGACCGGACTGTTCCGCAAGACGGAGGCAGCGCACGATATCGTTCTGCCCACATGGGCGTTCTGGACGGGCGAATGGAAGTGGGTCGCGCCCGTCTCGCAACTGAACGAGGTCGACGGTCGCAGGGTCATGACGGTCAAGAACCGCGAGACCGGTCTCTCCGTTCGCGGTGATATCACGCAACCGACCCAAGGCGTCACCACGTGGGATTTCGAGCTGCAGGAGACGCTCGCACCGGATGTCTACGGTGGCCTCAGCTTCAAGATCCGTGAGAGGGCAGGTGTCCCCGAAAGCGACGAGCGCACGCGTCTGCTGCCGGACAACGACGGATGGGAGCTCCTCGGAGCGGAAGGCCGCGTCGAGATGCGCGTGACGTTCTCCCCGAAGCCGCGCGAGCTCTACTTCGAGAAGGGCAATCAGCGCGAGGTTCGGGCCTACTTCATGGCCCGAAACACCGAGCGTGAAACCATCAAGTTTCGGATGACGGTCAGTACCGGACCGGGTCTTGATCCCGCGGCGGCGCCTGGCGGCGATGTCGCCTGGACCCGGGGCGGCCTCACGTTCGTTGATGCGCCGATCGACCTCAGTTATCTGAATGCCAAGGAGAAGCCAGCCGGCAAGCGCGGCCTCCTCCGAGTCGAAGGCGAAATCTTCCGCTTCGCCGACGGCACCGAGGCTCGGTTCTGGGGCACCAACCTTACCGCCAATGCCCTCTTCTCGACGCCGAAGGACAAGATCCAGGCTCACGCCCGCCGGCTTTCACGCCTTGGCTTCAACCTCGTCCGCATCCATCACCATGATGCAGCATGGATCTCACCAAACATCTTCGCCAATCCCGAAAGCGATACGCGAACGCTCTCGAAGTCGTCGCTCGATCATCTCGACTGGTGGATCAAGTGCCTCAAAGAGGAAGGCATTTACGTCTGGCTCGACCTGCACGTCGGCCGCGTGTTCACCGCCGGTGACGGAATTCGCAACTTCTCTGAACTGACCCGCAGCCAGGAGAAAGCCTACGGCTTCGGCTTTGCGTATCTGAACCCCGACATCGAACAGCGCATGCAGGAATTCAATGCCGCACTGCTCGATAGGGTGAACCCATACACCGGCGTGAAGTACACCGATGAGCCGGCGATCGTCGGCCTGCTGATCACGAACGAGAACGATCTGTCGATGCACTTCGGCAACCTGTTCCTGCCGGAAAAGGGGGCTGGTGAGCATAGCCGGACCTATCTGGCTCTCGCGCGCCAGTTCGCGGCGCGTCACAAGCTCGATCCGGACAAGACCTGGCGCTCGTGGGAGCAGGGGCCCTCGAAGATTTTTCTCGCCGACCTCGAGCACGCCTTCAACCAGCGCATGACCGGCCACCTGCGTCGGCTCGGCGTTCGCGTTCCGATCGCAACGACGAACTTCTGGGGCCAGATGAGCCTCTCCAGTCTGCCGGCGCTGAGTGGCGGTGACGTGATCGATGCCCATTCCTATGCGAGCGCCAATGAGTTCCGGCGCGACCCGCGCAGCCACGCCAACATGATCAGTTGGATCGCGGCCGGCGCCGTGATCGGCAAGCCGCTGACCGTCAGCGAGTGGAACGTCGAGCCCTTCCCGGCCTTCGACCGCTCGGCGCATGTCATCCGCATCGCAGCCATGGCGCGGCTCCAGGGCTGGCCGGCGGTGATGCAGTATGCCTACGCAATGGATCCGCTCCACCGCCAGGGCGTGCCGCACAACTACCAGGCCTACAACGACCCCGCATTCCTGGCGGTGATGCCGGCGGCCGCTCTGCTCTACCGCGAAGGCCACGTTTCGCCGGCGCTGCATACCTATGTCCTGCAGCTCACCGCAGATGAGTTCATGGGGCGCGAAATCAATCCCAAGACGTCGCGGGCCATCCGGACGGTCTCGGAGGTTTCCCGCCTTCGGGTCGCCATTCCCGAACTGCCGCAACTGCCATGGCTCAAAGCGAGCGTCGTACCGGATGGCGTCAAGCGGCTGAGCAGCAAGGACGCCGACGCCATCGGCGAGGGCCGGACGCAGGTTTGCTCCGACACGCGTGAAATCTGCCACAACTGGGAGACCGGGTTCTTTACCGTCGACACCCCCGCCACCCAGGCCGCTGTCGGCTGGATCGGCGGCCGGACGATGGAGCTTTCGGGTGTGACACTCGATCTCACGACGCCGCACGCGACGGTGTCGGTCCAGAGCCTCGACGGCCGCCCACTTGCCGCATCGCAGCGCCTGCTCGTCTCGACGATGGCGGACGCAAAGCCGTCGGCGGGCAACCGGATGCCCTACCTCTCGGAGCCCGTATCCGGTCGTCTGACCATCAAGGCGCCCGCCGGGCTCGAGGCCTTCGCCGTGCTGGCCGACGGTCGCAAGCGCGCCTTGAAGCCCACCTATGAGAATGGCGCTTACGTTCTCAGCCTCGATGACGCCCCCGGCGTTCATTTCATCAGCTTCGAGAAGATCGTCGCCAACTAAGTCCGCGGAAACCCATCATGAGCGCCGCCTCGAATGGAAGTGCGTCGACGTCACGCCGCTCTCGCGTCGCCGTCGTCGTACTGACCTGGAACGACACCGAGATGACGCGGCGCTGCCTCGCGCATGTCCTCGCTTCGGACTACACCGATCTCGATGTGATCCTGGTCGACAATGGTTCGCGAGAGCCGTGTGGACGCCGCCTCATCAGCGAGTTTCCGAGCGTGCGGCTCATCGAACTGCCGGAGAACCGCGGGTTCACCGGCGGCGGCAACGTCGGCATTCAGGCCGCACTTGACGGCGGGGCCCACTACGTCCTGCATCTCAACAACGACGCGTTCGTCGCCCCGGAGGCCATCGGGCGCCTTGTCTCCGTGCTCGATGCCGACCCACGGGCAGGTATTGCGCATGCCCTTCTCCGCGACCCGGGTACCGACCGCGTGCAGTTTTATACTTCGACCGTAGATCCGGTCCTCGCCCGGCACGATCACCTTCATGTCGGTGAGAAACTCTCCTCCCGCGAGTGGCCGACGGTCGAAAGCGAATTCGTACCCGCCTGCGTGATCCTGTATCGCGCGGACGCGTTGCGTCGGGAAGGCCTTTACGACGAGACGCTGGGCACGAACTGGGAAGATTACGATCTCTGCCTTCGGTTCCGCTCGGCCGGCTGGCGCATCATGGCGGTGGGCGGTGCCGTCGCCGAGCACATGTCGGGGCGCACGATGGGCCGCGTCTCTCAGTACTATGTCTATCACATGACGCGGAACCGGCTGATCTGCATCCGCCGCTACGCCGATCGCCGGGCCGTGCTGCGCCGGCTGCCGGATCTCGTCCGCTCGTTCTACTGGGACTTCCGCCGCTACGGTTTCACGAATTGGCCGGCTTACCGGAGTGCCGCACACGGTGTGTGGGACTTCCTGCGAGGCAATACGGGCGAGCGCTCGAGCCTGCCCGTCGCGCGCCCGGCCAAGCGCCGGGCGGCGTAAGGTCATCTCTCCCACTGAGCTCGGGTCCGAGGGCGCGCATGCTGACCATGATCCACCAGAACCCGGTCTCCATGACGGGCGATTTGGTTTCGGTCGACAGGAAGTTTCATGCTGGAATGCTCGAGTATGCGAGAAGCCTCGGCGTTCCCATCCGCTCGGTGAACCCGTTGCTCGCACCGGATCAGGCGATCATGGATCCGGTGCGTATCGCACGCGACGCGCTACCTTACGAAATCGTCGGCATTTCCCTTGAGCCAAACGGCCAGGCAACGCCGGCCGGCCTCGCGATGCTTGAAGCGGTAGTGAAGAGTTCTCGTCTGGTTTATGGGCAAGCCTATGGTGCCGCCACCTTTGCCCGCCGGTTCAATGTTCCTTACATCGCGCTCGTCGAGTACGACTTGTCCACCCGACTTCGGGTGAGCAGGAGTCAAGTATCCGGACCGATCCGCCAGTTCGTTCGCACAGTGAAGACCGGAGCTGATTATCTGCTCCGGGAGCGGCCCATTCTTCTGGGCGCAGCTGGCATCCACTGCAACGGCTATCCCATCCTCGATCAGGTTCGCAGGATCGGTCGGGCGGGCCTCCTCTACCTCGATTCACGTCAGACGGCCGAAATGTTGATCGCCGAATCCGCCCTTGACGCGCGCATCGAACACTTCGGTCAGGGGCCCATCAAGCTACTCTTCTCTGGACGCTTCGAGCCGATGAAGGGGGTTATGGATGCCGTGCGGGTCGGCCTCGAATGCAAGCGAATTGGTCTCGATGTGGAATTCGATCTGTTCGGTCAGGGCAGCCTGAAGGCCGACATGATTGCCCTCATCGAGCAGAGTGGACACGGGGCGAGCATCCGGGTCCACGATGCCATCCCATTCGGAGACCTCTTCGAGCGCTCCAAACGTTACGACCTCTTTGTTTGCTGTCACGACCAGGGGGATCCGTCGTGTACGTATTTGGAGGCTATGGGAGCCGGCCTCCCGATCGTTGGCTACGGGAATGCAATGTGGTCGCGCTTGAACGCCGAGGCGGAAGCCGGCTTGGTCGTCGAGATGGGCGACGTCTTAGCAGCAGCGAGCGCCATACAATCTCTCTCTCGAGATCCCAACCGGTACGCGACGCTGGCTAGGAGGTCCCGCTCCTTTGCGGCAGCACATACTTTCGAAGCCGAATTCGCGAAGCGCGTCGCTGACCTAAGCAGAATGTACGCTTGGGCCGCCAGTCGCGAGGATGGACGGCATGATGGGGAAATGGTCGGGGCAGCGTGATTCGAACACGCGACTTCCTGCTCCCAAAGCAGGCGCTCTACCAGGCTGAGCTATACCCCGTGGGCCGTCCCGACCGTTTAACAGGTTCGTGACCGGGCAGAAACGGAACAAATAAAGAACATTTGAGTCTGAGTGATGGAAAGCGCGGGGGAGGCTTGCTCAATCTAGGCAAGCGCCCTGCGAAAACCCTCCACGACATCCTGGAATGCGCTGACGAGTTCCGGCGCAATGGCGCTGAGGCTGCCGATAATGGCCGTCGACAGAATCGCAGCAATCACCGCGTATTCGATGACCGTCGCGCCGTCCTCGTCACGGGCAAAGGCGCGCAGTGATTTAGCCAGCCGCATGATGACCTCTCTCGACCACAGGCACGGTCGCACAGTCTGAGTTTCAAGGACAGAAAAGCCTCCGCCTACGGTACACCGAAGGTTAACGCAACGTGTACGCCGTTTCGACCGACGGTCCGCCCAGACCAAGGTCGGATGGTCTTGGACCTCTGGCCGGCGGGGCGCGGGCCGTGAGACGGGTTGTGCGAAGGACGATCCGGAACGAACGTGTGAGGCCTGCCTCGTCTTCTTGAAAGCATTGCTTCGTCCCTTGGTCGCCGAGAGAATTGCCGTGAAAACGCGCCGTGCCTCAGAGACGGTCGTCAGCTTCTACGGGGCCCTCAAGCCGGCGCTACCGCAGCTCGTGGCGTTGTCCGCCGTTGTCAACATCCTCGCTTTGACCGGCTCCATCTACATGATGCAGGTCTACGACCGCGTCCTGACGAGCCGCAGCATTCCGACCCTGGTTGCTCTCTCCCTTCTCGTCCTCGGCGTCTACGTGATCCAGGCCGGTCTCGAAATCCTGCGCGGACAAGTTCTCGTTCGCCTCGGCTCCCGGATCGACCGCCGGCTGATGGCGTCCGCGCACGAAGCGGCGACCCGACTGCCGATGCAAGGCCACTCGGTCGCACAATCGCTTCAGCCGATACGCGACGTCGAAACTGTCCGAAGCTTCCTCTCGGGTCAGGGACCCGTCGCCATCCTCGACATGCCGTGGATGCCGATCTACCTCGTCTTCATCTTCCTTCTGCACCCGGCACTTGGCCTCTTCACGGTCGGTGGCGCCTTGGTCCTCGTTGCTCTCACGGCGCATACGGAGTTCAAGGTTCGCAACCTGTCGAAGTCGGCAAACGATGCGGCCCGCCAGCGTCTCACCATCGCCGAAGCCTCGGAGCGCAATGCAGAAGCGATTGCTGCGATGGGCTTCACCCGCCGCCTTGTCCGTCGCTTCGAGACCGCGAATGCGGCGCACTTGTCGGCACAGCAGCGGCTCGGCGACGTCGTCGGTGGATCGTCGGCGGCCACGCGCGTCTTCCGGATGGTGCTCCAGTCCGCCATCCTGGGGCTCGGCGCCTACCTCACGATCCAGGGCACGCTCTCGGCCGGCGCCATCATCGCAGCCTCGATCGTTGCTTCCCGCGCGCTGGCACCGATCGAGCTGGCTATCGGCCAGTGGCGCTCGTTCGTCGCGATGCGCCAGGCCGGCGAGCGTCTAAATCAGGCCTTCGCTTTGCTGGCCGCGGACAGCGAGCGGCTCGAGTTGCCGGCTCCTACGAAAAAACTCTCGGTCGAGAACATCACGCTCGTCGCGCCGGGTTCGCAGCGCGCCGTTCTGACGGACGTCTCGTTCGAACTCGAAGCGGGCCAAGTCCTCGCAGTCGTCGGGCCGAGCGCGGCCGGGAAGTCGACGCTGGCGCGCGCATTGACGGCCGCATGGCGGCCGGCCCGTGGCGCCGTGCGCCTCGATGACGCGGCGCTGCAGAATTGGTCGCCCGAGCAACTCGGAGGGCACATCGGATACCTGCCCCAAGACGTGCAACTGATCGATGGCACGATCACGGAGAACATCGCGCGTTTCGAAGAGGCGCCCGATGCCGTCGAGGTGATCAAGGCTGCGCAAGCGGCCGGCGTGCATGAGATGATCCTGCGCTTTCCCGAAGGCTACGAGACCCGCATCGGCACGCAGGGCATGGTCTTGTCGGGCGGTCAGCGCCAGCGGATCGCACTCGCGCGCGCCCTCTATCGGAGCCCCTTCTTGGTCGTCCTCGACGAGCCGAACTCCAACCTCGACTCGGACGGCGACGCCGCACTGCTAACGGCACTGCATTCCGTCAAGCAACGCGGTGGCATCGGCATCGTCATTGCACACCGTCAGGGCGTTCTGGCGGCGTGTGACAAGGTCGCGGTGATCGCCGGCGGCACACTGACGGCGATCGGACCGCGCGACGAAATCATGCGCAAGATGTTCCGGACCAACGGCAATACGACACGCCCGGTCGCGGTTCCCGTTGCTGTGGAGGCTTGAGATGGCATCCCTCCAGCTGAAAAAAGAGAAGCTCGAACCGGAGCTGCGCGGCCGACTGATGCTGGCGACAGCGCTCGTCGGCATACTGACGGTCGGGCTCGGAACCTGGGCGGCGACGGCCAAGCTTGCCGGCGCTGTCATCGCGCCCGGCATGATCGTCGTCGACAACAGCATCAAGAAGGTCCAGCATCCCGCGGGCGGCGTGGTTGGCCACATCGGCGTGCGCAATGGCGACCTCGTCGCGGCGGGCGATCTCGTCGTGCGGCTCGACGAGACACAGGCGCGTTCGAGCCTCGGGGTCATCGTCAAGCAGATGCTGCAACTCGAAGCGCGGCGCGCGCGGCTCGCAGCCGAGAGGGACGGCCTCGACAAGGTCACGTTCGCTCCAGGCTTTACGAGCCAGTCCGAGGAAGCCGCCGAGATCGCAACAAGCGAGGCCCGCCTCTTCGACCAGCGCGTCAGCGGGCTGCAGGGCCAAAAGGCGCAGTTGCAGGAGCGTATCGGGCAGCTTCAGCAGGAGAGCATGGGGCTGCAGTCACAGCATCGCGCGAAGCTGCGTGAAGTCGAACTGATGCGCGAAGAACTCGCCCGCGTCCAGGACATGCGCCGGCGCAATCTCGTCCCGCAGCCCCGCGAACTTTCTGCCGAGCGCGACCTCACTCGTCTCGAAGGTGAGGAAGGCCAGCTGCTGGCGCAGATCGCTCGGACGCGCGGCCAGGTCAGCGAAACGGAACTGCAGATCATTTCGGCGGATCGCAACTTTCAGACGGAGGCGGGCCGCGAACTTCGCGAAGTCGAGGGTCGGCTCGCGGAACTCTCGGAACGGCGCATCGCCGCTGAAGATCTCTTGAAGCGCATCGACATTCGCGCCCCACAGGCCGGTATCGTGCACGAGCTCGCTGTTCATACCGTCGGGGGTGTCATCGGCCCGGGTGAGACGATCATGAGCATCGTGCCCGTCGAGGATCAGTTGAGCATCGAAGTGCGCGTGCCGCCAAACGATATCGATCAGGTGAGCGTCGGCCGCGCCGTCGAATTGCGCTTTCCGGCGCTTAATCAGCGCACGACGCCGGAGCTCAAGGGGCACGTGTCGCGCGTCGCGGCGGACGTCAGTCGCGACACTCAGAACGGCGCCTACTTCTACACGGCGCGCATTCACGTCGACGCGTCGGAGATCGAGAAGCTGAAGGCGCAGAAGTTGCTCCCCGGCATGCCCGTCGAAGGCTACATCTCGACCGGAGAGCGCACCGCGCTCTCGTTTTTCGTCAAACCGCTCACGGATCAGCTGAGCCGGGTTTTCCGCGAAGAGTAGACCAGCCTGAGCCGACCAGATCGCCCGCCGTCCATCGGTATCCGATGGGCGGCGTCTTCGTTTTGTCGCGCATCGAGAGATCGGCAGCCGTCTGAATGTCGACAGCTGTCTGAGGATTGCATCCGACCTTGGTAGGATGGGGCCCGGACCTCGGGCTCACCAGATCGTCAGACGTCTCGCGCTTTCACGGCTCGCTGAGTTGGATCAGTTTCTCTGCGGGATAAGGAATATGTCACTTCTTTTCTGAGGGAGTTCGCCGTGGTCAATCTCATTCGCAGTGATCTGGACTTCATTCTTGCTCAGATCAGGATCGCCGAAGCGGACGCCCGCGGCGAGCCGCTCCTCGGCACGTACATCCCGAACGCGGAGCTCCCGTGGGGTCTGCGGCGCGTCGACGGCTCGAACAACAATCTCTACGACGGTCAGTCGTACTTCGGTCAGGCCGACGTTGCTTTCCCGCGCGCGACGACGCCCAACTACACGACGGGGACGGGCTTCATCGCATTCGGTCCCCCAAACCCCGCTTTCCCCGGTGACCCAGCCAACGGGGTGCCGGTTGGCTATCAGGTCGGCGTCAACTGGCTCAATCAGAATCAGTATGCCGAGGCGGTCGCGAATACGAACCCGATTCCCCGCTCCATCCAGCCGGGTGACGTGGTGGACGCAAGCCCGCGGATCATCTCGAACTTGATTGTCGACCAGACGCTGAACAATCCGGCGGCGGTCTTCAAAGCCCTGCAGGATGCCGGCCGTCCCAATCCGTTCGCGGACATGCAGGCGATCAGCAGCGCCGTCCGCGCTCTGCAGGATGCAAACGCTCAGTTGGCCGAGGCCCGGTCGAACAGCACGGGGCTGAATGCGCCGACCGTGACAGCGTATGCTTCGGCGACGACGCTCTCGGCTCAGCTCGAGGCCCTCGCTCAAGCTTTCGTGGCCGAGACGCAGCCGATCGCAACGGCAGCCGACGTGGACGCCGCTCTCGCCGCTCTCAGCAATCTGAGAACACAGGCGCTGGCGGTCGAAGCCGCACTGACGGCACCGGGCATTGCGCCGAGCTCCGCAGATACGACGGCCATCACGTCGTTCATCCAGAGCATCGACGATGTGCAAGGTGTACTGGGCCTAATCAATCCGGCCAACGGCCTGACATCGGTCGAGGTCTCTCTGATCGCTAGTCTGCCGACGACTGCTCAGGCACTGGTCACGGATGCTGTCGCGCTCGACACGCAGCTCGATCAGTCGCTTCTTGGGCTCGATGCCGACGTCGGAGCGGCGCAAGCTGCGGTCACGGCCGCTACTGCGGCCCTGGAGGCCATCCTCGACCCAATCGGCCTGCCGATGGAGGCTGCTCCGAACGGTAACATCCTCTCTGCAACTCTCGTCATCGAGAACGTCGCGGCGGACGAGGGTCTCTCGGCACCGTTCAACGGCTGGATGACCCTCTTCGGCCAGTTCTTCGATCACGGTCTCGACCTCGTTGCCAAGGGCGGCTTTGGTACCGTCTACATTCCGCTGCAGCCGGATGATCCGCTGTACGTCGAGGGTGGCCGCTCCAACTTCATGGCCGTCACGCGGGCCACGCTCGGTCCAGATGGCGAACCGATCAACCGCGTGACGCCGTTCGTTGATCAGAACCAGACCTATACGTCGCACCCGGCACACCAAGTTTTCCTGCGTGAGTATGAACTCCGCGACGGCGTGCCGGTCGCGACGGGCCGACTGCTCGACGGTAACTCAGCCTCCGGCGGCGGTATTCCAACGTGGGCGGACGTCAAGGCACAAGCCCTCAACATCCTGGGCATCGAGCTGAACGACTTCGACATCCACAGTGTCCCGGAAATTGTCGTTGACGCCTACGGCAACTTTATTCCGGGCGACAACGGTTTCCCGCAGCTCGTGCGTTCGATCAGCTCGACCGGCGTTGTTGATGCAGATGAAGGAAGTCTGACCACTCCCGTTCGCACAGCCGACGGCGCGGTTCCGACCGGCCACGCGTTCCTGGATGATATCGCGCACAATGCCAACCCCGATGCCGGGGAAGTTGCGGACGCCAACACGACGGTCAGCGTGGCGACGGATCTGCAGGCGCGCGGCACCTACGACAATGAACTGCTTGACCGCCACTACATCACGGGCGATGGCCGCGGCAATGAGAACATCGGCCTGACGGCGGTCCACCACGTCTTCCACTCGGAGCACAATCGTCAGGTCGATCTCATCAAGGAGACGATCCTCGCGGAAGGAGATCTGGCGTTCCTCAACGAGTGGCTCGATGTGCCGCTGCCGGCCGGGACCACCTTCCCGCTGTCCCAGGCTGCGATCGACGCACTCGAGTGGAATGGCGAGCGCATCTTCCAGGCCGCGAAGTTCCCGACCGAGATGCAGTATCAGCATCTCGTGTTCGAAGAGTTCGCCCGTAAGGTTCAGCCGGCCGTCAACGTCTTCAACGACTACGACGGCACTCTCGACCCGGCGATCCTCGGGGAGTTCGCGCACACGGTCTATCGGTTCGGCCACTCGATGCTGACCGAGACGGTCGATCGGTTCAACGCCGATTGGACCGTCACCAACGGTGGTGCCACCCAAGAGCAGATCGGCCTCATCGAGGCCTTCCTCAACCCAGTCGAGTTCGCTGCGAGTGGCATCGATGCCGACGCGGCTGCCGGCGCGATCGCGCGTGGCATGACGCGGCAGGTCGGCGCTGAGATCGACGAGTTCGTCACGGAGGCCCTGCGCAACAATCTCGTCGGCCTCCCGCTTGACCTCGCGGCCATCAACATCGCACGCGGTCGGGAACTGGGCGTGCCCTCCCTGAATGAGGCGCGGGCCGAGTTCTATCGTGGCTCGGGCGATCCGCAGGTTCGTCCGTACACCAGCTGGTCAGATTTCGCGCTTCACCTGAAGAACCCGGCGTCGGTCATCAACTTCATCGCCGCCTACGGGACGCACGGCTCGATCCTTGCCGCGACGACAGTCGAAGAGAAGCGTGATGCGGCGACGTTGCTCGTACTCGGCGGGGCAGGCGCACCCCCCGATCGGCTCGACTTCCTCAACGCCACGGGTTCGTGGCTACAGACCGCGACGAACAACCAGAGCCTTGGCGGTCTCAACAATGTCGACTTCTGGATCGGCGGCCTCGCTGAGCAGAAGCTCATCTTCGGTGGCATGCTGGGCTCCACGTTCAACTTCGTCTTCGAGACACAGCTCGAAGCGCTGCAGAACGGCGACCGCTTCTACTACCTGTCGCGTCTCGCCAACCTGAACCTCACGGCTCAGCTCGAGAACAACAAGTTCTCCGAGATGATCCACCGCAATACGAACGCGACCCACTTGCCGGGCGACGCGTTCGCACGGCCGGACTTCTTCATCGAAGTGGACCAGCGGCTGCAGTTCAATCAGGGCGAAGGCGATGTCACGATCAGTGGCGTGACCTATCGTGGCGCAGCAGACCCGACAGGGGCTGCGATCGACCTCGACCCGTTCCTCGCGGGTATCCAGGGCGGCAGCGCGACGGCCAGCGCCGTGCTGCGCACGGATGCGAACGGCGACGGTATTGCCGAAAGGCTCCAGTACATCGGCGCCGAGCACGTCGTGCTCGGTGGCACGGCCGGAAACGACGTAATCATCGGCGGTCTCGGCGACGACGCTCTCTGGGGCGATGGCGGCAACGATCGCCTGGAAGGTGATGACGGCAATGACTTCATCTTCGGCGGCGACGGCAACGACATCATCACCGACCTGTTCGGTGTGAACGAAATCCGCGCCAACGCGGGCAACGACGTTGTCAGCGTCGGGCCGGGTGTCAACCTGATCATCACTGATACGGGCAACGACGCGGTCTTCGGCGGTCGCGACGACGACGAGATCCTCGCCGGCCAGGGCAACGACTTCGTGCATGGCGGCGACGGCGCCGACTTCGTCATCGGCGGCGAGGGCAGCGACTGGATCGAGTCGGGCAACGAAAACGGCCTGATGCTCGGCGACAACGGCGACCTCGTACAGGGTCTGCCGATCAAGATCGGCGTCGCCAACCCCGTCGGCGGCAATGACATCATGATCGCCGGGCAGGGCGGCAACGCCGATATGGACGCCGAAGCCGGCGACGACATCATGGTCGCCGGTCCGGGCACGGATCGCTTCTTCGGTGCGCAGGGCTTCGACTGGGTGACGCACAGGAACGCGACGGCCGGTGTCGAAGCCGACATGGACGTCCGCCTCTTCGGTGCGCCGGTCGGCCCGACGTCCCCGTCGGTCATCCTGGATCGCTACTCGACCGTCGAGGGCCTCACGGGCTCGCGGTTCGGTGACATTCTGCGCGGCGACAGCCGGACGCTGAATGCCGAGCAGATCGATGTGGTCAATCCCGAGGGTGACTTCGGCGATCCGGCATCGCATGCGCTCCGCAACATCGATCTCGTGAACGGTCTGCGCGAGTTCCTGCCCTTCGCCTACCGCAATCTCCCCGGCCAGACGCCGCTGCAGGTGTTCGACGGCGGCAACATCCTCATGGGTGGCGGCGGCAGCGATGTCATCGAAGGCCGCGGCGGCGACGACATTATCGGCGGCGACCACTACCTCAGTGTTCGCATCGAAGTCCTGCCTCGGGCCGATCAGACCTGGACGCCGTTCTCGATCACCAGCGTGACCGAGATCCGCGATCGCATGCTGACCGGTGAGATCGGTGTCGATCAGCTCCGCGTCGTCCGTGAAATCCTGAACGGCAATGTCGCCGGAGACGTCGACACAGCTCAGTTCTCGGGGCTGCGGGCGCACTACCTGGTCGAAGGGCTCGACCCCATCGGAACCGTCGCCCCGCCTGCGGGTGCGACCATTGCCGCAGACGTCAACGGTGACGGGTTCATCTCCGTCATCCATCTCGACGTGAACAATGCCGGCGAGGTGATCGACGGACAGCTCGGCGCTGATGGTCACGACCTGCTTCGCGATGTCGAGCGGCTCCGGTTTGCCGATCAGGCCTTCAACATCGCGCAAGTCGCGAACGGCCTGCCGGTTGGCCTGCCGGTCATCACGGGTGACGTCCGCGTCGGCGCGACGGTTGCCGTCAGTGTTGCCGGCGTGACCGACATCGACAACGTCACGGCGGCAAATCCGACCGGCGCCATCGTCGCGCCGTTCACGATCTACTGGCAGGGCGAGGTGCGCCCGGGCTCCGGCATCTTCGAGAACCTCCAGACGCTGGTGGTCGACACGCTGGTGCCGGTCACGGGCCCGACGCTGACGCTGACGGCCGCGATGCAGGGCATCAACATCCGCGCCGTCGTCCAGTACGTGGACGGCGATCAGGTGGTGGAACAGGTCGCGACGCTGGCCGAGATCGTTGCGGGTGCCGATGGCCTCGTCAATGGTGCACCAATCGGTCCGGATCCGGCCGCCACGCTCGGCTTGGCGCTCGATGGTCTGGTCGTCGATGGCGCTGCGCTGCCGGCCGGAACGCTCGGCATCTTGGAGGACAGCGGACCGTTCACCTTCACGGTGGCGCAACTGCTGGCCAACATCACCGATCCGAACGGCGATCCGCTGAGCATCGTCGGCAATACTGTCACGGTGCGGACGCTGGATGGTGAGGCGGCCCCGGGAACGCTGACGTTCAACGCGGCAACGAACACCTTCACGTTCAATCCGGCTCCGAACTTCAACGGTGGCGTCACCTTCACCTACGAAGTCACCGACGGCGTCAACATTCCGTTCGGTGCCGAAGCGGTGCTGGAAGTCGTAGCGGTCAACGACGCCCCCGTCGCTGGCACCAATACGGCGAACATCGGCGCGCTGGATGCCGGCATCACCCCGCGTCAGATCACGTTCACCGAAGCGCAGCTCATCGGGAACGCGACGGACGTCGACGGTGACCCGATCGAGCTGTTCCGCAACACGGCCGACCCGACGCTCGTCGGCGCCGCCCAGTTCGTGCAGCTTGCCGATCCGGCCCAGGGAACGCTCGTGCGCAACGCGGACGGCTCGTTCACCTTCACGGCTGCGGCCGGGGTGTTCGGTTCGGTGGTGCTGGAGTATGCGATCACCGATCGCATCGCGACGGTCGCCACGACGGCGACGCTGAATGTCGGACGGACCTTCAGCGACGGCGGCGCGGGTAACGTGATCGATGGCACCCTTGCCGGTGACAGCCTCAACGGCAACGGCGGCGCCGATACGATCAACGGTTTCGCCGGAAACGACACGCTTATCGGTGGTGGCGGCGCCGACAGCATCCTTGGTGGCGATGGTGACGATCTTATCGTCTACAACGTCCCCGATGGACGAGACACGATCAATGGTGGGGCCGGACTGGATACCTTTGAGGCATCCGGCGGTACAAACTACTTCGTGTACACGCGCCAGGCCTGGATCGATTTGGGTGCGACTGCAGCTGCTCGAGCCACTCGGGCCACGCAGATCCCGACGACCACCGAAATCGTTGTTGCCCACGGCGGGACCGCCAACGCCAACGTCATCGCTCTGCTGACGGAGATCCAGGAGATCCGCCTCAATACGGGCGAGCCACCGCAGACTGGCGGCACCACCCCAGTGGGAGTGGGCGCGACTGTCACGATCGGCGGTAACTTTGCGACGACAACTCTCTTGCCGAATACGATCCGCATTCTGGCGAGTGGTGTTGCTCCGGTGATTGACGTCACCGGTCGTGCTTCCGACCACCGGATCGTGGTTGAAGTCACCGGCGAGGTGCAGACGCTGACGATCAACGGGCCGCTCTCGGTCCGTGACGTGATTGCACTGCCCGAAGGTACGGCGCCGCTCGTGCGTGCGGTGACCGGCGACGTGGCAACACTGAGCAATGACGCAATCACCATCACGATGCCGGCCGCTGCCGCTCCAGTCGTCCAGAATGGTACCGTTGTCGAGGACACCGGTTCGGGCGAGGACGAGGGCTCGGAGAACGAAAACGAGAACGGCGGCGGCAAGGACGACGACTCTGGTTCCGGTTCGGGCTCCGGCGAGGACGAGGGCTCCGAAAACGAGAACGAGAATGAGAACGGTGGCGGCAAGGACGACGACTCCGGCGCTGGCTCAGGCTCAGGCTCAGGCTCGGGCTCTGGCTCTGGCTCCGGTAGTGGTTCCGGCAGCGGTTCCGGTTCGGGTTCTGGTTCAGGCTCGGGCTCCGGTTCTGGGTCCGGTTCTGGCTCCGGAACGGGCGGCGGCTCTAAGCCCGACGACCATGGCAAGGACGATGACGACGATGACCACGACGAGGATCATTCGTCCGGCAAGGACGACGATCACGGCGGTGGCAAGGGTCCGAAGTCGGAAGCCAAAGATGGCAAGGACGGCAAGGACGGCAAGGAGAAGCACGGCAGCCGGGACGACGACGATCTCTACGGCTCCGACTGCGACGACAAGCTGTCGGGCGGTCGCGGCGACGACGACATCTACGGCAAGGATGGCAACGACCACCTGAAGGGCGGTCGCGGCGATGACGACCTCTACGGCGGCAAGGGCAACGATCACCTCGACGGCGGCAAGGGCGACGACCACCTCCACGGCGGCAAGGGCAACGATACCTACGACGTCCGCTGGGGCGACGATGTCATCGTGCTCGAGAAGGGCTTCGGCCACGACGTCGTGAAGGGCTTCGATGCCAAGTCGAAGAGCGGTGGCGACAAGATCGACATCTCCGCGCTCGACATCTCGAAGAACGACTTCGCCCAGAAGGTCGCGATCGAGGATGCCGGCTGCGATACGATCATCAAGATCGGTGCCGACACCATCGAGCTCGAGAACGTGAAGGCCGAGCACGTCTCGATCAACGACTTCATCATCTGATCGGGGGGAGCGGCGAGGCCGGCGAATGCCGGCCTCGCCCATGGCCGAGATTGGAAGATGCGGGCGAGTCGCGTACCTCATTGGCAACAGGAGGTGCAGGATGCGCCCGTTGCTTTTCGTCGGACTGGTCGTCTTAGGGGCGAGTGCGTGGGTCGCACCTGCGACGGCGGGCGGCCGTGCGGTCGAGAACCCGCAGTGGCACGACAGCAAGGGCTGCTACGCGTTCCGCGGTCGCATCAACTGCAGCCGCTATTGCTGGCGCGATCTCAACGGCCATCGCTACTGCCATGAGCGCGAAAGCCTGGCCTATCCACATACGCCGGAAGCCCTGGTTCGGAATGGCTACGCCATCCGATCCACCCGTTAACGCCGCGCGCGCCGCGGCCCCTTTTGTCGCTCGCATCGCCGCCGTGTTCGTTGTGGTGGCGTGCCCCGCGGTGATCGCCGGCATGCCCGTGCCGATCGTCGCCGTAACCGTCGTGCTCGGCTTCTTTCTCGTTGCGCTGAGTTCCATCGACGCTGCGACGTATCGGCTTCCAGATGCCGGAACACTTCCACTCATCGCGCTGGGGCTCACGACGGCGGCCGTCGTCGACACCGCACCCTGGACTTGGCACGCGATCGGTGCCGTGGCGGGGTACGTCGCCCTTTGGGGAGTCGCCTGGACTTATCGCAGGCTTCGCGGTGCGGACGGCCTGGGCCTCGGCGACGCCAAACTCGCGGCGGCGGGCGGTGCCTGGGTCGGGATCGCGGGCCTGCCGACTGTTCTGCTCGTCGCCAGTCTCGCGGCGCTAGCTTTCGTCGCGGCAATGGCGGCACTCCGCCAGAAAGAGCGTCTGCGGATCATTCCGTTCGGACCGTTCCTTTCGATTGGGATTTGGTATGTGTGGCTCTATGGTCCGCTCGGCTGATCGGAGCGGCTGCGCGTGGGAGGCGTTGGTATGACGAGGCGGGGAGGCGGGCGGCGTGCCGGGCCGGGGCGGGCGCGACGGGACGCAGGATTCACGCTGCTCGAAATCCTGGTCGTGCTGGGAATCCTGGCGCTGCTCGCTACCGTCGCCGCACCGCAGGTGCTGCGTTACCTCGGCACCGCACGGACTGAGACGGCGCGGGCGCAGGTGGCCGCGATCTCGACGGCTGTCGAACTTTTCGCGCTCGATAACGGTGGCGTGCCGCCGCCACAGATCGGATTGACCGCGCTGATGCAGCCGCCGGCCGGCGCGAACCGCTGGCGAGGCCCATATCTCAAGAAAGCCGATGGCCTCGTCGATCCGTGGGGCCGCCCCTATCAGTATCGGGCGCCAGGCCGCAACGGGCCCTTCGAAGTCTTCACGCTCGGCCGCGACAATGCGCCCGGCGGCACGGGCGAGGATACGGACGTCTCGAATTAGCCGGTCGGGGCAAGCTTCGGTTCGGCGACGATGCGGTGGGTCCGCGTGCGCGGTCCCGTGCCGACGCGGACGACGATTTCGACGAGACGGGGCAGGGCGTCGCGCGCCGTCCACTCTGCCGACCAAACAGCCGGCGCGGTCGTCGACGTCCGGCCGAAGTAGGCGAGGCTGGCGTCCGTCACCGGGACGGCAAAGATCTCGAGTGGCGTTGCAGTCGTCGCCGCTTCCAGGGGAGCAGCGGTCAGCGTCAGGCGCGGCTCATTGCCAACGCTCGTGACGGAGAGACGATAGAGATACAACCCTCCGGGTGCAGAGGGTGGCTCCGGCGCCGCGAACGACAGGCTGCGAGAGGATCCGAGGAAACTGCCGGCCAGTGTACCGTCCTCCCGCCTCAGCAGCGTCGCCTGCGCTTCCGAAAGCCGCTGCTCGAGAAAGCCAAGAGCGCCTGGAACCACCGTGCGGGTTTCGATTTCGGCGCGCGCTTCCCAGGCCCGCTGGCCAAGTCTTACCGTCGAGGGGAGGGCCGTGAGCACGAGAGCGAGGATGGCCAGGGCGATCAACGTCTCGATCATCGAGAAGCCAGAATCGCTGCGTCGAGGTTGGGTCATCCCGAGGGCTCCGACGGCGCTAGTTTGATGGTCGTCAGAACAACCGGGGGACGATCTTCTTCGCCAGCAGATGCCGCAGTCGCTGTCACCTTGTAGGCCGTGAGCTGAAGAGCGCCGCGCAACCCGCTCGGGCGTTCGTGCACGTCGATCGTCAGGGTCCAGACGACGCGCCCCGTCGCTCCGGCCGAACGCCCGGGTGTGAGAGGTGATTCGACGCCGGCCTTGGCGAGAATGGCGCGGGCAACCTCGACCGTTTCGGCTCGCCGTTCCGTGGCACCGAGACCCGCGACGCCGCCCGCGAAGCTCCGGTGCACTGCCGCCGCTGCCAAAGCGAGAACGACGAGGGCGACGAGGCACTCGACCAGTGTGAAGCCGGCATCGCGGCGGCTAGTCCGCGGTTCGGACACGCACGCCTCCCGTAAAGGGTTCGACCGCTACGGCCGCCACAAAGCCCGCGCGCAGCAACTCGATTGTGCCGCCCGTGGAGCTGCCGTCGGCACGAAAACGGATACGGCCGCTTTGTGCCCCGGTCAGTTCTGTCGGCGGGACGGAGAGCCGCACGGTCGTCCCCGCGGGAGCACGTCGCGGCTCGCCGGCCTCGGCCGCCCTCCACGTGGCCGTCGCGACATCGACGTCCACAACGGTTGTGCCGTTGGCACGCAGAGCGGCCGAACGAGCGATCCTGAGGTCCGACGCGAGGCCGAGCGCGGCTCGCCGCACTTCGGCCGCAGGGGATGGCGGGCGCAGCAGGGGCAGCGTAACTGCGGTGGCCGTCGCGATGATCGCCAGAACGACGAGCATCTCGATCAGGGTGAAGCCGCCGTCTCGCGCCGCAGACCTGGTCATCGAAGCGCCAGATCGTTGAGGCTGACCACGGCACCCAGCACGGAAAGCACGAGCCCGCCGACCACGACACCGATCACGACGGTGAGAACAGGACCGACCAGTCCGGTCAGCCGGTCGAGGTCACGGGTGAGTACGGCCTCTTCCATGTCGGCAAGCTTCGTCAGCATGGGGCCGAGGCGGCCGGTCTTCTCGCCGATGCCGACAAGACGGAGCGCCACCTCCGGAAATAATCCACTGGCGGAGAAAGCGGACGAGAGATTGCCGCCCTGGGATACGGCTTCGCGAGCTTCGACGACCGCGCGGCGGTAGGCGCGATTGCTCGGGACGCGGGCGGCGATGTCTAGGGCATCGAGCATCACGAGGCCCCCGCGTTGCAGGATGGCGAGCGTGCGGGCAAGACGCGCCGTCTCGCGGCGTCGAATGATCGGCCCAGCAAGCGGCATATCCAACAGGGTGCGATCGATGCGGGCGGCGATCTCCTCGTTCGCGAGAAGCCGACGCGTCAGCAGAACCGCCGCGATTGCAGCGGCGAACCACAGCGGCCACGTGTCGGCCAGCGTTGCCGAGAGGCCGGAGAGCACGGCAATCGGGAGCGGTGGCGAGACGCCGGCATCAGCGAACAGCGGTGTGATGGCCGGCACGAGGACCATGACGATCACCGTAAGGGCGACGAGGGCCGCGGCGAGCAGAACGGCCGGATAGAGCAGGGCACTCTTCACGCGCTCGCGCTGCGTGGTGGCGCGCTCGATGAATTCGGCGAGGTCCTCGAGCGTTTCGGGAAGCGCGCCCGCGGCCTCGCCCGCCCGCACGAGCCGCGAGACGTACTCGGGGAGTGCCGGACCGGCGCTGGCAAGCGCGTCGGAAAGCGAACTGCCGGCGACCACGCGTTCTTCGACGGCGCGCGCAACGGCGCGGCTCGACGGCGGCAACAGCGGCTGCAGGGCGATGATGCGCAGGGTTTCGTCGATCGGCAGCGCGGCGCGAGTCAGGGTTGCGAGTTCGCGAACGAAGAGGGCAAGGGCGGCGGGCGTGAAAGGGCGACGCGATAGGCGCAGCGACGTTCCGAACGTCGGTCGCCCAGCATCCGCGGCCTCGACGATCTCGCTGGCGAGCCGGCCACGGCGCGCGAGCGCATCGAGAGCGGCTTCGCGGCTTGCCGCTTCGATCGTTCCGGTCTCGATGGCGCCGGTTTCGTCGTAGGCCTTGTAGCGGTACGTCGCCATCATACCGACTGAGTCACCCGCAGCACTTCTTCGAGCGTCGTCTCCCCGCCAAGCACCCGGGAGAGGCCATCTTCGAACATGGTGACCATACCGCCGTCGATCGCGACCGCCTCGAGCTTCCTCTCGGTCGGATTTTCGACGATGGCCGCCCTTTGGGCATCGTCGACCACAAGCAGTTCGCAGATCATGGAGCGACCGCGATAGCCGGTCTGCCGGCATGCCGGACAGCCGACGGCGCGGCGAACGTTCGCAGTCTTCGAGACCGCGCGGGGGGCACGCGCGAGGCGGGCCTCAAGCGCCGGCCCGATGTCGGCGGGTTCGGAGCAGGAGGGGCAGAGACGCCGGACAAGGCGTTGGGCGAGCACGGCACGCAGCGAACTCGCCAGCAAGAAATCCTCCGTACCCATGTCGATCAGCCGTATGACCGTGCCGGCGGCGCTGTTCGTGTGCACGGTCGACAGAACGAGATGGCCGGTGAGTGAGGCCTGGATCGCGATCTCCGCCGTTTCGAGATCGCGGATCTCGCCGACCATAACCACGTCCGGGTCTTGGCGGAGGATCGAGCGGAGCGCATGCGCGAACGTCAGTCCGATTCGCGGATGGGTCTGGATCTGGTTGACGCCGGCGAGCTGATACTCGATCGGATCCTCGACGGTGAAGGTCTTGTTGTCCTCACGATTGAGCTGCCGGAGTGCGGTATAGAGCGTCGTCGTCTTGCCGCTGCCCGTCGGCCCAGTCACCAGGATCATGCCGTGCGGGCTTTCGAGCAGCCTGCGGAAGGCCGGCAGCGCGGCCTCCGAAAAGCCGAGCGCCGCGAAATCGAGCTGTACGCTGGACCGATCCAGAATGCGAAGCACGACGCTCTCACCCGGCAGCGTCGGCATTGTCGAGACGCGAAGGTCGATCTCGCGGCCGCGCACGACCGTCCGCAGCCGCCCGTCCTGCGGGAGACGACGCTCGGCAATGTCGAGGTTGGCCATCACCTTGACCCGCGACGTCACGGCGGCGCGCAGTGCGGGTGAGAGACGCTCGACCGTATGCAGAAGACCGTCGATGCGGAAGCGCACGCGGAGCGCATCGTCGGTCGGCTCGATGTGGATGTCGGACGCCTGCTGAGTGACGGCTCGGGCGATGAGATCGTGCACAAGGCGGATGACCGGGGCTTCGCTCGCGAGGTCCGCGAGGCGGCGGGCGTCGTCCTCTCCGCTCGCATCAGCGCTGGCGGCCGGTGCCTCCGTCACCACCGGGCCGGTCGCGGCGGTGGCGCCGCCGCCTAGTCTGAGAAGGCGCTCGACCTCCTGCAGCGTGGTCACGCGCATGACGACCGGCCGGTCGAGCAGGAAGGCGAGTGCGGCGATTGCCTCGGTCTTGAACGGGTCGGCGACGGCGACTGTGAGAGCCGCGCCGTCGGCGTCGATCGGAACGATCGCGTGCGTCGCGAAGAAGTCGGGAGGGACGCCGTCCGGCCAAGGTGGCAAAACTTCGAGACGGCCCGGCGCAATATGGTCGAGGCCGAGGGCGGCCGCGAGCAACTGGGCCATATCCGTCTCAGGAACGAGGCCAAGCCTTGTCAGCACGACGTCGAAGCGTTCGCCGGATTGCCGTTGCGCCTTCTCGGCTCGCTTCAGGGCAAGTTCGTCGATCCGTGCGGTCGCAGTAAGGTACGCCGAAAAGGCGTCCACGAACGCACTGCTGCGCGGGTCGTTCGTCGAGGAAAGCTCGGCGGCTGGATCGGGCATACTGGCGACTTTCGACCCCGCGGCCGGCCGGAACGGCGGCGTAAAGATTACCGGCGAACAGTTTGGCCATCACGCGGAAAGGCAACTAATCTGCGAGGTGAAGATACAGTTGCCACTTCCGCTTGCAAACCGCCTCTCGGCTGGATTTGATGGCGGCGGCAGCAAACCCGCAGCGACGGTAAATGCGCGGCGTGCGGGGTCGGAGGTTCTCAGCATGGCGGGGTTTCTCGCGCCACTGGGGCGCGGAACCACGGCGCTCCTCGCGCCGGTTTGGCAGTGGTGGATCGGAGAGCTGTCGGCGGCCCGGGCCGCGGCCGTTCGACGCTTCGTGCCGCCGGCTACCCAACTCGTCCTGGCCGTGGCGCCCGGCGGGTATCGTGTTTACGAAGAGACGGGTGATCGACGCCGCTCTCTCGGTGGCGATGAAGTCTGGCCGGATGCGTCTTCCGCGCTCGCGGCTGCAGGCGCGGATGCGCGCAACGGTGTGGTCCTGCGCCTTCGTACGGCAGATTGCTTCCAGCGTACGATCGAATTACCGCGGCGCGCCCTTGCCGATGCGGATCGCATCCTGGCTCTTGATCTCGAACGGACGACGCCGTTTCGCCGAGCCGACGTGATGACGGCGGTCGCGGTTTCTGCTGACGCACGTGGCGAGCGCGTCCCCGTGCGCCAACTCGTCGCAAAGGCGGCGAACGTCAGACCGCATCTCGAAGCTATCGCGCGCTCTGGCCGGACACTGGCGCGCATCGACGTAGCCGACGATCCGGGCGGCGCACCGCTCGATGTCGATTTTCTGGGAGCCACGGCGCAGCGGATGTCGGGTCTCGCACCGCGGAGAATCGCTGCCGCTGCGGTGATCCTCGTCGCGCTGATGGGCGCAACGGCTTACGGTGACATGCTGCGACACACGGAAGCCCTCGATGCGCTCCGGGCCACGACGGCTGCCGCCCGCACCGAGGCCGAAGCAGCACGGAAGAAGATCGATCGGTTCGAAGCCGCCGCGACCGAGAATTCGGCGCTCGTCCGTTTGCGGACGGCAGTCGTGCCGCGCACGTTGCTTGTCGAAGAACTGACGCGGCTTCTCCCCGATACGGTTTGGCTGAGTGAACTCCGGATCGACGGCGATACCGTCGAGTTGTCGGGCTTTGCGCCGGCCGCCGCGCTGCTCGTGCGCGCACTCGAGCGCTCGGCGATGTTCGGCGACCCCGCACTCGCCGGTCCGGTGACCTTCGATCCGCGTGAGAACAAAGAGCGCTTTACGATCCGAGCGAAGATCGTGCAGGCCTCCGCGGCTGCAGTTACGGGGGGCGGCTAGATGACCAGCACCCAGTGGATGAGCCGCATCGCGGCGCTTGGGCTTCTCGTCCTCGCCGTCGGACTTCTGCCGGCACTTCTGGTCGCCCCGTATTTGGCCTGGCGCTCGGATGCGCGCGCTGAGATCGACACCGAGCGTCAGCTGCTCGGCCGTTATCAAGCACTCATAGACGAAGCGCGGCAGTTGCCGGATGCGCCTAATGGGGCCGTCCGTCAGCAGACGGCTCGCCTCTTCCTCAGCGGCGCGACAGATGCCGCACGGGCAGCCACTCTGCAGGGCCGACTTTCCGACCTCGCACGCCAAGAGGGCGTGCGGTTCGACAGCGTCCGCGGTCTGCCGCCCCGCGACCGAGATGACCTCCGCATGCTCGGTGCCGAGTTGCGCTTCGGCGTTCGTATCGATGCACTGCAACGTTTCCTAGTCGCGCTGGAGAGAACCGAACCTGTGCTCGTGGTCGAGAACCTGCACATCACGGCACCCAGCGCCGGCGGCGCGACCCGCGGCAACGATAGCGCGCGGCTCGAAGTCAAACTTGACGTGCTGGCTGCAGCCACGCGCCGAACAGACGGGGCGCGACCATGATCCGGCCGGTTGGACAGCATGCAACTGTCGGCTTCGCGGCCCTGGTGGCCTGCCTCGGCGCCGCCGCTTGGTGGGTCGTCAGTACGCCGATCGACGTCACGCCGCTTTCCCCGCCGGTCGCGGCAGGGACGCGTCCGGCCGCTGATACGGCGCGCAGTTCGGGGCGGACGACCGCTGCCGACACCTTGCGCGAAACGGTTGCGCGTCCGCTGTTTTCGCCTGAACGGCGCCCGCCTGCGCCTGAACCGGCACCCGCAGCAGCGCCGACCGCACCGCCCGTGCCGCAAACGGTCGATCTGCGCCTTGTCGGGACCATGCGCGCCGCCGCGGGATGGCGCGCGCTGTTGCGCGATCCTGCGACGTCGGACTGGGTCAGCGTCGGCGGATCGATCGGGGGATGGCGCGTGGCCGAGATCGACGCCGAGCGCGTCGTGCTCGAAGGGCAGGGCCGGCGTATGGAGCTGTCGCTCTATCCCGCCCGCTGAGAGCGCTCAAAGAAACTTCCGAAGCGACTCTGTCATCTCGTCGGGCGTCAGGCCGTGATGGAAGTAGCTGCGCGTGCGGCCGTCTGGATCGAGAAGATAGAACAACGTCGTGTGATCGATGCGCGGCCCCGTCTCGGTCGGACCATTGCGGCGGCCGTACTCGCGGCGGATCTGGAACAGGCGCACCATGTGGAAGACCTGCGCCCGGCTGCCCGTCAGGCTCACGATGCTGGGGTGGAAGTTGCGGACGAACGTTTCGACGCCTTTGGGGTCCGGCCGCTCCATTGAAATGTCGACGAACATCGGCCGGATCTTTTCGGCTTGCGTACCGAGCTTTTCGAGCGCGAGCGTCAAGCGGTCGAGAGCGGTCGGGCAGGCCTCGCGGCAGCTCGGATACCCAAAGAAGACGAGCTTCCACTGCCTGGGATACGACTTCTCAGTGATCTTCGAACCGTCGACGGCCATCAGTTCGAAAGCGCCACCAAGCGTCTCGGGTGCAGGCGGGTTGGCGTAGGCGCCGCGGCGCGGCGTTGCCGTCGTCTCCTCGCTCAGCACTTGATGGCGCGGCCCGTGCGCGCTCGCTTGCGGTGCGAGCGCGCCGAGAAGGGTAAGCGCGAGGAGTGCGACGAGGGACGCGTATGGCATCACGGAGACCCTGTCAGACGAAGTTGATGTTGGTTTCGGCATAGCCCACGTAAAGCCGATTGGTGTTCGTCGCGCCGTGCACGCGCTTCGTGACCCAGTCGGTGAATTGGAAGCGCGCTTTGCCCGTCCGGGCCATGTTGGGTGGCTTGATGATGATGTCGTAACGCGTGGCGGTCGCCATCTCGAACCATTCCCCCCGCGGGATCGTGTACGGTTTCGCCCACGGCTTGTTCAGGGCGTGGCCGTCGACCGAAATCACTTCGACGTCCATGTCGAACTGAATCCGCATCACGCTATACGCCGCGTTGATCATTCGGATCAGAACCTGATCCGTGCGCTTTGCGGTGACCGCCACGGTGCTGTTTGTCGTGGCGCGCGTGTTGACGATGCCCGAGACGAAGAAATATCGGGGGCGGAAGACATTCAGGCCGACGTCGCCACCGCACAAGCCGGCATCGTGCTCCAGTTCATGCCAACGTGGATCGATATCGTCGAACACCCAGATCTTCTCGACTTGATACTCCGGCCCATCCTTGAAGGCCCGGATGTTGCCGGCCGCGTCAGGTTTGGGATCGACGATCAGTGCACCGTAGAGACCCATTTCAAAATGGAGGACGGTGTTGACGTGGCAGTGATAGATCCAGGTGCCGGCATGCTGCGGCTGCCACTGGTAGATGTAACTGCCGCTGACCTCCATAGACACGTGGCCGACACCGTCGTTCATGGTCGTCGGCTCGATGCCATGATGATGGATGGTATGCGGGCCCTTTGAGGTCTGTAGTTTGACGTGGACGAGGTCGCCCTCCTGCACCCGAATGGTCGGCGAGGGGAATGGCCGCGCTCCATTGCCGCGGAGCAAGTCTTCGAAGCCCCAGTACTTCACGTCCACGCCGTCCGGCATGCGCATCTTCTCATTGAAGAATTTGCGCTCGAAATAAACGTTGGCCGTTTTCCAATCCGGTGTCGGCGGATTTTCCTTCGCGACTTCGCATCCGAAATTGAGGAAGGATTCGCGGCTGGAAATGGCTGTCTTATCAAACTCGACGACGCCGGCGGCGAACTCGCCGGGCCCTGCCACGCCAGTCGTCTTCGGGCCGAGTGTCTGTGCCGCAGCCGGGAACCCAGCTCCGGCCACTGCGACTGCGGCCGCCGTCGGCGCGACGGCCCGATTGGAGTTGTCTTGGGATCCGCGAGCTTCCGTCGTGTGGTGGTCGTTCGTCATGTGTGCCTCCCCGACCGTCACAGAGATGCCAGCGTCGTCGGACGCCGGCCGCCGCGAATTTCCCAATGCGTCACGAGGCCCTGAGGATAGTTGCCGCCGCCGGCCGTCTGCGACATCTCGCAGTGGCAATGCATCACGTAGCGGAGCGGGAAGGGCTCGAACTGGCTGTCGTACTCCTCGCCCTGCTCCACGGACTTGCCGCGCGCGACCATGGCCGCGAACTGGCCTTCCGGGATGTCCGGCGGGACCTCGAGGGGCAGCAGCATGTCCTTGCGCTGCATCGGCCACAAAGACCAGACGTCTCGCTCCGGAACGTTCGTCGCCAAAACGACCGCTCCTGAACCGGTGGGTCGGGTGTACGAGTATCCGTTGGCAATCGGACCGTTCTCCCAGGTGAGCGCCGCCTCGGCGAGCTCGAACACGTGGTTGCCATGGATATGCATCGAGTGGTGCGCCATGCCGAGATTGACCGAACGGATCAAGGTCGGCTCGCCGATGTAATTCTTGATGACGACGTCCTCGCCTTCCGAAAGATCGAAGCCGCTACGACCGCACATCAGGAAGTAACGGGGCACGAAGTTGTCGCAGACGTTCGACGTCAGGGTTGACGATGTAATGCCGGACGGCGTGATGAGGTCGTTGAACTTCGGATCGACCTGTGAGACTTCCCAAAGCTTTTCCTGCCGCCCGTATTCCTGTGAGAGGTCGGTGACCGGCAGCCAAGGGCCCGGCGTCATCCAGGAGCCCGGACGGAAGCGGGCGAGGATCACGGGATCGTTCATCGAGGACGGATTGGCCAGTGCCTGGAAAATCGCCTGGATCGCCCGTGTTGCACGGGTGCCGTAGGGGTTCGGGATCGCGATCCCGCAATAGTTCGGCTGCGAGACGAGGACCCCGGCGAGGCCCATGATCCGGTAGAGGCCGCGACCACCCAGGTTGTCGTGGTAGATGTAGGTGCCGGCCGGCGGAGCAACGAAATCGAACGTCACCGAACTGCCGCCTGCGACGACGGTCGTGGCAGCCGGCACGCCGGTGATCTCGAAGCCGTGGGACTCGGGGCGCGTATTTTCCAGCGTCACCCGCACCGTCCAGCCTTCCTGGACACGCATGACGGGACCAGGTGTCCGAGCTCCACAGACAGCGGACGGATCGTTTGTGTTGGTCGCGCAGACGGCGCCAGCGTTCAAGTCGTGGTAGCCGAGCATGCGCACGCTCGTCCCGTCGACCATCATTTTAGGGAAATCCGCGATGGCGAGGCGGAAGTGGACGTTCGGCGCTGTCGACGTCGTCGTGAGACTACAGCTCTGCGCGAGAACGTCCGTTGGATCGATGACCGCTGCCGCCGATACCCCCGCCGCGCCGAAGCGGAGAAAATCCCGCCTGTCCACCTTACCCCTCCAGTCCGGCCGGAGACGCGCAACACCGCCCGGCGGCCGCAGCCGTCGGTTCGGTCGGAGCATCGTGAGCCAGGAAAAATCCTAAATCGCCACCGCAGGATCAGTCATACAACGTCCGCATTCTGGCGTCTCCCGAACTAAGATCGACGACCTAGGTCCAGCGGGCGGAGGGACCAAGGTCTGAATTGCACATTTACCAAGCGACACGGCGTCCAAACGGGCCGGAAAACGGGGGTAAAGCGGCTTCCGGTTTGTGCGCTCTCCCCGAATCAGAAACACACTCTCAACTTGTGGTCCTGGGTCGGACCTGTTGCGCATCGGGAGTGGTGGATTGCGCGCGGATGCGACGGTCATGCGGTGGGGTGTCCGTCCGCGGGCGCTGCTGGCAGCGCTCGTCGCCGTGGCGTTGTCAGGATGTGCACTCCCGGCAGAGCAATTGGCACTACCGGGATCCTTGAATGGGGCCACGGGATCCGTTGCGAACGGCCCGGCACCGTCCGGTCGACCCGGTGTGCCGCTCGCCGGACCCGGCGACCGAGGAGCAAGCGAACCCCGCAGCTACCCCGGCACCGGTCAACTGACGGGATCCCCAGACAGCGGCTTTAATTCTGCGGGTGTGCGCCAGTCGTCGACCGGCGGCGTGACGATCAACGTCGTTGAAGCCAGCGTGGCGGAAGTTGCGCGGTCGGTGCTCGGTGAGACGATGGGGGTAACTTACGTCGTGGACCCGCGCGTCAAAGGCTCGCTGACGCTCCGGACGGCGCAGCCGGTACCCAAGGAAGCACTCGTCGAAATTTTCGAGCAGGCGCTCCGCTCGGAAGGCGCCGTCATGGTCGTCGAGGGCGGCGTCTACAAGATCTTGCCCGCCGAAGCGGTCGGAACCGCCGTCGCCGGCTTGCGCAGCGGCTCGCGCGGTCGCCGACCCGGCTACGGCACCGAGATCATACCGTTGAGGTATGTCTCCGCTGAAGAGATCGAGCGAGTCATCAAAGCCGTGGCGCCGCAGGCGTCGATTGTCCGTGTCGATCCGAACCGGAACCTGGTGATGGTGGCCGGCACCAGCCTCGAGCTGACGTCCATCCGCGAGACCGTTAGCGTGTTCGACGTCGATTGGATGCGCGGCATGTCGTTCGCGCTTTATCCGGTCGATACGGGCGACCCCGAAGCGATCGTGCAGGAGCTTGACACGATTTTTGCCAACGACCGCGACAGCCCGACCAAGGGCGTCGTGCGGTTCGTCCCTAACCGGCGTCTCAAGTCGATCCTCGTGATCACGTCTCGACCCGAATATCTCACCAAGGCGTCGACGTGGCTGAAGCGCATCGACATGGCGGGGCGTGCGACCGAGAAGCAGGTCCACGTGTATCACGTGCAGAATCGTCCGGCGACGGAGTTATCGACACTGCTGCAGAGGGTCTACACGTCACAAGCGCGGGCGACGACCGGCGCGCTGCCGACGTCTCCGGCGGCAGGACAAGTGTCGCTGACCGGTCCGGCCGATGCGCCCGTTACCGAACCCTCGAGCGGCAGCTCCAACAACGGACGGCGCGGCTTCGACAGCGGTGTGCCGATCTTCTCTCCAGTTCCTCTGGCGTCTCCGCCGTCGCCGGCAGCCCCACCCCCAGGCAGTGCCGATGCAGGTCAGTCCGGGCTGACGGCGGGCGCCACACCGGGTGCTTCACCGGTTCCGGGTGACGACCGCGGGGCCGGCATTTCGGTCATCGCCGACGAAGCCAACAACTCGCTGATCATCACGGCGACGCCCGGCGAGTATAAGCGGATACAACAAATCCTGACACGGATCGACATCGCGCCGTCGCAGGTGCTGCTCGAAGCGACGATCGCGGAAGTCACCTTGAACGACCGGCTTAAGTTTGGCCTGCGATGGTTTTTCCGTGCCGGTGACAGTCAGTTGCGGCTTACGGATAGCGCCGTCGGCGCTGTCGGAGCAACGTTCCCCGGGTTCTCCTACTTCCTCAACGTCCCGAACGTGCAGGTCGCGCTCAACGCGCTGACCACGGTCACGGACGTCAACGTTGTCTCGTCGCCGTCTCTCGTCGTGCTCGACAACAAGAAGGCGACGCTGCAGGTCGGCGCCGAAGTGCCGGTCGCGACCCAGTCGGCAGTCAGCATCATTTCACCGGGTGCGCCGATCGTGAATTCGGTCACCTTCCGCAGCACGGGCGTGATCCTCGGCATCACGCCGCGCATCAGCGAGAACGGCCGAGTCCTTCTCGAGATCGAGCAGGAGGTGAGCGACGTCGTTCCGACGACCACCTCAAATATCGACTCGCCGACCATCCAGCAGCGCCGGGTCAAGACGACCGTCGCCGTTAACGACGGCGAGAGCATCGTGCTGGCGGGCCTCATGCAGGACACCAACACGGTCACCAAGAAGCAGATCCCGCTCGTCGGCCAGTTGCCGGTCGTGGGCAACCTCTTCAAGGACAAGGACGACGAGATCAAGCGCACGGAGCTGCTGATTGCGATCACGCCTCAGATCGTTAAGGATGCTCACCAGATGCGCGCGATCGCGTCGGAATTCCGCGACAGAATGAACTTCACGACGCGGCCGCAGCGCCGCGCGCCGCCGGATCGCCGTGAACAGGTCGACCGTCTCGTCCGGTGAGGCGATCGGCACCCAGTGCCGCCGTCCAGGACCTGAGACGCAATGAACTCGGACGCCGCCCCGCCCCAATCGAGTTTCACACGGCAGCGTGGCTTCATCCTCGTAACGGTGTTGTGGCTGGTCGCGCTGTTCGCGGTGGCCGTCGCCGTCTTCTCGAAAGCTGTTACGTCCGAGATCCGCGTGACAGCCAACGTCGCCGGTGCGGCAGCAGCGGAAGCGCTGGCCGATGCTGGGGCCTCACTCGCGATCCTCGACCTCGTTCGGGAGTTCAACGAGCGGACGACACCCCGGTATCCGCGCAATGGCGCAGCGGCCCCGATCTGCAGCCTCGATGGCGGCTTCGTGCGGCTGAGCATCCAGGACGCCGCTGGCCGTATCGATCTCAACCGCGCCTCGGCGGCTCTGTTGGCCACACTTTTCGCTGGCCACGGGCTGGAAGCGGCGACGGCCCGGCAGCTCGCCGCGCGGACGATCGACTATCGCGATCGCGACGACGTCCCACTCGAGGACGGTGCCGAACGGGACGATTACGCGGCAGCAGGAGTACCGGCACCGCCGCGCAACGCGCCGTTCGACACCGTCGAGGAACTCGGCCGCGTTCTCGGATTCCCGCTGTGGCTGATCAGCCGGCTCGCCCAAGACGTGACCCTGGCGTCTGGCCAGAACGGGATCGACCCTGCCGTGACGAACCAGACGCTGCTAACGCGCCTCGCCGCCGGTGCTGGGCAACTCGGCCTCGGCGCAACTGCATTCGGCGAGCTGCCGGCTGAATTCGTGATCCGGTCGCCGCGCCGGTCTTTCGTCGTGATGGCGACGGGCGAAACCGCTGATGGTAGCCGGTTCTTGCGTGAAGCCGTCGTCGAAGTCGGCCAACGCCGGGGACGCGGCTACTCACTCAAAACCTGGCGGCGCGGTGGCGAGGCCTTGCCGATCGCCCCAGCCGGTCCTGCAGCCCCTTGCTGAGGAGGCCCGCCTCTCAGCGCTGGGCAAGCACGCGCGCAAGGAGTGCGCGCTTCTGGGGCCCCTCCATCGTGGTCGGCATTGCGCGGGCCAGCAGGCCATACCGGTCGACCACGTATATGCGGGTCGAATGGTCGAAGGCGTAGTCGCCGCCCGATGTCGGCGTCCGCTCGAAATAGGCATTGAAGGCGGTGGCCGTCGCCAGGATCTGGAATGCGTCACCGGTTAGCCCGACGATGCGTCGATCGAAGGCGCTGAGGTACTCCCTGAGGTGCTCGGGGGTATCACGCTCGGGATCGACTGTGACGAAGAAGACGCCGAGCCGGTCGGCGCCGGTCCCAAGCTCCTGCATGAGGTTGGTGAGTTCGAGAAGGGCCGTCGGGCAAACGTCCGGACAATTGGTAAATCCGAACACGACCACGAAAGGGCGACCACGGTAGGTCGCCGCGTCATGAGGGCGGCCGTCGTGCGTACGCAAAGCAAACAGGGGATCGAGGGTCACCCCCTGCGCCCTGGGCGGGCCGGAAGCCCCGGCGATCGGGACGATCAGCATCAGACCAAGGGCTAGGATCAGCCCACGGAGCACGAGAGCCCAGGTCTGGGGCTGGTGGTAGCGGTCGCATTTCACGATGGTCGACGGGTAAACCATCTTCAGAAGAAACACTCCCTATGTGGTTGAGAGCAAATTGACGCAAGTCATCGCTGCTCTATCATAAGGCCTATGCACTATCGGAGAAACGTTGGCTAAAGTCCGAGGCCTTTAGTCGAGCGACAGCGGGTTGCCTTCAATATGCAGTCAGTGCACGAGTCGAGGGCGACAACGATGCCCCGCACCGTCTGGACGCGTGCGCTCGGCACGGACGCCAGGCAGGTGTTGTTGCGTCGCTTCGCGGCGCTGTCGACATCGGTAAAGTTCGCGCTCATCGCCAGCCTGGTGATCGGTCTTGGTATGTCGGCCCTCGGCTTTTGGGTCAGCTCGCGGATCGAAGCCGGCGTCGTCCACCATACTGCTGGGACCCTCGCGCTCTATGTCGAGTCACTGATCGAGCCCCATCGGGGTGAGCTGGTGAGCGGCTCGCAGCTGTCGGCGCCGGCCATCGCCGCACTCGACCGGACACTCAAGGGCGGCGATGCGGCGACGCGGGTGGTCGGAGCAAAAATATGGTCGCCCGAAGGTCGCGTCCTCTACAGCACTTGGCGCGAGCAGATCGGGCGTACGTACCCTGTGACGCCAGAGCTCCAACGTGCCTTCCAGGGGCATATCGAAGCCGAACTCGATGCCGTCGACGAAGACGAGAACGAGTTTGAGCGCAAGCTCAACAAATCGCTCTTCGAAGTCTACGTGCCGGTCCGGGTGCCGGGGAGCGGTAAAGTCGAAGCCGTCGCCGAGGTCTACGAACTCGCCGATACGCTGTCCGCGGACATCCGAACGGCGCGTTTGCAGAGTGCTGTCGTCTTTGGGCTTCTGGGCCTGGCGATGGTCGCCTCGCTCTCGGGCTTCGTCAGTCGCGCGAGCCGTGTCATCACGGCCCAGCAGGAGGCGCTCGAGGCCCGGGTCGTGCAGCTGTCCCAGCTCCTCGAGCACAATCGCGACCTGCAAAAGCGTGTGGTCGAGGCCAGCCAATTGTGTGTTGAGACCGGGGAGCAAACGCTCAACCGGGTCAGCGCGGAACTGCACGACGGGCCAGCGCAGCTCATCAGCCTCGCCCTTCTGCGGCTCGACGACGTCGCGTCTGCAGCGGCCGACGATGCGAGCCGGATGAAAGTTCGGACTTCGCTGGAGGAGGCGCTTCGGGAGATCCGCCAGATTTCCGCCGGGCTTGCTCTTCCCGAACTGGAGCGCGCGACGCTCGTCGAGGCGCTCGATCTCGCGATCGCAACGCACGAGCGCCGCACCGGCACGGTGGTCGAGACCAGCTATGGGCAAGATCTACCCCGCCACCTGCCGGCACACGTCGTCACATGCATCTACCGGGTGGTCCAGGAAAGCCTCGCCAACGCCTATCGCCACGCCGGCGGAGTCGGGCAACGCGTAACCGTCGAGTGGGCGGCCGGATCCCTGACCATATCCGTGGAAGATCGAGGTCCCGGCTTCGATACCGACAGCCGGCGGGCCGACACGAACAAACTCGGTATCACGGGGATGCGCCATCGGATCGAGGCGCTCGGTGGGGATCTCAGCGTTAGCTCGCGGCCCGGCCAGGGGACGACCTTGACGGCACGCGTGCCGACCGCCGCAGTGGGGGCCGCCGCATGAGTAACCAAACGAAGCATCGCATCGCGGTGGTCGATGACCATCCGCTCTATCGCGAGGGCGTCGTCCTCACGCTGTCGCGCGACCCGGCCTTCGAGATCGTCGGCGAAGGCGGAACGGCGGATCTAGCCGTTCGCCTGGCAGAGGAAACGTCTCCGGACATCATGCTTCTCGACATCAGTTTGCCTGGCGGTGGGATCGAGGCGATCGCACGGGTTCTCCGCGTCAGCCCCGCCACCAAGGTCGTGATGCTGACCGGCTCCGAAAGTGAGGAGCACGTCTCGACGGCGCTCGAAAGTGGGGCCCGCGGCTACGTATTGAAGGGTATCGGCGCGCAGGAACTTGTGCGGACGATCCGTTCGATCGCGTCAGGAGAAACCTACGTGACGCCTGGGCTTGCGGCCCGGTTGCTCACGCAGATGAAGAGCCGGACGGCTGCAGCCCCCCAGAGCGATACGGTCGGCCTGACCCAGCGCGAGGAGCAGATCCTGCAGTGCGTTGCGAATGGGCGCACGAACAAAGAAATCGCGCGCGAGCTCAATCTGAGTGAAAAGACGGTCAAGCACTACATGACGAACATCATGCACAAGCTTCAGGTGCGCAATCGTGTGGAAGCGGCTCTGATCGTCCGTCGGCGGGCGAAGCAGGCTTGACGGATCATTTCTTGGTCGGAGGTGTCCCGTAGCACGTCCGTGCCATCATGGCGGCTTCGACGCGATTTCTGGCCTGCAACTTCTGCAGAATGTTCGTCATATGATGCTTGATGGACTTCTCGCTGAGACCCAGTTCTTCCCCGATTTCGCGATTGCTGAGCCCCAGCGTCACGCCCCGCAGGATCTTCTCTTCTCGGGGTGTCAGAGCCAGAAACAGCGTAACGTTGGTGGCGTCGGGCGAGGGTTGGCCTCTCTTCGCAAGCAACCGTGCCGCAAGGCTGGGTGAAACGTAACCGCCCCCCTCCGCGACGGCCCTGAGGCTATCCTTGAGTTCGCTAGCTGAAACGCCCTTGAGCACGTAGCCGCTCGCGCCGGCACTGAGGCTCCGGGTGACCAGGGCTTCATCATCGAACGCCGTCAGCATGACGATCTTCACGGCAGGCCAGCGCCGAGAAATTTCCACGGTCGCCTCGATCCCGTCGCCCGGCATGCGCACGTCAAGCAGCATGATATCAGGAGCGGTGTCGCCAGCGATGCGGACGGCGTCGGCCGAACTCGCGCCTTCGCCCACGACGTCGAAGTTGCCCGACTGCGTCAGGGACTCGATCACGCCCGCGCGGAAGATCGGATGGTCGTCGACGACCGCTACACGGAGCCGCTTTTGAGCGTCCTTTGGGGCTCGGCCTGGGTATTGCGCCGTTCTATCCGTCATAACGCAGCCATCCCAATTCCGCCGCCGCGCTCGCGGCGGCCGGTCGGCACGATGCGGCTCCCCCGTTTGAGCCGAGTGACGCAGTTGACTATGCCCCCGGGTGCTGTGTCCGACAATCAACTGAGGTCCAGAGTTGGTCCGGACCAAGGTCGACAGCCATCTGTCGACAGGGCCCCGACCTTAGAACGATGTTCATTTCATTAAGTAGCTGAAAGGTCGAGTTTAACGCATCGGAGAGAAACTCATTGGGGCGGAAACGGCCTCAAAACACTGTCCAATGAGGTTGACGTCTTATCCTGACAAGTCTGCAACAACCAAAACGCATGGGTCCAGATAAGCAAAAAAGGCCGGCGCTCTGGCCGGCCTTCTTGGAGGCAAACTCGTCCGCTCAGCGCGATGTGATCGGCGCGTAATCGCGCTCCGCCGACCCAATGTAGAGCTGGCGGGGACGGCCGATCTTCTGCTCCGGATCCTCGATCATTTCCTTCCACTGCGCGATCCAGCCGACCGTGCGGGCGACTGCGAAGAGGACGGTGAACATGGCCTTCGGGAAGCCCATCGCCCGCAGCGTGATGCCCGAGTAGAAGTCGATGTTCGGGTAGAGCTTCTTCTCGACGAAGTAGTCGTCCTGCAGGGCGATGCGTTCGAGCTCGATCGCCACCTTGAGCAGTGGCTCGTTCTTGGCGCCGAGCGTCTCGAGAACTTCATGGCAGGTCTTCTGCATGACCTTCGCGCGCGGATCGTAGTTCTTGTAGACCCGGTGACCGAAGCCCATCAGACGGAACGGGTCGTCCTTGTCCTTCGCTTTGCGGATGTACTCGGGAATGCGATCGACCGTGCCGATCTCTTCCAGCATGTTGAGCGCAGCTTCGTTGGCGCCGCCGTGAGCAGGACCCCAGAGGCAGGCGATGCCGGCGGCGATGCAGGCAAACGGATTGGCGCCTGACGAGCCGGCGAGACGGACCGTCGACGTTGACGCGTTCTGCTCGTGGTCGGCGTGCAGGATGAAGATGCGATCGAGCGCGCGGGCTAGGATCGGGTCGACGATGTAGGGCTCGCACGGCACCGCGAAGCACATCTGCAGGAAGTTCGCGGTGTAATCGAGGTCGTTGCGCGGATAGATGAACGGTTGGCCGATCGAGTACTTGTAGGCCATCGCCGCGATCGTCGGCATCTTGGCGATCATGCGGTGGGTCGCGATCACGCGCTGCACCGGATCGTTGATGTCCGTTGAGTCGTGATAGAAGGCCGACAGTGCGCCGACCGTGCCGGTCATGATCGCCATCGGGTGGGCGTCACGGCGGAAACCGGTGAAGAACCGGGTCATCTGTTCGTGCACCATCGTGTGGCGCGTGACGATGCCGCGGAACTTGTCGAACTGCTCTTTGGTCGGCAGTTCGCCATTGAGCAGCAGATAGCAGACTTCGATGAAGCTCGACTGTTCGGCGAGCTGCTCGATCGGATAGCCGCGATAGAGCAGTTGTCCCTTGTCGCCGTCGATGTAGGTGATCTTCGACGAGCAGTTCGCCGTAGACGTAAAGCCGGGATCGTAGGTGAAGCAGCCGGTATCGCGATAAAGCCGCGTGACGTCGATGACGTCTGGACCAATCGTACCGGACCGGACCGGCATTTGAGATGATTTGTTGCCGAGAAGAAGCGATGCCGCTTTTGAAGCGTCGCCCCGGGGGTTCGATAGTTCGTTCATGACCGCGTGGTCCTCCACGGTGAAGGTGGCCGCGGCCGGTGGCCTGGAGCCGCGGACTCCATATAGCGACCCTGGCTCACCGGGGATCGCGTCGTCTGCGTAGTACACTCTGACTTGCCCGACAAGACAGCCGAAAGATGGGATGTGCCTGTAATTTCGGCATTTTGCCCCAGTTCAGGCTGCGAGGCTTACCCGGAGCTTTCCGGTTGTGCCGCAGACGGTCGGAACAATCTTATCGAGACCGCGACGGATCGTGTCGCCGGCGGTCGTTCTTGGGACATCGGCTTCACCAACACCAAGGACAACACCGATGAAGACGTCCCTATCTTTGCTTCTGGCCGGCGCCCTTCTGGTCGCTGTTCCGGCCGGCCTCACGCTTGCACAATCGTCTCCGGACGCGAAAGGCCCCCCTGCTGCCGAAGGCCGCGGTCCCGGCGGTGCGGGTGGTGAAGGACGTGGCTGGCGTCGCGAAGCGCCGTCGCCCGAGATGATCCAGCGTCGTCTCGATGGCCGCCTCGCCGGTGCCAAGGCCGCTCTCCGACTGACGCCGCAGCAGGAAGCGCTGTGGGCGCCGGTTGAGAAAGTCGTCCGTGAAAATGCCACCGAGCGCATGGCGTTTCGCGAGCAGATGCGCGCCGAGCGCCAGCAGCAGAGCGGCAGACCCGACGTCATGGTGATGCTCGATCGGATGAGCGAGCGCATGTCGGCCCGAGCGACCGATGTCAAACAACTGGCCGACGCGCTGCGACCGCTTTATGCGACGCTCTCCGATGATCAGAAGCAGGTGCTTCGCTACGAGCTTCGCCACGCGATGATGGGTGGCATGGGTGGGGGGCGCCACGGCGGCCCGGGCCATCGCGGCTGACGCACCGAGGATCAGCGGGGCGGGCCAACGGCCCGCTTCGCGAACCTTCTATTGCTGAACGAGCAGGCGGTGCAGACGCGGATAGCTGTCCGCATAGCGGCGCGCCGTGCTGTAGCCGGCCGGATTGGCCTGCATCCAGCGGCAGGCGCCGGCGATATCCGTCGAAAGCCCGTTACCAAGGGCGCGAACGTGGCTGTCGGCGATCTTTGCCAGCGTCGGCTTCAGGAGCATCCAGATCCGCTCGGCGTTAAGGCCATCGTTCGCCAGGGCGCCGGCAGCCCGGGCATAGACGTCCTCGTGCTCGGCGGCGAACCGGCGGACGGCCGGCGTTACGTCGACGCCTTCCGCACGACACATCTCAGCCGTGGCGCGGGTCGCAATCAAAGCGAACGAAAGAAATTTGAAAGCGGCGTCCTGCTCGCTCAGGTCCGCCTTCAAGACTTGGAACTTGGCGAGCGCGAGATAGCTCGCGATGTCGACGCCGCCATCCGTGGGTCTGGCTTCCGTCAACTGCGAGACCGGCGTCGTTTCGACCGGCGCGCTCGCCATTGCGTCGACGGCACGAAAACCGTTCCACAGCCCCGCGATGCCGAGGAGGGTCAGGAGAGTGATCTTGATCGACGTGCGCAGCATGCGATGTGGTCCCCGCACGCACTCTAGGCGGGGGCGCGCTGGCACGGTCATTCACCGAAAAACAAGGTTAACGCGCTGCCGTCAGGCGAGCTCGGCGAGCAGGCACTTGAGCCGACCGTAATCGTAGCGTCCGGCAAGCGCTTGATGCGCCGGTCCGAGCCGGCCGCTGTCGACGGTGCCGAGCTGCTCGAAGACGCCGAGGATCTCGTCGATATCATCGTCCTCGAGACCGAGGACGTCGCGCGCTTCGATGAGCCCCGCTTCGATGGCTTCCGCGAAGTGACCAAAGACGGTCGAGATATCGATCCCACGTCGTTCGGCAATGCTGGCAGCGTCCAACCCGTCGAGGTGGAGCGCGAGCGTTTCGTTGACCGTGCGCGACAAACGGTTCTGCAGCATGGGATGGCGCGGCGGCGCACCGATGCGCTCAAGGATGGCGGTGCCATAGCGCGCGATCTTGCGTTCGCCGAGGCCGGTGATGCCGGCGAGATCCGCGGCCGTGCGCGGCCGGCGCGCAGCGAGTTCGGCGAGCGTCCGGTCGTGAAAGACCACGTAGGGCGGGATGTTCGCCGCGGCTGCCAACTCGGCCCTCAGGGCACGGAGCGAGTCGTAGAGTTGGCGATCGTCCGATGCCACGGCGCGCGCAACGGCGCTCGATTTCTGCTTCTGCCGGGACTTGCCAGGCGCTGGCGACGCGCGCATGCGCCGCATGCGGAACGTATCTTCACCTCTGAGCAAAGGCCGCGCCCGCGGACCCAGCACGACACTGCCATGGCCTTCTTCGTCGCCGGCAAGATATCCCGCGGCGACGAGTTGGCGGATCAGGCTACGCCAGTCGGCTGCATCCATGTCCTTGCCGATGCCGAACACACTCAGCCTGTCGTGGCTGTTGCGGACGATGCGCTCTTCAGGTTTCCCGAGCAGGACGTCGACGACGTAGCTGACTCCGAAGCGTTCTCCGGTGCGATAGACGGCCGACAGCGCCTTGCGCGCCGCCTCGGTCGCATCCAGCGTATCGGGCGGCGAGAGGCAGTTGTCGCAGTTTCCGCAGGGTTCCGTCAGCGCCTCGCCGAAGTAGGCGAGGAGGGCCTGACGCCGGCACGTCGCGATTTCGCAGAGGCCGACGAGTTGGTCGAGTTTGCGACGCTGCACCTGCTTGAAGGCGTCGCTACCTTCCGATTGATCGATCCATTGGCGCTGCGTGACGATGTCCTGCAGGCCATAGGCCATCCAGGCGTTGGCGGACTCGCCGTCGCGCCCGGCACGGCCCGTCTCCTGGTAGTAGGCCTCGACCGACTTCGGCAGGTTGAGATGGGCGACGAAGCGGACGTCCGGCTTGTCGATGCCCATGCCGAACGCGATTGTGGCGACGACGATCGTGGCATCCTCGCGCAGGAAACGCTCCTGCGTGGCGCGGCGCTGCTCCGGCGGCAGGCCGGCATGATAGGCGACGGCGCGGCGCCCTTTGCCGACGAGCCACGCCGCCGTTTCTTCGACGCTCTTTCGGGTCTGGCAGTAGACGATGCCCGCGTCCTCGGGATGCTCGGTGGAGATGAACTGCCAGAGGCGCTCACGGCTGCTGACGCTGCCCATCTCGGCAATGGTGTAGCGGATGTTCGGCCGATCGAAGGACGCCACGAACGTGGCCGCGCCTTCGAGCTGCAACTCACCGACGATCTCCGCACGGGTCCGCTCGTCGGCGGTTGCGGTCAAGGCCACCCGCGGCACACCCGGGAAGCGCTCGGCCAGAATGCGCAACTGGCGATACTCAGGGCGGAAGTCATGGCCCCATTGCGAAACGCAGTGAGCCTCGTCGATCGCGAACAGCGCGATGTCGATGTGGGCTAGCAAGTCCAGCGTGCGCGGCTGCACGAGACGCTCCGGCGCGACATAGAGAAGGTCGAGAACCCCGCCCCGAAGCTGCTTTTCGACATCGACCAGGGCCGCCCAGTCCAGCGTCGAATTCAGGAAAGCAGCGTTGACGCCGGCCTCGCGGAGGGTATCGACCTGATCCTGCATCAACGCGATCAGCGGTGACACCACGACGCCGGTGCCACGACGTACCAGCGCCGGCACCTGGTAGCAGAGCGACTTCCCGCCGCCGGTCGGCATCAGGACGAGGGCGTCCCCCCCACCGATCAGCGTCTCGACGATGCCGGCCTGATGCGAGCGGAACTGTTTGTAACCGAAGACGCGCTCCAGCACGCGCTGCGCGGCCGCCATGTTCGGCACGTCCACACCAGCCTCTGCCGTCGCCGCCATGCCCCTCACTCGCGCTGCGTCTCTCCAGTGTCTCCCTAGCTCGATTCTGCACCCGGCCGGTCTTGACGACTTGGCGCACCAGCAACTCGCGCCCTAATGTCCACACCAAACGACCCAGTGTGACGGACCCATTCAGTGCAGGTTCAGGCAGCAAACGCCAAATTGATCGGCAAGACGGCGGACGGCGATCCGGCAGGAGCCGGGGCTGAACCGCCCGGACGAGGTGAGGACATGAGACGTCTCGGCTTGGTTTCGGCCTTCGGCCTGACGGGCCTGTCGGTGATCGGCCTTCTGGCGGCCGCGCCGGCCCGTGCGCAGACGACGTGTGAATGGTACGCGCGCACGGCCGTGAAGCAGCAGCAGGAGAACGAACAGCGCAAGTGCGGCTTCAAGGGTCAGTCGTGGACGTCGGACCTAAAATCCCATCTCACGTGGTGCGCCGGCGTCTCTCCGGACGAGTGGAAGCGCCAGGCGCAGAAGCGCGACCAGGAACTCGCCGCCTGCGGCAAGAAGTAGGCTGAGCGAGGGAATGCGGGTTCATCTCGTCCACGCTCATCCGGAGCCGAGCTCTTTCGTGGCCGCGATGCGGGACACGATGGTCTCGGCGTTCGAGGCGGGCGGCGCCGAGGTGACCGTCGCCGATCTTTACGTGATGGACTTCGAGCCGTGCGCCTCGGCGGCCGACTTCGGGACGCGGCAGAATCCATCGCATCTCACCTACGCGCTCGAGCAGCGCCACGGTCGGACGACTGGGACAATCGCGCCCGACATCGCCGCCGAAGTCGATCGGGTGATGGCAGCCGACGTGCTCGCCTTCACGTTTCCGGTCTTCTGGTTCAGCACGCCGGCGATCCTAAAGGGATGGATCGACCGTGTGTTCCTCTCGGGCACGTTCTACGGCGGCAAGCGCGTCTACGGGCGTGGCGGACTCGCTGGCAAGCGCGCGGCGGTCGCCATGAGCCTCGGGGGCCGCGAGCACATGTTCGGCGCGAAAGCGATCCACGGCAAACTTGTCACGGGCATGATGCGGCACTTCTTCCAGGGCACACTCGGCTACGTCGGGCTCGCCGTGCATGCTCCGTTCGTCGCCTATCACGTGCCCTACGTCGACGACGCGTCGCGCCGCGCGATGCTCGCCGATCTCGCCCACTACGTACAGGCGCTCGATCGCCAGCCGGTGCTCACGATGCCCGACCTCGCTGCCTTCGATGATATGTTCGCGCCGCGCGGCAAAAGCTAGACGATTTTCTGATTGCGGAGCGCTGCGATCCGCTCGGCGTCGAGGCCGATCGAGGTCAAAAGTTCATCTGTATGCTGGCCGATGGACGGGGCCGGCGTACGGATCGCGCCTGGGGTGCGGGAAAGCCGCGGGAATACGTTATGCATCGGCAGCGTACCGATGTCGGGGTCGGGCAGCTCGACCAGAACCTCACGTCCGCGAATATGTGGATCGTCAGGAATTTCGGAGGCATCGTAGACCGGGCCGACCGTCACTTCCGCTTTCTCGAAGTAGGCGAGCACGTCGTCGCGATCCTGGCTGCCGATGAACTCTTGGATAATGGCGTCCAGTTCCTCGACGTTGTTCAAGCGATCGGAATTGGTGCGGAACTTCGGATCGTCGCCGAGCTCCGGCCGTCCGATCGCCGCGAACAGCCGACGCGCCATGTCCTCGATCGAAGCAGAGAGCGCGACGTACTTGCCGTCACGGGTCCGATAGACGTTGCGCGGCGCCGTGATCGAGGCGCGGTTGCCGGAACGCTGCTTCACGCGTCCGCTGATCCGCCATTCCGCGACATCGGGACCGAGCACGGAGAACATGGGTTCGAGCAGCGACAGGTCGACGACCTGGCCGGCGCCACCTTTCGTCTCGACCTCGCGCAGCGCGACCATGACGGCGGCGAAGCCTGAGATGCCGGCGATCATGTCGGCGAGCGCGAGATTGGGAAGTGTCGGCGGGCGGTCGGCATACCCGTTCTTGGCGGCGAAGCCCGACATCCCCTCGACGAGACTGCCGAATCCCGGGCGATCTTTGTAGGGCCCGGTCTGGCCCCATCCGGTGACGCGGACGTAGACGATCTTCGGATTGATCGCGTAGAGATCGGCCGGGCCGAGCCCTAGCCGCTCCATCACGCCGGGGCGAAAGCTCTCGACGAAGATCTGGGCATCGGCGGCGAGCTTCTTGAGAATGTCCTTGCCGGCGGCGTCGCGGACATCGAGCGTCAAACTCTTTTTGTTGCGCGCATAAACTTTCCAGTGTGCCGGGATGCCCTCTTCGAGCCAGTCGCGGAGAGTGTCACCGCGTTCCGGATACTCGACCTTGATCACCTCAGCGCCGAAGTCGGCGAGCATCACAGTCAGCATGTTGCCCGCGACGAGGCGCGACAGATCGAGCACGCGCAGGCCATCAAGCGGGCAGGGGGCATCAGCATGGTAGGATTGGCTCACGGGCAGTTATTCTCCGAAATGGGCAGCGGAGCATAGCGCCGCCCAATCGGTCACGGCAGTGGCGTCTCGGCAGCCCCTCCATGCGGCAGAGGGGCGAGCAGCCGGAACAGCGCCCTGGTCGCAGTCGGGCCGGCGGATATCCACCGTGGCCGACGTGCGCCCTCCACACACGACGCGCCCGGAGGGCGCTGTTCCGGGCGGTCAACCGCAGCGAAGGGGCCGGGTTCCGGCCAAGCAGGCGAACTCCTGTGGATAAGATGCCGGCACGCCCGGCGCTTGTGTCAGATGCGCACCCAGCCGTTTGGCGTCAGCGCTTCCTGTGGCTTGAAACGGCTCTTGTACGCCATCTTCCGCGAGCCCTCGATCCAGTAGCCGAGATAGACGTACGGCAGGCGGAGGCGGCGGCTCTGCTCGATGTGATCGAGGATCATGTAGGTGCCGAGACTGCGCTCAGGGACCTCGATGTCATAGAAGGAATAGACCATCGAGATGCCGTCCGTGAGCCGGTCGCAAAGCGCGACGGCGAGCAGCGGCCACGTCTCCATGCGGCTCGAACGCGGCTCGGCCGGCCGCACCCGATACTCGGTGATGAAGGTCTCGATGCTCGAGTCCTCGATCATCATGGCGAAGTCGAGAACCGTCATGTCGGCCATGCCGCCGTCGGCGTGGCGCACGTCGATGTAGTCGCGGAACAGCGCGTACTGTTCAGCGGTCGGGCGTGGCGCAAGACGCCGCGCGACGATGTCCTTGTTGCGATCAATGACGCGGCGGAACGACGGCCCCGGCGCGAACTCGTCGACGACGACACGGACCGAGACGCAGGCCTGACAGCCCTCGCAGTAGGGCATGTAGGCGATGTTCTGCGAACGGCGGAAGCCGCCCCGCAGCAGGTTGTCGACCAGCGACGGCGGCTTATCACGCGTCAGGTGCGTGAACAGTTTGCGCTCGAGCTTTCCCGGAAGATAGGGGCAGGCCTGCGGTGCCGTGACATAGAATTCCGGGAAGTTCTTCTTCTGCTCGGTCATCAGCCGGCGGCGCCCTTTCCGGAGGCAAGCATCTCTGCGACGGCCGGGGCGAAATAAGTCAGGATCCCGGCGGCGCCCGCACGCTTGAACGCCATCAGCGTTTCCAGCATGACCTTGTCGCCATCGATCCAGCCATTGCCCGCGGCCGCCTTGATCATCGCATATTCGCCGGACACCTGGTAGGCGAAAGTCGGCACGCGGAAGGTTTCGTGGACCCGCCTTACGATGTCGAGATAGGGAAGGCCAGGCTTGACCATCACCATGTCCGCGCCTTCGGCAATGTCGAGTGCCACTTCACGCAGCGCCTCGTCACCGTTTGCAGGGTCCATCTGGTAGGTGCGCTTGTCGCCGCGCAGCACCCCTCCCGAACCGACGGCATCGCGGAAGGGACCATAGTAGCCCGACGCGTATTTGGCCGAGTACGCCATGATCTGCGTCGAGGAATTGCCAGTCTGCTCGAGGGCACGGCGGATGGCACCGATCCGGCCGTCCATCATGTCGGAGGGCGCGAGCACGTCGCAGCCAGCTTCCACCTGCACCAGCGACTGGCGCACCAACATGTCGAGCGTCGCATCATTGATGATCTCACCGCCATCGAGAAGGCCATCATGGCCATGAGCGGTGTACGGATCGAGCGCGACGTCGAGCACGACGCCGACGTCGAGGCCGCGATCCTTAATGGCGCGCGTCGCCCGGCAGACGAGATTGTCCGGATTGAGCGCTTCGCGTCCGTCGTCCGTCTTGAGGCGGGGGTCGGTCATCGGGAAGAGTGCGACGGCCGGAATGCCGAGGGCGGCCGCGCGCTCGGCCTGCTTGACGATGAGATCCACGGAAAGTCGCTCGACCCCCGGCATCGACGGCACCGCTTCACGGCGATTGGCGCCGTCGATCACGAACATTGGCCATATGAGGTCGCTGGCGGTCAGCGTGTTCTCGGCGACCAGCCGGCGGGCCCAAGGCGCGCGGCGGTTGCGGCGCAACCGGGTGGCAGGAAACGCACCGGGCGCAAACGCTTCCGGCTCACGCACCTGTTGCTCGGGCTGTCCCGACCGCTGCTGCATCGTGGTGCCTCCTCGCCAATGCCGCTTGCAGCATGGCGGGTCGCGGGCCGACGCACAAGCGCGCCATCCCGCGCTGCAGCAGAGCGCCGCGTGAGGCCGTCGCTATTCGCAGAACGCGCCGGTCTTCCGATCCGCCATGTCGACATGGAAGTGATTTTCGTGGGCACGGTTCGCTTCAGGACCGAGGACCGTCCCGAAGATACGGCAGGCGCTGTCGTGGATGTCCTTCAGGAAGCGCGACTTGGCTTCCGGCGAGGCGTCACGGGCAACGACGAGACCGCCGGCCCTCTCTCCGGGCCCGCCGAGGCGGCTCGGCGGCGCGAACGCGACGCCGTCGCTATTGGTGAAGACCTGCTGGCCCGCGATGGCGCGCATCCCGTTGCCGAGTGCGGCGGGAGGCTGGAGAGAGGTGCCTGCCGCCTGTGGCGGCACGGGAGCGGCTGCAACAACAGGCGGCGGTGGCGCGCCAACCGGGCGGTTGGCCACGAACGCGGGCGGCGGGGCAGCAGCGGGGATACGCGGGCCCGTTGCCGCCACCGCAGTTGGCAAGCGTGGACCCGATGGCTGCGGCTGGGACTGCGCCGGCGGCGCCACGCGGGCCGCAGCAAGGGCTCGTTCCTTTTCGTTCAGCGAGCGCGCAATGAGCCGCTGGTTCGGTCCCCAATGCTCCAAGACGGCCGTCTCGAAGCCCTGTGCCGTGAGGAAGCCGCTGATGTCGAGCGCGTTCGCCCGGCCATGCTCACTGAGGCGCGCGTTGGCGCGGCCATAGGCGTTACGGCACGAATAGGAGCTCATGACCTCGATGCGGATGAGCGGAGCACCGAGATTCCGCCGGGCGCTCGCCTGCAGGTCACCGAGCCATTTGCCGAGACCCGACACCATTTCGCAGGTCACGACCGGCGGCGGCGCGAATGTCACTTCAGGGCTGCGGCCGAGGCTGACGAGCTGCACGGCCGCGGGCGCGCCGCATTCGCCGTCGCGGAACGGTTCGACCGGCAATGCAACGACGTCGAGAGATTTCAGAAGGGCAACGCAGGCTTTGCGAGCTTCATCGATTTCCGACTTGGACCAAGCGGTCGGGCGCGGCTGTTCTTTCGCGCGGCGCACTTCGACGAGCGTACGCGGCCAGGACGGCTCGGGCGAAGGCGCTGGCACAGCGGCCGGTGTGGCAGCCGACGGCGCAGGCGCTGGCAAAGACACGGATTGGCGCAGCGGAGCTGAAGGCTGCGGCTGCTGAGCGACGACGGTCGACGTCGGCTGCAGCGCAAGGTCGGCGGCCGGCTTGTAAACGACGGGCGGTGTAACGATGACCGAGGCGTTGGGCTGCGGCGCAGGAAGTGGAGCCGGCTCCGGCTCGCGATCGGCGAAGAGGCTCGCGCGCAGGCCCGTCGCGGCGAACGAACGCCCCGCGTGGCTGTCGCCCTCCGCAGCGCGCACGACACCCGACGTCGCCAAAACGAGCGTGCCAGCCAAGCTGGCGCGCAACAGAGTTGCGCGTATCGGCATGGACCCCCCGAAAGATCCACGTCCCGCCGGTACGCAGGCGATTCGGACGCTCTGGTAAGTGTCGTCACTCGGATGTGACGTGTATAGAGCGAAAGATGGCAGGAGCAAGCCACGCGCAAGCACGCGCGAAAGACCCGTGAATTCACTGTTGATAGGCACTTGCGATGACGAGCGAGCCGACAGCTCTGAGCGTCCGGCCGGACGGGGATAGCCGCGAGGTCAAGGGGGATGACGTCCCCGATGTGGACATTCGCATCGCCGGCGCGGCGGCCGTCGTCACCTGGCAGCGGCCGGCGGCGTTGAACGCTCTGACGGCCGAGATGCGCGATGCCTTGGCGGCGCGGATGCCGGCCTTTGCCCGTGATCCGCAGGTCTACGCGGTCATCATGCGCTCGGCGTGTGCCCGCGCGTTCTCCGCCGGTGGCGACGTACGTGAAATCGCGTCGCTCGCGCAGTCGGATCTCGCTCTGGCGCTTGCAGTGACGGCGCGCGAGTACTCTCTCAACTGGCTGCTCGAATGCTTCTCGAAGCCGACCGTATCGCTGATCGACGGGATGGTCGTCGGCAGCGGGGTCGGCGTGACGCTCTACGGGACGCATCGCGTTGCCGGCGAGGGGTACAGTTTCGCGATGCCGGAGACACTGCTCGGGCTCTTTCCGGATGTCGGCGTCGCTCATGCATTGGCGCGGCTGCCGGATGCGATCGGTCTTTATCTCGGCCTCACCGGTCGCAGGATCGGTCGGGCGGATGCTTCTGCGCTGGGCCTCGTCACGCACTGCGTTCCGGCGGCACGGTTCCGCGAGATTGAGGCTGGTCTGATGGACGCCGATCCCGTCGATCCCTTGCTCGACGCGCGCCATGAGGCTCCGGGGCCGGCGCCGATCGATGCCCAGCGCCGCTGGATCGCGGCGAGCTTTTCGGCCGAAACCTTGCCTGAAGTCTTCGAGCGCCTCGAAGCGCTCGTGCGGGACGGCGGGGAGGGCGGCGACTTTGCCCGGGGTGTCCTTGCCGACCTCGCACGGGCGGCACCGCTCTCGCTTGCCGTTACCTTCCGGCACATTCGCGAAGCGCGCGGCCTCGACCTGCGCCAGACGCTGATGCGGGATTACCGCCTCTGTGCGCGCTTTCTCGAAGGTCACGACTTCTACGAGGGCGTCCGCGCGCTGCTGGTCGACAAGGACCGCAATCCGCGCTGGCGGCCCGCCGTCCTCGCCGACGTGACGGACACGATGGTCGACCGCTGTTTCGCACCGAGACCGAGCGACGAACTCGTGCTCGCAACGCGCCAAGAAATGCAGGCAGCGCGCGTCTAGATGCGACGAATACATCGCAAGTTGGCTGAGTATTCCCGTAAAAATACGTTGCAAAACCGAGTGTTAAGCAACCTTTTTAGGAGTGAGTTCACGGCGTCTGCCTACAGTGGACTACAACTTTGAATGGGCGGGCTCATCGAGCCACAGCCACAATGAGGCAGGCACTATGGCAGTATCAGTCGGGTTGGCGCGGCCGCGTGCCCCTCTCGAAGAAGGGGTTCGCGGCGAGTATCTGCAGGCCCTGCGTCTGATCGAGCGACTCCACCGCCTGTTGTTGGACGTGATCAAAGACGAGTTCGATCGTGCCGGCATGGGCGACGACCTCAACAGCGTGCAGGCTCTGCTGCTCTACAATATCGGCGACAGCGAACTCACGGCCGGCGAGCTCAAGACGCGCGGGTATTATCTCGGCTCGAACGTGAGCTACAACCTAAAGAAGCTCGTCGAGATGGGTTACATTCACTACAAGCGGTCCGACACGGATCGCCGGTCTGTGCGCGTCAGTCTGACCACGAAGGGCAAGGACGCCTGCGAGATCGTGCATCGCCTCTATGAGCGCCAGCTCGGGTCGGTTGAAACGGTCGGCGAGGTCAGCACCGACGATTTTCGTCAGCTCAACAAAGCGTTGATGCGTCTGGAGCGGTTCTGGTCGGACCAGATCCGCTACCGGCTCTAGCATCTTCGCAGGCACATGCGTGCCGCCTTCCTGGGCCGGGTTCACCCCCGGCCCTTTTCTCGTTTCCGGTGCTGCGGTACGGAACCGATACGGCCGGTAAGCCTTGATCAAGGGGCCGGCGGCTATCTAGGTGGTCGGTTCGACCAATGAGGCCTGGGAGGCGGTCATGGCACGCGTCGGTTTGATGGCGCTCTTTGCAGGCGCGCTTCTCGCTGCGGGACCTGCCGCGGCATACGATCCGAACGGCTGGATGCGGTTCGGGCAGGAGAACCGTCGCGACAGCGGCAACTACGACCGGGAGTTCGTGCGCGAATGGGAGGCCAACCCGCCGCGCGGCTTCCCGACGCTCTCCGCCGACAACATCGAGCCCATGCGGGCGGCCATCAAGCGCTACCAGGCGGTGGTCGACGGCGGGGGCTGGCCGGCGGTGCCGGACCGGACGATGGAACTCGGAATGACCGATCCGGCGATCGGACTATTGGCGCAGCGGCTCGCGCTGTCCGGCGATCTTCGCGATCAGGCGCCTGCCAACACCTTCGACTACGGCCTCGAAAGAGCGGTGAAGCGCTTCCAGGCGTCCAATGGGCTCTCGCCGACGGGCGTCGTCGACAAGCGGACGGTGGCCGCGCTCAATGTGCCAGCGTCGGCGCGTCTCAGGCAGCTGCAACTCAATCTCAACCGCCTGCTCGAGCACGCCCGGGCGATGCCGAAGCGTTATGTCGTCGTGAATATACCGGCTGCGCAGGTCGAAGCGGTCGAGAACGATCGCGTGGTATCGCGCCATGCCGGCGTGGTCGGCAAAGTCGACCGCCCATCGCCGCTGCTGCGCTCGGCCATCCACGAGCTGAATTTCAATCCCGTCTGGACGCTGCCGCCGACCGTCATCGAGAAGGATCTGATCCCCAAAGGCGCCGATATGCAGCGCCGTGGCCAAGACGTGCTGGTGAAGTATGGGATCGACGCCTACGACGGCAGTGGGCGCAAGCTCGAACCGGGCAAGATCGACTGGTCCTCGAACCAGCCCAAAACGCTGTCGTATCGCCAGCAGCCGGGGAAGGAGAACCCCCTCGGCTTTCTGAAGATCAACTTCCACAATGCCCATTCCGTCTACCTGCATGACACGCCCTCCGAGACGATCTTCGGGCGCAACTTCCGCGCCGCGAGTTCCGGCTGCGTGCGGGTGCAGGGCATCGAGCAGCTCGCCGCCTGGCTCCTTGCCGACAACGGCGGCTGGTCGAAGGAGCGAATCGAGCAGGTCAAGGAGACCGGGGAGCGACTGGACGTGAAAGTGAAGCGTCCGGTCCCCCTTTATTTCGTCTACCTGACAGCGTGGGTGACGGAAGACGGCGTGGTGCAGTTCCGGCGCGATTTGTACCAGAAAGACGGGCTCGGAACCGTCACCGCGGCCTATTGAGCGACGGGTCCTAGCTCTACGTCTTGCTTGACACTGGTCAATAACCGGCGACCCTCGTGTGTGCGACAGTCCGCGGCGCGGCCCGGCTGAGGGCTTGGTGCTAGAGAACGGCAACTTTCGCGGTGCGGGGGCGGACATGGACTACGAGACACGGTTTCAAGGCGCGCTCGCCGCATTGAAGGCGGAAGGCCGCTACCGTGTGTTTGCCGACCTCCGGCGTGATCGCGGGTCCTATCCCCGCGCGGTCTACCGCCGCGATGGCGAGGAGCGGCCGATCACCGTCTGGTGCTCGAACGATTACCTCGGTATGGGCCAGCACCCGGTCGTGCTCGCCGCCATGCATCAGGCGATCGACGAGGCAGGCGCTGGATCAGGCGGTACGCGGAACATCTCGGGCACCACGCGCTATCACGTCGCACTAGAGGCGGAACTCGCGGGGCTGCACAATAAGGAAGCGGCGCTGCTCTTCACGTCGGCCTACGTGGCCAACGACACGACGCTCGCCACGCTTCAAAAACTCTTTCCGGGCATCATTATCTTTTCCGACGAGAAGAACCATGCCTCGATGATCGCCGGTATCCGCAACGGCGGCGGCGAGCGCCACATCTTCCGCAACAACGACCTCGCCGATCTCGAAGCGAAGCTGAAGGCCGTCGATCCGCGCCGGCCGAAGCTGATTGCTTTCGAGTCTGTCTATTCGATGGACGGGCTGATCTCGCCGATCGGGGCCATCTGCGATCTCGCCCTCAAGTACGGCGCGCTGACCTACCTCGACGAGGTGCATGCGGTCGGCATGTACGGCATGCATGGCGGAGGCATTGCCGAGCGCGACGGGGTGATGAACCGGGTCGATATCATCAACGGGACACTCGCGAAGGGCTTCGGCGTGATGGGCGGCTACATCGCCGCCAGCAGCGCCTGCTGCGATGCGATCCGCTCCTACGCGCCGGGCTTCATATTTACGACGTCGCTGGCGCCGGCAATCGCGGCCGGAGCGCTCGCGAGTGTGCGTCATCTGAAGGCGAGCGCCGTCGAGCGCGAGCGCCATCAGGAACGCGCCCGCGCACTCAAGAGCCGTCTGGCGGCCGCCGGCCTGCCGATGATGGAGAATCCGAGCCACATCGTGCCCGTGCTGGTCGGCGATCCTGTCATCTGCAAGGCGCTCACGGATGCGCTGCTGGATCGGTTTGGCATCTACGTCCAGCCGATCAACTATCCGACCGTGCCGCGCGGCCGCGAGCGCATCCGGTTGACGCCGACGCCGCAGCATTCGGATGCAGATATGGAAGCACTCGTCAGCGCCCTGACGGTGCTGTGGGGTGAACTCGTCGTGCCAGTCGGCCAGGACCGCATCGCCGCGGAATAAGTCGAATCAGAAGAGCGAGCCCTGGCCGCCATTGCCGCCGGAACCGCCGTCTTTGCGCGGACGCGGCGATTGGGATCGTGCTGGGGGTGTCGTGACTGTCTGCGCTGCGGCCGGTTTCGCCGTCGGTGCACTCGTGTCCACCGTGGCTCCGATCCGTCCGTCCGCGACTTCGATATCGATCCGATCACCGAGACCGACGCCGGTTGCGGACCGGACGGGACGTCCTTGCGCGTCGCGAACGAGCGCGAAACCGCGCGCGAGCACGCTCTGATAGCCGAGTGACCGCAGAAGCTGGCCGAGGCTGCCGAGCCGGCGCCGCTCGGCGCGGATCGACGTGAAGAACGCCTGCGTCATGCGCGTCGACAGATATTCGAGTCGCTGCACGCCGTCGCCGATGCGCCGCCGCGCCGTCCGGTCGGTGAGCCGCGATGCCGTCCGCTCGAACGCGAGGCGTCGCTGGCCGGCGAGCCGGGTGAGGGCGGCGGTCTTGGCACGTTCCAGACGGTCGAGGCGGTCACGGCAGCGCTCGGCCCTGTTCGCGATCAGACGCGGCGAGAGGCGACCAGCCGCACGGGCAAGCGCGTGGGCATGGGCCCGCGTGTTGGAATGCAGCGCACGGCCGAGCCGCGCTTCGACGGCGCTGAAGCGCTCACGCGGCCAGCGTACCAGTGACCAGGGGCGTGGCAATCGGCTCGCCGCTGTTCCGAGCCGGGCGCGCCGAGCGCCGACGAGCGCCTTGAAATGGAGCCCGAGCTTACTGTCCGCCCCATCGAGCCGCTGACGTGGCAAGGCGACGAGATCGCTCGGTCGTGGCAGACCTCGGGCGACTGCCTTCAGAGCCGTGCGGCGTCCGTCGACGTAGCGACGTGTGGCGACGGAAAGCCGCAACGCGAGTTTTCCCGTCTGTTCGACGAGATCGGCATGCTTTGGGACCACCCACTCGGCCGCTTTGGTGGGCGTCGGCGCCCGCGCGTCGGCCACGAGGTCGATCAGCGTCCAATCGGTTTCGTGCCCGACGGCGGAGACAATAGGGATCGCACTCGCTGCCGCCGCCCGCACAACCGCTTCGTCGTTGAAGCCCCAGAGATCTTCGAGACTGCCACCGCCGCGCGCGACGATCAGCACATCGGGACGCGGCAGAGCACCCTCCGGCGGCAGCGCGTTGAACCCGCGGATGGCGGCGGCGACTTCGGCGGCGCACGTCTCCCCTTGCACGCGGACCGGCCACACCATGACGCGGACGGGAAAGCGCTCGGCGAAGCCGTGCAGCATGTCCCGGATGACGGCACCAGTCGGAGAGGTGACGATGCCGATGATGCGCGGCAGGAACGGTAGGGGTCGCTTGCGGCTGTCGTCGAAGAGGCCTTCGCCCGCAAGGCGCTTCTTGCGCTCTTCGAGCAGCGCCATCAGGGCGCCGACGCCCGCCGGCTCGAGCGCATCGATGACGATCTGATAGGTGCTCTTGCCGGGGAAAGTCGTGATGCGGCCGGTGGCGATGACCTCGAGCCCTTCCTCGGGCTTGACCTTGAGGCGGCCGTAGCTGCTCCGCCAGATGACGGCCTCGATCTTCGCCTTGTCGTCTTTCAGAGCGAAATAGCAATGCCCGGAGCTGTGCGGGCCGCGAAACCCCGAGATCTCACCACGCAACCGCACGTAGCCGAAGCCGTCTTCGAGAGCGGCCTTGATGGCGTTCGCGAGCTCGGAGACGGTCAGTTCGGCGACGTTGCTGCGTGACTTGCTCTGGACCTCGGCCACCTAGTCTCGCTCTCCCTCGTTTGGTTCGGATCTTTCGGTTCGGTTTGTGGCCCAATTCGGCAAGCCGGTCGAGCCTGCACACAGCCGTGGAGGCCGTCCACGGCCTCTTGCCATGCGTGGGCGGCGTGGTAGGCAAGGGGCCCTCTTGGTGGGGCCAGTGGGCATCACATGAACGTTCTGATCCTCGGCTCGGGTGGTCGCGAGCACGCGCTCGCCTGGGCGATCTCTGCGAGCCCCTTGGTCACCAAGCTGATCGTCGCGCCGGGCAATGCCGGTATCGCCGACATCGCCGAATGCGTTCCGCTCGCGCTCAACGATAACGCGGCGGTGGTGCGGTTCTGCCGCGAGAAGAAGATCGATTTCGTTGTGGTCGGACCCGAGGCGCCGCTCGTCGCCGGTCTGGTCGACGACCTCGAAGCAGAAGGCATCGATGCCTTCGGTCCGAGCCGAGCGGCCGCGCGGCTCGAGGGCTCGAAGGGCTTCACCAAGGATCTCTGCCGCGCGCACGGCATCCCCACCGCCGCCTATGGCCGCTTCGCCGACGCCGCGAGCGCCAAGGCGTATCTCGGTCCGGCGCCGGTGCTGCCGGTCGTGGTCAAGGCCGACGGCCTCGCGGCCGGCAAGGGCGTGATCATCGCCCAGACGATCGAAGAGGCGAATGCCGCCATCGATGCCTGCTTCGGCGGCGCATTCGGGGCTGCGGGTGCCGAGGTCGTGATCGAAGAATTTCTGGAAGGCGAGGAGGCGAGCTTCTTCGCCCTCGTGGACGGTATCAACGTTCTGCCGCTGGCGACGGCGCAGGACCACAAGCGGGTGTTCGACGGCGACGAAGGACCGAACACCGGCGGCATGGGGGCCTATTCGCCGGCCCCAGTGATGACACCGGAGGTCGTCAATCGCACCGTCGACGAGATCATTCGCCCGACCGTCAAAGCGCTCGCCGACGCCGGCACGCCGTTCCGCGGCGTCCTGTTCGCCGGCCTGATGATCACGGCGGATGGCCCGAAGCTGATTGAATACAACGTGCGCTTCGGCGATCCAGAATGCCAGGTCCTCCTGATGCGCCTCAAGTCCGATCTGCTGCCGGCCTTGCTGGCGACCGTGGACGGCGTGCTCGGATCGTTCCAGCTCGTCTGGCACGACGAGCCTGCACTGACCGTGGTCATGGCCGCCAACGGCTATCCGGGCACGCCCGTGGCCGGCACCGAGATCCGCGGCCTCGAAGCGGCGCAGCGCATCGACGGTGTCGAGATCTTCCACGCGGGTACGAAGCGCGAGGGGCACCGTCTGATCGCGACCGGCGGTCGGGTGTTGAACGTCACCGCGCGCGGGCGCACCGTGGCCGAGGCGCAGGCCCGCGCCTATCAGGCCATCGGCCGGATCGATTGGCCGGGCGGGTTCTGCCGGCGCGACATCGGCTGGCGCGCGATCGCACGGGAGCGCGGTCAGGCTTGAACGGCAGAGGCTGCATAGGTTTCAGCGGCGGATCGGTCGCCGTTCTTCTCTCTGCCGTCTTGGTCTTCAGCAACAAGGCGCACGCCCAACGAGGCCCATCCCCCGCCGCGCCGCCAGCCAACGAAGCGGCAGCCGCACCAGCGCTTGCGACCGACCTCCGCGAGACGATCGAGCGATTGCGCGCAAAAGTCGACGGGCCGAATGGTCCGATGGCGGGGGAATTCACGCTTACGCACTTCAGGCCGCCAGGAGACGGTCCGTTCCCCCTGGTCGTTCTGAATCATGGCCGTGCGCCGGCGGGCAAGCGACGGGAGCCGTCGCGCATTCGCTACCTCGATTTCGTCCGGTACTGGATACGCCGCGGCTTCGCGGTCATGGTGCCGACGCGCATGGGGTACGGCGACAGTACGCCCGGCATCGATCCCGAAGCGGCCGGCGCCTGCTCGAGACCCGACTACGTCCGGGTCGTGAGGGTCATGGCGCAGCAGACATCGGCAGTCTTGGATTTCGCACGCGCGCAACCGTGGGTGAACGGCGACCGTATCGTGCTTGCGGGCGGGTCCTACGGGGGAATTGCGACCATCGCCGGCGCCGCCGAACGCTGGCCGGGGGTTTTCGCAGCCATCAATTTCTCGGGCGGTCTCGGTGGCCGGCCGGACGACCGCCCGATGGAGCCGTGTGACGGCGATCGGCAGACGCGGCTCGCAGCCGAATTCGGACGACGCGCCGGCGCGCTGCCGACCCTCTGGCTCTATGCCGAGAACGACCTCTACTGGGGCGCCGAATGGCCGCGCAAATGGGCCATGGCCTTCACGGCCGGCGGGGGGCGGGCAGAACTCCACATGCTGCCGGCAATGGGAGAAGACGGCCACGAACTGCGCGGAAAGGGTTTCTCGGTGTGGCGTGCGATCGTCGATCGCTTCCTCGCCGAACAGGGGGTGACGATCCCGAGTGCTAGTGGCGCGCCGGCCGCGACGAACTTCGCTCCGCTCACCGATGCCGAGCGCGTCCCGCACCTCAAGGAGCCCGGGCGCGACGGCTATCGAGCGTTCCTGTCGGCCGATGTGCCGCGAGCGTTCGCCGTCTCTCCGGGGGGCAGCTGGGCCTGGCGGTCGGGGCCGTCCGCCATCGAGGATGCGCTCGCCCGCTGCCGCGTGCATGCCAAGTCCGACTGTCGCCTCTATGCTGTCGATGATGCGGTGGTCTGGGAGGACCGACCGCGGGGCCAGTGAACCATCGGCCGGAACGGCAGCTTCGAGGACGACGCGCATGGCGAACGACGATTTATTTCCTGGCTTCGAGACGCATCGTATCGCCGGGCCGGCCGGCACGCTGCACGTGCGGACCCGTGGTTCAGGGACGCCGCTGCTCTGTCTGCATGGTTACCCGCAGACGATGGCCTGCTGGCACCGCCTGGCGCCCGGGCTCGCGAAACGATTTCGCGTCGTGCTGATGGACCTCAGAGGCTACGGCGCCAGCGATGCGCCGGCCGGAGATGCGGCCCACCTCACCTACTCGAAGCGGGAAATGGCGAAGGACTGCCTCGCTGTCATGCAGGCGCTCGGCCATTCTCGGTTCTCTGTGATGGGGCACGATCGCGGTGGGCGTGTCGCCTACCGGCTGGCGCTCGATCATCCGGATGCGGTCGATCGTCTCGTCGTCCTCGACATACTGCCGACCGGCGAAGTCTGGTCGCGCCTCACCGCACCCGCAGCGATCGCGGCCTATCACTGGTCGTTCCTCGCTCAGCCGCACCCGATGCCAGAAACGCTGATTTCCGGAGCGCCGAAGATCTACGCCGATCACACACTCCGGGGCTGGACGAAGGCCAAGTCGCTGGACGTCTTCGATCCCCGAGCGCTTGCCGCCTATCGGGCCCTGCTCGCCGATCCCGCCCGCGTCCACGCGGTCTGTGAAGACTATCGCGCCGGCTGGTTCGTCGACCGTCTCATCGACGATGCCGACAAGGCGGCCGGCCGCCGCATCTCCGCTCCAACGCTCGCGCTGTGGGGCAGCGATTACGTCGGCAAAGGCACGGCCGGACCGATCGATGTCTGGCGGACGTGGTGTGACCACGTCACCGGCCAGCCGATCGAGAGCGGCCATTTCCTCGGCGAGGAGAACCCTGCCGACACTCTCGCGGCCATTCTGGCGTTTTGGTCGTCATGATGCAGAAATTGCCCGATCCGCCGAAACGATCGCTGCCGGCGCGCCAGCCGACCGTGGGTCTCGCGCTCGGCGGCGGGGGTGCGCGGGGCCTCGCTCACATCGTCATTCTCGAAGCCCTGGACGAGATGGGGATCAAGCCCGTCGCCATCGCGGGCACGTCGATCGGGGCACTGTTCGGTGCGGCGTATGCCTCGGGCATGACAGGCCGCCAGATCCGCGCTCATACGACGGAGGCGCTGGGCCAGCGCTTCGATCTCGTGCGCCAGCTTTTCTCGGCGCGCGCCCAAACACTCTCGGGTGTGTGGTCGCTTCTCACCGCACGGTCGGCGCTGTTGAAGCCCGAGGCGCTGCTCGGTCATCTGCTACCGGCCCGCTTTCCAGCAGCGTTCTCCGACCTCCAAATCCCGCTCGCGATCGTGGCGACTGACTTCTACGGGCAAGAAGAATATGTCTTTCGCGACGGTCCGCTCGGACGGGCGATCGCGGCGAGTATCGCACTGCCGGCGATCTTCCAGCCTGTCGTGGTCGACGATCGCGCGCTCCTCGATGGCGGTCTCGTCAATCCGCTGCCGTTCGACCTCGTCGCCGGGCAGGCCGACATCGTCGTCGCGGTCGACGTCACCGGTGCGCCGCACACGGACAACGGCCGTATCGTGCCGGCGCCCATCGAAGCGCTGATCGGCTCCACGTACATCTTCGAACGCACGATCGTGCGCGAAAAGCTGCGCTCGCGCCAGCCGGACGTCTATATCGACGCGCAAGTCTCCCACTATCAGCTGACGGATTTCCTGCGTGCCAACGAGATCCTCGCCGCGGCCGAGCCGGCAAAACAGCTGCTGAAGAGCCAACTCGGGCGCATCCTCGCGAGCGAGCCCGCACTCCTCGAGCCGCCCGGCCCCGCCGAGCCCTGATCAAGCGCCTTCGACGATGGCGGCGACGCCCATGCCGCCGGCCGTGCATATGGAAATGAGGCCGCGCCCGCCGCGATTGGCGACGAGCTTTGCGAGCGTGGCGACGATGCGTGCGCCTGTGGCCGCGAAGGGATGGCCGATGGCGATCGACGAGCCCTTGACGTTGAGTTTGGAGCGGTCGATCGGCCCCAGCGCCCGGTCGCGGCCGAGCACGCGGCGACAGTATTCGGGATCGTCGAAGGACCGCAGCGTCGCGAGCACCTGCGCGGCAAAAGCCTCATGAATCTCGTAGTAATCGAAGTCCTGCAGCGCGAGCCCGGTGCGCTCGAGTAGGCGGGAGATAGCAATCGTGGGCGCCATCAGCAATCCGTCACCGCCGACGAAGTCGTTGGCCGCCGTCTGATAATGCGTGAGATAGGCGGTGATCGGCAAGTTATGACGCTGGGCCCAGGCTTCGCTCGCGAGCAGCACGGCGGCGGCTCCGTCGGTCAACGGCGTCGCGTTGGCGGCGGTGATCGTTCCGGCCGGTGACTTGTCGAAGACGGTCTTCAGCGTCGCGAGTTTATCCAGGGCGATGTCATCGCGAATGTTGTTGTCGCGGTAGACGCCGGCAAACGGCACGACGAGATCGTCCATCCAGCCCGAACGCCAGGCCTCCGCCGCCTTCCGGTGGCTCTCGTAGGCGAGCTGGTCCTGCTCGGGCCGGCTGATGCCCCACTCCTTCGCCATCAGTTCGCAGTGCTCACCCATCGAAAGCCCCGTACGCGGCTCGGCGACGTTCGGCGGAACGGGAGCGAGTTCCGCGAGCGACATCCCCTTGAAGGCGCCGAGCTTGCCGAGCGTCGATTTCTGCTGGGCGGCATCGCGCAGCCGCTTCGCGAGCTTCTTCGACACCACGATGGGCGGGTCCGATGTGGTGTCACTGCCGACGGCGATGCCGCTGTCGATGGCACCCGTCGCGATCTTGGCGCCGATGCCGAGGCCCGACTGGAGACTCGTCCCGCACGCCTGCATCATCGTCACGCCGGGCGTCGAGCGGGCGAGCGCGGTGCCGAGCACGGCCTCGCGCGCGAGGTTCCAGTCGCGAGCATGGGTAACAACGGCGCCGCCCGTCACCTCGTCGATGTGCTTCCCGGCGAGGCTGAAGCGGTCGACGAGACCGGTGAGAGCGGCCGTCATCATGTCGAGATTGGTTTTCTCAGCATAGAGCGTATTGGATCGGCAGAACGGGATGCGTGTGCCCCCGACAATGGCGACGCGGCGAAGTTCGGTCATGGCAGCCTCCGGGCTCGTCGCATCATTCAGGCCGCCGCCACGAGTCGGGCGGGTGCTGCTCGCTCACTCGCGCGGTAGTGCAGGGGGCCGCCGCGGAAGGGTGCGAACCCGGCTCCGAACACCAGGCCCGCGTCGACGTGATCGGCACTGGCGACCACGGCCTCATCGCGCGCCTTCTCGGCACCGGTGATCAACGGCTCGACCAGTTCGCGCCCGAGCTTGTCGAGCATCGCCTTATCGAGCGGCTTGTCGGACTTTTCCGGTCGGCCCTTCTTCCAAACGTAGAAGCCTTCGCCGGATTTCTTGCCGAGCTTCCCGGCCTTCACCATCTCGGCGAGCCGTGAGTTCTCGCCGGCACCCAACAGGATGCGGCCGACGTGCAGACAAACATCTAGGCCGACGGTGTCGGCCAGTTCGATCGGACCCATCGGCATGCCGAACGTGCGGGCTGCTTCGTCGATGCGCTCCTTGTCGTCGCCCTGTTCGAGCCGCTGCATCGCTTCGAACATGTAGGGGGCGAGCACACGATTAACGAGGAAACCGGGAACGCTGCGCACGACGAGCGGCAGCTTGTCGAGGCGGGCGACGAAGGCGGCTGCCTTTCGGACGTCCTCCTCGCGCGTGCCTGCGCCCCGGACGACTTCGACGAGCGGCATGCGCGCGACCGGATTGAAAAAGTGGATGCCGACGAGGCGCCCTTGGTCGGCGAGCGGGCGGGCGATGTCCTCGATCATCAGCGACGAGGTGTTCGTCGCGAGCACCGCGCCGCGTTTCAGGCGGCTCTCGAGCGAGAGGAACAGCTTCTGCTTGATCTCGAGGTTCTCGACGATCGCTTCGATGACGACGTCGGCGCGGCCGACGCCGTGTCCGTCGGGATCGGCGACGAGGCGGAGCCGCGCTGCTTCGCGCTCCGGCTTCGTCTTGAACTTCCGGTCGAGCGTCGCCGCCTGGGCAGCGATGCCCTTGGCGATCTGATCGGCGGAAAGGTCCTGCAGCGTCACCTCGAAGCCGGAAGCGGCACACCAGCCGGCGATGTCAGCGCCCATCGTCCCGGCGCCGATCACGTGGACGCGCAGCGGCGTCCAGGCGAGCGACTTCGGTGCTTCTGACTTCAGGAGTTCGCTCAAGCGGAACAGGCGGCGCAGATTCCGCGACGTGTCCGACAGCATCAGCGGGATGAAGGCGTTCGTCTCGCGTGCCTTGAGGCTGTCGAGGTCGCCGCCCGACTGCTCGAAGAGGTCGATCAGCCGGAAGGGGGCAGGGTAGTGCTCTTCACGGACCTTCTTCGCCGTGGCCGCCCGCATGCGGTTGGCGATCAGACTGCGGACGGGCCACTGACGGAGCGCTTGCTGAAGCCAACCGGCGGGGCGCGAACGGCGCTTGCGGAGGATCGCCTTGCGAGCAGCCCATGGCAGTTCGAGGCGGCTTGGTACGAGCTCGTCGACGAAGTTCATGGCGCGGGCACGGGAGGGCCGTGCGAGGCTACCGGTCAACATGGCCTGCATGCCGGCGAGCGGGCCGGCCTGGCGAATGGCACGGGCCGTGCCGTTGAAGCCCGGGAAAATGCCGAGCTTGACCTCGGGGAAGCCAAGACGCGTGCCGTCGTCGCGCGTGGCAATCCGCCAGTGGCACGCGAGTGCCAATTCGAGTCCGCCGCCAACGCAGGCACCGTGGATGGCGGCAACAACCGGAACCGGCAACCGTTCGATGCGGTCCAAAAGGTCCAGGACCGGAGCGATGGCGCCGCGAACCTTGGTTTCGTCGTCGAGGCCGTCAAACTCGCGAATGTCTGCGCCGACGATGAAACCCTTCTCCTTGCCGGAGATGAACACGAGCCCCTTGATGGTGCCGGCGCGCGCCGCCGCTTCCACGTCGGCGACGATGCGGCCCAGCTCCTCCAGTGGCCGTCTGCCGAGGCTGTTGGCGCTCTCGCCCGAGCGGTCGAACACGGCCCAGGCGATGCCTTCCCGGTCGATGCGGAATTTCCAGTCCTCGAAGGATGCTGTCACGGCGACTCCTCGGCTCACTCGGCTGCAGCGCGGGCGGCTGCGGCGGCGCCCGATTGGGCGTCGCGGCGGATCGTGATGTCGGCGGGCTCGAAATGGTCGACGGCAATGGCTGCGGCCGTCAATCGCTCGAGTTCACGCAGTTGGGCGGCTTCGGCGTCGGTGAGGACGCCGGCCGTGACCGCATCCTTGAACCAGTCGACACCGTGGACACGGCGCACGCGTCCCTCTCGGACTGCGCGGTCGAGTTTGCGCTCCGCGTCCTCGGCCGCGACGGCGGCGGCGAAGGCCGCTTCAAGACGGCCAGTCGGGTCGGTCGGCTCCGTCGCGACGAAGATGCCCCGAGTCAAGCGATCGCGGAACGCTCCCGGAACGAGCACCTTCAGGGCGACGGCGTGGGCGAGGCGGTCGGAGGCCGGCCGTTGGCGGCGGCCGAGCGGGAAGACGAGGGCGGCGAGGATCGGGCGCAGGGGACCAATCGGGAAGTTGTCGATGGCTTGGCCGAGCGCTGCGTAGAAGCGGGCAAGTCCATTGGCGAGCGCGAGATCGACGAGATCGCGATCCTCAGCGGGCCGCCCGTCGTCGGCGTAACGCTTCAGAACGGCAGCGGCGAGATACAACTCGCCCAAGGCGTCGGCGAGGCGGCCCGTCGTCTTCTGGCGGATCTTCAGCGAGCCGCCGAGGGTGGCAACGGCGACGTCGGCGACGAGGGCGAAGTTTCGGCTCGCCCGAGACAGCTGGCGATACCACGACGCTTCGGAACCGGCGGCGGCAGGGGCGGGTGCGAAGCGTCCGCCGGAGAGATTGTGCACCAGCGCGCCGAAGGCGTTGGCGACCAGGAACGAAGTGTGCGCCAGAAACGCCGTCTCGAAGGCTGCGAGGCCGCGGGAGGCATCGGCATCCTCGGCGGCGGCGATCTCAGCTTGAAGATAGGGATGGGAGCGAAGGGCGCCCTGGGCGAAGGCGATTAAGGTCCGTGTCAGGATGTTCGCCCCTTCGACCGTGATGGCGACCGGCACCATCTGGTAGGCTGACTGCAGATAGTTCGAGGGCCCGTCGCAGATGCCGCGGCCTCCGTGGATGTCCATCGCGTCGGCGACCGACTGCCGGAGCCGCTCGGTCGTCAGGTACTTCACCAAAGCAGAGATGACGGCGGGCCGCTCGCCCTGGCTGACCATTGCGGCGGTGACGGCCCGCGTCGCCTCGGTCACGTAGGCGTTCTCGACGATCCGGACCAGCGGTTCCTCGACGCCTTCCATGCGGCCGATCGGTAGGCCGAACTGGCGCCGGACGCGGGCGTACGCCGTCGTCACCCGGGCCATCGTCATGCAGCCGGCGGCGGCGGACGAGGGGAGAGAGATCGACCGGCCGGCCGAGAGGCACTCCATCAGCATTCGCCAGCCGTGACCTGCCATGGCGGGGCCGCCGATGATCCAGTCGGCCGGGATGAAAACGTCGGTCCCTGAGGTCGGGCCGTTCGGGAAGGCGGCGCCACAGGGGAGGTGGCGGCGGCCGATGTTCACGCCCGGATGATCGGCCGGGACGATCGCGACGGTGATGCCCGGCTCGGGGCCTTGGCCGAGGAGGTTGTCGGGGTCGACGAGGCGGAACGCGAGGCCCACCAGGGTCGCTTCCGGCGCGAGCGTGATGTAGCGCTTGTCCCAGCTCACCCGGATGCCGACGACGTCGCGCCCCTCGTGCAAGCCGCGGACGACGATGCCGACGTCACGCATGGTGGCGGCATCGGAGCCCGAGGTCGGGCCGGTGAGGGCGAAGCAGGGGACCTCGTCACCGCGAGCCAGGCGGGGGAGGTAGTAGTCCTTCTGCTCGGCCGTGCCATAGCGCTCGATAAGTTCGCCGGGCCCGAGCGAGTTCGGAACCATCACCACGGTCACGGCATCCGGCGAGCGCGACGCGATCTTGGCAAGGATTAGCGATTGAGCCTGCGCCGAGAAGCCGAGGCCGCCATGCTCCTTCGAGATCAGCATGCCGAGGAAGCCGGCGCGTTTGGCGTAGTCCCAAATTTCCGGCGAGATCGCCCGATCACGATGGCGCATGCGCCAGTCGTCGATCAGCCGGCAGAACTGCTCCGTCGGGCCATCGAGAAAGGCTTTCTCCTCCGGTGTCAGCCGGATGCCGGGTATGGCGGCGAGCTTCGACCAATCGGGCTGGCCCGAAAACAGTTCCGCGTCGAAGCCGGTCGTGCCGGCGACGAGGGCCTGGCGTTCGGTGTCTGAGATGCGAGGAAGGCGGCTGCGAAGAAACCGGAAGAGCGGGCCGACGAGAGCGGCCCGGCGGATTTCCGGGATGGTCAGAGCGGCGAGGGTGAGCGCGCCGAGCAGCAAGACGGCGGTGAGGAGCGCCGACCCGGTCGCAAGCGAGGCGATCGTCGCAAAGGCGGCGAGCACCGCCCAGGCCCACAAGGGGGCGCGTTGCATGGCGAGGGCTGGAACGGCAGCGAGCAACGCCCCAGCAAGGACCAGACCGGTCATCGGCCACCTCCACGCTGACGCGCACCTGCCGAAAGCAGGGCGCGCCCCAGCCTGACATCGTCGGCGTCCCGCGTAAACGCCGGGCTAATACTCGGATCACAAACGCACAATCGCCGGCTGCCAGGGGCGCCGGCCCGGGCTCGCGGCCAACTCTACGACAGGTTGCGGCGCTAGACCGCAACGGTCGACGGGGGAAAAGTGCGCGGAACGCGTTTTCGTTTCAAAATCTCTTACTACCTGAAGCATATCGTGAGACAGAGACGGGGCCCCGAGGGCCGGATGGTGTCGCGGTGCGTTGATCCGGGGCGCAGTCAGTCCTTCTCCCGAGCCCGTCGGCGCGGAGAACACATGGTTCGGTACGACGTCATCGCGCGGCGTGACCTGCTCATCGGAGGAGCAGCAGCGGCCTTGCTCGCCGGCTTGATCGCACGGATCGCGCCGGTCGGGGCCGAGCAGTCCCAAGCGCCCGCCGAGCCGTGGGAAGCCGAACTGAAGCGGATCCTCGGCAGCGCAAAGCCGGGTGAGGGAAAGATGTCCCTCGACCTCAACGAGGTGAGCGACAACGGCAATACCGTTCCTTTCACGATCGCGGCCGAGAGCCCGATGACCGCCCAGGATCACGTGAAGGGGCTTCACGTTCTGGCCAGCGGCAATCCCCAGCCGCTCGTCGCCTCGTTCAGGCTGTCTCCGGTCAACGGGATCGCCTCGGTGTCGAGCCGGATGCGGCTGGTCAAGAGCCAGGAGATCGTCGGCGTGGCCGAATTCTCGAACGGCACTTTCGCGCTCGCCCGGCGGGCCGTGAAAGTGACGATCGCCTGCTGTGGGTACTGAGCCATGACAACGCCTCCGAATCGCACCCGGGTCACTGTCCCTGCCCTCATCAAGGCGAACGACGTCATCGAAGTGAAAGCCCTCATCAATCACGTCATGGAGACCGGCCAGCGCCGCGATCGCGAGGGCAATCTCGTACCGCGGAACATCATCAATACGATGCGGGCGCTCTACCGGGGCGACACGGTCTTCGTCGCCGAGCTTCACCCCAGCATCTCGGCCAACCCATACATTGCTTTCAATTTGCGCGTCGCCGAGCCGGGGGATCTTCAGGTCATCTGGACCGACGACAAGGAGCGCAGCATCACGGAGACGGTCACCCTCTCCTTCGTGTCGCCCTGAGGCTGGACAGCCGGCCTCGGCTTTCGTATCCCCGCTCTCACGCAGTCGTCCGGCTGCGGAGGGGGCTGGCAAGGGAGAGGGCGATGGCCGACGATCCGGTTGTGGCGCAGAAGGGCCCGTATCAGGTCGAACTGACCGCGGGGAAAGCATACTTCTGGTGCACCTGCGGACGCTCGAAGAAGCAGCCGTTCTGCGACGGCTCTCACAGCGGCACCGATCTCCAACCGATGCGCTTCGTTCCCGAGACGACCGGCGTCTTCAATCTGTGTGGATGCAAGTCGACGGACGATAAGCCCTTCTGCGACGGGTCGCACAACATCCTTTGATCCGGCTTCCGAGCTGATCGGACGTTGCGCCGCTCGGCGCGCGCTGCTCCGATTGTGCTTGCCAAGGCGTCTGCTACAGTCGAGCTGTCGCGTCGACCGCGTGACGCTCGATTGCCACGGGTGACGGCACCACGATGGAATACTTCGTCCAGCAACTCATCAACGGCGTCACGCTCGGCTCGATCTACGGCCTGATCGCCATCGGCTACACGATGGTCTACGGCATCATCGGCATGGTGAACTTCGCCCACGGCGATGTGTTCATGGTCGGGTCGTTCATCGCGCTGATCTTTATCATCCTCCTCGGGGTGACGGCCGCAACCCCCGTACTCATCCTGCTGCTGGCGCTGATCGCGGTGCTCGCCATCGCCATGGCGCTCACATCTGTTTGGGGCTGGACGGTCGAACGGCTCGCCTACCGTCCGCTCCGGGGATCGTTCCGCCTCGCCCCGTTGATCAGTGCGATCGGCATGTCGATCGTCCTCGCGAACCTCGTCCAGATCGTCCAGGGGGCCCGGGTGAAACCGATGCCGCCGAAAATCACGGGCGGTTATGAGATCATGGAGCGGAACGGCTTTTCCGTCATTCTCTCCAACATGCAGATCGTCATCGTCGTGACGACGGTGGCGCTGATGGTCGCCTTCACCTGGATCATCACGCGGACATCGCTTGGCCGTGCCCAGCGTGCCTGCGAGCAAGACCGCACGATGGCGTCTCTGACGGGCGTCGACGTCGACCGCACAATCTCGCTGACGTTTGTGATGGGTGCCGCGCTGGCCTCGGTGGCCGGCCTGCTGTACCTGCTCTACTACGGCGTGATCGACTTCTACATCGGCTTCCTCGCCGGGATCAAAGCCTTCACCGCCGCGGTGCTCGGCGGGATTGGGTCGCTCCCTGGAGCCATGCTCGGTGGGCTGATCATCGGCCTCATCGAGACATTCTGGTCGGCCTACTTCTCCGTCGAATACAAGGACGTGGCCGCCTTCTCGCTGCTCGCCGTGGTGCTGATCTTCATGCCGTCGGGGCTGCTCGGCCGTCCAGAGATCGAGAAGGTGTGAGGATGGCCGAGGCCCGACCTGCCGATGCCGGCCGCGCGGCGACCCCGAGCCCTATCGCCGAAGCCGTAAAGGACGCCTTCTTCGCCGCCTGCGTCGCTTTCCTGCTGGCGATCCCGATGCTGGCGTGGCGGACGACCGAGACGCAGACATCGCTCGACGTCGTCTCGCGCTGGCCCCAAGTGGCGATGCTCGTCGCGGCCGTATTCGTCGGCCGTCTGACGATGGCGCTTCTATTCCAGGTTCGGGACGGGAGATCGGCTTCGTCCGGTAGCCTCGTCCCGCAGTCGGCGACGCAGTTACTTGCTGTGGCTGCGCGCTTTGCAATCCCTGCGGCGCTGGTGTTCGCGTTCGTCTTCCCCTTCACGCCGATTGCCGACCGCTACCTTCTGGATCTCGGAATCCTGATCCTCACCTACGTGATGCTCGGCTGGGGGCTGAACATCGTCGTAGGCCTCGCCGGGTTGCTCGATCTCGGTTACGTGGCCTTTTATGCCGTCGGCGCCTACTCTTATGCGCTGCTCGCTCAGCACTTCGGCTTCTCGTTCTGGATCTGCCTGCCGCTCGCCGGCATCCTGGCAGCCTTTTGGGGGATCCTGCTCGGCTTCCCGGTGCTCCGCCTGCGCGGTGACTATCTGGCGATCGTCACACTCGCCTTCGGCGAGATCATCCGTATCATCCTCATCAATTGGCAGGACCTGACGGGCGGTCCGAACGGCCTTTCGGGTATTCCGCGACCAAGCTTCTTCGGCCTTGAGTTCAAGCCGGATTGCGACGACCCGACCACCTTCTGCGGTTACTTCGGGATCGAGCATTCCTCGCTCCACCGCATCATTTTCCTCTACTACATCATCCTACTGCTCGCCCTGCTGACGAACTACGCGACCAACCGGCTGCGGCGCTTGCCGATCGGGCGAGCCTGGGAAGCGCTGCGTGAGGATGAGATCGCGTGCCGCTCGCTCGGCATCAACACGGTGACGACCAAGCTCTCTGCGTTTGCAATCGGCGCCATGTTCGGCGGGTTCGCCGGCTCCTTCTTTGCGACTAAGCAGGGCTTCATCAGCCCCGAGTCGTTCGTGTTCATGGAAAGCGCCATCATCCTGGCGATCGTGGTGCTCGGCGGCATGGGCAGCCAGATCGGCGTTGCCGTCGCGGCAATCGTGATGGTCGGTGGCGTCGAACTCTTCCGTGACCTCGAAATCTACCGCATGCTGGTGTTCGGGCTGGCGATGGTCGTGATGATGGTCTGGCGACCGCGCGGCTTCGTCGGCAACCGTACGCCGACCATCGCCCTCAAACAGATCCGCACGGTGTCCGGCAGCCTGGTTAAGGAAGGGCACGGATGAGTACCGAAGCCCCCATTTTGACGGTCGAGCACCTGACGATGCGCTTCGGCGGCCTCGTTGCCGTCGACGACGTCTCGTTCTCGGTGGCACGCCGCGGCATCACGGCGTTGATCGGCCCAAACGGGGCTGGCAAGACAACCGTGTTCAACTGCATCACCGGCTTCTACAAGCCAACGGTCGGGCGGATCACACTCACAAAGAGCGATAATCAGTCGTTCCTCCTCGAACGCTTGGATGATTTCCGCATCAACCGCGAGGCCGGCGTCGCGCGCACGTTCCAGAACATCCGTCTCTTCGCAGGCATGACATGCCTCGAGAATTTGCTCGTCGCCCAGCATAACGTGCTGAACCGGGCCTCGGGCTACACGATGAAAGGGATCTTCGGGCTCAAGAGCTACCAGGAGGCCGAGAAGGCGGCGATCGATCGGGCGGCGACGTGGCTCGAAAAGGTCGGCCTGATCGCCCGGGCAGACGATGCCGCCGGCGATCTCTCCTATGGAGACCAGCGCCGACTCGAGATCGCACGCGCGATGTGCACGGGGCCCGAGCTCCTCTGCCTCGATGAACCGGCAGCCGGGCTCAATCCGCGCGAGAGCCTCGAACTCAACGGCCTGCTTCAATCGATCTGCGCCGAGAACGATGTCTCGATCCTGCTCATCGAGCACGACATGGGCGTGGTCATGGGCGTTTCGGACCGCATCGTCGTGCTCGACTACGGCAAGAAGATCGCCGAGGGCACGCCCGCAGAAGTGCGTGCCGATCCGGCGGTGATCGCGGCCTACCTTGGCGTGGAGGACGAGGAGGTCGCGCAGGTCGAGCAGGAGATCGCGTCATGACGGCGATCCAGCTCGAAGTGCGCGGCGTCGAAACCTTTTACGGCAACATCCAGGCCTTGAAGGGTGTCGACCTCGAGGTCAAGCAGGGTGAGATCGTCACCATGATCGGCGCCAACGGTGCCGGCAAGACGACCCTGATGATGACAATCTGCGGGCGCCCGCGCGCCCGCGCCGGAACGATCCGCTTCGAAGGCCGCGACATTACCCGCATGCCGACGCACGAAATCATGCATCTCGGCATCGCGCAGTCTCCCGAGGGACGGCGCATCTTCCCGCGCATGACGGTACTCGAAAACCTGCAAATGGGCGCCATTCTCAACGCCGAGCGCGAGCGCACCTTCAATGACGATCTCGCCCAGGCCTTCGCACTCTTTCCGATCCTCGAGAAGCGTATCGGACAGAGGGCAGGAACGATGTCCGGTGGCGAGCAGCAGATGCTCGCGATCGCACGCGCACTGATGGGGCGGCCGCGTCTGCTATTGCTGGACGAGCCGTCACTCGGTCTCGCGCCGTTGATCGTGAAGCAGATTTTCCAGGCGATCCGCGAACTGAACGTATCGCGGGGGCTCACGGTGTTCCTGGTCGAGCAGAACGCCTATCACGCGCTGAAGCTCGCGCACCGTGGCTACGTGATGGTCAACGGCCAGATCACGATGTCGGGCACGGGACAGGAACTCCTGCACCGCGAGGACATAAGGGCGGCCTATCTCGAGGGAGGGGCGCACTGATGGGCGGCCTCCTCTGGGAGACCTCGTGGGTCTCGTTCTTGGTCATCACCCTGATGCTGGCAGGCGGCGCCGCCTGGATGAGCGGGCGGGCACTGGCCCGCTCATGGCGTCCGGTCGGGCTTGTCCTCGTCTATATGGTGCTGCTCGGCGCTGCCGCCCGCTTCTTCCACTGGAGCCTAGGCGGAGAGACTTTGCTGACGCTCCACTACTACCTCGTCGACGCCATCGTGCTCATGGGTATCGGCGCTCTCTCGTGGCGCGTCGCTCGTACAACTCAGATGGTCGAGCAGTACCCTTGGCTGTATCGCCGGACCAGCCCGGTCAGTTGGACCGAGCGCTGACGGGCGACCGCCGACGGTCTGCTACAGCGGCACAATTTTTCCCGACACCGCCGCAATCGGCGTGCTAGCCTCGCTCCCGCTCCAAGCGACGCCGGCGGAGGGCCGGCGCGTAGAATCGAGGAGGAGTTCCGAGCATGAAGAGAATTGCACTCGCGGCCGCGTTCGCCGCCGGTCTGGCCGGCCAGGCGTTCGCCCAAGGCGAGATCCCGATCGCAACGATCGGTCCGATGACTGGCCAGTACGCCTCGTTCGGCGCGCAGATGAAGGCAGGGGCCGAGCAGGCCGTCGCCGACATCAATGCGGCGGGCGGCGTCAACGGCAAGAAGCTCAGGCTGATCGTCGAAGACGATGCCTGCGATCCGAAGCAGGCGGTTGCCGCGGCCGGTAAGCTGGCGAGCCAGAAGGTCAGGCTTGTCGCCGGTCACTTCTGCTCGGGCTCGTCGATCCCGTCGTCGAAGGTCTATGCCGAGGAAGGCATCATCCAGATCTCGCCGGCCTCGACCAACCCGAAGCTCACGGACGAGCGGGCTGGCCCGAACGTCTTCCGCGTCTGCGGTCGTGACGACCAGCAGGGCGAAGTGACGGGCAAGTACTTGGCCGACAAGTTCAAGGGCAAGAAGGTCGCCATCCTTCACGACAAGTCGGCCTACGGTAAGGGTCTCGCCGACGAGACCAAGAAGTACATGAACCAGGCCGGTCTCAAGGAAGCGATGTACGAGGCCTATACGGCAGGCGAGAAGGACTACAGCGCTCTCGTCTCCAAGCTGAAGGCAGCCAATGTCGACGTCGTCTACGTCGGCGGCTACCACACGGAAGCTGGTCTGATCGTTCGCCAGATGCGGGATCAGGGCATGAAGTCGCTGCTCGTCTCCGGCGACGCACTCGTTACCCAGGAGTTCTGGCAGATCACGGGCGCTGCAGGCGAGGGCACGCTCATGACGTTCTCGCCGGATCCGCGGAAGAACCCGGCGGCCAAGGACGCCGTCGCGAAGTTCAAGGCGAAGAACATCGATCCGGAAGGCTACGTGCTCTACACGTACGCTGCGATCCAGGCTTGGGCGCAGGCCGCCGCCTCTGCGAAGTCCGAAGATACCAAGGCCGTCCAGGCCAAGTTGGCGTCAATGGAGTTCAACACCGTGCTTGGCAAGTTCAAGTTTGACAAGAAGGGCGACCCGAACCTGCCGCCGTACAAGTTCTACGAGTGGAAGGCCGGCAAGTACGAGCAGATCAACTGATCTCACGACCCGGTCTTAGACCAAGCAAGGCCCGCATGGAGACATGCGGGCCTTCGCCGTTCGTGATGCTCGTCAACGACCTTGAGAAACGGCAGCGCACTCGCTCACGAGCTGGCGCTGCAGGCGCTTCAGGTCCTCGGGCACGGGCGTGCCACGCTCCCTCAGAGCTTCGATTTCCCGCTGAACGCGGGCATAGGCCTGCCGGGGATCCTCGGTGTCGAGGTCTGCGAGCGACGAACGGACACGCTGCAGATTGTCGGCCATCATTTCCTCCTCTTGCTCGCGCCGCCGCGCGATTGCCGACCGGCGCACGGACCTGCCGTGCGTGGCGGGATGGCACTCGGCCCGTTGCCCCGCCTTCCGGCAGGGGGCATCGCACCCCCCAGTCGCGATGTATGAGACTAAAGTGGGAGTTCAAGCCCGTGCGCGTCCGTTTCGCGTCACGCTTTGTTGCGCGCAGTGTCTCCCGTGATGCTGCGCTGCAGAGGCCTTTTGCGCCTGCTCAGGCGGCGCCGCGCGCCGGCCGCGCCGCTTCCTCGGCTTTCAGCTCCTTCTTGGACAGTTTGCCGATCATGGTTTTCGGCAGTGCATCACGAAATTCGATTTCGACAGGCAACTCATGCCGCGACAACTTGTCGGCGAGATGGGTCATCAGGGCCGGTGCGTCGAGCGTGGTGTCGGCGCGCCGCTTCACGAAGGCCTTGGGCGCTTCCCCACGCAAACCGGCGCGGATGCCGATCACGGTCACCTCTTCGACGTCAGGATGGGTGTAAATCGCTTCCTCGACGCGACGCGGGTAGACCTTGTAGCCCGAGCAGATGATGAGGTCCTTGATCCGGTCCTCGATGAAAAGGTAGCCGTCGTCGTCCATGCGGGCGACATCACCGGTTCGGAAGAATTCTCCCACGAAGGCGTCCATCGTCTCAGTCGGCTTCTGCCAGTAGCCGGCCATCACCTGCGGCCCGGCAATGCAGATCTCACCTTTCTCGCCGAGACCGACCTCTCGCGACGGATCACTGAGGTCGCGCAGAGAGATGCGTGTCGCCGGCAGCGGCAGGCCTATCGAACCTGACTTCTGAAGGCCATCGAGCGGCGTGCAGGTCGCGACAGGCGCCGTTTCCGAGAGACCGTAGCCTTCGACGATCTTGCAGCCGGTCAGTTGCTCGAACCGGCTCTTAATCTCGAGCGGCAGAGGCGCGCCGCCGGAGATGCAGAGCTTCAGCGACGATAGGTCGTGGTCAGAGAGGCGTGCGTGGTTGACGATCGCGCCGAAAAGCGTTGGCACGCCCGGCATCAGCGTCGGGCGCTCGCGGTCGATGAGCTTCAGGCAGTCGTCGAGACCGAAGCGTGGCATGATCACGATCTCGGCCGCCTTGGCGACGGCGAGGTTCATCACGACCGTCATGGCGAAGACGTGGAAGAACGGCAGCACGCCGAGCACGCGTTCGGCGCCGATTTCGAGACCCGGCGACCAGGCGGCCACTTGCTGGACGTTGATGTGGCAGTTGGCGTGGGTGAGCATCGCGCCCTTGGGCGTGCCCGTCGTGCCGCCGGTGTACTGCAGCACCGCGACGTCTTTCATCGGGTCGATGGGCGGCGGCGAGAACGATGTTCTCGTCGCGAGCGCCGTCTCGGGGATAATGCGGTCGGCCCGCATCAGCCGGCTCACATCCGCCAGTTCGCGGCGCCGGAAAATCCGGAAGAGGATCGACTTGGCGGTCGGGAGCAGCGTCGGGAAGGAGGCGACCACGGCGCGCGGCAGAACACCTTGTTCGAGCAGGGCGCCGACTTTCGCGAACAGCACGTCGAGGTCGAGCGTGACCATCAGGGTCGTCCCGCTGTCGCGCACCTGGTGCGCGAGCTCCTCGACCGAGTAGAGCGGGTTGAAGTTGACGACCGTCGCGCCGGTCTTGAGGATCGCGAAGTAGTAGATGAGAAATGTGGGGCTGTTGGGCAGGAAGAGGCCGACCCGGGTACCTGGACCGACCCCCAATGCGGCGAGGCCTGCTGCCGTTCGCGAGACCGCTTCGCCGATCTCGCCGTAAGTGGTCGTGCGTCCGAGAAACTTGGTGCAGATCAGGTTGGGGTGACTTCGAACGCTGCGGTCCAGGATCTCGTAAAGCGGCGCAGGCGCGAAACGCTGCAGCCAAGGGACGCCCTCGGGATAGGCCCGCAGCCAGGGCGGCAGCGGCATTGGCGCCTCAATCGAACGGGCTTCGGTGGACATGGCGTTCTCCTCGAACGACCCCCCGGGCTCTTCAGCTTGCCAGAAGTTGGCTCAACAGGGAATTAAGGGTCGCCCTTCCCGGAATGGAACGCTTGAGGCGGCGGGACGTGCCGCGGCCGGACGGTCCGGGTTCCCCCGGTCACTCGGCCGCACTGCGCCGTGGGCGTCGTTGCGATAGTTAATGTCGCCAGCGACGCGGGTTCTGTGCCCCATTCCGTGGTAACCCGCTGCCGCGGCACGCTTCTTGCTGAAACCATGTCCGAACGTCGGCTGGACGAGGAATGGTTTTGCGGCTATGTCACTGGCTGCGTGTTCACAGACCGTTCTACGTCTTGCGGGCCGGTCAACGAAAAAGTCACCTGATTACCGTAGGTCCCTGCTGGAGCAGGATGGGAGTACAACAATGGACGACGTCGCGACTAAGATCATCGACATCCTCAAGAAGCACATGAAGGAGCCGCGCGACGACATCGGCCTCGGCACTGCGCTCACGGACCTCAAGATCGAGTCGCTCGACCTCGCCATGATCGTGTTCGACATCGAGGACACGTTCGGCATCGAGATTCCGTACAATGCCAATGAGGAAGCCGGCGACTTCAAGACCGTCGGTTCGGTGGTCGATCGCGTCCGCGCTCTGATCTCTCAGTCGGGCGCTGGCGCCGCGACCGCGAAGGCCTAAGGGCAAACGCCTTTTGAGCCGAGGGGCCGCAGACGCGGCCCTCCCTCTTCGAGCACAGGATTGGACAATGTCAGCAGCGAACGGCGCACGCCGGGTCGTCGTGACGGGCATGGGCGTCGTAACACCCATCGGTCAGAACGTTCCGGATTTCTGGGCGGGTCTCAAGGCCGGCAAGGTGGGCGTCAGCGCGCTCGGGGGCTTTCCGCTCGAAGACCTCAAGATCCTCATCGCGGCGCAGATCCAAGATTTCGATCCACGCGCGCGCCTTCGTGGTGCGAAGCGCGACAAGCTCATCACGCAGGCGGATCGCTATTCGTGGTTCGCGGCGGCGGCGGCCGAAGAGGCCGTACGCATGTCAGGCCTCGAGATGCCGCTTGCCAACCCGTATCGCACAGCCTGCATCGTCGGTTCGGGGGCCGGAGGCCTCACGACCTACGAGAACGCCTACCGCGCACTTTTCCTCGAAAAGAAGCGCGCGACGCATCCGCTGACGCTGCTGCGGATCATCGGTTCGTCAGCTTCGGCGCACGTCGGCATCGAGTACGGCGTGAAGGGCCCGACGTTCGCGACCTGCAGCGCGTGCTCGACCGCGACGCATGCCCTCGGTATCGCTCGCGACTACATCAAGCACGGTGTCGTCGACGTTGCGATCGCAGGTGCGTCGGAGTCAGTCATCAACTACGGCACCATGAAAGCCTGGCAGGCGCTGCACGTTCTGTCGCCCGAGGGCTGCTTCCCGTTCGCCAAGAAGCGCAACGGCACTGTGCTCGGTGAAGGGGCGGGTCTCCTCGTGCTCGAAGAGTACGAGCACGCGAAAGCGCGCGGCGCGAAGATCCTCGCCGAGCTTGTCGGTTACGGCATGACCTCGGACTCGAAGGACATGGTCAACCCCGACATTGAGGGCCCGCGCGAAGCGATGCGCCTCGCGCTCGAGGACGCCAAGCTCTCTCCGGCCGACATCGACTATCTCAATGCCCACGGCACGGCGACAACGATCAACGACCTCAACGAGACGAACGCGATCAAGGACGTCTTCGGCAAGAAAGCCTATGACCTTGCGATCTCCTCGACGAAGTCGGCGCATGGTCATCCTCTCGGCGCCGGCGGCGGCATCGAAGCGGTTGCGTGCATCAAGGCGATCGAGGAAGGCTGGGTTCCGCCCACCCTCGGACTCGACGAGCCTGGCGACGGCTGCGATCTCGACTACGTGCCGAACGTCGGCCGCAACAAGCCGGTCCAGTATGCGATGTCGAACTCGTTCGCCTTCGGCGGCCTCAACGCCGTGGTGATCTTCGGGGCGCCGCCGGCCTGACGGCGCGCCCGTGCCGACCAATATCCTCCGCGCCGCCAACCGTGCCCGTCCGAAAGGACATGGCGCGCCGACCGATGCGGGCGCCGTACGGCATGTGCTGATCAAGGCCGGCGCGATTGCAGTACGCGCACGCCTGCTCGACACGCCGACGGCCGAGCGCATCTGGCAGGCACTGCCGATCCGCTCCACTGTCGAGACCTGGGGCGAGGAAATCTTCTTCGATACGCCCGTCGAGAGCGGTCGCGAGCGCACCGCGCGCACGATCGTCAAGGTCGGCGAAATCGCCTTCGCGCCTGAGCGCGACGTGATCGCGATAGCCTACGGCCGCACGCCGGCGACACGAAAGGCCGAGGCGCGGCTGTGGTCACCATCAAACGTCTGGGCCGAGGCGATCGACGACGTCCGCGCGTTCGCGGCCGTCCGGCCCGGTGAGCGGGTCGACGTCACCCGGCTCGAGGTTCAGCTGGCGAGCGGCTGACCCGACCCGGCGCGGTGGACTCGGCGGATGAACTCTCGGATAAGAGCCGAAACGCCGCTCCGCCAGAGTCGCGGGACCTGGAGACAGATGCCATGGCGCTCAACAGCATGACCGGTTTTGCCCGTGCCGACGGAGCCGAAGGCGCCGCCCGTTGGCACTGGGAGATCCGCTCCGTGAACGGCCGTGGGCTAGACGTTCGCAGCCGGTTGCCGAGCGGCTACGATGCGCTCGAACCCCAACTCCGCGAGGCCGTCGGCAAGCGGATCGTGCGTGGCAGTCTCAATGTCACACTCGTGGTCGATCAAGCTGAGGCTGATGTCGAAATCCGTCTCAACGAGCGTGCGCTGGGCCAGGTGCTCGCCGCGGCTGGACGAGTTGCTGAATTGACGGGCTCCGGCCCGCCGTCAGCCGATGCGATCCTCGCCATTCGCGGCGTGCTCGAAGTCGTCGACCGTAGCGCCGACGATACCGTTACGCAGCGGCGCAACGAGGCCGTGCTTGCCTCGCTCGGCACCGCGCTGGATCGGCTGCGGACCGCGCGCGCAAGCGAAGGGGCCAGGTTGACGTCCATCATCGCGCAACAACTCGATGTGATCGAGCAGACCGTCGCCCGTGTCGAGGCTTTGCCGAGCCGGCGACCGGAAGCCGTTGCCCAGCGCCTGAGAGAAAGCGTCCAGCGGCTCCTCGACCAGACGGGCGCAACACTGGATTCCGATCGCCTTCATCAGGAAGCCGTGCTGGTGGCGACCCGTGCCGACGTCGAAGAGGAATTGAAGCGTCTGACGGCCCACGTGGCGGCTGCGCGCGATCTCCTCGCAAGCAGCGAACCAGCCGGTCGCAAGCTCGATTTCCTCTCGCAGGAATTCAATCGCGAAGCCAATACGCTCTGCTCGAAGTCGAACGACGTGGAGATGACGCGGCTCGGCCTTGAGCTCAAGGCTGTGATCGACCAGATGCGCGAGCAGGTCCAGAACATCGAATAGGCCGGTCCGATCGGAGAACTCTCGTCATGTCGCCGCTCCCCCCGCCTCAGCGCATCCCGCGTCGCGGACTTTTGCTGGTGCTGTCTTCTCCCTCCGGCGCCGGAAAGACGACGCTGGCGAAGCGTCTTCTCGCGGCCGACGGCGAGATCGAGCTGTCGGTCTCCGTCACCACGCGGCCACCGCGGCCCGGCGAAGTCGACGGTCGCGACTACCACTTCATCAGTGCCGAGGAATTCGAACGTCGGCGGACCGCCGGTCTCCTGCTCGAATGGGCCTCCGTTCACGGAAATTTCTACGGCACCCCGCGAGGGCCGGTGGACACTGCTCTCGCCGAGGGGCGCGACGTGCTGTTCGACATCGACTGGCAGGGTGCTCAGCAACTCGAAGAGAAGCTGCCACAGGATCTCGTACGCGTCTTCATCCTGCCGCCGACCGCAGAAGCGCTCGAGCAGCGGCTCAAGGGGCGTGGTCAGGACGCGGCCGAGGTCGTCGAACGCCGCGTCGCAGGTGCTTCGGCGGAGATCAGCCATTGGCCCGAGTACGACTACGTGATCGTCAATGCCGACGTGGATGAGAGTTTCGCGACGCTTGTCGCGATCCTCCGCGCCGAGCGCAGCCGCCGGACGCGCATGCTCGGCCTCATGGATTTCGTCCGGGGACTGCAGAGCAATCTCGCGACGCGGCGGCGCTGATCAGCGCGCGCCCGCATCGAAGGCCGCAGCGAGACGCGCAAAACCGGCGACAGGGACTTGTTCGGCCCTGCCTTCCGGATCTAGGCCGGCCGCGCGGATCAGCGGCTCGGGATCCGGCGTGAGTTGACGCAGGCTTTGCCGCAGCATCTTGCGGCGCTGGCCGAACGCCGCGGCGGTCACGCGGCCGAGCGTGACGACCGAGCAAACGGGATCGAGCATCGTGCGCGGCACGAATGCGACCACGGCAGATGCCACCTTCGGCGGCGGCGTGAACGCTTCGGGCTTCAGCGTGAGCGCGATGCGCACGCTCGAGCGCCATTGTGAGATCACGGAAAGCCGTCCGTAGGGCTTCGTCCCAGGCTCGGCGACGATGCGGTCGGCGACCTCGCGCTGAAACATCAGCAGCATCAGGTCGAACCATGGCGGCCACGGCTCGGTTTCGAGCCAACCGATCAACAGGCGTGTCGCGACGCCGTAGGGAAGGTTGGCGGCGATCAACGCTTTCTCACCCGCGGGGAGCGCCAGAAGGGCCGGCCAGTCGGCCTCCAGCGCGTCGCCCGCATGGACATCGAGCCGTCCGGCATGGTGAGCGGCGATCTCCGCAAGCGCGGGCAAGCAGCGGTCGTCGCGTTCGACGGCCACCACCCGACGCGCACCCTCGGCCAGCAGAGCTCGGGTCAACCCGCCGGGCCCCGGCCCCACCTCGACGACAGTGCGCCCAGCGAGCGATCCGCCTGACCGCGCGATTTTCCGCGTCAGATTGAGGTCAAGGATGAAGTTCTGACCAAGAGATTTCTTGGCGGCGAGACCGTGGGTACGGATCACATCGCGCAGTGGTGGCAAGCCGTCCGCGGCGAGACCAGCAGATCCGGGAGATGGTTCTTCCACATCGCTCATCGGGTAGAGCGTCTGCGCCGGCCGAGTTCCGACCCGAGCCTCAAGGCCGCGAGAAAACTCGTAGGGTCGGCCACGCCTTTGGCAGCGATGTCGAACGCGGTGCCGTGGTCGGGGCTGGTGCGCACGAACGGCAGCCCGAGCGTCACGTTGACGGCCTCGTCGAAGGCGAGCGTCTTGATCGGGATGAGGGCCTGATCGTGGTACATGGTCACCACGGCATCGTAGTTCCGGCGGGCTGCCGCATGGAACAGGCTATCCGCCGAGTGCGGGCCCGTCACCCGCAGACCCTCGGCCGCCAAACGCGCGACGACCGGAGCGATCACGTCACGCTCCTCGGTGCCGATCGTTCCGGATTCGCCTGCATGCGGGTTGAGACCAGTGACGGCGATGCGTGGAGCCGCGATGCCGAAGTCATGCTGCAGGGCTTCCGCGGTGATGCGGACGGTCCGCGCGACGAGTTCGTCGGACAGCGCAGAGGGAACGGCCGACAGCGGAATGTGGATGGTCGCCGGGACAACGCGCAAAACCTCTGCCGCCAGCATCATCACGGGGTGCCAGATGCGCTCGGGTCTTGCCTCGTTGGCGAGTGCGGCCAGGAACTCCGTATGCCCTGGATGTGGGAAGCCGGCTGCCGTGAGCACGCTCTTGGCGATCGGCTGGGTCACGACGGCGTCCGCCTCGCCGGAGAGAGTGGCATCGGTCGCGGCGCGGATCGCGGAAATGATGGCCGACGCATTGGCGGGGTCCGGTCGGCCCGCTTCCACAGTCACCGGAAGATCGACGGGCAGCACCGGCAGCCGGCGCTGGAACGTCTCGGCCGCCTCCGTGACCGACGCAACGGGCGCAAGGGGAACGTCCGCGCCGATACGCCAAGCGGCGGCCGAAATGACATCGGGCGCGGCGAACACGGCAAATGGGGGCAAACCGACGCGATCGCGCGCGAGCCAAGCCCGAACCGTCAGCTCAGGTCCGATACCAGCAGGGTCGCCCATCGTGACGGCGAGCGGTCGCAGAGAAGGAGGCGATGACAACGTGGAGGCTCCGTGGAGGGAGCCTAGCGATACTCGATGTGTGCGTCCTGGCGCAAATCGCGAATATGTCGCCGTGCCAGAAGCTCGAACTCCTTCTGGCGGATCTCGGCCGCAGCTTCGTTACGCGCCTTGTCGTCCGCCGCGATCGTCTTGCGGCCGCAAAGGGCATACAACTCGATGACGCCCGCGCCGGGATTGGGAGGCAGCATCTCCCCCTCTCGGGCATTGAGCAGGAGCGTCCGTGCCGGCTCGTTGAAAGCGGAGGCTTTGCGTGCGCCCATGTTCTCGACCGTGGCATTCGGCACGCCGCTGATCAGGGACTGGATCGTCTTACAGCCTTTGAAATTGCGACGAAGGCGTTCGGCCTCTGCAATGCGCGCCGCGAAGTCCCGCTGATCGAGCTGGCCCACCTGAAGGAGCACGCGCTGGACTTCGAGTTCGATGTCGACTTCACCCTTCGTCGCGTTCTGATTGACGAGACGGTCGATTTCCAGCTGGTTGACCAGAACGTCTCGTCCAAAGCGCCGCCGGACGACTTCGTTCCAGGACAGCATCGCCCGGAAGCGCGCTTTCATGGCGGTGACATCGGCGCCGAGCTTTCGAAGGTGCTCGGCAAACTGAGCATCCGTCATGTTGTTGCGTTTGGCGATCCCGCGCACGACGTTGTCGACGTCGGACTCTTCCGCCACGACGGAAAGGCGCTTGGCTTCCTGCAGCTTCAGCCGCTCGTCGATGAGTTCCTCGAGCGCGGTCTTCCTGAGGCCGGGAAGCACACTCGCGCGTGCGCTCTCCATCGCCTGCTGACGAAGGCTTTCACCGAACGTGGCGCGGCGCTGCTCGATGATCGCCATGATCTGGTCGCGCGACTTGCCCTGGTTGTCGCGCACGATCTGCTGAACCATGTCGCGCCAACGCTGGGTCGTGTCATCCGACGCCGCGAGCCGCTTCATGTTCTCCTGCGCACGCTCACCGATATTCGCGGACAAGGCGAGGAGACGAGCCCGCTGATCGACTTCGAAACCGGTGATTGGGTCGTCGTTGACCAGCACCACGATGGCTTGGCCGGTGCCGATAGGGCGACCGCTGCCGCGCGACCCAGCGCCGTCCTGGTCACTCGCCTTTGCCTCCGCCTTCGGCGGGGCTTTCGGAGCCGGCGGCTTCTTCGGAGCGGCTTGCGCCGGCGGCGGCGGTGGCGGCTGAGGCTGAGGCTGCGGGGCCGGCGGGACGGTGACGATGAGGCCGGGCAATTGGGTCGTCTGCGCGACGGCAGCGATCGACAGAAGAGTTAGCGCGGTCGCCGTAGCCACCAGCAAACCGGCCGCCTGGCGACGGGGTGCCGTCGGCGTCGACCGCGTAGCAGGGCCTCGAGTGCGCGTCAGATCCATCAGCGTATCGATTTGGCGATTCGTCCGTCGAAACCAGTGACCGGGAGCCGGCCCTTGACCGTCTTCAACAGAAGTATGGCGGGCGAGGGGCGACAGTCCGGTCCTGCGATTTACTGGTTCTCGCCGAGGATGCCATCGACGCCGGAGACCTTATAGGCGAAGCCGCCCAGATACTTGAGTTCGAAGCGCAGCATGAGCGTGCGATCCGGTTCGATGTCGCGGCTCGGATCCTCGATCCGCGTCTCGGTGTACGTCGCGGTAAGCACGAAGCACTCGTCCGAGTAGCGAAGCTGGATCTGATCCTGGAGGCGCTCGCCCGAGTCAATGTCGAAGCGCGATAGTCCCCGGATTCCCCAGCGGTCGGTCAGCCGGATATCGAGCGCGCCGATGACTTCCTGCTGAGCGAGCGGGATGCCGTTGGTCGGGTCCGCAGCCGTGTACGAGTAGTTGGCTGTCGCCGAGAAGGGACCGTAGGAGGCGACCGAGAAGAGGTCGGCGCGCCTCAGACCCAGCGTCTCTTCGTCGAAGCGGCTCTGGCCGATGAACCGGAAGATCTGAGACGGCGCGAGGTAAGCCGCGAGCACATAGTCCGATCGGCCGGTTTCGAGGCCGCTCGAGGGGTTGAACGAGTTCTCGTAGATTGGCTGGCCCGTCGTACTGTCAACGACCAGGCCGCCGCTGCGATCACGCGCGTAGACTTGCCCAGGGTTCTTGAACGCATTGGTCCCGGCCAGTTGGAAGCTCTGGCCAGCCAGCAGACGCGCATATCCGCCCCAGTTCGACTGGAAGGTGTACTGCAGGCCGACGTTCGCGCGGGTGCCGGTTTCAATTCGATCCCAGCCCGAGAACTTGTCGACTTCGAAGAGGTTGGTGTCGTCGAACACGAGGCTGCGGGCATCCTCGTTCGGCAGGTTCTTCTGATCGACGCGGGCGGTGCGAACGATCACCTGGCCGACCGGCTCGATCACGTGCGACGCGGATGCTGTGTGCGCGACCCATGGATAGGCAGCAAGGACACCGGTGCTCGCGACGCCGCGGACCACCGAGTCCTTTGTCAAGGCCGCGTTGGTTTGAGGATCGATGAAGTCTTTGTAGGTGTAGGCGTCGCCGCGAAGGTTGGCGAACGGTGTGTAAGTGATGCCGATCTGGTCGGTCATCTTCCGCCGCCAAGTCACCTCGGCGTTGATCCGGTTCATCACCGACGTATCGCGGCCGTTCGCTCCACCTTCATCGCGGGAGAAACTCATGGTGTTCATGTTGAACCCGAGTTCGCCACCGATGACTGGCACAGGTCGGTCGACGAGATAGTTCCAGTCGACGATCGGGTGAACGCGGCTCTCCGACTGCGACGTATCATTTAGAAGCAGGCCGCCGAAATGGTAGCCTGTGATGGCCATGTAGTTCCGCTCGCTGATCCCCTGCATGAAGACGCGGTTCACGCGATCGGTCTGCAGAATGCTGTCAAGCTTGTAGAAGCGGCGGAAAGCGTCGTCGCTTTCGAGAATAACGTCCCAGCCGAGGGCCCACCAGGACGACAGTGAAAACCGGCCGTGCGTCTCAAGACTGCCGCTCCAGTCGCCCGTCGCGCTCGAACGCTTATCACCGTCCTCGATGGCCGTGACCTTGACGTCGTAGGTGCCGTGCGCACCTAGCACCGACGTGCGATGGCGCCATTCGCCCTGCCAAAGCACGCCGTACTGTGAGGTGTACTTCGGATTGAAGGTGAAGTCATAGTTCGGCGCGAGGGCAAAGTAGTAGGGCACCTCGATCGTGAACCCGAGCTCATCGGAGTGCCCGTAGCTCGGCATCAGGAAGCCCGACTTCCGCTTCACCGACGGATCGGGATGCTGGAAGTACGGCATGTAGAGGATCGGCACGCCGAGGACTTCCAGGAACGCGTCCTGGTAGGTCAGCGTGGCGGCGCGCTGGTCGTGGATCACGCGCGTGCCGGCAACGCACCAGAGCGGCGGCGTACCGGCGTCGCTTTTGCAAGGCGTGAACTTGCCGCGCTCGAACTCCGTGACGTTGCCTTCGCGGCGGGTCGCTCGCTCGGCAGCAATGCGCGTATCGTCCGAGCCGACGATGCTCAGTGACTGCACGAAGCCATCACGGAAGTCGTCGGTGAGCGTGTAGCGCTCGGCGCGAACAACGTTGCCGTTGGGCTCGCGCAGCACGACGTTGCCGACGGCGGTCAGCGTGTTAGCGGACTGGTCGTAGGTTACCTGGTCGGCCGTGAGAGCGTACTCGTTGAAATAAATTTCGACGTTGCCGCGCGCAGTGACGCTGTTGCCGCGGGTATCGTAAATCAGCTCATCGCCCTGCAGATAGAGCGGTTTCGCCTGATCGATCTTGGTGTTGGGCGCGCGGATCTTGGGCGCGTTGGCGAACGAAGAGGACTTCTTGCTGGAGGTCGGCGCGGTCGGATCTTGCGCGAATGCGGGCACCGCTGCCGAAACAAACGTCGCGAGCACAAGCATCCACGCCCGGAGCCAAACGGCCCCAGGTCGCGCGTCGAAGGCTTTCACCTTCTCTCGCGTCCGTGGTGCGTCACGCAACACTCAGCCGTCCTCCTGGTGCAGCAGCACCGCTGTGGAAAGGAGGGATGCCACGAAGATAGGCACCCAGACAGACACCCACGGTGGGACGAGACCCGCCATGCCGATCTGCCGTGACACCTCTACGAGCAAGAAGAAGCCAATGCCCCCAACCATTCCCGTGACGACCATAGTTTGGATCTTACCGAACCGGAATGACCGCAACGACACAGTGGCCCCCAAAAGGACCATCGCGGCGAGGAGCAGCGGCCGTGACAAAAGCATCTCGTACTGGATGTGGTACTTGGCCGTCGAAAGTCCTGCTTTTTCAGCAAGTTCGATCAGGGCAGGCAACTCCCAGAACGAGAGCGAGAGAAGGCTGCCGACGGCATCCTTGACGCGCTCCGGCGTGAGGTACGTAGAGACGAGGTACGTGTCGTAGAACTCGGGCTCGTTGCCGATACGACTGACCCAGGCTTTCTCGATCCTCCAGAAGCCCTGTTCGAGTCGTGCGGTTGCCCCGTCGATGCGTTCGAGGAAGCGATCTTGAGGGTCAAACTGGAAGATGGTCACGGCCGTAAGCGCGAGCCCCTGTTCGGCACCCGCCCCAGCCGTAACCACCGATGGCCCGTCCACGCCGTCCTGGCGCAACCAGAGACCGCCTTTGGCATTGAGGAAGCTCGACTCGCGACCAAACACTTCGGCGAAAAGGCGCTCCGCTTCCTCGCGCGCGCCGGCCGCCACGGGGTTGTAGACCGTGACCGCAAAGATGCCGAGTAGCAGGGCGACCGTGAGCCCTGGTCGCAAGAGCTGCCAGACCGAGAGGCCGGCGGCGCGCATGACCGCGAGTTCGCTCTTCCGGCTCAGCATCAGCAGAGCCGTGATGGTGCCGACGAGCACGGCGAAGGCGAGCAGGATCTCGGTATAGGCCGGCAGACGCAGCAGCGTGATCCAGACGAGGGTGCCGACCGAGACGCTGCCGAACTTGCCGGCCTGACGCAGCATCTCGACGAAGTCGATCATGAAAATCAGCACCACGCAGAGGAGGAAGGTCCCCGAGATCGTGGTGATGAACCGGCGTGTAATGTAACGGCGGAGGATGCGCGCGCTGGTCATGAAGCGCGACCGGTGGCGGCCACGAGTGGCTGCGACTCACGACGCCAGGGTAGCCGTGCGGCGAGGTCGCCGATGGCCATCGAGACGCGGTCGAACGTCGACGGACCCGGACGCGGCCGGGCGTTGATCCGGATCGCCAGCATCGAGAGCAGGATGCTCGCGACCGGAATAGCGTAAAGCAGGAAAGTCCAGCGCGCGTTGATGACGACGAGGTTATTGGCCGCGAAACCGGCGAGCCGCACGACGGTGGCGAACACGAAGCCCGCAATGACGGGTTCAACGCGGTTCTGACGCGTGGACTGCGCTTGGCCGACACAGGCGAGCGCGATCAGCACGAAAACCACCGGGTAGAGCGGATTGGAAAAGCGCTCATGCAACTCGGCTCTGAAGTGTCCGGGCTGGCGACGGAAGTCCGGATCGTCGGCAGCGGGGTAAGCCAACTCGTCGAAATAGCGCTCCCGAGGCTTCAACTCGGCGGAGTCGTCCTTCTTTTCGAAGCGCTCGAGATCGACCGCGTAGCTGTCGAATCGGACGATGTCGGCCGGGGCGTTGGGGGCCGCGCGGCGCAGGATATGGCCGTCCTGCATGATCAAGAAGGCGGTGCCGCCCTGCTTCATGATCTGGGCGCGCTCGGCGAGATACGTTGTGATCTGCGCGGCATCGCGGGCGTCGTGCACCAGCATGCCCTGCAGAAGGCCTTCGAACGTGCGGTCGCGGATATGAAACGTCAGGCCGCTTTCGGGCACCGAAAACTTCCCCGGCTGGACCACCTGGGCAATCAGATCGGTACGCACCTGTATGATCGCGTCGCGCAGTTCGCGCAGGCTCCAGGGCATCACGAAGTGATTGACGACGCTGAGAACGGTCGACATCAGAAAACCAAGCAGAAGCAAGGGCTTGGCGATAGTCCAGACGGTCGCTCCGGCGGCCGTGAGAACGATTAACTCGCTATCGCCATTGAGACGATTGAGTGTGTGAATGGTTGCGATTAGGAGCGCGACAGGCGCGATGAGGGCCATCAGGTTGGGCAGCGCCAGAGTCGTCATCTTCAGGAACATCAGAGCGTCCTGGCCCTGAGACGTGACGACGTTCAACTGACGCAGGGCAACGGCCACCCACACGACGCCCGTGAGCGACAGCAGAATGAGGGCAGTCGCGCCGAAGGCCTGTCGGAAGATGTAGCGCGCGAACGTCTTCATGCCGCTCCGGATCAGCAGCGAACCAGTCTTTTGCCGGGTCCCATAGCACGGTGGCGGAAATTCGGCTCCGCGTTGCGGTTCCTTCTCCACCGTCAACGACTTGGCGCCGGAGCGTCGAGCGGCTACTCTCGACGCCTCCCCATCGCGCCCGTCGATCGACCCGCGCCTTCTCAGCTCGAGGACCTTGCTTTATGGACGCTCGTCTCGACATCGAATTCGTTCCCTTCGGCGCGCCGCTGGAACGCACCGTCGCCGTGCTCGCGGGCACCGACGTGGCGTTCGGTGCGAAGGCGGCGGAGCTCGACGAGCGCACGGGAGGGGCCTTTCGAAAGGCGGCCGCAGCGGCGGAATTCAAGGGGCGCACCAAGACGTCAGTCGAGTGCCTTGCGCCGGCGAAAATCGATGCCAACCGCGTCGTCGTGATCGGGACGGGCAATCTTTCCGAGGCGAGCGACCTCGACCGACAGAACCTTGGAGGTTATGCGCTGGGCCAGCTGTCGGCACGCAAAGCGAGCAAGGCAAGCCTCGTAGCCGAGATGGCGAAGGCCAACGACCGGGGCGCCGCCGAATTCGCGGCCGACCTTGCGTTCGGTGCGGCGCTCCGGAGTTACGCCTTCCGCAAGTATCACACACGTCGCGGCGAAGAGGCGTCCGGCAACGGCGAGGAGCAATCGGGCACGAGCGATCGCCTGCAAGTCCTGAAGATCCACGTAGCGGACCCCGATGCCGCGCGCGCGGCGTTCGAGCGCCGGCGTGCGGTTGCCGATGGAGTCTGTCTCGCCCGTGACCTCGTCAACGAGCCGGCCAACGAACTCGGCCCCGTCGAGTTTGCCGAGCGGGCGCGCGCCCTCGAAGCAGTCGGGGTCGAGGTCGAGATCTTCGACGAGCGTCAGCTTGCCGACCTCGGCATGCGGGCGCTTCTCGGCGTGGCCCAGGGCAGTGCGCGGCCGGCCCGCGTCGCGGTCATGCAGTGGCATGGGGCCAAATCCAAGCGCGCCAAGCCGCTCTGCTTCATCGGCAAGGGCGTCGTCTTCGATACAGGTGGTATCTCGATCAAGCCGGCCGCCGGCATGGAAGACATGAAGGGCGACATGGCGGGTGCTGCCTGCGTCGTCGGTCTCATGCATGCGCTCGCGGCGCGCAAGGCGCCTGTCAACGCGGTCGGGCTTATCGGCCTCGTCGAGAACATGCCGTCGGGCACCGCCCAGCGCCCGGGCGACATCGTCCGGTCGATGTCCGGCCAGACTATCGAGGTGATCAACACGGACGCCGAAGGCCGGCTCGTTCTGGCCGACATCCTGTGGTACGCGCAAGACCGCTTCAAGCCGCGGTTCATGATCAACCTCGCGACGTTGACCGGCGCCATCCTCGTCGCACTCGGCAAGGAGCACGCTGGGCTCTTCAGCAACGATGATCGGCTGGCCGAAGAACTGTCTGCGGCGGGGGAGGCGACGGGCGAGAAGGTCTGGCGGATGCCGCTTGGCAAGGCCTACGACAAGCTGCTCGAAAGCCGCTTCGCGGACATGAAGAACATCGGGGGCCGCTGGGCCGGTTCGATCACGGCTGCGCAGTTCCTGCAGCGTTTCGTCAACGATACCCCATGGGTGCATCTCGACATTGCCGGTACCGCCATGGACTCGGCCAAGGGTGACCTGAACCAGAGCTGGGCATCCGGCTGGGGCGTGCGCTTGCTCGACCGCCTGGTCGCCGATCGCTACGAGAAGGCTGAGAAGTGAACCGGCTGCCTGCAGAAACCAAGCGGTAGCCAGCTGATCTCCCTCGGACAACAGCAAAGATTTTCCATAATACATATTATGCGAACAACATGGATGGGTCTGGCGACGGGCTCGATGACGGCACGGCGCGCCACCACTGTGTGGTGAGCGATCTACAGCGAGCACGCAGCGTCTTGTAGGCCGAGATCCGTGCGCGCTTCAGACGGTTTCGGGCACCGCCTTGGAACGTGGTGCGGCAGCTGGCAGCGGGAAACCATCGGGCTGCGCTTGACGCGCATCGCCCTACCCTCTTGGGTCTTGGTCGAAGCCGTCCGCCTCTCGAAGCGGACGCTGCCCCCAAGTGCGGAGGATCGCCATGCCACAGGACGGCAAGCCGCAGCGGCATTCGGTCGACGATCTAATCGCCGTTATGGCAGCACTCAGGACGCCGGTGACGGGCTGCCCCTGGGATCTCGAGCAGACCTTCCGGACGATCGCCCCCTATACGCTCGAAGAAGCTTACGAAGTCGCCGACGCCATCGAACGCGGCGATCCGGTCGATCTCTGTGAGGAGCTGGGCGATCTCCTCCTTCAGGTCGTCTACCACGCGAGGATGGCCGAGGAGGACGGCACCTTTGCTTTCGCGGATGTCGTGGATGCCATCACCCGCAAGATGGTACGGCGCCACCCGCACGTGTTCGGCGACGACGCAGCGCGATCGGCCGGTGCCGCCAAGGGTTTCTGGGAGAAGATCAAGGCCGAGGAGAAGGCGGAAAAGGCGGCCAAGCGCGCGGCCCTCGGTTTGGAGCCTGGCGGGGCCCGCAGTTCCGTCCTCGCCGATGTGCCGCCGGCCATGCCCGCACTCGTCCGCGCCATCAAGTTGCAGGACAAAGCGGCCCGCGTCGGGTTCGACTGGGCGGGATTGGAGCCGGTGCTCGAGAAGCTCCACGAGGAACTCGGCGAACTGGAGGACGCTCGCACGACCGGCGCACCGGACGAGATCGAGGAGGAGTTCGGAGATCTTCTCTTCGTCGTGGCCAACGTCGCGCGCCACCTCAAGGTCGATCCCGAAGCTGCCCTGCGCCGGGCCAACGCCAAGTTCGAACGCCGATTCCGACGCATCGAGGAGAAGCTCGCCGAGATCGGCAAGACGCCGAAGCAGTCGAATCTCGCCGAGATGGACCGGCTGTGGGACGAGGCCAAGTCTGAGGAGAAGAGGCCCGACCGGAAAGAAGCGGGATAACGGCCCTCAGGCGGTCAGGGGCACGCCGGCGCGCTTCAGCTGGTTTTCGAGCCGCGTGCGCTTGCCGCTGTCGACCCGCACTTCGAGCAACACGTCACCCTGATCGTCGGTCTGGCGCGACAGCACTTCGGTGTTCTCGTGCATCCAAGCGACCAGGCGGCCATCGGCGGCCGGGACCCGCACCGTCATCACAACGTCGGTCTGCCCGAGACGCCGGTCGATGGTCGCGAGCAGGTCTTCGATCCCCTCGCCCGTGATCGCCGAGACGAGTTGCGGCGTCTCGTCCTGACGGCGGGCGACGTTCTCGAGCTCATCGCGGTCGCCGACGCAGTCGATCTTGTTCCACACCTCGATGACGCGCCGATCGGTCGGCGTGGTGCCGACACCCAGTTCCGCCAGCACGTTCTCGACGTCGGCGCGCTGAGCGGCCGACTCGGGGTGAGAGATGTCGCGCACGTGAAGGATCAGGTCGGCGCCGACGACTTCTTCGAGCGTCGCCCGGAAGGCGGCGACGAGGGTCGTCGGAAGGTCGGAGATGAAGCCCACGGTATCGGACAGGATGACCCGGCGGCCGCTTGCGAGCTTCACTTCCCGCATGGTCGGGTCGAGCGTCGCGAACACCTGGTCCATGGCCAGTACGCCGGCCCCGGTGATGCGATTGAAGAGCGTCGACTTGCCGGCGTTCGTGTAGCCGACGATCGCGATGATCGGATATGGCACGCGCCGGCGTCCGCGCCGATGCAGCTCACGGGTTTTCACGACCACTTCGAGCTCGGCCCGGATCTTGTCGATCCGCTCTTGGATCAGCCGTCGGTCGGTCTCGATTTGCGTCTCGCCCGGACCTCCGAGGAAGCCGAAGCCGCCGCGCTGGCGTTCAAGGTGGGTCCAGCTGCGGACCAGGCGGCTCCGCTGATAGTTGAGGTGTGCGAGTTCGACCTGCAGGGTGCCTTCCCGCGTCCGGGCGCGGCGGCCGAAGATCTCCAGAATGAGGCCCGTGCGGTCGAGCACCTTCGTCTGCCAAGCGCGCTCGAGGTTGCGTTGCTGGATCGGGGAAACGGCGTGGTCGATGATCACCAGGCCGATTTCCTCAGCAGCCACGACGGCCCCGAGTTCCTCGACCTTGCCGCTGCCGAACAACGTCGCCGGCCGCGGCGCCGACAGCGGCACCAGCACCCCGTCGGCGACGTCGAGGTCGATCGCCTGGGCGAGACCCACCGCTTCCGTCAGCCGGTCTTCGGGAGAATGGATGGTCGGGTTCGCCGGCCCCCGTGAACGGGTGAGGACCGGCACGAGGACCAGAGCGCGGGTCGCGACACGACTTGTTGCCGCAACGAGGGGCGGCAGGGTGCTACGCTCGGTGTCTTCCGTCTTGAACTTGTCGCTGATCGGTCTAGCCCTGCTGTTCGCCCGGCTCGCCTTCCATTAGGTGCACCGGCTGTCCTGGCATGATCGTCGATATGGCGTGCTTGTAAACGAGTTGCGAGTGCCCATCGCGCCGAAGCAGCACGCAAAAATTATCGAACCACGTCACGATCCCTTGCAGCTTCACTCCGTTGACCAGGAAAATCGTCAATGGAGTCTTGCTCTTGCGGACATGGTTGAGGAAGGTGTCCTGAAGGCTTTGTGCCCGCTCCGCCATCTTTTTTGTCCGTTTTTCCGTATCGTTCATTGTTGTCGGCCTGCCTGGCTGGGACAGTTCATCCTCCCTGATCCTGCCGGCCGCACCATACGACTTGTTACGCAAGAACCAGCATACCTGGTTTGCAGAATTAGAGAAGCCTTCGCACTGCAGCAGAAACCGTGCTCGCGGCTCACCGCGGTGCGATTTCGGCAATGCCGTGGAACGCCTCGCGCAGCCTGAGCGCCACGGGGCCGGGCTTGCCCTCTCCGACCTTCTCGCCATCGATCTCGACGACTGGCATGACGATGTTGCTGGCCGAGGTGATGAACGCCTCCCGAGCCGCCTTTGCCTCCTCGACGGTGAAGGGACGCTCGAGAACGACGAGTTGTAGTGCCCGCGCAACGGCCTGGACGGTCGTGCGCGTGACGCCCCTCAGGATGCTGGCATCGGCCGGCCGTGTGACGAGGTCGCCCGCCGCCGTGACGATCCAGGCATTGCTGGACGCCCCCTCGGTCACGAAGCCGTCGGCATCGACGAACCAGGCCTCCTTGGCGCCCCGGGACCGCGCACTTTCCTTGGCAAGGACTGCCGGCAGCAGCATCACCGTCTTGATGTCGCAACGGGCCCAGCGCGTCTCGGGCTGGGTCACGATGGCGATGCCTTTGGCAGCCAAACCGCTCGGCCGCAGCGGGCGTGCGATGCAAACCACCGTCGGCGCCACATGATCGCCGGGAAACAGGAAATCGCGCGGCGAGACACCCCGGCTGACCTGCAGATAGACGGTTCCATTGCGAATCCGGTTGCGGCGGATCGTTTCGCGCAGAACGATGCCGAGTGAGGTTGCCGTCATCGGCGGCATGATTTCGAGTTCGCCGAGCGAGCGCATCAGCCGATTGACGTGCCGTGTCTCGTCGACGAGGCGCCCATTGCGGACCTCGCAGACCTCGTAGACGGCGTCAGCGAACTGATAGCCCCGATCCTCCGCGTGCACGCGCGCTTCGGCCCACGGCACATACCGACCGTCGACGTAGACGACGCGGGTCATCGCTCCCCTCCTCGCTCGTTCAGAAGTACTCCGGCGTGACGCGGAACATCTGCTCGACTTCGCGCACGCGGTCCGAGCGCGAGAACAGTACGACACGGTCCTTCGCCATCAATTCTGTGTCGGCCCGCGGCTGGATGAGCTTGCCGCCGCGCAGCACCGCACCGAAGCGGATGCCCTTACTGAGGCCGAGGGCCTTGAGCGGCTTACCGATCGCGGCGGCCGTGTCGAGCACTTCCGCTTCGAGCACTTCGCCGGCACCGTTGTGAATCGAGTGGACCCCGCGGATCCGGCCGCGTCGCACGAACTGCAGAATGCGCGAGACGGTGACGGCGCGCGGGTTGATCTCGGCATCGAGGCCGAGCGAGCGCACCATCGTGTTGTAGCTCGGAGAGTTGACGAGACAGAGGCTCGCCCGACAGCCGAGCTGCTTGGCGAGCACGGACGTCAGGATGTTCGCCTGATCGTCGTTGGTGAGGGCCACGAACGCGTCGGCGCTCGGCACCTCGGCCTCACGCATGATGTCTTCCGAAAGCGCGCTGCCGTGCAGAACGACGGTCCTGTCGAGACGATCGGCGATCTCGACCGCGCGAGCCCGGCTCGCCTCCACGACCTTGAGACGCAGCGCGCTAGACTTCGTTTCGAGTTCGCGCGCGACGAATAGGCCGATGTTGCCGCCGCCGGCGATCACGATGCGGCGCGCCTGCGGCTCCTCGTGACCGAAGATCTTCAGGATGCGGCTCACTTGTGCGGCGTCCGCGATGACGTAGACGTCGTCCCCGACGAGCAACATGTCCTCGTGCGTCGGCACGAACAGGGAGCCGTGACGGACCACGGCGGCGATCACGGCGGGGAGATCTGGGAAAAGCGACGTCAGCTGCTCGATTGGCGTATCGACCACGGGGCAGTTGGCACCGCAGTTCATGCCCAGCAGCAGCACCCGGCCCTCGGCGAAGTTGATCGTCTCGAAGGCACCCGGCACTTCGAGGCGCCGCAACACGCTCTTCGCCACCTCGACCTCGGGCGAGATGATCGCGTCGATCGCCATGTTGGTACGGCCGAAAAGACGGGCGTTCTCCCCCGTCAGATAGGCCTGCGATCGCACACGCGCGATCTTCGTCGGCACGTCGAACAGGCTGTGCGCCACCTGACAGGCAACCATGTTGACCTCGTCGTGCAAGGTCACCGCGATCAGCATGTCGGCGTCGCCGGCACCCGCCTTGTCGAGCACGTCCGGATGGGCGCCATGCCCCTTGATCGCGCGCACGTCGAGTGTGTCATTGACGCGTTGCACGAGATCTTCGCGCGGCTCGATCATGGTAACGGCGTTGCCTTCACCGGCCAGTCGCTCGGCGATCCCGACGCCGACCTGTCCGGCTCCGCAGATGATGACTTTCATGGGGTGCGTGCCTCGCCGCCTCGGTCAGCCCTTACCGCATCGGCCCCGCTGGCCGCTACCCCGTCCACGTCATGCCTGGGTCAAGGTGCGCTGATCGGAACCGACCTTGAGTGCGCGGAGCTTGCGGTGGAGCGCCGAGCGCTCCATGCCGACGAACTCGGCCGTCCGCGAGATGTTGCCGCCGAACCGGTTGATCTGAGCAATCAGGTACTCCCGCTCGAAGATCTCGCGGGCCTCGCGGAGCGGCAGGCTCATTAGATGCTCGGCGCCGCCGTTGACGGGCAGCGGGACGTTGGTGCCGATCTCGTCAGGCAGCATGTCGGCGGTGATCACCGCATCCGGATCGCCTCCGGCCAGGATCATCAGCCGTTCGACGTTGTTGCGCAGCTCGCGGACATTGCCCGGCCAGTCGTGCGTCTGCAGGACAGCGATCGCGTCCTCGCCAATGCGGCGCGGGGCGAGGCCCGACGTCTGCGCGATCTGCTGGACGAAGTAGTTGATGAGGTCGGGAATGTCCTCGCGGCGCTCTGCGAGGCTCGGCACGCGGAGCGGCACCACGTTGAGGCGGTGGTAGAGGTCTTCGCGGAAGCGGCCTTCGCCCATCTCGCGTTCGAGGTCACGGCCCGTCGACGATATGATGCGGACATCGACGCTCACCTTCTGGCTCCCTCCGATGCGGAGGAATTTCTGCTCGACCAGGACACGCAGCACCTTGCCCTGCGTCTCCATCGGCATGTCGGCGACTTCGTCGATGTAGAGCGTCCCGCCGTGTGCTTCTTCGAGGGCGCCGACCTTGCGCGGGCCGCCATTGCGATCCTCGGTTCCGAACAACTCTTCCTCGACGCGCTCGGGCACCATGGCGGCCGCGTTGAGCACGACGAACGGACCATCGGCCCGGCCGGACTTCTGGTGCAGTACACGAGCGGCCAGTTCCTTGCCCGAGCCCGAGCCGCCACGGATCAGCACGCGGCTGTTGGTCGGGGCAACGCGATCGAGCGAATTACGCAGCTGGTTGATGGCGGTGGACTTGCCGACCATCTCGGAACTCTGGGTCGAGCGCTCCTTGAGCTGCTTCACCTCGCGGCGAAGCTGGTAGGCTTCGAGCGCGCGCAGCGTGACGAGGATGAGGCGATCGGCCTTGAACGGTTTTTCGATGTAGTCGTAGGCGCCGCGCTTGATGGCGGTCACCGCAGTCTCGATGTTTCCGTGTCCGGAAATGATGACGACCGGCAGATCCGGATGAACGCGCTTCAGGATGCTCAACACTTCGAGGCCGTCGAGACGGCTGCCCTGGAGCCAGATGTCGAGAATGACGAGTTGCGGGCGGCGCTCCTCGACGGCGCGCAAGGCCTCGTCGCTGTCGCGGGCGAGGCGGCACCGGTGGCCTTCGTCCTCGAGAATACCGGCGATCAGTTCGCGGATGTCGGCTTCGTCGTCGACGACCAGGATGTCGGATGCCATCTGTCGCTCCCGTGCTCGCGTCTTCTCAATTCGGTTTCGTTCGTCGTCTTCTTCAGTAGGTCGGCTATTCTGCAGCCGAAGCCGGCACTGCCGGCGTCGGCTCTACGGGTCGGATCGGCAACGTCACGCGCACCAGCGCCCCGCGCTTGCGGTTTTCATCGACGGGCGCCTCTTCGAGTTCGAGCCGGCCACGATGCTGCTCTACGATCTTCTGGACAATCGCAAGGCCGAGGCCCGTTCCCTTCGTTTTGGTCGTCACGTAGGGCTCGAGCAGGCGAGCGCGGTTCTGCGTGCCGAGGCCCGTGCCATTATCGATCACCTCGATGACCACGGCGTCCTCGCGCGGCCTGACGTGCACTTCAACGCGGCCGCGATAGTCGCCCGGCGCCTCGGCGGACTCGCGCACCGACTGCGTAGACTCGACGGCGTTCTTGATCAGATTCGTCATAGCCTGAGAGATCAGCCGCCGGTCGATCGACATCATGAGCGGGCCCGACGGAAGGTCGAGTGAGACTTCCGTATCGAAGCCCGTTTCGAACAGGGTCACGCTGTCGCGCACCGCGTGGCGAAGATCCGCACTTTCCATCTGCGGCTTCGGCATGCGGGCGAACGACGAGAACTCGTCGACCATGCGCGAGACGTCGCCGACCTGGCGGATGATCGTCTCGGTGCATTTGTCGAACACCTCGCGGTCGTCCTGGATGACCTTGCCGTATTTGCGGCGGATGCGCTCCGCGGAGAGTTGTATCGGGGTCAGCGGGTTCTTGATTTCGTGCGCGATGCGCCGGGCGATGTCGGCCCACGCGGATGTACGCTGCGCGCTCATCAGTTCGGTGATGTCATCGAACGTCAGCACGAGGCCCTTCTCGGAGGTCTCGTCCTGATCTTCGCGCGTCACACGCACGGCGAACGTTCGTTCTTCGCCGCCGACCGTGAGCGAGATCGGATCCGTCTGGCGCGCTTTCGTCCCGTGCTCGAGCGCCGCGAGAAAGAGCGGCTGGAACGCCGGTACCGCATGGGACAACGCCTTCCCGAGAAGGCCGTCCTGAGAAACGCCGAGGAGCCGCTCCGCCGAGCGGTTGGCGATCTGGATGACGCCGTTGCCATCGAGGCCCAGCACGCCGGCGCTGACACCCGATAGCACCGCTTCCATGAAGCGCCGCCGTTCGAGCAACTGATCGTTGGCGGTGACGAGCGCGTCGCGCTGGGTGCGGAGTTCGTACGTCATCGTGTTGAAGGTTTCCGACAGACGCCGAAGGTCGCCCTCGCCGCGCCTGACCGGAACGGCGATGTCGAGATTGCCGCGCGAGACGTCCTGCGCGGCCTGGATGAGCCGGCGGATCGGAGCGACGAAGCGGCTCGCGAACCAGAGACCGACCCAGATCGCGGCGAGCAGCGTCGTCAGCGCGATCATGAAGTACATGAGGCCATGGGCGACCTGCAGTCCGCCGCGGCTTTTGCGAAGCGCCTGATACTCCGCCATGCCGGCTTGCGCGCGCGCGACGAAGGCGACGACCTGCGGGCTGAGGCCACGGACGACGTAGAGGAAAGCGTTCGGTACCTGCTCCAGCTTCTTCACCGCCGCAATGCGGCTCGTCTCCGGCGAATGCATCAACACGACCTGCCCGGTCGCGGCACGCTGCAACACCGCCGGCGGAGGCGCCGCGAACGCGATCTTCTCGTCGAGCACGGCCGAGAAGCGCGGCTGACCGCTGCTATCGACGATGAAGGCGGCCGGAATGTTCCGGAGACCAGCTTGGACCAGTAGGAGGTTTTCGAACGGCCCTGTGTCGCCGCGCGCGACGAGTTCCGCTGCGCTGTCGAGATCGCGGCCCATGCTCACGATCTCTGTCCGGATGACCTGGCCATGTTCTTCGAGATAGGCGCTCGCGACTTCGACCGTGTTCTCGATGATCTGCCGCGTGCGCGTCGAGAACCAGGTGTCGAGGGAGCGTGAAAAAGTTGTCGTCGCCGCGATCGCGAGCAGGATCGCGGGGATCGTGGTGATCAGCGCGAACAGTGTGACGATGCGGACGTGCAGCCGAGCACCCGGCACCCGCTCCCGCCAGGCGTGCCAGAGGCTCGCCAGTTGGGCGGCGATGATCGCCAGCATGGCGACGATCAGAACGCCGTTGACGAACAGCACGACGACCACGACGTCCGTGCGCGGGACGATCGGGGTCAGACCAGTCAGGACGAGGTAAGTCGCGAGGGCCGAGACCAGCGAGGCAACCATGGCCCCGAAACCGAAGCCGATCGTACGCGGATTGGTCGATGGCAGAGGCATGCCGCTGTCGTCAGTGGTAGGAACCACCTGACGCTCCGCCGACGTGCCACTCTCCGTTCCCGCCATCCGATCATGGCCTCCTGGTGTCGCGCCTGGGGCACGCTGAGGACACGACGCACCAGCCTGCTGAATATCGGATGTCCTCAGCCGGCAACACTGCGTCCCCCCAGCGACACGGTCACCCTCTCGGTGCCCTGCAACTGTGACATTTTCGCGACATAACGGCCCTGCTTGTCGCCACTTTGACCGCTGGAGTCAAGGTAGAGTCTCGGGAGCATGACCGTCCGGGAAGGACAGATGGAGCCGCCAGCGCTCCAGCACGCCGACGGTCCGGCTCAGCTCACGGCGAAGGTGATTTGAACACCTGAATGTTCAGAGCCTTGATGCGACTACGCAGAGTGTTCCGGTTGAGGCCCAGGAGTTCGGCCGCGCGGATCTGATTTCCACGGGTCGCCGCGAGCGCCGCCGACAACAGGGGATATTCCACTTCGCGAATGATGCGGTCGTAGAGTCCGGGCGGCGGCAGGTCGCGCCCGAACCGCGCGAAGTATCCGCCGAGGTAGTGTTCGACCAATTCCGACAGCTCCTTCGGGCCATCGCCGCTCGGCATCGGCGGTGCGACCGTCTCGGCCAGTTCCGCCTCGACCGTGTCGAGCGTGATCGTGTCCTGCGGATAGAGGGCGACGAGGCGGCGAACCATGTTTTCGAGTTCGCGCACGTTACCGGGCCACGAGTGGCGCTTCAGACGCTCGATGGCAGCGGTCTCGATCGACTTCTGACCGAGATTCTCGCGCGCCGCCTGCCGCAGGAAGTGACGCACCAGGTCGCCGACGTCGTCGAGCCGCTCGCGCAGCGGTGGCAGCCGCACCGGCACGACGTTGAGGCGGTAGAAGAGGTCCTCGCGGAACAGCCCTTGCTGGATCTGGCTCTTGAGCTCGCGATGGGTGGCCGCGATGATGCGCACGTTGGTGCGGATCGGCGTGCGACCGCCGACGGTGGTGTATTCGCCCTGCTGGAGCACGCGCAGAAGACGCGTTTGCGCCTCCATCGGCATGTCGCCGATCTCGTCGAGAAACAGCGTACCGCCCTCGGCCTGCTCGAAGCGGCCGGCGGTGCGCGTTTGCGCGCCAGTGAACGCCCCCTTCTCGTGGCCAAACAGTTCGCTTTCGATGAGGTCGCGCGGGATTGCCGCCATGTTGATCGCCACGAACGGTCCCGAGCGGCGCTTGCCGTAGTCGTGGAGGACGCGGGCGACGAGTTCCTTGCCGGTGCCGGACTCGCCCGAGATCATGACGGTGAGGTCCGTCTGCGTCAGCCGCGCGAGAACGCGGTAGATCTCCTGCATAGCGGCCGAGCGGCCGATCAGCGGCAGCTCTTCGATGTCGCCATCGAGCCCGGCTCTTTGGACGCGACGGCCCGGTTCGGCGAGCGCGCGCCCCACGACGGAGACGAGTTCGTTGAGGTCGAACGGCTTCGGAAGGTACTCGTAGGCGCCCTTCTCTGCGGCCGTCAGCGCCGTCATCAGCGTGTTCTGCGCGCTCATCACGATGATCGGCAGTTCGGGCCTGAGCTTCTTGATCCGAGGGATGAGATCGAAGGCATTTTCGTCCGGCATCAGAACGTCGGTTACGACTACGTCGCCCTCGCCCTGTTGCACCCAGCGCCAAAGCGTCGCCGCATTGCCGGTCGCGCGCGGCGCGTAACCGGCGCGCGCCAACGCCTGATTGAGCACGGTGCGGATGGCCGTATCGTCGTCGGCGATGAGGATGGTCCCGCGGGGCATCAGCGTCCTTCCTTCTTCGTGTCCTGCAGCGGCAGCATGACCCGGAAAATCGTGCGTTTCGGTTCGCTCTCGCACTCGATGATGCCGCCGTGGTCTCCGATGATCTTGGCGACGAGCGCGAGACCAAGGCCTGAGCCCGTGCGCTTCGTCGTCACGAACGGATCGAAAAGGTGCGGCTTCATGTGCTCTGCGACGCCGGGGCCGTTGTCCTCGACCTCGATGCAGAGCGGCAGCGATACACGCGTGCCCGAGCCCGGCACCGTCAGCCGAATGCCCGGGCGGAATGCGGTGGTGAAGACGATGCGGCCGGGATCGGGCTGCTCGGCGATTGCCTCGGCCGCGTTCTTCATCAGATTGAGGAAGGCCTGCACCAGCTTGTCGCGATTTCCCGGAACGGGCGGCAGTGACGGATCGTAGTTTTCCGAGATCGTGATGTTGCGGGCGAAACCGTTCTCACCGACGCGGCGCACGTGATTCAGCACGTCGTGAATGTTGACCGGCTCGGTCGACAGCGGCCGCTCGTCGCCGAAGACTTCCATGCGATCGACGAGTTTGCGGATACGGTCGGCCTCGGCGCAGATGAGTTGTGTCAGCGCCCGGTCTTCGTCGCCGAGAGCCGGTTCGAGAAGCTGCGCGGCACCGCGTATTCCCGAGAGCGGGTTCTTGATCTCGTGAGCGAGGACGGCAGCCATTCCGGAGACGGAGCGTGCGGCCGCACGATGCGTGAGGCGACGCTCAATCATCTGCGCCATCGAGCGCTGTTGCAGCATCAGCATGACGAGACCGGACTGCTCCGGCAGCGGCCCGGCGAACACGTCGACGAGCTTGGCGCCATCGACACGCGGTACGACGATCTCGACGCCGTACTCGTTGACGGTCGCCTCGGTGCGCCGCACCTGATCCACCAGGGCCATCAGGGGGGTGCCGAAGGCGACGACGTCGTCGAGCCGCTGGCGTTTCAATACGGCTTGGCTCGCCGATATGAACTGTTCCGCCGCTGGGTTGGCGTAGACGATCCGATTGTCGGTCGCGAGCACCAGGATGGGATGCGGGATCGCCGCCAGCAGGAGGTCGTGCTCGACGGGACGGCGATGTGTTCCGGAGGCTGAGGAAGACGTCGACTTCATGGTATCGGCGGTCATGCGGCTATGGCCTCCGGGCGATGGTAGAAATCGGCCAGCCCGGAGAGGACACGGTCGGGTTCGGGATCGGTGCAGAGCCTCGCGCGCCACGCCTTGACGTCAGCGATCGGACGGCCGCTCGCTTCGAGGTACCAGCCGATGTGCTTGCGGGCGTTGCGCAGGCCGAGGAAGGACCCGTAGTGGAGAAGCATCTCGGCGACGTGGCCGACGGCGATCTCGGCCTGCTCGGGAAGGGTCGGTGCTTCGCAGGGCAGGCCGGCGAGCGCTCTGCCGATCAGGCCGGGCATCCAAGGGGCTCCGTAAGCGCCCCGCCCGATCATCACACCATCGGCGGACGATGCGGTGAGTGCTGAATCAGCATCCGCCAACGTGCGGATGTCGCCGTTGACCAACACGGGAATGCGAACGGCCGCCTTCACGTTGCGCACGAAGGCCCAGTCGGCTTGACCCTTGAAGAAATCGCATCGCGTGCGCCCGTGCACGGTCAGCAGACGGACACCCGCGGCCTCGGCGCGGCGGGCGAGCTCGGGCGCGTTCTGGTTCCGGGCATCCCAGCCCTTGCGCATTTTGAGCGTCACCGGCACCCGAACGGCGCCGATCACGGCTTCGATGAGCGAGGTCGCGTGATCGAGGTCCCGCATCAGCGCGCTGCCGGACAGCTTGCCGGTGACCTCTTTTGCGGGACAGCCCATGTTGATATCGATGATGTCGGCACCGAGGTCGACGGCGATACGCGCGCCCTCGGCCATCCAGCGAGCTTCGCGACCCGCCAGTTGAATGACTCGCGGCCCGGTCCCCTCACCTTCGGCGCGCTTCAACTCGGACGCACGCGACCGGACGAGTTCTTCGCTGGCGATCATCTCCGAGACGACCAGCCCGGCGCCGAGACGACTGGCGATCCGGCGAAACGGCAGGTCCGTCACGCCCGACATCGGCGCGAGCACGACGGCATTGGACAGCTGGATGTGCCCGATTTGGAGCCCGCTTCTCGGATTGCTTACATTCAAAGGCGTCATGCTCAATTCTTAGGCGTCACTGCGAAGTGCCTGCTCTTTGAGCACGATAGTCAGGCCGAACAAGCTTCGCAAGCGCGAATTCGCGGGGCACACATCTTGTGGTGAAGGAGCTTGACCGGTATCCGTCGGCGGAAACTTCGTGGCGAGGGAAGGCATTGCGAACCGCGGTCGTTGTCGTGGCAGCCGGGCGCGGCACGCGGGTCGGTGGAGACCTGCCCAAACAATACGCCGCCATCGCAGGCCGCCCGGTCCTTGCGCACACGCTGGCCGCCTTCCAGGACCATCCGGCCATTGACCGTGTCGTCGTCGTTATTCACCCGGACGATCGGGACTTGTACGAGTGCGCCATCGAAGGCCGAGCGGGGAAGCTTGCCTCGCCCGTCGCCGGTGGTGCCAGTCGCCAGGCCTCGGTTTTGGCTGGCCTCGAGGCCCTGGCGCGAGAGGCCCCCGATTGCGTTCTCATCCACGACGCCGCACGCCCGTTCGTCGATCGCGCCACCATCGACCGCGTGATCGCGGCACTGGCTTCGGCGGACGGAGCGCTAGCGGCCCTGCCCGTGGCCGATACCCTGAAACGCCAGGCCGCGGACGGCACGACGGCCGGCACCGTCGAGCGCGCGGGGCTGTGGCGCGCGCAGACCCCCCAGGGCTTCCGTTTCGCACGCATCCTCGCCGCCCATCGCCGGGCGGGGGCGGCAGGCCGCAGCGATTTCACCGATGACGCCGCCGTTGCCGAATGGGCCGGTCTGCCGGTCCAGCTGGTGACGGGCAGCGAACAGAACATCAAGATCACGACGGCCGAGGATCTCGCCATGGCGGCAGAGCGCTTGTCCCCTCCCCGGGAAATCCGCACGGGCCAGGGTTTCGACGTCCACCGCTTCCGGGATGGCGACCATGTCTGGCTATGCGGCGTCCGCGTCCCGCACGACCACGGCCTGGAAGGCCACTCGGACGCCGACGTTGGGCTGCATGCATTGACCGACGCGCTGCTCGGCACCATCGGTGACGGCGACATCGGCCAGCATTTCCCGCCGAGTGATCCCAAGTGGAAAGGGGCAGCCTCGCACCTTTTCCTCGCCGATGCGGCACGGCGCGTCAGCGAACGAGGTGGCCGGGTGATCAACGTCGACGTGACGCTCCTCTGCGAAGCGCCCCGCATCGGTCCGCATCGCATCGCCATGGCGGCCCGGGTTGCCGAAATCCTGGGTCTCACCCCGGATCGGGTCGGCGTAAAAGCCACGACGACGGAGCAACTCGGCTTTACCGGGCGGCGGGAAGGCATCGCTGCTCTCGCAATCGCGACCGTTAGCCTGCCCGAGCGTTGACCCTTTTCCCCGAATCGACCAGGACTTGCCGCAGGTGGTTGTATTGGCCTGGGCGTTGATTGGGGGAACAATGAACATCATGACTCAGCCGCCCGAGACGCTTTCAGCGGACATCTCGGAGATTGCGGCGATGACGTCGTCGAGCTGCCTCGCGACGCGCGTGCGGCAACTCAGCCGTATCGTCACGCGGGTCTACGACGATGCCATGCGCCCTCTCGGGATCACCGCCAGCCAGTTCACCCTCCTGACGCAGCTCGCCCAGCAGGATGGGATCACGGCCGTCGAGATCGGCTTCGCGCTCGACATCGAGAAATCGACCCTCTCGCGGAACCTGAAGCGCCTCCTGGCCCTCAACCTGATCATCATGGATCCGCCGGCCGGTCGTCGTGGCCGCGGCCTCCATCTGACGCCGAAGGGCCAGGCCGTGCTGAAGGACGCCTATCCCGTCTGGATCGAGGCGCAGCGGCGTGCAACGACGGTCATGGGACCGGACAGCAAGGGGACGCTTGACGGCCTGCTTGCTCATGCGGAAAAACTCGCGGCGGCATGAAGCCGGGCTGGCAGGCCCCGTTTCAACCGGCGTGAGCTCTCTCTCCTCACCCTCTACGTGATGCTCAAAGGCGCGCTCGCCCAAGGCGCGCCTTTGGTGTTTCATGGGGGCTGATCCCGGAGAAGGCGCCATGTATCCGCCCGAGCTCGTCCGTCAGGCTGAAGCCGTTCTTGCCGCCTACCGCGAGCGCGGACTGCAAATGGCGACGGCCGAGAGTTGTACCGGCGGCCTCATCAGCGGCGTCCTGACCGAGGTTCCGGGGTCGTCCGACGTAGTCGACCGCGGATTCGTCACCTACTCGAACGCCGCCAAATCCGAGGCGCTGGGGGTGCCGGCCGATGTCATCGCCGCCAACGGCGCCGTCAGCGAGCCGGTCGCACGCGCCATGGCCGAGGGGGCGATCCGCCTGTCCTGCGCGGCGGTCGCCGTTGCAGTGACAGGGGTCGCCGGACCGGGCGGCGGCACGGCGACGAAACCGGTCGGGCTCGTCCACCTCGCGGTCGCACGGCGGGACGGTCCCACGGTGCATCGGGTCTGCCGTTTCGGGGAGATCGGACGTACCGAAATCCGCATGGCGACTGTCAAAGTCGCACTCGATATGCTGACGGATGCCCTCGCCGTCTCAGGCGGGTGATGGCAGGCGGCCTGGGCGGCCGTAGATCTGTCCGGCCCGCTCCTCGAACGCCTCGGCGAACTTGCGGAACGCCTTGTCGAACACGGCGCCGACGAGCACCGCGAACATGCGCGATTTCATCTCGTAACTGAGATCGAACAGCACATCCGTCCCAGCGCCGGCCGGCACGAAATGCCAGCGGTTCTCGAGATACTTGAAGGGCCCGTCCACGTAGGTTACCAGCACGCGGTCGGCGGCGGGGTCGAGCGCGACCTTGGAGGTGAAGGTTTCGCGGATCGCCTTGTAGCCGACCGTCATGTCGGCGACGAGGTAGTCCTTGCCGTCGCGATGCTCCCGAGTCCGGACGCGCAGGGCCTCACACAGCGGCAGGAAGCGCGGATACTGCTCCACGTCGGCGACGAGGTCGAACATCTGGCGCGGGGTGAACGGAACCCGACGGCGGGTCGAGAAGCTCGGCATGGAGGACTCGCTGCTGTGCGACGGTTTTGTAACAACCGGCGGCACGGCGTTGAAGGCGGAAGTTCGTCGCGCGACCGGCTGGACGGCGAGGCCGTCAGCGCCGGCCGTTCGTCGCCAGCCGCGCCGCCTTCAGCCGGGCAAAATCGGCATCCGCGTGATAACTCGACCGCGTCAGCGGGCTCGCCGAGACGAGCAGGAAGCCCTTGGCGTAAGCAGTCCGCTCCAGCGCCTTGAACTCGTCCGGCGGAACGAAGCGCTTCACCTCGGCGTGCTTGCGGGTGGGTTGCAGATACTGGCCAATCGTGAGGAAATCGACGCCAGCCGAGCGCATATCGTCCATGACCTGGAGGATTTCCTCGCGGGTCTCGCCAAGGCCAACCATGATACCCGACTTCGTGAAGACGGTCGGATCCAGCTCCTTGGCGCGCTGCAGAAGCCGCAGCGAGTGGAAATAGCGGGCGCCGGGCCGGATCGTCAGGTAGAGCGACGGCACCGTTTCGAGATTGTGATTGAAGACGTCGGGCCGGGCCTCGATGACCGCTTCGAGACCGCCGTCTTTGCGCAGAAAGTCCGGGGTCAAAACCTCGATCGTCGTCCCAGGCGTACTCGTCCGGATCGCACGGATCACGGCACCGAAATGAGCCCCGCCGCCGTCGGCCAGATCATCGCGGTCGACCGATGTGATGACGACGTGCTGCAGCCCGAGCTTGGCCACCGCCTCGCCGACGTGACGCGGCTCGTCCGGATCGAGGGCGGCCGGCAAGCCGGTCTTCACGTTGCAGAACGAACACGCGCGGGTGCACGTGTCGCCCATGATCATCATGGTGGCGTGGCGCTTCGACCAGCACTCGCCGATGTTCGGGCAGCCCGCTTCCTCGCATACCGTGTGGAGCTTGTGCTCTCGGACGATGGCGCGCGTCTCGGCATACTCGGGCGAGCCCGGCGCGCGCACGCGGATCCAGTCCGGCTTGCGCTGGACGGGCGTATCCGGCCGCCCGGCTTTTTCCGGGTGCCGCGGGCGGTTGTCGATCAGCGTAACCATCGGGATGCCTCGGTTCGAGCCTCCGACATATCGGACGGCGATCGGGCCGACGCAAGCGCGACCAAGGGCGGCGCAGCCTCAGCGGCCGACGATGCGGGCGATGATGACGACGAGCAGCGCACCGATCGTCGAGACGACGATCTGGTCACCGATCGGGAAGCCGGTCGTGAAGGGCAGCTTGAGAAGCCCGGCGTGGACCAGCCAGCCACCGACGAAGGCGCCGATTAGGCCGACGATCAGGTTCCGCAGAAGGCCACCTGCTCCGCCCAGGATGGCTCCGGCGAGCCAGCCGGCGATGATGCCGTTTAGCGCCATGATGATGTAGGGCCAGTAGGGCTGCAGTTCGGCGAAAGTCATCGAATCCCCCTCCTCGATCGAGCCGGCACTCAAGCAATTATTCGTGCCAACACTACGACGATGATCGCGCCAATCGTGGCAGTCAGCACGCGGGAGAGGAAGGCGTTGCGGACACCAAGATCGATGCCGAGAGCGCCGAGCACGTAGCCGCCGACGAAGGAGCCGATCACACCCGTGACGAGGTAGCGGAGCAACCCGCCACCACCGACCACCACGGACGCCAGCCAGCCGGCGACGATGCCGATCAGGGCGAGGACGACGAGATCGCGGGTTTGCGGTGACATGGCGATCCGGCTGCCGCCTCACATATGGATCACGCGGCCGTACGCATCGAGCACGCTCTCGTGCATCATTTCCGAGAGCGTAGGATGCGGGAAGACGGCGTGCATGAGGTCTTCCTCGGTCGTCTCGAGCTGCATCGCGACGACGTAGCCCTGGATGAGCTCCGTCACTTCGGCGCCGATCATGTGAGCACCGAGCAGCTGGCCGGTCTTCTTGTCGAAGATGGTCTTCACCAGACCCTCGGGCTCGCCGAGCGCGATCGCCTTGCCGTTGCCGACGAACGGAAAGCGTCCGACACGGATGTCGTAGCCCTCTTCCTTCGCCTTCTTCTCCGTAAGGCCAACGGAAGCAACCTGCGGGTGGCAGTACGTGCAGCCAGGGATCTTGCGCTTGTCCATGGGATGCGTGTGCAGGCCCTTGATGGTCTCGACGCAGATGACGCCCTCGTGCTCGGCCTTGTGCGCGAGCATCGGCGGGCCGGCAACGTCGCCGATCGCGTAGATGCCGGGCACGTTGGTGCGGCCGAGCCCATCGGTGACGATCGTGCCGCGATCCATCTTCACGCCCAGCGCCTCGAGGCCCAAGCCTTCCACGTTACCGACGACGCCGACGGCCGAGATGAGCTTCTCGGCGGCGATGTCCTGACGCTTGCCGTCGCCCGTCTCGACGGTCGCGGTGACGCCATCCGCGCCCTTGCGGACGCTCGTCACCTTGGCGCCGGTGATGATCTTCATGCCCTGCTTCTCGAAGCGCTTCTGGGCAAGTGCCGCGATCTCGTGATCCTCGACCGGGAGGATCTGCGGCAGCAGCTCGACGACCGTCACCTCGGCGCCCATCGTGCGGTAGAAGCTCGCGAACTCGATACCGATCGCGCCCGAGCCCATCACCAGGAGCGACTTCGGCATCGCCGGCGGCACCATCGCCTCGAAATAGGTCCAGATCGACTTGCCGTCAGGTTCGATTCCGGGAAGCACGCGCGGGCGCGCCCCAGTCGCCACGATGATGTGCTTCGCCTGATAGGTGCCAGCGCCGAGCGTACCTTTTGGGACCGGGTTCGCCGGCTGGACCGCCGGCTTCGAAGGTGCGCCGACCACCACCTCGCCGGGCTTGGTGATCCGCGCCTCGCCCCAGATGACGTCGACCTTATTCTTTTTCAGAAGGAAGCCGACGCCGCCGTTGAGCTGTGCGGAAACACCCCGCGAGCGCTTCACGACGGCGGCCGGGTCGACCTTCATCTGGCCTTCGAGGACCAGGCCGTAATCCTTGGCGTGCGTGGCGTAGTGATAGATCTCGGCCGAGCGCAGAAGCGCCTTCGTGGGAATGCAGCCCCAGTTGAGGCAGATGCCGCCGAGGTGCTCGCGTTCGACGATCGCCGTCTTGAAGCCGAGCTGAGCGGCCCGAATCGCCGTGACGTAGCCGCCGGGGCCTGCGCCGATGATGAGGACGTCGTAGGAGGTCGTGGTCATGGGGAGCCTGGGTGCGTGGCGGGGCGGGTCGGACCGCCATTAAGCGCACGGATGCTCTGTCTGCCAAGCGGTCGATCGGTGGAGCACTGCGGCCGTACGCAGCGGCCGTCAATTCGAGCCGTCAGACGTGGCAGCGAGCACCCAGGTAGTAGTTCAGCAGCAGGTTGTAGCGATCGGCGACCGCCTTAGTGTCAGCCGAGACTTTTCCGCCGCGATTCGCGGCTTCGACCTTCGACTGCGCGCCCTGGCGATCGAGTTTGTCGAGTTCGGAACGGACCGACTGGCACGTGTAGCCCGCCGGCATGGGACGCGCCCCCGGGTCGCCCCCTGGCTCGTTGTCGGCGGCACACCCGGCCGCCAGAACCGCCAAAGCCAAAGCGCCGAACCGTAAACCGACGGTGGTCCTCATCCGTCTGCCTCTCTCTGTCCTGTTCGTTGTTCACCATAGCTCGCCGCGATCGGCAAGACGGCGACGGCGCCGCGTGGCGCTGGTACAACGATCCATCCAGGAAAACGCCGGAGCGACCGCACGGCCCCTCCGGCGTGGATGCATCGGTCGAGTTACTCGGACTGCGGCACCACCGGGACCGCCTGCGGCCGCGGAGCCTGCTGCGGCTGTGCGGCGGCCGTCTGCTGGGCGCGCGGCGCCAGCGTCGAGCAACGCGCCTGGAAGTCGGCGTTGGCCTTGTTCAGCTGGTCCGCCTTGGCGAGATCCAGGGCTGTCATCTTGTACTTCTTCGCTGCCGCCTTCTCGATCTTGTCCTGGATGCCATCCTTGCGGAGGGCGTCGATCTGGGCGGTGAGCGTCACGCAAGCAGCGTCGATGCGCGGCTGCTCGGGGATCGACGCGGTCTGCATCGAATCTCCGAGGGAGGAGCACCCTGCGGCGAGGGCGGCTGCTGCCAGGACAGGCAGAAGTCTGGCTGCGGATCGGATGGACATGGTCCCCTCAATGTCTGCTCAACCTGGACGAAACGGACTCGTCTTCGGCTCTGTTCTGAACATGTACCCCACCCTCCGAACAAGCGCCGTCGGCTCGCTTCCCTTCGGATAAGCGCGCGGAAATTGCGGTGATTCTGTGGGTAAGCTGTGCAGGGTTGCCCGACAGACACAGCCGCCGACTTGGCCGAAATCAGACCAGCATGCGGACCGGGTCTTCGATCAGCACCTTGAAGGCATTGATCAACTCCGCTCCGAGCGCACCATCGACGACACGGTGGTCGCACGACAGCGTGCAGCTCATGACGGTCGCGACCTCAACTCGCTCGCCTGTGACCACCGGGCGCTTCTCGCCGGCTCCGACGGCAAGAATGGTGGCATGCGGAGGATTGATCACCGCATCGAAGCTCTTGATGCCGAACATGCCGAGGTTCGAGATGGACGTCGTGCCGCCCTGGTACTCGTGCGGGGCGAGGCGGCGCTTGCGGGCCCGCTCCGCGAGATCCTTCATCTCGTTCGAGATCTCGGCAAGCGTCTTCAGCTCGGCGTGTCGGATGACCGGCGTGAACAGCCCGCCTTCGATCGCGACGGCGACGCCGACGTCCGAGTGGCGGTGACGGAGCATTCCGCCTTCGGTCCACGTCGCATTGGCGCCGGGCACGCGTTGCAACGCAAGTGCGAGTGCCTTGATGATGAAGTCGTTGACGGAGAGCTTGTAGGCCTTCGGGCCATCCTTCGGCGAAGCGGCGTTGATGCGCTCGCGTGCCCGCAGCAGTTCGTCGAGCCGGCAGTCGAGCGTCAGGTAGAAGTGCGGCACCGTCTGCTTCGACTGGGTCAGGCGCTGTGCGATCACCCTGCGCATGCCATCGTGTGGGACGACGTCGTAGCTGCCGGGTTCGTAGAGGGCGAGCACCTTGTCGTCAGGCATGGCCGCGACCGGCGCCATGGTCGCTGCCGAGGGCGCGGACGGCATCGCAACGGCCGTCCCGGCCGATACCGGTGCGGCGGTCCCGACCTTGGCGCTGCCGGACGCGGCGGCCGCGTCGATATCCTTCTTGATGATGCGGCCGTGCGGACCGGAACCCTTCACGCGCGACAGATCGATCGCATTCTCTTTGGCGAGGCGGCGGGCGAGCGGCGACGCGAAGACCCGCGTAGCCGAGGCGTGCGAGCCCGGCGCCTGAGCGGGAGCCGGGGCGGCAGCAGCCGCCGGCGATACGCTCGCGCCATTCGTCGCTGCGGGGGCGGGGGCGACCGAAGCGGCAGGCTTTGCGGGTGCCGGCTTGCCAAGGTCGGCGGCCGTCTCACCCTCATCCAAAAGAACGGCGATGGTCTCGTTGACCTTCACCTTCTCGGTGCCAGCGGGAACCAGGATCTTTCCAACCACGCCCTCGTCGACGGCTTCCACTTCCATGGTCGCCTTGTCGGTCTCGATCTCGGCGATGACCTTGCCGGACGTGACCTTGTCGCCTTCCTTGACGAGCCACTTGGCGAGTTTGCCCTCTTCCATCGTCGGCGACAGAGCGGGCATCAGGATCGGGGTCGGCATATCAAGCCTCGGTCATAACAATCGTCGGGAACTTGGCAGCCTGGTCGCACTCAGACGTAGAGAACGCCCTTGACCGCTTGGACGACCTGATCGGCCGTCGGCAGCGCCATTCGCTCCAGGTTGGCCGCATAGGGCATCGGCACATCGGCGCCTGACACCTTGGCCGGCGGTGCGTCGAGATAATCGAAGCACTGGATCGCCGCTTGGGCACAGATTTCCGACCCGACCGAACAAACGGGCCAAGCCTCTTCTACCGTCACGAGACGGTTCGTCTTGCGGATGGACGAGAGGATCGTCTCCCAATCGATCGGTCGCAGCGAACGCAGATCGATCACCTCGGCTTCGATGCCCTCGCCCGCGAGACGCTGGGCGGCATCCAGCGCGTAGCTCATGCCACGAGAGAACGAGACGATGGTGACGTCGCGGCCCGCCCGCGCGATGCGCGCTTTGCCGATCGGCACCAGCCAGTCGTCGACCTTTGGCACTTCACCGGACGTGCCGTAGAGAATCTCGTTTTCAAGCACGAGCACCGGGTTCGGATCGCGGATTGCACTCTTCATCAGGCCCTTCGCATCGGCCGGGTTCGACGGCGCGACGACCTTCAGACCCGGCACGTGCGCGTACCAAGCCGAGAAGCACTGTGAGTGCTGAGCCGCGACACGGGCGGCTGCGCCGTTCGGCCCGCGGAAGACGATCGGACAGCCCATCTGTCCGCCCGACATGTAGAGCGTCTTGGCGGCGGAGTTGATGATCTGGTCGATCGCCTGCATGGCGAAGTTCCAGGTCATGAACTCGACGATCGGCTTCAGCCCTGCCATCGCAGCGCCGACACCGATGCCGGCGAAACCTTGCTCCGTAATCGGGGTGTCGATGACACGCCGGTCGCCGAATTCGTCGAGCAGGCCCTGGCTCACCTTGTAGGCGCCCTGGTATTGGGCGACTTCCTCGCCCATCAGCAGCACGTCGGGGTCGCGACGCATCTCTTCGGCCATTGCGTCACGCAGCGCTTCGCGCATGGTCATGGTGACCATCGCCGTGCCGGGGGCTATTTCTTCAGCCGCCGGAGCGGTCATTACGGGCGCAGCTGGACCGACCGGCTTCGCCGCTGCCGGTGTCGACTGGCTCTGCATGGCCGCGGGAGAGCTCGGCGCGCGGCCTTCACCATCGCCGATGATCACGGCGATCGGCGTGTTGACCTTCACCTTCTCCGTGCCGGCCGGAATGAGGATCTGACCGAGCTTGCCCTCGTCGACGGCCTCGACTTCCATCGTCGCCTTGTCGGTCTCGATCTCGGCGATGACCATGCCCGACTTGATCTGGTCGCCTTCCTTGACGAGCCATTTGGCGAGCTTGCCCTCCTCCATGGTGGGCGAGAGGGCGGGCATCAGTACTTGCGTTGCCATGGGCGTTTCCGGGTGATCTCGGGCTTGTTGTCGTCGGCGGGCAGCGGCGGGCCGCTAGATCGCGCTCAGAGCAGAATGTCCGTAAAGAGCTCGCTCGGATCCGGCTCGGGGTCCGTCTGCGCGAACTCGGCGGCAGCGTTGACACGATCGCGGACGTCGCGATCGATGGCCTTGAGCTCGTCTTCCGTCGCGACCTGGGTGCCGAGAAGGCGCTGGCGCACGCGCTCGATCGGATCGCGCTCTTCGCGGATCTTGTCGACTTCCTCGCGCGTCCGGTACTTGGCCGGATCGGACATCGAGTGTCCGCGATAGCGGTACGTCAGCATTTCGAGAATGTACGGCCCCTCGCCAGCCCGCACGCTTTTGACGATCCGCTCACCGGCCGCTTTGACGGCGCGCACGTCCATGCCGTCCACCTTCTCGCCGGGGATCGCAAACGAAGCGCCGCGCTGCGAGAAGTCGGTCGTTGCGGCCGCGCGTTCGATCGCGGTGCCCATGGCGTACTTGTTGTTTTCGATGACGAAGATGACCGGCAGATGCCAGAGCTTCGCCATGTTGAAGGTCTCGTAGACCTGGCCCTGGTTGGCGGCGCCGTCGCCGAAGTAGCACCAGCAGACGTTATCGTTGCCACGATAGCGGTTGGCGAATGCGAGACCCGCGCCGAGCGGCACCGATGCGCCGACGATGCCGTGGCCGCCGTAGAAGTGCTTCTCCTTCGAGAACATGTGCATCGAGCCGCCCTTGCCCCGGCTGTAGCCGCCGCGCCGGCCGGTCAGCTCGGCCATCACGCCCTTCGGGTCCATGCCGGTCGCCAGCATGTGGCCGTGGTCGCGATAGGTGGTGATGACTTGGTCGCCGTCCTTCGCGGCCATCTGCAGGCCGACGACGACGGCCTCCTGGCCGATGTAAAGGTGGCAGAAGCCGCCGATGTAACCCATGCCGTAGAGCTGGCCAGCCTTCTCCTCAAAGCGGCGGATCAGCAGCATCTCGCGGTAGGCGTGTAGCTCTTGCTCGCGAGAGAGCTCAGGGATCGGATGAGCGGCCCCGTTGCCGCGCGCGCCGTCGGTGGGGGCCCAACTGGCGCCGCGATCGACCACAGATTCCGTTGCCCGGCTCAAGCGGGTCGCCGACATGAGGGTCTCCTCCGTAGAACGTCTTTTGGGATGTGATCCGTTCGCAGCCAGCCGGACCCTACACGACCGCAACCGCGGCTGCCAAGCGTCGGACCGGAGTTATGAAATCGATCAGGAACGGCTGGCATTGGCTGGTTTGGCGGGCAGTATGACGTCGCCCGGACGGACGTACCCAAGAACGTCGCGGGCGATCTCTTCGACAAGGTCGGCATCGGCGATCTCAGGACGCAGCAGGGTGACGTCGCGCAATAAACGGGCGCGGGCGGCTTCGAGACGGGCCGTCTCGGTGGCGAGCGTCGCCGCTCGTGTTTCGAGGCGCTTGCGGTTTTCGAGGCCATGCCGGCCATGCAGCGCATGGTGCACGAAGTAGCTCGTCAGGGCCGCGAGCCCGAGCAATACGAGCGCCGCCCGCACGGGTCGGCTCGATCGTCGCTCGACGGCATGGCGGCGCAGCACCGGTGGCCTCTCCTCGACTTCGCTTCGGGCGGACGATGGGGCACGGCCGGTTAAGCGGCCGTGAACCCGGCACGTCGGGTGCGCTGCGTCTCAGCTGCGGCCCTTGGGCAGCACGCTGCGGCCGGCGAAGCGTGCAACGTCGCCCAGCTCCTCCTCGATGCGGATGAGTTGGTTGTACTTCGCGAGGCGGTCCGACCGGCTGAGCGAGCCGGTCTTGATCTGCCCGGCATTGGTGGCGACCGCGAGGTCGGCGATGGTCGCGTCTTCCGTCTCACCAGAGCGATGCGAAATCACGGCCGTGTAGCTCGCGCGCTGAGCCATCGACACGGCGTCCATCGTTTCGGTCAGCGAACCGATCTGATTGACCTTGACCAAGATCGAGTTGGCGATACCGCGCGAGATGCCCGTCGCGAGACGCTCCGTATTCGTGACGAAGAGGTCGTCGCCGACGAGCTGGCAGCGCTGGCCGATCGCTTTGGTCAGAGCGGCCCAGCCCGCCCAGTCTTCCTCCGACATGCCGTCTTCGATCGAGACGATCGGGTAGCGGGCGACGAGGTCGGCCAGGTACTTCGTCATTCCCTCGCCGTCGAGCACCTTGCCCTCGCCCTCCAGGTGATAGCGACCGTCCTTGAAGAACTCGGTCGCCGCGCAGTCGAGCGCCAGCACGACGTCCTGACCCGGCTTGTAGCCGGCCTTTTCGATGGACTTCATGATGAAGCCAAGCGCTTCGTCGGCACTGGCGAGATTGGGCGCGAAACCGCCTTCATCACCCACGTTGGTGCTGTGGCCGGCGTCTTTCAGCTGCTTGCGCAGCGTGTGGAAAACCTCGGCCCCCATGCGAATGGCATCCGCGCAGGTTTCCGCGCCGACGGGCATGATCATGAATTCCTGGATGTCGATCGGATTATCGGCGTGCGCGCCGCCATTGACGATGTTCATCATCGGCACCGGCAGGACGTGTGCCGAGGTACCGCCGAGGTAGCGATAGAGCGGCAATCCGGAGGCATCGGCCGCCGCCTTGGCGACCGCCAGAGAGACCCCGAGGATCGCGTTTGCCCCGAGCCGCGACTTGTTCTTGCTGCCGTCGAGCTTGATGAGCGTCTCGTCGATGCGGCGTTGGTCCTCGGCTTCGAAACCGCGCAGCGCATCGAAGATCTCACCGTTGACGGCGTCCACGGCCTTCAACACGCCCTTGCCGAGGTAGCGGCTCTTGTCGCCGTCGCGCAGTTCCACCGCCTCGAAGGCGCCGGTCGAGGCTCCGGACGGCACGCCGGCGCGGCCCATCGAGCCGTCCTCCAGGATGACGTCCACCTCGACGGTCGGGTTGCCGCGGCTGTCCAGGATCTCGCGGCCGAGGATGTCGACGATGGCGGTCATGATGCGGCGTTCCTTGTGCTGCCAGAGACGTCATGGCCGGCGCCCCCTGGCGCCCGCCGGCGCCGGCGTTGTATCCGAGGCTCACGGAGACGCAAAGCCGCCGAACGGCGGACGGGGAAAACACCATGAACGAGAGCTGCCTCGTGCTGTTCTCCGGCGGGCAGGACTCGACGGTGTGTCTCGCCTGGGCCCTCGACCGCTATGCCCGGGTCGAGACCGTCGGTTTCGCCTATGGACAGCGCCACGCGGTGGAACTGACCCAGCGCGGGGTCGTCCGCGACGCGCTCGCCGCCCGCTTCCCGGCCTGGCGCGACCGGCTCGGCGAGGACCATCTCCTCGATCTGCCGACGCTCGCTGCCATCAGCGACACCGCGCTGACCCGAGAATCTGCAATCGAGATGACGGCCGCCGGTCTTCCCTCGACGTTCGTGCCGGGACGAAACCTTTTGTTCTTCACCTATGCCGCCGCCCTCGCCTACCGTCGCGGCATCCGTGTTCTCGTCGGCGGCATGTGCGAGACGGACTATTCGGGTTATCCGGACTGCCGCAACGACACGATCCAGACACTCGCGAGAGCGTTGTCGCTCGGCATGGCGGTCGACCTCACAATCGAGACGCCGCTGATGTACCGGGACAAGGCGGCGACGTGGGCGATGACGCAAGACCTCGGCGGGACGGCCCTTGTCGATCTCGTCGTGGCAGAGACGCACAGCTGCTACCTCGGGGATCGGGCGACGCGCTGGGCGTGGGGCGCCGGCTGTGGCTCATGCCCGGCTTGCGAATTGCGCGCGAAAGGATGGGAGCGATGGCAGAGCACGAAGAGCTAGTGCGCGCGGTCGATCTGGCGCTGACGGGCGACTGGGACGGCGCCCACAAGATCGTGCAGAGCGACGAAGACGGACAGATCGCCTGCTGGATCCATGCGGTCCTGCACAAGATCGAAGGCGACCCGGAGAACAGCCGCTACTGGTATCGTCGCGCCGGGCAGTTCTACGAGAGCTACACCGATCCGACCGCGGAATTGCGCGCCATTCGCGCCGCGCTCACCTATTGATCAGAGAGCAGTAGAGCTCTTCGAGCTTTCGACAGCTGCCCGGTTCGCAATCCTGCCAGCGACCGGCGACCCTGAGCTGCTCGACCGGGCGACTGGCTTGCGATTTCTCGACCCTCCGCCATTCGACCGCAGCCGGCTGTATGCCGAGGCACCGGACTGAGCGATCGCCGGTTTGCTGGACTTTCATGGGCCCGAAGGAGTCGTAGGCGACCATCGCGCCGGCCAGCAGGGCGACGAACACGGCGACCGCGAGGGCAATTCCCTGGCGACCCGGCCATCCGAGGGGAAACTCACGATGGTCGACGCGCACGGACGCCACCTCTCTCAGCTCACCAGACAGTGTTCCGTGGACGAAGCGAGCCGTCAACCGAGGAGCGAAGAAGCAGCGGCGCTCATCGTCCGTCCTCATCTGATTTGACTGGGGATGTAAGGCGGGCAATCGCCTCTGAGGCAGCCCAACTTCCACGAGCTATATGGCTCTCCGTTCAGTAACGGAACGCAAAAAAACTCGCCAATCGGGTTCGCATCCGCTAATTCGCAGCCCGGGTCCATGAGGGCCCAGCGCGCCATCTCGTTGCGCTCAATAAATCGGAGATACGTTATGTCCCTCGATCGTCGCCGGGCCGAAGGCCTGGTCCTCCTCGCCGCTTTCGCCGCCTGCATTCCCCTCGCAAATTGGCTCATCGGAAACGTCGGCACGACCTGCGTGCCGAACGGCCCCTGCCTCGTACCGGTCGGATTCGGTCTCATGGCGCCGAGCGGCGTTGCGATGATCGGACTGGCGCTGGTGTTGCGCGACCTCGTGCAACGCCGCCTCGGCCTCGCCTGGACGCTCGTGGCCATCGCGGGCGGCACGCTGATCTCGGCCTTTCTGGCGCCGCCGGCCCTTGTCGTCGCTTCGGCCACGGCATTTCTGCTGTCGGAACTGGCCGACCTCGCCGTCTACACGCCACTGCAAAAACGACGGCTGGTGCTGGCGGTGTTCGCCAGCAGCATCGTCGGTCTCGTGATCGATTCGGTCGTGTTCCTGCTGCTCGCGTTCGGCAGCCTCGCCTATCTGCCGGGACAGGTGGTCGGAAAAGCCTGGATGGTGCTCGCGGCGCTGCCGGTGATCGCGCTCCTCAAACGCCGCGATGCGCGGCTCGGCCTGGCGGCGGCGTGAGGTGGGAACCATGAGCGACGAACTGAACGTGTCCCAACTCGGCCAGCAGACGGCGCTTCCCGCTTCGCCGGAGGACGCCGTTCTGGAGCGTGTGCCGAACCCGCATCCCGATACCCGCTACGTCGCGCGCTTCACGGCGCCCGAGTTCACGTCGCTGTGCCCGGTCACCGGCCAGCCTGACTTCGCGCATCTCGTGATCGACTACGTTCCGGGCCCGTGGCTCGTCGAATCGAAGTCCCTCAAGTTGTATCTCGGCTCGTTCCGGAATCACGGCGCCTTCCACGAAGACTGCACGGTCGCCATCGGGCGGCGCCTTGCCGATCTCCTCCAGCCGCATTTCCTGCGGATCGGCGGCTACTGGTATCCGCGCGGCGGCATCCCGATCGACGTGTTCTGGCAGTCGGGGCAGGTGCCTGAAGGCATCTGGCTGCCGGATCAGGGGGTCGCACCCTATCGCGGCCGCGGCTGAAGCAGCCGCCTAGCCTTCCCCTGCCCGCTGGCCGGCGAGCCAGGGCGGCAACTGGGCCACGAGATCACGGGTCTCCGCCGGGTCGTGGGGACCGAGCCGATGCACACGCTCCCAGAGCTCCGTCATCAGCCCGAGCCGGTCCTTCTTGGCCTTGAGCTCGGCGAACGGGATCACCGGGCCGACGTGGGCGCGGATGGTCGTGCCAACCCGGCGGCGCAATTCGGCGATCATCAGCGACAGCCGCAAGGTCAGGCTGAACCGGCTGACGCAGTGGAATAGGGGCTGGCATTGCCCCTCGAACCAGACAGGCAGCACCTGCGCCTGCGACTGCTGGATCATGCGGGCGGTGAAGGTCTTCCACGGCAGGTCGACCGCGCGGCCGAACATCGTCGGCGCGGTCGCCACCCCACCGGACGGGAAGACGACGATCGAGGTCCCGGCCTTGAGGCACGCGAGCGCCGCATTGCGCGTGCGGATATTCTCTTCCTGAGCTGCGCGCGTCTCGGTGAAGTCGATCGATAGGGAGTAAGGGCGGATCTCGGGGATTTTCATCAGGTCCTTGTTGATGAGAACCTTGAAGGGCCGGCCGAGGTCTTCGGCGAGCGTGAGAGCGGCGATCCCGTCGATGATGCCGTAGGGATGGTTCGCGACGATCACGAGGGGGGCCGCCGGATCGAGCGTTGCGGGCCAGGCGCCGAGCACATCGAAACGTACGTCGAGAAGGTCGAGCATCGGCCGGATGACCGGGCCGCCGGACGCGACGTTCTCGCGCTGCCAACGCTCGTACAGCGGCACAAAGTAGTCCCGGCCGACGAGCTGCTCGATGGTCTGAATAGTCAAGCGCTTCGGCCAGGAATCGGCCGGACTGGCGTACGTCAGTTCCGGGAATTTCATGATCGCGCCCGCCCGCTGACCCGCGGCACATATGTCGCTCCAAGCGGGCATCGGCAAGGCCATCAGGGGCCGCACGCGGTGGGCAAATTAGGACTGGCAGCACGTCAGCGTTTCTGTTACACGCGCCGCTCTGAGATGGTCTCCGGTATTCCGCGGTAGCTCAGCGGTAGAGCAGCCGACTGTTAATCGGCTGGTCGTAGGTTCGAATCCTACCCGCGGAGCCATCTCCGACTTCTCCGACCTGCTGACATATGTCGCCCTCTGTACGTAAGACACAGGTGCGTCGACCGGCGAGGCACACGCGCCGGTCGGAGGGTCTGGTTTCCCTAAGCTGGAAAGCTGTACCGGGTCCGACCCGCGATCAAGGCATAGCCTACGGGCCGCTGCCGCAGGGAACTGGGCGTGTGACGACCCGGCTTGAAGCAAGGCCGAGGGCGCGGGTCGCTACTTCACGGTCAGCCTAAACCGCAGCTTGACGCTCTGGCCTGTGGAATTGATCACCTCAGCCTCGAGCTGATCGGTGCCCACAAAACCAGCTTTCGGCGTATAGAAAAACAAGGTGCCGTCACGGCGGTCCAAGCTGCATTTTTGGAGCTTGCTATCGGCTGCAGACGACGGAAATCCCTGCCCCGGCATATGCTCGAATACTCCATTCGCCGGCTGCTTCAGGACCCGCAGGGTCACCGGTTCCTTCGGAGAGCAATCGGGATTTAAACTATACCAAGCATAGAATTGCGTACGCTGCCCAGCCACGATGATCCGTGACTCATTCCTGGGTGGCTTTTCCTGTGCTTCAGAAACCGAACTCAGAGCGGCCGCCGCTGCGGTGAAAGCGACGAGATTGACGAATTTCATCTCACTTCACCGTAATGCGAAGCTTATACTTGCGGCTAAATCCTCCTTCATAAATTGCTTCGATCTCAGCGACATCGACCCCTTTGAAGCCAGGTTTCGATTGGTACAGAACTCTGGTCCCGGTCACTTGCCTTTCATTGCACTTGTAGCGCTGGTTTTCTTGCGCGAACGCTGGGTACCCCACGCCGTCTTCGGGATCGATCGTGCCATTATTGGGAGCTTTCAAAACGCGGATCGTGACGAACCCGTCGGCCGTACAATCGGCGTGTAACTTCGTAAAGAAGCCGAGTTGGGTACGTGCCTCCGAGGCCACAACCGGGGCCATACTGATGGTGGCCAATTCCTGAGCTGCCACAGGCAGGCTGTAGGCGAGCCCGGCAGCGAATGCCACGTGTCTGATCATGTCCCACCTCTCTCGGGGCGCTCAAGCCTAGCGAGCAGAGTACCGAACGAGATGACGGTCGTCGATAAGCGTATACAGATGGTCTCTGCCGCTCCTAACGCCTAGCAGCCGAGACAACTGGGCATCAAGCCGGGGCTGCGGAGCACCTTGCCGGGGCGGGGCCCGCGCCATCTCCGACTTTTTCCCCGCCCTGCCCGCTGTCTCACCTGCGCCGGTCGCCTTTCGCCGGTGACATCGATCCGCTATAAGCCCGCCACCATGGCCAAAGACCAGAAACCGCAACGGCCCGACCCGCGGCTGCCGAAAGGCTTTCGCGACCTCGAAGCCGTCGAAATCCGCGCCGGCGAGCGCATGCTCGCCACCATCCGCGCGGTCTACGAGAGCTACGGCTTCGAACCCCTCGAAACGCCGGCGTTCGAATACACCGACGCACTCGGCAAGTTCCTGCCCGACACCGACCGGCCGAACGCCGGTGTGTTCTCCATGCAGGACGAAGACGAGCAGTGGATGAGCCTCCGGTACGACCTGACGGCCCCGCTCGCGCGCTACGTCGCGCAGAATTTCGACCGCCTGCCGAAGCCCTATCGCCGCTACCAGACGGGACCCGTGTGGCGGAACGAAAAGCCGGGCCCCGGGCGCTTCCGCCAGTTCACGCAGTTCGACGCGGATACCGTCGGCACCGACAACGTCGCCGCCGATGCCGAGATCTGCATGTTGGCGGCCGATACGCTCGAGAAGCTCGGTCTCGCCGGCAAGTATGTCGTGAAGGTCAGCCACCGTCGCCTGCTCGACGGCGTGCTCGAAGTCATCGGGCTCGGAACGAGCGACGCGGGCGACCGCCGTCTCACCGTTCTGCGCGCCATCGACAAGCTCGACCGGCTCGGCCCGACTGGCGTGCGCGCGCTCCTCGGCGAAGGCCGCAAGGACGAAAGCGGCGACTTCACCAAAGGCGCGGGTCTATCCGCCCAGCAGATCGACGTGGTGATGGGCTTCCTCGCCCATCCGGTGCCGCGACAGGCCGGCGATCCCGGCGCACAACTCCTGGAGAACGCATCGTTCGCGGCTGCCGCCGCCGATCTCGCGGAAATGCGCCGCCTCTTCGACGCAGCCGGTTATGACGATACCCGCATTCGCATCGACCAGACGGTCGTCCGCGGGCTCGAATACTACACGGGCCCGGTGTTCGAGGCCGAACTGACGTTCGAAGTGAAGAACGAGGACGGCGATACGGTGCGCTTCGGCTCCGTCGGGGGAGGCGGACGCTACGACGACCTCGTCGCACGTTTCACCGGCCAGCGGGTGCCTGCAACCGGCTTCTCGATTGGCGTTTCGCGCCTGCAAGCGGCGCTCGCACACCTCGACGACGGGGCAGCGCGCGCGGCCCATGGTCCGGTCGTCGTGCTCGTCATGGACAAGGGTGAACTCCCGGCCTACCAGCGCCTCACGGCAACGCTCCGCGCCGCCGGCATCCGCGCGGAGATGTACCTCGGCACGTCCGGTATGAAAGCGCAAATGAAGTATGCCGACCGGCGCGGCGCGCCGTGCGTGGTCATTCAGGGTTCGGACGAACGCGCCCGGGGCGAGGTGCAGATCAAGGATCTCGTCGAAGGGTCGAAACTCTCCGAGCAGATCACCGACGCAAAGTCGTGGCGCGAGGGGCGTCCCGCTCAATTCTCGGTGCCGGAGGCTGACATCGTGGCGGCCGTCCGGTCGGTCCTCGACCGCTATCGCTGAGGCAAAGATGGCGGCCGAGACGGCACGACAGTTTCAGGCGCTGGAAGCCCAGGCGCAAGCGATCATGGGTGCTTTCGCGAAGGCCGGTTATGAGCCGGTCGCGCCGGCGCTCATCCAGCCAGCCGGTGTCTTTCTTGACGTCGTCGGCGAAGCGCTCCGTGCTCGCACGTACGTCTTCACCGATCCCGACGGCGCGGAACTCTGCCTGCGTCCCGACATCACGGTACCTGCCTGCCGGCTCTATCTCGAACGCCACCCGAAGGCGGATGCGAAAGCCCGCTACTGCTACAACGGCCCCGCGTTCCGCTTTCAGCCGGCCGGCGCCGGTGCCACGCATCCCCGCGAGTTTCGCCAGGCGGGCGTCGAGTTCTTCGGCGAGACGGCGAAGGAAAAGGCCGACGCCGAAGTGCTCGCCGTCGTCCTGGCATCGGTCAAGGCCGCAGGCCTCGACAAAATGAAGCTACGGATCGGCGACGTCGGTCTCTTCGAGGCGCTACTCGCCGCAACGGACATGCCCGACCGCTGGCGTCGTCGGCTGCGGCATCGTTTCTGGCGCCCCGCCGCCTTCCGGGCCGAGTTGCAGCGGCTAGCCACTGCCCCCGGAGAGCAGACACGCCGGCTGCCGGCCGACCTTCAGACGATGCTCGATCCGTCGAACCGCCGCGGCACCGAGCGGGCCGTTACGCGGTATCTGGAGACCAACAACATCGATCTCGTGGGGGTGCGGACCGTCGGTGAGATCGTCGACCGCCTGCTCGAAGGCGTCGAGGACGCGCGCACACCACCGCTTTCGCGCGAAACCGTGGATCTGATCGACAACTACCTCAAGGTCACAGCGCCAGCGCGGGCGGCCGGTGCCCGACTTCGTGATCTCATGGGCTCACGCGGCATCGACATCGGCGCGGCACTCGACAGCTATCATCGTCGTTTGGAAAAGATCGCGGCCACCGGGATCGATCTTGCCGCCGTAGAGTTCGCCGCCGAGTTCGGACTGCGGATCGAATACTACACCGGCTTCGTATTCGAACTGGTGGTTCCAGATCGGCTGCCACCCGAAAGCCCGATCGCCGGCGGCGGGCGCTACGATGGCCTTCTCAAAGCGGTCGGTGCGCCACGCGACGTCCCGGCTGTCGGCGCGGCGATCCACACCGAGCGGCTGCTCGCCATCGTCGCGGGGCAGATGTCATGACCGAGCGCATCAACGGGTCCGCGGGCGACAAACTCATCGTCGCTATTCCCTCCAAGGGACGTCTTATGGAGCAGACCCAGGAGCTGTTCGCACGTGCCGGCATGACGGTACGCAAGACGGGCAACGAACGGGGCTACCGCGGCGAAATCGTCGAACTCCCTGCCGTCGAGGTGCAGTTCGTCTCGGCGTCCGAGATTGCAAACCGGCTGAAGACGGGCGACGTGCACCTCGGTGTCACCGGCGAAGATCTCGTGCGCGAGACGATGATCGCCACCGAGGAGACGGTCCGCTTCCTCCGCAAGCTGGGTTTCGGGTACGCCGATGTCGTGGTCGCGGTGCCCGACTGCTGGCTCGATGTCCGGCGCATGAGCGACCTGGAAGAGATGGCGATGGGATTCCGCCAAGCGCACGGTCGCCGGCTGCGCGTGGCGACGAAGTACACACACCTGACCCGGCGTTTTTTCACACGAAGTGGTGTCACGGACTACCGCATCGTCGAAAGCCTCGGCGCGACCGAGGGGGCGCCCGCTTCCGGGCTCGCGGACCTGATCGTCGACATCACGACAACCGGCGCGACGCTCGCCGCCAACGGGCTGCGCGTCCTCGATGACGGCGTCATCCTGAAATCGGAAGCAAACCTCGTCGCGGCCCGTGGTGCCGACTGGCACGCCAAGGCCCGCGAAGCAGAAGTCGAACTCCTCGCCCTGCTGACGAACAGCCTAGGTCCCTGATACCGAGTTCCTCAGGCTGGCGTCCGGCCAACGAGGACGACACAGAGGCGCCGTGGACCATGTGCGCCGATGACGATCTTGCCGCCGATGTCGGCCGTTCGTGAGGGACCCGACACGAAATTGACGGTCCTCGGCATCGTCCGGTCGCCGTAGGCGACGCGGATGCGATCCCACACGTCTTCGTAGGGTCCGACGATGCTGGACGCCTCCACGACGACGATGTGTGTCTCCGGCAGGAAGGTGAGCGTCACGGGATTGTTCGGGCCGGACGCGAGCGCCAACGTGCCCGTCTCGGCGATGCCGCCGACGGCATGGCTCACTCCGACGTCATCGGTCGGGGCGGCGCGGCCGACCGTGCGCGTCAAACCCGGTTGATCCTTCCACGGTAGACCTTCGAGGTAGGGATCGGCCCCGGAGACGATCCGCTGCGGAAGGTTCTGCGACCGAAGGTATTGGGCGACGGCAGCCGGCACGTCCTTCTCGGCATCGACCTCGATCACCGTCGCGAGACCGGTTTCGAGATTGCTCTTGAACAGCTGGCGCAGCGTCGTCGCGTCCTTGCCGGCGACGCGGCCGGGCGTTACGTGCCGGGAATGCTCCGACAGGCGGCGCTCCACCGCGGCGCGGCGCTGGGGATCGCCCGCACCGGTTCCGAGGGCGGTGCGGATCTTTCCGAGGATTGCGTCGCGCCCACTCATCGCGGCACCCCCTGCTTCTGCTCGGCATAAAGCTGCTGGAACGTGCGGCCCTGCGGTGCCGGGAAATCGCGGTGCTTCGTCCAGCCCGACGCCAGCGGCAGGTTGTGGAAACGACCGCGGCCGAAAGAGAACGCGCCGAGGGCTATGGCCGCCGTCCGCGTCGCGAGATGGTAGAGGTTCGGCCGTCGGGCGAACCACCCCCAGAGTTTGAGGCCGGCACGGGCAGATGGCGTGAGGCCGCCTTGCGCGAACGCTTCCTCCCGATGATGCCGCATGAGTTTCGGCAGCGGGATCTTCATCGGGCAGACTTGCTCGCACCGCCCGCAGAAGGTCGAGGCGTTCGGCAGATGCTCGGCCTGGCCGACCCCCAGGAACGCCGGCGTCAGCACGGCGCCGATCGGACCGGGATAGACCCACCCATAAGCGTGACCACCGATCGAGTTGTAGACTGGACAGTGGTTCATGCAGGCGCCGCAGCGGATGCAGCGGAGCACCTCGCGCAACTCACTGGCGAGGATGTCGCTGCGACCGTTGTCGAGCAGAACGACGTGATAGGCTTCCGGCCCATCGGGGTCACCGCTCCGGCGCGGACCGGTCGAAAACGTCGTGTAGGTCGAGAACTCCTGACCCGTGGCAGAGCGCGCCAGCAAGCGGAGGATCGACGTGACGTCCTCGAGCGTCGGGATCACCTTTTCGATCGAGGCGATGACGATGTGGACCTTGGCGAGCGACTGCGTCAGGTCGCCGTTGCCCTCGTTGGTGACGATGATGGATGTCCCGGTCTCGGCGATCAGGAAGTTGGCGCCGGTGATGCCGACGTCGGCTGATACGAACTTTTCCCGAAGGATCTGCCGGGCTTCATTGACGAGCTGCTGCGGCTCGGTCAGCACGCGATCTTTCGGAAGGTGCGTGTGCTTCTCGCGGAAGTCCGCTTCGACCTGATCCTGCGTCAGATGAATGGCCGGCGCGATGATGTGGCTCGGCGTCTCATTGCGGATCTGGATGAGGTATTCGCCGAGATCGGTTTCGACGACCTCCATCCCCGCCCCTTCCAGATGGGCGTTGAGGCCGATCTCCTCCGACACCATGGACTTGCCCTTGGTGACGATGCGCGCGTTCGCCGCCTGACAGATGTCGAGGATGATCTTGCGGGCATCGGCTGCCGTCGGCGCCCAGTGGATGTTCGCGCCGGCCGCCGTCGCTTTCCGCTCGTACTCTTCGAGGTAGAGGTCGAGATGGGCGAGCGCGTGATCCCTAAGGTCGCGGTTGACGTCGCGCAGATGCTCGAATTCCGGCAGGCGCGATCGCGCGATCGCACGGTTCGCGACGAGGCCCGTCGGGAGCACGGACAACGCCCGCTGCAGCTGAGCATCGTCGAGCGCTTCCCGCGCATTCCCTTTGAAGCTTTGAGTTCTGATTTCCATCGGGTGATCCTCGACTCACGCCTCGCCGATCGGCGGATCGGAGAGTTCGCCAGCCAGCACTTCAGCAACGTGGCGGGCTTTCACCGGCTTGCCCTCGCGAGATAGCTTGCCGGCCATGTTCATCAGACAGCCGAGGTCACCGGCGAGCACCAGTTGGGGCTCCGTCTCAACGATGTTGGCGACCTTCTTCTCGACCATCGCGTTCGAGATGTCGGGATACTTGACCGAGAACGTCCCGCCGAACCCGCAGCAGACTTCGCAGTCGGCCATTTCCTTGATTTCGAGCCCCTGCACCGTCTCGAGAAGCTGACGCGGCTGGCTCTTGATGCCGAGTTCCCGAAGGCCCGAGCAGCTGTCGTGATAGGTCACGCGACCCTCGAAGCTGGCGGTGACCTTGGTCACACCGCGAACGTCGACGAGGAACGAGACGAGCTCATGCACGCGCTCGGCGAAACCCTGCGACCTCAGCGCCCAGACGGGATCGTCGGCGAGTAGCTTCGGATAGTGCGACTTCAGCATGCCGGCGCAGGAGCCGGACGGCGCCACGATGTAGTCGAAACCCTCGAACGCGGCGATGGTCTGCCGCGCGAGATCCTTCGAGGTGGCGCGGTCGCCCGAGTTGTAGGCCGGTTGGCCGCAGCACGTCTGTGCCGTGGGCACGTCGACGGAGCAGCCGGCCTCTTCGAGCAGCTTCACCGCCGCGAATCCGACCGAGGGCCGGACGACATCGACGAGGCACGTGACGAACAGCCCGACCCGCGGTCGGACTGCGGTGGGATCGTTGACCTTCATGTGTTTTTTGTCCCAGGCGAAAGCCGTGCACCCTTCAGTCCGGTGCGAACGGCCGATCGTTCGAGATGTTCGCGGGCGGCGCGCCCGGCCGCGCGAGCATCGCCGGCGCGGATCGCGGCAAAGATGATTTCGTGTTCGGCCTGCGCTTCGGCCGGCTTGCCGGTCACATGCCCTTCCGGCGTCCAGGACGGACGGCGCGTCGCGGCGAATGCGGCACCGAGGAACGAAACGAAGCGGGCGAGTTGCGCGTTGGCGGTGGCGCGCGCGATGGCAGCGTGGAAGGCGGCGTCCGCATCGGCGCCGTCCGTGCCGGCTGCGATCGCCTTGGCAACACTGGCGAGCGCGCTCTCAAGCACGGCGAGATCGGCCGCCGACCGCCGCATCGCCGCAAGCTCGGCGGCCGAAACCTCGACGATCAATCGAAGCTCGAAGAGTTCCGCAAGGTTCGTCGCGGTCTCGTCGCCGGGCTCGGCGGCGATGCGGAAGCTCGAAGTCCCCGGCTGATCAGCGACGACGATGCCGCTGCCGCGCTTGCTCGACAGGAAGCCGTCGGCACGCAGCCGCGCCAGACCTTCGCGCAGGACGGGACGAGAAACGCCGAGCGTATGGGCGAGCACAACCTCGCTCGGCAGCCGGGTGCCCGGCGCGAGCGCCCCTGCCTCGATCTGCGCGCGAATAGACTGCACGACCTGATCGGACAGGCGCAGTGGTCTATCGAGCGGAGCAAACGGCAAGCCCATTGTGGAATGTCTGGTTGTCTGACAACGAGATCAAACAACCATGCCGGTCCACACACTGTCAAGAAGAACGGACAGTCCGCCCCGCCTCACCGGACGCTGTTGAGGCGGGTGACGTTGTCCGTCTTGGCGGCGGCGGCCGTCGGCATCGTCAGCGAGCGCTCCCAATAGGGCTCGGGGCCATAGACCTCGGTCAGGAACTCGATCAGCGCGTTGACCTTCGCCGGCATGTAGTCGCGCGTCGGGTAGACCGCGAAGATCCCGAAGTTCGAAGACCCCCGCCACTCGGGTAGGATCACCTGCAGACTGCCGTTGCGCAGTTCGGGCCCGACGTCCCAGGTCGAACGCAGCCCGATCCCGAGGCCTGAAATCATCGACTCGCGTATGAAATCGTTGGAGTTCGAGCGGATGTTGCCGCGGGCGCGCAGTTGATGCGGTCCATCCGGCCCCTCGAGCCGCCACGTTTCCTGAGAGCCCACGGCCAGCAGATTGTGGTCTTCAAGCTCCATTACATTGGAGGGGACACCGTGTTTCGCCAGGTATGACGGTGCCGCGCAGAGCACCCGCGTGTCAGGGGCAAGTTTGCGGGCGACCAGTGAGGAATCCTGTAGCTCACCGATGCGGATCGCCGCATCGTAGCCCTCGCGAACGAGGTCGGCGAAGTGGTCGGAAAGATGAAAATCCAGCTCGATCTCGGGGAAACGGGCTTGGAACGCTGCGATATAGGGGGCGATGTGAAACCGGCTGAACGTCGTCGGCGCGGTCACCTTCAAAAGACCGCGCGGCTGCACGTTGCGCCGGCTCACGAAGTCGTGGGCTTCTTCGAGTAGGCTAAGAATGTCGACGACCCGTCGATAGTAGCCCTCGCCCGTCTCGGTCAGCGCCAAATGGCGTGTGGTTCGCTGAAACAGACGGGTGCCGAGCCGTTCCTCGAGCAAACTCACGCGCTTCGAGACGACGGCTGGAGAAAGCCCCATGTCGCGGCCTGCGGCCGACATATTGCCTGTCCTGGCAACGCGTGCAAAAATTTCTAAATCGCTGATCGCAGTCACGACGAAGTTCTCCTGCCGGACGAATCGGTCTTCTTGGTTCTCCGCTTCCACCACACCGTGGTTGTCAGCAGCTCTAAACGAATCTGCATCGATCACGACGGATAGGACGACTACATCCTGTCGAGTACAACTGGGTAATTACCGGCGAGCCGACCTCATGTCGTTATTGAAACTTCCCGAGCCTGATCCTTCAACCATGGCCCGGCGTGCGGCCATCACGAGAGATCTCGTGGCGCTGGTCGGCACCGACGCAGTCGTCGCTGATGACGACGGCCGCCGCACGTTCGAAACCGATGGTTTGACGGCGTACCGCCGCATGCCGCTGTCCGTCGTTCTTCCGCGTACAACGGATGATGTAATAAAAGTCTTGCGATATTGCAACGAGCACGCCCTAAAAGTGGTTGCGCGCGGCGCAGGTACCTCGCTCTGCGGCGGTGCTTTACCCGCAGAAGATGCAATAGTTCTCGGCGTTTCTCGTATGAATAGAGTACTGAGCATCGATTACCCGAACAGGTGTGCTGTCGTTCAAGCGGGTATTACAAACCTCGCCATCACCGGTGCGGTTGCTCCCAAGGGGTTCTTCTATGCTCCGGACCCGTCGAGCCAGCTCGCCTGCACCCTCGCCGGAAATCTCGCGATGAACTCCGGTGGCGCGCACTGCTTGCGCTACGGCGTGACGACGAACAACGTGCTCGGCTTCCGCATGGTGCTGATGGACGGCACCGTGGTGGACATCGGCGGACCGCATCTCGACAGCGCCGGTTACGATCTGATGGGTCTGATCGTCGGCTCGGAAGGGCAGTTCGGGATCATCACGGAAGCGACGGTCCGCATTCTGAAGTCTGCCGAGGGCGCGCGGCCGATGCTGATGGGTTTCGATTCCGCCGAAGCGGCCGGCGCCTGCGTCGCTGCCATCATCGCGTCCGGCATCGTCCCGGTCGCGATTGAATACATGGACAAGCCGGCCATTGAAGTCTGTGAAGCCTTCGCCAAAGCGGGTTATCCGCGCGACGTCGAAGCGCTACTGATCATCGAAGTGGAGGGGTCCGAGGAAGAGATCGCCGATCTGCTCGACCGTATCGTCGCGATCTCGAAGCCCTACCAGCCGCGATCGGTCAAGGTGAGCGACGGTCCCGAGCAAAGCGCCAAGATCTGGAAGGGCCGTAAGTCCGCTTTCGGAGCGATTGGCCGGATCTCGGAGTACTTTTGTATGGACGGCACGATCCCGCTCGGCCGCCTGCCAGAAGTGCTCGCGCGGATCACGCAGATCTGCGACGGCTACGGCCTGAAGGTCGCCAACATCTTCCACGCCGGCGATGGCAACCTGCATCCACTCATCCTCTACGACGCGAACAATCCGGTCGAAGCGGAGAAGGCCGAGCGCGCCGGAGCCGATATCCTGACGCTCTGCGTCGAGGTGGGTGGCTGCCTGACGGGCGAACACGGCGTTGGCATCGAGAAGCGGGATCTCATGCGGGTGCAATTCTCCGACACCGATCTCGCCGTCCAGATGCGGATCAAGACGATCTTCGATCCGGCCTGGCTGCTCAACCCGGCAAAGGTGTTCCCGCTCGACGGGCGCGATGCGCTGCTGGCGGCCTGACCTGCAGCGCGGAGGGAACAATCGTGCAGCATATCTTTCGTCCCGCCGCCGGCTGGGAACTGGCGAGCCACATCAACGACGCGCGCCGTCGCGGCTTGTCCTGCGAGATCCTGGGTTCAGGCACCAAACGTTCAATTGGTCGCCCGATCAACGCAGATATCGAGATCACGACGACCGGTCTGCGCGGGATACCCCTTTACGAGCCGAGCGAACTCGTGATGTCGGCGCGAGCCGGGACTCCGCTAGCTGAAGTCGAGCGGGAACTCGACCGCAACAATCAGATGCTCGCAGCCGAACCGCTCGACCTCGGCCCCCTGCTCGGCCAGCCGGCCGATGGCGGCACGATCGGAGCTGCATTCGCGACCAACATGTCGGGTGCCCGGAGAGTGGCAGCCGGCTCGCTACGTGATCAGCTCCTCGGCGTGCAGGCCGTCAATGGGCGCGGGGAAGAATTCAAGTCGGGCGGCCGCGTCATGAAGAATGTCACGGGCTACGACGTCGCCCGCGGGCTGACGGGGAGCTGGGGAACACTCGCGGTCCTCACCGAGGTAACGTTCAAGCTTCTCCCGAAGCCAGAGGAAACGCAGACACTGGCCATCTTCGGCCTCGAGGACAGCATCGCAGCGGAAGCGATGGCGACAGCCATGACGACACCGCAGGAGGTGTCGGGGGCGTGCCACATTCCGGCGAACCTGGTCTCGCGCCTGGAAAACAGGCAAGTGCGCGGCGCCGGCCGGGCGCTGACGCTGCTGCGTCTCGAAAACTTCTCCCGCTTCCTTCCGGCCCGCATCGAGAAGCTGAAGAAGGCACTCGTCGCATTCGGCGACATGCAGGTACTGGGCGACGAGAGTTCCCGCGCCCTGTGGAGCGAACTTCGTCGCGTTTCACCCATGCTCGGCAGCGAGGCGCCGCTCTGGCGCATCTCCGTCGCGCCGCTCGATGGCGCCAAGGTGGTGGCCAACATCGCGCGGCACATGCCGGTGAACGCCTTCTACGACTGGTCGGGCGGGCTCGTCTGGCTCGAAGTGCCGGGCGCGACCGATGCCGGCACTACCGACATCCGACGGGTCGTCTCACGCACATCGGGTCATGCGACACTCATCCGCGCCGCTTCCGACATCCGCGCGAGCGTCGATGTGTTCCAGCCGCTCGATCCCGGGCTTGCCCGCTTGACCCAGGGACTGAAAGCCAGTTTCGATCCCGCCGGCGTCCTCAATCGGGGCCGCATGTACGCCGGACTCTAACCGGAACTCGACACCTTCATGCAGACGAACTTCACCGCCGAACAGCTACGCGATCCCAAGATCGCTGAGGCCGACCGCATCCTCAAGCGCTGCGTCCATTGCGGGCTGTGCACCGCCGTGTGTTCGACCTACGTGCTACTCGGCGACGAGCGCGACAGCCCGCGCGGCCGTATCTACATGATGAAGGACATGTTCGAGCGCGGCCGGGACGCCAGTTCCGAGGTGCGCCACCATGTCGACCGCTGCCTGTCGTGCCTCTCGTGCATGACCACATGCCCCGGCGGCGTCGATTACATGCATCTCGTCGATCTCGCCCGCGCGCATATCGAAGAGACAGGCGAACGCCCGCTCAAGGATCGGCTGCTCCGGCAATTGCTAGCGATGGTCGTCCCCTACCCGGGACGCTTCCGCACGGCCCTGCGGCTCGCTCCACTCGGTCGCCCATTCACCGGTCTACTAAAGCGGTTCGGCCTTCCCGAACTCGCCGCGATGATCGACATCGCGCCGCGCACTCTGCCGAGCAGTGCCAAGTTTTCGGGCGCCGGTCGCGCCGTCACGAAGGCCGATCGCAAGGGCCGTGTGATCCTGCTCGCCGGCTGCGCCCAGCAGGTCCTGCGTCCGCAAATCAACGATACGGCCATCCGCCTCCTGGCCCGCCGCGGGATCGACGTCGAAGTTTCGGCGGGGGCAGGCTGTTGTGGCGCGCTCGTGCACCATATGGGCAAGGAGCACGCGGCGCTCGAAGCCGTGAAGCGCAACGTCGACGCCTGGTCCAAATCGATCGAGCGCGAGCCGGTAGACGCTATCATCATCACGGCCTCGGGCTGCGGCACTACGGTCAAGGACTACGGCTACATGCTGAAGCGCGACCGCGCCTACGCGGAGCGCGCAGCACGCATCTCCGAACTTGCGCAGGACATCTCGGAGTACGTCGCCAACACGGACCTCGGCCCGCCCAAACGGTGGTCGTCACTGCGCGTCGCCTATCATTCGGCATGCTCGCTGCAGCATGGCCAGCGCGTGACCGACGAGCCGAAAGCCATCCTGAAGAAAGCCGGCTTCACAGTGCTCGATGTCCCCGAGGGTCACATCTGCTGCGGATCGGCCGGCACCTACAATCTGCTGCAACCGACGCTCGCGGCAGAACTGCGGGATCGCAAGGTGCAAAACATCCGGAGCGTGCGACCGGACATCATCGCCGCCGGCAATATCGGCTGCATCACGCAGATCGCGACCGGAACCGATATCCCGATCGTGCACACCATCGAGCTGCTCGACTGGGCCTATGGAGGCGACGTACCGCCCGGTCTCGAGCGCTTCCGCGGTTTCATGACGGATGCACCGGAAGTGAAGCGGATCGCCGACGACTATATCGAGGCGCGATGACGGCGACCTTGGTCGACCAGCGCCACCGGCAAGGCCCTTTCGATATCATCGGCGACGTCCACGGCTGCGTCGAGGAATTGAGGGAACTGCTCGGTCTGCTCGGCTACCGGGTCGACATCTCGGGGTTCGGTGAGCGCCGCCGTGCCAAGGTGACGGCGCCACATCGGCGCCAGATCCTATTCGTCGGCGACTTCGTCGATCGCGGTCCGGCGACGCCGGACGTCCTTCGGATTGCGATGGCCGCGGTAGAGGACGGCGTTGCGCTCGCCGTCCCTGGCAATCACGACGACAAACTCGCACGCTGGATCGCCGGACGGCCCGTGACGATCGCGCACGGCCTCGATACATCGATCCTGCAGCTCGAGCAGGAGCCATTGCCGTTCCGCGAAGTCGCGCGTCGCTTCCTTGAGAGTTTGCCAAGCCACCTCTGGCTCTCCGGCGGCACACTCGCGATCGCCCATGCCGGCATTCGGAGCGAGATGCTCGGCCGCGCCGATCGTCGCGTGCGCTCGTTCTGCCTTTACGGCGATACCGACGGGAAGACCGACGCGCACGGTCTGACCATTCGCTACGACTGGACCGTCGAGCACGAGGGAAAGCCAGCCGTCATCTACGGACACACGCCCATTTCCGAGCCCCAATGGCGCAACGGGACCTTGTGCCTCGATACCGGATGCGTCTTCGGTGGAGCGCTCTCTGCTCTGCGGTGGCCGGAGAACGAGGTGGTTAGCGTACCAGCACGCGCTGCCTACGCAGAACGCAAGCGACCCTTCGGCCACCCCGACCCGCGTCCGCGCCCGGCCCGCTGATCACGCTGCGCGCAAGGCCGGCGCGTCGTGGCGCTGGAAGAATATCGAGACGTGACCGACCGTGAAGCCCCACTTGCTGACCGTGGCACGGTTGAAGGCACGGTGGTCGTCGATCCGGTAGAGGCGGTCGTCGAAATCGAAGAGCCAGTCGCGACCGTTGATGCAAAGCTTGAACCGGTACTTCATGAGCGTGCGGTCGGCGTAGCTCAGACCGGAGGCCTCACCGACGCAGTCGGCGGTACGACCGATGAAGCGGCCCTGACCTTGTGGCTCGATCGTCCAGACCCGGCGCTCCGTCGCGCCGTCGTTGTACGAGAAGTCCTCTGTAATCAGGAACTTGCCGCCCTCCCAATGGCCGGCCATCTCGACCCGAAAGCTCCGCCGCAGGGTGCCGAAGCGGTCCTCGAAGATGCCCCATGCGGTGACAGGACCGTCCAGGAAAGTTGACATCTCGAAAAGGCGCCCGATCGACGGGCTCATGTCATTTGCCATTGTCGCGACCTGTGCTGCCACACCAGTCTTCTCAATGGTCTACGCAAGGTCTTCCGGATCGGTTCAATTCCGACTGTCCAATTTTTTTGTCAGTCTATAATGTCCAACATCTATGACGCCGCGCTCGAACCCGACTTGGCAGTAAACAAGGTAGTAGTTCCATAGGCGGCGAAACCGCTCGTCGAAGCCTAAAGCCTGGATTTCGGGCCAGGCGGCTTCGAAGCGACGGCGCCATTCGGCGAGTGTGCGGGCGTAACTGGCCCCGAACGTCGTGACGATTTCACATGTCAGACCAACGGCTTCGGCGTGCTCCCGCATCAGCGTCTTGGTCGGCAGCATGCCGCCCGGAAAGACGAAGCGCTGGATGAAGTCCGGCTTGCGGCGATAGTGCGGGAAGCTTTCCTCGCGGATGGTAATGGCCTGCAGAACGGCAACCCCGTCGTCACTGAGGCGGCTGGCCAGCGTGCTGAAGTAGCGCGGCCAATGCTCCTCCCCGACGGCTTCGATCATTTCCACGGACGCGATGCGATCGAATGTCCCGGGCGTGTCCCGGTAGTCCTGAAAGCGAATCTCGACCCGATCACCGAGACCGGCGCGCGCGATGCGCTCCGACGCGTAGGCGTGCTGTTCGGCAGACACCGTGATGGCCGTCACCTCGGCACCTGACCGTCCGGCGAGTTCCGCAAGTCCGCCCCAGCCACACCCGATTTCAAGCAACCGTTGACCCGGCTTGGGATCGAGGGCCGCGAGGACTGCCTTGTTCTTTTCGGCTTGAGCATCTTCGAGAGTTTCGACCCCCGTCCGGTAGAGGCCGCTGGAGTAGGCAAGGCCACCATCAAGCCAGCGCTGGTAGAACGCGTTCCCGAGGTCGTAGTGGGCGGCGATGTTGCGCCGACTGCCGGCCCGCGTATTGCGCCGCGAGCGATGATAAAGGCGATCAGAAAGACGAACGCCGAACAGCCCACGGCTGGCGCCGACGAGACGCGGCCGATTGTCGATGAAGAAGCGCAGCACGTCGGCGAGGTCGCGCGGATCGATGTCGCCCGCCATGTAGGCATCGGCAAACCCGAGGGCGCCGCGCCGCGTTGCTTTCTTGATTACCGCGTAGTTCCGCAGCGTCAGCGCAGCATCGACGCTACCCGAGCGACCGAAGACCGCCGAACGGCCCGACGGCAGTGTGAGCCGAATGCGACCGGAGAGATCGGCCGGCAGCGACCACGCGACAATTTTGAGAAGTACTGCATCGAGCAGCCCCATCGGACCGCCCTGCTCTGAGCGGCCGAGAATATCGGGCTCTGACATCTGTCCCCGTCCTCACCCCCGGCGCGACGCCGGTCCCCAACTCACCGAGTAACGTGGCGACCGGTGTCTCCGGACCACCGGCACCCCTTTGACGTAGAGTCGCAATGCCTCCCAGTGGATTGCGGCGATCACCTTCATCGTCATCAGGGGGTGGCGCGCGAGCGCCGTCAACAGGTGGCGATCTTCGAACGGGACGGCGCAGCCGCGAAAGTGTGTCCGCAGGAGCGCGCCATCGCCGTCGTGCAATGCGACACCGACGAGGACTTCACCGTCCGCTGGCGGGCGAACCCGGAATGCGTAGCGCCCCGCCGCCGGCGTGAATGGCGATACGTACATTTCTTTCCCGCAGCCGTGGGCGTAGACGCCACCCTGTCCAGCCCCTGGAACGACGACGTAGCTCGTGCGCTCGCCGAAGGTGTTCGTCACCTCGTAAATGACGCCGGCGAGGTCGCCATCCCGGTCATAGCCAAAATACACCGCAAGCGGATTAAAAACGTAACCGAAGACACGTGGGTAGGCCAGGAGTTCGATGCGCGCTGTCGCGGCTTCGAGCCCGGCGCTGCGGAAATTTTCCCGTGCCTGATCGGCGACGGGACGCCCGTCGCGCGCTCCGTAGTCCACGTCATGAAAGCTCACCACGTTCCAGCGGTTACGCGAAAAGAAACGACAGCGAGCAGCAACGGCGTCGATCTCGTCGACGTCGAGCAGGAGCGAGAAGACCCGGTAGCGGAGACGGTGCGGCCGTGGCCGCAAACGTGCGTGCACGACTTCGCCGGAAAAGAGCCGTGCGGCCTCCCTCACGACACGACGGCGACGGTGACGTCAGGCCCGCGCGCTTTGACGTGGATGCGGCCGGACTCGTTCTCGACCTGCCAGGGCCGGCGCACGCCACCGAGTTGCTCGGCGACGGCCAGACCGGCCTGCAGGCCGTCTTCGTGGAAGCCATAGCCGAAATAGCTGCCGCAGAACCACGTGCGCCGGCGCCCCTGGAGAGACCAGAGGTCGCGCTGGGCGTCGATCGCCGCGCGATCGAACAGCGGATGACGATAATCGAAAGCTGCGAGTTCTGTGCCCGGCGCGGGAGCGCTGGGAGGATTGAGGGTGACGAAATAGTCCTGCGCCGTACGCAGTGGCTGCAGGCGGTTCATCCAGTAGCTCACGGCGAGACGGCCATCCTCGCTGCCGATGAAGTTCCAACTTGACCATAGCCGGCGACGCCGCGGCATCAAGGCGGGATCGGTGTGCAGCACGGCACGGTTGGAAACGTAGCGAAAAAGACCGAGTGTGCCGCGCTCGAGAGCATCGGCATCGGCAAGCATCGCGAGAGCATCGTCGGCATGAGCCGCGATGACGGCGTGATCGAAGCGGCGCGTCGTGCCGTCCGCGAGGCCGATGTCGACGCCGTCGTCGTGACGGTCTATGCGCCGTGCCGCATTGCCCGCGATGACCGTCGCACCCGAGCGCTTGATGACTTCCGCGACATAGACCCGGCTGCCGCCATCGACCGTGCGCCAAGGCGGCCGCCCTCTGACCTGCAGCAGACCGTGATTGGTGAAGAAGCGCGCGAACGCGAGTGCCGGGAACGAGAGAATGTCGCGTGTTGGAGTCGACCAGATCGCGGCGCCCATCGGCAGAATATGGCGTTCGACGAAGGCGTCCGAATAGCCGCGCGCAGCAAGCCAGGCGCCGAGCGAAAGCCCGTGATCGTCATCGGCCGTGGCGAGTTCGCGAGCTTCGCGGAAAAAGCGGAGGATATCGCCGGCCATCCGCCAGTGGGCGGGCTTGGCGAGGTTCGAGAGCTGCCCGAACAGGCCGTGCGCACCGGTGCCGCTGTATTCGTAGGTGCCGCCACCGAGCGAAACCGCGAACGACATGTTCGTCGGCGCGGTCGGTATGGCGAGTGCCTCGAAGAAGGCAACGAGGTTCGGATAGCTCTTGGTGTTGTAGACGATAAACCCCGTATCGACGGGCCGATCGCCTTCTGGCGCTCGCACGACACAGGTATTGGAATGGCCGCCGAGGCGTGGCTCCGCCTCGATGAGCGTCACCCTGTGTCGGCGGCCTAGCAACCAAGCCGCCCCGAGCCCGGAGATCCCGCTGCCGACGACTGCGATGGAGAGTTGGGTCATTCCGCGTCCGGGTTTCCTAGCTGGCGTTACGCTGATCGAAAGCGGCCCAGATCAGATCAATCTGGCGTTGCAGCGGAGAAAATAATCCCGCGCATTGCGACAAATTAACTCCGCGTTAACCATGATGGCGGGATGCTCTCGATACGGAGTGCATGCCGCGCTCGCGAGGCAGGTGCTCCAGGGAAGGCCCCAAGGAGTCTCGCGTCATGTCCCCTTCCGTCGCCCCACCGTGCCGCTCCATCGCCCTTGCTCTGGCTAGCCTCTGGCTATTCAGCGTCGGAGCCATGTCGATGGCGCTTGCCGCCACGCCATTTTACCAGCCCGGGCCCCGGCTCGGACTGTGCAATCCTTGCGCTGCGTCCTCGGTAACGACCGTAGTCGCTAAAATCGAGCCGGCCAGACCCATCTGAGCCAGCATCGTCCTCGTCCTCGCCCCAAGACGACACTCGGCTCCGTGTCGGCCGGCCACCGACCGGAGCCTTTCCGTGCCTCGACTCAGCGCGCCCGCTGAGTTTTCACGACCTTGTCGATATCCATCAGTTCGCGGAGCAGACTTTCGAGCTCCGCCAGCGGCACCATGTTCGGGCCGTCGGACGGCGCGCGATCAGGCGCCTCATGCGTTTCGATGAAGAGCCCGGCAACGCCGACTGCGACGGCCGCCCGCGCAAGAACCGGGACGAAGCGGCGATCTCCCCCTGAACTCGTGCCCTGACCGCCCGGCGACTGAACGGCGTGCGTCGCGTCGAAGATCACGGGGCAGCCCGTCTCCGCCATGATCGCGAGCCCGCGCATGTCGACGACCAGAGTATTGTAGCCGAAGCTCGCGCCGCGCTCCGTCACCAGCACGTTTTCATTGCCGCTTCCGGTGACCTTGGCGACGACGTTCTTCATGTCCCAAGGCGCGAGAAACTGGCCTTTTTTGATTTTGACCACACGGCCCGTCTCCGCCGCCGCGATCAGCAGATCCGTCTGGCGGCACAGGAACGCCGGGATCTGCAGGACGTCGACCACTTCGGCGACCGGGGCACACTGCCCTGCCTCGTGCACGTCCGTGACCACAGGCAGCCCGAGCCGCTCGCGGATCTCAGCGAAGACCGGTAGCGCTGCGGCAAGGCCGATGCCGCGTTTGCCCGTGAGGCTCGTCCGGTTCGCTTTGTCGAAAGACGACTTATAGACGAGCCCGATCCCAAGCCGCCCCGTGATCTCCTTGAGTGCCGCGGCCATTTCGAGCGCGTGCGCGCGGCTTTCCATCTGGCACGGTCCGGCGAACAGCGCGATCGGGCGCCGGTTCGCGAAGGTGACCGGCCCGACGCGGACCTCGCCGTTGGGCTCCACGGGTGCGCTCGTCGTCATGATGCTCTCCTTCGACCAGCAGCCAATTAGGCCCGAACGTCAGCTCCCTGCCCGCTCGAACGACAGGATGACGCCGGAAGCGGCGGCTGCCGGGACGACCAACCTCGTGCCGACGTCACGGGACAAGATCCCAGCAGCGCGGCACCGGTCGGCGACCCGCTCGACATCCTCCACCAGGAAGCGAATGGCTGCAAACCGAGGGCCAGTTCCGGGTGGCGGCGTTTCTCCGAAGCCTGCTTCGATCGCGGCAGGTTCCAGGACCTCGATCCGGCCGCGTGGTGTCTCGATCGCGAAGCCCCCGTCGATCCGCCCGACCCGGCCACCCCCGGTATACGATTCGAGGAAGGCCAAATGCCGCGCCGGGTCGTCAGCCACCATGACGGCCGCCGCGACGCCGCTGACGCCGTTCTCGTGCCGCTGATAGGCCGGGTTCCAGAAGTTTTCCGGGAAGTGCTGCTGGCAGACGAAGAAGCCGGCCTCCGGTATGGCCGGGCTCGAGGCGAAGGCCAGCGTAAACGCGACATGAACAGGGCTACCGTCAGGCCGCTCGCCGCGACGCTCGAAGAAGAACGTCTGAGCACCTGCGATGCCGTGAGCCACGAAGTCGGCCTGATCGGCCGTGGCGTCGCGGCTTTCAAGCACGAGCATTGCGAAGCCGTCCCGGCGCTCGACGTAGTCGGCGAGGAAGTTTGCGAACTGTCCCACGGGTGCGCCCGGGTCAGGCCGCCTAAAGCCGTCTTCCAGCGTAATCAGTTCGAGGAAGCAGCCGTCAAACTGGACGATGTGGTTCAGCGTTCCCCACGGATGGCGATTGCGGGCCCCGACCTTGAACCCCAGGCGCGCATAGAAGGCCGCTTGCGCTGCCAGATCGCGACTTGCGATCACCAGATGGTCAAGTCCTCTCGGCATCCGTCCTCCTCACCCGCATCAGCCAAGGCACCCAGGCCCGCAGCTTCCTCGATTTCGATATGACACGTTCACAGATGATTAGTTATCATCGTATAGAACTTAGCGAGTCAGCGTTAGTCATCAGTCGTGATCCATGGCGCCCGAGAAACCGGTCGAAAGCAACTCCGGTCTGCACACCGCATCGCGCCATGAGCCCGTCGCGGGCCCTGCGTTTGCGGCTGGGCAGACCGACAGCCCTTTGTTGGCTGCCGACCGCCGTGGCGAACGCCGCACCGCACTGGTCCAAGCGCTGCTCGCACTTCTCACGCTCTTATTCTGCCAAGCCATGACCCGACCGTACGGCGCCGACATGGTGCTGACATGCGGCGTTGCCGTGCTGCTCGTCAATGCCATTGCCCGTTACCAGGTCTGCGGCATGAGACGGCTGCCCGAGCGCGCCCTCGATGTCTTGACCGTGCTCGATCTTCTCGTCGCCGTCTGCCTCCTGTGGAGCGTTTCCGTCGCGGTGTCGATTGCGAAGGGGGCGAGCGTTGAAGCTCCATCGATCGTTCTCCTCATCGGCATGATCGCCGCGCGCATTCTGCGGACTCACCCTCGCCCGGTTCTGATCGCCGGCATTTCGGCAGCGGTCGGCTGGTCACTCGCGCTCGTCGCGTTGTCGAGCGAAATCTTCGTCGCCTCGCACCGCATCGCGCTTTGGACGGAAGCGGAGCGGATCGTCGGCCTGCTCATTGTGTCCGGTATCCTGGCCGTCGCCGCGCACCGGACGCGCCGCCTGATCGCCGGCGTCTTCGCGCTCTCTCGCTCTGGCTCTATCAACGATTGTGCAGCCACCACCGCCGTCGCACCCAACCGAGAAGGGGAGGAGACCCAGAGCGAGCGATTGTCAGCGGCCATGGACACGATCAGCGTCGGTCTCGTGCTGATCGATGGGAAAAGCCGGGTGGTCAGCGTCAACGAGCCGTTCCGCAAGTTGCACGGCATCGACGTTGCCCTATTGCCGGACATGCCGATCACCGATTTCATCGCTCATTTGGGGAAAGGCCTAGCGAGCGCCGATCAGGCGCAGCTTGCCCAGGGCTTCGTCTCGTCGGTCGACGACTTCAATCAAAGTGTCATCAAGCTTCAGAATGGCAAAGTCCTCTCGGTGCGGGTTCGTCCGATGCCGGATGGCAGCCGGGTGGTCACGCACGAGGACGTCTCTGAGCTGCACGACACTGAGGCGCGCCTCGTTCATCTCGCCGAGCACGACCCGTTGACGGGACTCGCAAACCGCCCGCGTTTCCTGCGCGTGCTCTCCGACCTCATCGATACGGCGCAAGCGGACGACGAGGCGGTTGTTCTCCTGCTTCTCGATATCGACCGCTTCAAGGAGGTCAACGATCTCCACGGCAGCGACGCCGGTGACTGTGTCCTCCGCTCGGTTGCAGTACGCTTGACGGCGATCCGCGGTATCGCCTGCATCGCCCGGACAGGCGCGGACGAGTTCGCGATCGCGGCGGTCAGCAGTCACGTCGGAAGCTCGGCGACAGCCCTCTGGCTCGTTCGCCAGATCGACGCGGAGATCGCCAAACCCATCACAGTCGGTGACCTCCACGTGCGTATCAGCGCCAGCACCGGTATCGCGCGCGCTCCCGCCGATGCCATGAAGGCCGACGACCTGCTTCACAAGGCGGACCTCGCACTGATCGGTGCCAAAGCCGACGGGCACAGCGGGCATCGCTTTTTCGAAGTGCAGATGGATCAGCGCTTGGCCCGGCGCCGCCGCCTGACGAGCGATCTCCGTGCGGCACTCGAAGGCGACCAGTTCGATCTCCACTATCAGCCCCAGCTCGATCTGAAGACCGGTCGCATCGTCGGCTTCGAAGCGCTGATCCGGTGGGAGCATCCGATCCTCGGCAGCATTTCACCCGCCGAGTTCATCCCCATTGCCGAGCAGACTGGCATGATCCGCGCCGTCGGTCGTTTCGCGATCGAGCGCGCGTGCCGCGATGCCGTGAAGTGGCCCTCTCATTTGAGTATCGCAGTCAATGTCTCGGCGGCCGAGTTCAAGCCGGGGTTGGTCGATACGGTGCGCTCGGTCCTTGCCGAAACCGGCCTGCCAGCTTCGCGCCTCGAACTCGAAATCACCGAGACGGTCCTGATCGACGAAGCGAGCCAAGCCCTCTCAATTCTATCCGAGCTGCGCGAGCGTGGCGTGCGCGTCGCACTCGACGACTTCGGGACTGGCTACTCATCGCTCAGCTATCTGCGCATGTTCCCGTTCAACAAGATCAAGATCGATCGCAGCTTCGTCGCGGATCTCGCCGCTGAGCGCACCGGCGCTTTGTCGATCATCCGCAGCATAGCCTTCCTCGGTTCGAGCCTCGGAATGCAGACGACGGCTGAAGGCGTCGAAACGACGGCTCAACTCGATGTGCTGCGAAGCGAAGGCTGCACGCAGGTCCAGGGGTTCCTTCTCAGCCGCGCCCGCCGGGCAGACGACCTGGGCGCGCTTCTGGGTCAGGAATTCACGTTCGCCAACACGCGGTCGGCCGCGGCGTCGGCGGCCTAACTCCAAACCGGGACGCTGATTCATGGATTGGAAACCTGCTCGGCAAGTTGTGTCTCGTCCTTCCACCTGGACGTGTAATCTACCGGATGTTCGCCAAGGGCTGAGCCTGGTTCGGCCTGCGGGACGGAAGGAGGTTTCCGTGTTGCTGGAAGAAATGGGAACCCGCCAGGAGCGGCTTTCGATCGGTCTCCCCGTCTGGGTGACGGCCGTGGCGATGGCCTACGTCGGCGTCCCCGCCTTCGTCGTCATTCCCCTCGGCATTGTGGGGCTTGCCCTCGTCGCCAGCGCGCTCGCATCCAGTCTGCAGGGCGCCGCACTTGTGCAAGCTGCCGTGGCTGCGCCGCTCGTGATCGGACATATCGCAGTCAATCTCCCGGATCAGCCCTGGTCTTTGCCAAGTTTCACAGAGGAAGCCATCGCCAGCGCCCCGCGGGCGCCCCTGCCTGAGGAGGTCACCCAGGCCAACACGACGATCTACGGCGCCTGCGCCTATTGGGGCGCCATGGAAGCGATCGTGTCGGACTGCCCGAACTGCCTTTCGGCCGATGCTTCGGCGCGGCGCGCCGAACTCGTATCGCTGCCTGATCCCCGTCGCTGCGAGCGGATATTCGCCCAGACCTACGCCCACTGGCGCGGCCGCACCACGGATTGCGAGGCACTCGCCGAGCAGCATCCGCGACTGGCACGTGAGACACAGGCCGCGGGCGGGCTCTGTAAAATCGTCCGCCGCTGAGCGTGGCCGATCGGCACCGCTGAGATTTCCCTGCGCAGGCACGAAGGGTTCTCCACAGATTATACGTGGACGCCGCATAATTGTTACGCTATAGAAGTAGCACCTTTTCTTTTGGGGGAGATAGGGTGGCTACATGCTCGTTGACGACATCGCTCGCGACGCGTTGCAGAGTCCGCGTACACTCTCGAACAAAACACTTCGAACGGTGCCGAAAGGGCCCAGTGATGACGTGTTTTCAGCCCAGGATTTGCAGATCCTCCGCTGGATCATCGCCGGCAAAACCGATCGGGACATCGGCACATTGATGGGCTTGTCAGCCAAGACGGTGAACTACCACGTCGAGAAAATGAAGCAGCGGCTCGGCGTCTGCACGCGCGTGCAACTGGCGGTCGCCGCTCTTTGCGTGAAGCTGGGGCTCGACTGCGATGCCTGCGATGTTTTGTCGCAAGTTGTTGGCTAGTTGCCGGCCCACGTTAGGGATCAGCGTTCAGCCTGCTGAATTTATTGTAATTACCTGGTGGCGCTGAAGAAAGCGACCCGATTGCCGGTTCAACGGGCGTCGGGGAAGCTATAGCCAAAAGTTGCATACGGATCATAATCCCGGGAGGCTCATGGCCACCCGGGACGGCGCGACGTGCGGCACAGTCCTCTGCTCGAAGTTGTGCCTGATCCCACGCTCGCGGTGGGAGATTTCGTCGGTCGGCTCGATGCTCTGTCGAGCCGCCACCAGGTCATCGAACTCGCCGGCGTGTTCTTCGCTCCGTATGGCTTCGAAACGGTGGTGTGTGGACGCGTCCCCACCCATCCCGTCGATCTTGAAACCGGGGTCTGGTGCGACACGCGCCCGCCGTCGTGGACGGCCACCTATGCTGCACGCCGCATGCACCGATCCGACCCGATACTGGCGGAAATGCGCCGCTTCGAAAGGCCGGTGACCTGGAAGCAGGTCATCAAGCAGCGCCACCTCTCGGCAGCTCAACGCGCCGTGATGCGCCTCGCGCGCGAACACGGAATGCATGACGGCGTATCGGTGCCGGTTTTCGACGGAGACGGGCTCAGCGGGTATGTCGGTCTCGCTGGCCGCGAAATCGACTATTCAGAAAGGGCCCGGACCAGCATCACCGTGGCCGCGGTCTATTTCTACCATCGCCTGTGCGCGCTCAGAGTTGCTGAGCGGCATTCATCCGCGCTGACCAGCCGGGAAGTCGAAATTCTCCGCTGGATCATCGCCGGTAAATCCGACTGGCAGATCGGGCAGATTCTCCGGATCTCATCGAAAACGGTCAACTTCCACGTCGAGAACGTCAAACGGAAGTTCGGCGTGGCGACTCGGATTCAGGCCGTTGTCGCCGCGGTCCGGGAAGGTAACATACGGGTCTGAGCGGCAGCCGCCCCGGCGGCAACCGCGTGGCTTGAGGAACGCCCGTTGTTCGTTACGTTTTTCATGGAGCTGAAAAGCGCCGGCGTGCCCGTCACGCTCCGCGAATATCTGACATTGCTCGCCGCATTGGACGCCGACATCGCGGGCCATCAGGTCGAAGGCTTCTATCACCTCGCCCGCATCAGTCTCGTGAAGGACGAGCGCCATCTCGACCGCTTCGACCGGATCTTCGGTCAGGTTTTCAAAGGGGTCGTTTCCACAGCAGAAGCCGTCGAAGCGAGCATTCCCGAGGAATGGCTACGCGCCGTCTCACAGCTCTTCTTGTCGGAAGAAGAGAAGAAAAAGATCGCCGAACTCGGCGGTTGGGAAAAGATCATGGAGGAGCTGCAGAAGCGGCTCGCCGAGCAGAAGGGGCGCCACCAGGGCGGCTCGAAGTGGATCGGGACCGGCGGAACGTCGCCCTATGGCGCGTACGGCTACAATCCGGCTGGCGTTCGGATCGGTCAGAAGGAAAACCGCAACAATCGCGCAATCAAGGTTTGGGACAAGCGGGAATTCCGAGATCTCGACGACGACGTCGAGATCGGCACGCGCAACATCAAGGTCGCGCTGAGACGCCTTCGCCGCTTCGCTCGCCAGGGCGCGCCGGATGAACTGGACCTCGCGGGGACGATCCGCGCCACCGCCGACAAGGGCTATCTCGATCTGCGAATGCGCCCGGAGCGGCGCAATGCGGTCAAGGTGCTCATGTTCCTGGACGTCGGTGGATCGATGGACTGGCACGTAAAGGTCGCGGCCGAGCTCTTTTCGGCGGCGCGCAGCGAGTTCAAGTACCTCGAACACTTTTACTTCCACAACTGCCTCTACGAGGCGGTCTGGCGGAACAATGCGCGCCGTTGGACAGAGCGGATGCCCACCATGGACGTGCTCCATACCTATCCCGCGGACTACAAGGTGGTGTTCGTCGGCGACGCGGCCATGAGCCCTTACGAAATCGTCGTCCCAGGCGGCTCGGTCGAGCACATGAACGAGGAGCCCGGCGCCGCCTGGATGAAGCGTCTGACGGCGGTCTACCAGAGTTGCATATGGCTCAACCCACTGCCCGAGGAGACTTGGGCCTACACGCCCTCGATCGGCCTGATGCGAGATTTGATGGAGGGGCGGATGTTCCCGCTGACCCTCGAAGGCCTCGACGCCGGCATGAAGGCGCTGATGAAGTGAGGCCGCTCGGCCCCTCACTGCTGTGCATGGCGACTCGGGCGAATTGACCGCCTCGGCGATTCGCGCATTTTACTGACTCATGAACGCGCGATTCCTAACGCTTCCGATCCTCCTGGCGACGTCGGCCTTCCTCGCGGCCTGTTCGGGCAGCGGCTTATCGACGGCGTCGATCACCGGCCAGAGCGCCGAGACCAAGTCGGCACTGCCGCCTGGTCCCGTCGCCGTCACTGATCCCCGCCGGCGGGCGATCCGGGTGGCCGAAATCTCGGCGCGAGCTGAGAAGTGCGGGTTCAACTTCGACCCCATGCGACTGCGCACCAACTACCTCGCCAGCGAAGTGCAGGGTGGGCTCGACGCGGTCCAGGTGGCGCAGATCACGACGGTCTACGACCGTGCCAGGGAAGTCACGTGGCGTGAGGTCGCCGGCGACGAGGGCTATTGCTACGGATCGCGGCCGGCACAGGTGAAGGCCGACCTTACAAAGGTGCTCGCCAACGACTTCGTCTTCCTCGAGCAACCGAAGAAGAACGAGCAGGGCTTCTTTGCCGGCCTGATGGACTCGCCCGGCCGAAACGACCGTATCAATCCCGGATGGGCCAGCAGCGCGTCTGGAGAAGGCATCGTCACGCGCAAGCCGCGCACCGAAGAGTAAGCGCTGTGCCGGCGCGCGTCAGGCGGCCGGCATCGCCCGTTCCACCAGCCGCACCCAATACGAAACGCCGTGGGGTATCGCGGCGTCATTGAAGTCGTAGGCCGGATGATGCAGCCCGGCCGTGTCGCCGTTGCCCATGAAGATGAAGGCACCGGGGCGCCGTTCCAGCATGAACGAAAAATCCTCGCCGCCCATCACGGGCGTGACATTGGCGTTGACCGCGCTTGCGCCGGCGATCTCCGACGCGACCGTCGCCGCGAACTCGGTCTGGCGTTCGTGGTTGACGGTGACCGGGTAGTCCCGACGGTAGGTCGCCTTCGCGCGGGCGCCGAATACGCGTGCCGTCCCCTCCGCCACTTCGACGATGCGCCGTTCGAGCAGATCGCGCACGTGCGGACGCAGCGAGCGCGCGGTGCCCGTCAGTTCTGCGCGCTCGGGGATGACGTTGCCGGCATTGCCGGCGTGGAACATGCAGATCGAGACGACGGCGGACTCGAGCGGGTCGACGTTCCGTGACGCGATCGATTGAAGCGCCGTCACGATGTGAGCCGCGACCAGCACCGTATCGATGCCGAGATGCGGCTTGGCCGCATGACCGCCCTTGCCTTCCACCATGATGGAAATGCGATCCGAAGCGGCGAGCAGCGGGCCTGGCCGGGTGGCAAACGTGCCGACCGGGAGGCCCGGCTGGTTGTGAAGGCCATAGACCTCCTCGATCCCGAAGGTCTCCATCAGCCCATCGTCGATCATCGCCTTGGCGCCAGCACCGCCTTCCTCCGCCGGCTGAAAGATGACGACAGCCGTCCCGTCGAAACTGCGCGTCTCGGCGAGATAGCGCGCCGCACCGAGCAGCATCGCTGTGTGTCCGTCGTGCCCGCAGGCATGCATTTTGCCGGGTGTCCGAGATGCGTACGGCAGCCCGGTCTCCTCGGTGATAGGCAGGGCATCCATGTCGGCTCGCAGGCCGATCACGCGTCCGGAGGCCTGTGAACGGCCATGGATCACGCCGACGACGCCGGTTCGCCCGATACCGACCTGGACGGCATCGCAGCCGAACGATTGCAGCTGATCGGCGACGAAGCGTGCCGTATCATGCACGTCGTAGAGGAGCTCTGGATTTCGATGGAGTTCCCGACGCCAGCCGGTGATCTCATCCGCCATCCCGGCGATCCGGTTTACGATCGGCATTCATCGCCTCCTGCTGCATGCGCTAAGCTGCTATTCTGGCATTCTTTCGCGCGGTGATCCAAGTCGCGCCGATATTTGACGCCTTTACTGTCCTCCACTGCAATTGCCTGATAACCGATCCATTGAGCAAAAGGCCGAGTGCATGACGGATGGATTGCGCGGTTCGAGACCGAACCTCGCCGATGCCATTCTCGACGCGACGGAAACGCCCCTTGCAGCCTATGGCGAGGACGGTCGACTGCTGCGCGCGAACGCCGCGTTCTGTCGCCTGCGGGGCATGCTCTCGCGCACAGGCACACCCGGCGACCCGATCGACGATCTCGTTGCCACGTGGTGCGCGGGCGGCCCTCTCGAGGGACGCACAGCAGAGATCCTAACCGATGGGCGGCGGCAGGTGCTCGACATCACGGCCCGTCTGGTCGCGGCCGGGACCGAGGCGCCCACGTTTCTTCTCCTCATGATGACCGAGCGGAGGTCCTCCGCTCAGGGGCCCGCCACATGGATGCTCGATGCCCTCGACAGCGTCCCGCACAAGATCTGGGTCGTCGAACCGGAGGGCCGTGCGATCTACGCCAATACGGCGATCGCGGCCTACCTTGGCGCTCCGCTGCCCGTGGAGCGCGACGAGCGCGATGCCACCATTCTCCATCCCGAGGATCAGATCGAACTCGCGCGCGTGCGCTTCGCTTCGGCAGGTCCGCGAACGAACTTTGCCGTCCACGTTCGAATTCGCCGACATGACGGCGCGTGGCGCTGGCACCACCTGACCGTAACACGGCTGTACACGGACGGCCGGGAGCTGTGGTTGGTGCTCGCGACCGACGTCCACGAACTGCGTCTCGCAACGCATAAGCTCCGGGTGACCGAGGAGCGCCTGACGCTCGCGCAAGCCGTCGGCCAGATCGGCATCTGGGACTGGCGCATCGACACGGACGAAATGGCCGTCAATGCCGTCTTCGACGACCTCGTCGGGCGGTGGCCCGGTCCGCTCGGCGGTCTGCGCGACTTCCTCGCGACCGTCCACGCTGCCGACCGCGCCACGGTTGCCGACGCGTTCGAGACCGCCGTCACCGCGGACTCTGGCTACCAGTTCGAGTACCGGGTGCAGCGGCGAGACGGCGGCGTCCGCTGGATATCGGCGCGGGGCGGAGTCGTTCGTGACGAGAGCGGTAAACCGATCCGACTGCTTGGTGTGCTGAGCGACGTCACCGAGGCGCGCGAGGCGGCCGAAGAGCGCGAGCGGCTCATGCAGCAGATTGCCGACCAATTGCAGGAGCTCGAGCAACTTTACGATACGGCTCCGATCGGGCTCGCCATGCTCGATCGCGACCTCCGCTTCCAGCGGATCAACAAGCGTCTTGCAGACATCAACGGCCACTCGGTCGAAGCACATCTCGGGCGGCGGGCCTGGGACCTCATTCCCGATCTGGAAACGACTGCGGGTCCGATGCTGCGCCGCGTGCTCGAAACGAGCCAACCACAGACGAACGTCGAAATCTCGGGTGAGACGCCGGCCTCACAGGGCGTCCGCCACTGGGTTGAGCAGTTCTATCCGCTCAGGGATTCCTCGGGCAGCGTTCGCGCGATCGGGGTCATCTGCGAGGAAGTGACGGACCGCAAACGCGCCGAGCGGCGCCTGCTCGAAAGCGAGGAACGGCTGCGCCTCGCAACCGACGCCGCCAAGATCGGCGTGTTCGAGTGGGACCCCGACAGCGACACGAGCGTGTTCGTGAACGCGCAGATGCACGAGCTGTTCGACGTACAAAGCTCCGTGAGCCGGACGACGTTCCTCGACCATTTCGTGCATCCGGACGACCGGGCACCTATCGCGCGCGCCTTCGAAGCACGCCACGTCGAGCCAGGGCAGATGCTGCGGGCGACGTGCCGCGTGCGCCATGGCAACGGCTGGCGCCACATCGAGTTTTCCGGCGAGTTCAGCGCTTCTGACGAAGGTGCCGCGAAGCTTCGTTTTCTCGGCATCGCGCGAGACGTGACGGCCATCAAGCAGGCCGAGGAAACTCAGCGCCTCCTGATCGGAGAGCTCAACCATCGGGTGAAAAACACGCTCGCGACCGTCCAGGCGATCGCCAACCAGACCCTGAGGCGCGCCAACAACCCGCACGAGTTCGTCGCGAGTCTGACCGGGCGCTTGCACGCCCTCTCTCACGCCCACAACCTGTTGACCGAAACCACTTGGACGGGCGCCGATCTTTCGCGACTCGTGCGCGAACAATTGGTGATCGGCGCAGCCCAAGACCCGCGCGTCGGAATCGAAGGGGATGTTCTCATTCTTCCGCCCCAGACTGCTCTCCGCCTCGGACTCGTCCTCCATGAACTCGGCACGAACGCACGCAAGCACGGCGCGCTGTCGACCGCGACGGGCCATTTGAAGGTCGGCTGGCGCGTCAACCGAATCGATGACCGGCCATGGCTCGAACTCGAATGGCTTGAGCGCGGTGGACCGCCGGCTCGGCCGCCCGATCACCGCGGTTTCGGCACACGATTGATCGAGGCGAGTGTGTCGGCGCTCGGTGGCAACGCGGCGCTCAACTACGAGGAAGGCGGTCTCGCTTGTCACCTCAGATTGCCGCTCGCCTGACACGCACGAAACCGGCCCAGGCGAACCTTGGACAATCGGGCCGGAACCCTTGGCGAGCCGCAAGGCTTATGGCAAGCGTTGCCCGCCCGTTACCGAACGTCATTGATCGACCGGAACCGGTCCGCTCCGAGAGGCCCTGCATGCTGCCGAAGCCGCGCGCCGACCTGAAGCCGAACACCGCAGATTTCGAGCGCCTGCCCTTCGTCAAGCCGACGGGATTTCGCGAATACGACGCGCGCTGGCTGTTTCCTGAGGAAATCAACCTCATGGGGCTCAACGCGATCGGCCTTGGCCTCGCGACGCTCTTTCAAAAGCGCGGTGTGCCGAAGCGCTTTGTCGTCGGTCACGACTATCGCTGGTATTCGGCGAGCGTGAAGCAGGCGCTGATGACGGGCCTGCTCGCAGGCGGCGCCGAAGTGCACGACATCGGTCTCGCGCTCTCGCCGATGGCCTACTTCGCGCAGTTTGCGCTCGAGGTCGAAGGCGTCGCGATGGTGACGGCGAGCCACAACGACAATGGCTGGACCGGCATCAAGATGGGCATGGCCCGTCCGCTGACGTTTGGGCCGGACGAGATGTCGGCCCTCAAGGAGATCGTTCTGTCAGGCGCGTTCGAGCCGCGGGTCGGCGGACGTTACGTGTACGTGCCGGACATGGCCGAGCGCTACATCCGTTCGCTCACCGACCGGCCGAAGCTCGGGCGCAAGCTGCGGGTCGTCGCCGCGTGCGGCAACGGCACGGCGGGCGCCTTCGCACCGCAGGTCTTGTCTGCCATCGGCTGCGAGGTGATCCCGCTCGACACCGAACTCGATCACCGCTTCCCGCGCTACAATCCCAACCCCGAAGACCTCAAGATGCTGCACGCCATTGCTGACGCGGTGCGCGAACACAAGGCCGATGTCGGCCTAGGATTCGACGGAGACGGCGACCGCTGCGGCGTCGTCGACAACGAAGGCCACGAGATCTTCGCCGACAAGGTCGGCGTGCTACTCGCACGGGACATCTCGGCCCGTCACCCCGACGCGAAGTTCGTCGCCGACGTGAAGTCGACGGGGCTGTTCATGACCGACCCTGTCCTGCTGGCGAATGGCGCGAAGACGACCTACTGGAAGACCGGCCATAGCTACATGAAGCGCTATAGCCACGAGACGAAGTCGCTCGTTGGCTTCGAGAAGTCCGGCCACTTCTTTTTCAATCCGCCGCTCGGTCGCGGTTACGACGACGGCCTCGTGGCGGCCCTCGCCGTCTGCGACATGCTCGATCGCACCCCCGGAAAGTCGATGGCCGATCTCGTCCGTGGCCTGCCGAAGACTTGGCAGTCGCCGACGATGTCGCCCCATTGCGACGACGAGAAGAAATACGGCGTCGTCGACCGCATCGTCGCCCATTATCAGGACCTGCATCAGAAGAGGATCAAGGTCGCTGGGCAGGACATCCGCGAACTGATCACCGTCAACGGTGTGCGCGTGGTGCTCGCGGATGGCACCTGGGGTCTCGTTCGCGCCTCGTCGAACAAGCCCGAACTCGTGATCGTCGTCGAAAGCCCGACCAGCGAGGAGAACATGCGCGCGATCTTCGGGGACATCGACGCGCTGTTGTTCCGTATGCCCGAGGTCGGTGCCTACAATCAAAAGATTTGAGGCCGGGCCCGTCGGAAACGGGCGAAGCCTCCTCTCACGCCGAGCGGCGTAGCTGCTCGGCGTGCATCATTTCGGCGATCGCGGCCGCATTCCAGTCGCCCTGCCAGGACAGCATGCGCGCGACCGCGGCCTGATCTTCCTTGGTCTTGTGCTGGGCGAGCTTCCGCGTCGCTTCGATGCCGGAGACAGCCACTTCGATGACGACGATAGCCCGAAGCATCGCGTCCATCTTGGCCCGGCTCACCTTCGACATCTTCCACGGGGCCTTCGGCTTCAGCCGCTCCTCGAAGGCGGCCGACAACCGCGTGACGTGATCCTCGGCAGCCGCACCTTCGAGTGCGCGCGCCGTGCCCGACAGATGGACGGCCACGTAGTTCCAGGTCGGGACTTGTTCGGCGCTCACGTACCAGTCCGGCGAGATGTACGCGTCCGGCCCAGAGACCGTCAGCAGCACGCCCGGTGCCATGCCGATCACCGAATGGATAGGATTGGCGCGGGCCACGTGGAGTTCAATCCGCGGCGCGACTTTCGAGCGATCGACGAGAAACGGCACGTGCACGGCCGTCGGGCGGCGGCCGTCGACGGCAATCAGGGTTCCGAACCCACGCTTGGCAACGAAGGCCCAGGCGTCTTCATCCGCAGTCTTGAAGGCAGGGTGCACGTACATAGATCGTCTCCGTTCGTGGACCGGGCACGAAACGGGCAGACGACAGTCACCGCGACCCGCCGTTCGCCCGTGTCGGGCGGCGGTGGTCGATGGTCTCTCCGTGGTTCAGAAAAACGATCAACGCACCGCGCCGCCGCGCATAACGCGGGCTCGCCAATGAACGACTTTTTTGGTCGCGCTGATCATGACCAAGCTGCTACGCAAATCCTAACGGATTGGCAAGCAGATTATGTCGCAGGTTTTGCGAGCGCGGCCTCGATGGCGCCGATCATCTGCTCCGAGTCCGGAGCAACCGTACTGCCGTAGCCGGCGATAAGCTTGCCGTCGCGCCCGACGAGGTACTTGTGGAAGTTCCAGCGCGGCGCGGCCCGTTCGCCGAGCGCTGCGCGGGCCCACTGGTAGAAGGGGTGCGCACCGGGCCCCTTCACCGTCTGCTTGCCGGCGAGCGGGAACGTGACGCCGAAGGCACCCTGGCAGAACTGCTGGATCTCCGCGGCGCTGCCCGGCTCCTGCTCACCGAAGTCGTTGGACGGCACGCCGATCACGACGAAACCCTGAGCCTCGTAGCGCTCCCAGATGGATTGCAGACCCGCATACTGCTTCGTAAACCCGCAGAACGAGGCCGTGTTGACGACCAGCATGACCTTGCCGGCGTAGTTGGCGAGCGGCATCTGGCTGCCGTCGATCGCGGGGAACGTGAACTGATGCGCCGACCCGCTCTGGACCTCGCCGGCGGCGACGACGGCCGGCGCCGTCAAAAGTCCCACGACCGACAGTGACGACAGAAGCTTGCGCAGCATCAGGGCCTCCATTCTCGTAATCAGACTACGAGCGTGCGTCAGCGTCGGTTGCACGGCCCGCGTGGGGCGACTTGCCGCGCTTTCCGTCTGATCGCCGGCCCGCCAGGTCCCCGTAGCGTATGCATGGACGTTTTCATCCCATCCCGTTCGGCTGCGTTGCAGAGGCTTAAAGATTTCGTCCCTCGGGCCGGGGTGCGCTACGCGCGCAGTCGAAACTACGACGAGGGGCCCGGTCATCGCCAGACCGTATCTGCGCTCTCGCCCTATGTTCGCAGCCGCGCGTTGACCGAAGCCGAGATCGTCGAGCGCGTGCTGGCGACTCACGGCTATGGAGCGGCGGAAAAGTTCATCCAGGAAGTGTGCTGGCGAACCTACTGGAAGGGCTGGCTGGAACAGCGGCCAGCTGTATGGGCGGCGTATTCGGCTGGTCTGTCTGACGCCCAGCGCCTCGACGGACCTCCTGCAGAACTGCTGGCTCGGGCGACCGCCGCGCGGACCGGAATCGACGCCTTCGACGCCTGGGTCCACGAACTGACCGAAACGGGCTACCTCCACAACCACGCCCGCATGTGGTTCGCGAGCATCTGGATCTTTACCCTGCGACTACCATGGGAACTGGGCGCGGCGTTCTTCCTCCGCCACCTGCTCGACGGTGATCCGGCCTCCAACACGCTGTCGTGGCGGTGGGTCGCGGGACTCCATACCCGCGGCAAAACCTATCTTGCGCGCCCCGACAACATTGCAACGTATACCCGGGGTCGCTTCTCGCCCAGGGGCCTTGCCGCCTCGGCCCTGCCGGTCGAGGGTGCGCCAGCGCCGCCAGCCCTCCCCGTCGCTCCGCTGCCGGAGCGTCCGCCACGGGGCGCGTTCGTGTTGCTGATCCACTCGGATGATCTCTCACCCGAGACCCTTGACCTACCCCGGCACGACGTCGCCGCCGTCAGTTGGCTGGAAGATCGCGCTGACGGCTCCGTCTCGGCAAAGGTCAGGGATTTTCGCGCGGCACTCGGCATGGATGCGCTGTGGCGCGCAGGCGAGCATTTCGGCTGCCCGACGCTGAACGCGCGCGACCTCGCTGCTCTGCTGGCCCAGTCCGGCCATCGTCGGGTCGTTGCAACGGCGCCGACGATCGGGCCGGCGCACGAAGCGTTAGCGGCCATACGCCCTCAGCTGCAGGCAGCGGGCGTCGAACTCGTCGAGATCCGGCGACGGTGGGACACGCTGTTCTGGCCGCACGCCACCAAAGGGTTCTTCGCGCTGAAGGACCGCATTCCATCCGTTCTCGAAACGCTCAAACTCATCCCTGGCCAGCGAGACGCATCATGAGCAGCATTCTGGTCTTCGGCGGCGTGGGAGGTATCGGCGAGGCGATCGCGCGGCGCTGTCGGACGGCTGGGCAGAAGGTCGTTGTGACCAGCCGCACACGCGAACGCGCAGAGGCACTCGCAAACGAGATCGGTGCGATGGCAGCAGCGGTCGACGTGGCGGACGAAGCCTCGATCCGAGACGCCGTCAGCGCTGCAAGCGTCGATGGCAAACTCGACGGCCTCGTCTACGCCGTCGGCTCGATCCCGCTGAAGCCGCTGGCACGCACGACCACCGACGATATGCTCGACGCCTTCCGCCTGAATGTCGTCGGAGCAATGCTGGCCGTGAAGGCGGCGGCACCGGCACTCGCGGCCGCCGGTGGTGCCGTCGTTCTCTTTTCCTCGGTGGCGGCCCGGCAAGGCTTCGCCAACCACGCGGCGATCGCGTCCTCGAAAGCGGGCGTAGAAGGCCTCACACTGTCGCTTGCAGCCGAGCTTGCCCCACGCGTTCGCGTCAACGCCATCGCGCCGAGCTTGACGGAAACGCCGCTCGCCCAGCCCATGACCGCCAATGCCAAGATGGCGGAGGCAATCGCGGGCCTGCATCCCATTCCACGGCTCGGCTCGGCGGAAGAGATCGCCGCACTCGCCGAATTCCTGCTGTCGCCGGCGGCCGCATGGATGACCGGGCAGGTCATTGGCGTCGACGGCGGGCGATCGACACTGCGAACCGGGCGGAGCTGACAGATGAGCGAGAAGATGCCCGCCGATCCGTGTGGCCAGCTTACCGTCTACTACGACGGCGCCTGTCCCCTCTGCCGCCGCGAAATCGCGATTTACAAGTCGGCCGAAGGTGCCGAACGGCTGGCGTTCATCGACGTGGCGTGCGCACCCGCGGATGGGCCGGCGACAGACCTTGACCGCAACAGTGCCCTGGCACGCTTCCACGTGCGAGACAGCGAGGGGCGTCTCGTTTCGGGCGCGGCCGCTTTCGGGGCCATGTGGCTCGCGCTGCCTCGCTGGCGCTGGCTCGGCTGGCTGGTGACACGTCGGCCGATGCTGCCGATCGCAGAAGCCGCCTATCGCGGCTTCCTCAAAATCCGCCCGGCGATTCAGCGCCGCTTCCGAGCGCGCGCCGTCAGCGGCGGTATTGAATGAAGGGCGACTTGGTGGCGACCGCGTCGTAGAGCGTGCGGGCCCGGTAATTGAATTCCTGGGTCGCCCAGTAGGTCCGCGTGCAGCCGCGGGCGTCGGCTTCCCGGTAGGTCGCCTCGATCAGCGCGCGGCCGATGCCCTTCTTGCGAGCCGCCGGATCGACGAACAAGTCTTCCAGGTAGCAGTACCACGTCGGTGACCACGTCGACCGATGGAACAGAACGTGCGCCAGGCCAACCACCTCGCCATCCACCTCGGCCACGAGCCCGATATGGAAGTCGTCGGTGCCGGCCATCAGCCGCTGCCACGTCAGCTCGATGACGTCGTCCGCCACCGTTGCCTTGTAGAACTCGATGTACCCTTTGAAGAGCGTGCGCCAGCGCGGCTTGTCCGCCGCCACCAGTCGTCGAACCGCAACGGTCATTTCGATCGGCCCTCGTTGCTGGTCCAGTGCCATTTGAAGCGGGTTTCGCTCACCTTGGCGGCACGGGTCTGGAGATCGGGTTCGGTGGCGGCCAGCTTTTGACCCCTGACATCCGAGAACACGTAGGTCCCGGTGAGGAACAGCGTCCGCCGCCCGATCGGGCACGTGTACGGACCGATGCTCTGACCCGACAACTGCGACCATTTCGGATCGAACACCGTGGCGCGGCAGACCACGTCCTCCCGCTTCAGCTCGGCACGATGGAGCTGGAGGCGGATCTGCAGCTGCAGGCTGGCATTAGCCCGCGCTCTCGCGAGCACTTCGGTCAACGGCAGGGACGTGCTGAGCCCAGCGACGGGAATGGACGGCGTCTGCGACGGGACCGCCGTCTGCGCGCCGACGCTCCCCGCCCCGCCGGCAAGCAGGGCGAAAAAGATCGGTGCGCTTCGCAAGGTCCGGCTCATCATGCGTCCTGATCTTCGATGAAAGCGATGAAGAGAAACCATTTTCCCGGAAGCAGCCCAAACCTACTGTACATCTTTTGAAGCCCAGCGTGCAGGCACTCACATCAAGAACAGCGATGCGAGACCCAGAAAGGCGAAAAACCCGACGACGTCCGTAACAGTCGTCACGAAAACGGTCGACGACACGGCCGGATCGTAGCCGAGCCGATCGAGCGCGATCGGGATGAAGATCCCGGCCAGCGCTGCGGCGACCATGTTGATGATCATCGCCGCCCCGATGACCAGGCCAAGCACGCTGCCGCCGAACCAGAGAACGGTGATGCCCCCCATCAGCGCCGCGAACACGAGACCGTTGATAAGGCCGACCGCCGCTTCTCGAAGGACGACCCGGACGGTGTTGATGGGGTTCATTTCCCGTGTCGCGATCGCGCGCACGGCGACCGTCATGGTCTGCGTGCCCGCGTTGCCGCCCATCGAGGCGACGATCGGCATCAGAATCGCGAGCGCCACCATGTTCTCGAGCGTGGCATCGAACAGGCCGATGACCGCGGAGGCGAGGATCGCGGTGCCGAGATTGATGAGCAGCCACCAGAACCGGCCAGGGACGATCTTTCGGACGCTATCGGTCAGATGCTCGTCGCCGACACCGGCGAGCGCACGGATGTCCTCGTCGGCCTCCTGCTCGATGACCTCCACCACGTCATCCACCGTCAGAACGCCAACGAGCCGGTTGTTCTGGTCGACGACCGGAGCCGACATCAGACCATAGCGCTCGAACTGGCGGGCCACTTCCTCCTGGTCATCGGTGGCGAGGACGACCTCACGGTCGCGGTCCATGATGTCGGCGATCAGGACGTGCCGCTTGGAACGCAAGAGACGCGAAAGGTCGACGGAACCGAGCACCTTAAAGCCGGGATCGACGACGTAGATCTCCTGAAAGGTGTCCGGGAGGTCGTCGGCTTCGCGCATATGGTCGATTACGCGGCCGACGGTCCAGAACGGCGCCACCGCCACGAAGTCCGCCTGCATGAGGCGGCCGGCCGTCTCTTCCGGATATTCGAGGTTACGCTCGAGCGCGCTGCGATCGCTCGCCGGAAGTTGGTCGAGGACTTCCCGGCGGTCGCTCGGCTCTAGGTTCTCGAGGACATACGCCGCGTCGTCGGTATCGAGGTCTTCGACGGCGCGCGCGAGCGTTGTGTTCGGCAGCGCCTCGGAGAGCTGATCGCGGATGGCAGGGTCGAGTTCGGAGAAGAACTCGAAGTCGATTTCACTGCCGAGCGCCTCGATCAGGCGGACGCGTTCATCGGGCTCCAGTTGCTCGATCAAGTCTGCAAAATCGGGGGGACGAAGATCGGCGGTTATGCGCCGGAGGCCCTCCCCATCACCGTCGCGGAGTGACCGTTCGACGTCCGCGACCAGTTCGGCGGCCACTTCGGGCTCGCGGTCGGCCACGTCCTGTCTCGTCTCCTGGCGCATGGGGCTCCGTGCCGATCCGTCCCGGCGCCGCGACGTGCGAGTCGCTGAGGCACCTGTCGAGACAATGGGACCCGGCCGGCGAGCGGACAAGCCCGGCCCCATCCGGCCGTCGTCGCGCGATGCGCCGCAGCCGGCGCTGTCGCACGTCAGCCACGCCGGTCGCTTCAGTCTTGCGCTTTGACGGGACAACTTCGTACTAAGCAGGCGGCGCCGCTTTGCGTGCGTCGCGGAGGCGGCGACCGAAAGGAACCGACCTATGGCCATTCGGCTGGGCTCGTGGCCCACACTCGCCGCTCTCGGGGCGGCGTCGCTGTTCCTTTTGTTGCCCGCGACCGAGCAAAGGCCGGTGCAGGCGGCGAAGACGTGCGGCTCCGATACGCTGGGCGTCGCCCGCACCGTCGCGATCGATACCACTGGTGGGCCGCGCTACGGCCTGATGCAGTACAAGGAGCACGACTTCCTGGCCGACGGCGAAGTCGTCCTGACCTTCGACGACGGTCCGATGCGCCGCCACACGCAGGCCGTGCTGGATGCTCTCGAACGCCATTGCACCAAGGGGACCTTCTTCATGGTCGGCACCATGGCGCTCTCCGACCCCGCCATGGTGCGCGAGGTGGCACTGCGCGGCCACACGGTCGGCAGCCACACGTGGAGTCACCGCTATCAGCTCGGCAAGGTGACACCGCAGCGCGCGACGCAGGAAATCGAGCTCGGGATCAGCGCCATCCAGCTCGCACTCGGCGAGCCGATCGCGCCATTCTTCCGCTTCCCCTTCCTGTCGGACCAGAAAGCGGCGATGGCGCATCTCGGACAGCGCAATATCTCGGCCTTCTCGATCGACGTCGATTCCCTCGACTACCGGTCACGCGGACCAGGCGGCGCCGATCAGGTCTTCCGGCGAGTGATGGCCGACCTCGCCCAGAAGCGCAAAGGCATCCTGCTGTTCCACGACATTCAACCGTCGACTGCCGCGGCCCTGCCGCGCATCCTCGATGCCTTGAAGCAACGCGGCTTCAAGGTCGTGCATCTCACGGCAAAATCGAAACAGACGACCGTCGCGGAGTACGACCAGCAGGCCGCACAAGAGGCGAGCCGGCGCAAGACCGTGATCGCGACGGCCCCGCTGTCTCCCCGTGCCGTGACGTGGCCGATGGGTTCCGGCGCAGCGGCGACGGGAACGCCCGCGCCGGCCATCACGCAAGGCTGGTCGCCGACAACGGAGGGTCAGAAGCCTGTCTCCGGCCGCGGCGCCGACGATGCCGACTGGCGCCGCAGCGTCTTCGGAAACTCCTTCAACGACTAATGCGCCGGCGCCGGGTCAGCCCGCGCTCTCGTTCGCGCGGCCGACCGCGATCATGGCCGCGCGCAGCTCTTCATCAGACACGCGGCGCAGCGCACCCTCGATGAACGCGCCTTCCTCCATCCGGATTGTCTGATGGTGGATTTCGCCTTCGACGTGCGCGCGCTTCAAAAGCTCGATGCGCAGGCCATGGACGCTGCCCTCGACCCAACCGTCGATCGAGATGCGCTCGCCGACGACGGTGCCGCGCACGCGACCGGTTTCTCCGATCACGACTTCGCTGCCGAAAAGATCGCCGATCACCTCGCCGTCGATGCGGACGCCGCCGCGCGTGACGATACGTAGGTTCTGACCGCTGATCGACAGCTCGCGGCCGATCACCGACATCCCCTCGCCGGCTGGCTTCAGTTCCGGTGGCGGCGCGGCGCCGGCCCGTTGTGGATTGGTGACTTCGACCGGCTTCTCTGCGGCCGCACTGCTACTGCTACGCCCGAACACGCGAAAACCCCCCGACATCGACGCTAACATCCCGCTCTGTGGCCCAAATTCTGAGCATACTGAGGCCGAAGCAAGGCGGCACCATTCATCGCCGGCTTGGTTGACAGGCGTCAACGGCGCAGAGATTGCGACCAGGCGAGAGCGGCAGCCCCCGCGGCACAGCAAACCGACCAGAGGACGCTGACCCCGAGACTCGACCCGAGGGCGAAATAGGGCATCGCGAAGAAGAAGGCGCCCGCACCGATCGTATGCAGAGCAATCTGAGGCCAGGCTTCGCGAGGCGGTGGTTCAAGAGCCATCAGACAAGCCATCTCGGCCGACTAGCATCGGCAGCCGACCTCGGCGCCGGCTTCATGCCGACAAGGAATGACAAATTTCGAATTGGTGCGGTCGAGAAGACTCGAACTTCCACGGGTTGCCCCGCTACCACCTCAAGGTAGTGCGTCTACCAATTCCGCCACGACCGCAGGGATTTATCCGGCCTACGCGACAGGGCCGTCCGTTCGGTTCCCGCCGAACGAGGCCGCTTCCGTAACAAATGTCCGGGCCGGGTGCAAGCGTCTGGCTGCAGCCGCCGCCACGTCAGGTTTCACCAATGGTTTTGCGCTGCACCCGGGCCACGAAACGCCCGACGTTGACCACGACTCGGGCGTGCGTCCCGTCACCGATCACCTCCCGCTCGTCTCTTGCCTCGACGCGAAACGTCAGGTTTCGTCCCTCGACGCCAATCAGTTCGGCGGTTGCATGAACGGCCATGCCGATCGGTGTCGCGGCGATATGGCGAACGTCGAGATGGATGCCAAGGCTCTGGTGGCCCTCGGGCAGCAGGTCCTCCGCGCAAGCCAGCGCGGCCGCTTCGAACAGGTTGATCATGACCGGCGTCGCCAGCACGCCGACGCGACCGGATCCGACGCGCGGCGCCGTGTGCTCATCACCGACCACCAGGGACGCGCGGCCGACGCGCCCCGGCTTCAAGTTTGAAAGGTCCATCGATCCCGATACCGTTCGCCAGAGCCCGATCGGCTCAGCGTAGACTTTTCGGCAGGCTCGCCAAGTCCTCGAGATACCACTTCTCGGTCTCGACGATCGCCGGGTTCTCGCCGTTGGCATAGATCCAGCTGTCGACCGCCCACTTCTGACCGCCCGCATTCTCACGCAGCACGGCAGTCCAGTGCGTCCAGCCCGAAACGCCGCGAAGGAAGTTTTCCTTTGAGAACGGGACGTCGACGGTGTGGTGCTTCAGCAGATTGTTGTTGGCGAGCACCGTGAGATAGCTCGTCGTATTCGTCGCCTCATCGACGCAATCCTGCTGGCCGGGATCACCCGATGCCGCGAAGTCCATGCCCGGCCGGTCGTTGGCGGTGCCGATAGCCTGGCCAACGCGGGTCTCCATCCATCCGATCGCCCACGCCACGGCGCGGCGTTCCTCGGCGGGCGTATCGGCCTTCTTGGTCTTGGCCATCAACTTCGAGATCTCCGCCATGTCGGCCGCGGAGAAGGTGTAGCGGGTCGTTTTCTGGCAGCCGTATGCGTGGCAGACCTTGACGGTGTTGCCCGTCGGAGGCTCGACTTTGAAAGAAACGTAATGATTGTCGACAGTCCCGAAGCCGTCGTGCGTGCAGGCACCGATTCCCAGCGCAACCACTGATAGCAGTAGGGTGCGGCAGCGTTTCAGAACTGGTCCGGTGCGGATCGCCGACATCCCTGGTCCGTTAAGGTGATTCGTTCCTTCGTATCCCAATTGACCACTGATTAGGATGGTTCGGCACGTTGAGTCTGCAGGACTTTTCATCTAGCGTTGCCGACATGACACGTTTGCTGAATGCCGGCCTCGAGCCCGTCCACGTTATCGGCGGGGGTCTCGCGGGTTCCGAAGCCGCTTGGCAGATTGCGGGCCAAGGCGTGCCCGTCGTCCTTCACGAAATGCGCCCGGTGCGCATGACCGAGGCCCACAAGACCGAGGGGCTTGCGGAGCTCGTGTGCTCGAACTCGTTCCGGTCGGACGACTGGGAACACAATGCGGTCGGCCTCCTCCACGAGGAAATGCGCCGGGCAGGTTCGCTGGTGATGGCGGCCGGTGACCTCCACAAGCTGCCGGCCGGGGGAGCGCTGGCGGTCGATCGGGACGGCTTTTCGGCCGAGGTGACAGCGCGCCTCGCCGCCCATCCGCTGATCCGAATCGAGCGCGGCGAGGTCTCGGGCCTACCGCCGGCGGACTGGTCGAGCGTCATCATCGCGACCGGACCGCTGACCTCGCCGTCGCTCTCAACGGCAATCCAGGACGTCACCGGTGAAGGAGAACTGGCGTTTTTCGATGCCATCGCGCCGGTCGTGCACTTCGAGTCGATTGATCTCGGAATCGCCTGGCGGCAATCGCGCTATGACAAGGCGGGCCCAGGGGGCACAGGCGCCGACTACCTCAACTGCCCTCTCGATCGCGATCAGTACGAAGCGTTCATCGATGCGCTCCTCGCTGGCGGTAAGACGAGTTTCAAGGAGTGGGAGGCCTCGACGCCCTATTTCGACGGCTGCCTGCCGATCGAAGTGATGGCCGAGCGGGGCCGCGAAACGCTGCGGTTCGGACCGATGAAGCCCGTCGGGCTCGCCAATCCCAACGCTGGCGGCAAGCGGCCCTATGCCGTCGTCCAGCTCCGCCAGGACAATGCTCTCGGCACCCTGTGGAACATGGTCGGCTTCCAGACCAAGTTGAAGCACGGAGAGCAAACACGCATTTTCCGGATGATCCCCGGCCTCGAACGCGCCGAGTTCGCGCGCCTCGGCGGGCTGCACCGGAACACGTTCCTCAACTCCCCGAAGCTCCTCGACGGGCAACTGCGCCTGAAGGCGATGCCGCGGATCCGGTTCGCCGGGCAGGTCACCGGGGTCGAGGGCTACGTCGAGAGTGCGGCCTGCGGGCTCCTCGCCGGCCGCTTCGCCGCTGCCGAACGGCTCGGACGAACGCTTTCGAGCCCCCCGCCGACCACGGCGTTCGGAGCGATGCTCGGGCACATCACGGGCGGACATCTCGCCGGTGACGCGGATGCGACCGCCGGTACGCCGCGTTCATTCCAGCCGATGAACGTGAACTTCGGGCTGTTCCCGCCGCTTGTCGCCAACGAGACTGGACCCGATGGGCGGCGCATGAAAGGGAAAGACCGTGGGCTCGCCAAGAAGAGCGCCATGGCCCATCGCGCACTCGCCGATCTGACCGTTTGGCTGGCGGCTTCGGAGCGGGCCGACAGGGAACCGGCGGCCGCGGTTTGACGCACTGCAATATAACTGCTAGGATTTTTGTGCAATGCAACAGCGGGCGCCGGTCCCGCGCTTCACGGAGCCGACTCATGTTCTTCCAGAACTACGGCGATTACGCCAAGGCAGGCCAGACGTCGCTCGACGTGGCCCTCGGGTCGGCCAGCGATCTCACGAAGAGCTGGCAGAGCATCGCGATGGAAGTGACCGACTACTCCAAGCGGTCGATGGAGCTCAACACGGCGCTTGTCGAGAAGCTGCTCAGCGCGCGCTCCTTTGAGCACGCCCTCGAAATCCAAACCGCCCATGCGCGCCGCGTCTACGACGATTACGTGCAGCAGGTGAACCGCATCAACGGCCTCATGGCCGACCTGACCAAGCAGGCGCTGAAGCCGGTGGAGCGCTCATTCGCCCCTTGACGCTTCGACGCGCGCCAGATCTGCAAGAGGCTCGGCCACCACGGCCGGGCCTCTTTTTTGTCGCGACGGCGAACCCACATAGGCTTTCTCTCGTTCCGGTAACTGCCGGAGGGGATGGGACGTCATCGGCACCCTTTGCGACATCGGCCAGTGTTGCGTAAGTTTCATGTGTCTGCCTATCCCGCTGCAGGTGCGTCCGCGCGTGCAGGCGATGACAGTCGATGCAGAGGGTGGCTCCCGAGGGGAGCGGAGGAACGATGGTTGAGTGGGTGAACGAAGCGGAGAGACGGCAGCTTCCGATCACCGCGGCCAAGGGCGGCGGCCCAGGCCGCAATTCCGACGAGGAAGGCAAGACAGGGCTCGTCACCAAGACGCGGCCGAAGACGAAGCGGCCGTCACTCTACAAGGTGCTGTTGCTCAACGACGACTACACGCCCATGGAGTTCGTCGTGCACGTCCTTGAGAAGTACTTTTCCAAAGGTCGTGAGGAAGCGACCCGCATCATGCTGCACGTCCACCATAAGGGCGTCGGAATCTGCGGCGTCTATACGTACGAGGTGGCCGAGACCAAGGTGACGCAGGTTATGGACTTCGCGCGCCAGCACGGCCACCCTCTGCAGTGCACTATGGAAAAAGAGTAGACGGCGTCCATCGGAGACACATCCACGTGCCCTCATTCTCCCAGAGTCTCGAAGCCGCCCTGCACCGTGCCCTCGAGTACGCCAACGAGAGGAAGCACGAGTACGCGACGCTCGAGCATCTGCTGCTTGCACTGATCGACGATCGCGATGCGTCGAGCGTGATGCGGGCTTGCCAGGTCGACCTCGAAGCGCTGCGCACGCGGGTCTCCGAGTTTCTGGACACGGAGTGCCAGTCCCTCGTTGTGAAAGGCCCGTCGGAAGCACAGCCGACGACGAGCTTCCAGCGCGTCATCCACCGCGCCGTCGTGCATGTGCAGTCCTCGGGCCGCGAAGAAGTCACGGGCGCCAACGTGCTCGTTGCAATTTTCGCCGAGCGCGAAAGCCACGCTGCGTTCTTCCTGCAGGAGCAGGACATGACGCGCTTCGACGCCGTGCAGTACATCAGCCACGGCATCGCCAAGCGGCCCGGTATGAGCGAGCCACGTCCCGTGCGGGGCGTGGACGAAGAGAACAACAGCGAGGGTGGCAGTGGCGAGGCGGCGCAGAAGAAGCCCGGCGCCGATGCGCTCAACACCTACTGTGTGAACCTCAACAAGAAGGCGCGCGACGGTAAAATCGATCCGCTGATCGGCCGTGAGCCGGAAGTGCTGCGCACCATCCAGGTGCTGTGCCGCCGGCAGAAGAACAATCCACTGTTCGTCGGCGATCCGGGCGTCGGCAAGACCGCCATCGCCGAAGGGCTCGCGCGCAAGATCCTCAAGGGCGAAGTGCCGGAGGTATTGCAGAACGCGACGATCTTCTCGCTCGACATGGGCGCACTGCTCGCCGGCACGCGGTACCGCGGCGACTTCGAAGAGCGCCTAAAGGCGGTGATGAAGGAGATCGAGAACTACGAAGGCGCGATCCTCTTCATCGACGAGATCCACACCGTGATCGGGGCCGGCGCGACATCCGGCGGTGCGATGGATGCGTCGAACCTTCTGAAGCCTGCCCTTCAGTCGGGCGTGCTGCGCTGCATCGGCTCCACGACCTATAAGGAGTATCGTCAGCACTTCGAAAAGGATCGCGCGCTCGTCCGTCGCTTCCAGAAGATCGACGTGAAGGAGCCGACGGTCGAGGACTCGATCGAGATCCTGAAGGGGCTGAAGCCGTACTTCGAGGACTTCCACAAGATCAAATACACCAACGACGCCATCAAAGCCGCGGTGGAGCTGTCGGCGAAGTACATCAACGACCGCAAGCTGCCCGACAAGGCGATCGACGTGATCGACGAGACCGGCGCGTCGCAGATGCTGGTGCCGGAGAACAAGCGCAAGAAGAAGATCACCGTCAAAGAGGTCGAGGCGACGGTCGCCACGATGGCCCGCATCCCACCCAAGACGGTCACTAAGTCCGACGCGGAAGTCCTCGCCGCGCTCGAGAAGGATCTGAAGCGGCTGGTGTTCGGTCAGGACAAGGCGATCGAGGCCCTGTCGTCGCAGATCAAGCTCGCCCGCGCGGGTCTGCGCGAACCGGAAAAGCCGATCGGCTGCTACCTGTTCTCCGGCCCGACGGGCGTCGGCAAAACAGAAGTCGCCAAGCAGCTCGCGAACCTCATGGGCGTCGAACTCCTGCGCTTCGACATGTCTGAGTACATGGAGAAGCACACGGTTTCGCGGCTGATCGGTGCGCCTCCGGGCTATGTCGGGTTCGACCAGGGTGGTCTGCTCACGGACGGTGTCGACCAGCATCCGCATTGCGTCCTCCTGCTCGACGAAATCGAGAAGGCGCATCCGGACCTGTTCAACATCCTTCTGCAGGTGATGGACCACGGCAAGCTGACCGACCACAACGGCAAGCAGGTCGATTTCCGCAACGTCATCCTGATCATGACGTCGAACGCGGGTGCGTCGGACCTCGCTCGCGCGGCTTTCGGGTTCAACCGCGCGAAGCGCGAGGGAGACGACGAGGAGGCGATCAATCGCCTGTTCACGCCGGAGTTCCGGAACCGTCTCGACGCCGTCATCGCCTTCGCCGGCCTGACACCCGAGATCATTCAGAAGGTCGTCGAGAAGTTCGTCTTCCAGCTCGAAGCTCAGCTGGCGGATCGCGGCGTGACGATCGAACTGACCGAACCCGCCACCAAATGGCTCGGCGAGCGTGGCTACGACGAGAAATTCGGTGCGCGCCCCCTCGCCCGCGTTATCCAGGAGCACATCAAGCGTCCACTCGCCGATGAGCTTCTCTTCGGCAAGCTCGAGAACGGCGGCGCTGTGAAGGTTCTGGTCGCCGGCGAAGGTGCCGAGGCAAAACTCGCCTTCGAGTTCTTCCCCGCCGACCCGGCAAAGAAGGCGAAACCGTCCGACTCGGACGAGGACGACGACGAGGCACCGGAGCCCGAGAAGGCTCTGATCGAAGCCGCCCCGCGCAAGGCCCTTCCGGGTCCGAAAGACAGCAGCGGCGGTGGCGGACGTCGCCCACGCTCCGGCACCGTTCCCTCCGTGCCGAAGCCGAAAGACGAGTAGCCCCACCGATCGGGCTCACGATATCAGGCCGCGAGCGCAGGGATTTCGAACCGCGTCTCGCGGCTCTGCTTTTGAGCCGCTTCGCTGGTACGGCGCATCATCGCCCACATCAGGCGCTGGGGCGGAAAACCCCACGTCGCGTTGAGGCGTAATTCGGCCGCCGCCGCGAGCGCCGGGGCGAGGACCTGGAAACCTTCCTGCATCAGAAGATCGCGTAAGCGGCGACCGGTGAAAGCCTCGGCGAGCCGGCGAAAGCGAACCATGATGGCCGTGCCGCGCGCCGCATCGCCGCGATAGGCGCGCCAGAAGGTTTTCTCGATGGCCGCGATGTCGGCCGGATCACCGCCGCGCAGCAAGACGAGGCCGCGCTCGCCGTCGAGCGCGATGCGCATCGGTAGCCACATCTCCGCCAGCGTCACGGCCGGCACGTCGGTCGGATCGAAAGCTGCGTGCGTCATGGCACATCCCTCGAGTTATTGGCTTCACGCACGCTGGCCGGCGGCGAAAACGGTCCACGGGTTGCCGCGCAGCAGAATGATGCCGTCGGCGCGGCCATCGGCCCGCTCGAAGTCGACTTCGGCGGCGAGCAGATCGCCATACGGGTTGACGAGCGAAGAGGCGGCGAAGCGAAAGCGCTGACCGTCATCGGTGGCGATGATTCCGACCCCCAGATCCGGCCGGTACTTGGTGATGTGACCCTGCATGGCGTTGGCTCCTTTGTTGGTCGGCCGGCGGCCGTCCCTGAAGCCGAAGATCGCCGATAGGTCCGGCCCGCGCTGTTCCGGCCGAAACAGGCCGTGAAATGCTCGTGTGCGATCTCCGCCCCGCGACCATTCCGCAACAGCCGGGAACGCCGCTTCGAGGTGCCCCAATGTCGGCTCACCGCGGTCAAAGTCGCATGCGGGAGTGGGGGCATTGGGCAGAGAGGAGGACGATCGTGAGCCGAAGAGAACTCCGGGTTGTCAGTCACGCCGCCGTAGGGATCGCTGCGGGTCTCGGGGCCTTTGCCAGCGGAGCCGCTGCCGCGGAAGCCGGTGACGCCGTGCTCCGCACCGTTTGGTCGGCGGCCGGGGGGCACGTCGCGAGCCTCGGCGGGATGCTCGCCGCCCTTTTTCGCGAGCCGTCCGCCTTGTATGTCGCCCTATTGGCGACGACCGCTCTGGGTCTCGCCTTCCTCAGCGTTCGAAGCCTCTCCGCCGCCCGAGCCATCACGGCCCGAACGCAGCGCCGGCAGCCGCCGACCGATCCGAGGGATCGTCTGGAGCTTTGACCCCTTGGGCTCCACACAAACGACCACATTCCCTATATGCTGGTCGAACCACATCGGAGGCCAGGATGGCGATCTCAGGTCCGACCGTGAAATCCGTGGCCGCGCTCGGTGCGACGGCCGCTCTCGCCGCCCTGTGCGGGTGGGCGCTCGGGTCCGCGGACACGGAACGCAGCCTCGGACGTAGTGTTGCATCTGCGCTCTCAGAGCGAACCGCTACGGCTAGGCCGTCGGCGAACACGTCGTCAGACCAGTTCGACTCGGAAGCCCTCCGCCTTAGCTCGTGGCCCGGATATGAACCGCTTCCCGCCGGTCTGCGTGGAACGATCGGTGTCGGAGACCGCATAACGATCGGAGGTACCGACGGGCGCCTCCAGGCCCTCGAAGTGGTCGAAAGCCGCCCCTTCGAAGCCGACGTCACGCGCGTCGATACGGCTCCCGAGCGACGCTTCGTGCTGGTGACGGCCCGGGTCGTCGCCGAGCCCGGCCGCTTGGTTCGGTTCATCGTCGAGAGCGACGCCGAAGGCTCCGCCCGCCCCGCAGCGTTGCGCTCGCACCGCGCTCTCTGACAAAACGCGACGGCCGCTACGCAACAGCCGGCTGTCTCCCGCCCTGGTTGATGCTATGAGACACAGTCCGCTTCGGCGGCTGTCGGCTCGAGCTTCGGGATCGGTTTCATGCGTCTCAATCCGCCCACCATCCTGGTCTTCCTGATCTCGCTGATCCTGGCCCTTGGGGCGATCGTGACCAAGTTGGGTTTCGTCCCGGTGCCGCGCTACCTGCCTCACCAGGAGTATTGGCTGGCGATCGTCGCCTATCTCGTGCTGATGACCGGCACGGTGGTGAAGGGGCTTTGATTACCGCCCCTGGAAGATGAGGGCGGCGCCGGCGGCGATAAGGACGAAACCACCGAGATGGTTCCAGCCGAGCGGCTCCTTCAAGTACAGGACCGAGAACACCGCAAACACGGCGAGCGTGACGACTTCCTGGATCGTTTTGAGTTCAGCCGCCGAATAGACCGCATGGCCGTAGCGGTTTGCCGGCACGGCGAGACAGTATTCGATCAGCGCAATGCCCCAGCTGGCCAGGATGACGAGCAGGAGCGGCTTTTCCTTGAAAGCGAGATGGCCGTACCACGCCAACGTCATGAACACGTTCGAGGCGATCAGCAGCAGGACGGGCATCAGATAAGGCCAGGCAAGCGTCATCGGGAAAGCTCCTCGGTCGTGATGGCTCTCCCCTAGGTCGTAGCGCCGAGCGGGTCCAGTCCGCCTCGCATGTGGGACGAGACGCGGCCGTCGTTCTTTCGCCCCGTTCAGCCCATGTTAATCTCGGCCGTGGCGCGGGCGGGGAGGTTGGCGCGCATGCGGATTGGCGGTCGTCGCTTCCTTCTGAGCTTCGCCATCATCGGCGCCAGCGTCTGTCTGGCGCTCGGCGTCACGCTGCCGATCATCAAGCTCACCAAGTATATTTTCTGGACCACGGAACATTCGCTGATCTCGACGGTCCGCGTGCTGATCCGCGACGGCCAGGTCTTCCTCGGTGTCACGGTGCTGGTCTTCTCGATCGTTCTACCGGTCCTGAAGCTGCTCTATCTGCTCCTCGTCTCGACGCTGCCTGACACCGAAATCCGCCGCCAGCGCTGGCGCCTAAAGGCCCTCGAATGGCTCGGCAAATGGTCCATGCACGACGTGCTGGTGCTGGCGCTAACGATCTTTTTCATCAAGAGCCAGGGCGTCTACGACGCGCGCAGCCTCACGGGCGTCTACTTCTTCACTGCCGCCGTGGTGCTGATGATCCTCGCCTACGCGTGGCTCAGGGTCGACAAGTCCGAAACGAGCCCCGAGGCGGCCGCGCCGTCGGGCCCACAACCGATCGCCCGCACCGCGCCGCCGCGTCCGGTCGAGGAGCCGTCGCGTCTCGCCGTCGGCTGGACGTTACGCACGTTTCTGCTCAGCTTCCTGATCATCGTCGCGACAGTCTTTTTCGTGCTCGGCATCATCCTGCCGGTCATCAAGTTCACGACGGTTTATGTGTGGACGAACGAGCACTCGATCGCGACGATCACCTATGCTCTCTATCAGAAGGGCGAATACTTCCTGTGCCTCGTGTTGTTCGTATTCTCGATCCTGTTCCCGTTCCTGAAGCTCTTCTACCTGCTGACCCTCGTGACCTCGCCGGATCTCGACCCGACGTTCCGGAAGAAAAGCATCTCGACGATGGAATGGCTCGGCCGCTACTCGATGACTGACGTCATGGTGCTGGCGCTGATGATCTTTTACGTAAACTCGTCAGGGTACACCGAGGCGACGGTGCTGCCGGGCGTTTATTTCTTCGCGGCGTCTGCGCTGATGACGATGCTCGCTTACGGCTGGGCGCATTCGGTCCCGGTGCGGATCTCGCCCGCCACACCGCTCATTCGGCCGATCAAGCCCCGGGCGGCCTGACGCCCGAGCAAGCCCTTGAAACAGAAAAGCCGCCCGAAGGCGACCTTCCGAAACGCGTTCGAGCCGGATCAGCGGCTGTAGAACTCGACCACCAGGTTCGGTTCCATGACAATCGGGAACGGCACGTCAGCGAGACCCGGAGTGCGCACGAACTTGGCCGTCATCTTGGAATGATCCGCCTCGATGTAGTCCGGCACGTCGCGCTCGGGGCTCTTCACCGACTCGAGGACGAGCGGCAGCTGCTTCGCCTTCTCGCGGAGTTCGATCACGTCGCCGATCTTCACGCGGTAGCTCGGCACCGTGACGCGGCGGCCGTTGACCGTGACGTGGCCGTGGCTGACGATCTGGCGCGCAGCGAACGGCGTCGGCACCAGCTTGGCGCGATAGACGACGGCGTCGAGGCGGCGCTCGAGCAGACCGATCAGGTGCTCGGAGGTCGAGCCCTTCATTCGGGCGGCTTCGCCATAGATGCGGCGGAACTGGCGCTCGCCGATGTTGGCGTAGTAGCCCTTGAGCTTCTGCTTGGCGCGCAGCTGCTGGCCGAAGTCGGACAGCTTGCCGGTACGGGCAGCGCCATGCTGGCCAGGGCGGGATTCACGCTTATTGAGGGGGCTCTTCGGGCGGCCCCAGATGTTCTCGCCCAAACGGCGATCGATCTTGTGCTTGGCTTGCACGCGCTTTGTCATGTCGGCACTCCACGTGTCGCGATGGATGGTTTGCGATGGAGCGCCCCCTCCTCTGCCCCGAGCGGGGCCGACAGGTTCCGGCCAGAGTTGCCGATACCGCGGGTGCGCAAAAACGATTTGCGGACCCGAAGGCCCGCAATCGCGCCGGTTCTCTACCTGCGGCAGCGTCCGCCGTCAACCTCGGCCGTCACCCGGCCGCCGCACTGGCTGGGTTGCAACGCCCCACGGCCTTGCAAATGAGCCGATCCGGTGCGACCACCCCCGCAACAGCTTGGGCCGGGAGATTCGAACCCCGGCCCACTTCCCCCTGCGAGATTGATTGGACAGCGCGATGGCCTCGTCACGTGATCTCCTCTCCGACCTCGAAAAAGGCCGCCGTGGCCGGCAGGCCGAGGAAAGCTATACCGCAGCCGACATCGAGGTTCTGGAAGGGCTCGAGCCCGTCCGCCGCCGGCCGGGGATGTATATCGGCGGGACGGACGAGAAAGCGCTGCACCACCTCTTCGCCGAAGTCCTCGACAACGCCATGGACGAGGCGGTCGCCGGCCATGCGACCTTCATCGACGTCCGCCTCGATACGGACGGCTTCCTCTCGGTGACGGACAACGGCCGCGGCATCCCGGTCGACCCGCATCCCAAATTCAAGACCAAGTCCGCCCTCGAAGTCATCATGACGATCCTGCATTCGGGCGGAAAGTTCGAGGGCAAGGCCTACAACACGTCGGGCGGCCTGCACGGCGTCGGCGTCTCGGTCGTGAATGCGCTCTCGGAACTCCTCGAAGTCGAGGTCGCACGCGGCCAGCAGCTCTACCGGATGCGCTTCAGTCGCGGCCACGCCCAGGGCAAGCTCGACAAGCTCGGCGCGATCCACAATCGACGTGGCACCAAGGTGCGCTTCAAGCCCGACGAGCAGATCTTCGGCAAGGGCGCGACGTTCAAGCCGGCACGCCTCTTCAAGATGGCCCGGTCGAAGGCCTACCTCTTCGGCGGCGTCGAGATCCGCTGGTCGTGCGCGCCGGAACTCATCAAGGACGACACACCCTCGGAAGCCGTCTTCCATTTCCCGGGCGGCCTGAAGGACTACCTGCTCGCCTCGATCGAAGGAAAGACGCTCGTCACCAAGGACGTGTTCGCCGGCAAGGTGGAGCGCGAGGGTGGCCACGGTTCCGTCGAGTGGGCGATCGGCTGGGTGTCCGACGACGATGCCTCGGTCTCGACCTATTGCAATACCATTCCGACGCCGGAGGGCGGCACCCACGAAAGCGGCCTCCGCTCGGCGCTCTCGAAGTCGCTCCGAAACTACGGCGAACTCGTCGGCAACAAGAAAGCCGCGCAGATCACGGCCGAAGACACCATGAGCACCGCCGTCGCGATGCTTTCGGTCTTCATCCGCGAGCCGGAGTTCCAGGGCCAGACCAAGGACAAGCTCGCCACCGCCGAAGCGACGCGCATCGTCGAAAGCGCCGTCAAGGACGCCTTCGACCACTGGCTCGCCGACAGCCCGCAGCAGGCGTCCCGCCTGCTGGACTGGACGATCGAGCAGGCGGAAGAGCGCCTGAAGCGGCGGCGCGAAAAGGAAGTCGGCCGCCAGTCGGCGACGCGCCGGCTGCGCCTTCCCGGCAAACTCGCCGACTGCTCCATTCAGCAGGCGGCCGGCACGGAGATCTTCATCGTCGAGGGCGACTCGGCCGGCGGCTCCGCCAAGAGCGCACGCAATCGCGAAACGCAGGCAATCTTCCCGATGCGCGGCAAGATCCTCAACGTGGCGAACGCCTCGTCGGACAAACTCGCCGGCAACAAGGAACTCGCCGATCTCCTGCAGGCGCTGGGGGTCGGCGCCGGCGCCAAGTATCGTGACGAAGATCTCCGGTACGAGCGCGTAGTCATCATGACGGACGCCGACGTCGATGGCGCCCATATCGCGTCGCTGCTGATCACCTTTTTCTATCAGATGATGCCCGAGCTGATCGACAACGGGCATCTGTTCCTCGCCGTGCCGCCGCTGTTCAAGCTGACGCAGGGGCCGAAGACACTTTACGCCCGCGACGACCGCCATCGCGAGGAGCTGGTCAAGCGCGAGTTCAAAGCCAACCAGAAGATCGAAGTCTCTCGCTTCAAAGGGCTCGGCGAGATGAACGCCCAGCAGCTCAAAGAGACCACCATGGATCCGAAGAAGCGTACGCTGCTCCGGGTCGAGATCGCCGAAGACGAGCGCGCCGCCGTCACCGAAGCCGTCAACGCGCTGATGGGCTCGAAGCCCGAGGCACGCTTCCGCTTCATCCAGGAGCGGGCCGCGTTCGCGAAAGACCTCGACATCTAGCCGGGTCGCCACGAACCGAGCGAGCGCGTCGCGCCCTCCGGGCGCGCTGCAGCAATCGTGTAGGTTTATCCACCCCCTCCGGCGCTGACGGATAATCGGCCTCCTGATCAATCAGGAGATCCGCCGATGTCCCCGCGCCGACCCGTACGCCTCGATCCCGTTACGCTGCTCCTCCGACTTCGCTCGGAACTCGCATCCGCGAACCTGATGCTGGCCATCTATCGGCTGGCCGACGTCTACCGGAAATACAATCCGGATCAGCCGCGCGTCCCGGCCGGCCAGCCGGGCGGCGGGCAGTGGACGTCGGGCTCCGGGAGTGGCGGCGGTGGCGGCGCCGAACCATCGCGCACGACCGCGGACGAGAGCGGCGAGCAACCGTGGAGCGAGGTCGCCAATTCTTATGGCGAGGACGGCTCTCTCGCCTCGCAAACGGTCGTCAACCGCGACGGCAGCACGATCACCAGCGACTTCGTGCCGACCGACGACTACGACGAGCGACACACCGTTCAATTGCCCGGCGGTGAAGCGTTCAGCTTCGAGAACGATGGCGCGACGCAGACGATCCGCGACGCCGAGACCGGCCAGATCCTTTCGAAGACCACCTGGGGACCGGATGGCCCCGAGGCCGAACCGATCATCGAGCCGGCTTTCGCGCCTGCTGTGCCGTTTGCGACCAAACTCTTCGTCGAGGTGGGCGTGCCGGCGGCGATCGTGGCGGCCAAGACGCTCTACGATTGGTATTCGGGTCCCGCAGACGGTGGCTACGACGATGGCAAGAGGGCCGTCGCTTCCTTTCGCGCCTACGATTTCGATACGGCTGACAACGCGAGGATAGCACCCGACTACGTGGGTCGCGTGGACAAAAAGGACGTGGACGACGCTTGCCCTCGCCACGGAGAAGTGCAGGATAGGACGGATGCGGCCTACGATCGCGCGATGCAGGGAATTACTTATCCGAGACCGCAAGAAAGAGGCACGGCGATTCATAAGCAGCTGAAAGATGATATCGATGCTCTTGATGATCCAAATTTAAGAGCCGAGGTTTCGATTCGGGAGTCGCAAGACGGAAAAAATAAGGAAGGATCAATAAGAACCGATGTTCTGGAACGTGTCGGCAATGGGACTGTCTGCGTCTATGACCTTAAGACGGGCGATGAGGGATTAACCCGAGCACGCAGCATCCAAATCGCCCGACACGTATACAAGTATTATAGAGACACCACGCGCATTCTCCTTATCCAAATCAGGCCTCGCCGATGAGCACGAAAGCTCAGTACCGCCAGCTCGCAAAGCCATTAATCGCGAGGGTCGGCGACGTTGAACTCGTCGACCACTATCTTGTTTTGAAACCGATGCATCACATTTTCCGCGGTGTTCTCATCGATCGCCTCCAAGGTCGCCCAGAGCCACGGCCTGTCATGTTCGTCCGACACCTTTTTGAAGAGCAGACATGGCTGACGCATCATTGGGGTGAGTGGTTATATCCTCAAAAACCGCGCATGTGGCGCTGGTCGGAGCCGGACGAGATCGAGGATCTCCGCCGTCGCCTGGAGAGCGAGGTTTTCCCTCATTTGAGAACTATCCAGACGCTCGATGACATGCTCAACGAGGTGGACCGCGTATGGCCCGGACTGGCGAGCAAACCACGCAGAACGGGCACAGACATCATCCGCGAACGGCCCTGTGCACAGCTCGCCTTCGATGTCGCGCTCGGTCAGGTGGAGCAAGCGCGCACGCACGCGGAGCACTACCTGCGGGTCTACAATGAAAGCAACTATGGACTTCGCGACGAGGAGGACCTTGCCGAATTTCGTCGCTTCTCCGACTTCTGCCGCCGCATCCTCGCCGACGACCGCAAAAGCCTCGTCGCACTTCTTCACGAGTGGGAAGCGGCGACCGTCCAGCACTTCAAGATGGAGCACATCTGGGAGCCGACCCCCTTCCCCATCGAAACCATGGGGCTTGTGTGACCACCAAAGCCCAGTCCCGCAAGCTCGCAAAGCCGCTCCTTGCGCGTAATCCTGACCTTGCTCTGGTCGATCATTTCCTGGTCCTGAAACCACTCCACCATTTTGTTTGCGGCGTACTAATCGATCGGCGCAGCGGCGGACCAGAACCCTGGCCCGTCATGTTCGTCCGGCATCTCTTCGAAGAGCAGACGTGGCTGACCCACCACTGGGGTCAAGAACTCGGCCCGGGTAGAGACAAAAAGTGGCGCTGGTCTGAGCCGGGTGAGATCGAGGATCTACGCTGTCGCTTGGAGACCGAGGTTTTCCCTCATTTGAGAACAATCCAGACGCTCGATGACATGCTGAACGAGGTGGAGCGCGTATGGCCCGGACTGGCGAGCAAACCACGCAGAACGGGCACAGACATCATCCGCGAACGCCCGCTCGCCAAGCTCGCGTTCGACGTGGCCCTCGGCAATCTGGACGTAGCGCGGCTGGAGGCAGAGCACTTTCTCCGGCGGTGGCCGAAGATCCCTGAAGAAGCTTCTGAAACCATCAGGGCGAAATTCAGACATATGGCCGAACTGAGCAACCGCATCCTCGCCGACGACCGCAAAAGCCTCGTCGCACTTCTTCACGAGTGGGAAGCGGCGACCGTCCGGCACTTCAAGATGGAGCACATCTGGGAGCCGACTCCCTTCCCCATCGAGACACTGGGGCTCGTGTGAGCACCAAAGCGCAACGCCTGAAGCTCGCGAAACCGTTGATCGCGAGGGTCGGCGACGTTGAACTCGTCGGGCACTATCTCGTCTTGAGGCCGGTCCATCATGTGCTCCGCGGCGTCCTGATTGACCGCCGCCGTGGAGCACCGGAGCCGTGGCCCGTCATGTTTGTGCGACATCTCTTCGAAGAACAAACTTGGCTAACCCATCATTGGGGCAGAGAACTCGTGCCTCAGAAGCCAAAGATGTGGCGCTGGTCGGAGCCGGACGAGATCGAGGATCTGCGTCAACGTCTGGAGACCGAGGTTTTCCCTCATTTGAGAAGAATCCAGACCCTCGACGACATGCTCGTCGAGGTCGCTCGGGTCTGGCCGGGAGCGAAGCTATTCCCGGTTGAGCGTCGCACCGAGATCATCCGCTCCCGACCCTGTGCACAGCTCGCGTTCGATGTTGCGCTCGGTCAGTTGGAGCAAGCGCGCACGCATGCGGAGCACTACCTGCGGGTATACAACGAAAGCAACTATGGACTTCGCGACGAGGAGGACCTTGCCGAATTTCGTCGCTTCTCCGACTTCTGCCGCCGCATCCTCGCCGACGACCGCAGAAGCCTTGTCGCACTTCTTCACGAGTGGGAAGCGGCGACCGTCCGGCACTTCAAGATGGAGCACATCTGGGAGCCGACTCCCTTCCCCATCGAAACCATGGGGCTTGTGGACTGACGCCGGGCCCGGTGGCCAGTTTAGCCGGCTTGGCCGGTCGTCTGTAGGACAGTTGCGGACGGCTCCGCGTTGCGCGACAACCGCGCCATGTTCAAGACGCTCCTGATCGCCAATCGCGGCGAAATCGCCCGCCGCATCATCCGCACGGCGCGCCGGCTCGGCATCGCGACCGTGGCGGTCGCTTCGGACGCCGACCTCGGCCAACCCTTCACCCGCGAGGCCGACCAGGTCGTACCCATCGGGCCAGGTCCTTCCACCGAAAGCTACCTGCGGATCGACCGCATCATCGAAGCCGCGCGGGCGACCGGCGCCGATGCCATCCACCCCGGCTACGGGTTCCTGTCCGAAAATGCCGACTTCGCGGACGCCGTCGCCGCGGCAGGCCTCGCGTTCGTCGGGCCGACCGGCGCCGCCATGCGTGCGCTCGGCGGCAAGGCCTCGGCCAAGGAGATCGCCGCCCGCGCCGGCGTCCCCGTCGTTCCGGGTTATCGGGGCGCCGAACAGGATGCTGCCACCCTCGGCGAAGCGGCCCGAAGGGTCGGCTTCCCGGTTATGATCAAGGCGGTCGCCGGCGGTGGTGGCCGCGGCATGCGGCTCGTTGCGACGCCCGACGACTTGCCCTCACTCCTCGACAGCGCGCGACGCGAGGCGGAAAGCGCCTTCGGCGATGGCCGCGTCCTCATCGAGAAAGTCGTCGTCGCGCCCCGGCACATCGAAGTTCAGGTCTTTGGCGACCGGCACGGCAACGTCGTCCACTTGTTCGAGCGCGACTGCTCGCTCCAGCGCCGGAACCAGAAGGTCATCGAAGAAGCGCCGGCGCCCGGCATGTCTCCAGACCTGCGGGCCGAAATCACCGGCGCGGCCGTCAAGCTCGCCCGCTCGGTCGGCTATGAGGGCGCCGGCACGGTCGAATTCCTCGTCGAAGGGGGCACGCTCGACCGGTCGGCACGCTGGTACTTCATCGAGATGAATACGCGGCTCCAGGTCGAACATCCGGTGACAGAGACGATCACGGGGCTCGATCTCGTCGAATGGCAATTGCGGGTCGCCGCCGGCGAGCCCCTTCCGCTGACGCAGGATCGAATCACGATGACGGGGCACGCGATCGAAGCGCGCCTCTGCGCCGAAGACCCGGCAAAGGGCTTCCTCCCGTCGATCGGCAGGATCGCCGAACTGCGCCTCCCGGCCGGCGACGGGCTGCGATGCGACTTCGGCCCGGAGAGCGGCAATGTCGTGCCGCCGTTCTACGACTCGATGATCGGTAAACTGATCGCCGGCGGGCGCGACCGCGGGGAAGCGGTGGCGCGGCTCCGTACGGCGCTCGCCGGTACCGTGGTCGCCGGGTTGCAGACGAATGCCCGCTTCCTAGACCAGTTGCTGTCCGATACCGAAGTCGCGACCGGGACGATGGACACCGGGCTGATCGGCCGCAAGCTCGAGGCGCTGACCGGACGACCGGTCGACGGCAAGGCGATCTCCCTCGGCGCGCTCGCCCTGATCGAGTCCCGCTCGCCTCATGCGCGGCCCGGTCTGCTCGCATCGCCGTGGGATGCGACGGATGGCTTCGGCCTCGGCGACGTGCGCCGCGTGCGCTATGCCCTGACAGCCGACGGCGAACCCATCCCTGCCGATGCGACCTGGGGCGCGGGCGGATTGACCGTGACGGTCGGCAGCGCGACGGCCCATCGCAGCGAACCCGATCCCGCGGTCGTCGTCCTCGACGGCAATCGTGCCCTCGTCACGCGGCAGCTGTCGCACACGACGGTCGCCTGGCCTTCGCGCGATCTCGACGACGTCGCCGACGGACCGGCGGACGGCCTCGTTCGTGCGCCCATCAACGGACGCCTCGCCAAGTTGTTCGTGGAAAAAGGGGCTGCTGTGACAAAGGGCGACCGGGTTGCCATTGTCGAGGCGATGAAGATGGAGCACGTCCTCATTGCCCCGAAGACGGGTCGGATTGAAACCCTGCCGGTCGCCGAGGGACAGCAAGTGACGGAGCGTATGGTCATCGCCACCCTCTCGGAGTAAAGCCCCGTGACGGTCCATCTTCTCAAACTGTGCGTCGGCGCCGAAAGCATCGAAGACCTGGCGCGGTGGCAGGCGGGGCGGATGGCAGCGCTCAAGAAAGCCGGCCTGCCGCCGGACCTCTATCATCAAACCTTCCAGATGCCGAAGCGGCGGGACGAGCTTCTCGACGGCGGCTCGCTCTACTGGGTCATCAAAGGCGTGATCCTGGTCCGCCAGCGGATTCTCGATCTCCGCGAGGGAACCAAGGACGACGGATCGAGCTGCTGTCTGATCATTCTCGATCCACCGCTGGTTTCCGTCAGACCGACGCCGCGTCGCGCCTTCCAGGGCTGGCGCTATCTCGACAGCGACGACGCGCCGCAGGACGTATCGGGCACGGCAGGCCGCGGCGACGTCGCCGAAATGCCGGCGAAGATGCGCCGCGAACTCGCCGCCCTCGGGCTGCTCTAAGGCGCCTCACTTCCCCCAGCGCAGCGCGAGCACATTCAGCTCACGGGCGAGTTCGAGGAGGCCGGTGCGGGTGCGCGGCGAGAGCGGGCGGAGCGGATGACGCACGGCATCGCTGCGGATCACGCCGCCTTCCATCATGACGGTCTTCGTCGCCCTCAGGCCGCACTGGCGGTTCTCGTAGTTGATGAGCGGCAGGATGCGCGCGTAGGCGGCGGCCGCTTCGTTGCGCCGGCCGGCGAGGTAGTGGGTGAGAACCGGCTTGATCTGATCGGGCATCAGCGCGCTCGGCATGGTGCCGGTTGCGCCCCCATCGAGGTCGGCCATCAGTGTGATGCTTTCCTCGCCGTCGAATGGGCCCTTGATGGACGCGCCACCAGACGCGATCAGGGCAGCGAGCTTATCTGCCGTACCCGGAACTTCGATCTTGAAGTGCGTGACGAGCGGGACCTCGCGGCCGAGCCGCGTCAGGAACGGCACCGACAGCGCGACGCCGGACAGCGGTGCGTCCTGCACCATGATCGGGAGGCCGGAAGTTTCGGCGATGCGCGCGAAGTGCTCGACGACGGCGTCCTCGTCGGCGCGCAGCGTCGCGCCGTGATAGGGCGGCATCAGCATGATCATCGCGGCCCCGGCCGAAGCGGCCCGCTTGGCGCGCGCCGCGGCGATGTCGGTGCTGAAGTGGCTGCAGGTCACGATGACGGGGACGCGTCCCGCGACATGGCTCATCGAGACTTCCAGCAGCGTGTCGCGTTCGGCGTCCGTGAGCAGGAACTGCTCGGAGTAGTTGGCGAGGATGCAGATCCCATCGACGCCCTGGTCGATCATGCAGTCGAGGACCCGCCGCATGCCGTCGAGATCGAGGGCGCCCGTTTCCGTGAACGGGGTCGGTGCGATCGGATGGACGCCGGTCGTCGGCATCTTTGAAGCTTGACGCGCGCTCGCGGAACCCATGGCAGTTTCCCCCTTCGTCTTTGGTTGCGGCGGAAAGTGCCCGACGACGCGTCTCGACACAAGCTTGCCGGATGCGGCACACGAGGCCTTGCCGCTGCCGCCTTCCCGCTCTAGCTCTCAGCTCGTAATCGAGAGCCGCCGCGCATGACCGCCGCCGTCCCCGACATCCCCAAAGTCGAAACGCAGATCGTTGAAATGACGAATGCTTTCCGGCGCGAGAACAAGCTCGGCGCCGTGACGGTCAATCCGGCACTCGCCGCGGCGGCCAAAGCGTTCGCCGACTACTTGGCGCGGACCGGAACGTTCTCGCACACCGCCGATGGGCGTCAGCCGGCGGAGCGCATCAAGGCCTCGGGATACAAGGCTTGCCAGGTGGCCGAGAACCTCGCGCTCAACAAGGACAGCCGTGGCTTCGAGGCGACCGATCTCGCCCGCCGCGCGGTGGAAGGCTGGAAGAATTCCCCCGGACACCGCCGCAACATGCTGACCGAGGCGGTCACGGAGATCGGGGTCGGCGTCGTCGGCGGGAAAGACCAGACCTACATCTCGGTCCAGCTGTTTGGCCGGCCCGAAAGCCTGCGCTACCAGTTCCGCGTCGAGAACCTGTCCACGGCGTCGATCAGCTTCAAGTTTGCGGGCCAGCAGGAAACGCTCTCCCCCCGCATGACAATTCGATTTGCCTCTTGCACGCCGGCCACACTGACCCTCGAGTCGGCACGTCAGCAGGGTTCGGACCGGCGCCTCGATGCGCGCTTCGAACCGACCGACGGCGAACGCTTCACGATCACCGGCGACAACCTGAGCAGCGTTCGAGTCGAACGCGGAAACTGATCGGCGTCAGGGACTTATGACACGGTTCAGTGTCTCGCAATCTAGCGACACGCGGTCTCCGCACGACGGCCGAACCAGCTGATTTCCGTAAAGTTATCCCCAGGCGGGATCAGCGTTCATTTTCTCGCCTAAGTTGTCATCAGCACGCGTGAATTGCAGGGTTATTCTCCTGATCACGGAAACGGCTCGGCTTACGAAGTCAGGTCCGTCCCAGCCGGTAGCACCGACGCCCTCAAATGGTGCTGCAGGCTCTGTAGATAGGCCAGCCGACGGCACCTGTCGTCTTCGACCCCGCTGCCGATCGGTACCCGCGGCTGGCCTTGACGCTCCCCCCAGGACACGGGTGTGTTGCTCAGCGTCCGCCAGCCGGCGCTCTCGGCGCCTTTTCCCCAAGCAGGTAGGTCAAGTGGCCTTGAGACGGCGCCACGAGGGCGTCTAATCGAGTGGCGTGCAGTGGGAGCGGTCCGTTGTCCCTCGTCGTCATAATCGTCATGGTCTTGGTCACCGTGGCCGCCGCCGCCGTCGCTCTCGCGCCGATGGCCGCGGACGGGCGGATCATCTATGCGACGGAGCCCGACCGGCCCTGTCCGTTCGGCTACCGCATGTGCTGGCTCGCGATCCGAACGCGCGACACGCATCGCGTCGTCGACGTGCTCGGCCTGCACAACCACGAAACCTCCAACTGGCGGACCGGGATCGGCATCGTTTATGACCGCCAGCTCGGACCCCAGCGGGTGTTCGTCTCGCCACCCGTGAATGGCTGGACGTTTGTCGTGGGGCTCGCGATCCCCCAGCCGCTCGGCGATGGCTTCGTCGACAAGTGGACGCCGCTGATGACGCGGCTCGGCCACGAATTCATCGAGGTGCAATATTTCTCGACCTTCCCGGCGATCGATTTCCACGCCTGGGCCCGCATTGTCGACGGCAAGATGGTGCGCGCCTTCGCGACCGGCGACGAGGGGGTCCTGCTCACCATCGGTAAGCCGACCAAGGACGAGAAGTCGCTCGGCCTCAAGCTGTTCGAGCTGCGCGGCGTGCGAGGCCGGGCCGGCGATGCCGGCGGCGAGCTGATCCTCCATCCGACCGAGGAGCACGTCATGAAGGTGGCGGCGCGCTGGAGCATCGACCCGACGCTGCTCGACACCTCGGCCGTCACGACCGAGCCGGGCCTCGGCCTCGTCGCCTTCGCTCCGGCGGCCTGGCACTCGGAGCGGGCGCGCCGAGCGGCGTGACACACCAGCAGAGCTGATCTGCAGGAAGACCCCGGGCGACAAACTGTGCCGGCGCAGCTACGCTCCGGCTCCTCGTCATGCCAGGGCGCCCCATGACCGATGCTCCGCACCGCGACCGGTTGCACTTCCTCTTTCTCAACATCGGGCATTTCCTCGATCACCTGCTGACGCTGGTATTCGCGACAGTGGCTGCGCTGGCGCTGACCCGTGAGTGGGGTCTCAGCTACGCCGAACTCGTGCCCTACGCGACGCCCGGCTTCATTGCCTTCGGTGTGTTCTCCCTGCCCGCCGGCTGGCTCGCGGACCGCTGGAGCCGTGAGGGCATGATCGCCGTGTTTTTCATCGGCATCGGCGCGGCGGCGATCGCGACATCCTTCGCCAACACGCCCTTTCAGATCGCGCTCGGCCTGTTCGCAGTCGGCGTCTTCGCGGCGATCTACCATCCGGTCGGCCTCGCCCTCGTCGTCGAGCACGCCCGCAAGGCCGGCATGGCGATAGCGGCCAACGGCGTGTGGGGCAATCTCGGCGTCGGCAGCGCCGCACTCATCACCGGCTACTTCATCGACAACGGCGGATGGCGCAGCGCCTTCGTCGTGCCGGGGGTGTTTTCGATTGCTTGCGGGATCGGCTACGCATGGCTGACATGGGACAAGATCCGCGCGCCGCGGCAGCGTCCTGCCGCCAAGACGACCGATACGGCGGCCCCCGCCCTCGCCGCTGCGGAGCGCCGTGTGATGTGGCGCTTGATGGGCATCGTGTTCTTCACCACCGCGATCGGCGGCGTCATCTTCCAGTCGACCTCGTTCGCGCTGCCGAAGGTCTTCGAGGAGCGCCTGACGGGGATCGCCGGTTCGGCGACGCTCATCGGCTGGCTGGCCTTCCTCGTCTTCGCGATCGCCTCGATCGCACAGTTGGTGGTCGGCCGGTTGCTCGATGAAATCGGCCCGCGTGTGGTCTTCATGGGCGTGGCGACGCTGCAGATCGTGTTCTTCCTCGCGATGCCCGGGCTCCAGGACTGGGCAGCCCTGCTGGTCGCCATCGCCTTCATGCTCGGGGCGTTCGGCCAGATCCCGATCAACGACTACATGATCGGCCGCATGGCCAAGAGCGAACTGCGAGCCTCCATTTACGGGGTCCGATACGTCGTTGCGTTCGCCGTTCTGGCAGCAGCCCTGCCGCTGATCGCCTGGGTTCACAAAACCTGGGGATTCGACATGCTGTTCCATCTCCTGGCGGGTGCCGCCGCGCTGACGCTGATCGCCGTTTCGCTGCTCCCGCGACGGCTACCCGAGCCCCAGCCAGCCGGGGCCGCCCCCCGGCCCGACGCACGGCCGGCGGCTGCGGAGTAGCATCTGGGTGGATTGACGGACGCCGCCCAGCGGTGTTTCAGGAGGCTCATGGAACGTACTGCCGGCCGCCCACTGCTCATCGCAGTGCCGAATATGCTGACGTATGCGCGCATCCTGGCCGTGCCGGGACTTGTGCTGTGCATGCTCGTGCTGGACGGCCACGCGCGCCACTGGTGGGCTGCAGGGCTCTTCATTGCCGCTGCGATCACCGACTGGCTCGACGGCTACCTCGCCCGCATCTGGTCGCAGCAGTCCTCGCTCGGCCGCATGCTCGATCCGATCGCCGACAAGCTCATCGTCGGCGGCGCGCTCTTGATGCTCGTCGAGAGCCAGCAGATTGACGGCGTCTCCGTTGTCCCGGCCGTCGTCATCCTGAGCCGCGAAATCCTCGTCTCGGGCTTGCGCGAGTTCCTCGCGGCACTCAACGTGCAGGTTCACGTGACGTGGCTCGCCAAGTGGAAGACCTCGGTGCAGATGGTCGCGATTGCGATCCTTCTCGGCGGCCCGGCATTCGACTCGATTTTGCCCGGCGTGACGACGGCCGGCATGGTGCTGTTGTGGTTTGCCGCCCTGCTGACGCTCTGGACCGGCTTCGACTACCTCCGCGCCGCCGTGCGCCACGCCATCGAGAATTGAGTGAGGCTCCGATGGCCGTGAAGCTCCTCTATTTCGCCTGGGTCCGCGAGAAAGTCGGCCGCGCGGAAGAGACGATCGAGCTTCCGGACGGCATCGTGACCGCAGCCGACCTGATCGCCTGGCTGAAGGCGCGCGGCCCCGAATACGCCAACGCCTTCGCGCGCGGTGACGTCGTGCGCGTCGCCCTCGATCAGGTGCACGCACCGCAGACCTCGCCGCTCGGCGCAGCGCGAGAGATCGCATTCTTCCCGCCGGTCACGGGAGGCTGAGGTGGGCGTGCGCGTCCAGACCGCGGACTTCGACGTCGGCGCCGAGGTTCGCGCGCTAACCGCCGGACGCATCGACATCGGCGCGGTCGTCACCTTCACGGGCACCGTGCGGGGGGAGGCCGGCGGCGTTCGCCTCGCCAGCATGACACTCGAGCACTATCCTGGGATGACCGAGCGCGAACTCGCCACGATCGAGCAGGAAGCCGCGACGCGCTGGCCGCTGACGGGAAGCCTGATCGTCCACCGCGTCGGCGAACTCCGGCCCGGCGACAACATCGTGCTCGTGATTGCAGCGTCGGCCCATCGCCAAGCCGCGTTCGAGGCGGCTGCCTTCCTGATGGACTACCTCAAGACACGCGCCCCCTTCTGGAAGAAGGAAACGACGCTCGACGGCCAGGGCCACTGGGTCGACGCGCGGGAAAGCGACGATCAGGCCGTAAAGCGCTGGCAGCCGGGTTGAACGCTCACGACGCCGCCTTCAGGGCCGGCGCTTCCTCCTCTTCGACGCCGAGGATCGCGGCCATCTGCCGGGCGATCAGGCGATCGAGGTATCCCTCGAACGGCACCGTGAAGACCGAGAGGCCGCGGTCGTCGCCCTGCCACTGGGCGAGCCCAGCGGCGAACGTTTCCGGAAGCTCGACCGCTCCCACGCGTTCCACGACGGTCGCCGCCAGCGCCGATGCCGTGAACGGGATGAAGGGGATGGTCGTTCGATCGACCCGACCGTCGGCATGGCGCCGGGGCGCATCAGTGACGGCGCAGCACACGACGTCCTCGCCGCTCGGAAACGTCAGCACAGCGCCGACGATGATGCGGGACTCTTCGAAACCGCGTGGCGCGACATAGCGCCAAGCCTCACCGGGAACGAACGCGACCGACATGGGACCCTCCGGGTGCGCGCGGCACGAGCCGCCGCGTGCCCTTAGGCTCACGCTGTGCCATCGCCATGACGGCTGCGGCGACCCAGTGACTTATCCACAGATCAGAGGCGGCGCCCCTCACCAGGCATTAGTCCAGGAGGCAGCGGCTGCGGCGACGTCGGAGCAGAGCCGCCGCCCGCCGCCTCGCCACCACGGACCGGCGGCACATAGAGACGATCGGCACGGCACAGACGGCGCTGATCGAGGCTCGCACCGCAGCTGCGCGGCTCCCCGTCGCGCGAAAAGCAGATCCGTACCTCTTGGAGCCGAGGACCAGAACCGCCACACGTCACTGCGATCATGTCGCGCGCCAGCTTGGGGTTGGCTTCCCTGAAGGCGTCGATGACCTCGTTGCGGCCGATCGTGAACGGAGCCGCCGGACGCATGAAGCGCTCCGGGATCTTCACGGTTTCGAAGATCCGCCGTGACAGGTCGAAGTAGGCCTGTGGCGAGAGCCCCGAGCAAGTCCCGTGCTTGCGGTACTGATGGATGACGAGTTTGCGGCTCGGCATGATGTCGAGCATCTCGCCGATCAGCCTCTCCGGAACGAAAGGCCGCTCGGCGATGCGGCAGAACTCCGGCCAGCCTTGCTCGTACTGCGGCCAGAGACCGTGCAGCACGAAGGCGTAAGGCCGTGGCGGCCGCGGTGCGCACTGCGGATCGTTGGACTCGCGCGGATCGGCCTCGGCGCAATGCGTCGGGCTCCACGAGAGCGCCAGGACATAGTGATCGAAGACGCCGGCGACGTGGCCGCCGTCGCGCCGTGAGCGGCTGTCGTCCCGCTGCGCGCTCGCCGGCGCCGGCAGCACCAGCAGGAACGCGATCACGGCGGCCGTCAGCCCCCGGAGGATACCGACCGCCCGCATCAGCGTATCGCCGACCGCGCGAGCGCATCGAGGATGCGCGCCCAGCTCCGCGCGCCTTTGCGGAAGCTCGTCAGGTTGTATTTCTCGTTGGGTGAATGGATGCGGTCATCGTCGAGGCCGAAGCCGACGAGCAGCGAGTCCATCTTCAGCGCATCCTTGAAGGACGTGACGATGGGGATCGAGCCGCCCATCCCGACGAACGCCGCTGGCCGCCCCCACTCCTCCTGCAGCGCCTCGGCCGCCGCCTGGATGTGGGGCGCCGTGGTGTCGAAGGCGATCGCCTCTGAGCCGCGCATATAGAGGAACTCGGCGCGGCAGTCGTCGGGCAGGCGGTCCTTCACGAACTGCTGGATCGACTTCAGGATTTTCTTCGGGTTCTGGCCGGGCACGAGACGACAGGTGATCTTCGCCGAGGCCTGCGCCGGGATGACGGTCTTGGAGCCGGTGCCCTGATAACCGCCGGTAACGCCGTTGAACTCGACCGTCGGGCGCGCCCAAATCTGCTCGAGCACACTGTACTTCGCCTCACCGGCCGGCACTTTGAGACCGATGTCGCCGAGAAACGCCTTGGCATCGAAGCCGAGGCTCTCCCACTGGCGGATTTGCTTGCCGGACGGCTTCTCGACGTCGTCGTAGAAGCCGTCAATGGCCACACGCCCCTTGTCGTCATGCATGTCGGCAAGCACCCGCGCTAGCACGCGGATCGGATTGATGGCGGCGCCGCCATAGGTGCCCGAGTGCAGGTCCCGCTTCGGCCCATAGATCACGACCTCGGTGGCGGCGAGGCCGCGCAGCCGGGTCGAGATGGCGGGCGTGTCCTTGTCCCACTGCGCGGTATCGCAGACGAGCACGAGATCGGCCGTGATCTCCTTCCCGTGCTTCGCGAGGAAGCCCGGAAGCGACGGCGAACCGCACTCCTCCTCTCCTTCGAGCAACACACTGACGGCCAGCGGCAGTTCTCCAGCGGTGGCCTTCCAGGCGCGGGCCGCCTCGAAGAAGGTCATCAACTGGCCTTTGTTGTCTTCGGCACCGCGCGCGACGATCACCTTACCGTTGCCGCGCTCCGTGGCGAGGCGGGGCTCGAACGGCGGCGACGACCACAGGTCCAGAGGATCGGCGGGTTGCACATCGTAGTGGCCGTAGAACAGGACGTGCGGCACGCCCTTCTGCCGCTTGGCGCGGTCGTGAGCGACGACCATCGGGTGACCGGTGGTCGGCACGACCTTTGCTTCGTGAAAGCCGAGATCGGCCAGCTGGCGCGCACACCAATCGGCGGCGTTTCGGCAATCAGCCGTATACGCCGGGTCAGTCGAAATGCTAGGGATGCGTATGAGTTCGAACAGCCGCTCGAGGGCCGCGTCCTGGTCCCGATCGAGAACTTTCAGCACGTCCGGAAGTTGCGTCATCGCTGCCGTTTCCTTGCTCGCCGAAGCGGCGGGAGACTGCGCGAGCGGACCGGTGTCGTCAAAAGGAAAAACGCGACCGTGCACGCGGCACCTTAACTGTTTGCCGAGGCGCGGGACGACCGCTAAGTGAACCGCGCCGAACCTAGTCTGGAGAGCGACCGATGAACCAGATTGCGACACCCGGGACGAAGCCGCGCTGGGTCTATCTGTTCGGAAACGGAACTGCCGACGGATCGTCGAAATTGCGCGATCTTCTGGGTGGCAAAGGCGCCAATCTCGCCGAGATGGCGAGCCTCGGGCTACCGGTCCCGCCGGGCTTCACGATCACCACCGAGGTGTGCACGCACTTCTATGCCAACGGCCGCGCGATGCCGGCCGGCTTGCCCGAGGAGGTGACCCGCGCCCTCGGCTTCGTCGGCAATGCCGTCGGCGCCGAGTTCGGCAACCCGGCCAATCCCCTGCTCGTGTCGGTGCGCTCCGGCGCTCGCGCCTCGATGCCCGGCATGATGGACACCATCCTCAACCTCGGCCTCAACGATCAGACCGTTGAAGGGCTTGTCCGTCGCTCCGGCGATACCCGCTTCGCCTACGATAGCTACCGCCGCTTCATACAGATGTACTCCGATGTCGTGCTCGGCGTCGGTCATGATCTTTTCGAAGAGATCATCGAGGAGCACAAGAACCGGGTTGGCCGCTATTCCGACACGGACCTCACGGCTGACGATTGGCAGGACGTGATCGGCGCCTTCCGCGAACTCGTGGAACGCGAGACGGGCAAGGCGTTTCCGCAAGACACGCGCGAACAGCTGTGGGGCGCCATCGGTGCCGTGTTCGGCTCCTGGCAGAACGATCACGCCATCGTCTATCGGCGCCTGCACGACATTCCCGACGACTGGGGCACGGCAGTCAACGTCCAGGCCATGGTGTTCGGCAACATGGGCGAAACGTCGGCCACCGGCGTCGCCTTCACGCGCAATCCCTCGACCGGAACGCGGGAGATCTACGGTGAGTTTCTGCTGAACGCGCAGGGTGAGGACGTCGTCGCTGGAACGCGCACGCCGCAGCCGCTGACGGAGGCGGCGCGGCAGAAATCCGGCGAGACACTTCCCTCGCTCGAGGGCCTGATGCCGGAGACGTTCCGAGAGCTGACGGACGTATTCGCCCGTCTCGAGCGGCACTATCGCGACATGCAGGACATCGAGTTCACCATCCAGTCCGGCCGGCTCTGGATGCTGCAGACGCGATCCGGCAAGCGCACCACGGCAGCTGCCCTGAAAATTGCCGTCGACATGGCGGACGAAGGCCTCATCACCAAGGACGAAGCGGTGATGCGCATCGACCCGTCCGCACTCGACCAGCTGCTGCATCCGACCATCGATCCGGATGCCGAGAAGCAGATTATCGCGCGCGGGCTTCCCGCGTCGCCAGGCGCGGCCGCGGGCGAGATCGTGTTCGACCCGGACGATGCAGAAGCGGCACGGGCGGCCGGCCGGGATGCGATCCTCGTACGGATCGAGACGAGCCCCGAAGACATTCACGGCATGCACGCCGCCGCGGGCATCTTGACCACACGCGGCGGAATGACCAGCCACGCAGCCGTCGTCGCACGCGGCATGGGTCGTCCTTGCGTTTCGGGCGCCGGTTCGATCCGCATCGACTACAAGACAGGCACGATGACCATCGGCAAGACGATGCTCCGCAAGGGCGACGTCCTGACCATCGACGGCGCAACCGGCGACGTCCTGCTCGGCCGGGTCAGAATGCGTCAGCCGGAACTCTCCGGCGATTTCGGCAAGCTCATGGCGTGGGCGGACGAAGCGCGCAAACTGAAGATCCGAGCCAATGCCGACACGCCGCGCGATGCCCGGCAGGCACGCACGTTCGGCGCTGAGGGCATCGGCCTCTGCCGTACCGAGCACATGTTCTTCGAGGAAGGGCGCATCCTCGCCATGCGCGAGATGATCTGTGCCGACGACGAAACCGGTCGCCGACGCGCGCTCGCCAAGATCCTGCCGATGCAACGTCGCGACTTCGAAGAGCTGTTCGAGATTATGGGCGGGCTGCCGGTGACGATCCGCCTGCTCGATCCGCCGCTGCACGAGTTCCTTCCGCACGGTGACGAGGAAGCCGCGGCCGTCGCCGACGTGCTCGGGATCCCGATCCAGAAGCTGAGAGACCGGGTCGCGGAACTCCACGAGTTCAACCCGATGCTCGGTTTCCGTGGCTGCCGGCTCGCGATCCGCTATCCGGAAATCACCGAGATGCAGGCACGCGCGATCTTCGAAGCCGCAGTCGCGGCCGAGCGCAAGACGGGTGCCGCGATTGAACCTGAGGTGATGATCCCTTTGATCGCCTATCGCCGCGAGTTCGATCTCCTGCGCGAGGTGATCGATCGGACGGCGGCTGAAGTCGCCGCCGAGACCGGCGCCACGCTCAAGTATCAAGTCGGCACGATGATCGAACTGCCGCGCGCTGCGCTGAAGGCGGACGAAATTGCTGCTGGAGACAAGGGCGCGGAATTCTTTTCCTACGGAACGAACGATCTCACGCAAACCTGTCTGGGTCTGTCGCGCGACGACGCCGCGCCGATCCTCACGTCCTATATCGAAAAGGAGATTTTCCCGATCGATCCGTTCGTGTCGGTCGACCGCGACGGCGTCGGGGAACTCGTCCGCATCGGCACCGAGCGCGGACGGCGCGTGCGCCCGAACCTTAAACTCGGCATCTGCGGTGAGCACGGCGGCGATCCGCCATCCGTCGCCTTCTGTCACGAGGTCGGGCTGGACTACGTTTCCTGCTCGCCGTTTCGCGTTCCGGTGGCGCGGCTCGCTGCAGCGCAGGCGGCGATTTCCGGCCGCGTTCGGGCAAAAGACGGTTGAGGCCCCGTCTCTACGCTTGAATGCGCGGCTGGTTCCCCTAAATGTCTCGCGGCGCGGACTGGATTGGGCGGGAGGCTCGGGCTTGGCCGTGCGCGTAAGGAGGCCGGCAGCGGAGCCGTCTCATCTCGGACAAACTTCCGCCCGTTGGTCCAAACAAGATATCTGCGAACCGGAGGATCGACATGCGGACTTTCACGCGGCGCGTATTCGGGGCTTTGGCGGTTGCAGCCGCCACGACGAGCCTCACGAGTCTGGCCGTCGCTCAGGGATATCCGAACAAGCCCATCACTGTGATCGTGCCGTTTGCAGCCGGCGGACCGACCGACGTGGTCGCACGGCTCATCGGTGAGCACATGTCGCGGACGCTTGGCCAGCAGATCGTGGTCGAGAACGTCGGCGGCGCCGGTGGCACCACGGGCATGACGCGTGTTGCCCAGGCGGCGCCCGATGGCTACACCCTCGGCGTCGGCAACATGGGCACGCAGTCGGCAGCGCCGGCGCTCTACCCGGACCTCAAGTATGATCCGGCGAAGAGCTTCGATCAGATCGGTATTGCCAACTACACGCCGCAGACGATCGTGGCGAAGAAGGATACCGCGGCCGGGGACCTCAAGGGCTTCATCGAGTACCTGAAGGCCAACAGCGAAAAGCTCAGCTACGGCCACGCAGGCGTCGGCTCAATCTCTTACGTCTCGGGCGTTCTGTTCAACTCGCAATTCGGCCTGAAGCCGGCCATGGTCGCCTATCGCGGCACCGGTCCTGCGCTCAACGATCTCGTCGCCGGCAACATCGACTACATGGTCGATCAGTCGCTGAACGTGATCCCGCAGATCACCTCGGGCACGATCAAGGCGTACGCCGTCGCCGCGCCGCAGCGTCTCGAAGCGCTGCCGAACGTTCCGACGACGAAGGAACTCGGTGTCGACTTCATCTTCAGCGCCTGGAACGCGATGGTCGCCCCGAAAGGCCTCCCCGCCGACGTGAAGGCGAAACTCGTCGACGCACTCAACAAGGCTCTCGACGACGAGACGATCAAGAAGCGCTACTCGGAACTCGGCTCGTCGGCGCCCCAGGGTGCGGAGCGCGGGCCCGAGGGCCTTCAGAAGCTCGTCGAATCTGAAATGGCGCGGCTCACCCCTGCGCTCAAGGCGGTTGCCGAGAAGAAGTAATCCGTCGATCTTCGTTCCTGGAAGCTGCGGCCGGGCCTCGCGTCCGGCCGCTTTGCTGTTGTGAGCGGGATCATGCGGCTGACGAACGAAGAAGAAGCGATGGCGGCAGGTGCGTTCGGGCCTGTCCGACAATGGGCGATCCGCCATCAAGTGGCCGTCGGGCGATTTTTCGATGCGCCGGACTTCGTGCCGGTCGGGCAAGCCCACATCATGGCCGACACGGAAAGCCTCGGCGAAGCAGGCGTCGCCTGGCTCGAAGAACTCGCCCGCACGCCCCTCGCCGACCGCCGCGTGCGCATCCCGACCATCACCGACCCGCGTGGCCTCGACTTCGACAGCTACAAGCGCCTGAAGCAAACCGATGCGATGGCGGACCTCGAGGGGCGCGCCATCCGCGCCTTCGAGGCGCTCGGTGTGCTGATGACCAACACCTGCATCAACTATCAGACCGTATTGCCGCCGACCCGCGGCGAGCATCTGGCCATGGGCGACACCGGCGTCGTCATCTATGCGAACAGCGTGATGGGCGCACACAGCAACTTCGAGGGAGGCCCCTCCGCGCTGGCCGCTGGCCTCACCGGGCGCACGCCGCGCTACGGCTATCATCTGCCTCAGCATCGCCGCGGCACGCTCCACCTCGAGACGGCCTGGCAGCCGAAGGATTTCGCCGAGTGGGGAGCCCTCGGCGGGATCGTCGGGCGCATCGCGAATAGCTACTGGCAAGTACCGGTCGTCAGCGGTCTGCAGACAAAGCCCGGATCCGATGAGCTCAAGCACTTCGGTGCCGCCCTCGCGAGTTTCGGATCGGTCGCGCTGTTCCATATGCCGAGCATTACGCCGGAAGCGCCGACGATCACCGACGTCTTCGATGGACCCGTCCCGGCGGCACGCAAAATCACGGCTGCCGACCGCGAAACGTTTTTCGCCGGCTACGATGCAAAAGGCGACAAGGTCGACGTCGTCGTGTTCGCCGCGCCGCAACTCTCTCTGATGGAGATGCAGGAGGTTGCAGCGCTGCTCGACGGCCGCCGCATCCATCCCGAGACGTCCCTCGTGGTCGCGACATCGCCCGAGATCAAGTTCGCCGCCGATCGCATGGGATTGACCGCGCGGATCGAGGCGTCTGGCGGCATCGTCGCCGCCGGTGTCTGCTTCTATCAAAGCTATGCGCGCGAGATGGCCGAGGCCAACGGCTGGACCCGCCTGCTGACCAACTCTGCGAAACTCGTGAACATCATCGCAGGCTATGGCTACAAGCCGACGCTCGCGCCCATGGCCGCATGCATCGACAGCGCCGTTGCGGGGAGGATCGTCTGATGCCGGTCGAATTGAAGTGTCACATCGGCATCGGGCCGGCGGTTCGTGGACGCGCCCTCGTCGCCAAAGACAACTTCTCGGCCCGCTACGATCTCGACCGGCTGGCCGGGACTTTCTCGCGGCCGCAGCACAAGCTCTACGGCCAGAGCTACGTCGGTGAAGTGCTGGTGCTGGTGACGGCAAAGGGCGGTGTCGCGTCAGCGTGGATGCTGCACGAGATGAAAGCGCGCGGCATGGCGCCGGCAGCAATCCTGTTCGATCGGGCGAACACCATCCTGGCGCAGGGGGCCGCGTTCGCCGACCTCACGCTGATGGATCGTTTCGAAGGCGGTGACCCGACCGACCTCATCCGCACCGGCGATGAACTCGATGTGCGACCGGCCGAGGGCCGTGTGGTCATCCTCAACCGCGAGGGGTGAGAAGAGCCCTCCCCGCTTATTGCGGGGAGGGAGATTTCGATCAACCGAGCGAAAGGTGCTTGAACATCGCCTTGCGGGCTTCGTCGTCCATTTCGGTCTTGAACTTGTGGCGTTCGCGTAGCGCAATTGCCTTGGCTGCCGCGGGACGCGCCGTGATCTCGTCGACGAAGCGCTTGATGTTCGGGTACTTCGCCCAGTTGTCCTCGCCGCCCATGACGAACGGGATCATGCGCGCCCAACCCCAGACGTCCATGTCGACGATCGAGTAGCTGTCGCCGACCATGTATTTGTGGGTCGCGAGACGGTCATCGATGATCTTGTAATGACGGTCCGCTTCGTAGTCGTAGCGGGTCTTCGCATACGGGATCTGCGTCGGCGCAAAGTGACGGAAATGGACCGCCTGTCCGCTGAAGGGCCCGATGCCCGTCGCGACGAACATCAGCCAAGAGAGCAATTCACCGCGCTGCGAAGCAGGCGGCAGGAACTTGCCCGTCTTCTCGGCCAGATACAGGAGGATGGCATTCGAGTCGAACACGACCGTGCCGTTGTCATCGATGACGGGCACTTTGGCGTTCGGATTGAGCTTCACGAAGTCGGGCGCGAACTGGTCGCCCTTGCGGGTATCGACCGCGATCGCCTCGTAGGGTAGCCCGGCCTCTTCGAGGAACAGCGCCACCTTGGTCGGGTTCGGCGACCCGTTGTAATAGAACTTCAGCATATCCTACTCCCGTTGTTCAGCCGCCACGCGGCCGTGAAGCGAACCGATGTCTAGAGGGGCGCACTGGGCTCTGCAAACGGCGATTGCCTAAGACGAATGCGCGGACCGCCGATCAGCTCCGATAATACCGCCACATGCGAAGCATGGTGCGGTGGATGTCCTCCGGCGACTTGTCGAACGGATCGAGCTTGATGCGCACCACGTTGTCGTGCGTCATCGTCCAGGGAATTCGCATGACGAGCCGGTGGTAGGGCTGCTTGCGCCAATCGGCCAGCAGGGCCTTCGCGAGCGGCGTCTTTAGTCCGATTTGCAGCTCGTTCACGGTCATCGCACGCTGGGCGATCGTGACGAGCTCGATACGGTCTATCGCCCGCCACGCGATCAGGCCGAACCCCTCGATGAACACGCCGTACTGGTTGGCGCCGAGCCTGACTCGCCCGGCCTCCAGTAATGGGAAGTTGTAGACGGCGAAGGCGGTCGAGATGGCGCCGAGCGCAAAGAGGATCGTATTCGAGTAGGCGATGGCAGCCGCGAGCAGCACGGCGCCGACGAACGCAGTCACATACACGGGGAACTGGTTCTCGTCCCGGCCGTAGCTGACCGTGTAGCCCGTGAACTCGCCCGCCTTCATCCCGCTCCGCTTCCGGTCACGATCGCCCGCTCGAGAAACTCCAGCCGGTCCTGACCCCAGAAGATCTTGCCCGTTGGTAGAACATAACTCGGAGCCCCAAAAACACCACGGGCGATGGCCTCGTTCGTATTGTTCTCCCAGGCGGCGTCGAGATCCGGTGCGGGAGGCGCTTCACGGCGAAGACGGGAGAGATCGACGCCCGCGCGTTCGGCTGCCGCGGCGAGAGTCGCGTCGTCGGCGATCGACTCTTCGCGCTCCCAAAGCGCCCGACCGATTTCCGATGAGAGCGCCAGAGCGTCCTGGCCCGTCAGCGCCGCCGCGATGACGAGACGAACGCCAGCAGTCTCGTCGCCCGGAAAATGACGCGGCTGAAGGTTGATCGGAATGGCGAGGTGCGTGCTCCAACGCTCCAGTTCGACCAATCGGTAGGCCTGGCGTGCGGGCGGACGCTTGTGAACCGGAAGACCGCCGGTCGCCTGGAAGACATCGCCGAACTTCGCGGGCTTCACCGCGACCGCGAAACCGAGACGCCGACGCATCGCCATCAGCCGTCCGCTGCCGAGATAGGTCCATGGCGAATTGAGCGACAGGTAGCAGTCGACCGTCGTCGCCATGTGTCAGCCCCCGGACTTGCCGCGCAGGAATTCGATGATGCCCGAGAAGTCGGCCCCGCCGTGCCCGTTGGCATTGAACAGCCGGTAGAGCTGGGCGGCCTCCGCGCCGAGCGGCGTCGCAGCCCCAGAGCCGGCCGCCGCCTCCTGTGCGAGCGTCAGGTCCTTCAGCATCAGTGCTGCTGCGAAGCCCGGCTGATAGCCGCGATTGGCAGGCGACGTTGGCACCGGGCCAGGCACCGGGCAATAGCTCGTCAGCGACCAGCACTGGCCGGACGAACCCGACGCGACGTCAAATAGAGCCTGATGTGACAAGCCGAGTTTCTCCGCGAGAACGAAGCCCTCGCAAACGGCGATCATGCTGATGCCGAGGATCATATTGTTGCAGATCTTGGCTGCCTGACCGGCCCCTGCGCCGCCGCAGTGCACGATCTTCTTGCCCATCGCGGCAAGGATCGGCTGGGCGCTGGCGAATGCCGCCTGTTCACCACCGGCCATGAAGGTGAGCGTCGCGGCTTCGGCGCCGCCGACGCCGCCCGACACAGGTGCATCAAGCGACGCGAGACCCTTCGATTTCGCGAATTCGTGGGCCGTGCGCGCGGCCGCTACGTCGATCGTCGAGCAGTCGATGACGAGCGTGCCGGGCTTGGCGCTGGGCAAGATGCTGGCTTCGTAGACGGCGAGAACGTGCTTGCCGGCGGGCAGCATTGTCACGACGACGGACGACGCCGCCACGGCCTCGGCCGCGCTCCCCGCCCGACGAACGCCCCGGCCCTCGGCGGCAAGAACGTTGGCCTCGACGATGTCGAAGCCGAGCAGCGTATGCCCGGCCTTGGCCAGATTGGCGGCCATCGGCAGCCCCATGTTGCCGAGCCCGATGAAAGCGATCGTGGCCATCCCATTCCTCCGTTCGATCTCGTTTTCGGTTTCGGTAACGCTCAGCGCCCGGTCCAGACGGCCAGGCGCTTGGCGAGGAAGGACTCGAGCCCTTCGCGGAAGTCCGCGCTCGTGTAGCACTTCGCGACCAGATCTTGGTCGTCGCCAACGCCTTGGGCCGCCGCGTTCCGGCGCATCAGTTCCTTGGTGATCGCGAGCGTCAGGGGCGCGTGTCCGGCGACCTGAGTGGCGAGCGCCATAGCCCGCGCTTCGAGAGCCGCGGCGTCCGGCAGCAACTCGGTGACGAGACCGCAGGTCAGCGCTTCCTCGCCGCCGAGGAGGCGAGCCGTGAAGATCATGTCCTTGACCCGCGCGGGTCCCATCAGAGCCGACAGGCGTGCGAGATTCACGGCCGAAAGGCAGTTGCCGAGGGTTCGTGCGATCGGGAAGCCGAAGCGCAGATCGCGCGTCGCGATCCTGAGGTCGCACACCGCGGCGATGGCGGCCCCGCCGCCGGTACAGACGCCGGCGATCGCGGCAATCGTCGGCAACGGGCAGCGCTCGATGATGGTGAGGATCTCGTCCATCCGGTGCTCGTAGGCGAGCCCCCGCTCGGGCGTACCGAAGCTGCGGAAGACAGCGATGTCCGTGCCGGCAGCAAACGCCTTTCCGCCCTCGCCTCTGACGAGTACGGCCCGCACCGGACCATCGGCCGTGAGACCGCCGAAGATGGCAGCGAGTTCTTCGTACATCTCCAGGGTGAAGGCGTTCATCTTCTGCGGCCGATCGATCACGATCGTCAGCACGTTCCCGTGCTGTTCCTGGCGGATTCGTCCGTCCACGATCCCCTCCCCTGTTCTGGCTGGCGGCCGGCATTCAACCGCGCAGGCCGCGAAACAGCAAGCCGCCGCCGCAGTTCATTTTTTCGGCCTCGGGCTGTGGACGTCAGCATCCGACCTCGGCTAGCGTTCTCGACGGTGGGGGGATGAACCGTCCGGCAAGAGCGGTAGGCTCGCCCGTATCGGGGAGGGAATGTCATGTCCGAACTTCGCGAGGACGACGTTGGTCGCTCCGGCGGACTGATCCGCGCGCCGCAAGACTTCGCGGCCGGTATCTTTCTGTTGCTCCTCGCTGCACTGGCCTATTGGGGCACCGCCAAGCTCGATCTCGGGACGCTCAGGAGCATCGGACCGGGCATGCTGCCGCGAGCAACCGCTGTCATCGTCGCCGGCTTCGGTGTGCTCTTGATCATCGGTTCGTTTCTCTCGGCGGGCCCGGTCCTCGAACGCTGGCGTGTGCGCGAGCCTTTTTTCGTGCTCGGCGCGGCGCTCCTGTTCGCATGGACCGTTCGGCCGCTCGGCTTGATTATCGCTGGGCCGCTCGCACTCCTCTTCGCATCGCTCGCCGACCGCACCACCCGCTTCGTCGAGGTCGTCATTTTCGCCGTCGTCATGACCGGTTTCTGCATTCTGCTGTTCAGCTACCTCCTCGGTTTGCCCATTCCCATCCGACCGACGCAGCTGCCCTACCCGATCGACCAGCTGATGGGGCGCTGACGCATGGAAATCTTCTCGAACCTTCAACTGGGCTTCGCCGTCGCGCTGTCGCTCCAGAACATCGCCCTCTGCTTCGTCGGCTGCTTGATCGGCACACTGATCGGCGTGTTGCCGGGCGTCGGTCCGATTGCCACCATCGCGATGCTGCTACCGATCACCTTCGGGCTCGATCCGGTCGGTGCGCTGATCATGCTCGCGGGCATCTACTATGGTGCTCAGTACGGTGGCTCGACCACGGCCATTCTCGTCAACATTCCAGGCGAAGCGACGTCCGTCGTCACGGTCCTCGATGGACACACGATGGCGAAGCAGGGCCGCGCCGGCATCGCGCTCGGCATGGCCGCCATCGGCTCGTTCATCGCTGGCACCGTGGCGACGCTCGTCATCGCCGGTCTGGCTCAGCCGCTAACGCGCATGGCGCTGCTTTTCGGTCCGGCCGACTACTTCGCGCTGATGGTAATGGGCCTGATGTTTGCGGTGGTGCTCGCGCGCGGCTCGCTGCCGAAGGCGATTGCCATGATCATCGTCGGCATCCTGCTGTCGACCGTCGGGACCGATCTCGAAACCGGTGAGGAGCGCCTGACATTCGGTTTCGCAGCCGTCTCGGATGGAATCGACTTCGCGGTCATCGCGATGGGCATGTTTGGCTTCGCGGAGATCCTCCGCAATCTGGAGAACCCGGAGACCCGCGACGTCGTCAAAGGCTCGATCGGGCGCCTTTTGCCGAGCTGGTCGGACATGCGCCAGAGCCTGGCACCGATCGCGCGCGGCACGACGGTCGGCTCGATCCTCGGCCTCTTGCCGGGCAACGGAGCTGTGCTGGGCCCGTTCGCGTCCTACACGATCGAGAAGAAGCTGGCGGCCGATCCGCGCCGCTTCGGTAACGGTGCCATCGAAGGTGTCGCGGGACCTGAGTCGGCCAACAACGCCGGCGCCCAGACGGCCTTCATTCCGCTCCTGACCCTCGGCATCCCACCGAATGCCGTAATGGCGATCATGGTCGGCGCGATGACCATTCACGGGATCGTGCCGGGACCGCAGATCATCACCAAGCAGCCGGACCTCTTCTGGGGCATGATCGCCTCCATGTGGATCGGCAACCTCATGCTGCTGGTCATCAACCTGCCGCTGATCGGCCTGTGGGTGCGGTTGCTCAAGGTACCCTACCGGCTAATGTTCCCGTCGATCCTGCTGTTCTGCTGTATCGGCATCTACTCGGTGAACAACTCGCCGGCCGATGTCGCCATGGTCGCGGGCTTCGGGCTGTTCGGCTACGCGCTCTACAAATTCGGGTTCGAGCCGGCGCCGATGCTGCTTGGCTTCGTGCTGGGGCGACTGATGGAAGAGAAGCTGCGTCAGGCCATGGTGATCGCGCGCGGCAACATGATGGTCTTCATCGAGCGGCCGCTCAGCGCTGCGCTGCTCGCCATCGCCACGCTGGTACTGATCGTTGCGCTGCTGCCGGCCATCCGCAAGAAACGCGACACGGTGTTCCAGGAATAGACCGCGCGAGCGGCCTCACGGAGAGAGTGAATGTCCCAACTGCCGACGGCGAACGAAGCCGCAGCCCGCATGGCTGCCGGCGAACTCACCTCGCTCGAGCTGGTCGAAACCTGCCTTGCGCGCATTGCTGCGCGCGAGCCTGAGGTGAAGGCGTTCGCCCACCTCGACCCCGATCATGCGCGTGCGCAGGCGAAGGCGGCCGACGAAGCACGCCGTCAAGGTCATGGCGTCGGCCCGCTGCACGGCATTCCCGTCGGCATCAAGGACATCATCGATACGGCCGATATGCCGACCGAGAACGGCTGTAAGGCACATCTCGGCCGCCGTCCGTCGACGGATGCCTTCTGCGTCGCGCAATTGCGGGCCGCTGGCGCAGTGATCATCGGAAAGACGGTCACCACCGAACTTGCGACGCTGACGCCGCCGCCGACGCGCAATCCCGTCAACCTCGCGCACACGCCGGGCGGCTCGTCATCGGGCTCGGCCGCCGGCGTCGCAGACGGCATGTTCCCGCTGGCGCTCGGCACGCAAACGGGTGGATCGGTCATCCGGCCGGCCTCCTTCTGCGGGATCCACGCCTTGAAACCGACTCGCGGCCTGATCTCGCGGCGCGGCGTGACGCTACAGTCGCACACACTCGATACGGTCGGCGTCTATGGCCGTTCGGTGCTCGATCTCGCGCTCCTGACGGATGCTCTGTCGGCGCATGATCCGGACGACGACGTGAGCTATACACGCAGCCGCCCGAACCTGTCGGCAATCGCTTCGACCGAGCCTCCGGTCACGCCGAACTTCGTCTTCGTGAAGCCACCGGAGTGGGACGAGGCGGCCGAGCCGATGGCGAAAGAGGCGATCGCCGAACTCGTCGAGATGCTCGGTCATCGTTGCGACACGGTCGAGACGCCGACGTTCGCCGGCGCGGTCGACGCCCATCGTATCGTGCAGTCCGTCGAGAACGCACACCACTACGGCAAGCTCCTCGATGAGCAGCCGGACGGGCTCACAGACGAACTCAAGGAGCGCCTGCGCGCCGGGATGACGACCAGCGGTCGCGCTTATCTCGATGCGTTGGCGAAGCGCGACGTCGCCTATCGTATCGTCGAAGAGCTGTGCGCGAGCTACGCGGCAATCATCACGCTTTCGGCGACCGGTCCGGCACCCGAAGGTTACAAGTCGACCGGCAATCCGGTCTTCAACGGTCTCTGGACCTTCATGGGCGTGCCGTGCGTGTCGCTGCCCCTCCTGGAAATCGAGGGACTGCCGCTCGGGGTCCAGCTCATCGCCCGGCGCCACGACGACGGCAGGCTTCTGAGAACGGCGCGCTGGCTCGAGCAGTTCGTCGCAGAACAGGACTGACACGGCCGCTGCAAGGAACTGGCCCGCGCCGGCGCCCCTTCCGTCGTCGGCGCCAGCGTGCTTGATACGCCGAAAACGTGGGAGGAACCGACATGCTGAAGCTCGCTGCAGGTCTCGACCGGCTCGGCACCGAGACGGCCTTCGAAGTGTTGGCGCGGGCGGCCGACCTCGCCGCTTCCGGTCGTAGCATCATCAATCTCGGCATCGGGCAGCCGGACTTCAAAACCCCGCCGCACATCGTCGAGGCCGCCATCAAGGCGCTGCGCGACGGCCACCATGGCTACACGCCTGCGAACGGGATCCTGGCGCTTCGCGAGTCGGTGGCCCGCGATCTTCATCGCCGGCACGGCGTCACCGTCGATCCGGGCCACATCGTCATCATGCCGGGCGGCAAGCCGACGATGTTCTTCTCGATACTCATGTTCGGCCAGCCCGGCGCCGAGATCCTCTATCCCGACCCGGGTTTCCCGATCTACCGGTCGATGATCCAGTACACGGGCGCAAAGCCCGTTCCGATTGCACTCCGCGAAGAAAACGGCTTCGCCTTCAGCGCCGACGAAGTGTTGGCGCAGATCACGCCGCAGACGACCCTGATGGTGCTGAACAGCCCCGGCAATCCCACGGGCGGCGCCGTGCCCGAGGCGGAGATCCGCAAACTAGTCGCGGGCCTCGCCAAGCATCCGCACGTGGCGATCCTCTGGGACGAGATCTACAGCCAGATGCTCTACGACGGGCGCGAGCACGTCAGCCTCCTGCGCTTCCCGGAAATCCGGGACCGTCTCATCGTGCTCGACGGCTGGTCGAAGACCTATGCCATGACCGGCTGGCGTCTCGGCTTCTCGGTCTGGCCGGAAGCGCTCGTCGAAAAGGTCGTCCGGCTCTGCGTGAACAGCCACAGCTGCGTCAACGCGCCGACCCAGTTCGCGGGCATCGCCGCGCTCGAAGGGCCGCAGGACGACGTCCAGAAGATGGTCGCCGCCTTCGACGAGCGCCGCCGGGCCATCGTGCCGATGCTCAATCAGCTGCCGGGCTTCCGGTGCGTCGAGCCCGGGGGCGCCTTCTATGCCTTCCCGAATATCACCGGCACCGGCCTTTCCGCCCGCGAACTGCAGAACGCTATGCTCGAAAAGGCAGGCGTCGCAACAGTTGCAGGTACGAGTTTCGGCATCCACGGCGAGGGCTATATCCGCTTTTCTTACGCCAACTCGATCGAGAACATTCGCGAAGCGATCCGCCGCATCGGCAATCTGCTCACCGGCTGAGCCGGGAAACCGTTCCTCAACCCTATCGATCGACAGTGGCCGCTCGTGTTTCGGAGTGGCCCATGTTGTTCCGGGGTCTCGTGGCCCTGCTCGCGGTGATGGCCGCGGGCAAGGTCGTCTTGCAGGAGTATACGCAGCGGACGGCGCTTCGAGAGGCCGTACTGCTCGCCTATCGCGACCGCGCAGCGCGGGCCTGCGAATTCGAGAGCCGCTCTCACCACGCAGCCCTTCCCGCCAATGCCTGGGCCACCAGTTCAACCGTCGACCTGCGCGTCGCCTCGTTGGAATTGTGGACGCCGGCACGGGCCAACGCGAGCCGCGACGCGGCCGCCGGCCACCTCCAACTGGTCGTCGGCCTTGACACCGAGTCGGGCGGATACGTCTGCGCTTACGACATCACGACGGCCACGGCCGTTGTCACGCGCTCCTGAGCCCTCACAAAGTTGTGTCTGCGACGCGCCGCACGTTCGACAAACCGAACATTCATTCGCCTTGACTTCGCCCCATCTCCAAGCAAAAAGAACAACGGTTCATTTTGCGCGGGGAGCGAATGCCAAGACTCAAGCCATCGACGCAGGCAGCGCGGCGGGAGCACATCCTTGACGCAGCCGAGCTCTGTTTCGCGCGTTCAGGCTTCCACCGCACGACGATGCAGGACATCGCACGGGAAGCGAACGTCAGCCTTGGCGCGCTCTACGTGTACTTCGCCTCGAAGGAAGCTCTGATCGCCGGCATTGCCGAGCGGGATCGAGCCAAGTTGCATGACCAATTAGCTCAACTCGCGGATGCTCCGGATCTCGTCGCCGCGCTGGGCCGTCTCGGCGAGCACTACACCGAGCAAGAACCCCACTACAAACGCGTGCTGTGCATCGAAATCGGGGCCGAGGCGACGCGTAATCCCCTCGTCGGCGAGATCTTCCGCAAATTCGACCGCGACGTGATCGAAAGCTTCGCAAGACTGTTCGAGCGCGCTCGCGACAGCGGGCGCATCGCTCCGAGCGTCGACCCAAAGACGCTGGCCCTGATTATCGGCGTGATCGGCGACGGCCTGTTCTGGCGCCGCGCGGTCGATCCCGCCTTCGACACCCGGGCGGTCATGCCGGCGATCCTCGGAATGCTCGGCTCGCTGCTCAATCCAGCCGACCCGGCAGAGGCGTATGCGGAGAACAACGGCGCCTTGAGCGCCGATGCGAAGCAAGAGATGACCTCATGAAGCGCTTTCTATTCCTGGCCGTTCTTGCGGCAGCCGCCGCGGGCTGGCTCTACGTTTCGGGCCAGCTCTCGGGCGTTGCACCGCACGCGGCGCCGAAACAGGCGGACGTGCGCGAACCGGTCGCACCGGCCATTACCGTCGCAACGGTAACTGCGGCGCCGTTCCGCCAGACGGTGCAGGTGACCGGTACCCTCATCCCACGCGAAGAAATTCTGATCGCGCCGGAAATCGAGGGGTATCGGCTTGTCGATGTGCTCGTCGAAGAGGGCGCCCGCGTCCAGAAAGGGCAAGTATTGGCCCGCCTCGAGACGGCGACACTCGAAGCGCAACTCGCACAGAACGACGCGACGATCGCCCGCACGACCGCCGCCATCGCGCAGGCCGAAAGTCAAATCACGACGGCCGAAGCACGCGTCGACGAGGCCCGCAATTCGCTGAATCGCGCCGAACCGCTCCGCAAGTCGGGCTACCTCTCGGAGAGCACGTTCGACCAGCGCGAGGCGTTGGCCCGAACCGCCGATGCGGCACTCGTGTCAGCCCGTGATGGCCTAAAGGTCGCGACAGCCGAAAAGGCGCTTGCCGAAGCACAGCGTCGTGAACTTGTCTGGAAGATCTCACGCTCCGAGATCAAAGCCCCAGTAGCTGGTATCGTCAGCCAGCGGAATGCTCGGATCGGCGGCCTCGCCGCCTCAGCTGGCGAGCCCCTGTTCCGCATCATCTCCGCCGGCGAAGTGGAACTCGATGCCGAGGTGCCCGAGGTCCAGCTCGCACAGCTATCACCGGGTCAACCGGCCACCGTCATGATCAGTGGCCTCCCGGAAGTCGCCGGTCGCGTTCGCATCGTCTCGCCCGAGATCGATCGCACGACACGCCTGGGTCGTGTTCGCATCCTGCTCGATGCGCTCGAGCGCCCCCGCGTCGGCTCCTTCGCCCGGGGCACTGTCACGACGGCGGAGCGCACCGGACTATCGGTCCCGGCCTCGTCGGTTCTCTTCCAGGGCGGCAACGCGCGCATTCAGGTCGTCAAAGACGATCGGATCGTCACGAAAGCCGTGAAAACAGGTCTCTCCGAAGGCGATCGCGTCGAGATCGCGGAGGGCCTCGTCGCCGGCGAACGCGTGGTGACGAAAGCCGGTACGTTCTTGCGCGACGGCGATCGCGTGCGGCCCTTGGCCGGCGATGGCACCAAGCTGAGCGAGGCGAATTGACATGCGCTTGAATGTCTCCGCCTGGGCGATCCGCAAGCCGGTCCCCTCGCTCGTCCTCTTCATGGTGCTGATGGTTCTGGGGATCTTTTCCTTCCAGAACCTGCCGATCACCCGGTTTCCGAACATCGACGTGCCCATCGTCACGGTGACGATCACACAGTCGGGCGCGGCGCCTTCCGAACTCGAAACGCAGGTGACGAAGAAGGTCGAAGACGCTGTCGCCGGCATCACGAACGTCAAGAACGTGACGTCGACGATTGTCGAGGGCAGTTCGACCACGCTCATCGAGTTCCAGCTGGAAGCACCGGTCGACCGCGCCGTCAACGACGTCAAGGACGCGGTCGCGCGCATTCGCGCAGAACTTCCGCGCACGATTGATGAGCCGATCACCCAGCGCCTCGATATCGAAGGCTTGCCGATCCTAACCTATGCGGCGCGTGCGCCCGCCATGACACCGGAAGAGCTGTCGTGGTTCGTGGACGACACGGTCATGCGCGCGGTCCAGAGCGTCAAGGGCGTCTCCAAGGTCGAGCGCGTCGGCGGCGTGACGCGTGAAATCCGCATCGCGCTCGATCCCGACCGCCTCCTTGCCTACGGCATCACCGCCGGCGACGTGAACCGCCAGCTCCGGGCCACCAACGTCGATCTCGCAGGTGGTCGTGGCGAGATCGGTGGTCGCGAGCAAGCGATCCGAACGCTCGCCGGAAAGCGCACGGTGGAGGATCTCGGCGCGACCATGATCGCCATCCCGGGCGGCCGCAGCGTCAGGCTCGACACGCTCGGCACAGTGACGGACTGGATCGCCGAACCACGCACGTTCGCAGCGCTGGATGGACAGGACGTCGTCGGCTTCGCCATCACCCGCGGTAAGGGCGCCTCCGACGTCGTCGTGCGCGCTGCCGTCGAGAAAAAGGTCGAAGAGCTGATCCGGCAAAGCCCCGGTGTCGAGATCAAGCTGATCGATACCTCGGTCGACTACACGGTCGGCGTCTATGAATCGACGATGACGACGCTGCTCGAAGGCGCAGCACTCGCCATTCTCGTGGTCTTTATCTTCTTGCGGGATTGGCGGGCGACCCTCATCGCCGGCATCGCCTTGCCGCTTTCCATCATCCCCGCCTTCTGGGCGATGGATGCGATGGGCTTTTCGCTCAATCTCGTCAGCCTGCTGGCGATCACCATCGTCACCGGCATTCTGGTCGATGACGCAATCGTCGAAATCGAAAACATCGTCCGGCATATCCGGATGGGCAAATCGCCCTACCGTGCCGCGCTTGAAGCGGCCGACGAAATCGGCCTCGCGGTGATCGCAATCACCATGACGATCGTGGCCGTCTTCGTGCCGGTCAGCTTCATGGGCGGCATCGCGGGCCAGTACTTCAAGCAGTTCGGCCTGGTGGTCGCGGCGGCGGTGATCTTTTCACTGCTGGTCGCGCGGCTGATCACGCCGCTGCTCGCGGCCTTCTTCATGCGCGACACGCACCATGAGGACCGCGAGGGCTGGGTACTGCGTCAGTACACCCGCCTTGTCGCGTGGTCGGTACGCCGCCGCATCACGGCAGTCTTCATCGGGCTCATGATCTTCGCCGGCTCGATCGGCAGCTTTTTCCTGCTCCCCTCCGGTTTCCTCCCCGAGGAGGACAACGCGCGCATGCTCGTTGCGGTCGAACTCGCACCCGGCTCGCGCCTTGCCGACACGCGCGTTGTCACCGAGCGCGTCACCGACATTCTGAAATCACGGCCGGAAGTGCGGAGCGTCTTCGTCAGCGGTGGCCAGGTCCTCGGGTCCGGCGCCGAAGTGCGTAAGGCAACGCTCGTCGTGAACCTCACGCCGAAGAAGGAGCGCAAGCTTTCGCAGGCCGAGATCCGCCAGGTGCTGGCTGCGGAACTCACCGGGCTGCCCGATATCCGCTTCTGGTTCATGCAGGAGAACGGTCAGCGCCAGTTCCAGATGGTCGTCGCTGGACGCGATGAATCCGCTGTCGCCCAGAGCGCCGCAGACATCGCAAGCCAGATGCGTGGCCTGCCGATCCTCGGACAGGTCGTGACGACCGCCGAACTCGATCGTCCGGAACTCCGCATCGTGCCGGACAGCGCCCTCGCCGCCAAGCTCGGCGTCTCGACCGACGCGATTGCCGAAGCCGTCCGCATCGCGACCATCGGCGACATCGGCGCCGCTCTCGCCAAATTCGATGCGGGAGATCGCCAGATCCCCATCCGCGTCCAGCTCGACGAACCGGCACGGGCTGAGCGAAGAGTGCTCGAAGGCTTGCGCGTCGTAACCACATCCGGTGTCTCCGTGCCGCTCTCGGCCGTCGCCCGGTTCGAACTCGCGCAAGGGCCGACGTCGATCGACCGCTACAATCGCCAGCGCCGCGTCACGCTCGGGGCTGACCTCGCGCCCGGCGTGCCGCTCGGTGATGCCGTGGCCGCCGTGCAGAATCTCCCGGCAGCGCGGGCGATGCCGGCCGGCGTCTCGCTCAAGCAGTTCGGCGATGCCGAAATCATGGGCGAGGTGTTCGCGGGCTTCGCGAAGGCGATGGGCGCCGGCATCATGATGGTGTTCGCCGTGCTGGTGTTGCTCTTCTCGAGCTTCCTCCAGCCGATCACTATCCTGTTCTCGCTGCCGCTCTCGATCGGTGGTGCGATCGTGGCGCTCGCCATCGCGCAGATGCCGGTCTCCATGCCGGTGGTCATCGGCATTCTCATGCTGATGGGCATCGTGACCAAGAACGCGATCATGCTGGTCGACTTTGCGGTCGAGGAGATGGCGCGCGGCGTGCCGCGCACGGAAGCCATCGTCGACGCGGGGCGCAAGCGCGCGAGACCGATCATTATGACGACGATCGCCATGGTCGGTGGCATGATTCCGTCGGCTCTGGCATTCGGTTCCGGCGGCGAGTTCCGCGCACCGATGGCGGTCGCAGTGATCGGCGGCCTGATCTCCTCGACGCTGCTGTCGCTGGTCTTCGTGCCGTCCGTCTTCGTGCTGATGGACGATATCTCGCGCGGGATCGGCAAAATGTTTGGCCGCTTCGTCGGACCACGCGATGAGCCGGATGAGCCCCAGGCCGCTCCATCGGCGGTCGAGGCCCCGGCCGTAGACGCCGAGGCGGCCAAGGCGCCACCGAGGATGGCTGCCGAATAGAGCGCGGCTAACGGAGATACAATAAAGCCCGCCGCAGGCATCTTGCGGCGGGCTTTGTCGCTTATAGGTTTCGATCGACTTCAGCGCTTCTCGCCGGCAGCCGGGCTGCGGGCTTCCGCTCCGCGCGCCGTCTGGCCCTCGCCAGAAGCCGTACCGGCGGCGGCACCTTCCGGCTTGAAGAACACGTCGGTGCGCATGCCGGGAAGCAGAGGCGTCTGCCCGGTCAACTCGACGAGCACTTCGAGAACATCAACGTCGTTCGGCCGGCGCGGGCCTTTCTGGGACACGATCGGCGTCGACAGCGAGCGGCCAACCTGCGTCACGCGGCCCTCGAATTGACGGCCGGGAAACGCGTCGGATGTGACAACGGCACCCTGGCCAACACGCACTTTGTCGATGTCGCGCTCGACGATTTCCGCGCGCACCTTGAGACGGGACACATCGCCGACGATGACAGACGCCAGCTCCGGATTGGGGCCCGCCATCTCACCGACTCGCGCATTCACCTGGAGAATGGTGCCATCGATCGGCGCGCGGACGCGCGTTCGCGACAGCGCCGTCTCGGCGACCGACAGTTCGGCGCGCGCGACGGCGAGACCGGCTTCGAGCCGCGTCGGCAGAGGAACACCGCTGGTGGTCAGCACGCGCTGCAGAGCATCTCGCTCACGCTCGACCTGCTGGCGCGCCGTCACCACGGCTTCGCGTGCCTGTGCGACGTCGTTGTCGTTGGCACGACCGGCGCGCCGGTTGGCCATCACGCGGTCGAGGTCGATGCGGCTCGCAAACAGCGTGCGCTGCGCTCGATCGAGATTGTCCTCCGCCGTGCGGCGATCTCGCGACGTCTTGCCGACGTTCTCCTGGTCGCGCTCGCGGACGCGCACCGAGACTTCGGCGTCTGCACCTTCGACGCGGGCCCGATGATCGTCGTCTTCGAGACGGAACAGAAGATCGCCCGCCTTGACCTGGTCGTTCACACCCACGAGGACCTCAGCGATGCGGCCCGGAATTTGGGTCACGACCCGGATCTCTCCCGAGATCGGCTCGACGCGCCCCGGCGCCGATGCAGCCCATGGGCCGGCTACCGTCGCCTTCGGTTCGCCATCACGCGTGGCTGCGACAGCCGATGAGGCAACCGCGTTTCCGGGATGCTTCATCTGCTCGACAACGATCGCCACGCCCGCCGCGGCGACGCAAGCGACGATAAAGCTCGAACTCGTGGTACCAAACTTACCCATTGGCTTTCCGCTTTCGTGTCAGATCGTAGTGGGCGACGTTTTCGCCGGCTTCTGCCCTGCGTTCCTCCCCGACGATCCGGCCGTCTTCGATGCGCACAATTCGATCCGCATACGAGTGAGTGCGGGGATCGTGCGTCACGGCCAGAACCGTTCGGCTTTCGTCTTTGGCGATGCGCGCGAGGAGTTGCATCACCTGATGGCCGTTCTCACTGTCGAGCGCGGCCGTAGGCTCGTCCGCCAGGATGACGGACGGCTTGGCGGCAAGCGCACGGGCCACTGCCACGCGCTGCTGCTCACCGCCGGAGAGGTTGCGCGGATAGTTGCGCAACCGATGCGAAAGGCCGACTTCGCGCAGTGCTTCCTCTGCATGCGTGATGGTCTCGGCCTTTCCCATCCCGCGGACGTCGAGCGCGAGGCGCACGTTCTCGATGGCCGTCAGTGTCGGAAACAGGTTGTAGGACTGGAAGATGAAACCGATATGCCGGCGCCGAATGTCAGCCAGGCGTTCCGCACCGAGACCGTCGACGCGCTCGTCGACGACAGTCAGATCGCCCGACGTCGGCGCGAGGATGCATCCGAGGATCGACAGAAGCGTCGTCTTGCCGCTGCCGGAAGGTCCCATCAGCAGCGTGAGTTCGCCGGGAACAAGTTCGAGCGAGACGCCCTTCAGAGCGCGCACGCGGCCGGCCCCTTCGCCAAGGTCCTTCACGATATCGCGGGCGACGAGAAGCGGTTTCTTGGTCATCGCGCGAACACCATCGCTGGATCGAGGCGGGTCACTTTGAAGATCGCCGAGATGGCGGACAGCGTGCACATGCCGAGGGTCAGCAGGAACAGGACGAGTGCAAGGCCGGGGGTCATCACGATCGGCAGGGCCGAGCTTTGGCTGGCGAGAACGACAGCGAGCGCTATGGCCATCCCGAGGACGTAGCCGAGCACGGCACTGAGACCGGCCTGCGCCATGATCACGCGGCGGATGTAGCCGGTCGAAGACCCGAGCGCCCGCAGCGTCGCGAATTCAGTGAGGTGGTCCTTGGTGCTCGAATAGAGCGTCTGGGCGACGATTACGGTCCCGACAAGCAAGCCGAGGAAAGCACCGCCGATGAGCGCCACGCCGGCGCCCGTGCCGAACAGCCAGTGGCGAAGGCTGCGGTCGCGGAACTCAGCCGTCGTCAGAACCTCGGTGTCGTCCGTCGCCTCCTGGATCTTCTGGCGGACCGCCTCGATCTCGGCCCCAGGGCGCAGCTTGACCAAGAAGAAGGTTGCCTGGTCCGAGCCGGCGCGCATCAACTGGCGAGCGCGATCGGTGGTCGTCCAGAGGTAGGGCGACATTGTGAAGGAGCGAATTCCATCGGTCACCATGGTGACGCGCACGCGCTGGCCGAGGAGCTCGGCCGTATCGCCGAGACCGGCGATCCCGAGGTTCTTCAGATAGGTGCGGTCGACGCCGATGCCATCGGGCTCGGACAGCGCGGCTGGCGAGCCCTCGATGACGTTCCAAGGCACGAGAGCGCCATCGGCCACGTCGGTGCCGGTCAACACGGAGAGCACCAGCCCGCCTTCGGGTTTGCGCCAGCGCACGAAGCCCACGACGAGCGGCGTCACGCTCTCGACGCCGGGGATCGAGAGCGCGGCGTAGCGCCAGCGCCCCGTCATCAGCTGAGCTTCCTCGAAGCTCTTGGCACCGTATGACATCACCCAGAGATCGGTATCGGCGCGATCAATCATGCCGACGATCGTCTTGCGGGCGCCGAGGTAGAGGCCGAGCTGGACTGCGACGAGCACGATCGAAAACAGAATGCCGACCAGCGTCACGGCGAGCCGGATGCGATCGTAGAAAAGATTTCGCGTGGCGAGCGTCAGGATCATCTACGCAAACTCTACTTTCCCGGCGGCGCGGCTGTTGGCCTGTCCGCGTCCTGTGCCGCGTGGATGTAACCACATTGTGGCCATGGGCTTCGGGCCACGTGTCGAAGTTACGTCTTCACCCCCGAACCGGTACGAAACCAAACGGAGAACTTCCCGGATCGCAGATGTCGACGGCCTGATCAGGTGTCTGGTAGGACAACTCCCGAGCAAAACCCTCGCAGCGTGCAGGTGGTACCCGAGACGACCCCAGATGTCCACCGCGCAGCGAGGCGAACGACTGAACCCTTGTTGGATTGAATAATGCGAAAACTGCTCGTTATACTTGCGACCATCGTAGTGGTGGCTGGAGCGGCGCCGGTCGTGGCGCAAACTCCGCCTCCCAAGCGACCGGGTAGCGCTGCGGCCCTGCCGGCCGTTCCCCCACCGCCGCCGAACCCCTACGCCGGCTTCTGGCTCGACCACACCGGCGACGGGATCGTCGAGATCCTGCCCTGCAGCGTCGATAGCCCGAACCGGCTGTGCGGCCGGATCGTCTGGCTGCGGGAACCGAACGACCCGAAGGGCAAACCACTGGTCGACGGCTACAACGAGGATGCTTCCCAGCGCACCCGACCGATCTGCGGCCTTCCCATCCTGGGTAACCTCGTTGCCACCAACGATGGTAAGTACGACGATGGTTGGATCTACGACCCCCGCCAGGGCAAGGCCTTCAGCGTCGAACTCACGTTGCTGGGTGGCGAGCGCATGCAAGTGATGGGCTACAAAGGGGTCAAGCTGCTGAATCGCAAGTTCGTCTGGACGCGGGTTCCGGACCTCGCCCCAGCCCAGCGCTGCCAGCCGCCGAGGGTGTGAACCCCGGCGACGCACCGCGTGCGGCGAGCCGATCAGGCTTGCCGCCGCCCGGTCGCCAAGATCACTCGGCAGCCCCGGACCGGAAGCGGATCTGAGCGCCGCCCTGTGCACTCTTGCGGACATCTGTCGCGAACCGCTTGGTGAAGCCCAACAAGCGGTCGACAACGATATCGCGCTGCTTGTCGAGCGTGATCACGTGGTAGCAATCATCGAGGACCACGGTCTCGACGATGCCGGCGAGTTTGCTCTGCAGGTAGAGAACGTTGCGAAGGCTCGAGCGGTCATCTTCGCGCGGGTGAATGATCAAGGTCGGCTGGCGCAAGGAGCCGAGCCCGCCCTTCACCGCATTGACCATCCAGCGGAATTCCTGGAACACGCCGCCGGGGAAGCCGAACTTGCCGCCGCCTTGCTGCTCCATCCCATTGACGACGAGGCGACGCACACGCTCGTCCTTGATCCCGAACGGCTCGCGCTCCGGATAGAAGAGCAAGTTGGCGAACCACTTGTGGCGGATGAGCCGGGTAAACATGAAATACCACGGCACCGCCCAGCCATCTGGCCAGAGCGTCGGCGACAGCAGAACGATCCCGTCGACACCGGCCGACCGCTTGGCCGCGAGATGGAGCGTCATCACGCCACCAGCCGACAGACCGCCGACGATCACCTTGTCGCACTCGGCACGCAACCGATCGTGCGCTTCCTCGAGTGAGGCGTACCAATCCCACCAAGTCGTCTCGGAGAGTTTCCCCCGGTTCTGCCCGTGGCCCGCGAGCAGCGGGCAGCTGACTGTAAAGCCTGCGCGCGCCAGGTTCTGCGCCAAATAGCGGACGTCGGCCGGCGACCCGCCGAGGCTATGCGCCAGCAGAATGCCGACGGGCCCGCCGGGAATGAAGAGGCTATCGTGAATCGAGGCCGATGACGGTCCGGGCTTCGACGCACTGGTCGGTTTGCTCATGTCGACTCTCACTACGCACGGCCGGACTGCCCAGCACCCGCCGCTCTACTCCGAGAGCTGACCAGGCGAACCGGCCAGCCGGTCATGTCACGAGGCGTTGATCGCCCCTGCCCTGCGATAGGGTCGGCTCGCGCTTCCCCCCCGCTTGATGTCTCGCCATCTCGCATCTGCGAAACGAACCCGTCCGTCCTGGAGCGAACCGGTTCATTAAGCAAGCCCGGCAGGCGAAACCTGCCTTGCAAAATCGTCAAGACAACAGAACCCATTGACAGGTCAAAGATTTCCCCGGCCGATCTCTGGGACGACCGCTATGTCTAACTGGTCTAGGTAAATGTGCCAACAGCTTTTTTGGATTTTAGCCGATTAGGCTAAGTTCCAGACGAACAATAACAACTTCCGATTAAGCGAGCGCTCCGATTCGTGCCGTCTTGAGGCCTCAATTGATGGCGCGCGGCCAAACGACGCGCAATTAAGCGGAATTCCGCTCCCTGCCCTCGGAATATGCGACAACCACGTAGGTCAGCAACGACAGACAAACGGCGGCGAGGAACGGCGTTTCGATCGCCAGAACTTGCCCGAGCAACAACCAGGAGAGGCTGCCGACCAGCACAGTTGTCGTTGCAGCTCTCGCTCCGCCGAAGCGCGTGAAGAGACCGAAGACGGTCACGACGACGATCCCCGAGCTGCCAGCGGCCGAGGCTGTCTCAACGAGGTCCTTGACCGTCGTGGCCGTCAGCGCGAGCCCCGTCGCGACCCCCGTCAGAGCAAGCAGCGTCAGGCGAGTCAGCAGCAATTCGCGCACCGGATCGGCCGGCCTGGCAATCCGGAACAGCAAGTTGTGGGAGAGCTGCGCCGAACTTGCGAGCAGCACCGTGTCGACGGTCGAAAGGATGGCGGAGATGAGTGCGCCGATGAAGACGACGTACAGGATCGGGGGCAGATAGCGCTCGGCGAGGCCCGGGATGATCTGCTCCGGATCGTCCAAGCCCGTCGCGAGGCCCGCTCCGATGAGCGCGATGTAGACCGGTAGCAGGCCGACGAGGATGTAGAGCGAGCCACCCGCAAGCCCGCCGCCACGCGCGACGTGGGCAGACCGCGCGCCGAGCAGGCGCGACACCATTTCGACGGCGACGATCGTACCGCAGATCGGGATGGCCAGCGTCTCCGCGAAGGCGAGCCAGCCGTCGGCACCAGGCGACCAAGCGAGCCGCTCCGCCGGTACGCTCGCCACCGCCGCGGATGGGCCGCCGACGCTCACGGTGATTACGGCGGCGAGCACCACGAGACCAACGATGATGGCGATGCCCTGCACGAAATCCGTCCAGGCGTCGGCGAGCAGACCGCCAAGCACCGAGTAGCCGGCCACGACGAGCGCGCCGCCGATGATCGCGGCCTCCACCGGAAAGTCCGTCGCGTGGCTCACGACCTGGCCGAACGCACGGATTTGGGCCGCGGCCCAGAACAGAGAGCCCGGCAGCAGGGCAAGCACGACGAGTGTTTCGACATGTGGCGCGTAGCGCTCGCGAAAAAAGTCGGCGAACGTCAGCAGACCTCGCCGCCACAGTGCGCGTGCGAAGAACGCCGCAACGATCAGGATGGCGAGCCCGTACCCGAACGGATCGGCTTCGGCGCCCGAGAGCCCTTTCTCGTAAACCGCTCCTCCGGTGCCGATGATCGCTTCGGCACCGAAGAAGGTCGCGAAGACGGAGAACGTCACCAGCATCGCTCCGAGCGTGCGGCCGGCGACGACGTAATCGGTGACGGTCGCGATCTTGCGCGACACCCAGACACCGATCGCGAACTGCAGGACGACGTAGAGGATCACTCCGGCGAGGATGGTGCTCATCGGCAGCTCCGATCGCGCGACGCGGAACGATCGCGTTCATTCCTCGGCCTGGAACCGGGCCGCGCCACTGTGATTGCTCAATTCGCGCTATATAGTCGTACGGAGAAACGGTCATGTCTCATAGCGGGGCGGCGCCAACGTGGGCCGCGGAGGTGAAGTTTCCGTGCAACGCCGTCTGACGCGCGCGGTCGCGCTGGCTACCATCGCCGCTCTCGCGCTCAGTGCCGGCGGTCGCGTTGCCACGGCTGCGCAGCCTTTCACCCGCGCCGACTACGAAGCGTGCCATGCCCGCGACGAGGACGGTTTCAGACGTGCCATCGAGGGCATTACCCAGCGCGCGCTCGACAGCGGGCTCAAGCGTCTCGACTACCGCGTCCTCGTCGTCGACGCTTGGCGCGAGGGCGGCGTCGACGCGATCATCGACAAGCGGGTCGACGTCGCCGTCGCCGAAGTGCGCCAGGAAACGAGCTGGGGCGAATTGGTGCAATCGCTCGCCGTTGCGGAGAAGGCACAGGCGCTGGCCACGGCCGTTGCCGAGCGCGTCTACCGCTCCGACGCCGTGAAGCAGGCGTTCGAGGGCATCGCCGTCGGCGTCGGCAAGGAGATCGGTCGCGCCATCGAACTCGCGACCGTCGATGCCGCCGAGCCGGCGCTGAAGTGCATCCAGGCGTTCCTCGGGCCGCGCTACGGTTCGAGCATCGCGCGCACAGTCACGATGGACGCCGAGCGGCAATTCGCGATCGACCCAACCAAGGGTGCGGCGAGCGTCTCAGGGACTACGGTGGCCCTCGAAGGCTCGGGGGCGATTGCCGGCAGCGTGCTCCTCATCGTGCGACGGCAGCTGTCCAACATGGCCGCCCGCGTCGGCCAGCGTCTCATCGGTAGTGTGCTGAGCCGCGTCGTCTCCACTGTTGCCGGCGGTGTGGGGCTCGTCCTGATTGCCAAGGACATTTGGGACTTCCGCCACGGCGTCATGCCGATCGTTGAAAGCGAAATGAAATCGCGCGCCACCAAGGACAAGGTCGTCGACGAACTTGCCCGTGCGCTCGGCGAACAGATGTCGGAGCATGGCCGCGAGGTCGCGGCAGCCGCCGCCGATCGTGTGATGGGCATCTGGCAGGACTTCCGTATTGCCCATCTCAAGGTCGTCGATCTCGCAGAGCGCAACGAAAACTTTCGCAAGTTCCTCGATACGACGAAACCCGAGAACCTGCCGCGCCTCGACGAGATCGTCGCGCTGGTCGTGGCCGAGGAAGGCGAGCCCGCGCTTCTCAAACGAATCGACGACGGCTCGCTGCATCGGGCTGTCACGGCACTGCCCCAGAGCGGGCTCGAAGTGGCGCGGGAGCTGCGCTCGCTGGCAACAGCCCTCTCCTGGTCGGCGCTGGCCGGCGACCGCATGGACCGCCTCGTCGATTACGAAATACATCGCCGCGCCAAGCCCTCGGAATTCACCACCGCTTCGCTCGGTCGTTTGCTCGCCCTCGGCGATAAGGTCGCCGCCACTCGATTGACCGGCATCGGTGCGGAAGCCCGGACAGCCCTCTACGAACTCGACGACAAGGAACTGCGCGGTCTCGCTCGAGCCTTGCCGGAAGCGGAACTCGCAACGCTATCGCGCTACCTCACCGGTCTCGAACGCTCGGCGAGCCAGCGCGTCTTGCGGGCCGTCGCGCAGGAACCTGCCCGGATGCAGGTCCTCGCTTCTCCGCGCGTTCGCGACGCCATCCTTTCTAGCAAGGACCAGATGGCAGCGGTCGGTGTGATGCTGCGCGCCGACAACGTGCTGCAGGACCCTTGGTCGGTACAGCAGGACGTCCAACTCGTCCTCGACGGGCGGATCAGTCCGATCCTGCTCTGGGACAAGCACCCGGGCGTCGTGTCGATCGCCGGCGTCGGCGGCCTCATCGTGCTCTTGATGCTGCGACGCTTGCTGTTCGGCCGCCGTCGCGCCACGCAGAGGGCCTGACATGCAGACCGCGCGACTGTTCACGACCGAGACGCCGGGTGATGGGCGCACCATCGAGCTCGGCGGTCTCATCTACACGACCGCGATCTCGGGCGCGAACGTGCTCCGGGACGTCCGCGAAGCGATCACGAACACGATCGGCGGCCAGATGACGCGCTATGAAAGCCTCGTCGAGAAGACTGTCGATCGGGCGCTAGCATCGCTTGCCGAGAAAGCCGCGACCGCCGGTTACGACGGCGTGGTCGCGATCCGCCTGACCCATCCCGTGATCACCGACGGCGCCGTAGAGGTCGTGGCCATGGGAACGGGCTTCCGCTACCGGGGCTGACGGCAGCGGAAAACGGCATTTGTGCAACACTGCCAGTGCGCGACCCGCTGCTATACCTCCCAGGTCCGGAACCGACCGGGCGTGACCTTGGGGAAGGCAGCATGGGACTGAAGCCGCCCGGCATCCTGACGTTCATGGTGGCCGTCATTTTGACGGTTTGCGTGCTCGTCGTGCGCTTCTTCGGGGCGCAGATTCCTTTCATCAACGGCCACGAGTTCTGGGTGCTGCTTGCGGCCCACGTCGTGCTGATCACAGGTTGCGTGGTCAAGGGGCTCTGATCGTTTTTTAGTTGCCGCTGCGACCGACTGAGGTCAGTTGTCGCGCGTCACGCGGGTGACTGGCTGATCTGTGGACCTTGCGACATCGTCGCAGCATGCGACCCGACGATACGCACAAAACGCCCTATGCGAACCGACTCCGCCTTTGCTCACGCGAGGTGGTTTTGGCGATCGTGCTCACGCTCGGAGCCGTCGGCCTGCTGATAGCCGCAAGCTCCTGAACCCTCACTGCCGACTGCGAAACTCCGACAGCCGATAGAACACGACGCGGCGCGTTTTGGTGCCGGCCTTGATGTCGACGTGCTTCATCCGTTCCGCCTGCCGGAAGCTGGGTCTGACTTCACGGTCTTCGGCTCTGAGGCTGACGAGCAGTACGGGTTCCGGACTCTTGGACGTGAACGGCCGCGACAGCTCGTAGTGGTCCTCAGGCCGCCCCGGCCCACGCCACGCGAGCACGGGAGTCGGCTCCCCTCGCATGTAGTAGAGAAGCTCGGCCGTCATCGAACGATCATCCGTCAGCACGGACCCGAATGGCTTGCCCGCCGCACGGGCCTTGGCCAACTCGACACGTGTCGCCTCGGCCACGGCTCGCCAGCCGAGCGTCCGCGCGAAGGGATCGGCGCCGCCCGGCAGCGCGAACCGGCCGGCCGCCGCCGTGGCGACGGCGAGCAACACGATGACGGCTGCGTGGATAGCGAACGAAGCTCTGATCCAACGCCACGCCTGCTCGCGCACCATGACGCCCGACACGAGGACAACAGCCGCGATGTACGACACCGCAGCCCAGTTGGCATGAGCGCGCGAAATAAAGGCCTGCATCGTGACGATGCAGAGGACCGGCAAGGCGAAGGCCAACAGCAAGCGGTCCGGTCCAATCGGCGGTGACTTCCAGAAGCGCACGACGAGCGCGATCAGCGTGCCGAACAGGATCGGCCCAAAGACGCCGAACTGAGCGCCCAGGAATTCGAGCATTTTGCCCGGATTGAACAGCTGGCCGCCCCAGTTCGCATTGTCCGCCGTATGTGAGAACGTGGCGAAGCTGTGCTGCGCGTTCCAGACCATGTTGGGGACGATCAGCAGGACGCCGAGCGCGAAACCGGCCCAGAGACGGCCGTCGCGGAGGACTGCACGTCGCTCGGGCGTGACCGCGAGATAGATCGCTGTACACAAGACGAAGTAGGCCATCGCATACTTCGCATTGAGACCGAGGCCGAAGCCGAGACCGATCAGCAGAGCCGGCCACCAGGCGCGCGTGTCGAAGAGCGCCACGAAACCCAGGAGCGCGACCGTCCAGAACAGCAATAGCGGGACGTCGGTCGAGATGATTCCAGACGACAGTGAAATGCCCGGGATCGTCGCGAAGCCGAGTGCCGCGACGAGGCCCGTGGTCGTGTCGTAGAGGCGGCGGCCGAGCAGAAAGACGGCGACGGCCGTGACGGTATGGATGATCGGCGACGGCAGGCGAACGCAGAACTCGGACGGCCCGCAGACCTCCGTAGCGGCGCGGATGATCCAAGCGATGAGCGGGGGCTTCGAATAGTACCCGAAGGCGAGGTCCTCACCCCACGACCAGTACTGCGCCTCGTCGAAGAAGAGATCGGTCCCGTTGACGGCAAGGGCCAGCACGCGCACCACGAGCAGCACGAGCAGCACGCCGGCGAGCCACACGATGGCCTGACGCGCTGGTGATGCAGTGTAAGACAGGCCCGCCTCGGCCATCGCCACTCCCTCCCCCTCGTTCGCGACCGGCACGCTATACCATTGTCCTCAGGGAAGCGCGCGTCGTGCGGCCACGTCGTCTCGACTCCGAGCGGGAGAAGTGGCAGAGGCTTCCCGATCAACCCTGGGCGGCCGGCGGGCGGCGCCCGATAACCGGCGGACGGCAGGCATGCGCATTTCCGTCGTCATTCCGGCCCTCAACGAAGCCGGCAACATCGGACGGCTCGTCGACGAGACTTACACGGTGCTGCCGCCTCAGATGCTGGGCGAAGTCATAGTCGTCGATGACGCGAGCACCGATGCGACACCCGACGAAATCAAGGCGCGAATCGCGCACGGCCGCCATCCGGGCCTGCGATATCTGCGCCACGGCCAGCGGAGCGGCCAGAGCGTGGCGATGCGCACCGGCATCCTGGCCGCAACAATGCCCGTCATCGCGACCATGGACGGCGACGGACAGAACGATCCGCGCGATATTCCCCACCTTCTCGCGAAGCTCGGCCAACCCGGCAGCGGCGGCCCCGCGCTCGTCGGCGGGGTGCGCGTCAACCGCAAAGCCGAAGGCTCGAAGCGGGTCGCCTCCAAGGCTGCCAACTGGATCCGCGACGCCGTTTTGAAGGACAACTGCCCGGATACCGGTTGCGGCATCAAAGTCTACTGGCGCGAAGCCTTCCTGCGGCTGCCGTTCTTCACCAGCATTCACCGCTACCTGCCGGCGCTGTTTCTGAGCTACGGCCATCAAGTCGCCTACCTTCCGGTCAACGACCGGCCTCGGACGGCGGGCGTCTCCAAGTACTCGAACCTCGTCCGGGCACTCGTCGGCCTCTACGACCTCGTCGGCGTCTCCTGGCTCCGGCGCAGGACCCGCGTGCCAGTGGTCATCGAGGATACATCGACGGGACGCCAGGTGACCGACCTTACGGCGCGCTTGAAGCCACGCCCCGATCCGTCGCGACCTCCCTCTGGGTCGGGCGCCAACGAAAGCACGTGAGCCGCGTGGCGGTCGGCGTCGACCGACCTGCCGCCACACGATGGAGAACAGATGTCGTTTTTTGGCGATTACGGCGCGCGCCTCGCCGAGTGGTGGTCGTCGATGTCAGCGACGGACCTCGTCTGGCTCGGTATCGGCCTCGGCGGCCAATGCCTGTTCGTGCTGCGGTGGCTGATCCAGTGGCTCGCCAGCGAGAAGGCGCGCCGCCTCGTGGTGCCAGAAACGTTCTGGTACGCGAGCCTGATCGGCGGGCTGATGGTATTGGCTTACGGCCTCTACAAACCCGATCCGGTCATCGTGCTCGGCCAGTTCGGCGTCTTTATCTACGCTCGCAACGTCTTCTTCATCTGGCGCCAGCGCCGGGACGGCGTGCCTGCCGGCGGCACCGAACAGCCCCCGGCAGCCGGCGGAACGGCGGCGTGAAAAAGCGCTGTCACGAGGGGTTCACATCGGCTTCGAACCTGCTATAAGCACGCTCGTTCGGCGCTGCACCACGGGCGGTGCGGCACTCCTCCGAACGGCCAGCTCAAAGATGGCTCTCGCCCGAGACCCACAGGTCTCGACGGCGAGGTTTTCGGTGACGCGGGGTGGAGCAGCCCGGTAGCTCGTCAGGCTCATAACCTGAAGGTCGTAGGTTCAAATCCTACCCCCGCAACCAACCAAACCCTCTGTCATCACAGAAATTTTTAAGGGCGTCTTTCTCCCGGTGGCGGATTCTGCGGTCCGTCGACCAGACATGCTGACTTTGCCCTGAGAGCAGAGACCAAGGTTCTTGCGCCGGCGAACTGAACCGATCGCGTTATCAGCAAGAGAAGGGGCGGCGACCAATTCCGTCACCGCCGACCGGCTGTCACAGTGAAAAGCAGGCCGAAGGGAGCGCGTTCCCGATCAGTGAATCGAAGTCTTGGTTTGGTCGGATGGATGTCCGGGAGCACTACCCTCCACGAGCGCCATCGTGCATCACGCATCTCAATCGACCCCATGGTTGACCTGCCCAATGGATCGACCAGCTGCGCGCTTGAAGGCACGTCGACAATGTCACCGCAACCTTGGCAGCAGGCCTTGCACGGATCACTCGGGTCATTCTGATCAGCGGACCAGATTCCGGCAGTGCGGCGGGTCCTCTCCGCTGAACTCGCAACCCATTGCCTCAACCAGAACTCGTTGCAACCAATCACAGCTATCCCAGATCCATAGACAGAAACAGAGCCCGCCCCTTTTCTCGATTTATAGACCAGGAGGAAAGAATGACAAAGTTGCCGAAACCAAGGGTAGGCACAAACGGAAACGATTGGTTCACTGCTACGGCTGAGCCGGAGAACTATTTCGGCCTCGCGGGCATGGATAGAGTTTCTTATCAGCACTCGACATCTGCTGTTGATGTCAGTTTGTATTGGCGCAAAGGATCGGGAGGATTTGCCGAAGGTGACTTATTCGGCTCCATCGAGAGAATAGCAGGAAGCTATCACAATGATCGGCTCGAGGCTAGTTGGTTGGGGAGTCAATTGGACGGCCTCGCGGGACACGATTCGATCTATGGCGGTAAAGCAAATGACACACTCGGAGGGGGCGATGGGAACGATGTTATCTACGCCGGTACAGGTCGCGATCGCTTAGAAGGTGGCGCTGGAAATGATAGCCTTTGGGGCGGCGCCGGCAACGATACCCTCAACGGAGGCATCGGCAACGACAGTCTTTCGGGTGATGATGGCGATGATCGCTTGGAAGTCAAGGGAGGCGCGTGGGGAGGAGTCTTATACAGTAACATACTCGACGGCGGGAACGGGTCCGACACCTTGGTGGGTGGTGTATCGAGCGATACCTTTTTTGGTGGGAAGGGAAACGACTACTATACTGGTGGCAAAGGGTCAGACGTCTTTAGCTTCGAAAGTGAGGACAAAGCATGGACAGTAATTGAGGACTTTCAAAAAGACGACTTCTTTTTTGGAGGGGCCGACATGCGTGATCGCGAAGTAACGATAAGGCTGCTCGCAGGGGATTATGACTCCGTTGAAATATTCGATCACGGAGCGGTACAATTCAAAGGGCTGAATTTAAAACCCCTCTTTCCTCAGATGGATCCATGGGCTCGAACCTGGACTGGAATTTTTGGGACTTTCAGTAATTGGGTGAATGATAATTTTTAGATGGCAGGGCCGTTGCGATCGTTCAGAAAGCCGCCTTCTCGTACGGAAAAAAGTGTTCACGAAAAAGCTCGGCTGATCGGCCAAGGGAGCGCTCGGACGCGATGTCTTCGTCCCCAATCACGGAAGAGGCAATCGTCGGCGGGTTTGTTCGAGCGTTCCAGCTCGAATTCCTGCTTACCCAGGGCACCAAGCAACGCAGCTCGCCCCGCGAAGGCAACCGGCTTCTAGCGGAACGAAGATGTCGTAGATGCGGTCGACGTCGCGGCTGGTGGCGGGGCACCGTGGGCCGATGTCCATCGGGCGGCCATGCCGCGGTCGGTCCGGAGCGCGTTTACGCGTCAGACCCACCGCGTAGCGATGCCTAACTGAGCGACCCGATACCCACCGAGCGCCGCGCCGCCGGCCCGTAGCTCAACCAAAACTTTCCAGGTTCAGCGATACGCACCAGAACAAAAATCCGACCACTGCCTGTCGGCTGGACCCTTGCCGCAGTACGCCGCTCAGTTAACGGCGGTCGCCTATGACCCGGCGCCAAACGAAGGCTAAGCCTCGCCGCGGTGGGACGAAATCCTGTCACGCCGCATGGGCGTGACAAGAAGGAAGGCCATAAGGCGACGGGCTATTGCAGCTTAGGGACTTCAAGCAGCCTGATGGAGCGCCGCCGGAGATCCAGCGCAAACAGTGCATGAAGGTCTCGCATGAGGCCGAACGAACGACCTCACCCGCGAAACCCATCAGGATTGCCGCTTACCCTCCGTGCCGACATGCGGCGAGACGGACAAAGATCGCAACCACTCAGCGATCGGCTGGCGCTGCAAACGGCGACAGCTCTCGCTTCAAAAAAACGCCATCACCAGGCGCGCCAACGATCTTTCCGTCCTCGGCAATGACCTTGCCGCGCAAGATCGTCATCACCGGCCACCCCGTCACCCTTTGGCCCTCATACGGCGTGTAATCGGTTCCGTGGTGCATGATCTCCTGGCGGATTGTTTCTTTCTTGTTCGGATCCCAGATTACGATGTCCGCGTCGAAACCGGCCGCGATCGAACCCTTCTTGGGATAAAGGCCGTATACCTTGGCGTGATTGGTCGAAGTCAATGCCACGAACTGGTTTGGGGTGATGCGGCCTTCGACCACTCCGCGGCTCCATAGTATCGGAAGCCGCACCTCGACACCTGGAATGCCGTTTGGAACCCAGCGGAACGACGTGCGCGCTTTCGGGTTGTTTTTTCCATGCGGCCCCTCGAAGTAGAAGGGGCAGTGATCCGAAGAGAACGTCTGAAAGACGCCCTGCTGGATGCCCTCCCAGATGGCTTCCCAACTCGCTTCATCGCGCGGCGGCGGCGAGCAGACATACTTGCCACCCGTCTCGTCCATGTTGAGACCCTTCAAATCGTCCGCGGTCAGCGCGATGTACTGCGGACAGGTCTCCCCATAGACCTTGAGCCCTTTTTGCTGAGCCCATCGGATCTGTTCCATGGGTTCGCGGCCGGAGACGTGCACGATCATGATCGGCACATCGAGAAGCTCGGCATGGCTGATCGCTCGATGCGTTGCTTCGCGCTCCACCGTCTGCGGTCGTGAGACCGCGTGATAGTAAGGCGCCTTCTTGCCAGCTTGCTCGAGCCGCTCGGTCATGAACCTGATGGCGTCATAACCTTCACAGTGCACCATCACCAGCGCGCGACAACCGCGTGCACATTCGAAGACCTCGAGAAGCTGACGGTCGTTGAGAACGAGGTCATCGTAGGTCATGAAGACCTTGAACGAGGTGTAGCCGTCACCGACTAGGGCCGGCAGCTCCTGGCCCAGGATGCTCGGCGTAGGGTCAGAAATGATCAGATGGAAGCCGTAGTCGGCGTATGATTTGCCGTCAGCCTCCTTGTGATAGTCCATGACGGATTGCCGGAGGCTCGCCCCACGGGGCTGCAGGGCGAAGGGCAATACGGTCGTATTGCCGCCTGCAATGGCCGAACGTGTTCCGGTCAAGAAGTCATCGGCCATCTTTGGTCCGCCGAATGCCGGCTGGGAGAGATGCACGTGACTGTCGATACCACCGGGCATGACGTAAAGGCCGGACGCGTCAATGACGCGTGCTGCATTGGTAATTTGCTCCGCTACCGCAATGATGCGGCCATCGCGAATGCCAACGTCCGCGCGGATCGTGTCGGCCGCCGTGATGACGGTACCGCCGCGGATGGCTAGATCGTAGTCGGACATTGAACCACTCCCAGGTCTCGCTCACGAGCACCACTATAAGCCCGAACGCTCTCTAAGATGCCAGTCGGTTCCTGACATGAAACGACCGTCGGCCCGCAAGAGGGCGGCCCCGCTCAAAGGGCGGCCGATCAACTGGAAGGTGGTCGGCAGGCCGTTCGATGCGAACCCGCACGGCATCGTGACCGGGGAGAGCCCAAGCTAGATGACGTTTTTGTATTGCATGTCAGCGCGACGACCATGTCGAGATCATCCTTGCCGGTTTTGCCGGAGGTTCCCGCAATGGTGGGCAAAGGAATGGCCAGGGGGCTGAGGTACGCGCCGCGCAGCTTCAGCGCGCGAGTGTAGTCCGCGGCCGGGATCGAGAAGCCCAAGGCGATGACATGGCTGGGCTCCTCGGCCGGGGAGCGAGTGCCTTGCCAAGACAGCCCATCAAGTCAAGTTGGCGCCGCCGCAGGCGATCCCGTCAGCGTACAGCGACAGGCTGACAAAACGGGAGAAGGCGACCTTGTCCCCAGCCTGCGTATCAGCCGCCGAGTTTCCCGCGCGCCCCATTGTAGCTCTCGGCGACCAATGCGAAGCGCCGACGAAATCGTGACCGCAATCTTCTGACTTAGGCCCGCGTGAGACCGGAAACTTCGAGTGCCGAGCGGAGCGCCGCCCATTCGTGTTCGGTCACTGGCGGCTGCGGCGGGCGGACGTGCGCGGCCGCGAGACGCCCCTGGAGAACGAGACACGCCTTGAGGCGTGCGGTGGCACGTCCTCCCGGGGCGCTCCGATAGATCGCGACGGATAGCGGATAGATGCGGTCGTGGAGCCGTCTGGCTTCAGCCCAGTCATGCCGCGCCGCGGCGTCGTAGAATGCGACGCACAGTTCGGGCGCAACACAGGCCAAACTGACCTGACTGCCCGCGCTGCCGATAATGTAGCTCGTCAGCAGATGTTCGTCGCCGGACCCCATCACGACAAAGTCCGGGCGCACCGACTCCAGCAGCCGCTTGTTCTCCTCGTACGCGGCGACCTCCCAACTGCCCTCCTTGACGCCGACGATGCGCGGTTCATCCGCGAGCCGGCGCAGAGTTTCCGCACCATAAGCCATCCGGCCGGCGCCGACCGGAGCACCGTAAAGCAGCAATGGCAGGCCCGTTGCCGCCAGGACGTGGCGGTGATGGATCACAACGGCTTCCGGATCATGGCCAAGAGCAAAGGCATTTGGCGGAAAGACGAGCAGGATGTCCGCCCCAGCTTGTTCGGCGGCGCGCGCGTCCTCCGCCGCCGTCAAGCTCGACTCGGCGTTGACACCGGAGCAGATGAGACACGACTTGGGCACCACCGCGCGGGCGATCTCCACCACCCGACGCTTTTCCGCCGACGTCAGGACAAAATTCTCACCGGCGTGCCCGTTGATCAGTAAGCCTCGGATTCCCGGCACTGCGGCCACGGTTGCGATATGGCGTTCGAGCGCCCCTTCGTCGATCTCGAATTCGGGCGTCATCGGTACGATCGTGGCGGCGTGAATGCCCGAGAGGCGTGCGGCGATTGACGACATCAGGCGGCCTTTGCTGGCGGGGCGACAAGACGATCTATCGGGAACAACGGCAAGTCGGGGTCGCGGCCGAGGATAACGTCGGTGAGCAGCTTCGCCAAATAGGGTCCGCTCGTGTAGCCCGAATGGACGCTTCCGCACACGTAGGCGTCCGGCACGCCGGGAATTGGACCGACGGCTGGCAGGGCATCTGCCGTCTCGGCTTCGAGACCTGCCCAGGCCCGGGCGAGACGCGCCTCCTTGAGCGCCGGAATGGCATGGCAGGCAAGCCTGATGTTGCCGATGAGACGCTCCGGCCTCAAGGCGATGCCGCCACGTTCGCGGTCGCCGACGCCCTGCCAACCGCCTCCGATAACCGTGGTGCCGTGTGGATATTGCTTGAGGGACAGCAGCCCACTCGCAATGCCGACCACTGTGCGCATAACTGGCCGCTGCCGCTCGGTGACGGCGAGCTGATTGACCAGCACTTTAATCGGCAGATGGATGCCGAGCCAGGCCATCATCGGCTCGATCCAGACGCCTCCAGCAAGCACAAGGCGCTTCGCCCGAACGACCGACCGCGTGGTTCGCACTGCGAAGCCTGCAGCCTCAACGTCGATGCCCGTCGCCGCCGTGTGTTCGTGCAGACGCACTCCCGCTTCGATCAGGGCGCCTCGATAGGCGATGCCCGTCAGGTAGGCGTTGGCATAGCCATCGACCTTGCAGTGGCCGGCGAGCCGAACACCGGGACCGAGCCCCGGCTCGACTTCGCTGGCGGCCTTGGGTCCGATCAATTCGATCGGGGCACCGGCCTCGCGCCTCTTGCCGGCGCGGTAGCTCAACAAATCCTCCTCCCGCTCTGTGAACGCGAGAGAAAGGCCGTCGCAGACTACGACGCCGACGTCGTGTCCGAGCCAGTTGCGGGCGCTGGCCCACATGGCATGGGCACGGAGCGCGTACGGGATCAAGGCGACGCGGGTCATCTGCATGGTGAGCGTACCCGCATTGACCCCCGAGGCTTCTCGACAGAGCGCACCTCGTTCGACCAGCGCAACGGACATCCCTCCCCGGGCCGCCATCAAAGCAACGGTGCAGCCATGCACCCCGCCTCCGACGACGACGAGATCATGTGGCGTGCTCACAGCGGCGCTGGCTCCGGGATCGGAATGTCGCTGTAGTCGAAGGAGCCGATGAGGGCGCCGAGGGGGACCGGGCGCAGCGGCGGGCGGCCAGTCCACTGTCCAACGCCCTCACGGGAGCAACCGAGTTTCTGGGCCATGAGTTCCTGGACCGTGTCGCCGCAGAAGCGACCTTGGCAGGGACCCATGCCGCAGCGGGTGACATGCTTCAATTGATTGATCTCGTCGGCCCCGGCTTCGATGGCCGCGTCGATCTCGGCCCGGGTCACGTCCTCGCAGCGGCACACGACGGTTTCGGCTGGGATGGCACCGACCTGTCCCGACCGCTGAGCCATCAACCCCGCCATGGCATCCGAGAACGGAGCAAGTCGCCTCAGTGCCGCGTCGATGGGACGGGCGGCGTCGAACCCCACCTCGGCGGACGGCGCGCCCAGAACGGCACCGACGCAGCGCCCCATCAGCGTTGCCGCCGCCTGCCCGCGAATGCCGGCACCATCGCCGACCGCGTAGAGACCCGGGATGCTCGTTTCGAACCGGCTGTCGACGCGCGGCACCCAGCCGCCGCGGAGGCGGTCGAAGTCGTGCTCGGCCCTCAGCAGGCGAGTGATTTCTGACGCCGTCGTCAGACCATGTCCGACGATCAGCGCGTCGACGTCGAAGATCCGTTCTTTCCCAGGGATCGGGGCGCCGCCGTCGTCGACCGGGCCGAGCACCACCCGCTCGACCTGATCAGCACCCTCTACCCGACGAACCCCATGGGCGGAGAGCAGTTGCACGCCGGCCCGCAGCGCTTGCGCAGCCCAGGTGGCCCCCCGCCAGGCGAGATCGGCGCGGCTGGCGATTGCCGGCAGCCGTCTCAACCATGCCCTCCGCGGCCAACCATCCGCCACAGCGAGCACAGTAACGCCAGCTTTGAGAAGACCTGCCGTCACAGCCGCCAGCAGGGGTCCGCAGCCAGCCACGACGACCCGCCGTCCCGGTGCCACACCATGGCTCTTCAGCAGCACCGTGGCGGCCGCCAGCCCAATGACGCCCGGCATCGTCCAACCGGGAAACGGCACCACCCGCTCATGAGCGCCGGTCGCAACCACCAGTGCGGGGGCCACACACGCCGCGGACCCGTCCGGTCCCAGGGTATCGACGCGGAAGCGGCCGGGCGGTGAACCGTCCTCGCGCGAAACGGTCCACACACGGTGACCGAACCGACACTCCACGCTGGACGCTGCCAGTCGCGCGCGCAAGTCGCGACCGGCGCTCGCCTCGGGATCGGCACCACCCGACCAGCCGGCAACCGGCGCGCGCCAGACCTGACCGCCGGCCGCCGGCTGCTCGTCGATCAGAATGACGCTCCGTCCGTACGCTGAAACCGTCAGCGCGGCCTCGGCACCGGCCGGACCGGCGCCGACGACGATCGTGTCCGCCACTGTGCTCAAGGCACGCCTCTCAGCTCGACGACCATCCCATCGGTCACCGGCGTCAGGCAGGCCTGCCGAAGCTCTCCGTTGATGTGCACCGCACACTCCTGGCAGGCGCCCATCAAGCAGAACGCTCCCCGCGGAGCCCCGTTGCGCGGACTTCGCCGCAACAAAAGGATGCCGGAACAGGCGAGCGCAGTGGCCAAAGGTTCACCCTCCGGCAAATCGAGACGGCGGCCGTCCACCGTCACCGCGACCAGTCGCGACACCGGGCGAACCCGCACCGCAGTCATATGTTTCCGCCTCCAACCGTCAAGGGACGCTGTCGCGCCTCGGTGACGAGCCGGCGCTCCAGGTATCGGCCGAAAGCCGCGAAAGACCAGGAAATGCAGAAGTACAGGACCAAGACGGTTCCGAAGCAGATCAGCGCAGAGAACCCGCGCTGATTCAACATGCGGGCTGCGAAGGTCAACTCGAGGAAGCCGATCTGGGAGACCAGCGACGTCTCCTTGATCATGCTGACGGTGTGGATGGTCGAAGGTGGCAAGATAACCTTCCACGCTTGTGGGAGAACGATGCGGAGCAAGGCCTGCAACGGTGGTATATTGAGGGCCGCGGCCGCTTCCCATTGGCGAGCGTGAACCGCCTCGTAGCCGGCCCGGATGTTTTCCGCTGCGAGCGCCGACATGCGCAGCGCCACGGCGACCACAGCGATCACGAATAGGCTCTGATTGGCACCCGACAGCTGAAAGCCGAAGAAGACGCACATCAGCAGAACCAGAAACGGGATCCGGCGGATCGTTTCGGTCCAGAGTATGAAGACGCTCCGCACGGGCGCCGATGGCACGACGTGAACGAGGCGCATCGTCGCTACGAGGAATCCGACGGCGTAGCCGATCAGGCAACCGATCAGAGAAACCAGAATGGTGTGCAGGGCAGCCTGCCCCAGAAACATCATGTTCCAATAAGTGAAGAAGCGCGGCGCCTCGGACATCAATTGGTTGAGCGCGCCCATCAGAAGGCCCTCGCCTTGACGCGAAACATCACGCGACCGAACGTATAGAGGATGAGGGATGCGACGATCGTCAGGCCAATGTAGATCAGAGCGACCAGCGAGAAGATCTCAATCGAACGGAAGCTGATGGCGTTGGCATTGAGCGCGCGCGCCGTAAGTTCTTCGACACCGAAAATCGCCGCCATCGAAGTGCCAAGCGTCATGATGATGTAGTGGTTCGACAGTGACGGATACAGCGCCTTGACGATGTGCGGCGCGATGACATGGCGGATGGTCTGCACGCGCGTGAAACCGAGCGTCTCGGCAGCGTCGATCTCGGCTTGCGGCAGGGATTGGAACCCAGCGCGCTGGATCTCGGTCAGGTAAGCGCCGGCATTCAGCGTCATGCCGATCAAAACGGCTTGAACCGGGGAGAGCAGGATGCCGAATTCGGGCAGCGCGAAAAAGAGAAAGAAGATCTGAACGAGCTGCGGGGTGTTCGTGAAGAAGCTCACATAGGCGCGGACGACGATGCGCCACGGACGGGCAGCGTATGTCAGGGTCGCTGCGCCGGCGAGCCCGATGAGCAGCCCAAAGGCAAAAGCCACGAGCGCTATGACGAGCGAGATCGTGGCGCCGATGAGAAAATCGGGCAGATAGCTGATGACCTGACCGTATTGCAAACTCATCGTGAGCGGCGGCCCCGGGTCCGCATCATCGCGAGATGGCAGGCGTGAAAACCATGCGAACGAGAACCTGACACAGGAATGGACCCCGGCCTGATTCAGCCGGGATCTGTGCTTCCTGTCTTTCGATCACGGGCCCCGGATCAGAACATCGGATTGATCGGCACCGGCGTCTTCATCGGAACACCGAACCACTTCTCCCAGGTTTTCCCGACGAAGCCGTTACGATGCAATTCGAACAGGATCACGTTGAGAACGTCTTTCAGCGTCGTATTGCCCTTCTGGACGCCAATGCCCACCCAGGTCGAGGAGAGAACCTCATCGAGCACCTTCCAGGGCACGCCGGTCACGTTCTTCATGGGCACAACCACGGACTCGAGCACGTCGACCATGGCGTCGGCGCGACCCTGTTGAATGGCGCGGAAGGTATCTGGGTAGTTGTCGAGAAGGGTGACCTCGGCTTTCGGGGCGTTGGCCTGGATCCACGGAATGCCGACGGTCCCGCGCACCTGAACGAGCTTGACCGCCGGATTGTCGAGGTCGGCCGGCTTGTTGATCGGCACGTTGGTCCCGCTCGCCTTGGTCAGCACGATCACGCTCTGAGTATGAAGCGGGACCGTGTAGTCGATCACCAGCGCCCGCTCGACGGTCCGCGTGATTGCTCCCAGAACGATGTCGATGCGGTCCGACTGCAGGAAGGGGATCCGGTCCGGGCTGCCCACCTGAACGATCTCGAGTTCGACTTTCATCAGGCGCGCGATCTCGCGGGCGATGTCGGCATCGAAGCCGTCGATCTGGTTCTGCGCATTGAAGGTTCCGAACGGCACCAGCGTGGGGTTGATCCCGGCGCGCAGCTTCTTAGTGGAAAGTATCTCGGCCAACGGCTTCGCGAACGCCGATTGGGTCAATCCCAAGCCGGCGAGCGCCGCAGCTCCAACGATAGCCTGCCGGCGCGAAACGCCGGATGTGAACTTTCCACTCATACCAAGTTCCCTCCGTTCAAAGCCCTGGGCGCCAGTGTTGTGCAGGACGGCAGTTCGGTGCAAGCTCAATTGATGAGCAGGCAGTGGTCGTTGCGAGGCAGGGCTTGGCATATCTGGAACTGCAGGGGGTCAGCGCCACGTACGGCGCGCAAGAGGTTCTAAGCGACGTCTCGCTCGCCATCGAGAAAGGTGAGGTGGTCGCTCTGATCGGGCCATCGGGCTCGGGCAAAAGTACCCTGCTGCGCACCCTGATCGGACTGACCAAACCCACGAAGGGACGCGTTGCCCTCGACGGCCGTCAGATCGGCTATACCGATCGCGCCGCGCTCCGGCAGGCACGGGATAGCTTCGCCATTGTCTTCCAGCAGTACAATCTGTTCCAGAACATGACGGCGCTCCGGAACGTTGCGCTTGCGCCTGAGATCGTGAAAAAACGGCCACGGGCCGAAGTGGAACGAGAGGCGGCGGAGTTGCTCGGGCGCGTCGGTCTCGCCGACAAACTCCGCGCCTATCCGGATGAACTGTCGGGCGGCCAGCAGCAGCGCGTCGCTATCGCGCGGGCCCTGGCTAAGCATCCATCCATCCTCTTGCTCGATGAAGTCACGGCAGCACTCGACCCCGAACTGGTGACAGAGGTTCTTGATACCATTCGCCGCCTCGCCGCAGACGGCATGACGATGATCGTGGTCAGCCACGAGATGGCTTTCGTTCGCGAGGTGGCGAGCCGGGTGGTCTTCATGGACCGTGGACGCATCGTCGAGGTTGGGACACCGATCGAGATCTTCGAGCGTCCGCAAACGGATCGCCTCAAGGACTTCTCTGCCAAGATTCTGAGGCACTGATGGTTCGGCCAACTGCACCGGGCATGGATCTGCTGGTCGGTGCAGTAGACGGGCATGTACACGCATGTCCGCACATAAACGCCCGGCGTCTCGACGTATTCGAGGCGGTCCGGGACGCGGCGGCCGCCGGCATGGCCGGACTCGGGCTGATGGACAACTTCGCCAACTCCTCGGGCCTCGCTGCCTTGGTTCGGCGCGAACTCAGCGCTCTCGAGATCGATGTTTGGGGCGGTCTGATCATGGAACCGCCGGCAGGCGGCGTTTCGGTCGAGGCTGCCCGCATTGCCCTCGCCTACGGATATGGACCTGGGACGGGAGCGCGTTTCCTCTCCCTGCCAACCCACCACACACGATTCATCGCCCGCCAGGAGGGGCGCTCGCCGCTGTATATCGAGTCCTGCTTTCACGTCCCACTGTCCGGCCCCCTGCCCGATCCGCTGCCCGAACTCTTGGAACTCGCTGCGCGACACGACGTCGTTTTCAACCTCGGGCACCTCAGCGACGATGAAGCTATCCGGCTCGCACGCGAAGCACGGGCGCGAGGTGTCACACGCGTTCTCGCTCCGGCTAACGTCACAGCACCGCAGGCTGTCGCCGAACTCGCGGCTCTTGGCGCCTTCGTCGAGTTCTCGTTCTTCTTCGTCAGTCACGCGACGGCGGTCGGCTTGACGCACGTCGACAGCGAACGGCACCGGATCACTGCGGCACCGCTCGATGCGATGGTAACCCGGATGCGCTCGGCTCCTCTGAATCAGATTGTCTTATCGAGCGACTGCGGCGTCTTCCTGTTGCCGCCGCCGGTTGAGGGCCTGCGCGAATTCCTTCTGCTCCTCGAGGCGGCCGGATTCCAGCGTGCGGAACTCCAACGCATGGTTCGGGAGACGCCGACGCAGCTTTTCAAGGTCGGCTCGTCGCCGGCTGCGTGACGTTCCTCTACGCGACTGGGACTCCGAACTGTCGGGCCAAGCCGGTGATGCCATCTCGGAGCTTCACCTGCGGCACATAAAAAAGCTCCCGCTCCGCAAGCGCGATTGAAAGGCGCGGAATACGATAGGCGCGCACGTCGTTCCTGTCGTCGAACGTAACGGCGACCGGCCCAACGACGTCTTCGACAAGTCCGTGCAGTTCTCCGAGCGTGTGCATCTCACCACCCGAGATGTTGAAGACGCGGCGCGTGGACGCCGCCTTCGGCCAGCAACACGCCAGGATCGAGGCGCAAACGTCATCGATATGGATGTACTGCCGGACGCCAGTGCGCGGCTGCGGGATGTGGCACGGCTTGCCCTCGACTGCCGCGCGAACGAGCTCACGCACGAAGCACTCGGTCGTACGGCCTGGGCCATAGACGTGCGTGAAGCGCAGAGCCACGACGTCGAGGCCGCATTGGCCGGCGTAGCCATTCGCGAGCGCCTCGATGCCGAGCTTCGAAGCACCGTAGAGACTGACTGGCGTCGGGTAGTCGTCTTCCGTGACCGTGCGTCCTTCCGCATCCGGACCGTACAGCATGATGGTCGAACACAGAATGACGCGCGAGACGCCGGCCAGCCGGGCAAATTCGAGGAGACGCGAGGTGCCGGCGAGGTTGACGGCGAAGATGTGGGCTGGGTCCTTCGAGACCATGTAACCGGAGATGCCGCCGGCATGGATGACCGTGTCGACTGGCCCGAAGGATCCAAGCACAACGGCCATGTCGGCAGACGTCACGTCGAGACGGCGATAAGCCGCGAGGCCATCCAGAGTAAGTGTCTCCGCTAGGTCGGTCCCGACGACACGGGCGCCCGCTGCCACGAGCTTCGGAACCATCGCGCGGCCAATGAAGCCGCCGACGCCGGTGATCAGAACGGTCGGAGACGTCCCAGCGGCTGCGATCGGCATGAACTAGACCGGCAGCCCGAGAAGCTTCGATACCTTCACTTTTGCGGCATCGAGCGCTGCGACGTCGGCCTCGGAGAAGGACCGGGTGCCGCCGAGGTAATGGACCGAGATCCAGCCCTGGAGGAAGCCATCCTTGTTGAACAGTGGACCAAGCATCTGGGCCTTAGCACCGTAGGCGCTCATCAGCGCCGACGGCGGCGCGGGGTCGGGATTGTTGATCAGGTCGGACTGAATGAGGTTGCGCTTATTCGCGGCCATCCATTTCACGGTCAGGCCAGCGCGCTGGTCGATCGAACCGTCCGTCCTCATCGACTTGACGCCGGGAGCGGTCGCCTCCGCCACGGGGAAGTTGACGTGCCAGCCACGCGCCTCGTCGTCGTAGCGCAGCGTGCAACGGCTACCATCCACCTTGGACCTCAGTTCGGCGAGAACGTCATCGAGTTGCTTAGCCAGCGCTTCATTCGACATGGTCGCTTCCTCCTTTTTGTCGTTCAGGGCAGGATCCATCCGCCATCGACTACGAGCGTGTGGCCGGTGATGTAGGACGCGGCGTCCGACGCCAGAAAGGCGATCGTCCGCGCGATGTCTTCCGGCTCGCCGAAGCGGCCGAGGGGAATGCGCTGCAGGGCGTCAGCGCGCTGCAGCGGGTCCGTCAGCAGGTGACGGTTGATGGCAGTGAGCGTCCGGCCGGGAGCGACGGCATTGACGCGCACGCCATGGCGTCCCCACTCCAGCGCCGCCGTTTTCGTGAATTGCGTGATGCCAGCCTTCGTCGCCGCGTAGGCACCCCGAAACTCGCTGCCGTTGAACGCGAGCTGCGAACTTGTCATGACGACGGCGCCCTGCCCTCGCGCGACCATGCTGCGACCGACCTCCTGCACGAGTGCGATGGTACCCGTCAGATTGACGTCGACGATGCGGGCGACGTCGGCGATCTCCGTATCGAGAATAGGGCGATACACGAGGATGCCGGCATTGGCGACGAGGATGTCCATCGCGCCCAGCGTCCGCGCGAGCGCTTTGACGGACTGGAGATCAGCCTGGTCATAGACATGCGGCACGACTCCCGGAACGACGGAGCACAAGCGTTCGAGGCCCGTGGCATCCTTGTCCGCCGCATGCACGCGTGCCCCCTGCTGCGCGAGACGCTCCACTGTCGCGTACCCGATGCCACTCGCTGCGCCCGTGACGCAAGCGATACGGCCGTCGAGGTTCAACAAGTCTGCGAAACTCGTGTCCATCTCAGTACCCGAGGAGACGCGGCAGGAACAGGACGACGTCCGGGAACAGCATGCAGACGAACAACACGCCGTATTGCAGCACGATGAAGGGCCAGATCTCGCGCGTGAGTGCCATCATCTTGACGCGCCAGATACTCGTGACGACGAAGAGCTGCCCGCCGACGGGCGGCGTGATGCCACCGAGCGTGATGTTGAAGACGAACAGCAGCCCGAAGTAGACGGGATCGATGCCGTACTGAGTGGCGATCGGGGCAAGGATCGGCACCAGCATAATGAACGAGGCGTTCGCCTCGAGCGGAATGCCGACCAGGATGAGGACCACCATGACCAGGAAGGTAAACATCATCGGATCGGTCGTAAGTGACTTCAGCCACTCGGCCAGATCGGCACCGACCATCTCCGCGGTCAGCAGGTAGTTCATCTGGGCAGCGAACGAGATCAGCGCGCCCACGACGCCCGTGACGATGGCCGCGTTGAACAGACAGGTCGGCAAGTCCGACAGCTTGAGCGCGCGGGTGACGAAAAGGCCCACCAGCAGCGCGTAAAGCACACCGATGGCGGCGCCTTCCGTCGCGGTGAAGATCCCGCCGACGATCCCGCCCAGCACAATCACCGGCATCATGAACACGATGAATGAGCGGCGGATCTGTATCAGCAAGTTGCGGAATGAGAACGGCTCACCGGTGAGCGGATAGCCACGCCGATAGGCGATGAAACTGCAGAGCGCCATAGTCGCGAGACCGAGAAAGATTCCGGGTCCGAAACCGGCCATGAAAAGAGCGCCGAGCGAGACGTCTTCGGCGAGGATGGCATAAAGGATCATGCCGGCGCTCGGCGGAATGATCGGGCCGAGGTTCGAGGCAGACGCGACCAGTGCGGCGCTGAACTCGCGGCCGTAGGCCTTGGTGAGCGAAGGACCGAGCGTCGTGCCCAGCGCTGTCGCGTCGGCGACCGCTGTTCCGGATACAGACGACAAGCCCATCGCCGTGACGACGGTGACCTGCCCCAAGCCACCGCGGACACGGCCGACGAGTGCGTTCGCGAGATCGATCAGCCGATCCATGATCCCGCCCTTCAGCATCAGCTGGCCTGCGAGGATGAAGAGCGGGATAGACATCAAAGGGAACGAGTCGATCGAGTGCACCATCTTTCCCGACAACTGGATCATCGGGAAATTGCCGTAGATAATACCGACGAAGCCCGCGAAACCGAGCGCGAACGCAAGCGGCATGCCGAGCACCGCGAGGACGACGAACGTCAGTGTTAAGACGGTGATCATATCTCGCTGAAAACCTTGTTGCTCGGCTCGCCCGTCAACAGGATGCGGCCTAGATGCAGGCAGCAATGGATCTGCCCGACCGCCAGCGCGACATAGAACCAAGCGACGCTGACCGGCATCGTCGGCATCAGCTGGTCCCAGGTCCGCTCCACCAGCTTGATGGCGAAGTAGGATGCGAAGCCACAGAGGACGAGCATCAAGACGGCGTTGATGCGATGGCGCCAGCGCGTTCCGACACTGCCGAGCGGAACGACGAAATCGAGCGCGACGTGCCCATTGAAACGGAACACCAGCGGAATCGAGAGCAGGACGACGACGATGAAACTGAGCCGTGCCACATCGTTGCCCCAGAGGAGCGAGTCGTTCATCACATAGCGGAAGAAAACCTGGACGATGAGGATCGTGGTGAGGACCGCCATGACGACGGTGACGGCGAAAGACATCACGTAGTCGACGGCGTCGAGCACCTTGTCATAGAGCTTCAACATGACGCTCTCCGATGGAAGACGAATGAGGCGGCGGCGCTTCAGCAACGCCACCGCCCGCACGGATCACGACATTACTGACAATCGCGGATGGCCGCTTCCGCGAGATCCATCGTCTGATCGCCGACCTTCTTGCGAATTTCAGCGTAGACGGACTTCGTCGCTTCGCGGAACTTGGCGATATCCTCACCGCTGAGCGCGGTGTACTGCATGCCACCCTTGATGAGCCCTTCGAGGGCCGTCTTGTTCTCCCGCTCGGAGATCGCACGCTGCGCAGCAACCGCCGTAAACATGGCGTCGCGGACGGCCTTCTGCTGCTCCGGCGTCAGCGCGTCGAAGGCAGCCTTGTTCACAAGGTAGCCGGACCAGTCCCAGAAGTGTCCCGTGTTCGACACGTGCTTCTGCACTTGCTGGAACTTGCGAAGCAGCATGTTGTCGTAGGGGTTCTCCTGTCCGTCGACGAGGCCTTGCTGCAGAGCCTGATAGAGTTCGCTGATGTCGATCGGCGTCGGGTTGGCGCCCAGCGCACGGAAGGTCAGGGTCCACGCTTCGCCGGACGGCGTCCGGATCTTCAGACCCTTGACGTCTTCGACGGTCTTGACCGGCCGTTTGTTGTTGGTGAGGTGGCGTGCGCCGATGTTACCCCAGCCAAGAAGAAGCAGACCCTTCTCCGCGACCTTGCTTTCGAGATGCCGACCGAACGGCCCCTCGACCTGGCAGATCGCCTGATGCGCAGAAGCCGCCGAGAACGGCAGCACGGCAGCCGAGAGTTCAGGAACGAGCTTGTCGTAGAAGCTGAGACCCGCCCATACCATCTGGATTTGCCCGGTGCGGAGCTGATCGACCTGCTCGAAGGCACCGCCCAGCTGATTGCCCGGGAACAGGTCGATTTGAATGGTGTTTTTCGAGAGCCGACCCACCTCCGACTTGAAGATCTCCATGGCGATGGACGCGGAGTGCGTCGCCGGGAAAGACCCGCTGGCCCGCCAGCGCACGGACTGTGCATCCGCCGCCATTCCACTCGCCAGCACAATCGCCGCGCCAAGCGCCAACGTCTTCAACTTCCGCATCTTGTCCTCACCACTGCTGCCGCTTCCGCCTTCACCATGCGACCCAGCCGCCGTCGACCGGGATCGTCACTCCGGTCACGGCCGCTGAATCATCCGACGCCAGATAGAGCGCCGTACCCGTCATATCCTCGACCTTGAAGAACGAGACCCCACTCGGCGTCCGCTCGCTCAACCATTTGCGATGCGCGTCACCGGCCGGCGTCCGCCAGTTGAAGGGATCGTTGATGGCGGTCTCGACAGGCCCCGGCGCCAGCGCATTGACGGTGATGCCATGGGGCGCGAGTTCGCACGCAAGGGCCTTGGTCAGATTGACCAGACCGCCCTTCGCCGCGCAGTAAGCAGGAGCATTCAGAAAGCCACCGAGACCGGCGATCGAACTCATCGAGATGATGCGCCCGAAGCGCTGTGATTTCATGCCCGGCGTCACCGCGCGGGCGGCAAAGAACATCGCCTTGAGGTTGATGTCGAGGTGGGCATCCCAGAACTCCTCGGTCGTGTCCTCGATGCTGCCGACCTTGAAGATCCCAGCATTGTTGACGAGAACGTCGATGCCGCCGAGCGCCGTGCGGGCCTCTCCGAACGCCCGGTCGATATTGGCGACGACGGTCAGATCCGCCGCGATCGCCACAGCCGTGCGTCCGCTTTTCGCGATCCGGTCCGCGACTGCGCGTGCCATCTCGACGTTACGATCGATCAGCGCAACGGACGCACCCTCGTCGGCGAAGCGGAGCGCGATCGCCTCACCGATGCCTTGCCCGCCGCCTGTGATGGCGACCCTGCGCCCCTGCAGCCGGCCGGTGCCCATGTCTCAACCTTTCATGCCCGGATAGGGATCTTGCTTGATCCAATGGTTGGCGATGTCGATACCGCGGCAGAACCAGACGCGGTCTTTAGATTGCACGTGATCGATGAAGCGCTTGAGATGGCCAATCCGTCCCGGCCGCCCGATCAGGCGATTGTGCAGCCCGATTTGCATCATGCGCGGCGTGTCTTGCCCCTCCTCGTAAAGCACGTCGAAGGCGTCGCGCAGATACTCGAAGAACGGCCCTCCCCAGTCGAAGCCCGGACTCGTCGCAAAGCGGTGATCGTTGACGTCGGCGGTGTAAGGCACGACCAACAGCTTCTTGCCGGACTCGGTGATCCAATAGGGGACTTCGTCGGCGTAGCTGTCCTGCGTGTAGACGAAACCACCCTCCTCGGCGACGAGCCGCACGGTGTTACTGCTGCGCCGCCCGATGAAGCAGCCAAGCGGGCGGACGCCAGCCATCCGCTCATGAATCTCGATCGCCTTCTTGATGTAGGCTTGCTCCACCTCTTCCGGCATGCCGTGATAGTCGACCCAGCGATAGCCGTGGCTAGACAGTTCCCAGCCCGCTTCGACCATGGCCGCGACGCACTCGGGTGTGCGCTCGAGAGCCATCGCAACGGCATTGACAGTGATCGGGATCTTCCGTTCCGTGAACAACCGATGGAGGCGCCAGAAGCCGACCCGGCTGCCGTATTCGTACATGGACTCGACCGGCTTATAGCGATCGCCCTGCCTCGGCACCGCGAAGCCGAATTCCGACAACAGCGACTCGGACGCCGGATCGCCGTGCAGGATGTTCATCTCGGCGCCCTCTTCGTGATTGATCACGAACTGGACGGCGATGCGGGCGTTGCCCGGCCATGCAAGGCTCGGCCAGTTGCGGCCGTATCCGACCATGTCGCGTGGGTAGGCTTCGGTCATGGCGTCCTCCTCGGTCTTCAGGCGTCGGGCGTGTCGAATGCCGCCGCGATCTCGTCTCGTGTTCTTCCGGCTGCAAGCAGCAAGGTCAGCAGCACGCGGGCTTTCTGTCCGTTCAGCGCGCCGGCCCGAATGAGGCCGCGCGCTTCAAGGTCCGTCTCGCTGCCCGTGAACCCGGCATAGGTCCGCTGCAGCAGATCGCCGGCCCCTGAGCGCGTCGCGAGCACAACCGGCATTTCGCGCACGAGGCCTGCAAGAGCCGGAGACTCAGCGACATCTCGCGTCACATGCCCCCCGCCGAAGCCTTCGATGACGAGACCGCGGTAATCGGCTTGCGCGACGAATGGGAGCAGGCGCCCGTCATCGCCAAGACCGAGTTTCAGAAGAGCGACCGCGGGAACGGCTCGGGGCGTAGTCGGCAACGGCAACGGGCGCACGATGCGGAGGGGCAGCTTCACATCACCCTCCCGCACCCAGCCGAGTTTGCCGAGCGTTGGCGACGCGAACGTCGCAGGGTTCGTCGAGTGCGCTTTGGTGACGTAGCGCGCGGCGTGGATTTCGTCATTCATCACGACGAGCACGCCCTGGCCATAGGCGGTCGGAGAGGCCGCAACGCGTAGCGCTGCCGCCAAATTGGCGGGTCCATCGGCACCGGGCATGCTCGCATTGCGCATGGCGCCGGTCACAACGAGCGGATTGGCATGTGGCCAAACCAGATCGAGACCGAACGCGATCTCCTCGAGCGTATCCGTCCCCTGCGTGACGACGACCGCGCTGCTACCGCTCGAAATGGCATCGTGCGCGGCCGTCTGGATATCGGCCAGTGTCGCGAACGTCATATGAGGAGAAGCGATCGGCGGGAAAGCACGCTCGGCGATTTCGAGATCATCGAGACCCGGAATTCCTCCGAGGACGTCTCGCATAGCCAGCGATGGAACCGCTCCTGCGGAGCCTTGGCGCACGACACTTGAGATCGTGCCGCCACACGACAGAATACTCACTCTCTGTCGGACCACGCCACTTCCCGTTCGACTTCTTCCCGAGGTTGACGACATGTCACCTGCCAGGAAGAAAAACTAACTCTCAGCTAAGTTGACTGAAAGCGCTTGTCCGAACAATTGAAAAACTCTTCGCGAGGCACGTATCTGACGCATACCAGACTAACATGAAGCGTCAGAACCCTTGGAGACACAGCCCAAATTGTAATCGGATTTTGATCTGAAATTATGCGCCCAAGGTGATCACTTGAACTGAAAACGGAGCCTCCCAGTTGCCGGCAAGCTCTTCACCCGCCGCCGACGCTCTCCTGCTGAAGAACACGGACAACGCCACGCACGCAACCGACGTCACTTTCTCCATCCGAGTCAATTGCGTGATGATCTTACCTTCGCAAGCCATCACAGACTGCTCAGAACACATACACGGGGGCTCAATCTCGGCCCGCACGGTACATCATTAGGCGCCGGAGCAAAGATCGGGGATCGCGCGCAAACCGCGGGGATGACTCCCCGCGGCCCGCATCGCGGTCATCGCCTGAGACGTCTTTTCTTCGCACGCGCGAAACCGGCCTTGGCCCGGCTCTGCTCATTCGCCCGCCGCAGCTCCTCCTCGGTAATGAGCCGCTTGGCCAAACGCGGGTCGCCAAGTTCTAGATCGACGATCAGGTCTCCCGCTTCGGTCACCCGGGTCGACAAGGCAATATGATGCTCACCCACCTCGATCTGCTGGTGCGCCACTTCAAGCGCCTCAGACAGGGCGTGCGAAGACACGAACCGAAAGGGAAAGAAAGCGCGCATCATCTGCAGACTCCCATACAGCGGCACCGGCGCGCGAAATGCGCGTCCCGTCATGCGTGCCGAAGCGTCTGCAAGACGTCGAACTAGCTCATGCCGGGCTGCGTTCCCGTCCGAGCACTCCAGTGTCAATACCGCGTCAATCTGGCGGCTCGGATCGCTGGAGTCGCCACTCAAACCGACCGCGCCATCGCGGCAGCAATATCCGACGTCTGGTCACCAAGGGTACGATGGCAAATTCGCCGTCGTTTCGAGGCAAGCTGAAGGAAGCGAATTGATTGAACCGCGAGGTAGAAATTTTCAGCCGCAGCATTCAGATCGGATAGGCCCATTTTTGTCTACTGAATTGCTTTCTACCGAAAAACAGAAGGCAAACTTACGGTAGCTATAACACACAGCGCCGGGCTATCGGACCGGCTTCGACAGGTCGATGACGCAACCCAAGCCTCGCGAGCGAGGTGGCAATCACATTCGACGCTCAAGTGGAGAACCGTCCTACGTCGAACGCCCCGATCGGGACGTTCGTGCGGCCAGTTGCGACCAACTCCGCCACCACCGACCCCGTCGCCGGGCCGAGTTGAAAACCGTGCGCCGAGAAGCCGAACTGGTGGAATAGCCCGTCCGCAACGCGGCTCGGACCGATCACCGGAATGTCGTCCGGCATCCGCGCTTCAATGCCGGCCCACGCGCGCACGATGGTTGCTTCGCGCATGACCGGGAACAGCTCCCACACCGTCTGCGCGCTCGCGGACAGCTTCGTCCAGTCGAGAATCGTGACGTTGTGATCGCGCAGCGGCCGGCCGAGATGGCCGCCGCCGATCATCACCGTGCCGTTCGGGAATTGCTTGAACGACAGCTTGCGCGAGCGCAGGATCACGACCGGCTCGATGAACGCCGGGACACGGCTGGTGATCATCAGCATGGGCGCGATCACCTCGAGCGGCACGGGCTCACCGACGGCAGCCGCGATCCGGTCCGCCCACGCCCCCGCCGCATTGACAACCTTCGGCGCTTCGAAACTCCCGGCGTCGGTCTCCACTGTCCAAACGCCGTGCGCACGCGCGAGGCCCATCACACGCACGCCCTCGCGAAATACCGCTCCCGCCGCGACTGCCGCCTTGCGGAACGCTTGCGTGGTGCGGAACGGATCGGCGAACCCGTCGCGACGCGATACCACTCCCCCCGGACACGTGTCGGAAACGGCGGGCACCAGCCGCTTCAATTCGCGCGCGTCGACCATCTCTTCATGGGTATAGCCGAGTGTGTTCAGTTCGCCGACCCGAGCACGGAACACGTCCATTTCTGCGTCGGTCTCGGCGACCAGGACCTGACCGTGGCTCACGAACCCGCAGTCGTCACCGACCAGATCTTCAATGTGCTCCCACATCTCCATCGATGCGACCGAGAGCGGGATCTCGGCGAGGTGCCGCGCGAGCTGGCGCACGCCGCCAGCGTTGACGCCAGAGGAGTGACGGCCCGGATAGTCCTTCTCGATCACGATCACGGACAGCCCTCGGCGCGCCACGTGCAGAGCCGTCGAGCAGCCGTGGATGCCGCCCCCGATGACGATCACGTCGGCGGTGCGCGGCCCGATTCTCATAACCGCACGACCGCCTTTATCGCTGCATCGCCTGCGGGCAGCTGGGCGAGTTCGGCGAGCGCGATCGGCTTTACGGGTGGCCGCAGGCGATAGTAGCCGACGTCGTTCGTATAGACGCCGCGCTCCGATGCGATCAACTCGCTCACGGTCAGTCCGCACATGCGGCCCTGGCACGGTCCCATGCCGCAGCGGAGGAACGCCTTCATCTGGTTCGGCCCCTCGCAGCCGAGCGCCACCACCTTGCGGATTTCGCCCGCCGTGACCTCTTCGCAGCGGCACACCACCGTGCTGTCGGCCTCCGGAACGCGAAACGACGCCGACGGAAGATAGAGCGCGTCGATGAACGCGCGCCCACGCTCGTGGCGTGCCAACCGCTGACGGAGTGCCTGCTCGTCCGGGAGACTGGCCTCCGGCCGCAGTGCGCGTAAGGCTGCGATCGCTGCCAGACGGCCACGCTCCTCGGCCGCCCAAGCGCCCGCGATACCCGCGCCGTCGCCCGCGATGTGGATGCCCGACACCGAACTCTCGAACCCGTCGCCCAGCACCGGGACGAAGCAGCACTGCCGCTCGTCCCAGACGTGCTTCGCGCCGGCAGCCATCGCCAGATTGACGTTCGGCACGACGCCGTGGTGGAGCAACAGCGTGTCGACCTCCATCCGCCGTTCGAGGCCCGATTCGGTTTCGAAGGTCACCGCCCGCACGGCGCCCTCACCCTCCGCAGCGATCGACACGACGTTCGTGACTTGCGGAACCCGCGCCCTGACTTCCTTCATCAGCGCCAGCCCCTTCCGCCACAGCGGCGACAGCAGGAAGCCCGCCGCATGCGGAGCCGCCGCGATCCAATTGGCTCGCGGTGTCGTGTCGAGGATCGCGTCAATCGTCCCGCCTGCCCTCAAGACCTGCGCCGCATAGAGCCAAAGCAGGGGACCGAGGCCAGCGATCACCGTACGACCCGCAGGCAGGATGCCGGATGCCTTGAGCAGCGTCTGCGCGGCCCCCACGGTCATCACGCCCGGCAGCGTCCAGCCTGGGATCGGGAATGGCCGCTCCTGCGCACCCGTGGCGACGATCACGCGGTCAGCCTGCAGCAGGTGCGCCTTGCCACCCCGCGAAATGCCGAGCACGCGATCGGGATCGAGACTCCAGACTGTCGTGCCATACATTGCTTCGGCGCCCGAGGCCGCGAACGCTTCGACGAGGCGCTCGCCGGACCAATAATCCGCACCAAGAATACGCTTGTCTTTGGCGGGCGTCTCAGTCACCGCGCGATAGATCTGCCCGCCCGGCGCCGGATTCTCATCGACAAGCAGCGTCGAGGCACCGGCCTGCGCCGCGAGCGTCGCTGCCGCCAGGCCCGCCGGACCGGCCCCGAGCACCACGACGTCCCGAGTCTCCATCGTGCCGTCCCGCATCACGCCGAAACGCTCCGCTTGCCGTGTCCCGTCGTGATCTCCATACCCTCGCGCACGGGCAAGAGGCACGCCTGCCGATTGCCGACGCCGTCGACGGTGACGAGGCAATCGAAGCACACGCCCATCATGCAGTAGGGTGCGCGGGCCCCACCACCCACAGGCGCCTTGCGGAACACAGCGACGCCGGCCGCGAGCAGTGCCGCGGCGACCGTATCGCCGACGGCAGCCTTCACATCCTGGCCGTCGACGCGGATCGTCACCGTCTCAGGGAGCGCCTCACTGAGCCGCTTCAGCATGGAACCTCCTGGCGCTGAACGCGCCTACGCGTGTCTCGTCGAGTTGTCCTGCAGCGATCATCGGCGCGAGGTTCAGCGCATGTCCGGCGGCCAGCGTCACGCCGGAATGGCAGGTGACGAGGAACGCGCCAGGATGCGTCGTGGACTGGTCGTAGATCGGGAAACCATCCTGCGGCATCACACGGATCGCACGCCAAGTCCGCACCACGTTGAGGGAGGCAAGCCGCGGAAAAATGCGGACAGCCCGGCTCGCCATCACGCCGTTGATCGGCAGCGTCATGCCGGCGGGATCGGTGCCGTCTTCCCGGCTGTCCCCGATCATCACTGTACCCTCGTCGGTCTGCCGAACGGTCGACAGGGGATAATGAAGGAACGGCTCGACCCGCTCAGTCACGATGATCTGACCCCGCTCCGGCTTCATCGGTGCATGGAGCCCGACCATCGGTGCAAGATTCTGGTTGGCGTTGCCAGCCGCCAGTACGACCTTGCCGGCACGCACCTCTCCCTTCGGTGAAGAGATAACGAACATACCGTGGCGGCGTTCGATGCCCGTCACCGCATGACTGGGCCGATAGATGATGCCACGCGCGTCGATCGCCGCATGCAGTGCGCGGAACAGCTTCAGCGAGTTGACATGGCCGTCGAGCGCACAATAACTCGCACCCGCCACGTCTGGCCCTAGGCCCGGCAGATGCTTCTCGACATCGCCGCGCTCCATCAATTCGGTCTTGTAGTCGGCAACGCCGGCCTGATTGTGGAAACGCTTCAGGACGAGCGCCCGTGCTTCCATCTCCGCGTCCGACAGCAGCATGTGGAAGCCGCCCGGCCGCCGAAAATGCACGTCGATACCGGTCTCCTCGGCGAGTTCGCGCGCGAAGCCAGCCCACGCCTCGGACGACGCGACGGTCCAGACGGCATATTCGGGCAAACCCAGGCCCTTGGTCTGTACCCAAACGAGCGCGAAGTTGCCGCGCGACGCGCGCACCGCCATGTCGCCTTCGTCGAGCAGCGTGACGCGCTGGCCGGCCCGCGCGAGCCCGTAGGCCACTGCCGCGCCGACGAGACCGCCACCGACGACGGCGACATCGTGATCCCGATTGGTGCCGCCTGCCATCAGCGGTCTCCCTTTCCGCGACCGATCAGCAGCGTCTCGAGGCCATAGAGCCGGTCGAGCACAACAAGCGCCGCGATCGTCACCGCGATCACGCAGGCCGATACCGAGGTGACCAGCGGATCGATGTTGTCCTGGATGTAGAGGAACATGCGAACCGGCAGCGTTTCCGTTCCCGGCGTCGCAATGAACACGGTCATTGTGACCTCGTCGAACGAGTTGATGAACGCCAACGCCCAGCCACTCACGAGGCCCGGCAGCACCAGCGGCAACGTGATCCGCCGCATGACGGTCCCATCTCCAGCACCGAGCGAAATCGCCGCCTGCTCGATCTGCGGGTTCATCCCGGTGGCCGACGCCAACGTCAATCGCAATGCGAACGGAAATACGATGACGATGTGCGACAGCAGCAGCCCGAGGAAGGTGCCGCTCAAACCGATCTCGGTGAAGAAACGCAGGAACGCGATGCCGAGCACGACGTGGGGGATCATCAGCGGCGATTGGAAGAGCGCCATAAGTGCCTCGCGACCGGCGAACCGATAGCGCGCCACGGCAAGCGCGGCGGGAACGGAAAATCCGATCGCGATCAGCGACGACAGAGCGCCGAGCCACGTGCTCTGCCAGAACGCGCGCACGAACTCGGGATAGTCCGCAATGGCGCGGAACCAGCGCAACGAGAAACTGGTCGTCGGCATCGACAGATAGCTTTCCGGCGTGAACGCGACGAGGCAGACGACGACGAGCGGGGCCAGCGTGAAGATTACGAACAGCGCGTGAAAAAGGAGCGCCAGGGGTCCGTTGCGACTCATCGGAAAACCTCCGCGTAGCGCTTCTCCACCACCCGGTTGGCGCCGACGATGAGTGCGACCAGCACGACAAGAAGCACTACGGCGACGGTGGCGCCGAGCGGCCAGTTGAGCGTGTTGAGGAACTCGTCGTAGGCGAGCGTGGATGCCATCTTCAGGCGCCGTCCGCCGATGATCGCAGGCGTCGCGAACGCACTCGCGGCCAGCGCGAAGACGATGATGGCGCCCGCCAGGATGCCCGGCACGATTTGCGGCAACACGATGCGCCGCAGTATGGTGAACTGGCTCGCACCGAGCGAGGCTGCCGCGTTCTCGACCTGCGGATCGAGCCGCTGCAGAGCCGCCCACACCGACAGGATCATGTACGGCAGCAGTACGTGTGTGAGTGCGATGATCACGCCCCACTCGGTGAACATGAACTGCAGCGGGTCTTTGATAATGCCGAGCTTCATCAGGGCCTGGTTGGCGACGCCGGTCGAACCGCCGAACAGAAGCGCCCAGCCGAGCGTGCGCGCCACAACCGAGATCAGCAGCGGCCCCAGCACCACGACCAGGAAGATCGCCCGCCATGGGCTCTTCATCCGGTTGAGGATATAGGCCTCCGGCGTGCCGAGCAGGATGGCGAGGAGGGTCACCGCACCGGCGATGCGGAACGTTCGCGCGAATACCTCGTAGTAGTATCCGTCGGTAAGCACCTCGTGCCAATTCTTCAGTATGAAGACGCGCTCGATTCCCTTGTACTGGCCCCAGCTGTGAAACGAGAGCACGACCGTCATCATGATCGGCACCACGACGATGGCGAGGAAGAGTGCGATCGCCGGTGCGCTCAGTATGTAGGGCGTACGCGGCACGCGTTCGCCTGCCGGCGCGGCGGGGGCGGCGGTCGGCGCTTCGGGGCTCACGGCGCACCTGCGGGCTTGGCGCGCACGCGCATATCCTCGGCGCGCCACCCGACTCGCACCACATCGCCCTCCTTAGGGCACACACTGCCATCGTTCTGCTGAATGATGGTGATCGTGCGCCCCAGCGCGTCGGCCTGATAGAGCCAGTGATTGCCCTGAAAGATGCGGGTGCGGATTATCGTCTCGATGCCACTCTCGCCAGGACCGACGAACCGAATTTTTTCAGGCCGCACGGAGATCTGCACCGCGCCCGCGGGTGCATCCTTGACCGGCCAAGCGGCGGTCGCGAGGGTGACCTCGCCGCGTGCGGCATCGCCCACGGCCTCCAGCACGTTCGTTTTGCCGAGGAATTCGGCGACGAACGGCGTTGCGGGCCATTCATAGGTCTCGAAGGGAGCGCCGATCTGCTCGGCCTCGCCCTTGTTCATGACGACGATGCGATCGGCGAGCGCCATTGCTTCACCCTGGTCGTGGGTCACGAGAATGGTCGTTGTGCCCAGTGAGCGCTGGATCTGGCGAAGCTCGATCTGCATCTCCTCACGCAGCTTGGCGTCGAGGTTCGACAACGGCTCGTCGAGCAACAGGATGTCGGGCTTGATGACGAGCGCGCGGGCCAGCGCCACCCGCTGCTGCTGTCCTCCGGACATGCGCCGCGGGTAGCGGTCCGATAGTGCCGTGAGCCCCACCAGCTTCAGTGTGTCGGCGACGCGCTGATCGCGGGTGGACTTGTCGATGCCGCGCATCTCGAGGCCGAACGCGACGTTCTCCGCGGCCGTCATGTGTGGGAACAGCGCGTAGCTCTGGAACACGATGCCGAGTCCACGCTGCGCGGGTTTCATGGCCAGCAGATCCTTGCCGGCGAGGCGGATCGCCCCCGAGGTGGGTTCGACGAAGCCTGCGATCATCTGCAGCGTCGTCGTCTTTCCGCACCCGGAGGGACCGAGCAACGCGATGAACTCGCCTTTTTCGACGCCGAGTGACAGCCCCTTCACGGCGAAGTGCGCGTCGTAGCGCTTCGTCAGCCGATCGAGTTCGAGGAAGGACATGATCGAACCATCGCGAGCGAGGGGCTATCGCACGTAGAGTTCAGTCGGGGCGGACGACCGAGAAACGCCCTGCCCCCTTCCCACCGGCGAATGCCCAGGGAGAGGGGCAGGATGGTGTCTCAGTCGGCCAAGCGGGGTTAGCGCTCGATCTCGCGGGTCCAGCGCTTGTTCCACTCCTCGCGCACCTTGTTGATGGTGTCCCAGTCCATGGCCAGCAGCGCCTTCACCTGGTCACCGTAGGGGATGCCTTTGGTTTCCTCGGGCTTGAGTTCGACCTTCTGGTTGGTCGGACCGAAGCCGGCACCCTTGGCCAGGATCACCTGAACCTCGGGGCTCACGAGGTGCTGAATGAAGGCCTGCGCCTCGGCCGCGTTCTTCGAGCCTGCCACCGGGCACGCGGCAACGCCGAGCGCCACGCCGCCCTCCTTGGGATAAATGAACTCGATCGGGAAACCGGTTTGGTCGGCGAGCGCCTTGGCGCGACCCGAACCCCACACGCCGATGACAGCCTGCTTCGATTGGAAGAGCTCCGTCATCTTGCCAGGCGAAGGCTCATAGACGAGGACGTTCGGTCCGATATCGTCCTTGAACGCCTTGAAGCCGGGATCGATGTTCTTCTCGCCGCCACCCCGCTGCCGCGCCATCATCACGACGGCATGCAGGCCGTAGGTGTTGTTCATCGGCGGGATCACGAGTTTCTTTCTGAACTTGGGATCCTTCAGGTCCTCCCACGACGTCGGCGCGGCCCACTTGTTTTCCTCGAAAACCTGTTTGTTGTACATGATGCCGGTGCCGACCATGCCGACACCGATCGCTTTGTTCGACGAGAACTTCATCACCGAGTAAACGTCTTTGTAGACGTCAGCGGCCGCGAGGTCCGCGCAGAACCCGAGATCGACCGCCTGATACATCGGACCGTCGTCGACGATGATCGCGTCGATCACCTGATTGCCCTTCTGCGCCTGGAGCTTGGCGAGCGTATCGGTCGAGTTGCCGGCCACGTACTCGACCTTCACGCCATGCTTCTTCTCGAACGGCGGGATCACCTGCTCGCGCATCGTCTTCTCGAACGAACCGCCGTAGCCGCCAAGCGTAAAGGTCTTCTGTGCGAATGCCGGTGTAGCCGCGACCGCACACAGCACTCCCGTCGCCAGTAGGGCGCGCAACGTCGACATGCCAGTCTCTCCCTTTCGAGCCAATTGACCTCGCTTCGCCTGGCTCTCGTGGCCCGGCTGCGACAAAAGTGACCGCCGAGCATTCATAACGTCAAATCGAATTTTCTGAGCATGGAATACGGGAATGTTATACTTTCGGCTCGTCTCGCCATTGATCCGTATCCGCCATGCCGCTCAATCCACGCCAGCTCGATGCGTTCCGCATGGTGATGCTGCGCGGCTCAGTCACCGCCGCCGCCAAGGTGATGAACGTGAGCCAGCCGGCAGTGAGCCGCCTCGTCCGCGATCTTGAGATCAGTACCGGCCTCACACTGTTCGAGCGGCGCGGCAACCACGTTCTTCCCACACCCGAGGCGAGCCTTCTGTTGAGTGAGGTGGAGCGCTTCGCCGTCGGACTGCAGGCCGTTGATCAGTATGCACGTCAACTTGCCGGCCGAATGCGCGGCTCGCTGCAGGTGGTGGCGCTGCCCGCCATGGCGATGGGCTACATGCCGCGCTTCGTCGCGAGATTCATCGATGGACGGACGCTGTCGCGGGTCTACCTGCACGGCATGCCGTCGCATCTTATCGTCGATGCTATCGCCGCCGGCCAATACGACATCGGCGTCGCGGCCGCGCCCACCGAGCGGCTCGGCCTCGAGATCGAACCGCTTCACGCTCGCGCCGTCGTCGTGATGCCGCCCGGGCATCGCCTCGCACGACGGTCACGCGTCAAGATCGCGGACCTGCGCGGCGAACGCTTCATCGCCCTCGTCGAGCACAACGTGTTCGCGAGCCCGATCCCACCGGACCTCTCGGAGATCATGCAGCAGGCGAGCGTGACGACGCCCTTGACCGGCATAGCCTGCGCGCTGGTGGCGGCAGGCGCCGGCATCGCGGTCGTCGATCCATTCAGTGCCGCGGGGTTCACGGAGGGGGCCGTCGTCGCCGTGCCGCTCGAGCCAGCCGTGGCAGTCCGCATCTCCATCGTCACGAGCACGAGCCGCACGCTCTCGGCGATTTCTCGCGAGTTCGTTGCGGCCCTGCGCGCCGAAGTCGAGACGCTGAACAAACCGGTTCGCCGTTGAGAAGCCCTGCTCTGTGAAGACGTGCCGACACGCCAGCGTAGGCCTGACGGACGGCATGGCGGCCCAACCCGATACCTCCGTCACAATCTCCGAGAGATAACTGCGACGGAACTCGTATAGGTTGTTCGTTCAACGGCAATGCGGTGAGCCGGGGCGAACGACGATGGCCGATATCTCAGCGACGATCGCTCTCCGGCGCTTCGGACTGGGCGGCAGACCGGGGGACCTGGCGTCCGTGCGAGGCGACCCACGCGGCTACGTCCGGCAGCAACTCGCCGACCCGCTGGCGGCGCGGCTGGAAGATCCGGCGCTCAACCCTTCGTCAGAGCTACTCTCCGACGACATCGCCCTGCGCCGGGACATCCAGGCGAAGCGCAAGATGGCCGCAGCGCCCCCCCACCCGGACGTGGCGGCACCCCCAGCCGGCATGGCCTCGCCGCCGACCGCCACCGACTCCCCGTCCGCCTCCACTGCCGATCAGAAACTCGGACCGCTCCGGCGCGAAGCCTATCTCATCGACTTCGGCGCCCGAGTGCGTCGTGCACTCGACACGCCGACCCCCTTGCTCGAACGGCTGGTCTGGTTCTGGTCCAACCACTTTACTGTGTCGGCTCTCAAGAACCAGGTCCGCGGGATCGCCGGTGCCTTCGAGCGCGAGGCTATCCGCCCACATGTCCTCGGACGATTTCGCGATCTGTTGCGCGCCGTCGTCCAGCACCCGGCAATGCTGATCTATCTCGACAATCACATCTCGATCGGACCGAACAGCAAGGCCGGCCAGGCCCGCAGCCGCGGGCTCAACGAAAACCTCGCCCGCGAGATCCTCGAGCTGCACACGCTCGGAGTCGATGGCGGATACACGCAGGCCGACGTCATCGCCCTCGCCCGTCTACTCACCGGCTGGAGCGTCGGCGACCTCGCCGGTGTTCAAGGTGACGCCGGCCGGTTCACCTTTGCGCCTCGGCGCCACGATCCGGGGCCCTACGTCCTAGTCTCGAAAACCTATCCGCAGACGGGATTGAACGCTGGCGAAGCGGCCCTTGACGACCTCGCCCGCCATCCGTCGACAGCGCGCCATATCGCTCTGAAGCTCGTCCGCCACTTCGTGACGGAGACCGCGCCAGCCGACCTCGTCGATCGCATCGCGCAGAGCTTTCGCGAGACCGATGGCGATCTCGCCGCTGTGACCCGCACGCTCATCACCGATGATCGAACCTGGACCGCACCTCAGCGCAAGATGTTGCCGCCATTCGATTTCTTGATCGCCCTGGGGCGCGCGACCGCCATCACTCCAAAAGACGAGGAACTCGTCCGCCTGACACGTCTACTCGGCCAGCCGGTATGGGCGGCGCCATCCCCCAAAGGCTGGCCGGACGAGGACGACGCCTGGACCGCGCCCTCGGCTGTCCGTGAGCGTCTGCGGATCGCTGAGAAGATTTCCCGTGATCTGCCGTCGGCAACCGACCCGCGGACGCTCGCCGCAGAAATCGTCGGTCCGGCTCTCTCGGAGCAGACGTCACGTGCGATCTCCCGTGCGGAGACCCGCCAACAGGGCTTCCAGCTTCTGGCCATGAGCCCCGACTTCCTGAGGAGATGAGCGATGAGCTGTACCGAGCTGACGGCCATCAGCCGGCGGAGCATCCTGAGAGGCAGCGCGGCGCTGGCCCTTTGGAGCCTCGTTCCGCGATCGGCCGTTGCCGAGCCGCGTGACCGCCGGCTGCTCGTGGTGATCCTCCGTGGTGGGCTCGATGGACTGTCAATGATCGCGCCGGTAGGCGACCCTCGATACTCAGGCCTACGTGGTGCGCTGGCCCTCACTGCGAGCGGCGAGAATGCCGGCGGCGTTCTCGACGGCTTCTTCGCTTTGAACCCGGCGATGCCATTCTTGCATCAGCTTTACGAACGTCGGGAGGCGTTGCTCGTCCACGCGGTTGCCACGCCGTATCGCGGCCGATCGCACTTTGACGGCCAGGACGTGCTCGAAAGTGGTTTGCCGGGCGTAGGCCATCCCGACATCGGCTGGCTGAACCGCGCAGTGGCGAAGCTGCCGGATGCGGGACGCGCTTCCGCGCGAGGTCTGGCCGTCAGTCCCGTGGTGCCGCTCGTCATGCGCGGACCGGCTCCCGTGTTGAGCTGGTCCCGCCGGACGTATCAGCTCGCTGGATCGCGCGACACGATCCTGCGGCTCGCGGCCCTCTACGGCGAGACGGACCCTGCACTGTCGCGGGCGTTCGCCGAGGGCCTCGACATCGACGGTCTCGTCAATGGCGGTTCCGGTCCGGCGGATGCCGGCCGTACACGGCCGTTCCGTGATTTCATCGAGACCGCAGAGGCAGCCGCCCGCCTCATGTCAGCGGTCGACGGTCCCCGCATCGGGACCTTGAGCTACGACGGATGGGACACCCACGCCAACGAAGGTGCCATCGGCGGCACGTTGTTCAATCGACTGGGCGGCCTCGACGCTGCACTCAAAGCCTACGCCGAGGGCATGGGCAACGCGTGGGCCGACACCTGCGTCGTGGTCGTGACCGAATTCGGCCGGACCGTGCGCACGAACGGCACGGCTGGAACCGATCATGGAACCGCGACGGCAGCGATCGTGATCGGTGGCGCGGTGAATGGCGGTCGCATCATCGCCGACTGGCCGGGCCTCTCGGAGGCGGCGCTATACGAAGGGCGCGATCTCAGACCGACCCTTGACTTGCGCTCAGTCCTGAAAGGCGTGCTCGCCGACCATGTCGGCGTACCGCCAAGCGCACTCGCCCACGAAGTCTTCCCCGAAAGCGCTCGTGTGGCGCCGCTCGTCGGGCTCATTAGAGCGTAGGGCGCAGTTGTCATCGCCGGGACGCGCGGCGCATGTGCTAGCGCCAAGCTCCGATCAGCGTATCGGCGTCGGTGACGATCGCGACGTTCTGCAGCGCGTAGTTCACCGAGGCCGTGTGCCACTCGGCATTCATGGTCGAGCAACAATCCTCCGGCACCACCATGAAATAGCCCTTGTCCGCTCCTGTGCGGGAGGTGTGCTCGATCGACATATTGGTCCATGCCCCCGTGACGATCACGATATCCCGCTTCATGGCCTTCAGTACAGTTTCGAGCCGGGTCCCTTCCCAGGCGCTCATGCGCTGCTTCTCGACGACGTGGTCACCCGGCTGAGGCTCGAGCCCCGGGACAGGCGCCACGCCCCAGGTGCCGCGCACCAGCGCACGCGCGTCGGCGAGACCTTCGAAGAGTGGTGCGTTCATGGTGACGCCGGGGCAGCCGGCTTCCACGACGAACCACACATGGATGACCGGAATACCGCGCTGGCGCGCGGCTGCGGCAAGGCGCGCAGCGTTGGCGATGGCATTCTGTTCGCGGCAATGCACTGGCGAACCGGACGAAGCGAAGGCCCCGCCCTCCATCACGACGTCGTTCTGCATGTCCTGGATGATGAGCGCGCAGCGCCCGGGATCGAGCGCGAACCCCGGCGCTGCCTTCTTGGTCCCGTTTCGCGCAACGCTGGCGCCAGCCTGCGGCCGGATGTTCTGGGCCGCCTTGGCGCCCTGGCGCATATAGGGTTCGCTACGCGGCCCGACCTTGGTATCGACTGCATAGACCGAGTGAGTGGCCGTGATGAACAGGGTGCGGAATTCCGGCCCGCCCCAGGTCAGATTGCCGACGAGCTCCGGCACGCGCAGCTTGCCGATATGCCGCCCATCCGGCGCATACACCCAAACGCCCCCCGGCCCACAGACCCAGACGTTGCCGAACATGTCGCATTTCATGCCGTCCGGCACACCGGGCTCGCTCGCCGAGACGATCCCGGAGGCGAAGATGCGGCCGTTCGCCAGCAGGCCATCCGCCTTCACGTCGAAAACCCGGATCACGTGCTGGGCGGTGTCGTTGATGTAGAGGCGGGTTTCGTCCGGCGAGAAGCAGAGGCCGTTCGGCTGGTCGAACAGCATGCGCTCCACCAGCAATTGCGGCTGGCCGCCGCCGGGCGGCAGGCGATAGACGCCCTGGAAACCGAGCTGGCGCGGCCGTTCGACCCCGTAAACCGGCATGCGGCCGTACCACGGGTCGGAAAAGTAGATAGCGCCGTCGGATTTCACGACGACATCGTTCGGACTGTTCAGTTCGCGCCCGTCGAAATGCGAGGCCAACACCTCGCGCCGTCCGTCGACGTTCTCACGCACGAGAGTCGAGGTCGCGTGCTCGCAGACGATGAGGTTCAGATCGGCATCGTAGGTCATGCCGTTGCATTTGTTGGACGGGCGCATCGCCTCCGTGATGCCGGAGCGATCCCAGCGGCGACGTACGTCGCCCGGCATGTCCGAGAACAGGAGGTAGTGATCACGGGGATGCCAGATCGGCCCTTCAGTAAACTGAAAGCCGGTGCCGATCTGGCGGACCGGAGCCCAGAGATCCACGAGTTCGGCGAACGCCGGATCTAGCGCAACATGTGTTGTCATGGACTTGCCTCCGCCAGATCAGGAGTGCGGGCTTAGACGGGGAACCAATTGCGTCTCGCCACGCTCTGCACGAGAGGACCAGGGACCATCATGTCGAGCCGGCCGACGACGTGGCCCGCCTCGATTTTTGCCGGCTTGTCATGCACCGGCAGCAGAAAACGCGAGCCGTTGAGCAACTTCTTGATCGCAGCCTTTTCTTGCCGCTTCGTCGTGCCGTGGTTGCCGGTGACGCGCGGCTCGTCGGCATGAATCTCGTGATAGGGCTCGATGATCTGGTCCTGGAAATCGTAGATCACGTCCCCGCAGATCGTCGCCCTACCCTCGGCGGTATCGACATGGATGTTCATAGAGCCTTCGGTATGTGCACCGGCGGCCTCGAGATAACAGCCGGGGAAGAGTTCGATCATCCCTGTCAGTTCGAGATCCTCGAGGCGCAAGGCGTGCTTCGTGTGGAGCCGGTCAATCAGATGCTTGATGTCCGGCGCGGGATACTGCGGATGCATCAGTCCCGAGACGGAGTATTCGAGCTCCCGGCGATTGATGATCACCGTGGTGCTCATCGGGAAAAGCTCGTCCTTGCCGGCATGGTCGATGTGCAGGTGCGTATGCGCGACGTAGCGGACGTCACCCATGCGCACGCCGTGCTTCATGAGCTGGTTCTCGATCATGTTTTCATGGAACTGCAGCCCCCTCATACCGAGGCTTTCCATGATCTGGTTGTGGCGATAGCCGGTGTCCACGACCACGGGCCAAGGGCCGCCGAGGATCAGGAAGCCGAAGGTATGCGTCCGCCTGCGCTGGCCGCAGCCGCGCCCCAGCACGAGGAAACTCGACTCCAGCTCGATGTCGCCATAATCCAGAACCTTGATTTCCAGCGGCATGGGCCGTCCCTCCTCGTTATGTCAGCTTGTAGGTTTGGCGGGCAGTGCCCGCGAAGATCTGTGCCTGCTCCGCGCTCGACAAGGAACTTGCCGCCGCGCGGTGGGCCGCCAGAAGATCCGCATAGGACGTCCAGAGCTTCTCGATCGGGAAATTCGAGCCAAACAGGCAGCGGGCGGCGCCGAACATCTCGACCGTTTCGCGCACGATCAAAGCGGTATGGGTCGGATCGTTCCGGCGTAGGAACGTGCCGAGGCCCGAGAGCTTGCTCACCACATTCGGCTGGCGCGCGAGGAGCCTCATTCCGCAACGCCACGCGGCGATGCCGGGCTCCGAAAGGTCTTCCAGCATTCCGGCGTGCTGGAGCACGAAGGTGACATTTGGGCAGGCCGCTGCGAGTTCCGCCGCCCCGACCATCTGGCTGGCGAAGACCTGAAGGTCGAAGCTCCAACCGTAGTCGGCAAGCCGCGCCACATTGCGATGGAGAACCGGATCGCGCGCGCGGTCGGGAACTGAAGCGAAGCGATAAAGCGGGTTTTCGTGCCAATGGAGCTGCATCCGCACGCCACGCACGGCCGCCTCCTTGGCGAGCGCATCGAGTGCGGGGCGAACATCCGCAGCCATCATATCGGCATAGGCGACGATCGCGACCGGGAAATTGCTGCGGCGCGCGGACTCCGCCACGAAACGGACTTCGTCCATGGCGCGGCCGGGCGCCCAGTTGGCTTGTACATAGACCGCGCCAGTGATGCCGTTGGCGGCGGCGTCGGCGAGATACTCCTCCATCAGATAATCGCGGCGGATCGCCTCGTAGGGGCCGAAGATCCGGGGCTGCATCGGCCCCATCAGCCACGGCAGGTCCGCTTGCCGCCAGATGTGGAAATGCGCGTCGATCATCCCGGCCTCCCCCGCATGGGCGTGCCGGCGTGCCCTAGTGAGAGAAGGTACCGACAGATCGCGGCCGTCGAATTGCCGTTGGTGAGTGAGGCGAGTATCGGGCGGATCGCCGCCAGCGCTTCGGTCTCCGGCCGATAACCTGGATCCGCCGCCAGCGGTGAGAGCCAATCGACGCGAAATGCGCGCGCCGCGAGCCGCCGAACGGCACCGATCATCGCATTGGGGTCGCCACGCTCCAGCCCATCGGAGAGGATCGCCACGACGGCACCCCGCGCATATCCGGCGAACCGCGGCACAGCGAGAAAGGCCAACAGCGCATCACCGATGCGCGTGCCGCCATCCCAATCCGCCACCAGGCCGGACGCCATGGCAAGCGCCTGCTCGCGATTGCGGAGCTTCAGCGCCCGCGTGACCCGCGTAAGACGTGTGCCGAACGTGAAGACTTCCACGCGCGGCGCGCTCTGCACGATGACGTGCGCCAAGGCGAGATTGGCGTTGCTCCGCTGCTTCATCGAACCCGAGACGTCGATCATCAGAAGGATCGGACGCGGTCGGCTGGCGCGACGGCGACGCCGCAGCGCCATCACGTCGCCGTCGGTGCGGACTGCGGCCCGCAGGCTGCGGGCGAGATCGATCGAAGGGCCGCGCCGCGCACGGCGCAAGCGATAGCCGCGCCGACGGGGCAAGGCCGCCGGCAGATCGCGCGCAAACCGGGCGAGCACATCGCCGCCGTCCGTTGGACGGAGCGCGCGCACGGCGAGTGCCTCGGCCTCGATGGCCTGCTGGCCGCTCTCGTTGATGCTGTCGCCCACGAGGATTTCGCGGCTGCCGGCATCCTCTTGCACCTTCAGATCTTCATCCGGCTGCCAGTCTTCGGCGTCTCCGGGTTCGGCCACGCCGCCTAGGAAGTGGAAATCGAATAGCGCGTCGAACGTCTCGCGCTGGTGCGGCTGGGGGGCGAGTGTCGCCCACGCCGCCTGCCGCACCTGTTCGAGCGAGCGCGGACCGAGCACCGTGATCGCTTCGAGAAACGTGATCGTCTGGTCCGGCGACACGGCGAAACCGTGCTCTCGCAGCAGCGTGGGGAAGGCCACGAAGGGGCGCGTTGCAGCCGGAAGGAGTTGTCCGCTCATGCAGCCACTGCCGCGATGAGAGCATTGATCTTGGGGCGGAGAAAAGCGAAATCCTCTTCATCCTTCAGCGCGGCCCCGATCGAACGCCGGAACGCCTCCGGCCAGGGCGCACCGGTGCGTGCGAGCGCGGTAGCGGCCTCGGCCCAGTCCACCGCTTCCGCAACGCCAGGCGGCTTTGTGAGCGGCTCCTGCCGCAAGAGCCCCACGGCCCGCACGACGGCCCGTGCCGTCTCCTCGGCCACCGCCGAGGAGCGCAGCATGATGATCGCCGCTTCGCGGGCAGGGTCAGGGTAGGCGATGTAATGGTAGATGCAGCGCCGGCGCAGAGCCTCGTGCAGGTCGCGCGTGCGGTTGGACGTGAGGATCACGACCGGCCGTTCGGCCGCCCGCAGCGTGCCGCGCTCCGGGATAGAGATTGAGAAATCCGACAAGAATTCTAGGAGGAAAGCTTCGAACTCATGGTCGGAACGGTCGATTTCGTCGATCAGAAGGACGGTTGATTCCGGCCGCCGGAGGGCGGTGAGCATCGGCCGCTCGATCAGGAAATCATCACGGTAGAGGTCGGCGCTCTCCCCCTCCCGCGCCTGCCGGATCGCGAGCATCTGGCGCGGATAGTTCCACTCGTAGAGCGCGGCGCTCGCATCGATGCCTTCGAAGCATTGGAGCCGGATCAACTGACGGCCGAGAATACCGGCAAGCGCCTTCGCCGCCTCGGTCTTGCCGACGCCCGGCGCACCTTCCAACAGCAACGGTTTTCCTAAGGCGAGCGAGAGGAAAGCGGCGGTGGCGATACCGTCATCGGCCAGATAATAGGCCGCCCGCAGGGCTTCCGACAGGGCTTCAGGGCTCGAAAGACCATTCGGCAGCGTGCGGAGGGTCATGGCTCACAGCGCTCCGCCGCGACGCGTTTGCGGCCGGGCGCCACCGTTGGCGCGCAAACCCCGCAGGATCTTCTCCGGCGTGATGGGCAAGTCGTTCACGCGGACGCCGACGGCGTTGTAGACCGCGTTGGCGATCGCCGGAAGCACCGGGTTGGCGCACATCTCGCCCGGCCCCTTGCCCCCAAAGGGCCCATCGGGCGCCGGGCGTTCGAGAATGGTGATCGCATAGGGCGCGATGTCGCCCGGCCCGGGCATCAGATACTCGTTGAAGTCGCGGGGACCATGATCCGGGTTTGGATAATAAGGCTCTGGGGTCTCGTAGAGCGCGTGGCTGATCCCCATCCAGGCCCCGCCGACAAGTTGCTGCTCGACCATCTTCGGGTTGATGACACGACCGAGTTCGTAAGCCGAACTCATGCCGAGAACCTTCACCTCGCCGGTTTCGTCATCGACCTCGACATCCGCCACGAGGCAGGCATGGGCGAAGGCGGTATTGGGATTCATCTCGCCCGTCTCGGGATCGACGGAAGACAGCGGGATGAGGAAGATGCCCCGTCCGGCGATCGTCTTGCCCTGCTTGAACTGCGCGGCTTGGGCGGTGGCTCGCACCGTGATCGACCGCGATGGCGCACCCTTCACATGGATGTTGCCTTTGCCGTCGGTGACGAGATCGGCGGCATTGACTTCAAGTTCCTCGGCAGCGGCCTCCAGCAGCACACCGCGTGCTTCGCGCGCCGCCGCGATCACGGCATTGCCCATGCGATGCGTACCACGCGAGGCGAACGAGCCCATGTCGTGCGGGCCGGTATCACTATCGGCGGTGTCCACGTAGACATCCTCGATCGGCACACCGAGCGTCTCGGCCGCCACCTGCCGCGTCACCTGCTTCATGCCCTGCCCGAGATCGATCGCCGAGAGCGCGATCGTGAACTTGCCATCCGGGTTCGAGTGGATGAGCGCCTGGCTCGGGTCTCCGCCGAGGTTCATGCCGATCGGGTAATTGACGGACGCCATGCCGCGCCCTTTGAAGCGGGCCATCTCAGCGCCTCCTCGTGCCGAAGACCGAGGAGAAGCGATGCGCGCCGTGTTGCGAGGCGGGGCTTGCGGCGGGGGCCGCTGGTGGCGCAGCGGCCGGTGCAGGTGCCGGAGCCGGCGGCGGGGGCGGCTGATAGGCCGCAGGCGGGGGCGCGAGCGGCGCGGCCGTCGGCCGGTAGGGCTCGTATTGCGGAACAGCCGGCGCCTTGGGCCGATTCTCGGTCGAGCCCTCCATGATGGGCTGCTTCGTGAGCGGAATACGCATGGTGCCGGCCGGCAGGGTCTGAGTGGGGCGGCCCGTCCGCGTCTCCGGCCGGTTGATGCGGCCATTCTCGTCGATCGGCGTCGCCGGGATTTCGGCACGCGCCCCGCCCCCGCCGGTGAGCGACGATTGTCGTTTCGCGGTCTCCGAGATCGGCCAGCGGGCCTTCTCAGCCGCCACCTGAACACACTCGATGAGCGCGGTGTTCTTGGCGACGCGCCGATGGGCCTTCATGTCGCCGTCGCGATAGGCATTCAGGATGCGGAACTCCATCGGGTCCATGCCGCAAGCTTCCGCACCCTTGTCCATGTGGACCTCGAGCGCGAAATCCACCGCGGTGATTCCGAAGCCCCGCATGGCCGTCGACGGGCACCGGTTGGTGTAGGCCACGTAGATCTCTGAGGCGACATTGGGGATGGTGTACGGCCCGGGCAGATGGGCCGTGCATTTGATCGCCGCATAGCTCGACAGACGAGTGTAGGCGCCGGCGTCGAAATAAGAGCGGATGTGGCGGGCCAGGATACGCCCGTCCCGCGCGATCCCGTCCTTGATATAGATGCGCTCGGCGCCCCGCGGGCTCCCGTACAGCATCTCCTCCTCACGATCGAGAACGTAGCGGACCGGACGGCCGGTCATCATCGCGCCAAGGATCGAGAGCGGCTCGGTCAGCGAGTCCACCTTGCCGCCGAAACCGCCACCGACGGTTCCGCCGATGAAATGCAGCCGATTGGAATCGAGGTTGACGATCTTGGCCGCGGTGCCGAGCGAGAAGAACAGTCCCTGCGCGCAGGAGTGCACCACGAAGCGGTCATTCTGCTCCGGCGCGGCGATCGAACCGTTGGTCTCCGTCGGCGCATGCTCGATCGGCGACATCTGATAGCGATCTTCGACGATGTAGTCCGCCATCGAGAAGCCGCGTTCGACGTCGCCAAAGCGCAGTTTCTGATGATCGTATTTCTCGTGATACTCGAAATAATTCCCGGGATAGGTCTCGTTGACCACCGGCGCGCCGGGCTTCAAGGCCTCCTCGACATCGAACACCGCCGGCAGCGGATCGTATTCCACCCGCACCATCGCACGCGCGGCCAGCGCCTGCGCCTCGCTCTCCGCGATGATGGCAACGATGGGTTCGCCCTTGTAGCGCACCTTGTCGACAGCAAGGCTCGGCTCGTCATCCTTGCCGAAATTGATCAGCGACAGGAGCGTGTTCTTGTTCACCGGCACATCGGCGCCGCGCAGGATGCGCTTCACGCCCGGCACGCGCTCGGCGGCGGAAACGTCGATCCGGCGGATGCGGGCATGGTGGTGGGGCGAGCGGACGACCTTGAGATGGAGCAGCCCCTCGAAGGCATGATCATCGAAGAAAGGCGAGCGGCCCGTCACGTGACCGGGCATGTCCTGCCTCTGCACGCCCTTGCCCACGACATTGAGGTTGTCGTCGCGCTCGTTCTGGAAGAGATCCTTGCGGAATTCCATGGCGATTGCCTCCCTCACGACCGCCGCTGCGCGGGCATGGCCCGGGCGGCTGACAGGATGGCCTGGATGATCGGCTCGTAGCCGGTGCAACGGCAGATGTTGCCGGCAATGGCGTCGATCACATCCTCGCGGCTGGGATTGGGGTTGCGGTCGAGCAGCGCCTTCGCCGCGGTCAGCATGCCGGGCGTGCAGAAGCCGCACTGCGCCGCGAAGTGCTCCATGAAGGCGTTCTGAAGCGGATTGAGGTTCGGCCCGTCGGCCATCCCGGAAACGGTCTCGATGCTCGCGCCCTCGCAGGCTGCGGCGAGCGTCAGGCAGGCGAGGCGCAACTCACCGTCGATCAGCACCGAACAGGTGCCACAGGTCCCCTGCCCGCATCCATACTTCGGGCCGAAGTCGTTGAGGCCGCGCCGAAGCACGGTGAGCAGGTTGTCCGCCGGGTCGACGAAGGCGGCGCGGTCGGAGCCGTTCAGACGGAATTGCAGAGGAACTTTCGCCATCTCGGTCCGCCTATCCTCGTTCCGTGAGCAGCCGCGCGAGATGAACGGGCAGCACCTCGCGACGGTACCAGTCGCTCGCGATCGCGTCGGTCGCAGGTTGCACGCCGTCGAGAGCCGCAGCACGCGCGGCCGCGATGCCCGCGGTGTCGAGCGCCTTGCCTTCGAGCGCGCGCTCGACACCCCGCGCACGGATCGGCTGCGGCGCCATGGCCCCATAAGCAATCCGCGCTTGTCCGATGCGGCCCGCGCTGCCCGGCAGATGCGCGGCGATCGAAAGAACGGAAACCCCTTTCGGCTTCACACGGCTGACCTTCAGAAAACGGAAGTCCGCTGCATTCTGTGGCCGGTTTAATTGGATGCCGGTGACGAGCCGTGCTTCGCCGCGCGCCCGCCCAGCAAGGAACTCCTCCAACGGAACGGCGCGGGCGCTTCCATAACCGGCGAGCACCATAACGTGCGCATCGAGTGCAAGCAGCGCGACGGCGAAATCACCATAGGGTGTCTCGGCGAAGAGATTGCCGCCAATGGTCGCCATGTTGCGGATTGCCGCCCCGCCGACCGCGCGCGCCGGCGCATGGAGGAAGCTCAGCTCCCGCTGCGCCAAGATGGCGGCCATGGTGACGCCGGCGCCGAGTTCGATCCGGCTGCCGGAAAGCTGCATCTGCCGATAGGCCGGATCGGTGATCCTGAGCAGCATGCCGTCGGTCAGACGCCCCTCGTTGATGTCGCGCATGACGAGCGTTCCACCCGAGAGAAGTCGCGTCCGCGGATCGGCGGCAAGGATGCCGGCAGCTTCGGAAAGGCTCTGGGCGACCCGCAGGGCAAGCGGCATGTCAGGCTCCCGTCTCACGAAGTTGCGGCAACTGGCGCACGGCTTCCATGCCGGCGACATAGACATCCTCGCCGACGATGCGCGCGAACTCCGCTTCACGGCCGGTAGGCGTGGTGAAGCGGCTTTCCCAGTGCCAGAAGCTGCGGTTTCCGTCCGTGACTGGAAGAAGCCGGATGTGGGCGACGTAGTTGAACAGCGGGATCGGCGTATCGAGCAGGCAGTAGCTGTAGGTCATCTCCAGATCGGAAAGGCTCAACAGCTGTTCGCGCAGCTCGCTGCCATCGCGAAGGGTGAAGCGCCGCACGCAGCCCACCTTGTCGACCGGATAGCCGCGCTCGATCTGGCTCGAAGCTACGATGGGGTGATACTGGTCGTGCGCATTGAAGTCGCGCACCACGGCCCAGAGGCGGTCCACCGGCACGTCGATGATGGTGCTGCGCACCACTCTCGGCATCTCAGCCTCCGAACACGCGTTTCAGCGCGTTGAACCCACCCTGAAAGACGTTGCCGCCGATGCCGGAAACGAGATCGGCCTCCTTGTCCGGCGCGCAATCGAATTCCGCCGACCATTCGATGAAGGTGCGATCCTGGTCGGTGATGGGCGTGAGACGCAGCGTCGCGACGTAGTTCGTCAGCGGCATCGGGCTGTCGAGGATCGAATACGTGCAGAACATGTCGTAGTCGGATAGTCCAAGAAGTTGTTCCCGCAGCCGGTCGCCGTTACGCAGCGAGAAAGCGCGGATGCAGCCGACCTTGTCGGCCGGTTCCCCGTTTTCGATCCGGCTTTCAGCAATGGCCGGATGCCAGTTCGGGAGGCCGTTGAAATCCCTGACCCGGGCCCAAACCCGGCTCGCCGGGGCGTTGATCACGCTGGAGGTATAGACGCGCGCCATGGTTCACCCCGTCACTTCTTGTCGCCGCCGCCGTCTTTCGACTTCGGCTGGGCGTCCTTCGCGACGCGCTGCATGTCGGACGCTTCGCGCATCAGCCCGCCCATCTTGGCGAGGTTGCCGCCCTCGATGCCGATCTCCTTCAAGACCTCGTCGATGAGCGGCGCCTGCACGCGGTAGCGCAGCGCGCTCTCGATGACCTCGTCGGTGGGCGTGCGGCCAGCCGAGTTGCCGCCCGCACCCGCCAGTCCATCGACATGCAGGATCTTGATACCGTCGATCTTCTCCATCGGCTTGACGCTCTCGCGAACGATGCCCTCGATCCGATCGAGCAGCCGGCGACGGAACAGGCCGTAGCGGGCACCGTCCGTGAGTACGTTCTCGGCCTCGTAGAGCAGGCGCTGCGCTTCCGCCTCGACCGTGCGACGCACCTTGTCGGCTTCGGCGGCGATCCTCGTTTCGTCGGCGAGTTTCTCTGCCATCATAACTTCCACAGTCTTCCGCCGCTTGGCGATCTCGCGCTCGCGTACCGTGGTGACCAGTTCGGCTGCTTCGACGGCCTTTGCTTTTGCGATTTCGGCTTGAGCCGCCGCCGCGCTCTCTTCGAGCGACTTGGCATAAAGCGCGATGGCCTTTTCCATGGCGGCATTCTCGACGTCGCGCTCGCGCGCGATCTCGAGCTTGCGCAGGTCCCGCTGGCGACCAACGCGGGCCTCGTCGAGGCCGCGATCGGAGGCGATGCGCGCGCGCTCCACCTCCTCGTTAGACGCGATCTGCGCTTCCTGCAGCGCCTGGACGCGCGCGATTTCGAGATGCTCGATGGCGCGCTTGCGTTCGAGGCGAGCCGCTTCGAGTGCCTGTTCGCGGGCGACGTCGGTGCGTTCGACTTCCTGCTTAGCGATGATTTCCGCCTGCCGCAGGGCCTTGTCGGCATCGGTGCGCGCAGCCTTTTTCGCCGCAACGACGATGGCGCGATCTTCCTCAGCGAGCTCGATCATCCGCTTCTGCTCGATCTGCAGGATCTCGCGCGTCTTGGTCGAGGCAATGCGTTCCTCTTCGATCTTGAGTTCGGCTGCGATGCGCTGGCGCTCAACCGCATCGCGACGCTGGATCTCGGCCGCTTCGAGTTCCTCGGTGCTGCGAATTTCCAGCCGGCGCGTCTCGAGTTCGGACGCGATCCTCTCCGCGGCAATGGCCTTTTCCTGCGCGATGCGGGCTGCCTCGGTGGCCTCGCGCGCCGAGATCTCGGCCGCCTCGACGACCTTGTTCCGCTCGATTTCGAGCTTACGCTTGTCCTCCTCGAAGCTGATCCGCTCGGCGGTCACCGCGTTTTCCTGCGCGATCCGCGCCTTCTCGACAGCTTCGCGCGCTGCGATCTCGGCTTCGTCGAGGGCCCGGTTGCGGGTAATCTCCAGGTCCCGGATCTCCTTCTCGCGGGTGATCCGCTCGGCATTGACGAGCGCTTCCTGCGAGATGCGGGCCTTTTCAGTCGATTCCCGGGCAGCAATTTCGGCCGCCTCAAGCATCCGCGTACGCTCGATTTCCTTCTGGCGGGTTTCGAGTTCCGAGGCGATGCGCGCAGCTTGGATGGTCTTCTCGTTAGTGATGCGCGCTTTCTCGATTTCCTCGCGGGCAAGGATTTCCGCAGCCTCAACCGCCTTGGTACGTTCAATCTCGCGCTGGCGAACTTCGCGTTCCGAGGAAATCCGCGCCTCGCTGATGGCGCGATCGTTGGCGATCTTCGCCTTCTCGATCTCCTCGCGCATATGGATCTGGGCCTGTTCGGCCTCGGTATCGCGGGCCGCGCGCTCGCGCGCCAACTCGGCCCGCTGCACGGCGCGGCGAACCTCGATATCTCGCTGCTGCTCGAGGCGCGCGGTTTCGCTCTCGCGCTCGATATCGAGTGCCTGCCGCTCCGCCTCGAGATTGCGGGTGCGGATCTTGATCATCGACTCTTGCTCGATGTCGTTCCGCAGTTTCCGCTTCTCCTCGATCTCCTCGATGATGCGGGTCAAACCTTCGGCATCGAACCGGTTGGACGGGTTGAAGTATTGCAGGTCGGTCTGGTCGAGGTCGGTGATCGCGACCGATTCCAGCACGAGCCCGTTCTGCTCCATCATCTCTTCGGCGGCATCGCGGACCCGCTGGACATAGGTAGTGCGCTGCTCGTGCATCTCCTCCATCGACATCTTTGAAGCGACGGCACTCAGCGCCGAGATGAACTTGCCGGCGAGCAGGGCATTGAGCTGGTCGGGTTGAAGCGTGCGTCGGCCGAGGGTGGCGGCGGCGATCGCGACAGACGGCTTATCCGGCTGGACCCGGACGTAGAATTCCGCATCGATATCGACTCGCATACGGTCGCGCGTGATCAGCGCATCCTGGTTTGCGCGCGTCACCGCCATCCGCAGCACATTCATGTTCACCGGCGTGACGTCGTGGATGATCGGCAGCACGAAGGCGCCACCGTTGATCACCACTTTTTCGCCGAAGAGACCGGTGCGGACGAACGACACCTCCTTCGAGGAACGGCGATAGAGCCAGTTCACCAGGTACACGATGATCGCGATCACGATCACCGCCACGATGAACCAGAGGAAGAGAGTTCCGATCAATTGCCCGGTCATGCCACGTTTCTCCCTCAGCCTGCCCCGCCAGCGCGGCTGATCGTCTTAAAGGCTTTCGTCTGCTCTCGGATCGCCACTTCCACGGGGAGGCGCTCCATCGAGGACGCACCGTAGAAGCCATGGCAATGCCGCGTGTTCTTCATGATGAAGTCCGCATCCGGCGGTTCGGCCACCGGCCCTCCATGAACGAGGATGATCGCATCGGGCTTGACCGCCAGTGCGGCGGCGGCCCAAGCATCGACGATGGCAGGGCAGTCCTTGAGCTTCAGCGCCGTTTCCGCGCCGATGGAGCCGCCGGTCGTGAGCCCCATGTGGCAGACGATGATATCGGCTCCTGCGCCCGCCATGGCCGCTGCGTCGGCCTCGGAGAAGACGTAAGGCGTGGTCAACAGACCCTTCCGACCGGCGAGGCGGATCATCTCGACCTCAAGGCCGTAGCCCATGCCGGTTTCCTCGAGGTTTTGCCGGAACACCCCGTCGATCAGCCCGACGGTCGGGAAGTTCTGGACCCCTGAGAAACCGATCCGAAGAACGTCGTCGAGGAAGACATCCATCGACCGGAAGGGGTCGGTGCCACAAACGCCGGCGATGACCGGCGTCTTCTTGACGACCGGCAGAACTTCGCTGGCCATCTCCATCACGATGGCATTGGCATCACCGTAAGGCATCAGGCCGGAGAGCGAGCCGCGCCCGGCCATGCGGAAACGCCCCGAATTGTAGATGACGATGAGGTCAATCCCTCCGGCCTCCTCGCATTTCGCCGAGAGCCCCGTGCCGGCGCCGCCGCCGACGATCGGCTCGCCGCGCGCGATCATGGCGCGGTAGCGTTCCAGCAGTTCGGCGCGGGTGAAGCGGGGCATGTCTCAGGTCCTGACGGTGGCGCCCCGGAAGCGGCCCTGATGCAGCGCACGGAAATGCTGCGCGAGGGCCGCTGCGAAAGCGGGGTCGTTGATGTGATGCGGAAGACGGATCAACTGCCGGTTGGTGGTAACGTGGACGGTCTCGGCGAGCGCGTCGAAGAGGGCAGCATCGGCCGCGGGGTCCCAAAACGGCTGGCCTGGTGCATCGAGCGCCGAGACGCCCCCTTCGGGGATGAGAAAGCGGACAGGGCCTTCCATCTGGTTCAAGCGCTCGCCGATCCAGCGCCCCATGCGGCGATTCTCTTCCGCAGTCGTGCGCATCAGCGTCACCTGCGGATTGTGCGGATAGAAGAGGCGCTGGCGGTAATGCGCCGGCACGGTGTCGGGAGCACCGAAGTTCACCATATCGAGCGCGCCGACCGAGCCGACATAGGGAATCCTGGTGCGGATGATCGCACCGAAGCGATCCTCGGTCGCCGGCAGGATGCCGCCCATCATCATGTCGCAGACTTCGGTGGTCGAGACGTCGATGACACCGGGAACGAGCCCTGAATCGATCAGCTTCTCCATCGAGCGGCCACCGACGCCCGTGGCATGGAAGACGAGCGGCTCCCATTCCTTTTCGATCAGTCGCACCACCTGCTGCACGCACGGCGTCGTCACGCCGAACATGGTGAGGCCGACCAGCGGCTTGTCGGGTGCGACGCGGCGGGACGCAGCACCATGCTGCTGCTCTTGAAAGGCGCGTGCCATGGCCGCCATGGCCTGCGCGGCATTGCTCAAAACGGTGCGCGAGACCCGGTTCAGCCCCTGCACATCCGTGACGGAATGCATGATCGTGATGTCCGTCGCGCCAACGTAGGCCGAGACGTTGCCCGAGGCCATCGTCGAGACCATCAGCTTTGGGACGCCGACCGGCAAAGTCTGCATTCCGGCCGTCGCAATCGCCGTGCCGCCGGAGCCGCCGGCCGAGATGATGCCGATGACCCCCTGCTGGCGGGCCATCCAGGCGCGGAAGGCGTCCGTCATCGCGGCGACGGCTTTGCCCCGATCGCCCGAGGCGATCCCGACGGAAGCGGTCGGCAGCGCGAGCGCCACCTCCTGCGCCGAGACATCGGCCCCCTGGTTCCGGCCGTTTGTCGAGAGATCCACGAGCCGCGTCCGCAATCCCGCCGCCTTGATGATGTCGCGGAGGAAGCGAACCTCCTCGCCCTTCGTATCGAGCGTCCCGGCGATGATGACATGCGGCTCCTGCGGCGCGCGTGCTGCCAGCGGAGAGACGTCGCCTACGCGCCGGCCGTCGACCGTTGCGAGCGTGGGCCGGGTAATGGTGCGGGCTTGCGCCTCGATCCGGGCAGCCGGCACATCCTGCGACCAGCGGGTCGGCAGAACGGGATTGGCGTTGTAGACGCGAATGGGTCCTTGCGGCGGCGCCGCAGCAGGACGGGCGTCGCCCGTCGGCTGATCCGCTGCCGGAGCATCCGTATCGTCATGGCTGTGTCGGCCAACACCGAGCAGCCGCTGTTGGAGATCGCGATCAGCCGCGATCACCGACGAGGCGATGACGCGATGGATGCGGCCATTGACCATAATGGCGATCGTGTCCGACATCTGCGTGGCGACGCCGATGTTCTGCTCGATCACGAGGATCGCGACATCGCCCTCCGCGGCGAGGCGCACGAGCGTTTCCTCGACGTGCGCCACAATGACCGGGGCGAGGCCCTCCGTCGGCTCGTCCATGATGAGGAGGCGCGGGTTCATCAGCAGCGCGCGGCTGATTGCGAGCATTTGCTGCTCGCCGCCCGACAGTTGGCCGCCGCCGTTCCACCGCCGCTCGGCGAGGCGCGGGAAGACATCGTAAATGCGCTCGGGCGTCCACGCACCCTTCCCGCGCGACATCAGACGCAGATGCTCGTCCACCGTCAGTGAGCGCCAGAGGCGCCGCCCCTGCGGCACATAGCCGATCCCCATCCGGGCGATGTCAGTCGGACTGCGGCCCACGAGCGCCTCACCCATGAAGCGAATGGAGCCGGACGAGACCGGCACAAGGCCCATGATGGCCTTGCACATCGTGGTCTTGCCCATGCCGTTACGGCCGACGACGGACAGCACGCCCGAGTGAAGCGTGAGATCGACCCCCTGCACGGCGTGGGACCGTCCGTAGAAGACGTTCACGCCCTGAAGCTGGAGGATGGGTGTGCCGGTACCGCGGGAGCCGCGCTCAATCATGGCCGCCCCCAAGGTAGAGTTCCTGGACCTCGGGATCGTCCTCGATCTCCTCCGGGCGACCTTCCTTGAAGATGCGCCCATTGTGCATCATCGTCACACTCTCGACGACGCGCAGCGCGACATCCATGTCGTGTTCGATGATGATGTAGCCGATGTGACTGGGCAGGGTCGTCAGGATCGAGACGAGGTCGCGCCGCTCGGTGGGCGACAGACCGGCCGCCGGTTCGTCGAACAGGATGAACCGCGGCGCACCCGACAGTGCGAGCGCGATTTCGAGCTGGCGCTGCTGGCCATAGGCCAGTTCACCGACGAGCCTGTCTTTTTCGGTGGTGAGGTGCACCGCTTCGACCAGGGTCTCGGCGGAATGGACGAGGGTATCGTCTCGACGCGGGCGGATCAGCGAGAAGCGATTTCGCGAGACGCCCCGGCAGGCGAGATAGACATTGTCGATCACCGACAGCCCGGCGAAGAGCGAGGAAATCTGGTAGGTGCGCCGCAGTCCACGGCGGATCCGCTCATGCGGCGGGAAGGTGGTGATGTCCTCGCCGAAGAAGCGGATCAGTCCCGCTGTCGGCAGGAAATCGCCGGTGATGCAGTTGAAGAGCGTGGTCTTGCCCGCGCCGTTCGATCCGAGGACGGCGCGCCGCTCGCCCGGCCGCACGGAAATCGTGACGTCGGAGATCGCTGCAAGGGCGCCGAACATCTTGGTGATGCCGCGCAGTTCAAGTGCATTGCCGGCGCTGACATTGGTCTGTCCGAGAGAAACGGAGCGCGGCGGGGTCACGGGCGCGTTCATGACAATTCACCCGTGCCGGCGCTCTCACTCCGCCGGCGGCGCGCCCGCCAACGATCCCACAGGCCAAGTACGCCATCCGGCGAGAACAGCACCACCGCGAGGAAGCCGAGGCCGATGATGAGTTTAAAGCGCTCGGCCGAGAAGCCGAAAAAGCCGAGGACGTCCGGAGAGAAGACCTGCAGCATCACGTAGATGAAGGCGCCGATGAAGGGTCCGAGCGGACGGCGCATGCCGCCGACGACCGCCACCACGAGCACATCGATCGCCGCCGGAATGCCGATGGTGCCGGGCGCAATCTGTGCATTCTGCCAGACCAGCAGGATGCCACCGGCCGAAGCGAAGACGCTCGCCAGCGCATAGGCCGCGACGCGATGGGCCGTGACATTGAAACCGAGCGCGGCCATGCGGCGCGGGTTGTCCCGTACGCCCTGCAGCGCAAGCCCAAATGGCGAGCGCGACACGTAGACCACCGCGCCATAGGAGAGTGCCGCGAGCGTCAGGCTCAAGTAGTAGAACGGCACGGGGTCGCGCCAATTCACGCCAAAAAGCTGAGGCGGCAGGACGAGGTTGAAGCCGGAATACCCGTTGAAGATCTCGTAGTTCTGGCGCGTGAAATAGAAGAATGCCGCGGCGATCGCGAGCGTGATCATGATCGTGTAAATGCCCTCGGTCCGCACCGCGAGCGCGCCCGATATCGTAGCGAACAGGGCCGCGATCAGGAAGGCGGCCGGCAGCACGATCCACCAGGCGAGCCCGAGGCTGACCGTCACTGTCCCGGAGGTGCCGAGGATCGCGACCATGTAGCCGGCCACGCCGGCGATAGTCATCTGCAGCAGGCTGACCATGCCGCCGTAACCGGCGAGGAACATCAGGCTGAGGCCGATCATCCCGAGGATGAAGGTCCAGCCCATCACCTGGAAGAGCCAGAAATTGTTGGCCACGACCGGCATGAAGACAAGCACCACCGCCAGCGCCCACCAGGGCGCGGGAATGCGTTCAAACCAGATTTTCTGGTCGGCGCGGTTCACGAAGCGGGGAGCTTGCTCGGTCATCGCCATGGATCAGCGCCTCGCACCGAGCAGGCCCTGGGGGCGGAAGGCCAGAACCGCGGCCATGATCAGGAACGTGAATACGACCGAATAGGTCGGCGCATAAACGAAGCCCATCTGCTCGGTCACGCCGATGATCAGGGCACCGATGGCCGCCCCGACGATGGAGCCCATGCCGCCGACGATGACGACGACGAGGCTCGCGAGCAGGAAGCGCGTATCCTCTCCAGGCGAGAGCGACTGGAACGTACCGCCGATGATGCCGGCCATGCCGGCGAGGCCGGCGCCGAAGCCGAACACCAGGAGAAAGACGAGTTGGATGCGCACACCGGCGGCCGCCAGCATCTCGCGATCATCGACGCCGGCGCGGATCAGCATTCCCAGCGCGGTACGGTTCAGCACGAGCCACATCGCGACGCCGATCACAAGGGCGGCGATCAAGATCCAGATCCGGACCGATGGGTAGCGCAGCCAATTGGTTGCGCCGGTACTGGCGTTGATGGAGTTGATGATCGGCAGTTCCATCGGCCCCTGCAGAAATGCCGGCGCGAGGATGGAATAGGACTGGCCGCCCCAGAACCAAAGCATGAGGTCTGCCAGCACGATGGAGATGCCGATGCTGACGAGCGTCTGGCGAAGCTCCTCGCCCTCCATCTTCGAGAAGATGAAGCGTTGCATCAACAGTCCGAGCAGGCCAACGACGATGAAGACAACCGGGAAGGCGATGAACCATGACCCCGTGGCGCTCGAAATCTCGTAGCCGAGATAGCCACCGAGCAGGAACATCGAGCCGTGGGCGAGATTGACCACGCGCATCAGGCCGAAGATCAGTGTGAATCCGGCTGCGACGAGGAAATAGAGCGCACCGAGCGTGATGCCGCCGAGTAGCGCGTTGAGGAAGATCTGCTTACGACCCCATTTCGCCACCAGTTCCGGCGGCCATGGCGCAAAGACGAGCCACAGGAAAATCGCGACCACAATCGCGATGATCAAGCTCCGGATCGGATTTCGCTTGATGATGTCATCCATCGCGGCAGGTCTCGAAAGCCCCTGTCTTGAGCGCGGTGCCGCCGGGTTGCAGCGGATCACCGGGCCAGGATGGCGCCCCTCCACCACCCTTCCAGCCAAAGACTAGAATGAGAGTTCGCAGCCCGGCTTTCCCGAACGTCTCATCTTTCGGAATGCTCGGCGGTCGGTTCAATTGACCGCTCCGAGGACGCTGCGCCGGTAAGCACTGGGCGGCACGACGCCGTTGGCAATGAAGAAGCGGGAGAAACTCGCCGGGGTCGCGAAGCCGAGATCGAGGCCGATCTCGGAGACCGTCTCCTCGCCGCGCGCTAGCCTTTCGATAGCGCGTTCCATGCGCAGGGCATTGACGTAGAGGGTCGGCGGCAGACCCATCTGCTCGCGGAACAGCTTGAAGAAATGCGGTCGCGAAAGCCCAGATGCCCGCGAGATGGTACCAAGGTCGATCGGCTGACTCAGCGTCTCGCTGAGCAGGTTGATCGCGCGGCGAATTCGGAAATCGCGAAAGTCCGGCTGCCCCCGCTCGCCCGCTGATCCGCCCTCCTGCCATTGCCAGGTCTGGTCGTAGGCGGCCTGGGTCAGGGCGCTGAGCCGATCCTCGAAGCTCCCGTCGTCGCCCCGTTGGGCCGCCAGGAGCCGAGCCGTATCGGCTGCCAGGCGGGCGAGAGGATCATCCATGCTGACGACCGGACGGCCGAACCGCAGGATCTCCGACGGCTGCCCGCTCGCCTCCACGAACCAGCCTGGGCGGATGTAGAGCACCAACGTCAGGGTCGGGTGGCGCCGATCCACGGGCTGGAAGTAATGGGGCTGCCAGGGGCTGATCGCGGTGGCCGACAGCGGGTTGAGCGGATAGTCCCGCCCGTCGATTACGACCTTCGCGGCCGGTCCGCGCACATGGAAAATGAGATGACCTTCCCGATGGGCGTGCGGCACCATCGGACGATCTAACTCATAGAGACAGGCACGCCCGAACGCACCGTGTGCGACAGCGTGAGCGACGCTCATCCGTTTCCTCCCGCATGCTTTTTTGTGCGGTTTACGACGAATGTATAAGGCGCCAGGAAACTGGCAACCGATCATTCGCAAGAAAGATTAAGGCGCTGGAGATTTGACCGGCGATCAGTCGCAAGACGGATGTCATCACCTCACCACGCAGCCTCGAGGATTTGTCGGCAGTCTACCGGTGTGAGACGACGCGGGTTCGCCAGGGCTGCCGGATCATTCGCTGCCATTTCTGCGAAGCGGTCGAAGCGTCCCCGGTCGACACCGATTTCGCGTAGGCTCGTCGGCAAACCAAGACCGCGCGCGAAGGCACCGATCTCGATGCTGAGCGAGGACTGTCCTTCGCGACTCGCAAGCGTCGTGGCGATGGCCGCATACCGGTCGCCGACGGCCTGGGCATTGAACTCGGCAACAGCGGCCAGCAGGGGGGCATGGAGATCGCCGGGCAAGAAACCCGCGCGCAGTTCCGGCGCAAGCGGGAGCGCCAGCGCATCCACCCCACCGACGGCCTTCTCGAGTGCCAGACCGGCCGTCATCGCAGCCGCCATCACCTCGCGAAGCGCTTCTCGATGGCCCGGCATTCCGAGCAACACCGGCAGCCAGCGTGTCATCCGGCGCACAGCTTCGAGCGCAAGGCCATCGGCAGGCGGGTTGTAACTCGGGCTTGCATAGGCCTCGATGGCATGCACCGTGATCTCCATGGCCGACGCTGCAATCCGGCGCATGGGGACGTGTTCGAGGACGGTCGGGTCCACGATCACCCGATCCGGTCGCGGGCAGACGATCGGGCGGCCATCACGCGGCCGGACGTGGCGGCCAAGGCCGAGATCGAAAACTCCGACCGGGACCGCAATGACCTGAAGTCGACGGCCCTGGCGGCTGGCCTCGGACGCAACCAGCCGGGCTTTGCCGACGGCCTTCGCGCCACCCACGGCGACGAGGGTGCTCGCTTCGATCTGCTCGAGATGCGCCAGCACGGATTTCGTCTGCCCACGCGATGGGCTGCTGGCCGCCAGTTCCCTGATCGTCAGTGCAATGCGGCCGAAGGCCCCGCGGACGCGTTCGAGAGCCGCCGCGCCGCCGGGCTCATCATCGCTCAACAGAAGAGCATTCGTGATCCCGCCGATCTCTTCCGGCAAGGCGTCCTCGATTGCGCCCTCGGCAAAATGGGTCCGCGTGAGATAGCCGATCAAGCTCATCGGCAGCACTCCCGGCGAGGGCGATCCGACGTCGCCCGCTTTGATCATCGCTAAGGAAGGAGCGATGGGCCCGAAGAGCCCACCGCTGGATGGACGTCGGTGATGGGACGGATCAGCCGCCGGAGCGCAGCTTGGCGCAGTCCACCACGTTGCGTGACGGCAAGCCGATGGCGCGGAATTGCTCCGCCGTCATGCCGAGGGTCTGGGTCACGTTGTCCGTCTTGGCGACCATCTTGGTCGTCATGTTGCCGTCCGCACCGTCGACGACCTCGTTGATGAACACCGTTCCGATGGCCTGACGGTTCTCATTCAGCCTGATCTTGCCGACCGGGCTGTCGAGCTGCAGCTTGTTCAGGGCGTCCTTGAACTTCGCCTGCCCATTTGAGAGGTCGCCACCGGCCGCTTCGAGCCCTTTGATCGCGGCAAGCGTCGCCGTGTAATAGCCGAGGCCGAAAAGCGAGGGCGAAGGCAGGCGCTGAGCAGCAGGGAATGCGTCCTGATAGCGCTTCACATAAGATGTCCACGCCGGATCTGGGTTGTCGGTCGCGAAGGGTCCGGACACGGGGGTACCCTTCAGCGCTTCCTTGGCTTTGCCGCGCGCCGTGAGAACCGTCTGGTCGGCAAGGATGGTGCCACCGATCAGGCGCGTTTTCTCGCCGGCCTGCTGATACTGGTTCAGGAAGTTGATCGCATCCGTGCCGCCGAGGCCGAGATAGATCGCATCGACGTTCTCGGGCAGCTGCGCAATGATGCCGCCGAAGTCGGACTGGCCGAGGGGCTGCCAGAAGCGCTGGACGATGTCACCGCCGGATTTGCAGTAATCTACCGCGAAGCCCATGAAGTTCGTATAGCCGAAGGAATAGTCGGCCACGATGGTGGCGATGCGCTTGTAGCCCTTGGTCTTGAAGGCGTAGCTGCCGAGACCGTAACCCCACTGACCACCATCGAGATTGAAGCGGTAGAAGTTCGGTGCGGGATCAACCCAGGTGGTCTCGAGCGCACCCGAGATACCGTTGATCACCACCTTGTCGGGGATGGTCTTCGCGAAATCACGCATGGCGATGCCTTCCGAGCCGGAAAGCGGGCCGATGATGAAGTCGACCTTGTCCTGCTCGACCAGCTTACGGGCCATACGCACCGTCGTGTCCGGCTTGGTATCCGTGGGAGCGATGACAGTCTCGACCTTCTTGCCAGCGATGGTGTTGTTCACCTCCTTGAGGGCCATTTCGACATTGCGGACAGCATCCTGACCGCCCGTCGCAAACGCGCCTTCCAGAGCGACGAGAACGCCGATCCGGATCACGTCACCCTGTGCCATGGCTGCGCCGGGCAGCATGAGGGCGGCAATCGCAACGCCTCCGAGCAAAGTCTTGCGCATGTGGTGTTCCTCCCTATGACACGGCAGGAACCGCCGGCTCGAAACCCGGCCAACAGCCTGCTCGCCTCGCAGCGCGATCTTCCGCCGCGCCCAACCGAAGGCTGCCGTCCCGCGTACAGGGCGCCCATATCCCAGCGTCTCATTTTGTGGTTCCGCGAGCTTCGAGCCAGCGGCGAAAAGCCAGGACCGGGATGAGCGGAACAAGCCAGTCTGCTGTACAGTGGCGGTCGGCCGGGCGACATCTCTCGTGCAAACGGAGGACAGCCAATGAACAACGAGTTGGTCCTGACGGTCATCGCCCAAGACAGGCCGGGACTGGTCAAAGAGCTGTCCGAAGTGATTGCGCATCACGGCGGCAACTGGATCGACAGCTCCATGGCACGGCTCGGTGGCGAGTTCGCCGGTATCCTGCGCGTGAGCCTGCCAGCCGACCGAAGCCAGGCGCTCGAGGACGCGCTCGGCAAGCTCGGCAAGATCGGCATCACGGTGGTAATCCGGAAGGACGACGCAGGCACGGTACCGCGCGAGGGACGTCGCGTGAGACTCAAACTCACCGGCGTCGACCATGCCGGGATCGTTCACCGCATTTCGACCGCTCTCTCGTCCCTCGACATCAGCATCGACGAGATGGAGACGCGAGTGTTCACGGGCTCGATGTCGGGCGAACCCATGTTCGAGGCGAAAGCCGAGCTCATCGTTCCGGTCTCGGTCGATGACGCGCAACTACGCACAACGCTCGAAGACCTCGCCGAGGATCTCATGGTGGACGTGGAGATCGGAGCGGCGAACTGACCGGTATTCCCCCGAAATCAACGGCCGGCGAGATCAGCGGTGACCGCGTCATCGCCAGCGTGGCGCCGAACGCGCTTCTCTGGCTCAACGGCTGGGCTATGTCTCACCGCGCCGCTGCGAGACGATAGCCAACACCCAACTCGGTGATGAGCACGGTCGGTCGCGTTGGAACTTCCTCAATCTTTTGACGGAGCTTGCGGATGAAGATCCGCAGGTAATGGGTGTCCTCCACGTGGGATGCCCCCCACACCTCACGCAACAGCTGCTGCTGCGTCACCACGTTGCCGGCATGCCGCGCAAGAACGTGCAGCAAGCGGTATTCTTTCGCCGAGAGCTGCACCGGTTCCCCGTTTCGAATGACCCGCCGCGCCGCGAGGTCGATTTCAATAGCACCGACCTTGACGAGAGGCTCACAGCCCGCACCTCGAACGTGCCGCCGCAGAGCCGCCCGCGCCCGCGCGATGAGTTCCGCCATCCCGAACGGTTTGACGACGTAGTCGTCGGCGCCGAGTTCGAGCAGGCGCACCTTGTCCTCTTCACTCGCGCGCACCGACAGCACGATGATCGGCACCACTGACCATCCGCGGACCCGCTCGACCAGCTCCGAACCGTCCTGGTCCGGGAGACCGAGATCGACGATCATCAGGTCGATCGGGCGCATAGTGACGTGCTTCAGTCCGCCGGCTGCCGTGTCGGCCTCGAGAACGTCGAAGCCTTCGAGTTCCATCGCGGACTTCAAGAAGCGGCGGATCGGAGCTTCGTCGTCAACGATCAGGACGATCGGCTTCGTCATCTCCGCCTCCGTCGCCATCGGCGGCGGCCGCCTCGGCCACCGGAATGAAAATGGTGAACGTTGCACCAAGGTCCGCGCCAGGACTGCCGACCGCAAGACCTGCTCCGCCGGCTTCCGCCAGCGCTCGCGCCACCCAGAGCCCTAGGCCCGATCCCGCCACCGCGCTCGACACTCGCGGCGAACGATAGAACCGCTCCCAGATTTGACTGATTTCTTCCGCTGTCAAACCGATCCCCCGATCGGTGACCTCGACCGCTACGGCTGCCGGCGTGACGCGAGCCGCAACTCTGATCGTGCTGCCGGCCGGCGCATATTTGCGTGCATTGTCCAGGATCTGCCCGAGTGCCTGCTCGATCAACAAAGAGTCCACCATGACGAGCGGCAGATCGGCCGGCAGATCAACGATGAGTTCATGCCCTGCGAGCCTGTTGCGTCGCCGATCGATCGCGGCGTTGACGATATCCGTCACGTCGGTCCACGCGAGATGCGGTGTCACGCTCTCGCTGCTGATGCGGCTCGCGTGCAGCAATGTCTGGATGTCGGTGTTCAGTCGCTCCGCCTCGTCCCGGATCACAGTCGCGAGCGGACCGAGTTGTGGGTTCTCCGTCACCGGCCGCGCTTCGACGAGAATTGACGCAGCGCCAAGGATCGAAGCGAGCGGCGTGCAGAGTTCGTGCGATACCGACCCGATCAGCGCTTGGCGCAGCGTTTCTGCGCGCCGCCGGAGCCGCGCCTCGGAAATCGCTTCGCCGACATCGATGCGTTCGAGCGTCGCCACAGCCTCGTCGAGCGCAACATCGACGCGGCGGATGGTCGAGTTGCGAGTCGACGCGTCATGGCCACCGAGTTCGACGGCCGCGACACCGAGCAGACGTCCCTTGACGCGAAGCGGGCGGATCATCCAGTCGGCGATCAACTCGTCCCGATCATCACCCGACTGGCTCTGCGCGGCGATGGCACGCATGCGGGCGCCCACTGCGGCGGGTAATGTCGCCCCCACCGGAAAGGTCGCCATCCGCTGGCTGCCCGCCTCGACGACCCATGCCGGTCGGCCGGTAAGCGTGCTCACGTGATCCTGGATGGCCGCATAGATGTCGCCGCTGTTCGACGACACGGCGAGACGCCGCGAAAAGCGGTGAAGCGCGTCGATCTCTGCCGCCCGAAGTCGCGCCGCGCGCGCATTCGCGCGGATGCCAATGACGAGATAGCCGAGCACACAGCCGACGATCGCGAACAGCGCGAGATCAAGCATCTGTTGCGGATTGTCGACCTGCAGGCTGTAGATCGGCGGATAGAAGAAATAAGCCATCGCCATGGCGGCGAGAACAGCCGACGTGAGGGCCGACCAACCGCCCCAGTGTGATGCCGAGATCGCGACCGGGATGAGGTAGCAGATCGCCACGTAGGGCAGCGACACGACGTCAGCGAGCAACAGCAAAACGACGGTGACCGCCACGACCAGCACCGACGGCACCAAGAATTGGGCAGCCGGCACTTTGAGTGTCAACCCCGGCCCCGCCACCGAACTGGTCACCGCTATCACCGTTCGCACTGCCCGCGGCGCCATCGTGCCAGGCACCCCAGGCCACTTCTATCGGCCTGCTATGCGACGACGCAAGGATCCAGCGCCCGGCGCAGCACTACGCCGAGAGTACTGGAGCATAAATCATTGCTTTGAAACGGATTTTATGATGCGCTTGCGGAGTGTTTACGCGCTTTTTACGCGGGCAGCCCGGAAAGTTACACGCAGGCCGGAGGACCCATCCGTAATGTCCCGTCCCGACGAAACCGCTCAAATGGTTTCCGGGGGGAAAAGTGCAAGGTCTGCTGGCGCTGAGCCGCGCAATCGATGGGCTAACCGCCAAGTTCGGTTGGATCGCCGATTGGATGGTGCTGCTGTCCTGCTTGGTCAGCGCGGGCAATGCGTTGATGCGCTATGCGATCAGCTACAGCTCGAACGCGTTCCTCGAAATCCAGTGGTACATGTTCGGCGTGATGGTCCTGCTTGGCGCTTCGCACACGCTGCGCATGAACGAGCATGTCCGCGTCGACATCATCTACGGGATCGTAAGCGATCGCACCCGGCTCTGGATCGATACGCTCGGACTGATCATCTTCCTCATTCCAATCGCCGCTTTCCTGGTCTGGCTGTCCTGGCCGGTCTTCATGGAATCCTATCGCCTGCAGGAGATGTCGCAGAACGCTGGCGGCCTGATCGTGTGGCCGATCAAGCTCGTGCTGCCACTCGGGTTCGCACTGCTCTTCCTCCAAGGCATCTCCGAATTGATCAAGCGGCTCGCCGCCCTGGCTGGCACGATCGAGATCGAAACCAAATACGAGAAGCCGCTGCAGTAAGGTCGCCTGCCGATGTTCTCTCACGGCATCATGCCGCCCCTGATGTTCTTCGGCATGATCTGCTTCATGCTGATCGGTTTTCCCGTCGCCTTCTCGCTGGCTGCGGTCGGTATGTTCTTCGGCTTGCTAGGTGTGTGGACCGGCCACTTTGATTGGAGTTTTCTGCAGGCCCTGCCGCTCCGCTTCTTCGGCATTATCTCGAATGATCTTCTGCTGGCGATCCCGTTCTTCACCTTCATGGGAGCCGTGCTGGAGCGCTGTGGCCTCGCCGAAGATTTGCTCGAAGGGACGGGACAGCTCTTTGGCAGTGTGCCGGGCGGTCTCGCCTATGCCGTGATCCTCGTCGGCGCCGTACTCGGCGCCATCACCGGAACGGTCGCGGCGTCGGTGATCGCGATGGGCGTGATCTCGCTGCCGATCATGCAGCGCTACGGATACGACATGAAACTCGCGACCGGGGTCATTGCCGCCTCGGGCACGATCACGCAGCTGATCCCGCCATCGCTGGTCCTCGTCGTTCTTGCCGACCAGCTTGGACGCTCCGTCGGGGACATGTACCTCGGCGCCATCGGTCCCTCGCTGCTCCAGGTCGCGATCTTCCTCCTCTTCATCATCGGCCTGTCGATCCTCCGCCCCCATACAATGCCCCCGTTGCCACCGGAGGCACGGACGATGCGCGGCTGGCAGCTCTGGAAGCGCGTGCTCTGGGGGATGGTGCCGTCGATCGTCCTTATCTTCCTGGTCCTCGGGACGATCTTCATGGGACTTGCGACACCCACCGAAGCCGGTGCCATGGGCGCCGTCGGCGCCATCGTTCTCGCCGCGATGCACGGTCGACTGACGTGGCCGCTGATCCGCCAGGGCATGGCCTCGACCATGCGTATCACATCGATGGTGGTGTTCATCCTGATCGGGTCGACCGTCTTCAGCCTCGTCTTCCAGGGCATGGACGGCTCACGGTGGATCGAACATCTGCTCACAGGATTGCCCGGCGGCGCCACGGGCTTCCTGATCTTCGTGAACATCTTCATCTTCTTCCTGGCGTTCTTTCTCGACTTCTTCGAGATCGCCTTCATCGTCGTGCCGCTGCTGGCCCCCGTCGCGGTCAAGCTCGGTATCGATCTCATCTGGTTCGGCGTCCTGCTGTGCGTGAACATGCAGACGTCGTTCATGCATCCGCCGTTTGGCTTCGCGCTCTTCTACCTGCGCGGCATTGCCCCGCCGTCGGTCAAGAGCTCGGACATCTACCTCGGCGCCATTCCCTGGGTTGTGCTGCAGCTGCTGCTCGTCGCGATCGTGATCTATTGGCCGGAGTCGGTCACCTACTGGCTCGACAGCGGGCCGAAGGTCGATCCGTCCAAGGTAATCATCGACGTGCCGCCGCCCACGCTCAATCTCGGTGTGCCAAAATTCTAGCTGCGGACGGAAGATGACCTCATTGATCACGATATCCGATCGCATCAAGCGGCTGCTCGAGATCCTCGCATTTACGTCGGGCTGGCTCCTCGTCGCACTGATGACGGTGACATGCATCGACGTCGTCGGACGCAAGTTCGGCCTGCCGGTGCCGCTCACGAAGTTCCAGGAACTCGAGTGGCACCTCCACACGGCCGTCTTCTCGATGTGGATGGGATACAACTACACCATCAACGCCCATCCGCGCGTCGATTCCTATACGGATCACTTTTCGTTTCGCACGAAGGCCTGGATCGAGCTTCTCGGCTGCCTCCTCTTCGCGCTGCCGTTCATGACCGTGCTCCTCTACCACGGCTGGTTCTTCTTCTGGACCTCATGGATCCAGAACGAGCGCTCGGAAAACGCGCTCGGCCTCGATGCGCGTTGGCTCATCAAAGGCGTGTTCTACATCGGCCTCTGGCTCGTTTGGCTGGGCGTCGTCAGCGTGTTCTTGCGGCTCGTCGCCTACCTCTTCGGCGGGATGCCGGCCGAGGCGGCTCGCATCGAGATCGGCCATTCTGAGCTCGAGGCCTGATCCATGATCGATCTTCTCACGGACTGGCTCGCGCTCATTATGTTCATCACGATGTTCGTGGTGATCTTCTGTGGCTATCCCGTCGCCTTTGTGATGGGCGGTACCGGCCTGATCTTCGGCATCATCGGCTGGCAGCTCGGCGTCTTTCCAATCAACAACATTTCCAACGTGCTCCTGCGCATGTGGGGCGGCGTCGCGGTCGATCCGGTTCTCGTCTCGATCCCGATGTTCATCTTCATGGGCGCGATCCTCGAGCGATCGGGCTCCGCGAAGGACATGCTGCTCGCCACCGAGATGATGCTGAAACGCGTCCCCGGTGGATTGGCCATTGCCGTGATGGTGATGGGCACCATTCTCGCTGCACCGATCGGCGTGGTCGGCGCCGCCGTCGTCCTGCTCTCGCTGATCGCGCTGCCCCAAATGCTGGCTGCTGGCTACGACAAGCGCCTTGCTGTCGGCACAGTCGCCTCGGCCGGAACACTCGGCATCCTGATCCCGCCGGCGATCATGCTGGTCGTCATGGCGGAAATGCTCAACACGTCGTCGGGCGCGCTGTTCGCTGCCGCCACGATGCCAGGGTTTTTGCTGTCGGGCCTCTACCTCATCTACATCTTCGTTGTGGCGATGTTCTTCCCCCACAAGGCCCCCCGCATCGCCGAAGACGTCGGCCTTCAGACGCGGCGCGAGTTCTGGATGACGATCCTGCGCGGCTGGGTACCGATGACGGTGCTGATGGTGCTCGTGCTCGGGTCGATCTTCGCCGGCTGGGCGACGGCGACCGAAAGCGCCGGTGTCGGCGTCCTCGGATCGTTCCTCATCGCCGCCATCAACGGCCGTCTCAACTGGCAAATGGCGAACGACTCGATCCGCTCGGCGTGCCGCGCCAACGCGATGGTATTCCTGATCTTCCTCGGCGCGACCTGCTTCTCTTACGTGTTCCGTGCGCTCGGCGGCGACGACGTGATGATCGCCGCCCTCAAGTCGCTTGGCGTCGACACCAAGTGGGAAATGCTCGGCTTCCTCATGGTGCTGATCTTCCTGCTCGGGTTCCCATTCGAGTGGATCGAGATCTGCCTGATCGTGCTACCCGTATTCGCACCGATCCTCGCCAAGTTCGATTTCTCGGACCACCTGGGACACGCCTCCTACCTGATGCCGTGGTTCGGAACGCTCGTCGCCGTCAACCTGCAGACGTCGTTCATGACGCCGCCCTTCGGCGCGACGCTCTTTTACATGAAAGGCACCGTGCCGCCCGGCGTCACGATGGGCGACATCTACCGGGGCATGTACCCGTTCGTCGCGATGCAGATCATGGGTCTGCTGCTCTGCATCTATTTCCCGCAGATCGTCTTGTGGCTGCCCCTGGTGACGGGGCTGCTGGATTGAAAACCAGAGGTCATCATGTACTTCATCATCGGAATCGTCCTTCTCGTCGTCAGCATCATCGGCCTGCTGCTGAGCAGACCCGGCAAGGACGGCGTCACAAGCCTGAGCGATACGGCTGCCGTCGGCGGCGCACTCATCATCACGTTCGGTTTCTCGAGCGGGATCGGGCTCGTCGCCGCCTCGTTCTTCTAAGAGCCCCAGGCTTAGCGCCCTCATCCGGCTTCCTCCCGAGTCTTGCTGCGGTAGGACACCCGCACCGTGCGCTACGCCTTGACGTGCGTCTGCGGCGAGGCATCATCCGTGCACTCCTTCCATCGAGGATCTGCACGTGCTGGGAGCCGACGCCGAGCGCCGGACAAATGACCCGACGAACAGGACGGCGCCCCGCGCCCGCTCCCTGTGCCCATGACCGACGGCGACAAGGCCTCGCTCGCCGGCGTGATCCGACGTTTTCCCGGTCGTTTGGTCGCGATCTTGGCCGGCGCGCAGATGGTCCTTTGGGCCGGCCTCGCGACCTGGTTCGCCGACGTCGTGCCGTACGATACCGCCGAAGGGTTCATCTGGGGCCGCAGCTTTCAGTGGGGCTATCACAAACACCCACCCCTGCAGGCCTGGATCCTCGGCCTATCGGAACGGGCGTTCCCCGACGCGTTCTGGCTGGCCTTCGTCTACGCGCAGCTCTGCATCGGGATCTCAACCTGGGCCGTCTGGCAACTCGCCCGATCCATCGTCGGCGATCAGCAGGGCGCGCTGGCTGCGCTGGCGCTCGCGGGTGTCCATACCTTTACCTTGCCCAATGCCACCTTCACGCCGGACCAGCTCTCCATTCCTATTTGGGCCCTGCTGTGCCTGCACTACTGGCGGGCGGTTGGCGAGGGGCGACCGCTTTACTGGTACGCGCTCGCCATCGACGTCGCGCTCGTCGTCTACAGCAAGTACGTGGGCCTGCTGCTCGTTATCGTGCTCGCCGTACTCACCATTGCGACGGCTCACGGCCGGGCGACACTGAGGAGCCCGCATCCTTGGGTCGCCGCGATCCTGGCGCTGCTGTTGGCGAGCCCGCACCTCCTCTTCCTGGCACAGGACCCCGCGCCCCTGCTCAGCTATCCGCTTGATCGCGAGCAGGCTGACAGCCCAGCCGAACGCTTCGAATTCGTGTCGCGCTTCATCGGGGCTCAGGTACTGAACCACATCGGCCTGGCAGTCCTCGCGAGTTTCATCTTCCAGCGGACGAACGGCGGAGGCGGATTTGTGATTGACCGGGGCGGCACGCCCCCGTTTGCGAAACCGTTCGTCTACGCGGTTGCGCTCGCGCCGATCACGATCACGGTGCTGCTCAACGTGTGGAGCGGCGTGAACTTCCGCCACGCGTGGACGCTGCCGATGTTTTGCCTGTCGCCGCTCGCGGTGATTCTGCTCGCTGGTGATAAGCTACGCATCGCCCGGCCCCACCTCGCGGCGACGCTGCTGATCCTGCTCGCGATCGGCCAACCGATCGCGAGCTTCGCGGTGCGGACCGTGCAAGTCCACCTTGGCCGCTACGATCAGATGATGTATCCCGCCCGCGAACTCGCGCACACGGTCACAGCCGCGTTTCGTGAGCGGACGGGCCTGCCGCTGCGCACCATCGTCGGACGGCGAACCGACGGTGGCCTCGCGGCGCTGTACAGCCCCGATCGCCCACTCGTGTTTCTCGACGCCGATCCGCGACAATCGCCCTGGATCGACCCCGCGGCCCTCAGAGCGGGCGGCTTCGTCGTCATCTGGCCGCTCCCGCCGTCGGGCACCGAGCTCGAGTCGCGCGCAGAAGCCCTGGTGCGCGGCCTTCCCCGCACGCAAACACTGCGACTGAAGGCGGGAAAGCATGTGTTCGACGTCGCCTATACCATCGTCCCGCCGACGGTCGCCGGGCGGAGCGAATAAACAACTTCCGGCCCCGCTTAGAGTGTCATCCGTGAGTTGACGCTCCGCCTCGGGGACAGCAGCCCCACTATGACAATCAGCCTACAATCGGACGTGTACGCTCGAAAGCGCGTCCGGGACTACCCGGTGACCGGCAAAGCCGATAACAGGTGAGCCGGTTGCGGTCGGACCACCTGTTCGGCCGGCCGGCGGGGACAGGATGCAAACGACGACGGGGATCGCGACCGCAGCCGACCGTATGGTCGTGGCACTCGCCGACGGGCCGCGGTGGCGGGTCGTCGTCGCCTTGATCAGCTTCGCGCTTCTGGCGTTCTGGCCCGGCCAGTCGTCGCTACCGCCGATCGATCGGGACGAACCGCGGTACGCTCAGGCGAGCCGGCAGATGCTCGAGAGCGGAAACTACATCGACATCCGCTATCAGAACACGCCGCGATACCGTCAGCCAGCCGGCATCTACTGGCTGCAGGCCGGGGCGGCCACGATCTCGGGCTATGGCGCGCGCGCCCCGATCTGGGTCCACCGCCTCCCCTCGCTGATCGGCGCGGCAGCTGCCGTTGCTCTAACGTGGTGGGCGGTGCTGCCGATCGCGGGGCCGGCGGGTGCATTCGTCGCCGCACTGCTCCTTGCCGGCTCGGTCCTCCTCGGCTTCGAGGCTCGTATCGCCAAAACCGACGCCGTATTGCTCGCGACGACGGTGGCGGCCGTCGGGGTGCTGGCGCGCGCCTATCTCGATCACACGCTCGACCGAGCGACCGCACTTCAGTTCTGGGTGGCGCTCGGGGCCGGGATGCTCGTCAAGGGTCCGCTCATCCTCCTTCCGGTCGCATCGATCGTGCTCGGCCTGTTGGTGGTCGATCGGACGGCCCGTTGGCTCGCGAAGCTGCGGCCTGGAATCGGAATTCCCCTCCTCCTCGCGATTGTCGCGCCGTGGCTGATCGCCATCGCGTTCATCAGCGACGGCGCGTTTTTCGAAATGGCGCTCGGCGACAATCTGTTCGGGAAAGTCGCCGCCGGCCAGGAAGGGCACAGCGCGCCGCCCGGCACCTATCTCGCGCTGTTCTGGCTCACGTTCGCGCCGGCTGCTGTTCTGGCGATTCCTGCCGCATCCTGGGTGTGGGCGAACCGGCGCGAACCGGCGGTTCGGTTCTGCCTTGCCTGGATCGTCCCGACCTGGCTCGTCTTCGAACTGGTCGTGACGAAGCTGCCCCACTACGTGCTGCCGACGTATCCGGCGATCGCGGCCTTGATCGCACTGGCGCTGATGAGAGGGGTGAAACCCGGCGCTTGGACCGGCATCGCCATGATTACCCTCGCCGTCGCATGCTCCGTCGTCGCCAACACCACCCTCTTCGCCGTCGAGGGCATCGTGGCGCCCGCCGCCATGGGCGCGGGCTTGCTGGCGATCCTGTTATCCGTCTGGTGGAGCAGAAATTATCAGCGCTGGTCGGCCGCTACGATGGCGGCGGTCCTGGCTGTAGCCTCGGTCATCAATATCGCAGGCGCCCTCGCGCTCGTCGCACCTCGCCTGGAAACGATCTGGCTGTCGCAACGGCTGGCCGCCGCGGTGTCACGACATGGGACGTGTCCCTCACCTGCCGTCGTTTCGGTCGGCCATCATGAGCCGAGCCTCGTATTCCTCGTCGGCACGGAGACGCTACTGGGCTGGCCGGCCGATGCCGCCATCGCGATGGCTGCTGGTGGATGCCGGATCGCACTTGTAACGAACGACGCGGAAGAACCGTTCGCAGAGGAACTGGCGAAGCGCGGCAGCACGGCGGCGCTCGTCCAACGGGTCGAGGGCGTTAATATCGGCAAGGTCGGTCGCAGGACGATCGGGGTCTACCGCCCCCAGCACTGACATGGTGGCGCGCGCCGTCGCGCCCGCAATGGTTGTCAAGCGAAAAAGCCGTGCACCGAGACCGTGCCGCGCCTTCCCAGGGCGCGCGTGATGGGCCAAAAGAGCGGCAACCGGAGAGCATGGCGCGGACGGGGACACGGCCATTTTGGAGTTTGCGGCAGCGAAGTTCCGCAATTGGAAGCGGTTTTGGCGGGCGGCGAAGACGACCTTGTCCGGTCGCGCCCTCGACGACCTGAAGCAGCATCTGGATCGCCGTCTGCTGACGGCGGATGAACTCGCGGCTCTGGCCGAGTTCGCAGCAGCGCGCACGGCCCCAACCGACCGTACCGCCGAGACGGCCATGATCACCTCACTGCCGCCCGACGATAGTGGAGTCGCCGGCTTTTCATTTCGCCACGCTTCGGTCTACGGCGCGCCGATCGACATCTTCAGCCCCGTGCGCGACACCGCGAGCTTCATCGCCAACGCGACAACGCTCGACGCCGCGACGGGCGGCGCCGCGCGGCTGTCGCCGCTCACGAGCTTTCTCGCCGCCGCAACGCTTCGTCGGTATGCATATGCGGTGTACGTGGTCGGTAATTCCAATCACAACATCGAGACGGTGCAGCTGCTCCAGCGCACCGGCCACCTCAAACTCTGCGGGCGAACGACCGTTTACCTCCACGATCCGAATTGCCTCAACGTCGTATCTCAGGCAGTCGGGCTCGGACCCGCTCCGTTTGCGGATTACATCGAGCAACTCTACGGACGTCCATTGCATGTAAGGCGCCATCACAAGCTGCAACTTTGGGAAGTGCGGGAAGCGGCGCTTGAGGCCTGCATCATTGGCGTTCGCGCCCTGGCCGAGGCGGGGGTGGACCGGTTCATTGTCAATTCGGCGGCAGCGCACGAACTCGTTGAGACGGACCTTGGCGAGGGACGGCACGACGTCCGGACGGTTTTCCATCCGATCTTCCCGCAGCAGGCGCAGAAGAGCCCGAACCAACAGAGCGGCACGCCCCTGCTGGTCGGCTCGTACGGCGTCCCCGGACCCAGCAAGCACACACGGCTGGTGATCGATGCAGTGGCCGAGTTGCGCCGACGCGGGATTGCCGCCCGGCTGCTGATCAGCGGGTTCGATGCCCAGACCTTCGCGCGCCGCGAGTTCTCCGGCAATAAGCCGGACTGGATCGAGGTCGATGAGCCGGCAACGGAGGCCCAGTTCCAAGTTCAACTCGCGCGCTGCGACGTCGCGGTGCAATTGAGAGACAAGAACCTCGGTGAAAGCAGCGGCGTCGTACCTTCCCTACTGGCTCTCGGCATCCCAACGATCGTCTCTCCGCTTGGGGCCTTCCTCGACTACGGGGCGGCCACGGCGCGGCTCGACCGACTGACGCCCGATGCGCTCGCCGATCTTCTCGCATCATCGCATGCGTGGCCGACGGCGGAGCACATGGCGCGCTACGTATCCGAACACACGCTCGACAAGTTCGAGCCAATGTTTCGGCAGGCTTTGGTCGATTGACGGGCGGCAATACGGGGACGACGTGACGACGATCCAACGACGTATCGAGCAGTCGCGATCGCGCGTCGCCACGTACCTCGCGGCGAACTTCGATCGCATCGAGGGATGGTGCTCACCCACCGCAGCGTCCATGATCGCCGAACTCATTTGGTTTCAGGAGGGCGATAACGTCCCCGGCGGAATTGCTGAGATCGGCATCCATCACGGCAAGTCATTTCTCGTCATGGCGCTCGCCGCGCGCCCATTGGATCGTAAGTTCGCCGTCGACGTCTTCGGCATGCAAGAGCGAAACGTCGATTACTCCGGCAAGGGTGACCGAAACATCTTCGAAGCCCATCTGCGAACGTTCGCAGCCGATTACGACATCGATGTGCTGGAGATGGACTCGCTCGATTTGCGCGGCCGGGAAGCCGAGTTCGAATTCGAGGGGCTTCGGTTCCTGTCGATAGATGGCGGCCATACCAGCAAGGCCACCACGAACGATCTCCACATTGCCGACCGCGCACTCGCGGCCGAAGGTGTCTGCGTCGTCGACGATCTGCTGAACCCCCACTGGACAGGGGTCGTATCGGGCGTCTTCACGTTCATGAGCGAGAGCCAATCCCTCGTGCCCGTTGCCCTCGTTCCGAACAAACTCGTCATGGCGCGCCCGGCGCAGCGCGACCGCTACCTCCACTTCATGAGATCGACGTTCGCGCGCGCGGGGGAAAAGATCGATCTCGAATTGGGCACGGGCTTCATCGACGTGTTCGGCGAGTTCCCCGAGTTCCGGCCGACACAACCAAGCGTCGAAATGGCCCCACGGAAGCGATGGCCGCTGTGGCCGTTCGCCTAACCCCCGACCGGCCGTCCCGCTGCGTTGACGCGGGACGGTCGCCGACGCTATGTCCGCCCATGCGGCGAGCGGGAAAGTGTGTCACGTGACCGACCGGCTGCCATTCATCGATCTGCAAGCCCAGCGCCGACGGCTCGGACCCAAGATCGATCAGGCCATCCAGCGCGTGCTGGCGCACGGACAATTCATCATGGGTCCGGAAGTCGCGCAGCTCGAGCGGCAACTCGGAGCTTACTGCGGCTCTCAACACGTCATCACGTGTTCGTCCGGAACGGATGCGCTTTCGCTCGTTCTGATGGCAAAGGGTGTCACGCGGGGCGACGCCGTGTTCTGTCCGGCCTTCACATTCTGTGCGACGGCAGAGGTGGTCGCGGCGCTCGGTGCAACGCCCGTGCTGGTCGATGTGGACGCCGCAACGTTCAACATCGGGGCCGACAGCCTGCGTGATGGTATCGCGGTTGCAGTACGTTCGGGTCTTCGGCCGATAGGGATCATCCCGGTCGATCTATTCGGCCTACCGGCGGATTACGACAGCATCCTCGGCATCGCGCATGCGTTTGGCCTCTGGGTCCTCGCGGACGCGGCGCAATCCTTTGGTGCACGCATCGGCAGCCGCAGGGTCGGATCACTCGCACCGGTGACGGCGAATAGCTTTTTTCCGTCGAAGCCGCTCGGATGCTACGGCGACGGCGGGGCAGTATTTACCGACGACGACGAGCTAGCAGAAGAGATCCGCCTACGGCGGATCCATGGACAAAGCCCGGATCGCACGGACAGTCTGCGGATTGGCATGACCGGCCGTCTGGATACGATCCAGGCGGCCGTCCTGCTGGAAAAGCTCTCCGTTTTCGACGACGAACTCGACCGGCGGAGCGTGATCGCAGCGCGCTACACGGAGGCGCTTGGTCCCTATTGCATCGCGCCCTTGCCGGATGCGGGGCATCGTTCGGCTTGGGCTCAATACACGATCCGCGTGCCGGCCGAACTGCGCGATCGGCTGGCCACCCACCTGACCGAAAAGGGTGTGCCGACGGCCATCTACTACGCTCGGCCGGTCCATCGACAAAGCGCCTATGCCGATTGCCCAACTCCGAACGGGGGACTTCCCGTGTGCGACCGCCTTGCCGGCGAAGTACTCAGCTTGCCGATGCACGCCTATCTAAGCCCGGACCAGCAGGACAAGATCGTCGCAGCCGTCCTCGACGTCCTGGATCGACAGAGCCAATGATGAGCAGCAAGCTCGCCGTCGTCGCGGGGACAGGTCCGATGGGCGCGCTGGTGACAGGGCTGGCGCGCGAACGCGGTGAACCGCATGAGGTCTTCGCCATTGCGCCACTCCTTTCGATGGCACGTGGAACCCCCAGCCTGCATCCTTTCCGGTTCTCCCAGATCCTCGATACGCTCCGGCGCGACGGCATCGGCTCGGCTTACCTCTGCGGCAACTTTCCGCCCGGTCGCCAACTGCAGGCCGCCCTTTGTGGACGCGTTGCGCCGCTTGCGAACTGGATCGGCGATCGTCTCTTCATCGACACAATGCTAAGGACGTCACCGGACAACTCCTACGCCATCCGCTACCTCGCAAGCCTGGGCCTTCTGCTCGCAGACGCGGGCGTTGCCCTCCGCTGCGCGCGCGACGTCTTTCCGCAACTCGCCGCCCGCGCTGGAACGCTGACCCGCCGTGCGCCCGATGAAAGAATCCTCGCCGACACACCCGACGTGGTGGTCGCACTGGAGGAGGCTTTCGCGAAGCTTCCACAGCGGCGCGTCCGCCTTGCCCAAGCGGGCATCGTCGTAGAGGGTCGTATCACCTCGATCGAGTGGTCGTCGACCGATCGACTGCTGCGTCGCGCACGCCGGCAGGCGGGGCGCAGCGGCCCCCGGTATCTCGTGAAAATGCCGTCCGTCGGTTTCGACCCCGCACTGGATCAGCCGACGATTGGTCCGAAGACGGCACAAGGTTGCATCGACGCTGGCCTGTCGGGCATCATCGTTTGCGCAGAACTCACGCTCCTGATTGAGCCGGAGCACACGATCGACCTTCTCGATCGCGCAGGTCTGTTTCTACACGCTTCGCCACTGGCCGAGGTCTGTCGCGTTTACCAGGACGCCTTCGCCTGCCGATGGGCCGAACGGCTCGCTCCGGCGAGGCCTGCTCACGTTTGAGCGTAAACCTCGGCCGACGTCACGAATGGCGCTTGTGACCACAGCCATTGGTCGGGATACTGCCGGATCCAAATCTCGAACTGACGGAAGATCGCCGCCGTCGCCGCCTGGATGTCCGCATGTCGGTCGGCAGTGCGTGGAATGTCGATGACGACACCATCGCCGATAAAGCGCGACTGGCGGCCGATACGAATGGTGCGACCGACGCAAAGCGGCGCATTGAATTGCAAGGCCAGCGTGACGGGGACGCGGGAGACCCGCACCTCCTGTCCGAAGAAGGTGACGTTGATGCCATCGTGGTCGCGATGGTCAGCGAGCACCCCGATCGGCAAGCCCTGACGCAGGCAACTCACCATCGCCCGCGACGTGCTGTCGACCGACGACCGGCCATCGCGCGTATTGCGGACTGCGAACAATCCACCAGGAATTATCCGCTTGCGCGCCTGCCGGATGTAATCGTCGACCAAAGGGTTCTCGACGATCCGATAGAACGCTGCCGGCTGGAACCCAAGTAGCATCTGACGGAGCAGTGCGATTTCCCAGTTGCCGGTGTGGAGAGAGACGATGAGATAGAGGCCCCGCGTCTCGGCGTAGCCGTCGAGGATTTCCATGTCGACCGGATCGAGGCGGTTCGGCTCGGCAATGAAGCGATGGGCATGCGCGGCCTCCGCGATCACGCGACCGACATTCTCCCACATCGACCGGATGATTGCTTCGCGCCGCTCGGGCGACAGCTCCGGCATCGCCTTGGCGATGTTGGCGAGCGCGCGGCGGTGTCGCTTGTTCCGTATCCAGAATTCCCGGGATAGAATCGCAGCGATGGGCGCGATGGTGTCGAGCGGAACGGCGCGGACGATCGCGACCGCCGCCCGAAACAGGACGTACTCGAACCGTTGGCGCGTCGTCAGCCAGGCCCGGGCGCGGGCCTCGCGGTCGGCGAGCGTGCGGCGAAGGCTGGTGACGAACGTCAACATTGAATGGCGGTCGGTGCGAAGAGCGTCACGGCACGTACTCGCTCGGCACGTAGCGCGCGGCGATGCGGTGGAGGGCTAGGCCCAGCTTCCGTTCGTCGGCACTCATCAGCACCTCTTTGGGCGACGTCGGCCTCGCGATCTCGAAGACCACCCTCAGCGGGTGTCCGACCCGAACCATGCGCTCGGGAACCTCGATCTTGCCCCCAATGATCTCATCTTCGTTGTTGAAACGCAGTGTCCCGAGTTCCTCGCCATTGACCTTCACACGAACGAGCTGTCCGCCCGGTTGCCCGGCCGGCGACATCGAGCGGCCGTATATGGCAAGCACGACATTACCGATCGGACGTGTCTCGATCGGAAAGTCCAGCTGGGCGACCGGCCCCGAAGTCCAGGTGCCCCACGCTTCAGGCCACGACCAACCGTCGCGGAGCAACGCAAGGCTCTGCGATCCGGCGACGAAGACATGCGCCGTCTCACGCGTGAACGGGGGCACCTTGCGCTTCTCGACAAGATGCGACGTTGCGAAGAAGCCCACAACGGAAGCGATGATCAGACAGCAGGCGAACCAGAGACTTACGCGCATGCCCCCCTCCCCGCCTCCTTGACGCGGCCGGCGCGCTCGACGAGGTCGGCGAACACAAGCAGCCCGTCCGTCAGGTTGGTCCGCGACGCGAAAGCCAATGCGGAACGCGACCACATGGTTCTCTGGACGGTGTCACGGGCGCGCTGGAGTGCAGCACCGAAATCGCGCTCGGTAAAGGGCGATGCCAGAACGACGCCGGCATCGGCCGCTGCCACGTGTCCGGCAAAACCGCAAACATCGGTGCAGACAATCGGCAGCCCGTTGGCCAGAGCTTCGAGCAGCGCCTGTCCTGTCGTTTCCGTACGTGCGGGATGGACCATGAGGTCTGACACGGCCATCAATTCGGGAACGTCGTCGCGGAAACCCAGCCACGTCACGCGGCCACTAACGCCGACGCGTTCTGCACGCGAACGATAGCGCGCGGCCTTCGCACCGGTTGCACCAACGACCAGGAGCTGGACGTCATCATGGTGCCGGAGTTCCGTCAAGACGCGATCCAGACCCTTGGTGTGGGGCTGACTGCCGATCCACAACCATGTGATGCGCGTCGCATCAAGCCCGATCGCGGCCCGAAGCTGGGCGCGGACGGCCACCTCTCGCAGATCCGGCCTGATGCGCGTCCGCGCGATGCTCGGCGGAAGGACCGTGACCCGTTCGGGCCTCGTGTTCCACATCGCAGTGTAAACGTCAGCCGCCGCACGCGTAAGGAGCGCGATCTCCGTCCGAGCCGGCTCGGAGAAGCAAGACGCTTCCAGACGGCGGCGCACCCGGGCACGCGGCACCCAGGCCCACAGCCGGCGTGCTGCATAGCATGGGTCCGCGCAATAAAGCACATCGAGACCGGGCAGCTTGTTGAACCCGATAACGACGTCATAGGCGCCGCGTGTCGCAGCCGCGAAGTCCTGACCGAACCTGAGATCACGGCCATGATTGCTCCAGGCGGATGAAGGTAGTAAGCGGAGAGCCGGATACACGATAAGACTTGGATCGACTGAGGCGGCGAAGACATCGACGGCATGTCCGCGCTCTCGCAGCAGTTCGATAACGCGCAAACAGTCGCGCTGGAGCCCGCCTCCGGGAAACAAGCTGACGATGCCGATCGCAATTCTCATGACCAACCGTTTCCGCCGCCAGCCCGATCACATCCCATCGAACTTTGCTCGCCTGTTTCGGGTTAGCCGTGCGCCGGCGCGCCGTAAAGTTGGTCTCTGGCCGGACGTCGTCGACCATGGCATTTGACAGCGCCGAGAGCCCAGCCTCGATGCGGCTTGCCCGCTGGCTGGCGTTCGACGACCCCGAGCCGTTACCAGCGATCGAAGATGATACCGATCGGGCGCGACAACCGTGGATCGCGGCCATCGCCATCGGCCTCGCGAGCGGCCTCCTGCCAGCACTTGCGGCGCGACACGCGGCCGACAGCTCCCAGACAAATCCGAGATCACTCACGTGGGATCAGCTGCGGATCCTCGTCGAGGGCTACCGCTATCGGCACGCCTCGCAAACGCGGCAGCTGACTGAGATCGTCTCCGCACTGAACTCCGGAGGCATCGAGCCCATGCTCAGCGGGCATACCCGCATGCTGTGGACAGGGCTGGCACCCAATAGCATGGGACGCGAGCAGATCGTTTGGGTGGAGCGGAAGGATCGACTGGGGAGCGCTACCATCCTGCAGCGGCTCGGCTATCGGACCGCTGGCCTGATCGAAGGGCCGCGAGTTTCCGGAGCCAAGGCTTGGATGCGGTCGGAGACATGCGGATGGATCCTGCTCTGTCCGCTGGAGAACAACCCGACGCACGGCTTCTGGCCCAGGGAAGACCTGCGACGGGCTGCAACACCAGCAACGCGCGACAATGCTCGCGCTCGCGTACTGCCAGCATTGACTGACACCTGTTTCTGCCTGTTGATAGAAGCAGCAGGACGACGTTGGGGCTCGCGGCCGAGCGTCCGGATGTCGACGCTCTTCGACTTCGCAGCCGCCCTGCGGTCCACACCGGCAGCTGCGCTCCCAACACTTCGACCGTCTACGCGGCTCGACGTCTGGGCAGACGTAGCGCACACTGTGTTTGGCGCCTCCATCCCCGCGCCGAATGTCTTTGCCGATGCCGACGTTTTCCATGGTCGCGATGCGTACAGAGTGACGATCGGCAACTCTGTCCAGATCCTCGACCGCCTCTTGCCATCGGTGAGGCGTCGACAGGCCCCGGACCGCGGATGACGAAGCGCCGCCTCGTCATCGATGCCTCGACAGTCGCCCGCTGGAGCGGCCCGGCGGCCGGCATCGCACGCGTCGAACGAGAATACATCCTGTGGAGCCGCCACAACGTCCCGTCTGCCACGACGGCGTTTTTCGATCCGGACTCGCAATCTTACCGGCCGTTCGACGCCACCTGCGAGTTGCCGATCATCCGCGGAGAGATTGCCGTCGATCATCGCGGCCTTAGCACGCCGACACGCACGCGGCGGCGCTTCATTGAACGCGTGCCGGCAGGTATCCGACCCAGCCTCATGTGGGTGTTGCAGTTCCGCCGGGAGTTGCTACTCGCGCTCGAACGGCGTCGGCTCGCCACACGGAGCGCGGCGTTCGCCGAGCGCATCGCGGGCATCCAGCGATACCTGATGACCGATCGTTATCGCGAGATCATGATCGACGCGTCCGGCAAGCAGCGGCCGTTTCTTACCGTTAAGTCGCTGCTCGGCCCGCCGCTGCACCTCGGGCCGGAAGATGTCCTCGTCTCAGTTGGCATCGGTTGGACGCACACGAACATCGAAACGATCCGACGTCAGAAGGCCGAGCGCGGCTTTCGTTTCGTGCTTCTCCTGCACGACATAATCCCGCTGCTGTTCCCGTACTTTTACAAACCCGCCGACGTCAACATCTTCCGCTCCTACCTCGATACGGCGCTGCCCCTCGCGGACTTGGTGGTCTTCACGTCGAAGTGTGCGGAAGCTGATACGCAGCGCTATAGCGCCGAGCGGGGGTTGGCCATCGGCCGGACCGCCATCGTACCGCTCGGCGCGGACGGCGTGCGTCAGCCCGCGCCAGCGACCAACCTCGCGGGCCATGGGGTCGAGTCTGGTCGCTACATCCTGTTCGTCAGCACGATTGAGCCCCGCAAGGGGCACCGCATGATCCTTGACGCCTGGACGCAGTTGCTCGCCGACGGCGTGCCCCAGCGCCACGGCATGAAGTTGCTGCTCGTTGGACGACCTGGATGGCTCGTCGACGATCTGATCGCCGATCTCGCCCGACTCGAACCTGAGACGGACAGGGTCATCGCACGCCACGGCATCGAGGACGACGCGCTCGCCCTATTCTACGCCAATGCCGCATTCTGTGTGTTCCCATCGCTGTACGAGGGCTATGGACTGCCTGTCGTTGAAGCCATGCAGTACGGCAAACCGATCATCGCCTCGAGCGCCGGACCGGTTCCCGAACTGGTGGGCGGGCTTTGTCCCTGCCTCGATCCGCGCGATACCGGTGCTTGGCGGGACCAAATTCGCGCCTGGATCGAAGATCCGTACGCAGTCGCAACCGTTGCTGATCGGCTGAAAACCTATCGGCCGATGACCTGGAACCAGTCGGCGTCGCGCTTTTTCGCCGTCATCGATGCCGAAGTGCCATAGTCAACCGAACCCATCCGGGCTGAGGATTGCGTTCATAAGCCCTTGGCGCGACCCTGACGGCAGTTGTCGGATGCGCGGCCACAAGCACCCTAGGCCGGAGAATTCAACAGGAGAGGATCGAGCCCGTTGGCCCAGCTCGCCGGCCAGTTTTTCCCGAGCTTCGTTGCGGACGTAAGGTCGCGCTGGCGCCAGACGCTCGCGTCGCCGGACGCGCAGACCATCCGCCGGGTTCTTCTCGATTTCGCGCCGCGCCACTGGAAAGGCTACGCGATCGCGATCGTGCTCGCCTGCATCATGAGCGCAGCGACGGCGACCATCACCTATCTGCTCGGGCAGATGGTCAACGAAATCTACCTCGAGCGCAATCTTCCCGGCGTCGTTTGGCTGGCGGGCGCGCTCACCTGCCTCTGCCTCGTGAAAGGGCTGGCCGACTACGGCCAGGCGCACGCGCTCGCCATCATGAGCAACCGGATCGTCGCGGAGGCTCAGCGGCTAGCCTTCAAGAAATTGCTCAGCCAGAATCTCGCCTACTTCGCGAACCGCCATTCATCCGAGTTCATGTGGTGTGCCAACCACGGCGGCGGGTCGGTCGCCGGCGTAATGCGTTTGCTCGTGCTGACACTCGGCCGGGACGTCGTGACCCTGATCGGGCTGGTCGCCGTCATGGTTTGGCAAGACCCGATGCTGTCAGCGATCGGCTTCGGGCTGATGCCGCTCGCGGTGCTTGGCGTCCGCCGGCTGATGGTGCGGGCAGGGCGGATCGCGTCCACCCAGTTCACGGGCGTCGCGCTGTTGCAGCAAACGATGGCCGACATGGTCCAAGGATTGCGCGTCATCAAGACCTTCAATTTGGAGCCGCAGTTCGAGACCCGAGCGGAACGGGACATCCTCAGCGCCGAGCGGGCGAGCAACAAGCTCGCGCGTGTAACGAACCGATCGGCCCCGCTCGTCGAGGCACTCGGTGGCGTTGCGATCGCGCTCGTCTGCCTCTATGGCGGCTATCGAATGCTGGAAACGAATGCGGCACCAGGCGAATTCGTCGCGTTCATGACCGCCTTTTTGCTTTCCTTCGATCCGGCGCGTCGCATCGCGCGCCTCAACGTCGATCTCGCAGCCGGACTGACGGGCGTGCGCGTTCTTCTTGCCATCATCGATGCCCCTGCGACCGAGCCCGATGACTCCAACAAGTCCACCCTCGCAGTGACGGCGGGACGCATCGAATTCCGTGACGCGACCTTCGCCTATATGCAGGACCAGCCTGTCATCGAACGTTTGTCCTTCGCCGCGACACCCGGCGGCGTGACCGCCCTCGTCGGTCCCTCCGGCGCCGGGAAGTCGACGATCTTCAATCTCCTTCTCGACCTCTATTCGCCGTCGTCTGGCGAAATTCTGATCGACGGCCAGCGCACGACGGACGTGACGCGGAATTCGCTGCGGGATGCCATCGCCTATATGGGCCAGGACGTGTTCCTGTTCCGCGGCTCGATCCGGGAGAACATTCTGCTCGGTCGCGCCAACGCGACCGACGAGGACATGATCCGCGCCACCAAGGCCGCCTTCGCCCACGACTTCATCACGGCGCTACCGCAGGGCTACGACACGCCGGTCGGCGAATTGGGCGTCGGTCTGTCGACAGGCCAGCGCCAGCGTATCGCGATTGCCCGCGCGCTGATCAAAAACGCACCGATCGTGCTCTTGGACGAGCCGACGGCCGCGCTCGACAGTATCTCCGAGCACAACGTTCAGGCTGCGATCCGTCATCTTTGTGCCGGCCGCACGACCATCGTCGCCGCCCACCGGCTCAACACGATCCAGAACGCCGATAACATTATCGTACTGGACGGCGGCCGGATCTGCGAACAGGGGCGGCATCACGACTTGATGACGAGGAACGGCCGATATGCGGAACTGATCAGGACACAGTTTGCGTCCGCAGATGATCCAACGGGTTCCGTCGATGCCTGAGATCGATCCGACCGCGCGGGTCCATCCAGACTCCAAGATCGCGCCTGACGTGACGATCGGCCCCTACTGCATCGTCGGGCCCGACGTCACCCTCGCCGGCGGCTGCCACCTCGTAGCCAGCGTCCACATCACCGGCGTGACGACCGTCGGTGCGGGCACGGTAGTGCATCCGAATGCCGTCCTCGGGGCGGCGCCTCAGTCGATCTCCTACAAAGGCGAACCGACCCGACTTGAAATCGGTGCGCGCTGCACCATCCGCGAAGCAGTGACGATGCATGTCGGAACGGTCGATGGCGGCGGCGTTACGCGCGTCGGCGACGGCGGCCTTTTCATGGTCGGATGCCACATCGCGCACGACTGCCAGATCGGCAGTGACGTCATCTTTGCCAACGGAGCCACGCTCGGCGGACATGCCATCGTTGAGGATCACGTCTTCGTCGGCGGCCTCGTCGGCATCCACCAGTTCGGATGTATCGGGCGCGGCGCGATTCTCGCCGGCGGCACCCATGTACTGGACGACATCGCGCCCTTCACGATCGCGATGGGCAGCCCCGCGCGGCTCGTCGGCATCAACGTCGTGGGTCTAAAGCGTCGGAACTGTCCGCCCGCCTCCATACGCGCACTACGCACGGCCTACCGGATCATGTTCCTGGGACCAGGGCTGATCAAAGAGCGTCTCGCCCGGGCCACGGCCGAAGTCGGTCACGACCCTTACGTCGCACACATGCTGGCGTTCGTCCGCGGACCACGGAAGCGACGACTGTCACCGGCGCGCCGGCGACGGGTGGCGTCAAGCGACGAGTGACACGTAGAGAGCATGCACAAGCGCCGGCATCCCAAGGTGCGACGGACGCCCTCTCATCTGCATCACGTTGAGGACCGCGCGTCGCAAGAGCACTTTTTCGGCATGGACCATCGGCCCCACGGCGTCCCACTCCGGCAGCCTTACTCCATCGAGCCCGGAGCGCCGCTCGGCATCACTCTCTGCGAAGTCGAGCAGACGACACAGAAGAGCCGAGGCTTCGAGAGCGCCGGTGGCGACGTGGTCGTCCCACCAATCCGGTGCGGCGGATAAGCCCGCAGCCGGATCGGGCCGCCCCGCGCGACGTTCGGCAGCGGCCAATCTCGCGAGCCGCGCTGCGAAGCACTGCCGGACAGCCGCAGTGCGCGTAGCACTCGCCGCGTGCACGCGATACGCTACAAGCTCTTCGTGGAGAATATCGACGGCTCCGGCCTCTGCGAGCCTTAGCCAGAGGTCATAGTCCTCGGCACCCTGACACGCGGCGCGGTAGGAACCGACTCCAAGGACGGCCGCGCGGCGCATCATGACGGACGAGTGCACGAACGGATTGCGATCGGCGAGGCATCGCGCAACGGCCGCATCCGCAAAGTCGGGATTAAGCCGGCCACAAACATTTCCTCCGGCATCGATCTTGGTGGCCCAGGTACCGAGCAGGACCAGCCTCTCGTCGGCCGTCATGATTTCGGCTTGGCGTTCAAATCGACTGGGCATGGCGATGTCGTCGGCATCAAGCCGCGCCACGAGCGTTGCACGAGCCAGGGCAAGACCCTGGTTGAGCGCCGACACGAGGCCCAAAGACGGCTGGCGGGCGATCCGAACCCGTGGATCGGCCGCGGCGAAGGATCGCGCGATGTCCGGCGTTTCATCCGTCGATCCGTCGTCGACGACGATAAGTTCGAGGTCCGCCAGCGTCTGTGCCGTGACGCTGCGGCAAGCCTCAGCCAACCACTTCCCGCCGTTGCGCACGGGCATGAGAACACTCACACGGGGGGTAGCATTCATTCCAACATCTCGAAGTGCCTCGCGTCTGCGGCATTCTAGTCCGTTGCCTCATGACGGGGGCTGAGGCAATGCCCGACCGTGCGGTCTCGGCAGACCGCTGGGGAGACGCGCTTGCCGATGGCCGAACTGACCCGCCGCGAGTTCAAGCGGATCCTCCTGATCAAGCTGTCGGCACTCGGCGACGTCGTCCACACGTTCGCACTCCTGAACGCACTCCGCCGCCGCTATCCCAACGCGCGGATCGACTGGCTATCGAAGCCGAGCACGGCCGAACTGATCAGCCACCAGCCGGCCGTGACGAACGCCCTCGTCTACGGTGAAAACCACACCGAAGCACCACGCTACAATCTCGAAGGCGTGCTGCACTGGCTGAACCTGATGACGGACGGGCGCTTTCTCGGACTGCTCCGCAAGCTGAGATCTGCGCGCTACGATCTCGTCGTCGACGTGCACGGCCAAATGCGCACCGCCTTCGTCACGCTCGTCACGGGTGCTCCGGTGCGGATCGGCTTCGGGAAGCCGCGGCCGGAGGTCTGGCAGCCGGCAGGTGAGAAGCTGCCGGCCGGCACCATCCAGCGGGCGTGGAAGGGCGCGCGCGAAGGCGCGTGGCACGCCTACACGCATCATATCCCACTCGACACGCTCGAACTGCATGCGATCGATCGCTACTTGAAGGTCGGCGACCTCCTCGGCTTTCGCGGAGAGCCCGCCGACATCGCGTTCCACATTCCACAGTCCGCCGTAGACCGCGTGACAGCCCTGCTTGCAAGCGCAGGCATTCGACCCGATCAGCCGCTGGTGGTGATCTCACCAGCGGCGCTCTGGGAAACCAAACGCTGGCGCGCGGAGGGCTTTGCCGAGGTCGCGCGCCACTGCGTCGGGCGCGGCCATGCCGTCGTCATCGCCGGTTCACCGGCCGAGCGGGGAGAATGCGCGACCCTAGCGGCGGCGGCACCGGGCGCCGTGAACCTCAGCGGACAAACCTCCGTCGTCGAATTGGCCGCCCTGCTAAAGAAGGCCGCGGTCTGCCTCACGAACGACTCCGGACCGATGCACATCGCGGCCGCGATGGGCCGCCCCGTCGTCTCCTTATTCGGGCCGACGAACCCCACGTGGGTCGGAACCTACGGACAACCTGAGGCGGTCATACGGGCCGGTACCGCCTGTTCGCCCTGCTATCTACGCGATTACCAGCGGTGCGACTTCGACCACGCCTGCATGCGGAACATTCAAGCTGCCGACGTCGCCGCGCGGCTCGAACGCGCGTTGGCGCGCTGACGGCTCAGCTCTCGAGAAGCATCCGGGCCCGGCGTATCACCTCAGCCGGCAGAAGGTCCGTCATGCAAGCGTGATGGCCCAGCGGGCACTCGCGCGCGTGGCAGGGCGAGCACGGCAAACCGATCGAGACAGTCTCGGACCGGGATGATAGCGGTGGTGTATCCGACGGTGAAGTAGAGCCATAGATGCCGAGCACCGGAACGTCGACAGCCGCCGCGACGTGCAAGAGGCCCGTATCGTTCGCCACGACGAGGCCGGCGGCCGACATCAGATCAATGACGCCGTCCAGACTGGTGCGGCCGGTGAGATCGACGACGTCACGGCAGTCCGTCGCGATCTCGATTGCGGCCCCCCGGTCCCGAGCAGCCCCGACAACCACCGGGGTGAGCCCTGCGGCCGCCAGCTCTCGCGCGACGGCGCCCCAATGCGGGAGAGGCCAGCGCTTTGCCGATCCGAACCCTGCGCCCGGAACGAGAACGGCGTAGGCTTTCCCTTCGAGGCCGTGCTCAGCCACGAGAGCCGCTTGCTGGGTCGGATCGACCCTGAGCTGTGGGGAAAACAGACGATCCGGTGCGGCGAGTACGGCCGGATCGGCAAGGGCCTGATAGAGAAGCGCGGTCTTGCGGCGGAGATCGCTTGGGAGGACCGGCATATCGTTCAAAACACCCCAGCGCTGCTCGCGGAGATACCCGGTTCTGCGTGGAATGCGGGCAGCAAAGGGGACGAGCGCGGACTTCCAGCTTCCAGGAAGCACGTAGGCCCGCGTATATCGACCACGCAGTGATCGACCGAGTGCAAACCGCCGAAACGGCGCAAAGTCGCCGTGCCCGAAGGCCGCGGGAATGAACGCTCGCACTTCCGGCATGCGCCCCACCAGCCGCTCAAGCGCGGGCGGTGCCAGCACGTCGATCGAGGCGTGATCCGCCTGTCTCCTCAGCGCCATCAGCAGGCTTTGCGCCATCACCATATCGCCGATCCAGCTCGGACCGACGATCAGGGTGGCGTCCTCGGGGCTCCTCGTCATTCGTCTCGTCGTGCCTGCATGGTGGGAAACATCAGCGGGTTGTCGCGGCTCGCCCGGTGAGCCTTTATACTTGCCTTCGCCGAGGGCGCACCGGGCTTCCGCCCGAGAACGGCCAGGGAGTAGCGACGCGTGGGCGTATCCGAGACAGAGGCAGCGGCGTTTTTCTTGCAGGAAACCGCAGAACACGCTCGCCTAGTTGAGGCCGTACGGCGGGACCTCGCCGACGACCTCGCCCGCATGCACCAGATGTGGGTCGAATGCGTGTCCGGCGGCGGAAAGATCCTATTGTTCGGGAACGGTGGCAGCGCCTCGCAGGCGCAGCACATCGCGCTCGAACTCGCCGTCCGGTTGAAGATCAATCGGCCCGCCATCGCCGGCTTGTCGCTCGCCAGCGATGCGAGTCTTCTGACGGCGGCCGCGAACGACATGGGCTTCGAACAGGTCTTCGCGCGGCAGATCGAAGCCCTCGGTCGCCCCGGCGATCTCGCCCTCGCGATTTCGACCTCCGGTCGGAGCGCCAACGTGAACGCGGGCGTGACCGCCGCGCAGGCCCTCGGCCTCAAGACGGCCGCGATGACTGGCGGCGATGGCGGTCGACTTGCAGGTCTCGTCGAGCACGCCATCGTCGTGCCCTCAACGTCGACCGTCCGCATACAGGAGATTCATCTGCTGCTCGGCCATACGCTGTGCGCGAGCCTGGAGCGCCATCTGCTGGCCGGGCAGCGCCCGTCGAGTCTGGCGCAAGGCTGAGCGCCGCCATGGCAACCCGCGATCTCGCCGCAATTGCATCGTTCCAGCGCGCGCACATCGCCGTGGTCGGCGACGTTATACTGGATCGGACGGTGACCGGAGACGTCCATCGGGTATCGCCCGAGGCTCCAATCCCGGTCGTCAAATCACGCAGCCAGATGGACACGCTGGGCGGCGCGGCGAACGTCGCGCACAACGTGTGTCGCCTCGGCGGTGCCGCAACGCTCATCGGGGTCATCGGCGCCGACGAGGCCGCAGCCGCAGTCGCAACCTCCATCCGTGCGGTTCCGCGTCTCACGCCGCGTCTCGCCAAGGATGCGAGCCGACCGACCACGCTCAAGACCAGGGTCGTCGCACAAGGCCAGCAGTTGTTGCGGATCGACACGGAGACGACCGGTCCCGTCGAAGACGCCATTACCGATATCGTGCTGCAGGCGCTCGACGACGCCCTCCGGTCAGCCGACGTCGTCGTGCTGAGCGATTACGCAAAGGGCGTGCTCACCCCCGACGTGATCCAGCGCTCCATCCGATCTGCCCGTGCGCGCGGACGGACCGTGGTGGTCGATCCGAAGCACCGGGACCTCAGCCGGTACGCGGGCGCGACGGTGCTGACGCCCAACGCGGCCGAGGCCGCACAAGCCACGGGCATCGACTGCTCCACCGATGAGGCGGCCGAAGTCGCGGCGCGCATGATCCGCCAACAAACGGGTGGCAGTGCGGTTGTGATTACGCGGGGTGCCCGGGGCATGAGCATCCTCGTGAGGGACGACGCGGTCCATCTGCCGGCCATCGTACGACAGGTCCACGATGTCACCGGCGCCGGCGATACGGCGGTCGCCACGCTCGCGCTCGCCATGGCCGCAGGGGTCGATTTGCCAACCGCGGCACAACTCGCGAACGTCTCCGCCGGCATCGCGGTCGGCAAGCGCGGTACGGCCGTGGTCGACGCCGGCGAACTCGTGGCTGCCGTCCAGCACGGCGTGCCTACGCCCGTCGAAGACAAGCTGGTGTCGCGGGACCTTGCCGTCTCGCTCGTCTCGCTGTGGCGCAGCGATGGCCGACGCATCGTCTTCACCAACGGGTGCTTCGATCTCTTGCACCCCGGGCACATCCGGCTCCTCCAGCGCGCCAAGTCCGAAGGCGATGTCCTCGTCGTGGCGATCAATACCGATGCCTCGGTGGCACGACTTAAAGGGCCTGGTCGTCCGATCAACGGCATGGCTGCCCGGGCCTGCGTGCTCTCGGCGCTGTCGGCCGTCGACCTCGTGGTCGCCTTCGACGAAGACACACCACTCGGCTTGATCGACGCGCTGAAGCCGGACGTTCTCGTCAAAGGCAGCGACTACGCGCCCGATAAAGTGGTCGGGCGCGAGGTGGTCGAAGCCGGCGGCGGCAGGCTCGTTCTGGTGCCGATCGAAAAGGGATACTCGACAACCGCCGCCATCGATCGCGCCTTGCGGAGTGGCGGTTGAAACGCATCGTCGTCACCGGAGGGGCTGGCTTCATCGGCTCCAATATCGCGTTGGCGCTCGCCGCCGAGGGTCACGACGTCGTGGTCATCGACAGGTTGGGCGACGGCGACAAATGGCACAATCTTAGAGGCGGCCGTTATGCCGACATCGTGGCACCCGACCGCCTTGACGATGTACTCGCGGGGGGCGGGATCACGGCGGTGATCCATATGGGGGCGATCTCATCGACCACCGAGCGCGACGTCGATCTCATCCTCGCGACGAACTTCCACCTCTCGTGCAGGCTCTGGACATGGTGTTCGGACCGAAACGTGCCGTTCGTCTATGCCTCCTCAGCGGCAACATACGGCAACGGCACGCACGGTTTTCACGATACGGAAGATCCCGCCTATCTTGCGCACCTCCAACCGCTCAATCCTTATGGCTGGAGCAAGCATCTGTTCGATCGCTGGGCGGTCGAGAGAGCGAGACGGGGTGAAGGGACGCCGCCAGTCTGGGCGGGACTGAAATTCTTCAACGTTTACGGTCCCGGGGAGGCTCACAAGGGACCGCAACGATCGGTCATCTCGCAGATTTACGATCAGATCCGTGCGGGCCAGCCGGCGCGTCTCTTCAAATCCCATCATCCGGACTATGAGGACGGCGGACAACTGCGCGACTTCGTATGGGTCGGCGACGCCGTCGCGGCCACGCTGTGGTTCCTCGATGAGAGCCGTACGAGCGGCCTCTACAATGTCGGCTCAGGCACGGCCCGCAGCTTCGCCGATGCGGCACGCGCCGTCTTCTCCGCACTCGATCTCGCACCTGAGATCGCATACGTCCCGACACCAGATCCCGTACGCCGACACTACCAGTACTTCACCAAGGCTGAGATGACGAAGCTCCGGAGCGCGGGTTTCGACCGAACGCCGACTGCACTGGAAGATGGCGTTTCACGCTATGTCGAATTCCTAGAGGCTGGTTGAGAGGGCCTACGCTGGCGCCCTTGCCCCTGCCCCGTCGCGATCACGCGCAAGTTCGCGTCGATGCATTCATGCATTCGGGCTGCCACCCGAACGGCATCGGCGCCGACACGTCCATCGACCAGCGGTTTGCGACCCTTCGCGATGCAGGAGATGAAGTCGGCGATCTCATTGGCGAGGCTATCTTCCTCCGGCACGTCGATGGTGCGGGCAGCGATCGACGCTTCTCCGCTTTCGATCCCGCCGAGCGTGTACTGCACGATCTTCCCGGCGGCGAAATCACAAACGACGTAACCGCTCGGCTGGAAGATGCGGAGTGTACGCTCGGTCTTGTGACTCACCCGGCTTGCGGTCACTGTTGCGACACACCCGGACGTGAAAGATATCCGGGCATTTGCGAGATCGATCTTGCCGCTGTAGAGCGGCGTGCCGACGGCGGCTACGTCGGCGACCGGCGAACGGACGAGCCCCATGATGATGTCGATGTCGTGGATCATCAAATCGAAGATCACGTCCGCTTCTGTACCGCGCTCCCGCCAGGGAGCAATCCGATAGCTCTCGATGTACCGCGGCTCGACGATCAATGGAGCGAGCGTACGAAACGCTGCAGAATACCGCTCGATGTGGCCGACCTGCAGAAGTACACGGCGGTCGGCGGCAAGCGTCGCGAGTTGATCAGCCGATGCCACATCGAGCGTGAGTGGTTTTTCGACGAGGACATGAAGACCCGCTTCGATCAGATCCCGGGCGACCGCGAAGTGCTCGGTCGTCGGCACGGCGACCACGGCGGCATCGACGCGACCCACCAGTTGACGATGGTCCTCGAAAGCAAGGCAACGAAGCTCGTCTGCGACACTTTGCGCCTCGTCTCGATCGATATCCACGACGGCGACGAGTTCGGCTCCGCGGTGCGCGGCGATGTGACGGGCATGAAACCGGCCGAAATAGCCGACCCCCACCACCGCGATACGCACGCTTTTCGACATATAGAATTCCCACCCGAGCTGCGCTCGGCCGACGATACGAGATCTGCGGGCAAGCTGACATCTGTCAGACCGCACGATCATCGCACCACGAAGCAGAAACGAGCGGCGGGGTCCAGCGCCGTTCGCGTGTGCGTCTACGCATGGTAGTGTCGCCGCTTGCATCCCTCACGACACATCCCATGACGCGAATCCTCATCATGGCCGGAGAAGCTTCCGGCGATCAGCACGGCGCGGCCCTGGCGCGTGCCCTGAGGGCTCGCGATCCCAGCGTCCAACTCTTCGGCCTGGGGGGACAGCTGATGCAGGGGGCTGGGGTCACGCTACTCCAGGGCATCGAGCGGCTCGATATCGTCGGCCTACCGTCCCCGTCAGAACTGGCAAAGGCCTTGCAGACGCTTCGCACATTGTCCGGCCACCTGCGCGCGACGCGTTATGACGCGGTCGTGTTCATCGACAATCCGGGGCTGAACCTGAAGCTCGCGAAAGTCGCCAATCGAGCCGGACATCGCGTCGTGTACTACATCGCCCCTCAACTCTGGGCCTGGAACTACCGCCGGATCCGCGTGATCCAGAAGGTCGTCGACCATGTGCTGGTCATCCTGCCCTTCGAGGAAGAAATCTACCGTCGAGCCGGTGTACGGTGCACGTTCGTCGGCCACCCGCTGATCGACGAACTTCCGGAACACTTCGACGTTGTCGGCCTTCGCCGGGAACTCGGTTCTTCAGAGAAAACTTCGATCGTCGGACTTCTGCCGGGCAGCCGCCAGCGCGAGGTTCGCACACTACTTCCGATCATGCTGGAGGCCGCCCGGTGCCTTGCCCAAACGGCGAATGGTAACCATCGATATCTGTTCGTGCTCGGCAAGGCGCGCTCCGTACCGCCGGCGCTCATCGACGAACTCCTCGCGCGTGCGCCGGTCCCAATCACCGTGTGGGACGATCGTGCGAACGATGTCATGGCCGTCTCGCAGGCCATGTGGGTCGCCTCCGGAACAGCAACCCTGCAGACGGCCTTGGTCGGCACGCCCATGACCATCGTCTACCGTGCCGGCGCGATCACGGCGTTCTTGGTCCGCCGGCTGATCCGCGTAAAATGGCTCGGCCTCGCCAATCTGGTTGCAGGCCGGACGATCACCCGCGAACTTTTGCAGGATGAATGCACCCCGGCCAACCTTGCGGAAGAAGCGATCCGCTTGCTGAACGATCCAGACGTCGCCCGGGCGAGCACGGCAGCAGCCTCGGAGCTGCGCGCACGCCTCGGCCGCGCCGGGGCATCGTTGCGGGCCGCGGATGCCATCCTTGCAGAATGCAGATCGCCAGCCGCCGCGCCGGTCACTTGAGGCCGAGCTGAGCCTTGATCTTTTCGAGATCCTTGCGCCAGTCACCGAGCCGGCTCGCGAGCCACATGTTCTGTGTGAAGTCTCGCCAGCTCACCGCTGGTGTGCCGAGGACCCGCTCTTTCGCTCGTACGTCGTGCATCACGCCGGCTTGCGCCCCGACGATGGCAGCGGTCCCGATGGTGACGTGATCCTTGATGCCGGCCTGCCCTGCGATCACGACATAATCGCCGGTCGTGACACTCCCGGCGATCCCGCACTGACCGACGAAAATGTTGTGACGGCCGATCTGACAATTGTGCGCCACTTGAACGAGATTATCGATCTTCGTTCCGTCGCCGATCCGCGTGGCATCGAAGGTCGAGCGATCGATGGCGGTGGACGCCCCGATTTCGACGTCGTTCCCGATCTCGACTTGGCCGAGCTGTGGAACCTTGACGTGCCGGCCACCGACCATCCGGTAGCCGAACCCATCGGCCCCGATGATGGCGCCGGCATGGATGATCACGCGGTCACCCAGAATGCACCGCTCGTAAAGCACGGCGTTGGCATGGATGACGACGTCGTCGCCGAGACGGCAATCGGGGCCGATGACGGCCCCGGGGCCGAGGGTGCAGCGTGCACCGATTACGGTTCTCGCGCCGACCTGCGCATACGGATGGATGTTGGCGCCCGCGCCGATCACCGCCTCCGGATGGATAACGGCACGCGCGTCGATGCCGACCGGTTCGGGATCTCGGATATCGTGCAGCAGGCGATAGATCACGATGAAGGCGGCGAGTGGGTTCGCAGAGCGGAGCACCGGAAGCCCCGAGACCTCGACCGCCTCCGGCACGATGGCCGCAGTGGCCTTGCAGGTCTTGAGCGCGTCGATGTTACCCGCGTTCTCGATGAACGTGATATCGCCGGGGCCTGCCGATGTGATCGGTCGCGCAGAGTGAATCATGACGTCGGCGCGGCCATCAACACGACCGCTCACGAGTTCGGCCAGCCTCGAGAGCGTGACCGGCACAGACCTCGTCATCAATACCCCGTCTGCAATTCACCCGACGCTCTAGTAGCTCAGGCGGTGGTGGTTGCGCAATTTGGCCATAAGCGGCTCCAGATACGTGGCACGGCTGACGACGCCACCGGTCTCACGCGCAACGTCACGATCGTCCTTCAGCAGGCGCGTCACGTACCAGGCGTGGAACACTCCTCCCGCGATCGTCGGCACGCGCGGGTGGCCGACGTCGAACTGTTGCGCGAAGCGGATCTCGTGCCCGATGATACCCTTCCCAGCCTCGAGCACGCGCAGGGTCGCTTCCTCTCCAGTGTCAGTTGTGTGTCCTCGGAGCTTGCGCAGCACAATGAGGCCACCGAGATCCATTTTGAAGAACACCATGAAATGCGGATGGATGTACCAACCGTGCGGATTGCCCGCGTGCGCGTCACGAAAGATCGCACCGGCGAGGCGGTGATGATCGTCCAGTCGATCGGCTGACCCCGTAAGCCAGTCGTCAGTCAGCGGGTGCGCGTCGGAATCAAGCAGAACGATGCGTTCATATCGCGCAGCCTGAACACCCGCCTCGGCTGCCTCGCCGTGCGTATGTCCCTTGCGCCACCAGTAGCGTCTCCTGATCACCTGGATATCGGGTTGCTGCATGAGCCACTCCCGCGTCCCATCGGTGCTCCCCCGATCGACCACGATGATCTCGTAGGGCCGGTCGGCCGTGAGTGCACGAACCTGCTCCACGAGAAGCCGGACGAACAGGTATCCATTATCCGTGACAGTGACGATGCTGACGGGATTGGTGGTCACTAGGAGCTCTTCGGGGACGAACGCCGATCCGACGTCTAGCACGAGCGGGACATGCGACGAGAAGACGGGTGGTTCCCGCAATAGGCGACGTCAATTAGCGGGCCAGATGACGCAGAGATCTGCCGGCCTCTTCCGGCGGGAGCTTCAGAGCCTCGACATACGCTGTGCTGAACGCCGCGCACAGGAGTTTGGGCCGGTGCATGAATGCCTCGAAGTCGTCGATCACATCCCGATAGAGGGGCCGCGTTTCAGCGACCCGATCCAACAGCGGTCTCCCTTCCGGTCTACCGCTCGCTGGTAGTGGCGCGCAGCCGATGCGCGTGATTAGGAACTCTCTCGTCGAGCCGGAGAGCAACGGCCAGAGCGACCGCCCGACGACCCGCCGACAGCCCCTCCTTTTATGCTTGCGCCATCGGCCGTCAGCTGCATCCTCCGGACGAGCTTCCTATCGAAGGAGCGCATGATGTCTTCGCCAACTCCCGCGCCGGATGCACGGCGCATCGTCGCCGAACTCGTAGACCGAGCACGCGCTGCCCAAGCACTTATCGCGCGCTACGATCAGCGACAGACCGATCTCCTGGTCGCAGCGGCTGGATGGGCGATCATGGAGCCGGATCGCAATCGGCGACTCGCAGAACTGGCCGTCTCGGACACCGGTCTGGGCAACGTCCCGGACAAGATCCTCAAGAACCATCGAAAGACCCTCGGGCTCCTTCGCGATCTCAAGGGGGCGAAGAGCGTCGGCATCATTCGCGACGATCCTGCCACCGGGATCACCGAGATCGCCCGCCCCGTTGGCGTCGTCTGTGCCATCACGCCCTCGACCAATCCCGGCGCGACACCGGCGAACAAGATCATAAATGCGCTCAAGGGGCGCAACGCGGTCATCGTCGCCCCATCGCCGAAGGGTTGGAGCACCTGCGCGCTGCTCCTGGAGTTCGTCCACACAGAACTCGACAAGGTCGGTGGCCCGCGCGACCTCGTGCAAATGCTGCCCGCACCCGTCACGAAGGACACGACGCAGGAATTGATGCGGCAGGCCGACCTCATCGTCGCGACAGGATCGCAGGCGAACATCAGGGCAGCCTATTCGAGCGGGACGCCAGCGTTCGGCGTCGGAGCAGGCAACGTCGCGAGCATAGTCACGGCAAGCGCCGACCTGAACGATGCCGCCCGCAAGATCGCCCGCTCGAAGACGTTCGACAACGCCACGAGCTGTTCGTCGGAGAACAGTGTGGTGATCGAGGCTGCCGTCTACAGCGAAGCGGTCGCAGCACTCACGGCCGCCGGCGGCCGCTTGCTGACCACGGAGGAAGCGGCGCGCCTCCAAACGGCCATGTGGCCTGACGGTAAACTGTCCGCGAAGCTCACCGCCAAGGCTGCGAACGTCCTGGCAGAAGCCGCCGGTATCATCCGACCGCAGGTCGCGAGCGGATCGTTTCTCATGGTGGAGGAAACGGGCGTCGGGAGGGCACATCCGTTCTCGGGTGAAAAGCTCACGCCCGTCCTCGCCGTCTACCGGGCGCAAGACTTCGGGGACGCGACCGGCATCGTGCAGCGCATCTATTCCTATCAGGGAGCGGGCCATTCAGTCGGCCTGCATACACGCGACCCCGCCCAGGCGGCGCGGCTCGCCGAGGAGCTTCCGGTCAGCCGCGTCATTGTCAACCAAGCCCACTGCATCGCAACCGGCGGAAGCTTCGACAATGGCCTCCCCTTCTCGCTGTCGATGGGCTGCGGTACGTGGGGGCGCAATAACTTCAGCGACAACATGAACTATCGTCACTATCTCAACATCACGCGGATCGCTCGTCCGATCCCGGAGAAAATTCCGAGCGTCGAAGACGTGCTCGGCGACTACCTGGCTCGCTACGGCGCATGACCCCGCTGGCTGGCGAAAGCGGCGCGACGATCGGCTCCGTCATGGACGCGCTCGCAGTGAGTCAAGGCGATGCCACGTGGGCGATCGGACCGGAGCCGCGCCTGACGCTGACGTACCGTGACCTCGCGCACCAGACCCGGCGGCTAGCTGCGTTCCTCAATGCCAAGGGCATCGCGCCTGGCGACACGGTCGCCTTCTATCTGCACAACGGCTGCCAGACGGCGGCTCTTTTCCTCGGTGTTATGGCGACGGGCCGGATCGTCGCGCCGCTCAACCTGCTGTCGCAACGCTCACAACTCGCTGCCGTCCTCGGCCATTGTCGGCCACGGCTCGTAATCTCCTGTGCCGAGCTGGCTCCTCAGCTCGAAGCTGCCATGCAGGAGCTCGCGGACCCGCCCGACGTCGCGCTGATCGACGTCGACGCCCCGACAGCATTCCCCGAGCCCGACTTATCGGCCAAGAGCCAAGACAAGGCCGATCCGTCCGACATTGCACTGTTGATGTATACCTCCGGCACGACGGGCATGCCGAAGGGCGTGATGCTCTCCCATGCCAACTTGCTGGCCGGTGCACGCGCCGTGGCCGGCTGGCACGCTCTCACGCCGGCTGACCGCGTCCTCAGCTCACTTCCGATCTACCACATCAACGGACAGGTAATTGGCACACTCGCACCGTTCGTTTCTGGCGGAAGCATCGTCGCGCCGCATCGCTTCTCGGCGAGCGCCTGGTGGGGGCTGGTAGAGCGCTATGGCTGCACTTGGCTGAACATGGTGCCGACCATCATCGCCTATCTGCTCAATGTCAGCGGCCAAGAAAAAAACAGCCTGCCACACGTGCGGTTCGGACGATCCGCCTCGGCGCCCTTGCCGGCCGAGCAGTGCCGCGCGTTCGAGGAGCGCTTCGGAATTCCCGTCATCGAAGGCATGGGCATGACGGAATGCGCCTCGACCGTCTTCTGCAACCCGCACCATGCGCGGCGCTACGGCACCCCCGGACTGCCCTGTGGTGTCGAGGCAAAAGTCATCGGGCCGGATGGCCGAACACTCGACTCCGGCGAGACGGGAGAACTCGTTCTCAGGGGCCCGAACGTGATGGTCGGCTACCTCGACGATCCGGTGCGGACAGCCGAAGCGATCGACTCCGATGGCTGGCTGCGCACGGGCGACCTCGGATATCGCGACACCGACGGCTACTACTACGTGACGGGGCGACTCAAGGAACTGATCATCAAGGGCGGCGAGAACATCGCACCGCGAGAGATCGACGAGCCACTGCTGCGCCATCCGGACGTGCTCGAAGCCGCGGCCTTCGCAATCCCGGACCCCAACTACGGCCAGGACATCGCCGTGGCGATCATCCCGAAGCCTGGCGCGAAGATCGACGAGGTGGCACTGCGCGAGTGGGCAAAGTCGGAACTCGGCAAGTATAAGGCCCCGGCACGCATTTTCGTCGTCGATGATCTGCCGAAGGGGCCATCCGGCAAAGTCCAACGCCTCAAACTGGTCGACATGCTGGGCGACCCGAAGCGGCACTGAGAACCGACAAGCTCGGCCGTCACGCACGTGTCGCATACCTCGTGCGACGCAGCACATACGAGACGTACCGCGAATGGAAACGAGCCTTCGCCGCCGGTCTCAGTTCTTCCGGAAAAGCGGGGTGTCGGTCGGGCCTGACGGGTTGCGCGGCGCCGGCGTACGCGGGGTTTCGCCGTAGAGCACTTCGCGCGGGCCTTTCACGTCAGTGGCGAGCAAGAGCCTCTTTGCTTCTTCCGGCACCAACGTGCGGATATCGGCACCCGGCACATCCTTCATGATCTGCACCACCTCCTGAGATACACCCATCTCCTTGAAGTATTCAGCATAGGGCGCATAGTGGGCCGGCAGAGCGTCCTTGCCGACGCCGCGTACCTCCGGCGCCTGAATTTTGCGCTGTTTCTGCCCGCCTTCTGCGGACGGATCGGGCTCACTCACCGTCCACTCCCTGATGCGCGTTTCGCGATACCAGCGCACTCCGTGCACGCCGAGTCGCGCGTCCGGGCCAACGAAGCGTCGGGTGCCACCGGCGATCAGAAGCGTGCAGGCGGACGCGCACCAAGCCGGTCCGTTGACGATGCGGCCGAGGTGTGCGCCTTTGGACTGCAGTGCCTTGCACTCCGGAAGAATTGGGTCGCAGGGCAGCAGCGCCGTCCGCGCGACAATGATGTCGAGTTGACGGGCTCGGATCATGCGGCCGATACTCATGGCCGGTCGAGGGTCGCCGCCCGGCGAGTCGACGACCACGGGAAGCCGCCGATCCTTCACTTTCGCCAGGAAGTCGCGAAAGCGTGAAGCCGCTTTCACATCGAGATAACCCTCGACCGAAATCCACTCGGGGCAGATGTCGACGCAGTCGCCACCCGCCTGGATCAGCCGAAACTGCATAGGCGCATCAGAGGTGTTTGCCAGTGCCGACCCGGTGGCCAATGCCAGCGCGATGAAGCCAATTCCGAGAGCTGAAATGCGCATGGTGCACCCGACCGAAGAAGCTCGTCGCCCGACGGAAACAGGCGTGAACGGACGACATTCCGGCAACGTAGCGAGACGGACAGGCGCGCTCAACGAGAAAACGACGTGAACGCCGCTTCATCGCTTGAAGTCCGACTCACGTGGTCGGGAACCAGAGAACCCAAGATGTCTTGCGCATCGGCGGATCGCCGCTTACGGCCCGCCCCAGGGGCAAGCACCGAAGCCACAGGTCGGCGGGTTTCGCAGCTAAGTGGCACGCGGGCGCGGGAAAAGCCCGGCCTGAACGTTGCCGGGGCGGCCGCAGCGGGCTACCCCTGGTGGGCTTTTTGAGCATTGCGAGGGGTCATGCGCACCACGGCATCCCGGCTCGCCGTCCTCGGGACACTGTGTAGCGCGTTGTTCTTGGCCGGCTGCGAACAAACGCTGACGACGGCATCGCTCGCCACCCAGGTGACCGAGACGCCAGGGTTCGTTCCCGGCGTTCCGAAGGGCTATCAGTGCCCGCTGGTGCCGAACGGATTCGATCCTGTGGGGTCGATCTACCGCCTCGACCAGAACGGCACCTATTGGCGCGTGAAGGATTACAGCCGCCACCCGGCGATCATGTCCCAGCCGGGGTTCAACCGCAGTGTCGACATCTCGAATTACGTGTTGAGCGATCGGCAGATTTCGAGCGCCGGCCTATCCTACGAGGTGTTGAAGACGGCGCTGCCTGGGCTCAAGGCCGAGGGTGCGGGCGACCTCAAGCGCGACGTCGCCGTAGAAATCACGGTCGAGCGGCTCAAGGGCGAGGTGATCGACGATACGGTCGCCGACCAGATCGTCGCGCTCTTCCAGCAGGAGATCACGCCGCGGCCGGGCAACAAGTACTTCCTTGTGCGCGAGGCGGTGAAGGCGGGCTCCGTCGCCTATCGACTCAAGAAGGAAGACGTCGCGAAGCTCGGCGGGCAAGCGCAGATCGAAGGTCTCGCCAAGGCCAAGGCCGACGTGACGGTGCGCGACAACAACGGCCTCCTGGAACTCCGGCAGGAGTTCCCGGACCGCATCACCGTCTGCGTGAAGTCTGCCGAACTCGTCATTTCGCCGGTGGTGGCGGGTGCGCCCGCGCGCACGGTCGCGCTCAAGTCCGCCGACGACACGAGCGTACCGGCGATCCGCAAAGTGGGGAACTGACCGGAGGGGCCGACGCACACGCTCTGCCGCGACTGTCTGGCGACTTGGGACGGAGACGAGGCAATCGGCCTTCAGGCGCCCTGCCCCGGCTGCGGTGGCGTGCGTCTCGTGCGGCATGCGGAACTCGTCGACCTCGCCATCGCCCATATCGATTGCGATGCCTTCTACGCGAGCGTCGAAAAGCGAGACCGACCTGACCTTCGCGGCGAGCCATTGATCGTCGGCCATCCGGGCGGGCGGGGCGTCGTCACCACCGCGTGCTACGTGGCCCGCCGGTTCGGCGTGCGGTCGGCCATGCCGATGTTCCAAGCGCTGCAGGCCTGCCCGCAGGCGACCGTCATTCCGCCGAACATGGCGAAGTACAAGGCCGTCAGCGCCGAGATCCGCGAGATCATGGCGGAGGAGACGGATATCCTCGAGCCGGTCTCCCTGGACGAAGCCTATCTCGACCTCACGCGAGACGCCGGCGCCGAGCCGGCTGCGATCGCTCTCGCCCGGATCGCTCAGCGCATCGAGCGGACAGTGCGGCTGACGGTCTCGATCGGCCTTTCCTACAACAAGTTCCTCGCCAAGCTCGCCTCCGAGCAAACGAAGCCGCGTGGCTATTCCGTGATTGGACGCAAAGAAGCGGTCGCGTTCCTCGCAACTCTCCCCGTCCGCAAGATCAACGGCGTCGGAGCAGCGACGGCGCGGCGGCTCGAAGACGTCGGCATCGTCACGATCGCCGACTTGCAACAGCGGAGCGAGAGCGAACTCGTCGGCGTCTTCGGACGCTTTGGACGCAGCCTCTGGCATTACGCGCGCGGAGAAGACGGCCGGCGCGTCGTTGCCTCGCGACCAACGAAGAGCATTTCAGCCGAGACCACGTTCTCGCGCGACACCGCGCGACCCCAAGAGTTGCAGGTGACACTCACAGACCTCTGCGCCCGTGTCGCCGGGCAGCTCGTGCGCAAGCGGCTCGCCGCCGGCTCCGTAGTTCTGAAGCTCAAGACGGCCGATTTCCGAGTCGTCACTCGGCGCAGGCGGCTCGCCCATCCGACCCAGCGGAGCGAGGTGCTGCAGCGCCAGGCCGCGAGCCTGCTCGAAGCCGAACTCGACGGCCGCGCCTTCCGGCTGATCGGGATCGGCGCCGCCGACCTCGCGGACGATCGCTCGGCCGATCCGCCGGACCTCTTCCAGCCGCTAGAACGCAACTGATCAGCCAGCCCGGGCCGGTCGCACAGCACTCTAGGCAGGCGGCGCAGCCCGCGTTATCCGTCGACGATCGAGCTGGCGGAGGGGCCGGTCCGCGCGTCCTTCGGGGTGGGACGCGGGGCTCAGCCGAACCTCGAGCCGGCATTCAGAACGGCCTGGACCAAGCATGGATTGGCTGAAGCTCACCCCGGAGGAATGGACCGCGGTCCAACTCAGTCTGAAGGTTGCGACGGTCGCGACGCTGGCGAGCCTGCCGCTTGCCATCGCAGTCGCGACTGTGCTCGCCCGCTGCCGGTTCTGGGGTCACGGCCTCCTCAACGGCCTCGTTCTGCTGCCGCTCATCCTGCCGCCCGTCGTGACGGGCTATGTGCTGCTCCTGCTATTCGGACGCAAAGGTCCGGTCGGCAGTTTTCTCGCCGACACGTTTGGCATCGTGCTGTCGTTCCGATGGACCGGGGCTGCGCTCGCCTGCGCCGTGATGGCCTTCCCGCTGATGGTGCGGGCGATACGGCTGTCCATCGAGGCCGTCGATCCCAAGCTCGAGCAGGCGGCGGGCACGCTTGGCGCCAATCGCATCTGGGTTTTTCTGACCGTGACGCTGCCGCTTGTGGCGCCCGGCATCATCGCCGGCAGCATCCTCGGCTTCGCCAAAGCGATGGGTGAGTTCGGCGCGACCATCACCTTCGTCTCCAACATCCCGGGCGAGACACAGACGCTGCCATCGGCCATCTACACCTTTACCCAGGTTCCAGGCGGCGATCTCGGCGCGCTGCGGCTGACACTCGTCTCGATCGTCGTCGCGATGGGCGCCCTCCTCGTCTCTGAACTGATGGCACGCCGGGCGAGCCAGCGGTGGGCCGTCGGATGACGCTCAATGTCGAAATCCGCCATCGTCTTTCTGCGTTTACGCTCGATGTCCGGTTCGCGGCCGAGGGAAGGCTCGTCGCACTGTTCGGACGATCGGGCTCCGGCAAGACGACGATCGTCAACGTCATCGCCGGACTTCTTGCAGCCGAACACGCGATCGTTCGGGTCGGCGAGGAGACGCTCGTCGACACCAAACGTGCCATCTCGGTTCCCCGACACAAACGGCGGATTGGCTATGTGTTCCAGGAGGCGCGACTTTTCCCGCACCTCACGGTACGACGCAATCTGCTCTACGGGCGCTGGTTCGCTGGCGCCAAGGCCGACAGCACGGAATTCGCGCGTGTCGTCGACATGCTCGGGATCGGCGCGCTGCTCGAACGCTGGCCGGTGAACCTCTCGGGTGGCGAGCGCCAGCGCGTCGCCATCGGGCGCGCGCTGCTCGCTGCCCCCCGCCTGCTGCTGATGGACGAACCGCTCGCCTCCCTCGACGAGGCGCGGAAATCCGACATTCTGCCTTTCATCGAGCGGCTCAGGGACGCGAGCCGGATCCCGATCGTCTACGTCAGCCACTCGATCGCCGAGGTCTCGCGCCTGTCGTCCGACCTCGTGCTGTTGAACGACGGCAAGGTCGTCGCTGTCGGGCCGACGGCCGAGATCATGTCCCGCCTCGACCTCTTCCCGCTGACAGGACGGGCCGAAGCCGGCGCGCTCGTCGACGCCGTGGTCGCGCGCCACGATGAAGCATTCGGCCTGACGGAAGTCGCTGCGCGGTCGGGGCGATGGTTCGTGCCACGCGTCGAGCTGCCGATCGGGACACGACTGCGGTTCCGTGTCCGCGCTCGCGACGTGACGCTCGCAACCGCCGTTCCCACGGGCCTCAGTACTCTCAACGTCGTGCCCGGAACCGTAGAGGAGATCGGAGGCGGCAGCGGTCCGGTGGTCGATGTCCGGCTCGACTGCGGCGGCGATACACTTCTGGCCCGCGTCACGCGCCGTTCCGTGACGACGCTCGGCCTCGAACCTGGCACCCCCGTCCACGCACTCGTGAAGAGTGTCGCGCTCGATCGCCGCAGCGTCGGCGGCCCTCTCCCTGGCGGCGACGTCTGACAGGCTCAGGCAATCTTGACGGGTCGCCCCTCCACGGCCGAGCGGACGATCGCTTCGAGTAACGCGATGTTGCCAATCTTTTGCGCGTCGGTGAATTGATAGGTCCCTTGGCCCCGACAGGCGCGCGCAAATGCTTCGAGATTTTCGCGGACCGTGTCGGTCCAGTCGTACGTCCGGGTTTCGCGGCGGCCATCGCGATGCTGCACAGTCAGATGAACCGGTCCCGGAGTATCAGGGTGGGTGTCGTTGCGAACCTCTGCCCAAGCGTCCGACCCGAACACCGCGAACCGGATGTAGAGGGGCGTCACCAGGATGGCGCTGAAGAAACCGAGAGCACCCGACGCGAAACGCACCTGTACGGCAATGACATCGCCGTTGTCCTTGTAGGCGACGCGCGCCGCCGTCTGCGCGTAGACCTCGGCGACGGGGCCGAACATGTCGATGAAGCTGTCGGTCAGATGGATGCCCATCGCGGTCATGCCCGCCGCCGGCGCATCCTTCGGGTTGGTGCGCCAATCGCCGGCCGGAACGGCGGCGAGCTTGTCGTGGCTGAAGTTCGCTTCGACCTGCATGATGGTGCCGAGGGCGCCCGACTGGACGAGCCGGCGGAGTTCGACGAGGGCCGGTTCGTAGCGCCGCTCGTGACCGATGCCGAGCACGACATTCGCTTGTCGGCACGTTGCAACGGAAGCCTCCGCATCGGCACGCGAAAGAGCGAGCGGCTTTTCACAGAAAACGTGCTTGCCGGCCGACGCGGCGGCCGCCACCTGAGCCGTATGCTGACGGTGAGGCGTACACAGGATGACGGCGTCGATGGCCGGATCATTGAGCGCCGCCTCGAACGTCGGGGCGAACGCGACCCCTTGCTCTGCAGCGAAGGCGGCGTGATCCTGATTGGTGTCGACGGCAAGAACGATCGCCAACGCGTGGCTCTCCTTCATCCGGCGGATCATGTGCTTGCCCCACCAGCCGAGCCCGATGACAGCCGCGCGGATCATGTTCTTTCCTCCCGTAGGGTCCCTATGATTAGGTCGGCTGATTGAAGACGAGCGAGATCGGGGAGCTTCGCGCATGGAAGGGCGGCGGCGCCACGCACTCATTATCGGCGGTTCGGTCGGCGGCCTTTTCGCGGCACTCTACCTGCGGCGTGCCGGCTGGTCGGTGGCCGTGTTCGAACGCTCCGCCGGACCGCTGGAAGGCCGCGGGGCGGGTATCATGACGCACCCCGAAATCCTGACGGCGCTCGCGGGCGTCGGCATCACGCCCGGAGCGAACCTCGGCGTGCCCATCGCCTGGCGCGCCGTTCTCGCGCGTGACGGCAGGGAGGTCGCCACGCTGCGGCTCGATCAGGTCGCGACGTCTTGGACGCGCCTCTATGGACTGCTGGCGGACGCCTTCGGTGCTGACGACATTCGCTTCGGTGCCTCGCTCGTCGGGGCGGAGAGCCGCGGCGACCGCGTCGTCGCAACCTTCGCCGACGGCAGCACTGCGGAGGGCGACTTGCTCATCGGGGCGGACGGCGTGCGATCCCGCGTGCGCCAGATCGTCGATCCGGATGCCGAACTCGCCTACGCGGGCTACGTCGCGTGGCGTGGACTCGTCGACGAGCGGCAATTCTCGCCGGACTTGCAGGAACGACTGTTCGAACGGTTCGTCTTCGCCTTGCCTCCAGGCGAGCAGTTCCTCGGCTATCCCGTCGCCGGGCCCGGCAACGATCTGAGGCCCGGGCACCGGAGCTGGAACATCGTCTGGTATCGGCCGGCTGAAGCTCAGCGCGATTTGCCCCGCCTGCTGACTGATGCGACCGGACGCACGCACGAAGGGGCCATCCCGCCGCCGCTGATCGCGCCCGGAACTCTCGATGAACTCCGGCGCGCGACCGCAGAACTGCTGCCACCTCCCCTTGCCGACGTGATGGCGCTCGCCCGCCAACCGTTCTTGCAGCCGATCTACGATCTCGAAACGGCGTGCATGGCGACTGGTCGGCTCGCACTCGTGGGCGATGCGGCGTTCGTCGTGCGCCCGCACGTCGGCGCCGGGGTCGTCAAGGCGGCCGAGGATGCCGCCTGCCTCGCACGCTGCCTCTCGGGAAGTGAAGATCTCGACGGGGCACTCGCCGCCTACGACGCGGAACGCCGGCCGGCTGGCCGACGCTTCGTCGCGCAGGCGCGCCGCCTCGGTTGCTATCTCCGTCGGACCTTCGCCGATGAGGCAGAGCGTGCGGATGCCGCGCGGTACGCCAATCCGGCGGCCGTGATCCGCGACACCGCCGTTCTCGATTTCCTCCGCCACTGACGTCCTCGCCGGCTGGCGCCTACTCGGCGGCCTGGCGGCGGTCTGCCGCGGCATGGTCGACCTTCACCACCACCTTGATCGCGTCCTCGACGCGGTCGCGGGCATAGCGCAGCGCTTCCGGCAGATCGGTGAGCGAGAACGTGTGAGTGTGGATCTTCGTGGCGTCGAACCGCTTCTCGGCCATGAACGCCATGGCCCGATGCGTCGCGCTCTTTCCCTCGCCGCGGATGCCGTACATGTAGACATTGTTGCGGACGAGATTGGCGATGTCGAACTCGACCGGCTCGTGCGGGAACGCCGCAAGGCAAATCTTGCCGCCGCGATTGACCATGCGGTTCGCCATGTCGAGGGCTTCCTTGGTGCCCGCGCACTCGACGATGTAGTCGGCACCGATGCCGCCCGTCACCTCACGGACGAATTTCACGGCGTCGGTATCCTTCACGTTGATGACGTGGTCGGCGCCGAGCTCCTTGCCGATCTTGAGGCGGGCGTCGCGCGTGCCGACCAGGAAGACGGGCCGCGCCCCGAGCGCCTTGGCGACGGCTGCAGCGAGAAGGCCGATCGGCCCGGGTCCTATGACGACGACGCTTTCCCCGGCAACGAGGCCGCCAAGTTCCGTCAGACCGTACATCGACGTACCAGCTGTAACGACGAGCGTCGCCTCCTCGTCAGTCATCGTGTCCGGCACGCGGATCATCGTGTTGATGTGGTTGATCGCGTACTCGGCGAAACCGCCCTGGCTGGTGAAGCCGTTGGCACGATGGCCTTTGTCGACGTCGCCGTAGTTCAGGCCGTAGTTGAGGCAGGACGTGTACATGCCCATGCGGCAGCGCTTGCACTGACCGCAGCCGGCGTGGATCTCGACCGTGATCCGTTCACCGATCTTGAACTCGTCGACACCGGGGCCGAGCGCCGCGACGGTACCCATGTACTCGTGGCCGGGCGTCCAGTTTTTGTTGAACGGCGCCCCGCCCTCGATGCGAGCAGGCGATCCGTAGTGGATCACCTCCAGGTCGGTCGCGCAGATCGCGACCGCATCGATCCGCACCAGAACCTCGCCTCGTTTGGGGACGGGCACCGGCTTGTCGACAAGCTTGATCTCGTCAGGATTGCCGAGCACCCAGGCACGCATAGTATCGGGGACCGGCATCTTCTGAGGGTCGGTCTTCACGCTGGGCGGCGCGTACATGGGCAGCCTCACGGAATGAGCAGCGATGAGCCGCTCGTGCGGCCGGCCTCGAGATCGTGGTGGGCGCGAGCGGCGTCCTTCAGCGGATAGCGCTGGCCGATATGCGGCTTGACGGCACCTGACGCGAGCAGGGCGAAGAGCCGGCCCGACGACAGTTCGAGGTCGGCGCGCGAAGCGGCATAAGTCGCGAGCGTCGGTCGGGTGAAATAGAGCGAACCGAGCTTTTGCAGGAGGCCTGCCTCGACGGCCGGTGGCGGGCCGCTGGTGGCACCGAACGACACGAAGAAGCCGCGCGGGGCGAGGCATGCGAGCGTCGTTTCGTAGGTCGACTTGCCGATCGGGTCGTAGACGACCGGAAGACCGGCCCCGCCGGTGATCTCCTTCACGCGGGCGACGATATCTTCAGCCTTCCGATCGATCACCGCGTGGTAGCCATTGGCCATCGCCAAGGCTTTCTTGTCGGCGCCGGCCGTGACGCCGATCAGCTTAACCCCGAGCGCTTTCGCCCACTGGCCGGCAACGAGACCGACACCCCCCGCGGCCGCATACATCAGAGCGAACTGACCGGCCTTCACTGGCGCGCAGCGCTCCATGAGGTATTCCACAGTCATGCCTTTGAGCAGCGTCGCGGCGGCGGCCTCGTCGGAGACGCCGGCAGGCAGCTTCACGAGGCGCGCCGCTGGATAGTTGCGATGGCTCGCGTAAGCGCCGGGTTCGCCGCCCGCATAGGCGACGCGATCGCCGACAGACAGTCCGGTCACACCGGCGCCCAGCGCCTCGACGACACCCGCCGCCTCGTTGCCGGCTCCCGACGGCAACGGCATCGGATAGGCGCCGGATCGCTGGTACGTATCGAGATAATTTATGCCGATTGCGGTATGTCGGATCTGGACCTGCCCGTCGGCAGGCGCAGGCAGTTCGAGCTGCTCGAGCCTCAGAACGTCCGGACCACCCGGTGTCGCAAAGCGGACCACGTCGGCGCGCATCTGTTTTCCTCGTACGTTTTTTGTCTCCCGCCACATGAGTAGCAGCATGCAGCGGGCCGGCTCAACGGCATCACGCTTCGTGATGCCCTGCATCATGCATTGACGATTGACACTCCCGCGGCGGCTCGTCGACAGTACGCGGCAAGCAAAGAGCGCTGACTGAGCGCCAAAAAACGATATTTGGGAGGACATATGCGCACCGCTTTCACGCGCTTGGCGGCGGCCGTTACGGCTGTAATCGCCTTTGGCGCCACGACCGTCACACCGGCATCGTCCGAGGACTTCAAACTCCGCATCGCTTCGGGGCATCCGGCGGCGAATACCTACGTCAACCTGATGCAGACGTTCTTCGTGCCCGAGGTCACCAAGCGGGTAGCTGAGCGGACAAAGCACAAGGTCGAATTCATCGAGGGCTATGGCGGCTCGATGGTGAAGGTCAACGACACGCTCGAAGGCGTCCAAACCGGCATCATCGACATCGGCGGATACTGCTTCTGCTTCGAGCCGTCCCGCCTGCCGCTGCATGCCTTCCAGGTCATGCTGCCGTTCGGCACCATGAGCCCCGAGATGAGCGTGAAGCTCGCCCGCGCCGTCTACGACAAGGTACCCGCGCTTTCGAAGGTATTCGAAGATAGGTACGGCCAGGTTCTTCTCGGGCTCATCGCCGACAACGGCTACAACCTCGTCACCACCTTCGAGTGGAATACGGTCTCCGACCTCAAGGGCCGCAAGCTCGCCGGCGCCGGTCTCAATCTGAAGTGGCTCGAGTACGCTGGCGCGACGCCGGTCCAGTCGTCGCTGCCTGAGGCCTACACGTCGCTGCAGACCGGCGTCTACAACGGGTGGATCATGTTCCCGTCGGGTGTGGTGAACTTCAAGCTGAACGAGGTGGCGAAGTACTACACCGAGATCGGCTTCGGCGCGATCACCTGGCACGGGCTGACGATCAACCGCGCGCGTTTCAACCGTCTGCCGAAAGAAGTGCAGGACATCCTGCTCGAAGTCGGTCGCGAGTACGAAGCAATGACCGGCAAGGTCAACGAAGCGAACTATCCGAAGCAACTCGATCAGCTCCGGGCCGCTGGCGCCGTCGTCCGCGCCGTACCCGACAGCGTCAAGGCCGAGTGGGCCGCGTCCCTCAAAGATTGGCCGCAGCAGCGTGCGGACGAGCTCGACAAAGCGGGACACCCGGCGAGCCAGGTTCTCAAGATCACACTCGAGGAAGCCGAGAAGCTCGGCCACAAGTGGCCCGTCCGCTACTCGGTGAAGTGATGTAGGCCACCGGGCGAGGGGCCGGTCGCCCCTCTCCCTTCTTCGGGACGCCCCATGCTGGACCGTGCGCTCGATGCCATCGCAAAGATCATGCTCGTGGTCGCAGCGATCATCGGCTTCTGCCTCTCGTTCATAGTCGTCGCCGACGTGGTCGGGCGCGTGGTGTTCAACAGTCCACTGAAGGGGACGCCCGAAATCATCTCCAGCGCCATTGTGATCATCTGCTGGCTGCAGGCCGCCTATGCGATCCGGTCGGGCGGCATGATCAATGTCGATGCGTTCACCATCCACATGCCTGTTCGCGTCCAATCGGGCCTGGCGGTGTTCGGAGCTCTGCTTGGGGCGGGTCTCTTTGCCCTCATCTGTTACGGGAGCATCGAGCAAGCACAATTCGCCTGGGAGTCCGGCGAGTACGACGGTGAGGGCGCTCTGCGGGTCCCCGCCTGGCCCGCCCGGTTCACATTGCTGATTGGCGCCGGCCTCGCATCCATCTGCTACCTGCTCCTCGCCGTGAAGCAGGCGCGCGCCTTCCTCGCCGGTTCGCCGCCGGTCGAGATGTCGAGCAGCCATTAGGGGAGCGCGCGGTGTTCGATACCGGTGAAATGCTCCTGCTAATCGGGGTCCTTCTCGGCCTCGTGTTCGCCGGCGTGCACATCGCCGTGTCGCTGGGAGCCGCCTCCATCCTCGGGCTCTACATCATGCAAGGCGACATGGGCGCGGTCTCCGCGTTCGTCGCCAACACGGCCCAGAAAGCGATCAAGGATTACGTCTTCGCCGTCATCCCACTGTTCATGCTGATGGGTGAGTTTCTCGCCAAGTGCGGGGCCGCGACGGACCTGTTTTCACTGGTCAACAAACTCACCAGACGCGTGCCGGGCCGGCTGGCAGTCGCGACCGTACTCGCCAATGCACTGTTCGCATTCGTCACGGGCGTCAGTATCGCGGCTGCCGCCGCCTTCTCGCGGATCGCGTGGCCCGAGATGAAGCGTTACGGCTATGAGCGGAAGTTCGCGCTCGGCTGCATCGCGGGTTCCGCCTGCCTCGGGATGCTGATCCCGCCTTCAGTGCTGATGATCGTCTGGGGCGTCCTCACCGAACAGGCCATCGGCAAGTTGTTCATCGCCGGCATCCTGCCTGGCTTTGTCGTCGTGGTCGCTTACTGCTGCTACATTCTCTTCGTCGCCTACACGCAGCCGCACCGGGTCGGGGAAGCGGCGCGAGGTGCGGCACCCGCTGGGGCCAACGTTCCGATGCCGCCTGCTGAGACAGGCGACGATCCCGAACTCAATCGAGCGCTGGTTTCGACGATGCTCGTGGTTGCCCTCGTTTTCGGTGTGCTCGGCGGTATCTGGCTTGGCGCCTTCACGCCGACAGAAGGCGCGGGCGTCGGCGCAGCAGCCGCGCTGTTGCTTGCGATGGTCAAGGGCATCAAGCCGCGCGAAGTTTTCGACGTCATCCTGACGGTCGGGCGCACCTCAGCACCACTCCTGCTTCTGCTTGTCTTCGCACAGCTCTATAGTCGCGTCCTCTCGATGACCGGGATCACCGGAGCCGCCAAGGCGCTGTTCCTCGGATCGGGGCTCGAGCCCTGGCAGATCCTCTGCATCATGATCCTGATCTGGTTCGTTCTCGGTTGCCTGATCGACAGCATCTCGATCATCCTGCTGACGGTGCCGGTGTTCGCGCCGATCGCCATGGCCCTCGGCTACGACCCGATCGCATTCGCCATTCTCGGGATCATCGCGATCGAGACGGGCCTGCTCACGCCGCCTTTCGGCATTCTCGTGTTCACGGTCAAAGCCGCCTTGCCCAATGAACGCGTGACGGTCGGTGAAATCTTCTTGGGGGCCATCCCCTATTGGATCTGTCTGCTCGCAGCCATCGTGATCATCGCGGCCTATCCGCCGATTGCGACCTGGCTTCCCAATCTCGGAAACTAGCGAGAAGGAAGAGTTCCATGCCCGCGTATTGGCTAGCCCGCTCGAAGATCAACGACCCGGTCGCCTATAAGCGGTATACCGACCGCGTCCCGGAGATCATTGCGAAATACGGCGGCAAGGTGCTGGCGCGCGGGGGCCGCTTCAAGATCCTCGAAGGCCCCGAGAAGTTCCACCGCTTCGTGGCGATCGAGTTCCCGACGCTCGAAGCCGCTGTCGCGTGCCATGACTCGGCCGAGTACCAAGAGGCGTCGGCCCATCGCAAAGCCAACGGGGCCGGTGAAGTCGAACTCGTGATCGTGGAAGGCGGCGACGCGACCAAGTAAGCTCGCGCACGACGGACAAGGAGGACTGCACATGGCGGACTACAAGCTGATCGCGCCGGTTGGCTCTTTCGACAAATGGCCGCCCGGTGCCGTCGAAGACATGAAGACCAATGCGATGAGCGGCATCGTCGGCTCGACGCTCGTCTCCGAAACGGATCGTGTGCGCGTGTGGCACCTCATCCTGCCGCCCGGTAAGCGCTGCCCCTTCCACCGCCACGTGCTGAACTACTTCTGGACCTGCCACACGCATGGCGTCGCGCGCGGCTACTACGAAGACGGCAGCATTACCGAGACGACGCACTTCCCGGGCGATACCCGCCACCTCGACTACGGCAAGGGTGAACATCTTCTGCACGCGGTCGAAAACATCGGTACGACCGATCTCGTTTTCACGACGGTCGAGTATAAGCAAAGCCCGAATGCGCCACTGCCCGTGCCGGACGGCGTTAGGCTCAAGACGGCGGCCTGATCAGGTCGTCGTCAGTGGACGCCGAGGAACTTGATGAGAGCGTTCGGGTTCTCGGCGAGTTCCGCGGCGGGCTGGCTGTGCACGATGCGGCCAGTCTCCAGAATGTAGACCCGATCCGCCACTTCGAGAGCGCTGTAGAGGTTCTGCTCGACGAGGAGAATGCCGAGGCCCTCCTTCTTGAGGTCCTGCACGGCCGTTTCGAGGTGCTGGACCATCACCGGAGCGAGCCCCTCGGAAGGCTCGTCCATCAGTACGAGTTCAGGATCGATCATCAGCGCACGGGCGACCGCGAGCATCTGGCGCTCACCCCCTGAGAGCTGGTTGCCGCGATGATGGCGGCGCTCGGCGAGCCGCGGGAAGAGTGCGAAGGCTCGGTCGACGGTCCAACCGTTCGTGGCGCGCGGGCTCTTGAGCATGGTCAAATGCTCGGTCACCGACAACGACGCATAAAGGCGACGGCCCTGCGGCACGATGGCGATCCCGCGCTGCGCGATCTCGTGGGGTTCGTGGTTCGTGATGTCTTCGCCCTTCCAGATCACTCGGCCACGGCGCACAGCCGGCGGGTCGAGCCCCATGATCGATCGAATGAGGGACGTCTTGCCCATGCCGTTGCGGCCGAGTAGCGCGACGACCTCGCCTTTGGCGACGTCGAGGGAGACGCCATGGAGGACCTGCGCCTGCCCGTAAAAGCTTTCGAGGTCCCGCACTTCAAGCATGCCGGCGCGCCTTCCCGAGATAGACTTCCTGCACCTCCGCATTGCCGCGGATTTCGCTCGGCGACGCTTCAACAAGCTTGCGGCCTTCATGCAGGCAGGTGACGTCGTCGACGAGGCCGAGGGCCAAATCCATGTCGTGTTCGATCAAGAGCAGCGTGAGATCGCGCGGCAGCGAGCGGATGATGTCGGCAACCATCGAGCGCTCGGCCGGCGAGAGACCTGCGGCCGGCTCGTCGAGAAGAAGAAGACGGGGCGACGTCGCGAGCGAGAGGGCGAGTTCGAGCTGGCGCTGTTCGCCATAAGAGAGTTCGCGCACCACGGTGGCACGACGCGCACCGAGCTTCGCGAGATCAAGCGCGCGTTCGGCGCGCTGGCGCTCGTCACTCGTCAGTTCGCCATCCGAAAACATCGCGAACTTTTTGGGCGACAGGCCGCGCAGCGCCAGGCGCATGTTTTCGTCGACCGTCAGACTGCCGAAGAGATTGGTGATCTGGAACGTTCGCGACACGCCGAGGGCAGCGCGCCGATGGGGCGGGTCGCGGGAGATGTCACGGCCGCCGAGGATGACGCGGCCACTGGTCGGCGGAATGACGCCGGTGATCGCGTTGAACAGGGTTGTCTTGCCGGCACCGTTCGGGCCGATGATGGCGCGCCGGGCGCCCTCCATGATCGCGAGCGAGACACCATCGACGGCGCGGAGCGCGCCGAAGCGCACGACGACGTCGTGGAGTTCGAGGATCGGCCCGGCCATCTGAGATCTCCGAACGGGTCATGGTGCGGGAGCCGGCAGGACGCCGGCCCCCGCTGGTTGATCAGGACTTGATGCCCTGGAACGTCCGCGAGTAGGGCGGCTGTTTCATGTAGGTTTCCGGATCGTACTTCCAGAACTGGGAGACGCCCGGATAGGTCGCGATCGGGACGTTCCACTTCTTGCCGTCAGCACGCTTGGCCACGCGGCGGATATAGGCCGTGTAGACCGGGTGACCGTAGGGATCCATCTTCACCACGGGGCCGAGCGGCGAACCGGTCAGTTCGTGCTCGCGCACAGCCTTCAGGAACGCCTCACGGTCTTCCACCTTGCCGCCAATCTTGGCCATCGCCTCGGTCAGCCACTTGGCGCCGGAGAAGTGGGTCGTGCCGAACACGGACGGCAGCTTATCGTAACGCTTCTCGTAACCCTCGACGAACTGCTTCGTCGCGTCGTCCTGCGCACCCTCGCAGAACTGAGCGCACGAGACGATGTCCATGGCCTCGTCGCCGAGCGTGCGGATCACCGACTGGTCGGCGACGTTCATGGCGGCGACGAGCGGGATTTTCCCCTTCAGACCGAAGTTGGCGTACTGCTGGACGAAGCGCGAGGCGTCGGCACCGGTCTCCATCGCGAAGATCGCATCGATGCCGAGGCCCTGCAGCTGGCCGATGTAGGGGCTGAAATCGGCCGTGTTCAGCGGATGCCAGAACTGCTGGACGATCTTGCCGCCGCCCTCCGTGAAGGTCTGGCAGAAGCCGCCACACATCTCGTGGCCGTAGGTGTAGTCCTGCGAAATGGTCGCGATCGACTTGTAGCCCGCCTTGAGGGACCAGTCGGCAAGCGGCCGCGTCAACTGGCTGCCGGTGTAGCCAGCGATGCGCAGCACGTTCGGCAGGCGCTGGCGCTGCGTCAGGTCGTCGGCCGCGATGACCGGGATAAAGTAGGGAACGCCGTTGCCCTTCACGTAGTTGGCGACCGCGATCCCCGTATTGGCGAGGATGTTCCCGATCAGGAAGTGCACGTTGTTCTGCTCGACGAGACGGCGTGCCTTCTGCAGAGCAGTATCCGGGTTCGAGGCGTCGTCCTCGATCTGGATCTCGACTTTGCGGCCGGCGACCTCTTTGCCGTTGCGCTCCCACCAGAGCTCGAAGCCTTCCACAAGCTCCTTTCCGCCGGCGGCGAGCACGCCCGTCAGCGGCGCCATCAGACCGATCTTGATCGGCCCCGTTTGCGCCCGAAGGATCCCGGGGGCCGATAGGGTGCCGGTCGCTGCCAATGCCGCGGTGGCGGCTGACGATTTCAGAAATTTCCTGCGGTCCATTGCGCTCCTCCTGAAAACTCACAGTCTGCCGAGTGCTGCTAGCGCCGTTTTCCCATCAGCGCCTTCAGTTTGCCCACGATGCCTTCGGGTGCGAAGATCATGATGAGGATGAAAGTCAGTCCCACCGCCATCTGCCAGCGCTCGGTATAGGCCGAGACGAGCTGTTCCAGGATGATGGTGACGGCGGCGCCGACGAAGGCGCCGATCAGAGTACCGATGCCGCCGACGATCGCCATCAAGAGGCCTTGCACCGACTGGGCGAGCGCGACGGACGACGGGCTGACGAAGTTATTGAAGATCGCGTACACCGCACCCGCGACGCCCGCGAAGAAGCCAGACACGACGAAAGCGAGAAACACGTGCAGAGGCACGTTGTAGCCCATGCTCGCCATACGGCTTTCGCTGTCGCGGATCCCGCGCAGTGTCAGACCAAACGGGCTGTTTACGAAGCGGCGCATTGCGAAGAAGCACGCGAGGCTGACCGCGACGACGATGAAATAGAAGAACCGCGAGTCGGCGAGGACACCGCGCTTCAAGTCGCCGCGAAGGCCGTTCTCACCGCCCGTCACCGCAGTCCAGCGCAAGCAGACGCCCCACACGACGAGGCCGAGGGCCAGCGTCAGCAGCAGGAAGTAGACGCCGGAAACCCGAACCGCGAGCAGCGCAAACACTCCGGCCAGGACCGTCGCTGCGGCAATGCCGATCAGGAGACCGACGGGCAGCGGCACACCCCAGGTGTTCATCGCGTAGATGACGAAGTAGGTCGACGTGCCGAAGATCGCGCCATGACAGAGTGGCGTGCGGCCGGCATAGCCCGCGAGCACGTCGACCGACATGGCAAGGATTGCGAAAATCAGGATCTGCGTCGCGATGCTGAGATGATAGGGCGGCAGCACGAACGGCAGGATGATGAGGCCGGCAATGGCAGCGACCGCTCCGACGAGCTTCAGCGTGCTCATCGATTTGCCGCCCTCCGCTTGTTCGAGCGCGCCTTTCGTCACGTCGGTCACAGGCGCCTCCCGAAGAGACCGAGGGGACGAAAGGCGAGCAGAAGCGCCATCGGCCCGAAGATGACGAAGTAGGCGAGTTCCGGAAACCAGACCTGCCCGAAGGTGTTCAGCAAGCCAATCATGATGCTGCCGACCGCGGCGCCGACAAGGCTGCCGCGACCGCCGATGATGACGACGGCAAGGCTGAAGACCAGAATCTCGCTGTCGGCGCTCGGATAGAGCGTCAGGAAAGCGCCGCCGAGCAGTCCACCGAGACCTGCGAGTGCGGAGCCGAGCATGAACGTCAGCAGGAAGACCCGGCGGATATTGATGCCGGAGGCTTCCACCATCTCCGCATCGTCGACGCCGGCGCGAATGAGCGCGCCGAGGCGCGTCTTGTTCAGCATCAGCCAGAGGCCGATGAAGACGATCACGCCCACGAGCAGAACGAACATCCGGAACTTCGGGTAAAACACGCCGAAGACGTTGATCGCGCCCTTGAGCACGTCCGGCATAGGGACCGAGAACGTATCGCCGCCCCAGATCAGAAGTGCGAGATCGTTCAAAATGAGCGCCACGCCGAGTGTCAGGAGCACTTGGCGGAGATCGTAGCCGCGCACGAAGCGCAGGAGGCCCTGGTCGAGCAGGAGGCCGGCCGCCGCCACGAACGCCATCGCTGCGATACCGGCCAGTACGAAGCTACCGGTCAGCGTCGCGACCGAATAGCCGATGTAGCCGCCGAACAGGTAGAGCGCCCCGTGCGCGAGGTTGACGATCCGCAGCAGTCCGAAGATCAACGTGAACCCGCTCGCCACGATGAAAAGGAGCGCGGCGAAGGTCAGTCCATTGAGCAGCTGGAACAGGCTCACGTGGCGCTCTCCGCTCCGCTCATCCGAGCCCGAGCCGCTTGCGCTCGCCCTCGTACCAGTCGAGAATCTCGACCCCGTTCCAGTGGATCACGCCGGCAAAGCGATTCACATACTCGTAGACCTGCTCAAGGTACTTGATGCGGTGCGGCTGACCGGAGATGTAGGGGTGGATGGCGATCGCCATGACCCGCGGCCGGGTCGCCCCCTCCGCATAGAGCCGATCGAAGTAATCGATGCAGCGCTGCTGCCAGTAGCCCGACTCGTGGTGCTGGATAATCATCATCGGGATGTCATTGAGCTCGACCGTATAGGGTAGCGTGACGAGCGGTCCCTTAGACGTCGACACGACCGTCGGCTCGTCGTCATAGACGTAGTCGCCGATGTATTTGACCCCCGCGGCCGCAAGATTCTCCGGCGTATCGTAGGTCTGCGTCAGGCCTGGTCCGAGCCAGCCGACCGGACGCGTGCCGGTGAAGCGCTCGAGCACGTCGAGCGACTTCTTGATCATTCCCGGCTGGTCTTCGATCTTGTGCATGGGACCCTGCTCGTAGGCGTGGCCCATGAATTCCCAGCCGGCCGCCTTCGCGGCATCGCCGACGCGCGGATAGTCTTCGACGACGCGCGCATTGATAGACAGCGTCGGCTTGATGCCGAGCCTGGCGTAGAGGTCGAAGAACCGCCAGACGCCGACGCGCATGCCGTATTCGTGCCAGCTCCAGTTCGGGACGTCCGGCAGCAGGGACGCACCGGTTGGCGGTGGGATGACTTGGCGCGCCATAGGCCGGGAGATGTCCCAGACCTCGAGGTTGACGATCGTCCAAACGATGATGCGACCGTCGTTCGGCAGACGCAGCGGTGGGCGATCGACGATGGCCGAATAGGGAATGCGATCGCGAGGGATCATCGAGCCGGGCGGTACGACGGGTGAGGTCATCGGGTCGTGGTCTCCTTCAGGCGCTGACGTGACGGCGTGCGGCCGGCAGTAAATCGGACATCACGGCATCAGCCGATAGGACGTGCCCAAAAGCCGTCCGAATGCAGAGCAAGGCGGCGTCGTGGAGAGCCGGCGCATCCATGGTGTCGACGCAGTCTTCGACGACAACGACCGCGAAGTCGCGCGAGCAGGCCGACGTGGCGGTCGCGAGGACGCAGCTGTTGGTGTTGACTCCCGTTACCAGGACCGTATTCACGCCGCGCGCCCGCAAGACGAGTTCGAGATCCGTCGCGATGAAGCAGTCATAGCGCTTCTTGGCGTCGACCACGTGATCCCGGCTCGGATCGTAGACCGCGTCCATCAGCGTGCACCCGGGCAGCCCGCGGATGTTGTGGCGCAGAACGTTCTTCCGCGGATTATTCGGGTTCTCGGAGCGCTCCCGCCAGGCCGGATTGATGCGGATCTCGGAAGCGTCACGGTAGGTCGTCATGCAGTGAACGATCGGGATCGACGAGGCGCGGCAGGCCGTAAAGAAGCGGGCGTTCGCATCGATCACACGTTGGGCGCGCGACGGCTCGAGTTGCATCGTCGCAACCGCGGGATCGGGATCGAGATGCCCGCGATGGAGATCGATGGCTACGACGGCCGGAACGACGCGATCGACACCGAGAACCATGCTAGCCTCTAGATGAGTGGGTTCGCGCTCGATTTCAGCAGCGTTCGCTGATCGATACCGAATGTGTCGGCGAGCCAGTCACACAGCACCTCCTGCCCGATCGTGGGATTGTCGTGCTGGCAATGCTCCGCACCCGTCTCATCCGGATCGAGCACGCGGATGGTCGCCTTGACGCCATGACGCGCGGCATAGTCGTAAGCCTTGCGTGCGGCGGTGACCGTCAGGATGTCGTGCCCTCCGTGCAGGATCAGGTAGGGGCAGCGCATATTCTCGAGGTGCTTGTCGAGAGTGAAGGCCTTCGCCTTCTCCATGGCCTCCCGCATGGTCGGCTTACCGAACACCCACTTGATGTGCATGGCGAGGCCAAAATCTTCGTCCTTCTGGCCCCACATCTCGTAGACGTCCCACACGGCACCGTGACTGATGCAGGCCGCGAGCCGCGGCTCGTAGCATCCGGCGCGCGCCGCGTAATAGCCGCCGAGGCTCGATCCGCAAACGGCGATCCGCTTGGGGTCGACGTCGTCGCGCTTTTCGAGCCAATCGATGCATTTTCCAATCGGCACTTCGGTATCATGCCGGTTGACGACCTTGTGCCGGCGCAGCGTGCCGCCCTGCCCCGGCCCGTCGATCATCAGGACCGAGATGCCGCGCTGCAGGCAACCGTGGGCCTGCATGAACCACATCTCATCCTTGATGCTGTCGAGTCCGCCCATGCAGATCAACACGGGCTGGCGACGCTCGGGAAACGGAGCACGCACGAAGTAGGCGCAAATGGGCTTGCCGGGCTCGTAGGGGATCTCGACGACTTCGCCAGGCGGGTTGAGATAGGAGATGAATTTCTTCGAGCAGGCCTCCATCGCCTCGAACGTCGGCAGACGGCGCGGATCGTCCGGTTCGAGATGAAACTCAGCCTGACGATAGTAGTCCGCCGCGCGCAGGAAGCAGTTCATCGCCGTACGGATGTGCCCGATCTGCTCTTCGGCGAGCCCGCGCTGCCAATTGCGATCGGCGATCCGCTTCCATTCGACGTGCCAGCTTTCGAGGCTACCCGGGATCATCCGCGAGGCCGCCTGCATCACCTCGCTGACGCTGCCGCCGCCTTCTTGCGTTTCACCTAGGCCGCGACGGAATTGATAGGAGAGCCACGGATGCTCTGGCCAATGGTGCCAGCCATAGGGTTCGTAGTGGGCGTTGCGATCGGCAGTAATGCTCTCGATCGCATTGTCCGAAATGTCGGCGAGGCCCAAACCGGCCTGTCCCATGAGCATTCCCCCCGAATGCGGCGGCGCCTTAAGTTTCTTTGTGCGCTCGGAAAAAAGGTCGCGTGTCTGCAGCAGGTTGTCAATCGCGGAGGTCTGATGCGAGCGATCAGGAAACGTGATGCCGACTGCGCGGGCGGTTCGTGGTCGTGGCCGGCGGATTGCCGGACCAGCGCTCGTTGAGACGGTGGGATTCTTCCTCCAGCACGGCGAGAAAAGCGGCCGCCGCCTCCGACATCGGCCGCCGAGACGGCTCGATCAGGACGAGGTCGAGCATGAACTGCGGATCGGCGATCGGCGCCACAGCAAGGCCCGATTTGCCAGGATCGACCGCCATCATGATGCCGGGCAGGATCGTCATCCAGCCGGTGCGCGCTACGAAATCCAGTGTTCCGAACATCGTGTCGAGCTCGACGATGCGCTCGATCGCGACCCCATTCGACGCACAGTAGGTCTCGATCAGAGTGCGCCGCGTGTTCGATTTGGTCGGGAGCACGAGACGGAGCGGAGCGTGATCGGCGAGCCGAACCGCTTGTCCCGGAGCGAAGGGAGCCGGCGCACGGGCAACCAGAACCTCCGTGGTCTTCAGGAACAGGCGACTCTTGAGCCCCGGCATCCCGGAAAACGCCGGCACGATCGCGAAATCGAGATCGCCGGCCTTCACCTGCTGCGTGAGTGCTCCACTGTAGGCTTCGACCACGCGCACAGGCGCGCTCGGATGGCGCTCGACGAACCGGGCGAGCGCCGGGGCAAGCGTGCAGCGCGTCATGGTCGGCATCAGTCCGACGACGATCTCGCCGGAGAGGCCCTTGGCATACTGCCGAGCGGCGCGGGTCGCCGCATCGTGAGCGCGCAACACCTCGACACAACGAAGGTAATAGGCGTCACCGGCCGGGGTAGGAACGACCTGGGCGCGGTCACGCGTGAACAGCGGGACGCCCAGGGCCGTTTCGAGCTTGCGGATGTGCTGGGACACACCCGATTGCGTGGCGTTCTCGCGCTCGGCGGCGGCCGTGAAGGACCGCTCTTCGTAGGCGGCGACGAAGAACCTGATGTCGCGGATCGTACCAGCCAACGGTCATCTCACTTCGTAATCCGATCCAGCAGATCATATTATTTCTCCGAATGACCGTCACGATCTATGTTCGCTCGGCTCGACCGCGGTGGAGATGCCGACAGATATGTCGAACCGAGCCAGCTTGCGCCACGAGACGTTGACCGAGGTTCCCCTCGCGCCGGGGGAGACGGATGCGCGCTTGCTGCGCAACGCCCTCGGACGGTTCGCAACCGGCGTCACCGTCATCACGGCGGTTGCCGACGGTATGCGGGCAGCTCTCACCGCCAATTCGTTCTCGACGGTTTCACTCGATCCGCCTCTGGTGCTCTGGAGCCTGAAGCAACAGTCGCCGTCGATGGCGACGTTCCGGGCGGCCGACCATTTCGCGGTCAGCGTCCTCGACGCGAGCCAGCACGAATTGTCGTTACGTTTCGCACGCCCGCATCCCGACAAGTTCGCCGGCGTGCCGATCACGGAGGGTCTCGGGGGCTGCCCGCTCCTCGACGGCGCGCTCGCCCACTTCGAGTGCGGTGTCGCGCACAGCTTGGACGGCGGCGACCACCGCATCTTCATCGGTCGCGTGCTGCGGGCCGCCTATCGCGACGGCGATCCGCTCGTTTTCGCGGCCGGCCGTTTCGGCCGCGTCACCGCGCTGGATGACAGCGCCTGAACCCGTGGAACGGGTGTCAGCCCCGCGTCGTCAACTTGGGCCAGTAGGCCGGCAACCAGGTACCGTCGCGGCTGCCCCAGCCTTCTGCTGCCGCCTGATCGTAGATCGCGAGCGTGCGCTCGACGAGGGGCAGAGCCGCTCCCTTGGCCTTTGCCTCGGCCAGCATGGTGCGGAGGTCCTTCCGGATCGAGTCTATATCGAAGGCGGGCGGTCCGCTCTCACGGCCCGCCAGCGTCTCGGCGATAGCCGCGCCGCGGATCTTCAGAATGCTCGGCGCTCCCGACGTATCGGCGAAGATGTCCATGATCGCCTTGCTGTCGAGACCGATGTCGCGGCAAAGGACATAGGCCTCCCCGAGAGCCTGATAGGCGACGAGCAGCGGCAGGTTGATGGCGAGTTTCATGGCTGCGCCGGAGCCCACGGGCCCGAGATGCTCGACGCGGCGGCAAAGCTGGTCCAGCAGCGGACGGGCGCGAGCGATGTCGGCCGGGTCGCCGCCGGCGAGGCCGAGCAGTTTGCCTTGCCGCGCCGGACCGGTGGTGCCGCCGACGGGGCACTCGACATAACTCGCGCCCTTGGCCTTCACCTTCTCGGCCAGCCGTCGCTGGTCATCGGGTTGCACGGTGCTCATCTCGATGAAGAGACGGCCGCCGACGTTGCCGGAGAGCAGACCGCTCGGCCCCTCGTAGACATCGGAGAGCGCCGCGCTGTTCGTCAGGATCGTGAGTACGATTTCGCACTGCACCGCGAGCACGGCCGGGGTGGCCGCGACCGTCGCCCCCTTCGCCGCCAAGCCCTCGACCTTGCCCGGCGACCGGTTCCAGACCACGAGTTCGTGGCCGACTTCGAGCAGCCGCTCGCCTATGGCGGCGCCCATCCGGCCGACGCCGGCAATGCCGATGCGCATGGTTCCTATTCCCTCGTTCGCGATCGCTGGCAAACCATCATCGGCACGTTTAGCATTGCAACCGGCAACAACAAAAGAGCGCGTACGTGGACGGCAATCGTCCGTGTCGAGCGATTCACGGGAGGACTGTCATGGCTCACACCGTCGGAATGATCGGGCTCGGCATTATGGGCGGCGCAATGGCACGGCACATGGTGCAAGCCGGGTTCGCCGTCGTCGGGTATGACCTCGACGAACAGGCCGTGGCGGCAGCGCGCAGCCACGGCGTTGAAGTTCTCGCCAGCGCCGCCGACGTCGCCCGGCGGGCGAGTGACGTGATTGTCTGCCTGCCGAGCGCCAAGGCCGTCATCGCCACGGCAGAAGCGATCGCAGCGAGCCCGGCGAAGGGGCTGACCGTTGTCGAGTGCTCCACCCTCGCGCTCAAAGACAAGATGGCCTTCGAGGCAATCCTGAAGAAAGCCGGTCACACCGCTCTCGACTGCCCGCTGTCCGGCACGGGCGCACAAGCCCAACGCAAAGACCTCGTCATCTTCGCGAGCGGCGACAGTGCCGCGATCAAGCGGCTCGAGCCTGTGTTCCTCGGCTTCGGGCGGCTGGTGAAGGATCTCGGTTCTTATGGCAACGGCAGCAAGATGAAGTTCGTCGCCAATCATCTGGTCGCCATCCATGTCGCGGCAGCAGCCGAGGCGATCACGCTCGGCGAGAAAGCCGGGCTCGACCCGAAGCTCGTCCTCGACGTCGTGTCGTCGGGTGCAGGCTCCTCGCGTATGCTCGAAATCCGTGGGCCGATGATGACGACGGGCGAATACGAGCCGGCGACGATGCGGGCGCGCACGTGGAAGAAGGACATGACGGTGATCGCCGGCTTCGCATCCGACAACGATTGTCCGGTGCCGATGTTCGCGACCTGCGCACCGCTGTTCGACAGCCTTCTCGCCATGGGCCACGACGACAAGGACACCGGCGCCATACGCCTCGTCTACGAAGCCCTCGCTGGCATCGAGCGCTGAGGCCGTCATGGCCGGCCCTTTAGAAGGCGTGCCGCCCCGCCCGGAGCCGGTGGGGCCTGTCGCCCGCAGCGACGTACGCGACGGCATGCGGATCGATTTCGACGTGCCGATCGCGATGGACGACGGGGTCATCCTCCGGGGCGACGTCTTTCGTCCGCTTTCGGACGGCCAGTATCCGGTTCTGCTGACTTATGGTCCCTACGCGAAAGGGCTCGCGTTTCAGGACGGCTACCCGTCGGCCTGGACCCGGATGGCCGAGCGCCATCCCGACGTGACCGCCGGCTCGACCAACGCCTATCAGAACTGGGAAGTCGTCGACCCGGAAAAGTGGGTCCCATACGGCTATGCCTGCGTGCGGGTCGACAGCCGCGGCTGCGGGGCTTCACCCGGCTACATCGACCACTTCTCACCACGCGAGACCAAGGATTTCTACGACTGCATCACGTGGGCCGGCACGCAGCCCTGGTCGAACGGAAAGGTCGGCCTCAACGGCGTTTCCTATTTCGGCATCAACCAGTGGCATGTCGCGTCGCTTCAGCCCCCTCACCTCGCCGCCATGTGCATCTGGGAAGGTGCCGCGGACTTCTATCGCGACATGACGCACCACGGCGGCATTCTTTCGACGTTCTGGGCCAACTGGTACGACATGCAGGTCAAGACGGTGCAGTACGGCAGCGGGGAAGCGGGCCGCCGCAGCCGCGTCACGGGGCACCTGATCACCGGTCCAGAAGTCCTGTCGCCCGCAGAACTCGCGGCCAACCGGTGCGATTTCGGCTCGGAGATCCGCGCACATCCGCTCGACGACGCCTATCACAAGGCGCGCAGCCCGCAGTGGGATCGGGTCACCGTGCCCTTCCTCTCGGCCGCCAACTGGGGCGGGCAAGGGCTGCATCCGCGCGGCAACTTCGAAGGCTTCGTGCGGGCGGCCTCGAAGCATAAGTGGCTCGAAGTGCACGGGCTCGAGCACTGGACCCACTTTTATACGGACTATGGGCGCACCCTGCAGCGGCGGTTTTTCGATCGCTTCCTGAAGGGCGACACGGCGGCCTGGCCCGATGAGACGCGCGTCATTCTTCAAGTGCGCCAACCCGATGGGACATTCCGACAGCGGACGGAGCTTGGCTGGCCGATCCCGAGAACGGACTGGACAAAGTTGTATCTCGATCCGCGTGCCGATGGTCTCTTGAATACCACGCCTGAGGTGACGACCACACGGCCATTCGAAGCGCTTGGTGACGGCCTCACGTTCCTAACGCCGCCGCTAACCGCCGAAATGGAAATCACTGGCCCGCTCGCCGCCAAGCTGTTCGTCTCCTCGTCGACGGCCGACGCCGACCTCTTCCTGGTCGTCCGCGTGTTCGCGCCGGACCTCCGCGAAGTGGTATTCATGGGCGCGATCGATCCGCATACGCCGATCGCGCAAGGCTGGCTGAGAGCCTCTCACCGCAAGCTCGACACGGAGCTCAGCCTGCCCTGGCGTCCTTATCACAGTCATGACGAACGCCAGCCGCTGACGCCCGGCGTGCCGGTCGAACTCGATATCGAGATATGGCCGACATCGATCGTCGTGCCGGCCGGCTGGCGGATCGGGCTCACCGTACGCGGCCGCGACTACGAATACGGCGGCGGGTCCGGCGGCCGGCTGTCGAACTTCAAGAATGAGCTCAAGGGGTGTGGTCCCTTCCTGCACGACGATCCGGTCGACCGGCCGGCGGAGGTGTATGGCGGGACCACGACGCTCCATTGGTCGCCGGACCACCAACCCTACCTGCTGCTTCCCGTCATCCCATCCGCCTAGCGGCTCAGCCCGAGGACAACACGACCATGGCCGACATCTGGAACCGGTTTGGACCCACCACAGCCCGCAGCCACGGGCGCCTCGGACGCGTCTCGCGCCCGAAGAGCCTGACGCTCGACATCCACTCGCACGTCATGATCCCCGAGGCGGCGGCCATCGCCAAGCCGCACCTCGATCTCTCGACGATCCCACTCGCACACTTCGCGACGCCAGAGACGAAGGCGCTCAACATGCAGCAGGACGCGGATCGCTATACCCGCATCACAGGCTACGACGAGCGGCTGAAGGACATGGACGAGGCGGGTCTCGACATGCAGCTCGTGATGCCGCCGCCGCCGCAGTGCTACTTCACCGTGCCGATCGAAATCGCCGCGAAAGCGATCACGGTGCTGAACGACGGCATCGCCGCTTATGTGGCGAAGCGCCCGGATCGGTTCGTGGCGCTCGGCACCGTGCCTCTCCAGGACGGCGCCGCGGCCGCTGCCGAACTCGAGCGCTGCATGACCACCCTCGGGTTCAAGGGCGTCCAGATCCTCACCAACGTCGCGGGCAAAGAGCTTTCCGACCCCTCGCTCGAAGCCTTCTGGGCGGCGGCCGAGCGGCTCGGCGCCCTCGTCGTCATCCATCCGAACGGCTTCACGGAAGGCCAGCGCCTCACGCGCTTCTACTTCAACAACGTCGTCGGCAACCCGTTCGATACGACGGTCGCGCTGCACTACCTGATCTTCGACGGTGTGTTGGAGCGCTACCCGAACCTCAAGATCCTCGCGGTGCACGGCGGCGGCTATCTCGCCGGCTACTCGGGCCGCATCGATCACGCCTGGGGCGCGCGTTCGGACGTGCGCGGCACATTACCCAACCTGCCGACGTCCTATCTCAAGAAGGTCTACGTCGACACGATCGTCTTCACCCCGCACCAGTTGCGCGCGCTCGTCGATCTCTTCGGACCCGACCACGTCCTGATCGGCACGGATTATCCCTACGACATGGCGGAACTCGACCCCATCGCGCACGTGATGGACAGCGGCTTCGACGAGACGACGGCCGCGAAGCTCTGCGGCCTCAACGCAAAGGCTCTTCTTGGCCTTTGAGCGATCCGCTCAGCCCGCGGCCGCGATCAGCCGGTCGCGGGTGATCGGAAGGTTGCGTACGCGAAGCCCGAGGGCATCGGCGACGGCATTGGCGATCGCAGCCGCCGTCGGACCTTGCGCGACCTCGCCGACCCCGACGATCGGGGCCTCGTCACGCGGGATGAGCGTCACGTCGATCGGCGGCACCTCGCGGAACGACAGGATCGGATAGGTAGCCCAGGACGTTGCGGCGTTGGCGCCGTCCGCGAACGAGACGCGCTCCTTCAGCGTCCAGCTCGCTGCCTGCAGAATGCCACCCTCGATCTGGTTACGCGCACCGTCCGGATTGACGATCAGGCCGGCGTCGCAGGCCGCCCAGACGCGGTCGAGCCTCACCTCCTCCTCCACCGTAACGTCGACGACAACGGCGAGGATGCCCGAGCGGTTCTTGTATCGCGCCCACGCGAAGCCGCGGCCGCGACCCGAATCCCTCGGTGGGTGCGAGAACCAATCCGACATGCGCGCCACCGTCTCGATGACCGTGCGGATGCGCGGATCGGAGACATGGCGCAGCCGATAGGCGATCGGATCGACGCCGGCGCGCGCGGCGAGTTCGTCCATGAAGCTCTCGATCGCAAAGACGTTCGCGAACGCACCGAGACCCCGCATCGCAGACGTGCGGACCGGTAGTCCAGACACGAAGTGATGCGTGATGTGCTGTTCCGGCAGATCGTAAAGGGCAATGGCGTTGCGCGTCGCGCCGCCCCCCATGGCATCCGGGAGATCGCCGATTTCTTTCGCCTCGCCCGGGGGATCGGACAGTGCATCGACGCATGGCAGATTGGTGCTGCCGCCCGCTCCCGGCCGCGCGACATGGGTCGGACTCGCGACGTCGATCGCCCAGGAGACCGGATTTCCGGCTTCGTCGAGACCGGCGGCGAGTGACACCGTCATCGCCGGACCGAGGGGCGCCGCCGTCAGTTCGTCGGCCCTGCTCCACTGGACGCGCACAGGACGGCCGGGGTGGGCGCGCGCCAGAATGGCGGCTTCAGCGGCAACGTCGTCAGCGCCGTTGTGCCCATAACAGCCGGCACCGTGCGCGTGGCGTACGTGTACCTTTTCGATGGCCAGCCCGAAATGCCCAGCGAGCACCTGACGCAGTTGAAAGACGCCCTGCGAATGCGTCCAGATCGTCAAACCGTTGTCATCCGACAGCGCGATGGCGCACGACGGTCCGATCGACGCATGGGCAATGAAGGGCTTGGTGTAGGTCGCCCTATGGTTCGCGACGGCGCGACCGCCTCGCTCCGCCCCCGGATGGACGACGCGGCGCGGCGCAGAAGGCAGGCGGCCTAGTCCCTCGGGCTCCGCGAGTGCATCCTCCGCCATGTGTCCACCCGTCCAAACGACATGGCGCGCGAGCCGCTCTGCGGCCCGGCGCGCAGCCGTTTCGACCGGCGCAAGGACGGCCAGGAAGTGACCCTGTCGCCAGAAGCTCGCCGCGCCATCGATGGCTTTTTCGATGTCCTCTGGAGCGAGATTACCAGCGCGCGCGCCGCGGCGCGGCGGGTGCAGCACGCGCGCATGCAGCAATTCGGGCCACGCGAGGTCGTGGATGAAGGGCGCGCCAGAGCCGGTGATTTTCGCGGCGAGATCGAGACGCGGCAGGCTCTTTCCGATCTGCCGGCGCTCAGCCTCGGGCTTGACGGGTACGGCACCCGTCGCCGGGCGATCCAGATCCACATCGCGCGCGATGCGCCAGTAATCGAGGTCCAGCGGCCGATCGGCGCGCCACACAACACCGTCGACGACGCGAAGCTCCTCCGCCCTACAGCCAGCTTGACGCGCGGCGGCATCGATCATCAGTTGGCGGACTTCTGCAGCGACGAGACGGATCGAACCGCCCGAGATTTCGACGGAGAGCGAACCGGCCGTGTAGCCTTCCGACGGCGAACGAGCCGTGTCACCTGAGACGAGATCGATCTGATCGGGACTGACGTCCAGTTCGTCGGCAGCGATCTGAACGAGCGCCGTCAGGACACCCTGGCCGATCTCTACCTTGCCGGTCGAGAGGCGGACGCGACCCGGCGTTTCGAAGCCGATCCAGCGGCCGAGGATCGGATTGTCCTGAAGACTTTGCGGCAGCGCATTGGGGATCATGACGCCTCGCCCCTCAAACTGGCGGCTGCACGCTCGACAGCCCGGATGATACGGACGTGGCTGCCACAGCGGCAAAGATGCGGATCAAGGGCAGCGACGATCGCGTCGCGGGTCGGTCGGGGATTGTTCGCCAACAGCGCCGACGTGCGAACGACGATGCCCGGCAGGCAGTAGCCGCACTGGCCGGCCTGCTCGGCGACGAAGGCCGCGACGATCGTCTGCTGGCGGGGATCGGCAGCGAGGCCTTCGACCGTGGTCACGGAACGGCCGGCGAGCGCGTCGATCGGCATGGTGCAGGCGTAGTGCGGCGCGCCGTCGATCAAGACGAGGCAGGCGCCGCAGGCCTCCTCACCGCATCCGAAGCGGGTGCCGACGAGCCCGAGGTCTTGACGGAGCACGTCCAGCAGAGGTGTCGATCCTTCCCGCTCCACCTCGGCGGATCGTCCGTTCACCGTGAAAGAGATCGCTCCGGCCATCGGGTTTCTCCCGTCGTTGGCGATGAGCTTGGCAAACGTATGCGGTGCCGGCAATCCCGGATCAGCGGCCGAGACCGAGGAACGACGTGATGGCGGCGGCAAAGCCCGCTTCGTTGTCGAGGTTCGGCAGGTGGGCGGCGTTGTCGATGAGCGCGAAGGCGGCGCCCGGCGTCGCATCGGCCATCGCCCGCATGACGGCAGGCGGGGCACCCGCATCTTCGGCACCCACGACGTAAAGTGTCGGGGTTGTGACGCGGCCGAGGTCCTTCGCATAATCAAGACGTTTCAACGCGGCGGCGCAGCCCCGGTAACCGACGGGCGACGTGGCGAGGATCATACCTTCCACGCGCGCGACCACGTCGGGTCTGGCGGCACGGAACGACGGCACGAGCCAGCGCTCGAGCGTTCCGGCGAGGATGGCAGCGAGGCCGCCCGCATCGATGGCAGCGAGCCGGTCATCCCAGCTCTTCACGAACGGCGGCGGATTATCAGCCCGTGCATCGCACACAACGAGGCGATCGAGACGTTCCGGATAGGTCAGTGCGAACCCGAGACCGGTCATGCCGCCAAGTGACAAGCCCATATAGCTCGCCCGCGCCGCGCCGACGTGATCAAGCACGGCGCGTGCATCGTCGACGAGCATCGCGAAGCTGTAGTCACCGGCAGGCGCGTCGCTCCGCCCGTGCCCCCGGGTATCGTAGCGGACGACCTTGTAGCGCGACGTCAGCAGCGGGATTTGCGGGTCCCACATCGTGTGGTCGGCGGCGAGGCTGTTCGACAGAAGCAGCACCGGCGCATCGGCCGTCGGCCCGGCGTCGACGCGGACGAACAGTTCGCCACCCGGCACAGAAACACGCATCGCTTACTCCGCAGCCGAGGCGACCGGCTTCGCTGCCGCGTTGACGGCCGGCAGCACCTTTTCGGCCATCAGAACCATCGACCGGCGGCCAAGGACCGGGTCCTTCCAGTCGTGACCGGCGTAGAGCAGCGTGCCGAAGGTGCCGACCTGCTCCTGGAACGCCGAGATCTGATCGGCGACGCGGTTCGGCGACCCGTAGATGATGAGCTGGTCGCACACGTAGTCGATCGTCACGTCCTCGTCCTTCATGTCGCGCGACGACTTGAAAAGCTCGACGCGGCCGTTCTTGATGAGCTTCGTGGCGAGCGACTGGTAATACTGCCGATACGGACTATCGGGCGAGGTCGCGTAGGCCTTGGCGACCTTGTCGTCGTCGTGCACGAAGATACTCTTGGCGACGCGCCAATTGGCCGGGTCGGCCGGGCGGCCGCCCTTCGCACAGCCTTCAGCGTACTTCGGCCAGTGACTCTTCACCCAGACCGGCATCAGGAAGTTCGCCGAGATCGGATCCCAGCCGCGCGCCGCCGCCTCGGTCACGCCCTTCGAGTGAGGCGCGACGGCCGTGACGACGATGGGCGGGTGCGGCCGCTGCAACGGCTGTGGGATGAAGCCCTGGCCGATCTCCGGCACGAGCGTCTTCTCGGTCGTGATGCTCCAATACTTGCCCTTGATGTTGTAAGGCGGCTCGCTGGCCCAGATCTGCAGCACCGTGTTGATCGCTTCGAGGAACATTTCGTTGCGGTTGGCGCCGAGATTGCCGAACACTTCCGCATCGGACAGGAGGCCGCCCGGCGAAATGCCGAACAGGAAGCGGCCGTCCAGCATATGGTCGAGCATCGCGATGTTGGCCGCGACCTGGGCCGGATGCGCATTCGGCATGTTGATGGTGCCGGTGCCGAGCTTGATCCGCTTCGTCTCGTAGGCGAGCGAGGCGAGGAACATGGCACACGAGGTGATGTTCTCGCAGCGATCGGTCACGTGCTCGCCGGCATAGGCTTCCGAAAAGCCCAGTTCGTCCGCGAGCAGAAAGGCCTCGCGGTCCTCCTTGAGGCAAAGACGCCAATCCTTGGTCATCGGGTGGATCGGCATGGTGAAGAAGCCGAGCTTCATGGCGCGTCATCCATCGCAAACGGTCTCGTCCGGGCGCGATGATAGCGAGCGGCCGGCCGGGGTCTAATCATCAATTCTGTCGGGCAGGATCGGGAAACTTAATGATGCCCGCCATCGACCGCATCGTCCCCGTGGATCTCCATCGCTTCGAGGAAGCGCGAGACCATGTTGTAGGCGCCGACGGTCGCCGTCAGCTCGACGAGTTCGCGGGGCGAGAATTCGGCGCGAACAGCCGCGAACACGTCATCGGAAACGCGGATGCTGCGTGTCATGGCATCGGTATAGGCGAGGACAGCGCGTTCGCGCGGCGCGAAGACGGCCGTGGCTTCCCAATGCGCCAACGCATCGAGCTTGGCTTCACTCACCCCCTCCTTCAGCGCCACCGGACGATGCTGCTCGGCCTCGTAGGGCGCCCCGTTGAGGATCGCGATCCGCATGATCACGAGTTCACGGAGGTCGCCCGAGAGCTTGCACTGCTGACGTACCGCCGTCAGGTAGTTGAGCCAGCCCGCCGCGATCGGACGGCTGTGCAGCAGCATGCGATAAAGATGTGGGATGCTGCCGCGCTGCGCCGCTATGTCGGCGGCGAGGTCGGTGTTCTCGTCAGTCAGCGGTGCATACGGAATACGTGCCATAGGTCGGTCCCTCCCCCGGAGTGCGGCTCGGCATCATTCGCGAAAAGCGGGCTTCGTCAATCGGCGCGGACGAGCCGTAGGATGGTTTCGATGTTGAAGGCGAGACGGCGTTCGAGCGCATCGGCCGCCATCAGATCACGCTCGAACACGATCGAGCCGGAATAGCGGTTGGTCAGGTAATAGTAGCCGATCGCGGCGATGGTGATGTTGAGCTGCACAGGGTCGACGCCCGGGCGAAACACGCCGTCGGCGACACCGCGGTCGAGCAGCCGCGCCACCATGTCGACGAAGCGGCGGCTGATGTCGTTCAGCACGGCGGAACCCTTGAGGTGGCGTGCTTTGTGCAAGTTGGCACTGTTGACAAGCGCGATGAACTCCGGGTTCGCGAGATAGTAGTCCCAGGTGAAGCGCACGAGCGTCTCGAGCGCCACCTCCGGCGGCAGTTCGTCCAGGCTCAGCGCCTGCTCGGCGGTGCGGATGGCAAGGTAGGCGTCCTCCAGCACGCGTTTGAACAGGCGGTCCTTGTCGCCGAAATAGTGGTAGAGCATCCGCTTGTTGGTCCGCGCCCGCGCGGCGATGACGTCGACGCGGGCTCCGCTGAGGCCATGCCTTGCGAACTCGACTTTCGCCGCCGCGAGGATGCGCCGCTGGGTCGCCTCCGCGTCGCGCGGCCGGCCGATACGCCGGTTCGCAGCCGAACGCTCCGCGGCTCCCCTCGCCTTCTCGATCGTCACGATCCTGCGCCTCATCGATCCTGCCTCGAACCTTGACATGTCACGGCAGCGAATGTCATCCCTGTTGTAACTAACCGGTTACTTATTTTGGGTCCACGCACCGGGTGAAGCGATGACGAAGATCTGCTCCGCGGAAGAGGCTGTGCGCTTCGTGACTGACGGCGCCGTCGTCGCCGTGAACTCATCGAGCGGCCTCGGCTGCCCAGATCACGTTCTCGCCGCGCTCGGCGCGCGTTTCCGGACCGAGGGGCATCCGCGGCAACTGACGATGATCCACCCGATCGCCGCCGGCGACATGTTCGGGACGAAAGGGGTCGACCACATCGCGGAGGAGGGCCTGATCGAGACGATCATCGCCGGCTCCTATCCATCCGGCCCGTCGTCTGCTGCGCCACCCCGGATCTGGCAGTTGCTCGGCGAAGACCGCATCGCTGCCTACAATGTGCCGAGCGGCATCGTCTTCGACATGCTGCGCGAAGCGGCCGGACGGCGACCGGGCGTACTGACGAAGGTGGGCCTCGACACATTCGTCGATCCCGATCGCGAAGGTACCGCGATGAACGCCCGCGCCAGGACGAAGCCGATCGTCCGCAAGGTGACCTTCGATGGCGAGGAGTGGCTCTATTTTCCCGCTATCCCGCCCGATATCGCCATCATCCGTGCGACGACGGCGGATGAGCGAGGCAACCTCACGTTCGAGCACGAGGGCGCCTATCTCGGCGCCATGGAGGTCGCGCTCGCCGCCCGCAATTGCGGTGGTAAGGTCATCGCGCAGGTGAAGCGCGTCGCCAAGGCCGGCACGCTGAAACCGCACGACGTCCGCGTTCCCGGCATCCTCATCGACAAAATCGTCGAGGCCCCGGATCAATTGCAGACCACCGCGACACCCTACGATCCGGCCATCTCGGGCGAAGTCTTCCGGCCGCTCGACAGTTTCGAGCTTCCGCCGTTCGATCCGTCCAAGGTGATCGCGCGTCGGGTCGCGATGGAGTTGCGACCGGGGTGGGCGGTCAACATCGGCTTCGGCGTTTCCGCCAACGTGCCCCGCATTCTTCTCGAGGAGGGTCACCACGGCGCGGTGACGTGGGTCATCGAGCAAGGCGCCGTCGGAGGCATACCGCTGCTCGACTTCAAGTTCGGGTGCGCGTCGAATGCGGAGGCGATCGTCGCATCACCCCATCAGTTCACGTATTTCCAGGCGGGCGGCTTCGATGCAGCTCTGTTGTCGTTCCTCGAAATCGGGCGCGACGGATCGGTCAACGTCTCTCGCCTCGCCGCCCGCCCTCACGTCACCGCGGGCGCCGGCGGTTTCGTCGACATCACGGCGCGCGCCAAGAAGATCGTGTTCTCCGGCTTCTTCAATGCCGGCGCCAAGCTCGCGGTCGAGAACGGACGGCTCGTAATCGAGCGCGAGGGCAAGGTCGCAAAGCTCGTCGAGGCCGTGTCGCACGTCTCGTTCTCAGGCCGCCGCGGCGTCGCACAAGGCCAGGACGTCACTTACGTCACGGAGCGCTGCGTGATGAAGCTGACGCCCGCCGGCGTCGTCGTGACGGAGGTGGCGCCGGGCGTCGACATCGGCCGTGACATCGTCGGCCAGGCGGCGTTCCCGCTCACCGTCTCGGACAGTTGCCGTCCCATGGCAGCGTCCCTCTTCCGCCCCGATCGTTTGGGCAGCGCCTTCTGGGGAGACGCCGCATGACCGGCGAAGACAGCCGCCTCAAGATTGAAGCCGAGGGCGCGATCACGCTCCTGACGATCGACCGGCCGGAGAAACTCAACGCCCTAGACGCCGGGCTCGTCGCGGCGCTGGACGAGGCCTGCCGTCGCATCGAAGCGAACGCGGCGACACGCGTCGTTATCCTGACGGGCAGCGGCAGCAAATCGTTTTCGGCGGGCGGCGACATCTCCGCCTGGAGCGCCAGCGATCCGGTCGCGTTCGGACGGCACTGGGTGCGCGACGGTCACGCGGTCTTCGACCGACTGGCTCGACTGCGCCAGCCGGTCATCGCAGTTCTCAACGGCCACACGCTCGGCGGCGGGCTCGAACTCGCGGCGTGCGCCGATTATCGCATCGCCGAGGCGCACGTTCGCATCGGCCAGCCCGAGACATCGCTCGGCATCATCCCGGGATGGTCCGGCACGCAGCGCGCAGTCCGGCGCTTCGGGTCGCAGGTCGTGCGTCGCATGGCGATCTTCGGAGAAGTGTTCGAAGCAGACGCCGCGCTCGGATTAGGACTCGTCGACCAGGTGGTCGAGAGCGGCCAGGGTCTCGCAGCCGCCCGTGCGCTGGCCGAGCGCGTCATCGCCCGCGGCCCTCTGGCGACAGAAATCACCAAGATGGCCATCTCGGCTGCCGAAGGCGAGGAAACGGAACGCGTGATCGAGGCTCTGGCCGGGATCGCCGCCGCATCGTCCCCGGAGCTCGCGACTGGACTTGCGGCCTTCCGCACCAAGACGACCCCGAAGTTCTGAGTGACGGCGCGAGGTCTGCCATGTTCCTCACCGAAACCCACGAGGCCGTGCGCCGGACAGCCCGCCAGTTCGCCGACGACATCGTGCGACCGGTCGCCGGCGACCTCGACCGGGACGAACGCTTCCCCGCCGAAATTTATGCGCAGATGGCGGATATAGGCCTCTTCGGGATCACCGTGCCCGAGCACCTCGGGGGGCCAGGGCTCGATACCCTCGCCTACGCCCTGGTGATGGAAGAACTCTCACGCGGCTACGCGTCCGTCGCCGACCAGTGCGGCCTCGTCGAGCTCATCGGCACGCTGCTCGTCCAGCACGGCACGCCGGAGCAGCAGGCGCGCTGGCTCATGCCCGTGCTGAAAGCCGAGACTCGTGTCGCCTACTGCATCACCGAGGCGGAGGCCGGCACCGACGTCGCCGGCATCAAGACCACGGCAACCCGCGATGGCGCGGGCTGGCGTCTCGACGGCAGCAAGATGTGGATCCACAACGCCCCCGTTGCAGACATTGGGTTCGTGCTCGCCCGCACAGACCCTGCGGCCGGGCACCGCGGCATGAGCATTTTCATCGTCGACCTGCACGGCAAAGGCGTCGGCCGAGGCACGGCCGAACACAAGATGGGGCAGCGCGCCAGCCAGATCGGCAGCCTCACGTTCGATGCGGTCGCCCTGCCGCCGGATGCCCTCCTCGGACCGGAAGGCCGCGGATTTCACATCATGATGAGCGTATTGGACAAGGGCCGGATCGGCATTGCCGCCCTCGCCGTCGGCATCGCCCAGGCGGGACTCGAGGCTGCCGTCACCTATGCCCGCCAGCGCCGGCAATTCGGCAAATCGATCGGCGAGTTCCAGGGTGTCCAGTGGCTGCTCGCCGACATGGCGACAGATATCGAGGCGGCCCGCCTGTTGGTTCAGAGCGCCGCGGGTAAGCTTGACCGCGGAGAGAACGCGACGCGGGCCTGCTCTATGGCGAAGTGTTTCGCAGGCGACATGGCGGTCGCGCGTACCGCGGATGCGGTCCAAGTCTTCGGCGGAAGCGGCTACATTCGCGGCTTCGAGGTGGAACGGCTCTACCGGGACGCGAAAATCACCCAGATCTACGAGGGCACGAACCAGATTCAGCGCATGATCATAGCCCGTGAACTCTTGCGCGAAGGTGCAACTTGACGTGTCTCAGTTTTCCAATGTTGCTTAGGGCTCCGGACCACAAGAAGACGACCTGAGAGGAAATGCCTACGATCCGTCTGCCGGCCCCGAACCGGGAGCTTCGGCCCTACGACCTGCCGCCGGCGAAGACTTACGTAACGGCAAAGCCCGGGGAGGCCCTGCCGCGCAAGGCGCTGGCGGCCGCCCACGTGGTCGTCGACCCCTGGGCGGACAACGCACCGTGGACTGGCGTCGCGCTCGACATGGACGCGACGCTGCGGTTTCGCCATCACCTTTGGGATCTTGGGCTCGGCGTCGCCGAAGCGATGGATACGGCCCAGCGCGGCATGGGGCTCGACTGGCCTAATGCCCTGGCGCTTGCCCGGGCGACACTTGCCGAAGCGCGCACCCGGAAAGATGCCGTCGTCTATGTCGGCGCCGGCACCGATCACATTGAACCGGCGACCGCCACGCTCGAACGCGTCGTCCGCGCCTACCTCGAACAGATCACCGCCATCCAGGGAATCGGCGGACGCGTCATCGTGATGGCGAGCCGCGCGCTCGCCCGCGTGGCGCGAGGACCCGGCGACTACGCGCAGGTCTACCGCAGCATCCTCGCCGAAGCTCAGCAGCCTGTCATTCTGCATTGGCTCGGGCCGATGTTCGACCCTCAGCTCGACGGCTACTGGGGATCGGCAGACCTGATAACGGCGATGGATCGTTGCCTCGCGGTCATCGCCAGCGAAGCCCGCAAAGTCGAGGGCATCAAGATCTCGCTGCTCGACAAGAATCTCGAAATCGCCATGCGCCGCCGACTACCGGCGGGCGTGCGGATGTTCACCGGCGACGACTTCAATTATCCCGAGATCATCGCCGGCGACGGCCATCAGACGAGCGATGCTCTTCTCGGCATCTTCGATCCGATCGCGCCGATCGCATCGGCGGCGCTCAAGGCGCTCGGGAACGGAGACCGTGCGGGCTATCACGCCACACTAGATCCGACGCTGGCCCTCTCGCGGGAGATATTCCAGGCGCCGACGTGGCACTACAAAACGGGTGTCGTGATGCTCGCCTATCTGACCGGGCATCAGGACCATTTCGTCATGCTCGGCGGTCAACAGGGCGCAAGGTCGATGCTGCACCTCGGCCGGGTGTTCCGGCTGGCGGCCGAACTCGGCATGTTTCCCGACCCCGACCTTGCGGCGCGCCGCATGCGGAACATCCTCGCGCCGCTCGGCATCGAAGCGTGACGCTGGCTTAGGCGCAATTGTCGCCAGGGAAACCCTTCGTGGCCGATCCGAAGCCCGACAGCGCCCGGCGGCGCGGCACATGCTGGATGCGGCCGCCGGCCTGCTCCGGCGCAACGGCCCGAGAGAGGTCGGCCGCCGGCAACAGCTTCGCGAGATCGACGCCCGTCGCCACGCCCATATGCTCGAACGCGAACACGAGGTCTTCGCTCGCCGTGTTCCCCGAGGCCCCGGGCGCAAACGGACAGCCGCCGAGGCCGGCCGCCGCACCATCGATCACGCGGACCCCGGCCTCGTAGGCCGCAATCGCGTTGGCGACACCCAGGTTGTAGGTGTCGTGGCCGTGGAAGGCGAAGCTCACACCGGGCAACCGATAGCGATTGTGCAGCATCTCGAACATCGCGTGGACGTGATTGGGCGCGGCACGGCCCGTCGTGTCGCAAATCGCGAGTTCGACCTCGGTCACCGTATCGAGGACACGCTCGACGAGGCGAATGACGTGCTCTTCCCGGGTGCGTCCTTCGAATGGACAGTCGAACGCGGTCGCGAGGTTGAAGCGCAGGAACAGCCCCTTGCCGAGGTCGGGCCAGGTGCGCTCGAAATCCTGGAAGCTGTCGTCGACGCTGCGCCTGACGTTCGACTGGTTATGGCTCTCCGAAACGGACACCACCCAGGAGATCTCGCGCACGCCCGCCTCGATCGCCGCGTGAATGCCTTTGCCATTCGGCACGAGCACCTGCAGGCGCATGTCCTTCGGCAGCTGTGACCGCGTCAGGACTTCGCGGATGTCCGCCATCTGCGGCAGCGCTTTCGGACTGACGAAGGCGCCAATCTCCATGCGACCGAAGCCGGCAGCAGCGAGCGCCTCGACGACGGCAATCTTCCGGTCGGTCGCGATGAGCGACTTGACGGCCTGGAAACCGTCGCGCGGCGCCACTTCGACGATCGAAACGCTTCTCATATGATCCCCGTCTCCCCGAGTTTGCCGATGTCGTCTGCGGAGAGGCCGAGTAAGCCGCCGTAGACGTCGGCGTTGTGCTGCCCGACGGCCGCCCCTGGCCAGCGGATCTGTGCGTCGCGGTCGAGGTCCGAGACCACCGGCACGACGCCCGGATGAAGAATGTCGCGGCCGAATTCGGGATCCGCGACCGCCGTCACCATCTTGCGCGACTGAAACTGCGGGTCGGAAGCGATGTCGGCGACGGTGTAGACCTTGCTCGCCGGAATGTTCGCACCTTCGAGGCGATCGATCGCGTCGGTGGCCTCGAGTGTCCCGACCCAGGCGCCGATCAGGCCGTCGAGTTCACGGGCATTGGCGACGCGGGTCCGGTTGTCGACGAAGCGCGGATCCTCGGCGAGTTCGGGCTGCCCCATCAGCGCTGACAGCGCCTTCCAGAGCGGGTTCGAGTTCGCTCCGATGATCACCCAGGCACCGTCCTTCGACCGATAGGCGTTCGAAGGCGCAGTGGTCGGCACGGTCGAACCCGTCGGCTGGCGGACGATCCCCAGCGCCCCGTATTCCGGCAACGTTCCTTCGAGGACGGAGAGAACGGCTTCACCCAATGCGGCATCGATGACGCGGACCTTCTTGCGCCCGGTTGCCCGCTGGTCGATCACCGCCGCGAGCGCACCGAGCGCACCGTAAAGGCCGGTGATGCTGTCGCCGATCGAGACCCCCGTGCGCACGGGTGGCAACTCACTGACGTCCCCAGGATGCGCACAGAGGTGACGCAATCCCCCTTTGGCCTCGCCGATCACACCGAAGCCAGCGCGCTTGGCGTGCGGTCCGGTCTGCCCGAAACCGGATATGCGCACCATCACGAGGCCGGGCCGCACGGCCTCCAGGGCATCGGGGCCGAGACCCCAGCGTTCGAGCTGACCAGGCTTGTAATTCTCGACCACCACGTCCGCCTGGGCGACGAGTTTGAGGGCGAGAGCCTGGCCCTCGGGCCGGCGCAGATCGAGGGTTACCGAACGCTTGTTACGTCCGTGAACGGACCACCAGAGTGACTTGCCATCGAGTGGAGCGCCCCAGGTGCGGACCGGGTCTCCCTCGCCGGGCGGCTCAACCTTGATGACGTCAGCGCCAAGATCAGCGAGCACGCGAGTTGCAAACGGCGCCGCTATGTAGTGGCCGAGTTCGAGTATGCGAAGCGTCGCAAGAAGCGGCGCGGCCCCGGTCATGTCGGTCTCCCGATCGCGAATAGGAAGTCGTTACCCGTGGAGATGCATCCGGCGCAACGGCCATGCTCCGACGGGCCGCGCGGCGTCACGTCTGACGCCTTTTCCGGCACGGCGAGAGCATATTGCAGGCAGTGGTCTGCCTTGTCGCCCGGCGTTTCCCCAGTCTAGGATCATAGCGTTGCGGGCGGCGGAACGTCAGGTCTCGCATGATGAGACAGGCCGACCACCATCGCATGGCTCGCAACGCAAATGACCCGAGCGCCGGATCACGGCAGGCCCGGGCAATTCGGGAGACGACGGACATGAAACGTTGGCTTTGGGCCCTACCCCTCGCGGTTGGGCTCGGTGCGGGCAGTGCGCTCGCCCAGACCAAGGAAGTGACGATTGCCCACCAGGATATGATCGTGCCCTACCGGGTCCTGATGGCCCAGGGCGCCATCGAGAAAGCGACAGGCTACAAGATCAATTGGAAGATGTTCGGCGGCGGCGGCGACGTCATCAAGGCGATGGCGTCGGGCGAAGTGCCGATCGGCGAAGTGGGCTCGAGCCCGGCCACGGCGGCGGCCGCGCAGGGTCTCGACATCCAGCTCGTCTACCTGCTGAGCGACATCGGCAATGCCGAGCAGCTCGTGGCCCGCAACGGCTCCAACATCACCAAGCTCACCGACCTCAAGGGCAAGAAGATCGCGACGCCCTTCGTGTCGACCGCCCACTACCAGCTGCTCGCGGCCCTCAAGGATGCCGGCGTCAACCCGAAAGACGTCCAGATCCTGAATATGCGTCCGCCGGAGATCGCGGCCGCCTGGGAGCGCGGCGATATCGACGCCACCTTCATCTGGGATCCGGTACTCGGCAAGGTGAAGGCGAACGGCAAAGTGATCATCTCGTCCGGCGACATCGCCAAGAAGGGCAAGCCGACGTTCGATGCGCTGATCGTCAACCGCGCCTGGGCCGAAAAGAACAAGGACTTCGTGAAGACGTTCGTGGCCGAACTCGCTAAGGTCGACGCGCGCTACAAGGCCGAGAAGGCCAAATGGAGCGCAAACAGCGAGGAAGCCAAGGCGATCGCCAAGATCGTCGGCGCCAAGCCAGAAGACGTGCCCGACATTCTCGCGTCTTACAATTTCCTCTCGGCCAAGGACCAGGCCTCGAAGACCTGGCTCGGCGGCGGCAAGGAGTCGGGCGTCGTGAAGGCATTGAGCGACACGGCAGTGTTCCTCAAGGAGCAGGGCCGCATCACCGATGTGCCGAAGGATTTCACAAAGTTCGTGAACCCCGAGTACATCGCCGCGGTGGCGAAGTAATCGCGCATCCTCCCGGGCGGGGCCACGTCGGCCTCGCCCGTTCCGTCGTGTATCGGGGATCTGCGTGGGCCACCTTCAGATCAAAGACCTGGCCGTCCGCTACCAGACGGCGACCGAAGTCGTGGAAGCGCTGTCTCGCGTCAACCTCGATCTGGCTGACGGCGACTTCGTCGTTGCGATCGGGGCCTCCGGGTGCGGAAAAACCACGCTTCTCTCCGTCATCGCCGGCTTCCTTGCGCCGTCGGACGGTGAAGTTCTGCTAGATGGCTCGCCCGTCGACGGGCCCGGCGCCGACCGCGGTGTGGTCTTCCAGCGCCATGCGCTGATGCCGTGGCTGAACGTCATCGACAACGTCGCTTTCGGCCTCAAGATGCGCGGTCTCGATCGCGCCGCCCGCCATGCCGTCGCCCGCGAAAAACTCGCGCTGGTCGGCCTCTCGGGTTTCGAGACGAAAATGATCTACGAACTCTCCGGCGGCATGCAGCAGCGCGTCGGCATTGCGCGGGCGCTTGCCTCCGACCCCGAAGTTCTCTTGATGGATGAACCGCTCGGCGCCCTCGACGCACTGACGCGCGAGCAGGTGCAGGAAGTTATTCTCGACGTCTGGCACCGCACGGGCAAGATGGTCTTCTTCATCACCCACTCGGTGGAGGAGGCGATTTTCCTCGCGACCCGGCTCGTCGTGATGACCCCGCGGCCAGGCAAGATCGAAAAGGTCTACGACCTCGACTTCGGCCGCCGCTTCATCGCCTCGCGCGATGCGCGCGCCGTCAAGTCTCATCCGGATTTCATCGCCATGCGCGAGCGCGTGCTCGCCGATATCCAGCGCCGCGATGTGAACCCCGCGGTCGCGACGGTGGCGGCGGCAGCGCCATGAACGAGCAGTCCCCTCAGACGCCGCCGAAGGCCGACAAGCCGGCGAGCCAGCCACGGACCAGTCGCTACCGCGTAATGGGCGAAGGCTCGAGCCTTGTGCTCAGCCTCATTTCAATCGCCGCCCTGCTCGCCCTCTGGTGGGTGGCGACGCATGAGGAATGGATCAAGCCGCTGTTCCTGCCGAAACCCGAGACGATCGGGATCGCGTTCCAGCAGGCGGTCGAGGGCGAACTCGACAACAACACGCTGTGGGGCCACTTCGTCGCCAGCATGGGCCGCGTCTTCTCGGCCTTCGCGCTGGCAATCGTGATCGGCATCCCCGTCGGCGTACTGATGGGTGTCTCACGCATCGCGCGCGGCATTTTCGATCCGCCGATCGAGTTCTACCGGCCGCTCCCTCCCCTTGCCTATCTGCCGCTGATGATCATCTGGTTCGGCATCGGCGAGCTGTCGAAGATTCTGCTGCTGTTCCTCGCCATCTTCGCGCCCGTCGCGCTCGCGGCACGGGCCGGTGTGCGCTCGGTCAGCCAGGAGCAGATCCAGGCGGCCCTTTCGATGGGCGCGAGCCGCCTGCAAGTCGTCCGCCACGTTGTGCTGCCGGCGGCACTCCCGGAGATCCTCGTCGGGCTGCGCATCGGGATGGGGGTCGGCTGGACCACGCTCGTCGCGGCCGAAATGGTCGCCGCCGACGCCGGTCTCGGCAAGATGGTCTACAACGCCTCGAACTTCCTCAGGACCGACGTGGTGATCCTCGGCATCCTGGCGATCGGCTTCGTCGCCTACGTGTTCGAGTTGCTGATGCGTTGGATCGAGAAGGTCGCCGTACCGTGGAAGGGACGGGTCTGAGCCCTCGTCACTTCCGCTCCATCAAGTCACGCGGGATCGGGTTCGGGAATGTGTCCGGCGTGATGATGCCATACCGGATGCAAACCCAGACAAGACCGAAAACGGCCACGGCTACGAGCGTATTGATGAGAAACAGGCGGCGCAGGCGCGGCAGCACCGGCGCACTCGCCGGCGTTCCCGGCACCACCTCGCCGCTTTCGCCCTGCGTGCGGACCCCGAACGGCAAGACGGCGAACAGCGTGGTCCACCAGATGATGAAGAAAAGTGCGATGCCGAGCGTGATGCTCATGTCTCAGGCCTGCTCGAGTTCGACCAGCGTCCCGCAGAAATCCTTGGGATGCAGGAACAGTACGGGCTTTCCGTGCGCGCCGATCTTCGGATTGCCGTCGCCGAGCACGCGGGCGCCCTTCACCTTGAGCTGGTCGCGGGCGGCCAGGATATCGTCGACCTCGTAGCAGATGTGATGGATGCCACCATCGGCGTTGCGCTCTAGGAACTTGGCGATCGGCGACGCGGTGCCGAGCGGCTCCAGCAATTCGATCTTGGTGTTCGGCAGCGTGATGAACACGGTCGAGACGCCGTGATCGGGTTGGGGAACGATCTCGGACACGGTCGCGCCGAGCGTCGTGCGATAGACGTCGGCCGCAGCACGGATGTCGCGCACGGCAATCGCCACATGATTGAGCCGACCGATCATCGTCCGCCTCCGCTCGAAAGAGTCGCCTACCCCTTGCCGTCGACGACGGTAATGAGAACCTTCACGATCGGTTTCTTACCCCAAACCTGATCCACCGCCGCCCGGACGCCACGCCGCACGGCATCCCGGACCAGTTCGACATCCTTGCGCCGCCCCGGCGGGATGCTCTTCAACGTCCCCTCGACCGCGTCGAGCACGACGTCCTCCATGGCGTAGCCGTCGACGGTCTCATAAGGGACGCCGTCGATCTCGGCATCCGGCTCGCCCACCAGTTCACCACGCCGCGACAGTGCAAGGCCGACGACCACGATACCGACATAGGAAAGCTTACGCCGCTCGCGAACCGGGCCGTCGCCATCCTCGACGATGAGCTTGCCATCCCGGAACAGCCGGCCGACCGGCGCTTCGTCGACGAGCAGCGAGGGCGCCGGCGCGATGCGGACCATTTCGCCATTCAGCACTACGCGCACGTCTTCAACGCCTTGCGCCTTGGCGAGCTCGGCATGCGCGCGCAGGTGACGCATCTCGCCATGCATCGGCACGGCGACCTTCGGCTTCAGCCAGCCGTACATTTGCACTAGCTCGCCGCGGCGGGGATGGCCGGTGACGTGCACCAGCGCATCCGCGTCGGTGACGATCTCGCAGCCGATGCGGGCGAGGTTGTTCTGGATGCGATTGACGCCACGCTCGTTGCCCGGGATCGTCCGTGACGAGAAGATCACGAGGTCGCCCTTGTCGAGCGCGACGCTCGGATGCTGCTTCTCCGATATCCGCGCGAGCGCCGCGCGCGGCTCGCCCTGGCTGCCGGTGCACAGGGCCAAGACCTCGTCGGGGTCGAGATAGCTGAACTGGTCCTGGTCGAGATACGAGAAGTCTTCCGGCAGGTAGCCGGTTTCCATGGCAACCTTGATCACGCGGTGCATCGCGCGCCCGACGACGACGAGACGGCGGCGCGAGGCGCGTGCGGCATCGGCCACGGCGCGGATGCGGGCAACGTTCGACGCGAACGTCGTGACGGCGACGCGCCGCTTCGCGCCCTTGATGATCTTGGCGAGCGACTCCGCCACTTCCGTTTCGGAGGGTGAAACGCCCTCGCGAAAGGCGTTGGTCGAGTCGCAAATTAGAGCTGCGACGCCTTCCTCGCCCAGCATCTTCAGCCGATGCTCGTCCGTCGGGTCGCCGACCAGCGGAGCTTTGTCGAGTTTCCAGTCGCCGGTGTGAAAGACGAGGCCGTGGGGCGTACGGATGGCGAGGCCGGACGGCTCTGGAATCGAGTGCGCCATCGTCACGAGTTCGACGTCGAAAGTTCCGATCTTGGTCCGCGCCCCGAGCGGCAATTTGTGGATCGGCATTTTGATCCGGCCACCGCCCTCTGCGAGCTTGGACTCGAGCATCCCCGCAGTGAAGGGCGTGCAATAGACGGGCGCCAGCAGCCGCGGCCAGAGATCGATGACGGCGCCAATGTGGTCCTCGTGGGCGTGGGTAATGAGGATGCCGTCTAGCGCCTTGCGGTTCTCCGAGATCAACCGCACGTCCGGCAGAACGACGTCGACACCCGGCTCCATCTCACCCGGAAAGGTTACGCCGAGATCGACCATCAGCCAGCGCCGCGCGTCAGCAGGACCGAGGCCGTAAAGATAGACGTTCATGCCGATCTCGCCGAGCCCGCCGAGGGCCATGAACACGAGTTCGCTGCCTCCGCTGGCGGCGCCTCGCCCGGCTGTGCTGTCGGCCATGATCCCCCGATTCCCGTTCAACCCGCTCCGCGCGCGGAAAGCGACACGTCACCATACGTGAAGCGTCGCATCGTACCATCCGGTTCCCGTAGCAGAAGCGCGCCGTCGGGGTCGACCCCGCCGAATGTCCCGCCGATGGGTTTGCCGCCGGCATTGACGGTTATTGTTTCGCCCAATCGGCCGGCCCGGGCGAGCCAACGCTCACGGATGGCCGGGAACCCTTGTCCGGCGTCCCAGAGGGCGATCGTATCGAGAAAGGCCGGATGCAAGTGATCAAGCATTGCGGCCGGGGTGAGGTGAACTCCGGTCTCGCGCAGGCATGCGGCGGCGCGCCCAAGACCGTCAGGGACGCCTGCCAGATTGAGCCCCACGCCAATGACGACGGCCGTGGCGCCTCCCTGCCCCGCTGTACTTTCGGGCAGAATGCCGGCGATTTTCGCCTCGCCGAGCAGAACGTCGTTCGGCCACTTGAGCCGCAACGCCGGCACCGCCACGCCAGCGTGCGTCGCCGCAGCCTCGATCGCACCGTGTACTGCGACGCCGGCGAGCAGCGAGAGCTGGTGAAGAACGCGGGCCGAGCAGGCCAGGGTCACGAGCAGGCTCGCGTAGAGATTGCCGTCGACCGAGGTCCACGTGCGGCCCGCCCGGCCACGCCCTTGGGTCTGGCGATCGGTAACGACCCAGAGTGGGCCGGTCTCACCGCGGGCGGCGAGGCCGAGCGCTTCCGTATTCGTCGATCCGAGCTCCGGATGGCGGAGAACGCGGAATGGGCGCTCGCGCAGAGGTTCGTCCGCCACCCGGCCTCCTCAGAAGCGGAACGACTTGGCGGCGGCTCCCGCTGCGGCGATCAGAGGCGCCGGCAGGACGACGAAACCAAGAACCACGAGGCCAGAGAGCGCCATAACCACCCCCGCCTTGGCCCGCACGGGCAGGAAGCGCTCACGGGCTTCGTCGAAGAATATGATCTTCACGATGCGGAGGTAATAGTAAGCGCCGACGACGCTGGCGATGACGCCGATGATCGCGAGATAGGTGAGCGCACCGCCGGCCTTGATGACCGGCAGGAAGGCGTAGAACTTCGCCCAGAATCCGGCGAGCGGCGGGATGCCGGCGAGCGAGAACATGAGCATGGCCATGACGAAGGCCATCGGCAGATTAGTCTGCGCCAGCCCGGCCAGTTCCTCGATGTCCTCTACCGGGCCGTCGTCGCGGCGCATCGAGAGAATGCAGGCGAAGGTGCCGAGCGTCATCACGACGTAGATCGCCATGTAGACGAGCACACCCTCTGCCCCCTCCTGTGTGCCCGCCGCAAGCGGCACGAGCGCGAAGCCGACGTTGGCGATCGAGGAGTACGCCATCAGTCGCTTGATGTTGGTCTGTCCGATCGCGGCAAAGGCGCCGAGCACCATGGAGGCGATGGCGAGGAACACGACGATCTGTTGCCACTGGACGGCGATGCCCGGGAATGCGCCGAGAGTGACCCGCATCAAGAGTGCCATCGCCGCGACCTTGGGTGCCGCGGCGAAGAACGCCGTCACCGGCGTCGGCGAACCTTCGTAGACGTCCGGCGTCCACATATGGAAGGGCACGGCCGAGATCTTGAACGCGATGCCGACGAGCAGGAACACGAGGCCGAAAGTCAGACCGATGTTCTGAGACGCGTTGGGCGCGGCAGCGACTTTGGCGATGACGTCGAAGCTCGTTGATCCGGTGAAGCCGTAGACCAGCGAGGCGCCATAGAGCAGCATGCCCGACGAGAGCGCACCGAGGACAAAGTACTTGAGACCGGCCTCGCTCGAGCGGACGCTATCGCGGCGCCAGGCTGCCACGACGTAGAGTGCGAGGCTCTGCAGCTCGAGGCCGAGATAGAGCGAGATCAGGTCGTTCGCCGACACCATCATCATCATGCCGACAGTCGCGAGCAGAATGAGGACGGGGAATTCGAACTTCATGGCGCGACTGTCGCGCAGCTCGTCGAACGACATCATCAGCGCAGCCGCGGCGCCACCAAGTACGAGCAGCTTCATGAAGCGCCCGAACGCATCGATGCGGAATGCGCCCTCGAAAAGCGTGACGGTACCGGCCGGCTGCAGCACAAGAAATGCGCCCGCGGCGATCAACACCGCGATCGCCATCCACCCGACCGTCTCACCCTCGCTATCCGTCTCCGGACGGAACACGCCGTACATCAGCAGCACCATCGCGCCTATGGCGATGGTCAGCTCCGGTAGCAGCGGCATGTACGATGACAGCTGGGTCATGACGAAATCCCCGGGCGCGCCCTCATTGGACGAGCGCTGCGGCTTTGATGGCGGCTTCGTAGCCGGTCACCAGCTTCTTGACGGAGGCAGCGGTCACGTCGAGCAACGCCGCCGGATAGATCCCGAAGAAGATGGTCAGCACGACCAGCGGCGCGAGCACGATGATCTCGCGCGCATTCATGTCCTTGATGCCAGCGAGGCTCGGCTTTTCGAGCTCACCGAAGATCATGCGGCGGTAGAGATAGAGGGCGTAGGCGGCCGACAGGATCACGCCGGTCGTGGCGAAGAAGGCCACCCAGGTGTTGGCCTTGAAGGCACCGAGCAGCGTCAGGAACTCGCCGATGAAGCCGCTGGTGCCGGGTAGGCCGACGTTGGCCATGGTGAAGACCATGAACACGAAAGCGTACATCGGCATGCGGTTCACGAGCCCGCCGTAGGCAGCGATCTCGCGCGTGTGCATGCGATCGTAAACGACGCCGACGCAGAGAAAGAGCGCAGCCGAGACGATGCCGTGCGACAGCATCTGGAAAATAGCGCCCTCGATACCCTGCGTGTTGAAGGTGAAGATACCCATCGTCACGAAGCCCATGTGGGCGACCGACGAATAGGCAATCAGCTTCTTCACGTCTTCCTGCGCCAGCGCCACCAGCGAGGTGTAAATGATCGCGATCACCGACAGCGCGAAGACGAGCGGGGCCAGATCCTGGCTCGCCAACGGGAACATCGGCAGCGAGAACCGCAGGAAGCCATAGCCGCCCATCTTGAGGAGAATACCAGCGAGGATCACCGAGCCCGCCGTCGGCGCTTCCACGTGTGCGTCAGGCAACCAAGTGTGGACGGGCCACATCGGCATCTTCACCGCAAACGACGCGAAGAACGCCAGCCACAGCCACGTCTGCATGTTGGCCGGGAACTTCGTGTCCAGCAGCTGCACGATGTCCGTGGTGCCGGCGTGCCAGTACATCGCCATCATGGCGAGCAGCATCAGCACCGATCCGAGCAGCGTGTAGAGGAAGAACTTGAAGCTCGCGTAGACGCGTCGCGGCCCGCCCCATACGCCGATGATCAGGAACATCGGGATGAGGCCGCCTTCAAAGAACAGGTAGAAGAGGAACAGATCGAGCGCGCAGAAAACGCCGATCATCAGCGTCTCAAGCACCAGAAATGCGATCATGTACTCCTTGACGCGTTCCTCGATCGCTTCCCAGCTCGCGAGGATGCACAGCGGCATCAGGAACGTCGTCAGGATCACGAACAGCATCGAGATGCCGTCGACACCCATCTTGTATTTCAGGGGGCCGAGCCAGGCGCGCTCCTCGACGAACTGGAAGCCCGGGTTCTTGACGTCGAAGTTCACCCAGATAGCGAGCGAGACGAAGAACACCATCAGGCTCGTCCAGAACGCGATCCAGCGCGCGTTCTGCGCTGCCTCGCGCGGCATCAGGGCGATCCAGACCGCGCCGAGCAGCGGCGTGAACGTGACGATCGAGAGGATCGGGGCGTCAGCGATGTTCATCAGCGCGCCCCCCCGGCGAACATCAGATAGGTGATCAACAGGGCCACACCGATCATCATTGCGAAGGCGTAGTGGTAGACATAGCCCGTCTGCAAGCGGACGACCCGGCCAGTGACCCGTTGCACGCTGTTGGCGGTGCCGTCGATGAGCCCATCAATGGTGGCACCGTCACCCCGCTTCCAGAGCAGCCTGCCCAAGGCACTCGCGGGCCGGACGAACAGCCAGTCGTAAAGTTCGTCGAAGTACCACTTGTTGAGCAGGAACAAGTACAGCGGGCGGAGTGCGCGCGCCGTCGCTTCCGGCAGCCAGGGCGCCTTGATGTAGTAGAGCCACGCGAGCGCGAGGCCGCCGAGCATCGCGGCGAACGGAGACCACGGCACCCAGCCCGGCACGTTATGAAGCTCGTGCAGGATGTGATTGCCCTTGGCCTCGTGGATCGAAGCACCCCAGAACGCTTTGTAGGGATCAGGCGCGCCGTGATAGCCGGTGCCGATGAAGAACTTGTAGAAGACGATGCCGGCGAGAACGGCACCCACGGCGAGCACGACCAGCGGCACCAGCATCACCGGCGGGCTCTCGTGAGCGTGGTCGTAGGTCTCGTGGTCGGCCCGCGTCTTGCCGTGGAACGTCATGAACATCAGGCGCCACGAGTAGAACGACGTCATGAATGCCGCGACAACCAGCATCCAGAAGGCATAGTTGTAGGGCGTGTGCGCCGCGTGGGCCGCTTCGATGATGGCGTCTTTCGAATAGAACCCGGCGAACCCGGCGACGCCGGGAATACCGACACCAGTCAGCGCCAGCGTGCCGATCAGCATCATGATCCAGGTGACGCGGATCTTTGAGGCGAGGCCGCCCATGTTCCGCATGTCCTGCTCGTGATGCATCGCATGGATGACCGAGCCCGCACCGAGGAACAGCAGCGCCTTGAAGAAGGCGTGCGTGAAGAGGTGGAAGACGCCAGCCGCGTAAGCTCCGAGGCCGCAGGCGACGAACATGTAGCCGAGCTGCGAGCACGTCGAATAAGCGATCACGCGCTTGATGTCGTTCTGCACGAGGCCGACGGTCGCCGCGAAAAACGCCGTGATGGCGCCGACCAATGTCACCACCGCGAGGGCGACGGGCGCGTATTCGAAGACGGGCGAAAGGCGCGCCACCATGAAGACCCCGGCGGTCACCATCGTCGCCGCGTGAATGAGCGCCGACACTGGGGTTGGGCCTTCCATCGCGTCCGGCAGCCACGTGTGCAGCAGGAACTGCGCGCTCTTGCCCATGGCGCCCATGAACAGCAGCAGACAGAGCAACGTCAGGATGTCGACCTGGTAGCCGAGGAAGTTCATCGTCTGACCGGCAACCGTCGGTGCCTGCTGGAAGACGGTGTCGAGCTGGATCGAATTGAAGACGAAGAAGAGCCCGAAGATGCCGAGCGCGAAACCGAAATCACCGACGCGATTGACTACGAAAGCTTTAATGGCGGCGGCGTTGGCGGACGGCTTTTTGTACCAGAACCCGATCAATAGGTAGGACGCGAGACCGACGCCTTCCCACCCGAAAAACATCTGCAGGAGGTTGTCGCTCGTCACCAGCATCAGCATCGCGAAGGTGAAGAGCGAGAGGTAGGCGAAGAAACGCTCGCGGCTGTCGTCCTCGTGCATGTAGCCGATCGAATAGAGGTGCACGAGCGCGGAGACAGTCGTCACGACGACCAGCATCACGGCGGTGAGCGTGTCGACGCGGATCGCCCAGGCGACGTCGAGTTCTCCGCTGGTGATCCAGCGCAGCAATGTCACCTTCGCCGTCTCGCCACCGAGGCCGACCCGCACGAACACGATCCACGAGAGCACGGCGGCGATGATCAGGAAAGCAGTCGTAATCAACTCAGCCGGACGAGGACCGATCGCGCGACCGAAGAACCCGGCGATGATGGCACCTGCCAGGGGCAGGAAGACGATGGCCTGATAGATCATGACGGCCCGCTCAGCCCTTCATCAAGTTGATGTCCTCGACCGCGATCGAACCGCGGTTGCGGAAATACACGACGACGATCGCAAGGCCGATGGCCGCCTCGCCGGCGGCAACCGTCAGCACGAACAGTGCGAAGACCTGACCAACGAGATCACCGAGGAAATGCGAGAAGGCGACGAGGTTGATGTTGACCGCGAGCAGCATCAGCTCGATCGACATCAGGATGACGATCACGTTCTTCCGATTGAGGAAGATCCCGAACATGCCGAGCGTGAACAGCGCCGCTGCGACCGTGAGGTAGTGCCCGATGCCGATCTCGTTCATGGTCTCGCACCCCGTCGCGGCCGTCACATCGCCGGCCTGCGCCTCAACCCGTCACTGACTCAGCTGCCTTCCCCGGTCGGCACGATCGCCTGCCCGGGTGCGACCTTGACCACTTCGATCGCGTCCGCGGGCCTGCGCCCAACCTGCTGGGCGATCGATTGCCGCCGTACGCCCTCCTTGTGGCGCAGCGTCAGCACGATCGCGCCGATCATTGCGACCAGGAGGATGAGACCTGCACCCTGGAAAAAGTAGACGTACTTCGTGTAGAGCACCCGGCCGATCGCCTCGGTGTTCGAAACGCCAGCCGGGATCGGCGCCGCAGCGACGCCGCCGAGCCCTGGCTTCAGAGCGCCAAAGCCGAGCACCATCACGAGTTCGACGGCGACGATCCCACCGATGATCGCGCCGAGCGGCGCGTTCTTGATGAAACCAGCCCTCAATTCGGCGAAATCGACGTCGAGCATCATGACGACGAAGAGGAAGAGGACCGCAACGGCGCCGACATAGACGATGACGAGCAGCATCGCCAGGAACTCGGCGCCGAGAAGCACGAACAGGCCGGCGGCGTTGAAGAAGGCGAGGATGAGGAACAGCACGGCGTGCACCGGGTTCTTGGCGACGATGACCATCGCGCCGGCGAGAACGGTCAGGCACGCGAAAAGATAGAAGAAGAAAGCCGCGAGGCTCATTCCCGTCTCCGTCCACCCCTGCCGGCTCGTTGACCGGCCACCGCTCAGACCACCCCGGTCGTGCGGCGTTTTTGCTCGTCCTTGACCGCTTCGCAGTGTCGCCACCAGAGCCGTCGGACTTTTGCGCTGCGGTAGGGCCAATAACTCAGAAGTGCCGACAAACCAAGCCACAAAACGCCGGTCCGGCTATACCCCCAAAGGATGAGCCCGCGGCTCGTGGCCAGCGCGGCACCGACCGCGACCAGCAACATCAGAATCTGTGCCCACCGAAATCGAGCTTCGCGCCGATACTGATCGTACGCAATCTGCCCGTAGCGCGCCAATTCGTCTGGGGTCAGCGTGGCGAGAAACTGAGACCAGCCCGCCTGCGTCACCGGGATGAGCGGCGGCGGCTCGTGGCGAATGAGATCGCGACGTCGATCAGCGGTACTTGGCGTCGAGGGCAATGTTCTTCGCGATCTCGCGCTCCCAGCGGTCCCCGTTCGCGAGCAGGCGCTCCTTGTTGTAGTAGAGTTCCTCGCGGGTTTCCGTAGCAAACTCGAAGTTCGGCCCCTCGACGATGGCGTCGACGGGGCAGGCCTCCTGACAGAGGCCGCAGTAGATGCACTTCACCATGTCGATGTCGTAGCGCGTCGTCCGCCGCGTGCCGTCGTTTCGGCGCGGGCCCGCTTCGATGGTGATCGCCTGCGCAGGACAGATCGCCTCGCAGAGCTTGCACGCGATGCAACGCTCCTCGCCATTCGGATAGCGGCGCAGCGCATGCTCGCCACGGAAGCGCGGCGACACCGGCCCCTTCTCGAAGGGATAATTGATCGTGTGCTTCGGCGTGAAGAAGTAGCGCATCGACAGGAAGAATGCCGACACGAACTCCGCGAGGAAGAGTGACTTTATCGCCTGACCGACGGCCATGACGAAGCTCCCGAATGGTTGGCCGGCCGGTGAGTCGGCCGGTCTGACAGCAGTCTGACGCGCGTCACGGCGCGAGCCCGCCGAACTGAAGCACCGCGGCGACCGCGACGACCATGACGAGCGACAGCGGCAGAAAAACCTTCCAGCCGAGCCGCATCAGCTGGTCGTAGCGGTACCTCGGCACGATCGCCTTCACCATGGCGAACATGAAGAAGACGAAGATCAGCTTCAGCAGGAACCAGATGATTCCAGGCACCCAGTTGAACGGGGCCACGTCGATCGGCGGCAGCCATCCACCGAGGAACAGGATCGTGGTCAGCGCGCACATCGTAGTGATGGCGACGTACTCGCCGAGCATGAACAGGAGATAGGGCGTCGACGAGTACTCTACCATGAAGCCGGCAACGAGTTCTGACTCGGCTTCGGGCAAATCGAACGGCGGCCGGTTCGTCTCGGCGAGCGCCGAGATGAAGAACACGACGAACATCGGGAACAGAACGAGCCAGTGCCAGTCGAGGAAGGACGCCGGCAGTCCGGCACCGCTACCGACGCCCGTTTTCTGCGCGTTCACGATCTCGGTCATGTTGAGCGAGCCTACGAGCAGCAGCACGGTGATGATGACGAGGCCGATCGACACCTCGTAGGACACCATCTGCGCCGCCGATCGCAGCGAGCCCATGAACGGATACTTCGAGTTCGACGCCCAGCCGCCCATGATGATGCCATAGACGCCGAGTGAAGAGATCGCGAGCAGGTACAGGATCCCGACGTTAAGGTCGGCGATCACCCATCGGCCGAAACCGTCTTCGTTCACGGGGATCACCGCCCAGGCGGCAAGTGCGAACGTCGCCGTGGCGAGCGGGGCGAGGAGGAAGACTGCCTTGTCGGCGCCAGCCGGGATAACCGGCTCCTTGATGACGAACTTGAGGAGATCGGCGAACGATTGCAGCAACCCGAACGGTCCGACGACATTTGGACCCTTGCGCATCTGCACCGCCGCCCAGACCTTGCGATCGAGCAGCAGCAGATAGGCGATGATGAGCAGCAGAGCCACCAGCATCACGACGCTCTGAAGCAGCATGATCGCGAGCGGCCAGCCGTAGGTCCACCAGAGTTGTAGCGCCTGGTCCATAGATCGTTTCCCGCCCGTTTATTCGGCCGCCTGGCGACGCTCGTTGGCCATCGCGGCTTTCACCGCACTGAGCTCGGCCATGACGGCCGACGCACGCGCGATCGGATTGGTGAGATAGAAGTCGGCGATCACCGGCTCGAAGGGCTTCGCCTCGATACGCGGTTCGCGCTTGGCGAGAGCCTCGACCGCGACGACGTCGCCCGCAGCCTGCTGACCGATCCGAGCCAAGCCCGGTGCCGCAGCGTACATCGCCGACCGCAGTGCTCCGAGCGTATCGTACGGCAGCGTGTGGCCGACGCGGGCCGACAGCGCGCGAACGATTGCCCAGTCCTCTTTGCCGTCACCTGGAGCGAAACCGGCACGTGCCGTCTGCTGGGCGCGACCTTCGGTGTTCGCGTAGGTGACGCTCTTCTCGGGGTAAGCGGCACCTGGCAGCACGACGTCCGCCCGATGGGCACCGGCATCACCATGGCTGCCCTGATAAATCACGAACGCGGAACCGAGCGCCTTGGTGTCGATCTCGTCGGCGCCGAGGAGCCACAGGACGTCCAGCGCGCCGGATCCAGCCGCCTTAATCATGTCGGCCGTCGCACGCCCTTTCGCTCCCGGCACGAAGCCGAGGTCAAGGCCGCCGACGCGGGCCGCCGCCGTGTGCAGGACGTTGAAGGCCGCGGCCCCGACATCCTTGCCCTGGCCGGCGGCGAGGGCAATCGCGGATGAGAGAGCGAGCACGCCCGAGCCGTCTGCGCGCGCAGCGACGCCGGCGCCGACGATGATCATCGGTCGCTTGGCGGCTGCGAGTTTGGCCGTGAACGGATGGCGGCCGGCTGCGACTTCGGCCAGTGTCTCTGGCCCCGCCCCCAGATGCTCGTACGCGTAGGTGAGTTCGACAGCACGCCCGATCAGGCCGACCGTCAGGCCACCCTGCCGCCAGCGCTTGCGGATGCGCGTATTCAGCACCGCAGCCTCGAGCCGCGGATTGGTGCCGACGAGCAGGATGACGTCGGCCTGCTCGATGCCTTCGATGCCGGCGTTGAAGATGTAGCTGGCGCGGCCGAGCGAAGGATCTAGGGCTTCACCAGAGGCGCGACAGTCGAGGTTCGTGACGCCCATGCGGCCCATCAGATCCTTGACCGCGAACATCTCTTCGGCGCCGGCCAGATCGCCTGCAATGACGCCGATCCGGTCTGCAGACGCCGCCTTGAGCTTGCCGGCCACGAGGCCCAGCGCTTCGTCCCAGGACGCGGGCTCCAGCCGACCGTTGCGACGGACATACGGGCGGTCCAGACGCTGTGTCCTCAAACCGTCGGCGACGTGGCGGGTTTTGTCGGAGATCCACTCCTCATTCACTGCGTCGTTGTTGCGAGGCAGGATGCGCATGACCTCACGGCCGCGCACGTCGACGCGGATGGCCGACCCGACCGCATCCATCGCATCGATCGATTCGATCTTCTTCAGTTCCCACGGCCGCGCATTGTGCGCCCAAGGACGATGGGTCAGCGCGCCGACGGGACAGAGGTCGACGACGTTGGCCGACACCTCGGAGAGCATGCCCTTCTCGAGGTACGTCGTGATCTCCATGTCCTCGCCACGGCCAATGGCACCGAGTTCCTCGACGCCCGCCACCTCCGTCATGAAGCGCACGCAGCGCGTGCACTGGATGCAGCGCGTCATCGCCGTCTTAATCAGCGGGCCGAGGTACTTCTCTTCGACGGCGCGCTTGTTTTCGTCAAATCGCGAACCGCCGACGCCGTAGGCCATCGCCTGGTCCTGCAGATCGCACTCGCCGCCCTGGTCGCAGATAGGACAGTCCAGCGGATGGTTGATCAGGAGGAATTCCATCACGCCTTCGCGCGCCTTTTTCACCATCGGCGTGCGGGTGTTGATGACCTTCGGGCTGCCGTCACGGTTGGGTGGCAGATCGCTGACGCCCATGGCGCAGCTCGCGACCGGCTTCGGCATGCCAACGACTTCGACGAGGCACATGCGGCAATTGCCCGCGATCGACAGGCGTTCGTGGTAGCAGAAGCGCGGAATCTCGACGCCCGCCTGCTCGCACGCCTGGATCAGCGTGATGCCGTCCTCGACCTCGATCTCCTGGCCGTCGATGATGAGCTTTTTCGGCATGATCGTCCTGGCCGCCGTTCCCCCGGAATCCCCCTTTTACGTCGGGAGATGACGCTGTTTAACCAGACTTGGCGCGTCGCGCTAGGGCGACATATGGCCATGTCGATCAGCGATGACGGAGCCTGCGCGGATCTTGTCGTGCCGGCATTCTCCTCACTTGCCAAACCCGCTCCCAACAAAGACCCTTCAGCCTTGCGGCGCGTCGTCAGCGCTGCCGTCGGCGGTCGGCGGATCGCGACGCTGCGGGCCGTCGTCGACGAGCCCGAATGCCAGCAGCCCCGCAAAGTAGCCGCCGAGATGCGCCTCCCAGGCGATCCCACTGCCGCCCGAGAGGAAAGCGCCGAAACTCGTCGCCAGTAGAAGATTGAGTCCGACCAGGGCAAGGGTGGCCGCGATCATGCGACGGTCGACGAGCAACCGCCTGAGCGGCAGGCGAGGAACGAGCCGCGCATAGCGCGTCACCAGGCTGCCACTGCCGACATCGGCCGCTGAGAAGATCAGAATGAGCGCTCCGGCCATCAAACCGGACACGGCGCCTGAGGCGCCGACCATGGGTTGTAGCTCCGTCCGGTGGACGAGAAAAAACGCCAGACCGGCGGCAATCCCTGTCGCCACGAAGAAGACGAGGAAGCGCACCGAGCCGAGGCGCCGGGCAACGATGCTGCCGAAGACGAGCAACCAGGCACCGTTGATCAGAAGATGGGTGAGGTCGCCGTGCAGCAGCATGTGGGTCACGAACTGCGTCCAGACCGCCAGTTCGCCACCCGGCAGCGAGCCGCCCATCGGCGGCAGCCCGAGCAATTGGCTGCGGGCCGGGATGAGCGCCAGCGCAACAAGCACCTGATCGTCCAGCGCGGGATCGAGAAGCTGGCGGCCCCCATGAACGGCCGCCATCAGTCCGAGCAAAACGAGGACGATGCCCGGCGCATTGACGATCGGCTGACGGGACTGAGGTTCGTTCACGATTTGCCTCGCGGGATGCGGCCGAGCCCGAAGGCACGACCCTGGCATGCTTCGTGCTCCCTGGTCACGACGAGGGGACGAGCCTGGCCGGCTGTCCCACAACGAGACACCGGCTCAAACCGGGAGGAGATAATGCGGCAGCCCGTCAATGTCGCCCTCTTCGACTACTGGAACGCGCTCCGCGGCGACCAGCCGCTGCCGGCGCGCACGGCCGTCGATCCCGGGCACATTTCCTCCCTCCTCGACAAGGTGTTCCTGATCGGCCTCGAGCCGGACGGTCACATCACGTACCGGCTAGCCGGTTCAACCCTCGCAATGCTGTTCGGCGGCGACCTCCGCAACCGGGATCTGCTCGCCCCGTGGTCACCAGTGGAAGGCCAGCGGATCGCAGCGCTGGTTCGCGATACGGCCCGTGACCACGAAGTCGGTCTCATCGAGTTCGAGGGATTGAACGGCGTCGGCGACCCGGTGCCGTTCGAAATGATCGTTCTGCCGCTGGCCCGCCACGACGGCGCCGACCGCTGGATCGGCGCGATCGTCCCCGAACAGACCATCGACTGGCGCGCCTTCGGGTCGATCCAGTCCTGCCGGCTCGTCCGACGCTCGTTTCTCGTCCCCCAACGCGCTCGCAAAATCACGAAGCCCGTTCCGCTCCGGCCCCACCACCTGCCTCGAACGGTCCCCACTATCGTGCCGACGAAGCGCCAGCCATCGCGTCCATCGTTACGTGTTCTCGATGGCGGACGCTCCTGGCAACCACCCGAGAACGAACGGACCTGAAAGCGGAGCCCATCGCGGCGAGCCGGCTGACGGCGCATTAATCCTCCCGAGGTCGGAGTTTTACCGGCGGTTAACTGCTTTGGCCGATAGTCCAGCATCCGTTTCCTCCCACGCCGCCGGTCGCCCGAATGCTCGTGACCCATCCGTCGTCCGACTCGTCGTCGCCCGTGGCCGAACAGTCCACGCGATCGGCCGACCGGCGCCGTAATCGGCGGTTCCCCCTCACCCTGATCGGTCGATGCATGACGTCGACCAAGCAGGAATTCCCCTGCCGGATGATCGACATCTCGATGAGCGGCATCGCCGTCGCCGCGGTCGCCGACATCGCTATAGGCGAGCGCATCGTCGCCTACTTCGACGAGATAGGCGGGGTCGAAGGCACGGTGGCCCGCACGTTCGAGGGCGGCTTTGCTTTCGCCCTGACTGTCAGCAAGCACAAGCGTGAGAAGCTCGCCGCGCAAGTCACCTGGCTCGTCAACGCTCACGAGCTGTCCGGCATCGATGGTCGCCGTCACGAGCGCATTCCTGCCCGCCAGACGACCAACCTCGTCCTGGCCGACGGCTCCATCCATCCCGTGCGCTGCCTCGATGTATCCGTGTCCGGAGCATCCATTATGACGCGCTTGCGGCCGAGTATAGGCACCGCAGTCACCCTCGGGCGTCTGACGGGCAAGATAGTCCGCCATCACCCCGAAGGCGTGGCCATCCAATTTGTCACGGTCCAGAGCCGCGATTCACTCGACCGTAACTTTGGCTAAGGCCCCGGCCTCGCCATTCACCTCACCTCAACACCTTTGGCCAAATCTGGAAGCCAGCATCCGAGGGTAGTAGAGATGAAGCTGGCTCGTCGCCTCCTAACCGTCATCGCTCTCGTCGGCACGGCCGTTCCCGCCGCCGCCGATGTCGTGAAGGCCCGGTTGAATACGACCGAAGGCCCGCGGTTCATGCGGGTGTACGGAACGGCTTTTCCTCCCCACGGTTTCGTCAAGTTCTGCGACCGGGCTCCGCAGGAGTGCGTTCAGGGTGCACCCGAGATCCGCCGCTTCGAACTCACGGCCGAGCGCCGCCGCCTCCTCGATCAGGTCAACCGCGGCGTGAACCGCGCGATCAAGCCCGCGACCGACATGGAACTCTACGGGATCTCTGAGGTCTGGACGTTGCCGTCAGATCGTGGCGACTGTGAAGATTATGCCCTGCTGAAGCGCCACCTTCTGATCCGCGAAGGCTGGCCCGTTGGGTCGCTGCTGATGACCGTCGTGCGCGACGAAAAGGGTGAAGGCCACGCTATCTTGACGGTCCGCACCGCCAACGGCGATTTCATCCTCGACAACAAAAATGACGATATCAAGTTCTGGTACGAGACGCCGTACGAGTTCGTAATGCGCCAGTCCTACATCAATCCGCGCGTTTGGATGTCGCTCGACCCGTCCGACGGTAATGCGCCGGGTGCGATGGCAGGCTTCGATCGCGTTCCCCGCTGATCGTCGGCCGGACCGCTCAACCGCCTTGGGCAGCGAGGATCGAGGGATACCGTCGCATCTTGTCGACGTAGACCTCGGTCCCCTTCCGGATACGGACGAGATCATCCTCGGTCACCTGCCGCACGACCTTGCCAGGCATACCAAGCACGACCGAACGCGGCGGGATTTCTTTCCCCTCCCCGATCAGGGCACCGGCGCCGATCAGGCATTCTTCACCGATGCGCGCGCCATTGAGGATGACCGCGCCGATGCCGATCAGGCAGCCCTGGCCGATCGTGCAGCCGTGCAGCATCGCCATGTGCCCGACGGTGCAGTTCGGCCCGACGTACATCGGGAAACCGGGGTCGGTATGCAGCACGGTGCCTTCCTGGATGTTCGTCCGGGCGCCGATGCGGATCGGTTCGTTGTCGCCGCGGATCACCGCGTTGAACCAAATGCCGACGTCGTCGCCGATCTCGACACTGCCGACGACGATGGCGCCGGGCGCAACCCAGTAGCGCCCGCTCGCCGGCGGCACGACGCGCTGATCGCCGAGTGCATAGAGGCCCATGTGTTTCCCCGGCCCTGGTCCGTCCCTCACGCGTCGTCGAGATCGACGTCGAGGATCGCCATCTGCAGCTGGTAGCTGACCTCGCCGTCGTCCTCTTCGCGATAGAGCGTGGCGATGAATTCATCGCCGACCGAGACCTCTGCCATGTCCTTCTTCTTCGGGTGCATCACGACCCGGAGCGCGTCACAGCGAAACGTCTTGCGCAGATACTTCTGCAGCTTGGGCACGTCTTCCTTCAAGTCGATCTCCTTGCGGCGGGAAAAATGGCCCGGTTACGAGCAACCGCAGTCGTCGGGCGCGACCCGCTGGTCCATCGACCGCGCGGGCTCCGGGCAGCCAGCGTCGCCGACCACCTTGGCCGGTACGCCGGCGACAGTGGTATTCTGCGGCACGTCCTTCAGCACGACACTGCCGGCGGCAATGCGCGAGCACCGGCCAACGCTGATATTGCCGAGAATCTTCGCACCAGCACCTATCATGACGTTGTCGCCGATCTTCGGGTGACGGTCACCTGTCTCCTTGCCGGTGCCGCCGAGCGTCACGCCATGCAGCATCGACACGTTATCGCCGATTACTGCAGTCTCGCCGATGACGATGCCGTGGCCGTGGTCGATCATCAGCCCGATGCCGACACGCGCCGCCGGATGCACGTCGATCGCAAAGATCCGTGACGCCTGACTCTGCAGATAGAGAGCGTAGTCGCGCCGACCGGTCTTCCACAACTCGTGCGAGAAGCGGTGCACGACGATGGCGTGAAACCCTTTGAAGTAGAGCAGCGGCTCGATGTAGCGACTGCACGCCGGATCACGGTCGAACACGGCGGCGAGGTCGGCGCGGAAGGCCCGCCCGATTTCCGGCCGTGTGGCCAGCACCTGCTGGAACGTCTGATTGATCAGGCCGGCGTCGACGTCGGAATGATTGAGCCTCTGCGCCAGCCGGTGGCACACGGCGTCTTCGAGCCGATCGTGGCTCAGCACCGTCGCGAAGATGAAGCCGCCGAGCGCCGGCTCGTTGCGGATGGCGGCTTCCGCCTCCTCGCGGATGCTCGTCCAGATCGGATCGTAGGCCTGAATACGACGGTCGGCTTCGGGCCTCGGCATCGTCGACATGCGGATCTCCTGGCATGCAGCGGGCGCGGACCGCCGCGCCCGTTTATAGGCTAAAGACACCGGACCGCCTAGGGTGCGATGGCTGCCCGCGGTCCGCCTGGACGGTCACCTGCAGGCCGTTCGTACCAGCCGAGGAACAACGCCCGATGACCGAGACCGCTCCACGCCCCGGCCGCCTCGCTACGGAGACGGACGGCGGCATCCGCTGGATCATCATCGATAGCCCGGCCCGCATGAACTCGCTCACAATGGCCATGTGGGAGGCTGTGCCCCGGCTGATCGACGCGGCAGTCGCGGATCCCGACGTGCGCGTGATCGTCTTCGCGGGCGCCGGTGGCAAGGCGTTTTCGGCCGGCGCCGACATCTCCGAGTTCGATACCGTGCGCACCGGCAGCGCCGCCAAGTTGTACGACGAAGCCAATCATCGGGCTTTCGAGGCGATCGCCCGCGCCGCCAAACCGACGATCGCCATGATCGAGGGCTTTTGCCTCGGCGGCGGCCTCGAAATCGCGCTGTGCTGCGATATCCGCTACGCGGCCGAAGGCGCCAAATTCGCGATCCCCGCGGCCAAGCTCGGCATTGGCTACAACCCCCGCTGGATCAGGCCGATGCTGACGGCGATGACCGCGGCCCGCGCCAAAGAAATCTTGTTCACCGGACGCCGCTTCGACACGGCGGATGCGCTTGCCATGGGTCTCGTCAACCGTGTGGTCGAACCCACGAAGCTGCGTACCGAGACGCTGGCACTCGCTGCCGAGATCGCGGCCAACGCACCGCTCAGTGTCTATGCCGCTAAGCGCACCATCGACGAGTTCATGGACCGGCCGCAGACCCCCGACATGGCCGCGCTCGACGCGCTCATCGAAACCTGCGCGACCAGCGAAGACTACGCCGAGGGCCGCCGGGCCTTCCTCGAAAAGCGCAAGCCCGTGTTCCGCGGTCGCTGATCGTCGCGCCTACCGCCTTGCGGCATGGATCGCTCGTCCCGCCACGTGGTCGGCGTCGCCGACGGCATCGTCGACCTCGCGAAAATCACCCCGGAGCGCCTTCAGGGCGGTGCGCTCGACGTCGATCTCGCGGGAGGTCCGGAAGCCCAGCCGCCGAAGCACCGGCAGCGGCGGACACCAGCCCTGCGTCGCGTGCTGGAGCAGGAAGGCGGCGACGAGGCCCGGCAGCACCAGCCAACGCCGATCCTGCGTCGCGGCAAGCGTCGCGCCGATCAAGAACAGCGTCGCCGCGTTCGCTTCGAGCACGCGTTCGACGTCCCATTCGCGATCGAGCTCATCCAGCCGCCGGTCGATCTGATCCGGGCAATTCGCGTAGAAGCGCACGTTGACGGCGGAATGCCGGACGATGGCCCGATTGGCCTCGTCGCTCGTATGTTCGGGGACGCGGCGCGTCGTGCTCGGAAACATGGCAAAGCCCTCCGCACTGGCAACGGACGACCGCCGGCATGGTTCCTCTGCGCCAGCCTAGAGAACCACCACGCCGCGATGGCGCGCTTCGCCTTCCGGTTCGACGTGGATCGAAACGTCCGCTCCCGGAGCGACGTCGGCGAGCGCCTGTTCGAGCCGGTCGCAGATGTCGTGCGCTTCCGAGACGGTCATCGTGCCGGGCACGACCAGATGAAATTCGATGAAGGTCGCGCGGCCGGCGACGCGGGTCCTGAGATCATGCGCCTCGATCGCCCCGCTCGCGTGCGCCGAAATGGTCTCGCGAATACGCGCTTGCAATTCAGGCGCCGCCGCTTCGTCGATCAGACCGCTCATCGACTCCCGCGTTAGTCGCCAGCCAGTGAAGAGAATGTTGATCGCCACAGCGGCCGCGATTAGCGGATCGAGCACCGACCATCCGGTCGCGACGGCGAGCGCGAGACCGATCAGCACGCCGATGGTCGTGATGACGTCCGTGACGAGATGCCAACCGTCGGCGACCAGCGCCGGCGACTTCCAGGCCTTTCCCCGATTGATCAGAAAGAACGCCCAGCCGCCGTTGATGACCGTAGCGACGACGCTGATCGCCATGCCGGTCAGCGGCGTGTCGAGCGTCCGCGGCGCCTGGATCGCGGCGTAGGCCTCGTTGAGGATCAGGATGGCCGCGACGATGATCAGCGCGCCTTCGAGCACGGCCGAAAAGTATTCCGCCTTATGATGCCCGAACGGGTGGTTCGCGTCGGCCGGCTGAGCGCTGATGCGAATGGCGACGAGCGCTGCGATGGCCGTGACGACGTTGACGATGCTTTCGAGCGCGTCCGAATAGAGCGCGACGCTTCCGGTGACGACATAGGCCCAGTACTTGATGGCCATCACGGTGATGGCGACGACGATGCTCACCGCCGCCACGAGCGAAGTCCGCTCGATGGTCGATGCGGTCTTCCCGCCCGCCGTGGTCCTGGCGTCGCTCACCGTCGTCTCAGCCTCGCTTGCCCATCACTCGCCGCATCTCTTCGCACGGATCGGGGCGCGCCGCTCTTGGCGTAAAGACGAGGATGTCGGCGACCGGCTCGCCCTCGGGCCCACGTTCGACGTAGGCGGCCGGTTCAACTTTGGCGGGGTCGACTTCGACGAACATGACCGCGAGGGCCGCCCGCGGCGGCACTTGGCGCGCGAGATACCAGGGCACGCCCCGGTCACGCCGCACATGGCCGTTGCCTGTGATCAGCACTGCCGAACCATGCCGATAAACGGCATCCCCGACACGCAGGGCCAAATGCGTGTCGCGATACCGTTGCGCCAAGGCCATGTTCCCAAACGCCGTTCGAGGCACCAAGCCGCAATGGCTTGCCTCGAGTTCGTCGAGCAGCGCCGCTTCGCGCGCTTCGCCGAGCGGAATTTCGAGTTGCTGAGCCGCCGCTCCGCCTTCGGCCAGCGCGGCGCGGCCGTTGCGGGCCACGTCGCGGATTCGGGCTCGCGCCGGGTCGCCGCCGAGGATCGCCATCCGCTGGTCGAGAGCCGCTGCGAACAGCGGTTCGAACATATTCGAGTCCGGCCAGCCGCTCTGCTCCCAGGCAAGCCGCTTCAAAAGCTCCGAGGCCGAAGGCAGGGCGGCGCCCGCAACCCGGTCGCGCTCGAGCGCGTCGAGGAGGTCGGCCTGATCCGCCCGCAGCTGCTCGAATACGACGCTGCGCTTGCCCGCGAGCAGCGGTGCGCGCAGGCGGTGATGATCGGCGTTGTCGTGCACCTCACCGAGCAGAACGATTTGGGCCGAAGCGACGCGGTCTCGGAGCGCCGCCGCGTCCATGACTGCGCCGGTGCCACTGGTGGCATAGATCCGCCCGACCAGCGGGTGCTCGCGTGCGAGTTCGCTGGTCCACCCTCCCACGGGAACGAGATCGCTCGCGGCCGTCCGCCCCGGTACCGCAGCCACCAGCGCGAGCAGAAGCCCGAGCAGCAGCGCAGGGATATGGGAGTGCATGTCGCTTCGCCTCGCCCGCGGCCTCAACGCTCCGGCCGCGGCGGCAGGCCCTTCCGCGCACGCATGAGATTAGCGAACCGGGTGAACAGGTAGTGGCTGTCGCGCGGACCGGGGCTCGCCTCCGGGTGATACTGGACCGAGAACACGGGACGGTCCTTGACGCGCAAGCCGCAGTTGGTGCCGTCGAACAGCGAGACGTGCGTTTCCTCCACCCCCGCCGGAAGCGTCTCACGGTCCACCGTGAAGCCGTGGTTCATCGAGGTGATCTCGACTTTGCCGGTCGTATAGTCCTTGACCGGATGGTTGGCACCGTGATGGCCCTGGTGCATCTTGCGCGTCCGCGCGCCGAGCGCGAGCCCGAGCATCTGGTGACCGAGGCAGATGCCGAACGTCGGCAAGCCGCTATCGATCAGCTTGCGGATTTCCGGCACCGAGTACCGGCCTGTGGCGGCGGGATCCCCCGGCCCGTTCGACAGGAACACGCCGTCGGGCTTGCGGGCGAGCACCTCTTCGGCGGTGGTCGTCGCGGGCACGACGGTGACGCGGCAACCGGCATCGGCAAGGCAGCGCAGGATGTTGCGCTTCAGGCCGTAGTCGATCGCCACCACCTCGAACTCGGGCGCCGCGTTGCGCGGATAGCCCGTGTTCCACACCCAGCGCATCTCGTCCCAGGTGTAGCTCTGCCCGCTCGTCACGTCCGGCACGAGATCCATACCGTCGAGGCCCGGCCAGGCGCGCGCCTCGGCCTTCAACGCGTCGAGATCGAAGCGGCCCGTCGGCTCGTGCGCGATAACGGCGTTCGGCATGCCGAGCTCTCGGATTCGCGCCGTCAACGCGCGCGTATCGACGCCGGCGAGCGCGATGATGCCGCGCGTCTTGAGCCAGGCGCTGAGGTTTTCGCGCGCTCGGTAGTTCGAAGGCTCGGTCACGGACGCGCGCAGCACCGCCCCGCGCACGCCCGACCGCATGGCGAGGTTCGACGTCTCGGTGTCCTCGATGTTGGTGCCGACGTTGCCGATATGCGGGAAAGTGAACGTGATGATCTGGCCCGCATAGCTCGGGTCGGTCAGGATCTCCTGATAACCCGAGATCGCCGTATTGAAGCAGACCTCGCCGACAGCACGCCCCGTCGCGCCGAGCCCCTGACCGGGAATCACGGTGCCGTCGGCCAGGACCAGCACCGCGGTCGGTTTCTCGTCCGCCCAGGGGGCGGGCGTCGAATGGGCGTTGGTCGCCTGCGTCATGACATAGCCTCCGACCTCGCCGCACCGGCCGCGCCGCGGCCTCGCCCCGTTATGGGAGGCGCCGCAGGGCACGGAAGGGGCTGGCAAACGGCCGGGACCCTAGGGAAAGCGGCCCCCCGGGTCAACCCGAGGCCTCACAAATGCCGACTCAACGCCTATATCATCACTCGACCAGCGGGCACTGCCCGGTCGACGCGCCCCTGCGTGCTCGGCTCGGCAGGGTCCGCTCTTTTCGATGGGGCGCTGGCTTGCCCACTAAGGGGCGCAGGCGTAGACACCCCAGCTTCGAACGGACGCAAGGAGGCGGACATGATCCGCGAGCGCATCGGCCAGGCGATGAAGGAAGCCATGAAGTCGGGCGACAAGCGCCGCCTCGCGACGCTCAGGCTCGTCACGGCCGCCATCAAGGACCGCGACCTCGGCGTCGGCGGCGGACCGGTGCCCGAGTCGGGCAAGATCGGCGACGACGAAGTGCTTCAGCTGCTGACCAAGATGGTGAAGCAGCGGCGCGAATCGATCGACACCTACGGCAAAGCGGGCCGCCAGGACCTCGTCGATCAAGAAACCGCCGAAATCGCCGTCATCGAGGAGTTCATGCCGAGACAGATGGACGACGCGCAGATCCGCGCCGCCATCGGTACGGTGATGAAGGAACTCTCCTGCGAGAGCCTGAAGGACATGGGCAAGGTGATGGCCGCGCTGAAGGCGCGCTATCCGGGCCAGATGGACTTCGGCAAGGCGAGCGGCCTCGTCAAGCAGATGCTCAATCCCTGACAAAGCGAAGCGGCGCCCGAAAGGGCGCCGCTCTTTTGTTGGTAGTGCCGTTCGAACGCGGTCAGCGCTCGACGACGGCCACGATCGTGCGATCCTGCGGCTCGACGATCACGATCTCTTTCTCCGCCACGACGTAGCGATAGGGCTCGAGCTTCGGAATGTCGCGCACTACGCGATCTTCGAAAGTCCTGAGTTCGACCGACTGCGGCAGTTTGGAGCCGACTTTGATCTCGACGCGATCGAGACGCTCGCCGCGCCGCTCAACGACGCGAACCAGACGGTCGCGTTCCTCAGACGTCAGCGTAATTCGCACACTGCCCGCCGAGCCGGCTGCGCTGCCAGTGGTCGCCCGCCCACCGCCCCGCTCGATCACATAGACGACCGTGCGACGCTCCGGATGGACGATCACGATGCGATCTTCGACGACGACGTAACGGTAGCCGCGGAAGCGCGGCACGACTTCGACGACGTCCGCCGGCAGCGTATCGAGCGTGACGGTCTGCGGCACGGCCACGCCGACCGAGACGTTGAAGTTCACGTCGCTGCGGCGGCGCTCGGAGCCGCGGCCAAGCCGGTCGCGAATACGGTCCTGCTGCTCGCTCGACACCTGGACGTCGGCACCGGCGTCACCGCCCGCGGATCCCGTCGTTGCCGTGCCGCCGGTCGATCCGGTCTGCCCGGTCGTGCCGGAGGCCGGGCCCTCGCCCGTGCGACCCGCCTTCTGTTCGGACTTCGTATCGCCACCCGTCCCGGACTGGCCGGTCGCTTCGCCCTTGGTCGCCTTGTTCTGGCTCTTCTGGGACTCGGCCTTCGTGCCGCTCTTCTGGTCTTTGGTGTCGGCCTTGCGATCATCCTTTCCCTGACCGGATTTCGGCTCGGCACTCTTCTTCGCGTCGCTATCACCCGAGCCGGCCTTACGCTCGGTCTTCGTGTCACCGGTCGACCCGCTGCGCTTCGTATCACCCGAGGCGCCACCGGTCCCGCTGCTCTGACCTTGCGTGCTGCCGGACTGCGATGACGTCGAACCGCTCTTGTCCTGGGCCGACTTGTCCTGCCCGGCCTGACCGGACGCGGAGCCCGACGCCGAACCGGAACCCGACTTCGGCTCACCTTTTCCCGAGGCCGAACCAGAGCCCGAACCCTTGGTGTCACCGGACTGCGCGCTCGGGGCCTGCTTTTCGGCCGAGGATCCGCCGCCGGTCCCCTGGGCCACCGCAAACGTCGTGCCGCCCGCGACGAGCAGCGCCGCGACCGCGGCCGATGACTTGAGCCGAAGCTTCATTTGATTGTTCTCCTGCCTTGACGCGACGAGGGGCATCGGCACCTGCCGAGCCCCCCGTTTGGCAAGAGAACGACCGCCTGCGAGTTATGGTTCCTGGCCGGTGCGCCAACGGAACCGCAGCCAGCCTCGCGCTTAGCGCCGCAAGCGCTCCAGAAGCTCCGGAGACGGATAGGCGTCCTGCGGCAAGCCGACGCGCTGCTGCGCCGCTCGTACCGCTGCACGCGAACCTGCCCCGAGCTTGCCGTCGATCTCGCCGGCATAGAGCCCGCGCGTCTTCAGCAAGGTCTGCAGCTCGCGGATCTCTTCGTAACCGAACGGCGAAACGGGCGCACGGCCCGCGCTCATCACCGGCGCGCCGTCGATCCGCGTCGCAAGATAGGCGGCCGTGGTGGCATACGTCAGCGCCTGGTTCCACAGCAGGAAGACCTGGAAATTCTGGTACGCGATAAAGGCCGGACCGTTTCGTCCCATTGGAAGATGGAGTGAGACAGGCGTCTGGTCGGCGGGCAATGCTCCGCCATCAGCTTTTTTGACGCCCCACTTTGCCCACTGCGCGCGGGGATGCTTGATGGCGAGGTCGGCCTCCTGCCACGGCATCTCCGCCGGCACGCGGACCTCTTCGAGCCAGGGCTCGCCGCGCTTCCATCCGAGGCTCGCCATGAATGCCGCCGTCGAGGCGATGATGTCGGCGGGGCTGCGGACCAGGTCGCGCCGGCCGTCGCCGTCGAAATCGATCGCGTGGTTCCAGTAATGGGTCGGGAGAAACTGCGTTTGGCCGAGTTCTCCCGCCCACGACCCGATCATCTCGGACGGCTTCAGATCGCCGCGCTCGATGATCTTCAGCGCTGACATCAACTCGCCGCGGAACATCTCTCCCCGCCGGCAGTCGTAAGCGAGAGTCGCCAGTGAGCGCAGGACCGGCAGCTTGCCCATACCCGCACCGAAGTCACTTTCGAGCGCCCAGAACGCCGCGATCGGCGCAGCCGGCACGCCCCACTTTTCCTCGGCCTTCTTGAAGACGTCCTTATGCCGCTGCACCGCCCGTGCGCCCGACTGCTCGCGGTTCTTCGTCGCGAGGTCGCGCGCCACCTCCGCAAAGGTCCGCGAGAAGAAGCTCTGCCGTCGGTCGCGCTGGATCACGCTCTGGTCGAGGGTGAGACCGTCGAGCGCGGTGGAAATGGTCTGGCGCGAGATCCCGGCTTTCGCCGCCTCGGCTTTGAACTTCTCCATCCAGCCTTCGAACGTGCCGGTGTTCTGACAGTTGCGCGAGTTGGCCGGCGGCGGAACATAGGCCGACGCGGCGAGCGGCGTCAGCAGGGTGCCGAGGAAGGGCACGACCCCGAGCGCGAGGCGAACGAGACGAGTGGGCATGCGCTGGAAGACCCGAGTTTTGTGGACCGGCCCCCAACAGAGGCGACCTGTCGCGCAAAATCAAGGCGCCCGGCGTTCGTTCAGGTAGGCTTGCAGAAAAGCGGGCACGATTTCGTCGACGGCGGCCAGCGAATATCCGCCCTCCTGCACGATGACGGTCGGGAGCGGGATCTCGCCATAAAGGTTACCGAGCGCCCGGAAAGCCGACGTCGTCACCGACTGCTTCGACAGCGGATCGTCCTGGTGCGCATCCCAGCCGGCCGAGATCACCAGAGCCTCCGCACCCGTCGCCAGTGCCGCCACGACAAGTTCGCGATTGGCCTCGAGGAACGTGTCGTCACCGGAACCCGGCGGCAGCGGCAGGTTGAGATTCGCCCCGTCGCCTTCCCCGGCGCCCCGCTCGTCGCGATACCCCGCGAAGAAGGGATAGTACGCGTCGGGGTCCGTGTGCACGGACCCGACGAACACATCGCCGCGACGGTAGAAGATCGACTGCGTGCCGTCGCCGTGATGCGTGTCGAAATCGAGGATGGCGACGCGCTTGAACCGGCGCCGAAGGATCTCGGCCGCGAGTGCGGCGCCGTTCAGATAACAGAAGCCCGAGGCGCGATCGGCGTACGCATGGTGGCCAGGTGGGCGGCATAGCGCGAAGGCCTCCCCCGCGCCCGCGACCACGGCCTCCGCGGCGGCAATCGCCGCTTGCGCCGACTGATACGCGGCCGTCCACGTCGATGGGCCGATCGCGACCGCGAGATCGCCGAGATACCAGCCCGCCTGCCCCACCACGCTCGTCGTGCGCGGACGACCGCGGCGCCCAAGGCTCGGTGCCGCGCCGACATAAGGGTGGACGTTCGGCAGCACTTCGGCACCAGCGCCCGGCAACGCGCTGAAGCGACCGTGGGCCGTCTCCAGGAAATCGAGATAGGCAGGATCGTGCACCATCGTGAGCGCTTCTCGACCGCGATCCGGGGGCGCCGTCAGCGGCAGGCCCAGTGCCGCGATCCGATCTCGCAGTCGCTTGGCCCGCTCGGGCGTATCGAAGGGCGGCACGATACGCCCAGCCACCATAAACTGCTGGGGCGCATGTCGAAGCTGGGCATCGGAAAAGAACACATCCATGGCCGCCTCACGCATGACGTAAAGCAGTTTACTCCGGATTGCCGGACGTGGCGCGAGCACCGGCCGTACCGGCTCGCGGGGCAGCCATGCCGGCGCGTGGCACCACTGCGGCCGCGAGGAGCAGCGCCGTGGCCGCAATCGCCATCGCGGCGCCGTAACCGCCAGTGCGGTCGATGGTTAGCCCGGCGACGAACGGCCCGAGGATCTGTCCGAGACCGAACGCCGCCGTCATGAGCGCGACGCTGCGCTGTGGTCGCGCAGGATCGAGTTCACGGGCCCCCATCAGACCAAGCGCCGTGATGCCCATCATCGTCGCACCGAGCACAAGCGCAGCAACGATGGCGCCGCCAATCCCACCCGGCCAAAGGCAGCCGAGAATGCCGACCGCTTCGACGATGCAGGCAATGGCGAACGCTTTGCCGATGCCGATGCGTCGCCCGATGAGCCCCCAGACCGCGACCGATGGCACGGCCGTAAGCCCGACGATGACCCAGATCGCCGGTTCGATCGTGCGCATCGCGGGGTCGCCGCGGACAATGGCGACGAGAAATGTCGCAGTGATCACGTAGCCGAAGCCGAACAGTCCGTACGCGAGCACGAAACAGCGTCGCTCGCTCGCCAGAGCATCCGACGGCGGTTGGCTCTCGGACCGCGGTGCAGCACTCGGTGACCCGTCCGGTAACAGCCAGGCGACGAGCCCGAGCCCGACCGCGGCGAGAACTCCGGCGCCGAACCAGAACAACCGCCAGTCCCCACCGGCCGCCGACAAAACCGAGACGAGCACGGCGGAGGCGGCAATACCGGCACCGACGCCCCCAAAATGCCAGTCAGACAGATCCGCGCGGCCGACACGCGTGAGGCGATCGAGAACGAGACCGGTCGCAAGAACCAGGACGAACGCGCTCGCGACACCGCCGATGAAGCGTAGGACGAGGATCACTGCGAGGCTGTTCGGCGCCGCCATCGCCGTCGTCGTCACCGCACTCAGTGCAAGCGCCGCCAGCATCGCCAGTCGCTCGCGGCCGCGCGGCAGGGCGAAGCTCGCCGCGAGCGCGCCGATGAGATAACCGAGGAAGTTCGCCGAGGCGATGAGACCCGCTTCGCTCTTGGACAAGCCGAGCGCCGCGACCATGGACGGAAGGATCGGCGTATAGACGAAGCGTCCGATGCCGATGGCTGCCGCGAGTGCGATGAGGCCACCGAGCGCGATCGTAACGGCTGCGCGGTCGCTGGCCCCCTCGCCGTTCAACGCCCGCCGCCGATATCGACGAACGCGTTGTTGACGTACGAGGCAGCCGGGGAAAGCAGCCAGAGCACCGCCTCTGCGACTTCTTCAGGCTGGCCGGTGCGCCCCATCGGCACACCGGTGACGAGCCGCTTCAGCCGATCCGGCACGCCAGTTTCGTCGTGGATCGATGTTTCGATGAGACCGGGTCGCACAGCGTTGACGCGGATGCCTTGCGGGCCGAGTTCGGCGGCGAGGCCGCGCGTCATGGTGTCGATTGCACCTTTCGATGCGGCATAAGGGATCATGCCCCCGCCGCCGCCGATCACCGCCGCAGCGGACGACATGTTGACGATAGCGCCGCCCTTCCCGCCCGACTTCGTCGACATGCGTTTCGCCGCCTCGCGGGCACACAGGAACTGGCTCGTGATATTGATCCGCCAAAGCCGGTCCATCATCTCCGCGGAGACCTCCTGGATCGGTACCGACCAGTTGACGATACCGGCGTTGTTGAAGAGGCCAGTAAGCGTTCCGAACTGCCGGTCGACGGCGGCGAAGAGTTCCGTCGCGCCCGCCTCCGTCGAGACGTCGGCCGCGATGGCGACGGCTTCGCCGCCGGCCGACCGAATGTCGGCGACGACCTCGTCCGCCGCGGCCCGGTTCGCATTGTAGTTGACCGCGACCGCCCAGCCGCGCCGGCCGGCGAGCCGCGCCGTCGCCGCGCCGATGCCGCGGCTGCCCCCCGTAATCACCAGCACATTGGCCATGCCGTCCTCCCTGTTTTGATGGCAAGCTACCTGGAGCGGGGCGCGACGCAAGCGCCTCCCCGTCCGCCACCCGACGAGGATCGACTATGAGCCATCAGCCCGTCCCCGATCCCATTCCCGGCGACCCGCAGTCGTGCGCCGCCATCGAGCACGTCATCGTGCCCCGCGCCCGCGACCTCGGCGGCTTCGAGGTGCGCCGCGCACTGCCCTCGGCGAAGAAGCAGATGATCGGACCCTTCATTTTCTTCGACCAGATGGGCCCGGCCGAGTTCCTCCTGACCAACGGCATCGACGTGCGGCCCCATCCGCATATCGGCCTCGCCACCGTCACTTATCTCTTCGAAGGCGAAATCTTTCATCGTGACAGCCTCGGCACGGCGCTGCCCATTCGTCCGGGCGCCGTCAATCTGATGACCGCCGGCCGCGGCATCGTCCATTCCGAGCGCGAGACCGCGGAAGCGAAGGCGAAGCCCCGCCGTATGTTCGGCATCCAGGCCTGGGCCGCCCTGCCGAAGAGCCACGAAGAGCAGGCGCCCGACTTCGCCCATCACGCGGCAGAGGACCTGCCGCGCCTCGAGGGTGAAGGCAAGCGCGTCCGCATCATCATGGGCGAGCTCTACGGCGCCGCCTCACCCGTCGATTTTCCGCAGGCAGCCTTTTACGCCGAAGCCGTGCTGGCGCCGGGTGCCGTTCTACCCCTCGATCCCGATTACGAAGAGCGCGCGATCTTCGTTGCGTCGGGCACCATCGACATCGCCGGTCAGACGTTCGACGCGGGCCGGTTGCTCGTGCTCCGGCCGGGGGATCGCATCTCCGTGCTGGCGACGAGCAATGCCCGTCTGATGCTGCTCGGCGGCGACCCGATGGACGGCCCCCGGCACATCTGGTGGAACTTCGTCTCGTCGTCCCGCGACCGCATCGAAGCAGCGAAGGCGGACTGGCAGGCGGGCCGCTTCGGCCTGGTGCCCGGCGACGAGAAAGAGTTCATTCCCCTTCCCTGACGTCCTGTCCCCGGCGGGACAGACGGCCCCACCGCGACCCGCCATTCTGGCTCATCGAAACGCCAAGCCAGGGGACAGGCCATGACCACGCGATTGACCAACGGAAACGATTATTACTCAGACGGCAGCGGACTGTTTGCCCTTGATGTCGATGAAGAGATCTGGGCCGAATACGGCTACGACACGGTTCTCGGGAACGCCGGAGCCGACACGATCTACTTCTTGGGCGATCAGGCCGACTACGCGGACGGTGGCTCCGGCAACGACAGGATTTACGCCGGCGGCGGCAACGACACCCTGTACGGCAACGACGACGACGACCTGATCTTCGGCAACGGTGGTAACGATTTCATCGGCGGCGGCGCGGGACAGGACACCGTCGACGGCGGGAAAGGCGACGACACGATCTACGGCAACGAAGGCCACGACAGCATTGAGGGCGGCATCGGCAATGACGAGCTGATCGGCGGCCAGCACAACGACACCCTCAAGGGCGGCGCGGACGCCGACTGGCTGTTTGGCGAGGAAGATAACGACCTGCTGATGGGCGGCAGCGGCAACGACTCGCTCTTCGGCGGCCTAGGCGACGACACGCTCCGCGGCGGCAGCGGTATCGACCAGCTTCATGGCGGCCAGGGCTACGACACTTTCGTCTTCATGAAGGGCAGCGGCTGGAACGATGTCGTGCTCGACTACGACGACCGCCGCGACATGATCGATCTCAGCAAGACGACGATCAACAAGTTCGAGCAGCTCGATATCACCGATACGACTTACGACGGGATGCCCGCCGCCTACGTGGACTACGGGAGCGGCGGCTTCTACCTCCTCGGCGTGAGAGCATCGCAGCTCGACGCTGACGACTTCGTCCTCAACCCGATGCACTTCATCGGCAGCGGCCTGACGGTCGAGCCTGCGATCACGCCGCCGCTTTCAGACTCCATCAGCAATCCGAGCCATTCCGTGCCGGACGTGTTCGACCCGCGCATCACCTCGGACACAGCATCCATGACGAACAGCTCCTTCAGCATCCTCCGGACGCCGACGATGTACTACCCCGAAGAGGAAATGGGCGACGAGGTCGCGCCGCCCGCGCCAGCGGCCGCCACGCCGGAGCCCATCGCGGTCCAAGAGCCGGAAGGCGATGAACTCGCCGATGAAGCGGCGGACACCACGGGGACCGATCCCGCTACGGCCGACATGGTCGAGCCGCCGGCGGAAGAAGGCTCCGACGCGACGGCCGAACCGGCGACGGACGAGGCACCCGCTGAGCCCGCTGCCGAAGAGGGCTCCGAAATCGCAGCGACAGAAGAGCCGATGCCGATCGCGGAAGAATCACCGGAACCGGTCGTCGAGGCCGAACCTGCGACGGACAGTGAAGCGCAAGCCGAGCCGGGCTCCGACATTCCGGCCGGCCTCTTCGATCCGTCACCGGAAGGCGAGACGCTGCTGCCCGCCTATGGCCCCATCGAACTCGAAGCCGAAACCGAGGCGACCGACTGGAACAGTCCGCTCGACGCGATCGACTACGTCATGATGCCGGCCCCGACGCCCACCGCTGACATCCCGACGTTCGATTTCTCGATCGACTTCACGGACGCGGCGACAGCCTCACCCGTCCACCACGTCTTCTGGTGAGCGATACGGTGGATGGGGCGGCCATGCCCCAACCATCTCTCAATGGAAGCAGTCGCTGGCGCCTGCGAGTTCGAGCACGAACGACGCATGCGCCTTCGAGGGCGCCAACTCGAACGGCGGCACACCGTCGAAGCACGCGTCTGCGGCAATCGTCCCCTCGGGAATGAAGCGGATCTTGTTCTTCCCCGCCGGTTCGATGCGGAAGCTGCCCTCGCCGTTGCCGTCACACGAGAGCGTGCACGCGAGTTTCTGGCCCGTCCCCTTGCACTCGCCGGTGCCCGCTGTCGACGGCGCTTCGTCCTCGGCGCGCGGAGTGAGCCCGATCTCGATGTAGCGGTTGGCCGCCTCGCCACCGGGCCGGGTTGGAATGTAGCGATTGAACTGCACCTCGATGCGCCGGATGGCGAGGTCAGGGGCCTTGGCAAGTTCGGCCGCTGAGAACGTCCGCACATAGCAGGGACCACGCGCGAGAACTTCCTCGTCGGCCGCGCGCCCGACAGCGGGCACGGCGACAAGAGCCACGAGACCGAAGAAGAGAAGGGAGCGATGGCACGTCATCGGATGTCTTGCCCGAAACTTGCGAAATCTGGTCCGTGACAATTACCGCGAATCGCGACGCCAGTTAGGCTCCCAATCTGGGGGAAAACGCGGAGCCGCACATGACGAACAGTCTTGCCACCGCCGTTGCGTTGCTCGTGTTCGGAGGCGCCGGTCTCGCCGCCTCATTGATGCAGACCGGCACGGTGCCCGCCGCCGAGCGACACGCCTTCGCGCTGGCCATGACGGTCGGCCAGGGCGCCGACGCCGGCAGCGGCCTCTCGTGCCGTAATCTCGTGACCGTATCGGCCGTCGCCGTCGGGCGCGACTGCCGCGGCCGCCGCAACGGAACAGTCGCACTCGCCGACTGAAAAGGGCCGCCCCCGGGGGGCGGCCCTTTATGATCACGTCGTCGGTGCGCGGTGCCTTATTGTGTCGGCACCGTCTTGACGATGCTCGACGTTGGCTTGTCGGGACCGACCACGACGCCCTTCACCTCGCTCTTTGCCGCCTCGTCGAACTCGGCGAGCGTGGTCGCCGAGCCCTTCGCCCGCATGTGCACGATCTTGTAACCGCCCGCCTTCAACTGAGCGAGCAGGTCAGGCAGCGCCTTGGCCGTCACCGCCTGGAAGTCGTGCATGAGGATGATGCCTTTGCCCTTCTTGTCGAGCTTCTGCATCGTTGATTTCACGAGGTTCTCGGTGCTGCGGATCTTGAAGTCGAACGTGTCGAGATCGTGCGAAAAGATGGCGATGTTGCGCGTGCCGAGGTAGGCGACCTTCGCCGGCGGATCCTGCAGGAAGGGGAAGCGGAAGAACGGGGCCGGCGATGCGCCGAGCCCGAGCTTCACCGCGCTCAGCCCCTTCTCGATCTCCTCACGCGCTTTGTCGGGCGGCATTTTGGCGAGGTTGGCGTGCGACCACGTATGCGTGCCGATCGTGTGCCCGCGCCCGGCCATGTCTTTGAGAATGTCAGGATGCCAGAGCGCGTGCTTGCCGATGGTGAAGAATGTCGCCTTTACACATTCGGCATCGAGCGCATCGAGAACCTGCCGCGTTGTCGTCGGCCACGGTCCGTCGTCGAACGTCAGCACGACTTCCTTCGGCTGCAGGAAATCGTGAACCTTGTACTGCTCGAAGCCGAAGCCTGGACCACCCGTGGTGTCCACCTCGACGGTGCGGGCAACGCCGAGCGTACCGGGCTTCGGACAGGCGACGGCAGGTGCCGCAGCCACCAGCGCAGCCGCAAACGCGAGCGTAAGACGAGCGAACGGACGCATGGGACCGATTCCCCCTCAAGTTGCGAGGCGCAAACCCTCCCTGGTTCGATCGGCTTTGGCAAGCGGCGCGCGTGCGGTCGTGTGTGACGTGTATCAGCCGCGCTTCAATTGCGATTCGGCCGCGTAGGTCGCCGTCGCACTCATCCACGCCAGCACCTCGCGTGGATGAACGTCCGGCGGATGCACTGGATAGAAAACCCGCTCGATCACGCCCTTCGAGACGACGAGAGTCAGCCGCTTCAAGTAGCGCGTGCCGCCGGTCTCGAATGTCGGTAGCCCGAGGGCGTCGCGCAGGCGTCCCTCGCTGTCGCTGAGGATGGCGAACGGAAGCGTGTTGCGCGCGACGAAGTCCGCCTGCCAGGCGGTATCCTGACCCGACAGCGCGAGAACGTCGACGCCGAGCCCGCGATAGCCCGTGTAAAGGTTCGCCACCGCGACGAGTTCCGGCGTCGACCCGTGCGCGCCGGGGATATCGTCCCAGTCGGGCGGATTGGACGCGCCGGGACGGCCGGTCCAGGGATAAACGAACACGGCTGTGCGCCGATCGAGCGTCGCGAGCGAAACCTCGCCGCCTGCCGTCGACGGAAGCTTGAGATCGGGCACGCGCAGTCCGCGAACGAGATGGTCCGCAGCCCCGTCGTCGGTCGGCGGCGGCCACGGCCAGCCGCTCATTGCTCCGGACCCGGATTGCCCCTCACCCAATCCAGCACGTCGCCCGCGTTCCGGTCCGGCGGGAACACCGGGTAGAAGACCTTCGCGACGCGACCTCTGTCGATCACCAGCGCCATGCGCTTCAAGAGTACGTGGCCGGCGACCATCATGGTCGGCAGACGGAGCGCACGTGCGAGCACGAGGCTCGCATCGGACAGCAGCGGGAAAGGCAGATGCAGCCGCTCGGCCGCTTCGCGCTGGTAGGCGGTGTCCTGCGTCGAGACGCCGAAGACAAAGCCAACTCCGGCCGCCGTCAGTTCTTTGTGGTGATCCCGGAAGCTGCAGCTTTGAGGCGTGCAGCCCCGTGCGCCGGGAATCTCGTCCCAGCCGTCCACGAGCCCGATGCGTCCCGTCTGGCCCGTGCGCGGGTAGGTGTAGAGGACCGTCCGACCCGGCAGCGCGGCAAGCACCACGGCTCCGCCGTCGGTGGAGGCGAGCGCCACGTCGGGCATCGCGAAGCCCGAAAGATGCGCCGCGGCACCATCGTCTTCCGGCGCCGGAATCTTCGACCAGTCCACGCCCATTAGGTTTGTCTGTGCCATGTCACATGCTCCGTGTGATGCCGCCGTCGACCCGGATGTTCTGGCCGGTGACGTAGGACGCCTGATCCGAGAGAAGGAATGCGACGACGTTGGCGAGTTCCGCCGGTGTGCCATAGCGGCCAGCGGGGATGCGGGCGCGACGCTCGGCCTTCTCCGGCAGGCTGTCGAGGAAACCCGGCAGCACCGCGTTGGCGCGAATGCCCTCCTTCGCGTGCGTGTCGGCGTAGAGCTTGATCCATGCCCCGAGCGCCGCACGCAGCGTCGTCATCGGAAAATCCGGTTCCGGTTCGAAGGCGGCATAGGAAGAGACGGCGACGAGGCCGCCACCGCCCGATTGCCGAAACAACGGCGTAACGAGGCGCGCTACCCGGACGACCGACAGAAAGGCCATGTCGAGGCCCGTGTGCCAATCGGCATCGGTCAGTGCGAGGAGCTGCCCCTTCGGCGGATGGCCGGCGTTGACGACCGCGGCATCGAGACGACCGAACTTCTCCGTCGTCGTGCTCACCAGCCGCGCGATGTCGTCCGGTTCGAGCAGGCTTCCCCGTACCGCGACGCCGCCGAGTTCCTCTGAGAGTTTGACCACACCCTCGCCGGGCGACAGGAGCCCGAGCTTATAGCCGTCCGCCGCAAGCCGGCGGGCGATGGCGGCACCGATGCCGCGGCCCGCGGCAGTGACGATCGCGACTTTGCTCATGTGAAATCCTTCCTGCGCAAGTGATACCGGCCAAGTTCGACGAATCCGAGCCCGCGATAGAGAGCCTGAGCCGGTGCATTGGCGGCGACCACGCCGAGAGCTGCGGTCGTCGCGCCGCGTTCGGCCGCCCACGCCATCGCCCCCAGCATCGCCGCCCGCGCGACCCCACGCCGACGGGCGACGGCGGCCGTCGCGACGCACTCGATGATGACGATCGGCCCGACGAGGACGGCGAGTACTGTCGCGGCGACCCGGCCATCGACCATCGCGCCGACGAAAGCACACGGTTGCGGCACACGATCGAGGATGCGCGGCGCTACCGTCCGTCGGTCGGGTGTGATGACGCTGGCGTAAACCTCGAACCACTCGCCGCTCGGCCGCGGCGAAAGCACGATACCGCCGGGCATCGCCAAATCGGCCGCCGTCAGATGCCGGACGAGTGTGGTGCAGGCATCGTAGGCTTCATAACCCCGGCCGGCGAGAAACCGGTCGAGGCCGCTGGGCACCGCGACATCCGTGATCTGGAATCGCGCCGGCGCGCCGCGCGCCCGATAGCGCGCCTCGGCATCGGCGACGGCAGCTTCCATATCGAGACCCGGCGCGCCGAGGCACGACACCGAATTGGCGCGGCCCGATCCCCCGCTGCTCGATCGCCAAAGCCATCCGCCAATGGAGGCCGTCTCAAGCGCCGGCCACGCGGTAACGGCCGCCCGTTCGATGTCTGCGAGCGTTGGAGATTCGCCCGCCACCGTTCATCCCTTCTCGCGCATCAGCCGCGCACGCTGGCGGTCCCAGTCGCGCTTGGCCGTCGCCGCGCGGCGGTCGTGCAGCTTCTTCCCCTGCGCCAGGGCGAGGCGGATTTTCGCTCGGCCCCGTTCGTTGAAGTAGAGCTCGAGCGGAACCATCGTCATGCCCTGCCTCGTCGTCGCGATGGCGAGCTTGTGAATCTCCTTGCGATGGAGCAGCAGTTGCCGCGGCCGGCGCGGCTCGTGCTGGAAGAACCGGCCCGCGGTCTGCAGTTCGGGGATATACGCGTTGATCAGGAAGATGCCGCCGTTCTCGATCGAGGCGTAGCTCTCGCCGATGTTCGCCTGCCCTGATCGCAGCGACTTCACCTCGGTCCCGGTGAGCGCGATTCCCGCTTCGAACGTATCCTCGATCGCATATTCGAAGCGGGCACGGCGGTTCTCGGCAACCGTCTTGTGGCCCTTCGCCTTATCGGCCGCCATGGGTGTACTTTCGGTAAGGGTCGGCCGGCCCTGTTACTCGGCCGCCCGCGCCTGCAAAAGACCGGCGCTTTCGAGGGCGGCGTCGACGATCTTCTTCGTCGCCTCCGTGACCGGCGCCATCGGCAGGCGGACGTCCGGCAGGCAAAGCCCGAGCCGCGACGCTGCGTACTTCACCGGCCCCGGACTCGTCTCGACGAAGAGCGCGTCATGGAGCGGCATCAGGCGATCCTGGATCGCGAGCGCCGTCTTGTAGTCCCCCGCCTGACAGGCATTCTGGAACTTGGCACAGAGCGCGGGCGCCACGTTCGCGGTGACTGAAATGCAACCTTGGCCGCCGTGCACATTGAAGCCGAGTGCCGTCGCATCTTCGCCCGACAGCATCATGAAGTCGGGCCCACAGGCGAGCCGCTGCTGCGACGCGCGTGCCATGTTGGCGGTGGCATCCTTCACGCCGACGACGTTCTTCAGCGCAGCGCAGCGCGCCATCGTCGCGACGCTCATGTCGGCCACCGTGCGCGCCGGCACGTTGTAGAGCACAATCGGGATGTCGACTGCGTCGTTGATCGCCTTGATGTGAAGGTAGAGCCCTTCCTGCGTCGGCTTATTGTAGTAGGGCATGACGATCAGCACCGCGTCGGCACCGGCCTGCCGGGAATACTCGGAGAGTTCGATCGCCTCGGCCGTCGAGTTCGAGCCGGCGCCCGCGATCACCGGCACGCGCTTGCGCGCGACCTGGACGCAGATCTCGATGAGTCGCTTATGCTCTTCCATCGACACGGTCGGGCTCTCGCCCGTGGTGCCGACCGGCACGAGCCCGTGCGAGCCTTGAGAGATCTGCCACTCGATCAGCCGCTCGTAGGCCGTCTCGTCGATGCGTCCGTCGGCACGGAATGGCGTGATGAGTGCCGGCAAGGACCCCTTGAACATGTGTTTCTTACCGGCTCGGCGCCTCTCGCTCGGACCCACGCTGGCCTCGCTGTCGCGAGATCGCCGCGATGGTCGGGAAAGACGTGCCGGTCTCCCTTTGTGTTCGGTATCGTCGGGGCGACATTAGGCATTCGGCCGGGCGGTCGCAAGCGACGTGGCGCGCCGACCTGGGGCCAAACCACGCCCCCGGCAACCCTGGGCCGCGTGCTTCGGCCGCCTATATGCGCGTATATGTTGAACGGTGGACGCCACGGTGGGGAGCCCCGCATGACGCCGAGACGACTTCTTCCCCTGCTGGCGCTGGCCGCCGGGCTCGCGGCCGCCGGCACCGTCCGGGCGGAGCCGCCGGTTCCGAAGACGGGCGCCGCGTCCGCCCTGGCCAAAGGAACGGCCGCCACCCCGCCACCGGCAGCGACACCGAAGCCCGAGGTGCCGGCCACGCCCGCCCCGCGCCGTAGCGCGGCCGAGGCGCGCTATTTCTCCGAAATGGACCGCTTGATCGCGTCCGTGCGCGACACCACGCCCTCCGCCGAGGACCTGAAGCGGCTCGAGACGGTTACGCAATTGTTGTCGCGCCGCGAGACCGACAAGGCGATCCAGACCATCGGCGAGATCACCGACCCGACGAGCCGCAAATTTGCCCACTGGTTCCGCATGCGCAGCGGCCAGGCGGAGCCGCGCGAGAACCGCGCCTTCCTCGCCGAAAACCCCGGCTGGCCGGACGCCGATGCGCTGAATTCGCGCCTCGAAGAAAAGCTGCTCGCCGACCCGCCGCGCCTCGCCGACGTCCGCTCGGCCTTTCCGAACGGCGAACCCCAGACGGCCGCCGGCTTCGCCGCCCTGGCCCGCATCCATCTCGCGGCCGGTGACACGGAGCGCGCGCGCGGCTTTGCGCGCCGGGCCTGGACCGACCCGGACCTCTCCAGTGCCGAGGAAGCCCTCGTCGTCCAGCATCTCGCGAGCCTGCTGACACCCGTCGATCACCGCCTGCGCCTCGATCGCCTGCTCATCGACGACGAACGCTGGGCCAAAGACCGGAACGAGCGCGCCGCCGTCGTGCGTCGCCTGCTGCCTCTCCTCGCGGACGTGGAGCGCAAGAAGGCGGAGGCCCGGCTTGCCGTCTTCCTCCGTGCCAAGAACGCCCGCGCCCTGCTGGACGCGCTGCCCAAGGAGCAGACGACGGACTACGGCCTCGTTTTCCAGCGGATCCAGGAAGCCCGGCGGGCAGATCGCGACGAGGAAGCCTGGCGGCTGATGCTTTCCGTGCCACCTGCGGCACCGTCGATCGTCAATCCGGACGGCTGGTGGTTCGAGCGCCGTGCTGTTGCGTATTCCGCGCTCGACTCGGGCCAGGCGAAAGTCGCATACGACATCGTCCGCGAAGCCGGAACGCTCTCGGTCAATCCGCGCAAGGAGCAGACGTTCCTCGCGGGCTGGCTAGCGCTCCGGTTCCTGAACGATCCTCGCGCCGCCGCGCGTCACTTCGAGGATATGCGCAAGGCCGTCGATGGACCACTGAGCCGGGCCAAGGCGGAGTACTGGTCGGGACGGGCCGCCGAAGCCCTTGGCGATCAGACCCGGGCCCGCGAACATTTCACCGCCGCCCAGCGCTTCCCCGACACCTTCCACGGACAGCTGGCGATGGCGCGCACGGGGGCGGCCCGCACCTCGTTCGCGTTCCCGCCGCCCGCACTACCGAACGCAGCGCAGGCCCGCGCCTTCGAAACGAGCGACGCCGTCCGCGCCGCAGTCGTCGCTCATAAGGCGGGCCTCGTCGGACCCGCGCGTACGTTCCTCTTCCACCTCGCGCGCGGCGAACTCGGCAGCGAACCACAAGCCGCCATGCTGGCGCATCTCGCAGAGGCGCTCGGCGATACACAGGCCGCCGTTCGCATTGGCAAGGCTGCCATCTCCCGTGGCCACAATCTCGTCGTCTATGCCTATCCGACCCATCCGATGCCGGCCTATAAGCCGCTTCGCCAGCCACCCGAACCGGCTTTCCTGCTCGCGATCGCGCGCCAGGAGAGCGAGTTCAATCGCACCATCGTCTCGGGCGCCGGTGCGCGTGGCCTGCTGCAGGTGATGCCGGTCACCGCCAAACACGTCTGCCGCGACTACAAGATCAAGTGCGAGATCCCGCGCCTTCTGACGGACAACGCCTACAACGCGCAGATCGCGTCCGCGTACATCGCCGACCGGATGGACGAGTTCTCCGGAAGCTACGTGTTGACGCTCGCCGGTTACAACGCCGGACCCGGGCGCGCCCGCCAGTGGATCCGCCGCTTCGGCGACCCACGTGACCCGGCCGTCGACCCGATCGACTGGATCGAGCGCATCCCCTTCGAGGAAACGCGCGAGTACGTCGGCAAGGTGTTGTCGAACATCCAGGTCTACCGCGCACGCCTCGGCGAGGAGGGCGGCCTGCGCATCGCGGCGGATCTGGCGCGAGCCCGCCGCACCGCAACTGCCGGCGAGGGCGGGGAAAGACCGACGCGCGCCGCCGCACAATAGCGCGTGATGCCGGCGCTTCCACCGGCGCCATGAATCGCGCCCTATCAGGCGCAGGCGACGATCGGCGCACGACACAGGGGGCCGCGATGGGCGAAGCACGGCGGATCAGGGTGCGGGACGGGCTCGCTCTCAACGTCGTCACATATCCGTCGGCGAACCCGGCCGGCGCGCGCCCTGTGGTGTGCCTGCCGGGGCTGACCCGCAATGGTCGCGACTTCACCGAAATCGCAACGGTGCTCGCCCGCGGCGCGGCTGGGCCCTCGCGCACGGTCCACACGATCGATTTCCGCGGTCGCGGCGGCTCCGACTGGGACAAGGACTGGCGCAATTACACGGTGCCGACCGAGGCACAGGACGTGCTCGACGTTTTCTCCGCCCTCGACCTCGATGCGCCCGCGATCATTGGCACGTCACGCGGCGGCCTCGTCGCGATGGTCATCGCGGCCCTGCAGCCCGGCGCCGTCGGCCCCGTGGTGCTCAACGACGTCGGGCCCGTGATCGATCCCGTCGGGCTGTCGCGCATCGCCGGCTATGTCGGCCGCACGGCGACGCCGCCGACCTGGGACGAGGCGACGGCCGTCGTTGCAGCCGTCAGCCGCCGCGCCTTCCCTGCCGTTCCCGAAGACCGGTGGGCTGCCGTTGCGCGCCAACTCTTCAACGACAAGGACGGCAAGCCGGCGCCGGCGTACGACCCCGCGCTCGGACGAACGCTGTCGGTGAAGGACGGTCCGCCGCCGAACCTCTGGCCGCAATTCCTGGCGCTCGGTGCGCGACCCGTGCTCGTCGTCCGCGGTGCGCTCTCGGACATCCTCAGTGCCGACACATTCGCTGAGATGGTCCGCCGTCTGCCGAAATGCCGGGCCCTCACCGTCGAGGGTGAAGGTCATGCGCCCTTGTTGATGGATGCGCCGACGATCGGCGCGATCGGCGAATTCCTCACGGCAGCCTGATGCCTACTCGGCTCGCGGGCGGCTCGTCTCGACCTCGCCGCGGTCGACCCGGCGCGAGAATTCCGTCTGCCCGCCGGACGCCAGGATACGCGCCTGCTCGACCCAGTTCTCGCGCTCGATGCGCCCTTTGAAGTCGAGGGAATTGCTCACGCGGTCGATGTCGACATCCGACCAGTTGGCGATCTGCTCGTAGGACGTGACGCCGAGCGCCGCGAGGCGCCGCTCGATCAGCACGCCGATGCCGCGAATGCGCTTCAGGTCATCGACGGGATAGCCGCCTTGTCCTCCGTAGGCTTCAGACTTTACCGACCGCAGCATCGCGAGGTCGGGCCTGATCTCGATCCGCGAACCCGCCCCGCCGTCGTCGGAGGCGCGAGGACTCGTGGCGGCCGTCTCTCCGATCGCGTCGTTGACGCGGGCCGGACGGATGGTGTCGGCCTGACGGTCCATTTCCCGCGAAAAGGCCGTCTCGCCACCGCGCGCTAGGATCTGCGCCTGCTCGACCCAGTTCTCGGCCCGGATGCGTCCATCCCGCCCGAGCAGACGGTCGAAGCGGGCGATGTCGCTCGCTCGCCACTCGGCAATCTCGGCGAACCGCGTCACGCCCTGCACGGTCAGGAGTTTCTCGATCTCGGCCGTAACACCGGCGATGCGCTTCAAGTCGTCACGCTTGCCGCCACCATTGGCAGGCGCCGTATTGCGCGCGACCGCCGCCGCGGCTTCGGCGAGCACAGCGGCCGCGGCGGCGACGCTTTGAGCCGGAGAAACGGCAGCAGCGGCATCTTTGCGCGGTTCGGATGCAAACGCGGCCCGCTCTTCGACGCGCGGCGACGGCGTCGGCTGAGCGGCGACCGGAGCGGGTGCAGGGGCCGGCGCCGTGGCAATTGCTTTCGGCGTGCCTTCATGCTCGGTGGGATGCGCGAGCGCGATCTTTGCAGCCCGTTCCTTCGCGTAGCGCGTCATCCCGCCCTTTGCGAGAACCTGCGCCTGCTCGATCCAGTTCTCGGCCGCGATCCGGCCCCGACCGGCCAATCCGATCGCTGATGCGATGCGCGCCACGTCCTCGGCACGCCAAGCGGCGATCTCGGCGAACTTGCTGATGCCCTGGCCGGCGAGGCGGCTCCGGATGACGTCGTCGATCCCGCGTATGAGCGTCAGGTCGTCACCAGGCTCCGGCTTCACCACCATCGCGGCGACGCTGCCCTGGCCGGACGATCCGCCGGCGGCCGGGAGAAGAGGCGTGGCGACGCGGGCGGGCTCCGGTGTCGGCGCGACGGGCCCGCGCAAAGCTTCCTCGAACCGTTGCGAGGCCGCGACCACTGGGGCTTCGACAGGTGCTTCGACAACAGCCACCGGCTCCTCGATGGGCCGGCCGGCAAAGAACACGCGCCGGATGAGACAGCCGAAGAACGCCCCGAGGAAGTACGCGCCCAGCATCAGTCCGAGCGTCTGCAAGAACAGCATTTGCATGGATGGTGGTACTCCCCCTCCGTCTCCCCGCGCCCCCGAGCGCGTTCGCCGGCGTTACTTGCGAGCCGGCGCGCAGGATGCCCAGCCGACGATGAGGCCGATCACGAAGGCGATGACCACGTACGGCAGCAGTTTCATCAGCAGGTATTCCATGACCCTCGGAACTCCCCCGTTTCAGCTCAGCGCGGCTTCGCCGTGAATTCGATGCGACGGTTCTGGGCGCGGTTGGCAGCCGTCGTGTTCGGCACCAGCGGCTGCGTCGACCCGTAGCCGGTCGCCGTGAGGCGCGCCCGATCGACCCCCTTGTCAGCCAGATACTCCACGACTGCTTCCGCGCGCTGGCGCGACAGTTCTTGATTGTGCTCGGCACTGCCGACCGCATCCGTATGACCGGAGATGTCGATGCGCGCATCCGGGCAGGTCTTGGCGATCTCGACGAGCTTATCGAGCGTCACCGCGCTCTGCGGTTCGAGCGCCGCGCTGTCGAATCCGAAGGTGATGCGCCCCGTCCGCGCCGCGCTGGCGAGCAGCGTCGTGCAGCGATCCGCTGCCGCCTTCTGCTGCGGGGTCGCCCGCGCGAGCGCCTCGGCATCCGCCTTACGACGGGCCTCCTCAGCTTCGGCCTTCTTACGGGCTTCTTCCGCTTTCCGAATGTCTTCCGCCTTACGGGCTTCTTCCGCTTTCCGAGCGTCTTCCGCCTTTCGGGCTTCTTCTGCCTTCCGCGCCTCGTCCACCGCTTTCGTGCGCGCCTCGTCCTCGGCCTTCTTGCGTGAAGCGGCATCGTCGGTCTTCCGACGCGCTTCGTCCTCGGCTTTACGGCGGGCGTCTTCGTCGGCCTTCCGCTTGGCTTCCTGCTCGGCCCAGATCATCGCGTCCGAGCGCAGCGCGACTGTCTCGCGGCCGGCATAACCGCGCGGCAGTCCACGCGACAGGATCTCTTTCACCGCCGTGGCGCGCGACGTATCGGCGGCCTCACCGGCGACGGTGAGCGTCTGCTCGGCGATCGCCGCCTCGCCGGTGCGCAGACGCGCCAGCGCCTTGAGACCGGCTTCGGCCGTCCGCGTCCACTTCTGCGCGCTGACGGGCTTCGCGCTCATGCGATCGGTGATGGTCACGCCGGGGAACAGCGAAGCCGCGAGCTTGGTAAGCTCCGCCTTGGCATCCGCTCCGGGGACGTCGCCCTCGAGCACGAGTTCGTTGGCGCTGCGCACCGCCCGCCACGCTAGATTCGGCTCCGGCAATGCATTGAGTGCAACCTTGAACTCCGTCTCGCAGGCGCGATTGGCCCCTGCCTTGAGTTCAGCCGGCAGAGCCGAATGCATATCCTCGTCCGTCGTCTGGCCGGCGAGAACGAGCTGGCGATCCGTCATCTGAATACTACCGGAGCGCAGCCGAACGAGCGCCTGCAGTCCGGAGTCGAGACACGCGAACCAGCCGTCCGGCGCACCAGCCGCGAGCGCCAACCGATCTTCGACCTTGAGACTCGGGAAACGCGCGCGGATGGCATCGATCAACTGTGTGCGCTGCGTCTCGCCGGGCACATAACCGGTGAGGGTGACGGCGTTGGCGTCGACCTCCGCTGAGGTGACGAACGGGCTCACCGGCTTCGGAACGGTTTCACGATACTTGAGCTGCTCGGCCAGGCGAACGCCAAACCCAGCGAGTGCCGTCTTCAGAGCCTCGCGGACAGCCTCGGCCGCAACGTCGGTGGCGGCGAGCCCCCCGAGCGTCACGACCTGATCCTTGATGTCGACGCTTGCCTCCGCGAGCGATGCCACCGCCGGCAACAGGGCGGCGATTAGCTTCTGGAAATCCTTCGGTTCCCCGCTGGCAATATCCGTGCGGTCGGCGAGCGTCGCGCGCGGGAAGGCCTTGCGCACCTCGGCGGCGATCGCATCGCGCGCCTTCTCGCCGGGCGCGTGGCCGGCGAGCGTGACTTGGCGGCCGTCCCAGGCAAGGCTCCAAGTGTAGGGCGACGCCACCGGGGGCCGCACCTTGTCGTCCTTGACGCTGACGCCGTTGGGCAGGCCGGTGGCAAGCGCCGTTCGCAGAGTCCCGTAGGCCTTGCTATCGACCGCTTCACCCTCGATCGAGAGCGCGGTCCTGTCGAGGTCGACGGATCCGCGCTTCAATTGCGCGAGCTGCTTCAGCGCGAAGCTCACGCCGCCGAGCCATGCGTCACGTGGTGGTGCGCCGCGCGCGAGCTTCGTCTGATCCTGGATTTCACGGTTCGGGAAAACCGCCTGCGCGACGCCATAGATCATCCGCCGCGTTTCGTCGTTCGGCACGAAGCCGGTGAGGCGGACGCGGTTCTCGCGCACGGTCGCGCCCCAAACGTAGGCGTCGGCCGCTTCAATGAGACCGGCGCGGTTCTCGACGACGCGCACGCCCCATAGGCCGCTCAAGATTTCGGCGGCCCTCTGGGGATCGTTGTCTTCGGCGGCCTTGCCACTCAGGACGGCGTCACGCCCCTGAAACTCGGCCTCGGCCCAGGCGAGCCCGGAGCCTTCGAGTGCAGCCTTGGCGCGTGCTCCGAGATCGGCCTCGACCGACTTGTGCTCACCGAGCACCACAACCGCGGCCCAACCGATCATCGGGATTAGGCCCCATAGCCAACGCAGGGGTCTGCATCGCATCAGTCGGCTCTCCAAACGTCAATCCTCGTGCGCCGGTCGGGGCTCCTCCCCGGCCCGACGCGGCCAGACATGGCGTTCCGTCGAGGGCGGTTAAATCGGCGGGGACTATAGCTGCACGCTTTTGCATAGAAAAGATCGACCGCCGTTCCCGACACTTAGCGGCGGCGACCGTGGCCGCATGTCCACGCTCGCGGGCCAACTCTCAGGCAGGAGATGATGAAACACGCGCCAGAGCACCCCTCCCGTCTTGTCGTGCGGCGTTCGAGTTGCTATTTTCTATCCTGCATCCAGAGCGGCGCCTTCGCGCCCGCCAACCTGCTCACTCCGGCAAGGTGGCACTGACGATGCGGCCAAGTGGCAACCAAGGGAGGTCCTCATGGACGATGCCACGAGTTATCTGCCGCGGTTCGACGACGTGGTGGCGTACGAACGTGGCGACCTGACCTTCGACGAGACAATCGCGCTCTTTCAACATCTCGTCGACAGCGGGGAAATCCGGCGCTTGCAGCCCTATTACGTGGCAACGGCCCTCGCCCTTGCCGACAGCGGACACATCTCCGCCTCTGCGCTGACGGAGGCCTGAGCATGCCGACGCGTACCGTCTACCGCAGCGCCGAGCGCAAAGGCGCCGTCCGCCTGACGCCCACCCTCTACAACGAGATCCGTCGCCAACTCGCGGCCGGGCACTCCCAGAACACGATCGCGCGCAGTGTCGGTTGCAGCCAGCACCTCGTGCACAAGGTCGCGAGTGGTAAAATCGCGGATGTGGGGACCGTTCGTCACGGCGCCGAGCCTGCGCCGGCAGAGGCCTGAACGGCCGCGAACCGTGGCGCGCCGGAACGCTGCCTCGACAACGGCGGCGAGACCGGGCAGATCTTGCGTCTCGAACCCGCGCGCCGGACACCCGCCTTCATGTATCTCCCCGGCCTGGACACCATCGTCACGCCGACCATACGGCTCGGCGTGACCGGCCTTGCCCGTGCCGGCAAGACCGTCTTTATCTCGGCTCTCGTGCGCAACCTCGTCGGCGGCGGCCGGCTGCCGTTCTTCTCCGCGAACGCAGAAAACCGGATTGCGGCCGCCTATCTCGAACCTCAGCCCGACGACGACGTCCCGCGCTTCGATTACGAAGCCCACCTCGGCGAACTCGCCCGTGATCCGCCGGAGTGGCCTCAGAGCACGAGGCACACCAGCCAGCTCCGCGTCACCATCGAGTACGCCTCCGGCAACTTCGTGCGCCGTCAGCTCGGCCCCTCCTATCTCCATCTCGACATCGTCGACTACCCGGGCGAATGGCTGATCGACCTCGGGCTTATCGACTCGACGTTCGAAGCCTGGAGTGCACGCACCCTTAACCTCGTGCGGGCGCCCCACCGTGCGACGGCGGCCGCGCCGTTCCTTGCCTCTCTTCGTGCCCAGGCTGCCGCCCCAGACGCCCCGCTCGACGAAACGGAGGCGCGCGCTCTGGCGGCGCTGTACACGCGCTTCCTCGAAGACATTCGACGCGACGAGCCCGGGCTCTCGACCCTCGGCCCCGGCCGCTTTCTGATGCCGGGCGATCTCGCCGGATCGCCGCTTCTGACCTTCGCGCCCCTCGACGTCCAGCCCGACCACGCGGTGAAGCGCGGCACGCTCGCCCAGCTGATGCAGCGCCGCTTCGAAAGCTACAAATCGCACGTCGTGGTGCCGTTTTTCCGTGACCACTTCAGCCGCCTCGATCGCCAGATCGTTCTTGTCGACGCGCTGCACGCGCTCGACGCCGGGCCGCGCGCAATCGATGAACTGACCGTCGCCCTCGAAGCCTGCCTCAAGGCATTCCGTCCCGGCCGCGCGTCGTGGCTATCGTTCATCCTCGGACGGCGGATCGACCGCATCCTGTTCGCCGCCACCAAGGCAGACCATCTCCATCACGCGAGCCATGATCGGCTCGAAGCCGCGCTCCGCCTGATCACCGATCGCGCCGCCGAGCGGGCACGCTATGCGGGCGCCGAGATCGGCGTCATCGCCATGGCCGCACTGCGCGCGACCCGCGAGACCGACGTGCGCCACGACGGCGAGCGCCTCGCCTGCATTGCCGGCGTGCCTCTCCCGGGCGAACGCATCGGCGAGAAAATCTTCGACGGCCGAAGAGAGACGGTCGTGTTCCCGGGCGATCTTCCGGCCGATCCCCGCGATGCCGTGGCCCACTCGGAGGGCGCTTTCCAGATCGCGCGGTTCCGGCCGCCCCGCATCACGGATCAAAATGCGGTCGTCTGGCCGCACATACGCCTCGACCGCGCGCTCGAATTCCTGATCGGAGACCGGCTCGCATGACCGACCGGCCCCGCCGCCCACAAGTGTTCGAACCGAGCGACCCGCGCGTGCTGCCGGCCGAACCCGAGCCAGAACTGCAGGCCTCGGGTCCGGACCCGGCGGACGCACGTCGCTCCTCCCCGCTCGCACTTCCCGATCGTGCCGGTGTCGGCCGCGGCATCCGCTGGGGCGGCATTCTTCTCGGGGCGATGCTGAGCCTCGCGCTGCTCGCCGCCAGCCTCTCGTTCGCACGCTTCGTCTCGGACGCCGTGCTGCGCGACGACGTGATCGGTTGGACGGCGATGGGTCTCCTCGCGGTCGCGGGCGTGGCCGCCCTCGTTCTCGCCGGTCGGGAAACGATCGGCCTCTTCCGCCTGGCCCGTCTCGGGGCGCTGCGTCGGGAAGCGGATACGCTTGTCCTGAAGCCGGATGCCGCCGCAGAACGCGTGCTGACGGGCCGCCTCGTCGACCTGCTCGCAAAGCGCCCTGCCAACGCATGGTCCTTGGCGCGTTTCCGAGACCATCGCCGCGACGTCCACGACGCCGGTCAGCTCCTGCGCCTTGCCGACCGCGAACTCTTTGCGCCGCTAGACCGTGAAGCCCGACGCTTCGTGCTCACCTCCGCGAAACGCGTCGCCACCGTCACGGCCATCAGTCCGCTGGCGCTCGTCTCCGTCGGCTTCGTGCTGGTCGAAAACCTGCGCCTGATGCGGCGGCTCGCCACCCTCTATGGCGGGCGACCCGGGTTCCTCGGAGGCCTGCGTCTGGCGCGCCATGTCGTGACCCACATCGTCGCGACCGGCGGGATCGCGATGACCGACGACTTGCTGGGGCAATTCCTCGGCCAGGATCTCGTCCGCCGGCTCTCGCGACGGTTGGGCGAAGGTGTCTTCAACGGCGCGCTCACCGCCCGCCTCGGCGTCGCGGCCATCGAGGTCTGCCGGCCGCTACCGTTCGTCGAGGCGCCGGCCGTACGCGCCCGCGACGTCATCGCGGAAGCGTTCCGCGGAAAGCCGGCAGATACGTAAAACTTTATCCTCCCTCTTGATGATCCGTTCTCTGCCTATATGCGAGAAAAGGGACGGGAAAGGAGGGTCGCGTGATGTCAAACGTCGCCGACCCGGCTGCCGCGTTCAATCCGGCGAGCCGGCGCCTCGAACAGATCGTCGTCAATGTTGTAGACGACACCGAAAGTGCCGGCTGGGATGATGCACCGAGCGAAAGCGAGGAACGCGAGCCTTCCGAGAAAGCGTCATCGCGCGAGGAGAACGAAGAGCACATTGAAGGCGGTGCGGGGACGGCGGAACCAGAAGCGCAGGCCGAGCCCGCTGCCGAGCTACGCGTCGTCGATTTCGAGGCCGAGATCCAGAAAGCCCTGCTCGAGCAGCGCGAAGAAGAGCTCGCGCGCCAGGAGGAGGATCGCATCGCACGAGAAACCGAAGCGCTCGCCGCCGCCGTCCGGGAGTTTCAGGACACCGTACGCCGCCTGTTCGACGTCGAGATCTAAAATCAGCTGCGCCGGGTCGCCTTGGCGCGAACCTTGTGCGCTGGCGGACAGACCCGAGCCGCCACGTGGCGCGGCGCCGGCTGGTGCCGGGCGAGGGACCGGGACGGTTTGACCGCAGCCGAGCGCACCGCCCGCGTCCCGCGGACCGCTTTCTGCGGCCTACCCGCATCCGCGACGCGCGTGGCCGATCGAACAGCTGGGGGAGCCGGCCGCGACGAGGCGGCAGCCGGGGAAGGAGCCGCCGCAGGCACAGGTGCGGTGCTTGGCACCGGTGTCGTCGGCGGTGTCGGGGCCGGCACAACGGAGGCCCCGAGCATCGTCGCCGGCGACGGCGGAGCATCACCCGTGCGCTTACGCGGTTCGACGGCGACGCCGTCCATGGGCTGGTTGATGGGGGGAGTTGGCCTGGCGGACCGCGCTTTCTTCTCGGCCTCGCGGGCAGCGTCGTCAGAAATCTTCTTCTCGACGGCGGCCTTGGCAGCATCGAACCGCGCCTTCTCGTCGGCCGCGAGCCGGGTTTTTTCCTCCGCCGCCTTCTTCTCCTGCTCACTCCGTTTGGTCGCCGCCTCGGCCCGAGCCTTTTGCTCCGCCGCCGTGCGAGCCTCCTGCTCGCGGCGCGCTTCCTCGAGCTTTTCCTCGGCCGCCTTGCGGGCCGTGGCCCGAGCCTCCTCGGCCTTTTTCTTTTCTGCGTCGGTGCCGGCGTCTGCCACCCGGCGCGCCTCGTCCTCGGCCCGCCGCGCTGCCGCCTTTCGCGCTTCGTCGGCTTTCACCTCGGCGAGACGCTTGAGTTCATTCTGCCGCGCTGCCTCGTCGATCCGGGGCATCGGAGGGGCCGTCTCCGCAACCGTCACCGGGATGGCCTTCGGCTCTGTCGAGCCTTGTTTCTCAGCGAGACCTGGGACCACCACCGTCTGGTAGGTCCGGCCGGCGCGGCGCAGCCAGTCCTCTGTTGCCGCGACCGCCGTGGTATCCGATCCCTGCGCCGGGGCGCCGGCAACGATGCGGGGAAAAATCTCACGCGAATAGACGTCGGCGGCGCGCCCCAGCCAGTCCACGACGGGACCGAGCGGACCGGCACCGTCTTGCCCTGCCACCCAGGGCCCTTTCGAACTGGATGGCGACAACTCGGCAGTCGTCGGCAAGGCCTTGTCGAATTCCGCGGTCGCGTCCCGCGCCAGGGCTTCGGCGCGACGCCTCAGATCGTCGTCGGCCGCTGCCGGGTGGACTGCGACGACCGCGGCCACACTCATGACAACCAAGCCGATCAAACTTCTGCGGACATGCATGATGACCTCCCCGGCAGTCCGCCGACCCGTCCTTCGAACCCGCCCCAGGCACGATCTGTCAAGGGCTTGGATGTACGATGGCTACCATATGCATCCCGGCCACGGGTTGGGGCGTTCATTCGCCTCCGGCCCTCGGCCAGGCGGCAAATACCGGGTCTTGCGACCAGCGGGCTGGAACACCACGTGCTATTGAACGAATAATAATGGAGAAAAAGCGTCGCCCGTCGACGCGCGCCACATGCAGAAAGCAACGAATACCAACGGTTTGTATCCCGCTAACTCCAACAACGTCTGTGTCTACTGCGGCTCGGGCAGCGGTCGCGATCCGGTTTATGCAGCCGCCGCCAAGACGCTCGGAACACATCTCGCCAGCGCCGGCTTCGGCCTCGTTTACGGCGGCGGCAGCCTCGGCCTGATGGGCGAGGTGGCGCGCTCGACACTCGGCGCCGGTGGCCGCGTCACGGGCATCATTCCCCAATTCCTCGTCGCCCGTGAGCAAATGCTTCAGGAAGCCTCGGAACTCATCGTGGTCGACGACATGCATCAGCGCAAAATGCTGATGTTCCAGCGCTCCCAGGCCTTCGTCGCCCTGCCGGGCGGGATCGGCACGCTCGAGGAACTGGTCGAGCAGCTGACGTGGTCGCAACTCGGCCAGCACGCGAAGCCCATTGTCGTCGCCAACATCGCCGGCTTCTGGAGCCCCTTCCTGTCGCTGCTGCAGCACATGCGAGACGAAGCCTTCATTCGGAAGGGCCTCGAGGTCCGCTTCACCGTGGTCGACCGCGCCGAGGACATCGTACCGACCATCGTCGCCGGCTTGCCGCGCCCGGTCGATACGGCTGCCGAGGCGGCCGTCGTGGAGAAGTTCTGAGCAAGGCGGGAGGCCCTGTGTCCCGCGGAGGTTTACATGGGCCCCCATCTTGACCTCGAGCGCCAACGCGCTCATCGCCGCCGAAACCGTATCCATTCGGCGGCCCTGCTCGCGGGCATCGGCGCTGTTGTCGCGGTCTCCGCCTGGTTGATGTGGGGGAGCGCCGGCGTGTTGCTTGCGTTGGCGACGATCGCGGCGCTTGCCGCCTTCGCGCCGCGCCTGCCGCACGATGGCGTCATGCGCCTCTATCGCGCGCGCCGCCTCGACCCACGCACCGGCGGCCAATTGCTCGATGTGATGTCGATACTCGCCCGGCGGGCCGAATTGCCGGCCATACCCGACCTTTACATCATTCCGAGCAGTACACTGAATGCCTTCGCGACCGGAGCGCCATCACACGCCGCCATCGGCATCACCGAGGGACTGCTCCGGCGACTGACGCTCCGCGAAATCGTCGGCGTCCTCGCGCACGAGGTCAGTCACATCCGCAACAACGACCTGTGGGTAATGGGCCTCGCCGACGTAATGACGCGCTTCACGCAGAGTCTATCACTCGCCGCGATGGTGCTGGCGGGATTCAACGTGTTCGCGATCTTCACCGGCGAGACGTTCATCTCCTGGACGGCGATCCTCCTGCTCTACTTTGCCCCGGCGATCGCGAGCCTGTTGCAGCTCGGCCTGTCGCGGTCCCGCGAATACGACGCCGATCTCGAAGCGGCCATGCTCACGGGCGATGCCGCGGGCCTCGCCTCGGCGCTTCGCCGACTCGAGCGCCTGCAGGGAAGTTTCTGGGAAGACCTGATGTACCCGGTGCCGGGACGCCGCCTCCCCGTTCCCTCGGTGCTGCGGACGCATCCGCCGACGGAGGACCGCGTCGCCCGCCTCCTCGAGTTGCAAGGGCGCCCTCAGCGGCCTGTCTTCACCCTGCAAGAAGCGCCGATGCGCTTCCTGGTCGGCGTCGGGCCGATCGAAATGCAGCCGCGCTATCGCTGGCCCGGCGTCTGGTTCTGATCGATCGAGACGGCTAGAAGAAAGCCGTGACACAAGCCCGAGCGACCACCGCGAGCACGACCGAGACCCCAAATCCCGACGCCGTCGAACGCCTGGTTCGCGGAGATCGGCGCGCGCTGGCCGACGCTTTGACCCGGCTCGAAAGCGCCGGGGCCGGGGCGAGTGCCCTCCTCCATGCGCTGACACCGCATGTCGGAACCGCCCGCGTCGTCGGCATCACTGGACCGCCGGGTGCCGGCAAATCGACCCTCGTCAATGCGATGATCCGGCTCTGGCGCCGGCACGATCACCGCGTCGCTGTCATCGCCGTCGACCCGTCGAGCCCCGTCTCCGGCGGCGCCATCCTCGGCGACCGCATCCGCATGTCGGCCGCCCTCGACGACGACGGCGTATTCGTCCGTTCCCTCGCCTCGCAAGGCCACCTCGGGGGCCTCTCGCCCGCCGCGGTCCGATTGATCGACGCCTTCGACGCCGCCGGCTATGGCCTGGTCCTGATCGAGACGGTCGGCACCGGACAGACCGAGATCGACGTCGCCGAAGTGGCGGACGTGCGGGTCGTGGTCGCCGCCCCCGGGCTCGGCGACGGCATCCAAGCGATGAAGTCCGGCATTCTCGAAATCGCCGACGTGCTCGTCGTCAACAAGGCAGACCGCGAAGGCGCCCCGCGCACGCGCCAGGAACTCGAGGCCGCGCTGACGCTCCGCACCGATGGGCGCACCGTTCCCGTCGTCGAAACGGTCGCCGTCTCCGGCCGCGGGATCGAAGCCCTCGACGCGGCTATCACCGAACGCCTCGCCGCCGCAGCGCCCGCAGCGGAGTTGCGCCGACGACGCGCCCGCTATCTCGTCGAGCGCGCGGCCACGACTCTCGTCCGTAGGCGGATCGATCGCTCGCGCGGCACAACGCTCGACGACCTCGCAGACGCGGTCCTGCGCGGCGAACTCGCTCCCGAAGAAGCCGCCGATAAGATCCTGTATGACAGGGAGGATGGCCGGTGACACACGTCGTCTCCATCGGCGAGTGCATGGTGGAACTCGCGCGCGGCGAGGATGCCCGCTATGGGCTCGCGGTCGGCGGCGATACCTTCAACACCGCCGTTTACCTCGCACGCGCCGGTGTCGCTGTCGCGTACGCAACGCGCGTCGGCGACGATCCTTACAGCCAACGGATCATCGATACCGCCACCCAGGAAGGCGTCGCGACGCATCTCGTCGGGCGCGCCGCCGGACGCATGCCGGGTCTCTACCTGATCGAGACCAACGCCGCCGGCGAGCGCTCCTTCTGGTACTGGCGTGACCGAGCCCCCGCGCGGGAACTTTTCGAAAGCGACAGAGCCGCCGATGTCGCCGGCGCCATGAAACGCGCCCGCCTCGTCTATTTCTCCGGCGTCACCCTGTCGCTTTATTCCGAGCGCGGCCTCGACGGCATGGCCGAGGCGATCGCCGCTGCGCGCGCGGCCGGAGCCAAGATCGCGATGGACAGCAACTATCGCCCGCGCGGCTGGGGCAGCGACCGCGCTCGCGCGCGCGCCGTTTTCCGGCGCTTCTGGTCACTGGCGACGATCGCGCTGCCGACGTTCGACGACGAGCAGGCGCTGTGGGATGACGCGGCACCCGACGCGACGATCGACCGTCTGTCCGCTCTCGGTGTATCAGAAATCGTCGTGAAGAACGGGCCCGCCGGCGCAACCGTCCGGATCGACGGCACGACGACGCTCGTCCCCTGCCCCACCGTCCGCGATCCGGTCGACACGACGGCGGCAGGCGACAGCTTCAACGCCGCCTATCTCGCCCGCCGCCTCGCAGCCGATGACCCGGCGGTCGCGGCCACGGCCGGACACCGTCTTGCCGGTGTGGTCATCGGCCACCGTGGCGCGCTCGTTCCCCGCACCGCTACGGACTCAGTCCTCTCATGACGGCAACTTGGACGACGCCGCGCCGCCCCTGAGCGCAGCGGCGGCCTGGGCCAGCGCCCCAATGGCGTCGAACTCGCGCGCCGCGACGAGCTTGGACGGCGCAACCCATGACCCGCCGACGGCAATCACGTTCGGCAGCGCCAGATAGTTCGGAGCCTTGGCGGCGTCGATGCCACCCGTCGGACAGAACGAGAGATCCGGCAGCGGTGCCGCGAGCGCCGCCAGCGTCGGTGCGCCGCCGGACGTCTCGGCCGGGAAAAACTTCAGAAAGCGATAGCCGAAATCGCCGAGCGCCATGGCTTCGGAGGCGGTCGCGACCCCTGGCAGGAACGGCACCGGCCAGCGCTCGGCCGCTTCGACGAGCCGCGGCGTGACGCCGGGCGCCACGAGAAAGCGCGCACCCGCGCCGATGGCCGCCATCGCCTGCTCGGGATTGCGTACGGTGCCGGCACCGACGATCGCCTCTGGCACCGCGACCGAGATGCGGCGCATGGCGGCAAGGGCCGACGCCGTCCTCAGCGTGAACTCGAGCACGGGCAGCCCATTGCGCGCGAGCGCCCGCGCCAGTTCGACGGCCTCGTCACCGTCCTCGACCGTCAGCACCGGCACGACCGGCACTCCGGCGAGGAGCCGCGCGATCTTGGGATTTTCCGTCGCCTGCATGGATGGTCCTCTCACGGCTTGCCGAAGACGAGACCGCGCCAGTTCTCGCTCTCGTCGTCGGCCGACTTCGCCTTGGCGGGCTTTTGCGCCGTCCGCCGCGCGCTGACAAGCTCTCCGCCGCCCTCCCCGACCACCGTGAAGGGCGCCCAGACCTGCGGATGCGCGAACGTCGGGTCGGACGCATCGGCGATGAGCGCCAGCATCGCGCGGCGCAGGGCTTCGCTGCGTGCGAGCCGCGGCGATTTCTGGATCTCTGCCAGCGCGGCTGTCGTCAGCCGCACCGCCGCGTCCGAGCGGACCGGCCAGTGGGAGACGAGAAGCGAACGCGCGCCGGCATAGAAAAAGGCGCGCGCCAGACCCGACAGAGCTTCACCATCCCCAGCCGTGCCAGACGCGGTGTTGCAGGCCGACAGGATGACCCAGTCCGCGTCAAGTTTGAGAGTCGCGATCTCGGACGCCATCAGCAGCCCATCGTCCTCGCTCGTCGCCGCATCGGGTGGGCTGAGCACGAGCGCAGGCTCGGCAAGACCCTCCAGATCGCCGGCGACGAGCCCGTGCGTGGCGAAATGGACGATCCGGTAGCGCTTCAGATCACCGCGCCGATCGAGCGCCTTCAGTGCCTGCTCGGTCGCCGCACTCGCGAGCAATGGCGGATCGCGTCCGACGCCCAGAACGTCGGCAATGGCACAGACCTCATCGGCCGTCTCTGGCAGAGGCTCGAGGCGAAGCACGGCATCGCGATCGGCGAGGCCACCGCGCACCAGAGTCGACGGCATCACCGCCGGCCGTGCGCTGGCGACGAGACGTTCGTTGCCCCGCCGACGCGGCGGACAGGCCGTGCGCCCGAACGCCGAGCGATCGGTGCCGTCCGGTCCGAGCAGCAGCGGATTGGCGATGCCGAGATAGGGCTTTCCGCCCTTCGGAGATGACGCGGGCGCCGCCCGCAGGGGCCCGAGGCTCGCCACCGACGGCAGCATCGTCAGCGGTTGTCGTGTCGCGAGCCAGCCGACCCGCGCGAGATCTCGCACCGGCTCATCGGGGGCCTCGGCGACAAGCACGTGGATGGGCAACGCCGCGAGCGGACCCGTCGCCGCGACCAGCACGTGGCGACCCGCGACCATCGCTTCGACGGGCCGGAACAATTCAGCATAGAGACGTCGCGCGGCCGGCACGTCGAAGGGAAGCAGGTTGTTCTCCGGCAATCGGCCAAGCAACTTCAGGCAGCGTTCGGGGCGGTCCCGTCCTATCCACTGACCGCTGTCGAGGCCACAGCGCACGCGCTGGATATCGTCCGCGATTGCTGCAAGCGGCGTATCCCGGCGCACCCACTGCACCGCCTCCCGCGTCACCGCGAAGATATGGAGCCCACCGCCGACTGCCACGGGAACGAGCAACGCCTCGTTCGCCGCCAACATCGTCCGCACCCGGTCGAGCGGAATGGCCGACCGATCGGTCAGTGCGGCGAAGTCCGGAAAGGCAGCTGCGATTTCGCCATCCAATTGGGAGATCGCGCCGTCGATCCGCCCGATCTCGACCCGCAGGCGCTCTTCCGATGCCGCATCCCGCTTTGCCGGCGACGAAGACACGGCCGCGATCAGCGTCCTGTCGAGCGTGACCCGCTCTGAAGCAAGGTCCTGTCGCCGTCGGATCTTCACCGCGAGCGGACCGTCCCCGACGGCGAGCCGCACCCCGAATTTCGCGATGGCACGCCCAGCCGCCGTGACGGACGCGAGTTGCGCCGCCTCGAAGGCCTCAGCGACCGCCGGCGGATCATCGGCACCACCGGTTCGCCACAGCGCCTCGACCAAAAGAGCGGCCGCCTCACCCGAGATACGAACCTCTTCCGCCCGGCCGCCCGGCAGGCTCACCGCCCGGGCGACGCTGGCGATCTCGATTGCGAGCGCACGGCGGAAATGCGCCGCCGCCTCCCGCGGCGCCCCGGCCGCGAGTTCGACGCGCCCCAACAGGATGAGCGGCGGCGCCACCCGATCGTGCTGCGGCCCGAACAGCTGCGCGTTGATGGCGGCGCCCCGTGTCAGTGCCGCCCGCGCGTCCTCGTGACGGCCGCGCAGTCGCTGGAGATCCCCGATGTTGACGAGCTGCGTCGCCACTTCGCGGTGCTCCGGTCCATAGGACCGCTCGGCGATCGCGAGCCCCCGCGCATACCACTCTGCCGCGTCGTCGAAGCGCCCGAGCGCCTGCATCGCGAGGCCGATATTGTTGGTCGTAACACCGACGGTCGGATGATCCGGCGGGAAGATCTGCCGAAAAATGGTGAGCGCTTCGGTGTAGCTGTCGAGAGCCTTCGAAAAGTTCCGGCGCTCGCGGTATATGCCGGCGAGATTGTCGAGCGCGACGGCGAGCCGCTGGTCGGGTCCGCGGGCATGCCGGCGCAGGATCGTCAGACTGCGCAGGAACAGTGGCTCGGCTTCGTCGTAACGCCCGAGCTGGCGAAACGCCTCGGCGAGGTTGGCGACACCCACCGCCGTCGTCGGATGCTCCGCTCCGAGCACGCGCTCGAAGATCCGCACCGCCTCGCGGTGCTGAGCCTCCGCCTCGGCGACACGGCCCATGTTGAGGTAGAGGACGCCGAGATTGTCGGTCAGAATGCCGACGTTCGCGGAGTCGCCCCCTTCGGCGCTCCGCCAGAGCGTAATGGCCCGCTCATAGGCTTTGCTGGCGTCCTCGTAGCGCCCGACGACGCGCAAGAGCCCGGCGAGATTGTTCAGTGAGCGCGCGATCGTGGCGCCGTCGTCGGGCGCCAGACGCTCTTTCAACGAGATGGCGCGACGGAATTCACGCTCCGCGTCAGCGAAGCGTCCGAGCCGGCGCAGATGATTGCCGTAGTCGTCGCGATAAATCGCTTCGGCCGGCGAGCCGTCGGGCCGCTCGGACACGAGAGCTTCGAGAAGCAGTGCGTAGAGTTCGGCGACGGTCTGCACCTTGCCGTCGGCGAGTTCGGTTGCGACGAGTTCCTCGAACACGGCGCGAAAGCTTACCGTGCCGCGACCCGACCGACGGGTTTCGATGACCAGAGCCCTTTGCAAATGCGCGCGGGCGGCGCTGCGATCCCCGAGCCGGGCAAGTGCGGTACCGAGCTGAAATGCGAGGCGCCCGGTGACGACGTGGTCCTCGCCCAGCGCCGCACTGGCCTCGGCGAGCGCCGGCTCCGCGAGGCTCTTGGCAGTGTCAAAACGCCGAGCCGCAACCTCACGCTCGATCTCCTTCAAGCGCGAGATAAACGGAAGAGCGTCCGCAACGCCAGGCGACACGACCTCCGGCGCACTCGACGTCGGGCTTTTCTCTTGCGCCGCCACGGCGGTCGGGAGGACGAGCGCGGCTAGCATGATCAGCGTTCGCCACAGCCTCATGGCCCTGCTCCACTCTGCCCCGCAACCGGAGCGCGCAGGATACCCCGGCGCAGCGAGGACTCAAACCGCGGCGCGCTCTCCAACCGGTGCCCCGGCGCGGAGGAGCTTGTAGTTGATGCTGTCGATCAGCGCTTCGAAGCTGGCGTCGACGATGTTGGGCGACACGCCGACCGTGAACCAGCGCTCCCCTGTGCTGCGGTCGTGGCTCTCGATCAGAACGCGCGTGACGGCCTCGGTCCCGCCCGTGAGAATGCGCACCTTGTAGTCCACGAGCTCGAGCGGCTGGATCAGAACCTGATACTGGCCGAGGTCCTTGCGCAGCGCATTGTCGAGCGCGTTGACGGGACCATTGCCTTCCGCCACCGACCAGATCGGCGCCTCGGCTCCGTCGATGAACACTTTGACCGTCGCTTCGGAGACGGTGACGAGCCGTCCGAGCGCATTGTGACGCCGTTCGACCATCACGCGGAAGCTGTCGACGGTGAAATACTGCGGCACGTCACCCAGCAGCCGCCGTGCTAGAAGTTCGAACGAAGCATCCGCGCCTTCGTAGGCATAGCCCATAGCCTCGCGGTTCTTCACTTCTGTCAGCAGTTCGCCGACGCGAGGATCGTCCTTGCCGACGTCGATGCCGAGGCGTTCCAGTTCGGCCAGGATGTTCGACTTGCCCGCTTGATTGGAAACGAGCACGCGCCGGCGATTGCCGACACTCTCAGGCGGCACGTGTTCGTAGGTCTCCGGCTCCTTGAGGATGGCGGAGGCATGAATACCGGCCTTCGTCGCGAAAGCGCTTTCGCCGACGTAGGGCGCCTGCCGGTTCGGCGCGCGATTGAGGATTTCGTCGAGCAGCCGGCTCGCATGAACGAGCCGGCGCAGGCGCTCCGGCGTCACCGCCGTCTCGAAGCGATCGGCGAATTCGGACTTCAGCAGAAGCGTCGGGATGATCGACACGAGGTTGGCGTTGCCGCAGCGCTCGCCGAGGCCGTTGAGGGCTCCCTGGATTTGGCGGGCGCCAGCACGAACGGCCGCGAGCGCGTTGGCCACCGCATTCTCGGTGTCGTTGTGCGTGTGGATGCCGAGATGGCTGGCCGGCACGACCTTGCCGACATCGGCGACAATCCGCTCGACCTCGTGTGGCAGCGTGCCACCGTTGGTGTCGCAGAGCACGACCCAGCGCGCACCCGCGTCATAGGCCGTCTTCGCGACTGCCAGGGCATAGGCGCGATTGCCCTTGTAGCCATCGAAGAAGTGCTCGCAGTCGATCATCGGCTCGCGGCCCGAAGCGACCACGGCCTTAACGCTGTCTGCGACCGACTCGAGGTTTTCCTCGTTGCTGATGCCGAGCGCGATGCGCACGTGATAGTCCCAGCTCTTCGCCACGAGACACACCGCCCGCGCCGGCGACTGCACGACCGCTTGGAACCCCGGATCGTTGGAGATCGATCGACCCGCCCGTTTCGTCATGCCGAATGCTGTCAGCGTCGCGTGGGAAAGCTTGGGCGGTGCGCCGAAGAATTCGGTGTCGGTCTGGTTGGCCCCCGGGTATCCGCCTTCGATATAGTCGATGCCGATTTCGTCGAGCAGCCGCGCGATGCGCTGCTTGTCGGCAACCGAAAAGTCGACACCCTGGGTCTGCGCGCCATCGCGCAGCGTAGTGTCGAAGAGGTAGATGCGTTCGCGGGCCATGGCTCGGGCTTTCGGATGACTTACCAGACGTCGAACAGCCGCAAGGCGAGCGCGACGGCGACGATCAGGACGACGATTTTCAGAACGGCATAGTAGCGGCGGTGGCCCTCGAACGGGGGACGATCAGGATGCGGATCACTCATCGCCGCACCTCCCACGTCGTGACGATCTCACCGGTCGCGGGATCTTTCGCGTCCTTGAGCGCGATGCCCTGGGCGGCAAGTTCGTCACGAATGCGATCGCTCTCTGCCCAATTCTTCGCCTTGCGTGCCGCGAGGCGTGCCTGGATCAGCGCCTCGACGGCAGCTGCATCGACGGCGGGCGCCGTCATGCCGACCGCGAGATCGTCGCGCGTCTCGCCGTCCCAAATGCCCATGAACTTGAGCGCCGCGGCCAAGTCCGCTGCGGTATCGGCATTGCCGCGCCGCGCCGACTTCGCGAGCCCGTGCAGGATCGAAATCGCGCTCGGCGTGTTGAGGTCGTCGGCGAGCGCGGCGACGATTTCCGCCGGCGGCTCGTCCGCTGGCGCCACGCCTTCGAGACGTTCCGCAACGTCGAGCAGGAATTGACGCGCCTGCACCAGCCGTTCGACGGTCCAGTCGATCGGCTGGCGGTAGTGCGTCCCGAGCATCGCGAAGCGCACGACGCGCCCATGCCACGGCTGGCCGCCAAAACGATCCGTCGCCAGAAGTTCGTTGATGGTGATGAAGTTGCCGAGCGACTTCGACATCTTCTCGCCTTCCACCTGCAGGAAGCCGTTGTGCATCCACACGTTCGCCATTACGGGCGTGCCGTGGGCGCAGCGGCTCTGCGCGACCTCGTTCTCGTGGTGCGGAAAGACGAGATCGATGCCGCCACCGTGGATGTCGAACACGGTGCCGAGGTGCTTGCCCGCCATCGCCGAGCACTCGATGTGCCAGCCGGGCCGGCCCTCAACCGTAATCCCGCACGGGCTCGGCCACGAGGGCTCACTAGGCTTCGACGGCTTCCACAGCACGAAGTCCATTGGATCGCGCTTGTAGGGCGCGACGTCGACCCGCGCCCCCGCTTCCATCTCCTCGAGCGAGCGGCCCGAGAGGCGGCCGTAATCCGTCATGCTCGGAACGTGGAAGAGGACATGGTCGTCAGCGACGTAGGCGTGCTCGCTCGCCACCAGCCGTTCGATCAGGTCGCGCATCTCCGCGATGTGCTCGGTCGCGCGGGGTTCGACACTCGGCGGCAGCACGCCGAGGGCCGCAATGTCGTCATGGAACTGGCGAGCCGTACGCTCGGTCAGGTCACGGATCGAGACCTTCTCGACCGCCGCCCGCGCGTTGATCTTGTCGTCGACGTCCGTGATGTTGCGGGCATAGGTGACGTGCCCCGCGCCGTAGACGTGCCGCAGCAGGCGGAACAGCAAGTCGAAGACGATGACCGGCCGGGCATTACCGATGTGCGCGTAGTCGTAGACCGTCGGCCCGCAGACGTACATGCGCACCGATTGTGGATCGATCGGGCGAAACGGCTCCTTGCGCCGCGTCAGCGTGTTGTAGAGCGATAGGGTGGTGCCGGACGTTCCGGACATGGACGCTCCCGCGGCTGGCAGGGGCGATGTCCTTCGACTTACGAGGCAAAGAAACGGGCGCCGGCCAGCCTGTGCTGCTAGCTCTCGATAATTCGGACGCCGCAAGTCGTGGCGATGGTGCAAAGACCCGTCTTCATGACCCTGCTTATCGACCGGCCGAGGGGCAGGCGTCAAGCGATACGGAGGTCGAGCGTGGCACGCCTCTCTCCGACGTCAGGGAGGCGAGACGTTCTGCGGATGCGCCGGCCCGACGAAGACAAGCTCAACCGTGCCGAGCGAGCCGAAGTCGGCCACCGCAGGCTCACCGGGCCGGATGTAAGCGAGGCCGGTGGTGGTCCCGGTCGAGATGATCTGCCCGGCCTCGATCCCGATCGCGCGCCGGCCGAGATGCTGCACCGTCCAGACGAGCGCATTGACGGGATCACCGAGCACGGCAGCGCCGGTGCCTTCCGCGCGGAGCGCACCGGCGACCGTCAGTTGAACTTTATGGTTGACGAGATCGAGCGATCGCCAATCGGCCACGGGCTGCCCCAGCACGATTGCCGAGTTGAGCACACAGTCGCCGATGGCCGTCGGCGCACGTCCGAAAAGCAGCGAATCGAACCGCGGCCCTACGATCTCGAACGCCGGCACCAGCGCGTCGACGGCCGCGACGATTTCCTCGCGCGAATATGGATGCGAGCGCGCCGGCAGCGACCGGCCGAATCGGAAGGCGAACTCGCTCTCCAGGCAAAGGTGCGGGAAGCGTGCAGCCGGCAGTCGCGCCGGGCTGACGAACGTATCGTTTGCAAAGAAGGGCCCGATGATCGGCTCGCTCACACCGATTTTCTGCTGGATCGCGACCGCCGTCGCACCGGCCTTCCAGCCCGCGACCTTGTCGGGCCAGAGCCGGCGGAAAGCATCTTGGACGGCATAGCCCTCAGCGATATCGCGCGGCGCGACGGCATCAGGTAGCGCCGACAGCACCCGACCGCTGCGCCGCGTTTCGACGAGCAAGCGCGCCGCTGCTTCGTAGGTCTCGGTCTCGCTCATGGGCCCCTCCTGCGCCAAAGCCTCCACAGGTGCCGCATTGTCGCTGCATTGACCCTTTAGAGCCGCGCGTCCTAAGTGAGCACCGGATAGGCGACCATGGCGCCCGCGCGGGGTGTTCGACAAGCATGAAGATCTTTCGACATAGCGGACTGGCCCGGGCGCGCAACGTCGCGGTGGCCGTGCTGCTGTCGGTCGTCGCCACCGGACCGGTGCTCGCGCAAGGCTGGACGTGGCCATGGGAGTCGCCGAAGGCGGCGCCGCCCGTGCCGAAGGAGCCGGTCTATCGCCAGCCCGGCCAGTTTCCGCCGGGCACACAGCCGCCGCCAGGTGCTCCAGGCGCCGCGCCGCCGCCCGGCACGGCCTATGTGCCAAGCAATCGCGCGCCGATCTGTCTTCAGCTCGAACAGCGCTTAGCCCAGGAAGCCAATCGCGGGACCTCCTCGCGCGACGTGCTGCCGAAACTGGAAGCCGACATCCGCACGATCGAGCGCGACTACCAGCAGTTCCAGGTGAGGCTCGAGCGCGCCGACTGCTACGAGTATTTCCTGTTCTCGAAATCGCTGCGCCGCACACGCACCTGCGTCGATCTGGCGACGGCAGCTGATCAAGCGCGCCAGCGGCTCGCCGATCTCACCGCCCAGCGCCAGCAGATCCTCGGCACGAGTGGGCGGTCCTACCAGGACGAGATCATCCGCGAACTCGCCCGCAACAACTGCGGCTCCACCTACCAGCGCGAAGCCTCGCGGCAGAACCCCTTCTCCTCGATCTGGCAGGACGAGGACAGCGGCGCCGGCGGCGGTGGGCAGTTCGGCAACCTCCCATTCGCCACATACCGCACCATCTGCGTGCGCCTCTGCGACGGCTACTTCTTCCCCGTCAGCTTCTCCACTCTGCCGACTTACTTCGAGCGCGATGAGGAAATCTGCCAATCCCGCTGCGCCGCCCCGGTCGAGCTGTTCTATCACCAGAACCCCGGCGGCTCGGTCGAGCAGGCGGTCTCGGTCAAATCGCGGCAGGTCTATTCCACCATGAAGACCGCCTTCCGCTACCGCCGCGAGTTCGTCCAGGGCTGCTCGTGCAAGCAGGCCGAATACCTACCCTCCGTCGCTGGCCAGCCGGGCGACCGACGGGCAGACGCGCCACAGGGCGCGGCCGCTCCTGCCGCACCGCAACCGTTTTCGCCGCGGCGCTGAACCCACAGCGTCGCCAAATCGTCACTGTTGCCGGCTACCGATCTCAGATTGTAACCTTCGGATGGCGCGTCACGTCCGGTAAAGAACCGGACAACGCGCGACGAGGCCTTCATGACGGAGTTCGCCAGGTTCGGACCAGGAGCGTCGTTGGCATCCGCAGCGGAACTGCGGCGGGTCGACGTCGAACACCTTTCAACCGTGCGCTACATCCATGCCGCCGCCCTCCGGCTGCAGGCGGCCCACGTTCTTTCAGAAGAAGAAATCGCGGCTTTCACCGATCACGTCTATTCGGCCGCCTACTCGGAAAGTCTGCAGCGTCAGGCACTGATCGGCGCTTTCGTCGACGGCGAACTAATCGGCACCGCCGGCTGGACGGTTTCCGACGACACGGGCACCTCAGTGCGCCTGCGCTCGGTCTTCGTACGCCCCCTGTTCACCGGCATGGGCGTCGGCCGCCGCCTCGTCGACCACGTCGAAGGCGATGCCCGTTCTGCCGGGTATGAGGCCTTCTCCGTCCGCGCGACCTTGAACGCGATCACTTTCTTCGAGCGCTTAGGCTACACGATCACGTCGCACGGCGTGCGGCCGCTGTTCGGAAACCGCACCCTGCCCGTCGCCTTCATGCGGAAGGTCGACGGCATGCCGGCCGGTTCACCGCGCCACTGAAGCCTAGCCTGGCTCACCCGCCAGACGACGCGCTGCGCGCGCCCGCCCAATAAGCGGCAACATCGTCTTGAGCTCCGGACCCGACTCCGCCGCCGTCAGCGCGAGACGTAGCGGATGGAACAGCGCCTTGCCCTTGGCGCCCGTCGCCGCCTTCACCGCCTCGGTCCAGGTCGACCACGTCTGACCGTCCCACGGCTCCGGTGGGAGGAGACCGGCGGCCGTCTGGCAGAGCGCCGGGTTCTCGATGACCGGGGTGATCGGCCCTTCAACCACCCGCCACCAGCGCGCCGCGTCCGCGAAGTGCACGAGGTTGCCGCGGACCGCCACCCAGAAAGGCTCCCCGCCGCCGATCCCTGCATCCGCCAGACGTTCAGCGACCGTCGCGTAGGGCATCATGTGCAGCGTCTTCGCGTTGAGGCCCGAGAGTTCGGCCGGGTCAAAACGACCGGGCGCGCGCGACAGCCGACCGAGGTCAAGCCGCTCCGCCAGCGTGACAAGATCGAGATGTGGCTCGATTGCCTCCGAGGTCCCGACGAGCGCCGCGTAGCTCGCGATGGCGATGGCCTCGAGCCCGGCTTCCCGCATGGCCTCGATCGAGAGGCCTCGGTCGCGCTTCGACAGCGCCTGACCGTCGGCACCGACCAGCAGGCTGTGATGCGCGAACGCCGGCGGTGTCGTGGCAAGCGCTTCGAAGATCTGGATCTGCACGCCCGTGTTGGTGACGTGGTCCTCGCCGCGGATAACGTGCGAGATCCCGAAGTCCGCATCGTCGACGACGCTCGTGAAGGTGTAGAGGTACGTGCCGTCCGCGCGGATTAGCACCGGATCGGACAGCGAGCCGACATCGACCGACTGGTCGCCGCGCACGAGATCGACCCATGAGACGAGCGTCGGCTGCGGTTCGAGGTCACGCCCGGGTGCCGTATTGGCGAGCCGGAAGCGCCAGTGCGGCCGGCGCCCCTCGGCTTCGAGCCGCAGCCGCTCGTCGGGCTTCAGTCGAAGGGCGGCGCGGTCATAGATGGGCGGCAGCCCGCGCGAGAGCTGAACCTTGCGGCGCCGCTCGAGTTCTTCCTCGCTCTCGTAGCAAGGATAGAGGCGGCCGGCGGCCTTGAGCTCGGTCGCCACCTCGTCGTAGCGCGCCGAGCGATCGGACTGGCGCGCGAACAGATCCCAGGTGAGACCGAGCCACTCGAGGTCTTCGCGAATGCCTTCTGCGAACGCCTCCGTCGACCGGGCGCGATCGGTGTCGTCGAGGCGCAGCATGAAGCGGCCGCCATGCTTCTTCGCATGCAGCCAGTTGAGGATCGCTGTGCGGATGTTGCCGACGTGCAGCCGGCCGGTCGGGCTCGGCGCAAACCTCACGAGCACGGGCGCGGCGGAACTCATGACACCTCTCCGCCGTCGGCCCGCGGCGCCGTCTGCTTCGGTGCCGTCACGCGCGTGTCGGGCGGCGCGGCCGTCGGGTCCTCGCGAAAGCGATTGGTGATCGGGTATCGCCGGTCGCGACCGAAGTTGCGCCGTGACACCTTCACACCAGGCGCCGCCTGCCGACGCTTGTATTCGGCAAGATAAAGCAGCCGCTCCACCTTCTTGACCGTTTCAACGGGATGACCACGAGTGACGATTTCGGCGAGTGGCAGTTCGTGCTCGACGAGACAGACCAGAATGTCGTCGAGGACGTCGTAAGGCGGCAGACTATCCTGATCCGTCTGGTTTTCGCGCAGCTCCGCCGTCGGAGCCTTGGTGATGATGCGCTCGGGAATGACAATGCCGCCAGGCCCCTTGCCGCCGGCCGGCACGTTCGCATTGCGCCAGCGCGAAAGGCGATAGACCTCCATCTTGTAGAGGTCCTTGATCGGATTGAAGCCGCCGTTCATGTCGCCGTAGAGCGTGGCATAGCCGACGGACATTTCAGACTTGTTGCCGGTCGTCAGCACCATGCCGCCGAACTTGTTGGACACCGCCATCAGCAGCGTACCGCGCGTGCGGCTCTGCAGGTTCTCTTCCGTGATATCCCGGTTGGTGCCGGCGAACAGCGGCTGAAGAGCGCCGAGGAAGCCTTCGACCGGCGCCGAAATCGAGACGACGTCGTACCGGATGCCGAGCGCCCGTGCGCACGCCGCCGCATCCTCGAGGCTGTCGGACGAGGTGTAGCGATAGGGCAGCATAATCGCGTGTACCTTGTCGGCACCGAGCGCGTCCGTCGCCATCGCCGCGACCAACGCCGAGTCGATCCCGCCCGACAGGCCGAGGACCACGCCCGGGAAGCCGTTCTTGCGCACGTAGTCTCGCACGCCGAGGACGCAAGCGTGGTAGGCGGCGGCATCCTTTTCCGGCACCACCGCTTTCGGTGCGCCGAGGCACGTCCAGGTGCCGTCGACCCGCCGCCAGCGCGTCAACTCGAGAGCTTCCTCCCACGCCGGCAACTGGCAGACGAGGCTGCCGTCGGCCGCGAGCACGAATGAGGCGCCGTCGAAAACGAGTTCGTCCTGACCGCCGACCTGGTTCAGGTAGATCATCGGCAGCCCGGTTTCCTTCACCCGGGCGACCGTGACGTTGAGCCTGAGATCGGGCTTCGGCCAGTCGAATGGTGAGCCGTTGATCGAGATGAGAAGTTCGGCGCCGCATTCCGCGAGGCATTCGCAGACTTCTTCCCGCCAGATGTCCTCGCAGACCGGCAGACCGAGCTTCACGCCCCGGAAGACGAGCGGACCCGGCAGCGGGCCGGGATCGAAGACGCGCTTCTCGTCGAAGACGCCGTAGTTCGGCAGGTCGACCTTGAAGCGGACGCCGAGGATGCGCCCACCGGCCATGAGTACGACCGCGTTGTAGAGCTTGCCGTCCTCTGGCCAGACGGTCCCGATCAACAGACCCGGCCCGTCGGCGAGTTCCACCGCGAGCGCTTCGGTAGCGGCCCGGCACGCCGCCGCGAACGCCGGCTTCAGGACCAGATCTTCGGGCGGATAGCCTGCCACGAACAGCTCGGGCAGAACGACGAGGTGTGCGCCCCCCGCCTTTGCTTCCGCCCAAAACCGGCGCGCTTTGGCAACGTTGCCGGCAAGATCGCCGACGGTCGGGTTCGCCTGCGCCAGCGCGATGATCAAGTCGTCAGGATGCGTGTCCGTCATGGTCTTTGCTTTGGCATGCAGACCCGCCCCTGGCAACGCCGACAGATTGCGAGCCTAGGTTGCCAACAGAGACCCCCTACACTTCGTCCTGCTTGGGAACCCTGTTTAAGCTGCCATTAACGGAGGATGTCTACGGATTGGGAGTGCACGTCGCTTTCCGAGAGGGACATCACATGGCACCTCGTTTGCCGCGCCTCGCATCGGTCGCACTGGCGTTCGTGCTCGCGTTCCTGACCGCGACGAGCCTCAAAGCTCAGAACCTCGAAACACCCGGACTTCTGCGCTTCGGCGTCTACGGCCAAGGCACTTTCCTCGATGCCCGCTTTGCCAACGACACCGTGACCGGCTCCGCCAGTGCGGACGTCGGCGGCATCGGCCTTTCGCTCGGCTACGACTGGCGCATGGACCGCATTGTCGTCGGTCTCGAAGCGGATGCCACACTGGTCAGCGAGGGTATCCGTACGGGCGACGACCGGGTCGCACTCGACACCGTGTCGACGTTCCGCGGCCGCCTCGGCGTCTTCGCGATGCCGAACCTCCTTCTCTACGGCACGGGCGGGTTCGCCCTCCTCAATGCCGCCTTCGAACCGCAAACGGACCGCAGCCGTGCCGACTTCCTGACCGGCTGGGTCGCCGGCGGCGGCGTCGAGTACGATTGGAACGGCATTCTGTGGTTCGCCGAGTACCTCCACATGGATTTCGGCGAGGACCAGTTGAAATCCGGATCCACAGCGCGGCTGGACCTCCAGACCAGCGCCGACGTCGCCCGCCTCGGCGCCAAGTTCAAAATCGGATTTGACTACTGAGCGCAGCGCCGGACCGCTTAACCCTGCCGACTGGAACCGCCAGTAGACCGGGCAGCGGGCTTGCGCCCGGCCCCTAGGGTGCCGTAAGCGGTCCCGAGCAACCACGTCAGGACCCCTTCAGATGGCACGTCTCGACGGCCGGATCGCCCTCGTCACGGGCGGCGCCAACGGTATCGGTCTCGCGATCGCCCGCGTTTTCGCGCGCGATGGCGCCCATGTCTGGCTCGCCGACCTGGACGCACCGGCAGCCGAGGCGGCTGCGCAATCGATCACCGAAGCCGGCGGCCGGGCCACGGCCGCCGCCGTCGACGTCAGCCGGGGCCAAGACATCGTGCAACTCTTTCGCGCGATCGAAACTGCCCACGGCCGCCTCGACGTCGCCATCAACAATGCCGGTGTCAACGTACGGGCCGACTTCCGCCATCTGAGCGACCATGACTGGGAACGCATCCGCGAGGTCAATCTCGACGGCGTGGTCCGGGTGGCCCGCGATGCGTTCCCGCTGCTGAAAGCGTCGGGCCGCGGCTCGCTCGTCAACGTGTCGTCGATCATGGGGCGGCGCGGCCTGCGCCAGCTCGCCGGCTACTCCGCCACCAAAGGCGCGGTGACTGCCCTCACCAAGGCACTCGCCGTCGAGTACGCACCGTACGGGATACGCGTCAATTCGGTCGCACCCGGCTTCGTCGAAACCGCACTCACCGAGCGCGTCCTCCGCAACCCGATGATCTCGAAAGCGCTGATCGACCAGACCCCGCTGCGCCGGTTCGGCACCGGAGAGGACATCGCCTACGCCGCCCTCTTCCTGGCGTCCGACGAAGCGGCCTTCGTGACCGGCGCCGAGCTCGCTGTCGATGGAGGAATGTCGGCCGGACTTTAAGCCCAGCGCCGCATCCGCCGGCCACATCATTGCCACGACCCTGACTATGGTGCGGGGGTTTTCGACAACGGGAGGATCGACCGTGGGCATGCGTCGGATGGCGATGGTGCCGAAGCTCTGGGGCTTTGCCCTCTTGCTCCTCGCGGGCCTAGCGCCCGCGCGCGCCGACACCTGGACATTCGACCGACAGAACACGGAGGTTCTGTTCAGCTGGAACCATCTCGGCCTGTCGCAGCAGTCCGGACAGTTTCTCGAGATGCGCGGCAAGCTCGACTTCACGCCGACCGACCCCGAGAGCGGCTCGGTCGACGTGACGATCCGCGTCGCCTCGATCTCGACCGGCGTGCGCGAACTCGACGATATGCTGAAGTCGCCCGATTACTTCAACGCCGCCCGCTTCCCCGACATCACCTTCCGCTCGACCGGCGTCCGCCGCATCGACGACAAGACCGGCGATCTCGACGGCGAACTGACGATGCTCGGCGTGACCAAGCCTGTCACGTTGCGCGTGCGCTGGAATTTCACGGGCGAATATCCGCTCGCGTCCATCAATCCGGTCTATCAGGGCAAGTGGGTCTCGGGATTTTCCGCCGAGACGCGCATCCTGCGCAGCCAATGGGGCCTGACCCGCGCGCTGCCTCTGATCTCGGACGAGATCCGCATCGTCATCGAAGCGGAGTTCCTGCGCCAGGACTGACCGTCAATCCCACGAAGCCTTGCGCCGCCCGGCCTTCACCTCGCTGCGCTTCTTCTTTCCTTCGACGCGCCGCACCTTGGAGGAGAGCGTCGGCCTCGTCGCGATCCGCTTGCGCGGCGGCGTCGCCGCCTCGCGGACGAGGTCGGCGAGGCGTTCGCGCGCATCCGCGCGATTGCGCTCCTGCGTACGGAAGCGTTCCGCGCGGATGACGAGCACGCCTTCATCCGTCAACCGCCGCCCGGCGAGCTTCATCAGCCGCACGGCTACGGCATCGGGTAGCGCCCGCGAGCGCCGGACATCGAAGCGCAACTCGACCGCCGTCGACACCTTGTTGACGTTCTGTCCGCCCGGACCCGACGCACGTACGAACCGCTCCTCGAGGTCGTCCTCGGGGATGACGATGCTCGGCGTTATCTCGAGCCCGGCGCTCACGCCCGCGCAAGCTCCAGGAACTCGACCGTCAGACCGTCGGCGTCACGCACGTAGCACACACGCCGCCCCTTGTTCGGCCCAGCGTCGATGGCGATCACCTCGCCGACCGGCGGGAAGCCGTGCGCGCGTGCTGCCGCGAGAGCCGCGTCCATGTCGGTCACATCGAAGCCGATGTGGGCCGCTCCGGTATCGCAAAGCCGCGGTCGGACGATCTCGGCATCTGCGGGCGCATGGTAGCGGATCAGTTCGACCCGCTGCCCGCCCGGCCCGACGACGAAAGCGATCTCGACCGCAACGCCGTCGAGCCCGGTCATCCGCCGCATCAGCGCCGGATCACGCGGGCCGCGCGACTGGAGTTCGAAGCCGAGGCCTGCGACGAAGAACCCGATGACGCGATCGAGATCGCGCACGGTGAAGCTCGTATGATTGAAGCCGGTGACGCGGACGGCCATCGATCACGCACCCTGGTCGAAGAACTTGTTCGGCTTCAGGAAAAACGACAGCACCGTGCAACCCTCGGGCGCACGGGCCGAATGCCGACTGCCGGCTGGCCGCCAGACATAGTTGCCCGGGGTCGCCCGGCCTTCTTCGTCTTCGAGGTAGCCTTCGATGACCCACGACTGCTCGATCTCGACGTGCTCGTGATCGGGCAGGACCGAACCCGGCGCGAAGCGGGTCAGCGCCGTGAGCAACCCGGTCTCCTTGTCCTCCATGAGGACCTTTAGCTCGACGCCCGGAAAGCGCGTCGGCACCCACGGAATGCTCGCGACGTCGACATAGCGTGACGCTTTCGGTCCGAGGCCGCCGTGGTTGGTGGCGTGCGGCGTAACAGTGGCCATGGAAAGCTCCTTCAGCTGATCAGCCCGCGGCGGGCCAGGTTACGCATGAGATCACCGGTGCCGAACCGCCATGGCAGCGCGGCGTCCGACGTGGTCATGCGGTTGACGAGGGCGCCGAGTTCGGCGGAACGGATGGTGACGATGTCGCCAGTCTTGTGGGTGAAGCCCATGCCCGGCGCACCGCGATCCTCGGTCGGCGCGAACATCGTGCCGAGGTAGAGTACAGCTCCGTCCGGATACTGATGAACCTTGCCGAACATCTCATCGGCGAGTTCCCGCGGATCGCGGGCGATTTCCGACATCGACGACTTGCCGGTGAGCTTGAACCCGTCGGCGCCCTCGACGGTCAGGTGCACGTCCATGCGCCGCACCGTGTCCATCGAGAACGTGCGATCGAAGAAGCGAACGAACGGCCCGACGGTCGCCGAGGCGTTGTTGTCCTTCGCCTTGGAGAGCAGCAGCGCCGACCGGCCCTCGAAATCGCGAAGGTTCACGTCGTTGCCGAGCGTCGCGCCAACGACCGCGCCGCTCGATGAGATGACGAGCACCACCTCGGGCTCCGGGTTGTTCCACGTCGAGCGCGGATGGAGGCCGGCATCCATGCCATGACCGACCGCCGACATCGGCTGCGCCTTCGTGAAGATCTCCGCGTCTTCGCCGATGCCGACTTCGAGGTACTGCGACCACGCGCCCTGCGCGATCAGCGTCTTCTTGAGTTCGAGCGCTTCCTTCGAGCCGGGCTTCAGCCGGCGCAGGTCGCCCCCGAGTTGCCGCTCCACTTCGGCGCGGATCGCCTCCGCTTTCTCCGGCGCACCCTTGGCCTGCTCCTCGATGACCCGTTCGAGCAGCGAGCGCGCGAATGTCACGCCTGCCGCCTTGATCGCTTGCAGATCACACGGCGCGAGCAGCCACGGCTTGCGCACGTCGCGCATGGCATCCGGCGTATTGGAAAGGACCTCGGCGAGCGACCCGATGCGCTCGCCCGGCGCGCTGCGCACGATGTCCGCGGCATCCGCGGCTTCGGCGAGATCCCGCATTGTCGGCGCGGCTCGTGAGATGTCGTAGAGCCCGTCAGCTCGTACGGCGACGACAGAGGGGCCCTCGACGTCCGGCCGCCATACCCGGCCCGCGAGCGCTCCCGCGGTGCCATCCACGGGCAATGTCGCTGCCGCCGTCATGCGGTCGTGCATAGTATCCTCCCGAGACCATTTGTCTGTTTTACCAGGACCCTAGCAGGTCGCCCGTCGGCTTCAACCGGTCTCCGGGTGGGACTGCCCTGCACCGTCGTCGCTGCCGGACCCGGCCAGACGGCCGGCGATGTCGAGGGTGGCGCGCCGGCCGATCGCGTCCTTGTGCGTGGCAAGCCACCGGTCGGCCTCGTCCCGTCCGGCCGCGAAGAGATACGACAACAGGCGACCATCAGGGCGGACTTTGCTCGCGCTGCCGAGCTCGGCCGTATAGCGACCGGCCGAGATCAGGTGGAAGCGGTGGCGCTTCAGGCGCGAGACGCGGCTACCGTGGGCCCGGGCGAGCAGCCCGAGGCGCGCCTCTTTGGCGGCGGCGATCATCTCGAGATCGCGCAGGTAGGGCTGGTTGAAGGTGATCTCGGAAATGCGTCCCGCGATGCCCGCCGCCGTCCGCGGACGGTGCGGATTCTCGAGCGGATTGAGCTCGATGATCAAGGTATCGTGGACGGGGCTTTCCGAAGCGAGCGTGACAAGGTCCGGATTGGCCGAAAAGCCGCCGTCCCAGTAGGCCCGGCCGGCGATCTCCACCGCCCGGTGCAGGCTCGGCAGACAAGCGGAGGCCAAGACGTGCTCAACCGTAATCTCGTGGCGTCGGAAGATCCGCGCCCGCCCCGTTGCGACATCCGTGGCTGCGATGATCAGATCGGGCCCCGCCTCGGCAAGCGCCGCGAACGGGATATGCGCGGTGAGCAGGTCGCGCAGCGGATTGAGCCCCGGCAAATCATAGGGCGACAGCAGCGCCCCAACGTTGGCGACCTGCGCCGCACTGGTGAGCGTGGCAACGATCGGATTGAGCCGCACGAGATCCGGAACACCAGCACGCTCGACCGCCTGCCACACGGCCTTGAGCACGACGCGCGCCTCCGAGCGCCCGCCGGCCGCGAGACCGGCCGCCGTAGCGACCGCGTTGACGGCGCCCGCGCTCGTGCCACTCAGCCAGCCGATGTCGAGTTCCGGCTCTTCGAGCAGCCGATCGAGTACGCCCCAAGTGAAGGCGCCGTGAGCACCGCCGCCTTGCAGAGCGAGATTGAGCCGCGCCGTCCGCCGGTCTGCGCGCACGCCGTGATCCCCCTTGGTCTCTCTGTCGATCGAGCACCGCACGACACTGCGCTCACCGCTCGGCCTCGGCAATGCCGCCGGCCGTCGCCTTGACGGCCGCCCGATCGCCGACGCACGTTCCGCCGATGACCGAACTGAACCTGATCACCGACATTCCCGGCATCCGCGTCGGCCACGCCCACGACTTCCAAATCGTGTCGGGCGTCACAGCCCTGCTGTTCGATCGTGGCGCCGTTGCAGCCGTCGCGATCCACGGCGGCGCACCGGGTGTCCGCGACACCGCCCTCCTCGCCGCCGACATGACGGTCGCGCGTGTCGATGCGATCGTACTCTCCGGCGGATCGGCTTTCGGTCTCGATGCGGCTGGCGGCGTCCAGGCAGTTCTCGCCGAACGGGGCATCGGCCTGCGTGTGCGCGACGCCGTCGTGCCGATCGTGCCGCAGGCGATCGTGTTCGATCTGCTCAACGGCGGCGACAAGCGATGGGGCCGGCGGCCCCTTTACTTCGAACTCGGCTGCGCCGCCGCCGACGCCGCCAGCCCGGCTCGCTTCGCACTCGGTTCCGTCGGCGCCGGTTCCGGGGCGACGACCGTCGACTGCAAGGGCGGCCTTGGGTCGGCGAGCACACGAACGGCGGCGGGTCATCGCGTTGGAGCACTCGCCGTCGTCAACGCGCTCGGCACGGCCATCGCCGGACCGGGCGGCGAGTTCTGGGCCGCCCCCTACGAAGTCGGCGCCGAATTTGGCGGTCGCGGCCTGCCGTCCGGCGGCTTTGACACCGCCCCGCGCTTCAAGGGCGCCGGTCCCGCGACCACCATCGCCTGCGTCGCGACCGATGCCGTCCTGACAAAAGCCGAAGCCCACCGCGTCGCTATCATGGCGCACGACGGCATGGCCCGCGCGCTTCGCCCCGCACATGCGCCGATGGATGGTGACACCGTGTTCGCCGCGGCGACCGGTGATGCTCCGTTAACAAACGGAATCGTCGATCTCACCCTCATCGGAGCCGCCGCTGCCGACTGCCTCGCCCGGGCCATCGCCCGGGCCATCTACGAAGCGACGACCCCAGCGCAACCCTACGCAGGCCCACCGGCTTGGCGGGACATCTACGGCCGCTGATCAATCAGGGAGCCACCGCGCATCAGGTCGGCCAGGCCGATGCGTTGAGACGTACGCTGTCGAGCAGGCTATCGCTCGCCCGTGCCCAACTGTTCGACAGGTTGGCGAACGACTTCCAGTTCTCGAACAGCTTCTTGAAGTCAGCGTTCTTCGAAGCGTGCTCGTCCATCGTTTCGACAGAGGCCTTGAAGCATGCATCCAGAATGGCCTGCGAGAAAATCTTGAGCTGGGCGCCCTGCGCGATCAGCTTGCGCATGGCCAGCGGATTCTTCACGTCGTAGTTGGCCATCATCAGCAGCACCTGCTCGTTCGCTGCCGTCTCGTAGGCCGCCTTGAACGGCGCCGGCAGGGCGTCGAAAGCCATTGTGTTGACGAACGACGAGATCTGCGCAGCAGCGGATCCCGCGAGACCGGCGGCCTTCAAGGCCGAACGGCGCGACATGGACGCGGACGGGCGACGGGTCATTTTGTTTTCCTTGTGGTTGGCGATGGCGGCGATGGCGACAAGCCCCGCGTGACCCGCCGCACCGAGGGAAACGGTGGTGCGGCGGGTGCGCTGCCGGCGCTTTGGGGAGGCCGGCAAGCTGGGAAACTGTCTGGCAGCCGGAGAAACGCGACGTCTCGATGCACGTCGACGGCCCCCTTGGGGTCACGGTTTCGCCACCGCCACCACGCAGCAAAACACCGATCCGTTCCCCACATCCCAATGTGGAGAGTGCCGCCGCCCCACGAGCAGACAAGTAAATTGCCGGAAACCCCGCGTAAAAATTGCATAACCGCGGACGCGGCAGGTCGAGACCGGTAAACGCCGCCTCAACTGCCTCGATAGAGCGAGAAGCCCCACGGCCCGATTTTCATCGGCAAGTGATAATGCTGGGCGCTGTCGGCGATCGTGAAGCGGAATGGCACGTCGACCAGAAACGGCGGCGACGATTGCACGACACCCGCCGAGGCGAAGAATTCGCCGGCGTGAAAGATAACCTCGTAGCCCCCTGGCGCGAGCGTATCGCAGGCAATCGGATCATCGAGCGCACCCGAGGTTGCGAGCCGACCGTCGGCGATGCGCGTCCTGACGGGATCGAGACGATAGACCTCCACCCGCATGCCGGTGGCCGGGACGCCACGCGTGATGTCCACCACGTGAATGGAGAGCCCCGGCATCGCTGTCCCTCGTCCCATCTCCTCGTCTGACCTGTGATAGACGATTTCGCTCCGCCTACCAACGGACCCTCGCCGCTCACGGCGTCGTCAGCGGCGAACCGCAAATCGTTACCGCACCCACCAATGGTTCCTTGCGTAAACCATCAATCTGCTGGGCAAGCCGACCTCGATTTGCACCTGCCTCGACGCCGTGTTCGCCGCCACTGCATCGACTTAATCGGCGGCCCGCGTCTCGACACTGACCCGACCGTTTGCCGCGCCGTTCGCCCCGCTTGAGATATCCAGCATGAAGAACGCAACGACCGCCACCTGATTACCGCTCTAGTCTAAGCCGCCAGGAAGAACGTCGATCTACTCATCCTGCGGATCATCACGAGCTTGCAGCGTCGCGGGCGCCGCTGCAGCGGGTTCATCCAGATCGACACGCCCCGCGCCGACCGCGCACGCTGCGATATGCTCCTGCAGAACCTCACCAAGGGCGGCCGCCCCGCAATTTCGCAGGATCGAGGACCAATGGCGCGCGGCTGCCAACTCGACGTTGATACCCTGCTCGGCGCCATGGAGGCGATGCGCACCGAACTCGCGTCCGGCCCCGATCTCCTTGTCATCAACAAGTTCGGGAGCGGAAGGCAGCGGATTGAGGCCGTTGATCGCGGCTGCCGTCGAACTCGGCGTCCCCGTGCTGATCAGCGTGCCCTGGCGCAACCTCGAGCCGCGGCGCACCTTCGCCGGTGACCTCGCGGTCGAGAACACCGTCGAACGGCTTCTCCCGCTGGCGGACGACCGGCTCTGCAGCCACCTGGAACTCACCGCAGTGAACGGGGCACAGCTCTCGGTGAGAGGGATGCTAGAAAAGTTATGGCTCAAGGCGCCGCGGGGGTCTTCCAGTCCGCACGCTCCATCACTAGTGAGACCAGCGTCCCCGCGATCAACGCCCAGAAGGCGGCGCCGATGTTGAAGATCGGGATGCCCGCGACCGTCACCAGGAACGTTACCAGCGCCCCGAGCGCGAACCGGCCTTGGAAAGCGATCGCGAACGCGCCCTGCAGCACGCGAAGCATAGCGAGGCCGGCGAGCGTTGCGATGAAGGCCGGCGGCGTCGAGAGCAGCAGCCGCGTCACGAGTGGCGACATCAGGCCGAAGATGATGGCAAGCACGCCGACGATCACGCCGGCCGTATACTGCCCGCCTCGATCACCAGATGCCGAGATAATCGCATTGACAGGCCCGGTCAGGCAGGTCGGCACGGCACCGACCGCGGCTGAGACGAGTGTCCCAGCCCCACATCCCACGGCGATCTGGTCGACGGGCGGCGTATGTCCGGCCGCCGTGAGAACGGCGACGCCCTGCCCGTTCTGCACCACGAGCACCGTGATCGCGAGCGGCACGACGAGCTCGATCATTGCGCGCCATGAGAAATCGGGCACCTGCAGCACGGGAAGAGCGACGGCCTTCGCGACGTCGAGACCCGGGGCAAATTCGCCGCCGAGCGCGATGGCGACGCCTCCCACCACGAGCGCAGCGACGAGCGGCGGCAGCCGTCGGGCAATTTTCGGAAAAGCGCTGACGGCCATGAACGCCACGGTCATAGCCGCGGCCATCGCGAGATCGGCTCGGAACGCTTTGACCCAGCCGAGACCGAAATCGAGAAACACACCCGCGACCATTCCCATCACAATCGGCATCGGGATGGCCGCCATCGTTCGCCGCACCCAACCCGTCAGCCCGAGCACGAGCATGAGAAGACCCGTCGCGATATAGGCGCCCACGACCTCCGCGAACGTCAGATGTGCGAGGGCCGGCCCCACCAGCACGGTGCCCGGGATCGTCCAGAAGAAGACGAGCGGCTGGCGCCACACGAGGCAGTATCCGATGCTCAGGACGCCATTGATGGCGAGCGCCCCGAACACCCACGAGGCGATCTCCGCCTCCGAGAGCTGCCCCCGCGTTCCCGTGGCGACGATGATGGCGAGCGGCCCGGTCGCCGCGAACAGGAACGCGGCGAGGCCATTGCCGGCATGCACGGCGGCGAGGTCACGAAAGAACCCGCGTTGCAGCGGCCCGGATGATGATGGGGCGGTCGGCTTGGTCACACTGGCTCGCGGTTGGCATGGCGCTCGAAAAACATGATCGAGCAGGCCCGCGACCCGAGCAATCGGCCGGAACGCGCGCGTGCCCAGCGCTCCCGGCATGTGGCGGCCCACGATAGATAACCGGGCGATGAGCGAAGCCCTTAGAAAGGCGCCGCTGCGCCTCGCTCAGCTGGTCCGCACGATCGTGAGGACGTTGGCAGATGGGTGTCCGCCATGTCATCGCCGCAAGCCATTGCACTTGAGTGATTTCCTTGGAGGTCATCGGATTGCACCCCAGTCCGCGCCCTAGCCGTTGACTTCCGCTCCCTTCCCCGCTGACTTCCTCTGGCTCCCGTCTGACTCCTGGTGACTTCCGCCCTGACTCCCCTCATGGTCTCAGGTCGGCAAAGGCGCGGAAGCCCTTGCAGCCGTGCAGAAACGACCCCCGGCGCGCTCGGTAAGCCGGCCCGTGAGGAAGTCAGCTGAGCGGAAGTCATGAATTCGCTGACTTTCTGGCGCGATCGCGCGGGGCTGCGTTGCCGCGGGCTCGGCGAACGTCGGAAGGGACCCGCCGCCGTTGACAGCGCGCTGAAGCCATTCCGCTCAGAAATTGGTCGGCAGCTTCCACCTTGCCCAGCGCCTCCCGCGCCGCGTCGCGATCGAGGAACACCGCCGCTGCCTCGTCATCCGCCTGGTCACCGAACAACTCTAGTGCCATCGCGGCAAAGCGTTGGTGGAGGTTGTCGGGCAGGCGACGAACCGACCTTGTGTCTTTGCTGGTCCGAAACCCCGGCCTGACGCAACCCATCAACATGAGGTCGTCTCGTTTAGGCTTCTGAACGCCAAGCAGTTCGTCCACAATGACGGGAGCCGGACGAAGCGGGCAGCGCGGCTGTCCTCGGTGAGCGCGTACTCGACCGCTGCTTGTCTCTTGCGACGCGCCTCTCCAGCAGCGAACACGGCTCCGAAGTGCCGCCTCGCATCACCGGAAAGCTTGTCCCACCTGATCGGCTCTACCTCGTCGCGCGTACTCGTCCCTTCACTTGGAAGCCGTCCTTCGTCACGCCGCAGCGCGAGCCCGGCCGGCGCCCCATCCACGGTCTGCGACGCGGCGAGTAACCGGGGCAGGGACCACTTAGACGCACAGCCGTTCGCCACTCAGCCAACGGTATTCCTTGCGAGCGCCGATCAGCCTGCGAAATTCACGTCGGACCGCGTGCCAACACCTGGGCTGAAGTCCCATCTCCGCTCACGCCTCGCTGTGAAGCTCCCGAAGCTCCCGAGCCGTCAGCGAGCCCGTTCGACCGCCTTCACCTTGGAGCCAAGCCAAGAGCCGGGCAGCTTCGGCAGCCGGGCTCGCCGCTTCCACATCGAGCAATGGCCCCGAAGTAGCCATCGCGTGCCTGCGGAGCCATGGAGTCGTTCGGCATCGATGCCGGTCAGTGGCACGCGGCCGGCCGCCCGTTGGCCGGCACAGTGACAGGCCCATGCCCATTCCGGTCGGCAGCGAGCGGATCGTCAGCCGATCGCGAAACGTCCGGACGGGGCCCGATCTTTCCACGCGCGGCCCCAAACAGGAAGCGCAGCCAGCTACTCCAGCAAAGCCCACGGTTCCGGCGGCGAGCGATCAGCGGCCGAAGAACTGATCGTCCGAAGAACCGCCGTTCCACGGCGGGTCTCTTCGAAGTTCCCAAATAAAGAAGCCCCAGACGATCGACCGGGGCTTCTTCGTTTCGTCCGCAACGTGAGGATCAGAGCCCGCGCTTGCGCTGCTGGATCATCATGTACGTGTCGTAGGTGTTCTCGGAGATCTGGAACCACAGATAGCTGTCGGCGCGGAACGCCTTCATGTGCTCGTAGATCTTTTTGAAGTCGGCGTTCTGGGCGCTAATTTCGTCGTAGGTCTCGTTGGCCGCCTTGAACACGGCGTCGAGCACCGGCTCGCTGAACGGCCGCAGCACGGCGCCCGAAGCAACGAGCCGCTTCAGCGCGGCAGGATTGTGAGCGTCATAGCGCGCCATCATTACCTCGTTGGCGCGGCTAGATGCTGCCCGAACGACTGCCTGATAACTCTTAGGCAAGCTGTTCCATTTATCGAGGTTGATGAAGTTGTGGATCATGGTGCCACCTTCCCACCAGCCCGGATAGTAGAAGAACTTGGCGACCTTGAAGAACCCGAGCTTCTCGTCGTCGTAGGGGCCGACCCACTCGGCGGCGTCGATCGTGCCCTTCTCGAGCGCCGGGTAGATGTCACCACCGGCGATCTGCTGCGGCACTGAGCCCACTTTCTGTAGAACGCGGCCACCAAAGCCGCCGATGCGCATCTTCAGACCCTTGAGGTCTTCGACGGTGTTGATCTCCTTGCGGTACCAGCCGCCCATCTGGGCGCCCGTGTTGCCGGCGGGGAGCGCATAGATCTTGTGCTTCGCGTAGAACTCGTTGAGCAGGTCGAGCGCGCCGCCCTCGTAATTCCAGGCGTTCTGCATGCGGCAGTTCAGGCCGAACGGCACGGCCGTGCCGAACGCGAAGGTCGGGTCCTTGCCCCAGTAGTAGTAGGAGGCGGTGTGGCACATTTCGACGGTGCCGGCCGTCACCGCGTCGGCGGCCTGCAGGCCGGGGACGATTTCACCGGCCGCGAAGACCTGGATCTGGAACTTGTTGTCGGTCGCCTCGGCCACCGCCTTCGAGAACACTTCGGAGGCGCCGTAAATGGTGTCGAGCGACTTCGGGAAGCTCGACGTCAGGCGCCACTTGATCTCCGGTGCCGACTGCGCAATCGCCGGAGCAGCGATAATCGTCGCGGCTGCGGCTCCGGCGCCGCCGAGCGCGACCGACTTGATAAACCTACGGCGGTCCACTGTCTTGGACATGTGGGGGCACCCTCCCGATCCCAGAGTTATGTCGGCGGACTCCTGGGCGATTGGACGCCAAGAGCACCTGCGCACTTCCATGTGCGCTACGTGCACGTCATATTTCAAGTGCGGCGACAAGGAAAGGGTTTTTGCGACGACGTGGCACGCCCACGATGGGCGGTGCGACTAGGACGTGCGAACCAGCTCGGTCCTTACCGGCCCGCCTGAGTTAAGCAAAGTTGCCTCCAGACAATTGCCTTTAAGATTTATACCGATTATCCCTGCACGCTGTTTAGTGTCCATGCTGGCGCACCCCTATGATCGAGACCGAACTGAATGATGGCCGCACCGATGCTGCGGTACCGGCCACCGGCCTCGTCGCGCTGAAGGCGGTCGCGAGTTACTATCGGATCGGCGCCGATCCCGTTTACCTAGCGAGAGAACTCGCTCTGTCGGATGGAGAACTCGCTCCCGACGATCTCGTTCGGGCCGCGCGGCTCGTCGATCTGCGGGCGCGCGTAATCGACGGCCTCGATGCAGGCCGCCTTGCGACCCTACCGCTGCCGGCGATCCTTCGCATGAAGGACGGAGGCTACAAGGTCCTCGCTGGCCGCCGCGACGAAATCCACCTGCTGATCGATCCCCTGACGCGTCAAGAATTAGCCCTGCCCGCCCAGGAATTGGTCGAGCAGTCCAGCGGTACCGCCATTCTCGTGACCCGCCGATTTGGTGGTGCGGGCATCGATCCGGATAACTTCGGCTTTCATTGGTTCTGGCCGTCGCTCTGGCGCTACCGTCGTCCAATTGCACACGTTCTGGTTGCGTCTTTCATTGTCCAGCTTTTCGCTCTCGTCACACCGATCTTCTTCCAGGTCGTCATCGACAAGGTCCTCGCCCACCACAGCTACTCGACCCTCTTTGTCATCGTCATCGGTCTCGTCGTGGTGGGGGTCTTCGAAGTCGTCCTGCAGTACCTCCGGACCTATGCCCTCAATCACACCAGCAACCGGATCGACGTCGAACTCGGCAAGCGCCTGTTTGGTCACCTCATGCGTCTGCCGCTCGGCTACTTCGAGACGCGAGCGGCAGGGCAAACCGTCGCGCGCGTTCGCGAGCTCGAAACCGTCCGTCACTTTTTGACCGGACAGGCTCTGTTTTCACTCCTCGACCTTTTGTTCACCGTCGTCTTCATCGCGGTGCTGTTCTTCTACTCGTGGAGCCTGACGATCATCGTCCTACTGACGATTCCGGCTTATGTGCTCGTCGCCGCGCTCGTCCGCCCACCGCTGAAGAAACTCATCGAGGAGCAGTTCAACCGCGGCGCCCTCAGTCAGCAATTTCTGGTCGAGTCGGTCGTTGGCGTACAGACGATCAAGGCGGCCGCCATCGAGCCCGTGATGCGCGCCGAGTGGGAGGAGCGCCTCGCGGGCTATGTCAAAACGAGCTTCAATGCATCGATGATGAGTGCCGTTGGACACGGTGCCATTCAGTACATCGACAAGTTCTCGAAAGCGATCCTTCTGCTGTTCGGGGCCAAAGCCGTCATCGACGGCGATCTGACCGTCGGCTCTCTGGTCGCCTTCAACATGATCGCAGGCCAGGTGGCGCAGCCGATCCTGCGGCTCTCGCAACTCTGGCAGGACTTCCAGCAAGTCCAGATTTCGGTGGCGCGGCTCGGAGACATTCTCAACACCCCGCCGGAACCCGCCAATCGCGCCATGTCGAACCTGCCGCCGCCGCGCGGACAGATCGAGATCCGCAATGTTTGCTTCCGCTACACCAACAGCGGTCCCGAGGTCTTGAAGCAGATCAGCTTGGATATTCGCCCCGGCGAGGTGATCGGCGTCGTCGGCCCGTCCGGCTCAGGCAAGTCCTCGCTCGCCAAACTCATCCAGCGGCTCTACCTGCCAACCGACGGCCAGATCCTCGTCGACGGAGTCGACATCTCGCAGGCCGACCCGGCCTGGCTCCGGCGCAACATTGGCGTCGTGCTCCAGGAAAATCTGCTCTTCAACCGCTCGCTCCACGACAACATCGCCTTGGCGAAGCCGTCAATGCCGCGCCAGCAGGTGATGCAGTTCGCGAAGCTCGCCGGCGCAGACGAATTCATCGGTCGACTTCCGCAAGGCTACGACACCGTAATCGAAGAACGCGGGACGAATTTGTCGGGCGGACAGCGCCAGCGCATCGCGATCGCTCGGGCCCTTGCAACCAACCCCCGCATCCTCATTTTCGATGAGGCGACCAGCGCCCTCGATTACGAGAGCGAGCGCATCATTCAAACCAACATGCGCGAAATCGTAAAGGGCCGAACCGTCGTCATCATCGCTCATCGCCTCGCCGCCGTGCGCATCTGCCACCGGATCATCGGGTTGGCCGACGGGCGCATCGTCGAAAGCGGGACGCACGACGAACTGCTGGCACGTCGGGACGGCCTCTACGCCAAACTGTGGGCCTTGCAAATGTCGCATGTCGAGGGCTGAGCGATGAAGACCCCCAAGCTCATCGACGCGTCCGCCGAGGACGCGGAGATCGTCGGCGTAGAGACGTCGGCACCGCAGGCAGCGCGCCAAACCGCTGTGCCGCCGCGCCCGCGCCGATCCGATCAAGAGTTCCTCCCGGCCGCTCTCGAAATCCTAGAGTCGCCGCCATCGCCCGTCAGGATCGCGCTGATCTGGATCATCACGGCGATCGTCGTCACCGCGCTCCTCTGGACCTGGTTCGGACGGTTCGACGTCGTCGCGATCGCTCAAGGCAAGATTCAGCCGCCCGGCCGGGTCAAGCTCGTCCAAGCCATCGAAACGGGTAAAGTGGTCGCCATCCACGCCCGCAACGGAGACGCCGTCAAGGCGGGAGATATCCTGGTCGAGTTCGATCCCGCGGACGCGCGGGCCGACGTCGAGGGATTGGCGGCCGTCGTCGCAGCCCACGAAGCGGAGATCGCACGCCGGAGCGCGGCGATCGCCGCAGCCTTCTCGCCGGACACGCTGCGGCGCGACATGTCGGTAACGTGGCCGTCCGGCATCCCCGAATCCGTGCGCATCCGTGAGCAATGGGTCTTGGCTGCCGACCTCGCACAACTTGCCGCGACGCTGGAGAACATCGCCGCACAAACGTCCCTGAAGACCCGAGAGCGGGAGCGCCTGAGCGCCACCGTCGAGGCCCAGACGGTTCTGGTCACGACCCTGCGAGAGCGGGTCGCCATGCGAGCGACACTCGCCGCCACGGGATCCGGCAGCCGGGCGAGCGTCATTGACGGGCAGGAAGCTCTGCAGAAGGAGGAAACGTTGCTCGCCACGCAGCGTGGCCAGCTGGCGGAAGCCGAGGCCTCAATCAACGTCCTCGTCAGTGACCGAGAACGGCAGATCCGCAACTTCCTCGCCGACAACTCGCAGAAGCGAGCCGAAGCCGCGCGCAATCTCGAAGACATCGCGCAGCGGCTGATCAAGGCCCGCGTTCGACTGGACAACTTGAAGATCCGCAGTCCCGCCGACGGCATCGTCCAGGCGTCGACCGTCTACACGATCGGCCAGGTCGTAGGCGCGGGGCATGAGGTCCTGCGGGTCGTGCCGGCCGGGACGTCGCTGGAAGTCGAAGCCTACGTCCCCAACAAAGACATTGGGTTCATCGAAGTGGGCCAGCACGTCGCTGTCAAGGTCGAAGCGTTTCCGTACACGCGCTACGGCATGCTGAGCGGCCGCGTCACCCACATCGCCCTCGACGCACTGCCGCAGATGGAGGCGAGCCAGGTCGAGAGCCTGCCCGCGCGCGCATCGGAGACGCCGATGTTCGCCGGCGCGCAGCGCCTGCAGAACCTGGTCTTTCCGATCACCATCGCCTTGGAGAAAACCGAACTCCCGGCGGGCGGCCGCCTGGCCCCCTTATCGCCGGGCATGTCGGTCAGTGCGGAGATCAAGACAGGCTCTCGGCGCATCCTGGAATATCTGATGTCGCCCATTTTGGAGACGGCGGCGGAGGCGATGCGCGAGAGGTAATTTGACAAACAACAAAAAAACAAGACCCGCCGAAAAGGAAAAACCAAGGAGACAAAAATGACAATCGCAAGCCCAATCTCGTCGCCACAAATTCAGCCAAACAAGTGGGTCACCCCTGGCCCTGGCTTCATATCCTTCTACAAAAATATGGATCGAATGCTTAGCTCTCTTGCGCAGGCACTCAATAAAACCAATGCCGCCCTTCTCGAAAATGCCTACAATATTTTTAATGTATATGGGCACTCTAGGACCCAAATAACCGTGACGCGATCCATGGTTCAAAAAACGAAAAGCGCACGACTTCTGAATATTTACGATTCTCTCGCAAAATCCGGTGACGTGACCTATTCGGAGCTTTTCAGTGCATCCGTAGTTAGCGTGCGTTTTGCGACAATGTCAACGATGATGTCGCAAACAACAGGAGTCCACTACGGCGACCTTAGGTTCGCGATGACATGGTCCATACGACTAAATGGAGGTGCAAACGCCTTTTACAATAAACAAGTCAGAGCCATAAACATTAAGCAAGCACCATACAGCAGCCTTAAGTATCGCAACAATGCGACCCAGGCCACCGCTTGGTTGCAATCAAGCACCTTGCCCAGTTTTGCAGCAAACATACTGACTGAAGGGCGCAGGGTTCGCTCCGGAATATATGCAGATCTCTACTATCAAATGTCGCTTAACGCAGCCAACAGTTCACCACTTCTATTGCTGCCAGATATCACGGCGTCGACTTCCAAGGAGTTGATAGACAAGGGCACCTTATGGGCCAATGCAATGTTGGGCAACGCGCAAATCCTGTATTCACGTTACGAAGTTGGCCGACGGCAACTCAATCGATTGGTTGCCACCAGAGACAACCGCGACCACCCGGACCTAGCCATGCTGATTGGTGGACCGTCCAACAGAGGCGTAAAGTGGCACTTTGAGCAACAGGAGAATTCTCTAATCGACTTCTTCGATAAGACGCACTCCAAACTATGGAGTATTCGCGACCAATATTATGCATTGAGAGCTAGAGAAGATCTTAACCGGATACTCCAGATCGTGACGGCAGTCATTTCTGGGTTGGCGATGCTCGGCAGCGTAGGTTTCATGTGGGGCAATGGCTTCGCGACGTTCGTAACTCAATACGGCAGCATTGGGCCCAGCCTCGTAGATCGCGCAGTAAAGGGCAACCTACTTCCATTTTTTGGTTCATTTACATTATTTTTGAACAATGGCTTTGTGACTGGCCTTACTAGCTATCGCACGGCAATTCAGAACGAAGCGATAATTAAATATGCAGGCGCACTTCCAGCCTCAACTATTGGAAATAAAGCAGAACTTATGTTTGGTATAGTCGGGAACATAGCGAGGGCCGCCAAGGCGATAGCTTACGAGTCTGCAATTATCGCCGACGAATCGCAGTTTCACATAGTGGAGACCGCACCCCACTTGAAGTATGGAGACTTGCCTTCGCACTATGTAGGCACTTTTGCCGAGGAGGCGACCGGCTACCCGCTTACGTTCTGGAAGTGGGCCGGAACAGCAGGGGCGGACCCGAGCACCGGCGTAACCTTATTTCAGTGGACGCGTTTCGGTGTTCCTGCAAGCAATTTCGTCCTGCCCCCCGACGCACCGAAGCTGAGCGCGCTCGCCGCATCAGAACCAAAGACAACGGGCCACATATCGGCAGTGCCCCTTGCTGCACTTGAGGCATACGACACGGATCTGAACGGGACGATTGATCCTTCCGATCTCGATTGGGGCGCTTTCGGACAGTGGACCGACGCTGATAAAGACGGCGTCTACGATGCCGGCGAGTTCAAGACGCTCGATGAGCTCGGCATCTCACTGATCCAGCTCAAGCGTAGCCAAGGCAGCATGACGGCGTCTGGCCAAGATCCAATGAGCGGAGCCCCGATCGTTCAGTCTCTCGACGGGCGCCCGGCACCCGGGAAGACTTTTCCGCTCGCCTTGAGAGACAGCGCCACCAATACACTCACTATCTTCAGTAACGCTGCATAGTGCCGCGTAGCTGCTTCGGTCGGTCTGATCGGGGCAGCGCCGAAATCAAGACCGGGCTCACGCCGCATCCTGGAGTACCTGATGTCGCCCATCCTCGAGACGGCCGCAAAGGCGATGCGGGAACGCTGACGCGCGCTGGTCGCCCCAGCGATCATCGACGGAGGCCGCCGAAATCAGACAAAAAAACGTCCCGGCTACGGAGCCGGGACATTCGTCGATGCGCCGAAATCAAGCCGCCAGGTTAGGCGACCCGAACGCCGGCGGCAGGCTCGGACGGTAGGCAAACGCCACGTCGCCGACAGTGCCGCGCCGTCCATCCGACCACTGGAACGTCGTGGTGCCGTAGATCGTGACGTCTCCGTTGGCGGCCGAGGAGAGCTTATTGTCGCTCTTCAGATCGACGAGCGTGATGCCCACCTCGTCGAGCGACCGGAACTCACCCTGATCGCTGACACCGTCACCGTCGGCATCGAGCCACGCACCGAACTTCGCCCAATCGACATCGCCGGCATCCAGTGTTCCGCTGCCGTTCGTGTCGAACGCCTGCAGACCTTCGAGATCGGTCTTGGCCCCGGGCTTGTACCCGACGAAACTGATCTCATCGGTTGCTTCGATCAAGCCGTCCCTGTTCCTGTCATAACCGAGCAGCGCGGTCCCCTCACCGATCCATGCCACTCGATCCCGTAGGCCATCGGAGTCTGCGTCGTACTTAGCTTGACTAGCTCCGACATCGTCAAACTCTAGGCCTCCACCAAGCAGATCTAGAGCCACAGGCAATATAAATTTGACTTCCTTTGAGAGCTGAACCTTTCCACTCTTTATCCCCCAAACTTGCCACGGCCTCAAATGATTTGGTGGGGCCGAGACCTCCACATACCACGCCAAGTCATATCCAGCCTTATTAACAGGACTACCAGTACTTAAATATTTAGAATCACTCCACGATTTCCATTCGGTTCCTATATAGTCGTCAACATCTCCAAAAACCCCTTTGCCGCCAAGCCAAGCAGCAACCCGCGTCAAGGTTCCTCCAAGAAGGTCAACAGCATTAGACAAAGTCCGCTGCTGCGCTTCTATTTCGGCCACGTTAAGCGAATACGCTTCTGTCAAAGTCGCGCTCATACCTCCCCGCTGCATCCTGACCGCAGCATCACCCCACATTCCGGACATATTGGCATTATTCATGAACAATGTAAAAGAACCAGCCAACGCAGGGGAGTTCGCCTGGCTAAAGTAGTTACCCAGGCTCGCCCTTACGGCCTTACCAGCCGCATCGGTCCCCAGCGATGTTCTCACCTGGCCCATCACGGCCCATGTATTCGAGGTTATAAACCCGACACTTCCTAAAGCAGCCAGGGCCCCAAACGTTGCATTGATAATAGCCAACATTCTTAGCTTTGCTTCTTCTGCCGACACCTGCTCAAATGACGACTTGAGATCATCAACTTCGCGCGCCAATACCTCCGCATACGCCGTGATCCTAGCGCTCAGCGCGTCCGCAATTGTTTTCCACGACATGGGCACTTTGCTACCGTCGTCGGCGACTAGCGTGACAGCTTCGGTAGCAAAAAAAGCGTCTTCTGCACTGCTCGGATCTGCCGTCGCCTGCCACCACGCCAGTTCTTGGGTAAGCAACTTCAAACGCTCCGCCAGAAGCACTGCGTCAGACTGTCTTGCATCAAAATACTCGGCGGCAGTCCTTAGGATATCCGACGAGGAACCCACAGGAGTGAGATATATCTTGGTCGGGTTCAAAGACTCCCAAATACTTCTTATAAGGTTCGTAATTCCGACCTCCTTCGACTGACGAATCGTCTCGCTCGTGGTCCGAGCTCGATCCAATATATTCTTTATCTGCGGCTCGGATCGCGTCAACCCCAACTCAGCCGTAAAAGTCTTTCCCATTGCATATTGGTAGTAGATTCCGTTTTGCTGGGACGGATACTCGCCATATTGAGGCGTTTCCAGCTGTCGAATCACATCCTTTACGCCGGAGACATTGCCGGTGGCGGACGCCCATTCCGCGTAGCGCAGGAGATTGGCTACCTCGCGATCCGTTATCATCACCCTCGCAGTTTGGGTGGTTCGCGAAAGCAAGTTACTAAAAACATCCACTTCAAAAGTTGTCAGCGGCGCGATATCAGGACCGACCCAAGGCTGGAATTTAAAAGCGACGAAGTTCTCATCCGTCACCTTGTATGTAGCGGACCTGTATTCTGGAGCCGAACTCACCAACACTGCACCGATGGGCGTCCAACTAACACTATAGGTTGCTGCAAGGGTAATCAGCGTTCCTTTCTCTATTTTCGGAACTGCGAAAAACAGGAAAACTTCATTCCCCTCTTCCATGGTCGGATCGGTCGCGCCCGCTTGCAGACCACCACCGAAAAACGGGTTCAACATCGGCGCTCCGTCAACCTTTAGGGACAGAGCGGGTTTAATTCTCGCCGACGCGAGAATGCCGCCGACGTTAAGGCTTATAATCTCACTCTCCGCTTGCCCCTCAGAACGATCCCTTGTCGTCTGCCTAAACATTCGAAAGCGAGAAACGCCGGCTGGAACCTGAATAGCCCCAACATCCTTATTGAAAGTTACACCCGCCGTGAACTGAAACGGTTCACTAAAATCTGAAGACTCCACATTGCTTGAATTCGCGCAACTAATCCTTATGAAGGACACAGCCTTTTGAGCGGCCACCACGACATCAAAGTAAATATCGTCGCCTTCAACAATCTCAGAGCCAACAACCGATCGCAGCATGGCGGAGTTGAAAACCCGTCCCGCAGCCGAATAATTGCCAACCTTTACTCGAGTGACTTCGGTAGCCTCGGCCACACCATCTATCGTGGCGGTTTTTCTAATTATGATTGTGGTCGTGTTCGGAGGAACCACCAAGTATCTTCCGTGAATCGTTGCCCCCTCAACCGTTACATTGGAAAAATCATCAAGATAGGCGCTGCCACCTGCTAGAGAGAAGGGAAGAACTGACGGCTTATTGCTTGGCGCCACCGTGATCTTAATAATCGATTTCTCCCCTTCGATAGCGTCCGAGGCCGTGACTGATGATACCTTCGTCGCATCAAATAGGCCTGTAACGCTCTTCACTCCATTAACGTCCACAGATATGGACTCCGGCAAATCCGGGCCGTCTCGAAAAGTCTTGAATGTAATGGCAAATTGCTTTACCTGCGGCGGAATAACGAGAAGCTTTGTCTTGCTATCGAATCTAACTCCATTCGAAAAAACTGGTGCCGCAATATCAATGTCGCCTCCCGTTTTTTCGCCCCATCGAAATGTCGCATAGGTGACTAGCTTTGTAGGAATTATGTTGACGAGGAACGTTAATTGTTCGCCCTCCTGGACGAAGCCGGTGCGCCAAATCCGTATCCCCTCCGCGTCGTTACGAATATAAGCGGTACCCTCGATTCCATTGACCGACAGGGTGACTGCCTCGTTGGGCTCGTAAATCCCGTCGTCCTTCGTCAGAATGAATACAGAGAAACTGGTAACGCCTTTCGGGATTACCAAACGCTTCGATTTCTCGTCGAACCACACATTATTGGAGTACCAGCGCTTCTGCAGATCCCAGGCTCGCCCTGGCGTCGTAACCCCAACCTTTGCGTAGGTATCCTCTCTGAAGTTTGGAGTTACAGTGACTGTGTACGACAGAACACCGCCTTCTATTTTACTGGTTCCGACGACGTCTCCTTTTTTTATTATCGCTGCTTTAAGTTTCCACGGGTCCACTTTGGCCTTGGCAACCATATCTCTTCTCCTTGGTAGGTTTCCACTATCTATTGTTGCTTTTGCAAGTATGCTAGGTGTTGCGCCCGCGGATCGTCAAGCGGCAATATGAACACTGATCACTGCAATTTTGGAAAACTGAATATCCCGATTGTTGAAAGATGGCTTCAATGTCTCAACTCAGGATTGCAGCTCAAGCCACAATGGAAGGCTACAAACTGCGGTTCGTCTTTACGCTTCCAAGGTCCTCCGTCGATCGCACGTTGTCCTTGAGACCCGATCCATTCCCCGACCTGGAGAAGCGCGCGAGCCTGGAACTGCAACCCCGTGCGGACTTCGCAGCATCGGGCCCCGCCATACAGCTTCGCAACGCGAAGATGGGGCCGGTCCGTTTCAACCCCTTAACTCCATGGCGCGCGTGGACCGTGCTCTTGGCCGCCGGTCAGACGAGTTTCGAACTCTCCATCAGTGTCCCGCGGGACCGGCTCCGGGAGACCGTCGAAGCCATCCGCCTGACTGCCGCGTTGATCAGAATTGGCAGTTCGCCTGTCACGGATCTGGGTAATGGGGCCACGGCCATCGGCGTCGTCGGCGCCGACGCGCGTTTTGCGCCGCGGTTCTGGTGGCGCTCGACCGGTTGGTTTCAGGATATGCTGTTCGGGGAAGCGAGCCCATGGCGCGCCCACTTCTTGAACCCCTCAAACTTGCAGAAGAGCTTTCTGCGCACCCCGCCGGACGGGATTACTGACCTCATAGGCACGGGGGCAGCGCAGAAATTGCGAGGCGCCATGGGAACCGACCTCAAGGGATCGGTGAGCGACGACGCTCTGCTTCGGGATTATGCCGCGCTCGTTCAATACTTCTTTTCGCGTGATCCGCTGCATGCCTATGACAAGAGCGCGAGCGATCTCCGATTTGCCGCACTGTCGCGGTTGCTGGAACTCTGGTGGTCGGGCGAGGTGAGCGGCGGCCCGCCACCGAAACAGCGGCTCTCACTGAAAGCCGGAAATCTGTTCGACGCAACCTTGATGGGCACGACCCGTCTCGGGACGATCGCCGAGTTGAGGACTTGCTATGGGCTCGACCCAGTCACCGGGCGTAGCACGAAGAAAGAGATCGTGGTTTTGGGGGACAGTCTTTCAGACGAGCAGATCGAGGCTGGCGTCTGGACGCGGACCCTGCGGAAGAACATCGAAGGCAGTGGCCTCGGACGAATTTGGAACGCAGCTTATGGCGGCGGCGCGACACGTTACATCGCAGCCGACACCTTTACCGATCGCTCGACAATCACGGCACTCGGCCAAACACTGGCAATCCTCACGAACCCAACTGTTGTCGTCATCAACACCGGCGTCAACAATGGACATCGCGGTATCGCGCTCGACGAAACCGAAATCGACCTGCGCACGCTGGTGGATGCGTCACGCAAGTCAGGTGCACATGTGGTCCTGGTCGGCACGTACCTCCCTGCGCCATTCGAGACGAAGGTCTCCCAGGCGACGATGAACCAGAGCGACCGCGTCGCCATCACAGCGCTCATCTCCGCCGCAGAGAAGACCCCGACTATGGACGTATACGGCAATTTATACACGCCGAAGGATATCGCGGAGTTTCTGAAGACGAAGTCGCGGGAGCAGCTGACCTCACGCATATGGAACATTCAGTTCCACAGCTTGTTCGCGCGTGTCGCGGCGAGCTATTCGAACGTCCCACGGTTTCATTTCGTTTCCAACTTTTGGGACCCGCTCGATGGAGATGGCCGCCTCGACCTTAACGGTCCAGTGGCAGGGAGTTTCAGATCGGACCTCATGGACCCCATACATCCGAAGGCTGCATGGCCCATCATGGAACGGCTGAATGCGCCGATAGAAGCCAAAGTTCGGGCGGCCCTCAACGCCACGGCGACCCTTCTGCCGATTGCACTCGACCTGGATGGCGGCGGCTCCCGCTTTGTCCCGCTCGAGCGCTCGAGCGCGCGGTTCGACGCCGACGGTGACGGTCAGACCGATCGGATCGCATGGGTCGATCGCGGGACAGCGCTCCTCGCCTTCGACAAGGAAGGAAACGGTTCCATAGAGACAGCCGACGAAATCAGCTTCGTCGGCTACAAGCCGGGCGCCCAGACAGACCTCGAAGGCTTGGCGGCCTTCGATACGAACCGAAACGATGCGCTCGATGCCGGCGACGTGGACTGGGCAAAGTTCGGCGCGTGGTTGGATCTTGACGGTGATGGTGTCAGCGACGAAGGCGAGTACCAGTCGCTCGACCAGATCGGGATCACCCTCATCGGCTTGAAGAGCGACGGCCGCGTTTTCGAAGCCGCCAATGGAGACGTGACTGTTTACGGAACAACGATGTTCCAATGGGCCGACGGCAGACGAGGATCAGCCGCGGATGCTGGCTTCAGCTTTCACCCGGCGGCCCAACCCCGCAAAACAACGCCGGACCCGATGTGAGAACTGCTGTCTCGGGAGGGCAGCGTGCACGCGGGGATTAGCCGCCGAGCAACCGGGCCGGCGGCACCCGGTAACCGCACAGCCATTCGCCGCTCAGCCAGCGGTATTCCTTGCGAGCGCCAATCAGCCTACGAAACTCGCGTCCGAACGCGTGCCAAGAGCCTGGCTGAAGTCCCATCTCCGCACATGCCTCGATATGAAGCTCCTTCAGCTCCCGAACCGTCAGCAAGCCCGTTCGGCCGCTTTCACCTTGGAGCCAAGCCAACAGCCGGGCTTCTTCGGCAGCCGGAGTCGCCGCTTCAACATCGTGCAGCGGACGCGAAGCAGGTTGGTGGCCATCGCCTGCCCGCCGAGCCGTGGAGTCGTTCGGCATCGATGCCGGTCGGTGACCCGCGTCCGGCCGCCCGCTGACCGGCACAGGGGAACGTGCATCCCCTTTCCGGTCGGCAGCCTGCGGATCGTCAGCCGATCGCGCAACGTCGGGCCGGCGCCCGATCTCTCAGAACAGTCCTCCGAGCATGATTCTCCCTGGTCTATAACGTACACTGAGCATAATCCATGCACCTTCCCCGGCAAGCCGGTTCCGGTTTCCGAGCCGTGCAAAAGCGGCACGCCCCGAGTTACCAGCATTTTTCCCTTTCGCCGGCGGTCGCGAAGCGCAATCGGAAGTCGCCGCTCTTGCCTGCCCTGAAACCCCCAGACACCGGGCGCGTTTGGCCCGCACGGGAGGAACCGGAGGAGAGGGACCCGGCCGGTACGCATGCGGATGGCACTACGGACGCCGTTCGAGCGTGGCGTAGCGGGCCGTGCAGTGGTTCCACCGCCCAGCGCACATCTCTTCACCCCACGTCACCGACCGGATGCGATAACGCGGTTTCGCAGACTTCGCATGCGTGCGGTGTCGCCTCGCCGGCCCAATCGCGGAAGGTAGACCGGAACCCGTGAACGGTCACACCGCCGCAACCCATGCGGCGGAGCAAGACCGTCCCCGCCATATCTGAGAGCGGTCGGCCGCGCCGGGCGCCCGGAAACACCAAGTCGCGGGGGGCGCCAAGCGGCAGGCGCTCGAGGACGGCAAGCGCAGCCGGCGACAGCGGCACGCGGTGAGGCTTGCCGCCTTTCATCCGATCGGCCGGCACCGTACAGCGCGCGGCCGCGAAGTCAATTTCCTGCCAGCGGCTGGCGATCAGATCCTCGGCAACGGCGGCGAACTGCCGTGGCAGGACCGCGGCGCGCTGGGCTGCGACGGCAGCGCGCCGGTCCTCGATCGGATCGCGGCCGGCGGCAAGCATCTTGCGGGCCTCCGTCGCCAGCGCGCGGGCATCGCCGAGTGAGACATGTGCCGCGCTAACGACACCCCTCTCCCGCTTTCTGCCAGCGCGCGTGCACATGACACCCAGCGCCGGCTGATCGTGTCGCCGCCTCCGGCAGCCGGCGCGCCTCCACCACGAGGTAGAAACCGCCCCCATCGGCATGCCGGCCCGGAACCTTGCTCGCCACGACGCCCCGAGCAGTCAGCCGGTTGAAGCGTTGAGCCATGGGTACCGCCTTTCGCCACGAGGGTGCGGGTCCCGCACCCTTGTCCGATGCCGTGCTTCACGCGCACAGCAAAGCACCGCCGTGCACGAATAAAGCGGGCAAGAGCCCGTATTCCCGGGTTTTTTGGGAGCGCTATGCGTCAGCATGCGCAGGCGTTCAAGCTACACTGGCGGATGGGGTGGGATTCGAACCCACGAGAGGCGTGAACCCCTGCCGGTTTTCAAGACCGGTGCCTTAAACCACTCGGCCACCCATCCTTGCCTTGTATATCAACGGCTTGGGTTTCCCTATCGGCCGCCTGGACCCCGAATTGGCACCCAATTGGCACCCGTCGTTTGCCCTGCCCCCGCTTTAACGGCGAACGAGGCCACCGACAAGCCGTTCCGCCGCACGAGCGGCGTCGGCTTGCATGTCTGGCAATGCGTGCCCGTAGCGCTGCAGCGTAAACGCCACCGTCGTATGGCCGGCTCGCTCGGAGACGACCTTCGGGTGCACGCCAGCTCGCAACAGTTCGGTAATGTGAGTATGACGCAAGGTGTGGATCGAAACCTCGTTGAGACCCGCACGCCGCGCCAGCGCGGCATAGGCCTTCGTGACGTTCCGCGGACGCTGGGGCCCTCCCCAGGTATTGGAGAAAACGAGCCCTTGGTCTTCCCAAGCTGACCCGGCCGCGAGCCGCCGCCGCTTCTGCCGCAGCTCATGCTTTCCCAGCGCGTCCATCGTGATGCTCGGCAACGGCACGATGCGCGCCGATCGCGACGTCTTCGGCGCACGGAATGAGAGGCCTTCGGCCTTTGTCTCTTCGAGAGTCCGCGCAACCGTCAGCCGCGAACGCTCTCGGTCGACATCGCCCCACCGCAAAGCGAGTAACTCGCCGCGCCGAAGTCCGGTCGTCAGCCACAGCAGCACTGCGGTTTCGAGTTCGCTTCCTTCCGCTGCCGAGAGCAACCGCATCATGTCCTCGGCCGACAACGTGACCACCTCTCGGCGCGGCGGCCGCGGCGGGCGAACGTCAGCAGCGGGGTTCGCAACGATCAGCCGCCAGCGGACCGCCTGATCGAGCGCGGCCTTTAGGATTTTGAAGACATGCAGGAGCGTCTGCTCCGACAATCCGCCCGTTCGGCGTTTATGACCTCGCGCTCTCAGATCGGACAAGAATTCCTGGATCTGCAACGGAGACAGCATCGACAATCTTACGTGGCCAAGGCCGTCGATGACGCGCAGCACATGCTCCGCGTATCGCTCGAACGTTTTTGCCGAAACTTCGTGCTTCGCGACGTCGTCGCGCCACTTGACCATCAAGTCCTGAACAGTGATCCGGTTGGGGTCGACATACGAGCCGGAGTGAAGCGAAGCGAGTATCGTCGCAAGCTCCGCCTCAGCCTGCCGCCGTGTCCCGCGTACGGTTTTGTATCGGGTTGTGCGTTCGCCGTTATGCCGGGTCAGCTCCCACTTCAGCCGCCAGGATCCGCGACCACGTTTCTGTACATGGCCGCGCATTCACGCCTCCTGCTTCTTCTTCGCGTAGTTGAATTTGTTCTTGCACGTATCATTGCAGAACCGCCGCGAAGCGCGTTCGAAAGTGAAGACCGATCCACAGTGCTTACAGTAATTCCGGCGCTCGCCCGATAGGTCATAGTTCGACATCGCCATCGCGACCAGGGCGTCGCGCAACGTATGGGCGGAGAACACGCTCCGCGATCGCACATCCAACAAGCGATCGAATAGAATTCTACCAGGGTGGTAGCAGGAGCGAACCTTTTCCACGCCGGACGGGTGGATCACGCCAGGGTTTAACGCGCGAATGAGGATTTCCTCTTCCGCCGCTCGGTCCTCCCACGTACCGTCGATCAACCGACGAACCGCCCAAGCGTCCGCCAACCAGAAATAGGATGTGTATTCGACGTCGTCGTCGGGCAGCCCAAAGGCCCGCGCGAACTTCAAAAGCGCCGCTGGCAACTTGCGATATGGCACGGTGGTGAGCCTACAGAACTCCGCGAGCGCGGCAGGCTTCGAGAACGCATCGAACTCGGTGAAATTCCCCGACGCGGGCCGGATCAGAAACGGCGGCAGCGTCGTGAGCATGCCGAGGCCCTTGAGGTCCTTTCCCTTCGTTGCATGAAAGTTTTCGCTCGGACCTTCCGGCCAGACGATCTCGTAATTGTGATAGCAACGGACGATGCACGTCGCGCATTGAAGGTTCAGTTTCAACGGTAATTCAGCGGTAATCATCGGTCACCTGAATTTCTGAATGACGCACAGCAACGTCGCGGATTAAAGAGGAGACGTCCATACGAACGAGGACGAAATGCACAAGGAAACCTGTCGCACCCTTTCCATTACCGAGGCGGCGCGGATCCTGGGGATCGGGCGGAACTTGGCCTACGAAGCCGCAGCTCGGGGCGAAATTCCGACGGTCAAAATCGGCCGGCGCATTGTCGTTCCGGCTGCCGCTCTCGATCGCCTTCTTGCCGTCGGAAAGGAGGACTGACCGCCAAGACGACTTGCTGCGTGGTCGGTCAGCCAGACGGTGGCGCGCAGCGAGACAGGGGTGACCATGGGGCGCGACAAACACCCAACCGGAGCCTGATGGCGGAACCGGGTCGCCGGCGAACCTCATCGCCGCTTAGTAGCCGCCAACTCTGCGTCGAGGCTCGGAGCGCAGAGACCCGAAGCGACGGCCGGCTCCGCCGGGAAACGATCGAAAAGGGTGAGGCCGGCCTCGCCAACGGCGGGGCTTGCTTCGCCTTTACCCTCGCTCCGACCTCACCACCGAGAAATCCACAGATCGCCATGAAGAAACTCGCGCCAGAACGCATCTCGACGGTTCGACTCCACCACCGGCTCGAAGTCGACATTGAGGTTGCGGCCCGTGGGACGGTGCTCATGCTGCGCCTTTTCTGGGCTGATACCCAGCAGCGGTCGTCGTGGAAGTACCCTGTTCTCCTCGATCCTATCGCAGTGGAGGACTTCATCCGCGAACTTCGCCGCGCTGCTGAGATCGCGCGCCTGGCCAAGGACCAGACCTGATGTTTCAGAAGGACGGCAACGACGTCAGCATTGTCGAAGCCGCCAACATCGTTTGCAACGCATTCGTATTCGCGGCTCCGCTTTCTGCTTATGTCGTCAGCATGCTGTGCGCATTCGCAATCGCATTGTGGCTTACGCGACCGCTGCGCAATATGCTCACGCTGGTCGACACCGGCGCAGCGGCCGTACGGCACCACGATCAGGATTCAGCTGCAGTGGCTGCCTCCGAACAACCTTACGACCCGCGCTTGCCCCTCTTCGATCCGCATGCCTTCACGCTCTGGTGCCGCCAAGACGGCGAAGGCGTCGAACCCGTTACGAGGACCCGCCTGATCGCCCTCGCGTCGGAGTACTGCGAGTTTACCGGCCGCTGCCGCCTTCCCGCTCGCGGGCGCATTTTTCGTCATGTCAAGGCCGCCGGCTGGCGCTTCCATCACGGCCGGCCTGCGACTTACTCGATCTCCGTCACGGATACGGCGGCCGAAGCCCTAAACATCATCGATTCTGCTAGGGCCGTGCTGCATGCAGCAGAAGGGTCGGAGCAGGTCGTGGCGGTCCTACGTGTCTTGTCGGGGGCCCTGGCCCGCGTCGCAGAGCCGAGCGGTACGGAATCTCCTTCAGTGGGCCCGCACCGCCAGGCGGCGCGCCCAGCAGCTTCAGCGGCTGAGGAAAATCGTGGTGTACCCGGTGCGGCAACAATCCGCCACCGCCACCGCCACGATGCTCCCGTTTACGGAACGGCGACGGGAGGAGTCGGTAACCGACTGCAGTTGGTGACAGCAGCAGCTGCTTCACGCAGCCGATCGCCGCCCTGAATGCACAATCCGCCCCGACAGCCGGCCGATCCTCGCTTCCCTCGCTGCGGCGCTCACGCCCGCACGACCGGTCGACCGTGCCTGGCTCCTGCGATGCGCAACGGCAGGTGTCGGAGACATGGTGGTCTCAGCACCGGCCCGCGGACACCAGATGGGCGCGCGCGCATTGCTGCGTCCGCTCGCGAGCGCTGGATGCGTTGGCGTGCAACGCGCGCCGACTGATGCTGCCGAAATCGGCGTGGCTACGCGCACGCGCGTCTTGGGGTGTTACGATATCGATGCTCGTCAGCTGGTGGTGTGCGGCGCGGCGATGTCGCATGCTCGTGTCTGCGCTGCGGCTGCGCAATCGGACTGCCTGACCGCCAAGCCCGTTACTCGCAAGTCACGAGCACGGTGAAGTCCTTCGCGAGTTCGGCCACGTCGGCCGGCGCTTTCGGGGCAGCCTGACCGGCCAACGACACGGTGATGCCGTTGGCATCGAGAAAACTCAGCGCCGACGTCGACTTCAGTGCGAAATTGACGTTCTGGGCGATGTCGCCCGTCGCCTTGATGAGCTTCAGCACGTTGAGCTTCGCGACGGTGACCCCGACGACATAACCCGACTCGTCGAGGACGGGCCCACCGCTGTTGCCGGGCTGGAGAGGCGCCGAAATCTGCAGCATGCGGGTGTCGTCCCCGATGCCTGACGTGGCGGTGACGTTGCCGATCGTGAAGTTCCCGGTGCTGGCCAGGAGAGGCACCAGCGGGAAGCCGAAAACATTCACGGGCTCGCCGATCCGGGCTCCGGTTCGGAAACGCGGGAGCGACGCCGCGGTCACATTGGCTTGCAACAAGGCCAAGTCGTTGACTTTGTCGATCGCGACCAAGCGGGCCTGCACGGCACCCTCTCGAACGCGCGCAACGCGGATCGAGCGGCATTTCTGGACCACGTGGGCATTCGTGACGATGTGTCCGGAAGTGGTGACGACGAAGCCTGTACCGGAGCCACCTCCGCCATCCTCGTCGGCCGACGGTTGCGTGGCTTTCGCCGGCGGTGACGTGGGCGCGGCGGCAGAGGCCCCGGGTGACGCTGGCGCAGCATTCAACCATGACAGCGGCGCAAAGAAATTCGCCATCGCCACGACCACGCGGCTCATCTGGTCCTTGCTCGCGTAGGAATGTGCGATCGAGAAGGCGACGATGCCTTCCTGAGCCTCCACCGCCTTGAAGTAGTAGTGCTTCTCGTGGTCTCGGCCGGACACGACGAACTCTCCATCGTTCGGAGGCTTCGCGTAATCGACGAACCTAATCGGGCCGCGCTTGCTGATCTGATCGAACAGATCCGTGAGCGTGCGTTCGCCCGCACGGAAGAAGAGGGTGTCGATTTTCAGATCGCCGCTCGGGGAAGTGTACGCGGTTCCGCGTTGGGTCGGCGTCGTATTGGGCGCGAACCTCGAAGGGATTCCGATGCCGACACGCGCGCGCTCATCGCGGACGATCCGAAAGCCGGCCTTCGACTTCTCGTTCTCGGCTAAGCGCAGGAGGCGTCCGAGTTCCTGTTCGGTCGGAGCCCGGTTCGCGTCGGCACCAATCGCTCGCATGAAGGCGCGCATCGCCGCGAGCGTCCGCGGCCCGAAGTCCCCGTCAATCATGCCGTCGTAGAACCCGGCCCAGATCAATGCTTCCTGCAGGTCCATTCGGGCACGCTGGTCTTGATCCGCGTCTGCCCGTCCAAGGTAGCCCGCCACCGCGGGCTGCCGCCCAGAGACCGCTCCCGGCGCAGTTTCGAACATGCAGCGCCGGCCGGCCGCGATGGCTGCGCGCGCCCCGTCGAGGCTGTATCGGGCCGAGCCGACGGACGAACGGACATGCAGGAAGTTGCCCTCGGCCAGCTCGCTCAGGGTCTTCTCGTTGGCCGGGACGTCGAGCCTGATGATGCCATCGCTATCGACTGTAGCGAGCGTCTCGTGCAGCAGATCTCGGTCGACGTAGAGGGTCAGAACTCGGCGTTGACCTGGCTGGTATCCGGTCGAACGCGCCAAGGCGACGGGCCAGGATGACCCGGTCGTCAGCGTCAACGAGAAGCCTGTTCCATCGGGATACTGCGCGGCGACGACGCACGCGTGCGAGTTCGGATCAGCCGCGGCTTGCACCATCCAAACGTCGTTTCGATGGTACGGCTGCTGGCCGGACGCCGCCGTCCACGTCGGCAGGGAGAGCGCCACGACGGCCGCAATGCGGACCCAGAAGTTGAACTGCAACATTACGTCCACGCAAAATGGGAGACGAGAACTGCCTTACGATGCCTCAAGCCGGCGTCGCGCGCGACTGGTTCTGCACAACTTGCGCGAGCGGGTCATTGATCGAAGCCCGTCCGCACGCCGTGCACGCCGACGTCACTCGGCGCCTTCCGGCCTCGCGGATGAGGAACCGGGACGGCGCTGACGCAGGACCTCCAGGCGGGCTCTGTAGGCCCTCCGGTGACGTCTCTGGAGCAGATCCCAGCGAAGGTTCGGGTTCTGATTGAACAGCTCGTAGGGCGCCATCTGCATGATTGTCGAGGTCGGATGCCAGCGATCTTCGAGGATGGCCTGGGCGGTGGAGGCCGTCAGCCCACCGTGCAGCAGAACGCGGTGGCCGTCGGAGGTGGTCACGTAGCTCTTCTCCACCGAATGTCCTCGCGCTCAACAGGGCCGCATGAAACGGCCCGGCCGAAACTTCTCCTCAGACGTCTTCGTCGTCGTCTTCCAACTGGGCGCGCTGGGTCGCCAGCCACTCGCCCACCCAGGTTTCGATCAGCAGCCTGAAGCTGGGATAGAATTCTGACGACCCTTCGAAGAACACGTCGGCCTCGATGGGGTACCGACGATCCTCGAAGTTCATTGCAAGAATGCCGTAGACGTCCACCGCTCCGAAGAGAAACTCGCCCAGTTGCCCGAGGGTGAGAGGCGCTTTCGAAGTTCGGCGCTGGCGATCGAGCAGGGTTTCACCTTCGTACTCGTCCACCACTCGGTAATCGAACCCGTCGGAGCGAAGGCTGGCGTACACCCCGATCACGTCCAACGTGACCGAGTTCAATACGAGCCTTGCGATCTCGACTTCATCGGGCCGCGCGTGAGGGAGGAATTCGCCACCGAGCTGAGCCGGATGGATTTGGCGACGGAAGTCTGCCGACGTCGGCTCTTTGGTCGAGTGAGCGATGTCCGACATCCGGACGCGCCGCCCCTTCGCCTTGACGATCGACAGCGCTTCCTGACGACGCAGTTCGCCGCGCACTGCGAGCCCGGCCTGCTTCTCCAGCGTGATCGGGCCAAAGTAATTGCCTGGGCGAAAGTTGAGGTCGAGGGCGGGACGCTTGGCCATGGGATCCTCGCAAGCAAGCGATCCGAGGGTTCCGTACTCCGCGCGAGTGTCAACCGATGAAAAGAGCGTGGTCGCGGTACCGTACAGCACGGACACGACTGATGGGCGCCAGTTCTTCAAGTGCGCGGTCCGCGCGCCTGCGCGAGTTCCTCCATGATCCGATACACCTGACGTCGGCTGATCCCCAGTTCACGGGCCGTCTTCGCTGGGCCAAGGCCGCGTTCTAATGCGGCGCTGACCTCGGACCGATCAATCCGGACGACGCCACCCCTGTAGACGCCTTGGCGCTTTGCCTTCGCAATGCCCTCCGCTTGCCGCTCCCGTCGGAGGTTCGTTTCGAACTCGGCGAAAACTCCGAGCATGTCGAAGAATGCCTTCCCGGCCGCCGTCGACGTGTCGATCGGCTGTTCGGTTGCGCGCAAGGAGACGTGCTTTTGCTTCAGCTCGTGCGCGATCGTCTGCAAGTCGTGCATCGAGCGCGCCAGTCGGTCGATGCGAGTTACGACGATGGTGTCGCCTTCGTCAGCCAAGCCGAGCAGCATGGCGAGCTTCTCCCGACCTTCTCGTTTGGTCCCACTGATCTTCTCGGCGAAGATGAGGTCCTTCTTCACGCCGGCCTTCATGAGGGCATCGCGCTGGACCGTCAGGTCCTGGCCGCCGGTCGAGACGCGCGCGTAACCGTAGACTTTGCCCATTTGGTCCTCGTGCGTGTGCCATCAGGGTGTGCCCTGCAGGCATAGCGTGCCATGGATACAAAGTCGACCCTGATGTCACGCGTAATGGCGTGCCATGGATGTGTGTCGTGCGGGTATACGCGGAAGGCGCAATATCGCAGTTCCCCTTGGGCAAAGCAAATTCACTTCCGACTGCGGTGGGGCCGACCACACGTGATCAAGATCTGTGGCGGGCGGCTGAACCCTGCATTGCTGCTTGGCATCCGAGACCGACCGTTACTCCGACGGGTCTTCTGGGCCAAGAGCGGACGACGATTGCAAACAAGTAACCAAAACGGAGGATATCCGCTTCTGTTGGGGTGAACGCGAGGCCAGCGAGGCGCTACTGACTGGCGAGGATGGCTCTGACGCCCCGCACTCAGACGTTGCAGGGCCTTACCTCAGGAACACGGTGGTGAAGATGGCGCTTGAGACGCCGGAGTAGGCCTTGACGATGGACGGATCGAACGACGTGACTTCCCGGTCGGCCCGCTGGTGCAGCCGATATGACTCTGGACGGAGCCCCTGTCGAAGTCGCGGCCGGGGTTACTCCCGGACGGTCATACGCGCGACAATGCGGCGAATCAGGGGAGCCACGCCGACGACGACTGGCAACATTGTCGCCCAAGCGAGCGCCCAACTGGCGAACCAAGCCATCAGGAACGAGGAAACGTCCGCCGTCATCGGGAACACTGCGATCGCGGTGGCTACCCCTGTGGTGATAGCCGACTGAATGATGCCGAACACATGTGCGGCGTACTTGTAGGGAATTCGCACCGTTACCCCGCCCGACAGTTGGCTGCAGCTTACGTGTCGGCTTGTTCGCCTCGCGATGCCGCGCTTCGCCGCGGGGCTAAGCGGTGCTGACGTCGTCGGTGCGGGGGAGCACACTCAGCGGAATGGTGACAGAATGTTTGAGCGCCCTTCAGTTCTGTGACTATTTCGAAAGTCATCGGCCGCTCAACAGGAATGTCCAACGGCGCACACGATGACGCGATAGGTTGGACAGCAATCATCTGCTTTACGGGTCAACCAGGCCGAAGCGGACAAGGCCTTTTTAAGGGATGCCCTGTGGGTTGGTTGGCAAACTAAGCGATGATCGCCACGATGGCTGGCCCGCAGTTGGCACCAAGAGTTCCTGTCGGAAAGGCAACCCGTCGAAGGCCCCGTCAATTGGATGGCCTACCGAAACGACAGCTTCAGCGAAGCCGAGGCGCTTGTCCCCGAAATGGGCAATCGCGGCGGCTTCATCAGGCTGCTAACCCGCACCGCTAAATCAAGTTGGAGCCGAACAACTCCCCATGAGTTCGAGAAGTGGGGCAGCCCCATCGCGACCAGGCCTCAGAGCTAGGCTCGCATCTACATGGCTGGATTCTTGTAAGCTTGATCGCGGCGTAACCGCTGCGTCCAAGGTAGCCCAGCAGCTTTCCATCCTGCACCGATCCCAGACGCCGGATCGCCTTCAAAGCCTTCGACCATCGAATAGACGCTCTTAAACCCGGACTGGATCAGCAGGTTGGCGGCACGCGCGCTCCGCTCGCCGACGGAGCAATACAGGATGATCGTGGCTTCCCGATCGAGCTTCATCTCGGCCAACAGCTCATCAACTGACCTGGGAAAATAGGGGTTCGGTTCGAGCCTGTAGCGTTCGCGTTCGGTATCGTAACTGTGGTCGAAGTCGGCGATCACGTATGGAATGTGCCGATGCATCGGCGAGGCCACACCGTTGAACAGCGTCTCCTCGTGCGTGCGTACATCGATGAGCACGACTCCAGACAGCGTGCTTACGGCGCGATGTGCTTCGCGAGCGGTGAGATGGAGACCGCCTTCGACGCGATGAGCCGGAGGGAGAAGGCCTTGGTCGACTGTAACGGTGATCCGAGGATCCTGCGCAAATGCGCCCTCGCTCGTCGGGACGGCAACCAGGGCTACCAGAAAAAGGACACAGACCCGAAACATGGCCGAACCCTTCCGATCCGACAGCGGACGCTGGTGTTATACTACATTCTCCAAACGCACGCGCAGTGCTGAAGGAGCGGGCTCGCGACATTGTGTTTCCGAGCTCGAAGTTGGACCAGTATGACTCTGGTCATCTACCTTCCGAGGGAATCATGCAGATCAAGCCGAAGCTGTTCGTCGACCTCAAGCTGACGGGGACCGGCGAGACGCATGCCCGCACGCGCGTGCGCACCCGTGACGTCGAGACGGTCGTCGACGAGCCGCCCATGCGGGGCGGCACCAATCAAGGGCCGTCTCCGACCGAAACCCTGATGGCATCGCTGATCGGCTGCACGAACGTGATCACGCACCGCCTCGCGGAACGCATGGGCGTGACGATCGCCGATCTCGTGGTCGACGCCCATGCCAAGCTCGACCGTCGCGGCGTCGCCCTCGAAGAAGAGATCGCGGTGCCGTTCCCGGAAATCACCATGAAAATCAGCTTGCGAACGAATGCCACGCCGGACCAGATCGCGACGCTCAGCGCCGACCTCGGCCGCTACTGCGCGATTGCCAAAGTGATCCGCGCCGCGGGAACCAACCTCGTCGAGGAATGGATCACCGCACCGCTGTGATAGGGGCGGCGGGAGGGTTGCAGTAGGATCGGTCGCCGGCGGCGTGGTCCGTCGGCTCTTCGCGAAGCACTCCAACGAACCATCTGTTCTCAGATGATGAGCTCTCCCCAGCCGACGACGCTCGTCGGAGGGCGACCAGGTGCACTGATGGTCCCGCGGACAACCGACATTGCAAAGCCACCGGTTCCCCAATCGGCCATCAGGCGGCGTTCGGCGGTGACGAGTTCGAGCCGGTAGCGGCTCCCGCCGTGCTCGAACCCGACGCTCCAGGCTATCGGCCAGCGATAGGTGGTGCGGTACGGGATGGCAGCCGTCTCGGTGATCTTGAAGTCGAGGCCGGTGACCGCCGCCGCGTCTCCCCAAGTCGCGCATCCGACGAGCCGACCGGTCAGATCGGAGCCGCCTTTGCGCTCGTGGTAATGGACGTAGAAGTCCCGATCGTCGCTGGTCTTCAGGTAGAGACCGTTGAAATTCTGAAAGCCGCCGCCGCCGAAGCCCGCCGTGAAGCGATTGTGGTTATGGCGCTGGAGATATTCGAAGAGGACCCGTCCCTCTAGCGTTCTCCCTTTCCAGGTCAGGGTCGAAGGCGCAGCGCTGATCCAGAAGATCCCGTCTCCGTTCTCGCGCTTGAGTACCGGCACCATCGCGCCGATCCGCCAACGCATGTCGTTTGGTTGACTGTCGACGTCGAAACCGGCGCTCGAACTGCCCCGGAACTGGAAGAACGCCGAATCCGGAATACTTGCCAAAAGCTTCCCGGGGTTCGGATAATGGGCCGAGCCTTGGACATCGACCCAGCCCGTCGCCTCGTCGTACATGGCGATCCAATGGTCGGCGAAAAACTCCTCGCCCGTTTGGCCCCGATTATTGTCGTGCGCGAGATAGACGAAGCCGGAGGCGTCACGCCCGACGAACGAGAAGTAGTCGGAATAATAGAGCTGAGGTTTGCGGTCGTCCGATGCATGGACTTCAGGCGCCAGGGCCAGGGCTGCCCAAGCCGCTCCCTGCTGGATGACCCGCCGACGGCTGAGATCCCGACTGAACCGCGACAAAGGCGACATCTGCGCGGCTCCCCCCTGCGGCCAATGGCGAGACGATCCTATGCCACCGCGAGAGCGCTCTGCGTTCAAATCCAATTGATCGATGCGACGCGATCGCGACAGGCATGGGTTGCTCAGCAAAAAGAAGTCGTCACCTTGCATTGCAGCGTGTAACGAAGGCGCGTTTCGAACCGTAACTCAAAGCGAGAACACGTTGGGCAGGGACCAGTCTGCCGAGTCGGAATGGAGCGGCTTGATGCGCATGGCCCTGGCCGGCGATCAGGCAGCGTATCGCATGCTGCTTGTCGCCATCACGCCGCATCTCAGAACCATTGCCCGCCACGCCCTCCAGCGCGCCGGTGGGAGCGCGTCCGATATCGAAGACGTCGTCCAGGATACGCTGTTGGCGGTGCACCTGAAACGAGGAACGTGGGACACGTCGATGCCGTTGACGCCTTGGTTGAATGCCGTGGCGAGGCATAAGGCGATCGACACGCTCCGGCGCAAAGGAGGTCGGGTCGAATTCGATCTCGACAGCGTTGCCGACGATGTCGTCGCGTCACCCGTGAGTGGTGACGCGTCGATCGACGTACAGACGGCGCTGTCAGGGCTCGATCAGCGTCAGCGGAGCATCGTCGAACTGATGGCCTTGGAGGGACGTAGCGCCTCCGAAGTCGGTGCGAAGCTCGACATGACCGAGGGCGCCGTTCGTGTCGCCCTGCACCGGGCGCTGAAGTCGATGGCAGCGAAACTGAGCGGACCGAAGCCATGAAGACGGAGCAATTGATCGGCGCCCTCGTGGCGGATCTCGACACGCCCGCTTCGGACGTGAAAGGCCGTTTGCGTCGCCTGCTCCCGTGGGCGGCTTTGATCGTGGCGGTGAGTTTTCTTTCGGTCTTCGGGATCCGTAGTGACGTCGCGACGACCGGACTGGTTCCGGTGCTCGGCAAAGTCACGTTGGGTCTCGTCGTCGGGACTTTGGGGCTCGTCGCGGCCGTGCATCTCTCCCGCCCTGATCGTCCGGCGGGCGGGGCGCGATGGGGGCTCTTTCTGGTGCCATTGACGGCAGCCGTGGTGGTGGCGGCGGACTTTTTTCTGAGCGGCAGCCCGCAATGGAGCATGCGCCTGTTCGGCAAGAGCTTCATCGCGTGCTTGACGATCATCCCCCTTCTGGCAGCGCTTCCGCTAGGCGTCGTCCTATGGAGTTTAAGGGATGGCGCAACGCCGGCACCTGCGACGGCCGGGGCGTTGGCAGGCTTCGCCTCGGCGGGCATCGCGATCGTGGTTTATGGTCTCTACTGCATCGAGGATGCGCTGCCCTTCGTCGCGACCTGGTATGTCCTAGCGAGTTGCTTCGTCGCAGCCGCCGGAGCCGTCGCCGGGCGGGTGCTGCTTCGTTGGTGACACGTACCGATGAAAGGTATCGTCAGCCCGCCGGATACAGCGCCGACAGAGCGTCACGCGTCGCGTGGGCGCGGCTCGGACACGTGTGGATCACGGCCTTCAACCATTCGAGATCGCTGACGTCGTCGATATCGCGCTGCATCTCGAGCAGTGTGACCTTCAATGCCGCCGAGTTTGCGCGCCGCAGTGTTTCGTCGAACACCTGCGTGGTGCTCCAGGCCATGGCCTCGAACAGCGAAGCGGTGGCCGCGATACACTTGACCCCGATGAGTCCGTAGCCGCCGTCGAAGCTCGGCGCGATGACGACGGTGGATCGATCCCCGTCTCGCAGCACTGCGGCGGCGCCGGCGATGACCTCGGCTGCCATCATCGGCATGTCGGCCCCGGTCAACATGGCGCCGTTCGGGGATCTGTCCAGAAGTCTCGCGAGCGTCTCCGCCATGGTCGCGCCGAGATCGCCGCCATCCGAGTAGGCGAGCGACCAGCGAGGGCCGAGAATGGCGCGGAGTTCCGCCGCACCATCCTGCGGTCGGTAGAAGGCGACGGGATCGAGCGCGATCAGCCGGCAGGCGTCCTCCACGTTCGCGGCACAGTCCCTCAGAAAGGCTCCCGACAATCGCGCCGCCGCTTCGGCGCCGATACCCGAGGCGAGCCGCGTCTTGCTCGTCCCGGGACGGGGCGGCTTGCACATCAGCCCCAATCCAATGGCTGAAGAGGCGGTGCAGCCTGGATGAGCGGGCGGGCGCTGCTTCACGATGACGACCGCCCTCCCTCCAACCAGGCTTCGCGTCCGATCACCCAGAGGATTTTTCCGCCGGCTTTGACCGTTCCCGAGATCGTCCCCGAGACCTTGGAGACGCCGATGCGGCAGCGGTAGTCGACCGGGATCTCGCGCGTGCGCAGACCCATGATGGCGGCCTTGACCTGCATTTCGACGGTCCAACCGAAGTTGCGATCCGCCATGCGAAGACGGCGATAGGCATGCGTGCTGATGGCTCGAAACGGTCCGAGATCCGTGTATCGCACGCCCCACCGGAGCCGGATCAGGAAACAGGCGAGCCAGTTTCCAAACACCTGCTGCGGCGTGAGTGCTCCGCGCTCGCGGCGGCCGAGCACACGCGACCCGAGCACCATATCCGCTTGATCCGTGACGACCGGCGCCACGAGGGCACTCATGGCGGCGAGATCGTCGGCAGCATCTCCGTCGACGAAAACCAGGATGTCGACCTCGGGGAGCGCTGCGATGGCCTCCAGGCAGGCCCGCCCGTAGCCGGGTCCGCCGACCGCGACGACGGTCGCACCGAATCGCCTGGCAACGTCCGGTGTGCCGTCCGTCGACGCGTGGTCTCCGACCGCAACTGCATCCACGAAGTCAGGCATGGCTTCGAGCACGCGCGGCAAGGCCGCTGCTTCGTTCCGTGTCGGGATCACGACCCCGATGCGTTTTCCGCCTATGCTCACGCCGTTGCCCTCCGTCGCCACAACACGAGGGTGATCACCAAGACCGGAACGAGGTGCAGGCCGGAAAATCCGTAGCGATAGACGTCACCCCATGCGGTTCCAGCCATCGGAAAGAACAGAAAGTAGGTGGGAAGCGCCGCGGTGGCGGAGAGCAGGGCCCAATTGCCGGCGAGGACCGCGAGGGGAATGAACCACACCGCGTACCAGGGGAACTGCGCAGGAGACAGATAGAACACGGCCGCCGCGACGATTGCCAGTCGCGCCACGATGTCGTGCAGATTCCGCACGGGCCGAAGTGCCAAGCCGACGGCGATGGCCACGGATGCGGCCGTCACGGTGGCCCGGAGGTATCGCTCGAAGCCCGGCCCGTCGGCGAGTTGGTAGAGAGCGTACGACACCCCCTCATAGGGCAGGTTGTTCATATGCCAGCCCGTGGCATAGGCGACGAGACCGGACTGCGCAAACAAGCTCGCATGCAAGAGCGGGGCACACGACGCGATGGCGACCATGGCCATCACACCGAGGCACGCGAGCTGTGCACGGCGATCGGCCCCGAGACCCCTCAGGACGACGGGGGTCAGCATGACCGGCCAGAGCTTGATCCCGACCGCGAGGCCGAGGGCCGCGCCCGCCAGACCACCGCGGGCCGATCGTAGGGCAAAAAGCATGACAAGAAGCGGGGGGCCGAGCGCAGCGTCGATGTGCGCCTGACCGGTCAGGCAGAACGCCAGCAAGGGATTGCACCACAGCATGGCGAGCCAGTGGACCGGTAGATCCATGGTATGGAGCAGTTTCCAGCACAGCAGCGCCGTCAGGATTTCGCACGCGAGGATCACGGCGCGGAGCCCGTCGACGCTCCAAGGATCGAGCGCATGCGCAAGCGCAAAAAGAAGCTGTGCCACACCCGGGTAGATCGAGCGGAGTTCCGGGAAGTTGATCTGCTGAAGAACGGCTCGACCGGCTTCTCCGATCACGCGGTACGCCTCGGGGGCGTTACCAGCCATCAGCGACTGCGGCGAAAACGCGTATGGGTTGAGCCCCTGCGCGGTCATGGCGCCGTCGAGCTGGTAGCGGAAGTGGTCGTCTTCGAGGGCAGGGCCGCTACCGAAGTACGCCAACCGCATGACCAGTCCGGCCACGACGATCACGGCGAGAGCGAGCGGGGGAGACTTGTCTCGTGTGATCCAGCACGAGAGCAAGACTGCCGCCGTCGATAAGCCGAGCCCGAAACAGAGCGTGAGCGCCACGACCCAGCTGGCGCGGTCGCTTCCACCCAATGAGCCGAATGCTACGGCGATCCAGACCTGAGAGCCCGCCGCAACGAGGAGAGCCAGATGGAGCCACGGAAAGGTCGCCGTGAGGCGGAGGCTGCGCGTTGCGGCCTGGGCTCCCGTCATTCGTTGGCCAGGGTCCGCGCGAACAACTCTTTCCAGTCGCTATCGTAGGGATGCAGTTGTCCCGGGGCCGACCCTGCGACGAGGGTGCGCCCTTCGGCCACCCAGCGAAAAGCGCCGCCGCGCAAATTGTAGACGGCAGCAGGCCCATGCGGCGAAGGATCGGATGCGAGCCGTTTCGCGAGCTGCGACGACCGAACGCCGACCGAGCAGTAGAAGACGACCGGTTTGCCCGCCAGCTGATCGCCGTAGGCTCGGTAGAATTCCTCGGCTGAAATCTCCGGATCTACGCGAATGGCACCGGGCAAGTGGCCCAATGCGAATTCGTCCGCCTCGCGCACGTCGAACACGACGGCGTCGGTCGCTGCAAGGTGCTTTTCAAGGTCCCTGGGCTTGATCGGCGCGATACCCCAACGCCGGTCCACTTCGGCTTCGACATGCTTCAGCGTCACGCGAGGATCGCTCGCGTCGAGACCGTCGATTGGCGCAAGACCCCAGTTGCCGGTAAAGCCGGCCAAGGCCAGCGTGCCAACTACTACAAGCCCGAGGATCGTCAAGCGTCTCGTCGTCACGTCCGGCGCCACCCCTTCAGCACGTCCGATGGTTACGCTTCGCAATACGCTTCTGGATGAGCATCCGTTACAGGGAAGCCTGGCGCTTTCCGTCAGCCCCCGGGCCCGCGGAGCGGAGCCACTGCGTTAAGCGACCAGTCGTAGTCGTCCTGCTCCACCCGGGTCGACGGCGTCAATCGCGCCGCCAGGGCCGGCTCCGCAAAGCGCTTGAAGTGAGCGACCAGCGAGGCATCGTTTCCGCCGAAATCGGCGATAAACCATTTATAGATCGAGGACACCTTGAGGCCGCCGCTCGGCAAGACCGTCACGCCGCGCGGGTGGTTCACGAACGCCCGCGCGCCGGCCTCAAGGTCGGCTTCCAGAGTGGCAGCCCGCCAAGCCCGTGGCATCAAGTTCGGGCATCCATACGAAGCGCAATTCACCACGTAGTGGACGCGCGGATCCTTGAACGTCGGACGCATGACGTCATGCTCGATGTTGTCGAGCGACAGCGCCTTGCCCTCGACGGTGACGCGGTGCTCGCGCCAGGGTCCCGTGTACGCCTTGAAATCCAGCCAGGAGCCGCGGCTCTTGATGTCGCGGATCGACGATACCGGATAGTTGTCGAGGATCACCTTGAGGGTGACGGCATTGTAGAGATTTCCCCAGTAGGCGAAGGCTTCCTCCCGAGGCATCGTGCTGGGCCGTCTCGCGCTCAGTTCCGTCACGTACGCGTCGAGCGCCTTGCGGTCCGCAGCGGTCTTGTGCCAGCGCGCGTAGTCGACGCGATTGACACCATCCGGGCTCGCAACCACGTAGCGGGCTAGCAGCGTGTCGTAAATCGCATCGGGGTCCGCCGCTGTCTGTGCATGACCCGCGGAGGCTGCGAGGCAGCCGGCGAAGATGCTGAACACCACGTAACGGACTATCTCAGCCAAGCGTGTGCGAAAGCGCATGATCAAGATCCTTTGATGTGTTGCGGACGGGCAGACCCCGTCGCGGTACTCGCACTCCGGGCGACGAGGTATTTCCGGAGCGGGATGGTTGCGAGCGAAAGCGCAGCAAGTCCGACGAGGCCCGCGATGATTTCAGGCGTCAGGATGGAACCGGGGCTGATGGCACCGCCCTGGTCGAGAACCGATCCCAGTCCAGCTCCGGCGAGCGAAAACACGGCTGTTCCCGGCATGATGCCGAAGAAAGTCGTGGCGACGTAGGTGACCAGCGGAACACCGACGAAGGCCGGCACGAGATTGACCAGAACGAACGGGAAGAGAGGAACGAGGCGGAGAACCATCAAGTACGTCGCCGCATTCTGTCGAATACCATCGGCCAGTTTTGCAGCCGGTGCCCCGAAGCGATCGAGCGCATTCTCGCCAAAGAGGGTTTTCGCGAACAGGAAGATCAGTGTCGCACCGATGGTCGCTCCGACCACGGTCAGAAGCGTCCCGACGACCGCCCCGAAGAGAAATCCGCCCGAAAGGGTCAGGAAGACAGCCCCCGGGAGGGAGAAAGCGACTGCCACGACGTATGCGAACACGTAGCCGACGGCTGCCAGGATGAAGTTGTCCTTCACCAAAGTCGTCAACGTCTCCCGATGCGTCTTCAGGGTATCGAGCGACAGATATGTCGTAAGCCCGGACCAGCGCAGTAAGGCGAACGCCGCTACGACAGCGACGACGAGCCAGAGGCGGCGGTCCATGAAGAGTTTCGAGAGGGTCATATCGTCTCCAATCAAGGCAGCCAGCGCTGAACCAAACCGACGAAACGTCGGGTACCAGCGCTAAAGAGTTTCGGCGTGTAGTAGCTACCCGCAGCACGCTTCGAGATCTCGGATAAGGTCGGATACGGAAGGACGGTGCTGGCAAGTGCGCCGATCTTCATCTTTCCGGAGATCGCGAGGGCCCATGTGCCGATCAGTTCGCCAGCGCGCGGGCCGACGATCGTCGCACCGAGAATGCGGCCTTTCGGGCCGAGCACGATCTTGGCCAAGCCTTCGGTTTCACGCTCGGCCTGTGCCCGGTCGTTCATGTCGAACGACCATGTGAGGATCTGCACCTCATGACCGGCTTTGCGTGCCTCGACCTCGGTCAGCCCCGTATGCGCCAATTCCGGGTCGGCGTACGTGACCCACGGCAAAGCCGCGTAATCGACCTTGGCCGGCAATCCGAACAGCACGTTCCGAATGACGATGCCGGCGTGGTAACCCGCGACGTGCGTGAATTGTGGTCCGCCCGCGACGTCACCGATGGCGAATATCTTGGCATTCGACGTCCGCAGCCGGGCGTCGACGGTAATGCCGCGTGGCGAGTGGGTGACGCCGGCTGCGTCCAGGCCGAGGGATTCGATATTCGGCCGGCGACCCGCGGCGACCAACAAGTGGCTTCCGGTGATTTCGCGGCCGGTCGGTCCATCGCCGTCGAGGACGACCGTGATCTTCGGTCCATCGCGGCGTACCGACCCGACGCCCAGGCCTTCGACGAGGCGCACGCCGTCGCGGACGAGTGAAGCCCGCACCACGGCGACGGCCTCGGGCTCGTCTCTGGACAGAATGCCGAACTTCTCGATGACCGTGACCTCGGCTCCGAGCCGCCGGAACGACTGGGCCATCTCGAGACCGATCGGTCCGCCGCCGACGACGATCAGATGCTCGGGGCGCTCGTCGAGTTCGAAAATGCTCTCGTTCGTGAGGTAGCCGGCATCCGCGAGCCCGGGGATCGGCGGAACGGCAGCGCGCGAGCCGGTCGCGATGACGAAGCGGCGTGCCGTGATGCGTTCGCTTCCGGCTTCGACGGTCCGTGGATCGGTGAACTTGGCTGCGGCCTTGATGACATGCACGCCAAGTCCTTCGAACCGCTCGACGCTGTCGTGCGGTGCGATCGCACCGATCACCCCATGAACGTGGTCATGGACCGCGCGGAAGTCGACGAGCGGTTCGGTTGCAGCAATGCCGAACCGACCACTCGATCGGATCGCATGCGCGGCATGCGCCGCTGCGATCAATGCCTTCGAAGGGACACAGCCGGTGTTGAGACAATCACCGCCCATCTCTCCTTTTTCGACGAGCACGACGGATGCACCCATTTGTACGGCGCCGGCAGCGACGGAGAGCCCCCCGGATCCAGCCCCGATGATGCACAGGTCTGCATGAAGAACACCGTTCTTGCGGACAGGCCGCTTTGCAGGGCTTCCAGGAGGCGGGGGCGAGGCCATGAGTCTTCTCTCCAATCTCGGCTCTGGAGGGAATTCGCGGCTCGGCGGGCCGTCGTTACGGTGATCACGCGTTCGTGCGACGGCCTGCCGATCTCGTGATCGGTCCTATCCTCGCCGGTCGACGATCACGCTCGCGTGAATGTCGCTGACGCATGTAACGGGGGGCTCCCTGCGCCCGAATAGTCACTGGAACAACAGAGAAGCCGGATTGATAGTCATGACCGCCCCTGCACTCCCGCGCCGAGACCGCGCGATCGCGAAGTTCGAGCACCCGGACTTCACGGCAAAGGGAGAACGCCGCGCGAAGGTCGCTCTGAAGTCATTGCAGACGCTCTGGTTCAACACCGGCACCCTCTGCAATGTCACCTGCCAGAACTGCTACATCGAGAGTTCCCCGAAGAACGATCGCCTGGCCTACCTGACCCTCGCCGACGTGAGGACGTATCTCGACGAGGTTCGCGCCTCCTGCCTGCCGGTCGAGATGATCGGCTTCACGGGCGGCGAGCCGTTCATGAACCGCGACATCATCGCCATCCTCACCGAAACTCTCGATCGCGGCTTCGAAACGCTCGTGCTCACCAATGCGATGCAGCCGATGATGCGCCGGCGGAAGGAACTCCTCGCCTTAAAGGAGCGAGCGAAGGGGCGACTGCGGGTCCGCGTCTCTCTCGACGACCATCGCGCCGACGTTCACGATGCGGAGCGTGGCGCCGGAGCGTTCGTGAAGGCGATGGAGGGGTTGCGGTTTCTGTCGGGTGCGGGATTTCAAATCGAAATCGCCGGCCGCAGGCTGGCGGGCGAACCGGAGGATCGGGCGCGACAGGGCTATCAGGACCTGTTTCGTCGCGAAGGTATCGACATCGATTGTTCGGACACGGTGCAGCTCGTCATCTTCCCGGAAATGACGGAGAACAACGATCCGCCCGAAATCACCGAAGCGTGTTGGGGCATCCTCGACAAGAGCCCCGATGACGTCATGTGCGCCACGTCCCGCATGGTGGTGCGCCGCCGCGAAGGAGCAGCCCCATCCGTCGTGGCGTGCACGCTGATCGCCTATGATCAGCGCTTCGAACTCGGAGCGACCCTTGCCGATGCAGGCAAGCCGGTCGCTCTCAATCACCGCTTCTGTGCCACGTTCTGCGTCCTGGGCGGTGCGGCCTGCGGCGGATCGAAGGGATCGCCATGACGACGGAGTGTAAGCCCACACCGTATTCGACGCATTTCAGCCGGCATCGTAGACACCTAGTTACAGAGCCCAGAGATCAGTCATGTCCAAAGTCAGCACTCTGCTGAGCCGCCTGGTCGTCGGCGTGTTGCTGGCCGGACAGCCAGCGACCGCGCAGACCGAATTGAAAATGTCGAGCCAGTGGACCGAGAACACCGTCACTTCGGAAGCTGATCGCTGGTGGGCGTCGGAGATCGAGAAGCGGACCGGCGGTCAGGTGAAGATCAAGATCTTCTATGCGGGCACGCTTGCGAAGGCGAACGAAAATCTGCAGCTCATCCGATCCGGTGGTGTCGAACTCGTCAACATGTCGGCGGCCTACTTCGGCGCCGATCTCCCGCTGTTCACCGCGCCGAACTCGATCCCGATGGCGATGTCCGCGGTGCCCCAGGCCACGGCGCTGATCCAGCGGCTGCTCACCGAAGTGCCGGCCATGGACGAGGAGGCCAAGCGGAACGGTGTGCGAGCCCTCTTCTTCCACCATCTCAATCCGTACCAGCTGGTCTGCAAAGAGCCGATCAAGGGGCTCGCCGACCTCAAGGGCAAGAAGATCAGGACCTGGGGTTCGGATATGCCGCGCATGGTTCAGGCAGCCGGTGCCGTGCCGGTAACATTGGGACTAGCCGAACTCTACGAGGGGCTCAGTCGCGGAACGGTCGATTGTATTCCGTTCTCGGTCGATCTCATGGTGAGCTACAAGATCCACGAAGTCGCCAAGCATGTGCACGATGTCACGCTCTGGCTCGGACCGACGAGTGGCGTTTGGATGAGCCGCACGGCTTGGGATCAGCTCTCGCCCGAGTATCAAAAGGTGCTGACGGACGTATCTTCCGAGGCGGCGATCAAAGACCGCGATCTCACCATTGCGGCGGCCAAGACCGCGACTGAACAGCTCAGGGCTGCCGGCGTGACGTTCCATGTCTTCCCGGACGCCGACAAGAGAGCCTGGCAGGCCGCCAATCCCAATTTCTTCGCCGCCTTCATCGAAGCTCAGGAAAAGGCGGGCCGGGGTGATGCAGCGCGCGCGATGGTCCGGATCTGGAAGGAAGTCACCGGCGGCTGAGCCGAAGGGCGCTGATCGATGCCATAAGGGGTCATTGGACGAAGTCCGAGGCCTCCTTCGCTGATCGAGGTCTCATGTCGACGGACGCGACGATCGGGGCGATCGTTGGAGTGGTTCGCCAAGTCAATCGCGGCTTTGCGAGCGCGGCTGGAGTCGCGATCCTGCTCATGATGCTGGCCGGCGCTCTCGACGTGATTTCGACCAACTTCAACCTCATCGGCCTCGAAAGCCGACCCGTTCCATCGACGAACGAGTTCATGGCCACAATGATGGTGGCCGCCGTTTTTCTCGGGATGCCGTTGGCGCAGCAGTGCCGCGCGCATATCCAGGTGACAGTCGCCCACCTCGTCGAGTCGCGCTTTCTGCGCCCGATCGAGGCCCTGCGCCATCTGTTGCATGGTTTGTTCTATGCGCTGATCGGCTGGTTCGGATGGAGTGTTGCGGCACACTCGGTGACGACCGGGGAATTCGCTGCCGGCTTGGTCGATTTTCCCGTCTGGCCCGCACGTCTCGCACTTGCCGTCGGAGCGACCGCGATGACGCTCCAATGTCTCGTCGACCTCATCGGTGTGTTCGATGCTCGTTTCCGGGTGCCGGACGATCGAGCCGACGCTCCGGTCTCACACTGAGGGCAATTACGCGTGTCGTCGGTTGCCATCGGCTATCTGAGCGTCGTCGCCTTGATCGCATGTCTCCTCGCCGGCGTTCCCGTCGCCGCGGCGATGGGACTGATCGGCATCGGCGGCATGCTGCTGACGGTCGGAGCTCCCTTCGCTCTCGCCCAGCTCAAGAGCCTGCCGTTCGCCGTCGTCAACAACTACGACTTTGCCGTATTGCCGATGTTCGTGCTGATGGGTGTGCTGGCAGAGGCCTCCGGCATCACGACCCTACTCTTTCGCGCTCTGCAGGACTGGCTCGGACGCGTGCGCGGCGGGCTCTATCAGGCCGTGGTGTTGGGATCCGCCATCTTCGCCGCGATTTCGGGTTCGACAATCGTGAATGCCGTGGTCTTCACGCGCATCGCCTATCCGGAAATGATGCGCTACGGGTACGACCGCAGCCTGTCGATCGGCTGCATCGCTGCGACGGGCAGCTTCGCAGCGATGATCCCGCCCTCGATCACGATGGTGATCTACGCCATCATGACGGAACAGTCGGTCGGACGCCTACTGATTGCAGGTATAGTACCCGGCGTGCTCACCGCGATCGTTTATTTTATCGGCATTTGGCTTCTCGTTTGGTTCCGGCCGCACCTTGCACCCCCGATGCCGGCGGCGATCGATTGGCAGGCCCGGTTGCGCTCGACCCTCCTCGTCTGGCCGATCCTGTTGCTGATCGTCCCCGTGATCGGCGGTCTTTATAGTGGTCTCTTTCCCGCATCGGCGGCGGGTGCCGTCGGAGCTTTCATTGCATTCGTGATCGCGATTTGGCGGCGGAAAGGGCCCAGCGGGTGGTTGCTGCCGGCATTGGGTGAGACGGCGGCGATCAGCTGCACCATGTTCGCCATTCTAATCGGCGGTTTGCTGCTGTCCCGCATGCTGGTGATTTCCGGCGTCATCGATCACCTGGTTACGGCGATCACCGCCATCGCCTCGACGCCTGTGCGGTTCATGATCCTGGCGTGCATCCTCTACCTCGTGCTCGGTTGCTTCCTCGACACGACGTCGATGATGGTCGTCACTTTACCATTCCTTTTTCCCGTGGTCGTCGCGCTGAAGATCGACCCGATCTGGTTCGGCATCGTGCTCGTGAAGCTCATCGAAATTTCGGTCGTCACACCGCCGGTCGGCGTCAATCTGTTCGCAGTGATGAGTGCAGCGGGTAAGGGAACGCGCATGCAGGACGTCGTGCGGGGTGTGTCCCCCTTCATCGCTCTCGAAATCGTGGTGTTGGCCTTGCTCGTTGTGTTTCCCGAACTGTCGACCTGGCTGCCGAACCAGATGCTCGGTCGATAGGCGGTGCTCGACCACACGACATGCGAAACGCCGATCAGGGGCGACTGTGGCCTCGCGACTTTCCCGATGCGGAGTGACAGCGCATGCACCTCCTAAACCTCCACGATGCCGTTCAATCGCCAGTCGTAGTCGTAACGGGAAACTTTGAAGCCTCCCTCAATCGCGCCCCTGCGCTCGGCTTCGGCATAGCGGGCGATGTGGCGAAGCACGTGCGCCTCGTCCCCCCCGAAATCGCGACGGTACCACTTGAAGATGCCGGAAAGAACGATCCGATCGCCTTCGAGCGCCATGCCACGTCCGCTGTTGACGAAATCATGAGCGGCTTCCTCCAGATCGTGTTCCAACGCGGCACCGGTGAAGGGCCGGACTCTGAGGTTCGGGCAACCAACCGACCCGCAATTGATCGCGTAGTGCAGTCGTGGATCCTTGAAGTTTCCGCGCAGGATCGTGTGTTCGATGTCGTCGAGCGAGAGCGCGATGTCCCCCACCTTCGCGAGCTTTGCTTTCCACGGCCCGCCCATCACGGATGCCATGAGCGTGCCACCGAGCCGAATGTCGCGAATGGATGCGATGGGATAGTGCTCGACGACGACCCGGATCGTCACGGCATTGTAGAGATTGCACCAGAAGGCGAATTGTTCCGGTCGGTCGAGACGCTCGACAGGCGTTTTTTCAAGCTGAGAGACGTAGGCGGCGATGGCGACTTTTTCAGCTCGAAGGCCGGCGTAATCGACACGGTTCAGGCCGTCCACGGAGGGCCTCACGTATTGATCGAGAAGGCGGTGCCACGCACCGTGATCGACGACGAGCGTCGAACCGTCCCGGCGCTCCACTGCGAAGTCCTTGGGCAAATCTCCGTCCATGTCCCTCGATTCCTTCCGCGAGACGCCAGAACCTACATCGAAAGTTCCATCCCATGACCATCCCGATGAACCCCGAAGGCATCGCTCTGCTCGAACGTCTGAACGTCCGGCGCGTGGGCGGGCGCTATAACATCGTGATACCCGAAAAGACCAACATTGCCGTCGACACGGTGGGTCGCCATGCGCGCGGTCAGCACGCGGGGAAGACGGCCCTCGTCTTCGAAGATGAGTCCGGCGGTGTCACATGCCTGACCTTCAGCGAACTCGACGAAGCTTGCCGTCGCCTCGCCGGGTCGCTCGCCGCGCTCGGCGTTGGCCGAGGAGACCGCGTCGCCATCCACCTCGGCCAGCGCGTAGAGGCGGCCATCGGCCATCTCGCCGTCTACCATCTCGGCGCGATCGTCGTCACGGTCTCGCAACTCTACGGACCCGACACCGTAAGCCATATCTTGGCCGACAGCGGTGCCGCGGTTCTGTTGACGGAGGAACCGGCGTGGGCGCCCCTCCGGCACTTGAAGGACGCGCTCCCCGATCTTCGACACGTCGTTCTTGCCGATGACGCAGGCGCGGGAGAGCTCTCAATGTCACGCTTGCTGGCGAACGGTGCTGCCGGCGACGAAGCGGTCATGACGACAGCTGACGATCCGGCGCTTCTCATCTACAGCTCCGGTTCGACCGGCTTACCCAAAGGCGTGCTGCACGCCCATCGTGTCCTCTGGGCCTATAACCTCTCGACGTCGCTCTTCTACAATCTCGAGATGGAAGACGAGGACCTCGTTTTCTGGACGCCGGCGGATTGGGCCTGGGTCGGCGGCTGGAACGATACGGTCCTGCCGGCTTGGTTCCACGGCCATACCGTCGTCGCGAGCCAACATCGGTTTCAGGCAGACTGGGCCTTCTCGTTCATCGCTCGCCACGGGATCACCCACAGCTTCATGACGCCGACGGCGCTGAAGCGTCTTGCCCTCGTCGATGCGCCGCGGCGGCGCTGGTCCGAGCTGAAGCTCCGTACGGTGTGGACTGGCGGCGAGCAACTGCCGGCTGAAACCCTGCGCTGGTTGACGGACGTTCTCGGAGTCGTCTGCAACGAAGGTTACGGGCTGACCGAGGTGAACCACATGATCGGCAATTGTGCCCGGCTAAGGCCGGCCAAGCCGGGCTCGATGGGGTTCGAACTCCCTGGCCACTGGGCCTGTCTCGTCGACGAGGATGGCAACGAGGTGGCCGATGGGGAGCCGGGCGAGATCGTGACACGCGAAGAATGCGCGACGCTCTTCCAGGGCTATTGGCACCGGCCAGACCTCACCGCCGACTTGCGCCTCGGGCCATGGGTGCGCACGAGAGACTTGGCGGTCAAGGATGCTGACGGTTACTTCTTCTATCGCGGCCGCACGGACGATCTCATCAAGAGTGCCGGTTTCCGCATCGGCCCGGCCGAGATCGAGGATTGCCTCATCTCGCACCCCGCCGTCGCAGATTGCGGCGTGATTGGAGTTCCCGATGCCGAACGCGGGCAGATCGTGAAGGCGTTCGTGCTGCCACGTCTCGTCCCGGACGACGCCGCGGCCCTCAGACAAGAGCTGCAAAGCCATGTGCGCAGCAAACTCGGCGGCTACAAAGTTCCCCGGATCATCGAGTTCGTCACCGAGCTGCCCGTGACGAGTTCGGGCAAGGTCTCACGCAAGGAACTGCGACGTCTTCATGCATCAGGGAGCTGAGCAAAGCCGTCAGCTTGGCAAAGCAGCGTGGCAGCCAAGTCATTGGCCGGCCGGAGAGCCGTGGAGTCATCCATTGTCCTGGGTCGTAGCGCTTTACGCGGCGTGAAACACCAGCCGCGTTCCCGTCGATTGCTGGAGGACCTGGGCGACATCGAGTGCAACGCGTCGGGCGCATTCAGCGAGCCGAAGGGCCGGCTGGTCATCAGCGCGCCGGTGGCCATGGGCCGCCTCCACGTATCACCGAACTTGATCGAGTTCCTCCGAAGCTATCCGGGGATAGGGAGCTGGCGTTCTCGGACACCGTCATGCAGGAGCGGCTCGGGAGCCGCGCTGGCTATGCGCGCCGCGTCGAACGCGGCTTTCTCATCACGATCGAGGCGTTTGACTGGAACAGCCCGCAGCACATCACTCAACGCTACACGCTGCCTGATGTCGAGCGGGCCACGGAACACCTCCGGCTGCGCATCGCCGAACTGGAGGCTTAGTTGGAGAGCTGCCTCGCCAATGAAGCGTGAATGCCGGCCACGGCCTCAGTGGTGACGACAAGGGGCAGCGCCGATATCGCCGATCAAGTTTGCGACATCGTCTGCTCGTCTCGGCGAAAACGAGAGCGCCCGCCGCTCTTGAAGGAATTGGGGTGGGAGCGGCGGGCGCCTGCCGGCGTGGGATTGGGGAGCGCCGGGCAGCTCAGCCGAAGGCGTGGAAGGACTTGACCGTTCCGACCAGCGCCAACAGACAGATGACGCTTGCGGCGACTGCTGCGGCTCCGGCGCTTGGAATGATCTCACGCCCATGTCGAGGTCGCAACGCCACGAGCAAGGTGATCGCGGTGATCAAGAAGATCGGGCCGATGAACTGAGACATTGAGCTCTCCGATCGTCAGAGGTCGTGCTGTGTCACACCCCAGCTTTCAATTCACAATGTCGATGTTTCCGTAACTTTCAAGTCGATAATTATATACTCCCTTCATTTCGGTGGATGAAGAGCGGGAAAAACCCCAACGGCAAACTCCGGGTAGCAGTTCCACGCCATCATCAAAAGCGAACCAGGGTGTTCACGCAAGTGAACACCCTGGGTCCTTTTTGTTTTAAATCGCGAACACCCGGAAGACTTTCTCCGGGAAATTCATCCGAAAAATCAAAGTTGCCGGATTTGGCACGCTCCGTGAATTGCACTCAGTCGTCGGTACCTGCGAGGGAGCGAAACCTGATGGCAAAGTCGGCGCGGAACTCCACCCGGCGTCCTGCATGAGCACGCTGGCTGCTTCGATTGCCGTTGGGAGTGTCGGCATGCTGGTCGTGAGCCGGCTGCCTGGAAGCGCCGTCGCGCTGGTCGCTGCGGCGATCGCGTTCGTCATGCTGACGCTCGGTGCCTCCCTGGCGCCGCACGTGTCCGGCGGAGGCGTCGTCTCCGAACCGTTCTGGGGAGCGGCCAGCCTCGGAATTTCCGGCGGCCTGCGGCTCGATGGCCTGTCCCTCGTCTTCGTCCTTTTGATTACCGGGATTGGGACGCTGATCTTTCTCTACGCAAATGCTTACTTGAAGGGTGACCCGCGCCTCGGCCGCCTCGTCGTCATTCTGGTCGCGTTCATGACGGCCATGGTCGGCGCCGTCACCGCCGATGATGTGATCGTCCTCTTCGTGTTCTGGGAGCTGACGAGCCTGACGTCCTTCTTCCTGGTCGGCTTCGACCACGAGAAACTGAAGGCCCGCAAGGCAGCGCTGCAGGCACTTCTCATCACGGGCGGCGGTGGCTTGGCGCTGCTCGCTGGCCTTGTTCTGGTCAGCATCGCGGCCGGGACGACGAGCCTTTCGGGCATTCTCGCGGCGCGCGAAGCGGTGCTCGCCGACCCTCTGGCCATGCCGGCCATGCTACTCGTGATCCTCGGCTGCTTCACCAAGTCCGCCCAGGTGCCGTTTCATTTCTGGTTGCCGGCGGCGATGGCCGCCCCTACGCCGGTCAGCGCTTATCTCCACTCGGCCACGATGGTGAAACTCGGCGTCTATCTTCTGGCGCGCCTGAACCCGCTCTATCAAGACGTCGAACTCTGGCAGCATCTCCTCACCCTCTTCGGCGCGGCAACGGCAGTCACGGGGGCCGTCCTCGCGCTCCGCGAGACCGACCTGAAGCTCGTGCTCGCCTACACGACCGTCACGGCGCTCGGCACTCTGGTGATGCTCATCGGCATCGCGCCGGAACAGTCGATCACCGCCGCGGTCACGTTCCTCATCGTCCATGCGCTCTACAAAGCGGCGCTGTTCATGGTGGCCGGCATCGTCGATCACGAGACGGGGTCGCGCGATGCCGCCTCACTCGGGGGGCTCGCCCGCGCCATGCCGCTGACCGCGGCTGTTGCCGTTCTGGCGGCCCTGTCGATGGCCGGATTGCCGCCGTTCGTCGGCTTCGTCGCGAAGGAGTTGATCTACGAGGCGAAGCTCGAACTCGGCGCGACCGCCAACGTTCTTCTCGCCGTGAGTTTCGTGGTGAACGCGGCGACCGTGGCGATCGCCTGCGTGCTGTCGTTCCGACTGTTCTACGGCGCACGGAGGCCGACCCCCGAGGTTCCGCACGACCCGTCGCCGGCCATGCTGGTCGGCCCTCTGGTTCTGGCGACACTGGGTCTCTTTGTCGGTCTGATGCCGGATGTTCTGGGGCGTTCGATCATCGATCCGGCGGTCGGAGCAATCCTGGGCGCACCGGCGGATATCCGTCTGAAGCTGTGGCACGGCTTCAACGTCGTCTTGATGCTGAGTGCGGCCACGATCAGCGTCGGCGTCGTGATCTACCTCGCTTGGGCGCGCATCGTGCCGCGGCTGCGCGCAGTCTCCTGGGTCGATGCATTCTCGCCGTCCCGTGCTTACGAAAACGGCCTCGAGTCGCTGCTGCGATTTGCTGGAAAAATGACCCGGTTCATCCAGCACGGTTCGCTCAGCGGCTACATCCGGACACTTTTCGTCGTGACCGCGCTGGCTGTGCTCGCCACGCTTACCTCGCGTGGTGGCTTCGCATGGCCCGAGGGCGGACCCCCAGTCGATGCCCGTGCCCTTGTCGTCGTCTTGCTGGCAGCGGGAGCGATCGCGACCATGGTTGCACGCACGGCGCTTGCCGCTGTCTTGGCGCTCGGACTCGTCGGCTTCTCTGCCGCCTTGCTGTTCATGGTCTTCGGCGCTCCCGACGTCGCGTTCACCCAGTTCGCCGTCGAGACTTTGATGGTCGCGATCCTCGCCACCGCGCTTGTCCGCTTGCCGATCCGTGGTGGCGACCTGCGTGATGGCAGGCGCAAGGCCGGCGATCTCGTGGTGGCCGGGTTTTGCGGGGTGGCCATCGTCGCCGTCCTCGCCGCCGTAGTCGCTGCACCGTTCGACGCCCGGCTTTCGACCTGGTTCGGCGCCGAGAGCGTGCCCTCCGCACACGGTCGCAATGTCGTCAACGTCATACTCGTCGACTTCCGCGCGCTCGACACCCTCGGCGAGATCACGGTCCTCGCGATTGCCGCTTTCGCTGTCGCGGCGCTCCTGCGGCGAGCGGTCGGCGCGCGCAAGCCTGCATCGGAGATCGAGCCGTGAGCCCGTCCCTCATTCTGAGAACTACGGCGCCTCTTCTGCTTTGGGGGCCGATCGTCATGTCGCTGTACGTCCTCGTTCGCGGTCACAACGACCCGGGCGGTGGCTTCATCGGCGGGCTCCTCGCAGCCGGTGGGGTCCTTTTCTACGCGATCGCGCGCGGAGCCGAGAGTGCGCGGGCGGCGCTGCGCCTCTCGCCGATCCAGTACTGCGGGCTGGGCGTGGGCCTCGCGCTGGTGAGTGGGCTGCCGGCTCTATTGGATCCATCGAAGGAGTATCTGACCCACTTGTGGTGGTTCCCTGACGTCGGCTTCAAGCTTCCCATCGGAACGGCGCTCGTCTTCGACGCCGGCGTCTATTTAACCGTCGTCGGAACGATAACGGCTATCTTCCTCTCGCTCGTCGAGGAGCGCGCGGTCTGATGGAACCCGTCCTCATCCTCGGCATAGGGATCGTCACGGTCGCGGCCGTTTACCTGCTTCTGGCAGCCGATCTGCCGCGTATGCTGATCGGCTTCGTGTTGCTCGGCACGGCTGCCAACCTTGCAATCCTCGTGTCCGGCCGCCTTGGTGCACCGGTGCCGCCGCTTGTGCCGCCGGGTGCTACGGCCCTCGCGTCCGACGCCGCCAATCCGCTGCCGCAAGCGCTGATCCTCACCGCCATCGTGATCGGTTTCGGCCTCGCGGCCTTCACGCTGACGCTCGTCGTCAAGTCATACGAGGAATTCGGAACCGTCGTCGCAGACGACATGGACGAGGCCGAGACGGAAGCGAAGCCGAGCCTGCCCGAGCAGAAGAGGCTCGTCGCGGAACAGAGGGAGGCGGCGTGATGCGTTTGTTGATCGTCGCACCGTTACTCGTTCCGTTTGCTGCCGTGGCACTCACCGCTCTGCTGTGGGGCCAGATTGCAGTTCAGCGCGCGATCGGCGTCATCGCCAGTGCGGCTCTTCTCGCGGCGGCCGTTGCGCTCGTCGCGGTGACGTCGGATGGCCGCGTCCTCGTAGCCCAGATGGGCGATTGGCCCGCTCCGTTCGGAATCGCCATCGTCATTGATCTCTTCTCGGCGATCATGCTCGTGATCACCGGCCTGATGTCGCTCGCGGTGTCTGTTTACGCTCTAGGGCCCGAGGCGACCGAGCGCGACAAGGCCGGCTTCCAGCCCCTCTTTCACAGCCTCATTCTCGGTGTAGCCGGCGCGTTTTCGACCGGAGACATATTCAATCTCTACGTCTGGTTCGAGGTGATGTTGATCGCCTCCTTCGGGCTTCTCGTGCTCGACAGGACGCGAGAGCAAATGGACGGCGGCATCCGCTATGTCTTCCTCAACCTGATCGGCACGACGATTTTCCTCATGGCCGTCGGTCTGCTCTACGGATTGACCGGCACCTTGAACTTCGCCGATCTCGCGCGTGTCGCACCGACAATCGAGAATCAAGGAGCACTCGCAGCCGTCGGTGTGCTCCTGTTGATCGCGTTCGGGGCCAAGGCGGCCGTGTTCCCGCTCTTCAACTGGCTGCCCGCCGCCTACCACACGGCTTCGATGCCGGTAGCGGCAATCTTCGCGGCGTTGCTGACCAAAGTCGGCGTGTACGCGATCATCCGCGTCTTCACGCTCGTGTTCGCGCATGACGCCGCGTTCTTCGGTCCGATCTTCGCGGTCGTTGCGATGGCGACGATGGTGACCGGAGTGTTCGGCGCCGCCATGCACCAGGACGTGCGCAAGATCCTCTCGTTCCACATCATCAGCCAGATCGGCTACATGCTGATCGGGGTCGCGCTGATGACGCCGCTCGCGATCGCGGGAAGCATCCTCTACATCGTCCACCACATCGTCGTTAAGGCGAACCTGTTCCTGGTGGCAGGAGCCATCCGTCAGCAGACAGGATCCTTTGCGCTCGCCAGGACCGGCGGCCTCTGGCTGTCCGCACCTCTGCTGTCGCTGCTGTTCCTGGTTCCAGCCCTGTCGCTCGCCGGAATCCCGCCGCTGTCGGGCTTCTGGGGCAAGCTCGTGGTGATCCGATCGGGCTTCGAGGCCGGCGGCTATCTCATCGCGGCCGTGGCGCTGGTCGTCGGTATTCTGACCCTATTCTCCATGATCAAGATCTGGAACGAGGCGTTCTGGAAAGCCGCGCCGATCGGCACGCGACCGCTCCCATGGACGAACCGCGAGCGGCTCGCCACGTACGCGCCGATCGCCGTCCTCGCCGCGATCACGTGCACCATCGGGATCTGGACCGAGCCGTTCGCTGCGATGTCGATCACCGCAGCGGAAAGCCTTCTCGACCGCGAGGCCTACATCTCCGCGGTTCTCGGATCGTCAGGCCCCAGGCTAGCAGGAGTAGTGCCATGACAACATCGCGCTCGCCTCGCGCATGGCTTTGGCTAGCAGGGGTCTTTGCGCGTGAACTCGCGCTTTCGACCTGGGCAACGATCAGGGCCGTGCTCGGGCCTCCGGCGCGCCTGCGCCCCGCCATTTTGGCCGTGCCGCTCGACGCGCGCTCGCCCGCCGGCATCACGACGTTCGCCAGCATGGTGACCTTGACGCCCGGAACCACGAGCATCGACGTCTCCGGCGACGAGCGCACCCTGTTCGTGCACGTCCTGGACGCTCCGGACACGGACGCTGCCATTCAGGCCATGAAGACGGGCCTTGAGACCCCTGTTCGCAAGGTGCTTTCATGAGCTTTCTCGGCATTTGCCTCTACGCATCGGCTGCCATCGTTGCCACAGCCGTCGTGGCCGTGAGTTGGCGGCTCTTGCGCGGACCGTCGTCGGCCGACCGGGTGATCGCGACGGATATGCTGGGACTGCTGGCCATCTGTCTCGCGGCGCTGACTGCCGCTCTGACTGGATTTCAGGCCTATCTCGATATCGCCTTCGGGATCGCGATCTTCGGCTTCTTGTCGGCGGTGGCGTTCGCGGCGCTGCTCGAGCGAGCGTCGAGTCCCAAGGAGCCGGCCGAATGATACCCCTCTTCGAGTTCGCGGCCGGACTTCTGATCCTCTCAGGCGCCACGGTCGTGGGGATCGCGGGCCTGGGACTGGTTCGCCTCCCGGATCCCTTCATGCGTATGCATGCCGCGACCAAAGCCGGGGTCGTCGGTTCAGGCCTTATTATGTTGGGGGCCGCACTCGCGATCGGATCGGTCGGCGCCCTGATCACCGGCATCCTTGGCGTCGTCTTTCTGCTGGCGACCTCTCCCATCGCGTCCCATGTACTCGGACGTTCCGCCTACATCTCCGGCGCGCCCATCGCTTCGGCCACGGTTGCCGACGCTCTCGCCGGTGTGCTGCCCCGAGACGTCTTCGACATCACCCCCGGCCGTGCGCTCCGCCGCCGGCTGGCATCCCCGAACCGAGAGACACCAACGCCATCAGGAGGTTTCGCCATGAGTGCGATCGAGCTTCGCAGAACCGAGACACCTGGCCACGCTGCCGCTCCGCTGGCGCTACGTAGCCTTACGGTGTGGCTTGCCGGCGGTCCGGCCCAGCCGGCCGCGACCGCTGTAGCTTTCGATCTCGCCGCTGCGACCGGCGCGCGCGTCACCGGCCTTTCAGCGATTGATCCGGCTGCGGCATCGCTGCGCGGAGCGGTGCCACTCGGCGGACTGGCCTGGTCGAAGTGGGCCGGGGATCAGCGCTTAAACCGCATGCGCGAGCGAGCTGCCCGGGCGCTGGCCGAATTTCAGGCCACGTCCAGTGAAGCCACGGTCGACACCCGTGTGCGTCACGAGGAAAGAGAGCTTCGCGAGTTAACGCGCGTTGCGGCGGGTACGGATCTCGTGGTGGTTCCGGCCGATATCGATCCGGCCGGAGAACCAGCGCGCTTCAATGACGAACTGGCGGCACGGCTCGCCGCCGCTTCGCTCTCTCCAGTGCTACGCGTCTCGCGTCGTCCATTCGCTGTTCGCAGGATCGCTGTGGTGGTCTCGGACACGCCTGCGTGCCCGCGCATCGCAGCGGCACTGGTGCGCACGGGGCTCTGGCCGGATGCCTCCCTCTTTCTCGTTCGGGTCGGAGCACAGCGAGAGCACGTTGCGGCGCTCGCCGAGGAGCAAGCAAACCTTCTCCGCGATCATGGCCGGCGGGTCGAGCGGATCATCGACGTCGCCCTCGATGCTGAAAGAGGCGAGATGGACGAGTTGCTGCAGGGGTTCGATGCCGTCGCGATCGGCGCCTGTAGCAACCGGCAGGGCTGGTTTGGTGCGGTCCGCGAGGATTTTCATGAAGTCGTCGTGACGCGCGCTTCACTGGTGCTGCTGCCTTGATCGCCGGGCGGCAAACCCTCAATGTCGCGGCCAAGTCGCTTTATGAGGCCCGAGGTGCCGCCCTTTCCGATCGCCTTGACGGTCCCGATCTTGGCCGGGGTGATCGTGTTCGCCGTTGCGGTGGGCACGACGCAGATCGCATTGCAGGTCGAAAACCGCGAAGCGGACTTACAGACCGAACGGCTCGCACGCGTTTACCTGGACGGGCTCGCGACTGCTGTCGGCGATTACGCCCGGTCCGGCGACTGGCCACGGGTTGAAAGTCAGTTCCGCACTGCCTTCAGTCAGCAGGAAGGCGTGGCCGAAGTGGCGCTCTTCGCCATCGACCGGACTGGCCGAGCTCTGGCGCAATACTCGTCCCGCCCGGGGCTGGCGGCCGTTCCCGCACTCAAGACTTCGGGACCGACCTACCACGTCGATCAAGAGGTGGGGTTGGCCTGGGCCACGCGCGAGGTCGGGTCTGACGGCCTTCGGCTTGTGGCCGCGCTCGATGTCGGACAGCTACTCTCTGCTCGGCGTCGACTGCTGCTCGGTGTGATCGCCACCGATTTGTTCATTGCCCTGTTTTGCGGGCTCGGAGCGTTCTTCGTTCTTCGCCGCTTCACACGGCCGACGGAAACGATGCTGGCCCTGTTGCAAGACGCGGCCCAGGGCATGCGACGGCGGCTTTCCTCCGACGCGATAGAGGCGACCGACGGGCGGACCAAGCCGCTCCTGCGAGCCTACAATGACATGATCGATGCCTTGAACGAACGCGAGCGTTTGCGCGCCGATATCGCCGAGCGCAGTCGCAATGCAGCTCTCGGGCGGCTGGCAGCGACGATGGCGCATGAGGTCCGCAATCCGCTCGGTGGGCTCCACACGGCCGTCAGCACGTTGCGCAAGTTCGGCGACGATCCGAAGACGCGCGCCGACTCGCTCGCGTTTCTCGCACGCGGGATCGAGACCATCGATGCGATCGTCACACGGATGCTCAACTTTCATCGCCCCGAAGACGAGCGCCGGCTGACGCGTGCGGACTTCGAGGACCTCAGGCTTCTGGTCCGCCCGGCGGCTGCAAAACGCGATGTCGATTTGGTCTGGAAACTCGAACTGGCCGACGAATTCGCTGTCGGTGCGAGCGGGGTACGGCAAGTCCTGTTGAACCTGCTCCTCAACGCATGCTCGGCATCGCCCGTCGGCGGCAAGGTGGTCCTCGCTGCCCGGGAGGAAGACGGGCAACTCGTGTGTATGATCTCTGACGAAGGGCCGGGCATGAAGAAGCCGGAAGCTGAGCGCCTGCTTGGCTCCCGGCGCGCCGAAGCCGCACAGGGTCGGATCGGTATCGACGCGGTTGTATCTCTGCTCGGTGATCTCGCAGGCACGGCCTCGGTCGACAGCACGCCGGGCGGCGGCACCACCATCCGAATCGTCATTCCAAAGGCCGAGGCATGAATCGGCAGGTCAACGCGAAGCGTCCCGTCGCCATCCTGCTCATCGAGGATGACAACGTCCTCGGGCCCGCCCTGCTGCAGCGGCTGCGTCTCGAGGGCTTCGCACCGCGTCTCGTCACGAATGGGCGGCAAGCGCTCGAGGAATTGGCCCGCTCGCGGCCCGACGTCATCCTGAGCGACATACGCCTGCCAGACATGAACGGCGAAGACATCTGGCGCCGCATGCTGGAGCGCAACGGCCCGCTCCCGACGTTCTTCATGACCGCCTACGGAGAAATCGAGCAGGCGGTCCGTCTCGTCAAGGCAGGCGCGCGGGACTACCTCACCAAGCCCGTTGATGTCGACGCGCTCGTCAAAGCCATCATGGAAATCTGCGACGGCTCGACCGAACCACGCGAGCCCTCTCCGCCGTCTGATGCCCGGCCACGGCCGGCGCCATCCCTCGGCGGCTCGCCAGCGATGCGCGCCATCGAGGCCCAGCTCGCAAAAGCCGCCCGCTCGAGCTTGCCGATCCTTTTGGTCGGGGAAACAGGGACCGGCAAAGAGGTAGCGGCCCAGTTCGTCCATCGCCAGTCCGATCGGGCGGATCGGCCTCTCGTCGCGATCAATTGTGCAACCATCCCTGGTCATCTCGCCGAGAGTGTAATCTTCGGGCATGAGAAGGGTGCCTTCACCGGAGCGACCGCGCGGCACATCGGTGTTGCGGAAGAAGTCGGTGACGGCACGCTTTTCCTCGACGAGATTGGCGAACTCCCACTCGATCTCCAGCCAAAACTACTCAGGCTGATCGAGGCCCGGTCGTTCCGCCCACTCGGGGCCAAGGCCGACATTCCCTTCGCGGGGCGGATCGTCTCTGCGACCCATGCCGACCTCGGCGAGCGGGTGGCAGCCAAAACGTTTCGCGAGGATCTGTATTTTCGGCTGAACGTTCTCACCTTCCGCTTGCTACCGCTTCGCGACCGGGCCGGCGACGTGCTGTCGCTCGCCGAGCTGTTTGTCGCCGAAGCGGGAACTCGTACGGGCCGGGCAATCACGCTCGGCTCAGATCTCCGAGCCGCGCTTCTCGCGCACGACTGGCCCGGCAACATCCGTGAGCTGCGCAATCGCATCGAGCGCGCGGTCACTCTGTCCGACGCCGCCGTGCTCGGTGTGGCGGACGTCTTTCCGGAGACGACCCTCGATCAAGTCGTGTCTACGGGCGATGACGGTTCCCTGCACGATACGGCACGCGCGGCGATCAGGGCGCGCGTACAGGCGGCGCTTCGCCAGACGAACGGCAACCAATCGGAAGCTGCGCGGCTCCTCGGAGTCTCAAGGACGACGATTTGGAAGCACAGTCGTTGACCGCGTATGGCACGATCCGATTTGTCGGCTTGGGGTCACGATCACACTTCAGCGATCTGGCAGTAAGGAGCGCTTAGCCACCACAACCGACCGTCGACGGCACGAGCGAGCTTACCGCCTCCCGCCACTACCTTTGCATCGGAAGGCCGGTGGCTACGACCTGGCGCCCGTCGCCGGCAAAGCCACAGCTGACCAGGTGGAGACGGCAGACGGCGAAGATGGCGAGGACGGCGCTGGTAAGACGCCGGCCCAATGGCGCGGGTCTACTAGCACCCGACGCAGCAACAGCCGAGGCGGCGACCGGCGAACCGGGCAACAGTCTCCGCTGACTGGGATGCTGACGCGGAGGGCAAGCCGTTCTCCCCAAGGGACGGTCCGGCCGACGTCGTGGTCCGGGGGCTGCCACCGCCGATGCCGGCGTCTTCGGCCGTGGAAGCGGCGGACCCCTGCGAAACCGACCCGACCGAAACAACCAAGAACAGCTGAGCAACGACAGTGGTCCCGTTGGCACCCGATTGGCACCCGATTGGCACCCGACGCGTCGGGACCAGCCGGGACTGGACGCAACGCCTCAAGACAAGAAAGCCTGCCAAACCTTGATTTTGCAGCACAATTGGGGAGAGCTGGGTACAGAATGGGATGTGCCGAAACACCAGTGGAACGGTTTTCAAGACCGGTGCCTTAAACCACTCGGCCACCCATCCTTGCCTTGTATGTCAACGGCATGGGTTTCTTCCCCGGCGCCGCCCTGACCGGCGCAGCAGACACCTTCAGGCCGTCCCCGCTTTAGCTGCGAACGAGCCCGCCGACAAGCCGTTCCGCCTGCCGGCGCGAGGGCAACCACTAGCCTCACCTCAACTCCAGTCGAACAGGTTGGTGGTTTCGACGGTCAAGAAGACGGTATCCGTGGTGATCAGCGCATCCGACCAATCCAACTGAGGCGCTGCCTGCTGTGGTTCAGACGTTTCGGAGGAGTCGGCGGCGGCTTCGACGAGCGATGCATCCATCTCGGGCAGCCACGTCGGCAGTACGTCGAACGACATTTCGGCACCGTCGCCGCCGGCCTGCAAGCCCAACGCATCGGCAATATCACCGAGTTCATCCTCCGGATACTGCATGGTCGGAGCCTCGGCGGTCGGCGGCGCGGAGTCGTCGCCCAGTTCTTCCTCGGGATAGACCATCGTCAGCGGCGTTGCCATGTCCGCCTGCGTCGGGTCCTCGAAGAGGACGTTGTCCGTCGTCAACTGGTCCGGCGAGACGCCGGGCAGGAACACCGTATTGCCGCCGGCGCTGATCATGCTGCCACCGTCCACGGCTTCGATCGTCAGCGAGTCCATGCCCTGGACGCCCCGGAAGTTGAAATCGAGCAGATCCGTGGCCGGATCGAAGTCGGTGACGGTGTCATGCCCCCAATCGGTCATGAACCGGAACACGTCGCGACCTCCCCCGCCGGTCACGGCGTTGTCGCCTTCGTTCCCGACGATGGTATCGTCGTAGGCGCTACCGACCACGTTCTCAATCGAGTTCAGGGTCTCGCCGGCTTCCACGCCGGTGTTCGCGAAACCGTTCTGCAGATCGACATAGACGCCGCTTTCCGACCAATCGTAGCGAACGGTGTCCGTGCCCTCGCCGCCGTCGATCGTGTCGCGACCGGAGTGCCCTTTGAACGTATCGTTGCCGGCACCGCCCGCGAGATGATTGTCCTCGCTGTTGCCGGAGATCCGATCGGCGAAATCGGTGCCGATGACGTTCTCGACGTTACGGATCGTGTCGTAGGTCCCGTTCGCCATCGCCCGTCCTTGCTGCAGGTCGACATCGACGCCAGCGTCGGGCGCTCCCCATCGGTTGCTCTTCATCTCGGTGACCCAACCGTAGTCGACAGTGTCGCTGCCGGTCCCACCGTCGATTTCGTTGGTGCCTTTGCCGCCGCTCAGAGTGTCGTTACCGCCGAGACCTTCGATGACGTCGTTCCGGCCGCCGCCGGTGATGTTGTCGTCCGCCTCCGAGCCCGTGCGAAACGTCGGTACCGTCAGAAACGCCGGGGTGATGATAGGCGACGTGATCTCATTCGAGGTCCAGGCTTTCTTGATGACGACCATGGCGAGGCTCCTTAGGGGTCAGCACGTTGCTGCCCTCTAGGCTCGCGCCGTTGCAATCGGTCAGCAGTTCCGTGCGGAACACGCCGACACCAACTCCCGCGTCGTCTGGTTAGGCGTCGTCCTGATGGGAAATCCTGCGGCCCAGCGCATCCGTCAGTCCGACGGCTGATTTTGCGTCGGGCCGTCGGAACGTTCCGGTGGTTGCCTTGCGCGGTGCAAGAGCCACGACCGCTTCGGCCATTTTCACGGCCGCTTGGAGCTGATCGACGACCGGTACGGGGATGCGGTCCCGGACCTTCGCAGCGAGCCCCGCCAAGGGCGCCCCGCCGAGGATCACCACGTCCGCCTGGTGTTCGGAGATGGATCGGTGAGCCAGGTCGACCAGCAGGCTTTCCTTTTCCTCCTGCACGTCGGAGATCGAGCGGAACTCACCATCGAGCATGCTGATGCCGGCGCACCGGCCCGTCAGCCCGTGCATCGCGACGCACTCCTCGTACCAGGGCCCGAGAGCGCGCGCGAAAGTGACGATGGCGAAGCGGCGCCCGAGTGTGCACGCCGTCAGCATCGCCGCCTCGGCCATCCCGATGACCGGGATGTCGAAAAGTTCTCTCGCGCCGAGTAGACCCGGATCGCCGAAAGCGGCGATGATTGCGGCGTCCGCGTCGCGATGATGCTCGGCCAGCATTTCAAGGGCGATCGCGCCGCCAATCTGTGCCTCCGCGCGGGTCGCGATGTAGGGAACCCCGCGACTTGCCGTGAGCGGGACGAGACGGGTCGTCGGGGCGGCGACCACTCGGGCTGCCTCCATCAGCCGGTCCGTGACGGCGGCTGTCGTATTGGGGTTCAACAGCAGCAAACGCATGCATGTTCCTCGGAAGCCAAGGGCGCGACAGCCCAATTTCCCGGCAGGTTGCCGGTTTATTCACCGTTGCACTAAAGTCGGGCAAATGCACAGTTCCGGTCGGTCATCACACCATACGCAACGGGAGTGTCGCACCATGCCAATTCATCGAGATATCAGTCGGCGCTCGGCCCTCAAAGGACTGGGCGCGGGCACCGCGGGGCTCGTGTTCGCACCGAGCATCCTCAGAGCGCAAACGAAGGAGATCGTGATCGGCGGCGCCGCCAGTCACAAGCCTTGGGTCGAGCGCATCGTGCAGCCGTTCTTTGAGAAGAAGTACAATTGCAAGATCGTCTACGAGGGCACGCGCAGCCTCGTGAACCTCGAAAAGATGCAGAAGAACAAGGACAAGCCGTACTTGTCCGTCGTCCAGATGGACGACCCTGTGATGATCCTCGCCGTCAAGGAGGGCCTGCTTGAGAAGCTCACGCCCGACAAGGTCCCAAACCTGACGAAGATCCGCCCGGCGGCCGTGCATATGGACGGCATGTGGGCCAATTATCTGACCCCCTGGCAGGGCATCGCCTACAATTCAAAAGCACTTCCCAACGGCGTGCAGTCGTGGGCCGATGTGTGGGATCCGAAGTTCAAGGGTCGGGTCATCTTGCCCTCGCTGCAGAACACGGAGGGCCTCGCGAACCTCTTCATCGCGTCCCACCTCGGCAGCGGAAAACCGATGGCGGACGCTCTGAAAGACGCTGATGCCGGCTTCCAGCATCTCGCCAAACTGAAGCCGAACCTTCTGACCGTCTATACGCAGATGCCGCAAGCCTTCAACCTGCTGGAACAGGGTGAAGCGTGGGTCATCGTCAATGCGCTCTCGTCGTTCGCGCTGCAGCGGAAGGCAGACGGCGCGCCAGTTGAATTGGCCGCTCCCAAGGAAGGCATCTTCGCGAGTCCGTCGGGCATCTGCATCGTGAAGGGCGGCCCGGCGATGGACCTCGCCTATGCCTACGTCAACGAGATGCTCGGCGCGGAAATTCAGTCGCAACTCGTGACTCCGACGTTCTCGCTCCCCACCAACACCGCGGTTGCCGCGCCCTCCGGCATGCCGTCGAACGTGCCGGTCCACAGCCTCGATTGGTCGTTCGTCGCCGACAACCGCAGCGAATGGGTCAAGCGTTGGGACCGCGACATGGCCCTCTGAGGCCTTGCGAATAGACAGCGTGCGGCGGGAAAACCTGCCGCACGCTCATTTTGGGGGCGAGATACGGACCTGACCATGAGCGGCTTTCTCGAAATCATAGCCGCCGAACGATCGTTCGGATCGACCAAAGTTTTGGGTGGCGTCGATCTCGCCGTGGCGCGCGGCGAGTTCGTTTCGCTGCTCGGTCCTTCCGGGTGCGGGAAGACGACGCTACTCAGGATCGTCGCCGGTCTCCTCTCTCCTGATTCCGGAGCCGTGCGTCTCGATGGAGAAGAAATCACGTCGAAGCCGCCGCATCATCGGGACGTCGGTGTCGTTTTCCAGAACTATGCGCTGTTCCCGCACCTGACGGTCGCCGAGAACGTCGCGTTCGGCCTCGAGGCGCGGAAAGCACCCCGCGACAAGATCCGTGCGACGGTCAGCCGGTTTCTCGATCTCATCCATATGTCGGACTTCGCCGACCGCTCGGTCCGCGCCCTCTCGGGCGGTCAGCAGCAGCGGGTTGCGGTCGCGCGCGCGCTCGCCGTCCAGCCCAAACTCCTTCTTCTCGACGAACCCTTCAGTGCACTCGATCGCAAGTTACGCGAGACCATGCAGATCGAGCTCAAGCGGCTGCTGCGCGAATTGTCGACGACGGCGATCTTCGTGACGCACGACCAGGACGAAGCGCTGATGATGTCGGATCGGATCGCCGTCATGAACCGCGGCGCGATCGAACAGCTCGCTGACCCGACGACGATCTATCATCATCCGGCGACGGCATTCGTTCTGGGGTTCGTCGGTCTCTCGACCCACATCTCCGGAACTACCCGCGGCGCGAATGGGGCCACCTCTGCGTTCGAAACAGCGGTCGGAACGTTTGAAGCGAAATCTTCCCTTCCGCCCGGCACCAAAGCCTTCCTCGCTGTTCGACCGGAGCGGCTCAGGATCGTCTCCGAGGGAGAAGCAGGCCGGTCGTTCAACGCCATCGTTCGTGACGTGGTGTTCCAGGGCTCGAAGATCCAAGTCCATTGCGACGCGACCGGCAGCGACCGGATCATGGTCGAGGCATCGGAAATCCCGCAAGGCGTGCTGACGCCCGGAGCCACCGTGACCCTCGCCTTTGCACCGCACGACGCGATGGTCTTCGCAGGCGAGCCGCAATCATGAGCGCGAGCGTCACCGGCTCGTCATCCCGCGAGCGCTTCGACCGGATCGCCCTGCTCGCGGTACCGGCGGTCCTCTATCTCCTTGTCATCTATGCGTTGCCCTTGACCTGGCTGCTGCTGCGCAGCGTCATAGGGCCAACAGGCTTCACTCTGGCACCCCTGCAGGCATTCTTCGCCGACCCCTTCAATTGGCGGGTCATCGGCAACACGCTGAAGATTGCCGGCCTCGTCACACTCATCTGCCTCGTCATCGGCTACCCGACGGCCTTCGCGCTCGCGTGGTCGCGCGGATGGGTCCAGGTCATTCTGCTCGCTTCCATCATTCTTCCGTTGTCGGTCGGGGTCGTCGTCAAGGCGTTTGCCTGGCAGATTGTCTTGAGGCGCGATGGCGTGGTCGCCCAGACACTCATGTCGCTCGGCCTGACGAGCGAGCCCATGCGCCTGCTCTTCACGGAAACGGGTCTCGTCCTAGGCGCCGCGAATGTCTTCCTGCCGTTCATGATCCTGCCGATCTATTCCGTCGTCAAACTGATCGACGCGCGCCTATCGGAGGCCGGCGCGACGCTCGGGGCCGGCCCCGTTTATCGCTTCCGCCGCATCATCCTGCCGCTGACCTTGCCCGGCGTCGTGACCGGGATCGCATTCGTGTTTTCGCTGTCCGTCTCGATGTTCGTGATCCCGAGCCTGCTGATCGGCGACCGCTTCCAGACGCTCGCCACGCTCACCGGCCGCTCGTTCCTGCTCATGCGGAACGAGCAACTCGGTTCGACGACGGCGACCGTCCTGCTGGTGCTCGCCGTGACGATCGTAGTGGCGGCAGCGGCCCTCGCCCGCCGGATCGGGAGGAGTGCATGACGCGGACCGAAAAGTTCGCTGCCCGCGCAGCTTGGGTATCTGCGGCACTGGCAGTCGTGTTCCTGATGACGCCGCTCCTGGTGACGGTCGCCGTCTCGTTCGGCTCATCCTCCGTCTTCACCCTACCACCGCCAGAGTGGTCGACGCGCTGGTACGAACGCCTCGCCCGCACCTCGGGCCTCCTGCCCTCGGTCATCACCTCGCTGCAGATTGCCGCTCTGTCGACCGCCATCGCTCTCGTACTCGGTTCGCTCTGCGCCATCGCTCTCGTCCGGGGTCGCTTCCCCGGCCGCGAGGCCATCGTCACGTTCCTCGTCTCGCCGCTCATGTTGCCGGGCCTCGTCATCGGCATTGCCATGCTCCAAGCCTTCCGCGAGATGGGTCTCCGCGGAGCCTGGGTGAGTTTGCTGCTGGCGCACGTCGTGATCGCGATGCCCTATGTGGTCCGCACCGTCCTCGGCGCTCTCGCTCTCTTCGATTTCTCGCTGATCGACGCGGCGCGTACGCTCGGCTGCTCCTACGCCCAAGCGCTACGCAAGGTGATGGTACCGGCCCTGGCGCCCGCATTCCTGACATCGGGCATGTTCGCGTTCCTGGCCTCGATGGACAATTACCCGATCTCCATCTTCTTCACCGACGCCTGGACCAAGACGCTGCCGATCCAGATGCTCCAGTACGTCGAAGAGAGCCCCGACCCGACGATCGCGGCGATCTCTTCCGGCCTGATCCTCCTCGCCGTGGTGGCGCTGATTATCGGCGATCGTCTCGTCGGATTGAAACGGCTCGCAGACTTTTGAGGCAGCCCATGTCCATCGGCAGCACAACGACGTTGCGAGACTATCGCGGCTATGCCGGCGCGCCGCCCGCGGTACGCTGGCCGGGCGGCGCACGGCTCGCCGTCTCGATCGTCGTCAACATCGAGGAAGGCGCGGAACTGACGCTGTCGCAAGGCGACGAGCGCAACGAGCATATCTACGAAGCCGTGGAGAAGGTCGAGGGATTGCCGGACCTCTGCATGGAAAGCCACTTTGCCTACGGAACACGCGCGGGCTGGCCGCGCATCCGTGCGCTCCTCAGAAAGTACGGCGTGCGCGCGACGCTGAACGCCTGCGGCCGCGCGTTGGTGACGTCGCCGTGGATTGCCGCGGAGGCGGTCGCCGATGGGCACGAAGTCTCATCACACGGATGGCGGTGGGAACGTCAGGTCTACATGACCGAGGCGGAAGAGCGGTCCGTGATCGCCCGCGCCGTGAAGGCAATCAGCGATACCGCTGGAACCCCGCCCGTCGGCTGGCATACGCGGTCCGCGACCTCTCCGAACACCCGCCGGCTGCTCGTCGAGCACGGCGGGTTTCTGTACGACTCGAACGCCTATGACGACGACCTGCCCTATGTCGAGACGATCGCGGGCAAGGCTCATGTCGTTCTTCCGTATGCCTTCGATACGAACGACATGCGCTTCTACAACGGCGGCGGCTTCACGTTCGCGGACGACTTTTCGCGCTACTGCGCCGATGCCTTCGATAGCCTTTACGAGGAAGGTGCCGACGCCCCCCGCATGATGTCTGTCGGCTTGCATCTTCGCATCATCGGCCGGCCCGGGCGCATCGTGGGGCTCGAGAAACTGCTGGGTCACATGGCCAGCCGGCCGGGCGTATGGTTCGCAAGGCGGGACGAGATCGCGCACGCTTGGCGGGCCGGCATCGGTCTGCCGCAGTGGCAGCCCAGTCCCAACGCAGGCGCCGGGTTCGCGCCGTGACGCCGCTGGGGAGCGGCGAACAGCGAGACTGCGACCTGATGATATCAGGTGGCCTCGTCATGACGCTCGACGACGATGACCGCGTCTTCACCGACGGCGCCGTGGCGATCGACGGCTCTCGTATCGTCGCAGTGGGTCCCCGCAGCGAGCTGGAAGCGACGTGGCGCGCCCGCCGCACTGTGCACGCCCGGGATCGGATCATCGTGCCGGGCCTCGTCAACAGCCACAACCATACGCCGCTGATGGTGACGCGCGGAATGATCGAGGACATCGGATTCGCACCGATGTACACGAGCGGCGTTCCACAAGGCCACCTCATGTCGTCCGACGACGCCTACGTGTTCTCGCGGCTCGCCGTCTACGACCTGCTGCGCAGCGGCTGCACGACCATCGTCGACAATTATCGCTATCCGGATCGCTGCGCCCAGGCGATCGCCGAACTCGGCGGCCGCGGTATCGTCGCCGGCCGCATCCACGACGCCGATTCCGCCGCGCTCGCGACCGGCCGCTATGTTCACGATCGCGACGTCGGGCGCCGGACGCTCGATGAAAACATACGTCTCGTCGAGACCTGGGATGGTTACGACGGCGGTCGCATTCGCTGCGATTGGCAGCCCCACGCGCCCGACACTTGCTCGGACGACCTTCTGCGCGAAGTAGCCCGGGCAACTGCAGGCCACAAAGGTTGCATCCACACGCATCTCGCGCAGAGCCGGCGCGAGGTCGAGATCGTCCGTGAGCGATCGGGTTGTAGCCCGGTCGAATTGCTCGATCGTGTGGGACTGCTGAACGATCGTCTCGTCGCCGCTCACTGCATCTGGATCGATGACGCCGATATTGCCCGGATCGGCACGGCGCGTGCAACGGTCGCCCACTCGCCCATCGGCAACGCCAAGTCCGCCACCGTCGCGCCGATCCTGGAGCTTGCAGACGCCGGCGCGAAGATAACGCTCTGCACCGATGCATTCTCGAACGATCTCTTCGAGGCGATGCGGTGGGCCATCGCCATGCAGCGGGTGCGGCGCGGCGGCTTTGCCCTGACCCCGCGCGACGTCCTGTCTTGGGGAACCAGGACGGCCACCACTGCACTGGCCATTGGCGATGTCGGAGCGTTGGCAGACGGCTTCAAGGCAGACGTCGTCCTAATCGACGCGACGTCGCCGTCTCTCGCGCCGCTGATCGACGGCTTCGGCATCCTAGTCCACGGCGCGAACAGCGGCGACGTGACGGATGTCATCGTCGATGGCCGCATCGTCGTCGCTGACCGCCGCCTCCTCACGGGACCGGGACCCGAGATCGTCCGCGACGCCCAGCGCGCGGCCGAACGGCTGTGGGGAGAGGCCGGCCGCCGAGCCGTGACGCTCCCGCCGCGCTAGAGATCTTCCGCTATCAATTCAGCGGCGGGAACTCGGCCTGTAATGCGGCTCGGCGTCGAGTTCATCGAGCCAGCCCGCATAGAAGTCGCGGACATGCGGGAAAACATCTCTTGCGAGACCCACCCGCTCCTGCTCGGCCGATGTGAGCGGTCTCGCGAGGGATCGCGCGATGTCTTCGTGCAGCGCGTCGCGATCGAGCTTGGTGGGCCGGCCGTCCTGCCAGACTACGTCACCGGCGACCATCACGGTCTTGACGGCTGTCGTCCGTGCGCGGTGCAGTAGAACATCGATAACCGGCGATCCAATGTCCTGGTACGGCCACGTGACGTCCTTCCAATCGAAGAGCACGAGATCCGCCGCCGAACCCCGCGACAGACGGCCGACGCGCCCTGCAAACGGCGTCGTCGCGGCACCATGTTCCGTCGCCATGCGAAAAATGTCGGCACACGTCGGATAAGGCGCGTCGATGCCGGGTTCCCGGTGGACCCGGAGGGCGAGGCGCATCTCTTGAAGCATGTCGCGGTCATCGTTGATACCCGCCTCGTCGATCCCGAGCGCGACTGGGATGCGGCGAGCCAGGAAGCGATTGACCGGCGCGACGCCGCTCTTGAGACGCAAGTTCGAGGAGCAGTTGTGGCAGATCCGCGTGCCCGAATGGGCGCAGTGCTCGATGTCCGCCTCGCCCATCCAAACGCCGTGCCCGATGGTCAACTGGGGACCGAGTAGGCCGAAGCGCGCCAGATACGCGATGGCCGATCCGCCGGTCCGGCGCCGCGCATACTCCTTCTGATAGGGCGTCTCCAGAACGTGCATGTGAAGCGGCAAACCATGGCGCGCATGGAGATCGGCCGCCGCCGCCAACGCCCCGTCACTCAGCCAGTGCAGATTGGCGGGCGCGATCTGCAGGGCGATCCTGTCGCCCGCATCGACCGCGGTGCGCAAGGCTTCGAAGATCTCGAGCTGGATCCCGAGCGGCAGTGTGAACTTTGCAAAGTAGGCGGCCATCGCCGGCCGGAGGGCCGGAGGGAGGCGCTCCGTGAAGAGGCGGTCGTCCTCGTAGACAAGACGGTTCTGGTCACGCAGCGCCATCGAGTAGGACGCCCGAAGGCCGATCTCACGATAGGCGTCCATGACGGTGCGTCCGGCCGCGACCACGGCGTTCGCGTCACCCGGTGCCCGGCTGTGGAGGTGCTGGACGGTCGTCACACCACTCGCGAGCATCTCGCAGGCCGAGTAGAGGGTATCGAGGCGAAGATCCACGTCTCGGAGCGCCAGACGCGACGCGAACCAGAGTTCCAACGGGTGATCGGGTGAACCCAGCTGAAACGGCGTGAGCCCCACGTGGTGGTGCGCATTCACGAACCCGGGAACGATCACGCAGTCCCGGCCGCCGATCATGCGAGCGGTGGGATGACGGTCCACGATGTCCCGGGCGTTGCCGATCTCGGCGACGCGGCCATCACGAACGAGCACCGCCGCACCGCGATGCAGGATCACATCGCCTTTGTCGTCGAACCCCTCGACGATCAGGTCTCCGCTGATGATGGTCTCGGTCATTCCTCGCTCCGGGGAAGTGCGCGTGCCGGGCAGCTTGCCGATTGAGGCAGGAGGAGGCTGATCCACGCGAAGTGGCGATGGTCCTGCCAACCTAACGGGAGCGCAAAGGCGCTCCCGTCTTGCCTTGCAAGGTTCGAACTACGGCTTGAACTCAAAGCCCGGCTTCAGGGCAACTTCGGCCGGGATCGGCGGAAGATCGGAGAAAAGATCCGGATGCTTCTGCATGACCGCCAGCATGTGCTTCGGCTCGATGTGCTTGTTCACGTCGAAGGTCGACTTGATGACGCCGAGGCGGCTCAGACGATCCTGCGCCGCCCACATCGCCCGATAGTTGTTGGCAGAGAGCCGGCGATCGGCCTGCTGAATGTTGAACTGCATGGCAGCCTCGGCGACGTCCGGCTTGAGGCCTGGGATCCAGCGCGTCGCGACCTGAGCCGCCTGCTTGGGATTGGCGCGCATCCATTTGTCCGCCTCGGAGACGGCGGCGAGGAATTTCTCGATCGTGTCGCCGTTCTTCTCGACCCACGAGCGGAGCGCGACGTTGTAGCCGAGATAGGCGATGTGATCGCCGCCACGAATAACCTCGACCGCTCCGGGCACGTCCTTCAGCGCCACGATCGGCCAGGGGTCCCACGCCGAGAACGCGTCGATGCCCTTGGCAAGCAATGCCACGGTCATTTCCGGCGGCGGCGTATTCACCAGCGTGACGTCGGCCGGCGTGAGACCCGCCTTCTCGAGAACGGCGAGAACGTAGAGGTGATTGATCGTGCCGAAGGACGCCGCGATCTTCTTGCCCTTGAGGCTCGCGAGATCGCCCTTCTTGATGCCGCTCGACTCGCTGGCGATGATCGCCATGGTGGCGTCGGAGCCCAGTTTGGTCGGGTTGCCGCTGTAGTTGCCGAGCGCGACGAGATCCATGCCACGGAGAACGGCGCCGATCATCGGAACACCGACTTGCACGATCTCGCTCTCGCCGGCCTGCAGGGCGTTGAGAGCGTCGACGCCGGTTGCGTAGGGCCGAGCGATCGTCACGTCGAGCCCGTACTTCTCGAAGAAGCCGCGCTCCAGTGCGATCGGCAGACCGACTTGGTCAAAGCCTGTCACCATCCCGGCCTTCAGCTTGACCGGGGTTTGCGCGATGGCGCTCGCCGACAGAGCGGCGAGAGCCACGCAGACAGTCATCAGTTTCTTGAGCACGTTTCAGCCTCCTTGCGGTAATGGTTCGACGCGACGCACCCAGTAGGGACGCGCCAGAGCCGACAGGTCGGATCGCTTCACTCCTCTCACCTCGACGGTGTTATCGTTGGTGCCAGAAACCCGCCCGTGTTTCTGGAAGGTCTGGATATGAAAGCGCTCGGGCGGGAACGGGAGCGTGACGAGAACGTGGACTCGTTCGGACGTGCCCGGAAACGGGCCTGCGATCTTTCCGGGAGCCGCAAAAGAGAGCCACGCCTGCCAGAGAACGTAAGCAACCACGACGGCGACGACGATCCGCCCCTTGTTCGACGACAGGATGGCTATGACCATCTTCATGCCGATCGCACCTTGGCGAGCACGTCGGTCGTCAGCCGCAGGAATGCGTCGCTGGTATTCAGGTCGTCCCAGCGTCGCGGGCGGGGCAGGCCAACCGTGATCTCATCGAGCACGCGCCCCTTGGTCAGGACGATCACCCGGTCGGCCAGAAAGACGGCCTCCGCAACGTCGTGGGTGATGAACAGCACCGTCGAACGCCGTTCCGACGTAATCCGCGTCAGTTCTTCCTGCAGCGTCATGCGCGTCTGCGCGTCGACGCTGGCGAACGGCTCGTCCATCAGCAGCACGTCGGGCTCGTTGGCGAGCGCGCGCACCACACCGACACGCTGCTGCATGCCGCCCGACAGCTCGCTCGGATAGCGGGCTTCCGCCTCGGTGAGCCCGGCGATCGCCAAATACTCGCGGGCGATCCGCTCGCGCTCCAACCGGCCGATGCCACGCATCTTCGGTCCGAAGGCGACGTTTTCCAGCACGGTCTTCCACGGAAACAGCGCAAACGACTGGAAAACGACGCCGCGGTCGGGCCCAGGTCCCTTGACCGGCGTTCCGCCGATAAGGATCTCTCCGCCCGAGTGCGGCAGGAAGCCGGCGACCATGTTGAGGATCGTCGTCTTTCCGCAGCCGGAGGGACCGACCACGGACACGAATTCTCCCGCCGCCACTTCGAACGAGACGTCGTGGATCGCCTCGACTTTGCGACCTGAATAGGGATCGAAGTAGGTCTTCGAGAGGTTGCGGAGCGTAAGGCTCTTCATCGCGTCACCAGCCCCCATCGTTGGCCCGTCGCGCGCTCGATCGGCGCGAGGATCCAGCTGTCGACGATGTACCAGAGGATGCCGAGCACGATCATGCCGACGAAGATTTCGACGACCGATCCGGCGCGGCGCGCGTCGAACATCAGGAAGCCGATCCCGCTGGTGCCGACGATGATCTCGGCAGCGATAAGCGCCCGCCACCCATAGCCGAGGCCGGTCCGAAGCCCTGTCACGATGTTCGGCAGGGCACCCGGCAGCACGACCTCCGTGATGATGTTCCAACGGCGGGCGCCGAGGCTCTCGGCCGCGCGATGCAGCACCACCGGGACCGAGCGGACACCGAGGACGGTGTTGAGCACCACCGGAAACAACACGGTGTAGACGATCACGAACGTCATGGTGACGATGCCGTAGCCGTACCAGATCACGAGGATCGGCAACCACGCGATGTCGCCGATCGCCTGGAAGAACAGCAGCAGTGGCCAGCACGCGCGATAGGCGAGACGGCTCATACCGATGAGGATGCCAAGGGGCACGCCGATCGCAATGCCCCAGAAGGCGCCGATGGCGAGGCGCACCATGCTGTCTTCGAGATACTCAGGCAGGATACCTTTCCAGGTGAGGTCGACGAAGCTCGCGACCACGTCCCCGGGGGACGGGAAGAACGCCTTCGGGAAGATCTGCAGATGAGCCACCAGCGCCCAGACAGCGATCAGCGGCAGGAACGGTACGATCGTCGCGATGGCGGGGAAGCGGGTCGTCAGCCGGGTGTAGACGCCCCAGAGAACAAGAGCAGGGTTCATGAGCGCTGCACCATCCCCCACCGTTCGATCGTGACCCTCTCGAGAGGAGCGAGGAGCAGTCGATCGATCATCAGCCAGATGGTCCCGATGATCACCATGCCAAGCACGATGACTTCGGTGCGATAGAAATCGCGCGCGACGAACAGCATGTAGCCGAGACCGACATTCGTCGCGATCATCTCGGCCGCGATCAGCCCGCGCCAGGCGAAGCCGAGCCCCGATCGGATGCCGGTGACGATGTTTGGCAAAGCTCCCGGCAGTAGCACTTCAGTCAGCAGAGCGAACCGGCCGGCGCCCAGCGAGAGGGCAGCATTGCGAACCGGCATCGGGATCGTCGAGACGCCGAGCAACGTATTGTACGTGACGATGAAGAAAACGGCGTTGAAGATGATGAAGGTAATGGCGCCGAAGCCGTAGCCGAGCCAAAGCGTCGCGATGGGGATCCACGCGATGCCGGCGAGTACGGAAAAGAACCTGAGAAGGGGCGTGAAGAACGCGGACACGCCCGGGCTGACTCCCATCAGAATTCCGAGCGGCACGGCCACGAGGATACCAAGGATCGAGCCGACGACGACGCGGATCAGGCTGGCCGCGACGTGCTGGATGAGCGTGCCGTCGGCGATACCTTCGCGGGCAGCAGCGATCACATCGGTGATTTTTGGAAACAGCCGCGGATTGACCTCGAACAACGGCACGAGCCACGCCCAGGCCGCCACGAGCACCGCGAAGGGCGCCGCAAACCAGATCGCTGCCGCGAGTTGCTGCCTCGCTTGCATGAACGTTTCCCCTCGGGCTGCCGCATGCGTCTCCCTTCTTGGGAGATCTCGGCGAAGCAGCCCCGTTGCTGATTAACTCGATCCGCCAAGTCGGACTAGGCCCTTAATGCGCAAACGGCCATCATCCGATGCGCCTTGACAACGGAGGTCGAGGGAGATCGGGAAGCGATCGGTCCGGCGAACGACGGCGGATGGAATTCACCTGCCGCGTCAGGATCTCAGCCCCGGCGCCTCCTGGCCCGTCCGCTCGACGTATTCCGTGTAGCCGCCGCCGTACACGTGCGGGCCCTCGGGGGTCAACTCGAGAACGCGGTTTGAGAGCGCGGCGAGGAAGTGGCGGTCGTGACTGACGAACAGCATGGCACCCTCGAACCGCGCGAGGGAGGCGATCAGCATCTCCTTGGTCGCCATGTCGAGGTGATTGGTCGGCTCGTCCAGCACGAGGAAGTTCGGCGGGTCGTAGAGCATCAGCGCCATCACCAGACGCGCCTTCTCGCCACCCGAAAGCACCCGGCAGCGCTTCTCTACGTCGTCGCCGGAAAATCCGAAGCAGCCGGCGAGCGCCCGCAACGAGCCCTGGCCCGCTTTCGGGAACTGATGCTCGAGGGTTTCGAAGACGGTCACATCGCCATCGAGAAGATCCATCGCGTGCTGAGCGAAGTAGCCCATCTTGACGCTGGCGCCGAGCGTCACCGAGCCGTCGTCGGGCGTCGTTGCACCCGTGACGAGCTTCAAGAGCGTCGATTTCCCAGCGCCGTTCACGCCCATCACGCACCAGCGTTCGCGCCGGGAGACTTGGAAGTCCAGGCCGTCGTAGATGATGCGGCTGCCGTAGCCCTTTCGCACGCCTTTGAGCTTCGCTACGTCCTCTCCGCAGCGCGGGGCCGGAGGAAACTCGAACACGACGGTCTGGCGCCGGCGCGGCGGCTCAACGCGCTCGATCTTCTCGATCGATTTCACGCGGCTCTGCACTTGGGCGGCGTGGGACGCGCGCGCCTTGAAACGCTCGATGAAGCGCAATTCTTTCGCGAGCATCGCCTGCTGGCGTTCGAACTGGGCCTGCTGCTGCTGATCGGCGAGCGCCCGCTGCTGCACGTAGTACTCGTAGCCGCCCGAGTATGTGGTGAGTTCACCGCCGTCGATCTCGATGATCTTGCTGACCGTCCGATCCATGAACTCACGGTCGTGCGACGTCATCAGAAGCGCACCGTCGTAATCTCTCAAGAACTGCTCCAGCCAGATGAGGCTCTCGATGTCGAGATGGTTCGACGGTTCGTCCAGTAGCATCGCGTCGGGGCGCATGAGCAGGATACGGGCGAGGGCGACGCGCATCTTCCAACCGCCCGAAAGATTGGCGACGTCGCCGTCCATCATCTCTTGGGAAAAGCTGAGGCCAGCCAGAACCTCGCGGGCCCGGCCTTCGAGCGCATAGCCGCCGAGTTGCTCGAAGCGGCTCTGGGCCTCGCCGTAGCGCTCGATGATCTCATCCATCTCGTCGGCCCGGTCCGGGTCCGCCATCGCGGCTTCCAGACGGGCGAGTTCGGCCGCAACTTCGCTGACCGGGCCGGCGCCGTCCATCACTTCGGCGACGGCACTGCGTCCCGCCATCTCGCCGACATCCTGGCTGAAGTAGCCGATGGTGACGCCGCGATCGACGGACACCTGCCCCTCGTCCGGCTCATCCTGGCCGATGATCATGCGGAAGAGCGTCGATTTACCAGCACCGTTGGGGCCGACGAGCCCGACTTTCTCGCCCCTGAGCAGAGCGGCGGAGGCACCGATGAAGAGGACCTGATGGCCGTTCTGCTTCGCGATGTTGTCGAGATGAATCATGGGTCGCCGCTGTGGGGGAGGACCCAGGGGGCCTAGGCCAGGCGGAACACAAGTGCAAGGGGCTGCCGTGAGGCGGTCGAGATCTGGCGCAGCGGAACACGGCTTGTCACCCGCTGAGCCTTCTCGCAACGTAGTGGCGATGAGAAAAAGAGAGCGCATTCTCGCCGAGCCCGTGCCGCCCTGGCCCGAGCGGCGGCGTGCCATCGAAGCCTCCCCCGTGCCGGCCTCGGTGCCGGCGCTTCTGGCCGAAGCCGCGGCCGCCGCACCGGACACCCTCGCCCTCGATGTCTTCGAACAGGGCGAGCGGCGCAGTTATGCAGACCTGCAGCGCGACGTCGAAGCGCTGGCCGCGGGACTGCAGTTTCGCGGCGTGGGTTACGGTACGCACGTCGGTGTGATGCTGCCGAACGTCATCGCCTTCCCGCTGACGTGGCTCGCGCTCGCCCGCCTTGGGGCCGTGATGGTGCCGATCAATGGCGCCTATACGCCGCGCGAACTCGACTACGTTCTGACCGACGCCGACGTCTCACACCTCGTGATCGACGCCGAATTCGAGCCGGGATTCTCCGCCCTTGAGAACCGCCCCGCCATCCTCGCGAGCGACAACGTAATCGTCCACGGCGGGTCGCGCGACACCTGGCATGCCTGTCTGGCCGCCGGGCGGCATCGCGCCCTCCCGCCACCAACTGTCGGGCACGCCGATCTGCTGAACATCCAGTACACGTCGGGAACGACCGGATTCCCGAAAGGCTGCATGCTGACCCAGCTCTATTGGCTGACGATCGGCAAGGTGAATGCCTTCCGCGACGGCCGCGCCTACAAGCGAATCCTGGCGGCGACGCCGTTCTTCTACATGGACCCGCAGTGGCAGCTCATGATGGCGTTCTATGCGCGGGCGACGCTTTACGTTGCGCGCCGCCAGAGCGCTTCGCGATTCATGGGCTGGGTCCGCGACCATCGCATCGACTTCACGCTGCTTCCCGAGGTCGTCATCAAGCAGCCCGCGACGTCCGAGGACGCCGACAACGCAATCGTCCGCGTCAACTGCTACGGCCTCAGCCGCGGCAATCACGCCGCCATCGAGGCGCGCTTCGATCTCGTCTGCCGCGAAGCGTTCGGAATGACGGAGATCGGGTCGACCCTGTTCGTACCGATGGAAGCGACGGAAACGGTCGGTAGCGGCACCTGCGGCGTACCGGTCGCCTATCGCGAAACCCGCATCGTCGACGACGCGGGTCGCGACGTGCCGGCCGGCGAAATCGGCGAGATGATCGTCCGCGGCCCCGGCATCCTCACCGGGTACTACAAGAAGCCCGAGGCGACGGCCGCCGCCCTGCGCGACGGCTGGTTCCATACCGGCGACCTGTTCCGTCGCGACGCGGCCGGCTGGCACTACATCGTGGGGCGAAAGAAGGACATGATCCGCCGGGCCGGAGAGAACATCGCCGCCCGCGAAGTCGAAGCCGTCGTCCTGACCCTCCCTGACGTCGAGGAGGCCGCCGCCGTCCCCGTTCCAGATGCCGACCGGGGTGAAGAAGTGAAAATCCTCGTCAAACTGAAAGATGGCCGCAGCCGAGACGACTGTCCGCCATTGGACATCTTGGCCCACTGCGCAGGCGGGCTCGCGAAATTCAAGGTCCCCCGCTACGTCGGGTACGTGACCGAGTTTCCCCACACCGCGTCGGGAAAGATCGCCAAGCACCTTTTGCCGGGCGACCCGCGCCTCGATTGCTACGACCGGATCGACGGCCTTTGGCGCTGAAGCAGCCGTTTACCCCTTCGGCCGACCGCGCACCGCGTCCGGCGTGATGCGCTGCAGAGCGAGCGGCGTTACCGTAATCCCCGTCGCTCGCGCGACGAGCAGCGGCTCGGCGAGCAATTCCCCATGCGAAGGCTCGCGTCCGACCCCGTGACAGCGCGCCATGACGTGCGCCTCGTACTGGCGTCGCCGCGACGTGTTCCCGACGGCGACGAGACGCGCCGTCGCCCGCACGAAATCCCCTTGATAGACCGGCGCCAGGAACTCGAGGTTTTCGAACTTCGCCATGTAGCCGCCGTCGCCGTCGAGCATGTAGGCGAGCTTCGTCCCAGCCATGCCGAAAAGTTCCGTGATGATGCCGAGCGAAACGACTTGATTGGCGTAATGGCTGTCGACACGGGTCTCGATCGACGCCACGTAGCGAGACAGGTCGAACCCGTCGCTCATATCAGCCTCCGTCAAAGCTCCGCACCGAGACCCTGCCGCCGCCGCGCGAGATCGAAGGCGACCGCCGCATCGAGTAGCGGTCGTGGCGGCACCCAAGCCGGCGCCGGCAAACTCAGCGCGTCGTCGAGATGGCCGGACGCATGCCCGCAGGCGTGGTCGGTGATCAGCAGACCAAGAGCCGTACCACGTGCGATCCCGCCGGCGTTGCAGCCGCCCGCCGCATAGACTCCATCGGCGACCTTGCCGAAAGCCGCCGTGAGATTGCGGCTGACGCAGACGACGCCCGACCAGAGATAGTCGAACGGGACGATGGTGAGCGAGGGAAAGCGCGCCTCGAAAGCCTCACGCAGAACCCGGCGGCGCTTTAAGAGCTCACCGCGCGTCATCGAGAGCGGCGGCCAATACTCGAACGCATTGCGGATCATGATCCGGCGGTCGTCGGTGTAGCGGACCGTGGCGCCGAACCGATGGATGGAGATCACGCCCCAGGGCTCAGGCGCACCCAAGCCCTGGTGCTCATCCTCCGTCAGCGGACGGGTCAGCGCCGCCGTCAATGTGAACCGAACGAGCCCACGCTCGAAAAAGCCGAACTCCGGCAAGTAGCTGTTGGTGGCAAGGATCATCCGCCCCGCCTCGATGCGCCCCTCCGGACATGCGAGGACGACCTTCCCTCGCGTCTCGAAGGAAAGCACGGGCGACTCCTCGAAGAGGCCCACTTGAGACGGCAGCGAGAAGGCGAGCCCACGCGCGAGCGCAGCCGGCTGAACGAGAACGGTCTGCTGCGTATGGACCGCGCGGCGGTAGTGGCGCGTTCCGAGCCGCGCCGCCAACGCATCGCCGTCGACCACGGCATGTGGCAGGCCCAGTTCTTGGAGATGCCGGGCAAACGTCTCGAGCCGCGGGAGATGATGCGCTTCCGCCGCGCTTTGATACTTGCCGGCCGCTCGCCAGTCACAGGCGATCCGGTGCTCCCCGACGAGACGGCCGAGCGTCGACAGGCCGAGCTGATTGAGGCGCACCGAGCGGCCATAGGACTTCCGCGCATCGGTGACCGGATTGGGCGATGGCGACACCTCGACGGCAAAACCGGAGTTCCGCCCCGCCGCAGACTCTCCCGCGCGCTGTGCATCGACGACGACAATCGACTGACCAGGGTGATGCTCGGCGAGCCGGCGGGCAGCAGCGAGGCCCGTATACCCGCAGCCCACCACGACCCAATCTGCACTCACGCGCCCGGTGACGCGCCGCACCGGAGGATCGCGGGCCGGCAACGTGCGCACCCAGCCGCACGTATCGTCGTCACTCGGCAATCGCCCGACATTCCGCATTCTCAGGCTGCCCGCCGCGCAGCAAACCGATCCGGTCGATACGGCGCGAGGTCCATGTTGAGACGTTCCCCGGCGATCAGGCTGGCGACGATCCGCGCCGTCGGCGGTCCTCCGGTCAATCCGAGATGGCCATGGCCGGTGGCGACGAAGATGTTCGCGTGGCCGGGAACCTGCCCGATCGCCGGCAGGCTGTCGGGCGTGCCGGGTCGCGGTCCCATCCATCGCGAGCCGCGTGAAAGGTCGGCACGCGGGAACATGCTCCGAACGATCCCTTCGAGCACGGCGGCGCGCCGCCAGTCGGGCGCCGCGTCGGCATCGCCAAGTTCTTCCGTGCCGGCGATCCGCAAGCCCGTCTCCATCGACGATATCGCGGCATGGCGGGCTGGGTCATTGCAGACGTGACGCAGCGTGATCCCGGGCTCGGCAAACGTCATGTGGTAGCCGCGCTCGGCGATCAGGGGGAACGTGAAGCCGAGCGGCTCGAGCAGTTTGAGCGACCAACTCCCGGCGGCGACCACCACGGTATCTGCGCTGACGTCTCCCTCGGTCGTCATCACAGTCGCCGGCGCGCCGGGCCGGATGGTCGCGACGGACGCCCGCTTCACGACGCCTCCCATTTTCTGGAAGAGACGCGCGTACGCCTGTGTCAGTCGCAAGGGATTGGTCGTCTTGCCGATCGGCCCGAGCCGCACGGCCCGCTGATAGAGCGGCGAGACTTCGGGCTCGACCTCTCGGACCGCTTCCCCGTCGAATACCTCGATGGTCGCGCCGCGCTCGCGACGGAGCCGCCAGGCGAGACCGCTCTCCACGTTCACGTCGCCCGGCGACTTGAAGAGATAGAAGTAGTGCGAAGGCTCGATCAGCTCAGGAACGCCGGCTTCACGCGCCAGCGCTTCGTGCAACTCGGCCGTGGAGCCGTAGAGGGCCTTCATCGCATCAGCTGCCGGCGCCACTCGGTCCGACTTGGCGCTCGCGAGGAAGCGCAAGACCCACGGGACAGTGCGCCGCAAGCCGTCCCAGCGCACGACCAGAGGCCCCTCGCGGTCGAACAGCATCCGGGGCACGTCGCGGAGTATTCCCGGCAGCGCGAACGGCACGCAGGACTGCGAGCCGAGAATGCCCGCATTGCCGTAGCTGCACGCCTCGCCGGGCGCGAGACGGTCGATCAACGTGACCGCAAAGCCGCGCCGCCTGAGCTCGATCGCCGTGCACGTCCCAACGATCCCCGCGCCGATTACGGCGATCCTGGCTTGCTCTGCGGCGCTGTTCATGCCGGTCGACCCTCTCCATCGGCTGCCCACGCGAAGGCCAGCTTTTGCTTCCTCGGCTCTTCGAAGCAGCGTCACGCAGCGAACTGACATCCTAGTCAGATCGATATTGGCAGGCGCGCCTGCTGGTGCCAATCTGGTCCGTCGGCAGTTTTCTGCGCGGCCGGATTGCATCCCGCGAACCACCGGGCACACTTGAGGAGGATAGTCTCGTATGAGCAGTTGGCGGAAAAGCATCCTTGCGATAGGCGCAACAGTCGTCATCGGGCTCGGCACAGCCGTCGCCTTTGCACAGGACATGAAATTCTTCCGGATCGGCACCGGCGGCGCCGGCGGAACTTACTTCCCGATCGGCGGCCTGATGGCCAACGCGATCTCGGCACCGCCGGGCTCGACGCCTTGCGACAAAGGCGGCGCCTGCGGCGTGCCAGGGCTCGTGGCGATCGCGCAAACCTCCAACGCCTCCGTTGCCAATGTCACCGGCGTACAGAACGGGCAGATGGAATCCGGGCTCGCCGCCGCTGATATCGTCTTCCAAGCATTCAATGGCCAAGGCCGCTTCGAAAAGAAATTCGACAAACTGCGCGTCATCGCCAATCTGTTCCCTGAGCACATGCATCTGGTGATTCCGAAGGGGACCAAACTCGGGGGTATCAAGGATCTCAAAGGAAAGCGCGTCGGCATCTTCACCGCCGGCTCAGGCACCCAGATCGTCGTGCTCGAACTACTGAAAATCTACGGCATCGAGAAGAAGGACATCCAGGCGGCCGAGCTCAATCCGCAACAGAGCGCCGATCGCATGGCGGACGGGCAGCTCGACGCCTTCTTCATCGTCGGCGGCACGCCTCTCGCCGCGATTTCGCAACTGGCCGCCACCAAGGGCATGGAACTCTATGAACTGACGGACGAAGAGCGCGCCGCCTTCCTGAAGGTCGTTCCGTACTACTACGACGACGTCATCAAGGCCGGCAGCTACGAAGGCCAGACCAAGGACGTGAAGACGGTCGCGGTCGGCGCACAATGGGTGGTCAGCGCGGACGTCCCCGAGCAGCTCGTGTACGACATCACCGCGGCACTCTGGAACGACAACTCCCGCAAGCTCTTCGATGCCGGCCACGCGAAGGCCAAGGATATCCAGCTTTCGAGCGCACTCAAGGCCGTCAACACGCCGCTCCATCCGGGTGCCGAGAAATTCTACAGGGAAAAAGGCATCCTGAAGTAATCGCCGACAAGCCGGCGGCGGCGCGACACCCGTGCCGCCGCCTTTCTTCTGCACAGACTGCCAGCGGCGGGCCCCATGTCCGAAATCGACGCGAAACGCGCCAAGGAAATCGAAGAAGAATTCGAGAGCGAAGCGCGGGTTCGTCCGATCGGCCAGGGACTTCAGCGTATCGTCTACGCTGGACTAATCGTCTTCGCCCTCTACCATTACATTACAGCCGGCATCGGAATACCGATCGACCACTGGCACATGGGCATCCATCTGTCCGGTGTACTGATCATCCTATTCATTCTTTTTCCAGCCTTCGCCGCGAAGCCGAGCAAGACACCGCGCACCGGGCTTCTTCGCCCGTTCGGCGTTCCGCTGACCGATTGGCTGATGGGCTTCATCGGTGCCTTCGCAGCACTTTGGATCGGCTTTTCCTGGGACGGCTTCGATCTCAAAATGTTCGGCTATGCCTTCCGCCTACAAGAACAGGCGATGAGGCAAGGCAATCCGGCCGATATCGACATCGTTTTCGGTACAGCACTGATCGTGATCGTCCTGGAAGCTACGCGCCGCACCATCGGACTGGTACTGCCGATTATTGTCCTGCTGTTCACGTTGTTTGCCCTATTCGGGCCGTCGATGCCCTTCAACATCCTCAAGCATCCGGGCGTGAACTGGCACCAGTTCGTCAACAATGTTTATTTTCCGGCCGAAGGCATTTACGGCATCCCACTCTGGGTGGTCTCGACCGTCGTCTTTCACTTCGTCCTCTTCGGAACCGTCGCGCAGAAGATGGGCCTCGGGAGACTGTTCGTAGACCTCTCCACCGTCGTCGCAGGCCGCTACGTCGGCGGCCCGGCCAAAGTTTCAGTCGTTTCGTCGGCGCTGTTCGGAACGATATCGGGGTCAGCCGTCGCCAACGTCGTGTCGACGGGATCGCTGACGATCCCGAACATGAAACGGCTCGGCTACCCGGGGCACTTCGCTGGCGGCGTTGAAGCGGCCGCCAGCGCCGGCGGGCAGATCACACCACCGATCATGGGTGCGGCCGCCTTCATCATGGCCGAGTTCCTACAGATGCCCTATTCGCAGATCGCCATCGCGGCGATCGTGCCGGCCTTCATGCATTACCTTGGCGTCATCACGATGGTGCATTACGAGGCCCGTCGTCTCGGCCTCAAAGGTGAGCGCCCGGAAGACATTCCGCGCGTCATCGACGTCATAAAGCGCGGCTGGCCGGCCGCCATTCCGCTGGTCGTCCTGCTGTACGTACTATTCTCTGGTTACACGCCGTACATGGCCGCCTTCTGGGGCATCACGTCGGCCGTCGTCGTCGGCCTCGTCAACCCGATGCACCGGATGAGCCTGCGCGACATTGCCGATGCCTTCTACGAGGGCGGCCGCAACGCGCTGGCGGTCGGGGCCATCTGCGCGGCCGTCGGCATCGTCATCGCCGTCGTCACATTGACAGGCCTCGCCTTTCGCATGGGCTTCATGGTCACCGGCGCCGCCGCAGACCTCGGAAAAATGGCCTACGCGGCAATCGCATGGTTGCCGTACGAGCTCTTCACGGCGAAGGACGCCTCGCTGTTCTTGTCCATGGTGTTCATCGGGTTCGCCTGCATCCTGATGGGCGCCGGTGTTCCGACGACGGCGCTCTACATCATGCTCGTCACGGTGGCACAGCCAGCTTTCGCTAATCTTGGTGTGCCGCCGCTCGCGACGCACCTGTTCGTGCTCTATTACGGCATCATCTCGGAAGTGACGCCGCCTGTTTGCACGTCCGCCTACGCGGGCGCTGCGATCGCCGGCGCCAACCCGTGGCGCACGGGGTTCACCGCCTTCCGACTGTCGGCCGGCAAGATCCTCGTACCCTTCGTGTTCTGCTATGCGCCGGTGCTTCTTCTGGTCCTGCCGGGCTTCACGTGGGCCGAGTTCCTGCAAACCGCGCTCACCTGCGCCGCCGGCGTCATGGTCATCGCGATGGCCTTCGTCGGGTTCGTCACCCGTCCATTGTCGATCCTTACCCGGATCACTCTCGGAATAGCTGGGCTTATGCTCGTTCAACCCGGCGGCACGACAGACTTGATCGCCCTCGCAATCACAATCCCGATCCTCGCGACGCAATACCTCCCGCTCCGCAAGCCCACTCCCGCCTGAGCGCGGAGGGATGAATCCCGCGCTCCACTTGCCCCCCGTGGCCACCCTCGCAAACCTGGCGTCGAAGCCGGGAGGAATGGATTGAAACTCCTCCTCGTCAATCCGAACACCAACGCCGCGACGACTGACCGGATGGTCGAGATCGCCCGCGAGGCGGCGCCGCCGGGGGTCGTGATCGAAGGTGCGACGGCCGGCTTCGGCGCGCCGCTCATCACGGAACCCGGCGCCCTCGCGATTGCGGCAGATGCTGTCGAAGCGCTGGCCCGGTCGGCCGACACGCGCCGGTTCGATGGCGTCATCGTTGCCGCGTTCGGCGATCCAGGCCTCGACCGAATTCGCGCGCTCGTCCCCTGCCCGGTGACGGGCATCGCCGAGGCCGGAATGGCCGACTGCAGCATCGAGCAAACGCAACCAATCGAGCCCCCGCCGCAACGGCCAAACTTCTCAATCGTTCGGTGACGTGACCAGCCGACCAACCGCCTACCCTACGATTTGCTCTCGGCGCGTGGCGTCGCCCCGCAATCCTTGATCTTCCAACGCAACCCAATGAAGGGAGGCCCGACATTGAGCCCGCAAGTATTTCTGCTACCCGGGGCGACCGTCATGTCACGAACAACGGCGTTTTGTCTTTATATGTAAACGAGACATCGCCTACCGCACCACGCCGCCCGTCAGCCCATTGAAAATATGTAGTGCCAAAGACCGTTACGTCCCGGTCTGCGACCATCTCCGACTTATTATTGCTCGTCAGGTCAATGAGTTTGATCCCCATTTCATCGAGCGGCTTGAATTCGCCAGGAACACAAACTCCGTCTCCATCACGATCGACCCACGCTCCAAACTTGGTCCAATCAAGATCTAACGGATCCAGCGTAGCGTTGCGATTCGTATCAAATGCCCGGAGCCCCTCCAAGTCCGTCCGCGCACCAGACTTATATCCTGTAAAGTTGATCTCGTTGATCTTGTCAATTGTCCTATCCCGATCACTGTCTAATGCTAGGAGCGCAGTCCCGTTCTTTATCCACGCAATACGGTCCCGCGTTCCATCCCCATCGACGTCGAACGCAGCGGCACTCGAATGGAGCGCTACAAATTCCATTCCCTCCCCTGAAAGATCAAGCACCACCGGAGTAGTAACTTTATCCGACTTGACACCAAAACGCTCCCAATAGAAGTAAGATGCTGGCGTATCGAAGTAAACGCCTGTTCTTTTGATCCAAAATGTATACGCGTAACCCGGCGCATCCTCGGCAAAATTATCATGGTAGTGGACGGGTATCTCGTAACTATCCGGCCGCCTCTCAATCGATTCAAATCCTCCATAAACTGGATCAACACTCCGAACAACAGCCAAATGAAGCAACCGAAGGGGATACTCTATATCTGCTAATTTCATCTTCATGTGAGCGCCGATCTGCGCTGCCCCCATTCTCTGAGCCTGCGGAAGAGCACCCAACTGAGCGGTGAAACCATTCACGAAGTTCTCGTATGCAGAATTGGCTCCGTCTTTGACTGATCCAATTCCATCTTTCGCAATCGAAACGAGCGTCGACGGATCAACCGTTGCGCCTGCAGTCAGCAGCTTGGAGGCACCCCAGACCCCGGAAAGCCCCGTCACAGCCGACGCCGCGACATTTAGAAAGAATACCGCAAACCCTAGCTCTTTGCGCTCCCGGGTCAAGCGCACAAGCCTATCGAACTCGTACTTCATTTTCCATGCCTCACCATGCAGGTCCGTCAGATATGCATCTCCGTGGGCAATCAGCACATCCATGGCATGCCGGGCACCATTTCCAGAATTTCCGTACATAAAAGCATGGTCCGATGCTGACCGCTTGTCATGCGTAGCCATGAGCTGGTTGAATAGTACGACTGATTTTTCATAGTTTTTAGAGAAGTTCTCGACCTGAGCAGCAAGCTGCTTTGCGTAATTAGGGAACTCCCTCACAAACTCGTCGCTGGTTGCAACCGCCCTCATCTTGGGGATCAGCCACGCCTTCGCAAGTTGCTCACCGAGAGCAAGCGCGATCTTTAGGTCGGTCTGCTTATCTTCCCGTATTGATTGCCCACCAGCCTGGACTTTTTCTATAAATTGCGCAAAAGTTCGACTTACTCCGAAAGCGGAGCCGTGGACGCGAGTAAAATTATTTGATGAGATACCAAGCCGCCTATCCCTTATGTCCATCATGAGTATTTGCTGTCGCTCGAAAGAGCTTGCAGCCGCGAAATACTCTTCCCAATTTCGCAATTCCCTCAAATCTCCATTTATGACAGCCTTCGTCTCGGCAACGAACCATATAAACCTTTGCCTCCGCGCAGCAACCATCGTTGCGGTATACATTTCCGCGTAGGTGATGTTCTTGTCGTTTTTCGACAGAGTATTGAATATACCAATTAGCCTTCGGTTCTTCGTTACCCCTATCAAAGCATTCGGAATTCTTTTTGCCGCAAATCGAGGATATTGATTGACACCGTCGAACGCAGCCTTCAGCGCGTTAACATTGACAAACTGTGGATCCATCGCAGCATCCAGTGCCTTTACGAATGCGGCAGCCCAACGGCGCTCAAGCTCTATGACTACCGGCAATCTTGGGTCCGCAGCCTGCGACAGGGGGGCGATGGGTTGCATGTTTTTCTCCTTAAGCGGCCGGCCAAAACGTATTGCATGCACGGGTGGAGCGATCGCCTGAAACTCACGAAGGAGGCATGAGCGCTGCGAAGTCCGCCAGGAGACTTCTTCCAAGTCGCGCCGTCGAGACGTACAAAGATTGTATGACGGCAGCATGAAACACGGCGTGAGCCGATAGATCGACTCGTCCAAGTCGTGCATAACTGCGCTCTGGGTGTCTTCACCCCAACGACCGCTGTCGCCCTCGTGATCCTGGCAGCGAAGCCGGGAGCGGACTTCTTGCAACTCCTCCTCGTCAATCCGAACACCAACGTTGCGACAACCGAGCGGATGGTCGAGATCGCCCGCGAGGCGGCGCCGCCGGGGGTCGTGATCGAAGGTGCGACGGCCGGCTTCGGCGCGCCGCTCATCACGGAACCCGGCGCCCTCGCGATTGCGGCAGATGCTGTCGAAGCGCTGGTCCAGTCGGCCGACACGCGCCGGTTCGATGGCGTCATCGTTGCCGCGTTCGGCGATCCAGGCCTCGACCGAATTCGCGCGATCGTCCCCTTCCCGGTGACGGGCATCGCCGAGGCCGGAATGGCGGAGGCGGCTGCCGGCGGTCGGCGCTTCGCCGTCGCCACCACCACGCCCGACCTCGTGGCGTCGATCGAGGGACTCGCCAGCCGCTATGGCCACGCGGCGTTCTTCATCGGCACCTATCTGACGACCGGCCACCTCGAAGCACTCATGAGGGAGCCGGAACGCCTCGCCGACGCTTTGGAAGACGCGAGCCGCGAAGCCATCGCCGCGGGCGCCGAGGCCGTCGTCATCGGCGGCGGTCCGCTCGCCGTGGCCGCACGCACCATCGCACCGCGCATCCCGGTCCCGATCGTCGAGCCGATCCCGGCAGCCGTCGGACTTGCCATCGCGCGCCGGCGTCGCACGGAAACCACGGCCGTCTAGACGACGGCGAAGCCAGCTCCGCGATGCTTGCCTATTGAGCATTCGCAAAGACCGCGTCACAATTGCCTGGGGAATGGGCAAACAGCGACTGAAATTCAGGCAATCCGCGGCTAACTCGCCGCTAACAGCCTGAAAAACAAGGTCTCAGCCGCTGGCACCGATGTTGCTGACAAGGTCAGAACAAAGGGGAACTGGGGGTCGATAGCGATGTTGCAGACGCCGGCTTCGGCTGCGCGCTACCGGCAGGCTTTGACGCTGGACGCCGTCAGTCACAGCTATGGCGCCGGCTATGCGGTCGACAACGTCACCCTCGAAGTGCGTGACGGCGAACTGATCGCTCTGCTGGGCCCCTCCGGCTGCGGAAAGTCGACGCTGCTCCGGATCATCGCCGGCTTCGTGGCGCAAACCTCCGGCCGCGTCATCATCGCCGACCGCGCCGTCGATGACCTACCGCCCAACCGCCGTGAGGTCGGCATCGTTTTCCAGAGCTACGCGCTCTTCCCGCACATGACGGTCGCCGACAATGTCGCCTACGGCCTCGCCGCGCGCGGGACGCCGAAGTCGGAACGCGGCGACCGCGTGAAGTCCATGCTCGACGTCGTCCAGATGGGCGCCTTCGCGGATCGCTACCCGCGCCAGCTCTCGGGTGGCCAACAGCAGCGCGTCGCGCTGGCTCGTGCCCTCGTGCTCGAACCGAAGCTTCTCCTCCTCGATGAGCCCTTCGCGGCACTCGATAAAAACCTGCGCCTCGACATGCAGATCGAGATCAAGCGACTGCAGCGGCAGTTCGGATTGACGGCCATCCTCGTCACGCACGACCAGGACGAGGCGATGAGCATCGCCGACCGGATCGCTGTGATGAGCAAGGGCCGCATCGAGCAGCTGGATACACCGATCACCGTATACGACCGGCCGGCCACGCTCTTCGTGAACGGCTTCATCGGCTCGTGCAATTTGTTCGAAGGCAAAGCGACGGCGTCGGACGGGGGCACGGTCACCGTCGACCTCGCGGCCGGCGCCACCTGGCGCATCGAAACCGATCGCACCGTCGCACCCGGCGACAAGGTGCTCGTGTCGGTGCGGCCCGAGCAGTTGGTCCTCGCCGGCAATCCAGCCGCAGATCGATTGGCCGCGAAATCGGTGCTCAGCCTGCCGATCGCCGGCAGCATCATCCACGACCTCGCGACCGGCACTGGACAAGCCATCAAAGTCGAGACCCGGCGCTCCCACACCCTGCCACCGGCGGCCGGCGATATCGTCTACGCTGGCCTGTCGGTCGACGCGCGCCCCAATCTTTTTCCTGCACCTTCCACAACGGAGACCTGACATGGCGAAATTCGACGTCAACCGCCGCACGTTGCTCGCCGGAACGGCGGCACTCGGTGCCGCAACGCTTCTGCCACGCGCCGCTTTCGCAAAGGGCAGCGTGACGTCCGCCGTTTATCCCGGCACCTGGGACGAAGCGTTCCGGTCGATCGTTGCCCCGGCCTTGAAGAAGGCCCACGACGTCGACCTCGCACTCGAGCCGCTGTTCGCCGTTGATCAGCTCGCGAAGGCACAGGCCGCGCGCGGCGTTGCGCCGTTCGATTGCTTCGTTCTCGATCCGGGCCCGCGCGCCGCTGCGATCGACCGCGGAATGTTCGAAGCCTTCGACCCTAAGAAACTCAAGAACGCCGCGCTGCTGCCGCAGGCGAGCTACGCCGACAACTGGGGCGTCGCCGTCAACGCCCAGGTCGTCGGCATCGCCTACAATCCCAAGAAGCTGCCGAAGCCGAAGAGCTGGAAGGATCTCTTCGAAGAGCCCTACGTCTCCCGTCTCGGCCTCACGGGCTTCCAGACGACGTTCGGAACCATCTCGCTGATCGAGATCGCCAAGCAGTTCGGTGGCTCCGAGACGAATGTCGAGCCGGTGTTTGCCGAGATCAAGAAGATCCTGCCGAAGGTCGCTGCCGTCACGGCACCGGCCGCGTTGCCGGGTCTCTTCCAGCAAGGCCAGATCGACATCACCTACACGAACACCAACAACATCGCGACGCTCAAGGCCCGCGGCGTCGATATCGAGCTGGCCGTGCCGGAGAGCGGCGCGTGCACGTTCATCACGACCATGCACATCGCCAAGGGCGCCGAGAACGTTGAGAACGCCTACAAGTACATCGACACTGTGCTGAGCGCCGAGGTTCAGGCCGCCATGTCGAAACCGCCGTCCAACCTCATCCCGGTGAACAAAGACGTGAAGCTCGAAGGTCTGCCCGTGGCGAGCCTCGACGAACTTTCGAAGTTCGTCACGCACGACTGGACCAAGATCAACCCGAACCGCGCGGCCTGGATCGAGCGCTTCAACAAGGAAGTGACGAAGTAAGCCATGACCGCCGCTGCGGCCGTCGCACCACGAACGAACCGGAAGGCCGGGGGAGAGCTCAGATCTCCCCTGGCCCTCGCGGCACCGCTCGGCATTGCCTACATCCTGTTCTTCGCCGCGCCGCTGATCCTGCTGCTCGGCATCAGCTTCTTCGAAGACAACGACCTGACCCGCGTCGGACCTGCGCAATGGGTCAAGTTCCTGTCCGATCCCTTCTATCTCAACGTCGTCCTTCAGACGCTGGAACTCGGCGCACTGACGGTGATCGCCACGACCTTGCTCGGCTATCCGCTGGCCGTCGTCTTCATGAACGCACCGCCGTGGGCGCAGCGCCTGCTCATCTTCATCATCATCCTGCCGCTGCTGACGTCGGTGGTCGTGCGCACCTTCGCCTGGATCGTCATCCTGTCGCGCGAAGGACTGATCAATCAGACCCTGATCGCGATCGGGCTCGTGAAGGAGCCGCTCCGCCTGCTGCAGACCGAGTACGGACTCATCATCGCGCTGACACAGATCGAAATGCCGTTGATGCTGTTGCCGCTGATCACGGTCATGCGGCAAATCGATCCCGCCGTAATCGATGCCTCGCGTGCACTCGGCGCGTCACGCTGGCGGACCTTCTGGCAGATCATCGTGCCGCTCTCGCTGCCGGGATGGGTCGCCGGCGCAACGCTCGTCTTCGCGAGTTCAGTAACCGCCTTCATCTCGCAGTCGGTCATCGGCGGCGGTCGCCTCGTGTACCTGCCGAGCGTCATCTGGCAGCAGTCGATGGTGGTCTACAACTGGCCCTTTGCCTCCGTCGCTGCCGTGCTCCTCCTGGTGACGGTGCTCGTGGGCGTCATCTTGCTCGGCATCCTCGGCCGACGCATTTCCAAGGTCTGACCCATGGCGCACCGTCAGTCGGCCGGCGACATCTCTTACGCGATCACCATCGGCACGCTGGCGACACTGGCGGTGCTTATTCTGCTCGGCCCCGTGGTGGTTGTGCTCGTCACCTCGTTCACGACGGCCGCGTCCCTGAAGTTCCCGCCTCCGGACTTGTCATGGAAGTGGTACGAGGCGCTGTTCGATCCGATCCGCTCCCGCCATATCCATACCGCAGCATCGAACAGCCTTTACGTCGCGACCTGGGCGACGCTGCTTTCGACCTTCGGCGCCGTGCTCGCCGCCCTTGCACTCGCCCGCACGCGCGGCCCCCTCGCGCGATCTCTGGAAGCGAGCTTCCTCGCGCCGCTGATCCTGCCGACCCTCGCCTACGGCTTCGCGACGCTGATGTTCTTCTCGCTGCTCGGCTGGCGGCCCTCGCTGACGCTTCTGATCATCGGCCATGGCATCGTCATCGCGCCCTTTGTATTCAGGACGACCCTCGCAAGCCTCACGCAGCTCGACCCTGCCCTCCTCGAGAGTTCGGCGAGCCTCGGCGCCGGGAAGTTCTACACCTTCCGCCGCATCACGCTGCCGATCATCGCACCCGGCATCGTCGCCGGCGCCTTCCTCGCCTTCATTGCCTCACTCGATAACGTGCCCGTGTCGCTCTTCCTATCCAACGCGCGTACCGACATGCTGCCGATCCGCATGTGGGGCATGATGGAATCTACTCTCGACGTCCGCGTCGCCGCCGTGTCAGGTGTTCTGATCACGGCCGTCGTCATCCTGATGGTTGTGATGGAACGTGCGGTCGGGCTCACGCGCCGCATGTAGCCCACGGGAGAGACGCCATGATCGTGAAACTCGAGCCGCTGACGGCCGAGGCCTTCGCCCCCTTTGGACAGGTGCTGACGGTGCCGACCGCACCCGGCCGCGATTACTTCGACGACGCCCTTTCGAATCTCCGGCCGAACGCCAAGGCGAGCCTCTCGATCGCCCGCCGCGAGGACCTGGCGACGCTGCCCTTCACCGCAACGCAGATGGAGCGGCACGAGTTCTCGTCGCAGTCCTTCGTGCCCCTCGACGTCGGCCGCTGGCTCGTCATGGTCGCGCCGCATGCATCGGGCGGCGGCCCCGACATGACCAAGGCGAAAGCCTTCCTTCCACGCCCTGGCCAGGGGGTCACCTTCGGCGCCAACGTCTGGCATCACCCGATGACCATCCTCGACAAGCCAGCCACCTTCGCCGTCTACATGTGGCTCGTGAAAGGCCCGGGCGACGAGGAATTCTTCACCCTGAAGACCCCCGTTACGATTTCGCTGTAGCTTCGACCGGAGCAGACCATGGCCAACTATGACCGCGACTTGATCGGGTACGGCGCCAATCCGCCCAATCCCAAATGGCCGAACGGCGCCCGCATCGCCGTCAATTTCGTGATGAACTACGAGGAAGGCTCGGAACCGTCCGTGCAGGACGGTGAGGGCTTCACTGAACTCGGACTGACGGAAGCGCACGGGCTCAATCAGGGCGTCAAGGGACGCGATCTCGCGGGCGAAAGTCTCTTCGAATACGGCAGCCGCGTCGGCTTCTGGCGACTGATGCGCATCTTCCAGGAGCGCAATCTTCCGATGACGATCTTCGGGTGCGCCCTCGCGCTCGAACGTCACGCCCCCGCCGCTGCTGCGATCAAAGAGTCGGGCTTTGACGTCTGCTCCCACGGCTGGCGCTGGATCAAGCACTTCGAGTTGTCGGAAGCGGAGGAGCGCGAGCACATCCGCAAGGCGGTCGCCTCGTTCCAGAAGATGCTGGGCGAGCGTCCGCTCGGTTGGTACTGCCGATATGGGCCGAGCGTGAACACGCGCAAGCTCGTGGTCGAGGAAGGTGGCTTCCTCTACGACAGCGACTACTATGGTGACGAATTGCCGTTCTGGAAGACGGTCGACGGCAAGCCGCATCTCGTCATCCCGTACACGCTCACCCACAACGACGCCAAGTATGCCGGCTGGACCGGCACGTCCGACGACTGGTTCACCTTCTGTCGCGACGGCTTCGACATGCTCTACCGCGAGGGCGCGAAGCAGCCGAAGATGATGTCGGTCGGACTGCACATGCGCCTCATCGGTCACCCCGCCCGTGCGGTCGCGCTCGAGCGCCTGCTCGACCACATGATGAAGTACGAAGGCGTCTGGTTCACCCGCCGCGTCGACATCGCCAAGCACTGGATCGCGACCCATCCCTTCCCGGGCAAGGGTTTGAACGAGTAGGCCGGGCCCGGACGATCAAAAATCCGCCGTCACCGGCTCCCAGCGCGGCAGGCCGACGCCGGCCCGCCACGCATGCGCGATCTCGTCACGCCGTGCGAACCACACGCCGGCGTGACGGCTCATATGGGCGAGCACCTGCTCGAGGCCGCCGATGCGTGCCGGCCGCCCAATGATCCTGAGATGCAGCCCGATCGACATCATGCGCGGTTGCGTTGCACCCTCCGCATAGAGTCGATCGAACGCGGCGATGCAGTAGCGGGCGAAATCCTCCGCATGCACGAAACCGCGCCCGCCGAAGAACCGCATATCGTTGGTGTCGAAGGCATAGGGCAGGACCACATGCGGCCGGTCCGAGACCGTGACGATGTAAGGAACGTCGTCGTCGTAGGCGTTCGAGTCGTAGAGAAAACCGCCGTGTTCGACGAGAAGCAGCCGCGTCGCGACGGAGGCGGACGAACGCGTATTCCAGCCGACCGGAGGCGTGCCGGCTGCAGCCGACAACGCAGCCACGGTCTTGGCGATCACGTCGCGTTCTTCCGTCTCGCTCATCGTCGCCTGACGTTCCCAGCGCCAGCCATGCGCCGACACTTCATGGCCGTCAGCGACCGCCTCTTGGGCGATCCACGGCGACAGCGCGATCGCCCGGCCGCACGCGTTGAGGGTCGCGCGGACGCCATGGCGGCGCAGCACCTCGCGGATGCGCGGCCAGCCGGCCCGCGTGCCATAAGTGAAGTGGCTCTCCATGGCGAGGTTGGGTACGCCCTCGATCACCTCGACGGTCTCGTAGATCGTCTCGTTGGACGGATCGCCGGTCCGCAGCGAGTACTCCGCGCCCTCTTCGATATTGACGACGAACGACACCGCCAGCCGAGCCCCGCCGGGCCAGCGCACGTTCGGCGGCGCACCGCCATAGCCGCGAAAATCACGCGCCAACCCGTCGTCAGAACCGCGTCCGGTCATCCGCCCCGCCCTACCCCTCGTATGTTCCACCAGAATAACCTTCACGAAGCCGCACGGACAACGTCACGCGCAACAGAACACCGTTCCGTGCTCGTCCCTTGAGCACACTGCCCAGACCGCAGGCGCATAACCTTCACCGCACCTGCGCGACGCCCGTAATTCCGGGCCTTCCATGCATGGCATGCCCCTTGCGTTGGGTCCGTTAGCGCAGAGCACAAGCTCTTTTGGGTTGGCGTGCCCATCGTCGGGATCTCAAGGGATCGACGGTGACGCTGCTCCGCACCGTTCGGTCTCGAGGCCGAGCACGATGGCTGTTCGGTCTTGGGGTCCATCAGATCGGGTGGATCGAACATGTGCGACCGTGATGGTACCTTCTTCCGCAACTTCTCCCGTCGCTCTTTCCTGAAGACGACAGCAACCGCCGCCGTGACGGTGGCAGTCCCTGCGCACCTCGCGTCCTTGCTCGGCGCGTCGCCGGCCCAAGCCGCAACCACCATCAAGGCCACGCACGGCTCCGGCTTCTGCAATATGGGCATTTTTCTCGCTAAGGAGCGCAACCTGACGACCGCCGACGGCGTCAACCTCGAGTTCGTCGTGACGCCGTCCAACACCGAGATCACCACGATGTTCGGCGCCGGCCTCGTCGACATCTCGATGATTCCGTACTCGAACTTCATGACGCTCTACGATGCCGGCGCACCCGTGCAGATCGTCGCTGGCGGCGGCGTCCAGGGCTGCATCATCGTCGCACGCGAAGGGATCAAGTCGGCAGCGGATCTCAAGGGTAAGACGCTCGGCACCTTCCAGGCCGACACGCTCGAAGTTCTGCCCTACGACTACCTCAAGAAGGCGGGCCTCTCCTTCAAGGACGTCCAGGTCAAGTATCTCGATACGTCGCCCGAACTTGCCCAGGCCTTCATCGCCGGCGCCCTCGACGCGATCTGCCACATCGAGCCCTACGCGACGCAGTGCGTACAGTCGCGCAAGGGTGCGAGCATTCTGTCCGATGGCACGGATATCTACGGTCCCGGCTATTCGGATTGTGTGCTCGCCGCCCGCACGCCGCTCATCAAGAGCAATCCCGCCGCGGTCCGCTCGGTGATCAAGGCCCTGATGACGGCCCAGGCCCAGGCCGAGAAGGACAAGGCTGCCGCCCTCAAGGATACCGTCGGCAAGTACTACAAGACGTCGATGGAAGCGGCGATCCTCGCCTCGAACAAGCAGCCGATCGTCGTCGACCAGCGCAACCAGACGCAATTCATCATCGACCGGGGCCAGTCCATGAAGGAGCTCGGCTACGTCAAGAAGCTGCCGGACAAAGGCGCCTTCGACTGGACGCTGCTCGAGCAGGTGATCGCCGAGAACAAGGCAATGTACGACGGGCTGAAGCTCAAGTCGGCCGCCTGACGCTCTTCGCGACGAGGCCCCGCGTGACCACGCGGGGCCTTCCCATCCACTGCCGGGATGAGCTGCCGTGACCGCACTCGACGTCGAAACCAAGGCTACGCTGACGGCGACGAACCGGACGCCAGCCCCGCGCGCCTCGTTTCTCAACAAGACCTGGCACCGACGCCTCGCGGGGGTGGGCTGGGCCATCGTCTCCATTTCGTTGTTCGCGGGGCTCTGGGAATTCCTTTGGTACATCGAGGCGGTCAACCCGCTCCTGCTTCCGCCGCCGCATATCTTTCTTCAAGACATTCCCGGCACGCTGAAGTTCTTCGATCGCACGAACCGAGTCGGCAGCGTGTCGAGCGGCGGAGGCGTATTCGCACTGCTGACGACCGTCGCTTGGACGACCATGCGGGTCGTCACCGGTCTCGCCATCGGCTTCGTCCTCGGCCTCGCGGTCGGCGCGCTTCTTCACTACAGCCGATGGGCGCGCAACCTCCTACTCCCGACCATCCTCCTGCTCGCGCCGATTTCACCCGTCGCGTGGCTGCCGGTCGCCATCTTCGTGTTCGGTATCGGCGACGTCCCGGCGATCTTCCTCGTCTTCATCACCGTCTTCTTCGCGATCGTGCTGTCGACCGGCTCGCAGATCGCGAGCGTGCCCGTGAATTACCTGCACGTCGCCAAGATCATGGGCGCCTCTGAACACCAGACGTTCTGGCGCGTCATCCTGCCGTCGATCCTGCCGGCACTCTTCATGACGCTGCGGCTCAATCTGTTCGGCGCCTGGATGGTTGTGCTGATCGCCGAGGCCGTCGGCGTCGGAACAGGTCTCGGCCAGATCGTCTCCATGGCGCGTGCCACCTTCAACGCCAAGCTCGTGTTCTTCACCATGGCGATCATCGGCATCCTCGGCTTCCTGTCCGATTGGGCGCTCCGCCAGATCCAGCGCCGCATGCTCTGGTGGGTCGCGCCGAACCAGGGAGGCCTCTGATGACCAAACCGGCCATCTCCATCCGCGACTTGACCAAGATTTGGGAGGTCGAGGGGCGCCCCGCCGTGCGCGCCATCGACGGCCTCGACATCGAGATCGCGCGCGGCGAATTCGTCGTCTTGCTCGGGCCGTCTGGGTGCGGAAAATCGTCCCTACTCTACATGATCGCTGGCCTCGAACAGCCGACGTCCGGTGTCATCGCGTGCGAGGGCGAACCGGTGAAGGGACCGTCCGCCGAGCGCGGACTCATCTTCCAGGAAGCGTCCCTCTTCCCTTGGCTGACGATCCTCGAAAACGTCGCCTTCGGGCTGGCGATCCAATCCGTCCTGCCCGAGCGTCGCCGCGAGATCGCGACCGATATCCTCCGCAAAGTCGGCCTCGGCGACATGCTCGACAAGAAGCCCGACGAGCTATCCGGCGGCATGCGCCAGCGCGCAGCCTGTGCGCGCGCACTCGCCATGAAGCCGAAAGTACTGATGATGGACGAGCCGTTCGCAGCGCTCGACGTGCAGACGCGCTCGCGCATGCAGGATTTCCTGCTGCAGATCTGGCGGGACAGTCAGGCCTCGATCATCCTCGTCACGCATTCGATCGACGAAGCCATCGCGCTCGCCGACCGCGTGATCGTGTTCACGGCGCGGCCGGGACGGGTCAAGCAGGTCGTACCCATCGATTTGCCGCGGCCACGACCGACCCGCGACCCGCGCTACCACGCCTACCGCGACCTCTTCGCCGATCTCTTGGCGGACGAAGTCGACCGCGCCTTCGCCGAACAACAGGTCGCCTGATCTCTCATTCAAACACCCGCCGCCGGAGCGTGCGGCCACCTATCATTCCGGGGAGAAACGAAATGAGCGAACTCATCGTCCAGGCCAGATGGGTTGTCACCGGCATCAAGGACCGTCACACGCCGATCGTCATCGAGGACGGCGCCGTCCTCGCGCGCGACGGCCGCGTGGTCTCCGTCGGCAATCTCGACGCGTTGCAGCGGCAGGCACCCTCCGCCACGGTCACGCGCTATCCCCGCCACGCCATGCTGCCGGGCTTCGTCAACAGCCATCACCACGTCGGCCTGACGCCGCTGCAGCTCGGCTCTCCCGATCATCCGCTCGAACTTTGGTTCGCGAGCCGTCTTCCGGCACGTCGACTCGATCTCTATCTCGACACCCTCTATTCGGCATTCGAGATGATCGCATCTGGTGTCACGACGGTTCAGCACATCCACGGCTGGATGCCTGGTGGCTTCGATGCCATCCACGGCGCCGCCACCAAGGTCCTGAATGCCTACCGCCAGATCGGAATGCGCGGTTCCTACTGCTATGCCGTGCGCGAGCAGAACCGCCTAGTCTATGAAGCCGACGAGGAATTTTGCGCGCGCCTGCCCCAGCCGCTGAACGACCAACTCAGGGCCTACCTCGCGGCGCAGGCCGTCCCCTTCGAAGACTTCATCCGCCTGTTCGATACTCTGACAACGGAGAACAAGGGCCAGCGGCTGACCCGCATCCAGCTGGCGCCCGCCAACCTTCACTGGTGCACCGACGACGGCCTGCTGGCGCTCAACGAAAAGGCGCGGTCGGCGGGCGTGCCCATGCACATGCACTTGCTCGAGACGGCCTATCAGAAGGAGTACGCTTACCGGCGCACCGGCAAGACCGCCGTGCGCCACCTCTACGATCTTGGCATCCTCGGGCCTCACATGACGCTCGGCCACGGCGTCTGGCTGACGGCTGAGGACATCGACATCACCGCCGACACCGGCACTTGCATCTGCCACAACTGCTCGTCCAACTTCCGCCTGCGCTCTGGTCTCGGGCCGCTCAACGTCTGGGAGCAGAAGGGCATCACGGTCGGCATGGGCCTCGACGAAGCCGGCATCAACGAAGACCGCGACATGCTTCAGGAGCTCAAGCTCGCGCTTCGCGTTCACCGCACCCCAGGCATGGACGACGACGTACCGACACCGTCGCAGATCGTTCGCATGGCGACCGAAGGCGGCGCCCTGACGACAGCGTTCGGCGCCGAGATCGGCCGTCTCGACCCCGGCCGCTTCTTCGACGCCGTGCTCATCGACTGGGACAAGGCGACGTACCCTCACCAGGACCCGGACATCCCCATGCTCGACGCGCTCGTCCAGCGCGCGAAGTCGCAGCACGTCGACACGGTGTACATCGACGGCGAGGTCGTCTACCGCGACGGCAAGTTCACGAAAGTCGACCGCGATGCGGTCCTCAAGGAGATCGCCGACATCCTCGCGAAGCCGCGGACACCCGAGGAAGTAGCTCGTCGCGAACTCGGGCTCGCGGTCTTCCCGCACGTCCGCAAGTTTTATGAGGGCTACCTCGGCGATCGGCCGCGAACGCCCTTCTACTCCTCATCTTCGAGCACCTGACCCGGCTGGCCCGGACTTGCGCGGCCGTCCGGTGACGGCTGCGTAGCTCGGTGCCAACCGCGACCTCTTGACGCTGCCTCTTACAATTAGCTCTCACTTAAATCAGCTCTCGGCCAGCGGACACGACACCGGAGCTGACGCACGTGAGTTTCGCTGCCCTGACGCTTCTCGCCCTCCTGGGCCTTCACCTCGCGACGGTCGCATTGCTGATCGGACGCAGAACCAACCGTCCGGCAAGCGAGTTATCCCGCGTTCCGGTCTCTCTTGTCCGTCCGATCTGCGGGCTCGATGCGGTAGAACGTCAGACGATCGCCTCCAGCTTTACGCTCGCTCACACCGGACACGAGATCATTTTTTGCTGTGCGAAGGCCGACGATCCGGCCGTGCCCTTCGTCGAAGATCTGATCCGCCGCCATCCGCACGTCGACGCCAAGTTGCTGATCGGAGTTGATCGAGCGTCGGCCAATCCCAAACTCGACAACATCGCCAAAGGCTGGCGCGCCGCTCGCTACGACTGGGTGGTGTTTGCCGACAGCAACCTTTTGTTGCCGCCGGACTACCTCGCAGCCCTCCTTGCCAGCTGGCGCTCGGACACCGGCCTCGTCTGCGCCCCACCCATCGGCACCGCCCCTGAAAGCTTCTGGGCCGGCGTCGAATGTGCCTGGCTCAACACCTATCAGGCCCGTTGGCAGTACGCCGGTGACGGCGTCGATTACGGGTTCGCGCAGGGCAAGACGATGCTCTGGCGGCGCCAGGATCTGATGGATGCCGGCGGCATTGCCGCGCTTAGCCGTGAACTCGCCGAGGATGCCGCGGCCACGATGGTCGTGCGAGGCCAAGGACGCAAGGTTCGTCTCGCCGAGCCGCGCTTCTTCCAACCGCTCGGCCGGCGGACCATGGGCGAGGTGCTGCAGCGGCAGATCCGCTGGTCGCAGCTGCGCCGGCTGACGTTTCCCGTCCACTATGCGCTCGAAATTCTCACCACCAGCCTCTGGGCCATCGGCCTCGCCGCCGTTGCGGCTGCCGTCGCGCTCGACGACGAGGATTTGAGCGTCGTCGCCCTCGCGGCCGCGCTGACCGCCGCTCTCTGGTATGGCAGCGAATTCGCGCTCGCGTGGCGTCTCGGCTGGTGGGGGCCGCTCTGGAGCCTCCCCGCGATGATCGTCCGCGATCTGCTCATTCCCGTCGTATGGGTGGCGGGATGGGCGCAGCGCTCCTACGTCTGGCGCGGCAACAACGTCCAGGTCGCTAACTGGAGTGACGCGCGCCAGAAGGCTTAGGCCAAGGCCTGTGCGGTGGCCGCGCGTCTCACGACAGCGCGCGCACTTCGCCGGTCACCCGCCTTAGCCGTTCCGATAAGAGGCGTCCGAGCGCGAACAGGAGTCGCTGGTAAAGATCGGGATCCTGCCGCTCCATCGCTTCGAGCTGCGCGAACGTCAGTACGTAGCAGGTGGCCCGCGTATCGGCGATGACGTCGGCGACGCGTCGGCCGCGGTCGAACAGAGCAAACTCGCCGAACGCCACGCCCGGCCGGAAGCCCGCCATCCGCGCACTGCGCTTGTCGTCCGACAGGCGAACGGACACGGTGGCGCTGCCCGCAGCGAGCAGATAGAGCCGGTCGGCGACATCGCCTTCCTTGATGATGCGATCGCCCGCCTCGAACGTCGCCCGATCGAGATAGGGCGCGACGCGCGTGATCTGCTCCGGCGTCATCCGATCGAGGATGTCCATGGCGCCGAGCGGAAGTTCCTGCTCGGTCGACAACGCCTCGGGGTCGCTCTCGGCGATGAGCCGCGTCTCGCAGTATTCGAGCGCCGCGTCGACGTCGGCGAAGCAGTGCTCCGCGCTGCCGGCCGCATCGAGGGCCAGCCAATCCGACCGGATCAGTTCCGTCGCACCTGCGAGCACCAGCGTGATGCCGGACGTCGCCAGCAAAGCTTTCATGTCGGAGATGAGCCGCAAGGCGCTGAGATCAGCTCGGCCGATCCGTCGCGCATCGAGAATGACGAACGAGGTCTGTACGGCGTCCGTGCGGATACGGCGCAATAGCTGTTCGGCCGTCGCGAAATAAAGCCCGCCTTGCAGCTCGTAAGCGAGAATCCGGTGTCCCGACCGGTCGAGGACCTTCCGCTCGCGCTCGGCCCTGAGACGCTTCGATGTGACAGAGCCGCCCCGGTAGCTCCGCCGCACGATGTTGTCGGCAATGAAATGGGTATTATAGACGTGCAGATAGAAGCGGTGCGAGATCTCCTTGCACACCTCGATACCGCGTCGGCTGTTGCCGTGCGCGTCGAGCAGCGGCGAGAATACCCCGATGCCGAACTGCCCCGGCAGCACCGCGATGATGCCGCCGCCGACGCCGCTCTTCGCCGGCAGGCCAACCCGGTAGACCCATTCGCCGGAATAGTCGTACATCCCGCAGCTCGCCATGATGCTGAGCATTGTCTTGACGTGCTCCGAGCCGATCGCCCGCTCACCCGTCAGCGGATTGACCCCGTTGTTCGCAAGCGTTGACGCCATGACCGCGAGGTCGCGCGCGGTCACCAGGATGGCGCACTGGCGGAAGTAGAGATCCAGGTGCTCGAGCACCGGCTCGGCGATCATGCCCGCATTGAGCTGAAGGAATGCGATCGCACGATTGCGGTGCCCCGTCGCTTTCTCGGACTCGAACACGCTTTGGTCGACGTCGAGCTTGCGCCCCGCGAACCGCTCGAACATGCCGAGAATGCGTCCGAACCGCTCCGCCTTCCCCGTTCCCTTAACGAGGGCCGTCGTCGCTATCGCACCCGCGTTGACCATCGGATTGAAGGGGCGATTGTTGACCTCGTCCATCACGATCGAGTTGAACGCTTCGCCGGTCGGCTCCACGCCGACTTTGGTCAGGACGTGCTCCTGTCCATGATCCTCAAGTGCCAGCCCGTAGACGAACGGCTTCGAGATCGATTGAATCGTAAACGGAGCATCGGCGTCGCCGACGGTGTAGAGCTGGCCGTCGGCCGTCGCCAGCACGATGCCGAAATGCGCCGGGTCGGCCCGCGTCAACTCGGGAATGTAGCTCGCGAGGCGCCCGCCGAAATCGCCCTTGTACTTGGCGTGCAGTTCCCCGAGCCAAACGTCGATGGGCGACGGGATGGGGCGCAGCGATCCACCGACCGGCCGACTGGCAGGCAGCGTGGTCGGAGGCGCGGCTGCACTCCCCTCCGAAACGCGCGCCGTGTCCTCGGCCCTGGCTCGCGTCACACTCGTCGCTGACGCCGTTCCCCGCTGCCGCCAAACACGCCAGTCCATCCGCCACCCCCGGTTGTGCCGCGGGCAAACTAGCAATTGCCCGAAATACTTGCACCCGGCGGTTCCGATTGAAAAATAGGCAAAACGCTGCCTTATTGCAGGCAATCTGCCGGTCTCTTGGCCCGAAGCTGACCCGCGTCAGGCAGGCGGCTCGTGGCGTGGCGCGACGCGCATATCGTCGACATAGCCCGCAAGGTCATCAGGATCGAACACGCGCCCGTCGAAGAAACCGTCGGCGCTCAGCACCAGCCGCCCTTGCGACGCACCTGCAGGACTGTCGCTCGCCAGAGCGCCTTCGACCTTCGCGTTCGCCGCCGGCATGGTCGCCCCGAGCGCCGTCAGGGCACTCCGGTAGAGGTCCGGACGGTAAGTATTTGCCGCCGTCTCCGCCCCGGCCGGCGAGAAAGCTACCTGCCCGCAGCGCACCATCTGGGCGTAGAACCAAAGTGCGTGGCTGATCCACGGGAAGCTCGCCGCCTGCTCGGCGAACACGAGAAAGCCGCCGACCTCGCGTGGCCGACCTGTTGGGTCGATGAGCCGTTTCGACAGCGACGGCAACAGAACCTCCGCCGGCTGGGCGAGATGCTCCGGCCGCGCCAGAAGCTCCGCCAGCGACTCTCGGTTCGCAGGATCGTCACACCACACGGCCGCGCGCCAAACGGCCCGGACGAGCCGCACCAAGGCATCGTCGTGCCGCTCGGCCCAATCGCGGCGAACCCCAAGAACCTTGTCCGGACCCGTCCGCCAGATGTTGGCCTTGGTGGTGAGGATCACACCGGCCCCAGCCGCGACCGCCACGCTGCCCCACGGTTCGCCGGCACAGAAGCCGTCGATCTGGCCCATTGCCAGCGCATCCGAGGCGAGCGGCGGCGGCACGACGACGAGTTCCACATCGCGACCGGGTGCGAGGCCGGCATAAGAGAGCCAATAAGCGAGATCGTAATGATGCGCTGAATAGGGATGGACGATCCCGAACACGGGCATCGGCGCGCCGCGGCGCCGTCGTTCGGCGATGACGGCGGCGAGAGCCCGCGCAGCGCCCGCCGCCGAGAAATCGTTTGGCGCGCCGGCCGCCGCCAGATCGGACCAGAGCCCAGACGAAACGGTGATCGTATGGCCGCCGCAGCCGAGCGACATCGGCACGATCAGCGGTGTCGGCAGCGGCCCGAGCCCGAGGTTCGCCGCCAGCGCCATCGGCGCGAGGATATGCGCAACGTCGAGATGGCGGACTGCGAGGCGGTCGCGCACCGTCGCCCAAGACGTTTCCCGCACAAGCGTAAGACGCAGCCCCTCGGACGTCGCAAAGCCGCCGGCAGCGGCGACCACCAGCGGCGCGCAGTCGACGAGCGGGATGAAACCTGCGCGGATCTCGACGTCGGGCGGCGCGCTCATGATTTCTCCTCCTCACCGAGCAGTCCGGCCGCGACGATCAGGCTCTCGGCGATTTCGGCGATCCGGCGGTTCTGATTCATCGCCGTCTTGCGCAGCAGTGCGTAAGCCTCCGGCTCGGTCATGCCGCGCGTTTTCATCAGAATGCCCTTCGCGCGCTCAATGGCCTTGCGATCGGCGAGTTCGGTCTTCGCCGCCTCGAGTTCGCGCCTGAGCCGGTCGACCGCATTGAAGCGGCTGATGGCGGTATCGAGGATCGGCTTTACCCGTTCCTTTTTGAGCCCGTCGACGACGTAGGCTGAAACGCCGGCCTCGATCGCCGCCACGATCGAACTCTGGTCGGCCCGGTCGACGAACATGGCGACCGGTCGCTTCACGGCGCGGCTCACCTGGAACATGTTTTCCAGCATATCGCGACTGGGATTGGCGAGATCGACCACGATCACGTCCGGATCGATCTCGACGATGCGCCGCATCAGGTTCGCCATGTCGCTGAGCACCGTGACGCGCGCGTGTCCGGCCTCGCGCAAGCCCTCTTCGATGATCGACGCGCGGATGCGGTCGGCATCGATCAGCAAGACATGAATGGCGCGATCGGTCATGATCCCATGTTTGCGGACATCGCGCACGGGAGGCAAGTGCGCCGGCGCCGCGATTGTTTACCCCAGCGTCAGACGTCCACGGTGTCGCGATAATCCGGCACCGTACACGGCCAGCCGAGGCCATGCTCGATCCGCTGGCGGAGTTGATCGGCGGCCGCCGGCTCGCCATGCGTGAGGTAGGTCATTTCGGGCGGCCGGTGAAACCCGCGGAGCCAGCCGATCGTCTCGTCCGCGTCCGCATGCGCTGAAAGGAGATCCAGGTTGGCGACTTCCGCGCACACCGGCACTTCTTCGCCATGGATGCGCACGGTTGGTGAACCTCCGACGATCCTGGCGCCGCGCGTGCCGCCGGCCTGGAAACCTGCGAACAGGATGAGGTTGTTGGGATCGGGTGCGAACGCCGCGAGATGATGGACCACGCGCCCACCCGTCGCCATGCCACTCGCAGCGATGATGATCATCGGGCCTTTGCGACGGTTGAGGGCCTTCGAATCTTCGACCGTCGTCACGAACTCAGCGACCTGGCACGCCGCACGACACTCGTCCGCCGACATTCGGTGCTCATCCGCGTGCGCCTGATAGATCCGCGTTGCATCAACCGCCATCGGACTGTTGAGGTAGACCGGCACACCGTGCAGCCGGCCCTTCGCCTTCAACCGCGAGAGCAGCAGGAGCAACGTTTGCGTCCGCCCGACCGCGAACGCCGGTATGACGACGACGCCGCGGCGGCGAATGACGCGTTCGAGGTGATCGCCGAGAACCGCTTCGGGATCGGCCTTGTCATGTGTCCGGTCCCCATAAGTTGACTCAAGCACGAGGACGTCCGCGGCGTCGATCGTCTCCGGCGGACGACAGACGAGATCTCCGGGCCGGCCGAGATCGCCCGAGAAAACGACGCGGCGCCCCCCGAACTCGACGACCACCATCGCCGCACCCAGAATGTGGCCCGAGCGCAGGAGCCGCGCCGTCGTCCGGCCGCCAAGCCGCACAGGCTCCCCGAAATCGACCGGATGCAGAAGATCGAGCGCCCGCTCCGCATCTTCGCCGGTGAATAGCGGGAGTGCCGGCTTGTGCCGTGAGAAGCCCCGCTTGTTGGCATAGCGCGCCTCCTCCTCCTGAAGGTGCGCCGCATCCGGCAGCATGATCCGACAGAGGTCGGCCGTCGCGCGACTGCAGTAGATTGGCTTCTTGAACCCCCGCTTGACCAGAACGGGCAGATAGCCGCTGTGGTCGATGTGGGCATGCGTCAGGAGCACCGCCTGCACACCCGTGGCGTCGAAAGGCGGTGGCTGCCAGTTGCGCAGCCTGAGCTGCTTGAAGCCCTGGAACAGGCCGCAGTCGACGAGCGTCCTTCGCTCGCCCTCCTCGAGCAGATACTTGGAACCCGTGACCGTGCCGGTCGCTCCGAAGAAGGAGAGGCGCATCCGTCGACCCCCGTCCCACGTGCCGATGGATCGGTTATACGACACATGAACCCGCCGCGGGGGCGGTTTTCGGGAGGCCGACCATGCCGGAAAATGGAGCCCAGAAGCGGTCGCAGAGTTACCGCCTCGCAGTGGAAGACACGGATTTCCTGCTGCGCGACGAAATGCGTGCCCTGCGGTTCGCAATGGAGTACGGCAAGGCCGAACTGCTGCTGCGCGACTGGGGCGTCCGCTCGACCGTCGTCGTGTTCGGCAGCGCGCGCATTCCGTCCCCGGAGCAGGCCGAGACCCTCATTGCTGCAGCGCAGACGGACGCCGAAGTAGCGGCGGCCCAGCGCCGTGCGACCCTCGTCCCCTGGTACGAGGAAGCCCGCCGCTTCGGCCGCCTCGTCTCCGAGCGCGGCGGCGCCAAGCTCGCCAATGGCGGGCCGCGCGACAACGTCATCGCGACGGGCGGCGGTCCGGGCATCATGGAAGCTGCGAACCGCGGCGCCGCCGAGGCAGGGGCGCCGAGCATCGGCTTCAACATCGGCCTGCCAGCTGAACAGGAACCGAACGCCTATTCGACGCCCGAACTGACCTTCCGCTTCCACTATTTCGCGATGCGCAAGATGCACCTCGCCATGCGCGCCAACGCACTCGCCGTATTCCCCGGCGGCTTCGGCACGATGGACGAGTTGTTCGAGATCTTGACGCTGCAGCAGACGCGAAAGGCTCCTCCCATGCCGATCGTGCTGTTCGGCCGGAGCTTTTGGTCGCGCATCGTGAATTTCGACGCCTTGGTCGAGTTCGGCAGCGTCAACCCCACCGACCTCGACCTCTTCACCTTCGTTGAAACGGCCGAGGAGGCTTGGGACACCCTCCTCGCCCGCGGCCTGATCGCTCACACCCCGGAAGCCGAGGCTCCGTCCGCCGGCTGATCGGCTTCAAACCGGCGGTGTCGCGATGTTGATCGTGACGCTCTTCAGATCCGTGAAGCTGTCGAGCATGCCATCGAGCGCCCACTCGCGGCCGATGCCGCTCTGCTTGCGACCACCGTAAGGCTGACCGAGCGTCTGGCCAGGACCCTGGTTCACTTGGATCCAGCCGGCGTCGATGGCGTGCGCGGTCCTGAGTGCCCGCCCGATATCGCGCGTCCAGACGTAGCCGGCGAGCCCGTAATGGCTCGCGTTGGCCATCTCCACCACCTGCTCCTCGTCCGACCACGGAATGGCGACGAGCACCGGCCCGAAGATCTCTTCGCGCGCGAGGCGCCACTCATTCGAGGTAAACGCAAACACCGTCGGCACCGCGAAGTAGCCGGCCGACAACGGACCGCTCGACGGCGGCAGACCGCCGAACATCAGCTTGGCGTCCTTGTTGCCGAGACCCTCCTCGACGTAGCCGCACACCTTGCGGAACTGCTTCTCGTTGATGATCGACCCGACGTCAGACTTCTCGTCGAGCGCATCGCCGATGTTCAGCTTGCTGGCCCGCGCCTTCATCTTGTCGAGGAAGCTGTCGAAGATCTTCTCGTGCAAGAACAGCCGCGAGCCCGCCGTGCACGACTGGCTCTGCCGCGTGAACCGCATGCTCGACATCACGCCGTCCGCCACCCAGTCGAGATCGGCGTCGGCGAACACGATCGACGGGCTCTTGCCGCCGAGTTCGAGTGACACGGGCGCGACCCGCTCCGACACCGCCCGCATGATCGACTTGCCGACCGCCGTCGACCCCGTGAACGAGACCTTGCGCACTTTCGGATGCTCCGCCAGCGGCGCACCGCACTCGGGGCCGAGCCCCGTCAGGACGTTGACGACCCCCTTCGGCAGGAACTGGCTGCACACCTCCGCGATCAGCAGCACTGCGAGCGGCGCGTCTTCCGCCGCCTTCAAAATGATCGTGTTGCCGGCGCAGACGGCAGGTGCGATCTTCATGGCTGCGAGTACGGCCGGCGCATTCCATGGCACGATCGCGCCGACGACCCCGATCGGTTCGCGCCGCGTATAGGCGAGGTGGTTCTCGCCGAGCGGCATCGTCTCGCCCTTGAGCTCGCTCGCGAGGCCCCCGAAGTAGCGGAAGGTGTCGGCAGCAGCTGTCGCCTCGGGCCGCGCCTGCGTGCGGATCGCGTTGCCGGTCTCGGCGGCGAGGATCGTGGCCAGTTCATCGTGCCGGGCGTCGAGCGCGTCGGCGATCTTCATCAAGAGGCGACCACGCTCGCGCGGCACCATCCGCGACCACGGACGGAACGCCGCTTCTGCGGCCGCCACCGCGCGGTCGACGTCGGCCGAACGCGCCCGCGGCACCACGCCGAGCGGCGTCCGGCGCGACGGGTTTTCGACCGTCAGCGTCTCCCCGCCGAGCGCATCGACCCACGCTCCGTCGACCAGCATCTGCCGCTTGACCAATGTGTTCGCTTCGCCGACCGCATTCATCGTCGCTCTCCTCGCACTTCGCCGCCGCGCCGGCGGCCGTCTTTCCAAACTCGGCGACTGTCTTAGCCGGGTTCCTTCCTGGCCGCGAGCCCCAGCTCACCCGAAAGCAGCTTGGCGACGATCGAGAAGTCCTTGGGGCCGTAGCCGTTGTTGACGAGCGCCTGGTAGATCGACGCCGTGCACGCACCGAGCGGTGTCGAAGCCCCGACGGCCGTCGCCGCTTCCTGGGACAGACGCATGTCCTTCAGCATCAGATCGGTCGAGAAGCCCGGCTCGTAGTCATTATTGGCCGGCGACGTCGGGACGGGGCCGGGGATCGGGCAATAGGTCGTCAACGCCCATGATTGGCCGGACGACGTCGAGGCAATCTTGAAGAAGGTCATCGGGTCGAGCCCGAGCTTCATGCCGAGTGCCATCGCCTCGCTGGTCGAGACGACATGGATGCCGACCATCATGTTGTTGCAGATCTTCGCTGCTTGTCCGTTGCCGGACGGTCCTGCATGCACGATGTTGCGGCCCATGCCGGCGAGGATCGGCTGCACACGCTCGAAGGCGGCCTCCGGTCCGCCGACCATGAAGGTCAACGTCGCGGCCGCAGCACCCATGACGCCGCCCGAGACCGGGGCGTCGACCATCGTGAAGCCGCTGTCGGTGGCGGACTTGGCGACCGCCCGCGCCGTCTCCACGTCGATCGTCGAGCAGTCGACCAGCATGGCCGACTTGGGCGCCACCGCGATCACGCCGCCGGCATCGCAGTAGAGGCTCTTCACATGCTTGCCGGTGTTCACCATCGAGATGACGAACTCGGTACCGGCGACCGCCTCGGCGAGCGACGGCGCAAGGGTTCCGCCGGCGTCCCGCCAGGCACGCCCCGCCGCGGCCGAGAGGTCGAAGCCCGTCACCTGGTGACCGGCCTTCACGAGGTTCTGGGCCATCGGCAGGCCCATCTTGCCCAGCCCGACGAATGCGATCTTCGCCACGGTATGCCTCGATCCGTTGAAAGAGAATGCCACCTCGGGCAGCGGCTCCGGCCGCCACCCGAGTGTCTTCAGCACAAACGCTCGTCAGGTCCGCTGCGCGTAGACGGTCATCTCGGCGTTGGCATCGGCGATCTGGAAATACCGGTGCTGCTCAGCACGGAATTCGCGCCAGCTGGTCATCACCTTGGCGAAGTTCGGATTCTTGCCAGCTTCCTCGTCGAGCACCTGTTCGGAGGCCGTGTACAGCGCCTTGACGATTTCCGGCGTCAGCCAGGAGATCTGAGCGCCTTTGGCGATCACACTCTTGATCGCTGTGGCGTTCTTCGCGGCATTCGCCGCCTGCATCTCGACGTCGGCATAAATCGCGGCTGTCCGGAGCATGGCTTGATAAGCCGGTGGGATCGACGCCCAGGCATTCTTGCCGATGATCAGCGGAATACTCGCCTCCAGCTCCATCACGCAGGGGCCGTAGTAGTACTTCGCCACTTTGAAGAACCCGAGCTTCTCGTCGTCATAGGCGTTGACGAACTCGACCGCGTCGAGCGTCCCGCGCTCGAGGGCGGCGTAGATGTCTCCCGCTGCGATCTGCTGAGGCACGACGCCGAGCTTGCCGAGCACCCGGCCGCCGAACCCGGCAACGCGCATCTTGAGACCCTGGAAGTCCTGGACCGTCTTCAGCTCCTTGCGGAACCAGCCGAACATCTGCGCGCCGGTATTGCCTGCCGGGATCGCGATCACACCATGACGATCGTAGACTTCGTCGACGAGCTTCTGGCCGCCCCCGAACTGCAGCCACGCCTGATGCTGGCGTGGCGTCATGCCGAACGGCAGCGAGCCGTCGAAGATGAGGCTCGTGTCCTTGCCGATGTAGTAGCCCGAATAGGTATGTCCCGACTCGACGGTGCCGTTCTGCACCGCGTCCAGCACCTGCAGGCCGGGGACGATTTCGCCCGCCGCAAAGACCTGAATGTTGAACTTCTTGTCGCTCATCTCGGAGACGAGGCGCGAAATGGTCATGCAAGCGTTGAAGAAGTTGTCGAGGCTCTTCGGAAAGCTCGACACCATGCGCCAGTTGACCGTTGGCGCAGACTGCGCGATCGCCGGTGCCGCCACGGCGCTCGAGGCCGCAGCCAAACCGGCAACGCCGAAGTTTCTCCGCGTGAGTTTCATGGGACGCCTCCTGTTGCGGACGCCGGTCGGTGCCAGCGCCATTCGCGTTTCCTGCCAAGGCGGCCCGTTTTTCTCGTTCGGCCGCTGACAAAAGCGTATGCCGGCCTAGACAGCCGGACAATCGCGACGCCGACCGGATCGCCATCGGGGTTTGCGCGCTAAAACATTGTCTCGAACTACATTTTTCGGCGAGGCATGCGCCCGCCGAAAGGCAGTCCCGCAACCGCCCGCAGACGTCGACGACACGTCAACGCCGCTCCTTCAGCCTGCGGGCCAGTCGCTGCAGGAAGCGCGCGCCCACGAGAAGGATTTGTCGCTCGGGATGATCGTCTGGAAGCCGGTGGGCGCGCGCGACCAGCCTGTCAGCCAAGCGATCGAGATCGTGATGCTTGCCGTCGAACGTCACAGGAAACCTCATCAGTCCCCGCCAACGCGGCGAACCGTTGTTCGGTTCCCATCTCGTCTTGGGTTGCCAGCGTAGTCCAGAGGGTGACATGCTGGCGTCATATCGCTCCGCCTTCGGATCAATGGAATGTGCAATCTCTATTCGATGACAGCGGCCCGCGAGGCCGTGCTTCGCCTCTTCAGGATCGGGGACAACAGGGCTGAGTCATTCGAGGGCCGGACAGCCTATTTCCCTGGCCATGACGCTCCCATCGTCCGCCAAGCCGCCGACGGTGCACGCGAACTCGTGACGCTCTCATGGGGTTTCGTACTGCCGCAGCCCGGCCGCGCGCCACGCCGCGTCACCAACTGCCGCGACGACAAGCTCGACAGCGGGTTCTGGGCGCCGTCCTACCGCACACGGCGCTGTCTCGTTCCCGCTACATCCTTCGCCGAACCCCGCGACGTCACCCCGGCGACATGGCACTGGTTCGCCGCCAGCGGCGCGGAGCCGCGACCCCTATTTGCATTCGCCGGCCTCTGGCGCCGCCACGTCGGCCCCATCCGCAAGGACGGCCCGTCCGTCGAACTCGACGTCTTCGCCTTCCTGACGACACTGCCGAACGAACGCGTCGCCGCCATCAACCACGAGCGCATGCCGGTGCTCCTATTCGGAACCGACGCCTGGGACACCTGGCTCGACGGATCGGCTGAGGACGCACGCCAACTCGTTGCCACCCCGCCGACCGATGCCGTCCGGGAGGTGCAGGCTGGCTTCGACAAGCTCGATCTCCTTGGCGGACCGCCGATCGAACAAGGCCCCGCCGCCCGGCGTTTGCTCTGAGGCCCGAAACAGGGGATGGCGCCATGATTTCGCTGCTTCGCCGTCTAATGCATCCGACGGTCCGCCGAACGGGGAGTTCGACCGCCGTGTTGTCAGCCCGCGCGCTCGCAGCCCTCACCGCCACCAGCCTCGTGGCGGCGACCGCCTTCGGCTTGCCCAACGAACCGGAACCGGCAGCTCTGCCGCCAAAGGACCTTCTGAGCGTCATCGAAGTCGATGCGGACCGCACGCTCCGAGCCATCGAGGCGCGCCGCCGGGCCCGCTATATCGCCTGCATTTCGGGCGTCACCAGCCGAGCAAACGGCCAGCGCGCGGGTATCGCAGACTGCGGCACGCCGCCGGCCGATGTCGGCGTCTCACTCTACAATGACCACGCCGTCGACCCCGCCCAGCTCGGCTTCGGCACGACCTGGACGTCGCGTTAGAACTATGTTCACGCCTTCTGGCGTAAACGCTGTTCATCGCGAGCTGGGGAGTGACCGCGATGAGCTTTGGACGCATCGGAAAGCCACGCGAACGACGCCGTAGCCCGCGTCGAGCGGACGACACAACGGCAGAGATCGTAATGGCCAACGGGCGGCGCATACCCTGCCGGGTTATCGATCGATCCGAGAACGGCGCCAAACTGGCCTTCGGATCGGTGCTCGGCATTCCCGACGCCTTCCACCTCGTCGACCGCACATCGCGCACGCTGGTCGAAGTCGTCCGCCGCGAACCGCGTGCCATCGCCGTTCACTTCGTCGAGGCGTCCTCCAGCACCTGACCGACCGCCCCTTGACCCGGTGCTGGACAACCCCGATGACTGAGGAACCGGGTGGACGTTCACGGCCTATTGGCTTGCGTCCACCCGGCTCTTCACGGAGACCGGCAATGGCGGAAGATCACGGCATGGCAGGCACGCGGCGCGCGCTGCTGATGGGCGCAGGCGCCACGTTCGCCACACTGCCTTTGCAAGGTCCGACGTTCGCGCAAGACCCGGCCGGCGTCGTCGACGCCATCGCCGGCGAAGCGCACGCCGTTGCATCTGCAGGCATGCGCAAACTCGCGACACAGGCGAGCGTCTTCGTCGGCGATCTTCTGACGACGGGCGTCGCCTCGCGGCTCGGTGTCGCGCTCGGTCGAGCGACTTCTCTGCGGCTCGGCGCGGAAGCGAAAGTGAAGATCGATCGCTATATCGTCGACGCGGGTGGCGAGTTCACGCTCGAGTCGGGCGTCCTGCGCTTCGACAAGCCGGCGCCCGGCAAGGTACCGGCTAAAGCACCGGACCTCACCTTCCGCAGCATCTATGGCGTCATCGCCGTGCGCGGCACCCGCTTTCACGCGGGCCAGGACCGCGGCCGCTTCGCAGTTTTCGTCGATCGCGGCAGCGTGTCTGTCACGGCTGCAGGCCGTACGGTCGTCGTCGCCGCCGGCCAAGGCACCGACATCGCGAACCCCGGCGCCGCTCCATCGCGGCCGCGCGTCTGGCCGGCCGCGCGCATCCGGGCCTTCCGCGCCGCCGTTGCCTAACCGAGCCGCGCGATGCGTAGCGCGAGCGCCGTATCATCGGGATGGCGCGCCGCCAAAGCCACGAAGGACGCACGTGGATCTCCGGCGGCGCCAGCCGCCAGATACGCGTCTCGATCCGCTGCATCGTAGGAATCGGGCCACGGCTCGAAGACCTCGATCGGCTCACGAAAGCCGCTGAGTGCAAGCCGCCCGAGAGGCCGCAGCCGGTCCGGCGCGATCCGAGCCGCCGCGCCCGGGCCGACCGCGATCGTCGTTCCGAGAACCTTGTTGGCACCCTCGAGCCGGGCCGCCCCGTTCACGGCAGATCCGTAGGCGGTATAATCGAGCCGCCGTCCGCCGACATCCCCGACGAGCACAAATCCCGTTTCGATCCCGATCCGCGTCCGGCCGAGTGACAGCGCGGCGATCACCGGATCGCGCCGAAACGCCTCCGCGGCGTCCCTGAGCGCGAGCGCGGCCGCGAGCGCCCGAGCGGGATGATCGGCCAGATCGAGCGGCGCGTTGAAAAGCGCGATGACGGAGTCGCCGACGAACTTGTCGACGATGCCGCCATGCGCCTCGACGATCCGTGTCGCCGTCTCGAAGTAGCGATCGAGCGCCGTCACCACTGCCGACGGCGCCGCCCGCTCCACCATCGCCGTGAAGCCCTCGATATCGGAGACGACGATCGTCACCTCGCGTGTCGACGGCGGCAGACGCTGCCCTGCCGGCAAATCGATCAGCCGCCGGACCACTTCGTTCGGGAGCTGCTGCTCGAGCCGCCCACGCAGCAGAGCGGCACGCCGCCAGGAATCGACACCGGCGAGAGTCGCCGCAGCGGTGTAGCCGAGCAGGAGCGCTGCCGCAGCCGCGAGCGGATCGATCAGAATGCCAACACGCGCCGTCGTCAGCATGGCCGGCGCGACGAGGGCCGCGGCGAGCACTCCCGCAACAATCGCCGCGCGCGACGGACCGAGACGCGCGGCCGCGTACCATCCGAACCCCAGCGTGACACCGACGAGCAAGGCCGCGACACTCGCGAGCCCTTCGACCGGCGTCGCCCACGATGGCCGCCGCGGCACGAGACCACCGACGATCTGCGCGATCGCCGCCCCCTGCAGGACGACGGACGACACCGGCAGCCCACCGGCGCCGATGCGGACCCCACCGGCCTCGGGCGCCGAGCTGCCGAGCACGACGATACGTCCTGCCAACACCGACCGGTCGAAGCCCCCACCAAGGAGACCGGCCGCGGATACCGACTGCCGGCGCATGCTTTCCTCCGCCGAAGGAGCCAGACGCAGAAAGCCGTCCCCACCCGCAGCAAACTGAACGCGCCCGATGGCGATCACGTTGTCGGCCTCGCGGACGATCAGCGCCGAAGCCTCTTCCGCCACCCGAACCCCATCGACGGCGAGACCCGGCACGACACGATCTCCGACGATTGCGAGCACCGGCACCCGGCGCACACGCCCATCGCCATCGGCGGCGAGCGACATCACCCCGTGCCCTACAGCCGCCGAAGCAAGCCCGCGGGTCGCCCCGATCGCCCCTGCACTTCTCCAGATCGTCGTGAGATCGCCGGCGCCGTCACTCAAAACCGGAGCCGTAGACGGCCACCCGCTCTGCTCGGCCTGCTGATCGTCGAGGATAAAGCCGAGCACGGCAGGCCGATGACCCAGCGCCGCCGCGAGCAGACGGTCGCCGTCCGGCAACGAACCGGCACGGACGGAAAGCTGCGCATCCCCCGTAGCCGCTGCGAGACGACGCGCAAGCGCCGCCGGCGAACTGGCATCTGGATCGGTGAGAAGAATATCGACGACGATAGCTGACGGCCCCGTCGTGGCGATCCGATCGACAAGAGCAGCCAACGTCTCGCGTCGCAGCGGCCAACCCTGCCCGGTAAGTTCGAGTGTCCGACGATCGATGTCGACGACGATGACGCGGTCCGCCGCCCCTTCCGCGAGGGACGCGCGCGCGAGCAGCGCGTCGAAATAACGTTCCCGGAGCGTTCCGTACCAACCACTGGCCAGAACGGCGTAGGTCGCGACTATTGCCGCGACAGCCATCATGAGACCAGCCGCCCCGCTCGGCGCCCGCACGTTCCCGGGACCGTTCACGGATGCGCGCTCCGCTCAGGCGACGGCGCGAGCCTCACTCCTCGCCGTAACGGCGCTCGATACTGGCCCGCGACCCGAAGGCGGGCGGCTCTGCGCCGTCCCAGAGGGCGGCCGTCGTGCGCGCCTTCAGCCCCGGCGCATCGCTGCCCGGTGCCGCGGAGGATTTGGTTGAACTCGCCGGCGGCGTACTCGGTGACCAAAGCACTACGACGTTGCTGCCCATTATGGTGGCGAGACGTTCGCCGAGAGAATTTCCGACTGTACTCAAGGTGGACATGGCTGCCTCCCCTGGTCGTCCGAAAGTCAGCGTACGCGCTGTTGGTTAACGGGATGTTAAATGTTGCCCCTGGAGCAAAACACCCGTTGCGCGGCCGCATCACCTCCTCCGCCGGCGGAGGCGCGCGGCGACCGCCACGGCCACCCAGCCCAAGAACGCCACCGCCGCGCCGGTCGGGTTCTTCCATCCACCGCCCCGGAAGCTCGTCCCCGTCAGCGCTTCACTCACCACGGCCGCCGCAACCGCGACGACCACGGTCACGAACGTCGCCGTGCGCCAGTGCCGCGTCGTGCGCCGTGTTTCGGTCCAGCACCAGAATGCCGCGAGCGCGAGCAGCGGCACGGCGACGAGCGCGAAGAGGTCCACCCCACCCATCTCAGAGGTCGGCCGCCGTCGTCGAACGCACGGTCACGCCCGGCCGCTTGCGCACATCGGGCTGCAGCTTCGTCCCGAGCCCTGGCCCGGCCGGCACCGTGATCGTGCCCTTCACGATCGGCGGCATTTCGGTGACGAAGCGGTGGTACCAGCCGTAGTAGAAGGCGCGGACGACCTCCTGGACCCAACAGTTGCGCGTGTGTAGCGCCAGGTGCGTCGACGCCGTCAGCACCACGGGCCCCGTGCAATCGTGGAAGGCGGCCGGCACATGATAGGTCTCCGCCATCGACGCGACGCGCTTCGCCTCGCTGATGCCCCCGCACCACGAGAGATCCATGATCACCATCGACAGCGCTTCAAGTTCGAGCAGTTGGCGAAAATCGGCCCGCGACCCGCGCGTTTCCCCAACGGCGATCGGCGAGCGCGTCGACCGTGCGACCTCGCCGATCGAGTGGAGGTGATCCATGAAGACGGGATCTTCGACCCACATGCAGCGTATCGGCTCGAGCGCCTGCGCGATCTTCTGCGCCATCGGCCGGCTCCAAAGCGAATGGAGTTCGGCTGCGATCTCCATTCGGTCGCCGACGGCGGCGCGGATCTTCTCGAACGGTTCGAGCCCGCGCTTCAGATCCTCGGCCGATATCCAGTAGCCGGACGATGCCTCGGCCGCATAGTCGAGCGGCCAGATCTTCATCGCCGTGATGTCCATCTCGAGCAGTGAATGGGCGAGTTCGTCGGCACGATGAAGGAAGGCGTCGAGGTCTTCGTACTGACCGCGCGTGGCATCGAGCCCGAAGTTGGCGGTCCCCTGCACCGGCTTGGTCTGGACGTAGGAATAACCTGCGCACGTGTTGTAGACCTTGATCTTGTCGCGCACGCGGCCGCCGAAAGCGTCCGCCAAGGGGAGACCGACCGACTGGCCGAATATGTCCCAGAGCGCGATGTCGATGGCCGACTTGCCGCGCATCTCCGCACTCGACCCGACGAAGCCGACGTAACCGATCAGGTCCGCCTGCGCCCCTTCGACATTGCGCCCGTCACGGCCGATCAGTTTCGGAGCGATGATCTGGTGGATGTGCGCCTCGGCCGATGCGGGCCCGTAGAAGGTCTCGCCGAGCCCGACGAGCCCCTCGTCGGTTTGCAGTTCCACCCAGAGGATGTTCGGAAACTCCTCCGTGCGGATGGTGTCGATGCGGATGATCTTCATGGGACGCCCCCCAGTCTCGTTTCTTGTTCGGCTCACACTATCGCCGCGGATGTCAGACGGCCAGCAACTCGGTCCACACGGCCCCAGGGACCGGCATCGCCATCAGCCGTGTGTTCGCCTCGACCTCGTCCCGGTTCGCCATGCCCGTGACCACGCTCGCGATGCTCGGGTCGCGAAATGGAAACTGCAAGGCAGCGGCGGCGAGCGGCACGTCGGCGGCCCTGCAGATCGACTCCATCCGGGCGACGCGTGCGAGCACCGGCGCCTCGGCGGCGGCATACGTGTAAGTGGCACCCGCCACCGCTCCGGTCGCCAGAATGCCGCTGTCGAACGCGCCAGCGAGCAGCACGCCGATGTTTCCAGCCGCGCAAAGCGGCAACAACTCGTCCGCACCCGAGCGGTCGAGCAGCGTAAACCGTGTGGGTAGCATCAGGCAGTCGACGTCGACCTCCCTGACGAAGCGGATGTTGACGTCGAGTTCCCGGTTCGCCGGGCCGAAGCCTGCGATAACGCCTTCGTCGCGCAACTTGGCCAGCGCCCTGCAAGCGCCCGTACGCGCGATCTCATAGACGTCCCACACCGCATCGCCGTGATAGCGCCGGTTGACGTCGTGGATCAGCACGAGGTCGAGCCGATCGAGACCGAGCCGTTCGAGGCTCGACGCGATCGATCGCAGCGCACCATCGTAGGTGTAATCGTAGACGATCTCGTTCGGCAGACCGTGCGCAAAGATCCCGTCGGGCGCGCGACCGTCCGCCGACGGACGCAGCAGCTTTCCGACCTTGGTGGAGAGCACGTAGGCGTCGCGCGGCTTCGTCCTGAGCAGCGCGCCCATTCGCTGCTCCGAGAGGCCGCCGCCATACTGCGGCGCGGTGTCGAAGAAGCGCAGTCCCTTCGCCCACGCCGCCTCGAACGCTGCGGCGAGATCGTCGTCCGAAATCGGACGGAAGAGATTCCCGAACGGTGTCCCGCCGACACCGAGACGCGAGACGTTAAGCCCTGTGCGCCCGAGCAGGCGCGGCTCGGCCGGATCGAACATTGTCGTCACCTTTTCGGACGGAGGGAAAGACCGCGGGCACGGCCGAGATCGACCAGGTCCTGCCAGACGCCAGCCCCGATCGGGATTCCGTCTGTAAGCCGGCGTTCCATCAGCAGCGCTTCCCGTTCGCCCGGCAGATAGACGCGCTCGACGCCGGGCGCCCGCTTCACGCCCCGCATGTCGGCAACGGCCTTCTCCATGCGTCGCGCATAGACCTCGGGATCCTCAAACGCCGCGATGGGCAACGCCGCGAACGCGTGACCCTGGTTCTGCGGCCGCTCGAAGTCTTCGTACATGTGGGTGACCTCGCTGCCGAACGCGGCGCCCGACAGCATCGTGCTCATCAGTCCGATGGCGAGCGTCAGCGCATAGCCCTTGGGACCGCCGATCGGCGCGACGAAGCCTTCGAGCGCACGCGCGGCATCCGTGGTCGGCAGCCCGTCAGGCCCGACCGCCCAATCCGCCGGGATCGGACGGCCCTCCTTGGCGGCGACGATGATCTTTCCCCGCGCCGCGACGCTGCACGCCATGTCGAGCACGACCGGCCGCTCCCGCCCCGCCGGAAAAGCGATGGCGAACGGATTGTTGCCGAGCATCGCCTCGGCGCCCCCCCAAGGCACCATGTGGTTGATGCCGCCGATCGTGAACGCGAGCCCGATCATGCCGGCCGGCACCGCCATCGTCGCGTAGAGGGCGGCTGCCCCGAAATGATTGGAATTGCGGACCGTCACCCAGGCCGGCTCGCCCTCACGCCGGGCCTTGTCGATGGCGACGTCCATCGCCCGCATGCCGACCCATTGGCCCATGCCGTTGTCGCCGTCGACCACCGCCGTCGAGCGCGTCTCGCGCACGATGCGGACAGAAGGCGAAGGGTTGTTGGCACGCTTCTCGAGCCGCTCGACGTAGATCGGCAGGCGTACGACACCGTGGCTTTCGACGCCCCTGAGATCCGCCTCGACGAGATTGGCGGCGACGGCGCGCGCCTGCTCCACCGGCATGCTCGTGCGAGCGAACGCGGCGGCGCAGAATCCGATGAGTTCGTCCGCGTCGACAACGACGGTCTGCTCCGTCACGCGCGCCTCCCTTGGTCCATTGTTTTGGACGGAGGGTCGGCCAACCGCGCCGCCACCGCAAGAGCACGATTGCACGGCGGCACCGCATCGGCGGATGGGCGTGGAGATCAGGGGCCCTTGCCGCCGGCCGGACACGGGACGGGCATGGTCATTGCCAGAGTCGGCACGAAGCGCATGCAGGTGCCATCCCGGCCCTCGGGCTCGGGCGGACCGATCGGCTCACGGCCGGCCGTCGACGCGATGCTCGGCGGCAGCGCCGGCGCCGTCGGCGGCGGAGTGAGCATGAAGCGGTCGAGGCAGACGTCGGCCTCGCTGCGGTCCAGACCGATCAGCCGGCTCTGAGGCGCATCCGTACCGCAATCGGCCGACAACGCCTGGGCCGACAGCTGTGCCCCGTTGAGGGCGACGGCCATCGCCACCAGCGCGCTGGCCTTCAAGATCGACATGAAACGTCTCCTTTCGTCCCCCTGAGATCGCATTCACCTTGGCGGAGCGGCCCGGCGACGGCTGTTCCCGGCGGGACATGGACGGCGCGGCGCATTTCCGGCGGGTCTGCCCGCCCGGCGGATGGCTTGTGGACAAAGGGCCGCTCGCGCTACTCACCTCGTCCCGAAACCCGCACGGGGGAGACGAAATGAGCGCGCGACGTGACGAGATCGATCAGGCGGCGATTTGGCCGGACACGATCTTCGAGATTTTGAACGAGGCCGGCGTGCGCCAGGTCGGCTATGTGCCGGACGGCGGCCATGCCCGCCTGATCCGCCGGGTCGAGGCCAATCCCTCGATGCGGGCAGTCTCGCTCACCACCGAAGAGGAAGGCGTCGCACTCGTTGCCGGCGCCTGGCTCGGCGGCGATCGGGCCGCATTGCTGATGCAGTCGAGCGGCGTCGGCAACTGCATCAACATGCTGTCGCTCATCAAGACGTGCCGCTTTACCTTCCTGGCCCTCGTGACGATGCGTGGCGAGTTCGGTGAATTCAATCCGTGGCAGGTGCCGATGGGCTCTCGCACCGCCGACGCCTTCGCGCTGATGGACGTCGGTACCGTGCGCGCCGATCGTCCCGAAGACGTCGGCGACGTCGTCCGCGCTGCCTGCACCATGGCCTACGGTGGCGGCTCGGCCGTCGCCGTTCTGCTCGGCCAGCGCCTCGTCGGCGCCAAGGTCTTCACGAAGTGAAAGGCGCTCCGATGACAGCTTCCGCCCGCCTCGATCGCCGTGCCGTCGCCGCCCGCCTGCTCGCGCCGCGCAAGGACACTCTCGTCGTCACCGGCCTCGGCAGTACGACCTATGACGTCGCCGCTGCCGGCGACCATGACCTCAACTTCTATCTCTGGGGCGCCATGGGCGGGACCGCCATGGTCGGTCTCGGCATCGCCCTCGCTCAGCCGAAGCGTCCCGTCCTCGTCATCACTGGGGATGGGGAAATGCTGATGGGCCTCGGTGCCTTCGCTGCGATCGCCAAGGCCGCCCCGCCGAATCTCTCGATCGTCGTGTTCGACAACGAGCTGTATGGTGAAACGGGCGCCCAGACCACGCACACCGCCCACGGGACGGATCTCGCCAAGGTCGCCGCCGCCTGCGGCCTCGCCGACGCCCGCACGATGACGACCATAACCGAGGTCGAGGCACTTGCCGCCCGGGTCAATGCCGTCGGCACCGCGCCGACGCTTGCCGTCGTCAAGATCGCCCAGCAGGATGCCCCACGCGTCATCCCGCTCCGGGACGGCGCCCACAACAAGGCACGGCTCAGGGTGGCGCTCGGCCTGTCGGCCGATTGAGCACCACGACGGCCGACGGGAGGGACTGCGATGTCGGGACGATGGACCGCGCGGCGGGCACGCTTTCGGGCGCTTCTCGCCGGCGAGGCGTGCGTGCATCCGGGCTCCGTTTACGATCCGATTTCTGCGCGCATCGCCGAAGACCTCGGCTTCGAGTGCGGCATGTTCGCGGGCTCGACCGCCTCGCTGACCGTGCTCGGAGCACCCGACAACATCACCATCACGCTGACCGAGTTTGCCGAGCAGGCCCGCCGCATCTGTCGAGCCGGCGAACTGCCACTGATGGTCGACGCCGACCACGGCTACGGCAACGCCTTGAGCGTGATGCGCACGATCGAAGAACTGGAGACCGCCGGCATCGCTGGCCTCTCCATCGAGGACACCGAACTCCCGGATCCCTATGGCTCCGCCGGCAAGCCGCACGTACTCTCGATCGACGAGGGGGTCGGCAAGATGCGTGCCGCCGTCGCCGCCCGCCGCGATCCTGGCCTCGTCATCGCCGGCCGCACCAGCGCCGTCACCATCACCGGGCTCGACGACTGCGTCACCCGCGTTCGTGCCTATTCTGACACCGGCGTGGACGCCATCTTCGTCGTCGGCATCCGCACGCTGGACGAACTCACCGCCATCACCGGCGCAACGCGACTGCCGCTCATTCTGGCCGGCCTCCCGCCAGCCCTGGTCGACCGCGCCGCCCTTGCCCGACGGGGCGTCCGCCTCTGTCTGCAGGGCCACCAGCCGATCCAGGCCGCCATCGCCGCCGTCCACGCCACGCTCGCCGCACTGCGTTCGGGCACCGATCCCGCCGCCCTGGAAGGGCTCGCGTCTCCGACGCTGATGAAGCAGGTGACGCGCGCTGCCGCCTACGACGCCGCAACCCGCGATTATCTCGGCGGCTGAGCCGCAACGGAGGACCCATGCAGCTCGGGATCGTCGGCCTCGGCCGAATGGGAGCCAATATCGCACGCCGGCTCCTGCGGGACGGCCACAGCTGCCACGTCTGGGACCGGAGCGCCGAAGCCACCGCCGCTGTCGCCGCCGATGGCGCCGTTCCAACCGTAGACCTCGCAGGCCTCGTCCGCAGTCTGACGGCCCCGCGCGCCGTCTGGGTCATGCTGCCCGCGGGCGACGCTACAGAAGGCGCGATTGCCGAACTCGCCGCACTCCTGTCACCCGGCGACGTCGTCATCGATGGCGGCAATACGTTCTGGAAGGATGACATCCGCCGCGCCCGTGACCTCGCCACCCGCGGCCTCGCCTACCTCGACGTCGGCACTTCGGGCGGCGTTTGGGGCCTCGAAAGGGGCTACTGCCTGATGATCGGCGGCGAGCGCGCCGTCGTCCACCGCCTAGACCCGATCTTTCGCTCGCTGGCGCCCGGCGCGTGCGACATCCCCGAGACGCCGGGCCGCGCCGCACGTGATGCCCGCCCTGGTCTCGGCTATCTCCACGCTGGCGGTCACGGAGCCGGCCACTTCGTCAAGATGATCCACAACGGCATCGAGTACGGCATGATGCAGGCGATCGCCGAGGGGTTCGACATCCTACGCCACGCCAACTCGCCGAAGCTGCCCGCCGAGCATCGGCTCGATCTCGACGTCGCCGACATCGCGGAGGTCTGGCGGCGCGGCAGCGTCATCACGTCATGGCTACTCGACCTGACGGCGACGGCCCTCGCCGCCGACCCGGACCTGTCGGGATACTCCGGACACGTCGAAGATTCGGGCGAAGGCCGCTGGACCGTGCAGGCGGCCATCGAAGAAGCCGTCCCCGCCGAGGTGCTGACCAGCGCGCTCTACACACGCTTCCGCTCGCGGCAGGATCACACCTACGCCGAGAAGGTCTTGTCCGCCATGCGCAAGGGCTTCGGCGGCCACGTCGAGCCTCCGCGGGATAAGAAGTCATGACTACCCCGCAGCCGGCGGTCCTTTTGATCATGGGCGTATCGGGCTCCGGCAAGAGCACCGCCGGCGAAAATCTCGCCGCCGAATTCGGCTGGCCGTTCCGCGACGCCGACAGCTTCCATCCGCCGGCGAACGTCGCCAAAATGAAGGCCGGCATGCCGCTCGACGACGACGATCGCTGGCCCTGGCTCGACGCCATCGCAGCCTGGATCGACGAGCACCGGAGCGCCGGCCGTCACGCGATCGTAACGTGCTCGGCGCTGAAGCGCCGCTACCGCGACCGGCTGCTCGCGGGCCGCTCGGACGTTCGCCTCGTCTACCTCGAAGGCGACGCCGACTTGATCGCCGGCCGCATGAGCCGGCGGCGCGACCACTTCATGCCGCCCGCCCTGCTCGCCAGCCAGTTCGCCGCGCTCGAGCCGCCCGACGCCGCCGAGAACCCGATCGTCGTATCGGTCCACCCGACGGCGCGCCGCGTCGCCGAGCAGATCCTCGCCGCCCTGGCGCTCGAAGATCGCTGATCGCGGCACGGTCGAAAGCTTCGCCTCAGCGCGTCAGGCTGCGGTCATCAGTGCCACGGATCCAACTCAGCACGACCAGGAACACGATCGCGCCGACTGTCGCCACCGCGATCGAGGCGAGGTTCAGCCCGCTCCGGTACTCGAACCCGAGCACACTGGAAATCAGGAAGCCGCCGACCAGCGCGCCGACGATGCCGACGATCAAGTTTGTGACGAGGCCGTGATTGCGTCCGGTGATGCGCTCGGCGAGCCACCCCGCGATGAGGCCTACGATCAACCAGGCTAAAATGCTCACGTGTCGCTCCGCTCGTCGTCCCGGCTGCCATCCCGTGCGAAGCAACGGCCGATTTTGCAGATCGTTCCGCGGCGGACCCGCCGCCGTCACGTTAATGCCACGCAGTTCCCCAGAAGCCAGGATCGCCCGCCCTTTCTGCCTTGGGATTCACGAAGACGAAGACAGCACCCCGCCCCTCCGCCAATTCGGCAAGCTGCGTCGCGATCACCGCATGGGCCAACATGGTCGTTCGCTCCCGGCGACTGCGGGCATGCGAGGCGGTTTCAGCGAACAGTTCTGCTCGCGCCGCGTGCGTCCCGGCGTCGTAGCGCATTGGACCTCCGACCATTTCGTGGTCGCGGCACCATATGCGCTTCGAGGGACCTCGACCCCCTGCTCAGATCAATTCTGCGTCTGCGGCAAGTCGGATTCCGGCCCGCCGACGTATCCTGCCAATTGGTGAGGCAGCCCAAGCTCGGGTTGCATAGCAAATAACGGACCGGCGGTGCCGCGTCCGACACCCAAGAAAACGGCGGAGACGCACCATGCGCATCGTATTCCTTGACCGCGACACCATCGGACCGGCTGTCGACCTCACGCGCCCAGGCTTCGCCCACGACTGGGTCGCCTACGACCGGACGGCGCCCGAAAAGGTGGCCGAGCGCATCGCCGACGCCGACATCGTCATCACCAATAAGGCCCCTGTTCGCGGCGAAGCGCTCGCGGGCGCCAAGAAGCTCAAGATGATTTCCGTCGCGGCGACCGGCTACGACATCGTCGACGTCGCTGCCTGCAAAGCGCGCGGCATAATTGTCGCCAACGTCCGCGCGTATGCCGTCGAGACCGTGCCGGAGCACACGTTTGCGCTCATCCTGGCACTCCGGCGCTCGATCGTCGGCTACCGGCAGGACGTGCTAGCCGGGAAATGGCAGGAAGCGGCGCAGTTCTGCTTCTTCTCGCACCCGATCCGCAATCTCGCGGGCGCCACCCTCGGCATCATCGGTGAAGGCGCAATCGGCCAGTCGGTTGCCAAGATCGGCCAGGCGTTCGGCATGCGAACACTGTTCGCCGCGCACAAGAACGTCTCGGGACTCGGCCCTCTCTACACGCCGTTCGACCAGGTGCTGGAAGAGAGCGATATCCTCACGCTCCATTGTCCGCTGACGCCGCAGACGCGCAATACGCTGGCGATGGCCGAATTCCGGAAGATGAAAAAGCGGCCACTCATCATCAACACCGCGCGCGGCGGCCTTGTGGACGAGGCGGATCTCGTGACCGCCCTCGACCAGGGCCTCGTCTCGGGCATCGGCTTCGACTGCCTGACCAGCGAGCCGCCGCGGCCCGACAACCCGCTGATGGCCATCGCCGACCGTCCGAACGTGATTGTCACGCCGCACGTGGCTTGGGCGAGCGACGAGGCCATGCAGGCGCTCTGGGAGCAGGTGGTCGGGAACATCGAAGCCTTCGCCGCGGGCCGCCCGCGCCACGTGGTTTCCGCTTGATCGGCAGCCCCGATTGCCACTGGACAGGGCAGGGTCCAGTTGATACACGACGCGCCTTGGTCGGCATCGCCGGCTCGGCGGGTGATTAGCTCAGTTGGTAGAGCAGCTGACTCTTAATCAGCGGGTCGAAGGTTCGAGTCCTTCATCACCCACCATTTTCCCTTGCGCTCCCGCAACTTAAATGACCTCACAGCGGTGGCGGTCAGCTGTCCTCTGGACACGTCTTGGTATGCGCCGACGTGCGCGTTGCGGACGGTTGACGCCATAGTTCCGAGCGCCTAGCTGACGCCTGAGGCTGACGCCCCGTGAGAGCCATGGCGACCGAGATTGAACGCAAGTTTCTGGTTGCCGGCGATGGGTGGCGGAGCGCCGTGGTCGGCGCCGAGCCGCTGCGCCAAGGGTATGTTTCCGCAGCACCCGGGCCGTCTGTACGGGTCCGCACCGACGGCTCGCGCGCCTGGCTCACCATCAAGTGCGACACACCCGGCCTCAGCCGCCTCGAGTTCGAATACGACCTCCCACTCGACGACGCCGATGCCTTGCTTAACAACGTTTGCGGGAAGCCGCTGATCGAAAAGGTCCGCCACCGGGTCGTCTTTGACGGGCGCGACTGGGTGGTCGACGTCTTCGCCGGTGCCCTCGACGGGCTGGTGCTGGCCGAGATCGAACTTGCAGGCGAAGACGACGCTGTCTCGCTGCCGTCCTGGCTCGGCCGCGAGGTCACCCATGATCTTCGTTTTCGCAATGCCGCGCTCACGAGTATGGCTGCCGGCGACCTCCCGAACCTTCTCTCAGGCGCCGGCTGAGCCGAAACTCCGCCGAACCGACCCAGCACCAATCTGCGTTTTCCTGCAGCATCTCCGAAGCTTGACCACCTCTGGCGACCCACGCACAACGAAGCTTGCATTTGCGATCATGCGTGGACGCTCAAATGATCAGCTCGCGTACAATTCCCTGGCGCCTCTCGACGAATTGTCCAGCCGGTCAAATCCCATGAGCGATGAACTGCGCCACGGAGAAGTCGCCATCTGGGCCGGAGACCCGGATGGCCCGACTCTCTATGCGATCGGCACCATTCGTACGCCTTTCCCTACGCGGGCAGACTGCCCGCGCCAAGGCCGCCACGACGGGCCGCTTTGCCGCATCGAGGTGGACGCCCGCTGGCAACCGGCGCTCAGCGGTCTCGAAGCCTACGCCCGGATCGAGGTTCTCTACTGGATGCATCAGGCCCGCCGAGACCTCGTGTTGCAGAGTCCCAAATCGGATGGACGCACCGCCGGCACCTTATCCCTGCGGTCGCCGGTCCGCCCAAACCCGATCGCAACTTCGATCGTCCTACTTGATCGGATCGACAGCGGCGTCCTGTTCGTCCGGGGGCTCGACTGCATCGACGGCACGCCGCTTCTCGACCTGAAGCCGGCGCGCGATCTATTCCGGCCGACCGATCCGTCATCGGAGGGACAGGCCGACCCGAAGCGACGGGACTGGTGACGATGCCGAGCAGACGCAATTTACTGCTGACCGCGCTCGCCATCTCTTTCGCTCGGCCGCGGTACGCTGATGCCGCCCGCACCGTCGTCGACTCCGCGGGTCGCCAAGTGACCTTGCCCGATCGCATCGGCAAAGTGTTCGCTGCCGGCGGTCCTGCCGCGGTCGCTCTATACGTGCTGCGTCCCGATGCGATGGTCGGCTGGCCGCGTGCCGTCCGCGCCGACGAGCGTCCGTATCTAAGACCAGAGGTGCGTGACTTGCCGGAGCTCGGTCTTCTGACCGGACGGGGCGACACGGCGAACGTCGAGATCCTCCTCGCCACGCGGCCCGATCTGGTCCTCGACTTCGGCTCGGTGCGCCAGACCTTCGTGTCGCTGGCCGACAGCACGCAAGCGCGCACCGGCATTCCCTACGTCCTCGTCGACGGGCGTTTCGAGGCGACGCCGGCCTCGCTCCGCCTGCTCGGCCGCATTCTTGGCGACGAAGCGCGCGGCGACGCACTCGCAGCGTATGCAGAAGACGTGTTTGCTCGCGTCGACCGCGCCGTCACCGCCACGCCCGAACCCGCCCGCCCACGCGTCTATCTCGCGCGCGGACCCGAGGGCCTGGAAACGGGACTGCAGGGATCGATCAATACGGAGATCCTCGAACGCGCCGGTGGCCGCAACGTCGCGGTCAGCGGCGACCAGCGGCGTGGCATCGTCACGGTCTCACCGGAGCAGATCGTGCTCTGGAACCCCGACATCGTCGTGACCTGGGATCGCAACTTCTTCGAACGCATCCAGACAAACCCGGGCCCCATCTGGAGTGCCGTGAAGGCCGTCGCCGACAAGAAAGTCTATCTCGCACCCACCGCCCCATTCGGCTGGATCGATCGTCCGCCGTCGCTCAATCGCCTCATCGGTCTGCTCTGGCTCGCGAACCTGTTCCACGGCGAGCGCTTCCCGCTCGATCTCGCTGCCGAGACGCGGGCTTTCTACAAGCTCTACTATCAGGTCGATGTCGCGGACGCCGACCTCGCCACGCTGCTCGCTTGGGCCGACGGCCGACCGCCGGCGGCCGGTCCGCGTCGATGAACTCCCTCCGCGCCGCAGGCGCGATGACGATCCTCGCCATCCTCCTGCTGCTCGCCGTCCTGGCCGGGCTGGCGCTTGGCGCTTTTCCCGTCGGTTGGGATGCATTCGTGCGGACCGCCGGCAAGATCGTGACCGGGGCCGATCCCGCTTCACCGGACGAACGCGTTTTGATGCTCATCCGCGGGCCACGCGTCGCCGCCGGGATCGTCGCCGGGGCTGCCCTCGCGGCGGCCGGCGTCGTCTACCAGGGCCTCTTCCGCAATCCGCTCGTCTCGCCCGACGTGCTCGGCGTGTCGGCCGGCGCCGGCCTCGGAGCCGTGCTCGGCATTTTCCTGTCTCTGCCGATCGTCATGATCCAGGCGTTCGCCTTCGCGGGCGGCCTTGCGACGGTGGCGTTCGTTTACGCGCTTGCGACGGCGGTACAAGGTCGCGACCCGACGCTCGTCCTCGTCCTCGGCGGCGTGGTGGTCGGAGCCTTGGCGGGCGCAGCCATCTCGCTTCTGAAGATCCTCGCCGATCCTTACGACCAGCTTCCCGCGATCACATTCTGGCTACTCGGCAGCCTCGCGAGCACCCGCAGCGGCGACGTACTCGCCGTGCTGCCCGCCGTGCTGATCGGCCTCGTGCCTCTCGTTCTCCTTCGCTGGCGGATCAACGTCCTCTCCCTCGGTGACGAAGAAGCCCGAGCGCTCGGCGTCGACGCGCCTCGGCTCAGAGCCCTGCTCATCGCCGCCGCAACGCTCATCACGGCAGCTGTGGTTGCCATCGCCGGCGTGATCGGCTGGGTTGGGCTCGTCATCCCCCACATCGCCCGCATGCTGGTCGGCCCCAACTTCGAGCGCCTTCTGCCCGCCGCGATGCTGCTCGGCGCCGCCTACCTCGTCGCCGTTGATACGCTCGCGCGCACGATCGGTCGCATCGAAATCCCGCTCGGCATCCTAACGGCCGTGGTCGGCGCCCCGTTCTTCCTGTGGCTCCTCTGGCGCGGTCGGCACGGGTGGTCGTCGTGACCCTCGAAACCCGCGACCTCGCCTTCGGCTATCCGGAACATCCCGTCGGTCGCGACGTCAGCCTAAGCGTCCGCAACGGCGAAGTCGTCTGCCTGCTCGGCCCGAATGGCTGCGGGAAAACCACTCTGTTCAAAACACTCCTCGGCCTGCTTCCCTCCCAAGGCGGGAGCATCACCCTCGACGGAGCATCGCTTTCCAGGATGCCACGCGTAGAGATCGCGCGGCGCATCGCGTACGTGCCCCAGGCTCAGGCGGCGCCATTTCCATTCGCCGTGATCGATCTCGTACTGATGGGTCGGGTCGCCCACCGGGGCCTTTTCGCTTCGCCCGGCCAGGAAGACCGGAGGATAGCCGAAGCGGCGCTTGCAGAACTTGCCATCGCCCACCTCGCCGATCGCGATGTGACGCGCCTGTCGGGCGGCCAGCGCCAACTCGTTCTGATCGCCCGGGCCCTCGCCCAGGCCGCCCCGATGATCGTCATGGACGAGCCGACCGCCAGCCTCGACTTCGGCAATCAAGTTCGCGTACTGAGTGAAATCCGCAAGCTGACGGCAGGCGGAGCTGGGATCATTCTCGCAACCCACGACCCCGACCACGCGCTCGCCATCGCCGACCGCGTCATCCTGATGAAGGACGGCACGATACTCGCCGCCGGCCCCCCCGAGGAGACGCTGACACCCGCGCGCCTCGCCGCCGTCTACGGCGTCGACGTCGCAATAGAACGCCTGCCGAGCGGTCAATCCGTCTGTGTTCCCCGTTACGCCTGAAGGCGCATTAACCCGCCATTAAAATCCGAGCGTCTACCCTGCAGATACGGCGTGGAGATATGAGACATGCGCGGACGGGCAGGCTTTGACACTTCAGCGGTTCGGTCTCTGGCCGCCGAGCGGCAGGCTCCCCTTGCCGGGTTCGCCATTACCATCGCCTTCACGGTCGCCTTCTGGCTCGCGATTGCCCATTTTGCGGCCATGGCGCTTGGCTATACGCTGGCGGCCGCCACGCTCCTCAACATCGCGATCGGACTTTCCATCGTCCTCGGCGCCGCCGTCGCACCTTTCTTTCTAGCCGCTGATCGCCGCTGAGCGCACGCGTTCGAGGAATAATCTCGTTTCAACCTATTTATCCTAACGTGCCCCAACCGTCTTAGGGCATTGTTCCGTATGCGTCGGGCATTACATATCTCACTCACCCACCACGCCGTGGCCGCGGCGATCATCACCACGTATGGCATCTACGTCTGCAGCTTCATCGACAGCCTCGCCCCGGCGATCTGGCTACTGACCGTAATGGTGATCCTAGCGGTACAGGCAGGTGGAGCGATCTTAATCCGGCAGGCGCTCGCGGGCGCCGGCCATTGCGTCGACCCGCAGTCCGCATTCAAAGCTGAACTCGCGGCCTTTGTCGCGGGTGGTGCAGTGCTTGGCGCCTTCAATTACGTGGCTCATGGCTTTCCCGTCGGCAGCGCCCTCAAGTCGGCCCTGGGCTTCACGACAATTGGGCTCTTCGCAGCAGCCGATCAGGCGATCCATTGGACCCATAGACGTTTCGCAGCTGGCTGGAGCGCGCCGTTCACCGGCATCCGGTGGTCGCTGGTGGCGCGGGTCGGCACCGCTATCACTATCGTCATGACCCTGATGATCGCGCTCTCGGGACTCCTCATCTACCGCCTGATCGAGGACGGAGCCCAAGCCGACCGGAAGACGTCACTGCTGCTGGCATTCGAACTCGCCTTCGTTCTCCTCGTATTCGTCGGATACATAGTCAATCTGCTTCGCGGTATCGGCGAACTGGTCCGGAAAGGCCTCACCGAGCAGATCGAAACTCTGCAATCGGCCAAAACCGATCCGGCATCGCGCCGCGCCCGCATTGCCACGGGCGACGAGATCGGCCTAGTTGCGACCGAGATCAACCATCTCCTGGACCAGCTGGAGCGCGCCGGCGCCGATGCGGCCCGAGCGAGCGACGGCATCATTCGTGGCCTTCTGAGCCTTGCATCCACGCGCGACAATGAGACGGGCGCTCACATTCGGCGGACCCAGGCCTATGTCTCGCTGCTCGTCGACGACCTGATCGCCAACGCACCCGAATTCGGTCTGGCCCGCGATGCAGCGCGCCATATCGTGGCCGCTGCTCCCTTGCACGACATCGGCAAAGTCGCCGTTCCAGATGCTATCCTGCGTAAGCCGGGCCGACTGGACGCGGCTGAGTTCGAAGTGATGAAAGGACATGTGGCGGGCGGGGTCGCCGTCATCGATTCGATCATCGCCGAGGTCGGCGGGACGCCATTCCTCACGACAGCGCGTGCGATCATCGCGGGCCACCACGAGAAGTACGACGGCACCGGATACCCGGCCCGTCTCTCCGGCACGGACATCCCGCTCGCTGGCCGCGTCATGGCCGTCGCCGACGTCTACGACGCTCTCCGCAGTGCCCGCGTCTACAAGCCGGCAATGGATCGCGCCACCGCCCGCACAATCATCGAGACCGGCGCCGGGACGCACTTCGATCCGGTCGTCGTGTCCGCCTTTCTCCGGCAAGAACCGGCCATCGACGCCCTCGCGCGCGCACTGGCCGATTGCGAGCCCGTATCCACCGCCACGGTCGCCGAAGCCGCCTGACCGCCAGGCGGACCGATCGCGGGAGCCATACTGTCACCACCGCCTCATGGCACCAGAGACGTCGTCGGACGTTTCCTCCGGCAGGAGGTTTACATGACCGAAGACGAATTCGGACCGGCGCGCTCATGCCTTGCACGCTCGAAAATCCGCTTACGTCGCAGCGCACTGTGGTGCCTGATGAACGAACGGGAAACGGCGGAAGGCGAGATCAGGCGGACGATGACGCTGGCGACGCTCGCGATGGCCGCCGGCGTGGCTGTGATGCTCCTCGCGGGGAACCAGATTCAGACAACAGGACAGCACGACAACCGCGACGCCGGCTCGGCCTCGCGGGTGATCGCCCCGCGCTAATCCCTTGCCGCCCCCGATAGTTCCGGATGGGCGGCGCAACTCTCCGATTGAGCGCGGCGAGAAAGTGGGCGGGTCGAGCGATCAAGACAAGCGGCGCGTTAGCGGTAGAAACGAGACTACCGCCACGCGCGAAGGTCAGGCATCACGCCCACGCTACCGCGCCAAAGGCGGACAGCGCTGAGCCGGCAAATGTGCCGGCTCAGGTCGTCTCCTTGTAGCCGTACTCGGGGATGCCCTGCTCGTTGCCATAATACTTGTAGGGCAGGAACTTACCGGACATCGTGATCTTCACGCGATCGCCGCGCGGATTCGGCAGCCGCTCGATGTCGATGTCGAAGTCGATTGCCGACATGATGCCGTCACCGAATTCCTCTTCGATGAGCGCCTTCCAGGCCGGCCCATTGACCATGACCATCTCGTAAAAGCGATAGATCAGCGGATCCGTCGGGGGCATCGGCGTGCCGCGGTTCGGGATCTCGTTCAGCATCCGCTCCTCGACCTCGGAAAGACCGAATAGCGTCGCGGCCTTCTTGGCGAGCGGCTTCACGAGCTTCATCTGCCCGAGCAGCGCGCCGACGATCAGCACGGGGCTCATGCCGCCGATCTCGTCGGTGATGAACTTCCACGTCCAGCCCTTCTCGCGCTTGATGTCGAGGATTTTCTCGGTCAGTTGCGCACGGTTCATGGGTCTTCTCGCTCCCGTCTGGTTGTGGTGGTCAGTTGTCCTGACGATCGGCCGATCGGAGGCCTTCGTCTCAGTCTCAAAGTGCTCCGCGCGCAGAGCCAGCCGCGACACGCCCGGACGGTAACGTCGCCGCGGCTGCTGGATCGGTCGATTGCGTCGCGGTGCTGTCGGCACGAGTGGTTCCCCCGAGTGTCGGACGGATCACCGGCGGTAGCTTTTCGCCGTCGACGAGGCCACGGCCGTCGGCGAGATCGCGCGATCGCGTCACGAGAAAATCGATGAGATGGTTGCGCAGCGGATAGTAGTTAGGATGCTTGTGCAGATCCGTGCGCGAGCGCTGCCGCGGCAGCGTGTTCTCGACCACCTCGGCAATGCGCGCCCGCGGTCCGTTCGTCATCAGGAAGATTCGATCCGCCAACAGCAGCGCCTCGTCGACGTCGTGCGTAATCATGAACACGGTCTGCTCGGTCGCCTCTCGAATGGCGATCACCTCGTCCTGCAGCGACCCGCGCGTCAGCGCATCGAGTGCGCTGAACGGCTCGTCCATAAGCAAAATCTGCGGCTCGATCGATAACGCGCGGGCGATGCCGACACGCTGCTTCATCCCGCCCGAGAGCTGCGCCGGCTTCTTCAACTCGCTGCCGTCGAGATGGACCAGCGAAAGATACTTTTCGGAATGCTCACGCACCTTCGCGCGCGACCAGTCGGGGTGGCGCGATGACACCGCGAGTTCGACATTACCGCGCGCCGTCAGCCACGGCAGGAGCGCGTGCCCCTGGAAGATCACCGCTCGGTCGAGGCTCGGCCCCTCGACGTGCTTGCCGCCGACAATGATCTGACCCTCCGACGGGCTATCGAGCCCGGCGAGCGAATTCAAGATCGTCGATTTGCCGCATCCGGAATGCCCGATGATGCAGGCGAACTCGCCGCGCGCGACCTCGAACCAGACGTTCTCGAAGACGGTCAACGTGCCTTTACCGGATGGCTCCGGGAAGCGCTTCGCGACGCCTTCGACGCTGATGAGTTTCTTGGTCATCGCCCCCTCAATCCGCGTAGGCGACGAGGCGCTGCAGACGCGCCATTATCTGGTCGAGGATCATGCCGACGACGCCGATGAACAGGATCGCCGTGATCACATTAGTGATCGACAGGTTGTTCCACTCGTTCCAGACGAAGTAGCCGATGCCCGTTCCGCCGACGAGCATTTCGGCGGCGACGATCACCAGCCAGGCGATCCCGATTGAGATCCGCATGCCGGTGAAAATGGTCGGCGCGGCCGCCGGCAGGATGACACGGAAGGCCGTCTGCATCGGAGAAAGCTCGAGCGTCTTAGCGACGTTCAGCCACTCGCGCCGCACGCTCGCCACGCCGAAGGCTGTGTTGAGCAGCATCGGCCAGACCGAACAGATAAAGATCACGAAGATAGCCGACAGGCTCGAGTCCTTGATGGTGTAGAGCGCGAGCGGCATCCAGGCGAGCGGCGAGATCGGTTTCATCACCTGGATGAAGGGATCGAGCGCTCGGCTCATCAGCGGCGACATGCCGATCAGGAAGCCGACCGGCAGCGCGACCATGACCGCCAACAGATAGCCCGTCATCACGCGCGCGATGGAGTAGGCGAGCTGGATGCCGATGCCCTTGTCGTTGGTGCCGCGGTCGTAGAACGGATCGGAAAGGTGCGACCAGATCTTCGCAGCCACTTCCGCGGGGCCGGGCATCGCCGATTTGCCCTGGGTGGCCGTCAGCCCCATGAGCTTCGCGTATTCCGGATCCATCTTCACGACCGGACCCGTCGACTGCGTGGCAAGATGCCATGCGCCGACGAACAGACCGAAGATGAGCAGCGAAACGAGTGTCGCTCTGAGGCCGAGAGAGGTCGCCATGGGGAACGATCACGTCCGCCGGATGGCAAAGCTCTGGATGTACTCTTCGGGCTTCGCCGGATCGAACTCCTTGCCCATCACCTTGAAGGACTTCGTCGTCGACGCCGGCGGCGTCAGCCCAGCTTCTCTCATGAGCTTGGCGGCATCGGTCGCGAGATAGACCTGCTTCGCCACCGCCGCGTAGTCGATATCGCCCTTGATCTGCCCCCAGCGCTTCATCTGGGTCATGATCCAGATCGCGAAGCTCTCCCAGGGGAACGGGTCGAAATCGATGCGGTCCGGGGCGCGCACGATGTTGCCGAGACCGTCGGCGAACGTTCCTGTCAGCACCTGTTCCACGACAGTCACCGGCTGGTTCAGGTAGTTCGGCGGCGCGATCGCCTCGGCGATCTGCTTGCGGTTTTCGGGCTTCGCCGCATAGGCCGTCGCCTCGATGATCGCCTTGAGAAGCGCGCCGTACGTGTTCGGCATCGTTGTCACGAACTCGCGGCTCGCCGCGAACGCGCAGCACGGATGCCGGTCCCAGATCTCCTTCGAGAGCATGTGGATGAAGCCGACACCGTCGAAGACGGCGCGCTGATTGACCGGGTCTGGAGCGAGGAAGCCGTCGATGTTGTCGGCCCGCATGTTGGCGACCATCTCCGGCGGCGGCACGGCGCGGATCTGAATGTCCTTGTCCGGATCGAGGCCCGCTTCCGCCACGTAGTAGCGCAGCAGGTAGTTGTGCATCGAGTAGTCGAAGGGGACAGCGAACCGGAAGCCCTTCCAGTCCTTGGGATCGCGCTTGTCCTTGTGCTTGACGGCGAGCGTAATCGCCTGGCCGTTGATGTTCTCGACGGCCGGCATCGTGTAGGGGATCGGGTTCGAACCGGCGCCGAGCGTAATCGCGAGCGGCATCGGCGACAGCATGTGCGCCGCGTCGTATTCCTTGTTGAGAGTCTTGTCACGGATGACGGCCCAGCCGGCCGTCTTCACGACTTCGACGTTGAGGCCCTGCTTCGTGTAGAACCCCATCGGATGCGCCATGATGATCGGCGTGGCGCACGTGATCGGGATGAAGCCGACCTTGAGATCGGTCTTCTCGGGCTTCGCCGTCTGTGCGAACACTTCGGTCGCCGTGGCGATCGGGAAGATCTGTGACAATGCCGCGATCGCCGTCGACGCGCCAACAGCCGACAGGAAGGCGCGCCGCGTTGCATCGTGCGGGAACACGGCGCGCACAACTGCCGACTCGACGACGCGCTGCAGCCGCTGATCGTTGTCGAGTGCTGCATCGTGCTCGGCCGGAGACGCATGGTGCCCGCAGCTGCAGCCGCTGCGATGTAACGGGCGGTTCGGATCGAACGGATTGTCGAAGCTCATGCGGCTGCTCTCCTCCGAGGCATCACGGCGGCGGGTCACCGCCGAACCAATTCCCGGTCGCAAAGGCAAGCGCTGTGCCATACGGCAAAATGCCGAAAAATCAGAAGACCGACGGGAGATCGTCTGCCGACTGCCTCAAAACTTGGCTGATGCTGATCAAAATTCCGTCCGCCAAGCAGCCGCGGGGAGAAGCGCGCCGTCGAGCCTCTGATGAGCCGCTCGCATGAGGCGCGGTCCGCCCAAAAAATCGCGCCGGGAGTCGCATGACAGCCGGCGCTAGTCGACAGTCTGGGAGGCGCTGTTGCCAGCGCTTGACACTGTGAGCGTCAGGTACGCATGACGCAAGTCAAGTTTTGTGTCGGCGCATGGCTGGGTTGGCCGCGCGTTGACACTCCTGTTCCCTGCTCGATAATTGCGTGTGGGGTCCCTCGCGACGTCCCCTGCTGGCTCCGGCCCAAAGCTCGCGTCCCACCGCCCTCGACGGGAGGACGGACGCCGATGCTGCCATGGGGACCTGGGTCATGATCAGCCGCCTCCTGCTTGCCCGCGCGCTTCGCGACTTCGGTGACGGCTTCGTCGCCGTGCTGTTGCCCGTCTATCTGGCAAACCTCGGCATGTCTCCTTTCGAGATCGGCGTCGTCGCCACAGCGGCCCTCCTCGGCTCCGCACTGATGACGCTCGGCATCGGCCTCGTCGGCAGCCGCATTGGTGAGCGGCCGCTGCTGCTGGCGGCGGCAGGCCTGATGATCGTCACCGGCCTCGGGCTCGCGACCGTCACCGCCCCGGCGCTCGTCCTCGTTGTCGCCTGCCTCGGCACGATCAATCCGTCCTCGGGCACCGTCAGCATCTTCATCCCACTCGAGCACACGGTCCTGACTCGGGCCGCCGGCGACACTGACCGCACCCGCCTCTTCGCACGCTACAGCCTCATCGGCGCCTTTGCCGCCGCCGCCGGTGCTCTCGCCGCGGCCAGCCCCGAAGTGCTGGAGGGCGTTGGACTCGACACCACGATGGCACTCCGCGCGATGTTCCTGCTCTATGCGGTGCTCGGCCTCGCGATCGTCGCGCTCTATCGCACCCTCCCCGCGCCCGATAAGCCCGAGTCCGACACGGCCACCCCCCGTGCCGTGCTCGGGCCATCGCGCGGGATCGTCACACGGCTCGCCGCTCTCTTCGCGCTCGACGCCTTCGCCGGCGGCTTCGTGGTTCAGTCCTTGCTGGCGCTCTGGCTATTCCAGAGGTTCGACGTGTCGCTGGCGACGGCCGCCGTCTTCTTCTTCTGGACCGGCGTCCTCTCCGCTCTGTCGTTCCCCGTCGCCGCCTGGTTGTCGCGACGCATCGGCCTCGTCAATACGATGGTGTTCACGCACGTTCCCTCGAACGTCTGTCTGATCCTCGCCGCCCTCGCCCCGACGCTCGAGATCGCTCTCGGGCTGCTGATCGTCCGCTCCGCCTTGTCGCAGATGGACGTGCCGACGCGATCTTCCTACGTGATGGCCGTCGTCACTCCTGCCGAGCGCCCAGCAGCGGCAAGCTTCACCGCCGTGCCACGCAGCCTCGCCGCCGCAGCGGCCCCGGCCCTCGCCGGCCTGCTTTTTTCGACCGGACATGAGGCGTGGCCGCTGATCGTCGCCGGCGGACTAAAGCTCGTCTATGACGCCGCCTTGCTCTGGAGCTTCCGCCACATCCGCCCACCCGAAGAGCGGACCTAGAGGTCACGTGCGAGAAATCGCGCTCCCTGCACTGGATTTGCCGTATACGGATCGACGTCCACGAAGCCGAGATGCTCGTAGAGCCGCTGAGCCGTCGCCATTTCCGGCAGCGTGTCGAGAAAGATGCGCCGGTAACCCGCTGCGCGCGCCTCGGAACAGAGCGCCTCGACAAGCCGCTTGCCGACGCCAAGCCCGCGCCCATGGTCGGAGACGTAAAGACGCTTCATCTCGCAATCGGTCCCTGCAAGCGGCCGAAGCGCAATGCATCCGATCATGCGCCCGCCCTGCCGCGCCACCAGCAGGCGGCCGCGCGGCGGCGCATAGGCTCCGGGCAGCCCCGCGAGTTCCTCCGCGAACCCCTGGAAACAGAGATCGACCGTGAGCGACGCGGCGTAGGCCCGCAACAGCCCCTCGACGGCCGCGCGATCTGCCGGAAACCTCGCCGCACCGATCTCGATGGCATCGGCTGGACCCGTCATTGCTCCGCCCCGTTCCCTGTTCCCCGCGGAACAGCGCGCACGCTCCGCCTCGGGCAGGTTAGCACCCGGATCACGCACCTGAAATTCCAACCCCACGGAATGGAGAGTGCAAAATGTCGAAAACAACAATCCTCGGCGTCATCGCCAGTGCTGCCCTCGTACTCACCGCCCTCGCCGGCGGCATGGCCTCGGCCGACACCGGCCGGACCGTGATGTCGCAAAACACAGGAAAGGGATTCTCTGCCACCCCCGGCGGCGGCAGCAAGGTCGCGTGTAACGGCAAGACCACGTCGCAATGCTGCGAAGGCATTTCGTACTGCGGCTGCCTCTATGCGCCAGGCTCGACCAAGGATAGGCCCACGGCCTGCTACTCCAGCCCTCCCTCGTCCCCCAAGAAGGGCTGACCCCGGCACCAGGCGTCCGAGAGCAACGGACGCCTGGTGTCACTTTCCGTGTCCTCGTGACAGACATGAGATGCAGCTCTGCCCTGCCGTCGCGGCTGCTGGCGGGTGTGGCACGGGTCGTGCAGCTTCCCCCTCAAGAAGAACACACGAGGAGGAACGCCCGATGGCCAAGGGCATCTTGGCGCTCTGGATGGACGTCGCCGCCGCCGAGGAGGACGAGGTCACGGAGTGGTACATCCGCGAGCACATCCCCGATCGCATCGCCGTGCCGACGTATGTCCGGGCCCGCCGCTTCAAGTCGCGCAAGGGGGCGGGCTACGTCGCGATCTACGACGCAACGAGCGTCGCTGGCCTCTCCCACGCGGGCTATCTCGCCCTGCTCAGCAATATCTCGGAGTGGGGCCTCCGGATGCGCGGCGCATTCTCCGGCACCGCGCGTGGAACTTTCCGATGCCTGTCCTCCGTCGCAGTCGGTGAAGGCTCGTCGATCGCCACGCTCCGCTTCCGCGCCACGAGCGCCGACGCACGCGCTGCAATTGCAACCGATCTCGTCCCGCGCATCACGGCCTCGCTCGGCATGGTCGCTTGCGAACTCTGGGTCGCCGCCCCCGAACAGCGCGCCCGCATGGACGAACTCCGCATCACGGGAAAGGCCGACGCTCACGTCGACGACGTGCTGCTGATCGAGGGTACCGGGCCCGGCGCGGTCGACGCGGTGCTCAAAACCGTCGCCCCTGAACTCACTGCCCGCGGCGCAGCCGACATCGTCATCGGAACCTATGCCTACCAATACGGCATCTCGAAGCTGCCACCCTCCGAGGAGTGACCCCATGCCCGTGATCGACTTCCGCATCCGTCCGCCCTTCAAGGGCTTCCTGTCGATGGTGATGTACGCCAACCCCGACCGGCGCGACCGCTTCACGCGACAACTCGGCTTCGAGCCCGCGCCGTCGGCGAGCCAGCAGTCGGTGCCCATGCTGCTCGCCGAAATGGACGCCGCCGGTGTCGCGATGGGCGTCGTCGTCGGCCGCAACGCCGGAATGCTCGGCTCCGTCTCCAACGACGACGTAGCGGAATTCGTCGCCCAGCATCCAGGCCGCTTCGTCGCCGTCGCTTCGATCGACCCGTCAAACCGCAAGACGGCCGTCGCCGAGATCGACCGCCGCATCGCGGCCGGCTTCAAGGCGATCAATATCGAGCCGGGCGCCTGGCGCGAGCCGATGCATACGGACGACCGCCGCCTTTATCCGATTTACGCCCACTGCGAAGACCGCAGCATTCCGCTGATCATGATGACCGGCGGCCAGGCCGGCCCCGATATCAGCTACACATCACCGGAACGCATCGACCGCGTGCTCGCCGACTTCCCGACCCTGAAGATCGTCTCCTCGCACGGCAACTGGCCGTGGGTGACGGAGATCCTGCACGTCGCCTTCCGGCGGCCGAACCTCTACCTGTCGCCGGACATGTACCTCGCCAACCTGCCGGGCATGACCGACTATGTGCAGGCAGCGGACGGCTTCCTCGCCGATCGTTTCATCTACGCGAGTTCGTATCCGTTCTGTGGCGTGAAGATCTATGCGGACTGGTTCCGCAAGCTGCCGCTCCGGCCTGAGAACCGCGAAAAAGTTATGTATCGCAACGCCGCCGCGCTGCTCGGGCTCTAGGCCCGAGCCGCGCGGCGGGTCGTTTGCCGGAACGCGTCCCCCCGGAGCTCCGGCAAAGACCGATGCCGCCTCACGCCGGCCGGGTGAACCCCGGCGGAAGCGTACTCGTGAGCGACGGGCGGAGCGCCATGTCGCGCTCCCACGCGGCAAGCCGCGGCGCCCCTGAGCGCCAGTCGTGCGCATAGCGGAAGTCGGTATAGGAGAGCGCCACCGCCAGCGTCAGGTCAGCGATCGACAGGGCACCGCCGACCAGCGATCCGGCCTTCGGCAGCTCCCGTTCGCACACCGCGATGATGCGCGCGACGCGATCCTCTTCTCGCTGCATGCGATCGCGCATCTGAAACGCCTCGGGCCGCCGCGTCTCGAGCAGACGCGCCACGACAGCGTCGATGAGACCGTGCCCGAGCGCGTGCCGGCGCAGAACTTCCCAGCGCCGAGGACCCTCGGGCGGCATAAGCCGCGCGCCAGTCCCCTGAGCATCGAGGTATTCCATGACAGCGAGCGACTCGAACAGCGTCTTGCCGTCGTCGAGCAGCAGCACAGGCACCTTGCCGATCGGATTCAGCGCAAGGAATTCCGGGCGCGACTGCCACGGATCTTCCGTCACGAACGGGCAAGCGATCCCTTTCTCGGCGATCAGCACCCGGACTTTGCGAACGAACGGCGACGTTGGCGAACCATAGAGTTGCATGGCGTCCTCCCCGGACGTGTGACGGCGGGCCGATGTCGCGACCCGCCGCTCTTGTGCCTTACCGCGACCAGAGGTCTTGCGTTTCCGCGCGCTCTTTCTCGACGCGCTTTTTCATGCCCTCGGCATCGAGGTAGAGCGGCTTGAGGCCAACCTTCAGAAGACCTTCGACCACCGCCTTGTCGGACACGATCTCCTTCACGGTCTTGTCGAGGAATTCGGCGACGTCCTTCGGCATGCCCGGAGGACCCGAGAAGCCGATCCAGTAGAGCGTTTCGATCGTCGGATATCCGAGTTCGATCGCTGTCGGCACCTCCGGCAGGTTCGGCCAGCGCTCCGGCGCCGCGACGGCGATCACGCGGAGGCGGTTCGCCTGCAGCGGCGCGCCGATCGAACTGTAGGAGCCGACGCCCATTTTCACGTGTCCGCCCGCGGTCATCGTGATCGCTTCAGAGCCGCCTTTGAGCTGCAGCGGTCGTGTCTTAGTCACATCGACGCCGATCGCCTTGAAGAACTGGCGGTTGGCCATGTCCTGCGCACCGGCGCCGCCGAGCGATGTCCAGGTAAAGCCGCCGGGATCGGCCTTCGCCGCCTCGGCCGCTTCCTTCAGCGACTTGATCGGACTGTCACCCGGCACGATGAACATCATCGGCGTATAGGCCGCGATATTGATGAAGGTGCGATCCTGCACCTTGAACGGCAGGTTCTTCACCGCCGTGTCCAGCATGGAGCTTTGCGGCGGCCCATCGACCAGCAGCGTGTAGCCGTCGGGCTTGGCGTTCATCACTTCCGTCACGGCCGGCACCGTGTTGCCGCCCGGCTTGTTGACGATGCGCACCGGCACGCCGAGCTTCGCTTCCATCGCCTGCGCGATCACACGACCGCCGAGGTCGGTCGAACCGCCGGCCGCGAACGGCACGATGAGTTCGATCGGCCGGTTCGGGAACTTGTCCTGGGCGGCGGCCGGGCCGAAGCCCAGCACGACCGCCGCCGCGATCATCAGTCCTCGTTTCAACGACATGTTTCCTCCTGTTGACGTCTTATATTTCGCTGGCGCTTTCGCGCATGAGCTCCTTGATCGACCGCGACCGCCACTTCAGAACGACGACAAGCAGCAGCACGAGCACGGTCGCGATGATGAAACCGAGCGCGATCGGCCGGTTGAGGAAAAAAAGCCAATTCCCGGCCGACAGCGATATCGATTGCCGCAACGACTGTTCGAGCAGTGGCCCGAGCAGGAAGCCGAGCACAAGCGGCGCCAGCGGCAGCGAAAGGCGCCGCATCATGAAGCCGACAAGCCCGAACGCGATCGCGACCCAGACGTCGAACATCGTATTGCGCGGTGCATAAGCGCCGACCACGCAGACCGCGAGCACGATCGGCGCCAACACCGAATAAGGCACCGTGCTGATACGCGCCCAGAAGCCGACGAGCGGCAGATTGAGAACAAGCAGCATGGCGTTGGCGATGAACATGCTGGCGATGACCGTCCAGACGAGCAGCCCCTGCTGCTCGAAGAGCATCGGCCCCGGCGTCAGCCCGTTGATCATCAGCGTGCCGAGCATAATGGCGAGCGCCGGGCTCGTCGGGATGCCGAGCGACAACAACGGAATAAAGCCAGCCATCGCAGTCGCATTGTTGGCCGCTTCGGGTGCCGCTACGCCCTCGATCGCGCCTCTGCCGAACCGTTGCGGTTCGCGCGCCACTTTCTTCTCGAGGTCATAAGCGAGATACGCGGTGACGGCCGGCAGCATGCCCGGCAGCAGCCCCATAGTGAAGCCGACCACCGTGCCACGGATGCTTGCCGCCATGCCGCGCGCAAGCTCCACTCCGCGCGGCAGCATTGACAGCCAGCTGCCCAGCCTGCCCGAGTAGATCTGGCGCACGTTGCTGTCGATCGTCGCCAGGACTTCGCCGATCCCGAACAGCCCGATCAGCACGGGCACGACGTCGAACCCCTTGCTGAGTTCGACGCCGCCGAACGTCATGCGCTGCGTACCCGTCAGTGGATCGGCTCCGACGGTGGCGAGCGTCATGCCGACGAGCGCGAGGCCGAGCCCCTTCAGCATCGAGTCGCCTGCGAACCCGATCAGCGCGGTCATCGAGAAGACGACGAGGCCGAAGTACTCCTGTGGACCGAACCGGAGCGCGACGTCGGCGACCGCCGGGCCGATTACGGCGATCGCAACAGTCCCGACGATGCCAGCGAGGAACGAGCCGATCGCCGCGATGGCGAGGGCTTCGCCGGCCCGGCCGTTCTTCGTCATCGCGAAGCCGTCCTGGGCGGTCACGACGGACGACACCTCGCCCGGGATGTTCATCAGGATCGCAGTCGTCGAACCGCCGTACATGGCGCCATAGTAGATCCCCGCCATCATGATGATGGCGCCGTCGGGCGGCAGGTAGATCGCGACCGGCAGCAGGATCGACATCGCGGACGCAGGGCCAAGGCCCGGCAGCACGCCGACCACGGTGCCGAGCAGGCAGCCGGCGAACGCGAACCAGAGATTGGTCAGCGTCAGCGCGTTTGCGAACCCGGCGATGAGATCCATGCTTTCCTCCGGGCGTCGCTAGCGCGACGCTCTTTCATGCACACCGAAGACCGAGATCGGTTTGTAGAGCGTCTGGATTCGTGCGCCGTGCCCAGAAGCCAGCGTCGGCAGCGGGCCGGCCGGCACCACTTCGACACCCATGTAGGGGCTGTGACGGTCGAGCCCGACGATCCGCATCCAGACGATCCCGGGACGCGCCGCCGAAACCGCTGCCCGGTCGGCGGCAACCGCGGGATCGTCAGCCGCGCCGTCATAGGCCACGATGTGCAGACGTTGCCCTTCACCGACCCGAGGCGGCGCAAAGCCGGCACCCACCGGCTCGAACAGATCGCGGCTCCAGTCGGTGATGTGCGGCTTCCATTCGAAGAAGCCCCAGTCCGACTTGTATTCGTGCGTTTCGAAAGCGGCTGACGACTCGAGAACCCAGAAGGCGAGGTAATTCCGCCCCGACCCTCCCTCGCGATAGAAGCGCTGGCCGGTAAGGAACATCGGCTTGGCGAGCATCTGCTTGAGCTTCGGCCCGCTGTACCAATCGTTCCACGCGGTCTCGAGATCGGCGCGTGCGAAATTGCAGCGGACCACATAGGCGACGGTCACGGCACTGTCCTCCCGGTCGGCAGCTCTGACGGCTGCTTGGCGGCGCGTCGTCCCGGCCACCTATTCTCGCACTACGTAGGGGGAGTTTTGCAAGAGCGGTGCCAAGGCCTGGCTGCTGCCCGGGAGGTCCGGTCTCGCCGCGTCCGGCCACGTCGCGCGGCCGGCGCTGTCGTCGCAGTGGACACACGTGTCGCCAAGACAGACACTTTGCGGCTGTCCTCAACGGCATCATTGGCCGCTGGGAAGGCCCTATCGGTTTGGCACGCTGCGTGAAATGTCGGACACGACCGGCAGCACGGGCGTGAGGGATGGCAGGCAGCAAAGTGCCACTACGGATGGAGACGGATGTCCTCGTCATTGGCGGTGGTGGGGCCGGTCTCGCTGCGGCCGCGGAGGCCGCAGCTGCCGGTGCGCGCGTGCTCGTCGTCGAAAAGAATGCCGACCTCGGCGGCAGCACCGCCTGGTCGGTCGGTTCGATCTCGGCGACCCGCACTCCCCAGCAGAAAGCGGCCGGCATTACCGACGACCCGGACGCGCACTTCGAAGACTTGGAAGTCCTCGCCGGTCGCTACGCCAATCGCGACAATCGTGCGCTGCGGCGCATCCTCGTCGACGAGGCCACCGAACTGATGGCCTGGCTCGAAAGCCTCGGCCTGGTTTTCGTCGGCCCCAATCCAGAGCCGCCACACCGCGTCTCGCGCATGCACAATGTCGTGCCGAACTCGCGGGCCTTCCCCTACGCGCTCGGCCGGCATTGTCGAAGCCTCGGCGTCGACATACGCACCGGCTACCGCGGCGAAAGCTTGGTGTTCGAAGGCCCCCGCTGCTGCGGCGCGACCCTCGTGCGGGCCGACGGCGAGCGCATCCGCGTGGTCGCGCACTTGGGCGTCGTACTCGCCGCCGGCGACTACAGCGCCGATCCGGAACTACGTGCCCGCCTTGCCGGGCCCGAAGCGGCCCATCTCGTCCCCGTCAATCCGACCGCCACCGGCGACGGCTTCCGCCTTGGCCTCGACGCCGGTGCCACCGTCGTCAACGGCGACATCATCCGCGGCCCGATCCTCCGGTTCGTCCCGCCGCATCGCGACGCCTTCGTGCGCCGCCTGCCACCGAGCCGCCTTCTCGCCCGCGGCATGAAACTGGCCTTCGATACGCTGCCGGACGTTCTCCTGCGCCCCTTCGCGATGGCGTTCCTGACGACCGCGCTCGGCCCGTCTCCCGAGCTCTTGGCGAACGGCGCGGTCTACGTCGACCCGACGGGCGCACGCGTCGCCGGAGACCAGCCGACGATCGCGCGCGCCATCGCTGCCGTGCCCGACGGGCGCGCCTACATCGTCTTCGACGACGCCCTCGCGCGCCGCTTCAGTGCCTGGCCGCATTTCGTCTCGACGGCACCGGGCATCGCCTACGCTTATGTCGAGGATTATCGCCGCAACCGGTCGGACCTCTTTCACACGGCGCCGACCGCCGAGGCTCTCGCCCGCTCGATAGGCGCCCAGCCCGATCGTCTGGCGCAGACCTTCGCCGAAGCTCCGCACCTCGTCGAGCCGCCGTTCTACGCGCTCGGTCCCGTGAAGAGCTACGTCGTCTTCACCGACGGTGGTCTCGCCGTCGACACCGATCATCGGGTGCTCGACGCTGCCGGCTCTCCCATTCCTGGGCTTTTCGCGGCAGGCTCCAACGGACAGGGCGGCGTGCTGCTCGAAGGTCACGGCCACCATCTGGCCTGGGCCTTCATTTCCGGGCGGCGTGCCGGGAGACACGTCGCGACGTCATCCGCCCCCCCGATCGAGGACAGAGCATCATGATCCAGCGGATCCTGGCAGGCCTCATGATCGCGTTCGGCGGCTTTGCCGTCGTCGACGGCTTCCGCTTGCAGGCCAACGAGCGCCCGGACGCCATGTTCGACGACATCGGTCCCGATCGCTACATCATCGGCCTCGGTGGCGTTCTCGCCTTGATTGGCCTTCTGATGATGTTCGAGCGCCGACCCGTAGAAGCTCTCGCCACCGGCGAGGCCGAGCGCGCGAACGGCGTCCCGCCCTACGTCCTGCTGCTCGCCATCACCGCCGTTTACGCGCTGGCGATCCCATACGCCGGCTACACGATCTCGACGCTCGTCTTCCTCGTGCTTGCCTTCTGGGTGGCCGGCGTGACGTCACTCGTCCGCAGTCTCGTCTACGGGGTGATCACCGCCGCAGTCTTCTGGTGGCTGTTCATCCGCTTGACCGCGATGCCGCTGCCACGTGGCCAGCTCGACCTCCTGCCATTTTGAACGGATCGACCATGCTCACCAGAACCCCTGCAGACGTCACGCGCGTCACGGCCGACGTTGTCGTGATCGGCGGTGGCGGCAGCGGTCTCGCGGCGGCCATCGAGGCGGCAAGCCTCGGCCGCCGCGTCGTCCTGATCGAGAAAAATGACCGCCTCGGCGGGACCACTGGCCGCTCGATCGGATCCGTTACGGCGAGCAACACCCCTCACCAGATCCGCCAGGGCATCAAGGACAGTCCCGACCACCATTACGAGGACCTCGCCAAGTTCAACGCCGCTCTCGGGCTCGCCGACAACGACAAGCTGAGCCGCATGCTGGTCGAAAACGTCCCCGATACGTTCCGCTGGCTGATGGATCTCGGTATCGAGTTCTACGGGCCGATGAAAGAATTGCCGCACCGCAAGCCGCGGATGCACAACGTGCTGCCGAACTCCAAGGCCTATATCTACCACCTCGAACGCCGGGCCAGAAAACTGCGCGTCGATATCAGGACATCGACGCGCGCCCGCGAACTGATCCGCCGCGACGGCCGCGTCGACGCCGTTCTTTGCGACACCCCGAATGGGTCCGTAGAATTCCAAGCGAAGGGCGGCATCGTGCTCGCGACCGGCGACTACAGCGGCAGCGCCGAGATGCGCCGCGACCTCGTCTCCGACGCCATCGGCAAGGTCGAACCCATCAATCCAACCAACACGGGCGACGGCCATCGTATGGTCCTTGCGCTCGGCGGTCGCATCCTCAACCCGCACGTCCATCTCGCCGGCATCCGCTTCCAGCCGCCGAACACGTCGTGGGTCGCGAAGCTGCCCCCTTACCCCTGGTTCACACGGCTCATGCGGCTCTCGCTCGAGCACCTGCCGGGCTGGCTGCTCCGCCCCTTCATCCTGAGCTTCCTGACAACGGTCCTCGTGCCGACACCGAAGCTCTTCAAGAACGGCGCGCTGCTGATCAACGGCAACGGCGAGCGGTTCACGGACGAACTCGAAGACCTTGCCGATCCGCTGTCGCGCCAGCCAGACCGCAAAGGCTACATCCTGCTCGATAGCAGCCTCATCGATAAGTTCTCGGGCTGGCCGAATTACGTGTCGACGGCCCCGGGCGTTGCCTACGCCTACATCGCGGACTACCGGCGCAGCCGCAAAGACGTCTTCAAGGAAGCCGGCTCTCTCGGGGAACTCGCGAACCGCATCGGCGCAGATCCGGCGCGGCTCGAAAAAACAGTCGCTGACTATCGGGCCGAGATTGAGGGCCAGCCCCTCGAAACGAACCGGCTGACGCGTGCCCCCTTCGACCGCGGCCCCTACGTCGCACTCGGCCCTGTGCGTTACTGGATCAACTTCACCGACGGCGGCGTCGCCGTGAACGAACGGCTCGAAGTCGTCGGCGCCGACGACCGCCCGCTCGGCGGCCTCTACGCGGCGGGCTTCATCGGCATGGGCGGCATTCTTCTGGAAGGCCACGGCCACCACCTCGGCTGGGCCTTTACGTCCGGCCGCCTCGCCGGACGCCACGCGGCCTGGGCCGCCGTCAGCGAAGATTTGCCCGAAGCAGCGGGCACCTGAGCATCGGAGCGATAAATGAACCAATACCCGATCGTCGCGATGATCGCCCGTTATGGGCAATCCATGGCCCTGGCCCTCGGCTTTGCCATCCCAACGCTCGCCATCCTGCTGGTCGGCGCTTACGACTGGCCACCGGTGACGATCATCGGCGGCGTCGTGCTCGGGCCGGTCGTCTACGTGCTCGCCGCGAGTTACGTCGAACTCATCCGCATCGTCTGGGACACGCTCGTTCCCAAGTAGCTCACGGCCCCATGTAGAGGCCGCCGTTGACCTCGATCGCCGTGCCCGTCAGGTAGTCGGCAAGGTCGGAAGCGAGGAACAGCGCGACCTTTGCGATGTCGTCGGGTTGGCCGAGACGGCGCGCCGGTATCTGGTCGATGATCGCCGTATTGACCGCCTCGGCGACGTCGCGTGTCATCTGCGTTGCGATGCGGCCGGGGTTGATGGCGTTGACGGTCACGCCATGCGGCGTCACTTCCTTGGCGACCGCCTTCGTCAGTCCCAGGATCGCCGCTTTGGACGCGACGTAGTGCGGTGCCGCCTGATAGGCCCCGGCCCGCGCCGCGTAGGACGCGATGTTGACGATGCGGCCGTACCCGCGCGCCATCATCGCCGGCAGCGCCAGTTTGGTGCACAGGAAGTACGAGCGGACGTTGGTCGCGAACAGGTCATCCCACTGACTGACCGTGATCGTCCAGGCTTTGAGACGCTCCCCATCCGGATGATACTTAGGCGACACCCCGACGTTGTTGACGAGCACGTCGGGCGCACCGTCCCCCGTGAAGACCGGCCCGAGCGTCGCAACGAGCGCGTCGGCATCGGCGAGATCCACCGCGACGAGACGCACCCGCCCCGCATGACGGGCGGCGATGTCTTCCCCGCGTGACGTTTCGCGATCGACGAGAACTACATCGAGCCCCGCATCGAGAAACACCGCCGCCGTCGCGAGGCCGATGCCGCCACAGCCGCCGGTCACGAGCGCCGTCTTGCCGCGCACCTTCATGCCGTCCTCCCACCTTTGCCGAGCGCTGCGGCGAGATCCGCCGCCGCCGCCAGGGCCTGCGTGCCGGCTTTCACGAGACCGCCGAGATAGGTCGAGCGCCGCCCCCCTTCGAGCCCGCCAGTCGTGGCGCCCGCCGCGTAGAGCCCCGCGATCGCTGCGCCGTCGGGCCGGAGCACGCGTGATCGCCCATCGATCCGGACGCCGCCCATCGTGTAAGTGATGCCGACGGCGAGCGGGATCGCCATGAACGATCCGCCACCGATCGCCATGGGCGCGATCGCTGCCGACCGCGCTGGCGTAAGCGCCGCGGTCGAGCCCGCGGCAACGGCGGCATTGTAAGCGGCAATCGTATCGGCGAGCCCGGCCGGATCGATCCCGGCCGAGGCGGCGAGCGCCGCGATATCGGACGCGCGGTGGATCGTGGCACCCGCCCCTTCGAGGGTCGGATTGGCCGGAATGCGCGCAGACTTGCCGGGGCCGTCCCATATCTTACGGTCGAACACGACCGTGAACGCCAGTGGATCGGGCATCCGGGCGAGCGCATTGGCCAGCGCCACCCCGCCGACGCCCTCATCCGTGACACGCCGGCCGCTCGCGTCGACGACGATGCCGGCCGTCGCCAGCGCGTCGAGTTCCGGATACGGCCAAAACTTGTCGCTCGTCATCGCATCGCGACAGAGCAGATGCCCGTAGAAGCGATCCATGCCGACGAGATCGGCCCCCACCGCCGCCGCCATCGCGATGCCGGCACCCATGCCTGTGGCGCCGCCGCGCTGTTTGAGCCGCTCGGGCGCCGGCGCGATGTGTTTGCGCACCATTTCGAGGTTCGATTGGAAGCCGCCGTCGGCGAGCACCACGGCGCGGGCCTGCAGACGCAGCGTCTCGTTTCCATGACGCGCGACGACGCCCGCGACCTGATTAGCGACGACGATCAGTTCACTGGCCGACGTGCCGAGCAGCCGCTTGCCCCCCAGCGCCGCCAGCCGTTCTGCGAGCTTTCGCAACAACACGTCCGGGCCGCGTCCGACCCAGTCGACGCCCGCCGCGATCGGTCGTGGCGGCGCCAGGATATGGCTCTGCCAGGCGGCGGGACCGCGAATGAAAAGCCCGCCCTGCGCCCGCAGCCAGTCGACCAGCGTACCGGCGCCTGCCGCCATCGTCGCCGCCTGTGCGGCGTCCGCGAAGCCGCCCGTCGCCGTCTCGATGACGCCGTGCAGCCGCTCGGCCGGCGCCTTCACCTCGTTCATGGCGATATGGAAGACGCCGCCCGACTGCCGCGTGTTGCACGGGTAGCGATCGCCCTCGCCCTTCTCGATCAGCATCACGGCGAGCCCGAGCTCGGCAGCCCGCACAGCCGCCACCGAGCCCGCGAGCCCGCCTCCAACGACGATCACGTCCGCTGCTGTCTGTTCGCTCATGCCGCTTCCGTGGAAAACCGTCCGCGGCGAGGACACTTTCCGTTGTCTTCACGCGCGTTTGCCCGACTGCTCGGACAATCTGCAACGGCCATGCCGCCAGTCCAGCGCGCGATCTCCGCGATGCATGGGTGGAATGCGCTGTTGCCAGCCATCGCCGCCCATGAGACCCTTCCTGCGTCGCGCCGCCGCACATCGCTGCGGGCGACTTGGATGATCGGAGGCTCATATGCGCCCGCACGACATCGACCGGATGGGCTGGCTGTTCCTGCTCGTCACACTGGCATCCATAGGCGCCGGTATCGCCATCGCCGAGTGATGTCCGCCGCCGTCGGCTGAACCGGCGCCGCATGGCCTGACAAAGGCTGCGGCGCGTGTGGCGTGAGAGTGGCTGTGCCACTCAACTTCGCGCTGACAGAAAATCTTCCGGGTTCGCTCGGCGCCTGTTACTCGCGCACGATCATGCAATCATGACCCCGATTGCGCACCTTCGCACAAAGCGCCTGGGACTGCTCGATCTCCGCGAACGGACCGACGCGCACCCGCCAGATCGTGCCGAGGCTTCCGCCCGCTGTCTCGACCACCTCTGGCCGACGCGAGCCGATGTCGCGCGCGAGTTCGCTCTGTAGCTGTGCCGCCAGCGACTCCGCATCGAGTTTCGTGCGCATCGTCGCGATCTGCACGCGGAACGACGGACCAGTCGCGACGGCTGGGGCCGCAGCGACGGCAGCGGTGCCCGATGCCGTGGCCGTATTCGTCGCCCAGCCCTTCGGCGCGGAGGCCGGAGGTGGCGGCGCAGCCGCGGCCGTCCTCTGAGGTGCAGGGGCGGCGGTTGCCGCTTGAGGCGCCGTCGCCGATCGCGCGGCAGACTGTGGTGCTGTAGCGGCCGGCGCAGGCGCGGTCGGCGCAGCGGCTGCGGTCGTGCCGGGACGTTGCTGGGTGGAAGTCTGCCAACCGGCAGTCGCGGTCGCCGGCGGCGTCCGGCTGGCGACAGACGCCGTCTCGACACCCGAGGTCTTACGGGCCGGCGGCGGAGCTGCCTCTGCCGCCTGCTGAGCGCCACCGCCGCTGCCACCACCGAACAGCGACGAGAAGAAGTTGCCGCTCGCCGGTGTCGAAGTCTCTTCCTTATCCGGCTGCGCGGCCGACTTCGCCGCCGTCTGCACCGCCTGATCGGGCAGGCCGGCGTCGCGATAGGCGGCGCTGCGCTCCTGAATGGCTTCCTTGCGTTCGCTGTCAGTCAGTCCGCCCTTGAGCCACAGGGCGCTCGTCAGATCGGCGATCGCCAGCGCGGGCTTGTTCTGTTTGCGGTACGCGGCGCCGCGATAGTAGAGCGCGCGCGCCAGCAACGGCGTCGGCAGGCTCCCGCCCGACAAGGCCCCGGTCAATTGCTGAACCGCGAGTTCCGTCCTACCCGCCTCGTAGGAGGCGATCCCATTATCAACGAGCCTCTGCAGCTCGGACGCCTCGCGCTTTGGCGCCGGTGCGGCCGCTTTGCCTTTGGCATCGGCTTTCGGCGTCTCCTTTACGGTCTGCGCGGCGACAGGAGCAATCGACGAAGCCTGCGCCGTAACAACCGCGATCGCGGTGACGATGACCGCTGCGCGTACCGACCGCATGTCCCGACCCCATTCCCCCAGATCGACCGATACGCGTACTGCATTGCCGAATAGCGCGACGCGATCATCCCGTCGCGGCGAATCTGTGGCCCGTGGCAGGATTTCCCCGCTCTTATGAGCTCAATCTATTCCACCGTAACGGACTTTGCCAGATTACGCGGCTGGTCTACGTCCGTCCCCATGAAAACCGCCGTATGGTAGGCGATGAGTTGGATCGGCACCGCATAGACCAGCGGCACGGTAAACGGATGAACCGCGGGCATCGGAATGTGGGTGTGCACGGCGCATCCAGCCCGGTCGGCCGGCGCATCGCTGATCAGAATGATCTGCCCACCGCGCGCCGCCACCTCTTGCACGTTCGAGACGGTCTTTTCGTAGAGCGCGTCGGCCGGCGCGACGACGATCACCGGCACGTTCTCGTCGATCAGCGCGATCGGCCCGTGCTTCAGTTCGCCCGCCGCATAGCCTTCGGCGTGGATGTAGGAGATTTCCTTGAGCTTCAGCGCCCCTTCGAGCGCCAGCGGATAACTCGTGCCGCGGCCGAGGTAGAGCACGTCCCGCGCCTTCGAGAGATCGTGCGCCAGCGTCTCGTAGCGCGTCTCGTCGGTGACGAGCGCCGAGACGTGCCGCGGCACTTCCATCAGCGCCTGGACGAGTTCGCGCTCGGCATCGAGGGTGAGCGTACCGCGTGCCCGCCCGAGCGCGATCGCGAGGCAGGCGAGTACCGTGAGCTGGCTGGTGAAGGCCTTGGTCGATGCGACGCCGATTTCCGGGCCGGCGAGCGTCGGCAGTACGGCATCTGCCTCGCGCGCGATCGTCGACGTGCGCACGTTAACCACCGATGCGATACGCTGGCCTTGCGACTTGCAGTACCGCAGCGATGCGAGCGTATCCGCTGTCTCGCCTGACTGTGAGACGAACACGGCGAGACCACCCGGCGTCATCGGCGGCTCGCGGTAGCGGAACTCGGACGCGATATCGATCTCGACCGGCAGTCGCGCGTACTTCTCGATCCAGTACTTGCCGACGACTCCCGCATAGTAAGCCGTGCCGCAGGCCGACATCGTCACCCGGTCGATCTTCGCGAAGTCGACGCCGACATCCGGAAAGCGGATCACGCCCTCGGCCATGTCGACGTAGTTGGCCAACGTGTGGCTGATGACTTCCGGCTGCTCATGGATTTCCTTCGCCATGTAGTGGCGATGGTTGCCCTTGTCGACCACGAGCGCGCTCGCCGCCGAGCGGATGCGCGGCCTGTCGACGGCGTTGCCGGCCCGGTCATAGATCGTCGCGCCAGAGCGCGTGAGCACCGCCCAGTCGCCTTCTTCGAGGTAGCAGATGTCGCTCGTGAAGGGCGCCAGCGCGATCGCGTCCGAACCGAGGTACATCTCGCCGTCTCCGTAGCCGACGGCCAGCGGGCTGCCTTGGCGAGCGCCGATCATCAGGTCGTCTTCACCGGCGAATACGATGGCGAGCGCGAATGCGCCGTGTAGCCGCGCGAGCGCCTTCTTGACCGCCTCGACCGGCTTGGCGCCACCCTGCACGTAGTCTGTAATCAGATGAACGACCGCCTCGGTGTCCGTCTCTGTCTCGAACACGTGGCCCTTGGCAGTGAGTTCCTGCCTGAGATCGCGGAAGTTTTCGATGATGCCGTTATGGACGACCGAGACCCATCCGCTCATGTGCGGATGCGCATTGCGCTCGGTCGGCTTGCCGTGCGTGGCCCAGCGCGTATGGCCAATGCCTGCGTGCCCTTTCAGCGGTTCGTCGCGAAGCCGCGCTTCGAGGTTGCGGAGCTTTCCTTCGGCGCGACAGCGGGCAAGCTTGGTGCCCTCGACGGTCGCGACGCCGGCCGAGTCATAGCCGCGATATTCGAGCCGTCGCAGCGCGTCGACCAGGTCAATCGCGACCGGCTTGCGTCCAAGTATTCCGACGATGCCGCACATGCCAATCTCCCAAGTCGCGAAGTCCCGCCAAGAAATACTTCGGTTCGCTACGCCTGCAATTCACACTCTGTTGCGCAAAGTTAACGTCATTTCGACCGCTGGGCCTTCTGTCTCGCCATCACGGTGCGGAATTTCTCGGCCCAACCTTCCCGAACTTCCTGAGACGAGCGCTCGAGCGCCAGCGCATTGTCCGGTACGTTGCGGGTGATGACGCTGCCTGAACCGATGTAGGCGCCGTTGCCGATCTTGACCGGCGCCACCAGTGCCGAATTCGATCCGACGAAGGCGCCGTCGCCCACTTCGGTCGTGTTCTTGTTGAAGCCGTCATAGTTGCAGAAGATCGTCCCGGCGCCGATGTTCGCCCCCGTGCCGACGCGACCGTCGCCGAGATAGGCGAGGTGGTTGGCCTTGGCGCCCGCCCCCATGGCGACGTTCTTCACCTCGACGAAGTTGCCGATGTGGACGTCGCGGCCAAGGTCAGCGCCTGGCCGGAGCCGCGCGAACGGGCCGATCCGTGCCCCCGATCCGATGCGAGCACCCTCGATATGGCAGTTCGCCTTGATCTCGACGTTGTCCTCGACAGTTACGCCGGGCCCGAAGAAGACGTTCGGCTCGATGACGACGTCCCGGCCGATGCGGGTGTCGAACGACAGCCACACCGTGTCCGGAGCGATCAGCGTCGCCCCGCCGGCCATCGCCGCGGCCCGGGCGCGGCGCTGCCAGATCGCCTCGACCTCGGCCAGTTGATCGCGTGCGTTGACGCCGCGCACCTCGTCTTCCGGGCATTCGACATAAAGGGTGCGGATGCCGTCCCTCCGCGCGATCTCGACCGCGTCGGTCAGATAGTATTCCCCCTTGGCATTGGCGTTGCCGATCCGACCGAGCAGCCCGACAAGATCAGGGACCCGGAAAGCCATCACGCCCGAGTTGCAGAGGTCGATGCGGAGCTCATCGGGCGACGCGTCCTTTTCCTCGCGGATCGCCACCACCGTCCCCGTGCCGTCCGTCACCAGCCGGCCGTAGCCCTTGGGATCGGCGGGCCGGAAGCCGAGCACCGCGATGCCGGCCCCGGCATCGAGCGCCGCCGTCAGCCGCCCGACCGTTTCGGGCGTGACGAGCGGGGTATCGCCGTACATGACGACGACGTCGCCCCTATGCCCGGCGATCGCCGATGCCGCCGCCTTGACGGCATCGCCCGTGCCGAGTTGTTGCTCCTGGACGAAGATCACTGCCGACGCCAGCCGGCGTCGCGCTTCATCGGCAACCGACGTCATCCCCGGCCCGACGACTACCGCAGCGCTGCGCGCCCCGGCCGCCGAGGCCGTCGCGAGCACATGCCCGAGCATGCTGACCCCCGCCACTCGGTGCAGCACCTTCGGCAGGTCGGAGCGCATGCGCGTGCCCTTGCCCGCGGCAAGGACGATGGCGAGCAGGGACGAGCTCATCCAATAAGTCTCCCGTGAGTCGACTGTCTCACAGCTAAGCGACCTGCCGGGGCCAAAGCAAATGGCGACCTTTGCGCCAAGTCAGAGGCGGTCTGCTCCCCGAAGCGTGGCCGACCCGCCGCGGCGGCCGGCAAGCGCGCGGCTATCCACACCCGGATTGCCGTGCAGCGTTGCCAGCCCGGCGAGACTCAGTCGACCGTCGCTCAACTGTGTTTATGCGCGGCGGTCGGGGAGGTTGACCGTCCCGCCAGAGGAGCAGATGCCCGTGTCTCAAGTCGTGTCATCGAGGTTCGAAGCCGATCGCAGCTTCTCGCTGTACCTGATCGTCTGGCTGTGCCTGGCGCTCGCCTCTCTGAGCTATATCGCCGTTGCGCTCTTCCGTCCCGACCTCGTCACCCAGGCCCGGCTGCCGGGGATGACCGTCAACGACCCGCGGACGGCCCGTATCGACGCCTCCTCCAGCCAAGGCGTCGTGCTGGAACGCGGCCTGACGGAAGTGCGCACCCAACTTTCCGACATTCAGCTCAAGGTCATGCGTGGCGAGCTCCGCGAACAGGAACTGGCCGCACGCTTGGCCGTCATCGAGTCGCGGATCGAGGAACTTTCGGCCGCCCAGCCTCAGCGCCCGGTCGCACCCCCGCAGCCGACACCGCCGGCGCCGGTCGCTCAACAGCCGACGCCGGCGCCGACCGCCCGCGTCGCTGCCGCACAGCCGCCCGCAACGCAGCCCAGGCCGGCCGCCGTGCCGCAGGTGCTTAACCGCGCAGCCGACGCCGATGCGGCCGAGGCCGATGCCGCCAAGGCGCAGCCGAAGCAGAAGGGCACGAGTTCGGTGGAAACCGCTTCGGTTCGGCGCGACGTCCCCCCTTTCGGATCCCCGGAAGTGAATAAGGCCGAGAGAACGGCGGCCGCCGCGCCAGAGCAGCGGACCGAGCGAGAAGAACCGCCCGTCGGCATCCAGCTCGGCGGGGCTCCGAGCCTTGACTCGCTGCGTCTCAACTGGTCGATCCTCAGCGATCGCCACGCCGATGCGCTCGGCAATCTGCAGCCGCGTTACGTGACCAGCGACGCGCTCGGCTCGACGAGCTTCAATCTCGTCGCCGGCCCCATCCCCAACCGCGCCGAAGCAATCCGCGTGTGTGCGAAACTTCGCAACCAGGGCGTGACGTGCCGCCTGACGGCTTATCAGGGTTCGTCCCTCTGAACCGGCTCTTCGCGCGAACTGAATAAGGGAAGCGATCGCGCTTCCCTTTTCTGTTTTCGGCCGTCGTCTAGAGCGTCGCGGAGAAGGTGTTACAGGACGAGATCTGTCCCGACTGGAAACCCCGCTTGAACCAAGCGACGCGCTGCTCCGCCGTCCCGTGCGTGAAGCTCTCGGGCGCCACGCGTCCCGTCGTCCGCCGCTGGATCGTGTCGTCGCCGATGGCGCTGGCGGCGTTCAACGCCTCTTCGATGTCGCCCGGCTCGAGCCGCTTCTTCACCTGATCGTTGACGCTGCCCCACACGCCCGCGAGGCAGTCCGCCTGCAACTCCATCCGCACCTGGATTTCATTGGCACGGCTCGGATTGCGCTGCTTTTCCGCCTGCACCTTCTCGGAGATCCCGAGCAGCGTCTGAACGTGATGGCCAACCTCGTGGGCGATCACATAGGCCTGTGCGAAATCCCCCGGCGCCTGGAAGCGCCGCCGCAACTCCTCGTAGAAGGCGAGATCGATGTAGATCTTCCGATCGAGAGGACAGTAGAACGGCCCCATCTCCGCCTGGCCGATCCCGCAGGCCGAGCGCGTCTGCCCGCGGAACAGCACGAGTTGTGGCTCCTGATACGTACGGCCGAGCTTCTGGAAGACGTCGCGCCAGACATCCTCGGTATCCGCCAGCACGCGCGCCACAAAACGGCGCATCTCGTCGTCGGCCTTGCTCGCCGGTCCTTTTTCACCCGGCAATCCCGGAATCGACGGCGCATTGCGACCTGCCGAGCGGTCCTGCTGTTGCACGTCCGGGAACTGGGGGATCTCGAAACCGCCACCCTGCCGCAGTACGTCGAGCGGGTTGATCCCAAGCAGGAGCATGATGCCGCCAATGATCAGCAGCGTCGTGATGCTCATTCCGCCGCGTCCACCGATCGGGATCGGAATGCCGACGCGCCGCCCGCCCCCGCCCGGGAACGGGAAACCGCCACCGCCCTGGCTGCGGCGATCCTCGATGTTGCTGCTCTCGCGGTCGCGATCGTCGTAGCGCATTCGCAAAGTCCCAAAAAAATCCGTCACCTATGGCATCGCACAGCCCGCGCCCATGTTCCAGTGCGGCCCGCGGACGATTGCGGCCTCGTGCTACTTGCGAGCAGCCTGACCGATCGCTCCGACTTCCGACGGTGCCGTCAGCAGCTTGATCTCGGCCTTCGGCCGCTTGTCGGGTCGGAGCAGCCCCCGCACCGCCCGCGACGCCGCCACGGCCCCTTCATTGGCGTAGCTCTCGTGGTTCCGCTCGATCTCCTTGAGATCGTAGCGGTAGTTGACCATCAGCCCGTGCGCGTCCCGGAGGCCCTTTTCCGACGTGTCGCCGAGCCAGTTGATGCGGTCGAGGCGCGCACCGTTGCCGAGGTGGAAGCGGGCCACCGGATCGACCGGCCGACCATCTTCCGCCTTCGCCATCAAGAAGTAATGAGCCGCGAGCGCCATCAGTGGGCCTTCCACCTCCCGCGCCGTCTCGAGTTCGTGCCACTGCGGGTTCTTAAGGCGCACAAGCGCCTGGCGGTCGTCCGGCCCGACCAGACCGCCAGCCTCGTCGGCCGCCATGCGATCGAGCCAGCGCGCGAAGTGCGGCACGGGTGAGAGCGTGACGAACGTCTTGAGGCTCGGCATCTCGCGCGAGAGATCTTCCGCCACCTGCTTGATCAGGAAGTTGCCGAAGGAGATACCCTTGAGGCCCTCCTGGCAGTTCGAGATCGAATAGAACACCGCCGTCGTCGGCGCGGACGCAGCGCCCGGCTTGTTCGGCTCGCCCAAGACCTCACCGATCGCCTCTGGCACGTCACCCATCAGCGCGACTTCGACGAAGATCAACGGATCGTCGACGAGGGCCGGGTGAAAGAACGCGAAGCAGCGCCGGTCCGCCGGCTCGAGGCGCCGGCGCAGGTCGTCCCAACCGCGGATCTCGTGCACCGCTTCGTAGGCGATGATCTTTTCAAGGATCGCCGCCGGCGTCTGCCAGTCGATCCGCTTCAAGACGAGAAAACCGCGGTTGAACCACGAGGCGAGCAGGTGTTTGAGGTCCGCATCGACCGCCGCTAGCGCTGCGTCGCCCTTGGCGATGCGCAGCAGATCGTGGCGCAGCGCCACGATCGCCGCCGTCCCGCCGGGCGCGAGATTCAGACGCCGGAAGAATTCCTGCCGCGGACTCTCGGTCGCCGCCTGCAGGCGCGCGAGGTCGGCAGGGTTGCGCGTCGACAGCCACGTCGCCGCCGCATCCTCCACCTCGGCGACGTCGGGCGAGAATTCATCGGCGAGAAACCGGAAATAGGAGCGCCGCTGCTCGGGTGAGAGGCCCACGTAACAGGCGAGTATCTGGCGCGCGAGTGCCACGCCCGACGCTTCGCCGCGCCCAGAGACGAGCGCCCGGGAGAGGGCGCGGATGTCTTGCTCGGCGTCGGCGCTGCGCAGCGACCACGGGATCAGGCTGCGCCCCTGCTCGGCGACCGAGTTCAAAAGTTCCTGGAGAAACGAAACGTTCATGGGCTCTCGCTCGCGTCGCGCAGCAGATCCGTCGGTCGAAGACAAGTCCGCGAAGGCCGCCTCGGTTCCCGGGCGTTGCTCCGCTCGACCGGCATCATCGCCGCCTATTGTGTCACCACACGGAGCGATCCGCGAGCCGCTTCGCGCGCTACGGCGTGTAACGCCAGAACTGCCGCTCGCCCGCAGGCACCTTCTGCAGCTTGGGTTCGCGTGTCTCGGGTGGCCGCATGTTCTTCTGGATCAACTGTCGGATGTCGGCGATCAGCGGCGTACGTTCCGCGAAGCCCGAGTGATTGAGCCCGAACACTTCCGTCGAGAGCGCCGTCACGTCGATCGTGTCGATGCCGTCGAGCAGGAACGGCCCCTCGGTCGGCACCTCGCCGGCCCGGGGCGTGCTCCAGAATTGCCGCGAGGCAAGCAGCGCGCGATCCGTCGACGAGGCGTAGAGCGTCACACCCTTGGCAAGCCCGCGGATCTCGCGGGCGAGAAAAGCAAAGTTGTCCCGGCCGACGTCGGGTGCGGCGAGAATGAGTTCTGAGATCTCGATCCCCGGCGGCGCCGAGCGCTTGAGTTCGCGCAGAACCGGCATAAGCAGCTGGTTTCCCATGCTGTGCGCGATGATGCTGACGGACTTGGCGCCCGTCTCCCGCGTCACGAGCTCGAGGAATTCGCGCAGGTGCGGCTGCGCCTGCTCGGCGCTTTCACGATCGTAGGGATAGCTGAGGATCGCCCCGTTCGACGGCCAGCTGTAGACGAACGGCGCGCCGTCGAAGCCGAGGTCGTAGGCGATCTGAGCCGTGCGGTAGAGCGCGTAGTCGAAGGTCGTGTTGTAGCCGTGCACGAAGACGAGCGCGTGGCCGTCGTACTGGGCCGACTGTTCGAGCCTCTGGCGCACGAGCATGAGGAAGTCCTCCCGGCTCAGCGCCTGCACTTCCTGCAGCGTGAAGTGCAGCGCCGGGTCTTCCTTCTCCGCGTAGATGACGATGTCGGTCAGCGGAATGCGATAGACCCACGGCCGCTCGATCGCCGGCACCTGATGGACCTTCGGAACCGTGACGAGCGCTTGGCCGAGTTCGAGGCGGCCAGCGCGGCCCGGGCCGTAGTCGAGCCGTTCGGCGCCGTCCTCGACCGCGGTCCGCGCGACCGTCGGGATGACGGGGCGCGGCACCCGTATGCGGTCGGTCCCGTAGAACACCGGCACGACCTGCCAGGCATCGGAGGGTGGCGCGGAGCGCTTCCGCGCCGCGGAACGTGACCCTTCCCGTGGCGGCTCGGCTGCGGGCGGCATCGAAGGTGCGCCCGTCGATGACGGCGGCGGCAGCGGCGCCGAGGCTTCGGGCCGAGGCGGCTGAGGCGGTGACATCTGTGGCGGCAGAGGCGGCGGCGATGTCGAGGCCGGTGGCGGCGCGCTGCCGCCCGACGGCTCCGGCCGCTGCGCGATGATCGGGCCGCCGGGCGCCTCCTCGCGTGGCGCCTTGGCCGCGTCCGGTGCGCCGGCCGTCGATTTCGGCGGCGAGGCCGCCCTATCGAGCGAGAGCAGCGGCAACAGCAATGGCGTCACCGCAAGACCGACCAGGAGCACCCGCAGAATTATTTTCGGTGCCGAGCCGAGCCGGCGCGTCGCCAGCCAGCCGAGCACGAGCAGGACGAGCGCGAGGCCTGCGAAGATCGCGACCAACAGTTCGGAAGATGGCACGTCCATCGGTCCCCTCCCCAGCGATCCGGTAGCCTACGGGTGGCCCCGCGCGCGCGCTGCCTTGCCAGCCCACTGCGGCCGGGGCATGACAGCGGGCCCCGCTGTCCACCGATACACGATGTCCCGCCTCTCCGCTGCGCTTTGCCTCGTTCTCGCCATGTCGTTCACGGGCGCCAACGTGCCGATCGGCAAGATGGTCGTGACGGAGGTGCCGGTGCTGGCGTTCCTCGCATTGCGCTTTGCGGTCGCCTCGCTCGCGCTGGCGATTCTCGTCCGGGGTGAACCCGGTCCAACCATCGCCAGCTTCGACGCCGCCGATTGGCGCGACGCCGTCTGGATGTCGCTCGTCGGCTCGGTGCTCTTCACGTTCTTCATGCTCGAAGGTGCCAAGCGTACCGCCGCCGCCGACGCCGGCCTGATCGCCGCGACGATCCCCGCGGCGGTCACCGTCATGGGCGCGCTGATCCGCCGGCGCTGGCCCCGCCCACGCGAATTTGCGACCGTGCTCCTCGCCTGTAGCGGGCTCGCCGTCATGCAGATCGGCGTGACGGGCGGAAGTTCGTCAGCAGTCGGCAACGCGCTCGTCGTCGCGGCCGTGCTCTGTGAGGCATCCTTCGTCCTCGTCTCCCAGCGCATCAGCGCCCGCATCAAGCCGATCCGCCTGTCGCTGGTCGTAGCCGCGCTCAGCCTCGTCTTCGTCTTGCCGTTCGCGGCCCCGAGCATCCTCGCGACCGACTGGACCGCCATCTCTCCGGCTATCTGGGCGCTCGCCGTCTGGTACGCCCTCTCGGCAAGCGTCTTCTGCACGATCCTCTGGTACACCGGCGCCGGCCACGTCGAGCCGTGGGTCGCCGGCCTCGCGACGGCCGCGCTCCCGATAACTGCCGTCGTGATCGCGGCGCTTGCCCTCGGCGAACCGCTCGATGCACCCCGCCTTTTCGGCGGCTCCATGGTCGTCGCCGCCATCGTCATCGCCGCCCTGTCCCAGCGCCGATCCACCGCCGGATGACAGCTCCGCCGACGGCCCCCTTGCCTCCGCCCGGCGCTTGCGGGCAAGGTCCGCCCCTCATGACGGCCGACCCGCAACAGCCCCGCCCGCCCCTCGACCGCGATGCCCTCGTTGCCGGCATCCGTGCCGGCGAGCGCCATGTTCTCGCGCGCGCCATCACCCTCATCGAAAGCACCAAACCCGAGCATCGCGCCCTCGCTGCCGACATTCTTCAGGCCCTCCTGCCCGCAGCCGGCCGCGCCCACCGCGTTGGCATCACCGGCGTTCCGGGCGTCGGCAAATCGACAACCATCGACCAGCTCGGCCTCAACCTCGTCGAAGCCGGCCACCGCGTGGCCGTACTCGCCGTCGACCCAACCTCCCGGCGGACCGGCGGCTCGATCCTCGGCGACAAGACCCGCATGAGCCGGCTCTCCGCCCACCCGGACGCCTACATCCGACCCTCTCCGACCTCCGGCACCCTCGGCGGCGTCACCGCGCGCACCCGCGAGACGATGGTGCTGCTCGAAGCCGCCGGCTTCGACGTCGTGATCGTCGAAACGGTCGGCGTCGGCCAGTCCGAGACCGCCGTCGCCGACATGGTCGACTTCTTTCTCGTCCTGCTGCTCGCCGGCGGCGGCGACGATCTCCAGGGCATCAAAAAAGGCATCGTCGAACTCGCCGACATGATCGCAATCAACAAGGCGGACGGCGACAACATTGGCCGCGCGACCCGCGCTGCCGCCGAGTATCAGTCCGCCCTTTCGATCCTCACCCCCGCCTCCGCGACGTGGCAGCCGCCCGTGCTCACCATTTCGGGCCGCGAGAACCGCAGCCTCGATGCGCTCTGGGGCAAGATCGTCGAGCACCGCGACCGGCTGTCTGCGACAGGCGAATTCGCAGCCAAGCGACAGGGTCAGGCCGTCGCCTGGATGCACGACATCATCCGTGATCGCCTGATGGGGCGCCTCGCGTCCAGCGCCGAAGTGACGCAACGGCTACCCGTCGTCGAAGCCGAGGTGCGCGCCGGGACGCTGTTGCCGACACTCGCCGCCGAGCGCATCCTGGCTCTCTTGTAAGCATCCCCGAGTTTCATCGCATGCCCGCGCGCCGCCCCGTCGTTCTGCTGACCGGCTTCGGACCCTTCCCCGGCATGCCCGAGAACGCCTCGACGCGCCTTGCAAGCGACGTCGCGACGGCCGCCCAGGATCTCTACCCCGCCTATGCCTTCACCTGGGCGCCCCTGCCGACCGAATGGCATCGCGGCCCGCGCCGGCTGCACGACCTCTACCGAGAGCACACACCGGCCGCCGCAATCCACTTCGGCGTCTCTTCACGTGCGAGCGGCTTCGAAATCGAAACGCGCGGCTACAACAGGTATTCTGCCGTCGCCGATGCCGCAGGCGTGGTTCCGGCCGTCGGCCCCCTCGATCCTCAGGGACCGGACCTTCTGCCGACCCGCCTACCGATCGGCCGCATCGTGCAGGCGCTGCGGGCTTACGGCCTTCCTGCCACGCTGTCCCGCGATGCCGGGGGCTATCTCTGCAACGCGCTCCTCTATCACGCCGCCGACTACGGCCGCCGCACCGCCCGTGACCTCAAGACCGGCTTCATCCACATCCCCGCCGGCCTCGCTCAAATCCGCCGCCATGGCAAACGGCCGCCCACCCATCCGCGCATGACCTGGAACCAGGCCGTGCTCGGCGGCGTGCTGATCGTCGGGGCGACCCTCGGCACGCCGAGCGAGCGCCGTCTCCTGCCCTGACCTGCCGGCTCACGACGGCCGCAACAAGAAGGATACAATCCTATGGCTGACACACTGCGCGGCGCCGACGTCCTCGTCGAAGCTTTGAAGGTGGCCGGCACGCGCTACGTCTTCACGCTCTCCGGCAATCACATCATGCCGGTCTTCGACGCCACAATCGGCAGCGGCATCGAATTGATCCACGTTCGCCACGAAGGCGCCGCCGTGCACATGGCCGACGCCTGGGCGCGCCTCACCGGCGAGGTCGGCATCGCCCTCGTCACCGGCGGCCCGGGTCATGCCAACGCCGTCGGCGCGCTCTATACCGCGCTCGCCGCCGAGTCACCCCTGGTCCTGCTCTCAGGCCACGCCCCGCATGACGAACTCGGCCTCGGGGCTTTCCAAGAAATGCGGCAAGCCGACATTGCCGCGCCACTCTGCAAGGCCTCGTGGACGGCCGAACGCACCGAGACGCTCGCATGCGACCTGGCCCGCGCAATCGCGATCGCGCGATCGGGACGTCCCGGCCCCGTCCACGTCAGTCTGCCGTCTGACGTTCTCGACCGCGAGATTGCACGCAGCGCCGTCGTCGCGCCGCCACCGGCCGTCACGGCTGCACCACCGTCCACTTCCGATGTCGCGAACCTCTCCGCCCTCATCGCCGGTGCCGCCCGCCCGCTCGTCGTTGCGGCACCGCGATTTGACACGCTCGCCGGACGCGCCGTACTCGACCGTGTCGCCGCCGCGCACGACGTGCCCACCGCCGTCATGGCGAGCCCGCGCGGCATCAACGACCCGAGCCTCGGCGCGTTCTCCGAAGTGCTCGCAGCTGCCGACCTCGTCGTGCTGCTGGGCAAGCCTCTCGACTTTACACTGCGCTTCGGACGCGCGCCCGCCGTCTCGCCGGACGCGCGCATCGTCGCCGTCGAAACGGACACCGGCCTCGTCGCCCGTGCACGCACCGCCTTTGCAGCGCGCCTCGCAACCGTGATCGACGCCGATGCGGCGCTCGTTGCTGCCGCACTCGCCGCCGGCACGCCGAAGGCCGCGACCGCACGCCGGCGCGAGGTCGAAGCCGCCATCACCTACCGCCCCGCCGCATGGCAAACTGTCTCCGGTCCCTATGGCCGCATGCACTCGGCCGAGATGTGCCGGACCATTGCCGCGGTGCTTGCCAATCATCCCGATGCCATCCTCGTCGCGGACGGCGGCGAAATCGGACAGTGGGCGCAGGCGATGATCCCTACGCGCCAACGCGTCATCAACGGCGTCGCGGGTTCCATTGGCGCTGCGCTGCCATTCGCAGTCGCCGCGCGCCTCGCGGCCCCCGATGCGCCCGTCGTCGCCGTGATGGGCGATGGCACCTTCGGCTTCCATATGGCCGAGATCGACACCGCCGTGCGTGCTGGCGCGCCCTTTGTCGCCGTTGTCGGCAACGATGCTCGCTGGAACGCCGAGCACCAGATCCAGATCAAATCCTACGGCGCCGACCGCACCATCGGCTGCGAACTCCTGCCGACGCGCTACGACGGCGTTGCCGTCGCACTCGGTGGTGCAGGCGCCCACGTCACCGATGCACCGGCCCTCGCCAAGGCGCTGCGTGACGCCCTCGCCAAGAACGTGCCGACTTGCATCGACGCCGCGATCGACGGCGCTCCGGCTCCGATCGTGCGGCGAACCTGAACGCAGTCCAACAAATCCGCGTTCGCCAGGTAGGATTTTAAGCGCCTGCCGGTTTTCTGACCGTCAGATTGCCGATTTTTTCGGCCCACTGCCCATTAACCGATCAGCAAGACTCGGCGCCTCGGAGACGCTCCGATCGGCCGTCTTCGGAAATATTATCGCGCCGCACCAGCGCCTTACGGCGGGCGATCCTGCGCTGAGACAATCCTGGCACGACAGTTGCCATTGTCATCTTCGGTGGACGATTAGCACCGGAGGATTTGATGAAGTTGAACCTGGGTAACGTGAAGGCAGCGGCGGCCGCTTTCGGACTGGCGGCGTCGGTTGCATGGGGTGGGGTGGCCAACGCCCAGGACACGATCAAGGTCGGTGTTCTGCACTCGCTTTCGGGCACCATGGCGATCAGCGAAACCACGCTGAAGGACGTCATGCTGATGCTCGTCGAAGAGCAGAACAAGAAGGGCGGATTGCTCGGCAAGAAGCTCGAGGCGGTCGTCGTCGACCCGGCTTCCAACTGGCCGCTGTTCGCCGAGAAGGCCCGTGAACTGATCACCCAGCACAAGGTTGCGGCCGTGTTCGGCTGCTGGACCTCGGTGTCGCGCAAGTCGGTTCTTCCGGTCTTCAAGGAACTGAACAACATCCTCTTCTACCCCGTGCAGTACGAGGGTGAAGAAAGCGAGCGCAACGTCTTCTACACGGGTGCCGCGCCGAACCAGCAAGCCATACCGGCCGTCGACTATCTGATGTCGAAGGATGGCGGCGAGGTGAAGCGTTGGGTGCTCGCGGGCACCGACTACGTTTATCCGCGCACGACTAACAAAATCCTCGAAGCCTACCTGAAGGCCAAGGGTGTGGCCGCCGAAGACATCATGATCAACTACACCCCGTTCGGACATTCCGACTGGCAGACCATCGTCGCCGACATCAAGAAGTTCGGCTCGGCCGGTAAGAAGACCGCCGTCGTCTCGACCATCAACGGCGACGCGAACGTGCCGTTCTACAAGGAACTCGCCAACGCGGGCATCAAGGCGACGGACATCCCGGTCGTCGCCTTCTCGGTCGGTGAAGAAGAACTCGCCGGTCTCGACACGACCAACCTCGTCGGCCACCTCGCCGCGTGGAACTACTTCATGAGCGTGAAGAACCCCGCGAACGAAGAGTTCATCAAGAAGTGGCAGGCCTTCACGAAGAACCCGAAGCGCGTCACCAACGACCCGATGGAAGCTCACGTGATCGGCTTCAACATGTGGGTTAAGGCCGTCGAGAAGGTTGGCTCGACCGACCCCGATAAGGTCATCGACGCGCTCCCCGGCATCGAAGCACCGAACCTCACGGGCGGTGTGTCGAAGATGCTGCCGAACCATCACATCACCAAGCCGGTGCTGATCGGCGAGATCCGCAAAGACGGCCAGTTCGACGTCGTCTGGCAGACCAAGGACCTTGTGCCTGGCGACGCCTGGACCGACTTCCTCGAAGGTTCGAAGGACCTGGAGGCCGACTGGATCGGCAAGAAGTGCGGCAACTTCAACACCAAAACGGGCAAGTGCGGCTAACCTCCGCAGTCTGACCTATCTGCTGCGCTTCGGCGCAGCACTGGACCCGGGCCATCGCCCGGGTCCTTCCCTGAAACGAGCGGAAGAAATTCATGACGGCCCATCTTCCCTCGTGGCCAAGCTCCGGCCTGCCACGCATCCTTCTGCTGCCGCTGCTGTTCGCGGCCTTTTTGCTCGCCGCGCTTCCCGCGCGCGCCGCGGCGCTCGACGGAGCCATCGCCAAATTCGCGGCCGACAATTTCTCCGACACAGAAGCTGGCATCGCAGTCGTAGCGGTATCCGGCGTACCGAACGCAGCCGACATCCTCGAAGCGTTGGGCGCCGGCAATCTCGAAATCTCCGGCGACGGAAAAACCCTTGTCTATAAGGACAAGTCTGGCCGTCTCATCGATGCCACCACCGCGGCCCCCATCGCCACCCCGCCGACCGGCATGCGCACAGTCCGCGTCAACAATCGCCTGCGCCGCGCCATCGAAGCGGCCCTCGGCACCCTGACGCTGCTCGCGCCCGATCCAACACGGCGGATGCAGGCGGCAGAATCCATCTTCAAGTCCAAAGATGCCGCGAGCCTGCAGGCTCTCGAAACCGCCATCGCGGCCGAAAAGGATGCCCGCATCAAGCGCGCATTCCAGGAGGCACGCGCTGCCGTCCTAGTCATGAAGGCCGATACTTCCGCCAGCGAACGCGCGGCGGCCGTGCTCCTGCTGCGCGACCGCGGCGACCAGGATGCCATCGCCGCGCTCCGTCAGGCGATGCCGCAGCTTTCGCCTGACCTCAAGTCCGTCGCATCCGACGCCATTACCGCTATCGAGGGCCGTCTCGCCCTACTCGCCCAGGTGCAGAACGTCTGGTACGGTCTTTCCCTCGGCTCCGTGCTCTTGCTCGCCGCCATCGGCCTTGCCATCACCTTCGGCGTGATGGGCGTGATCAACATGGCGCACGGCGAAATGGTCATGCTCGGCGCCTACACGACGTTCGTCGTGCAGGAGATCATCCGCACCAGTGCCCCGCACCTCTTCGACTGGTCGCTGCCCATCGCAATTCCTCTGGCATTTCTCGTCACCGCACTCGTGGGAATCGCCATCGAGCGGGGTATCATCCGCTTCCTCTACGGCCGTCCGCTCGAAACCCTGCTCGCGACCTGGGGTGTCAGTCTCATTCTTCAGCAAGCGGTCAGAACTGCCTTCGGTCCGACCAACCGCGAGGTCGGCGCCCCGAGCTACATGAGCGGCGCCTTTGAGGTGTTCGGTCTGTCGATCACCTACGGACGCCTCTGGATCGTCGTCTTCACGCTCGTCGTCTTCTTCACCCTGCTCGCCGTGTTGCGCTACACGCCGCTCGGCCTGCAAATGCGCGCCGTGACACAGAACCGGCGGATGGCGAGCGCTATGGGCATCCGCACGCCCTGGATTGACGCCATGACCTTCGCGCTCGGCTCCGGCGTCGCCGGCATCGCGGGCGTCGCGCTCTCGCAGATCGACAACGTCTCCCCGAACCTCGGCCAGACCTACATCATCGACAGCTTCATGGTCGTGGTGTTCGGCGGCGTCGGCAGCCTGTGGGGCACGCTCGTCTCAGCCTTCGCGCTCGGCGTTGCCAACAAATTCCTCGAGCCGCTGGCCGGCGCCGTGCTCGCCAAGATCTTCATCCTCGTGCTGCTCATCCTGTTCATCCAGAAACGGCCGCGCGGCCTGTTCGCACTCAAGGGACGGGCGATCGAGACATGATCACGATGGCTCTCATCGCGCGGCTCGACCGCATGGGCGCGTGGTTCCTGGCAGTCCTTCTGGGGCTGATCATCCTCGTGCCGCTGCTCAACCTGCTGCTCCCGCCGACCAACCCCTTCCACGTGCCGACCTACGTCGTCGCGCTGATGGGTAAGTACGTCTGCTACGCGATCCTCGCGCTCTCGCTCGATCTCGTTTGGGGCTATTGCGGAATCTTGAGTCTCGGCCACGGCGCATTCTTCGCGCTCGGCGGCTACGCCATGGGCATGTACCTGATGCGGCAGATCGGCACCCGCGGCGTCTATGCTCACCCCGTCCTGCCGGACTTCATGGTGTTCCTCAATTGGAAGGAACTGCCGTGGTTCTGGTACGGCTTCGACATGTTCCCGTTCGCGCTCGCTATGATTTTCCTCGCGCCAGGCGCGCTGGCCTTCGTGTTCGGCTGGCTCGCGTTCCGGTCGCGCGTCACGGGCGTCTACCTGTCGATCATCACGCAGGCAATGACGTACGCGCTGCTGCTTGCGTTCTTCCGTAACGACATGGGTTTCGGCGGCAACAACGGCCTCACCGACTTCAAGGACATCCTCGGTTACAACGTGCAGGCCCAGGGCACGCGCGTCACGCTGTTCGTGCTATCCGTCGCCACCCTGGCGCTCTGTTATCTGATCGCCCGTGCGATCGTGACGTCCGCCTTCGGCAAGGTGCTGATCGCCATCCGCGATGCCGAGAGCCGCACGCGCTTCCTCGGCTACCGTGTCGAGCAGTACAAGCTCCTGGTCTTCGTGGTGTCCGCGATGATGGCGGGCGTTGCGGGCGCCCTCTACGTACCGCAGGTCGGCATCATCAACCCTTCGGAATTCTCCCCCGCGAACTCAATCGAGGCCGTCATCTGGGTCGCCGTCGGCGGTCGCGGCACGCTCGTCGGCGCCGCCACCGGTGCGGTCGTCGTCAACTTCCTGAAGAGCACCTTCACGACCGGCTTGCTCGCGCCCTACTGGCTGTTCGCCCTGGGCGGCCTCTTCATCCTCGTGACCCTCGCCATGCCGAAAGGCATCATCGGCCTCGTCTCCTCGATCCAGGCGCGGCGTCAGGCAAAAGCCGCGCGCACAGCCGCCGTCTCGAAGCCCATCGAGGAGACGCGCTGATGGAACCGACCTTTCAGGAAGAAAAACTCGCCGTCACGCAGGCGTTGCTCTATCTCGACGCCGTCAGCGTCTCCTTCGACGGCTTCCGCGCAATCAACAACCTCTCGCTCTTCATCGCGCCGGGCGAGATGCGCGCCATCATCGGACCGAACGGCGCGGGCAAGACGACGATGATGGACATCATCACCGGCAAGACCAGACCCGATGCCGGCGACGTATTGTTCGACAGCGGAAAACACGACCTGACGACCCTCGACGAGGCGGCGATCGCCGAACTCGGCATCGGCCGCAAATTCCAGAAGCCGACCGTCTTCGAAAGCCACTCGGTCGCCGACAACGTGCTGCTGGCACTCAAGGGCGACCGGGATCCGTGGACGAGCCTGTTCGGGTTTCGCAATCGTTCACTCACTGACGCCATCCGCCGCGTTCTCGACCGAGTGAAGCTGAGCCACGTCGCGGACAAGATGGCCGGCGAGCTCAGCCACGGCCAGAAACAATGGCTCGAAATCGGCATGCTACTCGCGCAGGACCCGAAGCTGCTGCTCGTCGACGAACCCGTCGCCGGCATGACCGACGCCGAAACCGAAGAGACCGCTGTTCTCCTGCGCGAGATAGCCGCCGATCATTCCGTCGTGGTCGTCGAGCACGACATGCATTTCGTGCGCGCACTCGGCGTCAAGGTGACGTGCCTGCATGAAGGCGCCGTGCTGGCCGAAGGCTCGATCGACACGGTGTCGGCGAACCCGCGCGTCATCGAAGTCTATCTCGGCCGCTAGCGGGAGCCCGATCATGCTGTCGGTCGAACGGATCGATCTCTTTTACGGCGCCGCGCAGGCCCTCCGCGGCGTTTCGCTGACGGCCGCGCCAGGTGAAGTTACCTGCGTGCTCGGCCGCAATGGCGTCGGCAAGTCGAGCCTTTTGCGCGCCATCGTCGGCCACCAGCCGATCGCAGCCGGACGAATCGCCTGGGCAGGTGACGACCTTTCGGGCCTTCCCGCTTACGAACGGACGCGCCGCGGCATCGCCTACGTGCCGCAGGGCCGGGAGATCTTTCCGCTGCTGAGCGTGAAGGAGAACCTCGAGACGGGCTTCGCGCCGCTGCCGCGCGGCGAACGTAAGATCCCCGAGACGATTTTCGAACTCTTCCCGGTCCTCAAGGACATGTTGAAGCGGCGTGGCGGTGACCTCTCAGGCGGTCAGCAGCAGCAGTTGGCCATCGGCCGCGCGCTCGTGACGCGGCCGAAGCTTCTCGTCCTCGACGAACCGACCGAAGGCATCCAGCCGTCGATCATCAAGGACATTGGCCGCGCGATCGATTACCTGCGCGGCACCGGAACGATGGCGATCCTGCTGGTCGAGCAGTACTTCGAGTTCGCGCGCGACCTCGCCGATCGGTATGCCGTGATGGACCGCGGGCAGATCGTGCTGTCGGGCGCGCGGGCGGACATGATCGAATCGGAAGTCCGCAAGCGCCTGTCGGTCTGAGGCCCATCGACAGACGTAGCCGACGCTCTCGTCGCCGATGATGAGATCGAGCGCCGCGGCCGAGGCCGCGCACCGCCGCCGCCGCGGCCAGTTCGCCGGCGCGTGATCGGCGGTCTCTCGCCCGGCTGGACCACCGGGCGC